>BNJV01002897.1_pt1:575000-2218188 | contig 2218188 bp, 2481 predicted proteins | sample 8540591 | NCBI WGS metagenome assembly BNJV01 (sample SAMD00202457, study PRJDB9452) | human saliva metagenome | host: Homo sapiens
TATAAGTCAGCTTTAACTCCCGCTGCGATGATTGAGCCTGTTATGTCAGAGCCCCCTCTTGAGAAAGTGCAGATTTGATTATCTTTGGTTACACCAAAGAATCCAGGTATTACAAGTACTTCTTCAAAGTTGGTTAATTCTTCAATTTTATCGTAGCTAGAGGGCAAAATTCTTGCGTTTCCAGGCTCGCTACTGACAAATATTCCTGCATCTTTAGGATGAATATAACGGGCATTAAGGCCGTTTTTATTAAAAAATGCAGCAACCAGCTTGGCGTTATTGTTCTCTCCAGCTGCTAAAAAGCTATCATAAAGAAAGAGATTATCTTCGATTGGTAGTGTAGCTAGATTTAAAATGCTCTTTGTTATTTTTTCAAGTACAACAGGTTTGAGCTCTAATTCTTCGATCATCTGGGCATATCGATTAATGATCCATTCTTGGTGAGGGGTGACATCACCTTCTTCAACATAAGCTCGGTAATATTTGATTAGTGCATCTGTTACCTTGGTATCCGCTTGATCTCTTTTTCCTGGTGCAGAAACAACTACAAACTTTCGCTCAGAATCAGATTTTACAATATTTAAAACTTTTTCTAATTGAGTTGCAGAGGCAAGTGAACTACCACCAAATTTGACAACTTTCATATTTTCTCCTAAAGGGTTTTGTTATTATTCAAACAATTGTAATATTGCTTCTTTACATTATAGCAAATATCAAGCATAGTGTCAGTTTTTTTAGGAGTAAAAAGTGGAAAAGACGAACTATTGCTTTATTCTATCAGATTTTATTTTGAGAAAATATAGTTTTATGCTAGAATATTCTAAAAGCAATTATTTGACATTCAAAATATTTGTATATCAAATGAAGTTGCAAAAGATAGAATTTGGAGAAGTTGTATGACATTTACAAATATTTTATATGAAGTTCTAGACGAAGTAGCTGTACTCACCTTTAATCGACCAGAGGTTTCTAACGGATTTAATATTCCAATGTGCCAAGAAATTTTAGAAGCAATTTCATTGGCTGCATCAGACAATAGTGTAAAAATCTTGCTTATCAAGGCAAATGGGAAAGTTTTTTCAGTAGGAGGCGATTTGGCAGAAATGCAGCGTGCTGTTGATGCAGATGATATTCAATCCTTGGTGAAGATTGCGGAGTTAGTAAATGTTATTTCTTTCGAGATGAAGAAATTACCTAAGCCAGTCATCATGAGTGTTGATGGACCTGTTGCAGGTGCTGCTGCTAATATGGTCGTTGCTGCTGATTTTTGTATTGCAAGTGAAAAGGCTCGATTTATTCAGGCTTTCGTTGGAGTTGGATTAGCCCCAGATGCGGGAGGATTGTATTTACTAACTCGTGCTATTGGTGTAACTCGTGCAACCCACCTTGTCATGACTGGTGAGGCTTTGACAGCTGAAAGCTTTGGAATATGGGATTCTTTATCGACTTTGTGAATCTGAAAAGTTGGAGAAAACAACAGAGCAACTAATCAAAAAACTAAAACGTGGTTCAGGGAATTCATATAAAGCAATGAAAGAAATGATTTGGAAAAGTCAATTTTCTGATTGGGAAGAATATGCTGAATTGGAATTGCACTTGCAAAAGTCGTTAGCTTTCACCGAAGATTTTAAAGAAGGAGTCTGTGCTTATTCAGAAAAGCGTCGTCCTAAATTTCAAGGAAAATAATATCTACTTAATTGAAATGATATAAATTGAAAAAAAGTAAATCATTTTCAAAAAGAGCTTGCAAAAATATTTGGACTTTGATATAATTTGATAGTCAAATGTTTTGATGCTTGAATATTTATAAAGGGGGATGGATGATTGAATTACCAATTAGTAAATGATTATTTGACGTCGATTTTTAATAATGTATTGGTGATTGAAGAGTCCAGTTTGCGGGGCAGTCGCTTCAATGACGTCTCTATCAAAGAAATGCATACGATTGATGTTATTGGCGAAACTCCCAATGCAACTCCTAGTGACATTTCTAGAGAGCTTATGGTGACTCTAGGAACTGTGACAACGAGCTTAAATAATCTAGAGCGAAAAGGGTATGTAGAACGAACTCGTTCTGATATTGATCGTCGTGTGGTTCATTTAAGTTTGACAAGAAATGGTCGTCTTTTGTATCGTTTGCATCGACGGTTTCATCATTCAATGCTAGACAAGATTATTGCTGGTATGAGCAGGGATGAGATTCAGGTCATGCAAAAAGGCCTGAAAAATCTTTATCAGTTTCTTGAGGACTTAAAATAATGAAATTTGCAAAAATCAGTCAAGTTGCTCATTATGCGCCTGAGCAAGTTGTTACGAATGATGATTTAGCCCAAATCATGGATACAAGTGATGAATGGATTTCAAGTCGGACAGGAATCAAAAAGCGTCATATTTCTCATCATGAATCGACAAGCGATTTAGCTACAAGAGTTGCCTTAGATTTGCTGAAAAAGTCAGGAATTTCTGCTCAAGATCTTGATTTTATTATTGTTGCTACTATTACGCCAGATTCATTGATGCCATCAACAGCTGCTCGTGTTCAGGCTAATATTGGGGCAAATAAAGCATTTGCTTATGATTTAGTAGCCGCTTGTAGTGGCTTTGTATTTGCTCTTTCGACAGCTGAAAAACTCATATCTTCAGGTGCTTATCAGAAGGGGTTGGTTATTGGAAGCGAAACCTTATCAAAGGTTGTAGATTGGTCTGATCGAGGCACTGCGGTCTTGTTTGGTGATGGTGCGGGAGGCGTCTTGCTGGAAAGCACTTCTGATCAACATTTTCTTGCAGAAATCCAGAAAACGGATGGTTCTCGTGGAGAAAGTCTCACCTCTTGCCAAATTGGTTTGCAATCGCCTTTTGCGCAGACTGAGGATGATGAAAAATATTTGACAATGGATGGTAGGGCAATTTTTGATTTTGCTATTCGAGATGTTGCTCAGTCCATTAAAGATACGATTGAAGCTAGTTCGCTGGAAGTTGATGAAATAAATTATTTCTTGCTCCATCAGGCCAATGATCGTATTTTGAATAAAATAGCGAAAAAGCTTGGTGTTTCAAGAGATAAAATTCCAGCTAACATGATGGAATATGGAAATACCAGTGCAGCTAGTATCCCTATTTTACTTTCTGAGTGTGTCGAGCAAGGCCTTGTTAAGCTAGATGGAAGTCAGAAAATTTTATTATCTGGTTTCGGTGGAGGTTTGACATGGGGAACACTTATTGTTACAATTTAGTTAATCATGTGGTTTTCACATATTAAAAAAAATATTTTTATTTTAAAGGAGTCTATCATGGCAGTATTTGAAAAAGTACAAGAAATTATTGTAGAAGAACTTGGCAAAGAACCATCAGAAGTTACTCTTGAGTCAACTTTCGATGATCTTGAAGCAGATTCACTTGACTTGTTCCAAGTTATCTCAGAAATCGAAGATGCATTTGACATCCAAATCGAAACTGAGGAAGGTTTGAATACTGTAGGTGACTTAGTTGCTTACGTTGAATCAAAAACTAAATAAGAAAAAGTAAATGGGGCTGAGAATACGTTCTCGCCCTCTTTTAAAGAAGACGAATTTGAGGTGGCAGTCTTGACTGTCTTTTATCTCTTCTAATGTTTAAGAGGAAACAATAGGCAGAGTAAAGATTCGATGAAGTCAAGATGGCCGGGGTGGAACGAAAAAGTCTGTTTAAATGATTTTTTATCCACTCCCTCTTGTTTAGGTAATAGTTTGACTGTCAAAGTATAGAAAACATTCGTTTTTAAGAGAATCAAGCTATTACTTAAGCAATGATAAAAGGAAGGTATTATGCAAACACGAATTACAGAATTACTAAATATTAAATATCCTATTTTCCAAGGTGGAATGGCTTGGGTAGCAGATGGAGACTTAGCTGGTGCTGTTTCTAAAGCAGGTGGTTTAGGAATTATCGGTGGAGGCAACGCTCCCAAAGAAGTTGTTAAAGCAAATATTGATAAGATTAAGTCTTTGACAGATAAGCCTTTTGGAGTGAATATCATGCTTTTATCACCTTTCGTTGATGATATTGTTGATTTAGTCATTGAAGAAGGCGTAAAAGTAGTGACAACTGGTGCAGGGAATCCAAGTCGGTATATGGCTCGTTTTCACGAAGCGGGTATTACGGTCATTCCAGTAGTGCCAAGTGTTGCTCTCGCTAAGAGGATGGAAAAAATTGGTGCAGATGCTGTTATTGCTGAGGGAATGGAAGCCGGAGGTCATATTGGGAAATTGACAACGATGGCCCTTACTCGGCAAGTTGTAGAAGCGGTCAATATCCCTGTTATTGCAGCTGGAGGTATTGCAGATGGTTCAGGTGCAGCTGCTGGCTTTATGTTAGGAGCAGAAGCAGTTCAATTAGGAACTCGCTTTGTGGTTGCTAAGGAATCAAATGCTCATCAAAATTATAAAGATATGATTTTGAAGGCGCGCGATATTGATACAACAATTTCAGCTCAGCATTTTGGTCATGCAGTCCGCGCTTTGAAAAATAAGCTGACAAGAGATTTTGAAAAAGCTGAAAAAGAAGCTTTCAAACAAGAAAATCCAGATTTAACAGTATTCGAAAATCTTGGTGCGGGTGCCTTAGCAAATGCAGTTGTCCGTGGAGATGTTGAGAATGGTTCGGTCATGTCAGGACAAATTGCTGGTTTGGTCAGCAAGGAAGAGACCGTTGAAGAAATTTTGAAAGATGTTTACTATGGTGCTGCTGAAAGAATTCAGCAAGAAGCTAAACGTTGGGCAGGAGTAACTAGAAATAATGACTAAAAAAGCCTTTCTGTTCGCTGGTCAGGGGGCACAGTACCTTGGTATGGGACGTGAGCTCTATGATCAATATGACGTGGTGAAATCAACTTTTGAGGAAGCTAGTCAAATTTTAGGCTATGATGTGCGTGATTTGATTGATAATGATGAAGAAAAACTAAATCAGACCCGCTATACCCAGCCAGCAATTTTGACTACGTCTCTGGCCATTTACCGTTTGTTAATTCAAGAAGGAATCCATCCTGATATGGTTGCTGGTCTTTCTTTAGGAGAATACTCTGCTTTGGTGGCTTCTGGAGCCTTAGATTTTCAAAGCGCTCTAGCTTTGGTTGCTAAACGCGGATCCTTCATGGAAGAAGCAGCTCCAGCAGGTTCTGGTAAAATGGTGGCAGTTCTTAATGCTGATTTAGATCTGATAGAGAATGCATGTAAAAAGGCTAGTGCGCTTGGCGTAGTGTCTCCAGCGAACTATAATACACCTAGCCAGATTGTAATTGGTGGAGAAGCTGAAGCAGTGGATAAAGCTGTAGAGCTTTTGCAAGAAGCTGGGGTAAAGAGATTGATTCCACTTAACGTATCAGGACCTTTCCACACGGCTCTATTGAAACCTGCTAGTGATTTATTAGCTGAAGCTTTAGAGAATGTCAATTTTTCTGACTTTAAAGTTCCTCTGGTAGGGAATACGGAAGCCAGTGTTATGGAAAAGGAACGAATCAAGGAGCTATTAACACGTCAAGTGATGGAGCCAGTTCGCTTTTATGATAGTATTGCCAGAATGCAAGAAGCTGGTGTAACAGAGTTTATCGAGATTGGTCCAGGAAAAGTTCTCTCTGGATTTGTAAAAAAGATTGATAAGTCTGCTGCTATTTATCAAGTTGAAGATCAAGCTAGTTTGACACAACTTCTGGAAAAATGAGGAAACAATATGGAATTAAAAGATAAGAACGTATTGATTACAGGCTCCACTCGGGGAATTGGTCTTGCTATTGCCCATAAATTCGCTAGTCTTGGAGCTAATATTATTTTAAATGGCCGTGGAGAAGTCTCAGAGGACGTCTTGGCAGAGTTTAAAGGCTATCCTGTAAAGGTTTTTGCGGTTACTGGGGATGTTTCAGATAGTGCTGATGCAAAGCGCATGGTAGAAGAAGCAGCTCTAGCTTTGGGTTCAGTAGATGTTTTGGTTAATAATGCAGGAATTACTAAAGATAAACTCATGCTTAAATTAACTGAGGAAGATTTTGAACAAGTGCTAAAGGTTAATTTGACTGGTGCATTTAACATGACGCAAGCTGTTTTAAAACCAATGACTAAGGCGCGTCAGGGAGCTATTATCAATATGTCTAGCGTGGTCGGTTTGACAGGAAATATTGGACAAGCAAACTATGCCGCCTCTAAAGCAGGTTTGATTGGCTTTTCTAAGTCAGTAGCTCGTGAGGTTGCGGCTCGTAATATTCGCGTCAATGTGATTGCCCCAGGATTTATTGAATCTGATATGACTGATGGTTTGCCAGAAAAAATTAAAGAAGCTTCTCTGGCTCAAATACCAATGAAGCGTTTTGGTAATACTGAGGAAGTTGCAGATGTTGCAGTCTTTCTTGCCAGTCAGGAATACTTAACAGGTCAGGTAATCACTATCGATGGTGGCTTGACAATGCAATAATTTAGTAAAAGTATAGAAAAAATCTACTTAGAATGCATCTTAGTTGCAATTTTCTAAGTTTAAATCTTACCGTAAAAAGGAGTGTTGAGATGAAACTAAATCGTGTTGTAGTAACTGGCTATGGCCTAACTTCCCCAATTGGAAATACACCAGAAGAATTTTGGACTAGCCTTAAGGAAGGAAAAATTGGTATTGGGCCAATCACTAAGTTTGACCACAGTGAATTTGCTGTTCATAATGCTGCTGAGGTTCAAGATTTTCCTTTTGATAAATACTTCATTAAAAAAGACACTAACCGTTTTGATAATTATTCACTGTATGCTCTTTATGCTGCAGAGGAAGCTGTAAATCATGCTGGTCTTGACGTGGAAGCTATTGATAAAGATCGTTTTGGTGTTATCGTTGCTTCAGGTATCGGTGGTATTAAGGAAATTGAAGATCAAGTTATCCGCTTGCACGAAAAAGGTCCAAAACGAGTGAAACCAATGACACTTCCAAAAGCCTTGCCAAATATGGCTTCTGGGAATGTTGCCATGCGCTTTGGTGCCAATGGAGTTTGTAAATCCATTAATACAGCGTGTGCCTCATCTAACGATGCAATTGGAGATGCCTTCCGTTCTATTAAATTTGGTTTCCAAGATGTGATGTTAGTTGGTGGTTCTGAAGCTTCCATCACTCCTTTTGCGATTGCTGGTTTCCAAGCATTGACGGCTTTGTCCACAACTGAAGACCCAACTCGTGCATCTATTCCATTTGATAAAGACAGAAATGGTTTTGTTATGGGTGAAGGATCTGGAATGTTGGTGTTGGAAAGTCTAGAACATGCTGAAAAACGTGGTGCAACAATCCTTGCTGAAGTTGTTGGTTATGGAAATACTTGTGATGCTCACCACATGACCTCACCACATCCGGAAGGGCTTGGTGCGATTAAAGCTATTAAACTAGCATTAGAAGAAGCCGAAATTAAGCCTGAAGATGTGGCATATGTTAATGCTCACGGAACTTCTACTCCTGCCAATGAAAAAGGAGAGAGTGGTGCGATTGTGGCTGTTTTAGGCAAAGATGTCCCTGTTTCTTCAACTAAATCTTTTACAGGGCATTTACTTGGAGCAGCTGGAGCAGTGGAAGCTATTGCGACTATTGAAGCAATGCGTCATAGCTTTGCACCAAAGACTGCAGGAACTCAAGAATTGTCTGATTACATTGAAGCCAATGTCATTTTTGGACAAGGAAAAGAACAGGAAATTCCTTATGCTATTTCCAATACATTTGGTTTTGGTGGACATAATGCTGTTCTAGCCTTTAAACGTTGGGAGGCATAATAACTTATGAATATCAATGAAATTAAAGACTTGATGGCACAGTTTGACCAATCAAGTTTGCGGGAATTTTCGTATAAAAATCAACAAGATGAACTGACATTCAGTAAAAACGAAGGAAGAATTGTACCTCAAGAGGTTAATGCAAGTACTCTTCCTACAGCTACACCAGTAGCTCCAATTGCTCCAGCTCCTCAGGCTGAAGTAGTTGTTGAACAGCAAGAAGTGATTGCTGAAGCAGCACCTGCACCAAGTGCAGCTGAAGGTGATGTTGTGGAAAGTCCTTTGGTTGGAGTAGCCTATTTAGCAGCCGGACCAGATAAACCTGCTTTGTGAACGTAGGTGACCAAGTGAAGAAAGGGCAAACCTTGATGATTATCGAGGCTATGAAAGTCATGAACGAAGTACCTGCTCCTAAAGATGGTATTATCACGGAAGTTTTAGTTCAAAATGAAGAAATGGTTGAATTTGGGAAAGGTCTGGTACGCATTAAATGATCGATATCAATGCAATAAAAGAGGCGCTTCCGCATCGTTATCCAATGTTGTTGGTGGATCGTGTATTAGAAGTTGGCGAAGATGAGATTGTTGCTTTAAAAAATGTGACAATTAATGAACCATTCTTTAACGGACATTTTCCACAGTATCCAGTCATGCCGGGTGTTTTGATTATGGAAGCTTTGGCTCAGACTGCGGGTGTACTGGAATTGTCTAAAGAAGAAAACAAAGGCAAATTAGTCTTTTATGCGGGAATGGATAAGGTCAAATTCAAGAAACAAGTTGTTCCAGGTGATCAGCTTATCATGACTGCTAAATTTGTGAAACGTCGTGGTACTATTGCAGTTGTTGAAGCTAAAGCAGAAGTAGATGGCAAACTTGCAGCTAGTGGCACCTTGACATTTGCTATTGGCCAATAGAAAAGGGAGATTTCACCATGTTTCGTAAAATATTGATTGCTAACCGTGGGGAAATTGCGGTCAGAATTATTCGTGCGGCTCGAGAGTTGGGGATTGCTACAGTGGCGGTCTATTCAACAGCTGATAAAGAAGCTCTACATACATTGTTGGCAGATGAAGCTATTTGTATTGGCCCTGCTAAGTCTACTGATTCTTATCTAAATATGAATGCTGTGCTTTCAGCAGCTGTTCTAACAGAGGCCGAAGCTATTCACCCTGGTTTTGGATTTTTGAGTGAAAATTCTAAGTTCGCAACCATGTGTGAAGAAGTTGGTGTGAAATTCATCGGTCCTTCTGGGGCGATCATGGATATGATGGGCGATAAGATTAATGCTCGTGCTCAGATGATTAAAGCTAATGTTCCAGTTATTCCAGGATCTGACGGAGAAGTTTTTACTGCAGAAGAGGCTTTGGAGGTTGCTGAAAAATTGGCTACCCTGTTATGCTTAAGGCTTCTGCTGGAGGTGGCGGAAAGGGAATCCGTAAGGTTGAAAAGGCTGAAGATTTGGTAGCGGCTTTTGAGTCTGCTTCAAGCGAAGCCAAGGCAGCCTTTGGTAATGGAGCCATGTATATGGAGCGTGTTATTTATCCTGCTCGTCATATTGAAGTGCAGATTTTGGCAGATCAGTATGGACATGTTGTCCATCTGGGCGAACGTGATTGCTCGCTCCAGCGTAATAACCAAAAGGTCTTAGAAGAAGCTCCATCAGTGGCTATAGGGAAGACTCTTCGTCAAAAGATTGGAGATGCAGCTGTACGAGCAGCTCAGTCAGTCGGCTATGAAAATGCTGGAACAATTGAGTTTCTTTATGATGAAAATAAGGGTGAGTTCTACTTTATGGAAATGAACACTCGTGTTCAAGTAGAACATCCTGTAACAGAATTTGTGACTGGCGTAGATATTGTTAAGGAACAGATTCGCATTGCTGATGGTCAAGAACTTTCTTTCACACAAGATGATATTGAAATTCGCGGTCATGCCATCGAATGCCGGATCAATGCTGAAAATCCAGCCTTTAATTTTGCCCCAAGTCCGGGTAAGATTTCAAACCTATATTTGCCTAGTGGTGGGGTAGGTCTTCGTGTGGACTCAGCTGTTTATCCAGGTTACACTATTCCTCCATACTATGATAGTATGATTGCTAAAATCATTGTTCATGGGGAAAATCGTTTTGACGCTTTGATGAAGATGCAACGAGCTCTTTATGAATTGGAAATCGATGGTGTATTAACCAACAGTGAGTTTCAGTTAGACTTGATTTCAGACTCTCAGGTTATTGCAGGGGATTATGATACAGCCTTTTTAATGGAGAAATTTCTCCCTGCTTACCAAGAAAGATTAAAAGAAGATAAATAAAACCTTTCATAAAGCGAAGGAAGCTAAGCTTTTGTAAAGGGAAACTGTAGTAATAAAGGAGTAAATGATGGCTTTATTCTCCAAAAAGGATAAATATATCCGGATTAATCCTAATCGTTCATATAGGGAACTGCCTCAACAAAAACCAGAGGTACCGGATGAGCTCTTTCGAAATGTCCTGGTTGTAAGCATACCATTTACCAAAAAGATTTAGGTAGCGATCGTGTTTGTCCTAATTGTGGTTATACTTTCCGTATTACAGCACTTGAGCGACTTGCTTTAACTGTAGATGAAGATACTTTTGAAGAATTATTTACAGGCATTGAAACGAAAGATCCATTGAATTTTCCTAATTATAAGGACAAATTGGCCCAAATGCGTGAAAAAACTGGCTTGGATGAAGCTGTGTTAACAGGAACTGCCTCCATCAAAGGACATAAAACAGCTTTGGGAATAATGGACTCAAACTTTATCATGGCCTCCATGGGAAGTGTAGTTGGAGAAAAAATTACACGCTTGTTTGAATATGCAACTGAACTTCGATTACCAGTAGTCTTGTTTACAGCTTCTGGAGGGGCACGTATGCAGGAAGGGATTATTAGTCTCATGCAGATGGCTAAAATTTCAGCGGCAGTACAAAGACATTCTAAAGCAGGTTTGTTTTATCTGACGATTTTGACAGACCCTACTACTGGTGGGGTAACAGCGTCATTTGCAATGGAAGGTGACATTATTTTAGCGGAACCTCAAAGTCTTGTTGGATTCGCTGGTCGTCGAGTTATTGAATCCACTGTTCGTGAAAATTTGCCAGATGGTTTTCAAAAGGCAGAATTTCTCTTGGAACATGGTTTTGTAGATGCTATTGTTAAACGAGCAAAATTAAGAGATAAGATTGCTAAATTGTTGGAATTTCATGGAGGGCAGCAATGACAAAGATTACTCGGATTGTAAGAGAAGCGAGAGATCAGACTCGGCTGACGGCTCTTGATTATGCCAAGGCAATTTTTGATGATTTCATTCAATTGCATGGAGATCGTTCTTTTCGAGATGATGGAGCTGTGATTGGGGGCATCGGTAGCCTAGACGGCCGTCCAGTGACTGTTATTGGAATTCAAAAAGGGAAGAATCTTCAAGATAATCTAAAACGGAATTTCGGTCAGCCTCATCCTGAAGGCTATCGTAAAGCTTTGCGCCTAATGAAGCAGGCAGAAAAATTTGGTCGCCCAATCGTTACTTTTATCAATACTGCTGGAGCTTATCCAGGTGTTGGAGCAGAAGAGCGTGGCCAAGGTGAAGCTATTGCTCGAAACTTGATGGAGATGAGTGATCTGAAAGTACCTATTATTGCCATTATTATTGGTGAAGGTGGTTCTGGAGGGGCCTTAGCTCTAGGAGTGGCGAATCGAGTTTGGATGTTAGAAAATTCTATTTATGCAGTTTTGAGTCCAGAAGGCTTTGCTTCTATCTTGTGGAAGGACGGCAGTAGAGCAATGGAAGCTGCTGAGTTAATGAAAATAACATCCCACGAACTTTTACAAATGGAGATTGTTGATAAGGTAATTGAGGAAACAGGTTTAAGCAATCAGGACTTGATTACTTCTATCAAACAAGAACTTTTAGTTGAATTAGAACAACTTTCTTCGTGGAGCGTGGAAGAATTGGTAGACCAACGTTATCAGCGTTTTAGAAAATATTAAGAAGATTTTTTGAAGACCAAGATATTCTTGTCTTGGTCTCTTTTTAAGAATTGTTAGTCTACAATCTATCTTTTTTACCTTAAATCAGATAGCTTGTGCTTAGAGAAGGAGAAGTCAAATGGAAAAAAATCGTTTGTACATTATCATTGCGTCAGTAGCAGTAATAATTGGAAGTGTTTTGCCTTGGGGGACTGTAAACCTAGGTGGATTGGGTGGTTTAAGTGTTTCAGGAATTGAAGGTGATGGGAAAATTATTATAATTTTAGCCATCGGATCTATTGTCTTAGCTATTCTTAAAGATCGTACTCAGCCTTTGATTAAAAACTTGGCTCTGGGAGTTGTGGCTTTGGGAGTTATTGAGACAGCTATTTCTATTTATGCCCTGTTTCGCTTAGGTGATATGAGTGCTAATTTTGGTTATGGTGGTTATGGTATTTCAGTCGGTATAGGTTTGTACTTGACTGCAATTGCTTCAATTGCAACATTTGTTTTAGGATTAATGGCTTTTTCAGGTGGAAAGATTTCAAAAGAAACCTTGACAGATGCAGCCAATGTAAGTAAGGAATTTGCTCAAACTGTTGGCCGTGTAACTTCTGCAACAGTAAAAACCGCTGTAAATGAAATCAAAAAAGAAACCGATCAGCCAAAAGATACAGAAACACCTGCTTCAGCTGAAGAATCTAAAAAAGTAGAAGCAGATGAAAATAAAGAAGAGCCCACAAAGCTAGTAACAGAAGAAACAGTTGAAAAACAGGTTCAGTCTGAACCAACAGTGGAAGAGGAAAGCTTAGATGCCGTTGTTTCTGACGAAGCAGTTGAGAGCGATAAAGAATAATCTTCTATAAGAATTGCTAATGAAAAAGTGTCTTAGTAACCATAGAGGTGAAAAAATTAAAAAAGAAGCCAGAAGGCTTCTTTTTTTGTTTAAACTTTTGTTTGATCACGATAAATTTAGGTAAAAAATTTTAGTTTGAATTACTGCATTATATTCTCTTTATAGGACTTATATAAAATATATATTATACAAGCTGTAGAACCTATGTTAAGATAGTTGCTAATTAAAAGAAAAGAGGTCATTTATGTCAGAATTTACTATCCATACAATTGAATCTGCTCCTGCTGAAGTGAAGGAAGTTTTAGAAACCGTTCAAAAAGATAACGGGGGTTACATTCCTAATCTTATCGGTCTTTTGGCAAATGCGCCAACAGCTTTGGAAACATATCGGACGGTTGGAGCCATCAATCGCCGTAACAGCCTAACACCAACTGAGCGTGAAGTAGTGCAGATTACGGCTGCAGTTACTAATGGCTGTGCTTTCTGTGTGGCGGGTCATACAGCTTTTTCAATCAAGCAGATTCAAATGAATGATGATCTTTTGGAGGCACTGCGCAATCGTACTCCGATTGATACAGATCCGAAGTTAGATACGCTTGCTAAATTTACTATTGCTGTCATTAATACTAAGGGACGGGTCGGAGATGAGGCTTTGGCAGATTTCCTAGAAGCGGGCTATACACATGAGAATGCTCTGGATGTAGTTCTGGGTGTTAGCCTTGCGACCCTTTGCAATTATGCCAATAATTTGGCAAACACGCCAATTAATCCGGAATTACAGCCTTATGCCTAGTCTTTGAGGAGGTGGCAAATGACATTTTTTTCAGAAGAGTTTATCAACTGGTTGGATGACCACGCTGATCAGATTGACAAAGAATCCTGTGCAGCTGGCAATCAACTGATTGAGCGTATCGCTGCAGAAGGAGCCTTTCGGGTTGGTGTTCCAGAAGAGCTGGGAGGCCGAGGTGGCAATGATACGGATGTGATAGAAGTACTCAAGGAGTTGGCTCACCATTCTTTGACCGCCTCCTTTATCTCTTGGGGGCAAAGGACCTTTATTGATAACATTTTAAAATCTCCTAATCCCTACTTTAGAGAGCACTATTTGGAGGGTCTCCTGTCAGGGGAATATGCAGGTGCGACAGCCTGTCCAATGCCGTTAAATTCCTATCGGACCTAGAGGAGTTAAATGTCTCTATTGTAGAAGAAGACGGGAATCTTTATCTCAAGGGACGTCTGCCTTGGGTAACCAATGCTCGCGCGGATCGCTTCCTCAGCATATTTGTTGCCGGTTTCGAAGACGGGAGCCACCAGCCACTGGTTCTGGCTGTGCCGTCTGATGCAGAGAATTTTTCCCGTTCAGCTGATTTAGAGTTTGTATCTTTGCAAGGGGGAAATACAGCTGCCCTGACCTTCAATCATGTGCCTTTGCAAGAGGAATGGATTCTTGCACAAGATGCCCAGGCCTTTTTGGCAGAAAATCGCCCAGCTTTTCTCGGTTATCAATTTGGTCTGGCTCTTGGTCTAGCGGAGAAGTCTCTGGCAGAGGTTGAAGCCAATCTGTCAGTTCGCTCTATTTTGAGAGAGGAGTGGGAGGAGCAAGTGGCTGCTCTGACTGAAATCCAGGATCAGCTCTATAGAGGTCTTCTCCAGCCTGGCTATTTTGTTGAGCGTCCTAAGGAACTCTTTCAGCTGCGAATTGATATAGTTGATGTGGTGGCTCAAAGTCTGCTCTTGGAGCTACAGGCTAGTGGAGGCAGAGGATACTTGAGTAATTCGACTTCAGGCTTTATACGCCGTTGGAACGAAGGAGCTTTTCTTCCCATTGTCTCACCGAGTGCAGTCCAGCTACGGCATATTTTAGAAGCTTCATAGAAATGAAGGCAAACCAGTGACTGATTTATCAGTAGAATGGACATTAAGACGATGATGCAAAAGAGTCACTTTGTAAGCAATTAACGGTGCTTTAGTTTCTTGAATAGTCTTGATGATTTGCTTATTTCTGACACTAATGTAGCCATATCATCTCAAAACAATTGCAAGGATCGACATAAGCTAACATTTTTAGTGACTCTTGCTCCTTATTTCAAGTTTAGTAGGCTACCTTTTACTTATTTCCTATGCGAGCTAGATATATTTTGTAGAAGCAGTTAAGTTGCTATATATCCTTTCTGGCTGTTGAGATGTCGTCTATGTCTGTTTTTACGATACAGTCTCATTGCTGGTCAGAAAGATAAGAAAAAATCCAAGATGATATTCTTTGAAAATCTGTTTTTGATTTTCTCTGAGTTATTCTCGGATTTTTTTATTTTAGTAAATTAAGTCTATACTTAGACCTAGTGATATAGGCAAAGTATCAGGAGAATCTGCTTTTTATTTTGGTGCGATGACTTCTAATCCACCCATATACGGACGTAGAACCTCTGGGATAGTCACAGATCCATCTTCGTTTTGGTAATTTTCTAAGATAGCAGCCACTGTGCGTCCGACAGCAAGTCCAGAACCGTTGAGAGTATGAAGGAGTTTGACCTTGCCGTCTGCTTCATCACGGTAGCGAATTTGAGCTCTACGAGCTTGGAAATCTTCTGTGTTAGAGCAGCTAGAGATTTCACGGTAGGTGTTCTGAGCAGGAATCCAAACTTCCAAGTCGTAGGTCTTAGCAGCTGAGAAGCCCATATCTCCAGTACAGAGTGCTACAACGCGGTAAGGCAGATTCAGCTTTTGCAGGATATTTTCTGCGTTGGCAGTCATCTTTTCTAGCTCTTCATAAGATTCTTCTGGCTTGGCAAATTTCACCATTTCAACCTTGTGGAATTGGTGCAGACGAATCAGACCGCGCGTATCACGACCGGCAGAGCCAGCTTCAGAGCGGAATGATGGGCTCATAGCCGTGAAGTAGATTGGTAATTCTTTTCCGTCGAGAATTTCGTCTCGATAGTAGTTGGTCAACGGAACTTCAGCAGTCGGAATCAGAACGAAGTTGGTATCGCTTAGCTCAAACGTATCTTCTTTGAACTTAGGATACTGCCCAGTCCCAAACATGGAATCATGGTTTACCATATAAGGAGTGATGACTTCGGTATAGCCTTCTTTGCCATGCTCATCCAGCATGAAGTTATAGATAGCACGCTCAAGTCTTGCTCCCAAGCCCTTATAGAAGAGGAAGCGAGCACCAGTAACTTTTGCCCCGCGCTCCCAGTCTAAGATATCCAGATCTTCACCCAAATCCCAGTGAGCCTTAGCTTCAAAGTCAAATTGGCGTGGTGTACCCCAGCGACGAACTTCGACATTTTCATCCTCGTCTGCTCCGACAGGAACACTTTCGTGCGGGATATTAGGTAGAGTAGTAGTGAATTCAGTCAACTTAGCATCCAGCTCAGCCAAGCTTGCGTCTAAGTTCTTGACTTCAGCAGAGAGTTTTTGCATGGCAGCAATCTTGTCATCTGCATTTTCTTTGTTGCGTTTAGCTTGGGCAATTTCGGCAGAAACAGTATTACGCTCTGCCTTTAGCTCTTCGACCTTGACCAATAAATCCCGACGTTCTTTGTCAATAGTTTTCATTTGGTTAAGGGTAGCAGCGTCAACACCTCGCGTAGCTAATTTTGCAGCTACAGTATCAAAGTCCGTACGGATGCGTTTTAAATCTAACATAGGTACCTCCAAAAATAAAAAGCACTTTATGAAACTGTTGGAGCGACAGAGCCGCGGTTCCATCCAACTTCACAAAAGTGCACTTGCTTAATTATTCATTTTTAAACTAACGGTAGAATTTCCTATTTTCTTCTTATCTGCTCACAGCCACCGCAGACTTTCTGAAAAGTGCCCAATAGTACTTATCCGTTTCGACTATTATACAGGATTTTCCGGAAAATGTAAATCCCAGGATGGGAAAAATCTTGACAGAAAAAGATAACTATGTTATCTTTAGATAGGGGTAATACAGTTATCCAAAGGAGTTCTTATGGTAAAACAAACAACGCGTGACCGTATGATTGAAAAGGCAAGCCAGCTTATCAGAGAGTATGGCTATCAGAATATCCCCCTAAGGAAACTGGCATCTCTGCTGGGGGTTACGACTGGTGCTTTCTACAAGGCTTTTGAGAATAAGGAGGAACTTTACTATCAGGTCTGTCTTTTGGAAAACCAGAAGCAGCTTAAGCGTTTAGAGGAGCAGTATCTAGATGGAGTCTCTGATCCTCTGGATTGCATTTGGCAGATAGGACTCTTTCTTTTATCGGAATACAAGACCAACAGTCAGATAATGGATTTTCTCTTTTTCAGCCCTGTAGCGACAGAGGCTTACCGGAAAGGTGAGCTTCTGGAAATCGGGAATAAGACAGTGGTTTATCTGGATCAGCTGCCTATTGAGAGTCAGAAAGAGAAAAAGATTCTCTTGCTCAAGCTGGACACCTTCATCACAGGCTATGGTCATTTTATTGCCAAAGGCTTGGAGCCTTTTGATGAGGAAGTCTATCGCTCAATGTTCAATGATTTACTAGGAGGTTACAAACATGATTAAAAATCTCATTGTTTATGCACATCCCTATGAGAAAAGCTTTAACCATGCTATTTTAGAGCAGGTTCAAGATTTGTTGGAGAAGAAAGGTCAGACCTATGAATTGATCGATCTCTATGAGGATGGTTTTAATCCAGTCTATACCAAGGAAGAGCTAGCACTTTTTAATAAAGGGCAGGCACTTGACCCACTGGTTTTAAAATATCAGGAAGCTCTTGCGTCCTGTGACCGCCTTATCATGATTTTTCCTATCTGGTGGGCGGATATGCCAGCTATTGTCAAGGGCTTTGAAGATAAGGTCTTTTTGAAAAATAAGATTTACGAGGAGAGCAAAACTCGCCAGTTAGTTGGTCGTCTGACCAATATTAAAGAGGTGTTGGCTATTACTACCTCTGCAGCACCGACCTTCTATCTTAAGTATTTCTGTGGTGACGTCGTCAAGAAAGCCATGTTGGGCCATACCTTTAAGTCTATCGGTGCTAGACAGCGCCGTTGGTTGAATTTCGGGAATATTTCTCAGTCTACAGCTGAAAAACGTCAAGATTTTTTAGAAAAATTGGCAGAAAAGATTTGAAGAGGTAGCTATCATGATTCGTTTTCGAAGAGCAGATGAACGAGATCTTGCTGCTGCGGTCTCGGTTTTAACTGCTGCTTTTGCTAAGCATGAGATCTACAGAGAAAAATTTCGTCCTCTCTTTGGCAGTAGCCAGTCTTATATTGATTTTCTAAATAGATTGCATGCAGTTATGGTTAAGGCAGCGATGCGTCATCATATTTGTCTGCTTGCTGAAGTGGACGGGCGTCTTATGGGGGTCGCTACTATTCATAAGCTCGGTAATCATCCTGTCGGTATGCTTTCCTTTTTGCGGGCAGGAGCATGGAGGATGTGGCAATATATTCCTCAGCTTTTAGCTTTTCAAAAAGTCTTTGGGGAGGGCAGTAAAGAAGCTAAAAAAAGGGGTAGTTCAACTCTTTATCTTGAATTGCTGGGGGTGCTACCTGATTATCAAGGACAGGGAGTTGGCGGTCTTTTTATCTCAAAGGGACTTGAGTTGCTTGCAAAAGAAGAGAAATGCCAGCGGCTTACTTTAATTACTCATACAGAAAGCAACTGTCGTTTTTACAAAAAGAACGGATTTAAACAACTAGATGTCCGTGATGTTGAAGGTGTCAAGACATGGACTTTTGAGAAAAAAATAGCTGATGTTTATACTTTTTGAAGATCTAATGATGCGGTCTTGCATTGATAATGTCAGCTTACTCCACCCCATCATTTCAAAGGGCTGAAATAGTGCATTCTCAAACCTGTTTCACTTTTCAATTTTTTGTGCTAGCTCCATTTTGCTGATATAAGCAACTTTTGTCTTAGTCGAAAATATAAAAAATAAGGTTGAAACTTTTTCAACCCTATTTTTTCTTCTTAAAGATTCCAGCAATTTTTTGTAACAGAGTCGGCAATCTAACCACCTTGTCGTTGCCGATATGCTCCCGAGCAATTTTGAGAATCTTACCAGAGTCTTTGGAGGCAAAGAGAAATTTTCCTTTGTCAGTCCAGATTTCAAAGTGGCGGCTGACTTTCTTGCCAGAAACATTGGCGCCGATAGCAGTGATGCTAGTCCAAGGCAGCTGAATATAATCTTCTACATTGGCATCAGCATAAAACTCAAGAGCTGTCTCGCCGATTAAAAATTTCCCAACCTTACCGCCTAATCCGAGGTAGGAAACGCCAGTGGTATTAAATTCAACTGTTTTGTTTTGTGATTGCGCCATAATTGCTCCTTCAAAGTAAATCTCTTTCTATTATACCACAAGAAAAAGAAGGCCGAAACCTTCTTTTTGATTACATAATATTGAAGTAGTGAGCAACAATACCAACAATAAATAATGCAACGATGATAATGATTGGTGAAACTTTTTTCTTCAATAACCACATACAGAGGAATGTTAAGAGTAATCCTAGCAGTCCTGGTATTAAAGAATCAAGTTGACCTTGTAGGGTATTTTGTTTTACTGGTCCAAGGTTTACACCAGGGGCTCTGTTTAATATTTCAACTAATTTCTCTCCGGTTACAGGGCCGTTAGGAATTTCAACATAAGCTTTTGGATCTGTAAGAGTTGTAGATGGCAAGGCAATTTTGAAACCAATGTTGACCCATTGTTTTACAAGAACACCAATGATAAACATACCCAAGATAGAGGCACCTTTGGTAATATCTTGGAGGATACCACCAGACATATCTTTGGTGATTTCAGAACCAGCCTTGTAGCCTAATTCTTGTGTGTACCAGAGGAAAGCCATACGAATTGCATTCCAAAGAACAAAGAAAAGTAGTGGACCGATGATATTTCCTGATGCGGCTAGAGAAGCTCCTAGTGCTCCTAAAATTGGTCGTACAGTAAACCAGAAAACAGGGTCTCCGATACCAGCAAGAGGTCCCATCATACCAATCTTAACCCCTTGGATAGCTGCATCATCAATTGACGCACCGTTTGCTTTTTCTTCTTCAAGTGCAAGTGTTACACCAAGAATAGGAGCTGCAACATATGGGTGAGTGTTGAAGAATTCCAAGTGACGCTCAAGAGCTGCAGCCTGGTCTTCCTTTTTAGTGTATAATCTTTTAATTGCTGGGATTAGTGAATAAGCCCAACCCAAGTTTTGCATGCGTTCATAGTTCCAAGAACCTTGTAAGAAAGTAGAACGCCACCAAACTTTTTGACGATCTGATTTTGTTAATTGCAGTTTTTCAGTCATGATTCGTTTCTCCTTTCTTAGTAGTCCTCTAAAATATCGCCGATTGGGTCGTTAGATGAAGCGACTGCTCCACCACCATTTCCACCTTTCTTAGAAAGGTTAATGTAAATAAGAGCAAGTGCAACACCGATTGTACCAAAAGCGATGAGAGATAAACCACTAACAGCAGCAAGAGCGAAACCAATAGCGAAGAAAGGCCATACTTCACGAGTTGCCATCATGTTGATAACCATAGCATAACCGACAGCTACGACCATGCTACCGCCTACTTCCATCCCTTCTTTGAGCCAAACTGGCATTGATTGAAGAGCTGCTTTTACTGATTCCGCAGGAATCAAAAGTAAAAGAATAGCAGGGACTGCAATACGTAACCCTTGGAGGAGGAGGGCAGTATAATGTGCTCTTTCAACACCACGAATATCTCCTTTTTTAGCAGCAGAATCAGCACCATGAACTAGGGCAACTGAAGCAGTACGGACAATCATGGTCAAAAAGAGACCAGCTACTGCAAGAGGAATAGCTGTGGCTGTAGCTACTGAGATATCATCTTTTGCACCACCACTCTGCACTAAAATAATTGCAGATGCCACGGATGCAAGAGCTACATCGGGAGCTACAGCAGCACCGATATTTGCCCAACCAAGAGCGATTAGCTGAAGTGAACCACCTAGCATAACACCGACAGTTAGGTTACCTGTTACCAAACCAATCAAAGTACATGCAACAATTGGTTGGTGGAATTGGAATTGGTCCAAGATACCTTCAAGACCAGCAAGGAAGGCAACAAAGACCACTAAAACCATAGAAATAATAGACATGATTTATAATTATCCTTTCATGAGATATGAGGACGTAAAATAGTCAGGCAAGACCTAGAAAGAACTGAGAGGTGTAGTTTTGCTAAACTATCCGTCCAAATTTTATTCAATTAATGTATTATTGAACGTTTGCTTTCAATTAAGTCAAACAAGTCTTTCTTAGAGTCATTTGGTACTTTACGTACGTCGAATTCAACGCCAAGGTCACGAAGTTTTTCGTAAGTCGCTACATCGTCCTTGTCCATTGATAGTACGTTGTTAACCATTGTTTTACCTGTCGAGTGAGCCATAGAACCTACATTGAGAGTCTTGATTGGCACACCGCCTTCAATAGCACGAAGAGCATCTTGAGGAGTTTCAAACAGGATCAAAGCATGAGTATTACCAAAGCGTGGGTCTTTTGAAACAGCAATAAGTTTGTCAATAGGCACAACGTTTGCTTTTACATTACCCGGTGCGGCTTGTTTGATTAACTCTTTGCGGAGTTCATCCTTAGCTACTGAGTCAGAAGCTACGATAATACGGTCTGCTTTTGAATCTGGTGTCCAAGCAGTTGCGACTTGTCCATGAAGCAAACGTGTATCGATACGCGCAAGATTGATTTTGAGCTTGCCATCACCGATAACAGTACCTTCTGGAATAGCAGCTTGAGCAGTTGCTGCAACAGGAGCGCTTGCAACTTCTTCTGCTGGATTCAATTCTTCAGGCAGAGCCTTCACACCTTCTTTAGCTTCTTTGATGATATTAGCTACGACGGCATCAACACCAGCGTTAGCATCCATCATTCTTTCTGTATATGCTTGAATCAACATTGGCAGATTCAAACCTGTAATAATAGCGAACTTGCGATCTGGATTTTCACCCATTACACGGCTAGCTTGGTTGAATGGAGAACCACTCCAAAGGTCAGCCAAGACTAAGACTTCATCGTCCGCATCAAACTGTGCCACAGCGTTATTGAATTTAGCATACAAATCATCAGGGCCTTCATTTGGCATAAAAGTAACAACTTGTACTTTTTCTTGTTCGCCAAAAATCATAGAACCTGATTGATGAATGCCAGCAGCAAATTCACCATGGCTTGCAATAATGATTCCAATACTCATTATTGACATTCCCCCTTATTAAAATGTTTGACCAAACTTTAAGAAAAGTTTAAGACTATCTTATTATAAAACGTTTTCAGGAAAAAAACAAGGGGGAGGCGCCAAAATGAATCAAATTCATTCAAGGAATAAAAGTACTCTAAAAATATTGCTACAAGTACATTTTTTTAATATTTAAATAGTAGAAAAATATAAAAATAAAAGACCAGTTTGAAAAAAGATCGGTTAATATATGAATGAAAGTGGTAGAAAATGATAATTGTGCAGGAGGTATTCTAGAACGGCTAGCTTATGGTATAATAGAGTGAATTACAATGAAAGTGTGACATGTTATGAAAACTCCTTTTATTAGTCGTGAAAAGTTAGATGAGATTACGGCTCAGTTTCCAACCCCTTTCCATCTTTATGATGAGAAGGGAATTCGGGCAAGAGCGCGTGCCCTGCATGAGGCCTTTTCTTGGAATCCAGGTTTTAAAGAGTATTTTGCTGTCAAGGCTACCCCAAATCCTGCTATTTTAAAAATCCTTAAAGAAGAAGGCTGCGGGGTGGACTGTGCCAGCTATGTTGAGTTGCTCATGAGTCAAAAGCTGGGCTTTGCTGGACAGGATATCATGTTTTCGTCCAATAACACACCAGCTGAGGAATTTCAGTTTGCGCGTGACCTTGGAGCGACTATCAATCTGGATGCCTATGAAGATGTGGCTTTTCTAAAGGAAGCCGCTGGTATTCCCAAGGTCATTTCCTGCCGTTACAACCCTGGCGGTGTCTTTGAGCTAGGAACCAGCATCATGGATAATCCAGAAGAAGCCAAGTTTGGTATGACTAAGGACCAGCTGATTCAGGCTTTCAAAGAACTCAAGGAGTTGGGAGCTGAGAAGTTTGGGATCCATGCGCTCTTGGCCTCTAATACAGTAAGCAATGATTACTATCCTGAACTGGCCCGTCAGCTTTTTGAGCTGGCTGTAGAAGTGGTGGCTGAGACAGGAGTCGAGCTGGACTTTATCAATCTATCTGGTGGTGTCGGCATTAATTATCAACCTGATGGCGAGGAAAATGACATTGCAGTCATCGGTCAAGGAGTTCGTCAGGCCTATGAAGCTATTCTAACTCCGGCTGGCCTAGGACAGGTCAAAATTTATACGGAGCTGGGCCGCTTTATGCTGGCACCTTATGGCTTGCTGGTCACCAAGGTTACCCATAAGAAGCAGACCTACCGAACCTATCTGGGAGTGGACGCCTCTGCGGTCAATCTGTTGCGCCCTGCCATGTATGGCTCTTATCACCACATTACCAATATGGATCGACCTGAGGGTGAGACAGAGATTGTGGATGTTGTTGGCAGCCTCTGTGAGAATAACGACAAATTTGCTATTAATCGTCCGCTACCAGTGAGCCAAATCGGTGATACACTCGTAATTCACGATACAGGTGCTCATGGCTTTTCAATGGGGTATCAATACAATGCCAAACTTCGTTCCAGCGAAATTCTCTTGGAAGAAGACGGAAATGTTCGTATGATTCGTCGAGCTGAAAGACCAGAAGATTATTTTGCGACTCTCTATGGATTTGACTTTGAAAAATAAAGAAGATTTGGTATAATGAAAGCAACGCAAAAAAGGAAATAGGAGATTTATTTTATGAGTTTATTTTTAGCAATTTTGCTGATTATTCTTGCTTTTGCAAGTGGTGTATTTGCAGGAATGTATATCCTTCGTAAGCAAGTCGAAAAAGAATTTGCTGAAAATCCGCGTTTGAATGTGGAAGCAGTTCGTACTTTGCTTGGAGCAAGTGGACAGCGTCCAAGTGAGGCAAAAGTCCAACAAGTTTATCGCCAAATTATCAACCAACAAAAATCAGCTTTAGCTAACAGCAAAAAGAAAAAATAATCATTTGATTATTAAATATCAAAAGGGGATTTGGGCTGTAGGCCCAATCCCTTATTTAGAAAGAAGATTTTATGGATAATCGACCGATTGGTTTTCTAGATTCCGGAGTGGGCGGTTTGACGGTTGTACGTGAATTGATGCGACAGCTTCCCCACGAAGAAGTCATTTACATCGGGGATTCTGCTCGTGCTCCTTATGGACCTAGGCCGGCTGAGCAAATCAGAGACTATACCTGGCAACTGGTCAATTTTCTTTTGACTAAAGATGTGAAAATGATAGTTATTGCTTGCAATACTGCGACAGCTGTTGTCTGGGAAGAGATTAAAGAAAAACTAGATATTCCAGTTTTAGGAGTGATTTTACCTGGGGCTTCTGCAGCGATAAAGTCAACTCATTCAGGAAAGATTGGAGTGATTGGGACACCAATGACAGTCACTTCAGATATCTATCGCAAGAAATTGAAGCTTTGTCACCTGAGATGGAGGTTAGTAGCTTGGCTTGTCCTAAGTTTGTTCCTCTAGTTGAGTCAAATGAGCTAACGTCCAGTGTTACAAAAAAAGTTGTCTATGAGACCTTGCTTCCGTTAGCAGGGAAGGTGGACACGCTTGTTCTGGGTTGTACACATTATCCTCTCCTGAGATCTATTATTCAAAATGTGATGGGACCGGATGTTAAACTGATTGACAGTGGGGCAGAGTGTGTAAGGGATATCTCTGTTCTTTTAAACTACTTTGAAATTAATCGAAGCCGAGAAGAACAGACTTTGCAGCATCGTTTTTATACAACAGCCAGTGCTAAGAGTTTTGCTGAGATTGCTGAACATTGGCTAGGACAGAAGGTAAGCGTGGAGCATATAGATTTATGAGTGAAAAAATATATGAATATAAGGATGACCAAGACTGGTATATCACTAAGTGGAGCGAAACGGAATCTTTTAGTAATTTTTCGCAGGTATCAGCTGAGGCTGGCAAAATTTTAGAAGATTTGCAAGTAGCTCTGAATAAGGATGGACATAATTTCCCAATTGAAGTGACGGTTTTACGTTACCATTCTGCATATCGCTTATTAGTCTTTTTAGTAGACCTTATCAATGAAGAGGCTAAAAGAAAGATAGAACTGATCCAGCGTCAGGGGGCTTTACTTGTAGTGGAGTCAGGTCAACTTTTGTATGTTTATATACCTCGAGGCGGAGTTTCATTGACTGAATTTTTGGGAGCTAAAGAAGTCAAGGATACTCTTTTAATTGCTACTCGAAATGAAGGTAAAACGAAAGAGTTTCGAAAGTTATTTGAAAAAATAGGCTACAAGGTAGAAAATCTCAATGACTACCCCGACTTGCCAGAAGTGGCTGAAACAGGAATGACCTTTGAAGAGAATGCTCGGCTCAAGGCAGAAACCATCAGTCAACTAACTGGGAAAATGGTTCTAGCTGATGATTCGGGTTTACAAGTTGATATTCTTGGAGGACTTCCTGGAGTCTGGTCCGCTCGCTTTGCTGGAGTAGGTGCAACTGATGCGGAGAATAATATCAAGCTTTTGCATGAGTTGGCTATGGTCTTTGAGTTAAAGGATCGTGCAGCTCATTTTCATACAACACTGGTCGTGGCCAGTCCTGAAAAAGAAAGTTTAGTAGTCGAGGCTGACTGGCCTGGTTATATCAATTTTGAACCAAAAGGAGAAAATGGCTTTGGTTATGATCCTCTCTTTTTGGTCGGTGAAACTGGTAAAACTTCAGCTGAGCTAACAGTAGAAGAGAAGAATGAGCAATCTCATCGCGCTCAGGCGGTGAAAAAGTTAATGGAGGTATTTCCAGCATGGCAAAGCAAACAATCATTGTAATGAGTGACTCACATGGTGATCGCTCAATTGTCGAGGAGATAAAAAATTATTACTTAGGTAAGGTAGACGGCATTTTCCACAATGGTGACTCTGAATTGCCAAGCGATGACCCTGTTTGGGAGGGGATTCACGTTGTTGCTGGCAATATGGACTTTTATGATGGCTATCCAGATCGGTTAGTGACAGACTTGAATGGGACTCGTATAGCTCAGGCTCACGGTCATTTATTCCAAATTAACTTTTCTTTTCAAAAGCTAGATTTGTGGGCCCAAGAAGAAAATGTGGATATTTGTCTCTATGGCCACCTACATATTCCGGATGCTTGGATGGAAGGGAAGACTCTCTTTTTAAATCCAGGGTCTATCAGTCAACCCCGTGGTTTGATTACGGAGCGTCTTTATGCTAAGGTTGAAATTGAAGAAGATCGTTTCAGAGTGGATTATTTCACTCGTCAGCATCAACTATACCCAAGTTTGTCAAAGGAGTTTGCTAGATGATAGCCCAGGCATTTGAAGATTATCTTGTGAAACAAGAAGGTGCTTTTTTGACACCCGCTGCAAATTTAGCAGTGTTAGTAGACAGTCACAATGTTGATCACGCCATTTTGTTGTTGAGTCAGATGACCTATTCGCGGATTCCAGTTGTGACGGCTGAAAAGAAATTTGTCGGAACCATTTCTCTGACGGATATCATGGCTTATCGGATGCAGCATGATCTTCCAGAAGAAGAATTTATGGCGATGGACATCGTTCACATGACTAAAACAAATGGCTTAACTGTAGGAGTGAATTACACAATTTCTGAAGTTTTGCATAAATTGATAGATGAGTCCTTCTTGCCTGTGGTAGGAGAAGATCAGCATTTTCATGGAATTATCACGAGAAAGTCGATTCTCAAAGCAGTTAATGCCCTCTTGCATGATTTTTCAAGTCAATATGAGATGAAAGCTAAATGAAAGAAGCAATCGACCAGTTTATACAGCAAAAACAGTTATCTAAAAATTCCAGACTTGCTTATACATACGATTTAGAACAATTCCTTGAGCAAGTTGGAACAATAAATGATACCAGTCTGCGACTCTATCAATCTTCTTTGCAGTCTTTAAAGCTTTCTGTGCAAAAACGGAAATTATCGGCAGTTAACCAATTCTTGTATTTTCTCTATAATCAGAAATATATAGAACATTACTACAAATTAAATATTCCCAAGGATCAGAAAGAGAACTCTTCACAAGGTTCGCTTCTTGATTTATCAGTTTTTTGGCAGGAGAGTCAAGTGCCTCAGGGACGTTTAATTGCACTTCTGATTTTAGAAAATGGTCTATTACCGAGTGAAATTTTGTCTATAAAAGTCGCAGATATCCAGTTGGATTTTCAGATTTTAAGTGTTGAGAAAGCGGGGCAAAAGAGGATTGTCCAACTTTCTTCCAAACTGACAGAAGAATTAAGTAGGATGGCTTCAGGGACCTATTTATTTGAAAAAAAAGGAAAACCTTATTCTAGGCAGTGGGCCTTTCGTCAGCTGGAGGCTTTTTTATCAGAAAAAGGGCAGGCAGGTTTGTCTGCTCAGAGTTTGAGAGAACAATATATTTTGCGTCAGTTGAAAGATAAGCGAAGCCTACATGATATTGCTCGTGACCTAGGGTTGAAAAGTATTACCACATTAGAAAAATATAGATAATGGATATAAAAATTAAAGATTTTGAGGGACCCCTGGATTTGCTACTCCATTTAGTTTCCAAGTACCAGATGGACATTTATGATGTTCCAATTACAGAGGTTATTGAACAATATTTAGCCTATGTTGCGACCTTGCAGGCCATGCGTCTGGAGGTTGCTGGGGAATATATGGTCATGGCTAGCCAGCTTATGCTTATTAAAAGTCGCAAACTTCTACCTAAAGTAGTGGATGATGCTGACTTAGAGGAAGATTTAGAACATGACCTGTTGAGTCAAATCGTGGAGTATCGTAAATTTAAACTTCTTGGTGAGAAAATGGCGGAGCAGCACGAAGAGCGGGCTCTATATTATTCTAAACCTAAGATTGAATTAGTCTATGAAGATGCTGAGTTGGTGCATGACCGCTCAGCCATTGATTTGTTTTGGCCTTTTCTGGCTTATTAGCTAAAAAAAGAGAAGAATTTCGTCATAGTCATACTACCATTGTCAAAGATGAATATAAGATTGAAGACATGATGGATGTGGTCTTGGAACGCTGTAAGAGTCAAAAAAAGTTGGCCTTACAGGAGTTATTTACTGAGACCAAGGACATGAACGAGGTCATCACTCTCTTTTTGGCAACCTTGGAATTAGTGAAAGTACAGGAGATTCAATTGCTCCAAGAAGAAAATTTTGGAAGTATCTATCTAATTAGGAAGTAAACATGAGTAAGTTATCAGAAATAGAAGCGCTTCTTTTTGTGGCAGGGGAAGACGGCTTGAAAGTTCGGCAGATTGCTGAGATTTTGTCCATTCCTCCTACAGGAGTTAGCCAAAGTTTAGAAAAATTGGCAGCTAAGTATGAAGCTGATGCTGATTGTAGCCTGGCTTTACTTGAAACGTCGAATACTTATAAATTAGTTACCAAACAAGCTTTTGCAGAACTTTTGCGAGCTTATTCTAAATCGCCGATCAATCAGAGTCTGTCACGCGCTGCTTTAGAAACTCTGTCAATTATTGCTTATAAACAGCCAATCACTCGGGTAGAGATTGATGATATCCGCGGAGTCAATTCTAGCGGGGCACTTGCCAAGTTATTAGCATTTGAGCTGGTTCGAGAAGATGGTAAAAAGGAGGTTCTTGGTCGACCTAATCTTTATGTGACAACAGATTATTTCTTAGATTACATGGGGATCAACCATTTGGAAGAATTACCAGTCGTGACAGATACTGAATTGGTAGCAGAAGAAAGCCAATTATTTGGTCAAGCGACTGAATCAGAGTTAGAATAAATAGCTAGACAGTGTATCTTGTGAAAGGATAAAAGATGAGAATTAATAAATATATTGCCCATGCTGGAGTGGCTAGCCGCCGGAAAGCAGAAGAGCTGATTAAGCAAGGCCTTGTGACGATTAATGGCCAGGTGGTTCGAGAACTGGCAACCTTGGTTAAAACAGGTGACAAAGTCGAAGTAGAAGGGCAGCCTATCTATAATGAGGAAAAGGTCTACTACATGTTGAATAAGCCTCGTGGAGTCATTTCTAGTGTGACAGATGACAAGGGACGTAAAACGGTGGTAGACTTGTTGCCTCAAGTCAAAGAACGGATTTACCCAGTTGGTCGTTTAGATTGGGATACTTCTGGACTTCTTATCCTGACGAATGATGGCGATTTTACAGATGAGATGATTCATCCACGTAATGAGATCGACAAGGTTTATGTTGCTCGTGTAAAAGGAATCGCCAACAAAGAAAATCTTCGCCCATTGACTCGTGGTGTAGAAATTGATGGTAAAAAGATCAAACCGGCAGTTTATGAAATCATAAAAGTCGATCCTGTCAAAAATCGATCTGTCGTTCAGTTGACTATCCATGAGGGACGGAATCATCAAGTGAAGAAGATGTTCCAATCGGTCGGCTTAGAGGTAGACAAGCTGTCTCGGACTCGCTTCGGACATTTGGATTTGACAGGACTTCGACCAGGTGAATCTAGACGCCTCAATAAAAAAGAAATAAGCCAGCTTCATAATTTGGCTATTACAAAGGCTGGAAAATGATTAAAAAGCTGTTAATCGCTCCAGTTCGCTTTTACCAACGTTTTATTTCACCTGCATTTCCACCTTCCTGTCGTTTTCGGCCCACCTGCTCTAATTATATGATTGAGGCTATCCAGAAGCATGGAGCCAAAGGTGTCCTGATGGGTTTGGCGCGGATTTTTCGTTGCCATCCTTGGTCTCAGCCGGGAGAAGATCCCGTACCAGACCATTTTAGCCTGAAAAGAAACGATACAAGAAAACAGTCTCACTAGATACGTATAGTTCTTTATCTCTAATTGCAAGGCTCTCTATTTTCTCGAGTGGTTAAAAGTACTCGAGAAAATAGAGAGCCTTCATAATGCAAAAAAACAAGACACACGGAGAGGCTGGGCATAGGGCTCCAGTCTCTCTGCTTTTTATAGACGAAGTTGGGAAACCTTTCTTGAGTAGGAGCTTCGTCTAGGTCCTCTAGGTAACTTTATGATGATGGAGAATTTGTTTGTTTTCATTATAGTTTTACCAGGTCTATTCTTTGCAATCAAAAAGCTCTCTCATGCCTATAGTTGTTGATCCACTACAGAAATGAGAGAGATATCATTATTTGGTAAAACTTTTTTGATAGACCGGTATTCCCTGAATGAGTCCTATCTTCTAGACCAAGTTTTAGGTAGGAAGAGCAGGAGCATTGGATAGATTTCCAGGCGTCCAGCAATCATAGCCAAGGATAAGAGGAATTTAGAAAGGGGACTGAAAATAGAAAAGCTCTCAGTTGTTCCGATCATCGGTCCGATGTTATTAAAACAGCTTAGTACTCCACTGACAACGGTCATAAAGTTATTATTATCAAAGCTCACAATAAAAATAAGTGCCGCAATAATCATCATATAGACAACCATGTACTTTAAGACCTTGTGCTGGGTGTCCTTATCTAGTACATTTCCGTTGACATGTAAGGTCAATACCCGGTTGGGAGAAAGGGTTGATAGAATCTGATTTTTTGCAATCCTCGCCAAAATCATACAACGAATGACTTTAAATCCTCCGGCGGTAGAACCTGCTGAGCCTCCGATACACATTAAAAGTAAGATGATAAACTGTGAAAAGAGAGGCCAATCAACAGTGTTTCCAAAACCAAAACCTGTTGTAGTGATGGTATTGGAGACTTGGAAGAATGACATTTCCAAGCTGTCAGCAATATTCCCATGGAAAATATGGAGAATATTGAAGGTGATGAGGAGAGTAGAAACCCCAACGATTGTCAAATAACCTTTTAGCTCTTCATCCGCAAAGAAAGCTTTGAATTTTCTGATCAAGAAAAAATAGTAAAGGTTAAAGTTGACCCCAAAAGTCAAGACTCCAAAGCTAACCAGATAGGTAATCAGTGGACTATTGTAGTGGGCAATTCCGTCATTATAAACAGTAAAACCACCTGTACCGGCTGTTCCCATACCAATAATGAAGCTGTCAAATAATGGCATTCCTGCTAGGAAATAAAGAAGAGTAAAGATGGCAAAGAGGGCCAAGTAGATGATATAGAGAATCTGGGCAGTGTCTTTAAGTTTGGAGACAACCTTGCCAAAGACAGGACCTGGCACTTCAGCCTTCATGACTTCCAAGTGACCGTTCTTGGCATTATCCATAATGGCTAAGGCAAAGACCAGCACTCCCATACCACCAATTAAGTGGGTAAAACTACGCCAGAAAAGTAGAGAGTGGGAGAGGACACCAACATCGTTGAGAATAGTGGCACCAGTTGTAGTAAATCCTGAGCTAACTTCAAAGAAAGCATCGATAATATTTGGAATTTGTCCAGAAAAGACAAAAGGTAGGGCCCCGAAGAAGGACCAAAGGATCCAACAGAGGGCAACAATCAAGACACCTTCCTTAGCGTAGATGTGAGCGTCTTTGGGTTTAAAGAAAATTCCAACTCCACCTAAAATTAGTAAAATACCAATTGTAAGACCCAAAGATAGAAAGACTTTAGCTGGCTCTTGATAGATGACAGCAATGACAACGGGCACTAAAAGCAGGCAGGCTTCAATTAGTAACAACTTAGAGAGAAGATAACGAATCATGGATTTATTCATCTGATTACTCCTCTAATAAGTCATAAATTTTGGTGATATTTTGCAATAAGGTTGTGACAAGAATTTTGTCTCCAGCCTTAATTTGATCGTCACCAGTTGGGAAGATGGCTTTTCCTTGACGGATGATAGCAACCAAAAGAACTCCTTTTTTCAGTTTCAGCTGAGACAAAGGTCGATTTGCCATCTTATTTTCTTCTTTAATTTGGAATTGCAGAGTTTCAATGCGACCGTTTGCAACATGGTGCAAAGCTTCTAAGCTAGAGAATTGTGCATTATAGCGACCGCGGATAAAGTGCATAATGGTATCTACAGCAATTCCTTTTGGTGTAACGATACTAGCAAAATCTTGACTATCAATAATTTCTAGCAGGCTAGTTCGATTGATTTTTGTAATATTTTTTTGAACACCGATACTGTTTAGGAACATAGATGCAATGATGTTTTCTTCATCCACTCCTGTAAGAGTGGCAACTGCATCATAATTTGGTGCACTTTCTTCTAAAAGGATATCTTTGGCAGTACCATCACCATGAACAACGTAAATATCAGGAAATTCCTGGCTGAACCATTCAGCTCTTTGACGATTAATTTCTAAGACTTTAAGATCAATTTTACTATCTTTCAGAATGTTTAAAAGATAGTAAGCAATCTTACCCGCCCCGATAATCAGCAAGCTTTTGATAACTCGTGGGCGGATGTAATGGTGGAAAGCCATAATTTCTGAGCGGTTTCCGGTCATATATATCTTATCGTTTGCCTGGATGCTGACATCTCCATCAGGAATAGTCAGTTCATTATTCCGTTCAATAGCGCAGATAATGACATTTCCATATTGTTTCCGGAAGTCAGAAATAGTCGTCTGACACAAGGGGCTATTTTCCTTTACCTTGAATTCCATCAGAGCAACCCGTCCATTGGCAAAATGCTCTACCGATAAAGCGTTCGGGAAATCAATGATATTAGCAATCGAACGTGCAGCCAATTGTTCAGGGTTGACAACCAAAGAGAAGCCAAGAATGTTTTTTTCCTTAAAGAAAGGATTAGAATACTCAGGATTGCGGACGCGGACAACAGTTTCTTTAGCTCCCATTTTCTTTGCTAAAACTGCGGAAACCATATTGACTTCGTCGTGTTCAGTCATAGAGATAAAAATATCGCAAGATTCAATATTTGCTTGCTCTAAAACTTTAAAGTTGGCTCCATTTCCTAGAATACCAATAATATCGTAACGTTTGGTCAAGTGGTTGAGAACAGCCTCATCCTGCTCGATAAGAACCACATCATGATTCTCAGCAACAAGCGAGCGACAAAGGGCGCTTCCGACTTTACCACCACCAACAAGAATAATCTTCATCTTATACCTCCGAGATATGTATCTATCATACTCTATTTTGTAACAAATTTCATCTCTTTGCTTCAATGTAGTGGTTTTACCAAGAAATTAGAGAGGATTTTTTCCAGTTGCTCCTCCATTTGTTCGAGAAATTAAAGCTCTCTTTTTATATAATTTGGAAAAAATAAAAAAATCGTTCATTTTCAAGCTCTTTAAGTTGACATGTCAAAGGAAAATGATATACTAGAAAAGTGCTATCATTGATTTACCTCAAACCTGTTGTGATGTAAGTTAATGAAGCTTTAACCACGCTGTTTGCTGAGCTTGACTCCGGGCAGTGTGGCTATTTTTTTATACAAATGACGACTAGGAAAGAGAAAGATGCTAGAAAATCACATTGTACTATTTGAACCTCAAATCCCACAAAATACTGGGAATATAGCTCGGACTTGTGCAGCAACAAATGCTCCCTTGCATATTATTAAGCCTATGGGCTTCCCTATTGATGATCGTAAGATGAAGCGAGCTGGTCTGGATTATTGGGATAAGCTGGATATTAGTTATTATGAGAGTTTGGAAGACTTTATGGAAAAAATGGATGGCCAGCTTTACTTGATTTCAAAGTTTGCTGAAAAGGTCTATTCTGAAGAGGATTTTTCCAAGGAAGGCAAACATTATTTTATGTTTGGCCGTGAGGACAAAGGACTGCCGGAAGAATTCATGCGCCAGCACCCTGAAAAAGCTCTGCGTATTCCCATGAATGATCAGCATGTCAGAAGCCTTAATGTTTCAAATACAGTTTGTATGATTGTTTACGAGGCCCTGCGCCAGCAGAATTTTGTTGGCCTTGAACTGGTACATGAGTATGAAGCGGATAAGCTGAAATAATTTGTATTACATCAAACAAGGAACTTGCTATTGCAGGTTCTTTTTGGTATCATAAAAGAGTCTTCAGGGCAGGGTGAAATTCCCGACCGGCGGTAATTTTTGGACTGGAAATGTTTTTTCCTCAATGCCAAATTAAGTCCGCGAGCGCAAGCTGATGTGGTGAAATTCCACAACCGACAGTATAGTCTGGATGGGAGAAGACGAAGGGCATTGAATTTATTTTGCCATTTAATCTTTATTTAAGGGCTGAGCCTTATACTAAATAATCATTAGCTGACAAGCTTTTTTCGGTAGCCTTTCCAGCTTCTCTAATTTTTATAAATTGGAGGAACCTGTGATGACAAATACTCGTAAATTGGCGATTGTAGCAGTTTTATCTGCACTTTCATTTCTACTCATGCTTTATGAGATCCCTTTGATAACCGAGTTCTTAAAGTTGGATTTTTCAATTATTCCGATTTTACTGGCTTTGGTGGTTTTGGATTTCAAAAGCTCAATGGCTGTACTTTTAATTCGCTCTGTTTTAAAGCTAGCCTTGAATAATCATGGTATAGGCACTCTTATCGGTCTCCCCATGAATATATTGGCGGTAACTGTATTTGTTTCTGCTTTTGCACTCTTATGGAAAAAGAGGAAGAGCTTGTCTGACTATGTGAAGGCCTCTCTGGTGGCAACGCTTGGTCTAACCGTCACTATGATCGTTTTAAATATCATTTATGCAGTTCCACTCTTTGCGAGATTTGCTAATTTTGATATTAATAAAACATATGGTATGTCCAAGTATCTGCTGACTATGATTGTCCCTTTTAATCTATTAGAAGGAGTGATCTGGGCTGTTGTCTTTTGGCTAATTTACACACTTTTACAGCCTGTTCTAAAACGCTATGAAAAATAAACAATCTTATCTAACAAAGGGCACTTTTGCCCTTTTACTTTTCGTTATACTCGGTTATATGGTCAAATTTTATCCTGACCAGCTGACTAATTTTGATACCCCGATTCAGGCCTGGTTGCGTGGAGATTTACCTGTAGCTTTGACAACTTTTTTTAAGCTTGTAACCAGTGTGATTGATCCATTGGGGATTATCATTTGGGTTTCTGCCCTTGTCCTATTTTTCCTGTATAAAAAATGGAAATTAGAAGCTGCTTTACTAGCAGGAAATCTGGTCTTACATGGAATTTTAATCAAGTTGATCAAATTTGTTTACCAAAGAAGCAGGCCTTCTATCACACATTTAGTTGAAGAGGGAGGTTATTCTTTCCCGAGCGGACATTCTATGGCGACAGCCATTGTGCTTGGGACCTTGATTATTATTGTCCAACAACGGGTTCAGAACCAGCATATTAAGCGCTTGGTACAAGCTTTGCTCTTACTCTATATTTTCACTGTTATGGCTTCCAGAGTCTATCTGGGCGTGCACTATCCGACAGATGTAATCGGAGGAGCCTTGATGGGCTTTGCCATTCTCAATATCGAATTTCCCTTTTATGACAAGCTACGCTTTCAGTGGCGTTTCAAGGGAAAGCAGAAATAAATAGAGATGAGGAAGGTTGGCTTTGCCAGCCTTTTTGTCTTGACAAAGAAAGTCACTTTCTTTAAGATAGGAGCAAACTAGATTAGGAGGTTAGCATGTCCAATTTGAATCAAGAACTCATAAATGCTGTTTTAGCTCTTGTTGATACCATTCCATTTGGGCACGTAGCGACCTATGGCCAGATTGCCCGTTTGATTGGGCGGCCTAAAAATGCCCGCTTGGTGGGAAAGATTCTCAGTCAGTCGGAACTTTATGGTAGCAAGCATCCTTGCCACCGGGTAGTCAATGCAGCAGGGCGCCTCGCACCTGGCTGGGAAGATCAGAGACACTTGCTCTGGGCGGAAGGAGTGGACTTGAAGGCCAATGGCTGTGTGGATCTCAAGCGTTATCAGTGGGAGCGGTGATTTCCTTCTTTCCTTGTGAAGGAGGGAATTTTTGTTTCTAAACTCTTTTTTGTGGTAGAATGAGAGGTATGAAATCTTACAATTCTTTGAATGATTATTATCGCAAACTTTTTGGAGAGAAGACCTTTAAAGTGCCCATTGATGCGGGCTTTGACTGTCCCAATCGGGATGGTACGGTAGCGCATGGAGGTTGTACCTTCTGTACCGTTTCGGGCTCTGGCGATGCTATTGTGGCACCAGATGCACCCATTCGCGAGCAGTTTTATAAGGAAATTGACTTCATGCACCGCAAGTGGCCTGATGTTCGCAAGTATCTGGTCTATTTCCAAAACTTCACCAATACTCATGAGAAGCTTGAAGTAATCCGCGAGCGCTATGAACAGGCCATTAACGAGCCAGGTGTCGTTGGACTCAATATCGGGACTCGGCCCGACTGTTTGCCTGATGAGACCATTGCCTACTTGGCTGACCTGTCTGAGCGTATGCATGTGACTGTGGAACTAGGGCTTCAGACTACCTATGAGGAGACCTCAGACCTCATCAATCGTGCACATTCTTATGAGCTCTATGTGGAGACGGTCCAGCGAGTCCGCAAGCTAGCTCCCAAGGCGGAGATTGTCTCTCACTTGATTAACGGCCTTCCGGGTGAGACCCATGAGATGATGCTGGAAAATGTCCGCCGCTGTGTGACGGATAATGATATTCAGGGAATCAAGCTCCACTTGCTTCACTTGATGACCAATACCCGCATGCAGCGGGATTATCATGAGGGACGATTGCAGTTGCTCAGTCAGGAGGAATATGTCTCCATCGTCTGCGACCAGCTGGAAATCATCCCTGAGCATATCGTCATCCACCGTATCACAGGCGATGCTCCGCGAGATATGCTGATTGGCCCTATGTGGAGCCTTAATAAATGGGAAGTGCTCAATGCCATCGAGGCAGAAATGCGTCGCCGTGGCAGCAGGCAAGGTTGTAAAGCAAAGGAGCAGAAATTCGTATGTTAAGACCCTTACAGATGGCCCATGCCTTTTTGGCTGAAGTCGTGACCAAGGAAGATATCGTTGTGGATGCCACTATGGGTAATGGCCATGATACCCTCTTTCTGGCTAAGTTGGCCAAGCGAGTCTACGCTTTTGACATTCAGGAGCAAGCTGTGGAAAAGACCCGTCAGCGCTTGGCAGAAGCTGGCTTGGACAATGCTCAGCTAATCTTGGCTGGCCATGAGACTTTGGACCAATATACGGACCATTTCAAGGCAGCTATTTTTAATCTTGGCTATCTGCCTTCAGCGGACAAGTCAGTCATTACCCGACCCGCTACGACGCTGGAAGCTTTGGAAAAGGTCTGCCGGGGCTTAGAAAAAGGCGGCCGAGCAGCTATCATGATTTACTACGGGCATGAAGGTGGCGAAGATGAGAAAGATGCGGTCCTAGACTTCGTTAGTCAGCTACCCCAGCAGGACTTCACTGTTGCCCTCTACAAGACCATCAATCAGATTAACAACCCGCCTTTCTTGGTCATGATTGAGAAATTGAGAGAAGGAACTTGAGATACAATAAGGATACAGAGAGAAAATCCAGATAATAGGAGCTTTCAGTACTGTATCCTTATTTTTCAAATCATAAAACTTAAATAAATAGGTCTAAAAGAAGAGAATTATGATGTGTGTAAATGTAAAGTCTTATATTTTCTTACAAAGAGGATATAAGACTTTTGACATTTTTCAATTTATATGATAGTCTGTGACTGTAAAATCAAAAAACGTCACAGTGTTTTTAGGAGGAAGTTATGGCTACTGCTTTTACTGCTGAAGAAAAAGAAGTAATTAGAAAGAAATTACATAAAGTTGCAAAGGAATGCCTTCAAAGATATGGGGTTAAGAAAACCACAGTTGACCAGATGGCAGCAATGGTAGATATTTCCAAAGGTTCTTTTTATAATTTTTATTCCTCAAAAGAAATGTTATTTTTTACGGTCTTAGAAGAATATCAAATAGATGTTATGGATCGCCTGACAGAACAATTAGGTATGGAAGCCAAGATAGATACAAATCGTCTGGTACAGTTGCTTTATGATTTTTATCAAGATTTTCGCTATTCATTTATGTATACCATATTTAAAAATCATGAAATGGAATTACTCGTAAGAAAATTGCCAAAAGAGGCGATAACAAATCATCATCTGATAGATGATAGGATGGTTAAAAAAATTGTATCCCGAATCAACATTAGAGAAAATGTATCGGTAGAAATCGTCTCTGCTTTATTTAGAACGATTGCTATGACTATATTACACATCGAGGAAATCGGTGAAAAACAATTTGATACTACATTGAAGTTAGTCATACAAGGAGTTGTGGAACAAATTACTAAGGAGGATAGGCAATGGTGAAAGAAGCAATTAGAACCGCAAAGCTTTCTAAAAGATATGGAACAAAAAATGTTGTCAACAACTTGAATCTATCGATAAAACCTAGTGAAATAGTAGGTTTTTTAGGACTAAATGGTGCTGGGAAAACAACGACGATGAGAATGATGCTAGGATTGATAAAATCTACATCAGGAGAATGTTATATTCAAGGGAAAAAGTTAGATCTGAGTAATTTAGAACTTCGAAATGAAATAGGTTATATTATTGAGACACCTTATTCTTATCCAGACTTAACTGTGAGAGAAAATTTAGAAATAGTTAGTAAATTAAGAGGGGTTAATAAAGATAATATTGACTGGGTAATTGAAAAATTAAAACTAAAGCAATATGAACATAAACAGGAGAAGCATCTTTCTTTAGGAAATGTTGCGCGTTTAGGAATTGCAAAAGCGATTATTCATAAACCAAAAATCCTAATTCTTGATGAGCCAACAAATGGATTAGACCCTTTTGGAGTTATTGAAGTGAGAGAATTATTAAAGGAATTGGCGAATAATCTAGGTACAACTGTTCTTATTTCAAGTCATAATCTAGAGGAAATATCCAAGATTGCTACTAGAATAGTCATTATACATGAGGGCAGACTTATAAGAGAAGTTGAAAGTAATGAATTAGAACAGTACTTAGAAAAGAAGTTACTAGTAAGTGGCTCTAATAATAAGGCAATGAAAGCAGTATTATCTAATCATGGCTATCAGGTGAACATTCAATCAGACACAGAAATAATATCGATTTCTTAGAACTAATTGATAAAAAATCTGTGGAATATCCGGAAGAAATTGCTACATTGCTGGTTAATGCAGGTTATCCGCCCAAATCGCTGGCTGTTGAAAAAGAAGATTTAGAGCATTATTTCTTAAGGATACTGAATGACTATAATAGAGGTGTTTCGAATGAAAAAGCTTAGTTCCTGTATTTTAATTGAATGGAGAAAGTTAATAAAATCAAAACTTTCCATCGTAACTGCTTGTTCTATCTGTTTAGTTCCTTTTATTGTTGGGTTGTTTGCAACTATGATGAAATATCCAGAGAATTTCAAAAATCTTGGTTTGATTTCTGCAAAAATGGAAATGATGAGGATAACAGACTGGTCGTCATACTTAATGACCATATCACAAGTCATTTCTGTTGGGGGATTGCTCATTTTTGGATTTACAGCATCTTGGGTTTTTGGTAGAGAATATTCTGATAAAACGATGATAGACCTATTAGCGCTCCCGATAAAAAGAGATACAATCGTATTATCCAAGTTTATCGTTATCGCTCTATGGAGCTATATTCTATCAATTTTTGCACTTTTATTGGGATTATTAGCTGGTAATTTGATTGGACTTGAGGGTGGGAGCTTAACGGTGATTTTCAAAGGTATACTTACTTTTGTTCTTTGTACTACTCTTACGATCGTACTCTCTACTCCAGTTGCTTTTTTTGCTTGTTTAGGCCGAGGATATTTGTCTCCATTGGCATTTATTATTTTTACTATTATTTTTTCTCAGCTTGGTTCTGCTCTTAACTTTGGGAAATACATTCCATGGGCGATTCCTGCACTTGCAAGTGGTATTGCAGGAAAAGCAACATTGAATTTTGGGAGCATTGTCAGTTTATTTGGGGTAAGTATTCTAGGTCTTATCGCAACAATAGCTTGGTTGAGGTATGCTGATTACGATTAAAATGAAGTGATGAAAATGATAATAACACAAAGATGAGTCTTATTCATTTCAATTCAAAATCCCCCTCCTGTTCAGATTGAAAAACAAGAGGGGTATATTGTGGCAATCGAAAGTTTTGGGCGAGAGGAGACTATATGAGTACCGTGGGCCTAAATGAAAAGATAGTTTCTAAATATATACGAGATTGGGAAAAAATGACCTTGTCTTTGATAAGTTAAGTGTCAAAGCGTTCTCAGATGGCGGTTTTAGAACAAGGTGAAATCCCGTTTTTACGGGCATTAGTCAAGTAATCATAGCATTAACTAAAAGAAGTTCAGCGAACGTCTTTAGACGCCGCTAGAGGGAAACGGCTTATAGCCGGTGGACAAGTCACCCGTTTTCACGGGTGGTTATGACTTCTCAAAATGAGCAAAAAAGCAGTAAACCTTTGCGATTTACTGCTTTAAAAGTTCTTCTATTCATTTAGACAAATTCTTATGTTTCATCGTCTTTGCGACTCCAGTATTCAGGATAGCACAATAATCTCATTGGTGATTATGTATAGAAATGTTATTGCCAAACTCCAATTTGTTTGACGCACTGTAGATGATCCTCACTTTACATACTACATCTGGAATGCGGTTATCCAAAAACATATTCCGGCTATAAGTGAAATCGGAGTCATTACATATTTTTCTTTCTTACTTTTTGAAATCATGTTCATAATCGTATTCAAAGATAGGTAAGCGGCAAAGAAGAAACAAATATATTTAGTAACCTTAAAAGACAGCCACAAGGGAATAAAACCTCCGGCTTGCAAAATAATGATTATGGCAAAAATTTGGATAGCTACCGAAATGACTGCCGCAAGTCTAAATTTCTTAGGCAAGATTTTATGCTGTCCACCCATTGTATATTCGCCCAAAGGCAGACCGCAAGCAACAAGAACTGTCATAATTGCTATAACTCCAAATAATACTGCACCTAATATGGAAAACATAAATCATATTCTCCCTTCGTAAAATACAAAAAATTTCAGTTACAAATCCAACTTTCTTTCACTTAATATTCCTATGAAATTATAAGAAATTCTTATCAAGTGTTCAAGTTTTACAGGTCTTTTTCAAGCTGGTCTATTGATTTCTCTTTTCCTTTGTTCTTCCACCAATCACTCAGGTCGACTAAGGATTGAGTAGCGGAAGGGATGAGAAGGAGGACATAGATATAGACATACTGGCTCTTGGTTTCCCAGAAGAAGTGGAAGAGACCACCCCCCAAGAGAAAGATGAAAGGATAGAGGTCAAAAGGAGTCAGCTTTTTCTCGGCGACGAAAAAATTACGCAAGACAAAGAAACAAGACAGCAGATAGATACTGGCTAGCAGGGTCAAGAGCAGGAAATTAATAATCTGATAACCTTTTCTTTCCTCATAAATGCTGCGCAGGATAGTTGGCTTCATGTATTGCTGGCGCTCAATCTGAGGCCCAGTCCAAATAGACTGAAAAGTCGGCTCAGTCCAGGTCGACTTGACCTTTTCGTAGAAGAATTTCAGCGCATAAGCCGGATGCTTGCTGAAGTGAATCAAAATATCCTTCAAATCCCGAGTGGCCATTTCTGTAGCTAAATTCTCATTGTACTTGTTGCGCTTAAGAATCTTGGTATTGTATGCATCATACCAGCCTCCCAAGGTCTGCCGATTAGGATCATCTCGCAGGCCCATAGTAATATAGGCGATTTTTGGTGTACCGACACCAATCTTGCCCCCAATAAGCTGTTCATAGTAAGCTGTCAGACCCTTGTTTGAAAGGACGATGCCGGCTAAAATCAGGACAATGGCTAGTGGTTTTTTCCAAGACCATTTATAAAAGATGGACAGGAAACAGACCCCAATCAGCATGATAGCAAAAATGATGTAGTTGTTGCGCAGGAGGCAGGCCAGGCTGATGCTAGCAGCTCCCAGCAAGGCATAGAGCAGGTTTCCTTTCTGATCCAGCTTGATAAAAGCATAGAGACTGAGCAGACAGAAGAAGAGCCCAGGAATGGTACCGTAGACAAAGAGAACGAAAAAGAGCTGTGGTAGAAAGAGAAATGTCAGCAGAATCGTGTATTTCTGGATTATTTCTCTGGCATTGAGAAGGGAAGTAATCTTGTAAATCAAGAAATGACTAAGTAGAGTCCAGACGACATTCATGCTAAAGGCAAACTGAGTCGTTGGAGAAATAAAAGCATAAAGTCGCTCCAGAGTCATCAGCCCTAGCTGATGGGGATTGCGGTACATGTAGCTTCCAACGGTTGTCAGTGAGCTGTAATCTCCTCGATTAAAGGCTAGCGCTGCATTGAAAACGTGTTTGGCGTCAGCTCTGATCCGACCATCGTAGGCCGTTATCAGAAAAATCGCTATTGCTATAAAGATGGAAGACAGAATCCAAAAAAGATGCTTGGTCTGAACCTTTTCCAGCAGGGGTCGGATTAAAAAGAGACTGAGGAGAAAGAGCAGAAGGATAGGGTAGAAAAACCAAGGATTACTGACGAATTGGACTCCTTCAGCAATCCTTAAAGGGATGTATGTGTGGGACAGTAGAATCTGCCCAGATAGGAAAAGCAAGGCAAGCGTAGTCATGGTCAGAATCAGGAAATAGCCCAGATTGAAAATGATATTTAAAAACTGCTTCATAAGGAGTTGCCTTCTGCTTTGATGAAATAACGACCTTCTCCCAGTTCAATCAGCTCGATTGGCTTAGGATAAAAGCAGTCCATTACCTCTTTTTGGAGGATATCTTCTTTTGGACCTTGGGCTATAATTTCGCCTTCTTTCAGGAGTAGGACATGGTCTAAAGCAGATATAATTTCCTCTACATGGTGAGTGACGTAGAGGATAGTTGGTGCTTGGTCCATTTGTGTAATCTTTTTGATTTGATTTAGCAGGCGCTCGCGGGCAAAGAGATCCAATCCACTGGTTGCTTCATCCAAGATAAGTAGTTCTGGCTCTTCCATGAGACTACGGGCAATCAGCAAGAGCTGCTTTTCACCTTGAGACAGACTGATGTAGCTCCGGCCAATTAAGTCTTGCCCGCCAATAGAGGTCAGTATTTCTCTAGCCTGGTTTAGTTCTGTTTGCCCATAGGCAGCATAGAGAATGCTACTTTTATACTTGCCTGTCAGGACGATTTCTTCGGCAGTGAGATGGCTAGGTAGGCGCTCCGCAATGAAGGAACCAACTACTCCAATCTTAGTTCGCAACTGAGGGATATCACCGGTACCAAATTCCGTCCCTAGGACTGTCACCTTTCCTTGGGTCTTCCAATGCTCGGCCATGAGTAGTCGTAAGAGAGTTGACTTTCCTGAACCGTTAAGACCGAGTATGGCCCAATGCTCTCCCTTGTTTACCTGCCAGTTGAGATTTTTTAAAATGGTTTGGCCTTGTTTTGCCAAGCTTACATTTTCCAGCTTGATAATCTTTTCCATTTTTATTCTTTCTTTCATTAAATCCCCTCTATTATAACAAAATTTATGGTAAAATAGCTGATAGGAGGAAAAGAATGTTTTATAAGAGTAAGTTATTTTTTTGGACAGTGGAAGTTTTACTAGCAACGCTTGTCTTTTTCCTGTGGAGAATGATGGGAGACTTGATTACTCCAGTGATCAGTGTTGTAAATACCATCTTAATACCTTTTTTAATAGCAGGTTTTTTATATTATATTGCCAACCCTTTAGTGGTCTTTTTGGAAAAATACCTGAAATTAAATCGCGTCTTAGGTGTCCTGCTGACTTTGACAATTTTATTTGGGTCTATTGTTTTAGCAGTTATCTACCTCCTACCTATCTTAGTTACTCAGCTGACTAGTTTGATTAATTCGAGCCAAAATCTTTATAGCTATGTCTATAGCTGGGTCAATGACTTAGCTCAAAATCCTGTATTCAAAAATCTCAATATCCAATCTACCCTGCAACAACTGAATCTATCTTATATTGATATTCTGCGAAATATTCTAAACGGGGTAACTAACAGCCTGGGCAGTGTGGTATCGGCTGTAATCAATACCGTCTTTATCATCATTATGACTCCAATTTTCCTTGTCTATTTCTTACTGGATGGTCATAAGCTCCTGCCAATGCTGGAACGCAGTATTCTAAAGCGAGACAAGCTCAACATTTCTTCCTTGCTGAAGAATCTAAATGCTACAGTTTCACGATATATTAGCGGAATTTCTATTGATGCAGTGATTATCGGTTGCCTGGCTTATATCGGTTATAGTACTATCGGAATTAAATATGCTTTAGTATTTGCCATTTTCTCTAGCTTGGCTAATTTGATTCCTTATGTTGGACCAAGTATCGGTTTGATCCCAATGATCATCAGTCATGCCTTTACAGATCCAAAGCGGATGTTGATAGCTGTCATTTATATGCTGATTGTTCAGCAGATTGATGGGAATATCCTCTACCCTCGGATTGTAGGAGGGGTTATGAAAGTCCATCCGATTACTATCATGGTTCTCTTGCTCTTATCCAGTAACATCTACGGTATTATCGGAATGATTGTGGCTATTCCGACTTATTCCATCATCAAAGAAATTGTAAAATTCCTAGCTAACCTTTATGACAATCATAAAGAAGCTCAGGAGATCAAGAAGAATGAAGAATTTGGGATTATAAAAAAATAGGAGAAAGGAATCTTTCTCCTATTTTTTTATTTGAATTTTTATAACACGAAACAGCATATTTATGCTAAAATAGTGGTAATAGGATAAAGGAGGTATGGTCATGGTAACACGTCGTAAATTTCTCCACAAGAGATAAGGAAAAATTCTTCTTACTTTTCCCCTCTGAAGACTATCGTGGAAACAGCCTTTTATGAGAACCAGGTTCAGTCTATCAAAACGGTAGAAGAAGCCTACCAGTTAGCTTCAGCAGCAGCTGGAACAGTGGTCTTAGATATGCCTGTGATTCATACAAAGGAGTTGGGTCTTCCTTCTTATGCACGGGTTTTACTGACGAATTCCGGAGCGGTCGTTGGACGAACGGCAAAGGCTAGAAGGATTTATGGTAGAGATAGTCAAGAAGATGAAACTTTACTTTTTCTAGTTCGTAGTGCTATTTACCAAGCTCATCATAGAGATTTTTACAAAGCGGATGCTGTTGTTGGGCTGGATGAAGACTTTATGGTCTGTGCCCACCTCATGGTTCCTAAAGAAGAAATAAACAATCTCTATTCATGGCTACTCAATTTCCAAATTTTAGATGAAGAATTTAAGAACCGTCTGAGAGTTTCAAAAAAATATGAGGAAAATGATATCTTTGTCTTTTTTGATCCCAAGTGGAAGCATCCAGAATATCCAGATGGTCTTGTCTACTTTGATACTAATCACAACTGTGCAGTTATTTTAGGTTTGAATTATTTTGGAGAATTGAAAAAAGCCACTCTGACTTTGGCCTGGGCAACTGCTGCTAGAAATGGCTACGTAGCTTGTCACGGTGGTCTGAAAATTTTTAAGCAAAATAATGATAAAAAAGATTTTGTTGCTTCATTTTTTGGTCTATCTGGTTCTGGAAAATCCACTCTTACGCACGCCAAACACGGTCAAAAATATGACATCAAGGTTCTCCATGATGATGCTTTTATTATCTCTATCAAGGACGGATCCTCAATTGCCTTAGAGCCATCTTATTTTGATAAGACGAGTGACTATCCAACTGGACATAGGGAACAAGATTTCTTTGTCACTGTGCAAAACTGCGGAGTGACCCTAGACGAAAATGGGAGAAAGGTGTTAGTTACTGAAGATATCCGCAATGGAAATGGTCGAACGGTCAAGTCTCGCTTTTCGACTCCAAATCGAGTGGATCGAATTGACGAAGCTATCAATGCTATTTTCTGGATTATGAAAGATGACTCTCTACCACCTCTAGTCAGAATTCACGATCCTTTGATGGCCTCCACGATGGGTTGTACCTTGATGACCAAACGCTCCAATGCAGAAAATGTTCTAGATTTACATGATGAGTTGGTGATTGAACCTTATGCAAATCCTTTTCGTGTCTATCCTTTGGTAGAAGACTACCGAAAATTCTGTCGCTTATTTGAGTCGGGAGTGTCCTGTTATATTATCAATACTGGATCTTACATGGGGAAGACTGTCTCAAAGGAAGTATCTTTAGATATCATCGAGCAGGTAGTGGATGGGACAGCAGATTTCAAACCCTTTGGTCCTATAGTAGGTTTTGATTATCTTGAATACGAGGGATATCCTCTTCCTAATTTTGATAATGCTTACAAGAAATTGATTCGAGAAAGAATGCAGATTCGGCTAAACTTCTTGCTGGCCTTTAACCAAAAGTATCCTCAGACTGCCCTACCAGTTGGAGCTATTTCAAGACTGGAAAAGGTTTTACAAGATCTAGAATCCTAATCAGAACACAAGCTTCCATAAAATACGTGTGCACGAAACTCAAAAATATGTTATAATCAGGGTTGATTATACTTTTTAGGAGAGGAAACTCATGGAAGACCCCAGCAGTCAGACCCTTTTGTTACAGTTTTTATTATTAGTCGTTTTAACCTTTTTAAATGCTTTCTTTTCCGCGGCAGAGATGGCCATGGTGTCACTCAATCGGGCGCGTGTTGAGCAGAAGGCAGAGGAAGGTGATAAAAAGTACATTCGTCTATTACAGGTTTTAGAAAATCCCAATAACTTTTTATCTACTATTCAGGTAGGTATTACCCTCATCAATATCTTATCAGGGGCCAGCTTTGCTGATACTCTCGGTCGTGTATTTTCAAGTTTGATGGGCAATTCTAAAACAGCGCATGCCATAGCGTCTTTTCTAGCTTTGGCCCTTTTGACCTATGTTTCTATTGTATTTGGTGAGCTTTATCCTAAGCGGATCGCACTCAATCTGAAAGATGATTTGGCTGTTCGAGCAGCTCCTTTTATCATCTTTTTGGGCAAGCTCGTCAGTCCCTTTGTCTGGCTTTTGTCGGCCTCAACTAATCTGTTAAGTCGCATTACGCCGATGAAGTTTGATGATGCGGACGAAAAGATGACCCGAGATGAGATTGAGTATATGCTGACCAATAGTGAGGAGACCTTGGATGCGGATGAGATTGAGATGCTACAGGGGATTTTCTCGCTGGATGAGCTAATGGCGCGTGAACTAATGGTGCCACGTACTGATGCCTTTATGGTCGATATTCAGGACGATACCAAAGAAATCATCGAAAGCATTCTCAAGCAGAGTTTCTCGCGGATTCCTGTCTATGATGGAGATAAGGACAATGTCATTGGCCTAATTCATACCAAGCGACTGCTTAATGAAGGGTTCGTCAATGGTTTTGACAATATCGTTCTGCGCAAGATCCTGCAGGAGCCGCTCTTTGTACCGGAGACTATGTTTGTCGATGATTTGCTCAAGGAGTTACGTAACACGCAAAATCAAATGGCGATTCTCTTGGATGAGTATGGCGGTATGGCTGGTCTGGTTACACTTGAGGATCTCTTGGAGGAGATTGTTGGTGAGATCGATGATGAGACCGACAAGGCCGAAATTGAAGTCCATGAAATCGGTGAGAATACTTACATTGTCTTAGGAACTATGACCCTCAATGACTTTAATGAATACTTTGAAGTTGAAATTGAAAGTGACGATGTGGATACGATCGCGGGTTACTACTTGACTGGTGTAGGAACTATTCCAGATCCAAAAGAACGTATCAGCTTTGAGGTGGAGAGTCAGAATAAGAAACTGGTTTTAACCAATGACAAGGTTAAAAATGGCCGTGTCACAAAGGTTAAAGTAGAAATTTCTGAACAAGTAGAAGCAGATGAAGAAGTTACTAAATAGTTGCCTATGTGTAAATGAAACAGACTTTCGATAAGGAAGGTCTGTTTTTGATTATCAAAATAGAATAACAAACAAGTACACTTGCGTAAACATTCTCAAGTTTGTTTAGTCAACTTTTATGATACACTGCATATAGAAAGACATAGTATTTTCTATGATGAAACGAGTAAAAATAATGTTTTTATCTCTGCTTTGACTTTTTGTGCTAGCAATCGGAGCTAAGTTTTTCATGGACAGAATGAAAGTGGACAATCTCTACCGGCATGGCTACCAGCTTTTTGAGGAACAAATCGCAACCTACCTAAAAGAGCATTACAGCGGTATCAGTAAAATCGAATTTTCTCTGATTTTTAAAAGTGGTGGAGGAGAAGGTTTTGTCTATGCTCGTATCATTCCAGTAGTTTATGATACTTATGGAAATAAAGTCTATCTACGAAATGATGGAGTGCTAGATATGGCAGTGCCAGATTATGGAACCCTTGCTGGCCTTGACTTAAGCTTTAATGTCAATGACGGGTCAGAGATTATCTATCTGCGAAATAATGAACGTGAGTCTGTTAGCTCAGAAATATATCAACACCTTCCAGAACAGTTAAAATTACAAAAAGAGGAATTTACGGATAAAGTGATGATTGGATTTATCAATGGAGGGCATTTAAAAGGAGTCAAAAAAAAAAATAGTCAAGGTAGCCCTAAGGCTGAGATTGTTTATAATCTAGAAATTCGACGAGTAGATGTACGGGAGGTAGGTAAATGGAAGTAATGCATCAGGACATTAACCATTTAAGCTTTTTTCAAGAAATCTATAAGTCTTCCTTAAGCTTTGCTGGTTATACTATATTCATCTTAAAAGAAAAGAGGACAGTCCAATGACAATAAATAATCATAGCTCCCCAACCTTTTCACTTTTCCCCACTCAAGAAACATAAGTAGTAAATACAAAAGCAAAAGTAGCAAATAAAACATTTAAAAAAATTTTTTTCATCTAAATCTCCTAAATTAAATAAATAAATCTGAAAGAGCTGGAAGTTTACAACTTCCAGCTCTTTTTCTTAGTTGTGCCTTTTGGCAAAATCAACAAAGCGAAATTTGTCGAGTTTGTGTCTGCTGTCTGTGAACTGAAATTGTTGCCCGTTCGCTAAATAAACCTGAGACTTGACGGAAACGACATGGTTTTCTCTCTCAATATCGAGCAAAATTTTATCCCGACTGGTCGCATGATCAATGGTGATTTCCTTTTTAGCATAGTCAATACTAAGTCCAAGATCGTTTTCAATAAAATGATAGATAGAATGCTCTGCAATTTCTCTCGTCATCGTAGGAACAAGCTCTTTATCCAAATAATCAATATCAAGGACAGAAGCAACCTGGTCAACAACTCTTTGTCGAATAATTCGCCAAACCAAGCGATATTCTGGAAAACCAGTTAGTTTAGCGATTTTTTTATCTACGGTTATTTTTTCTAGGCTGATGACATTGGTTTTAGAATCTAGTTTATTTTGTAGGACAAGTTCCTGATAGCTAGTCAGATTGGAGATTGGGAAATTGATGTGTTCCTGTTTGATAATTTTGGATCCTTGTCCCTTAAATTTTTGGATGAATCCTTCTTTTTGAAGTTGCTCCAGAGCCTTTCGGACAGTATCACGACTGACTTTATAAATCTGAGTTAATTCATTCTCGCTAGGTAAAAATTCGCCAACGGAGTATTTTTCGTTCAGAATATCTTGCTCTATTAGTTTGAATAATTGTTGGTATTTCTTCATGATTGGCCTACTTGTTTTGTTTTTATCATACAACTACTGAAATTTTAGCAAAAAAAAAGCGGAATTTCAACGGACATCTTGCATACAACTTTGGTATCGTTTACAATAGTTGTTGGAAAGCAGTTAGGAAACTAACAAAAAAATATAAGGAGAGTGCTGGTTTTCCAGCCAATAATCAAATGGGCAAATTTGAAAAAGAGGCGAAAGCCCTATTGGACGCCATTGGCGGTAAGGGAAATGTGTCTGCAGTAACCCACTGTGCTACTCGGATGCGTTTTGTACTTATTGATGAGAAAAAAGCTGATGTAAAAGCTATTGAAGAAATTGGAGCTGTCAAAGGTACCTTTACTAATGCAGGGCAATTCCAGGTTATTATTGGAAATGATGTGCCAATATTCTATAATGACTTTACAGCTGTTTCAGGAATTGAAGGTGTTTCAAAAGAAGCAGCTAAGGCTGCTGCTAAGATTAATCAAAATGCGCTTCAGCGCGTCATGACCATGCTAGCTGAGATTTTTACGCCAATCATCCCAGCGATTATCGTTGGTGGTTTGATTCTTGGCTTCCGTAACATCCTAGAAGGTGTGCAAATTCAAGCTTTTGGTCAAAAAGTCGTTGATGGTGTACTTCAGTTTACTAAAGATGGAGAGCCGATTTATAAAACGATTGTGGATGTATCAAAGTTCTGGGCTGGAGTAAACCACTTCCTTTGGTTGCCAGGTGAGGCGATTTTCCAATTCCTACCAGTTGGAATTGTTTGGTCTGTGAGTCGTAAGATGGGGACTAGCCAGATTCTTGGGATTGTTTTAGGAATCTGTTTGGTGTCCCCTCAGCTCTTGAATGCTTATTTAGTAGCAGGAACACCACAATCAGAAATTGCCAAAAATTGGGTTTGGGATTTTGGATTCTTTACAGTGCAACGGATAGGCTACCAAGCTCAGGTTATTCCAGCTTTACTAGCAGGGCTTTCCTTGTCTTATTTGGAAATCTTTGGAGAAAACGGATTCCAGAAGTTGTTTCCATGATTTTCGTACCTTTCCTGTCTCTCTTGCCAGCGATTATCTTGGCTCACACAGTTTTGGGGCCAATTGGTTGGACTTTAGGTCAATGGCTATCTACAATCGTTCTTGCAGGTCTAACTGGTCCTGTTAAATGGCTCTTTGGAGCTGTCTTTGGAGCTCTCTATGCGCCTTTTGTTATTACTGGTTTGCATCACATGACCAATGCGATTGACTCGCAGTTAGTGGCAGATGCAGGTGGTACTGGACTTTGGCCAATGATTGCCCTGTCAAATATTGCACAAGGGTCAGCTGTTTTTGCTTATTATTGGATGAATCGTCAAAATGAAAAAGAAGCGCAGATTGCTCTGCCAGCTACGATTTCTGCTTATCTTGGCGTAACTGAGCCAGCTCTATTTGGGGTCAACGTAAAATATATCTATCCTTTTGTAGCAGGAATGATGGGTTCCTCCATTGCAGGTCTTTTGTCTGTAAGCTTTAATGTGAAAGCAAATGCTATCGGAGTCGGTGGACTTCCAGGCATCTTGTCAATCCAACCTAAATATATGTTAGCCTTTGCTGCGATTATGCTAGTTGCAATCGCTGTTCCATTTGTACTGACCATGCTCTTCCGTCGCTTGGGACTCTTTACCAAAGTAGAAGATGAAGCAGTTAAAGCGCCACAAGCTGAAGCCCTGACAGAAGCAAAAAAATCTGCGCCTTTAGCTGACTTAGTTGAAATTTCAAGTCCCTTATCTGGCCAAGTGAAAGAACTTAGTCAAGCAACAGATCCTGTCTTTGCTCAAGGAGTTATGGGGCAAGGTGTCCTGATTGAACCGAGCCAAGGAGAGTTGCTTGCCCCAGTAGACGGCATTGTGTCGGTTCTATTTCCAACCAAGCACGCTGTAGGTATCGTATCTGATCAAGGTGTAGAGATGCTTATGCACATCGGTATGGACACGGTGAATCTTGAAGGTAAAGGTTTCACAGCTCATGTCAGTCAAGGAGATCGAGTAAAAGCTGGCGATAAATTAATCAGTTTTGACATTGATCTCATTAAAGATGCAGGTTATGTGACAGAAACTCCGGTCATCATTACCAATCAAGATCAATACCAAGCGGATGCATTGGGCAGTTTGCCGCGCCAGATAGCAGTAGGGGACGCCCTAATGACAGCAACAAATTTAAGAATGACATGATGGAAGTTGGGCTTCTCTTGTGAGACAGGACTTCCAGACTCTTGAGGGTGGGATGAGAAATTCTATTCCTTTCAAGGAATGAAATATTCATCCCACCTCTTTTATATTCAAAAGAAGGAAAAACATGGCATTAGATAAAACAAAGGTAGTCTACCAAATTTATCCAAAATCTTTTAAAGACACGACTGGCAATGGTTTGGGAGACTTTCGTGGGATTATTGAGAAACTTCCTTATCTGAGGGAGCTAGGAGTGGACATGATCTGGCTCAATCCTTTCTATCCGAGTCCGCAGCGGGACAATGGGTATGATATTTCTGACTACACTGCGGTCGACCCTATCTTTGGAGATATGGCAGATTTTGAAGAGATGGTAAAAGTTGGCCAGCAGCATGGTATTGACTTTATGCTGGACATGGTTCTCAACCACTGCTCGATTGAGCATGAGTGGTTCCAAAAAGCACTGGCTGGAGATTCCTACTATCAGGACTTCTTTATCCTGCGAGATGAGCCGACGGACTGGCTATCCAAGTTTGGTGGCAGTGCCTGGGCGCCGTTTGGCGATACGGGTAAATATTATCTGCACCTTTTTGATGTCACCCAAGCAGATCTCAATTGGCGCAATCCCAATGTTCGTCAAGAGCTTTTCAAGGTGGTGAATTTCTGGCGGGACAAGGGCGTCAAAGGATTCCGCTTTGATGTGATCAACTTGATTGGTAAGGACGAGGTATTGGAGGACTGCCCAGAAAATGACGGCAAGCCAGCATACACGGACAAGCCAATCGTCCATGACTATCTGCGTATGATGAACGAAGCAACCTTTGGGCAGGATGATTCCGTTATGACGGTCGGCGAAATGAGCGCAACGACGATTGAAAACTGTATTCTTTACACTGCACCAGACCGGCAAGAACTGTCTATGGCCTTTAATTTCCATCATCTCAAGGTGGACTATGAGGCTGGACAGAAGTGGACGCTTAAGGCTTTTGACTTTGAAGAGCTCAAACGCCTCTTCCATACTTGGGGCAAGGAAATGAGTGATCATGATGGCTGGTCGGCTCTCTTTTGGAACAACCATGATCAGCCGCGAGCTCTCAACCGCTTTGTCGATGTGGAAAATTTCCGCAATGAAGGGGCAACCATGTTGGCAGCCAGTATTCATCTGTCGCGAGGGACGCCTTATATCTACATGGGTGAGGAGATTGGCATGGTGGACCCTGACTATGACTCCATGGAAGACTATGTGGATGTCGAGTCTCTCAATGCTTACCAGAGTTTGCTTACTGAAGGGCAATCGTCAGAAGCAGCCTTCAGGATTATCAAGGCCAAATCTCGTGATAATTCTCGGACGCCTATGCAGTGGGATGATTCAGTCAATGCAGGTTTTACAACTGGCACTCCATGGCTAAAAGCTGGCAAATCCTATCCTATCATCAATGTGGAAAATGAAATCAAGGGACCTATCTTTACCTTTTATCAGAAATTGATTGGCCTGCGTAAGGAACTGCCGATCATTGCAGAAGGAAGTTATCAGCCAGCCTATGAGGACAGTCCCCAGGTCTATGCCTTTGAGCGGGAGTGGCAAGGACAAAAACTATTAGTCCTGAACAACTTTTATAAGGATCCAATTACAGTGGATATCTTACCGGATTATCAAAATGGCCAGGTCCTTCTGTCCAACTATGGTAGAACTCAGATTGATCATATTCTGACTTTACAACCTTATGAAACTCTAGCTATTCTTGTTAATTAAATACTATTTTGCAGTGAGGAAAGCTGATTTTTAGATATCGGTTTTCTTCACTGTTTTTATATATAGACTGATTTATCAAAATATATAACAGAAATGGAAGTATGTATGAGTTTAAGAAAGCGTTTGCGAAAATATTGTTTTTTCTATATAATATAAACAGTATAGTAATTAAGTTTCATTAGGAAAAGGAGAACTTTATGAAGAAACAAGCTTATCAAAAGCGTCTTTTTTATTCAGCAGCAGTATTAAGTGCTTTTCTGCCTTTGCTTTCCTTGGCTGTTCCAGTCGGAGCTGAAGAGACGGAAAATTCTTCGAGTTCAGCTCCAGTAACTGTTGCAGAAAGTTCAGCAGTCAGTGAGTCAACAGCTAGTAGTTCTGCAGAAAATACAAATTCTTCAGGAGATTCAAGAGCTACGTCTGCTGAAGAAGCAGATAAAAAAGAAGAGACAGTTGCTCCACAAGCCGTATCAAGTACTGCAGAGACTGTTGCCAATCTAGGAACGATTCAAGGTGAATCGCAAGTATCTCCTTATCAGGATAAAGATGTCCGAGTTTCAAATGTTGTTGTTACAAAGACAGACCGCTATGGATTTTACGTTCAAGATGTGACGCCTGATGGCAATAGCAAGACTTCAGATGCGATTTATGTTGTTTCCAAAGAGCAAGTCGACGTTGGAGATAAATTAACTCTTGAAGGCCGAGTAAAAGAAGGCTACATGGAAGAGCTTAGCATTCGCCAAGGACAAACTTTTAACAAGCCAAGTGGCAGTTTGACCGTCACGATGCTGGAGGCTTCAACAGTTACTAAGGATGGTAAGGCTGACCTACCGACTCCTGTTGATATTGTAGATAAGATGCCTCAGGATACAGTAGATAATGATGTGAATAACTATCAGCCGGAAAATGAAGCTTTGGACTATTGGGAAAGTTTAGAAGGCATGTTAACGACAGTTAAAAAACCACATGTCTTAGGGCCACAGTATCGAGGAGATATTTATGTTTTACCTGAAGGTTACCAGGCTCTTCCCTTAAATAATATCGGTGGTGTCAATCTGCGTCCGAATGCCCAAAATACAGCGACCATCCCTGTCTACGTTGGAAATAAATTCATTGCCAAGGCCAAGGACTATTTCAACGGTGATGTGGTTGGAGTGGTTACCTATCGTGGCAAATTTATAAACTAGATCCAACACAATTACCTGATTTGGTAGACGGTGGTCTTCAAAGACAGATTTCTCCTCTCTATCCTAGCGAAGATAAGTTAACGATTGCTTCTTACAATATTGAAAATTTCTCTGCCAATACACAAAAAGGTGAAACACCTGACGAAAAGGTGACCAAAATTGCTAATTCCTTTATCAATGAAATCCACAGTCCAGATATCATCACGCTCATCGAGGTTCAAGATGATAACGGTAGCGTCAATGATGGAACGACCAGCGGTGTTAAAAGTGGTGAAAAACTAGCAGCTCGAATCAAGGAGTTGGGAGGTAAAAACTACAAATATACTGAAGTTGCACCTCTTGATGGCCAAGATGGTGGTAAACCTGGATCTAATATCCGTGTAGCCTTTCTTTATAACCCAGATCGTGTAAAACTAGTTGAAAAAGAAGCCGGCAAGAGTGATGAAGCAGCTAGCTTCTCAGGTGGCCATCTAGTTAAAAATCCAGCCCGGATCGATCCAACTAATCCTGCTTTTACTAAGGTTCGTAAATCTTTAGCATCTGAATTTGAATTTAAGGGACAACATGTTGTTGTTATTGCCAACCACTTGAAATCCAAGCTAGGTGATGATGCTGTATATGGCTCAAACCAGCCGGCTGTCCAACATACCCAAGCTGCCCGGATCGAAGAGGCTAAAATCTTAAATAATTTTGTTCAAGAAGGGTTAAGACAAAATCCAAATCTTAAGTTTGTTCTGACTGGGGATTTCAATGACTTTGAATTCTCTGAAACCGCTAAAGCTATTGCAGGAAATGAACTCATTAACCTCATGCAGGAACATGATGCGGCTGACCGCTATTCTTACTTCTACCGCGGAAGCAACCAAAGCTTAGATAATATTTTCATCTCTAAGAACCTAGCTGGTAAAGCGATTTTTGCTCCTGTCCATATTAATGCTTCTTTCATGGAAGAACATGGCAGAGCTTCGGACCATGATCCAGTAGTGGTACAGTTAGACTTCTCAAATCAGACTAATCAGCCAGATACATCTTCATCATCTAGCTCGTCCAATCAGGGATCAAATCATACTGTCCCAAGCACTAGTAACAACCAAACAGATTCATCTAGTCGAGATAAGGGAGAAAGTTCAAGTCAAGCTTCATCATCTGAGACAAGTCAATCCAAGCAGGTTGGTCAAGAAGCAACAAATCAGAAAGATAAAACAACAACAGATAAGCGTTTAGGCGAAAACAAAGAGTTTGCCTGCTACAGGTGAACAAAGAGGCCATTGGGTAGCCTTTGGTTTCTTAGTCTTAATCTTTGCTTATCCATTATCTAGAAAATCAAAAAAGTCATCTAACCTAGAGTAAGCTCTAAGCATCTTCGACACTCATTCTTAGCTGAATAAGTATTTTAGACTGAATACAAAGTGACAAGTAGTAGTTCATCATATTAACTATATCTGCCTCTTGAGCCTAAGTATCAGCTATTTAGGATAGACTCGCTATATCTTCTTATGGTAATCAGTGGATCAATAAAATAATCCAGTTTGCCATAAGCTTGATATAGCTTTTTATTTTGATTTTTTTGAAGATAGGTGCCTAGCAAAAGAGCTCTTTGTGAAAGCAATTTAGAAAATGCTTGAAAATCCAAGGAAATTATTTTATAATGAAGTGATAGTTTTGTTATAAAACGATCCTGTTGTTGTATTTTTTTTTTTTTGGAAAAGGAGATGATAAAATGAATAAAAAAATCTTGATGATGATTTTTCTTCCCCTAACTCTACTATTCAGTCTATTTGTTACTCAAGGAAACAAGGTCTTTGCAACAGAACATGGAGATGTCATTACTCGGATGTATCTGACAGATAGCAAAGGAAACGAGCTCACTTCTTCTAATATTGATCAGTGGCAAGAATTTCGTATTAATGTGGAGTTTAAATTACACAATAATGAAATAAAGGCAGGAGACACAACAGATGTTCAACTACCGGATGTTGTTACTTTAGCAAGTACTGGTAGCTTTGACATAAAGACCAAGATGGAAATGTTGTTGCCAAGGCAGTTGTAGATCAGCAAACAAAGGTAGTAAAGATTACTTATGAACCTTATGTTGAAACACATTCGGATGTAAAAGGAACCTTTTATTTTTATGTCCGTGCGGATCATAATGTGATTAAGAAAGCAAAAGAAGTACCAATTGATGTTACAGTCGGAGGGAAACTTTTCCCAGCAGGTAAGATTAACTTCACTGGAATTGGTCAAGCTAAAAAAGAAGACTTAAACAAAGTTGGTTGGCAGGATGTAGCTGAGCCAACAATTGGACGCTATTCGATTTCAGTCAACAGAAGCGGAAAAGCTATGTCTGGTGTAAAAATAGCAGACGTTTTAAAAATCCCAGGTGCTACTTATAAACAAGATACTTTCCGAGTTTATAAGGGAGTTTGGGCCTTCCGCGATGGCGATTGGGTTTTAGATAACGCTGTAGACATTACAGGCCAAACTACTGTAAACTTTACTGATGATAATTTTTCTGTTCAATTACCAGATCTTTCGGCTAATGAAGGAATTCGGATTAATTACTCGGTTCAACTACCATATGCACCTTCAGATGGCGAAAACTTTTTAAATGCAGCTACTTTGACAACAACAAACGGAGTTGAAGACAGCCGCAATTCAACTTATACTTATTACCTAGGTCATGGCGAGGCAGAAGGCTACACTTATAAAATTCAAATTAAAAAGTATCAGATGATGGTTCAGCTTTGCCAGGTGCTAAATTTGATATTATTCGTGATCGTTCTGGTCAAGTAGTTGCTCAAGTAGTGACAAACGATCAAGGTATTGCAGAAGTCAGCAATCTCTTGAAAGATGATTATACAATTAGAGAGACAGAAGCCCCTGCTGGATATGAGTTGGCGGATGATGTTAAAGTAAGTCCGGATGACTTTGATAGCACTCTTAAAATAGCTTCAAAAACAATTGTTGATAGAAAACAATCTTCTGCATCTGCTCAGCTGATGGTTCAAAAAGTCATGATTGGTCGTGATCTAAATGGCGGCGAGTTCTTCTTCACCTTGTACGATAAGAATGGAGCTGAGATTGAGACTGTTAATAATGCGGCTGATGGCTCCATTAAATTCTCACCTTTAACTTTTACAAAAGCTGGAACTTATACTTACACAATCAGAGAAAAATCTGGCAATATCAGTGGGGTCGTATATGACTCATCTGTAATAACTGCTAAAATTAAAGTAAAAGCGGATAATCAAGGCAAGTTGGTGGCAAAAGTTAGCTATGACGATAACAAAAAACAGTTTACCAATACTTATGTCCCAGGTTCAACAACAGCTCAATTAAAAGTTAAGAAATTCTTAACAGGTCGTGACTTGAAAGATGGCGAGTTCTCATTTGAACTAAGAGATGCCAAGGGTAAGGTAGTTGAAACAGTTAAAAATAAGGCAGATGGAAGTGTAGATTTCAAGACTCTTGCCTTTACTAAAACTGGAACATACACGTATACAATTCGCGAAGTGAAGGGTGATGCAGAAGGCATTACTTATGACAATAGCGAAATTAAAGTAACGATTACTGTAACGAATGAGAATGGCAATCTTCTCTCAACAGTTTCTTATGAGGGAGGAAAAGATAGCTTTACCAACAGTTACCAACCACCGAAAAATCCTAAATCAAAAACTCCATCAAGCAAGGACAGCAAGAAAGAACTTCCAAATACAGGTTCGTCAGACAGCAAATTTATCTTTGTAGTAGGACTTGCAACGCTTATGCTTCTTGGTTTGGTTTGGAAGAAAAAACATAGTTAAGAAGAAAATATAAAGAGGGGAAACCCTCTTTTTTGTTGGAATAGAGAGGGGGGAGAAGGAGGGTTGAAAGTGAGTTTGCTATTTAAAATAAAAAAATAAAGTCTAGAGCTTGAAAAGATTAATTTCTTGTATCAGAGATGAGAAAAAAGTAGAGACTTATCTGTTGTAAGACAATGAAAATGAAACTGAAAAACAGTTTGTTTTCTAAAAAATAGACAAATGGAGTCATTTTTATCATTAATCGTGTTATAATAAAAATAGTTATAAAACGTTTTCAGAGTGAAGAGGTTGTGTTATGGTTGAAGAGAAAAATGAAGAAATTGTTGATTATGGAAAGGTAACTGGCATGGTTCACTCTACCGAAAGTTTCGGTGCTGTAGATGGTCCTGGTATCCGTTTTATTGTCTTTTTGCAGGGATGCCATATGCGCTGTCAGTATTGCCATAATCCAGACACATGGGAGATGGAAACCAACAAATCTCAGCTGCGGACCGTGGATGATGTCTTGCAAGAAGCTCTCCGTTATAAGGGCTTCTGGGGTAACAAAGGTGGCATCACTGTCAGTGGTGGAGAGGCTTTGTTGCAGATTGATTTTTTGATTGCCTTCTTTACCAAGGCTAAGGAGCTGGGTATCCACTGTACCTTGGATACATGTGCCCTACCTTTTAGAAATACGCCTCGTTATCTGAAAAAATTTGACAAGCTTATGGCAGTAACCGACTTAGTCCTGCTTGATATCAAGGAGATTAACGAAGAACAGCACAGAATCGTGACCAGCCAGACCAACAAGAATATCTTGGCTTGTGCCAAGTACCTGTCTGATATTGGAAAGCCAGTCTGGATACGCCATGTCTTAGTGCCGGGATTGACCGACCGGGATGATGACCTGATTGAACTGGGTAAGTTTGTTAAGACGCTGAAGAATGTTGATAAGTTTGAAATTCTACCTTACCATACCATGGGAGAATTCAAATGGCGGGAGCTGGGCATTCCTTACAAGCTGGAAGGGGTTAAGCCACCAACAGCTGATCGGGTCAAGAATGCCAAGGAACTCATGCAGACAGAGTCCTATACAGAGTATATGAATCGGGTGCATAATAGCTGATCTGTTTTGAGTATCAATAAAAGGACTGGTGAGTTGACCAGTCCTTTTTTCAAAAAATCTTCTTCTGTTTTTGTGAAATGCTTGTAATTGTGGTAAAATAAATGCAATAAAGTTTATATAAAAAAGAGGTTTATCATGTCTAAAATTTTAGTTTTCGGTCACCAAAATCCTGACTCAGATGCTATCGGTTCATCTTACGCTTTTGCTTACTTGGCTCGTGAAGCTTATGGCTTGGATACAGAAGCTGTTGCATTGGGAGAGCCTAATGAAGAAACTGCCTTTGTTTTAGATTACTTTGGTGTAGCTGCACCGCGCGTGATTACATCTGCTAAGGCAGAGGGTGCTGAGCAAGTCATCCTGACAGACCACAATGAATTCCAGCAGTCTGTAGCAGATATCGCTGAAGTTGAAGTCTATGGCGTGGTGGACCACCACCGTGTTGCTAACTTTGAAACAGCTAGTCCACTTTACATGCGTTTGGAGCCAGTTGGTTCTGCTTCATCTATTGTTTACCGTATGTTCAAGGAGCATGGCGTAGCAGTTCCAAAGAAATTGCAGGATTGATGCTGTCTGGTTTGATCTCTGACACTCTCTTGCTCAAGTCACCAACTACTCATCCGACTGACAAGGTCATTGCACCAGAATTGGCTGAGCTGGCTGGTGTAAACTTGAAAGAGTATGGTTTGGCAATGCTTAAGGCAGGTACAAACTTGGCTAGCAAGTCTGCAGAAGAATTGATTGACATCGATGCGAAAACATTTGAGTTGAATGGAAACAATGTCCGTGTAGCACAGGTCAATACTGTTGACATTGCTGAAGTTTTGGAGCGTCAAGCAGAAATCGAAGCTGCTATTGAAAAAGCAATCGCTGATAATGGCTACTCTGACTTTGTCTTGATGATTACAGATATTATTAACTCAAACTCAGAAATTTTGGCTATCGGAAGCAACATGGATAAAGTTGAAGCAGCCTTCAACTTTGTTCTTGAAAACAATCATGCTTTCCTTGCAGGCGCTGTTTCTCGTAAAAAGCAAGTGGTGCCTCAACTGACAGAAAGTTTTAATGCATAGTAATGAAGTCGAGTTTAGAAGCTTAGTACAAACTCGAATTATCTAAAGATAGTAAATAACAAAAATCCTTCTGCTTTTTTTGGAATTGTAGGAGGATTTTTTTTGAAGTGAAATATGTACCGAAAGAAGTATTTCCTAATAGTTAGGAAAATTTCTTCTTCCTTATCTGAACGGAGAAGTAGTAAGATGGGTATATCAATATTGATTGTTTGACAATATATACAACAAACAAGGAAATATTTCAAGCTATTATAAGGGGGGAGCAATGTTAAAGAAGAGGCAAAATAATATCATTGATATTCTGAATGATAAGGCGGAATGGATAACTGGAAAAGCCTTGGCACAGATGTTGAATGTTTCAGATAGAACAATTCGCTCAGATATAGAATCCATCAATATGGAATACCAACGAGAGATAATTATTTCTAATAAGCGTTTGGGATATAAATTAGATGAACAAGCTATTTCGGAAATGGAATTGGAAACTCACAATATTATCCCGCAGACACCTCAGGAACGATGTATTTGGATTATCAAGGAATTGCTTTTCAATTCTAGGGAACTGAATTTGTATGATTTGGAAAATCGTGTTTTCATTAGTGGCTATTCTATTGAAAATGATTTGGGGCGTATCAAAAAGATGATTAAAGATTATCATCTGAATTTGAAACGTTCTAAGAATTTTGTCGAACTAATTGGAGAGGAGAATGAGAAGCGTAAACTTTATCGTAAATTGTTAACGGATGAAGTACAGGGAAACTTCACTAATTTAAATATATTAGCTAATTTATTTTCTGATTTCGATTTTCTAAAGATATCAGATATTTTTACGGAAACTTGCTATGAATATGATTATCAAATCAAAGAATCACTTTTTCCTATTGTCATGATTCATGCTGGAGTTGCTATTGAGAGGATTATCAGTGGAAACTATGCTGAAAATATTGAGCTACCAAATGAATCTTTTACGGAGACTTTGGAGTATCAATTATCTCAGGATTTCTTTGCGCGAGTAGAGCAAGGTTGCCAAATTCATTCAGTAGAAAACGAGATTATTAAGTTCGCTATTCTACTTTGTAGTAGTAATAGTCAGCAAGATTTTACACAAAAAAAAGAAATTCGAGAGATTGTAGTCGCAGTTTTGACTAAGATTAACGACAATTTTGATATTAATTTTTCAGACGATGAAGCTCTAGTAAGCGGGCTTGGGAACCACATATCATCATTGATTGAGCGGCAAAAAACCAATACTAGCATGTCTAATGTCTATCTTAGAGAGATTAAAAGGAAGTATCCACTGGTATTTGAGATGGCTGTTCATGCGGGCGAAGTACTGAGTGAAAGATTGGGGAAAAAGGTAAGTGAGAATGAATTATCTTTTATCGCTTTACATCTTGGAGCAGCTTATGACCGTGTAAATAGTCCGAGTAAATATAGAGCAGTAGTGATTATTCCTAATAATCAAATGTTATCCAAACCTTTTATTGATAAAATCAATTCACGTTTTGAAGATAGGATGACAATTGTTTTTAATTATAAAATTTTTGATGAGAGGCAAGTGGGAGCTATTTCACCAGATTTGATTATTTCAACTGTTTCTTTGAAACATCAGATAAAAATACCTACTTTGCAATTATCACTTCTTTTTGATTATGAAGATGAAAGCAAAATTTTTCAGTTATTAAATCAGTTAGATAAGGAACGCTATCATGAGAAATTCCAAAAGATGATGGAGCACCTAATCCAAAAGAAATTGTTTTATCGAAAAGACCATGTAGCAGATGGTGAAGAAGCAATTGAATATTTGTGTAATGAATTGATAAAAGAAGGATTAGCTGATGAGGACTATAAGGCGAATGTTATTAAGCGTGAGCGGATTTCAGCAACTTCTTTTGTACAAGGTTTTGCTGTTCCTCATGCGATCGAAACCTCAACCAGCGAATCTTGTATAGCTACATTGACGTTGGATAAGCCTGTTCAGTGGGGAAATTTTGAAGTACGTCTGGTTATCTTACTGGCTATCCGAGGAGAGGATAATCAATTAATGAGTATTTTTTTTGACTGGTTATCCAATTTGGTTATGGATCCGCAAAAACTATCAGCCTTACTGAAGGCACGTGATCAAAAAGAATTCATTGAGAACATCTTAGAATAGGAGAAAAAATGGGAAATATAAATAAAATAGGACAGAATCAATTGCCCACCTTATCAACAAACGGTATGACTAAGCGTTTTGTAGCTTATCTTCTAGACTGGTATCTAGGTGCAATGCTGACGTCACTCCCAATTGGAATTGTTTCTCAAAAAATATATGGCAATATGCTCCACCAAAATTTGCTGACATTTCAAAAGCCATATGGTCTAATTTGTGGTGTTTTAGGATTTATTTGCGCTTTGCTTTATTATATAGTTGTACCACTTGGAAAAAATAAGGGGCAGACCTTGGGTAAAAGAATGATGAAGCTAAAAATTGTCAAAGAAAATGGTCAGGATGTAGATATAAAGACTATGCTATTACGACAGTTAGTAGGAATTATCCTTGTCGAAGGTAGTCTTTATACTGCTACTGCCATATTGCATCAAATTGTTCAGTTAAGTACAGGATTTAGAATAGTTGTCCCTTTGATGATCTTTGGTCTAGTGATTGGGATTGCGAGTGCCTTGCTTGTGGCTTTTCATCCTAAACATAGTGCTTTTCATGATTTGATTGCAAAGACAAAAGTAGTTGAAGTATAATTTTTTCCGCTTGTTAGGAAAGGACTTTCTTACACAAGAACAGAATAAATGATTATAATAAATTCAAAGAGTTAGAAAGAGGTCTGCTTATGAATGACATACAAATGGCGAGTTTCAAAATTATCTCCGCTGTAGGAACTGCCAAATCTTATTATATTGAAGCAATTCGTTTTTCAGAAAATGGAGAGTTTGAAAAAGCTCAAGAAAATATGGAAAAAGGGAAAGAGTCATATAAAGAAGGACACGAAGTTCATTTTAAATTAATTCAAGAAGAGGCTGGGGGAGGGAATCAAGATGTTACTGTTCTCTTGGTTCATGCTGAAGACCAACTCATGTCAACAGAAACTATTCAACTTTTAGCCGAGAAGATGATTAATGCTAATAAACGTCTTTATAAATTAGAAAATAAATAGGAGGGAAAATTTATGAAGAAGATTTATCTATTTTGTAGTGCTGGAATGTCCACTAGTATGCTAGCTAGTAATATGCAGAGTGTAGCAAATGACCATCAACTACCAATTAAAGTAGCAGCATTTCCGCACGATAAATTAACAGACATCATTGAAGAAGATCGTCCGGACTGCATTTTGCTTGGTCCACAAGTACGATATATGTATGATGAAACAGTAACAAAATATGGAAACGAAGGTATTCCGATTAGCGTCATAGACCAAGGTGATTACGGTATGATGAATGGCGAAAATGTTCTTAAAAGCGCTATTAAATTAATTAAAGAAAATAAATAATATTATATGAAAGGTTGGGATTTCTTACCATGATTAAACAACTGGAAAAGTTTCTAGTTCCTCTTGCGGAAGCAATCGGGAAGAATAAATATCTCGTATCTATTCGGGATGGTTTCTTAATTACTACACCACTTTTGATTGCTGGTTCTATCTTCTTGCTAATTGGGGAGTTTCCCTGGCCAGCTCTTAACGAATGGATGGGATCTGTGATTGTTGATCAAAAGGCTGGTACAAGCTTGACAGCCTTTATCGAAAAGCCATCAAGTGCAACTTTCTCTGTAATGGCAATCTTTGCAGTTATCGCAATCGCTTATTCATTTGCTAAACAAATGAAAACCAATAAAATTTGGTTCTGCAACAGCCGTAATGAGCTGGTTGCTCCTTATGCCTTATGTGGTAAATGGTGCTGCAAAAGTAGGTGGTAAAGATGTACCAGTTAGCTTAGCGGGTATCCCACTTAACTGGGTAGGTGCAAAAGGTATCTTTATCGGTATTGTAGTATCGTTCATTGCCGTTCATATCTATGCCTTTGTAGAAAAGAAGGGCTGGGTTATCAAAATGCCTGCAGGTGTACCACCAACAGTAGTAGAATCATTTGCAGCGCTGATTCCAGCAACTGCTGTCATGACTGTTTTCTTCTTCATTAACCTGCTATTTGGTTTTTTAGGTACAAATGCTTTCCAAGTGATCTTTGACATTCTACAGGCTCCACTAGTAAATCTTGGAGGAACGCTAGGTGCGTCATTGACAGCCTACTTCTTTAACTGCTTGTTCTGGTTCTTTGGAATCAATGGTGGAGCAATTGTTGGTGCAGTATATAGCCCAGTTCTTGCAACTCTTTCACTTGAAAATATTGAATTCTTTAAATCAGGTGTTGGTACACCTCATATCATCAATGGTCAGTTTCAAGATTTGTTTGCAGTCTTTGGAGGTGCTGGTTCTACTCTTTCTCTTATCATTGCAATGCTCCTATTCTGCCGGTCAAAACGAATCACAGAACTTGGCAAATTGTCATTAATTCCTGGTATCTTCGGTATCAATGAACCGATCATCTTTGGTTTACCAATGGTATTGAACCCTGTTATGGTTGTGCCATTTATTTTAACCCCGCTCTTCAATATTGTAGTATCTTATACCTCTATGGCAATGAAATTAGTACCAATTACAAATGGTGTGACTATACCTTGGACAACTCCACCAGTGATTTCAGGTTTTCTTGCAACTGACTGGAGAGGTGCAGTACTTCAAATCGTTTTGATTACAGCAGGTATATTTATCTATATGCCTTTTATCAAGGTTATGGATAAACAGTATTTAGCAGATGAAGCAAAAGCTGTAGATGTTACTACAAATGATGAAATTGATTTGGATAACTTATCGTTTGATGACTTATAGGAGTAAACTGTGAAAATAGTAATGATATATGACCAGATTCAAGCAGGTGCTGGAATCAAAGATGACCACATGGTTTCCTTGGGCTTAAACAAGGGAGTCGTTGGTCCAGCAATTATGATGGAACCTTTTTTGAAGAGGGTAAATGGTAACGTTTTAGCTTGCTTGTATTCCGGTGACGGTTTTTACAAAGAAAACAAAGAAGAAGTGAGCCGTAAATTATGTGCTATGGTTGCAAAATTACAAGCAGATATTGTTATTTGTGGCCCCTGCTTTGACTATAAAGGATATGCTCAAATGGCGGCAGAAGTAGCTACGGATATAAATGCAAAAACGGATGCACGAGCTTTGGCCGCAATGGCAGCGGAATGTGAAGAAGTAATTGATGCTTACAAAGATAAGGTTCGTATTGTCAAAATGCCTAAAAAAGGGGCTCCTGGTCTCAATCAGGCTTTGGAAGGTATGTGCGAATTGGCTTATGCAATGGCAAAACGTGAAGACGAAGATGCTCTTGCAAAAGAATATTGTTATTAAAGATTGATAAACAAATATTGCTAGGCTATCCCTTGTATGAGCTATTATAGATTATTTTTTAAGAATTGATTCACTTAACAGGAACAAACTAACCAAACAAGTATGTTTCATAACCCCCCTTTATTGTCAATGGTGACAGTTCTAACTAGCTGGTGCAGGGGATGCTTTGTTCAAAATGGAGGAAACGAAAATGAGAAGACTTGGCGTTTCTGTTTATCCCGGACACAGTGAAATTGAGGATATTTTAGATTATTTGCGATTAGCTGCTAAATACGGCTTTTCAAGAGTCTTTACTTGCCTCTTGTCCGTAGGAAACCAAGAAAAAACGATTGCAGATTTTAAAGAGGCTGTTAAACTTGCGACATCACTCGGTATGGAAGTTATCGCGGATGTGGACTTGAGTGTCTTTGAGAAACTAGATCTAAAATATGACAACCTAGAATTCTTTAAAGATATGGGCTTAACAGGGATTCGCTTGGATGGTGGTTTTTCTGGTCAAGAAGAAGCCGGAATGACCTTCAATCCTCAAGGGCTGATGATTGAGCTCAACATGAGTATTGAAAATCGCTATTTAGAAAATATAGCAGCTTTTCAACCAAAGTTTGAAAAATTGATTGGGTGCCATAATTTTTATCCACATCGTTATACAGGACTTTCTGTGCAACATTTCCTTAATACTTCAAAACGTTACAAAGATTTAGGCTTGCGCACAGCTGCCTTTGTCAATTCAAAAGTGGCTACAACAGGCCCGTGGCCAGTTGAAGAAGGGCTTTGTACGTTAGAAATGCATCGTGAATGGGAAATCACTAGCGCTGCTAAATGGCTTTGGGCAACAGAATTAATTGATGATGTTATCGTAGCCAACTCTTTTGCTAGCGAAGAAGAATTAAAAGCCTTGAGTGAAATTGATCCATATTTGTTGACATTAGACTGTGAATTGTCAGCCGATGATAGTGAAATCGAGCGTCATATTGTTCAAGAAGAGCCACACTTGGTACGTGGTGATTCATCAGACTATGTTTTACGTTCATCTCAAAGTCGGATTACCCACAAAAAGGATCACTTTGAACCACATGATACTCGTCCGATAGAGAGAGGGGACATCCTGATTGATAACTACCTCTATACGAAATATGCAGGTGAGTTACAGGTTGCCCTTTTGCCAATGAAAAATTCTGGCAAGACCAATGTAGTAGGTCGTATTCTTGAACAAGATCTACCTCTTTTGGATCTGCTAAAACCATGGCAAAAATTCCAATTCTCTGTAAAAGATAAGAAGTAACCAAACATCTTTATCTTTTGTATCTTGCCAAATGGAGTGTGGACACTATTATTATATTTCTATGTCCATTCCCTTAAAAAACTAGCTTTACTAGCTGGATTTAAGGCTTTTCTGCCTTCTCGATAGAAAGCTGGTGAAAATAAACATGACTCGTATGAGTTGTGTTTTTTATTTGTCTATATTATAATAAAACCGTTATGTGACTAGAGATTAGAATTGTAAGAGCTAATTAAGGAATTTGAAAAAATAAGTTATTAGACGAGGGCTACTCCCCTCATACCTAAAAGGAGTTTTGACTCCTTTTTTGATAGGTGAGAGAAATGAAGATTCAAGATTTACAAAATGGAGATTTGATTTTTACAGTCGGATCTTCAGAAATTGCAACAGCTATTCGGGCAGCAACTGGTTCATATAGCCACGTGGCCATCTTTTTTAATGGTGAGATTTATCATGCAACCCATGAGAAGGGTGTTGTCAATCAAGACTTGTCTGATTTTTTGCAGGATAAGGATATTTATGACGTGTATTGCTATCCAGCTATTGAAGTAGAAGCTGTCTTAAAAAGGGCCAAATTACATCTAGGAAAGCCATACAATTTCAGCTTTTATCCGCAGTCCGATGGTTTTTACTGCTCGGAGTATATTGCGGAAATTTTGCCGATTTTTGATACGATTCCCATGCAGTTTGGCGATGAGAAAAATCTGATTTCTGATTTTTGGCAGGGGTATTATCGAGAATTGGACTTAGATGTGCCTTTAAATCAGCCCGGAACGAATCCTAGCCAGTTGGCTCAGTCAAGAAAACTCATCTACAAAGGAGAACTCCATGATTAAAATCATCAATCCCAGTCGTTTGACGCGCCAGCCATTTTTCAGGAACTGATTGATTATTTGGATCAACATGAAGACGTTATTTTGAGGGAGATAAAGCGAGAATTTGCAGGTGTATCTAACATTGATCGCTCAATTGAGGAATATACCAAAGCTGGCTACATCAAGCGGGAGAACAAACGATATTACCTGACGCTGCCTCTTTTGGAAAGTTTGGATGATTTGTGTTTGGACCAGGAAGTCTTTATCCGCAATGATAGTCCCCTCTATCAGGAACTGTTGGAGCTGCGCTTTGAGACCCAGCTTTCCAATCAGACCAATGTGGCGGTCTTGCTAGAAGAGACAGATTTTCAGCGGGATGAGCTGACCTTGGCTAATTATTTTTACAAGATGCAGCGCCAATATCCCTTGTCTAATGCACAAAAGCCTCTCTATGCTGTCTTGGGCGATGTCAATCCAGAGTATGCACTCAAGTATATGACGACCTTTCTTCTCAAGTATGTCCGCAAGAATGAGCTCATGCAGAAGCGGCGGGACATTTTTGTTGATAGCCTAGTGATTTTGGGCTATATTCGGCAAAACGAAACTGGCAAATACGAGCTAGAGGCTAGCTTTGATAAGGAAAAGTTGAGTTTTCGTTTGAACTGATGTTTTAAAAGAATCAGAACGTTTGAGCTTTGAAAATGAGAGATTTTTCAGCTTAAAAAGAAAAGCAAGGAAAAGTTTTAGAAAAACTAGATAGAAGCTGACAGTCTTTTAGAAAAGACAGTTGCCAAAACAAAAGAAGTTGCAGGAGCTACCAAAGGTGCTGTTGAAGACGCAGTTTAAGGTATTAACACTAGCTTGAATAAATAATTGTAACCAAAAAGAGAGTTAAATGTTAACTCTCTTTTTATTGTTATAGATAGTTTTCTGCGATTTGATAGTCACCTGGATAGGCTACTTTTTGATCATGGACAATCTGATAAGCATCAGCCCCTTTACCGGCTAAAATAACAGCATCTCCTTCTTGTCTAGTAAGACTCATTGCTACCTTTATAGCCTCTGCACGATCAGCGATAATGGTGACATCGTGGGATATATAACTAGCGATTTCTTTGGCAATAGCTACAGGGTCTTCGCGATTAGGGTCATCAGCAGTCAGGATGACTTGAAGCTCTGGATGTTGGTTGAGTAGGAGTCCAAAATCCTTTCGTCTACTTTCTCCCTTGTTTCCAGTTGCTCCCAGAACAAGAATAGTCTGGCCCTTTTGATGTTCCTGGACAACAGTGAGTAACTTGGTTAAACTGTCTCCATTATGAGCGTAATCAACAAAGACTTTAGCACCATTTTTTTGGGTCAGTACTTCCATTCGTCCCGGAACACGAGTCAGAGCAATTCCCTTTTGAATATCTGTTAAGCTAGCACCTAGTCTAAGACAGGAGAGGCCAGCAGCTAGAGCATTTTCTTGATTGAAACGCCCAATAAGCTGAATGTCGTATTTTCCAGCTAGCTTGCCACTTGCTTCAAAGCTAAAGGCTTGAGAATCTATGATGGTGTTGCTAGAATTTTCTCCATAGAAATCATGTTCTATTGAAGAGACTTGCTCTTTCACGATTTGGAAATGATCCATGCCGCTGTTAACAACCACTGCTCTGCTATTTTCCATCAAGAGCCGTTTATTGTAGAAGTAGTCTTCAAAAGTGGGATGTTCAATTGGCCCGATATGATCAGGACTGATATTGAGAAAAACACTGGCATCAAAGGTTAAACCATAAACACGTTTTTTTAGATAGGCTTGACTGGAAACTTCCATAATCAGATGAGTGCGGTCATTAGCTACAGCCTGGGCCATCATTTCAAATAAATCTAAGCTCTCTGGCGTTGTTAGGCTGGACTTGAAGAAGTTCTTGCCATCTAAGGTTGTATTCATGGTGGATAGGAGGGCTGGTCGGTGACTTTGCGATAGGATTTGGTAAGCAAAGTAAGCAGACGTTGTTTTCCCCTTGGTTCCTGTAAAGGCTAAAATTTTAAGCTTGTCTTGCGGATTACCATAAAACTCCATGGCAATCAAGCTCATAGCCTGCTTGATATCATTAACAACAAGTACAGGGATTCCTACTTCAAAATCGCTCTCACTGATATAAAATTTCAGACCAGACTCTACAGCACCTTCTAGGAATTCTTTTTTGAAGTTTTCGCCTTTAACAAAGAAGAGGGTCGAATCTGTCACATTACGGCTATCATAGCTAATTTTGTCAAAAGTCAGTCCACCGTCATGAAAGAAGTAGTGGCCGTCTTTGATGATTTCACGAAAATTATGATCTTTTTTTAAAATATCTATTATTGTTTCAATTTTTATCATAATCTTATTGTAAACTTAATGGCTGGGTTTTACAAGAGGAAAGGAAAAGTTTATAATAGGATAAAAGCTATTAAATGATAAGATGAGGTTTGATCGTATGAGTCAAGAAACGACAAGTCAGCAGCAGCAGATGCTGCGAGGAACTGCCTGGCTGACTGCTGGAAACTTTATTAGCCGTCTTTTGGGGGCTATTTATATTATTCCTTGGTATATTTGGATGGGCAAACATGGTGCGGAGGCTAATGGTCTTTTCACTATGGGCTACAACATTTATGCTTGGTTTTTGCTGATTTCAACAGCTGGAATTCCAGTTGCTGTAGCCAAGCAAGTGGCTAAATACAATACGATTGATCAAAGGGAACATAGTTTTACTCTAATCAGAGAATTTCTCAAGTTCATGTTGTTGCTTGGTGCTGTTTTTGGAGTAATCATGTATCTTCTATCTCCTCTCTTTGCTAGTTTATCTGGTGGCGGGAAAGATTTGATTCCAATTATGCAAAGTCTCTCATGGGCGGTGCTGATTTTCCCTTCTATGAGTGTTATCCGAGGATTTTTCCAAGGCTTTAACAATTTAAAACCTTATGCAATCAGTCAAGTGGCAGAGCAGTTGATTCGAATCATTTGGATGCTTCTTGCGACCTTCTTTATCATGAATTTCGGATCAAAAAATTATGTTTCTGCTGTCACCCAGTCAACATTTGCAGCTTTTATTGGAATGATTGCCAGTGTAGGAGTTTTGGCTTATTTCCTTTCTAAGGAAAATATGCTCCAAGCAATCTTCAAAAAATCACCAAGCGGAAGCAGTATTGATACCAGAGCATTGCTTTGGGATACAATTCGTGAAGCCATTCCTTTTATTATCACTGGATCGGCTATCCAGCTCTTCCAAATTATTGACCAGATGACCTTCATCCATGTAATGAGTTGGTTTACGGATTACACTAATACCCAGCTCTTAGTCATGTTTAGTTACTTCTCGGCTAATCCCAATAAAATAACTATGATTTTGATTGCTGTAGCGACTTCTATTGGTGGGGTTGGGATTCCGCTTCTGACAGAGAATTATGTCAAGGGAGATTTTAAGGCTGCTGCTCGTTTGATTCAGGACAACCCTAACCATGTTGCTTTTTGTTTATCTTACCTGCAACGATTGGTGCCGTTCTGGTTGCTCGGCCTCTCTATACGGTCTTTTTATGGTCAGCCAGATAAACTTGCTTTTGGGACTTTTTGTATTTGCCCTTATACAGACAATTATTTTGAGCTTTTTATACAGTGCTAGCTCCCATGATTCAAGCCCTCTTCCAAAACCGTAAGGCCATTGTTTATTTCTTATACGGTGTTGTGGTAAAGTTGATCTTACAAATTCCTCTGATTTGGCTATTCAGAGCTTACGGGCCTCTGCTCTCAACGACAATTGGTCTGATTGTTCCAATCGTCTTTATGTATCGTGAAATTCGTGATATCACAGGACTCAATCCTCAAAACCTGATCAAACGTAGTTTACTGACTTGTATTTTAACGCTTTTAATGATAGTTGTCATTGCATTAGCTGATTTGCTTCTTGGTTTCTTTTTCCATCCAGCTGGACGTGTCTCAAGTATGATTTATTTGGTTCTAATTGGTGGAGTTGGTATTGCAGTTTATGGTGGCTTGGCCTTGCGTGTTCGTTTGCTTGATCGCTTCGTAGGAGAGGCAAAAGCAAGCAGTTTGAGAAGGAAATTCCATATTTCTTAAATGTTAATTCATAACTATTTACCTCAGCCACTTGAAGGCTGGGGTTTTTATATAGTTTCAGACTATACCTAGCTCTTGAAAAGAACAAAGCGCAGAACTTTCACAAGATGTTACAATAGAATAAGATTTACGAGATTGTGAGGAATAAGAAATGAGTCAAGCATTAAACTTGAATACCATATTGGCCCAAGCTGGGGTGAAAACGGATGCAACAACTGGTGCCTTAACAACACCTCTGCATTTTTCAACGACCTACCAGCACCCAGAGTTTGGCCAATCAACTGGTTATGACTACACTCGGACCAAGAATCCAACACGTGTTAGCCTGGAGGAGACTCTGGCTGCTATCGAAAGTGCAGATTATGCTCTTGCGACTAGTTCTGGTATGTCGGCTATTGTGCTGGCTTTTAGTGCTTTTCCAGTCGGAAGTAAGGTTTTGGCTGTTCGAGATCTCTATGGTGGCTCTTTCCGCTGGTTTGCACAGGCTGAAGCAGAAGGTCGCTTTGCCTTTACCTATGCCAATACGGAAGAAGAGCTTCTGAATAAATTGACAGAAGATATAGATATTGTCTATATCGAGACACCAACCAATCCTCTTATGGTGGAGTTTGACATTGCTCGTATTTCCCAAGTGGCTCATGAGAGTGGTGCAAGGGTAATAGTAGACAATACTTTTTACAGTCCCATTTACCAAAGACCGTTGGAAGATGGTGCTGATATGGTCCTGCACTCTGCGACCAAGTATCTAGGCGGGCACAATGATGTCTTGGCTGGAGCCGTTATGACCAATGACACGGATATCTATGATAAGCTTTTCTATAATCTGAACACAACTGGAGCAGTCCTTTCTCCATTTGACAGTTATCTACTTTTGCGTGGTCTCAAGACACTAGCTCTCCGCATGGAGCGATCTACTCAAAATGCCCAGGAAGTGGTTGCTTTTTCTGAAGAAATCTCCTGCAGTAAAAGAGGTTCTCTATCCAGGTAAGGGTGGTATGATCTCTTTCAAGATTGGAGATGAAGAAAAGATCCCTCATCTTCTAAATAGTCTTAAAGTCTTCACTTTTGCGGAAAGTTTGGGTGGAGTGGAGAGCTTGATTACCTATCCTACGACCCAGACTCACGCAGATATTCCAGCTGAAGTGCGTCATTCTTATGGCTTAACTGATGATTTGCTGCGCCTGTCAATTGGGATTGAGGATAGTCGAGATTTAGTGGCTGACTTACTAGCTGCCTTGGAGGACTAGTATGGGAAAATATAATTTTGGAACAGCCCCTAATCGTTTTTGGTCATCATACTTACAAATGGAAAGAAGCTGAAGAAGATAGAGATGTCCTACCTGCCTGGATTGCAGATATGGATTTTGAAGTCTTGCCTGAAATCCAGCAAGCTGTTCATGATTACGCAGATCACTTAGTCTATGGCTATACCTATGCTAGTGAGGAGTTGATTAAGGCTGTGCTAGATTGGGAACGGGATGAGCATGGCTACGCTTTTGATAGGGAAGCCTTGGTCTTTATTGAAGGAGTTGTCCCTGCTATTTCAACAGCAATCCAGGCCTTTACCAAGGAAGGTGATGCTGTGCTGATTAATACACCTGTTTACCCGCCTTTTGCCCGCTCTGTCAAGCTCAATAATCGTCGACTGATTACCAACTCTTTGGTAGAGCAAGACGGCCTTTTTCAGATTGACTTTGAGCAGCTGGAGAGGGACATCGTAGATAATGAAGTCAAGATTTATGTTCTATGTAATCCGCACAATCCTGGAGGGCGAGTTTGGGAACGGGAAGTGTTAGAGAAAATTGGTCGCCTCTGCCAAAAGTACGGCGTCCTTGTGGTCTCAGATGAAATCCACCAAGATTTGACGCTGTTTGGCCATGAACATCAGTCTTTCAATACTGTTTCTCCTGACTTTAAGGACTTTAGCCTGATTTTATCCAGTGCAACTAAGACCTTTAATATTGCTGGAACTAAAAATTCCTATGCTGTGATTGAGAATCATAGCCTGCGCCATCAGTTTAAAAAGCGCCAGCTGGCTAACAACCAACATGAAATTTCAGGCCTTGGTTTTGTAGCGACAGAAGCTGCTTACCGTTATGGTAAATCCTGGTTGACAGAACTTAAGACAGTCTTAGAGGAAAATATCGATTTTGTGGTTGATTATTTTGCCAAAGAGGCACCACGCTTGAGGGTTATGAAGCCCCAAGGAACCTATCTAATTTGGTTGGACTTTTCAGATTATGGTCTGACAGACGACCAACTCTTCCATTTGCTGAGAGAAGAGGCTAAGGTTGTCCTGAATAGGGGAAGTGATTTTGGTCAAGAAGGAAAGAGCCATGCTCGACTGAATGCAGCTGCACCAAAGGATATGGTTGTAGAAATTTGTAAACGTATTGGAGCTGTTTTGCCTAAGTAGTCGGTCTTAGCACAGGTTTGAAAATATTTTTAAATTAGTGATTTATTTATTGACAATCCTTGCAAAGAGGAGTATAGTAAGAATGGAAAATCGGTAGGTGAGGCTACCATAAGGATACGGATGACTACCGCAAAGCAGTGGAGACACTACTCGTTGGTCAACAGTCCTGATCGCCAAGGTCAAGACTATGCTCATTTCATTGCCTTATGGAGTTAAAGCTTGAACGGTAAATACTTGCTTTATCTGTGTTTAAAACAATGAGGCGAATAACCTGACATGCAAACAACCCTGCCGAGAATTGGCGGGGTATTCTTTTTGTTGAAAATTTTTCAAGCATACAATAGTTGATTGCCTGCTACTTAAGCAAAAGAAAGGAGACACGCGATGCAAATTGACGATCATCCGGAACCGCACATACACAGCCAATCGCTGATTTGTGTCGTTCGGTCCTTATAAAGTGATTGGTCTCTGTGTATGAACTAGATTATTCATACATGAAGGAGAAACCAATGAAAACAGTAAAAGAAAGATTAGTTGCTGCTTTGCAGCTTCCTATGCAAGAAACCTTGGCCTTTTACAAGACCGCCTTTCGTGGCCTGACAGAAGAGCAGGTCGAAGAAAATCGTGACCTCTATGGGGAAAATATCATCACAAAGGGTCAGGAAGACTCTATTCTAAAGAAAATTTACGAATCTATTATCAACCCCTTTACGGTTATATTACTAGTAATTGCTCTGGTGTCCTTAGTGACCAATGTCTGGCTGGCTAAGCCCGGAGAGGAAGATCCGACAACTTCCATCATCATTGTCGTTCTGGTCTTGATTTCTGGAGGTATTCGTTTTATTCAAGAATTGCGGAGTGACAGAGCTGCTAGTAATCTATCTCGGCTGATTGTCAACACGGCTACAGTCATCAGAGAAGGAGTAGAACAAGAACTTCCCATTGATGAGATTGTTGTAGGAGATATCATCAAGCTTAGTGCTGGAGACATGATACCTGCAGATGTCTTGTTGCTAGAATCACGTGATTTCTTCGTTCAGCAGTCTGGCCTGACAGGCGAAAGTGATGCAGTAGAAAAGGTGTGTCTTGCTAAGGCTGATGGGCAAAACTTTGATAGCCTTTTAGAAACAGAGTCGCTGGCTTTCATGGGAACCAACGTTATTTCCGGAAGGGCAACAGCTCTGGTGCTGGTAGTTGGTGACGAGACCATGATGGGAGCCATTGAGCAGACGCTGAACACCTACGATGAGCCGACTTCTTTTGAGCGTGATATGAATAGCATTTCTTGGCTCTTGATTCGTCTGATGCTCGTTATGGTTCCTGTTGTTTTCTTCATCAACGGACTGACAGATGGAGACTGGTTGGAAGCAGGAGTCTTTGCTCTTAGTGTTGGGGTTGGCTTGACTCCAGAAATGCTACCTATGATTATCACAGCCAGCCTGGCCAAAGGTTCTATTATCATGGCTCAGGAAAAGGTCGTGATCAAAAACTGAATGCTATTCAGGACCTAGGAGCTATTGATATCCTTTGTACGGATAAGACGGGCACATTGACCCAAGACGAGATTGTCTTGGAATACCCTCTGGATATTCATGGTGATTTGGATTTGGCAGTGCTCCGTCGTGCCTTTCTAAATTCCTACTATCAAACCGGACTCAAAAATCTCATGGATCGGGCCATCATCAACCGGACGGAGAAAGAAGCAGAGAAGCATGAGCTTGTTCGTGATTTAGACCAAACCTTTAAGAAAATTGATGAACTGCCCTTTGATTTCGAGCGTCGTCGCATGAGCGTCATCGTCAAGGATGATGAAGATGTCATCAGCATGGTGACCAAGGGCGCCTTGGAGGAAATGCTGGCGATCTCTAGTTATGTGGAATACAAGAATCGTATTACGGAACTGACTGAGGAAATTCGTCAGGAAATTCTTGCGGAAGTGGCTCAACTTAATGAGCAAGGGCTGCGCGTGCTTGGTGTTAGCTACAAGTCAGACTTAGAAGAAGATTATGACTATGAGGTCAAGGATGAGTCTGATATGATTTTGACGGGCTACCTAGCCTTTCTGGATCCGCCTAAGTCATCTGCAGCTCCAGCCATTGAAACCTTGGCTGAGTACGGTGTTGCCACTAAGATTTTGACAGGTGATAATGAAAAGGTTACTCAGGCAGTCTGTGAAAAGGTTGGCCTTGATGTAGAAAATATCTTGCTAGGCGTAGAGGTAGATGCTTTATCAGATGAGGAATTGAGCCAAGCAGTAGAGAATACAACGGTCTTTGCTAAGCTCTCTCCTGATCAAAAAGCCCGGATCATCCTTCAACTCAAAGCCAATGGACACAAGGTTGGCTACATGGGTGATGGCATCAATGATGCGCCTTCTATGAAAGTAGCAGATGTTGGGATTTCTGTTGATACAGCTGTCGATATAGCCAAGGAAACGGCAGATGTCATTCTACTGGATAAGGACCTCATGGTTCTGGAGAAGGGTTGGTAGAGGGACGCAAGGTCTATGCCAACATGACTAAGTACATTAAGATGACGGTCAGTTCCAATTTTGGGAATATCTTTTCTCTCCTCTTTGCCAGCATCTTTTTGCCTTTTTTGCCGATGGCACCAGTTCACCTGATTGTTCTCAATCTGGTTTATGATCTGTCCTGTATAGCTTTGCCTTTCGATAACGTTGATAGTGAATTTCTCAAGAAACCACGGATTTGGTCTGCTAACTCTATTACCCGCTTTATGGCTTGGATTGGGCCTATCTCATCCATTTTTGATGTTTTGACTTACTTGGCCCTTTACTTTATCATTGTTCCTATGATAACAGGAAGTAGTTATCAAGCTGGTACTGAGCAAGCGGCAACCTTCATCACTCTTTTCCAAACAGGGTGGTTTATTGAGTCTATGTGGACTCAAACTATGGTCATCTATATGCTTCGCTCACCTAAATTACCATTCGTGCAAAGCCGACCAGCCTTGTCTGTTATTGTAACCACTATGGCAGCTGCTCTCTTTGTTACTTCTTTGCCATATAGCCTCTTTGCTTCTGTTCTCAAAACAGCTCCACTCAATGGCGCATATTTCCTTTTCCTTCTGCTGATTATTGTGCTTTACATGGTTAGTGTAACCTTTGTTAAACACTTGTATATCAAGCGATATGGGGAATGGCTTTAGAACCAAGAAAAACTCTGAAAAGGTTTGCTTATGGCAAGCCTTTTCAATCTTTTTTTGATATAATAAGAAGAATAAATTGAAAGAAGGAAATCCAATCATGGGAAAACTTGAAGTTATCGCTCATCCACTAATTCAGCATAAATTGTCTATCTTGCGTCGTACAGATACCTCTACCAAGGCTTTTCGTGAATTAGTTGATGAGATCGCAATGCTCATGGGATATGAGGTTTTGCGGGATTTACCACTTGAAGATGTAGAAATTGAAACACCAATTACAAAAACAGTCCAAAAGCAGATTGCAGGAAAAAAATTAGCTATTGTACCAATCCTGCGGGCTGGTATTGGCATGGTCGATGGACTTCTAAGCTTGGTTCCAGCAGCGAAGGTCGGCCACATCGGAATGTACCGTGATGAAGAGACGTTGAAACCAGTTGAATACTTAGTGAAGTTACCAGAAGATATCGACCAACGTCAGATTTCGTTGTCGATCCAATGCTAGCTACAGGTGGTTCTGCGATCTTGGCTGTGGATTCTCTCAAAAAACGTGGTGCTAGTCACATTACATTTGTATGCTTGGTTTCTGCACCTGAAGGAGTAAAAGCCTTGCAGGAAGCACACCCAGATGTGGATATTTTCACGGCTGCCTTGGATGACCATCTAAATGAACATGGTTATATCGTACCAGGATTGGGAGATGCTGGAGACCGCTTGTTCGGAACTAAATAAGATTTTGCTGAAGGGTTGTCCAAAATCCAAGAAATAGGAAGATGGAGTGGTTTTGAAGAGGCAAGCTTCTTAAGGTCAGTATACTTCCTAATCAATTCAAAAATTTGACCTTTATTGACCAAAGAGTTATAATGGATTCATACTTTGAATATTCTATTTCCTATTTGATAGAAAATCCAACTAACAGAAAGTGAGAAAACTATGATTCCTGTAGTTATTGAACAAACAAGCCGTGGGGAACGCTCGTATGATATTTACTCACGTCTATTAAAAGACCGCATCATCATGTTGACAGGTCCGGTAGAGGATAATATGGCTAATTCAGTCATTGCTCAGCTTCTTTTCTTGGATGCACAAGACAGTACCAAGGATATCTACCTCTATGTTAATACACCAGGTGGTTCAGTCTCAGCTGGTTTAGCGATTGTTGACACCATGAACTTTATTAAATCTGATGTCCAAACAATCGTTATGGGTATGGCAGCGAGCATGGGGACCATCATCGCATCAAGCGGTGCCAAAGGCAAACGTTTCATGCTTCCAAATGCTGAATATATGATTCACCAGCCAATGGGAGGAACTGGTGGTGGTACTCAGCAAACGGATATGGCTATTGCTGCGGAACACTTGCTGAAGACTCGGAAAACTTTAGAGCAAATTCTTGCCGATAATTCTGGTAAAACAGTTGAGCAAATTCATGCTGATGCAGAACGTGATTATTGGATGAGTGCTGAAGAAACTCTTGCTTATGGATTCATTGATGAGATCATGGCCAACAATAATTTGAGTTAATCCTATAAAATCAAATTGCCCCTAAGGGGCTTTTTTGATATAATCAGTAAGTAGTTCTAGTTTGGGAAGGATCGTTTATGTATCAAAAAGAAGAACGAGTTGGAATAATTGTTTATCTTTATTATAATCGTGACGTAAAAAAAGTTGCTGCATATGGAGATATAGTTTACCATTCTAAAAAACGTCGGTATCTTCAGCTCTATGTACCAAAAACGCAGGCAGAAGACTTGCAGAAGAAGCTGGGACAGGAAAAGTTTGTAAAAAAAGTTCGTGCTTGTCATATTCAGGAATTGGACAAAAACTTCGTTGGTAGTCTACATCGCCAAGAGGAAAACGTTATCATTTAAAAAGCGTTTGTTTTTATATTGACAATTTTCTGATAATTCGGTATATTCTTACTATATAGTTTTGAATACACATAAAGGAGAACATTTTGATGAAGAAAAAATTTGCATTAACTTTGGTTAGTCTTGCAAGTGTTGCATTGCTAGCAGCCTGTGGAGAGGTTTCTACAACAGGAAATTCTGGCTCTGCTTCAGGAACTGAGATTGGTAAGACACTTAAAATTGGTTTCAACTTTGAAGAAACTGGTGACGTTGCTTCATACGGAACCGCTGAACAAAAAGCTGCTAAGTTAGCTGTTGATGAAATCAATAAAGCTGGTGGAGTAGACGGCAAACAAATTGAAGTTACAGATAAGGATAATAAATCCGAGTTGAGTGAAGCTTCTACAGTTTCTACAAACTTGGTGACCCAGGCTAAAGTAAATGCCATCATTGGCCCTGCGACTTCAGGTGGTACTGGTGCGGCGATTACAAATGCTGCTAAAGCTTCTGTTCCTTTGATTACTCCAAGTGGTACTCAGGATGATTTGACAAAAGGTCAAGATTACTTGTTCCGTACAACTTTCATCGATAGTTTCCAAGGGAAAATTCTTAGCAAATATGTCACAGACAATTTGAAAGCTAAAAAAGTTGTTCTTTACTACGATAACTCAAGTGACTACGCAAAAGGAATCGCCAAGGCTTTCCAAGAAGAGTACAAGGGTGAAATCGTTGCAACTGAAACATTTGCCTCAAAAGATACTGACTTCCAAGCAGCTTTAACTAAATTCAAAGGTAAAGACTTTGATGCCCTTGTTGTTCCAGGTTACTACACTGAAGCTGGTAAAATCGTAAACCAAGCTCGTGGTATGGGAATTGACAAACCAATTGTTGGTGGAGATGGATTTAACAGTGAAGAGTTTATCTCACAAGCAACTCCAGCAGCTGCAACTAATGTCTACTATGTTTCTGGTTACTCAACTAGCGGAAACATGACAGCTAAAGCTAAGAAATTCTTGGAAGCATATAAAGCTAAGTATAATGAAGAACCATCAATGTTCTCTGCTCTTGCTTATGACTCTGTTTATATGGTAGCAGAAGCTTCTAAGGGTGCGAAAAACTCAGTTGATATCAAAGAAAACCTTGCTAAGTTGAAAGACTTCGAAGGGGTGACTGGTTCTATCACAATGGATAAAAATCATAACCCAGTTAAGTCAGCCTTGATGATTGGCTTGAAAGATGGTAAAGTTGATACTGTGGAAACAGTAAAACCAAACTAAGCAATTCAACTGAATTTCTAGAATCTTACAAAGAAGGAAAAGGAATTGTATTTAAATCAGAATACAGTTCCTTTCTGCGGGTGAGGTGATGAATTCAATTTCTAGGATTGAGTTTGTCTCTTGCCCGATTTTATTATATTAGAAAGTGTGGTGTCTTATGCTCCAACAGCTTGTCAATGGTCTAATTCTAGGTAGTGTCTATGCACTGTTAGCCCTAGGTTACACCATGGTCTATGGTATTATTAAGCTCATTAATTTTGCCCATGGCGATATTTATATGATGGGTGCTTTTATGGGGTATTTCCTCATTAATTCATTGAAATTAAATTTCTTTTTGGCCTTGATTGTGGCTATGATTGGAACAGCTATTTTAGGGGTTGTCATTGAATTCTTGGCTTATCGCCCATTACGAAATTCGACTCGTATTGCAGCCTTAATTACAGCAATTGGGGTTTCCTTCCTTTTGGAATATCTCATGGTTTATTTTGTCGGTGCAAGTACCTTACCATTCCCTCAGGTAATTCCAACTGTTCGTTTTAACTTAGGACCTATTACAGTCTCAAATATTCAGTTGATGATTTTAGGGATTTCTATTTTCTTGATGTTGGCTTTGCAATTTATTGTACAAAAAACCAAGATGGGGAAAGCTATGAGGGCAGTTTCAGTAGATAGTGACGCTGCTCAACTAATGGGAATCAATGTCAACAGGACCATTAGTTTCACCTTTGCATTGGGTTCTGCACTAGCAGGGGCAGCAGGTGTTCTTATCGCTCTTTACTATAACTCATTAGAGCCATTAATGGGGATGACTCCAGGTATTAAGTCCTTTGTTGCTGCTGTTTTGGGTGGTATCGGAATTATTCCAGGGGCTGCCTTGGGTGGTTTTGTTATTGGTCTGTTAGAAACCTTTGCAACAGCCTTTGGTATGTCAGACTTCCGTGATGCGATTGTCTATGGTATTTTGATTATCATCTTGTTAATTCGTCCTGCGGGAATCCTTGGGAAAAACGTGAAAGAGAAGGTGTAAGATATGAAGCAAAATCTAAAAGTAAATGTTCTCTGGCTTGCTTTGATTCTTGCTGGCTACCTCTTAATTACGGTTTTAGCTGGTGGAGGAATACTGAACGCATTCCATTTGCAAATCTTAGAAGAAATCGGTATTAACATTATTCTAGCTGTTGGTCTCAACCTAATTGTTGGATTCTCAGGGCAATTTTCTCTAGGTCATGCTGGTTTCATGGCTATTGGTGCCTATGCGGTTGCAATCATTGGAACAAAATCTCCAACCTATCCTGCCTTTTTTGCTGCTATGATACTAGGGGCATTCATTGCAGGACTTGTTGCCTTGGGAGTTGGGATTCCTACGCTTCGACTAAAAGGAGATTACTTGGCCATTGCAACTCTTGGAGTATCTGAAATTATTCGTATCTTGATTGTAAATGGTGGAGAAGTTACTAATGGTGCTGCTGGTATTCTAAGTATTCCTGGCTTTACTAGCTGGCAGATGGTTTATTTCTTTGTTGTTATTACGACTTTGTTCACATTGAACTTCTTGCGGAGTCCTCTAGGTCGTAAAACCTTGTCTGTCCGTGAAGATGAGATTGCGGCAGAGTCTGTAGGTGTTAACACAACTAAGGCTAAAGTCGTTGCCTTTGTCTTTGGGGCGATAACTGCATCAATTGCAGGTGCTTTGAAGGCTGGTTTTATCGGAGCAGTTGTGCCTAAGGATTACTCTTTTACCAATACAATTAATGTCCTAATCATTGTAGTATTTGGTGGTTTAGGATCTATGACTGGAACAATTATCGCAGCAATTGTGTTAGGTGTCTTGAACATGCTCTTGCAAGAGTTCTCAAGCATTCGAATGATTATCTATTCACTCGCTCTTATCTTAGTTATGATCTTCCGTCCAGGTGGACTTCTAGGTACTTGGGAGCTGCAATTGTCGCGCTTTTTAAAAAAAAATAAGGAGGTCAAAGAATAATGGCACTTCTTGATGTAAAAAATTTAACGAAACATTTTGGTGGTCTGACAGCTGTTGGTGATGTGACTTTAGAGCTTAATGAAGGTGAATTAGTTGGACTTATCGGTCCGAATGGTGCTGGTAAAACAACACTCTTTAATTTATTGACGGGGGTATACGAGCCAAGTGAAGGGACGGTGACTTTAGATGGTCACTTGCTAAATGGCAAAGCTCCATATAAAATTGCATCGCTCGGACTTGGACGTACATTCCAAAACATCCGCCTCTTTAAAGATTTAACTGTTTTAGATAATGTCTTGATTGCTTTTGGGAATCACCACAAGCCGCATACTTTTGCCTCCTTCTTCCGCCTACCAGCTTTCTATAAAAATGAAGAAGACTTGAAAAATAAGGCTTTGGATTTGCTGAAGATTTTTGACTTGGATAAGGAAGCTGAGACTTTGGCTAAGAACTTAGCTTATGGTCAACAACGTCGCTTGGAAATCGTTCGGGCTTTGGCAACGGAGCCAAAGATTCTCTTTTTGGATGAGCCGGCTGCTGGTATGAACCCACAAGAAACAGCAGAATTGACCGAGCTAATCCGCCGTATCAAAAACGAATTCAACATTACCATTATGTTGATTGAGCATGATATGAGCTTGGTTATGGAAGTTACTGAACGAATCTATGTATTGGAATATGGCCGTTTGATTGCTCATGGCACACCTGATGAGATCAAGAGCAACGAACGAGTTATTGAAGCATATCTAGGAGGTGAAGCCTGATGACTATGTTAAAAGTTGAGAATTTATCAGTCCACTATGGCATGATTCAGGCTGTCCGTGATGTCAGCTTTGAAGTCAATGAAGGAGAAGTTGTTTCTTTGATTGGTGCTAATGGTGCTGGTAAAACAACCATCCTTCGGACGATTTCTGGCTTGGTTCGTCCGAGTGCTGGTAAAATTGAATTTTTAGGAAACGAAATCCAGAAAGTCCCAGCTCAGAAAATCGTAGCAGCTGGTCTTTCTCAGGTTCCAGAAGGCCGTCATGTCTTTCCAGGTTTGACAGTTATGGAGAATCTAGAAATGGGAGCCTTCCTCAAAACAAACCGAGAAGAAAATCAAGCCAACTTGAAGAAGGTCTTTTCTCGTTTCCCGCGCTTAGAAGAGCGTAAAAACCAAGATGCTGCAACCCTTTCGGGTGGTGAGCAGCAGATGTTAGCGATGGGACGAGCCTTGATGTCTACTCCTAAACTACTTCTTTTGGATGAGCCTTCTATGGGATTGGCACCTATTTTCATTCAAGAAATTTTTGATATCATTCAAGATATTCAAAAACAAGGGACAACAGTTCTCCTTATTGAGCAAAATGCCAATAAAGCACTTTCGATTGCAAATCGTGGCTACGTTCTTGAGACTGGTAAGATTGTTCTTTCCGGGACAGGACAAGAACTCCTCGCTTCAGATGAAGTCCGCAAAGCATATCTAGGTGGCTAAAAATGTCTGGGAGACATTTTTAGGTTGTTGATAGAAAGTTACGAAAGTAACTTAACATTTTAAAAAGGTCCAGTGGACCTTTTTAAGTTGCAGATAAAGAAAACCAAGTTTTCGTCAGATTATTCGGCGAATTGTTTCAGGTTGAAGATTTTGGTTGTTAGGATAGAAATGACAGTAGATCTTTCATATTCTGCTTTTTATTAATTTAATTTGAATAAGCAGGAGAAATCACAAAGTTTTGAAGAATACTCTTATATATTAGGATAGATAGGTTGGTTATAAGATTATTTATATTTAAAATGTGATTTTTGAATAGAATGAGTCTTAAGCTTAAGCCAGATAATTTTTAGAAACTTGAGTAATTCTCCGGTAGTTTTTCATTGAGGTTCTTCCAATTTTGCCAATAGCTGGATTTTTCTTAATTTTGAAAAAGTAAGAAAAATGATGAAAGCGTTTGAAATTGCGAAAAAAAAACAGTATAATAAAAGAAAGAAAAAATAGAGGAGAGACTCTTATGGCAGTAAAAGATTTTATGACACGCAAAGTCGTTTATATTAGTCCTGATACGACGGTTGCTCACGCAGCAGATATTATGCGAGAGCAAGGTTTGCACAGATTGCCAGTTATTGAAAATGATAAATTGGTTGGTCTTGTGACGGAAGGGACAATTGCTGAAGCTAGCCCATCTAAAGCAACTAGTTTATCCATTTATGAGATGAACTACCTCCTCAACAAAACAAAGATTAAGGATGTCATGATTCGAAAGGTCATCACGGTATCCCAATATGCCAGTCTAGAAGATGCGATTTACCTAATGTTGAAAAATAAAGTCGGCATTCTTCCAGTCGTGGACAATGAGCAAGTTTATGGTGTGATAACGGATCGAGATATCTTTAAAGCCTTTTTAGAAGTATCTGGTTATGGAGAAGAAGGAGTTCGAGCGCGCTTTGTTACTGAAGACGAAGTCGGTGTTTTGGAACATATTATTCGCTTATTGGTGGAAGAAAACCTGAACATTTCAAATACAGTTAATATACCGAGAAAAGATGGTAAAGTTGTCATTGAAGTTCAAATTGATGGCAAGGTGGATTTAGAAGCGCTCAAGAAAAAATTTGAAGACAATCAGATTCATGTGGACAGTATCGTTCATACAGAAGCCAAAGCCTTATAAAAAATATATACAAAAGGACTGGGAACATGATTCCCAGTCCTTTTGTATATATTTTAGATTTACGTATCTTAGCGTCTCAGAATTTTCTTGATAAGCTGAATGATTTTGAATTTAAGAGGGTTAGGATAATAACGGAAAGTTCCCATTTTTCGGACGATGAAGCCGTTGAAGTTTTGCTTGAAGCGCAGAACACCGTCAGATCCATCGAAAATTCCCATAATACCGAGGAAATTATAAAATGGAATGCCTCTCTTGATGCTTTCGGTCATAACGTATTCCTGCAGCAGAGCTGGAGCGTAGAATTTGTTAAACTCAGGATAAGAGCCGCTGAAGAGATAGGTCGCTTCCTGAGGGGTGTAGATAAATAGGCTGGCAGCCAGAACTTGGTCTTTGTCACCGTATTTGTCAATCAGATTTTGAGCCTCTGCTTTACGGGTTTCAAAGCTGTCAAACTGACTGGAAAGCTCTCGCAACTGGTTTTGCTTCTTTTCAGATTGAGGATTGTTTTCCAAGTCCGTTTGTAGCTTTTGGATTTTCTGGCCCAGTTTCTCTTGATCTTTTTGTAAGTTCTGAAGATAGTCCTTGAAGTTGAGACTAGCTGTCATGAAGTCAGCCTGCTGTCCAAAGCTATCATAAAAATCTTGATAGTAGTCTAGTGGCTTGTCGTCATATTCCCGTCGGTCAGAAGTGGCAGCTGTGATGTCTTTAAAAATGCTGAGTTGGTCACGTTCCAGCCTTGTTAGCTTGATACCAAAGGTGTTAGCCTTTTTGACGGTCGCCTTGCCGTTTTTACTGAAGGACTTGAGCAAGTCTTTCTCCGTCAGACCAGCTAGGTCTTTGACATAATGCCAATCAGGCTCCCCGCCTGGATAGCCTGTCTGCAGGCCGTCAAAGTCAAAGCCCAAATCAGTCAGTTGCTGGATAAGCTCGACCTTTTCATCAGATGTGGACTGGCCATTGCTGTCAAAGGTCTGATAAGTCTCGTAGGGCTTGATGATGAGCTCTAGGGCACCTTCTTTTTTAGCATAGGCTTGCAAAGCTTGATAGAAAGGAGGCAGGTATTGAGCGTCAGTAGAGACAGGACCGCAGTTGATTTCCATATGAAGGCCACCAGTCATAGGCATGCTGTAGAGGACAGCTGACACCACTACCTGTCCCTGTGGGTCAGTGTAGCCGACATACTGGGTGCTGAAGCCCCTCTTGCTCAGTAGCTCTGCCATTTCCACGGTCTGCATAAAAGAGCGTTGGGAGCTAGCTGAGGTATGCTGGATGAATTCTTCTTGACTGAGAAGTTTAAAGGTCATAGGCTTCCTTTCTTTTAATGCTTGCTACGCAGTTTCTTTCTGATAGTGTAGGCCAGATTGGAGAGGTGGTAAAGAGGATTGGTTGGCAGGTTAAACTCACCAGCGAATTCCTCAATGGTAGGATTGAACTTGGATTTAAAGCTATAGAGACCACCTTTGAGGTCGTTTCGATTCCGCCCATATTTTGCCAATCAGCTCCACGCTCAAAAGCATGTTTGGCGGTTTCGTACCAAGTGATGATGGCAGGCTGATAACGACGGTATTCCTCGTCCATTCCGGCATAGATATTTTCAGAGGTCTTGCCGTATTCTAAGACCAGTGTGCCAGATAGGGGAACGACAGTAGCACCTTGGCTGATTTTGTCCTGCAGAAAGTCAATCTCTTCTTGGAGACGTTTCTGTTCTTGCTGGTTATTCTCAATCTTGCCGGGCTTGGTTTTCTCGGTAAATTTCTCTGCTTCTTTAAGTGTCTTGGTCAGCTGAGCCTGCAAGTCTTCCAATCGTGCCTTTAGATCAATACTGGACAAGGTGATGTAGGAGTGGTCAGGATAAGTATCCAAGAGTTTTTGATAATAGTTTTTGCCACGCAGGTGGATGTTTTTTCTGTTTTCTGTCTTTTTCATCAGGGCTGAAAAGTCATCCAGTAATTCTGCTCCGCCAAATTGGATTTGAATACCTTTGTTACGGGCTGTACGAATAGCCTGGCGAGTACTCTTAGAAAGCAGATCCTCGCTGAAATCTTCTTTATGGATATTGGCCTGCAAGCGAGGCTGGATGGTTTCGTCCAGAGACTCAGTCCGTCCGACCCAGACAGCTCCTGCTTGTTGCAGATCTTGAATCAACTCAACTGTCTCTGCTTTGTCTTGCAATTCAGCACCCATCTTGCTTTCTGCCAGAAAGAGGCTAGGGTCAAACTTGACAAAGAGCGCTTTTTTCTCCTTGGCAAATTTCTTGAGCGACGCCAAAACAAAGGTCAGCAGCTCCTTGTCACCATAGTCCATGATGGGACCCCGAGGGATATAAAGCATGGTCATTCCCAAGGGCAGTGGTTTGATCAGGACACTGGCTACAGCAACCAAGTAGTCGTCTTTATAGAAGCCCAAGCGCTCATTAGCCCAGTTATCTTTGATCTGAGCCCAGGCTGAACTCTGCAGGAGATTGGCCTGTGGATGAGCCGTGACAAATCGTCGTGTTCTTGAGCTGAAATTCCAATTTTGTAACTAAACATTATTTTAAAACCCACTCTCTAATGGCGTATGCTACGCCGGATTCGTCGTTTGATTTGGTGATATATTTGGCAATTTTCTTAAGTTCTTCCTTGCCATTTTCCATGACAACAGGAGAGCCGACGGCTTCCAGCATGGCACGGTCGTTTTCTTCATCGCCGATTGCCATAGTCTCTTCCTTGCTTAAGCCAAGTTTTTCAGCCAGATGGAGGACAGCAGCTCCTTTATTAACAGTCTTTTTGACAATTTCCAGATAGAAAGGAGCTGACTTAACTAGTGTATATTTTTCAGTTAATTCCGGTGGCAGTTTAGCAATAGCCGCATCCAAAATTTCCGGTTCATCAATATACATGCACTTAACGATTTCTTTATTGGCCATTTCTTCAGGTGTACGGTAGAAGATCGGCATGCTGACCAGATTGGACTCGTAAACAGTGTACTTGCCGATGTTGCGATTGGCTGTATAAATGCCGTCCTTGGTGATGGCATGCATATGGACACCTAATTTTCGCCCGAGCAGTTCGATATCCAGATAGTCGTCATAGGTCAGTGTTTCTTTGATTAATTCTTGACCTGTAACAGTATCCTGCACCAGTCCGCCGTTGAAGGTAACGACATAGTTATCTGGCTGATTAAGCTCTAGTTCCTCGAGGAGTCTTTGAACGCCAGCAATAGGACGACCGGTTGCAATGACAATTTTGACTCCAGCAGCTTTGGCATCCTGGATAGCAGAAAGACTTCTGGTGTGATTTCTTTTTTGCTGTTTAACAAGGTGCCATCAATATCGATGGCGACTAGTTTAATGGACATCTTATTCTCCATAAATAAAAGTATCGTTTTTCATATAGCTTAGAAAAGCTTGGCTATTTTCATTGAACAAACCAGCATCTGTCAGCATTTCTTTAGGAAAATAGAAACGGTTGTCCCCTTGACGTGTACCCGCAAGAGACTGGACAATTGGGGAAAGGCTAGACAGTTCAGCTAAACTACCGTCTTTTTGAATGATTTCAATCTGAGTACGTGGCTTTTCAACGTCTGGACGATAAAAATCATAAGGAAGGTCAAAATTACGATGAATAGCAGTGTAATAATCTGGTTCAAAACCAACTTGTTTGACAAGCTGGCGTAGGACATCCAGATGTTTTTCATTTTCCTCTGAGAAAATCATGGATTTAAAAACTTTTCGGTTGACATATCGCTGAGCAAGGTCAGATAAGATGGTGTCAGGGCTGGTCATCCAGCTTTGGAAGTAGGTATTCATGACTCCATCATCCAAAGCTAAATAGTCTTGCAAACTAAATCTCTTTCAAAGAAAGGTAGTAAATTGGGTGAAGTCAATTTGAAGAAATCCTTCTGATCTTCGTAAAGGAATTTGGCTCTTTTTAGTAAGTTTTGCAACAAAACTTCCATGGCTCGACTAGCTGGATGGAAATAAACCTGCATGTACATCTGATAACGACTGACCACATAATCCTCCACGGCATGCATACCATTACGTTGAAAGGCAATCCCGTTTTCAACTGGTCGTATGACCCGTAGAATTCTGGTCAAGTCAAATTGACCATAAGAAGCGCCGGTATAAAAGGAGTCCCGTAAGAGATAGTCCATCCGGTCCACATCAATCTGACTGGAAATCAGCTGAACCACTTGCTTGTTAGGATAGGTGTGGTTGATGACGCTGGCCACTTTTTCAGGAAAATCTGGTGAAACCTGAGTCAATACACGATTAATCTCGGTTTCAGGACTTGTGATAATCTGGCGTGTGATTTCTTCATGATCGGTATCAAATAAACGCTCAAAGCTATGAGAGTAGGCTCCGTGTCCTACATCGTGTAAAAGAGCGGTGACCATTACCAAAAGAGACTCGTGATTGTCCCAGGTTTGAAGATATTTCTCATCGAAGATTTTGGTAATCCGTCGAGCGATTTCATAGGCCCCCAGACAATGCGAAAAACGGCTATGCTCACCACCATGGAAAGTGTAACCAGATGTTCCCAGTTGCTTGATGCGGCGTAGTCGTTGAAATTCTTTAGTATTAATTAAGTCGTAAATAACTTGGTGGTCCACATGGATATAGGTGTGAACTGGATCACGAAATACTTTTTCAATCATGCTTCTATTATAACACAAATGGCTTTGTAGAGAGTAGAAGAAGAAAAAACCGATAAAATTTGTTAAAATAGAAAGGAAAAAGACTAGATTGAGAGATAAAACTTATGAAGATTCGGATGAAAAACCAGATTCAATTAGATGGTCAGACAGAATTAATTGATCAAATTTACGATGCTGAATGGACTCAAAAAGGTAACCATCATTACTTACTATTTAAAAATGAGGAAGACGAGAAAGTAGTCCTTAAGTTTCATGATACAGAATTGACCATGACCCGCTTTTCTAATCCTAAAACTCTGATGCGGTTCATCAAAGATGACAGAGCCTTGGTTGGGGTGCCTACTCCTATGGGGATGCAGACCTTGATGACGGATACCCAACGATATCATCTGGATTTAGATAAGCAAATCATTTCTGGATTACCAGCTTAAAACACCTGATGGAGAACGATTATTTGCTGATTACCAGATGGAAATTTCTTGGTTGTAAAAAATGTGAAATTTTTTCAAAGAAGCTAGAAGATTTTCTTGCGAAAAAAGAGAAATTTTGATACAATGATAAACAACTCAAGGGAGTAGCTAACGGAATAACCGTTACATGGTCGTCAATACGAAAGCAATTTCCGGCCTTGTATGAAATAGCGAGACTTGTTTAATAAACAGGTCTCTTTTTCTATTTTAAAGAGACCCTATAAAAAGGAGGAGACAATTTGTCTAAAGAACAGAAACGTCAGGCTTTCTATACTCAGGATCAAGACTTAGTCTTGCAAGAGATGGAAACGTCTAAAGAGGGATTGACCAGCAGTGAGGCTGCAAAACGCTTATCTGAATATGGTCGCAATGAATTGGATGAGGGTGAAAAGAAATCTCTCCTCGTGAAATTTATCGAGCAGTTCAAGGATTTGATGATTATTATCTTGCTAGTAGCTGCTGTTCTTTCAGTTGTTACATCTGGTGGAGAAGATATTGCGGATGCCATTATTATCCTGGCCGTTGTTATTATCAACGCTGCCTTTGGTGTCTACCAAGAAGGTAAGGCTGAGGAAGCTATTGAAGCCCTCAAATCTATGTCTAGTCCAGCAGCGCGTGTTCTTCGTGATGGTCATGTAGCCGAAGTGGATTCAAAAGAACTGGTCCCTGGTGATATCGTCATTTTAGAAGCTGGAGATGTTGTTCCTGCGGATTTACGTCTCTTTGAAGCCAACTCTCTTAAAATCGAGGAAGCTGCTCTGACAGGTGAATCTGTTCCTGTTGAAAAAGACTTGTCTGTAGAACTTGCTGAAGATGCTGGTATCGGTGATCGTGTCAATATGGCCTTCCAAAACTCTAATGTCACTTATGGACGCGGGATTGGTGTGGTCGTAAACACTGGTATGTATACTGAAGTCGGTCATATCGCAGGTATGCTACAAACGCCGATGAGACTGATACTCCACTCAAACAAAATCTAAATAATCTTTCTAAAGTTTTGACCTACGCTATCTTGGTGATCGCTGCGGTGACTTTTGTAGTCGGTGTCTTCATTCAAGGGAAAAATCCACTGGGTGAATTGATGACGTCTGTTGCGCTTGCTGTTGCAGCCATTCCTGAAGGGCTTCCTGCTATCGTAACCATCGTTCTTGCCCTCGGTACTCAAGTTCTAGCTAAGCGAAATTCGATTGTACGTAAGCTACCAGCAGTAGAAACACTTGGTTCAACAGAAATTATTGCTTCTGATAAGACTGGTACGCTTACAATGAATAAGATGACAGTTGAAAAAGTCTTCTACGATGCAGTTCTACATGACTCAGCTGATGAGATTGAACTGGGCTTGGATATGCCTCTTCTTCGTTCAGTTGTTTTGGCCAATGATACCAAGATTGACCAGGAAGGGAAGCTAATTGGTGACCCAACAGAAACAGCTTTTATCCAATATGCTCTGGACAAGGGCTATGATGTGAAGGCCTTCTTAGAGAAATATCCTCGTGTGGCTGAGTTGCCATTTGACTCTGACCGCAAGCTCATGTCAACAGTTCACCCGTTGCCAGATGGCAAATTCCTTGTGGCAGTAAAGGGTGCTCCAGATCAACTCTTGAAACGCTGTGTTACCCGTGATAAGGCTGGAGATGTTGCAGCGATTGATGATGCAACTTCGCATCTGATTAAGTCTAACAACTCAGAAATGGCTCACCAAGCTTTGCGTGTGCTGGCTGGTGCCTACAAGATTATTGACAGTATTCCAGAAAACTTAACTTCTGAAGTACTTGAAAACAATTTGATTTTCACTGGTTTGATTGGGATGATTGACCCTGAGCGTCCAGAGGCAGCAGAAGCGGTTCGCGTGGCTAAGGAAGCGGGAATCCGTCCAATCATGATCACTGGTGACCACCAAGACACAGCAGAAGCGATTGCCAAACGTTTGGGAATCATTGATGAAAATGATTCTGAAGACCATGTCTTGACAGGTGCTGAGCTCAACGAACTTTCAGATGAAGAATTCGAAAAAGTAGTTGGCCAATACTCTGTTTATGCGCGTGTATCTCCAGAACACAAGGTTCGTATCGTCAAAGCTTGGCAAATCAAGGTAAGGTTGTTGCTATGACAGGTGATGGTGTCAACGACGCTCCTGCTCTGAAGACAGCGGATATTGGTATCGGTATGGGGATTACAGGTACAGAAGTATCTAAGGGTGCCTCTGATATGATCCTAGCTGACGATAACTTTGCTACTATTATTGTTGCCGTAGAGGAAGGGCGCAAGGTCTTCTCAAACATTCAAAAGACCATTCAATACCTTCTTTCTGCCAATACTGCTGAAGTCCTGACAATTTTCTTGGCAACTCTCTTTGGATGGGATGTCTTGAAGCCAGTTCACTTGCTTTGGATTAACTTGGTAACAGATACCTTCCCAGCAATCGCTCTTGGTGTTGAGCCAGCTGAGCCTGGTGTCATGTCTCATAAACCACGTGGGCGCAAGTCAAGTTTCTTCTCAGGTGGTGTCTTGAGTTCTATCATTTATCAAGGTGTCTTACAAGGAGCATTGGTTCTGTCTGTTTATGGTTATGCCATTGCGAATCCAGTTCATGCGGGAGATCATATAGCTATTCACGCAGATGCGCTTACAATGGCCTTTGCAACTCTTGGATTGATTCAGCTCTTCCATGCTTATAATGTAAAATCTGTTTACCAGTCTATTTTGACAGTTGGTCCATTCAAATCTAAAACTTTTAACTGGTCAATCTTGGTATCCTTCATTTTACTAGCAGCAACGATTGTTATCGATCCATTAGAAAGCATCTTCCATGTAACCAAGCTTGACTTATCACAATGGGCGGTTGTTCTCTTGGGCAGCTTCTCTATGATTATCATTGTAGAAATTGTTAAGTTTGTTCAACGTAAAATGGGATTAGATAAACGCGATTTAAAACTTGCTTTAATAATAAATATCATTGAGGGGGAATCGGAAAGGTTCCCTCTCTTTACATTGTATTTTGTTGCAATATACTTTAAGATAAAATCACGGAATGAGAAAATTTTTTTACATGATTTGTCCATGATGTAAGTCAATGTCAAAAAAATAGATTTTAGGCAGGAAAAGAGTGAAATGAAGATAGAAGATTTTATCCTCTATCCCTTAAAACGGAACAAAGCTGTTTTATCATGACAATCGAAGAAAAAGAAGAACTGGAAACCAGAAAAAAACGCCTGCTCTATTTACTGGGTTTAATCTTACTCTTTGCAATTTTCCTCTTTAGTAGTTTCATTGTCAGGTTTTAAAGGAAATTTTATTGACAAAATGGATAGAATCGCTCGAAAGGGCGATTTTTTATCTTTTCTAGATAATTGAAAAAAAGGCTTAAATCCGCTATAATAGGTAGGTTGAAAGGATTGGGCTATTCCGATGTAAAATAGAAGAAAAATGAACATTCACCATTATCCTAAAATGAGAGAAAGAGAAGAAAATGAATTTACAAGAAGAAATTAAGAAACGCCGTACCTTTGCCATCATCTCCCACCCGGACGCGGGGAAAACGACCATTACGGAGCAGTTGCTCTATTTTGGGGGAGAGATTCGTGAGGCTGGTACTGTAAAAGGGAAGAAAACAGGGACTTTTGCCAAGTCTGACTGGATGGATATCGAGAAACAACGTGGGATTTCGGTTACTTCATCTGTTATGCAGTTTGACTACGACGGAAAACGCGTCAACATCCTAGATACACCAGGGCACGAGGACTTCTCAGAAGATACCTATCGTACCTTGATGGCGGTGGATGCTGCGGTCATGGTCGTGGACTCTGCCAAGGGTATCGAGGCCCAAACCAAGAAATTGTTCGAGGTTGTCAAACACCGGGGCATTCCAGTCTTTACCTTTATGAACAAGCTGGACCGTGACGGACGTGAGCCACTAGACCTCTTACAAGAACTGGAAGAAGTCTTGGGCATTGCTAGCTACCCTATGAACTGGCCAATCGGTATGGGGAAAGCCTTTGAAGGCTTGTATGACCTCTATAACCAACGTTTGGAACTCTATAAAGGTGATGAACGTTTGCTAGTCTGGAAGATGGAGATAAACTCTTTGGAAGTAACCCATTTTATGAACAAGTAAAGGAAGATATTGAACTTCTAAATGAAGCAGGTAATGAGTTTTCTGAGGAAGCTATCCTTTCAGGTGAGCTGACACCAGTCTTCTTTGGATCAGCCCTGACCAACTTTGGTGTACAGACCTTCCTTGAGACTTTCCTTAAGTTTGCTCCAGAACCACATGGCCATAAGAAAACCGATGGCGAGGTAGTTGAGCCACTCAGCCCAGATTTTTCAGGTTTTGTCTTTAAAATTCAGGCCAATATGGATCCGCGCCACCGCGACCGTATCGCCTTTGTTCGGATCGTATCTGGTGAATTTGAGCGAGGTATGAGTGTCAATCTGCCTCGTACTGGAAAGACTGCCAAACTTTCGAATGTCACCCAGTTTATGGCTGAAAGCCGTGAAAATGTCACTAATGCTGTAGCTGGGGATATTATCGGAGTTTATGATACGGGGACTTATCAGGTTGGAGACACTCTGACTGTTGGGAAAAACAAGTTTGAATTTGAACCACTGCCAACCTTTACACCTGAGATTTTTATGAAAGTTTCTGCTAAGAACGTCATGAAGCAAAAATCCTTCCACAAGGGGATTGAGCAGCTGGTACAAGAGGGAGCGATTCAGCTTTATACTAATTACCAGACAGGTGAGTATATGCTAGGGGCTGTCGGTCAATTGCAATTTGAAGTCTTTAAGCACCGGATGGAAGGTGAGTACAATGCTGAGGTAGTCATGACCCCAATGGGTAAAAAGACTGTTCGCTGGATTTCTCCAGATGACCTGGACGAGCGTATGTCATCTAGTCGAAACATCCTAGCCAAAGACCGCTTTGACCAGCCAGTCTTCCTCTTTGAAAACGACTTTGCCCTACGCTGGTTTGCAGACAAGTATCCAGATGTCAAGTTGGAAGAGAAGATGTAACGTACTAAGATTGCTTGGCTACATAGTAGTCTAAGCAATCTACGCCATATCCTATGGGACCATGGCTAAGTACCTTACTAACTGCGTTTGGCAAATAAAATCGATTTGCCACACTCCGTGTCGTAACGGATTATTTGCCTGATTTAGGCTGATTCATTGACTGAATCTGAATCAAAAGTTGCTAATCAGTTGATGGCAATCGCTATGGTGATTGTCTAGCTATCTTACTAATTTTGTCGAGTAATTTGACTCTATTTGTTTGATTTCATGTTGTAATTAATAGAAGGAATATAATTAATTAAGTCAACTATATTGTGGATAATGAGGAAAAAGAAATTATATGGAAATTGCCTTTTAATCCATTAAAAGACAAGGCAGCTAAAGAATATATGATTAAAGAAAATGCAGGAATGCAATTCTCTTACAATATAACAGAGCAGATAGGCAGACAGTTGAAGGCAGGGTTCACTTTACTTGATATATAGGAAGATACGAATGGCTCTGGTAGGTTTCATGAACTGAATATTAAAACCTATATTGTAACTAAATCAGTTAAAAGATAGAAATGGGTAAATTAAAATTTAGGGGAAATTTATGAGTCGAAAAAAAGTGATCTTCCTTTATTTATTAGGGACCCTAGGTCAAATATGGATGCTATCTATTATAGTTTTTGTATTGCGTCATTTGGGAATGGTTATAGATTATACGACGCCAATGGGAATAGTTGTTATTGGAATAGGTGGCGTTTCATCTGCTCTATGGGGAACTGTTATTGCTGTTAGATACAAAAAGTACAGTACGAAGAAAATATTAAAGGATTTTTTTGCTATAAAGCAAGACAGAGACAGTTATTTATTCGTTATTGTGTTCTTGTTTTTGGATTTTTGCTATGTTGCATTTGATGGGGAATTAGCGTTTAATACGTGGTATATTCCTATTATCTTATTTCTTAAAGCAATCCTTTTTGGTGGAATTGAAGAAGTAGGGTGGAGATATGTTTTTCAACCAGTTATGATGGAACGCCATAGTTATATTAGTTCAACTTTATTTACTTTTGTTTCATGGGGCATATGGCATTTTTCTTATTTCTACATTGAAGGCACATTGCCGCAGGTACAGGCATTTGGATTTTTGCTTGGATTGTTGACTAATTGCTTTATTTTATCCGCATTATTTATAAAGACAAACAGTTTGTGGATATGTGTGATGACACATTCGGTAATAAATGTTTTCTCACAATTAGCAGTAGGTGGTAATCAAAATATATCTTATGCTTGTAAAATAATTATTATAGTAATGGCAACTGTTCTTTCGATTAGAGAGCAAAATAAAAATGACTAGCACCAAATTCTACTGGACTCTGACTAGCCTCTTCACTAATCAACTTTTTAGGGTAATTTTAATTCGTAACAATTTATATCGTAATAGATAAGATAGACAAACTAGCCGCTTTATCAATCGTACTGAGCAAGGAAGTTGTTTTGACGGTTTTTTGTTTTGACATAGCATATTTGAATGCAAGAACAGTTTAGGGAGTTAGGCACGGGTTCTTAGAAAATCATTCTAGATGTTAAGAAAGGAGTTTCATGTTTCTGGAAAGAAAACTAAAAGATCAGGATGTCTGGATCAATATTGATTCCGATGATGTTAAGCAGACTGCGCAGATCTATCAAGATTATGAAATTGACAAAGAAACCATTGAGTATGCTCTGGATAAATGAACGGGCTCACATGGACTATAATCGCGAGAATGGGACAGTTGTCTTTATCTACAATGTCCTCAATCTAGCGACAGATAAGGAACATTATGAGACGATTCCGATGACCTTTGTGGCTCAGGAGGGGAGGCTCATTACTATCAGTAATCAGGACAATGCCTATGTTGTTGATATGATGAAGGCCTATACTGAGCGCCATGAGCCAGTATCGGTCTATAAATTTCTCTTTGCGAGTCTGGAGTTGATATCCAATTCTTACTATCCAGTCGTTGAGCGGATGGACAAGCGCAAGGATGAAATTAATACTCTTCTGCGCCAGACAACTACTAAAAAGCATTTGTTTGCCCTGTCAGACTTGGAAACCTCAATGGTCTATTTAGTTGCTGCGGCTAAGCAGAACCGCATGCTTCTAGAGCATATCAAAAGCCATGGTATTTACCGCCGTTTTGACGATTTAGAAACTGAACAGTTTGAGGATGCCATGATTGAGGCTCGTCAGCTCGTTTCGATGACTGATCTGATTGCTCAAGTTCTCAGTCAGCTCTCAGGCTCCTACAATAATATCCTGAACAACAATCTGAATGACAATTTGACTGTCCTGACTATTATTTCAGTTCTTTGGCAGTACTTGCAGTTATCACTGGTTTCTTTGGTATGAATGTTCCTTTGCCATTGTCTAATGATAAGAATGCCTGGGTTTATATTGTTATCATTAGTCTAGTCATCTGGGGACTTCTGACCAAGCTACTAAAATGGTTGGCCAATAAGAAGTAAATTTCTGAAATCAAATTATTTTTCTATAACAAGCACCGAGATGGTGCTTGTTTTTTTCTTGATTGCTAAAGAAAATAATTGGTACAGTTTGTCTTTATTTAAAAAACTGTATTTCTATGTCAGAAAACATAACGTATTTTCAAGGAATCTTATTGCATAAAATTACATAATAAAGTATAATATAAAACAATTTAAAATAAGTGAGGGGTAGAAATATGGCAGAATACCTAAGCGATTTAAATTACAAAGGCAATGTATACCGATATATAGATCTTAAGAAAGCCTCGGCTTTACTAGGAGGAGATATAAAACAACTTCCTTATTCCATACGCATATTATTCGAAAGTGTCCTTCGTAAAGAAGATGGAATTGATGTTACTAAAGATAACATTTATTCTTTGATGCATTATCAAGCTAAATCACCAAGCGGAGAAGTTCCTTTTAAGCCTAGCCGAGTTATTCTCCAGGATTTTACAGGTGTTCCTGTCGTGGTGGATTTGGCTAGTATGCGCGATGCTATTGTCGGGCAGGGAGGTCAGGCCGATCAGATTAATCCAGAAATTCCGGTGGATTTAGTCATTGACCACAGTGTTCAGGTGGACTTTTATGGCTGTGACACTGCTCTAGAGGCCAATATGAACCAAGAGTTTGTCCGTAACAATGAGCGCTACGAATTTCTCAAGTGGGCAGAAAAATCGTTTAATAATTACCGTGCAGTTCCCCCTGCTACTGGGATTATCCATCAGGTTAATATCGAGTTTCTCAGTGATGTCATCATTGAAAAGGATGGCCAACTTTATCCGGACAGTATGTTTGGAACGGACAGCCATACGACCATGATTAATGGGATCGGTGTTCTGGGCTGGGGAGTCGGTGGGATTGAGGCCGAGGCTGCCATGCTGGGTGAGGCTTCCTATTTCCCAGTTCCTGAGGTGATTGGTGTTCGTCTCTTGGGCAGGCTGCCTAAGATTGCGACAGCGACAGATTTGGCCTTAAAGGTCACGCAAATCTTGCGGCAGGAAATGTTGTTGGTAAATTTGTCGAGTTCTTTGGACCTGGTTTATCAAATCTAAGTCTGGCTGACCGGGCTACAGTGGCCAATATGGCGCCAGAATACGGAGCTACCTGTGGTTATTTTCCGATAGATGAGGAAACGCTCAATTACATGCGTCTGACCAATCGGTCAGAAGATCATATCGAGCTGACCCGTCTCTATGCTCAAAAAAATCACTTTTTCTATGATGAAAAGGTTGAGCCAATTTATACCAAAGTAGTCGAAATTGATTTGTCCAGCATTGTGCCGAGTATCTCAGGCCCCAAGCGGCCCCAAGATTTGATTGAATTAACAGCTGCTAAAGAAGAATTTCAAGCTAGTCTAGTCAGAGAAGCGGGGGTCCGAGGCTTTGGGCTAGATGAGAGCGAGCTGGAAAAGTCAGCAGTGGTTCAGTTTTCTGACCATGAGGAGACGATCAAGACCGGTCATGTGGCTATCGCTGCCATTACTAGCTGTACCAATACATCTAATCCCTATGTCCTTATGGCGGCGGGGCTTTTGGCCAAGAAAGCAGTAGAAAAAGGTTTACGGGTCTCAAAGACTGTCAAGACTTCTTTGGCTCCTGGCAGCAAGGTGGTCACAGGCTACCTCAAGAAGAGTGGCCTTCAGTCCTATCTGGATCAGCTTGGTTTCAATCTTGTCGGCTATGGCTGTACTACTTGTATTGGAAATTCAGGAGATCTCCGACCGGAAGTGGCTCAGGCGATTACGAATACTGACTTGCTGGCTAGTGCTGTTCTTTCAGGCAATCGGAATTTTGAAGGTCGGATCAATCCACTGGTCAAGGCCAATTTCCTAGCTAGTCCGCCCTTGGTGGTTGCCTATGCTCTGGCTGGAAATACCAATATCGATCTGACTAGTGAGCCGTTGGGTTATGATCAAAAGGGGCAGCCAGTTTATTTGATGGATTTGATGCCGGAGCACGACTTGGTTGCAGACTATGTTCAAAAATATGTGACGCGCCAGCTTTTTGAAAAAGAATATGCCCATGTGTTTGACGACAATGAAAAATGGAATCAGATTCCGACAGCCTCTTCTCAAAATTATCAGTGGAATCAGGCTTCGACCTATATTCAAAATCCACCTTACTTTGATGGCTTAGCTGATGATTTAGCCATTCAGCCACTGAAAAATCTTGCAGTACTGGCAAAATTTGGGGATACGGTGACGACAGACCATATCTCCCCAGCAGGAAATATTGCCAGAAACAGCCCAGCAGCTTCCTATTTGATGGAGCATGGAGTGGATTACCAAGAGTTTAATTCCTATGGCAGCCGTCGAGGCAATCATGAAGTCATGATGCGGGGGACTTTTGCCAATATTCGGATAAAAAATGAATTGGCGGATGGAAAGATTGGTGGTTACACAGATTATAAAGGAGAGTTGTTATCCATTTATGATGCGGCTATGCGCTACAAGGAAGAGCAAATTGACACCATTGTCCTAGCTGGTAAAGACTATGGTATGGGGTCCAGTCGTGATTGGGCAGCTAAGGGAGCAAATCTTTTGGGTGTCAAGGTGGTGTTGGCAGAGAGTTTTGAGCGTATCCACCGGTCCAATCTGGTCATGATGGGGATTCTTCCTTTGCAGTATCTAGAGGGAGAAAATGCGGCTAGTCTGGGCTTAACAGGCAAGGAAACTTTCGACATCAATCTGCCAAAGAACCCTCAAGTTGGTCAGCTAGTTGACGTGGTAGCGCGGAAGGGTGCTGAAGAAATAGCTTTCAAGCTCGGCTGCGCTTTGATGCAGAGGCGGATATCCGTTACTATGAAAATGGGGGGGATTTTACCCATGGTCGTTAGAAAGAAATTAGAGGAGGTGTGAGCATGAGTCAGACGGACGGTTTGAAAGATACCATTGCCTGTGATACCAGGATTAGCCAGATTGTGGATGATTCTTTGTCTTATGCAGGCTACAATATTTCTGAATTGGTAGAGCACCATGCAAGTTTTGAAGAGGTGATTTATCTGCTGTGGCATTTGCATTTGCCGACTCAGATTGAGCTCAAGCATTTTGAAGAAGATCTGCGAGCTAATTATGCCATTAGCGATGCGGTGGAGCAGTGCATCCTTATCCAGTCCCGTAAGCACCTTCATCCCATGAGCGTCTTGCGCTCAACGGTCAGTCTTTTGGGGGTTTATAATGTCCATGCTGAGGAAGCGTCTCTTGAAGCAACCTATGAGCAGAGCATCCAACTTATGGCAAAGATGCCGACTATTATTGCGGCTTTTGCCAGACTGAGGTCAGGTCAGACTCCGGTAGAGCCGCGGGAGGATTTGGGCTTTGCGGCTAATTTCCTCTATATGCTCAAAGGACAAGAGGCTAGTGAGCTTGAAGTCAAAGCCTTTAACTGTGCCTTGGTGCTCCATGCCGATCATGAACTCAATGCTTCAACCTTTGCGGCTCGAGTCTGCGCCTCAACCTTGACCGATATTTATTCCTGCGTGACAGCAGCTGTTGGAGCGCTCAAGGGCTCCCTTCATGGTGGCGCTAATGAATGTGTCTTTGATATGCTGAAAGAGATTAGAGCAGAAGGAAATTGCCAAGCCTACCTAGACCGCAAGCTGGCCTCTCACGAGAAAATTATGGGCTTTGGTCACCGGGTTTACAAGGCCCAAGATCCGCGTGAAAAAAATACCTGCGTCAAATGGCCAAGGACTTGACACAGGGGACCAAGGATGAGGTTTGGTATCAGCTTTCAGTGGAAATTGAAGCCTATATGAAGCATACCAAGCACCTGATACCAAATGTCGATTTTTTTATTCGGCTACAGTTTACCATGTGTTGGGCATTGACAGCAGTATCTACACCCTGATTTTTTTGCTATGAGCCGGGTGGCTGGCTGGATTGCCCATATTCAGGAACAGCGCAAGAACAATAAACTGATTCGGCCACGTTCTAACTATATTGGTGCTCAAGGTTTGGAGTATCTTCCCATTGGAAGGAGATAAAATGGCAGATAAGATTTTTATTTGAGAAAGGGCGATTGCTGGTACCGGATGCTCCTATAATTCCTTACATCCAAGGTGACGGGATTGGGGTTGATATCTGGAGAAACGCCCAGTTGGCCTTTGATAAGGCAGTGGAAAAGGCTTATGGCGGCCAGAAAAAGGTTGTTTGGAAGGAAGTTTTGGCTGGGAAAAAAGCAGCAGACCTGACGGGTAACTGGCTACCGGATGAAACGCTGACAACGATTAAGGATTGTCTGGTGGCTATTAAGGGTCCCTTAGAAACTCCAGTCGGAGAAGGAATCCGTTCTCTGAATGTGGCCCTGAGACAGGAATTGGATCTCTATGCCTGCCTGCGACCGGTTCGTTATTTCAAGGGAGTTCCCAGTCCGCTCAAGCACCCCGAGAAGACAGATATCACGATTTTTCGGGAAAATACAGAAGACATCTATGCAGGGATCGAGTGGGAGAGTGGAACGACTGCAGTCCAAAAAGTCATCGATTTCCTGCAGGAGGATATGCAGGTTGACAAGATTCGCTTCCCAGAAAGCTCTGCTATTGGGATCAAGCCTATCTCTAAGCAGGGCAGTGAGCGACTGATACGGGCGGCTATTGACTATGCTCTAGCCAAAGGACTGAGGCGGGTAACTCTGGTTCACAAGGGCAATATCCAGAAATTTACAGAGGGCGGTTTTCGAAAATGGGGCTATGAGCTAGCTCAAAGAGAGTATGCGGACGAGCTGGCTTCTGGAAAACTAGTCATTCAGGACGTCATTGCTGATAATTTTCTGCAGCAGATTCTGCTCTATCCAGAGAAATTTGATGTGGTCGCCTTGACCAATCTAAATGGTGACTATGCCAGCGATGCCTTGGCTGCTCAGGTGGGCGGGATTGGTATTGCACCAGGAGCCAATATCAATTACGAGACTGGTCATGCTATTTTTGAAGCTACTCATGGAACAGCGCCAGATATAGCGGGTCAAAATAGAGCTAATCCTTGTTCTCTTCTCTTATCAGGGGCCATGCTCTTTGATTACATTGGTTGGTCGGAGGTATCTCATCTCCTGACTAAGGCTATTGAGAAGGCTCTCTTTGAGCAAAAAGTGACAGGCGATTTTGCCAGTCAGTTAGAAGGAGTAACAGCTTTGACCACTAGTCAATTTGCTGAGGAGCTACTGGCTAATATAGAAAAGTGCTCATAGTGAAGAAAAAAGCGATGAGGAAATTGCCTATCTAGACGGTCTCTTCATCACTTTTTTGTCTTTTTTGATATTCCAGTCCCCAGCCGATGATCCAGCAGAAGACGAGCAGATAATTTTCAATCCAGCCCAGTAGATTGGCTTGATTAGCCTTTTCCAGGTAGCCTAGCAGATGGTTGGTGCCAAAGCCCAGTCCACCTAGAATCAGTGCTAGAAGGGTCATACGCAGATAGAACCAATCATACTTTATGTTGGTAGCAATGACTAGAGGCAGAATAGCCAGATTCCAGAAACCAATTTCCCGCTGCCAGTAGGGAGCTAGACCATAGATGGACTCATTGCCCAAGAGCTGGGGCTGGAATATCTGGATCATAGCCGCGCCCAGCATAGCTAAGATCAGTAAAATGAAAATCATTCGTAAAAATTTATTCATACCTGTCTCCTTTCTTCTTTGTAGATTATAATGCTTTTGAAAATGATTTTCAAGTTTTCATTTTTTACAAAAGAAATCTCTAATAAAATATTTTACAGTCAAGTCCTATCTTTTTAGGTGCTTTTGTGGTATACTAGATTAGTTGCAGAAATACAGTTTTTCTATTCAGTGGGAACTAGCGACCGAGTCGGCGCTTTTTTAGTGCCTAGACTTGAGAGTCCATATTTATGAAGAGAAGAGCGAATACTCTCAGAAAATCGATATTTAGCAAGGGAAAAGAACTTGGTATATTTCGATAGGTGAGTATCAAAAGCCTTATAAGGTGGCTTCGCACCGCCTTTAGAAAGAAGAAGAACATTGAAATTTAATGAATTACATTTATCTACTGAATTATTAGCAGAGATTGAAAAAGCTGGCTTTGTAGAAGCTAGTCCTATTCAAGAGCAGACGATTCCACTTGCTATGGCAGGTAAGGATGTCATTGGTCAGGCCCAGACAGGGACAGGAAAGACAGCAGCCTTTGGCTTTCCAACTCTGGAGAAGATTGATACAGATAATCCTGCTGTGCAAGCGTTGGTTATCGCTCCAACCCGCGAATTGGCCGTGCAGAGTCAGGAAGAGCTTTCCGTTTTGGCCGCAGCAAGGGTGTCAAGGTGCGTTCTGTCTACGGTGGCTCCAGCATCGAAAAGCAAATCAAGGCCCTCAAATCAGGTGCTCATATCGTCGTAGGAACACCTGGTCGTCTCTTGGATTTGATCAAACGCAAGGCGCTTAAGCTGAATCAGATTGAAACTTTAATCTTGGACGAAGCGGATGAAATGCTTAACATGGGCTTTTTGGAAGATATTGAATCGATCATTTCTCGTGTGCCAGAAGAACGTCAGACCTTACTCTTTTCAGCGACCATGCCGGATGCTATCAAGCGCATCGGTGTCAAGTTTATGAAAGAGCCTGAGCATGTCAAGATTGCTGCTAAAGAGTTGACGACGGAGCTAGTAGACCAGTATTATATCCGTGTCAAAGAAAATGAAAAATTTGATACCATGACTCGCCTGATGGATGTGGAGCAGCCTGAGCTGTCAATCGTCTTTGGTCGGACCAAGCGCCGGGTGGATGAGCTAACTCGTGGCCTGAAAATCCGCGGTTTCCGAGCAGAGGGGATTCATGGTGATTTGGATCAAGGCAAGCGTCTCCGCGTTCTGCGCGACTTTAAAAACGGCAATCTGGATGTCTTGGTGGCGACAGATGTAGCCGCGCGTGGATTGGACATTTCTGGTGTTACTCATGTCTACAACTACGATATTCCTCAGGATCCAGAAAGCTATGTTCACCGGATTGGTCGGACTGGTCGTGCTGGTAAGTCAGGTCAGTCTATCACTTTCGTAGCGCCAAATGAAATGGGCTATTTGCAGATTATCGAAAATCTGACCAAGAAGCGCATGAAAGGCCTTAAGCCTGCGACTGCAGAGGAAGCTTTCCAAGCTAAGAAAAAAGTTGCTCTTAAGAAGATTGAACGTGATTTTGCGGATGAAAGCATCCGTTCTAACTTTGAGAAATTTAGCAAAGATGCTCGTAAACTGGCAGCAGAATTCAGTCCAGAAGAGTTGGCTATGTATATCCTCAGCTTGACGGTGCAGGATCCAGATACCCTTCCTGAAGTAGAAATTGCCCGTGAAAAACCATTGCCATTTAAACCGTCTGGCGGTGGCTTTGGCGGAAAAGGCAAGGGAAGTCGTGGCGGAAATGGCAACCGTCGCAACAATGACAACCGCCGTGACCGAGGTGGCCGTCGCGACCAATTTAAGAAAGGTCGTAAAGAAGAGCGTTTTGACAAAGAAAATCGCTACCGCAAGGATCACAAGAAGCCACGCAATACTTCTAGCGAAAAGAAAACCGGCTTTGTTATTCGTAATAAGGGTGATAAATAAACAATTTGAAAGACTGCTAGTTAAACTAGTGGTCTTTTTCTGTTCTAGAATTGTGAGATACCCTTGTAAAGAGTTTTTGTTTTTTGTAGTAAAAGACAAGCTCAAGTTTAACAAAGTAAAACATTTTTTAACAAAAATGATTTAAATTCATATTTTTATGTGTATTTTTTTAAAATAGTGTAGTATAATAAGCGTAGAAGGCCTACTCATATTAAGATAGGCATTACATTGAATACGGATTAACCAATAATGTTAAAGATTAGGCGCTGCCATCTCATTTTAACAATAAACAAAAGGAGCAGGTAAATGAAGGAAGGTAGACATAGAATTATTCTGCAGGAGCTTGACCGAGCAGGTTTGGTATCTGTTAGGAAATTAAAGGATCTTTTGGATGTAACGGATATGACCATTCGTCGCGATTTAATTGATCTTGAGAAGCAAGGCTTTTTAGTTCGGGTTCATGGAGGGGCACATAAAAAAGTTAGAGATGGCTTAGTGGAAGTTCCTCATACTGAAAAAATCATGATCAACACGGAAGAAAAAGAAGTGATTGCTAAAAAATGTGCAGATCTCATTTCTTCAGGAGATACAATTTTTATCGGTTCAGGTACTACAACAGCTTTGATTGGAGATTTCCTTGATGATAAGACTGTTAATATTGTTACCAATTCCTTGCCAATTTTTGAAAAACTAAAGGATAATCCTCACTATGATATCCTTTTGATTGGTGGTCGTTATCGGGTTAAAACGCAAACTTTTGTAGGACAATTTGCCGTTAATTTACTCAAAGAAATCAAGGTTTCTAAGGCTTTTATTGGGGCTAATGGAATTGATGGTCACAATGTTACAACAGCTAATGAAGAAGAGGGAAATGCGGATGCTATTATCCTTAACAATGCGATTGAAAAATACATTGTTGCTGATAATAGTAAATTTGATAGTTATTCTTTCTACACTTTTTATCGCTTAGATGACGTGAATGCTATTGTAACGGATGACAATATTTCGCAGAGAATGAAAGATAAGTATCAATCTTATACAAAAGTTTTATAAAAAACAAAAATGCCAAACTAGTGTTGGGCATTTTTTTGTGCTTCAATATAAGCCAATTTTTCTTGGCGAGTTTTCTGTTTGAAGAGAGCTTCTGCTGACATGGCAGAAGATTTGTCAGGGTATTCTTCCTGATAAAGCAGTTTAACAGGAAGTCTGGCACGAGTATACTTTGCACCTTTTCCTGCATTGTGGACAGCCAAACGCTTTTGCACGTCCGTGCTATAACCGGTGTAGAGAGTACCATCAGTGCACTCTAAGACATACATATAGGCTTTAGTTTCCATGGTAGATCTCATATATTTCTGGAGTATAGCTACCGTCTTCCTCGTGAAGAATCAGAGGTGGTAGTATCTTTAAGCCGTCCCTTGAGCCATCTTTAATAGCCTCAATCAAAAGCATATTGGCTCCTTTACCCATCTTGGGATAGACAAATTGGATTCTTTTTGGTGCCAGGTTATGAGCTTTCATAGTATCCAAAATATCTAAGAAGCGGTCGGGTCTATGAACCATAGCAAGGCGACCGTTTGATTTGAGGACACGCTGGGCGACAGTACAGATTTCTTCAAGATTAGTTGAAATCTCATGTCGGGCCAGAAGATAGTGCTCGCTTTCATTGAGATTGGAATGTTTGTCAACCTTGAAATAGGGGGGGTTACAAAAGATCATATCCACCTTACTACAAGGAATATAGTGAGGGAGATTTTTTAAATCATCGTGAATGACTTGCATTTGCTGGTCAAGTTGATTGAGCTGGATGGAGCGTTGCGCCATATCTGCCAGCCGTTCCTGGATCTCAACTGCAATAATCTTAGCCTGAGTGTGGGCACTGGCAAATAAGCCGACAGCACCATTGCCAGCACAGAGGTCTACAATCAAGCCACTCTTGGGTAATTTTGGAAAGCGAGAGAGCAAAACACTATCAACAGAATAGCTGAAGACCTCTCGGTTTTGAATGATTTTAACGTCAGTAGAAAAGAGCTGATCCAGCCGTTCTCCTTCTTTTAATACTGCTTTTTCCATAGTGTTATTATAGCACGAGTCAAAGGACGAATTCAATCTTGAATAGAAAAAAGTTCTAACTAGAATAGTGTTAGAACTTTAATGAATATTTCTTAATTCTATCTTCAATTGCTGAATTGGCCATTAGAAGACCGTTCATTTTTTTCTTGGAGATAATTGACCAAGATAAAAATAAGGCTGAAGACCAAGGCTAGGATAAGGAAGATAGGGGTAGTTTGACTGGTCAAGGTTCCAATTTCGATAAAAGAACGAAGGAGGTAGGCCGTTCCGAAAAATCCTCCAATAGACCAGATAATGAGAAGGATTCTCCAAAGATTGAGCGGAATACAAGCGCGTGCTACAGAAAGAAAACCAATGGTTCCTAGTAAGTAGTAAGAGACTGTTGACATATCGAGAGAACTCCAGCCATTGTAAGCACCGAAAATTCGGACAAATAGTACACTGAAGACAACCATGAGTCCGCTTGGCAGGGCTTTGAAAATTGCTTTTTTAAGGAACTTAGGCTCTACCGGACGGATATTGCGCTCAAATGTCAGCACAAATGGAGGGAATCCTTCAACAAATTGATCAAAGAGTGTGATTTGCACTGGAATGAAAGGAAAGACTAGAAGCCATTCTTTATTTCCTAACAAAACACTGGCGATACAAATCATGGTCAAGATAAAGGAGTAGATGGTCTTCACCAAGAAAATAGGAGCAATACGGGCAATGTTATTCACCACGCGCCGACCTTCAAAGAGAATCTCAGGAACATCATTGAAATCTGAGTTGAGAAGAACGAGATTGGCAATCTGCCGTGTCGCAGGATCTCCTTCGGCCATAACAATCGAGCAGTCTGCTTCGCGCAGGGCTAGAATATCGTTTACCCCGTCTCCAGTCATGGCTGTTGTATGACCTGCTTTTTTCAGGGTTTGAATAATGAGCTTTTTCTGATGAGGAGATACACGGCCAAAGATAGCTGTTTCTTCAGCAGTAGCAATCAAGTCAGTATCTGAGACAGTCGAACAGTCAAGATAGCTTTGATAATTCTCAAAGCCTGCCTTGGCGGCAATATTTGAAACAGTAATTGGATTATCACCAGAGATGATTTTCAGATTAACGTCTTGGGATCGCAAGTATTCGAGTGTATCAGCAGCCCCTTGCCGGATAGGATCTGTAATTTCTAAGACAGCCAGAACTTCAATCTGTTGTGGCAGAGTCATGTGCTGGTGGTTAAGTTTATCAGTGCTAGAAGCTAGGGCCAGAACCCGCGAGCCACGTTCTTGGGCTTCTTGAACTGATTTTAGATTTTGCTGATGGAGCAAGATTTCGGGTGCTCCTAGGAAGATAGTCCCAAAGGGTTCCATTTCCATAGCTCCCCATTTTCGATCACTGGAGAAGGGGATGGTATTTGACGTTTGGTATTTTGTTTGGCCTGAAGGAAATCTTTTACGAATGGCCTGAGCAGTAGGGTTTTTATCATCGCTGTTGGCCATATAGTTAGCTAAAATATTTGAGATAGTCTCTGCTGAAATAGATTCTGACAAGGGATAAACTTGCTCGACTTTCATCTTACCTTCAGTAATGGTTCCTGTTTTATCCAAGCATAAAGTATCCACATGAGCCAGGGTTTCAACTGAGTACATTTCTTGTACCAGGACTTTGCGCATCCCCAGTTTAATAACAGCTGTTAAGAGCGAAGTGATAGTCAACAGTGCAATTCCTTTTGGTAGCATACCCAAAAGGGCTGTTGATGAATTGATAACAGAGTCTTTGACAGGAAGCTGTTTGATGAGTAAGGCTTCAAAGAAGAGCGCTAAACCGCAGGGAATGATGATTTTTCCAGTAAAAGCAGCGATTTTATTCAAAGAATCCAAGATGCGAGAGTTGAGTGGCTTAAGGGTCTTGGCTTCTAACATTAGTTTTGCAGCGTAGTTATTAGCCCCTACTTGAGATACTTGGGCTAAGACTTGCCCGCTAGCTAAGAAACTACCCGACAGCAATTGATCGCCAACTTCTTTAAGCACAAGATCACTTTCACCAGTAAGCATGGCTTCATTGGCTTCTGCAAAGCCATCTAGTACAATGGCATCACTGGGAACCTGTTCTCCAGCTGACAACTGAATTACGTCCTCTAAAACGATTTCTTCAGGATTTATCTTTTCTTCCAGTCCATTTCGAATCACGCTAATCTTTTCTCTAGTCATAAGATTCAGCTTGTCGATCATCCTTTTAGCCCGAAGCTCAGTCATAATACCGGTTAAGGCATTGAATGATATGACTGCAAAGAATACCATATTACTCCAGGCTTGAACAAAAGCCAGTGCAACAGCAATAACAAAGTTTAGGGCGTTAAATAGTGTGAAGACATTGCGTTTAATAATATCCCAAGTACTGGAGCTGGTCTTAGCCGTAAAATCGTTGGTTAAGCCTTGTTGGATTTTTCAGACACCTGGTTAGATGTTAAACCAGTAAATTTTTTCATATTTTCCATGTCGCTATCATATCATTTTTTAGGGAAAATTTCTAATGGAATCCGCCTCCAAGCAAAAATGAAAAACATTGCAGTTGATAGAAGGTTGAGGTATAATGGAAAAGTGAATGTATAGAAAGGTTTATGATTATGTTTTATACCTATTTAAGAGGATTAGTAATGTTTATTCTATGGGCTTTAAATGGAAATGCCCATTATCATAATTTGGATAAAATTCCTTCTAAGGATGAAAATTATATTTTAGTTGCACCACACAGGACCTGGTGGGATCCTGTTTATATGGCTTTTGCAACCAAGCCAAAGCAATTCATCTTTATGGCTAAAAAAGAATTGTTTAAGAATCGTATTTTTGGCTGGTGGATTCGGATGTGTGGTGCCTTCCCTATTGACCGTGAAAATCCTGGACCTTCAGCTATCAAATACCCAGTTAATATGCTGAAAAAGAGCAATCGTTCCTTAATCATGTTTCCAAGTGGTAGTCGCCATTCAACAGATGTAAAGGGCGGTGTCGCTGTTATTGCCAAGATGGCAAAGGTTCGGATTATGCCCGCTATTTACGCTGGCCCCATGTCTCTTAAGGGACTAGCTTCTGGTCAACGGGTGGATATGAATTTTGGTAATCCAATTGATATTTCTGATATTAAACGGATGGATGATGCCGGTATTGAAGAAGTGGCAAGACGGATTCAAGCTGAATTTGACCGGTTAGATGCTGAGGTAGTGCCTTATCAAAAAGCTAAAGCGCCAAACATCTTATGGCGCGTATTGCGCTTGTTGGCCTTTGTTCCAGCAGCCATCATTGGTCTTTTAACCATTCTTTTTAGCTTCCTAGCTAGCTTCGTCTGGGATCCGGATAAACATAAAAAGTAGGTTTAGTTATCATTTTCTTTTAGGAGAAAGGAGAGGCTATGTCACTAGCCTTGTTATCTTTTATCGTCCTATCGCTTTTTATGATACATGAGTTTGATGAAATTATACTTGTCAAACCTTGGATCAAACAGAATCAAGACCACCCTGCTTATCAGAAGGAAATGTTCATTGCAGGAAAGTCAAGTTATCCTTCGGCCGAGAGCTTAGCCTTGATGATTGCCGAGGAATTCGTTTTAGCTTTCCTCCTACTCTTAGTAGCAATTCTCTGCCGATTTTCTGAGTTGGCTTTAGCAATTACTATCTGTCATACCTTGCACTTATTGGGCCATATTAGTCAGGTCATAAAATTTCGCTCTTTGGTTCCAGGTGGACTGACAGCAGTTCTAACCTTTCCAATCTTGTTAGTGATTTTAGCGGTCTATTTATCTCAGAATTCATTTTCTTGGACTTTACTTATTCTGCTTAGTATTCTTGTCATGCTAGCTCTCTTAGGTAATCTGCTTTTTCTACATAAACAGGCTCCAAAGATTCATGCCTGGATTTATAGAATCAGTAAAAGAAATTAAGAAGTATCTTAAAATTATCAAAAGTCAAGTTTACTTGGCTTTTTTTCTTCTTTTACGAATAAATAGGTATACTTAATTTCATTAAAGGAGAAACGATGATAGAAGATTTGATAGAAAAAGCAAAGCAATATAAAATTGCTCTAGGTCTTGGTCTATTGGGAGTGATTGCAGCAGGCTTTATTTTACTACAGGGAAGAGACCAAGGGGGGACAGATGTTCAGCAATTGACAGAGCAAACTTCTTCCTCTAGTTCATATATGAATGAAAAAAGTGACAAGAGTAATGAGATCAGTCAAGCCGAGACAGAAGATCGGTTGGTTACAGTTGATGTCAAGGGGGCGGTAAAAAAGCCTGGTGTCTATCAGTTGCAGTCTAATAGTCGGGTTCATGATGCTTTAGAAAAGGCAGGTGGTTTAACTGACGAAGCTGACTTAAAATCCGTCAATCAGGCTCAGAAACTGAGCGACGAGGCGGTAGTATATGTAGCCAAGGTCGGAGAAAATGCTGTAGATGTTACGACGAGTGCCCCTGCAAGTGCAACATCAGGAACAGGTCAGACAAAATCAGCACTGGTCAATCTTAATACAGCAACAGAAGCAGACTTTCAAACTATTTCAGGCATCGGACAAAAACGAGCTCAGGATATTATTGCTTATCGAGAAGCCAATGGTAGGTTTAAGTCTGTAGACGAGCTGAAAAATGTCTCTGGTATTGGGGCCAAAACTCTAGAAAAATTAAAAGAATATGTCACAGTGGATTAAAAAACTTCCCCTTGCTCCAATCTACTTGTGCTTTCTTTTGGTTTGGCTATACTTTGCTATTTATAGTGGTGAAAGACTCGCTTATCTAGGTTATTCCCTTCTTATAGCTCGCCTAATCTTGCATTATCCAAGAAAGAAATGGTTGCCAACTTTAGCTATTCTAATTGCTTTCTCTTTCTTTTTTTATGCTAGACGTGAGTTGGCGGAACGAGCTTTTCAGACTCAACCAGCTCCTGCAAGACAAGTTCTTGTTTTACCAGATACTGTTAAAGTGAATGGAGATTCCCTATCTTTCCGTGGTAGAATAGACGGAAGACTTTATCAGCTCTACTACAAATTAGCAAGTCCAAGAGAGAAAAAAACTTTTCAAAAACTAACTGACTTGGTCACTTTAGAGATTGAAGCAGAGTTCAATCTAGCAGAAGAACGGCGCAATTTCTATGGCTTTGACTATCAGGCTTATTTAAAAAGTCAGGGAATCTATCGGACTGTTAAGGTCAGTAGGATTATGTCTAGTCGTTCTAGTCAGTCTGCTAATCCATTTGATTGGCTGTCTGTTTGGCGTAGGAAGGTCTTGGTTTTCATTAAGTCTACTTTTCCAAGCCCGATGAGTCACTACATGACAGGACTCTTATTTGGTGATTTAGATATTGATTTTGCAGAGATGAATGACTTGTACTCAAGTTTAGGAATTATCCATCTTTTTGCTTTATCAGGAATGCAAGTTGGCTTTTTTATGGATGTCTTTCGGAAAATTCTTCTACGCATAGGCTTAAGGATGGAAACAGTAGATTGGTTGCAATTCCCTTTGTCCTTTGTTTATGCTGGTTTGACCGGATTTTCTGTGTCAGTAGTGAGAAGTTTAGTGCAAAAGTTGTTGTCTCAATTTGGAGTGAGGCGCTTGGATAATTTTGCGATGACCATGCTGGTCCTAATGCTTCTTATGCCAAGCTTTCTCCTGACAACAGGCGGAGTCCTATCTTGCGCTTATGCCTTTATCATCACGATGTTGGACTTTAAAGATTCTAGTGGTTTTCGCAAAGCAGTGCTAGAGAGTTTAAGCATCTCGTTAGGTATTTTACCAATTCTTATCTATTATTTTGCAGAATTCCAGCCTTGGTCTATCCTCTTGACCTTCCTTTTTTCAATCGTTTTTGATGTATTTATGTTGCCTCTCTTGAGTCTAATTTTTGTCCTTTCGCCTTTGTTTGCCATCACTCAAGTTAACATCTTTTTCCAATGGCTGGAAATAGTTATACGTTGGGTAGCTGGTCTGTCAACAAGGCCAATAGTTTTAGGTCAGCCCAATCTGACTTTGCTTATTCTTCTTCTACTAGCTTTAGCCTTACTCTATGATTTTAGAAAACAAAAAAAGATTAAGGCTGGTCTGAGTCTGTTAGCAATCTTGCTATTTCTCCTAAGTAAATATCCCTTGCAAAATGAAATCACAGTGGTTGATATTGGACAAGGAGATAGTATATTTCTGAGAGATATCAGAGGCCGAACCATTGTAATTGATACAGGGGGTCGGGTGGAGATTGGTAAAAAAGAGACTTGGCAAGAGCGCGTGAGAAAAAGTAATGCGGAAACGACCTTAATCCCTTACCTGAAAAGCCGAGGAGTGGACCACTTGGATCAATTAGTCCTGACTCACACAGATACAGACCATATGGGAGATATGTTGGAGTTGGCCAAGCATTTTTCTATCCGAGAAATTTATGTTTCCAAAGGAAGTATGACTCAGTCTGATTTTGTAGGCAAGTTAAAGAAGATGAAAGCTAAAGTTCATGTAGTCGAAGTAGGAGATCGGCTTCCTATTTTTGATTCGGCCCTGGAAGTGCTCTACCCGCTTGCTCAAGGAGATGGAGGTAATGATGATTCAATTGTCTTGTATGGTGAATTTTTCCGGACCAAGTTTCTTTTCACAGGAGATTTAGAAGCTCCAGGTGAAGGTCAGATGGTGACAGCCTATCCAGATTTAAGAGTAGATGTGCTCAAAGCTGGGCATCATGGCTCTAAAGGATCTTCTAGTCCAGAATTTCTAGAGCATATTAAGCCTAAGTTGGCCTTGATTTCAGCTGGTAAAAACAATCGCTACCAGCATCCGCATCAGGAAACTTTAGAAAGATTTGAAAAAATTCAGACCAAGATTTTACGAACAGATGAGCAGGGTGCTATTCGATTTAAAGGATGGAATTCTTGGAAGATAGAAACAGTTCGCTAGCCACTTAGGAATGAGATTGAACAGGCATTATCTTAAGCTGTGTGGTATAATATAGAGAACCAAAATAAGACAAACTAGGAGAAAGATTTCTTGTTAGCAATTGAGGCCATCAAAAATATAAAATTATCCAATTTACCTCCCCTTACTGTGTTAACAGGAGATGATTTGGGACAGTTCGAATTGCTGAAAGAACAGTTGTTGAAGCAAATTGAATTTAATGCAGCTGACTTGAATTATGCGCTGTTTGACATGAAGGAAGTGGAGTACCAGCAAGTGGAATTAGACTTGGTGAGTCTTCCCTTTTTCTCAGATGAAAAAATTATTATTTTAGATCATTTTATAGATATCACAACTGCTAAAAAGCGAAATTTGTCAGATGATGAATTGAAGTCTTTTGAGACGTATTTGGAACATCCAGTTGAGACAACCAAGCTAATTATCTTTGCAGAAGGAAAGTTAGACAGCAAACGTAGAATTGTTAAGCTTTTAAAACGAGATGCAGAGATTTTTGAAGCATCAGAGCCGAAAGAACAGGATTTAAGGTCCTATTTTAGTAAAGTGGCTCAAGCAGAGAATCTCCAATTTGCTCCGACAGTTTTTGATCAGCTCTTGATTAAATCAGGGTTTCAATTTAGTGAAATTAGTAAGAACTTATCTTTTTTAAAGGGGTATAAGCCAGATGGTCAAATTGAGCTTGAAGATGTTACAGAAGCTATTCCAAAGACCCTGCAGGACAATATTTTTGACTTGACTCAGTTAATCCTAAAGCAAAGGGTTGATGAAGCTCGAAGTCTTGTTAGTGATCTAAGGCTACAAGGAGAAGATGAAATCAAACTGATTGCCATCATGTTAGGGCAGTTCCGTATTTTTACCCAGGTCAAGATTTTGTCGGAAAATGGCAGGGCAGAAAGCCAGATTGTATCGGACTTATCTGATTATCTGGGACGCAAGGTCAATCCTTATCAAGTCAAGTTTGCCTTAAAGGGTGCCCGTTCCTTGAATCTATCCTTTTTGAAAAAAACGATGACTTGCTTGATTGAAACAGATTATCAGATTAAATCTGGACTTTACGAAAAGGATTATCTATTTGATCTTGCATTGCTTAGGATTGCAACTGGAAATCTGTAAGCAAAATAGTTGAAAAAAAAACATGATTGCGTTATCATTTTCATAATAAATAAAGAAAAAGAGGTTTTGCAAATGGCAATTATTTTACCTGATCTTCCTTACGCTTATGATGCATTGGAGCCATATATTGATGAAGAAACTATGCACTTGCACCATGACAAACACCATAATACTTATGTAACAAATGTCAATGCAGCACTTGCAAAACACCCTGAAATTGGCGAAGATTTAGAAAAATTATTGGCTGATGTCGAGTCTATTCCAGCTGATATCCGTCAAGCAGTTATCAACAATGGTGGTGGACACCTTAACCACGCTCTTTTCTGGGAATTGATGACAGCAGAAGAGACAGCACCTTCCGCAGAATTAGCGGCTGACATTGATGCTACTTTTGGTTCCTTTGAAGATTTCAAAGCAGCTTTCACAACTGCAGCAACAACTCGTTTTGGATCAGGCTGGGCTTGGTTGGTTGTCAATAAAGAAGGCAAATTAGAAGTGGTTTCAACTGCAAACCAAGATACTCCAATCTCAGAAGGTAAAACTCCAATCTTGGGCTTGGATGTTTGGGAACATGCTTATTATGTAAAATACCGTAATGTTCGTCCTGATTACATCAAGGCTTTCTTCTCAGTGATCAACTGGAATAAAGTAAACGAACTTTATGCAGCAGCTAAATAAGATATATGGAAGAGCGGATCTTTTGATTCGCTTTTTTAGTTACTATTTTGCCCTTTAGACTTGTTATTTTTCTCATATTTTTTTATAATACTAAAAATTAGGAGAAAAAATTTGTCTAAAAAATATATAACAATTGCCGTTGCTGTCATTTCCAGCCTCTGCCTGATCGGTTTGTTTATCTTCTTTGCTATTGAGTGGAAGATGGCCTATGAGAAACAAAGTCGGATTAATTCTGAATCTACAAGCTCTGCTAGTCATCAGAGTCAAAAAGAGAAAGAAGCGGCTATAGAAAAAACAGAAGAAACCAAGCCTGTTCAAAAAAGTCCTGAAGAAAAGCAAAAAGTCATGGAGGCGGATGGGCCGACTATGGATGCTTTAGGTTTACGTTATGACTATGCCAATTTGGATTTGACTCAGGTAGTTCAGGCTTATTTAGCTGAAGCGGGAATTGAACAATCGCAGATTGCCTTTTCTTATAAGGACCTGACGACAGGTCAAACATTTGCCATGAATGATACCCAGCCTATGACAGCCGGCTCAACTTACAAACTACCACTCAATATGTTGGTAGTAGATGAGGTGGCAGAGGGGAAATTATCAATGGAAGAGCGCTTTGATATTACCCAAACTCACTTTGAGTATCAAGGAGAGCATGATAATTATGTTGCAGCTTTTAATGGTGCCATGTCGATTCCTGATATGCAAGAGTATTCCTTGGTTTATTCTGAAAATACACCGGCTTATGCTTTAGCAGAGCGTCTGGGCGGGATGGACAAGGCCTATGAGATGTTCAGCCGCTATGGTCATTCCAAGGGCGATCTGAAAACTATTAGTCGTGAAAACAATAAGACCACAACGGATTATTATATCCAAGTACTAGAATATCTTTCCAAAAATCAAGAGAAATATAAGGATATTCTTTACTATATTGGCGAATCCTTCCCAGGTGAATATTATAAGCGCTATCTACGCGATATTACTATTTATCAAAAGCCAGGATATGTTCGTGAAGCGCTAAATGTTGATGCTCTAGTTATGGAGGAGAAACCCTATATTGTAGCTCTCTATACGGCTTACTTAGGGGGCAGTACTGAATCTAGTGATGAAATCAGCGGTCTTGGAATTGAGCAGGTGGGCCAACTGGCCTATGTTATCAATGAATGGCATCGGGTTAATAAGAATTGATTGACAATGAATTATAAAATTTTAAAAGTATGCTTAGATACAGATCTAGGCATATTTTTTTCTTATCAATGAATGAGTGATACTTTAAATAGTATAAGTGAAACAGATAACGGAATCTATTTAGAAAATAATCGAAACACTCTTGACGCTTAAAAGATAAAGGTGTATAATTCTATTTAGAAAATAATCAAAATACTTTGGGAGGATGACTATGATTACTACACATATTATGATTTCAATGTTGCTTATTCTAGTGGCAGTCTTAGTTCCTGTTATTTATTTCAAAAAGAGCAAGCACATTTCTCTAGTAGTCTTTTTTTTAGGAGGAGTTGGTTTTTATTTATCGAGCCAAGTTCTTGAAAAAATCTTGCACTGGATTGTTTTACAGCCTCAGGCTGATGGAAGAATAGCTTTGCAGACGGAAAATCCTTGGCTATATGTCCTTTATGGTGTTGCTGTGGCAGCTATTTTTGAAGAAACAGCCCGATGGATCGTCTTTTACTTGCTACAAAAGAAGCGCCCAATGACAGTTAGCGATGGTCTGGCTTATGGCTTGGGTCATGGCGGTATTGAGGCTCTGTTTGTTGGAATTGTGAGTCTCTTAAACTTTTGGATTATAGCTCAAGCAGTGACTCAGGGGAATGTACAGTTAGTGACTAAAATTCCTCAAGCAACGATTGATTATATTAAGTCTCTGAGTGCTGGAAGCATCTATCTTTTGGTTTTTGAACGTATCGTGGCAGTAATCTGTCAAGTCTTATTAAGCTTTTGGGCTTGGAAGTCAGTCAAAGAAAAGGCTCCTATTTATTTTCTAGCTGCTCTAGGACTCCATGCTTTGATTGATCTAGCTCCTGCACTGGGACAGATTCAGTTGCTTTCACCTCTAGTTGTCGAGGCAATATTCTTTATTGAAGTAGTTGGTCTAGCTTATCTGACCAAGAAAATAATGAAGGGTTATCTGAAAGAAGGTTCTTATCATGGGAATCAATCAAACACTTAAAGCCTTAGCGGATCCAGTCCGGAGAAATATTTTAGAAATGCTAAAACAGGGCCCTAAGTCGGCGGGAGAAATAGCTCAAGCTTTTGAGCTAACTCCTGCCACAGTGTCCTACCATTTATCGCAGCTGAAAAAGGCAGGCTTATTATTAGAAGAAAAAAAGAAAAACTTTATTTATTATAGTTTAGATATCACAGTTTTTGAGGAAATTTTAGTTTGGTTCCAATCTCTCGGAGGAGGAAATGAAAATGAAAAAAAATAGTTTACAAGAATTAGGTTGGGCACTTGGCGTCATGCTCTTGCCAGTTTTATATGCCGTATGGGTCTATCAAACATTACCAGAAAACCTGGCTATTCATTTTGACTTATCTGGAAAAGGAAATGCTTTTTTACCTAAGTTTTTAGTAGTTTCGGCTTTTCCAATTGTCATGATGCTGCTAGAAGTTATGATTTACTGGACAACCATTGCCAAAGATATCTTGAATAGAACCTTTAAGCACCTTATTCGCTGGATAATCCCTTTTTCCTTTGTTTCGCTATATCTAGCTACCATTTATCGGGGGTTAAATGAGGGATTTGATATCCGTAAAATAGCAGCCATGGTGGTTGCTTTGGTATTCATAATTGTAGGCAATTACTTGCCAAAAAAAGTACAAGAAAACAGACAACCCCTGAATAGAAAACTGGCTTATCTTTTTGTAGGAATCGGATTTTTATTGTTTAAAATTGCCATCTTCTATTTGTAAGCTGAATACATAGATATATCTTTATTTGTAAGCGTATTTATGATATACTGTCATTATCAAATAAAAAAGGGTTATTATGATTAATAAGGAACATTATCAGTTTATCCGCCAGCATCCTGCATTTGAGAATTTTCCAGTAGAGTCTTTTGATAAATTAGCCATTGAAATTCAATTTCATAAGGTTTCGAAAGGTCAAATTATCTTTTTTTCTGGAGATCGGCGTGATCGCCTTTTCCTTCTCTATCAAGGATATGCTCGAATAGAACAGTATGATGCTACCGATACTTTTTCTTATACTGATTATATAAAAAAGGGGAATGTTTTCCCTTATGGTGGCATCTTCTTTGATGAGCGCTATCATTATACTGCAAGTGCTGTGACACAGGTGGAATATTTTAGTATTCCTATGAAATTATTTGAAGATTTCTCTAAGAAAAATGTGAATCAGCTGTTGTTTATTACGCAGAAACTATCCAGAATCTTGGAGTTTCAAGAATTACGCTTGCGAAATGTTGTTGCGGTCAGTGCAACAGACAGAGTTGTTCAGTCCCTTTCGATCTTATGTATGGATTTATGCAAAACAGGGGATGTTTTGCCATTTCCAATTAGTATGAAGGAGTTGGCTAAACTAGGAGCTACAACCCGTGAAACAGTTAACCAGGTTCTCAAAAGGTTGAGAGAAGAAGGACGTATCAGCTATGAGCACAAACAGTTGGTTTTTACTGATAGAGAATATTTTATGAAATATTTCAAAGAAAGTTAGTCTACTGGACTGACTTTCTTTTTTTGTGTAAACAAAGATTTTATCAAAAAAATAAATATTCGCAAAAAAATCATAAAAATATACAAAATATGCAAAGAAAAACGCTTCAAAACATAAAAAAATATTTAAAAAAATCCTAAAAAGTGATAAAAAAATTTGGCATTTAGAGTGTCAGTTTTTTGTGTAAGTGTTTTCAAAAAATGCTAGAATAATATATGTAAACGGGCTTAGGAAAACCTAAACCGCAAAGAATAAGGAGGAAAGTAGATGTCTACACATCCAATTCATGTTTTCTCAGAAATTGGAAAACTGAAAAAAGTTATGTTACATAGACCTGGTAAAGAGTTGGAAAACTTGATGCCAGACTATCTCGAACGTCTTCTCTTTGATGATATTCCATTTTTGGAAGATGCACAAAAAGAACACGACAACTTTGCTCAAGCGCTTCGCAATGAAGGTATCGAAGTGCTATATCTAGAAAAACTAGCTGCTGAGTCTTTGACTTCACCAGAAATTCGCGACCAATTCATCGAAGAATATCTTGATGAAGCAAATATCCGCGGACGCCAAACTAAAGTGGCTATTCGTGAGTTGCTTCAAGGCATTAAAGATAACCAAGAATTGGTTGAAAAAACAATGGCTGGTGTACAAAAAGCTGAATTGCCAGAAATTCCAGAAGAAGCAAAAGGCTTGACTGACTTGGTAGAATCAGACTATCCATTCGCTATTGATCCAATGCCAAACCTCTACTTCACACGCGATCCATTTGCTACAATTGGTAATGCAGTATCACTTAACCACATGTACGCAGATACACGTAACCGCGAAACTTTGTATGGTAAATATATCTTCAAATACCACCCAGTTTACGGTGGAAATGTTGAACTTGTTTACAATCGTGAAGAAGATACTCGTATCGAAGGTGGAGATGAGTTGGTTCTTTCTAAAGATGTATTGGCAGTTGGTATCTCACAACGTACTGATGCTGCATCAATTGAAAAATTGTTGGTTAACATCTTCAAGAAAAACGTTGGCTTCAAGAAAGTATTGGCTTTCGAATTTGCTAACAACCGTAAATTCATGCACTTGGATACAGTCTTCACAATGGTAGACTACGATAAATTTACTATTCACCCAGAAATCCAAGGCAATCTTCGTGTCTTCACAGTAACTTATGAAAACGAACAATTGAAGATCGTTGAAGAAAAAGGAGATTTGGCAGAACTTCTTGCTGAAAACCTTGGTGTTGAAAGTAACATTGATTCCATGTGGAGATGGCAACGCTGTTGCTGCAGCACGTGAACAATGGAACGATGGTTCAAACACACTTACAATCGCTCCAGGTGTTGTTGTTGTGTATGACCGCAATACAGTTACTAATAAGAAATTAGAAGAATACGGCTTACGTTTGATTAAGATCCGCGGAAGTGAATTGGTTCGCGGTCGTGGTGGACCTCGTTGTATGTCAATGCCATTCGAACGTGAAGAAATCTAAACGTTCAATATCTTAAGAAATTCTAATAGATAGAAAGAGGAAATAAAAGAATGACAAATTCAGTATTCCAAGGACGTAGCTTCCTTGCAGAAAAAGACTTTACCCGTGCAGAGTTAGAATACCTTATTGGTCTTTCAGCTCACTTGAAAGATTTGAAAAAACGTAACATTGAGCACCGCTATCTTGCTGGTAAAAATATTGCTCTTTTGTTTGAAAAAACATCTACTCGTACGCGTGCAGCCTTTACTACAGCAGCTATCGACCTTGGCGCACACCCAGAATATCTTGGTGCTAATGATATTCAGCTTGGTAAAAAAGAATCAACTGAAGATACAGCTAAAGTTTTGGGCCGTATGTTTGATGGTATTGAATTCCGCGGTTTCAGCCAACGTATGGTAGAAGAATTGGCAGAATTCTCAGGTGTTCCAGTTTGGAATGGTCTGACTGACGAATGGCACCCAACTCAAATGTTAGCTGACTACTTGACAGTTCAAGAAAACTTTGGTCGCCTAGAAGGCTTGACATTGGTATACTGTGGTGACGGACGTAACAACGTTGCTAATAGCTTACTAGTGACTGGTGCAATTCTTGGTGTTAATGTTCACATCTTCTCTCCAAAAGAACTCTTCCCAGAACAAGAAATTGTTAAATTGGCAGAAGGATTTGCGAAAGAAAGTGGCGCTCATATCTTAATCACTGAAGATGCTGACGAAGCTGTGAAAGGTGCTGATGTACTTTACACTGACGTTTGGGTATCAATGGGTGAAGAAGACAAATTTGCAGAACGTGTTGCTCTTTTGAAACCATACCAAGTAAACATGGATTTGGTTAAGAAAGCTGATAACGAAGACTTGATCTTCTTGCACTGCTTGCCTGCTTTCCATGACACAAATACTGTTTATGGTAAAGATGTTGCTGAAAAATTTGGCGTAGAAGAAATGGAAGTAACTGACGAAGTATTCCGCAGTAAATATGCTCGTCATTTCGACCAAGCAGAAAACCGTATGCATACAATTAAAGCAGTTATGGCTGCAACTTTAGGTAATCTTTACATTCCAAAAGTATAACCTTAAAAACAATTAAACTGTAATACCAACAGCTATGAGGGCTGCGACTAATAGCTTTAGTCCGCCCTCATTTTTAATAGTCAAACAGTTTGTCTTTCTAAATTGAAAAACAAACTGGAGGACATTATTATAATCAAAATTAAAACGCATTTACCTTGCGTTGAAGGAGAATTATATGGCAAATCGTAAAATCGTTGTAGCCTTGGGAGGAAATGCCATCCTTTCATCAGATCCATCAGCAAAAGCTCAGCAGGAAGCCTTGGTGGAAACTGCTAAACATTTGGTGAAACTGATTAAAAATGGAGATGACCTCATCATTACTCACGGGAATGGTCCTCAAGTAGGAAATCTCTTGTTGCAACATTTGGCAGCAGACTCTGAAAAGAATCCTGCTTTTCCACTCGACTCTCTCGTAGCCATGACAGAAGGAAGCATCGGCTTCTGGTTGCAAAATGCTTTGCAAAATGCTCTCTTGGATGAAGGAATTGACAAAAACGTTGCTTCAGTAGTGACACAAGTGGTTGTAGATAAGAACGACCCAGCTTTTGTTAACCTTAGCAAACCAATTGGACCTTTCTATTCAGAAGAAGAAGCAAAAGCAGAAGCTGAAAAGAGCGGAGCAACTTTCAAAGAAGACGCTGGACGTGGTTGGCGTAAGGTCGTTGCTTCACCAAAACCGGTTGACATTAAGGAAATTGACACAATTCGTACTCTTTTAAATGATGGCCAAGTGGTGGTAGCTGCTGGTGGTGGCGGTATTCCTGTCATTAAGGAAGACAACGGTCATCTTTCAGGAGTTGAAGCTGTTATCGATAAAGACTTTGCATCTCAACGTTTGGCTGAGTTAGTTGAAGCTGACCTCTTCATCGTGTTGACAGGAGTAGACTATGTCTTTGTAAATTACAATAAACCTGATCAAGAAAAATTAGAACATGTGAATGTTGCTCAGTTGGAAGAATATATCAAACAAGATCAATTTGCTCCAGGAAGTATGCTTCCAAAAGTTGAAGCAGCTATTGCCTTCGTTAACGGTCGTCCAGAGGGTAAAGCGGTTATTACTTCACTAGAAAATCTGGGTGCTTTGATTGAATCTGAAAGCGGAACAATTATTCAAAAAGACTGAAATAAATTTTGAACTATAGACTAGTTTAAAAGATTTGCTCTAAAAAACACTGGTATTTTTCATGTCAATATGATAAAATATTGGTGATAAATAAACATTTTCTTGGATATTTATTCGAGAAGAGAGCTTGGTTTTTTGCACTTTGTTAGATTTTAGGAGGAGAAAACAATGAGTGAAGAAACAAAAAAAGGGTTTAGGATGCCTTCTTCCTATACCGTGTTGATTATTATCATTGCTGTTATGGCAGCACTAACTTGGATTATTCCGGCTGGTCAGTATGATGTCAACAAAGAAGGAAACCTGATTGCTGGAACATATAAAGAGGTTGCTTCTAACCCTCAAGGGATTTGGGATGTTCTCATGGCACCGATTCGTGCGATGCTTGGACACGAACCTACAAAGGCAGCGATTGACGTTTCCTTCTTTATCCTGATGGTAGGTGGTTTCCTTGGTGTTGTTAATGAAACTGGAACCTTAGATGTAGGGATTGCTTCTATCGTGAAGAAGTACAAAGGCCGTGAAAAATGTTGATTGTCATCCTTATGCCTCTGTTTGCCCTTGGTGGTACAACTTATGGTATGGGTGAAGAAACTATGGCTTTCTACCCACTTCTTGTTCCTGTTATGATGGCGGTTGGTTTTGATAGTATTACAGCCGTAGCCATTATCTTACTTGGATCTCAAATTGGATGTTTGGCATCCACTCTAAATCCATTTGCAACAGTTATCGCTTCGGATACAGCAGGCGTGCCGACAGCAGATGGTATTGTGCTACGTCTTATCTTCTGGTTTGTAATGGTTGCAATGAGCACTTACTTTGTTTATCGTTATGCGGATAAGATTCAAAAAGATCCTACCAAATCTTTGGTATATAGCCAAAGAGAAGAAGATTTGAAACACTTCAATGTAACGGATAACGATGATGCACCTTCTGTCTTGAGTAAGAAACAAAAACATGTTTTATATCTCTTCATTGCAACATTTGTTATCATGGTTGCCAGCTTTATCCCTTGGACAGACCTTCATATCGATCTTTTTGAAAACTTTAATTCTTGGTTAACAGGTCTTCCTGTAATTGGTAAAATTATTGGTTCTTCAACTGGGGCTTTGGGTACTTGGTACTTCCCAGAAGGCGCAATGCTCTTTGCCTTTATGGGTATCTTGATTGGTATCGTTTATGGTCTTAAAGAAGACAAGATTATCTCAGCCTTCATGAATGGTGCTGCTGACTTGCTCAGTGTTGCCCTTATCGTAGCGATCGCGCGTGGTATCCAAGTTATCATGAACGATGGTATGATTACTGCGACTATCCTTCACTGGGGTGAACAAGGACTTAAGGGTCTGTCATCTCAACTATTCATTATCTTGACTTACATTTTCTACTTGCCAATGTCATTCTTAATCCCATCTTCATCTGGTCTTGCCAGTGCAACAATGGGTATCATGGCACCTCTAGGAGAGTTTGTCAACGTTAAAGGAAGCTTGATTATCACTGCTTACCAATCAGCTTCAGGTGTTCTTAACTTGGTAGCACCAACTTCAGGTATCGTTATGGGAGCTCTTGCTCTTGGACGTATCAGTCTTGGTACTTGGTGGAAATTCATTGGTAAATTGATTGTAGCCATTATCGTTGTCAGCATTTTGTTGCTTCTCTTGGGTACCTTCATTCCAGCTATTGGTTAAGAAATGTGAGGTGCTTCCATGAAATTATCTAACAGAACAAGTAAAAAAAGAATTTCTCGAATCTTTGAAAACTCTTATTTCCTACCCATCTGTTCTTAATGAAAATGAAAATGGAACACCTTTTGGACAAGCTATTCAAGATGTCCTAGAAAAAACTTTAGAAATATGTCGAGGAATAGGCTTTACAACCTATCTCGATCCTAAAGGTTATTATGGATATGCAGAAATCGGTCAGGGAGAAGAACTCCTGGCCGTTCTCTGTCATTTGGATGTTGTTCCATCAGGTGAAGAAGCAGATTGGCAAACACCACCGTTTGAGGCAACTGAAAAAGATGGCTATCTCTTTGGACGCGGTGTTCAAGATGATAAAGGACCCTCAATGGCAGCTTTGTATGCAGTTAGAGCATTGCTGGATAGTGGAGTTCGCTTCAAAAAACGGGTGCGTTTCATTTTCGGAACAGATGAGGAGACACTCTGGCGTTGCATGGGTAGATACAATGAATTGGAAGAAAGGGCGACTCTTGGTTTCGCTCCTGATTCATCCTTCCCATTGACCTATGCTGAAAAGGGGCTTTTACAGGTCAAGTTACATGGACCGGGGTCCGATTTTATCAAACTTGAAGCTGGGGATGCTTTTAATGTTGTACCAGCTAAAGCTAGTTATCAGGGTCCTTTCTTAGAGAAAGTAATTGCGGGCCTAAGAGCAACAGGCTTTGATTACGAAGTATCAGCTAATCAGGTGACGGTTCTTGGTGTTCCAAAACATGCTAAAGATGCTGCCGAGGGAGTCAATGCAATTGTTCGACTGGCTAAGGTACTCCAAGTTCTTGCTCCCCATCCTGCTCTAGCTTTTATTGCTGAAGCGGTAGGAGAAGATGCAACAGGAGCCCACTTATTTGGTCCTGTTTCAGATGAACCATCCGGAAGTTTATCTTTTAATATTGCTGGATTGACAGTCAGTTCCGAAAAATCAGAAATCCGAATTGATATTCGAATTCCTGTTTTAGCAGACAAAGAAAAATTAGTTCAAACATTGACCGACAAGGCATCTGATTATCGCTTGGTTTATGAGGAGTTTGATTATCTAGCGCCTTTATATGTACCAAAAGATAGCGAGTTGGTAAGTACTTTGATGAGTATTTATCAAGAAAAAACTGGTGACGATAGTCCAGCTATGTCATCGGGTGGAGCAACCTTTGCTCGTACTATGCCAAACTGTGTTGCCTTTGGTGCTCTTTTCCCTGGTGCTGAGCAGACGGAACATCAGGCTAATGAACGAGCTAAACTAGATGATCTTTACCGGGCAATGGATATCTATGCGGAAACGATCTTCCGTTTGGCTGGAGAATAAAAGAAAAGGAGTTGAAAATCTCAACTCCTTTTGCTTATTTACTAAAGAAAAATGGTGGGGCAAATTCTTTAAGCTTATCAAAACATTCAATGGCAGACGGATTATCTTCACAAATGATCAAACAAACATCATCTCCACAGACAGTTGCAACAATTTGAGGTAATTCCAGTGCATCCAGAATCGCTCCAAAAGACTGGGCTAGGCCGGGTAGAGTTTTCATGACCACTTGATTCTGAACGGGCCGTAGCATGATGAGGGCGTCTTCCATATAAAAACGCAGGCGCTTCTCCCAGCGAGAAGGAGCAATGCTATTTATAACATAGTAAGAAATATTGTTTTCAGTGACCTTGACCAGGTTGAGGGCCTTCATATCTCGAGATAAGGTCGATTGGGTAACAATAACGCCATTGGCTTCAAGGAGTTCCTGAAGTTCTTGTTGAGTATGGACTTTTTTCTCCATAATCAGGGAACGAATTAAACGATGTCTACTTTCTATTTTATTCATAAAATTACCTACTATTTGATAAACATAGCGTCTCCAAAGCTGAAAAAGCGGTAACGCTCAGCAATAGCGTGTTCGTAAGCCTTTAAGGTTAGGTCTCGTCCGGCAAAGGCTGAGACTAGCATAACTAAAGTTGATTTAGGTAAGTGGAAATTGGTCGAAAAGGCATCAACAATTTGCCACTGGTAGCCCGGTTTGATAAAAATATTGGTCCAACCAGAATCAGCTTGGATATCGCCTTTGAACTTATTTCCTATGGTTTCTAGAGTTCGTATTGAAGTTGTTCCGACAGCGATAACACGGTGACCATTTGCCTTAACCTCACGGAGGGTAGCGGCAGCTTCTTCAGACAAAGTGTAAAATTCAGAATGCATTTCGTGGTCATCTAGATTGTCAACAGAAACGGGTCGGAAGGTGCCAAGTCCGACGTGAAGGGTCAAATAAACCAACTTAACTCCCTTGGCTTCAATTTGTGCAAGCAGTTCTTTAGTAAAATGAAGTCCAGCTGTTGGAGCGGCAGCGGAGCCATTCTCTTTAGCGTAGACAGTTTGGTAGCGATCGCGATCTGCTAATTTTTCATGAATATAAGGAGGCAGAGGCATTTCACCCAAGCTCTCTAGCACTTCTAAGAAAATCCCTTGATAGTCAAAGCGGACAATCCGTCCCCCGTGTTCTAGTTCATCCACAACCGTAGCTGTCAGTCGACCATCCCCAAAGGAAACTTGAGCACCAACTTTCAAACGTTTAGCTGGTTTTGCTAAGACCTCCCATTGATCTCCTTCAGTATTCTTTAAAAGTAAGAGTTCAACGTGACCACCAGTTCCAGGTTTCTCACCGTAGAGACGAGCAGGCAGGACCCGAGTGTTATTCATGACAAGGGCGTCGCCAGGCTGGAGTTGATCAATAATTGAGTCAAAATGCTGGTCAGAAAATTCTCCGCTTGATCGGTCTACAACCAATAAACGGGAGGCATCGCGTTTTCAAGAGGAGTTTGGGCAATAAGCTCCTCTGGTAAGTGAAAGTCAAAATCGGCAGTGTTCATTATTTCTCCTTAAACAGTCCATATAATCCATAAAAAGTAAGCACAACATAAAATTGGAAGGCTAGTTAGTAAAATTCCAATACAAAGAGCTATCATTCTTAATGTTTTGATGGCTCTAAAAAATAGGCTGAGTACGAGAAAAACAACACCCAGTAAAAATAAAAGTAATAAATACAGTAACATTCTTATATTATATCACGATTTTATCTTTCTTTGCTGGCAAAATTTAAAATATGGAAATTTCTATCTTGACAAAAATTGGTCTATACCATATAATAATATTAGAGAAAAGTTCAGGAGGATTCTGATGAAAATTATTCAAGTAGCTGACCAAAATGAAGGCGGGAAAGTAGCAGTAGAAATCTTAAGAAGTAAGCTAGCAGAAGGCGCTAAAACACTTGGTTTAGCTACTGGTAGTAGTCCGCTTAGTTTCTATAAGGAATTAATTGAAAGCGATATTGATCTCTCTGATTTAGTCAGTGTAAATCTGGATGAGTATGTTGGCTTAGAAGCTGATGATCCCCAATCTTACCATTACTTTATGAATGAAAACCTTTTTTCTCATAAACCTTTTAAAAAGAGTTTTTTACCAAATGGCAAAGCTGAGGATGCTGAAGAGGAGACGGAAGCATACAACAGAATTTTAGCGGAGAATCCAGTCGATTTCCAAATTTTAGGGATTGGAACCAATGGTCATATTGGCTTTAATGAGCCAGGAACAAGTTTTGATAGTCAAACCCACCTGGTTGATTTGACTCCGTCTACAATCGAAGCAAATGCTCGTTTCTTTGAAACAATCGACCAAGTTCCGACCCAGGCAATTTCCATGGGGATTGCAAATATTATGGCTGCCAAGTCAATTGTCTTGTTTGCTTATGGGAAAGGAAAAGCTCAGGCAATTGCTGGAACAGTAGCAGGACCTGTTACTGAGGAGTTGCCAGCCAGCGTACTCCAGAGACATGAGGATGTTACGATTATTGCAGATGCTGAAGCACTTAGCCTATTAGATAACTAAAATTTCCTGCCTGTTTATCAGGTGGGATTTTTTTGAAAAAATATATCTACTTTTCAGATGTATTTTCTAAAATATTTTCTATTTTGTTTGGGAAATATGATATACTAATTAGTAACGATGAAAAATTAGGAGGCTTCTGGTGAAGAAGAAATGGATAGCACTTGTTTGCTTGGTAACATTATTATTTGGGGCAGCTACAGTTAGTGCAGATGAGCTGATGGATATTACTCGGAAAGCCTATCCAGATGTAAAAGATATCAATCGTCCCAGATCTTCACTGATTATAGATGGGAACACGGGAGATGTCCTTTGGCAGGATAACATTGATGAAGTTCGAGATCCAGCGAGTATGAGTAAATTGATGACACTTTATCTTTTGTTTGAGGCTATGGGGCAAGGAAAGCTTTCAGAAGATACCATCATCAAAGCTAGCCAGACAGACCAGAATATTGCTGGAATTTATGAAATTTCCAATAACAAAATTGTAGCGGGTGTAGATTATACAATATCTGAGTTGATTACTATGACAGTCGTTCCTTCTTCTAATGCAACGACAGTTATGATCGCAAATTACTTATCTAATAATGATCCAGACGCTTTTTTGGACCAAATGAATAGTAAGGCTAAAGAACTTGGCATGACCAATACACATTGGTACAATGCGAGTGGAGCTGCGGCTTCATCCTTTAAAGGCTTCTACACTCCTCAACGATATGATAATAATGCGGCCAACCAGACAACAGCTCGCGATCTAGCGATCCTTGCTTATAATTTTGTTAAGAAATATCCTGGTATTCTCAAATACACAAATAAGCCAGTAGTTACTGTCAAAAAAGGAACACCTTATGAAGAAACCTTTGAGACTTACAATTACTCAGTTCCGGGAGCCAAGTATGGATTGGAAGGAGTAGATGGCTTAAAAACAGGTTCCAGTCCTAGAGGGGCCTTCAACTATATTGCAACTGTTAAACGTGGTGAACAACGTATTATCAGTGTGATTATGGGGGTCGGAGATTGGTCTGATCAGGATGGTGAGTACTATCGTCATCCATTTGGAAATGCTTTAATTGAAAAGGCCTACGCAGATTACGAATATAAGAAACTCCTGACTGCAGGAGAGCACAAGATTGATGGAAAAACCTATAAACTTGAAAAAGATTTTTATGGGACTGTCAAAAAAGGAACGAATCCAAAGCTAGTTGTGAAGGATGGCGTTTTGGAAGTTGATAATGGACTTTTAACCCTGTCTACATTAATTAGCGATGGAATGAAAGTCGAACTGGCTGACGATGGAGACTCACCAGTTATGGATTCTAAAAATGATCAAGGAGCAAATTCTTCAAATAAGGCAAAATCTGGACTTTTATTAGATCCCAAATTGCTTTTATTAGTTCCAGTCTTGGTACTTTTTGCGATTGTTTTTCTTGAATCTGGTCGAAGAAAAAAACGGAATCGACCTCTTGCTGGACGCGATAACCTGGAAGATGATCCTCAGAATTATTCGCGTCGAAATGGGCGATAATGTATAGTGGCTGGGATTTCCCAGCCCTTTTGTAATGTTAGAAATACACTCCAATGTTTTTTAATAAGATTTAATATTAGTAAAGAATGAGAGAACGATGTTTAAAAAGTTTTATAATAGCTATCTAGCTTATGTCCTGGTTTATACTTTTTATTTTTTATCCTTTGCCTTGTTTTCAAGCTTGATTTCGGTCTATATGCTGGGTTTGGGCTTCTCAGCTGGTCAGACATCCGTAGTCGTATCGGTCGCTTTTTTTGCTTCAATGCTGGCCCAACCAATTATGGGAATTTTAAATGACCGTTTGAGCATCAAGAAGGTGACCCTGTTTAGCTTTGGAGCTATTATCTTTATTGCAATCTATTTTATGCAAGTTAGAGATTTGTTGGGCCTAACTATCGGGTACAGCTTGGTGATTATGCTGATTAATGGTGTCAATCCAGTTATGGATGTACTTGCTGCACGGAGCCCCTATACTTATGGAAAAATACGAATCTGGGGAACGATTGGTTACGCTTTAGGTTCTCAACTGGCTGGTGTACTCTACCAATATGTTTCTCCTATGGCTATTTTTATTGCTTTCATCGGAGCAATGATCATTACAATTGTCGGTGTCTTTTCCATTAAAATCCGCTCTGAATCCCCCAAATCAGATGAAGTTCCAAAAACTAAGAAAGACTCTTATATCAGTCAGATTTTGACCAATAAAACCTATCTCTACTATTTACTGATTGTTGCTCTTTATTCAGGAGTTGGAAATGCAGGCCATACTTATATTCCTGCCATGTTGCAGCATAGCGGTCTGAGTGTTGGAATGGCCTCAACAGTCGTATCGATTTCTGTTATCTGTGAGTCACCACTGATCTTTTATTCTTATCTTTTTATGGATAAATTATCTGCTAAAAAGCTCTTATTGTGTCCTTTACTGATTATGTTAGTCCAATACACAATTTATGGTCTCAATCTAGGGCTAGCCTCTAAAATCATTTTGACCCTGGCATCTAAGCATGTTTCAGGTATGCTTCTCATTATGGTTACCTTAAAGATTGTCTCGGCCATTGTAGACTCCAAGTACTTAGTGACTGCTATTGCCCTAGTACAGACTGTTAGAAGCCTTGGCTCCATTTTTATTCAGCATTTTGCTGGGGCTGTTATTGATGCGGCGGGATATGAGATGATGAGTTTCTTTCTAGCAGGATTAATGGTCTTGGTAATAGCTTTAGCTTGTTTTTTAAAGGTACCCGAAAAAGAAGATCAGAAGTTGTTTTCATAAAAAAAGGAGATGGGATTTATCCTGGTCTCCTTTTTCTATTCTTAATGTTTAGAATCTGATTGCGGCAGAAGCAACTTTCATTGTTTCTGGTACTGTTACAAGCACTTGACCAGGATTCAGATGATATTCCTTTTCTATCCAGTTTTGAAGCTCTCTGTCTGAGAGTTTTGAGAATCCTTTGAAGTAATTAGCTTCAGGGAAATATTCCCATTTACCTGTTTTAAGGAAGTTTGGATTGTCTAGTAAGGGAGGAATGCTGTCCAAATGCTCAAATCGAATCAGAGTATAGTAGGCATTCCCCCGCGATAGTATATTGCTTTTTAAGAGAATAGATAGCTTAAAAAAGCCATAACAAATAGCAGGTACCAGAATGACCATGCCTAAAAAACTAAATAAAAATGTTAAGAAGGACATAAATTTAAACCACCTTTCCTTTAGTCTATTTATGTTGAGAGCATTATAGCACTTCCTGAAAACGCTGTCAACTATTTACTTTGTTTTTTTGTGGAGTAGAATAAAAGTCTTTTTTTCCGTTTCAATATGGAAAATAACGCTATTCAAAAATAGCGCTTTCTTTTTCCTATAATGGAATTAGTAAAAACTAGGAGGAAATGCAGCATGTCAACATTTAAAGATGGATTTCTCTGGGGTGGAGCTGTTGCAGCCCACCAACTGGAAGGTGGCTGGAAAGAAGGTGGGAAGGGGATCAGCGTGGCTGATGTTATGACTGCAGCTCGTCATGGTGTTCCTCGGGAAATCACGCCGGGCGTCTTAGAAGGCAAGTACTATCCTAACCATGAGGCAATTGATTTTTATCATCGTTACAAGGGAGATATTGCTCTTTTTGCAGAGATGGGCTTCAAGTGTTTCCGGACTTCTATTGCCTGGACGCGGATTTTCCCTAAGGGGGATGAAACGGAGCCTAATGAAGCCGGTCTGCAATTTTATGACGACCTTTTTGATGAATGCCTCAAGTATGGTATTGAGCCTGTTATCACTTTGTCTCACTTTGAAATGCCTTATCATCTAGTAACCGAGTACGGTGGTTGGAAAAATCGTCAGGTGATTGACTTCTTTGTTCGTTTTGCTGAAGTTGTTTTTGAGCGTTATAAGGATAAAGTCAAATACTGGATGACTTTCAATGAAATCAATAACCAAGCTAATTATCAGGAGGATTTTGCTCCCTTCACTAACTCTGGGATTGTATACAAGGAAGGCGATGATCGCGAAGCAATCATGTATCAGGCTGCTCACTATGAATTGGTGGCTTCGGCGCGTGCAGTTAAGGTTGGTCACAAAATCAATCCTGACTTCCAAATCGGTTGTATGATTGCCATGTGTCCTATTTATCCAGCTACTTGCAAGCCAAAGGATATTCTAATGGCTATGAAAGCGATGCAGAAGCGTTATTACTTTACAGATGTGCATGTCTTTGGTCGATATCCTAAGCATATTCTCAAATACTGGGAAAGAAAGGGAATTAAGGTAGACTTTAGCGAGCAGGATCAGGAAGACTTGCTGGCGGGCACTGTTGACTATATTGGCTTTAGCTACTACATGTCCTTTGCTATTGACTCCCATCGGGAGAATAACCCTTACTTCGACTATATAGAGACTGAAGATTTGGTTAAAAATAACTTCGTCAAGGCTTCTGAATGGGAATGGCAGATTGACCCAGAAGGTCTGCGCTATGCTCTCAATTGGTTTACAGATCATTATCATCTACCGCTTTTCATTGTGGAAATGGCTTTGGAGCTATTGACCAGTTGGAAGAGGATGGTATGGTTCACGATGATTACCGAATTGACTATCTGGGCGCCCATATCCGCGAGATGAAAAAGGCCGTAGTAGAAGATGGTGTAGATCTCATGGGCTACACGCCTTGGGGCTGTATTGACCTAGTATCAGCAGGTACGGGTGAAATGCGCAAACGCTATGGATTTATCTATGTCGACAAGGATGACGATGGCAAAGGAACCTATGAACGTTCACCGAAGAAGTCCTTTAACTGGTATAAGGAAGTCATCGCATCAAATGGGGCTAATCTATAGTTGAGCATGAGATGGCTATAAAATATAGGGGAGGAGAGAGCAAGTTTGCCGCTTTCCGCCTCTTTTTTTGGAAAAATTTGGAGAAAAAACATGATTGGAAGTATTGCTGCAGTTTTAACAACCTTCGACTTTTTGCCACAGGTCATTAAGGTCATTAAAACCAAGGATACTGAATCTATAGCACTTGGTATGTATCTGATGCAGGTTCTAGGAATTGCCTTATGGTTGGCACATGGTCTAGCTATTCAGGATTTACCGCTCATTTTAGCTAATAGTGTTTCTTTTATTCTTTCAGGAATAATTTTAGTCTATAAAATAAGATATAAGTAGCTTCTTAGAAAACATTTCCGTTTCGATACGGAAAAAGCTCAAATGGAGATTGATAGCGTTTTCATATATAATTAAGTTATCAAATAAAAAAATTTAAAAGGAGAATGATCATGGCAAAAGCATTAATTATCTGCGCAGCAGGAATGTCTTCATCACTGATGGCAAAGAAAACAACAGAGTTTTTGAAAGCAAAAGGAGAAGATGTTGAAGTAGATGCCATTAGCGCGACTGAAGGTAGTAAAGCTATTGCAGATGCAAACTTTGATCTTTATCTAATTAGTCCGCAAACTAAAATGTACTATAAACAGTTTGAAGATGCCGCCGCTAAAGTAGGAAAACCAATCGTTCAAATTCCTCCTCAAGCCTATATCCCAATTCCTATGGGGATTGAAAAATGGCTAACTTGATTAAGGAAAATATTTGATAGTATAATAAAGGTAGTATCTTATCATAGACGGAAGGAGGAAGAAGTGTGTTGCATCAAAAGGAAAAACACATTCTTCAGTATCTGATGGACAATAGGGACCAATTCATCACTAGTAAGGAATTGGCTGCCCACTTATCTTGTTCGGATAGAACAATTAGAAACTACCTCAAAAGTTTAGTCGGGATACCTACTAGTCAAACTGGCTGGAAAATTATTGCTAAACAGGGGCATGGCTATCGATTCGTTATTGATAATAAAGACGTATGCCAAAAATTTCTTCAAAAAGAAGTATTGGGAGAAGCGTCAACAGAGGCTATTGAAGGTATCGATGATCGCTATAATTATATCCTAAATAAGCTCCTCTTTGAGCAGGAATCCATTTATTTTGATGATTTGGCTGACGAATTATATGTTAGTCGATCTACCTTGTCTTCTGATTTTAAAAAGATTCGACAGGATTTATCCAAGTATGACTTAGGAATCGAAAGTAAGCCTAAACGTGGTGTCTATGTCACAGGAGATGAGCGTAATATTAGACGGTTTATTATTGAATTTTTCTTTCATGACAAATTTTTCCAAATTCTTCATAATTATATTAAGATAGAGGTTTCTGGTAGACCGATTAGCCTTGAAGAATTAACAATTATCGTCCTTGATGAATGCCGGCAAGGTCAATTAAAACTCTCTGATTTTGTCATTCAAAACTTAGTCATTCACATAGCTCTTTCTCTCAAAAGAATTGGAGAAGGCTTTCAGATTAAGCAATTAGATAGTTGGTCAATGGATGAATATAGGGAAGAAGGCAAAATTGCAGAGAAGATCTTAAAACGCGTCTATCATTCAACGGGACTCAAATTTCCAAAAGAAGAAGTGGACTATATAACGCTGCACTTGGTTTCAAAGGGAAATTTACAAACGAATAAGTGTGAAAAAGAAGATGTTGCTCAGCAAATCAGAAAGCAATTATTATTTGTTTTAGGGCAAAGTAATTTTACACATGAATACCCCTTCAAGAATGATTTTCAATTAATAGAAGGTTTGGTTGCCCATTTGTCTACCCTCTTTGTACGGCTGAAAAATCATGTCAAAATGGATAATCCTCTTTTGGCAGAAATCCAAAATCGGTATGCAGGAGTCTTAGAAATGACAGGCAATATTTTATCGGCCATGCCGATATTTGCTAACGAAAAATTGTCTGACGATGAAGTGGCTTATGTAGCTCTATATTTTATGACTTCTTTGGAGCGCCTGAAAGAAAAACAAAAGTTTAATATATTAGTCATCTGCGCAACTGGCTATGGCTCAGCCCAAATGCTTAAACATCGAATTGATAATGAATTGGGCAACCTGGTTCGTATTGTTGATGTGATTGGTTACTATGAAATAAATGATGAACGTCTAAAAAATATTGATTTCATCATATCTTCTATAGATTTATCAAACCTGGTCTTTAATATTCCGGTTTTTACTGTCAGTATCTTTCTTAATTCTGATGAAATTAGGGAAATCAGACATAAAATTTCTTTGTTAAAACCGATAAAAAACTACAAGTTAGACCAAGAAACTAATGTAGTTGAGTCGGATCAAGAGAGAATATTTGATGCTTATTTCTCACCTGAATGTTTTGCTGTACTTAATGAAGTTAATAAAGATCAAGTAATAGACAGTCTTTTACAAAGAATGTCCCAGGGAGAAGATGAACAATTTGTAACTCAAATGAAAGACCTGATTGAGCAAAGGGAAGAGATGAGTTCGATTGTTTTTTCTGATACTGTTGCTGTTCCCCATCCAATCAAAGCTTATGCGAAAGATCATAAGATTGGAGTTGCACTCGTACCTGAAGGAGTAGTGTGGTCTCCAGAGTATCCAAAGATAAAACTGGTATTCCTCCCTTCGCCTTCCGTTTTTGGGAACGAAGACTTATCTAACCTGACTTCCAAAATTATCCTCTTGCTTGAGCAAGAAGAGCTACAAGAACAGATGATCAACTGTCAAACTTTCACAGACTTTAAAAAACTATTTCTCAGAATTCGATAACGTAAGGAGGCTTTTTATGAATCAAGAAGAGCTACAAGTGGTCGCTTTTGAAATTATTTTGAATAGTGGCAATGCTAGAGCGACCGTCCATGAAGCATTTTCGGAAATGCGTGAGGGTCATTATGCTGAAGCAGAGGAAAAATTAGAGCTAGCTAATACAGAATTAGTAGAAGCCCATCGAGCTCAGACAAAGTTACTGCAGGATTATGCAAGTGGAATTGAGATGAAGATGGAAATCATTATGGTTCATGCTCAAGACCACCTTATGACAACTATGACGCTTCGGGAAGTGGCTCTGAGATGCTGAGTCTATATCGTAAGATTGAACAATAAGACAAACTGGATGAAGGGGAGTGGAACATGCAAACACAAGAGCAAAAACGGAAAGAAAATAGCCTGAAATCGACTTATTTCAACCGTTATTTGATGCTGAGATATTCTTTAGCAGCCATGTTTTTTGGAAATTTGTACTGGTTGCTTGTCCAGCTCTTTAACTGGACTTTATATGCAGTCATTCCTATCGTTTTACTGATTTCATCTATACTAGCAATAGCTGAGCAGTTTAAAATGTATGGCACAAAAGAAGTTTATTTGAGTAAGACAAGACTGTTTTTCAATTTACAATCAATCGTTCAAATTCTATTGATCGCTCTTGTATTATGCACTAATCAAATCTCAATCATTTTTCCTATCTTCACTGCTAAGCTAAATAGCAAGTTGTTTATTGACTTCGTACTGGGGATAGGCCTGTTGATTAATCTTTTTAGTCTTCATAGAATAAGATTAATTTTGGAAGGTCGAGATCAAGCTTTGTTAAGACTTCAGCAATTAGAAAAAAATGTAAAAATATAAGGAGGTTTCGTTATGGAACAACAAGGAGGACTATTTGGTTTCTTTGAGAAATATTTCATGGGACCAATGGTGAAAATTGCTCAGTACAAAATAGTGCGGGCGATCACAGCTGCAGGTATGGGGGCAGTACCATTTACCATTGTTGGCTCAATGTTTTTAGTATTTAGTGTGCTGCCACAATCCTTCTCATTCTGGCCAATTGTTGCAGATATTTTTGCAGCTTCATTTGATAAGTTCCAATCGCTCTACATGATTGCTTATTATGCAACTATGGGTGTCTTATCACTTTATTTTGTTCTAGCTATGGGCTATGAATTGACAAAAATTTATGCCGAAGAAGAAGGGCTAAACATGAATCCGCTCAACGGAGCAATGTTGTCACTCTTTGCTTTCATCATGACTATTCCTCAAATTGTCTTTGAAAAAGGTGCTATGTCAGCAGTGACTAGTCTCAAAAAAGGTGCTGTTATTGCTGATGGTTGGGCAATTAGTAATGGAGTGACTCGTTTTGGCACAACAGGTATTTTCACAGCGATTATCATGGCGGTGGTAACCGTTCAGATCTACCGTCTCTGTTTCAAGAAAAACTGGGTCATCAAGATGCCTGAAGCTGTTCCAGAAGGTGTGTCTCGTGGTTTTTCTGCTTTGATTCCTGGTTTTGTAGTTGCCTTTACAGTTCTCTTCATCAACGGAGCTCTTGTGATGATGGGGACAGACATCTTCAAAGTGATTGCGATTCCTTTTAGCTTTGTAACTCACTTAACCAATTCCTGGATTGGTTTGATGATCATCTATTTCTTGACCCAATTGCTATGGATTGTTGGGATTCACGGTGCAAACATTATTTTTGCCTTTGTTAGTCCAATTGCCCTTGCAAATATGGCAAGTAATGCATCAGAGGGAACCCGTTTCATTGTAGCTGGCGAGTTTTCTAATATGTTTGTTATTGCAGGTGGTTCTGGTGCGACTCTAGGTCTATGTATCTGGCTTGCAACTCGTGCCAAATCTGAGCAATTAAGCGCTATTGGTAAGGCTTCAATCGTTCCCGGTATCTTTAACATCAACGAACCTCTTATTTTTGGTATTCCTATCATTTACAACCCTACCCTAGCTGTACCATTTATTTTGGCACCAATGACCTCAGCGACCATCTACTATTTAGCGATGGAGCTAAACTTGATCAAGGCAGTCTTTGGACAAGTTCCTTGGCCAACTCCTGTCGGAATAGGAGCCTTCTTGGGAACAGGTGACCTAAAAGCGATAATTGTAGCCTTTGTTTGTGCTATAGCAGCCTTCCTAGTCTACTATCCATTCATCCGTGCTTATGACAAAAAGCTTCTTAAAGAAGAACAAGGAGCAAGTCTTTAGTAAGCGCAATTAGATATAGAAAAAGAGAAACTTGATAACGAGTTTCTCTTTTCTTTTACGAATAAAGGAGGTAAATGTTTGAGGAGGTGTTCATGTTTTCAGCGCGTGATAAGAATGGGAAGATCCTTCATTTACTAAAGGAGTCATCCCTTTCAAAAGGAGAATATTTTTGTCCAGGGTGTGGAGGGCCTGTCCGTTTGAAACAAGGGAAAATCATGCAGCCCCATTTCGCGCATATTCGTTTATCCGACTGTCATTATAGTGTTGAAAATGAAAGCAAAGAGCATCTGAACCTTAAGGCCGCCCTTTTTCGCTGGGCCAATCAAACGACAAGAGTAGATGTCGAAGTGTTTTTGCCAGACTTGCAGCAGGTAGCGGATGTCTTAGTTGATGAGCGTCTTGCTTTAGAAGTTCAGTGTAGCAGTCTTTCCCAAGATAGACTTTGGGAGCGGAGCCAAAGATATCGCCAAGCTGGCTATCAAGTCCTCTGGCTCCTGGGAAAGAAACTCTGGATCAGGCAAACTCTGACACCCTTGCAGAAGCAATTCCTATATTTCAGTCAAAACATGGGTTTTCATATCTGGGAATTGGACGAGGAAAGAAAGATGCTAAGGCTGAAGTATTTGATTCATGAAGACCTTCATGGACAACTCCAGTATAAAGAAAAAGAATTTCCTTTTGAAAAAGGAAAATTATTAGATATCTTACGATTGCCTTTTAGCAAGCAGGAAATGAGTAGTTTCTTCGTGAAGTCAGATCCTGATATTTGCCATTATATCCGACAGCAACTCTATTATCGAAATCCCAAGTGGATGAAAATACAGGCCAGCTATTATCAAAAAGAAAAAAATCTTTTAACCATGTCTAAAGAAGAATTTTATCCGCAAGTGCGCCCGATTCGTTCAGACCAGCCCTTGTGTCAGATTTCTCAAGACTTATCTGCTTATTATAAAAACTTTCAGCGCTATTATCAACATTCTCCAGATAAAAGCTACCAGATTGTCTACCCGCCAGCTTTTTACGGAAGTTTAGGTCAGTCTGGCTGAAAATTGGTGTGGCCCAGTTATCTATTTTTTTCTTGGCCAGGAATAAGCCTCAAAGAGTTTTTAATATGCTTTATCAATTGAAATATACAGCCATTTTCAAACTTGAGTTTTATATAAACAAGGAATTTGTGATAAAATAAAAAGAATGGAGGATTTTTTATGGCTAAACAAAGAAATGAAATTGAAGAAAAATATACATGGGATTTAAGTACGATTTTCCCTACAGATGAAGCCTTTGAGACTGAACTTGCACAGGTTTCTGAAGAATTAAAAAATGCAAGCAATCTAGCAGGACATCTGCTGGATTCGGCAGAAAGTCTTTTGACAACAACGGAAATTCAATTAGACTTGATGCGTCGTATTGAGAAACTTTATTCCTATGCTCACATGAAGAATGACCAGGATACTCGTGTAGCAAAATATCAGGAATACCAAGCTAAAGGAATGACTATTTACAGTGAGTTTGGCCAAACTTTTGCTTTCTATGAGCCAGAATTCATGGAAATTACAGAAGATCAATACCAAGCTTTTTTGGCTGAAAAACCTGAACTACAAACTTATCAACATTATTTTGATAAGCTTTTGCAGAAGAAGGAACACATCCTGACCCAGCGTGAAGAGGAGTTGTTGGCTGGTGCTGGAGAAATCTTTGGTGCTGCCAGTGAAACCTTTGCTATTTTGGACAATGCGGATATCGTCTTTCCAGTAGTTCACAATGAAAAGGGCGAAGAAGTCCAGTTGACACATGGGAACTATATTTCTCTAGTAGAGTCTAAAAATCGAGAAGTTCGTAAGGAAGCTTATGAAGCTCTTTATAGTGTATATGAGCAGTATCAGCATACTTATGCTAAGACCTTGCAGACAAATGTTAAGGTTCAAAATTATAACGCGAAAGTCCGCAAGTTTTCATCTGCCCGTGAGGCTGCTTTATCGGCTAACTTTATCCCGGAAAGTGTCTATGATAGCTTGGTTTCTGCTGTAGACAAACACCTTCCTCTATTACAACGTTATATTGCCTTGCGAGCAAAGATTTTGGGTATTTCTGATTTGAAGATGTACGATTTGTACACACCTTTGTCAGAAACAGACTACAAGTTCACTTATGAGGAAGCCTTGGCTAAGTCTGAGGAAGTTCTGGCTATTCTGGGTGAGGATTATTTGAGCCGAGTGAAGACAGCCTTCTCAGAGCGCTGGATTGATGTTTATGAAAATCAAGGTAAGCGCTCAGGAGCATACTCGGGTGGCTCTTATGATACCAATGCCTTTATGTTGCTCAACTGGCAGGATACACTAGATAATCTCTTTACCTTGGTGCACGAGACAGGCCACAGTATGCACTCCAGTTATACTCGTGAGACCCAGCCTTATGTTTACGGAGACTATTCTATCTTCCTAGCTGAGATTGCTTCAACGACCAATGAAAATATCCTGACAGAAAAGCTCTTGGAAGAAGTAGAAGACGATGCTACTCGCTTTGCGATTCTTAATCACTTTTTGGATGGCTTTAGAGGAACGGTCTTCCGTCAAACTCAGTTTGCTGAGTTCGAGCACGCTATCCACAAGGCTGACCAAGAAGGACAAGTGTTGACTAGCGAGTTTCTCAATGAGCTATATGCAGACTTAAATGAGAAATACTACGGCTTGAAAAAAGAAGACAATCCGCAGATTCAGTTCGAATGGGCACGGATTCCTCACTTCTACTATAATTATTATGTTTTCCAATACTCTACAGGATTTGCAGCTGCTTCGGCCTTGGCCGAAAAGATTGTCCATGGTAGCCAAGAAGACAAGGACAAATATCTGGACTATCTCAAAGCTGGGAACTCTGACTATCCACTTAATGTCATCAAAAAGCAGGTGTGGATATGGAAAAAGAAGACTACCTAAATGCTGCTTTTGCAGTCTTTGAGCGTCGTTTGGACGAATTTGAAGCTTTGGTAGAAAAGTTGGGATTAGCATAAGATGGTCGAGACTTATAATCAAAACTCTAATCCCAATATGCGTCGGCCAGTGGTTAAAGAGGAAATTGTAGACTTTATGAGAAAGAGACTCCAGCCGGTCACTGGTGGACTCAAGGAGCTTGAAGACTTTGCCAGATCTGAAAATGTACCCGTGATTCCCCATGAGACAGTGGCTTACTTCCGCCTGCTTCTCGAAAGTCTCCAGCCAGAGAAGATTTTAGAAATCGGGACTGCTATTGGTTTTTCGGCCCTTTTGATGGCGGAGCATGCACCTCAAGCTCAGATTACGACTATTGATCGCAATCCAGAGATGATTGAGTTGGCTAAGGCTAATTTTGCTAAGTATGACAGCCGCCAGCAAATCACTCTGCTGGAAGGTGATGCGATGGATTTGCTTGAGACATTAGAGGATTCCTACGATCTTGTCTTTATGGACTCTGCCAAGTCCAAGTATGTGGTCTTTCTGCCTCAAGTCCTCAAACGCCTCAACCCTGGTGGCCTGGTCCTTATTGATGACGTCTTCCAAGGCGGAGATGTTGCTAAGCCTTTTGAAGAAATTAAACGCGGCCAACGGGCTATTTACCGAGGTTTACATAGTCTTTTTGATGCAACTTTGGACAGTCCTGATCTGACTGCGAGTCTGTTACCGTTAGGAGATGGCCTTCTGATGCTTAGAAAATCAAAATAAGCTGTAGATTTATAGGATTTTATCTAATTTTTAGAAAAATTTAAGCCATCAAATTTAATTTGTGGTACAATAGGAAAAGTGAGTAAACCAAGCTGTGTACTTCATTTTTAGAGAATAAAGAACGCAGCAACTCAATCAAGAGTAGAGACAATGGAATGAATTGTTTCAAGTCTAACAATTTTACAAAGGAGTTTTCATTAAAATGAAGAAAAAAATTGTCGCTGGGGCAGTAACCCTTTTGTCAGTAGCTGTTTTAGCAGCTTGTGGAAAAACATCAGGTTCTGACAAGGACATTATTACTATGAAGGGCGATACTATTACAGTATCTGAGTTTTATGATAAAGTAAAAAGCAATCCTTCTGCTCAGCAAGTTTTGTTGAATTTAACAATTAAAGAAGTATTTGAAAAACAATACGGCAAGAAAGTGACTGATAAAGAAGTCGAAGAAGCTTATGAAAAGAGCTCAAAAGCTTATGGAGATAATTTTGCTCGTGTCTTGGCTCAAGCAGGTTTGACAGAAGATGCTTATCGTGAACAAATTAGAACCAATAAGCTTGTAGAGTACGCTGTTAAGAAAGCTGCAGAAAAAGAGCTTACTGATGAAAATTATAAAGCTGCCTATGAATCTTATACACCAGAGGTAACTGCGCAAATTATCAAGGTGGACAGTGAAGATAAGGCTAAGGAAGTGTTAGCAGCTGCTAAAGCTGAAGGAGCTGATTTCGCACAGTTGGCTAAAGATAATTCAACAGATGGCGATACCAAAGATAAAGGTGGCGAAATCAAGTTTGACTCTGCAGCTACTAATGTGCCAGATGCTGTAAAAAAAGCTGCTTTTGGATTAGAAGCTAATGCAGTTTCAGATCTTGTAACTGTTCGTAGCAATCAAGGACAAGCTAGCTATTATATCGTTAAGTTAGTCAGCAAGACAGAGAAGTCTTCTAAGTGGGAAGATTATAAAGATAAATTGAAGCAAGTTATCTTAACTGCTAAGCAAAACAATACAAGCTTCATCCAAAGTGTTGTAGCAAAAGAATTGAAAGATGCAAACATCAAAGTTAAAGATGCTGCTTTCCAAAATCTCTTTTCTCAATACACCCAAACAAATACTTCATCTTCTTCATCAAAATAAGTTGACGAAGAAAGCATAAGCAAGTATAATGAAATGGTAAGAATTGATTTTTCAAGTTCTTAGTTCAGAGAATTGGCGGTGCTGCAAGCCATCTGAGACGAAAAATCATGCTACTCATCCTGCAAAATTGAATACGAAATGAGAATGACAAGTTCATTGAATGAAGGTGGTACCGCGGTTTTTCGCCCTTCGTGATATGGACTTGTCTTTTAATTTTTGGAGGTGTTTATGAAGACATTTCTTGTGAAACAAAAGTTTCGTTTTGGAGGCGAACGCTTCGATATCAAGGATGATAGAGGAGTAGTAAACTATCAGGTGGAGGGATCTTTTTTCAAAATTCCTAAGACCTTTACCATCTATGACGCCCATGGTAAGAAAGTCAGTGAAATCAGTAAAGAAATTTTTACCTGGCTTCCTCGCTTTAAGATTCAGCTACGTGACGGTTCGAATTTCTTCATTCGGAAGAAGTTGACCTTCTTGCGTGATAAGTATGAGTTTGATAGATTAGGGCTTCGAATTGAAGGTAACATCTGGGATTTGAATTTCAAATTGTTGGATGACCGTGATCAACTTGTCGCTGAGATTAAGAAAGAGATTTTCCATTTAACCTCAACTTACACTGTAACTGTCCTTGAGGACTCTTATGCAGATCTGGTCATTTCCCTCTGTGTGGCTATTGACTACGTCGAGATGCTGGAAAGTTCCTCATCATAAGAAAAATATTGAAAAGATTTAAGGAGAAAAATAAATGAAACAAATGTCAAGTGCTCAAATTCGCCAAATGTGGCTAGATTTCTGGGCAAGCAAAGGCCACTCTGTAGAACCATCAGTCAGCTTGGTTCCAGTAAACGACCCAACTCTTTTGTGGATTAACTCAGGGGTAGCAACCCTTAAGAAATACTTTGACGGGACTATTATCCCTGAAAATCCACGTATCACCAATGCGCAAAAAGCTATCCGTACCAACGACATCGAAAATGTCGGAAAAACGGCTCGCCACCATACTATGTTTGAAATGTTGGGGAACTTCTCTATCGGGGATTACTTCCGTGACGAAGCCATCACATGGGCTTATGAGCTTTTGACAAGCCCTGAGTGGTTTGATTTTCCAGCTGAAAAACTTTACATGACCTATTACCCTGATGACAAAGATTCATACAATCGTTGGATTGCTGTTGGTGTAGATCCAAGTCACTTGATCCCAATCGAAGACAACTTCTGGGAAATTGGTGCTGGACCTTCTGGACCTGATACAGAAATCTTCTTTGACCGTGGAGAAGAATTTGACCCAGAAAACATCGGTGTTCGTCTGCTTGCAGAAGATATCGAAAACGACCGTTACATCGAAATCTGGAATATCGTTTTGTCACAATTTAACGCTGATCCAGCTGTTCCTCGTAGCGAATACAAGGAATTGCCTCACAAAAATATTGATACGGGCGCTGGTTTGGAGCGTTTGGTAGCGGTTATCCAAGGGGCTAAGACAAACTTTGAAACTGACCTCTTCATGCCGATTATCCGTGAAGTTGAGAAATTGTCTGGTAAGGTCTATGACCAAGATGGCGACAACATGAGCTTTAAGGTTATCGCGGACCACATCCGTTCCCTTTCATTTGCTATCGGTGATGGTGCTCTTCCAGGAAATGAAGGTCGTGGTTATGTCCTTCGTCGTCTTCTCCGTCGTGCTTCTATGCACGGTCAAATTGGGCATCAACGAACCTTTCCTTTACAAACTCGTTCCAACTGTTGGAAAAATCATGGAAAGCTACTACCCAGAAGTGCTTGAAAAACGTGACTTTATCGAGAAAATCGTGAAGAGCGAGGAAGAGTCATTTGCCCGTACCCTTCACTCAGGTCAACACTTTGCAGAAACCATTGTAGCTGACTTGAAAGAAAAAGGTCAAAACGTTATCGCTGGACAAGATGTCTTCAAACTCTACGATACATATGGATTCCCAGTTGAATTGACAGAAGAAATCGCTGAAGAAGCAGGTATGATGGTTGACCGTGAAGGTTTTGAAGCAGCCATGAAAGAGCAGCAAGAACGTGCGCGTGCGTCTGCTGTTAAGGGTGGCTCAATGGGAATGCAAAATGAAACCCTCCAAAACATTACAGTGGGAAGTGTCTTCAACTACAATGCCAGTCAATTGCCTTCTAAGTTGGTGGCTATCGTAGCGGACAATGTTGAAGTTGAAGCTGTTTCAGAAGGAACTGCCTCTCTTATCTTTGCGGAAACTCCATTCTACGCTGAAATGGGTGGACAAGTAGCTGACCACGGTCAAATCTTGGATGCTAAAGGAAATGTCGTAGCGAATGTGACGGATGTGCAAAAAGCACCAAACGGACAAGCTCTTCATACTGTTGAAGTTCTTGCACCACTTGCTTTGAACCAAGAATACACCTTGGCAATTGATACCAACCGTCGTCATCGTGTCATGAAGAACCACACAGCCACTCACTTGCTCCATGCGGCCCTTCACAATATCCTTGGTCACCATGCGACACAAGCAGGATCTCTGAACGAAGTTGAATTCCTTCGCTTTGACTTCACACACTTCCAAGCCGTAACTCCTGAAGAGTTGCGCGCCATTGAACAGCAGGTCAATGAAAAAATCTGGGAAGCCATTGCAGTAGAAACTGTTGAGACAGATATTGACACTGCTAAAGAAATGGGAGCTATGGCCCTCTTTGGTGAGAAATACGGTAAAGAAGTCCGCGTTGTGACCATCGGTGATTACTCAGTGGAGCTTTGTGGTGGTACCCACGTTGGCAACACTTCTGAAATTGGTCTCTTCAAGATTGTCAAAGAAGAAGGTATCGGATCAGGAACTCGCCGTATCTTGGCAGTAACTGGTAAGGAAGCCTTTGAAGCCTATCGCGAACAAGAAGACGCTCTGAAAGCCGTCGCAGCAACCTTGAAAGCACCTCAACTCAAGGAAGTTCCTCACAAGGTTGAAGGCCTTCAAGAGCAACTCCGTCAATTGCAAAAAGAAAATGCAGAGTTGAAAGAAAAAGCTGCAGCTGCAGCAGCAGGCGATGTCTTCAAAGATGTGAAGGAAGTCAACGGACACCGTTACATTGCTAGTCAAGTTTCTGTATCAGATGCAGGTGCTCTTCGTACATTTGCAGATAACTGGAAACAAAAAGACTACTCTGACGTGCTTGTCCTAGTTGCAGCTATCGGTGACAAAGTTAATGTCCTTGTAGCAAGTAAGGCCAAAGACATTCACGCGGGTAACTTGGTTAAAGAATTGGCTCCAATCGTCGATGGACGTGGTGGTGGTAAACCAGACATGGCCATGGCAGGAGGAAGCAACCGAGCGAAAATCCAAGATTTGTTGGATGCAGTAGCAGGTAAATTGTAAGAAAAAAAGATCTATCCACTTGGATAGGTCTTTTTCCGTGCTCTCAACTTCATCACTTCTCTGTATGAGAAGCAAATAAGCCACTTTTAGGCAAGCAATCAAGCATGTTCTTTCAAATCATTAATGCTATCTTCAAAAAATATTGCATAAAAATACAAAAAACACTTGACAAAGTGGAGAAATATACGTAAAATAAAACGCATATTTATACGGAGGTGTTTTAAAAATATGCGAATTTCGATTATAGGAATTACTGGTTACTCAGGAATGGAACTCCTCCGTATTTTACTGCAACATCCGCAGGTGGAGGTCGTTTCTCTCCATGCCAGCCAAGATATGGAGGCCCCTGTGTCAGAGCTTTATCCTCATTTGAAGGGGATTTGCGACCTGAAAATAGAAGCGTTCAACAGTCAGGAAATAATGCGACGAGCAGATCTTGTTTTCTTTGCAACGTCAAGCGGAGTGGCTAAAGATTTGTCAAAAGATTTTGTAGAAGCGAGATTTCCAGTTATTGACCTTTCTGGTGATCATCGTTTGCCAGGGAATATTTATAAAAAATGGTATCAGAAAGAGCCAGCTGAAGACCATGTTCAAAATGAGTTTATTTATGGACTGTCTGAGTTTGCAGATGTCAGGGGGGAGCGATTTATTGCCAATCCCGGCTGCTATGCGACGGCTACAGAGTTGGCCTTGATTCCCTTGTTGCAGGCTCAGGTGATTGAGCTGGACTCCATTATTGTCGATGCCAAGAGCGGTTTGACAGGGGCTGGGAAAAATCCAGCTGCATCCAGCCATTTTGTTCATGTGCACGACAACTATGTGACTTACAAGCTGAATCAGCATCAGCATATTCCTGAGATTGTACAGCAATTGCAGCGTTTTGATGAGAGATTACAGCAGATTCAGTTTTCAACTTCTCTCATTCCTGTCAATCGTGGCATTGTAGCGACGGTTTACAGCAAGTTGAAAGAACCTTTGACTCGGGAAGAACTTGCTGCTATTTATCAGGAATGCTATCAGGACAAGCCTTTTGTCCGTATCCAAGCTTCTCTGCCGAATCTGCACCAGGTTGTCGGTACTAATTATACAGATATTGGTTTTTGCTATAATCCTGTGACAAATATTTTAACTGTCGTGGCTGTGATGGATAACCTGATTAAGGGGGCTGCTGGTCAGGCGGTTCAAAATATGAATCTGATGTTGGGCTTTCCTGAAACAGATGGCCTGCTCAGTCAACCGTCCTATGTATAGATGAGAAAGGGTTAGATATGAAGATCATTGATGGAACGATTGCCAGTCCACTAGGCTTTTCGGCTGACGGTTTACACGCCGGCTTTAAGAAAAAGAAGTTGGATTTTGGTTGGATTGTGTCAGAAGTACCAGCCAGTGTGGCTGGAGTCTATACGACTAATAAGGTCATTGCTGCTCCGCTTCTAGTGACCAAGGCATCAATCCAAAAGAGTCAGAAATTGCAGGCAATAGTGGTTAATTCTGGTGTTGCCAATTCCTGTACAGGCCAGCAGGGACTGGATGCTGCCTATGAGATGCAGCGATTAACTGCTCAAAAGCTGAAGATTGAGCCCGACTTGGTAGGTCTGGCTTCTACAGGAGTCATCGGCGAGCAGCTTCCAATGGATGCTCTGAAAAATGGCCTTTCTCAGATTCTGGTGAGTGGCAAGGCAGAAGATTTTGCTGAGGCTATCTTGACGACGGATACTTGTACCAAGACCTGTGTAGTCACAGAAGAGTTTGGCTCAGACCTGGTGACTATGGCAGGAGTGGCTAAGGGATCGGGCATGATTCATCCGAATATGGCGACCATGCTGGCCTTTATCACTTGTGATGCTAATATTTCTAGCGCAACCCTGCAAGCGGCTCTCAGCCAGCATGTTGAGACGACTTTCAACCAAATCACGGTGGATGGGGATACATCGACCAATGACATGGTATTAGTCATGGCTAACGGCTGCCAACAAAATGAGGAAATTCTGCCAAATACGGAAGAATTTGAAAAGTTTTCTAAGATGCTCCGCTATCTTATGGCTGACTTGGCTAAGAAAATTGCCAAGGATGGCGAAGGAGCGACCAAGCTGATTGAGGTCAATGTTCGGCATGCCAAGGATGAACGGAGCGGCCGTATGATTGCTAAAGTGTCGTTGGCTCTAGTTTGGTTAAAACCGCCATTTTTGGCCAAGATCCCAATTGGGGCCGAATCTTAGCAGCTATCGGCTATGCGGGAGCAGATGTCTCAGTAGATAATATTGATATTTGGATTGCGGGGATTCCAGTTATGCAGTCTTCTAGCCCTGTGGCTTTTGACCCCGAGGAAACGAGTGATGCCATGGCTGGAGAGCTGCTGACCTTGACCATTGACCTACACGATGGGGAAGCTGAAGCTCAGGCTTGGGGTTGCGATCTATCCTATGATTATGTGAAAATCAATGCTCTCTATAGAACCTAAGGAGAAATGCGATGAAAGATGTGATTGTTATAAAAATTGGTGGCGTTGCTGCGCAAAAGCTGTCTACTAAGTTTATCAAGCAAATGCAAGTTTGGATAGCAGCTGGTAAGAAAATCGTGGTCGTTCACGGGGGCGGTCTGGTCATAAACCAACTCATGAAAGAGCGTCAGCTACCAACTCGCAAGGTTAAAGGGTTGCGGGTGACAGCCAAGTCTGACTTACCCATCATTGAGCAGGCCTTGCTAGGTCAAGTCGGCCGGATGCTGACACAAGAACTGAACGAGTCAGATATTGAAAGCCTTCAGCTGGTTTCTCATTTGGGAAAGACAGTTTCGGCAGATTTTATCGACAAAGACCTCTATGGTTATGTCGGTCAGGTGACGGCCATTCAAACTGCTTATCTAGAGCAGCTGCTGGATGCGGACATAGTTCCCGTACTGGCTTCGTTAGGAGAAAATGCAACTGGCGAGCTCTTAAATATCAATGCAGACTATCTAGCTGCGGCAGTTGCCAGTAGTTTGCAGGCAGAGAAGCTAATCCTGATGACAGATATAGAAGGAGTTTTAGAGGATAAAAAGTCCTGCCCCAGCTTCTGACCAGTCAGGTGCCCAAGAAGATTCAGACAGGTGTCATCAAGGGCGGCATGATTCCTAAGATTGAGAGTGCTGTCCAGACTGTGCTTTCCGGTGTCGGGCAGGTTCTGATTGGCGACAATCTTTTGACAGGCACCTTGATAGCAGAGGGATAATTATGACTTATTTATTTGAAAACTACAAGCGGGCGCCTATTGAGTTTGTTAAAGCAGAGGGCTCCTATCTGATTGACAGTGAGGGAAAGGCTTATTTGGATTTTTCATCGGGGATTGGCGTAACCAATCTTGGCTTTCACCCGCAGGTCCAGCAGGCTTTGATCCAGCAAGCAGGTCGCATCTGGCACAGTCCCAATCTCTATCTTAGCTCTCTGCAAGAGCAGGTGGCTCAGGAACTGGCTGGTTCTTATGATTATTTGGCATTTTTCTGCAATAGCGGAGCAGAAGCTAATGAAGCAGCTATTAAGCTAGCCCGCAAAGCTACTGGCAAGCAAGGCATTATCACTTTTCAACAATCTTTTCATGGTCGGACCTTTGGAGCTATGGCCGCAACAGGACAGGATAAGATTAAGAAGGGCTTTGGCGATGGGGTGCCTCATTTCAGCTATGTGGTTTACAATGATCTGTCCAGCGTAGAAAAGTTGGTCAATCAGGATACAGCAGCTATCATGCTGGAATTGATCCAAGGAGAATCAGGTGTTCGTCCAGCAGAAGCAGCTTTTGTCAAAGATTTGGCTGATTTTTGCCAACAAGAGGGAATTTTGCTGATTGTCGATGAGGTCCAGACAGGTATGGGGCGCACTGGTCAGCTTTATTCCTTTGAGCACTATGGGATTATACCGGATATTGTAACACTGGCTAAGGGTCTGGCCAATGGTCTGCCCGCAGGTGCTCTATTAGGAAAATCAAGCTTGGCTCCCGCTTTTGGACCTGGCAGTCATGGTTCTACCTTTGGTGGCAATAAATTAGCCATGGCAGCTGCCTTGGAGACCTTGCATATCATGAAAGAGGCGGGCTTTCTAGAAGAAGTCAGGTCTAAGAGTGCTATCTTGATGGAGCAACTGCAGCTTGCTTTTCAGGACCATCCAAAGATTTCTGCTGTTCGCGGCCTGGGCATGATGATTGGGATTGAAACAAGCGCCAGTCTGTCAAGGCTTGTTGAAGCTGCTCGTCAGAAAGGCTTGATTATCCTGACCGCCGGAGATAATGTTATCCGTCTCCTGCCGCCTTTGACTATCAGCAAGGAGGAAATCCAGCAGGGGATTGCTATTTTAAAAGAAGTATTTTCAGAAGTAGATGAGTAAAGGAAAAGGATTCAGTTTGAGCTGGATTCTTTTTTGTCTATGATAATAGTACTTTTGACAAGGATTGTTATTTTTTTGACAAAGATGCTTGTCAAAAAGAAAAGAATCTGTTACAATGTTTTTGAACAGGAAATGGAGGGACGCTTATGAATGTATTCTTATGGTTCTTGTTTCCGATGACTTTTATGGTTTTTATCTTTGGGATTGATTCTTCCAATAAGTTAAAACGGATGCAGGGACGGATAAAGTCTTTAGAAAGAAATAGAAAAGGAGAAAAAACAATGTCACGATTTTTAAAAGAGATGATTGGAAAGAAACCAATGATTACAAGTGAATTGATTGGGACAAATGATTGGCTTGTAGTGGATGTGGATGAAGACTGGGTTAAGCTTAGTAAAACAGATAAAAAAGGCCAGAAAAAAACGAAGCTTATGCGAATTGAAGATATTCGGTCTGTTGAACTGCTGGAGAATTGAGAGGAAATTTCATGAAATTAAAGAATCGTCTCAAGGAGTTGCGAGCACGAGATGGCCTCAATCAGACAGAGTTAGCAAGGAGAGCAGAAGTATCCAGACAGACTATCAGTCTCTTGGAACGAGGCGAGTACACTCCCTCTATCATTATTGCGTTGAAAATTGCTCATATTTTTGGAGAAACTGTCGAGAACGTTTTTAGAATCGAGGAAGAATGAAACAACTTAAAAATAATCGTCAACTTTTGCTTTTATCTTTGTTTATTGTTTATGTCTTGTCTTATGTTTTAAAAGATGCAGGGCTACTTCAAATAGAATTGCCCCTGAGGTTAGAATGGGCTGTTGTGTTTTATCTCACTCTAGCAGCTATCCTAGATAAAAGAATAAGCCATAAAAGAAAAGCTAGCTGTAAGTCTAGTGTAGGCTCTAAATTGAGAGGTAGGAAAGGAAAATCATGACAACGAAAAAAAGAATAATGAGAAATGTAATTTTCTTAATTCTAGCCATAATCATTGGAGGAGTAATCGGCTCCTTTGCTGCTCGCATTGAACATGTCTCTTGGCCAAGTTTTTTGAATGTAGGACTACTACAAAACATAGGACGTGTTTGCTTGACCATTCTTTATCCTTTAACCTTTTATTTAATCTACCAAGCAAATAAGTATCATATGTCTATGGAGAAAGAAGAGGATGAAGATAAAGAATATGAGCTTTATCGTCGAAGCTTTAAAACGTTAGAATCTGTGACAATCTTATTTAATGTCACCTCTGCTTTGACTTTATTTACCTTATTTACCTTATTTGTTGGTGTAAACTATGTTTTTCCATTATTAGAAGCTGGTGCGGTGTTTTGGATTAATCTATATGATGGAGTTATTCTTCTAGCCCTTGTAATTGCCCAAATAGTATTGCTCAAGACGACACAGAAAATCCGAAAATATAAACTATCGATAGCACCTACCGTTGAAGAAATGAAGAAATTTACTTTTTCCTTTGACGAGGGAGAACTACAAGCTAACTATGAACAGAGCTTTTTGATCCTCTTTAACCTAAATCAACGGGTCATTCCTAGCCTATATGTTCTTATGTGGTTGGTGGGCTTATTGACTCCGATGAATGTTGTTTCAGCTTATATCGTACTGACCATTATTTTCATTTATATCAATGTCATGTTCTATCCTATGGTTAAAAGGTACTTTAAATAAGAGAAGAAAGGATTGACTATGAAATTACTGCGAAAGATTGATTTTTTAACGGATAAGAAAACGAACCTTTGGCTTAATATAGGAGCTCTTTTATTAATTCTCCCTTTTCTCTTTTTCTTTGCTTGGGTAGCACTTGAATTGTTAGAAGAAGACGAGGGGCTGTTCGTCTTTACAGACTTTTTATACTTGTTCGCCTTGCTGGTTGTGCATGAGTTGATCCATGGCTTTTTCTTCAAGATCTTTGGTGATGACAAAACGAAGGTCAAATTTGGTTTTAAAAACGGTATGGCCTACGCGACTAGCCCTGGGAGTTTTTATAGCAGGGGTAAGATGTTGATCATTGCTCTGGCACCCTTTGTTTTGATCAGTCTCTTTTTAACAGTCTGTTGTGAACTTGAATGGCTATCCAGCCCTTCCTACATTGCTCTGGCTAGCATTCATGCAGCCTCTTGTATCGGTGATTTTTATTTGTCTTATATCCTCATTAGTCAGAAGGAAGAAATTCTTGTTGAAGATACCGAAGTTGGTCTAAATATTTATCGAAAGGATTAGAAATATGAAGAATACAAAGAACATCAAAACCTTCCTTGTCCATTTAGGACTTTATTCATTAGTTATATTGTCTTATTTTGTTATTTTTTCAAGCATCATTTCTAGTGTTTTAGAATCTCTGATGATGGGAACCTCTCAATATATTGCTCTCCCGATCCTTTTATTCTTATCGGCTTTATATATTATTCCTTTGTGGAAATGGTATCAGCATGATTTGAAATTAGAGGTGAAAAAAACAAGGATAATCTCTTCTGTTTGGCTACCGGTCATTCTTTTGATTGCTTTTATAATTTTCCAAGAATTAATGCCCACGAATCCGTCGGAAAATCAAAATAATGTAGAAATGCTGATTGCTTATCAGCCTGCATTTGCTTTTATTTTTGTGGTTTTCCTTGCTCCGATTGTTGAAGAGCTGCTGACTCGAGGTTTTATGGCTAAGTTCTTTTTCTCAAACCAAGTGACCTCCTTACGAAAGTTACTCTATATTCTTGTCTCCTCTACTTTATTTTCTCTACTTCATAGGCCAGCAACCCCAGGTCAATTTCTAACGTACTTTATTATGGGAGTTATCTTTGCCTTAGGCTATTTATGTAGGAAAGATATACGGTATGCGATTGCTTTGCATATGGCTAATAATTTGTTTGCCTTTGTTCTCTTTGTCTTCTTTCAATAGAATAACGAAATATAAGACAGCACTTCTAAAGTTAGGCAGAAAATGTCTAACGGCAGAAGTGTTTTCTTTGGAATAGAGTTTAAATACCAAACTACTTTCTGGTCTTTCGAAAGCTAGCAGTTTCAAATTCTTGTGAAAGTGTTTTCCGGATGGTATAATGAGCTATCAAACGAAAAGAGGTTTCCTTATGTCCAAAGTCCTATTAATTGTCAACCCTAGTTCGGGAGGAGAAAAAGCCAAGTCCTATGAAGACTTGGCGAGAGAAAAGCTGGCAGAATGTTTCGATGAGGTAGTAGTCAAGCATACTGAAAAAGGCGGAGACGCAACAGCTTTTGCTAAGCAAGCAGCAGAAGATCGTTATGATAGCGTCTTTGTCATGGGTGGCGATGGAACTGTCAATGAAGGAATCAGCGGTCTGGCTGAACTAGACTATCGTCCGACCTTTGGTTTCTTTCCACTTGGTACGGTCAATGACTTGGCGCGTGCTCTCGGCATTCCTCTAGACGCTGAAGAAGCCATCCAAAATCTGGATATCAACAAAGTCAAGCCACTTGATATCGGCAAGATTAATGACCAGTACTTTATGAATGTGGTTGCCATTGGAACCATTCCAGAGTCGATCAATAATGTAGATTCTGAAGACAAGACCAAGTGGGGTAAGTTTGCCTACTTTATCTCTGGTTTCAAGCAGTTGATGGATACTAGTTTTTACGAATTTTACTTGAAGATTGATGGAGAGGAGCGCACGATAAAGAGCAGTACACTCTTGATTGGCTCTACCAACTCAATCGGAGGTTTCGAGAGTATTCTCCCTGAAGCCACTGTCAATGACGGCTTGCTTCACCTCTTGTATCTTAAGGATAAAAATCTCTTTGACACCTTGGTTTCTGTGCCAGATTTGATTTCGGGCAATGGTGAGAAAAGTGATAATATCGAGTATCTAACCTTTAAGGAAATCACAGTTGAGTTGGCTGATGCAAACGCAGAGCTCAGCGTCAACGTTGACGGAGATGAGGGAGACCAACTGCCAGTGACGATTCGTGTCTTACCATCCCACTTGAATGTTTATTACTAAATATTTTGGGAAAATCTAGATGATGTTTGCTTTATCTGTTCTCTTTGCTAGTTTAGACTACAAAACCCCTCTTTCCAACGAAGGAAAGAGGGGTTCTTTGTTTTATAAAGCGTAATTATAATCACCATATTTCATACGTTATAACGTATGAAATATGTTTTTATTTGGTTCATAATTTATAAACCGTAATTATAGTCGTCGTCCTGCATAGCTTCCACTTCGCCAAGTAGGTATCCGTTACCAACTTGGGAGAAGAAGTCATGGTTGGAAGTACCGGTTGAGATACCGTTCATAACAATAGGATTGACATCATCAGCGGTATCAGGGAAGAGAGGATCTTGGCCTAGGTTCATTAAGGCCTTATTGGCATTGTAGCGTAGGAAGGTCTTGACTTCCTCTGTCCAGCCAACTCCATCATAAAGTGTTTCAGTATAGCCTTCTTCATTTTCATAGAGGGTATAGAGTAGGTCATACATCCATTCTTTGAGTTTTTCTTGCTCGTTTTCTGGTAATTCGTTAAAACCTAGCTGGAACTTGTAGCCGATGTAGGTTCCGTGGACGGATTCATCACGGATAATCAGCTTGATAATCTCAGCGACGTTAGCCAGTTTATTATTCCCCAGATAGTAAAGTGGAGTGAAGAAACCAGAGTAGAAGAGGAATGTTTCCAAGAAAACGCTGGCTACTTTCTTTTCTAAGGCTGTACCATTTAAGTATATCTCATTGATAATTTCAGCTTTCTTTTGCAAGTATGGGTTTGTATTGGTCCAAGCAAAGATTTCATCGATTTCTGACTTGGTGTTAAGCGTAGAAAAGATAGAAGAGTAAGACTTGGCGTGAACGGACTCCATGAATTGAATGTTGTTGAAGACAGCTTCTTCGTGGGCTGTACGGACGTCCTTACGTAGGGCATCTACACCAGATTCAGACTGGAGGGTATCCAGCAGGGTCAGACCACCGAAGACCTTGCCGACCAAGTCCTTTTCCTTGTGAGACAGCTTTCTCCAGTCATCCAGGTCATTAGACAGGGGAATTCGGGTATCCAGCCAGAATTGTTCTGTCAATTTTTCCCAAGTTGATTTATCGATAACATCTTCAATAGCGTTCCAGTTAATGGCTTTGTAGTAAGTTTCCATTTGAAATCTCTTTCTATGTGTTGTGATGTGATAAAGAATCATTATTATTTTATCACAATTTTATAAGGGGATCGAACAAAAAGTCGGCGAACCGACTTTTGAGTTGTTAGCTGATAATAGTAATCGAGTCAGTAAGTAAAAACGAGATGACTGATTACTAGAAGAACTAGATCACACAGCTTTCACATTGGTTGGCACCGACTTCGCCACCATCATCAGTGAAGGTACGGACGTAGTAGATGGACTTGATACCCTTGTTGAAGGCGTAGTTACGCAGGATAGACAAGTCGCGGGTAGTTTGCTTGCTTTCTTTTTTCCACTCGTAGAGGCCTTTAGGAATATCGCTGCGCATAAAGAGAGTAAGGGAAAGACCTTGGTCCACGTGCTCAGTTGCCGCTGCATAGACATCGATAACCTTGCGCATGTCCATGTCGTAGGCGCTAGTATAGTATGGGATGGTCTCAGTTGATAGACCAGCAGCAGGATAGTAGATCTTACCGATTTTTCCTTTTCCTGACGTTCTTCGATCCGTTGAGTAATTGGGTGGATTGAGGCAGAAACGTCATTGATGTAGCTGATAGATCCATTTGGTGCAACGGCTAGGGCGGTTCTGGTGGTAGAGACCATCAGCCTTGACCTTATCTCGTAACTCTGCCCAATCCTCTGCAGATGGAATAAAGATTCCTGCGAAAAGTTCCTTCACACGTTCAGACTTAGGTACAAATTCACCCGTTAGGTATTTGTCAAAGTAAGTTCCGTTAGCATAGTCAGATTTTTCAAAGTTGTGGAAAGTCACGCCACGCTCGCGAGCGATATTGTTAGACTCAACCAAGGTCCAGTAGTTCATGAGCATGAAGTAGATGCTGGTGAACTCTACAGCTTCCGCTGATCCGTAATCGATCAACTGCTGAGCTAAATAACTGTGTAGCCCCATAGCACCTAAACCAAAAGTATGGGCTAGGCTATTTCCGTGATCAATAGAAGGCACAGCTGTAATGTGTGAACTATCAGTAACGAAAGTAAGAGCGCGTGTCATAGTTCGGATAGACTTTCCAAAGTCAGGAGAAGTCATCATGTTGACAACGTTGGTAGAACCTAAGTTACATGATACATCTGTTCCCAGGTGAAGATACTCTTGGGCGTCATTCAAAAGACTAGGTTCTTGCACTTGCAGGATTTCAGAGCAAAGGTTACTCATGATGATTTTACCGTCAATTGGATTTGAACGGTTGGCTGTATCGATATTTACGACATAAGGATAGCCAGATTCTTGTTGGAGTTTAGAAATTTCTGTTTCCAAATCACGAGCCTTGATCTTGGTTTTAGTGATATTTGGATTAGCGACCAACTCATCATATTTTTCAGTGATGTCAAGGTAGGCAAATGGCACACCATATTCGCGTTCAACAGAATATGGGCTGAAGAGGTACATTTCTTCATTCTTACGTGCCAATTCGTAGAATTTATCTGGAATGACAACACCGAGTGAGAGGGTTTTAACCCGAACTTTTTCGTCAGCATTTTCTTTCTTAGTTGAAAGGAAAGCGATGATATCTGGGTGGAAGACGTTGAGGTAAACAACTCCAGCTCCCTGGCGTTGTCCCAGCTGGTTAGAGTAGGAGAAGCTGTCTTCAAAGAGTTTCATAACAGGCACAACGCCAGATGCAGCTCCTTCATAACCCTTAATAGGTGCTCCAGCTTCCCGTAGATTGCTGAGGGAAATACCGACTCCGCCTCCGATACGAGATAGTTGAAGGGCAGAGTTGATAGAGCGACCGATTGAGTTCATATCATCTGTTACTTGGATGAGGAAGCAAGATACCAATTCACCGCGACGAGCTCGACCTGCATTAAGGAAGCTTGGTGTAGCTGGTTGGTAGCGTTGGTGGATGATTTCATTGGCAATATCCTTAGCAATCGCTTCATCTCCATTGGCAAAGTAGAGGGCGTTAAAGAGAACACGCTCTTCCATGCCTTCTAGATAGTATTCACCATCATTTGTCTTTAGTGCATACTGGTTGTAGAATTTGTAAGCCGCCATGAAAGATTTAAACTTGAAATCTTGCGCATGGATAAAAGCAGCCAGCTCTTCGATGTACTCAGGAGAATAAAGCTGGATAAATTCTTTTTCTAGATAGTTTTCTTCTATTAAATATTTAATTTTTTCTGTAATTGAAGAAAATTGTTTAGTATTCGGCTCAACGTTTTCTTTAAAGAAAGCTTCTAAGGCTTCTTGGTCTTTATGAAGCATGATTTGACCGTTGACAGGACGGTTAATCTCATTGTTAAGACGGAAGTATGTAACGTCTTCTAAGTGTTTTAAACCCATAATCGTTTCCTTTATAATTCTTTTCTACAAAAGAAAGTGCTCCTATATACTATAGAAGCTCCCCTTCTTTTTTGTCTTGCTATTCTTATGACAGTTGTTTTAATTTATTTGGTTGGAAACCAGAGAAAGCATCAGTTGCTGTTTGAATAACTGGAGCAGCATTGAAGCCTAGGCTTTTGACGTGCTCGATATATTCTGGCTGTTCGTCAAGATTAATTTCTCTATATTCCACATGATTTGTATCCAAGAATCGTTTGGTCATTTTGCATTGAACACAATTATTTTTTGAGTAAATCGTTACCATAAAAGGAACTCCTGTTTATTAAAATTTAATTCTTTCTTAGTATATCTCAAAGAAAAAATCTTGTCAATGGATTAGACTAAATATTGTGTTATGTTTTATTATAACACAGTATAGAATACAAGATATGGTGTTTTGCAGTAAAGGTGAAAAAGAGAAAGTATCTTAAAGATTGATAAATCAAGGTTTTTTTACATGGGTGGTAAAAATTCTTTTTCTAATTTTTTTGAAAATAGAGTTAACAATTCTCAAATAAAAAAAGTTATCTGGAGACATAGCTAGATAGAACTTATAAAATAAGGTGTCTGATAAGATTTTAGATTGAAAAATGCTGTTGAAATTTGAAAAAACTGATACTGATTCTTGAAAAAGATTTCAAAAAATGATATAATCAGAAATTGTAAGGGTTATCAAAATATCCTAAAAAAGAATTATTTAAAGGAGAGTCTAATTATGGCTTCTAAAGATTTCCACATTGTGGCAGAAACAGGTATTCACGCTCGTCCAGCAACTTTGTTGGTTCAAACTGCAAGTAAATTTGCTTCAGATATCACTCTTGAATACAAAGGTAAATCAGTAAACTTGAAATCAATCATGGGCGTAATGAGCCTTGGTGTTGGTCAAGGTGCAGACGTAGTTATCTCTGCTGAAGGTGCAGATGCTGACGACGCACTTGCAGCAATTGCAGAAACAATGGAAAAAGAAGGATTGGCATAATATGACAGAAATGCTTAAAGGAATTGCGGCATCTGATGGTGTTGCTGTTGCTAAGGCATATCTATTAGTCCAACCGGATTTGTCATTTGAGACTGTTTCAGTCGAAGATACGAATGCAGAAGAGGCTCGTTTGGATGCAGCTCTTGAAGCTTCACAGAACGAGCTTTCTATTATCCGCGAGAAGGCAGTAGGTAGCCTTGGTGAAGAAGCAGCCCAAGTATTTGATGCTCACTTAATGGTTCTCTCTGACCCTGAAATGGTTGGTCAGATTAAAGAAACAATCCGTACGAAAAAGTGAACGCTGAAGCGGGACTTAAAGAAGTAACGGATATGTTTATCACAATTTTTGAAGGTATGGAAGACAATCCGTACATGCAGGAACGTGCAGCGGATATCCGTGACGTTACAAAACGTGTTCTTGCAAACCTTTTGGGTAAAAAATTGCCAAACCCAGCTTCTATTAATGAGGAAGTGGTTGTCATTGCACATGACTTGACTCCATCTGATACAGCACAGCTTGATAAAAACTTTGTTAAGGCTTTTGTAACAAATATCGGTGGACGGACTAGTCACTCAGCAATCATGGCTCGTACGCTTGAAATTGCTGCTGTTCTCGGTACTAATAATATTACAGAATTGGTAAAAGACGGGGACATCATTGCAGCTAATGGTATCACTGGTGAAGTGATTATCAACCCAACTGAAGATCAAATTTCAGACTTCAAAGCAGCTGGTGAAGCTTATGCAAAACAAAAGGCTGAATGGGAATTGCTTAAGGATGCCGAAACTGTAACTGCAGATGGCAAACACTTCGAGTTGGCGGCTAACATTGGTACACCAAAAGACGTTGAAGGTGTAAATGCAAATGGTGCAGAAGCTGTTGGTCTTTACCGTACTGAGTTCCTCTATATGGATTCACAAGATTTCCCAACAGAAGATGAGCAGTATGAAGCATACAAAGCTGTTCTTGAAGGAATGAATGGAAAACCAGTGGTTGTTCGTACGATGGATATTGGTGGAGATAAGGAACTCCCTTACTTCGATATGCCACATGAAATGAACCCATTCCTTGGCTTCCGTGCTTTGCGTATCTCTATTTCTGAAACTGGTAATGCAATGTTCCGTACACAAATTCGCGCTCTCTTGCGTGCTTCTGTACATGGACAATTGCGCATCATGTTCCCAATGGTAGCTCTTCTGACAGAATTCCGTAAAGCTAAAGCGGTTTACGAAGAAGAAAAGGCGAAGTTGCAGGCTGAAGGTGTTGCTGTAGCAGACAACATTCAAGTAGGTATCATGATTGAAATTCCGGCTGCAGCTATGCTGGCGGATCAATTTGCTAAGGAGGTTGACTTCTTCTCTATTGGTACCAATGACTTGATTCAGTACACTATGGCAGCAGACCGGATGAATGAACAAGTTTCTTACCTCTACCAACCATATAATCCATCTATCCTTCGTTTGATCAATAATGTTATCAAGGCAGCTCATGCGGAAGGTAAGTGGGCAGGTATGTGTGGAGAAATGGCTGGTGACCAAACTGCAGTACCATTGCTTGTTGGTATGGGCTTGGATGAGTTCTCTATGAGTGCGACATCTGTTCTTCGGACTCGTAGCCTCATGAAGAAGCTAGATACTAAGAAGATGGAAGAACTGGCTCAACGTGCATTGACAGAATGTGCAACGTTGGAAGAAGTCTTGAAACTTGAAAAAGAATATCTGGACTTTGATTAATTAATTTATAGAGCGGGAAACCGCTCTTTTTTAGAACCATTTTCAAAATGGTTCTTTCTTTAAATTTCGTTCGTCAAAACATCAACTTATATATGGATGAAAATGAATCAACAGGAAATTGGCATATAAGAAAACGGAGAGAGGGCAATCGTTCGGTTTTTGGAAAAAATTGCCAAAATTTATGAAATTTACTTGAAAAAATGTCGAAATTAAGATAAAATAGAAACATAGAAAACGCTTACAAAGAGGTGATTGCATGGACAAAAACGAAGCATTAAGAACCTTTACAACTGGTGAAAACTTTCATTTGCAACACTATCTAGGAGCACATCAGGAAGAAGTAGATGGTAAGGTCGGCTACTCTTTCCGTGTTTGGGCTCCCAATGCTCAGAGTGTTCATTTGATTGGTGATTTCACTAATTGGTATGAAAATCAAATTCCTATGGCACGTAATGAAGCAGGGGTCTGGGAAGTATTTACAGACCTACCAAAGGAAGGAGATATTTACAAGTACAATGTCAAACGTAGCAGTGGTCAAGAAATTTTGAAAATTGATCCACTGGCTATCTATTTGGAAGAGCGTCCTGGAACTGGAGCAGTTATCCGTACTATTCCTGAAAAGAAATGGAAAGATGGTCTCTGGCTAGCCCGTCGGAAGCGCTGGGGCTTCTTCTCACGACCTGTCAATATCTATGAAGTGCATGCTGGCTCATGGAAACGCAATGAAGATGGCAGTCCTTATAGCTTTTCTCAGTTAAAAGAAGACTTGATTCCTTATCTAGTGGAGATGAACTACACACATGTGGAATTTATGCCACTTATGGCTCACCCACTGGGACTTAGCTGGGGTTATCAGCTTATGGGCTACTTCGCCTTTGAGCATACCTATGGTACACCTGAGGAATTCCAAGATTTCGTCGAAGAGTGTCACTTGAACAATATCGGGGTCATTGTGGACTGGGTGCCAGGTCACTTCACTATTAATGATGATGCTTTAGCCTACTATGATGGGACACCGACTTTCGAGTATCAGGACCACGATCGGGCTCATAACTATGGTTGGGGTGCTCTCAACTTTGATTTGGGCAAGAATCAGGTTCAGTCTTTCTTGATTTCCAGCATTAAATTCTGGATTGATTTCTATCATCTGGACGGTATTCGGGTTGATGCTGTCAGCAATATGCTCTATCTGGACTATGATAGCGGACCTTGGCAACCAAACAAAGATGGAGGCAATCGCAATTATGAAGGGTATTACTTCCTGCAACGCCTCAATACGGTTATCAAGCTAGCTCATCCAGATGTCATGATGATTGCAGAGGAAAGTTCCTCAGGGACCAAGATTACTGGTATGAGAGAGCTGGGTGGCCTAGGTTTTGACTACAAGTGGAATATGGGCTGGATGAATGATATCCTTCGTTTCTACGAAGAAGATCCGATTTATCGTAAGTACGATTTTAATCTGGTAACCTTTAGCTTTATGTACGTATTCTCTGAAAACTTCCTACTGCCGTTCTCACATGATGAAGTGGTTCACGGCAAGAAGAGTCTCATGCACAAGATGTGGGGCGACCGTTATAATCAATTTGCAGGGCTCCGCAATTTGCTGACCTACCAAATCTGCCATCCGGGCAAGAAATTGCTCTTTATGGGATCAGAATTTGGTCAGTTCTTAGAATGGAAGTCAGAAGAGCAGCTAGAATGGTCTAATCTGGACGATCAAATGAACAAGAAGATGCAGGGCTTTACTGCTGCACTCAATGCCTTCTATAAAGACAATCGTCCGCTTTGGGAAATTGATCTGAGTTATGATGGTATCGAAATCATTGATGCAGATAATGTTGATCAAAGTGTCCTCTCCTTTATTCGTAAGACTGAAAAAGGAGATATGTTAGTTTGTGTATTCAATATGGCGCCGGTAGAGCGGAAGAACTTTACCATTGGTGTTCCAGTGGAAGCCATTTATGAAGAAGTATGGAACACTGAATTAGAAGAATGGGGAGGTGTTTGGAAGGAACATAACGAAACAGTTCAGTCTCAAGAAGGACTTTGGAAGGATTATCCTCAGACCTTGACCTTCACACTGCCAGCTCTTGGAGCCAGCATCTGGAAGATCAAGCGTCGTATTAAATCAAAGTCGACTAAAAATAAAAAATAGGGTTATCCCATTTGTTGTAATTGAACTTGTATTAAAATATCGGAGAAAAATACGCAATTTGCGAAATGAAATGAGCCATAAGTTCGGATGCTGTAAGGTATAAGTCTTCCTTGGAGTACCGTTCCGTCAACACATTTCCTGTTTTTGATGTTTAATGCACTCGAACCTTAGCAAGGAGTAGTCTATGAAGAATGAAATGCTAGCTTTGATTCTTGCCGGTGGGCAAGGAACACGTCTTGGAAAGCTTACACAGAGTATTGCAAAACCTGCAGTACAGTTTGGTGGACGATATCGTATTATTGACTTTGCCCTGTCTAACTGTGCTAATTCCGGCATTCACAATGTCGGTGTCATTACTCAATACCAGCCTCTGGCTTTGAATAGCCATATTGGAAATGGGTCCAGCTGGGGATTAGACGGCATTAATACAGGGGTGTCCATTCTTCAGCCTTATTCTGCTAGTGAAGGAAATCGCTGGTTTGAAGGAACTAGTCATGCAATATTCCAAAATATTGATTACATTGACAGCATCAATCCAGAATATGTCTTGATCTTATCTGGAGACCATATTTACAAGATGGATTATGATGATATGCTCCAGTCTCACAAGGACAATAATGCCAGCTTGACAGTAGCTGTACTGGATGTGCCTCTCAAAGAAGCCAGCCGTTTTGGTATCATGAATACAGATGCTAATAATCGGATTGTTGAATTTGAGGAAAAACCAGAAAATCCTAAGTCAACTAAGGCTTCTATGGGGATTTATATCTTTGATTGGCAACGCCTGCGCAATATGCTGGTGGCAGCTGAAAAGAGCAATGTAGATATGTCCGATTTCGGTAAAAATGTTATCCCTAACTACTTAGAATCTGGCGAAAGTGTTTATGCTTATGATTTTGAAGGCTATTGGAAAGACGTTGGTACGGTTGAGTCTCTCTGGGAGGCTAATATGGAATATATCAATCCAGAAAATGCTTTGGATAGCCGTAACCGTCGCTGGAAGATTTATTCTCGTAACTTGATTTCTCCGCCAAACTTCCTCAGTGAAAATGCCAAAGTAGAAGATTCTCTGGTTGTTGATGGTTGCTTTGTCGATGGGACTGTTAAACACTCCATTCTTTCTACTGGGGCTCAGGTTAGAAAGGATGCCGTTATTGAGGACTCTGTCATCATGAGCGGGGCTATTATTGGTCAGGGTGCTAAGATTAAACGGGCTATTATCGGAGAAGGCGCCATCATTGCTGAAGGTGTAGAAATAGATGGCACAGAGGAAGTATTTGTTGTTGGATACAACGAGAAAGTGGGGGTACCAAAAGATGAAGATTGATAAATATTCAGCGATTTTAGGAAATACAGTCGGTTTCCACGACATGTCTACTTTGACAGATCATCGTCCAGTTGCCAGCCTTCCGTTTGGTGGGAAATATCGCTTGATCGACTTCCCGCTTTCAAGTCTGGCTAACGCAGGAATTCGTAGTGTCTTTGGTATCTTCCAACAGGACAACATTAGCTCAGTATTTGACCATATCCGTTCAGGTCGTGAATGGGGACTATCTACTCTCCTCAGTCACTACTATTTGGGGATCTACAATACTCGTGTAGAAAGCTCTACAGTCGGTGAGGAATACTATGATCAGCTCTTGACTTATCTCAAACGTTCTGGTTCTAACCAAACGGTTGCTCTCAACTGTGATATTTTGATCAATATAGATCTCAATCAAGTTTTCCACTTACACAATACAACGCAACAACCGATCACAGTTGTTTATAAGAAACTGCATAAAGAAAATATTTCTGAAGTAAACTCTGTTTTAAATATTGATGAAACGGACCACGTCAGAGGTCATAAGCTCTTTGATGAGCGGGAAGATGCAGAACTCTTCAATATGTCTACGGATATCTTTGTTGTGGATACTCCATGGTTAATTGAAAAGTTGGAGGAAGAGGCTAATAAAGAATACCCTCAAAAGCTTCGCTATGTCCTACGTGATTTAGCGGTTGAAGAAGGTGCTTTTTGCCTATGAATATACTGGCTATTTGGCCAATATCCACTCTGTAGCAACATACTATCAGGCTAACATTGATATGTTAGAAAGCAAAAAAATTCTATTCACTCTTTAGCCCAAATCAAAAAATATATACCAAGGTTAAGAATGAGGAACCTACCTATTATTCTCCTTCTTCAAAAGTGTCTCGCGCCCAATTTGCATCTGGAAGTATTGTAGAGGGTGAAGTTGCTAATTCAGTGATCTCACGTAACACTAATATCAAAGCTGGTAGCCAAGTGAAAAAAATAGTATTCTATTTCCTCGAGCTAAAAATTGGGGAAAATGCAACAGTTGAATATGCCATCCTTGACAAAGGTGTTGAGGTTGCAGAAGGCGTTGTAATACGTGGAACAGCAGAAGACCCAATCGTAGTCAAGAAGGGCCAAAAAGTTACAGAGGACATAATTCGATGAAGATTTTATTCGTAGCAGCAGAAGGAGCACCATTTTCGAAGACAGGTGGTTTGGGAGATGTTATCGGCGCTCTCCCAAAATCACTGGTCAAACATGGCCACCAAGTTGGTGTCATTCTTCCTTATTATGATATGACAGATGCTAAATTTGGCGATCAGGTAGAAGATCTCTTCTATTTTGAAGTCAGTGTTGGTTGGCGTCGCCAGTATGCTGGAGTTAAAAGGCTGGTCTTGAACGGTGTATCTTTCTATTTTATAGACAATCAGCATTATTTCTTCCGTGGCCACGTTTACGGAGATTTTGATGATGGGGAACGTTTTGCCTACTTCCAACTAGCAGCGGTAGAATTAATGGAGCGGATTGATTTCATCCCAGATGTCCTTCACGTTCACGATTACCATACTGCGATGATTCCTTTCTTGGTTAAGGAAAAATATCATTGGATTCAAGCGTATCGGAACATTAAAACCGTCTTGACCATCCATAATCTTGAATTCCAAGGTCAATTCCCGGACAGTATGCTCTGGGAGCTCTTCGGAGTAGGCTATGAGCGCTATGCTGATGGAACCCTTCGCTGGAATGACTGTCTCAACTGGATGAAGGCTGGTATTCTCTACGCAGACAGAGTGACGACTGTATCTCCAAGCTATGCTGGTGAAATTCGGACTCCAGAATTTGGTTGCAATTTGGATCAGATTCTGCGGATGGAATCTGGTAAGCTAGTGGGTATTGTTAATGGTATTGATACAGAGATTTACAATCCTGAAACAGATCCATTGCTAGCCCATCACTTTGATAAATCTGATTTATCTGGTAAACTAGAAAATAAGCGAGCTTTACAGGAACGCGTAGGCTTGCCTGTTAGAGATGATGTTCCATTTGTCGGAATTGTATCACGTCTGACTCGGCAGAAAGGTTTTGACTTAGTGGTTGAAGAGTTGCATAATTTTCTTCAGCAAGATGTACAAATCGTCCTTTTGGGTACAGGTGATCCAGCTTTTGAACAAGCCTTTGCTTGGTTTGGTCAAGCTTATCCAGACAAGCTTTCGGCTAACATTCTCTTTGATGTGGGATTAGCCCAAGAGATTTATGCTGCCAGTGATATTTTCCTGATGCCTAGTCGTTTCGAACCTTGTGGCCTGTCACAAATGATGGCTATGCGTTATGGAACCTTGCCTTTGGTACATGAAGTTGGCGGTCTGCGAGACACAGTAGAACCTTATAATGTTTATACAGGTCAAGGAACTGGATTTAGCTTTAATAATTTTTCTGGTTATTGGTTGAGCTGGACTTTTAAAGAAGCTCTTAACCTCTATACCCATGATAAGGAGGCATGGAAATCCATGCAAGAACAGGCCATGGAAAGAGATTTTTCTTGGGACACGGCTAGTTTGGCCTATAGTGATTTGTACCAATCACTTCTATAACATTTACTTTGGAATCAGTATAAGCAAATCCTCTCTTGACCATGGGACAAGGGAGGATTTCCGTGAGAATTACATTTTTATATATTATCATGCTGTTTTGGAGCTCTGTTTTTAGCCTGTAGCTGAAGCGAGTGTTTCCCATCTTGATTGAAAAAAGTATTTCCATATTAAAAAACTGTTTCCCGCTATCAAGAAAGGGAGATAATCGTCCACTATGGAACTGACAAAAGAGCAATTTATCCGAGATTTTAAGGATATTTTACATGAAAGACAACTAATAAAAGTAGCTGATGCAACGCCGAGAGAACTCTTCCAAGCTCTGGCTAATACTGTTCGTAAGTATATTACTCCACTATGGTTGGAACGCCGTAAAAAATTGGTCGAACACCGCAAAAAAACAGCTTATTACTTCTCTATTGAGTTTTTACCGGGTCGTATGTTAGAAACTAACCTACTCAATCTTGGGATCCTTGATACTGTCAAAGATGGTTTTGAAGAAATGGGCGTGGATTTTACAGCTGTAAAAAATGCTGAGCATGACATGGCCCTTGGAAATGGTGGTCTCGGTCGTTTGGCTGCTGCCTTTATGGATTCTCTTGCTACAACGGGCTATCCTGGTTTTGGAAATGGGATTCGCTATCGCTATGGCCTCTTCAAACAACGGATCGTAGATGGATACCAGGTTGAAATTCCCGATGACTGGTTTGGAAGACTGGGGAATGTCTGGGAGACTCGAAAGGATCATGATATTGTAGACGTTAAAATTTTCGGTAATGTTTATCTCCGAGCTAACGAAGAAGGAAGAATTGTACCGGTTTATGAGAATTCTAAAACCTTGCGTGCGGTGCCTTATGATGTACCTCAGATTGGTTTTGGCAATGATAATGTCAATAATCTACGACTTTGGGATGTTGAGATTCCAGAAGAATATGAGCTAGATTATCCAACGATCGAAGCTCGTCGCCGTGTGCAGGATATAACAGCTATTCTCTATCCAGATGATTCTAGTCATGAAGGTAAAGAACTGCGTTTGATTCAGGAATACTTTATGACCAGTGCAGGTTTGCAGACAATTATCAAATCCTACCTCAAGCAAGGTCGTCCGCTCAAGGATATTCATGAGAAGGTTTCTGTCCATATCAACGATACCCATCCAGCTGTTGCACCAGCTGAATTTATGCGTCTTTTGATGGATGAATATAGCCTTGAATGGGCAGATGCTTGGAATGCAACTGTTAAGACCATGAGTTATACCAACCACACTATTTTATCTGAAGCTTTGGAAAAATGGGATGCTGAACTCTTTAAGAATGTCCTACCCCGGGTCTATCAAATTATCTTGGAAATCGATAACCGCTATGTTACAGAAATGGCTAGTCGCGGGATTGCTCCGCAAATCATTGAAAATACTCGGATCGTCAAAGACAATCAAATCCACATGGCTCATTTGGCGATCATTGGTGGCCATTCGGTAAACGGGGTTGCCAAACTCCATACTGAATTGCTCAAAGAAGATACCTTGCGTGACTTTTATGCTATCTATCCAGAGAAATTTAACAACAAAACAAATGGAATTATCCAACGTCGCTGGTTGCAGATTGCGGATGAGCCTTTATCAGCTGAGATTGATAAGCTAATTGGTAAGGGCTGGAGAAGTGATATCCATGAGCTGCGTAAGCTTTTGGAATTCAAGGATGATCAGCAAGTGCTGGGTGATTTCTACCGAGTGAAGCAAGAAGCCAAGGCTCGTCTGGCTGACTTCATCAAGGAATCAACCGGAGTGGAAGTCTCTACAGAAGCTATCTTTGATGTCCAGGTAAAACGCCTCCATGCCTACAAGCGTCAGCTACTCAACCTGCTTCATATCATCAAGCTTTACTGGGACCTCAAGGACAATCCAGACAAAGATATGGTGCCACGTGTCTTTATTTTCGGTGCCAAGGCTGCTCCGGGCTACCACTTTGCCAAGTCGGTCATCAAGCTAATCAATGAAGTGGCCAATCTGGTCAACAAGGATGAAAGCCTGCAAGGCAAACTCAAGGTTGTTTTCCTAGAAAACTACCGGGTCAGCCTGGCTGAGCTCATCATTCCAGCAGCAGATGTGTCTGAGCAGATTTCTCTGGCTTCCAAGGAAGCTTCTGGTACTTCCAATATGAAGTTCATGATGACAGGTGCCATTACCCTAGCTACTCTGGACGGGGCCAATATCGAAATCAAGGACGAGGTCGGTGATGACAATATTGTCATCTTCGGAATGGACAAGGATCAAGTTTACGAGCACTATGCCCGCCACGATTACTACTCACGCGGTGTCTATGAGAGCAATCCAGACATTCGTCGGGTAGTTGATACCTTTGTCAATGGAACGATTCCAAATGTTCGTGAAGAAGGCTCTGAAATCTACGAAGCCCTCATCACCCACAACGACGAATACTTCCTCTTGGAAGATTTCCATGCCTATGTAGAAGCTCAAGAGAAGATTGATGCTCTCTATCGTGACAAAGAAAAATGGGCTCGCATGAGCTTGATCAACATCGCTACATCTGACAAGTTTACCTCAGATGATACCATTGAGCAATATGCTAAGGAAATCTGGAACTTAGAGAAGTAGTATTCTTTGACAATTATGAATATTAAGAGATTGAGACTTTGTGCTTAGTCTCTTTTGGTATTCAACTGGGATCGCATTTTAAAACGTCAAAATTAAAACCGAAATTAGAAAGAACATATGAGCTTAACTTATTTGAAAAACGGTGATAAGGTTTGAAAGACTACACAATTTTCTATCAACAATTAACGGCTCCCTTTCGTAGTCGACCTCAATGGGTGAAGGGATTTGCTTATTTTAATCGGACGATGACAATTTTCATGCCCTTAGTCTATGGATTTGTCCTGCTTAGTGCCTATATAAATAAAGGGTGGAAAGAATTGCTTGCTTTTATACTCCTACCAGCTATTGGATTTGCTCTGTTGTCAGCTATTCGCAAACGACTGAATCAAGCACGCCCTTACGAAAAATGGGCTATTCAGCCTTTGCTGGATAAGGATACATCAGGCAAGTCCATGCCCAGCCGCCATGTCTTTTCGGCGACAGTGATTTCCATGTGTCTACTCTACTTTTTCTGGCTGCCGGGACTTATCTGCCTCTTGCTTTCAGCTGGACTTGCCATAGTGCGAGTGATTGGCGGAGTGCACTATCCAAAGGATGTGCTAGTAGGCTATCTTTGTGGCATTTGCTGGGGGAGTATTCTTTTCTTATTCTAAAATATCTAAGGGGCTTTCGCTTATTCTATCGCTAATTTAACTAAAGATACTTAGTAGCGGTTGTGGATTTGTTATTATTGATTTAAAAAAGAAGAACAGTTTTAGCACTTTTGTCCTATTTAAAAGCCATCTTTCAGGAAAAAAAGAGAAAGAAATAGCGAAATATAGCGGTTTTTATTTACTATATTTAATGAAGAAAAGGGTAATAAATTAAAATCGCTTACAATGTATAAAAACATTTGACAAAACAGTTTTTTAGGACTAAACTAAGGAAGTAATTTTAAAAACACAAAAGGAGAATTCATCATGAATTTAACATTTTTAGGACTTTGTTTGGCCTGTATGGGTGTTTCGATTGCAGAAGGAATGCTTATGAGTAATCTTTTCAAATCAGCCGCTCGTCAGCCAGAGATTATTGGACAATTAAGAACTTTGATGATTTTGGGTGTTGCCTTTATTGAAGGGACTTTCTTTATAACCCTTGCAATGTCATTCTTGCTCAGATAGAAGAAAGTTATCCTTAGAAAAGGAGGTGGAGTTCGTTGGAAGAAAGTGTAAATCCAACCATTCAGTTAGGTCCTGTGACCTTTAATTTAACTCTGCTTGCTATGTCGCTTTTAGCTGTTCTTTTGGTTTTTGCCTTCGTTTATTGGGCGAGCCGCAAGATGACCCTCAAGCCGTCGGGAAAACAAAATGCCTTAGAATATCTCTACGATTTTGTGATTGACTTTACCAAGGGAAATATCGGAAGCAAATATATGAAGAATTATTCTTTGTTTTTGTTTTCACTTTTCTTGTTTTTGGTAGTAGCCAATAACCTTGGTCTCATGGCAAAATTGCAAACGACCAGCGGTGAAAACCTGTGGACATCACCGACAGCCAATATTGCTTTTGACCTTAGCATGTCTTTCTTAATTACTTTGATTTGTCATGTGGAAGGCATTCGTCGTCGGGGCTTTAAAAAATACTTAAAAGCTTTTGTGACACCGGGCTTTATGACGCCAATGAATATATTGGAAGAGTTTACCAACTTTGCTTCTTTAGCCTTGCGGATTTACGGAAATATATTTGCAGGGGAAGTCTTGTCTGGTTTGCTGGTCACTCTTTCTCATCAAGCAGTATTTTACTATCCACTAGCATTCGGATTAAACTTAGTATGGACAGCCTTTTCTGTTTTCATTTCTTGCGTTCAGGCTTATGTTTTCACTATGTTGACATCCATGTACTTGGGCAAGAAAATTAATGGTGAGGAATAAAGAGAAAGGAGTCGAATAAATGAATATAACCATAGGTGAATTGATTGGAAACTTTATCCTTGTGGCAGGTTCCTTTCTTCTTTTGATTGTCCTAATCAAGAAATTTGCTTGGGGCAATATCACCAGCATTTGAAGAAAGAGCAAAGAAAATTTCTGACGATATTGATAGTGCAGAATCTGCTCGTAAGAATGCAGAAGTCTTGGAGCAAAAGCGTGAAGAAGCACTGGCAGGAAGCCGTGAAGAAGCTGCTACTATTGTTGAAACAGCTAAAGAAACAGCTGAGAAAAACAAAGCGAGTATTTTAGCTGACACGACTGAAGAAGTTAGCCGATTGAAGCAAAAGGCAAATCAAGAAATTGCTCAATCAAAAGCAGAAGCTTTAAGATCAATCAAGGGCGATGTGGCAGATTTGTCAATTGATTTGGCTAGTAAGATTATTGGCCAAACTTTAGACAAGGAAGCTCAAAGTCAATTGATTGACAGTTATATCGACAAGCTAGGAGACGCCTAATGGACAAGAGAAGCTATGCAACCGTTGAAAAGTATGCTGCTCCATTTGTCCAAATAGTGCTTGAAAAAAATCAGCAAAGAGATGTATTTAGAGAACTAAGTCAGATTAAGGGGATTTTTGAAGAAACCCATCTTGCTGACTTTTTATCACATATTGGCGTTAGTCAAGCTGAAAAAAGCAAGGTTCTTCGTCTGTTTCAAACATGTGATTCGGTCTTGGTTAACAACCTGATTGAAGTCCTAATAAAAAACGGACGGGAAGACTTCTTTTATCCAATCTTACTCGATATCTTGAAGAAAATCGAGAAGGAAACTAATGAGTTCGAGGTAACCATTCACTCAGTGGAGGGATTATCAGAAGAGCAGAAAGCTCGTCTTATTCCTGTGATTGAGAAGAAGATGAACCTCAAGGTTCGTTCCATTAAGGAAAATTTGGATAGGAGCTTGATTGGAGGCTTTGCCATTACAGCCAATCATAAGATAATTGACACAAGCATTAAGCGTCAGTTGAAAGCAGTTAAAGAAAAATTGAAATAGAAAGTGGTGTTCTTTTGGCAATTAACGCACAAGAAATCAGCGCTTTAATTAAGCAACAAATCGAAAATTTCCAGCCGGATTTTGATGTTACTGAGACAGGTGTAGTAACCTATGTTGGTGACGGAATTGCGCGAGCGCATGGGCTGGATAATGCCATGAGTGGAGAGCTCTTAGTCTTTGAAAACGGCTCTTACGGAATGGCGCAAAACTTAGAATCAAATGATGTTGGGATTATTATTTTAGGAGATTTTACCGACATTCGTGAGGGGGATACCATCCGCCGTACAGGTAAGATCATGGAAGTTCCTGTAGGGGAAGCCTTGATTGGACGTGTTGTGGATCCTTTAGGTCGGCCGGTAGATGGTCTGGGCGAGATTGCAACAGATAAAACACGGCCAGTTGAAACGCCTGCTCCAGGTGTTATGCAACGGAAATCAGTTTCTGAACCTTTGCAGACTGGTCTCAAGGCGATCGATGCCTTGGTTCCGATTGGTCGTGGTCAACGAGAATTGATCATTGGGGACCGTCAGACTGGTAAGACAACCATTGCTATCGATGCGATTCTAAACCAAAAAGGCCAAGATATGATCTGTATCTATGTGGCCATTGGTCAAAAAGAATCTACAGTTCGTACACAGGTAGAAACTCTTCGTCAGTATGGTGCACTTGACTATACAATTGTTGTGACAGCTTCAGCTTCACAACCTTCTCCTTTGCTTTACCTTGCTCCTTACGCTGGTGTAGCAATGGCGGAAGAGTTTATGTACAATGGCAAACATGTTTTGATTGTCTATGATGATTTGTCAAAACAAGCGGTAGCCTATCGTGAATTGTCCCTCCTTCTTCGTCGCCCACCAGGCCGTGAAGCATTCCCAGGGGATGTCTTCTATCTTCACAGTCGTCTCTTAGAGCGTTCAGCTAAGGTTTCTGACGAATTAGGTGGAGGTTCTATCACAGCTCTGCCATTTATTGAAACTCAGGCGGGCGATATCTCAGCCTATATCGCTACCAACGTGATTTCAATCACTGACGGACAAATTTTCTTGAGTGATGGCCTCTTCAACGGAGGTGTTCGTCCAGCGATTGATGCGGGTTCTTCAGTATCGCGGGTTGGAGGTTCAGCTCAGATCAAGGCTATGAAGAAGGTAGCCGGAACCTTGCGGATTGACTTGGCTTCCTATCGTGAGCTAGAAGCCTTTACCAAATTTGGTAGCGACTTGGATGCTGCGACTCAAGCAAAACTAAATCGTGGTCGTCGAACAGTAGAAGTATTGAAACAGCCAGTTCATAAGCCACTTCCTGTGGAAAAACAAGTAGTTATTCTCTACGCTTTGACCCACGGCTTCTTGGACAGTGTTCCGGTTGATGACATTCTTCGCTTTGAGGAAGAATTATTTGCCTACTTTGATGCACATCAAGAAGGTATTTATGAAACAATCCGGACGACTAAGGATCTTCCGAGTGAGGAAGTTCTGGATGCCGCTATTACTGAGTTTGTCAATCAGTCTAGCTTTAAATAAGAATAGAGGTGTCAGATGGCAGTTTCATTGAACGATATCAAAAATAAAATTGCATCCACAAAAAACACCAGTCAAATCACTAATGCCATGCAAATGGTATCAGCGGCTAAGTTAGGAAAATCCGAGGAAGCAGCTAAGAACTTTCAAATTTATGCTTCCAAGGTTCGGAAACTCTTAACGGATTTGCTTCATGGACATGAGGCAGAAAATGCTAAATACCATCCTATGCTGACAAGCAGACCAGTCAAAAAAACAGGTTACATTGTTATCACTTCTGACCGTGGCTTGGTTGGTGGCTATAATGCCACCATTCTTAAAGCCATGATGGAGCTGAAGGCAGAATACCATCCAATGGGAGATGATTTTGAGATTCTCTGTATTGGAGGTGTCGGGGCGGACTTTTGTCGAGCTAGAGGGGTTCAGCCGGTTTATGAACTGCGTGGCTTAGCTGATCAACCAAGCTTTGATGAGGTTCGTAAGATTATTAACAAGGCCATCGAGATGTATCAAAATGAACTCTTTGATGAGCTCTATGTCTGTTACAACCATCACGTCAATAGTCTGACTAGTCAGATGCGGATTGAGCAAATGCTACCAATTATTGACTTGGATCCAAATGAAGCTGACGAAGATTATACCGTTAATTTGGAATTAGAATCTAGTCGGGAAGCTATTTTGGACCAATTGTTGCCTCAGTTTGCTGAGAGCATGATTTATGGAGCTATTATTGATGCTAAGACAGCTGAAAATGCTGCCGGCATGACGGCCATGCAGACAGCGACTGATAATGCTAAAAAAGTCATCAGTGATTTGACGATTCAGTACAACCGCGCTCGGCAGGCTGCCATTACGCAGGAAATTACTGAAATTGTGGCGGGTGCTAGTGCCCTAGAATAGGCCACTGATTAATTAGAAATTAAACGAGGGAAATAACATGAGCTCAGGCAAAATTACTCAGGTAATCGGGCCAGTCGTAGACGTTGCGTTTGCAGCTGGAGATAAGCTACCTGAGATAAATAATGCACTTGTAGTCTATAAATGATGAGAAAAAATCAAAAATCGTCCTTGAAGTAGCTCTTGAGCTTGGTGATGGAGTGGTTCGGACTATCGCCATGGAGTCAACTGATGGTTTGACACGTGGTCTGGAGGTTCTTGACACAGGTCGTCCGATTTCTGTACCGGTTGGTAAAGAAACCTTAGGTCGAGTCTTCAATGTCCTTGGGGACACTATTGACTTGGATGCACCGTTTGGGGATGATGCAGAACGTCAACCAATTCATAAGAAAGCACCGACCTTTGATGAGTTATCAACTTCATCTGAAATCCTGGAAACAGGAATCAAGGTTATCGACCTTCTAGCACCATATCTGAAAGGTGGGAAGGTTGGACTCTTCGGTGGTGCCGGAGTTGGGAAGACCGTCTTGATCCAAGAATTGATTCACAACATTGCCCAAGAACACGGTGGTATCTCAGTATTTACTGGTGTTGGAGAACGGACTCGTGAAGGGAACGACCTTTACTGGGAAATGAAAGAATCTGGCGTTATCGAGAAAACTGCCATGGTCTTTGGTCAGATGAATGAACCACCAGGAGCACGTATGCGTGTTGCCCTAACTGGTTTGACAATTGCTGAATACTTCCGTGATGTAGAAGGCCAAGACGTGCTTCTCTTTATCGATAACATCTTCCGCTTTACTCAAGCTGGTTCTGAAGTATCTGCCCTTTTGGGTCGTATGCCATCTGCCGTTGGTTACCAACCAACACTTGCGACAGAAATGGGGCAACTCCAAGAGCGTATCACATCAACTAAGAAGGGTTCTGTAACCTCTATCCAGGCTATCTATGTGCCAGCGGATGACTATACTGACCCTGCGCCAGCAACAGCCTTCGCTCACTTGGATTCAACGACAAACTTGGAACGTAAGTTGGTACAATTGGGGATTTACCCAGCCGTTGACCCACTCGCTTCAAGCTCTCGTGCCTTGGCACCTGAGATTGTTGGAGAAGAGCACTACGCTGTAGCTGCTGAAGTCAAGCGAGTCTTACAACGTTATCACGAATTGCAAGATATCATTGCCATCCTAGGTATGGACGAATTGTCTGATGAAGAAAGACTTTGGTTGCTCGTGCACGTCGGATCCAATTCTTCCTATCACAAAACTTTAATGTGGCCGAGCAATTTACAGGTCAACCTGGTTCTTATGTACCAGTAGCTGAAACTGTTCGAGGCTTTAAAGAAATTCTTGAAGGAAAACATGACAAGTTACCAGAAGATGCCTTCCGTGGAGTGGGTTCTATCGAGGATGTTCTGGCTAAAGCAGAAAAAATGGGATTCTAAGAGGTGAATGATGGCTCAAATGACAGTACAAATCGTTACTCCGGACGGTCTCGTTTATGACCACCATGCTGCATTTGTTTCCGTAAAGACCATTGATGGAGAGTTGGGGATTTTACCTCGTCACATCAATACCATCGCTGTTTTAGAAGTAGATCAGGTCAAGGTACGCCGGGTCGATGATGATAAACATATCGACTGGATAGCAGTCAACGGCGGAATCATTGAAATTGCAGATAATGTCATTACGATTGTGGCGGACTCAGCTGAGCGTGAGCGAGATATTGATATCAGCCGGGCTGAGCGAGCTAAACTTCGAGCTGAGCAAGAAATCGAAGAAGCACACGACAAGCACTTGATTGACCAAGAGCGTCGGGCTAAGATTGCTCTGCAACGGGCGATTAACCGGATTAACGTTGGAAGCAAATAAAAAGGAATCCAAATTTTGGATTCCTTTTTGTGTGGATCTATTGTTAACGAGCGATTGGTTGTTTGTTTTCGTCTAATGTAAATCCTTCTCCTAAAATCTCGTGAGCCTCTGTAATTGTGATAAAGGCGTGAGGGTCAATTCGATGGATAATTTCTTTCATCTGTTGCATTTCATTTCGAGCTAGGACGCAGTAGATGACTTTGTAGTCTTGCTTTGTGTAGTAACCAGTACCATTTAGCAAGGTCACACCTCGACCCAGTTCTTCAACAACAGCCTGTGCTAATTCTTCAGATTTTCCAGTAACGACTAAGAATCCTTTACCGGCATAACCACCTTCAGCGATAAGGTCAATAACTCGGGAAGCAATAAAGACAAATACCAGTGTATAAGTTACAAGACGCAAGTCTTTAAAGACAATCACGACTAAGAAAAGAACAAAGAAGTCAACGGCAAACATGAGTTTTCCGATAGAAATATGGGTGTATTTATTTAAAATACGAGCAATAATATCGGAACCTCCGGTTGTTCCACCGGCGTTGAAAATGATTCCTAGTCCGGCTCCGAGGATGATACCAGCTATCAAAGACACAATGACCAAGTCTCCGTCTAAATCTACTACAAAGGGAATTTTTTCAAAAATGGCCAGCCAAGCTGATACAGAGAATGTTCCTATTAGGCTGTAGAAGAAAGATTGTTTCCCCAGAATCTTCCAAGCAAAGAAGAAGAGAGGGAAGTTGATCACTAGGTTCATAACGGAAACCGGAAGTTTAAATAAATAGTAGGTAATGAGGGTAACCCCAGTGACTCCACCTTCAAATAAATGATTGGGAATAGCTAAATAATTGATCCCAAAAGAAAAAAGGCCTGCACCAAATATAATCCAAAGTATGTTTTTTAATCTCAGCATAAGAATCTCCTCCAAAAAATTTCCTTTTTATATTGTATCAAATGTTTCTAACTTATGTAATGAATTTAATGATTTTTTTTGATAAAATAGTAAAAGAATTGTAAAAAAATAGAACGAGTATTGCTTTCTGGCAGTAAGGAGTCTGTAAGTTTCTCATATTTGCATACAAACTAGAGGAAAGACGAACGGGCTGCCAAGTATGTAAGGGCATTATAGGAACATTCCTTGCTCTATAAGCATAGAAAAGGAACATATGAAAAGAGGATTATTAGTTTCGCTAGAAGGACCGGATGGAGCTGGAAAATCTAGCGTTTTAGAAGCTCTGGTACCGATTTTAGAAGCCCAAGGGCATCAGGTAGTGACAACTAGAGAGCCTGGTGGAGTCCCAATTTCAGAGGCTATTCGAGAAGTAATATTGGACCAGAATAATACAGAGATGGATGGGAAGACAGAACTTTTACTTTATATTGCCAGTCGTAGACAGCATTTGATAGAAAGTGCTGCCTGCCTTAGAAGCTGGGAAATTAGTTATCATGGATCGCTTCATTGATAGTTCTGTTGCCTATCAAGGTTTTGGTCGTGGTTTAGATGTGGCAGATATTGAATGGCTCAATCAATATGCTACAGACGGTCTTAAGCCAGATCTAACCTTGTATTTCGATTTAGATGTCGAAGAAGGTCTTGTTCGCATAGCTAAAAATAAGAATCGTGAAGTCAACCGTCTTGACTTAGAGGGACTGGAAATGCATCAACGAGTCCGTCAGGGTTACCTCTATAGCTTGGAAAAAGATCCAGAACGCCTAGTTAAAATTGATGCCAGCCAGGCTTTGGAAGATGTTGTAAAAGATAGCCTAGCTGTCTTAAACCAGCACTTAAATAGTAAATCATGAACATTAATGAATTAAAGGAACTTCAACCTAAAATTGTTGATCGATTTGAACGAATTCTAGAGCAAGATAAGCTGAACCATGCTTATCTTTTTACAGGAAATTTTGCCAGCTTTGATCTGGCCCAGAAATTAGCTCAGAGCCGTTTCTGTCAGGATAAAATGGGTGTTTGGCCATGTGGTGAATGCCGGTCTTGTCGTCTGATTGCAGAGGAAGATTTTTCAGATGTTACAGTAGTTCGCCCACAAAATCAAATCATCAAGACAGAACGTATACGAGAGCTACTCAAGAATTTTTCGCAGAGCGGAGTAGAAGGTAATGAGCAGGTATTTATCATTTGTGAGGCAGAAAAAATGCACCTTAATGCAGCAAATTCTCTCTTAAAAATGATAGAAGAACCTCAAAGTGAGGTATATATTTTCCTTCTGACCAGTGATGAAAATTTGATCTTACCTACGATTAAAAGTCGGACTCAGGTCTTTCATTTCCCAAAAAATGAAGATTATTTGGTAGCGAAATTGGAAGAGTCTGGCTTGCTTAAGGACCAGGCGCAGCTTCTTGCAGCTTATAGCCAGACTTTGGAGGAAGCTCAAAACTTGCAGACTAGCAAATCCTTCTTTGATGTAACACAAGTCTGTCAGCGCTTTGTTGATCTTTGTCTTGCTAAGAATGATTTGGCCTTTTTACAGGTTGCTAGATTAAGCAGTTTGGCTGATGATAAAGAAAAACAGGACCAGATTTTTAGGATTCTAGAGATTTTATTTTCTCAACATATAGAGAAAGAAAGTGGTCGGACTTCTTTAGATAGATTGTTTCAATCTCGAAAAATGTGGCGGGCAAATGTGAGTTTCCAAAATGCTTTGGAATATATGATCATACAGCCAGCAAAGCGTAGCTAAGGAGAAAAATAGATATGGATAAAAGAGAAATATTTGACGCTTTAGATGATTTTTCACAAAATCTAATGCTAACTCTGGCTGAAGTAGAAGCAATTAAAAAAAATCTAAAGAGTGTTATTGAAGAAAATACAGTTCTGCGCTTGGAGAATGACAAGCTAAGAGAACGACTCGGAGAAGTGGAAAAAACAGGACCAAGTAAAGGTGGCGGTCAAGGACGCGACAATCTTGAACGGATTTATTTGGATGGTTTTCATATATGCACAGACTTCTATGGTCAAAGAAGAGATAATGACGAAGAAGAATGCGCCTTTTGTAATGAATTATTGTTTAGGGAGTAGCTATGCAAATTCAGAGAAGTTTTAAAGATACGTCTTCCTATGGTAAGCTCTATCTGGTGGCGACTCCGATTGGTAATCTGCAGGATACTAGCACTCGTATGTTAGAAACTCTTGAGAAAGTGGATTATATTGCGGCAGAGGATACACGTAATACTGGTCGCTTGTTGGATTATTTCGATATTTCGACCAAGCTAATCAGTTTTCATGACCACAATTCCAGAGCCAGGATCCCAGAAATCATTGCTCTTTTAAAAGAAGGTCATGATCTTGCCCAGGTATCAGATGCTGGTCTTCCCTGTATTTCGGATCCAGGCCACGACTTGGTAAAAGCTGCCATTGCAGAAAATATCATCGTCGTATCAGTGCCAGGTCCCTCTGCCGGAATTTCAGCTCTGATTGCTAGTGGTTTGGCTCCTCAACCCCACATTTTTTTTGGTTTTCTTCCTAGAAAAAAAGGCCAGCAAAAAGAATTTTTTGAAAGCAAGAAGGCTTATCCCGAGACGCAGATTTTTTATGAATCCCCCCATCGGGTCAAGTCGACTTTGGAAAATATGCTGGAAGTTTATGGAGACAGACAGGTAGTTCTAGTTCGCGAGTTGACAAAGATTTATGAAGAATACCAGCGGGGACTGATATCTGAATTACTGGAAGCCATTGGTGATGAGCCACTCAAGGGCGAGTGCTTGCTAATTGTAGATGGTGCTAGTGAGGAGAAAGCTGAGAAGTCAGAAGAGGAATTATTGGCTGAAATTGATTTTCTCATTGAAACCGGCAGTCAAAAAAGCAAGGCTATCAAAGAAGTTGCGAAAAAATATGGTTTGAATAAGAGTGACTTGTACTCAACCTATCACCAGTAATCTTACAAGTGACTGAGAGCTAAAAGACAAAAAAGGAAGGGACTAGAAAAGTTGACTTATTATAAAATAATTTATCATTCTCCTTTGGGTCCTCTTTCTTTGGTGGCAGATGAAAGCGGACTGAGAGGTGCTTGGTTTGTTGGCCAGAAATATTTGAGCGTGGTCTAAATGGACAAGTAATTGAAGCAAGCAATCCCATTCTCGAGCAGACTGCTCAGCTCCTTGATGCCTACTTTGCTAGTCAGGATGTAGATTTCTCAAGTTTGACTTTAGCAGATGCAGGGACTGATTTTCAAAAGCGCGTTTGGAGCTATTTGAGTCAGATTCCTAAAGGGAAGACAGTGACTTATGGGCAAATTGCCAGAGACCTTGGTGTTTCGTCTGCTCAAGCAGTCGGAGGAGCTGTTGGTCGGAATCCATTTTCCGTTATCATTCCCTGCCATCGCGTTTTGGGAAGTCAAGGACAAATGACAGGATATGCTGGTGGTTTAGATAAAAAGCTCTGGCTTTTAAACCATGAAGCAACAGAGATTGATAGAAAAAAATTGAGGTGAACTATGTTACAATTTATCGAATATCCCAAATGCTCTACCTGTCGTAAGGCCAAGGCTGAGCTCAATCAATTAGGAGTGGACTTTGAGGCAGTGGATATTGTCCAAAATACACCTAGCCGGGACCAACTCCTAGACTGGATCCAGAATTCTGATTTTGAGATCAAGGCCTTTTTCAATACCAGCGGACTCAAATACCGTGAACTAGGACTCAAAGAAAAAGTTCCACATATGACAGCTCAGGAAGCTGCAGATTTATTATCAACAGACGGTATGCTGATTAAGCGACCGCTCTTGGTTCGAGATAACCAGATCTTACAGATTGGCTACCGGAAGGCGTATGAAGAGTTGGGGTTGTGATAAAATAAGTCTTGATAAAAAGGCTATTATATCCATGTGTAGTCGAATAGAACGACAAAACAAAATAGGGATAAACCAATTGTGTTAGATAATAAAAAAACAGACTGAAATCGAGAAATAGGAAAGATTTAGTCACAAGTAAAGAGGCGAATGGATTGAAAGCCTCTTTTTTCTAACATAGAATTACTTACCAGTTTGTTGAAGCTGTGGATAAGGCTTCTAAACAATTTCATTTGATATTTTGTAAGATGATCTCCCACCTTGCCGGGAAAGTGATGTTGAAAAACATATGTAGGGTAGGTAAGCCCAAGAATTTTTGGGTCTATATTATTAAAGATGAGGAAGAATTATAATGCTTCTATCTTTTAAAATACGATATAGATCTTTTAGAGAAGGTTAGTGAAAAAATATTATATTTATGTGAATTAGTTGTTGATTTAGATACAAATCAAATTGTACACCTTGATTTTTCTTAATAGGTTGGAAAATATGTTTAAAAATAATAAAAAAAAGAATATAATCAGCAAGAGGAGTTAATATATAAAACGGATACAAAGGAATTAATAGCTACTCCAACAATAGCTAGCGATATTACTTTTAGTTTTATATATTTATTTTTAGGTTTTAATTCAGAAAATATGGAATCCACCCAACTTTGGGGGTATCATAACGACTTTTCTTGGATAAAAAGAAGTTTGGTGCCTCCTAAATCTGATAAAGGTTTTATTGTTGTTACAGATAATGATATTAATGGTGGAGATAGTTCTCGCATTGACTATGCATACAATTGGGAAACATATTATGATGTGCAATCGGGTTGGCTTAAAATTGGCTCTGAAATTTTAAGGGAAGATCTTAACCATGTTGAATTTCAGAAATACTATTGCTGGTATTGATAGGCATGGCAATATCCAAGAATTTTGGCTCAAACCTAAATTTAAATGATGTGAAACTAATATAGTGTTTCCTAGAATCTGGATTTCCTTGTGACGAATATTTGATTCTCTATTTCGAACTGGTTGACAGGTTTGTCTTGGTTACAGACTGGTATCTATACTTTTTTTCAAAGATTATGATTTCTTTTTGATTGATGATGAAGAAGAATAGTAAACCTTTAAATGGTAAGTAACTCCTTCCTGTTGGAATTAGGTATAAGGAGTATCAAGTGGGATGGAAATAATTATTATAGGTGAGGATTGTTCCATTTGGTATATTCAAGATCACTACCGATCTTTCATAAAAATAAAACAAGAGGTATATAGTGTCAAAAAAATTTAATGAAAGAACGTTTAGAAATATAGAGCAAATTTATAGAGTTTATTTACCTGACGAATTTAAAAAAGTTTATGGGAATATGACGAAACTTCCTAAAAACTGGTATGATTGGAGTGACTTTTCACCTCAGAATGTTAAAATGCTGAGTAATTACATACAAATAATCAAAGAAAATATAGCAGAAGAAATAGAAGATGTTGATTGGAGTGATAATTGGGGAGAAGCTCCTAGCGATTTAGTACTTATGAAAAGAGAAATACGAAGTCGTTTAATAAATTCTCCAACATTATTTCCTATTTCTGGTCATAGGTATATTGCGTCATGTAATACTCCGATTTCGCCAGTATTTTCAATTGTTGGTTCCGATATAATTTTTTATTCTAAAAGTATAACAGATTATTTTCATGGAATTACAGTAAGCAGAGAGACAAATTTATCTGATTTACCCAAAATTCCTTTTTGGTCTGATATTGCGCAGTGATAAAAGAGAGATAAGAATAAATTCCAGTCTCTTCAATAGGAAATCAGCATTGAAAAGAGAAATATTTAGGAAATAAGATACAAGATGTCATGTTTATTCTTTCAGCGAATGTAGATTAAGTAGAGTATATAATCGAATTTGGGTTAGAAAGCGTGGCAGAAGAAGCTCCTAATGACATTAAAAATCTTTTCATGATATAATAAATTTATCTCAATCTTAGAAAGAAGAATCATGGTTTTATCAAAAAAACGGGCTCGTCATGTGATTGAAGAGATTATCGCTCTCTTCCCTGACGCCAAGCCCAGTCTGGATTTTCGCAATCACTTTGAGCTTTTGGTAGCGGTCATGCTGTCGGCTCAGACGACGGATGCTGCTGTCAATAAGGCAACGCCGGCTTTATTTGAGGCCTATCCAAGTCCTCAAGACATGGCTGCGGCTAGTGAAGCAGACATTGCCAAATACATCTCCCGCCTAGGTCTTTATCGCAACAAGGCCAAGTTTTTGAAGAAATGTGCCCAGCAGCTTTTAGACGACTTTGACGGTCAAGTACCACAAACGCGGGCAGAATTGGAAAGTCTTGCCGGAGTAGGCCGCAAGACGGCCAATGTAGTCATGAGTGTGGGATTTGGCATTCCAGCTTTTGCTGTCGATACCCATGTGGAGCGCATCTGTAAGCATCATGATATCGTTAAAAAATCGGCAACACCACTAGAGGTAGAAAAGCGAGTTATGGATGTCCTTCCACCGGAACGTTGGCTGCCTGCCCATCAGGCCATGATTTACTTTGGCCGGGCCATCTGCCATCCTAAAAATCCCGAGTGCGATCACTATCCGCAACTCTATAACTTTAAAGACATTTAAAAAGCGAGGTCTGATGACTTCGCTTTCTTATTCACTAAATCTTAAAAAATAACCATCTGGATCCAAAATCGCAAACTCATGAGGATAGATAAAGTTATCTCCTACTCGAAATTCTCTTTTGGTCAGCGGACGATGGATGGGATAGTCAGCTTCCAGCAGTTTTTGGTGGAGCTGAGGGACATCTTCAATGCCGAAGGAAATATTGACACCACGTCCGAAAGGATAGGTCAGTTGGGCTAATTCTTCTGTGCTACCTTCTTCTAGCATAAGTTGGCAGTCTTCAAGTGAGAGGAAGAGAAATTTCTCCTCTGGACGTTCGTATTCGACAGAGAATCCCAGCAAGTCGCAGTAGAAGTGGTGTGACTTTTCGATGTCAGATACCACAAACTCAGGAATGACAGCTTGATAGTCCATTAGTTTTCTCCTTAGATCTCAATCTCCATGACAATCGGTGTGTGGTCTTGGCGCGCACCGGAGTCAATCATATCAGACTTGGTCACCTTGTCGGCCACACGGTTGCTGGTCAGCCAGTAGTCGATTCTCCAGCCTGTGTTGTTGATTTTAGAAGTCTTGCTACGTTGTGCCCACCAAGTATATTGGTTAGGGATATCGCCGTGTAAATGGCGGAAGGTATCGGTAAAGCCTTTAGCCAGCAGGTTGGTGAAGCCAGCGCGCTCTTCATCGGTAAATCCTGGTGAACGGCGGTTGCTAGCTGGATTGGCCAGGTCGATTTCCTTGTGGGCCACATTGTAGTCGCCAGTAGCGAGGACTGGTTTTTGTTGATCTAGTGTTGCCAAGTATTCAGCGTATTTGGCATCCCAGACTTGACGGTCATCCAAGCGTTTGAGGCCATCGCCAGCATTAGGTGTATAGACCTGAGTGACGAAGAAGTCGTCAAATTCCAGCGTAATGATGCGTCCTTCGACATCCATGGTTGATGGAGCACCGATTTCTGGGAAGGTTACGGTTGGCGTCAGTTCTTTTTTGTAGAGGAACATGGTTCCCGCATAGCCCTTGCGGGCGGGCTCTTGAGAGGAGCGCCAAGTGTTTTCATAGTCTGGGAAAAGATTTGTCAAAATTTCCAAGTGTTTTTTTGTCGGACCTGTCGCAGACAGTTTTGTTTCCTGAATGGCGATGATATCTGCATTTTCAGCTTGTAAGGTTTTAAGAACGGCCTGAGAGAGCTGAGCGCGGGCAGAGTCACTAGTCAATGCAGCGTTGAGAGAGTCAATATTCCAAGAAATGAGTTTCATAAAATTTCCTTTTCTAGTAGAAGTTTGCTGAGTTTATTATAACAAAATTCAGGACTGATTTATAGCAAAGTGATTGCAAGAGATTTGGGAAGTTAGAAAGACTTTCTATGTTTATGTTTTGAGTCAGACCAGGCAGAATAATGAATTTTCCAGCGCAAGCAATTCAAGTGGTTCTGTCTGGAACGAAACAGCTAACTCATCGTCGAATAAAGAGGTGAAGAAAACCATAAATATCCCTTATCACCAAATAATCTTGTCTAGATTGATATTTTGGAGTCAATTGGCAAAATATATATATATAATGTAACCATTAAAATTTTTTTTAGGAGATTATCATGAAACAATCATTTATCACATCATATTTAACTTTTTTTATTTAAAAGCTTCTGTTGCTTTGGAAGGTGATTTCATTAAAACATCTAATCCCAATACTATCTTAAAAGTTATTCCTCTGGGGTCTCAAAACAAGACTATACCGGTCGATCATATTGCTAGTGTAGATGATTCTTTTCGCCTAGATATTAAATCATTTTTTTGGGGAATTATCTTTGCTCTGATTGGCTTAAGTATGTTAGATTCATCTTTGATTGGCGCGCTCATTGTGACTGCGTACGGTATTGTGACTACATTGAGCTCTTTTCAAACACTACTCATTTTGAACCTGACTTCAGGTGGATCTCATGCAATTAGTGTTGTCGTTTTTGAAAAAGAGAATCTTATGACATGTAAAGAAACAATTAAAAGCTTAATTCAAAGACGTTACGATAATACAAATGTTACTGCAAATACAGATCGTGTCATTGATGCTTTGAATCAAAAATAGATATTCAGATAAGGAGGTATTAGCTCTCCTTTTTTAATGTCTTTTCTCAAACCTTGCAAAATATGGTATAATGAAGTGTTATCAAAAAAGGTTTCATTAGCCTTGAAAGGATTAAAAAATGACTGAAAAACAATCGTTTTATATTACAACCCCTATCTACTATCCGAGTGGTAAACTTCATATCGGTTCTGCCTACACAACCATCGCCTGTGATGTTCTAGCTCGCTACAAGCGTCTCATGGGCTACGATGTTTTCTATTTGACAGGTTTAGATGAGCATGGTCAAAAGATTCAGCAAAAAGCTGAGGAAGCTGGTATCAGTCCGCAAGCTTATGTTGATGGCATGGCAGTTGGGGTCAAGGAACTCTGGAAACTGCTGGATATTTCTTACGATAAATTTATCCGGACGACAGATGACTACCACGAAAAGGTTGTAGCCGACGTCTTTGAAAGACTTTAGCACAAGATGATATCTACTTGGGTGAATATTCAGGCTGGTATTCTGTATCAGACGAGGAATTCTTCACAGAAAGCCAGCTGGCTGAAGTCTTCCGTGATGAAAATGGAAAAGTAACCGGCGGAATTGCGCCGTCTGGACATGAAGTGGAGTGGGTATCAGAAGAGTCTTATTTCCTTCGCCTCAGCAAGTACCAAGACCGCTTGGTAGAATTTTTCAAATCTCATCCTGACTTCATCACTCCTGATGGTCGCCTTAATGAAATGTTGCGTAACTTTATTGAGCCAGGTTTGGAAGACCTAGCCGTATCTCGGACAACCTTTACTTGGGGAGTTCCAGTACCATCCAATCCAAAACACGTTGTCTACGTTTGGATTGATGCCCTGCTTAACTATGCGACAGCTCTTGGCTACGGTCAGGACGACCATGCTAACTACGATAAATTTTGGAATGGAACAGTCTTCCAGATGGTGGGCAAGGACATTCTGCGTTTCCACTCTATCTACTGGCCAATCCTGCTCATGATGCTTGATATTAAGCTGCCTGACCGCTTGATTGCTCACGGCTGGTTTGTCATGAAGGATGGCAAGATGTCCAAGTCTAAGGGCAATGTGGTCTATCCTGAAATGTTAGTAGAACGTTATGGACTAGATCCCCTTCGTTATTACCTCATGCGTAGCCTTCCAGTTGGTTCAGATGGAACCTTCACTCCTGAAGACTATGTAGGCCGTATCAACTATGAATTGGCCAATGACCTTGGAAACCTGCTCAACCGTACGGTTTCTATGATTAATAAGTATTTTGATGGTCAAGTGCCAACTTATGAAGAAAATGTGACGGACTTTGATGGAGCACTGGCTCAGGTGGCAGCTAAATCCATTGCCGACTACTACAAACACATGGACGCAGTGGACTACCCACGCGCCCTAGAAGCAGTCTGGACGCTTATCTCTCGTACCAATAAATACATTGATGAAACTGCTCCTTGGGTCTTGGCTAAGGATGAGGCCCTCCGCAATCAACTTGCAAGTGTTATGAGCCACTTGGCAGCCAGTCTTCGTGTTGTGGCACACATGATTGAGCCTTTCATGATGGAAACGAGCAAGGCTGTCCTCAGTCAACTTGGCTTGCCTCAAGCTGCTTCTCTAGAAAATCTAGCAATTGACCAGCTCCCAGCAGGTCTGACAGTTGTAGAGAAAGGGACACCAATCTTCCCACGTCTCGATATGGAAGAGGAAATTGCCTATATCAAAGAACAAATGGAAGGCAACAAACCTGCGGTTGAAAAAGAATGGAATCCAGAAGAAGTCGAGCTCAAACTTAACCGCAAGGAAATCAAGTTTGACGACTTTGATAAGGTAGAAATCAGAGTTGCTGAAGTCAAAGAAGTGTCTAAAGTTGAAGGCTCAGATAAGCTTCTTCAATTCCGCTTGGATGCTGGTGACGGTGAAGACCGTCAAATCCTCTCTGGTATTGCGAAATACTATCCAAACGAGCAAGAACTGGTCGGTAAGAAAGTCCAAATCGTTGCCAACCTCAAGCCACGTAAAATGATGAAAAATATGTCAGCCAAGGGATGATTCTCTCAGCCGAACACGGTGACCAACTGACTCTTCTTACTGTGGATGAGAAGGTCCCAAATGGAAGTTTGATTGGATAGAAAGATTGAAGTTTTTGAAAGAAGTGTCTTGATTTTATCTTAAATTTCCCCGCAGCTAAATATTGCTGGGGGATTTTTTTGTATATGAGAAAGCGCTTGACAAGTGGTGTATATACATATATAATATCTATTGAAAAGTTTTAGGAGTAAAGTAATGAAAATAGCAAAAACAGTAGCACTTATTTTTGTGGTGCTTTTAATTGTCGTTCTCTTTCCACTGAATCCATATTTATCAGTTCTTCTGGCTCTGATTAGTTTTGGAACTTTATTTTTGATTGTAAAGAAGTAGGAGAATGAGAATGTTTAAGACTCTTTTAAAAAAATTATTGGGTGCAAAAATTTATGTTTGGATTGTAGTAGCTATACTGACTACTTTATTTGTAGTAGCAAAAACCTCCAATCTCATTGGATATATTCAAGGAAAAAATGCTTCAAATGAGCGTAGTCAAATCTATACTCAAATTACTAGCTTAGAGAAAGTAAACGAAACTGTTTTTTTGAATGTTGGGATTCAAAAGGTTGAAATGATTGAGAAAGATAAGAAGATACCTGGTACCAATATTAGTATTCCACTGTCTGTTAAGAAGGCAATACTCATTCTTAATTATACGGCTAAATTCGGAATTAAGGAAGGGGTCAAGGTTAAGAAAATCTCTGATCACGAATATGAGTTGACGATTCCTAAATATGAAGTTATAGGAGTTAAGGTCCCAGATGATCCAAAGGAACGATACAAAAAATACGATACAAGTGGACAACTGTTGAGTGGCGCAACAGAAGATATTGACACAGGAGAGTATGTTTCTAAAAATCTTAGTAACAAAGAACATGAAGCCTATATTAAACAGTATAAAAATATCATCACAGAATCGGCAGAAGCCTATTATAACAATATCGTGACTAGCATTGACCCAGAAGCAAAAGTAAGTTTTAAAAATATGAATAAATAGTAAAAGAGTGAGTTTTTATCAGCTGTTAAAAGCATCTTGTATTAATTTACAAGGTGCTTTTAGAATGTCTTAGTTTTATCAGAAGCATGTTGTTTTTTAAACTTGGAGATAAGCATTGAATTCGGTCGGTTTCATCCTAGCATTTTACCAAGATGAAGAATTAAGGTATACTAGGTGTAAGATTTTTTATTGGAGGTATGAGTAATGATAAAAAAATGGGACAGAAAAACAGTCTTAACCTTACTATATAGTTTTGTAGCACTGGCTTTAGCGGTGACAGTTTGTTTTCTTCTTGTGTCTAAGTTTAGTCATAAGGAGCAGCCAAACAAGTGAGTTCTTCTACATCAGTTTCGACATCTAAGTCTGACAGCTCAGAGCAAAAAGTTAGCATTTTAGGTGAATATGTAGCGAATACGGGTGATAAAGCTAAAATTGACGGTGGCAATAAGGAATGGAAGATTAATTACCAAACTCCTGATGGTGCTGTTTCAGCAGAATTTACGACAGAATGGAAATCAGAAGGAGAGACTTTAATAGCGACTGATAAGATGAGAAAGTCAGATGGCAATAGCGACTTTACCATTACTATCCGTATTTTCAAGTATAAGACCGCCAAGCAACCTCTCATAACGATTACCATGTCAGACGGCAATCCTGCCCATGAAATGGTTTTTGCCAATCAAAAAGATTTTTTTGAACCGAGCGATGAGAATGGTGAAGGAACACAGACTACAGAATAAGTTGATTGAGAGATAGAATTACGAGAGAAGATTTAATTTGTGTTGGTGGAAAAGTGAATAACACTAAGCTCCTGTCACCTAATTCTCATTCTAGCAGTCAATTTCCTACCCTAAATGTTCAGTCCGGGAATACGGGATATCTAATTGCTCTATTAAAAATTGGATTTACTAATCCTTATGGAGACCTTTCAGATTCAAGCAAAGCTAGATTGGCACTGGGGCAAAACATTGGAAATCTTCCTACTGATCAGTATTATTATAGACAATAGAAGAGTCAGAGACGAGAAGGGTGAATAACTCTATTCTCGTTTTTTTAGTTAACAAAACAAAAAAATGTTTGAAATAAACAGAAATATGTGGATAAATGAGAGAAATGAGTTATAATGAACAAAACCAAGCTAGAGAGGATGGAGTATGGGTAAGAATCAAAGACAAGATGAAATTCTTAAATTTGTGGATCGAGCTGGAACTGTAACGGTTGCTGAGATCATGGAGACCATGAAGGTTTCCGATATGACAGTTCGTCGTGATTTGATAGAGTTAGAAAACCAAGGAAAGCTTACGCGAGTATTTGGTGGGGCGAAGAGTAATAAGGTGCAACAATATCGAGAGCTGCCACATGAAGAAAAGCTTTTTAAAAATATTGAGGCCAAGCGAACTGTTGCCAAGAAAGCTGTCCAGCTTATTGAGGAGGGAGACACTATCTTTCTAGGTCCTGGAACATCGGTCGAAGTGCTAGCTGAGGAAATATCAAATCAACATCTGCGCGTGATTACGAACTGCTTGCCTATTTTTAACGACCTACTCAAGAAAAAATCAGATACCTTTAAAGTTTTTCTGTTAGGTGGGGAAATGCGTGATGCTACTCAAGCTTTTGTCGGTGAAATGACCAATGCTCTTATGGATCGTATGTATTTTAGTAAGATGTTTTTCAGTGGAAATGGCATCAAAGATGGTCAAATTATGACATCTTCCTTTGAGGAAGCTTATACTCAGAAGCTAGCCTTAGAACGTTCGAAAGAAAGCTATCTTCTTATCGATTCATCTAAAGTTGGTAAGGAGGATTTCACTGCTATCTGCTCCTTATCGGAGATTACAGCCTTAATCACGGATCAGACTTCAGAAGCTGTTCAGGGAGAGTTGGAAGTTTATACAAAAGTAATTTCCTAGTTTAATCTAATTAAATAAACAATTAGTCAAAAGCCCTTTAAAGGGCTTTTTGTTTATTTTAATCATACAGTGAAATTCATATGAAAAAAACAAACAAATAATGTTGACAAAAAACGATAAATTTAGTATATTATTAATATATTTAAAGAAAGCGTTTTACTGAAATTCTTTCTTGTAGATCAAACAAAGGAGAATGCTCATGGCAATTATTATTGGAGCAGATGGTGCTGGAAATAAGCTAAAAGATGTGGTTAAGGATTTTCTCGTCGGAGAAAACTTTGAAGTGGTCGATGTGACGAAAGAAGGTCAGGATTTTGTTGATGTGACATTGGCAGTTGCAGCTGAGGTGAATAAGCAAGAGGAAAATCTTGGTATTGTCGTTGATGCTTATGGGGCTGGTCCGTTCATGGTAGCGACTAAAATCAAAGGCATGGTTGCAGCAGAAGTATCAGATGAACGTTCAGCTTACATGACTCGTGGTCACAACAACTCTCGTATGATCACAATGGGAGCTGAAATTGTTGGAGAAGGCCTGGCTAAGAATATTGCCAAAGGTTTTGTCAATGGTAAATACGACGGCGGACGTCACCAAATCCGGGTCGACATGCTCAACAAAATGTGCTAAGAAAAGGAGAAGTCAAATGAAAATTGCAATTGGATGTGACCATATCGTTACCAATGAAAAAATGGCTGTTTCAGATTTTTTGAAATCAAAAGGCTATGAAGTCCTTGACTTTGGTACTTATGACCATACTCGTACTCACTACCCCATCTTTGGTAAAAAAGTAGGGGAAGCAGTTGTTAGCGGACAAGCTGATCTTGGGGTATGTATCTGTGGTACAGGTGTTGGTATCAATAACGCTGTTAACAAAGTTCCAGGTGTCCGCTCTGCCTTGGTTCGTGATATGACAACAGCACTTTATGCTAAAGAAGAACTCAATGCCAACGTTATTGGTTTCGGTGGTAAGATCACTGGTGAATTGCTTATGTGTGACATCATCGAGGCTTTCATCAATGCTGAATACAAACCATCAGAAGAAAACAAAAAATTGATTGCGAAAATTGAGCACGTTGAAACTCACAATGCTCATCAAGCAGATGCAAACTTCTTTACAGAATTCCTTGAAAAATGGGATCGCGGTGAATACCACGACTAAGAGGTGACGCATGATTTTAACAGTCACAATGAATCCATCCATCGATATTTCCTATCCTTTGGATGAATTGAAAATTGACACTGTCAACCGTGTGGTGGACGTGAGTAAGACAGCTGGTGGTAAAGGTCTTAATGTTACACGAGTTCTTTCAGAATTTGGTGATTCTGTTGCTGCTACTGGTTTAGTTGGGGGTAAACTTGGTGAGTTTTTAGTCGAACATATCGACGATAAAGTAACGAAACGTTTTTTCTCAATTCAAGGAGAGACTCGTAACTGTATCGCTATTCTCCACGGAGATAACCAAACCGAAATCCTAGAAAAAGGGCCTGAAGTTCTGGAACAAGAAGGTCAAGATTTCTTGGCTCATTTTGAAAATCTTCTTGACACTGTGGAAGTAGTAGCCATCTCTGGTAGTCTGCCAGCAGGTCTTCCAGTTGACTACTATGTAAGCTTAGTAAAACTTGCTAATCGCGCAGGAAAACCAGTTGTTCTGGATTGCTCAGGTGCTGCCCTTCAGGCGGTTCTTGAATCACCACATAAACCAACAGTAATCAAACCAAATAACGAAGAATTGTCTCAGCTTCTTGGGAAAAAAGTTTCTGAGGATTTGGATGAATTAAAAGAAGTTCTTCAAGAGGCTTTATTTGCAGGGATTGAGTGGATAATCGTTTCACTTGGAGCAAATGGTGCTTTTGCAAAACACGGTGATACTTTCTACAAGGTAGATATTCCAAGAATTCAGGTAGTCAATCCTGTCGGGTCTGGAGATTCTACTGTTGCAGGTATTTCATCAGGTCTTCTTCATAAGGAATCGGATGCAGAACTCCTCATCAAGGCAAATGTCCTTGGTATGCTTAACGCTCAAGAAAAGATGACAGGTCATGTCAATATGGCCAACTATCAGGCTCTATATGATCAATTAATAGTAAAAGAGGTATAAAATGGCTTTAACAGAACAAAAACGTGCACGCTTAGAAAAACTTTCAGATGAAAATGGCATTATCTCAGCTCTTGCTTTTGACCAACGTGGTGCTTTGAAACGCCTTATGGCTCAATACCAAACAGAAGAGCCAACAGTGGCTCAAATGGAAGAACTCAAGGTCTTGGTTGCAGATGAATTGACTAAATACGCATCATCTATGCTTCTCGACCCTGAATATGGTCTTCCAGCTACAAAAGCGCTTGATGCCAATGCTGGTCTTCTCCTTGCTTATGAAAAAACAGGCTACGACACAACAAGCACCAAACGCTTGCCAGACTGCTTGGATGTTTGGTCTGCAAAACGTATCAAGGAACAAGGCGCAGATGCTGTTAAGTTCTTGCTTTACTATGACGTAGACAGCTCTGACGAACTCAACCAAGAAAAACAAGCTTACATTGAACGCATTGGTTCTGAATGTGTGGCAGAAGACATTCCATTCTTCCTTGAAATCCTCGCTTACGATGAAAAAATCGCTGACGCAGGTTCTGCAGAATACGCCAAAGTAAAACCACACAAGGTTATCGGTGCTATGAAGGTCTTCTCAGACCCACGCTTCAACATCGATGTCTTGAAAGTGGAAGTTCCAGTCAACGTCAAATACGTTGAAGGATTTGGCGATGGTGAAATCGTGCATACACGCGAAGAAGCAGCAGCCTTCTTCAAAGCACAAGATGAAGCGACTAACTTGCCATATATTTACTTGAGTGCGGGTGTATCAGCTAAACTCTTCCAAGAAACACTTGTCTTTGCCCACGAATCAGGTGCAAACTTCAACGGCGTTCTTTGTGGACGTGCAACTTGGGCTGGATCAGTTGAAGCTTACATCAAAGACGGTGAGGCAGCAGCTCGTGAATGGCTTCGTACTGAAGGACGTCAAAACATTGAAGAATTAAATCAAGTGTTAAAGAGCAGTGCAACCTCTTGGAAATAGAATCATAGATTATATTTTAAAGAGAAAAACAATATATGTCTTAGCATAATTTGTAGGCTTTTAGTTATAAATAGTAGATTGATTTTATATTGAGATAAAGATATATTAAATATAGAAAGGGGTGAAGTATTATGGGACTTAATCAATTGTTTGATAAGAACTTGGTCTTCTGCCTACAAGCGGATAATCAAGAACATCTTTTTAATCAAGTCGCTAACCTTCTTGAAGAAAGAAAGATTGTAACTCCTTCTTATAGGACTGCATTAATCGAGAGAGAAAAGTCATTTCCAACTGGATTGGACATGGAGTTTCTAGGAAAGACTTACCGAATGTAGCAATCCCTCATACAGATATTGAACATAACTTAGCTGAAAAAGTTGTTGTGGTACGCTTAAATCAAGCTGTGACTTTTCACAACATGATAGCACCTGATAAAGAAGTAGAAGTTTCACTTTTGTTCTTTATCATTAACAATTCAAGTTCTAGCCAGACGAATATTCTGGCACAATTGATGGATTTCTTTACTAAGAATGGAAATTTAGATAATTTATCTAAGTTGGCAAATGAAGATGAATTATATGGCTATATAACAAAAGAAATCGGATAAAAAAATCAAGAAAATATATAAAACGGAGGAAATCCAAATGATTAAAATTTTAGCAGCCTGTGGGGCTGGTGTTAATTCAAGTCACCAAATTAAGAATGCGGTAGAAGAAGAATTATCTAACCGTGGTTATGACGTTCGCTGTGATGCAGTGATGGTCAAGGATGTCAATGAAGATTTGATTAAAGGCTATGACATTTTTACACCAATTGCTGCGACAGATTTAGGTTTTGATCCTGGTATTCCAGTAGTAGAAGCCGGTCCAATTTTGTTCAGAATTCCAGCAATGAGCGCTCCAGTGTTTGATAATATTGAAGCAGCTATCAAAGAGCATGGTCTGAGTTAATTTTTTTAAAGAGTATGAAAGCGCTGTCTAAATGGTACGCTGGAGTTCTCATATTATAAACAATATATAAATTAATATAAATCGGGAGGATTTATTATGGATGGCATTATTAAATTAGCCAACGATATTTTTAAGCCAATTTTGGCGATGGGTGGTCCAATCATCATGTTAATCATTTTGACGGTCCTAGCCCTCTTGTTTGGAGTAAAATTCTCCAAAGCCCTCGAAGGTGGTATTAAATTAGCGATCGCCTTGACAGGTATTGGTGCAATTATTGGAATGTTGAATGGAGCTTTTTCAGCTTCTTTAGCAAAATTTGTAACCAATACGGGGATCCAGCTTAATATTACTGACGTAGGCTGGGCACCACTTGCAACGATTACTTGGGGTTCAGCTTGGACTCTATATTTCTTGCTTGTTATGTTGATCGTCAATGTCGTGATGCTCTTGATGAAGAAAACTGATACACTCGATGTAGATATCTTTGATATTTGGCACTTGTCAATTACAGGTCTCTTGATTAAATGGTATGCAGATAACAACGGAGTAAGTCAAGGTGTTTCTCTTTTTGTAGCAACTCTTGCAGTCGTACTAGTAGGAATCATGAAGATTATCAACTCTGACTTGATGAAACCAACTTTTGACGACCTCCTAAATGCTCCAAGTTCATCTCCAATGACATCTACTCACATGAACTACATGATGAACCCTATTATCATGGTCTTGGATAAGATCTTTGATAAATTCTTCCCTGGACTTGATAAATACGACTTTGATGCTGCTAAACTAAATAAGAAAATTGGTTTCTGGGGTTCTAAATTCTTTATTGGTTTCCTTCTTGGTATTGTAATCGGAATTATGGGAACACCACATCCAGAAGCAAACGTGGAAGACTTAAAAACATGGGAATTGGTTATTAAATCTTGGTTGAGTCTTGGTTTAACAGCTGGTGTCTCCTTGGAATTGTTCTCATTGATTGGTTCATGGTTCATTGCAGCGGTAGAACCACTTTCACAAGGTATTACAAACGTTGCTACAAAACGTCTACAAGGACGTAAATTCAATATCGGTCTTGACTGGCCTTTCATCGCTGGTCGTGCTGAAATCTGGGCTTGTGCTAACGTACTTGCACCAATCATGTTGATCGAAGCAGTACTTCTTTCTAAAGTTGGTAATGGTATCTTGCCACTTGCTGGTATCATTGCGATGGGTGTAACTCCAGCTCTCTTGGTTGTTACTCGTGGTAAATTGATCCGTATGATCATCTTCGGAAGTCTTCTCTTGCCACTCTTCCTTCTTTCAGGAACTCTGATTGCTCCATTTGCAACTGAGTTGGCTAAGAGTGTTGATGCCTTCCCTAAAGGGGTAGCTTCTACTCAATTGATCACTCACTCAACTCTTGAAGGTCCAGTTGAAAAACTCTTGGGTTGGACAATTGGTAACGCAACAACCGGTGATATTAAAGCTATTCTTGGTGTTGTAGTCTTCCTTGCATTCTATATCGGTATCTTTGCTTGGTACAGAAAACAAATGATCAAACGTAATGAAGAGTACGTAGCTCAAGGTAAAAACTAATAGGTATTTCTTTTGAGAAAAGAATGAAAACATAATAAGATTGTTTATTCTTAGATAGAAATAGATTAAATTGAAGATAGAAGAGACCTAAAATCAAGGAAATAATGAATATGAACTTGCTGACGGTCTCTTTCTAGATAGAATTAACTATTCAGCTTCTAGAATTTTATGAGCAGTTTAAGTAAGACTCTCATAATCTATTTTTATAAATTGTCCCCCTCCCATTTCTGTTTATCAGATTTGGGATTTTTTTAAATGCAATCAGACTTTCAAGAAGACAAAAGATCGTTTTTTTATTTCACTTCTTTTTAGCTTAGTTTATGCATAGAGCTTTTTAATAAATAAATTGGTTTAAGATGTTTTTTTATACTTATTTAAAGATAATTGGTAAAAAAATAGAAATGTTATTCCTTATTTTTTTCTTGAATATGTAAGAACCATTAAGTTTGTTTAGAGAATCTTTGTTTATTTTTCATCAATTATCAAAAAAAATACGATTAAAATAAACAAAAAAAGTGTTGACAATAAACTCAAAATGGTGTATAGTATGAGTATAAGAAACAGATAGTGTTTTTTATAAACAATAATCTGTGCAAAAAATCAAACAAAGGAGAATGCTCATGGCAATTATTATTGGAGCAGATGCTGCTGGAAGCAAGCTGAAAGATGTGGTTAAGGACTTTCTCATTGGAGAAAACTTTGAAGTAGTCGATGTGACGAAAGAAGGTCAGGATTTTGTTGATGTGACCCTTGCAGTTGCAGCTGAGGTGAATAAACAAGAGGAGAATCTTGGTATTGTCATCGATGCTTATGGGGCTGGTCCATTCATGGTAGCGACCAAAATCAAAGGTATGGTTGCAGCGGAAGTTTCTGATGAACGCTCTGCCTACATGACTCGCGGTCATAACAACTCTCGCATGATTACAATGGGAGCTGAAATCGTTGGTGAAGGCCTGGCTAAGAATATTGCTAAAGGCTTTGTCAATGGTAAATACGACGGCGGACGTCACCAAATCCGGGTCGACATGCTCAACAAAATGTGCTAAGAAAAGGAGAAGTCAAATGAAAATTGCAATTGGATGTGACCATATCGTTACCAATGAAAAAATGGCTGTTTCAGATTTTCTGAAATCAAAAGGTTATGAAGTCCTTGACTTTGGTACTTATGACCATACTCGTACTCACTATCCCATCTTTGGTAAAAAAGTAGGGGAAGCCGTAACTAGCGGTCAGGCTGATCTTGGGGTATGTATCTGTGGTACTGGTGTTGGTATCAACAACGCTGTCAATAAAGTTCCTGGTGTTCGTTCTGCCTTGGTACGTGATATGACTTCAGCTCTCTATGCTAAAGAAGAACTCAACGCCAATGTTATTGGTTTTGGTGGTAAAATCACCGGTGAATTGCTTATGTGTGATATTATTGAAGCTTTCATCAATGCTGAATACAAACCATCAGAAGAAAACAAAAAATTGATTGCGAAAATTGAGCACGTTGAAACTCACAATGCTCATCAAGCAGATGCAAACTTCTTTACAGAATTTCTTGAAAAATGGGATCGTGGTGAATACCACGACTAGTGAGGTAGTCAGATGATTCTTACAGTGACCATGAATCCTTCTATCGATATTTCCTATCCCTTAGAAGAATTGAAAATTGATACTGTTAATCGTGTTGCAGAAGTCAGTAAAACAGCAGGCGGAAAGGGTCTCAACGTAACCAGGGTCTTGGCAGAAATTGGAGATAATGTTGCTGCGACGGGCCTGATTGGTGGGACCAATGGAGAGTTCTTATTACAAAACCTTCATCCTAATGTTAAACAATGCTTTTATAAGATTTCGGGAGATACGAGAAACTGTATTGCGATCTTACACGAAGGTAAGCAAACAGAAATCCTAGAAGCCGGTCCGACTATTACAGCGGATGAGGCAAATGGTTTTTTTACATTATTTTAAATCATTAATGGAATCAGCTGAGGTAGTTAGTATCTCGGGAAGTCTACCAGCCGGTTTACCAGTTGAATATTATGTTCAATTGGTTGAAATTGCTAATCAAGCTGGCAATAAGGTGGTGCTGGATTGCTCTGGAGCAGCTCTGGAAGCTGTGCTTAAATCTGATGTCAAACCAACTGCCATCAAACCTAATAACGAGGAACTTTCTCAGTTATTGGGTCGCGAAATTTCCAAAGATTTGGATGAGTTAAAAACTGTCCTTTCAGAACCGCTATTTGAAGGAATCGAGTGGATCATCGTATCACTCGGTGCAGATGGCGCTTTTGCAAAACATGGTGATACTTTCTACAAAGTAGATATTCCTAAAATCCAAGTGGTCAATCCAGTTGGCTCCGGCGACTCAACTGTTGCAGGGATTTCTTCAGCTTTGAGTCATCAAGCAGATGCTGTCTCTCTGCTCAAAAAAGCAAATGTTCTGGGCATGCTCAATGCCCAAGAAAAATTGACCGGTCATGTCAATGTTGAAAATTACGACGACCTATACAATCAAATCACAGTAAAAGAGGTATAAAGAATGGTATTAACAGAACAAAAACGCAAATATATGGAAAAACTTTCTGACGAGAATGGGATCATCTCAGCTCTTGCCTTTGACCAACGTGGTGCTTTGAAACGCCTCATGGCTCAATACCAAACAGAAGAACCAACAGTAGCTCAAATGGAAGAACTGAAAGTTTTGGTTGCAGAAGAGCTAACTCCTTATGCTTCATCTATGTTGCTGGATCCTGAGTACGGACTGCCTGCTACTAAAGCTTTGGACAAGAATGCTGGCTTGCTATTGGCCTATGAAAAGACAGGCTATGATACTTCAAGCACCAAGCGCCTGCCAGACTGTCTGGATGTTTGGTCTGCAAAACGTATTAAAGAACAAGGTGCAGATGCAGTGAAATTTCTTCTTTACTATGATGTAGACAGCTCTGAAGAACTCAATCAGCAAAAGCAGGCTTATATCGAGCGTGTGGGTTCAGAGTGTGTGGCAGAAGATATTCCATTCTTCCTTGAAATCTTGGCTTACGATGAAAAAATCGCTGACGCAGGTTCTGCAGAATATGCCAAAGTAAAACCACACAAGGTTATCGGTGCCATGAAAGTCTTCTCAGACCCACGTTTCAATATTGATGTCTTGAAAGTGGAAGTTCCAGTCAATGTTAAATATGTTGAAGGTTTTGGCGATGGTGAAGTGGTGTATACTAAAGAACAAGCAGCTGCCTTCTTCAAGGAACAAGATGAGGCAACTAACCTTCCATACATCTACTTGAGTGCAGGTGTATCTGCGAAACTTTTCCAAGAAACACTTGTGTTCGCTCATGAGTCAGGTGCAAACTTCAACGGAGTTCTTTGTGGCCGTGCGACTTGGGCTGGCAGTGTCAAAGACTACATTGAGCAAGGTGAAGAAGCAGCTCGCAAGTGGCTTCGTACAACAGGATTTGAAAATATTGACGAACTCAACAAGGTTCTTCAAAAAACAGCTACCTCTTGGAAAGAAAGAGCCTAAAATTTGTTAAAAAATAAATGAAGTAAGGGTTTACATTCTGAGACTGATATGCTATAATGAAATCAGAAATTGAATAGGGTGAGCGTTACTAAGTTGGATTAGGCGTGACCGCAAATAAATTGAGGGAAGATATAGCCTTAGTTTGTTTGTGGTCTTTTTGTTTTATCAAAACCCTAGAAAATGAAGAGGAGGAGATATGTATCGAATCATACATCCTATGAACAACAATGTTGCTCTAGCCAAACATGAAAATGGTGAAGAGGTTGTTCTGATTGGCAGTGGCATAGCTTTTAATAAAAAGAAGGGTGACATCGTTCTGGAAAGTAAGATTGAGAAAATCTTTCGCCTAAGAACGGAAGAGTCTAAAGAAAACTTTGTGGCCTTGCTCAAAGATGTTCCACTGGACTTTATCACAGTGACCTATGATGTGATTGATACCCTTTCTAAGAAGTATGATTACCCTGTCCAGGAGTATATCTATGTCACGCTGACGGATCACATTTACTGTTCTTATCAGGCTGTGCAGCAGGGCAGGTACAAGGAGAGTGACCTGCCGGATGCTTCGGATAAATACCCTGTTCCTTATCAGATTGCTCAGGAAGCCTTAGCGATATACCGCGAGAGGTTGTTGGATAATTTTCCTAGCGACGAGGTCAATCGCATTGCTTATCACTTTATCAATGCTGAAGGGGAGACCAATCCTGAGGGACAAAGCCATTTGGACAGGCGAAAAGATATTCTGGCTGCAGTTGAAGCAGAGCTGAAGAAAAATGGCATTAAAGAAGTGCAGAAAACAGCAACTTTTATGACCGTTTTATGATTCACCTGAACTACTTTTTGGACTATCTGGACAGAAGCCGTGATGACAATGTTTCCCTGTTGGAAATGGAAAGTCAGATCCAGATGACCTACCCTCAAGCCTATCAGGTCGGAAGCGATATTTACCAAATCATTGCCCAGAAGACGGGAATCGATCTCTACCGCAGCGAACGAGTCTACCTGGTGCTGCATATCCAACGCCTTTTATAATAGAAAATAATAAAATTTCACACAAGAATACAAGGAGGAACTCTCATGAATAGAGAAGAAGTAACATTGCTCGGTTTTGAAATTGTTGCCTACGCTGGTGACGCTCGCTCCAAGCTCCTAGAAGCTTTGAAAGCCGCAGAGGCTGGGGATTTTGCTAAGGCAGATGCCTTAGTAGAAGAAGCCAATGGCTGCATCGCTGAAGCTCACCATGCTCAGACCAGTCTCTTGACAAAAGAAGCTGCTGGTGAGGACTTGGCTTACAGTGTGACTATGATGCACGGCCAAGATCACTTAATGACTACTATCTTGCTAAAAGACATGATGCACCATTTGATTGAACTATACAAAAGAGGAGTAAAATAATGAATAAACTCATCGGACTTATTGAGAAAGGGAAGCCTTTCTTTGAGAAGATTTCTCGGAATATCTATCTCCGCGCTATTCGGGATGGCTTTATCGCTGGTATGCCAGTCATCCTCTTCTCATCTATCTTTATCTTGATTGCCTATGTGCCAAATGCTTGGGGCTTCCACTGGTCTAAGGATATTGAAACTTTCCTAATGACCCCTTATAGCTATTCGATGGGGATTCTGGCTTTCTTTGTGGGTGGGACCACTGCTAAGGCGCTGACAGACTCTGTCAACCGCGACCTGCCTGCGACAAATCAGATTAACTTCTTGTCTACTATGCTAGCTTCTATGGTCGGCTTCCTCCTCATGGCAGCTGAGCCTGCCAAGGAAGGTGGCTTCCTGACTGCCTTCATGGGAACCAAAGGTCTTTTGACAGCTTTCATCGCAGCCTTTGTTACGGTTAATGTCTACAAGGTTTGTGTGAAAAATAATGTCACCATTCGTATGCCAGAAGAAGTTCCACCAAATATCTCGCAAGTATTTAAAGACTTGATTCCATTTACTGTCTCAGTCGTTCTGCTCTACGGTTTGGAACTGCTTGTTAAAGCAAGTCTGGGAGTAACCGTTGCGGAATCCATCGGAACACTTCTCGCTCCGCTTTTCTCAGCGGCAGATGGCTATCTGGGAATCACACTTATCTTTGGTGCTTATGCTTTCTTCTGGTTTGTGGGAATTCACGGTCCGTCTATCGTTGAGCCTGCCATTGCTGCCATTACTTATGCCAATATTGATGCCAACTTGGCTCTGGCTCAAGCTGGTCAGCATGCGGATAAGGTCATCACTTCTGGTACTCAAATGTTCATCGTTACCATGGGTGGTACTGGTGCGACCTTGATTGTTCCATTCCTCTTTATGTGGATCTGTAAGTCAGAGCGTAACCGTGCAATTGGACGAGCGTCTGTTGTCCCAACTTTCTTCGGTGTTAATGAGCCCATTCTCTTTGGTGCTCCAATCGTACTGAATCCGATTTTCTTCATTCCGTTTATATTTGCACCTATCGTAAACGTATGGATTTCAAATTCTTTGTTGATACTTTGAACATGAACTCCTTCTCAGCAAACCTTCCTTGGGTGACTCCTGGACCACTGGGAATTGTGCTGGGGACCAACTTCCAACTTCTGTCCTTTGTTCTTGCAGTCCTTCTTGTTGTAGTGGATGTGGTTATTTATTATCCATTTGTCAAGGTTTATGACGAACAAATCCTAGAAGAAGAACGTTCTGGTAAAGCTAATGATGCTCTAAAAGAAAAAGTAGCAGCTAACTTTAACACTGCTAAAGCGGATGCTATCCTTGAAAAAGCAGGAGTGGATGAAGAAGCTCCAGCGCAAAACAATATTAGCGAAGAAACCAATGTTCTGGTGCTCTGTGCAGGTGGTGGTACTAGTGGATTACTGGCCAACGCTTTGAATAAAGCAGCAGCTGAATACAATGTTCCTGTCAAAGCAGCAGCGGGTGGCTACGGTGCTCACCGTGAAATGTTGCCTGAGTTTGACCTAGTTATCCTTGCCCCTCAAGTTGCCTCTAACTTTGAAGATATGAAGGCGGAAACTGATAAATTGGGGATTAAGCTGGCTAAGACTGAAGGAGCCCAATACATCAAACTAACCCGCGATGGTAAAGGAGCACTGGCCTTCGTTCAGGAGCAATTCAACAACTAAATCTATTTATTTGAGATGAAGCAAAGTTCAAGTCCCCTGTTACTTACCTATTTACTTACTTGTTTCACCTCAATGCTATTGAAAGGAAAATAAGATGACAAAAAGCTTACCTAAAGATTTTATTTTCGGTGGTGCAACAGCGGCCTATCAAGCTGAGGGAGCAACCCACACAGATGGAAAAGGACCTGTTGCCTGGGATAAATACCTAGAAGACAACTACTGGTATACAGCAGAACCTGCCAGCGACTTTTACCACAAATACCCTGTGGATCTGAAATTGGCTGAAGAGTATGGTGTCAATGGTATTCGGATTTCCATTGCCTGGTCACGGATTTTCCCGACGGGCTATGGCGAGGTCAATCCAAAAGGTGTGGAATTTTACCATAATCTTTTCGCAGAATGCCACAAGCGTCATGTAGAACCTTTTGTGACCCTTCACCACTTTGATACACCAGAGGCTCTTCATTCAAATGGCGATTTCCTCAATCGGGAAAATATTGAGCACTTTGTGGACTATGCAGCTTTCTGTTTTGAAGAATTTCCAGAAGTTCGCTATTGGACAACTTTCAATGAAATTGGCCCCATTGGTGATGGTCAGTACTTAGTTGGAAAATTCCCCCCAGGTATTCAGTATGACTTGGCCAAGGTTTTCCAATCTCATCACAACATGATGGTCTCTCATGCCCGTGCCGTTAAGCTTTATAAGGACAAGGGATACAAGGGTGAAATCGGTGTCGTTCATGCACTTCCTACAAATATCCTTTCGATCCAGAAAATCCAGCAGATGTCAGAGCAGCAGAGTTGGAAGATATTATCCATAACAAGTTTATCCTAGATGCGACTTATCTGGGGCACTATTCAGATGTAACTCTGGCAGGAGTAAATCATATCCTTAAGGTCAATGGTGGTCAGCTGGATCTACGAGATGAAGACTTTGCGGCTTTAGAAGCAGCTAAAGACCTCAATGACTTCCTCGGCATCAACTACTATATGAGTGATTGGATGCGCGACTTTGACGGTGAAACAGAAATTATCCATAACGGAAAAGGCGAAAAGGGAAGCTCCAAGTACCAGATTAAGGGTGTAGGGCGCAGAGAATCTCCAACCCATATTCCGAAAACCGATTGGGATTGGATTATCTATCCGCAAGGTCTTTATGATCAGATCATGCGGATTAAGAAAGATTATCCAAACTACAAGAAAATCTATATCACAGAAAATGGTCTGGGTTATAAAGATGAATTTGTGGACAATACAGTTTACGACGATGCTCGGATTGACTATGTTAGGCAGCATCTGGAAGTTTTATCCGATGCGATTGCGGACGGGGCTAATGTCAAGGGCTACTTTATCTGGTCTCTGATGGATGTCTTTTCTTGGTCTAACGGTTATGAAAAACGCTACGGCTTATTCTACGTAGACTTTGAAACTCAGGAACGCTATCCAAAGAAATCTGCTCACTGGTATAAGAAACTAGCTGAAACACAAATGATTGAATAGAAAGTAAAGCCGTTAGAGTTGAACTCTTTCGGCTTTTCGAAAAGAGGGAAGCCATGCTTGAAAAAAACAAAGAGTTTACTAAAAGCAGTATCAGGTTCTCTATATAAAAAAGTTTATATTATTAATTTTGAACGATGTTCTCAAGCACCTTGGATTAAAAAAACGGAACTTATTTTTATTGGAGATTGGTTCGTATCAGAAGGTTTAGAAGGGATTTGCTATTCTAAGTTGACTATTGATAGTTTTGAGTACATATTTCTAAGTTTAGTTGAGGAATCTGACAGAAGTTTGGTTAGTTTTGATATAGATATAATACTCTATGAAAAGGATAAATAGTAAAAAGAGAGGTAAAAATATGGTACTAGAGTTATCAAATGATTTTCTAAAAGTTCAATTTAAGGAAAAGGGTGGAGAATTATCTTCCATAAAAGATAAGGATGGCGTGGAATATTTATGGCAGGGAAATCCTGAATATTGGGGAGGACAGGCTCCTGTCTTGTTTCCTAACTGTGGTAGTGTCCGTGATGATGCTCCTCTCTTTATTATGGGAGATGAAGGAGTTATAGAAGGCCATCTTCCTCGTCATGGTTTAGTTAGAAAGAAAGATTTTGAGCATAAGATAATAAATGACCATCAAATTATGTTTTCAATTGAAAGTAATTCGGAAATGTTAAAACAATATCCTTATCCTTTTCGTTTAAGTATATTTTATACTTTAGATAAATCTAAGATTGAAGTAGAATACTTAGTTGAGAACTTAGGATTAAATCAAGATATGCCTTATTTCATAGGCGCGCACCCGGGTTTTAATTGTCCCTTATTTGAAAATGAACGGTATGAAGATTATTATCTCGAGTTTGAAAACGAAGAAAATTGTAGTATTCCAGCATCATATCCCGAGACGGGATTACTTGACATAAAAAGCCGTTCGCCTTTTTTAAATAAAGAAAAAATATTAGCTTTAGATTATGATCTATTTTCAAAGGATGCAATTACTTTGGATAAGCTGGTTTCTCGTTCGGTAACATTAAGGTCTAAAAATCATAATAAAGCAGTAAAAATTGATTTCCAAGATTTTCCATATTTAATTTTGTGGTCTACTGCGAATAAAGGGCCGTTTATTGCAATTGAACCATGGGGCGGCTTATCTACATCAAAAGAAGAATCTGTATTTTTTAATTACAAGGAAAATGTAACTTTTATTGAGCCTGAAATGTCTGATTATAAAACTTATTCCATTGAGATAACAGAAATTTAAACGAATAATGGATAAAAAGTACTTGCTTTATTAGATTAGTAGGTAAAAAATCTGTAAAGGTATCGTTGGGAGGGGGATTATTATGTCGTTTCAAAAGTTACTCCAAGACACTATTTATAATGTATTGTTTACCAAGATAAGCTAGTATATTTATGAATGTAGAGAATCATTGGATGTATCCACGTATTTGATTTGAAAACAAAAATATATTGGGTTGGATGATTTTGCTATTAAAAGCATAGCTGTAAGCAATAAAGATGAGGATTTCATTGTTTCGGATTTACTTGTTATAGGTTATTTAGAGATTGCTGGATATTCTAAATATGTCGTAGACCTCCCAATCTGTATCTTGATTCAGCTCCATCCATTACTAGACAATAAAACATCAGGAGCAACAATAAGGTTGCTCCTGATGTTTTATACTCTTTATTTAAATTTAAAGCCTTCATAGACCAGATCTGCTTTAGGATTGGTCTTTTTGAATTCGTTGGCTAGTTTATCCATCATCTTGACAGGCCCGCACATGAAGACGGTGGTTTGGTCATCCAAAGGATAATTCTTGAAGTCCAAATAGCCAGAGACCTTGCTATCGACCAAATGAAGGTCAAACTGCGGATTCTTAGCAGCGTAGTCTTTGAGTAGGTCGAGGTAAACAGCATTTCTGCTCCAGTATAAGCGTAGTAGAAGCTGACTGGACGATTCAGATTAGGATTTTCGCGGATATAGGAAATGAAGGGGGTAATGCCAATCCCACCAGCAATCCAGATTTGTTTTTCCTGCCCCTGGTCAAGAATCATGTGGCCATAAGCTCGATCAATGGTGACCTTGGTTCCCTCTTGGATCTTGTCATAAAGTTTCTTAGTGTGATCGCCAGAGTTCTTGATAGTAAAGTAGATGATGTTGTCATGGCCACCAGAGATAGAGAAGGGATGCGGCGCTTTTTCAAATCCCTCTTGGAAAATCTTGACAAAGGCAAACTGACCGTACTGGTAGTCTAGCTTTTGACTGAGTTGGATTTTCAACTCTACGGTATCGTGGTTGAGGCGTTTGACCTGCATGATTTTCCCCAGATGGCGAAAAGCCAAACTTTGATAGAGGAAGATGATGTAAAAGCCAGAAGCTAAACCTATGATAGCGTAGAATCCGACTACGAAGCCCAGCAAGGTCGGTGTTAGGAGTCGAGCCCCCATCAGCATATAAGCATGGAGGAGACCAAATATATAGGCCAAATAGACAAAGCGATGAATCCAGCGCCAAGCCTCATACTTGATGTGCTTGCCAAGATAAGCTACCAAAACAATGCTGACAAATAAATAGATACCAACATTACCAAGCTGGGCTGCCAGATGAGAGCCCCAGAGACTGCCACCCATGGCAACATTGTGGAGAGCAAGCAGAACGACGGAAAAGATAGCTGTAAACTTATGATAAGCGTACATCTTTTCGATGCCATGGAACCATTTTTCCAATAGGGCGTTCCGAGTCGCAAGTAAAAATGTCAAGGAAAGGGTAGTCAAGGCCAGGCCGGGTACGATAAAGTTGGTCATTCCAGCTGAAGCCCAAGCATAGATGGTCAAGAGTATGCTGACAGCAATAAGGGCAAGTCCTTTGATAGATTTCATAGTTTGTGTCCTTTCTAAAAATATCACTAATTAGTTGTAATATTTTTTGTTACATTTTAACAAAGAAAAAACAAGCTGTCAAGGACAAGCTTGTTTTAAATTGATATGGATATGATGAACAGAATTTATTCGAGAAAAAGCAAGGTGGAATATTCCAATGAAAGAATCTAGCATAGAAGTACTCTTCTTCAGTCTGAAAAGTGTTAGCTACAAAGCAGCATCTGTCAGACCCTTGCTAACACAAGGTTAAAAACTATTCAAGAAAGCTATATCTTAAAATGGCTACTTAGTTGAATAATAGTTTATGATTCAGTGTTGTGGAAGGGCAAATTCTTGGTGAACTCTGAAATATTATCCTTAGCTTCTTGAAAAATTGGCCAAAGTCCGGGAGACTAATATCGTCCTTCCAGCTTTGGACTCTCATATCTACTAAAAGACTAGTGAGTCGTGTCAGCATTTCTCTTTCCTCATCCGATAATGCGTTGGCGTTTTTAAAAATCTCTAAAACTTTTCTAACGTTTGAAATCTTAGAGAAATCATCGATAGAAGTGATACCGGCATCTAGTACAAGTCCGAAGAACAAATCAAAGAAATCTTTTAATTCTTCGTCAGATGTACTTCTTACCCAATTCTTCAATGTTTTATCCGTCTGAAGACTATCTGGATTTAAGCTGTCTAGGAGGACAAAGCTGTCTCCCTCAATCTGCCATGAAAAAGTATCGTGTTGAGCTAGACCTCCTAGGGCAGTGCTTTTGACGATTGCCATCTGTTTAGGAATTTCTAACATCATGCCCACAATAGAACCTTGTGGAATGTAATGCTGGATTTTATTGGCAATCGCTTTATAACCATCGCTTTCAATGATGGCTTTGTTTAGTCCAGGGGCATCATAACTATAGATTTTTTTAATACGCTCCTGCAAGAGAGGATTAACTTGACTAGCAGCATAAGCAGCCAAGTTCCCTCCCTTGGAGTGCCCAGTCAAGATGAAGTCCCCATCGAGTTCTCTGAGAACTTCCTTCAAGTATTTTTTAGCATTTTTTTGGGCTGGAACCCGATCCATATAGGTCATATGGAAGTCTTCTTTCCAACCAATGATCGAGTCATCGGTTCCTCTGTAGGCTAGGATGTAGGTAGCAGGTTTAGACTGAATACAGTATACTAGGGCAGCAAATTGTTTCAATCTCCAAGTCAATGTCGTTTATAAAGCCCATTAGTTTAATATTCTTAAAACGTTTAGTTTGGGAGGCTTTTTCAAGTAGTTTAAGACGATTGCGGGTATGCATCATAGATTGTTCTTGAGGGTAATTTTCTGCAATGTCTTGTAGCCGCTTGCTCTTATCTAGTTCCAGATCTCTTGTGACGAGTCCGTCAAAAGAAAGGTAAGCTAATTCTGTTAGGATAAGTAGGTCAAGTTCATTAAAGGGACGGTCATAGATACTATCATACTGCGTATCATCTAGGTACTTAAAAATATTTTCCATTTGTCTATCTCCTAGGAATCGATATATAGATAGTATATCATAAGCTAGTACGGTTTGCTGGAAGAAGACAAAAAAGAACAGAGGACAAAAGCTTAACTTTTGAGCCGTCTGCTCTTTCTTTTATTAGTAGGCCTTACCAATCACTAATGCGTATATGAAGAAGAAAGCAAAACCAAAGAGGAAAATAAGACCGAGGATAGAGAGTGCTTTCAACCATTTTGCTAGGTTTTTATTTTCACCTGTAACTAGAAGGTAGTTCAATAGGGCAAAAAATGGGGTAGTTAAGAAGGAAGCAATCATAGCAAATCGTAGCATAGGTGCAACGCTTCCTTGGAAGAAATATATGATGATACCACCGATGATAGCCGTAGCAGTCATCCAAATATTCAGCTCTTTTGGTGAGATTTCTTTTTTCTTGAAAAGAAGGCGAAGAGACTCAGCATTGACGCGAGAGTAGCCATCGATGACTGTGATTACAGTTCCAAATATACAAAGAAAAGCGATAAAGGTAATCAAGAAGCGAGACCAATCCCCAAGAACAGAAGCATACATTCCCACAAATTGTTGGATGTAGGCTGCTCCAGCCGCTTGGACTTCCTGCCCAGTTGGGTATTGGATTAAAGCGCCCAGGGCGACGAAGAAAACAGCTAAAATAGCAGTCCCAATGAAACCAACGTTGAAGTCAAAGAGACCATCCTTGATAGAGATGTCAACTGTTTTTCCTTTTTCGGCAGTCCAGAGGGAATTGATGGCAGAGATTTCAATTGGAGCTGGCATCCAACCCATAAGAGAGACGATAAATGGTAAAGCAGTCATTTGCCAAGGAGTTTTTTCAACAAAATCAGCACCATATTCAGGATGCTCAATGATTGCAACGATGACAGCTAGGACTGTAGCGAGAGTCAAAGCAGACATAATCCATTTGGCCAGCCCGTCTAGGAATTTGTAGCCGCCAAAGAGAAGCATGGCCCAAATAAGAACGATCAAAATTAGGGACCATTGGGTGATACTTAGGCCTAGAGCATTAGGGAAGGCGCTTGCTACAATAGCAGCACACAAAATCCCAACCGCAGCAGTATTGACTAAGGCAGAGAAAACATTGAGGATAAAGAAAATACCCAAGTAGACCTTTCCCTTTTCAGCGTAGCCTTCTACCAAGTTTTTTCCTGTTTCTAGCGTATACTCAGCACCAAAACGGAAAAATGGATACTTAAAAAGGTTGGTAAGAATGACGAGCAAGAGAAGGGACCAGCCATACAGGGCGCCTGCTTGAGCAGATGAAACGATATGAGAGCCACCAACAGCAGCAGAAGCCATAAGGATCCCTGGTCCTAAGGCTTTTATTTTTGACTGCCAGGTAGATGTTTGAGTTTGTTCAATCATAATAATCTCCTTTTCGTACAAAGAATGAATTTTCAGATAATTCCGAATGTTCTGTTATTCTATCAATTTATAAAGAAAATGTCAACAAATTTTCGGAAAATACTTGAAATTTCATGAAAAACGTCTGATTTTTGTCCCATCAATAGAACTTCTGTGAATTGCTAAAGAATTTGGTATAATAGCTATAAATAATTTTGAGCGAGGCGAAAATGCATAAGATTATGTTAGTAGAGGATGATCCAGTCATCCGTCAAATGATTAAAAAGATGTTGGAACAATGGGGCTATCAAGTTTTTGCGGTTGAAGATTTTATGGAGGTTTTAACTCTTTTTGTTAAGGAGGAACCTCAGCTGGTTTTGATGGACATTGGCTTGCCCCTCTTTAATGGCTACCATTGGTGTCAGGAGATTCGTAAGATTTCAACGGTTCCAATCATGTTTTTATCCTCACGTGACCAAGCCATGGATATCGTCATGGCTATCAATATGGGTGGTGATGACTACGTGACTAAGCCTTTTGATAACAATGTTTTTCTGGCTAAGGTTCAAGGACTGTTGCGCCGCTCTTATGAGTTTGGTACAGATCAAAATCTCCTAGAACACCGAGGTGTGATCTTAAATCTCAAGTCTATGGACTTGATGTACAATGGTCAGGTCATTACACTGACTAAGAATGAATTCCAGATTTTACGTGTTTTATTTGAGCGAGCTGGCAGTATAGTTGAGCGGGAAGATTTGATGAAAGAGCTATGGAACAGCGATTTCTTTATTGATGATAATACCCTATCTGTCAATGTTGCTAGGCTCCGAAAAAAACTGGAAGAAACAGGTCTCAAGAACTTTATTGAGACAAAAAAAGGGATTGGATATGGTCTGACAAATGGACACACGGAATAAGTTTTTCTTTATCAAATATTATATTTACTCAAGACGCTATTTTTTATTGCAGTTCTTGCTGTTTTTTGGTTTGTTACTATTTTTTAGTTTTATATTTGAAGATAGTCGGCTAGTTCTTCAGTATATTTTTACTCTTTTACTGGTTTTAGGGATTCTGTCTCTTTCTATAGACAGCTTGATAGCCTATAAGAACTATCACAATCAGTTACTTTATGGACAAGAACAGGCTCAAACAGCTGTAGAAGCTCTGCTATTTGATAAGATCCAAAAAATGGAAGCTGAAAAAAAGAGTCAATCAGTCCTAGAACGAGAGCGTTATAACGACTTGATGGACTACTATACCCTCTGGGCCCACCAGATTAAGACACCAATCGCTGCTGGATCTTTGCTGGTGCAGGACTTGACAGATCCAGATGCCAAGAAGCAACTGGGTCAAGAGTTCTTCAAAATCGAATCTTATGTCAACCTAGTCCTTCAATATCTACGCTTGGAAAGTTTCCATGACGACCTCGTCTTGAAGAAGGAAAATCTTGAGGATTTGGTCAAGGAAGTGGTCAAAAAATATGCTCTTTTCTTTATCCAGAAAGGTTTGACACTGAACCTGCACGATTTGGATCGAACCATTGTGACAGACAAAAAATGGTTTATGATTATCTTGGAGCAGGTCCTGTCTAATAGTCTCAAGTATACCAAGGAAGGTGGAATTGAAATCTTCTGCCAAGATGATGTCCTCTATTTGAAAGATACAGGTTTAGGGATTAAGGACAGTGATATTTTACGTGTCTTTGAAAGAGGTTTTTCAGGCTATAATGGTCGCCTGACTCATCAATCATCTGGATTAGGACTCTATTTATCAAAAAAAATATCCGATCAACTAGGTAATTCCTTGTCCTTAGAATCCCAAGTCGGTCAAGGCACTACAGTAAAAATCGGACTAGCAGAAAAACGCTTGGCGATTGATTGAGTATAATCCCTAGTAGAAAGTTCTAACTGAAAGGTAAGTGAAAATGTGAAGTCAATCATTAATTTAGGAATCTGGAACAATAAAAAATACCATTTTGATTGGGAAAATAAGATCCTAATGGAGGAGACTTCTACTCCAAGTAACTGGTATTACGTCTGGGTCCCCATCACTTTATTCCTTATAGATAAAATTTCTGCTCTAATCACTCAAATTGGTTTATTGGAAAATATGTGGATCAGAGTATTTTTGGTCGTTTTCCTGAGTCTACCAGCTTATTTTTCAGCAAAGTTAATAATTGGCTACTATCATTCTAGTCTAAAATTAAAAAGATCAGAGTTAGAAGGCGCTCAAAAAGAAGCATTTATTAAGGGCTTAAAAAGACGAAAAGGTCTTTTGAAATTTATATTATCCCTTGTCATCATCGTAACTCCAATCTCCGTGGCTTTATTTATTATAGAGAAAGAAGTCAAGGCAGTGATTTTTTGCTTCCTCTGTCTGTTAGTAATCCTCATGTTCAGATTTGACTATCATTTTAGAAAATGGCCAGCGATTATGCAGTTACTTGTGGAAGAATGAAAAAGTTTGAAGGGTACATTTTTTGTTCAGTTGAGACTGTTTTTGATTATACCAATTATACTTTATATTATTTTATTTTATAATGGGATTGTTATTAACGAAAACAATCAGATTGTAGAATTTGAAATAGAAGAGAAAACAAAGTGAGATCATCATACAAGAAAATAATATTTATTTGGATACTTAAAGGAGAGCAGGACTGAAAATAATTTAGCTGATGATGCGGTGTTAATGGATGATAAATATGGTCAGACTATGTATGCCTCAGGAAAAATCCCTGTCAGCGAAGTAACCATTTTACGTCGTAGAAAGGATTTGCCAGTAGACCGAAGGAGAAAAAAATGAAATCAGTTATTTTTACAATAAAAAGTAAGCAATCACTAAGGATTGGTGAGCTACTTCAAGCAGATCTTTTTGAATGTTACAGCATTTCCGCTAAGGATGCAGGATTAAAACCATCTGCAGACTCTCTTATTTCGGATTTCCATTCTGTTCAGTTTGGGGTCAAAGGGAAGTCTAGCTTAGGGTTCCGTCTATCTTTTGATGGTCAAGTTTATCAGGTAGCTGTTCCAGATTTGGCGACAGCTTCTGACTGGACTGGGGCCTTGATGTTCTTGAAAACATTACTCCTTCTCTTAGATGTAAGTGTGTGTGAACATGATGGTGTGGAGTATGATAAAGATTCCATTCTAGAATTTCATTTCACAGATATTTTCTTATCAGCTCTTTCAGAATTGACCAAGGAAGTAAAAGTCCATCCTATAGTAGAAGTTATGGGAGTGAAACGTCCCATTTACATCAATGAACTCTACCTAGGGCAGATTATCCATGTTCCAGACGAGCAACTTTTGAATAGCTATGACCAGCGTTTGCGCTTTACCCAACAGCTGAATGCTTATTACTCTGAGCAGCAAGTTTTTAAAGTAGAGCAGGATGGTGAAGATATCATCATCCCTGTCAACTATCTAAATAGTGAAGGACGGACAGTTTTACCATCTCATCCAGAGCTAGAACCTCAATATTTGCAACAGTATCGAGGAAGTAAGGTTGCAGTTGCACGACTGTTTATCATGACAGCCGATGGGGAAAAACTAGTCGAGGTTCCTTATCGACAGTTCTTAGAGTCGTTGACCGAGTGTATCTATATGTTGGATGCCAAATACGTTCTTGTAGACCCGATTTCGCCGGAGACTCTGCAAGAGGTCTTGAAAAAGGGAGGGTTTTAAGAAACTTCCTGATCCTTTTTCGTATGGAGGCAAGGTATAGCCTATTACAGATACTTAGAAAGTAGCAGGAGCCGATATTGCTTATAAAAAAAGAGTGCGAGGAATAGACCGGCGAGTCCAAGGCATACTTTCTCTCGAGAAAGCAGAAATTTTCCTCCACATCATAACTTTCACCTAACCTTACAAATTTGTAAGGTTTTTCTTTTGAATTGAAAGGTTATGTTATGGCAGGTATTCTTTAATTTTTATAAGATAAGACTATAAAAGAAAAAGGAGCAAGAAAATGAAAAAAGGGAATGGCCTCAATGGCTTTCAAATAAAACTAATCATGGCACTTTTAATGGTTTTGGATCACGTTGATAAGATTCCTGGCTTGCTACCAGCTGGATGGGATGGTATTTTTCATGCAGTGACCCGCTGTGTAGGAGTTTGGTTTGCCTTTGCGGCAGTAGAGGGTTTTATTCACACGCGCAACCGCATTACATATAATCTTCGTCTCTTTTTCTGGGCGGGGCTCATGTTCTTTGGAAATGTCATTTTAAATTTTCTTTTACAGTCAAAAGAAATACACAACTCCAATAATATCTTTTTAACACTAGCTTGTGGTGTTTTGAGTTTGGGGATTTTCTTTGGATTTTCTAAAGAGAAGCTTGAACTTAATGGGCGTGATAAATGGATCCGTTATGGCTTAGGCGCAGTAGTCTTTCTAGTAGCTGCTTTCTTGACAGAAGGTGGCATGGTCATGATTCCGTTTATGCTTATTACTTACGGGTATCGAAAGAACGAAGCTCTGCGCAATCTGCTCTACCTTGCTCTAGCTGTTCTGCTGTTTGTCATGAGTATCGAAGTTTATCCAAGCTTGTCAGAAACCCTTTCGATGATGCTCTACAATTCAGACTGGCTCTTTATCACTGTCTTACCTTTTCTTTATCTCTACAATGGCGAGCGCGGTTATACCAGTAAGTGGAGCAAATATTTCTTCTACATTTTCTATCCAGCCCATCTGTGGTTGATTGCTTTGATAGCCTTTTGGGTAAAATAAGATTTATTCCATCTTACAAAAGTGTAAGATTCCTTTCTGAATTGTAAGATTAGGTTATGGAAAGCCGAGTGCAAATTCGGTAGAATAAGATTATCAAAAGAAAGAAGTGTTTAGAATGAAAGTATTTAAAATCAGTCAAAAGAAAGACAGATCCTCCATTCGGCCAAGTCAACAAGAAATTGAATGGACGAAATTCGGATGCCAAGCCAATCAGGTAGCTCAAGAAATGTACTTAGGATTTTAAAGGAGAAGTTATGAGTTTATTAGATGTACAACACGTAAAAAAGATTTACAAGACCCGTTTTCAGGGTAATCAAGTAGAAGCGCTAAAGGATATCCATTTTACAGTGGATAAAGGCGACTATGTAGCCATCATGGGTGAGTCAGGCTCAGGTAAGTCGACACTCCTCAATATCTTGGCCATGCTAGATAAGCCAACAGAAGGCCAAGTCTTTCTGAATGGGACTGATACAGCGACTATCAAAAATAGCCAAGCATCCAGCTTCCGTCGAGAAAAACTAGGCTTTGTCTTTCAGGATTTCAACTTGCTGGACACCTTGTCAGTCAAGGATAATATCCTCTTGCCTTTAGTGCTTTCTCGACGTCCCATCACCGAGATGATGCAAAAGTTGGTCACTACTTGCACTGAATTAGGAATTAACAAGCTGCAAGAGAAGTATCCATACGAGATTTCCGGTGGTCAGAAGCAGCGGGTTGCGGTGGCGCGGGCCATCATCACGGAGCCAGAGATTTTATTAGCAGATGAGCCAACAGGGGCACTGGATTCCAAGTCATCGGCTGCGCTTTTGGATGTTTTTGATGATATTAATGATCGGGGTCAGACCATTCTCATGGTGACCCACTCGACATCAGCAGCTAGCAGGGCCAAGCGAGTGCTCTTTATCAAGGATGGAATTCTTTACAATCAGATTTCCGAGGTGACAAGACAGAACGTCAGATGTTCCAGGAGATTTCTGATACTTTGACTGTCATGGCAAGTGAGGTGGGTGATTATGTTCAAACTAACCAGTAAACTAGCTCTTTCAAATCTTGTTAAGAACCGCAGTCTTTATTATCCCTTTGTTCTATCCACGATTGTAGCAACAGCGATACTCTATAGTTTTATTTCCTTGACTTATAGTAGTAATATGGAGACAACTTATGGTGGGACAGCGGCTCGTATGACCCTGCAGTTTGGGATTTGGGTTATTCAAATTGCGGTATTGATTCTTGTGACTTATGCCAATAGTTTTGTCATGAAAAATCGCTCCAAAGAGCTGGGGATTTATAGTATACTTGGAATGGAAAAAAGGCATCTACTCACTATGACCTTCATAGAGCTGTGTCTTTTATATACTGGGGTTGTCGGACTAGGAATTATCTGTGGAACGCTACTAGATAAGCTCCTTTATGCCCTGCTCTTGAAGTTTATGGGGATGCCTGTTGTGTTGACCTCAACCTTCCAATGGTCTAATATTTGGTTGACTTTAGTCAGTCTGGGACTAGCTTTTGTTATCATTCTTTTTCTTAATTCTATGAGGCTTTTGCGCTATAGCTCACTCCACCTCATGCGAGAAAAGAAAGCAGGAGAAAAGAAGGGGAAATTCTTAGGTTTGCAGACCCTTTTGGGAGTCGTTCTCATGGGAGTTGCTTATTATATAGCCTTGACAGTTACAAAGCCTGTTGCAGCCATTGCCAATTTCTTTCTTGCGGTCCTCATGGTTGTTGTAGCAACCTATTTGCTCTTTAATGCTGGATCCATTACACTTTTAAATTTTCTAAGAAAACGTAAAAGTTACTATTACAAGCCTCAGAACTTTATTTCAGTATCTAACTTGATTTCTAGGATGCGTAAAAATGCTGCAGGTCTGGCTACGATTTCCATCCTTTCAACCATGCTTCTGGTGACCTTGGTAGGAACCATTAATATCTATGTTGGCGGCAAAGACTATATTGATACTCTCTATCCAAAAGACTATAATGTCACAGTATCCTTGCCAGATACAGTAGATAGAAATGAACCTCTACTAGAAAAAGTAAAAGAAATTGCTCAAGAATCTGGTCTTAAAAATCCGACTTACTCCGACTATCTTTATCAAACGTCGATGCTTTCTGAGGTGGCGGGGAATGAAGTAACTGTTGGCGACCGTAACTTTATGCAAGCACCTCAATCTTTCAGCAAGGCGGTAGGTAGCTTATGCTTGTAAGCCGTCAGGATTATGAGAAGATGACAGGAGAAAGATTAGACTTAGCTGATGGCGAAACATTCATCTATGGTAGAAACTTATCTTTAGATAAAAATCGACCCTTACGTATCAATGGCAAAGACTGGAAAATCAAGCAAATTGCCTCACAAGATTTTACTCATGGACATTTACCCAACGGGCATATCATGGCTGGGGGTGCTATGTTAAACATGGTTGTCAATGATATAAATGAAGTAGGTTTGGATGTCTTGCATGAGTATTATATCGGTATCTCTAGTAATACGAAGAGCAACCAGGAGTTTTCTGATAAAGTACAAAAAGCAGTAACAGAAGAGATGGATCGTCTGCAAGTTGGTGGTTATACGGTAAGCTTTGATAAGAAAGCAGCAGAGCAAAATCAAAAACAGGTGACGGGAACCTTACTCTTTATAGGTCTGTTTCTATCGGTCATTTTCTTATTGGGAGCTGTTCTAGTGATTTACTACAAGCAGATTTCTGAAGGCTATGAAGATCGCGATGGATTTGTCATCTTGCAAAAGGTTGGTCTTGATGAGAAGCAAACCAAGCGCACTATACGTAAGCAAATCGTAACAGTGTTCTTCTTGCCACTTATTTTTGCTTTCTGCCATGTTGCAGCTGCTTTTCATATGCTTAGTTTGATTGTGGCGCTTTTAGGTGTGACTAATACGCCCTTATTAATTCAGACAACGATTATAACCTGTAGCGTCTTTTTACTAGCTTATATTTTAGTGTTCTTATTAACTTCACGTAGCTATCGAAAGATTGTTACACGCTAGTCTATTATCCCTGACCTCTGGTCAGGGCTTTTTTGATGTCTAGATTTTTACCTCTTGTCTCCCTCATTTTACCGCTTGTCCAAAAAGCTGAGATTTTTCAAAAAATACTTGCTATTATAGTCTCAGAAGTTAAGGACAGGAGAAAAGATCATGTTAGTAGAAACAAAAAATCTTAGCAAGATTTATGGCGAAAAGGTGGCAGTCAATGGCCTCGATATTCAGATTGAGAGAGGAAGTTTTACAGCTATTCTAGGCCCTAATGGTGCAGGAAAATCCACGACCATTCAGATGCTGATAGGTCTCTTGAAGCCAACGTCCGGGCAGATTTGCTATGCTGAAAAGCTTAGACTGGGTGTGGTTTTCCAAAACAGTGTGTTGGACGCTCGGCTAACAGTTTTGGAAAATCTGACTATCAGAGCTAAGCAGTACAAGGAGATGCCTGCAGGTAGAATCGAACGCTTGGTCTCTCAGCTTGGTCTTTCAGCCTTTGTCAAGCAACCGTACGGGACACTTTCTGGTGGTCAAAAACGTCGTGTGGACATTGCACGAGCCTTGCTCAATAGTCCCGACCTGCTTTTCCTAGATGAGCCTACAACGGGGCTGGACATTCAGACTCGGGAGAGTATTTGGAGCCTACTCAAGCAAATTCAGAAAGAAGAACAGATGACCATTGTCCTGACAACCCACTATCTTAATGAAGCAGACGATGCGGACAAGATTTATATCGTAGATCATGGTCAGGTTATTGCCCAAGGTTCTGCAGACCAGATTAAGGGAAACTACGCCCGCAATATCTTACGGATTTTGAGTCAAGATGTAGCAGGTTTAGAGAAAAGTTTGCCAAGAGACTGTGCTTGGGAGCAAGTCAAGGAAGGAGAATTTATCCTCCACCCTAAAACGACTCAAGAAGCTCTGACCTTATTGGCTCAGGCAGGTCCCTATATTGAACAATTTGAATTCCAACCCGGAACCATGGACGATGCTTTTATGGCACTGACAGGAAGAGAGGTACGCTAATATGCTCGCTTTGATTAAACGCAATTTTTTACTTTATTTTCGCAACCGCAGTGGGGTAATTTTGTCTCTCTTTGGAGCCATTATTCCCTTTGTGCTTTATATCATTTTTTTGAAAAGTAATTCTGGAGGCTATTCAAGCCAGCTGATGGACTTGTGGCTGATTGGCGGTGTGTTGGCAGTTACAGCATTAACAACCACATTGGCAGCTTTCTCACGGCAGGTCGAAGACCGGGAGCGGATGGTAACAGACGATCTTTTTATCACGGATTTAGGACCGTGGGGCTTGCAGCTTAGTTATCTTGTCAGCTCTATTATTATCGGCTTTTTGATGCAGGTCATTATGTTTACCTTTATGCTCAGCTATTTTATGCAGGCGGATAAAATTTCCTTTGAATGGGGAAATATTTCTTACCTGGTGCTTCTGATGATCTTGAACAGCCTCTTGGCCACACTGATAAATGCTCTGATTGTTCAACGCTTCAAATCAGTGGATAGTCTAGGTAAATTAGCGACAGTAGTCGGAGCGACCTCTGGCTTTCTAGTGGGAACCTATATCCCTATTGGAAACTTGCCGAACATGGCTCAAAACCTGATGAAGCTTACGCCTTCTAACTACATGGCATCTCTTTTCAGACAGCTTCTCATGAAGGAAAGTCTAGCAGACACTTTTGCCAATAACAGCCAGTCACGAGTAGCTTTTGAAAAAACAATGGGAATTCGCATTGAATGGCAGGAGCTCTTGACAAGGACAGAAACTTTCTATATAGTTGGAATAGTTTTAGTTGCCATAGCGCTTATTTGGATAGTGCAAAATATGATTGCCGTCCGTCGGCTGAAACTACAATAGAATGTGAATAGGGAGCTTCCTCTTGCAAGCAAAATTTGAAACAGATCCGACCATTTCTTCCAAGGATCCGCTAGTTGTGGTCAAGGCAGACCAGCTAGCGGCAGAAGCCAAGGCCATCTTAGATTACTTAGAGCAGTACAAGGCAGGGCCAAGTGGCGTCCTGCCTATCAAGTCGGATGATAAACTGGTCATGCTGAAGACTGAAGATATTATCCTAGCAGACATCAACCAGACAACTCTGATGATTTACAGCAGGGAAGGCATTTATCAGACGACAGAGACCTTGACTCGCTTTCAGCAGCGGATTAGCAGCTCGAGCTTTATCCAGGTTTCCCGGCATGCTGTCATCAATATTGACCATCTGGAGTCTTTGTCTGACAGTTTTTCTGGCAATATGACGGCCAAGCTGACCAATCAAATCAAGACCGAAGTCAGCCGTCGCTATGTTAAACTCTTAATGGAATATCTGGGAATCTAGGAGGTAAGTGATGAGTATAAAAAAATGTCTACATGCTATATTAATGGGCATCCAGACAGGGAGTGCAGTCTATCTGATTCTCCTTGCTTTCTCTATTCAAAAACATCCGCCCACAACTAGTAATATCATCAGTGTCATGGTGATGAGCGGTTTGATTGGGATTGTCAGTTCAATTTTAAAAACTCTTGAAGACCGATTCCCTTTTTTAGTCTCGATTTTACTGCATTTCGCCGCTGTCGCAGTCTTAGCATGCTGTTTTATGGTCTACAATAACTGGGGATTTTTAATTTTCAACTGGCATTTTTGGCTAGATTTTATTCTGATTTATCTCTTTGTATGGCTCTTTCTTTACTTGGATACAAATCTTAAGACTAAGAAGATTAACAGTGCCTTGGCCAAGCGCAGAAGGGAAAAAGAAGGCAAGTAATCTACCGAAAAACGTTCTGACAAGCATATCATAAAAAATGGAGCTGGGATTGTATCCTGCTCCTGTTTTTATATAAAAAACTCAAGCTGGAAAATCTAGCTTGAGTTTTATGTGACATTACACTCCTAATTTGATATGAGGGAAGTAATTGTAGAGATAGTCAAAGTAGACCGAAGTTGAATATCTGTCGTTTTGCCAATATTTCTAATAGGCATCTGATATTTCTTGTTATTTGATCGAACAGCTATCAGAGTAGAATTTCTGTTGGATGCAAAGCCTCGATGCATGGTGAAAATATGGTGGTAGAGGTGGATAACCTGTTTGAGGTCAACAGTTCTTACACCACGATAATAAGTGATCAGGTGATCTTTATAGATGATGATTTTCAATTCTTCGTCATGGAAGGAAGCTTGTTCTAGTAAGAGATTAAGATTTCCTTGGACTTCTGGATAAATTGAATAAATTTCATTATAAGCTTGCACATTCTTTCTGCGGTTGAAGAGTCCAGTTCCGATAAAAATGGCAGATAAACCGACTAAGAATAGGACGTAAAAGATGAATTTGGAATGATCAGAGTCAAACTCAGAAAGAGAGATATAAGAGCTAGTTGCAATTTTGGCCGAGATATCTCCAACTTCATTTCTTAGACTATGCATCAAGCTAGAAAAGTTGGAGATATATGATTGGTCCTTCTTTTGAACACTTGTATTTATGTAAGTACCGACAAGTCGTGCGGGATTTTTCTTTAGCTCTCCTTTATTTGCTTGCTCCACTAGCTTGGCAATCTGCTTATCACCTTTTTTCGCTTGAACTCCAACATATCCATCCTTATATTGAACCAGCCAAACCTCAGTTTTATCATTTACTGGGAAAATAGGTTCTGGAGAGATATCATAAACTTCAGTATAAACTGTTTCAGAAGAAACTTTAGCTGTGTCTGCTGAGTAGGCAATTTTAGGATTAGCCTTTTGGTATTGGATAAAGGCCATGGCACCAGCTATTCCAAGAAAAATTAGAGTAATAAATAATAGGCCAATCATTCCCTGATTGCGTTTTTCTTTAAGCATTACTAAACCTCCAATAAAATTCGGTATAATAATTTGATATTCAAAGAATATCTAGACTGTAGTATAGCAAAATACTTGACTTTTGTAAAACAAGTGTTAAAATATGAATGAATATAAAATAAAATTCATTCAAAAAAGAGACAGGAAAATGGATAAAAAAAATGAGCTCCTGGCTGCGGCTAAAGAAGTCTTTGCAGAAAAAGGCTATAAGGCAGCTGGAATTTCTGATATTGCTAAGAGAAGCCAGATGGCTGTCGGATCCTTTTATAAGTATTATGAGTCCAAGGAAGCTATCTTCTTGGAAGTTTATATAGCTGAAAATAGCCGTATACGCGAGGAAACTATGCGACGTGTGGACTGGCAGGGCGAGCCCGAGGCAATCGTTGAACAACTTTTTGCAGTCACTTTTGAGTTGATTTCGCCCAATAAAATTCTGGCTGAGTGGAACAAGCCAGGCATTTCTCAGATTCTGCACGATTACTATAATCAAGATGCTGGTCGAGCGTCCAATGCCTTTCATCAGTTTCTGATTCAGACCTTCAGCCAGCGCTTGCAGGAAGAGGGGTTTTCGAAGGAGAAAATTGCTGAGATCATGAAGGTATATGACTTGATTTACTACATAGACATGCATGTCACAGAGCAGGAATTTTCAGGCTACTTCGATAGTCTTGAGACTTTAGTGAAATATTTTGTTAAGGGAATTTTTTCCAAATAGAGGAAATTCCTTTTCTTAGAAGTGACAATGAATGAATTTATAAAAATATTCATTCACAAATAAAGGAGGTGATGGGTTATGTAGTGCGAATAGGAATGGGAAGAAATGTGATTGTATAAGTATAAAGTGAATTATTTTTTAGAAGATTTTGAATGAATGTTTGGAACTGTTCATTCAAAGACAGAAAGTGAGGAAAAAATGAAAAAGCAAGGAGGATTTGCCATGTACGGATTGGCTATTTTAGGTATCTGTCTGGTCGCGATTGGTCTTTTGACCATTGGCTACGGCGGTGTGACAGTTGGTTTTAGTTTAAGTCTGGATTTTCAGTCATTTTTAGTCGGAGGTCTCATCCTTGTCCTAATCGGAGTAGCTTTGATTCCGGGTTTGCCGGCAGTTGCTAAGCTAGCGGCACTGGCTTTGGCAACTTTGTCATTGCTGATTTACATTCACATGATGCCAGATTTGGAGTTTATGCTTATGCTCATCTCTGATGTTGTGGTTTTAGGCTTTGCGGCCTGGTTTGCTATTCTTTTTTTAAGAAAGTAGGTGATGAAGATGATTGTAGTTTATGATTCAAATACTGGTATTGGAAACGATTTGCAGCATCACTGGGCTATCCGACACAGAGCATCAAGGAGAAACTGGAAGAGCCTTGTATTCTCATTACTCGAAATGCTGGTGCTGGGAAAATTCCTTGGTCTACCAAACGCTTTATCAAGAAACATCCTGGGCTGATTAAAGGTTTTGTTAACAATGGCGACTCTGTTAAACACGGCCGGACCTTCTGTGGGGCGACAGCCTTGATTATCGAAAAATATGGGCTCCGGCATATCTGCGATATTGACCAAGGCGGAAGTCCAGAAGATGTCAAGACTGTGCAGGCATTTTTGACGGAGTGCTAGTCTCAACAAGTTTCGCCTAAATGGAGGACTCCTATGTTTAGGTTCAAGAAAATTGGTGCATCTGACTGGCTCTGATTTCAGTTCTTATCCTAAGGTATCGCGGGCTTGCACAGAAATAGTACGATACTTCAGATAAGACGGAAAGAAATCCTTCCAAACAAAAAGAACCGGGTAAGAAACAGGTTAATGCAACTTCAAGGCTTGAAGAACGCGGATCGATTGGACAAAAAGTGCTGAAAGCAGAAAATTCAGACTCTTTTGTATAAAATTCGTTTCTTTTTCTGCAACTTGTCAAGAGATTTCTTCCGGTTGCTAACGCTGGATAGCCACTTGCTGAAAATCTCTTGTTTTTGTTTCAAAATTCTCTATAATAGTTGTCAAATAGAAAAAGGAGACAAGAAACATGATGGAAAAAAAGATACAAGAGAAACTGAAGGCAGACTTGAAAGTGGATGAACTTCAAAAAGATGGAGACATTTATCTGACGCTGAATCCAGACTATATCTCTGGAGACAATGCTAAGTATATGACCATGTATAATCGCTTTGCTCGCTGGTATGATATGAGCGAAAAATGGCTGGGTGGCCTTCTCTATGGAAAGGCAGTCGATAAGCTGAGAAGGGAGCTAATGGCTGAAATAGAATGGAAGGACCATTTGTCAGTTCTTTATGTCTCTATCGGGACTGGTCATGACCTGCGCTACATCCCTAAGAATATTGATCTGAAAAGCTTAGACTTTTTCGGGGCAGATATTTCTATAGGCATGCTGAAAAAATGTCAGAAATCTTGCTCCAAGAAGACCAATCTGCAACTCTTTCATGCCTGTGCGGAGGATCTACCCTTTGCGGATAATAGTTTTGATATCGTTTATCATATTGGTGGAATCAATTTCTTTACCAATAAAGCCAAGGCCATGCAGGAAATGCTAAGGGTGGCTAAACCAGGGACTAAGATTTTGATTTCAGATGAGACGGCGGATTATGTGGACCAGCAATATAAGAAAAACCACTTTAGCAAGGACTATTTTAAGGATGCTACTGTTGATCTTGGAGAAATTGAAGCAGCAGTTCCAGCGGGCGTCAAAGAGAAGGAGTTGAAATTCCTCTGGGATGGTAAATTCTACACCTTGACTTTTAGGAAATAATTGCCTTAAACCGGATATTTTTCCGGTTTTTTTGTAGCATTTTGGACCCAAAAAGTCAGAAGAAATTTGATTTAGTAGCACCAGATTTAATTTGAAAGTTAATGTAATTATTTGTTCAATGCTAGCAAGTTAATGAAAATTGAATAAATATTAAAAAAAGACTGATTACGTATGGCCTTTTTTTATTGATAGTATGGTAGAATGAAGGCGTAATGTATCTATAAAAAAATGTTTACTTTTTTTGTAAAGGTAAACACTGATAAGATGGGGAAATCAGTTAGTATACAATTACATTGTACATTCAAAACTGAATATTATGAGAAAGGAAGATTGCATGAACAAAAGAATTAGAACTTGGCTTCACGTCATTATTCTTTGTTTGGGAGTGGTTTTGCCATCATTAACTCCTCTTGCCCAAGTGCAGGCGGCCGAATTTAATGATGTCATTACTGAGATGAGTCTCAAAAATTCTTCTGGAGGAGACTTAACACAAGGCATTGATATTTGGCAAGATTTCCGCGTTTACGCAAAGTTTGTATTGCCTGATAACCAAGTACATCAAGGAGATACGACGACAATCACCTTGCCGCCAGAGTATGCTTTTGCAAACTCTTCAGCTATTGAGCTTAAGGACGAGTCAGGTAATCTTGTTGCAAATGGATTTTTGGATTCTGCAAACAAGACGATTACCTTAACATATACAAATTATGTTGAGCAAAAATCTGGTGTCCGTGGAGAATTTTTCTTCTATGCTCGGGTTGACCATGATGTAGTGAGTCAAGAAGGTGACTTGAATGCTGGATTTACAATAGGAACACGGACCTTGGTTCCAGGAACTGTTCATTATAATGGACCTCCTAAACAGTATGACTCTAAAATTGAAAAGAGTTCCTTCCAGTATAAGGATGACGAGAAAAATGTTATTCGTTACAATATTACTGTAAACCGTAATATGGCTAACTATAGTGATGTAACCATCAAGGATGCGTTCTCATCTCCAAATTTCACCTTCTTACCAGATACTTTTCGTATTTATAAAGTAGATTGGCGTTGGAATAACGGAGATTGGAAATGGTCTAATGCTCAGGATATGACAGAAACATTTAAGAAACAAATGACTGTAAATCCGGGCGGAGATGGATTCACTTTACCTCTAGGAGATACTAATGGCTTTGGTTATATGATTGAATATAGGGCTAAAGCAAATTATGATTTAGTTGATGGTGAAAAAATTACGAACGTAGCCAAGATGAATTATAATGGTGGCCTGACTGAACAATCAACTAGCACTCGAACCTATCAGATCGCTGGTGGTGTAGCTGAAGGATATGTATTCTCTATTAAGATCCACAAGGTAAATGAAGCAGGTGAAAATCTTCAAGGTGCTGAATTTGAAGTGGTTCGTGACAGTACTGGAGCAGTAGTTGGAAAGTTGACAACAGATGCTGATGGTAATGCGAGCGTAGGAGAGTTGTTGAGAGACAACTATACTATCCGGGAAGTGACAGCGCCAGAAGGATATGACAAATCAACTGAGGAAATCAAGATTGGTTCACAAGATTTCGGAACTGATAAATCGGTATCTCGTGATATTGTCAACAAGAAGACACCAACTGAAAAAGCGATTACCTTCAGTAAAGTTAACCTTGGCGGTACAGAAATCGCGGGAGCTCAGATCAAGATCTACAAGGGCGATAAAGCAGAAGGCACAGCCGTAGAAAGCTGGACTTCAGAAGCTGGTAAGTCTAAAGAATTGAACTTGGCACCTGGCACTTACACCTTCCATGAGGAAGCGGCTCCAACAGGTTACCTCAAAGTGACCGATATCACTTTCCAAGTCAAAACAGACGGCACAGTGGAAGTGACGAATGTTGGTGAGAAAGACTCTAAGGGTGAAGACAACAAAGTCGTAACTAACGGCTCAACAGTAACTGTAACCGATAAAGACGATGATCTTCCACGTAAGATTACCTTCAGTAAGGTTAGCCTTGGTGGAGAAGAAATCGCAGGAGCTCAAATCAAGATCTACAAGGGCGACAAGGCAGAAGGTCAAGCTGTAGAAAGCTGGACTTCAGAAGCTGGTAAGTCTAAAGACCTCAACTTGGCACCAGGTACTTACACCTTCCATGAGGAAGCAGCTCCAACAGGTTACCTCAAAGTGACCGATATCACTTTCCAAGTCAAACATGACGGTACAGTGGAAGTGACAAACGTTGGCGAAAAAGACTCTAAGGGTGAAGAAAACAAAGTCGTTACAAATGGTTCAACTGTTACAGTAACAGACAAAGACGACGATCTTCCACGTAAGATTACCTTCAGTAAGGTTAGCCTTGGTGGAGAAGAAATCGCGGGAGCTCAGATCAAGATCTTCAAAGGCGATAAGGCAGAAGGAGATGCAGTAGAAAACTGGACATCTGAAGCTGGTAAGTCTAAAGAATTGAACTTGGCACCAGGTACTTACACCTTCCATGAGGAAGCAGCCCCAACCGGTTACCTCAAAGTAACTGACATCACTTTCCAAGTCAAGCATGACGGCACAGTGGAAGTGACCAATGTTGGAGAAAAAGACTCTAAGGGTGAAGACAACAAAGTCGTAACCGATGGTTCCAAAGTAACTGTAACCGATAAAGACGATGATCTTCCACGTAAGGTAACTTTCAGTAAGATCAACCAATACGGTACTGAAATTGGTAGTGCACAAATTCAAATTTTCCGAGGCAACGAGGCAACTGGTAATCCTGTAGCAGAATGGACTTCAGAAGTAAACAAATCACATGATTTAGAATTAGCTCCTGGAGTATATACTTTCCATGAAGCGACAGCCCCAGCTGGTTACCTAGCTGTTAAAGATATCACTTTCCAAGTGAACTTCGATGGAACGATAACAATTTTGAACGCTAATGGAAACACAGTAGAGTACAAGGATGGGAAGTTAGTAGTAACAGACCAAAGTATTCCAACAATTCCAAGTGTCCCAAATCAACCGAACAAACCAAACAAACCAAATAAACCTGATAAACCAGGTAATAAAGATCCTAAAGATCCAGGCAATGGAAAACCAAAGGATCCGGATAAGAAAAATCCTAAAGATCCTGGTAAGACAAATCCAAAAGATTCAGAAAAACCACAAGAAAAAGATAAGACTAAGAAAACTTTACCATTAACAGGTACAGAGCTTAGCTTTACACTTCTTGCCCTTGGTTTAACTATGATTGTTGGATGGGGAGTTTATTACGGGACTCGTTTTAAAAACTAAAACAAGAAACAAGTGTCAATGAAAATTGACGCTTGTTTTTTTATGTTTTGTACTTTTTATCAGAAATAAGCGACAGAACTGATCGGATAGGGATGACCGATAGCTTAGTAAGATTCTATGATTCTCCTAATTTTAGAAAAATCACTCATAAATATGAAAACGGCTTCATTTGTATTGAGATTATGCAACTTGTTTTATAAAATAAGGTGAAGAGAGCTATAGAAATAGCTTGCTTCTGTAAAAATGGAAGCGGTTACTCGGTGGAGGATTATATGGAAAAAGGATATTGGAATCGTAAAAGAATCTATAGCATCCGGAAATTTACTGTTGGTGCATGCTCAGTGCTTATTGGAACTTGTGCAGTTTTGTTTGGAGCTAGTCTTTCTGCAGGAAACCCTGTTTATGCGGAAGAAGTGGCCGTTAACGCTAGTGCTGAAAGCGTCAAAGAAGAAGGAAAGATTGAGGAAGAGCACTCTGATAAGGCAGTTGCCACTAGTGAATCATCTGAGGCTTCAGATGCTAGTCTAGCTCTTTCAACACAGGAAACTTTCCAGAGAAAACAGAAGAGAATTCACCTAGTCCTAAGGTAGAAAAAGAGTTTTCTGAATCAGTAAAGAGTGAGGCAAAAGAAATAAGCGAGTCCTCTGCCCAAGAAGGATCAGAAAAGGATAAGGTGAAATCTGCTACTGAGGAGGAAGTGAGTCAAATGATTGAGGATAGAAAGGTCAATTTTAATCAGAACTGGCACTTTAAATTAAACGCTAATGCTAAGGAAGCAGTAAAAGAAGAAGCTGACGTGACTTCATGGAAAAAATTAGACTTACCTCATGACTGGAGTATCCACTTTGACTTTGATCATGACTCTCCTGCACAAAATGAAGGTGGGCAGCTTAATGGTGGAGATGCTTGGTATCGCAAGCCCCTTAAATTAGATGAAAAAGATTTAGATAAAAATGTTCGCCTGACCTTTGATGGGGTCTATATGGATTCGCAAGTCTATGTGAATGGCCAGCTGGTCGGTCATTATCCAAATGGCTATAATCAATTTTCATACGATATTACAAACTATCTTCACAAAGATGGCCGGGAGAATATCATTGCTGTTCATGTGATTAACAAGCAACCAAGCAGTCGTTGGTATTCAGGAAGTGGAATCTACCGTGACGTTTCTCTTCTTATCAGAGATAAGGTTCATGTTCAAAAGAACGGAACAACCATCTTGACTCCTCAGTTGGAAAATCAAAAAGATGGAAAGGTAGACACTCTTGTCAGCAGTAAGATTGCTAATACTGATGATAAAGATCATGAAATCACAGCTGAATATCAAATTGTGAGACGAGGCGGTGAAGCAGTAACAGAAGTGATTCGTACTGCCAGTCAAAAACTGAAAGCTCATGAGACTAGTACAATTCAGACAAGTCTACAAGTTGAAAGACCAGAACTGTGGACTGTTCTGAATGATAAGCCTGCCTTGTATGAGCTAGTAACACGGATTTATCGTGATGGTCAGCTTGTTGACGCTAAGAAAGACTTGTTTGGTTATCGCTATTATAACTGGACTCCTAATGAAGGTTTCTCTTTGAATGGTCAGAGAATCAAATTTCACGGGGTTTCCTTGCACCATGATCACGGAGCCCTAGGAGCAGAAGAAAACTATAAGGCTGAGTACCGTCGTCTCAAGCAAATGAAGGAAATGGGGGTTAATTCAATTCGTACGACCCATAATCCTGCTAGTGAGCAGACTTTGCAGATTGCGGCAGAGTTAGGATTGCTAGTCCAAGAAGAGGCTTTTGATACTTGGTATGGAGGCAAGAAGCCGTACGATTACGGTCGTTTCTTTGAAAAAGACGCCACTCACCCAGAGGCCAAAAAGGGTGAAATGGTCTGATTATGACTTGCGGACAATGGTAGAAAGAGGTAAAAATAACCCTGCCATCGTCATGTGGTCTATCGGAAATGAAATCGGTGAGGCTAATGGAGATGCTCATTCTTTAGCGACTGTTAAACGTCTGGTCAAGGTTATTAAGTCAGTTGATAAAACCCGCTATGTGACGATGGGGGCAGACAAATTCCGCTTCGGTGATGGTAGTGGTGGCCACGAAAAAATTGCTGAGGAGCTAGATGCAGTTGGTTTTAACTATTCAGAAGATAATTACAAAGCCTTGCGTGCCAAACATCCAAATTGGTTGATTTATGGTTCTGAAACGTCTTCTGCGACTCGTACGCGTGGCAGCTATTTCCATCCAGAACAAGAATGGGTTGGAAGCAATCAGTCTTGGCGAAACTATGAACAATCGGACTATGGAAATGACCGAGTTGGTTGGGGTAAAACGGCAACAGCTTCTTGGACTTTTGACCGAGATAATGCTGGTTACGCAGGACAATTTATCTGGACAGGAACAGACTATATCGGTGAACCAACTCCTTGGCACAACCAAAACAGCACTCCTGTAAAGAGTTCTTATTTCGGAATAGTGGATACAGCTGGGATTCCCAAAAACGACTATTACCTTTACCAAAGTCAGTGGGTTTCTGCTAAGAAGAAACCAATGGTTCACCTGCTTCCTCACTGGAATTGGGAAGATCAGGAATTAGCAGACAATGTTGCAGATGCTGAAAATAAAATACCAGTCCGTGCATACTCCAATGCTGCTAGTGTTGAATTATTCTTGAACAACCAATCTTTGGGACTCAAGAAATTTAATAAAAAAGAGACAAGTGATGGCCGTAGTTACCAAGAAGGGGCCAATCCTCAGGAACTCTACCTTGAGTGGAAAGTGGCATATCAGCCAGGGACTCTGGAAGCAGTAGCTCGTGATGATCAAGGTAAAGAAATTGCCCGAGACAAGATTGTAACAGCAGGTCAACCTGCAGGAGTGCGCTTGGTTAAGGAAGAGCACGCTATTGCAGCAGATGGAAAAGACTTGACCTATATCTACTATGAAATCGTAGACCGTGATGGCAATGTCGTGCCAACTGCTAATAACCTCGTTCGCTTCCAGTTGCATGGGCAAGGTCAGCTTGTCGGAGTAGATAATGGCGAGCAGGCTAGCCGTGAACGTTACAAGGAACAAGCGGACGGCTCTTGGGTTCGCAAGTCTTTAACGGGAAAGGGGTTGCCATTGTCAAATCAACAGACCAGGCAGGGAAATTCACCTTAACGGCTCATTCTGATTTATTAAAATCGGACCAGGTGACTATTTTCACTGGAAAGGATGATCAGAAAGAAAAGACAGTGTTAGGAACGGAAATGCCAAAAGTTCGTATAGTTTTGGGACAAGCTCCAAGCTTGCCAGTGACAGTTCCTTTTGTCTACAGTGACGGAAGTCGGACTGAACAGCCTGTAACTTGGTCACAAGTAGATGTTAGTCATTCAGGCATTGTAACCGTCAAAGGAGAGTCAGAAGGCCGTCAGGTAGAAGCGCGTGTTGAAGTTTTAGCCGTTGAAAGAGAGTTACCAGTTATCAAACGAGTAGCACCAGGGACAGATTTGAGTGCTGTAGATAAGTCGGTTGCTCTTGCCTTAACTGATGGGAGTCTTGAACATTATGATGTGGATAAATGGGAAATTGCGCCAGAAGATAAGGACAAACTTTCTGTTCCAGGTTCCCGCATTCAAATGACTGGGCAACTTGCAGGTACAAAGGTTTCAGCAACCTTACTAGTGACAGATAGGGAAGCAGAAGCACCTGTGAATCCAGTTGTAACTCTTGACGGTGATTCTGTAACAGGTCTAACTAGTCAGAAACCGGTTCATTACCATAGCCTGGCTTATGGATCTCAACTTCCTTTAGTAGCCGCGACAGCTGAAAATGCAGATGTCACGGTTGTTCAAGCTAGTGTTGCAAATGGGTTGCGGGCCAGCATTTATGTTCAACCTAAGGATGGCGGTACCCTACAGACCTATGCTGTTCAGTTCCTAGAAGAAGCTCCTAAAATTGAACGTTTGAGCTTACAAGTTGAGCAAGCGAATCATCTAAAAGAGGATCAGACTGTTCAATTAACTGTTTTGGCCCATTATCAAGACGGTACTCAGGCAGTCTTACAGGCTGATAAGGTTGCCTTCTCTACAACAGGAGAGGGAGAACTTGCTGTTCGTAAAGGAATGCTTGAATTACACAAGCCTGGAATTGTCACACTCAAAGCTGAATACGAGGGCGCTGAAGGTCAAGTAAACTTGACGATTCAGGCTAATACAGAAAATAAAACGGTTCAATCCGTTCGTCCTGTTAGTGTGGTAACTGATTTGCATCAAGAACCAAATCTTCCAACCACTGTTACTGTTGAGTACGACAAAGGATTCCCTAAAGTTCATAAAGTTACTTGGCAAGCAATGGCTAAGGAGGAACTTGATCGCTACCATACTTTGAAGTAGTAGGAAAGGTCGAAGGTATTGATCAAAAAGCCATTGCTAAAGTCTCTGTTGAAGGGATCATTGCAGTCGAAGAAGTCAGTGTTACGACACCGATTGCAGAAGCCCCTCACTTGCCAGAGAGTGTACGGACTTACCACTCAAATGGTCAAGTTTCGTCAGCAAAAGTTACTTGGGAGCCTATTGCCCCTAGTCAATATCAAAAAGAGGGCGTCTTTACTGTGTCAGGACAGGTGGAAGGAAGTTCTTTACCAACTAAACTTCATGTACGAGTATCTGCTCAAACAGAAAATGGTGCTAACATCTCTGATCAATGGACAGGTTCAGAATTGCCACTTGCTTTTGCTTCAGATTCTAACCCGAGCGATTCAGTATCTAATGTTAATGATAAAGTGATTTCTTATACGGATCAGCCAGCCAACCGTTGGACTAACTGGAACCGTCGTGAAGAAGATTCGGTAGGGGTTCTATTTGGAGATTCTGGTATCTTGACTAAACGGTCAGTAGACAACCTAAATGTAGCCTTTCATGAAGATCACGGGGTTGGGGCACCTAAGTCTTATGTGATTGAATATTATGTTGGGCAAGCTACGCCAACAGCTCCAAAAAATCCTAGCTTTGTAGAAAGCGAAGAGCATGTCTTTAATGATGATAGCAATTGGAAACCTGTGACCAATCTGAAAGCTCCAGATCAGCTAAAAGCAGGTGAAATGAATCACTTTAACTTTGATAAGGTAGATACCTATGCTGTTCGTATTCGTATGGTAAGAGCAGATGACAAACTTGGAACCTCTATCACAGAAGTTCAAATCTTCTCGAAACAAGTTGCTCCAGCTAAGCAAGTACAGACTAGGATACAGGTGGCGGGCCAAGATTTGCCAAACTTTAATCCGAACTTGACGGACTACTATTTAGAAGCTAAGGATGGAAAGGCGGATGAAGTAACTGCAAGTGTTAGCAATAATGGTCTGGCGACTGTTGTACCAAGTGTCCGCGAGGGAGATCCTGTTCGTGTCATCGTCAAGGCTGAAAATGGAGATATTCTCGGTGAGTATCGCATTCACTTTACCAAGGACAAAGATCTATTGGCACGTAAACCAATAGCGACAGTAAACAAGCTCGCCTGCTCCAACTAGGTCAAAATCTAGAGTTACCAAGCAAGGTCCCTGTTTACTTTACAGGGGAAAAAGACTATGAAGTGAAAGATTTGGCTGTCGAATGGGAACCAGTTCCAGCTGAAAACTTATCAAAAGCTGGTCAGTTTACTGTTCATGGTCGTCTGGTTGGAAGTAACCTAGCTGTCGAGCTAAGAGTCCGAGTGACCGATAAGTTAGGCGAATCTGTATCAGAGAATCCTTACTATGATGAAAATAGCAATCAGGCTTTTGCATCTGAAACAAATGATGCTGATCCAGATTCTCATGATCGAGTGGATTATATCAACGACGGGGACCTTGATGAGAGCCGACGTTGGACAAATTGGTCAGCGACACCATCAGCTAATCCAGATGTTTCAGCAGGTGTTATCTTCAAAGAAAACGGTAAGATTGTCGAACGGACAGTTAATCAAGCCAAACTGCACTTCTTTGCTGATAGCGGTACAGATGCTCCGTCTAAACTAGTCTTAGAACGCTATGTTGGTCCGGACTTTGATGTTCCAACCTATTATTCAAACTATCGAGCTTATGAATCCAACCACTTGTTTAACAATCCTGATAACTGGGAGTCCGTTCCTTACAATATGAATCAAGATATCCAGGCTGGTACAGAACTGACAGCAACCTTTAATGCTGTGAAATCCAAGCTATGAGATGGAGAATGGATAGAAAAGCAGATAAGAATGGAGTTGCCTTGATTGAGATGACTTTCTTGGCACCAAGTGAGTTGCCTAAAGAAAGTACAAAATCAAAAATCTTGCTTAATGGCAAAGAACTTCCAGACTTCTCTGCGGAGCGCTTAGAATATCAAGTGTCCTATAGTGGTCAACGTCCTAAAGTGACAGTAGAAGAAAATGACCAAGTGGCTTCGACTGTTGTAGATAGTGGAGATAACCGTTTGCCAGTCTTGGTTCGACTTCTGTCTGAGAGTGGTAAGCAGGTTAAGGAATACCGTATTCAACTGACGGAAGAAAAAACTACAGCTGGTAAGGTAGCAGCTGCAGTTCAAGAAGAACTTCCAAGTTTAGAAGTCGAAGAAAAAGCACTTCCTTATCAGACGATTGAAAAAGAAGATGCCAATCTCTATCTAGGGGGAAAGCCGTGTAGAAGAAGAGGGTCAAAATGGTAAGGAAAGAATCTTTACTGAAGTTTCTCCAGATGGTCAGCGAGTAGAAAAACTACGAGAAGTGGTTCAAGATCCCATCAATCGCGTCCTGCTTGTCGGCATTAAGAAAGGAACAGCTCTTCCAGAAGATGATATCAAAGATTTGGTTCTCTATAGACCAGAGCTTCTGATAGAGGAAGAAGAGGTTGATTTCCAAGTGCAAGAGCGAAAGAATGATATGTTGCCAGTTGGCCAAACGCGTATTATACAAGAAGGTCGTAAAGGTATTCGTGTGAACTTAGTCGAACTTGAAAATGGTAAACGCACTCTTAAAGAAAGCTACAATAAATTAGAAACACAAGATCAGATTCTAGAAGTGGGAACTGCCCTTTCAGAAGAAAAACCAAAGTCACAAGATACTTATAAAGCTCATTCACAAACTTCTGAGCAAGACAAATATCAGAGTCTAGAAGAAAAAGTTCAAGGCACCAAAGCTATGAAAGAGGAGCATACAGAAGCTAAATCTGAAGCAGTGCAGCTTCAAGCAGAAAAAGTCAAATCAACCGAAAATAGCCACTTACCGAATACAGGAAGTCAGTCAGATCAAGCAGCGATAACCACGGGCTTAGCTCTCTTGGGCTTAGGCGCGAGTCTTGTAGCAGGGAAACGTAGAAAAGAAGACTGAAATTCAATGATAAGGTAAGAGGACAGTTAGTTGAACCAGACGAAGAGATCAGGGAGTAGTCCCTGATCTTTTTTATGTAACTACAGCCCTTCTAGTAAGCTGAGTCTAGCAAGATAAGGTTCATATTGTCTTCTTGTGTTGAAAGATGACAAAATTGTAAGCTTTAAAAGCCCAAATGAAAGGTTAAGTTATGGAAGCGAGTTTAAAAAAGCAGTATCCTTATAAGTGTAAAGCAAAGGGAAAGAAAGTTTCCCTTGATAAGAGCAAATGTTATAAAGGAGGCCCACTATGAAAACTAAACTTTTTAACCAAGACAAACGTCCTCTAAAAGCACAAAAGATTTCTAAAGAAGAAATCGAGAAGACTCGCTTAGGCTGTGCCTCTAGTCAATATTACTTCTGGTTACAGTATAGTCATTAAGGAATATTAAGTTCCAGCTTCTATAAAGAGAAAGTTTGTCAAAACTTTCTCTTTATACAGTTAAAGGCTAAAGATGACAAAAATGTAAGATTAGAAGTAAGATTGTAAGGTTAGGTTATGGAAAGCCGAGTGCAAATTCGGTAGAATAAGATTATCAAAAGAAAGAAGTGCTTAGAATGAAATTATTTAAAATAAGTCATAAGAAAGATAGACCATCCATTCGTCCAAGTCAAAAAGAAATTGAATGGACGAAATTCGGATGCCAGGCCAGCCAGGTAGCTCAAGAAATGTACTTAGGATTTTAAAGGAGAAGTTATGAGTTTATTAGATGTACAACACGTAAAAAAGATTTACAAGACCCGTTTTCAGGGCAATCAAGTAGAAGCGCTGAAGGATATCCACTTTACAGTGGATGAGGGCGACTATGTAGCGATCATGGGAGAGTCTGGCTCAGGTAAGTCAACGCTCCTCAATATTTTAGCCATGCTGGACAAGCCAACAGAAGGGCAAGTCTTTCTGAATGGAACAGATACAGCGACTATCAAAAACAGCCAAGCATCTAGCTTCCGCAGAGAAAAGCTAGGCTTTGTCTTTCAGGATTTTAACCTGCTGGATACCTTGTCAGTCAAGGACAATATCCTCTTACCTTTAGTGCTTTCTCGACGTCCCGTCACCGAGATGATGCAAAAATTGGTCACCACTTGTACTGAATTAGGAATTAACAAGTTGCAAGAGAAGTTTCCTTATGAGATTTCCGGTGGTCAGAAGCAGCGGGTTGCAGTGGCGCGGGCCATCATCACGGAGCCAGAGATTTTATTAGCGGATGAGCCAACAGGGGCACTGGATTCCAAGTCATCGGCTGCGCTTTTGGATGTCTTTGATGATATTAATGATCGAGGTCAGACTATTTTGATGGTGACCCACTCGACGTCAGCTGCCAGCCGTGCCAAGCGGGTACTCTTTATCAAGGATGGAATTCTTTACAATCAGATTTTTCGAGGAGATAAGACCGAACGTCAGATGTTCCAGGAAATTTCCGATACTTTGACTGTCATGGCAAGTGAGGTGGGAGCTCATGTTTAGATTAACCGGTAAGCTTGCGCTTTCCAATCTTGTGAAAAATCGTAAGCTCTATTATCCCTTTGCCCTCGCGACCTGTCTGGCAGTAGCTATTTCCTACATCTTTTTCTCTTTGACCTTTAATCCTCATTTGGCAGAAATGGCTGGAGCGAGTGCCGTTTCCATGGTCTTGGCTCTTGGATTAATAATTGTTAGTATTACAACATCTATTATTGTTTTTTATGCCAATAGTTTTGTCATTAAGAATCGGTCCAAAGAATTAGGACTCTATAGTATGCTGGGGCTGAATAGATTTCACCTCTTTATCATGATGATCATAGAGTTGATAGTCTTCGGGCTGGTGACACTCATAATTGGTCTGGGGCTAGGTCTCTTATTTGACCAGTTGATTTACGCTTTATTGCTGAAAATCATGGATCTGAAAGTTGTTTTGACTTCGACTTTTCAGCCACTGGTACTATTCCTAGTCACTTTCTTCTATGGTTTTGTATTTTTCTTCTTGATGATTAAAAATGGCTTGTATTTGAGAAAATTAGATGCCCTCCAGCTCGTCAAAGAAAAAAATAGTGGTGAAAAGAAAAGTCGCTTCCTAGGTCTGCAAACCATTTTAGGTTTAGCTTCTCTTATTTATGGTTATTACTTGGCATCAGGAGTAACCAATCCAATAGCAGCAATCCTTGTTTTCTTTGTTGCAGTTCTCTTTGTCATTTTGGGAACTTATCTTCTCTTCAATGCAGGAATCACGAAATTTTTACATTTCTTACAAAAGAGAAAAAACTATTATTATCAGCCCAATAATATGATTTCGGTGTCCAACTTGATCTTCCGAATGAAAAAAAATGCTGTTGGTCTGGCAACAATTACAATCTTGTCAACCATGGTTCTGGTGACCTTGTCTGGCGGTGCTAATATCTATGCTGGTGGAGAATATATGCAAAATGCCATGTTCCCTCATGATATCAGCCTACAAGGAAAGGGTGTGAATGGTCAGCAAATAGATCAAGTCTTGACAGAGTTTGCTCAAGAGCAGAACTTATCAGTGACTAAAAAAGCTGTCTATCAGTCCTATACTATGGGAGTCAAAAGTCTAAATGACAATCAGCTGGACTTATACCCAAGTACTCAGAAGGCAGTAGCACCTAATATCTATATTTTGGCTATCTCTGAAGCAGATTATCAGGATATGACTGGAAAAGCCCTTAATCTCGAAGAAAATGAAGTGGCAATATTCCAACAAGGTTTGAAACTGAAGGATCAAGAAACGCTGACAATCGCTGACCAAACTTTGAAAATCAAGAAAGTGTTAAAAGAAGACTTTATTTATGGTCATTTACCAGATCAGATGAATATGATTGTTCCCGGGAAAATCTATATGGTGGTGAAAGATCCAAGTAAGATCTTCGCTGGCTTGATGGGAAAATATGCTGTCAATAGTAACTATTACGGAGGTCTGAATCTGGATCTGCCAAAAGACCAGCAAAGTAAATTGAGAGACGCCTATCAAGAAAAGCTCAGCACCTATAATACAACCCTGCCCGAAAATCATGCGGTCTATGGATCAATATCAACCTCTGATAAGCAAGAAATCAAGGGAATGCTGGGAGGTATGTTCTTTATCGGAATCTTCTTATCTGTCGTCTTTATGCTTGGAACTGTACTCATCATCTATTACAAGCAGATATCTGAAGGGTATGAAGATCGGGATCGCTTTGTGATCCTGCAAAAGGTCGGTTTGGATGAAAAACAAATCAAGCAAACCATTCGTAGACAGATCTTGATAGTCTTCTTCCTACCTTTGGCCTTTGCCTTTATCCATCTAGCCTTTGCTTACCATATGCTAAGCCTCATCTTATCAGCTCTTGGAGTACTCAATGCAAGCTTAATGTTAGCAGTAACCTTGGGAGTCTGTGCAATCTTCTTTATCAGCTATATTATTGTCTTTGCGATTACATCACGTAGCTATCGCAAAATCATTTCAATGTAAGAAGTTGGGGATTTCCCAACTTCTATTTTTATGGCTGGAAGCAAGGTCAAAAGTGATGTTGCTATTTCTAAATCCGGAAACTTGTGATATAATGAACCGTCTATATTTTTGAGGAGATGATGATGGATATTTTTCGCAAAAAAGATGTCAGCAAGTCTAGGACTGGGATGAAAAGACATCTAAAGATTCACGATTTGATTTTATTAGGAATTGGAGCCATGGTGGGAACAGGGATTTTCACCATCACAGGGATTGGAGCAGCCAATTATGCTGGTCCATCCTTGATTATTTCAATTATCATTTCAGCGCTATGTGTGAGTATTTCAGCTCTTTTTTACGCTGAATTTGCTTCTCGCATTCCGGCTAATGGTGGGGCTTATAGCTATATCTATGCTGTCTTCGGTGAGTTTCCGGCATGGATTGCTGGCTGGCTGACTATTATGGAATTTATGACTGCTATCTCAGGTGTTGCTTCTGGCTGGGGATCCTATTTAAAGGGGCTATTGAGTGGCTTTGGCATCCAGCTCCCTACAGCCTTAAATGGCACCTTCAATCCTAAAGGGGGGACTTATGTAGATCTCTTGCCTATTTTGGTCTTGGTTTTTGTTACAGCAGTTGTTTTATTAAACTCCAAAGCAGCCCTGCGCTTTAACTCTGCCTTGGTGGTCCTGAAATTTTCAGCTCTGGCACTTTTCGTTATTGCAGGTCTTTTCTTTATCAAGCCAGAAAATTGGTCTAACTTTGCCCCTTTTGGTTTTGGTGAGATTTATGGCGGGAAAGTCGGTATTATGGCTGGGGCTTCGCTCATGTTCTTTGCCTTTCTAGGCTTTGAGTCCATTTCCATGGCGGTTGACGAAATCAAGGAACCTCAAAAGAATGTTCCGCGTGGGATTGTCCTGTCCTTAACCATTGTGACCATTCTCTATATTTTGGTGACCTTGGTCCTGACAGGGATTGTTCACTACACTAAGCTTAATGTTTCAGATGCGGTGGCCTTTGCTCTTCGCAGTGTTGGCCTTGGCTGGGCGGCAAATTATGTTTCAGTTGTGGCGATTCTGACCTTGATTACTGTTTGCATTTCCATGACCTTTGCCCTGTCTCGAATGATCTACAGTATTGCGCGTGATGGTCTCTTACCTCGTTCATTTAGACAATTGACCGAGACTAGTCGGGTACCAAAGAATGCAACAATTTTGGTGGGGCTTGCGTCAGCTGTTTGTGCGGGTATTTTCCCCTTGGCTAGTATCGCATCTTTCCTCAATATCTGTACCTTGGCCTATCTAATTTTATTGGCTCTTGCCATTTTGAAATTACGCAAAGACAAAGGGATGCCCCAAGCAGGTGAGTTTAAGACTCCTTTTGTTCCGGTCTTGCCAATTCTATCTATTATCATCTGCCTATCCTTCATGACCCAGTATACTAAGGAAACCTGGCAAGCTTTTGGCATTGCTTTACTGGTGGGGAGTTTGATTTATTTTGGATATGGCTATAAGCATTCTGAAATTTATACAGATCATTAAATTTTATTGCAGAAATATTAGACAGAGCTGTTTGTAGCTCTGTCTTTTTTAAGAAAAAAATCAGATTGATATGAAAAAGCATAAGCTTTCCAAAAAGAACCTTTTAACTAAAGAAGGTCGAAAGGAAAGTGAATGGTCGACTGAAAGCAGCAGGAAAGGCTTCTTTTCTGATATAATAAAATGTAAAACGAGGTGACAAATGATTCGTAAAGTAAAACTAAGTGACGCCGCAGCCATTCAGCGAATTAATGCTGAGAGTCTAGGATATGATTTTGATAGGAAAGCGACGGAAGCGCAACTAAAGAGGTTGCTAGAGAATGACCAGCATTTGATTTTGGTAGCTGAAGAAGATGGACAGGTCATAGGTTACGCTCATGCGGCTAGCTACGACTGTCTTTATTTCCCGTCCTTGCTCAATCTCTTGGCTTTGGCCGTCGCTCAGGATTTTCAAGGGCAGGGACATGGCAGAGCGCTAATGCAAGCATTGCGTGACGAGGCAAAAGCGGCAGGTTACACAGGAATTCGGATTAATTCAGGCATTTCCCGCACATCAGCCCATGATTTTTATCGTAGCCTTGGCTGTAGCGAAAAAGCAGACCAGAAACGATTTTATTGGGAGTTTTAGAGAAAAGAGAAGTAGATGATGATTGAACCACTATCTCAGCAGCATGCTTTAGAAATTGCTAATGACTGGCATTACGAGGCGCCCTATGATTTTTATGATATGAAAAATGATTTGGAAGATTATGAAGAAATAGTCTCCCCAGAAGCGCGTGGAGACCGTTATTATCAAGTTCTTAGAGAAGGAGAACTTTATGGATTTTTCTGCTTGGAGCAGAAAGGAGAGCGAAATTTGGAGCTTGGTTTGGGCATGAAGCCGGAGCATTGTGGAAAAGGTCAGGGCGCTACATTTTTGCAGGAAATTCTGGACTTTATCATAGAAAATTTTGAGCCCCAAGTCATAAGTCTATCAGTGGCTGACTTCAATCACCGAGCCCAGCAGCTTTATCTCAACATGGGCTTTGAAGTGGTGAGGCGCATTCCGAAAGAAAGCAATGGCGATATCCACCTCTTTGTAGAGATGAAGAAGGGTATCTAATTTTAGATTAAATTGCAGAGGCAAGATAAGATAAAATTGAACTTTCTAATTATAGTGATCGATGGAAACCACGGTGATTGAATGTGAGGAAAATGATTTGTTAAGCAGGAGAGGTACACTAGATGACAAAAAAATTTTTAAAAGATATATGTAAAATTATCATTTGTTTAATATTTATATTATTTATTTCGGCTTGTTCTTCACAAGAAAAAAATGAGAAATCAAGTAATAAAAAAAGGAATCTTATCAATATACAATTTATAATGCTAATGCAGATATTCAAAATGTTGAATTTATTCATAATAAAAACGGTATCGTTGTTGAATGGAAATTTGATGAAAATGAACGTAAAGAATCAATTGCGTCTCCAGATTCATCAGATTGGGTTAGGGTGAATTCAAATTATTTGGTTAGGCATAGAGAGCGAGTGAGAGGGGTTGTTCCGTCTAAAAAAATGAAGTCAGATGAATATGCCTATCTAGATATCTTTGATTTAACCAATAAAAAAGCTATTAAAAAAGAAGTTGACGTTTGGAAATTGATGGTCAACTATTTGAAAAATGACAATATTGAGTTGCATGGGACCTTACCAACCCTTAGAAGAATAGGTAACAACGACTATGTTGTACTTTCAATAACCGAACAGAAAAAATATCGTTATTTTTTACTAAATCTAAAAACTTTTAAAATAGATGCAGAAAAAACAGAGCAAGAGTTGAATGAGAAAAATAAAATAGATCTCATGTTAAGCACAAAAGAGGCTCTTAGAGCAGGTGTGGAACCTTTTGATAATGGATTTTGGAAATCTGAAGATTATAAGGGGGATATCAATTTAAGAAATTCTAACTTGTCAGCCTTCAAGCTATTTTCTAAAAAGAACAGCTTTGCTTATAAGGTAATTCAATCAGAGAATGGGGCCATTACAAATGGTAAGGAGCTCATTGAACTCGAAACAGAATTTTTGAAAACAGGAGTATCTGTTTATGATGGATTATACTTGCCGGGTAAGTGGAGCACTGAAGGGCAGGACACAAAAATCATGAGCTATGAAGAAATTCAAAAATATTATAATGGCAAGTTTGAGGTAGAGTAATGAGCATAATCTTGAGCAATATTTCATATCACAAGCAGAGAACCAAATTGCCAAGAGCCATCATTGGCTAAACTCACTACTAATGTCCAGTAATAAATTATAAGTAAATATCAATAGATAAAAGGAGAAAACCATGACATTTGAAGAAATTTTACCAGGCCTTAAGGCCAAGAAAAAATATGTGCGTACAGGCTGGGGCGGGGCAGAAAACTACGTCCAGCTTTTTGACACGATTGAGCAGAATGGGGAGGCTCTTGAAGTGACACCTTATTTCCTCATCAATGTTTCAGGTGAGGGGGGAGGGTTTCTCCATGTGGAGTCCGACTCCTTGTGATGTCCTTGCGACAGATTGGGTGGAAGTAGATGACTAAGACAGTACTAGTGACGGGGGCTAGCTCTGGTATTGGTAGAGCTCAAGCCCAGAGCTTTTTGGAAAATGGCTACCGGGTTTACGGGGTGGACAAGGATGAAAATCCTGGCTTTCTCAATGAGCTACGTTTTATCAAGTTGGATTTGACAAGGGATTTGACGCCACTCTTTACCAGCTTACCCGAGGTAGACATTCTCTGCAATACAGCAGGTATCTTGGATGATTATCGTCCCCTGCACGAGACAAATGATGAGGACTGGGAGCAGATTTTTGCACTTAATCTGACTGCTACTATGAAAATCACCCGCTTTTACCTGCAGAAAATGCTGGAAAAAAAGTCTGGAATCATCATTAATATGTGCTCGATTGCTAGCTTTCTGGCTGGCGGAGGTGGTGCAGCCTATACAGCCTCTAAGCATGCTCTGGCTGGTCTGACCAAGCAGATAGCTTTAGACTATGCGGATCAAAATATCCAAGTCTTTGGTCTAGCGCCAGGCGCTGTTAAGACAGCCATGACTGCTGCGGATTTTGAGCCAGGCGGACTGGCAGACTGGGTTGCAGAGGAAACGCCGATCAAGCGTTGGCTGGACCCTCAAGAAGTGGCTGACGTTAGTCTCTTTCTAGCCGGTGGTAAGGCAGCTGCTATGCAGGGCGAAATTATCAAAATCGACGGTGGCTGGAGTTTGAAGTAAGTGAATGAAGGATACGAACAATGAAAAACCTAAGAACCTTTTCCAAACCTGGACCAAAAACATGGTTCACTATGGCTTATCTGCTGGTCTAGGGCAGTTCTTTATGAACGCGCCTGAGACATCTTGTCTTTACCAACTAGGAAATTTCCTCTTTCCGGCTGGTCAGGTGGATCCGAATTTGTGGCAGGAATTTAGTAAAAAATATAGTTTAGCTGACAAGGTCATTATCTCCGAGGAGCCCAGCTGGCAAGAGTTTCTGGATGGTCAGAGTGAGCTGAGCCAGTTTACTCGTTATGCTTTTGCGGACCGGGCTTCCTTTGACACAGAGGCCTTGGAGAAATGGCAGAGCAGGCTACCAGCAAATTACTACCTTAGTCCGATTGATAAGGAGAGTTATGAGTGTTTGGCTAGGGAAGCCTGGTCTCAGGATTTGCAGGGTGATTTTTCTGATTTTGATCAGTTTCAAGCGGAGGGTGGCTTTGGTTTTTTACTCTATTCAGATAAGGAAATCGTCGCTGCTGTATCGACTGGATTGGTCTATCATGGAGCCCTTGAGATTGAAATTGCTACCAAGCCGGCCTACCAAAGACAGGGCTTGGCCAAAATCTTGGGTGCCCAGATGATTTTAGAAGCTCAAAAACGCTCACTCTTTCCTCTATGGGATGCGCACAATGAAGCCTCCAAAAAGGTCGCAGAAAGCTTGGGCTATCAGAGTCTAGGACCTTATCCGGCTTATGAATGGAAAGGGACTTTTGACCAATGAAGAAAAACCAAAGCTATTGCTTAAAAGACATCATTGAGGCTGTAAAATCGGAAGAGCTAGATGATGATTTCTGTTTGTATGCTAGTGAAAATGGAGAACTGAATTTTCAGGACAGCTACTTGCTTGCTGATTATCCTCAAGTGGTGGATGACAAGGATGTTTATCCAGAACAGGTAAGAGAGCAGGGTCTAGAGCTGATTTATTATGGTGAAGATTTTGCGGATGTTCTCTTGTCAGTCATGGAGCAGAAAGCAGAAGCGACTGATCAAGAGTGTTTACAGGCTCTGCTTTACTATTATGAGCATGATGATTTTATGGATTTTTGATTAGGTTTGGGATGAAAGTTTATTTAAAGTAAATGCGAAAATGAGAATTGAGGTATGAAATTAAGATTGACTCTAGCAGAGGTATCAATTATGGTTTTGGTGATATATCAATTTGTTAGAACTTTTAAAGTCAGAAGAGAGGCGATATCCCTATGAATATCTTTTATGATGATTTACATGAGTGCGATTTACGAGAAGATGTGGACTATTTTCGGAAATGCGGTTTCCTTATTCAGGAGCCAAAAATGATCAAAAAAGCAGATATATCAGCCCTTGATAAAAATCTTTATCAGTATTTAGAAGATTATAAAAATATGGCTTTCAAGTTCATTGATCTTCCTGAAGAAGAAGTCCTTATGACTTTAGGAGAAGAAAGTTTTCGCTGTTTTGGGAAATTTAGTGCTGGCTATTTTCTCTTGAATCAAGATGGGGCAGTTTATTTACTCTTGAATCATTATGAGAGTCAAGGGGACTTGTCATCTTGGTTTGACAATGATTCAGGAGCAAACAACCTAGCTCTTACTCGCTATCAGGATCAGATTTCTCAAGGCTTAGGGATTCTCTTTGTCAATCAAAGTTTAGAGGATTTTCTTGAATCTTTTTCATTGTTCATGATGAGAGTTTTTCAGCTCAAATCTAAGATTAAAAGGCTTGCAATCGATTTTGAAAGGCAGGCTGTAATTTTTAAAAAAGATATCATTAGCTTTAGCCCCTTAGCCGTAGAAGATGGAAGCTTCTGGAATCATATGGTCTTTCATATTAGTGAAAATTTAGGTTGGCTTCAGTTGACTCCGGGTGTAGTTCCTTATTTGAAAACCAAGAAGCAAAAAGGCATTTAAGTATGAAAGGAGGCGCAGTGTAATCTGATTGTCCAAAGCCTCCATGAAATTTAAGAAGATAGGAGAAACGATGACTCCAAAAGAAATGTGGCAAGCATACAAGAAAATAAATCCAGAGATTGGCGACGAGATTGACGCCTGGGCCTTCGGTGCTTCGGCAGATGAGCTTGCTGACTTAGTGCTACGTGGTGAGAAGACAGCGACGGCTTCTGCCTATGAGCTCTATAAGCTTGAAAATGAGCCCTTGCCACAGGCAGGAAGCTTTGATGTCGTTTAGACAGTCAGGATAGGGCAGTCTGTATCGTTGAAATCACCAAAGTCTCTGTGCTGCCTTTTAATGAGGTTTCAGCCGATCATGCCTTTAAGGAAGGAGAAGGAGACAAATCCTTGGCCTACTGGCAACAAGTCCATGAGGCATTCTTCACAGAGTGCCTGGCGGAAGCTGGCTTAGAGTTTTCCCAAGAAACAGGTGTCGTCTTAGAAGAATTTCGCAAGGTCTATCCTTTGCATGAATCTTAAAGAGGCGAAGAACTAAATTCTTTTAAAATTTAGAACTATTTCAGAGTCGAGATATGGAGCAAGTAGCTAGCGTCTCAAGATTTTTAACATTATAGAGCTAGACTGAGATATATTGTCTCAGTCTTTTTTTATCTTGATATATCCCGGGGAATATGTTACTATTAGGTATATAATATTAGATGACTTGGAGGGCAAATGGACAAATTAATTTTAGGTTTACTCATGATCAAACCGTTTACGGTATATGAGATTCGTCAGGTAACTCGTCAAAATTTCAGTTCCATGTGTAGCGACAGTCTAGGCAGTATCCAGGCTGCCTTAAAAAAATTATCCCAGCAGGGGGCAGTGACTGCTTCGGAATATGTAGAAAAAGGAAAAATGAAGAGAGAATACGCCATTACAGCTTCGGGAAGAATCTTATTTTTAGACTGGCTTAAAACGCCCATTGATATGACGAAGAATAAGAATATGGACCTGGGGAAATTCCTCTTTATGGGCTACTTGCCCAAGAAGGACCAGATTCAGATGTTGGACTTGGCTATTGAAAGACTGGAAGTTGAAGTCCAAGAATTGGAAGCTGTAAGAGATTCTATTCATTTTACGGAGGAGCAGGATAAGGTACGAGTTTATTTAGAGCAGAATAGCCATCTGGCTACAGAGCTTATAGAAACCAGTCAGGCAGGTGGTTTGGCTGAGAGCATTTCTCAGATTGGCTATTTTGAATTGAAAACCCTCGAATTTGGGCTTGATTCTGCCCGCTTCCAGTTGGACTGGTTTATTAAGCTGCACCAGCAGTTATCGGAAAAAGAGAAAGAGGTGCCAGATGCTAAATATTAGAAAAGCAGTCGAAGCCGACTGTAAAACAATTTCAATCAGTATTGTCACTGCCTTTGACAATGATTTTTCTGCTTTTATTAAGCAATTTGGCCGAGAATTTGTGCTTGAGTTTATGGAGAAAGTTCTGCAAATAGAGTATTTTTATGTTGCTGAGCAAGCAGGCCATATCATTGGTGTTTTAGCCATTTCAGATGCAAATGGCCGAGCTACTAAGCTGGATAGACAGAAGTTGGCTGAGCGTTTTGGTCGCTTCAAAGCTTTTCTTCTAGGTCTAGGTTTCAGTGATTTTGAAAAGCCAATCAAGATTCCTGAGACCACTGGCTATATTGAGTATGTGGCTGTCGATGCCGCCTACCGAGGTCAGGGACTGGCCCAGCAAATGCTGAAAGAAAGCATGAAACTGGCTGGTTTTAAAGATTATATCCTGGATGTCAAGGATAGTAATGAAGCTGCTATCCGTTGCTACCAAAAGTTGGGCTTCCGAGAATTTACCAGAAAGAAGAAGCCTTTCTCAATCCTCTAAAAGACTTCAAAGAATTTGTCTGGATGGAGCGATTGGCGGATTAATAAGGTGGTCATTCTTATTGCCCAAGTAAATCTCAGATAATAAATAAAAGATTGGTCTATAATTAGCATTTTAAAAAATTTTCTTTTAGTGGTATAATAAAAGTGATATCTTAAAGAAAAGAGTTCATTTATGACAAATTACGCGATTATTTTGGCTGCGGGTAAAGGTACTCGCATGAAGTCGGATTTACCAAAGGTACTGCACAAGGTGGCAGGAATTTCTATGCTAGAGCATGTTTTCCGCAGTGTCAATGCCATTAATCCAGAAAAGACCGTGACAGTTATCGGTCACAAGGCCGAGCTGGTGGAGCAAGTCTTGGCAGGTCAGACTGAGTTTGTTCGTCAGACTGAGCAACTGGGAACGGGACATGCCGTTATGATGGCAGAGCCTGTTTTGGAAAATCTGACGGGTCAGACGCTAGTCATTGCTGGCGACACTCCCCTGATTACAGGAGAAAGCTTGAAAAACCTGATTGACTTCCATATCAACCACAAGAATGTTGCGACCATTTTGACAGCAGAAGCAGACAATCCTTTTGGCTACGGCCGTATCGTTCGCAACCAGCACGGAGAAGTTTTGAAAATTGTTGAGCAGAAGGATGCTTCTGACTTTGAGCAGCAGATCAAGGAAATCAATACTGGGACTTACGTCTTTGACAATGCTCGACTCTTTGAAGCCCTCAAAAATATCAATACCAATAATGCCCAAGGTGAATACTATATTACGGATGTGATTGGCATTTTCCGCGAAAATGGAGAAAAAGTCGGCGCTTATACGCTCAAAGACTTTGATGAAAGTCTGGGGGTTAATGACCGGGTAGCTTTGGCTACAGCTGAGAGTGTCATGCGTCGTCGGATTAACCAGCAGCATATGGTCAACGGTGTCAGCTTTGTCAATCCAGATGCGACCTATATCGATGTGGATGTGGAAATTGCGCCTGAAGTTCAAGTTGAAGCAAATGTGACCCTGAAAGGTCAAACCAAAATTGGGTCAGAGACGATCCTGACCAATGGTACCTATATCGTGGACTCTGTCATTGGAGAGCGGACTATTATCAACAACTCTATGATTGAAGAGTCAAGTGTGGCAGATGGAGTGACGGTCGGGCCTTACGCTCACATTCGTCCAGGTTCTAGTCTGGCCAAGGATGTCCATGTTGGCAACTTTGTAGAAGTTAAAGGATCGTCAATTGGAGAAAATACCAAGGCTGGTCATTTGACCTATATTGGAAACTCTGAAGTTGGTGCTAATGTAAACTTTGGTGCAGGTACGATTACGGTTAATTATGATGGTCAGAAGAAATACAAGACTATCATTGGCGACAATGTCTTTGTCGGTTCCAACTCGACCATTATTGCTCCAGTTGAGCTAGGTGACAACTCATTGGTCGGTGCAGGTTCTACTATTACGAAGGATGTGCCAGCAGATGCAATTGCTCTGGGACGTGGCCGTCAGATTAACAAGGAAGATTATGCTAAGCGTCTTCCTCATCACCCTCAAAATAAGTAGGTTTAATCATGGAATTTGAAGAAAAAACCGTCCAACGGACGGAGATTTATCAGGGACCGATTTTTAAAGTGGTTCAGGACCAGGTAGAGCTGCCAGAAGGGAAAGGCCAGGCACAACGAGATTTGATTTTTCATAATGGAGCGGTGGCTGTGATTGCTATTACTCCTGAAAATAAGATGATCCTCGTTAAGCAGTACCGCAAGGCTATTGAGGCAACTTCTTATGAAATTCCAGCTGGTAAGCTAGAAGTGGGAGAAAATGCAGATCCGCATGCAGCTGCCCTTCGAGAATTAGAAGAAGAAACTGGTTACACAGGTCAGCTAGAGCTAGTTTATGATTTTTATTCTGCTATTGGTTTTTGCAATGAAAAGATTAAGCTATATAAAGCTAGCCAATTGACAAAAGTAGAAAATCCTCGTCCTCAGGACGAAGATGAAACCTTGCAACTTTTTGAAGTCAGTCTGGAGGAGGCACATCAGTTGCTGCAAAACGGTGACATCTGCGATGCCAAGACCATCATGGCTCTTCAATATTGGGAAATGCAGGAAAATCAAAGATAGGGGGAAAACCTATGGGAAGACCTTTATTAACTGATGAAATCATCGAGCGGGCTAACCGTGGTGAAGTCATATCGGATCCTCCTCTCGTGGATGATGAGGAAACTAAGATTATTAGAACTGATCAAGGAAGATTTGGTTATGCTACACCGCAAGGAGAGTTTAATCAGGACACCATGCAAATTGAAGTTGATCGGGAAGTTGTGAAAAGCCGACGCATTGAAAATCAGAAGCGAGGGGTCTTTCAAGCTAAACTCAATAAAATTTTGTTGTGGATTATTCTCCTGTTGGTGGTTTTGATTGCAGCCATTATTTGGCTATAAAAATAAGCGATAAGCCTAAGGCTTTCGCTTTTTTAGAAAAGGTTGGAAATAATGAAAATTGGAATTATCGCGGCTATGCCCGAAGAGTTAAAAGTATTGCTGGAGCATTTAGAAAATCCAGAAAAGCATCTTCGATTGGGACATGTCTATCATACGGGTTCTATTGGCCGTCATGAAGTAGTCTTGGTTGAGAGCGGAATTGGAAAGGTCATGTCTGCGATGAGTGTGGCTGTTCTGGTCAATGATTTCAAGGTTACTGCTGTCATTAATACAGGCTCAGCTGGAGCGGTGGCTGAAGGTCTGGCTATCGGTGATGTGGTGGTCGCAGATCGTCTGGTCTACCATGATGTGGACGTGACAGCCTTCGGCTATGACTATGGTCAGATGGCTCGCCAGCCACTCTATTTTGAGGCTAGTCGCTATCTGGTCTCTGAAATGAAGAAAATTTTAGACAAGACCCATCAAAAGGCAAGGGTAGGTTTGATTGCGACAGGCGATAGCTTTGTTGCTGGTCAAGAAAAGATTGATCGTATCAAGGAACATTTTCCAGATGTCTTGGCTGTCGAGATGGAAGGTGCAGCTATTGCTCAAGCCACACATTCGATTGGCCTGCCTTTTATGGTTATTCGGGCAATGAGCGACACAGCTAGTCATGATGCAAATGTCACTTTTGATGAATTTATTATTGAAGCTGGTAAACGCTCGGCAGAAACCCTGATTCAGTTTTTAAAAGAGTTAATCTAGAGTAAGATCGACCTAGTCGGTCTTTTTCTATTCTTGCCAAAAAATCCCTTTTGATGGTATAATCAAGGGACTGCAATCAATGATAGAGGAGAAAAAGATGAGTATTTTAGAAGTAAAAAATCTTAGCCACGGTTTTGGTGACCGGGCTATTTTTGAGGATGTATCTTTCCGCTTGCTCAAGGGTGAGCACATTGGCCTTGTTGGTGCTAATGGCGAGGGGAAATCAACCTTTATGAGCATTGTGACAGGTAAAATGCTACCGGACGAAGGTAAAGTCGAGTGGTCCAAGTATGTGACGGCTGGCTATCTGGACCAGCATGCTGTGTTGGAGCAGGGCCAAACTGTCCGTGATGTTTTGCGCACAGCCTTTGACGAACTTTTCAAGACAGAAAGCCGCATCAACGACATCTATATGAGCATGGCTGAAGAAGGAGCCGATGTTGATGCCCTTATGGAAGAAGTGGGTGAGCTGCAGGACCGCTTGGAGAGCCGAGATTTCTATACCCTAGATGCTAAGATTGACGAAGTTGCGCTGGCACTAGGTGTTATGGACTATGGTATGGAAAGCGATGTGACGGAGCTATCTGGTGGGCAACGGACCAAGGTTCTCTTGGCTAAGCTACTTCTGGAAACCTGATATCCTGCTTTTGGACGAGCCAACCAACTATCTGGATGCCGAACATATTGACTGGCTTAAGCGCTACCTACAGAACTATGAAAATGCCTTTGTTCTCATCTCGCATGATATTCCTTTCCTGAATGACGTGATCAATATCGTCTATCATGTAGAAAATCAGCAACTGACCCGTTATTCTGGTGATTATTACCAGTTCCTAGAGGTCTATGAGATGAAAAAATCTCAGCTGGAAGCAGCCTACGAGCGCCAGCAGAAGGAAATTGCGGATCTCAAGGACTTTGTGGCTCGCAACAAAGCCCGAGTGGCGACCCGTAATATGGCTATGTCCCGCCAGAAAAAGCTGGATAAAATGGACATTATTGAGCTGCAAAGTGAAAAGCCTAAGCCTTCCTTTGACTTCAAGCCTGCCCGGACACCTGGTCGCTTTATCTTCCAAGCCAAGGATTTGCAGATTGGTTATGATCGACCGCTGACCCAGCCCCTTAATCTGACTTTTGAACGCAATCAGAAGGTAGCGATTATCGGGGCAAACGGGATTGGGAAAACAACCCTACTCAAGAGTCTGCTTGGTATTATCCCACCTATCGCAGGTCAAGTTGAGCGCGGGGACTATCTGGAGTTGGGCTATTTCGAGCAGGAAGTTGAAGGTGGCAATCGTCAGACACCGCTGGAAGCAGTCTGGAACGCCTTTCCGTCCCTCAATCAGGCTGAAGTGCGAGCGGCTCTAGCTAGATGTGGCTTGACTTCTAAGCACATCGAGAGCCAGATTCAAGTCCTTTCAGGTGGAGAGCAGGCCAAAGTCCGCCTGTGTCTTCTCATGAACCGAGAAAATAATGTTCTGGTGCTGGACGAGCCGACCAACCACCTGGATGTCGATGCCAAAGAGGAGCTCAAGCGAGCTCTGAAAGAATACAAGGGTAGCATTCTCATGGTCTGCCATGAACCTGATTTCTACGAAGGTTGGATGGATCAGATTTGGGACTTCAATCAATTGACATAAAGATTTTTTCTGTAGAAAAAGTATTTTGTTTTTTAGATAAAAGAGAAAGAGGCTGGTCATATACTGACCAACCTCTTTTTGAACTTAATAATTTAAATATTCATTAATATCTTGTTTTTCAATCTCTTTGCCATATTCGCAGACAGGGCAGAGTACATAATATTTTCTACCATAAGGGATGAGAGGAATCCAGTAGAGGGAAAATTTCCGACCTGTTTCAATAAGATCCCAAGGAGCAGTTTGTTGACAGTTTCCACATTGGATAGCAGACTGAGTATGTCCTAGTTCTTTTTTATAGCCTTTGTAACCCCAAATAATCATATGAATTTATTCCTTTCTTAGTTAAACTAGAGGATTATTTTTTAAAGTTGTAATCCTTGATCACTTCGATCTTTTGAATCTTGATCTCGTTTTTAGGTTTATTGTTTTCATCAGTTTCGCTTTCGGCAATCTTATCAACAATATCCATGCCGTCTATGACTTGGCCGAAGACTGTATAATCACCATCTAAAGAAGGATTTCCACCTTTCTTGTATGCCTTAATAATCTGAGCTGGATATTTGCTTTCAGATAATTTGCTTGAGCTGTCTGTCTGGTTTTGGTTGATAAAGAATTGACTGCCGTTAGTATTATCAGATGCTGCATTGGCCATAGATAGAGCCCCGCGGAGGTTATATAGGTAGGCAGAAGTTTCATTCTTAAAGCCTTTTCCTGTGTCAATTTTTTGATTCTTTCCATACCATATTGACTCCCCACCTGTACCGTTTCCTTTAGGGTCACCACCTTGAATCATGAAGCCTTTGATGACGCGGTGGAAGATAACTCCATCATAATAGCCTTCTTTGGCATGAGTTAGAAAATTTTCAACTGCTAGAGGTGCATATTTGGGAAAGAGTTTGAGAGTGATGTCACCAGCTGTCGTTACGATTTTAACTTTCGCTTCATCTTTGGCAACTTTGGTTGATAGTTGAGGGAAGTTGGCATTCTTATTTGTCAATGCTTCCTTGGTTTCAGCTTCTTTTTTGCTAGCTTCAGCACTGCTTGCACTAGCTGCTAGACTAGAGTCTACATATTCATCGCCCCGCAAGACGCGTTGGATACTAGTACATCCTGCTAACAAAAGGCTAGCTGAAAGACCCAAAATTAATAATTTTTTCATCATGATCCTTTCTGAAATAGAAACTACTCACATTTTACTATAAAGATCAACGATTTTCAAATCTTGTAAAAAAAGAGAGAATTCTTATTTGCAAGTCTTTTGGTCTGAATGGGAGATGGGGGAAGTCAGAAAGACTGATCCACCTAGCTTCATATAGGTTTTGAGAATGACTTCGTTCCTTTTCCTCACCACCTATCGTTAAGTTTTCTAAGCCCGTATAGCTTGTCCAGAAATAAATGTGTTGATTATCGTCAGAATCATAAGTGAAGGCAGGTTTTAGGTATTCTGGCTTAAAAATAAGCTGGACTTCTTCTTTGATTTCTCTTATGGCTGCTTCGATTGGACTCTCACTCTCCTCAATTTGCCCGCCTGGAAGAACATAGTAGTGTTGCCCGTTTTTATATCGATAAACGGTCAGAATGCTCTTTAGTTTGGGATGATAGATAAGTATGCCAGCTCTCATAAGCAACTCCTTAATTTTTCTATTCATCAAGTTTAACAAAATAATGTTTAGAATACTAGAATGGAATCGTATTAACGAAAAAAGTTGCGATTGTGAAATCTAGCTAATCACTAGGACTTTTATTTAGTTGGTCATTATTTTTGTTTTATTCCTAAAATCATTCTGACGCTATCTAGGGAAGGAGAGGGTGAGAATTTTGATGAAAGCGACAAGCGTCTAATTAGAATTTAATGTAAGGTGATGAGATGCTAGTTCTTATCTTTACCTGAAAGGTTGTGCATACAAGAAGATTATGGTAGAATGAAAAAATAAAAATTAATAGGAGCACTTTCCATGGAGAAAAGACTTACAAGAGATACTAAGAATCAAAAAATTGCTGGTGTTTGTGCTGGTTTGGCTAAATATTTCAACGTAGATCCTACACTTGTTCGTGTACTGTGGATTATTTTAGTGTTTGCTTTTGGAACAGGGGTTCTTGCTTATGCAGTTTGCTGGTTCGTTATGCCAGAAGAGGGAGCAACCCAAGACTAAAGGAAGACTTGATCTTTTAAAAACCAAAGCCAGCTTAGCTGGTTTTTTCTTTTTGTCAGAAGAGCTAGTGGTGAAGATTTAGTGTGTCAAAGCGTAAAATTTATCGTTTCTTGTCTATAGTTATTGTGGTATAATAAAGGTTATGGCAAATAGTAAAAATACGAAAAAAGGCCGAACAACTCGTCGGCCAACAAAAGCAGAATTAGAAAGACAAAGAGCTATTAAAAGGATGTTACTGAGCTTTGGCTTGGCCTTCATTCTTCTTTTTGCTGCCTTAAAACTAGGTGTTTTTGGGGTGACTATTTACAATCTGATTCGATTAGTAGTTGGTAGCTTAGCGTACTTAGCAATTGTAGCGACTTTGATCTATCTTTTCTTTTTCAAATGGTTAAGCAAGCGCGAAGGTCTGATTTCAGGTTTTATTAGCATTTTTGTTGGTTTACTTCTAATCTATCAAGCCTACTTTGTAGATGTCTTATCACTCAAAGGTCAAGTCTTGTCCAGCACTTTAGCCAGAATTTTTTCTGATTTAACTGCATTTAAAGTTAGTTCATTTGCTGGTGGTGGTTTATTAGGATCACTCTTACACTTACCCATCTCTTTTCTCTTTTCAAATTTTGGTTCTTACTTTATTGGTATTCTCTTTATTTTAGTAGGTGCTCTACTAATCAGTCCTTGGACCATTTACGATATTTCTGAAAAGCTGATTGAAACATTCCACCGTCTTAGTGAAAAACGTGAAGAAAAGCGACAACAGCGTTTTATTGAAAAAGAAGAACAGGCTGCTTTAGAAGCAATGCAGGCGATTGAAGTGGAGCAAGAAGGACCTGAAGTCGATTTGGGAACGGGCGAAATTTTGGATGATGAAAATCATGTAAGAACTCCCGTTGTCATTGAAGAAGAGGAATATGAAGATTTAGGAGAATTTGAACTAGAAGAAGTTCAAGATTTAAAAATTCAGCAGGAGTCAGAAGAAGCAGACGCGGACACAGATGTTGAGGTAGACTTCACAGCCAAAGAAAGTTTGGATTATAAGCTACCGACCATCAACCTCTTTGCGCCTGATAAACCAAAGAATCAGTCTAAAGAGAAGCGGATTGTTCGTGAAAACATCAAGATCTTGGAAGAGACTTTTGCGAGTTTTGGCATCAAGGCTACTGTCGAGCGGGCTGAAATCGGCCCTTCCGTCACCAAGTACGAGGTTAAGCCAGCTGTCGGTGTTCGGGTCAATCGGATTTCTAATCTGGCAGATGACTTGGCTCTAGCTTTAGCTGCCAAGGATGTGCGGATTGAGGCGCCGATTCCTGGAAAATCTCTTGTCGGGATTGAAGTGCCCAACTCTGAAATTGCAACTGTAACTTTCCGAGAACTCTGGGACCAATCTAAGACAGATGCTAGCAAGCTTCTAGAAATCCCACTTGGTAAGGCTGTCAACGGCTCTGTTCGCTCCTTTGACTTGGCTAAGATGCCTCACCTCTTGGTAGCGGGTTCTACTGGATCGGGTAAATCTGTAGCTGTTAACGGCATTATCGCCAGCATTCTCATGAAGGCCAGACCGGACGAAGTAAAGTTTATGATGGTGGATCCTAAGATGGTGGAGCTGTCCGTTTATAATGACATTCCCCACTTGCTTATCCCTGTTGTGACCAATCCTCGCAAGGCCAGTCGTGCCTTGCAGAAGGTTGTGGATGAGATGGAAAATCGTTATGAACTCTTCTCTAAGGTCGGTGCCCGCAACATTGCCGGCTATAATGCTAAAGTAGCTGAGTACAATGCTCAGTCAGAATACAAGCAGATTCCCCTACCTTTAATCGTCGTTATCGTGGATGAGCTGGCTGACCTTATGATGGTAGCCAGCAAGGAAGTAGAAGACGCTATTATTCGTCTGGGACAAAAGGCGCGTGCGGCTGGAATTCACATGATTTTGGCTACCCAGCGACCATCAGTAGATGTTATCTCCGGTCTGATCAAGGCCAATGTGCCCTCTCGGATTGCCTTTGCCGTGTCCAGCGGGACAGATAGTCGTACCATTCTAGATGAAAATGGAGCAGAGAAGCTCTTGGGGCGTGGGGATATGCTCTTTAAGCCCATTGATGAAAACCATCCGGTTCGTCTGCAGGGCTCCTTTATCTCAGATGAAGATGTTGAGCGAATCGTAGCCTTTGTCAAGAATCAAGCTGAAGCGGATTATGACGATAGCTTTGATCCGGGCGAAGTATCTGAAAGCGATATGGAGTCTGGTGGTAGCGATGATGGAGGAGACCCGCTCTTTGAAGAAGCTAAGGCCCTTGTTATCGAGACTCAAAAAGCCAGCGCTTCTATGATCCAACGGCGCCTCTCGGTCGGCTTTAACCGAGCTACACGTCTCATGGAAGAGCTGGAAGCGGCAGGCGTTATCGGACCAGCCGAAGGCACCAAGCCTCGAAAGGTTTTGCAGACGAATTGATTCTAATTTCACTAGTCTGCTAGTAAGATAATTATTCGATAAAAACAAATCTGCCAGCAGTCAGCCGGCAGATTTCTCTACTTACACATTATCAAGGAAAGGAAAAAAGTATGAAATTAGATACCGTTCACCATATCGCCATCATCGGGCATGATTATGCCAAGACTAGGGAGTTTTATTTGGATAAGCTGGGCTTTGATAAGCTAGATGAGCACCACCGGCCTGATAAACAGGATATTCTCTTTAATGTCCGAAAAGGAAATCTAACTTTGGAAATTTTTATCAAGCCAGACGCTCCCAAAAGACCAGCCCTTCCTAATCCAGAGCATACCGGTCTGCGGCATCTGGCCTTCCGTGTGACAAATGTCGAAGAATGCTTAGCAGAATTTGACCGTTTGGAGATTCCCCATACCGAGCTACGCTATGATGACTTTGACTGCCGTAAGATGGCATTCTTCTTTGATCCTGATGGGCTGCCTTTAGAGATTCACGAATAAAACCGTTCCTTTATTTTCCAAGGACAGGTTAACTATCCATACTTCAGCCTAAAGTCTGAAGAAATGACGCCCGGTTTTTGCTACAATAAGTAAAGTAAAATCAATAAGGAAAACTCTATGCATCAGAATCAATTTCAAGGACTTAGTCAAGCTCAAGTTGAAGAACGTCGCCAAAAAGGTCTGACTAATCAGGTTACCATCTCTACAGAAAAAACAACTTGGCAGATTGTTCAGTCCAATATTTTTACCTATTTTAATTTTATTTTTCTTGTATTGGCTATTCTTTTGGTTGTAGTTCAATCATGGAATAATCTCCTCTTTGTTCCCATCGTTATCATTAATTCCTTGATTGGGATTTTTCAGGAATTGAGGGCGAGAAAAGTTCTCAACAAAATGAGACTCTTACATACCTTCTCAGCAAATGTGATTCGAGATGGAGAAGAGCAGGTGGTCTCTGTCGAAGAACTTGTTCAGGACGATGTGGTTAAATTTTCTGCTGGAAATCAGATTTATGCCGATGGACAGATTCTCTCAGGAAGTTTGAAAGTAAATGAATCCCAGCTGACGGGTGAGGCTGATGAGATTGAAAAAAATCCGGGAGATGAGGTCCTATCTGGTAGCTTCGTGGTTGCTGGTCAAGCCTATGCTCGACTGGACAAAGTAGGAGACCAAGCTTACATAAACCAGCTAGCTAAAGAAGCCAAAGAAATAAGCGGTGTAGAAGAATCCAAGATGGTTCATGCTGTCAATCGCCTAGTGCAGATCATTGGGATATTGATTATTCCTTTAGGACTCTTGCTTTTCTTCCGCAGTTTTATCAGTAATCAAGAAACTCTGCAAGTCAGTGTGACTTCAACAGTCGGTGCTATTGTGGGAATGATTCCGGAGGGACTCTATCTCCTGATGACGCTTGCCCTAGTTTGGGGGCTGTTCGCCTAGCCAAACAGCAGGTCCTTCTCAACAGTATGAAGGGCATTGAGACTCTGTCGCGTGTTGATGTCCTTTGTGTAGATAAGACAGGGACTATTACAGAAAATAAAATGGCTGTTCGCCAGTTGCTTCCAGTAGCAGATCAGAAAGAGTTTGCATTAGAAGCACTGAGTCACTATCTTGAGGCTAGTCAGGACGCCAATGATACAATTGAGACCTTGCGAACTTATCCTGGGATTGAAAAAAGTGGACAAGCTTGGTCTATAAAAAGGCAGTACCCGTTTAGCTCTAAAAATAAATATGCAGCGGTATCGTTTGACCAAGGGATCTTTGTTTTAGGAGCTCCAGAGTATGTCCTTCGACAAGATTTAGAACATTATCAATCATATTTTCAGGATGCAGCGGAAGAAGGGAGCCGAGTGCTAGTGTTTGGTCTCTATGAGGGCTCAAACTTGGAAGCTAGCTTGGAGGCCCCTGTTAGTCCACTTCTGTTTATCTTTTTGGAAAATCCTGTCCGAGAGAATGCTGCTGAAACTTTTTCGTATTTTGAAAGACAAGGTGTGACAGTTAAGGTGATCTCAGGAGATAATCCTATTACAGTAGCCGCAGTTGCTAAGAAGGCAAAGATTCCTCATGCAGAAAACTATGTCGATGCTAGAAGTTTGGATTCGGATCAAAAGATTATTCAAGCTGCAGAAACGTATACCGTCTTTGGTCGGGTCAGTCCAGAGCAGAAGCAAAAATTGATTCAGGCATTACAAGGCCATGGGCATAATGTTGCCATGACAGGCGACGGTGTCAATGACATTCTTGCCATGAAAAAGGCTGATTGTAGTATCGCGATGGAATCTGGAAATGACGCAACCAAGCAGATAGCGCAAGTAGTCTTGCTGGACTCAGATTTCTCACATATGCCCCACATCGTTGCAGAAGGACGGCGTGTAGTTAATAATATTCAGAGATCGGCCAGTCTTTTTCTGGTTAAAAATATATTTTCTATCTTACTAGCGCTGACTTCGACCATATTTGCCTTCACATATCCTTTGCAAGCTTCGCAGATGTCCTTGATCAGTGGTTTTACAATTGGGATACCTGGATTCTTGCTGGCTTTAGAGCCCAATAAGGCACGGATTAGAGGACGCTTTTTAGAGACGGTTTTGAAAAATGCCTTGCCTGCTGCAATTGTAGATTATCTAGCGGTTTTAGTGGCAGTATATTGTGGCCATTGGCTTGGACTCTCTCCTAAAGAAATCAGTACAAGTTCGATTATTCTTCTTGCAGTGGTAGGCTTTATCATAATGTATAAGCTTATTCGACCGCTTAATCGCATTAAGATTGGCATTATGCTCCTGAATATTACAGGGATGAGTCTTGCTGCTTTGCTCTTACCTCGCATCTTCAATTTAAGTGGCCTTTCAATCGCAGCAATCCTAATGACTGTCTTGCTTTCGTTACTTTTGGAAAGACTGATATGGTTCTTCCAATTTTTAACTAACAAGGCAGTAGCTCTGTATAAAAAACGTAAATAAAATGAAGTTGGAAAATCCCAACTTCATTTATTTTGATAAAAAGAGGCCAATGACCATTGCCAGGTATAAAAAGAATGTCAACATAAAACCAGCACGCCAAAAGAATTTTAAAAATTTTGGATAGTAGAAAGTTTGCTTTTTCTTGAGAAAATAGACCGTAATCCCGATCGCTAAGGCAGATAAAGCCAGTACCAGCTGTGGCAACATGCTATGGTAGTATGCTCGGTCAGAAATAATATAGAATTCCAAAGAACATTGGGAAGGCTAGATCTGCAAAGTTAAGACCAAAGCGTTTTAATCGTAAAAATTTTATTAAAATAATAGATAAAGCAATAGTTAAAAAAATAAATAAAACAGCAGCAATTCTTAATAACATCATAGCTTTATTTTATCACAAAAAAAGTCAAAAAAGAAGAGAATTATCCTTGCATTTTCAATTCTTTAGTGTATAATAGAAAGGTATGCGATAAGCATGCTTGTGGGAGGTAATGCTCAAGTTTTATTGAGTAAATTCTACCGCCTAACCACAAAGGAGGATTTAAAATGGCTAAAAAAGTCGAAAAACTTGTAAAATTGCAAATCCCTGCTGGTAAAGCTACTCCAGCTCCACCAGTTGGTCCTGCGCTTGGTCAAGCCGGTATCAACATCATGGGATTCACTAAAGAGTTCAACGCTCGTACAGCTGACCAAGCTGGTATGATCATCCCAGTTGTTATCTCAGTATACGAAGACAAATCATTTACTTTCGTTACTAAAACTCCACCAGCTGCTGTTCTTTTGAAGAAAGCTGCAGGTGTTGAAAAAGGTTCAGGTACACCTAACAAAACGAAAGTTGCAACTGTTACTCGTGCACAAGTACAACAAATTGCTGAAACTAAGATGCCAGATTTGAACGCAGCAAACATTGAGTCTGCAATGCGTATGATCGAAGGTACTGCTCGTTCTATGGGATTCACTGTTACTGACTAATAGTAATAATCCTATTTGCCCGCAATACACTTGATCATGAGACGAGTGACGTGGGAGATGAAAATCGATATGACCACATTACAAGGAGAAAGATAAAATGGCTAAAAAAAGCAAACAACTTCGTGCTGCTCTTGAAAAAATCGACAGCACAAAAGCATACAGCGTAGAAGAAGCTGTAGCTCTTGCAAAAGAAACTAACTTTGCAAAATTTGACGCAACTGTAGAAGTTGCATACAACTTGAACATCGACGTTAAAAAAGCTGACCAACAAATCCGTGGTGCAATGGTATTGCCACACGGTACTGGTAAGACAGCTCGCGTTCTTGTTTTTGCACGTGGTGCTAAAGCAGAAGAAGCAAAAGCTGCTGGTGCAGACTTCGTTGGTGAAGATGACCTTGTTGCTAAAATCAACGACGGTTGGTTGGACTTCGACGTAGTTATCGCTACACCTGACATGATGGCTCTTGTTGGACGTCTTGGACGTGTCCTTGGACCACGTAACTTGATGCCAAACCCTAAAACTGGTACTGTAACTATGGATGTTGCTAAAGCAGTTGAAGAGTCTAAGGGTGGTAAAATCACTTACCGTGCAGACCGTGCAGGTATCGTACAAGCTATCATCGGTAAAGTTTCATTTGATGCTGATAAATTGGCTGAGAACTTCAAAGCTTTCAACGAAGTTATCCAAAAAGCAAAACCTGCTACAGCTAAAGGAACTTACGTAACTAGCTTGACAATCACAACTACTCAAGGACCTGGAATCAAGGTTGACGTAAACTCACTATAAAAATAATAAGAAACTCTGGTTTTGCCAGAGTTTTTTTCTGGAAAAAAATCAAAATATTTTACTTGGTGCATAAAAGTTTATTCAAAATTTAACAATGTTAGCATACTAAGAGTATAAGAGAGGCTAAGAAATATCATGCTAAAACTGGCCGTACTCCTAATAAGGCTAGTTACAAGTCCAGATAAACATGTTATAATATGGTGAAACATTTTATTTATATAAAAAGGAGACGATGCAATGAAAAAAGATCAGAATCAGCTTACTTGGCTGATGGTGTCCCTGATTGCTTTTAATATGGTTTGGGGGCTTGGAAATGTCGTCAATAACTATTCCCAGCAGGGAATCTCTGTTATTGTTTCCTGGATTCTTATTCTAGCTCTATACTTCATTCCTTATGCTCTGATTGTAGGACAACTAGGCTCGACATTTAAGGAAAGTGGTGGCGGTGTTAGTGACTGGGTTGAGAAGACTTCTACCAAGCGCCTGGCTTATTTTGCTGCCTGGACCTATTGGGTAGTGCATATTCCCTACTTGGCGCAAAAACCTCAAGGAGTTTTGATTCCTCTTGGTTGGGCTCTTCAAGGGAATGGTAATTTTTTAAGTAATCTCGACATTCATTGGATCGTGATTTTGAGCTTGCTAATTTTCGGAGCCTTTCTCTATTTGTCTACCAAGGGACTTTCTTCCCTCAAGGTAATTGGTGGTCTAGCAGGAAGTGCTATGCTCATCATGTCTATCCTTTTTGTTCTTTTAGCTGTAGGTGCGCCTTTTATCAAGCCTGATATGCAATTTGCAACGGCTAATATGGATAAGCTTAGTACCTATATTCCTAACTTTGATTTTTCTTATTTCACGACCATCTCCCTCTTGGTCTTTGCGGTCGGTGGAGCTGAGAAAATCTCACCTTACGTTAACCAAACCCGCAATCCTGCCAAGGAATTTCCAAAGGGAATGATTGTCATGGCTGTTATGGTTGGGGCTTCTGCTATTTTGGGGTCTCTAGCTATGGGGATGCTATTTGATGGAAGTAATATTCCAGACGATTTGATGCGTAATGGTGCTTACCAAGCCTTCCAAAAACTTGGAAATTACTGGGGTGTCGGTAATCTTTTGGTTGTAATCTACGCCCTGACAAATATGGTCGGACAAATTGCTGCCCTGGCTTTCTCTATCGATGCGCCTCTGCAGATTTTACTTAATAATGCTGATGCTGAATTTGTTCCAAGCTGGTTGCGTAAACGCACTTCAAAAGGCGTACTGATTAACGGTTATCTTTTGACAGGGATTTTGGTGAGTCTCTTGATTATCTTGCCAATCTTTGGAATAAAGGAAATTGATGGTTTGGTTAAATGGATGACCAATCTTAACTCTATTGTTATGCCGATGCGTTATCTCTGGGTTTTCCTTGCCTATATGTTGTTAAACAAGGCTTGGAAGAAGTACAAAAATGCGGAGTATAAATTAACAAAGAATCCTAAAGTTGGCTTTGTTATTGGAGCTTGGTGCTTCCTCTTTACAGCTTTCGCTTGTATTCTGGGGATGGTTCCAAAAGTGGATTATGTTCAAGATCCAGCTGGTTGGAAATTCTCTCTCTTAACCAATATTTTAACTCCTCTTGTTCTGATTAGTTTGGGAATTATTTTGCCTTTACTAGCTAAGCGAGAGAAAAGACAAGCTCGTCGGCAAGAAATCGCTGAGAAATAAATTAAGTAATATATATAAATCGGTCCTATCTGATGATAGGGCTGATTTTAATAGAGACAGATAGCTCATAATCAAGATGAGTAGTAGAGTAGTGAATATTTTATACTTAAATTTGGATGAGTAGAGAGGATGTTAAGGTATCTTACTGTAGTCAAAGCAAAAACTGATGAAAGCTCTGTTTGCTTATGGATTGTTTGAATTAAACAAGCGAATTCGCTATAATGAAGATACTATAATAAGACTAGCAAATAGAGGAAAGATGAATCAGATGAAAAATATTGTTTTAGCAGGAGATTATGGCTATATTCGTCAAATTGAGACAACTATCAAGTCTTTATGTTGCTATCATGAAGGTCTGCTGATATATGTTTTTAACCAAGATATACCACAAGAATGGTTCATCAATACTCGAAAAAAAGTAAAAGGGACAGGAAATAATTTACTTGATATCAAGCTTTTACGAGATGATTTAAGGATGAAGTGGGAAGAATCAACCTACTCTCATATTAACTACATGGCCTATGCTCGCTATTTTATTCCAGAATATGTGAAGGCTGATCGAGCTCTTTACCTTGATTGCGACTTGGTTGTCACTCAGAACTTGGATCACTTATTTGAGTTGGATCTGGAAGATTACTATATTGCAGCTGTAAGAGCTACCTTTGGTTTGGGAATTGGATTTAATTCTGGTGTCATGCTCCTAAATAACAAGCGTTGGCGGGAGGAAAATATTCCTCAACAATTAGTTGAGCTGACTGACAGGGAAATTGAAAGAGTCTTGGAAGGAGATCAGAGTATTTTAAATATGCTCTTTAAAGAGCAGTACTTAGAGCTAGAGGATAGCTATAATTTCCAAATCGGTTTTGATATGGGAGCTGCTCAGTATGGGCATGATTTTGTCTTCGATATTCCTTTGTCTCCTCTGCCAGCTATTGTTCACTATATTTCCGCTCTAAAACCGTGGAACCTTCTAACAAATATGAGACTGAGGGAAGTTTGGTGGTTTTATAATGACCTTGATTGGACGGCTATCATTGCGAGCAAGACACTTAAAGGTATAGAAAATCATGGTCAAGATCTAGTCCAAGTCTATAAGAAAGAATTATTGACCTTGACCAACAGTGACTCTTTGGAGCGCATCAAAGAATTGATTCAAGCTTTACCAGATTGTCTTTTTTTCATATCGCTGCTTACTCAGATATGTCAGATCGATTGATTAGTCTTTTTGTCCTACGAGAATGTTCGCCTGCATCGTTTGGTTCTACCGATTCCGTTGAAACAGTTAGGTGTGGCTTGCGATCTTTATCTAGACATTAATCATGACCACAAGTTTCTAGATTTTTTGGAGATGATCGAAAAACAAGGAAAGCCGATTTTTGCTTTTGAGACTACTCAGACAGAAGGTGTTACGGAAAGGGTTTTTGCCGCTGATAAGTACCAAGAAATGGTAGAAGCTATTCGCCGATATCCGTCTTAAGAAAAAAATCATCCAATATATTTGTTTATCTCTTGAATTAAGCTAGTCTTATCCCCTGATAAGGCTACTTTTTCTTTGCTACTGATTGAGCAGGATGCCGATTTATCAAAAAAGAGAATTTTAAAAGATTTAACTATATAAAAATCATAAAATGTGGTAAAATAGTACAGATAAAATAAGGAGTGTAAAAATGGTAGAACCCAAGTATAAACGTATTCTAATCAAGTTGTCCGGCGAGGCTCTTGCTGGTGACAAAGGTGTTGGTATCAATATTCAGACCGTTCAAAAAATGGCTGAAGAGATCAAGGAAGTTCACGATTTAGGAATTGAAATTGCTCTTGTTATCGGCGGTGGTAATCTCTGGCGTGGAGAACCAGCTGCCGAAGCTGGAATGGATCGTGTACAAGCTGACTATACTGGTATGTTGGGGACTGTTATGAACGCTTTGGTCATGGCTGACTCTTTACAGAGAGTTGGGGTTGATACTCGCGTTCAGACTGCAATTGCCATGCAACAAGTTGCAGAGCCGTACATTCGAGGCCGCGCACTCCGTCATTTACAAAAAGGACGTATTGTTATTTTTGGAGCTGGTATTGGGTCACCCTACTTTTCAACTGATACAACAGCCGCCCTTCGTGCTGCAGAAATTGAAGCAGATGCAATTTTGATGGCTAAGAATGGTGTTGATGGGGTCTACAATGCGGATCCTAAGAAAGATAAGACTGCTGTTAAGTTTGACGAATTAACTCACCGTGATGTCATCAGCAAGGGATTGCGAATCATGGATTCTACAGCTTCTACCCTTTCAATGGACAATGATATCGATTTAGTTGTCTTTAACATGAACGAAGCCGGAAATATTAAACGTGTTGTCTTTGGAGAGCAAATCGGGACAACAGTATCAAATAATTTATAAGAAATTGGAGATAAAAAACTTATGGCAAATGCAATTGTAGAAAAAGCAAAAGAAAGAATGAGTCATTCGCATCAAAGTTTGGCGCGTGAATTTGGAGCTGTCCGTGCGGGTCGTGCGAATGCAAGTTTGTTAGACCGTATCAGTGTTGAATACTATGGTGTAGAGACTCCGCTCAATCAAATTGCTTCTATTACTATTCCTGAAGCTCGTGTTCTCTTGGTGACACCTTTTGATAAGTCTTCTCTCAAAGATATCGAACGTGCTATCAATGCGTCTGATCTTGGTATTACACCAGCTAGCGATGGCTCTGTTATCCGTTTAGTTATTCCTGCTTTGACAGAGGAAACTCGTCGTGACCTGGCTAAAGAAGTGAAAAAAATTGGCGAAAACGCTAAGATTGCGATTCGAAATATCCGTCGTGATGCTATGGATGAAGCTAAGAAGCAAGAAAGCAAAAGAAATCACTGAAGACGAATTGAAGACTTTAGAAAAAGATATTCAAAAAGTAACAGATGACGCCGTCAAGCATATTGATGAAATGACTGCGCACAAAGAAAAAGAACTCTTAGAAGTTTAAAATTTTTCATTAAAATGAACACTCAGTTGGCACTGCTGACTGAGTTGTTTTAACATAAACATCCTTGCCCTTCAAAAAAAGCAAGGTAGAAGAAGGAATCAATGAATACAAATCTTGCTAATTTTATTGTGGGTTTGGTTACAGATGAAAACGATCGTTTTTACTTTGTCCAGAAGGATGGCCAGACCTACGCCCTAGCTAAGGAAGAAGGCGAGCATCAGCTGGGCGAGTCCGTTAAGGGCTTTGCTTACACTGATATGAAGCAAAAATTACGCCTGACAACTCTAGATGTAACAGCAACCCAAGAAAGCTTTGGCTGGGGAACAGTGACTGAAGTGCGTAAAGACTTGGGTGTCTTTGTCGATACTGGACTTCCTGATAAGGAAATTGTCGTATCGCTGGATATTTTACCTGAGTTGAAGGAGCTTTGGCCCAAAAAAGGTGATAAGCTCTATGTACGCCTGAGTGTAGACAAGAAAGACCGAATCTGGGGGAATCTGGCCTATCAGGAAGACTTTCAACGTTTAGCTCGTCCGGCCTATAACAATATGCAAAATCAAAATTGGCCAGCTATTGTTTATCGCCTGAAGCTTTCAGGTACCTTTGTTTACCTTCCGGAGAATAATATGCTGGGTTTTATCCATCCAAGTGAGCGTTATACAGAGCCACGTTTGGGGCAGGTCTTAGATGCGCGGGTCATTGGTTTCCGTGAAGTAGACCGTACTCTTAATCTTTCTCTTAAACCCCGCTCTTTTGAGATGCTGGAAAATGATGCCCAAATGATTCTGACCTACCTAGAAAGCAACGGTTGCTTTATGACTTTGAATGACAAATCCTCACCAGAAGATATCAAGGCCACTTTTGGTATTTCTAAGGGACAGTTCAAAAAAGCTCTGGGTGGTCTGATGAAGGCAGGAAAAATTAAGCAAGATCCGACTGGCACTGAGCTACTTTGAGGAATCATTTAAAACTTATGAATTTGGAAGGAAGCCAAGCGAATTTACCCCTTTTCCAATGATAAGATTCTCCTCCATCAGGAGACATTCCTCTTATAATCTGGGCTTCTTTCCCAGATTATTTTTTATCTTTTTGTGGTAGAATAGAAGAAACTTTTACTAGAATGAGAGAAATTATGCCTAAGAAAGAAAGAAAATTTGATAGCCATTCTATTCCGAGACGCTTAAATCTCCTATTTGGAATGGTGATTATATTATTTGTGACTTTGATTGGCCGTCTGGCTTATATGCAAGTCTTCAACCAAGATTTTTATACTAAAAAATTAGCAACTGCTAGCCAAACAAAGATAAAACTAAGCTCAGTTCGTGGGCAAATTTATGACGCATCTGGGAAGCCTTTGGTTGAAAATGCAACCAAACAAGTTGTTTCCTTCACTCGCAGTAATAAGATGACTGCTGCCAATATCAAAGAGACTGCTAATAAGTTACTGGATTATGTGGATGTGACAGATATAGACTTAAAAAAACGCCAGATTGCTGATTATTATCTAGCGGATCCAGAGGTTTACCAAGAAGTAGTTGCCAAGCTACCGAAGAAGAAGAAGTTTGACTCAGATGGAAATCGCTTATCTGAATCAAAGATTTACAATAATGCTGTAGAAAGTGTGGATGTATCTAGTCTTAACTATAGTGATCAGGAGAAAAAGGCTATTTCTCTTTAGCCAGATGAATGAGATTGCTAATTTTGAGACGGGAAATATTCGTACGGACGATCTATCAACAGAACAGGTGGCTCTAATTGCGTCTAGTAGCAAGGAATTAACTGGAATTAGTATTTCAACTGCTTGGGAGCGCAAGGTCTTGGATACTCCATTAGCTTCTGTTATCGGTAGTGTTTCAAGCGAAAAAGCAGGTATCCCAGCTGAGGAAGTCGATTCTTATTTGAAGAAGGGCTATTCTTTGAAAGACCGTGTGGGAACCTCTTATCTTGAAAAAGAATATGAGTCAGTCCTGCAAGGAGAACGGGCGATTAAGGAAATTCACCTGGACAAGAACGGGAACATGGAAAGTATCGACACAATTTCTGAAGGAAGCAAGGGAAAAAATCTCAAGCTGACTGTGGAAATGGCTTTTCAAAATGGTGTAGATGAGATTCTAAAAAACGCTTTTGTCGCGGAATTAACAGCAGGGAATGCCACTTATTCTGAAGGAGCCTATGCTGTTGTCATGAACCCGGAAACTGGAGCTATTCTTGCTATGGCCGGGGTTAAGCATGATTTGAAATCAGGAAATGTTAGCTCGAACTCTTTGGGAACTGTGACAGATATCGTGGTACCAGGATCAGTAGTTAAGGCAGCCACTTTGACAGCAGGCTGGGCTAATAATGCTATCTCAGGCAACCAAACCTTGACGGACCAACCAATAGTCTTCGGTCAAGATTCGTCATCAATTACATCATGGTTTACTAGTTATGGGAATCGGGATATTACAGCTGTGGAAGCCCTAGAGTATTCATCAAATACTTATATGGTGCAAGTTGCCCTCAAGATGATGGGAACACCTTATACTCCGAATATGGGAGTGGATTTGAAGAATTTAGACTCTTCCATGGAAAAATTGAGAGAGACTTTTGCAGAATATGGCTTGGGTGCTAAAACGGGAGTGGACCTTCCGACAGAATCCCAAGGTTATACTCCTAAAGAATTCACTTTTGCTAATTACTTGACCAATGCTTTTGGTCAGTTTGATAACTACACACCTTTGCAATTAGCTCAGTATGCAGCTACAGTCGCGAATAATGGTAAACGGGTTGCCCCGCATTTAGTTGAAGGTATTTATGCTAACGACAAAAATGGTGGCCTAGGAGACTTGATTGAAAAGAAAGAAACCAAGGTTTTGAATCAAGTGAACATTTCTGAAGAGAATATGAAATTGATCAAGGAAGGTTTCTACCAAGTGGTTCACGGAGGAAGTGGTTTTACGACAGGAAGAACCATTTCTCAAGGTGAGTCAGTTCCAATCAGTGCTAAGACAGGAACGGCTGAAACCTTTGTTAATAATGGTCAGCAGGCTATCAACACTAATGTTGTAGCCTATGCACCAAGTGATAATCCTAAGATCGCAGTGGCGGTTGTTTCCCACATAATACCAATCTATCATCAACGGTTAGCCACAGCGTTACTCGGGATATTATCAATCTATATAATCAACTACACCCTATGAATTAGAAAGGATGCTATGTTATATCCAACCCCTATCGCTAAGCTCATTGATAGTTTCTCAAAACTGCCTGGTATCGGTATCAAGACAGCTACACGTTTAGCCTTTTACACCATTGGAATGAGTGATGATGATGTCAACGAATTTGCTAAAAATCTTTTGGCAGCTAAGCGTGAACTAAGTTACTGCTCAATTTGTGGTAATCTGACGGATGAAGATCCCTGCGCTATTTGTCGAGACGAATCGCGTGATCAATCTACAATCTTAATTGTTGAGGATAGTAGAGATGTCTCAGCCATGGAAAATATTCAAGAATACCACGGGCTTTATCATGTCCTGCATGGCTTGATTTCACCTATGAACGGTATTGGACCGGATGATATCAATCTTAAAAGCTTGATTACTCGTCTGATGGATAGTGAGGTGACAGAAGTTATTGTTGCGACCAATGCGACAGCAGACGGAGAGGCAACCTCTATGTATATCTCAAGGGTCTTGAAACCTGCTGGTATTAAAGTTACTCGACTAGCGCGTGGTTTAGCAGTTGGCTCCGACATTGAGTATGCGGATGAGGTTACGCTGATTCGCGCTATCGAAAATCGGACGGAATTATAAAAACAAGGATTCTTCTATTCTTGAAGAATCTTTTTTTCTGTTCAAAAAAAAATCGGAATTATGATATACTAAAACGGTCTAAAGAGAATCAATCTCAAGTATAAAATCTTTAAAGAATAGGATAGACGAGATGGCAAAGAAAAGTTTAATTTTGTTGTACGGTGGTCGTAGTGCAGAGCGGGAAGTATCAGTCTTGTCGGCAGAAAGTGTTATGCGGGCTATCAATTATGATCTATTTTCTGTAAAAACTTACTTCATCACAAAAGAGGGCGACTTTATCAAGACGCAGGAGTTCTCTTCTAAGCCAGCAGAAGATGTTCGTTTGATGACTAATGACACAGTGGACATGTCTCGAAAGATTAAACCTAGCGATATTTACGAAGAAGGAGCAGTAGTTTTTCCAGTCCTGCATGGTCCCATGGGCGAAGATGGCTCAATTCAAGGCTTCCTAGAAGTCCTCAAAATGCCTTATGTCGGCTGTAATATTCTATCTTCTAGCCTGGCCATGGATAAAATTACGACCAAGCGAGTTCTGGAATCAGCAGGTATTGCTCAAGTACCTTATGTAGCGGTGGTTGATGGTGAGGATCTAGAGCAAAAAATCCAGGAAATCGAAGAGAAACTGTCCTATCCCGTCTTCACCAAACCTTCTAATATGGGCTCCAGTGTCGGCATTTCAAAATCTGATAATCAGGAAGAACTGCGTGCTTCTCTGGAACTGGCTTTCAAATATGATAGTCGGGTACTAGTCGAGCAAGGTGTAACAGCTCGTGAGATTGAGGTCGGACTTCTTGGTAACGCTGATGTCAAAAGCAGTCTTCCAGGGGGAAGTTGTTAAGGATGTGGCTTTCTATGACTATCAAGCCAAATATATTGACAATAAAATCACCATGGCAATCCCAGCTCAGCTTCCTGAAGGTGTTGTGAATACTATGCGTCAAAATGCCGAGACAGCTTTTCGTGCTATTGGTGGTTTAGGACTATCTCGCTGTGATTTTTTCTACACAGAAGATGGTCAGGTCTTTCTCAACGAGCTCAACACTATGCCAGGTTTTACCCAGTGGTCAATGTATCCACTACTCTGGGAAAATATGGGGTTAGCCTATCCTGACTTGATTGAGAAGTTAGTCAGACTTGCTGAAGAGGCGTTTGCCAAGAGAGAGGCGCATCTTCTCTAAAATATGATATAATAGAGGGGCTGAAAATTTTCGGTCCTTTCTTTTTGCGAGCAAACCGAAAAACGAGGAAGAAGTATGAAATTAGATTTATATGAAATCGCAGAAGTCCTATCTGCGAAAAATGATGTGACTCAGTTTGAAAATGTCGCACTTAGAAATGCTGAGTTTGACAGCCGTTTGATTGAGTCAGGTGACCTTTTTGTGCCCCTCAAGGGAGCGCGTGACGGCCATGACTTTATCGCAACAGCCTTTGCTCAGGGAGCTGTTGCCACCCTATCTGAGCGTCCAGTGGCAGAGGGTCCGTATATCTTAGTTGACGATGTCCTGAAGGCCTTCCAGTGCTTGGCCAAATACTATCTGGAAAAGATGCAGGTGGATGTGCTGGCGGTGACAGGTTCCAATGGTAAAACGACAACCAAGGATATGCTGGCTCAGCTACTAGCAACCAGCTACAAGACCTATAAGACACAAGGTAATTACAATAACGAAATCGGTCTGCCCTACACAGTTCTTCACATGCCTGAGGATACAGAGAAACTTGTCTTAGAAATGGGGCAGGATCACTTGGGTGATATCCATCTCCTGTCTGAACTTGCCAAACCTAAGACGGGCATTGTGACTCTGGTCGGAGAAGCCCATCTGGAATTTTTCGGTAGCCGAGCTGAGATTGCCCAAGGCAAGATGCAGATTGCGGACGGTTTGAAAAAAAGATGGCCTCTTGATCGTTCCGGCGGATAAGATTGTCAATGAATTTCTGCCAGCAGACTGCAAGCTAGTTCGCTTTGGTCCTGATGCAGATATCTTCCCTGACGCGTCTGGAAGAGCGCAAGGACAGTTTGAGTTTTGAATGCAACTTTTTAGAGCAAAGGATTGACCTGCCTGTGACTGGTAAGTACAATGCAACCAACGCCATGATTGCGGCCTATGCAGCTCTGCAGGAGGGTGTATCTGAGACAGCTATTGCTCAGGCTTTTTCTAAGCTGGAGCTGACCCGCAATCGAACAGAATGGAAGAAAGCTGCTAATGGCGCAGATATTTTATCGGATGTCTACAATGCCAATCCAACAGCTATGCGCTTGATTCTTGAGACTTTCTCGACCATTCCGGCCAATCCAGGTGGACGAAAATTGGCAGTGCTGGCGGATATGAAAGAGCTGGGAGCGGACTCTAAGTCTATGCACGGCTTGATGATTACCAGTCTCAATCCAGAAATTGTGACCGACCTTTTCCTCTATGGACAGGACATGGAAGCCCTCTATGACTATGCCAAGGAAATCTATCCGCCAGGCAAGGTCCATTACTTTATCAAAAATGACGAGAAAGACCAGTTTGAACAGCTGACCAAAGCTGTCAGAGAGAGCCTGACTCCTGCCGATCAAATCCTTCTCAAAGGCAGCAATTCCATGAATCTGGCGAAGCTGGTAGAGGATTTGGAAGATGGAAACTAAAGAAACTACAAAAACCATTCAACGCCTCCTTTCTATTACAGAGACAGGACTGGCATTTAGTCGTGATGAATTTGATCGAGAGCGTTACTTAGAACTCCGTCAGCTTTTGGGACACCTCCTGGCTGATTGGTCAGATTTGGATGGGAAAGAATTGACAGAGCTGTTGCGCCCAACAGATTTTTATGCCACTCCCTTGATTGATGTCCGAGCTGTACTGGTTCGAGACGGAAAAATCTGTTTGGTCAAGGGTAAAAATGAGAAAACTTGGGCTTTACCTGGTGGCTTTTGTGAAGTCGGACTATCTCCTAAGGAAAATATCGTCAAGGAAGTCCAAGAAGAAACGGGATTTAATGCTTCAGTTTCTCGTCTGCTTGCAATCTTTGATACTAATAAATTTCAATTTCAGAGTAAGCAATATGCTAAATTGGTCTTCGAGTGTCAGATAGAGGATGGAGATTTTCAGCCTAATGCAGAAATAGAAGAGTTAGCCTTCTTTGATATCCAATCTTTACCAGAATTATCTTCTAAGCGGACTACAAAAGAACAGTTGGAAATCCTTTGGGAGATTTATCAAGGAGACAGAGAACAGTATTTGGATTAGTTGAAAAATTAGTCAAAGACTATTAAATACTTTATTATTAATTTTAAAAATAGGAGATGAGAATGGGAGATTTTTTTACAAGTCAAAAAACAGAACCGCCCGTATTAACACCCCTAGGATTTGTGCTCATGCTACTTGCTTTATTTATTGTGATCTATAGCGCAAGTAGATTTTACAAACAAAAAAGCTTTCAAAGAATTTTTCAAGGACTGCAGATTGTCCAATTGGTTCTTTTGTATGGTTGGTACATGGCTACTCAGGCTCCCTTGACTGAGAGTTTGCCTTTCTACCATTGTCGGATTGCTATGTTTGCAGTCTTGCTCTTGCCAAGGAGAACATCTTATAAACAATACTTTGCCTTATTGGGGGTATTTGGACCGATTTGTGCCTTGCTTCACCCAATTTTTGATCCTTACCCGCTTCCGCATATTACCTTATTTTCTTATTTAGTTGGGCATTTGGCTCTTTTGGGAAATTCCATTGTTTATTTGATGAATGAGTACGACTATAAAGTTTTATCCAATCGTCGGATTATTGAAATAACCTTTAGCATGAATGCTATCATTTTCCTTGTGAATCAGCTAACTGGTGGAGACTATGGATTCCTCAAAAATCCTCCTTTAGTTGGTGACTATGGTATGTTAGGAAATTTCCTTTTAGTATCTACAGTATTAGTTGTAGCTCTGTGTAGTTTTTCCCTTCTTTTTAAACGCTTGAAAGAAGCTCAAGAAAACAGAATGTTACTTTTAAAAGATTGGAGAGAATGAGATGCTTCCATTTTTAACGACAAATCAGACAGCTCCCCCTTTGATCTCGGCTCTTGCCTATGCTTTGATGATTTCTCTTGTCGCCTTATCCATTTATGGTGCAGTTAAATATCATGACAATCCAAGCTTTGTTAAGACGTTTAAGTGGATTCAGTTTGTTCAGCTTTTGGCTCTTTATGCTTGGTATATCGGTTTCCGTCTTCCTTTGGCCAACAGTCTTCCTCTTTATCATTGTAGACTAGCCATGTTTGCTATGATTTTCTTACCAGATAAATGGAAGATAAAGCAGTATTTTGCTTTACTTGGAGCTAGTGGTGCTATTTTTGCCTTAGGTTATCCTGTATTTGATCCTTATGACTTTCCACATATTACAAGCTTTTCATTTTTGATTGGTCATTATGCACTTTTAGTTAATTCTTTGATTTATCTATTTAATCATTATGATAAGCGTTTATTAAAAAAAGTCGAGATTATTGCCTATACCTTGATGTTGAATCTCTTCTTGGTTGGGGTCAATCAAGTGACAGGAGGAAATTATGGCCTTCTAGCTAGACCTCCGTTTATCAGTGGTGACAACCTCTTGATCAACTATTCTTTGGTTTCTTTTATTCTGATTCTGGCCTTGCTTCTCTTTGACGAATTATTTAAAAGAAATATTTTCAAAAGAAAACTTTTTAGAAGAAAAAGATCGGCTTAAGAGGGCTTGAAAAGAAGTAGATTTCTTTAGAATTTAAATATTAAAAGCAGCTCTTCAAGGGCTGCTTTTGTTTACGTTTTTATGATTTGGTATCAAGAATCGTCAAGGCATCTCTCAGTTCATCTGTCAGGTGTTTTTTCTTATAGTCAAGAAATTCTTCTAAGTCTTTAACAGCGTTATATCGCTTGTGAAGACGATACATCTGTGAGATTTTGTACTGAGGAAAGGCATTAAAAAAGTTTTGAGTCAGTTTCCATTCACGAATATAGCCCAGGGGACGCATGTGGTAGCGAACACCATCAATGACTCGGCTATGGTGACGATGATGAAGATGACCAAAAATGACATCTTTCACCCCATATTTGACAAAGAGTTGGTGGAAAGCTTGGCTTCCCAGGAAGGCGTTGAAACGTTGGAAATAAGGATGGTCATAAAGAAAGTCTTGATGGGGGACAAAATGCAGAGCAATAATAATGGGACCATCCAAAGAAGCAAGTAGTTTTTCTAGCTGGAGGAGGCTATGAGCTGTAAGGCTAGGATCGTCTAGTTCCCGATCTAATCTACGATCAAACCAGAAGTTGTTTTTGGTTCTTAGATGCTCTTCCTTGCTTTTTTCTGTAACAAAGCTGTAATCATACCAACCAGAAAAGCTGACGAGTTTGGTCTGACCAAACTGCTGGACCTGAAAATCATAGCCAGAAATCTCTTGTTCAGAAAGTCCCAGCATATCGTGGTTGCCGAGATTAAAAGAGGTGGGAAGTTCTTGCACCAAGTTTTCAATAAAGGGCAAACTAATATTGGTTAGGTCATTAGATAGATCTCCTGCAATGTGAAGATGGTCAATTCTTTCTGTTTTTAAAACATCCGTAAGTGTCTGTAGTTCAAAGTGACCAAACTGATTGGAGTCCAGATGGAGGTCGCTCATAAATCCGATTCTTGTCATGGTTTTAGTCTAGCACAAAATTGTTTACATGAACATATATAAGTTTAATTAGTTGCGCAGAGCAGATTTTAAGGGATATTCAAAGAAGAACAGTGAAGATATTAGGAAAAGAACAGACATTTTCATGTCGTGAAATTTACTTTTCTAACAATTTTGTAACAAGGAGTCCCTTGGCTTGCTATTCATTAAAAAGTATCATACACTGGATTCTGGACTTCTTGAATTTTATTTCAAAAAATAGTCAAACGTGTATAAGTATGGTATAATTAAACGATATGTGAAAAGAGGTAGTTATGGATATTTCAGAAATTCGTCAAAAGATTGACGCAAATCGTGAAAAATTAGCTTCTTTCAGGGGGTCTCTTTGACTTAGAAGGTCTGGAAGAAGAAATCGCCATCTTAGAAAATAAGATGACAGAACCTGACTTTTGGGATGATAATATTGCCGCTCAAAAGACATCTCAGGAATTAAATGAACTCAAACAAACCTATGAAAATTTCCACCAGATGACGGATCTTTTTGATGAATCGGAGATTTTGCTTGATTTTCTAGCTGAGGACGATTCGGTTCAAGAGGAGTTAGAGGAAAAGCTGGCAGAACTCGAGAAAATGATGACCAGCTATGAAATGACTTTGCTTTTGTCTGAACCATATGATAATAATAATGCGATTCTCGAGATTCATCCAGGCTCTGGAGGTACAGAGGCTCAGGATTGGGGAGACATGCTGCTCCGTATGTATACACGTTTTGGGAATGCTAAGGGCTTCAAGGTAGAGGTTCTAGACTATCAGGCTGGTGATGAAGCTGGTATTAAATCGGTTACTCTCTCTTTTGAGGGGCCACATGCCTATGGTTTGCTTAAGTCAGAAATGGGAGTTCACCGTTTGGTTCGGATTTCTCCATTTGACTCAGCTAAACGTCGCCATACATCCTTTACTTCCGTAGAGGTTATGCCTGAATTGGATGATACCATTGAGGTAGAAATTCGAGAAGACGATATTAAGATGGACACCTTCCGTTCGGGCGGAGCTGGTGGTCAGAACGTCAATAAGGTTTCTACTGGGGTGCGACTGACGCATATTCCTACTGGAATTGTAGTGCAGTCTACCGTTGACCGAACTCAGTATGGGAACCGTGATCGTGCAATGAAGATGCTTCAGGCTAAGCTGTATCAACTTGAACAAGAGAAAAAAGCAGCTGAGGTTGACTCATTAAAGGGCGATAAAAAAGAAATTTCGTGGGGAAGCCAAATTCGTTCTTACGTTTTTACACCTTATACCATGGTCAAAGACCACCGGACCAGTTATGAAGTGGCCCAGGTCGATAAGGTGATGGACGGCGATTTAGATGGCTTTATCGATGCTTATTTAAAATGGCGTCTCAACTAACAGAAGGGAATTTTAGTAATAAATGTCTATTATTGAAATGAGAGATGTTGTCAAAAAATACGACAACGGAACAACAGCCTTACGAGGTGTAACGGTGAAAGTAGAACCAGGGGAATTTGCCTATATTGTAGGACCCTCAGGGGCAGGTAAATCTACCTTTATTCGCTTGCTCTACCGTGAAGTTGCGCTTGATAAGGGTGCGTTGACAGTAGCTGGCTTCAATTTGGCTAAGATTAAAAAACGCGATGTACCAATGCTTCGCCGTAAAGTAGGAGTAGTCTTCCAAGACTATAAACTGCTTCCAAAGAAGACAGTATATGAAAATATTGCCTATGCCATGGAAGTAATTGGTGAACGCAGAGGTCACATTAAGAAACGGGTTATGGAAGTCTTAGACCTAGTGGGACTTAAGCACAAGGTGCGTTCTTTCCCTAATGAGCTTTCAGGGGGAGAGCAACAGCGGATTGCTATCGCTCGTGCCATTGTCAATAACCCTAAGGTTTTGATTGCTGACGAGCCAACTGGGAACTTGGACCCAGATAACTCTTGGGAAATTATGAACTTGTTAGAGCGGATTAACCTGCAAGGTACAACTGTTCTAATGGCGACCCACAATAGCCAAATTGTAAATACTTTACGCCATCGCGTCATTGCGATTGAAAATGGCCGTGTGGTACGTGATGAAGCGGAAGGAGAATACGGATACGATGATTAGTAGATTTTTCCGTCATTTGATAGAGTCGTTAAAAAGTTTGAAGCGAAATGGTTGGATGACGGTAGCCGCAATCAGTACGGTAATGATTACTCTTAGTTTGGTTGCAATTTTTGTTTCGGTAATTTTGAATACGACAAAATTAGCCAATGACTTGAAAAACAATGTTCGAGTGATGGTTTATGTTCGCAAGGATATTGAAGACAACAGTTTGACGGTTGTTAAAGAAGGTCAGACAGTTGATAATGAAAATTACCATAAAGTCTATGATGCTTTGAAAAAAATTGATCATATTGAGAAAATTACTTTTTCAAGTAAGCAAGAGCAATACGAAAAATTGACAGAGACCATGGGAAGTGATTGGAAAATCTTTGATGGTGACGCCAATCCCCTATACGATGCCTACATCGTTGAGACAACCGATCCAAAATATGTTTCTTCAGTGAAGGAAGAAGCCCAGAAAATCGATGGAGTCTCTGATGTTCAAGATGGTGGAGCAAACACCAAGCGGATTTTCTCTTTGGCTGACTTTATTCAGACATGGGGCTTAATCTTGGCTGGTATGTTGATATTCATTGCTATCTTCTTGATTTCCAATACTATTCGGATTACCATTATTTCTCGGAGTCGAGAGATTCAAATTATGCGATTGGTAGGAGCAAAAAATGGTTATATCCGCGGACCTTTCTTGTTAGAAGGTGCCTGGATTGGTCTACTTGGAGCTGTTATGCCAGCGGCCCTGGTTTATTTTGCATATAATATTGCCTATCGATCAGTCAATAAAGGTTTAGTGGCACAAAATCTCTCAATGATTGCACCTAAACTCTTTATTCCAATCATGATTGCCTCTCTCTTTGTTTTGGGAATCATTATTGGCTCAATTGGATCTGTCTTCTCAATGAGACGTTTCTTGAAGATATAAACAAAAGGATTAGCTTAGCTAATCCTTTTCATTCTGTTCGTTTATTTTAAAAATGGATTGAACATTTTTTCATGGGCAATCGTCGTAGTCGGTCCGTGGCCTGGATAGACATCATATTCCTTTGGTAAATGAAGCAATTCTTGTTTGATACCAGTAATCAGCTGGTCAAAATTTCCAGTTGGAAGGTCTGTGCGTCCAATTGATTCTCTAAAGAGAGCGTCACCAGAGAGAACGAAATGTCCTTCAGGAAAGACAAGGGAGACTCCTCCAATTGAGTGGCCTGGTGTAGGTAGAACATAAAATATGAAACCATCCAAGTCATATTTTTCATGATAAATAAAGAAATGCTCAGCCGGTTTTAAAACAAGTGTTTCGATATCATTATGTCGATCGAGTCCAGAAAGATTCAACTCAGGTGTATAGAGCCAACTGGCTTCGCTTTCAGCTACATAGACTGGAGGATATCCGAATGATTCTCGAACCAAATCTAGGCTCGTGATATGGTCATAATGGGTATGGGTTAGTAAAATTGCTGAAATAGGCTTTCCGATTTCAGTGATTTTCTTTTGGATTGCTTGAAAATTACTACCGGGATCAACTAGGATCAGATGACTGTCATTTTCTATATAATAGGTATTTTCGTAAGCTAAAGGATTTAATGTTTTATGTACTTGCATGATTCTTCCTCTCTATGATGAGTGTATCAAAAAAAATAAGTTTTAGCAGAAATGAAGCTTGAAAATGGGCTATTTATCTTTTGCTAAAGGTAGATTGTCTAATCTAGAAACCATCTAAGTACTTTCGGGATTTCATTATTCTAGCCTCGCATCTTGACTGCAAACATGGTATAATTTTGATAAGATGAAACGAAAAAATATGAAGTATGCTATTGTCGATTTGGAAGCGACAGGAACAGGTAGCACTGCAAAAATTATTCAAGTAGGAATTGTCATTCTAGAAGATGGAGAGATTAAGGAGACCTACCAGACAGATATTAACCCTCATGAGGCTTTAGAAGAACATATCAAACAGCTGACAGGTTTGTCTGATCAACGCTTGAGCCAGGCACCTGATTTTTCTCAGGTGGCGCGTGAGATCTATGAACTGATTGAAGATGCAGTTTTTGTAGCCCATAATGTTAAATTTGATGCGAATCTATTAGCAGAATCCCTTTTTTGGGAAGGTTTTGACTTATTGTCTCCTCGTGTCGATACTGTAGAGTTGGCTCAAGTCGTTTTTCCAACTTATGAAAAATATGGGCTATCCAGTCTCTGTGAACTACTGGAAATTCCTTTGGAACAAGCCCATACCGCTATTTCAGATGCTATGGCGACAGCCCTGCTATTTTTAAAAATCCAAGAAAAAATTCAAAGTTTACCCAAGCCCTTACTAGAACGCCTTCTTGTTTTGTCTGATAGCTTGATTTATGAGTCTCGCTTGGTGCTGGAAGACTGTTTTGAGAAGATGCCAGATGGAAGAGCTGGTGACTGGCTTGATTGTCATGGTATTTATCTAAAAAAGCAGGCTAAGCTTGGTAAAGAAAGATGTCTATCTAGTGATTTTGCTAAAAATATTTCTTTGCTTGGACTAGAAGAAAGACCTGAACAGCAAAAGTTTGCTTCTCTCATAGAAGAGGCCATGAAAAATCCTTTGCCTAATTTCTTGCAAGCCCAGGCTGGCTTAGGAAAGACCTATGGTTATCTGCTACCTCTTTTGGCACATTGTCAGGAAAAGATCGTAGTCAGTGTACCGACTAAAATTTTGCAGGATCAAATTGCAACTGGAGAAGGAAGAGCGATTGAAGAGGTTTTTCAAGTAGCTTTTCATAGTTTAAAAAGTCCAAAATCCTATATCAAGTTGGATGCTTTTTACCAGAGTTTAGAGCGCTTGGATGATAATCGCTTGCTTAACCGTTGCAAGATGCAGCTTTTAGTTTGGCTTACTGAAACTAAAACAGGAGACTTAGAAGAAATTGGTCAAGCTCATCGTTATCAAGCTTTTTTCGAGGAGATAGGACATGACGGCCAATTGAGCAAAAAATCTTTGTTTTACGGTGTAGATTTTTGGCAGATTAGTCAGGAAAAAGCAAGGGAGAGTAGAGTATTATTGACGAATCACGCTTACCTCCTCACTCGTTTAGAAGATGATAAAAGTTTGATTGAAGGACGTATTTTAGTAGTAGATGAAGCTCAGAAGCTCTTTTTGGCTTTAGAAAGTTTTTCTCAAAAAAGTCTCAAGATGAATCAGCTATTGCAGACAATTCAGCAAGAAATTCTTCGTGTGGATTCTCTTCTGGAACGCCGTTTATTTGAAAGTCTGCAATTTGAACTAGCACAGCTAGTGGAAGTTTTTCATAACGAAAGAGTGAGTGAAGTAAGTGACAAAACCTTACTTAAGCTTAGACAGGATTTGTCTGAACTTCCAGATCACTATCTTCCAGAATTGCGTGAGATTTTGGATCACAGGTATGAACAATTTTGGTTGGAAGATGAATATTTCGAACAACATCGAGTAACTAGTCTTCATGCAGCTAGATTATCTTTGATGAACTTTCAGGATTTTCTGCCTGAAAGGGTTCAGCTCTTTTTCATATCTGCAACCTTAGAAATCAGCCGAAAGGTGAATCTAGCTCAGCTACTTGGCTTTCAAGCCTATCAGTTTTATCATTTGCCAGCTAAGAATTATCACCAGCAGAGAATTTGGGTCGATAAAGACTTTCCGGATTTGGCTGATTTGCCACTTCCCCACCATGCCCAATTGATTGTTGAGAGGATTGAAAGTTTATATGACCTAAACCTTCCGATTTTAGTTCTCTTTACTTCTAAGGAGCTCTTGTTGGAAGTATCAGAAAATTTGTCTTTGCAGCATCTAGCTCAGTATAAAAATGGTGATGCTAGTAACATTAAACGTCGTTTTGATCGAGGAGAAGCCCAAATATTACTAGGTACAGGTAGTTTCTGGGAAGGAACGGACTTTTCTAGTCAGGACAAAATGATTCAAATCATTACACGTCTACCTTTTGACAATCCGCAAAATGTTTTCACGCAAAAGATGAATCGTCGGCTTCGTCTTGAGGGGAAAAACCCCTTTTATGATTATAGTTTGCCGGTTGCGATTCTACGTTTGAAACAAGCTTTGGGACGGACGGTTCGCCATCGCAAACAGCAGTCTGCTGTTCTTATCTTGGATAATCGCGTCTATACCAAGCGGTATAGTCGCCAGATCAGAGGAGTCTTATCTAAGACAGCACCAATTGAGCAGTCTTCTTTTCATCAAATTCGACAAGATATAGGACTTTATTTTAAGAAAAAGATTGTAAAAAAGAAAAACGAGTAACTTGTGTTTGGAGATCAAAGAATATTTAAAAACTTTTAACACTCACTCAACTCAAGTTTCTAAATTCTGCTATAATAGAAACATTGAAAAAAGAAGAAGGTTCTGATTAATCATGTTTAAAAAATACATTCCAGGTTTGGGTTTATCTTTAGCCATAGCTGCGATTGCTACCTGTTTGGGCAAAGCTTTTCCTTTGTTTGGCTCCAGTGTATTTGCAATTTTACTTGGTATTCTGTTGAATCATTTTTGGAAAATTCCTCAGAAATTTCATCTAGGTTTGGCTTTTTCGGGTAAGAAACTCTTGCAGTATTCTATTATCTTGCTAGGTTTTAGTCTCTCTATTTCAAAAGTTTCTGCAACTGGCTTATCATCTTTAAAAATCAGTATTCTTACGATTTTACTAGCCTTTTTATCCGCTTATCTTATTGGGCGCTTTTTGGGAATGGGACGAGTCTTAACCTTGTTGATTGGATTTGGAACTGCTATTTGTGGGGGTTCTGCTATTGCGGCAGCTTCACCTATTTTAGAAGCTAAAGAAGAAGAGATTGCTCTTTCGATTTCAACTATTTTCTTCTTCAATATTTTGGCAGTTTTCATTTTTCCTTTTCTTGGACATGTTATGCAGATGTCGGCCGAAACCTTTGGAACCTGGGCAGGAACAGCTATCAATGATACTTCGTCTGTAGTAGCTGCTGGCTATACCTATGGTCAGACCGCTGGTGATTTGGCAACCATTGTTAAATTAAGTCGAGCTCTAATGATCGTGCCGGCTTGCCTCATTTTTGCAGGTGTTCGTTATCTTAAGTCCCAGTCATCTAAGCAAAAAGTAGATCTAAAGAAAATTTTCCCTTGGTTTATTTTATGGTTTGTCTGTGCATCTCTGATTAGTAGTACGGGTGTTTTACCTGCTTCCTTTATTTCCTTTACAAAAATTCTATCTCAATGGCTGATGGCAATGGCTTTAGCAGGAATAGGCTCTCGGGTCTCTTTTGCTCAGTTTAAACAAGCAGGAGCAGCTCCACTTTTAACTGGTGCCTTTGCTTGGTTTGTTGTTGCTGTCTCTAGCTTGATTATTCAGTATTTTTTCTAGACAGGAGTGAGTATGTCTTATTTTAAACCCTCGATTGATTCGCGAGTGGATTATAGTTTAATTTTACCAGTTATTTGTTTATTGATTTTTGGCATCATGGCCATTTATATAGCAGTGAATCATGACTACCCTGCTAGTGCCTGGGCAATAGTTGGACAGCAAATTGCTTGGATAGCTTTAGGGATTGTGATTAGTTTTGTCGTCATGTTTTTTAACACCAAATTTCTTTGGAAGATGACTCCCCTGCTCTACGTTTTTGGTTTAGGTCTCATGGTTCTACCCCTGGTCTTTTATAGCCCGTCTCTTGTTGCTTCAACAGGAGCTAAAAACTGGGTAACTATTGGTGGTACGACCCTCTTCCAGCCGTCAGAGTTTATGAAAATCTCTTATATTCTGATCTTATCGCGTTCAGTTGTTCAATTCAGCCAACGAAATAAAGACAAGATTAGGACGATCAAAATGGATTGGCTATTGATTTTGGAGCTCTTTCTCTATACTGTGCCAGTCTTGGTTTTGCTGACCTTACAGAGTGACTTGGGGACGGCTCTTGTTTTTATGGCTATTTTTTCAGGAATTGTACTCTTATCTGGAGTCTCTTGGAAAATTATTCTTCCTATCTTTCTAACGGGCGTTTCACTTTTTCTAGCTTTTATGCTAATTTTTACCTGGGAAGGTGGTAGAGCATTTCTTCACAATCTAGGCATGCCGACTTACCAAATTAATCGGATTTTAGCATGGCTTCATCCTTTTGAATATGCCCAAACGACTACTTATCAACAAGCTCAGGGCCAGATTGCTATCGGTAGCGGTGGAATTTGGGGGCAAGGTTTTAATGTATCCAATTTATTAGTGCCGGTGCGAGAAAGTGATATGATCTTTACGGTAATTGCGGAAGACTTTGGCTTTATGGGCTCTATCTTCCTGATTGCCCTCTACCTTTTGCTTATTTATCGCATGTTAAGGATTACTCTGAAATCGAATAATCAATTTTATACCTACATTTCTACTGGTCTCACTATGATGCTGATTTTTCATATTTTTGAAAATATAGGAGCTGTGACGGGCTTACTTCCTTTAACAGGAATTCCCCTGCCCTTTATTTCCCAAGGAGGCTCCTCTATTATCAGTAACCTAATTGGAGTAGGTCTCTTGCTTTCTGTTAGTTATCAAAATAATCTTTTAGAAGAGCAACAGACAGGATATTCTAGAAGACGAAAGAAAATTATTCTGAAAAAATTAAAATAGGAGGATAGGATTCATGACGAAAGTTGCGGTTATACTGGCTAATGGTTTTGAAGAAATAGAAGCACTCACAGTTGTGGATGTTTTGCGTCGAGCCAATATTGCCTGTCATATTCTTGGATTTGAGCAAGTAGTGACAGGTTCTCATGGAATCAGTGTTCAAGCTGACCGATTGTGGCAAGGAAATTTAGACGATTATGATATGGTTGTTTTGCCGGGTGGAATGCCTGGGTCTGCTAACCTTAGAGATGACCAGGGCCTGATGAAAGCTCTAACTAAGATGCAGGAAGAAGATAAGTGGATTGCTGCAATCTGTGCCGCTCCCATAGCACTAGAAAGCAGGAGTACTGGAGAATAAAAAATTCACCTGTTATGATGGCGTTGAGGAGAGCATTAAGAGCGGGAATTACCTGAAGGAAACGGTGGTTACTGATGGTAAACTTATTACAAGTCGGGGTCCCTCAACTGCGCTTGCTTTTGCTTATACTATAGTGGAGAAGCTAGGCGGTGACGCGGATTCCTTACGCCAGGGCATGCTATATACAGATGTTTTTGGAGAATAAACCAGGAAACCCATTTATCAATAAGTGGGTTTTTATTTATTCATATAAATGAGAAATCTATACTTTATTTTTATTTGGTTTAAAAGGATTCTTATCAGTATATTTTACCAATATTAGAGCTTTTTCAGGAAAAATATGGTATAATAAAAGCTATGGATTATCAAGATTATATCTGGGATTTAGGCGGTACGCTTCTCGATAATTATGAAACTTCCACAGCTGCATTTGTACGAACTTTAGCGTCATTAGGCATAGAAGCTAGCCATGATGAAGTATATCAAGCTTTAAAAGTTTCAACGGACCATGCAGTGCAGCAGTTTGCACCGGGAGTGAAAGATTTTTTGAGATCTTACAAGGCCAATGAAGCTAAGGAACTTCAGCATCCTGTTTTATTTAACGGAGCAAAAGAGCTATTAGCAACCATAATTAAGCAAGGTGGCAGAAACTTTTTAGTCTCCCATCGGGACAATCAGGTTTTAGAAATTATCTCTAAAACAGGAATTGATTCCCTCTTTACGGAAATTGTCACAGCTGATAATGGTTTTAAGAGAAAACCTGACCCAGAATCCATGAATTATCTCAAGGAAAAGTACAAGATTAGCTCCTGTTTAGTTATTGGTGATCGCCCGATAGATATAGAGGCTGGTCAAGCCGCAGGTTTGATACTTATCTTTTTGATAGCATGGAACATCTAAAGAATTATTTACATTTAAATACAGAAAAGGAATAAAATGACAGAAGAAAAGCAACAAGACATCCAATCTCAAGAATATGATGCCAGCCAGATTCAGGTCCTTGAAGGACTTGAAGCAGTTCGTATGCGTCCGGGTATGTATATCGGATCAACTTCTAAAGAAGGTCTGCACCATTTGGTATGGGAAATCGTTGATAACTCTATTGACGAAGCCTTGGCTGGTTTTGCTAGTCATATTCAAGTCTTTATTGAAAAAGACAATTCTATCACAGTAGTTGATGATGGACGCGGGATCCCTGTCGATATTCAGGAAAAAACAGGTCGTCCTGCTGTTGAAACTGTCTTTACGGTCCTTCACGCTGGAGGGAAATTTGGCGGTGGCGGTTACAAGGTTTCAGGAGGCCTTCACGGTGTAGGTTCTTCTGTTGTAAATGCTTTGTCCACCCAACTGGATGTTAAGGTATATAAAAATGGTCAAATTCACTTCCAAGAATACACTCGTGGCCATGTCGTGGCTGATTTGAAAGTGATCGGTGAAACAGATCAGACAGGTACAACGGTTCATTTTACGCCAGACCCAGAAATCTTCACCGAGACTGTTGAATTTGATTTTGAAAAACTCAATAAACGGATCCAAGAACTTGCTTTTCTCAACCGAGGCTTGTCTATCTCGATTACTGATAAACGAGATGGTATAGAACAAAGTAAAGACTACCATTACGAAGGTGGGATTGCTAGTTATGTCCAGTATATCAATGAAAATAAGGAAGTCATCTTCGACAATCCTATTTATACAGATGGAGAAATGGAGGATATAACCGTGGAAGTAGCTATGCAGTATACGACAGGCTACCATGAAACGGTGATGAGTTTTGCTAATAATATCCACACACATGAAGGTGGGACACATGAGCAAGGTTTCCGTACAGCCCTAACTCGTGTCATCAATGATTACGCTAAGAAGAATAAACTTCTCAAAGAAAACGAAGATAATCTCACAGGTGAAGACGTTCGAGAAGGCTTGACAGCAGTTATCTCTGTTAAACACCCGAATCCTCAGTTTGAAGGACAAACCAAGACCAAACTGGGAAATAGCGAAGTTGTTAAAATTACCAACCGTCTATTTAGCGAAGCATTCTCAGATTTTCTTTTAGAGAATCCTGCAGTTGCTAAGAAGATTGTTGAAAAAGGAATTTTGGCTTCAAAAGCTAGAATAGCTGCAAAAAGAGCGAGAGAAGTCACCCGTAAAAAATCTGGTCTGGAAATTTCGAATTTGCCAGGTAAACTGGCGGATTGTTCGTCAAATAATCCTGTTGAAACAGAACTCTTTATCGTAGAGGGAGACTCAGCTGGAGGTTCAGCTAAGTCAGGACGGAACCGTGAATTTCAGGCAATTTTGCCAATTCGAGGTAAGATTCTTAATGTTGAGAAGGCCAGCATGGATAAAATATTGGCCAACGAAGAAATCCGTAGCCTTTTCACAGCTATGGGAACTGGTTTTGGTGCTGATTTTGATATTAGCAAGTGCCGTTATCAAAAATTGGTTATCATGACTGATGCCGATGTCGATGGAGCTCATATTCGTACCTTACTTTTGACTTTGATTTATCGCTATATGAAGCCAGTCTTGGAAGCAGGCTATGTTTACATCGCTCAGCCACCTATCTATGGTGTTAAGGTTGGAAGTGAAGTCAAAGAATATATTCAGCCAGGAGCTGATCAAGAAATAAAACTTCAAGAAGCTTTGGCTAGGTATAGTGAAGGTCGCTCTAAGCCTACAATTCAGCGTTATAAAGGTTTGGGAGAAATGGATGATCACCAACTGTGGGAAACAACCATGGATCCAGAACACCGCTTGATGGCACGTGTTTCAGTTGACGATGCTGCAGAAGCAGACAAAATCTTTGATATGCTGATGGGAGATCGGGTAGAACCACGTCGCGAATTTATCGAAGAAAATGCTGTTTACAGTACATTAGATGTATAGAAATGAAGAAATTGTATACAAGACTAATGAAATTATGATATAATCATTATGTTTATTCTCAAGTAATAATACGAAGGAGTTTTATATGTCTAACGGACTAATTATTCTAATCATAGTGATTGCAGTAGCTTTAATTCTTGCTTATGTAGCTGCTGTTGTCCTAAGAAAGAGAAATGAGACTCTACTTGATAGTTTGGAAGAACGTAAAGAGAAACTATATAATCTTCCTGTGAATGATGAAGTAGAGGCGATTAAGAATATGCATCTCATCGGTCAAAGTCAGGTGACTTTCCGTGAGTGGAATCAAAAATGGGTCGATCTTTCCCTTAATTCTTTTGCAGATATTGAAAATAATATCTTTGAAGCAGAAGGTTATAACAATTCCTTTCGCTTTCTAAAGGCAAAACATGCGATTGATAGTATTGAAAGTCAGATTAATCTGGTTGAAGAAGATATTGAGTTAATCCGTGAGGCTTTAGCTGATTTAGAAAAGCAAGAAGCTAAAAATAGCGGACGTGTTCTCCATGCTTTGGAATTGTTTGAAAATCTACAAGTTAAAGTAGCTGAAGACACAGAAAAGTATGGACCAGCAGTTCAAGAGATTCAAAAGCAATTGCAAAATATTGAATCTGAGTTCTCCCAATTTGTTACCCTTAATTCTTCTGGGGACCCAGTAGAAGCTGCGGATATTTTGGATAAAACCGAGAACCATATCCTTGCTTTAACTCATATTGTTGATAAAGTGCCAAGTATTGTCACTGAACTAAGAGAAGTTTTACCAGACCAGCTGGAAGATCTTGAATCTGGTTATCGGAAATTGGTGGAAGCTGGATATCATTTTGTTGAAACGGATATCGAGTCTCGCTTCTCACAACTCCACTCTAATATCACTCAAAACTATGAGAATATTGCTGCTTTGGAGTTGGATAATGCCCAATATGAAAATACTCAAATTCAAGAAGAAATCAATGCTTTGTATGACATCTTTACGCGAGAAATTGCTGCTCAGAAAGTTGTTGAAAAATTACAAGAAAACTTACCAGCTTATTTGAAACATACAAAAGAAAACAACCAACACCTTCAAAGTGAGTTGGATCGTTTGTCTAAGATGTATCTTCTATCTGATGAAGAAGATGAGAAAGTTCGTGATTTACAAAGTGAATTGTCTGCATTAGAGGCAGTTGTTTTAGCTACTGTAGAAGACTCAGCTGAAAATAAACAAGCTTATTCGTTAACTCAGGAAGCACTTGAAGCAACTCAAGAACGCTTGAAAGAAATTGAAGACGAACAAATCACTCTTGGTGAGCGTCTAGAGAGAATTGAAAAAGATGATGACAATGCTCGTCAAAAAGTCAACATCTACATCAACAAGCTTCACACAATTAAGCGCTATATGGAAAAACGCAATTTACCAGGAATTCCAAAGAGTTTCTTAAGTCTCTTCTTTACAGCCAGTGATCATACAGAGGCCTTGCTTACAGAGTTGGAGCAATTGCGCGTAAATATTGACAATGTTAATTTGTTACTTGAAATGTTACAAATGACATTCATGATTTGGAAACTGAAACCTATCAGATTGTTCAGTACGCAACTTTGACAGAACAGCTTCTTCAGTATTCTAATCGTTATCGTTCCTTTGATCAAAGTATTCAGGAAGCTTTTAATAAAGCTTTGGATATCTTTGAAAATCAATTTGATTATGAAAGTTCATTCGAAGTGATTTCTCAAGCTCTCGAGGTTGTTGAGCCTGGCGTAACAAGTCGTTTTGTTACATCTTATGAGAAAACCCGAGAAAATATTCGATTTTAAAAGAGTTCCTAAGGGAACTTTTTTATTTTTATTCTCTCCATTTTCTTATGTTATAATGGGGATAAGGATGGTCTTTTCTAAAGATTTTCCCCATTAGTTGACTCTTTAACAAAAAGCTTTTGCTCTTGAATATCTTACATTTTAAGCAATAGACTTCAAGATTGAGAAAAGAATGTCCTGGAAGGAGGAAAATTTTTGTAGGAAAAATCTTATATGAAAAAATAATGATAAGAAAGCTTCCTGATTCATGGAGTGAATTATAACATAATGTAAGCATATAATGAGGTGAAAGAATGGAGCAAATAAAAGGTCTCTTAGTCATGGACGTTGACAGCACCTTAATCATGGAAGAAGGAATAGACCTGCTAGGAGAGGAGGCTGGTGTAGGAGCTCAGGTTGCGGCTATTTCCGAGCGTGCCATGCGAGGAGAGTTGGACTTTGAAGCTGCTTTACGTGAGCGGGTCGCCCTTTTAAAAGGGCTGCCAGAGGATATTTTTGCTCGAATTGCTGAAAGGATCCACTTCACGCCAGGAGCTGAGGACTTGGTCAAGGAGCTACATAAACGTGGTTATAAAGTAGGCTTGGTGTCAGGTGGTTTTCATGAGACGGTGGACAGACTGGCTGAGCAGCTTGGAATTGACTACGTCAAGGCAAACCGTTTGGAAATCAAGCAGGGCCTTTTGACAGGTCAAGTCTTAGGAGAGATTGTCACTAAGGATACCAAGCTTGCCATGTTAAAGCATGGGCAGTTGAAAACAATTTAGAATTAAATCAAACGATTGCTATGGGGGATGGCGCCAATGATTTGCCGATGATTCAGGCGGCGGGGATGGGAATTGCCTTTATGGCCAAGCCAATCGTGCGTGAGCAGGTTCCTTACCAGATTCAAGAACGCAACCTCTATCGGGTTATTGATCTTTTAGACAATAGAAAAGAATAGGAGAGAAGTATGCATATCCTAATTGCACCAGATTCTTTCAAGGAAAGTTTATCAGCTGCTCAGGTTGCTCAGGCTCTACAGAACGGATTTTCTCAGGCCTTGCCAGATGCCAGCTTTGACTTGCTACCGGTCGGTGACGGGGGCGAGGGAACAATGGCTGCGCTGACATCAGCCTTGGGCTGGACTGAATTTTACCACATTGTGACTGGTCCTTTTGGCCAGCCAGTAAAAATGCCTTATGCTAGGAACGGTCAGCAAGCACTGTTTGAGATGGCTGACTTGGTCGGACTCGCCTCTATTCCTCATGAAAAAAGAAACCCCTTGGCCATAGAGACCAAAGGATTGGGAGAATTGATTTTGCAGCTAGCTGAAGACGGTGTCAGAAAAATTTTAGTGGGTGTTGGAGGTTCGGCCAGTAACGACGGTGGGATTGGATTGGCAGCTGGATTGGGCTATGAATTTTTCGATGTGGGCAATCATAGATTGCGCCCCATTGGCTCGTCTTTGGGAAAGGTCGCTCGAATATCAGCTGAGCAGGTTCCTGCTTTCTTGAAAGAAGTTGAGATTGAGATTTTGACTGACGTTGACAATCCTCTTTGCGGTGAGCGTGGTGCGACAATTGTTTTCGGAGGTCAGAAAGGTCTAGCACCCTTATTATTCTCTCAAGTGGATCAAGCTATGGCAGATTTCTATCAGTTGGTTGATCCTCAGGTGATTGATATGGATGGAGCTGGAGCCGGAGGCGGAATGGCTGCAGGACTGGTTGCTTTTGCTGGAGGAAAAATCGTTTCGGGTATCAAAACCTGTTTAGATTTACTGGATTTTGATGACAGAGTTAAAAAAGCGGACTTGGTCGTCGTTGGCGAAGGACGGATGGACCGTCAGACTTTGGCGGGTAAGGCACCTGTTGGGGTCGCAAGACGAACACCTGAAGGTATCCCTGTACTGGCTATTTGCGGAAGTCTGGAAGATGATTTACCTGATTTCCCAGTTGGGAATATCCAGGCAGCTTTTCCGATTATTGCGCGAGCAGATAGTTTAGATAAGATACTAGAGCAGGCTGAGCAAAATTTGATTCGAACAGCTAGAAATATTGGTAATCTACTAAAAATGAAAAAAAGCGGTTAGTCCGCTTTTTTTAGTAGGTATTCAATTTCTTTAACTATCAAACCCTTTTCAAAGAAGAAGATGTCACAAGACAGGTCGCCAAAGTCATTTTCTAAGAGAGTCACAATCCGATTCTGGTCAGGACTAAGCTGATAATAAGTACAACGAAACTGGACGGGGTTCTTATAGTAGATTTTTTGAATTTTAGTCAGGTAGTCCGCTTTGCCTTTGATAATTTCGGTTGTGTCACCCTGTAATTCCCAGCTAACATAGTCAGAAAGAAAGGTCTGATAGGTTTGCCAATCTCGCTGATTTTCTGCATCAAAAAAAGCAAAAAGTTTCTCTATATTAGTCATCTTATTCAAACCACTTTTTCCAGATAGTTCGCTTTTCCTTTACAGGTTCTTCTACTGGTTGAAACAAGCTAGCAAACTGTTGGTACATATCTTTCTCATCTACCTGGACAAGATGGTCACTGTGGATAATGAGTCCAAATGGAGAAGTTTGGCAATCACCAGAAACAATTGTTGCCTCACAACTAAGATCTTTAGATATTTTCAAATAAAAGATTTGATTGCTAGACTCCACTTCTGGTGAAATTTTGACTAGGACAGGCTGATAGTTTTCTACAATCTTGCTGAGCACTTCTTTGAAGTGACTACGAACGAGAGAGTCATTTGCTTGCTCAATAGAGCAGGAGACCAGTACTCGTTCCTCAAAAGTTCCTAAAAATTTTCGTTGCTCATCAGGGTTAAGTTTGGCACCGCCTTGGGCTTTCTCCATGATTACTTTATTAATATCTGTCATAGGTTTAGTATAGCATAAAGTCATAGGGGCTGCAAAAATACTTATTTTCATAATATTTCATAAAGATAGAAAAAGCATGCAAAGTGTAAGCGGTTGCTTGATAAAACTAGATTTTTTAAGGTTAAGAGACGATTTTTTCTTGAAAAAAACGCTTATTTAGAGTATGATAGAAGAGTAAATAAAAAAACTCAAAGGAGAGTAAGAAATGTCAATTATTACTGATGTTTACGCTCGCGAAGTCCTAGACTCACGCGGTAACCCAACACTTGAAGTAGAAGTTTATACTGAATCAGGTGCATTCGGACGTGGAATGGTTCCTTCAGGAGCTTCTACAGGTGAACACGAAGCAGTTGAACTTCGTGATGGCGACAAATCTCGTTACGGTGGTCTTGGTACACAAAAAGCAGTTGATAACGTAAACAATGTTATCGCTGAAGCTATCATCGGTTACGATGTTCGTGACCAACAAGCTATCGACCGTGCAATGATCGCTCTTGATGGTACTCCTAACAAAGGTAAATTGGGTGCAAACGCAATCCTTGGCGTGTCTATCGCTGTAGCTCGTGCTGCTGCTGACTACCTTGAAATCCCTCTTTACAGCTACCTTGGTGGATTCAACACTAAAGTACTTCCAACTCCAATGATGAACATCATCAACGGTGGATCTCACTCAGATGCTCCAATTGCATTCCAAGAGTTCATGATCTTGCCAGTTGGTGCTCCAACATTCAAAGAAGCTCTTCGTTACGGTGCTGAAATCTTCCACGCTCTTAAGAAAATCCTTAAATCTCGTGGTTTGGAAACTGCCGTTGGTGACGAAGGTGGATTCGCTCCTCGTTTTGAAGGAACTGAAGATGGTGTAGAAACTATCATTGCTGCTATCGAAGCTGCTGGTTATGTTCCAGGTAAAGACGTATTTATCGGATTTGACTGTGCATCATCAGAATTCTACGATAAAGAACGTAAAGTATACGACTACACTAAATTTGAAGGTGAAGGCGCTGCTGTTCGTACATCTGCAGAACAAATCGACTACCTTGAAGAATTGGTTAACAAATACCCAATCATCACTATCGAAGATGGTATGGATGAAAATGACTGGGATGGTTGGAAAGCTCTTACTGAACGTCTTGGTAAGAAAGTACAACTTGTTGGTGACGACTTCTTCGTAACAAACACTGACTACCTTGCACGTGGTATCAAAGAAGGTGCTGCTAACTCAATCCTTATCAAAGTTAACCAAATCGGTACTCTTACTGAAACTTTTGAAGCGATTGAAATGGCTAAAGAAGCTGGTTACACTGCAGTTGTATCACACCGTTCAGGTGAAACTGAAGATTCAACAATCGCTGACATCGCAGTTGCAACTAACGCAGGTCAAATCAAGACTGGTTCACTTTCACGTACAGACCGTATTGCTAAATACAACCAATTGCTTCGTATCGAAGATCAACTTGGTGAAGTTGCTCAATACAAAGGTCTTCAATCTTTCTACAACTTGAAAAAATAATTCATTCTCAATGAATGAAGAAAAAATCCCTCAAGCTTGACTTGAGGGATTTTTGAATAAAATAAAGGGAGACTCGGGAGATGATTTATTTCCTTCTATATATTCTAAGCAGAGAGTGGCCAGCTCTTATTCTCTTGGTTGTTGGACTTCTTGTAGCTAATCGATGGAAGTCTAGGAATCTGGCACCTTTGGCGGTTCTTTTATTCTTTTTGGTCACCAGTATATTGTGGAAACCTCAGTTGAGTCCGTGGCTTGCCTTTCTCTTTTTATTCCTCGCTTTCTATTTATTGATTGAAAGATACAAATGGGTTCTTTATCCTGCTCTTGCTTTAGGTTTGTTGCTGTTGGCAGTTTCTCCTATAATTGGCTTATTTTTTACAATTTATGTTCCAGTAAGCCATTATGCCTATCTTGAGGAAAAAAAGCAGACAGTAGTAGTTCGAGAAGACTACTATGGAGCTTTTTTTAGTGATAGTAATATAGAGATTATAACTTATGGCGAAGGGAAGCTTATACCAGTAAATGTAAAGCAGTATGATAATGTTTCTATGCATGAATTTAATGAAGGCAAAGATGTTAACGAAGATGCTTTTCTTGCTCAATCGCTAACAAGAGAACGATTAGAAGAATTAAAAGACTTTATTAATAAAAGAAATCAGCAAAGACGATAGATTAGCTAGAAGCAGATTTTTTATAGATTTGTTGGGAACTTTCCTTGCTTGAATCAATGAAAAGTAGTATGATAAGACACAGATTGTGAGGAGAAATAAATGAAAGATTTTCACTTTGATGCGATTTCAGCATTTGAGAACTACGAAATTGAAAAAATGAAGGATGGCCAAGTCATTGTTACGACCGAAGTGGTGACGTCTTCTCTAAACTATTATGGTAATGCGCATGGCGGCTACCTTTTTACTCTCTGTGATCAGATTTCTGGTCTAGTCTTGATATCACAAGGTTTAGATGGAGTAACGCTCCAGTCTTCAATTAACTACCTGAGAGCAGGACATGCTGGTGATAAGCTTACTATCTCAGGGACCTGTGTTCATCCAGGACGTAAAACGAGAGTAGTAGATGTGGTTATTAGCAATCAAGAAAGAAAATGTCTGCAAGGCAACATTTACCATGTTTGTTACAGGGCAAAGAAAAGAAGAAAGTCAGATTAATATTTAGTACTTAAGTCCCAGTTTTTAATTAGAAACTGGGATCTATTTTTTTAAAATGCCTAGTCAGTATCTGAAATTTGGTATATATAAAAAAGCATCTCTCAATTAGGATGCTTTTTTTAGTTTGCTTAAAACAAACCTTTGATTTTATCGATAGCGTCACTGGCCATTTCATTTCCAGCTACTAACTTTTTGGCTTGGTCTAGGTATTCGCCAAGTTTGTCTTTATTATCTTCAACAAACTTTTTAGCTGCATCGAAATCTTTCTTTTCGATCATTTCTTTTACTTGGTTAAATAAATCTACGGGATTCATAACAAGCTCCTTTGTCATTTTTCTTTCGGTATTAATATAACCAAACTTTTAAATAGAAAGCAAGGAATCTGCTTACTTAAAGGTGACACAGACAGATTCAGGAACATAAAAGTCATGAGAGACTTCTGTTAATTTACCGCTTTCTATATCACGTTTGAAAACTGTCGCATTGTCAGAGTCTTGGTGAACTGCGATAATGTAGTTTTGATCAGGTGTGATGTTAAAATCTCGTGGATTCTTTCCATTGGTTGGTGTAATTTCGACTAATTCCAAGCTGCCATCCTTGAGAATTTTATAGACGGCGATTGAATCATGCCCACGATTGGATCCATAGAGAAATTTGCCATCTGCAGAAAGTCTGATAGCAGCAGTACCATTTGCTCCAGTGAAGTCTTCAGGTAGGGTCGAGATAGTTTGTAAGTGGTCAAATTGGCCAACACCATCATAGATAAGAACTTCAATCGTTGAGTTTAGTTCACAAATGAGATACGCCATTTTGTAATAATTATGGAAGACTAGATGGCGTGCTCCAGCACCAGACGCACAAGTGTAAGTATCTAATTTTTTTAGTTTCCCATCTTTTGAAAGGTCATAGGTTACCACTTGGTCAGTTCCTAAATCACAAGTAACTAGGTATTGATCAGGTGTTAAGTCAGTGAAGTGAACATGAGCAGATGCTTGATTCTCATGTGGACCAGATCCTTCATGTGTATCTGAATCTGCTAGTTCCAGACGGCCATCAGATAAACGCTTGTAGACTAAGACTTGGCCCTTATGATAGTTGGCTCCATATACCAAATCACGCTTTTCATCTACTGCAACATAACATAGTGGAGCTCCTTCTTCAACGACATGATTTAAAAGCTTGAAATCCTTGTCAAATGCAGCGATTCCTCCCTGCCCATTTTCAGCCCCAACAGTATAAAGATGATCCGCTGCGTCAAATGCAAGATAGGTCGGACTGGCTTCTTCGGCAACCAGTGTTAAGTTTGACAAAGTTCCATTATTTGAATCAAAATTTGCCTTGTAAAGACCTTTTGATTCTCGACGTGTATAAGTACCAAAGTAAACTGTTTGTGTCATTTTCTTACCTCGTATTGGTGTTTATTAAAGATATTGTCATTATATCATAAAATAGCTTGGATTGGTTTTCATGATAGGATATGCAAAAAATTCAAAAGAATAGTATCAGTTTAAAAAACACAAAAAAAACAGATGGCAGGTAGGAGGGCCTTAGATAGCTTTGTTAGAATAGATTTGTTCAAACAAAACAAAAAGGTTAAAAGCTGTTTATGTTTGTTGATTAAAACATTTACAACAGATTTTAACCCAATAACTTACTAAAAAGGAGAACATCATGAACTTTAAAAAATTAGCTACTCTTATCGCAGTCTTAGGACTCTCAATTATATTTTTGGCAGCTTGTGGAAATAAGGATAAGCAAAAAACAGAGACCTTAGATGGTAAGCCAATTGATTACAAGAAGGATGCTGTAGATAAGAAAAACAAAGTAGTTGATGGGAAAGAAGTGACAGAATATACTATGCCAGATGGAAATATTGTTCAAATTCCAGTTGATAATGAAGAAGATACAGATACAGCAGATTCAAGCGCAGAATAATAATGAGTGGTCGTGAGACTTGGAGGCAGTATGTTACGAGGAAAAAAGAAAAATTCTAAAATTATTTTAATCAGTAGTGTAGCTTTATTGACTTGTGTAGCTGTGGGAGGGTACTTCCTTTTGCAGCCAGGTCAAAATCAATCTGTTGTCGTCAACAATAAAGTTGACTCTAAAACAGTTCAAGAAGCAGTAGATGAAGCTAAGAAGAAAAGTTTGGTTTTATCTGGTGAAGTTGCACCGAATAATAGCAGTAAGGTTAAGATCGATCCATCAAAAGGTGAGGTCAAGGAAGTGTTCGTCAAAAATGGCGACACTGTCACACAGGGACAGCCTCTCTTTTCCTATGTAACTTCCCAAGAGCTGACAGCTCAATCAGCTCAATATGATGCTCAGGCTAAGTCTAATAGTATTAGTACGGCGCAAAGTAATGCCTCAATTAAGTGGGAGACTTATAATCGTAAATTAGCAAATTTGAACAGTTTGCGTGAAATATAATGCGAATAACGATGAGTCCCTACTAGATCAGATCAAATCTGCAGAAGATGAAGTTGCGCAAAGTTTAAGCGATGCAAATTCAGCTGATAATGAAGTAAAAAATGCTCAGATTGAAGCAGAAAAAGCTCAGGCAACAGCTCAAACTGAATCAGACCGAATGAAATATGATACAGTAACAGCGGATACAGCGGGCACTATCACTTCTATGAATGAAGACTTACCGACTCAATCAAAAGCTAAGAAAGAAGAAGAAAACTTTATCGAAATCATGGACAAGTCCAAGACTTTTGTAAAAGGAAACGTTAGTGAATTTGATCGTGAGAAATTACAAGTTGGACAAAAAGTTGAAGTAGTTGACCGTAAGAACCCTAAGAAAAAATGGACAGGTACAGTAACTCAAGTCGGTACTCTTACAGCGGATGCAGCAGCAAATGGTAACAAACAACAACAGGAAAATCCAAATCAAGCTAAATATCCATACAAAGTAGAGTTAGACCAAGCCGAAAATATGCCTTTGATTGGTTCTCATACTTATGTCAACGTTCTTGAAAATGCGCCTGAAGCAGGCAAGGTTGTCGTGAATAAATCTTATGTGTTCACAGAAAACGGTAAATCTTATGTTTGGAAAGTTGAAAACAAAAAGATCAAAAAACAAGAAGTTAAGACCAAGGCTCTTAAGGGTTCGCTTGTTGAAATCACAGAAGGTTTGAAGATGGAAGACAGTATCTCTAGTGTTAAGAACGGCATGAAAGAGGGCATGGAGGTAGGAGCAGATGTTAAAGCTTAAAGAAATTCATAAATCTTACCAACAGGGCAGTCAGGAATTTCCTATTCTAAAAGGAATCGATCTTCATGTAAAAGAAGGTGATTTCTAGCTATTATGGGTCCGTCAGGATCCGGTAAATCAACTCTGATGAATATCATCGGGTGCTTGGACAAGGCTAATGCTGGAAGTTATCATATTGAAGGCACAGATGTATCCAATCTATCAGACAATCAATTGTCAGATTTACGAAATCAAAAAATTGGTTTTGTATTTCAGAACTTCAATCTGATGCCAAAGTTAACAGCTTGTCAAAATGTGGAATTGCCTTTAACTTATATGAAGATTCCCAAAAAGGAAAGACGGGAACGGGCAATGGAAATGTTACGTTTGGTAGGCTTAGAAGAGCGAAGCGAATTTAAGCCAATGGAATTATCAGGGGGACAAAAGCAGCGGGTAGCCATTGCCCGCGCTTTGGTTACTAACCCAAGTTTTATTCTTGGAGATGAACCGACTGGGGCCTTGGATACTAAGACCAGCGTACAAATCATGGAACTTTTTAAGCAGTTTAATGAAGCTGGAAAAACAATAGTGATTATTACCCATGAACCAGAAGTGGCTCAAATGTGCAAGAAAACAGTTGTTTTACGAGATGGAAATATTGAACACAAAGAGGTAGAAAGGAATTAAGACATTTATGGAAGATATTTTTGTAGCTCTAAATTCCATTTTATCGCATAAAATGCGCTCAATGCTGACCATGCTGGGAATTATCATTGGGATCGGTGCCATCATTGCTATCTTTTCAATTATCGAAGGAAATACAGAAAATACCAAGAGACAGTTGATCGGTGGCAGTAATAATACCATCAAAGTGGTCTATGACAAGAAGAATGTGATTGACCCTAGTATACCTGAAAAGGCTCAGGCAAAAAAACCTGGTTACATCCCTTTCATGGGTGAAGATATACTGAATAAGATTCGAGAAATTCCTGGTGTTAAAAATGCTCTTTTAACCTATGGAACGGATGACAAGATTTACCATCTGGAACAAAAAACATCTGGTAAGGTACAGGCTGTTTCTCAAAATATCGCAGAAATCAAGAAAATGAGGACCGTAGAGGGTGCAGATTTTTCGGATCCTGCTTTCCAAAACCAAGAGCAGGTTACTTATCTGGAAAAATCTCTCTATGATAGTCTCTTCCCAAATGGAAATGGTATTGGAAAATACATCGAAGTCAAGGGAAGTCCTTTCAAGGTAATTGGTGTTTTTGAGTCTACGGAACAAAGTGGCTTGACAGCGGGAGCTGATCGGGTTGCCTATATTCCACTCCAACAATGGCACAGACTTTTGAGGAGTTGAATGTTAATCCAGAGGTGACAGTTCAAACCTATAAAGCAGATGACCTGAAGAAGGTGGCAAAAAAAGTTGGAGATTATCTCAATCAACAAGTTCCTAGTTCTGATTATATGTTTGGGGTGCTAAATTTACAGGAATTTGAACGTCAATTGGATAATTTGAACCAATCAAACTTTGTACTTTTGGCAGGGATTGCCAGTATTTCCCTTCTGGTTGGAGGGATTGGTGTTATGAACATCATGCTAGTCTCTGTTACAGAAAGGACTCGTGAAATTGGTATTAAGAAGGCTTTGGGAGCAAGACGAAAAATCATTCTCAAGCAGTTTTTGATTGAAGCAGTTATCTTGACCTTGATGGGTGGATTTATAGGAGTAGTGGCTGGAATCCTATCTGGTTTTGCTATTACCCAGTCATTGGCTTATCCTTACATTCTTTCCCTCTTCTCAGTCTTTGTAAGTTTGCTATTTTGTTGTATAATAGGGGTAGTATTTGGATTGCTACCAGCCGTCAAGGCGTCCAAGCTTGATCCAATCGAAGCTTTGCGCTTTGAATAGAAGTAATAAGGAGTCGTTATGTATAAGATTTTGGTCGTAGAAGATGATACTACTATCAACCAAGTCATATGTGAATTTTTAAAAGAAAGTAACTACAGTGTTACGCCGGTTTATGATGGCGCAGAGGCTCTACGTCAGTTTGAAGAAGAGACTTTTGATTTAGTCATTTTAGATATGATGTTGCCATCCGTTAGTGGTTTAGATGTTCTCAAGGAAATCCGTAAGACATCGCAGATCCCAGTCATGATTTTAACTGCTCTAGATGATGAATATACCCAGCTAGTGAGTTTTAATCACTTGATTAGCGATTACGTGACTAAGCCTTTTTCACCCCTCATTTTGGTGAAAAGAATAGAAAATATTTTACGTCGGACTGCTGTTTATTCTGAAATTGTCATCGGTGACTTGCGCGTGGTTTTAGAAGATTGTACGATTTTCTGGCAAGGAGAAAAGCTAGCTCTGACCAAGAAGGAGTATGAAATTCTAGAAGTTCTTGCTAAACGTAAGGGCCATTTAGTGACAAGAGACCAGCTTATGAATACCATTTGGGGCTATAGTGAGCTAGATAGTCGTGTCTTGGACAATCATATCAAGAATATTCGCAAGAAAGTTCCTGGAATTCCTTTGTCAACCATTACTGGTATGGGCTATCAATTGGGTGGAGATCAGGCGTGAAGATTGTAAAAAGAATTTCCTGCTGACTAGTTCGATTATCTTTGTCGTTGTCACAGTAGTGCTAGCTAGTCTCTATTTTGCTATGCCAATCTATTATGAACAAGTAAAGAGTAGAGAAGCTAATCATGAATTTGAACAAGTGACTCAGCAAATGAAGGGAAAGTCGATTGACGAAATGAAATCTCTTCTCACTGATTATAGTCATAAAAATAATCGTATCTGGTTTAATTTGACAGATGCCAAAGACCAGGTCGTTTACCCGACTGTTGAAGTAAGTGAGACTCAAGATTCCCTACAATTAACAATCCTTCCTACCATGGCTGATGGAACAGCTAAGCATAAAAGTATCAGTAAGAAGCTTAAAACATCTGATGGAAAAATCTTGACCCTACAGGGGGAGTATTCTCTGCAGCCCGTCAGTGATGCCAGTCATATTTTGCTCAATCTCTATCCTTTTGTTTTAGTCGTATCCCTTAGCCTAGGAGGACTTTCTGCCTATCTTTACAGCCGGACCTCTAGTCAGCGGATAAAGGATATATCGGCTGCAACTCGTCAGATGACCAGTTTAGCGCCGGATGTTGTTTGTGTAGCTAAAGGAAAAGATGAAATCGCTGAACTCGCTCAGGATATCAATCACCTTTATGCCAACCTGCTGACAAGTATGGAAGCGTTGAAAGTAGAAAATGAAAAGGTTGCAGAGAGTGAAAGGGAGAAGGCTGAGTTCCTTCGTATGACTTCCCATGAGCTGAAGACGCCAATAACCAGTATGATGGGAATGATTGACGGTATGATATACGGCGTGGGGGAATTCAAGGATCGAGATACCTACCTTCATAAATGTCGAGAAATTTTAGAAGAACAATCTGCTCTGGTTCAGTCCATCTTAGCTATCTCTAAAATGGAGATGGGAACAGAGGTGACTGAGGAAGTCTTTTCGTTGAAGCAGGTTCTAGAAGAAAATCTCGGCGCCTACAAACTGATGGCAGACATGAAGCACTATCAGTTCCAAGTTAGTTTAGAAGAGGCAAATATGAAGGGTAATAAGATCTACTTGGTTAAGGCGATCAAAAACCTGATCGATAATGCATTTAACTACACCGTTAAAAATGGGAAAATCTCAATCCGCCTTGAAGAACACCTCTTGGTTATTGAAAATCAGGCTGAGCGCGTTTTAGATGAGACTCAGATTCAACAGATTTTTCAACCATTTTACAGACCAGATTATAGCCGAAACCGGAAAGATGGAGGGACTGGCCTGGGACTCTTTATCGTTCAGCAAATTTTAGATAAGCATCAGTTTGCTTATAAGTTTGAAGCTGTTGATGGTAAATGGATGCGATTTAGCATTTCCTTTTAATTGAAAACTCTTAGACAAGCAGGAATAGACTTTACAATCTAATAAGAACACCACAGAACAATGTGGTGTTCTTATTTTTTTTGATTTTGTGTAAAATAGACAAAGATAGATTGACAGCGCTTACATATAGTGCTAGAATGAAGATGTAGTTTGCTGAAGAATAATAGTAAGAGGCCCTCAGAAAGCCTCTTTGACTGTAGTTAAATGAGAGTCAATAGGATTTATTTGATTAAGAGGTGTTTTCAGTAAAACGTGAGTCTTAGAAAAGTATGATGAGTAGTTTGGCTTGATTTATCAGTAATTTGCTAGTTTATGTTTTGCAGTATCTGATACTAATTGGCCTTTAAAATAGTGTATTATAGTTTAATTTCCTAATTGTTTCTCCTCTTTAATGATCTTGCTTTCTATTTAAGTTTAAGAAATAGAGTAGATATTTTCAAAAAAGAGAAGTAGTTAACTTGCCTTTTTAAAAGGAGGCATTGTATAAAGCGAAAGAGGGGTGGAGCGTTTCAAGCTTTTGAAAGTCCTGAATGTATTTAAAAATTTTTTCGTTATTTGTTTATCAAACGGCAGTGAAGGAAATTGTATCTACTAGCCTTGACTGCTGATTTTGAAAACATGGTATAAGGAGTCATTTTATGAAAAAATCAACCATTGTTTCGATTGTAGCTGCAAGTTTATTGATTAGCCCTCTTGTTTTAGCGCGTCACGTTCAAGCTGATGAAGTTGGCACAAATAGTGTCGAGCCAGTCTTGGCGACCAGTACGGATCAAGAGTCTAGTCCTGATAAATCGGTATCTGAGCATGTAGAATCAAGTGAGAATGCTGAAGTTTCTAAGGAAAGCTCTACTGAAAGTGTAGGGCAAAAAGCGGCCGTTGAGCAAGCAATCGATTCCAATCAATCTATAGGTGAGAAGGAAAGTCATTTAGATAAAGCAGTTCCTGAGTCTTCAAATGTACTGGATAAAGCAGCTTCGGACAAGGGAACTGTTCTTGAAAAGTCAGGTGCAGATACTGGTAGTGATACTGAAAAGAAAGTTGATCCAAGGATAGAGAACAATGCAACAGCTGTAGATTCGAGTAGAGAGCCAGGAAATGATAGAAGTGCTACTAGAGTGTCTAATCCACCTAAGACGACCTTAGCAGACTTGTCAGAAGTAACTGGTCAAGCAAGGACTGAGGAAGATTCTAAGAAGGAAGCAACAGTTGGCGAAGCTGTTAATCAACTCTTGAAATGGGCATCGACAAAAGAAGGACAAGTCGGTTCAACTGACCAGGATCGTTTAGCCTTTGCTAAGAGTCTAGGAATGATTGACCAAAAGGCGAAAGGATCCGATCCAGTTACAGACCTTGTTACTATGGTTGCTGCAGCTAAAAAACTCCATGCTGCTTATAGAGCAGAGCGCAAGACACCCCTCTTTATGAATGGAAGAGCACAGCCTATTTTCCCATTTACTCGTGGTGATGATCCTGAACATTATTCATATGAGAATAGTGATATTGTTCGTTATGTTGTTTATGTTGAAACGGACTATGATACAGATGGAGATGGGAAACCAGACTTGGTAAAGACTTTCGTCCAAGTTCCGAAAGCTGCTGTAAAAGGGGATTATAAAGCTCCGACAATCTTTGAAGCTAGCCCATACGTTGCAGGTACGACAGAAGAACGTACCCTAGAAGGGCTTGGTCTCAAAGAAGGTGGCAAATTTGACATGGCTAAGCTCTATACCAAGCCAGACAAGAGAAAAGCAGTCAAAGAAGTTTCGACAGAAGAGGTTGCAAAAGCGACTAAACCTAAAGATTGGTACTATGTCAATCCACGTGAAAGTTCAGCAGATTACACTCATTATGATTATGAAAACCTGAACTGGTACAATTATTACCTAGTCCGTGGTTATGCGGTTGTAACAAGTAGTGGATTGGGCTCAAAAGGGTCAGATGGAATCAATACAACAGGCTCTGATTTGGAAGTTGCTGCCTACAAGAGTATTATCGAATGGTTGAATGGCAAACGCAAGGCCTATGCTGATAAAACAAGCAATCGGGAGGTCAAGGCTGATTGGTCGAGTGGCAATGTTGCCATGACTGGTTTGTCTTGGGCTGGAACAACAACTTTTGGGGTTGCATCTACTGGTGTAGAAGGGCTCAAAACCATAGTACCGGCAGCGGGAATTGCCAGTTGGTATGATCACTTTAATAGTCAAGGTTCTCCTCTTGATACAGGGGCTTCAAATGATCTATCTTGGTTGTCTGTTTATACCTCTGGTCGGATCTTAGACAAGGATGACTGGGATAAAATTAAAGACTACTATGCTGCTTATATCACAAAACTCAACGAGCTGCAACACAAGGATGGTCATAATTATAATGAAGAATATGCTAAGCGTGACTATACCTTAAATGCAGCTAATTTAAAAGCTGCTCCCTTGCTGATCCAAGGGCTTAATGATGATAATGTTAAACCAAAACATTTTGAATTAATGCTAGAAGCATATAAGAAGGCAGGTATAGATCCAAAAGCATTGCTCCACCAAGGAAATCACGTTTATCCATCAACTCGCTGGGCAGGAACCACAGTGGCTGGTCAAGCCTTTAACGATTTAATGAATCAATGGTATAGTCATTATTTATTCGGTATTCAAAATGGCATTGAACATCTTCCACAGGTGACTGCTCAGGACAACCTTGACCCAACCAAATGGCATCGATTTGACAAATGGGAAACAGACAATAAAATCACTGCTCGCGCCTATTCCAAGAGAGAAGATGTGACTGTATCCAGTGATTTTTATGGCACGGGTGAAAATTGGACTACGAGAAACCAAGACGCAGCCTTTCATTCATCCGCCGTCAGTGCTTCATATGCAGCTCCTGTTGATCGTGATATTACCATTAAAGGCCATATTCCTCTTCATTTTAGTGCAGCCTTCTTGAAAGGTGATAAGAAGCATGCTCATGTCAGCGCGACTTTGATGGATGTATCTGATGAGGAATTTGATGTTGTCAAAGAAGAAATCACTTATGATAAGAACGGTTATAGTACTCGTACACTAGAAAGAAACGGTTGATGAAAAAGGAGATTGGCATGGTAGCAATCTAGATAGTCTTCCGGTTAAAGAATACAAGACGCATAAAGTGAAAAGCGTGGTTATTTCTAGAGGCTGGATGAACTTGGCTAACCCAGATTCAGGTTTTAATTCTGCAAGTTCTAGTCATTCAATCGATCTAAAAGAAAATGAGTACCGTAACTACACTATGTACTTGCAACCAAACTTGTATACTGTTAAAAAGGGTCACCGTCTGGTCCTAACCTTGCATGCTTTTGATCCAGACTACATTTATTATGCTGATCCATACGAAGTCAAGTTTAAGACAGATTCTATTTCTGCAACGATACCAATTGTAGAAGAAAGCCAGTCTCTCTTACTTCGTTACCAGCCAAATGAGAAAGATACAGAGTACGCTAAGTTAGCAGACCGTATTCTAGCAATTGCTAAAAAGAACCCTTCAGTAGAAAAGGACAATCAGCAGGACAAGGGAAGTGGCTCTGATCTTAAGCCAGGAGGTCAAATGGATCAACAACCACCAGTAGGACGGGACTCTATGGACTTCCGTAAGGAACAAAAGGTTGAAATCGCTAATCTAGAACACAAAGAAAATGATCCTTCTTCAAAAGAAGTAGCTCTTTCAAGAAAAGCAAGTCTTCCTGAAACTGGGGAAAAAGCAAATCTTTGGTCAGTCTATGGTATGCTAAGTTTACTTTTAGCCGGCTTGTGGAAAGTGATTAGTGGACGTAAAGAAGAGAAATAATAGGATTGAATCATTTTATTTACACTTGGCTTTTCACTTCTTGCTTACTAGATTAAATTCTAAGCCTAAATAGGAAATACCGAACTCTAGAGAATCTTCAGTAGTTTGGAGCAAATCGTTTTTTATAGAAATAAGACTGGTTTTGCAATCTAGCTGATAAATCGCACCCTGAAAGTTAGAAATAATCTAACCTTCGGGGTGTTTTCATTTGAAATATTCTAAGCTGGTTGAAGTTTCCGCTGTTTAAAAAAGTAGGAAAAATAAGTAGATGCAAGACGTCTCATCTAGTTGTCAGGGGATGAAAAAGGTGTATAGCTAAGAGTCAAATCCCTTCAAAAATGATATAATAAACCTATATTTTCTAGAGGAAAAGGCAGGCTATGAAATTACTTTATACAGATATTCGCCATTCTTTGACCAAGGTTTTAGTGGCTGAGGCTGAGAGTTTGGTGGCAACTGGTAAGCGAGTCTTTTATATTGCGCCAAATTCGCTTTCTTTTGAGAAGGAGCGAGCGGTTTTGGAGTGCCTGAAGACCAAGGCTTCCTTTGCCATTACGGTGACGCGCTTTGCCCAGATGGCTCGGTATTTTGTCCTCAATGATGTCCGAAAAGGGCAGAGTTTGGACGATATTGGTCTGGGAATGCTGATTTATCGGACCTTGACAGAGTTAGATGATGGAGAGCTTAAGGTCTATGGCAGGATTAAGAAGGATCCCCAGTTTATCCAGCAGCTGATGGATCTTTACCATGAACTGCAGACAGCCCAGATGTCCTTTGCGGATTTGGAATTTCTTGAGGAGCCTGAGAAGCGGGAGGATCTGGTCAAGATTTACAGCTGTGGCTACGGCTCTAAATAAGGGTGATTTTGACTCATCCTCTCAGATTGCGACTTTTGCTCAGCATATTCTGTCAGGCGACACAGATGAGGAATTGGCAGATTTGGCTCTGGTCATTGATGGCTTTACGCGTTTTTCTGCCGAAGAGGAATACCTGGTCGGTCTCCTGCATCGAAAAGGCGTGGAGATTGTCATCGGGACCTATGCCAGCCAAAAAGCCTATCGAGCAGCCTTTCGTGATGGCAATCTCTATCAGGCCAGCGTGGATTTTCTGAGAAAGCTGGCCGAGGACTATCAGGTCAAGCCTGACTATATCCCTTATGCGGAAGCAGAAGATGCCTTTGGCCGGATTTCTAAAGTCTTGGAGAGTCGCTATGACTTTTCTGAGCCTGCTGTTGAAGTTAGTGAGACAGATCGCTCCCAGCTTCAAATCTGGGCTACTATGAACCAGAAAGAAGAGCTGGAGTATGTGGCTAAGTCCATCCGGCAGCGAGTTCATGATGGTGTGCGTTATAAGGATTTTCGTCTACTATTTGGGGATGTGGAAGCCTACCAGCTTCAGCTCAAGACTATTTTTGACCAATATCAGATTCCTTACTATCTAGGGCGGAGCGAGTCAATGGCTCAGCATCCGCTGGTTCAGTTTGTCGAGTCCTTGGAGCGGCTCAAGCGCTATAATTTCCAACTGGAAGACCTGCTCAACCTCTTAAAGACAGGGATCTACGGAGATTTGACTCAGGAGGAGCTGGATCATTTTGAGCAATATCTGCGCTTTGCGGATATCAAGGGAGCAGTCAAGCTAGCCAAGGATTTCACTGCCAATAGTCAAGGGAAATTTGACCTAGACCGTCTCAATCATATTCGTCGTCGGGTCATGGCTCCGCTGCAAGACTTTTTCAAATCCCGTAGCCAGACGGCGTCAGGGCTCTTAGCTAAGTTTACGGAGTTCGTCCAAGCAGCCCGTTTGTCTGACAATTTGACGGCTCTACTGCAGGAAGAAAGTCATCAGGAGCAGGAGCGCCATGAGGAAGTCTGGAAGGCTTTCAGCCATGTCTTAGAGCAGTTTGCTCAGGTCTTTGCAGATAGTAAGGTCAAGTTGGACGATTTTTTGGCCTTAGTCTTATCAGGCATGCTTTTGTCCAACTATCGAACAGTACCGGCGACGGTAGATGTAGTCAAGGTTCAGTCTTATGACCTGATAGAGCCTTTAGCTGCACCTTATGTTTATGCGATTGGATTGACTCAGGAGCGTTTCCCGAAAATCGCGCAAAATAAGAGCCTGCTCAGTGATGAAGACCGGGCTCGGCTCAATGACGCGACGGATTCTCAGGCGGAACTGCAGATTGCTAGTTCAGAAAATCTCAAGAAGAATCGCTACACAGCGCTGTCTCTGATGAATTCTGCTACCAAAGAGCTGGTCTTGTCTGCGCCAGCCTTGGTCAATGAAGTAGAGGACAGCATGTCGACCTATCTGCTGGAATTGACTGCAGCTCCGCTTTCCTTACCTATCATTGTCAAAAAGCCTCAGGCTTCCAGTGATGATATTGGCAGCTACCGAGCTCTCTTATCTCAAATCATCGAGCTCCACCAAGAGGAGATTGACCGAGAGTGGTCAGCAGAGGAGCAGACTTTTTGGGCGGTGGCTGTGCGGGTTCTCCGCAAGAAGTTAGCAGCAGAAGGCATCAGCATTCCGCAAATCAGCAAGGAATTGAAAACGGAGTATCTGCAGCCGGAAACTCTGTATGCCCTTTATCCAGAAGATCAGCCCCTCCGACTTTCAGCCTCTGCACTAAGCGAATACTTTAAAAATCAATATGGCTATTTCATCAAATACGTTCTGGGATTACAGGAAGAGTGGACTATTCATCCAGATGCTAGAAGCCACGGGAATTTTCTGCATCGAATTTTTGAGAAAGTACTTCAGGAGGATACTAGTCGAGACTTTGACCAGCGACTAGAAGTGGCAATAGACGAAACCATGCGGGAGACTGAATTTGAAAGTCTCTACAATGAATCTAGCGAGAGTCTCTTTACTCGTCAGTTGCTACTAGATACTGCTAAGTCAACTGGTCAAGTTCTGGCTCAGTCAGCTGGGATTGAAACGATTGGAGAAGAAACAGTCTTTGGGAACAGTAAAGAGCCTTTCCTTATCTTGGAAGATGGCAGAGCTGTTAGTGTTCGAGGCAAGGTGGATAGAATTGACCGTTTGCTAGCTGATGGGAGTCTGGGAGTCGTGGACTATAAGTCCAGTGAGACTAAGTTTAGCTATGAAAAATTTTTTAATGGTCTGAATTCTCAGCTTCCGACTTATCTGGCGGCTATCCAGGAACTCCAAGGTCAGCAGGAAGGTAGAGATCTTTTCGGTGCCATGTACTTGCAAATGACAGAGCCTATTGTTGCCCTTAAAGATACCAAAGAGCTAGGAGATGCGGTCAAGGAAGTTGCGAAAACCATGCAGTACAAGGGACTCTTTTTAGCAGATAAGCTGGCCTCTTTGGGTCCTGTTTATGAAAAGAGCAAGGTTAATAGTCTCAGTCAAGAAGAACTGGCTGTTTTACTTGCTTATAATGAAATTCTCTATAAAAAAGTAGCTGAAGGCATTCTAGCTGGTCACTTTGAGGTTAATCCCTATACAGAAAATGGCCGGAATATAGCACCTTATGTCGATCAGTTTAAGGCTATTACCGGCTTTGAAGCCAATCGCCACCTAGGCCAAGCTAGACAGCTAGATAAATTAGATTTGAGTAAATTTGAAAAACGTCCAGTTGGTGAAAAACTGCGCCAAGCATGGATAGAAAAGATGAGGGAGGAGTTGAAAAAATGAGGAAGAAGTCTTTTTTTAAGTCCAGAAGAAATCAGTCAGCTACAGCATTTTGAAGCCACTTCAAGTAAAGAACAGAAACGAACTGCTGAGCAGATTGAGGCTATTTATTCCTCAGGTCAAAACATCCTAGTCTCTGCATCAGCTGGGTCAGGGAAACCTTTGTCATGGTTCAGAGGATTATTGACCAGATCCTCCGTGGAGTATCCATCCAGGAACTCTTCATCTCAACCTTTACCGTAAAAGCGGCAGGAGAACTCAAGGAACGTCTAGAAAAAGAGTTAAGTAAAGTCCTCAAAGAAAGTCAGGATGAAGAACTTAAAGAGCACATAGCCCAGCAGTTAGCTGCTATTGCCACGGCTGATATTGGGACCATGGACTCTTTTACACAAAAGCTTCTCAACAAGTATGGCTATCTTCTAGGCTTGGCCCCTAATTTTCGTATTCTCCAGTCAGCTAGTGAGCAGACTATGCTACAAAATGAAGTTTTTCAGCAGCTTTTTGAGCAATATTATACTGGTGAGCAGAAGGAAATTTTTGAGAAGTTAGTCAAAAATTTCACAGGCAAGAAAAAGAACATCTCTGGTTTTCGCCAGCAAGTCTACGCTATTTACCAGTTTCTCCAATCAACCAGCAATCCTCAGAGATGGTTGCAGGACTTTTTCCTTAAAGGCTATGAAGAGACAGATTTTTCTCGTGAGAGAGACAAACTTTTACAGCAAGTGAAAGGTGCTCTTTTTGAACTCGGAGATTATTTCCGTTTTCATTTGGATAACGAGGGACGTGAATTTGCGGGAGCTAAATACCAGGAAAATGTGTTGCTTGCGCTAGATAAATTGGGGAGTTTGCGGGAATTGTCCTCTAAGCAGGACTATTTCAGCGTCTTAAAAGACGTGGTTCTTCTATCACGGGCTAGTGGCGGCCGAGCCTTGACCATCACTACTCGCAAGGAAGAATTAAAAGAGCTGGCTGATACCTTTAATCAAGGACGTAAAGAACGAATCGAGCATTTGCGAGGTCTTGAGTCAAGCCTCTATCAATTTGAGTTCCTTGAGAAGTACCAGGATGATAGTCTGCCTCTCTTAGATTTGTTGCGTGATTTCATGAGTGATTTTACTTGGACTTATCTAGAACGTAAAAAAATTGAGAATGCTTTTGAGTTTGGGGATATCAGCCATTTTGCGATACAGATTCTAGAGGACTTCCCACAGGTAAGAAGCTTCTATCAAGAGCGTTACCATGAGGTCATGGTCGATGAGTACCAGGACACCAACCACACTCAGGAGCGAATGTTGGAGCTCTTATCTAACGGCCATAATCGCTTTATGGTGGGGGATATCAAACAATCCATCTATCGTTTTCGTCAAGCAGATCCCCAGATTTTCAATGATAAGTTTCGGCTTTATCAGGCAGATCCGAGCCAAGGGAAATTGATCGTTCTTAAGGAGAATTTCCGCAGTCATGTAGAAGTACTGGAAGCTACCAATGATGTCTTTAAGAGGCTGATGGATGAGCAGGTCGGAGAAATCAACTATGATGAGACCCATTATTTGGTGGCGGGAAATCCGACGAAAGCATCACCTAATCCCAAAAATAGGGCTGAATTCCTCCTTTATGATTCGACGGTAGCAAGCGATGAATTAAGCGAGGAAAGCATCTCTGCTGGAGAAGTGTCTCTAGTTATCAAAGAAATCATTCGCCTGCATGAGGAAGAAGCGGTTGCCTTTAAGGACATTACTCTTTTAACGGCTTCTCGGACTCGAAATGATATAATTTTGGCTGAGTTTGACAAGCACAGTATTCCTCTTGTACCAGATGGAGGAGAAGACAATTACCTCCAGTCTGTCGAGGTCATGGTCATGCTGGACACTTTGCGAACGATCAATAATCCCTTAAATGACTATGCCTTGACAGCACTACTCAAATCAGCAATGTTTGACTTTGGAGAAGATGAGCTGGCTCGAATAGCGCTACAGAAAGTCAGGAAAAATCGCAGGAAAATCTCTATGAGAAGATAGAAAATGCCTTGACTAATCAAGGACTACATCCAGACTTAATCTTGTCAGGTCTTAAAAAGAAGCTAGAGCTCTTTAAAAAGACGCTCTTATCGTGGAGAACCTTTGCTAAAACTCATTCTCTGTACGATTTGATTTGGAAGATTTATCAAGACCGCTTTTATTATGACTATGTTGGTGCCTTGCCCAATGGAGCCCAGCGTCAAGCCAATCTCTATGCCCTCTCACTCAGAGCTAATGACTACGAGAAATCAAGTTTTAAAGGCCTGTCTCGATTCATTAGTATGATTGATAAGATTTTAGAGAACCAGCACGATTTGGCCAGCGTTCCCTATGCCGCACCACAAGATGCGGTTCATCTGATGACAGTCCACAAGAGTAAGGGACTAGAGTTCAAGTATGTCTTTCTGCTTAATATGGACAAGGCCTTTAACCGCCAAGATACCAGTTCTAGCATTATCTTGAGTCGTAAAAATGGGATTGGGATTAAATATATCGCTGATGTAGAGGTTGAATATCCAGAAAAAGTGAAACCAAGATCAATCCGTTTGTCAATGGACACGCTACCCTACCAACAAAATTTAGAAGAAATCAAGCTAGCTAGTCTTTCCGAGCAGATGCGCTTGCTTTATGTAGCTATGACACGGGCTGAAACCAAGCTCTACTTAGTTGGAAAAGGCAGTCAAGAAAAACTTGAGAAGCGAAGCTGGGGGCAAGCTGAACAGGGGCTTTTATCGGCTTCCATACGTAGTCAGCTAACTTCTTTCCAAGACTGGATTTATGCTATCCAGGCTGTTTTTTCAGAAGATCACCTTGCTTTTGATTTGAGATTTGTCAGTGACGAAGATTTGACTGCTGACAAGATTGGCCAGATTCACCATTCAAATCCTTTTGATGCGGATAATTTGACAGACAACCGTCAGTCTGAAGATATCGGCAGGGCTCTGGATATTTTAGAAAGTGTAGATCGACTAAATTGCCAATATCGCTCTGCTATTGAGCTACCTAGTGTGCGAACACCAAGCCAGATTAAGAAGTTCTATGAGCCAATCATGGACACAGAAGGCCTGGATATCATGGATGAGCGAGTAGCATGTCGGCCTCAGCCTAACTTTGACTTACCTGATTTCGGCAGGAAAGCCAAAGTGACTGGGGCACAAGTCGGTAGTGCTGTTCATGAGCTTATGCAAAGGATTCCTTTAGATCAGAAGCCTGACATGGCAGTTTTAAAATTAAGTCTAAGACAAGTTCAAGCAGAAGAGTCGGTGAAAAAACAGATTGACCTCAACAAGATTGCAAGTTTCTTTGAGAGTCAGCTTGGTGAAATCTTGCTAGCTAACTCGGATAAATTGAATCGTGAAGCACCATTTGCCATGCTCAAGAGAGATGAAACTAGTGGACAGGACTTTGTTCTTCGGGGGATTCTGGATGGCTACTTGCTCTTTGAGGATCGGATTATCCTCTTTGATTACAAGACGGATAAATATAAGGATTCATCAGAGTTGATTGCTCGCTACCATAGTCAGCTAGACCTATATGCTCAAGCTCTCAGTCGTTCATATGGTATTTCTCGGATTGAAAAATATTTGATTCTGCTGGGCGGTGAGCAGCTGCAAGTAGTTCAGGTGGACTGATTGGTTGGTTGATTTCAGAAAGGAAAGAATTAGATGGAGCAGTTAGAACGAATTCAAAAATGGAAGGACATCTGAATAAATATGCTCAAGTCCTAGCAGATGCTCAGAAAGCTCTAGATCAACTGGAGCGCTGCCAGTCAGATTATATCCAGCTGAGGGACTACTATACTGGTCAGGAATTTTTTGATGATTTAGAATACTCAAATAGTTCAGATTTCCCTGAAAATATAGCTTGCGGTGTCTTAAGCGAAGATGCTGTCTATGACCTAATGGGGGAGCATTTTGAAACAGCGATTAGTCTGCTGGATTTGTCCAGTTCCATGCTAAAAGAACGATAGTATGTTTTAAAAATACAAATAAAATTAATAATTTTTCATTTTTCTCTTGCTTTTTATTTAAAATTCATGTAGAATATTCAACAATAAATTGAAAGCGATGAGAGAAAAAGTCTAAGACAAGAAACAGAGAGTGCCTATTGGTGAGACGGCATCCAATCCTTAGACGACACATTCTTGAGTGCGGGTGCGAAATCTGTCAGTAGACCGAGACTAGTGTCCGACGGCTGATTACCGTTATCAATCTGGAGTCTCGTACTCCCAGAGGGTCCTCAGGCGACTGGGGTCCGAATAAAGGTGGAACCACGTGTCAACGTCCTTGCAAAGTTTTTTTGCGAGGGCTTTTTATTATATTTAAACTAGAAGATTCCCCCATTTTCCTTTAGCAAAGCGGTAAAGTTCGTCTTTCATTTATTGGAAGTTCTAAAAGATAATCAGAGTCAGATAATGGCTAGTGTGTGAAAGAGAGGTGGCAAGATGGTTAAGCTAAAAGGTCTCAGGCAGATCAATCCTTATGTAGCGGGGAAGCAGCCCAATGAGCCAGACATGATTAAGCTCAATACCAATGAAAATGCTTATGGGCCAAGTCCTAAGGTGGCAGAGGCCCTTCAGAACTTTGATGCCCAGGAGTTGCGCAAGTATTCCAGTTTGGATCAGGCGGAGCTCTGTCAGGCTTTGGCTGCAAATTTGGGTGTATCACCCGACCAGCTCATTATCGGTAACGGGAGTGACGACATCTTGTCCATGGCTTTTCTGGCTTTCTTTAACAGTGGCGAGTCGGTCTTATTTTCGGACTTGACCTATGGTTTTTACAAGGTCTGGGCAGACCTCTACCAAGTGCCTTTTCGAGAAATCCCACTGACAGCTGATTTTGAGGTTCATCCGTCAGATTATTTTGGAGATAATGGTGGCATTATCCTAGCCAATCCCAATGCCCCGACGGGGATTTATCTGCCGCTGAAGCAGTTGGAGGAAATTCTGGCGTCCAATCAGGATGCGGTAGTGGTGGTGGATGAGGCTTACATTAACTTTGGCGGTCAATCTGCCCTGCCTCTGCTAGACACCTATCCCAACCTCTTTATTACACGGACCTTTTCCAAGGATGCTGCTTTGGCTGGTCTGCGAGTGGGCTACGGTATCGGTCATCCAGACTTAATAGCTGTCATGAAAGCTGTCAAGGATTCCATTAATCCTTACTCGGTGGATCTGTTGGCAGAGCGCTTGGCTCTTGCTGCGGTGCAAGATTGGGATTATTATCTGGAGACCGGCAGAGCCATTCAAGAGACCCGAGATTGGTTCGCTGAGGAATTGGCTGCGCTGGATTTCCAAGTCCTGCCTAGTCAGACTAACTTTGTCCTAGCCCAGCCTACTAGAATCTCTGCAGCAGAGCTTTTCCAGCAGCTAGAGGAGCGTCAGATTTATGTGCGGTATTTTTCCCAAAAGCAGAGCGAATCAAAGACTTTCTGCGTATCTCTATCGGACGGCGAGAGGAGATGGAAACAGTCCTGGCAGCTATCAAGGAAATTTGCAGCAGCTGAGGGTTTGACTCAGAGCCAGCCAGTGTAAGAATAGAACAAGAAAGGAAAGCAGCCTATGAATAAAATCACCCTTCCGATTGGCATGCATGACAAGCTTTTCAAGAGGGCGCGTGTGACCTACGAGATTGAGCGGGACATTAGTGATTTCCTGATGGCTCAGGGCTTCAATCGGATTGACACGCCGACTTTGGAGCACTTCGAGGTCTTCAGTGACCATGTAGAGCCCCATCATTATCATCTTTTCGATAAAAAAGGCGAGCTATTGGTGCTGCGGCCGGATGTGACCAGCCAGATTGGTCGGGTTATTGCTTCGACCAGGGTGCATACGCCGACCAAGTTTTCCTATTCGGGCAAGGTCTTTCACTATCAAGAAGAGCTGCGTGGTCTTGCTAACGAGCTCAGTCAAGCTGGCATTGAGATTATCGGTTATCCAGCTCGCGAGGCGGTGCTTGAGGCTATCAAGACAGCTAAGCAGTCGCTGGATTTAGCGCAGGTTAAGTCTTATCAGTTTGAATTTTCCCATGCAGCAATCTTGCAGACTATCCTAGAGAGTCTGGTCTTGGATTCGCAAGAGGAGGCCCAGCTGCTAGACTATATTCGCAAGAAAAACAGGACAGGGATCTTTGAATTCACCCAGAGCAGACCAAGTGAGTTTGATGATTTTTTGCAGGAACTACCCTATCTGTTTGGTCCTAGTCAACAGGTTTTAGCTAGGGCTAGAGAGATAGTTGACAACGAGCGGATATTGACAGCCCTAGATGATGTGGAGCAGGTTCTGCGGAGTCTTTCAGACTTGCTGGATCAGACAACCATGGACTTGGGGCAGGTGGCGACCATGCCTTACTATACTGGATTGACCTTCAAGGTCTTTGGCGACCGAGTGCCAGATGCTTTTCTATCTGGTGGTCGCTATGACCAGCTTTTCAAGCGCTTCGGGGCAACAGAGCTGACAGCTATCGGCTGGTCTTTAGATATTGATAGCGTCTATCAGGCCATTCATGATGACCTGCCGGACGAGGGCGGAAAGGAAGGTGATGGCAGATGAGTCAGATTACCATTGCCCTGACCAAGGGGCGGATTGAGGAAGATACGGTCAAGCTCTTGACCCAGGCTGGCTTTGATATGTCCTTCATGGCAGACAAGGGGCGCAGCTTGATTTTTGAAAGCCCTGACGGTCGCTTTCGCTTTCTCTTGGTCAAAGGGCCTGACGTGACGACCTATGTGCGCCATGGAGTCGCTGATCTGGGCATCGTCGGTAAGGATATTCTTTTTGAGCATCCGACCGGCTATCTGGAACTGCTGGATCTGAACTTTGGGCTTTGTAAATTCTCATTGGCCTCGGTGCCCAGCTATGACCCTCATGATCACAAGCGCAAGCGGATTGCGACCAAGTACCCAACGGTTGCGACTAATTATTTAATCAAAAGGGGGAAGATGTGGAAATCATCTCTATCCAAGGCAGTGTGGAGATTTCACCGGTGCTGGGCTTGGCGGATGCCATTGTTGATATTGTGGAGACGGGGCATACCCTGTCAGCTAACGGCCTGCTGGTTTTTGAGGACATTTGTCGGGTGTCAGTCCGGCTCATTGCTAATCAGGCTTCCCTGAAAAATAACCCGGATATCATGCCTTTTGTGGCAAAGATTGAATCCTTAGTAGGAAGAAGAGAGGTGGCTTTTAAATGACAATTATCAAGCGTTTAAGCGGAAGTAACGAAGAAATTTCACGGATTTTATACGAAGAGCAGCTGCAGCTCAGCCAACAAAACTTAGATGTGGAAGAAGCAGTGGCTGAGATTATTGAAACGGTCAAACAGGACGGTGACCAAGCTTTAAGAGACTATACCATGCTCTTTGATAAGGTTGAGGTGACAGATTTTGAGATTGGGCAGGAGCTAATTGACAAGGCCTTTGAGGAGATTGACCAAGAGGTCTTGGCCGCCCTGAAAAATGCCCAAGCTAATATTGAATCCTACCACCGTCAGCAGTTGGAGACTGGTTTTGAGGACAGTCCAAGCGAGGGCGTTATCCGTGGTCAGTTGATTAGGCCGATTGAGCGGGTCGGCACCTATGTGCCTGGTGGCACCGCAGCCTATCCGTCCTCCGTTCTCATGAATGTTATCCCAGCTAAGATTGCCGGTGTCAAAGAAATCATCATGATTACACCACCTCAGAAACACTTTACGCCAGCGATTTTGGTCGCTGCCAAGCTGGCTGGTGTGGATCGGATTTTCCAAATTGGTGGAGCACAAGGAGTGGCAGCACTGGCTTATGGAACTGAGACCATTCCCAAGGTGGATAAGATAACTGGACCGGGCAATATCTTTGTGGCTACAGCCAAGAAGATGGTCTATGGTGTCGTGGGAATTGACATGATTGCTGGTCCTTCGGAGATTGGAGTCATTGCGGATCGTTCAGCCAGTCCAGTCTATGTGGCGGCCGACCTTCTGTCGCAAGCTGAGCACGACAAGCTGGCTCGAGCTATTCTGGTGACCGACTCGGAATTGTTGGCGGACCAAGTCGAAGCAGAGCTGGACAGACAGCTGAAAGAGCTGCCGCGGGAGGAAATCGCGCGTGCTTCGATTGAGAACAACGGCCGCATCATCCTTGCACCTTCCAAGGAAGCCATGTTTGAGCTTATGAATCAGGTAGCACCTGAGCATTTGGAAATTGCCATGGATGATGCCTATAGCTATCTGGATCAGGTTGAAAATGCTGGCTCTGTCTTTCTGGGACACTATACTAGTGAGCCGATCGGTGACTACTATGCGGGAGCCAATCACGTTTTACCGACCACTAGCACCAGCCGTTTTTCATCAGCTCTGGGTGTCTATGACTTCATCAAGCGCATCCAGTACACCCAGTACAGCCGTGCTGCTGTAGGGGCGGCTGACAAAGATATTACCAGTCTGGCCTATGCAGAAGGCCTGCAGGGACATGCCAAGGCCATCGAAGCCCGCAGACAGGAAAAATAAAAGGAGTTGCCATGAGACAAGCTGAAATCAAGCGTAAAACACAGGAGACCGATATTGAACTGGCTGTGAATCTGGACCAACAGGAGCCGGTAGCTATCGAGACTGGTGTCGGATTCTTTGACCATATGCTGACCCTTTTTGCCCGCCACAGTCGGATTTCTCTGACGGTCAAGGCTGAAGGCGACCTTTGGGTGGACAGCCACCATACGGTTGAGGATGTAGGCATTGTATTAGGACTGGCTCTGCGTCAGGCTTTGGGAGACAAGGCCGGCATCAACCGCTACGGTACTAGCTTTGTGCCTATGGATGAAACGCTGGGTATGGCCAGTCTGGACTTATCCGGCCGATCCTATCTGGTCTTTGAGGCGGATTTTGACAATCCCAAACTTGGGAATTTTGACACCGAGCTGGTAGAGGAATTTTTCCAAGCCCTAGCTTTTAATCTGCAGATGAATCTGCACCTGAAAATCCTTCATGGCAAGAACAGTCACCACAAGGCGGAAAGCCTCTTTAAAGCGACTGGACGAGCTCTACGGGAGGCTATTACGATCAATCCAGAGATTCATGGAGTCAACTCCACAAAGGGCTTGCTCTAGCCTGTCCTTCTGAGTGAAAGGAGTTGATGTAGAGATGATGATTGTTATTGATTATGACGCGGGAAATACTGCCAATGTCCTCCGCGCTCTGGCTCAGGTCGGAGTAGCAGCGCGTCTGTCAGCTGATCCGCAGGAAATTTTAGCTGCCGATGGCTTGATTTTACCAGGTGTCGGTGCTTTTCCTGCGGCCATGCAGGAGTTGGAAAAGCGAGGGCTGATCTCCGTTATCCAGCAGGCTGTGGCTGATGGCAAGCCTCTCTTGGGGATTTGCTTAGGCATGCAGCTCCTGCTGGAGTCTGGATTGGAGAATGGTCAAAACTCTGGACTGGGCTTGATTCCGGGTGTTTGCCGCCGGATTCCGGATCAGGCTGGTCTGCCTGTGCCTCACATGGGCTGGAATGACTTACAGCTCCAGCAGTCGTCTGCTTTGACAGCTGGTCTAGATGGCCAGTCAGTCTATTTCGTTCATAGCTACTATACGGATGTTCCGGAGGAGTACTTGGATGTGACGGCTGATTATGGGCGCCCCATCCCAGCCATGATTCACCGAGGATCGGTTTTTGGCTGTCAGTTTCACCCAGAAAAGTCAGGTGCTGTAGGCCTCGGTATCCTAGAAAAGTTTAAGGAGTATGTCTATGAAAATACTGCCCGCTATTGATATCAAAGACGGCCAGGCCGTCCGCCTTTTTAAAGGGGATTTTAGTCAGAAGACGGTAGTCAATCCCGATGTTTTGGAGCAAGCTCGACTTTTCAAAGAAGTCGGGGTTACTATGATTCATGTGGTTGACTTGGACGGAGCCTTAGAAGGTCGGGCAGCCAATCGAGATTTGATTGCCCAGATTAAAGCGGAGACTGGTCTAGCTATCCAAGTCGGGGGCGGCATCCGCAGTCTGGAGCAGATTAAAGATTACCTAGCGGTTGGCATTGACCGTGTCATTATTGGCTCCATGGCTGTTAAGAATCCTGAATTTGTTAGGGCTGCGCTGGAGCGCTTTGGAAGCAGTAAAATCGTGATTGGCATTGATGCGAAAGAGGGGCTAGTTGCGACTGAGGGTTGGCTGGAAACCAGTAATCAGAACTATATCAGCCTGGCGTTGGCCATGGAAAAATCGGAGTCCGACTCTTTGTCTATACAGATGTGGATCGAGACGGGACTCTGACTGGCCCCAATATCCAGCATTATCAAAAATTGCTGGCGTCCCTCAAGCATGCTCAAGTCATTGCCTCTGGCGGCATCCAGTCAGCGGATGACTTAGAAGAGCTGAAAAAACTGGGCTTGGCTGGTGCCATTGTGGGAAAGGCCTATTACAGTGGACGAATTAGCCTAAATCAGATCAAGGAAGCAGAAAGGGGGCTAGCCATGCTGAAAAAAAGAATTATTCCCTGTCTAGATGTCAAGGACGGACGGGTGGTCAAGGGTATCAACTTTGTCAATCTGACTGATGTGGGAGATCCAGTCGATGCGTCCAAGGCTTACTATGAAGCTGGCTGTGATGAGTTGGTATTTCTGGACATCACCGCCACCCATGAGGAGAGGGACACGACGATCGAGATGGTCCGGCGCGTGGCAGAGCAGGTTTTCATTCCCTTTACCGTCGGGGGCGGCATTCGCACGGTTGAGGACATGAAGCGGATGTTGCAGGCTGGTGCGGATAAGGTTGCAGTTAATTCCTCAGCACTGGCAAATCCTCAGCTTTTAGCTGACTGCGCTGAGAAATTCGGCAGCCAATGTGTGGTGCTGGCCGTAGATGCTAAGAAAGAAGCGGATGGCAGCTGGCATGTCTATCTGGCTGGTGGCCGCAAGGACAGCGGTCGTGAACTGTTAGACTGGGTCCAAGAAGCTGTCGGTCTCGGAGCGGGAGAAATTCTTCTGACTAGTATGGATAAGGATGGGACCAAGTCAGGTTTTGACTTGCCTATGCTGGAAGCGGTCTCCCAAGTGGTTTCCGTTCCTATCATTGCCTCTGGTGGTGCTGGCTCTAGCCAGCATATCCTAGAAGTTTTTGAAAAGACTGCAGCGACAGGTGCCTTAGCAGCTTCGATTTTCCATTATGGGCAGGTCTCCATCTCAGAGACCAAAAAAGCCATGCAGGCCGCTGGATTGGAGGTGCGCATCTAATGACAGAAGTGAAGTTAGATTTTCAAAAGCAAGGCGGTCTTATACCTGCCATTATCCTAGACCATACTAGCAAAGAAGTCATCATGCTGGCCTATCTCAATGAAGAAGCCTACCAGCTGACCCGCACCAGCGGTCAGATGTGGTACTGGAGCCGGTCACGGCAGGAGCTTTGGCATAAGGGAGCCACCAGTGGCCACTACCAGACTGTCAAAAAAATCACAGCTGATTGCGACCAAGATACCCTGCTGATCGAGGTAGACCAGCTGGGAGCTGCTTGTCATACCGGTTCCAAATCCTGCTTTTTCCATATAATCTGGGATGAAGAAGACAGCAAAACTGACTAAAAGTTCCCTTGGTTTACTTTAGTACTTGGTTAATGCAAAAATAAAACTAAGCCATCAGCCTACCATTGGAAAGAATTACTTTTTATAGTAAAATAAGGACAGTAACAAGGAGATACTATGCTAGAAACCCTCTATCAAGAAGCCCTCAAACGCAAAAAAGAGCCCAAGGAAGGCTCCTATACCAGCTATCTCTATGACAAAGGGCTGGATAAAATTCTCAAAAAAGTCGGTGAAGAAGCGACAGAAGTGGTCATTGCGGCTAAAAAAATGATGATAAGAACGAGATGGCCAATGAGACAGCTGATCTGCTCTACCATCTAGCGGTCGCTCTCGTCGAGACTGGCGTCAGTCTGGAAGAGGTAGAGGCCGTCCTCCAAGCTCGTCAGGGCAAGCAGAGTCGGATTCACGACCGACCTGAAATTGACCAATACTAAAGTGACACAAGATTTGCAGAAAGGCGGTCCAGCATGCGCGACAACCATCTTCATACCTATTTTTTTCCTATGATTCTGAGGCAGATTTCTGTGACTATCTGGACCATTATGAGGGCGAGATTGTCACCACCGAGCACTATGATTTGTCCAACCCCTACCCCTACGAAGCTGCCTCGCCCCACGATGATGTGCCTGACTATGCGGCCTATTCAGCAAAAAAATAGCAGAGCTGAACCAGCAATATGGCAACCGCATCAAAAAGGGCATTGAAATTGGCTATTACGCTCCGCGTAAAGACGATATCCTAGCCTTTCTAGCGGACAAGGACTACGACTTGAAACTATTGTCTGTCCATCACAATGGCAGTTTTGACTATCTGGAAGATCCAGTCTTGAAGCTGGATAAGATGGAGCTAATTCCCTCCTATGTGAGAGAATTAGAGGAGGCTATTGAGGCTGTGCCAGCAGATGTACTAGCTCACTTTGACTATGGTTTTCGCAAATTCGAGCTTTCCGTAGAGGAGTTAAAAACTTTTGAACCAGAGTTGCGACGGCTTTTTCAAAAGATGATTGATTATGATCTGGCTTTTGAGCTCAACTGCAAGTCCATGTATCTTTACGGTCACGAGGAACTCTATATCTACGCTCTTTCTCTAGTCAAGGAGCTGGGCGGTCAGCGCTTTTCAGTGGGGTCAGACGGCCACAAGCTGGAGCATTTTAGACTTGGTTTTGATCAGATCCAGAAAATCTTGGAAGCCTTTGAAATTGGGGAAGATGAGCTCATCTAACGTCTGTTAGACCTGCCTATGCTAATAAAGAAACAAAATATGAAATAGGTCATTCTAAAAAGTGCCTGTTTACCTAACTGTTATTCAAGAGAGAAGAAAGAGTCTTCTCTCTTTTTAAAATCTCTGTCTTATGAAAAGAATAGGCAAAAACAGGTATCTGTGATATAATAGATAGGAATTCTATGTATGAAAAAGCTTGAGAGAGAAATAAAATGAGAAAAATAGTGATAAATGGTGGCCGTCCTTTAAAAGGTGAGGTTACGATTAGTGGTGCAAAAAATAGTGTTGTAGCTTTAATTCCAGCTATTATTTTGGCAGATGGCATTGTGACTTTAGATGGAGTGCCAGCTATTTCAGACGTTGATAGCTTGATTGATATCATGGTAACCATGGGAGCTAGTGTGAAGCGGGATGGAGACAGTCTTGAGATTGATCCGCGCCAGGTTCAAAGTATGGCTATGCCCTATGGTAAAATCAATAGCCTCCGTGCTTCCTACTATTTCTACGGAAGTCTTTTAGGGCGCTTTGGGAAAGCTACCGTAGGACTTCCAGGTGGATGTGACCTTGGACCTCGTCCGATTGACCTTCATTTGAAAGCTTTCGAAGCTATGGGAGCTCAGATGACTCAAGAAGGCAATGCCATGCATCTGGAAGCCGAGACTGGACGCATGCGAGGAGCAAGCATTTACATGGATACAGTAAGTGTCGGTGCGACGATTAATACTATGTTAGCTGCTGTTCGAGCATCTGGTCGGACAGTTATTGAAAATGCAGCCCGTGAGCCTGAAATTATTGATGTTGCTACTCTTTTGAATAATATGGGTGCCCATATTCGTGGTGCTGGTACAGATATTATCACAATCGAAGGTGTAGATAAGCTTCACGGGACTCGTCATCAGGTTATTCCAGATCGAATCGAAGCAGGGACTTACATTCCCTAGCGGCAGCAGTCGGCCAAGGGGTTCAGATTAATAATGTCTTGTATGAGCACTTGGAAGGTTTTATCGCTAAGCTAGAAGAAATGGGCGTTAGAATGACTGTCTCAGAAGACAGCATCTATGTTGAAGAGCAAAGAGAACTCAGAGCTATCAATATTAAAACTGCTCCATATCCAGGATTTGCTACTGACTTACAGCAACCAATCACTCCGCTTTTGTTGAAAGCTAAAGGACGGGGCATGATAATGGATACGATTTATGAGAAGCGAATTAATCACGTGCCTGAGCTTGCTAAAATGACAGCTAAAATCTCATCAACCAGTCATCAAATTATCTATGAAGGACCAAATCAGCTACATGGTGCTGCTGTAAAAGCTACTGACTTACGTGCGGGAGCGGCATTGGTTATTGCTGGTTTGATGGCTAAAGGCCGGACAGAGATTACCAATATTGAGTTTATCCTTCGTGGCTATTCTAATATTATTGAGAAGCTGAAAAATTTGGGTGCCGATATTGAGTTGATAGAAGAAGCGTAAGGATACAAGAATAGGATATATACGAAAGTATTGTCTAAAGGTAGCTTATGAATATTTGGACAAAACTAGCTGAATTTGCTTTTATTGAAACAGACCGCCTGCTACTCAGACCCTTCTCTTACCAGGATGCAGAAGATTTCTATGCCATAGCCTCCAATCCGCAGAATCTGGAGTTTATCTTTCCGAGTCAGTCTGGTCTGCAGGAAAGCCAGTATGTAGTAGCTAACTTTTTTATGAAGAATCCTCTTGGTGTTTGGGCAATCTGTGATAAAGAAAGCCAGCAAATGATCGGTTCTATCAAGTTTGAAAAGTTAGATGAAATTAAGCAAGAAGCTGAACTGGGCTATTTTTTAAAAAAGGATTATTGGGGAAGAGGACTAATGACTGAATGTGTCAAAGAGATTCTCTTTCTGTCTTTTGGCGAATTTGACCTAAAAAGACTAAGCATAGTCACTCATCAGGAAAATCTAGCTAGTCAGCGTGTTGCTCAAAAGGCAGGTTTTAAAATGTATCGGCAATTTAAAGGAAGTGACCGCTATACACGCAAGATGAGAGACTATATCGAATTTCGCTATGAAAGAGGTGATTTTTATGAGTAAACACCAGGAAATTATCGCTTATTTGGAGAAACTTCCTATTGGTAAAAGAGTCAGTGTTCGTAGTATTTCGAACTATCTAGGTGTTAGTGATGGAACGGCCTACCGAGCGATTAAGGAAGCTGAAAACAGAGGCTTGGTTGAGACTCGTCCTCGTAGCGGTACTGTTCGAGTGAAATCTAAAAAAGTTGTTCTAGAGCATTTGACCTATCATGAAATCGCTGAAATTACTCGTTCAGAAGTATTAGCTGGACAGGCCGGTTTAGATAAGGAATTCAGTAAGTTCTCCATTGGGGCCATGACAGAGCAAAATATTATGCGTTATCTGACTGAAGGAGGTCTCTTGATTGTCGGAGACCGGACAGAGATTCAGCGCTTAGCGCTAAAGAATGAAAATGCTGTCTTGGTTACAGGGGGATTTCGAGTTGAAGAGGATATTTTAACTCTTGCAGATCAGATGGGAATCCCGGTCATGCGGACCCAGCATGATACCTATACAGTAGCGACAATCATTAATCGTGCGCTTTCCAATATTCAAATAAAAACAGATATTTTAACAGTTGAACAGGTCTATCGTTCTAGTCATGAATATGGCTTTTTAAGGGAAACGGATACAGTTCGTGATTATTTGGAGCTGGTCCGAAAAAATCGTTTCAGTCGCTTTCCGGTCATTAACCAACATCAAATGGTGGTTGGAGTAGTGACAATGCGTGACGCTGGAGATAAATCTCCTCATACAAATCTGGATAAAATTATGACAAAAAATCCTTTTATGACAGGTTTGAAGACTAATATTGCCAATATTAGTCAAAGAATGATTGCAGAAGATTTTGAGATGATTCCTGTCATACGGAGTAATCAAACCTTGCTAGGAGTCATTACTCGGCGGGATATTTTGGAAAAAATGAGCCGGGAGCAGGTATCGAGTCTACCTACCTTCAGCGACCAGATTGCTCAGAAGTTAGTCCAGAACGCTAATGGTTTCTCCTTTACAGTAGAGCCTTTTATGCTGGAAAATAACGGGGTTTATCGCATGGAGTTCTAACAGAAATCTTAAATACTGCAACTCATCAGCTGGTAGCTTCTAATGGACGAAGTTTAATTATTGAACAGATGATGATATACTTTTTACAGGCTGTTCAATTGGATGACTACTTGACTTTGACGTCCCGTGTGGTGCATGAAACAAGACGTTCAGCAATTATAGATTACGATGTCTATTTAGACCATCAATTAGTAGCTAAGGCAACTATGACAGTGAAAATAAACTAAGAAGAGGAATAAAATCTAAGAATGATTACAATAAAATCGCAACGCGAAATTGACTTAATGGCAAAAAGTGGGGAGTTTCTCGCTTCTATTCATCGAGGTTTGAGAGACTTGATTAAGCCAGGAATCGATATGTGGGATATTGAAGAATACGTCCGCAAACGCTGCAAAGAAGCAAATGCTTTGCCCTTACAGATTGGTGTAGAAGGCAGCATCATGGACTATCCGTATGCTACTTGCTGCTCTCTAAATGATGAAGTGGCTCATGCTTTTCCCCGTCATCAAAAGCTGGTAGAAGGTGACATTATCTGTGTAGATATGGTTGTCGGATTGGTTGATAAGGCTGAATTAGATGTTTCAAAACTGGATTTTAATAAGGTCTCAGAAGTTAAAAAATACACAGAAAGTTTTCGTGGCGGTGTTGCGGATTCTTGCTGGGCTTATGCAGTTGGGAAAGTCAGTCCAGAAGCACAGCAACTCATGGATGTGACCAAAGAATGTCTTTACCGAGGAATTGAAGCAGCACAAGTTGGTAATCGTATTGGCGATATTGGTGCAGCAATCCAAGAATACGCTGAAAGTCATGGTTATGGTGTTGTGAGAGATTTGGTTGGTCACGGAGTTGGTCCAACTATGCACGAAGAACCAATGGTACCCCACTATGGTCGTGCAGGACGTGGTTTGCGCTTAAGAGAAGGAATGGTATTAACCATTGAACCAATGATCAATACCGGTACTTGGGAAATTGACACTGATTTTAAAACTGGCTGGGCTCATAAAACCTTAGATGGTGGCTTATCTTGCCAATACGAACATCAGTTTGTCATCACCAAAGACGGTCCAGTGATTTTGACCAGTCAGGGTGAAGAAGGAACTTATTAAAAAACATAGGAGGTTGGGATAAGGCGTTCCTAGCCTCTTAACTTTGTCTGGTATAGAATGAGACTAGTAGCAAGAAATGAACCTTGCTACTAGAAAATCAAAGAGAAATAAATGATGGGCCTTTGCCCTAGTTTTAGAAAGGAAGCTCATGAAAAAAATAGTTGAAAAACTGAAACAACAGCAGTTTTTACGGGCTTTTATAGGCTTTTATGATAAGTCTGAAATAGGTATGACCAGTATAGCTGTAGCCTACTATTTTTTGATTTCGGCCCTTCCTTTATTGCTGGTTTTAGCCAATATTTTACCCTATTTTCAAGTTCAAACGGACGCTCTCTTGAATTTGTTAAACGAAATACTACCAGATTCGCTTTACCCCATGGTGGCTAAAGCTGTGAGAGCCGTTTTTGGTCAGCCGTCTTCTGGTTTACTCGGTTTCTCCATCTTATCAGCTCTCTGGGCTTTTTCCAAATGTATCTCATTTTTGCAAAAGGCATTTAATAAGGCTTACGGTGTCACAAAAGGCCATGGCCTGCTTCGAAACCGCCTGTTTAGTTTTGTGGTGAGTATTGGTTTACAGATCCTCTTGATTCTTTCTATGATTCTATCTGTTTTTGGTCGAAGTATTTTAACTGTGGTTTACAATGTTTTTGATTTAGATGTCTCTTTTTACAGACAAATCACTACTATAACTGAGGGACTTGTTTTCCTGGTTCTCTTTCTAACCTTAGTTGCCCTCTATTATCTTTTGCCTAATGTTAAGATAAACAAACTTCGGTACGTCTTACCAGGGACCATCTTTGTAGTGGGAATTCTCTTTGGCCTACTAAATTTATTTAGTGTCTATTTAGAAGCGTACATGCACCACTTTATTAATGTCCGTTTTTTCGGATCAGTAGTTGTCATCATCATTATGTTATGGTTTATCATTGTTTCTAAAATATTGATTATCGGTGCTATTCTCAATGCGAGTATTCAAAGTTGTTCTGAGTCGGAGTTCCAACTAGACAGAATAGGAAGTTTTTCCTTTAAAAAGAAGAACTAGCTAAATGGCAACCTAACGGATGCTCAAGAACATATTAGCTACTGTCAAGAATTGAATTCCGCATTTTTCTCTAGTATCATTACTAATCTTAATAAGAATAAGAAGATTCCTTACTTGTAAGGATTTTGATATAGATTTCTTAAAGAGGATTTTCCTCTTTTTATTTTTTTCAGTAATTTTATTGCATTTGCAATAAAAAGTGATATAATATGTTTAAATAAAATTTTAAAGGAGGGGATATGTCAGTATTGCGGGAAATTGGGATTATCGCCCGGGCTTTGGATTCCATTGCTAATATTGAGTTCCGTGATATAGAGCTGGCGCGGGGGCAATATCTTTATCTGGTACGAATAGCAGAGAATCCGGGGATTATCCAAGAGGAGCTGTCGGAGCTGCTCAAGGTGGATCGCTCAACGGTTGCCCGCTCAGTCAAGAAGCTTGAGGCCAAGGGCTTGGTTCACCAGAAGGCAGCTAAGGACAACAAGAAGAACAAGGAATGGTTTGTGACGGAAAAAGGGGAAAAACTCTATCCTTTTATTCTAGCGGAGAATGACTATTCTGAAGAGACATCCTTGCAGGGCTTTTCTCAGGCGGAAGTTAAAGCCTTGGAGAAAATGCTGGTCCGAGTACGTGAAAATATCACAGGTGACTGGGAAGCCGTCAAAAAAGGACAAAAAAGAAACTATTAAGATTAAAGAGGTGCATCATGAAAGTTACAGTTGAAAAAGCATTTTGGGAAGTATTTCCAGAAGCTCAGATTAGTGTTTTAGTAGTCAAAGGACTGGATAATCGAGTGGATAAAAGTAAGGATCCATATTTCAAATCCCTGCTAGATAAGGGAGCGAAACGAGCTGAGGACTTTATTTTAGATGAGAACTTCACTCAAAATGAAGTCATTCAAGAGTGGCGGCAGGCCTTCAGCAAATTCAAGACCAAAAAAGGAGCGCGTTCCTCTATCGAAGCTCTGCTCAAGCGGGTTAGTCAGGGACGGGAATTTCATCCCATCAATCCTTTGGTCGATATCTACAACAGTGTCTCGCTGTCTTATGCGGTTCCATGTGGCGGTGAGGATTTGGATAAGATTGTCGGAGGTCTTCATCTAGGAAAAGCCAAGGGTGGGGAAGCCTTTTTCCCGCTGGGAGCTGAGAGTGATGCGCCGGCTCTGCCAGAAGAAATCATCTATTATGATGAAGAGGGGGCTGTCTGCCGTTGCCTTAACTGGCGAGAAGCCCAGCGGACCATGCTGACAGAGGAGACCAAGGACGCAATCTTAGTTATTGAGGCTATCAATAAAGAGCAAGCAGGACGTGCCCAAGCAGCCATGATAGAACTCCAGACTTTGATTGAGGACTATTTTGGTGTCAAAGGTGAAATCACCCATCTGACGCTTGATAATCCAAGCTTGGAAATCTGAGAATAAAAAAACTGGATCAGAATTATTTGATCCAGTTTTGCTTATTGGTCGAGAGCATTCTGATGGCATCCTGACTTTTTCCTTGCTTGTAAATAGTTGCCAGAATGCAACCTTCTCATCAGTTCTCAGATCCTAACACTTTTGTAAATAATACCTTTTTCCGCTGTAAGGATATTCTTTCATGGTAAATACTTCTTGGTATCCATGTTTTTTATAAAAATCTGGCGCCTGAAACTGATAGGTATTGACGAATGAATAGGTACAGTTTCTTATTATGGCCTCTTTTTCCGCCTGATCCAAAATTCTTGAGCCAATACCTTGCCCGCGAAGGTCTTCTTTGACAAATAGATATTCGATTTCAAGCCAATTTCCAAAAGTTTCTCCGGTCAAGCCAGCTATGAGATTTCCTTCTTCATCCTCTAAATAAATGTCCAGAGCTTGGCTTTCTGACGGTTCTCTTTTTGAGCGGTTATAGGTTCTGAGTAAGTTTCTCAGTTCTTCTCTTTTAGCTGAGTCACCATTTTCAAATTTTAAGTTCATTTCTGCCTCCATGGAGCTCTTTCCTAGGTTTTTAGTTCTTTTTCTCAAAGACAAAGAGTTTGCTGAAAACGTAGTTGAGAACAATAATAAGCACCTGAGCGATAAGGGTTTCAATGGTGTTGACCATTTTGATATTATGATTAACAAACTGGCCGATAATCTGCGGGAAGCTAGTCACAAAGATAAAGGTCAAGAGTAAGTTTAAACCCATCGTAGCCAATCGGGCGGTAAAAAACTTGACTAATCTAGCAGGCCAGCCCTTTCTCTTTTGCTTAAAAACGATGGTGTCATTGGTCGCAAAGGCAAAGAGAATACCAAGAACATCACCAATGACGGTTGCCAAGATTTCATTACTAGTTAATTCATAACAGATCATCCTGCTGGCAACAGAAACGATAGTTGTTGCCACACCAAAGAAGAGATAGGATAGAATCTCATTATCAAAGAATTTTTTTATTAAGGATTTCATAAAGATAGTCTATCATATTTCAAATATTTATGCTATACTAGTTGAGTTGCCGAGTTTGTAAGGGAAAGGCATGTCTTTCTTCTTATTCCTAGCAACCCTTGGCTCTTAGCTTCTTTCGCCAAGCATATTACACGCGGTAAAACCGCCAAAGGAGAATTTGATGAAAAAATTAACTGCCCGTGATATGGTGCAAATTGCTCTTGTAGCAGCTATTTACATTGCACTTACAATCACTCCACCCTTCAATGCGATCAGCTTTGGTGCCTATCAGTTTAGAATTTCTGAAATGATGAACTTTATGGCCTTTTACAATCGTAAATACATTATTGGTGTGACAATCGGTTGTATGATTTCCAATTTCTTTAGCTTTGGTATCTTAGATGTTTTTGTTGGTGGGGGGTCAACTTTAGTTTTTCTAACTCTTGGGGTTGTCCTATTCAGCAAAGTTAAGCCGGGCTATCTGCTCAACGGTTGGCTTCGAAAAGACTTCTTTTTGTTCTCAATTTTCTTTTCGATTTCAATGGTGACAATTGCTATTGAATTGAATATTGTTACTGGAGCACCATTCTTACTTACATGGTTTACAACAGCTATTGGAGAATGTGCATCTTTACTTGTCGGAGCTATCTTGATTGATAAAATCAGTAAGCGCGTTGACCTAACCCAATAAAAACGAAAAGGCTTATTAGGTTTGTGAAATCTGAGGCCTTTTTTCTTGCCGTTAAGGCTAAGAGAAACTTTGATTGATAGGCCTTTTTCTTAGTTTTTTAAGTGAAAAAATAGGGCGAATAGAGATATTTATGATAAAATAAGAGTATGAAAGATAGAATGTCTGAGTTAGTTTCCCTGCTCAATCGTTATGCTCATGAATATTATACAAAAGATGCGCCAAGTGTGTCAGATAGTGAGTATGATCAGCTATACAGGGAACTAGTTTCATTGGAAGAGCAATATCCAAACGAGATTTTACCAGAAAGCCCAACTCACCGAGTGGGTGGAAAGGTTTTAGATGGTTTTGAAAAATACCAACACCAGTATCCTCTCTATAGTTTGCAGGATGCTTTTTCACGTGCAGAATTAGTTGCCTTTGATGAACGAGTAAGAAAAGAATTTCCTGAAGTATCTTATTTATGCGAGTTAAAAATTGATGGTTTATCTATTTCACTGGCATATGAAAATGGTATTTTGGTAGCAGGAGCGACTCGTGGTGACGGATCCATTGGTGAGAACATTACGGAGAATCTCAAACGCGTCAAGGATATTCCTTTGACCTTACCAGAACCCTTGACTATTACAGTACGTGGGGAATGCTATATGTCAAAGGCATCTTTTGATGCGGTAAACCAGCTTCGTCAGGAAAATGGGGAGGCAGAATTTGCCAATCCAAGAAATGCTGCAGCAGGAACCTTGAGACAGCTAGACACATCAGTTGTGGCCAAGCGTAACCTAGCAACATTTCTCTATCAGGAAGCCAGCCCAACATCTGAAGCGACTCAGGAAGATGTCCTTGAAAAACTGAGTCAACTTGGCTTTTCTGTTAATGAAAAACGGGTACTGGCTAGCACTATAGACCAAGTCTGGGACTTTATCGAAAAGGTTGGTCAGGAACGGGACAAGCTTCCATATGAAATCGACGGAATCGTTATCAAGGTCAATCATTTGGCTGCGCAAGAAGAACTTGGTTTTACTGTTAAGGCGCCTAAGTGGGCCATCGCTTATAAGTTTCCAGCTGAGGAAAAGGAAGCCCAGATTTTATCTGTAGACTGGACAGTGGGTCGGACTGGAGTAGTAACACCTACAGCTAATTTAACACCAGTTCAGTTGGCAGGGACAACTGTTAGCCGTGCGACTCTACACAATGTTGATTATATCAGGGACAAGGACATTCGCAAGGGGATACCGTCATCGTATATAAAGCTGGAGATATCATTCCAGCTGTCTTGCGAGTGGTTGAGAGCAAGCGTACGTCAGATGAACCATTGGAAGTTCCTAGCCAATGTCCAAGCTGTCAAGGGGACTTGCTCCATTTTGAAGATGAGGTTGCCTTGCGTTGTATCAATCCACTCTGTCCTGCCCAAATTATGGAAGGCTTGGCTCACTTCGCTAGTCGTGATGCTATGAATATTAGTGGCCTGGGGCCGGCAGTGGTGGAAAAGCTCTTTGATAAGGATTTGGTTCGAGATGTGGCAGGCATTTACCGCTTAAACATCGAAGATTTACTCCAGTTAGAGAACTTTAAGGAAAAATCAGCTAATAAATTATATAATGCTATTCAGGCTTCTAAGTCAAACTCAGCTGAAAAACTCTTGTTTGGCTTAGGTATTCGCCATGTTGGTAGCAAGGCTAGTCGGATTTTACTGGAGAAATTCCATGATATTCCAAGCCTTGCTCAGGCAGAGCAAGAAGAGATTGCCAGCATTGATAGTCTTGGCATGGTGATTGCAAAAAGCCTGCACAGCTATTTTGCCCAAGAGGGAACACAGATCCTGCTGAAGGAGCTAGAAGAAGCAGGAGTTAATCTGGCCTACCTTGGTGAAAAAGTGGCTGCAGATGCAGTCCTATCGGGTAAAACAGTTGTTTTAACAGGAAAATTAGAAACATTAACACGAACACAAGCTAAAGAAAAACTTCTTCGTTTAGGAGCCAATGTTGCTGGCAGTGTTTCCAAGAAAACGGACTTGGTTATTGCTGGAGCGGATGCAGGTAGTAAATTGGCTAAGGCCCAAGAATTGGGAATCGAAATCCAAGATGAAGCATGGCTTGAACAGTTATAGAGGCACTGTATGAAAGATGTAATAAAACGAGCAAGACTCATTTATAACCCGACATCTGGTCAGGAAATTATCAAAAAGAATATTGCGGAAGTGCTGGACGTTTTAGAGGACGTAGGCTATGAAACCAGTGCTTATCAAACGACGCCAGAGCCTCTTTCTGCTCAAAAAGAAGCAGAGCGGGCTGCTAAAGCTGGTTTTGATTTGATTATCGCAGCAGGAGGGGACGGCACCATCAATGAAGTCGTAAATGGAGTGGCACCCTTGGAAAATCGGCCTCGTTTGGCCTTCATCCCTACAGGTACGACCAATGACTACGCGCGTGCACTGAAGATTCCTATGGGAAAACCTGTTGAAGCTGCGAGAATCATTGCTAAGAATCAGACCATCAAAATGGATATAGGCCGTGCCTTTGGGCAAAAATATTTCATTAACATCGCAGCGGCTGGTACTTTGAGTGAGCTGACCTATCGTGTTCCAAGTGAAGCTAAATCTCGCTTGGGCTACTTTGCCTATGTTGCCAAAGGTGCGGAAATGTTGCCACGTTCTAAATTCCGCAAGGTACGCATTACACATGATCATGGTGTTTTTGAAGGTAAGATTTCACTCATGTTTGCAGCACTGACCAATTCTATTGGAGGTTTCGAGCAAGTTGCTCCAGATGCCAAATTAGACGACGGCAACTTCACCTTGATTTTGGTCAAAACAGCCAAACTTTTTGAAATGTTAGCCCTACTTATTCAGGCCATTAACGGTGGCCAACACGTGACAGATGTCAATGTCGAATATTTAAAAACAAGCAAACTAAAACTAGAAGTTTTAGACAGCAAAGAACCATTTATGCTTAATCTTGATGGCGAATATGGTGGAGACACCCCAGTTGAATTAGAAGTCTTCCACAATCACTTAGAATTTTTTGCCAATATCGATGAAATCAGCGACGATGCTCTTTGTTCAGAAAAATCATGATGAACCTAGGAGATAAAAATGCCAGACTACCAGGTCTTAGTCCATTACCATAACCCCACTGATGATTACCTTTCGTACAATATATGGCAGTGGCAGGAAAACCAAATCGGAAAGGAAACGTCATTTTCTAATTTTGATTATTTTGGGCGAAGTGGACTTGTTACTTACCAAAGTGAAACAAACTTGGATTATGTCCATTTGATTATAAAAAAAGCAGACTGGTCAAGCCAGACCATTGATTATACCATTCGTCTCTTGCCAGCCCACCTGGTTACAGAAGTTTGGATTCTTGAGGGAGACCATCAAGTCTATTATTCTAGGCAGGCGGCAGTCACTAGCCACTATTACAAATACAGAGATCCTCATGCTTTTGATATGGCAGTTTCTTCCAAAGAATTTGACCGCCATTGGGGCTATCAGGGAAGTTTAGGTTCCTTTTACCAAGCTGACAAGACTGAATTTAAACTTTGGGCACCAACGGCAAAAGCGGTTGAAGTGGTCATCTATAAAGATGCCAGCAACCAAGCCAGCGTTTGGAAAACTATTTCTCTAAAGAGAGGTCGAGATTTTTCGACAGATCACACAAAGAATACAATTGGAGTGTGGCAAGGGAGCATTTCTGAAGATCTAGCCAAGCGTGCCTACCAATATCGTGTGATCTTTGATCACGAAGAATACTTGACACGGGATCCTTATAGCCTGGCTACCAGTCCTGATGGTAAACGAACAGCTATCGTGACAGACCAAGAACGAAATCCACTTTGTTTTCAGGTTAAGCAAGGGCAAGAAGCCCACTGGCGCGTGAAGAATGCCTGTCAAGCAGTTATCTATGAGATGCATATCCGTGACCTAAGCCAGTCAGAAAGCTCGGGTGTTACACCAGCTTATCGCGGAACTTTCCTTGGAGCCTGTCAAACAGGTACGACAAATGGCACTGGTCAAGCGACAACCTTTGATCATATTCGTGACTTGGGTGTGAATTATGTCCAGCTCCAGCCCATTTCAGACCGTCATAAAGACTATGATGAAAATGGGCAGGTAAACTATAACTGGGGATACGATCCGCAGAACTATAATGCCCCAGAAACTAGCCTTTCTAGTAACCCATCTGATCCAGCTCAGGCTATTCGTGATTTAAAAACCTTGATTCAAGCCTATCATGATGCTGGTATCGGAGTGATTCTTGATGTAGTCTATAACCACAGTTACTCTACCTTTGACTCCCCTTTTCAAGCCAGCGTTCCCGATTATTACTATCGAATGAATCCAGATGGCTCTTTCCAGAATGGAACCGGAGTCGGGAGTGAAACCGCTAGCGAGCATGAGATGTTCCGTAAGTATATGATTGATTCACTTTTGTATTGGGTCAAAGAGTATAATGTGGATGGTTTCCGGTTTGATTTGATGGGGATCCACGATGTAGAGACCATGCAGATCATTCGAGATGAGTTGGACAAGGTAGACCCACGTATCCTGACTTACGGAGAGGGATGGGATATGGGGACAGGCCTCCTGCCTCAAGATAAGGCCAAGAAAGACAATGCCTATCAGCTTCTAGACATTGGATTTTTTAATGACAATGAGCGAGATGCTATTAAAGGTGCTGAGGTATTTGGAACCTTGAAAGCCGGATTTGTCAGTGGACAAGGGACTGAAAATATCATTGCCAAGGCTATTTTAGGAAGTAGTGAGTTAGGTAGCTACCTCATGCCAAATCAGGTCGTCAATTATGTCGAAGCTCATGATAATTATAATCTGCATGACTTACTAGAAGAATTCCATCCACATGATGATCTAGAAACGCTTACCAAGCGGATTGAACTGGCAACTGCCATGAATATTCTCATGCAAGGCTTAGCCTTTATGGAGCTGGGGCAGGAGTTTTCTCGAACTAAGTTGGTGGCAACAGGACCAAATGGGCAGGTGACTCAAGCAGATAAAGAAAGAGCTATGAATAGCTACAATGCGCCAGACCAAGTCAACCAGGTGGATTGGAATCTACTTTCGAAACATCAAGATAGTGTCAATTTTATCCGCCAGATTATCCAACTAAAAACGACCAGGAAAGAATTTTCTTACTCGACATATGAAGAAATTTACCAACATGTCTATGTTCGTCATGCACAGACAAATAGTGGTCTTATCATTTTTGAAGTCAAGGACAAGAAGCATTATCTAGTCGTCTTTAATGCTAGTGGCACACCTTATCGCTTGGAGAATGCGGACAAGCTCAAACTAGTCGTCAGCAATAACCGTAGCAAAATTAATACAGAAGTTGAGAACTTAACTGCCAGCGTTTGAGATCTTAGCTTGAGTCGATTCATTTTAGATGACCTTACTTTATAAAATCATTGAAGCAGAATGGGAACAATCAGATCCCTTCTGCTTTTTTTGCTAGATCAAATGGAATAATCGTCTCTTATTTTCTGACAATTCTAATCTAGAGGAGTATAATAAGGGTAGGAACCCATGTGATTCTTTCTGTATGGAGAAAGGAGGCTTTTATGCCACAACGTGATTATGCTTTCGGTTTTCATGATGATATAGCACCACTTTATTCGACTGGAAAAGGATTGACAGAAGCAGTTGTTCGTGAAATATCTGCCATCAAAAAGGAACCCCAGTGGATGCTAGACTATCGTTTGCGCTCCTTAGAGCTATTTAACAAACTGCCTATGCCGGACTTTGGTCCTGATTTGTCAGGCATTCGCTTTGAAGATGTCATCTATTACCAGAAACTAAGCGGTGAGCCAGCTCGTAGTTGGGATGACGTTCCTGAAGAGATAAAAAGGACCTTTGATCGTTTGGGAATCCCCGAGGCGGAAAAGCAATTCCTATCTGGTGCTGTTGCCCAGTATGAGTCTGAGGTGGTCTACCACAATATGAAGGAAGAATTCGAAAAGTTAGGAATTATTTTTACTGACACGGATACAGCAGTTCAAGAGTATCCAGAGCTAGTCAAGCAATATTTTGGGACAGTCGTGTCAAATGCTGAACATAAGTTTGCAGCCTTAAATGGAGCAGTCTGGTCTGGTGGAACTTTTATCTATGTTCCTAAAAATGTACACTGTAAAATTCCTGTTCAGACCTATTTTCGTATCAATGGAGAAAACGCAGGCCAGTTTGAGCGCTCCCTCATGATTATCGAGGAGGGTGGCTCCATCCAGTATATCGAGGGTTGTACAGCACCGACCTATACGACCAATAGTCTTCATGCTGCGACTGTTGAGATCATAGTCAAAAAGGATGCTTTTTTCCGCTATACGACTATCCAAAACTGGTCAGACAATGTCTATAATCTAGTAACGGAGCGGGGCACTGTCGAAGAAGGTGGTACCTTGGAGTGGATTGATGGCAATCTAGGTAGCAAGGTTAACATGAAATATCCTTGCAGTATTCTCAACGGCCGTAATGCACGAACTTCTGTCCTCTCTATGTCCTTTGCCAACTATGGCCAGCACTTGGATGCAGGCTGTAAGGTCTTTCATAATGCACCCAAGACATCCAGTACCTTGATTTCCAAATCAGTGGCCAAGGATGGTGGAAAGACTGATTATCGCGGTCAGGTTCGCTTTGGCAAGAATAGTGCTGGCTCCAAGTCGCATATCGAGTGCGATACCATTCTCATGGATGGTGAGTCCAGTTCCGACACCATTCCCTTTAATGAAATCCATAATTCCAATGTCGCTCTAGAGCATGAAGCCAAGGTTTCCAAAGTGTCTGAGGACCAGCTCTACTATCTGATGAGTCGCGGTATCAGCGAAGAAGAAGCCACAGCTATGATTATCAATGGTTTTATGGAACCCATCACCAAAGAACTTCCAATGGAATACGCCGTCGAACTCAACCAACTCATCAACATGAGCATGGAAGGCTCAGTTGGTTAAAAAGGTCCAGTGGACCCTTTTTAATCTGCGGATAAAAAAACTCGCCCTGGCGAGTTACCTTTAATCTAAGGTCCGGGGGACTGTTTTTAGGTTGCAGATAAAAAAACTCGCCCCAGCGAGTTCCCTTTAATCTAAGGTCCAGCGGACTGTTTTTAGGTTGCGGATAAAAGCTGACAGCAGTCGGTTTACCTAGAGAATACCCTAACAAGGATTTTTTTAGGTTGCAGATAAAAAAACTCGCCCTTGCGAGTTCCCCTTAATCTAAGGTCCGGGGGACTGTTTTAGGTTGCGGATAAGAACCGACGTTAGTCGGTTTACCCTGAGACAAACCTAACGGGTATTTTTAGGTTGCAGATAAAAACTCGCCTTTGCGAGTTCTCTTTAATAAGGTCCGGGGCAACCTTGAAATCTGTAGACAAGAATCAATTGTGATGATAAAAGAGGGCTCGTGCTAAGGGTCCTCTTTCTTACAAAATACTATCAAACTGGACTCACTTTCCAAGAAAACTAGAAAATCATCCAGAATTTTGATATGATAGGTAAAATACAAGGAGGTAACGAATGAATCTAGAAGAACTGAGACAAGAAATCAATCAAATAGACGATGAACTAGTAGTCTTGCTGGAAAAACGGATGAAACTCGTTAACCAAGTGGCTACTTATAAGCAGGAGACAGGCAAGGCAGTGCTGGACACAAAGAGAGAAGAAGTCATTTTAGGACGAGTGGCTGATCATGTTGAAAATCCAGTCTACAAAGATACGATTCTTGCCACCTTTAAGGATATCTTGAAAAACTCCCGTGCTTATCAGGAACAGAAAAAAGCATGAAGGAAGTGAAAAATTCTCTCGCCATCTGCTTAGCTGCCATGCTTGGTGGCTGGCTTCGTTACTTAATCTCTTCCTTCGTCACCTTCACTGGACATTTTCCCTTTGCCACACTCTTGGTCAACTATCTGGGGACCTTCATCCTGGTTTATTTGGTAAAGGGTTACTTAGCAAATAAGCAAGTGTCTAAACGTTTTATCCTGGCTATATCGACAGGGTTTTGTGGTGGCTTGACTACATTTTCAAGTCTCCTTTTAGACTCTATTAAACTGCTGGATCTAGGGCTATACACGGACTTTATCCTCTATCTAGTCTTGAGCATTGGCGGTAGTTTGTGGATTGCCTTGTGGGCTGGAAAGAAGGTGGGCCTATGATTTGGCTTATTCTTACAGCTTGCGGGGGTGGGGCTCTCGTCCGTTATTTTCTTTCTAAGGTCAATAGCAGAGCTGTTTTGCCAGTAGGGACTTTGATGGCCAATTTACTAGGAGCTTTTTTGATTGGGTATTTCTATAACCATGTTCAAGACAAGCAACTTTATACTATCCTAGCAACTGGCTTTTGCGGTGGATTGACGACCCTGTCTACTTTTAATGCTGAGCTGGTAGGTCTTTTTTCTAATAAGAAGAAATTCATCCATTATCTGATGCTGACTTATCTTTTAGGATTTTTAGCTATTATTTTAGGAATTTTTATCTAAAAATCTTTACATTTACCGGAATTTTGATATAATATTCTTTGTGCAAATGGAGCACAAAAAAACGACTAATCCGCTTTGGTCATGAATCATAAGATTAGTAAGATAGGAGTAAAAAATGAATCCATTAATCCAAAGCTTGACTGAAGGTCAACTTCGTACTGATATCCCTGCATTCCGTCCTGGTGACACTGTCCGCGTTCACGCGAAAGTTGTCGAAGGAACTCGCGAACGTATCCAGATCTTTGAAGGTGTCGTTATCGCTCGTAAAGGTGCTGGCATCTCAGAAAACTACACAGTTCGTAAAATCTCTAACGGTGTAGGTGTTGAACGTACTTTCCCAATCCACACTCCACGTGTTGACAAGATTGAAGTCGTTCGTTACGGTAAAGTGCGTCGCGCTAAATTGTACTACCTTCGTGCATTGCAAGGTAAAGCGGCTCGTATTAAAGAAATCCGTCGTTAATCTTAGAAAGCTCTGTCACATGGCAGAGTTTTTCTCTAGGTCCCCTTAGTTCAATGGATATAACAACTCCCTCCTAAGGAGTAGTTGCTGGTTCGATTCCGGCAGGGGACATAAAATCAAACAGAGAACCCTTGTAAACCAAGGGTTTTTTGTTATGTTTGCCCCAAATCCGCCCAAAAAACTTTTACTTAATCCTATCGTAAATATTTGTAAAAGTTATAAAAAGAATAGGTATGAAATAAGATAAAAACATATGAGAATAAGACGAAGCTATCTAAATGATTAGCTCAGGAAAAAAATTAATAATAGACAGATTAAAAACAGAAACCCCTTACATTTTTTATTGAGTTTTTTCAGAATTAGGTATAAAATATGGTTAATATGTAAATAAAAGAAGGGAGATATAATGAACGGTTTAGTTTTAGGTTTAGATATTGGTATTGCCTCTGTAGGGGTGGGGATTCTAGAAAAAGATACGGGGAAGATCATTCATGCTAGTTCTCGGCTTTTTCCTGCTGCAACTGCCGACAATAATGTCGAAAGAAGGAGTAATAGACAGGGAAGACGCTTAAATCGCAGGAAAAAACACCGTAGTGTTAGGCTTCAGGATCTATTTGAAAGCTATGGTTTGTTAACTGATTTTTCTAAGTTGTCTATTAATCTTAATCCTTATCAACTTCGTGTACAAGGAATGGAGAATCAACTCACAAACGAAGAGTTGTTTATTGCATTGAAGAATATTGTTAAAAGGCGTGGTATTAGCTATTTAGATGATGCTTCTGAGGATGGGGGTACAGTATCGTCTGATTATGGTAAGGCAGTTGAAGAAAATAGAAGGTTACTTACTGAAAAGACACCTGGTCAAATCCAACTAGAGCGTTTTGAAAAATATGGTCAATTAAGGGGAGATTTTACTGTTGAAGAAAATGGTGAAAAACGTCGATTGATTAATGTTTTTTCAACATCTGCTTATAGAAAAGAAGCTGAAAGAATTCTTAGAAAACAGCAAGAATTTAATAATAAAATTACTGATGAGTTTATAGAGGATTATTTAACAATTCTTACCGGTAAAAGAAAATACTATCATGGACCAGGTAATGAAAAATCTCGGACAGATTATGGACGTTTTCGAACAGATGGTACTACCTTAGATAATATTTTTGGTATTTTAATTGGCAAATGTACATTTTATCCTGAGGAGTATAGAGCTTCAAAAGCTTCCTATACTGCTCAAGAGTTTAATTTACTAAATGATTTAAATAATTTAACAGTCCCTACAGAGACCAAGAAACTTAGTGAGGAACAAAAGAAAACAATCATTGAATATGCGAAGTCGGCGAAAACATTAGGAGCTTCAACCTTATTGAAGTACATTGCTAAAATGATTGATGCTTCAGTAGATCAGATACGTGGTTACCGAGTTGATGTAAATAATAAACCTGAAATGCATACTTTTGAAGTTTATCGGAAAATGCAATCTTTAGAAACGATAAAAGTTGAAGAATTGCCTAGAAAAGTTCTAGATGAGCTTGCTCATATTCTAACTTTGAATACAGAGCGAGAAGGTATAGAAGAAGCGATTAACTCGAAGTTAAAGGATACATTTAATCGAGATCAAGTACTTGAATTGGTTCAATTTAGAAAAAATAATAGCAGTCTATTTAGTAAGGGATGGCATAATTTTTCTCTTAAACTCATGATGGAGTTGATACCAGAACTTTATGAAACTTCAGAAGAGCAAATGACAATTCTCACACGATTGGGAAAACAAAGATCTAAAGAGACATCAAAACGAACTAAGTATATTGATGAAAAAGAATTAACAGAAGAAATCTATAATCCTGTAGTAGCAAAATCTGTTAGACAGGCCATAAAGATAATCAACGAAGCAACTAAAAAATATGGTATCTTTGATAATATCGTTATCGAAATGGCCCGTGAAAATAACGAAGAAGATGCGAAGAAAAATTATATCAAGCAACAAAAAGCAAACCAAGATGAGAAAAATGCTGCTATGGAAAAAGCAGCGTTTCAATACAATGGTAAAAAAGAGTTACCAGATAACATTTTTCATGGCCATATGGAATTGGCAACTAAGATTCGCTTATGGCATCAACAGGGAGAAAAATGTCTTTATACTGGGAAGAATATTCAAATTTCAGATTTAATCCACAATCAGTACAAGTACGAAATTGACCATATTTTACCTCTTTCTTTATCGTTTGATGATAGTCTATCTAATAAAGTATTAGTTCTAGCTACTGCAAACCAAGAAAAGGGACAACGTACACCGTTTCAGGCTTTAGATAGTATGGATGATGCCTGGTCCTACCGTGAGTTTAAATCATATGTAAAAGAGTCTAAATTATTAGGTAATAAAAAGAAAGATTATCTTTTAACAGAAGAAGACATTAGTAAAATTGAAGTGAAGCAGAAGTTTATCGAAAAGAATTTAGTTGATACTCGATATTCTTCTCGAGTTGTTTTAAATGCCTTGCAAGATTTTTATAAGAAACATCAATTTGATACAACTATTTCGGTGGTGCGTGGACAATTTACTTCTCAGCTAAGAAGAAAGTGGAAACTTGAAAAATCTCGTGAGACCTACCACCATCATGCTGTGGATGCATTAATTATTGCTGCTTCCAGTCAATTAAGATTATGGAAAAAACATAATAATCCTTTGATTTCTTATAAAGATGGGCAATTCGTTGATTCAGAGACTGGAGAAATCGTTTCATTAAGTAATGAAGAATACAAAGAGTTAGTATTTAAAGCACCATATGACCATTTTGTTGATACATTACGTAGCAAGAAGTTTGAGGATAGCATTCTGTTTTCATATCAAGTGGATTCAAAATATAACCGAAAAATTTCAGACGCAACCATTTACGCAACAAGAAAAGCAAAATTAGACAAAGATAAAAAAGAGTATACTTATACTTTAGGGAAAATCAAAGATATCTATGCTTTAGGGACAAAAACTCCGTCTAAAACAGGATTCTATAAGTTTTTAGATTTATACAAGACGGATAAATCTCAATTCTTAATGTATCAGAAGGATAGGAAAACTTGGGATGAAGTAATAGAGAAGATAATTGAACAATATCGACCATTTAAAGAATATGACAAAAATGGAAAAGAGGTTGATTTCAATCCTTTTGAAAAATATAGAATTGAAAATGGGCCTATTCGCAAATATAGTCGAAAAGGCAATGGTTCAGTAATTAAAAGTATGAAGTACTACGATAATCTACTAGGAAAATTTGTTGATATAACTCCTTCAGAAAGTAAAAATCCAGTAGCTTTGCTTTCTTTAAATCCTTGGAGAACAGATGTATACTATAATCCAGAAACAAGAAAATATGAATTTTTGGGATTGAAGTATGCAGATTTGTGTTTTGGGAAAGGAGGTTCTTACGGTATTTTCAGAAGTTAAATATAATAAAAATAAGAGAGAAAGAAGGAATCGGTAAGGAATCTGAATTTAAATTTACACTGTATAAGAATGATCTTATTTTAATTAAGGATACTGAAACGAATTGTCAACAATTCTTTAGATTTTGGTCTCGTACTGGAAAAGATAATCCAAAAAGTTTTGAAAAACATAAAATAGAATTGAAACCTTATGAAAAAGCAAAATTTGAGAAAGGAGAAGAACTTGAAGTATTAGGAAAGGTACCACCTTCCTCTAATCAATTCCAAAAAAATATGCAAATAGAAAATCTTTCTATTTACAAAGTCAAAACAGATGTTTTGGGTAATAAACATTTCATCAAAAAAGAGGGTGATGAACCAAAACTCAAATTTAAAAAATAAATTTAAAAAAGAGTTGCAAACGCTTTTACAAAGTATTATAATAGTAACTGTAAGGGACGCCTTACACAGTTACTTAAATCTTGCAGAAGCTACAAAGATAAGGCTTCATGCCGAATTCAACACCCTGTCATTTATGGCGGGGTGTTTTCGATTTGTAAAGAGGAAAAGATTATGACTTGGAGAATTGTGCATGTTTGTCAGAGTGAAAAAATGCAATTAAAGTTGGATAACCTTTTAATTAAGAAAATGGGTGAAGACTATGTTATCCCGTTGAGTGATATTTCGATAATTGTAGCAGAGGGAGGGGAGACAGTTGTAACCTTAAGATTGTTAAGTGCCTTAAGTAAGTATAATATTGCTTTGATTGTATGTGATAATGAGCACTTACCTACAGGAATTTACCATTCACAAAATGGCCATTTTAGAGCTTATAAAAAATTACAAGAACAATTATTGTGGACGCAGGAACAAAAAGACAAATTATGGCAGATAGTTACCTATTTCAAAATAAATAATCAGCAAGATGTTCTTTCAATGTTTGAGAAGAATATTGATTGTATTCAGTTATTAGCAGACTATAAAGATCATATTGAATATGGAGATAAAACGAATCGTGAGGGTCATGCTGCCAAAGTTTATTTTAATGAACTGTTTGGTAAGAAATTTGTACGACTTACTCAACAGGAAACGGATGTCATCAATGCTGGTCTAAATTATGGTTATGCCATCATGAGGGCCCAGATGGCACGTATTGTTTCTGGATATGGTTTAAATCCCTTAATAGGAATTTTCCATAAGAATGAATATAACCAATTTAACTTGGTTGATGATCTAATGGAACCTTTTAGGCAGATTGTGGATGTTTGGGTATATCAAAATTTACGAGATGAGGAATATTTGAAATATGAGTTCCGATTAGCCTTGACGGATATACTGAACGCAAGGATTCGTTATGGGAAAGAAACTTGTTCGGTGACAGTAGCAATGGATAAATATGTTAAAGGTTTTCTAAAATGCATCTCGGATAAGGATACTAGTAAATTTTACTGTCCTATGGTTTCGAGTGTAGAATGGAGCTAAGGAAATGAGGTATGAAGCATTGAGATTATTGTGTTTTTTTGATCTACCAATGGAAACTAATCAAGAAAAGAGAGTCTATCGTAATTTTCGAAAAGACTTAATAGCAAATGGTTTTGAGATGTTACAGTTTTCTGTCTATTATAGAACCTGTCCTAATCGAAGTTTTGCGAGCAAATTCTACAAAAAATTAAGTCAAAGTAATTTACCAAGTGGGAATGTCCGTTTGCTAGCAGTGACTGAGAAGCAATTTTCTGAAATGGTTTTAATAATTGGTGGAAAAACAAAACAAGAAGAAGTAGTCAGTGATAATAAGTTGGTAGTTATATGAAAATGAGCATAAGTCATCCATACAAGGATAATATTTCATTAAGCTTTGGGCAATTTACTCAAGTTGTAGGACAAGATCAGCAATTAAAGTACTATATTTGGCAAATATTATTGTGGTATTTTGGAGGTAAAAAATATAGCGAGGAAGATTTAGTTCTGTTTGAACAAAATGAACCTAGAATATTAATAGATGATACAGTGACTTCCCGTTCAGAGTTCATTGTTATTCAAATATCGAATATCAATGATTTAATTGAACAAATGGAGTATAAAAAAGGAACAGTAGCTTATCATTATATAAAGAAAAAGATTAATTCCATAAAGATGATAGAGCAAATCGAAAATATCAATGATAATCTGGATAGAATTTCATTACTATTGAATCAGAAGTTGAATCTTCAGATAGATGATATTGTCTATCATACAGAAGCAAAATACTTTAACACAGATCAATTGATTCAAAAGAATTTTTTGCCTTATTTTGGACAAAACGATAAAAATATTTCATTTGAATTTGTAGACAATAAGACAAAGTTTTTATTATTTCTTTCTATGCTAGAAGCTATGGTGAAGGATAGTGATGAAAAGTTTTTGCTTGTGCTACGAAATATGGACGATTTTCTATCCTATAGTGATTTTGTTGAATGTTGCGAGAAAATGGAGTTTCTGACTAATCATAGCGATTCATTATATATTGTTTTGTTTCCTTCAAATGAAGGTTATCTTCATGTCACGAAAGAAGTTTTAGAGGAAATCAATATTGTCTCAGATTATGTGGATCATTTTTATTCGTTAGAATTTATGTATGATCGCTTTACTAATCAGTATCCAATAAATCAAATACCTGATGAACAAGAATTTTTAACTTCTTTAAGAAAGGTTGGCCCCTATTTATTTAGTTCAGACATTCTTCATATGAGTTTATCAATAGAGGATCAAGTGGTATTAAAGATTTTAAACAAATTGTATCAGTATGAAATGAAAACAAAATTCCGTATTGGAGCAGTCAATCCAATGTTATTGAAATATTTGGAAGAATAGTATTGACGAGTGTGATGTAAGGATTTATAATATTTTTGAGGTACAGAAACCAAAATTGACGAATTTGAGGTTTTTGTACTCTCAAGATTTAAGTAACTGTACAACAACCGTCACCGCTCATTGAACGATACACCTGTTTTTGTACTCTCAAGATTTAAGTAACTGTACAACTACTTCTTTTGTCTCTGCTCTAACCGAGCTGTTTTTGTACTCTCAAGATTTAAGTAACTGTACAACAATGGAACACAGACTTACCTAAAGATTTAGGTTTTTGTACTCTCAAGATTTAAGTAACTGTACAACCATTTGAAGGAATTGACTATGTAGGTGTTAGTTTTTTTGTACTCTCAAGATTTAAGTAACTGTACAACTTTCCACTTGCTCCAACGTAAGACACCCATGTTTTTTTGTACTCTCAAGATTTAAGTAACTGTACAACAGACAAGCTTTAGAGCGATCACAGACGATTGTTTTTTTGTACTCTCAAGATTTAAGTAACTGTACAACATCTACTTAAACAAGCTCTTGATGTTGCTGGTTTTTGTACTCTCAAGATTTAAGTAACTGTACAACTACTTATTCACCAGATAGGAGGAAGTCAGAGTTTTTTTGTACTCTCAAGATTTAAGTAACTGTACAACAATGCATCATGGTAGACATATCTAGCACGTGTTTTTTTGTACTCTCAAGATTTAAGTAACTGTACAACTAGCCAATATGTCAGTAGAAAATGCAAACTGTTTTTTTGTACTCTCAAGATTTAAGTAACTGTACAACAACACGAGGGAAAATAAAATGCAATACGAAGTTTTTTTGTACTCTCAAGATTTAAGTAACTGTACAACTAACCACCCAATTCCCCTTCTTCAACATTTGTTTTTGTACTCTCAAGATTTAAGTAACTGTACAACTAGGATATGAAGAGAAAGATGGTCAATGGCGTTTTTGTACTCTCAAGATTTAAGTAACTGTACAACCAGCCTGATTTGTGTGATTTACAATGCCCAGTTTTTTTGTACTCTCAAGATTTAAGTAACTGTACAACAAAGCTATGAACGATGTTATAGCTACTACTAGTTTTTTTGTACTCTCAAGATTTAAGTAACTGTACAACACCTATCCAAGCCGAGATGATGATGAGACTGTTTTTTTGTACTCTCAAGATTTAAGTAACTGTACAACCTGATAACGCTGAGCTGATTGCTAAGTCAAGTTTTTGTACTCTCAAGATTTAAGTAACTGTACAACCTGATAACGCTGAGCTGATTGCTAAGTCAAGTTTTTTTGTACTCTCAAGATTTAAGTAACTGTACAACCTGATAACGCTGAGCTGATTGCTAAGTCAAGTTTTTTTGTACTCTCAAGATTTAAGTAACTGTACAACTTACCGTCTGTATCTTTGACAAAACCTTCGGTTTTTGTACTCTCAAGATTTAAGTAACTGTACAACATTTGATATTCCGTTCTTTAACGCCTGCGGGTTTTTGTACTCTCAAGATTTAAGTAACTGTACAACATAGACCACATATGCACATAACTGGCATTGGTTTTTGTACTCTCAAGATTTAAGTAACTGTACAACATAGCACTCTTTATCCTACAGCCTTCCGACGTTTTTGTACTCTCAAGATTTAAGTAACTGTACAACGATTGGTCGCAAGCAGATGAAGATTCTGGAGTTTTTGTACTCTCAAGATTTAAGTGAGTAATTAAGTTTTTCTTTACGAATCTATCCAAAAAAACCACCTATTAGGTGGTTTTTTCAGTATCTATCACTGCTTACTAGAAGAAGAACTTGAGCTGTTTGAGCTGTCGCTGCTGGATTCAGAACTGTCTTCTGAGGAGATGGTGCTTTCAAATTGTTCTGGGTGGAGCGCTCGATAGCTTGGAGCATCAAAGAGGTCAATGGTCGATTCGCCCTTGCGTTGGCTGTAGAGACTGGTTGATTGGTCTCCTTTTTCTTCCTCGATTTTCTTCAATGCTTTGAAAGAGTGGTTGTAAGAGTATTTCTTGACATCTACCTTGCCCAAGTCATTATCCTTGTAGAAGCGAATCAAGTCACCGGTTTGAATAGCGTCACTAATCTTCAGCTGAGTATTGGCAGCATTACGAATGTCATCCAGTTCTTTCTTGATGGTTTCGTCTGGATTGGTAATTTCCTCACCGGTTTGAGTGTAGTAAGTCCGTCCGTTGAAGCTAGTGTATTTTGGTGTGACAAAGTTATTGCTGGATCGGAAAGCTACGATTTGCTGATGCTGAGTTGATAGCATATCCTGGCCGACCTGAAGATAGTTTTTAGAGTCAATACCCAGCAAATGCTCCAATGTTGGCAGCATATCTACTTGACCACCGTATGTATCTATTATCTTCCCTTTGTCCATGCCAGGAATTACGACCATGTAAGGGACGCGCTGCATCATGGCATTGTCGTAGTTGGACCAGGTCTCAGAAGTCTTTCCTACAAGAGGGGCCAAGTTAGGATTGCGGGTTTGGGAAATTCCAAAATGGTCTCCGTAGAGAACGATAATAGAGTTGTCATAGAGGCCAGATTTTTTGAGATAATCAAACAAGGCCTTGACAGAAGAATCTAAATAGTTGGCAGTAGCAAAGTAGCCATTGATGGTCTCATCCTTGGTCTTAGCCAGAGGGAAGCCAATCTCGTCACCAATCAAGCTAGTCGTGTAAGGATAGTGGTTGGAAACCGTGATATATTTAACATAGAAAGGCTGCTGCAGGCGCTCCAGGTATTTGATGGAATCTTTCAGCATAATCTTGTCATTTAAGCCGTACTGGAAGGAGTTAGTGTCGTCCTGCTTAGTAAAGTAAGACGCGTCGAAGAAATAGTTATAACCCCATTGTTTATAGGCTGTATTACGATTCCAGAAGCTTCCAGCATTACCATGGAAAACAGCAGAAGTATAGCCGCCATTTTTGGAAAGAATAAAAGGTGCAGCTTGCTGGGTATTAGTACCACCGTAGTTAACCATGAAGGAGCCTTGGTTGAGACCGAAGAGCCCAGTTTCAATCATGGTTTCAGCATCAGAAGTCTTACCAGCCTTAACCTGGTTGAAGACATTTGAGAAAGCTAGAGTCGAATTGGAGTGGTAGAGGGAGTTGAGAAAAGGTGTTACCTCGTACTCTTTTCCATCTGCCTGAAGCTTATAGTCGATCAGGAATTGCTGGAAGCTTTCCAGATGGACATAGATAACATTGCGACCTTTGGCAATACCAAAGTAATCCTTGTTAGGTTCTGCATAGTGATTTTGAATGTATTCTTCTACAGGCTTTAAATCTTCAGCAGAGGCTTTGGAGCGCTCTTTGTTGGCTTGATAGGTTTGATTTCCGCTGTAGCCCAGAAAGGCTGGAAGTCCCAGTGCCCGAACGACATAGTAGTTTGAGAAACCACGGGTCAAAAGCTGAGGACGGTCAATTTCCGCCAAAAAGAGATTGGCTGTAAAAAGCATGCTAGAAAGTGCTGTGATGGCAAAGCTAGCTCTCTTATTAAATGGACGATGGTCAACTCTGATTAACTTTTTATACATGAGGTAGCCCAGGATCGGAAAATCAATCAGATAGATGATATCCCATGGTCTAAATAAGCCAAGGGCAGCCTCACCCAAGCCAGCAGAAACACTGCTGGAAGCCATCATGGTATTGACGGTTACAAAGTCACTAAATTCGCGGTAGTATACGGCATTTGAAAACAGCCAGATAAAGAGCAAAATATAAATAGAAATTGAAAATCCATAGAATATGGCGCTTCTTTTGAAATAAAGCGCTAAGCCAATAAATAATAAGCCTAAGGGGATAGGATTTACAAAGGCTAAGAAGGCCTGATAAAATCCTTGGATATCCAAATTAAAGTCGACAGTGTATGCCCACATGGTTTTTAACCAGTAGAAGCAAAGCAAGGTCAAGACAAAACCTAGTCTGGTACTCATGAAATTGAGTAATTTCCTAGTCATTTTTTTCACAAAAGTACTTCCTTGTCTTATTTCCTAAATTTTTCTGTATCGTATTAAGTATATCACATTTTGTTTTATAGGGTGAACGAAAAGTATATGCTTTGTCTAAATTAACAATCAAGCAGAATTTGCTGAGGAAGCTGGTTAGGAGGAAGTAGAAGGATAAAATAGAGGGAGCTAATGTTACTACGGGCTTGCTTTACGTAATTTTTTTGAAATATTTCTCAATATTTGATATAATTTAGAATATGAAAAAGCTTACGGTTTCTCGTTATAAGGAAGAAAAGATTCGGCAGGGTAGCCTGCTTTTAGAAAAAGAAGACTTTCCAGAGCTATCTTTTGATCATCAAGCTGTGGAGCTGGTATCAACCCAAGGAAAGTTTCTGGGCTGCGGTTATATTTCAAAGCAGAACAAGGGACTTGGCTGGCTTGTTTCTAAGCAAAAAGTAGATTTTGATAGAGATTTTTTTATTTCCTTATTTGAGAAAGCCAAGGAAAAGCGTCGTTTTTATCGTCTAGCTGAGGATATAACTGCATATCGTCTCTTTAATCAAGAGGGCGATGGTTTTGCAGGATTGACTGTTGACCAGTACGGAGACTACGCTCTCTTTTCTTGGTACAATCCTTTTGTCTTTTCTTTAAAGGAAGAAATCCTTCAAGCTTTTCAAGAAGTCTTTCCAGAATTAATGGGAGCTTATGAAAAAAATCGTTTTAAGGGGCTGGACTATGAATCAGCCCATGTCTATGGAGCTGAAGCACCAGAGGTCTTTACGGTTTTAGAAAATGGTGTGGCTTATCAAGTATTTCTAAATGATGGTCTCATGACTGGGATTTTTCTAGATCAGCATGAGGTTCGGGCCAGTCTTGTTGACGGCTTAGCCCTTGGGAAAAGCTTGTTAAATATGTTTTCCTACACAGCTGCCTTTTCTGTTGCAGCTGCTATGGGAGGTGCTAGTCAGACGACCTCAGTTGATTTAGCCAAACGTAGTCGGGAACTGTCCGAAGCTCATTTTCAAGCCAATGGTCTGACTTTAGACAATCATAGGTTTGTGGTTATGGACGTTTGATTATTTCAAATATGCCAAGCGACATGGTCTCAGCTATGATGTTATTGTTCTAGATCCACCAAGCTTTGCCCGTAATAAAAAGCAGACTTTTTCTGTCGCGAAAGATTACCATAAGCTTATCAAAGAATCACTGGAAATTTTAAATCCAAAGGGAGTGCTGATTGCCAGTACCAATGCGTCCAATGTGTCGCGTGCTAAATTTAAGAAAGAAATTGAAAAAGGTTTTGCAGGAAAGCACCATCGTTATATCAAAGAATATGGTTTGCCAGCAGACTTTAGTTATAATAAGAAAGACGAAAGTAGTAATTACTTAAAAGTTTTTACGATTAAGGTAGAAGAATGAAGTTAGTTGTCTCTGTCACCCCTAGAAATTTAGAAGAAGCTCAACAGATCGACGCGCAACGTTTTGTAGATGCGGATTTGATCGAGTGGAGAGCAGATTTCTTGGAAAAAGAAGAAATCTTAAAGGTTGCACCAGCTATTTTTGAAAAATTTGCTGGCCGTGAACTGATTTTTACACTTCGGACCAAGAATGAAGGTGGTCATATTCAGCTATCTGATGACGAATATGTGGAAATGATAAAAAAGGTAGCCCAGCTTTATCAACCAGATTATGTGGACTTTGAGTATTTCTCCCACAAGGATAAGATCGATGAAATGCTGGAATTTCCAAATCTGGTCTTGAGTTATCATAACTTTGAGGAAACTCCTGAAAATATGATGGAAATCTTGTCTGAGCTGACTAGCTTAACGCCTAAGGCTGTCAAAGTATCGGTGATGGCAAATAGTGGCCAGGATGTTTTGGACTTGATGAACTATACTCGCGGCTTTAAGACTTTAAATCCTGAGCAGGAGTATGTAACCATTTCTATGGGAAGGGTTGGACGCATCTCACGAATTGCATCTGATTTGACGGGTTCTTCTTGGTCTTTTGCTAGTTTAGATGAAGCAACAGCACCAGGTCAGATTTCTTTGAGCAGCATGAAAAAAATTCGGGATATTTTAAATGAAAATTGATGGACACACTCGTTTGGCTGCTGTCATAGCCAAGCCAATCAAGCACAGTATTTCGCCCTTTATTCATAATATGGCTTATGACCTTACAGATACCAATGCGGTTTATCTGGCTTTTGAGGTGGACAGGGAAAATCTGGAACAGGCTGTTGAAAATATTCGGCTTCATCAGATGTTGGGAGCCAATATTTCTATGCCTTATAAGCAAGAGGTAATTACTTATCTTGATGAGCTTGATGAATCAGCCTTGCTTATCGGTGCGGTCAATACGATTGTCAATCAAAATGGTCGACTTATTGGATACAATACAGATGGGTTTGGTTTTTTCAGAAGTTTGTCTAACTTTCATATTAAGGGGAAAAATCTGACAATCCTTGGTGCTGGAGGTGCAGCTTCAGCTATTATTGGTCAGGCTATGCTGGATGGAGTGGAAAAAGTCTGTGTCTTTGACCTCAGAGATAGATTGGCAGGACATCAAGAGAAAATAGAACAGATGTCTCGTCGTCTGGGTCATCCCATTCAATTACTAGCTGTTGAAGATCTAGCAGCTCTTTCTGATGCAGTCAATCAATCAGATTTATTTATCAATGCGACAGGTCTAGGGATGGATGGAAAATCACTGCCAATTCCAAGCGATTTTGCTTTTCCTAAGGGTCTGCTAGTAGCCGATATGACTTATTGTCCAGCTGAGACACCTTTTCTGCGCTTGGCTAGGGAACAAGGCCTACAGACTGTAAATGGTCTGGGGATGTTGCTTTATCAGGCTGAAAAGGCATTTGAACTGATGACAGGTAAAAAGATGCCTTCTGAAGAAATCAAAAAAGCCTTGATAGAAAAATTGGAAATATAATTTATAGTAGATAGTATGGGACATTCTTGGACTTTGTAGGCTTTGGGTGTCCATTTTCATATATAAAGGAGGCGCTTATGAAACTCAATATAAATCTTCCTCATCATCCCTATGATATCATCATCGAAAACGGGGCTTTATCTCAGGTTGGTAGCTGGCTGAGTCAGCTTTGGCAGCCTCAGAAACTAGTAATTATCACAGATAACCGGGTGGCTAGACTCTACGCAGAGAAGGTTAAACTGAGCTTGGAAGCTGCTGGCTTTAAGGTCTTTACCTTTGATTTTCTTGAAGGTGAAGCTAGTAAAAATCTAACAACTGTTAATAAAGCCTATGAATTTTTGGCAAAGGTCGGTCTGACTCGTAGCGACGGTATCGTGGCCTTGGGTGGCGGAGTTGTTGGTGATTTGGCAGGCTTTGTTGCTTCGACCTACATGCGAGGCCTTCATTTCGTGCAGATTCCGACCAGTCTGACAGCTCAAGTGGACTCCTCTATCGGTGGTAAGACAGGTGTCAATACGCCTTGGGCCAAGAATATGGTCGGGACTTTTACCCAGCCTGACGGAGTTCTGATTGACCCTCAAGTCTTGCAGACTTTGGGGAAACGTGAATTGATCGAAGGCATGGGCGAGGTGGTCAAGTACGGCTTGATTGAGGATAAGGAACTCTGGGATGAGCTGTCAGAAATGGATGGCAGTCCAGAGTCGATTTTGGAGCATGCGGAGAGCATCATTTACCATTCCTGCGATGTCAAGCGTAAGATTGTGGTCGAGGACGAGCTGGATAATGGCGTCCGCCTCTATCTGAACTTCGGCCATACCATTGGACACGCTATAGAAGCGACAGCGGGCTATGGTCAGGTCATGCACGGTGAAGCTGTGGCAATTGGCATGGTACAGGTTTCTCGTGTCGCTGAAAAGCAAGGCCTTATGCCAGCTGGGATTACTGAAGACATCATCCATATGTGCCAGAAATTTGGCTTGCCGGTGGATTACCAGCCATGGAATGAGAATGCTCTCTATCAGGCACTGACCCATGATAAGAAGGCTAGAGGCAACTCTATCAAGCTAGTACTGGTGCCCGAGCTAGGTTCAGCAAGCATTCACCAGATTCCGCTGGAAGAGATGAAAGAATTTCTGAAGAAATAAGTACCAGATGGAACCTGAGACAATTGGGGAGTCTAGATGAAAACAAACGGGCTGTCCAGCTTTTCCATCCCAGAAATAGGAGAAAATGTATGAGATACTTAACTGCAGGAGAATCCCACGGACCACGTCTGACAGCTATTATTGAGGGAGTGCCGGCTGGTCTTCCTCTGACCGCTGAATACATCAATGCTGAGCTCAAGCGCCGCCAGGGTGGGTACGGCCGCGGTGCCCGCATGAAAATTGAGAGTGACCAAGTTGAGATTACCTCTGGAGTTCGGCATGGTTTGGCTATGGGTGGCCCGATTACCCTTAATGTTACCAATCTCGATCACCAGAAGTGGCTGGAGATTATGAGTGCGGCGGATGTGGATGAAAAGAAAAAAGGGCTACGTAAGATTACCAAACCACGCCCTGGCCATGCGGACTTGGTTGGTGGTATGAAATACCGCTTTAACGATTTGCGAAATTCTCTGGAACGTTCTTCTGCCCGCGAAACGACCATGCGTGTAGCAGTTGGAGCGGTAGCCAAGCGTTTGCTGGAAGAAATTGGTGTAGAGGTGGCCAGTCATATCGTAACCTTCGGTGGCATTGATATTGATGTGCCGAACAATCTGACTGTAACAGAAATCAAAGAAAGAGCCGCCCAGTCAGAGGTTTCCATTGTCAATCCCGAGCGCGAAGAAGAAATCAAGGACTATATTGATCAGATTAAGAAAGACGGGGATACCATCGGTGGTGTCATTGAGACTATCGTTGGCGGTGTGCCAGTCGGTCTGGGCTCCTATGTCCAATGGGACAAGAAGCTGGATGCCAAGATTGCTCAAGGAGTCGTGTCCATCAACGCTTTCAAGGGAGTCGAGTTTGGTGTGGGCTTTGAAGCTGGCCGTCTCAAGGGTAGTCAAGTCATGGATGAAATCCTCTGGTCTGAGGAAGATGGCTTCACTCGCAGAACCAATAATCTAGGCGGCTTTGAGGGCGGTATGACCAATGGTCAGCCAATCGTAGTGCGTGGTGTCATGAAGCCTATTCCAACCCTTTACAAGCCACTGATGAGTGTAGATATTGAGACCCACGAGCCCTATAAGGCTACAGTAGAGCGGAGTGATCCTACGGCTCTGCCAGCAGCAGGTGTTGTCATGGAAAGCGTGGTGGCGACAGTTTTAGCCACCGAAGTTCTGGAGAAATTCTCTTCGGACAATCTGGAAGAACTCAAGGACGCGGTAGCCCGCCATCGGGAGTCTGTCAAGAACTTTTAGAAGTAAGGAGAAGGGCATGGAGAGAAAAACAGTCTATATCGCAGGTCTGGGACTGATTGGAGCTTCCTTGGCTCTGGGCATTAGGCGAGCTCATCCTGAGATTGAAATTCTCGGCTACAATCGCAGTGAAGAATCTCGCAGAGTCGCTTTAGAACGTGGAATGGTAGACCGGGTAACGGATGACTTTGCCACTTTTGCACCATTGGCTGATGTGATTATTCTGGCTGTGCCCATCAAGCAGACCATAGCATTTATCAAGGATCTAGCGGATCTGAACCTGAAGGAAAATGTTATCATCTCAGATGCTGGATCGACCAAGGCCGAGATTGTGGCAACTGCAGAAAAGTATCTGCAGAATAAGCCCGTCCGCTTTGTTGGAGCTCATCCAATGGCCGGAAGTCACAAGACCGGAGCCAAGGCAGCCCATGTCACCCTCTTTGAAAATGCCTATTATATCTTCACGCCCTCAAGCCTGACCAAACCTGGTACTCTTGAAGAAATGAAGGACTTACTGAGCGGTCTCCAGGCCCGCTTTATCCAGGTAGATGCAGTCGAGCACGACCGAGTGACCAGTCAAATCAGTCATTTTCCGCATATTCTAGCCTCCAGCCTTATGGAGCAAACTGCAGCTTATAGCCAAGAGCATGAGCTGACCCAGTCTTTTGCAGCCGGTGGTTTTCGTGATATGACGCGAATTGCAGAGAGTGAGCCGGGTATGTGGACCTCTATCCTCTTGACCAATCCGCAAGCCATTTTGGAGCGGCTGGAAGATTTTAAAAACCAGCTAGACAAGGTAGCTGCAGCGATTGAGGCTAAGGACGAGACCGCAATCTGGGAATTTTTCGATCGAGGACGGCAGAGTCGTAAACAGATGGAAATTCATAAACGAGCTGGTGTGGATAGCTTTTACGATCTTTTTGTCGAGGTGCCTGATGAAGAAGGAGCCATTCTTAGCGTCTTAGAACTACTGAGAGGGATCTCTGTTGTCAACATTCGTATCAACGAGGAAAACCGTGAAGATATCAACGGTATTCTGCAAATCACCTTTAAAAATCGTCAAGATTTAGAAAAATCTGCTAAAATAGTAAGAGAAAATACAAGATATCAGGTATTTTTAAATTAAAGAAATGGAGAAATACTATGTCAAATATTTATGATCTAGCTAATGAACTCAACCGTACTTTCCGTGAGCTACCTGAGTACAAGGCGGTTTTGGAGAGCAAGGCAGCTATTGATGCAGATAGTGAAGCCAAGTCTCTTTTTGACGATTATATTGCTTTCCAAGGAAAAATCCAGCAATTAATGCAGACAGGACAAATGCCAACACCAGAGTTGCAAGAAGAAATGAAGTCATTCGGAGAAAAAATCCAAGCCAATGCAATTGTGACGGAGTTCTTCACGAAGCAGCAACAACTTTCTGTTTACTTGTCTGATATTGAACGCATTGTCTTTGAGCCAATTCAAGATTTAATGAAATAAAAGCTGACAGTCTGTTTTCTCTTTTGAGTCAACAGGCTTTTTGCTTTAAAGACTTGATTTTTGATGCTTTCTGAGTATAATGAATCATAACGAAAAGGAAATGAGAGGAATTTCTATGTCACGAAAAGTTGCTATTATTGGGATGGGAAATGTTGGCGCTGCGGTCGCTCATGGTTTGATTGCACAAGGAGCTTTTGATGATTATGTGTTGATTGATACCAATGAAGCTAAGGTCAAGGCTGATGCATTAGACTTTCAAGATGCTGCAGCCAATCTCAATCATCATGCTAATATCACAGTTAATTCTTATGAAGCCTTAGCGGATGCTGATATTATTATTTCAGCTTTGGGGAATATCAAATTACAAGACAATCCAAATGCTGACCGATTTGTAGAGCTACCTTTCACTTCAAAAGAGGTGATTGAAGTTTCCAAAAAAATCAAGGAAGTAGGCTTTAAAGGGATTTTGATTGCCATCACGAACCCAGTTGATGTTGTGACCAGCCTATACCAGCATTATACAGGTCTTCCGAAAGAAAGAGTGATTGGGACTGGCACCTTGCTGGATACTGCAAGAATGAAGAGGGCAGTTGGAGTCCGGTTTGGAGTTGATCCTCGCAGTGTTTACGGCTATAATCTGGGTGAGCATGGAAATTCCCAGTTTACCGCTTGGAGCCAAGTTCGAGTTAAGGGGCAGCCTATTAGCAAGCTGACTTCAGAAGAAGTTTTAGAAGAAATTGGCACGGAAGCTATGAGGGGTGGTCACACCGTCTTTTACGGGAAAAATATACTTCTTATGGGATTGCTAGTGCGGCTATCCGTCTGGCCTTGGCTGTCATATCAGATGCCCATGAGGAACTACCTGTGACAAATTACTATGCACCGCTTGATACCTATTTAAGCTATCCAGCTCTTGTTGGTCGTTCAGGCATTATCGAACAGTTACAATTAACCTTGACAGAAGAGGAAGAAGCTAAATTAGCTCGTTCGGCCCAATTTATTCAAGATAAGTTTTCAGAACATATTTAATCAGTCAAAAAAAGACCTAATCCTATAACACTCTAATAGATTTAGAGTGTTTTTGTCTTTAGAAAAGGCTGATCTTCATTTGTTTTCATGCTCTATTTGTGTTAAAATGAAAGGAAACAATTGTGCGAGGTATTCCATGAAACTAAGGACCAATGCAAAAGGTTTAAGAGGAAGTTTGCGTGTGCCAGGTGATAAGTCAATTAGTCATCGCTCCATTATTTTTGGGAGCTTGGCCAAGGGTGTTACCAAAGTTCATGATATTTTGCGTGGAGAGGATGTCCTCTCAACTATGCAGGTTTTTCGAGAGATGGGAGTTCAAATCGAGGATAAGGGAGATCTTGTTGAAATCCATGGCTGTGGCTTTGATGGTTTGCAGGAACCTCAGCGTCCAATTGATATGGGGAATTCAGGTACCTCTATGCGCTTGATTGCTGGCGTTTTAGCTGGTCGGAACTTTTCTGCACAGATGGTAGGAGATGACAGCTTGTCTAAGAGACCTATGGATCGGATCAGCCTACCTTTGCGACAGATGGGAGTTGAGATTGCTGGTCAAACAGAGCGGGATTTACCTCCTTTGACTATTCAAGGCAATCCAAAATTAAAACCCATTCAATATCAATTGCCTATTGCTTCGGCTCAGGTGAAGTCAGCCCTCATTTTTGCAGCTCTACAAGCGCAAGGCGAGTCGCTGATTATCGAAAAAGATTTGACACGAAACCATACGGAAGATATGCTTTTGCAATTTGGCGGTCAGCTAAAGGTGGACGGCAAGGAGATTCGAGTAGCGGGTAAACAAGAACTACAAGCTCAGGAAGTTGTTGTTCCTGGAGATATTTCTAGTGCAGCTTTCTGGCTGGTAGCCGGTCTGATTGTTCCAAACTCTAAAATCACTCTGACCAATGTCGGTATCAATGAGACTCGGACAGGCATCTTAGATGTGATTCAAGCCATGGGAGGCAAGTTATCAGTGTCTGAGCTTGATGAAGTAGCCAAGTCGGCAACCATCACTGTTGAAAGCTCGGATCTGCATGGAACACAAATCAGTGGAGAGCTAATTCCTCGCTTAATCGATGAGTTGCCTATCATTGCTCTGCTAGCGACTCAAGCTGAGGGACAAACCCTGATCCGAGACGCTGAGGAGTTGAAAGTTAAAGAGACTGACCGAATTCAGGTTGTAGCTGATGCACTCAATAGTATGGGGGCAGACATCCAGCCGACAGCTGATGGAATGATTATCCAAGGAAAAACGTCTTTAAAAGGAGCTTCTGTTCATACATATGGAGACCATCGTATCGGTATGATGACCGCCATTGCAGCACTTTTAGTAAAAGATGGAAACGTGGAGCTTGAGAGGGCAGAAGCAATCAATACCAGCTATCCAGACTTTTTTGCTCATTTGGAGGACTTAGTGAATGTCTAAAATTTTATTAGGATTTATGGGGGCAGGCAAGACTACTGTCGGTCGCCTTCTGGATCCCAATTTTCATGATATGGATGAGCTGATTGTTAATCAGATTGGGATGTCTATTAATGACTTCTTTGCTCAGGAAGGTGAAGAGGCATTCCGAAAGATAGAGACAGCAACCTTGGAGAGTTTACTATCAAATCAGGCAAAAATCATCTCTCCAGGTGGAGGAATTGTGGTCAATCCACATAATCGAGACCTGCTTGAAAAGAATCCATATAATATTTATCTACGAGTGGATTTTGATACTCTGTATAAGCGCATTGAGAATGATCTTGCCATGCAACGTCCACTTTACTTAAACAACACGAGAGAAGAATTTAAGAAAATTTTTGAAGCTCGCTTACCTCTTTATGAGAAAATTGCTACGCATATCATTGATGTAGCAGGAAAAACACCAGAAGAAATTGCGGAGATGATTCGATGCTTGTAGGCTATCTTGGGCCCAAGGGCTCTTTTTCTCATCAAGTGGCTCAAAAAGCTTTTCCAGAAGCAAATTTAGAGCCCTATCCAAACATTACAGAAGTCATCATGGCTTATGAAAGAGGTCAAGTGGACCTATCAATTGTTCCAGTTGAAAATTCAATTGAAGGAAGTGTTCATGAGACTTTGGACTATCTCTTTCATCAGGCCCAGATTCAAGCTGTAGCAGAGCTGATTCAACCAATTAAGCAACAGCTCCTAGCCTGTCAGACTGATGGACCGATAGAGACAATCTTTTCTCACCCACAAGCTCTTGCTCAGTCTAAGACTTATATTCAGGAGCATTATCCAAATGCTAAGCTGGAAGTAACTGCTAGTACAGCTGCAGCAGCACGGTTAGTAGCAAAACATCCAGAGAAGCCTATGCTGCTATTGCACCAGAAACGGCTGCTGAGGAGTATGGCTTGCAACTTGTGGCAAGAGATATCCAAGAAATGAGTGAAAATTTCACACGTTTTTGGGTTTTAGGCTGTAAGAGACCGGCGTTCACTTTAGAAAAACTTGCTCCCAAAAAGACCTTGGGCTTGACTTTGCCTGACAATATACCGGGTGCTCTCTATAAGGCCTTGTCTGTCTTTGCTTGGCGAGGGATCGACTTGACCAAGATTGAAAGTCGACCTCTAAAGACAGCACTGGGAGAGTATTTTTTTATCATTGATGTCAATGGTGAACAGGAGTCTCTGCTCCAATTTGCTTTGGAAGAATTAACAGCTATCGGAATTACTTATAAAATTTTAGGACAATACAGTGTCCATCTTATTGCATAAATGTCGGGGGGAATTATGGCGAAACAACAAGACAATCTGAGCCATCATGAACAATTACGTTTAGATTATTTATATAAAAACTTTCATTATTTAAATGAGCGGGAACAGGAAGAATATAACTATCTGATGCGTAAGGCTCAGGGAGAAATTTTTGAGCCTAGCTACAGAGAAGAGGAAAAGCCTGTTTCTGACAAGTTGGAAGACTCTTTACCTGTTTACCCAAATAGAACAAACCGCAGAAAGGATCGGCAACAGTCCGAAAAAGTAGAGAAGCCTAAAAAACGGCGGATAGAAAAGCCGATTCAGACTGACTCAGGTCCCGAGGGAGAGGAAAAGAAACCCAAAAAACGCAAGAAAAAATGGACCTTTGGTCGTGTCTTGAAATGGGTGCTTACTTTTATCGTTCTCGTATTAGCTGGAATGCTTGTCATGTTTATCAAAGGAGTCTGGTCAGTACCAGCTGAAAACAAACCGACAGCTGAAGTCTTTCATGGTGAAGATAGTCCAAATGGAACCAATATCCTTATTTTAGGGACAGATGGTCGTGTTGGGCAGACTTCTGATGAAACGAGAACTGATACTATCATGGTTCTCAATGTTGGTGGCAAGACAAGAAACTGAAATTAGTCAGCTTCATGCGGGATACTCTGGTTAATATTGAAGGTGTCAGTCAGCCTGGTGAGTATGATCAGAAGCTCAACTCAGCCTATACCATTGGTGAGCAAAATAATCACCAGGGGGCAGAATTGGTGCGTGAAATGCTCAAGGATAATTTTGATATCAATATCAAATACTATGCCTTGGTAGACTTTTCAACCTTTGCGACAGCTATTGACACGCTCTTTCCAGAAGGCGTTGAGATGAATGCAAAATTTTCAACGATTGATGGCCAGCCTGTAATGGAAGTAGAAGTCCCAGATGACCTCAATATGAAGGATGGCGTGGTTCCCAATCAAACGATTAAAGTCGGTCCGCAGCGGATGGATGGCAGAACCTTGCTCAACTATGCGCGTTTTCGTAAGGACGACGAAGGTGACTTTGGTCGGACTCGTCGCCAGCAGGAAGTATTGACAGCCGTGATCCAGCAATCCAAAAATCCAATGAAACTCTTTTCAGGCTCAGAGGCTTTGGGTAAGGTCTATGCAATGACCTCTACAAATCTACCTTACACTTTTCCTTTGACCAATAGCTGGTCTCTCTTGAGTGGGGCAGCTGGTGGAGTTGAACGTGTCACCATTCCTGACTTAGGTGACTGGCAAGATGCCTATGACATGTACGGTGGCCAAGGTCTTTTGATCGACTTTGAAGCCTATAAGGCCAAATTACAGCAAATGGGCTTGAGATAGATATCTATGATATAATGGAAGGTAGGACAAGTTTCTACCTTTTCTTTTTGGAAAATGGCAGAGCGATAAAGCAGAAAGAGAAAAATATGTTAAAGAAAAATGATATTGTAGAAGTTGAAATTGTTGATTTGACTCATGAAGGTGCTGGGGTTGCCAAGGTTGATGGCTTGGTTTTCTTTGTAGAAAATGCTCTACCGACTGAAAAAATCCTTATGCGGGTCCTCAAGGTCAATAAAAAGATTGGCTATGGGAAAGTTGAGCAATACCTTACTCAATCCCCACACCGCAATCAAGACCTAGACCTCGCTTATCTACGTACGGGTATTGCTGACTTGGGGCATCTTGCCTATCCTGAGCAGCTCAAGTTTAAAACCAAGCAAGTCAAAGACAGTCTCTACAAGATTGCAGGAATTTCTGATGTAGAAGTTGCTGAAACCCTTGGTATGGAAGATCCAGTCAAGTATCGTAACAAGGCGCAGGTACCTGTTCGTCGAGTGAATGGTGTCTTGGAAACTGGCTTTTTCCGTAAGAATTCGCATAACCTTATGCCCCTTGAAGATTTCTTTATTCAAGATCCTGTCATTGACCAAGTCGTGGTGGCTCTTCGAGATCTGCTCCGTCGTTTTGATTTGAAGCCTTATGATGAAAAGGAGCAGTCTGGCTTGATTCGGAACCTCGTTGTGCGACGCGGGCACTACTCAGGACAAATCATGGTCATTTTAGTAACGACTCGTCCGAAAGTTTTCCGTGTTGAACTATTGATTGAACAACTAATCAAGCAGTTCCCAGAGATTGTGTCTGTCATGCAAAATATCAACGACCAAAATACCAATGCTATTTTTGGCAAGAAGTGGAAGACCCTTTATGGTCAAGACTATATTACGGACCAAATGTTGGGAAATGATTTCCAAATTTCAGGACCAGCTTTCTACCAGGTTAATACAGAAATGGCTGAAGAGCTCTATCAGACAGCCATTGACTTTGCAGGATTAAAAGAAGATGACGTGGTTATCGATGCCTACTCAGGAATTGGAACGATTGGTCTCTCTGTCGCTAAGCATGTCAAGGAAGTCTATGGTGTAGAGGTTATTCCAGAAGCGGTTGAAAATAGCCGAAAGAATGCGGCAATCAACGGGATTACCAACGCCCACTATGTATGTGATACAGCTGAAAATGCAATGAGGAGCTGGCTAAAGGAAGGTATTCAACCCACTGTAATCTTGGTTGATCCTCCACGCAAGGGCTTGACCGAAAGCTTTATCAAAGCAAGCGCCCAAACAGGAGCAGACCGCATTGCCTATATCTCCTGCAATGTCGCAACTATGGCACGTGATATCAAGCTATATCAAGAATTGGGATATGAATTGAAGAAAGTCCAGCCAGTGGATCTGTTTCCACAGACGCATCATGTTGAGGTTGTAGGACTGCTGGAGAGAAAGGGATAAAGCCCACCGTTTCAGGGTTTACAAAAGACTTGATATTCGGCCTTTTTGAATTTTCGAGTGAAGTATAAATCTAACAGTCTGAAGTGATGAAGAAGGTTGATAGAAATTTGCGCAAAGGAGATTACCTGTATTTGGATGGTTTACATATGGACCATTTTGAAGTTTTTGATAAACGTGGTAATTTGAAATCTGTACTTAATCTTGATGGTACTTTAAACACAGATAAGTTATTAAAAGCTAAAGGAAGGAAATTACATTGAAGGAAGAAATCTATAAACTTTATGAGGTGTGTAAACGATTCAATTCGAGGCTAGGATACTCGTTAGAAGAAAATAAAAAATTGAAAGATTTTAAAGAATTGATAGATGATAATCTATCTGATGACTTTCAAGAGCTTATGTCAGGTATTTCAGCATTCAAGGAAGAAATAATTGATCAAAGTATAGCTGATGAGCAATACAGTCAATTCTATTACGAGTTATTGTCTTCGATGGCTAACTTTTCTTCTTACTTTGCAGATTTGCATGAAATAATTTTTGATCTAAACAAAAGACGCAGATTTAAAATGGGAGAAATTACCAAAGAGGAATTAGTCAGTTCAGATGAAATAATTTTAGACGATGAGGACGATGAATCTGGAAATTAAAGAATAGATATTTATTGTTTTTCTAAACGCATTAAAGATTTTGTCCGGCGGATGATGTAGTACGAGGAGTAGGTGGTTCTGGTAGGACGGAGCGAGTCTATGATGATATTATTCCAACAGTTAAAAATGGTAAATTTAATGAGTGGTTTGATAATTTAGCTCCAGAAGAACTAGAGAAATTATGGGAAATCCCAGAATTACGTAAAAAAATCGAAGATAGAATAAGAAGACCAGGTGGCTACCATGAATGGCATCTTGTTTCTCGGACTCCTCAATTTAAAAAATGGGGAGTTTCCATGGATGATATCAAAGAAATGAGAAGTTTAATTGAAGATGTGCAGTTCATAAATCCTCGTGGAGTACATGGAGGACGGGGTTCTACAAAAGCTCATAATGAGATATTAAAAATTATTGATTCGTCATATGATTATGAGGAATTTGCACACAGATTAAATGAATGGGCAAGTCGAAGAATGAAAAATGGAATTTTAGATTTACCAGAAGGATTGAGAAGGTATTAAAAATGAAACAAAAAGTATCGTTATGGCTTGGTAATTTTGCCAGTCAAGAAGAATTTCAAGAATACTTCAAAATTTCATATAAAGAGGATGGGGATAGCGTTTCTTCAGAATTTGAGACAGACTTTCATTTGTCGTACTACGATAGAGATTTAGTTGAAAAAGATTGGGTTGATGTTTCTGAAAATAATATTGATGTTTTGCTTGAAGGTTTCTCATACGATGAAGAGATTATTATGCAGTTTCCTAAAATATCATCAACCTATAATACAATTGTTTTGATTTATGATTTTGATTATTCTAAAGAAGAATTAAAAGTAAGTAACAATGGTTCTGGGACATTAAAGTTTATTGGTATCGCAGAATACGATTACCAAGCGTAGCATATAAGGAATTCTGGCACATCATCACCCCATCCAAGCCTGGCTGAAGGATCGCTCGAATGGGATTGGTTCCTGGTGGGGCGATGTTGTTGAGGGAACACGAAATCTGCCTATTCCACAGGACTTGAAAGATACACTCCTGTTTGCGGAAGGTTTTATTGGTTCAGCTGGAAGTATGGTTTCAGATACTGCCATCGGAGCTGTAGATTTGACTCAGATCATTGGCATTGCTAGTATTGATGGCGTCAATCGCTTAACAGGAGGTCGAACTCCAGAGTGGATGAAGCGGGACTTGCAAGGAACGGCAGATAACCTGTCTAGCCTTGCGGAGTTAGGAGTAGGAACTTACACTGCTCTGACGGATCCAGGAGCGGCTCAGCGTGGTCAGGATCCCAATGCTAGTTATGCGGATAAGGCAGCTTATCGTGCTCAGGAGACAGGGAAAGCCCTCTGGGATAAAGTTACCCATATGGATGCCTATGATGCAGGAGGCTTGACCTTTGAGATTGCCAGTCTTTTTGTCGGCCCAGCAGCTGTAGGGAAGATGGCTAAGGGCACGAAACTCGGAGCTAAGGCAGCTGAGATGATTCAGTTAGCCAAGAACAGTACCAAGGCAAGAATTCTGACAAATGTCGAAATGGGGTTCAAAGGTTGACAATATCCTAGCGAAGAGCAATAATGTCATTGGGAAATTTGGGGAGAAATTATTAGATACCCGAATCCCGGTTGGCATTCGTAAAAAGGCATTTGCCTTTGCGGGAGGTATGGGAACCATGCCTACCTTCAGCGTTGAGAGTAAGACTCTGCGTGATGTGATGCACTTCTCAAGCAAACATGCGGATGATGTTGTGAGAGGTTTAGGTGGTTCTGGGAAGGCGGAGAGAGTCACACAAGCTGTCAATAATATGTCGGAGTTTTTTGAAACAGAATTTGGACAAAAGATTGTGGGAAGCCTTAGAAAGACTAAGAAGAAGTATGACGGGCAGAGTGTTTATGAGGTGACTAAAGATATAGATGATATTTTGAAAAAAGGAGATAAATTGTACTTAGATGGTCTGCATAAAGATCATTTTGAGGTATTCAATAAAAGAGGTAAAGTAAAGGATGTTCTTAATCTTGATGGAACTTCTAATAGTAAAAAATTTAATTTAGCTTCTGGAAGGAGATTAAAATGATTAGTTCAGAGTTAAAAGATGTAATGAAACGATTGACTATTCTTAATGAGAACAATAAAGGTGTGCTACTTAGAGAAGAAAGTATCAGAGATATAGACAATACGATAAATATCTTTCTAAAAAAATATGAAGATCGTTTTTATGAAGGATTAAGATTGTTTAACAAGATAGACATTACTACAATTTCCTCTTCAGAGAATTCAGATTATACTATTGCTTTCTATAATCTATTAACTGGAATTAGGGGGATAATCGATTGTTTTGATGACTTTGATGATATTTTAGTTGAATTGAATAAAAACTTCATGTATCAAAGTGGCGAAATCACAAAAGAAGAATGGGAAAGTTCAGGGGAAGTAGTCTTGGATGACGAAGAAAATGAATTTGGAGATTGAAGAATAGATATTGATTCCTCGCTTTTTATGTTCACTAGGAGGAAGGCTAATGGGATTTTATGTCGATATTGCGGAGCTTCAGAAAGCCCAAGAGGCCTATATGAAGATGGTCGCAACTGCTCAGAGTCAGTTGGATACTGCTAAAAATGGGATGAATGCCATCATCACCAGTAATTCCATGCATGGAGAAGTTGGGAAAGCGATTACGAATGAGATCAATAATGTTCATAACCCCGTGATTGTTGGCTTAAAGAATGGCTTAGAATTTCTAGGTTCTGAGTTTTCCAAGACGATCACGGATTTTCAGAATCTTGTTGGCGAAACCTCTGCAACAGCAGTTTTAGCAGAAGAAACTTTGGATGATGCGGTCAAGAAGCTGAATGAAGCCGATGAGAAACACAAGGTGATGGATACCAATTTCAAGAGTATCTATGATGGGATTTCGAGTCTCTATCACCTGAGTGCTCCCTTAAGCAGCACCTTCTATACTAATACCCAGACAGCTCGGAAGTATGTTCAGGATACGAAGAATAAGGTCAATGCCTTTGATAAGATGACGACAACCAGCAGTACGGAACAGCTTTAGTGCTTTAGGTAGCCAGATGGCGGCTGCTGGAAGAGTGAAGAGTCTGAGTTATAGTGATCCTGTTTTAACTAACTTTGTGGCGCATGAAGATCTCGGTAAAGCGATTTATGAGATGGATCAGCAGTATGGTATCTCTGCCAAGGACTTGGATTCTTACTACGACGAAGTCGTCAACCAGAAAGTCTTGAAAGATTGGTGTAGCATTTATGACAGCAAGTACTCGCCAAGCAACTATGGCGATATCAAAATTGAACCCCAGCGGGAGAATTGGTAGTAAGTTGTATAAGAAACTATGAAATAACTTTCAAACAGTTTTACTCATTTTTATTAGGGTGTTTGGAATAAGACAGTATACTTTTCGTTCAAAAGTGTTATTTAAATGTTGATTCATTCACTTTCATTCTACAATATAGAAGTTTGCTAGCACCACATGTCGAATGTGTGAGTTTGTTAGTGAAACGTAGCTAATCCTCAAAATAAAGAAACTAAAACTCCATTATTTCGAGATGACAGCCTAAATTGGCTTTAAGGAGGTGTTATATTGATAGAGAGCAGACCTGAGTTTGATAAAGTCACATCCTTTGATGAATTTAATAAATACTATTGGTATCGTGATGAACTTTCACAGATATGCAAGTCATTAGGGCTTGAATATAGAGGTACAAAACAAGAACTCAATCATATTATTGAGCAGTACTTTAAGGGTAATTTGATTAAAAAATCATCAATAAAAAGGAAAAAGAAACAAGTGGAAGTCGTTACCTTAGACACGCCCTTACTTGATTGTGGTTTCTCCTTTAATTCACACTTTAGAGAATATTTCTCAACTTTAACAGATGTTTCGCCCTTTAAATTTACTGCTGATATGGCGACTGCTTGGAGAAAAGTAAAAAGAGAAAATGATTTGAGTTTTACAATCCAAGATATGCTAAAAGTTTATTATGGAAACTCAGACTATGCTAAGTATGACCATTCGGTTTGTCAATGGAATCAATTTCTAAAGGATTTCTGTGCAGACGAAAATAGTCGCAACTACTCAAACAAATTAAAAGTTGCTTCTATTCTTTGGAAAGAAGTTAGAAATTCAAAAAATGAAAAAATTTACTCAAAGAATCTTTTAACTGAATATGCTGATAAAGTAAAAGAGTATGGCAAGTAGAAATGTCAGTCGAAACCAATAGTTCACAAGGAGGAATACCATGCTAGGAGCAATTACTGGAGACATTGTAGGTTCAGTTTACGAATGGAACAATATCAAAACAAAGGATTTTCCTTTGTTCAGGGACGATTGTTTTTTTACAGATGACACTGTTATGACCTGCGCTGTTGCTGAGGCTATTATGAAGGGTGGTCAGAAAGATAACTTTATTGACGCCATGAAGAAATATGGCAAAATGTATCCCGATGCAGGCTACGGTGCTCGGTTTAGTAGTTGGATCAATAGTGACAATCGTGATCCTTACAATAGCTTTGGAAATGGATCTGCTATGCGTGTTTCTCCCTGTGCTTGGGTTATGGACTGTGGTTTTTGTGCGAGAACTGGTATGACACCATCAGCTAGGGAGTTTGCACGACTTTCTGCAGAAGTCACCCATAATCATCCTGAAGGTATCAAAGGCGCCATGGCGACAACTGATGCGATCTTTCTGTGTCGTTATTACTTTGGAGGTTATTGTGGGGATTATGAGCAACCAATCAACGACAATCCTACAGAGTGTAAAAGACGGATCAAGGATTATATTGAGCAGGAGTACGGTTACAATCTATCTCAAACTCTAGATGAAATCCGCCCTACTTACCGTTTCAATGAAACTTGTCAGGATACCGTACCCCAGGCCATTATTGCATTTCTGGAAAGTAGAGACTTCGAAGATGCTATTAGAAATGCCATCTCCCTTGGTGGCGATAGTGATACTCTTGCTGCAATAACGGGGAGCATAGCTGAGGCAGCATATGGTATTCCTGATTGGATCAAGGAAAAGGCCTATTCCTATCTGGATGAACCGTTAAAGGATGTAATTAGCCGATGGAAAAAGTTCATTCTAGGAGGATAATAGAGGCTTTTGGTGTTACATACACATTTTATACAAAATATTAAGCCCTTATATCCCTGTCTAGATAAAAAACGACTATCTAAGTTGGTAAATAACTTCAGGAGGTTTATGCGTTATGCTTAGATCTTATGTAACTAAAAAGTATTTATTCTTCTATTTTGTGGCGATTATGATTACCTGGCTGGAGGCTGTCATTACACCAGCTTTGATTCAGTATATTGTCTCTAGTTTTACCAATCACCAGTTGCATTTGCTGTGGCAGGTCTTGATTTGGGGGATTGTGGGAAATTTGATTCTCTTACTAGGTTTGGCGGGGAAACGCTATTACTATGCACGAGTGCTGACGGACTTCAAGTCGGGCATTAAGCGGGCCATCTTTCAGACTTTCTTATATAGCCGTCGGATAGCGGATGAAGAGGTTTTGTCCGACCTGGAAAATGATGTGAAACAGCTAGAAGATAACTATATTGAGCCTACTGTCATTATCATTTCTTCTTTGGGATTTACAACCGTCTCCATCTCTTATGCACTCTGGACTAATTTTTATCTCGGCTTGCTCTTTATCGTTTTTTATTCGATACCTGTTCTTTGTAGTAGCATAGGTTCCAAACGCTTGGATGCGATTTCTGAGCAGAAGTCCATAGCTAACCAAAGCTATGTCTCTCAAGTGACCAATATGATTGCAGGTGCTCGTCCCATACGGCATTATCGGGGACAAAGCTTATTTTACAAACTGTTTTCCAAAGATTTACACAAGACTTTAGAGCAAGAAGTCGCCTATGAAAAGCAACGGACTTTAAACAGTCTCTTTATCAATGGGATTGATGCCTTTTGCTCGGTTGCGCCTATTGTCATTGGTGGTTTCATGACTTATTATAACTACCTATCTGCAGCCAGCTTTGTTGGGATTTACCTAGTATCGCATAATATTGGCTACCAATTTCAAGAGCTATCTTACTTTATCAATACTAGAAAATCAGCCAAGTCTCTCTGTGATAAATATCAAAACTTGCTGGGAGATGAGTTGACGATGCCTTCTGTTCTTGAAGGTTCCGTCTTTCCTATCCAGCTAGAGCAGGTTAGTGTAGAGCGTGATGGTCAAGAAATCCTAGCCCCTTGTGACCTTACCATTGAGGAAGGGGAAAAGATTGCCATTATCGGAGAAAGCGGGTCTGGGAAAACAACCTTACTGAACCTCATCTATGGAGAAATTATGCCTAGTCAAGGTCGGATCCACTATCACGGACAAGAGCTAAGCTCAGATGAACTCTATCAGGCAGGAGCCTACATTCTCCAGTCTAGTCATGTCTTTGATGGATTGACACTAGAGGGAAATATTGCTCTGGGGCAAGAACTTGATTCTGTAAGGATGGAAGAGATTCTGCAGCAAACCGGTTTGAAAGGTCTCCAAGGCAAAACACCTAGCAACCAAACTCTGTCAGGCGGTGAGAAGCAGCGGCTAGAAATTGCTCGCGCGCTCTATCACAATCGTCAATTTATCCTGGCTGATGAGGTCAAGGCCAATCTGGATCTTAAATCAAGAGAAAATCAGTCAACTCCTTTTCTCTCTCCCACAAGCACTTGTAGAAGTGATTCATCACTACAGCGAAGAGGACTTGAAGCGCTATGATAAGGTGATAAAACTGGATAAATAGGATGATACATAGTTTACAACAAGGAGTGGCAGAGGCCACTCTTTGTTGTGAGTTGGTGAATAGGATATAAATAGGCTACACTGTATTAGACATAGAATTTCCATTCTAGTGGAAAACATTTTCTATATGGAGTCTAGTTTAGTGTAGCCTATTTATTTTATGCTGAGTATGAATAGATCAGAGGTGATTGCAACTTGAAAACTAGGATAATTTTTGGAAATTAAATAGGTTTCGTCACTTACTTAAATTAGAATGTTGCTTAGTAATTTTTTTAAAGTAATCATCCCATTCGTTCATCGTTTCGGGACTGAGAATGATATTAACTGTTTCTAGGATTGTACTATGTGTTTTTATGGCTTTTTCCCTATTTCCCCATAGATAGTCATACATAGCCTGAAGTTCATGTAGATAAAGCTTTTCAAATAAAAAGTAGTTTGGATATTTCTTTTGGAACAGTAAGCATAAAAGTTTTTGACTTGCTCCTTGCTCTTTTCGTTCAATAAAAGCAGAAAGGCAGTTTAGGACTGTATCAATCTTGATTCGATCAAGGTTATTTTTTGGTGATTGAGGAATACTATCTAGAATGGTATTAGTAAATACTACCAGAGCTTCAGTTGTGAAATATGGAACGAGATTTCCAAATAGCCCTACGTCAAGGTTCGTCCAATATTCTAATGAAAAAAAGTAGTCAGTCAACTGAAGTATGACCTCTTGTTTAACTGTCTCATGTTGTAGTTCACAGATCATAACCTCAAGAACGAGTGAGATAATAAGATAAATATATTGCTCTTTTTTTGAAGATAACTCCAAAAGCTCTTTTTTTACTTTAGAGAGTGTCTGAATATCGTTATTACTCAAAGCATCCTCTATTTGTTGTATTATTTTGTAAAAATCATCATCTTGAAAATCCTTCCACTCAAAAAATTCATTAATTTCAACTATCATGAATCCTAACAGTTTAAAGAGTACATCTTTAGAAAGGTTCGTATGGCCGTTTTCAAAGTCAGAAATACTTGTTGCAGAGCCAGCAATTTTGCCGAGTGTTTTCAGGGAAAGTTTTCTTTGCTTTCGAATTACTTTAAATTTTTCTCGATTATTCATGTTCGGATTTCCGAAAATTCTCTTTCTTAAGTTTCTAACATTATATAATAGAAGCATTAAAAATGAAAGGAGAAGAAGCATGGTTGTAAATGAAATTATTAATACGCGCTTGTCCAAAACGTGATATTTTTAACGAACGTAGCTTTGATGAAAAATGCAAACAAATACAACAAAATATTATACAAAATTTTGAACTCGCTATCTTATCTAATAAAAGTAAACTACGAATTAAAGGTTGAATGATATGAAGACAATTCTAGAGAATATCTCAAAATTAAAATTATTTGTCTATATACTGTTTTCAATGCTCTATTCTTTACAAGGCTTACTTACGTCTTTTCTCATACAGATTGCAGGGGAAATTGACGTGAATAATACTCAGATGGTTCTAACATTTGGACTGGGAGGAGTGCTGTTATATATATTTGTTTATGCATGTATGTATATAAATAATATCCTAGTACGTGCAATAATTGAAGATTTTAATGTCCTAATTTCTAAAAAGGCCATTGAAAATTTTTATCAAAAAAGATTAAATTATACCTCTGAAGAGCTAAACTCCTTTTTGACACAGGATATTCCAATGTTTTGGCAGGAATACTTAGTTTCTTTGATCGTTTATCCCATCTACGTATTATCTATTCTTGCTTCAGTGTCATATCTCCTCATACAAAATATCCAAGTAGGTCTGCTATTTACAATCGGGGGATTTTTAATGATTATACCTCAGTTTATATTTAATAAAATGTTACAGAAGAGAGGAGAAGAGCTAAGCACTGCGAGAGTAAATAGTATGACATCTATTACAGATTTTACAAAAGGAATAGATACAATTCGTAGTAATCAAGCAAGTAAACAGTTTTCATCCCATGTTTTGGACGAAATCAAGAATACGGAGAAAAAACAATACCGATATTATACAAGTCATAATCTGGTCATGTTTTGGACGGGGCCTCTGAAAGGAATTGGCTTAGTGGTTCCACTAATGATAGGTTTGTTTTTTATTAAGTCAACTTCTATCACACTTACAACTTTACTAGCCATGATGACTGCGTCCATGAATTTAATTTCTCCATTACAACAACTTTTAGAAGGAACCTCTAGCTTGCAATCAGCTAAGTTTATTAGGGATAAGATGGTTTTCATTTTAAATATGAGAAATAATGATGATGAAGAAATAGAAATTAAAACTTCAAAGGAAAAATTGAGGATTTATGGTAAAAATCTTAGTAAGTCATTTGAAGATAAACTCATTTTTGAACGATTATTCTTGGACATTCCTTTTGGAAAAAAGATTTTACTGTCAGGAGCAAGTGGTAGTGGAAAATCAACCTTGTTTAAAATTTTAAGTGGTGAAGATACTGAATTTTCCGGAAATTTATATTTTGAAAATGAAAAAGGAACTTGTTATGAACCGTCCTATAACAAGGTGTCTTTAATACATCAAAAACCGTATATATTTAATGGTAGTTTAAGAGATAATTTAACATTATTTCAGGAAATTTCTGATAGTAATTTACGTGATGTTTTGCAGAAAGTGAACCTTCTAGAAGAGATGGGGAATAATCTTGAGACTCAACTTGATGGTCAAAACTTATCTGGTGGTCAAATGATGAAATTAGAAATTGCGAGATGCTTGCTCAGACTTAAGCCGATCTTACTTGTTGATGAAGTGACTGCTTCATTGGATGATATGAATGCTCAAGAAATTCGTGCACTGATTTATTCCCAAAATTGCACTATTATAGAAATTGCTCATAAATTTACAGAAGATAATTATGATGATATAATCAGGATTGAGGATTATAAGTCTAGTGATCCTAATCAATAAAAGGTTGCCGATAGCTATCAAATGCCTTATTATTCTAAATTACTTGATATGACATTTCAACTAGACTTCTATATACAAAAAAATGGTTATAAAGTAAGGTTTGCAGCTATTGATCCCGATTAGGAAATTGGAATTTATATTGTTCGATACAAAAATATTGATGATGTCTTACTAAATCAAGGAGAAATATTGTTTTGACTGATTCTGCTAAAATAGATAAAAAGTATTTTTATACTACTATCATTGGTTTGTTTCTAATGGCAGTATTATCTTTGACAAAGATAATACCTGAACTTTCTTTATCAGGTCTCACTGTACTGATTGGTATTTTCTTTTTCTTTGTTCTTGAACATTTTGATAAAAAATCACATATAGAATCGGGCTTGCGCTTTAAATCATTTTTCGATGATCTTAAAAAACAAGGAGTAATTCTTTTGGTCTTGCTTCCTGTAGGATCTGCTGTAGCAACATTGCTTATTGGCGATATGGTATTTAAGGGTGCTTTTGCTATTCATGTTTTGGGAAGAGCGAATGGTATGTTATCCTTTGATAAAATACCAATCCTTATGGTTCAAATAGTAATCGCAGCCTTGGGGGAAGAGATTGCATGGAGAGGTTTCTTTCTTGGTAAGTCAATGAGAATTCTACCATTTTGGCTTTGTGCCATTCTGTCTTCTTTATTGTTTGCGATCGCTCATATTTCTAGTGGAAGTATTGAACTTGTAAGCTATGATATTTCATGATTTTTGTTGATAGTATCATCTATGCATTGATTTATAAAAAGTCTGGGAATTGTTTGATTTCTGCACTTTCTCATATTCTTGGCAATGCTACAGGAATTCTTTTGATAATGATGTATATTTAGAAAGGTTTTAATGTCATCTAGCTAATAAAGGATTTTCATTTTAGGACGATAATGGTCACTATCAGTAAAAGTGGGCTAGGTGACTTGATTCAGAAAAGTAAGGAATCTTTCTAAAAACTTGAATAGCTAAAAGGCCTTGTCTCCAAGGCTTTTTAATATTCTCTGCTATACCTCCTATTTCCAAACTTGAACAATAGCTTGCAATCCTTTTTTTAAAATAGTATACTAGGGCTAGCTATGGAATCGTTTGCATAAAGTTGCTATGAGTTTAAACAGAGAAATCTAGGAGATAAAAATATGGAATTAACAGCCATTTACCACAGGCCGGAGTCGGAGTATGCCTATCTTTATAAAGAAGGTCAAGTGCATATCAGAATTAGGACTAAGAAAGAGGATACAGAGAAAATCGTTTTGCACTATGGTGATCCCTTTATTTTTCTAGAAGATTCTTATGAAGATGCGAAAGAGATGGTCAAAGTGACCTCTGATGCCCTATTTGATTATTGGCAAGTAGCTGTCTCTGTGAGTTTTGCTAGGCTCCAGTATCTGTTTGAACTTAAGGATAAAGAAGGCCAAAGTATCTTGTATGGAGACAAAGGTTTCACTGACAATAGTCCAGAAAACCTTGCTTCAGAGGGCAATGGTTTTAAACTCCCTTATATTCATGAGATTGATGGTTGCCAGGTTCCTGGCTGGGTTTCAAAAACGGTCTGGTATCAGATTTTTCCAGAACGTTTTGCCAATGGAAATGCTGAACTTTCACAAGAGGGAGCTCTAGATTGGGATTCTTCAATCACACCTAAAACTACGGATTTCTTTGGTGGGGATTTACAAGGAATTATTGATCATCTGGATTACTTACAAGACCTAGGGATTACAGGGCTTTATCTTTGCCCCATCTTTGAATCTCCTAGCAATCACAAGTACAATACGACGGATTACTTTGAAATTGATCGACACTTTGGGGACAAGGAGACTTTCCGTCAACTGGTGGAGCAAGCTCATCTGCGTGGCATGAAGGTCATGATGGACGCGGTTTTCAATCATATGGGCGATCAATCCGCTCAATGGCAGGATGTTCTCAAGCATGGTGAAAAGTCGGCATATAAAGACTGGTTCCACATTCAAGGGTTCCCAGTGACGAATGACAAGCTTGTGAATCCCAAAGAACTCCCTTATCATACCTTTGCTTTGCCAGCTATATGCCTAAGTTAAACACGGCAAATCCTGAGGTCAAAGACTATCTTTTAAGCGTTGCGTCCTATTGGATTGAACATTTTGATATTGATGCTTGGCGACTGGATGTGGCTAATGAGGTTGATCACCGATTCTGGCGAGATTTCCGCAAGGCCGTTTTGGCCAAAAAGCCTGACCTTTATATTATTGGAGAAGTTTGGCATACATCACAGCCATGGCTAAATGGAGATGAGTTTCACGCGGTCATGAACTATCCTCTATCCGATAGTATCAAGGACTACTTTTTGAGCAGGAGTAAGAAGACCAATCAATTTATAGCTGAGATTAACTGCCAGTCCATGTACTACAAGCAGCAGATTTCTGAGGTCATGTTTAATCTCTTGGATTCGCATGATACAGAGCGCATCTTGACGACAGCTCAAGGAGATATCCAGCTTGTCAAATCAGCACTCGCCTTTCTCTTTTTACAAAGAGGGACGCCTTGTATCTATTATGGGACCGAGCTAGAATTGGGCGGAGGTATGGACCCGGATTGTAGAAGGGTCATGCCTTGGGACCAGGTTTCCAATGACAATGACATGCTCAATTTTATGAAGAACTTGATTCAGCTTCGTAAGGAAACTGTGGACATTATTCAGTATGGGAAATTTACCCTAGAAGAAATCAAGCCTAATGTTCTGGCTTTAGAATGGCAACACGATCATCAAGCAATCCGAGCCATTTTTAATCAGTCGAATGAGAATTATCTGTTAGACAGAGATTCAGCTGATTTGGTGAGTCATTGCCAAACTGATGACCAGCAACTTCTCATCTTACCAAAGGGATTTGTAGTTTATTGTGATGAGTCTAAAAGGTAATAGTGTAGAAACAAAGGAATTCGGACAAACAGGCTTTATAAAACTTCTTTTTTTAGTGTTGGAATTTTTCATGGTGGTGTAAGATGAAATCAAAAGAGCTTCTGAAGAAAAAGTTGATTAATCTAGCTAGCGGGGAATTGGCAGCTGTTTTAGTATTTTGGATGAATTTTTTCCTGCTTAAAAAGTGGATTCTCACTACTAAAGCCTTCATTTCTGTTTCTTTCTCTTTATTTCTGCTAACTTTTATCTTGATACAAGGTTCCATTTTTTGGTGGATTTTAATCAATAGGATTTCCAATCCGAGATTTGCTGAAAAGAATACGGGAAAGATATACAAGATATTGAAGAAATTGGATTTTATTTTACTAGCTGTGGGAATTTTTGTGATATTATTGAATCACGGAGAAGTTTCCACGTTTATTATTTCTTTTGCGATTTGGATGTTTGCTCTTATAGAGTGGGTAAATTACTATCAATTGCAATTGTCATACAGCTTGAATCCTGCTGTTTTATGGAGATACATTAGACATGGGAAGTTGAAAAAGAGTAAAATAGCAAAGGAAATTGAGAAAATCTTATAATGCTGATGATTTGCAAAATGATTTCCAAGAGCTGAAAGTTGCAAAGGAGTGCAATCTTATGCCTAGACCGAAAACTAAAGAAGATTTGCTGTTAGCTGCTAAGGAAAACTATGAGAAACTACAAACTCTCATTTCTAAGATGTCTGATAAAGAGTTAAATACGCCCTTTGATTTTTCGCGGGATGAAAAGAAGAAAGAGGCCCATTGGAGTCGAGATAAAAATCTAAGAGATGTTTTGATTCACCTCTATGAATGGCATCAGCTATTGTTGAATTGGGTGTATTCTAATCAAAAAGGACAGGATCACCCTTTTCTTCCTGCGCCCTATAATTGGAAGACTTATGGCGAGCTGAATCTGGTATTTTGGCAGAAGCATCAAAAGACTTCTCTTGAAGAGGCAATTGAGATCTTTCATCAGTCCCATCAAGATGTTTTGGACTTAGCTGATACATTTACAAATGAAGAATTGTTTTCAAAAAATGTCTATAAATGGGTCGGAGGCACTGTGCTAGGATCCTATTTTGTAAGCGCAACTTCCAGCCATTATGATTGGGCCATGAAAAAATTGAAGGCTCATCAGAAAAATTGTAAGGTAAAATAGTCTGTAGAAGACAAGAATTAGAGAGAAATAAAATATGAAAAAATACAGCAAAATAATCTTGTCCAGCATTTTTTTAGGTTTAGCCTTAGTGCTGGTAGCTTGTTCTGGTACCAAAAAAGATCAAAAAGCAAAACAAAATGAATCTACTTATTCAAATCTAAACAGTAAAAAGAGCGTCGAAGAAGTCAAGAATTTGTTAGCTGCCAACTTGGATAAAGACAGTGTCGATAACTTTGTCAATCTAGTCAATGACTACAATGGCCTTGTCGGATCTACTGGATTAAAGGGTGACTTCACTAAGTTTACCAAAACCGAATATGATGTAGAAAAATCAATCCCCTATGGCAGGCAAAGAAGGGCGACTTTATCGGGACAAATTGTCGGATTAATACTTATACTTTGCTGAAAAATAGCATCGAAATTCCTCAAATGAAAAAAGACGATGAACTCTTGTTTATTGATAATGATTCGATTGACAAGGGGAAGCTCTTAGATGCTAAGGATAAGGAAGAGTTCAATATTCTATTCTCAAGGGTCAAGACAGAAGCGACTCAAGATGTCAAAGTCCACGCTAAGAAGATGGAGGAATACTTTAAACAGTTCAAGTTTAATGAAAAGGCTCGAATGCTCTCTGTCATTGTTCATGACAATCTTGACGGTGATTCTCTCTTTGTAGGGCATGTCGGAGTCTTGGTTCCAGATAAAGACGGATATTTATTTATCGAAAAGCTGACATTTGAAGAGCCTTATCAGGCAATCAAATTTGCGACCAAGGAAGATGTCTACAAATACTTGCAGACCAAGTATAAAGACTACACAGGGGAAGGTCTGGCCAAGCCCTTTATCATGGACAACGATAAGTGGGTAGAGGGTAAATAGTGTGCTCTGTTAGCATTAAGAAAATAGAAGAGGGAGATTTAGCGTATGGAATTAAAAGATTTTACAGAAAAAGAGCAGGAGCAGATTAATCAGGGGCTCAGCACTGCAGAAATTTCCGATAAGGAAGCTGCTAAAAAGATTCTTGCACTCGTGCCTGAGGAATGGATTAAGAGGATTCCTTTCTTTGTGAGAGGGCATGCGACGACTAAGACAGTTGAGCGAGTTGCCAAGCAATATCCTGAACTATACGCTGTAGCCAAGCAGCAAGGCGAACTTCCTGACAAGGAAAGAGAAGAATTGCGCGTGATTATGACGAGCATCTTTGAAGAAAAGATGAATAAGCATAAGATTAAGTAAGCGAATTTCAAGGTGGTCTGAAAAAAGTCGGACTTAATACTTGCATACAAAAAAACAAGTGACGACGTCAATAAATGATGCGGTCACTTGTTTTATATTATTTACTTTCAACCTCGTTTTGGAAAACTAGGTCAGGTTTCAATTCTAGTACCTTTTCAAAAAAAGTCATCAAGTGTTGGTATTTGTTGGGATCGATGATTCCCAAACCAATCTTTTGCTGCTCTTTCCCATTCTTTGTGTAAAGGAAGAAATTTTTTGTTTTTACATTGCCAGCATGAACCCACTCGATCTTTAAAGTGATGGACTCAATTTCATCTAAGTAAACAGGCATAATAAGTCTCTTTTTAACGAGAAAGAGAGCGTCTCGGTAGAGATAAAGAGAGTTAAAATCATCTTTAACGAGCGCCTTTTCTTGGATGAGCTGGTGCTGGTCTGTGAGCTCAGGGTAGCGTTCGTAAATGCTTTGGTATTTCTCTCGGATTTTTTGCGGTGCTTTTATAGCCAAGTGGCCAAAAGCAATAACGATCCCCAAAAGAATAATTCCAAAGATTCCAGAGAATACGAGTCCAATGGTGTCATTCTTTTGGAGAGCAGATGGTAGGTTCAAAAGCAGAAATAGCAGGCCAAGGCTTCCCAAAATAACCCAGATTAGCGAAGACGTAACAGAAGCTTTGATTTCTTTTTGCATGAAAGCAACTCCTTTAAATAAAATAATATACAATCTTATTGTAACACGAATAAGCGCCCTTGAAAACTAGAGTAAAAAAACAATCAGAAATTTCTGATTGTTTTTTGATGATTTAAGATTTTTATTCAAGGTTTAGCTTATTGCGAGTAATATAGTAAACCCCAAAATAGAAAAGAAGAAGTTTTATAATCTCATAAGTATAAGCAGACAGGAATGAGAACTGAATAGGCGGTTCGGAATAAGAACCAACATATTGTGCATAGGTAATCGCATAGATGAAAGGATTTGTGAAATAAAGCTGACGATTCAGTACTCCTATTATAATCCATAGAACAAAGGCAGCTACAAAGGACATTAAAATGCGATGATTTTGGAAAAGCTGGCCAATGGAAATAGACAGGTATAGGAATAATACAAAAGAAATCGAACCTAGAAGCAAATAGAAGGCTATTTGAAGAGTAGGAATCAATGGAATGTAGGAAAGAATAAGACCAATTTTATTGAGGACATCAACCCCTGAACCAAGAGCTACAAGAAAAGCCATCCAGATGATGCTTAGGAAAATTCCCAAGACGCTCGCAATATACCAAATAGTTGCCATTGTCATTTTTGAAAGGATGATTTGGTGGGCATTTGCGGGCAGTGTCCAAGTCAAGTATGCTTCACGACCAAAAATATTTTGATAGAAACGTCTAATGGTAATGACTAGGTTAGAAATAACAAGTGCTGTACAGGTTGAAAAGAATACAATAGTAAAGAAAGAATAGACTGCTGCAACAGCATCATCTGACGTAATTCCACTAGATATACTGTTAGACAGCATCAGACCAAAAATTGATGAGACAATAGCCAGAATCAAGAACAAGACGCCATATAATTTTCCGGCTGCTTTAAATTCATATTTTAATAATTTCCCAAACATAAATCTCTCCTTTAAATTCTAAACTGATCACGGAAGATATGGTCAATAGTGTTGTCGTGTTTTCTGCGAAGCTCATTAGCATCTTCCTGCAACAAGATTTCCCCATCTTTGATAAAGATGACATCATCAAGAATATCTTCGATATCGGAAATCAAGTGGGTAGAGATCAACACAGAAGAATTCTCTGAACGGTTTTGAATAATTGTCTTCAAAATATAGTCTCTGGCTGCCGGATCCACACCACCAATTGGTTCATCAAGAACGTAGAGATCAGCCTTTCGACTCATAACTAGGATCAATTGAACCTTTTCTTTATTACCTTTTGAAAGATTCTTCAAACGACTTTTTTCGTCTAAATTGAGATCTTCTAAAAGGTGGTTGGCCTTTTCTTCATCAAAGTCAGAATAGAAGTCTTTGAACATAGCAAATACTTCTTTAATTTTCATATTATCACCAAGATAAGTTGTATCTGGTAGATAAGAGACAACCTTTTTCGTTTTTGGAGAAGGTTTTTCTCCGTTGATAAGAACCTGTCCAGAAGTCGGCTGCAGAAGACCATTGATAAGTTTGATGATAGTTGTTTTTCCACTACCATTTGGTCCTAGCAAACCAACAATACGTCCAGGTTGGATATCCAAGTTAACACCAGAAAGAGCTTCAGTCTTTCCATAATTCTTTTGAACATGCTCCAAACGAAGCAAAGATGAAGTTGACATATAAACCTCCTAAAAGATACAAAGCTAACAAGACAGCATCATGCGGTATTGATATTAGATTTGATTCTTAGTTGCCAATATAATTAGTATTATTTGGGCTAAAAAAATCAATATGCTTTTTAAGATATTATATAGTTTGTTAAAAAAATCAAATTTGCTCAGAGATTCCATAGATTCTCTAAGGCTTTTTTTGTCATTGGTTTCTTCTTTTTTTAAATTCTAGTATAATAGAAACTAAAGATTACAAGCGAAGGAGAGGCCAGTGATTGCACAGTTAGATACTAAAACAGTATACAGTTTTATGGACAGCCTCGTCTCAATTAAAAAATATGTGGAAAAGGCGAAAGAATTTGGTTATAGTCACTTAGGGATTATGGATATGGATAATCTCTACGGAGCCTATCATTTTTTAGAAGAAACGAAAGCAGCTGGAATTCAGGGGCTTTTAGGTCTGGATTTGAATTTAGTCAAAGATGGACAGCCTTTGTCCTTACGATTGTTGGCAATAAATAGCCAAGGTTATCGGAATTTGATGAAGGTTTCAACTCTCATCATGCTTGACAAAAAAGAGTGGTCAGATATTCAGCATTTGATGCAAGGTTTGGCTCTGATTGTTCCTGCTTATCCTGGAATTGATGATTTAGATCTGGGAAGAGATTATTACATTGGGGTTTCTCCAACGACTCCTCTCCAATATTTCTCAAAGCCTACGCTACCTCTTTATACTGTTCGCTATTTTGATACAGGAGACTTGGAAACTCTACAGATGCTGAGGGCTATTCGAGAGAATGTTAGTTTGAGAGAAGTAGGGGACTTGCCAAGCGGTCAGCATTTTTTGCGACCCGAGCAACTTAGGGACGCTTTTGAGCAGACCTTTCCTGAGAGTTTAGAAAATCTTGAAAGGCTGGTTCAGGATGTCCATTATGATATCGATACAGAGTTAAAATTGCCACGTTTTAATCCAGAACGTCCAGCAGTGGAAGAACTACGTGAGCGCTCAGAAGCTGGCCTGAAAAAACGAGGCTTAACAAGCTCTCTCTATCAGGAACGCCTTGACCAAGAGCTTGCTGTTATTCATCAGATGGGCTTTGATGATTATTTCCTCATCGTATGGGATTTGTTGCGCTTTGGACGTAGCCAAGGCTATTACATGGGAATGGGGCGAGGCTCTGCAGTAGGAAGTCTGGTGGCTTATGCCTTAGAAATCACAGGAATTGATCCTGTCAAGAACAATCTACTCTTTGAACGCTTTCTAAATCTGGAACGCTACACTATGCCTGATATTGATATTGATATTCCAGACGTATATCGGCCAGAATTTATTCGTTACGTCCGTGATCGTTATGGTACACTTCATGCTGCCCAAATCGTGACTTATTCAACCTTTGGAGCTAAGCAGGCCATTCGTGATGTTTTCAAACGCTTTGGTGTCGCAGAGTATGAGCTGACCAACATCACTAAGAAGATTCGCTTTGGAGATAGTCTGAGTACAGCCTATGAAAAGAATATTGCATTCCGACAGATTATCAATAGCAAGTTAGAGTATCAAAAGGCCTTTGACATTGCTAAAAAAATCGAAGGGAACCCCCGCCAGACCTCTGTTCATGCGGCGGGTGTTGTAATGAGTGACAATGATTTGACAGACCAGATACCACTCAAATATGGCGAGGATATGTATATTACTCAGTATGACGCCCACGGAGTCGAGAGCAATGGACTTCTCAAGATGGACTTTCTAGGTTTGCGCAATTTAACCTTTGTCCAGCGAATGAAAGAAGCTGTCCAAAAGAAATATGAGATAGACATCCAAATCGAGTCCATTGATCTGGAGGATAAAAAAACCTTACAACTTTCGCTGCTGGTGATACCAAAGGGATCTTTCAATTTGAACAGCCAGGAGCCATCAGTTTACTCAAGCGAGTTCAGCCTGTTTGTTTTGAAGAAGTAGTCGCTACAACCTCCTTGAATCGACCTGGTGCTAGTGATTACATTGACAATTTTGTCAAGAGAAAGCACGGTCGTGAAGCTGTTGTTTCAATTGATGAAAGCCTAGATGATATCCTGTCTCCAACCTATGGTATCATGCTCTATCAGGAGCAGGTCATGCAAGTTGCCCAGCGCTTTGGGGGCTTCAGTCTAGGAAAAGCCGATATCTTACGCCGAGCCATGGGTAAGAAAAATGCTGTAGAAATGCATAGGATGGAGGAAGAGTTTGTTTCAGGCGCGATGAAGCTTGGACACTCAGAAAAGAAAGCTAAAGAAGTCTTTGCCATCATGGAGAAATTTGCTGGCTATGGCTTTAACCGCAGTCATGCTTATGCTTACTCTGCCTTAGCCTTTCAGTTGGCTTATTTCAAGGCTCATTATCCAGAAGTTTTCTTTGACGTTCTCTTAAATTATTCTAGCAGTGACTATATTACGGACGCACTTAGCTTTGGATTTAAGCTTGCTCCCTTGACCATTAATACAGTCCCTTATCACGATAAATTTGAGGAAAATCAAATCTTTCTAGGTCTGAAAAATATTAAGGGGCTTCCTCGCGATTTAGCTTACTGGATTATTGAAGAGCGACCTTTTACTGGAATTGAGGATTTTCTGCTACGCTTACCATCCCAGTATCGGAAAGAGTCTTCTTTGATTCCTCTGGTTCAGATTGGCCTTTTTGACAGTTTTGAGCCTAACCGTCAAAAGATAATCTCTAATTTGTCGAACCTATTCATTTTTGTGGAAGAATTGGGAAGTCTTTTTGCTGATAGCAGTTATTCATGGACAGAGGCTGAGGATTATAGTCAGGCTGAAAAGTTTGAGTTGGAACAATCTATTCTTGGCGTTGGCTTATCGGACCATCCTTTAATGACCATTGGCAAAGCGACAACAGAATCCTTTTCTTGGATAGGAGATCTATCTGAAAACAGTAGGGCGAAAATTCTTGCTCAAGTCCAGTCTATCAAAGTTATTCGAACGAAAAATGGTGAGAATATGGCCTTTTTGCAGGTCACTGACACAAAAAAGAAACTGGATGTGACGCTGTTCCCAGAAACTTATAAGTTGCTAGCGAATCGCATAAAAGAAAAAGCTATTTATTTTTTTACGGGTCGAATTCAGGAAAGAGAGGGTCGTTTGCAAATGATTTTATCTGAGGCTATAGAAGCTAGTTCAGAACGGTTTTGGATTCAGTTAGAAAACCATGAACATGATCTTCAGATTGCTGAAATTCTCCAACGATTTCCGGGATCGATTCCAGTTGTTTTACACTACGAAATTGATGGTAAAACAATCTCTACACCGCATTTCCAAGTGGAAAAATCAAAGGATTTACAAGAGGATTTACAAAAATTTACAATGAAAACGATTTATCGCTAAAAAAGGAAGAATTTTCCCTAAGATTGTGGTATAATCAGTTAAAATGTTAAAAGAAAAAGGAGCATAAACGAATGAAACGTATTGCTGTTTTGACCAGTGGTGGAGATGCCCCTGGAATGAATGCTGCCATCCGTGCAGTAGTTCGTAAAGCAATTTCTGAAGGAATGGAAGTATTTGGTATCTATGATGGATACGCTGGTATGGTTGCTGGTTCGATTCAACCATTAACAGCTGCATCGGTAGGGGATATCATTTCTCGAGGCGGTACTTTCCTTCACTCTGCTCGTTATCCTGAATTTGCGCAAAAAGAAGGGCAACTTAAGGGAATTGAGCAATTGAAAAAGCATGGAATTGAAGGTGTCGTGGTTATTGGTGGTGACGGTTCTTACCACGGTGCTATGCGTTTGACAGAGCATGGCTTCCCAGCTGTTGGTGTACCAGGAACCATTGATAATGACATTGTTGGTACTGATTTTACAATTGGTTTTGATACAGCAGTAACAACAGCAATGGATGCGATTGACAAGATTCGTGATACTTCATCTAGTCACCGCCGTACTTTTTGTTGTTGAAGTAATGGGACGTAATGCTGGAGATATTGCGCTGTGGGCAGGTATTGCTACTGGTGCAGATGAGATTATTGTTCCTGAAGAAGGTTTCAAATTTGAAGAGATTGTGGCTAGCATCAAGCATGGATATGAGGAAGGCAAGAAGCACAATATCATTGTTCTTGCAGAAGGTGTTATGTCAGCTGATGAATTTGGTGAAAAAAATTAAAAGCTGCTGGTGATACAAGTGACCTTCGTGTAACTGAGCTTGGTCACATTCAACGTGGTGGTTCTCCAACCGCTCGTGACCGTGTTCTTGCTTCTCGCATGGGAGCACATGCTGTTGAATTACTTAAAAAAAGGGATCGGTGGTGTAGCCGTTGGTATCCGCAATGAGAAAATGGTTGAAAAATCCAATTCTTGGAACAGCAGAAGAGGGAGCACTCTTTAGCTTGGCGGAAGATGGTAAGATTATCGTCAACAATCCACACAAGGCAGATCTTGCTTTGTCTAGTCTAAATCGTAGTATTTCTATTTAATTTGTTATAAAGGTCAGAATGGCCAAATATATAAAAAGGAGTTTCATAAGATCATGAACAAACGCGTAAAAATTGTTGCAACACTAGGTCCAGCGGTTGAAATCCGTGGTGGAAAAAAATTCGGTGAAGACGGATACTGGGGCGAAAAACTTGACGTTGAAGCTTCAGCTAAAAACATTGCTAAATTGATTGAAGCAGGAGCAAATACTTTCCGTTTCAACTTCTCACACGGTGACCACCAAGAACAAGGTGAACGCATGGCAACTGTTAAACTTGCTGAAAAACTTGCAGGTAAAAAAGTTGGTTTCCTTCTTGATACTAAAGGACCTGAAATCCGTACAGAATTGTTTGAAGGAGACGCAAAAGAATATTCATACAAAACTGGTGAAAAAATCCGTGTTGCAACTAAACAAGGTATCAAATCAACTCGTGATGTGATTGCTTTAAACGTTGCTGGTGGATTGGACATCTATGATGATGTTGAAGTTGGTCGTCAGGTGTTGGTTGACGATGGTAAACTTGGTCTTCGCGTTGTTGCAAAAGACGATGCAACTCGTGAATTTGAAGTTGAAGTTGAAAACGACGGCATCATTGCTAAGCAAAAAGGTGTAAACATCCCTAACACTAAGATTCCTTTCCCAGCACTTGCTGAGCGCGACAACGCTGACATCCGCTTCGGTCTTGAGCAAGGAATCAACTTCATCGCGATTTCATTCGTACGTACTGCAAAAGATGTTAACGAAGTTCGTGCTATCTGTGAAGAAACTGGTAATGGTCACGTTCAATTGTTCGCTAAAATCGAAAACCAACAAGGTATCGACAACTTGGATGAAATCATTGAAGCGGCTGACGGTATCATGATTGCTCGTGGTGACATGGGTATCGAAGTACCATTTGAAATGGTTCCAGTTTACCAAAAAATGATCATCACTAAAGTGAATGCTGCAGGTAAAGTTGTTATCACAGCTACAAACATGCTTGAAACGATGACTGAAAAACCACGTGCAACTCGTTCAGAAGTTTCAGACGTATTTAACGCTGTTATCGACGGAACTGATGCAACAATGCTTTCAGGTGAGTCTGCAAATGGTAAATACCCACTTGAGTCAGTAACTACAATGGCTACAATCGACAAGAATGCTCAAACTCTTCTTAACGAATACGGACGTTTGAACTCAGATTCATTTGAACGTAACTCTAAAACAGAAGTTATGGCTTCAGCAGTTAAAGATGCTACTAACTCAATGGATATCAAATTGGTTGTAACACTTACTAAGACTGGACACACAGCCCGCTTGATCTCTAAATACCGTCCAAATGCTGATATCTTGGCATTGACATTTGACGAATTAACAGAGCGTGGATTGATGTTGAACTGGGGTGTTATCCCGATGTTGACAGACACTCCATCATCAACTGATGACATGTTTGAAATTGCTGAACGTAAGCAGTTGAAGCAGGTCTTGTACAATCTGGTGATGATATTGTTATCGTTGCTGGTGTACCAGTTGGAGAAGCTGTTCGTACAAACACAATGCGTATCCGCACAGTTCGCTAAACAAATATATAAAACCAATGATTACAAGAGAATCATTGGCTTTTTTTATTCTGTAAAAAATGGTATAATAGGGTGAAAAAGGAGAGATGATGGTTAAGAGAGATTTGATTCGCAATTTGCTGATCCTTGTGATAGCAATTTTCATTTTTGTTGCCTTGCGTCTATTAGTTTTTACTCCCTATACTATAAAATCACAAGATTCAAATCACTATCTTGCTGAGAATGATTTTGTTTTAGCGATTAGAGGAGAAAAGACTCAGAGGGAAGATTTCGTTCTTTATGAAGTAGATGGTAAAGAGTATGTAGGACGAGTGATTGCCAAAGAAAATGATTCATTTATCTATATGGATGACGTCTTATATCTAAACAATAAGATTAAAACTGAGAATTACTTATCTAGTTTAAAGGAAAAATACCTGGCAACACCAGGGAACTCAGGTTATTTTACGCATGACTTTAGCCTGCAGACGCTGACTGATTCAAAAACTCGTAAGATTCCGAAGGATTCCTACTTGATATTAAATGATAATCGACAGAATACAAGAGATAGTCGAGAGTTTGGTCTAATTTCAAGCAAGCAGATTCAGGGAGTCATTTCATTCAGAATTTCCCCATTGAAGAAGTTTGGATTTATTGAGAATAAGTAGAAAACAAAAAAGAAGAGGCCTAGGTCTCTTCTTTTTGAGTCTTTAACTCCTTTTTTAAACCAATCTGAACGTGATTTTAAGATTGAATCTTTTGATAAAGCATTAATCTTCTTTTCTGGTTTCTTGGTGGAAGATATTTTGCCAGTGTTCATGGCGTCGCCAGATGCTTGTGTGAAGAACATCATCAATTTGATAACGAATAAGTTTGGTTTTGTGACTGATAGAAATTAGTTCAAAGTTTTTGACTGGTTTTTCCGAGGATTTTTCAGCCTGAAATTCAGTCTTATTTAGCTGACGGCCATCTTGGGAAATGTAGAAGAATTCTTCAGAAAGTAAATTGTCTAACTGACTTCCTTGGTCAACTAGTTGTTCACGCATTAGGAGTTTTTATAGACATTATCGAGTATTTCATCTTCTGGTATGGGAGCGGGTTCAATGTGAATATCAATGTCAAAAATCCCAAAGCGTTCCATTAACATCTCTTCAACTTGATCAGCAATTTCGTGACTCTCATAGACGGAAAGGTCCGGATTCATTTCAAGAATAATATCTAGATAGATATTGCTTCCATAAGTGCGGCCTCGCTGGGACTTAACTTGTGTGATTTTAGGAATTTCAAGGATGGCTTGCTTATAATCTTGCAAGAGGCTTTCATCGAATCCATCAGAAAGACTGAAGGAGGATTCCATAAAAATATCATAAGCAGTTTTTAAGATGAAGAAAGTAATAATAATGGCTACCAGCTGGTCAACTAGGGGATAGTTCAAGGCGCTCGCTATAATAGCAATTGAAGTACCAAGGGAAGTGATAGCATCTGATAAATTGTCTTTAGCCGCTGCTTCTAGGGCTTTAGAGTTGGCTCTTTTTGCAAGTTTTTTATTAAAGAGATAAACCCCAGTCATGATGATGGCTGAGATAAAACCTACGATTGCACCTAGAGGATCGATGGCTGTGACTTGTTTGGAAATAATCTTTTGAACGGTTTCGAATAAGACGTCCAGTCCAACAAAAAACATGATGAGGGAAGTGATTAAACTAGCCAGGTCTTCAATCTTCCAGTGACCAAACTTATGGTCCATATCAGCTGGTTTTCGAGCCATTCGCAGACCAATAAGAACTGCAATATTAGCGACGATGTCGGAAATGTTATTGAAACCATCAGCAGTCAAACTAGAAGAGTGTAGCATAGAGCCTGCAATCAACTTGGTAGTAGAAAGAAGGATATAGGTCACAATAGCTAGCAAGGCACCCTGCTCTGCCAGTTTGAGATTTTTTGAGGGATTGTTCATGCTTACTCCTTTCAGATAGTACATTATAGCGTTTTTTTGACTTTTTTTCAAATAATCATTGGTATATAAAGAGCTAGGAGATTGTTGTAAATTTCTTGCTTTTTATCTTTTGATTCTGTTGACTCGGTACACCCTTTGAAGGTATTTTTTGGTATAATAATAACATTGACTTTGAAAGAGGAAGAAAAATGCATCCTTTATTAAACGGTATGAATGACCGTCAGGCTGAGGCGGTTCAAACAACAGAAGGGCCTTTACTGATAATGGCGGGAGCTGGTTCTGGTAAGACCCGTGTCCTGACCCACCGCATCGCCTATTTGATTGATGAAAAGATGGTCAATCCTTGGAATATCCTCGCCATTACCTTTACCAATAAGGCGGCGCGGGAGATGAGAGAAAGGGCTGAAAAACTTAAAATGGAGGCCCAAGATTGCTTAATCGCTACCTTCCACTCCATGTGTGTACGCATCCTACGGCGAGAAGCAGACCATATTGGCTACAACCGCAACTTCACCATCGTTGATCCGGGCGAACAGCGGACTCTGATGAAGCGGATTCTCAAAAATCTCAATCTAGATCCCAAAAAGTGGAATGAGCGTGCCATTCTGGGGACTATTTCCAATGCTAAAAATGACCTGATTGATGAGGTAGCCTATGCGAATCTAGCTGGTGATATGTATACAGAGATTGTGGCTAAGTGTTACACGATCTATCAAAAGGAATTACGCCAGTCTGAGGCCATGGACTTTGACGACTTAATCATGCTGACCTTGCGGCTTTTTGATCAAAAATCCTGACGTCCTGACCTACTATCAGCAACGTTACCAGTACATTCATGTGGATGAATATCAGGATACCAACCATGCCCAGTACCAGCTGGTCAAGCTCTTGGCTTCCCGCTTTAAGAATATCTGTGTGGTCGGAGACGCTGACCAGTCTATCTACGGCTGGCGGGGAGCCGATATGCAGAATATCCTGGACTTTGAAAAGGATTATCCAGAAGCTAAGGTAGTCCTGCTTGAGGAAAACTATCGCTCGACTAAGACCATTCTTCAGGCGGCTAATGAAGTCATCCGAAACAACCGCAACCGTCGTCCTAAAAATCTCTGGACTCAAAATGAAGACGGTGAGGAAATTGTCTACTATCGGGCTAATGACGAGCAGGACGAAGCTCTCTTTGTCGCTCGGACTATTGATCAGCTGAGCCGAGAAGGTTACAGTCATAAGGATTTTGCAGTTCTTTACCGGACCAATGCCCAGTCACGGACGGTGGAAGAAGCCCTGCTCAAGTCCAATATTCCCTATACCATGGTCGGTGGAACCAAGTTCTACAGCCGTAAGGAAATCCGCGATGTTATTTCTTATCTCAATCTCATCGCAAATCCTAGCGATAATATCAGCTATGAGCGCGTGGTCAATGAGCCTAAGCGTGGTGTTGGACCAGGAACGGTGGAGAAAATTCGAGATTTTGCGTCCAGTCAGGAAATCTCTTTACTGGATGCATCGGCCAATATCCTGCTGTCGCCAGTCAAGGGTAAGGCTGCTCAGGCGGTCTATAATTTTGCCAATATGCTTCTGGATTTACGGGAGCACTTGGATGATTATACAGTGACGGAGCTGGTAGAGGCTGTATTGGAAAAGACAGGTTATGCAGCAGCCTTGGTAGCCCAAGCGACCTTGGAGAGCCAAGCTCGGATTGAAAATATCGAAGAATTCCTGTCTGTAACTAAGAACTTTGATGAAAGTCCAGATAATTCTAGTGATGAGTCTGGCCTTGATAAGCTTAGCCGTTTTCTCAATGACTTAGCCTTGATTGCAGATACAGATGACGGAGATACGGTGAGTTCCGAAGTGACTCTGATGACCTTCCACGCAGCCAAGGGATTGGAATTTCCAGTCGTCTTTCTGATTGGTATGGAGGAAAATGTCTTCCCTCTAAGTCGGGCTTCTGAAGATGAGGATGAGTTGGAAGAGGAACGGCGCCTAGCTTACGTTGGCATCACCCGAGCAGAGAAGATTCTCTATCTGACCAATGCCAATTCCCGTATGCTTTATGGTAAAACCAACTATAATCAACCTAGTCGCTTCTTGAGAGAAATCAGCTCAGACCTGCTAGACTATCAGGGACTAGCTAGGCCAGCAAACAGCTCCTTTAAGGTCAGTTATACCAATAGCGATACTAGCAAATTCGGTCAGGGCATGAGTCTGGCACAGGCCCTGCAAGAGCGGAAGCGTCAAGCGGCACCAAGTTCCATTTCTACAGGCAGTCTGCCTTTTGGAAAGAGCAGTCAGAACCAGCCATCTAAGCCAGGCGTTACTTGGGCTATCGGAGATATTGCCCATCATAAGAAATGGGGCGATGGGACAGTTCTGGCAGTCTCTGGCAGCGGCAACAGTCAAGAGCTTAAGATTAATTTCCCAGAAGTCGGTCTGAAGAAAGTGCTGGCCAGCATAGCACCGATTGAGAAAATCATGATGAGACAGTCGATTGAAGCCTGGATCTATCATCCAGAGGATAGGGAAATCTTGCTCTTGAAAGTGGAGGATGAGCCAGTTTCCTTTTGGCAGCCCATTACTGGTGGGATTGAGAGCGGTGAGAGTACAGAAGAAGCCTGCCTTCGGGAAATAAAAGAGGAGATCGGCTTGCTCTTAGCTTGTTCAAACCTGACGGGTCTTGGAGATTTTACGGTAAAGATTGATGAAAATCTGTCCATCCATAAAAATCTCTTTCTAGTTCTGACTGAACAGAAGGACATCCAGATTTCTGATGAGCATGTGGGAGCTCAGTGGATAGCTTTAGAAAAAGTTTCGTCGCAGTTGTACTGGCCCAGCAATCAGGCGACTTTTGATATTATAATCGAGAAGCTATAAGATATAGCTTCTCTTTATTTCTTTTGATAAGGAAATTCTATTAGTCAAGCGGGGCGTTTAGTGGTAGACTTATCACATAACTATAGTGAGGTGACCTTATGACACGTGAATTTAAATTTGAAACCCTGCAGCTTCATGCCGGACAGACAGTGGACCCGACAACTAAGTCGCGCGCTCTGCCTATTTACCAGACAACTTCCTATGTGTTTGACGATACTCAGGAGGGTGAAGATCTTTTTGCCCTACGCAAGCCTGGCAATATCTACACTCGGATTACCAATCCGACATTGTCTGCTTTTGAGGAGCGGATTGCGGCTTTGGAGGGTGGAGTCGGAGCTCTAGCAACAGCTTCTGGTATGGCGGCTGTTACCTACACCATTCTAGCTTTGGCCCATGCTGGCGACCATGTAGTGGCAGCCTCCACCATCTACGGTGGCACCTTTAATCTGCTCAAGGAAACCCTGCCTCGCTATGGCATTACCACGACTTTTGTCGATATTGAAAATCTAGCTGAAGTAGAAGCAGCTATTCAGGACAATACCAAGTTGGTTCTGATTGAAAGCTTGGGCAATCCGCTGATTAATATCCCGGATTTTGATGCTTTGGCAGAGTTGGTCCATTCCCACAAGATTCCGCTGATTTCCGACAATACCTTTGCTACACCATATCTGATCAATGTCTTTTCTCACGGAGTGGACATTGCAGTCCATTCTGCGACCAAGTTTATCGGTGGTCACGGAACCAGCATTGGCGGTGTGATTGTGGACAGCGGTCGTTTTGACTGGGAAGCTTCTGGCAAGTTTCCGCAGTTCGTGGACCCGGACCCGAGCTATCATGATATCAGTTATACGCGCGATGTCGGAGCAGCAGCCTTTGTTACTGCTGTGCGGACCCAGCTCTTGCGCGATACGGGCGCAGCCATGTCTCCCTTCAATGCCTTTCTCTTCCTGCAGGGGTTGGAAACTCTCTCTTTGCGTGTAGAGCGCCATGTGTCCAATGCTGAGAAGATTGTGGAATTCTTAGCAGGGCATCCTAAGGTCGAGCAGGTCAATTATCCCAAACTTGCTGACAGTCCATATCATGCTTTGGCAGAAAAATATTTCCCTAAAGGCGTGGGCTCTATCTTCACCTTTAATGTCAAAGGCGGAGAGAAAGAAGCTCGTAAGGTTATTGACAGCCTAGAGATTTTCTCTGACTTGGCCAATGTAGCAGATGCTAAGTCCTTGGTTGTCCATCCAGCTACGACAACTCACGGTCAGATGTCGCCAGATGCTCAGCTGGCAGCAGGCATTACACCAAATCAAATCCGTCTCTCTATCGGCTTGGAAAATGTGGATGACTTGATTGAAGATCTCAAGCTAGCCTTGGAACAATTATAAGATTAGAGAAATTATAGTTTGAAGGAGGTGTTTGGTGTGATCCGTTATGTTTGCAATCCACAGCTAGATTTGCAGCAGTGCTAGATCTCTATGCTTCGGTTAGTTGGAGCAATTACACCAATCATCCTCGGCGGTTAGAGCAAGCCTTCCATCAGTCCTTGTTTGTAATGGCAGCCTATGATGACGATGAAGAGTTGGTTGGTTTGATCCGAGCGGTTGGGGATGGACTAACCATTGTCTTTATTCAGGATTTGCTGGTGTGTCCACACTATCAGCGTCAGGGGATTGGCCGGAGTCTTCTTGAGCAGACGCTGGTACGATTTAAGGATGTTTACCAAATCCAGCTGGCAACGGAGCAGTCAGACAAAAATCTAGCTTTTTATAGAGAGCTCGGCTTTCGCCGACAGGAAGATTTCGACTGTACTGGCATGATTTATGCACCTAATAAAAAATGAAATTCTAGAGAGAGTGGGACAGAAATCGGTAATTCGTTAGAATTCGATTTCGTCGTCCCACCTCCGCACAGTTGAGTAGGGCTGTAAAAGCTGATGAAATCGGCGTAGTAGAGCCCACTCAACCACTGCGTCTTGCTCGACAATCCAAAGACAATTTAGAGGCTAGGACTTTTGTCTCAGCCTCTTTTGTCATGTTTACAAGAGGAAAAGGAATAGTACTGGACCGACAAAAATATTTCTCGGTCTCTTTTGTTTTTCCTTGACAGTTAAATTGTCAGAATTTATAATAAAAGAAGAAAGGTGATAACGGTGTTATCGAATTAAAATCATGAAAAAAGAAACAGATGAGTTAAACGAAAAAATCTTGGAAAGCGCAAGGAGTGAGTTCTTGACTTATGGCTATCAGGATGCTTCACTTCGGAGAATTTGTCGCGCTGCTGGCTTGACGACTGGTGCTCTTTATAAGCGCTATGAGGGTAAGGACAGTCTCTTTACTTCCCTGCTTGAGCCTACTCTGATAGCCTTAGATCAGTATGGGCAAGAGCAGAAGCGACGTGACTATGCTTTCCTAGAAGAGGGACACCTATCTGACATGTGGGTACATCGCTTAGAGGATCTCCAGTCCCTGATGCGGATTCTCTATGAGCATAAGGATATTATGCAGCTCTTGCTCTTTAAATCTCAGGGATCTTCGCAAGCGGACTTCAGGAAGCGTCTGCCTCATTTGGCTGCAGACGAGACTTATCGCTATTTGGAGCTGGCTTACAAAGAGGGAAAGATCAGCCATTTGGTCAAACACGAGTTTCTGCGATCGTGCATGACAGCTTATTACACAGCTGTATTTGAGCCTTTGGCTCAAGACTGGCCCCAAGAGCAGGCGCTGGAATTTTGCCATTCCATCATGGACTTGTTTGACTGGGGAGGTTTGCTAGGTTTGATAGAAAGAAGGAAATTCTATGAAGAAAAAATCTGTCCTTACTTGGATCTGGGACTTTGTTTCCCTTCATAAGATATATTTTGTACTCAGTCTGATCTTTGCCTTTGCCTCTGTGCTTTCAGGATTTCTGCCTTATTTCTTTATTGGTGGAATGATTAATCAGCTCTTGGCTGGCAATAAAAACTGGGATTTTTACCTGCAGCAGTCGGCTTGGGCAGGTATGGCCTGGATTGGCTACTGGGGATTTCACGGTATCTCCACCATGCTGTCGCATACGGCTACTTTTAAGATTTTAGCGGAAATGCGGCACCGCCTGACAGACAAGCTGGCTGGGCTACCTTTAGGTACAGTGCTTAGTCAGTCATCAGGCAGTTATAAAAACATTATCGTTGAGCGGGTGGATGCGACCGAAACGACCTTAGCTCACCTGATTCCAGAGTTTACTGCTGGGATTTTTGGTCCGATTATTGTCCTTATTGCCATGCTGGTTATCGATTGGCGGCTGACCTTACTGTCCCTCCTAACTATTCCCATTGTGGCGCTGGCCTATGTTCGGATGGCTGCCAATAGCGAAGCGGACTATCAAAATACTCTGGTCAAGACCAAAAAGCTCAATGATACAGCGGTGGAATACATCAATGGGATTGAGGTCATCAAGGTTTTTGGCAAGGAAAAATTTTCTTACGATAAGTTTGTGACGGCTGCTAGAGAAGGAGCAGACTGCTTTATTGAGTGGATGCGCAAGTTCAATCTGGAGATGGGCATTGTGACTGCTTTTCTGCCATCAGGCTTGCTCTTTCTACTGCCGGCTGGCTGTTATTTCTATCTGCAAGGCAGTTTGAGTGCCGGCAATTTCATTCTAATGATTATTCTTTCGCTCAGTCTTCTGACTCCACTGATTTTAGTGGCTAGTTACATGGACGATTTACGGAAAATCGGGACTATTTTTGGCCAAGTCATTGATATTTTGGAAAAGCCTGATTTGAAAAGGCCTCAGGAGCTGCGAGAACTTCCAAAAGGAAGGGATCTGGTCATGACGGATGTCAGCTTTGGCTATACAGATGAAGAGGAAGTACTGCACGACATTTCGCTAGATATTAAGGCTGGCAGCATCAATGCTTTAGTTGGGCCATCAGGCTCAGGTAAGTCTACAATTGCTAAGCTTCTGGCTTCTTTCTGGGATGTCAGTTCTGGTCAGATTACCTATGGTGGCTTGGATATTCGCCAGCTTCCGCTAGACTATTACAGTCGGCAGATTGCTTACGTGACCCAGGATAACTATCTCTTTGATGAGACTATTATGGAAAATATCCGAATGGGAAATCCAGCAGCATCTGACGAAGAGGTCATCGAAATTGCCCGTCGCTGCGGCTGTTATGACTTTATCATGAACTTAGAAAACGGCTTTGAAACTCAAGTAGGCTCTGGCGGCGGTCATCTATCTGGCGGGGAGCGTCAGCGGATTGCCATCGCCCGTGCCATGCTTAAGGATGCGCCGATTCTTATCTTGGATGAAGCGACTGCTTATACAGATCCGGAAAATGAAGCACGGATTCAGTCCAGTCTAGCTCGTTTGATTGAGGGACGGACCTTGATTGTCATTGCCCACAGGCTGTCTACGATTATGAGTGCAGACCAGATAGTCCTGGTCAATGATGGTCGGATTGAAGCTAGAGGTTGGCATGAAGAATTGCTGACAGCAAGTCCGCTTTATGCTTCCATGTGGCAGGCCCATATAGCTACTAGGGATAGTGATGAGATGGAAGGAGGGCTGACTCATGCTTAATATACTGAAGAAATTCTTTGATTTCTGTACGGCAGAAGATCGTAAGAAATTTTATCAATCTATTTATCTGGGTATCATCAAGTCCTTTATTATCGCTCTACGTATTCCAGCAATCGGCCTAGTTGTTATGGGACTGATTGAGAAGAATCTCTCTATGCAGACCTTCTGGCTGGCTCTGGGTATCATGTTGGTATCCACTGTGCTAAACGTCTGGATTACACTGAAAATCACCATGCTGCAGACGGAAGCGGGCTATCATACCTGTGCTCAGAAGCGGATTGAAATTGCCGAGCACATGCGCTATCTGCCCATGGGTTACTTTAATCAAAATAGCTTGGGCAAGATTACCAGTGTTACGACTAATACGCTGGAAGGGTTGTCTGATGTAGCTACGCGAGTGGTTATGATGACTGTGCAGGGATTTCTGACGACTGGCCTCATCACTATTTTGGTCTTTCTCTATGACTGGCGGGTTGGACTGATTCTCTTGGTGGGTCTCGTCCTCTTTCTCCTACCAAATACTCTCATGCGTTGGCAAGTTGGCAAGGTTTCTGATGACAAGTATCAGGCGGATATGGACCTGGTAGCTGTTGTTTTGGAGTACAGCCAAGGGATTGCTGAGGTTAAGAACTACAATCTGGTCAACCGTTCTGCCAAGAAGCTGTCCAAGGCTATTGAAGGCAAAAGTCAGCTAGATACCAAAATGACACTCGTGACCTCACCTTACATTGCCCTCCAGGGCATGGTGACCAAGCTGACCGGTCTCTTTATGGGGCTTTTCTCGATCTACTTTTATCTCAATGGCAGTATGGAGCTGCTGGTAACCATTATGATGATTGTCAGTGGTTTTATGATTTATGAAAATCTAGACGGCGTTGGGTCTTTCTCTTCTCTCCTGCGTATTGTTGATTTGTCGGTTGATATGGTCAATCAAGTCTTGGCTATCCAGCCGATGGACATTAGTGGTCAGGATATTGAGCCTAAGAGCAGTCGGATTGAGCTGAGAGACGTTAGCTTCTCTTATGGGAATAAGAAAATCATTGACCAGGTTTCCCTCACCATTCCTGAAAAAACAACAACTGCTCTGGTCGGACCATCTGGATCAGGCAAAACAACGCTCTGCAACCTCATCGCCCGCTTCTGGGATGTGGATCAGGGAAGTATCAGTCTGGACGGGCATGATGTCAGGGATTACAGCTATGACAGCCTGATTCGTAATTTCAGCTTTGTCTTCCAAAGTGTCTATCTCTTTGAGGATACCATTGCCAATAACATTCGTTTTGGCAAGCCGGAGGCCAGTCAGGAAGAAGTGATAGAGGCTGCCAAGAAAGCGGCCTGTCATGACTTTATCCTCTCACTGCCTGATGGCTATGATACCAAGATAGGTGAAGGAGGTGCTAGTCTTTCTGGAGGTGAGCGCCAGCGCATTTCCATCGCTCGGGCTATTATCAAGGATGCACCTATTATCATTCTGGATGAAGCAACAGCCAATGTTGACCCAGAAAACGAAGAAGCCCTCATGCAGGCTATTCAGGCTCTGACTCGTGATAAGACCATTATCATGATTGCCCACCGACTCAAGACGGTTGAGCATGCAGATCAGATTTTGGTGCTGGATCAAGGCCGTATTGTCGAGCAAGGCAAACACCAAGACTTACTGGCCAAACAAGGTATCTACAGCAAATTTATCCAAGAAAGAAAAACAGCCGCCAGCTGGCGGATAAATACGTAAAGTTAAAGAAATATCTTAGCTAACAAGAAATTCACATCGTAATAAGAAAAGTAGCAAGCTATTTGTTTGCTACTTTTCTAATACCAAATATAAGATAACTTTCTCACTTGACTGTCTATAATATATGGTATAATAAGTACTATGCAAACCAAACCAACCTCTGCTTATGTACACATTCCTTTTTGTACTCAGATTTGTTATTACTGCGATTTTTCCAAGGTTTTTATCAAAAATCAGCCAGTAGATAGTTATCTGGAGCATTTGATTGAGGAGTATGATTCTTACGACATCAAAAAGCTCCGTACCCTCTATATCGGTGGCGGAACTCCGACCGCTCTATCTGCTCCTCAATTGGCTTTTTTACTGGAAAGGCTGACGGATAAGCTTGACTTGTCTTATCTAGAAGAGCTGACTATTGAAGCCAATCCTGGGGACTTGGATCAGGAGAAGATTGCTGTACTTAAAGACTCGCCTGTCAATCGGGTTTCGTTGGGCGTACAGACCTTCAATGACCGCATGCTCAAGCAGATTGGCCGCAGTCACTCGGAAAGGGACATCTATGAGAATATTGTCAATCTCAAAAAAGCTGGTTTTGACAATATCTCGATCGATTTGATTTATGCCCTGCCCAAGCAGACTATGGAAGATGTGAAAATCAATGTTGCCAAGGCTATTGCCTTGGACATTCCCCACATGAGTTTGTACAGCTTGATTCTGGAAAATCATACGGTTTTTATGAATCGGATGCGGCGTGGGAAGTTGCCTCTGCCCAAGGAAGACTTGGAAGCGGAGATGTTTGACTACATTATATCTGAGCTGGAAAAGGCTGGTTTTGATCATTATGAGATTTCTAATTTTTCCAAACCAGGCTTTGAGAGCCGCCACAACCTCATGTACTGGGACAATGCGGAATATTATGGTATTGGAGCGGGAGCGTCTGGCTATGTCGATGGTGTTCGCTATAAAAACCACGGGCCAATTCGTCATTATCTGCAGGCGGTGGAAGCGGGCAATCCCCGTGTGCAGGAAGAAGTGCTGACACTGAATGAAAAGATGGAAGAAGAGATGTTTCTCGGACTGCGTAAGAAGTCGGGGGTATCTAAAAAGCGCTTTGAGGAAAAATTCGGTCTCTCCTTTGAAGATCAGTACGGAGCTGTTGTGGCTGAACTGACTGAGCAGGGCTTGCTAGTGCCTGACAGAGACATCGTTCGTATGACCAAGAAAGGTCTCTTTTTGGGAGATACGGTTGCTGAGAAATTTATATTGGAGTAAATCATGGGCTTAACTTATCAAATGAAAATGAAAATTCCTTTTGATATGGCAGATATGAATGGCCATATCAAGCTTCCAGATGTCATCCTGCTGTCCTTGCAGGTATCGGGGATGCAGTCAATCGAGCTTGGCGTCAGTGACAAGGATATGCTGGATCAGTATAACCTAGTTTGGATTATCACGGATTACGATATCGATGTAACACGTCTGCCACGATTTGCAGAGGAAATTACCATCGAGACTGAAGCCCTGAGCTACAACCGGCTCTTTTGCTACCGTCGCTTTACGATTTGGTGAAGCAGGTGAGGCCATTATCCAGATGATGGCGACCTTTGTCCTTATGGATCGAGATAGCCGCAAGGTTCACGCAGTTGAGCCAGAGATTGTTGCTCCTTATCAGTCTGATTTTTCCAAGAAATTACTGCGCGGTCCCAAGTATCCAGCTTTGGAGAATCCTGTCAGCAAGGACTACCATGTGCGCTTTTACGACTTGGATATGAATGGGCATGTCAATAATAGCAAGTATCTGGACTGGATCTTTGAGGTTATGGGAGCGGACTTCCTTATGAAGTATATTCCTAAGAAAATCAATCTCAAGTATGTCAAGGAAGTTCGACCGGGTGGTATGATTGCTTCTAGCTATGACCTAGAGGGTCTACAAAGTAATCACCAGATTTCCAGTGACGGCGAGGTCAATGCCCAGGCTTTGGTGACATGGCAGGAGTTTAAACAAGAGAATGAGGAAGAGTAGAAATGACTTATAAAGGATATTTGATTGATTTAGACGGGACGATTTATAAGGGCAAGAGCAGAATTCCGGCTGGCGAAGCTTTTGTGCATGAGTTGCAGAAACGCGGTATTCCCTATCTTTTTGTGACCAATAATACTACACGCACGCCAGAAATGGTTCAAACCATGTTAGCTGAGAATTTAACATTGAGACGCCACTTGATACCATTTACACAGCAACTTTAGCTACTATTGATTACATGCAGGAGAAAAATCTGGGCAAGAAAGTCTATGTTATCGGAGATGTCGGGCTTAAACATGCCATTGAAGAAGCTGGCTATATAGAAGATACAGAAAATCCTGACTATGTAGTAGTGGGGTTGGATTGGGAAGTGGACTATGAGAAGCTAACAATAGCAACTTTAGCCATTCAAAAGGGTGCTCACTTTATCGGGACCAATCCAGATCTCAATATTCCGACTGAACGAGGTCTGCAGCCGGGAGCGGGTGCTATCAATGCTCTCTTGGAAGCTGCCACTCGGGTTGAGCCAACCTTTATCGGCAAGCCTAATGCTATCATTATGGAAAAAGCCATAGAGCATCTGGGACTGGCGCGTGAAGAAGTGGTCATGGTGGGTGATAACTATCTGACAGATATTCGAGCGGGAATCGATAACGGCATTCCGACCCTCTTAGTTACAACAGGATTTACCCTGCCTGAAGAGGTACCAAATCTGCCGATCCAACCGACACATGTCTTGTCTAGCCTAGCGGAGTGGGACTTCGATGCGTGATAAGGTAAGATTTTCAGCCAGCGTCTTGTGCTTGATGGCAACAGCTATCATGTTAACCATTTATCTGGCTTGGCTCTTATACCCAATAGAGATTTCTTATTTCAACCTGCCAGATAAAGTATATTTAAAATCAGAGACCATTCAGTATAATTTTAATATTTTGATGAATTACCTGACCAATCCTTTTAGTCAAAAATTGGCGATGCCGGATTTCCGTTCGTCGGCAGCTGGTCTGTATCATTTTCAGGCAGTCAAATATCTTTTTCACTTGGCGCAAGCTATTTTTCTAATAACTCTGCCTGCTTTGTTTTTCTTTATCAAAAAAGTAGTCAAAAAGGGATTTTTAGGTCTCTACAGACGGGCTTTTCTAATGATTAGTCTTTTGCCACTTGTTCTAACAGGACTGATCTTCATGATTGGTTTTAACAATTTTTTTACGCTCTTTCATCAAGTTCTTTTTGTTGGTGATAGCACCTGGTTGTTTGATCCTGCCAAGGATCCAGTCATTTGGATTCTACCTGAAGAATTTTTCATGCACGCTTTTATTCTTTTTGCTTTGCTTTATGAGGGAATTTTTTCAACCTTGTATTTCCTGAGCAGAAAGATTAAATGACTAACTTAATTAAGGAAATATTTATGACAAGTAAAACGAATCAAGAAATCCGCAAGGATGTTTCTCGATTTTCAGGATTGTGTCTCTTGTATACTTTAGCCATGTCTGCAGTAGTAACTATTTATTCGATTGTGACCCTGCTAATTTTTATTTACCAGCATGGTGGGGGCGATTTGCAAGCTGCAAAGGAAGCTGCATCACAATTTCTAGCAAATGATGGGGGTATGTATCTTTTTGCTGTACCTGTTGGCCTCTTGATTTTCTGGTTATATCGTAAGAAGCAACTTTTTAGCACTGATCTTAGACATAAAAAAAGAGCAATAACACCAAAAGCTTTTCTTATTCTGACTAGCTTGCTTTTACTAGCCCAGACTTTTTTTAACTTGTTTAGTCAGTTCTTTGAATCCTTTTTGAATATTTTTGGTCTCTCAATAATGTCTTCAGTTGAGGCTGCTTCCGCAGATTCGACAACCTGGACGATGTTTTTATACAGTGCTATTGTCGGTCCTATATCGGAAGAGCTGATTTTCCGAGTTGCAGGACTAAGGACATTTGAAAAATACGGGAAAGTATTTGCTATCAGTTTCTCTTCCCTTTTATTTGGAATTTTTCATGGGAATTTGCCTCAGATCATTTTCGCTACCTTTGTTGGTTTCATTTTCTCTTACATCACTCTGGAATACTCAGTATTTTGGGCAATTGGACTTCACATTTTCAACAATCTTGTTCTTGGGGATGGCTTAGCATTGCTTTATAGCTACTTACCGGGAGTTTTAGTTGGACTTGTGCATGTTATCTTACTCTATGGTGGGAGCGGTCTAGCCCTTTATTTTCTATACAGTCTTCGCAAAGAGATTTCTGTCTATATCAAGACAAATAAACCTGAGAGAGGAAGCTTTCGTTCAGCTTTTATGGCTGTCTGGTTTTGGCTCTTTACGATTTTCATGATTGGAAATGCGATATATATGCTATTTCTTTAATAGTCTGAGAAGACCTTCTGGAAAATCCAAGTCCTGACAATTTTATGGTCTGAGTTCTTGCATAGGAGCGAGTTGGAGATTCATCGTAGATTCAAAGGAGTTAAAAATGAATGATAGAGTAACTGTACTCCTAAAAGCAATTTTGATTGCTTTTGCGGCTTTTCTAACTATTTCACTTTTGATACTTTTTTCAACTTTTAATCCCTTAACTTTTAATCTTTTTAAGGCATCCCCTAGCGATATAAGGGAAGGTAATACAAAAATCGAAAAAATTTTCACTTCTCTAGATTTGAAGCCGGAAAAAGTTGAATCTGATGGAAGCTATCATTATGAAGGTGGAGGACTTACATTTACTGTTCATTTTTCAGAAGAAATGATTCAGAGTCACCCTGTTCTAAAAGAAAGTCCCAAACGGACAAACAACCGAATTGAGGTATATGTTGTACAGCTAGAGGATATTTCTTATGCTGAGGTCGGGGAAAATTTATTAAATACTGGTTTATATCAGTTTTTAGAAGAAAAAAGTTGGGATTACTATAGAGAAATTGGGAAAGATCAGTCTGTAAATTACTCAATTCTACAATGGAACAATCAGGAAAGACTAAAAAAAGGGATTAAATATTATGAGAAGGCTTTGACCTTGGTTGATATTCAGGATAATTCAGCCATAAGGCACATCGATACGATCACTGTAAAACACGGTAAAGAATCTCAAATGAAACAATTAATTCGTGAAATGGATGAAGCTGGCTTATTAACTCAGACAACCGAAAAGAATGTTGCAGTTTCCCAGTGAAACAAAAATCAATCCTGTCAAGTTTTTTTCTTGACACCTTCATAAAACTATGGTAAGATAATATCTGTCAGTAAATAGCTTTGTTATTTACTAAAATATAAAACAGAAAAGAGAAATTTAAAAATGGCAGTTAAAATCCGTTTGACTCGTATGGGTTCTAAAAAGAAACCTTACTACCGTATCAACGTAGCAGATTCACGTTCACCACGTGATGGACGTTTTATTGAAACAGTTGGAACTTACAACCCACTTGTTGCTGAAAACCAAGTGACTTTGAAAGAAGACCGTGTACTTGCATGGTTGGAAAATGGTGCGCAACCATCTGATACAGTTCGCAACATCCTTTCAAAAGAAGGCGTATTGAAGAAATTCCACGATTCAAAATACTCTAAATAATAGAATTGTAGGTTGATTATGGACACGATTGAAAATCTAATTATTGCAATAGTGAAACCTTTGATTTCACAACCAGATGCCTTAACTATCCGAATCGAAGATACTCCAGAATTTATGGAATATCATCTCGATCTTGATCAAACTGACGTTGGACGTGTTATCGGTCGTAAAGGTCGTACTATCTCTGCCATAAGAACGATTGTCTACTCTGTCCCAACCGAAGATAAAAAAGTTCGCATCGTCATTGATGAGAAATAAGAAGTAGCGGGGCCATGTGTCCCGTTTTTTCTATTTCTCTTAGCGAACTGAGTGCCTAGCACGCAAGTGAGGTTAGAGAAATAGATGCAGTTCGAGCTCCGCGAGAACTACGCTCCTTATTATCATTAATGAACCAAGCCGTTAGGCGTAGTTGAATTTAGGGCCATTGATGCAGTTTGAGCTTCGCGAGAACTACGTTCCTTAATTTTCTTGCCGAAACAAGTTATTAGGCGTAGTTGAATTTAGGGCCATTGATGCAGTTAGAGCTTTGCGAGAACTAGGTACTTCATTTAAGATGGGAACGAAATGCAGGGGCGAGTTTAGAGAAATTCGAAACCGGAGGACATATGAAGTCAGAAGATTATGCTTGGAACGCTCATGAGCGCAAGTCTTATGAGAATGATCAAGTGATTTTACCGAGCCCTTATAAGCTAAAAAAATTCTGGATGATAGTGAGAAGAGATTGGAATTGGAGCTTGTTTTTGGAGGAACTTCCTCAGGGGCAACTGGCTCGATGGGCTATGAAAATGGCGTCAAGCTTTATAGCTCTGATTGATGCGGAAGATGAGTCTGAAAAGCAGAAGATTTTGACTCAGGTAAGAGAGGTTTTTTTCAGGCTCGACTTGATGGGAGGGCATCTGTCTATGAACTAAGGCAGGCTGGTTTCTTGGCTAACAAACTGTCGCAGCAAGCCCAATCACAAATCGGTAAATATGCTGCGCGTGTCTTTGCCCAAGGAGTCGCAACAGGCCACATGCGGGGCCATGCTATTGTCGCAGCGGATTATGCTATCAAAGTCAGAAACTTGCAGAGTCCGGATGATTTGCAACTGGCTGCCAAGGAAAGAGAAGGGCAGATAGAGCTAGCCTCTGCTTTTATTAGATCAGGAAAGGAAACTTTATGAAGCATTTATTTTCACGCTTATCACCAGCGCAAAAGATTATCTTGTCTTTTCTTCTGGTGATATTCTGTGGCTCCTTGCTACTCAGTCTGCCTTGGGTGCAGACGGCTAGTTCCCAAGCAGGCTATCTGGATCATCTTTTTACTGCTGTCTCGATGGTCTGTGTGACAGGGCTTTTTACTCGATCGGTCGTGGATACATACAATGTCTGGGGCCAGCTCCTTTGTATGTTGCTGATTCAGATTGGTGGTTTGGGCATCCTGACTTTTATCGGATTTTTCACCATGGAAAGTCGGAAAAAGCTCAGCCTCAAGGATCGTCGTATTCTGCGGGATAGTTTTAGTTATGGTCACAATCGTACCTTAGGTCAATTTGTCCGTTCGATTTTTATCACGACTTTTACTATCGAAGGACTGGGTGCGCTCCTTCTCATGATTCGCTTCATTCCCAAGTTTGGTCTGAGAAAAGGGATTTTTAATTCTATCTTTTTAGCTGTTTCTGCATTTTGTAATGCGGGCTTTGATAATTTTGGTAATGATAGCCTACTAGGCTTGCAGACAGATGTTTTGGTCAATATCACCTTGGCTCTCCTCATCATTACTGGAGGACTGGGCTTTATGGTCTGGTTTGACTTGGCGACTAAATTGGGAGGAAAACAGAAGGGGCTGCACTTTCATACTAAGGTAGTCTTGCTGCTGACTGCTGGTCTCCTCGTTTTTGGGACGGTCACGAGTCTCTGGACGGAGTACAATAATCCTGGAACGATTGGCAATCTTTCCTTTGGCAATAAGCTACTGGTTAGCTTTTTCCAGACAGTCAGTATGAGGACAGCTGGGTTTGCTTCCATAGATTATACGGCTGCTCGTCCAGTAACACTGTTTATCTATCTACTTCAGATGTTTCTAGGAGGGGCTCCGGGTGGTACAGCGGGCGGTCTGAAAATTACGACCTTCTTAGTTCTTTTGCTTTTTGCCCGAAAGGAAATTCTGGGCTTGCCTCATACCAATATGGGGCGGAGAACGCTGTCTCCTCAGCTAGTGCAGAAGGCTTTTGGTGTGACAGTGATTTTTCAGCTGACATTTCTGCTCGGACTTTTAGCACTGGGGCTAGTGACCGATAGCAGTCATCGCTTTATTTACCTGATATTTGAGACTGTGTCGGCATTGGCTACAGTTGGTGTCACGGCAAATATCACTACCAGCCTCAATACAGCTGGTATGATTGTGATTATGTTGCTAATGTTTATTGGACGGGTGGGGCCGCTGACGCTTATGGTCAGTCTTAACCATTATCAACCGAAGAATGCTGCAACCTTGCATTACAGCAAGGCGGACATTATGATTGGATAGGAGAAAAGAAATGGCAAATCAAACAGTTGGAATCCTCGGCTTGGGGATTTTTGGACAGAGTATTATTGAGGCCTTGATTTCTCAAGATGTAGAAATCATTGCGATTGATAATCACGAAGAGACAATCAATCAGTATGAAGAAATGATTGCCGTTGGTGTGATCGGGGACATTACTGATATGGAGCTTTTAGAGGCGGCAGACGTTGGGGCGTGTGATACGGTCGTCGTAGCGACGGGAGAAAGTCTGGAATCCAGCGTCCTAGCGGTCATGCACTGCAAAGCATTGGGTGTAAAAAATGTCATTGCTAAGGTCAAGGATGAAGTAACTCAGCAGGTGTTGGAAAAGGTGGGAGCTGATCTGGTTATTCTGCCTGAAGTGGAGGCTGGTATTTCATTGGCCAAGACCATTCTCTTTAATCATTCGATTGAGGTTTTCCAGCTGGATGATGATGTAGTGGTGGCTGAGTTTGAACTGCCTGCTAGCTGGGTCGGGAAAACGGTCCGTGAAGTAGATGCTCGCAGGCTTTATCATCTTAATATTATCGGCTACCGTCTGAAAAAACATCAGCCTTTGGAAAGCCAGTTTACTCCAGACTTTGTTTGGCAAGAAGGTGTCAGCATTATGGCTGTGACTGATAACCAGCATTTGGATAATTTACGTGAAATAGTGAAGTAGCAGCTAGAATAAGTCCTCTTCGCTGGGAGTCCAACCGATTCTAACTAGGCATTCGGCACCTTTCTATTATATGAAGAAAAAATCGATACATAGGAGCTCTTTCAGGGCTCTTTTTTGAAACCAGTTATAAAATTTGTTATACTACCACAAGAAAAGGAGTGATTTTATGAGCTTAACCAGCCAGATCATTACAGCAGATTTTCCAGATTTGGATAAGGTAGAAGCCTTGAATAATGAAGCTTTTCCAGAAGAGGAAAGGATACCGCCCAGTGAATTTTTACGATATGAGGAACAGGAAGATGCTAATTTTTTCGCCTTTTATCATGAAAAGGAATTTGTTGGTTTTGCCTTTGCCATCTCCAACGCGCAAGCCTTTTATGTTAGTTTCTTTGCGATTATGCCCCACCTGCGCAGCCATGGCTATGGCGGTGAAATCATCGAAAAGCTGGTCAATTTCTATCAGCAAACCATGATTTTAGAAATTGAGCGCTTAGATGAGCCGTGTGATAATATTGAACAGCGTCAAGCTCGCTGGGATTTCTATCACAGCAAGGGTTTCCGCTCGTCGAATGCATTTCTAGAATATGACGATCTTAGTTTTGAAATTCTTTATCGAGGGGGTTCTTTTGACGAAGAAGCCTACCGAGACATTTTCCACCGACTTCAGGAGGAGAATTATTTCGACTTTGAAATCAAACATAGACGTTTCAGCGATTATTAAAAGGAAGTTCTCAGGAGCTCAATTGAGATTTGGATCAATAAAAGATTGCTTTGTTTTTACTATTAGGTATTTTACCTTGTAAATAAGATGCCCACTTCTCATCATAGCAGACCCTCCTTCTTATATTTTTTCCATTACCTTAGCATAGATTTTTAGGAAAAACAAGATTTACAGTAATATGATACATTTTTAGGAATAGAAAATGACCGAGATAGAAACTCGGCCAATGAGTAAGCATTGTTTTAGGGATTTATCACCCTAGTATTTCGGCGATAGCATCTCGAATCTCCTGAACGGTTGCGGATTTGCTATGGTCACTGGTATCAAACTCAATGTATTGGCCATCGGCATCAACAGTTCCACCGACAGGCCCTTCGGATCCATCGACTGATGTTCCAATGGCTGGTGGTAGGCTTGTATCTGCATAGTCTATCTCAATAACGATGATGCGAGTATCAGCTCTCAGATCGTCTATCATTGGAAGAGAGGATGCGGAGGTCATGTTCTGACTAGCATAGTATTCTAGAAAAGCCTTGATGGTTGGATTGTCAATTTGAGCAATTTTTTCATCAAGGGCTGAGACTTTTCTAGTTTCTCTCGTTTCATTTTCCATTGCTTGGCCTTTTTTGACCTGTGTCAAAGCAGTCAGACTGGTGGCTGTTGCGGCTAGAATAGCAGTAGAGAGCAGGAGTTTACTTAACTTTTTCCCCATAGTCGTCACCAACTTCTTTCTAGTTTTGCGTAAACACACTCGGGTGTTTATAGTGTTAAAGCTCTATATGTATAATTATACGTTAAGTAGCAACTTTAATCAAATAAATATAGGCAAGGGAATTCTCATTTATCTCCCTTGTACATTCCCCTATATCATGATAAAATACTAGGCAGAGTATAATATGTTGGAGTCGAGATGAATTATTTTAATGTTGGAAAAATTGTCAATACCCAAGGTCTACAAGGAGAAATGCGAGTTTTGTCAGTGACCGATTTTGCAGAAGAGCGTTTTAAAAAAGGCAATAGATTAGCCCTGTTTGACAAGAAAGATCAGTTTGTCATGGATGTGGAGATTGCCAGTCATCGCAAGGTCAAAAACTTTGATATTATCAAGTTTAAGGGCATGTACCATATCAATGATATTGAGAAATTTCGTGATTTTAGCCTGAAAGTGGCTGAAGAGGATTTGTCAGATCTAGAAGATGGAGAATTTTACTACCATGAAATCATCGGACTTGAAGTTTATGAAAATGATGTTCTTCTTGGTACGATTAAGGAAATTCTGCAACCAGGAGCCAATGATGTCTGGGTTGTCAAACGTAAAGGAAAGCGTGATTTGCTGTTGCCATATATTCCGCCAGTGGTACTGGGAATCGACATTGAGCAAGGTCGGGTTGACGTAGAGATACCGGAAGGATTGGACGATGAAAATTGATATTTTGACTCTTTTTCCGGAGATGTTTGCGCCCTTGGAGCACTCTATCGTAGGAAAAGCACGAGAAAAAGGTCTCTTGGAAATCAATTATCATAACTTCCGAGAAAATGCAGAGAAGTCTCGCCATGTGGACGATGAGCCTTATGGCGGTGGTCAAGGGATGTTGCTTCGGGCTCAACCTATTTTTGATGCCTATGATGCCATTGAAAAGAAGCAGCCGCGTGTGATTTTGCTAGATCCTGCTGGTCGGACTTTTGACCAGACCTATGCGGAGGAGCTGGCTAAGGAAGAGGAACTCATCTTCATTTGTGGTCATTACGAAGGTTATGATGAGCGAATTAAGATGCTAGTGACAGATGAAATCTCACTTGGGGACTATGTCCTTACTGGTGGAGAATTAGCAGCTATGACCATGATTGATGCTACTGTTCGCCTGATTCCAGAGGTTATCGGCAAGGAAGCCAGTCATACAGATGACAGTTTTTCGTCTGGGCTCTTGGAGTATCCTCAGTACACTCGGCCCTATGAATATCGGGGTATGGTCGTTCCGGAAGTCCTCATGAGCGGCCATCATGAAAACATCCGCAAGTGGCGTCTCTATGAAAGTCTGAAAAAGACTTATCTAAGACGGCCTGATCTCTTGGAAGATTATGATTTCACAGAAGAAGAAACAGCATTTTTGGATCAAATAAAAGAATCTTTAGAAAGAGAAAATCTTTAAGAATAGTTTAAGATGCCTATTCTATACTATACCCATCAAATAAAAACTCCTAATTTTATTTGATAGTATCCTAATCTTTTTCATAATAATCTCCCCAAAAGTCACCATCGGTGGCTTTTTTGTTGTCATAAGGTTTCTTAGAAAAGACAAATATCTTTAAAATTATGAAAAAAAATACTTGACAGGATAGACCAAAAAAAGCGTAATATGTTAACTGGTTAATAAACCAGTTAAGAAAAAAAGCTGTTTTTTTAAGACATGTTTTTAGTGTTTTTAGAAATAGCTATTCATTTGACTAATTATTGAACTGGTTAAGGAGTTTTATGAAAATTAAAAGAATACTTCGTTTAATAGCTCTTGTGATAGTAGGGATCTCACTTGTAGCTTGCACAAAAAAGGAATCGAGTCCACCTCAGAGTCATAAGGGGCTCAAAATTGTGACAAGTTTTTATCCTATCTATTCTATGGTGAAGGAAGTTTCGGGTGACTTGAATGATGTCCGAATGATCCAATCAAGTTCTGGGATTCATGAATTCGAACCATCTGCCAGTGATGTGGCAGCTATTTATGACGCTGATATTTGTTTACCACTCAAGAACGTTAGAATCTTGGGCGGGTAGTCTAGACCCGAGCTTAGAAAAGTCTAAGGTTCAAGTGGTTGAAGCTAGTGAAGGTATGCAGTTAGAAAAGGTAGCTGGCCTAGAAGATGTTTCTGCTGATAAGGGAATTGATGAAAAGACTCTTTATGATCCTCATACTTGGTTAGATCCTGACAAGGTAGCTGAAGAGGCACAATTAATTGCTCGACACTTATCTAAGTTAGACAGTAAAAATGCTACAAAATATGAGAAAAATGCGTCGAAATTTGCTGAAAAGGCTAAAGAACTGAGTAAGAAGTATCAAGGAGTTTTTAATGGAATTAAGAATAAGACTTTTGTTACGCAACATACAGCTTTTTCTTATCTGGCCAAGCGTTTTGGTTTGAAGCAGCTTGGGATTTCTGGTATTTCTCCTGACCAAGAGCCCAGTCCAAGACAATTAACTGAAATTCAAGATTTTATTAAGACTTATCAAGTAAAGACCATTTTTGTAGAAAGCAATGCTTCTTCTAAATTGGCTGAAACCCTCAAGAAGGCGACAGGGGTTAATCTCAAGGTATTAAATCCTTTGGAAGCCGACCCTGAAAATGATAAGTCCTATCTGGAGAATTTGGAAGATAACTTTAAAATATTAGCTAAAGAATTAAAAAATTGAGGTTTAGAATGAAAAAGAAATATATCATTGGTTCAGTTGCGGCCTTAGCGACCCTAACAATATGTGGATATGCTATTATGCAACATCAATCAGAACAGACAGAATCAAAAAATAAGGTCGCTTATGTAGAGAAAAAAGCAAATAGTAAACAAAATAGCAAAGCTAGAAAGGCTGAAAACTTAAAACCTGACCAGGTTAGTGCCAAAGAAGGTATTGCAGCAGAGCAGATTGTCGTTAAAATCACAGCGGAGGGCTATGTTACTTCTCACGGTGATCACTATCATTACTATAACGGGAAAGTTCCATTTGATGCGATTCTTAGTGAAGAATTGATTATGCGTGATCCCAATTATCAGTTGCAAGAAGCTGATATTGTTAATCAGGTAAAAGACGGTTATATTATCAAAGTAGCTGGGAAGTATTATTTATACTTGACGAATGCTAAAGAAACAACTAATGTTCGGTCAGTCGATGAAATTGCTCGACAACGTCAGCTTCATCCTGGTAAGGAAGATGAAGCAGGAGCTGAAACGGATGCTAAAGCAAGTCAAAATCAGACCAGAAAGACGCAAGACTTTAGTCGCCCAAGTGCCTCGTTTGCTGCTGGAAAAAGAAGTACCTCACCTGTGACTACTGCATCACAGAATAGGGGAGGAGCTTATACGACAGATGATGGCTATGTATTTAGTCCTTCTGACATTATATCTGACACGGGTGATGGCTATTTGGTTCCTCATGCTGGTCACATTCACTATATTCCAAAGGGAGACTTATCAGCTGGTGAATTGGCTGCTGCTCAAGCTTATTGGAACTATTTGCAAGGCAGAAATCATCAGGCTTCTTCAACTGATAAACCATCTGGAGAAGAAAATTCGAATCTTGCAAACAATCCTTCTCAAGACCAGAACACAGGCCATATAGCAAATTCCAATCATCAAGCAAATCATGATCCAGCTCCTGTTCCAAGTCAGCCTTCCAAGCCAAGTCAAACTGGAGGAGTAGGATTAGTCACTAAACCGAGTGGTCAAGGAACTGAGGTTAGCAAACTATCAGGATGAATTGCAGAAGCTTTACAGCATGCCGAAAGAAAAACGTTATGCTGAAAAAGATGGCTTGATTTTTGATCCTGCAAAAATTGCCCATAGGACGGCTGAGGGAGTGGCCATTCCACACGGGAACCATTATCACTTTATCCCATATAGCAGCTTGTCAGCTCTAGAAGAAGAGATTGCAAGAAATATTCCAATAGCAGGTCAAAAGACGTATCCTAAGTCAGCTACAAATACACCTATTCAGCCTTCTAAACCAAGTGAACCAACAAAACCAGTTGAAAAAGATGACCACGGTTTCCACGCTGAAAATGTCATCTCAAAAGATGAGGAAGGATACGTTGTTCAACATGGTGGTCATGCTCATTACTTCTTTAAAAAAGATTTGTCAGCAGATCAAATTGCAGCGGCTGAAGCACAGTTGACCAAGCATCAACATTCTGCTCAACCAAGTCAAGAGAAATCTGATTATGATCGTTTTTCTCGTGATGCGAGCGATGAAGAAAAGATGGCCTATATCTCTAAAACATATGGAGTTCCTCGTGAAGCCATTAAGATTTCCAAAGGTTTCTTCGTCTTTAATAATCCGGATCAGGCTTATGATCCAACCCATATCCATCCATATGCTGTTAGAAAAGAACATGTTCGTATTCCTTTAGAAACTGGAAATCCTGAGTTAGACTTCTTAAACGAACTCTACACAACGGCTCTTCGTTCAGGTTTGTCACCATACAGCATTCAAGTCGAAAACGGTCAGTTTGTCATTCCTCATGGAGATCACAATCATTACATCCGAGTTCAATCTAAAGGGGTTAACTTAGGCTTGAAGAATAAATTGCCTGCTTTACAATCAGCATATCAGGCCGGAGCTTATAGTGAAAGGCAGTTTTAGAGAAAGTAGACTCACTGCTAGCTGCTAGTCGAACAATCTACGAAAATGATCTCTTGATGCAACGTCGAATTGAGCTTGCTTTAGGGAATTTTGTAGAAACCATGAAGCAGTTGCCGAGCAACTCAACGGCTGGTTATTTAGCAAGTTTAGAGCAGTTTGATAAGCATTATATCCATGTGGATAAAAATGCCCAGACTGAGCAACTGACAGAAGTAGATAAGAAGTATCAGGAATTAGTTGATAAGATCAAACGCTTGGAAACAGATAGCTACAATGTTAATAAAGCTTCCTTGTTAAGTGATTTGCAGATGGCGAAGGTTGAAAAAAATGAAGAAAAAATGAAAGAAATTGATCAGCTTCTGACCAGTCTTCAAGATTATCAAGACCGGACAGGTATGACCTCTGTCGAATATCTTAAGGCCTTCTATCTTGCTGTAGATGATGCTCGCCTGCAACCGGAACTACGTAAAAAAGTTGCCGATTTAGCTATGAAGCTCTACAAGTCGCAAGCCTTTATCGAGGCTGTGGATCTGAAAGCTTTATTCTTGGATCTCTATCAAACCAAACTAGAAGTTGATAAGGCTCTTGCTAGTGGAGAGGCAAGTCAAGCTAAAGATAAAACTATTCTGGATACTGAAAAAACGGATGATCAGAACTACAAAACAGCCATTTACGGTTTCTTAAAAGAACTTTATGGTGAATTTGCGCCACAGCCAAAAGTAGAAATCCCTGATGCAACCTTCCAAGCACTCTTCCTGCAAGGACAAACACTTTTGGATAAGGTTAAAGATTCTACTAGCCAGGAAAGCTATAAGAATCAATTATTGACTCTTCAAGCTGATCTTAAAGAAGGGCGCAAGGATCGGGAAGCTATCTTGGAAGAGCTTAAGTTGCTCTTGTCTCAAATGGTTGATACTATTAAAGATCAGCAAGAAGAAACGAATCCAAAAGATCAAGAACTGTATAAGAAAATTTATGCTTTACTGATGGCAGCTCATAAGCTACTTGAAGAACAAAATGCATCAGATGAATTATTTACTAAGGTCGATGCTTTATTTGATAAACTTGCAGATAGCAAAGTCAATAAAGAAGAATTGCTTGCTGAAGTTCAATCGTTTGTTGAAGGGCTTCAAAATCAAGGGAAGGTAGAAAAACCAGTTTCTGATACAGCTAAATCTGAAGAAAAAGAATCTGAAACTGTAAAACCTACTGAAACTGCAACTGATAGTTCATCCAATCAGACATCTAGTGAGCCTAACGAGTCTACTAGTTCATCAAGTGAAAGTTCCACTACAACAGAAGCAGCTAGTCCTGCTTAGAGCCAAAGGAACAAGGAAGCGAGTCTGTTCAAGAAGAGCCAGCTCGGCCTTCTGAACAGGCATCTACGACAAATGAAGTAAGCAACTAATAAAGAAAAGGTTTATTCTGAGAAGATTCTGTAAGATGTTAATAAGATTACCTAGGATTTATCAGACGAAATCTCATTCATAAAAGCCTAATCAAATTAGAAGAATAAAAAAATGAACAAGCTAATTTCGAAAAGAATTAGCTTGTTCGTTTTTTATGTTCATGAGAGGTTTATTTTTCTTGGTAAGAGACAATGCCGATGATGGTATCGACAGCGTGCTCCATGGTTTCTAGGCTGACATACTCAAAGCGTCCGTGCATATTTTCGCCACCGGCAAAGAGGTTAGGTGTCGGGATGCCCATAAAGGAAATTTTTGAGCCATCAGTTCCGCCACGGATAGGCTCGATAATAGGCCGGATGTCAAGACTTTCCATAACTGCCTTAGCGATAGTGATTGGTGTCATGTCTTTTTCAATGACCTGCTTCATATTATAATACTGGTCTTTGAGGGTCAAGTTGATACGCTCGCTGTCCAGCTCTTGGTTCATTTTATCAGCAATAGCCTGCATAGCAGCCTTGCGATTTTCAAAAGCATCTGTCTCAAAGTCGCGGATAATGTAGCTTGCTTTAGCTTCTTCGACAGTACCAGTCAGATTCATCAGGTGGTAGAAGCCTTGGTAGCCCTCGGTCTTCTCTGGTCGGTCGGCTTCTGGTAGCTGGTTGTGGAAGTCAATAGCCAGCTGGAGAGCATTGATCATTTGACCTTTGGCAGTTCCTGGATGAACATTGCGACCTTGGAAGGTCAGTTCGGCTCCAGCAGCGCTAAAGGTCTCGTACTGGAGTTCGCCTAGAGGTCCGCCATCTACTGTGTAGGCAAAGTCCACATTGAAGTCTTCAGCGTCAAACTTATCAGCTCCGATGCCAATTTCCTCGTCTGGGCCAAATCCCACTCGGATTTCTCCATGCTTGATCTCTGGATGGGCAGACAGGTATTCGATAGCAGTCATGATTTCAGCAATACCAGACTTGTCGTCTGCTCCTAAAAGGGTGGTTCCGTCAGTTGTAATCAAGGTTTGGCCCTTGTATTTATGAAGACTGGCAAAGTCAGCGGGATCCAGGTTAAAGCCAGATTGCCCCAGCGGAATCACTCCACCGTCATAATTCTCAATGACCTGCGGCCGGATGTTTTCTGCGTTGAAGTCCGCCGTATCCATGTGGGAAATAAAGCCAATATTGCGGGTAAAGCTAGGGTCGTTGGCAGGCAGAGTTCCAATAGCAAAGCCATTTGGTAAGTAGTAGACATTTTCCAATCCCACTCGCTTCATTTCAGGAATGAGGACATTTTTGGCAAAGTCCACCTGACTCTGGGTGCTGGGTGTAGTAGTAGATGTCTCGTCTGAGCGCGTGTTGACCTCGACATATGTCAGGAAACGCTCTAAAAGATTAGGATATTTCATAAAATCTCTTCTTTCATTTTGATTTAAATCTATTTTAGCATATTGATATGTTTCTGACAAAGTAGAAAAGAATAGAAATGTCATACTTATTTTGACTGATATCATGTTATAATAGCAGAGAGCTTTAGAAAAAGAGGGAAATATGACTAAAAAAGCTATTTTGATGATGACTTTTGGTTCACCAGAAGGTTATACTTTTGAAGACGTTGCTGCATTTTTTACTAATATCCGTCGAGGTGTGCGTCCTACAGACCAGGAAATTCAACATCTTTACGATAACTATCAGTTAATTGGTGGCAGTCCTTTACAGGAAATTACAAGAGAAGAAGTTGAGCTGGTCGGACAAGTTTTATCAGACGAATATACAGTTTATTTTGCGAATAAATTCTCATCCCCCTTCATTCCAGACCTTATTCGTCAAATGGAGTTAGATGGCATTGAAGAATGTATCTGTCTGATTTTGGAACCTCATTATTCTTTTTACTCGGTTATGGGATATGAAAAGTTCATCCATAGTGAGAAAATCCGTTTTAATATTATCAAGGACTGGTACCGTTCAGAAGATTTGTTAAACTTTTGGGTAGATGAAATTAGGAAGATTATCGATAAACAAGTTAAGGGTGAAAGCTTCAAAGTTATTTTCTCAGCACATAGTGTACCATTATTAGCTTTAGATTTTGAAGATCCTTATATTGATCAAATTGTTGACAATGCACAGATGATTGCACAGCGCTTGGGACTATCTTCTTTTGAATATACTAATACTTGGCAAAGTGAAAGTGATATAGGCCTTCCTTGGATCAAACCAGATGTATTAGAATATCTTCGTGATCAGACTGTCCATCCTAAACACTATATTTTTGTTCCGATTAGTTTTATCAGTGAGCATATAGAAGTTCTTTTTGATAATGATGTAGAATGTCAAGAATTGTGTCAAGAACTTGGTGTGGCTTATCATCGTCCACCAATGCCTAATGCAGACCCTCGTTTGATTGCAGCAATCGTGGCGACCATTCGTAAGCATGAAGGAGATGAATTTCAGTATCTTTATCCAGAACAAACGACCTTTGATGAACTGGCTCCTTCTGAGACAAGTTCTAAGATATTAAAAGAAATAGATGAGCCTCAAATGCCTGAATTTGTAAAAAAACTAATTGAAAAAAAGGGAATTGAAAACGTAAAAATGCCCTATTTTGTTAAGAAAATGCTAGAAAAAAAGGGAAGAATCAAGCATTAAAAATGAATGTATGTTATTCTATTTATTGTTAATAATGAATTTTAGCCTTTTAAAGAGGTAAAATACAAATTTTGAAGGAGTCGATATGTCTTTTAAAAGAGTTATATTTTTAATTTTAGCAGTTTTTTTGCTGTTTATCATGCTTTTGTAACTCCATTACCTGCTGATTCAGATGTTTCTTATAGGATGGGGGCTCTCGCAGCTAATGTGTTACTTCCGGTCTTATTATTGTATTTTTGCTTTTTAAAAAAAGAAAAAGCCTAAAAATGAAAAAGCTTAAAAAAAGAAAAAAATAAAGAATAATTCAACCGAAGTAATATATGGATAGTCAAGAAGCTTGGAACTTATTGTATTTTTTTAACTATATTTGACTAAAAAGCTCTCTGAGAATTTTTCTCAGAGAGCTTTTACTATGATTAGTATACAAGTTTAAAGTAATCATTTAAGACGTGAAATGGTTACATGGTAAAGACAATAGCGATGTATTGAAAGGCAGAGGCGGCAAGAATAAAGAGATGCCAAATCATATGAAAATATGGTTTTTTCTTGGCATAAAATCCTGCTCCAATGGTATAGCAAAGGCCTCCAGCCAGCATCAATCCCCAGAAAAGCGGGCTCGTTTGGCTAATAATTGGTGGGATAATAAAGACAACCAGCCAGCCCATCATAAGATAAAGAGCGAGACTAAATTTTTCATTGACCTTTTTGGCAAATATCTTGTAGAGAATACCAAAGATTGTCGTCCCCCACTGGATTAGAATAATCAAATAACCCAACCAGTTATTCATTAAAGCCAAGACAACTGGAGTGTAGCTGCCCGCAATGGCAATGTATATCATACTGTGGTCAATGATACGTAGGATATATTTATGAGTTGAGCCATAAGACATGGAGTGGTAGATTGTAGATGAAAGAAACATAAGAAAGAGGCTGATGACAAATGGAGACACCAATAGCTGATAGTAAGCCATGGACTTCATAGCTATAGATAGCTGATAAGGGAAGTAGGATAAGTGTAAGGACAGAGCCTACAGCATGGGTAACAGCATTTGCCACTTCCTCACCAAAACTCAAACGTTTACTTAATTTCATGGTTAGATTCATTTGCATGTGCTCCTTTCAATTCTAGAGATAATTGTCTGGTCTGATGGTAGAGTTTGACTGTCTGACAAGCAGATGAAACAAGAGGATGGATTTCTATATCAGTCTCTTCATTCATATATCCAACAAATTGATTGTAAAAGAGTTCGGAACTCTCTTGGTTTTTCACTAGATATTCAACAGTCTCAATAATATCCTGAATAGGAAATACTGGTTTTAGCGTTGTGAGAATAATTAGCCGAGCAATTTGAGTACGATTGTATTTTTTCTTGATCGGTTTTTGAATGTGAGCATGCTTGACATAATTATTAATCATCGCTGCTGTTAAGACTTTTTCCTGTCCTGGAAAAGCCTTTTGATTGACAGAGTTAACATATAATAGGACCTGGTCTAAATATAAATCAAGATCAGGTAATTCTTGCCAGAGGGGAAAGGATATCATAAAATATCAACCTTTCTATAATCTAGTATCGATAACTAGATTATATGATATAAAATATAATTAGTCAAGAATAAATCGTAAAGATAGTCAAGAAAATACAAGTTTTGTTATAATGAATCTATGAAAATTTTAATTCCAACAGCAAAAGAACTAAATACTCAAGTCGCTCAGATTGAGCCAGAAAGTCTGTCAGAAAAGACGAAATTAATTATTCAGGCTTTGAGTCAGTATTCAGTGACTGACTTAGTCCAGCTATATCAGATTCGACCAGAGAAAGCAGAAGAGGAATACCAACGTATTCAGGAACTTCAAAATGAGACAGCACCAACCTATCCTGCTCTCTATCTTTTTGACGGTCTCATGTATCGAAACATTAAGCGTAAGGATCTGAGCAAGGAAGAAGAACGGTATATCCGAAATCATATTTTGATTACCTCTAGCTTGTATGGAGTGATTCCGGCTTTGGCGCCCATTGCTCCCCACCGTTTGGACTTTATGACAAAGCTCAATGTCGAAAAGCAATCATTGAAAAAGCTGTGGACAGAGACCTATGGTCAAGCTGTTGCAGATCAGGAAATTCTGCTTTCGCTCTTGTCTAGTGAATTTGAAGATGTCTTTCCTAAAGAGGTGAGAGACAAGATGATCCGCTTCAAATTCATGGAAGAAAAAGATGGAAAACGGAAAATTCATTCGACTATCTCCAAAAAGGCGCGTGGCCAATTTTTGAGTTATTTGATTGAGAATCACGTTACCAAACTATCTGATATTAAACAGAGTTCTTTTTCTGGATTTAAGTTTCAAGAAAATCTTTCACAAGAAAGAGAATTTGTTTTTGTAAAGAAAGTAGATGGATAAAACTTTACAAAAAAAGTGAAATTATTTATAATCAATTAAGGAAAACGATTGCAAGATATAATCTTGTTTTTTTAAAAATGGAGGTTAAGAAATGCAAGGAAAAAGTCGGACATCCATCACAATGAAAGATGTAGCTAGTCGTGCTGGTGTTAGTGTCGGAACAGTTTCGCGCGTTATTAACAACGAGAAAGGTATCAAAAAAGTCACACTAAAAAAGGTACAAGAAGCAATTGAAGAGTTGAATTATATTCCAGATAATTATGCGCGGGGGCTAAAGACCAATAAAAGTAATAATATTGCTCTTATAATCCCGACAATTTGGCACCCATTTTTTTCAGAATTAGCCTACTACGTTGAAAAAGAATTACTTAAAAATCAATATAAACTATTCATTTGTAATGCTGATGGCGATGTCAAAAATGAGATTGAGTACATTCAAATGTTAGAGAAAAACAAAGTAGATGGTATTATTGCTGTAACTTATTCAGATGTTGATAAATATGTTTCAAGCAGTTTGCCTTTTGTAAGTTTTGATCGACATTTTTCTGAGAATGTCTCCTATGTGACTTCAGAGAATTATAAAGGGGGGCAGATGGCAGCGGAAGAGTTGCTTAATCGAGGTGCTAAACAGCTCGCTTATATTGGAAGTACTAATATCCATGAGAATGAAACTAAACAACGTGAATTAGGTTTTTGTGAAAAGTTGATGAGTATGGGACATTCTGTTTTAAAATTAGATATGTCAGAACCACTTGTTGAACCTGAAAAACAGATTGAGAAATTTTTACTAAAACATTCAACAATTGATGGTATTTTTGCTATTAATGACTTTATGGCTATTAAAGTTATGAAAGTAATGGAGAAATTTGGTAAAAAAGCTCCACAAGATTATCAGATTATTGGTTTTGATGGTTTGAGAAATGCTGCGGATCAAACTTATTTACTGTCAACAATTGCACAACCTCTGGATAAGATTGCCCAAGCTTCTGTCAAATTATTGTTGCAACTCATTTCTAAAGAAAAAGCTGTGTTATCAAGGGTTTTATTACCAGTTTATTTTGCAGAAGGTGGTACTACAAAAAAAATACAGAAATCACTTGACAAAAAATGAAAGCGGTTGTATAATGAAACCATAAAAATGAAACGTTTCAAAAAATATAAAGGTTTAATATAAACCTTTATATAAAACAAATAAAAATGAAACGTTTCAAAAAGGAGGAAAATATGCGTAAAGGCGTAATTCTATCAATGGTTGCTGCTCTATCACTAGGGCTTCTAACTGGATGTAGTGGAGGTTCATCTAGTAAGACTTCTAAAGAAGCAGCATCAAAAGATGATGTGAAAGTTTGGGTCCAATTTTCTGATGAGACTGCAGAAGGGAAAGCTTGGGAACAAGTAGTCCAAAACTTTAATAAGAAGTATAAAGGAAAATACAAAGTTGTAACTGAGTATATTCCGCGTAGCGGAAGCGGCGGTGGATATGAAGATAAAGTTAACGCAGCGATTACAACAAATAGTTTACCTGATGTGATTACGCTTGATGGTCCGAATACAGCAGCATATGCTAAATCAAAGGTTATTACTCCATTAGATGATTATTTGAAAGATAATAATATGGAGGATGTGCTTGACAGTATCAAACAACAAGGGACTTACGATGGTAAATTCTATGCATTTGGTTACTCAGAATCAAACGTAGGAATTTATTATAATAAAAAAATGTTTAAAGAAGCAGGAATTGATGAATCAAGTTTACCAACTTTGAAAAAACCTTGGACTTGGGATGAATTCAAAGCAGTTAGTAAAAAGCTAAAAGATCACTTTAAAGAAGCTGCTATTGATTTCCGTTTGAACTCAAATGATGAAATGCTTCCTTATGCATATATGCCATTGATTTGGTCAAATGGTGGCAGTGTAGTAAATGAAGATGGAACAAAAGCGGAAGGGTACTTTAACTCCCAAAGAAAGTACACAAGCTGTTCAATTTATCCAAGATCTAGTAAAAGAAGGTTATACAACTGTTAGTCCAGTTGAAAAAGGATTTGAAACTGGACAGTATCCAATGGTGTTAAGTGGTTCGTGGACAATTGCTGATTTGCAAACCAACTATAAAGATATTGATTTCGGTATTTTGCCATATCCTGTGTCAAACAAGACTAAGAAATTGGTATCACCTTCAGGAAGCTGGCAATTAGCAGTTACAACTAAGTCTAACAAAAAAGATGCAGCTGCTGAGTTTGTTAAATTTGCAACGAATACTGAATCAAGCGAAATTTTAAGCCTTGGAAATAGTGTGTTGCCAATCCGTAAATCAACTATTAAAAATATCAAAGACAAAGTTTCTGAACCAATGCGTTTCTTGATGGAACAAAACGCAGCTACTGCGCATGCACGTCCCGTTGTAGTGGCCTATCCGCAAGTATCACGTTCATTCCAACAAGCTATGCAAGACATCAGCTACTATGAAGAAAATCCAGATGTTCAAAAAGTGCTTGATTCACGCGCCAAAGAGATGCAAACGGCTATTGATGATAGTTTGAAAAAATAGATGACAATAAAACTGGGTGGGGCAAAACGTCAAATATGAAGTTGGTCTCAGCCAGTTTTTGTTTAGCGAATATGCAGATAAGTATGTCAATTTTTTAATGTTCCATTTTTACATTAATTTATCATGATTTTACTTAATTTATCATATCTTGGAGGAATTTAACATGAACCAGAAAAAGAGTTTAAAATTAAAAGAAAATCTTTTAGGATATGGTTTTTTATCGCCAGCTTTAATCCTTCTTTTGATTTTCCTGGTTATTCCAGTCTGTATGGTTGTTTATTATGCTTTTACAGATTACTATTTATTGACACCAGACGAGAGAAAATTTATTGGTTTAGAAAATTTTATTCGTTTGTTTAAAGATCCAATTTTCTTAAAGAGTGTTGTTAATACGGCACAATTTGTTGTATGGATTATTCCTATTCAGCTTGGTGCGGCGCTAGGTATGGCTTTGATTGTCAATAAAAAACGGAAAGGAAATATGTTTTTTAAGGTGGCTTTCTTTGCTCCAGTTGTAATGTCACTAGTTGTTATTTCAATTTTATGGCTTTATCTATTGAATCCAAATAATGGTCTTTTGAATGCCTTGTTGAATAAAATTGGAATTGCGTCTCAGCCATTCTTGAGGAGTCCAAAACAAGCCATGTATGCTATTGTCTTTGTATCAGCTTGGCAAGGCGCAGGTTATCAAATGCTCCTTTTCCTTGGAGGTATGCAAAATATTCCACAAGATGTTTATGAAGCGGCAGAATTAGATGGTTTTACTAAATGGGAACAATTCCGTTACATTACGATGCCACTTTTGAAACCAACCGCTTTGTTTGTCCTGTTGACAACATTGATTTCTGCTTTTAAGCTCATTGTTCAGCCAATGGTTATGACTCAGGGTGGTCCGATGAACTCGACTATTACCATGGTTTATTATATTTACCAACAAGGGTTCACAGATCGATTAGTTGGATATTCAAGTTCAATTGCCCTTGTATTTACAACATTGATTGGTATGATTAGCTTAGTCCAAAGACGTGTATTGAAGGAGGACAACTAGAATGAAACGTAGAAAAAATTTTAGACCAACGACTATTCTGGAATATGTCCTCTTGACTCTCTTAGCTGCTCTCTTTCTTTTTCCAATGATTTGGATGGTGGTTTCCTCTATGAAGCCAGAAGCTGATGTTTACAAGAATTTGACAGGTTGGCAGGCTTTCTTACCAAGTTTAAATCCAGCAAATTGGTTTAAGCCTTATCAAGAAGTTTTAGAGCGTTTTAGCATCCTTACTTATATCGGAAATAGTATTTTCTATGCTGGAACTTTTGCTATAGGATCTATCATCGTTAACTCTTTAGCAGGTTTTGCCTTTGCTAAAATTAACTTTTCTGGGAAAAAACTTTTATTTGGTATCCTTTTGGCTTTGTTGATTATTCCAATGGAAACGATGTTGATTCCTCAGTTTACCATTATTAACGCACTAGGGTTGGTTAATAATCGCTTGGCTGTTATTATACCTGGTTTAGCAAGTGTTTTTAATATTTATCTATTTAGGAATTTTTTTATTGCTATTCCTGAAGAAATCATCGAATCAGCCCGGATGGATGGCGCAAGTATTTTGCGGATATTCTTCCGTATTATGCTACCCATGTCTAAACCTGCAGTAGCAACAGTAGGAGTCTTGTCTTTTATTTCTAGCTGGAATGATTATATTTGGCCACTCATGGTTTTGACGGATTCATCAAAATTCTCTCTCCAAGTTGCGATTACAACCATTAATACGACTCAACCTGTCTATATCAACCAAGTAATGGCTGTCTTAACGATTTCAACAATCCCATTGATCTTGGTTTATATTGTCGCTCAAAAATACATTATTCAAGGTTTGGGTGGTTCAGGGACAGGTATTAAGTAGGTGACTTTATGAAAGAAAAGATTGAACAAGCAAATCGATACATAAAAGAAAATCGTCATCGAGTTAATCATTGCTATCGAGGCAAGCTTCATTTGTTGCCTCCAATTGGTTGGATGAATGATCCAAACGGTTTTGTTTACTATAAAGGCGAGTATCATCTCTTTTATCAATTTTATCCATATGATAGTGTTTGGGGTCCTATGCATTGGGGACATGCTAAATCAAAAGATTTGATTCACTGGGAGGAATTACCAGTAGCTTTGGCTCCGAGTGAAGCCTATGATAGAAATGGTTGTTTCTCGGGAAGTGCCATTGTGATAGATGATAAGTTAGTTCTTATCTATACTGGTCATGTTGAAGAAGGAAATGTGCGTACAGAGACTCAATGTATGGCAGTTTCACATGATGGTATTCATTTTGAAAAATATGCCGGAAATCCAGTTATTGGAGAAAATCATATAAAGGGAATTGCGGATATTGCAGATTTTCGTGATCCGAAAATAATGAAATATGACAATCACTATTATACAGTTGTCGCTTCTAAAACTGCGGATGCCCGCGGACAGATCCTCTTATTTGAATCGGAAGATTGTTTTAATTGGAAATTTAAGTCTGTATTGTTGGAAGGAAAACCAGGTCAAGGAATCATGTGGGAATGTCCAGATCTCTTTGAATTGGATGGCAAGTGGGTTCTTATTATGTCTCCAATTGAGATGGAACGTAAAGGCAACCAATATTGGAATTTAAATTCTACTCTTGCATTCATTGGAGAGGTTGACTGGAAATTAGGTTGTTTTCAAGTGGAAAATTTTCACGAAATAGACGGCGGATTGGATTTTTATGCTCCACAGACCTGTGTTAACGATAAAGGGGAACGTTATCTAGTAGCTTGGCAACAGATGTGGCATCGAAATATTCCCACACATGATTTAAATCACGGATGGGCTGGTATGATGACCATTCCTCGTAAATTATCCATTAAAAATAATCGTTTGTATCAAGAGATACCTGAGACATTAACAAGCCAACTAACTATTCAAGAGAGATTTTCAGGTCAAGTGGACCAATCAGAATTGATCTTCTCCAGTGCTGTTAAACAACAACAATACCTTATACTAGAGCTTGAAAAACCAGGAGATTTTGAATTGCTATATGCAAGAAATGCCACAAATCAGCAGGTAGTAAAAATCTCCTATAATGCAGGTAAACAGGTCTTATCTTTGGGACGTGAACGGCTGGGCCATAAGATTATTGGAAAGGAAGAACCTTATGAGGATATTCGTCATCTGAATATATTGGATGCTCCTAAGTCATTAACCTTGGAAATTCTTCGAGATATTAATTCAATCGAGCTTTTTGTAAATGGACAAACAATGTCTATGACGTTTTATGAAAAAGAATTTGGGACAGATATTGTCTTAACAAATGCTGATAAATTGAATATAAAAACGTTAGAATTTTATGATATAGCTTGAGCGAGACTGATTATTTTGCCCCCTATTTGAACCAGTTTAAGTAGACCAAGTTTGGTTACTTAAGCTGGTTTTTATTGTTAGTTAAATAGGAAAAACACTGAGATTGGCATCCCAGTGTTTTAAATCATTGGAGTTATAATTTCTAATCGATAGCTGCAAGAAGTGCATCTGCTTGAGCTTTTAGTCCCGCAAGAGTTTCTGAGCTAGCAATAAATTTACCATCTACCCAAGCAGAATCATTGACTTGAGCTGAGGTGAATTCGCCCACAGCAGTTGTCCGAATAAATGGCAGTAAGTCTTTATAGATAGCAAACATTGGTTCTTGTCCTGCATTCGCAACTGAAGAGACAGTCACAACCTTCTCGTTAATAGCAGAAGCGCCACGAGGATCAGAAAGATCAAGTGAACGAGAGAGCCAGTCTAACAGGTTTTTCACTGAACCAGGAATAGAGAAGTTGTAAACTGGTGAGAAAATCCAGATAGCGTCTGTAGCTTGGACTTCTTCGCGGACCTTAGCAACAGCTGAAGGCGTTGATTGTTCCAAATCTTGGCTAAAGATTGGAACTTGAGACCAATCAAGATAAGACACGTCAGCTTTACCAGCCAAAGCTTTTTCAGCTTCTTGTGCCAGTTGATGGTTAAAAGAACCTTGACGAAGGGATCCAACGATAAATAGTACTTTAGACATTATGAGTCCTCCATATTTTTTAATCAAAGAGGGTTATACCTCTTGTTACCGATTATGTTACAACAAATATTACTAATTAGCAATTATTTAGCTCAGGTTCTTATATTTTTTTAAAATAGCAATGAGAGTCTCTTTGTCTTCGTCTGATAAAATTCCAAGCGCTTCCTTTACACACAGGATATGTTGAGGGAAAATTTCTTCGATTAAGTCTTGACCTTTTTGGCTCAATTCAATCAGATAAGAACGGCGATCATTTGGATCGCTAGTCCGAGAAATCAAGCCGTCACGAACCATATTTTTGATGACGACAGTCATATTTCCAGAGGTCGCAAGCATATGGTCTATCAAATCCTGGATTCGCATTTTTCCCTTACTGTAGAGAGTTTCCAGAACAGAAAACTGAGTAGGGGTTAGCTTGTTTTCTTTGATGACTCTTTGTTCAATGGAGCGTATGGTCCGCTCAGCCTTCCTAAAAACAATCATGGTTTTAAGGTCTAGTTTATTTTCTTCTAATAATTCTTCTAGTGTTCTCATAGCCATATTTTATCAATAAATAGTATTAAAATCAATGTGAAAAAGATAGAAATATAGATAGAATTATAGTATAATGGACGAGTGAAAAATAGAAGAAAAAGAAATAAAAAAATCCTTATCTGGCAGTACGTCATTGGAATAGGTATTCTTTTAACGGTGCTTGCCTTTTCTCTGCTAAATCTATTTAATTTATCAATGGAGCCTTATCGGGTTGCTCGTTCTAATTCCATTGAGTTGGCTCGCAAGTATGCAGGAGTCAGTAAGGTTGATAGCTTTGGTATTTATAATGGGGACAAGACCTATTACAGCTTGCTAGGCGAAACTGATCGAGAGAAGAAAAAAGCCGTCCTGATTGAGAAGGGGTCTGACAAGATTTTCGTTTATGAGCTCAGTGAGGGAACTAGCAAAAAGGAGGCTGAAAAAATAGCAAAGAAAAATGGAGCTGATGCGATTGACAAAGTGACTTTTGGTTATTTGAATGACCGGCCAATTTGGGAAGTCAAATCTGGAAAGAGTTACTATATTGTCGATTTTGAAAAAAGAAAATTGCTGAGCAAGGAGGGGCTATGAAATTATCTAATCGAGTTTTAAAAATGGAAGAAAGTGTGACTTTGGCTGCAGCAGCTAGAGCCAAAGATTTAAAGGCTGAAGGCAGAGATATTCTGTCTCTAACCCTAGGAGAGCCAGATTTTCCAACTCCTAAAAATATTCAGCAAGCAGCTGTGGCAGCTATTGAAGATGGGAAAGCTAGTTTCTATACAGTGGCTAGTGGTCTTCCTGAGTTAAAAGAAGCTATTGTTCAATACTTTGCCAATTACTATGGTTATGAAATCAAACCGAATCAAGTGACTGTGGCAACAGGAGCTAAGTTCTCCCTCTACACCTTCTTTATGAGTGTTCTTGATCCAGGTGATGAAGCAATTATTCCTACGCCTTATTGGGTAAGTTACGGCGATCAGATTCAGATGGCTGAAGGGGTCCCTGTCTTTGTTCAAGCTACTGAAGAGAATGACTTTAAGGTAACTGTAGATCAATTGGAAGCAGTTCGGACTGACAAGACCAAGGTCTTGGTTCTGAATTCACCATCCAATCCGACGGGAATGATTTATACAGCAGAGGAACTTTTGGCTATTGGAAACTGGGCCGTGGAACATGATATTCTGATTTTGGCAGATGACATCTATGGACGACTTGTATATAACGGCAATGAATTTACGCCAATTTCTAGTCTATCAGAAGCTATCCGCAAGCAAACAGTGGTTATCAATGGCGTTTCTAAGAGTTATTCCATGACCGGCTGGCGGATTGGCTATGCTGTTGGTGAACCGGAAATCATAGCTGCTATGAGCAAGTTTGCAGGCCAAACCACTTCCAATCCAACGACAGTTGCCCAGTATGCAGCTATTGAAGCCCTGACAGGTAGTCAAGAGACTGTTGAAATTATGCGTCAGGCCTTTGAAGAGCGTCTCAATACCATTTATCCACTTCTAGCTCAAGTACCAGGTTTTGAGGTCATTAAGCCTCAAGGAGCCTTCTATCTCTTCCCTAATGTCAAAAAAGCTATGGAGATGAAAGGTTTTACAGATGTGACAGCCTTTACCACAGCTATTTTGGAAGAAGTTGGTGTGGCTTTGGTGACCGGAGCAGGATTTGGTGCTCCAGAAAATGTCCGTCTCAGCTATGCAACTGATCTGGAAACACTGAAGGAAGCTGTTCAGCGTCTGAAGCAATTTATGGAGCGCTAAAGCATGAGGAAAATCTCCTGTGTTGCAATGTTGGCAATTTTCCTGTTTTGCTTGACCGCTTGCTCTTTTGTTCATCCAGAGCAGGCTTGGACTACTGTTTCTCAGTCTAAGGAGGGAGAACCCTTTTATAAGTTACAAGTGTCTAGAAAAATGTACCGGATTCTATACAATGACAATGGTTCAGCTAGAAAAACCTGGCATCTAGATAATTATAATCCGCTTGAAAATCTTGAGTGCCATACTCTTAATGAAGAAGAGATAAAAGGGGTAGATGGAGCGACAGCCAAGAGGGAGCTGTCTGGTCAAGGTTCTGCTAACTTTACTCTGGTTTATGAACATTATTCTGGTAGTCAAAAAGAAGTAAGTTATTATCAAGTTGGAATAACTGCTGATAAGAATGGACAAATCAAACCTTCGGAAAGCAGTATGGTCTTAGTTAAGACTAAAAAGGATGATTCTAAGTAAACATATAAATGAAAAGCAATTATATTTTTAAAATAGGGATGGGCTTAAAGCCTGTCTTTTTGCTTTTCTTCGACTCTAGCTGGTAAGAGGTTGTTTAAAGTGATAGAATAATTCTGAAAGCGTTTGTTCTAGGGCTTCCTTATGTAGAAGTTTAGAATGATGAAATATAAGCTTAATATCAGTTAAAGTGTATCTAATTTATGTTTTGATTTCTATTAGAAAGGAATGTAGCATGAAACGTAGTTTGATATTTTTAAACCTAATAATATGTTTGGTCCTATTGACGGCTTGTTCTTTTCTTAATGCTGAGCAAGGGTGGACAACTATTTCTGAATCAAAGCCTGACGAACCTACTTATAGCTTACAAGCCAAGGGTAGACAGTACCGAATCCTTTTTGAAGAAAATGCATCAACCCGAATGGATTGGTACTTGAACGATTATCAACCAGGGTTAGAGTTAAAGTTACGAACTTTGAATAGCGAGCATTTGAAAAATTCTGTCGGTGGACCTTCAGAGCAGGAACTTTCTGGAAAGGGCTATGCAGACTTCACTATGGTTTATGAGACTCGTTATAACCCTCAGATTGAGCGGACTTATTTTAAGGTACATATTGAAGTCAATGATAAGGGAAAGGTAAATGCTAAGAAAAGTAGCATGGTTTATGAAAAGTCTGAGAAGGTTGAATTAAAAAAGTAGACTAATTTTACAAACAACTGTCTTCTTTGCCTGATTTACTTATAGAATAGTATTTTTGGAAAAAGGTAGCTTTTTAAAGATTTTTAAATTTTCGTCTCTTCAAGGATGGCTATTGCAATCGCTTTATGGTAAAATATAGAACAGATGTCCGAAAGATTTGTCTTGATTAAAGCGACATTAAGCAACCAGTCTAGGAGGCAGCTATGATTGATCTTTTTGGGATTACAGTCAAGGATTTGGAAGCCAGCAAGCTCTTTTATCAGCAGGCTTTTAGAGTCTTTAGGCTACAAGCTTGCCTTTGAAATTCCTCAGGCGGTAAGTTTTGCAGAGCCGCAAACAGCTTCAGCTGGAGATTTTTTGGTTAAGTCAGGGACAATCAGATGCATCTCATTTTGCTTTTTCGTGCTGAGACTAGGGAGCAAGTAGATGCTTTTTATCAAGCGGGTCTAGCAGCGGGTGGCAAAGATAATGGCGCTCCGGGTATCCGTCCCCAATATCACCGGCCTTATTATGCAGCCTTTGTCTTGGATCCAGATGGTAATAATGTCGAGGCAGTCTGTCATAAAGATTAAAAATAGAAAAGAGAAAAAACGTGTCAAACAAATATGTAACGATTATTGATGTAAAAGACCATGTTGGTCAAGAAGTGACCATTGGTGCTTGGGTTGCCAATAAGTCAGGTAAGGGTAAGATTGCTTTCTTGCAGCTTCGTGATGGTTCTGCCTTTTTCCAAGGTGTCGCCTTCAAACCTAACTTCATTGAGAAATTTGGTGAAGAAGTAGGACTTGAGAAATTTGATACTATCAAACGACTTAGTCAGGAAACATCTGTTTTTGTGACAGGGATCGTTAAGGAGGATGAGCGTTCAAAATTTGGCTATGAGCTGGATATCACAGACATTGAAGTAATTGGTGAGTCAAATGATTATCCGATCACGCCCAAAGAACATGGAACGGACTTCCTCATGGACAACCGTCACTTGTGGCTGCGTTCTCGTAAGCAAGTTGCCATGATGCAGATCCGCAATGCCATCATCTACGCTACCTATGAATTCTTTGACAAGAATGGCTTTATGAAGTTTGACAGCCCAATCTTGTCAGGAAATGCTGCAGAAGACTCAACTGAGCTCTTTGAAACAGACTATTTCGGAACTCCAGCATACTTGAGTCAGTCAGGTCAGCTTTATCTGGAAGCAGGTGCTATGGCTCTTGGTCGCGTTTTTGACTTTGGTCCTGTATTCCGTGCTGAAAAATCAAAAACCCGTCGTCATTTGACTGAGTTCTGGATGATGGATGCAGAGTATTCATACTTGACCCATGATGAGTCACTTGACTTGCAAGAAGCTTATGTTAAAGCCTTGATCCAAGGTGTTCTTGACCGTGCTCCTCAGGCTTTGGAAACGCTGGAACGTGATGTAGAACTCTTGAAACGCTATATTGCAGAGCCTTTCAAGCGTGTTAGCTATGATGAAGCGATTGACCTCTTGCAAGCTCATGAGAATGATGAAGATGCAGACTACGAACATCTGGAACATGGAGATGACTTTGGTTCACCGCATGAAACATGGATTTCCAACCACTTTGGTGTACCAACCTTTGTCGTGAACTACCCAGCAGCTATCAAGGCTTTCTACATGAAGCCAGTTCCTGGAAATCCTGACCGTGTCCTCTGTGCAGACTTGCTTGCTCCAGAAGGCTACGGTGAAATCATCGGAGGCTCTATGCGTGAGGAAGACTACGATGCCCTTGTTGCTAAGATGAATGACCTTGGTATGGATACGACAGAATATGAATTCTACCTTGATCTTCGTAAGTATGGAACAGTTCCACATGGTGGCTTCGGTATCGGTATCGAGCGTATGGTAACCTTTGTAGCAGGAACCAAACATATCCGTGAAGCCATTCCATTCCCACGTATGTTGCACCGTATTAAACCGTAAATTAATGAAAACGCCCATGTGGCGTTTTTTCAAGATTGAACAATGAAATAATCCAAAATATAGAATTTTAGAGAAAGAAGAGGTAGGAGTCATGTAAACAGCAGATTAACAAGTGATAAAGGATAGAAATTAAAAAAACACTTGTTAAAGGAGAAAATATGTTTAAAAGAAGTTATCGTAAAAATATCGGTCTTATGGCCGGAGTAGAATTTTTTGCCTTTCTAGGCATTACTAGTTTTTGGATTTTATTTCTAAGTCAAAATGGCATGTCCCTGTGGCAGATTGGGCTTTTGGAAAGCATTTTTCATGCGACTAGCGTTATTTGTGAAATTCCCTCTGGGATGTTGGCGGATCGCTTTTCCTACAAGACCAATCTTTATTTGAGCCGGATAGCCGGGATTGTGTCTTCGATTCTTATGTTAGCTGGGCAGGGGAACTTCTGGGTCTATGCACTGGCTATGGTGATTAGTGCTTGGTCCTATAATTTTGATTCGGGGACAAGCGCAGCCATGGTTTATGATTCGTCTGTGGAGGCCGGACTCAAGGAACGTTACCTGTCCATCTCCAGTTTTATGTCGGGGGTGGCTGAAGCGACTCGGTCTTTGGGAACGGTCTGGGCTGGATTTTTTGTCCATGGACAATTGCATCTGACCTACTATATCATGATTGGCACCTCTATCGTCGTTCTTTTCATGACCTGGATGCTGAAAGAGCCAAGTGTCAAAGCAGAGAAAGCAGAACGCCTGACTATGAAAAAGATTATCTGGGCAGTCAAAGAGGAGTTGCAGAGAAATCCCAGCCTTTTTATCTGGATGATTCTTTCTCAAATCATCGGAACACTGATGTGTATGTTTTATTTTTACTATCAAAATCAATTGCCCGACTTAAAAGATTGGCAGATTTCGGTAGTCATGCTGATTGGCAGTGCTTTGAATATCTTAGCTGCCTATCTGGCGAGTGTGATTGGAAAGAAGTATTCTGCCTTGAAACTTTTTCCTTCAGTAGTTCTTCTAACTGGAGTGACTTACCTGTTTTCCTATTTTGGAACACCAGTCATCTATATTTTGATTTATCTAATCAGCAACGCCTTGTATGCACTCTTTCAGCCGATTTTTGACAACGATTTACAAAAGCAGCTGCCAAGTGAGGTACGGGCTACCATGCTCAGTGTCTATTCTATGATGTTCAGCCTGAGTATGATTGTTATTTTCCCTATGACGGGCTGGTTGATTGATCACTTTGGCTTCGATTGGACTTTTATAGCTTTGGGCGGCTTTTTATTTGCTGTAACCCCATTTTTACATATAAGTCTAAAGAAAATAAGCCAGAGCTTACAAGAAGTCTAATATCAATGTTCTCTTTCTGCTGGTCAGAAGGAGAATATTTTTTAGCCTTTAAAAATTATGGTAAAATAAATAAAGTTTAATGGAGAAGTAGGCAGTATGAAAGATTTATTGAAATATTTCAAGGGCTATATCAGGGAGTCTTTGCTGGGACCCTTGTTTAAGCTCTTGGAGGCCAGTTTTGAACTCTTGGTTCCGCTTTTGATTGCGGGAATTGTGGACGAGACCATTCCCCAAAAGGACAGCTCCCATCTCTACTGGATGGTTTTTCTTTTGATGGGCTTGGCTGCGCTGGGCGTGGTGGTAGCAGTGGTAGCCCAGTATTATTCGTCAAAGGCGGCAGTGGGCTTTACTCGTCAGATGACAAGCGAACTCTATCAAAAAATCCTGCGTTTGCCTAAGGCTAGTCGGGATGAGCTGACGACTTCTAGCTTGGTGACTCGGCTGACGAGCGACACCTATCAGATCCAGACGGGCATCAATCAATTTCTTCGTCTCTTTCTGCGGGCGCCTATCATCGTTTTTGGATCTATCATCATGGCCTTTACTATCAGCCCGGTCATTACCTTGTGGTTCTTGCTCATGGTGGCAATTTTAACGGCTATTATCGTTTTCATGTCTCGTCTGATGAATCCCCTCTATGCTAAGATTCGCCAACTGACAGACCAACTAGTCAATCTGACGCGTGAGCAGCTGCAGGGCATGAGGGTTATACGAGCTTTCGGTCAGACCCAGCGCGAGGTTCAGACCTTTCGCAATCGCAACGAGCTCTATAAAACCTGGCAAATCAGGACAGGAGCTCTGGCTAGTCTGATTAGCCCTCTGACCTTTCTCACAGTCAATGGTGCTCTGATTGCTGTGATTTGGCAGGGGAATAGCTTTATCGGCAAGGGCTTGCTGACCCAGGGGATGCTAGTGGCTTTGGTCAATTATTTATTGCAAATTTTGGTGGAATTGCTCAAACTGGCGATGCTAGTCAACTCACTCAATCAAAGCTATATCAGTGCAGGCCGCATCAGTCAAGTCTTCGAGCAAGCAGAAGAAGATGTCCTGCAGGAATTAGTGCAGGAAACAGCTCTGCCTAATCAAGCTATTAAAGTCCAGCAAGTCAGCTTTTCTTATCCAAATGCAGCTAGCCCAGCCTTGACTGGTCTGACTTTTGATTTGAAAAGAGGTCAGACTGTGGGGGTTATTGGCGGGACAGGTTCAGGGAAGTCTACTCTGGTCCAGCTGCTGGCTCATCTCTATCCTGTGGCTGCTGGTCAGTTGACCATCTTTTCCCAAGGACGCAGTCCCCAAAATCTGAGCGAATGGAGGTCCTGGATCAGTCTGGTGCCTCAGAAAGCGGAGCTTTTCCAAGGAACTGTTCGCTCCAATCTGACCTTGGGCATGTTAAGCAAGCCAACAGACGCAGACTTGTGGCAGGCTTTAGAGATTGCTCAGGCGGCGGACTTTGTCTCTCAGAAGGAAGGTGGCTTGGATGCGACTGTAGAGGTCTTTGGTCGGAATTTTTCTGGTGGTCAGCGTCAGCGTTTAACCATCGCCAGAGCTGTCTTGCGGAGGGCGCCTTTCTTGATTTTAGATGATGCGACCTCAGCTCTGGACTATCTGACAGAGGCTAGACTCTTGCAGGCTATTAAGAATGAATTGATAGAGACTAGTCTGGTCTTGATCTCTCAGCGGACCAATAGCTTGCGCTCAGCGGATCAAATTTTAGTTCTAGATAAGGGAGAACAGGTGGCTCTTGGTAGACACGAAGAACTCTTAGTCAGCTCTGCCATTTACCGAGAAATCCATCACTCACAGCATAGTCAAGGAGAGGAGGGCAAGCATGAAGCATAAGACATCACTAGCAGCTTGAGGCGTTTGACTCGAGATTTGCTGCAGGCGCGCTGGCTCTTTCTCCTAGCTAGTCTGGGAACGGTGGCTCAAGTGGCTCTGACTGTTCTTCTTCCAGTTTTAATTGGAAATGCGGTTGATAGTGTTCTTCTCACTCAAGCGGACCAGCATTTGGTGCCGATTTTGGGCCAGATGTTGTTGGTCATCTTAGCCAATACGCTGATTCAATGGCTCAATCCCTTGGTCTATAATCAGCTGGTCTATCGCTATAGCCAGCAGCTCCGACAGGGTGTTATCAAGAAAGTACATTATCTGCCTTTGGCCTATCTGGACCGGCAGGGAACCGGCGACTTGGTTAGTCGGGTGACGACGGACTTGGAGCAGCTCAGCAATGGCCTACTTATGGTTTTCAATCAATTTTTTGTGGGTTTGCTGACAATTTTAGTGACCATCATTAGCATGGCCAGATTGGACTTTTTCCTCTTGCTTTTGGTTCTGCTTTTGACGCCCCTTTCTCTCTTCTTAGCTCGCTTTATTGCTAGAAAAAGTTTTAGCTTTTTCCAACGTCAGACGCAGGCGAGAGGGGCACAGACCCAGCTGATTGAGGAAAGCCTGACTCAGGAAAGTCTGATACAGACTTTTAATGCTCAGGAGCAGTTTGATACAGCTTTTACTCGCAGCAATCAAACCTATGCAGACTATTCGCAGGCGGCTATTTTCTATTCTTCGACGGTCAATCCTTCGACTCGTTTTATCAATGCCCTGATTTATGCTTTGATTGTAGGCTTTGGGGCTGTACGAATCATTCAGGGAACAGGCTTTACGGTTGGGCAGCTGGTGACCTTCCTCAACTACGTCAACCAGTACACCAAGCCTTTCAATGATATATCGTCAGTCATGTCGGAATTGCAGAGTGCTTTAGCTTGTGCGGAGCGGATTTATAGCGTTTTGGACCAAGAAGAAATAGCAGAGTCTGGTCAGGAAATTCTTCAGTCTGAAGATGTTAGAGGACAGATTAGTTTTGAGCATGTGGCTTTTGGCTATGAGCCTGGAAAAGAGCTGATTCAGGATTTGAATATAAGGATTCCAGCAGCTAGCAAGGTCGCCATTGTCGGGCCAACTGGTGCTGGCAAGTCTACTTTAATCAATCTCCTCATGCGCTTTTACAATGTTGATAGTGGTCTTATTTCTCTAGACGGTATTCCCATAACGCATTACACCAGAGCCTCTTATCGTCAGCAGTTCGGTATGGTACTGCAGGAGACTTGGCTTAAGACGGCGACTATTCACGACAATATAGCTTTTGGCCGGCCAGACGCCAGCCGAGAAGAGGTCATTGCAGCTGCCAAGGCGGCCAATGCGCATTTCTTTATCCAGCAGTTGCCTCAGGGGTATGACACTTATCTGGCAGATGCTGGGGACTCCCTTTCTCAAGGTCAGCGACAGCTCTTGACCATTGCCCGTGTCTTCCTTTCCGTTCCTAAAATCCTAATCTTGGATGAGGCGACTTCCTCCATTGATACTCGGACAGAAGTCTTGATTCAGGAGGCTTTCAGCAAGCTCATGGTGGGACGGACTAGCTTTATCATCGCCCACCGCCTGTCTACTATTCAAAATGCTGACATCATCCTCGTTATGGTAGATGGTGATATCGTCGAACATGGTAATCACCAGGAGCTCATGGCAGGCGGAGGTATTTATTACCAAATGCAGACGGCGCAGGAGTAGAAGGGGAGCTTTATTAAAGTTCAAAGATTGATGCTAAACAAAACTAAAAGAGTTGGAATTTCCAACTCTTTTTGCTTATAATCCAAGTTCGACTAACTTGTTTTCTGCTAAAAATCAGTTTATGAAATAGTTATATTTCCCATATTGCAGTTTAGATCAAAGATAGGGGACTCACAATTAGTATTTTTGTGTTTATGAGAGGTATTCGTATAGCTAAGACCATTTACAGTGATAAGGCCACAATTGACTTTCAATTTGTAAGAGGAGGATATCTGATATCCCGAAAAAAATATATTTCCCATATCACATGTGAAATTAGCGTTCTGTTGAATAGTACCTTGAAGCGATGTATTCCCCATGCCACAAGCTAAGTTACAAGTATTACATTCCAAATTGTTAATAAAAACACTCCCTCTAGCTGTATATAGATTAATATCATTAGCTTTGAGCCATTGAAATGTTGCTGTGCTATCTTCAACTTTAACGTTGTAAGTTTCAACCTTGTTGAAAGGAATCGAAATAGTGATTTTGGGAATCATCCAGAAACAGATTGTTTTTAGTACATTCATTTCCTTCAGGATAAATTCGGAATCATTGATTATAATTTTATAATCCTCTCGGGAGCAATTTTTAAAGGATAATTTGAATTCTTTTCCTTTTTTTACTTCAAAGTCAGTTCGGCTTACATCAATTTCAATTCTTTTCATGTTTTATATCCTTTGTTTGTAAATAAATATCCCGTTTTGCAAATAATAAGGAAAGGAGAAGTAGGACGAATAGATAAGGAATCCATATTTTATAGATAGATAGGTAGGCTTCGGATATTTTCTGAGGAGTATGGACCATTAGAATTTTGATATTATTTGTAAGTATAGAGATAAATACGGAAACTCCTATAACTGATCCAATTTGCCTTACAACACTAATGACGCTTTGAGAAGCCGTTAGCAATTCTCCATCTAATGTAGAAGCTGCTAAAACATTAATAGGCCCTGCAATAATACCAAAGCCAACCCCCAAAACTAATGTTGAAAAACTCATGGTTAGTGTATTGTTAGGATCTAATGTTATCAATAATATGTAAGAAATTAGAATTGCTAGCAGACCAGTAAATACCAATAAGCGAGGCCTAAGTTTATTAATTGCTAGGCTTCCTAATCCTCCAAAAATGAAAACAGTTAATGACATAGGGAGTAGTATTAGAGCAGCATCCAATTCACTCTTCCCTTGAACAGTAGTAAAGAAGGTTGGTAGAATAACAATAACGCCAATGTAGAAAAATTGAGCAATAAATGCGACTAATGAGGCAGATGAAAATTCTTTGATCCTGAATAAATTCAGATTAATCATTGGAGAGGAATTTTGTTTTTCTATAATAATAAATAGAAAACCAGTGATGATAGAAATACTAAAGCAGGTGATGCTCTTCCAGTCATTGAAACCCCAATCTCTTACTTTAATTAACCCGAGAGTCAATAAACAAAGTGATATCATAGAAATCAAACTACCATACCAATCAATTCTGGTTGAAACTGTAGTATCTTTTTTAAAGTCAAAAGATTTTATCAATAATAGAAGAGCAATTATAACAATGGGAATATTGATAAAGAATATCCAATGCCAAGATAAGCTATCGGTAATAATACCTCCAAGTGTAGGACCAATTGCAGCTGCTCCTCCTTGAGTGAGTCCTAAAGCGGCAACGATTTTAAATCTATCTTCAACTTTCCAAGAAGAAATTCCTAGTATATTTCCTACTGGTAATAAGATTGATGCTCCTAGACTAGCAATAACTCTCCCTAAAATAAGCTGATAAAATTCCATTGCCAATCCAGAAATTAAACTTCCGATACCAAAGAGTACTAATCCAATAATAAGAATTTTTCCTTTCCCGTAAATATCTGCTAATTTACTCAATGGAATAGTACATGTAGCAAAAATAATGGTATAAATGTTTAAAGCCCAAGATAAACTGTCAAGTCCAACATTTAGTCCTTTCTGTATAGCAGGCAACGTAATGTTCATGATAGTTGTGTCAAGCATGACTAAGAAAATAGCCAAACACATTGCAATAGTTATTGTAGTTTTTTTATTCATTGCAATTCTCCTTTCTAAAACATGAGCTATAACTCATGTTTAATTGTACTCTTTTTTGTTTTTCTGTCAAGTAAAAATGAGTATTTGCTCATTTTTTAAAAAATAAAATAGCCATATTATTGCTATTCATGGCATTTAAAAGAATTTTTACTGGAAGTGTGATATCATAAGAGAAAGATTGCTTAGAAGGGATGAAAGTATTGTCGAAGAAACTAGTTCGAAAACCTGTTCAAAAAAGAAGTTTAGATAAATTAAACACGATTTTTAGCTGTTTTCGAAAGAATTATTTGCAAAAAAAGAATTATTTTTAATGTTACCACAAATGAAATTGCAAAAAGAAGCGGGGATTTCAATAGGGACATTATATTCTTATTTTTTTCAAATAAAGAAGAGATTTTATCTTTAATATTAAAAAGACTACAATGAATCGTTTATTGTAATCTTTAACCAACTGAATACTAGTGAAAAATTTGGAGTTATTCAGTAGTGATTACAAAGGCTGGATTGGAAAATTAATTGATAATTTAATTAATTTAGAAGATAAAAGAGTTTCACGCGCAAATTGAGATGCTTTCTTATTCCATTCCTGAGGTTAAGGAAATACAGGATCAGCACAATGATAAAATGAAAGAACTCACTTATCAATGTTTGAAACATTATGTAGGTAATAAAGAAATAACAAATCTAAAAATCTATATCTAATGTCCTATTTAATTTTATCACCTCTATTGTAGATGAAATTTTGTATTCCTCGCATTCAGACGAAGAGATAACTGCTTTAAGGAAGACCTCGTTAGATTGCATAGCTCTAATCTTAGAAAACTTACTTTATAGTTAAAACGATAAAAGAGGCTGGGACAAAAGTCTAACCTTAAATATAAAAAGCGAACAAAACGGAGTTATCTGACACTCAGAAGTCTGTCTTGTTCACTTTTTTGTCTAATCTATCGATTTTAAAAATTTATAATAAAGAATTCCTAAAATCAAAATCTTTTTGTCCCAGCCTAGTTCAGTCTTATTTGTCAAGAAAAAATCAGAAGTATTTATCGATGAGGTAAAAAGGTGAAATTCCAACTTACAAAATTGTAAGAAAAATGAGAGAAATGTAAGCTAAAGAAATGGGAAAAAGAACCTCTTTCTTGTATCATAGGAAAGAAAAAAGGAGGATCCTATGAAAAAAATAATTGACAATAGCAGTTTGAAACTGCTTGCTATGCTTGCCATGCTGATTGACCATATCGCCTGGGTATCTTTTCCACTGGCTACCAATATGAATATTCTCTCTCCTAACTGGCCGGCCAATAGTATGCACATAATAGGCCGCCTGGCTTTTCCAGTCTTTGCCTTTTGTATCGCGGAAGGATATCGGCACAGTCATGATGTGAGCAAGTATATGAGACGATTAGGGCTGCTGGCTCTTATCAGTATCATCCCTTTCTCTCTGATGGGCTGGGTTACTGGTCTTGGCTTTATCATGCAAAATACGGTTGTTACTCTCTTTTTGGGGCTCTGTGCTCTTTATTACAGTGATCAGCAAACAGCAACCTGGAGAAAAGTTCTAATTATTCTACTCTGTTTTACTCTGTCCATTATCGCTGACGGCGGACTGACGGGAGGAGTTTGGTATCTATGCCTTTGCAAAGATTAAAGACCCAATCTTCCGAAAAATTGGCGGTGTCTTGGTACTGAACAGTGTGCAAATCCTAATTTTGGCCTTCAATTTCTCCTATGATGGTCTGGCTGATCTGGCTGCCACCTGTCTTCTGTTTCTCCTCGTGACCTCTTTCTACAACGGTCAAAAAGGAGCCAATATTGGAAAAGTATTTTACTGGTTTTACCCCCTTCATTTGCTCGCCCTGTCTCTGTTTCGAATTGCCTTTCTCTTATTTCTAATGTAGTTAATGAATGTGTTAAAAGATGCAGTAGAAATACCTGTTAAGTTAATTTTTCTTTTGGTAAGTCTCAATAATAGAGTAAAAGAGTCTGGGACAATAGTCTCTTTGCTACAAAAAAGAGTTTGAGACAAAAAAATTTCAATTTTTAAAAATCTTAATTATTAAGCCCTTCTAATCTATAATTAAATGCGAAAAGCGAACAAAGCAGAATTCTGATTACCAGAAAACTAGTTTTGTTTGCTTTTTATATTTGAGGTCGGACTTTTGTCCCAGCATCTTTTGCTTATAATTCAACTTCCTCCAACCCTGTCTCCGTCAGTCGATAAATCTTCTGGCAGACTTCTTTGAGAAAGATTCGGTCGTGGGAGACAGCGATAATGGCGCCGGGATAGGTGGCTAAGAGTTGGCGGACCTGAGGCTGAGAGGTAGGAGAGAAGTTGCGGGTTGGTTCGTCCAGAAGGAGGATATTAGGTCGGTCTAGGACTAGCTTAAGCAGGAGGAGCTTGGCTTTTTGGCCACCGGAAAGCTGCCCAATAGGATGATGGGCCTCTTCGCGAGTGAACTGGAGACTGGCTAGATGCGTCAGGATTTTCTCCTCCTGGGACTTGTCGCCAGAGGGAGCCAGAAAATCCAAAGGGCTGCTCTCATCATTCAGCAAGTCGCCATAATGCTGGGGCATGTAGCCGACCTGCATATCTGTCCGCTCACGCAGGATCTTCCATATTTCCTTAAGCAGAGTAGATTTGCCTGCGCCATTAGCACCAATCAGTCCGATTTTTTCCTGGCCGCAGACCTCCAGAGTCAGGTTCTCCGCCAGTTGTTGTTCGTCTGTTTCCAGTTTCATTCCTTCTAATTTTAGAATTCTTTTGGTCAATGGCAGAGCTTCAATGTCTGAGAAGTGAAGACTGATGGCATCTTCCTGTGTTGGGATTTCGGTCATTTCAGCGCCTGCCTTTTCAAATCGTTTGCCCTGTGAGAGAACGTTTTTCATTTTTTTAGCCACCAGTCGACCTGCAGTAGCGTCATGGGTGTTTCGTAAAGTATGCTCCACACTCTGCTTAACTCGTCGGTGTTTTTCCATGGTCTTGGCGTGTTCTTCTCGCTCTTTTCGTGCTAATTTATCTTGTTTTTCAAAGGCCTCTTGACGCTGCTGGCGGTAATTTTCATAGTCCAGACTCTTGACGCTGGTTCTAGCTTCCTGTTTCTTTTTGATTCGCTCCAGATGAACAATCTTAGTAGCGGCTTGAGCGAGAAAGTGCTCGTCGTGAGAGACGAAAAGGACCGTTCTTTGGCTGTGGCTGATAAAGTTTTCCAGCCAAGTCAGAGTTTCAAGATCAAGGTCATTAGATGGCTCGTCAAGAAAGAGAATATCCCAATCACTGGCTAGTTTCTTGATAAGTTGGACCTTGAGCTTTTCTCCTCCAGATAGGCTAGAGAGCTGCTGCTGACTGGCAAAACGCTGACTGTCAAAGTTGAGCTCTCCAGCATAGCGGTAGAGCTTGGCATAGTCCAGTTCGGTCTCATAATCAGCAAAGAAATAGTCATTGAGCGTCAGTAGGGCTTCCTCTGAAGGCAACTGCTGGGGCAGGTAGACAGCAGCAGTATAGGACTTATCAATCTGTCCGCTGTAGCTGGCGTAGGAGCTGATCAGTCGCTCGTCTAGCAGGAGCTTGAGTAGGGTGGACTTGCCATTGCCCTCCTCACCGATAATAGCGACCTTGTCTCCTTGATTGACAGTCAGTGACAAATCTTTGACTAACTCTTTCAGGTCTTTTAGGTGGGTGATCGTTAGATTTCTTATTTGAATCATAGGTGTCTCCTTCGTTTTATAACACAAAATACAGCCCTGCTTTATTTAGCAGAGCTGTTTTTAGTTGCACAAAGCAGACACAGGAGTGTCTAAGTAGGAATATTCGTCTATAGGCTTCCAGCTTACACTGTCATAGGAGCGACAGGATTCATCTAAAGATAAGCAAATAGAAGCTAGAAAGCACAAAAAATGAACATCCCGCGGATATGCAGAAACATGACAAAATCTACTAAATAAAGTTTCCTTTAAAAAATAGACTTAATTTTTCATGTCTCCGTGTACCTCCGAAATAGTTCTGTCTTAAGTCTAGCAGAAGGAGCTAAGAAAGTCAATAGAAAACAAGGCTGAGACAGGATATCCCAACCTCGATTGCGTTTTTATATTATAGGCTTGTAGAATGTTTGGGTTGGACTTTTTGATCAGGGTAGATATGGTTAATGGCATTGTTGACAGCAGTAGGTGCCTCACCGAGTCCAGTCGCAATTAAGTCGATCTTACCTTCGTAGCTGCAACAATCTCCAGCAGCATAGATACCTGGTACGGAGGTTTCCTGCTTGCTATTGACCAAAATCTTGTGACGGTTGAGCTCCAAACCCCAGTTTTTAAGATTGCCGACAGAGGATTTAAAACCGTAGTTGACAAAGAGATGATCCAGCGGTAGCAGTTGACTTTCCTCTCCCTTGACTTGGCTGATTTCCAAGTGGGTTATCTTGCCATTTTCGCCGACCAATCGACTGGGTACAAATGGTGTCTTAATCTCAACACTAGAAGCCTTGAGTTCTTCCACACTATGTTCTAAAGCCCGGAAGTTATCCCGTCGATGAACCAGGCTGGTTTCTGCGATTTTTTCAAAAGCTAGCGCCCAGTCAACAGCTGAATCGCCGCCTCCCAGAACAACAACCTTTTTACCAGCGTACTGGTTGATGTTTGAAACGTGATAGTGAAGGTTGCTGTAGCTTTCAGCATCGTCTAACTCCAAAGCTCTTGGTTTAAAGGCACCGCCTCCCATGGCAATGATAATGGTTTGGTCTGATGCTTCGCTTTAGAAGTCGTAATAGTGAAGCCCTCTTCGCCTTTGACGATATCCAACACTGTTTCGTTGAGACAAATCTCAGTCTGGAAAGTTTCCAGCTGCTCAATCAGACGCTGAGTCAACTCTTCGCCAGTTAGATTGGTAAAGCCCGGCACATCCAGAATCTTCTTCTCTGGATAGAGAATGGCTGGCTGACCGCCCAGCTGAGGCAGGGAATCAATAATTTTAACCTTGGCTTGGCGCAGATGAGCATAAAAAGCTGCGAATAGGCCAACTGGACCACCGCCGACAATCGTAATATCATACAGTTCAGACATAATTTCCCTCAATATTTTTTAAAATAAACTAGCATTATTGTACCACAAAAAGGGGGAGAAATGTAAGTGAGTAAGTTTACTTAATATTAAAAGCCCCTGATGGGGCTTGAAATTAGATAGCAAATAAATCATTAAGGTTTTCAGCCAGGGTTGGGTGGGTGAAGATTTGCTTGCTCAAGTAGGTGTAAGGAATCTTATTATCCATGGCTACAGTCAGGATATTGATAATTTCCTGAGCTCCAGCTGAGAAGATAGTCGCTCCAACGATTTCCTTGGTTTCAGTGTTGACAACAGCTTTGAAGGCACCACGTAAGTCAGCATTGACATGTCCGCGAGGCATAGCTGCGACTGGAATCTCCTTCACTGCAATCGGCAGTCCTTGCTCTTTTGCTTCCTTTTCAGTCAGCCCGATTTGAGCTAAAGGCGGTGTGATGAACATGCTGGTAGGGACGTTTTTACGGTCTTCTAGTGTGTAGCTGCCGTCGCCAGCCAGATAGCTATAAAGGATACGGAAGTCATCTAGTGAGATATAAGTGAACTGCAGACCACCATTGACATCGCCTGCTGCAAATACACCAGGTACAGATGTTTCTAAGTGTTTATCAACCTTGATAGCTCCGCGTTCTGTCAGCTCAATGTCAGTATTTTCCAAGTGAAGTGGCTCAATATTCGGTTTGCGTCCAGTAGCATAGAGCAGGGCGTCAAAGCGAAATTCTCCATCCTCTGTCACAACGACAACTTCGTCACCATCATTTTTAACCTGTGTGGTACGTACATTTTGTAAGAGCTGGATTCCGTCTTCTTCCATGTACTGCTTAGCTAGAGCAGCGATAGAAGGTTCTACTCGAGGAAGAAAGACAGGTGCAGCATCCAGTACAGTTACTTGACTGCCCAATTTGTTGTAGAGTCCAGCAAATTCTAGGCCGATATTACCGCCACCTAGAACTCCTAAGCGTTTAGGAAGTTCTTTCAAGTTTTGGATACCTGTTGAATCGTAAACATTTTTAGTATCAGTCAATCCAGGAATCGGAAGGACATTGGAAACAGCACCAGTATTGATGACAATAGTCTCAGCAGTCAGTTCCTCTTTTTCATCACCAGCTGTGATTTCGATGACTTTGTTGGAAAGGAAATGAGCTTCCCCATCGATAATGTCGACACCAGCACCGCTAACTCCGGCATAGTTTTTACTATTAAGGCGACTAGTTACAGCATTCTTTTCAGCCATAACTTGGTCAAAAGTTAAGCCTTTTTCAGCTGCGACTAAGAGGGTTTTGGTTGGGATGCAGGCGATATTGATACAGGTCCCCCCATACATAGCCTTGCTTCGCTCAATCAAGGCAACTTTTTTTCCTTGGGTTGCCATTTTAGCTGCCAAAGTTTTACCAGCCTTACCAAAGCCGATAACAATCAAATCATAAGTTAACATAATTTACCTCCATTTTCCAAAAAAATTTTACCACATCTATTCAGAAAATGCTGGTTTTTGCTACGCCTATTTTATTTATGTTTTTTATTTGACATTTAAAAGTGATATGTATACGTTTTGAGCAAGATTTGCCTTTCATGTTGATTTCTATGTTATACTGATTAAATTAGGTTTTAAAAGAAGGAGGACAAGATGTCTATTTTTACAGTTACTTTGGCAATTTTAGTTTCTTTAGAATTTTTTTATATCATGTATTTGGAGACCTTTGCAACAGCTTCAAAAACTACAGCTCGAGTCTTTAACATGACTCAAGAGGAGCTTGAGAGAGAATCAGTTAACACTCTTTTTAAAAACCAAGGAGTCTATAATGGTTTGATTGCTGTCTTGGTTTTACTAGCTGCTTTTACCCAAGATTCTTTTTGGATGGCTATCTTTATGATTTACATTATCTTAGTGGCGGCCTATGGAGCATTGACTAGTGATCCTAAAATCTTGCTTAAGCAGGGAGGATTGGCTATACTGACCTTATTAAGTATATTTTTCTAAAAAAGTGGGGAATATTTATTTCTCACTCTTTTTTTCATAATGATTGACTTTTTAATTAGACAAGTGTAGAATAAAAATAAGAATATTATTTAGAAAGACGGGAAGACTATGAAAACATCCATTAAACGTTTGCCTGACGGAGAATTCACTATTTTAAAAGTAATTTGGCAATTGCCAAACCCAACAACATCTGCCCAAATTATGGAAAAACTGGGCGAAGATAACCATTGGAAACCCCAGACCCTGTTAACTGTCTTAGCTCGCTTAACGGAAAAAGGCTTTTTAGAAAGTGTCCGTAAGGGACGCGAAAGACAGTATACGGCCATTATCTCAGAAGATGAATACCTAGAAGTAGAAACTTCAGATTTTCTAAAGCGTTATAGTGGTCATTCCATGGGTGGCCTTGTTAAAACTCTCTTTTCATCTAATTCTTTGTCAGACAATGAATTAGACGAGTTGAGGAGTTTACTTGATCAGAATAAATAAGTGGAGTCATCACCATGAAGCAATTCCTTTTATCTTTTTTGTTAACTAGTGTTTCTACCTCGATTTTAGTAATCCTACTTAGTTTACTTTTTGCGCTTTTTAAGACGAGGGTTTCAGCCCGAGCAAAATATGTCATTTGGTTTTTGGTTTTGCTGAGTTTTCTCTTTCCATTCCGCCCTCAGTTTGGTTCAGGTTTGATTCGGATGAATGCAGGATCAACGATCAATACAGTGGCTACACAGGTTCCTTCTGGAACAGCACAAGCAGCTTCTCAAGTTTCTGAAAAACGATTCAGCCCGATCTGTGGAAGAGTTTTCTAAATTTGCCTTGGTTCGAGATTCTTATTGCAATATGGTTGCTAGGCTTTGTCTTTAGCATCGCTCGATATGCTTATTCCTATATTCTTTTTAGAAAGATGCTGAAACGCTGGGGGACCCCTGTTGAGGATGAAGGGACTTTGGCTCAATTACAAAAGATTCAAGAAGAGATGGGAGTAAAAAACAAGGTTCGTTTGCTTCACTATCCTATGTCACAAAGCCCTATGTTGATTGGTTTCAGAGATATATTGATTGTATTACCAGAATCAGACTACACCGAAGAGGAGCTACAACTGGTTTTCAGGCATGAACTGACGCACTACAAACACTATGATGTCTTGGTTAATCTTTTGGCAATCCTTGTAAAAAGCCTTCATTGGTTTAATCCAATAGTCCGTCTAGCATGTCGTGAAACCCAAGAAGTAGGAGAAATATATTGTGATTATGATGTCTTAAATGATCAAGATATGCATTATCGGACTTTTTATGGAGAGACAATTTTAACCATGATTGATCGCAGTAAAAAGACTCCGATTGCTCTGACGACCTGCTTTTACTCTGAAAAATTTAATCTAAAGAGACGGATTATCAGCATTATGGATAGTCGTCTACCTAAGAAGTTATTGTCAACCGTTTTTGTAGTAGCCGTTTCAATTCTCTTGCTTTTGACTAGCTCGGTCTTTGCTATTGAAACTTCTGCGATTAATGTTCAACAAACACAGAAAGTAACCAGTAAAAAAGTATCCAAAGAATTTAGTCAAGATCAGGCTTTGGCTGTCGCCTTGAAAGATTTAGGTCTTGGCGAAAAAGATATTAAAGATTTAAAGATTGTTCGAGATAAGGACAATTACCAAATCTATTTTTCTCACGGTCAAACTGCCCATGAGCTTCTAATCAATGCAAATAATGGAAAAGTTTTAAAATCTAAACAACACACTGTAGTCGAAAAGACTGTGACAGTTGAGAAAGAAGTCCCAAGTTCGAATCATACTTCAACAGATACTAATCAGCCAGCTGTGACAACCCCTAGTAGTAGTCCAAGTGTCACAACAGTTCCATCACCAAGTAAGAGTCAGACTTCATCTTCTCGAGATGATGACGATAAAGACGACGATGATGATTAAAATTAACTCTATCTATTTAGGTTTGATATGAACCTAAATAGATAGAGTTTTATATTTTTTGAAAAATCTCTTGACAAACAAAAAAACTACAAGTGTAGAATATAACTATAAACGACAAATGTAGAAATAAAATTTTTAAAAAAATTTGAGCAGCCGCTCTCTTTCTTTTAATTTTATAAACTACATTTGTAGAAAAAAAGGAGAATCCCCATGAAACAAAAGAAGATTCAAACAAACTTTCAGCGTATCGAGACTAAGTATATCTTAGACCGGGCCACATTAGTGCGTTTAGAGGCTGAGATGGCGCCTTATCTTATTGCTGATGACTATGCAAGATCCACTATAACAAATATCTATTTCGATAATGATGATTTTCAGATGATTCAAGATTCGATTGCTCGCAAAGGAGGACGTGAAAAGTTACGAATGAGAACTTATGCAGAGCAACCTACAGATGATTGTCAAGTTTTCTTAGAAACTAAGAAAAAATCTGAAGAAGTTGGATTTAAGTATCGCCTAGTCTCTAATCCAGTTTCGGTTGTAAATTTCATTGAAAATGGATTAGTTGATGCGACTATTTCTGATGATCGAGTGAAGGCAGAAGTAGTCGCATTACAAGAACGCTATCTAGATTTAAAACCAAAAATGGTGATTAGCTATGATCGTTATTCTATGAAGGGATTAGAGGATAAGAAGGTGCGTGTGACCGTTGATTCAAATATTCGATATAGAGATTATGATGTTGAGTTGACTTCTGGACGCTATGGCTGGCCTTTGCTAGAAGATGGAAAAGTCATTATGGAAATTAAGGTTCCTGGTCAATATCCTCAATGGATGGCTGATATTCTTAATAAATTTGGTCTTATAGATCAATCCTTCTCAAAATATGGCAAAGCATATCTACAGACAAGAGAAAGATTAAGCCACACAGTCAAGTCTTAAGGAGATCTCAATGCTCAATCAGTTATTTAATAGTATTTATTCCTCGGCTGAAGTGAAAATTAATCCCTTAGCTCTGATTTTTTCAATGATCACAAGCTTGATTTTAGGGATTGTTTTAGCCAAGGTATATAAACGTCAAACGATTTATACAAAAGAATTTGTGATTACTTTGTCTCTGTTACCTGCTATTATTTCTATTATCATTTTCCTAGTTAATGGCAATTTAGGTACCAGTGTTGCTGTAGCGGGAACTTTTAGTTTGATTCGCTTTCGATCTGCTGCAGGAGGATCAAAAGAGCTCTTGGCAGTCTTTATGGGAACAGCCATAGGAATTACAACAGGGATGGGATTTGTTGCTTTAGCTGTCGTTTTTACCCTATCAATTTCCTTTGTTTGGTTGATTTTTGAAAAAATGAATTTTACTTCTGTTAGCCAGACAAGACGATATGTGGAAATGAAGGTTCCAGCTAATTTTGATTATGAATTGCTCTTTGAAGCTATTTTTTCAGCTAACTGTAAAAGTGTTGAAATGATATCAATTGAATCAGCAGAAAAGCAATTGATCAAGTTGGAATATGTGATTGATTTACTGCCAGAGATAAGTGATAGTAAGCTCATGCAGCAGTTTCTCGTCTATGATAAGGTTTTGTCAATGACTATTTCCAAAGCTGCTAAAAAGAAAAAAACATTATAAAGTGAATTTTAGAGTAATTTTCTGAAATCTCAAAAGAACAGACACATAGTATTCAATAAAAACTTGACATGAATTCCCTAATATGATATCATTAACTAGATTCTGAACTTGAAGGGAGTGAAAAACATGTCAAAAACAGTAGTACGTAAGAACGAATCTCTTGATGACGCTCTTCGCCGTTTCAAACGCGCTGTTACTAAAGCTGGTACTCTTCAAGAAACACGCAAACGTGAATTCTATGAAAAGCCTTCTGTAAAACGTAAACGTAAATCAGAAGCAGCTCGTAAGCGCAAGAAATTCTAATTGAAATAAAAAACAGCCTCAGGGCTGTTTTTTTGTTAAAGAACTATTACGTTATTGTAGGAAAGCAATAAAAAAAAACCTGAACATAAACTTTCAGGTGTTTTTTTATATTATTTTTTTTCAAGTAAAGCTTTGATTTCTTGAAGAACTTCAAGTTCAGTTGGAGCTGGTTCTTCTTCAACAACTTCTTCTTGTTTTTTACCCAAGCTTTGAGCTTTCTCAGCAGCCTTAACAATGAAGAAAAGAACTGTTCCGATAACAAGGAAGTTAATAACCGCACTTAGGAAGTTACCATAGGCAATACCATTCCAAGATAATTCAGCAATTTTATCTACACCAGCAGCGCTCAAGGCTGGGTTTAAAATAAGTGGTGTGATAATGTCATTTACCAATGAAGTAACAATTGCACCGAAAGCAGCACCAATGATAACAGCAACAGCTAGGTCAACTACGTTACCGCGAAGTAAAAAGTTTTTTTAAATCTTTTAACATAGAAATATCTCCTTTTTTTAATCAGCCTCTATTATAATGAAAATAACAACCTTTTTGCAAGTGGTTGGTTTTTATAGGATTGTTAAATTTTCATGTCTTTCTTTTAAAGTTTATTTATTTGTAAATCTGTAGCTGATATTTTACTTTTCTGTTAATTTATTATAAAATATAACATAGTATTCTATGGTAAATTGGAGGTATTGTCGGGTGATTGATAAAGAAATCATTTCTGATATTAAAAACAGCGTCAATATCGTCGAAGTCATAGGAGAAGTTGTTGCTCTGACTAAGGCTGGACGCAACTTTCTTGGACTATGTCCATTTCATGGAGAAAAGACACCTTCCTTTAATGTCGTTGAAGATAAGCAGTTTTACCACTGTTTTGGTTGCGGCAAGTCGGGAGATGTTTTTAAGTTTATCGAAGAATATCGTGGCGTTTCATTTATGGAAGCCGTCCAAATAATTGCTGAACGATCGAGTATTCAACTTGCAGTTGATAAAAATGATCTATCCCAACCAAAAAGACAACACCCGCATCAAGCTCTCTATGATATTCATACTGAGGCTGCGAAATTTTATCACGCTATCTTGATGACGACCAAGATGGGAGAAAAAGCCAGATCTTATCTTTACAAACGTGGATTGACTGATGAGATCATTAAGCATTTTCAGATTGGTTTAGCCCCTAGTGAAGGCAACTATCTTTATCAGAGTATGGTTGAAAAATTTGATGAAGCAACCATTATGAACTCGGGACTGTTTAATCTAGCAGAGAGTAATCTAGTTTATGATGCTTTTCAAAATCGTATCATGTTTCCCTTGGCTAATGATAATGGTCAGGTAGTGGCATTTTCCGGAAGGATTTGGGAAGAATCTCCGCATACTGAGGGTCATCAGGCTAAGTATAAAAATAGTCGCAGCACAGCTATTTTCAATAAGAGTTACGAACTCTATCATTTGAACAAGGCAAAAGCAACCATAAAGAAAAGTCATGAAGTCTATCTGATGGAAGGTTTCATGGATGTCATTGCTGCTTACCGGGCAGGTATCGAAAATGCAGTCGCTTCAATGGGGACAGCCCTGACACTTGAACATGTTCAGCATCTTAGCAAGTACTGTAAAAAGGTTATCTTATCTTACGATGGTGATAAGGCTGGACAGGCAGCAACTGTTAAAGCTTTGGATGAATTAAAAGATTTATCTGTTGAGATTGTCTCTATTCCAGATCAGATGGATCCAGATGAATTTATTCAAAAAAATTCTCCTGAAGAACTGCAATTTTTGCTAACCAAAACTCGGATAAGTGATGTTGAGTTTCTAATTCGCTATCTGAAACCGGAAAATACTGAGAATCTACAAGCTCAGATTGAATTCGTTGAGAAAATGGCTCCAATTATTGCTCAGACCTCATCGATTACGGCGCAGAATTCGTATATTTATATGCTGGCAGAGCTTCTACCAGACTTCGATTACCAGCAAGTTGAGCAGGCGGTTAACAATAGTCGCTTAAGTAGTCGACAGAGTCAGCAAGAACAGGTTTATCAACAGCCTCATTTTCAGACAAATCTTCCGCTTTCTAAGCAAGTGTCTCGTTTAGTAAAAGCTGAGAATCACCTTCTTAATCGAATGATTGAATATCCTATTGTTTTAAATGATTACCGTTTGAGAGAAGATTTTCAGTTTGCAACACCTGAATTACAGATTCTATACCAGATACTTTGCGAAAATGGTGAAGTGACATCACAAGATTTGTCCGAGCAATCAGATGGAGTCCAGCAAGCCTGGTATCGTATTTTAGAAGAAGATTTACCTAGCGAAATTGCGGATAATGAATTGGCAGAAGTAGAGTCTATCAGAGATAAAGAATTGCTCCGTAAGGAAATCAAATAATTGGGAAAAAAGTTCGAGAAGCATCTCATAATGGTGATGTTGATACGGCTATTGAAGAACTGGAGCGCTTGATCGCTCAGAAAAGAAGAATGGAGTAGGAATGGCTACAAAACAAAAAGAAGTAACAACATTTGACGTACAAGTTGCAGAATTTATTCGAAACCATAAAAAAACTGGTACGGCAATTGATGATGAAATTAATGATAAATTGATTATTCCTTTTACCTTAGATGCAGATGGTATCGAAGATCTATTGCAACGTATCCAAGATGCAGGGATCTCTATCACAGATAAAGAAGGGAATCCAAGTGCACGTGTTTTACACAACGAAGAGGAAGAAGCAGAGCTGACTGATGAAGAACTTTTAGGTAGCAATTCAGCTAAAGTCAACGATCCTGTTCGTATGTACTTGAAAGAAATTGGAGTCGTTCCACTTTTGACAAACGAAGAAGAGCAAGAATTGGCAATCTTGGTAGAGCAGGGAGATACTGAGGCTAAGCAACGTTTGGCTGAAGCCAACCTTCGCTTGGTAGTTTCTATTGCAAAGCGTTATGTTGGACGTGGCATGCAGTTCCTTGACTTGATCCAAGAAGGAAATATGGGCTTGATGAAGGCTGTTGACAAGTTTGACTATACCAAAGGATTTAAGTTTTCAACATATGCAACTTGGTGGATCCGTCAGGCCATTACTCGTGCGATCGCTGACCAAGCTAGAACAATCCGAATTCCAGTTCACATGGTAGAAACGATTAACAAGCTAGTTCGTGAGCAACGTAATCTCTTGCAAGAATTAGGTCAAGATCCAACACCTGAGCAGATTGCTGAGCGTATGGATATGACACCAGATAAGGTTCGTGAGATTCTTAAGATTGCTCAGGAGCCAGTTTCGCTGGAAACACCTATCGGTGAGGAAGATGATAGCCATCTGGGTGACTTTATCGAAGACGAAGTAATTGAAATCCAGTTGATTATACAACTCGTGTTGTTCTTCGTGAGCAGCTGGATGAAGTTTTAGACACCCTTACAGATCGTGAAGAAAATGTTCTTCGTCTGCGTTTTGGTTTGGATGATGGGAAAATGCGGACCTTGGAAGATGTTGGTAAAGTCTTCAATGTGACCCGTGAACGCATCCGCCAAATCGAAGCTAAAGCCCTACGTAAACTACGCCACCCAAGTCGTAGCAAGCCACTCCGTGATTTCATTGAAGATTAAAAAATGATGAAATGTTGATTCTACAGATATGAACTAAATAGGAGATGATAGGATGGCAGAGCAAAAATATACAGCAGAAGAAATTGATGGCATTAAAAACCGCATTCTTGAAAGTTTGGAACAAGTAATCGACCCTGAGTTGGGGATTGATATTGTCAATTTGGGATTGATCTATGAAATTCGTTTCAACGAAGAAAATGGTGAGACAGAAATCGACATGACTCTAACAACTATGGGATGTCCTTTGGCTGATCTACTGACAGATCAAATCCACGATGCTCTTGAAGAAATTCCAGAAGTAACTAAGGTTGAAGTTAAGCTAGTTTGGTATCCCGCTTGGACTGTCGAAAAAATGAGCCGTTACGCAAGAATTGCACTTGGAATCAAATAATAATTAATCTCGAATCCAACTGGGTTCGAGATTTTTTACTAAAGTAAATCATAAATATCTGATCTGATAAATTGCAATTTTGCTGAAATATGATATAATAATTCTATTGTCTTGGGGTCGTTACGGATTCGACAGGCATTATGTGGCACATTTTGCGACTCATCTTGCGGATGTAAAACGCCAGTTAAATATAACTGCAAAAAATAATACTTCTTACGCTTTAGCTGCCTAAAAAACAGCGGGCGTGACCCGATTCGGATTGCTTGTGTCTGATGACAGGTCTTATTTTAGCAAGCTACGGTAGAATCTTGTCTAGGGATTTTACAAGAGATTGATAGACTCGCTTGATTTGGGCTTGAGTTATGTGTCAAAATCAAGTTAAAACAATACATAGCCTATGGTTGTAGACAAATGTGTTGGCAGATGTTTGGACGTGGGTTCGACTCCCACCGGCTCCATATTAAAAAATGGAAGATTACTCAAGAGGCTTAAGAGGCTGTGTTGGAAACGCAGTAGGCGTGTAAAAGCGTGCGTGGGTTCGAATCCCATGTCTTCCGTAATATTTATAAGGCGCCCATTGGCGTTTTTTTGTTGGCTTAAAAGGATTGGAATTTTTTGGCTGATTGGATGGCTAAATCTAAAATTGGACTACTATTTAGACTTTCTCATATGCAGAAGAAAGATGGATTCGTTTCCATCTTTTTATTTTTGTAAAATATATTGAAATTTTTCTGAAAAGTAGTAGACTGTTACTTAGAAAAGTGAGGGGACTTCATGAAATTATACGTACAATTGATGATTATCTTTTCGATTTCGTTACTTGGAGAGGGAATTTCAACTATTTTTCACTTACCAATTCCAGGTAGCATCATCGGATTAATTTTGTTATTTTTAGCTTTAGAATTCAAATGGCTACGCCTACGTCATGTAAATATGGTTGGTAATTTTTTACTGGCAAATATGACTATTCTTTTTTTGCCAGCAGCAGTAGGTATTATGGATAAATTTCATATCATAGCACCATATCTCCTGCCCATCATTTTGATTGTTGTCTTGGCAATTGTTCTGAACGTTGTGGTCATTGCCTATACAGTGCAGTTTATTAAGAGACGTTATGAAGGTGATTATGAAGAAAGGGGAGCAAGACATGACTAGTGTAGTTACTAATCCTTTGTTTGGCTTGGCTTTGTCTATCTTAGCTTATCTTATTGGAATGTTGATTTTTAGACGTTTTCCACATCCTTTGACGACCCCATTGTTGCTGGCAACAATTTTAGTGATTCTCTTTTTATCTTGGACTGGGATTTCTTACAAGGATTATTATATCGGAGGATCATACTTGAATAATCTGATTGTACCTTCGACAGTTGCTTTAGGGATTCCGCTTTACAAGACTTTCCATTTAATGAAACACCACGCTAGAAGTATCTTATTAGGTATCTTTTTATCAGTTTTGGTAAATACAAGTTTTACAGCACTTGTAGCAAAATTTTTTGGAATGGACTTTTTCTTAGCTATTTCTTTGTTTCCAAAGTCAGTAACCACTGCAATGGCAGTTGGTATTGTGGATAAGATGCAGGGGATTACAACAATTACTTTGGTAGTTGTTGTAGCTACTGGGATTTTGACGAGTGTAATGGGTCCTAGTATCTTAAAACTTCTTAAAATTGAAGATCCGGTTGCTATTGGCTTAGCACTTGGGGGGACAGGGCATGCAGTCGGAACAGGAGCGGCCTTTAAATATGGTCAAGTTGAGGGAGCTATGGCTGGTTTGGCTATTGGAGTGACAGGTTTAATGTATGTTTTTGTCAGTCCTTTAATTGCTGGGCTTATTTTAGGAAAATAAGAGGGATAACCTCTTTTTTTTTGATAAATTCTTATCTTATTGAAATGTCGTTTTAAGTTGTTATAAAATGAAATACTTTTAAGAAGTTGGATAGGAAGATGGAAGTCAGTTTTAGATATAAATAGAGAAGAATGGGAATGGTACTCAATATCTTTAGACTAGCCAAGTTATAAGCGAGAAAACTCTGATAAATCAAGCATTTTAATGGATGAATTAGTTCAAACAATGATGTTATGGATTGTAAAATGCTCTAGTATATCTTTTAAGTTAAAGTTGTTGATGTGGTACAGTGAAACTGATATAATAAATTTACTACTGGCGCGTTATACAAAAATATTTTCAATAGTTTAGAACAATATTTTTTGAGCGTTTATAGACTGCAATCTCTTATATTTATTAAATATTTTGAGATGGATTATTATGAGGTGAGAAAATGTTAAAAGATAAATGGTGGTTGCCCTTTCTGACTGTAGGAGTCATTGTTGCGGCAGTTTTTGCTATGCTTTATTTTTCTGGAACTAAAAAGAACGATAAAGCTTCTACACAGACAAGTGGAAGTGCAGCTGTAGAACATGTATTGACAGGTCAGCAATTGCCAGAGTTTGAAATGGAAGATCAGCTAGGGGCTTTAAAGAAGAGTTCAGAGTTTTATGATAAGCCTATGCTGGTAGTAGAGTGGGCTAGCTGGTGTCCTTATTGTCAGCGACAGCTACCAGAAATTCAAAAAGTATACGAAAAGTATAAAAATAAAATAAATTTTGTCATGTTGGATATGCTTGATTTTCATAAGGAAACAAAGGAACAAGCGGATCAGTATGTCAGTGAGAAAGGCTATACCTTCCCGTATTACTATGATGCAGGTGAGAAAGCAGCGGATATCCTCCATGTTCAATCAATTCCTGGAATTTACCTAGTCGATAAGAATCAAAAAGTAAGAAAAGTGATATTAAACTTTCATGACGAAGCAGCGCTCGAAAAAGAGCTAGAAGAGATTTTAAAATAAAGAACTAAATGGAGAGCTTATAATAGACTCTCTAAGTAGCTTTCGATAAATAATAAAAGGTATGAATCTTTGTAGGACACAAGAATCATACCTTTTATTTTATTATAGATAGGTGTTGTTAAAATAGAGTTTAATGCCTATATAGAAATCTTATTTACCCAAGCAGAATTGGCTGAAGAGTTGGGTTATGAGTTCGTCTGGTGCGGCGTCACCAGTGATTTCACCGAGGATTTCCCAAGTACGGGTCATATCAACTTGGAGAAGGTCTACCGGCATACCCATTTCCAATCCTTGGTTGACGGCTTGAAGGCTTTCCAGAGCTTTTTCAATCAAGGAGATATGGCGTGCGTTAGACAGGTAGGTGGCGTCTTGTTCGACGATACCAGCATTTTCAAAGAAGAGTTGATTGATGCGTTCTTCAATTTTGTCGATATTTTGGTTGTGAAGGACAGAAATCTTGATAGCATCTGCTGGCAGCTGGTCCAGCTCAATCTTTTCTTCGAGGTCAGTCTTGTTAAGTAAGACGATACGATTGCTATCTTGGCTGATTTCAAGCAATTGTTTGTCCTGATCTGTCAAAGGCTCGCTGGCATTGAGAACTAAGAGGACCAAGTCGGCTTCCTGCAGAGCTTTTTAGAGCGCTCAACTCCAATTTGTTCTACAAGGTCATCGGTTTCCCGAATTCCTGCTGTATCAATAAGCTTGAGCGGTACTCCCTTGATATTGACATACTCCTCAATCACATCCCGAGTCGTACCCTCGATATCAGTCACAATGGCCTTGTCCTCGCGCAGGAGATTGTTGAGCAGACTGGACTTGCCAACATTAGGTCTGCCGATGATAGCAGTGGAAATGCCTTCGCGTAAAATCTTACCTCGTCTTGCAGTATTGAGAAGATTGCTTAGCAGAGCCTCGAACTCAGCTGTTTTCTCTCGCATCAATTGGGTCGTCATCTCTTCCACATCGTCGTACTCCGGATAGTCAATGTTGACCTCGACCTGAGCCAAAGTGTTGAGAATTTCCTGACGAGTATTGTTGATAAGATTGGGAGAGAGACCCATCCAGCTGCTTGACAGCATTGTTCATGGCTTTATCGGTCTTGGCGCGGATGATATCCATAACTGCCTCAGCCTGAGTCAGGTCCACTCGACCATTCAAAAAGGCCCGCTTGGTAAACTCACCAGGCTCTGCCATTCTAGCTCCTTCTCGGATAACTAGTTGCAGGATTTCATTAGTAACCGCAATTCCCCCGTGAGTGTTTATTTCAATGATGTCCTCGCGCGTGAATGTCTTGGGAGAGCGCATAGCACCAACCATGACCTCGTCCAAATTTCCTGATTTTGAGGGTCGACGATATGACCGTAGTTGAGTGTGTGACTTTCCACTTTGCTTAGATCCTTGCCTTTGAAGATTTTTTGGGCAATAGCAAAGCTGTCAGTCCCGCTTAGTCTGACAATACCGATAGCCCCTTCGCCAAGAGGAGTAGAAATCGCAGCGATTGTATCAAATTCTCTGGTAATCATACAGTATTTTTCCTTGTGTTTTAAAATCAATTACCCTAATTGTAACGCAAAAACGAAAGGGGAGCAAGATTTTGATTTAACTATGGCAATTTTCAAAAAATTATTAGAAATTAGGAAAATGCTTTCATGTTCTATGAAATAGTGCTATACTATAAATAGATTGATTCTTTTGGCTAGGCAAAGAACCTTTTTTTTACGGTTTAAATGTCTGAAAAATACAAAGGAGGTCAAAATGGAGAATCTAAAGAAGATGGCAGGGATTAAGGCTGCTGAGTTCGTGACAGATGGTATGGTAGTTGGACTTGGAACGGGTTCGACCGCTTATTATTTTGTCGAAGAGATTGGCCGTCGGATCAAAGAAGAAGGACTGCAGATTATCGCAGTAACAACTTCAAGTGTAACCAGCCAGCAAGCAGAAGGTTTGGGAATTCCACTCAAATCCATTGATGAAGTCGATTTAGTTGATGTGACAGTTGATGGGGCAGATGAGGTTGATCCAAACTTTAATGGTATTAAGGCGGTGGGGGCGCTCTCCTTATGGAGAAGGTCGTTGCAACACCGACAAAATGCTACATTTGGGTAGTTGATGAGAGTAAATTGGTTGAGAAGCTAGGAGCTTTTAAGCTTCCGGTCGAAGTTGTCCAGTATGGTGCAGAGCAAGTTTTCCGTCGCTTTGAACGTGCAGGTTACAAACCAGCTTTTCGTCAGAAAGATGGTCAACGCTTTGTTACAGATATGAAGAATTTTATCATTGACCTAGATTTGGGTGTGATTGAAAATCCTATTGAATTTGCCCGTGAATTAGACCACATTGTTGGTGTAGTTGAGCACGGTCTCTTTAACCAAATGGTAGATAAGGTTATTGTAGCAGGAAAAGCTGGTGTTCAAGTTTTAGAAGCCAATAAATAAAAGGAGGATCTTATGGCAAAATTTAATCGTATTCACTTAGTAGTTATGGACTCAGTTGGTATTGGTGCCGCACCCGATGCTAACAACTTTGTTAATGCTGGAGTGCCAGACGGTGCTTCAGATACTCTGGGACATATTTCCAAAACAGTTGGACTTACCGTCCCTAATATGGCTAAGATCGGTTTAGGAAATATCGAACGTCCTGTTCCTTTGAAGACAGTTCCTCAGGAAGCAAATCCAAGTGGCTATTATACTAAACTTGAGGAAGTATCACTCGGAAAAGACACGATGACTGGCCACTGGGAAATCATGGGACTAAATATTACTGAACCATTTGATACTTTCTGGAATGGTTTCCCAGAAGAAATCTTGACTCAGATTGAAGAATTTTCTGGTCGTAAAGTTATTCGTGAGGCTAATAAGCCTTATTCAGGAACAGCAGTTATTGATGACTTTGGTCCTCGTCAGATGGAAACGGGCGAGCTAATTATCTATACTTCTGCGGATCCAGTATTGCAGATTGCTGCTCATGAAGAAGTGATCCCATTGGAAGAACTCTATCGCATTTGTGAATACGCTCGCTCTATTACCTTGGAACGCCCTGCGCTTCTGGGACGTATCATTGCCCGTCCGTATGTTGGTGAACCAGGAAACTTCACTCGTACTGCTAACCGTCATGACTATGCAGTATCACCATTCGAGCCAACTGTACTTGATAAACTTAACGAAGCGGGAATCGATACTTATTCTGTTGGTAAGATCAACGACATCTTCAACGGAGCTGGAATCAACCATGATATGGGCCACAATCAATCCAATAATCATGGTGTAGATAATCTTGTTAAAGCATTGAAGGACGAAAACTTCAAACACGGATTCTCCTTTACTAACTTAGTAGACTTCGATGCTCTTTATGGTCACCGTCGTAATCCACATGGTTATCGCGATTGCTTAGAAGAGTTTGATGCTCGTATTCCAGAAATCATTGAAAATATGCGTGAAGATGACTTGCTCATGATTACTGCTGACCATGGTAATGACCCTACCTACGCTGGTACTGATCATACTCGTGAATATATTCCTCTCTTAATTTGGAAAATCTTTAAGCGGTCATGGTCATATCCCTGTTGGACACTTTGCAGATATTTCAGCTACTGTTGCTGAGAACTTTGGAGTGGATAAGGCGATGATTGGTGAAAGCTTCTTGGACAAATTGGTATAAGAACTTTAAGAGAGTGAGGAAAATATTTATGACAACATTATCAGAAAAAATCAAAGCAACAGCAGCCTTCTTAAAAGAAAAAGGAATGACAGAACCTGAATTTGGTCTGATTTTGGGATCTGGTTTAGGAGAATTGGCTGAAGAAATCGAAAATGCTGTTAGTCTTGATTATGCGGATATTCCGAACTGGGGCCGCTCAACTGTCGTTGGCCACGCTGGTAAATTAGTCTATGGAGACTTGGCAGGACGTAAAGTCTTGGCACTGCAAGGCCGTTTCCACTTCTATGAAGGCAATCCTTTGGAGGTCGTAACTTTCCCAGTGCGTGTCATGAAAGTTTTGGGATGTGAAGGGGTTCTTGTAACCAATGCAGCTGGTGGTATTGGTTATGGACCTGGTACTTTAATGGCTATCTCAGACCATATCAATATGACGGGGCAAAACCCATTGATCGGTGAAAACTTGGATGACTTTGGTCCACGTTTTCCAGATATGTCAAAATCCTATACACCAGAATACCGCGCTACTGCCCATGAAGTGGCTAAAAAACTTGGTATCAAGCTTGATGAAGGTGTCTATATCGGTGTAACTGGTCCAACTTATGAAACACCAGCAGAAATCCGTGCCTATAAGACCTTGGGAGCAGACGCAGTCGGCATGTCTACAGTTACTGAAGTGATTGTGGCAGCACATTCTGGCTTGAAAGTCCTTGGTATTTCATGTATTACTAACTTTGCGGCTGGTTTCCAAGAAGAACTCAATCACGAAGAAGTAGTAGAAGTAACTGAACGTGTCAAATCCGACTTCAAAGGCTTGCTTAAAGCGATTCTTGCTGAATTGTAATGTCATGAATGAACGTCTCCGATTCTTACCATACAGACTGAGGTTGTCTCTAGCTACTTTAGTGTTAGGAATAAGTATGGGGATCGTTGGGATTGCTTGTCATTATCTATTAGAAAGCATTCAATGGTTTGCCTTTGGACAACATAGGTTGGATTTGCTACAGCAATTCCAACAGGCAGGCGGAATTCGTAGATTCCTTGTCTTATGTGTGACAGGATGCTTGGCGGCATGTTTCTGGTATGTCCTACAGACACGCAACAAAATTTTGTCAATTCGAAAACAAATTGAGTTAGTTGGAAAAGTTAATCCAGCGCCCTTAGCCCACCTCCTTCATGCAGCTATGCAGGTCACAATTGTCGGAGCAGGCGCTTCGGTCGGAAAAGAAGGAGCCCCACGTGAGGTTGGGGCTCTTCTGGGGACTTGCTTGTCTAGGAAATTTTCTTTAAATCTTAAAGATCAGAAAGTACTGATTGCTTGTGGTGCAGGTGCTGGACTTGCTGCTGTTTATCAAGTCCAGCTTGCCAGTAGTTTATTTGTCTTTGAGACCTTAGGGCTTGCTTATAGATGGCAGAACCTTTTGCTGGTATTAACAAGTACCTATCTGGCAACTTGGATCTCTCAACCCGTTATTGGTCATGATGCAATTTATCACATGTCTATAATCTCATGGTCGGCCAGCAGTTTCTTGCAGGCTATCTTGATTGCTTTATTGGTAACTCCGTTGGCTCTGATCTTTCATTGGCTAGCAAAACGGGCTAGTCTCAAACGACGGAAGAATGAGTCGATTCTTTGGGCTTTGCCACTAGCTTTCTGTGTCTTAGGTGTATTTGCTGCTTTTTTTCCAATTTTTATGGGAAACGGACAGGTGTTGGCTCAAGGTTTGTTATCTAGCCAGCCGATTCCCTATCTTCCACTTTCTCTGGTGCTGAAGGCGCTTCTAGTCTATCTCATCTTGCGAAATGGTGCTTATGGGGGAACCTTGACACCGTCATTTTCCTTGGGAATTGGTTCTGGCTATTTGGTGACTTTGCTTTTGACAGCAGTTGGTATCCAACTAGATCCGGCTACAGGTATGCTACTAGGAGCAACGGTCTTTTTAGGGACTACCTTACAAGCCCCTTTAACAGCCATTGCCTTGACTATTGGTTTTACAGGCCAGAGCTTAGCTTTGATTGTGCCACTCGCTTTTATAGCAGGCTTGTCTTACTGGATTAGAAAGAAATGGGAGAATAAAGAATGAAGGTGCATTTTTTGTTGCACGAAACTTTTGAGGTTCCAGGGGCCTATCTAAAATGGGCTCAGGACCGAGGGTATCAGATAACATCGACCAAGGTTTATGAAGGAGAACCTCTTCCTGAAACTGTTGACGGTATTGATTTTCTGATTGTCATGGGAGGTCCTCAATCCCCTGATGAAGATAGAGAAAATTTTCCTTACTATGATCCTAAGTCTGAAATTATTTTTATTCAAAAGGCCATGAAGGCAGATCTTTATATTGTCGGAGTTTGCCTTGGTGCACAGCTCCTATCTGTTGCTTATGGCGGGGAGTATGAACACAGTCCTGAGCGTGAGATTGGGGTTTATCCTGTGACATTGAAAACTGAAGGACTAGCTGATTTACATGTGAGTTTGTTTGGAGCAAGTTTTGATTCTGGCCACTGGCATGGTGATATGCCAGGGCTGACAGCTGAAGCTGTCGTCCTTGCGGCGAGTCAAGGTTGTCCGCGTCAAATTATTCGCTTTAGTCCTAAGCATTATGCGTTTCAAGCTCATTTGGAATTTGATCCAGAAGCAGTAGAATTATTGATTGCCGCGGATGGTGAAGAGGTCTTGGAAGAACAAAGTCGAAAATTAACCTTTGTCCAAAAGCCTGAAGTCATTCGTGCTTACGATTATCGAGAAATGAATGCAAAACTTTATAAATTTTTAGATTCATTGGTAAACGAATAAATATAAAAAGGCAGAGCGTCTGAGTTTGTAATCTAGCTCGTGCTTGTCATTCTATGAAATCTTAAAAAAAAAGAAAGGTAGAGCAAGGTGTTCTAATTTGAACACGAGCGGAAAACTTTTTATAACAATAAAAGAAAGGATGGGTAGTTCGGGATTGAATTGAACCTGGGCTATTCTCTTCTACATTATCAAAATTAAGAAAGAAAGGAATTGAACCCACCCTAAAAGCAGTGGGAAAAAGATAGTTGGTCTAGCGAGCATCGCTCACTGCACCCAACTCCTATTTTCCCTTCGCTTTTTGACGGGTTTGGTATCTTTTTACTATCACATTTAGAATAAAGAAAGGTAGAGTAAGGTGTTCTGATTTGAACACGAGCGGAAAACTTGGAAAATAGATAATCTGACCGAGAAATCAGGATTTCTCGTCAGATTCCTAATTTTCAGTCGTTTTCTTCTCGCTCTTTGTATCATAAATTATGTCTATCCATATTGCTGCTCAGCAGGGTGAAATTGCTGATAAAATTCTTCTTCCAGGGGATCCTCTTCGTGCTAAATTTATTGCGGAGAACTTCCTTGAAGATGCTGTTTGTTTTAACGAAGTGCGTAACATGTTTGGTTACACTGGTACTTACAAGGGTCATCGTGTATCTGTTATGGGAACTGGGATGGGAATGCCTTCGATTTCTATCTATGCGCGTGAGTTAATTGTTGACTACGGAGTGAAGAAATTAATCCGTGTTGGAACTGCGGGTTCTTTGAATGAGGATGTCCATGTCCGTGAATTGGTTTTGGCGCAAGCAGCTGCAACCAACTCAAACATCATCCGCAACGACTGGCCACAGTATGATTTTCCGCAAATTGCTAGCTTTGATTTACTAGACAAGGCTTACCATATTGCTAAAGATCTCGGTATGACTACCCATGTTGGGAACGTCTTGTCTTCAGATGTCTTTTATTCAAACTACTTTGAAAAGAATATCGAGCTTGGAAAATGGGGGGTTAAAGCTGTTGAAATGGAAGCAGCAGCTCTCTACTACTTGGCGGCTCAACACCATGTGGATGCTCTTGCTATTATGACTATTTCTGACAGCTTGGTCAATCCAGAAGAGGATACAACTGCAGAAGAACGTCAAAATACCTTCACAGATATGATGAAGGTTGGTTTGGAAACCTTGATTGCAGAAGCATGAAAGTAGATGTCAAAGAAGCCATTCTCTTTGCTATTTCCCGCTATGACTATGCTTATGCTTATAAACTAGCTGAGCGAGCAGGAAGTGCTGTCCAGTCTGACTTGGTCCGTCTTCTTGGCGCTTTAGCGGAGCGAAGAGAGCTCAATATCCAATCTATCATGAATCTAAAGTTGGAAATCACTGGGTCTAACCTGGCTGATTTTCAGCTTTTTTGCCATGAAAATGAAGCAGACGAGCAGCTGGCTAATTACCTTTATGACCTAGATGCAAAATTGAGAAATGAACAATTGATTGACTTTGTTCGAGCTGTTAGTCCGGCCATCTATAGGATTTTTATGCGGTTGATTCGCATGCAGTTGCCGGATATTGACAGCTATATTCATAATTCTAGAGAAGCCAGTTACGACCGTTGGAAATTTGAGAAGATGAGGAATTCTGATCATCCTGTCCTGCAAAATTTCCATACGGAAAGCACGGTTAACTCTTCTAGCTTGACAGAATTAATTTTACAGTTGAGTTTTCCTGAATCTGTCAAAGAGTCAGCAGGACAACTAAGAGAGTTGGAAAGATCAGTTCGAAATCCGCTAGCCCATCTTATCAAGCCTTTTGACGAGGAAGAATTGCACCGGACGACTGGTTTCTCATCTCGGCACTTTATGGAGCTTCTGGTTGATTTGGCGCAGGAGACAGGTATTGTTTATCAGAGGGAACATTTTTACTTCGACCTAGCTAATGAGGTCATAGAAAGTCTCTTATAAGGAGTAGCAGGATGGATAAAATTGCAAGGCTGCAAGAATTGATAGACCAAAGCCAGAATATTGTCTTTTTCGGTGGTGCGGGTGTTTCGACCGAGTCCAATATTCCGGACTTCCGCAGTTCAGATGGGATATACAGCGTCAAGCTGGGACGGCACTTTACAGCGGAGCAGCTGGTTTCTCATACCATGTTTGAGCGCTATCCGCAGGAGTTTTTCGACTTTTACAAGAAATACCTGCTCTATCCGGATGCTAAGCCCAATGATGCTCATGCCTACTTGGCGGATTTGGAGAAGGAAGGCAAGCTCAAGGCTGTTGTGACTCAAAATATCGATAGCTTGCATGAAATGGCTGGTTCGAAAAAGGTTCTTAAACTTCATGGCAGTGCGGATAGAAATTATTGTCTGAATTGTCAGCGATTCTATGATTTGGACGGTTTTCTGGATCTGGATGGTACAGTTCCTCACTGTCTTGACTGTGGTGGTATTGTAAAACCTGATGTGACTCTCTATGAAGAGCCTCTAGATATGGAAGTTTTCCAGCAGGCAGCGCAAGCAATCCATGAGGCAGACCTGCTGATAATCGGTGGCACTTCCTTAGTCGTCTATCCTGCAGCCAGCCTCATCCAGTACTTTTCAGGTAAGCACCTTATCGTCATCAACAAGACCAGCATCCCTCAAGACAGCCATGCCGACTTAGTCATTGAGGGCAAGATAGGAGAAGTATTTTCTAAATTAAGATCTTAAAGAACATCTGAAAGAAGTGGAAATCCACTTCTTTCAGGTGTTTTTTGATTAAATGTTCTCTCATTATGAAGTCTATAATAATGATGGTGATTATGATATAATGAAATTAATTTCCCAGGAGGTGAGGAGTTGAAAAAGGTAAAAAAAGTGAAGCGTAAAATTCCACTTACTATTAAAGTTTTAGTTTGTTTTGCTATTGGACTTTATATTTTGCTTCGATATTATGTTGCTCCTGGCTTATTTGATAGCAAAAATCAATACATCAAAGTATATAATTATCAAACTAGTTCGATAAAAGCTAGACAGTCAACCATAAAAGAAATAAATCTAGAATTTATTTATGAGAAAGAGGCTGAAGTTCCTGAGGGACTAACTTGGTCAGAAATGACTTTGACAAATGCTGATCGCTATTATAAAAGTAGGGTCATTTTGAATGCTAAATTGGATGATGGGACAAGTATTTGGATTCCGCTAAAAAAATTTTCTGAAACGGGTCCAGCTTTTAGCGATAAATTTTACATTGATGATAAACTTTTTCTAGACATGACCCAAAGATTTCCAGGCTTAAATAAGGCGTATATGTCTGGTTATAGACTCGTCTTTCTCTCTGGGATGCTATATACTGGGGATACATTATATCAAATTCCAAAAGCATCCGATGTAACTCGTTTTGACCTCAAAAATCCTAGAACAGGTAAGTTACAGACCTATTATGAGTATGGAAATCCTCCAGGAAAAACAATATTTCCGATTTATTTGAAAGTTGAAAGAAGAGCGAATCAGGACGGATTGCAAGAATTTATGATGATTATAACACCAGTAGTCTTGGTTATTGGGATAAGAGCTCTGACATCCCTAGAAAAATGCTTAGTCATGATTTTACTTTTCTATATGCTAAATGGTATTATTCCGATGCTTTAACTAATCTTCCTGTGAGTGTCAAACTGACGGGTTCAAAATTTAAAATCTCTGTTACAAGGACTCAACTACTGGATTATGGTTATGGTAAAGTAAAAGTACGAAAGGCGACCAAGTTATATTCAGAAGAAAATAAAAACGAATACATCAAAGAAGTTCTAGGCGATCTTGATACTTTTGTAAAATCCAATGATGACGCTTTAACAAAAAGATATAAAAATAAAAAATAAGCTATCATTTTATGAAATTAATTTCGCAGGAGGTAAGTATGAAGAAGGTGAAGTTTGAGAGAAAATATATCCTCCTTACTTTAGTTAGTTTGTTTATTGGCTATATTGGTCTTCGATATTATATCAAGCCAGAATGGTTTGATTGGGAAAATCAATATTATACAGTATACAACTACAAAGTAAGTGAGATCAAACCTAAGAAAAAAGTAGTTAAGGATTTGAACATTGAATTTGTACATCAAATGAATGAAAAAGTACCCCAAAATCAAGAGTTGACAGAGAAGATATTATCAAATTGGAATGAATATAATGAAAAACAAATTTTACATGTTACTTTTACCGATGGTAGTAAGTCAGAAATTCCCATAGAAGAGACTTCTGAAATTGGTCCATCATTTAGTGCCAATTTGTTAAATGATTCTATTTATCAAAAGTTAAGTTTTCGTTTTCCGGACTTTAAGTTGCCCGATAACAAGAGAACTAGCAATCTTATAGACATATTATTATTTCTTTATGAGGGCGATACTCTTTATCAGGTTCCAGAAGTCAGCAGTGAGATTTCTTACCAATTAAAAAATCCTAAAACAGGAGAGAAGCAAACGTATTTTGAATATGGGAATAAACCTGATTTTAGTTTGACTCCTATTTTTTTTACTAGTTCGAAAAATAGTTTGGATGATAAATTAGATTTTTTGAAGATTATCAAAAGCAGCATAAGGGTAACTACTGGGATAGAAAGTATGATTTTTATAACAATAGATTAACTCATACTTCAAATCACTCTTACCCCAGAATCTTCTATTCAGACGAATTTACTAACTTACCTCTAAGTGTTAGCACGACAGGGAGTCAGTTTAAAATGACCATTACGCATTCTTATATTGTAGAGCAAATTAATGATCATGACTATAAGATCAAGTCAAGCTCAAAAACCTATACAGATGAAAATAAATCTGAATACATTGCTGAAGTTTTAAATCAAAATAAAAAAGAATCCAGGTAGCTTAGAAAATATCTGGATTCTTTCATTTTAAGGATATAATTTCATGAGAGGCGATTTAAATTCACTTGAAATCGTTGAAATATTATTGTAACTGGTTCGACTATTAAGTGTTTCTATATCCTCTCTATTTATTGTAAAACTTATAGATTTTTCTTCTGGTTCTTTCTGCGGGGTCTTTTTAATCATAGTTGGTATCTCAGTAATAATCTTCTTGAAGAGTTTTTCATAATCACTACCTAGCTCTTTTTTTAATTGGTTTTCTCTCTCATCTATCCTTTTATTTAACTCTTCCATATCAGGCTCACCCCACCTATACCTAATAGTATATGAATATTTATCATCACTAGCCTCTGTCATTTCGATACTGTAGTTTTTCCAATTTTTTATAAATGCATCCCAATATGCTTGAACAATAGCTTTATTTTCCTTATCTGATGGAGTATAGTATGGTGAGATATTAGCATATATACTATCTGAATTATATTTAATAATATTTTTCAGTTAATTCGTCTTTTATTCCATTTTCTAAATATTTTTTTACATAAGCTTTTAACAATCTGATCATCTTTTTTTAGATATGATTTTTTTGAAGGGGTATCAAAATTGACGCTATAGTTAGTATTGTTATCATCATTATATACAAGTCTATATTTAGTATTTGCTTTTTCCTTTGAACCAAATTTGAATATCATTACTTGAATATTCAGCAAAAAGTAGAACTAAAGTCAATTATAGGGACTTGCTTTCCGTTATTATCATAAATATTAAAAATCTGATTTAGAAACATAATCAACTTTTTTTATATTGAATTTTACATAAAAATTGTTTTCAGCGTCTTCTAGGTTTTTAACAGAATTCGTAGTGTTAAAAAAACCACCGTCACTATTTTTTATAGTGATGGTTAGCCCAGGTTTAATCAAAGTAGGGATAGGGTGTATATTGAAGTAAATGATTATTCCAAGAAAAAGGGTAATACAAATCCAAGATATTTTAAGTAGGCGTTTTGATTCCATTTAATCTCCTAATAGCGTTTATCTATTTATCAAACTTCACTTCCTCAATCAAATATTCTATAAAACGTTCACCCATCTTAGATAGGCTGGCTTTTTCATGTTTGATGTAGACTAGCTCAATAGGATCATCGATATCAAGTGGAATAGAGACAATGTTGTCACCATTGAGGTTGCTGTTTAGGATACCAGTAGCAATCGTGTATCCGTCCAAGCCAATTAAGAGATTAAAGAGGGTTGCTCGGTCACTGACGACGATAGACTTTTTATGGTGTTCTTGGGAGAGGATTTCCTCAGAAAAGTAGAAGGAATTATGGGTCCCTTGGTCGTAGCTGAGATAAGGGAAATTTTCTAAATCTGCCAGTTGTACCAATTTTTTCTTAGCCAGAGGGTTGGACTTGCTGACAAAGATATGGGGCTGGGCTGTGAAGAGATGAGTTGCAATCAGATGATTGTCGTCCAACATTTTAGATAAAACATCTCGGTTATAACCGTTTAAGAAGAGAACACCGATTTCGCTACGGAAGTTTTTAACGTCATCAATGATTTCCCAAGTACGAGTTTCCCGAAGAAATAGCTCATATTTTTCCATATCACTTTTCTTAAGGAGAGAGACAAAAGCATTGACTACAAAAGCATAGTGTTGGGCAGATACGCTGAAGAGTTCGCGATGGGCGACAGGGTTCTTGTACCGTTCCTCTAGAAGTTGTGTTTGCTCAACCACCTGACGAGCATAAGATAGAAATTCCATGCCATCTTTGGTTAATGTGATTCCCTTAGGATTTCGTATGAAAATATCAATCCCCATCTCGTTTTCAAGGTCTCGTACTGCATTAGAGAGACTAGGTTGGGTAATAAATAGTTGCTTGGCAGCTTCATTCATGCTGCCAGTTTCGACGATTTTGATAATATAGTGTAGTTGTTGAATTCTCATAGGTCTATTTTATCATAATAGGATTGACAAAACATCTATTTAGTTGTAGAATATGATAAATTTAAACCTTTAATCAAGTCCAGTGAGGCTGCAAGGTAGGAAAAACGATATAAGAGGCAATTGACTGCCTTGTTTTTTGCGAAACCTTGCTGTGGCGAGGTTTTTTCTTGTAGAAAGTGAGGTTGTCATGGTTAGTGACAGTTGCAAAAAGAGATTTGGCAAGATTATGCTGGAGCAGATGGAGCTGCTGGAGCAAGTAGAAATTGCACCTAATATTTTTTCCATGCTCCTAAAGGGCCAAATGGTCAACCAGATGCAGGCTGGGCAGTTTTTACATATTCGGGTACCAGATGACAGCAAGCTTTTGCGCCGGCCGATCTCAATTGCTGAGATTGACCGAGATAATCTGACTTGTCGTATCATTTATCGGATAGAAGGTGGCGGGACGGCTATTTTTTCTCATCTTCCAGTTGGGTCTTTTCTTGATGTTATGGGTCCTCAAGGCAATGGCTTTGATTTGAGTCCTGTAAGGGCAGGTGACCACGCTTTGATTATCGGTGGTGGGATTGGTGTCCCTCCCTTGCTTGAGGTTGCTAAAGAATTGCATGCAAAGGGTGCTCAAGTGACAGCTGTTCTGGGATTTTCTGATAAATCTGCTGTTATTTTGGAAGCGGAAATAAAAAAATACGCTGATGTCATTGTCACGACGGATAATGGTTCCTATGGTCGCAAGGGCTATGTATCAGCGGTGGTAGATGAGATGATCCAAGACTATGAGGCTGTCTATTCCTGTGGAGCGCCAGCTATGCTTCAGTACGTCGATCGTAAGTTTCAGGACCATCCGCATGCTTATCTCTCCATGGAATCACGTATGGCTTGTGGTATGGGCGCTTGCTATGCCTGCGTCGTTCATGTGGCAGGTCAGGACGAGTCAGTCAATAAGCGCGTTTGTGAAGACGGTCCGGTCTTTGAAACGGGCACGATTATTGTCTAGGAGGGAAAAAGAATGAGTGACCAACGTTTAAGGGTTTCCTTGCCAGGCTTAGACCTGAAATCCAATTATTCCAGCATCTGGCTGTTTTGGCTTCGGTCAAGAATATGCCAAGTACTATGACCTAGACTTGCTTGGCTCCATCATGATAAAGGCTACGACTTTGGATCCCCGCTTTGGTAATCCCACTCCGCGTGTGGCAGAAACGCCGGCTGGTATGCTCAATGCCATTGGCCTGCAAAATCCAGGTGTTGAGGCTGTTCTAGCTGAAAAACTGCCTTGGTTGGAAAAACATTATCCCGACCTTCCAATCATCGCTAATGTAGCGGGATTTTCCAATCAAGAGTATGCCGCAGTGGCTGGGAAAATATCTCAAGCCCCCAATGTCAAGGCTATTGAGCTCAATATCTCCTGTCCTAATGTTGACCATGGAAATGCTGGGCTTTTGATTGGTCAAGTTCCAGAGTTGGCTTACGAAGCAACCAAGGCAGCAGTAGATACTTCTGATGTACCAGTCTATGTCAAATTGACTCCGAGTGTGGCAGATATCACTCAGGTAGCCAAGGCCGTTGAAGATGCTGGAGCTGCTGGATTTACCATGATTAACACCTTGGTAGGTATGCGATTTGACTTGAAGTCACGCAAGCCTATTATCGCTAATGGCACAGGTGGTATGTCGGGTCCGGCTGTCTTTCCGGTAGCACTCAAGCTGATCCGTCAAGTGGCGCAGGCAAGCAAACTTCCTATCATTGGTATGGGGGGGGAGTTGATTCAGCGGATGCTGCTCTGGAAATGTTTATAGCGGGCGCCTCAGCCATTGGGGTGGGCACTGCCAATTTCACGGATCCATATGCCTGCCCAACCATCATTGAAGATCTGCCTAAGGCGATGGATAAATACGGCATCGAAAGTCTTGAAAGCTTACGAAAAGAAGTTCGAGAGAATTTGCTTTAAAGTTACATTTTTGCTTGACAATCTTGCTGTGAAATTATAGAATGAACTAAATATAACCTTTAAAGAAGTCCAGAGAGGCTACTAAGGATCATACGTTTGAATGGCAAATTCTGCCACATTTTCGTGTAACCTTGCTCTCAGGCAAGGTTTTTTCTATATTTTCGAGTCTAGTGTGAAGATATAGTTGACAACAGGAGTATCTAGCGGAGTTCTTTAAAGATAATAATCAAAAAAGGAGATTATCCCTACATGAGTGAAGAACGTCCTATTATCGCCCTCGACTTTCCATCTTTTGACGATGTCAAAGCTTTTCTGGAGCATTTTCCAGAAGATGAAAAACTTTTTGTAAAAATCGGTATGGAATTCTTCTATGCTATCGGTCCAGAAATCGTTCATTATTTGAAAGGTCTTGGGCACAGTATTTTCTTGGATTTGAAGCTACATGACATTCCCAATACGGTACGCTCAGCTATGTCTGTCTTAGGAACTTTTGGCATCGACATGGTGACGGTCCATGCGGCTGGTGGTGTAGAGATGATGAGCGAAGCCAAGAAGGTCTTAGGGGATAAGGCTAAGTTGGTTGCGGTGACTCAGCTGACTTCGACAAGTGAAGAAGATATGCGTGATTGCCAAAACATCCAAACTACGGTTCAGGAGTCTGTTGTAAATTATGCTCGGAAGGCTAAAGAGGCTGGTTTGGATGGCGTAGTTTGCTCAGCTCAAGAGGTTGAACTAATTAAGGCAGCAACTGCCGAAGACTTTCTCTGTGTGACGCCTGGTATTCGACCAGCAGGAGCAGAAATTGGTGACCAGAAACGGGTCATGACACCACAGGAAGCCCATCAAATCGGTAGTGATTATATTGTAGTCGGTCGTCCGATTATCCAAGCTGAAAATCCTTGGGATGCTTATCATGAAATCAAGAAGCAGTGGAATAGCTAAGCAAAACAAGTAATTCGAATTAAATCGTTATACAAAATTAACAGTATCATAAAATTTCAAATTTATAAGGAGCAAAAAATGACTTTAGCAAAAGAGATTGCGCGTGATTTATTGAAAATTAAGGCTGTGTATTTGAAGCCAGAAGAGCCTTTTACATGGGCATCAGGTATCAAGTCACCTATTTATACAGACAACCGTGTGACCTTGGCCTATCCAGAGACTCGGACCTTGATTGAGGATGGTTTTGTCGAAAAGATTCGGGCGGAATTTCCAGATGTAGAAGTCATTGCTGGAACTGCGACAGCGGGCATTCCTCACGGAGCCATTATCGCAGATAAGATGAACCTGCCATTTGCCTATATCCGCAGCAAACCAAAAGATCACGGAGCGGGCAATCAAATCGAAGGTCGCGTAGCGCCTGGGCAGAAGATGGTTGTCATTGAGGACTTAATCTCGACAGGCGGTTCTGTCTTGGATGCTATCGCTGCTGCTAAACGTGAAGGTGCGGACGTGATTGGCGCAGCGGCCATCTTTACCTATGAGCTGCCAAAAGCAGATAAAAACTTCAATGAAGCGGGTGTCAAATTGGTGACCCTTTCTAACTATACAGAGTTGATTCACTTAGCTGAGCAAGAAGGCTATATCAATGCTGAAGGATTAGCCTTATTGAAACGCTTTAAGGAAGACCAAGAAAATTGGCATCTGTAAGAGTTTGTTCTGCTTGAGTTTAAACGATATTTCATATCGAAACAGATACTTTATCTTTGCCAAAAGAAAAGCAGCAGTCTCTTGATTGCTGTATTTTCTTAGCTAAAAACCTTGATTTTTGCTATAATAAGCCTATGTCAAAGATTTATCGTCTATCGTTTTCCATTTTACAAAAAATCATGTTAGTCCTTGTAGTACATTGGTTTTTTGTTTCAATCTTTTATATCAGTGAGATGAGTTATTGGGCCTATCCAATTTTTGGTATCTTGCTGATTGGAGCTTATTATTATCGTAAAGAAGTTTTAAAAGTATACCGCTATTTGATGCGACATAAGATCGCGATTATGGTGGCTGTAGTAGTTTTTCAGCTTATTATGATTTGGGCAGCTGAATTACTTGTGCGTCGGGATGCAGCAGTTGTTCTGAACGGGGCATTTCGCTTACTTAAAGAAACATCGATTTCAAGCTATATCACACGTAACCCAAATAACTTACCTCTCTTTCTCTACGAACGCTTTCTACAAGCTGTTTGGGGAGTCGTCTGCACTTTGGATAATGCAGGGACTAAACATGGTGTATGCTAATCTAACAGCTTTGATTTTGTATAAGGGAAGTCAAAAATTCTTTAATCAAAAATCGGCTGATGTCGTTTTTAGTCTTTATGTGCTTTTGGCTGGATTTTCTCCTTATTTCTTCTCTATGTATACGGATATTCCGCCACTGCCCTTTATTTCTTTACAGATTTTCTTAATTTTTGGAATCTTTAAAGCTGACAGTATTAAGAAATTGACTGCCTTAAGTATATCATTGGGTTTGCTCACAGGCTTCTTGTATTTTGTTCGCCCGACAGTCATGATTCTCTTGATTGCCTTCTTCGTAACATTCTTTTTGCAGAAGCAGTGGAAAAATTTTCTTTTGGTTTTATCAATATTTGTCCTTGCTTTTGGGATAACCTATAGTGGACTTCATACGGCTATTAAGAACCAGAATGAAGTGACAATTATTCAAAAAGAAGGATTAGCTAAGGGACCGCTTCTCTTTATCAATTTGGGGCTTACATACATAGGTCATAATCAAGCAGATATGAAAGAAGGGTTGCTCCAATATATTGAACCCAACAAAAGAGATGACTATAATAATGGCATGTTTGCTAAGGAAAATGTCATTAAGGAAATTAAGCGTCGCTTGAAGGAATATACACCCGCGACATTTTGGGGGCACTTATATTACAAGCAATCTCTAACGGTGGCAGAAGGGACCTTGGGTTGGCTCTATCGGGATGTTGAAAATGAAAAGACACCATTTATTAATCCTTTATACGAAATGACCAAAAACAATCCACTTGCTCAGTTTGTTCGAACATTTTTTTTAAGCATTGATAAGAAGGAGTATGTCTATTACGCTCTTATCAAGCAGCTAGTTTGGATTGTTATGAGTCTAGGTCTCGTTATGACTTTGTGGAAGTACCGACCAGATGATCGCGTCAATTTTTTGAATCTTGCTGTTTTTGGAGGCTTACTCTTCCTACAGATTTTTGAAGGTGGGAAAACCCGTTACCTCATCCAATTTTTACCACAGATTTTACTGGTTTCTGCTCTTGGTTTAAGTCAGTATTCTCAAGATTTGAAGAAAGTCGTCTGCTACTTAAAAATTTCCCAACGAAAGTCTTTGAAAAGGAATGATTAAAGATGAAAAGACCTGTTCCTATCTATGAACCGCTTTATACCTTGAAGCCCATTGCTGAGAATATCTGGATTGTCGACGGTGATTTGATTGAGATGGATGCGGTGCTGACAAAGTTGCCTTTTTCTACCCGCATGACGGTCATCAAGTTAGCAAACGGTCAGCTTTGGTGCCATTCACCAATCCAGCCAAATCAAGCCTTGTTTGACCAGTTGGACGCTTTGGGACCAGTTGCACACCTCGTTTCACCTAATAAGATTCACTATGCCTATATAGCTGACTGGAAGAAGCGTTATCCTGAGGCGATTGCTTGGTCTAGCCCAGGAGTGGAAGAGAGAGCAGTCAAGCAGAAAATCCCGGTCTCTTTTGATGAAAAGCTGACAGATAAGGCTCCACAAGCTTGGGCAGACCAGATAGATTAGTTGGTTTTCAAGGGGAGTACTTATATTAAGGAAGTTGTCTTTTTTCATAAGGACAGTCAAACCTTGATTTTGACAGATTTGATCGAGAATTTTGAAACAGAGCATTTTGCAAGTCCGCTTCGTAGCAAGGCTTATAAATTAGTTCGTGTTGCAGCTCCGGACGGGCAGACTCCTATTGACTACCGTATGACCTTTATCGGTCATCAAAAAGAAGCCAAGGACTGTCTAGAGCAGATGTTAGCATGGCAACCAGAAAAAATTATCCTATCTCACGGTCGCTGTTTTCTGGAAAATGGAGTAGCAGAACTAAGAAGAGTATTTAGGTGGATTCGATAAAATATCCAATCGTAGGAAATGAGAGGAGACATATATGCAGCATTCAGCTTGGCACACTTTGATTAAGGAGCAGCTACCTGAAGGTTATTTTGCAAAAATCAATCATTTTTTAGATGAAGTGTATGCTTCAGGGACTATTTACCCACCTCGGGAAAAGGTGTTTAATGCGATTCAGACAACGGATTTAGCGGATGTTAAGGTGGTTATTTTAGGGCAGGACCCCTACCACGGACCGAAACAGGCACAGGGCTTGAGTTTTTCTGTACCTGATGACATTCCAGCTCCGCCTTCTTTGCAGAATATTCTCAAAGAACTGGCTGATGATATTGGAGTGAAAGAGTCGCATGATTTGACTTCATGGGCTCAGCAAGGTGTTCTCTTGCTCAATGCTGGTCTGACAGTGCCTGCTGGTCAGGCCAATGCGCATGCTGGCTTAATCTGGGAGCCTTTTACTGATGCTATTATCAAGGTAGTTAATGAGAAGACTGATCCTGTTGTCTTTATCCTCTGGGGTTCTTACGCCCGCAAGAAAAAAGCCTTGATAAGTAATTCGCGACATTTGATAATCGAGTCGGCTCACCCAAGTCCGCTGTCTGCTTATCGTGGTTTCTTTGGTAGTAAACCTTTTTCTCGTACCAATGATTTTTTAGTGGCTAAAGGCTTGGAACCTATCGATTGGTTAGCTTAGGAGGTAGTATGGTTCAGTTAGCAACGATTTGTTATATTGATAATGGCCGGGAGTTTCTTATGTTGCATCGCAACAAAAAGCCCAATGATGTCCATGCTGGGAAGTGGATTGGTGTTGGTGGCAAGCTAGAGCGAGGAGAAACTCCGCAGGAATGCGCTGCGCGCGAGATTCTAGAGGAGACGGGACTAAAGGCCAAGCCCGTTCTCAAAGGCATTATTACTTTTCCAGAGTTTACTCCTAATTTGGACTGGTATACTATGTTTTTAAGGTGACCGAGTTTGAGGGGGAACTGATTGACTGCAATGAAGGTACTTTGGAATGGGTGCCCTATGACCAGGTCTTATCTAAACCAACCTGGGAAGGCGATCATACCTTTGTTGAGTGGCTTTTAGAAGACAAGCCTTTCTTTTCTGCAAAGTTTGTTTATGACGGGGATAAACTGCTGGATACGCAGGTGGACTTTTACGAATAAGGAGATAAGACGATGCTATTAATCAAAAACGGACGAGTTATGGATCCTAAGACTGGTTTTGACCAAATTACTGACCTCTTGGTTGATGGGAAAAAGATTGTTAAAATCGGTCAAGGTTTGCAGGCTGAAGATGCAAAAGTCATTGATGCCAGTGGTTTGGTTGTGGCTCCAGGTTTGGTGGATATACATGTGCATTTCCGGGAGCCAGGCCAGACTCATAAGGAAGATATTCATACGGGAGCCTTGGCAGCAGCTGCAGGTGGCTTTACGACTGTTGTTATGATGGCCAATACCAATCCGACCATCTCTACGGTTGAAACCCTGAAGGAAGTACTGGAGTCGGCTAGTCGTGAAAATATCCATATCAAGTCGGTCGCGACGATCACAGAGAATTTTGATGGGCAGCATCTGACAGATTTCCAAGGTCTCTTGGCAGCTGGTGCAGTAGGTTTTTCTGATGACGGTATTCCATTGACCAACGCTGGTATTGTCCGCCAAGCCCTCGTAGAAGCACGTAAAAATGACACCTTTATCAGCTTGCACGAGGAAGATCCCAATCTCAACGGCATACTCGGTTTCAATGAGCATATCGCTAAAGAGCATTTTCATATCTGTGGCGCGACAGGTGTGGCAGAATATAGCATGATTGCTCGCGATGTCATGATTGCTTATGATGCAAAGGCTCATGTGCATATCCAGCATTTGTCTAAGGCTGAGAGTGTAAAGGTGGTGGAATTCGCTCAGAAGCTAGGTGCTCAAGTCACTGCTGAAGCAGCACCTCAGCACTTCTCAAAGACAGAAGCTCTACTATTGACCAAGGGCAGCAATGCTAAGATGAATCCGCCTCTGCGCTTAGAATCGGACCGTCTGGCGGTTATCGAGGGGCTCAAGTCTGGTGTCATTTCTGTTATTGCAACCGACCATGCTCCACATCATGCTGACGAGAAATGTTGAAGACATCACTAAAGCGCCTTCTGGTATGACTGGGCTTGAGACTTCGCTTTCTCTGGGACTGACCTACCTAGTTGAGGCTGGTCATCTGAGCTTGATGGAACTTTTGGAGAAAATGACAGTCAATCCAGCTCAGTTGTATGGTTTTGATGCTGGCTTCATTGCTCAGGATGGTCCTGCTGATTTGACAATATTTGACCCAGAAGCCGATAGACTTGTGACTGATCACTTCGCCTCCAAGGCTGCCAATTCGCCTTTCGTTGGTGAAAAGCTTAAAGGTCAAGTGAAGTATACTATCTGTGATGGTGAACTAGTTTTTAAAGGATAATCTATGGAAATCTGAGATAAATAAGATCTCAGATTTTTTTGTTTAGATACGAACAAAAATAGGTAAATCACAGAAAATAATTCACTTTTACTCTCTTTTTCGATATAATAAAACTAATAAAAAAGAAAAAGAGGACGGTTTATGCAAAAGAAAAAAATTCTTTTACCGCTTTTATTGCTTGCTCCAGCATTTCTAGCTCATCAAGCATACGCAGATGAACAAGTAGCTTCTGAACCTAGTCAAGAAGTTGCAGCAGCAACTTCAGCTCAAGAAGGGGAATGTCCCAGATGGAGCTATTGATACAAGTGCGCAGGGTGAAGAAAGCGCTTCCGGACAACAAAGTGATTTACCTGAAGCAAATATTATCCATACAAATGACGTTCACGGACGTATTGTTGAAGAAAAAGGAGTTATTGGAGACGCTAAATTAGCAGCCGTTATTGAAGAGGAACGAAAAAACAATCCTTCAACTCTTGTAGTTGATGCGGGAGATGCTTTCCAAGGTTTGCCAATTTCAAATAGTTCCAAAGGTGAAGAGCGTGCTAAACTACTAAATGAGATGGGCTACGATGCGATGGCCGTTGGGAACCATGAGTTTGACTTTGGTCTAGATGAAGCTAAGAAATATAAAGAAATTCTTAATTTTCCTCTTTTAAGCTCTAACACCTATGTAAATGGTGCCCGCTTATTTGAAGCATCAACTATCGTAGATAAAGATAAGAATGTTGTAGGTGATGAGTTTGTAGTAATCGGTGTGACAACACCTGAAACTGCAACCAAGACTCATCCCAAGAATGTTCAAGGCGTAACTTTAAAGATCCAATTTCAGAAGTTAATTCAGTTATTGATGAAGTAGAAGCTCGCGCTGCTGCCGAGGGGAAAACATACAAGAATTATGTGGTTTTGGCTCACTTAGGTGTTGATACGACTACTCCAGTAGAGTGGCGTGGATCTACTTTAGCTGAAGCTCTTTCAAATAATCCCAAGCTCAAAGGTAAGCGCGTAACAGTTATTGACGGTCACTCTCATACAGTTCAATCTACAACCTATGGAGACAATGTTACTTATAACCAAACGGGAAGTTATTTGAATAACATTGGAAAAATTACTTATAAGGCTAATCAATTATTAGGAAATCCACAACAAATCTCTGCAGCTTCTACTAAAGATGTGGTACCAAATGCTAAAATAGCAGCTATGGTCAAGAAAATTAAGGAAGCTTATGATGCTGAAAATGCTAAAGTGGTCCGTGACAATAGCCCAGTTGAATTGAACGGTCAGCGCGAGAATGTGCGGGTTCGTGAGACAAACCTTGGTAATGTGGTAACGGATGCCCTCTACGAATACGGGCAAACTGGATTTAGCCATAAAACAGATCTTGCTGTGACAAACGGTGGTGGTTTGCGTGAAACAATTGCCAAAGATAAGCCAATTACAAAAGGTGATGTGATCGCAGTTCTTCCTTTCGGAAACACCATTTCTCAAATCAAAGTAACAGGTCAAACATTGCTGATATGTTTGCTAAATCTCTTGGATCCATCTTACAAGAAAAAAATGGCCAGCCTGTTTTAGATGAAAATGGACAACCTCTTCTTGAACCAAGCGGAGGCTTCCTACAGGTTTCAGGTGCTAAGGTTTATTACGATACAACCTTGCCTGCTGAAAAACGTATTTTGCATATTGAAATTAAAAACCCAGAAACCGGTAAGTATGAAAACTTAGATCCTGCTAAAGAATACTATTTGACAACAAATGATTTCTTAGCAGCCGGTGGTGATGGCTACACCATGTTGGGTGGTGCACGAGAAGAAGGCCCTTCTATGGACGTTGCTTTTGCTAACTATCTAGCTAAAGCAGATTTGACTGCATATTCGGTTATAAATCCAAATTCCCGTACGATTTCTATTTCTTCTAAAAAAGATAGCGATGGAGATGGAGTTTCTGATATTGAAGAAATCAAAAATGGAACTGATCCATCTGATCCAAAATCTTATCCTGGCAGAACAGATGTTCCAAATGGCCAGTCTAATCAGAATCAAAGTGGCCAAAACTATCAGCCTCTTCCAAACAACTCTTCAAATGGCAATGTAGTTCAACCGTCTCCTAAACCAGCAGGCACAGTAGACCCTGCAAAAGAAGAGAAGAAGGAAGAAGTTGTTACAAACAGTAAGCCTTTGACAGTTAATGTTGCTAAAACATTTACATCATCTAAGGCTAGACTTCCTGAAACTGGAACAAAAGAGTCACCAGCTTTACTAATTGTATCCTTGTTTACTGCTTTCTTGGGAATCTTTGGTTTCAAGAAAAGTCAAGAAGACTAAAAAATAAGCCTTAGGGCTTATTTTTTTGGTACTTGTTTAGTGACATTGATTCCCCAAGGGATAAGATTCTCTGATTTATTTTTAATTCTTTCCATGTTATCTCTATGTCGAATCAGAATAATAGATGCTAGAAGAATAATGATTAGAGTAAAAAGAAGATCGTAACTAGGAAGGATAATTCCTAATAAAGGAAATATAAGAACGGAAATAATCGCAAAGCCAGCTACAACAATGCTAGCCAAAGAAATCATACTTCCCAAGTAAAGCGTTACAATAAAAATAATAATCAGATAGGAAAAGAAGAGGGGAGAAAATCCAAGAACAACACCTGCACTTGTAGCAACGGCCTTGCCTCCCTTAAATTCAGCAAAAATTGGGAAGGTGTGGCCAAGAACAGCTATTAGACCAAAAATCATGGGTGATATACCATTGATATGGAGAAAAAGTGGAAGTAGGGTTGCAAGAGTTCCTTTTAGAAAGTCGATTGCAAAAGTAACAGTTCCAGCTGTCTTTCCTAAAATACGGAAAGTATTAGTTGTGCCGGTATTTCCACTACCGTATTCTCGTAAATTCTTTTTAAAGAAAATCTGTCCAATCCATAAACCAGTTGGAATAGAACCCAGTAAATATGCCAAAATTAGGCCCAAAATTGTATTTATCATAATTTTATTATATCACGAATTTTGCTTTGTATTTAGCAATCTAGTAAATTATTTGTCTAATCCGATAAAAATGTTTATTTCAAGGCTTTTGTGACAAAAACTTTTGCAAAATTTTATAAAAACTTGTAAGATAGTAAGGATGAATAATGCAGGAGGTTCCTTGTGGCAAAGAAGGAAATCAATATTAATAATTATAATGATGATGCCATTCAAGTATTAGAAGGGTTGGATGCGGTACGTAAACGTCCAGGTATGTATATCGGATCCACTGACGGGACAGGACTCCATCATTTAGTGTGGGAAATCGTTGATAATGCAGTTGATGAAGCTCTATCAGGTTTTGGTGATCGGATTGATGTCACCATCAATAAAGATGGGAGCTTAACAGTATCTGACCATGGACGCGGGATGCCAGTTGGTATGCACGCTATGGGGATTCCTACTGTTGAGGTCATTTTTACAGTATTACATGCTGGTGGTAAGTTTGGTCAAGGTGGTTATAAAACTTCAGGAGGACTCCATGGTGTAGGTTCTTCGGTCGTTAATGCCCTATCTAGCTGGTTAGAAGTAGAAATTACCCGTGATGGTACAGTCTACAAGCAACGCTTTGAAAATGGCGGAAAACCAGTTACCACGCTCAAGAAAATCGGTACTGCACCTAAGTCCAAGTCTGGGACCAAAGTGACCTTTATGCCGGATGATACGATTTTTTCAACGACAGACTTCAAGTACAACACTATTGCTGAACGACTTAAGGAATCAGCCTTCCTGCTCAAGAATGTCCGCCTGTCGCTGACCGATGCGCGGACTGGCGAAGAAGTAGAGTTTCACTATGAAAATGGGGTTGAAGACTTTGTCAGCTATCTCAATGAAGATAAGGAAACACTGACTCCGGTTCTCTATTTTGAAGGAGAGGAAAGTGGCTTTCAAGTTCAAGTAGCTCTCCAGTATAATGACGGTTATTCAGATAATATCTTATCCTTTGTTAATAATGTCCGCACCAAGGACGGTGGTACTCATGAGACGGGGCTCAAGACCGCTATTACCAAGGCTATGAACGACTATGCCAGAAAGACGGGTCTGCTCAAGGAAAAGGATAAGAATCTGGAAGGTTCAGACTACCGCGAGGGTCTATCTGCCGTCTTATCAATCTTAGTTCCTGAGGAGCATTTACAGTTTGAAGGCCAGACCAAGGACAAGTTAGGTAGTCCCTTGGCTCGTCCTGCTGTGGACTCCATTGTCTCTGACAAGCTGACTTTCTTCCTCTTGGAAAACGGTGAGTTGGCATCAAACCTCATCCGCAAGGCTATCAAGGCTAGAGATGCGAGAGAAGCGGCCCGCAAGGCGCGTGACGAAAGCCGTAATGGCAAGAAAAATAAGAAAGACAAGGGCTTACTCTCTGGTAAGCTAACTCCGGCCCAATCTAAGAATCCAGCTAAGAACGAACTCTATCTGGTCGAGGGAGACTCTGCCGGTGGCTCTGCCAAACAAGGACGTGATCGTAAGTTCCAAGCCATCCTGCCCCTGCGAGGTAAGGTTATCAATACCGCCAAGGCAAAGATGGCCGACATTCTTAAGAACGAAGAAATCAATACCATGATCTACACAATCGGAGCTGGTGTTGGGTCAGACTTTACACTTGAAGATGCCAACTATGACAAGATCATTATCATGACCGATGCGGATACTGACGGTGCCCATATTCAAACCTTATTGCTAACCTTTTTCTACCGCTATATGCGTCCGCTGGTTGAAGCTGGTCGTGTCTATATCGCCCTTCCTCCTCTTTACAAAATGTCCAAGGGCAAAGGCAAGAACGAAGTTGTTGAGTATGCCTGGACTGATGGTGAGCTGGAAGACCTGCGTCGCAAGTTTGGCAAAGGAGCTATGCTTCAACGCTACAAGGGGTTAGGTGAAATGAACGCCGATCAACTCTGGGAGACCACAATGAACCCTGAAACTCGCACTCTCATCCGTGTCACCATCGAAGACTTGGCTCGTGCAGAACGCCGTGTCAATGTCCTCATGGGAGACAAGGTCGAACCACGCCGTAAGTGGATTGAGGATAATGTTAAATTCACGCTTGAGGAAGCAACAGCTTTTTAAAATTTATTTAACGAATCATTATAAATAATTACAATATTTAGGAGTTTTATTATGAAAAAAATCTATACACTGGCATTGCTTGTATTTTCAGTATTTATCCTAACTGCTTGCTCTTCGCAGGAAGCTTGGCTAAACGGTACATGGAAGAGTGAAAAAACAAAAGGTACCTATGTTTTTGAAGAAAAGCAAGGTAAATGGAACATTTTAAACGGTAAGGAAAAAATTGCTGAAAAAGGGGAAGTAAAAGATAAAAAAGGGGATCAATTCACCATTGTTGATACTAATGGTAATCGTCATCAGATTAAAAAAGTTGATGAAAATACTATTGAATATCAACCTTTTACATCTGATGGCATTTCTGCAACTAATGGAGAAAGTTTTAAATTTAAAAAGGATAAGTAGAGTTATTTTTAGATTTAGGTGAGCAGAGGAGTGATTAGTTGACAATGCTTGAAACTGACCGTCTAATCTTGCGAGACTTGCAGGAATCAGATTTGCCAGCTTTGATTCTATATAAAGAAGTTCCACTGAAAAGATAGGTATTCCCATGAAAACTAAAACCGAGATGTTTGATGTGATTTTGCAAACTGCAAAAGTGCTACAAGTCAACGCTGTCGCCATGTCCGGCTCACGGACAAACCCAAATGCCCCCAAGGACGAGTTCCAAGACTATGATGTGGTCTACATTGTGGAGGATTTGGATGGTCTGGTAGCTGACCTTGCTTGGTTGGAAAGGTTTGGCAAGCGCATCATCGAGCAGCATGTCCTACTAGACCATCGCCGCCTCTATCTCATGCTCTTTGAAGATGGCAATCGGATAGATTTGACCCTTTGCCCCAAGGAGCACATCAAAGAATGGGTGGATAGCGAAGCGGATTTCACGGTGCTGGATGACCCGCAGGGATTGTTTGCTCCTTATGCACCGACACCAAAGCGCTATTGGACGGCACCAGCCAGTGCGACTGACTTTGACAAATCCTGCAATGAATTCTGGTGGGTGTCAGCTTATGTAGTCAAGGGCATTCATCGAAACCACCTTGTCTATGCGACGGATCATCTGTATGGAATCTGCCAGCAAGAATTGCTCAGGCTTTTAGCTTGGCAAGTAGCAGCGGATAAAGGAACTGTCGATGTTGGCAAGAACTACAAGTACCTCTTTCAGTATTTGCCTGCTGAGAAAGAGAAGGAATTTACAGCCTTGCTTGACTTTCTGACCAGAAAAAAATCACCAAGTCTCTCTTAGCTACCATGGACTTTTTCCACAAAGAAGCACAAGATTTCTCTCTCAAAACCGGCTTCTACTATGACAAAGCAACCGCAGAGAAGATGCTTGAGTATGCTGAGGAGAGGCTCGAAACAAATGAAACATTTACAAAATAATAAGATAACAAAATTTTTACTGATTAGTTTTCTCATTTCTTGGGGATTTGGTTGGGGATTGCTCGCTTTTCTGACGCAAATGAGCCTCTTAAGTCTAACAAGTCCACTAGGAGTTTTTCTCCATTTACTAGGAGGTTTCGGTCCAACCATTGCAGCCATTTCTTGTTTGCCTCAAAAATCCATTAAAAGCATAGTCTCTTTTATCTTAGGGGACTCAAAGAAATATATTTTGTTATTTCTTTTACTAATTTTCGTGCAGACAGGTGTCATTGCTTTCTCATCTAAGGAGCTTAATCCAGCTTTTCCACTAGGAAATTTGTTTGTTGTTTTTTTAAGTGCAGTCTGTATTTATGGTGGCGAAGAAGAATTGGGATGGCGAGGCATCTTGCAACCAACTTTGGAAACTAGATTCTCCTTTTGGATTTCCGGTTTGATAACAGGTTGTATTTGGGCAATATGGCATGTACCTTTATGGTTTGTGATTGGAAGTTCCCAAAGTAGGATGCCTTTTATATTATTCAGTCTATTTGCAATTTATCTCAGTATTCTTCTAGCTGCTGTTTCAAAAAGACTAAGTCGGTCCTCTTTTGCGCCATTTTTCATGGTCTAAATAATATCCTACTTAGCTTATTTGTTATTAAAATTAATCTTTTATTCATTCTAGGATTAGTAGGATTGCTCTTCTTTTCTCACTACCTACAAAGAAACAGTTAAATTTATAAAATATAGATTTACTTTGCAACAAAATATTAAAAAGAGAATTATTATGTCTAACATTCAAAACATGTCCCTTGAGGACATCATGGGAGAGCGCTTTGGTCGCTACTCCAAATACATCATTCAGGAGCGGGCCTTGCCAGACATTCGCGATGGCTTGAAGCCTGTTCAGCGCCGTATTCTTTATTCGATGAACAAGGACGGCAACACTTTTGACAAGGGCTACCGCAAGTCTGCCAAGTCAGTCGGGAACATCATGGGGAATTTCCACCCCCACGGTGACAGCTCTATTTACGATGCCATGGTCCGTATGTCTCAGGACTGGAAAAACCGCGAGATTCTCGTTGAGATGCACGGAAACAATGGTTCCATGGACGGTGATCCACCGGCGGCTATGCGTTATACTGAGGCGCGGCTGTCTGAGATGGCTGGCTATCTTTTACAGGATATCGAGAAAGATACCGTTCCTTTTGCTTGGAACTTTGACGATACCGAGAAGGAGCCAACTGTTCTGCCGGCAGCCTTTCCTAATCTTTTGGTCAATGGAGCAACTGGGATTTCTGCTGGTTATGCGACTGATATTCCACCTCATAATCTAGCCGAAGTCATTGACGCGGTCATCTATATGATTGACCATCCATCTGCCAAGGTGGACAAACTCATGGAGTTTCTGCCTGGTCCAGACTTCCCGACAGGAGCTATTGTCCAAGGCCGAGATGAGATTAAGAAAGCCTACGAGACTGGCAAAGGTCGCGTTGTGGTGCGCTCCAGAACTGAGATTGAAAAACTGAAGGGCGGTAAAGAGCAAATCGTCATCACCGAGATTCCTTACGAGATTAATAAAGCGGTCTTGGTCAAGAAGATTGACGATGTGCGAGTCAATAATAAGGTGGCCGGCATTGCTGAGGTGCGGGACGAATCCGACCGTGACGGTCTTCGCATTGCCATTGAGCTCAAGAAAGACGCTAATACCGAGCTAATTCTCAACTACCTTTTCAAATACACTGATTTGCAAGTTAATTATAACTTCAACATGGTGGCGATTGACAATTTCACGCCTCGTTTGGTGGGAATTGTGCCAATCTTAACCAGTTATATTGCCCACCGCAAGGAGATCATTCTGGCTCGCAGCCGGTTTGACAAGGCCAAGGCTGAGAAACGGCTCCATATCGTGGAAGGATTGATTCGGGTTATTTCCATCTTGGACGAGGTGATTGCCCTGATTCGTGCTTCAGAAAACAAAGCAGACGCAAAGGAAAATCTGAAAGTTAGCTATGATTTCACTGAGGAGCAGGCTGAGGCTATCGTCACTCTCCAACTCTACCGTTTGACCAATACAGACGTAGTGGTTCTGGAAGAGGAAGAAGCAGAGTTGCGTGAGAAGATTGCAATGTTGGCTGCTATTATCGGTGATGAGCGAACTATGTATAACCTCATGAAGCGGGAGCTCCGCGATGTCAAGAAGAAGTTTGGAAATCCGCGTCTCAGCGAGCTGCAGGATACAGCAAACGCTATCGAGATTGATACAGCTAGTCTCATTGTTGAGGAAGAAACCTATGTCAGTGTGACACGTTCTGGTTATATCAAACGGACCAGTCCACGTTCCTTCTCAGCATCGACCCTAGAAGAAATGGGCAAACGTGATGATGACCGACTGATTTCGTCAGCCCGGCCAAGACGACCCAGCATTTGCTTATTTTCACGAGTCTCGGAAATGTTATTTACCGGCCTGTTCATGAGCTGTCAGATATCCGCTGGAAAGAAATTGGAGAACACCTCAGCCAGACCATCAGTAACTTTGATACCAAGGAAGAAGTTATCTATACAGAATTACTGGACAGCTTTGAGGAAGGCACTTACTTTGCAGCGACCAAGCTAGGACAAATCAAGCGAGTGGAGCGCAAGGAGTTCAGTCCTTGGCGGACCTACAAGTCTAAGTCGCTCAAGTTTGCCAAGCTGAAAAATGAAGATGACCAGGTTATTGCTCTGGCGCCGATTAAGCTGGATGATGTTATGCTCGTGACCAAGAATGGCTATGCCCTTCGTTTCAATATTGAGGAAGTACCTGTTATTGGTGCTAAGGCAGCTGGGGTTAAAGCCATCAACCTCAAGAAGGACGATGTTCTAGCGGCAGCCTTTATTGCCAACACAGACTCACTTTACATCTTGACTCAGCGTGGTTCGCTTAAGCGTATGGCAGTCGCAGATATTCCTGTTACTAGTCGGGCAAATCGTGGTCTCCAAGTTCTGAGAGAGCTTAAGACCAAGCCACATCGTGTCTTTGCAGCTGGACCAGTCTATGGCGAAGCTGTGGACTTTGACCTCTTTACTACTGAAGCAGAAGCCAGTGAGGAGCAAATTTTGCAGGTGCTTTCTAATAAAGGTACTGTCTATGACGTTAACCTAGCAGATCTCGGCTTATCTGAGCGAACTAGTAACGGAAGCTTTATTTCTGATACTATTTCAGACGAAGAAGTCTTCTCAGCTTATATTAAGTAATTATCAAACCAGTTCAAACGAGCTGGTTTTTTCAAACTAAAATTTAATAACGAAATTTTCTGAAAATTGAAAATAATGCTTGAAAATTTCTTAAAAAAGTGTAAAATAAGGAGTATCTAAAAAATGAAGTTTGGAAGTAGAGGAGTAAGATTATGACTGTAAATCTCGACTGGGAAAATCTAGGATTCTCATATATGAAATTGCCTTATCGCTTTTTAGCTTATTACCGTAACGGTCAGTGGGAGGAAGGCAAGCTGACAGAAGATGCGACCCTGCATATTTCTGAGTCTTCACCAAGCCTTCACTATGGTCAGCAGGCTTTTGAAGGACTTAAAGCTTATCGAACCAAGGATGGCAGTGTCCAGCTTTTCCGTCCAGATGAGAATGCTAAGCGCCTACAACGCACTTGCGATCGTCTCTTGATGCCACAAGTTTCAACTGAAATGTTTGTGGAAGCTTGTAAGGCTGTCGTCCGTGCGAATGAGGAATATGTACCGCCATATGGAACAGGAGGAACTCTCTACCTTCGTCCACTTTTGCTTGGTATCGGAGATATCATCGGGGTAAAACCAGCGGAAGAGTATATTTTTACGATTTTTGCTATGCCAGTCGGAAACTACTTCAAGGGTGGTTTGGTTCCAACCAACTTCTTGATCCAAGACGAATATGACCGAGCGGCTCCACATGGTACAGGTGCTGCTAAGGTAGGTGGTAACTATGCAGCCAGTCTCCTACCAGGTAAGATGGCTAAGTCTCATAACTTTTCAGATGTCATCTACCTAGATCCATCAACTCATACTAAGATTGAAGAAGTAGGATCAGCGAACTTCTTTGGAATTACAGCAAATAATGAATTTGTAACACCGCTGAGTCCATCCATTCTACCGTCCATTACCAAATATTCCTTGCTTTACTTGGCAGAGCATCACTTGGGCTTGACTCCGATTGAAGGCGATGTTCCGATTAATGATTTGGATCGCTTTGTTGAAGCCGGAGCTTGTGGTACAGCGGCAGTTATCTCACCAATCGGAGGTATCCAACATGGTGATGATTTCCATGTATTCTATAGTGAGACAGAAGTCGGTCCAGTTACCCGCAAGCTGTATGATGAATTAACTGGTATCCAATTTGGTGATGTTGAAGCGCCAGAAGGTTGGATCTACAAAGTTGATTGATAGGAAGAGCCTAAAAGGCTCTTTTCTTCTTAATTACAAGAAATCACTTGCCAGGTTTTTGCTTTTTGTGTAAAATAGTATCTTGAAAGAGGTAAGAAATGAGTAAAAAAGATAAGAAAATTGAAATTCAAATTAATGATAGCCAGTTCAAAGTAGGAGCAGATTTATTTGATGGCTATTCACTCGTTATTGGTAAAAAAGTTATTGGTGAAATTGCAGAATTAGACGGCCAGTATGCTATAATCAAAAACGGAAATGCAGATGCTTTCTATAAAAAACTTGAAAAGGCTGTAGAAAATTTAATAGAAACCTATAATTTAGGCAAATAAGGTGTTGATTTTCCATTTTTTTCGTGTTATAATAGATGACGTTGATTGTATACGGAGAGATAGCGAAGAGGCTAAACGCGGCGGACTGTAAATCCGCTCCTTCGGGTTCGGGGGTTCGAATCCCTCTCTCTCCATTAGCGTTCATTTTGACGATGATAAAGTGACTATTGTCAGCGCTCTTTTTTGGGGTATAGCCAAGCGGTAAGGCAAGGGACTTTGACTCCCTCATGCGTTGGTTCGAATCCAGCTACCCCAGTTCTTAGGTGATATATCAGATGAGGGGATAAAATATCTTAGGGTATTTTATTTCTTTATAAAAGGTATAAAAACGGTAAAGATAAATCAACATGTCGTTGCGGGCGCTTAGGAAAATAAAATGGATGTCAAGTGAAAACTTGATTGTTGGAGGATTTTTTAGATGAATGAATTTGAAGATTTGCTAAACAGTGTTAGCCAAGTCGAGCCAGGTGATGTTGTTACTGCTGAAGTATTGACAGTTGATGCAAACCAAGCTAATGTTGCAATTTCTGGCACTGGTGTTGAAGGGGTGTTAACTCTTCGTGAGCTGACTAATGATCGTGATGCTGACATTAACGACCTTGTAAAAACAGGCGAAACACTTGAATTGCTCGTTCTTCGTCAAGTAGTGGGTAAAGATACAGATACAGTTACTTACCTAGTATCTAAAAAACGTTTAGAAGCTCGCAAAGCATGGGACAAATTGGTTGGCCGTGAAGAAGAAGTTGTTACCGTTAAAGGTACTCGCGCAGTTAAAGGTGGACTTTCTGTTGAGTTTGAAGGACTTCGTGGTTTCATTCCAGCTTCAATGCTTGACACTCGTTTTGTACGTAATACAGAACGTTTTGTAGGTCAAGAATTTGATGCTAAGATTAAAGAAGTTGATCCAAAAGAAAACCGCTTCATCCTTTCACGTCGTGAAGTTGTTGAAGCTGAAGCTGCTGCAGCTCGTGCCGAAGTATTTGGTAAATTAAATGTTGGTGATGTTGTAACTGGTAAAGTTGCTCGTATCACTAGCTTTGGTGCTTTCATTGATCTTGGTGGTGTTGATGGTTTGGTTCACTTGACTGAGTTGTCACACGAGCGTAACGTATCACCTAAATCTGTTGTAACAGTTGGTGAAGAAATTGAAGTGAAGGTCCTTGACTTAAACGAAGAAGAAGGCCGTGTATCACTTTCACTTAAAGCTACAACACCTGGACCATGGGATGGGGTAGAACAAAAACTTGCTGCTGGTGATGTAATTGAAGGTACTGTTAAACGCTTGACTGACTTTGGTGCTTTTGTTGAAGTATTGCCAGGTATTGATGGCTTGGTTCACATCTCACAAATTTCTCACAAACGTGTTGAAAATCCAAAAGATGTCTTGTCAGTTGGCCAAGAAGTAACTGTTAAAGTTCTTGAAGTGAACCCAGCTAATGAGCGCGTATCACTTTCTATCAAGGCTCTTGAAGAACGTCCTGCACAAGAAGAAGGACAAGAGAAAGAAGAAAAACGCCAATCTCGTCCACGTCGTCCTAAACGTCAAGAAAAACGTGACTTTGAACTTCCAGAAACTCAAACTGGATTCTCAATGGCTGACTTGTTCGGTGATATCGAATTATAAAATAATTTTGAAGTTGAGTTTTCTCAACTTCTTTTTCTTTTTTGACTTGTATTTTTAGTGAAAATTAGTTATAATAAATGAGTTGCCACCCTTAGTGTAATGGATATCACGTAAGATTCCGGTTCTTGAGATGGGAGTTCGATTCTCTCAGGGTGGATGATTCATAACGAGGCTCCTCGGAGTCTTTTTTTGTTGAGTTAGAAAATATCATGGTACAGAAATTAATTCTTTATTGTAGTTTAGAAAGATAAGAAGTATTGCTTATCAACCGCTCAAAAATAAAGCGAAGCCCTGCTAATATTTAGACATCTTAGAAGATAGTGAGTTTGATGCTAGCAAGGATACTAATTTTTTACGCTTAGTTTATGTGGGTAGGATTGTGGAGCATCCTGATATTATATTGGATCCAGAAGAGCATACGGATTTTGTCTGGATTTCTTCTTTAGAAGACATAGATAGCGAGCTTATCGTACCTTATTTGATTGATATTTATATAAAGAAAAAAACATCTCCTTTAATAAGGAGATGTTTTTATAATTAGTTTTTAGATGCTGCTTGGAATTCAGGGTTTTTCCATGCTTCATCAATGATAGCTTGCAATTCTTTAGCAGAAGCTTGCATTTTTTGAGTTTCAGCGTCGTTCAATGGGATGTTTACTGGACGAACGATACCGTGTGCACCAACAACAGCTGGTTGACCGATAAAGACGTTTTTAACACCGTATTGACCTTCTTGGAAGACTGAGAGTGGAAGTACTGCATTTTCGTCATCAAGGATTGCTTTTGTGATACGAGCAAGTGCTACGGCGATACCATAGTATGTAGCTCCTTTTTTGTTGATGATTGTGTAGGCTGCATCACGAACGCCTTCGAACAATTCAATCAATTCAGCTTCTTGAACGTTTTGAGTATCTTTAAGGAATTCTTCAAGGTTTACACCGGCGATGTTGGCATGTGACCAAACCGCAAATTCAGAATCTCCATGTTCACCCATGATGTAGGCGTGAACTGAACGAGCATCTACATCCAATTTTTCAGCAAGTGCTTGACGGAAACGAGCTGAGTCAAGAGAAGTACCTGAACCGATAACACGTTCTTTAGGGAATCCAGAGAATTTCCAAGTTGAGTAAGTCAAAACGTCAACTGGGTTAGCAGCTACGAGGAAGATACCATCGAAACCAGAAGCAACAACTTGTGTTACGATTGATTTGTTGATAGCCAAGTTTTTACCTACAAGGTCAAGACGAGTTTCACCTGGTTTTTGAGGAGCACCTGCAGTGATAACAACAAGGTCAGCATCCGCACAGTCTTCGTACTTCGCAGCATAGATTTTCTTAGGAGAAGTAAATGCAAGGGCGTGGCTAAGGTCAAGCGCATCACCTACAGCTTTTTCGTGTAATTGAGGAATTTCGATAATTCCAAGCTCTTGTGCAATTCCTTGGTTAACAAGTGCGAAAGCGTAAGATGAACCTACGGCACCGTCACCAACAAGGATCACTTTTTTGTGTTGTTTAGTTGAAGTCATTCTCTAAACATCTCCTTCATTTTTTTTAGGGGAATCCCTAGACACTTTCATTCTATCACTTTTAACTTGCTTTGTCACGGCAGATGGTCATCTTTAACAGATGTAAACGTTTTTAGAATAAAGGCTATTTACTGAAAAAATGTTTAAAATATGATATAATAGTGCAGTTATATAAAGTGAAAAGAGGCATTTTTTTAATGCAAGATAAGAATTTAGTAAATGTCAATCTAACGAGTGAAATGAAGACAAGTTTCATTGACTATGCTATGAGTGTTATCGTTTCTCGTGCACTTCCAGATGTTCGTGATGGATTAAAACCGGTTCATCGTCGGATTCTTTATGGGATGAATGAGCTGGGAGTTACACCTGATAAACCCCATAAAAAATCAGCTCGTATTACAGGTGATGTTATGGGTAAATACCATCCGCATGGTGACTCTTCGATTTATGAAGCTATGGTTCGGATGGCACAATGGTGGAGTTATCGCTACATGCTTGTGGATGGCCATGGAAATTTTGGTTCCATGGACGGAGATGGAGCTGCTGCTCAGCGTTATACAGAAGCACGTATGAGCAAAATTGCTCTTGAGATGCTTCGTGATATCAACAAGAATACAGTTGACTTTATCGATAACTATGATGCTAATGAGCGAGAACCAATAGTTCTTCCTGCTCGTTTTCCAAATCTTTGGTCAATGGTGCAACTGGGATTGCCGTTGGTATGGCGACTAATATTCCGCCGCATAATTTAGCAGAGTCTATTGATGCGGTTAAGCTGGTCATGGATAATCCTGAAGCAACAACCCGTGATATTATGGAAGTTTTGCCTGGGCCTGATTTTCCAACAGGAGCCCTGGTTATGGGCAAATCAGGTATTCACCGTGCCTATGAAACGGGGAAAGGCTCGATCGTTTTACGTTCTCGTACTGAAATTGAAGAAATGAAAAATGGTCGCGAGCGGATTGTTGTAACCGAGTTTCCTTATATGGTTAATAAGACTAAGGTTCATGAGCACATTGTTCGCTTAGTACAAGAAAAACGTATTGATGGTATAACAGCTGTCCGTGATGAGTCTAATCGTGAGGGTGTCCGTTTTGTAATTGAGGTGAGACGGGATGCGTCTGCTCATGTCATTCTAAATAATCTCTTTAAATTGACACAAATGCAGACCAATTTCAGCTTCAATATGTTAGCTATCCAAAATGGTGTTCCTAAAATACTCTCTCTTCGTGAGATTCTTTTGGCTTATATTGAGCACCAAAAAGAAGTTGTGACCCGTCGAACTGCCTTTGATAAAGATAAGGCTGAGGCACGTGCTCATATTTTAGCAGGTTTACTAATTGCTCTTGACCACATCGATGAAGTTATTCGTATTATTCGTAACAGTGAGACGGATGCAGAAGCACAGGCTGAATTAATGGCTAAGTTTGAATTGTCTGAGCGTCAAAGTCAGGCTATTCTCGATATGCGTTTGCGTCGTTTGACCGGTTTGGAACGCGATAAAATTCAGTCAGAATATGATGAATTGATTGCCTTAATAGCTGATTTGGCAGATATCTTGGCTAAGCCTGAGAGAGTTCTTACAATTATTAGAGAAGAATTGGATGAAGTTAAGAGAAAATTTGCTGATGAACGTCGAACGGAGCTTATGGTAGGAGAGGTTCTCTCTCTAGAAGATGAAGATCTGATTGAAGAAGCGGATGTTTTGATCACCTTGTCAAATAAAGGATATATCAAACGTTTAAACCAAGATGAGTTTACAGCTCAGAAACGTGGAGGTCGTGGTGTTCAAGGGACAGGCGTCAAGGATGATGATTTCGTCAAGGAACTTGTTTCGACTAGTACTCATGATCGTCTACTCTTCTTCACTAATAAGGGACGAGTTTATCGTCTGAAAGGATATGAGATACCTGAATATGGCCGGACTGCAAAAGGTTTACCAATTGTGAATCTCCTGAAATTGGATGAAGGAGAAACAATTCAAACTATTATCAATGTGGAACAGGATCATAGCCAAGACTCTTATCTCTTCTTTACGACTCGTCTAGGGGTAGTCAAGCGTACTAGCGTAGCTGATTTTGCTAATATTCGTCAGAATGGACTCAAGGCTTTGAATTTGAAGGATGAAGACGAGCTGATTAATGTTTTCCTAACTGATGGAGCTGCTGATGTTATTATCGGAACAAAATTTGGTTATTCTGTTCGCTTCAATGAGACAGCTGTTAGAAACATGAGCCGTATTGCAACTGGCGTACGTGGTGTTAACCTAAGAGACGGTGACCAGGTCGTTGGTGCAGGTGTTGTGTCTGACAATGATGAAGTTCTTGTTATTACTGAAAAAGGTTATGGTAAGCGAACTCTTGCTAGTGAATATCCGACAAAAGGCCGTGGTGGTAAAGGGATTAAAACAGCTAATATCACAGAAAAAAATGGTCCTTTAGCTGGTTTGATGACAGTCAATGGTCAAGAAGATCTGATGATCATAACTAATACTGGTGTAATCATACGGACCAGTGTTGCAAATATTTCACAAACTGGTCGCTCTACAATGGGTGTTAAGGTGATGCGTCTTGATCAGAATGCTCAGATTGTTACCTTTACAACTGTAGAAGCAGATGATAAAGAAGAGTTGCAAGACGAGAAGGAGTAAAATATGGCCAGAGGATCACGAAGAGCCAAGAAGAAACGCAGTAAACGTAATATTATATTAAATATTCTTTCAGTTATCTTACTGTTAGTTGCACTTGCCCTAATTTTTAATTCTTCAATTAGAAATATGATTATGGTTTGGCATACAAACAAGTACCAAGTTTCTAAAGTATCTAAGAAAGAAATTGAAAAGAATAAAGCAAGTAAAGGTAGTTTCAATTTTGAAAAGGTTGAGCCTTTATCGACTGAAGCTGTCTTAAATGCCCAATGGAAAGCACAACAACTTCCTGTTATCGGTGGGATTGCGATTCCTGAATTGTCCCTTAATTTACCAATTTTTAATGGACTGGAGAATGCAGGTCTTTATTATGGTGCTGGTACTATGAAAGAGACTCAGGAAATGGGAAAAGGCAACTACGCTTTAGCTAGTCATCATGTTTTCGGGATTACGGGAGCCAATGAAATGCTCTTTTCTCCTCTTGATCGAGCGAAAGCTGGTATGAAAATCTATTTAACTGATAAAGAGAAAGTTTATACTTATTCAATTACTAGTGTTGAAAACGTGGAGCCTGAAAGGGTAGATGTTGTTGACGATGCAGCTGATGGTACAGCAGAGGTTACTTTGGTAACTTGTGAAGATGCTGCGGCAACTTCTCGTACAATTGTTAAGGGTGTTTAGAAAGTGAAACACCATATAAAGAAACACCGAAGAAGATTTTGAACTACTTCAATAAATCATACAATCAAATGCAACTTTAAACCTTACATACAAAAGAAGGAAGCATAAGTTTAATGCTTTCCTTCTTTTTTTGCGAATAAATAGATTGTAAGGAGGATTTTATGTACAGCATATCATTTCAAGAGGAATCATTATTACCACGGGAGCGATTAGTAAGACTAGGTGCAGAGCAACTAAGCAATCAGGAATTGCTTTCCATTCTCATTCGTACAGGAAATAAAAAAGAAAATGTATTCCAAATAGCTAGTAAAATTTTATCATCCGTATCAAGTTTGACTGAACTCCGTCATATGACTCTGTCTGAACTACAGGGGATATCTGGTATTGGACAAGTAAAGGCTATTGAACTACAGGCCATGATTGAGTTGGGCAGTCGTATTTCAAAAGCGGAGAATTTTGAAGGAGAACGTATACTGAGTAGTCAAAAACTTGCTAAGAAAATGCAACAGGAATTAAGTCATAAAAAACAAGAGCATTTGGTTGCACTTTATTTGAACACACAAAATCAGATTATTCATCAACAAACTATTTTCATTGGAAGTCTGACTCGGAGTTTAGCCGAACCTAGAGAGAGATTCTTCATTATGCGATTAAGCATATGGCGACATCAATTATCTTGGTCCATAATCATCCTTCAGGCGCAACTAGGCCAAGTAGGGACGACGATCAGGTGACAGAGAAAATAAAAGAAGCCTGCGAAATGATGGGCTTCGTTTTATTGGATCATTTAATTGTGGGAGGGGATAGCTATTATAGTTATCGAGAGGAAACAGACCTCATTTAAGGACGATTAGCTATAGTACTTAATCATGTTCTTTTTTCATAAAGTAGAGGAGAGTTTGAAGTTCGCTTGTCAAGTCGACGTACTGAACCACAATTTCTTTTGGTAGATGAAGATGCACAGGTGAAAAACTCATAATCCCTTTTATTCCAGCATCGACAAGAATATTGGCTACTTCCTGGGCTTTTACACTTGGAACAGTTAAAATTGCTGTCTTGATGTCTGCATCCTTGATTTTTTCTTTGATTTGAGAAATGCCATAAATTGGAATACCATCAGGGGTTTTTGTTCCAACTTCTTTGTGACTATCAACATCAAAAGCCATGACAATTTTCATCTTATTTCTTTCGTGGAAGCGGTAGTGGAGAAGAGCGTGCCCCATATTACCAACTCCTACAAGCATGACATTGGTGATTGAGTTATCATTAAGTAAATCGGCAAAAAAATTCATTAATTTCTTAACATCGTAGCCAAAACCTCTGCGTCCAAGTTCACCAAAATAAGAAAAATCTCTTCGAACAGTAGCAGAGTCAATACCAATTGCTTCAGCAATTTGTTTGGAACTGGCTTTTTCTATTTTTTCTGCATTAAAGCGTTTAAAAATACGGTAGTAGAGGGATAAACGCTTTGCAGTCGCACGAGGAATAGTTGAATTTTTTTCGGTTTTCACAAAATCACGTCCTTTCATTTCTATTTTATAGAAAGTTTGTGAAAAAATCAACTATTTTAAAAGAATCCAAGGAACTAAAAATAAAAAAGAAAACTAAAATCCTTAGTTTTCTTTTTTATTTTCGTATGCTGACAAATCAAACTGTGACATGGTTCGATAGAGATTGCCTATTTTTCCTTTGTAGGGAAGTTCCTTACCGTTATAAGTCAAAGAGAGGACCTTTAAGTTATCCGGAATAGTGACACAGCCTGAAAAAGCTAGCATGAATTCATCAAAATCAAGATAACGAACGATTCGTTCTACCTTATAAGAATCTAAGTATTTAAGTTCAATCATGTATATTCTCTGCTATTCTTGAATGAATGTTGGATTATTGTTCTGTCTTTGTAAAAATCTCTCTCTCAACTAAACTATCCATCAAAAAGTAGAATTTCTGCTGAATAATCTTTTGATCTTCTGATTTAAAAAAATATTAACTAAGCGAAGACCAGATTTATCTGTGATATTAATTTTAAAGCCTGACAGGTCTTTATTGAAAATAATTTTCAATAAAAATCCTTGACCACTATTTGGAATTTCTTCTAAGAGGCGAGTTAGCTCAAAGTTTCCCACTTTTGTTTCGGCAAAGGTATTATCCTTTAATGTAAATTTTTTAACATTTGGATTTACTTCATAACTGTATAAACAATCTTTTAATGCTACTGACTTTTCAAAGGCCATGTGTTTCTCCTAAAATTTCTTTTAATTTTTTTGTTAAAATTTGTATTTCTTGAATTGTATTTTGATCAGAAAAACTGATTCTGAAGGATTCTTTTAATTTGGGGGAAGTCTCACCATAAAAAGCTGACAAAACGTGGCTTGGCTCAATCGCTCCAGCAGTACATGCTGATCCTGTGGAGACAGAAATTCCTGCCATATCTAACTTCATCAGCAGGATATCGTTTGCCTGGCCTGGAAATCCCATGTTAACCACATGAGGTAAATGAGGCTCCTGTTCATTGAGATAATAGTCGATAGTACCAAGTCCTTGCAAAAGTTCGTATCGAAGCTCTTGAATATGACTGAAGTTTTCGGCTATATGTTCAATATTATTTTCTAGTGCTGTAGCCATTCCAGCAATGGAAATGATGTTTTCTGTACCAGCTCTTTTTTTATCTTCCTGACTTCCACCGTGAAGTAGATTATCAAAGTGGAAATCTTTTGCATATAAGAAGCCAGTTCCTTTAGGTCCGTGAAATTTATGGGCAGAAGCGCTTAAAAAATCAATTCCTAACTCTTCAGGATAGATTGGAATCTTTCCCATAGCTTGAACCGCATCTACATGAAATTTAGCTGGATGATCTTTTAAAACTTCCCCAATTTCCTTAATAGGTAGTAGATATCCGGTCTCATTATTAGCAAACATGGTAGAGACGAGAATGGTGTCAGGACGAAGTGCATCCTTTATATCTTTTACTCGTATCTTTCCGTCGACTGGTTGGATAAAAGAAATCTCAAATCCGTATTTTTCGGCTAAATGATGCAAGGGTTCTAAAACAGAATGATGCTCAATTGCTGTCGTAATAATATGTTTGCCTAGATCTTGATTCTTGAGAGCGTAGCCTTTTAGTATGGTATTATTGCTTTCGGTAGCACCAGAAGTGAACAGAATATTTTTAGCATTAGTTCGCAATACCTGAGCAATAGTCTGCCTGGCCTGTCTGAGAATCTTACTAGCCTCGCGTCCATGTTGATGAGTGCTAGATGGATTTCCATAGACCTGTCCCATTAAATCAGTCATCTTTTGGATAGTTACAGACGACAGAGGGGTCGTGGCTGCATTGTCAAAATAAATCATCTTCAGTCCTTATTTTTTATTATATGCAAAGAGAGGACTGACTGGTTTTCTCTCTTGGATGCGGACAATAGCATCAGCAATCAACTCACTTGCTGTGATATACTGGATGTTTTTTGGAGTTTTTTCTTTGGTGTCTACAGAATCGGTTACTAAAATTTCTTTGATCGGAACAGCATCTAATTTTTCAGCGGCACCGTCAACGAAGAGACCGTGGCTTGAAACCGCATAGATTTCAGTTGCTCCTTCTCGATCGACAATTTTAGCAGCTTCAGTAAAGGTACGTCCAGTATTCAAGATGTCATCAATTAAGATTGCTTTCTTACCAGCTACCTCACCAATAATATACCCTTCATTGCGGTGAGCATCGTCTTGAGCATAGTCAATAATAGCGATAGGAGCATCTAGATGTTCTGCTAAACTGCGAGCTCTCTTAACACCTGAGTTTTTTGGACTTACAACGACAACATCATCACCTGTTAAGCCTTTATCGCAATAGTGTTTTGCAAAAAGAGGAACAGTGTAAAGATTGTCAACAGGAATGTCGAAGAATCCCTGCACTTGAACAGCGTGAAGATCAAGAGTCAGTACTCGATTCACACCGGCTTTTACTAACATATTTGCTACTAGTTTTGCTGTAATTGGCTCCCTAGGCGCCGCTGTACGGTCTTGACGAGCGTAACCAAAGTAAGGAATTACAACATTAACTGAGTTAGCACTGGCACGATTACAAGCATCTACCATGATGAGCAGTTCCATCAAATGGTTGTTTACTGGAAAACTTGTAGATTGAATGATGAAAACGTCAAAGCCACGTACGCTTTCTTCGATGTTGACTTGGATTTCTCCATCAGAGAACTGACGTGATGAAAGTTTCCCAAGCGGTACTCCAGCAGCTTTTGCAATCTTCTCAGCGATAGCATGATTTGAGTTGAGCGAGAATAATTTCATGTTCTTTTTGTCATTGATTGAACCAAACATACCTAAAGATAACTCCTTTATTTTTCTGATTACTATTTTATCAAAAATATAAGATTTTTTCAGCTATTTGGCAAGTTTTTAGCAAATCTAGCGATCTTGCTTTTTAGGGGTGTGTATGGGAGATTGTTTTCTTGTAGAAAGTCAAAGAAATTAACTTTTCCATCTTCAGCATCTTGAACTTCAAGTTCGATTTCATAATCGTGAACATCAAAATAAAAATTTTCATCCAGAGCTAGAAGTCCAAACTCATGTTTCATTTCTCTGCGAATGGTGGTTAAGTGGCCTAGGATATTTAATTGATTCAGCTGAATCTTCGTTTTTTTCAAGTTTTCAAGAATCTGTCCCTCTGGTAGAGTCATATTCTCAATTATAGAATGAACTTCATCAGCTGATAAAGTTTGGTTATATTCCATTGTTCCTACCTCTTGCGATATCTTCAGAGTCAGCTCGGCTGAATCATCAAAACGACGGATTCGGAAAGCCATTTTGTGGTCTCTGATAAAAAAATCAGGGGTATCTATATAATAATTTGTTTGTTTTACTGGAATAATATCTTTAAAAAGTGGTAGCAGACTTTCAAACTGTTCCTTGTTTAATCCGGATTTGTATTCAATTTCTAAATGGTTCATTGTTGATCCTTTTCTTTCGCTTGAAAACGATTTATGTTATAATAATAGACGTATTTATTTTATATAAAAATAATAAAAATAACAAGGTGAGTGAGTGCATTTATGGAGTGGGAACAATTTTTAGACCCTTATGTCCAAGCTGTCGGTGAGTTAAAAGTCAAACTGCGAGGAATTCGAAAACAATACCGCAAGCAACAACGACACTCACCGATAGAATTTGTAACCGGTAGGGTCAAGTCTATTGAAAGCATCCAAGAAAAGATGGTTATGCATGGAATAAGTTTAGAAAACTTAGCCCGTGATATGAACGATATTGCTGGTCTTCGGATTATGGTTCAATTTGAGGATGATATCACTGAGGTTCTAAAAGTTTTGCATCAGCGAAAAGATATGAAGATTGTTCTAGAACGAGATTATATCACTTATAAAAAGCCAAGTGGATACCGCAGTTATCATGTGATAGTTGAATATCCTGTTGATACAATTGACGGTAACAAGGTTGTCTTGGCTGAAATCCAAATTCGGACCTTAGCTATGAACTTTTGGGCAACAATTGAGCATTCTCTTAATTATAAATATAAGGGAGAATTTCCTCAAGAAATTAAGGAACGATTGGAAATAACAGCTCGAATTGCCTATGAATTGGATAAAACAATGGGTGAAATTCGCCACGATATTCAAGAGGCTCAGGTTCTGTTTGATCCACCTTATCGGATGTTAAATGACGGCGTAGGAAATAGTGACGATACAGATGAAGAATACAGATAAAAAAATTGCTGTTTTTAGCAATTATAAACCTCAAAGTAAAGAAGTCTGCCAATTGTTGATTAAGAAACTAAGGCAGAATCGTTTCATTTTAACTGATAAAAATCCTGATATAGTTATTTCTGTAGGCGGAGATGGCATGCTCCTGTCTGTTTTTCACAAGTATGAAAACCAATTAGATAAAGTTCGTTTTGTCGGTGTTCATACTGGACACTTAGGATTTTATACTGATTACCGAGATTTCGAAATCGACAAGTTAATAGAAAATCTAAAATTGGACACCGGAGCTCAGGTTTCCTATCCGATTTTAAATGTTAGAATTTTCCTAGAAGATGGTTCTGTAAAGAGTAAGCTAGCTTTGAATGAAGCTACGATAAAGCGATCAGATCGGACTATGGTTGCTGATGTCATGATTAACCATGTGGCTTTGAACGCTTTCGTGGGGATGGGATTTCGGTTTCTACTCCGACCGGCAGTACAGCTTACAATAAGTCCTTAGGTGGAGCAGTTCTTCATCCGACAATAGAAGCCTTGCAAATTGCTGAAGTGGCAAGCCTTAATAATCGTGTATATCGTACTTTAGGTTCGTCGATCATTGTTCCTAAAAAAGACAAGATCGAAATCTTTCCAACTCGAAATGATCAGCATACGATTTCGGTGGATAATAGAACTTATACTTTCAAGCATATTGCCAAGGTTGAATTTCAAATAGATAATCATAAAATACAATTTGTTGCCAGTCCAAGCCATACGAGTTTTTGGAACCGAGTTAAGGATGCCTTTATTGGAGAAGTAGACGATGAGATTTGAGTTTATTGCAGATGAACATGTCAAAGTCAAAACTTTTCTCAAAAAACATGATGTCTCAAAGGGGCTTCTTGCTAAAATTAAGTATAGAGGCGGTGGTATTTTAGTAAATGACGAACCACAAAATGCGATTTACTTGTTAGACATTGGTGATAAAGTTACGATCGATATTCCCAAGGAAGAAGGTTTTGAAAGTTTAGAAGCGATTTCGAGAAAACTAAAAGTAGTTTTTGAGGATGATCATTTTTTAATACTTGATAAACCAGCTGGTGTTGCAAGTATTCCTAGCGTGAACCACTCTAATACTATGGCTAATTATGTCAAAGCCTATTATATAGATTCTGGTTATGAAAATCATCAAGTCCATATCGTGACACGCCTAGACAAGGATACTAGCGGACTCATGCTATTTGCCAAGCACGGCTATGCCCATGCACGATTGGATAAGCAATTACAAAAAAGAGCTATCGAGAAGCGTTATTTAGCCCTGGTTAAGGGAGATGGTCTTTTAGAAAAAGAAGGAGAAATTATTGCTCCGATTGCGCGTGATGAAGATAGTATTATTACACGAAGAGTTGCCAGGGGAGGTAAATATGCTCATACTAGCTACAAGGTTATTGAGCAATTTGGTAACATCTACCTAGTGGATATTCACCTTCACACAGGAAGGACGCATCAGATTCGAGTTCATTTTTCACATATCGGTTTTCCACTTTTGGGAGACGATTTATATGGTGGAAGCTTGTCTGAAGGTATTAGTCGCCAAGCTCTTCACTGTCATACTTTGAAATTTTATAATCCATTCAGTGGAGAGGAAATTGGACGTGCCAGTCCTCTTCCAACAGATTTTGAACAAGTTATTCAGACATTTAAAAAAATTAATTAAGAGGAGATGAACTAGATATGAAAAATTTTTTTGATGATATTCGTGAGGCCTTGCAGGATAAAGAAGTGAAAAATTGTCCTGCCTGAAGGCGAAGAACCTCGTATTCTTCAAGCAACTAAGCGCCTCGTCAAAGAAACTAATATTACTCCAGTTCTTTTGGGTAATCCTGAAAAAATTCGGATTTATTTAGAAATAGAAGGAATAACAGAAGGGTATCAGGTCATTGATCCTACAAACTGTTCTTGCTTTGAGGAAATGGTGGAAGCTTTTGTTGAGCGTCGTAAAGGAAAAATTACTGCAGACGAAGCGCGTCAATTGTTGAAGGAAGATGTCAATTATTTCGGTGTTATGCTAGTCTATCTTGGTAAGGTTCAAGGAATGGTTTCAGGCGCTATTCACTCTACAGCAGCGACTGTTAGACCTGCTCTTCAAATCATCAAGACTTTGCCATGGGTTTCGCGCACTTCTGGTGCCTTTCTAATGGTTCGTGATGATGAGCGTTACATTTTTAGTGACTGTGCCATCAATATTGATCCAGATGCCAATGTTTTAGCAGAGATTGCTATTAACTCAGCTTTGACAGCACAAATTTTTGATATTGATCCTAAAGTCGCTATGCTCAGCTATTCTACTAAAGGTTCTGGTTTTGGAGAAAAGGTTGATAAGGTAGTGGAGGCAACTAAGCTAGCACAAGAAATGCGTCCAGATTTGGCAATCGATGGCGAATTGCAGTTTGATGCAGCTTTCGTGCCTGCAACCGCAGAGCTGAAAGCACCTGGCAGCCCAGTGGCTGGTCAAGCGACTGTCTTTGTCTTCCCTAGCATTGAAGCTGGTAATATCGGCTACAAGCTGGCAGAACGTTTAGGTGGCTTTTCTGCAGTAGGCCCTATCCTACAGGGGCTTAATCATCCAGTTAATGACCTTTCTCGTGGATGTAATGCAGATGATGTCTATAAGCTGACCTTGATTACAGCTAGTCAGGCAGTTGGTCATTATTAAACGATATGAGATAATTGGGGGGCGTACGCTCTCCAATTTTTTTATCCTTATGCTATACTAGATTTATGATAGTTTTGAGAGAATACGGGATTGAGATGTGGGAGGCAGATAAAATCGCCTCTTTTAGAGAGAAATTATTAACTTGGTATGATGAAAACAAACGCGATCTGCCTTGGCGCAGAACAAATAATCCTTATCATATCTGGGTTTCTGAGATTATGCTGCAGCAGACTCGGGTGGATACGGTGATTCCTTATTATGAGCGCTTTATTGACTGGTTCCCCAGTGTAGCTGATTTAGCACAAGCGCCAGAGGATAGACTGCTCAAGGCTTGGGAAGGGTTGGGATATTATTCGCGTGTGAGAAATATGCAAAAAGCGGCCCAGCAGATAATGATGGATTTCGCTGGAAAATTTCCTGATAGCTATGAAGGAATTGCTAGCCTCAAAGGGATTGGACCTTATACAGCTGGTGCCATTGCTAGTATTGCCTTTGGCCTAGCTGAGCCTGCGGTAGATGGCAATGTCATGCGAGTGTTGAGTCGCTTGTTTGAAGTTGATTTAGATATTGGCCAGGCTAGTAATCGTAAGGTTTTTCAGGCTATGATGGAGATTCTGATTGATCCTGATAGACCAGGAGATTTCAATCAGGCACTGATGGATCTGGGGTCAGATATTGAAGCTCCTGTTAATCCTCATCCAGAAGACAGTCCAGTAAAAGAGTTTAGTGCAGCTTATTTGCACGGAACTATGGATAAATATCCAATCAAAGCACCTAAAAAGAAGCCTGTTCCAGTCTATCTGCAGGGCTTGATTATCGAAAATGAACTGGGCCAATTCTTGCTTGAAAAGAATGAGGCTACTGGCTTGTTATCGGGTTTTTGGCATTTTCCCTTGATTGAAGTTGAGGAATTTCAAACTGAAAATCAGATGTCCCTGTTTGAAGTCGCTGAAAATCAGCCCAGTCTGGAACTGTCTCCTCAAGAAAGCTTTGAGCAGGATTATGATTTGATTGTCAATTGGCAGCAGGAGTCTTTTCCAAAGGTGCAACATGTCTTCAGCCATCGCAAGTGGCATATCCAGCTGGCTTATGGTCGAGTTAAAGACAGTCAGTATACAGCTGATGGGGAGGTCATGTGGCTACATCCAGATGAATTTGAGAAGTACCCTTTTGCCAAGCCCCAGCAGAAGATGTGGGAGGCTTTTCAAGATGTTAGAAATAAATAAAAAATCTGAGACTAATTTGGTCTCAGATTTTTTGAATCAATTTTACAAGTTTGCAAAAGCTTTAATGTCATCTGCAGTCATAGAAGAATCACAACGAACTGCTACTTGGCCGTCTTGAACATGAACAAAACCAGGAACCGTCGGAATACTGTATTCAGAGCGGAAGGCTTGCAGTTTATCTAATTCGCTAGCTTCTTCACTGTTAATGAAGTAGATATGTGCTTTAGTTTCAGCCACAACACCAGCCAATGTTCCAGCAAATTTACGGCAGTAAGGGCAAGTTTTACGACCTACAAAGAAAGTTGCAGTCTCTTTGTCAGCAATCGCTTGACGAGCACGATCAACAGTTGTGACTTCCAAGTCTTTAATATTTTGAGCAAATTGTTCCATAAATCATCCTCATTTCTTTTGATAGAACTAGTATGCCATAAAGTTTCTAAAATTGCTTAGATTTGATACGAAAAAAGATGAGATTGGTTGGTCTCATCTTTTATCTTGCTTATTTTACAAAAGCATTGATTTCCGCTTCGATGTTTGCAATCTTAGCTTGTGAATCTTCGTTGCTTTCACCAACCACTGCAATGTAGAACTTGATTTTAGGTTCAGTTCCAGAAGGGCGAACTGCAATCCATGAACCATCTGCAAGTGTATATTTCAAAACATCGCTTGGAGGAGTTGTCAAGTTTGTAACAGTACCGTCAGCAGCAGTAGCAGTTTGAGCTTTGAAGTCTTCTACGACAGTGATAGCTGTTGTGTTCCATTCTTTTGGAGCATTGTTACGGAACTTAGCCATAATCGCTTTGATTTGCTCAGCCCCGTCTACACCTGAAAGAGTCACAGAGATAGTCTTTTCAGCGTAGTAGCCGTACTCTTTGTAGATTTCTTCGATACCGTCAGCAAGGGTCAAACCACGTGAACGGTAGTAGGCAGCAAGTTCAGCAACGACAAGAACTGCTTGGATCGCGTCTTTATCACGTACGAATGGTTTGATCAAGTAACCGAAGCTTTCTTCAAATCCCATCATGTAAGTGTGATTGTGTTTTTCTTCAAATTCTTGAATTTTTTCAGCGATAAATTTGAAACCAGTCAAGACGTTGAACATGGTTGCGCCGTAGCTTTCAGCAATCTTCGTTACCAAGTCAGTTGATACGATGGATTTGCAGAGAGCAGCATTATCAGGAAGAGTTCCAGCATTTTTGTGGGCTTCCAAGATGTATTTAGCCATGATAGCACCGATTTGGTTGCCTGAAAGGTTAAGGTAGCTACCATCTTTTTGAAGAACTTCAACACCAACACGGTCAGCGTCAGGGTCAGTTGCCACAAGAACATCTGCACCAACTTGACGACCAAGTTCTTCAGCAAGGGCAAAGGCTGCTTGGTTTTCTGGGTTTGGAGATTTTACAGTTGAGAAGTCTGGGTCAGCAGTTGCTTGCGCTTCAACAACTTGAACAGAGTCAAATCCTGCTTGGGCAAGGGCACGACGGGCTAACATTTCACCAGTACCATGAAGTGGTGTGTATACAATCTTCATGTCTTTACCGAATTCTTGGATCAAGGCTGGGTTGATGTTTACATCTTTGACTTCTTTGAGGTATTCAACATCGACAGCTTCGCCAATGACCTCAATCAAGCCAGAAGCTTTTTCAGCTTCCACATCAGCAACTTCCACAGTAAATGGATTTTCGATTGCACGAATATAAGTAGTCAAAGCGTCCGCATCGTGTGGAGGCATTTGTCCACCGTCTTCTCCATAAACCTTGTAACCGTTAAATGGAGCAGGGTTGTGACTGGCAGTAATCATGATACCTGCGAAACAGTTGAGGTGACGAACAGCGAATGACAGTTCTGGAGTTGGACGAAGGCTTTCAAATACGTAAGATTTGATTCCATGTTTTGCAAGAACTGCAGCAGATTCAAAGGCAAATTCTGGAGAGAAGTGACGACTATCGTAGGCAATTGCCACACCGCGCTCTTTTTCGTTTCCACCTTTTGACTCAATCAAACGAGCCAAACCTTCAGTTGCTTGACGAACAACATAGATATTGATACGATTTGTACCAGCGCCGATCAATCCACGCATACCTGCAGTACCAAATTCAAGATTGGTATAGAAGGCATCTTCCTTTGTTTTTTCGTCCATATTGTTTAAGTCTTGGCGAAGATAGTCTGGTAAATCAGCAAAATCAAGCCATTTTTGGAAGTTATCTTGATAAGTCATAGATGAAGTCTCCTTTGTTTAAAAAATGAAGAGAGGAAAATCATGATAAATCATCCCACTCTTGAATATATCTAATCGCTTTCATTGTAGCATATTTTCACTTATTTTGAAAGGTCAGATATAGAAAATGATGGAATACTTTTGAAAAAATTTTTTCAAGAATTTCAAATAAATCATATAGAGAAATTCAAAAAAAGGACAGAAAGATAACTGCCCTTACAAGATTGTTGATTAGAAGATTATTGCTTAACTTTTTCAAGTGCAGGAACGATAGTTGTTGTCAAGACTACCGAAATAAGTAACTCTGCAATTGAATTTGCGGATAAAACAACAGCAAGCATAGCTTGGATACTTCCTTGATAGACATTTGAAAATAGGAAGAAGATTCCTCCCAAGACAAAGATGGTATTAGTAGCAGAACCAACTGCTCCAGCTATAGCTAAACCAAGTTTGTTATGTAGGAATTTGTAGACAAGATAAGGAGTGAGACCGATTAAAATGCGGGGCACCATAGCGATCATAAGCGAATGTAGATTTCCGTTTGGTACAAAAGGGCTAAAAAGATAGCTACTAGGAATAAGTACTATGGTGTTAGTAATCACACTAATACATCCCATTAAGAAACCTAAGACCATTCCAACCTGAGGACCGTAAAGGATACTAGCGATAATAATAGGTATATGAATAATCGTTGGTTTAATTGGTACTGGCAGAAGGTTGAAAATCACTGAGCTAAGCAGATGCAGTACCAACATAATGGCAAAGAAGATAGCAATTTGAGCAATTTTTAGACTGTTTTTTTCATAAATAAGTTCCTTTACTGTATCAATAATTGTGTCAATCTCAGCTAGAGCACCTGTCCCCTGATCACCACAGGCTAAAACAGCTTCGCGTGGTTGGATAATCTTCCATCCAAAACGTTGCAGACGCTCCAAATTGTGCTGAGTTAGCGGGTTTTCATACATTTTTGTGTTCATAGCTGGTGCCAAAATTTTCTTGGTTTGAATAGGTAAGGCCAGAGCAGTGGCTGTTACCATATTATCAGCTAGACCATTTGCTAATTTAGCGATGGTATTGGCTGTAGCTGGCGCCAGCAAGAAGAGGTCAGACTCTTTGGAAATGGCAATATGATTAACCTTACTAGGATCAGGTTCCTGCATGATATCAAGTCCTACTGGTTTTTGAGATAATACTTGTAAGGTCAATGGAGTGATAAATTCTGTAGCTGCCTCTGTCATGAGGACAGCCACATCAAAGTTCTCTTTCTTTAGGCGACTAGTAATATCTGCTGCCTTGTAGGCTGATATGCTGCCGCTAACTGCTAAGATAATCTGAGTCATGTTTTTTCCTTCCTGTGGATATGTTGGTAGAGGAGTTGAGCAATCTCAAGCTTGGAATGTGCTTGCGTCACCCTATCTTTTTCAACTAGATAAGCTTCATGCCCTTTCTCAGTAATTTTATTTAAATCATTGGCAACAATAATATCTGCTTTGTTTTTTTGGAGACTGGCTCGCGCAGTCTCAAGTAACTTTTCCTTAGAAACATCAACCAAGAGTTTGAATCCAATCAAGCGAATGTCGGGATTCCATTGTTTTACTAAGGAGATGATTTTTGGTGTTTTTTTAAGGAAAAGTACCTGGACATCATCCTGAGAAGAAATCTTGCTTTCTGAGTTAGACTTATTCAGTAATTCTGTAAGGTCAGAGCTAGCTAAAACTTTATCAAAGCCTGTCATATAAACTGGAGTGTAGTCAGAAACTGCCATAGCATGAATTAGTACATCGTTCGTGTGTACAAGTTGCTCCAGCTTTTCATGAAGCTCTGCGACATTTTCAATTTCTACTGTAGTAAGATTGGGATGTAGTAGAGGACGGACAGCCTTGGAAGTCGTTACTAAAGTCACTTGGTCACCCTTGTTTAGGAGAGTTTCGGCTATAATTTTTCCTAACTGTCCAGTTGAATGATTGGTAATAGAACGGACTCGATCGATTTTTTCACTTGTTCCACCTGAAGTAATCAATATATTCATAGCCTTATTTTACAAGAAAAAGTAAATTTAGTAAAATAATTATATTTACAGAAAGCTACTGAGAATTAAAATTTTGAAAACAGCTTGAAGTTACTTGTTTCTTATCAATAATCTATAGGAATGATTGTAATTTTTTGAAAAAGGAGAGAGCATGGAGAAAGAGAAATATCAGTTTGAATATTACGCTGGTTCGAATTTTTATTTCACAAATTTGATGTTTATATTGGTCATGTTTGGACTTGGAATTGTTTCTTTTATAAGTATATACATGGATATTGATAAGGGCATAGAGCATGATTTGTCTCACTATACCTTAATGATTATGTTCCTAGCAGCGATCTTTGGCGGAATCATACTCTATCTGATAAAAAATATATTTAAAGAAAAAGAAAGCAAGGTACCAATTCTAGCTGGGACAAAAGATGAGTTCGTCTTTCGCATTGATGATGAACTAATTAGCATTCCATGGAAAGATATTCAAAGAATTTCTTATAAGAAACGTTCCGAATATAGTTCTGAAGGACATAGAAGTGTAAAGCATTATATTTGCCCCTTTACCCAAGCTGGTCCTGATTACGAAATTTTAATTGATAAATTAGATGAAGATCAGTATGATATCTACGATGTTTTAAATAAATACCATCCTGAGATTCTTTTGAGCGGATTTTTTTGATTAAAAGCTATTACAACTTAATTTTTTTAGATTACTATAGAGATTCATGTAAATTTCATAATTTTTATCTGATGAATTCTAATTTTCGTAAAACAAAACACGAACAATATTTTTTTAAAAAAAGAGTTAAATTGTGTAGTTTTTTTACTCTTTTTTGTTATAATTTATATACTAAATGGATGAAGGAGAATTTGATGAAAACAGATATCGAAATCGCTCAAAGTATTGAATTACAGCCTATAGTGGATGTGGTGAAAAAAATTGGCATTGACTATGATGACTTGGAACTGTATGGTAAGTACAAGGCTAAGCTTAGCTTTGATAAGATTTCTGAGGTAAGAAAAAATCCAGTTGGTAAACTGATTTTGGTAACGGCTATTAATCCAACTCCAGCAGGCGAAGGAAAATCAACTATTACCATTGGTCTTGCAGATGCCTTGAATAAGATTGGCAAGAAAACTATGATTGCCATTCGTGAACCTTCTTTGGGTCCTGTTATGGGGATCAAAGGAGGAGCAGCTGGTGGTGGCTATGCGCAAGTTCTACCTATGGAAGATATTAACTTGCATTTTACTGGAGACATGCATGCTATTACGACTGCCAACAATGCCCTGTCTGCACTCATTGATAATCATTTGCATCAGGGAAATACTCTGGGAATCGATCAGCGGCGCATTATCTGGAAGCGGGTGGTTGACTTGAATGATCGAGCTCTTCGTCATGTGACTGTTGGTTTAGGCAGCCCAGTTAACGGTATTCCACGCGAAGATGGCTTTGATATCACAGTCGCATCTGAAATTATGGCTATTCTTTGCTTAGCTACGGGTATTGAAGACTTGAAAAAGCGCTTGGCAAACATCGTTATTGGCTATCGCTATGATCGTACACCAGTTTATGTTCGTGATCTTGAAGTCGAAGGTGCCTTGGCTTTGGTCTTGAAAGATGCGATTAAGCCAAATCTGGTACAGACTATTTACGGGACACCAGCCTTTGTTCATGGTGGACCGTTTGCTAATATCGCCCACGGCTGTAACTCTGTTTTGGCGACTAGCACTGCGCTGCGCTTGGCTGATTATACTGTGACTGAAGCAGGATTTGGTGCGGACCTTGGTGCTGAGAAATTCTTGGATATTAAAACTCCGAACTTGCCAACCTCTCCTGATGCGGTCGTAATTGTTGCGACTTTACGCGCTCTCAAGATGAATGGTGGCGTGGCTAAGGATGCACACACAGAAGAAAATGTTGAAGCTGTCAGAGCTGGCTTTGCCAATCTCAAACGCCACGTTGAGAATATCCGTAAATTTGGAGTACCAGCAGTTGTTGCGATTAACGAATTTGTCACTGATACAGAAGCTGAAATTGCAGCTTTGAAGGAACTTTGTGCAGAAATCAAGGTACCGGTTGAGCTTGCTAGCGTCTGGGCTGATGGTGCCGAAGGTGGTGTAGCTTTGGCTGAGGCTGCAGTCAAAACCATTAATGAAGAACCTGCTCATTACACTCGCCTCTATGACAATGAACTCTCTATTGAAGAAAAGATAGAGAAGATTGTCACAGAAATCTATCGTGGTTCAAAGTGAACTTTGAGAAAAAAGCGCAGACTCAGATTCGGGAAATTATCAAAAACGGCTGGGACAAGCTGCCAATCTGTATGGCCAAAACACAGTATAGTTTCTCAGACAATCCTGCTGCTCTGGGCGCTCCTGAAAACTTTGAAATTACCATTCGTGAGTTGGTACCAAAACTTGGGGCAGGCTTTATCGTGGCTTTGACAGGAGATGTCATGACCATGCCAGGCCTACCAAAACGTCCTGCTGCACTTAATATGGATGTGGCATCAGATGGTACAGCGATTGGTCTATTTTGATCATGGTTTAAAAGACTCGTTACGAGTCTTTTTTGGTATAATAATGAAAATACTAAGAACATGGAGTCATTATGGAGATTAGATTAGCTAAGCCATCAGATGCTAGATCCTTGTTAGATATTTATGCGCCTTATGTAGAGAAAACAGCCATCACTTTTGAATATGAAGTGCCGACAGTTGAGGATTTTGCAAATAGGGTTGAGAAAACATTGGAAAAATATCCTTACCTGGTGGCGGAAGAAGACGGTGTAGTCTTAGGTTATGCTTATGCTTCAACTTATTATGCGCGTGCCGCCTATGATTGGGCGGTGGAATTATCTATCTATGTCAGTCTAGATTCTAGGGGACAGGGAGTTGGCACTAAGCTATATGATGCGCTAGAATACCTGTTAGATCAGATGGGTTATATCCATTTTCTAGCCTGTATTTCTCTGCCAAACGAGGCTAGTCTAGCTTTGCACCGAAAAAGAGGCTACCAGCAAGTAGCGCATTTCCCTAAAATTGGCTATAAATTCAACCGTTGGCACGATATTGTTTGGCTACAAAAGTCTTTAGAAAAGGAAGTTAGACCAATCAAGCTTTTAAAAGAAAAGGAGTCGGAAGTGTGAAAAAGAAATATCTAATTATTTTGTTGTTATCCATTGGTTTAATTACCTTATCTGGTTGTCAGATGATTGAGAACTGGATTAAAAATGCCAAGGAGGAATGGATTGGTTTAGAGATGACAGTTCGGACCTATGATGAAAATTCTCAGCTTATTGACCAGATGTCAGGTAAGTCCCTATCCATCTCGCGTAACGAGGAGTTTGACTCAGTTGATGCGGAGGGAAATTCCAAGGAAGATTCTTCTGTGCTCAAAATCACCTTGGGTAAGTACGAGATTGACCATGTAGGTTCTTCTCTGATTGCAGAAGAAAAAGGCTTGAAAGATGTGTTTGCCCAGTATCAAAAGACGGCAGATGTTGAGGAGAATAGTCATTCTGTCCCTGTTTTAAATCGTATGATTTCAGCCTTTAAAAATGACTTTACCGGAAAGAAAAAGGTTATTTTGATTCGCTCTCAAAATGGGACCCCACTGGCAGCCTATGCTGGCGACCGTGTCTCTCTTGATAAATCTGATGCCCCTAAGACTTCGGAGTTGCTGATTGATGGCAAACGCCTTGTGATTTATCGATGTGACTACACTATTTATGACCGTGAATTACTTGAGTAAGCTATGAATGTAGAGGAATTAAAAAAAGAGTTAAAAGCTGTAGCCATACCTAATGATGCGATGGCTATGAAAGCCTATATGAAAAATAAATTTGAGTTTCTAGGAGTTAAGACTCCGGCTAGACGGAAGCTCGCAAAGGTTTTTTTCAAACAACATACTGACTCTGTTATTGACTGGAATTTCATAAATGAAGCTTGGAATTATCCCTATCGAGAATTGCAGTACGTAGCGCTCGACTATCTGGAGATTCGCAAGAAACTATTGGCACCATCTGACTTGCCACGTTTAAAAAAACTTGCTCAAACAAAATCTTGGTGGGATACAGTTGACTTTCTAGACCGCTTGGTCGGATCCATTATTGCCCGATTTCCCGAAACCAAAGCTACTATTTTATCCTGGAGTTGTGATGAGGATATCTGGTTGCGTCGCTTGGCGATTGATCATCAGTTGCTGAAAAAAGAAGAAACAGACACAGAGCTCTTGGAGAAAATTTTAGTGAATAATCTAGGCCAAACTGAATTCTTTATTAACAAGGCTATCGGCTGGGCGCTGAGAGATTATTCCAAAACCAATCCAGACTGGGTCAGAGATTTTATCGAGCGGCATCAGGCAGAAATGGCTACACTTAGTATTCGAGAGGGAAGTAAGTATTTATGAAACATATTTATTTAAAATATCTGGAAGAGAAGGATTACTCGGTTTGGCTGGAAGGATTTTCCAATAGACTACCATCCCAATCACCATTTGATGATGGACTTTTAGATATGACAATTTGTACAGAAAGTTGGTTTGCGGATTTGGTGGCTAAGCACCGCAATTTCCGAGAGAAAGACCAGCAGTATATTTGGGAGTTTATGATGCAAAAAGCGAAAAACATGTAGGTATGGTTAATTTATTTGTGCTGGCTAGAGACGATTTTCAATGGGCGGAAATAGGTTATACGATACATAATCAATATTGGCGTCAGGGCTATGCCAGAGCTATGTTAGAAGAACTCAAGCAAGTCAGTCGCGAACTAGGATTTCATCGCTTAGAAGCACATGTTGATCTACAGAATATCCCTTCGCAAAAATTACTGGAGCAAGCTGATTTCTATCTTGAAGGAGTACGGAAAAAATTCCAAAAAGAAGGTCAAGAGTGGAAGGATAGACAAGTCTTTGTTTATATTTTAGATTAAATACCTTGACAAAGTGGTGAAAGATAGGGTAAACTAGACTTCATGCGATGAGTCGATTGGCTCCTAGGAGCCTTTTGCGCTGAGGAGGTCTACATTCAATTGTAACGCAGGAGCGGACCTTGAGCAGTTGTGTGAACCAGCTGTTCTCATCGAAAGATGCCTCGAATCCCCAGTCTACGGATTGGGGATTTTTCTATGTCTCTTAGAGAGGCAAGACCATTAGTCGAAGCCAAACTTAGAGAAATTGATGCTGATACGGTCGGAGTTGAGAGTGCTATTGCTCTTGATGAAATGACTTCGAAGAAGGCGGTTGAGTCGTAGAGCAATGGATGCAGTTTTGTTCGTGAGGGAAAAGCAGTAACCATATAAAGATTTATTTTTAAGGTAAGAGTTGTTGTGTATGTTGATGTAGATAAATCATTTTATGTAAAATATATAACATATTTAAGATCAAAAAAATCAATTTTATCCCTTTATAGTCTCAGATTGGATTTACAATTTTTTTAAAAAATAGTATAATTATAGAATATACAAAATTTTTAGAAAATTCAGAGGTAGATTGTATGGGATATACAGTTGCTGTAGTGGGTGCTACTGGAGCCGTTGGAGCTCAGATGATTAAAATGTTGGAAGAATCAAGTCTTCCTATTGATAAAGTGCGCTTTTTAGCGTCTGCACGTTCAGCTGGAAAGATTTTGCAGTTTAAGGGGCAGGACATTGTAATTGAAGAAACTACTGAAACTGCTTTTGATGGCGTTGACATTGCTCTTTTTTCTGCTGGTGGCTCGACTTCAGCAAAGTTTGCTCCTTATGCAGTTAAGTCTGGGGCAGTAGTTGTTGATAATACTTCTTACTTCCGCCAAGACAGCAAGACTCCATTAGTAGTACCAGAGGTTAATGCCCATGCTTTGGACCGTCACAACGGAATTATTTCTTGTCCAAACTGTTCTACAATCCAAATGATGCTTCCGTTGAAAGCAATCGCTGATAAATGGGGAATTGAGCGCGTGATTGTATCAACTTATCAGGCTGTATCTGGTGCTGGTATGGGTGCAATTTTGGAAACGCAGGATCAGTTGCGTCAGGTATTAAATGATGGTGTTGATCCAAAGGATTTGACTGCTAATATCTTGCCTTCTGGTGGGGACAAGAAGCATTATCCAATTGCGTTTAATGCATTGCCACAAATCGATGTTTTCACTGACAATGACTATACTTATGAAGAAATGAAAATGACCAAGGAGACTAAGAAAATCTTAGAAGATGAATCTGTTAAAGTTTCTGCTACTTGTGTCCGTATTCCTGTCTTATCAGCACATTCTGAAGCTGTCTATATCGAAACTAAAGAAACTGCCTCTATCGAAGAAATAAAGGCGGCTATTGCAGCCTTTCCAGGTACAGTTTTAGAAGATGATGTCGCCCATCAAGTCTATCCACAAGCTGTTAACGCAGTAGGTAGAAAAGAAACCTTTGTTGGTCGTGTTCGCAAGGATCTAGATGTTGAAATGGCGTTCATATGTGGATCGTATCTGATAATCTTCTTAAGGGAGCTGCTTGGAACTCAGTACAAATTGCTGAAAGCTTGCATGAGCGTGGCTTAGTTCGTCCGACTGAAGAACTTGTTTACGAGTTAAAATAAAAGGTTTATAAAAAACTTGATAGTTTTTACATAGAATAAAGCTAGTTTGAATTTTAATGTTTCTGGTTTTTTCAGATTCTAGATGAGATAACTGATAAATGACTAGTATCATTAAGTCAATTAAACCTCAAACAAGTTTTGCTATAACAAAAAGAGGCTAAGAAGAAATTCTTTAGGCCTCCTTTCCTTATATAGAAAGGTTTTCATATGGCTTATAAAGATTTGCTTAATTGTAAAATAATCACTGCTTTCATTACACCCTTTCATGAAGATGGATCAATTAATTTTGAAGCTATTCCTGACTTGATAGAGCATCTTCTGGCTCACCACACGGATGGTATTTTATTGGCGGGTACAACAGCAGAAAGTCCCACTCTTACTCACGATGAAGAATTGGAATTATTTGCGGCTGTTCAAAAGGTTGTTAAAGGCCGTGTCCCTTTAATAGCGGGTGTCGGTACCAATGAAACACGTGACTCTATCGAATTCGTCAAAGAAGTAGATGTTTTTGGTGGTTTTGCAGCTGGTTTGGCTATTGTTCCTTATTATAATAAACCTTCACAGGAAGGCATGTACCAGCACTTTAAAGCTATTGCGGATGCTTCAAACCTGCCTATCATTATCTACAATATACCAGGACGGGTAGTAGTTGAGATGACTCCTGAGACCATGCTGAGATTGGCAGAACATCCAAATATTATCGGTGTTAAAGAATGTACTAGTCTTGCTAATATGGCTTATTTGATTGAGCATCGTCCAGAGGAATTTCTGATTTATACCGGTGAGGACGGTGATGCCTTTCATGCTATGAATCTGGGGGCTGATGGAGTTATCTCTGTTGCTTCTCACACAAACGGTGATGAAATGTTTGAAATGCTGCACGCAATTGAGCACAATGACATCAAAAGCAGCAGCTATTCAACGGAAATTCATTCCCAAAGTCAATGCTCTTTTCTCTTACCCGAGCCCAGCTCCAGTCAAGGCTGTCCTTAATTACTTGGGCTTTGCGGCAGGCCCAACTCGCTTACCACTTGTGCCAGCACCTGAAGAAGATGCCAAACGCATTATTAAGGTCGTGGTTGATGGTGACTACCAAGCAACCAAAGAGACTGTTAAAGGTGTCCTGAGACCGGATTATTGATTGATGAAATTAAAACAAATTATTTCTAGAAAGGATTGCCAAGTGCTTTCCTTTCTTTTTCGCTTTTTAAAGTCTAAAAAAAGAAAGCTACCTTTGAAAAATATTGGAAAAAATTATATAATGTTAAGGTATGGTCTAGCTTTGAGTTTTCTTTTTGAGCAGGCTGTAAAGAACTAGATTGGCAGAAGTCATGTTAGTGACTTACATTATATTAGAAATAGATAAATAAAGGAGTTTATTATGCAAGTAATTAAGCGCAGTGGTGAAGTTGTAGATTTTGATCCGGATAAAATCTATCAAGCTGTCTTAAAGGCTGCTCAGACAGTCTATGTTTTGACTGATGATTTACGGCAAAATTTGGCACAAGTTACAAAAAAGGTTGTTCTTGATTTGCAAGAAGCAAAAGTAGAGAGAGCAACTATTAGTATGATTCAATCAATGGTTGAAAGCCGTCTCTTGGGAGCGGGCTACATTACTATTGCTGAACATTACATTTCTTATCGCTTGCAACGTGATCTAGAGCGCAGTGGCTATGGAGATCATATTGCAGTACACCTTCACTTTGAACAAGTTAGATAAATGCTAAAGCCCATAGAGGCTTTTTTCTTTGTTTTAGGAGATGTTGAGTTGTCCGTTTTGGATTCTCCCTCTTAAATTCTAGAAATATGTTAAAATAGTTAAAGATGAAAATATTCTGAAAGATATTCGCTGAAAGGAAAAAATATGGCAACGATTCAATGGTTTCCTGGGCATATGTCCAAAGCTCGGAGACAGGTTCAAGAAAGTATTAAATTTGTTGATTTTGTGACTGTCTTGGTTGATGCCCGTCTCCCTTTATCTAGTCAAAATCCCATGCTAACTAAAATTGTAGGAGAAAAGCCCAAGCTTTTGATTTTAAATAAAGCAGATTTAGCTGATCCTGTCCGTCTCAAGGAGTGGCAGACTTATTTTGAAGGTCAAGGAATTCCTACTTTGGCTCTTAATTCTAAAGAACAGTCTGCGGTTAAAAAGGTGACAGACGCTGCTAAGAAACTGATGGCTGACAAATTAGCTCGTCAGAAGGAGAGAGGAATTCGCATCGAAACTCTGCGTACCATGATAATCGGTATCCCAAATGCCGGCAAATCAACTCTCATGAATCGCTTGGCAGGTAAGAAAATTGCTGTTGTAGGAAATAAACCCGGTGTGACCAAGGGTCAGCAATGGCTCAAGTCAAATAAAGACTTGGAAATCTTGGATACACCAGGGATTCTCTGGCCTAAGTTTGAAGATGAGACAGTTGCTCTTAAGCTTGCTTTGACTGGTGCAATCAAGGATAATCTGTTACCTATGGATGAAGTGACGATTTGGACTTAATTATTTTAAGGAGCATTATCCTGATGAGCTGACATCACGCTTCAAGCAGCTGGATATAAGTCAGGAAGCGCCTGATATGATTATGGATATGACTCAAAAACTTGGCTTCCGTGATGACTACGATCGTTTTTATAGTCTTTTTGTTAAAGATGTTCGTGATGGTAAGCTAGGCCGTTATTGCTTGGATATTGTTGGAGAATTAGATGGCAACGATTAAGGAGATTCAGCAGCGTTTGGAGTTGGTGACTGAATTGTCTGATTCTTTTTTAGAAGAGGTGGCGAAGGATCAGCGTAGTGGAGTTCAAAAGGCTGTTGAAAAGCGTAAAAAGGCTATTCAAGCAGAGTTAGATGAAGATTTGCGTTTGGATCAGATGCTACGGTATGAAAGAGCTCTATCAATCTGGCTACCAAGCTATTGCTGGAATTGATGAAGTTGGTCGCGGTCCTCTAGCTGGTCCAGTTGTCGCTGCAGCTGTCATCTTACCTCCAGGATGTAAGATTAAGGGGCTCAACGACAGTAAGAAGATTCCCAAGAAAAAGCACCAAGAAATCTATCAAGCAGTTATGGATAAGGCCTTGGCAGTAGGTATTGGTCTGATGGATAGTGATATCATAGATAAAGTCAATATCTACGAAGCGACCAAGCTTGCTATGAAAGAGGCTTTGTCAAAACTTCCTCTCAAGCCAGATTATTTGCTGATTGATGCCATGAAATTAGATGTTGAGATTCCGCAAGAGTCCATCATCAAGGGCGATGCTAATTCACTATCTATTGCAGCAGCTAGTATCGTAGCTAAGGTCACTCGAGATCGGCTGATGGCAGACTACGATAAAGAATTTCCTGGTTATGCCTTTGCGCAGAATGCTGGCTATGGAACAAAGAGACACTTGGAAGGCTTAGAACACTATGGAGTGAGTCCAATTCACCGAAAGACATTTGAACCAGTTAAGTCTATGCTTGGCTAGTTATGAAGAGGTTGGAAATGCAGATTATTAAAATTTTAAACAATAATGTCGTTATTTCTGAAGAAAACCAAGAAGAAATTGTGCTCATGGGAAGAGGGCTGGCTTTTGGTAGAAAAGCGGGTCAGGAGATCTCGCTTGATCTGATTGAGAAAAAATTTATTTTGTCAGCAGACAGGAAGCAACTGATTAACGAAATTGATCCTGAAATTATAGAAATAGCTGGCGAAGTTATTGCATTTGCCCATAAAAAGATTTCTAAAAAGTTAAATCATCATGCCTTTATAGCAATGGCTGACCACATGCATGGAGTCGCCTTGCGAGAGAAGGATGACATCTATTTGAAAAATTTTCTTATGTGGGATATCAAGCGATTCTTCCCGGAGGAATTTGAAGTTGGAAAATATGCTAATCGGCTTCTAAGTCAATATTTTGGTAAAGACTTACCGGATGATGAGGCTGGTTTCATGGCCTTAACAATTGTGAATGCAGAGTTAGAGAACGGTGCAGCTGCAAGAGATCTGACCATGTTGATGGAAGAAATCATGACCATTGTCAAGTACAGTTTAGAAATTTCTCTAGATGAGGAAGATATTTATGTACAACGCTTTGTGACTCATTTGAAATTTTTTTGCGAGCGAGTTTTGACAGGCTCTGGATATAGAGACTTAGAAGACAATGAGATGTTTATACTGATGAAGTCTAAATACCCTTGTGCTTTTGAAACGGCTCAAAAATCGTTGACCATCTTGAAAAAACTCGAAATTACACCACATCAGAAGATGAACAGCTCTATTTAATCATCCACTTATCTCGTATGAAAAGGAAGGTGTCATGAAAACAGAATACGAAAAAATGATTGCTGGTGAACCCTATCGCCCTCATGATAAGGAATTGAGACAGCTAGCTGCTAGGTCAAGAAATTTCCAGTATTCTTTCAACCAGGAACAAGACGTTCGAAAACGTAGTGCTATTCTTAAGGAATGGTTTGGCTCAACTGGTGAAAATATTTCAATGAATCCTAATTTAGTATGTGACTATGGAGTGAACATTCATTTGGGAGAAAATTTTTATTCTAATTGGAATATGACGATGCTGGATGTTTGTCCGATTAGGATTGGAGATAATGCTATGTTTGGTCCCAATTGTCAATTGCTAACGCCATTACACCCATTGGATCCTGTGGAAAGAAATTCCGGTATTGAGTTCGGAGCCCCCATTACAATTGGTGACAACTTCTGGGCTGGCGGAGGTGTGACCATTTTGCCAGGTGTATCCTTGGGAGATAATGTTGTTGTTGGGGCAGGATCTGTTGTAACAAAGTCTTTTGGAGACAATGTTGTTTTAGCTGGTAATCCAGCTCGAATTATCAAAGAAATTCCTAATGCTATGACAGATAAAGGCTTGGGATGATTAATATTCGACTATTTACTTTGAATGAGAAGAGATGATTTTTCAAAGAAATTAGTCGGGATATAAAATAAGACTGTAAAACAGTCTTTTTTTGTTGTTTTTTCGAATATAATAGTGAGGTGAAAAAATGAAAAACTATGATATTTATAAAATGAAACATGCTGGACTGACTAATGGACAAGTTCTCAATGTCTTGAGATATGCTGAAAACAAGGAAAAGGAGCTTTCTTTGCGTGATATAGCAGTGGTTTCAGAGTGTCGTAATCCTGCTCTGTTTATGGAACGCTATAAGCAAATTGACGACGATTTCTTAAAGAAATCCTTTGAGGAATTTCCCTCTTTTTCTATCTTGGATGATTGCTATCCTTGGGATTTGAGTGAGATATACAACCCACCTGCTCTTTTGTTTTATCAGGGAAATATTGATCTACTTGAATTGCCAAAAGTAGCAGTAGTCGGAAGTCGTGATAGTAGTAAGCTTGGAAATCAGTCCGTTCAGAAAATTATTAAAGAATTGAATAATGAATTAATCATTGTGAGTGGATTAGCGCGTGGGATTGACACAGCTGCTCATATGGCAGCCTTACAGAATGGCGGTCGAACTATAGCTGTTATTGGGACTGGATTAGATGTTTTTTATCCTAAGGCCAATAAGAAACTTCAGGCTTATATTGGCAAAAATCACCTGGTTTTATCAGAATACGGTCCTGGTGAACAACCCTTGAAGTTTCATTTTCCTGAACGTAATCGAATTATCGCAGGTTTGTGCAGAGGCGTCATTGTTGCTGAAGCTAAGATGAGATCTGGAAGCTTGATAACTTGTGAGCGAGCCATGGAAGAAGGAAGAGATGTATTTGCTATACCTGGATCAATTCTAGATGGAAAATCTGATGGCTGCCATCATTTGATTCAAGAAGGCGCTAAGTGCATTATGTCGGGCTCTGATGTCCTGTCTGAGTTTGATTTTTAAAACAAGTTTTCCTATAGGAGAATTTAACAGTTGACAAGCCTAGAAAAATAGTTTACACTCTATGAGATTTATTCTGATAGAAGGTGTATAAATTGGTAACAAAAACAAGTAAAAAGTCCACAACCAAGAAAAATCTGGTTATCGTGGAGTCGCCTGCCAAGGCAAAAACAATAGAAAAATATCTGGGAAGGAACTATAAAGTTTTAGCCAGTGTTGGGCATATTCGTGATTTGAAAAAGTCAACAATGTCCATTGATTTTGAGAACAACTATGAGCCTCAATACATCAATATTCGTGGTAAAGGTCCGTTGATTAATGACTTGAAAAAAGAAGCGAAGAAAGCTAAGCAAGTTTTTCTGGCAAGTGACCCGGATCGCGAAGGAGAAGCTATTTCTTGGCATCTGGCCCATATTCTTAATCTGGATGAGAAAGAGAAAAACCGTGTCGTCTTCAATGAAATCACCAAAGATGCGGTCAAGAATGCTTTTAAAGAGCCTCGCCAGATTGATATGGATTTGGTCGATGCCCAACAAGCTCGTCGTGTTCTAGACCGTTTAGTTGGTTATTCTATTTCTCCTATTCTTTGGAAGAAAGTCAAGAAAGGTCTGTCAGCTGGTCGGGTTCAGTCTGTTGCTCTCAAATTAATTATTGACCGGGAAAATGAAATCAATGCTTTCAAGCCTGAAGAGTATTGGACCATTGACTCTACCTTTAAAAAAGGAAGTCGACAATTTCAAGCTAGTTTTTATGGCTTAAATGGCAAAAAAATGAAACTGACCAATAACGATGAAGTGAAAGAAGTTCTTTCCCATCTTAAGGGAGATGACTTTAGGGTTGAAAGTGTCGAAAGAAAAGAACGCCGCCGTAATGCTCCCTTGCCGTATACGACTTCTTCTATGCAACAGGATGCTGCTAATAAGATCAATTTCCGGACTCGTAAGACTATGATGGTGGCTCAGCAACTCTATGAAGGTATCAATATCGGTTCTGGAGTTCAAGGTCTTATTACTTATATGCGTACGGATTCAACTCGTATTAGTCCAGTTGCTCAAATGAAGCTGCTAATTACATTACTGATCGTTTTGGAGCTAAGTATTCAAAACACGGCAGTAAGATTAAAAATGCTTCCGGAGCCCAAGATGCCCACGAAGCTATTCGACCTTCGAGTGTCTTTAATACACCAGAAAGTATTGCGAAATACTTGGATAAAGATCAGCTGAAGCTCTATACACTGATCTGGAACCGTTTTGTAGCCAGTCAAATGACAGCTGCAGTCTTTGATACTATGAATGTTAAAATTGAGCAAAATGGTGTTCAATTTACGGCTAATGGAAGCCAGGTCAAGTTTGATGGTTATCTAGCTATCTATAATGACTCTGATAAAAATAAGATGCTTCCAGATATGGAAAAGGGTGATACTGTCAAACGTGTCAATACTAATCCAGAACAGCACTTTACTCAGCCACCTGCTCGCTATTCTGAAGCTACTCTTATCAAGACTCTCGAAGAAAATGGAGTTGGCCGGCCGTCTACTTACGCACCGACCATTGAGACCATTCAAAAACGTTATTATGTTAAACTGGTTTCTAAGCGTTTTGAACCAACAGAACTTGGTGAAATCGTCAATTCTCTAATTGTTGAATTTTTCCCAGGTATCGTGAATGTGAAATTTACCGCTGAGATGGAAGCAAAACTGGATGATGTAGAAGTCGGAAAAGAGCAATGGCAGAAGGTTATTGACGAGTTTTACCGACCTTTCGAAAAGGAAGTAGCCAAAGCTGAGTCTGAAATGGAAAAAATTCAAATCAAGGATGAGCCAGCTGGTTTCGACTGCGAGGTTTGTGGCAGTCCTATGGTCATCAAGTTGGGTAGATTTGGGAAATTTTATGCCTGCAGTAATTTCCCGGATTGTCGTCATACTCAGGCTATTGTCAAGGAAATTGGCGTGACCTGCCCGCAGTGCCAAAGGCCATGTTATTGAACGTAAGACTAAGAGGAATCGTATTTTCTACGGATGTGATCGTTATCCAGACTGTGACTTTACATCTTGGGATAAGCCAGTCGGACGAAACTGTCCAAAATGTGACCACTATCTGGTTGAAAAGAAAGTCCGTGGTGGCGGTAAGCAGGTAGTTTGTAGCAATGGTGATTATGAAGAAGAAAAGGTCAAATAAGTCTTTTTACCAATCAATTTAGTCCATTTTAACGGCAAAAACAAGAAATGTCTGTTAAAATGGACATTTTTTGTTTTGTCTGTTATAATAGACAAAAGGGGGTGGTGAAGTGTATATAGCCTTAATTGCAGACGTCATTGACTCAAAACTATTTAAAGAGAGATCAGACTTACAAAAGAAGTTGGAAGCAGTTCTCTTTCATATGAACAATCGCTTTGAAACTTATTTAGCTTCGCGATTAACTTTGACTCTTGGAGATGAATTTCAGGCTCTGTTTAGTTTAGATGCACCAATTTTTCAAATTATTGACTCCCTACGTCAAGAGTTGAAGCCTGCTCAGCTACGCTTTGGGATTGGTTTGGGTAAAATAGTGACTGACATTGACCCTTTACAGAGTATCGGTGCTGATGGACCTGCCTATTGGAATGCACGAGCTGCTATTAATCTCGTTCATCAAAAGAATGATTATGGAAATACTCAGTTGTATTTTTCTAGTGGAAAAAAGGAAGAAGATTTTCAAATAAATGCTTTATTAGCTGCAGGAGAGGCCATCAAATCAGACTGGCGAGAAAGTCAGGAAGAACTTTTAAGGGGCTTACTCAAACTATCCATCTATAGTGAGGATTTTAGTCAGCAAGAGCTGGCTCAGGCTCTTTCATTAAATCCCAGTGCCCTTTCCAAACGCCTAAAGAGTAGTAGCATCAGAGTCTATCTTCGAAGTAGAGTGGCTGCACTTGCAGCCATCCAAGCTATAGATGTTACAGAAGGAGGTCAGAATGAACGGATTTTCTAGTATGGATTCATACCACCTTTTCGTGCTTTTGTTGATTTGTCATTTGTTATCAGATTATTACTTTCAAAGTCAAAAAATGGCTGACAAAAAGGACAAAAACATTCGAGTCCTTGCATTTCATATTTTACTTGTAGGACTACCTTTATTTGTCTTAACTATTATAATACCAAGTTTGTGGTGGAAGACTTTCATTGTTTTCTTAAGCCATGCTCTTATTGATTATTTCAAACCAATCCTACAAAGGATATTCAAGTTAAAAATGTCAATCATTTTTGTGCTTGATCAACTCCTTCATTTGGCTATTATCTACGGACTCTCTAATATGAATACTGAGTTTTTGCCAAGTTTCCTTCCATTAACTTTCTTAAAAGCCGTTTTGTTTGTCTTATTGGTAGGAAGCCAACCAATATTGCTTTTAGAATTTTATTTGGTAAATTTCAACCTGAAACGAGTCAAGAGTTGGATACGATAGATGGAGCAGGAGCCATGATTGGTTTCTTAGAGCGCCTGGTTATCGGAGCTTGTCTTCTTTATGGACAGTTTGCTTCTATTGGCTTAGTGTTTACAGCTAAGTCTATTGCCCGCTATAACAAAATATCGGAAAGTCCAGCATTTGCAGAGTATTACTTGATTGGATCCTTGGTCAGTATTTTGTCAGCCTTGCTCGCCGCCTGGATTAGTATAAAATAAAGTTTTGAAAGAAAATAGTATGGATAATAAATTTATAGAATTTCTAAAAATCGCGTCTCAACTGAATAAGATGGGAATTGTTCCTCTGCTGATGGGTTCCTTGGGGCTGGAGCAGGTTACTGGTCAGGACTGGCAGGCGCGGGATATTGATATTCATGTTCATGGTGATGAACGTGGCTGGGAAGCACCAGATGAAGAACGTATTTATGATATGGACAAGATTGAGCCTATGATGGAGCGCTTGGGCTATCGCTTAGTCGATCTGCACGAGCATGAATTTCAAAAAGAAGGCTTATCTATTGAATTCGGAGCCATGGAAACCTTGGAGGCATTTTCAGGTGTGCCGCTAGAGAAGCTGACTAGAAAAGAAGTAGAAGGTGTAAAGTTTCTACTGCCAACTGCAGAGCAATTTTTAGCTATCTACCGTGCCTCTTCCCAAGATTCTTACCGAAATGATAATAATAATCATAAGGATTTTGCTAAGATTGCTTATTTGGAAAAAATGACAAAATGATGGATAGACAGGAATCCTCCTGTTTGTCTTTTTTGCTGGCTTTTTGTTATAATGGACCAAGTATTAATTTAGAAAGATTTGTGGGTGTCAAACAGTTCAGTGGATTGTTTTGATATGGACTTAGGTTCCACCCAAAGAGGTATTAGTGTCGTGTCTCAATCTTATATCAATGTTATCGGTGCTGGTCTGGCTGGTAGTGAAGCAGCTTACCAGATTGCCAAGCGTGGAATTCCAGTCAAACTCTATGAAATGCGGGGTGTTAAGTTGACGCCTCAACACAAGACTACAGACTTTGCAGAACTGGTCTGCTCCAACTCTCTGCGAGGGGATGCGCTGACCAATGCAGTTGGTCTACTCAAGGAAGAAATGCGAAGATTGGACTCGGTCATCTTAAAGTCAGCAGAAGCGACTCGGGTGCCAGCAGGTGGTGCTCTAGCAGTTGATAGAGAAGGTTTTTCTCAGATGGTAACAGAGCTAGTGTCCAATCATCCATTGGTTGAGGTTATTCGCGAAGAAATCACTGAAATTCCAGAGGATGCTATCACAGTCATTGCGACAGGACCCTTGACTAGTGATGCTCTGGCCGAAAAAATTCACGCGCTCAATGGAGGCGACGGTTTTTATTTCTACGACGCGGCAGCGCCAATTATTGATGTCAATACCATTGATATGTCCAAGGTCTATCTCAAATCCCGTTATGATAAGGGAGAAGCAGCCTATCTCAACGCGCCAATGACCAAGCAAGAATTTATGGATTTCCATGATGCTTTGGTCAATGCTGAGGAAGCACCGCTCAATTCCTTTGAAAAAGAAAAATATTTTGAAGGCTGCATGCCTATTGAAGTTATGGCTAAGAGAGGCATTAAAACCATGCTTTATGGACCGATGAAGCCAGTTGGTTTAGAATATCCCGATGACTACCAGGGACCTCGAGATGGAGATTTTAAGACGCCATACGCTGTGGTGCAGCTTCGTCAGGATAATGCAGCAGGTAGCCTTTACAACATTGTCGGCTTCCAGACTCATCTCAAATGGGGCGAGCAAAAGCGAGTGTTCCAGATGATTCCTGGTCTAGAGAATACAGAATTTGTCCGCTATGGAGTCATGCACCGTAACTCATATATAGACTCTCCAAATCTGCTAGAACAGACTTTCCGCTCTAAGAAACAGCCAAATCTTTTCTTTGCAGGTCAAATGACTGGAGTTGAAGGCTATGTCGAGTCAGCAGCTTCTGGTTTGGTAGCTGGTATCAATGCCGCTCGACTCTTCAAGGGAGAAGAAGCACTTGTCTTTCCAGAAACAACAGCTATCGGTAGCCTGCCTCATTATGTTACCCATGCTGACAGCAAGCATTTCCAACCTATGAATGTCAATTTCGGCATTATCAAAGAACTGGACGGCCCTCGTATTCGTGACAAGAAAGAACGTTATCAGAAGATTGCCGAACGTGCTCTACAGGACTTAGCACCTTATCTAGATAAATAAGAAATTTGATAAAAAAATATTTTAAAAAGATTGCAAAAAAGCCTTGCAATCTTTTTTTATCTATGATATGATTATCAATGGTTTGAAAAAACTGCCTAAGACAGTAGGGGAGCTCGACTCATAAAGATCCTACCGAGGACAAAACGTATCATGTAAAAAGAAGCGTATTGTACTTTCGTGTCTAGGTTTGGGCGCGTTTTTCTTTTGGAAAAATTCCCCAAGCAAAATAATTACGGAGGTGAACACACTAATGAGTGAAGCAATTATTGCTAAAAAAGCGGAACTAGTTGACGTAGTAGCTGAAAAAATGAAATCCGCTGCATCAATCGTCGTTGTTGACGCTCGTGGTTTGACAGTTGAGCAAGATACAGTTCTTCGTCGTGAGCTTCGTGGAAGCGAAGTTGAGTATAAAGTTATCAAAAACTCAATTTTACGTCGTGCAGCTGAAAAAGCTGGTCTTGAAGATCTTGCATCAGTTTTTGTTGGACCATCTGCAGTAGCATTTTCTAACGAAGATGTTATCGCACCAGCGAAAATCTTGAACGATTTTGCTAAAAACGCTGACGCACTTGAAATCAAAGGTGGTGCAATCGAAGGCGCTGTCGCATCTAAAGAAGAGATTCTTGCACTTGCAACTCTTCCAAACCGCGAAGGACTTCTTTCTATGCTCCTTTCTGTACTTCAAGCGCCAGTTCGCAACGTTGCACTTGCTGTCAAAGCAGTCGCAGACAACAAAGAAGACGCAGCTTAATCTTAAGCTACGCAGTGTAGCCTAGCTACGAAAAAATATTTAAAATTAAAAAACTTATTTGGAGGAAATAACAATGGCATTGAACATTGAAAACATTATTGCTGAAATTAAAGAAGCTTCAATCCTTGAATTGAACGACCTTGTAAAAGCTATCGAAGAAGAATTTGGTGTAACTGCAGCTGCTCCTGTAGCTGTAGCTGCTGCTGGCGCTGCTGATGCAGGTGCTGCAAAAGACTCATTTGACGTAGAATTGACTTCTGCTGGTGACAAAAAAGTTGGCGTTATCAAAGTTGTACGTGAAATCACTGGTCTTGGCCTTAAAGAAGCTAAAGAACTTGTTGACGGTGCACCAGCACTTGTTAAAGAAGGCGTTGCAACTGCAGAAGCTGAAGAAATCAAAGCTAAATTGGAAGAAGCAGGCGCTTCAGTTACTCTTAAATAATAGAGTATCGCAATTTGATTGCGGAAACCTAGTAAATCAAGGTTTTCAGGTCGCTTAGGGCGATTAAAATAGTGGGGAATGAAATCATTCCCCACCAAAACCCCACTAAGATTTATTCTTGGTGGGGTTTATTTATAACCATCAAAGGTTGGATTGCGAAGTAAACCAATTTGCAACAATGAAAAGAGGAAATCAGTGTTTTGTTGACTTCCTCTTTTTTTATTCCTCAGTATTAATGTATTCAATTATATCTTCAACATCGCACTCCAATATTTCACATAATCTATCAATGGTTTTTGTCGTAATAGATTCTCCATGCTTCATTCTATAAAGTGTGTTAGCAGATATTTTTTCTATTTTGATGAGATAATACTCACTCACATCTTTTCGTAGTAATGTTTGATAAAAAGGTTTGTAAGAAATTGCCATAGTTACTCTCGCATATAATAATTTTATTATATAAAGACAATATCACAACCAATCTATTGACTATACTCAATTTATTGAGTATAATTATAAAAAAGATTTTTAAAAAAAGGAGTTTTTTTATGAAAAAAATAATAACCGCAAGTCTAGCTCTACTCTCAGTGTCTCTACTGTTGGGAGCATGTTCAAATAGTAAAGAAAAGTCAGAAAGTAAAACTGCTACAAAAACTGAAAAGAAGGTGGTAGAAAAGAAAGAAGTAGGTCTGGGGGAATATCTGAACCAAAGTGATAAAAATCCACAAATCTGGTATGCAGTGGATAGTGTTTCACTAGGCGGAAAAGTTAAAGAATTGTTTTTAGTCCAAGATAGAAAAACAACTTACTACAATACGTCTACAGAGACTAATTTCTCATCAATATCTGCTAAGGACTATGAAAAAGATTATTTAGGAAGGAATCTTTATTCTTCGGGGAATATCGCGCAAGGTTTATTAGATGATTTCAATGAGACTGATACTATCACTAAAATTACGACGAAAAACCTAACAGATATTGTAAAGAAATACGATACAGAAGATGGAAATCAAGATGGTGTTATTCAAGTGCCATCAATAAACGCTTTGACATTTGCTGAAGTCATAAAATCCTCAGATTCAGAGATTATTAATCTAGCGAAAAAAATAGAGAGTGCAAAGATACATTATACAATTTTAAAAGCTAAAATTAACTTAGAGATGCAGACTTTAACAGATGGTTCTAATAATACTCATGCTCTAAAAAAATTAAGTCAGTTAGAGGAGACGCTTATCAATAAAAAAGGTGATGAATATTTGTTAGAATCCTATACTGATGAAGATTTTGAGAAGACAGAGTATGAGGTCTTGCATTTTAAAACTTACAACTTATTCTATGAAAATACAGTTTATGATAACTTTATGATAAAAGAAGACAACTTTAGGTTAACTACAAATCAGATACCGCTTGCTACGAAAAAGGTAGGTGATACTAATTTTATGGGATTTGTAGGTAGTGCTTCTCTATCATTTGTAACTAAGCAACCAGAGAACAATATGGAATTAACGGTTGATACTTATGTTAAAAAACCAAAAAATGTTAGCTTCTATCAAGTAGGACATTCAGATTCAGGTAATAAGGAATAAAATAAAGGGGATATAGCAAATGAATAACTTAAAGAAAACAGTAGCAATTGTAATAACAACGCTAATGGCAATTTTTTTAGTTTCTTGTTCATCTAAAGGAGATTTGGATGGGACTTATACTTACAAGGAAGATGGAGCAAGTATGACGATTACAATTAACGGGGACAAGGGACGTGTGAAAATTCAAGCTGGTGATGATAACGCTGCATTAAATCTTGCTTTAAATAATATAGAATTTACCATTGATAGGGAAAGTAAGACATTTAATTTTGCCAATAGAGAAGATTCACAATTATACTACTCTTTTTCGGGAAATTCACTAACAGTTCGGGGTGGTGGATTTGGTTCAGTGACCTTACAGAAAAAATAATTATCTATACTAATTAAAGACTTACAAAAAAACAGCTCTATAAATTTATAGAGCTGTTTTTTTGTGGTATTTTCATTCATACATTTATTGTTCGTTACAATTCAAGTATTTCAGCCCACAGTTTCTGATACTCATCTAATAATGAAAAAAATCTAGTTTGGTTTCTAGCATAATATTCCAATTTTGAATATTATCTATATTTAGTAGTTTTTTTAAATAAAGGGGTTGCTAAATTTAGATAGCTTAATTCGACTTCATTACCAATGACGTAATTTTTCAATAAAATCTAACAATAGTTGAAAATTGGATTGTAATTGTTGAGATATAACTTCTGTTTTTCAAGGATGTGGGAATTAATTTTTTCAAGATATTCAAGAGAATAATCCCTATATAATAATAAGTCCCTGAATTCTTTAAAGAATTGTTCAACAGCATAATAATCATTTTCAAAAATCTAACTCAATGAATAAATTACATAAATTGTTTAGATTATCATGTTCTACATCTAGTTGGTCTTTTTAAACATATTTTTAATTTCTTCTTCTTCATTGCATGGTTCTTTTTTTCTTTTAAATACTTAACAACTAATTTTTAGGAAAGAAGGGGATTCTAAGCATTTTTTTCTAACTCTGATGTTCTATTATCATCTAGTATTTTTAAAAAGCATACTCAATTTTATCTGCAATATCCTTTAAATCCTTAACATTTTTTTAATTTCTTCATTTAAATGTAAATCAAATTTTCTATATTTAGCAATTTTTTTGGAATAACCATTCTATAAAAAGAGATAGAATTATTTGTTAAACATTTATTGAAAGCCTTGTTTAGAAAAAAATTATATTTTTTTAGCAAAGATTCTATTTCGAATATTATTTAAAGCTTCATCTTCATTAGTTAGTAAACAGTGATTTTTGTTTAATAGCAGAGCTGAAATCACCTATATGCTGCGATTTTTATAATAAGTTCTTTTTATAAATTTTTAAATAATTCTGTTTAAATTCTGTTAAGTGTCTTTCGTATTCTAGACTTTTTTAAAAAAATAGAGGGCGAAAGTCTTTTTTTGGAATATCAACTAAAAATAAAGGCATTATCATTTTTGCAGGTTGCAGAATTTATGAATTTTTTTGTAGATTCTTTAAAGTTGGAAAGGTCTTTCCATTTTTTTCCAATTAGAGATTTGAGATTCACTAACTTTCAATTCAGATGCTAACCATTTTTTTGGATAGAGTCTATTTCATATTTATTTGGTAAATTTGATTCTAATTCTTGCTTTTTGTAAATCAGTTATATTATAGATAGATGAGTGAAAATTTAGACCACTATTAAGAAAGTCTATTAAGTTATTAAAGTTTGATTTAAAAAGTTTCCTTATTTTTTTGTATATTCGTTTTTATTATATTTCTTCTGTTGTTCTATCTCATCATCTGGTGTAAATAAAATCAAAAAAATCCTCTAATTCCTCATTATCTCCTATTCTATCTTGTAAACTTTCAACATATGAAAGAAATTTAATCAGTTTAGATTTTTTTAGGTATTGTCCCATTTTTTTCCAATTTGTTAGGGTGTTTTTAGAAAAATCCTAGTTCCGTTGTAATCTGTTTTTGCAGTTATACCCACCTCACATTTAATTATTTTTTTAGTAGTGAGCTTAATTTTTGCTTCAAAAAAATATTTTTTTCATATGCTAATTATATCAAAAAAATCCCAAAATCTTTAAAAAAATATAGAATTGATGAATTTTTTTCTTTGATAAACTATTTATGAATTGAAGTTCAGCAAAACTTCGATGGTTGTCAGAATGAGTTGCAAATCATTCTAAATCTATAAAGTAAGAAATTGCTGTTTCTTACTTCGACTTTGAAAAGGTAAAATAATATGCTAAAAAAATTTACGTAGTTTCCTAGTTTTTTTAAACATCAAGATTTTTTTGAAAAAGAAGAAATTATTCTTCTTAAATGCAAAACAAACAGAAAGTGGTGCTGTAAAAGTAACACTGTTAATTTTTAGAAGATAAAAACAGATTATAAAAAAATTCTAATAATAATCTAGGAGAGCAAATTGTTATAACTGTAGCAAACAAATCTATAGCCGATTTTGAAAATTTTGAATCGTTGCGTACTGAATGTAAGATAGTACATGTTGTCAAAGCAACAATTTTTGGAGAGTATCAAAATCAACTATCAATTCACGCTGATGTAATAGCTGCAAATGCTGAAGGAGATAAGAAATGAGAAGAGTAAGCGCAATTTGGAGCTACCCGTTCTGGGCAAGTTTTTCATTCATGATTTGTTCATCTATCATATTATTTCTAATTTATAAGTATTTTAACCCTATTTTAATTAATTTTTTCGGAAATACTTATAATCTCTATTTCTACAGTATCGTAGCAATCTTGAGCTTACTTTGACGTTTTTGGGTTTATATAGACATAAAGTCTATATAAACCGAAAAAAAGTTAAAAGAATTCATTTTGAAAAAAATCACTTATATGAAACAGAGAAAACATTCAATGGTCAAGAAGTGATAACAGATTCTCTTGAGTTAGATTGGATAGATAAAAAAAGATTGCATAGTAATAAGAGCATATAAAAATGGAGATTTAATAGATGGTTTAGTTAGAGAAATAGGTGAAGGTCTTCAAGCATTTTTTAAAATTGAAACTAATAAGAACAAAAAGATGAAGCTTTTTAAGACTGATTATATTTTTGAAGTTAACTCTGATAACCGTATAACTTTTTCAAACTTACAGAAACAGAAATACATTAATAATACTGTAATCCAGTTGACAGAAAAAATTCAGTATGATGTTTCAAAAGTAAGTCATGGATTGACTGTTGGTTCAACTGGTTCTGGTAAGACTATGTTTATTAATGCAAAAATTTTAGCTTATGCTAAGATGAAAGCTGACATATTTATTTGTGACCCTAAAAATGCAGATTTAAGTTTGCTTCAATATGTTGAAGGTTTTTCTAAAAATCATATTGGTGTATCACATGCTCAAATTTGTAAAATATTGCGATTAGTGAATGAACAAATGGAGCAGAGATATGAACAATATTTTTCAGATAAAACTGCCTTTGGAAAAAAATTTGTTGATTTTGATTTACCCCCAATTGTCATATTTTTTGATGAAGTAACAGCATTTATGAAAACCGCTGATAAAAAGGTACTTACAGAAGCTAAGGAATATCTATACGCTCTCATTATGAAAGGACGTCAAGCAGGTTGTTTTATTGAGTTAAGTATGCAAAGAGCAGATGCTGAAATTTTAGATGGGGCAATCCGAGATCAATTAGGGTGCCGTGTAGCGCTTGGGAAGATGTCAAAAGATGGCTATAGAATGATTTTTGATACTGCTGATTTTAATTACTATGATTCAGTCAGTGTTGGTAGTGGCTACATTTCAATTACAGGTCAAACAACTGAGCCTATCTATTTTGAAACGCCTTTTTTTGATGATGATTTTGATTTTATAGCAGAATTAGAAGAATATTATACAGGTAACATCTTTGAAAGCGAAGAATAGCGATGCTTGGCTCGGAGAGCCAAGGCAAACGGAGTATTCGTCTTTCTTCGCTTGATAAGATGTGCGCAAGCAGAAGCTTGCTTCTGCTTGCTATTAACTTGATAAGCGTCAAACATTAGAGAAGGATAAGGATTGTATGACTGAAATAAGCAATGCAAAAATTGTAAAATCTTATATCTATGGAGATACAGTTGAAATTACTACCGCAAATGGTCAACAAAAACAAAAAATTAAAGTTATCAGTGAACGGCGCTATGTAAATCTTGAAACTGGAGAGATTCATGACATGCAGACTTCAAATAGTACACGGTCTGATAATTTGAAATCTGTTCAACAAACGATGAAGAAATTAAGAAGACTGGTGGCTCATAATTTTAAAGGAGGTATGAACCAACTTTGGGTGACACTGACATATGGAAAGCATGTCATCGAAGCAGAAGAGGTTTATAAAGATTTTAAAGCTTTCATTAGGCGAGTTCGTAAAAAGTATGGTCGCATTGATTATATTGCAGTAATTGAACCACAAGCAAGTGGGCGATGGCATTTACATGTATTGATGAAGAATGATTCAATTTTGATGATTCCGAATGCTATTCTTGCAGACTTGTGGGGAAGAGGTTTTACTAAGACGAAGAGATTGAAAAGCGCAGATAAGATTGGAAATTATCTAATATCATACTTATCAAATCTTCAACTGGGAAATGATGATTCAAATAGCAAGGCAATTGTTAAAGGTGCAAGATTATACATGTATCCTAAAGGAATTAGAATCTATCGAACTAGTAGAGGAATAGAGAAACCCTTAGAAATAACAGCAACCAAAGGAGAACTGATGAAAGCTTTTAAAATTTATAGGCCACCCAATTTTTCTAAGACAACAACACATGAAACACCCTATGGAATAAAAGAATATACTACAGAGTTTTACGACAATGTAAAAAGCTTGTCAGATACTTTTAGCGGAGCAACCGACAAGCCAAATGAATAACAAAAGATATATTGGAATACCTTTTGGTAATTCCATTATATCATAGAAAGGTTAAGATTATGAAGACAGTTAATCATAAGGATATTATGGAACTTGGTTTTCCAAAACACACAGCAAGGGATATTATAAGAAAGGCTAAGGCGATAGCAGTAGCAAAATTTGAAAATGCTAGAAATTCTTCAGATAATTTGGTAGAATTAAGAAAATCGCCCTTTGATAATTCAAGACTTGACCTTGCTCCGACTTATATCGTAGAAGATTTGCTAGGTTTTCAGTTACCTTTTGATGAATAGAAAGGAACTGAAAATGGCAAGTAAAAAATATCGTGGTGTATCTCGTGATAAACAAGGAAGAATTTACTATCAAACAGAGTTTAAGGCTAACGACTTAACTGGCAAGCGACAACGCAAGAAAAGCTATAAGGACCAGTTTGGAAATCCGTTTAAGAGTGAAAAGCAAGCTTATGATGAATTGTGTCGAGTAAGAGCAGAATTTAAAATGTCTCAAAATAGGAACGGAGATTATATGACCTTTGCTGATTATATGGAAGAAATTTATCTTCCTTATTACAGGCAAACAGTCCAATCGGTGACTTACAAAACGGCTCTAACTCATCATAAAATGTTTATTGAAGTTTTCGGACAAAAGAGGTTATCAGCTATAACCGTTAGGGATTGTGAGCAATTCAGAGTACATTTGATTGATACATACTCCCCCAATTATGCTAAAGGTGTGTGGATTCGCTTTAAGCAATGTTTGGGTTATGCTGAACGTCTGCAAATCATTGAAGAATTTCCGTGTAAGATGTTAGATAATCCTAAAGGTTCAAGAACAGATACAAAATTTTGGACATTGGACGACTTTAGAAAAGTTATTGCAACCTTTGACTTAACAGATTACGAAGAACTGCATAGATTTACAGCGATTTGGCTTTATTTCTTCACGGGTCTTCGAGTATCTGAGGGGCTAAGTTTGATATGGTCTGATATTGATTTTGATAGAAAATTGCTCCATGTTCAGAGTACACTAGAGTATGAAGGTAAAGGTGTTTATACTCGTAAAAATCAAACGAAGACAGAAGCGGGTTTTAGGTGGATTGAGCTTGATGATGAAACAGTTGAAGTGTTACAACGGTGGAGAAAGGTGCAAGTAGAAAATGGCGATAACAGTTATATTCTTGCACGATTTGGCAAACCGTTAAGCAAATGCACACTAAGTCGTATTCTAAAAAGACAAGCGAAAAAGGCAGGAGTTGAAGTAATTACTGGAAAAGGACTGCGACACTCCCACGATAGTTTTTTGATAAATGTATTAGGGAAAGATGTTCTTTATGTGTCGCAACGCTCTGGACGAGTTGATAAGGCAACAACACTTAACACCTATTCCCATTTGTATGATAGTCAAAAAGCGACTGGTGGAAGAGAGATAACTCAAGCCCTTTATAAATTTGGGGTATCGTCAAACCCCACCAAGACCCCACTAAACTAACTAAGGATAAGAAAAAACTGATTATATCAGCGTTTATAGGCATTGTGTAACTGTTACTCTTAAGTAATAGAGTTTCCAATCAAAAATCAAACCGAAGTTTAGGCTTCGGTTTTTTTAGTATGTGATTTTTAGTTTATATCATTTTCTAAGGTTTAAAAAAAGAATCTCCTCTTCTAATAAGACTATATAACTCCCAGAAATCAATTTCCCTTTTCAGGCTATTGTTAGATAGTGAAATTTTTGTTATAATAGCAATATCAAATTTATAGGAGTATACAATGAAATCTATCAAACGTATTGTTTTAGCTACAATTTTTGCAATTGGTGCTATTATCCTTGTAGCATGTTCAGGTGCTGCTAAGAGCGACAACGGAACTTATGTTTATGAAGCTTCTAAGGATTTTATTAAGAACACACTTAAGGAGCAAGGCGCTTCAAGTGAAGAAGCAGAAAAATACGCTGATCAATTTTCTTTGAAAATGACAATTGAAATCAAAGATACCAAAGGTAAAGTAACTCTTGAAGCTAAAGCTTTGGGCAATAAGAAAAATCAAGATTATAAATTAAAAGTTGATCAAAAGAATAAAACTCTTGAATCAGAAAAGGGTGGCAACGACAAAGTTAAGTACAAAATTGAAGGCGATGTGTTGACATTGGATCTTTCTCAGTTGGAATCTGGTCAAGCTGACAAAGCTACTCTGGCAATCTTCAAAGATGCTAAGTTTAAACGAACTAAATAGTGAACGAAGTGAGATTTATAATCTCACTTTTTTCAATAATTTATGACTTACAAAATTAATAGCAGATATGAATAGCTTTATTGAAACTACAAACTTTCAAAGAAGATATGCTCATTTTCTTCAGATTTCTCTTGCAGAAAAGAGATAGCTTTTGGTATAATATTGATGAATTGAAGCAAAAGAATTCAATTTTTCAGTTGAGTATGAAAAAGTGCTGGAGAGTGCTTTTTTATTGTTTAAAAATGGTTTTTAGGAGGAGAGATGAAATATATTTGGTCTTATTTAAGAAGATATCCTAAATGGCTCTTACTGGATTTCCTAGGAGCGATTTTCTTTGTCGTTGTAAATTTAGGTCTTCCTACAGTTCTTGCTCGTATGATTGATGAGGGGATTAACCAAGGAGATACCAGTCGTCTGTATTTTTGGGCATTTATAATGTTATTAGTTATTGTAGCAGGCGTCTTTGGAAGAATTGTCCTGTCCTATGCGGCTGGTAAATTAACAACTAGTATGGTTCGAGATATGAGAAATGATCTTTACGCTAAGCTACAAGAGTATTCTCATCATGAATATGAACAGATTGGTGTGTCTTCGCTTGTGACACGGATTACAAGTGATGCTTTTGTTCTCATGCAATTTGCTGAGCAGAGCTTAAAAATGGGGGTTATTACACCCATGATGATGCTTTCAAGTGTTTTTATGATCTTTTTAACAAGTCCGTCCTTGGCTTGGATTGTCGCTATTTCCCTTCCTTTTTTGGCGGTAGTGGTTTGGTATGTGGCTGTTAAGACACGTCCTCTATCAGAGAAGCAGCAAAAAACTTTGGATAAAATTAACCAATATGCTCGGGAAAATTTAACAGGTTTACGGGTCATTCGTGCATTTGCAAGAGAAGAGTTTCAAGAGGAACGTTTTGCTTCAGAAAATGAAATCTATGCTGATAACTCCAATAAACTATTCAAACTGACAGGATTAACAGAACCACTGTTTGTACAAATCATTATTGCCATGATTGTAGCTATTGTCTGGTTTGCTTTGCAGCCTTTAGGAAGTGGAGAATTAAGAATCGGTGACTTGGTTGCCTTTATTGAGTACAGTTTTCATGCTTTACTGTCTTTCTTATTTTTATCAAGTCTCTTTACCATGTATCCTAGAACAGCTGTTTCTAGTGAGCGTCTAAAGGAAGTTATGGATATGCCTATCTCCATTAATCCTAATGAAGATGGTATTACTGAAACTGAAAGTCATGGTTACCTGGAGTTTGATAATGTTACCTTTGCTTATCCAGGGGAGACGGAGAGCCCGGTCCTTCATAATATTTCTTTCAAGGCCAAACCTGGTGAAACTGTTGCCTTTATTGGTTCTACAGGATCAGGTAAGTCTTCCTTAGTACAATTGATACCACGTTTATGATGTTACTTTAGGGAAAATTTTAGTTGATGGAGTTGATGTCAGAGACTATCAGCTTAAAGCTTTACGTCAAAAGATTGGTTTCATTCCCCAAAAAGCTCTGCTATTTACAGGTACCATCGCAGAAAACTTGAGGTATGGTAAAGAAGATGCTAGTCACGAAGAACTAAATCAAGCTGCAGATGTGGCTCAAGCTAAAGAATTTATCGAAAGTCGTGAGGAGCGATTTGAAACACACTTGGCTGAAGGGGGAAGTAATCTTTCTGGTGGGCAAAAACAACGTCTGTCAATCGCTCGTGCTGTTGTAAAAGATCCGGATATATATATCTTTGATGACTCGTTTTCTGCTCTCGACTACAAGACGGATGCTATCTTACGTCGTCGTTTGAAAGAAGTAACCCAGAATGCAACGGTTTTAATCGTTGCCCAGCGGGTTGGCACGATTATGGATGCAGATCAGATTATCGTTTTGGATAAGGGTGAAATCGTTGGTCGGGGAAGACATGAAGAACTCATGGAATCCAATGCTATTTATCGAGAAATTGCCCAATCCCAGCTTAACAGTCAATCGTTAACAGAAGAATAGGAGGGAAACATGGAGAAAAAACATTCTTTTGCTCGTTTATGGAGCTATTTAAAAGTCTATAAAGTATCTGTCATTTTAGCTGTTTTCCTCAAGATTCTCAGTGTCGTTATGAGTGTTTTGGAGCCATTTGTGTTGGGGCTTGCAATTACAGAACTGACTAGCAATCTTTTGGATATGGCTAAGGGAGTTGAAAGAGCTCACATTAACGTCACTTATGTTGGTTGGGTCATGGTTTTGTACTTTGTTCGAGCACTCTTCTATGAAATCGGTTCTTACTATTCCAACTATTTTATGACCAACGCTGTACAAAATACAATTCGTGATTTGAGAAATGAACTCAGCCATAAAATTAATCAGATTCCCGTATCTTATTTTGATAAGCACCAGTTTGGGGATTTACTAGGCCGATTTACTAGTGATGTAGAGACGGTCTCAAATGCTTTGCAACAAAGCTTTTTGCAAGTAGTGAATGCTGTGTTTACTATTTCCTTGGTTATGTTTATGGTTCTTTATCTAAACTTGTCACTTGCTCTGCTTGTGATTATCAGTATTCCTTTGACTTATTTTGCAGCAAACTTTATTTTGAAGAAATCTCAACCTTACTTCAAAAAGCAGGCTGATATTTTGGGGGAAATGAATGGTTTTGTCCAAGAGAATCTAAGCGGTTTTAACGTTCTAAAACTCTATGGAAGAGAAGAAGCTTCTAGTCAAGACTTTGAAGCAATTACACAAAATCTTCAAGAAGTAGGTTTTAAGGCTAGTTTTATTTCTGGCTTGATGATGCCAGTTTTAAACGCGATTTCTGATTTGACTTATTTACTTGTAGCAGTTATTGGTGGATTGCAAGTTATTTCTGGTCAATTAACAATTGGGAATATGCAAGCTTTTGTTCAATATGTTTGGCAGGTTAGTCAGCCAATTCAAAACCTAACACAGCTAGCAGGCCAATTGCAAAGCGCCAAGTCTTCTTTGGATCGGGTTTTCCAAGTTCTGGACGAGACAGATGAAGTCAATGATGTGTCTGAAAGACTAGAACACGACTTAACTGGTCAGGTCAGCTTTCATGATGTAGACTTCCAGTATGTGGCAGATAAGCCACTTATTCGGAACTTCAATCTTGAAGTTAAACCAGGTGAGATGGTGGCCATTGTCGGTCCAACAGGAGCTGGTAAGACGACTCTGATCAATCTTCTTATGCGTTTCTATGACGTTACTAAAGGTGAGATTACTGTCGACGGACTTGATATTCGAGACCTTTGCCGTCAGGACTACCGAAAACAGTTTGGTATGGTGCTGCAGGATGCCTGGCTTTATGAAGGGACTATCAAGGAAAATCTTCGCTTCGGGAACTTAGAGGCTACTGATGAAGAAATTGTAGAAGCGGCCAAGGCAGCTAATGTGGATCACTTTATCCGTACATTACCAGGTGGATATAATATGGAAATGAACCAAGAGTCAAGCAATATCTCGCTGGGTCAGAAACAGTTGCTTACGATTGCACGAGCGCTTCTAGCAGATCCTAAGATTCTGATTTTGGATGAAGCGACCTCATCAGTAGATACACGGCTGGAGCTCTTGATCCAGAAGGCTATGAAGACACTTATGCAAGGGCGGACCAGTTTTGTCATTGCTCACCGACTGTCGACCATTCAGGAGGCAGATAAGATTTTGGTACTCAAAGAGGGGCAAATCATAGAGCAAGGAAATCATGAGTCCCTCTTGGCTGCAAAAGGATTCTATTATGAATTGTACATGAGTCAATTCTCCAAAAAAGAAGAAACTAGCGCATAAAACAAAAGGAGCAATTGCTCTTTTTGTTTTTGCGAAGACTTTGATTTAAATATAATCCAGGTTTCTTGAAAGCGAATGCGAAATTTGCTATAATTGTAACAGAAATGGAGGCTTTATGAGCTTAACCAGCCAATTAATCACTGAAACGTTCCCAGATCTAGATAAGGTCGAACGGTTGAATACCGAGGCTTTCCCTGAAGAGGAACGGATTCCTTTATCGGAGTTTTTACGCTATACGGACAATGATGATGCTCATTTTTTTGCTTTTTACAATGAGGAAGAATTTGTCGGATTTGCCTTTGCTATTTCAAATGCCAAGGCCTTTTACGTCAGCTTCTTTGCCATCATGCCACACTTGCGAAGCCACGGCTATGGTCAAGAAATCATTGAAATTAGTCGAGTTTTACCAACGGACAATGTTGTTAGAAGTAGAGCGTTTGGATGAAGAATGTGATAATATAGAGCAACGTCGAGCACGTATGGACTTCTATAAAAGAAATGGATTCAAATCGAGCAATGCTTTTCTAGAATATGATGACTTAAGTTTTGAAATCTTGTATTTGGGTGATCACTTTGATGAGGAAGCTTATCGGGATATCTTCCATAAACTGCAAGCAGAGAATTACTTTGATTTCCGTATTGAATACAGACGCTTTAGTGATCATTAGAAATGATATAAAAAAGTTCTCAGCTAATTTGCAGAGAACTTTTTTCGGTTAGTGATTAAAGAAATAGTTCACAATCCTCATGATTTGCGATAAGAGCCAAGGCAGAAACAGAAAAGCTAAGAAAGCAGCATGCCATTTCCAATAGAGAGAAACTAGCCCAACCGTTTCACGAATCCAAGCCGATGGGAGATAATAAAAAGCTGTTTTTGAACCAACACTGCGTCCAGGGATTTTTAATCGCCTCATAAAGACACCAGCCCGAAGAGCGTGAAAGGAATTGGTAACCACAAGGACATTCTTTCCTAATCCTTGTTCTTCAAGAATAGCCTTACTAAAGGTCAGATTCTCAAATGTCGTTCGAGAACGATTCTCGATCAGAATAGCATCCTTTTGAACACCCTGTTCCATCAGGTAGTTTGCCATAGCAGCAGCTTCAGAAGTCAATTCGTCTGCTCCTTGTCCGCCAGAAACAATTAGTTTTGGTCTTCCCTCAAACTGCTCATAGATAGTCTTTCCTTTAGTTATACGTTGGGCCAAAAGTGGTGGTACTTTATCCCCAATTAGACCGGAGCCAAGGACGATGATAGCATCCGGCTCTTTACGAACGGGGAAGTAATTGCAAAAAGTCCCATATAAAACATAAGAAAGATAAAGAAAAGTCGAGTAAAAGAGTGCAAAGTCTGTTGGATAAATCAAGAGATCTTTTCCTGGGAAATAAGGAAGGAAATGAAGCGCCAAGGCGCCGATAATAAAGATCCCATATAGGAGTGAGAGGAGGTTAGCCAACCTTTTGCCTTCAAAAGACATCATTTGACGGCCGTTAAAAAGAAGAAAAACAGTTGAGAAAATAATACTGAGTAAAACAAAGATAGCAAGTACTGAAAAAACAATGAACCCAATCTGTTGGTTAAACCAGAGCTCCGTACGAACAACTAGTAGAAGGGCAGAAATCAGGAGAAAAATGCCGAAACTTATTGAAAAGAGATAAGCATTGATAAGTCGCCTGCGGTCGTTCATAAAGAAAAATAAAAAAACGGTAGCTGGAACCAACCAGAATATATATAAAAACATGTTTACTCCTAGATGTATTAGTAAGTCAATTGTAACATAATTGACTAAAAGATGCCCATTAACTTCACAATCGTTCAGTATTGTTGAAACCTCAACTGTCACTTGAGAAAAGCAATAAATTCAGGAAAAAAGAATTGCCGTGGTGGATAAAAGCTGTTATACTAGATAAGATTGAAAAATGTAAAGGAGAACACATGTTACGAAAAGGTTCCTTAACAGGTTTGCTGTTATTTGGTATTTTCTTCGGTGCAGGGAATTTAATCTTTCCACCTGCGTTAGGTGTCCAGTCGGGTAGCCATTTTTGGCCAGCTATTGCTGGATTTGTCTTATCAGGAGTAGGGATTGCGATTATTACCTTGATTTTTGGTACACTCAATCCTAAAGGGTATATCCATGAGATTTCACGTAAAATCGCTCCTTGGTTTGCTATCGTCTATCTGGTTGCTCTCTATTTGTCCATCGGTCCCTTCTTTGCGATTCCGCGGACTGCAACAGTAGCCTATGAAGTTGGGATATCTCCTTTACTTCCTAAAGATATGACTGGTCTTGGTTTGATTGTTTTCACGACAATTTATTTTGCTGCTGCGTATCTGATTTCTTTAAATCCATCAAAGATTTTAGATCGGATTGGTCGCATTCTAACTCCAGTTTTTGCAATTCTAATCATTATTTTAATTATACTGGGTGCCTTTAAATATGGCTCAGCAGCACCTCAGCAGGCTTCAGCCATCTATGCTGCATCAGCATTTGGACAAGGTTTCTTGGAAGGATATAATACTTTAGATGCCTTAGCTTCGGTGGCTTTTAGCGTGATTGCTGTAACTACACTGAATCAACTGGGTTTCAAAAATAAAAAAGAATACGTCTTAACTATTTGGATTGTCGGACTAATTGTTGCCCTTGCCTTTAGTGCTATGTATATTGGCCTAGGATATCTAGGTAATCATTTTCCAGTTCCTGCTGAAGTGATTGCAAAAGGCAACCCTGGTGTTTATGTCCTATCTCAAGCCACTCAAGCTATTTTTGGTCCTACAGCACAAATCTTCCTGGCTGTTATGGTTACAGTGACTTGCTTTACAACTACAGCTGGTTTGATTGTTTCAACAGGAGAGTTCTTTAATAATACTTTCCCCAAAGTCTCTTATAAAACTTATGCAACCATCTTTACTTTGATTGGTTATGCCATTGCGAACCTTGGTTTAAATGCGATTATCCAGTATTCAGTACCAGTTTTGCAAATCCTTTATCCAGTTACGATTGTGATTGTGATGATTGTTATTGTAAATAAATTCTTACCCCTGTCAAAAATTGGTATGCAAGTGACAGTTGCGCTAGTGACTTTGATTGCTCTTGCAAGCATTTTGGGCTCTTTATTCAAAGTCAAGGAAGTTATGGATACAATAAATACTTTGCCTTTTTCACAAGCTTCTCTGCCTTGGCTACTTCCAGCTCTTTTAGGAATTATTTTGTCACTCATTTTGCCTGATAAACAAAAGAGTGAATCTTTTGAAATTGAAGCATAAAAACTTAAATTCATCACGATAGTGATGGATTTTTTTGTTGAGTGTCAACAGTAGAAGATGTTTTATAATTAAATACGAACACAAAGCAATTTGGTGGCTTCTGTTAACCTTTGTTAAGAGATATAATGTTTTTTAGTTCCAGATTATATTCTTGGAGAATAGCTAGTATATATAAAGTGTAGAAGCTTATTCTCCTATTTTTTGATGGGTGAAAAAAATATAAGTATTTTATAAGAAGGATTTAAGAAAAAAAATTTAACTTTTTTTCTTATTCCTTTTTTTAATTTTATGATTTTATACTAGAGTCATAAAAAATATAAGGAGGATCCTATGAGATTCAATTCAAATCAAAAATATACTCGCTGGTCAATCCGTCGCTTAAGTGTTGGTGTGGCTTCTGTTGCAGTTGCCAGTGGTTTTTTTGTCCTAGTCGGTCATCCAAGCTCTGTACGTGCGGATGAAGTCAATTTAACACCAGCACAAGTTGTACCAAATCCTTCATCAGTAACAGAAAAAAGTGAGTTACCAGAAAATGTTCTTAAAGAAGCTGTGGATACGGCTCTTCCAGAAAATCAGACGATTTCAAGTTCAAAGGAAGCAGTTGATGAAACTAATTCCTCAGAGAAAACTAGTACTGATTCTAAAGAAGAAGTTGCAAAACCGAAAGAAGCACAGGATACACCAAAAGCTAATAATCCAACAGAAGAACAAAGCAAACCAGAGGTAGCTCCTGCGACAGTTGGTAGCCAAGATCGTGAAGCACCTACTCCTCAATCAGTAACAACTCCAGAGGAAGTTAAAAAAGGAGTTGCTGAGAATACGAAGGAAACAGTAGATGTTCCAGCCAGCTATCTTGAAAAAGCGAATGTTCCAGGTCCCTTCACTGCTGGTGTCAACCAAGTAATCCCGTATGAAGCCTTCGGTGGTGACGGTATGTTGACGCGTCTCTTGCTCAAATCTTCTGACAAGGCACCATGGTCTGACAATGGCACAGCGAATAACCCAGCACTTTTACCACTTGAAGGCTTGGCCAAAGGTCAATACTTCTATGAAGTGGATTTGAATGGCAACACGACAGGCAAAGAAGGTCAAGCCCTTCTCGACCAACTTCGAGCTAATGGCACTCAAGCTTACCAAGCGACTGTCAAAGTCTATGGTGCTAAAGATGGTAAACCAGATTTGACTAATCTTATCGCAACAAAAAATGTAACGGTTAGTTTAAATGGCCTTGTTTCAAAAGAATCAGTCAAAGACTCGGTCACCAAAAATATTAAAGACCATATTGATGTTCCAGCTAGCTATTTAGAAAAAGCGAACGTTCCTGGACCATTCTTGGCAGGTGTTAATCAAGTTATTCCGTATGAAGCTTTCGGTGGAGATGGCATGTTGACGCGTCTCTTACTCAAATCTTCTGACAAGGCTCCTTGGTCAGACAATGGCAAAGCGAACAATCCAGCCCTCTTGCCACTTGAAGGCTTGGCCAAGGGTCAATACTTCTATGAAGTGGATTTGAATGGCAACACGACAGGCAAAGAAGGTCAAGCCCTTCTCGATCAACTTCGTGCTAATGGCACTCAAGCTTACCAAGCTATTGTCAAAGTCTACGGTGCCAAAGATGGTAAAGCGGACCTAACAAATCTTATCACGACAAAAAATGTAACAGTGAACTTGAACGGCTCTGTTTCAAAAGACGCAGTTAAAGACTCTGTTGTTAACAACATCAAAAATAGCATTGATGTTCCAGCTAGCTACCTTGAAAAAGCAAATGTTCCAGGTCCATTCTTAGCAGGTGTCAACCAGGTCATTCCATATGAAGCTTTCGGTGGTGATGGTATGTTGACTCGCCTCTTGTTAAAAGCCTCAGACAAAGCCCCATGGTCAGATAATGGTTCAGCAAAGAACCCAGCCCTCTTGGCACTTGAAGGCTTGGCCAAAGGTCAATACTTCTATGAAGTGGATTTGAATGGCAACACGACAGGCAAAGAAGGTCAAGCCCTTCTCGACCAACTTCGTGCTAATGGCACTCAAGCTTACCAAGCGACTGTCAAAGTCTATGGTGCTAAAGATGGTAAACCAGATTTGACCAATCTTGTCGCAACTCGTCAAGTAACGATTCAGCTTCGTGGAAAAGAAATGGCGACAATGCCATCTCAACCAGATCAGATGAATACGAAGCCTTCTGAAACAGATTCTATGAGCAAAGCTAAGGATATGGCGATAGAGGAGCAACATATGTCAGATATGAAGGTTAATCATCCAAGTTCTAGCTCAATGGCTGATACAGCGAAAAAGTTTGATAAATCTACGCTACCAAATACTGGTGAAGCTCAAACAGCCACAGCTACCATTGGCTTCTTTGGACTAGCCTTGGCAGGTCTTCTTGGACTTCTAGGTTTGAAAGAAAAACAAAAAGATTAAGATTCAAATCATTTAAAAATTAGTAAAAATAGTGTTATACTAAAGCCAGTATAACACTGTTTTTATCAGGAGATAGTCAAATGGAAAAGACAATTTTACTTGTTGATGATGAGGTGGATATCCTAGATATCCAAAAACGTTATCTTTTGCAGGCTGGTTACCAAGTTTTAGAGGCTCATGATGGATTGGAAGGTTTAGAACTTTTCAAAAAAAAATCCGTTGACCTAATCATCACAGATATCATGATGCCAAATATGGATGGTTATGATTTTATCAGTGAGGTTCAGTATTTAGCTCCTGATCAACCTTTTCTTTTTACAACCGCTAAGACCAGCGAGCAGGACAGGATTTATGGATTGAGCTTGGGAGCAGATGATTTTATCGCGAAACCCTTTAGCCCTCGAGAGTTAGTTTTAAGAGTCAATAACATCTTGCGTCGTCTTCAGCGTGGGGACGAGACAGAACAAATTGAGCTCGGTGATTTAGTGATGAATCATGTGACTCATGAGGTTCGTATTGGAGATCAATTTCTAGAATTAACAGTGAAATCCTTTGAACTACTCTGGATATTAGCCAGTAATCCTGAGAGAGTGTTCTCAAAGACAGAACTTTATGAGAAGGTGTGGCAGGAAGACTATGTAGATGATACCAACACACTCAATGTTCATATCCATGCCCTCAGACAAGAATTGACCAAGCGTGCTAGAAGGAACACTCCTGCCATCAAAACAGTCTGGGGGCTAGGGTATAAGATGGAAAGACCACGAGGTGGAAAATGAAGTTAAAAAGTTACATCCTAGTGGGGTATCTGATTTCTACCCTATTAACAATCTTAGTTGTATTTTGGGCAGTGCAGCGGATGTTGATTGCGCAAAGTGAGATTTATTTCTTGGTTGGAATGACTTTGGTTGCTAGTTTTATTGGAGCAACAGTTAGTCTCTTCCTATTATCGCCAGTCTTTTCTTCCCTGCGACATCTAAAAAAACAAGCCCAGGATATAGCCGGTAATGATTTTGGAACAGAGATTGAAGCCAAAGGACCTATTGAATTTCAGGAGTTAGGTCAAGCTTTTAACGATATGTCTCATAATTTACAAGAAACCTTTGCATCCCTTGATGAGAGTGAGCAGGAGAAGAGTATGATGATTGCCCAGCTTTCTCATGATATTAAAACACCCATTACTTCTATACAAGCGACTGTAGAGGGAATTCTAGATGGAGTGATCAAGGAAGAGGAGCAGGTTCATTATTTAACGACTATTGGTCGTCAGACAGAACGTTTGAATAAACTAGTAGAGGAGTTGGATGTTCTGACTCTTAATGCTCAGCCTCGAACAGATTCAGATAACGAAGCTGAAATCATCTTTTTAGACCAGTTATTGATCGAGGCCATGAGTGAATTTCAACTATTGATAGAACAAGAAGAGCGAGACATTTACATTCAAGTATCTCCTGAATCTGCGAAAATGAAGAGCCAATATGACAAACTTTCCCGTATCTTAGTCAACTTGCTGAACAATGCCTTTAAATACTCGGATCCCGGGACCAAAGTAGAAGTTGTAGCGCAATTAACAGAGCAGGATTTGACAATCAGTGTGAAGGATGAAGGACAGGGCATAGCTCCTGAGGATCTGGATAAGATTTTTAAACGCCTTTACCGTGTGGAAACCTCTCGGAATATGAAGACGGGTGGCCATGGCTTAGGACTTGCCATTGCTCAGGAACTGGCTCATCAGTTAGGTGGAGAAATTACGGTTGAAAGTCAATATGGACTAGGAAGCACATTTACCGTTCGTTTAAACTTGAAATAAATCCATAGTAAATTGTATGAGCTTTTAAATCTTGGTGTGGGAAAGATAAAATCAAATTCAAGTTTTTTCAAATCTATCTCTCTATTTTTAGGGAGATTTTTATTTTATACTAAAGTCAGAAATTGATAGAGAGGTTTTTGAAATGGCAACAAGTTTTTTGTTCTTTATTTCAGTTTTTCTGGCGGGAATTCTTTCCTTTTTCTCCCCTTGTATCTTACCACTCATGCCAGTTTACGTAGGTATTCTGCTGGATTCGGATCAGCCGAAAACGATTCGGATTTTGGGGAGGGAAGTTTCCTGGTATGGTATGGTTAAAACGCTTTGTTTTATAGGCGGTTTGTCTACTGTATTTTTGGTTTTAGGATATGGGGCTGGTGCTTTGGGGCAAATCCTCTATGCCCCTTGGTTTCGCTACGTTCTGGGCGGGATTGTTATTCTGCTGGGGATCCACCAGATGGGACTTATCAATATCCAACAACTGCAAAAGCAAAAGAGCATTCAACTTAAAAAGAATAGTAAAAGAAGTGACTTTCTTAATGCTTTTCTCTTGGGGATTACCTTTAGCTTTGGTTGGACACCTTGTGTAGGACCTGTCCTAAGTTCTGTTTTAGCTATCGCTGCTTCTGGAGGCAACGGCGCTCTTCAGGGAGGTTTGCTTATGTTGGTTTATACACTTGGATTAGCACTTCCTTTTCTAGCAATGGCTATGGCTTCTGGATGGGTATTACAACGCTTTTCTAAACTTAAACCACATATGGGAACGCTCAAGAAAATTGGTGGTGCTCTCATTATACTTATGGGAATTTTGCTGATGCTTGGCAATCTAAACGCTTTAGCATCATTATTCGGATAAATATTATATAATTAAAGGAGAAATATCATGAAAAAAATCGCTACACTTACAATCGCTGGACTTACTATCTTTACTTTAGCAGCCTGCTCTAATCAAAAATCAGATTCTGACATGAAGAAGATGGATGACAGCAGTATGATGAAAAAAGATGGCATGAAAAAAGAAGACATGAAAAAAGATGACATGAAGAAGGACGAAATGAAAGACTCTAGCATGTCAGATGATAAGATGAAAAAGGATGATATGAAGGACTCTTCTATGATGTCTGATAGTAAGTCTGACATGAAAGATGATATGAAGAAAGACGAAATGAAGTCAAGTGATTCAGATATGAAGGATTCGTCAGAAATGTCTTCTGACAAATAAGATCATTAGAAAGAGAAGAAGCCGTCATATTTGTCGGCTTTCTCCTTATTTTGAGAGGATGGAAAGCTATGAAAAAAATTACTGTATTAACTCTGGGTTTGCTTTGTGCAGGCTTATTGGGTGCTTGTTCAAATCAGAAGATGGAATCAGAAGCCTCCACTAACGATAAAAGCAGTATGACAACAAAGAAGGATTCTGACCAATCTTCTAAGATGGCTAAAGACTTTAGTCTACAAGGAGTGGATGGAAAGACCTACAAACTGTCGGATTTTAAAGGAAAGAAAGTCTATTTGAAATTTTGGGCTTCTTGGTGCTCTATCTGCTTATCTACTCTTGGCGATACCAATGATCTGGCCAAGGAGCAGGAAGGGAAAGACTATGTTGTTCTATCGGTTGTATCTCCAACATTTAATGGTGAAAAATCAGCCGAAGATTTTAAAAAATGGTACAAGTCTTTGGATTACAAAGACTTCCCTGTTCTCATGGACACCAAGGGAGAATTGCTGAAAGAGTACGGAATTCGCTCTTATCCATCTGCACTTTTCGTAGGCAGTGACGGTTCACTTGCCAAGACACATATTGGCTACATGAGCAAGGAAGATATTGAGAAAACACTGAAAGAAATTAAGTAAAGACGAGGTGTAACAAAATGGAATCAAAATGGAAGATGATTATGTTTATACTCGCTTTTCTGCTCTGTTTTGGACTCTTTTTCTTGATTAGAGGATCTATGTCAATTGACTCTTCACATGCCAATGCGGAGCAAATCAAAAAAGCCTCAATGAGTAAGACTGAAGTAGTAAAGAAAAAGAAAGAAGATGTTAAAGAAGCTGATAAGCGGGTAATCTATCTGGCAGGTGGCTGTTTCTGGGGTGTAGAAGAATATTTCTCTAGAGTACCAGGTGTCATTGATGCTGAGTCTGGCTATGCAAATGGTAAGGGCGACACGACCAAATATGAATTGGTTTCTCAAACTGGTCATGCAGAGACAGTTAAAATCACCTATAACGTTAAAAAGATATCTCTCAAAGAAATCTTACTACATTATTTCCGTATTATTGATCCAACTTCTAAAAATAAACAAGGTAATGACCAAGGCACACAATATCGGACAGGTGTTTATTATAAGGATGAAGCAGATTTGAATACCATCAATCAAGTATTTGATGAAGTGGCTAAGAAGTACGATAAACCTCTAGCTGTTGAGAAAGAACCATTAAAAAACTATGTTAAGGCTGAAAACTATCATCAGGACTACCTAAAAAAGAATCCTAATGGATATTGCCATATTGATGTTAATCAAGCTGCCTACCCTGTTATTGATGCTAGTCGTTATACTAAGCCCAGTGATGAAGAAATTAAGTCCAAGCTCTCTCCTGAAGAATACGCAGTCACACAAAAGAATGACACAGAGCGGGCCTTTTCTAACCGCTATTGGGATAAGTTCGATGCTGGTATCTATGTGGATGTGGTGACAGGCGAGCCTCTCTTTTCATCAAAGGATAAGTTTGACTCAGGCTGCGGTTGGCCGAGTTTCACACGTCCTATCAGTCCAGATGTTGCGACTTACAAAGAAGATAAGAGCTTCAATATGACTCGAACAGAAGTTCGTAGTCGGGTTGGAAATTCCCATTTGGGCCATGTTTTCACAGACGGTCCTAAGGACAAGGGTGGCTTGCGCTATTGTATTAATAGTTTGTCAATCAAGTTCATTCCAAAAGCTGAGATGGAGGAGAAGGGCTACGGTTATCTTTTGGATTATGTTTAAGAGCATTTTGATTGGAAATTTGCTATAATAAATCCAGTATAAATAAGGAGTTGAATCTTGTGTATTCAATTATGATTGTAGAGGATGAGTATCTGGTAAGACAGGGAATTGCGTCCTTAGTAAACTATGAACAGTTTGGCATGCAAGTCATTGCCCAGGCTGAAATGGAAGAGAAGCTTGGCAAAAATTTCAGGAAAATCCTGTTGACATTCTGCTGACCGATATCAATATGCCACTGATGAATGGCCTTGAACTAGCCAAGCTAGCCAGAGAAAAGGCTCCTAAGTGTCATATTGTTTTCCTGACAGGTTATGATGACTTTGATTATGCTAGGACAGCCATTAAACTAGGTGCAGATGACTATCTTCTTAAGCCTTTTTCCAAGACAGATGTTGAGGAAATGTTGGCCAAGGTGCAGACTAAACTTGATCAGGAACGTAAAAAAGCCAAGATTCAAAACTTGGTTGATCAGGGGCAGCGCTCTGAGTTGGAAGAAGCCATTCACGAGCGCCTTGCTGATCCAGAATTAAGTCTGAAAAGTTTGGCTTTTCAACTAGGATTTAGTCCATCTTACCTAAGTGTTCTCATAAAAAAAGAACTAGGCTTGCCCTTTCAAGATTATTTGATTCAAGAACGGATGAAAAAAGCAAAACTCTTACTCTTGACTACTGATTTGAAGATTTATGAAATAGCAGATCAGGTTGGTTTTGACGATATGAACTATTTTTCTCAGCGCTTCAAGCAAGTGGTAGGGCTGACACCTCGGCAGTTTAAAAAAGGAGAGGAGAAATGAAACGCTATCCGCTTCTTATCCAGTTAATCGTTTATATCTTTCTTCTGGTTCTTGTATTCTTGGGACTTGTTGGGAGCCTTTATTATCAGACTAGCTCAGGGACCATTCGGCAGCTGACAGAGAGAACGACGCGCAATAGTATGGAGCAAAGCGGTCAGTTCATTGCTTCCTATTTGCAGAAATTAAAACAAACCACCTCCACACTAAGCAAGGAAGAAGCGATTCGTAAGTTTGCTCAGAATCAAGAAAGCAGTGAAACTCCTGTTCAAACTTTGATGAAAACTATCATTGAAACAGATCCAGATTTGGTGTCGGCAGTATTGGTTACTAAGGATGGACGTGTGGTCTCGACAGATTCTCAAATCAGCATGCAGACTTCCTCTGATATGATGAATGAAAAATGGTACCAGGAAGCTGTCCATACCAGAGCCATGCCTGTCTTGACACCTGCTCGCAAGGAGTCTCTGTCGTCAGAGAAGGAGAAGTGGGTTGTTTCCGTCACTCAGGAAGTAGTAGATGAAGCAGGGCAGAATCTTGGTGTTTTGCGTCTGGATATCGGCTATAAGAGTCTCAAAGCCTATCTGGATCAGCTTCAGCTAGGGAAGAAAGGCTTTAGTTTTATTGTCAATAGCCAGCATGAATTTGTCTATCATCCTAAGAAGAGTGTTTATTCCTCCAGTCAGGAAATGAAAGCGATGCAGCCCTATATCTCAGTCAAGGATGGTTATGCAGACCAGAAGCAGGCCTTTGTCTACCAGATTGATATTCCAGATAGTGATTGGACTTTAATTGGCGTTGCCTCATTAGAGCAATTACAGATGCTTCAGTCACAAATGCTTTATTCTTTTGTGGGAATGGGCGTTTTAGCACTCCTGTTGTGCTTGATTGGTATTTGGTTTGTTCTGCGTTTGTGGATTAAGCCTCTCCAGAATCTACAAACAGTCATTCTGAAGATTGGGGCAGGTGACTCAAATTTGCGAGCGGAGGCTAAGGGTTCTCCAGAGTTGGTCGACTTGGCTCAGCAGTTCAATAAAATGCTGGATCAAATCGAACAACTAATGGAAGCTGTCAAGACTGAAGAACAAAATGTTCGTCGCTATGAGCTCCGAGCTCTCTCAGCTCAAATTAATCCTCATTTCCTTTACAATACCTTGGATACCATTGTCTGGATGGCTGAGTTTAATGATAGCAAGCGTGTTGTTGAGGTAACAAAATCACTCGCTCAGTATTTCCGCTTGGCACTCAATCAAGGACACGAACAGATTGCTCTTAAAGATGAGATTGATCACGTTCGTCAGTATCTCTTTATCCAAAAGCAGCGCTATGGTGACAAGCTCCAATATGAGATTGAAGAGGATGAATCTATAGCTGATTATAAACTGCCCAAGCTAGTACTTCAGCCTTTGGTTGAAAATGCCATCTACCATGGCATCAAAGAAATTGACCGACAAGGCGTGATTCGGGTGACGTCAGCAGAAGAAGAGGGGCAGCTGATACTGTCTATCTATGATAACGGCCGTGGCTTTGATCCCCAAAATTCAGAGGAAAAGACTCTTCTTCGCATAGGTGGGGTTGGTCTGAAAAATGTCGATCAACGCTTAAGATTGCAGTTTGGAGAAGACTACCATATGGAGATTCAGTCGGATCAAGATATCTTTACCCTAATCAAAATATATCTGCCACTATCCAATGATAAATAGTCGTTTATTGAATAAAATGACATATAGTCGGAAAGAATTTTTCCGGCTTTTTCTGTTTAAAACTTTCTAAATAAAATTCATCATTTTGCTAGAACGAAAATGATAAAAAAATACCGTAGCAAATTTGTGAAAAATAATCCGCTTTCATTTATAATGGTTTATAGAACAGTAGGACTCTCAGTAAAAAGTTCTAAATTGTTTGGAAAAAACTAGTAGAGTTATTGAGAAAATTCATTTCTCATCTCTGTTAAGTAACATAATAAAAAAGAAGGATGGATGATGGAAAGCTTACTTTTCTCAGTTTCAGTTTTTTTAGCGGGAGTGCTGTCATTTTTCTCTCCCTGTATTTTCCCCTTACTTCCGGTGTATATCGGAATCTTATTAGATTCAGAAGATAAGCCCAGAACTGTTCGATTTTTAGGCAGAGAAATTGCCTGGTATGGACTTGTTAAGACTCTTTGTTTTATTGCGGGAATATCATGTGTTTTCTTCATTTTAGGATTTGGGGCGGGTTTTTTAGGAGCAATTATTAATTCTTCTTGGTTCCGCTATGTTATGGGTATTATTATTATCCTACTTGGTGTCCACCAAATGGAATTAATCAATATTAAACCCTTGCAAATGCAAAAAAATGTCGCTTTTAAAAAAGATAGTAAACGCAATGAGTTTCTCTCAGCATTTGTATTGGGAATTACTTTTAGTTTTGGTTGGACTCCATGTATTGGTCCTATTCTAAGTTCTGTCTTAGCACTGGCTGCTTCAGGAGGGAATGGTGCTTTTCAGGGGGCTATTCTAACCTTGATTTACACCTTGGGTATGGCCTTACCTTTTCTAATTTTAGCATTGGCATCTAGCTTTGTGATGCAGTATTTTAATAAGATTAAACCTTATATGGGGCTTCTGAAAAAAATCGGTGGTGCTATTATTATTCTGATGGGGATCTTGCTCATGCTTGGGCAGTTGAACGCCTTGTCGGGGTTATTTGGATAAGTGTTAGTGCCCTAAACAAATTGAAAAAAATTTTTGATGTTTTGGGATTTGATATTTTCTAATAAAAGGAGAAAGTGATGAAAAAATATTTAACTTTTGGTGTTGGTTTGTTAGCTGCAGTGTTTTTAACTGCTTGCTCTGACGAGATGGGAATGGAAACAAAAAGCAGTAGCAATCAAGCTACACAGAATGCTGTAGGTCAGATAGCTGTCGGTCAGGAAGCTCCTGACTTTACTTTGAAGTCTATGGACGGAAAAACTGTTAAGTTATCTGATTATAAAGGAAAAAAAGTTTACTTGAAATTCTGGGCTTCTTGGTGTGGACCATGTAAGAAAAGTATGCCAGAACTAATAGAATTGGCTGGAAAGAAAGACCGCGATTTCGAAATTTTAAGTGTCATTGCCCCAGGAATCCAGGGTGAAAAGTCTGAAACAGACTTCCCTAAATGGTTTGAAGAACAGGGCTATAAAGATGTTCCAGTTTTATATGATAGCCAAGCAACTACCTTCCAGGCCTATCAGATTAGAAGTATTCCAACAGAAATCTTGATTGATAGTCAAGGAAAAATTGGTAAAATCCAATTTGGAGCTATTAGTAATGAAGATGCTGAAGCTGCCTTTAAAGAAATGAAGTAACTAGAATATAAAAAAGAATGGATAAAATTTCCATTCTTTTTTTACTTAAGCACTTGCGCCAGAAGAGGCATCGGCACCTCCTCCACCATCTCCGTGACCACCAGCATCAGAAGCACCAGAAGTAGCATCGGCATCTCCATGACCTCCAGCAGGAGCAAATGGTCCGCTACCACCTACTAAACGTTGACCAGTTTCTTTTAAGTACCAGTCAAGCCACGGTTGGAAGTTAAAGACGATTTCATTGATACCAGCGTATGATCCATCAGGATAGTACATTGCTTGGTAGTTGTGGGTGTTGATAACCCCTGCAGGAGAACCTGGAACAATAGTACGTACGTATTCTTGGTTTCCATTGCGAAGTGTTCCGATAACCCACTCCACATTCTTCATACGTGCTGGTGGAAGAGAACCATGAACAGTAGACATACGGCTACCTGATTGAGGTGGCACACGTTTAGCAAACATGGTGTCTGGGTCTTGGTGGGCGTTGTTGTAGTAGAGGAATTGGTTGTTATCGTCAGCGTATGTCAATTCAAACGGCATAGCTTTCAAGAACATATCAATTTGATTAACGGTCAAGATACCATGGTCAAGTTTGACATAAGTATCGCCTGAAACAGCGCCAGTGATTTCAGCGACTTTCCACCCATTCTGGATCATCTGGATCAACTTCCGTAATTGTTGTAGCGATTGGTTTTCCACAGTCTAAGTCTTCAGGTTCAATTGGTTTTGGTTTTTTCAATTTTGAAACCACCTCTACATATTTGATAAAGTTATCTAAGCATGATTCAAGGAATTTAACAGTTCCTTCGTTAGTGATATTACCGTTGTTATCAAAGGCTTCTTTTGCTTTTCCTAGAAGAAATTCATTACCAGGTAAAGTATAAGCATTTACACCTGGAGCGTCTAGGATTTTACGCAGGTGAACTTGGGCACGTGATGTCCCTTGGTCGTAGTATGATGCACCGACAATCATGACAGGCTTGTTTTCGAAAGGATGAACCTCGTAAGAGAGCCATTCTAAGACACTCTTCAAAGGAGCGCTGATAGTATGATTGTGCTCAGGAGTTGCGATGATGACGCCGTCTGCACGTGTGATTTTGTTATACAAATAACGCAATTGGAAGCTTTCATCCCATTTTTCATCCTGGTTAAACATTGGGACTTCATCGATTTCTAAGACTTCCAATTCAAATTTAATTTTGAACTGACGGCGGATGAATTCCAATAATTTCCGGTTATATGATTGTTCGTAGTTTGATCCTACAATTCCAACAAATTTCATTCTTTCAGTCTCCTATCTTACAATTTTTCCCAGTTAAATTCTTCAGCATCTTTGCGAAGCAATTCTTGAGCGTTGCGCAATTTGTCAGTGATTTTGACAAAGATACGGAAGTCATCAAAGATAGCATCCAATTTTTTGACAACATCAAGATCCACCAAATCTCCGCTTGGATCAAAGGCTTGAAGAGAATGTGAAAGCAGGAACTCGTCTGGAAGTACATTTGCCTTAATTTCTGGAGCGTTCAAAATTTGACGGAGCTGCAACTGGGCGCGAGAGGAACCAAGTGTACCATAAGAAGCACCAGTAATCATGACCGGCTTGTTCAGCAATGGATAGATACCATAAGAAAGCCAAGCTAGGGCATTCATGAGTACAGCTGGAATAGAGTGGTCGTACTCAGGTGTTCCAATGAGTACCCCGTCTGCTGCATTGATTTTCTCGGCAATTTCTGATACCAATTCAGGCACATTTCTGTCAGCAGGTTTATTAAACATTGGGATATCTTTAATCTCTACCAGCTCGATTTCAGCCTTGTCAGCAAAGTGCTTAGACATATATTGAAGAAGTTGCCGGTTTGTGGAACGTTTAGAATTTGTTCCAACAATTGCGATAAGTTTTAACATAGTAGGTTCCTTTCTGGATTTAGGATAGAATTTCTGGGGTAAGACCAGATGAATAAAAAATTTGATTATCTTCTGTAATAACGAAGGCTTCGATTCCATTTTCTTGCTCAACTTTTTCTAAGATAGAACTAGGGCTGTCACCAAATAAGCGCGTTGTCCATATTTCTCCGTCAACTGATTTATCTGAAACAATGGTGAGACTGGCTAACTGATTATCAATTGGATAGCCAGTATTTCGATCGAAAATATGATGATAGACTTTGCCGTTTGCTTTCAGTTTTCTTTCATAGATTCCCGAAGTAACAACGGACTGGTCTTGGATGGACAGCAAGGCTAAGTTGTTTCCGCGAGGTAGCTTTGGATTCTGAATACCGATGCGCCATAAACGATTATTTTGTTGATTCTGACCAATAGTCAGGATATTTCCTCCAAGATTGATAAGAGCAGAGGTGACATCTTTTTCTTTTAGGAAATGGGAAATTTTATCAGCGATATAGCCTTTAGCGAGGGCGCCAAGGTCAATTTTCATCCCCTTCTGTTTTAAAAATACAGAACGGGCAGTCGGATCTAATTCAATATTTTCGGGATTGGTCAAGGAAAGAACTTTTTCAATCTCAGAATCACTCGGGACTCTGGCATCTTTAAAACCAATACGCCAAGTTTGGATGAGGGGCCCTATAGTGATATTGAGATGACTGCCTGGAATAAGACTGTGTTTTTTCCCCAGTTCAATTAGCTCGAACAAATCAGGATGAACACAAACCGGCTCTTTTCCAGCAGCGTGATTCACTTGCATTAGTTCTGAGTTATCATCATTAGCACTGAAACGATTTTCATATATTTTTAATAAGGAAAAAACTTCATCTAGAAGAAAGTCAGCATTTTCATGTAAAACAGAAATGCTAATTGTTGATCCCATTAAACGAATGGATCTAGAAGTGAGATCCACTTTTATCACAACCTTTCCTAAATAGTTCATAATCTACTTTATTAGTATATCAAAAAGACAACGTTTTCACAAATGAATTTTATATATTTTCAGAAAAAATAAGTAGCTTTCCTTGCATCCATACCTACTATTAATCTGATTTTTAAAGAACGACTGTAAATAGGTGTTTTCATATGATTTTTTTAGAAAATTGAAAAAAATATTGAGCATTTTTTTGTTGAAACCGCTAACAGATTGATGGTATAATACTCTGGTAAACTAAATTTTAAAGGTGGATTTATTCTATGAGTAAAATTGTTGTAGTAGGTGCTAACCATGCAGGTACAGCATGTATTAATACTATGCTTGATAATTATGGTTCAGAAAATGAAATTGTAGTTTTTGATCAAAATTCAAACATTTCTTTCCTTGGTTGTGGTATGGCTCTTTGGATTGGAAAGCAAATCGATGGAGCTGAAGGCCTATTTTACTCTGATAAAGAAAAGTTAGAAGCAAAAGGTGCAACAGTTCACATGAATGCTCCGGTTCTTTCAATCGATTATGATAAAAAAGAAGTTACAGCATTAATAGATGGTAAAGAACATGTTGAATCTTATGAAAAATTAATTTTTGCAACTGGTTCTACCCCAATCATCCCTCCAATCAAGGGTGCTGAAATTGTTGAAGGAAATCGAGAATTCAAAGCAACACTTGAAAATCTTCAATTTGTAAAACTATACCAAAATGCAGAAGAAGTTATTGAAAAACTTCAAGACAAGAGCAAGCATATTGAACGTGTTGCTGTAGTTGGTGGTGGTTACATTGGTGTTGAACTTGCTGAAGCTTTTGAGCGTCTTGGAAAAGAAGTCATTTTGGTTGATATTGTAGATACTGTCTTGAATGGATACTATGATAAAGACTTTACGCAAATGATGGCTAAGAACTTGGAAGACCACAATATTCGCTTAGCGCTTGGTCAAACTGTACAGGCAGTTGAAGGCGATGGTAAAGTTGAACGCTTAGTAACTGATAAGGAAACATTTGATGTAGATATGGTTGTTCTTGCTGTTGGTTTCCGTCCAAATACGGAATTAGGAGCAGGAAATCGAATTGTTCCGTAACGGTGCATTTTTAGTAGATAAGAAGCAAGAAACTTCAATCCCAGGTGTATTTGCTATTGGTGACTGTGCAACAATTTATGACAATGCTCGTCAAGAAACAAGTTACATCGCTTTGGCTTCAAATGCTGTTCGTTCTGGTATCGTGGGTGCACACAATGCTTGTGGACATGAATTAGAAGGAATTGGTGTTCAAGGATCAAATGGTATTTCAATCTATGGCCTTCATATGGTATCAACTGGTTTGACTCTTGAAAAAGCAAAAGCAGCAGGTTATAATGCAGTAGAAACTGGTTTCAACGACTTGCAAAAACCAGAATTCATCAAGCATGATAACCATGAAGTAGCATTGAAAATCGTTTATGACAAGGACACTCGTATTGTTTTAGGGGCGCAAATGGTTTCTCGTGATATCTCAATTTCAATGGGTATCCACATGTTCTCATTAGCAATTCAAGAACAAGTGACAATAGATAAGCTTGCTCTTATGGACTTGTTCTTCTTGCCACACTTCAACAAGCCATATAATTACATCACTATGGCTGCACTTTCAGCTGAATAAAATGAAGAAAGCTCCTTTTTGAGGAGCTTTTTGCTTGTCAGATTCACTTTTAAAAATAGTTTAGCTCCATTTTAAAATATGGTACAATAGTTTTAAAAAGGGAAGGAGAAGATATGGAAGAAAAAGTAGTTCAATCTCTTCCTGAAAGAGAGTTTCAGTCGGCAAATAGTTCTATTATTTCTCAAGTTTTTCGTGGGATTTTAGTGGGCTTGTTTGTTGGAGGTATTGTAGGTCTTTTTCGCCTCATGATTGAGAAGAGTTTTCATTGGATTCAATCATTGTATGAAAAAAGCCATGAAAATTTTATTTTTCTAGGAATAATATTAACACTTTACCTACTTATTATGTTTTTGACTGCTTGGTTGATGAGGTCTGAAAAGAATATTAAAGGATCAGGCATTCCTCAAGTAGAGGCTGAGCTGAAGGGACTTATGTCCTTGGACTGGTGGAGTGTATTATGGAAAAAATTTCTTGCTGGCTTTTTAGCTATTTCAAGTGGTCTCATGTTAGGTAGGGAAGGACCTAGTATTCAACTAGGGGCTGTTGGAGGCAAAGGGCTAGCAAAATGGCTTAAGCTTAGTCCCGTTGAAGAAAGGGTTTTGATTGCTAGTGGAGCTGCAGCTGGTCTGGCTGCTGCCTTCAATGCTCCGATAGCGGGTTTATTGTTTGTGGTCGAAGAAGTTTATCGCCATTTTTCAAAACTTTTTTGGATCTCAACTCTGGTAGCTAGTCTGGTAGCAAATTTTGTTTCCTTGGTGATTTTTGGACTTACACCTGTTTTAGATATGCCTGATAATATCCCAGCAATGCAATTGCAACAATACTGGATTTATCTACTTATGGGCCTTTTCTTAGGAATTTCAGGTTATGTTTACGAAAAAGTTGTCCTGTATATGCCAGACTTATATAAAAAAATCGGTAAGATTTTACACTTATCACCGAACTACTACCCGGCAGTGGCATTTGTCTTGATTATACCTCTTGGTTATTTTCTGCCTCAAATTTTAGGAGGAGGGAATCAATTGATTCTCTCCTTGCATTCAGAAAATTATTTACTTACAAGCCTTATTGCTTTCTTTCTTATTCGATTTATTTGGAGTATGATTTCTTATGGAAGTGGTTTGCCAGGTGGTATTTTTCTTCCGATTTTAGCTCTGGGATCTCTACTAGGAGCGATTTTTGGAAATATTTGTGTGCAGTTTGACCTTGTTAGTTGGAATCAATTTCCAATTTTTATCATTTTAGGCATGAGTGGCTATTTTGGTGCCATATCAAAAGCTCCCTTGACAGCCATGATCTTAGTGACTGAGATGGTGGGCGATATCAGAAATCTAATGCCTATAGCAATCGTTACCTTAACATCCTATATCATAATGGATCTGCTAGGTGGAGCACCAGTCTATGAAGCCATGTTAGAAAGAATGCTTCCAGATAACATAGGAGATGATGGAGAGACTACTTTAATAGAAATTCCTGTTTCCGAAAAAATTTCGAACAGACAGGTGAGGGATTTAAATCTTCCGCCAGATATTCTGATTGTGATGAACATTCATAAGGGCAAGAAGAATACAGTTAACGGAAGTACTAAACTCTACTTAGGCGATACGATTTATTTGGTCGTAAAACAACATGAAATTGGAAAAATAAAAGATTTATTACTGTGAGATATGATTCCCTTGTTCTTTGAAATTAACAAGGGATTTTTTTATTTGGATTAAATTATCTGACAATTTATTGAAAAATGAGAAAAATTTTGATATAATTTTTTGAACATTATTTAGAAATTAAAGGAGATAGACCATGAAAAAAATGGGACTTGTCCTATTTTCAGCAGCTGTTCTCATGACAGCTTGTTCTGCAAATACGAACACAAGCAAAACTTCTTCAAGTAGTAGTGAAGCAAAAGTGACTTTATCATCTGATGATAAGAAGGCTTTAGATAAGGCTACTTCAGAATATAAGACTTTCGTGGAAGGACAAATCGATCAGTTGTTGACTGATACTGAAAAATTCGAATCTCTTCTTAAGGAAGGAAAACTTGACGAAGCAAAGAAAATCTATCCGCTTATTCGAATGAGCTATGAGCGATCAGAACCGATTGCTGAAAGTTTTGGTGAGTCTGATGTAAAAATTGATTTTCGTTTAGCTGATTATATGGATGAAAACAAGACAGAAGAAGGATGGTCAGGCTTCCACCGTATTGAAAAAATCTTGTGGGAACAAAATACCACTTCTGGAACAGAAACTTATGCTAATCAATTGGTTAATGACATTAAAGAATTGAAGGCGAAAGTTGCAACAGTAGAGGTTACTCCTGATATGATGCTGACTGGTGCTGTTGACTTATTAAATGAAGTTGCAACAAGCAAGATTACTGGTGAAGAGGAAATCTACTCTCATACAGATTTGTACGATTTCCGTGCAAATATTGAGGGTGCTGAGAAAATTTTCCAATTGTTTAAACCACTTATCAAGAATAAAGACGAAAAGCTTGTAGCTTCTTTAGAAAAAGAATTTAAAAATGTTAATAGCCTCTTGGATAAACATATGACAGATAGTCAGCACTATAAGCTATATACAGACTTAACTAAAGAGGATACTAAAGAATTAGCAGAAGGTGTTACAAAACTTGGTGAACCTTTATCCCAAATGGGAGTCATTTTAAACGGGAAGTAATGATATGACAAACGACGAAAAATGGTTTGAAAAAAAGATGGACCGTCGTGAATTTCTTAAAAAAGCAGGGATTGGAGGCGCTGGTCTAGCACTGGGTGTTTCTGGTGCCTCTGCTTTTTTCGCTAATAAAGCACAAGAAGAAAAGAAAATTTCCGATGGTGGCGAAGAAATCAGCTTTTACGGTGAGCATCAAGCAGGAATTACGACTCCAATGCAAAAAAATATCTATTTTGTAGTGCTTGATTTGCATAGTACCGACAAAGAAGAAGTTATTCAAATGTTTAAGGACTGGACTGATTATAGCAGCAAGTTGGTGGATGGAGAATTGGTCAAAAAAGATGGTTCTAATGCCCTTTTGCCACCTAGCGACACTGGTGAAACAGTGGGTCTAAATCCCTATCGTTTGACTCTTACTTTTGGTGTGTCAGCTGATTTTTTGAAAAAAATGGGCTTGGAAAAGAAGCGTCCTAAAGAATTTCGTGACTTACCCCCATTTCCAAAAGAGCAATTGCAAGAAAAGTACACGGGTGGTGATATTGTAATCCAAGCTTGCGCTGATGATGAACAAGTAGCTTTTCATGCAGTCAGAAATCTAGTTCGTAAGGCCAGAAATACTGTTACCATGAAATGGAGTCAATCAGGTTTTGCAGCGATTGGAGACCGTATGTCAACTCCTAGAAATCTTTTTGGATTCAAGGATGGAACTGCCAACGTGACCAAAGAAAAGGACTTTGATCAAGTAATTTGGACTGATAGTGACGACTGGATGAAAGGTGGCACTTATATGGCTGTTCGTCGTATTCAAATGTTTCTTGAAACTTGGGATCGGACAAACCTACAGGAGCAGGAAAACACATTTGGTCGTTATAAGGAAAGTGGTGCCCCCTTTGGTAAGAAAGATGAATTCGATGAGGTTGATTTAGCTCTCTTGCCGGTCGATTCTCACGTTCGCTTAGCTAAAGAAGTAAACAAACCAATCTATCGTCGATCTTATTCATATTCCGATGGCATCGTCGAGAAAACTGGTCAGTTTGATACAGGTCTTCTTTTTCTTGCCTTCCAAAAGAATCCGGATAGTTTTGTAAAAGTCCAGACTAATCTTGGAGCTCAGGACAAGATGAATGAATATGTAACACATATTGGTAGCGGCCTTTTTGCTTGCTTTGCTGGTGTAAAAAAAGGAGAGTATCTTGGTCAAAAATTATTTGAATAAACTCCTAATTATCTTAGCGGTTGCATTCCTTTTTTTCGCCAAACCTGTTTTTGCTGAAGAAGGGTTTAGTCAGCTTTTTGTAAAGGTAACTGATGCTACAAGAGCTGTAGAGCAAGGCGACCAGGCTAAGGCGAAGCAATTGGTTGATGAGATAAAGGAAGGATTTGAACAACTAGAGAACCACGATTCACCAGCTGGTAAAGAAGTCAGCAAAGCATTGACAATAAATGAGGTGACTAAAGAAAACTTAACAAAGATTTCGTCTGAGCTCTTAAAGTTTGATAAGGAGCAACATCCAGTCGATCTTAATGCTGAAAAAGAAAAGTTAGTTAGTCGGTTAGAGTCAAGATTTGAGGATCTACAGGCAGCTATTTCTGCAAAAAATCTTGAACAAACTCGTTCAGCTTATAAAAAAATGAACTCGACCTGGACGGTGAACGAAGGTGTTGTTCGTGATAATAGTACAGCTCACTATGGTAAGATTGAAACTGCGATTTCTTTTTTACGTAGTGCAATCGAGACTGAGCCAGTAGATTTTTCAAGTGTTCAATCTTCTTTTGATGACTTAAAGACTGCTATTGATAGTTTTGTAAAGGGCGAAGAGGTTGCTACAACCGAAGGAAATCTTACTTTAAAAGACGGAATTCAGTTACTCGAAAGCCTTGGATGGATTTAAAGCTGGAAAAACTCAAGAAGCTAGCTCAAATATGAAAAAATTCATCACTATCTGGCCAAGTATTGAAGGAGATGTCAGCACGCGCAACGCCACTCTCTATACTCGAGTCGAAAGTGAAACACCAGTCATCATGGTTAAGGGAAATGAAAAAAAATATCAAGATCAGCTACATGCCTTAATTAATGATTTGTCGCAGATTGATACGAGTGCATCCTATAACTTTTTTGATGCTATGCTCATTCTTTTGAGAGAAGGAGTAGAGGCTCTCTTGATCGTTATGGCTCTTGTTACAACACTAAAAGCAGCCAAGATGAAAAAGGGGCTAAAGTGGGTTTATACAGGAGCAGTTATGGGGATTTTGGCAAGCTTAGCGATTGCTGTTTTGCTTCAATTCCTTTTCCCAGCAGTATCCTCAGGTTCTAACCGTGAGATTATCGAAGGTGCAGTCGGGATTTTTGCTGTTTTGATGATGATTATGGTCGGGATTTGGCTACATAGCAAGTCTTCAATTAAAAAGTGGAATGACTTTATGGAAAGCCAGATGAAGGCTGTCACAGCAACCGGCAGTTTCATTTCTATGTTTGCACTGAGCTTTCTCGCTGTGTTTCGAGAAGGAGCAGAGACGATTCTATTCTATGCGGGAATCTATCCTAGAATTGATAAGGCAAGTTTTTTCCTAGGAATAGGACTGGCGTTTCTTGTTTTGTTTGTTCTTGCTTTGATTATGAATAAGGCTTCTACCTATTTCAAACCTCATCGAATCTTTTTGATTTTGACTTGGCTCATTTATGCTCTGGCCTTTAAAATGCTGGGGGTTAGTATCCATGCTCTCCAGCTAACTAATATTTTACCAAGTCATCTGATGAATGGTTTCCCGTCGATTGATTGGGCTGGAATTTATCCAAGTCTGGAAGTTGTAACTTGTCAGTTGATATTTGTAGTTATTGTACTTATCATTACATGGAAGAATCGTGAGAATAGCCATGGATCATAAAAAACAAACTATCGTAGAACATTTGACAGAGTTTCGTAGACGCTTTATTTGGACTTTAGCTTGCTTTCTTTTGGTATTCTTACTTGGTTTTCTTTACGCAGGTGATATTTATAGCTGGTTGACTACTGGATTTGAAAAGAAGTTGCTTGTCTTAGGACCGAATGATATACTTTGGATTTATGTCAGCTTGTCTAGCCTGCTAGCTTTTAGTGTGACCTTGCCTTTTATGGTTTATCAAATTTGGCAGTTCGTGAGGCCGGCTCTGACTTCAAGGGAATCAAAAGCAATTTTTGCTTATATACCAGCGACCTTTATCTGTTTTGTTTTGGGATTGGCTTTTGGTTTTTATCTGGTTAGTCCGGCTATTTTACAAGTCCTGCTTTCACTGGGAGAGGGCTTGTTTGAGACACAGCTTACCGCCCAAAATTATCTGGCATTTCTCTTTCATACAACAATTCCGCTTGGCTTCTTGTTTGAATTGCCAGTTCTAGTATCATTTTTTACGTCGCTTGGTTTGCTCAAGCCACAATTTTTGGTACAATATAGAAGGTATGCTTACTTTATTTTATTAGTCTTAGCAGTTGTTTTAACGCCTGCTGACTTTATCAGTGATTTGGCCATGACAGTTCCCTTGATTTTACTTTATGAAGTCAGTCTGCTGTTTAGCTATTATATATACAAAAAGAAAGAAAAGAGGAGTGAATAATGGGTATTTTAAGAGATATTGGAGCGCCAGGTCTAATTATTATTGTATTAGGAGCCTTGCTAATTTTTGGTCCCAAGCGTTTACCAGAGCTTGGACAATCAATTGGAAAAATGTTTTCAGAGTTTAAAAATGCTATGAATAATAATGAAAAAGATGCAGATTCGCAAGAAAAAAAAGAAAAAGGGGATTAACCCTTTCTTTTTGACTATCATCCTTGCTTATAGTATAGTTAGAGAAAAGAAGGTTAGAGGAGATTTTTATGCATCAGACCTATCATTTTAGCCAGCGCTTGAAGTTATTTCTTTCGATTTTTATTCCCGTCTTGATTTATCAGTTGGCAAATTATTCAGCGTCATTCGTAGATACAACCATGACTGGACAGTATGATACACTTCATCTTGCAGGTGTATCTATGGCTACAAGTCTGTGGAGTCCTTTTTTCTCTTTTTTAACAGGGATTGTATCAGCTTTGGTACCGATTGTTGGGCATCATTTGGGAAAAGGCGATGAAAAAGAGATTGCTTCAGATTTTTATCAATTTATCTATCTTTCGCTTGGTTTATCCATTGTTCTTTTTTTGTTGGTATTTTTTGGAGCTCCTCTAATTTTAGACAGCTTGTCTTTGGAAAACCAAGTAGCAGTAGTGGCTAAGCATTATCTCATGTACTTATCTCTTGGCATCATACCGCTTTTACTCTTTAGTGTCGTACGCTCACTGTTAGATGCACTGGGTTTAACTCGCCTCTCCATGTATTTGATGCTTTTACTTTTGCCTTTAAATGCTGGTTTTAATTACGCCTTAATCTATGGTGCATTCGGTTTTCCAGAAATGGGAGGTGCAGGAGCTGGTCTTGGAACATCTATAGCTTACTGGGTCCTCTTATTCATTTCAATATTGATTTTAATTAAACATCCAAAGGTTAAATCTTATAAACTTTGGAAAAGACAAAGAGTGGTAACAGAGGGAATTAAGGAGGGATTACGTCTGGGTTTACCAATTGGTGGAATTGTTTTTGCTGAAGTCGTTATCTTTTCTGTTGTAGGACTTATCATGGCCAAGTTTCCATCAATAGTGATTGCTAGCCATCAATCGGCCATGAACTTTTCAAATCTTATGTATGCCTTCCCCGCTGGCATATCTTCGGCAATGGCGATTGTGGTTTCTTATGAAATTGGTGCCAAACGCTATGATGATGTAAAAAAATACTGTCGCTTAGGAAGGGTTACGGCTTTGCTTATTTCAGGATTTACGCTTGTATTTCTCTTTTTACTTCGAAATCAGGTTGCCTCTCTATATGGTACAAACTCAGAGTTTATCGCTCTAACTTCCATCTTCTTAACTTATAGCCTATTCTTTCAACTAGCAGATACGTTTGCGGCTCCTTTACAGGGTATTCTTCGTGGCTACAAGGATACGACAGTACCATTTTACCTTGGACTAATTGGCTATTGGGGAGTAGCCCTTCCGCTTGGATTATTTTTAGATAATATTTGTAAATTTGGTCCTTATGGCTACTGGATTGGTTTAATCGCCAGCTTGGTTGTCACTGGTATTCTTTATCAAATTCGTTTGAAGCAAGTCGAAAAGAAATCCTAATAAAATGTAATAGTTTTCTTGTTGATATAAGTTCGTGATATCCGAACAATTACTCGCTAAACAGCTTTAGAATTTTGCTAAATCTTATTTTTGTGGTAAACTTCATTAGGAAACGTCAAGAAAGACGTAGCGATGCGAAAGTGCATAGGTAGGTCTAAATAAAGATTATTGCGAGGAAAGCTCTATGCTAAATGATTTTCAAGTTTTTGATTATGAAGATATCCAACTCATCCCAGCAAAATGTGTGGTTAAAAGTCGATCTGAGGCAGATACACGAGTGAAGTTTGGTAATCACACCTTCCGCTTGCCAGTTGTACCGTCTAATATGCAAACGATTATTGATGAGTCGGTTGCGGAAGAGCTTGCTCGAGGTGGGTATTTTTATATTATGCATCGTTTTGATGAAGAAGGGCGCAAGCCATTTGTTAAACGAATGCATGAAAAAGGCTTGATTGCCTCTATTTCGGTTGGTGTTAAAGATTATGAATATGATTTTGTCAGTAGCCTGAAAGGAGATGCACCTGAATATATCACCATTGATATCGCTCATGGGCACTCTGACAGTGTAATTAAAATGATCCAACATATCAAAAAAGAACTGCCTGAGACTTTTGTCATTGCTGGTAATGTTGGTACACCCGAAGCGGTTCGTGAATTGGAAAATGCTGGTGCGGACGCGACAAAAGTAGGGATTGGACCAGGTAAGGTTTGTATTACCAAAGTGAAGACTGGTTTTGGCACAGGCGGTTGGCAATTATCAGCTTTGAGATGGTGTTCTAAGGTTGCCCGCAAGCCGATTATTGCTGATGGTGGGATTCGGACACATGGAGATATTGCCAAGTCTATTCGCTTTGGGGCTAGTATGGTTATGATTGGATCGCTCTTTGCCGGTCATATTGAAAGCCCAGGTGAGACTATTGAAATCGATGGTGATAAATTCAAAGAGTATTATGGTTCTGCGTCTGAGTACCAAAAGGGTGCCTACAAAAATGTTGAAGGCAAAAAAATTCTGCTACCAGCTAAAGGTCATTTACAGGATACTTTGACTGAGATGGAGCAGGATTTGCAAAGTTCGATTTCTTATGCAGGCGGTCGAGATTTGCACAGTTTGACTAGAGTGGATTATGTTATCGTTAAAAATTCTATTTGGAATGGCGATGCACATTAAGGTATAATAAAGAAAAGCTTATTTATCTTGCTAATGATTGGGGCAAGGTCTCTACAAGATGCCAAACATCTAACAATAAGTGAGTCTTACAAGTTTCCTGTTACTTTTGTAACAGGTTACTGTCGTTGTATGAGGACTTGCTTTAAGCAGGTCCTTATTTAGTTTTTTAAAGGAGATATAATGAAAAAATTAGAAGAACGAATCCTCCATGACGGAAATGTTTTAGGGGAAAATATTCTCAAAGTAGATTCTTTCTTGACTCACCAGGTTGATTTTTCTTTAATGAAAGAAATAGGCCGGGTATTTGCTGATAGGTTCCGTGAGTCAGGAATTACAAAGGTCGTGACGATTGAAGCATCTGGAATCGCCCCAGCTGTCTATACTGCTGAGGCGTTAGGAGTTCCAATGATTTTTGCTAAAAAGGCTAAAAATATTACTATGACTGAGGGGATTTTAACAGCTGAAGTATACTCATTCACAAAGCAAGTGACTTCGACGGTTTCGATTGCCGGAAATTCTTGAGTCCTTCGGATAAGGTATTAGTGATTGATGATTTTTTAGCCAATGGACAGGCGGCTAAAGGTTTGGTTGAAATCATTCGCCAAGCAGGAGCGAGTGTTGAAGCTATTGGAATTGTCATCGAAAAGTCTTTTCAATCTGGAAGAAAATTATTGGAAGATGATGGACAAAGAGTAGTTTCTCTAGCTCGGATTGAAAAGTTTGAAAATGGAAAAGTTGTATTTGGAAAGGCAGATGCATAAGATGGAGTACAAAGAAGAAAAACATTCGCAAGCAGCCGTTCTTGGCTTGCAGCACTTATTGGCTATGTATTCGGGATCGATTTTGGTTCCAATCATGATTGCTGGAGCTTTAGGATATTCTGCTGAACAACTGACTTATTTAATTTCGACAGATATCTTTATGTGTGGGGTGGCAACCTTTCTCCAGTTGCAGTTAAATAAATACTTTGGTATTGGTTTACCTGTCGTTTTGGGAGTAGCCTTCCAGTCTGTTGCGCCTTTAATTATGATTGGACAAAGTCACGGAAGTGGTGCCATGTTTGGTGCCCTCATTGTGTCAGGTATCTATGTCGTTTTGATTTCAGGTGTTTTCTCTAAGGTTGCTGATCTTTTCCCGTCAGTTGTGACAGGGTCTGTCATTACAACTATCGGATTGACTCTCATTCCAGTTGCGATTGGTAATATGGGAAATAATGTTGAGAAACCAACTGCTCAAAGTTTAATCTTAGCAGCTGTTACTGTCCTGATCATTTTACTGATTAATATCTTTACTAAAGGCTTTGTCAAATCTATTTCAATTTTGATTGGTCTGGTTATTGGGACTTTTATTGCAGGTTGTATGGGGCTAGTAGATCTTACTCCTGTTTCTCAGGCTCCAATTGTTCATATTCCTACACCTTTCTACTTTGGTGCTCCCAAGTTTGAATTTTCTTCGATTGCCATGATGTGTATTATTGCTACAGTTTCTATGGTAGAGTCAACAGGAGTCTATTTGGCCTTGTCTGATCTTACCAAAGATCCGATTGATAGCAAACGTCTACGTAATGGTTACAGGGCTGAGGGTTTGGCAGTCTTGCTTGGAGGTATCTTCAATACCTTCCCTTATACAGGTTTTTCTCAAAATGTTGGTTTGGTTAAGTTGTCTGGAATTAAGACTCGTCTGCCAATCTACTATGCAGCAGGGTTCCTAGTTCTCTTGGGACTTGTACCAAAATTTGGTGCTTTAGCTCAAATTATTCCTAATCCTGTTTTGGGTGGGGCGATGCTAGTCATGTTTGGCTTTGTTTCAATTCAAGGGATGCAAATCTTGGCTCGTGTTGATTTCGAACACAACGAACACAATTTCTTAATCGCAGCAGTTTCTATTTCGGCTGGGGTTGGTTTAAACGGAAGTAGCCTTTTTAACAGTCTGCCTTCTAGTTTACAGATGTTCTTTTCAAATGGCATTGTCATGGCCAGTCTGATAGCAATTATTTTAAATGCTGTTTTAAATCGAAAAAATAAATAAAAGGCTGTTTTTGAACTGCACTCCAAAAATTAGATTTCTACTGTCTAACTTTTGGAGTCAGTACATTTATGGCCTTTTTCAAATAAAAAAACCGCTTGGCTAGCGGTTATAGATTATTTTGTACGCATTTCCCCTTGTGGGAAGTAGGTTCCTTCAGGCATATCGTTAATGATGACATGGACTGCAGATTGAGGAGCGCCAGTATTTCTGACAACGGCTTCAGTTACTTCCTTGGCAAGAGCTTTTTTCTGCTCCAGAGTACGACCTTCAAATAAATCAATTCTAACAAATGGCATTAGATTGCCTCCTTTATTTTCTTAACATTATTTTATCACAATTTAGGTTTTAATGCTTGTCCAATTATGGTACAATTAAATGGATTAACTTATAGAATGGAAGAAGAAAAAGTTAGAGATTATGGCTCAATTATATTATAAATACGGCACAATGAACTCAGGAAAGACTATTGAGATCTTAAAAGTTGCTCATAACTACGAGGAACAGGGCAAGGGTGTTGTGATTATGACCAGCGCGGTTGACACTCGAGACGGTGTTGGGTATGTATCAAGCCGAATTGGTATGAAACGCCAGGCAATGGCAATTGAAGATGATACAGATATTTTGGGCTATATCAAAAATTTACCAGAAAAACCTTACTGTATTTTAATCGATGAGGCTCAATTCTTGAAACGCCATCATGTCTATGATTTGGCTAGAGTGGTGGATGAGCTAGATGTTCCTGTTATGGCCTTTGGCCTAAAAAATGATTTTCGCAATGAACTTTTTGAAGGTTCCAAGCACCTCTTGCTCTTGGCTGATAAAATAGAGGAAATCAAGACTATCTGCCAATACTGTTCACGAAAAGCAACTATGGTTTTGCGAACAGATCATGGAAAACCAGTATATGACGGGGAACAGATTCAAATTGGTGGTAATGAAACTTATATCCCAGTCTGTCGCAAGCATTATTTTAAGCCAGACATTAATAATTGAATGATTGAAATAAAGGAGATGATAAAAAATCTATGAATATCTATGAACAGTTACAGGCGGTTGAAGATCGCTACGAAGAGTTAGGAGAGTTATTGAGTGACCCAGATGTGGTTTCTGATACCAAGCGTTTTATGGAGCTTTCAAAAGAAGAAGCTTCCACTCGTGACACGGTGACAGCTTACCGCGAATACAAGCAAGTCCTTCAAAACATCGTCGACGCTGAAGAAATGATCAAAGAATCTGGTGGTGATGCGGACTTGGAGGAAATGGCCAAGCAAGAACTAAAAGATGCCAAGGGTGAAAAAGAAGAATACGAAGAAAAACTAAAAATTCTTCTTTTACCCAAAGATCCAAATGATGATAAAAACATTATCCTTGAAATTCGTGGTGCAGCGGGAGGAGACGAAGCGCAGTTATTTGCTGGCGACCTCTTGCAGATGTATCAAAAATACGCTGAAAGCCAAGGCTGGCGCTTCGAAGTCATGGAGGCCTCTTATAATGGTGTAGGTGGAATCAAGGAAGTAGTCGCTATGGTCTCAGGTCAGTCGGTCTACTCAAAGCTTAAATATGAATCGGGAGCTCATCGAGTACAGCGGGTTCCAGTGACCGAAAGCCAAGGTCGCGTTCATACTTCTACGGCAACTGTCTTGGTTATGCCAGAAATTGAAGAAGTAGAATACGACATTGATCCTAAAGATCTGCGCGTTGACATCTACCATGCCTCAGGTGCTGGTGGACAGAATGTCAATAAGGTTGCGACTGCGGTTCGTATTGTCCACTGCCGACCAACATCAAAGTTGAAATGCAGGAAGAGCGGACCCAGCAGAAGAACAGAGATAAGGCGATGAAAATCATCCGAGCTCGTGTGGCAGACCACTTTGCTCAAATTGCTCAAGATGAGCAGGATGCAGAACGCAAGTCTACAATTGGTACCGGTGATCGCTCAGAGCGGATTCGCACCTATAATTTCCCGCAAAACCGAGTAACAGACCACCGTATCGGACTGACCTTGCAAAAACTGGACACGATTTTAGCTGGTAAACTGGATGAAGTCGTTGATGCTTTGGTTCTCTATGACCAAACGCAAAAACTAGAAGAGTTGAATAAGTAATGACATTGGCTCAATATTTGGCTGAGCTAGAGCAGGAGCTGGTAGCAGCGGGAGAAGAAGCAGAAAGCCTGTCTTTCGTTTATCGGGCTCTCAATCAGCTTTCCTTTACTGACTTTGTTCTCAAACTTCGGGCAGAAGTCAGTCAAGAAGATCGTGAGCAGCTAAAAGCAATTCAAGAGCAGCTACTTGCTCACAAACCTGCCCAATATATTATTGGCAGCAGTGACTTTCACAGTCTGAATCTCAAAGTTGATGAGCGGGTGTTGATTCCAAGGCCTGAGACGGAGGAGCTGGTGGAGCTGATTTTGTCAGAAAATCCCGAAACACCTCTATCTGTCTTGGATATTGGAACAGGTAGCGGAGCCATTGCTCTTGCACTAGCAAACAGCCGTCCAGACTGGAAGATTACTGCTTCTGATCTGTCAAAAGATGCTCTTTCCTTGGCAGCAGAAAATGCTCAGTTTTGCGGACTCAACCTCACTCTTGTCCAATCTGATTGCTTGGATGCAATACAAGGAAAATTTGACATTATCGCCTCCAATCCGCCTTATATTTCAGAAGAAGATAAGGATGAAGTCGGACTTAATGTTTGACCTCAGAGCCTCACATGGCTCTCTTTGCGGAGGAAGATGGCTATGAGGTCTACCGGAAAATAGCCGAGCAGGCAGGAGACTATCTGACAGAAAAAGGAAAAATCTATCTGGAGATTGGCTACAAGCAAGGAGACGGTGTCGTGGATTTATTGAAACAATTCTTCCCACAAAAACGAATCCGAGTTCTGAAAGATCAATTTGGCAAAGATAGAATGGTGGCGATGGACAATGGATAAAATAGAAAAGACTCTGGCAGCAGGCGGAGCAGTTGTCCTGCCAACAGAAACTGTTTATGGCCTCTTTGCACAGGCATTGAATGAAGAGGCGGTTGAGCGAGTCTATGAGTTAAAGCGAAGACCTCGCGACAAGGCTCTTAATCTTAATGTGGCTAGCTTAGAAGAGATTTATGCCTTTTCTAAGAATCAGCCCACTTATCTAGATCAACTCTACCAAGCCTTTCTGCCTGGGCCATTGACAATTATTCTCCAAGCCAATGACCAAGTGCCGACTTGGATAAACTCAGGTATGGATACTGTTGGCTTTCGGATTCCTAAACATCCGGTTACACTGGACTTGATTCGCAAGTACGGTCCCTTGATTGGTCCATCCGCCAATCTTTCTGGAAAGTTAGTGGAACTTCTTTTCAGCAGATTGTGATGGATTTTCAAGAGCAAGTCTCGGGAGTAGAAGATGATGCTGCTTTGACAGGTCAGGATTCAACCATCCTGGACTTATCTGGAGAAAAGGCTCATATTTTACGCCAGGGAGCGATTACTCGCGAGGATATCCTCGCCCAAGTAAATGGTATAAAATTTTAACTTTTAGGACCTTGGGTCCTATTTTCGCAAAAGAAGGGAGACACCTTATGATTTTTGACCAAGAAGACTACAAAGCATTTGACCCAGAGATTTGGGAAGCAGTTGCAAAAGAAGAAGAACGTCAGCAACATAATATTGAGCTGATTGCTTCAGAAAATGTCGTTTCTAAAGCTGTCATGGCTGCTCAAGGTTCTATTTTGACCAATAAGTATGCTGAAGGTTACCCAGGTCGCCGTTACTATGGTGGTACAGATGTAGTGGATGTGATTGAGAGCCTTGCAATTGAACGTGCCAAGGAAATCTTTGGTGCTAAGTTTGCCAATGTGCAACCTCACTCAGGTAGTCAGGCTAATTGTGCAGCTTATATGGCTTTGATTGAGCCAGGTGATACTGTTATGGGTATGGATTTGTCTGCGGGTGGCCACTTGACTCACGGTGCATCAGTCAGCTTCTCTGGACAAACTTATAATTTTGTATCCTATAGCGTTGACCCAGAAACTGAATTGCTGGACTTTGATGCTATTCTCCAGCAGGCCAAAGAAGTTCAGCCTAAGCTGATTGTGGCGGGAGCTTCAGCCTATTCTCACATCATTGACTTCTCAAAATTCCGTGAAATTGCTGATGCAGTCGGTGCCAAGCTTATGGTAGATATGGCTCACATCGCTGGTTTGGTTGCTGCAGGCCTCCATCCTAGCCCTGTGCCTTATGCAGATATCACAACCACAACGACCCATAAGACCTTGCGAGGACCTCGCGGTGGCTTGATTTGACAAATGATGAAGACCTGGCTAAGAAAATCAATTCAGCTATCTTCCCAGGCATTCAGGGCGGACCGTTGGAGCATGTCATTGCGGCCAAGGCTGTGGCTTTTAAAGAAGTGCTTGATCCAGCTTTCAAGGTTTATGCTCAACAAATTTTAGATAATGCCCAAGCTATGGCGCAAGTCTTCCGTCAGCATGACAAGTTCCGTGTGATTTCTGATGGTACTGAAAATCACCTTTTCTTAGTGGATGTCACTAAGGTTGTAGAAAATGGGAAAGTCGCTCAAAATCTTTTGGATGAAGTCAATATTACCCTTAATAAAAACTCCATCCCATACGAAACTTTGTCACCATTTAAGACTAGCGGAATTCGTATCGGTACAGCAGCTATTGCAGCTCGAGGATTTGGCGTAACAGAAAGTATCAAGGTTGCAGAACTCATCATCAAAGCTCTGGAAAATGCAGAGAACGAAGCGGTGCTGAACCAAGTGCGGGCAGAAGTTCGCGAATTGACGGACGCTTTTCCACTTTATGAGGGCTTGAACTAAGATGGATATTTACGTAAAAAAAGCGATTATTCATCAATTCAGCCCAGCTGATACCGAACTGCTACTGGCGGATAAATTACTCAACATCACTCCCAAGATTGAAGAATACCTGCGCAAGAAGATTGAGCGGGTCTATTCTGACGATGCTAAAACAGGTGTTTTCGATCCAGAAAACATCTTTTTAGCCCAGATTTCAGATGACTTATTGGAAACATCAGTAACAGTCGCTAAGCTCTGGCAGGAGGAGTTTTCTGTCAGTGAAAACCAGAAAACTAACGATCTGATTTTTGTCCAGTTTGACAAAGAAGGTGTGGAGCACTTCGCTTTTATGCGGATTGCTCTGCGGGAAACTCTGACTCACTTAGGTGGCGAGGTGGACAATCCTATCAAGCTGACGCAGAATAATCTGCCTGGCTTTGGTACGGGTGCGGACGAGGCTTTGGTCATCAATCTCAAATCTCGCAAGTACCATCTGATTGAAAAACGCATCAAGTACAACGGTGCTTTTCTCAATTATATGTCAGATAATCTCTTGCAGGTCAATCCGACAATCTCAGCCAAGAAATCAATCAAAGCGCTTGAGAAGACGGCTCAGAAGGTTGCTGAAAGCTTTAATAAAGACGATTTCCAGTTCCAGTCTAAGGTTAAATCCAGTATTTTCAAAAATCTGGAAGAAAATGACGAACTGTCACCTGAAAAATTGGCTGACGATCTTTTTGATAACAATCTAACAGCTCGCCTTAGTTTTATTGACCAAGTCAAGGAAGCTATTCCTGAGCCAGTCAAGTTTGATGAGATTGACAGTAGTCGCCAGAAGAAAAAGTTTGAAAATCAAAAACTCTCCCTTTCAAATGGAATTGAGCTCATCGTTCCAAATAATATCTATCAGGACGCAGAGTCAGTAGAATTTATCCAGAACGATAATGGCACCTATTCTATTTTGATTAAGAACATCGAGGATATCCAAAATAAATAATGTTTAAATTTCTAAGAAGACTGATTCTAGTCCTTTTTGTGCTATTTGCTGGCTACAAGATTTATCAGATTCATCATGATGTCAAGCAGGTTATGAAATATCAGACTTTAGTCAGAGAGGTGCTGGACGAGCATGACACGGCGGCCAATGAAGAATTGGTGCTGGCCATGATTTATACAGAGACCAAGGGAAAAGACACAGATGTCATGCAGTCCAGTGAAAGCGCGACTGGTCAGACTGATGCTATTAGAGACAACAAAGAAAGTATTCGTCAGGGCGTCCAGACCTTATCTGATAACCTGGAGTTGGCTAGCAAGAAAAAAGTAGATGTTTGGACAGCAGTACAAGCCTATAATTTCGGTCAAGCCTATATCGACTACGTAGCTAAAAACGGTGGCGAGAATACACTGGAGCTGGCCAAAAAGTATTCCAAAGAAGTAGTAGCACCAAGCTTAGGAAATGTAACCGGCAAGACCTATGGCTACTATAACTTGATTTCAATTTTCCACGGCCCAGAGCTCTATATCAATGGAGGAAATTATTATTATTCCCGTCAGGTCAAGATGAATATGCACATCATGCGACTCTTAAAATGGTTTTAGAAAGAAGCAATCAAGCTTCTTTCTTTTTATTGGTATAAATCAGCAATTCATTTGCTTGTAACCATCATTGATACATGATATAATTTTGTACAAAATTAAGATGGAGGATTCATATGAAAAAGAAATATTCCGTTCTCCTTTGTTAGTCATCTTTATTATTTTTTCATCATTGTTTTTTCTGAAAAATAGCAATACAAAACTTAGATCAAATGAGTTTGTCCAATCTACCACCCCAACCTTATTCTTTCACGGTTATGGTTCCAGCGCCAATGCTGAAAGGCATATGACGGAATCAGCTAAAAAGGCTGGTGTAACAGAAACAATTATTCAAGCGAACGTTGACAGAAAGGGGCAGGTCACTTTAAGAGGCCGTATTCCCAAAGGTGCAATCAATCCAATTATCATGGTTCAATATGAGGACAATAGAAATCCTGACTATTTACAAGATGCTGCATATGCTAAAGCAGTAGTCGAAAAACTTAAGCAAGCTTATGGATTTCAAGAAATGAAGATGGTGGGGCATTCTATGGGGAATATGTCCATTCTTTATTATCTTTTAGAATATGGAAGCGAAGAAAATCTACCCAAATTGATTAAGCAGGTTAATTTGGCGAATCATGTAGCTGGTCTAGAGAATTGGAACCTTCCATCAAACTTGACCTTAGATCCTCAAACAGGACAGCCTTCTGCAATGAATGAACAATATCAAAAACTTACTGGATTAAGAGAGGTTTTTCCTGATAAACAAATAGATGTTCTGAATATCTATGGTGATATTGGTGGAAATACAGATGGATCAGTCCTAAACATTTCATCAAAAGCGCTAAAATATTTGCTAATCAATCATGCTAAATCCTATAAGGAAGTCAAAATATCAGGGCATGGAGGCCAGCATAGCAGATTGCACGAGAACTCTGAAGTAGACCAGCTTTTAATAGACTTCTTGTGGAGAAAATGAGAGAATTTTAGCTCCAAATAGTTTTCTTGCTAAAGGAATAAGATAAAAGCACAGAAAGTTTAACACTAAAAATGAGTCTTTAAGGACTCTTTTTATATTTTCTTTATGCAAACCTTTTCCTCTTGAAAAAAATCTGATATAATGGGGTGGAATAAAAGAATCAGAGGAGAGGACAATGTCTAAAAAAATCATTGGTATTGACCTTGGTGGTACCTCCATCAAATTTGCAATTTTAACTCAAGAAGGACAAATTCAAGAAAAATGGTCTATAAAAACAAATATTTTAGATGAAGGAAGCCATATCGTTGATGATATGATTGAATCTGTTCTTCATCGTTTGGACTTGCTTCAGCTAACAGCAGATCATTTCTTGGGAATCGGAATGGGTTCCCCTGGAGTAGTAGATCGTGAAAAAGGTACTGTTATTGGTGCTTATAACCTAAACTGGAAAACCTTGCAACCCGTAAAAGAAAAAATTGAAAAAGCTACTGGAATTCCATTCTTTATCGACAATGATGCAAATGTCGCAGCGTTAGGTGAACGCTGGATGGGAGCTGGAGAAAACCAACCTGATGTTGTTTTTATGACCTTAGGAACCGGTGTAGGTGGCGGTATTGTTGCTGAAGGCAAACTTCTCCATGGAGTTGCAGGTGCAGCAGGAGAGCTTGGGCATATTACTGTTGATTTTGATCAGCCGATTCCATGTACTTGCGGAAAGAAGGGCTGTTTGGAAACTGTTGCGTCTGCAACGGGTATTGTCAACTTAACTCGTCGTTATGCTGATGAGTACGCTGGTGAGGCTGAATTAAAGAAACTCATCGATAATGGAGAAGACGTCACAGCTAAACAGTCTTTGATTTAGCGAAAGAAGAGGACGAGTTGGCCCTCATTGTTTACCGAAACTTTTCACGTTACCTAGGAATTGCTTGCGCTAATATTGGATCAATCCTTAATCCATCTACGATTGTTATCGGTGGCGGTGTATCAGCTGCTGGGCCTTTCTTGTTAGAGGGAATTCAAAAAGTTTATGACGAAAATACATTCCCTCAGGTTCGTACATCAACAAAATTAGCTTTGGCAACTCTAGGAAATGATGCTGGTGTTATTGGTGCAGCATCCTTGGTTCTTCAATAATTTTAAAATCCATTTTTATTCTCCTGCAGACTCTGTGGGAGAGTTTTTATGGGAAGTTTGTTATACTAGAAGTTGTATACTGTTGAAGGAGATCTAATGACAAAAGCTGATACGATTTTTAAAGAAAACATTAGAAAAATTCTAGAAGAGGGAGTATTCTCTGAAAATGCTCGTCCACGATACAAGGATGGAAATGTGGCTAACTCCAAATACATCACTGGTTCTTTTGCTGAGTACGATTTGAGCAAAGGAGAATTCCCGATCACGACTCTGCGCCCTATTGCCATTAAGTCTGCCATCAAGGAAGTACTCTGGATTTATCAAGACCAGTCTAATAGTCTGGAATTGCTCAACGATAAGTACAATGTTCACTATTGGAATGACTGGGAAGTTGGCGATACGGGTACCATTGGTCAGCGTTACGGAGCGGTTGTTAAGAAGCATGATATTATCAATAAAATTCTCCAACAACTAGCAGCTAATCCATGGAATCGTCGCAACATCATTTCTCTATGGGATTATGAAGCTTTTGAAGAAACAGAAGGCTTGCTTCCATGCGCTTTTCAAACTATGTTTGACGTTCGGCGTGTAGATGGAGACATTTATCTGGATGCGACTTTAACACAACGTTCCAATGATATGCTAGTTGCTCACCATATTAATGCTATGCAGTATGTGGCTTTACAGATGATGATTGCCAAGCATTTTGGCTGGAAGGTAGGCAAGTTCTTTTATTTTATCAATAACTTGCACATCTATGACAATCAATTCGAGCAGGCGGAGGAGCTGTTGCGTCGAGAACCTAGCGACTGTCAGCCACGGCTCGTTTTAAATGTGCCTGACGGGACCAATTTCTTCGATATTAAAGCAGAAGATTTTGAGCTATTAGACTATGATCCGGTTAAACCTCAGCTCAAATTTGATTTAGCAATTTAATTTCAATAATTCCTACCGAAGTTTTTCGGTGGGATTTTTCTTTCGTAGCAGATAATTGCAGGAAAGATATAAAGTGGTATAATGACAATAGATATAACTATTGCAAACGCTTACCTTTGGAGGTGCTAATATGATAGCTGGTTTTTTAAAGATGCATAGGCCAAAACAATCTTGGGGTCTTGCATTATCTATCGCTTTGCTTGCAATTCTTGTCTTATTCTTCCAAGTAGCAGAAGTCAAAGCTGATGATCAAGTTCGCTTAAATCATTGGAGAGTAGAGAAGAGAGAGCAATCTTCAGTTGAAGTGCTTGATGGTTCAAAACAGATTGAATCTCGAAATCACAAGAAGACTTTAAGAGAGAAACGGCAATCTCTTGCTCTTCACTGCCATGGAAAGGGGCCTAAAAATAAGCAAAATCAAACAAGTGGTGAAGAGACTGCTACAGAGGAAAAGTCAAAAAAGAGAGATGCTTGTGATGTAGATCCTAATACTGATAATACGGAGGCAGAGACTGCTTCTGTTGAACATAAAAAATCAGATTCTACAGTATTATATATTTCTGCATTTGGAGTTTTAGCTCTTTTGGTAGTTTATATTCTATTCATGAAGGCTAAAAAAAATAAATCTTAAATCCAAAGTTTAATTCGATAACCTCAATGGTTATCGAATTTTTATCTGTTTTCAGTTGGAAATAAATGAAGAGAAGTAGTAGTCCAATCAAGTCTTTTTTTATATTTTTTGATAGAATAGAAATATCAATTAAAAGGATTATGAAATGACTAAAAAGATTGCGGCGATTTGGGCACAAGATCAAAATGGACTGATTGGAAAAAATCAATCCCTACCTTGGCATTTACCAGCAGAGTTAAAGCATTTTAAAGAAATTACTTCCGGTCATGCTATATTAATGGGAAGAGTGACTTTCGATGGTATGGATCAGCGTGTTTTACCAAACCGGACAAGTCTTATTCTGACTAAGGATCCGAATTATACTGTTGAAAATGAATCTGTCTTAATTTTTCATGACTTGCCTTCTGTTTTAAAATGGTATCAGGAACAGGAAAAAAATCTTTATATCATTGGCGGTGGTCAAATTTTTTCCTTATTTCAGCATTATTTAGACGAAATTATTAAAACTGAAATTCATGCTAGTTTTGAGGGTGATACTTATTTTCCAAAAGATTTTGACTTAACAGCATTTAGAGAAGTCAATAGCCAATTTCATCCTAAAGATGACAAGAATTTGTATGATTTTACCGTGAAAGTTCTAGAAAGAAAGGGTTCATAAAAAGTGGAAAGAAGTGTTTTTGGGGTTTTTACGGCCTTTTTGTGCGCCATTTGCCTTGTTTGTTCCGTACAAACTTTTAGAAAAAGGCGGTATGGTTTGTCCATTTTATTTTTGCTTAATGCCTTTACAAATTTAGTGAATAGTATTCACGCTTTTTATATGACTTTATTTTAATTTGACGAATATATATTAAAGGGAGACTAGTATTATGCCTACCAATCGTAATGAAGAGATGATGGTATATTGTTCATTCTGTGGGAAGAACCAAGATGAAGTTCAAAAGATTATTGCGGGTAATAACGCTTTTATTTGTAATGAGTGTGTAGAATTAGCACAAGAAATTATCCGTGAAGAATTAGCCGAAGAAGTCTTAGCTGACTTGTCAGAGGTTCCAAAACCTCAAGAATTATTGCATATTCTAAACCATTATGTCATCGGCCAAGAGCGTGCTAAAAGAGCGCTAGCTGTAGCGGTATATAATCACTACAAGCGCATTAATTTTCACGATAGTCGTGAAGAAGATGATGTTGAATTGCAAAAATCAAATATCTTAATGATTGGTCCAACGGGTTCTGGAAAAACTTTTCTTGCTCAAACCTTGGCTAGAAGTTTAAATGTGCCTTTTGCGATTGCTGATGCGACAGCATTAACAGAGGCTGGTTATGTCGGAGAAGATGTAGAAAATATTCTTTTAAAACTTTTACAGGCGGCTGACTTCAATATTGAACGTGCAGAACGCGGAATTATCTACGTTGATGAGATTGATAAGATCGCTAAAAAAAGTGAAAATGTTTCTATCACGCGCGATGTATCAGGTGAAGGAGTACAGCAAGCTCTCTTAAAAATTATTGAAGGTACTGTAGCAAGTGTTCCGCCTCAAGGAGGTCGCAAGCATCCGCAGCAAGAAATGATTCAAGTTGATACCAGGAATATTCTTTTCATCGTTGGTGGTGCCTTTGATGGAATTGAAGAAATTGTTAAACAACGTTTGGGCGAGAAAATTATTGGTTTTGGTCAAAATAACAAAGCTATCGATGAAAACGAGTCCTACATGCAGGCTATTATTGCCGAAGATATTCAAAAATTTGGAATTATCCCTGAATTAATTGGTCGTTTGCCTGTTTTTGCTGCTCTGGAACAACTGACTGTAGATGACTTAGTTCGTATTCTTCGTGAGCCAAAGAATGCTTTGGTTAAACAATACCAGGCTCTCTTGTCTTATGATGATGTTAAACTAGAGTTTGATGATGATGCTTTACAGGAAATCGCGAACAAGGCCATCGAGCGCAAAACTGGGGCTCGCGGTCTACGTTCTATCATAGAAGAAACCATGATGGATGTTATGTTTGAAGTTCCAAGTAAAGAAAATGTGAAACTTGTCCGAATTACTAAAGAAGCTGTTGATGGTACGGATAAGCCAATTTTAGAGACTGCTTGAGGTCAGAACATGGAAATTAACACACATAATGCAGAAATTTTGCTGAGTGCGGCTAATAAATCTCACTATCCTCAAGATGATATTCCGGAAATTGCTCTTGCTGGGCGTTCTAATGTTGGTAAATCAAGTTTTATTAACACGATGCTTAATCGTAAAAATTTAGCGCGTACATCTGGGAAACCTGGGAAAACTCAATTGTTAAACTTCTTCAATATTGATGATAAACTTCGGTTTGTTGATGTTCCTGGCTATGGTTATGCTAAAGTTTCAAAGACTGAACGTGCTAAATGGGGAAGAATGATTGAAGAATACTTGACCAGCAGGGGGAATCTGCGAGCTGTTGTTAGTTTAGTGGATTTGCGTCATGATCCAAGTGCGGATGATGTTCAAATGTATGAATTTTTGAAGTATTATGAAATCCCTGTGATTCTTGTAGCAACAAAAGCAGATAAGATTCCTCGCGGGAAATGGAACAAGCATGAATCAGCTATCAAGAAAAAACTAAATTTTGATCCAGCTGATGCATTTATTCTCTTTTCATCAGTAGATAAAACTGGTATAGATGCATCTTGGGATGCAATCTTAGAAAAAGTTAATAAATAACAAAAAAACAGAAGAAAACTTCTGTTTTTTTACTAAGAAAAAGTAAAACTGTCACGAAATTGTAATCAATTCGCATTTTATGTCATTATTTATTATGCTACAATTATTGTAGTATTTTTTAGGAGTTAAGACTATGAAGAAGAAAATGAGTGCACTTTTAGCAGTGATGACAGTATTTATGTCTGCTATTATGATTAGTGCTTTACTAGCAAACAATACAAAGTCAGTCGATGCTAACGAAGAACAAACAGTTCAATACTATAATCCAACTGAAGTATTTATTTCTCAGATAGCTGAATCAGCTCGTCAATTAGGTCAGGAGAATGATTTATACGCTTCTGTAATGATTGCCCAAGCTATTCTTGAAAGTAATTCAGGTCGCTCAGGCTTAGCTTCAGCGCCTCACTATAACCTCTTTGGTGTAAAAGGTCACTACGGTGGCCAGTCTGCTACAATGCTTACTTGGGAAGATGATGGTCAAGGTAATGCATATAATATTGATGCAGAATTCCGTTCTTACCCAAGTTATTATGAATCATTACAAGATTATGTAGCAATTCTTCGCCAAGGTTATTATGCGAATGCATGGAAGAGTAACACAACTAGCTATCAAGATGCAACAGCGGCTTTAACTGGTGTTTATGCGACAGATTCAAGTTATAATGCAAAATTAAATTATATTATTGAAAAGTATAACTTGACTCAATATGATACTCCCAGTTATCAACAAGCATACAGTGGCGATCTTGTTTATAATATTTATCGTCAGCAGTATACTAGTCAAGAAATATTGGACGAAGACGTCGCTTGGGCGAATCGTTAAACGAAAAAGTAGGAAAAGAGTTAGGAAAAGATCCTAATTCTTTTTTCTCTTAAAATTTAAGAAAACGATTTCGTAATTCTTCATTTTATGATATAATGATCGTAATATTTTTTAAGGGGAAATTAGTATGGCTGAATCGTCATTTATCACAAAAGTTGCATTTGCTTGTCAGAAGAAAGAGGCCTTATTTGATAGCAGTAAGGCAAAATATGCTGTTCGTTCTATGTATGCTGGGGCTTTCCTAACTTTAAGTACTGCTGCAGGAGCGATTGCTGCAGACGTTATTAACAAGATAGTACCAGGCTCTGGGCGTCTCCTGTTTCCGTTCATATTTGCTTGGGGATTGGTATATATTCTCTTCTTAAACGCTGAGTTAACAACATCAAACATGATGTACTTGACTGCAGGAACTTTTTTGAAAAAAATCAAGTTTTCTAAAGCCTTGCTGATTTTACTGTACTGTACTTTCTTTAATCTTGTTGGAGCGGCAATTATTGGTTGGATTTTCAACCAAACAGTAGCTTATGCTGGATTGACACCGGATGGCTTTGTTGGGACAGTTGTTGCAAACAAGCTTAGCCGAGGTAATAGTGTAGTTTTATTTGAAGCTATTGCGGCTAACATTTTTGTAAATGTTGCTATTTTATCATTCGTATTGATTAAGAGTTCTACAGCAAAAATGTGGATCGTCATTTCAGCTATATATATGTTCGTGTTTTTGACTAACGAACACTTGGCTGCAAACTTTGCCTCTTTCTCATTGATTGCCTTTAATAAGATTGCCAGTCAGGTCCAAGGATTTGATGTTTTCAATATTTTAAGGCATTTCAGCATTACATTTATTGGTAATGTAATTGGTGGTGGTCTGTTGATTGGTCTTCCATATGCTTGGATGAACAAAGACGAAGAAACGTACGTTGATTAGATATAATTAAAAAAAGTTCAGGAAAACCTGACTTTTTTTCTTTTTTTGTGTTATAATAGATAAAATTTATTGGAAATAGAAAGTTTTCAGATAATGAACAAATCTTATTTTTTTACCTAGATATGAAAACTCATGAACTTCTTGTCCCATATAGCCAGACAAAACGTAGAGTTCGAGTCTTATTGCCGAAAAATTACTCAGAGGATCTTGAAAAAAGTTATCCTGTTGTTTATTTTCATGATGGACAAAATGTTCTTTATAGTAAAGAGTCTTTCAGCGGTCATTCCTGGAAGATTATTCCAATTATCAAACGCAATCCTGATTTAGAAAAAATGATTGTCGTCGCAATTGATAATGATGGAGTCAATCGAATGAATGAATACTCGGCGTGGAAGTATAAAGAAATGAATATTCCAGGTGTTTCTTTTGGTGGTAAAGGCAGCGAGTATGCTGAGTTCGTTATGGATGTCGTTAAGCCTTTTATTGACGAAAATTATAGAACTAAATCAGATTTCAAACATACGGCTATGATCGGGAGCTCTTTAGGTGGCAATATTACTCAGTTTTTGGGTGTTGAATATGAAGATCAAATTGGTTGTCTCGGTGTTTTTTCATCCGCTAATTGGCTTCATCAAGAAGATTTTGATCGCTATATCAAGCGTCAATCACTTAAACTGAATCAACGGGTCTTTATTTATGTTGGAACCGATGAGGCAGATGATACGGATAAAACCTTGATGGCTGGTAATATAAAACAAGCTTATATTGATTCATCTGTTAAATACTATCGTCAGCTCTTAGTTGCTGGCATAGATATTGACAATCTTGTTTTAAAAATCCAGGCTGGTGCCGAACATAACGAGATTGCTTGGTCAGAACATTTACTTGATTGCCTTCGTTTTTTAAGCGAGCAGTGGTAAATACAGTCTATAGGAAATGATCTCAATGTATCAAAGAAAGGAGTCTATTATGCATATTGAATATTTAAGTCACTGGAGTGGCAATTTAAATCGTGAAATGTATGTAAATCGTTATGGTCATGCAGGACTTCCTGTTCTTGTCTTTGCCTCTTCTGGCGGAAGTCATAATGAATATGCAGATTTTGGCATGATTGAAGCTTGCTCTGGTTTTATTGAAGCTGGTAAAATACAATTTTTTACTTTGAGCAGTGTTGATAGTGAAAGCTGGTTAGCAGATTGGAAGAGCCCGCACGATAGAGCTGAGATGCATCGTGCTTACGAACACTATGTCATCCAAGAAGCTATTCCCTTTATTAAACATAAAACAGGATGGTTTGATCCTATGATGACAACAGGATGTTCAATGGGTGGTTATCATGCTATGAATTTCTTTCTTCAACATCCCGATGTTTTTAATAAAGTAATTGCTCTTAGTGGTGTCTATGATGCACGATATTTTTTAGGTGATTATGGGAACGATGAGGTTGTTTATCAGAACTCTCCAGCTGACTATATTTGGAATCAAAATGATGGCTGGTTTATTGATCGTTATCGACAGGCAGATATTATTGTTTGCACTGGGCATGGAGCTTGGGAAGCGGATGGATTGCCATCATTTTACACTCTGAAAAAAGCCTTTGATTATAAACAGATTCCTGCTTGGTTTGCTGAATGGGGCCACGATGTGGCTCATGACTGGGTCTGGTGGCGTAAGCAAATGCCGTATTTCCTTAACGAACTCAACCTTTAATGGAGGTCATTTATGAATTATATCGTTATTTCCCCTTATTATCCTCAAAATTTTCAACAGTTCACAATTGAATTAGCTAATCAAGGTATAAATGTTTTGGGAATTGGCCAGGAACCGTATGACCAATTAGATCAACCTTTAAAAGATGCTCTGACAGAATATTTCCGAGTTGAAAACCTCGAAAATATAGATGAAGTGAAACGAGCTGTAGCCTTTCTCTTTTATAAACATGGTCCTATTGACCGGATTGAATCTCATAATGAGTATTGGTTGGAGCAGGACGCTCAGCTACGTGAACAATTTAATGTCTTTGGAGCTAAGCCAAAAGATTTGAAGAAAACAAAATTTAAGTCTGAAATGAAAAAACTCTTTAAAAAGGCTGGCGTTCCTGTTGTTCCGGGACAAGTCGTTAAGACTCTTTCAGGAGTTGACTTAGCTGTTAATAAACTTGGTTTACCCTTGATAGCTAAACCAGATAATGGAGTAGGAGCAGCAGCGACTTTTAAATTGGAGACGAAAGACGACGTAGAACATTTCAAATCAGAATGGGATCAAGAAACAGTTTATTTCTTTGAAAAGTTTGTTCAGTCAGGTGAGATTTGTACTTTTGATGGTTTGGTAGATAAGGATGGTCAAATTGTCTTTTCAACTACTTTTGACTATGCCCATACACCTCTGGATTTGATGATCTATAAAATGGATAATTCATACTATGTTCTCAAGGATATGGATCCCAAGCTCCGTGCTTACGGAGAAGCGATTGTTAAAACCTTTGGTATGAAAGAACGTTTTTTCCATATTGAGTTCTTCCGTGATGGGGATGATTATGTAGCTATTGAATACAATAACCGTCCTGCGGGTGGTTTTACCATTGATGTCTACAATTATGCTCATTCTATTGATCTTTACAAAGGCTATGCATCGATTGTAGCAGGAGAGCCTTTCCCAGCTACACACATGGAACCACAGTTCTGTCTAGCTACTTCACGTCGTGCTTCAACTAATTATGCATATGCTGAAGCAGATTTGCTGGAAATATAGAGATAACTTCAAGGTGAAAAAAGATATGCCAGCTGCTTTTGCAGAGCTACAAGGAGACTATCTTTATATGTTGACCACTCCTAGTCGTGATCAAATGGAGCAAATGATTGAAGATTTCGCCAAAAAAGCAGACTAAGCTAAATCATTCATTTCTATTATTTAACAGTTTAAAAAAGCTAAAAACTAATCTAGCATAAAAAGATTGTGAAATTTTTGTTTAAAGTTCTAAAACCGGTCTATTCAATGGATAGACTGGTTTTTCTTTGTGAAATGACAAAAAGCATAAACTTTGACAGGGTTTTCATAATTGTTTAAAATATAATAGTAAATTGTAGCTTAGAAAGGCAATAATATGGCAACTTTAGACAAATCTCTCCTATTAGAGATGTTCCGTAAGATGGAAGAAATCCGTCGCATGGACTTGAAAATTGCACAACTAGTAAAAAAAGGAAAAGTTCCCGGTATGACTCATTTTTCTGTCGGGGAAGAAGCGGCTAATGTTGGAGCCATGCTGGCTTTAAATGCAGATGACCTGATCACATCCAATCACCGTGGGCACGGACAAGCTATTGCCAAAGGGATCGACCTCAATGGAATGATGGCTGAAATCCTTGGGAAGTACACTGGAACTTGTAAAGGAAAAGGTGGGTCTATGCACATCGCTGACCTTGATGCAGGTAACCTTGGTGCCAATGGTATCGTCGGAGGCGGCATGGGAATTGCAGTTGGGGCAGCGTTGACTCAGCAAATGCAGAAGACTGGTAAGATTGTAGTCTGCTTCTTTGGAGATGGTGCGACCAATGAAGGTGTCTTCCACGAAGCGGTGAACATGGCCTCTATCTGGAAACTCCCAGTTATTTTCTACTGCATTAACAATGGTTATGGAATCTCTGCGGATATCAAGAAAATGACCAATGTGGAGCATATCCATCACCGTAGTACTGCTTACGGAATCCCAGGAATGTTTATCGAAGATGGCAACAATGTTATTGATGTCTATGAAGGATTTAAGAAAGCTGTTGACCATGTTCGTGGTGGCAATGGTCCAGTCTTGATTGAAAGTGTAACTTACCGCTGGCTTGGTCACTCATCATCTGACCCTGGTAAATATCGTACCCGTGAAGAAGTGGAATTGTGGAAACAGAAAGACCCAATCGAAAACCTTCGCAAGTACCTCATTGAAAATAATATTGCAAGTGCCGAAGAATTGGAAGAAATCCAAGCGCAAGTCAAGGGAGCGATAGAAGCTTCTGTTAAATTTGCGGAAGAAAGTCCATTCCCACCGCTTGAATCAGCCTTTGAAGATATTTACGCAGACTAAGGAGAAAGAGATAAATGGAAACAAAAACAATGTCCTTCCGTGATACCATTATCCTTGCTATGTCTGAGGAAATGCGTCGCGATGAAAATGTGCTATTGATGGGAGAAGACGTCGGTGTCTTCGGAGGAGACTTCGGAACTTCTGTTGGAATGCTTGAAGAATTTGGTCCAGAACGTGTTCGTGACTGTCCGATTTCTGAAGCTGCCATCTCGGGAGCAGCAGCAGGAGCAGCCATGACAGGACTTCGTCCAATTGTCGATATGACCTTCATGGACTTCTCTGTTATTGCCATGGACAATATCGTCAACCAAGCTGCTAAAACACGTTATATGTTTGGTGGTAAAGGTCAGGTTCCAATTACTGTACGTTGTGCAGCTGGTAACGGAGTTGGTTCTGCAGCCCAGCACTCGCAATCACTAGAGTCTTGGTTTACTCACATCCCTGGACTTAAAGTTGTAGCTCCAGGTACGCCTGCAGACATGAAAGGACTACTCAAGTCTGCTATCCGTGATAACAACCCTGTTATCATTCTTGAGTACAAGTCAGAATTTAACCAAAAAGGGGAAGTGCCAGTTGATCCAGACTACACAATACCACTTGGGGTTGGGGAAATCAAACGCGAAGGAACGGATGTAACAGTCGTTACTTACGGTAAAATGCTACGACGTGTGGTTCAAGCTGCTGAAGAATTAGCTGAAGAAGGAATTTCAGTTGAAATTGTGGATCCACGTACCCTCGTTCCACTTGATAAGGATATTATCATTAACTCAGTTAAGAAGACTGGTAAGGTTGTTTTGGTCAACGACGCCCACAAAACAAGTGGTTATATTGGAGAGATTTCAGCAATTATTTCAGAATCAGAAGCATTTGACTATCTAGATGCACCAATCCGCCGTTGCGCCGGAGAAGATGTGCCAATGCCTTATGCACAAAACCTAGAGAATGCTATGATTCCAACAGTTGAAAGCATCAAAGATGCAATCCGTAAAACTTATAACAAAGAATGAGGTTGCATAAATTAAATTATGTAGAGTTTTAGAGACTTTCAACTTTGGTAACTTAAGATATGTTTTGTATCTAAGTTGTATATAAAGTTGCGACATGAGTGAGTCGAATCGATAATATTCGACGAATGAATTAGTAAGTCTACTAGGTTGACCGCCTAATAGCGGCAACCGTAGTAACTTGAGATACATGTGGTATTCAAGTAATTTGAAGAGTTGCGACATGAGTGAGTCGAATCGATAATATTCGACGAATGAATTAGTAAGTCTACTAGGTTGACCGCCTAATAGCGGCAACCGTAGCAACTTGAGATACGTGTTGTATCCAAGTTGCTTGTAGAGTTGAATTCGGACGGAGGTCTGCGAAAAAAAGATAGATTTCCTTGTGTTCATCGAACACATCGTCAATCTCCTATTTTTTCATTGCCCTCTGCGTCCTTAGTATCTTATATTCGAACACGGGCTAAAAGCTCGGAAAAAAGATAAATCTCCTTGGCTTCATCGAAGCCGGCGTCGATTTCCTATTTTTCAGTCGCTTTTTACGCCCTTAGTATCATAATTAGAATTGGAGAGGTCATGGCTGATGACAAGCTAAGAGCGACTCCTGCAGCTAGAAAGTTAGCGGATGATTTAGGTATCAACCTCTATGACGTTTCTGGCTCAGGTGCAAACGGTCGTGTCCACAAAGAAGACGTGGAAACTTATAAAGACACAAACGTGGTTCGCATTTCGCCACTTGCAAAACGAATTGCCCTCGAACATAACATTGCTTGGCAGGAAATTCAAGGAACGGGTCACCGTGGTAAGATCATGAAGAAGGATGTATTGGCCTTACTTCCTGAAAATATCGAAAACGACACCATCAAGTCTCCTGCTCAAATCGAAAAAGTGGAAGAAGTTCCAGACAATATCACTCCTTATGGTGAGATTGAGCGTATTCCAATGACACCAATGCGTAAGGTTATCGCCCAACGTATGGTTGAATCCTACCTAACTGCGCCAACCTTCACACTCAACTACGATGTCGATATGTCTGAAATGTTGACTCTTCGTAAGAAGGTCCTTGATCCAATCATGGAAGCAACTGGTAAGAAAGTAACGGTTACAGACCTTCTTTCTCTCGCTGTTGTTAAGACATTGATGAAACACCCTTACATCAACGCTTCATTGACTGAAAATGGCAAGACCATTATCACTCATAATTATGTCAACCTTGCTATGGCAGTTGGAATGGATAATGGATTGATGACACCTGTTGTTTATAATGCTGAAAAGATGAGCTTATCAGAGTTGGTTGTAGCCTTCAAAGATGTCATTGGTCGTACCTTGGATGGTAAATTGGCTCCAAGCGAACTGCAAAATTCAACATTCACAATCAGTAACTTGGGAATGTTTGGCGTTCAGTCCTTTGGTCCTATTATTAACCAACCAAACTCAGCTATTCTGGGTGTAAGTTCGACAATCGAGAAACCAGTTGTTGTCAATGGTGAGATTGTTATCCGACCAATCATGAGTCTAGGATTAACCATTGACCACCGTGTTGTAGATGGTATGGCTGGTGCTAAGTTTATGAAAGACTTGAAAGCCTTAATTGAGAACCCAATCTCAATGTTGGTTTAAATACAGTATTTATTTTTAGAGATATAGATAAAGGAAGTAAGACATGGCCTTAGAAGTAATTATGCCAAAAGCCGGCGTCGATATGACAGAAGGACAAATCGTCCAATGGAATAAGAAAGTCGGAGAATTTGTAAAAGAAGGAGAAATCCTTTTGGAAATCATGACTGACAAAGTCAGCATGGAATTGGAAGCCGAAGAAGATGGATACTTGATTGCCATCCTCAAAGGAGATGGTGAAACTGTCCCTGTAACGGAAGTTATCGGTTACCTAGGGGAAGAAGGGGAAAACATCCCAACAGCTGGAGCAGCTGCACCAGAATCAAAACCTGCGCCTGCAGCTAGTGCTTCAAACGACGATGGTAAGAGCGATGATGCCTTTGATATCGTTGTGATTGGTGGAGGTCCTGCTGGTTATGTGGCGGCGATTAAAGCTGCTCAACTTGGTGGTAAGGTTGCCCTTGTTGAAAAATCTGAACTCGGTGGAACGTGCTTGAACCGTGGATGTATCCCAACTAAAACCTACCTTCACAACGCTGAAATCATCGAAAACATTGGCCATGCAGCAAACCGTGGTATCGTCATCGAAAATCCAAACTTCACTGTAGATATGGATAAACTCCTTAAAACCAAGTCTAAGGTTGTCAATACTTTGGTTGGTGGCGTTGCGGGTCTTCTTCGCAGCTACGGAGTTACTGTTCATAAGGGAATTGGTACCATCAATAAAGACAAGAATGTCTTAGTAAATGGATCTGAATTGCTTGAAACCAAGAAAATCATCCTCGCTGGTGGTTCAAAAGTCAGCAAGATCAACGTTCCTGGTATGGAGACATCTCTTGTGATGACCAGCAATGATATTCTGGAAATGAACGAAGTGCCAGAAAATCTGGTTATTATCGGTGGTGGTGTTGTCGGTATTGAGCTTGGACAAGCCTTCATGACATTTGGCTCAAAAGTTACTGTTATCGAAATGATGGACCGTATTGTACCTGCTATGGATGCGGAAGTTTCTAAAAACCTTCGCCTCATTCTGGAGCGTAAGGGCATGACAATCCTGACTGAAACTAAGTTGGAAGAAATCATCGAAGAAAACGGCAAACTCCGTATCAAGGTTGAAGGAAAAGAAGATATTGTCGCAGATAAGGCTCTACTTTCTATCGGACGCGTGCCAGACCTAGAAGGAATTGGCGATGTTGAGTTTGAATTGGATCGCGGACGTATCAAGGTCAATGAATACATGGAAACTTCTGTTCCAGGTATTTACGCACCAGGTGACATCAACGGTACCAAGATGTTGGCTCATGCAGCCTTCCGCATGGGTGAAGTTGCTGCTGAAAATGCTCTGAAAGGTAACCATCACGTTGCTAAACTCAACCTAACACCTGCAGCCATCTACACCCTGCCAGAAGTAGCAGCAGTTGGTTTGACAGAAGAGCAAGCTCGTGAGAAATATGATGTAGCAATTGGTAAGTTTAACTTCGCTGCTAATGGCCGTGCTATTGCTTCAGACGCAGCTCAAGGCTTCGTTAAAGTCATTGCTGACAAGAAGTATGGTGAAGTGCTCGGTGTTCATATCATTGGTCCTGCTGCAGCAGAATTGATCAACGAAGCATCAACCATCATCGAAATGGAAATCACTGTAGAAGAAATGCTTAAGACCATTCACGGTCACCCAACCTTCTCAGAAGTTATGTACGAAGCTTTTGCAGACGTACTGGGGTTGGCAGTTCACTCACCTAAGAAAAAATAATTTAAAAGATAGATTAGACTGGGCATAAATCATTGTTCCAGTCTCTATCGTATAAAGAGGAAGCTTATGAAATACATTGTTAACTACTCAAATGATACAGCTTTTAATATCGCTCTAGAAGAATATGCTTTCAAGCATCTTTTGGACGAGGATGAAATTTTTTTGCTCTGGATTAACAAACCTTCTATCATCGTTGGGCGTCACCAAAACACTATCGAAGAAATCAATCGTGACTACGTTCGTGAGCATGACATTGAAGTCGTGCGTCGTATCAGTGGTGGAGGAGCTGTTTATCACGATCTAAACAACCTCAACTACACCATTATTTCAAAGGAAAACGAAGATCGTGCCTTTGACTTCAAGAGCTTTTCTACACCAGTTATCAATACCTTAGCAGAACTTGGGGTAAAGGCTGAATTCACTGGCCGTAACGACCTAGAAATTGATGGTAAGAAGTTCTGTGGTAATGCACAAGCCTATATCAACGGTCGTATCATGCATCATGGCTGCCTCCTCTTTGACGTTGATTTGTCTGTCTTGGCAAATGCGCTTAAAGTCTCTAAAGACAAATTTGAATCAAAAGGAGTTAAATCCGTCCGTGCACGCGTGACAAATATTGTCAATGAATTGCCAGAAAAGATTACTGTCGAAGAATTCCGTGATTTACTTCTAGATTACATGAAAAAAGAATATCCAGAGATGACAGAATATGTCTTCTCTGAGAAAGAACGGGAAGAAATCAAGCAAATCAGAGATAGCAAGTTTGGAACTTGGGACTGGAACTATGGTAAATCACCTGAATATAATGTACGCCGTGGCACCAAGTTTACCAGTGGTAAGGTAGAAATTTTTGCCAATGTTGTTGAATCCAAAATTCAGGATATTAAAATCTATGGAGATTTCTTTGGTATTGAGGATGTAGCAGCAGTAGAAGATGTGCTGCGCGGTATTAAATATGAACGTGAAGATGTTTTGAAAGCTCTTGAAACGATTGATATTAGCCGCTACTTTGCTGGAATCAGCAGAGAAGAGATTTCTGAAGCTGTTGTGGGTTAAAAATCTTTTAAATTTAAATCGAGAAGTAAAATCTTCTTGATTTTTTTATTATAAAAAACATCCTTAGTTTGACAAGTTTTTCACAAAGTATTAAACTAAAAGAGAAGACAACGCCAATCAAGTTTATTAGAAAGGACTACTAGCTATGGATAAATTAAGCGGAAAAATTGCTTTAATTACTGGTGCAGCTGTTGGATTAGGTGAAGGAATTGCTCAAGTCTATGCCAAATATGGCGCAAAACTATGTCTTTTTGATTTAGATCCTCACGTCGAAGCAACTGCTCAGAAGTTAAGAGATCATTACCATCAAGATATTATTAGTTTTATAGGTGATGTTAGTAATAGACAAGACTTAGAAGAAGCAGTCACTCTAACACTTGAAAAGTTTGGTAGCCTAGATATTGCCTGTTGTAATGCTGGTATTTGTCGCTTGGCACCATTTGATCAAATGTCTGACCAAATACGTGATCAGCATATTGACGTCAATATTAAAGGTGTGTGGAATAGTTGCCAAGCTTCTTTAAAACCTATGCTAAAACAAGGATATGGTTCAATCGTCATAGCTTCTTCTGTCACTGGAGACCTTGTGGCAGATGCAGGGGAAGCGGCTTATGCAATGACAAAGTCAGCTCTTGTTGGTTTAACAAAAGCACTAGCAGTAGAATACGCCCACAAATATTCGGATAAACTGTACTCAATTAGGCTATGCTCGAACACCCATGGTTGAAAAAATGGCTCTTGAATCTAATCCTATTAATCCAGAAGAACCTATCCAAGATATTGCTTCAGCAGTCCCAATGAAAAGATTGGCAAAACCAACAGAAGTTGGCGAGTTGTTTGCTTTTCTAGGTAGTGATGAATCTTCTTATCTAACCGGTTCTCAAATTGTAATTGATGGAGGCAGCACTCTTCCAGAAACGCTAAGTATGGGGACAAATCATTAATTAAACAAAAACATTACATAATTATGGTTATGTAATGTTTTTTGCTATAATTTGTCCAAAGCGTTCTTTTGTTCATCATTGACAATGTGGGTGTAGAGGTCAGTGACTTGTGTACTAGCATGTCCTAGTTGGTGGCTGACTAAAACTTGCGATTTAGTTGCATCATAGAGCCTAGTTGCTAGCGTGTGGCGGAGTTTGTGAGGAGTCACTCGCACCTTGAAGTCCTCGGAATACTTGGCCACCATTTTTTCGACACTAGAAGCATCGATTCGATTAGGATTGCCACGGTATTCAGTCAAAAAGAAGGCTGTATCCGTCTTTTCTGCCTTGTATCGCTTGCTCCGAATACTCAGATAGTCTTCTAAATAGGGCTTAGCAAAAGCAGCAACATTTACAGAGTCCCTTTTCCCGCCTTTTCTAGTTACTTCAATGACCATCATCTTTAGATTGATGTCTTTCAGATCTAGATTAACCGCTTCAGACAGACGAACACCAGAGGCTAACAACAAGGCAATGATGGCTAAATCTCGTTCCTTGTTCTTGTTAAAAGAGGACAGCGCGCGATTAGAGAGCTTCTTAGGGTACTCCGTATCAATATACTGGAGGAATTCTTCCGTCTCATCCCCTAAAAAGAGCTTTTGCTTAATATTTTCTGCACGAGCAGCCAAAGTTTCCTTTTTCTTCTTGGTAGAAACTTTTTTCATTACATTTCGATAGAAGTAGGGCTCACCTTGCTCATTTTCAACTTCCTCAGTCAAATATTTGTAGAGGCTGGACAAAGCTGATAGAGTTCGGTTAATAGTTGGCTGGGAAACACCGTTTTGGGTTGTATTGGCATTAAGAAGCGGTCGCTCTCGCAGATACAGAATGAAGGCCTCCATGTCTTTTTTGGTCATATTTTCTAAAATTGAGAGAGGAATCTCAGCAATATGCGAAGCGTCTGTGATACCAGATTCTAGCACCCAGTTAAAAAAGCGGTCATATTCTTTGAGATATTCGTATAGGGTTGTGAAACTATAAGGAACCGCCAGCTTAGACTGGTAATATTCCAAAATGTACCAGGGCATGGTTGCCTTGAGTTTATCAATTCTTTCTAATAACAGTTCACGTCTCATCATACTTCTCCGTTTTTTCTATAAAAGTAGTATAGCATATCTAGATATATTTTTCAAGAAAATTATAGTTTTTCGGAAAGATGTAAGAGGGCATATATAGTCCACTTTATTACAAAAACAGATAATAAAAACAAGGCAGAATTGAGAAACTACATTCTGTCTTGTTTTAGCAAAACTTATTCTTCTAATTCGATTTTTTGAAAATAATCCAGTTGCCATTTTTGTGTTGCCTGAGCTGTTTTATTTAATTTTGTACACCAGGGTGGATAAAATCGCATAGCCATCTTTCCTTTACAATTCTTTGTAGAGAGAATTTTTTTACTGATAGCCACCTCTTTGGGAATGATAAATATACCGCAATGACAGTCGTCGATAACGACAATAGCCAGTTCATAACCTAAGTCTTTATCAGTATAAGGAATATTCTTGTTGTCTTGGTCTTTTTTCCAAAAGACTGTAAAGTAGCCTTCTTTTTTGGGTGTTTTCTTTGCCAAACGGCATCTTTTATATTCTTGATCATCCTTTGGCTTAATCAATATGCTTCCATAGTCTTCATTCCATTTTTCGTTTATCAAATCAAATTCACCGTAATATCTATGAAGAATGTCGATCATTTTCATTGTTTTATTGTCTTTCTTAATCTAATTTTTCTCCTCACAGATAATTCTTGAGTATTGCTTGCAAAGTTTTACCTAATTAAAATTATGTAAAAAATTACAAAAATAAAAACTCTTTAATTAAATCAATTACCTGTTGATTTTGTGGTAGAGATGAATGATGAGCATCCTTACCTGTGATGACGACCTCTCTGTGTGAAGCAATCTTTCCTTTATAAATCAAGCTCCCAGCCTCTACACTGCTTTTATGGACAATCCCGTCACCGTCTCGGAAAAAGATTCCCAAAATCGACAAATGCTGAAGCTTCTTAGGAAGTTTTCCCTGGTTAGCTACAAAGTCATCTAACATTTCAACTCGATGATTGAGATTTTTCCTGTTCAGATTATAAGGACTGCCAATAGTTAGGATCTTTTCCATCTCCAACTCTGAATGGTTTGCCAGGTACTGCTGCAGGAATACTGTATAAACTAGTCCCCCATTAGAATGCCCCAGCGCCTTAAAGCTGTCAAAAGAGTACTTCTCTCGCAAAACGGTCAAGGCAGCATCAAACATGGCAGCCTGTTTCTTGATATTTTCATAACCATCGCGATTATTTGAAAGCCAACCACAAAAATAGGATTTCTGTCCTTGCGCTTCAAATGCCCCCGATAAGTCAGGTGCCCATCGTTCCAGACTTTAATACGGACCAGACTATGACGCGGATGCAGATTGCGATTGAGCTTTTTAACCATTCGATTAAAGCGATTTTCCGTTGCAGAGCTACCAGGAATCATGATAATAGGACGTATTTCGACCTTGCTGGCAGGTAGACGAGAGATAGGGTGGGAAGGGAGCTCATTCAATAATTTTTGAAAGGTTTTAGCAAGTCGATGAATCAATTGAGTCAAAAAAGGCTTCATTCTAGTCTCCATATCCGAATCTGATATTTCCAAAAACAAGCCACATAAAACTTAGTTATGCGACTTGTTTTTTGTTATTACTTCCGCTTCTTCTTATTTTTCTTCATTTGCTTAGCCATTTTGTTCATGCTTCGACGCATCAGAAACTCTCCTGCCTTGCCTTTAAGGCCGCCGCCAAACATTTGACTCATATCTGGCATACCAGCCCCTCCCAAAGCTGACATATCCGGCATACCACCTTGTCCCATCATATCTTGAAGGGCTGACATATCTGGCATTGCACCGCCTCCAGGCATGTTTTTAGGCATATTGTTTGGATTGAGTCCCATTTGCTTCATCATCTTGCTCATGTCACCAGAGAGAACACCTTGCATCAATTGTTTAGACTGATTGAAATCTTTGATAAACTTATTGACGTCTACAAAGCTATTCCCTGAACCATTGGCAATTCGACGACGACGACTAGGTGTCAATAAATCAGGATTTTCACGTTCTTCAGGTGTCATAGAAGAAACAATGGCACGCTTGCGGGCAATTTCTCTTTCATCAACTTTAAAGTTTTTAAGAGCAGGATTGCTAGCCATACCAGGTAGCATTTTGATCAAATCTTCCATAGGCCCCATGCCTTGTACCTGATCCAGCTGATCAATAAAATCATTGAAATCAAAAGTGTTTTCCCGCATTTTTTCAGCCATTTCAAGCGATTTTTTCTCATCGTATTCTTGAGAGGCTTTTTCGATCAAAGTCAGCATATCCCCCATACCCAAAATCCGGCTGGACATACGGTCTGGGTGGAAGGTTTCGATATCAGTGATCTTTTCACCGGTACCAGTAAATTTAATAGGCTTACCAGTAATCTGACGGACAGACAGAGCAGCACCACCACGGGTATCACCATCAATTTTAGTCAGGATAACCCCGGTAACTTCCAGTTGGCTGTTAAATTCGCGAGCGACATTAGCGGCTTCCTGACCAATCATGGCATCGACAACCAAGAGGATTTCATTGGGATTAGCCAGCGCTTTGACATCTGACAGCTCCTGCATGAGCTTTCGTCAATCTGAAGGCGACCAGCCGTATCAATCAGGACATAGTCGTTGTGGTTGGCCTTGGCTTGCTCCAAACCTTGACGGACAATCTCAACAGCTGGAACTTCTGTACCCAAAGCAAAAACAGGTACATCAATTTGCTGTCCCAGTGTTTTTAGCTGATCAATAGCTGCTGGACGGTAAATATCTGCCGCAATCATGAGCGGGCGAGCATTTTCTTCTTTCTTGAGCTTATTAGCGAGCTTTCCAGCAAAGGTAGTCTTACCAGCACCTTGCAGACCGACCATCATGATAATAGTCGGAATCTTTGGTGACTTGATAATCTCAGCAGTATCAGAACCCAAGATAGTTGTCAGTTCTTCGTCGACAATCTTGATAATCTGTTGCGCTGGATTGAGGGTATCGATAACCTCATGACCAACCGCACGCTCACGAACTTTCTTGATAAAGTCTTTGACAACTGGCAATGCAACGTCGGCCTCTAAAAGGGCCAGACGAATCTCTTTGGTCGCTTCCTGAACATCGTTCTCTGAGATTTTTCCTTTTCTGCGCAGATTTTTAAAGACGTTCTGCAAACGTTCCGTTAAACTTTCAAATGCCATTTTTTATTTCTCCTAGTTTCTATTTCAATCAATTTAGTGGAAATCGTCCATAACGATTTAAACATTGGTATTCTTTGGTAGAGACTTCTTTCATAATCTCATTTGGATATCCCCAGCAACTGAATCCTAATTTCATCGCTTTAGAAAGATCATCAGGGGGAGATGATTTGCACTCTGGCAGGGAAAGGTTCTTCCGATTCCAACAGCCAGCAAGACATTCCCTTGTAGATTACTTGTTTAACCATGATTAGTCTCTGTTATCAATGCTAGATAGAGTTGCAATTTGCTCTTGCAAGAAACTATCTTTAGGATACTTTTCAGCTATTTCCTCCAGGATTTGGCTCCTAACAATGTAGTCAGAATACATATGCAACTTCATTTCATAGTCTTCTAAAATCTTCTCTGTTCGTTTGATATTATCATAGACTGCTTGACGGCTGACACCAAATTCTTCTGCTATCTCAGCGAGGCTATAATCATCCGCATAATATAGCTCGATATAATTCATTTGTTTATCTGTCAATAGAGCAGCATAAAATTCAAACAGAGCATTCATACGATTGGTTTTTTCGATTTCCATAAGAATTATTATACCAAAAAAGGCTGATAAACTCTAGTTACTCACAGAGTAAATGACTTTTCTTTATGAAATATTTTAAGGTAATTCAAATTAATCCTTTTTTATGTTAAAAAAAAACACCCTTGTATTCTCAAGAGTGTGACGTAATTAAAATTATGTAAATTAGTTATTTTCCAAATAAAATTCAAAACGTTCGCCGACATATTGACTTTTTACATACTCAAAGGCTGTTCCGTCTTCGAAATAGGATACTTGAGTCAAAGCCAAAATGGCGTGACCTCTCGGGATTCCAAGATAATGGGCGATTTTTTCCTTAGCCAAGCGGGCGTATATCGTTTGTTGGGATTTGCCAATTTTATAACCATGTTCTTGAAGAGTTTGGAAGAAATGACTGGTAATTTCTTCTTTGTTGAAATTTTTAATAAACTTTTCTGGTATTGAGGCCACTTCGTATACCACTGGTAGCTTATCAGCGTAGCGAACCCGCTCCATTCGAATAATATTTTCAGTCTTGTTTATTCCTAGCTTTTCGACTTCTTGTTTGCTTGGTAGAGTTCGTCGATAGGAAATCAACTGACTGGAAGGTGTCTTACCCTGAGACTTCATAATCTCAGTAAAGCTGGTAGTGCCTCTCATTTTCTCCTGGACGCGCGTGCTGGCAACAAATGTTCCGCTCCCAACCCGTCGTTCCAGTACTCCTTCTTCTACAAGGAGTGTGATAGCTTGGCGAAGAGTCATTCGACTAACTTGAAAAGTCTCAGCTAAGTCTCGCTCACTGGGTAATCTCTGTCCAATTTGCCAGACTTCTTCATCAATTTCTTTTTTGATTTGATCATGAATTTGTAAATAAGCAGGGAGCATAGTGATCTCCTTTTGGATTTCCTTTTAAAAATATTGTATTATCAATCGAAATAAAAGTCAACATTTACTTCATGGCATTGGAAAAAGCCTCTCTTTTATGATAGAATAAGGAAAAATAAATTTCTTTTAGGGAAGGAAAAAGATGACTAAATCTGAATTGCAAGATGTCGAAAAAATTATCGTATTGGACTACGGCAGCCAATACAACCAGCTCATCTCTCGTCGGATTCGTGAAATGGGGGTATTTTCTGAATTAAAGAGTAATAAAATTTCCGCTGCAGAGGTAAAAGAGATCAATCCTGTCGGAATTATTCTTTCTGGTGGACCAAACTCTGTTTATGAAGACGGTTCCTTTGATATTGATCCTGAAATTTTTGAGTTGGGTATTCCCATCTTGGGAATTTGCTATGGGATGCAACTTCTGACTCATAAATTAGGAGGTAAGGTAGTGCCAGCTGGTGATGCTGGAAATCGCGAATACGGTCAGTCTAAATTGACTCGCACTGCTTCTCCTCTTTTTGAGAGCACACCTGAAGAACAGTTGGTTCTTATGAGTCATGGAGATGCAGTAACTGAAATTCCTGCCGACTTTGTCCGCACTGGTACTTCTGCTGACTGTCCTTTTGCAGCTATTGAACATCCTGCTAAGAAGATTTATGGGATTCAATTCCACCCTGAAGTTCGCCATTCTGAGTTTGGCTATGATATTCTTCGCAACTTTGCTCTAAATATCTGTGGAGCCAAAGGCGACTGGTCAATGGACAATTTCATTGATATGCAGATCAAACAAATCCGTGAGACTGTTGGCGACAAACGTGTTCTTCTTGGCCTATCAGGTGGGGTTGATTCTTCTGTGGTCGGTGTTCTTTTGCAAAAAGCTATTGGGGACCAATTGATCTGTATCTTTGTTGATCACGGCCTTTTGCGTAAGGGTGAAGCTGATCAAGTTATGGAAATGTTGGGCGGAAAATTCGGACTAAATATCGTCAAAGCAGACGCAGCTAAACGTTTCCTTGATAAACTCGCAGGTGTTTCTGATCCAGAACAAAAACGCAAAATCATTGGGAATGAATTTGTCTATGTTTTTGACGATGAAGCCAGCAAACTGAAAGATGTAAAATTCTTGGCTCAAGGAACTCTTTATACCGATGTGATTGAGTCTGGTACTGATACCGCTCAAACTATTAAGTCTCACCACAACGTGGGTGGTCTGCCTGAAGATATGCAGTTTGAGCTGATTGAACCGCTGAACACACTTTATAAGGACGAGGTTCGTGCCTTAGGTACAGAGCTTGGTATGCCTGATGAAATCGTCTGGCGCCAACCGTTCCCAGGCCCAGGTCTTGCTATTCGTGTCATGGGAGAAATCACTGAAGAGAAATTAGAAACTGTTCGTGAATCTGATGCTATTCTTCGTGAAGAAATCGCTAAGGCTGGTCTTGACCGCGATATTTGGCAGTATTTCACTGTTAATACAGGTGTTCGTTCTGTTGGTGTTATGGGAGACGGACGCACATACGACTACACAATTGCTATTCGTGCTATCACTTCTATCGATGGCATGACAGCTGACTTCGCCAAGATTCCTTGGGAAGTCCTACAGAAAATTTCTGTACGTATTGTAAACGAGGTAGACCACGTCAACCGCATCGTCTATGATATCACCAGCAAACCACCTGCAACCGTTGAGTGGGAATGATTTATAAACATGATTTGAAGTGAAATGGTTGATTTAACAGCATTTTCAGTTATTATAAAAGGTTAAAAATCAATCAAAATTGATTGGTTCCCCACCAAAAATCCCACCAGAAACATTCTGATGGGATTTTTTTATATTAAATTTTATTTTTCTATTATTTGATGCTTTATGAGCTTTCTTAAGACATGGTTTGACACAGTTGGATTTCAGGTACTTTCAGTTTAGCTTTATATCAACCATCATCAAAATCCAACTATTTTCTTATTTTTAAAAAAATATGAATAAGTTTGATTGAATGAGGGAATTTCTTTAAATTTTTTTCTTAGCACCTATAAGTTAATAATACTATTCTTTAAATTATAGTTTATAATTATCTGATGTTTCAATGACCACAAAACAAAGTACAGCGAATCACTTCCTTTAGTCAAACATATAACTGAACAACATTGTTTATCTTCCTGCACTTTCATATTTTTTTCAATCCTTTTCTAAAAAAATTGTACGACTGATAATAATCAAAAAAACTGTAAAAAAACTATTTGATAGAAAAAAATAGGTTCAATGTATCTTTCCCTAAAAAAATATTAATACTGCAGGATTGGCAATTAATAAATTGGGAACAAATAACATAGTGATCAATCTGTTAATACCTGTAAAAAAATATTATATGGATACTTAGAAATTCCAATATAATTCAAAAAAATACATCTACTTTTTGAAAAATTTAGTTGGGAACCAAAATGAACTAATCGTTATTAGAAACCAAATTGAATAATATATAATACAACCACACATTAAAGAAAGGATATAAAATAATATTTTTTTAATGAATTTAAATGTACATTTAAATTTCCATAACTTATAAAAAAATGATCGCAAGACCAAAAAAAGTATTCACGAATTGAACTAAATTAAATGATCTAAAAAAATATAGAACAACTGAGTATCAAACGGCCTCAATAAAATTTGATCCAAGTTACCACTCAAAATATCTGATTCTAAAATTCCCATACTTCTAATTAACAATCCCATCATAACTCCATCTACAATAGTGTAGGAACCTACCAAAAAAATAAAAATTTGATAATAGTCCCAACCATTAAAAGAGTCTATGTTTAAGAAAATCAATCTAAAAAAAATACAATAGGTAAACCAATCCACAGTATCGACGAAAAATAGACCACAAAAAGAAGTCAAAATGAAAATTCATATCAGATTTAAAAACCAAAATGAAGTAGCCTAAAAATTACTTTTTATTCTAAACATTTTATCCTCCCACATTTGAGAAGTGCTCACTCCTTTTTCTCAATATGAATCTTGATATAATATAAAAAAATGATGCACCAAATCAATTGAATACAAATAATTCTCAAATAGTCTATTAATTTATATGTATCATTACTAAACATCTGAAGCGGTTCATATACTAAGTATTTAAAAGGTAATACATCTAAAAACAGACGAAAATTATTTGAAAAAAACTTAAAAGGCAATAATATTCCTGATAAAAAAACTGAATTACTATTTCTTTTAACAGTAAGGACAAAAAAATATTTTTCTAACCAAAAAAAGAAAGCATACCTACACAACATGATATTAAAAAAACCATAGAACCATAGATAGAATAATTGCAATACTTCCTAAAATAAGAATTTCAATGGTTAATAACTCATTCTTGTAATAAACACTGGAGAATAAAAATGACAGGAATGATGATAAATAATAAATGAGCAAGCCTATCTCCAAGCATTTTACAAAAAAATAATACTTATAAAAAGTAACAGGTTTTTATTAATATGCTAAAAAAAATTTCCTGAATGAACATCGTCATTGATTTCCCAATCAACTGGATAAAAAAACAAAAATATGAAAAAAATTATAGTCCCCAAATAGTATTGAACCATTGAGGTAAAATCATATCCTGCTATATTTATCTGGTTACTCTGATATATATACGTCCATAAAAAAATACTGATATCATAATTTGTATACTTGCCTGTAACATTAACAATAGTACACTTGATTTATAGTTCAAAAATAGATCGAAATGATATCAGAATAATAGACATTTCTTTTTTTCAATTGTGCTCCTTTTTTTGTAAAAATAGTTTTTGTAAAATAATTTCTTCTAAAGAAAGATTTGATATTTCAAAAATCTTCTATATCTACAAGCTTATTGATTGATTCTAATGTCTCAAAGACAAAATCTCTAGGTATTTTTTTAGTATACATTCCGATTTTGTTTGAGAAATGACTACTACTCCTTTAACAGAGCATAACTCTGGTACCAAATCTAATGTCATTTTTATCTTTAAATATTTAAAATCAGAAAATTTAGATAAAATAACATCCATTGACTCCTGCAAAATAATTTTTCCTTTGTCAATGACGATTAATTCGTCACAAACAGACGAAATATCATCCATATCATGACTCGTTAAAATAATAGTAGTATGACATTCTTCATTCATTTTCTTTAAAAATGTTCTGATATCTTTTTTAGACTGTATATCTAACCCTATAGTAGGCTCGTCTAAAAATAATATTTCCGGACTTGTTAAAGATGCCGCGATAAACTCCATTTTCATTTTTTGTCCAAGAGAGAGGGTCCGGACCTGCTGGTAAAGCTGATCTTTTACATTCAACAAATTGCTTAATTCCTGAATTCGTTCTTGTAAAATCGCCGGTTCTACCTCATATAAAGTACCAATCAATTGAAAATAATCCATAGCCGAAACATCTTGAAATAACTGTAATTTATTTCCTACTACTATTGAAATTTTTTTTCTAAAATTTATACTTCTTTTAAATGGAATTTCTCCATTCACTTCTAATTTTCCGGAACTAGGATAAAGAGTCCCAGTCAACATTTTAATCGTTGTGGATTTACCAGCTCCATTACTCCCAATAAAGCCAACTATACTCCCTCTCTTAATCGTAAAACTAATATCTTGAACAGCTCGAATCGTTATTTGATTACGTTTCAAAAAAATCTCTTGATAAATGGGAGTCTTGAATCAAAATTATAAAAAAATTTTTTTAGATAAATTCTGAGCATTAATAACTATTTCACTCATATATCTCTCCTTTCGATAAAATATATTTACTTGTACTTTTTCCATACTTTACCAAAATGCTAAAGATTGAGCTAAAATCTTCGGGATGGGTAAAATAATATTTGTCTTTAAAAAGTTTCTCAAAACCTTCAAGGCGATTATTGAAATCATTAAATTTTTGTATTGTCTAGCTGGTTGAATGTCTCTTTAATATCCATAAACTTTCTCCGTGATTCTTTATTTCACTTTATAAATAGAAGAGTGTCTATATATTTATAGATCCTCAAGAACTTGCATTTTATCAAGTATAAGTAGAATAGTATGTAAGGGTTTACATATTCATATTATATAATTATGTAAGGAATCCGTCAATTTTTCCACATTATTATATGACAAAATGTATTTTTTTAAAAATGCAAAAAAATCTATGAGCAAGATGTTTGACTTCCTTTTTTTAAAGTATATATACTTATATTAACCTTAGAAAAGAAAAAAATGTTTGAACAGATATTCAATAATAATTACTTTTTTTAAAATTAAAATTCGAACTTTAAATTTTTATCTTTTTTATATTATTGAGTAACCTAAATTGCCCAATTTGTAAAATTTAGCTAGACAAAAAAAGAAATCCAAGAGAAATTTCTTAAATGTCTGTAAACGTTGATATAAGCGTGTTGATTAACGTTTTGATAATTGTGATGCTTTACGAGCTTTCTTAAGACCTGGTTGGAAACATTTCTATTTGAATTCGTTTCAAGATGGACTTAAAATCAATGTTTTCCCACGTTTTCAGAAAGAACGATTTTATCTAATTTGAATAACTTTCATTTGAATGGTGTGAATTTTACCCTAAAAATACACGAATTGAGCTAGATTTTACCTAAAAGTTCACACCATTTAAATTGTTATTGTTCTCCTATATTGTTTATAGGAATGGAAACTTTTATTATATTTTAACCATTCTATCCGAAATGATTATCTACTAATTCCTGAATCCTACCTTCTTTAGCAGCAGGAATAGTATCTTCTAGAACAAAGTTCTTTCTACTGATATCTTGAGAGAGATTTCTAAAAATAAAATTAGTCGAGATGTTATAGATAATCTCTGAAGGCGCAAATCCATAAACTTGATTTTCTAGGATATGTTTTAATCGTTCTTCAGAATTCGGAAATACATCTTTCAAGCCTTCGCTATTATATAGTCGCTTAACACCCTCTGCAATATAGAGACTTGACTTCATGTACAAATCAATGAATGTCTTAGATGGATCATCAAAGATTCCTGGTTTTTCTTTTTCAAGGACATCCGCCTTCAAGTTGATGAGCAGCAACAGCACCACCCCATAAAAATCCATCTTTAAAAGTAGTCATCTTTTTTTCTCCTGACTTTGATACTCTTATTATAAACCTCAAACCAAAAGATGAAAACGCATTCTTTTTTCCTTATTGTTAAGGAAAGAAGTAATTTTAAATGGAAATAGAACAATATCTTCTTGTATTCTCGTAATGATATCTTTACGATTTTTCAATACTTTCAAACTACAAAAAAACTCTCACAATAATTCTAATGATATACATACTGCTAAGTTCCTCTACTATCTTTCTTCATATTGATAGAAAATAAAGTAATGATCATTGTATATATAAATTTACTCTTGTTTGGTTTAAAGTAGTTTTTCAAACTTTGAAACGTACTTATCCTCTTCAATAAACAAAAAAATCCCTATACCAAGCTTGTAGCTAGTGCAATACAAGCCAATAAGTATAGAGATGTAAAACTATTACACATTAAAGAATCGAAATTGTTTACGAAATGTCTCAATTAGTTTTCACTAGTAAATATCATTTCTAACAAACGCCCTCTCAATTCCTCATCCTGACGATGCAAGATATTCATTAACTCAGGAGAATTTTTCGCATTGATGAATTGATTTAACAATCTATCTTTTAATTCATATGGAAGAGAAGCAGTCTTTAGTAATCTAAAAACTTCATCATTTAGGGATGTCCTTTTATTATCTTTACATTCAAATCTAGCTGTATCATTCTTATTTGGCAATTCAATTATAGACACATTCGTTCCTTTAAAATGAATTCTATGTCTTCTATTGCTTGGAACGATACTAGAATCTCCTTGTAATGTTAACTCTACCATCCCCATTTCCCAATCGATTGACAATCTTGTTTTGTATCTTTGACCATTTTGATCTTCAATCATTTCAAAAGAATGTTGTTCGCCTGGGAATACATACCAATCTACAACTTCAGGTAACTCAACACCCATATCTATCTCAGAACCAACCAAGGGAATGATTGCACCACTTTTTGCGAACACAGGTATCGTCGAAATATCTCTATAAACACTCAACTTTACACCACCTGTATATTTTTTCTCTGAAAAGAAGTCATACCATTCACCTTCAGGGAACCATACATCTACTTTTGCAGATTGGAATGCCAAGTCCATCTTTTCTACAACGGGAGCCACCATCAGTTCTGTTCCAAAAAAGTATTGATTTGGAACATTATAGCTCTCATCATTTTCTGGGTAGAAATAATACATTGGGCTGATTAATGGGGCACCTTCCTCATGTGTCTTTACATTCATGGTATATAGATATGGAAGCATCTGATGTCTCAAACAAAGGTATTTCTTCATAATCTTAGATGTTGTTTCTGAAAAAAACCAAGGTTCTTTACTATTAAAGGGACTTCTAGAACTATGTAATCGAGTAATCGGACTAAAAACACCAAACTGTAGCCATCTAGTTTGTAATTCTTCGTCATAATTTCCAAGCATGTGCCCACCAATATCATGACTCCACCAACTATAACCAATATTAGATGCTGTCGCTGTAAAATAAGGTTGAAATCTTAACGAATTCCAACTAATAATAGTATCTCCTGAAAAACCAACAGGGTAGCGATGACTGCCAGGACCTGCATATCTTGATAAAATCAAACCACCTTCTGCATTTTTACAACTATCCTGATAGTGATAATGGTTTAAAAGCCACAGTGGATCCAACATACCTTGAGTCCCTTGTTGCCAGTCAATCCACCAAAAATCTACTCCCTGCTTTTCTAGCTCATAATGAACATCTTTAAAGTAGGATTCTCTAAAAGATGGATTAAAAAAATCAAAAATAGCAGGTTCCTCTAATTCTACATTTAACCCTAATCGTTTTGCGACCCGAGGATAAGCTTCTTCATAAGCCCGTATACCATCAGCAGGATGGACATTTAAAGAGAGTTTTAACTTTCTATCATGAAGTTGTTGCAATAACTGTTCTGGATTTGGTATTAAGTTTCTATTCCAACTATATCCTGTCCACCCACTTCCAAAACGGGCTGGAATTTCAGTTATATGCCAATCCATATCTAAAACACCGATAGATAATGGAATTTTCTCTGTTTCAAATCTGTCTATTAAATCCAAGTATTCATCCGACGTATAAGGCCAATATCTACTCCACCAATTGCCTAAAGCATATCTTGGCAACAAGGGTGTTGAACCAGTCAAATGGTAAAAGTCTCTGATTGCTCCTCTATAATCATGCCCATAGGCAAAGAAATACAGGTCAATTTGATTTTCTCTCTCAATATAACCAGACTGTTCATCCCAAATAAATCCTTGAGAATCATCCAGTAAGGCAATACCATTTCGGCTAATAATTCCATCTTCTAACGAGATTGCTCCATCTGCCTCATCCAGAGTCCGAGCTGTTCCTTTTAACGTTTCAATAGATTCACCAAAATACCAGCGACTACCATATACGGCAAAATTTCCTTTTAATTCTATAAATAAATTTTCGGCGTTAAATTCTCCTTTATTAAAGTGCAGATGAAAATAGTCCGTCATAATATCTAGTACGTTTGATGTCTCGATATAATCTAACGAAACTTGACCAAAATCTCTATTATAGATAAGTTGTGTAGTTCTATCCTCAAAACTTCCAGTTTGAGAGTATTCTAACCTTACTAACTTGTCTGTTAATACAGAGATTCGATAAAACTCTCCCTTAAAAATTTTCAATTTGTTTTCCTCCTCTTATTAAATCTCTTTACCTTATCAAACATTTTATTTGTTATCGTTACATTCATCAATTTCAGTTGAATGGTGTGAATTTTACCCTAAAAATACACAAATTGAGCTAGATTTTACCAAAAAGTTCACACCATTGGTTCAATTATTTTTTGTTACGTACGTTTTTCTTAGATGATAGACTTCCTAATGTATTTCTTATAGCATTTGAGCAAACCTCCGTTAAAGGTTCTCCTATTGCCTCCTTGTAATTAAATCCTAATAGTTGCATAGTCTTTAAAGTATCCTTATTAAGCAGAGCAACCAATTGTTTCATTGAATCTTCTTTCCCATCTTCAACATTAGTAAATGAAGATAGAAGAGAAATAACCCGTTCTAAAGTGTTGTGCAAATACTCAATATCTTTATCATCAATATGTACTTTTTCATATTCTTCTTTATATGCCTGAGCAATTCTGATTGCCTGTTCTCGTTCCGAAAGTAACTCATTTACAATTTCATCATAAGTATTTCGTAATTTATCGGCGTTACGTTCTTCCTTTAATGATTGAATTTTACTATTCACTAGTGTTGTTGTTCCCTTAAATGTTAGAGTTCCCAATTCAATCCCTGCTTTTACTAAAGCTTCTGTAATATATGGCTCCATGCTATACCTCTGTTATTTCTTTTTATAATAAAACCATTTTATCATAAATCTACATTAAACATAATACATCTTATAGTCTCTATCCCTTTAGGTAAAAATACCGATTTTATGGTATAATAAAGGTAACATTATATAAGGAGATGTGACATGACTCTTGATGTAAATAAAGAAGAATTAACAATTTTAGGGATTCCTTTTGATAATTTTTCAGATTTCGATACCGTCTGGTATGCTATTGGATCATCAATGATTGAAAATTATGAACCTACTGTTCAAGATGTGATTGATTTAAAAACTTATGTTGTCAATAGACGAAAGGAATTGAATATTGGTTAAAAATCAATACGAAGGCTATAAGTACATTGACCCTAATCACCAATATACCTATCCAAATTCCACAGTCTTAATCAACAAACAAAATGTTACAAATATTGAAGAAGCCTACCGAAATGAACACTTATTCGTTACTAAAAGACTTGCAGACTTACGCTTGAAAGCCATTGAAGTCTATTCCATGAGTAATATTTTAGCCATTCATAACTATTTGTTTCAAGACGTTTATGCCTGGTCAGGACAATATCGTAAGGTGAATATCTCTAAAAGTGGTAATCCTTTTATGTCGATACAGTCGTTTAATGCTGCTGAAACTTATATAAATCATCTCATTCATTCCTATCATCAAACTGCCAACTCAAAAGATGAAATCATTAAACATTTAGCAAAAATTCTTGATAATCTTAATTATTTCCATCCCTTTCGAGAAGGAAATGGACGAACTCAACGAGAAGTTATTCGTTCCTTAGCACTATTAAAAGGGTATTCTGCACAAATACGAGTGGAACAAGATAATGAAGTTTACAACCTTTATATGGACGGAACTGTCTATGGAGACTTAGGGAAGTTAGAAGAATTATTTGGTAAAATATTAAAAGAAATATAGGTTGTAATACTTGATAATTACAGAAGTGAAGTAAGCATTCAATACGAATCAATACATAAGAAAAACGCTGATTTCAAGCGTTTTTCTTTTTTTCAATTTCAATACATTTCACTATATTTCAGTCCAAACTCTACCTTTTTTTCTCTACCTTTTTTTAGATAAATATATCATCTGGATATTGAAGTTAAGCCCTGCTATCATTTCGATGGCAGGGCTTTTTAATGTTTGGTACACTACCTTCTTATCTATATTTTGATGGAGCTGAAGTTGACATCTACAAAGTTAAATGTTAAAATACATTCAAAAATATATTTGAATGAGGCGTTTTATGGTTCAAAATGTTGTTACTTCAATAATCCTGTATTCTGGGACAGCCGTAGACTTACTTATTATCCTAATGTTATTTTTTGCCAAAAGAAAAAGCAGAAAAGACATCATTAACATCTATTTAGGACAATTTCTAGGCTCTGTTAGTCTAATATTGCTAAGTTTACTTTTTTTGCATTTATCTTAAATTATATTCCTAGTAAAGAGATTTTAGGTTTGCTCGGTTTGATTCCAATTTTCCTAGGACTCAAAGTTTTGCTTTTAGGAGATTCTGATGGAGAAGCTATTGCAAAAGATGGTTTGCGCAAAGATAATAAAAACCTGATTTTTCTAGTTGCTATGATTACTTTTGCAAGTTGTGGTGCTGACAATATTGGTGTTTTTGTCCCATATTTTATTACCTTAAATTTAGCGAATTTGATAGTGGCTTTACTTACCTTTCTAGTCATGATTTATCTCTTGGTTTTTTCTGCCCAAAAATTGGCACAAGTCCCTTCTGTTGGAGAAACTTTGGAGAAATATAGCAGATGGTTTATTGCCGTTGTTTATTTAGGATTGGGGATGTATATCCTGATTGAAAACAACAGCTTTGACATGCTATGGGCTGTGTTCCGCTAGGAGAAAAAAATATGAAAAAAGATAGTATCTGTCAAGTGGATGTTATAAATCAACAAAATGTTACAACCGCAACGAACTACCTTGAAAAGGAAAAAGTCCAAAAATCACTTCGTATTTTATCAAAGTTTACCGATAATAAACAGATAAATATCATCTTTTATCTCCTTGCCGTCGAAGAACTCTGTGTCTGTGATATAGCCTGTTTACTAAATCTCAGTATGGCATCTGCCTCCCACCATCTTCGTAAACTAGCCAATCAAAACATCTTGGATACTAGAAGAGAGGGGAAAATTATATATTATTTTATAAAAGATGAAGAAATCAGAGATTTTTTTAATCAACTAGGATAACAACTATTTTTACTACTCTACCATTCACTCTACCTTTTATTATGTAGCATTCTAAAAACATTGATGTACCAACGTTTCTAACAGCTAAAAATAGAAATTATTTAATCTTTTATAGAAGTGAAGTAATTAGATATATAAAAAGCCTATGAAATCAGCATTTCAAAGGCTTTTTTTCTTTTAATTTTAGCAAAATAACTGAATTCTAACTGATTATATCACTTTAGGAGTGCAATAACAGATATAATGGTAGCAATGATGGAGACTATCGTAGCAACGATAGAACTTATGGTATTTGTCTTTGTATAATTTATCTCAGTAAGCATATTCAAATAGGAATAATTTTTCTTTAATTACATTTCGATAATATGACAAAATTTTTATGAAATAAATTTTTCTAGCTGAACTTCGTCATTTGATACAAATATAGTCCAAGAATCTTCAAAGTCTTTTTTTAAAATTAGAAATATCTATTCTGTTTTCTGACTCCGATAGGCTTTGTATCTTTTTCAAAAGGTTTAAAAAATTCTTATTAAACATTATGTTCTTTCTTCCTGATACATATTTCGAAAAATCTCTTTCAAAAATGTGAAGCTCTCGCTCTCCAAATAATAAGTAATAGAGCTCGTTCCCATATTGTGATATAGACCCTAAAAATACTAAATCTAGGAATGAAATTATTTCCTGAGTATAGAACATAATCACTATCATTAAAACTATTTGAAATATAGTAATTGCCTTTTTTATTATATAGACTATAACTAATATCCCCGAAGTATATTTTATCTATATCAACTTTGTCTTTTCGAAAAGCAACTGTTAGATTAATTAATTTGTTCATTTTCCCATTTTCGCTATAAAAAAACGTAGTTATGTAATGTTGACATATCAAAGAAGGAAGTTCATTTGTCATCTGATCAATAGATAGATAATTAAGCTTATCGTCCTCATCATCCAGAATATACCAATTAATGTAATCTTTTTTTACTCAAGTTTTTTGATATTATCAGAAATAAATAATTGAAGATTAGACTCTGTCAATACTTGTTTTTAAATGAAATCTATATTGAAAAAAATAGCATAATAATTATTTACCGTCGCCCAACTTATTTCAATACTGCTGAAAAAAATTATCTCCAATTATCTCAATTTCAGCAAAAATTCCGACTCCATGCCTTAAATATTCTAAATGGACATAGTCGTATTTTTTTAAATATAGTAGGTTTTTTTATAATAATTTCTCACTTTAAATTTCGACTTTGGCAACGAATATAAACGCTTCGTTAATTTATTAACACCCTCATTTGAAAGTGTATCTAAAATAATAAACTCGCCAATTGAGAATTCATCAAAATAGTCTGTCCGTGTCCTCCATTCGGGATGTTTTTCTTCAATGAACTTTTTATGAAATTCTAATCCTTCCTGCTCATGTCTTTGATAATAAGATTGATATTCTTCTGTTGCAACTATTTTTTTAAATAATAATCAAAAAAACTTCTTAGCTTGTCTATTTATCATACCTACACCTAATTGATACTTTATATCACTATCATATCATTTTTTTAATGAAACTGAATCAATAACCACAACTATTACTCATTTTATATTTTAGCTAAATCTATCATGGCTTGTTCAATTTTATGTTTTCCTTTTTGCATGACATGAAGATAGATTTTTTCTATATCTCTACTATCTTCTGAATGTCCTACAAACTCTCTAATAACGTTTAGGCTTACAATCTTATCAGCCATGACTGAAACAAAACTATGTCGGAACATATGGGGAACTATGTGAACAGGTCTATCAAAATCGACTAGATCGTCAATATCCTTATAGGATTTTCTACTTTTCTTATTATACTTAGCGGACTGACTAGTTCTACCTCTTAAGAACATTGAAATTTCTATATGATACAATGCTCTGCCCTGTTTGTTATTTATAGAAGTAAAATAGGGATTCACTACACGTCACTAGACGGTATAGACCTTGATTCAAAGCGATTTTTGAAATTCTAAATTTCACTACATTGCAATATAAATCAACCGAATCACTACCTTATTTGAAATAAAAATGATGATTCGGATTTTTAAAGGAAGAGGGACTGAACTACACCCCAAAAGTTAGTTTTTTTCTGTCTAACTTTTGGGGTGCAGTTTGCTTGGTCCCAGTATATTTATTTCATTTTGGATAACTTCATCAATAAACTTAAGCGTTCATCATTTTTGAGCTCTGATAACATGCAAATCAACCGCTCATATCCAAGTTCTTTCTTCTGCTTGATTAATGAGTTCATCACAGCCACCAAATCATCTGGCGTAAAATTCCTTAAGTAAAGTGTAATATAACTTCCACTATTAGAAAATAGGCTAACATGAATTGCATTATGTTCTTTTTGTCTAATTTTCATTCCTCCTGTAGACTCCCTAATATAGAACTCATACACTGTCTTTTTGGGGTAGCAATCAAATGAGTTTTCGAATTCTCTGCGATTTTTATAGAGAATATAGTTAATGAGTGAATAATATTTTTAGAAACATAGTTGTTTCCTCCTAAAATGTTTTTTTACAGTTATAGTATGCCACAAATCCCAATTTATAAAAATAATTAAGAAAAAAACGATAAAGATATTGTTTCACTTATTGAATTTTTTTGTAGTTTTTTTCCTCTTTCTCTCATCCCTCATATATTTTTGCAATTCTAATTTTTTTCTGTGTGTTTAGCGTTGACAGAAACGTATGTGTAAGTCACGCTAAACACACAGTACTAGATAAAAGTGAATAACGTAAAAAAATCTTATCCTAATTTTTTTATTTTTAAAATTTATGGCATACTAATAATATCAAGATAATTGATTGAGTAGAGACGTAACTAATATAGCTACGTTTTTTTATGTTTGAAAGGAGGTAGCTATCGTGAAACAGTAGGTTTAAGCTGGGTTAGGAAAGAACCAGTTTTGTATTTCATTAACTAAAAAAATAAATGTATAGATAATAAAAAGATGTCAATAGCAGTTTAAAAAAAATTTTTTTGATCGTAACAAAGTAAAGAATAAAAAGTAAAAAAACGAAAGTAAATAACAGGAACCAATTTTTTTGTATTTCATTTACCAATAAAAAAATAAATATATAGATAATAAAAAGTAATGTCAACAGCAGTTTAAAAAAAAATTTTTTTGATCATAACAAAGTAAAAAAATCAAAGTATAAAAACTAAAGTAAATAACAAAAAGTCTAAAAAAATCAAATACAAAAACTAGCTTAGCTCAGTCGCTAAATTCAGAGCAATTAAACCTGAAAAAGACTAACAAGAAAAAACAACAGATTTTTATCTGTAGGATGGAACTCTACATCTTATTTGAATTGAGTCAACTTGTCATGTTGTAAAATGACTTGGTTATCTTCTTAGCCATTAATTAAGAAGCGCCCTCAGCAAAGGGAAGATACTACATCAGTGAATATAAGCTTAAGTCACTGCACTACTTCAACTTGAATAAAAAAGACCTTAAGAATTTTCTTAAGATCTTCTTTAAAAGCACATTATCTACTATAGAAAGGAAAGAACGATGGCAAAGAAGAAACGTAGTCGTGCTGAACGACGAAAAGCTAAAGAGAAAGCTAAGAAACAACAGATAGATTCTCTAACAACTTTTGAGGGTCGGAAACAATTCGTCCAATCAAAAGGACTAACTAATCTAGTCACGCGCTTTAAAAAAGGAAAGGGAATCAAACGAAATGAATCCAAAAAAACAGGCGAGGACATTCATTTAATCCATACAGACCGAACTCTTCATAACTACGCTGGTTCCTGGAGTAGATTTGCTTCCTTTGTTGCTGCAACCGCTACTGCCGAAGAGTTAGAAGCTCTTGATAAATCTAACGATATAGAAGGATGGATTGACTTAGTAAATCAATACTTAGAACATTGTAAGAAATTAGGACTTTCTGCTCCTACTCAGTCAACTTACAAGGCTGCATTAGCCAAAGTCTTGGGGGTGTCTTCTACTGCTTTTATTGCAACAGATATTCGATATCGAGCTAACAAAAGGAATAATCGCTTAAAATCTAATGACGACAGAATGTCTGAAGAAACGAATAATCGTTGGTTTTCAATCGTCTCAGCTACTGGACTACGAAAAAATGAATTAAAGGCAATTACAGGTGATTCTCTACACCAACGTGAAGATGGTCGATACTATCTTAAAATCATTGGTAAAAAGCATAAAACAAAAGGAGCACGAGATCGTTGGGTTCCGATTATTACACGAGACAAAGAAGAATTAGAGAGGCTTGTTGAAGAATTTAAACTAGCTGGTAAAAAGCGTGTATTTCAAGTTCCATCTGCTTTGAAACCTCATAAATATCGTGGCGAATACGCAAAACGTCTTTATCTTCTTGTCGCACGAGATTCTAAAGATATCAAAGATAAAAAAGAAAAAATTTATCTACGAGGGGAATTAAAAGGCGTTGTCCTTGATCGAAAGGCTTGTTTAATTGTATCACGTGCTCTCGGGCACAATCGACCAGAAGAGTTTCAAAAATCCTATGCATATAAATTAATCGCACAAGCAAACTAAGTAACTTTTTGGTAGTGTAAAATAAGTTGTGTAAACACAAAAAGGAATAAATCCGTTATAGTAGAATTGCGAAACATTACTAGAAAGAGATTTATTCCTGCGACTCAGTTTACCACAAAATTGTTTAACTTCCTAGCCCAAAAGCAACTCAGGAGAATGTCGCTACTTTTCATGAGCGAAGTTTAGAGGTCAATTACTCTGTTTTATTCCTTGACGGAACCTATCTTCCATTAAGATGTGGAACCGTTAATAAAGAATGTATTCATATCGCACTTGGCATTACACCAGAAGGACAGAAGCCTGTTCTTGGATATGAAATCGCCCCAAATGAAAACAATGCTTCTTGGACCACCCTGGTCGAACTGGTTTTCCAATCATTGTTTAAGCGCAAATCCTGTTTTTCACTAATTAGAATATCTGCATAACGATGCTTACCCTCTCCTAAACTAAAGCTTTCGTCGGTTCCAAAATGAAGTTCCTCTCCATTTTCAAAAGTTATATCCACATCCGCTAAAAGGGCTAGTTGGTTTCCAAACTGAGCACTACCACCTTGCACACTAATGCGATCTGCATACCCTTCTACTGCTAGCACATTCTCTCCAGTTCTAAGCAGATCAGCAATCTCATAGGTCTGGTACATCAAAAAGTCACTGTAGTCCGTATAGTCCGGGGTGAAAATCCTATCTGTAACAGCCTCACCATTGATAAAAGTTTGATAAATCCCCCTGACAGGTAATCTTCAACTGAGCTGTTCAAATCTCCTGAGACAAGGGAAAGACTTTTTTAAAATAAACCACTGGATGAAGACGTTCTTCAACAGGTTTCTGTGATTTCATTTTCCCGGAGAACATCTCTTCCAGTGTAAACTCAGACCCATCTGAAACCCTAGCTCCTGGTCCACTGAGCCAGCGACCTGTCCAAGCTGATTCTTGATTTTTCATATTCACGATCTCCATTCTCTTTTACTTCATTATAGGAAATCTACTCGAGTCAACCAGGTCAAAAAGCGACATCCCTTATCAAAAACCCAACAATTTTTAGACTTATTTTTCAAGCACCTATGACAGAACAAAGAGGCTCAGAAATTTCCTGAACCTCTATTGTCTAATCTAATTTCCTACACACTTACTTTGACCTGACTGCGTCCATTGCCTTTTTTCTTGATGACCAGCTGCTGGCGGATAGTGGCCTTCATCTCCTCGATATGGCTGATGACTCCGACCAGGCGGTTCTCACCGATTTCCTCCAGAACCTGCATGGCCTTCTGCAGGGTCTCCTGGTCCAGCGAGCCAAAGCCCTCGTCGATAAAGAGGGCATCGATTGGCACCCCACGCGAAGAGTTTTGCACGACTTCACTGAGGGAAAGGGCGATGGACAGAGCTGCAATAAAGGTCTCACCGCCTGAAAGGGTGTCCGTTGAGCGAGATTCGCCAGTCTCATTGTCATAGACATTGATATCGAGGCCCCGGTTACTCCTGCGGTCACGCGCCTCTTCTGGCAGCTCAAACTGATAGCGATTATTGGACAAGTGATTGATAAAGTGGGCATTGGCATAGCTAAGGATCTGCTCCAGATAGCTTGGAGGACATAGGTCTCTAGATCCAGCTTGTCTCCCCCTGTCTTTCCATCCATGGCATAGTAGAGCTGGTAGAGAGACTGAAAGGCAGCTTGGGAGTCAGCCTGCTGGCTCAAAATCTTCTCAATCGCCTTAAGCTCTTTTGATGCCAGAGCTTGATCTGTCTCAGCCCTGGTCACCTGGCTTGCCTGAATTTCAGCCGCCTTAATCGCAGCCTGTCTGCTTTCCTCTAGGCTGACTAGATCAGGACGCTCATGGTCTGACAAGCTCTCTTCAAGCTGCTGGATATCCTTTTCCAGTCGCTCCTTATGTGTCTGGTACTGGGTGATCTGCCTTCTCAGCTCATCCAGCTCTTGGTCGGCTGCTAGCCAGGTTCTAGCAACCGCTTCCTCATGGGTCAGAGCATCCTCTGCTGCTAATTTTTCGGCTAATTTCCTGCCTGTCTCCTTAAGATCCTGACCAAGGTCTGCCAAAACTGACTCTAGAGTCTTGATCTGGCCTTGGTAATTACTAAGCTCCTCCTGATTTTTATTCAGCTGACTTTCCAGTTGCTCTTTTTGCTCCTCATAGCCTTGAACCTGCTTTTGGTAATCGCTCTGCAGGCCCTCTAGTTCCTGACTGCCAACCTTGACATCCAGCTCTGCGATTTCTGCTTGCAAGCTCTCAATCGTCTTACTTTTCGCATCCAGGTCCTTTTGTCCTAAGTTAAGAGCTTGGTCTAGCTCTTGGAGACTGGCCTTAAGCCGACCAGCCTCAGCCTGCAGTTCTTGGTTTTGCTGGGACTTATCCTTAAAGCTGTCCAGTTGCTCGTCCCGGACCTTCTGAATAGCTGCTAGGTTAAAGTAGTCTGGAAATTCACTACCAAGCTGGCTTGGAATTGCTTATAACTGGCATTCAACTGAGCCTGGTAGTCTTGGTATTCCTTCTTCTGCATTTGAAAAGCCTCTTCTTGTCTAGCAATCTCTTTTTTCAGAACGTCCAGGTCTAACCGTTTCTGTTCATACTGGGCTTGGGCCCGGTCGACACTTTGGATCAGATCGATCAACTCTTTATTGGATACCATATGACCATTTTCAGACAAGGGATGGTCCTCCGCTCCACAAACTGGGCAGGGCTGACCATCGGCTAGATCCTCCTGGAGCTGGGCAATCATCATCTGGCGCCGATCTTGCTCCTTTGCCTGAACTTCCAGTTGAGCCTGTTCAAATTTCTCTTCTAGCTGAGGCAGCTTATTTCGATACTCCAGCAATTCTTTCTCCAGTTGTTTGGCCTTATTCCGAGCACTTTCGTAGTTCTCTGCCTGGCGCTTCAGCTCCCCATCGATAAAGCTAGACATGTCATCAAGCCGAGCTTTTTCTGCCTCCAGTAAAGCTGGATCTAGGACATTTTCCTCTAGCTGAGCCAGACTCTCACTCTGCTCTTTTTTTTGAGCTTGATTTCTTTTTAGCTGAGCCTGAATCTTGTTTAGCTCCAGCTGGGCTTTAGCAATCTTGGCCTGCTTGTCTTCGGCCTGCTTAGCTTTAAAGATCTGAGTCGGTAGCTTTTTGAGTTCTTCTCGTAAGCGATCGATTTCCTTTTCCTTTTCAAAGAGCTTGCTCTTCTGCTCAACCAGGACTTTCTGGCCTTTTTCTGTTTCTGGCTTGCCACTTGGACTTCCGTTAATTTGGATTGGTTAGCCCGCTCATTATCCCTAGCCTGGTCGATTTTAGCAACATCACTATCTAGTTGCTTTGCCCAACTCAGTTGCTTCAGACGACCTTCTTTTTCATCCTGCTCATCAGTTTTATCCAGAATTTGCTCCTGATAGTTCGCTTGCAAATCCTCTAACCTCTTAAAGTCCCGCGCCAGTTTCTGACCTTCCTGATAGAGCGCATCCAGCCGTTTTCGCTCTTCTGTTGCCTCCTGATGGGCCTTTTTAGCCAGCTCATGACTTTCCTTACGCACCTGGAGGAGCCTACGAACTGTCTCCAACCTTTCTTCCTCCAAAGCAACCTCAATCTTAGCCTGCTCTTCTGGAGTCCATGTATCTGACTGGTAGTGATCCTGGAGCGCTCTTGTCGCCTCCTCGTCTGCTGACTTGGCCGCACTATAGCGCTCCCTAAGCCGACTTTGGAAGTCCTCAAAAATCTCTGTTCCAAAAATCTTTTTGAGTATCTTCTTTTTCTCCTCTGACGAGTCCTTGAGAAAACGAGAAAAATCATTTTGCGGTAGGAGAATAATTTTCTTGAACTGCTCATGGTCCAGGCAAAGTATGCCTGCAATTTCAAGCCCTACATCCTTTGGCTTGCTAGCCAGGCTCTGAAGTTCTTTGCCATCAACCCCATCAACAATGGCCAGAGAGGCCTCATGCACTTGATTTATCACCTTACGCGCGCCCATAAGCGTCTGCTCTGGCGAACGCACGACTCTATACAGATGACTCCCCTGCTCAAAGTAAAAGGTCACCTGGGTCTTTTCCTCAACAGTCGCAAACTGACTCCGAACCTCCTTGGGACCACGACTCCCTGTTGTCGCCCCAAAAAGAGCATAGGACATGGCATCCAAAATCGTTGACTTCCCAGCTCCCGTATCACCAGAAATCAGAAAAATCGGTGATTCTATAAAGTTTCTAAAGTCAATATCTGCTGACTCAAAAGGGCCAAAATAAGATAGTTTTAAAGCAATCGGTCTCATGATTTCTCCTTACTTATCTTCGTCAAAATATCCTCTACTAACTCCAACTGGGCCGAACTCAGAGACTGGCCAGTGCTTTCCTGATAGAAATCCCCGATAATGGTCGACTCATCCAGCTCCTCTACATTTCGCCCCCTAGTCCTACGAATGGTCTCCTGCTTGTAGCTATAGTCTAACTCCACAACTGTCCCATAGATCTGCTCCAGCTGGGCCCGCAGGTTCTTGCCCACATGTTCATTGCGATCAAAGTCCTGCACCTGGATGGCAAACCAAGCCTGATGACAAGGCTGGGTCTGATAAAAGCCAGGATCTGTCAGGGTCTCCCAATCCTCCTTGAGAGCGACCAGGTCAGTTTCCTGCTCCAGCTTGACAAAGTGACTCTCTACCCCCTTTTCATCAAACTCAAGGATATAGACTCCCTTATCAGTTCCAGCCTCCTTGACGTTAAATTTGACCGGGCTACCCGAATACTGCACCGTCTCACTAGGGGAGGCATGATGGGTATGAATATGCCCCAGGGCCACATAGTCAAAGTCTGAAAAAATCGCTGCATTCAGAGTCGCAAGGCCGCCTACAGTCGAGCTGGTCTCACTTGTCAAGTCTTGAGGATCCTGGCCTGAGGCAGTGACCGCAAAGTGGGTGACGAGGATACGCTTTTTACCAGGAGCAAACCGGGCCACCAAGAGGGGCAGCAAGGCCTGCATGGCATCCGCCAGAGTCCGAACATTCTTGACCTCCTCATCTGACCAGCCCTGCTCTTCTTGTAGGTAGATCCGAGCATCTATGGGATCAAAATAAGGTAGGAGGAAAAGCTGACAGTCCTCCGTCTCGACTGGACTCATGGCCTCTTCAATAAAGGTATTGAGATAAAGCTGTTGGTGCTGCATCCATTCCCGGCTAAAATTAAGCCGCTTGGCACTATCATGGTTACCCGAGATAGCATAGATAGGTAGCTGGTTCTCCAGATTCATCTCCCTCAGCATCTGCTCAAAGGTGGTCACAAAGTCCGCTTTGGGCACCGAGCTATCATAGAGATCCCCCGCAATAATAACCCCATCAACCTTTTCTGCCAAAGCAAGCGCCAGTATCTGCTCAAAAGCGTACTTCTGCTCTTCCAGCAGACTATAGCCATTCAAGGTCCGGCCAATATGCCAATCCGATGTAAATAATAATTTCATTTTTGACCTCTCCTCTCTTTCTGTTTCTATCATACCAGATGACCTAGTCACGTCAAGTCCACCCCCTAACCTTCTAAAAAAATTTTTCAAAAATCCCTTGCAACCCTCTCCCTTGGCGATTACGATTGCTATTACGATTGTAATAATAATTGTAGGCCTGGTTTCTAAGGCAAGAAAGCCCCGATAGGCAGTTATTTCACAAAAAGATGTTTTTCCCCTTGTCAAATGAGTTATTTTCAAGCGTAATGAGATATTTAGAATTAAATGGAGATGAGAACTTTTGCAAACATTAAATCAGTTATCAAACGCGCTGAATTGAACGTTAAACAAAACGAAAAAAACTCAGCACAAAAATCAGCTATGCGTACTGCTATCAAGGTTTTTGAAGCAAACCCATCTGAAGAATTGTTCCGCGCTACAAGCGCTGCGATCGACAAAGCAGAAACTAAAGGTTTGATTCACAAAAACAAAGCTGGCCGTGACAAATCACGTCTTGCAGCTAAATTGCCTAAATAATAAAAAGAGTCTCCTATGTACTGCCCCCAAAAAGTTAGACAAGTTTCAAAACCAAGGCATCCAACAGGTTTCTCTTGTAGTGACTGATGGCTTCAAGGGGCTTGAGCAGATGATCAGTCAGGCTTACCCATTTGCTAAGCAACAACGTTGCTTCATTCATATTAGTCGAAATTTGGCTAGTAAGGTGAAGCAATCTGATCGGACAGTTATTCTGAAGCAATTTAAAACGTTTTATCGTGCTGAAAATTTAGAAATAGCAGTCCAAGCTTTAGAGGACTTTATCGCTGAATGGAAACCAAAGTATAGGAAAGTCATGGAAAGTCTGGAGAATACGGATAATCTTTTAACTTTTTATCAGTTTCCCTACCAGATTTGGCACAGCATTTATTCGACAAACCTCATTGAGTCTCTTAACAAAGAAATCAAACGTCAAACGAAAAAGAAGGTTCTTTTTCCTAACGAGGAGGCTCTGGACTGTTACTTAGTTACTTTGTTTAAAGATTATAATTTCAAGCAAAGTCAACGAATCCATAATGGGTTTGGCCAATGTTCTGACACACTTGAAAGCTTATTTGATTAACACTCCGTAACTCTACTTGAGTGTTTACACAACATTGTTGACAGTATCAACTTTTTTTAAACATTAACCTTCAACTTTTTAATCGAAAAAAATTCAACTAAATAAAAAAATCGTACTGAAATTATTGATCTTTTTCTCAACATCCTAAATTTAAATGAAAAAAATAAAAAAAATTTTTTTAAAAAAATAAATAAAAGTAGATAAAAAAACTTACTTTTTTTCCTTCAAAACCTTGTCACATCAATAAAAGATCGTACTGAAAGTATTGATTTCTTTCTTAACATTCTTGTTCTAAACTAAAAAAATTAAAAGTAGGTAAGAGCCTACTTTTTTTCTTCAAAAACCCTGTTAGGACGCGTTTTTTTCAAAGCACTCAAAATTGAGTGTTTTTTTATTTTTTTAATTTGTTTTTTTCCTCAAAATGGGCATTTTCGATAACATTTGTGGCATACTATTTAATGTAAAAAATAAGGAGGGATAATTTTAAAGAAAGTTACATTTTAAAAGTACATCTTCATTACAGATTTAATAATAAGGAGGAATTCACATGGTAAGAAGACCTAAGAAAAATAAACGAGAAAAAGAAGTAGTCAAGAGACCTCCCTTATCTCGTGAAGAAATAGAAGAAAAGGAAAGGCAAAAGGAAAATAGAGAACTTAGGAAGAAAGAATTACTAGAATCACAGAAACAAAACGAAAATTTTATAAAATCTTGTTTCTCAATTGTTCCATCTCATTGGGGTATTGATAACTGTATAGTATCAATTCTTAGCCCAAAAGTAAGTTATGATCCTAACGTTTTTGATGAACAAATATATATAGACACTGCTTCTATAGATTACAACTCAAAAGGAGAATTAGTTAAAATCACAATTCAATCAGTAGATCTAGGAAAAGTGACAATTAGTTTAAAAAGAAGTAGGTTATACAAAGAAGTATATTGCAATCCAACTTAACGGTCCTTCTCCTAATTTTTCAAACTACAGGCATTGAGGGGATTAAATTAAGATTAAAAGAAGTATTACATAAGTTAGAAAAGAGATTATAAGATTAAAATCAAATATAATCCGAATTCTATTATGTTTAAGAAAATTGAATTAGCATTCACAATTGCTTTTGATAAATTACCGTCTTTACCAACTCGTCAATTATTAATACGGTCACTTGCAGAAGAAGAAAAGAATAGAGATTTAAAAAAACCACAGAACAAGTAAAAATGCAGATAAGTTTTCAATAGTATCGATTGAGATTAATAAGAAAGAGAAACACATCTTATATAACAAAATTGAGAAAGCAAAAAGAACAAACAAATCCGTAAAACAAATTCATCGTTAAAGAATTTAGAAATCTTTAGATATGAAGTCGAATTAACTGGCAGTAAGATAGCCGAGCAATTAGACTCCCATTACTTAGCACGATTAACTGATGAAAAAGATTATTCAATATTTAGAGATTCTAATATCTGATGGGGTTTTTCGATATAAAAAAATAATCATAAAAGCAACTAAAAAAAGTGCGAAAAAGATGTTAAAGAGAATTTATAAGAAAATTCAACCACAAGTTTATACAACGGAATTTTTTTATTCTCTATTAATGATCAGTTATCAACTACCACAGTATCAGATTTAATTGATGAAGATATCATTACATTTCTTCCATTAAGATTTTTTTAAAAAAACAAATAGAGGTACAACTAAAAGAAGAATCCTAGAAAGGTCCCAACGCAAAGAAGAAAAAAACTGGAACAAAAACATGAATTAGGAAAAAAATGACAAGTTGGCAAGTTCTAGAAATAATAAGGGTAATGTTCCATTCACTAGAAGAAGCAAAAAAATATGGTTTAGGCACTCGTATAAGCCCTTCCACAACTTCTTATAAAACTTTTCCACTAAAAAAACATACTCTTTAAAAGAAAGAAATGAAATCTTCAATGAAACAATTACAGAAAATACAAAAGAAAAAAACTTGAAGATAAAATGTCAAAACGGATCTTAAAAAGATTTAGAGACGGAATATAAATAAAGCAGTTATTTTAATAGCAAATATTTTTTTCAATGTTAAAAAAACGTTGATATATCAAGGAACATATATAAAATTGTACCGCAACTACTATTCGAATATTTTTCAAAAGGATAAGGATATGAAAGTTACTTTAAGTAAAAATAAAAAAGAGCTTGTTTCCAAACTTTGGTCGGTCTCAGAAACAAACTCAAAATATACTAGTAATAATATCTATTACCTACTTCTATTATCGCAATAAAATATAGAAATTTCAAGAGGATTATTAATTATGAAACAAACAATGAACAAAGAAGATTTAATTAAAATGGGTTACAATCCCTATACTGCCGTTTCAATTGTTAGACAAGCTAAGCAAATTATGGTACAAAAGGGGTATGCCTTTTATAATAATCGACGTTTAGGGAATGTGCCTATCGTTGCTGTTGAAGAAATTTTGGGTGTTTCACTTAATATGGAGGAATAATGCCACAAAATCAACAGAAAACTAAATTTCCTGGAGTCTATACAGACAAAAACGGTAAATTTTTTATTCAAACCGAATTTGGTAAAGATAGAGTTACGGGGAAACGTATACGAAAGAAATCAAGGGGAGATCAACACGGAAATCCATTTAATTCAGCTGCAGAAGCAAATAAGGAATTAACTCGGCTGAAATATGAATATCAGCAATCTCAAGGTTATTCTAACTACCGGATGAAATATCGACAATTTATGGAAGAACATTATATTCCATATTATAGAACAACAGTTGAGCATAGCACATTTTCAGTTCGAGAGAAAAATCTTTTACAGCTTTGTGATCGTTTTGGTGACACTACACTTCGTTCGATTACACTCGAACAAGTCCAGATGTTTCGAACATGGTTACTGACTAGTCAAGATGAGGGTGGTGCCGGATATTCACAAGGATATGCTAGCCTCATCTTTGGCATGTTTAGGAAATCATTGGACTATGCTTTGCAAATGGGATATGTGGAAAAAAACATTTCTAAGCAATCTAATGCAATTCCTAAAGGAAAAAGTAATGTCCCATATTGGACTAAGAGCGAATTTGAAGCTGTTATTTCGCAAATTTACATTGAAGATGTATATGAACATTTAAACTTCGTGATGATTTGGGTATATTTCATGACTGGCGTACGTGTAAATGAAGGTTGTGCCCTTCAATGGAATGATGTTGACTTTGATAAGCAACGCCTACGAGTTCATCATATGCTTATTGTTAAAAACAAAAAAGAATGGACACGTAATTCGTATTCGAAAACTAAAGAAGGGCGAAGGATGATTAGTTTAGATAAAGATACTATTGATGTGTTAAAAAAATGGCGTGAAGCTCAAAAAAAGATTGGACTAGGACACGAGAACGATTTTATCTTTTCATACGATGGCTTACCTATGTTGAAATCTACAATCTCAAGAATTATTAAAAGGTACGCCAAGATTGCTCACGTAAAGCCTATCCAAGCGAAAGGTCTTAGGCATAGCCACGCCTCACTGCTAATTAATGAATTAAATGTTTCTGTACTTATTCTATCAAAACGTTTAGGACACTCTTCTCCTGAAATCACCTTGAAACACTACTCGCATCTATGGGATGGCGCTGATGAAGTTATCACTAATGAAATGGTAGGAATTATTAATGTTTCTTTCCCATCTTCTAGCTTAGTACATTTCAACGGGAACCAATCAATTTTAAAATAACATTCCCACCAAAAACCCCACCAAAGAATTACTAACTCCTTAAAAAGCCTATTATATAGCGATTCTCAAGGAGTCTGCAACCGTTGAGTGGGAATAATATATAAGAGTAACTTTGGCTAAGAATCCTTGATTTAACAGCATTTGAGTTGTTATAAATGGTATTAAAATGATATAGATACGTTTGGATTGTCGCCAAAGTGTCGCTAAAAGAAGCTCTTAGATGGGCTTCTTTTTGGTATCTCACTGTTAAGTAAGAAGGATAATGTAATTACAATGATTACCAAGCTATTAAATACTCCAGAGGATGAGTATCATGACTTTAAGCAAAAATGGCACAGTGATAACTCTGAACTTGTTCGAGATATTTTAAATTTTGTCAATACCATACACCATGAAGATTGCTATATAATTTTTGGTGTTTCTGATAATGGAGATATTATTGGTCTTGAAGAAGATTCTAATAGAAAAAATACAGAGACATTATCGGATTTATTGCATAAACTTTATCTATCAACAAATACCCAAATTTCAGTAAAAGTAGAATCAATTAGTATTAAAAATAAAGAAATAGATATTCTCACTATTTTCAATACTGATTTAGTACCTGTTTATCTTACTAGAGATTATAAACCGAAGGGGGGAAAAGGACTTTCATCAGGTTTAATATATTCTAGAACTGGGGCAATAAATACCCCTAGAAATGAATCTACCTCTTTTGAAATTATCAATTCTTTTGTTTAAGAAACACAATAAACTAGATACTTCAATTCAAGAACAGTATAAAAAAAGTACTGACAAATGTTAAAAAAACTGGTCTTATATAGAAAACGAAGAAGGCTCATTTTTTTATATATAATATCAATCCAGATTTTTTTATATGAGATTTTTATAAAGATAGTCAAAACCGATATCAAGTTGAAGCATATAGTTTATCTCAAATAGACTATAAAATTGGTTGGTATATGCTTGAACTACGCTATAGAAATCTTATAATAGATGAACGTTTATTAAACTTTTTTTAGACGGTGGACGAGCATTAGTTCCCAGCCCTAATTTATCTTCCATTAGCATTGATTTACAAGATGCAAGTTATTATTATCTATATAAGAATTCTCTAGATTATTTACTATTAGAATTTTTTTAAGTACAGTATTTTCCAGTAAATGATCGATACTCTATCCGAAAGTTTAAAAGAAAGTATTGTAATTTTTAGATAATGAAGAAGAAAAGGATGAACTTCATTCTAAATTAAATTCAATTATGACTTCCAATCAAATTGAAGATTATATTTTACCTTCTGATGATGAAATTGAAAAAAATGGCACAAGCGTCTAATTAGGAAGTTCCCAAAAAAATAAGTGTGGATGAAGTTAATTATATGTTAAAACAAACCAAGACTACTCAACTTTTTAAATGATATTAATTTAGGAATTACTTTTTTTAAAGGAGATAAAATGGAGCAATACAGTGATATTATAATTGACACAATAACTAATTTTTTTACCGAAAAAAATGAAAAAGAGTGGGAATAAAATCAAATTAAAAAGGCGTAGGAAAGAAAACTTTCTACGCCTTTTTAGTTAATTTTTTGCTTTTCTACTCTAACCCACTCAGGTATTCATAGCGTTCATATTTTTCCAGCAGCTTTTCATTCTGCTCATCCAGTTCTTTCTGGAGTTCGGATAGGCGAGCAAAGTCAGAACCATTTTCCTGCATGGCCACTTCAATCTCAGCAATTCGCCCCTCCAGCGCTTCGATATCAGCCTCGATAGTCTCCCATTCCTGCTTTTCAAAGTAGGTCATGCGCTTTTTCTCCTCTCGCACTTTGGCCGATTTTTCCTTTTCAGTCTTTTGAGAAACAGCAGAGCTTTCTGCCAGAAAGGCTTTTTCGTCTAAGTAATCCGTGTAATTTCCGAAAAACTCTCTGATACCTTCATCCTCAAAAGCTAAAATTTTGCTAGCTACCTTGTCTAGGAAATAGCGGTCGTGGCTGACTGTAATGACTGGACCTGCAAAGCCTTGCAGAAAGTTTTCCAGTACCGTCAGAGTCGCAATATCCAAATCATTGGTCGGCTCATCAAGAAGCAAGACATTGGGTTTTTCCAAGAGAAGCTTGAGCAGATAAAGGCGCTTTTTCTCTCCGCCAGATAGCTTTTCAATCAAAGTCCCATGACTAGAACGAGGAAAGAGAAATTGCTCCAAGAGTTCTGCAATGGAAGTCGTTCCACTGCCTATCTTGACCTCCTCGGCCACTTCTTGCAGATAATTAATGACTCGCTTAGACTCATCCAAGCCCTCGATCTGCTGAGAGAAATAGGCCACTCGGACTGTCTCTCCGATAATGAGCTGACCAGCCTGAGGCTGAAGTTTACCGGCAATCAGATTGAGCAAGGTTGACTTACCGACACCGTTATCTCCAACAATTCCAATACGGTCCTTATTCTGAATCAAAAGGCTATATTGAGAGAGAATAGGCTTAGAATTATAAGAAAAATCTACATCTTGAAACTCGATGACCTTCTTTCCAATACGACTGGTTTCAAAGTTCATTTCCAGATTGCCGTCAGTCGTCTGACCGGCCAAATCTTTCTTGAGGTCATGGAAACGATTGATACGAGCCTGTTGCTTGGTTGCCCGAGCCTGAGGCTGCCGTCGCATCCAAGAAAGCTCCTGCTTGTATAGTTGCTGCTTTTTGTGAAGTAAGGCTGCATCTCGTTCATCCTGCTCTGCCTTGAGACGGACATAGTCTTGATAATTTCCTTGGTATTCAATCAAGCGACCGCCATCTAGCTCAAAAATCCGAGTTGAAATGTTATCCAAGAAATAGCGATCATGGGTGATGAAAAGCACGGTCTTCTTAGAGTTTTTTAAGAAATGTGTCAGCCATTCAATGGTATCAATATCTAGGTGGTTGGTCGGCTCGTCCAGTAAGAGCAAATCGGCATCGCCTAAGAGAACCTGGGCCAGCTGAACTCGGCGACGAAGGCCTCCTGATAACTGACCAACCTTAAGTGACAGATTAGTCAGACCAAGCTTGGACAGGACCGTCTTGACCTGGCTTTCGATTTCCCAAGCATGGAGCGAGTCCATCTCTGCCATAACAGCTTCTAGCTAGATTGTTGACTTTCATCATAGGACGTCAAAAGCAGCTCGTACTCTCGAATCAACTGCATTTCCCGTAAATCACTGGACAAAACAGTGTCAAGCACCGTCTGCTCCTCATCAAAATCAGGCTCCTGAGTCAGATAAGTAATTTTATAGCCCGTCTTAGCAGAAAAAGGGCTGACATCGCCGTCAAAACCCGCTTTGCCTGACAACACATCCAGCAGCGTTGTCTTTCCTGTTCCATTGACACCAATCAGACCAATCCGGTCTAGGTCATGAATGATAAAGGAAATATCCCGAAAAACAGTCTTATCTCCTACTGATTTGGTTAGCTTGTCAACGATAAAATCGCTCATTTCTTCTCCTTGATATAGGCATAAATGGCCTCTAAGTCATTAGGTAAGTGGCCGTCTACAATAGCGTATTCCAACTCTTTTAGAATTTGACCAAGTTTTGGTCCTGGCTCAAAGCCGAACTTCCGCATCAGAATGCCACCATTGACTACCATTTCCTGCTTGCTGTGAATAGTCAGACTGGCATCAAGATTATGAATCGCAGAGAAGTCCACTGCCAAACCTTGCGCCTGTCGAAGCTCCTCTGCTTGTAGCAATAAGTCTATATCGTAATCATAGCAGTCACGCTTGGTCAAGTCTCGTTCTGAGCGAATCGTCACAATTTCAACAATATCTGCTACTCTTTTGGCAAATTCACGAGAGGTTTTCCAAATTCTCAAAAATCGTTGAACATCCTGTGTTTTCAATGCTAACAAAAGAGCTGCCCAAGCCTGTTCAGATGCTGAAAAGCAAAAGTCTGAATCCAATTCAAAGAGCTGTTCTAACTTAGATCTGCTTCCCTTCAAATCTGGCAAAAATTCTATGGCACCGCTTGTCAAGAGTGCCTCTAAGCCCTTGCGCCAAAACGGAGCCAGTAGTAGCTTGTCAAACTCGATAAAAATTCGTTCAACTGAAATTTTTTCCAGCAAAGGAGCACAATTCTTCATAGCTACGAAAGTATCTTGCTCCAAATCAAAATCCAAGGTAGCCTGAAAACGAAAACCCCTCATAATGCGCAGAGCATCTTCATTAAAGCGCTCTGCAGCAGTTCCAACTGCCCGCAAAATATGATTTTCCAAATCATCCAAGCCTTGGAAAAGATCAATAACCTGGCCGTTTTCATCCAAAGCAAGGGCGTTGATGGTGAAATCGCGTCGCTTGAGATCTTCTTCCAAAGAGCGCACAAAAGAAACCTTGCTGGGCCTGCGGTAGTCCACATAGACATCCTCGGTCCGGAAAGTTGTCACTTCGTATTCACGGTTATTTTCCAGAACTAAGACAGTACCGTGTTCAATCCCCACATCAACCGTACGGTCAAAAATACGCTTGGTTTCCTCAGGGTAGCTGGAGCTGGCAATATCCACATCGTGAATAGGTCGCTGCAAAAGGGCATCACGAACGGATCCCCCAACAAAATAAGCTTCAAAGCCAGCCGCTTTTATCTTCTCTAATACTGGCAAAGCCTCCTGAAATTCAGAAGGCAGAGTTTCTAATCTCATAGTAAATGTTCCAATCCATAGACTAATTCTGAGCGTTTGACAACTTCTTTAATGGCGAGATTAACTCCTGTCATAAAGGAAGCGCGGTCATAGGAATCATGCCGTAGCGTCAATCCCTCTCCCTGGCTACCAAAGATTACTTCTTGATGGGCAACCAGACCTGGCAAGCGAACTGAATGGATACGCATGCCATCGAAATCAGCTCCGCGGGCGCCGGCTATAGACTCTTCCTCATCAGAAGCTCCCTGCCGTTTGCTTGGTCTAACCTGGCTAATGAGCTCAGCCGTCTTAATAGCTGTCCCACTCGGTGCATCCTTTCTGATCATGATGCAGTTCGATAATTTCTACATTTGGGAAATACTTAGCTGCTTGAGCTGCGAACTGCATCAGCAAAACAGCCCCCAAGGCAAAGTTTGGAGCAATCAATCCACCCAACTGCTTTTCCCTAGACAGCGTGATCAACTCTTCCAATTGCTCTGGAGTAAAACCTGTTGTTCCGACTACTGGACAAAACCCCTGTTCCAAAGCGAAGCGAGTATTGTCATAAGCTACTTTAGGGGTTGTAAAATCAACCCAGACATGGGCTTCCAGTCCAGCCAATTCTTCCTTGGCATTGAAGACAGGAACACCTGCTACTTCTTTTTCATCCGTAAAAGGATCCAGCAGTCCAACTAATTCTAGTTCTGGATCTTCTGTTAGCATTGTATAGGCTGCTTGGCCCATTTTACCTTTGAAGCCTGCAATGATTATTTTAATTCCCATCTGCATCTCCTTTTTTGATAGATTTGAGTATTAGTCAAACAGAGGAATGTAGCCTAATGCGATACTTCCTTCTCCAAGATGTGTTCCAATAACACTACCAAAAGTTGCTAGAGAAATCTCTGCACTAATGTTACTTTCTAGTAGAGATTGGCGTAAGGTTTCAGCCTTGTCAACTGCATTAGCATGAATAACGATAATTTCATATTTTCCTGACGAAGTCCGTTCCTCAACAAGTTCAATTAGACGCTTAGTTGCCTTCTTCTCCGTTCGAATCTTTTCAAAAACCTCAATCACTCCATGATGATTAAAATACAGAATTGGCTTAATACTCAGTAGATTTCCTAGAATCGCAGCGCCGTTTGAAAGGCGCCCCCCTTTAACAAGATGATTCAAATCATCAACCATGATAAAGGCGCTAGTCCCGTCAATCTGAACATTAATTCTTCTTAGGATCTCATTGAAATCAAGTCCTGCTTCTGCCCAGTTGAGCGCAGATTGAACCATAATTCCTAATGGGGCGCTGGTAATCTTGGAGTCTGGAAAAGCAATTTCCAACTGAGGAAATTCATCTTTCAAGAACTGAATATTTTGGTAGAAACCAGAAATACCGCTAGAAAGGAAGAGCCCCAAAACGTGTGTATATCCGTTTCCCGCTAAAGTAGAAAGCAGATCTTCCAATTCAGCTATACTAGGCTGGCTTGTTTTGGGTAATTCCGCAGAGAGTGCCATTTTCTGATAAAATTCTTCTGCAGTTAGATTTTTCCCTTCAACGTATGTTTCACCATTGATGAAAACGGGAATATCCAGAATAAATAGGTTTTCTTTTTCTAAAACTTTCGGTTTAAAGTAGGCTGAGGAATCTGAAATAACAGCTAGTTTCATTTAGAACTCCAAATTAATACCCGGTAAATCCAGGGCGATCTCTGTCACTTCGTAAGTCAAGCGGTTGAGCATTGATAAGCAAGGTTTAGCTAATTGCTCTACTTCTTCGTGGTCAAATTCACTTGGTTCGCCAATAATCCGACCTTGAATATGATTAACTTGAGAAATTACTCCACTAATCACAAAGGCTTCAAAGACGATCATGTAATTCAAAATAACAACCAAAGAAGTTACTTGATTTTCTTGATCATGATTCAATAATTGAAAATTGACATCGACTTTTGTTTCGGGTGTTCCGTTTTCTTTTTCCCATTCAAAATTACGTGCATCAAAGTGATATTGGCTGACGAATTCTTTTTCGCGTTGTAGTTCCATTGTTGTTCTCCTAAAAATTTGCGTTATGTAAATTATAGCATAATTTTCAATCACTGACTATAGTTTGCTTTTCTCTTACTCATTCTCTTTATCTTCATAAAGAATATAATTATCTACAAAAAAGGACCTCCGAAGAAGTCCAATAATATACTTATTTTGACAATGGTTTGCGTAAGAATCCAAAGATAATACCACTGACTACTGCACCAATCAAAACATATACCAGGTAAAGAATTGGGTTGTTTGTCAAGCCAATAACGAAGATTCCTCCGTGAGGAGCCATGAGTTTGATTCCAGAAAGACCTACAAGGGCACCTGTAAGGGCTGAACCGACGATAAAGCTTGGAATAGCGCGGGCTGGGTCAGCAGCACCAAATGGAATCGCACCTTCTGTGATGAAAGAAAGTCCCATGACAATGTTTGTAATTCCAGAATTGCGTTCTTCCTCAGTGAATTTATTTTTAAAGAAGAGAGTAGCCACAAATACTGCTAGAGGTGGGACCATACCAGCTGCCATAACCGCAGCCATAACAGGTGATCCACCAGTTGAAACAGTACTTGCGAGTGTACTAGTACCAAATACGTAAGCAGCCTTATTAACTGGTCCACCCATATCGACCGCCATCATACCACCGACCAAGAGGCCAAGAAGGACAGCTGAACTTCCGCTCAAACTAGCAAGGAAATCGTTGAGGGCTGTATTGATTGCAGACATTGGAATATTAACAGCCAACATCAGGAATCCAGTAACTAATACCCCAAGAAGTGGCAAGAGCAAAATTGAACGGATACCTTCAAGTGAGCGAGGTAGACCTGCAAGTAATTTGCGAAGGACTAAAATCACCCCACCAGCTAAGAAACCACCGACCAGAGCTCCAAGGAAACCAGATGATACGCCTACCAAAGCAAGCGTCTTTCACCACCTGCAGCGTAAGCAACGCCACCAAAGGATGCGCCACTGCTAGCAATTGCACCGGCTACGAAACCAGAAACCAGACCTGGTTTTTCAGCGATTGAGTAAGCAATGTAACCGGCCAATACTGGTAACATGAAGCCAAAGGCTGCTCCACCAATTGATTTAAACTGCGCTGCAATCTCATGATAGCTTCCTAGATTAGAAAGCTGATCTTTTGGTACACCTAAGATCTGATCTAGCAAGAAGGCGATAGCAATCATAATCCCGCCACCGATAACAAATGGGAGCATTTGAGATACACCACTCATCAGGTGCTTATAGAAAGCGCCACCCAGGCTAAGTTTTTCGTTGCTAGATTCTGCAACACCACCGGAATTAGTAGCCTTGTAAATCTTGGCCTTTCCTGAAAGAGCCAAATTGATCAGTTCTTCTGTCTTACGGATACCATCCGCGACTGGACGATTAATTAATGGTTTGCCATCAAAACGATCCATCTCTACTGCCTTGTCAGCAGCAATGATAACAGCCTTAGCATTTTTAATATCCTCAGCTGTTAACTTATTTCCGACACCGCTGGCACCATTGGTTTCAACCTTGATACCAACACCCATTTCAGCAGCAACTTTTTGCAAGGCTTCTTGTGCCATGTAGGTATGAGCAATTCCTGTAGTACATGCTGTTACAGCTACAAGGAAGTCTCCACCTTTATTTGCAGGTTCAACCACAGCAACTTCTTCTGCTTTTTCTGAAGCTTGGTCAAAGAGCTCAATCACCTGATCAGGCGAAGTTACTTGACGAAGTTTATCCGCAAAGCCATCTTTCATCAGGTATTGAGACAATTCTGCCAAGGCTGCCAAGTGAGTATCATTAGCACCTTCTGGAGCAGCAATCATGAAGAATAGATCAGTTGGTTGTCCATCCAAGCTTTCGTAGTCAACACCCTTGTTTGACTTAGCAAAGAGAACTGTTGCTTCTTTACAGCAGAGTTCTTGCTATGTGGCATAGCAATTCCGTCACCAAGACCTGTAGAAGTCAAGGCTTCACGTGCCAAAATTCCTTCTTTAAAAGCCTCAAAGTCAGTTACATAACCGTGATCTACCAAGCTTTTAATCATTTCTTCTATGACTGCTGTTTTTTCAGTTGCCTGCAAATCTAGCAACATAACGTCTTTTCTTAATAGGTCTTGAATTTTCATCGTTTTTCTACCTCAACTTTTTCATATGTTTCTTTAATAAATTCTGCCGTTGCCAAGTCATCCGAAAAGGTAGTTGCTGTTCCGCAAGCTACTCCCCATTTAAAGGCTTCTACTGCATCTTTGGATTTGACAAATTCACCTGTAAATCCAGCGACCATAGAGTCGCCAGCTCCGACAGAATTTTTGACACTCCCCTTGATAGGTTTTGCAAAGTATGCACCTTCTTGAGTAACTAACAAGGCACCATCACCAGCCATAGAAATGATCACATGCTGTGCTCCTTTGTCTAAGATTTGACGAGCATATTCCTCGATTTCATCTAAACTTTCTAGTTTCACTCCAAAAATATCGCCTAGTTCGTGATTATTTGGTTTGACCAAAAGTGGCTCAAACTCCAAGGAATCAAGCAATGTTTGTCCTTCGAAGTCACAGACTACTTGCGCTCCTGTTTTCCTGGTTAGCCCAATCAATTCTTTGTAGATAGTATTTCCTAAATTTTTAGGACTACTTCCAGCAAAAACTACTGTATCATCAGCACTTAGAGAAGCAAGAATACTCTTTAACTCCTCCAGCTTCAGGCTAGAGATATCAGGGCCGGGTCCATTAATTTCCGTTTCAGCATCTGCTTTTATCTTGACATTGATGCGAGTATCTTCCTCAACTTCTACGAAGTGACTGGAGATTCCTTCTTCTTCTAGAGTATCTGTGATAAATTTACCAGTAAAGCCACCAATAAAACCAGTTGCTTTGTTATCAATACCTAATCTTTTTAGAACTCGGCTAACATTGATACCTTTTCCGCCAGCAAACTTGTCATCACTATCCATTCGATTGACACTTCCAATCAAGACTTTATCCAAACGGACAATATAGTCAATGGACGGGTTTAACGTTACAGTATAAATCATACTTCAATCACCTCTGTTTTTTCTTTAATTTTTTCCAACAAAATGGACGGGTTCTTATTAGTAATTATCTTTGCCTTAGCAAGAGGAGCCACTTTGACAAAGGATACTTGATCCAGTTTTGACGAGTCTGATAAGACATAAGTTTGTTTTGCGTTTTCCATAATGGCTCGCTTAACAGCTCCTTCTTCCATATCTGGTGTTGTATAGAAACTATCATCAATTCCATTCATTCCAATAAAAGCTTTATCAAAATTCAGTTGACCAATTTGATTAAGAGCTATCCCTCCTATACTGGCATCTGTAGATCTTTTTACTGTTCCACCGACAATAACTGTAGGGATATTTCGCTCAACAAGTTTTGATGCATGATGAATAGAATTGGTTACGATCGTTACTTTGTGGTTATGAATTGCTTGTATTAATAACTCATTTGTAGTACCAGCATCGATAAAGACAACATCATGATCCTGAATAAGACTGGCAGCTTTCTGCAATTTTCTGCTTAAAATGAATGTTTTTGATAGATTTTTCTTGATTGCTTTCTTCTTCTTGTAAAAAATGAATGTTTTCTGCACCACCATGAATCCGTCGAAGCTTTTGTTCACTTTCTAATTCATCCAAATCACGCCGAACGGTGGATTCTGAGGTTTTTAGAATATGAACCAAACTATCTAAGGAAACTGTTCGATGATCTTTTAACTGTTCTAAAATCACTTGTTTTCGTTCTGACTTTAGCATATCTCTCCCTCCTGAAACAGCTTACATTTATTATTATACACCAATATTTTCCAAAGTCAAGCATTTTCTTTCATTTTCTATCACAGAAGAATATAAAAAAAGAGGATGAAATTAGATCTCAAACCTCTTTGTTAATTTTTAGGATTTTCTTCTAAATCGTTTAAGAGCAACACCAGCAAGTCCAAAGAATCCAGCTACCGCAGCTATAATTCCTATTTGCTCTGTTTTTACTCCTGTAGCAGATACGTTTTGTTTTGCTTTAGAAGACTTATCTTGTGTTTGGTGTATTGCTTCACCCTGATAGACATTTTTAGCATCTACTGGCTGATCTTTAGCAGTTTCTTTTGCTGCATTCTTAGCTCTTAATTGATTGTGTTTAGCTTCTAATCTAGCATGAACTTCTTGATAGAGTTCCAAAAGACTCTCTTCAGCTTTGTATTTTGTTTCTTTTGCGGCAAGATCAGCTTTGGCTGATGCAACTGCCTTACGAGCCTTAGAAAGCTGTTGAGGAGCTTGAGCTAATTGCTTAGCTCTTTCTTGAACTTGTTTCAAGCGAATTTGAGAATCAATTAATTGCTTTCTTGCTTCAATTGTATTAGCTTTAGTTGAGTGCAAAGCAGCTCTTAAAGATTCAAGTTTTGAGCTTTCTGCAGCTAATTTTTCTCTTGCTAAATCTAAAGCCAATCTCTTAGGTTCTAACTCCGCTTCATATCTTCTAGTTGCATTTTCAAGAGCTAACTGTTTGTCAGCGGTGTTTCTTGCAGCAGCTGCCACACGATCTTGAGCATTCAGTAGTTGATATTGAGCATTTGCTAAAACTTGCGCTTGGTCATTTGATTGTGACTGGAGATCATTTAGTTGACTGTTTAAAATACCAGCTCTTACTTCACGATTTGTTTTTTCAACTTTTAAGGCAGCAATCTCATTTCTTAAAGCAGTATATTTTTCGTTTGTATTCGTCCGTGATTGGCGTGCACTAGCTAGCAAGTTTTCGTAATCAGCTAGACTCATTAAGGTTCCGTTTTGCAAGCGTTGGTTTAAGTTTCCTACTTGATGGAAACCAACTGTTGCAGTTCCGTTTGTTGAGCTATACTGATTAGGAACAGTGTTATAAGATGCAGAAATTGCAGTTGCTTTATTGTCCAACATTTGCAAGTAATGACCAACTCTTGCGAATTCAGCAGCACCAATTTTCATATAAATATCATTGGCATCCAACTGAGATTCGTCTGTTGGTAAGTTATAGCGTGCAGCAATCTCTTGGTACAATGCTTTTTCACTATACCAAAAATCAACTGATGCCTGAGGCGTAAAGCTAATAGCCACATTTTCATTTTTTATATACTTAAACATGTGGCGACCGTTTTGTTCGAAAAAGGCTGATTGAATTTGACTGGCAACATTTGCATATGGATCAACATATAATGGAGGTAATCCTGCCAGTGCTCGATAGTTATTTATTGCTCGAATTACTTCTACAGCTTTTAAGTTATTTTCAAGAGTCACTGAGCTGGTAGAGTCGCTACCAACTGTTAAGCCATCTTCAGCTTGAGACCGTTTGTATAAAGCAAGTGCGTTAGCTGCAGCATCTCTAATTTCTTGAGTTGCTCCTTGGCTTTGCAAGTTTTGAAGGAGCTCTTGATAGGTATTAGCAGCTTGTGTTGTTGTTTCAGTTTGTAAAGTATTTGCCAGTTCAGCTTCTTTTTGATTAATTGCAGTCTGAATCTGGTTGATTTCATTTTGGTTTGTCTGGATAGCTTTTTCAAGATTAGCTGTATTACTTGGTGAATTAGCAATGTTTTGCTGAACGGCTGCAAGATTAGCTTGCTTAGCTGCAAGTTCTTGATTCGCTTGTTCTTCTTCAGCTTTTGCCTGAGCTAGTTCTTGTTCTTCTCTAACGATAGGCGCTTTAGCATCGTTATATTCTCTCTCGGCAACGTCTACCAAAGTTCGTTGTCCGACAACGACATTTTCCTGTTGTTGAACTGCTTGTTCTGAAGGAAGTTCTTGATTTTGCGAGTTGTTTAATGAAGCTTGATTTGCATTCACTTCAGCTTCAGCTTTACTTACTTCTGCTTTAGCTTCTGCGACAGCTTCTTGACTAGCTTCTTTGTTGATTTCTTTTGCTTGATTGAGCTGAGCTTGAGTGTTTTGATTTGCTTCTTGAGCTTTCTCAAGTTCATCTTTAGCTTTTTCAACAACATCTTTCTGAGCATCTACTTGTGCTTTTGCCAGATCTTTCTGAATTTCTGTCACTTCAAGATCATTTTGTTCTGATCGTTGAGATGGTTTTGTTAACTCATCAGCATTTACATGATTTCCCACAACTCCTGAAATCAAAGTGGTTGCTGCAATCCCTGTTGCAACAACTGATTTTCCTAATTTCTTTTCCATTTCTCTCTCCAAATCCTCCTAATTTTTATATTGATATTTATTCATACCACTTCGCTTGACTCATTCTATCATGTCTTTGTGAAAAATAAAGATAAAATTCGTTTCGTTTTCATAGCTTTTTGATTACAATTTGATGACTATTTGCAAATGTAAATTATTCGCTTGAAATAATTAAAAAATCAGACGAGATGCCTGATTTTTAGGTTATATCTTATCATTTTTCGCGCCCTTTGAGAACGGCTTCGATAATTGCCATTCTGACAAAAACGCCGTTTGTCATCTGTTCAACAATACGTGATTTTGGTGCTTCGACTAAGTGGTCAGCGATTTCTACATCGCGGTTAACTGGAGCTGGATGCATCAGAATAGCTGTGTCTTTCATACGGTCGTAACGCTCTTGTGTCAGACCATGAAGTCTATGGTAGTTTTCTTTAGAAAAGATGGACTCATAATCATGGCGCTCATGCTGAACACGCAAGAACATCATAACATCTACTTTGTCAATAACTTCATCGATTGTTACAAATTCACCATAGTGAGAAAATTCCTCACTTCTCCATTCTTCTGGTCCTGCAAAATAAAGCTCTGCTCCCAATCTTTTAAGAATCTGCATATTGGATTTAGCCACTCGTGAGTGGTCAAGGTCACCAGCAATTGCAACTTTGAGTCCTTCGAAGTGTCCAAATTCTTGATAAATGGTCATCAAGTCTAGGAGACTTTGACTTGGGTGCTGACCTGAACCATCACCACCGTTGACGATGGAAGTCGTAATGGTGGGGCTTTCCACTAACTCTTTGTAATAGTCTACTTCTGGGTGGCGAATGACACAGATGTCAACTCCGAGTGCGGACATAGTTAAAATTGTATCATATAGGGTTTCACCTTTGTTGACTGAACTAGTTTTTACATCGAAATCCAGTAGGTCGCAACCCAATTTCAATTCTGCTACTTCAAAGGCCTTGTGGGTTCTTGTTGAAGGCTCGAAGAAAAGATTGGCCACGATATGCTGTTCGTCATAGTTGGCTTTTGCTCCATTTTTAAATTCAATTCCTCGTTTGATCAAGGCCATAACTTCTTCGTTTGACAAAGTTTCCATTGAGACAAGGTTTTTAAGAGCGATTTGATTAGATGACATGATAAGATCTCCTTTGTGATAATGATTAGAGCTCTATTTCAATTTTGCCTTAGAGATAAATTGAAATAAATTAATGTTGAACAGTTTAAAAAATCAGATGTCTGACCTAATTCTTAGGTTCAGGCAGGACAAGATAGAGGACAATTCCCAAGATAGTTGACAAGGCAACTCCTGAGATTTGCAGACCCGACAGTTGCAAGGTCAGACCACCGATACCAGAAACCAATATGACACTGGCAATCAGTAGATTCTTTTTGTTATCAAAATTAGTCTTTGCTTCTATGAGAATTTTAAGTCCACTTGAGGCAATTACACCGAAGAGGGCAATGGATATTCCACCTAGAACTGGACTCGGGATGGATTGAAGCAAAGCTGAAACTTTTCCAACAAAACTCATGACGATGGCAAGGACTGCTGCACCCGCTATCACATAGACGCTGTAAATTTTATTGAGTGCCATGACTCCAATATTTTCACCGTAACTAGTTACAGGTGGAGCTCCAAAAAGTCCTGCAATAATCTGAGCCAGCCCATCACCAGTCAAGGTTTTATCTAAGCCTGGATCTTTAAAGAAATCTTTTCCTGTCAAGCTATTTAATACCATGACGTGGCCAAAGTGTTCTGTCATTGTTACAAAGGCGATAGGTGCCATGGTTAAAATCGCACTAGGGTAAAATTTTACATCATAATCTAAGAAAGGAAGGCTCATTGGTGGAAGGTGGAACCAAGATGCTTCACCAACCTTTGCAAATGAGACAATCTCTTGCCCAGTTATTGCACCAAGAATTAAACTAAAGAAGTATCCAACTATCAAACCTAGTAAGACAGGAATGATACCGATAATTTTTTTACCATATATGTTAAAGAGAATGACTGCTAACAAGGTCACCATTCCAATAGTGAAATAAGTTAAATCATAAACCTTTTCACCGTTGGCTCCTGTTTTATTCATAACGTCGCTAACAGCTGTTCCAGCTAAACTTAGGCCGATGACCATGATAATTGGTCCTACAACTACAGGAGGTAGGATTTTATCAATCCAGGCGTTTCCAGCAAACTTAACAATCATGGCTACGATAAAGTAGACCAAACCGCCTGTGATAGCTCCTTGGGCTACCGCTCCAATACCATCTGTTTTCATCAATAATTGCATGGCTGCTATATAAGCAAAGCTGGATCCCATATAGGCTGGTATCTTATACTTGGTAACTGTGAGGTGTGCTAGGGTTCCTAGGCCACTTGAGAATAAGGCAACTGCTGGATCAATCCCTACTAAGATTGGGACTAGAACAGTCGCGCCAAACATGGCAAACAGATGTTGGAAGGATAAGCCTAAAAGTAAACCTGGTTTTGGCATATCGTGGACATCATATTTTACATCTTGATTCATATAGATTATTATTCCCCCTTTATCAAAATACGATCCTGACCATCAGTTTCGGTCATTTCTACAATGATTTCTTCTGTTCTACTAGTTGGAATATTTTTTCCAATATAGTCAGTTCTAATTGGTAATTCCCGATGGCCTCGGTCAACCAAGACTGCTAGGCTAACGCGCGAAGGTCTACCGTGGCTTACGAGATTGTCAATGGCCGCCCGAATGGTACGACCTGTGTAGAGAACATCGTCGATCAGAATCACCTGACGGTCAGTAATATCTACAGGAATTAAAGTTGAATCTGCTTCCTGACTCTTTTTGTCATCTCTAAAAGGTTTTGTATCAATTTCAGCTACTGGAATGTCAATTTGCTCCAATTGGGCTAAACGTTTTTGGATACGATGAGCCAAGTGCACTCCCCGAGTTTTGATTCCAGCCAAGACTACTTGGTTCAATTCTTTGTTGCGTTCGATGATTTCATAAGTAATCCGTGTGATTGCACGGTTCATAGTAATATCATCAACAACTTCTTTTGTTTTCATGAATACCCCCTAAACCAATAAAAAAGTCTCCTTTTTCAAGGAGACTACAGAATAATTTGTTGGGCATGCAAAACAAGACGCACCTGTATACACTCAACCCAATTTTTACTGGCTCCTTGTCTACCTCTCTGGATAGAATTAAAGGATTATTTAATTGTTAATACTTTATCACAAATTAAAAACTTTTGCAAGAAAAAAATTGTATTTTTTCTACTAAACTGGATAAGAATTAGCGATTAACTTTATAAGCTTATTGCTTATATTTTGAATCCTTTTGATTTCCTTTGTCTTAGACTTTAGCTGACTTGCCTTTAAATTCGGGATTTTCGGATGTTGGTGCTTCTTTTGATGATGGTTTAGAAATTTTTTTGGATTCACCGTCCTATCATTTATCTCAGCTTCAGCAGAGTCATGCTTTGCAGGTGCTTCCGTCCTTTATACATCTAATTTATTAGGCTCAGTTTCCTGCTTGCTGAGACCTGGTAAAGGGGCTTTATTCTTTGCGCTCAACTTTTTACAAGATCAGCTGTATGAGATTCTGCAGCTTGCCATTTGACTATCTGCAAGTCTTTAAATCGCCTCTGAAGTAAAACTACGACTTTCCAGCACCTTCAGCATGGCATCAGCTGTGTCCAAGGCTGTGAAGAGTGGTACTCCATGCTCAATAGCTGAGCTACGGATAATTTGACCATGCTTATCTGCTGTCCGCTTGGTTCCGACCGTGTTGATAATAGCCTGAACCTTGCCCTTGCGGATATAGGCTGGGATATCCTTGTTATCATCACTGCCGATTTTTCCACCAGACGGACGTGTAGACCATGATTTTCAAAATAAGAGGCTGTCCCTTTGGTTGCCCAGATACCATAGCCAATACTGGCAAAACGCAGTGCCAGCTGCAGGGCTTCTTCCTTGCTATCGTCTGCAATAGTAAAAACGACATTACCAAAGCTTGGCAGATGGAGATAGGAAGCCTCAAAAGCCTTGTAGAGTGCTTTTTCTAAGGTTCGGTCACTGCCCATGACTTCACCGGTGGACTTCATTTCAGGCCCCAAGAGACTATCAACCTTCGCCAGCTTGGTAAAGGAGAAGACCGGCGCCTTGATATGAACCATGGAACTTTCGGGATGGAGACCGTCTTCATAGTCTAGCTCTGTCAAAGTTTCCCCAAGAATCAAACGAGTCGCTACTTGCGCCATTGGAATATCGGTTACCTTGGACAAGAAAGGTACCGTCCGGCTGGCTCGCGGATTGACCTCAATGACATAGACCTGCTCATCTTTGATGACGAACTGAATGTTCATCATGCCGACACAGTTCAGTCCTAGAGCCAAACGCTTGGTATAGTCTGCAATGGTATCCTTGACTTTCTGCGATAGGGTTTGCGGCGGATAGGCTGCCATGGAATCCCCTGAGTGAACCCCTGCCCGCTCGATATGCTCCATAATCCCTGGAATCAAGACCTGACGGCCATCAGAAATAGCATCCACTTCGCACTCATCCCCGACAATATAAGAATCAACCAAGACCGGATGGTCTGGACTAGCCTTAACCGCTGTCCGCATATAAGATCTTAGATCCGCTTCGTTTTCTACGATTTCCATAGCACGGCCACCCAAGACATAGGAAGGGCGCACCAGGACTGGGAAGCCAATCTTACGAGCAGCCTCTACTGCTTCCTCTTCATTAGTAGCCGTCTGACCTGGCGGCTGTGGAATATCCAGTTCCTTCAGAGCTTGCTCAAAGAGATCCCGGTCCTCAGCTCGATCCAAGTCCGCCACTTGGGTACCTAAAATCTTAACACCAGCCTTGGACAGAGGCTCTGCAAGATTAATGGCTGTCTGACCGCCAAACTGAACGATAACCCCTTTAGGCTGTTCCAGCTCAATGACATTCATGACATCTTCAAAGGTCAGCGGCTCAAAATAGAGCTTGTCAGAAACAGAAAAGTCAGTCGATACAGTCTCTGGATTGCTGTTCATGATAATCGCTTCGTAACCAGCCGCCTGAATAGCCTTTACAGAATGAACGGTCGCATAGTCAAACTCGACTCCCTGCCCGATTCGGATAGACCAGAGCCCAGCACCAGAACTGATTCCTTTCTGGATTTGACAGATTCATTTTCAAAGCCATAGGTAGAGTAGAAATAAGGCGTCGCAGACTCGAACTCAGCAGCACAGGTATCCACCATCTTGTAAACCGGCACAATCTTCTGCTCCTGCCGGATGCGACGCACCTGCTCAGCTGTCATCCCCCACAAGGATGCAATCTTAGTATCCGCAAAGCCATTTTGCTTAGCCTTCTTAAGCACATAGCTATCTCCGATATGATTGGCCAGCTCCTGCTCAATTTCGTAAATATGGAGCAGCTTATCCAGAAAAAAGACATCAATCTTGGTCAGCTCCGCAATTTCATCCGGACTGTAACCACGACGAATAGCCTCTGAAATATAGAAAAGTCGGTCATCTTGCGCCTTGACTATCTTCCTCATCAACTCATCATCGCTTACTTGACTGAGAGCAGGCAGCTCGTTGTGGTCCACACCAACTTCCAGAGAACGGCAAGCCTTGAGCAGACTCTCCTCAATATTGCGGCCGATAGCCATGACTTCGCCTGTCGCCTTCATCTGGGTTCCTAGACGGCGCTCACCCTGCTCAAATTTATCAAATGGAAAACGCGGAATTTTAGCAACTACGTAGTCCAGAGCTGGCTCAAACATAGCATAAGTAGAGCCTGTCACTGGATTGATGATTTCATCTAATGTAAGCCCGACTGCGATCTTCGCCGCCAGCTTGGCAATCGGATAACCAGTCGCCTTAGAGGCTAGGGCTGATGAGCGGGAAACCCGTGGATTGACCTCGATGACATAGTACTTAAAGCTATGCGGGTCCAGAGCCAGCTGCACATTACAGCCACCCTCAATCTTCAGCGCACGGATAATCTTAAGACTGGCGTCCCGCAGCATCTGGTATTCATAGTCTGAAATGGTCTGACTAGGTGCAAAGACGATAGAATCCCCTGTGTGGATGCCGACTGGGTCAAAATTTTCCATATTACATACGACCAGCGCATTGTCGGCGCCATCCCGCATGACCTCGTATTCGATTTCCTTAAAGCCCGCTATAGAGCGCTCGATCAGACATTGGGTAACCGGAGAGAGTTTGAGGCCGTTTTCTGCGATTTCCTGCAACTCTTCTTCATTGCTACAGATACCGCCACCAGTTCCTCCCAGTGTAAATGCCGGACGGACAATGACTGGATAGCCGATCTCAGCCGCAAAGTCCAGCGCTTCATCAACTGTATTGACAATCTCTGACTCAGGGATGGGCTGACCTAGCTCTTCCATCAGCTGCTTGAAGAGATCCCGGTCTTCCGCTTGGTCAATGGCTGACAGCTTAGTCCCCAAGAGCTCCACTCCCAGCTCTTCTAAAAGCCCTGACTTGGATAATTCCATAGCCATATTGAGTCCGGTCTGTCCGCCCAAAGTAGGCAGAAGTGCATCCGGCCGCTCCTTACGCAAAATTCTCGCAACAAACTCCAGCGTGATCGGCTCGATATAAACTCGGTCTGCAATTTCTTTGTCCGTCATAATGGTCGCTGGATTAGAATTAACCAAGACGACACTGTAGCCCTCTTCTTTCAAGGACAGGCAAGCCTGAGTCCCAGCATAGTCAAACTCCGCGGCCTGACCAATAACAATCGGACCAGAACCGATAACCATAATTTTCTGAATATCTTTACGTTTTGGCATAGTGCACCTCTCAATCTTGCTTCCTAGTAAGCCTGATGGGCATCCATCATTTCCATAAACTCATCAAAGAGATAGTCTGCATCATGCGGTCCCGGCGCAGCATCTGGGTGGAACTGCACAGAAAAGGCAGGATAATCCCGATGGCGCACACCTTCGACAGACTTATCATTGATTTCTTCATGAGTCACAATCAGGCATTCCGGCAACCCCTCACGACTGACTGCATAGCCGTGATTTTGACTGGTAAAGTCAACTCGGCCTGTCGCAATTTCACGAACTGCGTGGTTGAAGCCACGGTGGCCGAACTTCATCTTATGCGTCTTTGCACCGTTAGCCATGGAGAAGAGCTGATGCCCCATACAAATTCCGAAAATTGGAATCTTGCCTTGAACACCGCGAATCATGTCCAAAGCCTCCGGTACATCTTCTGGATTTCCCGGTCCATTTGACAACATAACCCCATCAGGATTAAGCTGGAGAATTTCCTCAGCGCTGGTATTATAAGGTACCACTGTCACGCTGCAATTGCGTTTGGCTAACTCCCGCAGGATAGAATGCTTGAGACCAAAGTCCACCAATACCACGTTTCGACCAGTTCCCGGAGCAGGATAAGACTGCTTGGTAGAAACCTGCTTAATGTTATCAGTTGGCAGAACTATAGACTGAAGCTGGTCTTGTAAACGCTCAATACTATCATTCGCATTGGCAATGGTTGCCCGCATAGTTCCATGTTGGCGTATAATCTTAGTTAGTGCCCTTGTATCAATCCCTGATATTCCTGGTATCTTCTTGATTTTGAGGAACTCATCCAAAGACAATTGCTGACGCCAATTGCTAGCACGTCGTGCATACTCATAGACCACAACTCCCTTACAGGTCGGCAGAATAGATTCATAGTCGTCCCGATTGACACCATAATTTCCAACCAAGGGATAAGTAAAGGTCAAAATCTGGCCGTTATAAGACTGATCCGTAATTGATTCCTGATAGCCTGTCATGCCAGTGTTAAAGACGATTTCGCCTGTTACGAAAAGATCCGCCCCAAAAGCTTCCCCTTCGAAAATCATGCCATTTTCTAATATTAAAAGTCTCTTTGCCATTGTTTCCTCCTGTCTAAGATGCAGATCACCTATGACCATCCACATAAGAAATATAATAATAGGGAGTAGGATTGCTTCGCATAGCTTCACCCACTCCCGGCTCACTGTCCGAGATTATCGTCGTCCTTTCAGAACTGCTTCAATAATAGCTGTTCTGACAAAGACACTGAGCCAGTCGCTTCTGAATGCGATAAACCAAGTGAACCCCACGGGTCTTAATGCCAGCCAAAACAACTCGGTTTAGGTGCTTGCTGCGCTCAATGATTTCATAGGTAATCCGCGTAATCGCACGATTCATGGTGATGTTATCAACAACTTCTTTTGTTTTCATTTATTCCTCCTCAAACAACAGAAAAAGCCTCCTCATACAAGGAGACCTCAGAAATCTAATCAGGCAAGCTAAAACAAGACGCACTTGCTTACACTCCACCCATCTTTTTACTAGCTCCTTGTCTATCTCTCTGGATAGAATTAAAGGATTATTTAATTGTTAATACTCTATCACAAATTAAAAACTAAATCAAGAAAAAATGTATTTTTATGCATTGATAATCACAAAATTGTGTTTAATTTATCATTTGTCTCTTTTTAGGAAGTCTTCTTCTTTGAAAAAGAGATTGATTTTACACCGTAAAAGATAAATCCAAAGACCAGATAGGCTACAAAGATGATTAAGCACATCTTGATGACATATGGCCATTTGTGTTTAAAGACATTTAGGAAAAAGTAAGGAAATGGATTATCTTTAGCATTGGGAATATCAATCTTTAAGAAAAAACCATTAAAGAGAGCGAATGCCATATAAAGCAAAGGTAAACTAGTCCAAGAAATTGGATCAAACCAACGGTATTGACGTGCTTTGTCAAAAACTAAAGTATCCAAAAGAAAAGCAAGGGGAACTATATAATGACAAAGGAAATTCTCTAGACGATAAAAGTCTGTCGCAATTGGGGCCAGTAAAAGGTGGTAAACTACGCAAGTAATCATGATGGACATGGTCACACCGCCCTTGACTCTAAGTACTCCCGCTGACTGCCATTTATCATCTGTTCTTGTCATGAGATAGATAAGGTAGCCGGTAAAAAGCAAAACTAAAAGATTTGACAGGACTGTATAATACATGAGCATACCCCAACCATATTTAGATATTTCGAGATATACTCCAAGGAAGCTTAGAAAAAAGAGTATGATACGATATGCAAAAATCAATCTACGATTCATACTTACCTCAGATTTTCTTTACAAACTCTGACTTGAGCTTCATCGCACCGAAGCCGTCAATCTTACAGTCGATATTGTGGTCACCTTCTACAATGCGGATATTTTTCACGCGTGTACCTTGCTTGAGATCCTTAGGTGCACCTTTGACTTTTAAGTCCTTGATTAGGGTAACAGTGTCACCATCAGCCAACCTATTGCCATTGGCATCAATAGCTACCACTCCTTCTTCTACCTCTTGAACGTCAGCTGGGTTCCATTCATAAGCACATTCTGGGCAAATTAAAAGTGCACCATCTTCATAGACATATTCTGAGTTACATTTTGGACAATTTGGTAAAGTGTTCATTATTTTCTCCCTTTTAAAATATACTGATTTATTATACTCTATTCTGCGACTTTTGACAAACTAGTTAGGATTTTTTCCCTAATTCCTGCGTCCTCTTGTAGGCAGATTGAACGGCATCCATAATCGTTCCTCGAAAGGCATTTTCTTCCAGACTAGCTACCCCTGCAATGGTCGAACCAGCCGGACTGCAGACCTGGTCTTTGAGTTGAGCCGGATGTTGCCCACTGACTTGGCTAAGTTTGGCAGCGCCTAAAAGGGTTTGATTGGCAAGCTCAAGCGATATATCTCGACTGAGTCCTGCTCGGACACCAGCATCCGCTAAAGCTTCTATAAAGAGATAGACGAAGGCGGGGCCACAGCCAGCAAGAGCTGTCGCTGCATCCAATTGCTTCTCCTCTAGTTTGACTAAAAGGCCAGCAGAAGACAGAAGCTCACGCAACAAGTCTTCATCCGCTTGATTCGCCTGCTGAGATAAGGCATAGCTAATAACACCCTCGCCAACAGCTACTGGTGTATTAGGCATGATCCGAATCCAACGATGGTGGCGAGGTGATAATTTCTAGGAGCTCTAAAGTCAAACCTGCAGCCATCGAAACCAGCAGAAGAGAATCCCGTTTATCTAGAATCTCCCGATATTCAGCCAACAAGTCAGCAAATTGAGCTGGTTTGATACCCAGAAAAATCACCTCTGCTCGGGAAAAAACTTCTGCATTACTGACCGGCTGGCCAGCAACTTCCGCAGCAATTTTTTCAGCTTTGTCTCGACTTCGATTAGCCAGTAGCAATTCACTTCTATATCTTTCGTCTTGGGCAACTAGGCGAGCGAGACTGCCACCCATACTTCCCAGACCGATAAATCCAATTTTCATCTTTATTTCCTCACTTGACCAGTCCCTTGGATGACGTATTTATAGCTAGTCAGCTCTTTGAGTCCCATAGGACCTCTGGCATGCAGTTTCTGAGTAGAAATCCCCATTTCGCAGCCAAGGCCAAACTGACCACCATCTGTAAAACGGGTTGAAGCATTGACATAAACTGCCGCACTATCCACCTGCTCTGAGAAGTAAGCTGCCGCTGCCTCATTCTCCGTCACAATAGCATCCGAGTGATGAGTGCTGTGAGCCTCAATATGCTCCACCGCTTCTTCCAGCGAAGAAACCAGCTTGACAGCTAAGACATAATCCAAAAATTCGGTATCAAAATCTTCCGGTTTAGCTTGCGAGCCCGAGATATACTGAGCCGCTTTCTCATCCAAACGTAATTCAACAGACTTTTCTTGTACAGCATCACGATCCGTCACCAAGATCTTCTGCACACGTGGCAAAAATGCAGCTGCAATCTCTTCGTGAACCAGAAGTACCTCCATGGCATTGCAGACTGAGGGGCGACTGGTCTTGGCATTCTCAATAATCGTCAAAGCCTTGTCTTGATCAGCATCCTTATCTACATAGATATGGACAATTCCTGTACCTGTCTCAATAACTGGCACTGTCGAATTTTCCACGACCGCCTGAATCAGTCCAGCACCTCCGCGAGGAATGAGCAAATCCAGATAGCCCTTGGCCTTCATCATAGCCTGGGCGGAAGCCCGACTGATATCAGAAACCAGCTGGATACAATCTGGTGAAATCTTCGTCTGAGCCAAGCCATTTTTCAGAGCAGTGACAATAGCAAGCGCTGTCTGATAGGCATCCTTGCCGCTTCTAAGAACAACTGCGCTGCCACTCTTTAGAGCCAGAGCCACAGCATCTGAAGTGACATTAGGCCGGCTTTCGTAGATAATCCCAATCACGCCCATAGCCACCCGCTTTACAGATGACAAGACCGTTATCAAGCTCAGTTCTTTCCAAGACTTGCCCTACAGGATCCTCCAAGTCAATCAGCTGGCGAATGCCCTCTGCCATGGCAGCAATCCGCTCCTCATCCAGATAGAGGCGGTCCAACATCACATCTGAAATCTTACCTTTAGCCACTTCCATATCCAGTTCATTAGCCGCTAAAATATTCGCACGAGAAAGCCAGAGCTGCTTTGCCATTTCTTCCAATGCATGGTTTTTCTCAGCTGTTGTGGCCGTATTAATCGTCTTCTTGGCTTTCTGAACCTTTTCAAAAATTGCTTGTGTTGAGGTCATCGCTTCTCCTTTCCTCGTCTTCTAAAATTCTGCAAATAAATCATTCAACTCCGGCGTCAAAGAGATCCAGTCATCCCGATGAATGACAACACCCTTAGGCTTATTGGACTTGAGCATATCTTTAAGAGCTGACTTTCCAAAACGCACGCGCCCTTTACCAAGAATAGCTCCGCTGCCTTCTTCGTAAACTGTCACTGTATCCTGATAGGCAAAGTTCCCCGATACAGATACAAGACCGGACACCAACAAACTTTTTCCCTTATTTCTGAGAGCGTCGGCTGCTCCTTGGTCCACATAGATTTCCCCTTGACTTTTAGCATAGAAAGCCAGCCATTGCTTCTGCGTTTTTAGCCCCTTTTCCTGGGCCAAAAAGAGACTGCCATCCTTGGTTTCCTCCGCAGCTTCCAGCAGAGCATCCGTCTTGAGCGAGGAGCAGATATAGACCGGAACACCAGACATGGTTGCCAGCGTTGCAGCCTTAATCTTTGTCAGCATGCCGCCAGTTCCATTGCTCGTTCCTGCACCTCCTGCCATATCAATCAGCTCAGAGCTGATCTTCTCAATCTTTTCAAGCCGGCGGGCATCTGGATTGATAGAGGGATTAGCCGTGTAGAGTCCATCGACATCTGTCAAGAGCACCAAGAGGTCTGCCTGAACCATGGCAGCCACTTGAGCACTCAGTGTATCATTATCCCCGACCTTGAGCTCCTCGATAGCCACTGAGTCATTTTCATTGATGATAGGAATAGCGCCACGATTCAGCAAGACAGACAAGGCCTGATGGGCATTTTTGTAACGCCGCTTATCTGCAAAATCATCCTGGGTCAAAAGAATCTGAGCAGATATGATTTGTTTCAAAAGAAGATTGGTTGTATATTCCTCCAAAAGCAAACCCTGTCCTACCGCAGCTGAAGCCTGTTTATCTGCTACCTTGGTCGGACGCTTTTTAAAGCCCAGAGAAGAAAAACCTGCCGCAATAGCTCCTGATGAGACCAAGATCAACTCATGTCCCGCCTCATGCAAAAGAGCCAGCTGCCGAGTAATTTCCTTTACTTTGGCGCGTGACAGACTGCCATCTGCGTTGGTTAATGACGAAGTCCCCACCTTAAATACGATTCGCTTTGCTTTCATTTTCTTTTCCTTCACTGCTAGATTGTCTTATTATACCATGATTTACGGAAAATAAAAACGACCGTGATTGAAGCGGTCGGGGGGTTGAAGGACGTTATTTTACTTGAACGGTATACAGCGAGCATTAAATAACTGTTCGTCGATTTTAAAGCTATCTTTGATAAAATAGCTTCAACTAACTAAAATCTTTTCTATTAAGAACGTAAAAAACTGCGACCAATCGATCACAGTTTTGAACAAATCTTTTGAACATTTCTTAATGGAATTGCATACCACCATCAACGATAATAGTTTGACCAGTAATGTAGTCTGAATCTGGCCCTGCTAGGAAGCTAACAGCTGCTGCAACATCTTCTGGTTCAGAGAGACGTTTCAGCGTGATATCTTTAGCGAATGTTTGCATACCCCACTCATCATCTTTGCCAGCATTTTTTCCGACTTCATGAGCGATATCAAACATCATCGGTGTCTTCACGATACCTGGCGCATAAGCATTGACTGTAATTCCAGAGTCGGCTAAATCACGCGCTAATGTTTGAGTGATTCCACGAACCGCAAATTTCGTACCACCGTAGACTGTCAAATTAGGATTTCCCACAACACCTGCCTGAGATGTAGCGTTGATAATCTTGCCTCCATGGCCAAGAGCCTTGAATTGTGCTTGAGCCGCTTGAGATCCCCAAATGACGCCACCTACGTTAATGGCAAAAGTACGTGTAAATTGTTCTTCTGTGATGGTATCAAGTGGTGTTGTTGGTGCTACACCAGCATTATTGACAACAACATTTAAATCCCCAAAATGATCAACGACTTTTTGGAAGGCGGCAGCTACCTCTGCTTGTTTAGACACATCTGCAACTACAGCAAAGGTCTTAGTAGCAGATAACTCTGCAACAGCCTTTTCAACAGTTTCCGCATTATAGTCCAATAGTCCGACTTTAAATCCATCTTGAACCAAGCGCTTTGCAATTGCAAAACCGATCCCTTGACCTGCACCTGTAACAATAGCAACTTTTGACATATGATTCCTCCTTGGTATCCGTGATACCGCGACACGTTCATAGCTGAACAGCAAAGGGTTTACAAGTTAGTCATGGCAAAAAATTTCAATATGAAACTTCTGTCAGAGCTATGCTACGATTATACAACTATGTGAAAACTGTGTCAAACCTTTGCAGTTTTATAGATTATTGATAAAACCTATGATATATCATGTAGAAGGTATATTAGGAACTTGTAGCATTACTTTAATTTTTTTGTTATGATATTTGGGATAATGCACAGTTCCAATATGTCATAACCAAACTATCTTAATTAGGCTTGATTGGGCTAAACTCCAATTGATAGATATTCGGGTGATAGGGAAATTTAACTTGGCACATGATTAATTCTCCTCTTTAATATAAAAAAACAGCCGCAAGGCAGCTTCAAAAGCTCCTAGGGACTGTTTTGTATTTTAATAATGAATGAACCTGATTATTCTTGACGTAGCTTTTTCAAGGTTTCTTGGAAAATAGCTGGCGCTTCAGCTGTAAATTCTAGCATTTCACCAGTTCGAGGATGGGTAAAGCCTAATGTTCGCGCGTGCAGAAACTGGCCATGTCCTTTTAAAGTCTTACGAGGTCCATAGACCTCATCTCCAGCTACAGGGTGTCCGATGTAGGCCATGTGAACGCGGATTTGATGAGTCCGTCCCGTTTCCAGCTGAAGCTCAACCAAGCTATAGTCACCAAAGCGTTCCAAAACTTGGAAGCGCGTCAGAGCTGGCTTACCTTTAGCCGTCACAGCCTGCTTCTTGCGGTCTTTTTCACTGCGGCCAATCGGGGCCTCAATAACTCCACGGTCGTTAGGCAAATTTCCATGAACAATAGCCAAATACTTACGTAGGGATTTCTTATTCTTGAGCTCATCAGCCAGAGCCACATGGGCTTGGTCATTTTTAGCAATCATGAGAAGCCCAGAAGTATCCTTGTCGATCCGATGAACAATCCCCGGACGGAGGACTCCGTTGATGCCAGACAGGTCTTTAATGTGGTACATAAGGGCATTGACTAGCGTACCGCTTGTATGGCCTGCAGAAGGATGGACCACCATTCCCTGAGGTTTATTGACGACTGCAACGTCCTCATCTTGGTAGACGATTTCTAGCGGAATATCCTCTGCCACATACTCAACTTCCTCAATCTCTGGCAACTCGTAAGAGATGACATCACCTTCTTTGACAGTGTACTTAGCTTTTTTTACCAAGCCATTCACTAAAATCTTGCCTGTTTTAATTTGCTCATTAGCTAGGCTTCTTGACAAATCAGTTAAATCAGCAACAGCTTTATCTAAACGCGCCCCAGCCTGCTCAACTTTCACTTCCATTAGTTTCTTCCTTTACGATGACTAGGAGCATGATTAAAACTCCAAAAGTTAGATAGGTATCCGCAACATTAAAGACTGCAAAATTGATAAAATCAACTTGGAACATATCGACAACAAAACCTTGGCGCAATCGATCAATAAAATTACCTAAACCACCTGCAATAATCAAGGTCAACCCACTGATAAGCCAAAATGAACCTTTTATATTTTTTATCAAATACCAGATGGCTCCTCCAATCACAAGGAGTGTGATAATTGTAAAGAGCCACTGCTGATTCTCTAAAATAGAAAAAGCAGCTCCTGTGTTTTGAAGATATGTTAGGCTCATGATTGAAGGAATGAATCCCTTAACCTCACCTAATTTAATATTAGAGACAATAGCCCACTTAACCAACTGATCTAAAACAATCAGCAAGACAATCGTAAGGGGAATGGTTATTTTTCTTCTCATACTTTTCTCTTCTTCTCAAAATATTCTTTCATAACAGCTACAAATGCCTCTCCAACTTGAGATAGTTCAACCTCAGACCGTTTGACATAAACCATTTTATTATCTAAAGCATCCTTGAATGGAATCACTGTAATGCCATTCACACTATTACTATCCAAAAAACCTGATCCAGTCGCATAAGCATCGGTTCGCTCCAAAATCCCATTCAAAGTCGCACGGTCAGTCACATTAAACATCTGGGAACTGGCACTGGTATCCACAAAGTTCTCTGAATAATAGAGATACTCGTCCTTTTCCTGAGTGAAGCGAACAGTCGGTAAAGCCGCCAAATCTTCCATGACCAACTCCTTCTTCTGAGTTAGAGGATGATCTTCCCGCAGGTAAATGTGAGTCTGAAAAGGAATGAGCTCAATTACTTCCAAGCCTAGCTTTTCCACCCGCTGCATAATACCCTTGGTATTCTGATTATTAAGGTAGATAATGCCGATTTCACTGTGGCCTTGAGCCACCTCGTCTAAAATCTGAACCGTTGTCGATTCAAAAATCCGAAAATTCTTATATGCTGGATATAAGTGAGAAAACTCTGTGATAAGAGGGGGTAAGAAATCATAGTGCTGACTGGCAATGGAAAATTCGTCCTTTTCTTCCTCGGGATTAGCATATTGGTTTTGAAAAATATCAAAGCCCTTTACCAATTCCTGAGCCCGTTCATAGAACTCCATTCCTCGACGAGTTAAAAAGGTACCACTACTAGTTCTCCGAAAAATCTTAAAACCAAGCTCTTTTTCTAAATCACGCACAGAAATGGAAAGACTCGGTTGGCTGACATACATTTTTTCTGCCGCTTCGCGAAAAGTACCACTATTTGCAATAGCTACTACATACCGTAATTGTTGAATATTCATTTTATCTTCCTCATATAAAGTATTGATATTATACCATAAATTCACTCTTTCATAAAGAAATGGAGGGTCTCCAAACTAGAGATCCTCTTTTCCATTATTCTGTTAATTCAAATATGTCTTTCAAATACAAGAAAGTCACTCTTAGAACAACAACCAAAGCTATTAGCACTTCACATACGTAAAAGATTTTTCCAGTAATTCCTAAATTAAAATGCAATAAAAAAGCTTTCAGGGCCGTTGCAGAAATCACTAAAGGAAAAGTAAAGGCGGAAAATCCTGCAGAAAAAGATCTTCTAAAAAGAGTAGGAAGTTGATATAGAATAAAGAAATAAAGTACCTGTCCAAGTATGATGAGGAATAAGAGCAAAAGATTGTTTGGGTTTGGGAAACTAGCGACATAAGCTGCTGTTATCAATGAAATTGGAGCGCAAATCGTCGTCATATTTGGAAGAGTTGCTTCTGCCAGTCCAATCTTAAAAGTCTTATAGAAAACAATTGGTAAAACTAGAATGGAAGCAAGAAGACAATACCAAAAAATTATCTGTCCTAGCCAGTATTGATGAGATACAAAAATTGTCAAAGGAGCTACGCCAATTCCTACAAACAGAACAGTCCAAGAAGGATAAATATTTTCCCACTTGAAGGGAATAACAAATGAACAAATGTAATAAACCATCAATAGAATTAGACCAACCAAACTAATCCACCAGAGAAACGAAGCCAAGAACATGGTCCAAGCTCCTAAAAATGTCCAACTTGCCAGATAACTTGAAATCAACATCCCTTGCATGAAAAAGTCGGAAAGACAGAAGCAATAAGAGGATCTCTTAACTGATTTCTGACCAACTTTCTGTATGAGACCATACCAAATATAAGGTGAATAAAAAAGAGAACTGCTAGCCCAGCAAAGAAATACCGTAAAATCTGACTCAAACTTCCGATCAAGTTTCCAATAGCTAACAAACCTAATACTAGACCAGATTGGACCAACAAGGGTTCTCTTCTCTTTATCTTCATAATTTCTTCTCCAAAATGGCTAAAGTTAAACTAACCATGACCTTTTTATAAATTATCTTTTCTTTCCAGGTAAACTATTTCCGACTTTTTCTCAAAACCCAACCTTTGATATAATCTCAAGGCACCAGTGTTTACAACTTCAACAACTATTTGACAAAGTCGCCCATTGATTTTGTGTAAATCGTTTAGAATATATTTGACTAGATAGGACCCTAATCCTTGGCCTTGATACCCTTTTTCCACAGCCAAACCAAATAAGTAATTTGTTCCTAAGCTGACATCCACCGAACAAGATGCACGAACTCGTCCATCCTTGCGTAAAACATATAAACGACAAGTTTCATCAAGTACAGCCTCTCTGGCATACTTTTCCGCACAAGTCAATGTACTACCAAACTCTTGCGATTGAAAATTTGCGATATCACTAATTAAACTTAGGTCTGCTAAAGCGACTTCTATATATGGAATAGCCTCCAAATGGAATTGACGAGAGTCTTGTTCCAGCCAAATCTCATTCTCTTCTAGGTTAGTAGAATATTTATTCCAAAAATCTGGATGTTGGTCTAAAAAATTAGTTTCTGAAACATAATGGACTTTAATAAGCTGATAACGCTTAGCGGTCTTCTTAAATTCACTCAGCAGTGCCTTAGCAATACCTTGACAGCGATAGGCGGGAGCGACGTAAATAGACACTTCTGCTTCATGTGGTTCATCAGCATATATTGATAGAAAGCCAACCAAAGCTTCGTCCTCAAAAGCTAAAATAAAAGCAGGCATGTTGGGGTTGTCGTTATAATTGTTGTCTAAATAAGGAATTCTATAAGACAGGTCCACTTGGTTGCATTCTTTTACAATAGCCAAAGCAGCATTCTTTTCTTTATCAGACAATTGAACTTTTACTTGTATATCCATCTCTCGCTCCTAGTTTGTTATGGATATTATATCACATAATACAATTCTCCTCTCCATAAAACAAAAAAGAAACAGGAAAAAATCCTGTTTCACTTTATTTAGATTTGATATAGTTAATACCGTCCGCCTTAGGTGCAACAGCTTTTCCGAAGAAGACTGCTAGGACAAGAATTGTCAAAACGTAAGGCGCAATCTGCAAGTAAACCGCTGGAACATGAGATAGGAATGGCAATTGACTTCCGATTACTGCCAAACTTTGAGATAATCCAAAGAAGAGACTTGAAAGCATTGCTCCAATTGGATCCCATTTACCAAAGATCATAGCCGCCAAAGCAATGAAACCTGGTCCAATAATTGTTGTTGCAGCAAAGTTAACTGAGATTGATTGTGCATAGATCGCTCCACCGACACCACCGAGGAATCCAGAAATTATTACTCCCCAATAGCGCATCAGATAAACATTAATTCCCAGTGTATCTGCAGCTTGTGGATGTTCACCAACAGAGCGAAGACGAAGACCAAATTTCGTCTTAAACATGATGAACCAAGCGACAAAGGCAAAACCTACAGCCAAGTAACCCATCAGACTAGTGTGCTTGAAGAAGATATCTCCAATAACAGGGATATCAGACAGGATTGGGAAATTAAATTTACCAAAAGAAACTCGAATGTTATCAGTTTGACCTTTTCCGTAAAGAGCTTTTACTAAGAAAATTGCCAAGGCAGGGGCCATCAAGTTCAAAACTGTACCACTGACAACATGGTCTGCACGGAAGTTGATAGTAGCAACTGCATGGATAAGCGAGAAAATAAGACCGACTACTCCACCGACCAAAAGGGCCAACCAAGGTGTTAAACTACCGAAAGTACTTTCAAACGTAAGGTTGAAAACAACACCTGAGAAAGCACCCATTACCATGATACCTTCAAGTCCCACGTTAACAACACCTGAATGTTCAGAGAAGGCACCACCAATACTAGTGAAAACCAAAGGAGCCGCATAAATAAGCATTGACGACACTAACAAATTTAGCATTGAGACAAAATTCATCTTATTTACCTCCCTTTTCTTGTTTGCGTGGTTTTATAAAACGTTCAATAATGTAATGAACACTTACAAAGAAGATGATAGATGCTGTTACGATGCTGACCAATTCTGAAGGAATGGTTGCAACATTCATACCCGGAGCTCCAACTTGAAGTACTGCAAATAGGAAGGCTGCAAAAGGAATTCCTACAGGAGAATTACTTGCAAGAAGACTAACTGCCATACCGTTGAAACCAACACTTAATGAGCTACCTTGAACATAAACGTTTTGGAATGTACCAAGCCCTTCTACCACTCCTCCGACACCAGCAAGGGCACCAGAAATGATCATTGAAAGGATAATTGTACGTTTTGCTGACATACCGGCATACTCACTTGCATGTGGATTGATTCCAACTGAACGAATTTCAAAACCAAGTGTCGTTTTCTTAAGAAGGAACCATACAAGAACAACTGCAATAATTGCAAAGAAGATTCCGATGTTCATCCGCGAATTATTGGTCAAGGCACGCAACCATTCTGTTTGATAGGTGGCATTAGGACCTACAGTGATACTAGAATCCACACTCTGCATAACAGATTTCGGGAAACTATGGATAAAGGCATTACCAACATATAGAACGATATAGTTCATCATGATCGTTACAATGACCTCTGATGTTCCAAGGTAAGCACGTAAAATACCAGGAATCGCACCAATAATACCACCTGCTACAATACCAAGGAATACAGTCATGATGAGCATAAGTGGGCGCGGTAAATTTGGAAATGATAGGGCAAACCAACCGGCAGTAATCCAGCCAGCCAAAAGCTTGACCAGGCAAACCAACGTTGAAGAAGCCAGCTCTACTAGCCACTGCAAAACCAAGGGCGATCAAGATCAGTGGTCCCATTGCTCGAGAGATTTCCCCAAACTTCTTAGAGTACCAAAGGCTGTTTTGAAAAGTTCTTCATACCCCCAAATAGCATCGTAGCCAAAAAAATCCACATGATAATCGCACCGAGTAAAATCCCAAGAACGACAGAAATCAAAGGAACGGCAATCTGCTGTGTTTTCTTAGACATTTGAATCTCCCTTCTTTAGCTCTCCTCCGGCCATCAAAATACCAAGTTCTTGTTTATTGGTTTCAGCTGGCGTAACGATACCCTGAATTTTACCATCATGAATAACAGCGATTCTATCAGATAAATTGAGAATTTCATCCAATTCAAAGCTGACAACAAGAACAGCTTTTCCTTTATCACGCTCACCAATCAAACGTTTATGGATGTATTCAATCGCACCAACGTCTAATCCACGTGTAGGCTGACTAACAATTAGAAGGTCTGGATCACGGTCTACTTCACGAGCAATAATTGCCTTTTGCTGGTTTCCTCCAGATAGAGCTGATGCAGGAACATAATCATTTGCCGCACGAACATCAAACTCTTCCATCAGTTTACGAGCATAATTATGAATATTAGTATAATTCAAAATACCATTCTTGCTCAGTGGTTCTTTATAGTAAGTTTGTAAAGCGATATTTTCAGAAATAGTCAAATCAAGGACCAAACCATCACGATGACGGTCTTCAGGGACATGACTGACTTTCATTTCCGTAATCTTACGAGGAGGCAAGCCAACTACGTCCTTACCTTTGATATTAATAGTTCCTGATTTAACTTTACGCAAACCAGTAATCGCTTGGATTAATTCACTTTGTCCATTTCCGTCAATTCCGGCAATACCAACAATTTCACCTGCACGAACATCAAGCGATAAATTCTTGACAGCTGGAATACCACGGTTTTCATTAACAACTAAATCTTTGATTGAAAGAATGACTTCTTTGGTTGTGGAGGATTTTTTTCTGTTGTAAATGAAACAGAACGTCCTACCATCATTTCAGCTAGATCTTGGTTTGTAGCACCAGCAATCTCAACCGTTTCAATACTCTTACCACGACGAATAACTGTGACACGATCAGAAACGGCACGAATTTCGTCTAACTTATGTGTAATCAAAATGATCGATTTCCCCTCTTTTACGAGGTTCTTCATAATGATCATCAATTCGTCGATTTCAGCTGGTGTTAATACAGCTGTTGGTTCGTCAAAAATAAGGATGTCAGCACCACGATAAAGAGTTTTTAAGATTTCAACACGTTGTTGAGCGCCGACTGAAATGTCTTCGATTTTTGCAGAAGGATCTACGGCAAGTCCATATTTTTCAGATAATTCTTTTATCTCTTGGATTGCTTTTTTGATGTCTAGAACACCATTCTTAGTAATTTCACTTCCTAAAATAATATTCTCGGCAACAGTAAATGCTTCGACCAGCATAAAGTGTTGGTGCACCATTCCAATACCTAAAGAGGCTGCTTTCGACGGTGAGTCTAGTTTAACAACTTGCCCATTTACTGCAATTTCACCACTAGTAGGCTCAAGCAATCCTGCCAACATATTCATCAAAGTAGATTTACCTGCTCCGTTTTCTCCTAAAAGAGCATGAATTTCACCACGACGAAGATGAAGGTTAATTTTGTCATTTGCAACAAATTGTTCAAAAATTTTGGTAATCTCCCGCATTTCGATGACATTTTCATGTGTCATTGTGATCCCATCCTTTCAAAACTTTTATTTCAATAGAACCTACTAAGAGTTAGTAAGCTCTATTGAGACAAAACCTTTTGTCTCAATCTCAAAGAAGCGACCTCTCTAAGATCGCTTCCTGAGAGTCAATGTTTGAATTTTATTCTGCAGGAACTTTGATGCTTCCATCAAGAATTTTAGCTTTAGCATCTTCTACAGCCTTTTTAGCATCATCTGACAAAGCTTTAGTTGTCAAATCAACACCACCATCTTTCAAACCATAAACTGTTGTTTTACCACCAGGGAATTGGTTTTTAGATGCTTTAGTAGCGATGTCTTTAACAGTTCCGCCAACTTTTTTCAAGGTAGAAGCAAGAACGAAGTTAGATTCTTTACCATCTTTAGATTTAAATTTTCCTTCAGCTTCTTGGTCACGGTCCACACCAATAACCCAAACTTTCTCGCTTTCGTTTCTTGTTTCATTGATTGACTTCGCTTCGTTGAAGACACCAGCACCTGTACCACCAGCTACTTGATAAATGATATCAGCACCTGCTGTATATTGTGCAGCAGCAATTGTTTTACCTTTAGCAGCATCACCAAATGATTCTGCATATTGAACATCAATCTTGATAGATGGGTCTACTGATTTAACACCAGCTTCGAAACCTTTTTCAAAACGAGTCAATACGGCACCTTTGATACCACCTACAAATCCAACAACTTTTGTTTTAGTTGTTTTCGCTGCAGCTACACCTGCAAGATAAGCTGCTTCGTTATCTGCAAACAAAGCAGAAGCGACATTGTCTTGACCTTTGATTTCATCGTCAATGATAACATAGTTGATGTCTGAGTGGTCTTTGGCAGCAGCTTCTACAGCGTTACGAAGAGCGAATCCAATACCAAAAATTGCTTTATAACCACTTGATGCAGCTTGCTCAAGGTTATTAGCATACTCTGATTCGTTTGTTGATTGGAAGTAAGTGAAACCATGATCTTTTGAAAGACCGTTTTCTTTACCCCATTCTTGCAAACCTTCCCATGCTGATTGGTTGAATGACTTGTCGTCAACACCACCAGTATCGGTCACGATAGCAGCTTTCAGATCTGTTTTAGCATCTGAATTGCTGTTTGAGCGAGACGCACGGTTACCACATGCAGCAAGTCCAACTGCTGCGACAGCTACTAGACCAAGGCCTAGCCATTGTTTCTTGTTCATTTCTGAACCTCCTAAATAAGATATGCAACAACGTTGCAAAATTGTGTGGTCAGATGACCCAGACTACCAACTATTTTAAGTCGGTAAAAGAATATGGAAGTAATTCCCCGACCGTCATCACGACCGTCGATTTATCTTTAGCGACTAATGTCACTTTTAGATCCTTATCAAAAAATTCCACCATCACTTGACGACATGCTCCACATGGAGAAATAGGCTTTTCTGTCTGCCCATAGACAATCAGCTCTTCAAACTCAAGTGCTCCTTCAGAAACTGCTTTAAAAATTGCTGTTCGTTCGCCACAGTTTGTCAAACCAAAACTGGCATTCTCAACATTAACTCCAGTGAACACACGACCATCTTTAGCAACTAGTACAGCACCAATTGGAAAGTGAGAATAGGGAACATACGCATTTTTGCTTGTCTCTACGGCCAAATCAATTAAATCAGTAGTTGCCACTAGCTGTTTCCCCTTTCATGATAGCAACACCCGATGAAGCTCCGATCCGAGTAGCTCCAGCCTTAATGAAAGCTTGAGCATCATCATAAGAACGAGCGCCTCCAGATGCTTTAACCCCCATATCAGGACCAACAGTTTGTCTCATCAAAGCTACATCTTCTACAGTGGCACCACCAGTTGAAAAACCGGTCGATGTTTTTACAAAGTCTGCTCCAGCCTTTTGGGAAACTTGACAGGCCAGAACTTTTTCTTGATCTGTCAAAAGGCAAGTTTCAATAATAACCTTCACAAGTTTCTCACCACTTGCTTCTACTACTGCTTGAATATCTCTTTCAAGCAAATCCAAGTTACCAGACTTGAGAGCGCCAATATTGATTACCATATCAATTTCATCAGCCCCATTTTCAATCGCATTTTTTGTTTCAAATGCCTTTACTTCAGGAGTGGTTGCCCCCAAAGGGAAACCTATAACTGTACAAACTTTTACATCAGATCCGCTTAGTTCTTCAGCTGCAAGCTTTACCCAAGTTGGGTTAACGCAGACGCTTGCAAAATCATATTCTTTGGCTTCTTCAATTACTTTTTCAATTTGCTCTTTTGTTGCTTCCGGCTTTAAAAGAGTATGGTCAATGTATTTGTTCAATTTCATTTTTTTCTCCTTTAAACTCAAGAAATGACCTCAATGATTTCGCTTACTTTTTTCCGTTCGACATCTATTCTAACATTTTTTTTGAATTCTGTAAGCATTTCCTCAGAGATTTTTTGATTAGCATAGATTTTAGCTACTACTTCACCCGATTGAACAGCTTCGCCAACTTTTTTCTCAAAAACAATTCCGGTTTCATAGTCTAGTTTGTCAGATTTAACTGCTCGACCAGCACCTAAACGCATAGCAAATAAACCGAATTCCATAGCTGGTAGTTCAGAAATGAAACCAGACTGATCTGTAGTGACGTCTACTATATACTGAGCTGAAGATGGTCTATAAAGGTCATCCAAGTCACCGCCCTGTGCTTGAATCATGGCTTCAAACTTTCTAAGAGCAGAGCCGTTTATTACATGCTCGCGAACTTCCTCTATAGTTTTTTCCACATTTGCTAAGCCAAGCATAATTTGAGCTAACTCACAGATAAAATGGGTTACATCTTCTCTGCCTTTTCCTTGAAGAATTTCCAGAGCCTCAAGGATTTCCAAACGATTACCAATGCTTGTTCCCACAGGTTGGCTCATATCTGTAATAACAGCTACTGTTCGTCTGCCTACAGCTTTACCTAACTCAACCATGGTCTGAGCAAGGCGACGTGCATCTTCAATATTCTTCATAAAGGCGCCTTCGCCTACTGTCACATCAAGCAAAATACTATCTGCTCCGGCAGCAATCTTCTTACTCATAACAGAGCTCGCAATTAGAGGAATTGCGTCCACAGTTGCGGTCACATCACGAAGAGCATAAAGCAACTTATCAGCTTTCACAAGTTGATCTGACTGACCAATTACAGAAAGCCCAATATCTTGGACTTGTTTGATAAATTTTTCCTGACTGCGCTCAACTTGAAATCCTTTTACAGATTCCAGTTTGTCGATCGTTCCGCCCGTATGACCTAGTCCTCGCCCACTCATCTTGGCAACTGGTACACCAAAGCTAGCAACCAAGGGAACAAGGATTAAGGTAACCTTGTCACCAACACCACCAGTAGAATGCTTATCTACTTTAATACCAGAGATTTCTGATAAATCAATTTGCTGGCCTGTTCCTACCATTGTCATTGTCAGATCTGAAATTTCTCTGGTTGTCATTCCCTTAAAGTAAATTGTCATTGCAAAAGCAGACATTTGATAATCTGGAACAGTACCAGCAACATACCCATCAATCAACCATTGAATTTCTTCTTTAGTTAATTCCAAACCATCACGTTTTTTTTGAATAATGTCGACAGCTCTCATTCTAATTTCTCACTCCTTAAAATATAGTAGCCTTTATCTTTTTTGACAACTTCACAATTTCCAAAAACTTCTTCCATTTTAGCTTTAGCGCTTGGTGCCCCTTGCTTCTTCTGTATGACGATAGTTAAGTCTCCACCTAGCGTCAAATGCTCAAGACTGCCTGAAATGACTTGATGAACTACTTGTTTTCCAGCTCTAATGGGAGGATTACTAATTATATGGTCAAAAATCCCGGTTACTTGATCATAGACATTAGACTGGAAGATTTCCGCTGAAACCTTATTAAGTTCAGCGTTTTTTCTAGCCAAATCCAGAGCACGCAGATTAATATCTACTAAGGTAGCTTTTACAGCTTGTGATTTTACTAATGTTAAACCTAATGGACCATAACCACAACCAAGATCCAAAATAGCATCCCCTTTAGAAAAATCTATGGTAGACAGGAGGACCTGACTACCATAATCGATCATCTTCTTGCTAAAGACGCCAGCATCCGTAAGGAAGGTCATTGGATGACCCAATAAATTTAGTTGTAATTTATGGATATCATGCTCAGCATCCGGCTTTTCTGCAAATACATCTTTGACATAAATTAATTTTATCACAATTTTACCCAAAATGTAAATCGTTTACATTATTTTCTACAAAATTTTTTACAATATGGTATACTAATCAAGTTGATAGGAGAAAAAATATGACAAACGAATTCCTTCATTTTGATAGAATTAGCCGAGAAAGATGGCAACAATTACACAGAAAAACAACTCCGCCATTAACTGAAGAAGAATTAAATTCAATTAAAAGTTTTAATGACGAAATTAGTTTGCAAGATGTTATGGATATCTACTTACCATTAACCAATCTAATTCAAATTTATAAGAGAGCCAAAGAAGATCTTGCTTTTTCAAAAGGAATTTTTCTGCAAAAAACCTTAAAAAAACAACCTTTTATCATCGGTGTTTCTGGAAGCGTAGCTGTTGGAAAGTCGACAACAAGCCGCCTTCTCCAAATTTTACTGTCTAGAACTTTTGAGAATGCAAAAGTTGAACTGGTAACGACAGACGGTTTTTTATATCCAAACTCTGTCTTGCAAGAACTCAATCTTTTAAATAGAAAAGGTTTCCCTGAAAGTTATAACATGGAACTTCTTCTAAACTTCTTAGATCACCTGAAAAACGGACAAAATTATCAGGTACCTGTCTATTCCCATGAAATCTATGATATTGTCCCAAATCAAACACAAACTATCCAAGTTGCTGATTTCGTCATTGTCGAAGGGATTAATGTTTTTCAAAACCCTCAAAATGAACGTCTCTATATAACAGATTTCTTTGATTTTTCTATTTATGTGGATGCTGAGGTTGAGAATATTGAGAAATGGTACCTTGATCGATTCGGTAAATTATTGGACCTGGCTAGAAGGGACTCAAAGAACTACTACCATCGCTTCACTAAAGAACCAGTTGAAGACGTTATGAAAATGGCTCGTAACATATGGAAATCTATTAATTTAGTTAACTTAAAAGATTATATTGAACCTACTCGCAATCGAGCTGAATTAATCCTTCATAAAGCTCATAACCATGAAATTGATGAGATTTACTTAAAGAAATAACTATAATTGATTGAAATCAAGTGATATTTTTTTAAAAGAATAATTAAGGCTTGTCAAATACGAACTTTTCATATATAATTAGATAGTTAGTATACATTGGAGGTGAAAAACTTGGCAAACATTAAATCAGCTATCAAACGCGCTGAATTGAACGTTAAACACAACGAAAAAAACTCAGCTCAAAAATCAGCTATGCGTACTGCAATTAAAGCTTTTGAAGCAAACCCAACTGAAGAACTTTACCGCGCTGCTAGTTCAGCTATCGATAAAGCAGAAACTAAAGGTTTGATCCACAAGAACAAGCTAGCCGTGATAAAGCACGTCTTGCAGCAAAACTTGGTTAATAAACTAACTGCATACAAAATGAGCTCTTCGGAGCTTTTTTTGCGCCTTAATTCATTAAGGATTTTGCTAATTTTAAACGGTCATAATTGTACAGTACTTAAGATAAGGTTCAAAAAACAGTGACGCAATCGTTTGCGTCCTTCTTTTAATTTTGATAAAATAGCGGTAAATCTGACCTGAATAAATTTTAGGACTCAGAATTATTGATAGAATAAGGAACTTAATATGAAAAACCAAACTTTAATGCAGTATTTTGAATGGTATCTTCCAGATGATGGCCAGCATTGGAATCGTTTAGCAATGGATGCGCCAAATCTAGCAGCCAAAGGGATTAAAAAAATATGGATGCCTCCAGCTTTTAAAGCAACTGGCTCAAATGATGTTGGCTATGGCATTTACGATTTATTTGATTTAGGAGAGTTTGATCAAAAAGGGACAGTTCGGACTAAGTACGGATTCAAAGACGAATACCTTCAAGCAATCCAAGCACTTAAAGATAATGGAATCGATCCAATTGCTGATGTCGTTTTAAATCATAAAGCTGCAGCCGATGGCACTGAAACATTTACGGTTATTGAAGTAGATCCAAATGACCGTACTACTGCTATTTCTGAACCCTTTATGATTAAAGGATGGACTCACTTTACTTTTCCAGGAAGAAACAAGCAATATAATGATTTTGAATGGCATTGGTATCATTTCACTGGAACTGACTTTGATGCAAAAAGTCGACGCTCTGGTATTTATTTAATTCAAGGTGACAATAAAGGTTGGGCAAATGATGAGCTGGTAGACAGCGAAAACGGAAACTATGACTATCTAATGTATGCCGATCTAGATTTCAAACATCCAGATGTTATTAAAAATTTATACGATTGGGCTAAATGGTTTATCGAAACTACTGGTATACAGGGCTTCCGATTGGACGCGGTTAAACATATAGATTCCTTCTTTATGGCAAACTTTATTCGAGATATTTTGCAAGAATATGGTGATGATTTCTATGTTTTCGGTGAGTTTTGGAATAATGATGAAGCTGCTAATAATGACTACTTAGAAAATATTGACTATCGCTTCGATCTTGTCGATGTTAAATTACATACCAATCTTTTTGAAGCAAGCCAAAAAGGTGAAGAATATGACTTGCGTACTATTTTTGATCATACTTTAGTAAAAAATCACCCAGAATCAGCTGTAACATTTGTAGAAAATCATGATACTCAGCGTGGTCAAGCTCTTGAATCCACTGTAGAAGAATGGTTTAAACCGGCAGCTTATGCTCTTATTCTACTTCGAGAGTCTGGCCTCCCATGTATTTTCTACGGAGACTACTATGGCATAAATGGTGAATTCGCTCAGCAAGATTTCCAAGAAGAGATCGACAAACTATTGGACCTTCGTCTAAACCTAGCTTATGGTGAAGAGACCGACTACTTTGATGACCCTAATTGTATCGGATGGACAAGGGCTGGTCAAGATGGTAGTCAGCCTATTGCTGTTTTAATTTCAAATGCTTCTGCTACTTCAAAACGAATGTATTTTGGCCAAGATTGGTCAGGGCACGAGTGTTCCGACTACCTTGGTAATTGCCAAACAATTGTCACTATCGATGAAGAAGGCTGGGGAGTGTTCCCTGTTGAAGAACAATCTGTTAGCGTTTGGTCTATTAAAAAATAAAAATCAGCTCTTAAAGCTGATTTTTATTGTTTATAATTCTCTATAAAAGGCTGATAAGATTGCCAGATAGGCATGGGAAAATGAATCGTTTTTCCCGTTTCTAATATTTCTCTATATTGATCTGCCCACTCTTGATAACCAGAGGCAAGATGCCCTCTTATCATTTCTTGAGTGAGTGGCTGCTTCAAAAATAATTTCACCACTGGAATTAATAAACAAAGTGGCAAAAACAAATACTTGGTTGGCTTATAAGCTTTCTTAGAAATACCATATTTTTCACACAAGAGAATTCCTTCTCGCCATGCAAGAATCATCTTTTTGATTACTTGCGAATCTTCCAAAACAGCGTCAAAACTCCCAGATTCTGCTATCGCACCCACCATAACTGCTTCTTGAAGGCAGTGGATTTTCAACCAATTCGCTAAATCTGGCATACTTTTAATACTTAAGTGACATTTTTCAAATATTCCACAATTCAAATTATGATACTCATCTTCATCAATTAGAGTAGGAGCCCGAAAAATTATTGCTTTAACTTTTCCATGTTTTCTACCACCTCCCACCGATGAAGGAAAAGCGAGCGAATAAGATTCTCTATCAAGATAAGGAAATATCTTTTCAGTGACATCCCAATTATTTTGCATAATCAGGATACGAGTCTTTCCTTGAAATATTGAAAGTTCTTTAGCAGCTTGTTTAATTTGGCTACTGTTTACCGTCAGCAAAATCAAATCATAATGATTAACTATATTAGTAACCAAGTTGGGAGCAAAATGATGAAGCTGGTAGGATTTATCGTGTCTCCTCAAATCTTTGATTAAGAGAGAAATTCCTTTTTGATAGTGGGATAAGTCTCTCTCTTTTACATAAACTTCAACTTCATGTCCTTGACTAAGTAGCCAGCCATATGTCATTCCAATAGTACCAGCACCATAAATCAATATTTTCATATCATTTATTTCCTATTAGCTTAGTTGTTTTTTTCTTGCCTTCTGATTTGATGGAAATTTTGACCTCAAAAATGGTACCTTTAGGTCTATTATCTTTAACAGTAATTGTACCTTTTAGAGCATCGGCTATTTGTTTTGCTAGAGATAGACCTAGACCAAAACCACCCTTTTGTCTTGTTCTGGCCTTATCAACCCGATAAAAGCGATCAAAAATTTTCTTCTTATCTTCATTATTGATTCCAGGTCCGTTATCGGACACTCGTAAGTAAAGAGAACGGTCTTTTGACCATACTATAAACTTAATAACCCCATCTTCTTCCGTATATTTTACAGCATTATCAAAGAGAATGGTCATCAGCTGTTTTAAAGTGTTCTGTCTGTCTTGATATTGTGGTTAATATGGTTTTCGAAGACAAATACTTTCTCGTTTTCATCAGCAATGATTTCATAGTTGGCAAATGTTGTAGTGAAAAATTCTGGTTCAACATCAGCAATTTCAGCCTTAATGCCATCATCTCTTCTTGCTAGATTCAATAGATTAGTTGTCAGCATCCGCATATTCCGAACTTCTTCCAGACTGGAGGCAATATTTTCGCTAGATTCCATAATGGTAGCTTCAGGTTTTCTGAAAAGAGTTTCCAAGCGGTTTTGCAAAACAGCTAAAGGAGTACGCAACTCATGACTGGCATTTTCAACAAAGGATTTTTGTTTCTGCATACTGTCTATTAGAGGCTTCACACTGACCCGAGCCAAATAGATACTGGCAATGATTGAGATTAACCAAAAACTAATCATAACAATGACAATAATCTGTTCATGATTCTGACTGGTTTGCTCCAATTGATTGACATTAATCAAAACTGCTGCATATTTTACTTTGTTCAAAAGATTCCCAGATAAGAATTCGCTTGGATTAATTTCAAAAACCAACATACGATAGAGTTCTTCTTGACCATAGTTGTTTTTCAAATTAATCTGAATAATTTTACCAACATCCTTTTTCTTGATTGAAATCGTTTTTAAACTAAGAAAATGATCTGCAGTAGTCAATGGTTTCAATCCTTCATCAAACAAGACTGCTTCAGTGTTCGAATTCACCTTCAGATTATCCATTGGTCCAGGATCTGGTGCGTTTTGTGGTCCAGATTCATCATCGGATGGTTGACCTTCATCAATCGTTGGTTGCATATTGGCTGCACGAGCCAGAGCAAGATGGAGGACAGATCTGGGATTCTGACTTAAACTTTTTAAATTATCGTCAACGGTTGTATAGAGCCCTGAGCGCATAATTTGAATGATTAAAAGAGTCATAGCCGAGAAAATCAGTGTGAATACACCAAAATAGCGAATGAAATATGAAAAATCATCCGCATAAAAAGTTCGTCTAAGTTTATTCAGCATTCTTCAAAATGTAACCGACACTGCGAAGGGTTTGCATATTGTTCGCAAAAGTCGTTCCTTTCAATTTTTTCCGAATTTTTGAGACATAGACTTCAACGACAGAAATGGTAGTATCACTGTCAAAGCCCCAGAGTCGATCAAAAATCTGAGTTTTAGGTAGAATTACGTTTTGGTTCTGCAGGAAATAAACTAATAAATCAAATTCTTTTCCCAGTAATTCTACTTCTTTTCCATTCACCAAAGTGGTATTGGTAGAAAGATTTACTGTCACATCACCATATGATAAAGTATTTTCATTAAATTTTCCTGAACGCTTGAGTAAGGCCTGAATCCGCATCTTTAATTCTTCTAAATAAAACGGCTTGGTTAGATAGTCATCTGCACCCAATTCAAAACCATGCCCTTTATCATCCAAACTTTCTTTAGCAGTCATGATGAGAACAGGAGTTGAGACTCCTTTTTCACGCAAGTCTTTTAAAACTTGAAAGCCATCTTTCTCAGGGAGCATCAGATCCAGTAGAATCAAATCATAAACACCGCTTTCAGCTTCATAGAGACCTTCTTCACCATCAAAAACCTGCATGACATCTGCAAAGTCATCTAAGAAATCAAATACAGAGTTTGACAACCCTAAGTCGTCTTCTACTAGTAAAATCTTAATCATCTTGTTCTCCTCCTGCTATAAGATACTAATCAGCTTCATATAAGATTAGTATAAAATAAAGAATTTTTGTATCATTTTTTGGATCTTAGTATAATTCTTTAATTATTATATCATGACTTTAACAAATGGATTAAGATTTTGTAGTGTTTTCTTCATTATTTTGGTTAGAATTACTATCCTTATCCTTCGTACTTCCATCTGCATTGGCTGGTTTCTTCTTAGAATTGCTACCGCCTTCTTGATTACTATTTCCTTGCGGTGGCTGTCCTCCTGGCCCTCCAGGACCACCTTGTCCATCTTGACCATTCATTTGAGGTGGCATACCATTTCCATTATTTTGACGCTGACCTTGAGGTGGTTGTCCACCAGGACCTTGCATATTATTGCCATCTTGATTATTATGCTGCGTTTTCGATGTTTGAACGGTTGACTGCTGATTCGTTGCTTTTTGCGTCAAAGAACCGAATGTATATCCACCAAGCAAGCCGACTACTAATGAACCTGTCGCTACTACTGATAGCCACCACTTGGTGCTTTTTTCTACAACAATCATTTTTTCCTTATTCATTCCGGTTTTATTCCTTCTTTCTGTTTTAAGTTTCTGTGAAAAAGTGAAGAAATGTTTTTTCACCATATCCTTTTTTAGGATATCTATATCTTAATGGCTTTTTCTTAAAGTGGACTGAATTTTTTCTTAAACTTTTCTAAACATAAAAATTGACAGCTCAAGTCTTTTTGTGTAAAATAGTTACCATCTATAAATAAAGAGGTTTACTATTATGAAAAAAATAGAATCAATGACTTTGATTGCTTTAGGTGCAGCTCTAATCGCCGCGCTTTCTCCTTTCCAAATTCCCTTCGGACCTATTCCAATAACCTTACAGACTTTAGCTATTGGTTTAGTTGCTAGTCTCTTCCGTCCTAAGGAAGCTACTTTAGCTGTCATCATCTATCTTTTATTGGGAGCAATTGGCCTTCCTGTATTTGCAGGAGGAAGTGGAGGATTTCAAGCATTTTACGGACCTACAGCAGGATTTCTTCTTTTCTTCCCTCTTAGAGCCTTGGTTACTTCTTCTTTAGCAGGCCAAAAAGGGCAACCTATTCTTATTTTTATTGCCAATTTATTGGGTGAGGTCGTTCTCTTTTTTGGTGGAGTGATTGGTTTTATGCTGGTTACTCACAAAAGCTTAGAAATTGCTTGGACAAGTGTCGTCTTGCCATTTTTGATTCCGGATTTGATCAAAATCACACTAACAACCATTTTAAGCGTCATCCTATATAAAAACCTTAAAAATCTGCCTTATTTCAATAAGCAAAAATAAAAAAACTCATAGAGAACACTACAAAATTGTAGTGACATCTCTATGGGTTTTCATTTTTATTTCGTAACAAGAAGAGCTTCTTCAACTGCTTCTTTTTCTCGTGTAATTAAGTCAACACGAGCTGCAATTTCTTTGATACCCATGCTGATATTACGACTGATAGCCATATCTGACAATTGAGGTTCGAAGAAAGCTTTGTATTCAGCGAGCCTTTCTGCTGTCTTAAAGGCATTAGCTGGATAGATGACAAACTTATCAAAGCTCATATCACCTCCCAAGGCCGCCTTAATCCAGCCCCAATTCTCACGAGCCCAAGCCCAAACAGTAGCTTGAGTAAAATCGTGATTGAGCAAGGCAGATACCAGCTCATAGCTAAATCTTGTGGCTTAACAATATCTTTATTCTTCAAAGCTTCTAAAATTTGGTCAAGCGTTTCCTTATCATTAGTGTAGGCTAAAGCCGAAGCCAATTGTCTCTTGAAACTTCCATCAACTGTCGATACGTAGTTCTTCAGATATTGATCCGTCAGCTCCTTGTTCTCATGATGTTTGATTTGGTTAATCAGGATATGCAAGCGGATAGCTGCAGGAAGTTTTTCCAGATCATCTTGATGAGCTTTAAAGATGCCGTCAGCTTCTTGAGTCGCTTTTTCATCATTGGCAGCAATCAAGTTTCCAATAACGATTTGACGGACTAATTCATCCTCATCGCTTTCTCCATCTTTAGCTTCAAAGCCTAGGCGATCAAAGTTGAATCGGCTAAGTTTGATAACTAAGTCATTATAAGCTTTTTCACTCTCGCTACCTTCTTCAACAAAGATTTTCAAACCACTCAGAACAGCTTTAACCCCAGAAACAACCAAGTAAGAGCTTTCTTCTGTCAGTTTTTCAATTACTGGAACTAATTCAGCAAATGAAATGTGGCCAGCTTCTGCTAAGAGACGGCGTTCCTGCACCACTTGGAGCTTGCTGGTGCTGTCTAACTCAGTAATCGTATCTAGAATCTGGTCTAACAAGACACCTTGATAATCTGTGATATAGTGGGCTGTGTTTTCTGTATTGAAGCGCAAAGCTCCTTGGTTCTGAGCTGCCAAAGCAGAATAGTTTGGAATTTCAAGTGTTTCAGTTTCCAGTGTATCAGGCAAACCATTCCAATTACTGTTTAATGGCAGAACCCAAGTCCGCTTCTTGTCTTCATGTTCACCAATAAAGAATTGCTTCTGAGTCAACTTCAAGGTGTCATTTTCTACACGGGCAGTCAAAACAGGATAGCCAGGTTGCTCCAACCAAGAGTCCATAAAGGCTGCCACATCACGACCAGAAGCATCTCCAAGTGCATTCCAAAGATCACGTCCGATTGTATTTCCATACTGGTGTTTAGCAAAGTAGGCGTTTAAACCTTTGGCAAAGGCCTCATCACCCAACCAGCGGCGAAGCATATGCATGAGACGGCTTCCCTTGGCATATACGATTGCTGGGTCAAATAAGGTATTAATTTCGTCTGGATGATTCACCTCCACATGGACAGACTGAACCCCGTCTGTTGCATCTCGTTTCAAGCAAGCGGAACTCCTGTTGTTTGGAAATTCTCAAAAATATTCCAAGTCGGCTCAATAGCATTGACGCAGACATATTCCATCATATTAGCAAAGCTTTCATTAAGCCAAAGGTCATCCCACCACTTCATAGTGACAAGGTTTCCGAACCATTGGTGTGCCAACTCATGGGCAACAACAAGAGCTACATCTTGTCGACTGGATACCGTAGAGTTTTCATCAACTAAGAGGTAAATCTCGCGATAAGTAACCAGACCCCAGTTTTCCATAGCACCAGATGAAAAGTCAGGCAAAGCTACATGAAGAGACTGTGGGATAGGATATTTAACTCCATAATAATCCTCATAAAACTCAATGGAACGAACAGCAATGTCCAAAGCAAACTCTAAATTGCTAGCCGGATGTGCCTTTGTCGCATAGACACCGACTAAAGTTCCATTTTTAGTCTTGGCAGTTACTCCTTGCATATCACCTGCAGCGAAAGCTAGTAGATAAGATGACATACGTGGAGTTCTTTCAAACTTCCAAATACCAGTTGCTTTACGATTTTCAATGTCAATTTCTGGCATATTGGATAGAGCTAACTCGCCTTCTGCCTGGTCAAACTTCAAAGCCAAGTCAAAAGTTGCTTTAGCTTCTGGCTCATCCACGCTTGGAAAAGCTTCACGAGCAAAGTGACTCTCAAATTGAGTAGAAATGATTTCTTTTTTTACACCATCCACTGTGTAGTAAGATGGGTAAATACCAGTCATATTATCCGTGATCTTACCAGTATAAGTCACCGTTACTTCAACTTGACCTGTGGCATCTAACTCGATGTAAAGAGCTTCGTTCGCATTGTCGACTATAAAAGGACGTGTTTGACCGGCTACTTCGACGGTTTTGATTACTAGGTCCTTTTGGTGCAGGGAAATCTTACTTGACTTAGCTTCCCCAATAATAGTCACCTTGCCTGAAAAGGTCTTATCTGCACGATTGAGATCTAGAAATAGATCGTAGTGTTCAGGAACAAAAGTGTCAATAAAGTGTGCAACTGCTTGCATGTTTCTCTCCTCATCTAAGATACAGGAAATCCTGTTCATTAAATACTTTTTGAAACCATTTTACCACATTTTAAAGCAAAGAAAAAGACAAGGATGACCTGTCTTTGTAATTCACGAGAAACTCAAAACATTAGGTTTTTCTTTTTTCTTTTTCGAGTTCTGCGTCACCTTTCCGTAACTCTACATTATATAATATTTCAGCTTCTGGACTGCCTTTTTCATCCTTTACGACCTCTTTTAATTGACCATCTTTTAATAATAGCTCAATATTTATATCTATACTTTCTGCATCTCTTAGTTTAGCTTCTTTAGGTAATTTCTTTGCATTCGAAACATCAATTCTCTCGTCATCTGAATCAAATAATTCAATTACCTCGTTACCATCCCAGTCAAAATCAACGATTAAGTCAGTAACAATACCAAAACTATTTGGAGCATAATTTTTTATTTGTGTACCTAGAGTTGCTTTATTCCCGTATTTATCATATAAAGTCGGACGTACATAGGCATTCAACATGGAAGACCCGTCATCCCCAGTAACATATATAGGAGAAAATTCAATCCTCTCAATACCTTTATAGTGTTCTTTGATGTAGGTTCCAATTTGTTCTTCAAGAAGTTGAAATCCGTGTTGATAGAGCTTGGTTGTTTTAGGACCAAAGTTAGGTTTTGTTAGTTTGTTGTATACAAAGATACCTCCTGATATCAAGACTAAAATAAGAGCAAGTGTCGTAAAAATTTTTTTCTTCATAACTTTTTTCCTCTGGGTAGTGATATTAAGAATAACAGTATCGTTTTTCTTTTCAAAGCCTATTTATATTTCCAATATTCTCCTCTTTCAATTTCAAGGTTATAATTTATTTTTGCTTTAGGACTTCCACCATCACTTTTGATGACATTTTTCAACTGACCATCTTTTACCAAAGCATCAATGTTATCGTCTGTTCCTTTAATTGGAGGTGTTAATTTCGCTTCTTCCGGTAAAGTTTTAGCATTACTTACATCTATTTCAACTCCTAAACCCTTTCCGGAATCTTCTAATTCAATAATTTCATTATCATTATGGTCAAAATTTAAAAGTAATCCTGAGAGTATTCCATAAGAAGGATAACCAGTTTTCCCTATTTGTCCTCCTAAAACAGCTCTATTTCCTTCTTCATCATAAATTACTAGCAGAACGTCCGCTGTGAATGGAGGATTGTCCTTACCACCTTGGATGAAAATAGGCGAGAACTCTATTTTAGAGATTCCTGAGTAGTTTTCTTTGATATAAGTCCCGATCTGTTCTTCCAACAATCTAAAACCATGTTTGATGATTTTTTCTTCCTTCCGGCCTAAACCTGTTGAACTGTGAATTTGAGTCATATAAACAAAGCCAGCTAAAAGAGAAATAAACAAGATACTGATAATAACTAAAATATTTTTCTTCATTTTCGTCTCCTAAATTCTTTGCTATGAAAATATTGCCTTTCGTATATTCTACTAGTGTATCATAGTCAAGCTTAAGATCCAATGAAAAACAGACCTCTTATATAGCTTCATATATAAAAAAAGACGCGACATAAATCGCATCTTTTATAACATTACATTTCAACAATTTTACCTGTTTCGAAGTAGACAACCCATTCGCAAATGTTCTTTGCGTAGTCGCCAATACGTTCCAAATAATTGATTACTTGGAAATAATCACGACCAGTTACGATGGATTCAGGATTCTTGCGAATTTCTTCTGTCGCTAATTCCTGAATATTTTCGAAATAATGATTAATCTTTTCATCTAAAGCAGCCACTTCATAAGCTTGATCTACACTTCCATTCAGATAAAGATCCAAGGCTGATTCAACAAAGTCTTTCACATCACGACCCATCTTCTTGATTTCTTCCTCGACAGACTGAATGCGAATTTCACCTTTCATACGAATAGTTGCCTTAGCAATTGATACAGCATGGTCGCCCATTCTTTCCAAGTCTGAACTTGCTTTAGTACGGTGATAACTGTCCGCAAGTCTTGTGAAACTGGTTGCTGCAATGCAATAATCTCTAAGGATTTCTTTTCCAATTTCACTTCGTATTCATTGACTTCAGCGTCTTCCTCGATAACTTCCTTAGCCATATCTCGATCATGTGTTACAAAAGCACGGACCGTCCGATTGATTTGCGAAAGTACTTCATTTCCCATCGCATAAAATTGATTATGCAATTTCTCTAAATCTTCTTCAAATTGTACACGAAGCATACCTGTCTTTATCCTTTCTTCTTATCCAAATTTACCAGTAATATAATCTTCTGTCTCTTTATGAGCAGGTTCTAGGAACATTTGCTTGGTCGAATTAAACTCTATCAAATCTCCACCTAGGAAAAAAGCTGTTTTATCTGAAATCCGTGAAGCCTGTTGCATAGATCTTGTAACCAAGAGCATGGTATACTGATCTTTCAAACCGTAGAGGGTTTCTTCAATTTTCCCTGCTGAAATAGGGTCTAAGGCCGAAGTTGGCTCATCCAGAAGAATAATTTTAGGGCTTGTAGCAAGTACACGTGCTACACAGACACGTTGCTGCTGCCCACCAGAGAGACCGATAGCCGAATCATGGAGACGGTCCTTCACTTCATCCCAGATAGAAGCGCCTTTTAAAGAAGTCTCAACAGCTTCATCCAAGATATGCTTATCTTTAACCCCATTAATTCTCAATCCATAGACCACATTCTCATAGATAGACATCGGGAAAGGATTGGGTTGCTGAAAGACCATACCGATTTCTTTCGCAGCTCTACAGTATCAGTCCTAGGCCCATAAATGTTGTGTTCATTATAAAGAACCGTTCCTGTAGTCGTCACCTCTGGATTAAGATCACCCATACGATTAATAGCTTTTAAGAGGGTTGATTTCCCAGAACCAGATGGTCCAATCAAAGCTGTAATTTCATTGGGCAAAAAATCTAGAGTGACACTATTCAGAGCCTTCTTTTTATTGTAATAAACCGACAAGTCCTTGACTTGTAAAATAGGTTCTGTCATTTTTTCTATCCTTAATTTTTATACACTGTTATGGTCAACATGGAATTCCCTTATCCGAAATGACCAGACACATAATCATTTGTTGATTGCAATTTAGCATTCTGGAAGATATTGGTCGTCTTGTCGTATTCAATCAGATCTCCCAAATAGAAAAATCCAGTATAGTCACTTGCACGTGCCGCCTGCTGCATATTGTGGGTCACAATGATGATGGTATAGTTATTTTTGAGTTCAAACATAGTTTCTTCCAGCTGCATAGTCGCGATAGGATCCAAGGCTGAAGCAGGCTCATCCATCAGTAAGATATCAGGCTTGACAGAGATAGCTCGAGCAATACATAATCGTTGCTGCTGTCCACCTGAGAGAGTCAGAGCTGACTTATGTAAGTCATCCTTGACCTGATCCCAAAGGGCAGCCTGCTTGAGTGAAGTTTCTACAATTTCGTCTAAGACTTTCTTGTCCTTAACCCCTGCCCGCTCGTGAGCAAAGGTAATGTTCCGATAAATGGACTTAGCAAAAGGATTGGGTCTTTGAAAGACCATGCCAATGTGTTTCCGCATTTCATAAACATTAATTTCAGGACGGTTGACATCAATCCCCTCATAGAGAATTTCTCCTGTTACGCTTGCGATATCGATGGTATCATTCATTCGATTAAGGCTTCGTAGATAGGTTGATTTCCCGGAACCTGATGGACCGATTAAAGCGGTAATCTTATTTTTTTCAAACTGCATATCAATGCCCTTTATGGATTCTTTTTTACCATAGTAAACGTGTAAATCCTTGGTCTCTAAGGCCACTTTTTCTTGAGGAAAAGTAATGATATGTTTTTCATTCCAATTATATTCTGTCATTTCTTCTCCTTTATGCAGAGGTTAGTTTCTTATGTAAATAGCTACCGAGCTTGCGAGCACCAAAGTTGAAAATCAATATGAAAATCAAAAGAACGGCTGCTGACCCAGCAGATACAGCTGTTGCATCCGGAATGGTCCCCTCACTATTGACTTTCCAAATATGAACCGCAAGAGTCTCTGCCTGACGGAAAATAGAGATTGGACTAGTGATACTAAAGATGTTCCAGTTGGACCAATCCAAAGCTGGAGCGGATTGACCAGCGGTATAGATCAAGGCTGCAGCTTCACCAAAGATACGTCCTGAAGCCAGGACAATCCCTGTCACAATCCCTGGGAGAGCTTCTGGAATAACTACGTGAATCACTGTCTCCCAACGAGAAATCCCTAAAGCTAGTCCTGCTTCCCTCTGTGTATGGTGAACATGGCGCAAGCTATCTTCAACGTTACGCGTCATCTGTGGTAAATTGAAAACGGTCAAAGCCAGGGCACCAGAAATGATTGAAAATCCATATTCAAACTGTACAACGAAGATTAAATAACCAAAAAGTCCGACAACGACTGATGGCAAAGAAGACAGAATCTCAATACAGGTTCTGATAAAATTGGTCACAGGACCTTTTTAGCGTACTCAGAAAGATAGACACCAGCCCCCATAGAAAGAGGAACAGAGATAATCAGAGTAATCACCAAAAGAAAGAAGGAATTGTATAACTGAATCCCAATACCACCACCAGCTTGATAAGAAGATGATTTGCCGGTCAAGAATGACCATGAGATATGTGGCAATCCTCTTACCAAGATATAAAGAATCAAGGAGGCAAGAATGGTCACAATGATGCCTGCTATGGTATAGAGAATGCTCGTTGCTAATTTATCTAATTTCTTAGCGTGCATAGTTTTTCTTACCCCTTTCTTTCGTAATCAATTTAATCACACTGTTGAAGGCCAAGCTCATAAGCAAGAGAACCAAAGCCAATGACCAAAGGACATTATTATCAACTGTACCCATTACGGTATTTCCGATTCCCATAGTCAAGACAGATGTCAGAGTTGCTGCTGGTGTTGTTAAAGAAGTTGGGACTACAGCAGAGTTACCAACAACCATTTGAATGGCAAGTGCTTCACCAAATGCGCGCGCCATCCCAAAGACTACAGCTGTAAAAATACCTGGACGTGCTGCTTTCAAGGTTACTCGCCAAATGGTCTGCCAGCGAGTAGCGCCCATGGCCAAACTAGCTTCACGATAGTGACGAGGTACAGCACGTAAGCTGTCTGTTGTCATAAAGGTAACGGTCGGCAGAATCATAACGAATAAACGAAGATACCTGACAAGATACCAAAACCAGTTCCACCAAAAATAGAACGAACAAAGGGCACAACTACTTGCAAACCAATAAAACCATATACAACAGATGGAATACCAACTAACAGTTCAATCGCAGGTTGCAGGATACGAGCTCCTTTTGGAGATACCTCTGTCATGAAGACTGCCGCTCCAATTGCAAAAGGCGTTGCAATCACAGCGGACAGGATGGTCACGATGAAAGATCCCAAAATCATTGGTAAGGCACCAAATTCCTTGCCGGAAGGATTCCATGTTGAGCCAAAGAGGAACTCAAAGACATTTACTCCGTTGACAAAGAAAGTAGAAAGACCTTTTTGAGCAACGAAGATCAAGATCATGGCAACGATAATGACAATCAAAGATAAACAAGCAAAAGTCAGATACTTACCAAACTTCTCCAAACGAGAATTCTTAGAAGATGATAGCAATTTCTTAGCTAGTTCTTCACGTTTCATTTCTTATCTCCTTCTATCTTTGTGACATTTCCGTCAGCATCCTTACTAACTTTCATATCATTGATGGAAATATAGCCCATTCCCTTAACAACGCCTTCTTGGACTTCATCAGACAGCATATAATCCAGGAATTCTTTTGCTAGGCCTTTGGGCTTACCAAGTGTATACATATGCTCGTAGGACCATAGTGGCCAAGCGTTCGTAGCTACATTTTTTGTAGTCGGTTTATTTCCATTCAAACTAATCGTTTTTACTGAATTATCCAAATAAGCAAAAGCTAGATAAGAAATTGCCCCTGGTGTTTGGGAAACAATAGACTTAACCATCCCATTTGAATCTTGCTCTTGACTTTGGACAGCTGAAGTACCATCCATAATCACACTATCAAAGGTTGCGCGTGAGCCTGAGCTGGCTGCTCTGTTGATAATGGAGATTTCTAAGTCCTTACCACCTACCTGTTTCCAATTAGTGTATTCACCTGAAAAGATTTTTTTCAGTTGCTCTGTTGTAAGGTTATCAACGTTGACTTCTTTGTTGACAATTACTGCTAGTCCAGCGACAGCAACCTTATGATCAACAAGAGCCGAAGCATCAATTCCCTCTTTTTCTTCAGCGAAAACGTCTGAATTTCCGATTTCAACTGCTCCAGATTGAACCTGGGACAAGCCAGTACCAGAACCACCGCCCTGTACATTTACTGTCTTTCCAAGATTGTTGGAGCTAAATTCATCAGCTGCAGCCTCAACCAAGGGCTGTAATGCAGTTGAACCCACAGCAGTCATGGATTCTCCACGATCAATCCAAGAAGCACAGGCTGATAAAGTAAAACTACTAAAAATGGTTATCAGCCCTAAAGCTATTTTCTTACTCGTTCTCAAATTATATCTCCTTTTAGTTTGGACAGAAAAGCCTGCAATTTCGCATTTGCTCCTCATTTCCAACTATATCATATATATAGATTTTTGAAAAGATTTTTACCTAAAGCGAAGACCTTTAGGAAAATAGTTTTTTAATGTTTGATTAGCCAATTTTGCAAAACCTAATCCATTTCCATGAATAATCAATTGATACCAACCATTAGGAAGAGATTCCTTAATTTGAAGAGTTTCTCCTCCTACATAGACTTCAAAGTCTTGTTGACTTAATTCTAGTTTATTCCTAACTTCACTAGGTTGCAAGGCTAATCCTAAAGCAAAGCTTGGCTCAAAGCGCTTCTTCTTAAAGGTACCTAAATGAAGGCCGTTACGAGCTATTTTTACTTTGGATAAATCAGGAAGACCAAGTGGTAATAGATAAAGTTGATCACCAAAAGTTTGTAAATCACCTTTTAGCTCTACTTTCAAATGCTCTTTTTGGAAAATCTGCCAAAGACTTCTCTGGTCGGCGGTTAAATTCGATCGAGCAGGCTTCAACTTTGGTAATTTGTGTTCTCCAACAAATCGAAACTTAGCGACAAATTGCCCTTCGCCTTTGAAATGATGTGGATACATCCGAGCTGTTTCTGGATAGTCTATTCCAGGAGTCATCCCATTAAGCTTTGGAATATCAACCAATTCCAAAGGGAATTCATCTAGTAGCCAAGCCACGATTTCTTCATTTTCTTCTGGAGCCCAAGTACAAGTTGAATAGACTAGCTCTCCTCCATTAGCCAACATCTTAACTGCATCTTCTAAGATTTCTCTTTGTAGAGTAGCACATTGAGCCGGATAGTCAAGTGACCAATAGTCCATGGCGTCGGGTTGCTTGCGAAACATTCCCTCCCCAGAACATGGTGCATCTAAAACAATTAAGTCAAAAAATGATGAAAATACTTTTGCCAAGCGCTCCGCTGATTCATTGGTGACAAGGACATTTCTCGCACCAAATCGTTCGATATTTTCTACTAAAATCTTAGAGCGTTTATTGTTGATTTCATTTGAAACCAATAGGCCTGTATTATTTAGATAGGATAGCAAATGAGTGGATTTCCCACCTGGTGCTGCAGCTAGATCTAGAACCCTCATGCCCTCATGAGGATGAGCAACTTGAGCAACCATTTGAGCCGCAGGCTCTTGTGAATAAATCAGGCCTGTTACGTGTTCAGGTGATTTTCCTGATACCTTACCATAATACCCCCACTTGGTTCCAGGAATAGGATTAGAAAATGTAACTCGCCCTTCTTTCAAAGGATTGGTCCGAAAAGCTGAAATAGGCTCTTGATCAAAAGTAGAGAAAAAAGAAGCGGCTTCTTTTCCTAAAAGTCGCTGGTATTTTTCTTCAAAACCTGTAGGAAACCGCATTTAATTCTCTCCTCTGCGATAGATATATTCTTGTAGTTCAGATATTTTTTCTTTAGGAAGCATCATAATCCCTTGTCTCGTCTTATAATCGGGTTTACCTCCATCAAGAGTCATTACTTGATAGCCCAGCCTTTCCCCTAAAATTGACGCTGCAGCATAGTCCCAAGGATATAGATAGGTGATATAGGTTAGCAAACGCCCCTGTAGAATACGGCTGAAGCTAATAGCTGCACTTCCATAGGCACGCGCTCCAAGACAGTCCTTTGTCAGGTCTGCTACTCCCCAGTCATTTCTTCTAGCATTCCAGCATTTGAAGCGATCAAAAAACGTTTCAAAGGGCGATTGCGAAAAGGTTTCAGGACTTTGTCATTACATTTGACATCAAACTGCCCACCACCGTGATACATTTCATCTCTCATAACGTCATAGATAATCCCAAATTGTCCAATACCGTTCTCATAGTATGCAACCATCACTGCAAAGTCATATCCCTGCGCCACGAAATTCGCCGTTCCATCAATCGGATCAATCACCCAGACTGAGCCAACTTCTATATCTTCCTTGAGTTGACCTTCTTCAGCGAAAATAGCATCATTAGGGTAATGCTTCAAGATTTCAGATACCAATAAAGCCTGAACATTTTTATCCATCTGGGTTACTAAGTCAGTTGCACAAGTTTTTTCTTCGACTTCCAAGCCTTCTTCCATATGTTCCAATATATAGGCACCAGCTTTGTATACCAAATCTTTAGCAAAAGCAAATTTATTTTCCAAGAGAAATCATTCCTTTCTCTGTATTTTTAGCTGCTTGAACTGCACGATAAAGAGAATAGCCACTAACTGCTTCAAACTCACGACCGATTCTTTTCTCTTCAGCCTTGCTGGGAACAACTTCCTTAAAGACAGCATAAGAGCCCAGTAACTGCTGAGCAGAGACTTTTGACTCATAGGCCTTTTCAACATCATTCAAAAAAGAAAGCACTGAAGCAAGCTCTTCAGTGCTCCACGATAGATCTAGTGGGTAACTATAGTTCTTATTCATATCTTATTCAATTTCAGCTCGTAAAGTAGCTTCTCTAAGTTCCTGTTGACGATAACTGCGAGGTAAAAACGCTCGAATTTCATCTTCGTTAAAACCAATCTGCATCCGTTTGGCATCCAAAATAATTGGACGACGCAACAAAGAAGGGTTTTCCTCAATCAATTTTATTAATTTTGATATAGATAAACTCTCAACATCCAAGTCTAGCTTTTGGAAAATTTTTGATCGAGTTGAGATAATATCGTCCGTTCCATTTTCTGTCAGTGATAGGATGTGTTGTAACTCCTGAGCTGATAGAGGGCTGGTCATGATATTATGTTCCACGAAAGGAACTTCATGGTTTAACAGCCAAGCACGCGCCTTACGGCAAGACGTACAACTCGGTGATAAAAATAATGTAATCATGCGCTTCTCTTCTTATTTCTTAATAACTTCTTCTATTATACTAAAAATATAAGTGCTTGACTAGACCTTTTTATATCCAGATACTTCTTTTATGCTTTCCAAGCACGTGCAATGACTTCATCTGATTTTAACTGATTGAGTAAACTTTCAATTCCATCAAACTTCACCATATCCCGAATTTTATCAAGCCAGTATATTTTAATCGTATCACCATAAATATCTTTTGAAAAATCAAAAATGTTTGCTTCAAAACGAAGTTCATCGCCTTCAAAAGTGACATTCTTTCCAACGCTAGCCATACCTTTGTAACGTTCACCATTATGTTCAACTTCAACGACATAAACACCGTCTCCCGGCAAAAAAACACGATCTAGTGGTGCTAAATTAGCTGTTGGATAACCAATGGTTCGACCACGAGCATTTCCATGAACGACGATCCCTCTAGTTGACAATGGGTAGCCTAGTAATTTGAAGCCTCAGCAACACGACCTTCTTTAATGGCTTGACGTATCCGAGTAGAGGAAATTTTCTTTTCATCTTGGTTAACTGATGAGACAATAACAATTTGCCCGTCAAAAAACTGACTAAGCTCCTTAGCTTCTTTTTTGTCTGATCCAAAATGATAGTCAAAACCAGCTACAACTGCTCTAGCTTTCAGTTTCTTAACGTACTTTTCAAAAAAATCTTTCGCTTTATTTCCTGCAAAACAGCTGGTAAAGTCAATCAGATAAAGGTAGTCAACTCCTTGTGCTTCAAGCAGTTGCTCTCTTTCTTCAGGACTGTTGAGATGAAGTAATAAATCAGGCTGGTAACGCACAAAAGCTAGCTTGGGAGATTCTGGAAAAGTAAGCACAGCGATCTTCAGTTTTTTTTCTGCTGCAATCTGACGTGCCTCGGCAAAAAGGGCTTGGTGCCCCCTGTGTAAACCATCAAAATAACCTAAAACTAAGACAGTGTCCTGAGTTTGTTGGATATCTTTGTCATTTGAAATATGGATTGTTTTCATTCTTATATTCTATCATAAATTATCAGAGAAAGACCTTGCGAGGCTTGAACTGGTCCTTTCTTTTTTCTAAAATAGCTACCAGCTTTTCTCCATAAAAACCAGCTAGCTCAGCTTCATCTGACACCAAGCTGATAAAACGACCATTTCTCACATCTTCAACCTGCTCGTCTGATAGCTCGACTTTCAGTAAATCCCCGATACCCAGTTCTAGTGGCTGGAGAAAAGAATAATCTTCCTCTGCTACTCGCTCTGCTATTTGATCCAAGCTTAAGGCGTCGGCCAGATTCATACCTGCAGCACTAGTTCGTATTAAATGAGACATATGAGCAGCATAGCCCAGCTTCTCTCCCAAGTCAACAGACAAGGTACGGATATAAGCCCCCTTACTACATTTCACACGAAAGGTAAAACGTGCAAGTTCGCCCTCATAAGAAATCGGACTTGTCCGTTCAAATTGATAAATAGTCACCTGGCGTTCTGGACGCTCCACTTCCTGACCTGCACGCGCATATTCATAGAGCTTGCGACCATTAACCTTAACAGCCGAATACATAGGTGGAATCTGAGTAATAGGCCCAGTCAGACTCGCAATCGCTTCATCGACAAGCTTTTCATCCAAGGGCGACAAAACAGGAGTCTCTGAGACCACTTCCCCACTAGCATCCTCGGTCGTCGTTGAATAACCGAGAGTGATTTCCCCCTCATAGATCTTGCCCTCGTCCTGCATAAACTCGACCATGCGTGTCGCCTTGCCAACTGCAATGGGTAAAACACCCACCACATCCGGATCCAAGGTCCCACCATGACCAATCTTTTTAGTTCCCAAAATCTTACGCAGTTTAAAAACCGCATCATGCGAGGTCATTCCCGCTTCTTTTTTTAAGTTGATAATACCGTTCATGTGTTGCTTTCTAATTTCCCTTTCACTTATATTCCCCATTGTTTAAATCAATTTTTTTAATATCATATAAATCCTCAGAGTAAAATGGTTTTCCCGACTCAATTGGTAAAATATATTCAAAATTATCATCCTTTTCAAGCCGTTTATATTTTCCATTAACAACCGAAAAGTAGTCAGAGTTTATGTTGTAATATCCATCTGGAAGGCTTGAAAAATCAATATCACCTAGTTCCAATAGGTTGCTTTTGCTAAGTGTTAAATGCAACGAAAGAGCTCCCTCCTTCATAAAGTCTTTAACAGAAAGAGTCGCATATCCTCTAAAAGCTTGTTTTTCTTTACTGAATGAATTTTGATTTTGAAGAGCTTTTTCTTTTATTAATGGAGTTATTCTATATGAACTTGATATTTTAAAACCAGGGTTAGCTAATGGCTGTTCTTTATCATCAATAACGACTAAATCATAGCCTTTCTTTTGTATTGCACTTTCTACAGCTGATTTAAAATCATTCAGAACCGTCTGAGCTTCTTGGCTCGATACAGAAAGCCTCAAGAATTCTTTAAAACCATAATTCTCATTAATGAAACTGACCTCTGTTAATTTTTGACGAATATACTTAGCACCTACTTGAATGGTTATTCCGTTATCCGATACATCAAAAATACTAATATCTGAAACGTTACTATCTATTTCTACGCTTTTAAGAGCGACATCATAATTCATTCCCCTAGAAGAATAAAACTCTTTTAATTGTTTAACTTTAGCATTATTTCTATAGTGGACCTGAATTCTACTTCCTACAAATGGAGAAAAAATACCAATCAAAAATATAATAAGTAACATACGACTTATTTTTGGATTGTAGTCTTCCTTTTGATAAATCCAATCTAAATACGGAAATAAAAATAATGAAAAAATGAAACTCCAAAGGTCAAGATCCTTTATAAAGTCAAAGGAAACGATCATCTTAAATCTTAGCAAAAACATCAGAAAAATTGCTAAAAAAACATTTCCCGATCAATAGAAAAGCAACAATACGTTTTGATTTTTTTATGTGCTTTTTGCGCATAAGATATACCTACGATGAGATTGGCTAAAAAGCTAATTCCATAACCGAATATAGTTGGAATAAGTCCAAAAATACCAAATAATAAACTATAGTTTGAGTCTGTATCGCCTACGCCTTCAATATTTAAAAGACCATATAGGAGATTAAGAAAAAATACAACTAATGGTAAATAAGCAATATAAATATCTGAGAATTTCAAAGATTTTTTCATATAAACTCCTGTTTTTAAGGTAATCTCACTCTCCCTTCAGTGCTTCAAATTTCGCTTTCATGGTTGGATTTTTTCGGGTCAATCTTTTGACTGAGACATCCTCCAATTTGTTGTTGGCAAGACGAAGTTGGTTTTCTGATGTGGTCAGGAACTTCTTGACCTCTTCCATACGCTTAATAGCCTTGTCGATTTCATCAATGGCTTTACCAAAATTGGTCGAAGCTGAGTTGTAGTTCTTTGCAAAGCTAGTTTGAAGGCATCCAAATCTTCTTCAAAATGGGTAATATCAATATTCTGCTCCCGAACCAAGGCTAGCTCTTGCTTGTATTTAAGAGAATTAAGCGCCGCATTTCGCAGGAGACCAATCAACTGAATAAAGAACTGAGGACGGACCACATACATCTTTTCATACTCGTGACTGACGTCAACAATCCCTGTGTTAAAGTAGTCGTTATCTGCTTCTAACATGGTCACCAAAACGGCATACTCACAGTTTTTCTCCCGACGGTCCTTGTCCAATTCTTTGTAAAAACCTGCATTCTTATGCTTCTTCTCTGTTCCGTCCGCTTCATTTTTCATCTCAAACATGATGGAAATGATTTCGATACCATTTTCATCGCATTCACGGAAGATAAAATCTCCCTTAGACCCTCGCGCAGAGACCTTGTTATCCTTCTCAAAGTAGGCATTTGGAAAGGCAAAACTACGAACCTTGTTAAACTCACTCTCTGCATACTGTTCCAAACTTTCCCCGATAGCCTTAGTGGATTGTTGAGTCTTGAAATTCTTATAAAACTCGACTTGTTCACTAACTGCCTTGAGCTGAGCTTCGTAATTCTGTTTGACGGAAGCTAGAGACAACTCGTTTTCCTTTTCTTGCAAGAGAAGCTGATTTTTGACCTGGTCTCGTTCTTTTTCTAGGCCAGAGAGGGTCTTTTGCAGTTGATTTTCATGCTCTAAACGTAAGGTAGCCAATTGGTTTTCCAAGGCCTGTACTTCCTTGTCCTTGGCCAATAAAGCCTCATAGCTTGTCTGCTCTATTTCTTTCCTAGCGAGTTCTTTTTCTGTATCAAAGTTTTGGATTTGACTCTGCAATTGAGCGATTTCTTGGTCTTTTTGAGCTAGTTTAGACTGTTGCTCATTCATGGCTTTCTGCTCAGCCAAGGCCAGTTCCTGCTTCATCCGATCATGCAGTTCCTTATCAAACTCAGCTGTCCTCACTTGGGACAAGAGTTCAGCATACTGACTCTCATTTACTGTAAAGACTTCCCCACAGTTGGGGCATTTTATTTCGTTCATGGATTATCCTCTTTCATGAAATTTCTTCATTATATTATACCATTCCTTGTTATAAATGAAAAACTCGGGCTAATGATCTAAGGCTTGCTTCAAATTCCTCTTGACTTACTTGACAAAACAGTGTACTATACTACTGTATATACACCAAAAGGAGGTTGTAATGAAAATTAAATCTAAAAATCAATTTTTAACCATGACCGCTTTGCTCACAGCCTTAGCAATTGCCATTCCTATGGTTATGCCCTTGAAAATTGTCATCCCCCCTGCTTCTTATACGTTGGGGAGCCACGTCGCCATCTTTCTGGCTATGTTTATCTCGCCTCTAATGACTGTGATTGTCATTTTAGGATCTACTTATGGTTTTTTGATAGCTGGTTATCCATTTGTAATTGTCCTACGTGCTTTCTCTCATATTGTATTCGGTACCCTTGGGGCTATCTACTTGAAGAAAGCTCCCGAAACCTTAAATAATCCAATTAAGAAGTGGATTTTCAATATTGTAATGGCCATTATCCACGCATTAGGGGAAGTGGTGGTCTGCGTTATTTTTTACAGCTCCACTGCTTATCCAAGTGGTAATCTTTTCTATTTATTGTTTATCTTGGTTGGCTTTGGTACTATTATTCACAGTATCGTAGACTTTTTGATTTCTGATTTTATTTTTCAAGCTTTGAAAAAAATTATATAATCCTTGCAACTTATTCTTATTTGTCTTAAAATGAAGCTATGACAAAGCAAAGAAAAGAAAAATTATTAGAACTTTTAAAACAATCTAGTGTTGCTATCAATGGTCAAGCTTTGGCTGAGCATTTCCATGTGACCAGGCAGATTATTGTGCAAGATATTGCCTTGCTTAGAGCTGATGGTGCTCCCATTCTTTCAACCAATCGTGGATATCTATATAAAGGAACTGACGACATTCCTACTTTCATCGGCTATTCAAGATTAAACATGACGTAAATGATATGGAAACTGAACTATTAGCCATTGTTGATAATGGTGGTCGAGTCCAGAATATTCTGATTGAGCATCCAGTTTATGGTGAAATACAGACTTACCTGAAGCTGACCTGTCGCCGTGATGTCCAACATTTTCTTCAACAGGTCGAAGGATCTCAATTCCGTCCTTTATCTGAGCTGACAGATGGAGTTCACTATCACCTGATCCAAGCTGACTCTCAACAGGATTTGGATTATGTTGAGACTGCTTTGAGGGATTTGGGGTTTTTGTTGGAGTAAACAAAAAAAGACTGATTAGGATCTAACCTAGTCAGTTTTTTTAGTACATACTTTTACGCCATCCACCTTCTATCCGCTCGTGATAGTAATATTCCGAAAGCTCCTCATCTTCCATCATACGCAGAAGTTCTAGCATATCATAGGCTAAGTCTAGTTTTGGCAGAGCATTCTTGTCTACCCAAGAAATCTCGCCCTCTTCTGTCGAGTGAATCTGACCAGAAAATTCAGTCGCTTTGTAGCAAAAGACGATATAGCGAATTCCCTCATCCGTATGCCAGTTCTTTACCCCGACCAATTTTGGATGACGAATGGTTAAACCTGTTTCCTCTAAAATCTCACGCACAACTGCATCATGGAGAGACTCGCCCTTCTCGATATGGCCACCCGGAAAGGCATAGCCAGACCAATGATTACGCTCAGGAGAGCGGTATTGCATAACCACACGTTCGTTCTCGAGATCTTCTATAAGGCAAATATTAGTTAAAATCGTTTCTTGGGCACGTGACATGGATTCACTCACTTTCTATTTGTTAATATTCATCCCGAAATTTTACTTCGGACTTCATCATAAAAGAATTAACTAAATCGTGGTATTCACGATAACCATGAAGCAAAGATCCTCTAACGATGATAACTTCCCTATCTACTATCCTACAATCTACTGTAATTGGAATGCGTGAATCTTCTATAAAAGAAAAAGCTAAAAGCGAAACACCCCAGATACAAAAAACTACAAAAGCACTAAAGAGCTCTAGAATAAGATGGCGCTTTTGACCTACCCTTGATTTATAAAATCGACCCCATAAATGGAACAATAAGGTTAAACAAAGACAAAAAAACCAGAAATTCCACAGAGTAGAAATAAATGCTAAACCAAATGTTAATAAAATAAGATGGAAAATGACGAAGGATAACAAGGCAAGATAAACTATTCTATACACATTTAAATATTTCATAATATTTTTCCTCTTCTCAAGATTATGACTAGATCTCAAACAGGCTATGGATCAACTCACTTTCTAAGTTATTAAAACATATCTTCGTTATATTTTACTTCTGACTTCATGATAAAGGGATTGATCAATTCATGGTGTTCATAGGTACTATGGACCACAAAACCCCTGACAATGATGATTTCTTTATCTTGTATATGATAGTCTATATTGATAGGAATGGCTGGATTCTGGATGATTGACAAAACAAAGAACGCTGCAAACCAAAGATAAAGTGCCAGTAATGCACTGAATAATTGAAAGATAAGGTGGTACCATTGAAAAATCCTTGTTCTTAAAAAGACGATCCAAGGATGGATAAAAAGGGTCAAACAAAGAATGAAAAACCAACTATTCCACAAAAACGGAGTAAAGGATAGGCCAAAAGCTAACAAAATCAAATGAAGAATGACGAAAGTTAGCAAGGCCAGATAGAGTGTTTTAAATGAAAACAATTTAATTAAATTTTCTTTGGTCATGTTTTTCCCTCTTTTTTTCATTATATTTTAAAATCAATATCGTTAACGCTGAAATGAAGAAAAAGATTAGATAGGTAGCAATCGGAAACCAGACATAGCGAGAATCCAAACTGATTAAAGGTGGCAAAAAACCCTTTCCGTGTTTCAATCTAATCCCTACAAAACAATGAAAAAGAAAAATCAGGCCATTTAGATAGAGAAAAAATTCTGAAATATCTTCCAGCGAGTTGCTCCCCTCTCCTCTCAGACTTCCAAACCAAGAATAGAATGGAAAAGTAACCAGAAGAAACAAATTTAGATACAAGGGGCTAATATAACTAAACTCACGAAGCGGAGCAGGAATACTCTCATTACCAAATGTTAAATATCCCACGCCAAGACCAACCATTATAAAGAATATATAACCTAAAAGAGCTTCTACTATCCAATGTTTTTCCAACCAAAGGATAAATTTGTTCCCCTGAACTTTTACTTTTCTTTTGTTTTTATTTTTCTTTTTGGTTTTACTTTTCATTCACCAACTCCACAATCTTCTGGAAAGTCTTACCGTTTCGGATGGTTAGTTGCTTGTAAAAACTAGATTTGAGCAGTTTCTTATGGTAGTTGGACTTGAGATAGTCCGCTTGGTCAGCATTGCTATAAAAGAAAGCCGTCTGTCCAAAATGCAGCTGCTCCTTGTCATTTGCCCAGTTACCCGCCAGTTCTTGAACAGTTTCCCTATCTGTCTCCGGCAGATAAAAGAGAACATCTCGCCGAAAGGCTGTTTCATCCTGCCACCAAGTAGGCAGATTGGCTGTTTCTTTTTGAAGCATGGCAGAGCTGACAAGGACGAAAGGCAGAGGAAAATCATAAGACTGACTAAAATAAGCCGACAATATCTCCCGAATCCTCTCCTCCTGCTCCTCGCTCTCAAAGAAAAGATTGCCACTATTGATGTAGGAAACTGGGTTTTCAAAACCCAACTCTGCTAAATCCTTCTTCAAATCAGCCATAACGACCTTGTTTTTTCCGCCGACATTAATACCGCGGAGTAAAAGTGCATAACGCATGTGTGCTCCTTAAAATATATCTATTATGTCCAAACTAATTGTTAGAGTTTTTCGAGTAAATCAGCCGTTTTTCTTTCACGGCTTTTCCTAAGTCGATGACTTTTTCCTCACTGTCAAAAACAAAACCCATTTTTTTATAGAAAGCGATGGCACGTTTGTTATCTTCTAAAACCCATAATACAATCTCTTGATAACCATCCAAGGCAGCAAAAGCAGCCTGCATTAACTGCTGTCCTACACCTTTGCCATAATAATCTTTAAGACATACAAGGCGAAAATTTCACCCGCTCTTGTATCTGAGTCTCGAAAATCACCGTAGCTAACAAAGCCGACCACTTTAGCATCATCCAAAGCGATCAAGGTATTTTCAGGATACTTTTGACTATAAAATCGACACTTATCCAAAGTCATCTGCTCTTGAAATTCCGCAGGCAAAATCTCATCATAAGCTTCACGCCATGTCTGCCAATGAACTCGGGATTTCCCTTCTATCTCCTCAGCTGTTTCCATTGCTTTGATAGTGATGACCATTTGTTTTTCTCCTTGAATAAAACTATCTAGATTATTCCGCCTGAAAACCATTACTATCTAATTTCCCATTTTCTCCCCAAACAACTACATAAACATTTTTGGGTAAGGTAGTAAAATCAACATAATCAGTTAGAGTCGCACCATCAGGAATTCGACCTTCCAGATTGAGATACAAATTCAATTGAGCCCCATACTTTTCTGATAATCGGATCATATCCTTTCTCAATTTCTTTATGTTCTCTGCTGATGCTTCATACTTCTCTGTCTTGGGATTATACTTTAGTTCCTTTTTAATTTGAACCAAATCACGATAAAACCCTTTTTGGTCGTCAGTTACATCGTAATCTAAATCTGTACTCAGCTTCTTAAATTTCACCGGCTTTAGAACAGACTCTTTGTCAAAATATAAGGTATTCAACATAGGATGGGAATTTGTATCTAAGACAGAAGAAAAGGTAAGATCTGTTAATATGGAAGATGGCTCATCATCACTATTAGCGTAATAGGAATAAGTTCTTTCTTCTAACTCATCTGTTAAAATTTTGTCCGCCTCTTCAGTCAATTGAACTTTTACTTCATATTGATAAGTAACATGACTAACCCAAGTTGGAATCTCTATTTTTTTAACCTTCAATCCTAAATTATCTTCAAAAGCTGTGTTCACAACATATTCAATATGCTGCTTTTCCTCTTTCGTAACAAGTTTTGTCGGCATAAATGCCCAAATAAATTGAACTATCGGTATCATGCCTATCACAAAAATTGAAATAAAGAAAATAAGTATTAGTTTAATTAGATCCTTTTTCACTTCAATTCCCCCACTTAAACTTCTCTATCTTATTTTTACATAACAACTTATTGACTAAAAAAGAAATTAAAAGCTTAGTTCGTAACTTTGGTACAAATTATATTATTTAATCCATCGCCTTTATTTCCAGAATCATATCGCGAATCTGTGCGGCCAGTTCGAAGTCGAGGAGTCCGGCAGCTTCTTGCATTTGGCCTTCCAGTTTCTTGATCATGTCCTTGCGCTCCTGCTTGTTGAGGCTTTCGATTTCGACAGTTTCTTCCTTGTCTGGCAGGGCTGCCTTGGTCACGCTTATCAGGTCACGGATTTCTTTCTTAATAGTCTGCGGTACAATGCCGTGCTCTTCATTATAAGCCATCTGGATTGCCCGGCGGCGGGCAGTTTCATCGATAGCGCGCTGCATGGACTGGGTCATGGTATCGGCATACATGATAACATGCCCTTCGCTGTTGCGGGCTGCCCGACCGATGGTCTGGATCAGGCCACGCTCGTTGCGGAGGAAACCTTCCTTGTCCGCATCAAGGATTGCCACCAGACTAACCTCGGGTACGTCGATTCCCTCGCGTAGCAGGTTAATCCCAACCAAAACGTCAAAGACACCCAAGCGCAAATCACGGATAATCTCAGTCCGCTCCAATGTCTTGATATCCGAGTGCATATACTTGACCTTGACTCCCATTTCCTTGAAGTAGTCCGTCAAATCTTCCGCCATCTTCTTGGTCAGGGTTGTGATAAAGGTGCGTTCGTTCTTTTCAACACGTGCATTGATTTCACCCAAAAGATCATCAATCTGTCCCATAGTTGGGCGGACTTCCACCTCTGGATCCAGAAGCCCTGTCGGTCGGATAATCTGCTCAATAACAGTATCCGTCTGTTCATTTTCATAGTCGCCCGGCGTAGCCGATACATAGACAATCTGGTGAACATGGCTTTCAAATTCTTCTCGGCGCAGCGGACGGTTGTCCAAGGCAGACGGCAAGCGGAAACCATAATTAACCAACATCTCCTTACGAGAGCGGTCGCCATTGTACATACCGCGAATCTGTCCCATGGTCATGTGACTCTCGTCAATCATAATCAAGAAGTCATCAGGGAAAAAGTCCAAAAGGGTATAAGGCGGCTCTCCTTCGCTCCGACCATCCATGTGGCGAGAATAGTTCTCAACACCATTCGTATAACCCATTTCGCGCAGCATTTCGATATCGTACTCTGTGCGCTGTTTCAAGCGCTGGGCTTCCAGAAGCTTGCCTTCCTTCTCAAAGATAGCTAGCTGCTCCTCCAGCTCCGCCTGAATCTTAGCAATGGCTACTTCCATGTGGTCTTCATTGGTCACGAAGTGGGTGGCTGGGAAGATGGCCAAATGGTCCACCTCGCCCAAGACTCGACCTGTCAAGGCTTCAACCTCACGAATCCGGTCAATCTCATCTCCAAAAAACTCCACCCGAAAAGCATGCTCATCCCTAGAAGCTGGGAAAATCTCTACCACATCACCACGAACCCGGAATTTCCCCCGCTGAAAATCAATGTCATTGCGCTCAAACTGGATATCTACCAAGTCATTGAGTAGCTTATCACGAGAAATCTCTAGTCCAGGACGCAGGCTAACCACACTATCGGAGTATTCCTTAGGTGAACCCAGACCATAGATACAAGAGACAGAAGCCACGACAATCACATCATTGCGCTCTAGAAGGGCAGATGTCGCTGAGTGACGGAGCTTATCAATCTCGTCATTGACCGAGCTATCCTTTTCGATATAAGTATCGCTGGAAGGCACATAGGCCTCAGGCTGGTAGTAATCATAGTAGGAAACGAAGTATTCCACCGCGTTATTGGGGAAAAACTCCTTAAACTCGCCATAAAGCTGGCCAGCCAGCGTTTTATTGTGGGCGATAACCAGAGTCGGCTTGTTGACCTGAGCGATAACCTGACTCATGGTATAGGTCTTACCAGTACCAGTCGCCCCCATGAGAATCTGGGCTTTCTCGCCGCCCTCAATATTATCCACCAGCTGCTCGATAGCCTGGGGCTGATCTCCTGAAGGCTCATACTTGGAAATCAATTCAAATTTATTATCTGTTATTCTGTTAATCATCTTTTATTCCTCAAATTGTGCTTCTATCATTTTACCATATTTGCCCTATTTTCTCTGGATTTGGATGTGAGCCAATGGTCCACAACTCTATCATCATTCTTTTTTTATCCTACATTTCATTGACAGACAAGAATAAAGTCCGTTCTAAACTATGCAAATTGAATTTTGAAACATAGGTAATAAATCTTATTAAAATAACAAAACTATTAATTGCTTGAAAATGATAACTAAAATAGGGCAATCAGTAAACACAGCATGTTTCCAAATCGATGAGATTAAGTGATTGATGTTATATAATCTAACATAAACTCGTTAAAATTTGCTATCTTCGTCAATTTCTGATATAATCGTACAATATTCTAAAAAGGAGACTAGTATGAAACAAAAAATTATAGCACTTTTACTAACATTCTCTTCGCTACTTACTTTTGCTAGTAGCGTTGTTCATGCAGAAGATAAAGCAACACCTGTAAAATCAAAATACGTTATTTCCAGTGATTCCTCTTTTGCACCTTTCGTTTTTCAAGACAATAACAATCAATATACAGGTATTGATATGGATTTGATCAAAGCCATTGCTAAAGATCAAGGCTTCAATATCACCATTAAAAATCCTGGTTTTGATGTGGCGCTTAACGATGTACAAACCGGTCATGCTGATGGTATGATTGCAGGAATGACTGTAACGGATGCACGAAAAAAGACCTTCGATTTCTCAGATTCTTATTATTCAGCAAATTCAATCTTAGCTGTGGCTAAATCCAGCACCATTTCTTCTTATGAAGACTTAAAGGGAAAACTGTCGGTGTTAAAAATGGGACGTCCTCTCAAACTTTCTTAACTGATAATCAAAAGAAGTATGGTTACAAAATTAAGACTTTTTCTGATGGCGCTTCTCTCTATGATAGTCTGAATTCCGGTTCAGTAGCAGCTATCATGGATGATGAACCTGTCATTAGATATGCCATTAAGCAAGGGAAAAAATTTAAAACACCTATCGAAGGAACTCCTAGCGGTAAATTGGCTTTCGCCGTAAAAAAAGGAAGCAATCCTGAATTGATTAAGATGTTCAACAATGGACTAGCTAACTTGAAAAAGAATGGAACTTACGATAAGATTCTCGAAAAATACCTAGCAGATAATTCTTCTGAATCAGAAGTTGATGAATCAACTATTTTGGGACTCTTAAAGAATAATTATCCTCAACTTCTTAAAGGTTTTGGTGTAACGATCGCTTTAGCACTTCTTTCCTTCGCTATAGCTTTAGTAATCGGTATTATCTTTGGAATGTTTAGTGTCAGCCCTTATAAACCACTACGTTGGATTGCTGAAATCTTTGTCGATGTCATTCGTGGTGTGCCACTTATGATTCTTGCTGCCTTTATCTTCTGGGGTATACCGAACTTGATTGAATCAATTACAAACCAGCAAAGTCCTATTAACGATTTTGTGGCTGGTACCATTGCTCTCTCTCTTAATTCAGGCGCATATATTGCTGAAATTGTGCGTGGCGGTATCCAAGCAGTACCTGTAGGACAGATGGAAGCAAGCCGGAGTTTGGGTATTTCCTATTCTAAGACTATGAGAAAAATCATCTTACCACAGGCAACTAAAATCATGCTTCCAAACTTTGTCAACCAATTTGTAATTGCGCTTAAAGATACTACAATCGTATCAGCAATCGGACTTGTAGAGCTCTTCCAAACAGGTAAGAACATCATCGCTCGTAACTATCAAAGTTTCCGTATGTACGCTATTCTCGCTGTTTTATATCTTTTGATTATTACTTTCCTTACTAGATTAGCTAAACGCTTAGAAAAGAGGATCCAATAATGGCAAAATTAAAAATTGATGTAAAATGACCTTCACAAATACTATGGAGAAAATGAAGTCCTTAAAAGGTATTACTGCTAAGTTTTTATGAAGGGGACGTCGTTTGTATTATCGGTCCTTCTGGATCAGGAAAGTCAACTTTTCTTCGTAGTCTTAACCTACTTGAAGAAGTTACTAGTGGTACCATCACTGTTGATGGTTTTGATCTAACTGACAAAAACACTAATGTAGACTTAGTTCGTGAAAATATCGGAATGGTTTTCCAACACTTCAACCTATTTCCACATATGACTGTTCTTGAAAATATCACCTTCGCTCCTGTTCAGCATAAGCGTATGAGCCAAGCTGAAGCGGATGCCTTGGGAATGGAATTACTAGAAAAGGTTGGATTAGCTGACAAGGCCGATGCTAGCCCTAACAGCCTCTCTGGTGGTCAAAAGCAACGTGTAGCTATCGCTCGTGGCTTAGCTATGAACCCCGATATTATGCTCTTTGATGAGCCTACTTCTGCTCTTGACCCAGAAATGGTCGGTGACGTTCTAAATGTTATGAAAGAATTAGCAGAGCAAGGTATGACAATGATTATCGTAACTCACGAAATGGGCTTTGCACGTCAAGTAGCTAATCGTGTTATCTTTACAGCAGATGGTGAATTCCTTGAAGATGGAAAACCTGACCAAATCTTCGACAACCCTCGGCATCCACGCTTACAAGATTTCCTAGACAAGGTTCTTAATGTATAAAATAACTCCGGCAAAAAAAATTGCCGGAGTTATTTTATTTTTTGAAATATTAAAACTATATCCTTTTTATTTCTCACGGATCACTTCGACCTTGTAGCCATCAGGATCTTTAACAAAGTAATAGTTTGGTGGATTACCTGGAAGCCCCTTTGGTTCTGTAACCTCATAACCTTTAGCACTGTGTTCTTGATGGAGAGCCTCAAGATCTGGTGTGCTAAGTGCAATGTGAGCAAATCCATCCCCTACAACATAAGGACCATGATCATAGTTATAGGTTAATTCTAATTCATAGTCATCACCATCAAGTCCTAGATAGACAATAGTGAAGGCATAATCTGGAAAATCCTTACGACGTAATTCTTTAAATCCAAAAGCATCTTGATAGAATGCGATTGATTTTTCAAGACTCTCAACTCGCAAGCAAGTGTGTAACATTTTTGAAGCCATAAATATAATTCCTCCTTTTGTATATTATAACATTTTCAAGACTAGGTTCCTATTTATCGATTTTATAAAACGTCATGTTTTTTTAAATACTAATATTATAAAAAGAAAAAAGGTCCCTGAGGACCAATTTGATATTATTTACCAAGTTTTGCTTTAGCTGCATCTGCAAGAGCTGTGAAAGCTGCTGCATCGTTAACAGCCAAGTCAGCCAACATTTTACGGTTAACTTCAATCTCAGCCAATTTCAAACCATGCATCAATTGTGAGTATGAAAGTCCGTTCAAACGAGCTGCCGCATTGATACGAGTGATCCATAATTTACGGAAGTCACGTTTTTTCTGACGACGGTCACGGTATGCATAGTAGTAAGAGTTCATTACTTGCTCTTTTGCAGTACGGAACAAGATGTGTTTTGCTCCATAGTAACCTTTTGCTAATTTAAGAATACGTTTACGACGTTTGCGCGATACAACGCCACCTTTAACACGTGCCATGTTTTATTTCCTCCAATATTTCCTAGAATAATTCAGTGATTAACTTGCTCTTATTTCAAGCGAGTAAGCATTGCTTTGATACGTTTGAAATCTCCTGAATGCACCATAGATGCTTTACGAAGATGACGACGTTGTTTCTTAGTCTTTCCGTGGAAACGGTGTGAAGTGTAAGCACGGAAACGTTTCAAGCCACCAGAACCTGTACGTTTGAAACGTTTAGCTGATGCGCGGTGTGTTTTTTGTTTTGGCATGATAAATTTCTCCTTTTTTTAACTTTTGACAAAATTATTTTTTGTCTGGAAGCGGTGCTAACTGCATAAACATTTGACGTCCATCCATCTTAGCTCTTTGCTCAATAATGGCAACATCTTGAGTTGCTTCAGCAAATTCCGCTAAAACTTTAGCCCCAATCTCTTTATGGGTAATCATCCGCCCTTTGAAGCGAATGGAAACTTTAACTTTATTTCCTTTTTCAAGGAACTTGCGTGCATTGCGAAGTTTAGTATCAAAGTCTCCCTTATCAATGGTCGGACTAAGACGCACTTCTTTTACAGTTACAACGCTTTGTTTTTTACGTTGTTCCTTTTGTTTTTTCTGATACTCAAATTTGAACTTCCCATAGTCCATAATTTTCGCAACAGGCGGCTTAGCTTGTGGTTGAATCAAAACCAAGTCCACATTAGCATCGTCAGCAAGTGCTTGCGCTTCACTAAGTGGCTTAATTCCTAATTGCTCACCTTCAAGACCAATTAAACGAACTTCACGTACACGGATTTCATCATTGATGAATAAGTCTTGCTTTGCTATAGTTTTCACCTCTTTTTTATTTTTCTACTCTTCCAAATCTGAGTCAAGATTTTAGAATTCAATGTTTATGTCAGATGAACCAACTAGCATTTAATCCCTAAATTAGACCAAACTTAGTTAAGTATTCGAGAAAAACAAGAGCGGACTTGCTAACGCAAGCCCGCACTACATGATAGTATTTCATTACTGAAACTTAATCCGTAGAGCCAGACAACGTTAGTCGCAAGGCGAGAAGCTCTCACTTCTGCTTTTCTCAACTCTACTATCATACCAAGTTTCTTATTACTTGTCAAGAATTTTTTTTGCTTTTTCCTCAATAAATGCCACTACATCAGAAATACTTACTCCTGTCGTATCAAATGTGATGGAGTCTTCAGCCGGACGTAAAGGAGAAACACTACGGTGACTATCTTTATAATCTCGATCAGCAATTTCTTTCTTCAAGACTTCAAGATCTGCTGAAATACCTCTTTCTAAATTCTCTTTATAGCGACGTTCAGCTCGTTCATCAACTGAAGCCACTAAGAAAATCTTGAGCTCGGCATCTGGTAGCACGACCGTGCCAATATCACGACCATCCATAACAATGCCACCTTGACTGGCGATCTGTTGCTGAAGACTTACTAGTTTTTCTCGAACTTCTGGAATAGCTGAAACCCAAGAAACATTATTGGTAACATCATTTTCGCGAATCGGATGAGTCACATCTACATCCCCAACAAAAACTAACTGTTGACCAGACTCAGAACGACCGAAACTCACAGAATAGTCATCCAACAGTCTAATAATATCTTCTGTATCTGCTGCAGTAAGCTGATGTTGCAAAGCCAGGTAAGTTGCTGCACGATACATAGCCCCTGTATCAAGATAAGTATAACCCAAATCTTTAGCAATTATTTTTGCAACCGTGGACTTCCCACTGGAAGCTGGACCATCAATTGCGATTTGAATCTGTTTCATAGTATCCTCCTAACGAGTTTTAACAACATCGCCTGGATTAGCATACCATGATCCAGTTGTCATATGAGAAGGGTTTAAGCGTTCTAATTCAGCAATAGAAATTCCAGCTCTAGCAGCAATGGCTGCTTCTCCTTCTCCAGCTTGAACAGTGATGGTTCCTTCAGATGAAGCTGTTGTGCTTTCAGAACTAGCCTCAGAGCTTGCAGCAGGTGCAGAACTAGCTACTTGACTACTAGCAGGTGCACTAGTATCAAGAAAACCTTCTTTAGCGGCTTTTTTCCCACCGCCACCAACAGAAAGATAAATCATTCCTGCAACAATCACAATGACCATGATGAAGAAAATAACCGCTAAAATAGTTAGTACTCTATTCGCTAAAACATCACTCGATTTTTTTGTTCTTTTCAAATCTTTTTCTCCATTATCGTAAATATCTTCTTCCCATGGTTCTTTTGCCATGACTTCCTCCTTGAATTTTTTCAAAAATCTTATTACAATATGACTATGAAAGTAACACTCATCCCAGAACGATGCATTGCTTGTGGGCTCTGCCAAACCTATTCTGAACTTTTTGATTACCATGACAATGGTATTGTCAAATTTTCCCACAATGACGAGCTCTTAGAAACTCATATTGAAAAATCAGATGATGTTCTTGAAGCAATCAAAAATTGTCCCACACGCGCTCTAAAAAAGGATTAAGAGTTTTTATCCTGCTTAGCATAATAGGTTTCAAAGTAATCGATGTGTGTCAAGTTATCAACCAATTCGACTTCACCTTTAAAATGCTTATTTAAAGCTAAATCATTCACAAAATATTTTTTAGGCCACTTTCTCATACAAAAAGTACGGCCTTTTTCTTTGCCATCAAAATATAGTGTGATCGATGTTTTCGTTACAGCCACTTTTCGAATGGTTGATATGTCGATTTTTGATGGCGTAAAGGGATTAGCTGTTATGATGCGTAAAATCCCATTATCATAAATGGTAAAATAACGATGAACTCCTACACCAAGTAAAACCATAAATAAAAACAGGAAAAACAAGACTAAAGTAGGAACATCCGAACTCTCATACATCAAAGACAGTCCAATAAAGATTGGAATGACAGATAAAGACCAATAAATAACTAAGATTGAAAGATCTGGTTGCCAGTGATATCGAAGTTGTCCAAAAATCTTTATCATATCCTCATCCTCCTCTAACTAGTTTAGCATATTTTGAGAAAAAATGGGAGTATAAATCATCCTATAAAATGATTATTTTATAAGAAATTTTCAAAATAAAAAGTGGTGAAATAACAACCTTTAGGATTGCTTTCAACCACTTTTATAAACTATTGAGGGACTTTGAAAAAGTCTTTTGATAAATATCCTTTACCAGCAACCATATCGTATTCAATCATTCGCATATCGTTAGCTATTTCTTGAGCCTCAGCATCCAGATCAGATTTATCTACACTTGCTTTGTGTAATACTTCGGTTTGTAATGCATAGTATGGTGAGACTTTAGAATTTGTTTGCTCCATGACTAAAGCTGAGAAATCACTGGAATTAACTAGTGGGTAATTCAGTTTTGGTGTTTCATAGTTGCTCCAAACGAAATAATCTGTCAGGTATTGATTTTCTTCCTGGTTCTTAAAAATTGATGTTGGATACAATCCTGGTAAATGGTCACCGTAAAAGACAACTGTTATTTTCTTATTGATTTTTGACAGTTGATCAAGGAAGTTTTTGGTTGCTACATCAGTTTGAAAAAGCAAGCGACTATAGAAGGTTAGCTTTGAATTTTCTTCGTCTGTAAACCCCTCTCCTTTTCCTTCCATTGTTTCAGGATTCGCTTCAAGCCAAGGAGAATGATTTTGCATCGTCATTACAGAAAAGAATTGATTATCGCCTTCTTTAATGTTATCCAAGACAATTTGGTAGGTTGAAGCATCACTTGGACTAACACCTTCTCTTTGATAACTAATTCCTTTTGTTTCTACGGTAATAAAACGATCAAAATTCAAGTGATTATAGATATAGTTTCTTGAATAGTTTGCGGCACCTGCTAAGTGAAGAGCAATTCTATTTTTACCTTCGTATAAGTCGCTTATAACAGGAGTCTTATTCATCTTAGGAAAAACTTCGGTGTAAAGTATCGAAACACTTTGAGAAATATTATAAAATGGCAAACCAGTTAAAGTCTGGAATTCCATATTAGCTGTTCCGCCTCCATAACCATCCGATCTCATGAGACCACTAGTTGATTTAGTTTTTATTTCTTCAATACTTGGAATCGGATTTTCAGTTAGAGTGACCCCTTGTATGCGTCTTGGATCAGCAAAACTCTCACTCAATACATAAATAACTGTATGATCTTTTAAGTTGTCTGTTCGAGCTTGATTGATCTCCTCTGCCTTTTTAGCATACTTCTCTTCTATTTCTTTTATCTTAGACGCCTTATAGCCTTCTGGTTTAGCCATTACTTCTGTCGTCAATTGATTTATCCAGACGTAAGCTAATGAACGATAACGGGCATTATTTGCATTACCAAGCCAGGTAATATCTTGTAAGTTATTCAGAACTGTAATGACAGGTATATTTCTTTTGACCTTACCATTTTCCTTCTGAGCAAACACCTGAAAAATTCCAATCAAACAAAAGAAAACACAAATCAGTCTTACAAACCTACGACTGAATTTTTGAATCATTTTTCCTTTGAACAGGAAATAGTTAAGAATTAAAAATCCAATAATCAGTATAGTTAGCCATTTCAATGCTTCATTCATGTAAGAGGTATCCACAAAACTGAGCAAAGTACTTGGTGAAGAAAGCCAAATCATATCACTTGGTAAGACAGGCTCACCTCGCATGCTAAACTTGATTGAATTCGCAATTACAAATAAGCTCATTCCTCCAATCAAGATGACTGTTGTCAAAAAATACCGATTAATGAGCAGGTATAAGAATAAGAAGATCAAAAAGAGAATAATGATCTGAAGACTAGTCGCTCCAGGCAACTGGTAGTATTCTAAAAAAGGTGTTCCCTTGCCAAGTCCCATTTGAATCAAATAGTTAAAGACAACCGCAGCCGTCATACTAGTTGCCACCGCTAAAGAATAAGAACTTCTATTTTTAAGTAAGTGACTTAAACCTCTTACGAAATGGTAGGAAATAAATGATGCTAGTATAGAGAATACTGCTACAATCATCGTTACAAGCCAGAAATGGTGTTCTGTAAACAATTCACTGCCATATTTGTGATCCAAAGCCATAAACCATTCAGTTTGGTAAAGTGCTTGAGGAAATTTACTATCTGTCAAAAGGAAAGATAGTAAAATTTGTGACAGAACAAGGAATTCAACATTGGATGACAATTGAATCTTGTTGAGACGAAAAGACACTATCTTTAAGGTCCTAAAGATCAGGGTTAAAATGGCAATAGCAGGTACTAACCACAATAAAACTGGAAAGAAATTCCTTTGAGAAAATATATGCTCAAACCAATTCCAACTTTTGTAGCTTTCATTATTAATATTTAAAGCATCCTCAACTAAATTTGACAAAAAGGAATACAGAAAATATATATAAGCTAAGCGAATCAGAGATACAAATTTAAAACGATAACAAGACAGTAAAATTGGAATGCTACCTAACCCAATGAGGTAAAAAATTCTTTCTTGCTTAATTAAAAGTCTTACTGCAGCAGTTGGATCAGTCTCCCTAACCAACTGGCTTTGAATTAAGAATAAATTGATAAAAAAGAATAAAATAGGCAGGATAAACAATAAAAAACGTTCTATTTTAACTGCTTTTTTCATGACTTGCCCTTCCCTAACAATCGTTTTAAGATATATTTGATAGCTCTTGCAGGTCCAATAAAGATGTATTTAATTGCCCCCTTGATTCCACCAATCTGGTTAAAATCGACAAAGGTATGAGGCTGTAAATCTTCTCGATTATTTAATTGCTTGTTATCGATAAAAGCTGTTAGTCCAAGTTGATTATAAGAAATCTTAAAGTCATACTGCTTGTCCCAAGCAATATAAACCAAAAGTCTTTCAATCGCATGAAGAATGGAATTTTGCGGAAGTGGCTCACTCGGAACATCATCCTCCGTCAAGTTCAAATCAAATAAAGGAGACAAGGCGTCATATTTAAACCAAACAAAGGTTCCGTAGCTCATGACAAAGGTGTTCATTTGCTTAAAGTCAACTTCTTTTTGACAATTCATGCGCTCCCACAGTTTATTCATTTCAGGAGAAATCAGGGCTTCATTCCAGGCGACTACAATCCTGTTAAATCGGAAGAAACTAGGAATATCTGCTATAACCAGCCCTAGGCGGTCATCTCGTCCTAGTTGACTAACTATCTGATCAGCCGGATGAACAAGCATGTTAATTAGCTCTTTACGCCAACTTTCTCCCGCCCAATAATCAGCTTCTTTGGATTTTTTTGTATGAAAATGTCCAATATAGTCATATTGAGATAGATGTTTCTTTAATTTGAGCATAGGAAGAACATCTCTACCTACATTTCCTGTGACAAAAACTTCTGCTTTCCCTTGTTTTTCCTCTAAAATACCTAGAATCTCATTCTTTTTCTTTTCACTGTCTGTTGTAATGAATAAGTCATAAGAGAAGTGAAAAGATTCAAATGCATGAAGGAATTCAGCTAGTAAATCTACATAAAAAACATGAAGGTGGACAGCTATTTTCTTGTCAGGTATAGAAATTGGAAGAGACAAATCTAAAATTTTCCTTCCAAGCAAGTAAGGATAGTCAGGCAAATCAATACGAGACATATGCTTGACAATCAAATCAACTGGATAGTCCGTTGTATTTTCAATGTCGTTTAAAATATAAGGTGTTAATCCTTCATTTGCAGCTATCGTTTTTACTTTGATAAACGGCACTCTATTTTTTAGGATAGAGGTGGGATTATAGTAAGAAAAATCCGGATAGAGCATACCTGAAGCATCAGCCTGAATAGTATTAAAAACAGTCTGATAATGAAATCCTGCTTGGACTAAATTGGTTGTAACCTGAGTTTCATAATGGTCTATAACATCTTGAACTTCCGTATAGTCCTGAATGTTTTGCCAGAATAGTTGAAAGGATTCTGAATTGACTACATTTTTCTTAAATGATAGATAATAACTTTGGATATGCTCGTTAAAATCTTTGTCTTTACGATAATTCGTCATTCCCCAGAAATCAACATTTCTATCACCTTCAAAATCTTGGTATATAGGCTCTAAATCCCACAAAGGGCCAAAGCATGTGTCATTCATTAAAGTGACTGAATCATAGCTTTTTAATTCTTCAAAGCCGACCTTTTTCATTCCATCTCGCCAAGCAGCAAAATCAAAACCGATGTTCCTTCTCAAAAGAACTTCATCAACTAGTTCTTTCTTCAGTTCATCTTCCTGATCTTGGCTTATCTTGCTGTTTGAAATGAAAATCACTTTCCTAAAGAGGGGACGCATTTTTTCAAGCTGATAAAGTACATGTTCACTAATCTGATTGAATTTATTAAAGTGAACATATAAAAGTAATCGTTCCATTTTATTTCCTTATTCTTAAGAATTTCAATATTTTTGTTGGGATGGTCCAACGTCTTGAATTGATAACAGTCTTGTAATCTTCTTTCGAAGCCTCTAATTCAGCTTCAAGCTCTTCAATCTTATTGCTACTATCCAACATTTCTGCTGTAAACACTTTTCCAATGTAATCGGAAGCAGACGCATCATCCACAGAAATCATCTTATAGCTCAATTGATAGATCGCTTCTTCTTCAACTTCATAAATTAACTGCGGATCAGGTTCGTTAAAGAGATACAAGCCATCAGTAATAACACCGTTCGTATAGATAGGTAAGGAGACATTCCCATCAGGCCCTTTCAATTCTACTTCAGAATAGTAACTTGGACGTTCCGAAAGATCTACGCGAATAACTGAAGTCCCTTTAGGAATTTCAAATCTTATACTATCTTCTTTTTGAAGTAGTTTAGTAAAGGTACGATCTTCTGAGTAAGCATTCTCCTTATTGCCGAAATATACTGTAACAGACTCCATCCCAATATGAGACAGAGAATCCATAGGCTTGGATAAACGAATTTCGTAAGTATTATTTCGTTCAAGAAGAATCTTAGTCATCTCTTTAAAATCTGCGTTGGGATATTTATCAAGATACTCTAGTTGTGTTTCTAACAACTTTTGGAAACGACGTTCTAATTTTCTAAAATCACAAGGACGTGAATCTGACCCTTGATTAATTGTATACGCAACCGTCGGTTCATCTAGAAAAGCTAAAGAGGTCCGTTGGAAGAGCTCCATTTGCAGATTAAAGGTGTCATCCGATGTAGTTAAATCCAACTCTTGATTTACTTCTAGCATTAGATCCCTATCAACCAACCAGGTAGATGCCATGGTAAATCCTCGGGTGGCCAACATTTTTTCATAGGTATCCGCAAGGGGGATTGTTTTGTTAGCAAAGCCCGCCTTAGAAACAAAGTCTCCCTTTTCGTTATAGATATCAAAATCTGTATTAGACCACTTACAATCGGGCTTACTCTCCAATAAGTCTACTTGCTTTTGAAGTTTTAGAGGATCCAGCCAGAAGTCATCACCATCGCAGCGAGCAATGTATTTCCCACGCGCCTCTTTACAAATAGTAACCCATGTTTTAGCAATTCCTTGATTTTCATCATGATAAAAGGCACGAATCAAATCAGGAAAATTTGCTTGATAGTCTTGTATTATTTTGCGAGAGCCATCACTTGAGGCATCATCCACCAAAATAATTTCAAAGGGAAAACTCGTTTTTTGAGTTAAAAAACTATCAATAGTTTTTTTCAACCACGGTTCTTTGTTAAAAACAGTACAAATAATCGAAACAAAAGGTGTCGTTTCCATATCTCCCTCAGTCTAGTCCGTTATTGACCATGTTCCATTGCGCTGGATTAAGCCACTTGCTGAATCCATAGCAGACTTATCATCCAAATCTATATCATCTCGATTGATGAAAATCAGTGGAGTTTGAGTAGCATCTGAGAAGGCCAACATTTGCCCCTCAGCATCCCGCACCGTCACTTCTAATTTCATTTTCAAATCATTCACTGTTGGAAGTGAACAAGTGTAATGAACTCTTTTGTGGCCAGCACCAGTCATTAATTGGTTCATTGAATTGTCATTATAAATCCAAATATTCCGATCGATATCTGTTAAAGAAAGAGCAATATAAGTTTGAATATCCTCTCGAACATCAAAATCAATCTGGAACTGAATTGGATCTTGCGGGCGTAACTTGTTCGAACTTAACAACTGCAGTTGAAAGTTTTCAACCAGAACTTGTTCATCCGATGAAGCCTGTCCATCTCCAGTCGCTTCACCTCCATGTTGCAAAGGTGCTGTATTATCAAAACTATATTGGTTAGCTACATTTTCTGGACTACCAATTGCTTAACCAAACCATTTTCAATCAAAACAGCCTTATTGCAATACTTCTTAACTGCTCCCATATCGTGGGTAACAAGAATGGTCGTTTTCCCTGATTTCTTCCGTTCTTGGAAGTAATCATTACATTTACGCTGAAAAGCCTCATCTCCAACTGCAAGAACCTCATCCAAAATCAAGATATCACCTTGCGCTTTAATGGCAACCGAGAAAGCAAGACGAACCTGCATTCCAGAAGAGTAATTCTTGAGCTTTTGGTTCATAAAATCATGCAACTCAGCAAAGTCCACAATATCATCATACATGGCGTTAATTTCAGCTGTTGAGAAGCCCAGCATTGCACCATTCATATAAACATTTTCACGACCTGTTAGTTCAGGATTAAAACCGACTCCAAGCTCAATGAAAGAAACTAACTTTCCATCGATTGTAACGGAACCTTTTTCAGGTACGTAAATTTCAGAAATGATTTTTAAGAGGGTCGACTTCCCAGAACCATTTCTACCCAAGATTCCGAAAAAGTCTCCTTTTTCCACTTCAAAGGAAATATCATTAAGGACGTGCTGTTCTTTATAACCTTTAATTCCTTTAAAGCGATTGACCATAGCAGTACGAAGACTGTTAGTTGCCTCCGTAGGTAACTTAAAGAACTTGCTGACATGGTCTACTTTTACTGCAATTTGTTTATCTGTCATTAGAGAATCTCCGCAAATTTCTTAGCATGTTTGTTAAAGTAAGCAAAGCCAGCTAGGAAAATAAGAATTGGCAATACATAAGGAACAAGAACCAAAAACTTATTTTCAACCAAAAGCCAGACAGGTGTATTGGCCTTATCAATCAAGAAATAACGCATGTCTTGGATAATCTGAGCCAGAGGATTCATCATAACTAATTTAGCAGCCCATGGATTGCGGTCCGCAATAAATGTAATGGGATAAATAATTGGTGTCGCATATAAGCCGGCTTGTAGCACTACTTCCCATATTTGAGATAAATCACGGAAGCGGACAAAGAAAGTTGATAAGATCAGAGCACAACCTGTTGCCATCAAAAACAATTCAAAAAAGAGAGGGATTACCATCAAAGCCGACCAGCTGAAGGTCACTCCATTAAAGAGTGAGAAAATCAAGACCACGACTAAATTGATAGCGAAATTAATGGCTGCACCTGAAATAGCTGACAAGACAATAATATGCTTTGAAAAGTTTAGCTTACGCAAAAGATCACCACGACTAACAACCGATACCATCCCCATAGAAGTTGCTTCTGAGAAAAATCCCCAAATAACATTGGCTAATAACAGAGCAACTGGGAAATGAGGAACGTCTCCACCTAAGCGCAAGAAACGGATGAAGACGATATACATAATACTAAAAGTCATCAAGGGCTTCAAAATAGACCAAAGATAGCCTATCGCTGATCCTTGATAGCGTAATTTAAAGTCCGTTTTAATTAACTCTCGTAATAAAATTCGATTTTTCTGACTAAAAACGTCAAACATTATTTTTTACCTCTATATGCAAACTTTGTCAATATCAAGGTTGTAAAAACACAAGTGTGAAAAGCACGATTCTTACGGTAGCCATATTTACGTATACGTGCTAAGCGTTCCCTGAACGGCACGTCCATGATAGTCACAAAGTTTTCAATTAATTCTTTATTTTCAGGGCTCAAAGACAGATCTAATAAGTTTTTTGCTTGCTCTTGACTAGCCTTGATAAGGTGCCAATACTTAGCAAAAAGTACATGGGGCCGAACCCAGTTTTTCACCCTTTTTCTAAGAGTACGTGCCCCCAAAACGTTACTACTATGCTGACGATAAAGCTCGGTTGGCTTATCAATATAGACAAGTTTTCCAAAAGCGGAAGCCAGCAAACCTAAGTACCAATCATGCATGAGAAGCTCATGGGCTTCTTGCCCCGTCCATAACTCAGCCAAGGCATGATTGATCATGGCTACTCCGCCTGTTACAGTATTTTCTGTCAACTCTTGTACTAGTTCTGTATTTGCATGATCAGACTGAGTACGAATCATACTTTCGTGCTGAACAGCCAGTTTTTCATCCACTACTTTTAAATCTGTATAAAGCAATAATGGCTTATCCTGAGGGTATTTCTCAGCTTCTGCCACTTGAAGCGCAATCTTATCAGGCAGCCAGACATCATCTTGGTCACTAAAGCAGTAAAGGTCTGCTTTCACATATTTTAAGAGAGTGTGAAAACTCTTTATGACTCCAAAATTTTCAATCTGATTTTCATTGATAAAGTGAATACGTGGATCCTGAGCTACCAATCCTTGAATAACTGCAACAGTTCCATCCGATGAGCCATCGTCTCGGATAAAAAGTTGCCAATTTTGATAGGTTTGTTGCTGGATACTTTCAACCTGCTCTTTCAGGTATTGCTCACCATTGTAGGTGGACAACAAGATATTTACTTTCATGATAAGAATAACTCCTCATATTCACCGACAATCTTTTCCCAAGTATAATTATCTTTCATGTTTTGCTTAGCAACTAGACCCCAATCGGAAAAATCGTTTTGACTGTCCACTTGATTTATCAAACCAGCTAAGCTGTTTTTTTCCTTTTTCCAATAAAGAGCCGTTTCTTTAGCTACTTGTCGATTAAAGTCTACACCTAAAACTAGGTTGAGATCCGTTTGAGCCAAAGCCTCAAGTAGGCCTGGGTTGGTTCCTCCAACTTCATGACCATGGAGATAAGCAAAAGCATGATTGCGAATATATTTCAATAATTCCTGGTCATAGACTGTCCCAACAAACTTAATTCTCTTGTCTTGATCAAAGGCAGTTTTCTGTCGCAATTCATCAAAATAGGAATTACCCTCATGATTGCAAATGATAACCAAATCTCGTTTGGTATTTGAAGCCATAAATTCTCGGATAATAGTCTCATAGTTGTTTCCGGAACAAAGCGACCAACAATCAGATAGTAGTCATCTTCTTTGCTCTGCCATTTTCCGAAGAAATCCCGAACTTGCTCATCTTGATCAGTCAAGCTAGAAAGATTAAGATCTGTACCATAAGCAATAAAAGTCGTCTTAGACCATGGATAGGCATTCTGGATGTAGGATTCAATACCTTGATTATCGCATATAACCAAATCTGCATGTTTGGTCATCAACTTCTCAGAGTACTTAAGGTAGCTTTGAACAGGCTTAGGCCACTTAGCCCGTTTCCACTCAAGACCGTCTGGATTGATAAAAAATGTCCCGCCTGCTTTATGAATCATTTTGGCAAAAGGTGCAATAAAGGCACCAATCGTATTTCCTAAGATGTAGAAAACAGGTGACTCAATTTTTTGTTTTTTGATCATTTTTAGAGCATAGCGAATAGCCATCATGTCATAAGCAATCACTCTAGCTGGACCTAATTTAGGCGCTTTAATACTAAAACAATCAACACCTTTATACATGGTATGCTGTCCTGTCTCATGCTCAGACAAACAGGCAACATGATATTGCAACTGAGAAGATACTTGATGTTCAACTAATTTTTCTACAAAGGTTTCAAAGCCCCCGTATTTTGCAGGAAGGCCTCGGCTTCCAATAATAAAGACATGTTGCATATTCTTCTCCGATTCAAATTTATTGCAATCTAATCTATTATACCATTTTATCAGCTTTTTTGTGAGCTTAGACCCTAAAAAATAGAAGAACCGTAAGAGATTCTATTGATTAGAGGATCATCATTTGATGAATTCCAAGCTTTCTTTAAGCATTATAAAAAAGACTAAAACATTTGTTTCAGCCTCTTCTTTTTATTTTTTCTCTTGTTTATAGAATTCTTTCAGAGCATCTTGCCAGCTTGGAATAACAAAGCCAGTAGCTTTTGCCTTGGCCAAACTCATAGTTGAGTTGAGTGGACGTTTTGCTTTAGCAGGGAATTGACTTGAATCCACCGGTTTCACTTCTACGTCTGTATCCTTGAGAATCTCAACTGCAAAGTCATACCAAGTAGTGTCTTCTGTAGCATCATTAGACAGATGGTAATAACCGAATTCCTTTTGGTTTTCAGCCAGATGAGTCATGAATTCAGCTAAGGTACGAGTCCAAGTAGGACGGCCATGCTGGTCGTTAACAACTGTCAAAGTCGGGTGAGTCTTAGCTAAGTTTTGCATAGTAAAGACAAAGTTTACCATAATTACCAAAGACCCAAGCTGTACGAATAATGTAGAAACGACTAGAATACTTCTCTACCAACTCTTCTCCCATACGCTTGGTACGGCCGTATTCTGTTTTAGGATCTGGTTGATCATCTACTTCCCATTCTTCACCGACAGGCTTTTGGCCATCAAAGACATAGTCCGTAGAAATATAAACTAATGTCGCTCCGTGTGCTTCAGCCGCTTTTGCTACATTTTCAGTTCCAGTCACATTGATGGCATAATTAAGCTCTTTTCCTTCATCCTCTGCTGCATCAACTGCTGTATAAGCCGCACAGTGATAAACTAAGGTTGGTTTAACTTCTGCAAAGACCTTTTCAACCTTTTCAGCATTTGTAATATCCATTTCGGCAACATCAACTGCAACATAGTCCTCATTACGCTCATCTAAAAGATGACGAAGTTCTGTTCCAAGCTGACCATTTGAACCTGTGATTAAAATCATGTGTTATTCTTCTCCTGTCGTAAACATTCAATGAAAATATTATAACAAAAAAAGCAGAAAAAATCTGCTTATTTACTCTTCTCTTTAATGATGTAGACAGGCCTTTTTTTAGTTTCTGTAAAGACTTTGCCAATATATTTCCCCAAAATTCCAATGGTTAGTAACTGAAAACCACCAATAAAGAGGATAACTGTCATGAGTGATGGCCAACCTGATGTAGGATCACCGAATACCAGAGTTCTTACAACGATAAAAACAACCAAAATAAATGCAAGCATCCAAGAAAGCAAACCTCCCAAGAAAGCAATATGCAAAGGAGCTTCTGAAAAGTTAACTATCCCTTCTAAAGAATAGTTAAAAAGTTGCCAGAAATTCCAAGATGTCTTTCCCGCCACTCGCTCAACATTTTTATATTCTAAATACTCTGTTTTAAAACCTACCCAGGCAAAAATTCCTTTAGAGAAACGATTGTATTCAGAAACCTCCAAAATAGCATCTACCATAGGTCGACGCATAAGGCGAAAATCACGCGCACCATCCACCATTTCTACCTGGCTAATTTTGTTAATCAGCTTATAAAAAAGATTGGCAAAGAAACTCCTAATAGGCGGTTCCCCTTCACGACTCGTTCGACGAGTCCCCACGCAGTCCAAATCTTTTTGTTCATCCAACATGGTTTTCATTTCAACTAAAAGTTCTGGTGGGTCCTGTAAATCTACATCCATGACCGTCACAAGCTCTCCTCTTGCATGCTGAAGACCAGCATATAAAGCCGCTTCTTTCCCAAAGTTCCTAGAAAATGAAATAAAATGAGCATTGGGATCCATCATATTAAGTTCATGCAAAACTTCCAAGGTTCTATCTTGGGAACCATCATTGACGAAAATATACTCTATGTTATCATGAAGCCTTGGCTTTATTTTTTCCATTTCCGCATAGAAAAGCGGAAGGCTTTCTTCCTCATTGTAACAAGGAACAATTACTGAAATGGTCATAGTTACTCCTTTAAGTGTTAATTGTATAATAAAATATTTCACCTGTAAAGTTTGATTTGATTTTTTAAACTAGCTTTTCCATTCTTTCTTCTTTTTATTTGATAAAAAACGAAAATAATAAATCCCCATAACAGTCCTTCAAACAAGAAAAAGAAATGCTGAAGGAAAGTCTTATGATGACTAATTTTAACATGGCCACTAGAAAAAACTCTTAAAAAAATCTTCCCATTATGTAACGCCATTTTCTGAGTCTTGGGTCTATGAAGTTTCTGATTCTTCTCTTGTTCCTCTTGACTTAACTGACGATACTTCAAAGCAGGCTGAGTACCAGAAGCACCATTAGTATAGTCAGCAATATATCCTTTATACCAAGGTCTAGGGACAAAGAAACTTGCATTTTTTGCAGTTAAGATAACATCAAATTCTAAAGAATTGTAAGAAGACTTTATATTTTTTATTTTTGCCCCTTCTACATCATCAAATTGAGTAATCGAACTATCACGTATAGAAACTGGATCAACATCTAAATTATAATATTCATCACCAATAGTATTCGAAAACTGTTCTCTATCTCCCTTGTAATAACTATACATTCTTTGATTTATTTCTGATATATAATTCCTATGATCCGTCCTCAGATTGACAATTGGAGAATAAGAAATTAAAATTATCCCAATATATACTAAAGTTGATAGACTAGCAAAACTAATAGACCAAATGTGACTAAAATCGTTAACTAAGATCCAAATCAAAAGAAAAGGAACGAAAAAGAGCAGACGGCCAGTATATTGGATAGCACCCAAAAAACCAAATTTTAACAAACTATTCCAAGGTAAAACTGCTGTTGTAGAAACCGCCATAATGGCTACTAGTATTAAAAGTTTCTGGCTGGCTTCACTTAGATATTTAAAACGATATACTAGATAAAAGAATAATATAATCGCTAGGATATCAATTTTTAAAAATAAAGATGTAAATGGTGCAAACAACCCGCTAAATTTGAGCTGTAAAATATTTGGAACATTAAACATACTTGCGTTTTCAAAAGGAAAATCACGAGCCGTCCAATTGAAATAGAAAATTTGTGAACTGACCTGTTCCAGATATTGAGCTAAGTAACCAATCGAAAGTAAAATGCCAATAAAAATAGATACAAGAAAAGAGATTATTTTTTTACTGTTAATTTACGAGCACATAGCAAAACAAAAATCAGTGAATAGATGGCCAAAATCAAGGTAGATAAAATATGTGTTTGAATAAGTAAGGCAATGGTAATTCCTAATAAAGCCGGGCTATATTTATTTAAAAAAAGAACCTTGTATATGGTATAAAACAGAATAGGTACTAATGGCAAGACCATTGTCATACCATATCCAAATAAAGGAAAATAGAGAGGGATTAACAAAGCTCCATACAAGCTTTTAATGGAATCTTGACTGATTTTTTTAAAGCAATAAAAACTTGTCAAGGAAGTGGAAAGAACCAACAAGAATGCAAAAAAATCAAAAGCCAAATCAGCTTGCTGAACTAGCACAAATAAGAGAGCAGGTAAATAAAATTGCCAATTACCATAAAACATTGGAACCGCATATCCTGTACCAAAAGCAAATATATGATTTAAGTTAGGCAATAAATCAAAATGACTGATAGACTGTGATAATCCGACTATTCGAGTCAAATGAAAAACATGGTCAAACTCACGGCTTTGAGTATTAATCGCAACATGGGAAACGAGAACAAACAATAATGAATAGAAAAATAGAATCAAAGGATATCTATACTTTTTTATTAAATCTAAAATCATATTTCCCCCAAAACCAAGCAAAATAACTAATAATCATTCTATATTCAAGGATAAAAAAATTTAAGTTATACCAAGTATAGCAACATGTTTAAAGACCGTCAAGATGACTGATATTAAAACAGACAGGACTTAGATTCCCGTCTGTTTTTATTTAAATATAAAAATATTAAACTACCGCATAAATGATTGCTAAAGTATGGATCATGGATAAGCCAACAATAATAACACTGCTTTCTACAATCCAGTGATCAGTTATAAAATCAAATTTTAATTGATTTAGAACAGCTAACAATTACTGGGAGCATTAGAGCTAAGACTCCCAAATAATATCTTCCCTGAACACCTAAGACAGTATAGGATCCTACAGGAGTCCATGTCAGGTAGAGAGTCAAAGAAATCAAACCAATAATTGCCAACGAAACCAGCACTGCTCCAATTATTGAAATCAAAGGAATCTTAAAACGTCCAACATTAGCTAAAGCAATTAAAGTGTAAAAGACATAAATTGGAATAAGAACCTCATTCATTGATAGATCCAACCAACCAAAGTTAAATAGTTGATCAAGATGACTAACGGACAAAAGGATTTCTTTAAAAATAACTGGTAGGTAATCTTGTGGATGATGGATCAGGTTCATTAATTGACCACGTAAGTCAGCACCTTCTAATTGAAAATTAGCTAATTTCACTTGTTGGCTGAGTAAAAACCAAAATACAGTTACTGCTCCTACACAAAGAACAGCAGAAATAACCTTGCCATAAAAGAATCTACCATTAAACTTAGATTTTGGAATAAAAAGCAATAATCCAATTAGCAGAACATAAGGGAGCTTCATCGTGGCTAGAAGGCAACAAATGATGACATAAAGAATCAAATCTCTATTTCTTACCTTCTTCTCGCTATCACTAACCCAACTAATAAAGAGTGATACGATAATATAAGCCAATCCGAGTGATACACTGTCCTGATTATATGAGCCAGCTAGTACTAAATTCATTGGAATAAACGCAACCATCATTATAAGTTGCTTAGCTTTACCTGATAATCGAATGGCAATATAAGCCAAAACTGCATAAGCTAATGCGTTAAATATTCTCCCTAAATAATACGAGATACCTACACTCAAATGTAAAAATTTACCAATTCCAAAGCCAATTGCCTGAGGAATATAACCAATAAACCAATATGAATTAGTAGCTCGGTAATCAGTCGAACGACCAAAACCAACTTTCTTATCTGTCTGACCTTCATTGAAAAGATTTGTTTTAGTTAATGGAGACTTTATTTGATCATAAATATCAAAAAAATCTTCTGAAATGAGAGGTTTACTATTATCTAGATTCAAATCTCCCTCAACGATATGAATCGTTCTAGCTAAATGAACTGGTTCGTCAGGAGTATTCAAAACCGGAGTTATCAAAGAAGTCAAAACTCCCGAAAAGACAAGGGCATAAAATATTGCAATATTTTTTTTTAGGTAAAAAAAATAAAAATACTGCAATGAGAAGAACAACTGCCAATCCTATCTTTGGGACATCCAAAAGATGTTTTGTATAAATTACAAACATAAAAGCGGATAAGACCAAAAAAGTAAAAATATATTTTATGTTAGCCTGATAGGCATCTTTCATGAATTTCATATTAATCTCCTAGTGGTTAGTATCCTGACTCTTGACATAAAACTTCATAATTACTCTTGAAAACCACTTTGGCCAAAATAGATTATACATATACAAATCTTCTTTTGTGCGAGTATTATCTGAAATAGTCTTGGTTGTCTCAGATTCTTGATGAATCCGATGGCACATTAATGCTTCCGGAATATAAAGGAAGCTTCCTTTGTATTCATTAATTTTATACCAAGCATACCAATCAAGACTTACTCTCATATCTTCATCAAACTGGAAATCTTTTAATTTTTCAAGATTGTATGAAACCGCAGGACAACAGATGGGATTTCCAAAAGCTAAGACGCGCTTTCTCCAAAAACGTGAGGTTGGAAAAATTGATAAGGTACCAAGCATAAGGCGCTTAATTTTTAAATTCGTATTCGCATCAATTTTACTTCCATTTTTTTCTTCAAAATAATCAGTGAAAGTAATCAATCCATCTTGGTGAGCCTCAAAAGCTTCCAGAGTTTTTTCAAGAAATTTAGGCTCGTAATAATCATCCTGATGGGCAATGGTAGCATATTTTGTAGATACAAACGATAATGCTTGATTCCAATCCCTTCCAATCCCACCACCAGTTTTATGATGAACTGGAATATCATACTTCCCACAAATTTCATAAATTGAGGTCAAAGGTGTGGAGGTATAACAAATTATCTTTGAAGTAAGAGTTTGATTTTTTAAAGACTGAATACACGCTTCTAGATACTGACTTTCACCATAGGCACAAATCACCCAGGTATGTTGAGAATTTAAGGACATCAAAGCTTTCCTTTCCATTTTCTTACCTTGATATAAGTTAAGTAACTTCCGATTGAATAAATAAGCATTACAAACAGAAAACTATACGAAGCTCCAAGTAGACCTTTTGACATTACAAAAGGATTTGTAATAGCAATTGAAACGATAAACATAAGTAGGTATACCAGTATGAGTTTTCGTTGCATTCTAAAAATAGTGAGGATATCTCCAAGAACAATTCCAACTGAATAAAGGATCCCAGAGAAAACTAGAATTGTCAAAGTCAGAGCATCGCCAGCAAGATCCACACCAAAAACTATACTTAAAATAGGAGTTCCAATTAAAAAAGCTAACATCGTTAAAATAGCTCCACCTCCAAGCAAGTAGATACCGATCTGCTTCACTGTTCGATCAAACTTTGCAAACTCATTTCTTTGCCATTGAATAGCTAAGCTTGTCGTTAATGGTCTAAGAATAAGAATAAATAAACTCATGAAGAACACTGGCATGAATAAAATATTATAATTCCTTTGAAGTCCTTCTGCTAATTTTCCAAGTTGAATAGCTTTATCAATTGCTATTCTAGGTTCGTTAAAAATATATGCCAAGAGGAAACCACTGATAAATAAAGGAATACAGCCTTTTAAAATCACAAAGGCGTCTTTGACCTGCAACCTGATGGAACTCTTATCAAAAGAAGCTTTATCAAAGGATAGCGACTTGGGAAAATCATAAATCCAAACAAATACAAAATTAAAAAGAAACAAGATTAAAAGAGAAACTTCTAAGGATTTAAGAACAACTAGGGAGATAAGAAGAATAAAAATGCTTGCTCCGTATCTGATTGTCATGGATTTACCAGCAATATCTAACCTCTCATGTTGCTGAAAGAGCCCCTGAAATAAATCAGATATAGCCTCACACATCCGAAACAGAACATATAAAACCACTACTGCCAACTTTGAAGTATCTGAAAAATCAAAATGAACTAGAAATAGATATGGAAATAAGGTAATTAGCATAAGAGTAATAGAAAACACTCTTGCGATTGTATAGCTGGTAAAAGTATGTTTAAAAGTCACATCAGTTCCCTGATAGGTTCTAACTTGAAAAAGTCCAAGAACAACTAAAATACCAGCAATCCCATATGCTAAACTGAATACATCAGCCATTTTTGCAGAAGAAAGTCTAGAAACAATCATCATAAAAATAGCTGAGGAACCAGCAAACATTAGATTCCCCAGTAAATTCCAAAAATATATTTCTTTTGCTGACACTTTATTCTTCATCTTGATCACTTTTTTCCTTTAAGGCAATTTTTTGCGCCAATTGACGAATCTGTACTGACTGTTTCGAAAGATGTCTGGTTAAAGAAAATGTTAAATAAAGCAGTAAGCAGATAGCAACAAAGAATATTAGGTTACTTGCTACTTGCACTCCCATTAGATTTGCAAAAAAAGTTAGGATGTCTGGAAACCAGACAAAAGGTAGCGCAACGATTGACAAAATAATCCACGAAATAACATTTTTCATCTCTACTTGCTTTTTAGCAACTAAACGAAGAATATTAAACAAAAATGCCAAAATAAGAATAGAAATTAAAACAATAAGCATATTATTTCTTATATCCTCCACTAATCTTTGCAACCAGTATTGCTATGGATACTTTTATCATATAATACACAGACTTGGTCAAGGTAATCGAAGATGTACCATGTTCTCTTTCATTCATTAGAACAGGCATCTCTTCCACTTTAAAACCAGCCTCTAATAAGGAAACTATAGTTTCTGGTTCAGGATAATCACTTGGATAATGCTCAGCAAATAATTCAATGACTGATTTATTAACAACTCGTAATCCTGATGTTGGATCTGTGATCTTCTTTCCAGTCAATAATTTAATTAATTTTTCAAAAAAAGTGATTCCAATTCTTCTAGCAAAAGAAGACTGAAACCCTTGATTCTCAATAAATCGAGATCCTATTACCATGTCAACTTTATCTTTTTTTATACGTTCAAGCATCATCTTAATATATTGAGGGTTATGTTGACCATCTCCATCTACTTGAACAGCATATTGATAATTATTTTGAACAGCATAGAGGTATCCTGTTTGAACCGCACCGCCGATTCCTAAATTAATTGGCAAATCAATAACATTAAATTTGTTTTCACGACAAATTTCTAAAGTATTATCTGTAGAACAATCATTGATAATTACGTAATCAAATTCTGGTGTATGTGTTTTTATCATCTTGATTGTTTTTTGAATATTACCACTTTCATTAAAGGCAGGGATAATAATCAATAATTCCGAAGACTTCACTAACTCACGTTCTCCTTAAAAGTCATATAAACCCATTATACTATAACCAAGCCCTTATTTCTACTGTTTCCATACAAGAAGGAGAGAATTCATAGAATGATAAAGAAAATACCTCTTAGCTGATAGCATGTTCTTATGCTATAGTCAAGATAAGTTCAGTATAATGTTCGTGAAACAGATCATATTCATTATACTGAATAAGATATGAATTGTTTCACTATTATAAAAAGCCTATCACATATTTGTGCTAGGCTTATCTAGAATTTCTAAATTCCAATAATATCTAATCGTCAAATCCATTTGGATGTTTGCTCTGCCAGCGCCAAGCATCTTGGCACATCCTTGAGATGTCAAATTGAGCTGCCCAACCAAGTTCTGCTTTAGCTTTAGCTGGATTAGCATATGAAGTTGCAATATCACCAGGTCTGCGTTCAACAATCTTATAAGGGATTGGTTTACCAACAGCTTTTTCCATACTATGAATGATTTCTAAAACTGAATAGCCTTTACCAGTCCCTAAGTTATATATATTCAAACCTTGCTTGCCATCAAATTTTTTCAAAGCAGCAACATGACCTTTTGCTAGATCAACCACGTGAATATAATCTCGAACACCAGTACCGTCTACAGTTGGATAATCATTGCCAAACACCTGTACTTGTTCTAGTCTTCCAACAGCAACTTGAGTTACATATGGAAGTAAATTATTAGGAATTCCATTTGGGTTTTCTCCCAAATCACCACTTTCATGAGCACCAATTGGGTTGAAATAACGAAGTAATACAATATTCCAAGTAGAATCTGATTTGTATATGTCCGTCATAATCTCTTCAGCCATTAATTTCGTACGACCATATGGATTAGTAGCAGAAACAGGGAAGTCTTCCAAAATTGGAACAGTAAGTGGATCTCCATAAACTGTTGCAGATGAACTAAAGATAATATTTTTACAATTTACTTCTTCCATCACTCTCAAAAGAGTTAAGGTACCTGCAACATTATTTTCGTAATAGGTTAGAGGGATTTGGCTAGATTCTCCTACTGCTTTTAAACCAGCAAAATGAATCACTCCAGTAGGTTTAAAGTCCTTAAAAACTTTTAATAAAGCTTCTTTATCACAAATGTCCACTTCATAGAAAGTAATGGACTGTCCAACAATTTTTTCGACAGCCTCTAGACTCTTTTTGCTGCTGTTACTAAAATTATCAACAACAACTATCTCATGGCCAGCTTTAATAAGTTCGACCACTGTGTGAGTACCAATATAACCAGCCCCACCTGTTACTAAAATTTTATGTTTCATGATATAACTGCTCCTTTAAGAATCATTAAATTGTTTAAAATTATTTAATGACCTCTTGTGTTTTAGCATAATTAGCTTCTACTGCTTCTTTTTCAGATTTCCACCAGTCTTGGTTGTCTGTGTACCACTTGATTGTCTCTTTGAGACCTGCTTCAAAGTTAGTAAACTCTGGCTTCCATCCTAGCTCATTACGGAGCTTGCTAGCATCAATGGCATAGCGGAGGTCGTGACCAGCACGATCTGTCACATGGTCATAAGCATCAGCTGGCTGCCCCATTTCCTTAAGGATGAGCTCCAGTACTTCCTTGTTATTCTTCTCACCATCAGCACCGATCAAGTAAGTTTCGCCAATTTGTCCTTTAGTCAGAATTGTCCAAACGCCTGATGAATGGTCATTGGTATGGATCCAGTCACGAACGTTTTTACCTTCACCATAGAGTTTTGGCTTGATACCGCTCAAGATATTGGTGATTTGGCGCGGAATGAACTTCTCGATGTGCTGGTAAGGACCATAGTTGTTTGAACAGTTCGAAATAGTCGCTTTGACACCAAATGAACGCACCCAAGCTTTGACAATCAAGTCAGAAGCTGCCTTGGTTGATGAGTAAGGCGAGCTTGGATTGTACTTAGTTTCAGCTGTAAATTTCTCACCTGGTCCTTCGCCATGACCTGGCAAATCTTCACGCAAAGGCAGATCCCCATAAACTTCATCAGTTGACACATGGTGGAAACGAAGGCCATATTTACGTGCTGCTTCCAAGAGTGTGTAAGTTCCGATAAAATTGGTGTGGATAAATGGGCTCGGGTCATTGAGCGAGTTGTCATTATGGCTTTCTGCCGCATAGTGAACAATAGCATCAGCTTCAGCTGCCAGCTTATCTACCAAGGCTGCGTCAGCAACATCTCCAACAACCAACTCAACACGGTCGCCTAAAATCTCTTCAATATTGGCACGATTACCTGCGTAGGTCAGCTTGTCCAGCACTGTCACATGGACGTCTGGAAAGTTATTGTAAACATAGTGGACAAAGTTAGAACCGATAAAACCAGCTCCACCTGTCACGATAATTTTTTTGTATTCAGTCATTTTTATTCCTTAACTTTTTTATAATTACCTTAGTTGGTGGGGACGAAAGCAAACCTCCGGTTTCATTGCATATTTTTGAGCCTTATGTCTCAAAAATCCCCTGTCATGTAACAAACTAAATAATTTGTTACATGACTTACACCACAGTGGCAGTCATTTCTTCCACTCGCTTCGCTCGGATAGGAGCTGAGCTAAATCATATATTTCAATATAAATTAATTCGTCAGAAAAGAATTCTTTTTTTACAAATCTTCTTTTCTTAGAGGTTTGACATCCTTAAGTAATGGATGGTTCTTGTCTGCTTCTGAGACTTCTGCTGCTTCTAGGTTTTCCCACTGGATGCCTAGAGCTGGGTCTGCATAGTTGACAAAGGCATACTTAGGTTTGAGTTCCAAAGCCCAGTAGTCATTGACCAGATAGCTATATGAAACGGTATCAGAAAGCACTTGGAAGCCGTTAGCGACGCCCCGAGGTACAAAAATCCCCTTGCTGGCATCGATTACTGTCTGGTAAGTATTACCAAAGGTTTCTCCCTCACGCAGGTCAACCCAAGAACCTAGAACTTTACCGTCATCTGCAACAGAGATGTACTTGTCCCATGGCTCAGCATGAAGACCACGCAGGACATTTTTACGAGAAAAGCTGACATTATTTTGCAGTTTTCCTTCTGCAAAGAAGCTTTCAGGAAAGCCTAGCGGAAGCATTTTTTCCTTTTGGAAATTCTCCTTAAACCAGCCTCGGTTGTCCCCGCGAACAGGGATATCGAACTCCAGCATTCCTGGAATTCCAGGAACCTCACGCGCTGCTAATTCCTTATCAAAAAATTGTTCAGTCATCTTCTTATTCTTCTCCAATCAAGCGCAAGAGATAGTGACCGTATTCATTTTTTTTTCAATGACTGCGCCAATTCATGCACTTGCTCTTTAGTGATATAGCCCATACGATAGGCAATTTCTTCCAGATTTGCCACCTGAACATTCTGCATACGCTGAACTGTTTCGATATATTGAGCGGCTTCTAAAAGACTTTCGTGAGTTCCTGTATCCAACCAGGCAAAACCACGTCCCATGAGCTCAACAGACAAATCACCACGATCCAAGTATGCCTTATTGACATCTGTGATTTCCAGTTCTCCGCGAGGACTTGGCTTGATGTTCTTGGCAATTTCAACAACATCGTTATCATAGAAATAGAGTCCAGTCACTGCATAGTTAGAGCGCGGCTGTTCTGGTTTTTCTTCGATGGAGATAGCGTTCATATTCTCATCAAATTCTACTACACCAAAGCGTTCCGGATCCTTAACATGGTAGCCAAAAACAGTAGCCCCTTTTTCTTTAGCAGCGGCCTTCTGAAGCATTTTACTTAAACCAGGGCCGTGGTAAATATTATCCCCGAGAATCAGCGCCACGCGGTCATCTCCGATGAAATCAGCCCCAATGATAAAGGCTTGCGCCAATCCATCTGGACTAGGCTGCTCTGCATAAGAGAGCTTAATACCAAATTCAGAGCCATCACCTAATAGATCCTCAAATCGAGGAAGATCAGTTGGAGTTGAGATAATCAAGATATCTTTAATTCCAGCCAACATCAGTGTTGATAATGGATAATAGATCATTGGCTTATCGTAAATTGGCATAAGTTGTTTAGATGCCGCACGTGTCAATGGGTATAAGCGAGTCCCAGATCCACCTGCAAGAATAATACCTTTCATATGTGTTTCCTCTCTGTTATATATTGCTTTTATTCTACCATTTTTACAAGCGAATGTCACTTTTTAAGATATTAACTGTTTCCAAACAAAAAAGTCTCTGAATCTAACAACTCAGAAACTTTAAAGTCCTTTACCCTAAAGCAACATCCAAGACCATCATGAGAACAAAGCCCATCATGAGACCTAAAGTCGCCACATCGGTATTGCTATTGGTCTGCGAATCCGGGATTAATTCCTCTACCACCACAAAAATTATTGCCCCTGCAGCAAAAGATAGAGCATAAGGCAGAATAGCCGTCATAGACATAACAGCAACTGCACCTAGTACTGCCCTGATTGGCTCTACTATAGCGGACATAGAACCCCAGTAAAAAGCTTTAAGCCGAGACTTACCATCCGTCCGAATCGGAATGGATAACATGGATAACGCTGCTCCTTCTGGGACGTTTTGCAGACCAATTCCTAAAGCAAGGCCAATCGCGCCGACAAAGGCTTCCAGACTAGGATTGGCGGCCAAAGCACAAAAGGCTACTCCGACTGCCAAACCTTCTGGGAAATTATGAATGGTAATAGCTAAAAAGAGCAGAGCAGCCTTGGACAGCTTCTTCTGGCTATGTTCAGGAACACTTTCTGCCTCTGAAATATCCTTACTCAGATGCAAGTGAGGCACAACCGCATCAATCAGACGTAGAAAGAAACCACCTGCTAAAAAACCAATTGCAGTCGGGAACCAAGAAAGCTTACCATAAGAGCTTTGCGCATACTCGATAGATGGCGCCAGAAGCGACCAAAAGGAAGCCGCAATCATAACTCCTGCAGCAAAGCCCATCATAATATCCAGTAACTTTCTACTAATATGTTTAAAGAAAAAGCACGATAGCCGAGCCTAGAATGGTACATCCCCATGTGAAAAGACCAGCCAAAAACGCCTGCAAAACTACAGGTTGCGATCGTAACCAGTCTATAATTTCTCCTTATAAAATATATTTAAAGAATTAAATTTACACATTTATATAGAAATCCTTTGTCCGAATAGTTGACCAATACTTTTTCTTATATTTGTCTTATCAACACCACAACGTTTAAGTTGCATTGCATAAATTACAAATCTCATAAAAAAATAACATCAAGAAGTGCATTATCAATAAATTCTTTATCAAGATTCCCATGAGCAAAAATTATTTCTTTGTTTAGCTAGTCTTTTTGCAAGCATCTTTTAAAATAAAAAAACTTCATTATTAACTTTATATAAGTTATCTCCAAATTCATCAAGAACATCTTTTAATGTTGTAAAAGTATATTCCAGTTTTTTTGAGATAAAGAAATTATTGAAATGGCAGATTTCTTAATTCTCTTAAATATTTCTTTTTAATTTTTCCAGTACTATTTTTCAATCAATTTATCAATAGCTTCATTTGCTTTGTGTTCAACCTCAATCCTGTCCTTACTTTTTAGGAACCCCATCAGGAAATAGCTTTCTAAACTCCCACTCAAAAGCAGCCATAATTAATATAAAGCTTGATTCGTCAATAGTTAATCCTCTTTCAAACGATTCTGATATATGCCTCAAATAAAGCCTATTGTTTGAAATTTCTTCTAAAATATCTCCCTCATGACCAGAAATAAAGAATTGTGATATATACCTATTATCTTTTAAAGTTTCTGGTTCATCAATCACTGATTTTTTTCTATTACATTATGATAGTTTCCAATTTTAGCAGTATCTTTTCCGTACAAAGAAACTGTATTGATTTTTAATATTTTTTTCTGAAGCAAAGAAATTGTATGAATTCTTTAGCAATTCTCTCCAGTCTTGAAATAAAGAAATAATCATCAGTTTCTTCAAAAATTTAAAAATCATTGCTGATTTTTAAAACGAGAGGTGGAGTATCTATAGAAAAAAATTCACAATACGTGAAATCCCAAATGATACTTGAACTTCCTTTCCATCAACATGAAAGGATTGTTTTTTTAGTTGTAGTACTACCAAAATCTCTTGTCTTAAGATTTACTATACCTCTATGTTCTTCATCAACATTATTAGAAATCTCAAATGAATCATTGATAGGGTGTATATAGTCTATTTCTTTTGAATTAATTTCCATCCTACTTATTTTTAGGAGCAGATGAATAAGATGAAAAATATGAATTAATTTTTCATTAATATTATCCCGTTATTTTCAGATAGTCTAGAAGTTTTTATCTGGAATAAAAAAAGATATTTTTTTATTATATTCATTACAAAAAGCCTATCAAATAATCGTCTGGAAGATATATAGGTTCTCCTGGGAAAGCATATGCTCCTTTTCCCAGTTTCTTAGCAAACCATTCTAATCTAATTTCTTCTCTCTTTTCTTTATCACTAATTAATTTTAGAATTCCGTTCTCGAGAATAAATATGAAATTTTTATTTTTAAAAGACACTTCTCCCGTCAATAACATTTATATACCTCAATATTTAAAAAAATATTCACTTATACAAAATCGTCTTGGTTTCCCCGATACAGTGCTTTTCCTCATTCCAGTAATGAATCCGCTCGAAAGAGCCTTTCCGCCAGTAGAGAGGCAGACGTTCACGTATGTCGTCCTGCATGTCTATTTGGCCAAGTTCCGAAATCTTCCACCATTTTGGCTCCCCTTCTTGATCGTTTCCCCTGACTTGCCCCTCAAAGGCAGTACAAAGAAAATCGTAATACACATACCGTTCTTTATTACTCGGATTAGTGAAGCCTGAAATTCCCTTCAATTCCATGTTTAGAGCAGTCAGCCCTGTTTCTTCTTTTAATTCGCGACTTGCAGCTTCGAAAAAAGATTCTGGAAACTCCACCTTCCCGCCTGGTTGTATCCACCCTTTAAAGTTATCATGCTGGCGATTAAGCAGTAGGATTTCTTCATCTTTTTTTACACAAACATTGACCCAATTCAAAATAGTTTCTGTCATATCAAACCTTCTTCACATACCGCCCGATAGGATAGTCTTCTGAATCTAGCAACCCCGCTTCTCCTAAAGCTATCTGAGACAATTGGTGGCCGATGAGGGGTCCAGTTGTCAGACCAGAAGATCCTAGTCCACTAGCAGCATAGACATGCGGCAAATCTGGTATAGCTCCAAAGAAAGGTGCAAAGTCGCTGGTATAAGCCCGTGTTCCCACGCGCTCACCTAAAATCTCTGCAGTAGCCAACCTCGGCAAGTAAGTTTCCGCTTCTTGCTGCAACTGATCCAGTACTGTCTTATCTACCGTCAAATCAAAGCCTTGATCATTTTCATGACTGGCACCGACACTGACCTTACCGGCTAGAAAAGGAATGGTATCCATCTCTCCCTCAGGCATCACAACAGGATAGTCATCCGTCTGCTCAGCCAGTTTAAATCACGTAGCTGTCCCTTTTGCGGTCGAACATCTGTCTTATAGCCCAGTGGCTGCAAGATTTCTCCCAGCCATGCCCCCACAGCTAAGATGACACAATCAAAGCTCCGACCATCCACCAGAAGTTGCTCTCCTTCTACTGCCAGGCTTACCTTTTTCTCAACCAGTTCTGCCTTGCTGGCTTTCAGAAGCGTCTCCGTCAAGAGTGCTCCCTCCACACGGGCGCCGCCGGAAGCATAGAGAAGTCGCTCAAAACCTTGCAAGTCTGGAAATTTCTCCTGAGCTTCCTGACGGCCTAGAAGACTCAAGTCCCCTATTAAGGGCGACTCTTCACGACGATTAGCAGCTAAATCATAAAGCTCCTGCAACTTGCTCTCATCCTTTTTCAGCAGATAAACACCTGTCTGTTGGTAAAAGTCTGTCTGGATTCCAGCATCTTTCAGTTCCGCAATCAAGTCCTGATACAAATCAGCGCCCAGACGCGCCATCCTATACCAAGCCTTGTTGCGACGCTTGGAAAACCAAGGACTGATGATGCCAGCTGCTGCCTTGGTTGCCTGCCCCTTGCCGTCATCAAAGACAGTCACTTCCACATCTGAGGATTTGGACAGATAGTAAGCCGCTGTTGATCCGACAATCCCAGCTCCAATCACTGCTACTTTTTTCATGTCGTTCCCTCTCAAATATGTCGGAAAGGATTGGTCGAAGGCTGACTAGCCAGAATCTCAATCTCCCATCCTTCTTCTGCCTTCCAAGTATCAAGCTTTTCTTTTATTTTTTTCGTAAACAGAATCTCGATATGGTGTCCAGGATCCAGCGCCAAAAGCCCCTCTGTCAGCATTTCCTGGGCTGTATGATAGTAAATATCACCAGTTATGTAGACCTGCGCTCCCTTAGCAATGGCCTCTGGATAGAAGGATTGACCACTGCCACCACAGATAGCCACACGCTCAATCACACGATTGAGTGCCTCTTCTTCATAAGCGACCAGACGCAAGCTATCTAATCCAAAACTTGCCTTGACCTTAGCCGCAAAGTCCCCAAAGGTCTGAGGAGCAATCATACCCACCCGGCCAATTCCGTGATCTTGACTCGTTTGACTGAGAAAACTTGTCTCCTCAATATCCAATAGCTGGCAGAACCAGTCATTAAGTCCGTCCTCAACAATATCAATATTGGTATGACTGACATAGACAGCAATATCATGCTTGATGAGGTCTAGAATCATCTGATTTTGCGCCTTATCCGCAACTAGGTCCTTAAGCGGGCGAAAGATAGGCGCATGCTTAACAATAATTAGTCCAGCACCAGCTTCGATAGCCTCCGCCACTGTCTGCTCGCGAATATCCAGCACCACTAAAACCTTGTCCACTTCTTTATCCAAAGTCCCGATTTGCAGTCCTGAAATGTCACCCTCCATGGACAGTTCTTGCGGACAGTAGGCTTCATAACGGGCGATAATTTCACTTGCTAACATGGAGTACCTCCTTGATACTTTCGATTTTTTGGGACATAGCAGAGCGTTCCAGCTCATTTTTTTCTGGTATATGGGCTAGAGCTCCTTCTAGTTTCTTCAGTTCTTTCTGCCATCTTAGCTGAAAAGCAGGTGACTGTTCCTCTAGTAGGTAAGGCCCGAAACGCTTTCTCGCTCTGTCAAGGTTTGCTGGCCTGCTTCTGCCACTAGGATTTCATAAAACTTACCCGCTTCTTCTAAGACATCCTCAGCCAGCAAGCGAAAGCCGTTAGATACAAGCCAGCTGCGGAGCTCATCCTCTCGGTTATTGGGCTGCAAAATCAAGCGGGAAATAGATCCCAGCTTAGCTCTGCCATTTTCCAAAATCTCTGAAATCAAGCGACCACCCATGCCAGCGATAACGATGGTGTCAATCTGATCTTCCACTTCAAAAGCCGCCAGACCATTGGCCAAGCGAACCTCAATTTGCTCCGTCAGCCCATGCTCTGCCACATTTTTCTGGGCAGACTGAAAAGGCCCCTCTACCACTTCACCGGCCAGAGCCTTCTCAATCCGTCCCTGCTGAATCAGGTAAATAGGTAGATAGGCATGATCGCTCCCAACATCCAGCAACTTTGCCCCATCCGGAACAAAAGTAGCTACTCGCTCCAAGCGTTGGGAAATAGTCTTTTTTTGCATTGCATACTCTTTTCTAAACGTTCTTTTATTTAGTATATCATTTTTAAGGGTATAAAAAAAGCAACGAAAAAAATCGGCTTTTGGAAAACTGATTTTGTTACGCCACTTGATGAAGGGTGTTCTATCCATCACTTTTTTATTTAATATCCTGATACTCGACAGCTAAACCACGCTGGACTGCCGGACGAGCTGCAATCTTCTCCGCCCAAGTAACTAGATGTTTGTAGGAGGTGGCATCCAAGAACTCAGCTGCTCCTGGATAGAGCCTATCCTGCACCAACTGACCATACCAAGACCAGATAGCAATATCAGCAATACTGTAGTCATCTCCAGCAATATAAGTTTTCTTGGCCAATTCTTTATCCAACAAATCCAGCTGTCGCTTGGCTTCCATGGTAAAGCGATTGATAGGATATTCTAGCTTTTCTGGAGCATAGTTAAAGAAATGACCAAATCCGCCTCCCAAGAAGGGTGCAGCACCCGTCTGCCAGAAGAGCCAGTTGAGCACCTCAGTTCGACCAGCCAAATCTGATGTAATCAGCTTTCCAAACTTCTCTGCCAGATAGAGTAGGATATTGGCTGACTCAAAGACACGAATCGGCTTATCAGCTGACTGGTCCAACAAGGCCGGAATTTGGAGTTGGGATTGATTTTCACAAAATCTGAACCAAACTGATCTCCATCCATGATGCTGATCTTATAAAGATCATAAGCTGCCTCTGTCACACCAGCTGCCAAAAGCTCTTCCAGCAGAATGGTCACCTTAACTCCATTAGGAGTCCCAAGTGAATAAAGCTAAAAAGGCTCTTTACCGACAGGAAGCTTCTGCTCAAAACGCGCACCTGCAGTAGGCTGATTAATACCTGAAAATTTTCCTTGGTCACTGTCCGCAGCAGACCAGACTTTTGACAATTGATACGTCATACTTTTCTCCTTTTTATAAAACTAATGACCTGTCAGATCAAACAGGTCACTATAAATATAATAGACTTAATCCTTCCACAAATCCATTGCTCTAAGGAAATCATCTGAAACCGTAACATTCTGTGGATTAAATGCTTCACGTTCCTCTCTTTTGGCTTCAACTTGCGCCAAAGTCGTAATACCTTCTCGTCTCCAGTTTCGCAAGATTGCTTGGATATACTTCCAGTTAGCCTTTCCGTTGAAAACTGCTTCTCGAAGAGCGGCTTTTACCAAATCAGGATTTGTTTTATCTTCCTGAATAGTTTTAGTCAAATCCTCAATCTCAAAAGGAGTCAAAAGACGGCCTAATTCCTGTTGAAAAGTTTCGACTAAATCTTTTAAAACATTTTGAGATGCTTTTGCAGTTGGCTGTTGACTAAGATTAGCTCCCAGCAGTTCATCTAACTTTTCCAAGGCTGGAGAGGCATCAAAAATCGCTTCAATCTCCCCATTTAATTCAATGGTTTTATACTGCAATAAGCCTTGTTCGGTCAAATGAGACATAATGCGATTGACCTCAGACACCGTTTTGCCAATGCTCTCAGCAATCTGGCTAGGTTCTATCTCTTCCAATGCTGTTGTATTCTGCAAATAAAAGAATTGCCAAACAAGGAAATCTTCACTAGACGAGAAAATCTCTTGAAAATGAAAGTATAAGGCACTTGGTAATACTAAATTGCCTTGTTGAAAGGCTGATAAATAAGTCATAGTCCCTCTTATAAATAAGCAAAATAGGAAGCGTCATTTTCTGGATTCTCCCAATCAAATGGCGTTTCTTGGTACACTGCATAGTTAATCCAATTATTGAAAAATAAAGCCGCGGCCGAACTCCAACACAAGGCCGGTGTCTCATGCACATCATCGTTTTTAAAATAATTCTCTGGAATGTGTGGATTCTTCCCTGCCTTCAAATCTCGGAAATACTCCTTGGATAGAGTATCACGATCGTATTCCATATGACCGAAACTATACACCTCTCGCAAGTCTCGACTAGCCAACACAGAGAGACCCGTATCTTCTCCATATGAGAGAATTTCCAGATTGGTCAGATTGACGATATCTTCCTTCAGAACTTCGGTATGACGGGAATGCGGCGCATAAAATTCATCGTCAAAGCCACGGAAAAGTAGATTGTTGCTGTCGGCTGACTGGCTATAGACACCTGATAATTTGCGCGTCATCTGGTGCTTGTCAACGCCGTAGCGAGCGTAAAGTCCAGCCTGAGCCCCCCAACAGATATGCAGAGTAGAAAAGACATGGGTCTTGGACCATTCAATCACTTGCTGGAACTCTTCCCAGTAATCCACCGCTTCAAAAGGAAGATGCTCTACTGGTGCCCCAGTGATAATCAAGCCGTCAAAATAGCGATTTTTAATTTCATCAAAAGTCTTATAGAAAGTCTCCATGTGCTCTGCACGTGTGGTTTTAGATTGGTGCGAACTCATATAGAGGAAGTCAATAGTCAACTGCAGCGGAGTATTAGCCAAATGACGAAGTATCTGAGTCTCTGTCACCATTTTCTGAGGCATGAGATTGAGTACCAGAATATTCAGAGGGCGGATATCCTGATGGTCCGCCCTATCGTCATCCATTACAAAGATATTCTCAGAACTTAAAATTTCAACAGCTGGTAGTTTTTTATCGATCTTAATTGGCATGAAAATATCTCCTATTCTCTAATATATTTATTATACTGAAAGGAGATATAGTTTTCAATTATATTTTATCTTTACCTAGGTATAGCCTGAAACTATGTATTAATAATGCATCAATACTTTATAGTCATATTCACCAATAACTTCGCGACCTTTTAATTCATCCAATTCGATAAGGAAGGCACATCCTGCAACGATACCACCAAGACGTTCAATCATTTCAATAGTTGCTTTAACAGTTCCACCTGTTGCCAATAAATCATCAACAATCAATACACGCTGACCTGGCTTGATAGCATCTGCATGCATGGTCAAAGTATCTACACCATACTCTTTTTCATAATCAGCTGAGATAACTTCACGAGGAAGTTTTCCAGGCTTACGAACTGGAGCAAAGCCGATTCCTAACTCAAAGGCAACTGGACAGCCTACGATAAAGCCACGAGCTTCCGGTCCAACAATCATGTCAATCTTCTTATCCGTAGCATATTGGACAATCTCACGAACAGCGTAGCTATAAGCATTTCCATCTGCCATCAAAGGGCTAATATCGCGGAAGGTAACACCTTCTTTTGGATAATTCTCAATTGTTGCAATATAGTCTTTTAAATTCATAATGTTCTTTCTATATAAAAATTTTTTACTCTCTATTATACCATTTTTTTATTTAAATGTGCTTGAAATATTGTTACTTAACCTTTATTTCTCCATCAAATAATCATAAATCTCCTGCACGGTGCCCAGTGCCATGAGTTCTTGTTCTTTGACTAGGCGCCTGAGATCTTGGTAAATGTGACTGTTTTCAATTTCTTTCTTTTCAGCTTCCTTATTGACCGTCATGACGCCTTCTGTGATGCTGACAAAGCCCAGCTCTTCAAAAATCTGAATCATTTTGACCAGAAGAATCGGGTCAATTTTCAGATAAGCTGCCAGATCCTTGAGTTTATAGCGAACATCAAACTCGGGGAACTGATAGATTGTCTTGTAGAGTTTGGCAAACTGCTCACGAGAACCATAACCTGTCAGGTAGTATGGCTTGGCAATCTCATTCTTAAAGTAAATCGCTTCAAAATCCTGAGACTGAAGAATCTTCTTCAGGTCCTGCAAATCATCAGGCAGGTCATAAACTACAGTTGCTCTGCTATTTGTCAAATCCGGCAATTCCTCTGTGAAACGCAAGACAGGAACCTTGTCAGGCAGCGTCGCATTTTTCCGCGGATATTGAAAAGCTGAACACCATCTACACGGGCATCTACCAGCATGAGCTGGAGACTAGTCTGTCCATTCCATTTATTGACAGAGAGGCTGACAGCTAGCTCCAGATTCTTGGTCTGGGCAAACTCTGTCGCCAGGCTTCCTTGCCCAAAAGCTACTACTTCAAAAGTAGCATCTTGCTGAGAAATTTTCAGCTTGAGATGGCTATTGCCAGCCCCCATAGTCCGAGCATTGTCCACTTTAAAGTCCTTGAGGTAAAAAATCGGCTTCTTATTGTCCATGCCAAAAGGGGCCAGTTTTTCAAAGCTTTTGAGTGTATCCAAGGTCAGTTCTGGCAGGTGTAGCTCCTCATCTAAATACAGGGCTGTTTTGCCAGTCAAATCCAAATCATTGTCTAAGATGTAAGCTGTCAAAATGTCAGCAAGCTCCACCAGCTTGTCTGCTTCAAGGGTCATACCAGCTGCTCCAGCATGGCCGCCAAAGGCTACAAAGAGATCACGATGACTGTCCAAGGCCTCAAAAATATTGACCGCTTCAATACTCCGGGCGCTGCCTTTAGCGATGCCATCCTCAATATTCAGCACTATGACTGGCTGGTGCAGCTCTTCCAGCAAGCGCCCAGCGACAATTCTAGCACACCAGGGTTCCAACCTTCCTTGGCTAGCACCTGCACTGGTCTCCCAGTGTCCAGCATGGTTTGCGCCTCTTCATAAATCTGCTGGACAATTTCCTTACGCTCGTCATTTTTCTGGTTGATCATAAGAGCAATATCACGAGCTTCTTCATCGTCAAAACCTGTCAAAAGCTCAACTGCTGGATTGGGGTCATCCAATCGTCCCAAGGCATTGAGTCGGGGAGCAAGTTGGAAGCCAACCGTTTCTTCGTCCAGTTCATCTGGCTGAATACCAGCGATTTTGAAGAGTTCCTGAAGACCTACTCGCTGGGTATTTTTGAGGACGGAAAGACCGTATTTGACAAAAATCCGATTTTCCCCCGTCAGACTGACCATATCGGCAATGGTGCCAATGGCTACTAAGTCTAAAAGTTCGACTTGGACTTCTTCTAGTAAGGCTGTTGCTAGCTTAAAAGCTACCCCACAACCAGCCAGATGCTTGAAAGGGTAATCCGCTCCGCTATGTTCCGGATGGACGATCGCATAGGCATTTGGCAACTCCTCAGGCATAGAGTGGTGATCCGTCACGATGACATCCACGCCCAAAGACTGGGCCAGCTCGATAGCTTCAAGGCCCGCCACTCCATTATCTACTGTAATAATGAGCGAAATGCCTTGATTTTCAATAAAATACTTGTAAACACTGCTATTAGGACCATAGCCATCTGTAAAACGATTGGGCAGGTAGACCTGACACTCAGCTCCCAGCTGCTCCAAGGCTTCCTTGACAATCGATGCCGAGGTCATCCCATCTGCATCGTAATCGCCATAGATCAAAATCTGCTCATAATTCTCAATCGCTGCGCGAATGCGCTCCACTGCCCGCTCCATATCATGCAGGTCATAAGGGTCGTGAAGCTGGTCTAAACTAGGCTCCAAAAATTCCTTTAAGGCCTCCTCAGTCTGGACACCTCTTTGATATAGAAGACAGGCAGCGGCAGGTTCTAATCCAGCTTTCTTAGCCTTTTTTAAAAATTTTTCGTCTGTAAAATTAGTGGCAAACTGCCAGTCGTATTTTGAGCTAATCATGATAAGTGAAACACTTTCTCCGTTCAATCTTGTCTGAATATTATAACATGAAAAGACTGGTTCAACCAGTCTCAAACTTTCTATCTACGAGCAAGATCCTCAGTCTCATTCATCTAGGTAAAGCCCCTTGGCAACACTTTGGTCAATAACTTCCTGGGCTAATTCCCAAAGAATTTCAGAGGTTTCTTGGATAAAGGATTTCTTCGCAATAACCTGCGACTTGGTCAGGCCATGAGGGTTGTCATAGGGCTGAGCAACTTCCAAGTGATTGAGCAGGGGAACTAGAGCATCCAGCACTCGGGCATATTTAGCCTCTATGCTAATGCCGGTTTCAAACTCCTGCCAGAGCCCTAAAAAGATATTCTGCTGATCTGATGGCAACTTGTCCAAACTGAATTTCAAGGACTCCAACTCTCTATCGTAAGAATCGCTCTTGCCCACGTCGTCAAAGATAAAGGTATCGCCAGCATATATTTCGCCCAAATCATGAATCAGTAACATAGACATGACCTTTTCCAGATTGACCTCTTCGGGGATATATTCTCGAAATACTAGCGCCATGAGCGCACCCTGCCAACTATGCTCAGCAGAATTCTCAAAACGATAGGCGTCCAAGGTCCTGTTGTTGCGATGAGTGGCTTTCATCTTTTCCAGCTCATTGGTAAAAGCCAGCTGCTGTTGTAGGCGTTCAAGCATGATAATACCTCCAAAAAATCTTGTTACCTTAACTCGTTTAGACTCTATTGATTTTTTTCTTTGTAAATGCTGTCTTACGGATTTTTAAAATAATTTCTGATGTTAAATGAGTCAGGGCTATAGTGAGAACAAATACAATTTGACCTTTATGCCAGTTGGAAATATTTGTCTCTCTTAGAAGATAGAAAGAACTTTCTATAAAAATCGGATGTAAAAAGAAATAGAGAACACTTAATTCCTTTAGATGGTATAGATTCCATTTCTTTCCAATCCTTGTCCTTAAAACACCATTGACAAGAAAAAGTGAAAAAGGAAGTAAGGCTAGAAAGAAATTTTTATCGATTCCCTGATTGACAAAAACTAACCAACCATCTAGAGCAAGTAAAATTGAAGCCAGCAGAAATTTTTTTCCTACATCTTTCTTAAAGAAATTACTATTCCAATAATCATAAAGCAAATAACCAAAAAGAATGAAGATTGGTGCGTAAAAAAGACCATTACGGGTTGAGAAGAAAATACGGGAATAAACATCATATAAATGAGTTGGCCAAGTATTAGCAAAGTAAGTATAGTATGTCTCAATCGAACCAAGTAAATAAAGGGCCAAAGATACAAGCACCGCCCATTTAGGTCCTACTTTTTTGTATAAATAATGGACGATCCAAAGCCCCAGCAAAAAAGCCGGAATATACCAAAGCTGGTAACAAAGTCCAATATATAAAAATCCCGCTATTAAAGCTAATGGGGCATAATACTTCTCAACTGGAAGCGACCAAAAATAGATAAGTGCGTATGGAAGATAAAGAATACTCCAAAAGAAATACTGTTTTAAAATCCTACTTACGTAAGTTCTCATACTCTTCTTTTTAGCTAGACTAGATTTAAGCATAAAGGCAGATGATATGAGAAAAAAAGGCACAGCCATTCGTCCAAACATACTCTTTTGTGTGAAATGCAAAATTTCATTAGGAAAGAGACGTTGACAGTGAACCAAAATAACTAAGATAGACGCTAAATATTGAAAAAGGCTGAGCATGGCATAATTAACTGATCGCTCTTGCTCTTTAACTTCTTTTTCCACCATCTAGTTTTCTCCAAACAAGGTCAAAAATTCATTCATACACAAAAAATCTAAGCTATTATTTTTTCACGAGCCAGTAATGCTGAAAAGCTGCAATATCGCGATAAGGTGACTGGTTATTAACAGCAAGTTCCATCTCTAGCATATTTTCACGCCATCCTGGATCAGTTTTTACATCATTGGGCTGTAAGCCATAGAAAATTTGAATTCCTTGAAAATCTAAAATCTCAAAAGGATAAGGCTTGATGACATTTGCTATCTCATAATAGACAGCCTGACCCATACTATGCGTCAGGTAATCTTTTCCAAGCAAGAGTTCCCGAGCTTTTTTAATATCATTTTCAAATATTAATGTATGCATAATTCGGCCCACGTGATTATGTTTAACAATCGACAGTTTCCCTCCCTTTTTAAGCAAACGAGAGAAAGCCATGAGGTATGGATCAATATCCTCAACATACTCCAAAACATTATGGCAAATTATAAGGTCAAAGGATTCATCTTTAAAAATTTCTAGTACTTCTAGACTTCCCTGCAACTGCTCATAAGAATTCGTTCTTTTCCTATGGATAATCATTTCCATATTCGGTTCCAGTGCAGTGACCTGATTTTTTTCAGCAAGCTGGTTGGCCACAATCCCAAACCCACTACCAAAATCAAGAACTTTCAGCCCTTCAACATTTTTCAGCTGATCAAACAGAATGTCATAATAGATTTTACCCCAAGGCTCTTCTAAATGATTTTTATAAGCTTGTAAATCCATTTTTTCATTTTCCTTTTCTAAAAAGTTGAAATTTAACTTTTATTTATAATTGAACATCTTAGCTGCCAATTTGTCAGCTATTCTTGGAAACAGGGTATAAAATTTATGAGCAAGATTGAGAATTCCAGGGAGATTAATTTCCCGTTTCTTTTTGCCAAACGTTGACGATTTTGCCAGCTACAAAGTCAGGCTCAAGAATATACTTATCAACAGCTTTAACATAGGATCCATCAGGATCGGCTAGATCGAAAAAGGCTGTTTTGATAGGCCCGGGATTAACCGTCGTAACATAAACACCAAAAGGTAGGAGTTCCAAGCGTAGGGCGTTGGAAAAACCAATGGTAGCAAACTTAGTCGCTGAGTAAAGACTGGATTTGCTGCTTGCGATAAGGCCAGCCATGCTGACGATATTAATGATATGTCCTTGTCCAGCCTTTTTCATACGACTACCAAAAAGTCTAGACAGGTTCATCAGAGCAAAAGTATTGACCTCAAACATAGACTCGATGTCGCTTGAGCTGATTTTGTCAAATTCCTCAAAAATCCCATATCCAGCGTTATTGACTAGAACATCAACATGGCCATACTGACTGTCAATCCGCTCAGCAAATCTCTCCAAAGCTGAGCTATCTGTAATATCCAGTTCCACTAAGTCAAGATTCTCTTTTTCTCCATATATTTTTTCGAGCTTAGCCTTGCTACGTCCAACCAAAATCAATTTATCCTTAGACAAAAGCTTAACCATTTCCTGTGCTAGCCCTCCACTAGCCCCTGTGATGATGATTGTTCTCATTCTTTCTCCTTTTTTTACATTATAACATAAAGAAGACAGGAAAATCTCCCGCCTCTTTGTCAATATTGTAATTTTTTCTTGTATTAAAAGTCCCTTTAATATACTTAAATTTCAACTTCTTCCAAGTCCTTAACCACATGAACCTTTTCAAAAACTGTACTAGCATCTTGTCGCATAACGCTGATATCTTTCGACAAGAACCGAGCACTGACGTGATTGAGAAGAAGTTGTTTAACTCCAGCTTCTTTGGCTACTTCTGCCGCCTGCATATTGGTAGAATGACCGTGCTTACGGGCCAGCTTTTCATCTCCCTTACCATAGGTTGCTTCATGAACCAGCACATCTGCCGCCACGGCTAAGCGTACACTAGAATCCGTTTTTCTTGTGTCTCCCAAAATTGTAATTGTTTTCCCAGGACGAGGTGCTGAGATATAGTCTGCTGCGGTAATCTTTGTACCATCTTCTAGGACGATGTCTTGACCATTCTTGACTTTACCAAAGAGAGGGCCGAAGGGAACCCCCGCTGCTCGTAGCTTATCTGCATCCAGCGTGCCTTCCAAATCTTTCTGCATTATCCGATAGCCAACGCAAAAATCGTATGATCCAGCTTATCTGCATAAACAGTGAACTTGTCCGTCTCCAAAATCTTTCCCAAACTATTTTCATCAAACTCATGAAAATCAATTCGATAAGGTAAACGAGAACCAGAAACTCGAAGACTGGACATAACAAAGTTCTTAATACCCTTAGGGCCATAAATCTCTATATCAGTCTGCTCTTCATTAGCTTGAAAAGAACGACTGGATAGAAAGCCAGGCAAACCAAAAATATGATCACCATGAAGATGCGTGATGAAAATCTTGCTAATTTTGCGAGGTTTAATCGTCGTCTCCAAGATCTGGTGCTGGGTCCCTTCACCACAATCAAACATCCAGACTTCATTGATTTCTTCCAAAAGCTTGAGAACGAGGCTGGATACATTGCGGGCCTTTGACGGCTGACCAGCTCCGGTTCCTAAAAATTGTAATTGCATATTTTTCTTTCTAAATGATATAAATCATGGCAGACCGATTCTGCGAGTGATAGTATTTTCTGCCAGCATAGGACTGAGCCAGATCACTAACTTCATCTTGATTGTATCCCAAAAGTCTTTGGCTACCATCTGCTAGCTGCTGCCATTCAGTCAAAGCAGTCAGCTCCTTACTGTCCACGACTTGAGATTCAGCTTTGAGAGGTGTCATTTTTATTCTCCCAGCTTCTTCGTAGACCAAGTACTGAGGAAAGACTTGTGCGATTTCAAAGAGCAAGTCAGCTGTTACAGGCTCAGGCTTTTCAGGAAAGACCATGCCGACTTCCTTCTTCTCGTAGCAAAATCCATAGGACTTGCCAGAAAAGTTAAGTCTGACAAAAGGTTTCTTTTCTACAAAGCTAGGCTCCGCATTCCATAAGTCCAAAGCCTGACTGATTTCTAAGAAGTACTCTGTCGCGGCTTCCGGACTTTTCTTTTGATAAAGCTCAGCAAAGTAAGCATTGATAACGCTGGGCGGTGGCGTAATGAAGATCCGCTTCTGCTCCTCTGTCAGCCCAGTCAACGCTTGTTCTAAGTAGACCCTGTCTAAGATTGTAAAACCGCCGTATTTGATGGCCAAGTCAATATAATCAGTCATAAAATTCTTCCAGTTTCCATTTGTTTTTCTCGGCAATCCAGCCTGAAATGGTTTCGATATCGTCTATGTATTCTCGATTCCCCATAATCGCGACTTTCTCTAAATCATGAATCTTGTAAGCTTTAGCCGGAGCTACCTTGATGGTAAAAGGCAAAAATAACTCTTTCATCCGCTCCAGAAGGACTTGCTGCAAAAGAGCTCTGCTATTGTCTGCCTTAGCCGAAATCAAAGAATAAGGAGTCAGGGTCGGAGTGAAATTCTCAGCCTTATCCGATTTGTTATAGAGAGTCAGCCGAGGAATATCCAGCATGTCCAGCTCTTTCATGATGTCGAGGACAGTCTTTCGTGCTCCTCATGGTGTGGGTCACAGGCGTCAATAACATGGACCAGCAAATCGACATTTTTACTCTCTTCCAGTGTGGATTTAAAGCTTGACACCAGCTCTGTCGGTAAATCCTGAATGAAACCAACTGTGTCCGTCAGAGTAACATTGAGCTGACCACTGAGGTTGATGTTCTTGGTCATGGCGTCTAGCGTCGCAAAAAGCTCGTCTGCCTCATACTGGCTCTTGCTGGTCAAGCAGTTCATGATCGTAGACTTGCCAGCATTGGTGTAGCCGATGAGTCCGATTTTGAAAATACTGGATTCCAACCGTTTTTCACGAACGGTTGCTCGATTTTTCTCCACTGCCTTGAGTTGGCGCTCAATATCATGAATCTGATTGCGGACACTGCGTCGATTGAGCTCCAGCTGACTTTCGCCTGGACCGCGGGAGCCAATGCCACCTGCCTGACGGCTGAGCATAATGCCCTGACCAACCAAGCGAGGCAGGAGGTATTTGAGCTGGGCCAGATGCACCTGCAACTTGCCCTCGTGACTCCTAGCCCTCATGGCAAAAATATCCAAAATCAGCTGCATACGGTCAATGACCTTGACCCCCAAGCTTTCCTCTAGATTGACATTCTGGCGGGGTGTCAGACGGTTATTGACAATAACTGTCGAAATTTCTTCGGCATCAACCATCTGCCGGATTTCTTCTAACTTGCCAGAGCCGACAAAGGTCTTGCTATCATACTTTTCTCGCTTTTGACTATAAGAGCCAACTACTTCCGCCCCTGCCGTCTTAGCCAGATTTTGAAGCTCCTCCATGGATAAGTCAAAATTCTCCGTGTCTGCTAGTTCCACACCAACCAAAAAGACACGCTCTGTTTTTTTCTCTGTTTCTATCATCTCATATCCTTACTATGACTTGGTCAGCCAGCTACTTGTCCAGAAAATTCTTGATGTCCTCCATAACCTGATTTTTATAGTCTGGATTTCCCACCTGATAAAAGGTTACGGACATCCGGTTACGAAACCAAGTCAGCTGGCGCTTGGCGAAACGACGGGTATTCTGCTTGAGCTTGTCCACGGCCTCCTCTAGGCTCATCTCTCCTTCAAAGTAGGGGAAAAGTTCCTTGTAGCCGATCCCCTTGCTGGCTTGACTGGTTGGAGCCTGTTCATAAAGCCAACGGGCTTCTTCTAAAAGACCATCTTCTATCATCAGATCTACTCGCTGATTGATTCGCTCATAAAGTCGCTCACGCTCATCATCTAGGCAAATCAGCAGGGCTTCATAATCTGGCTGGCTGTTTTCTAATTGACCACCTAACTGAGCAATCTCCAGCGCTCTCATAGCCCTGCGACGATTTATCTGGGGGATCTCGATACCCAGCTCTGCTATTTTCCCAAACAAATCCTCATCTGACCAACTGTCCAGCTGCTTCCGATAGGTCAGAATCTCCTCATGAGGGACGGAGCCACCCAGATGATAGCCCTCAAGTAAGCTCTGGATATAGAGTCCTGTACCACCGCAAATGATGGGAAGCTGTCCTTGAGCCTCAATCTCACGAATAGCCTGAGTTGCTTCAGTCACAAAATCATAGGCCGAGTAGCTTTCTTCAACATCCCTCACATCCAAAAGATGATGGGGAATGCTCTCCTGCTCTTCAGGACGAATCTTAGCCGTACCAATATCTAAGCCACGATAGACCTGCTGGCTGTCACCACTGATAATCTGACCATTAAAGGCTTTTGCAACCTCAATACTCAGAGCTGTTTTTCCAACTGCCGTAGGCCCTACAATTACAATTATCTTAGTTTTCATTTTTTTCCTTGAAAAAATTTTGATTTTTCGTTACTATTAATTATAACATAAATAATAAAAGTTCAAAAAAGGAGAAATCATATGGCTAAAGGATTTGGAAAAGGCGTACTTACAGGCGTTGCAGCTACTGTTGCTGCTGTAGCAGGTGCAGTTTATACTGTCAAGAAAAAAGTTATCGAACCTGAAGAGCAAAAAGCAGCTTTCATTGAAGAAAACCGTAAAAAAGCAGCTCGCAAACGTGTAGCACACTAAGAGTAACCTTAAAACTCTCTATTTAAAGTAGAGAGTTTTTTACATGATCATAAAAAAGACAAAGAATAATTCTCTTTGTCTTTTTTTATTTAATGGCTACGCTTTTTCTGCTTCAAGACCTTGACCTAGGTCTTGATAAATATCAGATTTCAAATTACCGATTGTCCAAAGAGCAGCTAGACTGATTAGATACAAAGAGGCAAGAAAAATCATAACTGTTGAAACACCTGAGATATCCAAAATCTTTCCAATAATAACAGATGAAAATCCGCCAATTGCTCGTCCAACATTTAAGATAACATTATTAGCTGTTGATCGAATTTGATGAGGGTATAGACGAGTGATCATTGCACCATAGCCAGCAAACATCCCATTCACAAAGAAACCAACAACAGTTCCACCTATTACCATAGTGGCCATAGAATTTGCAAATTGGAAAAGATAGACACAGACAGATGATGCAAGAAGAAAGCCTGAGTATACGACTCTAGGTCCCCATTTATCCAAAATTTGTCCAAAAGTCAACATTCCTAGGCACATTCCCAAAATGGTTGCCACCATCCAAAGAGAAGAGTCTTTGACAGAAATATTCAAACTAGTTTGAATAATCGTCGGTAACCAGTTCATCATTCCGAAGTAACCAGCGATTTGCACGGTTGTCATAACCATTAGAGCTATGGTTTGTGATGTCAGAGCTGGTGTTTTGAATAGCTGACTTATTTTAACAGGTTGTGTTGTTTCTTCTTCTACCTTAGCTCCACCGTCGTCACGAATATTCTGATCGTCAATAGCTAAAACCATCCATAGTACCAAGGCAATGGGTGCTAGCCCAAAGAGGAATAGCCCACGCCATCCCAAAGCAGGAGCTAGCCAGCCTGCAAGTAAAGCCGATATAATCGATCCTATTTGACCCGCAATACCGTTTAGGGATGAAATCCGCCCCATCTTTTCTGGTGGAACAATTCCTGCCATTATAGCAATAGCCACACCATATTCGCCTCCGACACCCATGCCTGCGATAAAGCGCATGATGTAAAGGTAATTGACGTCTTTCGTAAAGAATATTAAACCAGTTGCCAGAGAGAAAATAAGAATGGTCCATTTAAAGACCTTAAATTTGTGATATCGATCAGCTAAAGGCCAAAAATCAAGCCACCAACAAGCATACCCAAATTAGTTATAGTAGCTATCCAACCACCTTGAGTACCGCTAATCCCAAGTTCTGAGATAATAGAGGACATTGAAAAGGCCAGAAACATGACATTCAAGTCATCCGTACCAGAAGCGACAATCGCAGCGACTAAAGCCCGTTGATTGTTTTTGTCTAAAGACAATTTTGACATATGATTCTCCTTAATCGCAGCTCACAGACTGCATTTATTAAATTGAATATACTTTAAAAAGAGGTTGGAAATCATGTTCCCAACCTCTAAAAGTTTACAGAAAATTAGAGCATAGCAATTGCTAGTCTCATTTTAGAACTTTCATGTCTCACGGAACATGTTTAAAGTCATATTTAATTTTTAACAGTATAAAACAAGTTCTACTATTTGTCAAATGAAACTTAAGAATTATTTGCCCTGCATAAACTCTTGGAAACGATGAGTATCAAAGTAAATGTTGGATGCTATCAATTTGTCTGATTCGTCAAATTTTAAAAATTCCGCCACATCCAACTCTAGTTGATTTCCTTGTGGCGACTGCAATCGATAGCGATTTAAAGCCACTACTTCTCTTCCATCTACCAGCAACTTCTTCACTTCAAGATGCTGACTTAAAGCATAGAATTGACCTGCACCTTTCAGATAAACATCACGACCTCGCCTGATTTCCTGACTGTCACACATACCATAATCAAAGTTTTCAGCTACAAAATCTTCCCAGCCACCTTTATTGACTGCGGTAAAATAGCTTTCTGCTAATGTTCTTGTATCCATTTGGAACCTCCAAAAATAATTTAGGCAGTTTTCAAACTAATGAAAGCTTGAGCCCACTTAAGAGTATACAAAAAGCAATATGACTACAGTCTGTCATATTGCTGAAGATTTTTTTGAAGAGTTTCAATTAATTTATCCTGTAAGATTTTTGGTGATATGACCTTTACTTGCTGAGCAAAACTTAAAATCAATTCGAAAAAGGCCGGTGTCAATGCTCTGAAAGCATGGACCTTTATTCTGGTCTGCTCAACAGTGATTTCTTCTTCTGTGAAATGATCATAAATTTTTGGAAGCGCAGACTCTGTGAAAATCAACGCTACTTCCTCTTTACTGCCCTCAACTTTATCTTTAGATGGATTTAGAAAAAGATCTAGCTTTTCTTGAGATAAAAGTGGGTAGTCACCAACTTCTATCCCCTCATCTACTATCAGCAAATCACGAATTCTGCTAAGCTTGAAAATACGAAAATCTAATTTTTCAAAGCAGTAGCCGATCACATACCAGGCATTTAGTTTAAAAATCAGTCGATAAGGAAGAATTGTTCGCAGGCTTCGTTCTTGTTTTTTAGAAAAATAAGAAAAGGAAACTTTCTTTCCAGTTTGTATAGCCTGCTCAATTTCAAGTAAATAATTTGTATTGAGAGACCATGAAGTAAGATCGAAGTAAAATGGATTTACCTTATCAGTCGCTTCTTGATAAGAAAGCTTATGCTCGATGCTGTCAAAATTTGGACGACCGACAATTTTGCCAACATTTTGACTCATATTGATGATAAACTGCTTTTCTTCTTCTGTGAAAAAGCTGCTGTCCATCTTGTAGTCATCTGGTATATAAAAACCTCCCTTATCCCCACGTTCAGAGTAAATAGGGATTCCGGCTAAGCTGAGCGTATCCATATCTCGATATACAGTACGAGTAGATATTTCAAAACGTTCAGCAATTTCTTTAGCTGTTATCTGCTTCTTGTTCAAAAGGGCTAGTAAAATGTAAATCAATCGTTCTAATTTCATAATCTTTATTTCTATAAAGTAGAAAACATCAAATAATTATCTTGCAACTCTATATAATTAGGCTAGATACTCCTTCAAGGCTTGAACTTTATCCGTTTTTTCCCAAGGCAGGTCAATGTCTGTCCTACCCATGTGGCCATAAGCTGCTGTCTGACGATAGATTGGACGTTTCAGATCCAGCATTTGAATGATACCGGCTGGACGCAGATCAAAAATCTGACGAACCGCTTCCTGCAATTTGCTTTCTGCAACAGTTCCAGTACCAAAAGTATCAATCCGTACAGAAACCGGCTGCGCCACACCAATGGCATAGGCTAACTGCACTTCTGCTTTCTTGGCCAGTCCAGCAGCCACGATGTTTTTAGCGATGTAGCGGGCTGCGTATGAAGCTGAGCGATCGACCTTGGTTGCATCCTTACCAGAGAAGGCTCCACCACCATGACGAGCATAACCACCGTAAGTATCCACAATAATCTTGCGACCAGTCAAGCCAGAGTCTCCTTGCGGACCGCCAATTACAAAGCGGCCGGTTGGATTGATGAAGAATTTCGTCTTCTCATCCAGATACTGGGCTGGGATAACTGCTTTAATCACTTTTTCAATCACATCACGATGAATCTCTTCATTGGTCGCTTCTGGGTCATGCTGGGTCGAAATAACAACCGTATCCACGCGCACTGGCTGGTCATTTTCATCATACTCAACGGTCACCTGTGACTTCGCATCAGGGCGAAGATAACTGATTTCACCAGACTTGCGAAGCTCTGCCAAACGACGAACCAGCTTGTGGCTGAGTGAGATAGGAAGAGGCATGAGTTCTGGCGTTTCATCCACAGCAAAGCCAAACATAAGCCCCTGGTCTCCAGCACCAATCAAGTCCAATGGATCTTGGTCTGTATTCCCACGAACCTCCAAAGCTTCATTGACACCTTGAGCGATATCTGGTGACTGCTCCACCAAAGATGGATGCACACCAACCGTCTCTGCCGAAAAGCCATACTCTGTATTGGTGTAGCCAATCTCTGCAATGGTATCACGAACCACACGGTTAATATCTACATAAGCTGTAGTCGAAATTTCACCAAACATGAACCGAACCCGTATAAACAGCTGTTTCAGCAGCCACATGGGCATCTGGATCCTGACTCAAGACAGCATCCAAAATAGCATCGGAAATTTGGTCTGCAATCTTATCAGGATGTCCCTCCGATACAGACTCAGACGTGAAAAGTTTACGTTCTGACATAGAAATGTCCCCCCTTAAAAAATATTGTTATAGAGTTACAAAGTACTGATAGGTGTTTCTATTGCCTAAGAGTTACGACGCGAAAGAAATAAAAACGATACCTTTTTATTTCCGAAGCTAGTAAGGCGCATGGGTGTCCGAAGCATAGCGGCAACCGTAGAATGACGAGCGACTTTGGAGCCGTCATTGTTTGCGAGTTACAAAGAACTGATAGAAGTTTCCTACCATCTTATCGGGACTATATAACTTTTTCATTATAACATAATTTACGCTAACACTCCTTTGTTTAAAAAAAGAAAAAGGTATAGACATAAACTATACCTTCTTAAAATTATGAATCTGCTGTTTTTAGCAAACCAATCCTGATTAGAGATACGATTACAATGGGTACAATCAAAAAGGGCGTAAAAGATGAACCAAGTGTCCATACATAAGAAAGTATGTATGGAACCATTAATAGATAAAGAAATGACTTCACGCCATATCATCTCTTCTCTTCTTTAGCTATTAGGGTTCCAACCAAAACGAGAACTGCGAAAACAAAAGGTGCTATTTGAAAAAGTTGCCAATCAGGATCTCCTGCACAAAGAGCTGAAATCAGGTAAATACCTGAACTTGCATATAGTAAACCTTTCCTCCCATTAGTCATCCCAACCCTAGTTAAAAAAGTTGCAATAAGAAAACAAATCAAGCTAGGGCCTAGAAAAATCAACAAGACAAGTCCCCAAGGTAAAGCAATACTAAAAAGTAACACAAAGAGAATCAGATAAATGATCGATGAGAAAAAGGAAAATGAAAGAAGAGCCGATGTATACTTGATTTCTTGTGAATCTTTTACCACTTGTTCTGACTCAATTGCTTCATCAATAGATTGTTTTTCTTCAATCTTCTCCTTATTTTTTTCATTATCTATCTCTGGACTTATCTCATTACGAGTTTGACTTAACTCCTGGTTTATCTCTTTATTTGACATTTGATTGATCCTTCCTACTGTTATATTTCTTTAAAAAAACAAAATACTCTTTCATATTTTTCTATATCCATTATACTCTATTCTTTAATTATTTTCAGAATAATAATCAAGTATATCTATCTTCTCTCAAAACAATCCAGCATCTAGACAAACATCTTTGTCTAGATCAGTTACTAAAATACAATCTTTTTGACAGTCCTTATAAATTTTTTCTATCAGACCGATAAAATATACATATTATTCAAACAGTGTAATTGATGGTAAAATGACTCTATTATTATACCTATAAGTTCAGGAAGAAAAATGATTTCCTGACTTAAGGGAGGGGAGGAATTCATTTTTGGATTGGTCTATTATCGAACAGTACTATCCACTATACCAGCAGGCCTTCTTTTTGACCCTGCATATCGCTATTTGGGGGATAATTGGTTCATTTCTTTAGGCTTGGTTGTTAGTAACATCCGACACTACCGTGTTCCCATTTTGAGACAGATAGCAACTGTCTACATTGAGCTATCTCGGAACACGCCACTATTGATTCAGCTCTTCTTTCTTTATTTTGGCCTACCTAGGATTGGTTTTGTCTTGTCTTCAGAAGCTTGTGCAACAATCGGTCTCATCTTCCTAGGTGGATCTTACATGGCTGAATCCTTCCGTAGTGGCTTGGAAGCTGTTAGTCAAACCCAGCATGAAATTGGTCTTTCGATTGGATTGACACCCAGACAAGTTTTTCGATATGTAGTGCTTCCACAAGCAACTGCTGTGGCACTTCCTTCCTTTAGTGCCAATGTTATTTTCTTAATCAAGGAAACCTCAGTTTTTTCTGTAGTGGCTTTGGCGGATCTTATGTATGTGGCCAAGGACTTGATTGGACTCTACTACGAGACAGATATTGCCTTGGCCATGTTAGTCCTTGCCTATCTGCTCATGTTATTACCGATTTCACTTCTCTTTGGTTGGATAGAAAGGAGATTACGCCATGCAGGATTCGGGAATCCAGGTACTCTTTCAGGGAAATAATCTCCTTCGTATTTTACAAGGCTTGGGAGTCACGATTGGTATTTCAGTTATTTCCGTTCTATTATCCATGATCCTTGGTACTCTTTTGGGAATTATCATGACTTCTCGATCTAAAATCGTTCGTCTACTGACTCGATTTTATCTAGAATTCATCCGAATTATGCCCCAGCTTGTCTTACTCTTTATTGTTTACTTTGGGTTAGCACGCAACTTTAATATCAATATCTCAGGTGAAAGTTCAGCCATCATTGTCTTTACTCTCTGGGGAACAGCTGAAATGGGGGACCTAGTTCGAGGAGCAATCACTTCTCTACCCAAGCACCAGTTTGAAAGTGGCCAAGCGCTTGGTTTAACCAAGTTTCAGCTTTACTATTATGTCATCATCCCACAGGTTCTACGACGTTTACTACCACAAGCTATTAACCTGATTACACGTATGATCAAACAACTTCGCTAGTCGTTTTGATTGGTGTTGTTGAGGTGACTAAGGTCGGCCAGCAAATTATCGATAGCAACCGATTGACCATTCCTACTGCTTCCTTTTGGATCTATGGAACCATTCTTGTTTTATACTTTCTTGTCTGCTTCCCTATTTCCAAGTTAGCGGGTCATTTAGAAAAACACTGGAGTAATTAGTATGTCTGAAACGATTTTAAAAATAAGGGACCTTCAGAAATCCTTTGGAGACAATCCTATCCTTCAAGGTCTTTCACTTGAAGTTAAAAAAGGTGAAGTAGTCGTGATTTTGGGCCCATCAGGATGCGGCAAAAGTACACTTCTTCGTTGTATTAATGGCTTAGAAAATATTCAAGGAGGCGATATCCTCTTAGATGACCAATCCATCACAGGCAATCAAAAGAACTTTCATCTTGTCCGCCAGAAAATTGGAATGGTTTTCCAAAGCTACGAACTCTTTCCACACTTGGATGTTCTGCAAAATCTTATTTTAGGGCCAACAAAAGCTCAGGGGCGTAAGAAAGAGGAAGTCATTCAGGAAGCAGAACAACTACTGAAACGCGTTGGGCTTCTAGAGAAAAAGCATAGCTACGCAAGACAGCTGTCTGGAGGCCAGAAACAACGGGTGGCAATTGTTCGTTCCCTTCTCATGCATCCAGAAATCATTCTTTTCGATGAAGTAACCGCCTCTTTAGATCCAGAGATGGTACGAGAGGTGCTTGAATTAATTAATGATCTTGCACAAGAAGGTCGCACCATGATCCTGGTCACACATGAAATGCAATTTGCTCAAGCTATTGCTGATCGAATCATTTTCTTGGACCAAGGACAGATCGCTGAAGAGGGAGATGCTCACTCTTTCTTTACAAACCCTAAAACAAAAAGAGCGCAAGAATTTTTAAATGTGTTTGACTTTAGCCAATTTGGCTCATATCTATAAAGGAGATGCTTATGAAACTAATCAAATCAATTTTAACTGTAATGACACTTGCCCTTGCTCTAGTCTTTATCACAGCTTGTGGTGCTAGCAAAAACTCAAGCCCATCTAGTTCTAAGGCTCGGACTATTGATGAAATTAAGAAAAGTGGCGAGCTTCGTATCGCAGTCTTTGGAGACAAAAAACCATTTGGTTACGTCGATAATGACGGTTCTTATCAAGGCTACGATATCGAACTTGGAAATCAACTTGCCAAAGATCTTGGAGTCAAAGTTAAATATGTTTCCGTTGACGCAGCCAACCGTGCAGAGTACTTGATCTCAAACAAGGTTGATATTACACTGGCAAACTTCACTGTGACAGATGAACGTAAAAAACAAGTCGACTTTGCGCTTCCTTATATGAAGGTTTCACTTGGAGTCGTTTCTCCTAAAGATGCACTTATAAAAGATGTTAAGGAACTTAAGGGAAAAACTTTGATCGTGACCAAAGGTACAACAGCTGAAACCTACTTTGAAAAGAATCACCCAGAGGTTAAACTTCAAAAATATGATCAATACAGTGACGCCTACCAAGCTCTGCTTGATGGACGTGGGGATGCCTTCTCAACAGATAACACTGAAGTCTTAGCTTGGGCTCTTGAAAACAAGGGTTACGAAGTTGGAATAACTTCTTTAGGCGATCCAGATACTATTGCACCAGCTGTTCAAAAAGGAAACAAAGAACTTCTTGACTTTATCAACAAGGATATAGAAAAGCTTGGTAAGGAAAACTTCTTCCATAAGGCTTATGAAAAAACTCTTCACCCTACCTACGGCGATGCAGCTAAGGCTGATGACCTTGTTGTAGAGGGTGGTCAAGTCAAATAATCAGTAAGATCGTAAAAAGACTCTATCAAATGATAGAGCCTTTTTAACTTAAACAATAACTAAGATAGCCACTTTTTAAATAAAATCTGTTTCAGCTATGGCTGCCTTCACTTCCTCTAAAGGCAGGTGCACTAGTTCCACTTCTTTCTCGCGATACAAGTACTCAGCATACTCATCAATCCGATATTGATTGATATAAACAACACGCTTGCACCCAACCTGGAGTAACTGCTTGGTACAGTTAAGACAAGGAAAATGAGTTACATAGGCAGTAAATCCTTTTGGAACACCTCGTTCAGCACCTTGTAAAATAGCATTAACCTCAGCGTGTAGGGTTCTTACGCAGTGGCCATCGACTACCAAACATTCGTGATCAATACAATGTTCTGTTCCTGATACAGAACCATTATATCCCGTAGAAATAACCTTGTTGTCCTTGACCAAAACCGCTCCTACTCTTGCACGCTTGCAAGTAGAACGATTGGCAATCAAAAGAGCTTGTGCAGCAAAATATTCATCCCAAGCTAATCGTTTTGTTTCCATTTTTTTCTCTTTTCTTTACTAAATATTCTCTTGTACCATTAAAGGCAAGCCAAGAGAAGCAATCTTTTCAGCAGGTACTTTCATGCCTTCTTTAATCCATTTTGACAAGACAGAAACCAAAGCTGAGCTCCAAAAAGAATTAACATAGGATGAAGCATCTTTTTTGGATTCTTGACCTTTCTCTAAAAAGTTAAAAACTGCTTGTGTCAGGTGTTTCTCTAAATTATACTCAACAGCTAGGCGAATTAGATGTGCTTCCTTCTGTGCCTCTTTAAACAGAGCAAGCCATACTTGGTAAAGCTCCGTCTTAAAATCGAACTGAGCCATTTTTTCCATAATATTATGCACAGTCTGGCCGAAAAGCTCTTCTAGAATCTCTTCTTTTGAGTTGTAGTTTCGGTAAAAAGACGCTCTGGATACACCAGCACGGTTTACTAACTCAGAAATAGTGATTTTAGCCAATTCTTTTTTCTCTAATAACTGTAATAAGGAAATTTCCAAAGATTCGCGAGTTAAACGATTGGATTCTCGATTGGAAATCGTTAAGTTTTCAAGAGATTTTTTGGACATTTTACGTTCAGGCATAACAGTTTCTTCCTTCTTGTCTCATCGGATGTCAATAGCTTTCTGGAAAAAGTCTTTCATGATATAATTGTAAAAAAAGACACAATCTTTGTCAATGTATAATTATAGGAACAAGGGGATTAAAAATGACTTGGAAAATCGTTAGTGACTCTGGATGCGATTTTAGAGAATTAAAAGACTTGGCTTTGGACACAAATTTTGAAAATGTCCCACTAACCATTCAGGTAGGCCAGGAAATATTTATTGATAATGCTGAACTAAATATTGACTTAATGATGGAAAAATGTATGCCACATCAACTGCTTCTAAATCTGCTTGCCCAAGTCCAGATGACTATCTAAAAGCATTTGCAGGAGCTGATAATATCTTTGTTGTCACTATTACTGGAACCTTATCTGGTAGCCATAACAGCGCTCAGGTTGCTAAAAAACTTTACCTCGAAGAGCATCCGAATGTCAATATTCATGTGATTGATAGTTTATCAGCTGGAGGTGAAGTTGACTTGCTTGTTCAAAAGCTCAATCAGCTAATTGGCAATGGCCTTTCTTTTGACGAAATTGTACAAGAAATTACAAACTACCAATCAAAAACCAAATTACTTTTTGTCCTGGCCAAAGTGGATAATCTGGTTAAGAATGGGCGATTAAATAAGCTGATTGGAGCTGTTGTAGGCTTGCTCAATATTCGTATGGTTGGGGAAGCTGGGCCACAAGGAACCTTAGAGCTATTACAAAAGGCTCGTGGCTATAAGAAGTCGTTGTCTGCTGCTTTTGAAGAAATCATCAAAGCAGGTTATGCAGGAGGTGAAATTATTATCTCTCACCGCAATAATGATAAATTCTGTCAGCAATTTTCTGACCTAGTCAAAGAAAAATTTCCTAACGCACAAATTCAAGCTATTCCAACATCCGGCTTATGTAGTTTCTATGCAGAAGAAGGCGGATTATTAATGGGATATGAAGTCGGCTAATCATGAATCAACTATTAATGTGTAAATCAAAAGAGACCCTAGTCTAAGGGTCTCTTTTTGGTCTAAAAAGCTAGATTGTTTGAATCATATTGAATAGGAGGATTAAAAAGAGAAGAATGCTGAGTATCAAAAGAATAATCTTTTTCCCAAAGTTTCTTTCCCAATAACCAGACTTACCAATTGTTGAACGAGTGTCGCTGAAAAATTGTTGGTTTTCTCTAGGCAAAGAAATAACCAATGCAATTAAAATAAGAGCAAGCAATATAGTCAGAATAATTAATATTTTTGGCATTTTATTTCCTCAAGACTCCAATTAATGTAAAAATCAAGCCAATCAAAATCATCAAGCCCAAGGCGATGACAAAAGCTTTGTTGAGTTTTTCACCCAAGCTGGCCTTTTCTTTCTTGGGCTTGCCATGCTTGAGCTCATCTAACCGTCCCTCAATATCCTTATAAAATAAATCTTTTTTAGTCATGTTGACCCCCTAATATAGCTTGGAGAGTCTCCTGATAAAGACTGACTGGTACATCGTTGGCATGTCGACCTTGAGCCTGCAAGGCTGACTGCATCTGCTCAACACCAGATAAGGCTTCTTCCAAAGTTGATGCCAGTTGAGCTGGCTGTCTGCTGTCAAAAATATGCTCTCGGGCAATGTAGCGCCTGTCATGCAGGGTCTGCTCAAAGCCTAGAATCAAGAGATTGTTCTCAAAAGCCTTGCATACTGCCTGTAAGACCTGGCCTCCATGATTGATATCCAGATAAATATCTGATTCCAAGTAGAGCTGCTCGATCTGCTTGAGACTGGCATTTTGATAAAGGACGACATTCTTATAGGACAGCATAGACAAGAGCTTAGGCGACATTTCCGTAAGGGCTGCTATGCGAAAGACTAGCTGTGGCAAGGCCTGAACAAAGACCTCTAAGCCTTCAATCTGATCCGAATGGGTCAGAATTAAAGCATCTTTTCTCAGATAATTATCACGCTTAAAGTCATAATGATAACCCAGTTTAAGAATCTTATCTTGCTGATCAGCCTTAGCCAGAGACTTAGCCTTTTCATAAGTCATAGCATCTGGAATGACGACAGTCTGTGCTCTCAGCTGATTATTGTCTAAAAGAAGTTGCATATTGCCCGGAAGCTCATCATAAAGAGGCTCTTGCCAAAAGAGAATATCCTGACCGACAAGTCCTGTTAGGCTGTGTGAAACAAGGAAGGAATATGATAAGGAATTAAAAAGAATGTGATCTAAATTAAAATTCAATCGCTCTAAAAAGAAACGGATAAAATCAAGCCGGTTTTTAAAAATCCTCAAAGGCTCTTGGTCCAGAGTCAGGATGATATCACCAGTAGCGTGATTTTCCACGATGCGCTCCTGACCGTCTGTGCTGTAGTAGGTTGTATTAAAAGCTTCCTGAGCAGATTTATAGGCTGTTTTGGCGAAGCAACGGCCTTGCTTATTATAGCACTCACTCAGTCGCAGCTGGCCTTTTTTATCCAGCCAATCTACCTGTTTAACCAAGCGACCCTTGGCTTGACTGGCATAGTGAATCCGTGCTCTTTCTTCTCCCATGTCACTGACACGCGCCGACTGATGGTCACCTGTGATTTCCCAGAAAGGGGGCACTGGCACTTGATTGAAAAAGAGCGGGTGATCTACTCCCTCTTCATCCCCTAAAAAATAAGTATAGGGGGAGATCATGTCGTCCGGCAAAAAGCCATTGGCTTCAATGACAATGGTCGGACAGTCATAGCCAGCTGCAAGGAGGGAATCATGCAGATCCTGGGTTTCCTGATTGTAATAATCAAAGAGCTGAATCATCTCTGACCTCCTTTAAAAGCTGTGACCAAGCCGCTTCAACCCGGCCGGTCAAATAATTCTCGGCCACTCGATAAGAGTATTGGCTCATCTCCTGCTGGCGTCCTTGGCTAAAGAGAACTACTATTTTCTCCACAAAAGCAGTAATAATCTGGTCCTCGACATGATTGGAACTAACCGGCAGCAGATAGCCATTTTTGCCATCATCGATAAAAGTCTGATTGCCATAGCGGACATCAAAGCCAATAAGGGGCAGACCTGATCCAACTGCTTCCATGAGAGTCAAACCAAAGCCTTCGCTGGTTGAAGCTGTCAGATAAAGCTCATAGCCTGCATAAATCTGACTTAGATCCGCATGCCCTTTAAGCCGAATGTAGTCTTGAGCTCCTGCTTCCTCAATCTTGCGACGCAGCTTCTCCTCTTCGCCCCCTTTACCGTAAATGTCAAGAGTCAGCTCAGGAAGTTGGGCATGAGCTTGGACAGTCGCCGCCACTAGCCAATCGATATGCTTTTCCGTAGCGAGTCTCGAAGCCGTAATCATGGAAAAAGGCTTACGAGGCTCTTTGGGATAAGTCAACTGGTCAAGACTCCCCACCGGTATGGTGACAATCTTGGGCTGCTTGTCCGAGTAATGCTGGAACTGCTGCTCTAGAATCCTTTTCTGAGCCTCTGTTGCCACGATGAAAAAGTCCACCTTGTCAGCATTGGTAAACTGGTAGTCATAGAAATTATTCCAGAGAATGTAGTCGTCGCTGCTGGCATTTTCACTGAAATGCTCCGCATGGACCACTACTCCTAGCTTAGCCTTCTGGCTTTCCTCAAAGACGACCTGACCAATCCCTGTCTCCCTGTCCAAGATAACTACATCATTTGCCTGCAGCTGCAAACACTGGAGAAAATAACGAACCAGCTCAGCCTTGGAATGAAATATCCTATCCGAAAAACGGTATAAGGCTTCCTGACCATCCTCTATCAGCATGTCATAGGCCACACTGCCGTCCTCGTTGTAGAAACGGCGCTGGTAGAGGGTTGCAACGTCATTGTGGGGCGCGAAGTATTCACTGGCATAGCGTACATAAGAGAAATAATCCTTGCGAATCAATCTGCCCCGCGAGACATACTCCACATGCTCCACAAAGTCCTGATCTTCATGTCGCAGATAGCAAGTGATAAACTGATCATCCTGCGGATAGAAATAACGGACAATCTTGCCTTCTTTCTCTGAGCGCCCCGGCTGACCTGCGACTTGAGCCAGCACCTGGTCCAGCGTCACCGTCGTCGGCGCAATCTTGATATCAGTAAAATAGTTATAAAGCCAGATAACTTCCTTATCCAGAAAACCGATATTTTCCGTCAGATGCTGGATATTATCCGCTAAAATCATATCCATAAAGATAAACTTAGCCGGCTGCTGTATTCTTCTTAAAATCTGAGCTCGATAAGCTTGGGCATATTCTACACCACTACTTGCCCAGCCGATGCCTAAGTTGATGTTATATACTGTCATATTTTCCTCATCCTATGGGAAGTACATTACGACCTCTCCTTTGGGGTTGAGTGCCAATTCACTCATTAAAAGATTCTTAACAATTTGGTGTTTCATTCGTTCTTTCATATATTCAAAACCATCATAAGCTTCTTGGTAGTATTCTACCAGAGGATTTTTCATAGAGAAATGCTGACCGCTCAAGGCTGTCCTGAGTTGCTGCAGATAATCTACTTGTTCAACCCAGTTCTCATCGATCGCTTTAAGAATAGCCAGGCGCTGGAATTGACTATAAAGCTTGTCTGACTTTAGATAGCTTTTCTTTGCCAACAATTCCTGCTCAGCAATGGATTGAAGAAGATAAGAGACTTCTTTTGACGAATGAATGTCAAACTCCTGCGGAATTCTTTCAGCCCGGTTGCTAAAATGGTGCAAGATAAATCGATAAAAATCTGCCCTATTTTCAAAACTTTGTTCATAGGCAACTTGTTTAATGACATACTCAATAACTCGATTGATTTCCTCTTCCATCTCATTTGTATCCTCAAGTAAGCGATTGCGCTCCGCATAGGTCAGCTCTCGCTGAATCTTCATACTTTGAGCATACTCCAAAGTCAGACGTCGTGATAATTTAGCATTGCCCTCACTAGCTTTTTGTGCTTTGGAAACAAGTTTTTTAAAACGTCTTTGTTTAAGCAAGATAGGGTTGTTCTTAAAATCTTCTGGAGAATAATCTCGATAAAAGTTTTTTATCCAATCTGGTCCCCATTTCTTTAGTAAATCATCTTCTAAAGAGATGAAAAACTTACTGATCCCTGGATCACCTTGCCTGCCTGAACGGCCACGAATTTGTAGATCAATTCTATGGTTTTCCATTCTTTCAGTTCCAATAACAACCAAGCCACCTAGATCAGCTACTCCTGGACCTAATTTAATATCTGTTCCTCGACCAGCCATGGATGTAGCTACAGTCACCGCACCAAGCTGGCCAGATTCAGCAATCATCTGTGCTTCTCGAGCCACATTGTTAGCATTTAGCAAGTTGTGAGCAATTCCTTCTCTCAGTAAGAGAGAAGAATAGATTTCAGACATCTCAACAGAACCAGTGAATATCAAAAGAGGATTTCCTTTTGCATGATAATGCTTTACTTCATCCAGTGAAGCAAATACTTTTTCAGGCAAGGTTTGGTAAATCTGATCAGGATAATCTCTTCGAATGACAGGGCAATTTGTTGGAATCTTAACGACAGACATAGAATAAGTTTCTAGAAATTCACTTTCTACAACTTTTCCAGTCCCAGTCATACCCGAGAGTTTTCGAAAGAGTTTAAAAAGATTCTGATAAGTTATGGAGGCCATGGCACGTGTTTCCTGAGTTAGTTTAACATGTTCCTTAGCCTCAATCGCCTGATGCTGGCCTCCTTGAAGACGGGTTAATTCCATAAGGCGACCGGTTGCACGGTCTAAAAGCACTACTTCTGCTTCATTTTCACTTTGTCGTACCACATAGTCTTGGTCTTTTTTATAAACCATATGAGCTCTCAAGGCTAGATTGAGATGTCGAACCAATTCCTGATTTTCTTTGGAAAAGAGATGGTTTAATCCTAAGAAAGACTCTGCTGCTCGAATTCCTTTCTGGGTCAGCCAAACTTCATTCTTCTCATCATCATAGCAATAATCCTCATCTTCATAGAGAGTTTGGACTAAAGTGTTCATCATGTCATAGAAATTTGACTGGACACGCGGAGCGCCAGATATAATCAAAGGAGTTTGTGCACTGTCCAGAAGAATAGAGTCAATCTCATCTATGATAACGTAGTTAAATTCTCTTAGAAATTGATTCTTTTTATTTTCTGCTAAATTTTCGATCAAGTAGTCAAATCCTAAAGCACTATTGGTTGTATATATGATATCTGCCTGGTAGATCCTACGTTTCTCCTTGGTCTCCAAGGGCTTGGATTCATCCGCCCTCACGGCTGTCTCAATCGTCAGTCCTAAAAAACGGTAGACAGGACCCATTTCTTTCGCATCTCGCAAAGCTAGATAGGAATTGGGAGTGACCAACATCGCTCCTTGACCAGACAAGGCATTCAGATAAAGAGGCATAGTCGCTGTCAAAGTTTTACCTTCACCTGTCGCCATTTCAGCAATATTTCCCTCGTGGAGGACAATTGCTCCCATGACTTGGACATCGTAAGGGAACAATCCTAAAATCCTCTTATCCACTTCTCGAACAACAGCATAGGCTTCTGGCAAAAGTTGATCCAAATTTTCCCCGTCAGCTAATCTCTTTTTGAATTCGTCAGTTTTTTTCTGTAGGTCTAAATCTGACAGACTAGACATCTCTTTTTCAAAACTCTTAACTTTGGCTAGAATTTTCTTTAAGCGCTGAATATGAAAAAAGTTTTTAACCATCTGACTCCTCTAAAATTTCTTCAATCTTTAAGCAGTGAAACTCAAAAGACTCAACACCCGCACTAAGGAGCTGTACCTTATAGCTGTAGGCTTCTTTGGGATAAGTAAAAGCCATTTTATCCGAACGCTCAACAATATTGCCGACTTCTTTATTATAACGATCGAAAAAAATGAGTTTTAGAAAAACACTTTCGGAAGGGTAGGAAGTCATATCTCTAGTCAAAGAATAAGGTCTTCCCCTTTTTAGCAAAGGAAGAGAAGGTACCTGTCTATCTCCTTGATAGTTCCAACTGGAGGACCATTCATGAATCGTTTGACCAGAAGCCATTAATTTGTTTTCAAAATAGACCTGGTCAGGAGAATGAAAAATGATGGTTGAGCCATACAAATAGGTGAAATCTTTTCTAGTCTTTGAGATAGACGCGCCTTTCAATTCTCCCCAGTAAATTTCCTTATGTTTTTGAATCTTCATTTCTTTCTTCCAAATTTTTTTTCCAGTATGATGCGATGATAATTCATAAACCAATTGATCACCATAGTAGAATCGTCATTATGTCGCCCTGAAAGCCCGTTGCTCATCAACTGGGTTTCAGTAGGATAGAGATATTGTACTAAATCCTCGTAAGCTGTCGGATCGTAGTCTTCTTCCTTCATGTAAGCCAGACCAAAAATAGTACGTCTGAAATCCGCATTTTTAAATTTTTTCCAATAGCGATTATCTAGCTCTATTACATTTTCTCGACCTTTCCCTCCTGTATGACGATGAAGGATATCAAGAGCCATCGGAAAAACTTCTGGTAGCCGAAGACGGCCACGTTGAGCAATTGTTCCAAGATTAGCAAGTGGCTTACATAATATAATTGCTCTAGGGCTGAAATCTGCCCCGTAATAAGCGGCGCCATAGGTTCCCATGGATATACCGGATAGGATTAATTCTCGTTCAGAAAAACCTAGTAATTCCATATGTTCTTGGATTATGCGTCTAATACCTTCTTCTAATTCATCGCTACCTAGATAAAAGACACCACCATCTAATCGCTGATCAGAAATCAAAAGAAAAGGGCAACCTAAACCTCTCATCATACCAAATCCTTCGAAGCCTTCTGCTCTACGATAGCCAGAAAAATAAACAACCAAAGGTGGCTTAAAATCTCCAGGATAAAAGAAATAATTGATTTCCTGCCGATGGCTATCCTTTAAAATTTCACCTCCCAAAACAAACTTACCAAATTCATAGCGAGTCAAACGTTGGTGGAAGGCACCAATTTTTAAAGTACCAAAGCCTCTGGCTTCTAAAGTGATTCCTAAAAAGGAAGTGAAATCATTATCTAAAACAATGGCTTCCTGCATATCAGTTTCCGAAAAAACTGATTCTCTAACAAGATCAGCAGCCGAACCTTCCTGAATATTATATATTCTTAAGCGAAGTTCGCAACTAAAGTCTTTTTCGTATTCAAGCCAAGTTTCTACAGGATTTTTCTTGCTTGCTACAATGTTATATTTCCAAGACACAATTGGCCTAAAGTCTGACCCAAAATTCCCTTCCAATTCCAAATTTTCATAGCCATTGTGACAAATCCTGCCCTTAAAACCTGGACTAACGACCATATCAAGAGGTGTCATCTTATCTCCATATTGGCCACGAAAAAGTGCCTTAGAAAGTTTTCTCAGTAAATTTGGTCTATCACTTAGATCTATCTGTTGAGCGCAGTATCGTTTTAAGGAAAAAAAGGCGATTGGCTCTTGTATGGCTTGCTGCTTTTTACTGTAAAAAAATAGTATAAGGAATAATACTTGATTCAATCAAAAATAAATCTGAAATCAAGTCTAAATCATCTACAATAATGGCACTGAAATGGTTGATTTTTCTCCATTTCCATAACTTTTTGATAGCCAGCTGAGAGTGAGGAAAGAAATAGTACCAATCCATATTATCCGGGATTACCACTTCCTTGCTCCAATCGATGGAACCAATCTGTAAGATCTTCAGCTTATTTTTTTCATCTATAGCCTCCTTGAGCCACTTCTCCCACCGCTTAATCACTTGATGTCCAGTATTCAGTTTGATCTTTTCGATTGAATAAATCAAGGCCTGATTCCAATTTTTTAGCCCCTGCAAATAATAATCTGCAGCAACTGCAAGTTGAGAGATAGAGTCAAGAATATAGCCATTTTGTAAATGAGTCACATAGTCAGAAGCAACCAGATTGATCTGTGGAATACCAGCTGAGATACCGGCAATTTGTGTATAAAGATTAGGTTGCTGGCTTAAATCAATAATAAGACGAGTATCATCCAACTCTTGAATCAGGCTAAGCTCATCTGTAATGTTCTTAATCCTAAATCGGTATTCCAACTCTTGGTTTTCCGGCAAGGGGTTTTCTGCCTGGTTATTTTTATAAGATTTTTTGATAAAATCTTTTAAATCCAAGTAATCAGAAATAAGTTCTTCCACTTTATTCTCCACCTGTTTAATACCTTCTTGCCATGCATTGTATACACCGATAACCAGTTCCGTGTCTGGATGCTGGGCTACATAAAACAGAACCTTAAAAATAGCATAGTCATTCAAAAGCTCACTAAGATCAATTTGATAAAAAATCTTTGACTCGTGACGTTGTTGACTCTTTCCTAGCTGCAAACGTGTATCAAACGGAGACAAGTAATGAATCTTCTCTGCCTGGAGAGGAAAATGATTCTGAAGAGTCTCTTTGAAATCCATTCGATCTGTCAATACCAAGTCCGAATACTCCAAATCAGCTTTAAGATTCTCTATATTGCTTGCTTGATTACGTTCGTGGAAAAAACTGAGAATACTATGAGAATGTTGAGGTAACAGATCTAGCACTCCTTGATTAGCAAAAGGCTGTGCAGCGACTACAAATCGGCTGTCTTCTTCAACATTATGAGAAATATAATATCCCAACTTCTCAAGAATCAAATCTGGCATGTATTCATACTCCAGCTTATCAAAGTCTCGAGAAAAAACTGGATTGACTACTACATGACTATTTTCAAATTTTAGATATTCTCGTATACGCCAATCTCCATTTGGATTTAAGTAGTCCTGGCATACTTCCTGACCATCTTCATAATAGACGATACTAGAGACAAAGCCTCTATCATCAAAAATATTTAGCTTTTCCAGCTGATCATCCTTGAAAAATTTGATAAAACTGATAAAGCCTTCTACTCCAAACTCTACATGAGCATAAAGCTGTCCTTGCCTGTGTACGATAATCAAAAATGGAGTATAAATAAATTCACAATCATCTTCCCATTCAAGATCTTTGATTTGTAAAACCTGCATATCATTAGATTCTACAGCCTGGATCTCATCAAAAACTGAATAGTATTCCGTCTCAAAGATATCTTGGCGATGTAAAAAAATAACGAGCATGAGGCATATAGGCTTGTAAGAGGAGTTTGACTGGCAGATTCTCACTATGAAAAAAATCCGAATCTGATGAATAGTATCATCAAACTCAAGCCTCTGCATAGATCGGTACCAGGGAATAATATCTCGATGCCAAACCCTCTTTCCACTTCCACTCCATGAAGGAATAAAATAATACATAGTTCCTCCTAGAACAATGAATGATAACGGTCATTAAGTGTTAAAGTATCTACCTCATCCTTAATAGAAAAGACCATGCCAATAAAAATCATAAACATACCAGGAATCATACCAAGCCTCATATAGCGAATATCCAAGAGGATCAGAAGCATTGGAAGACCAGCCACCAAAACTAGGTAAAGCGCTCCGACAAAGGCAAAATAACCTACAATTTTGTGAATATAACGACGGGTTGCTTCACCAGGATACAAATTTTCAATATATTCCCCACTCCTTTGCATCCGCTCTGCAATTTGGTCACTGTTAACATTAATAAAAGCAAAAGCCCAAGCCAGAATAAAAATAGTCAGCAGATAGAGAATAAACCAAGGTATCCCCCCCATCGCTAAGCTTAGAATCCATTCTTTCACCAGCCTATTATTTGGTTGGAAAAACAGAACTAGCATGAGGAAATACTGGGGAATGCTGACCAAAGTCATGGCATACATAATAGGAAGACCCCCAGCAGCATTCACTCGAATATCTAGGTAGGAATATTTTTTAAAACGATTATGGATATTTATCTTATTAATCGGTATTCTGTACTTGGCTCTTTCAACTAGAACAGCAAGATATAGAAAACAAAGACTCAAAAGCCCTACTACAGCTAAAATAAGAGGAGAAATTTTGAGTTCTTGGATCGAAAGCCATATGTCCTGCGGAATATAGGAGATCATACTGACCATGACAATCATAATGGAACCCCCAAGCCCCATTGATAAATTAAGGTCAGTCAGCCAAATAAGAAAATAAGTTCCCGCTATTAAGATCAAGGTATCCAGGAAGACAATCGTTCCTTGTCCAACTCCTGCCACTGTCTTCAAAGGCAAATTAAGAACTAAACCTAAGGATTGAATCAGAGCAATAGCTAGAGTCAACAACATCCTTCTCTTTTCTTGACTCTCCATAGAAAGTTTATTAAGTCCCAATCGTTTCGAAACAGTGAACATTTGCCAGATGAGGATAGACGACATCCAAGGGGCTAGCCCAATCGAAAAGAAAGACATACTCCTTAAGTTTCCACCCATCAAAGCAGCTGCATAATTTAGTGTTACTGAATCTCCATTTAGTTTAGCTATACTCGAGACATCAACAAATGGAAGAGTCAACTTACTTCCCAAAACATAGATAAATACGAAAAGTAAGGTCCAAGAAACTTTTTGAGAATAAGCGGTTTAAAAAATGACTTCACTCTGACTCCTTATGATGATGGCTTGAGAATTTTAGGACAAGACTTCCATCACCGCATCAATTAATACTTTTTTACTGAAATAGCCTTCCTTAAGCAAGAAAGAGAACTTTCTAACCCGCTCGACCATATCCTGATACTCCTCGACAGTCAGATTTTCAACGATCCGACTGGCCTCTTCCAAACTGTCTACGACAAAGCCCAGACCACGCTCGCGAATCAGCTCTGCATTGGACAGGTAAGAAGGGACGATGACCGGAATCCCAGCTGCCAGATAGGTGGCAGACTTATGAGAGATATTGAGACCATAGTATTCCGGCTCGTCTGCTGGATTTTCCTCAACACCCCAGACTAGGCCTAGACCGCCCTTAGACAGCTCCAAGAGCAACTCTGGACGGCTGACCCAGCCACGATAGCTGACATTGGCCTCTGGATTTGACTCTTCCTCAGGCGAAAAAATCTCTAGCGGCATAGCATAAGACCAGTTGCTCAGATGCGGAAAACGCTCCACACTTCCTGCGAAATACAGCTTAGGCGCAAACTGAGGCTGGTGCAGTGGCAAATCATAGGGATGATCCCACATGCGCTGGATCAAAATCTTGTCCACAGTCAGCCCCTCTGCCAGCAGCTTGTCCCGCATCTGCTCAGAAGGAACGATGACCACATCTGACTGATTGTACATATCGATATACTCCTGCATCAGATAGTAGTTTGACGGGAACATAAGTGGCGGCACATCATGGATAAAGGTAATCAGCTTGGCCTGCAAAATCTTGAGCTTGCTGATAAAGGCTTGATCAAACTCCCGACCATTCCAAGTGGGCGACTGATAGATAACCACATCGCCATAGCCCACACTAGCCATGATACCGTCCAGACGCCGACTGAGCTCCGACTGGCTGTCACTGTAAATATCGTAAAAATAAAAACTCAGTTCATTGAAGCCCAGTTGCTTGGCTAGCTTGGTCACATCATTCTGGGCAATCAAGGCCGTACTCTGGCCAGACATACCGTATAGATTGGTAATATTAACTTTCATATTCTTTTTCTAATCTTCATTCCTGAGCCAGATTGGCAACAATCTGACTGTCATAAGCTTGGTCGTCTCTAAACTCAATATCCTGATCGAAATTGTGCTCAGCTGTATGCTTGTGCGATAGCTTGATCTTGTGACTAGCTCCCATCTGGAACCACTCATACTCTGAGTCAATATGCCCAATATCCAGCGCCCGATAACCTTCCTGAACCAGATCATAGACCAAGACCTTAGCCGTCGGACCTAGCATAGTCAAAATCAGACGATTATCGGCATGCTCTCGAACAGCCTGCTTGATGGCCTCCAGCTTGCTGTAGGCATTGCGCGAAGGACAGATAATCCGCTTGATAGATCTAGCCCCGTCAAAGAGGTCATTGCCCACACCAGAGCGAGAAGTCAAGCCCTCTACGATCAAGAGGTCCTTGTCCTGCCATAGCTGCTTGAGCTTTGCAAAGTAGCCTTCAGACGGCGTCTTATCTTCCAAGTCGATATAAGGCCGGGAAATAAAAGTCGACCCATACCAAGGTGCCCGGCAAATTTCTACATAATCTGGCAAGTGATAATACAAGTGAACTTTCCAAAAATTCTGGGCATCAATGGAATAGCGCTCTAGCCCTCTAAATACATCAGACAGACAAATCATCAAACGCTCATTACTTTCCATAGCCATCATCTCTCTCAAACGCGCTGACAGCTCAGGGTCGTACTCCTGATAAGGTATACCACGACCTGCAATCAAATCCATCTCCCCATCTCCAAAACGAACCACTGAAGCACCTTTCTCCAAGAGATAATCCAGCGACTGGTCGATAGAGAGTACAGAAATCTGCCGCTCCTCAGGCTCGGCTAAGCCCAGCTTCTCAATAGCCTGCACCATGACTTCAGGGTTATCAGCTGGAAAGACTTCCTGCCCCTGCTGGCCATGGACTGTACTATCAAAGGCAAAGACTGGCTTGCCAGAAGACTTAAAGCGAGCAATAATATCTCCCACCTCATCGCCGGCATTGATATCCAGCAGCAGCTGAGACTTGGCTTCCAGCGACTCCAAGAGAGCCGGAATGCCCGCAATATCTGAACTGACGCTGACATTAGGATACTGGAGCAGACGCGTGATTGGCTCTGCCACCACTACTGGAGCCGCAATGTAGAAATGACAGGAAGGCAGGGCTTGAATCAAATAGTTGATATGCAACAGATCACAAGAGTAGGTGTAGACTAGGCAGGACAGACTAGAGTCATCTTCCCCCTCCACCATCTTTTGAGTCAGGGCTCCAACTGGCTCCTGTATATCCGACCAATCCAGTCCCTGATAGAACCACCAGACCTCACGATAGATAGACTGGGTGTACTCTTTCCAAGGCTTGCGTTCGGTCAGATAGTGAATTACAGGCGGATAGAGCCCTTTTTCTGGCTCATAGTCCGAAAAGGTCGTGTGCAGCGTAATGCAGTTATAAGCAAAAGGTAGCTCCAGCCAGCGGTTTTCAAAGAGCATATTGAGAATGCTTTGGTCATCCTGACTGACTTTATCATGTAAGTTATCAGTCATCTCAATCAATTGACCTGCAATGTCGTTTTCTCTCCAGTAGTTCACATTAATTAGTAAAACACCTGAATTAAAAATCTGCTCGCCAAAGTATACTTCTCCCCCCAGATCTCTTACCGCTCCAAGCGGATAGGAACCCAAATCAACTGCAAAAATTTCTGATAAATCACGTGTTACTACAATATCGCAATCCAAATAAAGGGCTTGATCTTCCTGTACAAAAGTAGCCGTAAAATATCTCAAGGAAACTGAATAATGGATATTTGTCTTATATTGACTAATATGACTGCCATCCACCCGAGCATTGACAATCTGGCAGTCCAGCTTGGCCAGCTTTTTCTGCATGCTGACAAACCACTCTGTTGGAAAGTCACTGTTGATGACATAAAACTTGATAAAGCGGTTGTGGCAGACGATGGACTTAATGGTGGTTAAAACTTGATTACATTCAGAAAAGCTGGCACAAAGAACAACTGCTCGGTATTCATCATAGTTAGCCATACTTTTATTCTCTAACATATCCACTTAGCCACATACTCCTTATGAAAATAATCATTAACTTAATCTCAATCTAGAAGGTTATTTATAACTCTTTCACAACTGTAAAATCTAGAAATCATAGAGTTTTCTAGCAAAAATAGAATGAGTTTTTAAATCTAGATTTTACTATATTTTTATGTCCATAATTACTTGCGATTTTCTAGATAATTACTTATCCAATTTTTAGTTGAATACATCAAGTACAAATACATCAAGCTATACTAGATATTATATAAAATATTGCTAGAAAAAGCTAGAATATCAAGGATTTTGATAACAAAATCAAAACAGGAAGTTCAAAAACTTCCTGCTTTAATTAATGTTTAATCCTCTGACTCATTTTTCTTCCTTTTCTTAAACGCCAATCCCAAAGCTCCTAACCCTAAAGCCAAAATGGATGCTTTGTTTTCAGATTCACCTGTTCGAGGAAGTTGTCCTTTAGAAATCCTATCATGCATTGATTGACTTGCTGAAGAAGATTGACTCTCAGACAGGCTCTGGCTAAGCGATTGTGAAGCAGACAAACTTTCAGAAAGACTTAGTGAATACAATTCGCTTTCATATATATCATTTAGCTGGCTGTGTAGCACAGATGTACTAATACTCAATGATAGTGACTCACTAACAGACATTGATTCGCTAACACTTACTGATGCATTCGTCGAAGCTGATTCACTCGCAGATACAGACGCACTCGTCGAAGCTGACTCGCTTGCAGAAACAGACGCACTCGTTGAGGCCGATTCACTCGCAGAAACTGAAGCGCTCGTGGACGCTGATTCACTAGCTGATACTGAGGCACTCGTGGAGGCGGACTCACTTGCACTTACTGAAGCGCTCGTCGATGCGGACTCACTCGCGCTGACAGACGCGCTCGTTGAGGCTGATTCGCTCGCACTTACTGAAGCACTTATTGATGCGGATTCGCTAGCACTTACTGACGCACTCATTGACGCAGACTCACTCGCACTTACTGAAGCACTCGTGGAGGCCGATTCGCTGGCACTTACTGACGCACTCATTGACGCAGACTCACTCGCACTTACCGATGCACTGGTGGACGCGGACGTACTTGCTGAAACAGACGCACTCGTGGAAGCCGATTCGCTCGCACTTACTGAGGCACTCGTCGAAGCGGACTCACTTGCTGAAACAGACGCACTCGTGGACTCTGATTCGCTCGCACTTACTGAAGCGCTCGTGGACGCGGATTCGTTCGCACTTACGGATGCACTCGTGGAAGCCGATTCGCTCGCACTTACTGAGGCACTCGTGGAAGCGGACGTACTTGCTGAAACAGACGCACTCGTTGAAGCGGATTCGCTTGCACTTACTGAGGCACTGGTGGACGCGGACTCACTCGCAGATACTGAAGCGCTCGTTGACGCGGACTCGCTTGCAGATACAGACGCACTCGTAGACGCGGACTCACTCGCAGATACAGAGGCACTCGTGGAGGCCGATTCACTGGCAGAAACAGATGCACTGGTTGAGGCCGATTCGCTGGCACTTACAGATGCACTCGTAGACGCGGACTCGCTTGCAGACACAGAGGCACTCGTGGAGGCCGATTCGCTTGCTGATACAGATGCGCTCGTGGACGCGGATTCGCTTGCTGATACAGATGCACTGGTTGAGGCTGACTCACTCGCACTTACCGATGCACTCGTGGAGGCTGATTCGCTCGTGGAGGCTGATTCGCTCGCACTTACAGACGCACTCGTCGAAGCGGACTCACTAGCACTTACAGACGCACTCGTGGAGGCTGATTGACTCGCACTTACCGATGCACTCGTGGAAGCTGATTCGCTCGCACTTACTGAGGCACTGGTTGAGGCGGACTCGCTCGCACTTACCGATGCACTGGTGGACGCGGACGTACTTGCTGAAACAGACGCACTCGTGGAAGCCGATTCGCTGGCACTTACTGAGGCACTGGTTGAGGCGGACTCGCTCGCACTTACCGATGCACTGGTGGACGCGGACGTACTTGCTGAAACAGACGCACTCGTGGAAGCCGATTCGCTCGCACTTACAGACGCACTCGTGGAGGCTGATTCGCTCGCACTTACTGAGGCGCTCGTTGAAGCTGACTCACTCGCAGATACAGATGCACTCGTGGAGGCGGACTCGCTTGCCGATACAGATGCACTGGTTGAAGCGGACTCGCTTGCCGATACAGATGCACTCGTTGAAGCGGACTCACTCGCAGATACAGATGCACTCGTTGAAGCGGACTCGCTTGCAGATACAGATGCACTCGTGGAGGCCGATTCGCTCACACTTACTGAAGCGCTTGTGGACGCGGACTCACTCGCACTTACCGATGCACTGGTGGACGCGGACGTACTTGCTGAAACAGACGCACTCGTTGAAGCCGATTCGCTCGCACTTACTGAGGCACTCGTTGAAGCGGACTCGCTTGCAGATACAGATGCGCTCGTAGACGCGGACTCGCTTGCAGACACAGAGGCGCTCGTAGACGCTGATTCACTCGCAGATACAGATGCACTCGTTGAAGCTGATTCGCTGGCTGATACTGATGCACTGGTTGAGGCTGACACGCTTGCCGATACAGATGCACTCGTGGAGGCGGACTCACTCGCAGATACAGATGCACTCGTTGAAGCGGACTCGCTTGCTGATACAGATGCACTCGTGGAAGCCGATTCGCTCGCACTTACTGAGGCGCTCGTCGATGCTGATTCGCTCGCACTTACTGACGCACTGGTCGATGCGGACTCACTCGCAGATACAGATGCACTCGTCGAAGCGGACGTACTTGCTGATACAGATGCACTCGTTGACGCGGACGTACTTGCTGAAACAGACGCACTCGTGGAGGCCGATTCGCTGGCACTTACTGAGGCACTGGTTGAGGCGGACTCGCTCGCACTTACCGATGCACTGGTGGACGCGGACGTACTTGCTGAAACAGACGCACTCGTGGAAGCCGATTCGCTCGCACTTACAGACGCACTCGTGGAGGCTGATTCGCTCGCACTTACTGAGGCGCTCGTTGAAGCGGACTCACTCGCAGATACAGATGCACTCGTGGAGGCGGACTCGCTTGCCGATACAGATGCACTGGTTGAAGCGGACTCGCTTGCCGATACAGATGCACTCGTTGAAGCGGACTCACTCGCAGATACAGATGCACTCGTTGAAGCGGACTCGCTTGCAGATACAGATGCACTCGTGGAGGCCGATTCGCTCGCACTTACTGAAGCGCTTGTGGACGCGGACTCACTCGCACTTACCGATGCACTGGTGGACGCGGACGTACTTGCTGAAACAGACGCACTCGTTGAAGCCGATTCGCTCGCACTTACTGAGGCACTCGTTGAAGCGGACTCGCTTGCAGATACAGATGCGCTCGTCGACGCGGACTCGCTTGCAGACACAGAGGCGCTCGTAGACGCTGATTCACTCGCAGATACAGATGCACTCGTTGAAGCTGATTCGCTGGCTGATACTGATGCACTGGTTGAGGCTGACACGCTTGCCGATACAGATGCACTCGTTGAAGCGGACTCGCTTGCAGATACAGATGCGCTCGTCGACGCGGACTCGCTTGCTGATACAGATGCACTCGTGGAAGCCGATTCGCTCGCACTTACTGAGGCGCTCGTCGATGCTGATTCGCTCGCACTTACTGACGCACTGGTCGATGCGGACTCACTCGCAGATACAGATGCACTCGTTGACGCGGACTCACTCGCAGATACAGATGCACTCGTCGAAGCGGACTCGCTTGCTGATACAGATGCACTCGTGGAAGCCGATTCGCTCGCACTTACTGAGGCGCTCGTCGATGCTGATTCGCTCGCACTTACTGACGCACTGGTCGATGCGGACTCACTCGCAGATACAGATGCACTCGTCGAAGCGGACGTACTTGCTGAAACAGACGCACTCGTTGAGGCAGATTCGCTCGCACTTACTGACGCGCTCGTGGAGGCGGACTCACTTGCAGATACAGATGCACTCGTGGAGGCAGATTCGCTCGCACTTACTGAAGTGCTTGTGGACGCGGACTCACTGGCACTGACAGACGCACTCGTGGAGGCTGATTCGCTCGCACTTACTGAGGCACTGGTTGAGGCTGACTCACTTGCAGATACAGATGCACTCATGGAGGCCGATTCGCTCGCACTTACTGAAGCGCTTGTGGACGCGGACTCACTGGCACTGACAGACGCACTCGTGGAGGCTGATTCGCTCGCACTTACCGATGCGCTCGTTGAAGCTGACTCGCTTGCCGATACAGATGCACTCGTGGAGGCGGACTCACTTGCAGATACAGACGCACTCGTGGAGGCTGATTCGCTCGCACTTACTGACGCACTCATCGAAGCTGACTCGCTGGCACTTACAGATGCACTCGTGGAGGCAGATTCACTGGCAGATACTGAAGCACTGGTTGAGGCCGATTCGCTTGCAGATACAGATGCACTCGTAGACGCGGACTCGCTTGCACTTACTGAAGCGCTGGTTGAAGCGGACTCGCTTGCAGAAACTGACGCACTCGTGGAGGCTGATTCGCTCGCACTTACTGACGCGCTCGTGGAGGCGGACTCACTCGCACTTACCGATGCACTCGTGGAGGCGGACTCACTTGCAGATACAGATGCACTCGTGGAGGCCGATTCGCTCGCACTTACTGAAGTGCTTGTGGACGCGGACTCACTGGCACTGACAGACGCACTCGTTGAGGCTGATTCGCTCGCACTTACTGAGGCACTGGTTGAGGCTGACTCACTTGCAGATACAGATGCACTCATGGAGGCCGATTCGCTCGCACTTACTGAAGCGCTTGTGGACGCGGACTCACTGGCACTGACAGACGCACTCGTTGAGGCTGATTCGCTCGCACTTACCGATGCGCTCGTTGAAGCTGACTCGCTTGCCGATACAGATGCACTCGTGGAGGCGGACGTACTTACTGAAACTGATGCGCTCGTAGACGCGGATTCGCTGGCTGATACAGATGCACTGGTTGACGCGGACTCGCTTGCCGATACAGATGCACTCGTGGAAGCGGACTCACTCGCAGATACTGAAGCGCTCGTTGAAGCGGACTCACTGGCACTTACCGATGCGCTCGTCGATGCGGACTCGCTTGCCGATACAGATGCGCTCGTAGACGCGGATTCACTCGCAGATACAGACGCACTCGTTGAGGCCGATTCGCTCGCACTTACTGAGGCACTCGTGGAAGCTGATTCGCTCGCATTTACTGAGGCACTCGTGGAAGCGGACGTACTTGCTGAAACAGACGCACTCGCAGATGCGGACTCGCTTGCCGATACTGAGGCACTCGTCGAAGCGGACTCACTGGCAGATACTGAGGCACTCGTAGATGCGGATTTGCTTGCTGATACTGAGGCGCTCGTAGATGCTGATTCGCTGGCACTTACAGATGCACTGGTTGAAGCTGACACACTCGCACTTACAGACGCACTCGTTGACGCGGATTCGCTGGCTGATACAGATGCACTGGTTGACGCGGACTCACTCGCACTTACCGATGCGCTCGTAGATGCTGATTCGCTGGCACTTACAGATGCACTCGTTGAAGCCGATTCGCTAGCACTTACTGAGGCACTGGTTGACGCGGACGTACTTGCTGAAACAGATGCGCTCGTTGAGGCCGATTCGCTGGCACTTACAGACGCACTCGTTGACGCGGACTCACTGGCACTTACTGAGGCACTCGTTGACGCGGATTCACTCGCACTTACCGAGGTACTAGCAGATACTAAGGCACTAGCTGATGCAGAGATGCTTGCACTTACTGAGGCACTGGCTGATTGAGATGCACTTACCGATGAACTCTGCGAAGCAGAATTTGATTTACTAATTTGAAGATCTTTAACTACTCTGTTTGCAGGAATAGTATCTGTAGATCTATCTGGATAAGTAATTGTAACCGTACCATTTTGTGAAACAGTAATCTTAGCAGCTGATGGTAAACTTGGATTTGCGGCCCGAACTGCTGCTGCTACCGCATCTCTTTCACTCGTTGACAAATTAGAAAGATTATTAACATAAGTAACGGAAGGATCAGCAGGATCATACTTTTCATTTTGACTTTTGACAGTAAGGACAAATCTTTCTAATCCATCTCGATTAGGATTCTGAATCATTCTAGTAGTATTGTTTGCTGGGTCTGTTGCAACAATATAACGGGTATAAATACCAACAACAGTATCCAGCGGAACATTACCATATAATTTCGTTCTAAGAGGGTTCTCAACAGTAGCATTACCAGGTTGGCCAAGATTATCTGTTGAATATTTTAACCAATCCGGTGTTAGATAAGGCATATTAGTTTTCTTATCTAATTCGACGTTTCTCACCACAACATTATTGACTTGACCACTGTTATCAGTAATCTCAGCATAATATTCAAAGGATTCGCCCCGGTAGACTACATAGTCTCCTGATTTGACTTGAGGGGCTTCTGTATCATTCTCGACTACAGCACGACGAGTCCGAACACGAGCACTTTGATTCCTTGCACTAACTGACTGGTTCGTATTTAAAGAATTATTACTTTCGGATGAAGTTAAAGATGCATTATTTGATAATTGGGTGCTACTTGTAGAAGGTGAAAGAGATTGAGACGCACTTGAGGACACTGAAAGAGACTCAGAGGCACTTGCAGATTCTGAGCTAGACTGTGATAGACTTGAACTTGATGATAATGATGCTGATGCTGAAACGACTCTGATATAGATAAACTAGTTGAAACAGAAGAGCTAGCCGAAACGCTTTCACTTGCGGACAAAGTATCTGACAAGGATTCCACTGGATTAGCTCCTTCAGATGACAAAGTAGTTGCTGCTTCTTCGCTTAAAACTGCTTCCCCACGAGTTGCTAAAACATCCCTCGTATCAATCACTTTTTCAAGGGCTTGTTCTTCTTCAGCATAAACAGAAGAGCTTGTAACAACCGCTCCACCAAGCACAGCTCCCGTAGCTATAATTCCTTTCAGGTAATTAAGTCCACCCTTTTCTACAGACTGCTCCTCAGCTACCTTCACCTCAACTGATGAAATATCAGCACCCTTCATTAATCTTAAAAGACCAAATTGAGATGTAGCCGCACGAAGCCAGTGTTTTCCAGACTTAATCAGTTTAAAACGCGTAACACGTTCAACTTCGTGGTATTGTCCCTTTTGACGTTTAAAAAACATGTAATCCCCTCTACTTAATTTAATATCCCAAAAACTTAGTATTTAAAAAAGTATCATATCTATAGTATCATATTTTTCAGTGGAAACAACGGTTTTTTTCAAGCATTTTTTTACGAAAAAAATTGATTAATTTTTAAATCCTCAAATACTAAAAAAAGACGAGTTTATAAACCGTCTTTAAATATGCATTTTTTTATTACTGATTCTTTTCTATCCAAAGTATTTAAATTATATTTGATATTTAAAATTATTTTCTAATTGTTTCACTAATTTTCTTAAATATTGGATAAAGGATAGGAACAGCTATAACTGTAGCCAAGCTTGAACCAAAAGTTCCAACTATCTTAACAAGAGCTAAATTTAAGGAAGCACCTAAAGTGAGGTTGCCGAGCATTCCAATCAAAGTATATTTGAATAGATTTAATACTATTTTGGTCAAAGCAGCTGCAAAACCAACAATCACTAACCTTTCCCTACACTTTGGCATTGCTTCATAAACAAAATGAACAACAAGAATAACAACTAATGCTTCCAAGATTGTAATCCAAACTACTGAAGCATAGCCGTTTAATAAATCAAAGACTCCCAGACCAATGGTTGCAACCAAAGCACCTTTTCTTACTCCATAAATAAGGGTAGCTACCACAACCAGAGCATTTCCAAAATGAATAAATTGAGGGCCAACAGGAATTCTGAAAAACTAAATGCTAAGCGTAATTAGAGCCGAAAAGAGACTCAATTCCACTAGTTCACGAGTAGTTAGTTTATTATTTTTCATTAGAAACCTCCAATAATCTTTTAAATTCTATAAATAAATCTCCCAAATGGGGCTGGTAGTATACTCCATAACGAAGATCAAAGTGGCAATCCAGTGTCGTCGCTAGACTTTTCTCTATGAAGTTAATGAAAACCGGAAGACACTTTTGCAGGTCAAGCCCCTGTACAAATGCAGCCGCTACCAAACCAGTCAGCATATCGCCCGTTCCGAAAAATTGTTGCTGAAATCTCTTACCTCTATACAGACTAAAGACGCTTTCTTCTTTATCGAAATAAGCAACACCTATTTGATCGTGACTCAGTGGAAGACCGGTCAATAGAATTTTCTTTGCACCTAACTCGCTCAGACGCTGAGCAAGACTTTTTAAAAATTGCTCTGTCAAATCATTATCTTGATAAGGCAAATCAGCAAGAAAACAAGCTTCTGTTAAATTGGGCAAAATCAAATCTGCTTTTTGACAGAGAGTACGCATGCTAGAAATATAATGATCATCAAAGCCTTTGTATAGCTCACCATTGTCACCCATAATAGGGTCTACAATCAAGGGGATGTTCTCACGCTCCAAAAAATCAATCAGAGACGCTATTTGCTGACTTGATTTAAGATAGCCAGTTACTAATGCAGATAAGCCGATCTCTAAGCTCTGCCATTGCTTTAAAAAAGCCTCCATCCCAATGGTGTAGTCATCAATATATACTTTAGGAAAACCACCAGTGTGAGATGATAGAAGAACTGTGGGAAGAACAGAGACTTCCAACTGACATACTGCAAACAACGGCAGGGCTGCCGTCACAGCAACTTTCCCTAAGCCAGAAATATCACTAGCTAAAATAATTCTCTTTGGCTTTGTCATGATCATTCCATTCGTCCCTCTTCATTTCTACTTTTTTATTGTAAAACACTTTAAAATAAGTTACAATATGGAAAAAAATTAAATCTGTATGGGGACAGTTGTATGCTTAAGACAAAATATCAAGAAATTTCAGATCATCTGATTGAACAAATCAAGAGTGGACAGCTTAAAAAAAGGAGATAAGCTTCCCTCTATTCGGCTTTTTGTCTAAAAAGTTACCATTGTAGCAAGGATACCGTTCAAAAAGGCTCTTCTAGATCTGAGTTATCAGAAGTATATCTATGCCGTCCCAAAAAGTGGTTATTATGTATTGGAGCAAGCTCCAGAAGAAAACAATGATCTAGAGCTTCCCTTAAGAAACGATCGCCATCAAGTCTATGAAGATTTTTCGGATCTGTCTCAATGAGACATTAATTGGACGAGAAAATTACCTTTTTTTAATTACTACTCTCAACAAGAGGGACTAGAAGATTTGAGACAATCTGTCAAAAAAATCTACTTCTAGAATCAGCTATATACCCAACTCTAGACAAGATAGCTTTGACATCTGGTACCCAGCAAGCACTCTATATCCTATCTCAAATAGACTTCCCTAATCATGGCGACACTATTTTTAGTAGAACAACCAACCTATCACAGAATAAATGATTTGCTTAGTGCTCAAAATTTAAAAATATAAGACCATAGAACGAAGCCCAAAAGGAATTGACTTACTGGAGTTGGAAAATATCTTTCGTTCAGGTAACATAAAGTTTTTCTATACCATTCCTCGCTTTCACTATCCCTTAGGACACACTTACAGCCGTCAGGAAAAAGAAGAAATTCTCCGCCTAGCTAAGCTTTACCAGGTCTTTCTTATTGAGGATGATTACCTAGCAGATTTTGACAATAAGTCGGAACTAAGCTTTCATTATCTAGATAATAGCGACTCTGTTATTTATATCAAATCTTTTTCAACTAGTCTTTTCCCTGCACTTCGAATTACAGCTTTGCTATTGCCTGATAGCGTCAAGAAGCAATTTATCGCTTTCAAAAGCATTTTGGACTATGACAGCAATCTCATCATGCAAAAAGCTCTATCTCTTTATATCGATAATCAAATGTTCCAAAAAAATAGACTGGCGCTACTGCGTTTACAGGAGGAAGAAAAAGAAAATGCTCAACATTTACTTGAAAAAGCTGGTTTAGGACTACCTTACCTACTGACACCGGGAGGTATTTTATTGGATCTAAAAACACTAACATCCATTAGCTCTCTTAAACATAGTGGTCTACCGCTTGACTTCTTTGAGTCGGCTTATATCGATCCTTGCCCTTATCGCTATGTCAAAATTCGATACCAAGACCTAGAAACTTCTATAGAGGGACTAAAAAAATGTTTAAAAAAGGCTTAGGAAAATTCATTCCTAAGCTTTTTCTAGCATGCCAGCCTGAAGTTGATACATTTTCTTATAGGTGCCATTTTGAGCTAGGAGCTCTTCGTGGCTACCAGATTCAATAATCTGCCCCTTGTCTAGCACATAGATACAGTCAGCATCCTGAATAGTAGAGAGACGATGGGCGATGGCGATCGTCGTTCTTCCCTGTCGCATTTTTTTCAGCGAAGCTTGGATCAACTCTTCTGTCTCTGAGTCAATATTGGCAGTTGCCTCATCTAAAATCAAAATCTTAGGCTTGGTCGCGACTGTCCTAGCAAAGGCTAAGAGCTGGCGCTGACCACTGGAAAATGCAGCTCCTCGCTCTGTTACTTGTGCATCGTAAGTCAATGGCAGTTGTTTAATAAAGTCATGAGCATCAACAAACTTGGCTGCCTCTTCAATGTCCTGTTGACTAATTCCTTCTTGGTACATCTGGATATTGCTAGCAACAGTCCCATGGTAAAGGAAGGGATCTTGAAGGACCAGCCCAATATGTCGCCTAAGTTCTGCTTGACTATAGTCTTTTATATCATGTCCATCAATCAGAATTTGTCCTCTTTCAAACTCATAAAAGCGCAAAAAGAGGTTGATGATGGAGGATTTACCCGATCCAGTGGATCCAACAAAAGCGATCGTTTCACCTTGCTTGACCTTGAAAGAAATATGTTTCAAAATATCTCTTTTACCGTCATAAGAAAAACTAACATCTCTGAATTCTATATCGCCTTCTTGGATTTTCAAGTCTTTATTTTTCTGGATTGGTTCATAGTCTCTTCTATCAATGACTTCAAAGACACGCTCAGCAGAGATCATAGAGGTCTGGAGAACCGAATAGTTTTGCATGACTTCAATCAAGGGATTAAAGAGTTGGTTAGCATACTGGATAAAAGCATACATAATCCCTGCTGTAATCCCTGCAGTTTGCCAAGTTAGACCAAAATAAGTCAGAATAACGCCATAGGCCAGAATTTTCAAAAGAGACATAGCTGGACGTAAAAGGAGACTATTGACATCCAGATATCGATTGGTGTAGTTTAGGTGCTCCTGATTGATTACTTCAAATTCATCAATCAAGCGCTTTTCCTGACCAAAGGCTTGGACAATCCTCATTCCTTCAATAGTCTCGGAAAGCTTTACGTTCAAGTCGCTCAACTTACTACGGACTTGCTTGAGTAAACCAGTTGACAATTTTTGGTAAAGTAAGATCGAGGCCAGCATGATTGGTAAAAATAAAAGTATTAAAAGAGCCAGGCGCCAATCCAGAGCAAACATAGTTGCGGCAGTTACCACTAAAATGAAGATTGAACTTAAAGCTTGAGAAAATACTACTAAACATATCCGCCACTGCTTGAGTATCATTGGTCAGACGAGAAACGATGGCTCCAGCAGGTGTTTGGTCAAAATAGGCCATTCGTAGCTTTTGAATATTGGCAAAGGCTTCTTGACGTAAGTCGCGTACAATACTGTGGGCTACATTTGCAAATGAATATTGACCTAAGAAAGTCAAAAGCACGCGCAGTATAAATAAGCCATAGTAAATAGCCAAGAGATAAAAACCAGCAGCCACCTGTCCAGAACTAATGAACTGATCGATATAAGTTCTAGCCAAAAGAGGTAAGGCAGTGGTAACCAAAGTGGTTAGAAAAACAAAGGCAAATGCTGAAAGTGTGAGCCATTTATATGCAAGCATATAGCTTAGAAGTCGTTGAAAAGTTGATTGTTTTTTCATATTAGACCTCCTCTAAGCTTTCAGCCAATTGTTGATTTTGATAAGTAGTGGCGTACCAGCCATCCTGTGTTAAAAGTTCTTGATGACTACCACTCTCGATAATCCGTCCCTGATCTAAGACCAAGATTAAGTCTGCATGCACCACAGCTGATAGGCGATGAGCAGTGATCAAAGTAGTCTTACCAGAACGCTCTCGCTTAAGATTGTCCAAAATCAAGTGCTCGGTCTTGGCATCGACGGCTGATAAAGAATCATCCAAGATCAAGATCTCAGGATTAAGAATCAAGGCACGACACATGGCCAAGCGTTGCTTTTGTCCACCAGATAAGGATACACCACGCTCCCCAACCAAAGTATCAAATCCATCGGGCATTTGCATGATGTCTTCATAAATTCCGCAAAGTTTAGTAACAGAGATAACATCCTCATCAGAAAGACTTGGATTACCAAATCGAATATTATCACGAATCGATGTAGCAAACAAGATTTGATCTTGAGGCACATAACCAATCAAGCTTCGCAAAGCTGAGAGACCATAATCTCTTAAGTCGTGTCCAGCCAGGTAAATACCTCCCTCTTGTATATCTTGTTCTCGAAGCAAAAGACGAAGCAAGGTCGTTTTTCCAGAGCCTGTAACGCCAACAATTCCTAAGGTCTGACCCTGATCAATTGAAAAATGAATATCCCTGAGAGTTGGTCGATCATCATATGCAAATTTTTGAATAGAATAATCCAGACGACCATTTTTAATGTCCTTAATAGGTGAAACTACTTCTGTCACATCACTTTCTTTGGCTAGTAGACTTTCAATTCGCTCGTAAGACACAGCTCCTCGCTGACTAATATTGAAGAGATAGCCCATAGCTTGAAGGGGCCAGACCAACATATCCAGATAGGTGATAAAGGTGACCAACTCTCCCACTGTCAACTGACCTTGACTGATGAAAAGTCCACCAAAAATCAAGGTTAAAAGATAGGACAGGCCGACAAAAATCAAAACCATAGGATCAAAAAGAGCATTGTACTTTGCTGCAAGGATATTTTTCTCAAAAACATCTTGGTTTATCCTAGCAAAGGCAGCTGTCTCTGCATCTTGATAACCAAAAGACTTGGTCACTTTGATACCTGAGACACCTTCTTGGACCTTATTGTTCAAATCAGAAAGGCCTCTTGTGCTGCCTTAAAACTTTCATGATTTTTTCGACCGATCAGACTGGTCCCCCAAGCCATAAAAGGCAAGGGTAAAATGGCAATCAGAGTCAGCCTCCAGTCCAAGACAAAAAACATAGTAAGAACAGTTACTAGAGCTGTGATTGAAGCATCTACAGCTGACATGACTCCTCCACCAGCAACTCCAACAACTGCATTGATATCATTAGTAGCGTGAGCCATCAAATCACCGGTCCGGTAAGTCTGATAAAAGGAAGGAGACATACGAGTAAAGTGCTCAAAGAGACGGTAGCGTAAGATTCTACCCAGACGATTGGCTGTCCCCAAAATATACTTACGCCAGACAAAGCGCAAAGCATACATGGCCAAGGCAGACAAAACCAAGATAAAAAGTTGATAGGCTAATTCCAGATTCGTCAAATCTTTACTGGCAATCTGGTCAATCACCTCTCCTATCACTCGAGGAGGGAGCAAGTTTAAAAGACTGACCAAAGATAAGGCTAAAATACCAGTGATATAGGGCCACTTTTCTAATTTAAAAAACCAAGATAATTTCTTTAATAACTTCATACTTGTGCTTTTTCTAACCTCCAAATACTATTCATTATACACTCATTTTTGTATTATTGATAGCGAAAGAGGCTGGAAAACTCAGCCTCTTATTTTTTCTTTGTTAAAAGAAAGCTCTCTTCTAAAAGAGAAAATAATTCTTGATCCGTTAAAGTATCGTCTAGCGGGAGACTCAGCCAATACTTTTTATTCATGTGAAAGGCTGGGTAAATTCCTTTTTCTTGGATTCGTTCTGAGACCTGATTGTTCTTGACATTAAGAACCTCAATTGCTCCGCTTCGTCCTGAATCAAACTTAGACCAGTCAGTCGTCAAAAAAGCTCCATACCACTTCTTTGTGCCTTCATGGCGAAATACAGCTGCCTGGGTAGAACTTTTTCTTGAAGACTTAGCCCAAAGGTATTCCAAACTTCCCTGATAACGCTCAGAAACGTGAGCTACCAAGCGCTGACTTTGTTCATAAAGGAAGCCAATTTCATCGAAACAATGGCGACGAATATCTAAGAGGAGATCCAAACAAGTTTGACGCACCTGACCAACAAACTCACCTGTCATAGATTCCATATGAACCTGCCTATACTCATCCCCTGTCTCACAATCAAACAGCTGAAAACTGACGCTACTATCTTCAACTTGAATCACCATCTGAAAATCTCCAGACATGACTTTCTTGATATCTGATAGACGTTTTCATTTTCTATAAAACCATAATGGACTAGCTTATCAGAGTTAGCCTTATATTTCTCGAATAGCTCAAACATACTCATAAAAAGGAAAGGGAGCCACGGCTCCTCTCCTTATCCTCCTAAAATACTACTTTGGTTCCATGTAGCTGATCCACACCCAACTCAGCAAGGATTTCATCGCGATTTTGAGTCGTAATGCCACCGCCTGGCAGGATTTGGATTCGCTTGTCAGCATAGGCAACTAGCTCATTTAACCAAGCAAAGTGTTCTTGAATCGTTTCTGAAGCTGGACCACCATGAGTCAAAATGCGCTTAACACCGTGCTCAGCCAACCAATCCAAGGCCTCAAACTGTTTGTCTCTTGGAATAGAATCAAAAGCCATGTGAAAAACAACTTCTAAATCTTTAGACACAGCCAGCAAAGACTCAAGATTTTCTTTATCTAGTTCATTCTCCCTTGTCAGCAGGCCATATACGACTCCCTGACTTCCAGCTTCACGCGCCTTTTTAATATCTTCGAGCATGATTTCTACTTCAAGGTCAGTATATACAAAATCACCACCTCTAGGACGAATCATGGTCATAATGGTAGTCTCATAAGACTTAGCCAAGTCCACTGCAGCACGAATGACTCCATAACTTGGCGTGGTTCCTCCGACACTTAAATTGTCACAGAGTTCAACACGACGAGCTCCTGCTTGCATTGCTTTTTCAAGCAAGGTTACATTTTCAGCACAAAATTCGTATAGCATCTGCTACTCCTTTGATTTATTATGATATTATTCTAATTCTTTCTTGTTTATTATATCACAACTAGTGAAAAAAAGACGAATTAGCTGTCCATCCCATTCATACTTTCAAAGGAATTTTTACACCAGTCAAGCCATTCTGTTTGGTAGGCTTCCTCAGATAAGATACGGTCCTTCAAGTCAGCTATTGACAAGATCTTCTTTCCTTACAGAGTCTAATACAATTGGAATAAAATTTTAAATTTATGTCGTCTCTGTCAAAATATATCGGTATTTCTGACCATCCTCTAAGATATGCAGTGAAAGCTCTGCTATGACCATCTGTCAGGAACCATTTCCCCTCCAATCTTTTTACTGGCAAAGGTTTTAATTCTTCTTGGTCAAACCATGTCGCAATTTCTTCTAGCTTTTTTTCTGAAAGGAAAAATTGGCTAGGCTGAATTTCAGAAAAAGGTAAAACTAAATCTAAAACATAACGATGTCCCAGATCCGTTTCTTCATAAGGATAAAAACCGAATGAAGTAAATAGTTTTTTAGAAGAGAGATTGAAATCATAAATGTCCTGAACCCGTAACTGACGATAAGACAGAGATCGAGCCCTCTCAATCAATGCTGCGATAACCTCTCGTCCAATACCAATAGATCGATAAGCCTCCACTCCAATAACAATAGGTAAGTCATTCTCTGAAAATGTCACATCACCAATTGGCAACCAGGAACCATCCTGCTTAACTTCAATGAAATATAGTTCTCCTCGCTGACTAAGGACCTCATACATCTTCTTGATCTTTTCTAGTGAATAGCTTTCTTTTTTGCCGTCAACGAAATAGACAAGCTCTGGATCCTGATACCAAGAAAAGGCCACTTGATAGTGGCCATCATAAGCTCGCAAACGCAAGTTGCTATTAATCTGAATAAATCAGGTTGAGCTGAATTTACTATAGGCATAATCTCTACTCCTATTGACCCAGCAAACCTGACACATTCATTGTCAGCTTAACCTTAGCAGTATCATCCTGTATGTTAAGTCCTGTAATTTTAAACTGAGACTCTGGTAGAGAAACCAAAATTGTTTCTTGTTCCATGGCTAGATTGCTGGACTGGTCTTTCAATCTATTTTGTAAAATCGAAGCTACAATAGCTTTTGGTACTGGTAGATTTCCTAGACGAGAGCTAGCAAGATCAAATCGTAGGGTACGATTTTCGTAGGCCGCGTAGAATCGCAAATCAAGTTTGCTGTCAATCCCAAGGATTTTTATAGGGAGTTGCAATCTTAATTTATCCCCTTCAATGCTGTACGCACTCTCCAATAATTCTTGACTCTGATTATCAGTCAAAAATGGTTTCAGTAACTGATTCAATTGTTTGCTGTTAATCGTAATCTCTGTACTTAGACCATTTGTTCCTACGGTTGCATTCTGAAGTCCAGATTCAACCATACTAGACAAACTAATTGTGCTTTCTACATTCTTTAGCTGATCAGAGGATTGAATTGAGGAAGGTACCAAAATCAGGATCAGGCCAAATAATAAGACAAGAAGACCAACTACAGTACGTTTGATTATTTTTTTCATTTTTATTCCTTTTTGTAACAAGTCAGAAGTCTGATTCTACCTGCTCTAAAATCATAATAGATATATTTTACACTAATTTCCTATTACTTTTGTGACAAAAAGATGACATTCCTATGCGGTAACATGACAAAGCCGAGTTTTCCCTTGATAAAAAAGAAAACTAGAGCCGTTTCTAGTTTTCTTGGTTATAAATCATCTGCAATCTTATTAATTTTCCGAAGGCGGTGATTCACGCCACTTTTGCTCAGAGGTTTACTAAGGCTATCAGCCAACTGCTGGATAGAGTAATCAGGATGATTAACTCTCAGATGTGCTACCTCTTGTAAATCAATTGGCAGACTCTCCAAACCACTCGTCTCCATAATCTTGACAATATTATTGATAGTCTTCATACTGGCTGTCACAGTTCGAGCTATATTGGCAGTCTCTGCATTATTAGCCCTATTGAGGTCATTTCTAGTCTCCCGAAGGATTTTCACAGCTTCAAACTCAGCCATGGCCTCCATTGCTCCAACAACAATCAGAAAATCCATGATATCTTCTGCTCGTTGCAAATAAGTAACAGCACCTTTTTTTCGTTCGATGGTTTTGGCATCTAGTAAGAAACGCTGCATCAAACTAGCAAGTCCTTGGGCATGGTCCAAATAGACAGAAACGATTTCTAGTTGGTATTTACCGGATTCTGGGTCTCGCATACTACCGTTTGATAAGAAAGCCCCCCTAAGATAAGCTCTACTTGCTTCATCATCAGATAGAATAAGAGGATCAATCCCCTCTTGGATTCCAAAGAAAGCATCCGCCAGGTGCAGGTCTGACAAGATATCTTCAACTTTTTCATCTAGAAAAACCGTATAGACACGATTTTTTCGTAAATTAGTTTTCTGGTGATGACGTATGTCAGATTTCACCTGGTAAAAGCTCAAGAGCAACTCATAAATATGACGAGCAATTTTTGCATTCTCAGTAGTAATGGATAGAGTTAATCCTTGACTTGCAATTCCTAAACTACCAGACATCTTCATGATAGCAGCCAATTCACTCTTACTCTTGGTATCTAGTCCCAATAGTTCTTCTTTTACCTTTACCGTAAAGCTCATTTTCGCACCTGAATGTTCTTCATCAATTCTTCCACAACTAAATTACCATCGTGGAAGGCTCCACCATTTTCCAAACGTAAAAAATTAGAAGAAATAACACGGGGAACCTGTTCTTGAAGTCCCTTAAAGTCATGCTCAACTTGCACCAAATACTCATCAAATTTATTACAATTCATATAATCTTTTGGAACATTTTCAATATTCACCAGCACTGTATCAATAAATTTTTGTCCCAAATGACGATGCAAAACTTCCACATGATTGGCATCCGTGAAGTGTTCAGTTTCCCCTCTTTGGGTCATAATATTACAGACATAAGCCACCTGAGCCTTGGTTTCAAGTAGAGCTTGGCCAATCTCTTCAATCACCAAATTTGGCAAAATAGAGGTAAAAAGAGATCCAGGACCAAGTACGACCATATCGCTGTCCAAAATGGTCTGAACAACCTTACGACTGGCTTGGGGCTTTTCATCATCATAAGTATTAGTCACATAGACATGGTCGATCATGCCTTTATAATCGGCAATCCGACTCTCACCTGCCACTTCAACACCATCAGTAAAAACAGCATGAAGGGTTAATGGACTATCGCTGGATGGATAGATTTTTCCCGTCGTATGGAAAAACTTAGTCAGAATTTGCATGGCATTATAGGTTGAGCCCTGCATTTCAGAAATACCAGCAATAATTAAATTTCCTAAAGGATGCCCCGCTAAAGGTCCATCTTGGTCAGCAAAGCGATACTGAAAGACTCGCTCATAAAACTTTGGCATATCAGACAAAGCAACAAGTACATTTCGTAAATCGCCTGGAGGAGTCAGCTGGGTATTTTTTCTTAACTCACCTGAACTCCCCCCATCATCAGCAACCGTTACGATAGCAGAAATATCTACATCCCTTTTTCGTAAACTATCAAGGATAACGGAAATCCCGGTTCCACCACCAATAACAGCTATTTTGGGCTTTCTCATGAGCGATTTACCGTTTCCTTTCTACGGTCTTTGTCACGATGACTACAGTTGACAGGCCAATTTTTAGCTAAATCGTCTGCCAAACGTTGAGCAAAAGCAACACTTCTATGCTGCCCCCCCGTACAACCAACTGCAATTGTCAAGACTGACTTCCCTTCTTTCTTGTAACCAGGTAAAATCGGTTCAATTAAATTCAGAAGATGTTGATAAAATTCGGATGACTCCTCGTGGTTCATGACATAGTCAAAGACTGGTTTATCCAATCCTGTTTGATTACGTAGTTCTGGCTGATAGTATGGGTTTGGTAAAAACGAACATCAAAAACCAGATCCGCATCCAAAGGAAGGCCATACTTAAATCCAAAACTCATGACCTCAACACGAAAGGATTGTAGTTGAGACTGGTCAGAAAACTGTTCTGAAATAGTCTTTCGCAATTCACGAGGAGTTAAATCTGTCGTATCAACAACATTTTGACTGAGATTCTTAAGAGGAGCCAACAATTCCCGCTCCAACTTAATTCCGTCTAAAATCCGACCGTCTGCTGCCAATGGATGGCTTCGTCGTGTCTCCTTGTAACGAGCTACTAATTCTTTATCAGCCGCATCTAGAAAGAGAATTTTAAAATCAATTTCTAAATTGTTTTCCACCTGATCTAAAACGTTCTGAATTTCAGCAAAAAATGAACGGCTACGCATATCCACGACAAGAGCTAGTTTGTCAATATCATTAGTTGTTTCTAATAATTGCAGGAACTTGGGTACAAGTGTTGGCGGGATATTATCAATGGTAAAGTAGCCCAAATCTTCGAATGACTGAATGGCTACTGTCTTTCCTGCACCGCTCATTCCCGTAACAATGACTAGTTTCATCTCTTTCTCTGGCATATTCTCTCCCCCTCCAGCTAGAGCTTTAATCTAGCTCAGCAATGACTTCAATTTCAATTTTAACATCACGAGGTAAGCGCGCTACTTCTACAGCAGATCGAGCAGGATAGGCGCTTGAAAAGGCTGTTTGATAAACAGCGTTAAAAGCCGCGAAATCATTGATATCACTCAGAAAACAAGTTGCTTTCACGACATGATCAAAATCAGTTCCAGCTTCTGTTAGAATAGCCTTGATATTTGAAAGAACTTGCTCAGTCTGTTCCTCAATCGTGCTACCGACAATCTCACCAGTTTCTGGTGACAAAGGGATCTGGCCACTTGCAAACAAAAGATTGCCAGCTACTCGTCCTTGAACATAGGGACCAATAGCTTTAGGTGCTTTATTTGTATTAATTATCTTAGACATTTTCATTCCTCCTTATTTCCCTATTATTATATCATAAAGAGACTCTCCTAGCTCAATCCTTCTATGCTCGCAATTAAAAATCAAGGAAATTTTCTAATCCTTTAAAAATCACTTGGGTATGTGTTCTGTAATTTATGACGTCAAGTCGACTTAACCAAATTTCGAAACAAAAAACTGAGATAAAGTGATCTCAGTTTATGTTTAATGCTATTTACTTGTTATCTTCTACGCAGGTATTGAGTTAATCTAAAGATTAAAAAGACTGATAAAATCAAGCTTACTAACCAGATCGTTCTCAGATACCAGAATTGGATGAGATAGGTAGACACAATGGCTCCCGTCACAAAACTAGCTAAGAGAGCTACAAAAAACAAGCCTTCTTCTAAGTAAGGTATTTTCTTTGTTCGAACGTAAGTCCCAAAAGCAACCATGGTCTTCTTAAGATTACCTGTCATAAAGGAATTATTATAGGCAATGCCATCTACTTCCCCAAAAGCCGTCGCTACCAAACCCATACAAAAACCAAGAGGAGGCACAATGTAGATATTGGCGAAGTTGGCTGGCAAAAAACCAATTACAGAAGCTACTAAGATCAGTGGGACAATGCTAGAAAGCCGCCACCATGATTTCTCGAAAAGATTTTGAAAAACCGTCATTAGAAAGATCCCTAGCATAAAAGCTAACATCGTAGCCAGTTTTACTTCAATTTCTCTTGCCTCATGATTAATCAATTCAACTGAAAGGAAAACAACATTTCCTGTTTGCCCAGCTACCAAGGTCCCTCCCCTTTCAATGAAGGTATAGGCATCCACAAACCCCGCGCAAAATGTTAACAAACAGGCGAAAAATTTAGATCGGGAATGAAATTCTCTTTTCACAATATTTCTCATTTTATTTAAAAAGTCTAGCTCCTTACTAGACTTCCTCCTCATTAATTTCTAGCTTCTTTTAAGATTTTTTCAATCTTAGTTGTGATCAAATCAATGGCAACTTTGTTTGAAGCTCCCTCAGGAATGATAACATCAGCATAACGCTTAGTCGGCTCAATAAACTGATGATACATGGGTTTCACAACACCCAAATATTGTTCAATAACGCTATCCAGACTACGACCACGTTCTTCCATATCTCGCTTGATCCGGCGAATGATTCGAACATCATCATCTGTGTCAACAAAAATTTTGATATCCATCAAGTCTCGCAAACGCTGATCTTCAAGTACCAAGATCCCTTCTACAATAAATACATCTTTGGGTTCCTGGCGATAGGTTTTACTACTACGTGTATGCTCCGTATAATCGTAGGTTGGGATATCTACTGGACGGCCAGCCAAAAGCTCCTTGATTTGTTCAATCATTAGATCTGTATCGAAAGCAAAAGGATGGTCATAGTTGGTCTTAATCCTTTCCTCAAAAGTCAGATGAGACTGGTCTTTATAGTAAGAATCATGCTCAATCATAGCAATCTTTTCATTTGGGAAATTAGATAAAATTGCTCTGGAGACACTGGTTTTACCACCACCTGATCCACCGGTCACTCCAATAATAATAGGTCTGTTTTGCATTTCTTGCTCCAATATTTTTAATCCTATCTATTTTACACCAAATCATGGTATAATGAAAGGGCTAATCAGTAAAAAATAGAGAGATTTTTAAAGGAGGGAAGCATGTTAAAATTAGGTATTATTGGTACAGGACAGATTTCCCATGAGTTTATCAAGGCTGCTAAACTCAGTGGCCATTATGAGTTACAGGCTGTATATTCGCGGAGCTTAACTTCTGCTCAAGCCTTTGCCCAAGATTACCAAAATGTAGAGCTTTTTTGTGATTTGACTGATTTTTTAAATAGTGCGCTTGACGTAGTCTATATCGCCAGTCCAAATTCCTTACACTTTGAGCAGGCTAAACAAGTTATTTTAGCAGGCAAACACGCGATTATTGAAAAACCAGCTGTGTCGCTGCCTGAAGAATGGCAAGAACTGGTGGCTCTTTCTAAGCAAGAAGAGGTTTATATTTGAAGCCGCCCGCAACTATCATGAAAAGGCCTTCGCTACTATTCAAGACTTCCTCAAGGACAAGACTATCTGGGGAGCTCACTTCACCTATGCCAAATATTCTTCTAAGATGCAGGCACTACTTTCAGGTAAGGAGCCTAATGTCTTTTCTGCTAAGTTTTCTGGTGGAGCTTTAATGGACCTAGGTGTCTATCCCGTCTACACTGCTATTAGGCTCTTTGGTTCTCCTCAATCTGCCCGATACAGTGCTTATCAATTGCCTAATTCAGTTGACTTAAATGGAGTGGGATCTTTGATTTATCCTGATTTTCAAGTCGGGATTCAGGCAGGAAAAAATATCAATAGCAATCTACCTGCTGAAATATATACTGATCAAGGAACCCTCACTTTAGACGGGATTGAATTTATCAGCTCTGCTATTTTCCATGGACTAGATGGACAAGAAACCATTCTTCCCATCCAGCAAGCTTCTCATACCATGCAGGAGGAAGCTCAAGCTTTTGCGACAGTATTACTGGGGAAAGAAAGAACCGCTTATGAGGAATGGCTGAAAGCAGCATCTGCCGTTCACCAAACATTGTGGACCATGCGCAAGGATGCTGGCATTAGATTTGAGGTTGATTATGATTAAAACACATTTTCCTAACTCTTGGCAAGACAAGTTAGAAAACCTAGGATTTTCAGAACTTACAAGTATACAGGAAGAGTTATTTGAGCCGATTTCATCAGGAAAATCTGTTTTAGGGATCAGTCCAACGGGAACTGGCAAAACTTTAGCCTATCTTTTTCCCTGTCTACTTAAGCTAACACCAAAAAAAGCTCAACAGCTCTTGATTTTAGCTCCTAATACTGAACTGGCTGGACAAATCTTTGAAGTTTGCAAAAGCTGGGCAGACTCACTCGGTTTGAATTCTCAGCTATTTATTTCCGGATCCAGTCAAAAACGCCAGATTGAACGTCTAAAAAAAGGACCAGAGATTATCATTGGTACTCTCGGTCGAATTTTTGAGTTGGTCAAGCTAAAAAAAATTAAGATGATGAATATTGATACAATCGTCTTAGATGAATTTGACCAGCTGCTCAGCGATTCTCAGTATCATTTTGTTGATAAAATCGTTCGCTATGCACCTCGTGACCACCAGTTGATCTACATGAGTGCTACCGCCAAGTTTGACCATAATAAAATTGCTAAAAATACCCTAGAAATCAGCATTGACGACCTCGTTTTAGACAACATTCAGCATTTTTACATGCAAGTCGAAAAACGTGATAAAGTGGAGTTGCTTCGCAAATTATCCAATGTTGAAGATTTCCGTGGGTTGGTTTTCTTCAACGCTCTGTCAGACCTGGGCAGTGCTGAAGAAAAACTCCAGTATCGTGAAGCCAATGCTGTTTCACTTGCCAGCGATGTCAATGTTAAGTTCAGAAAGGTGATTCTTGATAAGTTTAAAGACCATCAGATTACTCTCTTGCTGGCCACTGACCTAGTTGCCCGAGGCATCGATATTGACTCTCTGGAATGCGTAGTAAACTATGAGCTTCCTCGCGACATCGAAACCTATACCCACCGATCTGGTCGGACAGGACGTATGGGAAAGGAAGGTTCTGTTATCACCCTCATCAGCCATCCAGAAGAGCTGAAGACATTGAAAAAATACGCTTCTGTTCGCGAAATTGTACTAAAAAATCAAGAACTTTATGTAACGAGTTAAGCTAAAAAAAGCTTTGGAAATCTAATGTTTCCAAAGCTTTTTGCTTTTACTCATTACCAACAATGATTTCAAAAATCTAATCCCAAGAACTGTCTTAGTCTCTACCATAATAGATACGATGTGGCTCTAACTGACCCCCTAGCAACTCATCGACTGTCACCAGAGTGTAGCCATTATTTTGCAGATATTGGATGACACTCGGAAGGGCATCAATACTGGTCTGATGTATATCATGCATGAGGATGATAGAGCCTGGTTGGGTCTTGGAAACCTCCTGCATAATGGCTTTAGTATTCCGTGTCTTCCAATCTAGACTATCCACATTCCACATGATGAAGGATTGGTCAATCGCATTTTGAATCGTAGAATTAATAGCTCCATAAGGTGGTCGCGTAATCGTTGGCTTAATCCCTACAACGTTATATATAGCCGTCTGAGTATCAAAAATTTCTTTCTTGACTGTTTCCATAGGAAGTTTGGTTAAAACTGGATGATCCCATGTATGTATTCCAATTTGATGACCTTCATTTTTTACTCTCTTGACAATGTCTGGATTGCTTACTACATTTTGACCTAGCATAAAGAAAGTAGCCTTAACACCGTATTTCTTTAGGATATCCAACGCTTGTGGTGTTGTTTAGCATCCGGTCCATCATCAAAAGTCAGAGCAACCATTTTCTCATGTCTTTTAGATTCATAGTTCTGATATGCTTCCAAGTCCGCTCCTTTTAGATAAGAAGGGTTGATTTGATTATAAAGGCTGGATAAAGGGACATCTAAACTAGTCAAGCCTTGAATTTCTTTAGGTAAGCTAATAGAAAAATGACTATTCTCATACCGGAAATTCCACTGGCTTAAGTCGCTTGCTGACATACTGTTAAGAACTTCTGTCTGAGCCGCTTCATCTATCTGTCTAAAAGTAAGTTGGCTAGAGATTTCACTTAAGATGACTTCTTTTGCAACTTCTGCATCCTGAAAAACCTTGTCTAAGGTGAAACGATTACCATCTGAACCGAGATAGCTCCATGCAATTTGACGGGTTTCCGCAGGATTAATTTTCCTGTTTTTTGCTTGATAATCTTTTCGATGGACCAAAACTTCTTTTACATCAGTTAGACTGGTATCTTTTTCTTCTGAATAATAGAAGGTCAATTGATCAATCTTCCTATCTTTTTTCTGGCCATTCTTGATGGTTTTACTATCAGCATCCATCATTTCTTTGACGATTGAATTGACTTGACCATCACGCAATGGATAGAAGCTTTCAATATAGTGACTACCCTCTTGTCTACTCTTCTTCTCAGTATTTGAAGCGTAATTTTTCTCTTCCTTGGAAATTAAGGCTTCAATCTTCTCCTGGTACTCCTTATCTTGAAAATATGAGTAAATTCTCTTGACTCCAAAAAAGAGGGCAAGAACCACTGTAAAACTAAGCAAGCTAAAGAAAAGAAGTTTCTTTATATTAATTCTTTTTTTATTATGTTTTCTCATACACCTATCCTATCTCTGTATCTCATTCCTAGTGTGTCTTATTTATTATAACCCATCAAGCTGCAAATTTATATTAAATTTTTTTAAAAAATAAATATTAGAAGAACAGCAGGTTATTTAACCTGCTGTTTTTTATTAGATCTCCTAGATATCCTTTCCAAAACTTACTTCAAAAATTTTCTTATTTCCTTAACAAGCTCATCAGGAATATAACTATGAATATAGTGCGGAACATCAAAACTCTTTAGCTGAACATTTTTATGATCTTTAGCAAAGTCTTTCGACATATCTTGCCAGTCCTTTCTAGCAAAACCTGTCCCTTGACCATTGGATACAAATAGTAAATAAGGAATGGCAGGGAATTTGTCTTGCTTTACAAGTTTTGCATTACTTTTAACTTCTTCTGCTTCCTTCATTATGGCATTAGACAAGGGACGTCGATAGAATAAGCTTTATAAATTGACTTTTCCTTTGGATTTAAAGAACCATTAGACAGGGAACGGATCTCTTTATCCGGAGAATAAAGCCAGCGACTTAGACCCAAGTTAGCAGCAAATTGCAAAGTCTTATATAGAAGCCGATTGGGTCTATACTTATCGTATGCTTGAGGAAGGGACATATCTAACCCAATAATCGCTTCAACTTCCTTAGGGTAAGAAGCAGACCAATGCATAGCTTCAAGTCCCGACATAGAATGTGGAAGGAGAACATATGGCCCTTTGACATCAGCCTTCTGTAAAGCTTTCCTTGTTTGACTTAGAATAGTATCCAAATCACGATGTTTAGACCAGTCATCGCTAAAGCCATATCCAAACTTCTCTACCACAACTACTCGATAGTCCTTTATAAGTTTGGAATACAGGGATTTGAAATCAAGAATAGGTGAACTAGTTCCACTACCCGAGAGAAAGACCAGGGTTTTCGGTCCATTTCCAGCCACATAGACATTCATTTGCTTTCCGTCTACCTCTACTCGCTGACCGATACTAGAGGTGAGGAACTTTTTCTCTTTGTTCAGACTATATTGATGGTATAAAAACACAAGAACTAGAATGAATAGAAGTAAGCTTGAAAAATATTTTAGAAACTTTAGCATAGGACTCCGCTTTTGCCTATCTTACTAACTCGCTTTTCAAATAAGCATCAACCATGCGCTCTGTCGCGACGACTGAATCAATATGCGTCCGCTCATAAGAGTGACTAGATTCAATACCAGCGCCTAAAAGAGCATGCTTAACTTCTGCTCCTGCACTCATAGCTGCAGAGGCGTCTGATCCGTAAAATGGATAGATGTCCAGTTTGTAAGGAATGTCTTGCTCCTTAGCCAAATTTACCAAATGTTGGCGGAAGCCATAGTGATAATGCCCTGAAGCATCCTTGACACAGATGGAAACAGTATACTCATCTGTCTGCTGGTCGTCACCCATAGCGCCCATATCAACAGCCAGATACTCTACCGCTTGCTCAGGAAGGCTGGAATTAGCCCCGTGACCAACTTCCTCAAAGACACTGAAAGCAAAATGAGTCGTCACTGGTAACTGAATATTTTCCTCTTTGTAGACACGCAAAAGATTGAGCAAAATAGCTGCGCTGACCTTGTCATCCAGAAAGCGAGACTTGATAAAGCCTGACTCGGTAACTGTGGTACGAGGATCGAAGGAAATAAAATCGCCGACTTCGATTCCTAAATCCCGCGTTTCTTTTTCACTCGTCACCTTTTCATCCAAACGGACTTCCATATTGTCCTGGGTACGCTCAACCGTCCCAGCATCCTTGTAGACATGACAAGAAGTCTGGTGAACCAAAATAGTCCCACTGATAGTCTTACCGCTACTTGCCACATGAACTAGACAGTTTTCTCCTTCAATCATATTCCAAGGGAAACCGCCAATCCGATCCAGTTTAAGACGACCGTCTGACTTGACTGCACGCACAATAGCCCCCAGTGTATCCACATGGGCAGTCACTACCCGATGCTGGGCATCATTTTCACCCTTAACCACAACATGGACGCCACCTTTATTAGTCCGGATAGGCTCATAGCCCAATCCTTCCAAAGTTTTTACCAGATAATCAGCCACCTCGGCTGTGAAGCCTGTTGGGGAAGGAATCGCCGTTAATTCTTGTAAATATTGAACAGTTTGATTCATTTTAATCTCCTCATATTTTTTTATCATTATAGCACAAAAATAGCTTTTACAGATGGGTTTATCAATGTAAAAGCTAGATTATTTATATTATTCAGCTAGCATGACTTCTTTTAAGGTCAAGCCTTCAATAGTTTTGACATAGTAGGCAAGTAAAAGTTCATATAAGATCACAAAGGCTAAGAAGGCGATTAAGCAAAGCTGAACATCAAATGCGTAGTCGGGGACCCCCTTAGCATCTTTCACAATAACTTTAAGGAGTAACTTCATAAGACCATACTGATATACCGTCCCTAAGACAAAACCAAGGTAAGCAACCACTCTATAACGAGCAAAAATAACGAGACTACATTCTTTTTTGCTATAGCCAAAGGCTTTCATGAGAGCCAGACTGGCTTTGTTTTCTTGGACGACAGTACCTAGACAAAGCAGCAAAATCGAAAGTGACAGAAGAATGCCTATTCCCATCATCATGACTTGAATGGTACCATCTATAAAGTCTTTCATGCCTAAGGAAAGCTGCATCATAGCTGCAAAGAAAATGCTGCAAAGACAACAAAGAAAATCAATAATTTCCTTTTATAAAAATGAACAGCCCCCAACTCTTTCAAAAAAGGTTTATTTGCTTTAGTTTTATGGTGCTTTTGCTTTACTTGTGCCAACTCAAATCTCTTCAGCAAATAAAGGCTCGGCTGCTTCAATTTAATCAAAGCATAGCCAATTCCTAATAATGCAAATAGAAGAGTCGGTAAGATGACCATCGCAAGAAATAATTGCCAATGAAAATGAATTTCAATAGTGGGCAAGAAACCTTTTTGATTGCGCAAATCATAAAAGTCCTTCATAAAGAAGAATGATGAAGCAAACCCAAGCAAGGCTCCTAGAAAAACTGAACAACTAAAAATCCAGAAATGCTTGGCTAATTCAACATTTTGGTAGCCAAGAGCTTTGAGAATCCCTAACTCTTCCTTATGATCATCAATAAACTGCTTGATATAAAAGAATAAGAGAAGAACAGCTAGGAGAGAAAGCACTCCTCCACTAACCAAGGAGACGAATTTAGCAATGAGAACTTGAGCATCGTAATAAGCCTTGGCTGGTAAAGATAATTTCTCAACCTCAATAGATTGAAGATCAAGGTAAAAATTGATAAATAAAGTCGAGACCAAAACTGCACAAAAACTGATAATGGAGACAACAGATAATTTCCGTAAATTTGATACTGATTACCATAATCTACCACCCAATCTCTTCTACGCTCTTTGGCTCTTCATTGACCGTAATGTCCTGAATTTGCCCGCTATTCACCCTCACCACAGTATTTGCCAGCTGGGCAATATGTTCATTATGAGTAACCATCACTAGGGTAAATCCAAGCTCTTTTTTCATTTGAGCAATGTAGGATAGAATCTGGCGGCCTGTCGCCTCATCGAGAGCTCCTGTCGGCTCATCAAGGAAAAGTACCTTTGGCTTCTTAGCCAAGGCTCTGGCAATCGCTACGCGCTGTTGCTCACCGCCGGATAATTCACTGGGATATTGATGGATTTTTTCTTTTAAACCCATTTCTTCAATAATTGGGAGGTAATCTTGATTCTTTGCAAGATGGGCTCCCATTTTAACATTCTGCACTACCGTCAACTCTTGTAATAAATAATATTGCTGGAATATAAAAGCGACCTGATTCTTACGGAACTTAGTCAGTTGACTTTCACTTAAAGACGCAATATTTTCCCCATCATATAATACTTCACCCTGATCAGGTTTTTCCAAGCCTGAAAGAATATTTAGCAAAGTCGACTTACCCGATCCAGAAGCACCCAAAATCACTAAATAATCTTGCTCTTCAATCCGTAAATCGATACCTTTTAAAACCTCATTGGCTCCGTAGGACTTTCTTACTCCCTTTAGTTCAATCATGATTTCCTCCTAATAATTCCTTTATAAGAGCTGTGAAAACTTGTGTCAGCATGGTAGTTAGTTCTGCGGGTGAAAAGCGATAGATTCCTGCAGCAGTCATACTGGCAATTCCATGTGAATAAATAAATAGATGTTGATAAAGTTGCTCTGATAGCTGTCTTGAAAGCCCATATTCCTCTTGAATAGACAGAATCATATTTTCATAACTGTAATCTTTGATTGGTAAAAACTCAGAAAACTGATGAATAGCACGTTCGGACTCATTCATAAAGATCAATTGAAAAAGCTGGGGCTCCTCTGCTGCAAATCGGATATAAGCGATCCCAACAGCCCGAAAGGCTTTTTCTTCCTGCAAGGCAATTTCAACTTGTCTGACAAAGATCCTCTCGGCAGCAACGACGATAGCCTTGCTCAACTCATCCATATTATCGAAAAGACCAAAAATGACCTTAGGTGAAGACTTCAATCTAGCAGCAACAGCTCGTGCCGTGACAGCCGACTTCCCCTCTTCTCGAACAAGATATAGACAAGCTTCAATGATTTCTTCTTTGGTGAATTTATTTTTTGGAGGCATTGATATCCCTTTCTGATACATTTGTTGCGCAACAATTGTTTCTTTTAAAATATTTAACCATATCCTAACTCAAAAATCAAGAAAAATATAAAAAATACTAGCTAAGTTTCCTTAGCTAGTATTAAAATGATTACTTATTAAAGATTGACTGTCTGAAGTCGTCTGTCTCACGAAGATAAGCGTTGTAAATCTTCTTCTTGAGCAGGTTGACCCAGCTAGCTTCGACACGACTAGTAGCATTGGTAATGTTGCGCACATCCTCTGCTACGGCTGCGTCCATTAGCTTCTGCATCTCTTCATAAGAACGAATGGTTACTTTCTTGGTACTGCTTGGATTTTTTAGCTCGTACTCAATGGTGATTGGTTTGAGCTTGGTCAGCTGATCAATCCGCTCTTGGTACATAGCCTTCTTGAAGGATGCCCAAGAGTCGTATTCACCCTTGAATACATTTTCCAAGACTTTCTGGTCAGTTACGAGACCAACATCTCTTCCGGACCATCCGTCCCAAGTTTTCTTGCCTTCATCAAAGGCTTCCTTAGAGTACTTACCAGAAACATAAGGGACAAATCCTTCATGGTAGCCCTTAGCCGCTAGCAACTCATAGGCCGTGCGACGGAACATGACATCACCCGGCGCTCCATTTGGATTGCTCAAGGCTGAGTAAATTGGTGAGAAGAGGCTGAGACTGAGGTAGCCATTTCGGCCATATTTCCCACTATCCTTGTTCTCCCGACGAGTGATCACATCATTTCAATCAGAGAGTTAAAGGTCTTCAACTGTTTGATTTCTTCAGCAGTAAAGCTTCGCGTCTGGTTACCAGCATGAGTCTCCTTACCATACTTATCTGTAATATAGTAATTCTCCATCTTCCTGAACCACTGAAGTTTAGCATCATCGCTCTGCTTCAGCATAGATCTACCTTCTAGGTAATCTAGCGTGTAGATCATGTCAAACATACCATGGACATAGTGCTGCAGGTCTTCTGCATTTTGAACACGTTCCTTGAAGTTATATGTGTGTAGACGCGTCTTAGAGTCTTTGTCCACCTTGAAGAGGGTATTGAGAGTAATGGTAGCTTCATCTGCACTTGGAGTGGACTGCAAGAGTCCACGAGCATAGAGTTCCGCACCCAAGCCCTCACGACGACCATAACCTTCAAAGTAGATACCACCGTCAGAATTATGGGTCATCTCATGCGTATAGACAGAGTTCCCATAGTCTTCTAACAAGCGAGCAGCATCAAAGTGGGTTACACTTCCTGTAGCATAGGCATTGTAGCCCTTGCTTGGGTACCACTTACCAGCTGGTCCGAAGAACTCCTGCATAGCCAGTGATTTTTTGTCATTAGCTGGAGCCCAATATCTTTTACCATCCTTGTCAACCAATGAGAATCCATCGTAAACCAGAACAGAACGGAAGAGCTTGTCCTTGCTTTCATCGCTTAGAATCTTATACCAGAAATCATAGTGATCTCGCTGGTATTCAGCTGTTTTTCTCACTCGGTCTTCGACATATTCAGCTAGCTCTGCATCTGTCCGAACTCTGCCATTGGCATCAAGGCGGTAGCGATCATAAGCTCCCATAGAGAGGGTAGATATATTGGAGATAGCATAGACACCTTTCTCCGTCATGGTCAAGAGTGGCAGAAGCATGCCCTTGTGTTCCCAATTATCTGCAGTAATCTTGTCATAAACGCCAACAGAATACTTGCTCTTGCCCTCGGCTGCATCCTGAAGATGTCTAGCTTCTGCAACATCCGACTTGGCCTCAACGATGTAGGCTTTTGTATTGGTCTTGAGCCATTCATTATTGGTTTTGTATGGAAGGAAGAGCTGACGATAGCCTTCAAGATAATTGAAGAGCCCTCGTTTACCAGTTGCTTCAGAGAGCGAGGTATCATAAGCCATATAGTTGTTCTTGGCTTTAAGATTATTAAAGCCAGACTGACCTAGTGAAATAATGGTATCCAACGTTGAAGCATTATGATTTCCAAAGAAGTCAAACTTATAGGCTGACAAATCCTTGACATTGATATTGTCATAGTTGATATTATACCAGCGGTTGAGATAGGTCAGACCCAGCAGGAAGGCTTCCTTATTGGCTGTAATCTTCTGGGCTACATAGTCAGCCACGACATTGCCTTCAGTATTGATGGACTTGTCCATAGCCAGAACCTTGCGCAACTCTTCTGACAGCTTAGTCTTGACTTGGTCAAAGGCGGTATCCAGATAGAGATCATCCAGAGAAGTATCAGCATTCACGCCTAAAACAGTTCGCATAGTTGGTGAGTCAAGGTCAACCTTGTTCAACTCTGGTAGCACTTGATTAAGAATCCTGCTATAGTCTGATAGGAATGCTTCTGGTGTATAAAGAAGGCCCAAGCCATTTACACTGTACTCAGCAATTGCCTTATATTTGAAATCTCCCTTATAGGTCAGATCCAGGTATTCAACCGTATTATCCTCAAAGTGCAGCATCAGACGGTTAATTCCGGTCTTATTGCTATTGATATCAGTGATAATCTGGTCACCCTTCATCGGAACAACATCCAGCAAGTACTCCGTATTGAGCTTGTGATTATCTGGAAGTTTATTTCCATAAGTAACGATAGTTTCCTTATTGTAGAATGGAAGGAGCTTTTCCATGTTAGCATAAGCTATCAGACGATCTTCTCGGGCATTCTTTTCCTGGGTGTAGTCGACAGAATAAAGGTTAAGATTCGTGTCTTCTAGCGTGGTCGTAATGTCTAGGTCAGCCAGCTTTTCTTCTGCCTCGTTCAGAGTCAGTGTTGAAGTGACAAACTTGTCATTTTCCAGCGTTTTATTTCCTTCAACGGCATAAGCATCTGTGATACGGTTATTCTCATATCCCTGATCGCCAGAAATACTGTAAACATTTGTACCGCTGACATTGCTGATGACATTATCGATCAAGCCATTGAAGTAATTGGAGCCAACCACGCCACCAATCTGACCGTTCTTAGTAGAGTTTTGAATCTTTCCAGCTACATAAGAACGGCTGATGCGGGCATTGTTTTCTAAACGGCCAACCAGACCGCCGAAGCGTTGGTTGTTGGCACTAGCGCCTGCTAGAATAGTCACATCTGCCCTGCTTTGGCTAATCAAGGAGTTTCCTCCCTTAAGATTGGCAACCAAACCACCGACATTGTATTCCTTGCCCTGCTTATCATTTGACACGATAGTTCCAGTAAAGGAGCTATTGGTAATTTGGGTATTTGTCGCACTCATAACTAGTCCCGCTACATTAGAAGCGTTGCCTACTACCGATACTCTACCTTGGACAGAGAGGTCTGTGATTTGAGCATTTTCAGCACTACGAGCTAGTGCAGCTGAGTCATAGGTACCTACAATATTGACCTCTTTCAAGTCCAGATTAGAAATAGAGGAACCACTCTTGAGATTTTCAAATAACGGCTTGGCCAGATTATAAATAGCGTACTGCTTGCCATTATGGTTACCAGTCAGACTGCCTGTGAAGTTTCCTTTGAGGTAGACATAATCCGCAGGAGCTAGGTTAACCTCGCTCGCATCCAAATCAGCACCCAGAACATAGTTGCCAGCCATATTTTGCTTCATAGCGTCTACCAAACCAGCAAAGCTAGTGTAGACATTTTGCTGACTAGGAACAGCTGCCTTACTGATATAGAAGTCATAGCCAGACTTATAGCCTGTCTCACCTTCTTGTACCAGCTCAGGCAGAGAAACGGTCACCTTATAGACATCCCTGCCATCCTTCTGACTTTCCGCTATGCTGTGAACCGGCAGGAGCATTTCCTTAGATTCACTTGATTTGACTTTGACAAAGTAGGTAGACAGATCCGTAGGCATAGAGCTCATGGACACGACGCGCTTAAACTGGTCGTTTTCTTTGCTGTAAAACTCGGCAGAATCAATATCTCGGAAGGCAATCTTCTTGTATTCTAGCTCAAAGTTACGACTGTCTGTTTCAAACTCAGTGAAGCTGCCATTATCCAGTTCATAAGTCAGCTTGGTTTTCAGAGTATAGCCTGTGTAGTAGTCTAAGTCGCCAATCTTCAGACTTCCTGCGAAATTGGTAATCGGAAGAGTGCGGACAAGCTGATCTCCCTGATACAATTCAGCAGTCGCTGAACGGAAGGACTGGGTCTGGTCTTCTAATCTATATTGGACTGTAACCGACTTGTCATCTGCATTTTCTGTCAAACTTAGAATAGAAACTGTCGGCTTAACTTTAGGCACTCCATTTAGAGCTTCTTTGGCTGCTGTCAGGCTAGCAAATGCTTGATTGACCTGCACTTGAGTGGCAGTTTGATTGTTCAGAACACTTTCTGCCTTGGACAATTCGTCAGTATAAGCTGTCTGCTTATCTGAATCCGCATTCTTATATTTAACAGAAGTTTTAACAGTTGGATTTAAATCGTACTCGTTTTGAAGAGCCGTTTTGACAACCTCAAGACCGCTTAACTGAGCTTTAGCTTGGTTGATTTGTTCCACCAGTTGGTTAACTTCTGCTTGGCTGGCTTGGGATTGGCTCAGAATAGCTTGACCTGCCATCAAGGCAGTATCGTAGTTAGCTTGATGACTCTGACTATCGTTAAAATAACGTGCCTGAGCTTTAATCTGATCCGCTTCTGCTAATAGATTATGCAGTGAAATTAAATCGAACTCCTCTAAAGCTTCTGCTTTCGGTGCATCGTTCGGTACCATGTTCGGCTTAGCCGTGCCGACTTTGACGATTTGCGTTACTGGAGCCAAGGTTTCCTCGTTAGACAACTCTTGGCGGTCGATTTCCCGACCGTTAGAACTGTAGATACGAGTCTTAATCGTCCGTTCTCCTTGGACACCCGGAGTTGCGATTTGACGAGCATCTCGAACCAATTCATCAGTATATTGCTCCTCGGTGTTGAACGCAACCTTCTCAACGCGAATTTCGTCAGTATAAGTCAACGGATACTCTGGTAAAGCTTCTGATTTCGGTGCATCGTTCGGTACCATGCTTGGCTTAGCCGTGCCGACTTTGACAACTTGCGTTACTGGAGCCAGTGTTTCCTCATTAGACAACTCTTGGCGGTCGATTTCCTGACCGTTGGAACTGTAGACACGAGTCTTGATCGTCCGTTCGCCTTGGACACCCGGAGTTGTGATTTGACGAGCATCACGAACCAATTCATCCGTTTCTTCTTCACGAATGGTGAAATTGATTTTTTCAACTCTAGTTTCGTCTGTGTAAGTCAGTGGATATTCTGGCAAAGTGTCTGCTTTCGGCGCATCGTTTGGTACCATGCTCGGCTTAGCTGTACCGACCTTGACGATCTGTGTTACGGGAGCTAGGGTTTCCTCGTTAGACAACTCTTGGCGATCAACCTCTTGACCGTTGGAACTGTAGACGCGGGTCTTGATGGTCCGTTCGCCTTGAACTCCCGGAGTTGCGATTTGACGAGCATCGCGAACCAATTCATCGGTATATTGCTCCTCGATGTTGAAGGCTATTTTCTCTACGCGGGTTTCATCTGTATATGTCAGTGGATACTCTGGCAAAGCGTCTGCTTTCGGAGCTTCACTTGGTACCATGGTTGGCTTAGCTGTGCCAACTTTGACGACTTGCGTTACTGGAGCCAATGTTTCCTCGTTAGAAAGCTCTTGACGGTCGATCACTTGGCCATTAGAACTGTAGACTCGAGTCTTAATCGTACGCTCACCTTGGACTCCTGGAGTCGCAATTTGACGAGCATCTCGAACCAATTCATCCGTTTCTTCTTCACGAATGCTAAAGCTGATTTTCTCAACCCGAGTTTCGTCGGTGTAAGTTAGTGGATACTCTGGAAGAGCGTCTGCTTTCGGCGCATCGTTCGGTACCATGCTTGGCTTAGCTGTACCAACCTTGACAACTTGCGTTACGGGAGCCAAGGTTTCTTCATTCGATAGCTCTTGACGATCAACCACTTGACCATGGGAACTGTAGACTCGAGTCTTGATGGTCCGTTCGCCTTGCACTCCTGGAGTCACGATTTGACGAGCATCTCGAACAAGTTCATCGGTATATTGCTCCTCGATGGTGAAAGCAATCTTCTCAACGCGCGTTTCATCGGTGTAAGTCAACGGATACTCTGGCAGAGCATCTGTTTTCGGTGCTTCATTTGGCACCATGGTTGGCTTAGCCGTACCGACTTTGACGATCTGTGTTTCGGGAGCCAAGGTTTCCTCATTAGACAACTCTTGGCGGTCAACCTCTTGACCGTTGGAACTGTATACGCGGGTCTTAATCGTACGCTCACCTTGGACTCCTGGAGTGGTGATTTGACGAGCATCTTGAACAAGCTCATCTGTCTCTTCCTCACGAATAGTGAAGTTGATTTTTTCTACACGAGTTTCATCCGTGTAAGTTAGTGGATACTCTTGCAGAGCGTCTGCTTTTGGTGCATCGTTCGGTACCATGCTTGGCTTAGCTGTGCCGACTTTGACGATTTGAGTTACGGGAGTTAGGGTTTCCTCGTTAGACAACTCTTGGCGATCAACCTCTTGTCCGTTAGAACTGTAGACACGAGTCTTGATAGTTCGTTCACCTTGGACTCCCGGAGTGGAAATTTGGCGGGCATCACGAACCAATTCATCCGTTTCTTCTTCACGAGTTGTGAAGTTAACCTTTTCTACACGCGTTTCATCCGTGTAAGTCAGTGGGTACTCTGGCAAAGTGTCTGCTTTCGGCGCATCGTTTGGTACCATATTTGGTTTAGCCGTGCCGACTTTAACAATTTGCGTTACAGGAGCCAAGGTTTCTTCATTCGAAAGTTCTTGACGGTCAACTTCTTGGCCGTTGGAACTGTAGACACGGGTCTTGATCGTCCGCTCTCCCTGTACTCCTGGAGCTGTTATTTTACGACTCCCCTCTGGAATCTCATCTGTATACTGCTCCTCAATAGAAAAATCAATCTTTTCTATTCTAACCTCGTCATTTGTAGTCAATTCCAACTCAGAGTTCTCATGAATAGGAGCTGTCTCGGGACTAGTTCCATATTCTGTCAGCTCAGGAACTTCATGCACTGGCGCTGTTTCGGGAGTTGTACCATAGTTGGTCAACTCAGGAACTTCTTGGACAGGTGCTGTCTCAGGACTGGTTCCATATTCTGTCAGTTCGGGAACTTCATGCACTGGTGCTGTTTCTGGAGTTGTACCGTAGTTGGTCAACTCAGGAACTTCTTGGACAGGTGCTGTCTCAGGACTGGTTCCATATTCTGTCAGTTCGGGAACTTCATGCACTGGTGCTGTTTCTGGAGTTGTACCGTAGTTGGTCAACTCAGGAACTTCATGCACTGGTGCTGTCTCGGGAGTTGTACCATAGTTGGTTAACTCAGGAACTTCATGCACTGGCGCTGTTTCGGGAGTTGTACCATAGTTGGTCAACTCAGGAACTTCTTGGACAGGAGTTTCTTTCGGAACAGATTTGACTGTAGCTGTTCCAACTAAAATAATTTCCGAAATAGGCGTAGCAGTAACCTGGTCTGAAATCACTTCGCTTTTTACAATTTCTTTACCTGCAATATAATTTCGTGTGATGACAGTACGTGTACCAGATATGCCTTTACGAATAATTTGAGCTTGTCCCTCTGCAAGCTCACTTGAATATTGGTACTCAGTTTGATAAGGCAGGACTTGGGTTTGGGTGCTGTCTTGGCTCTTGAGTTGCAATTCAGGTAATTCAGTAACTGGAAAACGTCGAGCAGATTCGTGCTCTTTAATAGCAATGGCTTTTTCTTGCTCTGTCGGTTTCTCTGTTTCAGTAGATACTGGCTTATTGGGAGCACTTGTATTCTCAGAAAAACTCACAGATTTGCCCGCCTGCTTATTGACTTCAACAGCCGACAAGTCCTTTTGTGCCATAGGAAGCTGATGATTTCCTGCTGCGTTCTCCTTGACCTGTTCACCGCTTTTCAGATATCCTACATATTCAAAACCGGTTATCTCTAAAGGCTCAGGCAGCTTATCTCCTACTGACAAATTCAGCCTTTGATTGTAAGCTGCCAATTCAATATTGGTCACTGCAAACACAGAAGGAGCTAAGAGAATAGAGCCTAGACCCGTCACCAGCAAAATAGAAGACAGGTATCGCTTACCATTTCTACCTCGTGCAATTACTAAGACTGCTAAAGTCAGCCCAGCAACTGCAAAAGTTGCTTCCCACAGACTTGAGTATCCCGTCCTCGGCAGATTATTTTCCAACAGCCCCTGAGTTTTTGGACGATATACTAAATAATAAGCGTCAGAGTTTTCTTCTACAAATTTTGGAAGCTCCTTAACGACTGTATTCTTCTCAGCCTCAGTCAGTTCAGACTCTACTACGTAGTGATATTGAACAGGAATAGTTTGCCTAGCTGATACTTCTGCAGCCTCAATCGTACTTACATTTCCTGCTATCGCTGTACTAAAAAAGAAGCTTCCGATAGTAGCGGAAACCAATCCTACTGATAACTTTCTTAAAGAATAGCGCCGGAACCTCTCACCAGTGATTCTTTTTTCCATAATAATTCCCTTTTCATAATATAATAATCTCCTAAGATTTTTACTGAATTTTTTTCAAAAAAACAATTTCTTTGCTTAAAAAAATATCTTTGAATACTGAAAATTCCTTCTTTTTCAATCAAATAAATTCAATCAAATAAATTATTCATTTTTATCTTTTGAAATAAAAAGCAAGTTTCCTCTCAGAAAACTTGCTTTCGTAAATATGCTTTAGTAACTACGAATACAATCTTAATTCAAAGAGACCATACTCATGCTTGTCTCCTTGCAATTCTGCTGCATAGTGCCGCGTGACGGTTTTTTGATGAATCAAGGCTCCAATAGCTGAAGCTTGTCGCTTCTGCGCTTCTTTAAAAATCGGATAGGCCAAGGCAGAGCCTAATCCCAAGAATTGCTCATCTACTCCTAGATACATAATCGTATAACGTTTGGGAAAACGCTTGGTCCAGAAAAGCTTGGCTAGGTTAAAAGGAGTCAGCTTTTGATAAACCAGAGATCCGTAGTCCGGCATGGCAATCAGAAAACCAACTAGCTTGCCCTCCTTATAGGCCAGCTTAACCATAGAAAAATCAAGAATATACTGGTATTTTTGAAAAATCTGACTGAACTGCTGACTGGAAATAGACCAATAAATTGGAAAATCTTGATAGAGGCGATTGAGGAGCTCAAAAACCTGCAGCGAAGCTTCTTCCCAATCCTTCTTTTTGGGAGAGCAAATGGTGAAACCCGCTTCTTCAAAAGACTCAAAGCGATGAGCCAGCTTATCCTGATGAGTTTGATTGCTGACCTTGGGATAAAAATTGGACAGATAGCGCTCCTTGAGCTCAAAACCAGCTGCCTGCCACAGCTCAGGATAATAGGCTGGATTATGAGGCTCCCCTGTAAAAGGGAGCTCCTCTGTTCCAGTCAGCTGCATTCGATAGCCCAGCCAAAAACTTGCCTGTACGGGACCAATTATCTTGCTAGCTCCGAGACTGCGAGCAAAACCCGCTAAATGCTCAATAAAAGCAGATGCAGTTTGCTGGTCATTGATCGACTCGAAAAATCCCAAGTAAGCAGCCTCATCATCTGGATAAAAGGTCAGAAGTCCGCGAATACAAGGCCGACTGTCCACATACCCAATAAAGGCATAGGTTTCTAAGTCAGAACTCAGCGGGTGACTGCCCTCAATCAAAGCCATCTCTTCCTCTTCTGACTGCATGAGGTGATCTGGCTGGTAAATCTGCTTGGGCAGGGCTAGAAAATCGTTCAGCTCTGCAGTATTTGGTTTGACTGGTTTAATTTCCAGCATGGTCTTCCTCCTTGATCAGTCGAATCTTGCCAGTAAGTCCATCCATCTCAATCCAGTCGCCATTTGCAATTGACTGCTAGCTCCTCTAACATTGACAATGGAGGGAATACCCAACTCGCGGGAAATAATAGCAGTGTGGGAGAGCAAAGACCCCTGCTCGGCAATGACACCCTTGGCTTGGGTCAGAAGATAAACCCAGCCCGGATCGGTCATCTTGGTCACGATAATCCGGTCCTGAGCAGACACAATCTCCTGCACATCTTCCACGACCAAAACCTGAGCCTTAACGCAGCCAGGTGAGCAGCCAATCCCTTGTAAGGCTTGATTTCCCGTATTATGACTGCTGGTACGGTTTTGTGGTTTCAGATATTTCTCAAAGACCTGTCCAGCAAAAACATAGCGACTAAAGGTTGGCAGCTCCTTATCAGCCTCCAACTTCTCTCGACGCTCGGCTATCAAGTTGCTAACATCTCTGGGCTTTCTGGTCAGATCAAACAATTCTTCCTTTGTCAGGTAAAAAACATCATCAGGCGTAGCCAGCAGTCCTTGCTCGGCTAATTGCTGCCCAAGCGTTCGGAAAATCAGTCGCATCATGCCGTAGATTCGTGTGCGGTTTAAGCGGGAGCTCTCCCGATATTTAACACCGGTCATAGCTCGCTTGCGAAGAAAATTCGTCCACCAGCCTGATTTTTGCTCCTCTTCTTCAAGTTTCTGAGGGGCCAACTTCTCCTCTTGCTGGCACATTTGCAGCAGGAGCTTGAGCAGACGCTCTGGGTGCGTTCGGAAGGTTGGAGTTTCTAACTTCAACTCTTCTGGAGCTCGATCACCAAATTCATGGATAAAATGGGTAATTTCTTGAACCAAAGGGTGCTGGCGACTTAGAAAGACTGCTGGACTTTCACTTGCCATAGCCTGTCTAATCGCTGCATTTTCTTCTGCTTTCAGCAGAGCTGTTAAAGCTTGTAGAGCCAAAGCCGGCCGCATGCTTTCAATCTGCTCAATTCCTGCAATCTCAGCCTGAACAGCCCCGCCGCGACGCGACTTTCTTTAGCAGTCCAGTATAGACAAAAGCATAGAGGTCATTGACCAGCGTAATGTCCCAGTGAGCCAGAATATCCTCTTTTAGCTTGCTGACCAAGGCAATCAAGGTCTCTGCATCTGCGTCGGGGGAAAAACTCGCTTCGTATTCGCGCTGAATCTGGGCAAACTGCTCTTCCAATTGTCTCATTTGCTTGGGTGCCGTCCAAAACTCTCGGATGACTCGAAGCATGATTTGCAGGCGTTTGAAAGTAGACAGGTGCACCGGCATCTGAGGTACCTCTGTCTCTCGCACTCCCAGCATATCCTGCCAGATAGGAATGATTTTTTTCGAAAAAGGCAGAAGCTGCAGCAGCTGATACCAGCTCTGAATCTGGTAATAGACTCGGCTATTGACCGGCTGCAGCATATTTTGAAAGGTGGCTTCATAGGCAGCCAACTCAGGGGCATCCTTGCCAACCAAGCGCTGAGCCAGACTTCGGAAAATGCTGGCATAAGCCTCTTGAATAAAGCTAATAGTCAGAGGACTGGAAACGCCCGGATAGCTCTCGACAATATTGCTATTATCCAGAATAATCTGCTGTCCCTCTGGCAAGGTAGTAATAGGTCGTGCTTGCAAGAGATAGAGCTGACCATTTGCGAAGGTAAACTCCATATCCATATAAGGTCCGAAAAGCTGACTTACATGACCAGCCAAGACCTGTAACTCCGCAAGTTGTTCCTGTGATACGTCTGGTGAGTCCTCCGTCTGCTCTGTATAAAAGAGCTGGTCCTTGGGATGGAGGGTCACCATTGTCGTAGGAATCTTATCCTCGACAACCTTATTGCCCAAGCCCCGACCGATGACAATGATGTGCTCGTTCAGAATGCCCTTGGGATTAGCTGTGAAGTAAATCCCAGACAAGTCTCCCTCCTGCATGATCTGAACAAGACAAATCATCTGTGCCTGCTTCAAAGATAGGCCTTGCTCAAATAGATAGCTAAGAGCCGACTCCTGATAAAGAGAGAGCAAGGTCGCTTGGATAGCTTCTTTAAGTCCATCCGGCTTCACATTGAGTTGGCTCTCAAACTGACCGGCAAAGGATGAAGCCTTGCCATCCTCAATGGTTGCTGATGAGCGAACTGCAAAGCGACTGTCTGTCTGAGTAAACTCTTGCCGAATCCAGTTTTCTGCCACTGTCAGGTCTTCTTGACTAAACTGCTCTCTGGCCCAGTCCTGCAGTTGCTGACTGAGCTGGGACAAGTCTAACTCCCCAGACCGATAGGCTGCTTCCATCCGCTCCAAGTCAGCAGAACTGGTAGATTTTTTTGGAAAAAAGTCAAAAAGCAAACACTGCAAAGTCAGGAACCGGCAAACCAGCAGCCTGCATTTTCAGCAAATGATAGGCCTTGCCTCCGACCTGGTCAAGCCCTGTCTGCTTGATTCTTTTCATCAAAGTACCCCCATCAAGAGATAAACAGCAACGGACAGAACCATGGTCGTCTCCGTGATATAAGTATAACGCTCCACCCGCTCCCGGATATTAAAGAGAGTTGGATCCTTGATAAACTGCTCAAACTGGACGGTCATCCAGATAACATTCAGCACTAAGACTACCACTCCGACATGGGAAATATTCCAGAGGAGAGCGAAATTGGTCAAGATATCTAACAAAGTCACCACCTCGATAAAGCGAGTGGCTTTTTTATAGCCAAAAAGCTTAGAATAGGTCACATACTCTGTCTCGTCTTTTGGCGCCCGAATCTTGCGGCAGACTTCCCAGATAAGACTTGGGAAATACATGGTAAAGGCTAGCAAGACGGTAGGTAGGGACAAGAGAGGCAGATTGTACTTGTAGCAAACAAAAGAGATAGTATAGAGATTCAAAATCATCATGACCGGATTATGGGTCACTAGAGCCAGTGGCAGAGAATTTTGAATCTTGTCACGCTTGAAGAACCAGAAGGACATGAGGGTTCCGTAGATATAGAGAAAGAGAAACCAGCCAATATTGTTCATAAAGAGAACATTGAGAAGTACAGATACAGCTACGATAAAGCTGAGGGCAACAGCCAAGTCCTTCTTTTTCACCCGGCCAGATGGCAGAGCTCGATGAGGAAAGAGACGTCTATCGGTCTCATAGTCCTTGAAATCATCCGCAATTCGCAGAATCATCAGAAAGACGAAAATCGTAAAAATCCCAATCAACTCCTGATGGTCAAAGTGAAAGGTGGTTACTCCGTCATTGAGCAGAAGGACAAAATAAATCTCAAAAAACATGATGGCAGCCACAAAAAAGCGCGGTAGCAAAGGAAACATTTCCTTATAATAAACAGCTAATCGTTTAAACATAGTTTTTCTCCAATCTTTTCCCCCATTTGAATCTGGGTTTCTATTCCGAGGTCTGAGTAAGTCAGGATATCCTGATCCAAGCGAATCGTGCCTGCTGGATAGAGGACAAGAATGGTTGAGCCGCCCAGACCAAAGCAGCCCTTCTCCTGTCCTCTGACCAAATGGTCCTGACTGTGATTGTATATCCTTCCGACCAAGAGTGCCCCTACTTCCATCTGCAAGACAGGTCCTAGGTCAGTATCTAAAAGACAGTATTCTCTTTTATTTTCCTTGTAAATCAGGCGCCACTTCTGGGCTACCTGTCTGACCGTATGGAGGCGTCCCTTGATTTTTCGTCTTTGGGTAATTCTGCCGGATTCAGCTGCCAAATAGCGGTGCAGGTCTTCCACTCCCAAACGATAGACCAGCGCTGTTCCGCCTCTAAATAGCTGAGCCAACTCTTCATCCATCAATAAGTCAGCTAGTCTGTATGTCTGACCCTTAATCGTCAGCTGCAAGTCCTGACTAATGGTAAAAGCCTCTAGCTTGGCATCTGCCACTGCCAGTACTTGACTGTCAGGACAGACCGGACGTAGAGCGGGCTTGATTTTCCGCTGGAAAAAAGCCGCAAAGCTAGGATAAGGTCCATCTTCATAGTCAGCTAGATTCAGCTGATAATTTTCAACAAAAGCTGCTATTTTCTTGCGAGAAAAAGGAGTGTAGTCTTTCAAAGTCAGAAGATAAGACAGGCTAGGTCGGGTCAAGATTGGCAATAGGAAGCGACCCCAGGCAGTACCATAAAGCTTGTCTAATAGACCAGACTTGTATTCTGTCGGTTCCACTACTTGGCCAGTCCTTCTCTGATAGACCTTAACCATGCGGAAGAACCCCCAGACCAATCAGACTTGCAACAGCTAAAATCGCAAAGGCCAGATAGGCCAGCTTATTTGGCTTGGGAATACGGCAGTTGTAGACAAATAGGAAGGTCAACAAAAGAGACAAGCCAAGCCACACCCAGGCAAGAAACCAGGCGCCAGCCATTGACAGACCAGATAGGTCAGAGGGAAAAATAGGGCGCTGTAAGTCACGGGCAAGCCGATAAAATAAGAGCCAGATCCTTCATCATGCTTAGCCAAGCGGTTAAAATGAGCCAAGCGCGTGACCGCAGCTAAGACATAGAGGACAGCCAAGATGATATTGGCCACTCCCAAGGGCAACTGAGTCGTGAGGAGCACAGCCGGAAGAGCCGCAAAACTAATCATGTCACAGAGCGAATCAATCTCAATGCCGAAGCGCTTCTGGCTTTCAGTCCGCTTCATCCGCCGCGCCACCACACCATCAAAGAGGTCACAGATACCGCTAACGATAAAGGCCATCATGCCCAGACGCAGCTGGGAATGAATGATGGCATAGACTGCCAACAGTGCAAAGCAGCGCCCATATAGGTCAGGATAACAGATTTATCGTATTCACCGATAAACAAAGGTTCATTCTTCTTCATGAATTCTTATTTCTCCTCTTCTTCCATCTAAGGTTACCAGCATGCCAGTTTCTAGCAGCTGAGTTGCATTTTTGGCGCAGACCAGAGCTGGAATCCCGCATTCCCGTGCGACAATGGAGGCATGGCAGAGAACTCCACCGTACTCCGTCACAAGACCGCCCAGAATACCGAAAACATAACTCCAACCCGTATCTGTATAGCGAGTGACAAGGATTTCTCCCGGCTCAATCGTCTCAATATCAGCCAAATCCAAGAGCACTCGAACCCGACCGGTTACCTGACCGCTGCTGGCTGGCATTCCCGTCAGCAGGGCCTGACTCTCATGGGCCACTTCTTCCAGACTCATCTCTTTATCAGTCAAATCACCAACTGGCTCAAAATTCCGATAGGCCTGGCAATAATGCTGATTATCTGCTGCTTCTTCTTGGAGCTGGTCAGCAGTCTTTTGCCCTTTCATAAAGGCGGTCAGACTTTCTTTCTTAATGTAAAAAATATCTTGAGAATCTTTCAGAAAGCCTTGCTTTTCGTAGGCCTGGCCGAGTTTGAGACTAATCTGACGAATGAGGTGGTAATAGCGCGTTGAAATATCCTTGAACTCCTCCCGCCACCAGAGCAAGTTCCGCAGGTCTTGACTGATTTTTTCAATCTTTTTCTGCTTGGCTCGAGATAGATGAGCAAGATTAAGTTCAGACTCTGAGACAGGACTGAGCGAAGCTTTGGCCGCTTGGTAATAAGCTGAATCAGCAACCAACTGCTGGACCGCTGTCAGAACCTGATGAGCATCTTCTTCATAACTCGCTACTCGCAAGTCCAGCTCCCGAGCCGAGTGATAGCCAAAATCCCTTTGAAAATCCTGAACCTTGATGAAATCTGCTCGCTCAGGATATTGTGCAGCCAGTTCCTGCAACTCTTCCACCGATAACTTCAACCAATCATCTGTCAGTTTCTCGTCTGCCAAAACAAGATCCGCAGCTTCCAGCATTCGAGCTAAAGGCTTGGTATGCGAAACATTTCCTAACTTAGCTATCAGTTGGAAATTCATCAACCGTTAGCCATTTGAGGAGACTGGTCTTTTTCATAGACAACTGGACCGTATTGATGTAGGCCTGCCAGAAATAAGTTCCCTCGCTGTCTAAATAAGCCTGATTTAAAACTAACTGCCAAAGACTCTCGACTTGTTGCAGTTGGCTTTGGTCGTCTAGTTCTCGTATTTCTTGATTCAGGCGGGTAAATTGCTGGCGCAACTCTTGCAGCTTCTCTGGCGCCTGATGCAGAAAGGTTTTAGTTACTTTTTGAGTTTTCAAAGCTACCCGTAGGAAATTTAGAAGCAAGGCTGGACTTAATTTACTGGTAAAACCTTGACCTTGGTAGTCTTTATTAACTCCCAGCTCATCATCAAAGTCTCGCTCAATATAGCCCGGAATCTGCTCCATGCCTTGCTTGACCACGCCTAAGTTCCAGAAAGGCCGTGCATAGTGGAGGCGCATCAGCGGTGGTATCACACCATCTGGCTCTAGGCCAATTGCCAGCAAAAAGCTAGAGAGTGCCTCTTGCCAAGAATGGCGGTAAAGGCTCCACATCAGGTTGGGACAGGGCTGAGCAGCCACGCCTCCATCCCGAAAATTCGCCGTCGTCCAGCGACCACTGTCGATTTTAGTTGGTATTGTCGTGATAGGCCGAGCCTGCAGTAGATAGACTTGCTCTTGGACAGCACACCACTCAATATCCATCGGCCGACCAAAATACGCCGCAATCTCCAAAACTTGCTCGTGCAGCTTCTGCAAGACTGCTAGAGGCATTTCAACTTTTTCAAACTGGATCCAGTCCGGCTTGTACCAAGGAAGTGTCAACTGCTCAGGATTAACTTGACCGCTAACCAAACTCTCAGCCGATCCTTTCACATACTCTAATAGCATGGTCTGGTCCTTATTAGTCGCTACATCTAGGGAAAAGCAGACACCGCTGAGGTCAGGCTCTATCTGCTCCTGAATCAGCACTGCCATAGCAAAATCCTGCTCAGCCAGACCCTGACGTTGCCAGTAGGCCAAGGCTTCTGGATTAAAGAGAGAAAGCAGACAAGAACGAATGCCCTGCTCAATTTCTGACAGTGTCCGGCAGTTGCTAATCGAGTCATACTGGCCAGCGAATGACATGGACTGTCCGTCTTCTAAGAGGGCACTGCTGCGAACGATATAGGCTTGATTTCCTGGCAAAAGGCTACTAACTCTCGCTGCCAAACTGGCTCCAAGGGATATTGCTGCAAACGCTCTGCAATTTCCTCTTTACCCAGTTCGATGAGTTCTTTAAGTCCCTCTTTTGAGTATTCTGGAAGAGCTGCTCTTAGCCAATCCATTACTTGATCCGCAGGCAAAATCAAACCCTTAGGAACCGAAAGCCCCAGCTGACAGAGACTGATTAACTGATTAATTTTACCGCCATAGACGGCCGAAGGCTCTTTTTCCAGCCATAATTCTTTCATCAAATACTCCCATCTCACATACGATTTTTTCTAAGCTTAGCCCAGTAGAGCAGACGATTAAGCCCCAGATGCGTACCTGCCCCTAGGATGAGTATGCACAGCATCTGCTGCCAAGACAGAGGGATATAGAAAAGCAAGAAAATAATACAGCCAATCAAGGAATCAATCTGGTCTATCCAGATAAAGGTCCATTTCCAACCATTCTCCGCCGTCTTGCCCTCTCTGATCTCCAAACGACGCTTGATGAAGCTATTGGGTAGCTCAAACAAAACATAAGCCAGCCCCAAAAGTGCCCCAAGTACCAGGTTAAAGAGCACGGTATTTTCGTAAAAAGCATAAACCAAGTGCAGCTTCTCTAGGGGAGGAATACTCTTCAAGAGAAAGCCCCAAAGAATCTGAGCCAAAGCTCCCCAGACAATCATCCCTAGGAAACCTTTCCAGGTCTTGTTAGCCCCAAACAGCCTCTTCCCATCCTTTAAAATCAGCCCAGCATCCATTGGTCGATAAGCCACCTCTAGCAGTGAAGACTTGCAAAAGATCATATTCAGAACTCCAGCCAGAATGACCGGCATCAGGGTGATATATAAAGCAAGAATCGTGTGCATATTATTTCCTATTCTTTTTTATAAGAGTCAACCAAAACTCTTCAAATTATAATGACCCCATTATACCATAAAAATTACAGGCCTTCAGTAGGGCAAACTGTGAAGAGACCTTCTAATCTCTTCTAGTTTAAGACTTGATTTAAACAAAAAAACCAGTAAATCCTACTGGTTTGCTTTAGAGGGCTATTAAACTCTATCATCATAGCCATTTGGATGGCTGGAATGCCATTTCCAAGCGGTTTCGATGATGGTTTCGATATTGTCAAATTTCGGCTGCCAGCCTAGAACTTTTCTTGCTTTTTCAGAGGAAGCAATCAACGTATCTGGATCCCCTGGGCGCCGCTCTGCTATTTCCAAAGGAATAGGATGTCCGGTCACCTTTCGTGCTGCTTCTACAATCTGCAAGTTTGAAAAACCAGTCGAAGAGCCAAGGTTAAAGGCATCTGAAGGTTGACCAGCACGCAGATACTCAACAGCCAAAATATGGGCATCTGCCAAGTCGAAAGGATGGACATAATCGCGTACATTGGTCCCGTCCGAAGTATCGTAATCATCACCAAAAACGGCAATCTTCTCACGTTTGCCCTGAGCCACCTGAAGCACAATGGGCAGGAGATGGGTTTCAGGTCCGTGATCCTCGCCGATTGAGCCGTCGGGCTTGGCACCGGCCACATTGAAATAACGCAGGGCTACAAACTTGATGCCATAGGCCCGGTCTGCCCAGCGCATAATGGTCTCCATCATAAGCTTGCTCTCACCATAAGGATTAATCGGCTTTTGCGGAGTCGTTTCCAGAATCGGAATTTCCTCAGGAATGCCATAAGTCGCAGCAGTCGAAGAAAAGACAATGTTTTTAACGCCGCATTCCTGCATGACCTCTAAAAGGGAAACCATGCCTGCTGTGTTATTGTCAAAATACTTGAGTGGATCTACCATAGACTCAGCAACCAGTGAAAAGGCAGCAAAGTGAATGACTGCATCGATGGATGGATGTTTGGCAAAGACATCACGCATAAAGTCCTTATCCGCCAAATCCCCCTCATAAAAGACTGCTTGCGGATGAACGGCTGCCCGGTGGCCAGTCACCAAATTATCAACAACGACGACTTCTTCCTTACCTGCTGTTATCAAACGGTCAACCATGTGCGAGCCGATATAGCCAGCACCACCTAATACTAAAATTGCCATAAAACTTCCTTTCCCAGTTAGACTTGTCTCATTATAACACATTTCCTAGAGCTGGATGCCGACGAATTGGACGAAGCGCATGAAAGCCTCCTGGCCTTCTTCAGTTCGCTTGTAAACTCCGGCATCTTCCAGTACTCGGCTGAAAATTTGTCCAACCGAGGCCTGAACTACTCCTTCCACCTTCTCAGAGGAAATATCTGGATTCTGGGTTTTGAGTTGATTTGCCCACTCCTGATGATAGGTCGCGACCTGACAGTCTTCTCCCAGCAGGAAAAGTTCCACCTGCTTGAGCTCTTCCTTGAGCCGAGGTGGCAGAATAGCTAGCCCCATCACCTCAATCAGGCCGATATTTTCTTTCTTAATGTGCTGCACATCCCTATGAGGATGGTAGATGCCGTCTGGATGTTCTGCGGAAGTTTGATTGTCCCGCAAGACCAAGTCCAGCTCAAAAGATCCATCTTTCCTGCGGGCAATCGGTGTGATAGTGTGATGTGACTCACCCTCAGACTCTGCCAACAGCTGCACACTGGGGTCAGAATAAGTCCGCCAAGCTTGCAAGATCTTGTCAGCCAACACAATCAACTGCTCCTTATTCTCAGATCTCAGCCGAATGACTGACATAGGCCATTTGACAATACCTGCCTCTACCTCATCAAATCCGCTAAAAGTAAAGCTGTAATCCAGCTCTGCTATTTCCATAGGGAAGGTATGACGTCCGCCCTGATAGTGGTCGTGGGTCAGGATAGAGCCGCCGACAATCGGCAGGTCGGCGTTAGAACCTGCAAAATAGCCCGGAAAGGTCTCAACAATGTCCAGTAGGCGCTCAAAGGTCAGCCGGCTGATGGCCATAGGAAGGTGCTGGCTGTGCAGAAAGATGCAATGCTCATTAAAATAGGCATAAGGCGAATACTGAAAGCCCCACTCCTGTCCAGCCAAGTCAAAGCGGATAATCCGATGATTGGCTCTGGCTGGGTGATCCAAGCGACCCTGGTAACCTTCATTTTCCATGCAGAGCTGGCAGGCTGGATAATTGCTATTCTTTGCCTTTTTAGCTGCTGCAATTTCCTTGGGATCCTTTTCTGGCTTAGAGAGATTGATGGTGATTTCCAAATCTCCATAAGCGGTAGGTGCTTTGAAAGCAATGTTTTTAGCAATAGCCTTGACCTTGATATAGTCGTTCTTTTGACTAAGCTGGTAAATATCAGCCACAGCTTGCTCGGGATTGGAGGCATAAGTCGTCCAGAAGTCCCGATTGAGCTGGCTAGGGGCTGGTGTGATGAAGTTCATAAGCTCAGCACCGAGGATTTCGCGCGCAGTCTGACTATCCTCAATCGTCTCTAATCGAACCGCCTCCTCGACCAGCTGGTCCTTGAGGTCAATCAATTCATCCAGATCAGTCTCAACTTCCAAACACCTTCGCCCACTCGTGCTAAGACACGATTGGTTAGGTAGATTCGATCCATTTCCTCAAATGAACTTCCAGCAATGACTTCCGTAATAAATGCATCTAGAACTCCCTGACTCATTGATTCTCCTTCTTACTTTCTAAATAGTCTCTGACAGCATCTAAATCTTGAAAAACTTGTTCTGTTTTATTTAAGAAAGACTGTGCTGGCATTTTTAAGTCTGGAATACAAACAACTGGTATCCCAGCTCTATACGCTGCTTCAATCCCTGCTTCACTATCCTCTAATACTAAGCAATTCTCTGGTAAAACATTCAAATCACTACAGGCCTTTAAAAATATATCAGGGTAAGGTTTGCTTCGCTTTACATCTTTTGCAAAAACTAGATGGTCAAATAGGGACAGTATACCATTACTATCCAAAATTATTCTTGCCCTAGATTCAAAACTTGAAGTTGCTAGAGCGATTGGAATACCTTCTCTTTTCAAAAAAGCAAGCAAATTTTTAGCACCTTTTTTTAAATTTACACCTTTGGCTAATATTCGAGCTTCCAGTTCATAAACTTTTTCCAAGGTTTGGTCAAAGTTCCAAGGTAAATCATAGGTATCTAAAAATCGTTGAACATTCTCCTCTTCCCTATGTCCACTGTATTCTCTAGAATATGTTTCTTCTGTAAAAGGAATTCCAAAATCTTTAAGCAATTCTTGATAAACTTTTAGAGAAATGATCTCAGTATCAGCTAATAAGCCATCTAAATCAAATATTACAGCGTCCATTTACTTCTCTCCTAGTCTAAAACTCGTGTCCCCGATGCAACTTCAGCGATATAGAAGCTTGGAGCGTATCCAACTACTTCCTCATAGCGTTTGCCAACTGCTTCTTTGAAAGAATCCACCGCATCCTTAGCAACTAAAGCAATGGCGCAACCACCGAAGCCAGCTCCAGTCATACGAGCCCCCAGAACACCTTCTTGCTCCCAGGCTGTGTGAACCAAGGTGTCCAGCTCTAGACCAGTCACTTCATAGTCATGTTCCAAAGAAACGTGGGACGCATTCATGAGACGGCCAAATTTGTCAAGATCGCCTGCCTGCAAAGCTGCCCTCGCTTGCAAAGTACGCTGATTTTCCAAAACAGCATGGCGAGCCCGTTTGAGACGATTTTCGTCCTCTATTAGATAGCTATACTCGTCAAAGGACCACTCGTCCAACTCGCCCAGAGTTGCGATAGACAGCTTGCGATTAAGCTCTTCAACAGCTTTTTCGCACTCAGCACGGCGTTCATTGTATTTAGAGTCAGCCAGTTCACGGCGTTTGTTGGTGTTCATGATGACAACGACATTGTCTTTCAAATCAAGCGGCACCAAGTCGTATTCTAGAGTGTTGGTATCTAGGTAAATAGCACGTTGGTCTGCACCCATACCGATGGCAAACTGGTCCATGATACCAGAGTTGACTCCAATAAAGTTGTTTTCTGTTTGTTTCCGATTTTAACCAAATCCAAACGGTCTAGTTTTAAATCAAAGAGATGCTCTGCCACAACACCAGTCAAGAGTTCCAAAGATGCTGATGATGACAAGCCAGCTCCATTTGGGATATTCCCATAAACATAAAAATCAAACCCTTTGTCAATCACGTGTCCAGCTTCTTGCAAGAAATGAAGAACCCCTTTTGGATAGTTGGTCCAGCTGTGCTCTTTTTCAAATTTGAGGTCAGCTAGAGGAACTTCTATAATGCCCTTGTCCTCAAAGTTGGCTGAGTAAAAACGCAAGACTTGGTCGTCACGCTTGCGAGCCGCCCCATAAGTCCCCAAAGAAATAGCCGCCGGAAAAACGTGCCCACCGTTGTAGTCTGTGTGTTCACCAATCAGATTGATACGACCTGGTGAAAAGAAAGTTTGGTCTGCTTCTTGACCAAAAACGGCAAGAAAGTCTTTGCGAAGGGCTTCAGTAGTAAGATCTTGTGTCATATGAATTCTCCTTTGACTGTCGTTAAGTCATCTTAACGTGTAATCGTTTTCTTCTATTGTATCTAAGGGATTTACCAAGGTCAATCCTTTTTACTGAACTTTTACTAAACTATCAGTAAAAAGCAGAAAAATATGATATACTAACCTAAAAGGAGGAGGATTTATGGCTACCTTAAAAGACATCGCACAGCTAGCCTCTGTCTCTATCGCGACCGTATCTCGTGTCCTCAATCGCGACCAGAGTCTATCTGTTACAGAAGAAACCAGACACCGTATTTTAACTGTCGCTGAAGAACTGGGCTATACCAAGCACCTCAAGACAGGCGAATCCCATAAGCCCAAGCAAAAAATTGCCATTATCCAATGGGTCAGCGAACAAGGGGAGTTGGACGACCTCTACTACTACCAGATTCGTCTCGGTATTGAAAAAAGAGCCCAAGAGTTGGACTATGATATCTTGCGCTATTTTAACGACCATCCTTTTACACTGAGCGAGGAAGTAATCGGGATACTCTGTATTGGAAAGTTCAGTCGATCACAGATCTCTGTCTTTGAAGAATACCAAAAACCTTTAGTCTTTATAGACAGTGATACCCTCTCGTTGGGACACACCTGTATTATTACGGACTTTTACACTGCTGTGAAACAAGTTGTAGACCATTTCCTCAGCCAAGGTATGAACCGTATCGGAATTCTCACAGGTCTTGAAGAAACAACCGACCAGGAAGAAATCATCCAGGATAAGCGACTAGAAAATTTCAAAGACATTACCCAAGCAAATGGAATCTACCATGGAGAACTGGTCTTTCAGGGGAGCTTTACTGCCCAATCTGGCTATGACTTGATGAAGGAGGCCATTCACAAGCTAGGAGAACAACTCCCACCAGCCTTTTTCGCTGCCAGCGATAGTTTAGCCATCGGTGCCCTTCGTGCTCTCCAAGAAGCTGGAATCAGCCTACCAGACCGCGTCAGCCTCATTTCTTTTAACGACACTAGCCTGACCAAGCAGGTCTATCCTCCTCTTTCTAGCATTACCGTCTATACCGAAGAAATGGGCCGAGCAGGTATGGATATTCTTAACAAGGAAGTTCTCCACGGTCGCAAAATACCTAGCCTAACCATGCTGGGAACCAGACTGACTTTGAGAGAAAGTACGAGGAATGAATAGGATAACAAAACGACCTCTAGCGAGATCGTTTTTCTAATGATGATGCCCATGCTTCTGCTCTATGGTTCTCACCCTCCGCCTATGTTGCGCATGATTGCTTTGACTGCTGTCCACTTCAATAGTGATATTCTGCACGCCTCTTTCTTTTAAACATTGACGCACCACTTCTTTGGTCTCCATCATCTGTTCCCAGTCCTTGATACAAATGTGAACAATAGCATTATTCTCCAGACCGTCCATGGACCAAATGCTAAGTTGATTGACACTGTTGACATTGGGTAGAGCCTCTAAATCCTTCTCCAAATCACTTGTCTCGACTCCTTCTGGCACAGCATCTAGGAAAATCTTCAGTGCGCTCCAAAAGCGAGGAATGGCTTTCGACAGAATAAAGATAGAAATAACCAGCGATAAAAGCGGATCGAGGATATACCAATCTGTAAATCGGAGGATAATCGCCATTAGGATGACGGCCAACCAACCAAGAGTGTCTTCCAAAAAATGCAAGCTAAGAATTGACTCGTTCTTTGTCTTTCCTTTACGGACTACTAGACTAGCTAGCACATTAATAGCCACTGCAATGATTCCCAGCCATAGGATACCATTTTCATTAACGGGTTGAGGGTGAACGATCTTTGTGACATTTTCCAAGATCACTAGGACAGACCCTATCATAAGAATCACAGCCGTTAGCATGGCCCCTAAAAGACTAAAACGTTTATAACCCAAGGTGTACTGCCTATCTTCTTCACGATTGGAGATCGTTTCTAAAAGGGCTGAGATACCAATGGCCATAGCATCTCCCAAGTCATGAACAGAATCAGCAAGAACTGCACTCGAACCAAAGATTCCTCCTGCGATAAACTCAACAATCGCATAGCTTAAATTTAAGAAAAAAGCTAACCAGATAGATGTTTTAGAACTCATTTCTCTCCCTCCTTTGGTATAATGGGTATATACATACTTCTTTCATTTGTATTATCTAATAAAATTCAAAGAAAGGATAGAAGCAAACTGTCAGCCCTGTTCAGTTCTGAACAGTTTGTCTCAAGTGTCTATATGTCAAAAAGAGATCGTCGAGTCAGTAAGACTAAAAAAGCCATCTATCAAACTTTTTTACAACTTTTGAACGATAAGGGCTATGATGCCACTACTGTCCAGGATATCATTGACCTAGCAGATGTTGGACGTTCTACTTTTTACTGTCACTATGAAAGTAAGGAACTCCATTTAGATGAGCTCTGTCGCTACCTCTTTCATCATCTCTTTGAAAGGGAAGGACACTTTACTACCGAGGACTACCTCGCACATATCTTTTTACATTTTCAAAAAAACCAGGACCATGTCACCAGTCTCCTTTTTTCCAAAAACGACTACTTCCTCCGCCAACTACACAAGGAACTCGAACACCACGTTTATCCCATGGTAGCGGGTGACTTGCAAGAGGCCTATCCAAACATTCCGGCCTCCTACCTTCAACATTTTGTTGTGACGAACTTTATCGAGACCCTAACTTGGTGGCTAAAAAAAGGAAAATCTTATACCGAAGGCCAAGTGGTGAGATTTTACCTTGATGTAATGGAGATGACCTCTACAACTCCACTTGATAACTAATCCTGTAACTCAGAAAGGAACCAACTATGTTAACTTCGATGATTCTAGGAATACTAACAATTGTACTAGCTCTCGCCTTCTCATTGCTTCACCTTGCTGCTGCTTTTTCAGCCATAAAACAAAAAAACTACTGTCTAGGAAATAAATGGATTTTGGTCGGCAGCTGCATCACCTCTCTGGCTCTAGCTATCTTTTACTTCGTTCCGCTTGCAACCATTCTTCTATGGATTGTGGGCTCGAGTATCGTCTGCTATGGAGCCTACTGGAACGGCCAACAGAAAGAAAGTCAACATATCTCGCACCACATCGTTCGTATAACGAGCGCTATTATCATTACGGTATTATTCATTTTGCTCTAACACAAAAAAGGATCATCTGATCCTTTTTTACTTTTTTAAGCACTCTTTGCTGCCTTGCTCCACTGATACCACCCAACTAGACTATTGATCAAGTAAATCAGGTATTTTCCTTGAATTTGCAGGCTTTCTCCCCACCAGAGATAGATAGAAAAGACATTGGTAGCTGCCCAGAATATCCATTGTTCACGGTAAACAGCTGTCATGAGGATTTGCCCAACCCTATTGGTCGCATCGGTGATGGAATCGCGATAAGGACGATTGGCTCCGATAGACTGATAAATGAACCCAAATACCAACCACCAAAGAACACTAATGGAAAGATACTTGGTCCAACCCTTGCCGTCCAGTTTACGCGCGACAAACTCCTGCTTTCTTTCTTGAACTGTGCTTGGTAGATCCACACTAGAAGTCCAATTGGCTGCATGGCCGTAAAGTAGAGTGTCGTCAGCACCTCACCATAGAAGCCTTTTTGAAGGGCAAGCACCAGATAAATGATGGAATTAATCAAACCAAATAGGTAGTTACTAGCACGACCTTCAGCTTCTCAAAGAGCAGAAAAAAGGTTAGTAAGGCTTGAGAGATGAATCATTTTAAAGGCAAACAATTCCAACAAGACGTCATCATTGTCGCTGTTGGTTATTACCTACGTTACAATCTGAGCTATCGTGAAGTTCATGAATTGCTTTATGACCGTGGAATAAATGTTTGTCACACTACGATTTATCGGTGGGTTCAAGAATACAGTAAAATCCTCTATCATCTCTGGAAAAAGAAAAATAAACAGTCCTTCTATTCGTGGAAAATGGATGAAACCTATATCAAAATTAAGGGGCGTTGGCATTATCTCTATCGAGCGATTGATGCGGACGGTTTAACATTGGATATCTGGTTACGAAAGAAACGTCGAGCAGACGATAACAGCTATAAGTTAGAAGATACCGCCTATCAAGAAGATAAAGCACGCAAAGCAGAAACCGAAGATAAGCTAGCTATTGAAGCAATGAAAAGCAAGTACACCATGCTATTGCTAGAAAATATGTTGCTAAGTCCGTTTGAAATGCATGATACAAAAATCATGGCAGGATTGCAAGTCCATGTTTACCCCCTCTATGACGAACTGAAAGAATTAAGAGGGCTAAATAGTGTTAAAGACCACTTGTCTTATGTTGCCAGCAGACGTGAAGAATATTCTAAGCATAATATCGCACGCTACCTCAAAAAAGCCATTGAACAATATCTACCAACGGTTAAAAGGCAAGACTTAAACCATGAGTGAAGACTTAAAAACGATCAAAGAGCTGGCGGATGAGTTGAGTGTTACAAAACAAAATATTCAATATCACTACCAAAGGTTACCAAAAGAATTACAGCTTAAAAGTTCCAATGGGTCTAATCTAATAAATTCTAAAGCAGAAAAAATAATTTTAGGTAAATTAGAAAGTAGTAGCAAATCAAATACCAAAGACCAACAAATAAGTAGCAAAGACCAACAAATAGAAACTAACTAATTTGTTAGACCAGTAACAACAATTAGCCTTGCAAGATAAAAAGTTGCTAGAAGAATACAAGGCGGAAAATGATAACTTAAAAGCCCTCAAAATGCCCTCACAGGAAACAGAATTCAAACACTTAGACAATCAATATAAAGATGAAGTGAACGCTCTTAAAGAGAAGTTGGAAAATTTACAAGAAAAAATCAAAGATCAAAAAAGGATAGAAGAACAAGAAAAACCAATAAAATGGTGGGGACTATGGCGAAAATAGATGATTCAGTTAAAAAGAAAGTTCCAGAATTGCGATTTAAAGGATTCACGGATGAATGGGAACAGCGTAAGTTGGGAGACGAAGTTCGAATAGTGATGGGACAGTCTCCTAATTCAGAAAATTATACTGATGATCCTAATGGGCGCTAAAAATGCGAAGACCTATGAAGACCTATTTTGTATTAGTCAAACAAAAGATCCAAAAGAAATGGTATATGATTATGGCCATGAAACAAAGTAAAATCAAACCGAGTGATCTGAGGAAGCACCCGATGATCATGAAACGTTATTAAACACAAAAGTCACCCATGTGAGTTCTTGCCAGAAGCTGAAGTTAATCCTTCAACCTGGAAAACCCGCAGAGGTGACTTTTTCTATACATCTCGATTTTTCTGGCAATAATCATTAACCGATAAATATGTCTGTGAATCACCCAGCGACTCCGCTATGTCCATAATCCGCGGTGGTAGTAATCCCACTCGCTGGACAAGTTCGTGATTGCTGAACAATTCCCGTGGACTGCCGGCGAAGCCAAACTTCCCGTGTTCCATAACATACACCGACTCAAACTCGGCGGCGACCCAATCCATGTCATGGGTGATGGTCACAACTTGGTGGCCCGAATCAGCCAACTGATGGAAAATTGCGGTCAACTTGCGCCGGCTTTCCCAATCAAGCGACATCATCGGCTCATCAAATAAATAAATCGCCGGATCCACTGCCAAAACTGTGGCAACGCTCAACAGCTTGCGTTCCGACAATGACAGGTCATATGGACTTTCAGCTGTTTTATCATCCAAGCCAACTCTTTTTAGAGCCGCTAAAGCCCGCCTCGTAATCGTGTCGTGGTCATCCATGACCTGCGCGACATTCCACTCCACCTCTCGTTGAACGGTCGGGTTGAAAAGCTGATCGTCAGGATTCTGAAAAGTAATCCCAACCTTCAGTAACTTTTCGACTGGTTTAAGATCATTAAAATTTTCTCCATCGATCTTAATCACACCGGTTTGTGGTGTCAGCAAGCCCGTCAACAATTTGAAGAGCGTTGATTTGCCGGCACCATTTTGGCCGACAATCGCCACCATCGGATCGGCGAAGTGTTTGTCTTCAACATCCAAGCTAAAGGACCGTTCCGGATAAGTGAACGTCAGGTTGTTCAGTTCAATTGTGGACATAACGAACCTCCTTCAGATCAGCGTAATTCACCGGATACCGGCCATCAGCCAAGTGCCAATCCATTTTTTGAGCAAGTTGCTGGATTGTCGGGGCTGGAATCTGCCAGTCAGCTGCCAAATGATTAAACACCTCACCCGGCCTGCCTTGGGCTACCATTTGACCCTCGTGCAGCACCCACACAACGTCGGCGACTTCGCACAAATCGTCAATTTCACTGGTGACAATGAAGACAGTCGTCTCTTTGACTTGGGCCAGCCATTGGAAAAATTGCCGGCGGCCAAGGGGATCCATCTCACTGGTCGGATCATCCATAATCAAAACAGCCGGATTAGCCACAATCGCCGTGGCAATTGCCAACCGCTGGATCTGACCACCGGAAAGGCTCTCGGGACGCAAATTCAGCTGTTCAATCAGCCCCATTTGCGTGGCAACTTCTTCAACCCGTTTTTGAATCAGTCCTTCAGCCATTCCCTGATTAATCAAGTCAAAGGCGATTTCATCGGCAACCGTGTCTGCCAACCCGCTTAGTTGGCCAGCTGGATTTTGCAGTACAACTCCATTCATGGCATTATAAACGGGCCAATTGTCGGACACTCGCTGGCCAAACATGTGCCAGTCGCCCTCAATCTCAGCAGACACAATTTTGGGAATGACCCCTGCCAGCACACGGCACAAAGTCGATTTGCCGGAGTGGCTATTCCCGATAATCCCAACCACCTGGCCGGTATGAACCTCCGCGTTAATCTGACGCAGTTGTGGTTGCTCAGTACCCGGATAACGGGTGGTCAAATTTTTCAATTACAATCCGTTTATCTTCGTCCATATTTTTCCACCCAATCAATAAAATTGCTAATCCAGTCAGACCAATGTGCAGCGTCCGCGACAGGCGATACACGCGCTGGGAGGTTCTGACAGTCCGGTTGAGATTATCAAAACCTCTCAGTTGGAGAGAAATCGACCGCGTCATCGATTGATCCAAGGTCTTAATCACCAATGGAATTAGAACCGGCAGGACTGACTTTAATTTCTGAATCAACGTTTTTTTGCGGATTGGTTCCGCGAACTTTTTTTGTGCCTGCTGGATTTTTCCGCATATTGCGCATCATTTCCGGCAAAATATAACACACCGACATCAGAACGTAGACGGTTTTTATAAGACAATCCGGACAGTTCCAAATAGGCCGCATTTTTCTGAAATACTCGTGGTCACCATAAAAAAGCCACTGGTCAAAATAATCACCAATACTCGACAACCCAGAGTGGTGGCGTAAATCAGGCCTTCTTTGTAGAACGACACCCCAAGCACAGAAAACAGCACAGTTTGATTCCGACTGTAAAATAACCCTTGGATAATCAGCATGGTGCAAATCAGAAACAGGCTGAATCCCAGCGCCTTAAAAGGTGGTAGAACTCAATTTGGAAAAATAACAATAGCAGTGTTGCGACAAGAATTAATCCGGCCTGAAGCAATAAATTCATACTGGCAAAGCTCAACAACGTCATGTCCAAGATGAACAAGAGCTTAGTAATCGGATCGATCACCTGGTACCACTTGAGCTTGACCCGTGGCGCTCCAGAAATCAATGTTTTATCAGTCATCATTTATCATCGCTAAAGAAGTGCACCATCCGCTTCGGCAACTGACGATAGATGAAGAATGCCAGGTAGGCCACGCAGACTTTATCCAAATATCCAAGACAAACTCATCGGTAAATGAGGCCAGCCACACTGGTGCATGATTGGCGACCATTACCGCAAACAATGAGTCACCCCAAGCGATACCGGTCTGACCACCCCAAAAGATGACGTTGAGCGGCGTTGAAATGACAGCTGAAACGATGGCAATAATAATAGCAGAAACAAATACTCGTCGCGCTGACGAGAACCACCCATTGGCGTGCAAAACTCCGACAGCAATCCCAATTCCGATGCTGGTAATCGCATACACGGTTGAAATTGGCGATAAGGTCAGCCCATAGATCACGTTGTTGATGAAACCACTAATGGCACCGGCAACCGGCCCAGCCAACATGCTGGCAAGAAAGGTTCCCAAAGACCCCAGCCAAACGGGCAACTTTAACCCCTCCGCCAAGGCTTTGGCAACATAGTTAATCCCCACGGCAGCGGGAATCAAAGTCATGGTGGCAGCACTTAACTTAAATTTCCACATACTGGTACGATGAATCGGTTCTGTTTTCATAATTTTCTCCTTTTGTTTTTAAAGAGCCGTGTCTGGATAGACTTTCGGACGCAACGCTCTATTATATATCTACTGAACTGTCTATACACAAGATTTCCATCCTTAGTCGACATGAGCTGGAAATCTTTATTTGTTAAGTAGTTCACAACACATTATACACCTATTCTCTGAATAGTCAAGTGTATTTACAGTAAAACTTTAGAAAATCCTGAAAATTTCCTCTTATTTTCCATTTAAAAATGAAAATCATTAATTCTGACACCAAAAAAGCCCAGACAACATTGTCTGAGCATTCTTCTGTATGGTCATTTAAAGAAGTTGAGTTTGACATTTTCAATCTATTTCTTCAACAAACCTTGTTCTTGTAGAAATTCTTTAGCTACTTGTTCTGCTGACTTGCCTTCAACACCGACTTGATAGTTGAGCTGGCTCATCTGGCTTTCTGTAATCTTACCAGCCAATTTATTGAGAACTGTCTCCAACTCAGGGTGTTTCTTGAGAAGAGCTTCTTTCATTAGTGGAGCTCCTTGATAAGGTGGGAAGAGTTGCTTGTCATCTTCCAAGACCTGTAAATCATAACGCGCCAACTCTGCATCGGTCGAATAGGCATCCGTGATTTGAATATCACCTGACTGAATCGCCTGATACCGAAGGGCTGGCTCCATGGTCGCTACGTTGAGATTGAGGCCATACATTGATTGCAAGCCCTTATTGCCATCTTCACGGTCATTAAATTCGAGTGTAAAACCTGCCTTCAACTGTCCTTCCACTTTTTTCAAGTCCGAAATGGTCTTCAAGCCATATTCTTGAGCAATCTTTTTCGGAACAGCTACAGCGTAGGTATTTTGATAAGACATAGGTTTGAGATAGGCCAGATGATCCTGTTTGGCAATGCCATCACGCGCCACTTGATAAACCTGCTCTGGCTCATGACCTACTTTAGGTGCTGGTTGAAGCAAACTTTCAGTCACTGTACCTGTAAATTCAGGATAGATGTCAATATCGCCTTTTTTCAAAGCTTCATAGAGAAAGCTTGTCTTCCCAAAATTCGGTTTAACAGTCGCAGTCATACTGGTATTTTCTTCAATCAACAATTTATACATATTGGCCAAGATTTCTGGTTCCGGTCCTAATTTCCCAGCAATCACCAAGTTTTCTTTCTCTTTTTGAGCTAATAGAGCTGGACTATAAGACAGACCGAGCAATATTGTCACCAAGGCAAAACCAGAGAAAATCGTCCGCAATTTTGCTTTTTCCATCACTTTTAGCAGGAAGTTAAAGGCAATGGCAAGCACTGCAGAAGAAAGGGCCCCAATCAAAATCAGACTGGTATTATTACGATCAATTCCCAAAAGGATAAAGGAACCCAGTCCGCCTGCCCCAATCAAGGCAGCCAAGGTTGCTGTACCGATAATCAAGACCGCTGCCGTCCGAATCCCAGACATGATAACAGGCATGGCCAGTGGAATTTCAAACTTCTTGAGACGTTCCCATCTGGTCATCCCAAAGGCAATCCCAGCCTCCTGCAGACTTGGATCAATTCCCTTCAACCCAGTAATGGTATTTTGTAAAATCGGAAAAATCGCATAAATCACAAGAGCTGTCAAAGCTGGTAAGGTCCCAATTCCCATCAAGGGGATAAAGAGCCCCAACAAGGCAAGAGATGGGATGGTCTGGAAAATCCCTGCAATCTGCAAGACCCAATCCGCCACCTTTTCATGATAACGAAGAAATACCGCTAAGGGGACTGCAATAAAAATAGCCAGTAACAGGGTCAAAAGTGACAACTGCAAATGTTGAGATAGAGCTGTTACCCAATCACCAAAACGATCCTGAAAAGTTGATATCAAATTAGCCATGAACACTACCTCCAAACAAGTCTGCTACAAAGTCTGTTGCAGGCGCTTTTAAAATGGTCTCGGGATTCGCCACTTGACGAATCTCCCCATCCTGCAGAACAGCAATCCGATTCCCCAATTTTAAAGCCTCATCCGTGTCATGGGTCACAAAGATTGTTGTCATCCCAAACTGGTCATGGATACTCTTGGTCAAGCTCTGCAATTGCTTACGTGAGATAGCATCAAGAGCTGAGAACGGCTCATCCATCAGTAGGATTTTGGGTTGGGCGATAATGGCTCGGACAATGCCCACCCGCTGTTGCTCACCGCCTGACAGCTCACTCGGCATACGCTGAGCATAGTCTTCAGCAGGTAAGCCCACTAGCTCCAGCAATTCATTAGTCTTCCGCTCAATATCTGCCTTGCTCCATCCTTTCATCTCAGGAATGAGAGCAATATTTTCAGCCACCGTTAGATTGGGAAAGAGGGCAATCGCTTGTAAGACATAGCCAGTAGAAAGGCGCAGCTCTCGCTCATCATAATCCTTAATCCGCTTATCATCCATATAGATATTTCCATCAGTCGGTTCCAAAAGACTGTTAATCATCTTGAGCATGGTTGTCTTACCGGACCCAGAAGGACCCACCAAAACCATGAACTCTCCATCCTCAATCCTTAAGTTGACATCTCTCAAGACATCCTTTCTGTATAGCGTAGCGCTACATTTTTATATTCAATCATTCTTTGTCCTCAATTTAAAACTTTCCTCGATTAGTTAAGTCTTCTACCTTAGGCATGACTTCTTTATTATCCCAATGCTCTACAATCAATCCATTCTCTAAACGGAAGATGTCATACTGAGCATAAGCCACCCCATCTATCTGAGTTTGACCATAGCTGACCACATAGTTTCCTTGTCCCAAAAGCTGGAAAACAAAGTCGAAAGTAACACCATGTTCAGCCACATAGTTTTTATAAGCATCACTTCCTTGGCCAATCTCATGATTATGCTGAATCAAATCGTCTGCCACATAATCACTCCACTGCTCTAGTTCACCGTTTTGAAAGATTTCTGTCAGGAAACGACGAACGGTATTTTTATTCGCTACTGTCTTGTCCAAATCCGTGACTTCAAAATCTCCAAAGATCTGGTCTAACTGTCCATTTTCCGGAGCACGATAGTAGTCAATAACATCCCAATGCTCCACAATACGGCCATTCTCATCCGCACGGAAAGTATCCGTTGTCACCCATTGAGCTTCCCCGCCATTGAGATATTGATGGACATGAACGAAGACCAGATTGCCATCCTCAATGGTGCGAACAATCTTCATCTCACGCTCGGGATAACGCTCAAAGAAATTTGCAAAAAAAGCCGCAAACCCTTCTTTCCCATCTGGCACACCTGTCGAATGTTGGATATAAGTATCCCCTACAGACTGAGCTTGAGCCTCAGCAACACGCCCATCTTGAATGGCGTGAATATATAGATTTTGTGCATTTTCAACTTGTTTTGACATGATTTATGCCTCTTTTTCTTTCAAATTTGCTAAAATGCGTTCCTGATAACTTTCAAACTGACGAATTTCTTCCTCTGAGAAGCCTTTATAAAAAATAGCATCCAATTTTTGACTGATACGATGGCCCACTTCTTTCTGAGACCAACCCCGCTCTGTCAACTTTACATATTTTTTTCGCTTGTCTAAACCACACTGACTAAAGCTCACCAAACCCTGTTCTTCCAACTTTTTCAGCATAGTCGTCAGCGTATTATTGGCTAGTCCTGTCTCCAGCGCAATATCTGTCGCCGTCGCGCAGCCCGTTTCACTATTCCATAAAACTGTGAGAATCTTGCCCTGCTCACTTCGATAAAGGGCTTCAGTATCCTGATTCAGTAACTTTTGAAAAATTCGCCCATTCAACAAACGAATATGATAGGCTACTAAATGACTGTCTTTCATACTTCCTCCAATTTATTTCTATATCGAATCGATTTTTAATTATTGTAACACCAGATATTACATCTGTCAAGAATTTTGTTCTATTTTGATACAACTTAAAAATATGTATAGAAAAAAGCAGGTTCAACCTGCTTTAAAATCTAAAATTTATTGTTTCCGATTGATGTATCTGTTGAACAAAATGGTCATAATTTTCAGCTTCTTGAGGGATAAGAATGGACCACTTTTTCAAGAATGCCCCGTAACCTGCTAATTTACCTATGTCATTATCAACAACCTTCTCCACGCTTGGGAAAATAAGACCGGCTGTTTTAGCTTCTAAAATGTATGCATAGGAAATCAGTTGATATAAATCCTCACGATTGATTCCTTTTTCAGTAAATTCTAGTTTTTTATATTTGGCATCTAGTACGATTTTTAAATCTTTATGATAAAAGTCTGGATAAATTTTTCGACCATGACTGCTAAATACAGAAATGCCATCTGTCTTTTCTTTATTTCGTGGATGGATAAATCCTTTTGGCAACAAGGTGTAAACATACTCTTCCCAAAGCCAGGCAACATCAAAGAGAATGCCATGCACCCTTTGGGTTTGTGACCCAAGACCATGCTTTTCTTTACTCAGAATCATCAAACAGAGTTCCTGTAATTTTCTATATTCTCGAAAATAGGCATGACGGACAGGTTTAGTTTGATTTAGTCTGATAATCTTAACACGATCAGCTAGTTTATAAGACGGAGTCACGCGGATAATTTCTGTTACATTTTCACGATTAGCATCAAACACTCCACTTCCAATTGTTTTCTGATTCTTAATATACTCAATGGTGTGTCGAATCAGCTGCATCAATGGATTATCATAAGTAAACTCTCTAGTAGTGTAGGAAATATTTCCCATAAAAGGAACATTTTTCTTAAGATGATTTCCTACATCAATCGCTCCCTTTACATGGCTATCATTATGAAAAAACCTCTGGTACTCCTTATAGAACCCTTTTCTCAAAGCCACTTGCAGATATTTTGGAAAGAGGTAAACCAATAGTTGATAGAGTTTATCTTCGCTAGATAAACCAACATCCAAGTTAGTGAGATTGATATTGAGGACCTTCTGCAAGAGATAATGTAAAAAATAGTCGTTATTAGCATTTGAAAAACGAGAGGAAATCGTTAATCTTTCCTGACCGTAACCCAGAAAACCAATCACATTTCCTGTCTTAATTTCTGATTAACTGTTTCAAAAATCTTTTGGTCCTTTTCTAAGTCAGAAGTATTTTTCAAGTCATTTGGAAAAATGAAAATACTATCCTCTTGAGAAAGGCTTTCTAAAGTTCTATCTAAAAGTACCTGACTAATTTTTGGATAGATTTCAACAAAATCCTCTTTTTTTATAAGTTGCTGATTATCTGTTATCCGTATCGTCATTTCCATCGCTTTCATTGTCACCAGTTATTGACTGATTGGTTTGCTCATTGCTTGTCTTATCAAATGCCTTTTTCAAAGTTTCCAAAGTTTCAACCTCTTCATAAGAACCTCGCAAGTAGTCCTCTAGGAGTGGCTTAATATAATCAGACCAGAGCAACTCATAGTCAAAGTCTACTTCCTGCAACTTAAGGAAATAACTTGGTCCAACATGGTAATGACTATTGAGCTCTTCTACTTTTTCTATGGCAGCATTCAAGTTTCTTAGACGCGTTTTTGCCTCTTCAGCCCCATCTCCAAGAGGTTCATCAAGCATTCCAAGCTGACTTTCAGCCGTAATTTCTACAAAACGGAAACGACGGCGCATGGCAAAATCAAAGGAATCTACCGAGCGGTCAATATCATTCATTGTTCCGATGATGTAGACATTTTCAGGAATATAAAACTTCTCATTAGTTTCATGTAAATTAGCATATTGGGTCGAAACCTCTCCATCCTTACCACGATAGCTCGGATCAATGGAGAAAAAAAGTTCACCAAAAATCTTAGAAATCTCACCACGATTGATTTCATCAATGATGAAGACGAATTTCTTGTCTGTATCAATCGTTGGGGATACATAATCAGATAAGCCATAACTTTCTTTCATGTGATCCAAAACAATTTTTTGATAAGTTTCGTACTTTAACTTAGTCTCCTCACCTTTATATAAAAGATATACTTTTTCTTTGGTGGCGACGGGAGAATCAAACTTCACATTCCCTTGACTGTTTAAACTGGCTGGAACCGAACTACGAGGGAACAAATATTGCCCCTGTTTCTCATTGATAGCATCGGTTAGCTTAGTCCAAGTCTCTTCAAAATTATCTTGTCCTCCAGTCTTCTGAGCGTCTCTAGCCTTCTGACAAAACTTCTTAAAAATACCATCTTGTAGCTTAAACTCAATAGTCCCATCCCCATTTGATACTGGTCTCAGTCCTTCTACAAAATCTGTATAGTCATAAGATGGATGAAACTGTACAAATCCAATTTGGTCTTCATTTCCACCAGTTAACTCTAAGGCAATTTCTTTAGCAAGATAGGTTTTACCTGTACCGGGCGCACCACGGAGGATGAGGTTTTGGGATGAAAGTAAAATATTCTTATATTTGTTAATATTTTCTAACATATTTATATCTTTCTTTTCTAATTCTCTATAAAAACTAGTAAAATAGTCATAAAACTCTTTTAAGGTATCGCTAGGTTTACCAGTTGATTCCAACTCTAAATCTTTAACAAAGTATTTATAACCCAATTCTTCATCTCGATTATCACTATACCATTTTACTATTTTAAATTCTGTAAGTTCAAAACTCTGGAAACCACATCTTATATTTATCCATGAGTTATCAATGTCACTCAGTCGATAACCAAAGTAAGGTGATTTAATATATCCATTACCACTCTTTGGACCAAAATGACCTGTGTTAAGCATTTCAACTTTGTATGGAATATTATCAATAATAACTGCAGGATAGATAGCCTTAGCACCATCAAATTTCTGAGAACGTTTAATCCTAATATCTTTTGAATTATAGAGATTTGCTTGATTAACAAATTTTGATAAAAATTCTCTGAAAACTGTGTAACACTCTATATCCGTCCCTCCTTTTACAAACTCATACGATTTGTCTATAAAAGGTAAAACCTCATTCAATGAGTCTTCACTATCAATAATATACTCAGCATCAAGCGTCCATCCAAACGAATCTGGTTTCTTATCAAATAAAAAAATATCTGATACTTTAAGACTTTTTGATAAAATAGCAATTTTTATCCTTTCATTCTGAAAACTAACCTCAATGAAGTTTTGTAATTTTTCCTTTCTTATTCTCTACCTGAAAAGAAACATAGCTTTTTTTGTTCTATTTTTCAATCGCATCTGGGAACTCTGTTTTTATTCTCTCTAAAAACTCTGCTTTTTTTATCATTTAAACTTTATCTCCCTTTCTTCGTCTTTATAGTCATATAATCATTCATCTAATCGTGACATATAAATACTTTTTCATAGGTTAACCACCCCTATATACCCTGTTTATATTTTACTCTATATATTATAGCATATTTATATAAAAAAGAATTTATAAACAAAAAAAGCTCAACTGCAAGAGGTCTTCTCTCCCACACTGAGCTTCTTTTTGTCTTAGTAATATTCACCCTGACGGTAATCCCATGAGTTGAAAGTATCGGACAGGTGCATCATGATTTTGTCAATGTCCAAGCCTTTGCGGATGACTACTGGTGCTGGTGAGATGGACCGTTGGCCACCTTGTTCTGGAATCAGTTTTCCATCCTTGTCTACCATGGAGACCATAACACCTTGCTCATAGCGAGTTTCAATGGTCTTGTCTGGCTGGATAGAGGCTACATAGTCATCTGCTTCAATGACTAGGTCAACTGCGTTTTCGATGCGCTCACCAATTCCTTCGACCTTGCCGCGGTTCCCTTTACCAGATGGGTTGGCTGAGGAAGCATAGACCATCTTTCCTTCTTCCCAAAGCTTGGCTGCCAGCTGCTCGCCTGCCTTACCAAACTTAATAACAAAACAGCTAGTTCCACGAACATCTGTCATCAGCTCTTCCCGACCGTCACCATAGGCTTTAAGCTTTTCAAATGCTTCTGGCTTCCATGGAAGGATACAGCCCAAGAGGATATCTTCATCCCAATGCTTTTGATAAAAAGCTTCAATTTCTGGATTTAACTGAGCCAAAGCACGGAGCTCATCCATACTACCACAGAGGACAACACCAGGCTTATTACGGTTACGTGCCTTAGCTTCGAACTTACGCTCCAAGCCAGCCTTATCACTAGTCATAATGATGTACCCTACCTTAGTCGGACAAACGATACAGCCCCCATCACCTTTAAGAATGTCATAACCTTCTTGTGAAAGAGTTCCGTTCCATTGAATGTGTTTTGTCATAAGTTTATTCCTTTTCTATTAAATTAAGATTTATTTTACCATATATTCTTATCAGAGACAAGATATATTTAGAATTTTCTGAATATATCAAAAATATGGTTACTGCCAATAAGATGGACGATTTTTTTCATATTCTGCAATCAAATCCTCATACTGCAGGGTAATACCGATATCATCCAACCCGTTGAGGAGCTTGTGCTTCCATTCTCCATCAATGTCAAAGGAGAATTCTCCCACCGGTGAAAAAATCTTCTGCTGTTCCAAATCCACTGTCACTTGATCCGTCGGTTTCAGATTCGCCAAAGCTTGCCGAACTTTCAGTGGCTGGACGATAGGCAACATGCCGTTATTAAGTTCATTGTTGTAGTGAATATCCCCGAAAGATCCGGCAATAACTACCTTAAAACCGTAGTCAGCCAAGGCCCAGGCAGCGTGCTCCCGAGAGGAACCCGCTCCGAAATTGTCCCCTGTAATCAGAATAGTCGCCTTGCGATACTCAGGTCTATTAAAGACGAAATCAGGATCTTCGGTGTACTGATTGTCTAGATAACGCCAGGCGTACATGAGATACTTTCCAAAGCCTTTTTATCAATCAACTTGAGAAACTGCTTAGGTAAAATTTGGTCCGTATCGATATTATCGTTCATGAGTGGGACTGTTGTCCCTGTATAGATTGTAAATTTTTCCATAAACCTTCCTTACTGAACCTCAGGTAGCTGACGAATATCTACGAAGCGTCCGGCAATAGCTGCCGCTGCTGCCATGGCAGGACTGCAAAGATGAGTCTTAGCACCAAATCCCTGACGATCCTCAAAGTTCCGATTACTAGTAGAGGCACAGTGGACTCCGTCTGGCACCTTATCTGGATTCATTCCCAGGCACATGGAACAGCCCGGATCGCGCCACTCAAATCCTGCATCCATGAAAATTTTATCCAGTCCCATCTTTTCAGCAGCACGCTTGACTGGGCGAGAGCCTGGTACGACGATAGCGGTCAGATTAGGAGCAATGTGCTTACCCGCAACAAACTTAGCAGCCAGCTGCAAATCGCTGAGTCTGGCATTGGTGCAGGAACCAATAAAGATATAACCTAGGTCAATATCTTCTGCTTTTTTACCTGGGGATAAGTCCATGTAATTGTAAGCCCGCTCATCGTTCATATCACGTATTTCTGGGAAAGCCGCGCCGAACTCAACTCCCATAGAAGGATTGGTTCCCCAAGTCACCATAGGTGCCAGCTCGGAGACATCAATCTCAATGACCTTATCATAGACAGCATCGGGATCACTGACCAGAGTCTTCCAATCAGCTACCGCTGCCTCAAAGTCCTTGGGAGCTCCCGGCCGACCCTTAACGTAATCATAAGTCTTCTGGTCGGGGTTCATAATGCCCATCTTGGAGCCAAACTCAATAGACATATTGCAGATGGTCATACGCTCTTCCATGGTCAGATGCTCAATCGCATCACCTGCATACTCGACCACATGACCGACACCTGCAGCCACACCATATCGAGCAATCAGAGCTAAGATAAAGTCCTTAGAATAAACACCTTTCGGTGGCACTCCGGTAAATTTGACCAACATTTTCTTAGGCTTGACTTGCCAAATGGTCTGCGTGGCAAAGACGTGCTCCACCTCCGAAGTACCGATTCCAAAAGCAATGGCTCCAAAAGCTCCGTGAGTGGCCGTGTGACTGTCACCACAGACAATGAATTTGCCTGGCTGGGTCTTGCCCGTTTCCGGTCCAACCATGTGGACAATACCTTGCAACTCCGATCCGTGAGCCGCATGCTCGATGCCAAAATCCTTGACATTTTCAGAAAGCTTATCAATCTGAGCCTTGGAAATCACATCTCGGATATCATAGATATTGACCGTAGGAACATTATGGTCAAAGGTTCCAAAAGTCAAATCCGGCCGTCTAACTTTGCGCCCTGCGTCTCGAAGGCCTTGAAAAGCCTGAGGACTGGTTACTTCATGAATATAATGCTGATCCACATACATAAGCTGAGGCTGGCCTTCTTGACCAGTTATTACATGCCTTTCCCACAGCTTATCAAAAATCGATTTTCCAGCCATACTAGCTTCTCCATATGTTATATAAAATTCCGATTTCAACTATTATCCCGCAAATCCAAGTTAACCAGAAATACCATTTTCTAGTCTTATGATGGAAGAGTTGACCGCCTAATAAAGCGCCCAAACCCGCAGCTACCAAAGCTGACAGCAACAAGGTCTTCTCTGGAATGCGGTAGTGATTCTTTTTTGCCTTTCGCTTATCCCAGCCATAAAGCAGGAAAACGACAAGGTTCCATAGCAGGCAAATACCTGTTAATATCCATTTCATAAGTTATTGATAATGGCCTCCGTCATTTGAGCTGTCCCTGCCTGTCCTCCCAGATCTCGGCTTAAAATCCCTTGTGCCAAAGTCTTTTCAACCGCTACTTCAATGGCTTCTGCAGCTTCTAGCTCTGAAAAACTATCCCGCAGCATCATGGCTACAGAAAGTATCATGCTGATAGGATTGGCAATGCCTTGCCCTGCAATATCGGGAGCCGAACCATGGATAGGCTCATAAAGACTTGGCCCATCAGCCGAATGACTGGCTGAAGGCATAACTCCCAGCGTTCCTGATAAGACGCTGGACTCGTCAGATAGAATATCCCCGAAGAGATTTTCTGTTACTACAACGTCAAACTTAGCAGGATTGGTAATCATAAGCATCGCAGCGCTATCCACCAGCTGGTGCTCCAAGGTCACATCTGGATAATCCTTAGCGACCTCATCTGCTACTCTGCGCCAAAGTTTGGATGTTGCTAGCACATTTTGCTTGTCAATACTGGTCACGTGCTTTCTGCGACCACGCGCAATGTCAAAGGCCTTACGGACAATTCGCTCCACCTCTTCATAGCTGTAGTCGTTGATATCACGAGCAGATCTATCCTCCAAAATATGCTCGCCAAAGTAAATCCCACCAGTCAACTCGCGCACGACTACGAAATCCACACCAGCAATCCTTTCAGCTTTCAAAGGTGACAAATGCTTAAGAGCATCAAAAATCTTAACTGGACGAATATTAGCATAGAGCTCAAGCTCCTTGCGCAGAGCGAGCAAACCTTGCTCTGGCCGAACTGGAGCATTATCATACTGGGGACAGCCGATAGCTGCTAGGAGTATAGCATCTGCATCTTTAGCCGCTTCTAGAGTAGACTGAGGCAGAGGATGACCTTCCGCATCAATACCAGCACCCCCAAAATCCTTCTCTGTGACTTGATAAGTAAATCCAAACTTGTCCGCAACAGCTGCTAGAACTTGGAGGCCCGCTTCCATGATTTCTGGGCCAATACCGTCGCCTGCCAGAGCTACGATTTTTTTTGTCATAGGTACTCCTTCCTATTCACTAGCGGGTAAATCATGATAAGAAACGCGACGGCCGATTTCACCTGCATTTTCCTTCTGAACAAAAGTATTGGCATGGATATAAGCAATAGCACTAGCCTTAAGAACATCAAAGTCAATACCTGAAGAGTTAAAGATCGTATCAGTATCCGTATTTCAACAGCTACCAAAACACGAGCCTGAGAGTCGATACCATCCGTTACTGCCTCGATGTTATAAGACAAAAGCTGAACAGACTGGTTAAAGAATTGGTCAATCGCATTAAAGATAGCTTCAACACTTCCCTTGCCTTCTGCCACACAAGTGACTATCTCACCATCGCCATTAACCAACTGCACATCAGCTGTGATAGTTTGGTCATCATTGGTCGTCAACTGCAGATCATCAAATCTGAATCCTTCTGGATTTTCAACCGTCGTTCCAGCAATCAGAGCCCGTATATCAGCATCTGTGACTTCATTTTTCTTATCAGCCAAGACCTTAAATTTAGCAAAGAGATCATTGATTTCAGATTCCGCAAAGTCCAGAGCCAATTCTTTGAGTTTTTCGACAAAGGCATGGCGACCAGAGAGTTTACCAAGTGGAAGTGAGTTGCTCTTGACACCGACTAGCTCTGGGGTGATGATTTCATAGGTCAGTGGATTCTTAAGAACGCCATCCTGATGGATACCAGACTCATGTGAGAAGGCATTTCCACCAACGACAGCCTTGTTCTTAGGCACTGGAATACCTGAGAAACGAGACACCAGTTCAGAAGTATTAATGGTTTCATTAAGGACGATATCCGTCTCAACTTGATAATAGTCTTGACGAATCTCTAAGGCAACCGCTACTTCTTCCAACGCAGCGTTACCTGCACGCTCGCCAATACCGTTGATCGTTCCTTCCACCCGCCTAGCACCGTATTTAATCGCAGACAAGCTGTTGGCTACTGCCATTCCCAAATCATCATGGCAGTGAGGACTATAAATGATTTCACGGTCCGTTTGGACATTGTCAATCAGATACTTGAAGATATTGCCAAACTCTTCAGGTGTAGTAAAACCAACTGTATCTGGAATATTGATGTAGCTAGCACCTGCATCAACCGCTGTCTGAACAACTTGAAGCAGAAAATCTAGCTCGGTTCGTGTCGCATCCTCAGGTGAAAACTCGACAATCTCAAACTTAGAGCGAGCATAAGAAACATGCTCCTTAATGGCTTCTAAAATCTCTTCCTTGGACTTTTTCAGCTTGAACTCTCTGTGAATGGGACTGGTCGCAATGAAAACATGTACCTGAGGGTGCTTGGCATCCTTGAGTGCCTCATAGCAGGCATCAATGTCAGACTTAACCGAACGTGCTAGGCCAGTGACCGAAGCTTTGGTGATTGCTTTGGCGATTTCCCGTACTGCTTCAAATGAATCTGGACTAGCAGCTGGGAAGCCAGCTTCGATGGCCGAAATTCCCCATTTTTCAAGTTGTTTAGCAATAGCAACCTTTTCCTTAACGGAAAAGTTCACTCCAGGTGTCTGCTCACCATCCCGAAGGCTGGTATCAAGAAACTCAATTTTTCGTGTCATAGACAACTCCTTTTCTAATACACAAGGAATCTTATAATCAAGGCATCAAAATGTAAACTAGCAGTAGAAAATATCTCTAAAAGACTAGCACTTTGGGCCAAGCATAGAAACCTTAATCTATATTGAGGTGAGTAGGTATAAAAAAACATCTCACTTGAGGAACAAGCGAGATGTTGATTTACTCCCGCTTGGTAAGCCAAACAGGACTAATGCTTTTGCACTAGCCCGAGTAACGCAACAACAAAGCAAAGTTTGAAGATTGGGTTGACTTCATGTTTGACTAACTCCTTTTGGGATGATTTCTTATTGTTTAGAATTCTAACACAGTATTTTTGCCTTGTCAAGAAAAAGTCGATATTTTCTGAAAATTTTTAATATACTGTACTCTACTTTTATCCAACAAGCTCTTCTGCAATTTGAAAAAGAAAGTTTCGATCCGACCTCGAGTATTAAGAAAATTGATCTTGACTAGACAGCTGCTTTAAAATAGTCTTTAAGTGTCCAATTCCCCTCTCTACCAAAGCATCTACATCATCTTCTCCTTTTCCAGGATAGGTTGGATATAGGAAATTTCCCACTAAAATAATGGGATTTCCTGACGAGTCTTTTTCTAGACGATAAAAAGAGATAGCTGAAGCCTTGTTGGCTTGCTCAGAACGCTCATAACCTGTCAGCCACTCCTTATCTCCGATAGTGACCTTTCCTTCTTTAGAAAAATGATGACCGTCATCCATCATTGTTTGCTTTAGAGCTTTCTCAGAAAGTTTCTGATTACCTTGAATACGTAAAGTATAAATTTGAACTAAGAAATAACGACCATCTTCTTGAGCAGTATAAGCCACATCTTCATTAGGTTTTAGACTTTGCTCAAGATCTAGTTCCCATTCTTTTGGAATCATATACTTAAGACTATCCACTGTCTTATCTTGACTATCTTTAACCCAAAGATAATGGGTTTCTCCATCAGAAATGGAGACCGGTTTAGCCTTTGAATAAACATCAAATTGTTGGTCAAGACTTAGTGGTCCTTTCTTACAGGCTGTTAGAAAAAACAAGCCACATAACAGAGTAGCAAATGCAAGAAAAGCTATGCCATGTCTTTTCATCTTTTATCCTCCTCATTCAAAGCTTTATTTTATTATACCACATACTATAATCTGCCCATTAATAACTATGACAAATATGCTGGGATGTTTTACTAAATTCTACTTTGTGATTTACTAATTTTTGATGTATAATGAAAGGATAGTAAAGAAAAAGGATTGAATCGTATGGTTACTATCAAAGATATTGCCCATGCTGCTGGTGTTTCATCTGCAACTGTTTCGCGAGTTTTAAACCAAGATCAAGCCATGTCTGTCAGTGATGAAACTCGTACCAAAATTTTTACCATCGCTGAACAGCTCGGTTATAAAAAATCAAAGAAAACAAATAAACGTTCTAAATCTTCTCACAGAATTGCTATAATCGAATGGTATACAGAACAAGAAGAACTAGATGATCTCTACTACTACTCTATTCGTTTAGGAGCTGAAAAAAGAGCTCAAGAATTAGGCTATGAGATCATTAGAATTTTCAATAATGATTCTATGGCTCAACTAGAAAATATTGACGGAATCATTGCTATCGGTAAGTTTAGTCCTGATAAGATAAAAGAACTGGAAACTTACAGTGACAACTTAGTTTTTGTCGATAGCGATACCTTAAATTATGGCCATTCTTGCGTCACGACCGATTTTGAAAACTCCGTTATCAATGTTATAGATTATTTCATCAACAATGGCCTAAAGAAGATTGGCATGATTGCTGGTCAAGAAACCTCTTCTGATAAAAGCACTCTCCTCTCTGACCCTCGACTCAATACTTTTCAATCCTATCTCCAGCAACTCAAGCTATATGATCCCAATCTAATCAAGATTGGAAGCTTTTCTTCAGAAGCGGGATATAAAATAATGAAAGAGTTCATTATGGAGCTTGGTGACAATCTTCCTCAAGCCTTCTTTGTAGCAAATGATGCCTTAGCCTCAGGTGCCTTGCGTGCTTTGCAAGAAGCTAAAATCCCTGTCCCAGAAAGTGTTAGCTTGATTTCTTTTAACGATACTTCTCTAGCCAAATATATGTATCCAAAACTCAGTACTGTGACAGTTTTTACTGAAGAAATGGGAAAACAAGCCATTCAAATTCTTGAGCAAAACTTCCTAAAAGATAGTCCTTCAGTCGCTTATATGGTCAAATTAGCTACAAAATTGACTATTAGAGAAAGCAGCCTTTAAATTAGAAAGACATACTATGAAAACCTATGAAAAACTATATGATATTCTTAGCCAAGCCGATGATTACGTCAATGGTGAAAAAATAGCCCAAGACCTAGGGATTACACGGACCTCTATTTGGAAAGCCATTCAAAAACTTGAGAAAGAAGGCATTCAAATCGAATCAGTCAAGAATCGTGGCTATCGATTGCTTGATGGAGATTTGCTACTTCCTTCTTGGATTGAAGAACACGCTCCTGTTCAGGTTTCCTTCAATCCTGACTGTAAGTCCACTCAAATCGATGCAAAAGCTGGGATGGAAGCTGGCGCCCCATCCGATACCCTTTATCTAGCAACCTCCCAGTCAGCTGGTCGTGGCCGTTTCAGTCGTGTTTTCTTCTGCCCTAGCCAAGGTGGTTTCTATATGTCTCTCCACCTCAAGCCCAACCTCCCCTTTGACCAGATCCCATCTTATACTATCTTAACTGCGGGAGCCATCTATAAAGCTATAAAAAATTTAACTCTTATGGACATTGACATCAAGTGGGTCAATGATATTTATTATAAAAATAAAAAGATAGCTGGCATTCTAACAGAAGCTACTACTTCTATCGAGAATGGGCAAGTAACTGATGTTATTATCGGAGTTGGCTTTAACTTCTCTATTAAGGATTTTCCTGCAGATCTCAAGAATAAGGCCGGATCATTATTTGATGAGAAACCGCCAATTAGTCGTAATGAGCTCATCGCTGAGATTTGGAAATGCTTTTACGAAAGTGATCCAGAAGAACTCATCTACCTTTACAAACAACATTCCTTGGTGCTAGGTCGGGAAGTCAGCTTCAATCAAAATAATACTAACTACAAGGGTTTGGCTAAAGAAGTTTCTGACAGTGGGCAGCTCCTCGTTCAGCTTGATAATGGTCAGGAAATCTGGCTTAATAGTGGTGAAATTTCTCTAAACAGTTGGTAATAGGTCACATAAAATCACAAGAGAAAAGGACTGAGAAAGCTCAGTCCTTTTCTTATATTTATTTTAAATGTTTATCAATTTCATCAACAATCCGGCCCATGACATAGGAAATCTGAATATTTCGCAAAATCAGAAAGGCCCAGAAAATCGCCATGAAATAGTGTTCCGACATTATGGATTCATTAAAAAAGTATGTTTCAACAGCCGTAAAGAGAGCCACTGTGATAAATTGTCTTCTATTCATAAATGTATTATATCACGAAAAATTCAAAAAATCTTTTATTAGTCTTCTTGCACGGTAATTTTTTCAGCTAAAAAGTCAAATCCTTCTGGAATCAGTTTTTCCTCTTTCTTCTCTTCGACTTCAACTTTACCATTTCTGCTACGAGCCGAGAAATCCGCTCGGATCTTGGTCCATTCTTCTAAGGAAATAGCCAAAATCTCTGGCGAAAACCCTGCTGCATTACTGAGAATATTGCCAAACATAGTATTGAGGTTGTCTCGTTTCATGGTCTGCTCAGCGTTAAAATTAGACTCAAAAGCTAAGATAGCATGGCTTTCATTTGCTGCGACTGGTTGCGAGCCTGCTAATAAGGCCTTGTCCGCCCCGGATAAACTCTCAATGACCTCTCCCCAAGCATTCTGTAGCTTAGTCAGATTGCTACGAGCTAGGCTAGGATTGTCAACAGCCTCCTCCAAGATTGCATTGACCTTATTGCGATCTACACGGTAGCCCTTAGATTTCTGTGGCCGAATATCCGAAGTTTTGACAGGTGCTGCAGATTTTCCATTGCCATTAGCTAGCTGCTGCTTAAGACTATCAATCTCTTGCCTTAATCCCTTGAGTTCATCAGCTAGATTATCTGGAATGGCTGTCGCTATAGGAAGACTGCTAGTCTCTGCCAGTCGAATGGTCATCATTTCTGTATAAATCTTAGGCTGCAGGCTGTTCTTGATATCAGGCAAACTCTTGGTTGCCATATCAATCATGGCAAAGAGAGTCTCCTGCGGTGTTTGAGATTTTCCAGAAAGAGCTCACTTGAATGATGATTCTCCCCACCAGTTTTGACAATGATTAGGTCACGCAGGTATTGCAGGAGGTCCGTTACGAAACGGGCCATATTTTTTCCACTGTCAAAAATGAGATTGAGATTATCCAAGGCCGCAACTGAATCATGCGAAATCAAGGCTGCTACATAAGCATCCAAGGCTCCCAAGCTGATAGAGCCTGTGATCTCTTCAGCAATATCAGTGGTCAGACGGTTTTCCTGGGTTAAACTAAGAGCTTGATCAAGGATAGACAGGGCATCCCGCATACCACCTTCTGCTCGACGGGCAATAATCTGCACACCTTCTTGTTCAAAGTCAATACCTTCCTGCTCCAAAATCCACTCAATATGGGCAATAATGTCCTGAGTCTTGATAGACTTAAACTCAAAACGCTGGACACGGGAAAGAATAGTGGCTGGAATCTTATGTAGCTCAGTCGTCGCTAGGATAAAGACCACATTTTCTGTCGGTTCTTCCAAGGTCTTGAGCAAGGCGTTAAATGCCCCTGTTGAGAGCATGTGCACCTCGTCAATAATATAGACCTTGTGCTTAGCCATACTAGGTGCATAGGTAGATTTATCCCGAATATCACGAATCTCATCTACCCCATTATTAGAAGCTGCGTCGATTTCTATGACATCTTCAAGGCTTCCCTCAGTAATGGCCTTACAAATATAGCAGTCATTGCAGGGCTCGCCGTCCTTTTGATTCGGACAATTCATAGCCTTGGCAAAAATCTTAGCAACACTAGTTTTCCCTGTTCCACGTGGTCCAGAAAAGAGATAAGCATGGCTAATTTTCCCTTGCTCCACAGCCTGTCGCAGAGTGGTTGCCACTACCTGCTGACCCACCAGCTGACCAAAGGTCTGACTGCGGTATTTCCGATATAAAGCTTGATACATTAGGCTTTTTCTCCAAACATTTCAAAATTCCAAATCGTTTTTTCAAGCAAAATCTGGACGAACTTTTCCAGATATTCCTGATCTACCTTATCATAATCACCCGTCAAGGCTGAGTCCAAATCTAGCACTCCCAAAAGGTGGCCATCTTTTACCATAGGCACCACAATTTCGCTCTTAGCCCGGCTATCACAAGAGATATAGTTGGCATGCTGGCTCACATCGTCTACGATAATCGTTTGCTTTTTCTCAGCAGATTCCCCACAGACACCCTTACCTAAGGCAATATGGTCACAGGAAACACCACCCTGAAAAGGCCCCAGAATCAGCTCACTCCCATCAAAAAGATAGAAACCAGTAAAAACCGAATGAGGCAGGGCTTGATTGAGAAGAGCGCTAGCATTGGAAAGATTAGCTAAAGCGTTAGTCTCACCCTCCAACAAGGATTCTAGCTGAGCCAGTAAAAGTTGATAATTTGAAATTTTTTCTTTTGTGTTCATAGAGACTATTATATCAAAAAAACAGTCTGATGACTGTTTTTGAAATAAAAATAAGAAGTACAACTAAAATAAACTTTAAACTTTTCGTCAAGTGAAAATCCCAATAGATAAAGCAAAAACATCTCTCACCTTTAAGATTCTATTTACACCTTTTTTGTAAATCATCAATCGCCCGAATAAAAATCTCAGGTTTTTCAGCATGAATATCATGCCCACTCTTGATATTATCTATTAGATGATTGTTCAACAAAAGTTTGTCTACTCGCTTAGCATCTTTTTCATCCATAGCACTCAAGAGAATCCCATTTTTATCATAGTAATTTTTCTGATTCAAAGGCCGAGCTACATGAAGCAATATAGATGGACATTGAACTTTTTTCAAGATTTCTTCCTGTTCAAATCCCTTGAACCAAGAAAAATCATAAAATGATGTGCCAAAACGAAGATCGTAATCTCCTGTTCCATCCTGTAAATTAGCTGTTAAGTCATAGATGAGATTCACTTGTAATTCTGGCGGATAGTACCAAATTCTAGGAATCTTTCCTGGATGATTTTTCATATAGTTCAGAGCTGGTTTTTTGACAATTTTATTAAAATTTTCCTCACCAAAAAGTTTTTTTAAATAAGTATGTTCTAAAAAATAGGCAGTATAATTTTTTTTACCGCTTTTTAAAAAATCATACATATCTTTAAATCCTAACCAAGAAAAAGTAGAAAGTGCTCGACTAGGCTCTGTTGAAAAGAACGGTGCATCTTCTATCAACAGTCCTCTAACACTATCAGGAGCTAGTGCAGCTACCATTGTTCCCAGAATCCCACCTGATGAATGTCCTGAAATGAACACAGGAGCTTTTATAATATTATGAATAAACCAAATGAAATCCTGACTATTTTCCAGTGCTGAATATTTAGCAGGATTTTTACTAGACCCACCATGTCCATAACAATCTACTGCATATACATGATACCGCTTAGACAATTCTCCAAAAACCTTGGCGTAGTCCTCCCAAGATACTTGCTGGCCATGGATCAGGAGTAAAGGAGGACCATTTTTTGGACCTTCGCCATAATTAATAAGAGATCCATCTGGTAAAGTCACTTGCTTTTCTATCATCCCAGCTTGTCGTATATATTCAAGATTAGCCTTATCATAGTGAAGATTGCGATAAGCAAACCACCCTGCACTTACCAATATAAGAGCTATCAATATCAAAATAACTAACATCATTGTCCTTTTCATTCATCGCCTGCTACTTTTCTGAAAAATACTTAGGAGTTTCTAGAAAAAAATTCGGATCTAATAACGCCAATCCTTGATTTTCATCTCCTAGCAAAAGAAGCTGATCTCCCGCTTTTATTTGAAAAATATTTCGTGCCCGAGGGGGTAAGTGGATTTCACCACGCTCCCCCACCGTTACTGTTCCAAAAATATATTTCCCTTTGATACTAGGAGTTGTCAATAAATTGCTCTCTAAATGTACTAGTTCATCCAAACTCACATCAAAAAAATCAGCTAATTGAGAGGAATAAATCACATCTGGAACGCTTTCTCCTGCTTCCCATTTTGCTATAGTCTGCCTTGATACACCTATTTCCTCGGCTAGTTTTTCCTGAGAAATATTCTCTCTTTTTCTTAAAATAGCAATATTTTTAGAAATCATTTTTTAATCTCCTTTTTTAATCTCCTTTTTATGATTACAATGTTAGTATAGCAAAAAAGCTGGTTGCTTCAACCAAGCTTTTCTTACTTTTTATAGACCTTTTGTTAAAATTCGTGGCAAAAATATTTTATTACTCCTCCAAAACCTTCACTTCTTCACCCTCCACAAGCAAAGCTTGACGATTATTGAGGGGAAGGAGATTCAGCTGGTCGTTGTATGTATCCAGAGTTGCCTGAGCGCTTTCGACAAAGGGTTCTTCGCCAACATGAGGCAGGACATAAAAATCCACCTCGCTTAGTGCCTCTGTATCATTCAGTTCCTTAGCAACCGCCTTATCGTCCATAAGCTTATTATAGTCAATGTCTTTGGCTGTGATGATAGCACCAGCAGATTCGCCCACATATACCATGCCATCCGCAATCTGCTCTTTTATCAAGGACAGAAGTTGCTTTTTCTTAAGTTCTTGCAAAAGGTAAAAGGTATTGCCACCAGAGATATAGAGGAGTTTACTTTGGAAAATCTTAGCTTGAGCTGTTTCTCTATCACAAGCTGAAATATCTAAAATTTCTACCTGAAATCCCAAATCTGCAAAGGTCTGCAGGGCTTCGTCAATATAACCCCTATACTCTTCTACATTTCCAGCCGTCGGTATAAAAAGTATTTGTTTGCCCAATTGTTTTTCAGACGCATATTGTCTGAACAATTCCTTGACTCCCGCAAAATAAGAGCATAAAAATAATTGTTTCATAGGATACCTCCCTTAGTTTTTCACGATTTGATAAAGAATCCATTGACCTTTTCTTTGACTATTGAGGAGATGTAGGTCCAAGGCTGTCAAGAAGCTTTCCAGTTTTTCGCGCTTTTTAAAGTCTGGTAGGTAGTAAGCTAATTTGCTCCATTCACATGCCAGTAAGATGATTCCATCTGGCTTCAGTATCCGCTTAAGTTCTAACAAGGCCTTCGTTAAATTTGACCAATGAAAATGAGTCTGAAAGGCTGTAATCAAATCAAATTCCTCAACAGGAAGATTTGTTTTCTCAACATTTTTCACCTCGAAAGATAGGCCAGGCTCAGACAATTCTTCAGCTGATTTGATGGCTGTAATTGAAATATCAATCCCCAAAACTTGGCTATCAGGAAAGTGCATTTTTAAATACTTCGAGGAAGCTCCATTTCCAACTCCAACATCCAAAATGGCATGAAATCGCTTCTTATGATCCAACTGACTGACCGACCAGACAACCATGGGCATATAAACACGATTCCAAATTTTCATCATCCATAGTCCAATAAGGCCTGATGGTTTCTTAGATTGGTAAATTAAGTAAGGAAAAACCAGAATAATCATAAGGACTATTATCACAAGATAAATCATAGGACTTACCTCTTATATCGTCTACTATAAAGCTTTTTAGCTTTCTCGGTGTATTTCCTGATAAAAACCGTCTTGGAGTCTGTATAGGCATCACGATTGTGTTCATACTGTTTCCACAAAGAAAGTTTGAGCTGTTCATAGTCCTTAGCAACAGCAGGATGTTCCTGCAAATAGTCTCTAAAGTAAAGCTCATCGTGATCACCTGCATAGCGAAGATGCAGATGGAAAACGCGCTTTGCAAAACCACTCGGTGTGTAGCCCTTATTAAAAGACATCCTCCCTTGGCTTTCTGACATGAGCAAATAGCCATTCTGTAGAAGTAAGTCTCTCATTACCGCCATATCTATTTTTTTAGGAATCTCCAGCATGATATCCACTATGGGCTTGGCCCAGATGGTCTCTACCGATGTTGAGCCAATATGGCTAAGACAAACGATCTGATGTTCTGGCAAAAAACTCAAGAGCCGAAGTCGCTCCTCCTCATACCAGTCTTTCCACTCAAGCTGATGTTCTCTTAAAAAAATCGGAAAAAGCTGCCATAGCTCTTCCAAAGACATATCCTCTAATGCTTTAGTCATCATCCACTCTCCTTTAGATTCGAATATTCCTTAAACATATTATATCATTATCCAAAACAAAAGAATTGAAATGTCTAACTTTCATAATAAGAAAACACCCTGAGAATTATCCTCAGAGTGCTTATTTTAATCTTTTTTTTGAGCTTTTTCTCTTTCCAATCGTAATTTCCGATTTGGATTAAGACGTGTGAAGAGTTCTTCTAACTTTTCTGCGTTCCAAACGTCTGCTGCTGAGACAAAATTTCCTTTTTCATCACGGAAAGATATTGGTTTATCACCCATTTCAAGCCTCCTTAGTCAACGAATTCAAACTCGAACTTGCCGATGCGAACTAAGTCGCCATCCTTGGCTCCACGAGCACGAAGAGCTTCATCAACTCCCATGCCACGAAGCTGACGGGCAAATTTCATAACGGCCTCATCACGGTCAAAGTTGGTCATATTAAAGAGTTTCTCAAGCTTGTCACCTGACAGCACCCAAGTCGCATCATCATCACGAGAGATTTCAAAGGCAGGAGCTTCTTCGTCAAAGCCATAGTAAGCTTCCTCTTCCATTTCAGACTCATCGTAAAGAAGAAATTCAGGTGTCTTATCCAGTAACTCTGCAGTCGCATCCAAGAGGGTTGCAAGGCCTTGCTTAGTCAGACTGGAAATTGGGAAGATTTGTGGCAGTTCCGCAAACTCATCATAATTAGCTGCTAATTTCTCTTTGAATACCTTGAGATTTTCAGCACTATCTGGCATATCCATCTTGTTAGCAACGATAATCTGCGGACGCTCCATGAGACGAAGGTTGTAGGATTCCAACTCTTTATTGATAGCCAGATAGTCCTCATAAGGGTCACGTCCTTCACTCGCTGACATATCGATGACATGAAGAATAACCCGTGTCCGCTCAATATGACGGAGAAACTGGGTTCCCAGTCCGACCCCTTGGCTAGCTCCCTCTATCAAACCCGGTAGATCTGCAACTGCAAAAAGACTCGCCAGACTGGGTGCGAACCATGCCTAGATTGGGCACGATTGTCGTGAAATGATAGGCACCGATCTTAGGCTTAGCCGCTGTAATCACGCTAAGCAGAGTGGATTTTTCCGACAGATGGGAAGCCGACCAGACCAACGTCTGCTAGGACCTTGAGCTCCAGCAAAAGCTCCCGCTCCTGTCCTGGTTCTCCGTTTTCAGAAATCTCAGGTGCAGGATTTTTTTAGGCGTTGCAAAACGGATATTTCCACGACCGCCTCGGCCACCACGCGCTACGATAAATTCTTGACCATTTTTCTACCAAGTCCGTCAGCACTTTGCCCGTCTCTGCATCACGAACTGTCGTCCCCTGTGGCACTCGAACAATCAAGTCCTCAGCCCCTCGGCCATGCATGCCCTTGGTCATACCCTTTTTCACCAGACTGAGCCTTAAAGTGGAGATTATAACGAAAATCCATCAGAGTACGCAGGCCCTCGTCAACGACAAAAACAACATTGCCTCCACGACCGCCATCGCCACCCCAAGGACCACCATTGGGAACGTATTTTTCACGGCGAAAAGCAACCATACCATCACCACCATTACCAGCCTTAACCTGAATCTTGGCTGTATCTAAAAACATACTCATTCTTTCTCTACCTTCTCTTAAATTTCACTTTCATATTCCTAAAAAAAACGCTGGAAGAGCGTTTCGGATTTAAAATTATCTCAAAATAGCGCTGACTGCACTAGCAATAATGGCTCCGACTGTTACCACAATCATGATTACCACAACGACCATTGTTAATTTTTCAAATCCTGTTTTTTTGCGTTTTCCTTCATCTCCAAAAGCCACAATAATTACCTCTTATATTTTTATAGACTTATTCTAACATGATTGATAGTATTTTTCAAATGCTAGTCGCTTCAAATAAAAAAAGAAAGAAGAAAGGCTTGAAAATGATAAACCTTATCTTCTTTCAAATTATTTTGATCACTTAAAAACTGACTTCTTATTTTTTTAAGCCATCAATTATTGTTTATTTTTCTTTCTTAAGACTACAAACACACCGCCAAGAATAACCAAAATTGAGACCCCAGCTACTGACAACCAGATCGCTGCTTGCTCACCCGTTTTTGGCAAGGTTGGCTTATTGTCAGCTTTCTTGGTTCCTGGTGTTTTTGGATCTTGTTTATTTGATCCTTTAGGATCTTCTACTTTTGGATCTGGCGTTTTACGACCAGGATCATTCGGATCGCCCCCATCTGGATTGCTTGGTTTATCCTTTCCAGGCTCTCCTGGGTTTGATGGAATAGTTGGCGGATCATAGGTATTAATTAAGTCATAACCTTCAACTTTTGAACTATAGTTTACAATGGCATCTTCACCAATTGTATAGGTAATTTTTTTGACCATTTTCATCATTTACTGGAAGACCACTAAATGTGTAGTTCCAGCCATCAGCTTCACTGACAACTTTAGATGCTACTACTTGATTGTTAGCATATAGATTAACTGTAATGCTCTGTGGACGAGTCATGTTTGTATCATTAACCCATGTTTTATGACCTGATACAGAGGTTACTGGTTTGTATGTGTTGGTAAAAGTCGCGTCTCCATCATAAGAAACTGAACCAAATTTTTCACCCAATACATCAACAACTTTAACTGTTACTTTAACCTCTTTAGAGTCATAAGTGTAGCCATCTTCCTGCCCTGGAATTTCTTTAATTACATAGTTGAATGTACCAGCTTGGCTATAGTTGATTGCTGCGAAATTAATAGAACCATCAGCTTCATTTGTAGCTGTCTGTAAAAGTTGCCCCTTGTCATCATAAAGACCAAACTAAATTGTCCCTTAGTCAATTCTTTACCGACCAGCGTTTTTTGAGCCTTGATTACAACATCTTTTGAGCGTTCGGCACTTCCATCTCCCGAACCAGCTTCCAATCTAAGTGAGCGATTGATTGTTCGTTCTCCTGGGAAGTTTGTAGCTGACCAAGATAATTTATTATTTACTGTATCACCTACTTTAGTTCCTGGCGCTACACGAGTTGAGTATTCAATATACATTGGCCAATTGTAATTATCACCAAAGTTGATTGTGAAGCCATTTACGTCGCCATTTGCATTTTTAGAAAGAACTGCTTTCTTTGTAAAATTGTCAAGAACAGGTAGAGTTAAAAGATGGGCTTCATTACGAATTCCCCCTTGAACTGGTGCATAGCGCACAGCTCGTAAACTTCCTGGTACAAGAGTTAAGCCATCACCAAAATTATCAGAAATAACCATTCCACGAAGCATGTCTTGTCGAGCGTTTAAGATAATACGCCATTTAACAATACTTGGGTCTGATTTATCTTGGTAACCATATTTCATCTCGTACTCACCAGCTTGACCATCATCCTTTTTATATTGGAAAGAAAAGTCAGTTTGACCAAAACGGAATGAAACAGGGCCAGACTCTTTGACTGTGTCATTATTTAATCGAACATTGAAATTTAGAGACATTCTCTTATTTTCAGGCAAACGAGAGAAGTAATCACTGAAAGTTACTGTCACCGTCTGATTGTTCGGATCTACTTGAGCGGTACCAACAACTTCACCCTTATCATTCTTGACATCAATGACATTAAAATTCAAAACTGTAATAAGAGTTAACTCTTGAGGCAGCTTCAGAGTAAGGGTATCACCGCTATTGATTGCTTGTGAATCCGGAAAAGTAATGTCACTTGTCACAGCTAAGGTCTCATTTGTCGTAACTGTTGTATCGCTAGTTAAAGGACTACCATTTTTAGTAATAGTAACATTGTTTGTATAGTCAGTAACTTCAGCAGCTTGAGCTGATTTTGTTACACCAAGACCAAAAACAATAGCCGACAACAAAATAAAGAATTTAAGAACAAGATTATTTTTTTCTTTTCATTCATTATTCCCTCCTTCATATTTTTATTATACCTAAAATACAGAAAAAGTAGGAAATGTTTTTATAGAAAAAAATAACAAAAAAATCAATTATAGTACAAGATATATATGTAAATTGATTCATTTCATACAAAAAAAGTAGCAAAATCAATGCTACTTCTTTGTTTTCATAGTTATTTATTCAATACCAATTTCCGCACGAACAACATCTGCAATCGTATCAACATAGAAATCAACTTCCTCATGACTTGGAGCTTCCGCCATTACGCGAAGTAATGGTTCAGTTCCACTTGGACGAACTAAAATCCGTCCATTTCCTGCCATTTTTGCTTCCATTTCTTCGATGATTGATTTAATAGCAGGGACTTCCATCGCCTTATCCTTCATGCTATTTTCCACTCGAATATTGACTAATTTCTGAGGATAAATAGTTACTTCGGATGCAAGTTCTGATAATTTTTTACCAGTCTCTTTCATGATTTTGGTTAATTGTACAGCAGTTAACTGACCGTCACCTGTTGTATTATAATCCATAATAATCACATGTCCAGACTGTTCACCGCCAAGATTATAGCCAGATTGGCGCATCTCTTCTACTACATAACGGTCTCCAACAGCTGTTACAGCCTTTGAATTCCTTCTCGATCTAATGCCTTATGGAAACCAAGATTAGACATAACTGTAGTCACAATAGTATTTTGAGCCAACTGACCTTTTTCAGATAGATACTTACCGATGATGTACATAATCTTATCACCATCTACCAGCTCACCATTCTCATCCACAGCAATCAGACGATCGCTATCTCCATCAAAAGCTAAACCAATAGCAGCGCCCGATTCTCTTACAACCTCTTGTAAAGCTTCAGGATGAGTCGAACCAACATTCAAGTTAATATTAAGTCCATCTGGATTTTCTCCAATAACAGTCAATTGAGCGCCCAAATCAGCAAAAATCTGACGGGCACTTGTTGAAGCAGCACCATTAGCTGTGTCTAGAGCAACATGCATTCCTTCTAACTCTAAACCAGTTGAAACTAGATATTGTTGATACTTGCGTAGTCCTTCTGGATAGTCAACAAGAGTTCCGAGTCCCTCAGCACTTGGACGTGGCAAAGTATCTTCAGTCGCATCAAGTAGTGCTTCAATTTCTAGTTCTCGATCATCATCCAACTTGTAGCCGTCACCACCAAAGAACTTGATACCATTATCAAGTGCTGGGTTGTGGCTGGCCGAAATCATAACTCCAGCGCTTGCTTTTTCTGACTTAACCAAATAAGCTACACCTGGTGTTGCAATAACTCCAAGTTTATAAACATGAATACCAACTGATAAAAGACCTGCAATCAAGGCGCTTTCTAACATTTCTCCTGAAATCCGAGTATCACGTCCAACGAAGACCTTAGGCACTTCACTTTCGTGCTGGCTCAGAACGTAACCGCCAAAACGACCTAATTTAAAGGCCAATTCAGGCGTCAATTCCACATTTGCTTCTCCGCGAACACCATCGGTTCCAAAATATTTTCCCATTATTCTTTTTTTCCTTTCAGGTTATAAACTGTTTTATTAATGATTAGAAGAGCTCGTAGAAGTTGAGCTTGTACTTGTCGAAGATGAACCTGAGGTCTTAGTCGTAATCTTCACCGTCGTTTCATAAGGACTAATGACACTTGGTATTGCAGTCCCAGTACTGTCTACAGCTCTTAAAGTTGCAACGCCTGTATAATTACCACTAATGACATCACTCTCTGGTAAGACTGCTTCTACATGGTCAATTCTTTCCATGTAATCCTCATCAGTAAAGACGGTAACCTTCGAATCACCGAAGCTAACACTAGAAATTGAAACTCCTTGAGCAACTTGATTTCCTGTGATAGTGGTCTGTACAGGAAATGTCTTACTCACACGCTTACCAACTTTTACAGTAATTTTATCAGGATTTACTGTTGCTGTCAGACCATTAGGTAGATTATTAATACTTAGTTTCACCTCTGAGATCCCTGTTTTAACATTGGTCAGATCAGCTACTATTTTGAATTTTCGTGTACTTTCCTGCATTTCACTGGCCAAGGTTAAGCGATTTGATCCCGTCAAACTAACTGTCGCTTCAGAAGAGAAACCACTTATGAAATATTCATCGCTGTCGTATTTCACGTCAATCGGAACATTTGTAATTGTATTAGTGTATGTTTCAGACTTATTTAAGCGAATGTTGGCATTGTTTTGGAAATTGTTTGACGTTGCATAAACAAATAAGACCAGAGCAAAAAAGATAGAGGAGAGGATATACCAAATTTTTTTATAGTTTTTCATTTTCTATGCCCTCCCAGTATACGCTGATGCCAACCTTTTTTATCAGGTTGATCAGGAACCAAAACCTTACGAAGCTCCTCTTCAAATTCCTGCAGAGACAAATCATGCTTGAAGACACCATTGTGAGTGATAGAAATACCTCCCGTTTCCTCTGATACAACAAATGTAAAAGCATCAGAAACCTCAGATAGGCCGATTGCAGCCCGGTGACGAGTACCAAATTCCTTGGAAATCCTTGAATTTTCTGTGAGAGGAAGATAAGCACATGATACAGCAATCTTATTATCTCTGATAATGACTGCACCATCGTGCAAAGGAGTATTGGGGATAAAGATATTAATCAGTAATTCACCTGATACATCAGCATCCAAGGGAATTCCAGTCGAAATATATTCTTGCAAGGTTCTGCTACCTTGAATCGCAACCAAAGCTCCAATCTTACGTGGACTCATATACTCAACTGCTTTGACAGAAGCTTGGATAAGCTTTTCTTCCGAGCTCATAGGAGTTGCTGAAAAAAGATCTGTTGCTCTACCTAAGCGTTCGAGTCCTGTTCGAATTTCTGGAGCAAAAATTACTACTGCTGCAATAACCCCATAAGTAATAACTTGATTAATCAGCCAAGAGATCGTTGCTAGGCCTAGAACATTTGCAATAATTTGTCCTAATACAAAGAGAAAAACTCCACGCAGGAGAATCATGATTTTTGTTCCTGCAACAGCCTTAGTAAAGAAATATAAGATCCAAGCCACCAAAGCAATATCAATGATATTAATCAAAATACTCCAGGGGCTGCCAAACAAACTGGACCAGTACTGGAGATTAGACAATTGTTGAAAATTCATAATCAATCCACCCTATCAAAGAAAACGTTCTTTTCTATTATATCACTTTTAGTAGTTTTTTTCTGTAATCAAATTTACTTTTTATGATAAAATAATTCTTATGAAGATAAATACACTTTTAGGCCTCTGGGCAGGTAAATCCTCCCACTTTGTCCTCAGCAAAATGGGACGTGGATCTACTCTTCCTGGAAAAATTGCCTTAACCTTTGATAAAAATATTTTACAAAACTTAGCTAAGAACTATGAAGTCGTAGTGATTACGGGAACCAACGGAAAGACACTAACCACTGCTTTGACAGTGGGCATTCTCAAGGAAGCTTTTGGAGAAGTTACTACTAATACTAGTGGTGCAAATATGATTACAGGGATCACCACTACTTTCTTGACTGCTAGAAAAGGCAAATCTGGTAAAAATATAGCTGTGCTAGAAATAGATGAAGCCAGCCTATCTCGGATTTGTGACTATATCAAGCCCAGCCTCTTTGTCTTTACAAATATTTTCCGTGACCAGATGGACCGCTATGGTGAGATCTACACAACTTACCAGATGATTTTGGATGCTGCTGCAAAAGTTCCTGAAGCGACAGTGCTAATGAATGGGGACAGCCCTCTCTTTAACTCAGTTAGCCTAAAGAATCCTGTCCGCTACTATGGATTTGACACTGAAAAAAGCCAGGCCCAGCTAGCTCACTATAATACTGAAGGCATCCTCTGTCCCAAGTGCGAGCATATCCTCAAGTATGAGCTCAACACCTATGCCAATCTTGGTGCATATATCTGTGAGGACTGTGGCTTCAAGCGTCCTAAACTAGACTACAGCTTGACTGCTCTCAATGCTCTTGAACATAACCGCTCTGCCTTTACTATTGATGGACAAGACTATCAGATCAATATCGGCGGACTCTACAATATCTACAATGCGTTGGCTGCAGTGTCAGTGGCTCAATTCTTTGGAGTTGATCCTTCTACAATCAAGTCTGGTTTTGATAAGAGCCGAGCTGTCTTTGGCCGTCAGGAAACCTTCAAAATCGGAGATAAAGAGTGTACCTTGGTTTTGATTAAAAATCCAGTTGGTGCTACCCAAGCCTTGGAAATGATTGAGCTTGCACCTTTTGACTTTAGCTTATCTGTCTTGCTCAATGCTAATTATGCGGACGGCATTGATACCAGCTGGATCTGGGATGCTGATTTTGAGAGAATTTTAGAGATGAATATTCCTCATGTCATCGCAGGTGGTGTCCGTCACTCCGAGATTGCTCGGCGACTGCGGGTAACGGGTTATCCAGCAGATCAGATTAGCGAAGTCAAAGACTTAGAAGCAGTTTTCAAAGCCATTGAACAGCAAGAAACCAAGCATGCCTATATCTTAGCAACTTATACTGCTATGCTGGAATTTCGAGAGTTGCTGGCAGAGCGTCAGGTTGTTAGAAAGGAGATGAACTAATGGTTTATACTTCCCTCACTTCTCTTGATAACCAGGATTTCCGTTACGATATTAAAATTGCCCATCTTTATGGAGATCTCATGAATACTTATGGAGATAATGGAAATGTGCTCATGCTCAAATATGTAGCAGAAAAGTTAGGTGCTAGAGTTCAAGTCGATATCGTCTCTCTAGAAGATGGTTTTGACAAGGACAGCTACGACATCGTCTTCTTTGGTGGTGGCCAAGACTATGAACAAACGATCGTAGCTCGTGACTTACCAGCTAAAAAGGATGCCTTAGAAAAATTTTTATCAACGAAAATGGCGTAGTGTTAGCTATCTGCGGTGGTTTTCAACTCTTGGGAAAAATACTATATCGAAGCATCCGGTCGACGGATCGAGGGATTAGGCATCATGGGACATTACACCCTCAACCAGACCAATAATCGCTATATTGGTGATATTAAGATTCATAATGATGAATTCAATGAGACCTACTACGGCTTTGAAAATCACCAAGGACGTACCTTCCTCTCTGACGACGAAAAACCTCTGGGCAAGGTCGTCTATGGAAATGGCAACAACCAAGAGGATGGTTGCGAAGGCGTTCATTATAAAAATGTCTTTGGTTCCTACTTCCATGGCCCCATCTTGTCCCGCAACGCAAACTTGGCCTACCGTCTGGTAACAACAGCACTGAAAAACAAGTATGGCTCAGATATTAAACTGGCGGCTTATGAAGATATCCTAGCCCAAGAAATCCCAGAAGAATACGGAGATATCAAAAGCAAGGCTGAATTTGAATAAATATATTGGAGAATTATTATGAAAGAAAAACTACATTATATCCTACTTTTAATTACCGTTCTATTGGTTGCTGGTATTTCCTTGGCCAATATGCAGAGCGTCAATGTTAGCTTTATCCTATTTAGCTTCAAACTTCCCTTGATTATATTGATTTTAATCTCAGTACTTCTAGGATCTATTACGACCTTTCTCATCAGCATGGTAAAAAATTTCTCACTGAAAAAAGAGCTTAAGAAAACCAAGGAAGTACTTGAAAACTCACATTCAAAAAACTAGGTTGGAATTTATTCCAGCCTAGTTTTTTTGTATCCTTTTTTTGATAGATATAGGAAAGAAAAGCTAGTCCAATCACCCCTAGGCCAATCAGTAGAAAGGAAAGAGTGTGGACGCTTGGCAGCAGAGTCATTAGAAAAGTCGCAGGAGGCATGAAAAGAATTGCCAGCGTGTAGATCGTTGAGAAAACACGGCCTAGATACTGCTTGTCCACCTTGGTCTGAACCTGACTGAAGAAATGAATGTTGAAAACAGTCATAAATAGCTCACAGATAAGATTACCAGAATAAGAAAAATAGGGATGAACCGGTAGCAAGGTAGAGACGCCCATGACTGCGACTCCAACACCTGTCAATAGCAGGGCTACAAGTAAGTTGCCCATACTGGCCTTAACCTTGCTGGCTAGAATGGCTCCAATGATTGAGCCTACAGCACCCAAACTCAAAATGCTTGCATAAGAACCTGTCTTACCGTAGAGCTGATTGGTAAAAGGCAATAGATAATTAAAGGCCGCAAAGAAAAAATTGACTGCCGAAGCTACCAAGAGCAGAAAGAAGATTTCTTTTTGCTGACGGATATAGACTAAACCTTCCTTGATATCTCTCAGGATATTTCCAAGATTGATGGGAGACTTCTGCTTGCTTGGCTCATGATTGGGCAGAAAGTAAACCAAGGCAAAAGCCAGAAAGAAGCTAAGGGCATCCAGCTGAAGGGTCATGCGCAGATTCGCATACTGCATCACGATAAAAGACAGAACTGGGGCTGAGACGCTGATAACCTGCAAGGCCAATTCCAGATGAGAATTGTAAGCCACGATGTCTTCCTTGTCCACAATTTCGGTAATATAAGACTTATTAGCTGGCCGAGAAAGCAAAGGCTATAGCCTGAACCACATTAGCAAAAATCAGTGCTCCAATCATGAGCTGGTCGTTAGAAATAAAAGAAATCAACATACAAAGACCAGCACAAACCAAGTCTGCTACCATCAGCACCTTACGTCTGGAAAAGCGGTCCGTAATAGCTCCCCCCAAAGGATTGAATAAGATGGAAGTAACTAGCTCTGATATCTGGTAAATGCCCAAGACCGTCTGCCCCAGAGCTCCCAAAGAAGCAAGCCAGATACTATTTCCATAGTCATAAAGCATATTCCCAATTTTATTAATAGCAGCCCGTGTAATAAGCTGTGCTGCCTGTCGATTCATAAAAATACCTCCTTCCATTTCTGAAACTATTGTATCAGGAATAGAGGGAGGTTCTTTATTTTTCCCATATTTGGGAAATTATGCTTTTACAAACTTATCGAAATGCTCTTGATAATAGGCGACTTGCTCAGGTAAATTCAGCACTTCAAAGATGTGCATGGCTTCCTGCATTTGCTTGATGCCCTGCTTATTCTCCCCCTTCTGATAGGCCGCAAAACCCTTGAGATAGAGGAACACATTGCGTTCATAGAGTTTGATGCCTTTGCCAATGATTTTCTCTACGTAAGCCTCAAAATAACTAGCCTTATCAAAAGAACGACTTTCCAAACAATGCTGGTAACAATTGAGGGCTAAAATCAAGACCAATTTCTTATGGCGACCGATTTCTTTGTAGTAGTCCTCCCGCTCCATGACTTCCTTGCCCAGACGGTAGACATAGTCCACATCATAAACTATAAAGATTGCCAAAGAGGATAAGCTCGTACATGGTCCAATCTTCTACTTGGAAGAGATAATCGGCCACCTTATCTAAATCCTCTTGTCGCATGCGAAACTGACTATCCCGCTGACAAATCAAGCCCTGCATCAAAATCCAATTGAGCTCATAGTAAAGAGGCGTGTTACTGGCCTTGGCCTTTTCCAACTGCTCCGCTTGCAAGTCTTGAAATCCCTTGATGTTATTTGAGTAGTAAAGAGGGATAATCTTACCCATCATGGCCACGTGCTCATGCTGCTGAAAATTCCGTGCCTTGTCCATAAAATTTTCAAGAGTCACATGAATATTATCCAAGAGATCTAAAAATTTCGAGAGAGTCATGTCCGACTCACCCAACTCAAAACGAGACAGCTGAGAGGTCGAACAAACCTGACCCGCCGCTTCCTTCAAAGAATAATGCCCATTTAAACGAAAATCACGAAAAACCTTGCCTAAATTTTCCATTTGTTTACCATTTAAATTCTTTCAGTTGCTTTTCCAAATCCTGTAAATAGGCTTCATCCAAGCCATTCCGGTCTTTTACTGGGACTTCCAGACTGGCCAGATAAAGCAAGAACTGGTCCGCCAGTATCTCATATTGATGGAAAGGCAGGTGCTTCATCTGGGCCTGAACGAAATCAGCAGCCTCTGCAAAATGCTCGCTTTCCAGCAACTCTTGCAAATAATCAGCTCCATCAAGCTGCCGGCCTTGCTCATCTTCAAACTGCCCCAGATCCAAATGCTGGATTGTTAGGCGCAGAGCCGAACCAAGCATATTGGCCGCTCCCTTGATCTGCCGCATAAACCAATCGTTTTCTGTCGTCATCAGTAGCTCCTTTCAAAGCGGGCGGACTGACTGCCCCTAAAAATACTAGACCTTCTCCGCCAGTTCTTCCCATTCTAGCATGGCTTCTTCTTGGGCAGCGGTCAGCTGGTCAATTTGCTGCTGGCTCTCCATGAGTTCGGCGGCGTCATTAGTGGCCTCCATGGCTTCCTGAAGCTGACTGATCTGGCTGTCTAAGTCCTCGATTTGCGCTTCCAATTGCTCTAAGCGGCGGGCCAGCCGGCGCTGTTCTTTCTGGTTTTCCTTTTGAAGCTGATAGTCATTGGCAGGGGCAGGCTTATCGGAATCAACCTGCGCCGTCTCCTCACGCAAGGCTTCCTGCTCTGCCTTTTTCTCCAGATAGTAGTCATAATCACCTAGATAAAGAGTGGAGCCTGTTTCAGAAAGCTCGATGATCTGGGTTGCCACGCGATTGATAAAGTAACGGTCATGGCTGACAAAGAGCAGGGTGCCGTCAAAGTCAATTAGGCATTTTCCAGCACTTCCTTGCTGTCAATGTCCAGGTGGTTGGTCGGCTCGTCGAGGATGAGGAAGTTGTTGTTTTCCATGGACAGCTTGGCTAAGAGAAGACGCGCCCGCTCTCCACCCGATAGCATGCCGACAGACTTCTTGACATCGTCTCCCGAAAAGAGGAAAGCGCCTAAGCGATTGCGAATCTCGACCTCTGGCGTCAGTTTGAAGTCATTCCATAGCTCATCGAGAACTGTATTGCCGGGAGTCAGTTTGCTCTGGGTTTGGTCATAGTAGCCCACTTCCACATTAGCTCCCAGCTGTTCCTTGCCTCTGATGAAGGGCACTTGACCGATTAGTGATTTAATTAAGGTCGTCTTCCCAATCCCATTTGGCCCGACAATAGCTACCGCATTGAGCTTGCGAATATCAAGGTTAATCGGCTCCGACAGAACTTCCTCGCCATAACCAATAGCCGCATCTTCCAAGGTCAGCACAACATTGCCCGAAACCTTATCCGATTTGAAGGTCATATTGGCCGAGCGGCCGCCAGTCTCCGGTCTGTCCAAACGCTCCATCTTTTCCAGCTGCTTGCGGCGGGACTGAGCCCGCTTGGTTGTGGAAGCCCGAACTAGATTGCGATTGACAAAGTCCTCCAGCGCAGCGATTTCTTTCTGCTGCTTTTCATAGTTCTTGGCTTCAGTGGCCAACTTCTGCTCCTTTTGGACCACGAAGCTAGAGTAATTGCCCACATAGCGATCCAAGGAATGCTTGGTCAAGTCCAGCGTGATGGTCGCAACCTTGTCTAAGAAATAGCGGTCGTGGCTGACGATGATCAGGGCACCGCTGTAGTTGACTAAGTAAGTCTCCAGCCAGGCAATGGTCTCGATATCCAAGTGGTTGGTCGGCTCGTCCAGTACCAACAACTCTGGCTTTTCCAAAAGCATCTTGGCCAGAGCCAGACGGGTATTCTGCCCGCCCGAAAGCTCAGAAATCTTCATCTGCCACATGGACTGGTCAAACTTGAAGCCATTCAAAATAGCTCGAATATCGGCCTCGTAGGTAAAACCACCTTTCTGGCGAAAGTCCTCTGACAGCTGGTCGTACTGGGACATGAGAGCAGTCAGGTCTTCCCCTGACAATTCTCCCATTTGCAGCTCCATCTGACGCAAGCGTTTTTCCTGCTGACGCAGACTATCAAAGACCAGCAGCATCTCGTCGTAGATAGTATTCTCCGACTCAAAGCGGCTGTCCTGAGCCAGATAGGACAGGGACAGATCTCGTTTTTTATTGATCTGACCAGAAGTAGGCTCTTCCTCGCCCACCAAAATCTTGAGCAGGGTTGACTTCCCAGCTCCATTTTTACCGACGAGGGCAATCCGATCACCCTCATCCACCTGCAGGTTAATATTGTCAAAAAGAAGCTCCCCTGCAAAAGAGCGCTCAATCTTGCTTGCTTGTAAAATAATCATAAGACCATTATAGCAGATTTGCTTCACTCCTGCTATCTACCAGATTTTAAAAAAGTTTCAGCAGATTCATTATCCTAGAGATTTTTCTGAACTTATAGCTTTGATAGGGAAAAATTAGTAGAAGAAAAAAACATCTCAAAACTTAGATCTTTCCACTAAGCTTCAAGATGCACCATCAACTTTCGAAAGTAATAAGCAAGAAAGTCTTTCAATATTGCCTTTACAATCACTTAATTTTTACCAGGCCGACCACCAATCACGACTTTTTTAGCTTTATTATTGTTATCAAAAAGAATGAAATAATACAACTTTTTACCATGAGTTTCAAAAACATTCTATTCTTGTCCAATATAATATCCCTTTCGAGCGCCTGGATTCGTTTCATAATCAAATTCACCATAACGCGCTCCACTATCTCCCATTCTCTTTTACCGATAATCCACTGATCATCGTATTTCCAGTAAACGCGACTAGAAAAATAGAGAAAAACTGAAAGAGCAATCATTGCCAAGAATAAAAGACATAGTGTAAGCTTAGCTTTCTTTCGCATCGATCTTCCTTTTTAGCATTTTTGGAATAATAAAAACAGCAGTATCTCGCCTTCCAAAGATTAGTCAAGGCTAGCTATATTTTTTATTAAACCTTATTTATCCCATTTCTTCATCTAACTAGCGAAACAAACTGCTTTACTAATGATTTCCGTTACAAGATTTTTAATGAGTATTTCTCATATTGCAGTGCAACAAATTCAAAAAGCTACCCATCAAAACGGTTGCTATTTATGATTATTTTATTCAAAAAAAGACAAGCCTGTTAACGAAAAACAGGTTGCCTATAAATGGTTTTAATAGATCGCACAAGCTTTTTAAAGCTTTATCGAACTTGAGTCAGCACTCCGTCTTGCATCTCATAAATCTTATCAACCTCATCCAGCAGGCGAGTATCATGGGTAATCATGACCACGCTCTTATTGAATTTCTGAGTAACCTCTTTAAGCAAATGAACCACGCGCTTGGCCCTTTCCGTATCCAAACTAGCTGTCGGCTCATCAGCCAAGATAATATCCGGGCTATTGTAAAGCGCTCTAGCGATAGCAGCTCTCTGCCTTTCCCCGCCGGACAATTCTTTCGGATATTGCTTGAGAGTTCCTTTAAGATCCAGCAACTCAATCAGACTGTCTAGATCCGTTCTTTCCTTCTTAGATAAGCGGTCAATCAGCTGGAACTGGTCTTCAATTTTCAAAAAAGGAATGAGATTGGAGGCCTGCAAAATGAAGCCGAAATCATTGAAACGCAGAGCCGCACGTTCCTTTCCTTGAGCTGGGAAGTATCTTTCCCATGCAGCAGAATCCGTCCTTTTGAGGGAGTTTGTAAATGCCCCAGCAAGGTCAGAAAGGTTGTTTTACCCGAGCCTGATGGCCCAATAATAGCTACAAACTGCCCCGCTTCCAATCGGAAATCAGTTGGTTTCAGGGCTTGAACCAGCGTATGCCCCTGGCCATATTCTTTGGTAACCCCTTTTAATTCTAAAATTGGCATTTACTCACCTCCGATTGCTGTGATAGGGTCAATTTTTAGAACCCGACGAATGGACAAGAGTCCTCCAGCCAGTGACATGAGAACAATCAAGGCAATCAGTCCTCCATAAGCTCGCCAATCACTGTAAAATGGCACAGAAGCCGGCAATACTAACTGGGTTCCTAAAAGCAACAAAACAGCTAGACTTATTCCCAGACAAGACAGGATGAAAATCTGCCAGAAAATAGAAGCAATAATCTTTCTACTGGCAATTCCTTGGGCACGCATAATACCATAAAGATGCGTCTTTTGTATGGTAATGATGTACATGAAAATTCCCAATACCAAAAATGTAATCAGAACCATGGCTCCAATCATAAAGGAAAAGGTCAGTACCTGAGCCTGATAACCTGGAATATTTTCTATCAACTCCCTCATAGAGAGTTGACTCAGGCCAGCTTCTTCAATCTTCTGATCATCTTTTACTACAAGTGCGCTGATATTCTTAACCTGACTAGAGCCGTACTTTAATTCCCTGAAATCATCTAGAGTCATAAAAATTACAGGTTGCGTAAAGAAGCTATTATCCTCTGTAAAACCAACAACTTGATAGAGGCGTTCGCTTCCATTGAGCTGAAGCTGGTCGCCCATTTTTACGCCTTTTTGCTGTAGGCGTTTATCAACAATAATTTCATAAGCATTATCAGCTGACCGACCTTCACTCAGTTTTGGAGCTAAGAAACTATTCCATGACAGACCAAAGACTTGGGCATTAATTTTTTCTGTTCCATCTTCACGATTGGCTACTACTGCCATCTGTCCCAAAGCTGCTATTGAGTCCCCTTGGAGATGAGGGCCATATTCTTCTTCCTTGATGATCGAAGCAGATAGATTCTTATTGGCATACTCAGATAAAACAACTGACTGCGCTCCCCACTGATCTAGTGCCAAGCGATTAAGCCGAGCTAAACCAACTGAGAGACTAGATAAAAAGAAAACCATATAGGTAATCAGAAAAACCACGGCAACAACCATACGGTACCTTCCGCGACTGTAGACAATCTCTTTAAAAGCTAAAAACAAAGCCATCCTCCTTTGAAAGATTCCAGACTATTATATCATAAAAAAACAAGATACAGAAAATATCCCATCAGTCTCCCCGCATGTGCTCTCTAACAAAGCCTGCTAGACCGACAGTGGTCACCTTAGTATGAAAATCACTCATTTGTTGAGACTTATAATGAGGATGAGTCAACCAGTAAGTCAGTGTTCCCATAAAGGACGCTGCTTGATGATTCAGCAGTAAATCCGCTTCTACCTCCTCTAAAAGTGGATCACCCAAGGAAATACTCTGCGAGAAAATCTCTCTCAAAACTTCCTGCAAGCGCCACAAACTAGTTGAACTGCCATTTGGTCCCAAAAGAATGGCCAAATCTTCCAAGTATGGCTCAAAAAAATGAAAAAGATTTTGTTTCTCATGGATGTAGTCTTCCACTTTAAAATCCTTTTCTAACTTGAACAAGCAGGCAGAATCAAGAGCCTCTTGATAATAGGCCTGCAATTCATCTAGCAAGCGGTTTTCAATCTTCTCTAGCAGATCATACTTGTCCAGATAATGCCGATAAAAAGTACTGCGATTCACCTCCGCCAAATCAATCAATTGGCGAATACTGATAGTCTCAAAAGTCTGCTCTTTCATCAGCTGCAGCAAGCTAGTCTCTATCCGCTTTCTGTCTCTCTTCTTTTTTTCTCATACATGCCATTCACCTCAAAATGCAACAGTCTCTCTAAAATTGATGCTTGTATACCATCCAGCTCCCACTATATAATAAATATAAGCAGAAGACAAGAACAAGAGGATTAAAAGATGAAGATTATGATCAATCAAAAAGAAGTCAGTCAAGAAAGAATCGAGCAATGGCGGAAGCATAGAATCCTTAAAGCAGCTAAGATGCTTAATCTACAGCTGCCTAATACTGACAACACGGAGATTTTAGACCAAGCTCTACTGGAAGCAAAAATGAAGCTGACATACGAGGAGCTAATCCATAAAATCGGAACCAAACTCAAATGGAGCCAATATTTGATGAAATGGGCGGCCAAATGGTCCAAGAAACCTAGAAAAAAAGCAATCATCACGATTTTTGAAAGTGGACTGACTGCTGCTTCTTTCAGTATAATGCTAGAAAAGTTGATGTTAGAAAAGACAAATGTTCATAAACGAGTCAATCTTGGTGCCTGTCCAGACCATTATGCCTTGCAGCCGCACGGGGACAAACTTGAAGTCATTGAGACTGCAGGAAACAGCCCTCTGCCGACACAGTTTTTTCTTAAGCTTGGTGGTGAAGCTGAAATAGAGGAGCCTCGTGATGCGTCTTATCCCTTCCAAACTGTCGGTGTCGCCAGTCTAGCGAATGGTTGCAATATCGGTGGTATTCGCCATCAGTTTCGTGACACAGAAAAAGGCCTAGAAGCCCGATTCTGCGTCGAATTCCCCAGCCTTTGTCCAGACAACCTTATCAAAGAACACCAGTTCCACCTGGCCGCCGAATGGTCAAGGTGGATAGCTTGGTGCAGAGAGCGAAAAGAATGAATTTCCTTCCACACAAAAACAGCCTTTTGCCATCTTAAAGAGACCGCAGCAAGGCTGTTTTTCTTCTACATTTAATCAAAGATAATCATGGACTTAATCTTAATGGTCTTGCTCTTACCCATGAGTAAATGAATCAATAGCAAAATCTTCAGGTTTAACAGTTGTCCACCTCAGTCCTATTTTTCGACAATTCCAATAGGTTGTGACTATTGTTTTTATGTCACTTTGCAATTATCCTGAGATCCGTTTATGTCTACAGTAGATTGTTGTCTAACTTACTGCTTCGTAAAGTTTAGAGTATCTGGATCGTCATCCAGTTCGCTAACAGTTAACTGATTGCCATTTTGTTGATAAGTTTTAACATCGTCACCAACAATCAAACGCTGATTAGCTGAATCAACCTGAACTTGCTTAATTTCCTTACTTCCATCTACTTCTGTCTCTGTCCATGTCCCAGAGGCTCCATTAATTTGAAGAAGATGTTGATCTCCATCATGGTCAGTTGCCTTATAACTACCATCTAAATTTGAAGTTTGGGTTGGCTTAGAAGAGTTTGCTTGACTAGAAGAAGATTCTGTATTAGAACTAGTTGCTGACTGAGAACTTTGACTTTTTACATCTGGAGACTGAGAGTTAGCTTTAGTCCCTTGGTTGTTATTTCCTGAGCAAGCTGTTAAGAGGACAGCTGCTGTAAGAGATACGATTGCCAAAATTGTTTTCTTCGGAATAGACATATCAATTTCTCCTTTTCTACATTTGTAGTTTATACTTATATTCTACACTTGTCTGTTTTATTTGTCAAGAGAAAGACATTTATCCCTTCTCAAGAATTCCATTTTTGTGATGCCAACAGTCAAGTAATTCCTTTTAAACATTAGAGAAATTTTTAATAAGAGATTCCTCTCTGTTTTAAGAAATCACCGAACGATAACTGAAGTCTAGTCTCAGTATACAAGTAATCCTGCCAGGCAAGATAGTATCTACGACAATCAGCAACAAAGTCTTCCAAATCATGATCTTTAAGTTGGATTTTTTCAGCAATAGCAAGCAAGTCATCCAAGCTAGCCAGCATTGCTGGAATATCTTTAGCATCCGCTCCATCAATGCCAGCTAAGATCCCCCAAGGTAATTCATGGACAGAAAGGCTTGCTGCATTCAACAAAAGTTGAAACTTCTGAGTAAGAGCCGGTAGATAATTTGGCTCTCGCTCCAGCAAAGTATTCAATAAATCATAGCGATCACCAAAAGAATCATAAGCCCAATTAAAAAATTTACTGTAATAGTTATTTTCTTCTGAATCTCCCAGTAGAAATTTCAAAGTAAAAGTCTGTCCACTAGCTATATCTTATTGAAAGACAGGCGTAAACTTTTCTAAGAACTGCGGATGTATAGAAATCTGGTCTTGGTATTTTTTGACAAAATCTTTAAATTCATTGATAGTAGGTACTTGATTATATTCAGTTCTTGTGTATTGTTCTAGAAGCTGGTAGCGCTCTTTGCGCTCTTTTTTAGAAAAATACTGATGTTTTGGATAAGATTGGAAAATATCCAAATAGTCTTTTAAAAGCTGTTTCATACTCTACCTCTTCGATAATCTCTAGACTTAATGTAGCATTTTGGCTCTATAATTTCTGTAGTGGGTAAAACCACTGTAGGAATTATGGAGTCTATTTTTTGTAGAAAAAAAGCCCCATAAGAACTATAATGAAAAAGTGACCAAACCCTCATTAGAAAGAATCTTATGGAACAATTAAATTTTATCACAAACATACTTGGAATGAATGACAAAAATATTATTATCTTAGATTATCTTGACGCTGGAACGCATAAAGAAGTCATTGCTAAGCTCGATTATCCTGCCTCTAAATGTCACAACTGTCAAGGACAAATGGCTAAATATGACTTTCAAAAAGAATCCAAAATCCCCTACCTCGAATGTGCTGGCTACAAAACTCTCATTCTATTGAAAAAACGCCGTTTCCACTGTAAAAACTGTGGGAAAATAGCCGTCGCAGAGACTTCCTTAGTCAAGAAGAATCACCAGTTCGCAACCATCGTCAAACAGTAAAACCTAAATAATATTAAACTTTACTTTAATATTATTTAGGTTTATAATGATGGTAGAAAGGAGGTGATAAAGATGTCTATGGATAAACTTCCTCAGTGGCTAGCTCTATCGACTGAAGAAGATTTTGAGTTTATAAGGCAATTTATCATCAATTCAGGTTCCCTAAAAGAGATGGCTAAATATTATAATGTCTCTTATCCAACTATTCGCCTACGACTAGACAAGTTAATTCAAAAAGTTTCTAGTAGTTCACCAGAGAATGATGATTTTATTAACTTAATCAAACAGTTAGCCCTAGATGGTGAAATGACCTATGAAGCGGCCAAAAAGTTAATCAGTTCCTATAAAGAAGACCGGGGGTAATATCATGAAAATGTTTATTTTATTTGTATCAATTGCGCTGTTCTTTACAGAATGGTATGTTATTCGTAAAACTAATATAAAGTCATTTATACCTATTTTGGCAGTTTTGTTTGTTAGTTTGCCAATTGCAGCGTTTTATGCCTTGTATTTAGTTGCCTTCCCCAATATATTTATCCTACTTGCTTGGGTATTCTGTTTTATAGAAGATGAATTTAAAAAATACTTTAGGCAAAGAAAACTAACGGAGGAAGAACGATCACGACTGAAAGATTTATAATTAAGTTTTATAGACTTTAGTAACATAAAGCCCCCAGAAATTTTGATTTCTGGGGAGTTGTTTTGATGTTTTTTAAATATACTATATTTGAATCAGTCTTTAAAGATAGAGAAATATTCAATGGTTAAAACAATACGGATATGAGTTTTTGGTGAAAAATAAACTGAAAGCCTTTGTGGCTAGGCTTTAGAACTTGGGATACAACGCCGAAGAATTGAGGCGATCATCTCTACTGACTCCAGACAATTCCGTCTGAGCCAAGTCGTGATAATCTGAGTCATTCCTGCTAAAAAGAAGCCAGACATGTAGTGAATGACGTCTGGATTGGTTTCTCCTTTGGCGTAGTAGCGGTGGTTTAAAGACATGCTCAATCAAGCTATCAAACGGTCTTTATGGTGAAATTCTCGCTGATTTTCTAGATAAATTTGATAGATTTTCTGGTGTTCCTTGATAAAAGTAAGATAAGGAAGCAAGTAGCTGTCATCCATAAAATCATCACTAGCAGGCAGCCCTAAATCTACTTGGTGTCTTTCAAGCTATTTGAGCTAACTCAAACAGCTTGAAAGATACTCACTTAATCAGAAGGACAACTTTGTTGCACTTGACTTGACAATTAGGGGCGCTTATAATTTCTCAACATCCTTCACAAAACTTCTATGAACAGTACCACAATTTTGACAAATTTCATGATAGAGGGCAATACCTCCTGAAACGAATTTAGCCTCTTCACTGACTAATCCTGCATAACCTTTCAGTTGTTTTTTTACGACAAATTGGTCAGCACCACAGTGAGTACAAATTTGATTTTTCATGACTAGACCTCTTCATTTAAGCGGAAAATATCTTCAACGGACATGCCAAAGACACGTGCGATTTTAAGCGCCATTTCAAGCGAAGGGTTATATCGATTATTCTCCAAGTGGAGAATAGTTTCCCGTCGTACACCAATCTTATCCGCCAATTCTTGCTGGGTCATGCGGGCGTCTTCTCGGATGGCTTTTAAGTTTGTTAGAATTTTTCCCATATCTAACCCCTCTTTTCAAATATGAGGAAAAACAGGTCAAAAAACACAATCATGGATGCAGTAAAAATCAAAACCATGCCTGTTCTTAGGGTGAAGGGAAGGAAAAATGTTACTATGCTCAACACTATCAAAGATAGAACTATCAGTACCAGGGTTGTGCAGGCTGCCTTTGCCAAGTTCATATAGAAACGCTCGTCTGCCTGTTCATCAACTTTTTTTAATGCAAAATAGAGAAAGCAAAGAATGAGGATAAACAAGCCAGAACCTAGAAAAAGGTGTTTCAGCCAGATAGGACTAGTAGCTGGTGTGATTATCCAGATACCTTTAGTGTAAATGGCCATAGCGGTAAATAAGGTCATACCATATAACTTCTCTGTCAGTCCAAATACTTTTCCTCGTCTTCTTGAGATTGTGCCTTGGAAACAAGCCAGAAAATAAGTCCTTGCATGGTAATCGTGACTAGAAAAACAGTGTGTTTTATCCAGGGGGGATTACTTGGCGAAGTTAATAGCCACAGTAGTAGCATAACAGGTAACCAAGTCCAAATTAACCATTTTTTGATGTGTTTCATCTTATTCTTCTTTCCTGTCTTTAAAGTAGAAGGCAGAAAATCCAATGGCACTACCGATAATTGGTGTAAGGCTAATCAATATTTTAGCCAAAAGACTGAGGTTTGTAGCTAGAAAAACGTAGCTAATAATGGAAAGATTAGTCATCAGTGTCGAAATGATGAGCCCTATTTTTTGCGATTTAAACATGATGTGTTCCTCCTTTGTTAGAAATAGTTCACATTGAACAGTAAAATTTTTAGGCTTGTGCCTAATGGCAGATTTTCTTGTAAGAAAGGATTGGTGGCCGTAGCATTTGTTATAAATATCTCACCTCTATGTTATAATTATATCACATTAAAAAAGAGAATACAAGTATTAAATCAAAAGATATTTTCTAATCTTTTCTCAATCAGACAAAATTCAGCCAGAAGAATAGTTTAAGCAAGAAAAAAGCCCAGAAACGTTGGTTTCAGACTCTATAATTTCTGTAGTGGGTAAAACCACTGTAGGAATTATGGAGTCTATTTTGTTGTAGAAAAAAAGCCCCATAAGACCTATAATGAAAAAGTGACCAAACCCTCATTAGAAAGAATCTTATGAAACAATTAAATTTTATCACAAACATACTTGGAATGAATGACAAAAATATTATTATCTTAGATTATCTTGACGCTGGAACGCATAAAGAAGTCATTGCTAAGCTCGATTATCCTGCCTCTAAATGTCACAACTGTCAAGGACAAATGGCTAAATATGACTTTCAAAAAGAATCCAAAATCCCCTACCTCGAATGTGCTGGCTACAAAACTCTCATTCGATTGAAAAAACGCCGTTTCCACTGTAAAAACTGTGGAAAAATAGCCGTCGCAGAGACTTCCTTAGTCAAGAAGAATCACCAGTTCGCAACCATCGTCAAACAGAAAATCACTCAAAAATTGATTGAGAAAGTCCCTATGACAGCTATCTCCGAAAGTTTATCTGTCTCTACTTCCACCGTCATTCGTGAATTGAAAGAATTCAAGTTCAAGACTGACCCTAACTGCCTTCCAGCGCACATGAGCTGGGATGTGGAAACAGTCAGGGAAGTGACTGTTTCAATCGGCAGATAGAGATGAGCTTTATTGCACAGGACTACGATACAAGAAAGATCCTAGCTATCTTAGATGGACGGACTCAAGCAACTATTCGCAATCATTTCCTTCGGTATTCTAGACAGGTAAGAAGTCGCATGAAAGTCATTACCATGGACATGTTTAGTCCCTACTATGACTTGGCTAAACAACTTCGCTTTCGAATTTCTAGGCTCAGGCTGAAACAGTCTCCCAGACTGTTTCACTCCCAAATGCTAAAATCGTTCTCGATCGCTTTCATATTACCCAGCATCTCAGTCGAGCAATGAATCGCGTACGCATCCAAATTATGAATCAGTTTGATAGAAGATCGCACGAATATAAAGCACTGAAACGTTACTGGAAACTCATTCAACAGGATAACTATACGCTGAGCAGTAAACGATTTATCGTCCAACATTTCAGTCGCATTTAACCAATAAAGAGATTCTTGAAAAACTTCTCTCTTACTCTCAAGATCTTAGAGATCACTATGAACTCTATCAACTCTTACTGTTTCATTTTCAAGAGAAGCACGCTGATTATTTCTTTGAATTGATCACAGAGTCCATTTCTTCTGTGAATCCTATCTTCCAGACCATTTTTAGGACCTTTTTGAGAGATCAGGATAAGATTATTAATGCACTTGTACTTCCCTACTCAAACGCAAAACTTGAGGCCACAAATAACCTCATTAAAGTCATTAAGCGAAATGCTTTTGGCTTCCGGAACTTTGAAAACTTTAAAACGAGAACTCTCATCGCTTTGAATATCAAAAAGGAGAGAACCAATTTGGTCCTCTCAAGGTTGTAACTTTTTATCAACCCACTACAGTTGACAAAGAGCCAGCATTTTTCTATCTGAAAATCAAAAATCTCCAGTCTAATTTGACTGGAGATATAGATTATTGTTCTTCTTATCATATATAATCACAAATTGACTAGCAGAACAGGGGCGCGATATCTCCTTGATAGCAAGGCATCATTCCTCATTCTGAAATAACAAAGTCGATTTTTGCAGATATGGGTTAGGGTACTTGAAGAGCAGGTCTCTTACTGCCGCAACCAAATCTTTCTGATCAGCCTGACCGGATTGGTAACGAAGCAAAAGATGCATAAAACCTTCTTTTTCAGTCATACTGGCTTTCTTCTTAAAATAGCCCCAGATATGTTGAAAGGCGTTGCAGACCTGACCTCGGTTTTCTAGTAGAACAACAGCTTGGTCAATCAAGGCTTGAACATGAGCTACTTCTACCGATTCACTTTTCAAATATTGACGAATTTCCAGATAGATATTACTGGAATGACTGAGGACTAGGTATTTATTCCGAGCCCAAAGAGTCTGACACAGAGACATTTGATTTAAATCTTTCATACTTACTTTTCCTACCAATCCTTAATATTGAATTCCTTCATCATCATTCAAATCATTAGTCACATATCCTAATTCTCAGATTTTCAAAATATAAGCCCAACCACAAAACTCAACATGATTGGAAAAGAAGGATGATTTGCTAGTCTTTCTTTTATTCTGGAAAAATCCATTCGATATGAGGTGCCTGACGACTAATTTCCTTGTAAATATCATTAAAATCAGCACCAGATAAGTTATTTAAGTCAATGGAGTCTAGAGAACTACCATTCTGATCATAAAAGTAAAGCATACGATTTGTTTTCTGCATATCATCAGAACTATAGGTTTTGATTTTATATTCGATCTTCTTAACCTTGTCCAGATCAATTTCATTCATATCTTGGAAAATCGAAGATTTAATATCCAGTTTTCCTTCTGAAATCGTCATTGCAGGAGGTTGTTTAGACTTTATAAAAATAGAAATCAACAATAAAGAAACCCCAACTGCTGAACCAATCAAGACAGTTGTAGCAAAATCGTTATCTCTTTTCTTTTTCTCTTCTTTTTCTCTTTTTATCTCATTCTGTTCTTTCTTTAATTGATTATTATAAGTATCTACAACGCTTTGGAGCCTGGCTTCTCTTTCTCTGGAGTCTCATCTTTGGGACCATCTTCTGAATCAAACAATCGTTTTGCATCTTGGATAGTTATCGGTGTCTCTTCTAATTTGTATTCATCCATCTTGGCATCAAAACTCTCTTCAGGATCTTTAGAGTTACTCGCGCTAAAGGTAGAAGAAGAGTTCGACCAAACAACAAAAATTGCAAAAATAGTAATCAAGACAATACCAACAATCTCACCTGCATAACTTCTCTTATACTGCATCAAAAACCTCTTAACAAATTTTTAATATGACTAGAATATCATAAATCAAGCCTTTTATAAAGCTTCTTTTAGCAATAAAAAAAACAGCCTGTAAAGACTGCTTTTTTCGACTCTTCTAACGCACCTCTGCACCAAGTTTTTCGGTCAGAGATTTTTCGATTTTTTCCATATATTTAGCCACTTCTTCGTCAGTCAGGCTGGCTTCTGGATTTTGGAAAGTCAGGCTGTAGGCCATGGATTTGAGGCCGACACCCAACTTGTCACCAGAGAAGATATCAAAGAGCTTAATATCGGTCAAGCGCTTAACACCTGCAGCTTGGATTGCATCAAGGACCTCTTGGTGAGTGATTTCAGCCTTGAGCAAGAGGGCCACATCACGGCTGACAGCTGGGAATTTAGTGATTTCTGTAAATGGCTGTGCTGGCTGGAGCTGCTCTTCGATAGCAGACAGATTGAGCTCAGCCACATAAGTTTCAGGAATATCGTAAGCCTTGGCTGTCGCAGGATGGACTTGGCCGACAAAGCCGACAGGCTGGCCATTGATAGAGATCAAAGCAGTCCGACCAGGATGCAGGCTCTTAATCTGGTTGCTAGCCGCGTATTCAGCAGTCAAGCCCAACTTAGTAAAGAGCGCTTCCACTACACCCTTAGCATAGAAGAAATCAACTGCTACTGGTTTAGTCTGGAAGTCTTTCATTAACCAGACCTGTCAAAGCAAAGGCAAAGCTATTGATTTCATTTGGCAGATCTTCCTTAGGATTGCCAGTCTGCTCAAAGACCTTTCCAATCTCATAGAGGGCTAGATTCTTATTTTTACGAGCTACATTGTAGGCTAGGGAGTCCAAAATGCCAGAAACCATGTTCTGACGAAGAACAGAACGCTCCACTGTCATCGGCCACATAAGCTCAGTCAAGTTGCTAGGATTGAGAGTGAACTCAATCGCCTTTTCTGGTGTCGTCAAAGCATAGGTAATGATTTCTGTCAGACCAGCACCCTCTGCTAAGGTCCGGACTTGACGGCGCAATTGCTGCGTTACAGTCAATTCGCCGGCAGTCCCGTCATCTTTTGGCAGGCTAGCTGGCAATTTGTCATAGCCGTAAATGCGGGCAATTTCTTCATAGAGGTCTGCTTCGATTGAAATATCCCATCGGCGGCGAGGCACGCTGACAGTGAACTGTTCAGCATTTCCTGACAAGCCAAAGCCAAGTCTGCGGAAGACATCCTCGATATCTGTATACAGCAAGTCTGTTCCCAAAACTCGGTTGACATCCGCAAGACTAGATACCACTTCAACATCACTAGTGTCTAAGCTACTAGCGGATACGATACCAGCCTCAACAGTTGCACCTGCCAAGTCTGCAATCATGCTTGCCGCAGCATCCAAAGCTTCATTAACAGTTGCTACATTGATACCTTTTTCAAAGCGGGAAGATGATTCCGAGCGCAGGTTAAGGCGACCGCTGGTCTTGCGAATTGATTTACCATCAAAAACAGCTGCTTCCAGAACAACACGAGTGGACTGACCGGAAATTTCAGTCGCTGCTCCGCCCATAACACCAGCCAGAGCCACTGGCTTATCTGCCACAGTGATAACTAAATCGCTGACTTCCAGATCCCGCTCTTCGCCGTCCAGCGTCACCAGTTTTTCACCAGCTCGCGCTTCACGGACAACAATCTGATCACCCTCAAACGTATCCAGATCAAAGGCATGCATAGGCTGACCAAAGTAGAGCAGGATGTAGTTGGTCACGTCCACTACATTGTTAATCGGACGGATTCCTTCGTTCATGAGGAGATTTTGTAGCCACTGAGGACTTGGGGCGATGGTAACATTCTCCAAGATACGAGCCGCGTAATAAGGGGCTTTCTCTGTCTCAAGGGCTACTGAAAGACTGTCAGCTGCCTGCTTTTCATTTTCCACCAGCGGAAAATCTTTGAAATGTACTGATTTGTCATAGATGGCAGCCACTTCATGAGCCACCCCACGCATAGACAGAGCATCAGCCCGGTTTGGTGTGATGGAAAGTTCGATAATCTCATCGTCCAAGTCTAGATAAGAGAAGACTTCTTCACCCGGCACTGCTTCTTCAGGCAGGATTTGAATGCCATCTGCAAATTCCTTTGGCACAACTGAGTCTGAAATGCCCAGCTCACTGAGAGAGCAAATCATGCCCAGCGACTCTAGACCGCGGATTTTTCCTTTTTTAATCTTATAATTGTCCGCAATGCGAGCACCTGGCAAAGCCACCATGACCTTGATGCCTGCGCGGACATTTGGAGCACCACAGACAATCTGACGGTTCTCCTCTTCTCCGACATTGACTTGACAAACATGCAGGTGGGTATCTGGAACATCTTCACACGATACCACCTCACCAACAACAATTTTCGACAGGCCATCAGCTGGTGATGTCACACCTTCCACTTCAATTCCTGTCGTTGACATTTTCTCAGCCAGCTCAGCGCTCGCCACATCAATGTCTACTAACTCTTTTAACCACTTATAACTTACTAGCATATTTAAGATACCAAGGGCGTCAAAAACGACTGAAAAATAGGAGATTTGCTAAGCATTCGACGAATGATCGCAAATCTATCTTTTTTCCGAGTTTTTAGCCCGGGTTCAATTCCTTTCTCTATTCTATCGCTGAGGAACTTGACCGACCAAATTTTAGGGATTTGTCTAAAATCCTGATTTCAGAAACAAATCATCTAAATTTCGAGCTTTTAGGTCGTATTCATTTCCTCTCTTTAAATTTTCTGCACTTGTGCTATGCCATTACTACAAAGGATACCAAGGGCGTCAAAAACGACTGAAAAATAGGAGATTGGCTAAGCATTCGACGAATGATCGCAAATCTATCTTTTTTCCGAGTTTTTAGCCCGGGTTCAATTCCTTTCTCTATTCTATCGCTGAGGAACTTGACCGACCAAATTTTAGGGTTTTGTCTGAAAGCCCGATTTCAGACAAATCATCTAAATTTAAAGCTTTTAGGTCGTATTCATTTCCTCTCTTTAAATTTTCTTGTTTATTTCAATTTCTTGCGTAGCATCCAGTCTGTGTCTACTGTCTCACCAGTGATATAGTCGTGCTGGCTGAACTTTTCAAAGCCATATTTGAAGTAAAAATCTTGGGCTCTAAAGTTCTTCTCCCAGACGCCCAGCCATACCCAATCAAAGCCTCGTTTCTCGGCTTCTTCCAAGGCAAATTCAAACATCTCCTTGCCCAAGCCTTGACCATGATAGGCTTTAAGACATAGATTCGCTGAACCTCAAAGGCTTGTGGCAGTTCTTGCTCCGTTTGAGCCTGTCCCCAGTTAAACTTGAGAAAACCAGCAATTTTATCATCTTTGACAACAAAATAAGTCTCTGACTCAGGATCTTCCAGCTCCTTTTCGATAGTTGCAAGCGACAGCTCATTGTCAAAATAATGAGCCATATCAGCTTCCTTGATAAAAGGACCAAAAGTTTCTTGATAAGTCGCGACTTCCAACTCCCGCAGGAGGCTCGCTTCTTCTTTTTTGACTCTGACTAGCATACTGCACTCCTTTCTCAGAAAAGCTGCATTGATGATTACAGGTTTCTACTTAAACTGCTGAGAAAAACGAATATCTCCTTGGTAGAAGCCACGAATATCGTTGATACCGTAGCGAAGCATAGCTACCCGTTCTTGACCAAGGCCAAAGGCAAATCCGGAGAATTTCTCTGCATCAATACCGCTCATTTCCAATACGCGCGGATGCACCATACCAGCTCCCATAATCTCAATCCAGCCGGTCTTCTTGCAGACATTACAGCCAGCACCGCCACACTTGAAGCAAGAAACATCCACTTCAACAGACGGCTCTGTGAATGGGAAGTAAGACGGACGCAGACGGATACTGCGGTCTTGGCCGAACATCTTCTGGACAATTAGCTGCAGTGTTCCTTGCAGGTTGGCCATAGAAATATTTTCTCCAACCACCAAGCCTTCAATCTGATGGAATTGGTGGGAGTGAGTCGCATCATCGGTATCCCGACGAAAAACGCGCCCTGGTGAAATCATCTTGAGTGGCCCTTTAGAAAAGTCATGGGCATCCATAGCTCGCGCCTGCACCGGACTGGTGTGGGTTCTGAGCAGGATTTCCTCTGTAATGTAGAAAGTGTCCTGCATATCTCGTGCTGGGTGGTCCTTAGGCAGATTCATCCGCTCAAAGTTGTAATAGTCCTTTTCCACTTCAAAACCGTCCACGACCTGATAGCCCATCCCGATGAAAATATCTTCGATTTCTTCACTAGTCTGGCTAAGAATATGACGGTTCCCTACCGGAATTTGACGGCCTGGCAGGGTCACGTCTAAGGATTCCTCAGCCAGTTTCAGAGCGACTAATTGCTCTTCCATCTCTTGTGCAGTCTTTTCAAAGGCTGCTGTCAGAATGTCTCGCGCTTCATTGACATGTTTCCCGATAATCGGCCGCATTTCAGCTGAAATATCCTTCATCCCTTTCAGGACTTCAGTCAGCGAACCTTTCTTACCCAAGACAGCTACACGCAAATCCTGCAGTTCCTTTTGATTCTCAGCCTTGAGCTGCTTGAGAGAAGCTAGAGTCTCTTCGCGCAGGCTTTTCAGTTGTTCTTCAATCGTTTCGTCATTTTCCCTCCAAAATAAAAAGCGCGCCAATCTCCATAAGCGGAGCGTTGACACGCGGTACCATCCGTTTTTTATCTGGCAAGCCAGACCTTACTTATCAATCCTAGAGCAAGTGAATTCGCCTAGCTTTCATCTAGAGAGCTTTCAGTCGATGGCTCCCCTCCCTGTTAAACTTCCCCTAGGTTACTGGTCTTGCGGATTGCTATTTAATTACTTAATATTCTAGCAAATTTCCCCTATTTTGGCAACAAAAATAAAAAGCTCCTGGCATCCATTTAAAACGGAATAGCCAGGAGTGCGTCTTGTTTACTGATTATTAACGAAGCAACTGAAGTAGCTAAAAGCTACAGACAAACAATTTACTTGATGATTGATTCAATCTTTTATAGCCCTAAAGAATGATTTTCTTTTATATCGATCTAATAAGAAAATATATTTTATCGTACAAAAGCAATGACGATTGTATAATTCGAAGTCCGAAAACCATTGAAAAGCTTCTCTCTTCATTGTTGCTCTCTGAGGTTTTTTTCTCATTTTAAACTCTTATTTTCCATAGCAACAATCTGCAATCGCCACAAGAGATAATCCGGTTCAGATATTTTTTAACAATACCTCCAACTAAGACGAACAACAAATCAGTAAACAAGGACATAAGCTAAAATATAGATAACTTAAAACAGATTTGAATTTCTGAAACCCATTGGAATCAGTCCTTTCTATTTGCTAAGCCATGCATTCCTTATCAAAGGAATGAAACGTTTAAAGAAGGAAAGAAGAATATCAAAATTCTTAATTTCCCACCTATCTTTATCTACTATTAGTGTACTCCTTTATCTTTAAAAAAGCAAGCGTTTACATTGTTTTTTTAATAATATTTTTTGCAAAATAAAAAGCTAATTGGAGAACCTTTTAGTCCTCAAATCAGCATTATTCTATTCAAACAAACTATAATAATCTGAAATGGTCATTTGAGCTTTTTCTTCTTGCTTAAGATCCTGAATAATCTGACCATCCTTCATAACAATCAGGCGATTGCCGTACTTAAGCGCATCTTCCATATGATGAGTAATCATAAGAGCAGTCAGCCGGTCTTTTTGGACAAAATCGTCTGTTAACTCCATTAAAGCCACACTAGTCTTAGGGTCCAAAGCTGCTGTATGCTCATCCAGTAGCAAAAGTTCAGGACGTTTGAGTGTCGCCATTAAAAGACTTAGGGCCTGTCTTTGACCACCTGATAGGAACTCAATTGCTGTATCCAAATGCTTTTCTAGGCCATTGCCAATTTTATCAATAGTCGCCTGGAATTCTTCTTTATAATGGTTCAATCGGCGAGGAAAAAGACCTCTTCTCTCTCCTCGAAACTTTGCAATCAAGAGATTTTCAGCAACAGTCATACGAGGCGCTGTCCCCATTTTTGGATCTTGAAAAACTCGAGAAAGGTATTTTGCTCTTTTTTCTGGAGAATAATGTGTCACATCTTCACCCAAGATATGGATACTACCACTTGTTAAAGGTAATGTCCCAGCAATTACGTTAAAAAGAGTTGATTTTCCAGCACCATTTCCTCCCAGAATAGTAATAAAGTCATGCTCATGAATCTGCAGAGATACATCCTTCAAAATGACTTTTTCTTCATCCAGACCGTTACTGACAACTTTTGTGGCATTTTTTAATTCTACAATGACTGTCATTTGCTTAATGCGACTCCTTTAAAAAATTTATTTTTAAGCGTGGGAATCATAAGGCAGATAGCCAAAATCACCGCACTGTAGAGACGTAGGTAGCTGGTATTAAAGCCTAAAGCGATAACCGCCCAAATTAGAAATTGATAAGCAATCGCTCCTACCACAATCGTCATCAGTCTTTCAGCTAAAGTGAGACTTTTAAAGAGAACCTCTCCAATGATTAAGCTGGCCAAACCGATAACAATGACTCCAATCCCTCTTGAAGCGTCCGCATAACCTTCCTGTTGGGCAATCAAAGCTCCAGCTAGGGCAATCACTCCATTGGACAGTACCAGGCCCATCAGTTCCATCCGGCCAGTATTAATACCAAAACTTCTGGCCATATCAGGATTGTCCCCAGTAGCAATGTAGGCCTGGCCTAGTTTCGTATCAAGAAAGAATAACAAAGCTAGAATTACAAGAGCTACAAAAATTAAGCCTAGAAAGATTTGATTCATTTCCTCTGAAAAAGGAAGAAAGTCTTGAATTTTTTTAGCCCCTAGTAGCCCCAGATTGGCTCTTCCCATGATCATAAGGATTAAGGAATGGCATGAGGTCATAACCAAAATCCCAGACAACAGAGTCGGAATTTTTCCTTTGGTATAAAGCAAACCCGTTGCAAAACCAGCCAAACATCCAGCCAGAATGGCAATCAAGGTCGCCAACAGTGGATTGACTCCCTTAGTAATCAAGGTGACAGCGACAGCTCCTCCCAGAGGAAAGCTGCCTTCTGTCGTCATATCAGGAAAATTCAAAATCCTAAAGGTCATAAAGATTCCTAGACCCAAAATGGACCAGAAAAGACCTTGTGAAATAATCGAAATAATCATATTCTATCCTAACTTTGTATCAAAACTTGCCAGTAAATTAAGGTTTGAGTTCTTATGTCTCCTTCCTTATTCAATCACTTGTCCAGCTTCTTTGAGGGCATCTTCTGGTACAGTAATTCCAAGTTCTTTGGCACTCTTCTTATTGATGACTGACTTACCTTGATTAAAAATTTCAACTGGTGTTTCTTCTGGTTTTGCGCCTTTCAAGATTTTAGCAGCCATTTTTCCTGTTGCAACTCCAAGGTCATATTGATCAACAACAACTGATGCAAGCCCACCTTCTTCTACCATAGCAGTCGCACTTGGATAGATAGGTTTTTTAGCGTCTTTATTGCTAGATACTACAGTCGCAAACGCTGATGCGATGGTATTATCAATTGGAATCCAGATAGCGTCAACCTTGCCAGTCATAACATTCATGGTAGAGGCAATTTCATTGGTTGAAGGAACAGAGTATTCTTCTACCTTGTAACCTGCCTCTTCAGCTAATTTTTTGAATTCTTCAACCTGAGTTTTAGAGTTGTCTTCACTGCTAGAATAGAGGGCACCGATAGTTTTCACATTTGGGGTCAATTTTTTAATTAATTCTAGCTGTTGAGCAGCTGGATTGTGGTCAGAGACACCAGTTATATTTCCACCAGGTCTTTCAAGATTTTTTACTAGATTAGCTCCGACTGGGTCAGTGATAGCTCCCATAACGATTGGCTTGTCCTTAGTAGCTGCAGCCAATCCTTGAGCAGACGGAGTTGCAATCCCAATCAGCACATCATTGTCATTGGACACCAGCTGCTTGCTCATAGTAGCAACCTTGCTTTGGTCTCCTTCTGCATTCATAAAATCAATTTTAATATCATCGGCCTTGTAATCTTCTTCAGCTAATCCATCTTTAATGCCTTTATAGATTAAATCAAGTGAAGGATGGCTGACATACTGTAAGACTCCGACTTTGACTGTTTTCTTATCTGTAGTCGGATTTGCTTTCCCATCTTTATTCGGGCTGGAATAAATCAAAGATCCTCCAACCAAGACTACTAAAACTGCTAAAACTGCGAGTAAACGTTTATTCTTCATATTTTTTCTCCATTTCTATTTTAAACCTTTTACATTTCAATCCTTAGGGACGCCATCGTTTAAACATGGGCAACTCTCCTTCTCTTTTTTCTAACAAAAAACCTCACACAGGAATTCTGTGTGAGGGCGTAAATCGCGGTGCCACCTCAATTATGGAAAAATAGATAGCATTCTCCCATATCTCTGCCTTGTCTACCAACAAGTTGCACTGTAAGGTGTGCCAACCGAATTCTTATTGTTTCGAATTCATTTGTTCTTCTAGCTTATCTGTAAAAACTAAAAGACACTCTAATCATTAGCCCAATTCATAAAGATTTGCTACTTGTTTTCACCACCCACAAGCTCGCTAAAAACAAATTCATTTACTACTTTTCTAATATCCTATATTTTAAGTTTTTCCTGAAAGGATGTCAAGACCTTTTTGAAAATTTTTATAAAATGTTCGGATTTTTATTGTCTAGTCCATTTTCGATTAAACCTCGAATAATTTGATATCTCATTAGGAGCTTTTAACTTGGTTTTTTGTTATAATTTTCTATAGTAACTTTCAAGGAGATAAGCATGTCTTTCGACGGATTTTTTTTACATCACATGACTGAGGAACTTCGCCACGAATTGCTGGGCGGCCGCATCCAGAAGATTAATCAACCCTTTGAACAGGAGCTAGTTTTACAAATTCGCAGCAACCGCCAAAGCCATAAGCTACTCCTATCAGCCCACTCTGTCTTTGGGCGCGTCCAGCTGACTGAGACTACTTTTGAAAATCCAGCTATTCCCAATACCTTTATCATGGTGATGCGTAAATACCTGCAGGGCGCTGTCATTGAAGCAATCCAGCAAGTTGAGAATGACCGAATTTTAGAAATCAGTGTCTCCAATAAGAACGAAATCGGCGATAGCGTGGCTGTGACTCTGGTCATCGAAATCATGGGCAAGCACAGCAATATCATTCTCTTGGACAAAGCTAGCGGTAAGATTATTGAAGCCATCAAACATGTTGGTTTCACAAAATAGCTACCGAACGATCCTGCCGGGCTCAACCTATGTCGCACCGCCTCAGCCAAGCAGTCTCAACCCTTTCACTGTAGGCGATGAAAAACTTTTTGAAATCCTACATACTGAGGACATAGAGCCCAAACGTCTGCAGCAAATTTTTCAGGGATTGGGTCGAGATACGGCTACTGAACTCAGTGGTCGTCTGACAGCTGACAAGCTCAAAACTTTCCGAGCCTTCTTTGCCAGTCCGACTCAGCCAAGCCTGACCGAAAAATCCTTCTCTGCTCTGCTATTTTCCGACAGCAAGACCCAAATCTCCACCTTATCCGAGCTTTTAGACACTTTCTATAAGGACAAGGCCGAGCGAGATCGGGTCAACCAGCAGGCCAGCGAGCTCATCCGACGAGTAGAAAATGAGTTGGAAAAGAACCGAAAAAAGCTAGGCAAGCAAGAGGAAGAACTCCTAGCAACAGAGAATGCAGAAGAATTCCGCCAAAAAGGGGAACTCTTAACCACCTTTCTCCATCAAGTTCCCAACGACCAAGACAAAGTTGAATTAGACAATTACTACACAGGTGAGACGATCATTATCTCGCTTGACAAGGCCCTAACTCCCAACCAAAATGCCCAGCGCTATTTCAAACGTTACCAGAAGCTCAAAGAAGCCGTCAAACACCTGACTAGCTTGATTGAGGAGACGCGGACTACGATTCTCTACCTAGAGAGCGTGGAAACAGCCCTTGCTCAGGCCAGCTTGACTGAAATCGCAGAAATTCGGGAGGAACTAATCCAAACTGGTTTATTCGCCGCCGCCAGAGAGAGAAAATCCAGAAAAGACAGAAACCGGAGAAATATTTGGCAACTGATGGCCAAACTATTATCCTGGTTGGGCGCAACAATCTACAAAATGATGAGCTGACGTTTAAGATGGCCAAGAAGGACGAGCTTTGGTTTCACGCCAAGGATATTCCAGGTAGCCATGTTGTCATCACAGGCAATCTTCAGCCCAGTGATGAGGTTAAGACAGACGCTGCCGAGCTAGCGGCCTACTTTTCCAAGGCCCGACTCTCTAATCTTGTCCAAGTAGACATGATTGAGATTAAAAAGCTAAATAAGCCCACTGGTGGAAAACCTGGCTTTGTCACTTATACAGGACAGAAAACCCTTCGCGTTACACCTGACGCAGAGAAAATCAAGAGTATGAAAATTCAATAACCAAAAAAGCGATTCGGATATTCCGAATCGCTTTTAAACTTAACTCAATCTGTCGAATAGGGAGATATTGATCCCTGTCTTAATCTTCTTCAGATTTCTTCTTCCGATTTGCTAAACCTAAGAATGTTAAGCTGGCAATGGCTGCTAAGAGGCCAGAACCAGTCTGATCACTTGTCTGACTTCCTGTTCTTGGAAGAACCCCTTTTTCATCTTTTGGATCGACATAAATAGGTTCTACTCTCTCTTCAGCTTTAGGTGTTTGAACTGCTACCGCAGGTTCAGCTGGAATTACTGGAACCTTTGGTTGTTCTGGAGTACTTGGTCTGTTTGGAACGACCGGAATTTCTGTCACTCTCGGTGTGTAGCTTGCAGAAATTGTTTGACCATTGCGATCCTTACGGATTACAACGACTCCTTTAGCTGTACCAACAAAGTTTGGCTCTGGAACAAAAGTTACAACACCGTCTGGTGAGATGGTATAAGTGCCTTCTCCTGGAACAACTTTTTCAGTTGAGCCATCCTCAAAGGTTGGAGCTACTGTTAAGTCTACATCACCTTCAAAGATTGGTTTACCAGTCTGTGTTTGACCCTTGAGTCCATCTGAGATTACATCTTCTACTCGTGTTTGGCCGATGACCGTTGGTGTATACTGCGCTGTAACAACGTTGCCATAAATATCCAAACGTTTTACAACCACTCCTTTGGCTGTACCAACAAAGTCTGCCTCTGGAGTAAAGGTAATGTGACCATCTTTATCAATTGTATAGCTTCCTTCTCCTGGAACAACCATAGTCGTGCTGCCGTCCTCAAAGGTTGGTGGAACTGTACTATCGATATGTCCTTCAAACGCTGGGGTTGCCACTTGCGTTTGGCCTTTAGCTCCTGTAGAGGTTGTATCCTGTCCAGTAGACGGATCTACAACTGTTGGACGATAGCTTGCAGTAACTAGGGTACCGTTCTTATCCTTACGAACAATTGTTACGCCGGTTCCTTTTCCTACAAAATCAGCTTCTGGAGTAAAGGTTACTGTGCCATCTGGTGAGATGGTATAGGTTCCTTCTCCTGGAATCACTTTTTCAGTTGAGCCATCTTCAAAGGTTGGTGCTACCGTTTCATCAATCGGAACCAGTGGATCGCCACCTTCAAACGTTGGCGTACCGATTTGTACAAGTCCCTTGATATTTTCAGAGGAAGCATCCTTACCAATTGGTGTTACTTTCGTAAACTCTGGACTATAAGTTGCAGTAACTGGGGTACCGTTCTTATCCACACGTTTCACGGTGACTGGATCTGGTTTACCAACGAACTGCTTGTCTGGAGTGAAGGTCACTGTACCATCTGGTGCAATCGTGTAAGTTCCTTGACCTGGAATAGTCTTCTCTTTGCTTCCGTCCTCGAAAGTTGGCTCAACTGTTTCATCGATTGGAACCAGTGGGTCGCCTCCTTGGAAGGTTGGGGTACCTGTTTGTGGAAGTCCTTGGGGGCCTGTGCTAGTTGCATTAGTGCTTGTTGGAGTGACCTTGGTCACTGTTGGTGTATAAGTCGCGGTAACTTCTGTACCGTTCTTATCTACACGTTTCACTGTGACTGGAGCTGGGTTTCCGACAAACTGTTTGTCTGGAGTGAAAGTTACAGTTCCGTCTGGTGCAATCGTGTAAGTTCCTTGACCTGGAATGGTCTTCTCTTTACTTCCATCTTCGAAGGTTGGTTCAACTGTTTCATCAATTGGAACCAGTGGATCGCCACCTTGGAAGGTTGGAGTACCTGTTTGTGGAAGGCCTTGAGGGCCTGTGCTAGTTGCGTTAGTGCTCGTTGGAACTACTTCTTTCACCACTGCTTGGTACTTGACAGTAACAGGAGTGCCGTTGGCATCCACTCGAGTCAATTCAAGTTCTGGTGTTTCACCCTTGAACTGTTTGTCTGGAGTGAAGGTCACCTTACCATCTGCGTTCACTTCGAACTTACCAACATTTGGAACTTCCTTCACAGCTGTCCCATTGTCAAATAGTGGAGTCGAATCCGCTGGGAATGGAACAGAGTCATGGCCTGGAGTGAAGGTCACTTTACCTTCTTGGACCTGACCTTGAAGTCCTTCTGTCTTATCACCCGTACCAGTTGGTGTTACCTTAGTAAACTCTGGACTGTAAGTTGCAGTGACTGGAGTGCCGTTCTTATCCACGCGTTTAACCGTTACTGGGTCTGGTTTGCCTACAAACTGCTTGTCTGGAGTGAAGGTTACTGTTCCGTCTGGCGCAATCGTGTAAGTTCCTTGACCTGGAATAGACTTCTCTTTGCTTCCATCTTCGAAGGTTGGTTCAACGATTTCATCAATTGGAACCAGTGGATCGCCACCTTGGAAGGTTGGTGTGCCAGTTTGAGGGACACCTTGAGGGCCTGTGCTAGTTGCACCAGTTCCTGTAGGAGTCACTTTAGTCACTGTTGGTGTATAAGTTGCGGTGACTTCAGTACCGTTCTTATCTACACGTTTCACTGTGACTGGATCTGGGTTCCCTACAAACTGTTTGTCTGGAGTGAAGGTCACTGTTCCATCTGGTGCAATCGTATAGGTTCCTTGACCTGGAATAGTCTTCTCTTTGCTTCCATCTGCGAAGGTTGGCTCAACTGTTTCATCGATTGGAACCAGTGGATCGCCACCTTGGAAGGTTGGTGTGCCGGTTTGTGGAACACCCTGAGGACCTGTGCTAGTTGCGTTAGTGCTGGTTGGTGTTACCTTAGTCACTGTTGGTGTATAAGTTGCGGTAACTTCTGTACCGTTTTTATCCACACGTTTCACTGTGACTGGATTTGGTGTGCCAACATATTGTTTGTCTGGAGTAAAGGTAATAGAGCCATCTGGATTGATGCTGTATTCACCTACACCTGGAACTGTTTTCGTTGACTGTCCATCTTCGAAAGTCATTGGTTTCGTATCATCAATTGGAACCAATGGATTACCTTCTGTGAAGGTTGGGGTACCCTTTTGCGGTTGACCTTGGATACCATTTGAAGTGGCATCCGTTGAAGTTGGTGTTACCTTAGTCACTGTTGGTGTATAAGTTGCGGTAACTTCTGTACCGTTCTTATCTACACGTTTCACTGTGACAGGATCTGGTGTGCCAACATATTGTTTGTCTGGCGTAAAGGTAATAGAGCCATCTGGATTGATGCTGTATTCACCCACACCTGAAACTGTTTTAGTTGACTGTCCATCTTCGAAGGTCATTGGTTTCGTATCATCAATCGGAACCAATGGGTTACCTTCTGTGAAGGTTGGGGTTCCTTTTTGCGGTTGACCTTGGACACCATTTGAAGTGGCATCCGTTGAAGTTGGTGTTACCTTGGTTACTGTTGGGGTATAAGTCGCAGTGACTTCTGTACCGTTTTTATCCACACGTTTCACTGTGACTGGATCTGGAGTACCAACATATTGTTTGTCTGGCGTAAAGGTAATAGAACCATCTGGATTGATGCTGTATTCACCTACACCTGGAACCGTTTTCGTTGACTGTCCATCTTCGAAAGTCAATGGTTTCGTATCATCTAGTGGAACTGCTGGATCACCTGCTGTAAAGGTTGGCTTACCGCTTTGTGGTTGTCCTTGCAAGCCTATGGAGGTATCATTTGTACTTGTTGGAGTGACTTTAGTCACTGTAGGTTGATAAACTGCTTCGGCAGTAGAACCATTCTTATCTGTCACACGAAGAGTTGCAGGAGTTGGTGTACCATAGAAATCAGGTGCTGGTTGGAAGCTAATATCCCCATTCGGTTGAACAGTATAGGTTCCTTGAAGTTTACCGCTAGCATCATGTACTGGTAAGCTGTTACCTTGTTGAACTTGTCCATCAACCACAAATTGTGGACCTTCTGGTGAAAATGGTACAGTCTCATTTTGTCCATTGATAGTTGCTTGACCAGGGGTAAAGGTGAGGTGGCTATCTTGCTTTTGACCTTGGAGTCCAGTAGTTTCTGCTCCTTGCCCTGTTGGAGTTGCTGCCTTAACATCTGCTTGGTAAGTAGCTGTTACTTCTGTTCCGTTCTTATCTACACGCTTAACGGTTTCTGCAGTTGGGCGTCCAGAGTATCCAGAAACTGGTTGGAATGTAACGCGGCCTGTACTATCCACCTTATAAGTTCCAACACCAGGAACCTCTTTTGTCGATTGACCGTTGTCAAAGGTTGGCGCAATTGATTCATCAATTGGAACACGGTTATCACCTGGAGTAAAGACCAAGTTCCCAGATTGTTCTGCCCCTTGAATACCTTCAGAACTTGCGTTTTGAGATGTTGGAACAACTCGGGTAACAGTTGGTTGATAAGTTGCAAAGTGATCATTACCACTTGCATCATTTACTTTTAATTTAATCGGATCAACAGTTCCTACAAATGATTTATTTGGGGTAAAGGTTACTCGACCTGTAGTTGGATCTAAGTTGAAGGTACCAACCTCTTCCCACCTGATGTTGCAGGAATACTAGTTCCTGAGATAGGATCTCCATTTCCATCCAAGAAAGTAGCAGGATTACTTGCAGATGGTTGAACCGGTGTGTTGGCTGGATTACCATCTGTAAATGAGATGTCTTTTACTTGCGCTAAACCTTGGGCATCAGTTGAACGATGTTCAGTGTAATCAACTACTGTAGGAACATAACGAGCATCCATAGAATTTAGTGGCTGATTGACAACAGGCTCTGAATTATTTTTTGCAGTCCATTCAGTGCTTGCACCGTTGCTATCAAAGCGACGGATGTTAATACCTGATGTAGTCCCTACGTATCCAGCATTTGGAACAAAAACAACATCGACATTATCACCATTTGGCGTCACTTTGTAACGGCCTTCTGCAGTTGTATACCAACCTTCTGCATCTGCCGTTAATTCACGTCCATTATTATCTAAAACAACAGGCGCCTTATTAGTATCAATCGTTGTTCTAGCATTCTCGTCTTCTTTAGAATAACCACGAGATGTGAAGTGTAGGCTTGCTTGTTGTTGTTGATCGCGTAAGCCCTTGGTTTCCTTCTTCTCACCCTTTGGTGGGTATGTAAGGTTGACTTGTAAGTCTTCAACTTCACCACTGAAGGCTGTACCGGTAGGCTTCTCGATATCACCTTGATTCAAGGCAATACGAACACGCATCCCTAACTTCTTGACTGAGTCGTCATTCATTGGAGCATGATTTCTGAAAGTAACTGTGTAGTCTCCTTCAGAAGTGACTTCAGTAAACTCACTGGCTTCGTTCTCGTCAAATTTCCCGTTATTGTTAAAATCAATCCAAGCTCGAACATAGGCTTTTTCATTTCCATTAGCTGAAGCATGGAAACGAAGCGAATAATCACCATCACGAAGACGATCTGCTTGGAACAAGTCATGAGTCTTACCAACTAAGTCTGATGGTAAAAGCTGATCAATCCCTTCATCAGCGTGATCAGTGCTATCATCGTGAGTCCAATCGTTTCCTGAAGTTGTATCAATATCCGCAGGCTTCCGACCAAGATATGGTTGTGGATTTTGTGCTCCCGTAGCAGCATTGTAACCAGAAATAGCATGAACTGCATTTCCATAGCTTTCAGGCGCATCCCCAGTATCTACAACCATGAAACCAATCATAGCAGCTTGCTGACCAGAAGATGCAATATAAATACCTACCTCTGATGCTTCACGAGTCATCACAATTGGTACTGTATGATCCTTCGAAGTGTTAGACCAAAGACTTGTGAACCTAAACCACCTGTTCTTTGATCAGGATTTGTAAATTTAGTCCAGTCAATTGTTGGAGTAGTCGCGTTATCACCAATATACTGACCAAGTCTGTTAGGATTCATAGGCGCATAAGTTTCGGTAATTACTTTACCGCTTGGAGAAACACGTTTCCATTCTGCTAGATGCTCCCAGCCTTGCCCATTTGTAGTAAAGATAGCATATTCACCTGGGTTAGCTTCTTCACCATCCGCCATAACGACGGTTGCTTTAACTGGCTTGTTAAGGTAAGTTGCTTCGACCTTAAACTTCACACCATAGCTAGCACCATTTTTAGGTACTTGTAACTGAGTCTTACGGCCATTAGTATCAATCCCCTGTTCACGTAGAGATGTCCATTGGTTCATAGGAGCACCAATGATTTTTGGTCGTGCAGAATCGCCTTCTTTAACTTGTCGATTATAGTCCGCAGGCACGTATCTAAACCATGTGTTTTTGGCATCAGGATCATAACTATTTTCATACTGAGTGCCTGCTACACGGTTACGATAAATCTCTGTAGAATGAAATGGTTTTAGTTCTGTAACTGTTAATTTAACTACATAGCCCGGAGAAATTTCTTTCTCATACACACTACCTACTTTAAGAGAGCCGTCGGTATCAAGATTTCTAAACGCCTGAGAATCACCAAAATCTAGCCAGTTGATCTGTTTCACTAGGTCTGCTGGACGTTTCTTCTCAGAATCCGCTAAAGTTGGTTTCTCAATAGTATTATTTGGGTCACCATCCCGTAAGCCGGTAGGTGTGGCATCACGTCGTGCTCGGCGAGAACGTGTAGGTTGTGTAGCTTCCCTAGTCGCTACTGGTTGTTCTGTAGTTCTTGAAGTGCTTACAGCGTCTGAACTAGCCTCAGTTGAAGCTGGATTAGTATTCTCTGCAGGCTTAACTTCTGTAGGAAGGACCGGCTTCTCAACTGAAGGTTGAGGTGTTTCAGAAGCTACTGGTTGCTCATCCTTCGGTTTCTCATTAGACCTGAAGCTGAGTTTGTAGGTGCAGTATTCTCAACTGATTGTGGTGCATCAGTAACTGTAGCTGCTAAAGTAGTTTCTGCATTTTGTGTTGTTTCAGATGTTGTTGCTGTTGTAGCAGTTGCTGATGATTCAGCAAGGTCAGCTCGAGCAACCTCGTTTTGAACACCAGAAGCGCTTGTTTCATCAGCGCTAACCTGCGTTGCTGCCCCTAATAGAATAAGGGTTGACAAGAGCACAGAACAAACACCGACGTTTAGTTTTCGAATAGAAAACTTACGCAGGTGTGGATTAAACAAATCTTTTCCCATAATGATCTCCTATTTATTCATTATATTCCAGGCTATTATACATTATTTTTTTCTGCTTGGCTATATAAAATATACTAAAAAATTAGATTTTCGATATTTTTAAAGAACTTTGAAAGGGCTCAGCAAACATTATAGATTACAGATCATTATAAAAGAAATTGTCTTGCCTATACTTGACGGTATAACCATTAGAAATAAACAGATAAATCTTGCTCACGTGGTCTAAATCTACATAAATTGAATCCCTATACTTTCCTTTATCTTACAAAATAAAAAACCTGACCAAACGAACCTAAATTAGGTTTCCGGCCAAGTAATTTTTCTTATCTTATTCTACTCGATCAATGTCTTCTTTCATTTCATCCATATTGAATTTGGCAAATAGATAGTCACGATCCTGAACAGGGAAACGTTGATCTAACTGGTCAATTGCTCCAAGTTCAACAATACCTTCTTTGATAACAAAATCCATGACATGTCCACCGAAGCTTAAATCGTCTGATACAAAATGAAGATGATAACCTGCTAAGCTGACTCCATGAAAAATCTCTGGTGTCCAGATACCAACGATTGTCCCAGTTACATTTTCCTTGCTGTATTCGGGCTGGTTAACAGCAACTTCTGCAAACTTTCGGTCTGACGTTGACTTAGGAATCATTCGCACGCGCATATGAGAAAAGTCGCCATGAATCTTGATGGAACGAAAAAGATTTTCCCCATCATAATAGGATTCAATTCTCTCCTCCAGTTCCTTATCATTCATTTCAAAACGCTGGCGGAAAATCACCTCTGCCTTGTGAGGAACGACCGCTGCATATGGAACTGTCTCTGATGGATCCACCTCAACTACTTCTGGCACTTCTCCAGATCCTTTGGCTTGATAAGCCTTACCATCTAGAACTATCAACTCCCCGTCAATAGAATCCAAAGTACCTATACCTAAATCACCATATTGAAGCAACTCACCAATCGTCATTGTCCCACCATAAAGACCAGACATCAAGGCACCCAAAGTATTATATTGAAATAATTTAACTGGTTCAAACATTTTTAATCCCCTACTCTTCTTTCATCGTCTCTAATAAAGCAAAATTAGTATAACATAAAATTTTATAATTGCAAAAAAACATATCTAGATGATATGCTTTTACTATTTATTATAACAATTTTAATAGTCCAGACTATCATAAAATTCTTGCATTGCACTGTCATCCGGCACCAGGCTCAAATAGTGCTGAGCTTCTTGTTTGGCTCTTTCAAGCTCGCCACATTCTCTCAACAGGTAAATGTATTCTTCTAAAAATTCTGGATTATCTCGTAAGTCCCTATGCAATTCTCCATAGAGCTCTCGGGCTTTTTCTATGTCCTCTAAGGCCTGATAACTTCGAGCTATGTTCCATCGAGTCAACACATTGTCCCAATCCTGATCCTCCAAATCAAGAATATCTTCATATCTCTCCTGCTCTAGATAAAGGTTAGTCAGGCGCAGAGCTATCTCTTCTAGATCATCAGCATTATCCCAGGCATCTAATAGATAGCTTTCTGCTTTTTCAGTATCATGAAGTTCGTAGGAAACTTGGGACGCTAATAGTGCTAGCTGACTATCAAACGGATTTTTATTCAAACCTTGCTGGGCCATGAGTAGAGCAGCCTCAGCTTGATTGTCTGCATGAAGAGACAGTGCATAGATATATTCATAGCCTTCAAAATCTGGCGAAAGAGTATCCAATTGTTTGAAATAGAGATTCGCCTTCTGATAGTCTTCTTGATCGTAAAGGATCACGGCCAATTCAAATACTGCAGATTCGTCATATTCTAATTCGATAGCCTTTTGAAGAAATTCAATGGCAGCTTCAAACTTTCCTAAGCTAGCATAGCTCACCCCTATTCTCTGGTAGGTTGAGATCCCTGTCTGCTCATAAATTGTCCGATTATCAAGACTGGCATATTCCTTGATCGACTGTGTGAAATTGCCTAATTCAAAATCTATTTCAGCCATTCCAAAAGTAATGATAGGATCGTCACTTAATTGACTGGCTTCAACTAGTTTCTCACGCGCCACATCAGGCAGACCCTCCATCTGGTATAAATCTGCCTTAATCAAAAGAGCATTGACATACCACGGATCGTTCGATCTGATTTCTTCCAAGTAGCCAAAAGCTTCCTCTAAGTCTCCATCTTCACTGGCAATAGCTGCCAAATTTAGATTAACCTGCGGATAAAGGGGAGCCAGTTTATTATAGATACGCTTGGCTTGTAAAAAGAAGCCGATACTTTCTAAATATTCTGCTAGGTCCAATAAGATAGAATCACTATCCTCTAACAAGGCTTTTTCAAACCACTGTTCTGCTTGCACTAAATCCTGAGCCTCAATGGCAGACAGCATTTTCTCACTATTTTTCACTTACTTCTTCCTCTACTTCATCATCATACAAACCACTCACTACTTTGTACCACTTAAAGATAGCTGTAATCACCACTTTTGCAGAAGCGTAGACTGGAATTCCCAGCAAGACACCCCAAATTCCAAACATTGATCCAGATGTTAAGAGTACAAAGAGAATAGTAATCGGATGAATACTTAATTGACTACCTAAAATAAGAGGAGAGACAAAACGTCCTTCTATTGTTTGCTCCACAATAAAGACAATGATAACTTTCAAGAGCATAACAGGTCCCGCAATCAGTCCCAAAACAAGCGCCGGTAACATAGCCAAAAAGCTTCCTAAATACGGAACCAAGTTGAGCACTCCAGCTACGACTGCCAAGGTCACTCCATAGCGCAGTCCAATGATCTTAAAGAGAATCATAAACATAAAAGCAACAATGATTGCAACAGTTATCTGTCCGCGAACGTAATTAGCTAACTGACTATTCACGTCGGACAAAACTTGACCAACCGGCTCACGTAATTTCTTAGGTAGGAACTGAGTTACATAGCCTTTCAAATTTTTCCCATCTCGAAGGAGGTAGAATAGAATGAAAGGCATAATAATGACAGCAACAATAACTTGAGAAGCAGCACTGACAAAATTACTAGCCCAGTTAACCGCCCGAGCAGAAAAGTTACTTGCCCATGTCGTTAATTGAGAAGAAATATTCTCTGTAACTTGCTCAATCTGCGGACGAAACTCTTCAGACAGGCGACTATCCAATAAATCATCAATTATTTTTTTAGATTGCTTGAGATAAGAAGGCATGTTTCTAAAGAAACTTACAATCTGAGCCTGAAGATTTGGAATGACAACCGCCAACCCCCAAATCAAAAGCACGGTAATCAATACAAAAACAATCGTAATTGCTACAAGACGATTGATCTTCCGCTTTTCCATCAAGTCTACCAGAGGATTAAGCAGATAATAGAGCAAACCTGCCAAAATCACTGGTAACATAATAACTGAAATAAACTCAATAATAGGGGTGAAAATAAAACTAATTTTACTCAAGACCAAGAGATTGAGTCCAATCAATAAACAAACTAAGAAAACCGTAATGGCTTTATTATCCAAAAACCATCTAAAAAACCAACTCATGCTAAATTCTTTTTCTTTAGGTTCCATCCTTCTCTCCTTTTCTTTTATCTTCTTATTGTAGCATTTTTTACAGAAAAACACCCGACGAAACTAAAGAAAAAAAGAGAGACTGGTAAAGCCTCTCTTCCTTCCCATATATTCCGTCTTTTGACTATTCTATACTTTTTAGGAAATATATTAGCTTACTTTTGCAGCTAAGCTAGCAGCGAAATTCTCCAGATTTTCAATATCATCTTCTTCTGCTGCTAAATCAACCTTAACATTTTCAGCACCTTTTGTTGCACCAGTTGAAACGAAAACAGCATCAAAGTCATCTACTGCTTTACAGAATTCGTCATAGAAAGTATCACCTGAGCCAACGACACCATAAATCTTATCAGATAAATCCAAATCAGCCAAGTCTTCATAGAAATCCATGATTTCGTCAGGTAATTCTCCATCACCGTACGTATAGGTCGCCACAATAGCAATGTCTGCTTCTAAAAAATCTGAAGCATCAACTGTCGTACACTCATCAACATCAACATCTAAACCTAAATCTCTTAACTTATCAGCAACGATATCAGCGATTTCTTCTGTATTACCTGTCATACTTGCAAATACAATTTTTGCTAAAGCCATAGTTTCCTCCAAAATATCTTCTATTGATAATTATAGCACATATTTTTCATTTTAAAAATAGAAATCTTGTGTTACAATTAAACAATAACTCTAAGCAAGAAGGAACAATTTTTTCTATGACAATTCAACATCAAATCTTACAAAAGATCAAGGAATATAAAACGATTATCATTCATCGCCATGTAAATCCGGATCCTGATGCCTTAGGTAGTCAAGTCGGCTTACAAAAGCTCCTTCAGCTAAATTTCCCTGAAAAAACAGTTAAAGTAACTGGATACGATGAACCAAGTCTAACTTGGCTAGCCCAGATGGACGATGTCTCAGATCAAGATTATGAAAACTCCTTGGTTATCGTATGCGACACCGCCAATACAGCTCGAATTGATGATAAACGTTATCCAAATGGATCCTTTTTGATTAAAATAGACCATCATCCTAATGACGACGTTTATGGTGATTTAGCGTGGGTTGATACCAATTCAAGTAGCACATGCGAACTAATTTCTTTATTCGCTTTAGACAATCACCTAAAAATGGATGCATACATCGCTAAACTCCTCTATGCTGGAATTACTGGTGACACGGGACGTTTTCTTTACCCTGCTACTACCGCTCGAACCTTACAAGTCGCTAGTCAATTAAGGGAATATCCCTTTGATTTTGCTACGCTGGCTCGAAAAATGGACTCTTTCAGCTACAAAGTTGCTAAGCTGCAAGGCTATGTTTATGATCATCTTGAACTTGATGAAAATGGAGCTGCACGTGTCATCATCACTCAGGATTTACTAAAAGCACACAAACTTACAGACGCTGAAACTGCAGATATTGTTGCTACTCCTGGTCGAATTGAGGACGTCAAGTTGTGGGGAATCTTTGTTGAACAAGAAAGCGGTCATTACCGTGTACGATTGCGCAGCAAATTCATTCCAATCAATGAAGTCGCAAAAAATCATCATGGCGGAGGACATCCCTTAGCTAGTGGCGCCAACTCCTATTCACTAGAAGAAAATGAAGAAATCTTCCAAGAATTAAAAGAATTAGCTAAAAAGCAAAGAAAATGAGCGAAAAGGCTTGTCAAAGCAAATGAAATTTGATAAACTATCAAAGTAACTAATCTATGGCTCGCAAAGAGACCATGGCAGAAAGGAAATTTTTTAAAATGAGAAAAGATATTCACCCAGAATACCGTCCTGTTGTCTTCATGGATACTTCAACTGGTTACCAATTCCTTAGTGGTTCAACTAAGCGTTCAAACGAAACAGTTGAATTCGAAGGGGAAACTTACCCATTGATCCGTGTTGAAATTTCATCAGACTCACACCCATTCTATACTGGACGTCAAAAGTTCACTCAAGCAGATGGACGTGTGGATCGTTTCAACAAAAAATACGGTCTCAAATAAGAACATCTATTCAATACATTCGATTATTGAATTCAAGCCATTTCCGATTACTCGGAAGTGGCTTTTGTTTTGCTTTTAGCAATATAAAACTCCCCCCATCTAAAAGATAGAGGAAGTTCTCGGTTAAAGGAATAGACCATTATATTCATTTATTTTATTTATAATTAAAAACCCAATAATATGTACCATCACCTGCTTGTACACAGGCAACTGCACCTTCTTTGGCATCAGGATTTAGAATCAATTCTCTATTTCCTGAGTTTAGCCATTTGTTGGCAACTACTTCAGCATTTTCTTCTCGACGGAAGGTGATACCAGCGCTACTATCATAATTGACAGAAAGTTTCTGAGCTGTTGGTAAAGATTGATTGTTATAAAGTTCATCGGACCATGTTAGTTCTTGTAAGCCAAGTCTTCTACGTTCCGCATTTAATTTTGCAAAAGCAGCTTTAGCCTTATCAATATTAGGGAAGTTTGAGTTTTCAGTTTTTTCCACACGATAAATAAACTTCACATGACCAAATTCTGTTTTTTCATATCCTTTGACGCTACTTGTCAAATAAGCTGTCAAAACGTAATCTCTAGCCCAAGCATGATCCACTGCTTGATTAAAGACATCTTCTTCTTCAAGTTCATATGTAACCTTACAGTCATAGCCTGCATTATCTATCATTTTTGGTGCCAGATGTTGCTGAACATAAGAGATGAATTCTTCCTTGTTCTTGAATGGAAGAGGATCTCCTGCTTTACCAGTACCAACTAGATTCTCTGAGTATAGTTTAACTGTAGAAGCATTATCATCATAATTATATTCATCGTCCTTTGGATTAGAATGATTATTTGGGTCAAGAGCAGGATCGTCTGGATCCGTTCCATTGAATAGTTTCCAGCGGTCGCCCATCCACTTGTAATATCCATCAATACCATCAGGGTTTTCGCCTCCTAGATGGACTCGGTAATAATAGGTACCATTATCATCTACAAAGCGAGGATCACTCTTCATCCGAGGATCATCAGGTCTGTAGAGAGGTTTTGGCAATTTACTATAATCTATATTTGGATTTGGTGCCCAGTCAGGCTTCTCTGGATTAGGCGTTTCAGGATCTGGCTTAGGATCTGGAGTCGGATCTGGTTCTGGAGTTGGATCTGCTGCTTTCTTAACATAAACCCACTTACCATTTTCATAGTAATAGTATGAACCATCATCCAACACATAATAGTGATAGCCATTTTCATAACGATAATGCGGATCATTTTTCAGTTTATTAAAGCCATCCTGGTAATAGAGTTCCCACTTACCATTCTTGTAGACATAATAGTCTCCGTTCTGGTTTTTATAGTAGTAATTTCCATTCCAATAAAAGACATTATAGTTATACCATGGATTGTAATAACCAGGGTATCGACCGTAATTATAGTTATTTCTGACGCGCGGATTATAATAGTTAAATCCTGGACGATAACGAGAATAAAAAACGTCATTATGTTCCTCTGCCTGAGCAGTATTTGTAGCAAGAAAAGCTAATACTAAGGCAGAACTAAACATCATCACTCTTGATAGATACTTTCTTTTTGATTTCATTACTTATACTCCTTTGTAATAAAAACAATGATAGTCTACTCCTCCTCTATATAATATATTATCCCCATCTGATCTCTTAGTCAAACAAAAACATAAATATTATCCTATTTTTTTTGTGTTTTTTGCATATATACTACTAAAGTTTTAGAACAAAAATCCCTTAAGAATTTGATCTTAAGGGATTTTCAAGTTAATTAAGTGAAATCATTAGGAAAAGATTGATTATTTGTAGTTGTAAGTCCAGTAGTATACACCGTTTCCATCTACGACTGTCGCTACAGCTCCTTCAGTTACGTTTGGATCAAGAAGCAATTCTCTCAAACCACTGTTCGCCCATTTCTTAACGACAGTAGCTGCATCTTCATCACGACGTCCGACAAAGCCAGCGCTATCGTATTGACGTGAAATTTCGTTTACTTTCGGAAGTGCTTGGTTTTGATAAATGTCTTCTGACCAAGTCAACTCTTTCAAACCTTGAGCTTTACGAGTTTCATTGATTTAGCGAAAGCTTCTTTCGCTTTTGAAACATAGTCATAGTTTGTATCGTTTGTCGCTTCAACACGGTAAACAAACTTCACATAACCAAATTCTACGTCACTGTATTTCTTGTCCTCAACACCACTCTTGAGGTTTGCAATCAAGACATAGTCCTTAGCATATGGGTTTTCTTTAGTCTTTTCAAAGATATCTGCATCTTCGATTTCCCACTCAGCTTTAGCATCCCATCCAGCGTTATCAAGGAATTTAGGATTCATTTTTTCGATAACGTATTTCTTGAACTCTTCAACGTTCTTGAATGGCAATGGTTGACCAGCTTTGGCAGTAGTTACCAAGTTTGTTGAGTAGAGTTTCACGCTAGAGTTTTGATCACTGTACATGTACTCATCGTCAGCAGTATTTTTGTGAAGTTTTGGATCAATACCTGGATCGTTTGGATCTGTCATACCTTGAAGTTTCCATTTTTGTCCAATCCACTTCCAATATGCTGAATAACCTGTACGGTCTGAGTTAGATGGTACATAGTAGTAATGTGTGCTACCATCGAAGTAGTAGTTTTTATCATTCTTAAGGGCTTTATCACCTGGTTTTCCTGGTGGGTAAACCAATTTTGGCGTTTGTCCATTTGGTGCCCATGCCAAGTGCTCAAGTCCTTCTGCTGGTTTTTCAACATAATCAGGGATTTGGTTTTCACTTGATTCATCAGTTGTTACCAAACCTGGTGTTGTTGGAACAGCTGGTGTTGCTGGTGTTTCAGGTTTAGGCTCAGCCGGCGTTTCTGTTGATGGTTTGAATGGATCAAACTCACTATCTGCACCGTTAATTGGCGGATTTTCTGGTAAATCAAGACTTGGAGTTGTTGGTTGTTCTGGTTTTGGTTCAGCAGGTGTAGTAGGCTCTTCAGGTTTATCGCTAGGCGCTGGAGTTGGAGCCTCAGGTTGTGCTGGAGTTGGAGTTGGAACTTCTGGTTTTGGATCCTCAGCTGGTTGTGCTGGTTTTGGATCTTCAGCTGGTTGTTCTGTACTTGGAGTTTCCGGCTGAGCTTGAGGTGATGGAGTTGTTGAATTGTTGGTTGAAGTCTTAACCAATACCCATTTACCATCTTGATAATAGTAATAGTCACCATTTTCTAAAACATAGTAATGGTAGCCATTTTCATAACGGTAATGAGGATCGTTTTCCAAATTGTTAGATGATGAGTTATTGTTGCTATTGTTTGTCAATGGTTTCCATTCACCGTCACGGTAAATACGGTAGCTTCCATCGTTCATACGGTAGTAGTGATTACCATTCCAGTAGATATAGTTTTCATCGTTTACTAGGTTGTTGTAGTTGTTCCAACCATTGTAACCATAGTTATTGTAGTTGTAACCATAGTTATTGTAGTTGTAATTTGGATAGAAATAATCCCAAATATTAGAACCTAAATAATAGTTATTGTAACCATAGCCATATCCGTAGCCATAGTTATTGTAACCATAGCTGTAGTTGTTGTAACGAGAGTTACGACGACTGCTATGACGACTAGTACGGCTGTTAGTTACTGTATTACGGCGACTTGTGAAGCCAGTATTCCAATAATTAACACCTGGTTGGTATAAGTTACTATAGCGAGAACTATAACCATAGTAGTCAGCGGCCTGAACAGTATTTCCAGAAAAAGCTGGAATCACTGCTGCTGCAGCTAATACTGAACAAGATAAAAATCTTAAACGTTTCGACATTATAATAAACCTCCAAAATCAATCATTTATCTTTTAGAATGATCTTATATTTTAGACGTGCTATGACAAAAACTAATTTTTCAGTAAATATGATATCTAGGACGTGAATCTTTAGATTAAAATCAATCATGTTTTTAATCAGTCAATTTCACATAAACTTCTTAGACAAATAATTTGACAAAAAGAAAAAAAATATCCGATATCAATATTGCTAAAAAAAATTCTTTTTTTATGCATATTTCACATCGACCTAAACTATAACACAAAAAAATTTAGGCAAAAGCAAGAAATTTGTTCCTGTTTTCAAAATTATTTTTTTCAATATTGTTCTCAATGTAATTATATTTTTTTATCTATGTTCGTTTTTTTGTTTTATTTTACATGCAATTTTTCTGATATTTTAAGAGTTAACCCTATTTTTTTATTTGTAAACAAGACAGTAAGCGCTTTTTATAGTTTGAGCAATGAAGCTATTTCATATAAAAAGGTATTATAGCTATAAAACAGTGTTTATTTTTTTGTTTTTATACATGAAACAAAAATATGCTTTTTAGTATATCACTAATTTTTTTGAAAGATTCGTTATTTTTAAATATTTATCTAAAATAGAAGAATATTACATTCTTATAAATACTTATTTTTAAGGCCATCTAGATAGACTCGTTTATTTTTGCTTACAAATGCAAATAATAAATATGCTTGAATAAATTAGACATTTCTGTTTGTTTGAAGAATAAAAGAAAATATGGTATCTTAACTGCAGTAACACTTCTCTCTGTGAAATTTTTATTTCACTTCAGCTGAAACCTTTGAAGGAGGAAAAAATGAAACGTCGCACGCTATTCCTTATACAACTTATATTGTTAGTTGGTCTATTAGCAACTTTAGTGTCACAAGATGGTATTTCTGTTCAAGCCCAACAGATTCGACCGCAAATCACTAATCACACAGATGGACAGTGGATTAAAGATAAGAAGGGTTGGTGGTACAAATATCCAGATGGTAGTTTTCCCAGAAATCAATGGCAGCAAATTAATGGAAGGTATTATTTCTTCAACGTCAACGGCTATATGCTGACTGGCTGGCAAGAATTAGATGGTTTTGGATACTACAAAGAAAGATCTTGGTATTATTTCGACCCAGAAAATGGAGATATGAAAACGGGATGGCAGAATATCAAAGGTAAGTGGTACTATCTTGATCCTGCTGAAGGTTACATGCTAAATGGAGTCCAGCAGGTTGGTGAAAACGGTGAATGTTATTATTTCCATAATAAAAATGGAGATATGCAGACTGGATGGCAACAATTAACAGGTGCTGGTAACCATGAAGGCCCGGCCTGGTATTATTTCAACCCAGCAGACGGAAGTATGCTCACAGGCTGGCAAAATATTCAAGGAAAATGGTATTATTTTCAGCCGATTGATGGATATATGCTAACAGGACTTCATCAAATAGGTGATACTGGAAAATTCTATTACTTTAATCCAGTAAACGGGGAAATGTTAACTGGTTGGCAACAGATCGCTGACGAATGGTATTACTTTGCAACTGAAGATGGGTCCATGCTCTCAAATGCTTGGCAGGGTTCGTATTACCTTAAAGAAGATGGGAAAATGGCTCACAGTGAAACTCTTCTAATCAATGGCAAACAATATACCTTTAATGAACAAGGTCTTGTAACTACCAATCCATAACTAGAAGATCCACTTCTCTTTATTTAATCCACCTTAGAACTCGATAAAAAAAGAAGTCTGATGTAAAACATCAGACTTCTTTTTTGTTCTTAATAAATCAATTGCTGAATGACTAGGACGTGACTTTCTTCCACACCATATAAACTGTGCAGTTCATTGGGTTCCATTGTAAGAAAAGTTCCTGGAAGCATTTGAACAGTTTCTCCTAAAGCAGTAAAATTCACCTTGCCTTCCAAGCAAACTACTGTCACTAATGCATCAGCCTTATGTTCAGGAATTTCCTTCCCCTTTGCCAAATGAAGATGACGGATCAAACGACCTCTTTCTTCAACGGGTGTCTCAACAACATCAACTGATGGATCAATTTTATAAAACTTCATAAACATATCCTCCTTGTTTTATTTTATAATGACCTATAGAAAAGACGAAGCCCCATTCTATCAATCTTGATAATCTCCTCCAGAAATACCAAAGTATTCTTCTAATGATTTACCTGAATCAGCAATTTCCTTAGCTTCCCGTCCAATATAACGCAGATGCCAGCTTTCTGGCATGTAGCCTGTTGAAGTTTCCTTTCCTTTTAAAAATCGCACAATAAAGCCATAATTGGCAGCATTATCCAAAAGCCACTGGCTGGCACCTGGTTCTTCCAGCAGATTTCCTTCTGTATCAATCAAGTCAAAGGCTAAACCAGACTGGTGTTCACTGTATCCCGGTCTGGCTGAATAACGATCGGCAGCCTCCTTTCCATCTCGATCGACATAATTTTGGTAAAGTTCTAGCTGAGTATCATAACTGCGGAAACCACTATATTGGTCACTGACAGCATAGCCAGCAGCTTGCATATCTGCAATCAGCTTAAGTAAGGCTGCCTTAGCAGTAGGATTTTCTCCAGGATTGTAATGAGAAGAGAGAGGGTACTTTTTATTTACAATCAGGATCTCCTCATACTTTCCTTGTAGACTATAATAACTTCCGTTATAAGAAAGCTCTGCATCCTTTTGTTTTTTATTTGTTTTCTTATCTTCTGCTTGATTTTCTATTTGCTGATTGACAGAATGCTCTTTTGTTTGAACAGAAGTTGATTCCGACGTCTTAGAACTTTCCTTAGCTTTCTTATCAAGTGAACAAGCAACTAATGTAAAGGCAGAGAAGCCAAGCAATAAATAAGCTATTGTTTTCATTTTCATAGGAAAAGATCCTCCATTCACAAGACATATAAAACAAGAGAAATTCTTACCTACATTCTACAAAAAGACCACCAAAAATTCAATGAATTTTAGTGGTCTTCTCAAAATTTCTATTGCGTCAATTCATCAGGATAAGCTTCAACTCCTCCTTCAACATTGGTCACTTGATAACCTTGGCCTTCCAAAAATTCACACGCCCGTGCAGACCGTCCTCCTTTTTGACAAATAACATGGTAGGAAATCGTCTTATCTAGGCTGAGATAGTTTTCTGCTAAGCCGCTAAGGGGCAAATTGCGAGCGCCAGCTACATGCCCATTCGCAAACTCATCTACTTCACGAACATCAATCAATTCAATCTTTTCAGTCTGTAAAAGATCTTGTAATTCTTTCGCACTAATCTTTTTCATCATACTTCTCCTTTTTATTTTCATTGATAATTACAACCTTGCCAAAACCTGTCTTCCCTTCAATATAAGCATGTGCTTCGGGCACTTCTTCCAAGGAAAAAACGCGCCTCGGGGAAACATCTACCTGGTATCGGTCTATATAATCAAACAACTCATCCATCAATTCTTGATTGACTTGAGCTGAATGAAAAGTCGTCATAAAACTATTGTTTTTTATCTCTTCAATTGGGTTAAATCCTTCTAGCTCCCACTGTCCCCCTAAGAGACCAGTTACACAGATAATTCCGCCCGGAGCAATATGATCAAATGAATCCTTAATAGTCAATGGACCTACCAACTCTAGAATTTTATCGAACTGCTCCTCAGTCTCCAAACGACCATCTTGATCAATAACAATGTCATCATAAGCCTGGTGCTTAAGTAAAAATTGTTTAGAGCCACTTCGAACCGAACCAACGATATGAACATCAGGAAACTGAGCTTTGGCAAGGCGAGCAAAAGCTAGCCCAACACCGCTGGTTGCCGCACGGACTAAAATCTTATCTTCGGGCTTAATATGCAAATTTTTTAAAGAGCCAAGAGCTGTATAATAGGTTTCAGGAACTGCAGCTAACTCAGCCCAAGACAAACTGGTTTCGATAGGATAAACCTGATCATTTGGCAGGAGAACGTACTCAGCATATGAACCATCGTAAGCTCGCCCCATTTCTCCCATGATGGAAACTACTTTCTGACCAATCTCTAAATCTGTCCGAGTCGTCTCAGCCACCTGGCCAACACATTCAATACCTAAATTCTAGGGAAGCTAACACTAGGTGACAAGCCTTGCCGTGTAAAGATTTCTGAATGGTTTATTCCAAATCCTCTAACCTTAACTAAAGTCCATCCTTCTCGTAATTCAGGAATGGGTCTTTCTTCTAACAGAAGTTTCTCTGGTCCTCCCGGCTCATAAATAACAATAGCCTTCATTTTTTTCATAGGATCACCTCCCTTTTTCTGGATAGTGTAACTAATCAAACTTAGACTTAACTTAACCGGCAATGCTTATGGTGGAAACTAAAAGCTGTAAAAGGCACTGGAAGGCATTTTATATTTGAATCCATCACCACTATGCTAAGACTTCTTTTAAATTCCAGATAGTACTATGGTCTCACTCATACTTCTTCTTTTTCAACTCGCTCCAAATTAAGCAGAATTTTTTCTAGACAACTTTCAAAATCTTTTACTTCTTCTGGCGAAAAATCTTGATATATGATTTCTGTCATCTCCTTAGAAATTCGATCATAATCATCTTTCAGACTCTTAGCATGATCTGTCAAACAAATGACTTTCCTGCGCCTATCCTTTTCATGGGGACAGCGTTCAACCAGATTCATCTCCATCATCAGCTCCAACATCTTAGTTAGAGTGTTTAGTGTAAGCCCTGTCTTGTTTGCTAGTTGCGTTTGGCTCAGTCGATCTTGCTGCCACAAAGCATGAAGAATCCGTCCTTGTTCACCATTAAAATCCTGAATCTCTTGGTCCAGTAATATTCGATTCATCAGTCGGTTGGATAATCTGTGGATCTTCCCGATATAAAAGTCACAGTTAAGCTTTTTAGTCATTTCGCTTCCTTTATAATATTAATATATATAAGTATTTTCTAATTATATTAAATAGAATAATAGCTGTCAAAGATTTAGTTTCCACTGTAAAACACTTACAATCCTGTTAAGAAGCATTTCATTATGACAAAAAACTAGTTTGATCAGAAACTGGTTTATTACTACTTATTTTTTCTTTTAGCTTTTGGGGCGGGAAGCTCATCAAACATAGCTTCAAATAAAGTAGTTAGATAGCCTTTGCTGTCCAGATTGTCCACCAGTAGCATTTCTTTAGCACCTGGGTAAGGAGACACCAGCACAGCTTCAGGTATATATTTCTGGGTAGTTTCGACTGGTTTGACCAAGAGCTGATCATCATAGATACCACCAATTATTTTCTCCTTGTAATAAAGGATGTACTCCCCCATCATGGCCCGATAGCTGACCCCATCTAAATCAGATAACTGCTCCAAGATAAAAGTCAAATATTCCTTGCTCGACGCCATATTCTCAGCTCCTTTCTTGTTTCAACGAGTCCGCAATCTCAGAAAAATGCTTGGCTAAAGCTCCAGGACTTCATAAGAATATCCCAAATCTTGCAGGAACTTAAATAAATCTGTTGTCGAGATAAAGATAGTCTTTTCATTGGTATTGGGATGGAAAGTCATGATATCCTCTGATATGATGTCCTTATCAAAATAAACTTGAATGTCCTTCTCCTCATTGTTAAGTAGGCCAAAAGGTGATACCGTCCCTGGTGGCAACTGCATTTTTTCATAGAGGGAATCCGCTGAAGCCATGCGAATACGGTTGGCTGAAACCAGCTCTTTAAATAGGTCCATATCCAGACTTTTCTTGTCATCCATAATCAGAAGATAATACTGGGTTTTCTTCTTGTTGGTCAAAAACATGGTCTTGGTCCGAACGCCTTCCATGCCTTCAATATAGCTATCCGCCTGCTCTGTCGTAAATGCAGGTGGGTGCTCCACCACATCAAAGGCAATCCCTAACTCTTGCAACTTGTTAGCCACTTGTTGATAAGCATCCATAGTTTTACTCCTTTATTGATGAATAATCTTTTGTACCAATGCTTGCAACTCTGGCACCACTTCAGCCTCAAACCAAGGATTTTTAGCCATCCAGATCTGGTTGCGGGGCGATGGATGAACTAAAGGAAAAAAGTCAGGCAGATAGTCTTTATAACGTTGGACCGTCTCAGTCAACTTGATATTTCCTGTTTGATGCAGATAGTATTTCTGCGCGTACTGACCAATCAAAATAGTCAGCTTAATATCTGGCAAAAGCTCTAAAATCGGTTGATGCCATTTATCTGCAAAGTCCTTACGAGGTGGTAAGTCCCCAGACTTTCCATGCCCTGGGAAATAAAAATCCATGGGCAAAACTGCAAAGTAACCAGAATTATAAAAAGTCTCTTCATCGACACCAAGCCATTTTCTAAGACGGTCACCACTCTTGTCCTTCCAGTAAAGTCCAGCCTCTTGAGTTTTAAGTCCCGGTGCTTGACCAACAATGTTAATTCGAGCATTCTTTGGTGCCGCAAAGAGTGGCTTGATTCCCTGCTTTGTATATGCTTGATTTCTGGGTCGGCCATGATGGCCTTAGCAATATCCTCTATTGTTTGCATGATAGCTCCTTGCAAAGAAACTCATTTGGAAAGACCAAACGAGTTCTTCTTTTTTATTTGATTAATTCGTAGATAGCTTCTGCGTAAATGGCCGCAGCACGGAAAAGATCTTCTACATCTGTAAATTCGTTAGCTTGGTGCATAGTGTTGACATAGTCTGGGAACATAGCACCAAAAGCCACACCACGCTTCAAAAGACGGCCAAAGGTTCCACCACCAATGACTTGCTCATGTCCCTTGAGACCTGTTTGTTTTTCATAAACACTCAAAAGAGTTGCTACCAATTCATCATCTGCTGGAACATAGTGTGGAGTGTGTCCGTGCTCAGATAGGCTTACTGACACAACACCAGCAACTTTTTCAAGACTGGCCTGAATCGCTTTCGGATCAGTACCTTGAGGGTAACGGATGTTCAGAGCAATAGTATTGTCAGCCTTAGAACTGTCAAAATGGAAGACACCAGCATTCATGCTAAGAGCACCCATTTTAGCATCCGTATAAGCAATTCCTAACTTTTCACCAGTAAAGTCCTCGTGCAAAACTCGAGCTGCTACTTGCAGATAAGCCTTGGCATCACCACCAAAGTCAAATTGGTTCAACAAGAGAGCCAAGTAGGTCCCACCATTGATCCCATCTTCAGGAGTTGATCCATGGGCAGATTTCCCAATGATCGTAATGGTATAAGTTTCTTCATCAACAGTTGAGATTTCGTACTGAAGTTGGTGTTCCTTGGCAAAGGCATCTAAGAGACCAGCAAGATCTGGTAATTGTCCGGATACAACTGCTGTTGCAGACTCTGGCACCATATTTTCACGGAGGCCACCTGTAAAGCTATGAAGTTTAGCATTCCCAGTATTTTCATTTCCAAAATGGAGGTACTCGGTGATATTCCCTTTTTCTCCATTAATGATTGGAAATTCCGCATCTGGTGAGAAACCAAAGTCTGGTTCAGGCAGACCAACATGCTTGAAATAATAGTCCATGTCTTGCCAACCGGATTCCTCATCAGTCCCCACCACAAAGCGCACACGCTTCGATACTGGCAGTCCCAAGTCTTTGATGATTTTCAAACCATAGTAACAAGCCATGGTTGGACCTTTATCATCAGATGAACCACGCGCATAAAGCTTACCATCAATAATTTCAGGTTTGTAAGGATCTGTATTCCAGCCACTTCCGGCAGGAACCACATCCATGTGGGCAAAGATTCCTAGTTCTTCTTGACCCTCGCCAAAAGTAAAGTGACCAGCATAATTGTCTACATTCTTGGTTTCATAGCCATCGCGCTCAGCGATTTCTAAAAACTTATGTAGGGCTTGAACAGGTCCAGGTCCAAAAGGATGTTCCTTATCCGCCTTAGAGTCATCCCGCTCTGAGTTAATTTCCAAAAGACTGAACAGGTCGGCCAAGAGAGCTTCTCTGCGTTTTTCAACTTCTGCTTTAAAATCAATTGTCATTATATTACCCCAATCTCTAATTCGATTTAAAATCAATACAGCTGTATCAACGTTTTTCAATGATTTCGTCAACTGGCAAACGATAGCTAGGCTCTAATTTGTCATCAGTATAACCAACCGTAATCAAGAGTTCCGGACGGAAACGCTCATCAATCTCCAAAACTTCATTAATCTTAGATTTATCAAAACCTAAAATAATGTTAGATCCGATGCCTTGGTCAGTCAGAGCCAGAACGAGATTCATGGCTACCAGACCAGCATTAAGGGCCAAGTAATCACTCTTTTGTTGGTCGCTATAGCGAGCAAACTCAGCTGGTAGATTCTGCATGTAGAATTGAAGCTGCTCATCAGAGAAATTTTTAACTCCAGCCACACGTGCAATCTTACGAGACCGCTTGGTCAAATCAGTATCCGTAAAGAGGGCAATTGTTACTGGTGCTTCTTTAACCTGATCTTGGTTAGAGCCAAAAGCAATTTCTGCTAAGTCTTGATTGCGTTCTCGTACTACTACAAATTTCCATGGCTGGCTATTGTGGGCACTAGGTGCCAAAGTTGCAATTTCAATCGCTGTGCGAACATCCTTTGGATCCACAGGCTTATCATTGAAATGCTTGGTTGCGTGACGCTTTTTATTGAGTTCTAGAAATTTCATAGGTCTCTTCCTTTTCTTAATATACTAGCTTCATTTTATCATATTTTGTAAGAGTTTGCAGAGGTTTTTCATTCTCTATAAGATAGAACTATCAGCCCTTACTACTTAATAAGATTATTCTGTAGTAGAGGTTTCGTTTTCTCCATTCTGGCTACTTGAATCTCTCAAGCCCTTTATCAAATCACTATAACTAGAGCTTCTTTCTTGCTCAAAGACCTTGTTTAAATTTTGATCTATCTTAGGTATCTCCACTTTTGGTTCAGGTTTTCGAAGGGTCAATTCAATAGCCGCTAGAAAAAGAACAAGAAAAAGCACCAAGAATGTCAAACCTGTCTCCTTTTTAGGAAGACTACTTCCCTTGGTCGGAAGTCCTTTCCAACGAGGATACTGCTTCAAAAATCCATTAATCTTCAGCCCAGTGATATAGAGTGTCAAAAAACCATACATGGTAAGAAAAAGAAGCGAAAAACTATGCACAGATACCCGACTAAACTGAATCCTCATTTTAAAGGCTTTATAGCCTGCTCCAGCCATATACACCTCTACGACAAATGCCAAAATCATCAAGATAAAGAAAATGAGGACTTGCAGTTTCAACAATTTTCGTAGTCCTAAATAAACTTCCTTGTCAGCTTTTTCTTTCGCGAGCACCTCATTCTTTTTTCTTGCTTTGGCTTTAATTTGATGGATTAGTTGAGATTTACTCTTATTAGAACCTGATGGCTTTTGTTCCTTTTTTAGATGACTAGCAAAATATGTCTCTGCTGTCTTTATTACCTTTCTAAGATTTTCTTCAGTTAACTCATAAGGGTAACCAAATAAATCCCAATAATCGTTCAAATCTGCTTTATTTGGCCTAGTCACGTGAAGATAAAAATGCCTGCCAATCAAAGTAATAGAGAAGATTGCCGAATAAAAGTTGGATTTTGCAAAAAAATCAACCTCATAAAGACTACCATCCTCCATCCTCTTGGTCGTTTCAAAAAAAGAAACGTCCTTTGTGAAGCTTGTGCTGATAATACTCTGTACTTGTAAAACCTTTGCCCCTACAGTATCAGGCTTAAGAGGAGCAGACAAAATGAGCTCAGAGACAGACATTGAGTCAGTTACATTATCTCCACTTTCCAACTCAGCTTCTATAAATTCCTTAAATTGACTCAAAAAAGAAACCATATTTGAGGAAGTTAAATCGATTGGTTGATGAATCTGCAAACCTTGACTTTCTAAGCCGGCCTTGATAGGAAAAATATCTTTCACGATAAAGTGTTGTTCTGTTAGCTCAAGAGTAACAGAGGCCTGGTAGTGAGGCAAGAGATTTGTAATAAGAGCTTTATAATCCCCATCCTTTTGGTCAGATTTTTCCCAGCAGTTGGTTCTCGTTTTCCCCTCAAAGATATTAGCAATCATTCTTTCAATGCCTTTAGACTTTAGATGGACATTTCTAGGACTTAGAGGTTCGGAAAAAATCAATTCTGGTTGATCTAGATAGAGCTTAATTCTCTCCAGTCCTTCCTTTAGACTTTCTCGATCATACTTGTACTGAATCGCGTATTTTTCCTCTCCCCACTTTAGTATCAGATCACTACCATCAACTAAAATATCTAATCTATCCCGATAGTCCTCAAGCTTTATCTCGAATAAAAAGATCGGACAATAGGGACCCAGGACATTCTCTTTAATGTCTAGTATTTTGAATTTGTCTGTATAAATACTCTGAAGTTCTTCTCGAATATCTTGTTCCAAATGATCTCTATGTTTGTCAAAATTTAAGGTCATCTCTCTTTAACTTTCATTTTTTATTTTCTGAAGGAAATCTTTGACCTCCTCCACATAATCATGTTGCTGAATCAAGGAGGTTAACAGCTCCTTATTATGTCCTGGATAGTTATCTTCACGTCGTAGTTCTTCATACATCTCAATAAAGGGAAGTCCTTTTTCTTTGGCCAATTCTAACTCCGCTTCATAGTCATAAGCTACTTTCCTGAACTGAAGATTCACCATTTCTCCATCTTCAACCTCTATGATCGCATATTGAGCCCTATGATTTTTCAAAGCTTGCCAATCAAAATAGGGCATTCCAATCGTACCTGGATTAATAATTTGTTGTCCTTGACTTCCATAACGAAGCAACTGCTTGTGAACATGACCGTAAACAGCTATATCCGTTTCCTCATCAAGTAAAGATCAAAATTTGAAGTCTCATTTGTCACCTGTAAAGCTCCACCATAGTTTTTATCGGGTAAGTTATGACTAAGTGAAAAACGCAAACCATCCACTTCAATCTTGTCAAGAAGTGGCAAACTTCTCAACCAGTCAATATGGCGAGTATCAAGTCGTTCCATCAAATACTGAGTTAGGCGCAAAAGTTGTACTTCTTGAGGGTCTTCCAAGCCATAGACACCATCTAAAGCTTCTAAAACACAGTCGTCCCAATTTCCCCGGACTGCTACAGTGATTGGCAGACCTTCCAAAAGATCCATCAAATCATTTCCACCCGGACCAGGAAGAAAAAGATCACCCAGAAGCCAGTATTCGGTTGCCTCTAGCTCTTTGGCATCAGCTAAGACTGCTTCTAAGGCAGTCGTATTTCCGTGTGTATCAGATAAAATGGCAATTCTTTGTTTCATGCTTGCTCCTTAAGTAAATGACTGTTTAGTTTGAATCTAGTATATCAAAAACTGACTAAAAACGTGAAAACCATCCTCCGGATGGTTTATCTTATTAGGACTTATTAATCATTTTAGAAACGGTAGAGTTTATGATTTTTACTCCTCACCAGCAATCACAGTTCATCTACTTCTTATGTGTCACTCGCTATACTTCAAAACTATTAATTTTGAATACAAAAAAAGCAGGTGACAATCACCTACTTTGTTGAGATATTATTGTCCAGAAATAAGCGGAGCAAGAGATTTATAAGCACCTTCAATAGCCTGCTTCATAGCATCACGTCCTGTTTTCAACTGTTGAAGAAACAGGTTACGACTTTGTTCTGGAACTACTGTATCATCCGAACCAGCGGCTGAAAGCGTTTTGTTAAATGTTTCTCTTGAAGTTTCCATAGACTCAATTGCTGGTTCTACTTGTTGATTGTATGCTTCTTTTCCAGCTTCTGGAACTTTATTACCGATTTCAGTAATGTATTTCTTATAGTTGTCAATCAACTTACCAAAAAGAGCTTTCATATCGCCAATTGTTTTAGCATTGTCAATTTCTTCATCTGTCAAAAGAACAATTTCTGGTGTTTTTAGATCTGAACTAGCTGTTTTTGATGAAGTTTCAGAGCTACTTGATGAACTCTTTGAAGTAGAAGTTTTTTCTACAGAACTTGAAGCTTTCTCAGAAGATTCTGAAGTTGATTTTCCAGAACATGCTGCTAAAGTTATAACCGACAAAAGCGCTACACTAGCTGTAACAATTTTTTTCATTAGTGTCTCCTATTAATAAAGAATAGGAATATTATATTATAAAATTATTTCAATGTCAAATTATTTCGCTATCAAATATTCTAAGCCTTCTAATGCTTACTTCACATTGCTTGAATTTTTCTCACTATGTGACTATCAATGATTTGAAGATTAAGTAAATAAGTCCGGCTATAAAATCAGACTTACTCTGTTGTAATACCTAGCTTTTCACTACTTGAACAATATCTTGAAAATCCTCTGAAAGAGCATCATATTGATTGTCCTCATATAGAAAGTAGCCTTCTATGCCTCTATGGATAATAGCGTTAACTGTCGGGTGAAATTCTTTATCCGTCGCATTAATGACAAACTGTGTCATTTCAAAGGCCACCTCGGGAGTATATTGAAGTTTCTCAATACCAATTCGAATCATCAAGGCTTGGACTTTTTCTGGTGAAATAGAATTCTTTTGTGCCTTCCCGTTTAACATCCCGAAAATATAGGCTGCTGCTAACTGTCTGTCAAGATCCTCATCCAAATCGATCGTAACTAAACTTAAAAATTTATCGACCATTTCAATAGTCTCGTTTGTAATAGTATCGTTCATAATAATTCCTTTCTAAACCAAAATCTACTTCTGTCAACACAAAGTCTTACATTTATCACAATAAGATTAAAGCTTAACAATGACTTGCTCACGGCCTGCATACTTATCAATTTCTTCTTGCCAAATTGCCTTTAATTCGTCGTCAACAATAACTGGACTATTTACCTCTTTCATTTTTTGAATTCTTTCATCAATGGATTTAATTTTGCAGACTTTACTTTTTATACTTCCCAAAAATTCTTTAAATGAAACATGAAAGGGGATAATTCTTTGCTTCTCATGATCCAAAAATGCTACTTGATTATAATTTTGTTCTGCAATTCCCAGAAGAATATAATTCCCGAAACTATCTTCTGCAATTGGTAGATAATCAACTTCAATATAATCTGATAGAAAATCATGATCAATTAAATACTGGAAGTTATATTCATAGTCAGCATTTTTCAAACCCATAGAAAGCCCGAATATCTGAACTTTCTTTCTTAATTTTTAAAAGCTTGTCTGTAAAGTATTTCCCCGTTGTATTTTTAATAAAAAAATTTCTGTATCCTTCAGGTAATATAAATTCATATTGTTTTTCGAATTGAACTAATGCATCGGAAACACCTGTTGTATCAAATGGAAAAATTCTTAACATATTCTCTCCTTTGTATTTCTACGCTATAAAATAACAGTTCATCTAGTTCGCCCATATCTACTTCAATATTTACGTAAACCTCAATATAAATTCAAAGATTAATAAATCTAGTATAACAAAAACACCCATAAAACGCGAAAACCATCCACATGAATATGAATGGTTTAGACTATATTTAAATTAGACTTGTATAGTAAACTAGATCTCCGCTGTGTCATCATCCTCATCATCTACAACTTCAACATTCAAGTGGCCATCATCTAGGTATTCTTCTTGAGTGATTTCACCACTTTTAAGCAAGAATTTTTTATTGAGGTTTGTTAACAATTTATCGGCATCATCCAGTAAGACTTCCAGTCTTCTAAGTCCCCAAACAGTCTCGAGAATTCCATTCGTATAAGACTTATTTTCTGAAGATTCAATAGAATGTATTTGACTTTCTAAAAGCTCAAGACCAGTCTTTAATTGATCAACACTTGAATCCCAATCTGATTGAATATCTTCGATAAAATCATCTAAGTCCTCCTGATTAAGGAATTCTCCATTAAATTTATCATTTAATGACGAACAAACCTGATACAATCTTTCCAATATTTCTTTCATTTTCAAATGTTCCTTCCCAATGCATTCTTTGTTTTCACATCATTAACCGATCCATCTAAATTAATTACTTTTTTAAATTTCCCTCTCTTATCAAATACCTCAATATGGTCTTTATGACTACCATCTAAGTATAACTGATCTCCTTTTTTAAGGTCAGGAATACTCTTATCTACCACTTCATATATGGTTTGTCCATCATATTGTCTCTTGGTCTTTCTCACCGAACTTTTTAACTGCTCACCAAAATCCGTCTCAAAAAATTCTTGCATATTATTAACTGGTTTAGGGGTCGATTTCCCCCCCACCTCTGCCTTCAAACGCCTCAATCTTTTGTTTGTGATCGACTGAGATTTGTTGGATACGATCTGCTAGATCATCCATCTTGGTTGAGACTTTTGATTTTGGTAGATCGACTGGGACGTCATCTACAGTCACAAAAGAAAGTCGATTCTTATTCCCAAGGGAGTCAAGCGTGTTGTGAATATTTTGTCGGCCAGTTTCAATGGCATCGCTAAAGTTCCGTACCTTGTTTGAAAGCCCCTCTGTGCTAGCTGAGATGACTTGATTCTTCACATTCGAAACACGGTTCTTGAAGTTATCAAAACCTTCTCCCACTTGGACCTTGACATCACCTGCCTTGGTCTTGATGTCCGTCCAGGCTGTGTTGGCTCGTTCTTTGATGTTGGCCTTGAAGCTGGTCGCTTCACCACTGTGGATATTGACATCCGCCACTTGACTTGCTCGGTAGGCCTTGTATTTACTACCAAGATGACCAATAGTACGACCAATCATTTGACTGGTTGCTAGGTTTGTCAAGGCCATCTGAGGGTCTTCCATAAAGTCATGCCCAAACTGAGCCGCATCATAGACGTTTGCACTCATATGAGCAACCTTTTCAGCAGCCAGGAGAGACTCCGATGCTGTAGTGCCTACCACCTTAGTAGCTGTGGATAGACCACCAGACGCCAGCGTCGTAACTGCCTCAGCTCCTGCCCACCAGCGTTGCTCTGTTGAGAGTACATCTCCAGAGATCGTCTCTCCGACTCCTGCTCGATAGAGTGCTTCTCCTCCTAAAAGGGCTATACGTAGTGCTAAGATTTAAGATTGCAGGCACTAAAATGCCACTTGAGGAAACCGTTCTGACAATCTCGATACATAATTCTACCGCTGAAATGTAACCTATCTCATCATTAATAGAAAAATTTAAGAACAATGAAAATGCGATAACACTAGGTTATCACATTTTTGCAGTAAAATAAACTTAGAGTCAATTGTCATTTTTAAAATTATTTCTCTTCAGAAATCTTCAAAAATGCTTGCTTAAAATCTTCATACATTTCAAAAGCGATTTTCATGACATCCCGAAAATCAACGTAGTCGGAAATAATGGGATCCATTATCTTATTGTCCGGTGAAGTTACTAATCTTATAATTGTAAACAAATTAGTTCCTAGTAGCACTTTTTGTTTTGAATCTTTTAAGTCCCAAATCAATTCAACCATTCCATATTCCAAAGAAAAATTTAAAGCCGAATTCATATTGACCATTTTTTTCCTTTTTTTAACGAGAAAAAAATACTCTTTCTTATTAAATTTTACTTCATAACCGAATGAATTGATTATTTCCATTAAAAAAACACCATCATAATAATCTAAAGCTTTCTCTTTAGGAGTTCTGCCCCTACTAAATTTATTGGACAATGCTTCATATCTTTCTACAAAGTTTATACTTTGCAAAGCTTGTTCAACTCTAGTATCTAATTTCATCTATTTATTCCTCAGTAAATTGTAATTCTAGGGCGTACTTTGGACATATTATATCACAACCAGATAATTGTGTAATCAATAGAAATCTAGTATAACAAAAAAACTTTTTGAAAAACGAGAAAACCATCCATTTGAATTGGATGGTTTCGTTTTATGTATATCAATTATATACATCATGCTTTTAAAAAAAAGCTATCTACCAACTCTATGTTTTTGTATACATTTAACCCGAAAGTTTAACAGCTGATAAAATGAAATATTACTAAGTTCACATTTAACCGAGTATCTCTGATAATTTATTTAAAATTCCATCTTTTGTTATATCAAGATTGCTTGATAAATATTTTTTATAATTTTTCTAAAACTTCAATTTTGTTTCCAAAAATATCCTGTAATTGTTCATTAAAGTACGCCTCTTCTTGTTCAGAATCAATTTCTTCTAATAAAGCAGGTATATATTTTTTCCTCTCGAACTCAAAAGCTAATGAAGATATCGAAGCACCAGCTTCAAAGATACAGTTCCACCTTGATTCATATTTTGGATCATCCTCTTGCATATAAATAAAAGCTCCTCCAAATTCAGTCCCATCATCAAGAAGAGAGTATAAATAATCTGCTGATACCTCCTTATTTTCTACCCATTTCCAACAAGCTTCAAGAAGCTCATCAATATTTTTATAAAACTTACTTGCCTGCATAGATTTGGATAACCACGTAGCAATCCCTAGTTTATATATTGCGTTTATATTTTTACTCATTTTTTACTTTCCTTACCTCACTACTTCAAATACTTTCCATTTTGGATTGTGAAATTTAACCTTCCAACTTTTCTAACACCCTCTCTCTCGACTGATGTAACCATAATTTTTAAATCTGGATATTTTTTTGAAAATTGTAAAAAAATTCCTTCTTTAGCAGCATCATTTGTGATACCAGAAATGCACGAAGTACATACACCACTTGGATTAGATTGATGCATTTCTAATGTACCTTTTACTTTTTCAGGATCCATATGTTGTACTGCTTCTTCAAATTGAGCGAAAATTCCTTCTTCAGCATGGTTTCTAGCTCTAGGATTGTTAAACGGAGAACGAACTGTTCTATCAGGAAAAGCCTCGTCTAGATCTGGTAGTCCAGCTTCTTTTCGAACTTTAGGAGATCCTCCCTCAAATACTCTATCCTCAAGTCCAGGTATATCTGTCTTCCCAACTGCAATTGTATCTGTCTCAGGCACATTCCATTTTTTACGTAAATCAGATAGTGCATCAGAACCCCAATTAGAGGTTTCTAAACTGCTAGCATCACTATGTGGTGTGCTAACATTCCTGCTTCCTCCACCTCTTCCTTCAAACGCTTCAATCTTTTGTTTGTGTTCGACTGAGATTTGTTGGATACGATCTGCTAGGTCATCCATCTTGCTTGAAACTTTTGATTTTGGTAGATCGACTGGGATGTCATCTACAGTTACAAAAGCAGGGCGATTCTTATTCCCAAGGGAATCAAGCGTGTTGTGAATATTTTGACGACCAGTCTCAATAGCATCGCTAAAGTTCCGTACCTTATTCGAAAGTGCCTCTGTGCTAGCTGATATGGCTTGATTCTTCACATTTGAGACACGGCTCTTGAAGTTATCAAAACCTTCTCCCACTTGGACCTTGACATCACCTGCCTTGGTCTTGATGTCCGTTCAGGCTGTGTTGGCCTGTTCTTTAAGATTGGTTTTGAAGCTGGTTGCTTCATCACTGTGGATGTCGAAATTACCTGTTTGACTTGCTCGGTAGGCCTTGTATTTACTACCGAGATGACCAATGGTACAGCCAATCATTTGACTGGTTGCTAGGTTTGTCAAGGCCATCTGAGGGGCTTCCATAAAGTCATGCCCGAACTGAGCTGCATCATAGACGTTTGCACTCATATGAGCAACCTTTTCAGCAGCTAGGAGAGACTCCGATGCTGTAGTGTCTGCTACCTTAGTAGCTGTGGATAGACCACCAGACGCCAACGTCGTAACTGCCTCAGCTCCTGCCCACCAGCGTTGCTCTGTTGAGAGTACATCTCCAGAGATCGTCTCTCCAACTCCTGCTCGATAGAGTGCTTCTCCTCCTAAAAGGGCAATACATGCTAAAATCGCAAAAGCTAAAATCCCACTTGAGGAAACTGTGCTGACAATTTCGGTACATAGTTCTACCGCTGAAATGTATCCTGTATCATCGGTAACAGAAAAATATTAGAACAATGAAAATGTGATAACACTAGGTTATCACATTTTAGAAATAAAATAAATTTAAAGTCAATTGTAATTTTTAAAATTATTTCTCTTCAGAAATCTTTAAAAACGCTTGTTTGAAATCCTCATACATTTCAAAAGCAATTTTCATCACATCACGAAAATCTACATAATCGGAAATAACTGGATCTAGAATAATATAGTCTCTAGAAATTAGCCATTTAGCATAAGATGCAAAGGGACTACCCATGATGGCTTTATCTCCTTCATATATGACCCAAATCAATTCCAATCTACCACGTTCAAAAGCAAAGTGAAAACCAAAACGGAAATTATCAACTTGTAGCAACGCAATATGGAAAAATCGTTCTCGCTTATCATACTGAACTTTGTAGCCCAATGATTCAACAATCTCCATCAAAAAAACACCGTCAAAATAATCTAATTCCTCTCCTTTTGGAGTTCTTTCCCTACTGTATTTTTTAGAAATATTCTCATATCTTTCTAAAAAATTAATTTCCTTTAAAGCTTTTTCAACTTTTGGGTTCAATACCATTCTATTCCTCCGTAAATCTTAATTCAACATACTAAATCCAGTATAACAAATTGTCTCTAAAAATGTGAAAACCATCCAAAATTATTTGAATGGTTCATCATATTAGAACTTATTATACGTTTTTAGAGATGATAAATTTGTTTCAAATTATGAGTTATTTATTCCTCATCAGAAAACATAAGTTCATCTATCTTTTTCTCTGTCCTCAGCAATTCCTTTGTATGACTCAATTGTATTGCTAAGGAATTCCATATTTACTTCGTGATTGTTTTTTTATATAAATATATTTGAGCACCTAATGCTTTAAGGCTACCTAAGAGGTCCTTCATTTTTATTAATTCCTCTAAATCAAGATAATCACATTCTAATAAAACTTCTCCCTTTTGAATCTTATTTTTTATTTCACCAATTGGTAAACCAATAAAGTTTCTTATCAATTTACAGGCTTCAAAAAAATATTATCTGACATTTTTAACTTTTTGAATAGATTACTGACATAATTACTTCCTTTTAAAAATCTTCCATTATATTAATTCGTTCACCTGGTAAACTCATCTTCCAATTTCCTCCATGCCATCCGTAAAAATGTTCATTGAAAGTAACTGGGAAAATAACCTCAGGTCTATTTGCTAAGTGTGGATATTGAGAAGCACTATAGGTGTGATGACCTTGGAGTGTTTTTCCATCAAATTTTGCTCGTTTACCACTCAAAATATCTTTAATCTGATCACCAGACCAATTTCGAGTTCCTTTTTCACCACTTAGTAATCTTTCTTGTTCCAGATCCCAAAATTCTCTTACCCCCATATCTCTTCTTTTCGAAAATCTCTTATTCCAGTCATACTGTTCAAATTCTTCTCTTGTAATTGTTCGATCAGCAATCTTTTGTTTCAGTTCTCTCATCCTCTTTTGACTGAGTTGCTTCTGAGTAGTTGGATGGGGCTCTAAATCTAAACCTTTAGTTCTTTCTGAGATGATACTCTCTGGAGTGCGAATTTTCGTATCTGATATATCATCAACTTTAACTTTTGGATCAACGCTTCCCCCACCTCTGCCTTCAAACGCTTCAATCTTTTGTTTATGTTCGACTGAGATTTGTTGGATACGATCTGCTAAGTCATCCATCTTGGTTGAGACTTTTGACTTGGGCAGATCGACTGGGACGTCATCTACAGTCACAAAAGCAAGTCGGTTCTTATTCCCAAGGGAATCAAGCGTGTTGTGAATATTTTGTCGGCCAGTTTCAATGGCATCGCTAAAGTTCCGTACCTTATTCGAAAGTGCCTCTGTGCTAGCTGATATGGCTTGATTCTTCACATTTGAGACACGGCTCTTGAAGTTATCAAAACCTTCTCCCACTTGAACCTTGACATCACCTGCCTTGGTCTTGATGTCCGTCCAGGCTGTGTTAGCTCGCTCTTTGATGTTGGCCTTGAAGCTGGTCGCTTCACCACTGTGGATGTCGACATTTCCTGTTTGACTTGCTCGGTAGGCCTTGTATTTGTTTCCGAGATGGCCAATGGTACGGCCAATCATTTGACTGGTTGCTAGGTTTGTCAAGGCCATCTGAGGGTCTTCCATAAAGTCATGCCCGAACTGAGCTGCATCATAGACGTTTGCACTCATATGAGCAACCTTTTCAGCAGCCAGGAGAGACTCCGATGCTGTAGTGCCTGCTACCTTAGTAGCTGTGGATAGACCACCAGACGCCAGCGTCGTAACTGCCTCAGCTCCTGCCCACCAGCGTTGCTCTGTTGAGAGTACATCTCCAGAGATCGTCTCTCCAACTCCTGCTCGATAGAGTGCTTCTCCTCCTAAAAGAGCTGTACCTGTCCCATATGCTACTGGTGCTAGGGTGCCTCCCGAAGCAATACTACCGACGACTAACAAGCCAACACCAACGATTTTAACACCGTTTTCTACCCAGCCAAGCCACTGTTCGTTGTCCTTGGACCAAGTAGACTTAAGACGCTTGTACTCCCCCATTTCGGTTGGATAGAAGCTATCCACCAACTTTCTATCTGTCAGGTTCTTAATCTTATTATAGGTTTCTTTGTCTGACTGTTCAAGTTTTTTTAGACGCTCTTTGGCAACTTTTAGCTTTCATTGTATTTAGCTGCAGCTGCAGGGATAGGACTTTTATCACTATTTAGAATATCAGATAAGGTAAAATGTTTGGTTTCTGTTGACGTCTGCTCTACTGGCCCAGCCAACCCATTGTTTATATAGGTTGTCGTTTTTTCTTCATAGGTCAAGTGATCTGACTTGTATTGATTTTTCCCTTCATTAACCTTATTGAGAGCTTCTACTGCATCTTCAAGACCGCTGATATACTTATTCTCGATATTCTGGACAACTTCGCGATGAATATCCTTCAGAGCATCCATTATTTTCAGGACTTTATGTTCGGCTTCAAGAAAGTCTTTTTCTGGCATTTCTTTGCCCAGAGTGGCACCTCCTTGAGCAATATAAAGGTCAGCTAAGTCATTATCTTGGACGATGGTTGCGGCTTTAGAAATATCATTGAGCAAGTCAACAACTTGTTGGACATTGTTCTCCATGAAGCCTAAATTTTTGCCTTTTTCAAAATCACTTTTATTTGTATAATATTCTGTCATTAAGCTCCCCCTTCATTGGTTCGTCCACTGTAGAGGATAGCATCTTCTGATTTTGGCCCTTTATAATCTGGTTTAGACTGAGTCTCTTTTATATTCTTACGCGTCAACTCAAAGGCCTGTTGAGGATCTTGTTCCAGTGCTTTACGTGTCTCAGCGTCAAGCTCTGGATTCACCAAGGCCGCATTGACAATGTCTGCAGCTAATAGTTTATCTGTATCAATCATCGTTCGATAAGTCGTCTGGATATGATTAAATAGGAGTTCAGTCAAGGATTGAAAAGTTTGGGCTTTCGCTGTAAATCTATTCAATGATAGTTCGTTTACTCTAGACTGAAGAGAGCCTTCTTTACAGACTGCTGGTACTCTTTCAACCAATCCCTGCAACTTAATAGTCAGATCTGTTGTACTCGTGACCAACTCACGCGCCGCTAACAAGAGCTCCTCTTGCTCTGTCAAGGAAATACTAATCTTTGGCATGGCTCTATCCTCACTTTCAACTGCTTGATAATCTCTTTTTCCATTTCCCCCGTGCTTACAGATCGAATCCTTTCTTCCAGCATATCATACTGGTAAATACCAGACGGAGCCTCCAAATAGAGATAGGCTGTAGTTTTTTTCTTACCAGAATACGTCATGACGGTCAGCGCTGGTTTATTCCCATAGTATATCAACAAGCGCTCATCAGAATAGGGTCTCCAAGAAGAAGCTAACGGATTCACATCCCTACTTGGATTCTGGTCGCTTAAAGTCGTGGAGTTGAATCGTCATTCCAAGAAAATGAAAACTATGAATCCGATTTAGAGTATATGCGTTATCACCAACCTTTTCGATTACAATATGATACCAGCGATTCGAATCTACTAACTGAGCACAATAGAAATGCTGATCTATCTCACAGTGTGAAAAGGCTTTTTGATACTGCTCAAGATAAATACCTCTTGCCATACATGCTGTCGTTGGATCGTTATTTTCATCAATCAATCCCATATTTCTAAGGTCTTCATAGCCTTGTTCCAAAACTTGTTTCAATTGTTTTAGCTTTTCTACCTCTGCTATTTCTGGTAGAGGTAGAAGGAAAATCTCCTCACTAAAACCATTATTGCTAATCATATGCAAGGCATACAATGCTTCTAATGAAAAATTCATATACTATCTATTTCCTTGATCTTATTTGCATCTTTTATATGGTAAAAAAGAGTCTCCAAACCATCTGCTGCTTCGTGTAATTCACCTACAGCATCCGCAAAGTCAGCTTGATATTGCTGGATAAAATCTTTTAAACCTAAATACTTCTCTTTTGTTTCACCAGACCAGAGAGATTCTTTTTGAGACAAAGCTCTGACCTGGGTAGGAATTGTCGAGTTGATAAGATTATGCACACTCTTAAGCTGGGAAATTAAATCATTTAGTTCACTATCATCATAAAGAATTGTATCATGTGCAAAACGGTCCTTAATATCATTAATATTTGTATCCATTAATTAAAAAAATCCTCCAAATACTTCAGCCCAATTTTCATCTATTCCCAATCGATCAAATCCTTTTTTGTCTTTATTGTACTCTGTTCTAATCTCGTCCATCTGACTTTGAAGAGAAGCAATTTGAGTATTCAACTCATTATAAAGATCCATAAAAGAAGAGTTTGAATTTTGAACAAAATCGACATACTCTTGAAGTATATTTCGATTTGTCTTTAATTTACTTGAAGCATTTTCTATATAAAAGTAACCACTTTTGCTATCAATCTTTTGGGTAATATCGTCAATATAATTAATGTATTCATCCATCTCCGATGTTGAACGCTTATAGTTTAAATTGTTATTTTCAATGCCCTGAACAACCTTCTTGTATCTGTCTCGTTTAGCCTTGATACTATTGTACTGACTTCTTAATGCAGCATCGCTTGACATAAACTACCTTGCCTTTCTTTTATTTGTATTAGTTTACCATAAATACAGAAACATTTACACTACAACCCGACATTTTAGGTCTTTAATAAACATTTTTACCAGTCAGACAATTTAATTTTTCATTCCATATTTTCAATCGGCTCTGCTACTTCAGGTAGTGTTGCTTTCTGCTGGTCTGCTAGATGTAGCTTTTCCTGCACTGCTTCAGCGACTGCTCGTGGTACGCCGACTTCGACGATCTCGTCAACACTGGCTTCTTTAATCTTAGTTAGAGATTTGAAGTGTTTCATAAGATTTGCTTGCGCTTAGGTCCCAATCCTTCGATACCATCTAGCTGCGATGAAAAGGAATTTTTAGACCGGAGCTGGCGATGGAAGGTAATAGCAAAGCGGTGGACTTCATCTTGGATACGCTGGAGTAGGAAAAACTCCTGCGAATTCCGGGATAATTCTACCACTTGCAAAGGATCGCCAAAAAGCAATTCATGAGTCTGGTGCTTGTCATTTTTTTGCAGTCCAGCGATGGGAATATCTAGTCCCAGCTGATCCTGGATAACTTCTTTAGCAATATTGACCTGCCCCTGTCCACCATCAATGACAATCAAATCAGGCGGAGTCAGTCCATCACGAATCACTCGACTATAGCGCCGCTTGATGACCTCACGCATACTGGCATAGTCATCAGGTCCCACCACAGTCTTGATCTTATACTTGCGATAGTCCTTCTTGCTAGGTTTACCATTGACAAAGACCACCATAGCTGATACAGGACTGGTCCCCATGATGTTGGAGTTATCAAAAGACTCGATGCGAACTGGCGTCGGAATGTTAAGGAGCTGCCCTAGATTCTCAATAGCGCCTTGGGTCTTTTCAATAGATTTTTCCAAGAGGTCAAACTTCTGCTGGAGACTAACTCGGGCGTTTTTGATAGCCAGATTGACCAACTGCTTCTTCTCGCCTCTCTGAGGCTTAAGCACCTTGGTATCCACCATGGCTCGGACAGCTTCTTCGTCAATATCTGCCGGAATCAAAATTTCATTGGGCTTGAGGTGGGATTTTTCCTGATAAAATTGACCAATATAGGTCAAGAAATCCTCATCAGGATCATTGTAATAGGGAAAAAGATTGACGTCACGCTCGATTAACTTGCCCTGGCGGACAAAGAAGACCTGTACGCACATCCAGCCTTTGTCCACATAGTAGCCAAAGACATCACGATTCTGCAAATCCTTGGCCATGACCCGCTGCTTGGTTCGCAAGGTGCCAATGGACTGAATCAAGTCGCGGTACTCTGCTGCCTTTTCAAACTCCATAGCTTGCGCTGCGCCAGCCATTTTCCCCCGTAAATCCTCAATAATCTGGTCATCCTGCCCCTTGAGAAAGGCCGCTACCTCCTGGGCCAGCTCCTTGAAATACTGGCTGTCTACCTGGCAAATAGTGTGGGCCTTGCACTGCCCCAGATGGTAGTAAAAGCAGACTTTCTCAGGCGGATTGGTACACTTACGGAAAGGAAAGAGTCGATCTAAAAGCCGCTTGATTTCATTGGCAGCGCCGACATCAGGGTAGGGACCAAAAATAAAGCCCACCATCCTTTTTGACTTGGCGCGTGATAATCAGGCGCGGATAGGTTTCATTGGTAATCTTAATAAAAGGATAGGACTTATCGTCCTTGAGCATAATATTGTACTTGGGCTTGTTTTTCCTTGATTAGATTAATCTCCAGAAGCAAAGCCTCAATATTAGACTCAGTAACAATAAACTCAAAATCGACAATCTCTGATACCAAAGCCTCCGTCTTGGTATCATGACTACCTCGGAAATAAGAACGAACCCGGTTGCGAAGATTCTTGGCTTTTTCCGACATAAATAATAGTACCGTTTTTTTATCTTTGTGAATGTAACAGCCGGGACTGGTTGGCAACAGTTCCAGCTTTGATTGGATTAGCTTATTCATAGGGTCTATTATAGCAGAAAAGAGGCCGAACCGCCTCTTCTTATTATTGTAACAACAAATCCAACAAGTCTTGATAAGATTGGAGAATGTAGGTTGGTCTAGCCTGTGTTTGATTCGTCAAACTCTTCGGATTATACCAAGCCGTATCAATTCCTGCATTGTTTCCACCGGCAATGTCAGCAGTCAATGAATCCCCAACCATCAAAGCCTGACTCTTATCAAAAACCTGGTATCTGCTCTGCTATTTTTTTCATAAAACAAAGCTTCAGGCTTCTGAGTCCCCATCTGCTCCGAGATGAAAATATGGTTAAAATAAGGAGAAATATCGGAATGGGCCATGCGGCCAGTCTGAATAGCTGTGATGCCATTGGTCGCTCCGTAGATCTCATAATCAGCTGCTGTCAGACTGTCCAACAACTCGCTAGCTCCAGCGTAAGTCTGGCCTTGCTGAGCAATATGCTGTTGGTAGAGGAGGGCCAACTCGGCGCCATCCTTCTCAATGCCAAAAATGAGCAAAAAAAGACGAGAAAAAGCGAGTATTGACAAGCTCAGGCTTAGTGATTTTTCCCCTTCTCCAAATCCTGCCAAAGCCCCTTGTTCATAGGAATATAATAGTCTTTGTAGGTCTGAATCTCCGTTACGCCCTGCTCCTCCAAAAAAACTGAGTCAGGGCGATGTCTTCTGCCATATCAAAATCCAGCAATGTATGGTCAAGGTCGAAAAGTAAAAATTTGTATGACAAGGTTGAAATCCTTTCTGTAACTTTAGTAGCTTCATTATACCACAAGCCACAAAAAAACGAGAGTGGGACAGAAATCGGTAATTCGTTAGAATTCGATTTCGTCGTCCCACCTCCGCACAGTTGAGTTGGGCTGTAAAAGCTGATGGAATCAGCGTAGTAGAGCCCACTCAACCACTGCGTCTTGCTCGACAATCCAAAGACAATTGAGAGGCTAGGACTTTTGTCCCAGCCTCGATTCACATTTTATTTCACCACTGGTATCCGGAGTTCCATTTGATAGTCTGGTGCCCCTAGTTTCGATCCTGCTGCATTACCAAACAGCATCTTCGTTTTTCTCACTTCTTCTACTCTTCTTTATAGTGAAGGCACAAATCTCTAAACTTATTATCTAGCACTGCAATATCAAACAAGACTTCTGACAGTTTCTGATAATCTTCCTCGATACAAAATAGATGAACTTGGCCGAACAATTTTGCTAAATTTTCTTTTAGTTCAGATCTGACCGTATCGTGGTCTTTTAAGAAGTTGCTCATGTATAGATTTCTGATAGAAGCCAATTTGAAGCTAAAGTATTGATGAAGATGCTTTTGTTCTTCATTCAAGCCATTGTCCGCTACCAACTTAGCATATCTTACTATCACATTCACCTCGCCGTGCTCATATTGTTGCTTCATCAGTATAGATGTTTTCTGGTAAATCTCTTTGGAAGTTGGAGATTTGATTTTTTTGAAGTTTCCCCACATGGAGAAAGAACCTCTTTTATAGTCGATATTTTTAGCTTCCCAAGCTTTCGAAAATTCTGAGAAACTCATTTTCATACAAGCAAAGCCTGCTGGATCATGGAAAAAGATAAACTCATCATCTAGATCATAAACCGAAACAAAATGGTCCACCCCATACAAATGGATATGATTGGGATTATAAGTCAGATAACCCATGTCCAAAGGGCCAAGAACAACTGGTCCCCTGAGCAAGAACTTACTTAAGATTTCTCTGATAGAGAGAAGATCCACATCATTTGAATCCTTTATATAATATTCATCATATGTAAAGCCCAGAATGTTTAAAGAATGGCTGATAGAACTATCTGGCATCCCATTATCAAGAAGACTAAGGGGTGTTTTTCATCTTCCTTTACAATACTAGCGCCATTTCCCATCACCATAATGGCTTCCAAAATCTCAGGGCGGACATCATAACCATACGAATGCAACGCCATCGCAAGTGAATATGTATAACAAAGAGAAACGTCCCCAAAATAAATCTGCATAGCATCACCCTCCTCTGTAATCAACGCCTAAAAAATGACTTGCAATCACCATTTTATTTCACCACTGGTATCCAGAGTTCCATTTGATAGTCTGGCGAGGACATGTCTCCCTCGGTGTAGACTTCAAAATCTGGTGCTCCTGAGTGGCGATAACCAGTTTCTGGGAAAAAGACTTCCAAGACATATTTCCAAGCATGGTGGATGCTGGCTGGTATAGCACCATTGACTGGTACGATGGCATATTCAGCTTCTACGATTTCTTTGATTGACAGACCTAGTTCTTCTGCTTTCGCTTTATCCGTCACATCATAAGCGGCCATATAGTTAATGATTTCGCCTTCTTTGACATCAGAACAGACGCCAAAGTATTGGCCACTGCCCAGACTCTCTAGGCTTTCAAAGCTGTGATTTGCATAGAGCTGCTCCCAAGCGGATGGGCACTGGCTATTGTCAATAGCTTCCAATAGGACGCCTGCTACGGTAAAAGCAGGTTTCTTTTGAATCTTGATATCCATGTTCTTTCCTCCTGTAATCTTTAAGGATAATTGAAGTCTAGGAAAGACGCGATAAGGTTTTCCATTTCGAACTTCTGAGGGAGTCGCACCATGGAATTTCTTGAAGGCTGCGCTGAAGGCATCCGCAGACTCATAGCCGTATTTCATCGCTATGTCAATGACTTTCTCAGAGCTTTCCTGCAAGTCTGTCACAGCTTCTGACAGCCTGCGATTGCGCAAGTATTCTGCTAAAGTCATATCTGCTAGGATAGAGAAGAGCCTGCTAAAGAGAGCATAAGAATAGCCTGATAGCTGCTGGAATTGCTGCAAATCCACTTCTGCGTCCAGCTTACTTTCCAGGTATTCCATGGTTCGATTGAATTGATGCATCATATTCTTTTTACCTCACAAAAGATACTAAGGCCTTTAAAAACAAAGTGAAAATAAGAAAATTGACGGAGGGGCTAATTTTATCTTTTTCACACAGCTTTTAGGCCATGTTCAATTCTAACTATAGTCTAGCAGATATAAGATACTTCTGCCCTAGAATTTTTGTACAAGATTTAGAGGGGGATTCTATAACCTATCCCGCAGCTTCTCCACAAAAAGATAAGCCGCAGGACAAGTCAGGGTATTTTTGATTGTCAGATGATTAATCTGATGAATCTTCTTGCGGTCTGTGTGAGGGAACTCACGGCAGGCCTTGGGACGGACATCGTAGATTGAGCAGAGATTGTCTCTACCTAAAAAAGGACAAGGCATCGCCTTGAAAACCTTGTCACCGTCTTCGTCCACTTGCAGAAACTCCTCTTCAAAAGCCGGCAGCTTCATCTTGAAATACTTGGCAATACGGACAATATCAGCTTCCTTAAAGTCTGGTCCCAGAGTCTTACAGCAATTGGCGCAGGCTGTACAGTCAATCTCCTCAAAGACCTCATCATGAATTTGCTGGGCAATCTTATCTAGATTTTTTGGGGGCTTTTTCTTAAGACTAGCTAAAAATTTTCGATGCTCTTTCTGCTTTTGCAGGGCTAGCTGATGGTATTTTTTAAGGTCGATTTCTTGAGACATATTTTACTTTCTAATTATCTTTTTGGTGTTTATCATCAACACATCAAAAAAATGAGATAACACTCAGTCAATCTCATTTTTCTGAGTCTTTTAGATCTTAGCATTTGAACTTTTTTCGTCGAGACTCCACGTATCTTTCATGCTTTCCAAGAAATCATTGACAGTTTCTTTATCGCCTTCAATGGATAGTATATAGACTTTGTCATCCTTTTGGAAAACCAATGTATTAGCAAGTTGTCCTGACTTCAAAATGATGTTAAGTTGGAATGCTTCTTGGCCAGATACGGTATTCTTAGTTCCCCACATCTTTTCAAGATTATCTTTTTGACTCCAATTATAAGCTACACGTTGAGCAATCGTTTCTGCATTGAAGGTCTCACCCTCACCTACTTCTGCCTCTGACTTAGAAATAGCATTCATAGTAACGATATTATAGGTAGAGCCATCAGTATATTGAACGAGTCCCTCAACATCTACATCGACAAATTTAACCCATTTACTTGGGATATCGATATAGCCAAACTCAGGAGAGCCAACTCTCTTTCTTTCTTGATTAGCTTTGCTCTTGCTTTTTTTAGAAGAAGAGTCTGTACTCCCTTTTTTGACCTGAACACTTGAACTGGTCGATGAGCTTGTTTGTTCACTTTTTTGCTGAGATTTAGCACAAGATATAAGTGTAAGTGAAGTCAATACAAGGACTGCACCAAGTAAGTACGATCGTTTCATGATTTTCCTCCTTTTTGGAACATATTACCTAGGGATTTAAGAGATTATTCATCATCCATACTCAGGACGCTGAGGAAGGCTTCTTGTGGGACTTCGACAGAACCTATAGCTTTCATCCGTTTTTTACCGGCTTTTTGTTTTTCTAGGAGTTTGCGCTTCCGAGAAACGTCACCACCATAACACTTGGCCAAGACATTTTTACGCAAGGCCTTGATGTCTGTCCGAGCCACGATTTTCTGTCCGATAGCGGCCTGAATTGGTACTTCAAACTGCTGACGAGGAATGATTTTCTTGAGCTTGTCCACAATCAGCTTACCGCGCTCATAGGCAAATTCCTTGTGAACGATAAAGCTAAGAGCATCAACCTTGTCGCCATTAAGGAGAATATCCATCTTAACTAGCTTGGACGAGCGATACTCAGAGATTTCGTAATCAAAGCTAGCATAGCCACGAGTGGAGGACTTGAGCTTGTCAAAGAAGTCAAAGACGATTTCAGCAAGCGGGATTTGATAGATGACATTGACCCGATTATCGTCGATATAGTCCATGGTCACAAAGTCACCGCGCTTACGCTGAGCCAACTCCATCACCGCACCGACAAATTCCTGGGGCACCATAATCTGTGCCTTGACATAAGGCTCCTCGATGGAATCAATCTTGGTTGGGTCTGGAAACTCGCTCGGATTGGACACATCAATCGAAGCACCGTCTGTCATATTGACCTTATAGATAACAGATGGCGCCGTCATAATTAGATCAATGTTAAACTCACGCTCCAAACGTTCCTGAATAACATCCATGTGTAGCAAGCCCAAGAAACCGCAACGGAAACCAAATCCTAACGCCTGTGATGTTTCTGGCTCAAACTGCAAGCTGGCATCGTTTAGCTGGAGCTTTTCAAGAGCCTCACGTAAGTCATTGTATTTATTGGACTCGATAGGATAGAGACCAGCAAAAACCATCGGATTCATCTGCTTGTAGCCGTGCAGAGGTTCTGCAGCTGGATTATCAGCCAAGGTCACTGTATCTCCGACCCGAGTATCCTGCACCGTCTTGATAGAGGCTGCGATATAACCAACATCTCCTGTCGCTAAGAAATCGCGGCCAATAGCCTTAGGCGTAAAGATGCCAACCTCAGTCACGTCAAAGGTCTTGCCATTGCTCATGAGCTGAATGGTATCTCCCGGCTTGACCACACCGTCCATCACCCGTACTTGTAGGATTACCCCACGATAGGCGTCATAGACTGAGTCAAAAATCAAGGCTTTGAGTGGTGCTTCTACATTTCCAGTCGGAGCTGGAACTTTCTCCACAATCTGCTCTAGAATATCTTCAATCCCGATACCAGCCTTAGCAGAAGCTAAAACTGCTTCGCTAGCATCCAGTCCAATCACATCTTCAATCTCAGTTCGTACTCTTTCGGGGTCCGCAGCTGGCAGGTCAATCTTATTGATAACCGGCAGGATTTCCAAGTCATTGTCCAGCGCTAGATAGACATTAGCCAAGGTCTGAGCTTCAATCCCCTGAGCAGCATCAACGACCAAAATAGCTCCTTCACAAGCTGCTAACGACCGCGATACTTCATAGGTAAAGTCCACGTGTCCTGGCGTGTCAATGAGGTGGAAGATATAGGTTTCACCATCTTTAGCTGTGTAATTAAGCTCGATAGCATTTAGTTTGATGGTGATACCGCGCTCCCGCTCCAAGTCCATGCTGTCCAAGAGTTGGGCCTGCATTTCCCGGCTGGAAACCGTCTCAGTCGCCTCCAAATCCGGTCAGCCAAGGTTGATTTTCCGTGGTCAATGTGGGCAATGATGGAGAAATTACGAATCTTCTCCTGACGCTTTTTCAAATCTTCTAAATTCATTTTTCTCATCCTTTTAGGGTATTCTATTTATTATAACACAAGACCCGCGATTTTTCCTATAGACTCAGACTTTATCAATAAATTATGCTATACTTATCACAGATTAATATTGGAGATAAATAATGATTAAATCACTTGCACTTGATATGGATGGAACTCTTTTGAATTCTCAAAAAAAGATTTCCCAAGAAAATATCTCTGCTATCCACAAAGCTATAAAGGCTGGTGTGAAACTGGTCCTTTGTACAGGTCGTCCTCCTTTTGGTGTTCGACCATATTACGAACTTTTAGGCCTCGCCCAAGAAGATGAATATGTGATTGTCGACAATGGCTGCGCCATCCACCGAACAAGTGATTGGGCAGTGATAGACTCAGTCGCCTTGGATAAGCAAGATATCCATTATCTCTATAGCTTAACCCATGATAGCTCCATCCAACTTACCTTATTTGATGAGGAACACTATTTCGTTGTCGGAGAGACACCAAGCCCTATCGTAGTTCGAGACACAGGCTATGTTTTTACCTCACCCACTGAAATCAGCCTTGAGGAGGCAGTTAGTGGTAAGTATACGATGTTCCAGGCCATGTTCTTAGCTGAAAAAGAGACAGTCGATTTCTTGAAGAAAAATATGCCTCTGATATCTGCCAGCATTTCAGCGGTGTACGCTCACAGGATGTGATTTATGAAGTTATGCCAGCAGGTGTCACCAAAGCATTTGCATTAGAAAAATTAGCCCAAAAATTAAATATCAAAGTTGAGGAAATCATGGCTCTTGGAGATGCCAACAATGACCTTGAAATGCTAAAATTTGCAGGTCTAGGTATTGCCATGGGGAATGCCAGCGACTATGTTAAATCACTCGCTGATGACATCACTGAATCCAATGACGAAAATGGGGTAGCAAAAGCTATTGAAAAATATCTTCTAAACTAAAAAAGTAGGCGAGACCAACCAGTAAGGTAGGTCATCATCTACTTTTTTTCTATGTTCATCTGTAGTTCTTATATCCTTTATATGATTTTTTACTCAAGTTGCCTAAAAAGCCTGAAAGTCGCTTGACGACAGGCTTAGCGTTGGTTACAATATATCTACAATTTATTTCTTGATACTGTTTTCCAGTTATAAGAGAATAATATAACCTTAACCTTTCCAGGAGGAATCTATGAAGAAAATTTCACTCTATAGTTTAACTGCCCTATCATTTATCGTCTTAGCTGCATGCTCTGCGAAATCAACTGAAGAAACATCTTCATCATCTTCTTCAGAAGTCACTTCATCAGTATCTACTGCCAAAAAAAGCAAATCAGCTGGTACTTCTCAAGAAGATGTTATCAATGAGCTGAAATCAATATTTGATCCAAATGGAAATTCTAAAGATTTTGATATTAAAGTTGAAAAAGATGTAAAAGACGAAGCTTTCCCGAATGGACATACCGTCATTACAGCTTCTATCAAAGGTGATACAGCTGCTGGTACTAAGGAAATGATGGCTGCTTTGATAATAATACTGCCACAGAAGAAGACAAACAAATCCTGCAAGGTTTCCGTCAGACTATTGCTGACATCGCACAAAAATTACCAGATGACACCACAACCATTGCTTTTCAATATGAGACCAAACCAAATGAATATCGTGTGATTGCTCATTCTGGAAAAACTAAAGATATCATCCCTACAACAGTCAAATAAGCGACTCCTTCTCTTTGCCATCCCTAGTTCAGTGGCAAAGAGTTTTTTATTGACTTACTTTAAACGACATCCCCTTTCCAAGACATCATGCCTCCAGAAACATTCACAACATCATAGCCTTTCTTTTTAAGCTTTTTCGCTGCTAATCTGCTACGAACACCTGAGTGACAAATCACATAAAGCTTCTCTTCTTTTGACTGCGAATAGCGATCGATTTGCCCTAAAGGAATATTCTGGGCTCCCCTGATGTGACCTTTGCTATATTCGGATGAGGTTCGAACATCCAGTAGCTTAATATTCGTATTCAACCTTTTCTCTAATTCTGCTGTTGAAATACTTTCAACTTTTGTAAAAAAATGGAACATATGCCCTCCTAATAATCTTTTTTTCAATTCTATTCAATCATTTCAATACTTTAAAGTCAAGGAAACGGTTTCTCCCACCATCTTACTTATTAAGATACAGTTATCAAAATAAAAAACAGGCTCTCTGATTTCTCAGAAAGCCTTTTGTTTAGTGGTTTTATAACCTTATTTAGCGATTGGGTAAACAGAAACTTGTTTTTTATCGCGTCCCTTGCGTTCAAAGCGAACTACGCCTTCAACTTTTGCAAACAAAGTATCGTCTCCACCGCGGCCAACGTTTACACCTGGATAGATGTGAGTTCCGCGTTGACGGTAAAGGATTGAGCCACCTGTAACAGTTTGACCGTCAGCAGCTTTAGCACCAAGACGTTTCGCTTGTGAGTCACGTCCGTTAGATGTAGAACCTCCACCTTTTTTGTGGGCGAATAATTGCAAGTTAGCAAGATTCATTTTTAACATAATGTTTTTCCTCCGTGTTAGTTTTCTGTGATAACTCTTGTTTGGACGAACTCTGATGAGTTCTCCGATAGGTTTGCCATTCCTAAGAAAAAGGATTCAAAGAAAAGCTGAGTCATTTCTCTCTGGTTCGGTGCAATATCTTTTGGGATTTCAACCCGTAAGAATCCACCTTGATCTTCGTTTAATTCTAAGGTCGGTTCATAGCCCGCAAATTTTTCAATTGAATTGACAAAATTTATGGCAAGCGTCGAAACCGATGCACACACGACATCAAAGCCGTATTCGCCGCTTCCGGCGTGTCCAGTAATCTCTGCACATCTCAGTTCGCCATCCTCAGCTCTCTCAAAGACTGCGTGTATCATGTGTTCTCCTGAAAATTAAGCGTTGATCGCGTTGATGACAACCTTAGTATATGGTTGACGGTGACCTTGTTTACGGTGACTGCCTTTTTAGGTTTATATTTGAAAGTAACAACTTTCTTTTGTTTACCTTGTTTTTCAACAGTTCCGACAACAGTAGCTCCGGCAACAAGTGGAGTTCCGACAACAGTTTTTTCACCACCAACAAGAACAACTTCGTCAAAAGTAACATCTTGACCAGCTTCAACGTTCAATTTTTCAACGTAGATTGCTTGACCAACTTCAACTTTAACTTGTTTTCCGCCAGTTTTAATGATTGCGTATGTGCTCATTATGCACCTCCTATGATTTTTTTGGGATTTCCCCGTATTTTTGTGAAGACTCGCCTAGCATCGTGGGACGAACCACTTTATACTCACTATGTGAGCAACGATGTTCGAGCGGTTGCACAGGAATGTGCATAGTCAACTCTCTTAGTATAGCACTTCTCTTCCCTTTTGACAAGCCTTTTCACCCAATGAAAACGGATTTTCAAGTAAATAGCCTCCTTCTTTACTTCCATTTATTTCAAATTTACAATCTGCCCTTCTTGATTGACATGAACCTCAATAGCTATCGGAGGCTTCAAATGTTTTTTAGCTGATCTGGCAAGACTTTTATTACTATCTGAAACATTAACCTTTCGCTCTTTCCCATCAACCGTAATAGTGAAGGTAATTCGAGAATAGGTAGACTTGCTTCCTCCTGTCTCCGTATCAACACCAGTCACTAAAGCCGTTTTTAGCTCGGTTGTCTGATTAGTAAAATAATGATAGCGCCAGATACCATTGGTCATTCGATAGCCTTCATAAGCAGGAAAGATAATAAATATAGGAAGAGAGCCAATTATTGTAACAAAAATAGCTCTGCCCTCACTTTTATGGCTTTGACGTATGATTTTCCATTTATTTCTCATTGCCCTCTTGACAGAGCCAGCTTCCTTAATACTTAAATGAAATCCCCAAAATAAGAGAGCATACAAGCTCAGGAAAATCTGAAAATGAACTAAGAGACCAAGTAAATAAGTCCAACTGGGCATTCCAAACAGTAAAGCATTATCTTGTCCATCTTTCCAAGACAATGCTCCCATGAGCCCACTCAAAAAGGAATCCCATTCGTTCATAAATACCCCCTCTTATCTTCAGCATCAATGGATATAATTCCAGATTCTTTCAGTAAAAAGCTACTTCTAAACTCCTACAACAGCTCCTCAATCAGCTCGTCAACTTCATCAGTCTCTGCTTGTGGTCTGATCTCAGTAATCATGATGCCTGCAACGGCACGCTCTACCAAACCTTCAACATCTAAGCGAGCTTCGTACTGCTCCGCATTCTTGATCTTCGGATTGGTTTTAGGCCGGTCAGGCGCAAATGGTACAGCAGTCTTCAAATGGCTGGATAGAGATTTGGAAAGTATCGATTTTTTCTGCAATCTCAATGATTTCCAGTTTGTCCATGGTCACGACTGGACGGATAACCGGTGTATTAGTTACAGCATTGATAGCCTGCATACTTTCGATGGTTTGACTAGCCACCTGACCTAGACTTTCTCCATTGATAATGACTTGACCGCCTCGCTCCTCTCGAATCCGGTCCGTAATGCGCATCATAAAGCGACGAGTCAGGGTCATTAGGTAGGCTTCTGGAGCCTTGGCCTTGATTTCCTCTTGTATCTCTGTAAAAGGTACTTCAATAAACTGGATGTTGCCACCAAACTTGGTCAGTTTCCGAGTCAGATCCTGAGCTTTTTTCAATGCACCTGGGCTGGTGTAAGGCGGACTGGCAAAGTGAACCGCCTCGATATCTACACCGCGCTTGAGAGCCAGATAACCAGCCACTGGTGAGTCAATCCCACCTGACAACATAAGCATTCCTTTTCCTGAAGTCCCGACTGGCAGGCCTCCAGCACCACGAATCGTCTCGTAAGAGATATAGGCTGCTTCTTCACGGATCTCGACACGAAGCTCAATATCAGGCGCTTTCATCTTGACCTGAACATTGTGAATAGCCTCAAAAACAGCATCGCCAAGCGTTTGGTTAAGCTCACGGCTATCTAACTCAAAGCTGTGATCACTGCGCTTGCTGGTAATCTTAAAGGTCATGCCTTCCTGATAGACTTGCTTCATGATGGTTTGAACAGCTTCAATCAAGGCTGGTACAGACTTTTAACCCTATAAGATGGAGAGAAATTCTGAATCCCAAAAATCTGCTTGAGTGATTCAGCGACCGGCTGATAGTCTGTTCCATGCAGATAGATATGAGTGCGGTCACGGTCAGCCTTGACATGAACCCGCGGATAGATTGATAAGACTGATTGGATATTGCGTTTGAGTTTGTTGATAAAGCGCATGCGGTTCTTGCCCTTGGTTGAGAGCTCACCGTAGCGTACCATAATTTCTGAATAATGCATTGTTTACCTTACTTTTCTAGTTTTTTCGTAAATAATTTTAAAAGTTGTTAAAAACTGCTCCATCTGGCTCATATCATTATCAAGATCCAAACTGATACGGACAGCCGTTTGAGCGATAGACTTTTCAACCCCCATAGCGATTAGGGTTCCTGCTGGCTTTCCAGCCTTAGAAGAGCAAGCGCTGGTAGTCGAGATATAAATCTCGTAGTCTTCAAATGCATGAACGACAACTTCACCTCGCACTCCCTTGATACCAAAGGTTAGTATATGGGGCGCAAAATCCTCTATATCTGAGAAATCACCACATCTGGATACTTCTGTAGCTCTTCAAGGAGAATCTTCTTCATCTGAGCCGTCCGCTGGGCAAATATTTCTTGCTTTTCCATGGATAGTCTCAGAGCCTTGGCTGTCGCTGCAATGCCAGCTAAATTTTCCGTCGTTGAGCGCTTGTCCGACTCCTGACCTCCACCAGTCAAAAGCGGACTGATTTTCTTACCAGACTTGATATAGACAATTCCCAGACCCCGAAGACCATGAAATTTATGACTGGAAAATGTCGCAAAATCCACGCGATCCGTCAGATAAGAAGCTGTCGGAATCTTCGTAACAGCCTGAACAGCGTCCACATGAAAGGAAATAGTCGGCTTGTCTGCTAGCAGTTCGGATATCTTCTGAATGGGCTGAATACTGCCGATTTCATTATTGACAGCCATGACAGAGACTAGTGTGGTGTCTGGTCGAATCAACTCCGCTAGCTTGTCTACATCAACAAAACCAGACTTATCCACTGGGGCAAAATCTATTTCAAACCCTTGACTCTGTAGCCAAAGAGCTGATTCTTTAACCGCTGGATGCTCAATGTTTGATACAATGATATGTTTGCCAAAAGGGACCTTTTCAAAGGCAACTCCTTTAAGCACCCAGTTGTCTCCTTCTGTCCCTCCAGACGTAAAAAAAATCTCCGACGAAGACTTGCCCAAAAGCTTTGCAATTTGCCTACGTGAAGCTTCTAAGAGACGGGTTGCCTGACTGCCTAAACTGTGCAGACTGGAAGGATTGCCCCAGATTTTAGAAGCAACCTCTGTGTAAGTGGCCAAAGACTCAGGATAAGGTCTTGTTGTCGCTGAATTATCTAAATAAATCATGTTCTTTCCTCTAAAATTCAATACTCCTATTGTAACACGAAAGAGAAACAGGAACAAGAAAGAAAAAGCCCTAAATTCAAGAAGAATCTAGGGTATGTTTTAAAAGTCGTAAAATTCATGTAGCAGAGCAAAAAGTTCTTGTTGCTGAGCCATCAATATTTGACCGATACTAGTGGATTTAATCAGAGTTCGCTGTTCAACATTTTCAATAACTTTCTTTAAAGAAGTCTGGGCAAAGGTGCTTCTACTACCTTTTGGGCATTTTGGAAGGGTTGGTGGGTTACCAGTTGAAAACCGTAAGAATTATTCAGCAAAGAATATCCTGCTGTTCCAGTCTTTTCTTGATAAGCTTCACACAAACCGCCATCAATGACGAAGAGCAAGCCACCACCACGAATAGGAGACTCTCCCTTGCCTGTCTTGACAGGAGTATGGCCGTTGACCATTCTAGACTCCTGGGAAAAGAGGCCAAATTCTTCTAAAATCAACTGACAAATTTTCTCAGAATTACGATAAGAAAAATAAGAATTTTCCACTTCCTTGTGGGTATCCTTATCCTCGATAAAATAACGTTCTAAAGTGGTCATCTTATCTTTCCCAAATAGAGGGGACAATTTACCTCTCCAACAATACCAAATTAAGTCTGTCGAAAAATCATCGCCGATTTCCTTATTCTTTGCTGCTTGGCGAATATGGTATTCAAAGAAATCCAGCAATTCTCTTCCTACATAATGCGCTTGATGAATCATAAGAGGTTGAAACTCTCCAGAAGGTTCAAGAGGAATACAGCCATGAAAGAGCAAATGTTGGTTATAAATCTTATACATTGAACCCTTTTTCATGAGCAGGTTGATATGTTCAGCCAGCTTGAGAGATTCTTGGAAGGAAGCCAACATACTGTCAACTGCTTGCGCTTCTTCTGGACTTAATTCTGATGGATTTGTTGGATCAATAGTTTGAAAACAAGTATTAATCAAAGGATGTTTTTTATCATCGATCGTCAGACATTCTTCCCAGAAATCAATTTTATCCAAAGTAACCTGGTCCTCCATCTGGAACTCAGGGCGTCTTTTTATTAATTGACTTTCTAGCTTAAACTGTATTATGGTAAGAGCTTGATGAACCTTTTCCAACTGTAAAATTTCTTCAGCAGTGAAATCGTCTTCTCTATGTCCCAGAATGGGTCTAAACTTAGGATTGGCCTTATAGGTTCTATCCGCAAATAGTGTTAAGGCTCGAAGATTTAAGCCATAAGCCTTTTCGATATCCCACAGATAACCATAGCGTGCTGCGATACGCAAGGCATTGAGCATACAGGCTTTAGAACCGAAAAAGCCTCCCATCCAAATAATATCGTGATTTCCCCACTGAATGTCTAAAGAATGAAAATGCAAGAGTTCATCCATGACTTGAGGACTACCAGCCCCTCTATCAAAAATATCTCCCACTACATGCAAGTGGTCAATCAATAAGCGACGGATACTGCCAGATATCCCCAGAATAAAAGGAACAGCTTCACGTAGCTCAATGACATAAGACAGAATATTTTCGAAGTAAGATTTTTTATCCGCTAAAGCAGTATCACTATAAACCAATTCTTCAATGATATAGGCATATTGAGGTGGCAAGGCCTTTCTTAGCTTGGAGCGACTGTACTTGGCTGCTGCAAAGGCCAGTAAGCTTAACAGCTGAGGGATGGTGTCCTTATACCAGTATCTGCTTTTATTACCTTCTTTCAAGACAAGTTCTGGATAGGAAATCAAAGCGGACAATCTGTTTTTATTATCTTCTGACAAAGAATCCCCAAAGCAATCCTTAATTTTTTCATTTAGAATACCAGCACAGCTTCTTAATATATAGTCAAAAGCCTCAAATTCCCCATGAATATCACTTATGTAAAGCTCAGTTCCCTTAGGAAGGTTTAAAATTGCTTCAAGGTTGGTTAGTTCTGTAATAACCTTTTGCCGAGAGTCAAATTCTTTCAGTAAAATACGCTTATATTGCTCCATATCTGCCCTCCAACGCTCTAACCTATTTATGAAAAACAGTTAACTCTTCATTCACTTAGTTCAGTTTCTTTAAATGCTCTTCGATCAAGAAAGCTGTCTCTTCAATTGATTTATCTGACATATTAATGATCTGAGCTCCATATTTTTTAAATACGGTTTTAGAATAGTCCAATTCCTGATAAATTTTTTCCAGATCTGTATAGCTGGTTTCTTGGGTCAATCCTAAAGAGTCCAGACGGTGACTACGAATTTTCGCTAATTTTTCTGGCTCACAAACAAGACCAATTAAACGTCGAGAATCAACTTTTTCCAGAACCTGAGGCAGAGGAACTTCTGGAATTAAAGGAAGATTTGAAACCTTATATCCTTTGTTTGCCAAGTAAATGCTAAGAGGAGTTTTCGACGTGCGGGAAACACCCAACAGGACTATATCTGAATCTAAAAATCCCTGTGGTGCCTTACCATCATCGTATTTGACCGCAAATTCAATAGCTGAAATTTTATTAAAGTACTCACTATCTAAACGATGAAGGGTCCCAGGTACTTCAATCGGGTCAGTACCCGTCTTTTCCTTGATAATTTCAAAAAATGGATGCATCAAATCCAAATAGGACAGACCATGAGCCTGACTAAACTCTCTAGCTACAGAGGCTAGCTTGCCATCAACCAAGGTACTAATTACTAGGGCATCATCCTTGATAGCGTCACGTAAAATATCTAACAGTTCCTCCTCCTTGTTAATAAAAGGAAAACGATAGCTGTTATTAAAAATGATATCTGGATATTGAGCCGTAACTGCTGACAGCAACTTTTGGGAAGTCCCACCTAATGAATCTGAAACACTATAAACAATCATTTCTTTTTTCATATTTATTCCTCTTCTCTATTCACCTCAGCGCTTCGGGCTTGCTGAATAATATAATCCAACAAGGCTGACTTGGTCACGCTTCCTAAAATTTTACGCTCATTCTCCTCGTCCACTATTGGCAACGAATCTATGGCATAATCTTGAAGGAGGGCAGCAGCTTCTAAAATATTCATATTCTTGTGACATGTTTTAATATGTGGCATCCTGGTCATACAAACTGCTACAGGTGTACAATTGATATTAGAATTGAGTGAAGCCCTCAGAAGATCTTTACGCGACATAATTCCAAGGAGAAGCTTTTCTTCATCAATGACATAGAGAACATCTGCATCATACATAAAGAGAGTAATAATAGCATCCTGAATATAAGAATCATGGCTTACCAAGACCGGAGAAGTCATAATCTCTGCTACTTCTTTTCGAAAAGTATCAAAAAAGAATAATGTTTCTAGATCAGTGCCAGAATACGTGTAACCAACTTTCGGAGTGGCCTTTAAGATTCCAACCAAGGTTAGAAAGGAAAGATCTGACCGTAACGTCGCCCGAGAAATATCCAGTAGCTCCGATATTTTCTCACCGCTCAAAGGCTGCTGAACTTTAACAATTTCTACAATTTTCTTTTGTCGTTCGCTTAATTTCAATTAACATAAAACCTTTCTGTATTCTATAATGATATAAATAATGGATATTCTTGGCATATTTAAATTAAAAGTTATTATATAATCATCATTTTTGTTACACATTATATCAAAAAAATTAAATATGTCAACAAAAAACCTGCATTTTTTTATTTGACAAGTATATATGATGTATATTACAATGAACTTGTCTTTTAATATGACACATATTAAATTAATTTGGAGGCAGATATGACAAAATGGATTTATTCCTTCGAGGAAGGAAGTGCGAATGACAAAGCTCTCCTTGGCGGAAAAGGAGCCAATTTAGCAGAGATGAGCAATTTGGGATTGCCTGTTCCTCCCGGTTTTACCATTACTACAGAAAGCTGCATCAAGTTTCTCGAAAATCCTGATTTCTTTGATTCCTCTTTAAAAGATCATGTTTTGAAAGCGATTACTTTTCTTGAGAGGAAAACGAATAAATCTTTTAATGGAGAGAACTCTGACTTGCTTTTAGTCTCCGTTCGTAGCGGTGCAAAATTCTCCATGCCAGGAATGATGGATACCATTTTAAACCTTGGGCTAAATGATCATCGAACACAAATATTAGCCGAACAGACTAATCCTGACTTTGCCTACAACTGCTACCGGCGCCTTCTTCAAATGTTTGCAGACGTTGTATATGGAATTCCTAAAGAACTTTTTGATACTTTATTAGAAAACTTTGAAAAGAACCAGAATAAAAGCCTTAAAGAATTGTCAATTGCTGAGCACCAAGACTTGGTTAAGCAATATAAAGAAATCTACCATCAAGAAAATAAGAATTTTCCAGAAAATCCGATAGACCAGCTTTACGCTGCTATTCAAGCTGTTTTTAAGTCCTGGAATAATAATCGAGCTAAAATTTACCGTGATTTAAATCATATTTCTCATGATTTGGGAACAGCTGTAAACGTTCAAGCCATGGTTTTTGGAAATAGTGATCAAAACAGTGGAACTGGAGTCTGTTTTACTAGGAATCCTGCTAGTGGTGAAGCTGAATTATTCGGGGAATTTTTACTGAATGCCCAAGGTGAAGATGTTGTCGCTGGCATACGGACTCCAGAACCTATTGCTTCCTTAGAAAAAGCTCAACCTCAAGCTTATAAAGCTTTTAAAAACTATGCTAGTATTCTTGAAAACCATTATAAAGACATGCAGGACATTGAATTTACTATTGAAAAAGGGAAGCTTTATATCTTACAAACTAGAAATGGTAAACGGACAGCCAAAGCCTCATTAAAAATTGCGTTAGATTTAGTAGACCAAGGTATTATCAGTAAAAATGATGCCCTCTTAAGAGTATCTCCTGCGTCTATTAGTCAGCTCATTCATCCTGTCTTTGAAGATACAGCATTACAAAAAGCTTCTTTCATAGCTCAAGGTTTGCCAGCTAGTCCTGGAGCTGCTACTGGTGAAATAGTCTTTACAGCTGATCGAGCTAAAGAACTAAACGATTTAGGAAGAAAAGTCATTTTAGTCAGACAGGAAACTTCTCCTGAAGATATTGAAGGAATGGTGGTCAGCCAAGCTATTGTAACCAGTCAAGGTGGTATGACCTCTCATGCAGCCGTTGTCGCTAGAGGAATGGGAACCTGCTGTGTCGCTGGCTGTGGAGAACTAAGCATTCGCGAGGAAAGCAAGACACTTTCATGTGGAAGTCTTACCCTTACTGAAGGAGATATCATTTCTGTTGATGGTAGTTCAGGTTGCATTTATAGCGGAGAAATCCCAACCGTCCTAGTTGAAAACAATCAAGACCTCCAGCGTCTCCTTTCTTGGGCAGATGAAGTTGCTCGTCTGAAGGTTCGAGCAAATGCCGAGACTGTCAAAGATTTGAAAACAGCTATGAAATTTGGTGCTCAAGGGGTTGGACTGGCCCGTACTGAACACATGTTTTTTGGTCAAGACCGGATCCTAGAAATGCGTCGCCTCATTCTCGCTGACAACGAGGAGGAGATTAAGAAATCCCTCAAGCTACTTTTACATTTCCAAGAAGAAGACTTCTACCAAATGTTCCAAGCAGTTCAGGATAAACCGATGATTATTCGTCTTTTAGATCCACCAATGCATGAATTTCTGCCTAAGGATCCTCAGGAAATCAAGCTTTTAGCCGAAAAATTGCACAAATCATCAGAAAAGTTAGCCCGTCAAATCGAGAACTTGCAGGAAAGTAACCCTATGCTAGGTCATCGGGGATGCCGTCTTGGAATTACCCAGCCAGAAATTTACAAAATGCAAGCCGAGGCTATTTTTAGAAGTGCCATTAGACTGCATCAAGAAGGACTTAAAATCAATCCAAAAATTATGATCCCTTTGATAGCAGATAAAAAAGAACTGGACTTTGTTAAATCATATCTAAATGAACATATCCAGTGCCTCTTCAAAGAGTATGAACAAAAGCCCTTCCCATATGAAATTGGTACTATGATTGAATTACCACGCGCTTGTCTGACAGCAGACAAGCTGGCTCAGGAAGCTGATTTCTTTAGTTTTGGAACCAACGACTTGACTCAAATGACCTTTGGTTTCTCTCGGGATGATATAGGAAAATTTATTGGCCATTATAAAAAGAAGGGCATTCTCTCATCCGATCCATTCCAAAATATTGATAAGGATGGTGTTGGTGAGTTAATGAGAATTGCAGTCAGCAAGGCTCGCCAAGTAAAACCAAATTTATCCATTGGTATTTGTGGTGAGGTTGGCGGTGATCCTTCTTCTATTTCTTTCTTCCAGGATATCGAGGTTACCTACGTTTCCTGTTCGCCTTATAGGGTCCCTGCAGCTAGACTTGCCGTTGCGCAAGCTGTTCTACAAGAGGGAAAAAATTAAAATTCTTTATGGGTATTTAAAAGAGGCTGGGACAAAGAATTCCCAGCCTTACTTTATGATAAAAGCCACGTTTCCCTAAGCAGGATTCCTTTTTTATTTGGAAAGTTTACCCAGACATCTCTTATCATCAAACTTCTTGGCTAGAGATAAAAGAAAAAACCTACTGACTGCGTTTTCAAATATAAAATTTTTATTTTTTTAAGACATTTTAAAATAAAAGACGTATAATGGAAAATATGAAATGAACTTGAATTCATATTTAGTTTTTGCAAAGGAGTTTGAAAAACATTATGACCAACTATTCTCGTCAAAATAAGAAAACAAATAAAGATAATCAGGAAGCTGGAAAAGCTGGGCGCCATATCAAAAAAGGCCTATCCGCTTTTCAGAAAACCTTAACCTTGATTGGTAGTGTGCTTGGTATTATCACAGCGACTATTACTATTATGAATGCAATGAAGTCCAATGATCAAAAGAAATCAGAGACCAGTTCTTCTGCTCAAACGACTACTATCATCAAGGAAGTCGAAAAAGAGACGACTACTGCATCTACTTCTGAGGCCACTGAGACCTCCACACAAGAGAGTTCAGTTGCAACTAGTACGGAGACCAGTTCAAGTTCTTCAAGTAATGACACCACTTCTTCTAGCCAGGTTGAGACAAGCACTAGTAGCAGCGAGCAGGAAAACCAACAATAAAATGAGCCAGAACATCTGTTCCAGCTCATTTTTTTATTTTCTATACATCTTAACCTGTAAATAGAGGTCATTATAAATCCCTAACCACTTTGGTCCAATTTGTTTATAGACTTCTAAGTGTTTCATCGTTTCTGCCGTTGGATAGAAAGCTTCATCATCTTGGACTTCTTTGGTAAAAGAGCCTTGGCTTTTGGAATGGGTGTTGCATAGCCAACATAAAGCGCATTCTTGTAGGCATTTTCTGGACGCAGCATGAAGTTAATAAATTGATAAGCTGCTTTTTTATTTTTAACCGTTTTTGGAATGACAATGTTATCAAACCAAAGGTTGCTGGCTTCACTAGGAACTACGTAACGCAAGTCTTCGTTCTTCTCTAGCATCTGCCTAGCTTCTCCAGAGAAAGTTACACCAATCGCCGCATTATTTTGAATCATGTAGCCCTTCATCTCATCTGCTACAATAGCTTTGATATTTGGTGTAAGCTTGTAGAGCTTGTCCACAGCTTCCTGCAAATGATCCGCATTTTTGTCATTTAATCCATAGCCAAGAGAATTGAGACCTAAGCCCATAACCTCACGCGCTCCATCAATCAACATGATAGAGTTTTTGTATTCTGGGCGCCAAAGGTCATCCCAATGTTCTGGAGCCTTGTCAACCAACTTGCTATTATAAACAATGCCCAGGGTTCCCCAGAAATAAGGAATAGAATATTGGTTCCCTGGATCAAAAGGCTGGTCTAAGAAATCTGAACCGATATTCTCCATCCCCTTGATCTGCTTGTGATCTAGCTTTTCTACCAAATTCTCTTTGATCATCTTGGCAATCATGTATTCACTAGGGATGGCAATGTCATAGGTCGTCCCTCCCTGCTTGATTTTAGTGTACATTGATTCATTTGAATCAAAGGTATCGTACTGGATTTGAACTCCTGTTTCTTTGGTGAATTCTTCTAGCAATTCTGGGTCAATATAGTCACCCCAGTTATAGATGACCAGTTTATCTCCACCACTAGTTTTGGTTTGATTTTCAAGCTGAACACTAACTAGCCATAAGACAGCGACAATGGCAACAATACCGATTAGAAAGGAATAGAGTCTTTTCATGCCTGCTCCTCCTTCTCTCGTGAAATGAAGTAATAGCCAATCACCAGTAGAATACTAAAGAGAAAGACTAAAGCAGATAGGGCATTGATTTCCAAAGAAATCCCCTGACGGGCACGAGAATAAATTTCCACTGATAAGGTAGTAAACCCATTCCCCGTTACAAAGAAGGTCACTGCAAAATCATCCAAAGAGTAGGTAAACGCCATAAAATACCCTGCTATAATAGCTGGTGTTAGATAAGGCAACATAATTTCTTTCAGCATTTGTAACTGGCTGGCACCTAAGTCGTAAGCCGCCTTAATCATATCGTCGTTCATTTCTTTAAGCCTTGGCAGAATCATCAGAACAACGATCGGAATAGAGAAGGCCACATGACTAGCCAGTACTGAGATAAGCCCAGCTGGAATTTCATATTGGTGAAGAGAATCAAGAAACTAGCACCAATCATGACATCTGGCGCTACCATCAAGACATTGTTGACAGAAAGGAAAGCTTCCTGGTATTTTTTCTTGGCTTGATAGATATAGATTGCTCCAAAAGTCCCAATGATTGTCGCAATTAAAGCAGAGAGAAAGGCCAGAAAGAAGGTTTGAGCCAAAATCAGCATCAAACGCTTGTCACCAAAGAGGTTCTCAAAGTGAGTCAAGCTAAAGCCGGTAAATTGATTCATATCGTCACCAGCATTGAGGGCATAACCAATCAAATAGAAGATTGGCAGATAAAGAATCAGAAAGACAAAAGCTAGATAGATACTGGATAGTTTCTTCATCGATCTCTCCTTTCTTTGGTTGCCCACATAATCAGGAGCATAGCAATAATCAGAACCACTCCGATGGTTGAACCCATCCCCCAGTTTTGCGTCGTTAGAAAGTGTTGCTCAATCGCTGTCCCTAGGGTAATAACTCGATTTCCGCCAATCAGACGAGTCAGCATGAAGAGGCTGAGACTGGGAATGAAAACTGACTGAACTCCTGAGCGCACTCCATTCATCGAAAGTGGGAATATCACGCGACGGAAAGTATCCCAACGATTGGCTCCCAAATCACGACTGGCGTTAATGAGATTTGGATCCAAATCATCCAATACATTAAAGATTGGCAAAATCATGAAGGGAAGCTCAATGTAACTAGCAACAAAAATGAAAGAAAAATCGGTAAAAAGAATTTGCTGAGGACCAACTCCGATAAAACTAAGGAATTGGTTGATAGAGCCATCCTGACCGAAGATTCCGATAAAAGCATAGGCCTTCAGCAAAAGATTAATCCAAGTCGGTAGGATGATCAGCATAAGCCAGAGTTGCTTGTGCTTGAGCTGAGTCAAGAAAAATGCCGTTGGATAACTGACCAATAAAGTGACCAAAGTTACAATTCCCGCGTAAAAAATCGAATTGAAACTCATTTTTAAATAGGTCAAATTCTGAGAGGCAAAATAAGTCCGGTAGTTTTCTAAGGTGAATCCTCCTTCAATATTAAAGAAGGAATTCCAAATAATCATAGCCACTGGTGCTAGTACAAAAAGCACAATCCATAAAAAATATGGAACGATAAAGAGGTTAGAGGTTGTTTTCTTCATCTCTTTCCTCCTCGATTGCGTTAATCAGACCAGCTTCTTGTTCTTCAATTTCAACATATTCTTCGATACGAGCATCAAATTCTTCTTCCGTTTCATTGAGACGCATGATATGGATATCTTCTGGTTCAAACTGAAGACCAATAACTTCACCGACAATGGCTTTGCGAGTCGAGTGAATCATCCATTCATTACCCAGTTCGTCATAGGCGATGATTTCATAGTGGACACCACGGAAGAGCTGAGTGTCAACCTTAACCTGCAATTTTCCTTCCTCTGGCAGAGTGATGCGCAGATCTTCTGGTCGAATAACAACTTCAACCGACTCATTAGGACGCATACCACCGTCCACCGCTTCAAAGCGTTTACCATTGAACTCAACTAAATAGTCCTCAATCATCTTACCCGGAAGGATGTTAGACTCTCCAATGAAAGTCGCAACAAAATGGTTAATCGGCTCATCATAGATGTCAACCGGTGTACCTGACTGAACAATTTCGCCGTCATTCATGACAAAGATCCAATCGCTCATTGCTAGAGCTTCTTCTTGGTCGTGAGTAACAAAGACAAAGGTAATCCCTAGGCGCTGTTGCAACTCACGAAGTTCATACTGCATGTCCGTCCGCAATTTCAAATCAAGAGCTGATAGTGGTTCATCTAAGAGGACCACTCGAGGTTCATTAATGATCGCTCGAGCAATGGCTACCCGTTGTCGCTGACCACCTGATAATTTTCGAATAGAACGGCGATCAAAACCTTCCAGCTGAACCATTTTCAACACTTCTTTAACACGGCGTTCAATTTCCTTCTTCTCCACCTTACGCAAACGCAGAGGAAAAGCCACGTTTTCAAAAACATTCATATGCGGGAAAAGGGCATAAGACTGAAAAACAGTGTGTACATCACGTTTATTGGTTGGTACGTCATTGATCCGTACCCCATCCAAAAAAACATCTCCTGTAGAGGCATCTAGGAGGCCTGCGATAATATTTAAAATAGTAGATTTACCAGACCCTGAAGCCCCCAGAAGAGTATAAAATTTTCCTTCTTCTAGCTCAAAGTTAATGTCTTTTAAAACAACAGTATTGTTATCCTCAAAAACCTTAGAAACATTTTTGAATTCGATAATTGGTTTTTTCAATTCACATAAATTCCTTCTTTTTCATGTATTAACAGATTGAGGCTCTGTCAAGCCGCTACTGCTTCTCGAGGGCAACTAGTGCCCTGCATACTTGCGATATCGATAGGCGTCACCCCCTCAACTAAAACGTAGCGGTCAGAAAAAAGCAGAAAGTCGTTCATTACTAGACAACGACTAACCTTCTTATCTAACATTTCAATCACAGTAAAATTTTACTGTAAAGTCTCTCCAATAATCCGGACTTCACGCTCCAACCTTATACCAGATTCTTTTTCAACAGTTTGAATCACGTGAGCAATCAAATCTTCATAGTTCTGAGCATTTCCATCTGCAATATTGACCATAAACCCAGCGTGTTTGGTTGAAACCTCAACGCCACCAATCCGGTGTCCCTTGAGTCCTGCCTCACTAATCAGCTGGCCAGCAAAATGTCCTAAAGGACGTTTAAAGACCGAGCCACACGATGGATATTCTAACGGTTGCTTAAGTTCACGCAGGTGTGTCAGGCGTTTCATTTCCTGCTGAATGGCTGTGTAGTTTCCTGGAGAAAGGGCGAATTTAGCAGAAATGACAATATCGCCAGTTTCCTGAATAACCGAAGAGCGATAGCCAAACTTCATTTCCTCTGCTGAAATCGTCTTGATTTCTCCTTCTGGTGTCAAGACCTTACAAGACACCAGAACATGAGCGATTTCGCCACCATAGGCGCCAGCATTCATGAAGACAGCTCCACCCACACTTCCTGGAATTCCACATGCAAACTCAAAACCTGTCAAGCTATGATGTAAGGCTACATGAGTGGTGTCGATTAATTTAGCCCCGGCTTCGGCTTCAATTGTATAGCCGTTTACCATAATGGTATGTAGCTGGTCAAACATAATCACAAAGCCACGAATACCACCATCACGAACAATGATATTACTAGCATTCCCCAGAACCATCCATGGAATTTGTTCCCTATTAGCAAACTTAACAAGTCGAACTAATTCGTATCGGTTACGAGGAAAAGCCAAATAATCAGCTGGACCACCAACTTTTGTGTAAGTATATCTCTTCAGTGGTTCATCAAAACGGATATCAATTCCCGCTAGTTCCGACTTTAATAATTCTATATTCACCATGATTTCTCTTTCTTATCACAAATTGATTCTATTATATCAAAATTAATCGGCATTTTCGATAAAAATACAAAAAAACTGGCCTCAGCCAGTTTTCTTTTATAATTTCCTAGTGACATACTTCAAGGTATGATTACCTAAAGCATTGTGTACCATAGAGTAGGCACCAATTCCTGTAAAGAGATAGAGCAATCCAAGGTTAAGCCAGTAGGTATAATGAACTTCTCCACCAGATAAGAGATAATTTGTGAAATAAGAGAAAGCCGTGAAAACATCTGTGCCTACTTCTCTTGTAACTAATATAGCCCAGTCAAGCTGGTGAACAAATAAAATCATCACAAGCATAAAGAAGATACTGATACCAATTCCAAGTTTAGATAATTTCTTTCCTAAAAGTTCATATCCCTTAATGGTACAAACTCCCATAACTAAACCAGATACAAAAGAGACATAACCCAATTGAGCGATTCCCAATGTAACTGCTCCACCGATCAAACACCCAACAAAAGCTCCGACGATTCCGCCAATCACATTTTCATTTTGCTGATCATAGCTTTGATTCTCAATTGCAAGATTAGAGCTCAACTGTTGGAAGCTATCAGCCGATAAAATCAACAAGTTTGTTCCTACTTGGTAAACTGCTGTTGGCTCTGCTTCTCCAGTGTGCTCACAAACATTGATTAACCCATGCTCTTTTAAGAAGGTGACACTAGCTTCCAAACATTCAGCAATTGTTTCTTTGGTTCTACCCTTAGTCATTCCGCCTTTAACAGTAACAACAAGCTTGTAACGCGTAAGCTGAGCATTTGTCATACCCTTAGTGGATTTTTTCAATTCTTTCAGATCTTCCGCAATGGAAAGTGCTTCATCACCTTTAACTGCAAAGCAAATTCGGTAGATTTTTTCACCAGCATCTTCAATAAAAAGAGTGTATCCATCTTTCTGACCGAAAATAATTTTCGTATCTTCATCGTACTCAAGTCCTAGCTGGCTAGCAAGATCCTGCCATTCAAGTTTATCCATTCGTGTAAAACCTCCTAGTTGGATATTTATTTGATTATATCATAATTTTTTTGGTAGGAATAGACAGTCTCTTCGTCTATTTTAAAGCAATCAAAATTCTACTCGAACACCATCTCTGTCAACATCTAGTATAAAGACTTCTCCATTATACTTGCATCCCTCAATCCGTGTTTGAATTAATTTGGCCCTATCTTTTGGAGCTAAAATCATAATTGTTGGACCTGCTCCAGATAAATAAGTAGCATAAGCTCCATGTTTTTTAGCCAATTTCTTAATGTTTGGAAATTCTCTAACGAGTTTTTGGCGAAAACGCTCATGGAAACGATCCGATTCGATGGCTCGGCCTGCCTTGACAAGGTCTCCCTGGAGAAGAGCTGCAATTGCAACATTGGCAATCGAACTAGCTGCTACTGCTTCCTTATAAGAGAATTTAAAAGGCAAAACACTGCGACTATCCCGTGTCTTCAGTTCGTACTTAGGAACATAAGCAATGAAAGAACACTCTGGAAAGTCTGCCCTAACAGAAGAAACAGCCCCTTTAAACACTAGATATGACTAGATTTCCAAAAATAGCTGGAGCCACATTGTCTGGATGGCCTTCAATCTTGTTTGCCCAATCCAGTTTTTCATCATCCGTTAAATCCAGTTTTCCTAATTGGTTAGCCAATTCAATTCCAGCCACGATAACTGAGCTAGATGAACCCAAACCACGTGCCAAAGGAATATCGCTGGTCATCTTCAAACGATAAGGCTGAAGGTTTGGCGCCAGTTGCAAGGCTACTTTGATTAGCAAGTTTCGTTTATCCTTAGGAATTCTTGGATTTAAGTCATGTTCGATTAGCCACTCATCGCGTTCTTCCAGAACCTCAATGGTCAAATACTTGCTGACAGCCACACCGACTGAATCAAAGCCGGGACCAATGTTAGCACTGGTAGCGGGTACAATAATCTTCATCTTAATCTCCTAATACTTTGAAGGTATTGAGCAAGTCGAACTCAGCAACCTCTTTAAGCTTAGCAGTGACATTTTCCAACTGCGTCTTGCTGACAGCATGGGTAATAATCACCACACGAGCCTTCTCACCGTCAGTGCCTTCCTGCAGAATCTGCTTAAAGGAAACATCCTCAGCATTGAAAATCTCAGCCAAATGCAGAACTTGACCTTTAGAATCAGGCGCTAAGATAGAGAAGTAATAGCTACTCTTCACATCTTCTGGCTTAGCCAGCACTAACTCACGGTTAAATTCATTAAATGCCTTGCCAACTGTCCCTTCGTTCAAACGACGGCTGATGCGGACAATATCTGCCACAACACTAGTTGCAGTTGGCTTTTGACCAGCTCCCGGTCCATAATACATGGATTCTCCAATACCGATTGACTCGACAAAGACAGCGTTCATCACCCCATTGACGCTAGCCAGCGGATGCGCTTTAGGAAGGAATGTTGGAGCTACTTCTGCTGCGATTCCTGATGGCGTCTCTTCAATAGATCCAACTAGTTTAACTACATAGCCCAATTCCTGAGCAACAGCCACATCTTCTGGTGTGATATTTCGAATTCCTTGATGACCTACATCTTCAAACTTAACATTCATACCGAAGGCAAACTGGCTGAGAATCACCATCTTGTATGCCGCATCAATGCCATCTACATCATTGGTTGGATCACTTTCAGCATATCCAAGTTTCTGAGCCTCAGCAAGAGCATCTTCATAAGACCAGCCTTCTTCTACCATCTTGGTCATCATAAAGTTAGAAGTTCCATTAACCACACCTAGGATACGGGTAATTTGTCAGAAGCCAGCGAATTAACCAAGGTACGTAGGATCGGAATACCGCCAGCAACTGCTGCTTCATAATAGAGAGCTACATTTTGCTTTTGAGCAATTTCCAGTAGCTCTGCGCCATGAACAGCCAGCAAGTCTTTATTGGCCGTTACCACATGCTTGCCAGCTTCAAGAGCACGAGTGATGAAAGTTTTCGCCGGCTCAATCCGTCCCATCAATTCTACAACGATGGTAATCTCAGGATCATTCAGAATTTTTTCAACATTTGTGACAAAGTTAAAGTCATTTCCTGCTGCCAAAAGACGCTCTTTTTCAGCATCATCCTTAACCAAGACTTTAGCAACCTCAATCTCTGAATGGGCTGCTTGAACAATTTTCTCTCCGTTTTCCTTCAGTAGAAATGGCACACCACTGGCCACTGTTCCAAAACCAAGTAAAGCTATTTTAATAGACATGAAGCACTCCCTCAAATTTTTTCTGTATGAAGTCTATTATATCAGAATTTAGCACAAAATTCATACTATTCCTCTCTAGATTTGATATAATAAAAGCAAATATCTAGCCAAGGAGAAATTATGACTTATCCTAATCGCAATCGTTCTGCAGAAAAAAAGGCTCGGAAAAAAAGAGATACCTTACTTCTGTTGAACCTCATTCTTCTCATCTTTATCGTTACTGGTGGTATTTTCCTTTGGAAAGAATACAGTAATAGTCAACAAGAAGCAAGCAAGCCTGAATCTAGCCAAGTTAGTAAAGCAAGCCCTTCAGAAGAGGCGAGCCAGCCCTCATCTACTAATCAAAAGAAAGAGGAAATCAAATGGGTCAAGCAAGATAAACCTGTTAAATTGCCCATCTTAATGTATCACGCTATCCATGTCATGGATCCTTCTGAAGCCGCTAACTCTGGACTAATTGTTGATCCAGAAACTTTTGAAAGCCACTTAAAGGCCTTGAAAGAAGCAGGATACTACACTCTTTCTCCTGCTGAAGCTTATAAGGCCCTAACTGAAAATGTCCTCCCAGAGAATAAGAAGGTCGTTTGGTTGACTTTTGATGATAGTCTTAAGGACTTCTATACTCAAGCCTATCCTATCCTACAAATACCAAATGAAGGCTACTAACAATGTCATTACAGGTTTTGTTCAAGCAGGTCGCGAAGATATTTTAACGCTTGATGAGATCAAGGAAATGAAGAAAAACGGCATGTCCTTTGAAGATCATACCGTTAACCATCCAGATTTATCCGTATCAAGTGCTGATACTCAAAATTCAGAATTACAAGATTCAAAAGAGTATTTAGATCATAATCTTTCTCAGACAACCACTACCGTAGCTTATCCTTCTGGTCGTTACAGTGAGACAACTCTTCAGCTTGCTGAAAAGTTAGGATATAAAATGGGATTGACGACCAATAATGGCTTGGCTTCTCTCTCAGACGGACTTCTATCACTCAATCGTGTTCGTGTCAATCCAACGACCACTGCACAGAGTCTGCTAGATGAGATAGCAAATTAAAGACCATAACAAAAAAGGCTCTCATTCAAGAGCCTTTTTAAATTTATTTGCATAGTGAAAATATAGAAGACCAGAAAGGACCATGATAATAAGGAAAAATCCTAGGGTAATACCATAGACTATTGCTTCTTTTAGGTAGAATATCAAAGCATAGGAACCACCAATTGCGGCAATAAAAACAAATAAGATTAGAAAAGCAATCATTGTCTTTAGAGTATTGTTAGATCGGTTGAATAATTCTGTGACATTAGACCAGTTGGTAACCAAGAGACGATTGTCCCGTTGGAAGCCCCAGATACTCCACGCTAAACAATTACTGATCCAGACAAGGACCATAACCAAAAGAGATAACCAATGGGTGCCCAATAATAGGTTGACCACTACAAATATCAAGAGAGGCAAGATTGACTGTATCAAGAAAAGATACCAGAATTTTAAGCGAAGATATGCTTTCATATCAAAGGGAAGTACTTTCAAATAGGAAAAATTCTCTCGCTCCAAGGAAATACCAATCATAGTTAAGTTGGTCGAACCTGCATTAAAAGTAGCAATGAACACCGTGATCAACATCAATGGTAACAGAAACTTCGGTGTTAAGTACGGGCTAAGCTCAAATCCTCCTCCCTGAATAAAGCCCATTAGTCCAGGAAGTATGAAGAGATAAGGCATAACACTAGACATAAAGACTGATTGAAGAAAGACAGAACCGTCACTGATCAAGCTAAGCTGATAGCTCCAAACAAAGCGAGGGAATGACTTCTGATTTCCAAGTTGAAATTTACGAACACGTTGTTTCTTATTAACAGTCTCAGAAGTTTTCAAAGCCGCTTCATAAAACTCTGGTAGAACCTTCCATTTTACGATTGAAAACAGAAGCACGGCAACCAAGGCCCAAGCGCCAATTCCAATAAGAGATTGGGGCGCAAAAGGAGTAACACCAAAATAATAAAAGGCTTCCATCGGTGGCAAATAGCTACCAGTATCTTTAAGAAGTAATTCTCTATTTTGAGTATTGACCAAAATAATTGATCCAAAAATCAAGAGATTGGTCACTCCCAAAAGAATATTAGAGGCTACTTGCTTATGCTGACGGAAAACAGAAGTTTTAGTAATAAAATGAACAGCAGTCAAAATCCCAAAAGCCAGAACAGATCCCAAAACCACTAGCGAAATCAGAACGATTGGAATAGCCAGCCAAAAAGGATTCCCACTTTGAATCTGAAGATTTATGAAATAAGCTAAAATTGGAAGAGCTCCAAGCAAAACCGTCAGAACAACAGAGATACTCTTACCAATCATGATTTCTGCTTCACTAAAAGCATAGGGCCGATAAGACTGCAAGTCCTTACTTTCATAGAAAACGTTGTAGAAAGATAAGAATCCCTGTGATAGAACCATCAGACTAAAAATAGATACCATATTGGTAAAGATACCCGGATGGTCTACTAAAGGATAAAGGCACTCATCACTCCAAAGATAAGAAGATAAAGTAAACTTGTAAACAAGTGGGTCATAATCAACTGTCTAGAAACATTGATTTTCTTATCTGGCTTTTTGGCTTGCTTCTGACGAAAGCGTGTTAGACTTGACGGAGGTGTTGTATAGATAATATTCGTCCGAATTAAACTTTTTAAGACTTTAAAGCGCATCGTGGACCACCTCTTCTTTCCGTCCAGCCAAGCCTAAATAAATAGTCTCTAAACTTTGCTCAGGGTGCTGGGACTTGAGTTCTTCGATCGTTCCATAAAAAATTAACTCTCCTTTTTTCAAGATGGCCAATCGATCACAGAGCTGCTCAGCCACTTCTAGGACATGGGTTGAAAAGATAACAGTATTTCCCTTATCTGCATGCTCCCGCATCATGTTCTTAAGATCAAATGCTGCTTGAGGATCCAAACCTGTCAAGGGCTCGTCCAAAACCCAGATATCCGGGTCAGAAAGTAGAGCACCAATGACAAAAACTTTTTGACGCATACCATGTGAGAAGGATTCGATGACCTCATATCGATGATCTGCAAAGTCAAAAGTTTCCAACAAATACTGCAAGCGTTCCTCACAGTCAGCTTCATTCATATCGTAAGATGTGGCTACCAACTCCCAGAATTCATTAGCTGTTAGACGAAGAAAGAGATCTGGTGAGTCAGCTACATAACCAATTTTTTTCTTGATAGCCAGTCGATTAGCAGACAACTCTTGTCCGTCAACAATGATTTGACCACTCGTTGGATTAATGACACTGACTAGTGACTTGATTGTCGTTGATTTTCCTGCACCATTATGACCAATCAAACCGATAATTTCACCATTTTGAATAGTCAAGTTTAGATTTCTAAGGGCCAGATGACCATCATAATCCTTGGTTACATTTTTTAATTCAATCATCAGAGTTCCTCCGCTCTTATTTATAATATATTTATTATATATCTTTAAAATTGTTTGTCTCTCTTGTAACGATAATGTTCGTTTTTTCCTCTATTACACAATAGAAAGACTGAATTAGTTCCTTTTGACTTCGTCAAGGTGTTCTAAAAGATAGAGAAAGAAAGCTGGTATGGTATCTAACATATCTTCCTCATAGACCCGTTCTGTCAACTGGTGTAAGTCCTTGCCCCAAGGCCCCAAATTTACAGCAGCTACATTAATTCCAGCAATTTTTTCCAAATCAAGCGGGTAAATCTCTTTTGAGACAGCCATACTGTTCAGAAGAGATTGATAGTCACTCAAAGGTTTCTCCAAAGCACAGTAACTCATATCACAAATACCCATGAAAAACTCTTCAACTTTCAACTGGTAACTACCCTTATTTGCCAAATAATTCTGATAGAAAGAAATGAATCGATCCATGTCAAGATCCTGTTCTTGAAGTCGTCGGCTATTCATTGTTGGGTAATAAGGCGGGGCAACAGCAAGTACAGCCAAGGCTTCTTTTTTATCGTAAAAATCAAGAGCTTTTTGTACATTAGACAGAGTAACTTCTTGATAGGACAAACCCTTTTGTAATTCTACTTTAGCTTCTTGATTGACCCTTTCCATGAAGTCTTTGAAACCTGCCTTTTTTTGGCATTCTTCTAACAAGTCTTGGTAGGTTAGCACTCTTGGCTTAGCAATCGATTTGCTTTCCTGATATTGATCCTGCAAGTTGGAATACTTATCATAAAATTCATCTAGTGCTTCTTGCATCAGTCCTCGAATCAGTTCTAGCAAGTCCTGAGGACTTTTATCCAGATACAGTAGACTAAAGTATCCAGCTGCACGTAGGACCGTTGACACATCATACTGCTCTTTTAGGTCTCTCATAAAGGACCAAGAAGGCAAGGGAGACTGTTCTCCGTAAGCCGCATCAGACAGCAAAGGATTTAAGTCTATTTTTTCAACAATTTTAGCTAAAAGAGAAATCGCATTTACACCTTTTAATGGTTCTTTCATATGAGAAAGCAGACCCTGGGTCACGATCAAGGGCATCAATTTCCCAACTGTACCAACATGTAGGACCTTTTCTGATTCAGATCTACTTTCAAAAGGCTCCGAATCAATGGCAAGAATGTAATTAAGATCAAAGCGCTCTTTTAAATCATAGAGCAAACCAACAGCTGCCCTCATACCTTGAGAATACGCTTCCTCATCGCCAACAGACAAATAAAGCAAGTTTGCTTGGCCAGTGGAGACAGACGAGTATTCCTCTAAGACCCCCAACTGCAGAGCTAGGGCTGCCTTCATATCACAGGAACCTCTACCAAATTGCCAATCTCCTGAAGCAATGTCAGCCAGGACATCTTGATGTATAGACTCCTCTTTCAACTTCTCTTTCAGGGCCTGATTGTCAAAAGCCAAGTCTTTCAAATGACCAAAGTCTTCCGTATCCACTGTATCGTGATGATGGAAAAGTATGACTGTATCAGCCGAATCACGACGCACCAAGGCCCAATTAACACTACGTCCTAGACTATCCTCAGGAATCGGATAAGAGCCAAAAAGGTCTGGATGAGTTTGGAAATAAGGGATTTGCCCTATATAGTCCAGCAAAAATTTTTCGATATCTCGTTCGAAAGCAGTGTGAGTAAAGCTTTTAATGGCCATACTTTTTTGAAATATATCAGCTATTCGTTCCTTCATTTTCTTCACCTGAACAGAGAACCTGTCTTTCTTCTATTTTGCCTATATTGTAGCACTCAGACTTTCAATTAACAAGGAAAAATAGGTATTTTTTAACAAAAATAAAAATCCCCCTCATGGAAAAATTATACTGAGGATTGTTTTATCATCGGTCTTTCAGCTTCTTAAATCTTCTACACTATAAAAGCTACTAGCTCTTCTTCTACTCTACAACTCTAAATAAAAGAACAATCAAATCTGCATACGTCACGAATCTATCATGACTACTTACAATTTTTATTAACTAGCTGGCTTTTCCTCTACCATCCAATCAAACTTTTCCAGGGATAAAAAGTTTTCTTAGAAAGAGATGAAAGATGCCTAATCTGATATCTAGCTAAAGGAAAAAAATGGATTTTAAACTCAAGTCTTCACATTTAAAAGCCCCTCTCCATCGAAAGGAGAGGGGAATGAAAATTCTTCTGAACTTAAATAATTCTGTCTTTAGTCTTGGTACAATTCCTTAACAGCTTGGATATCTATTGGCTGAATACTATAGAAAGATCCTGCAGACTGCATGACGGATGCTGACTCATTGTGGTCCAGTCCAATGGCATGACCCAACTCATGAGCTGCTGTGTTCACAATCCTTTCGTGAGAATATCCGTAGTAGCTGTTCAAAAGATAATAAGAATTCAAAAGAACAGTTACTTTAGTAAAACGCTTGGTCAAGACATTCGTCTGAGACTCAGCTTCTCCAGCTGCCGTAATAGTACTGTCATTCATTTCAGTAGCGATGATATTAGCTTGGCTTTTATCCTCTACAAGCTGAAAAGTAAAGGCTCCTGTTGCATTCCAAGACTTTATCGCCTCCTGATAAGCTGCTCGAAAGTAGGATTTTCCGTCTCAATATAAACTGTCGCTCTAGCAGTCTCCCAACGTGCTCCATCTGAACTTGCTACATGTTCATCGGTTAAATGCTCTCCCAGATTCTGAACATTTGGACCAAGTCCAGTGTGAATACCTTGTTGATCTAAAAAAGTATCTAACTGATTAACCGCTGTCTGTACAGCCTGTCTTATAGCCGGTAGTCCAGTTTGACTAGGATTCGTTAAATAGAGAACGCTCACTAAGATAATAAAGGCTACGATTCCTGCCCATACAAGGCGCCAGAACATTCGCCATATGAAACGAAAAAGGTTTAAAAGGAATCTCATTCTCGCCTCCTCTCTCTCCTAGATAAAAACAGATTATAAAAGACCTTGCTTAAAGTTTTCTAAAGATACAAATAGAAGAAAGTGGATTCACTGGATAAATCAACGACTTCTACCCACTTTCTACTCGTCTCTAATTTTATGACAAACGCTCTTCTGGCTTATAGTCTATCGGCAACCACTCTAAGAGATATTCCAGTTGCTTTTCCCAATAATACCACTCATGCTTACCAGGACTATGTTTGTAATCCAGTTTTAAGCCAAGTTTCTTCAACTCTTTGACAGCTACTTGGTTGGCCTTGTAGAGAAAATCTTGCTCTCCACACCAAGCATAAAACTTAGTTTTCTTGTCTGACTCTGCTACCATACTTGTTAAAAAGTGTTGCTTCATATCAGGAGAATCCAAGTCCCCAAAGACCCCTTCCCAGTAAGCACGATTGTCACCAGGAAGATCATCAAGACTAGTCCCATCAATTCCTAAACCAAGAGCACCTGAAAAGGAAGCTGCATAAGAAAATCGATTGGTCCTCAAAGCAATTTTATAGGCTCCGTATCCTCCCATCGAAAGACCCGCAATAAAAGTTTTCTCCCGCTTACGGCTCATATTTGGAAAGAAACGTTGTAAGACCTCTGGTAGCTCTTTAACTATGGCGTCATAATAACGGTGCCCGTAGTTTGTATTTGTATACCAGGCCAAGTCAGTCGAGGGCATCGCAACAATCAAATTCGTGTGTCTCAACAAACGTTCAATATTGGTTCTCTTACGCCAGGAATTTTCATTTCCCCCCATCCCATGCAGAAGATATAAAACTGGAATATCTTTATCTTCTACTAGAGCTGGATCAATCTCACTGGCATCTGGATAGATAACATTGACATGTCTTTCCATTTCTAAAACTTTGGAATTATATTCAATTTCAAGAAAAGCCATCTTAGTCTCCTATTCTATGATTTAAAAACAGCCTAAAGGCTGTTTTTCATTTATTTTACTTCCATCACTACTGGTAAAATAGCCGGGCGACGTTTGGTCTGTTCGAAGAGATATTTTGAAAGTACATCGCGAACGTTTCCTTTTAGTTCACTCCAATCAAATTCATCTTTTGCAAGGTAGTCTTCAACTGTTTTATTAATTAATTCGGCACTTTCTATCAAAATATCACGGCTCTTTTTGATATAAATAAAGCCACGAGTATGAACTTTAGCCTTGGAAATAATTTTTTTCTCCCGACGATTCACACTGATTGCAACGATAAAGATCCCGTCTTCTGATAAGACCTTGCGGTCTCTGAGGACAATGTTGCCAACATCACCAATAGCATTTCCATCAATAAGAACATCTCCTGCTGACACTGACCCTGCAGGGACAAAATCTCCACGGTCATATTCCATAATGGTTCCGCGTTTTGGAATGAAAATCCGCTCAGGTAAAATGCCAATTTCCATAGCCGCCCTAGCATGGGCGTCCAGTTCTCGGTATTCCCCTTGAATTGGGAAGAGGAATTGAGGCTTCAAGAGATTGAGCAACAATTGTAAATCACGAGCATTTCCATGACCAGATACACGTAAATGCTGGGTAATCAATTTCACGATTCCACCTGCCTGGTAGATCATATTTTCTACTCGGGCAACAACTGCTTCTTTAGCAATAGATGGTGTCGTTACAATATAAACTAGGTCACCCTCTTTGATTTCCACATAACGGTGACGACCAATTGACATTTTGCGTAAGCCGTTGATAGGTTCACCCATCCGACCTGTCTCCAGAATAATCAGCTCATGGTCTTCGAACTTAGACATTTCTTTTGGCTTGATCAAGAGACGTTCATCTGCTAAAGAAAGCTTCTTCAAACGAATGGCTGTGCGGACAATGTTCTCAACATCAAAACCTGTCAAGACAACACGGCGTCCAGTATCAGCTGCAGCATCAAAGACCTGCTGAATCCGAGAAAGGTTGCTGGCTACTGCAGCCACAATTACACGGCCATCCCAGTCGCCAATAGTGTGCATAATTTCATCGCCCACTTCACTTTCGCTTGCTACTTGAACATTACTGTCTGCATTAGCAGAATCACTAAGGAGAGCTAATACACCTTCCCGTCCAATCTCAGCCAAGCGACCAAAATCAGTCGCATAAGACTGACTAGCTGATTGGTCAAACTTGAAATCGCCTGTGTAAACAATATTTCCTTCATCAGTCTTTATCACAATACCCAAGCTCTCTGGTATCGAGTGAGTCGTTCTAAAGAAGGAAACAACTACATTTCCAAACTCAATTTCAGTATTTTCATCAATCACATGGAAGTCATTAAACTTCTTGACAACATCATTATTTTTAACAAAAAGTTTAGCCAGCTCAATAGTCAGTTCTGAACCGAATACAGGCACCTTGGTTTCCGCCAAAAGATAAGGCAAAGCTCCAATAGCATCCGCGTGACCATGGGTCAGGAAGACACCCGCAATTCTGTCGCTGTTCTCAAAAAGGTAATCCATGTTGGGAATCACCACATCGACACCTAACTGCTCATTTTCAGGATATTTTAGACCTGCGTCCAAAACAAAAATTGATTCATCTACCTCGGCGATATAGAGATTTTTACCATTCTCTCTGACACCACCTAAAGTGATGATTTTCACTCTACTCATTAATTTTGTATCCTTCCATACATTTATATTTTATTACTAACGGTCCTTGGAATCCAAGTCGAATTACAGTCTTGCAACTTTCGTTGCATATCCCTTATATTATACAACTTTTTCACTCTTTTTTCAAAAATGAGGTTAGGCTACTACAAACAAAAAAGATAGAATTTCTATCTTTCTTGCTTTAGTAATCTTAATTTTCCTTTACAGCGACCACAGCGGTATCTCTTAGTATCAATCTGTCTTTGTCGATAAAAATCTGCATGACATTGCTGACATTGGTAATGTAACCTGCCTTCTGGACTAGAAATACTGGGTGTATAGCGCAAGCCTCCTACCTGTTTAAGCAGTTCTTTAAAATCTCTATCTTTATGGTGATACCCCTTGCCTTGATAATAGAGATGGTAGTGAACTAGCTCATGGCGGACAATTTTTCGGAAGGTCTCCAGCCCAAAAGTTTCATAGATTTTAGGATTGAAATCCAGATGACCATCTTTGGGAAAGAAGCGCCCACCAGTCGTCCGAAGACGCTTATTCCAAAAAGCTTGGTGGCTAAATTCCCGGCCGAAATCTTCAAGCGAAACCTGCTTGACATACTCATTTAGATTCATTTGGCGCTATCAGAGAAAGGTTTACCTTCTCCCGCTCCACATCAAGCTTATCCACCCAGACAGTAACCAAATCACCAACAGACAGGACTTGACTTGGATGCTTAACAAAGTTTTTACTGATCTTAGAAATATGGATGAGACCGTCTTCGTGGATACCGATATCCACAAAAGCTCCGAAATCGACGACATTACGGACGACACCTTCCAACTTTTGACCGATACGCAGGTCCTTGATATCCAAGACATCCTGCCGCAGAACTGGCGCATCAAAGGAATCACGCAAATCCCGGCCAGGTTTGAGCAAATCCGCAATAATATCCTTGAGAGTTTCTTCTCCCAAGCCTAACTCTTTAGCCAAACTAGCAGTCTGAACTTCTTTTAATTTGGCTTGGGCTACTTCATCCAAACTACTGATTTCCAGACGCTTAAAGAGCTCTTCCACCGCCTTATATGACTCTGGGTGAACACCTGTATTATCTAACAAGTTATCACTTTCAGGAATACGCAGGAAGCCAGCTGCCTGTTCAAAAGCCTTTGCGCCTAGACGCGGCACTTTCTTGATGGCCTCGCGAGACCGAATCAAGCCTTCCGTTTCCCTATACTTGACGATATTTTCTGAAATAGTCTTATTAAGACCAGCTACATGAGCTAGAAGGGCAGGACTAGCGGTGTTGACATTGACTCCGACTTGGTTGACCACGGTATCAACGACAAAGTCCAGACTTTCAGACAGCTTTTTCTGGCTGACATCATGCTGGTACTGACCAACCCCGATAGACTTAGGATCAATCTTAACCAGCTCAGCCAAAGGATCCTGCAATCGGCGGGCAATGGAAATAGCTGAACGCTTTTCAACAGTCAAATCTGGGAACTCATGACGAGCCAGTTCACTAGCAGAGTAGACAGATGCTCCGCTCTCATTGACGATGACATAGCTGACACTTGGATGGGATTTCAAAACTTCTGCTACAAAAGCTTCGCTTTCTCGGCTGGCAGTTCCATTTCCGATGGCAATGATTTCCACGCCAAACTGCTCAATCAGCTCTGACAACTCCTTCTTAGAAGCTTCAATCTGAGCTGGCTTTGCTGGTGGCACGGGATAGATGACATGAGTTGTCAGCATTTCCTGTCGCATCAACAACAGCCAGCTTGGCTCCTGTCCGAAAGGCTGGGTCAAAGCCCAGTACTACGCGACCTTTGAGAGGAGCAATCAGGAGAAGATGGCGGAGATTATCTGAGAAGAGTTGAATCGCTCCATCCTCAGCGACCTCAGTCAGCTCGGTCCGAATACGGCGCTCCATGGCTGGAATGATTTTCTTCTTAACTGCTTGCTGGACAGCTTCGATAATATAGGCATTTTTCACTTTGAAACGTACTTCAAAGAAGCGCAGGATTTTCTCAAGATTGTGCTCAAAACCAACCTTTAGAACACCTAGCTTCTCACCTCGGTTAAGGGCCAGGGTCCGGTAGCCTTGCATAGTCGCTACTTTTTCGGAAAAATCATAATAAATCTGGAAGACCTGCTTTTCATCCAAATCACCGTCTTTGAGACTGGATACGATAAAAGAATTGGTCTGCATCTCGTGGTAGGTCCAAGCCCGCAGCTTAGTATCTTCAGAAATCGCCTCAGTCAGAATATCCACTGCTCCAGCTAGAGTAGCTTCTGCTGTTGGAAAGGCTTCACTAGTCAGTTTCTCTGCTTCTTCCTGCAGATTAGCCGCATCCTGAAGGATTAAACGAGCCAAAGGAAAGAGACCTGCTTCACGCGCAATCGTAGCCTTGGTACGGCGTTTCTCCTTATAAGGAAGATAAAGTTCTTCCACATCAGCCAGCTTTTCAGCAGCCTCAATCTCAGAGCGTAGCGCATCTGTTAGTTTACCCTGCTCCTCAATCTTAGCCAAGACCGTCGCTTTACGCTCTGCTAAGGCAGTCATGCTCTTATCTAAATCAATGATCGCCTTAATCTCGACCTCATCTAGATTTCCCGTCATTTCTTTACGGTAACGAGCAATAAAAGGAATTGTATTTCCCTCAGCAGTCAGATCTAGGACCTGTGATACTTGTCTTTCTTTAATGCCCAATTTCTGGGCAATTTTTTCAATATTTATATTTTCCATAGCTCTTCTATTATACCATAAGATCGATCTTAAAAATTCAGAAAGTCAAGCTTCTATTATTCTTTTATAGCACCAAGTTATCATTAGAGACTAGGTCCTATGTCTCAAAATATCATTTTTTTCTTTTTGGTAGTATAATAGAATTATTATTTTAGAAATGAGGTGGCCCTATGGCTGTAAAATTTACCAAAACAGATGATTTAGATAAGATGTTCGAGGAATTTGCAACTCTTCCTAAGTTAGAAAAAGTAGAATTTCCTGATGATAAAAAGAAAAAAGAAGCGGAAGAAAAGGCTAAAAAATCATGAGTCTCTTTTCAAATCTGCCTGCTAGCGTTTTACAGGCTGGTGCTATCTTTCTCTCTATCATCATTGAAGCCCTACCTTTTGTTTTGATTGGAAGTATTATTTCTGGCTTTATTGAAGTTTACGTCACTCCAGAAAAAGTCTATCACTTCTTACCCAAAAATAAATGGGCTCGGATTTTCTTTGGAAGCTTGATTGGTATTGTCTTTCCCTCCTGTGAGTGCGGAATTGTTCCCATTATTAACCGCTTCTTAGAAAAAAAAGTCCCCAGTTACACTGCTGTGCCTTTTCTAGTGACAGCACCCGTTATCAATCCTATCGTGCTATTTGCGACCTACTCAGCCTTTGGTAATTCCTTCCGAATGGCTCTGCTTCGTGCCCTAGGTTCTATGGTAGTGGCTATCGTTTTAGGGATCTTTTTAGGTTTCTTTGCAGACAGCAATATTCAAAAAGAAAACCGCAAGGCTGTTCATGAGCATGACTTTCACATCTCAGCAAAGGACAAAAGTTTTTTCAGGTCTTTGTGCAGGCCATTGACGAATTTTTCGATACAGGTCGCTATTTAGTCTTTGGCTGTCTCTTTGCTAGCCTGGTCCAAGTCTATGTGCCAACCAGAATCCTGACCTCAATTAGCTCGACACCAGCTGTTGCTATTCTTCTCCTCATGCTACTGTCCTTCCTGCTTTCACTTTGCAGCGAAGCTGATGCTTTTATCGGGAGCTCCTTGATTGCTAGCTTTGGCTTATCGCCAGTCCTAGCTTTCTTAGTCATTGGGCCTATGCTAGATGTCAAGAATCTACTGATGATGAAAAATTACTTTAAGACACGCTTTATCTGGCAATTTATCAGTCTAGTTACTGTCGTCGTCTTTCTTTACTCTTGGCTTGTGGGGGTAGTGCTATGATTCGATTTCTAATCTTAGTCGGCTACTTTGAGATCACCATGTATCTGCAGCTGACAGGCAAGCTTAATCAATATATCAACCTTCATTACTCCTATCTGGCATACTTGTCTATGATTCTGTCCTTTATCCTAGCAGTTGTGCAGCTTATCATCTGGATGAAGAAGATGGAGGTCCACAGTCATTTGAGCACTCGTTGGGCAAAACTAGGTAGCGTGTTGCTCCTTATCATTCCGCTTTTTGTTGGAATTTTCTTTCCAACCGTTACCTTGGATTCGACAACAGTTTCGGCCAAAGGATTTCATTTCCCACTGGCTGAGGGAACTTCAACTGCTATTCAGCAGGACGAAGGCACAACCAGCCAATACCTGAAGCCGGACACCAGTACCTACTTTACCAAAGGGGCCTATGAAAAAGAAATGCGGGCAGCTGCCAAGAAGTATATCAACCAAGATACCATTCAGGTCACGACTGAAAATTACATGGAAGTTATGGAAGTTATCTATGATTATCCAGATGAATTTGTTGGTAAAACGCTTGAATTTACCGGTTTTGTCTACAATGACCCGAGCGATCAGAAAAGTCAATTTCTCTTTCGCTTTGGTATCATCCACTGTATTGCTGACTCTGGAGTCTATGGCCTCTTGACAACTGGAAATACCCAGCATTTGAAGACAATACTTGGATCCATGCCAAAGGAAAGATTGCTGTACAATACCATAAGAATTTAGGACAGAGTCTGCCTATCCTAAAGGTCTCCAGTTTTGAAAAGGTAGAAAAACCAGACAATCCTTATGTTTATCGTGTATTTTAGAAGAGTTAGACGAGTAATCTAACTCTTTTCTTAACCTCAGACAAAATATATTCTATTCGTAGCGTCATTTACCATTTTTTAGGCATTTGTGATAAAATAGATACATCATTTTAGAAAAAAGGATATTAGGATGTCATCTAAAGTTATTGTTACAATTTTTGGAGCTAGTGGAGATTTGGCTAAACGTAAGCTCTATCCCTCACTTTTTAGATTATATAAGTCTGGCAACCTTTCTAAGCATTTTGCTGTTATCGGAACAGCTCGCAGGCCATGGAGCAAGGAATACTTTGAATCTGTTGTCGTTGAGTCTATCGCCGATTTAGCTGATAGTCCTGAGCAAGCACAGGAATTTGCCAGCCACTTCTACTATCAAAGTCACGATGTGCAGGATACCGAGCACTACATTGAGCTACGCAAGCTTCAAAACCGACTCAATGAAGAATATCAAGCAGAACACAATAAACTCTTCTTCCTATCCATGGCTCCGCAGTTTTTCGGAACTATCGCTAAACATCTCAAATCTGAAAACATTGTCGATGGCAAAGGCTTTGAGCGTTTGATCGTCGAAAAACCTTTTGGAACAGACTTAGAAACAGCTAGCCAACTTAACAACGACTTGTTGGCAACTTTTGATGAAGAGCAAATCTTCCGAATTGACCATTACCTGGGCAAGGAAATGATCCAAAGCATCTTTGCTATTCGTTTTGCCAACTCACTTTTTGAGAATATTTGGAACCGCGACCACATTGACAATGTCCAAATCACCTTTGCCGAAAAACTGGGTGTAGAAGAACGAGGCGGATATTACGATGAATCCGGTGCCCTAAGAGATATGGTCCAAAACCATACCTTGCAATTACTGTCTCTTCTTGCCATGGATAAGCCCAACAGCTTTACAAAAGATGAGATCCGTGCAGAGAAAATCAAGGTTTTTGAACGTTTGACACAACCGAGTCAAGAAGATTTGAAAAAATATTTCATTCGTGGCCAATACAAGTCTGGAAAAGTCAATGGTAAGAAATATATTGCTTATAGAAGTGAACCCAATGTCAATCAAGAATCTATGACTGAAACTTTTGTTTCAGGTGCCTTCTTTGTTGACAGTGACCGCTTCCGTGATGTTCCTTTCTTTTTCCGCACAGGTAAACGTCTAACAGAAAAAGGGACCCATGTTAACATCGTCTTCAAACAAATGGATTCTATTTTTGGAGAAAAACTAGCACCGAATGTTTTGACCATTTATATCCAACCAACAGAAGGTTTCTCTCTCAGTGTTAATGGTAAAGAAGTCGGTGAACTCTTCAGTTTATCCCCTATTTCTTTAGATTATCGTACAGATGCGACTGCTTCTGGAGCTTCACCTGAACCTTACGAAAAATTAATTTTTGATGTACTTAACAATGACTCAACTAACTTTAGTCACTGGGAAGAAGTAAAGGCCAGCTGGAAATTAATTGATAAAATCGAAGAACTCTGGAGAAACAATCAAGCGCCACTTCATGAATATGCAGTTGGAACAATGGGACCAGTTGCTTCAGCAGAATTATTGGCTCAGTTTGGTGCTGAGTGGCAATGGAACCCTCAAAATTAAAGATAGAAAAAGAAATCCAAGGAATATGGATTTCTTTTTTCGTATTTAAAGCAGTCCTTCTAAAAGGCCACGCATAAAGTTCTCTGAATTGAACTCCCCAATATCATCAATCTTCTCACCAAATCCAATCAATTTAACTGGGATATCCAATTCCTGGCGAATAGCGAGAACAACTCCTCCACGCGCTGTTCCATCAATCTTCGTTAGAACAATTCCTGTAACTGGAGTAATCTTTGAAATTCCTTGGCTTGAACGAGGGCATTTTGACCTGTTGAAGCATCTAAAGCTAGGAAAGTCTCGTGAGGAGCATCTGGATTAACCCGCTTAATAATCCGACCAATCTTTTCCAATTCAGCCATGAGATTATCTTTATTTTGCAAGCGACCAGCAGTATCGATCATCAGAATATCGACATTTTCAGCTTGAGCACGCTCCATACCGTCAAAAACAACACTGGCTGGATCACACTTTTCAGGACCAGTCACAACAGGTACATCAACACGTTTTCCCCACTCAGCTAACTGGGCTACTGCTCCAGCACGGAAGGTGTCTGCTGCTACCAACATAACCTTCTTGCCTTCTTGCTTGTATTTGTAAGCTAATTTACCAATTGATGTAGTTTTCCCAACACCATTGACACCGACAAAAAGCATGACTGTCAAACCATCTTGGAAATTAATTTTCTCATTGTAACGACCATCTTTTTCGTAGATATCAACTAGCTTTTCTATGATAACCTTTCGTAAAGCATCAGGTTTCTTAGCATTTTCTAATCTAGCCTCATATCGTAGCTCTTCTGCCAAATTAGAGGCCACTTGCACACCAACGTCGCTTGTAATCAACAGCTCTTCCAAATCTTCAAAGAACTCTTCGTCGACAGTACGGAAATTAGCAAAGAAAGCATTGAGCTTAGCTCCAAAACCTGTCCGAGTTTTTTTCAAACTGCGATCATACTTTTCTTGAACAGTTTCAGTATGACCTTCTTCCTGGTCTGACTTTGTAACTTCAGCCTCTTCGCTTGTATCTAGACCTTGCTCCGCTTCATCTGGTAAATCTTGCTTCTCTTCCTCAACAGCTTCTGCTTGGGTTTCTGCTTGATTTGAGTCTTTCGCATCTTCATCAGCCTGACTTGGTTCATCAACGGTTAGAGGTCCTTGGTCTTCTAACTTGATATCTTCAAGTGCTGGTGTTTCTGAGTCAAGTTCTGATTGTTTTTCTTCAGACCCCTCTTGGACTGGGACTGATTCTTCAGCAAGCTCTTCTTCACTTGAATTGTCTATTTGAGCTTCTTCAGACTTTTCAGCAATGCTTGCGCTCTCTTCAGTCTCTTCTTGCTGGAGTTCATCCGCTTCTTGCTCCTCGAATCTGTTTTGAGACTTGTCTTCTATGACTTCATTCAAGACCTGATCTTCTGATAAGCGTTCATCTAACTCTTCGTAAAATTCTTGCTTGTCCTCTTCTTCAAAAGGCAGGATTTCCTCTTGTAAACTTACTTCAGCAGCAGTTTCTACTTGAGACTGATTTTCGTTTTCTAGTTCTTCTATTGCGTCCTCTGTTTCAGAAACTTCCGTCTGAACAGACTCCTCTTCTCGGATGTCTTCTTTTTTTTCTTTTTTTCTGCCAAAAAGGCGGTCAAATAAGCCCATGGTCTGTCCTCCTTTTCTCTATAAAATATAGTTTTCAATCGCCCAAGCGACTGCGTCTTCATCGTTGGTCAGCGGGGCAACTACTTTAGCTACTGCTTTGGTTTCTTCCGTTGCATTCCCCATGGCCACACCAAGTCCAGCCCATTCAATCATGGAGCGGTCGTTTGCTTCATCACCGCAAGCCATGATCTGACTGGAATCTAAACCAAGATGCTGGCTTAATTTTGCTAAACCAGTTGCTTTATGAACATTTTTCGGAGACCACTCTAACAGCATATCCCGAGATTTAAAAATTTCATATCGCTCAAATAATTCACTCGAAATCTGTGGTAAAGCCCTATCAATCCTGGATGGATCAAAGGCTGAGACACATTTATTGTAGGTCAGCCCCTCAGATAAATCGTTTAGCGATACGTGTTCAAACTGGAGATAAGGATTGGCTTGGGCATAGAGGGATTTCTGTTCTGACTGCAGCTGATACACAACTCCCCCACTAATAGCATCGAGTGGTAAAGAAAGCTTCTGCGTTTCTTCAAAAATACGAACCACATCAGCATGGGAGAAGACGGTTTTATCTATAATTTCACCAGTATTTCGCTGAACCAAGCCACCGTTAAATGTAATGGTATATTCATCCTCTAAACCTGCTGTTCCCAACTCATTTAGTAAAAATTCCATAGCCTTGAGTGGCCGACCTGTCGTCAATACAACTTTTACTCCCTTTGCCCTGGCAGCCGCTAGAGCCTTTAGATTCCTTGGAGAAATCTTCTTGTCGGATGTCAACAGGGTTCCATCTAAATCAAGCGCAATCAGTTTAATAGCTGTCATACTAGTTTCTCCATATAGGCAATTACAGACTGATCTTTGTGAGAGCCAATCACCTCAGTTGCTAATTCTAAAATCTCTGGGCGGGCATTCTCTGGTGCAATCGGATGGCCAACAACCTGCATCATATGGAGGTCATTAAGATTATCTCCAAAAGCCATGACTTGGTTCATATCTAAACCAAGTTTCTTGGCTAATTCGACAATCGCAACCCCCTTATCCACATAATCAAGAACAATATCAATAGATTCATAGCCCGTTGTCATCGCTTTGACTCCAGGAACATTTTCATTGACCCAAGCTTCTCCTTCAGCTATAGTTTCGGGTGTGAAATTAGTAGTGAATTTGAAAATCTCATCATCAATATCAGCTAAACTAGCCACCTTTACAATATTTTCATTGTAGTGAGCTGAAAAAAATGTAGATAGGTCGGATCTACACTGTCTAAAAACATAGCAAGCTTTTTTTACCTGTTAGCAAGAGCTTACCAGTATTTACATATGGTGACTCCTTTAACTTTTCAAAAGTATCTAAATAAAAAAATCTCGGCTCATCGTAGCCTCATATAAATCCTGCCCATGGAATTCAACTAGACTGCCGTTTTCAGCAATGAAAATAATCTCATTACGAACTTCGGCAAACAGCTTCTCCAGAGACAGAATCCCTCGGCCACTAGCTACCGCAAAATAGAGACCTTTCTCTTTGAATTTGACTAAAAGACTTTTCAGACGTTCCATGTCAAATTGCCCTTGACCATCTAAAAAGGTACCATCCATATCGGTTGCAACTAGTTTAATATCCATTTTACATACCTTCTAAATCTTTTAATTTCACCGAAACAATCTTCGACACACCGGACTCCTGCATGGTCACTCCATAAATGGAGTCAGCTGCTGACATGGTCCCTTTTCGGTGGGTAACAACGATAAACTGACTCTCCTTGTCAAAGCGGTTGAGATAATCCCCAAAACGTTTAACATTTGCTTCATCCAAGGCCGCTTCAACTTCATCCAAAATAACAAAAGGAATGGTTTTCACTCGAATAATGGAGAAGAGCAAAGCGAGAGCTGACAAGGCCTTTTCCCCACCACTCATGAGATTGAGGGACTGGATCTTCTTGCCAGGTGGCTGCACCGAAATTTCAACTCCAGCTGTCAAAAGGTCACCTTCTGTTAAGATTAAATCTGCAGATCCTCCACCAAACATTTGTTTGAAGGTCATTTTAAAGCTTTCACGAATGGCTTCAAAAGTTGATTTGAAACGCTCTTTGACTTCATCGTTCATTTCTTCGATAGTTGTCAAGAGAAGATTCTTAGCAGATAAGACATCATTTCGTTGTGTATTGAGAAAGTCCAAACGATTTTTTACTTCATCAAATTGTTCAACAGCATCCAGGTTTACTGGGCCAAGCGCACGTATAGATCGTTCCAAGTCTTTGACTTGCCCTTCCGATACTGCTAAGTTTTCGAGAGGACGAGCCTTCTGATTGGCTTCGTCAAAACTCATTTGATATTCTTCCGTCAGACTGGTTAAGAGACGACGCAAAACATCAGTAATCTTTTCTTTTTCAGCCTCAGCCTTGGCCTGATTACGTATCAATTCTTCATTTTGCTTACGAGCCTGATCCAAATGGCTGAGAATGTCTTCAGACTGACCTTCCAAATCTTCCAATTCAAATTTCAGGCGAATCAGTCCTTGGTTTAAGTCTGTCTTTTCTTGATTTGCAGTCTTCAACTGATCTTCTAGAACTGCAATGTCCACCTTTTGGAGACTGGATTCTTTTTGTTCCATTAAGAGTTCTAGAGTAGACTGTTCTTTGACTAAAGCTATTTTTTCTTCTTCCAAACGTTCTAAGTCATTTTTCTCAAAACGTTGGAGAGAGGTCAGCTCAGTCCGAGATAGTTTTAAGTCTGACAATTTATTGGAAAGTTTATCAAAACGTTCTTGAACAGCATCTTTATTCGATTTAACCTGCTCAATTTCCTGTGTCACATCCAATTTAGCCTGTTCAATTTCTGCTAAACGGGCCTGCAATTTGGCTTGTTCACCAGAAATATCAAAGCCAGACAACCTTGCCAATTCTTGCTCTTGCATATCTTTCAGATTCGTCAGCTCTTCCACTCGCTTTGCAATTTGCTCATAAGCTAAACTAGCTTTTTGTTCTGCCAAACGGGCACTTTCGCCATCTTCCTTGATTTGATCTAAGACATGCTTAGCTTGACTCAGCTGATTGTGTAGGACTTGGACAGCCTCTTCTTTTTCCTTCAGTTGCAGATCTTTTTCCTTTATATCAGACAAAAGAGCATCTAATTCCGGTTTGATAAAGATCGTATTGTTGTTTTTATTTGCTCCGCCAGCGTAGGAACCACCTGTTCGCAGTTCAGTCCCGTCTAGAGTGACTATTCTGACTTGGTAACGAACCTGACGGGCTGCTGCACGAGCATTGTCTACCGTATCAAAAATGGCTGTTGTTCCCAGCAGATTTCGGAAGATAGTATCCAAGCTGGCATCATAAGTGACAAGGGAAGAAGCAAGGCCAAGAAAACCTTTACTTGACTCAATACTTGTTCGATGATGATCAGCTAGCTGACGGGGTTTAATCGTTGTCAGTGGCAAGAAAGTTGCCCGACCAGCTCGATTTTTCTTCAAGAAATCAATTGCTCTTGTAGCAGCTGCTTCATCTTCGACAATAATATTCTGACTGCTAGCCCCTAAAGCGATCTCAAGAGCTGTCTGATAATGCGGATCAAAACTTAATTTTTCGCTAACAGCACCAACAATCCCACCTAAGCGTTCAGACTCTTGCAAGACACTTTTTACACCAGCGTAGAAGTTACTATGATTTTTTTAAGAATAGCTTCCAAACTTGCAGAACGAGCCTTCTTATTTTTTTCAAATCATCCAACAAATCAAACATGCTTTTTCTGCTGATTTTGGTAACTTGTCTGCAGTTCTTGTACTTTTTCCACTTGTGCCTGGTAAGCATTCAACAAGTCTTTTTAGATTCTTCCGAGCTGTTTCCAACTCTTCTATATGGGCTGTTTCAGCATTTTTGGCTTTCTAACAAGTCCCTTTTTAATTTTTTTCCAAAATCTGCTTGTTTACTCTCGTTTAGTTTCAACTGATTAGCCTGACGGCTTTCCAGAGCAGTCAAATCATTGGATAAATCAGCCTCTTCTTTCATGAGTTTGACGTATTGATCACGTAAATGCTCAATCAATTGATCAGGATCCTCAGAAAAATCGGCAATCTCTTTTTCTAACTCAGCCATTTCCTGCTGATTCTTGTCCAATTTTTCTGCAATAAGAGCCAGATTTTCAGTCTTAGCCTGACAATCTTTCTCCGTTTGCTCCAACTTCTCTGCCAATACAGCCAAACGAGCCTCATTCTCTTTACGGCTACTTGCTGCCTGACTCGACTCTAACTTAGAGAGGTCAATTTGTCGTTCCAAGTCACTGATCAGACGAGTTAATTCGAGTAACTTAGCTTGGTCAGCTGCCAAGGTCTGATTAAGCTCATGGCGCTTAGATTTGAGAGTTTGGTTCTCCAGTTCCAATTCATCGCGTTTGCTATAATAGGCTGACAGTTCTTCCTGAATTTTGGTCAAATCCTCCTCTGCCTGGTTCAGCTTTTCCTTATTGGCGGTCATTTGAGCAACTAAGACATCTAGGTAAAGTTCCCGCCTTTCTTGATCTAACTCCAAAAAGCGTTTAGCAGTTTGTGCTTGTTTCTCTAAAGGTTTGATTTGCCCATCCAATTCGTAAATAATATCTTCCAAGCGGTCCAAATTGTCTTGGGTTTGAGCCAATTTACTCTCGGTTTCCTTACGACGAGTCTTATATTTAAGAACTCCTGCAGCCTCTTCAAAAATAGCACGCCGCTCCTCCGGCTTACTGTTAAAGATCTCTTCTACCTTACCTTGGGAAATAATAGAGAAAGAATCCCGTCCAAGCCCAGTGTCCATAAAGAGATCATGAACATCACGCAAACGAACCTTTTTACCATCTATCTTGTACTCACTATCACCACTGCGATAAATATGACGCTCTACTCTAATCTCCTTAGCTGCATTCTTGATAAATTGGTCGCTATTATCAAGAACCACTACTACAGACGCATAATTAAGGGGCTTGCGTGTTTCTGTCCCTGCAAAAATAACATCGGGCATCTTACCACCACGCAAACTCTTAACACTGGATTCTCCCAAAGCCCAGCGCAGACTTTCTGTAATATTGGACTTACCTGAACCGTTGGGGCCGACAACCGCTGTTACCCCTTGGTCAAAAACTACCTTAGTTTTATCCGCAAAAGATTTAAAACCCTGGATTTCAATTTCTTTTAAATACATGAATGATTTTCCTTTTCAAAGGCATTCTTAGCAGCCTCTTGTTCTGCCAGCTTTTTAGAACGCCCTTGACCTTTTCCTACTAAACGACCATCAACCGAAACGCTAACCTCAAAATTTTTGGCATGAGCTGGGCCTGATTCAGACACGACTTGATAAAGAATCTCTACATCTCCATTAGACTGAAGTAACTCTTGCAATTTTGTCTTATAGTCTGTCACCTGCTCAAAATCACCTGCCTCCACCTTAGGAATCATGACTTGATAAATAAAGTCCTTCACAACTTCCAAGCCTTTATCAAGTAACAAAGCTCCTAAGAAAGCTTCAAACAAGTCCCCTAAAATCGTTTCGCGCTCACGGCCACCAGATTTTTCTTCTCCCTTACCCAGCTTGATGAAGAGATCAAACTGACAATCACGACTAAAACCCGCCAAACTTTCCTCACGAACAATCGTTGAACGAAGCTTAGTCAAATCTCCTTCAGGTCTCTTGGGGTATTTTTCAAATAAATACTCAGAGATAATTAATTGCAGAACAGCGTCTCCTAAAAATTCCAGGCGTTCATTGTGTGAAATTTTTAAGAGGCGGTGTTCATTGGCATAGCTTGTATGAGTAAAGCTGTTTCTAGCATTGAAACATCCTTAAAAACCAAGCCAAATCTATCAAACAAAAGGTTTTCTAATTTTTTCATAAACCTCTACCTGTGTTCAAACTGATAAACACAAGTCCAATCCTTTCTATCTTTATAGCAAAGTAGAGTAGAAAGACACTCTTAACAAATGGTAAAAGTAAGTTCTACTGCTGTTTAAATCTTCTATTAGAAAGAAGACTGCACAGCTACTATTATACCAAAAATTAAATTTTCCTGCCCTCTTTTTCTTGCTTTAGACAAAGGAAAAAAGACAATTATAACAATTGTCTTTTCTATAGTTCTTACTTATCAGGAATGACCTTAAATAAGTAGTAGGTGATAAAAATTGTCAGGGCAAATAAACCGATTTTTACAAGTACTAGAGGAGCAAAATAGATAGAAATGCCCATCAAAATGTAGATGGATACGATAATCTTTTTCTTACGCTCCTTAGCTATTGAACCTGTCTCCCGAAAATCCGCCACATAGATCTGGTACATTTTGGTATGATAGAGCCAATTTTCAAAACGTTTGGAACTCCGAGAGAAGCAAGCTATGGACAAGAGCAAAAAAGGCGTTGTAGGTAAAATTGGGAGAAGAATGCCAACAACACCCAGCCCCAAAGACACTAGCCCAACAAGAAAATAAATGGGACGCATAAAATCTCCTAGTAATTTTTCATTTTCAACATGACTAAATTGATGTCAGAGGCGTAGCTGTATCTGGAGAAGTATCCAAAACTTGAAAATCATGATTGACTGCCAAGTCAGCTTGAGCCAGCTGATTAACCATAGTCATATGAGCCAGCTCCTTGATATTATTTTCCTTACTCAAGTGCCCCAAATAAATCTTTTTGGTTCGGTTCCCCAAGGTTCGAATCATCGTATCAGCACCATCTTCATTAGATAAATGGCCTTTATCGGATAAAATACGTTGCTTAAGACTCCAAGGGTAAGCTCCACTACGCAAAATTTCTACATCATGATTACTCTCAATCAAGTAACCATCAGCATTTTCAACTACTCCAGCCATACGATCACTCACATAGCCCGTATCCGTCAGCATAACAAAACTTTTATCGTCTTTCATAAACCGATAAAATTGTGGTGCCGCCGCATCATGGCTAACACCAAAACTTTCAATATCTATATCACCAAAAGTCATAACCTTACCCATTTCAAAAATATGCTTTTGGCTAATATCAATTTTTCCCAAGGCACTATCCATAGCTTTCCAAGTATCTTCGTTAGCATAGATATCTAAGTTATACTTGCGGGCTAAGACCCCAACACCATGAATGTGATCCTTATGTTCATGAGTTACTAAAATAGCATCTAAATCTTCTGGTTTACGATTAATTTCACTTAGAAGACTAGTGATTTTTTTACCAGATAGTCCTGCATCCACTAAAATCTTCTTTTTGGCTGTTTCTAAATAAAAACAATTACCACTGGATCCAGATGCTAAAATGCTATACTTAAAACCTTCCTTAGTCATCTTTACTTTCTACTTCTTCATTTTCCCAGTCATCATCCAAACAGCATCCTTATCATACGGTAGGACAATTGTAAAAGTCGATCCGACTTCATACTCACTCTTAGCCCAGATAAAACCATGGTGCTGCTTGATGATTTCTTTTGCAATCGCAAGTCCTAAGCCTGTTCCACCTTGCGCACGGCTTCGAGCCTTATCCACTCGATAAAAACGGTCAAAGATCTTAGGCAGGTCTTTTTTGGGAATTCCCAATCCCTCATCAGAAATAGAAATAATCAACTGATCTTCCGTCGTTTTCATTCCTACAGTAATCTTACCACCATCTGGAGAATACTTGATAGCATTATTCATGATATTATCAATGACCTGCGTCATTTTATCAGTATCAATTTCAACCCAAATAGGTGTGATTGGATAATCTCGTACAATCTCATATTTTTTGGTTTCATCCTGACTTTTAATCTTATCAAAACGATTCAAAATAAAAGTGATAAAAGCTGTAAAATTAGTTAATTCTACATCCAAATGACTACTATCATTATCAATCCTTGATAAGCTAAGCAAATCAGAAACCATCCGCATCATTCGGTTCGTTTCAGTAAGAGAAACTTTAACAAATTCAGGAGCAACTGGCTCAGAAAGAGCGCCCTCGTCCAAAGCTTCTAGATAAGACTTAACACTTGTTAAAGGGGTCCGGAGCTCATGACTTACGTTTGATACAAAAAGCCGACGCTCCCGTTCCTCTTTTTCCTGTTCTGTCGTATCGTGCAAAACAGCTACCAAACCAGAGATAAAACCAGATTCCCTACGAACCAAGGCAAAACGAACACGCAGACTTAGATATTCTCCATTTTCATCCTGTGAATCAATCGTCAACTCCGGCATCTTGGTAATTAAATCCCGCAGATCATATTCATCCGCAATATCTAACAAGTCTAAAATACTTGTATTTTGGACTTCCTCTGGATCAACACCTAATTGCTTAGAAGCCATATCATTAATCATGATAATCTGACCCCTACGGTTGGTTGCCAAAACCCCATCTGTCATGTAGGACAGGATACTAGTCAAACGTTTGGTTTCTTGCTCCAGATTTTCTTGTGTTAATCTAGTCACCTCAGACAAATCATTTATACTATTGGTCATATCCGTAATTTCTGGACTGCCCTGCATATCCAGAACCTCGGAATAGTCTCCTGCGATTAAATCTTTGATCTTTTGATTGAGCAGACGAAGCTGGCGATTATCCCTTCTATTCTCTAAAAAGAGAAGGGCAACAACCAAAATAAAACCTAAAACAATTAAAACAAAAACAAAATCTACAGAAAACACAAATTGTCTAATATTTTCAATCATTGTTTCTCATATAGTAGCCAACGCCACGACGAGTTAAAATATACTCTGGTCGGCTTGGCGTATCTTCAATCTTTTCACGTAGGCGACGAATCGTCACATCAACAGTACGTACATCACCAAAATAATCATAACCCCAAACTGTCTCTAGTAGGTGTTCGCGTGTCATTACTTGACCAACATGACTGGCCAAATGGTAGAGTAATTCAAACTCACGATGGGTTAATTCTAGTTCCTCACCATGTTTCTTAGCAACAAAAGCATCTGGTAAAATTTGCAATTCGCCCACTGTCAACTCATTTGAACCCTTTTCACTTTCTTGGGTATCTACAGCAAATTCTGAACGTCGCAAAATAGCCTTGACACGAGCTTGGAGCTCACGGTTAGAGAAAGGCTTGGTCACATAGTCGTCTGCTCCGATCTCAAGGCCGATAACTTTATCAAACTCACTATCTTTAGCCGATAGGACAATAATTGGAACATTACTGGTCTTCCGAATGGTGCGTGCTACTTCTAGCCCGTCCAATTCTGGCAACATCAAATCCAAAATCAAAATATCAGGATTTTCAGCTTCAAACATCTCAAGAGCTTCACGACCATCAAAAGCCGTAACAACTTCATAGCCCTCTTTTACCATATTAAATTTTATAATATCTGAAATTGGTTTTTCATCATCTACAACTAATATTTTCTTCATATCTTTCACCTTTTTTTCTGTCTCTTTTTATTATAACAAACTTTCTTAAAATAGACTAATTTCCCCAATTAAAAATACTATTCTTTATCTTACAATTTAAAGACATTCGTGACAATGCTGTAAAAAATTAGCTCATAAAAAAATCTAAAAATAAACTGTCAAAAAATGAGATTACAAAAAGAACCCGCAAAGCGAGTTCTTGATAATTATTTTTCAACGCGTGATTTGTTGGCGATATCAGCTAGGATAGCTTCAACAAATTCGTCTACTGCTACCGTATGTGTTTCTTTTTGGCCGTAGCGACGAACATTGACAGTTCCGTCTTCCATTTCCTTGTCCCCAACGATCAATTGGTAAGGGATCTTGCTGGTTTGTGAAGCACGAATCTTGAACTGCATTTTTTCATTACGCTCATCCACATCAGCACGGACACCGCGGTCACGGAGTTTCTTAGCCACTTCCCAAGCGTAGTCCACGTGTTTTTCGTTAGAAACTGGGATGAGGGTCACTTGATGTGGTGCAAGCCATGTTGGAAAGGCACCCTTGTAGTTTTCAATCAAGATAGCTGTGAAGCGTTCCATGGTTGAGATAACCCCACGGTGAATCATAACTGGACGGTGTTCTTCACCATCAGCTCCGATGTATTTGAGGTCGAAACGTTCTGGAAGTAAGAAGTCGAGCTGGATAGTAGAAAGGGTTTCTTCTTTCCAAGGGCTGTCTTCACTTGGATATCGAGTTTTGGTCCGTAGAAGGCAGCTTCTCCTTCCGCTTCAAAATAGTCTACGCCCATTTCATCAAGCGCTGCACGAAGCATAGTTTGGGCGTTTTCCCACATCTCATCGTTGTCAAAGTACTTGTGAGTGTCTTGAGGGTCACGAAGAGAGAGAGACGGAAGCGGTACTCAGTCAAGTTGAAGTCTTCGTAAACATCGATAATCAACTGAAGGGCACGTTGGAATTCCTCTTGGATTTGTTCTGGAGTAACAAAGAGGTGACCGTCATTGAGAGACATTTCACGCACACGTTGAAGACCAGTGAGGGCACCAGATTTCTCGTAGCGGTGCATCATACCGATTTCAGCGATACGGATTGGCAATTCACGGTAAGAATGAACATGGTGTTTGAAGACTTGGATGTGGTGTGGGCAGTTCATTGGACGAAGGACAAACTCTTCACCGTCTCCCATGTCCATAGTTGGGAACATATCTTCACGGTAGTGATCCCAGTGACCAGAAGTTTTATAAAGCTCTACTGATGCAAGTGGTGGAGTGTAAACATGTTGGTAGCCTGCAGCGATTTCCTTGTCGACAATGTAGCGTTCCAATTCACGACGGATAGTCGCACCGTTTGGCAACCAGAATGGCAGACCTTGTCCAACCTCTTGTGAAATCATGAAGAGGTCAAGTTCTTTACCAAGTTTACGGTGGTCACGTTCTTTGGCTTCTTCACGCATTTGAAGGTAGTTCTTCAAGTCTTTCTTGTCAAACCAAGCTGTACCATAGATCCGTTGCATCATAGCGTTGTCGCTATTTCCACGCCAGTAAGCACCTGCTACATGGAGAAGGTGGAAGATTTGGATGCGACCAGTTGATGGGACGTGAGGTCCACGGCAGAGGTCCACGTATTCACCCTGACGGTAGATAGTCAAACCACCTTCGTCTTCAGAGTGTTCTTCGATCAATTCCAACTTGTAAGGGTCGTTCTTAAAGATTTCACGTGCCTCGTCTTTGGTAACTTCCTCGCGAATAGATGGGAAGTTTTCCTTGACGATCTTCTTCATTTCTTCTTCGATACGAGGAAGGTCTTCGTTAGAGATTTGACCAGCTGTGTTGTCCGTATCGTAGTAGAAACCATCTTCGATAGCTGGACCAACTCCCAAGTGAATGTCTGGGAAAAGGCGACGAGCTGCTTGAGCAAACAAGTGAGCAGCTGAATGGCGTAAGATTGGAAGGGCATCTTCGTGATCAGGTGTCACGATTTCGATGGAACCATCTTCGGTGATAGCACGAGTCGTGTCGATGAGTTTGCCGTTGAATTTACCAGCCAAGGCTTTTTAGCGAGGGAATTGCTGATGCTTTGCGCAATTTCAAAAGTTGTAACGCCAGATTCGAATTCACGAACAGCACCATCTGGGAAAGTAATCTTAATCATGGTTTTCTCCTTTAAAAAATTATCGTATTTTTATAACTGAGGTTTGAAGGAATAGGGAAACTAGTCATTTACAATGAATGATATCAGTTGATTATTTAAATAAATGATAGTTTAACTTTCTCATTCTAAAGAAAAAGAAAGCTGTAGAAATAAATAGATAGCATACCAAAGAAAGGATTAAAGACAAGTATTGCTCATCAGTCATCTCACCTTCCATGTATATCCTTATCGGATAGCTTTTTATCGCATTGACCAAATAGATAGCAGCTGTCAAACTTAAAAGATATCCTGTTATAATGAGTTTCTTGTTGTTGAAAAACATTAAGATACCAAGAAAGGGGGCAAGGAAGGGCAAGAGAGGAATGAGTAGAAAAAATGAAAAGACGACAATATACTCTAAACCCCATAGGCTGAGAGTTTTCATTAGCCATACATAGACTATAAGGAAGGCACAAGCCATCATCCAAGATAAATATTTCTTCAAATCTATCACCTCATTCAGCTCTTAGCTAAATTTCATTTTAACTTTGTCATAACTATTCTCCATACAAAGCGACATCCTCGAAAGGACGTCGCAACGTGGTTCCACCTTCATTTATGTTCCTCAAAAAAGAGGGACACCTCTGATTGGCTCTAACGTAGCCACCGTTTTATGTTTTCATAAAATCCAGTAGAGTAGTCCCAACTGCATCCTCTACGCGATTTCCAGCTCCACGCGCTCTCTAAAAGATTTCCTGCAGGTGATATGTCTCTAGGAAACATTATAGCACGATTGAAAAAATTTGCAAGAACTTTTACATTTTTCTAGCTTCGCTTTTTTTCTTTCTCAAATGATAAAACAAATGGCCTAATCCATTACCAGCCAGTGAAGAAAGAAAATAAACCAAGTGATAGAGAGGAATCCATTCTCCAAAGATAAAAATTGTCAGCAAAAATAGAAGGCCAACTAAGAGTGAAAAACGCAATGAAAATCCATAAAATACTGCATATAGAAAAGACACCAAAAGAGTGACCAGAGGTGAAAATATAAGAACATTTCCAACCATAAGGCTTTTACTTACTATTGAATCAAGTGGCAAATATATTGGCAAAATATCAAATATTAAATAGAAAAAAACAAGGGGAAGTAAGAAAAGAAATTCATTTTTTCTGTCTTTCATCCCCTCATCTCCTTTTCACCTTTCAAAGGGTCGACTTATTCTAGGTATTTGCGAATTTCTGATTTGTTTTCTTGAAGCCTTGATCATCCGAGTGGAACCATTTACCGGAAGAAGGATAATTTTACCCGGCAGTTTTATCATTGATTTTGCAAAGCGCTTTGTTCTTGTTTCATCCGGCCTAATTTCATTTTGAAAATCTTTAGAAATCCCTAAATCCAGATAGAATTCATAGACACGGCGCCCAAAATTTTCTGCTGAAATCTCATAGAGTTTATCTGCCAATCTCTCTTCGTCCATTTTAGGCGTTGTCATAACTGCTTCTAAAATAGCACCAGATAGGTCATTGTCCTCATAATAAAGCGTCCCAAACATTTTATCCGTCACAACATTATCTAGATAAGGATTGCCATGTGCAATAATCGGTGTACCACTGGCAATACTTTCCAAATATGTTAGGCCTTGTGTCTCACTAGTCGAGGCAGAAATAAAGAAATCAGCCGACTTATAGTAAAGGGCAGTTTCATTTGGAGGAATCATACCTGTGAAAATGATAGAATCAGTAATACCTAAACTCTCAGCCTGTTCCTTCAAGTCCGCCAAATAAGGCCCATCTCCTGCCACTACCAATTTTACAGTAGCATTTTCTTTTAAGACATCTGGTAAAGCTGCAATAACTGCTTGAATATTTTTCTCATAGGAAACTCGAGACAAACTGAGTAGCATAGTTTCTGATTCATCGATTGCCAATTTCTTTCGTAAATCTTCAATATGATTTTTGGTAATTTCAGGCCGTTCAAACTTAGCCAAATCAATCCCTGTAGGAATGACCCTCTTTTCAGTTGTAACCTTGTAGCGTGTTAACAAATCATAGACGATCTCACTAGGACAAATCACACCATCCATGTCATTCAAAAAACCACGAACGATATACTTAACCATACTAGGCCGAATCAGCATTCCATTTGCAATATAGCGGACGTAATCTTCATATTGAGTATGATAGGTATGCAGGACAGGAATCTTTAATTCCTTAGCAATCCAGACCCCTAACAACCCCAATGAAAATTCAGTCTGTGTGTGAATGATATCAAGCTGATACTGGCGAGCAATCTCTAAAGCCTTAGAAAAACCTCGGTATGCAACCCGACGATCTTTAAAGGCAAAAAAGGGTACACTCGGTATCCGAATAATCTGCCAATCCTCATAACGATTCACGTCTTTATCAGTTGTCGTAAAGATAAAAACTGTATGTCCTTGCTTTTCAAGTTCCGTCTTCAAAGTCCGAATACTCGTCGCCACACCCGAGACCTGAGGGAAATAGGTATCTGTAAAAAGACCAACTCGCATATTACATCTCCAATACTTTTCGATAGGCTTCTACTAGCTGATAGGCTACATCATCAATTGAACGGCTTTGAGCCACTCGATAACCAGCTTCACGTTTATCAACTTGACCGTCTAGAACCTTTCGAAGTGACTCAACAAATTCATCAACATTATGACAAAGCTCAGCAGACTCTTCGCTAATCCATCCCTCATACACAGGAATATCTCGAAGAATGACATGTTGCTTGCTAGCTAGGGCTTCCAAGACCACAATACCTTCTGTTTCTTCGTAGGATGGGAAAGAAGGCATCACTTCCTGACATAGCTCCTTGAAAAACAGCTCCCTTAAAATAGCCAGGGAACTCCACATTAGAAGGATGATCTTTTTCTACTAATCTACGAATCGAAGCTGGGATCAACCACTTATTGATCGATCCTAGCCAGATAAAACGAACATCTGGCATCCTTCTAGCCACTTCAACAAAGTCTTCTATTCCTTTTCGCTTAAAATAGAGACCTGCACAGACAACAACCTTTTGGCCTTCCTTAACTTGAAAATGTTCTCTAAAAACCTTTTCCTTTTTAGGGTCCGCTTGGTATTTCTCAAGATCTATACCATTTGACACAGCAATAATCGGTGTCGTTACCCCGTAGCCTGCAATAAGCTTTTTAGAATACTCTGACGGTGTAATAACAAAGTCAGCCTTTTGATACATATGTGCAAGATATTTACCAAATAAAGGTGCAAAGAAATTCGACCCAATAAAAGAATTCTGAAAATCTTCTTTAGTTGAGTGACCATGCATGATTACCTTCTTCCCATGTCTCTTGGCAGCATGTAAGAGGAGCAAACTTCTTGGTCCATAAGTATTAATATGGACTACATCATAATCACCTAAAATATCTGTCGTATACGGAATACCAGCCAGGTCCAAGGCATGCATTTGGTGTTGCAAAGCTCGACCAATACCAGATTTTTCTAGCACTGATTTTCCTTCTAAATACAATAAAACTTTCATAAATACTATTATACCTGAAAGCAGAAAAAAATTAAACTTTAAATGGCAAAAGCAGGTATGGATCTCTCAATCCTATTGCTTTTCTTGCCAACAAGTAGCCTCAAACTGCATACAAAAAAGCCACCAAATGGTGACTTTAACTTTTATTTTCTAGTTGAGTCCCGTTCGTAAATACCATGAGATAGAACAACTTCGCGTTCTTCCAACTCTTCCTTGTGCATAATTTTAGTCAGCATACGCATACTAATAGCACCTAAATCATATAAAGGCTGGCTGATAGTCGACAAATTTGGACGTGTATAGCGAGATATTTGTGAATCATCGCTAGTAATAATTTCAAAATCCTCTGGAATTTTTACTCCGCGATCAGCTAGTCCGTTTAAAAGACCTGCTGCCAGCTCATCACCTGTCACAAAGGCAGCCGTTGCTTTAGAAGCAATTACTCTTTCAGCTAAATTATAGCCATCATCATAGCTATACTTAGACTCAAAAACAAGACCTTCGCTGTATGACAGCTTTTTGCTCTTAAGAGCCGTTTTATAACCGGATAAGCGTACTTTCCCATTGATATCATCAACTAAAGGTCCGCATACAAAAGCAATTTTTTTATTGCGCTTAGCAAGGAATGTGATAGCATCAATTGTAGCCTGTTTATAATCTATATTAACACTTGGCAATTGGTGCTCCACATCAATAGTTCCAGCTAAGACAACCGGCGTGCGTGAGCGTGAAAATTCTGAACGAATCTTTTCAGTAAGGTGGTAACCCATAAAGATAATACCATCTACTTGTTTCGAAAAGAGAGTGTTTACAACTGAAACTTCCTTATCATCATCCTCATCGCTGTTTGCTAGGACGATATTGTATTTATACATCTCAGCAATATCATCAATTCCCTTGGCGAGTGTTGAGAAATAACTATTTGTAATACTTGGAATCACAACTCCAACTGTCGTAGTCTTCTTGCTAGCCAAACCACGAGCTACTGCATTTGGACGATAATCAAGGCGATCAATTACTTCCAAAACTTTTTTCCGAGTGTTTTCTTTTACATTCTTGTTTCCATTAACTACACGACTAACTGTCGCCATAGAAACCCCTGCTTCACGGGCGACATCATAAATGGTTACTGTATCGTCTGTGTTCATATTGCTTCCTTTCTTAAAGTTGAAAATAACGTTTTCATATTCCTACCAAGAACATTTTATCACTTCTTGGAAACACTTTCAAGCATTTTGATGAGTTTATTTGAAAACTCTTGCTTTTTTAGTCATTTTTTGCCAAAATAGAGGCATAGAAAGAAGGTTTCATTATGACAAAATTGAATCAAATTCGTAATTTTCTTGAAAACGAGAAAAAAGACGCTGCAATCATTTCAGATCCAGTCACTATTCATTATTTAACCGGATTTTATAGCGACCCTCATGAGCGTCAAATGTTTCTCTTTGTCTTCACAGATCAAGAACCTCTACTCTTTGTTCCTGCTTTAGAAGTAGAGCGCGCTTCTAGCACCGTTTCTTTTTCTGTAGTAGGTTATGTAGATTCTGAAAACCCTTGGAACAAAATTAAGGCTTCCCTACCAGTCAAAGGGGTTAAAACTGTGGCTGTTGAATTTGACAACTTAATTTTAACTAAATACCACGGTTTGAAAACTGTTTTTGAGCAGGCTGACTTTACAAACCTTACACCATTTATTCAACGGATGCGACTCATTAAGTCTGCTGATGAAATCCAAAAAATGCTTGTAGCAGGCCAATATGCCGATAAGGCTGTTAACATTGGTTTTGACAATATTTCTTTGAATAAAACTGAAACTGATATCATTGCTCAAATTGACTTTACCATCAAGCAAGAAGGATATGAAATGAGCTTTGAAACCATGGTCCTAACTGGAAATAATGCGGCCAACCCTCATGGTATCCCAGGAGCAAACAAAATTGAAAACAATGCCCTCCTACTCTTTGACTTAGGCTGTATGGTTAATGGCTATGCTAGTGATATGACGCGGACTGTTGCTGTTGGCCAACCTGACCAGTTCAAAAAAGATATCTACCATCTAACTCTAGAAGCCCAGCAAGCTGCACTTGACTTTATCAAACCAGGTGTAACAGCCCATGAAGTAGACCGAGCTGCTCGACAAGTTATCGAAAAAGCTGGTTATGGTGAGTATTTCAACCACCGTCTTGGTCATGGTATCGGTATGGATGTTCATGAATTTCCGTCTATCATGGAAGGTAACGAGATGGTTATTGAAGAAGGTATGTGCTTCTCTGTTGAACCAGGTATTTATATTCCTGGCAAGGTCGGTGTCCGCATTGAAGATTGTGGGTATGTCACTAAAAACGGATTTGAACTCTTCACTGAGACTAGCAAGGACTTGCTCTACTTTGATTAGAATAACAAAAGGCGCCCATTGCGGTGCTTTTTTGCTAGTTTGACATCTACTTAGTCTACCGTATTCCGCCAATTCTATAGTTGAGACGAATTCCAGTTTAAATACTCGGAACGAAGACATAAACTTTAGGCTTCTGTCTCTGGACTTTACTTGCAAATGAAAGATTATTCTTTTCTTTGTTTCTATTCGCTATTAGATGGAATTTTTTTAGCACTTTCTAGATCCTCGTTGTCCTCACTTTGAAACAGCAATTACAAGCCTGAACTCTATTGTTTGGGCTTTTTTTCTAAAAAATAAGAATCCTAAAAAACAGTCAACAACCATTTGGTGAAATTTTTTAAATGAATAAATGATTAACGTATCAAATCATGTCTTCCCTTGCCCTTCTTTTTTTAAAATGTTATAATTCCATTAAATTGTCAGAACATTCTAATGTACTTTCGTTTTAAGGAGCCATCTATGTCCGTCAAGAAAGTCAAAAGTAGAGGCTATCTTCTCTATCTTACTCTCTTACTATTTCTCATTATATTTTTACTTTTTTCGTTGTTTTTATCAGTTTCTTTAGGAGCTGTTAAAATCAATTTGTTAGATACCTACCGGATTGTGTTCAGTAAGCTAGGCTGGTTCTCAGATATTGGGAACCTTTCCAAATCAAGTATCGCAATCGTATGGAATATGCGAGTTCCAAGAGTGCTCCTTGCCATTATTGCAGGATCTGGACTTTCTATCTGCGGGTGTGTGATGCAATCCACTGTCAACAACCCCATTGCTGAACCTTACATTCTGGGGATTTCTTCAGGAGCTACTTTGGAGCTACACTCAGTATCATTTTAGGCCTTAAAGCCTTCACTGGAGTTGCTGCTTTTACAGGAGCACTTCTAGCAACTGCTGCTGTTTTACTAATTGCGACTATACAAGGAAAGTCGACAACATCCAGTCTGATTCTTTCCGGTACAGTAGTTAACGCCCTCTTTATCGCCTTTGCTAATTTTATCATTTCTCTTGGCACCAATGCTGATAGCGCCTTGACTATCAAATTTTGGACTATGGGTTCTCTGGCAGGGGCATCTTGGTCGAATCTAACTTTTCCTGCTTTCATTGTCTGTCTTTCCCTTTTGTTCTTTTGGTCTCAATATCGAATTTTTAACGCCATGACGATGGGGGAAGAGATTGCTTTAACATTGGGTGTGCCCTTACGCTTTTATTGGTATCTTTACATAACTATTGTAGCGATTATCACTGCTATGCTAGTAGCGTCTTGTGGAATTATTGGTTTTGTAGGATTGATCACTCCTCATTTAGCCAGAGCCCTAATAGGAAGCAATTATAAAGAAATCTTACCCATAGCCAGCCTTCTTGGAGCTCTCTTTGTTCTTTGGGCCGATGTTTTTTCCCGGATTTTAATAAAAAACTCTGAACTTCCGATTGGTATTTTTACCGCTTTAGTAGGAGCTCCCTTTTTTATCTATATGGTTGCTAAAAGTCGAAAGGAGATGCTTAGTTGAGATGGATCTAATTTGCGAAGATATTCACTATTCAATTGGCCAGAAAAAAATTTTAAATGGCATTTCTCTAAAAGTTCAAGGGAGAAAATTCCACACTATTCTTGGACCCAACGGCTGCGGTAAAACAACCCTATTGAAGACTATATATCGTCAAATTAAACCAGACAGTGGTAGGATTTTTTTAAACGGAAATCCATTAAAAAATTTGAGTTTAAAAGCTACCGCTAAAGGTATGGCAGTTCTCAGTCAATTTAACCAGTTGCAATTTGACACCACTGTTGAAGAAATCGTGTTACTGGGGCGAATCCCCCACCTATCTTTTTTACAGAGGGAACAAGAAGAAGATTATGACTTGGTTCGTCAATCTTTGCTTCAAGTAGATATGCTTGATAAAGCCAAACGCTCCTACTCTTCCCTATCAGGAGGAGAAAAGCAAAGGGTCTTGTTGGCTAGAGCCCTAGCTCAGCAACCAAGCTTACTACTCCTAGACGAGCCGACCAATCATTTGGATATCAAATACCAGCTGGATATGCTGCGAATCGTCAAAGACCTGAACATCAATGTTTTAGCAGTTTTACACGATATCCAACTGGCTTGTCGGTATTCAGACTATATTTACCTCATGAAGGGAGGTGAGATTGCATACCAAAGGCGCTCCAAAGGAGACCATCACCCATGATTCACTGCAAGCCGTTTACGGCATTCAGAGTAGCGTGATCTGGACCAAGGATCAACAGGCCATGATTCAGTATCTATAAGGGCCTACTCTCAGCTTTTATCTATACAAGCTCCAAGCCCAAGAAAGGATGGCAATATGAAAAAAACACTCAGTATCTTACTCGTCGCAACTGCTGCACTGACAATGGCAGCCTGTAATTCTACATCTAAGGAAAGTACGAAAGAAAGCTCAGTCTCACAATCTTCCTCCAAAACAGAAAGCGCGAAAAAGAGCACAGCAGAAACAAAATATCCTGTGACAATCAAAACCTACGATGCCGAAGGCAAAGAGATTGATCAGGTCTTTGAAAAGGCACCAAAAAAGGTTATCACAAACAATCTTTCAACGACCGAAATCTTGATTGAACTGGGATTGAAAGACAAAATCTCTGGTATGCTCAATCCAGACAATGATGTCACAGATAAATACAAGGCTGATATTGCCACCATTCCGCAAGTCGGCGACAAGAAAACCGTATCACAGGAAACTGTGCTATCCTATGAACCAGACGCTCTTCTTGGCCGAAACATGATGTTTTCAGAAAAATCTCTGGGGACAGTTAGTGCCTGGAATGAAAATAAAATCCCTGTCTATACACAGAAGGCTTCCCTGTCCAATACCAAGCAAGACCTAGGCAATATCGTTGAAGATGTCAAGAATATAGGAACCATCTTTAACGTTCAAGATAAGGCTAATCAGTATGCCGACCAGCTACAGGCAAGAATTGACAGTGTCAAGAAAGCAAATAAGGCTAGCCAAGGCGAAAAGAAAAAAGCGCTCATCATGTGTGCATATAACGATGAGACTTTCGGTGCCTATAAATCTGCCTTGCAGGAGAGCCTGCTTAACCAGCTCGGCTATACCAATATAGCGACTGGAACCTCTGACTTGACCTTGGAAAATCTGGTCTCTATGGATCCAGAAGTCATCATCTACGTAACCAGCGACCGCAACAAGGCCATGGATGAACAAGCAGTTGATCTAATGAAAGCTAATCCAGTTCTGGAAGATGTCCCAGCTGTCAAAAATCAGAAAATCATGACCATCTCCTATGATGAGTTCATGGATTACGGTCCTGCTGTAATCGACTCTCTTGAGAAAATCAATGACTTTATCAATAAATAAGACCTTTGTCTGGGAGGGTATCACTGTCAATATTACTCTGCCCCAAGATTATGACGGATCACGACCTTATCCAGCAATCTTGCTAAATGATGGCCAGATAAACTACCTGAGCAAGCTTTCTCCATCGGTAATCTTGATCGGACTGATATCAAACAACAGGCTGGACGATTTTACACCCTGGAAAGCCAATGCTCTAAAGCCTGGCAATCCTGATTTTGGTGGCAAAGCTGATAGCTATCACCAAAAGCTTTTCAGCGGTATACTTACAGAAATCAGACTGTACTACCTACTGGATGATAAGAGAATTGCCTATGGTGGCTACTCTCTCAGTGGACTAGCGGCTGTTTACAGTCTCTATAGTGGGTGCAAGATTCCTTGTATTTTTTCTATCTGTGGTTCCTTTTGGTACCCAGGTTTTACCGACTATTGCCGGACACAGGACTTGAAAAACAAGGACTGTTTGGTTTATTTGCAGAATGGAAAGACAGAAGGTGCGAATCACTCGAACCGACTTTCCAAAGCTCCTTTCTATGCTGAAGAAATTCATCGCTTGATTCAGAAAGAAATCCTTTCCACGTGCTCCATCTTTGACCCTTATGGACATCATGAAGCTCTCAAAGAGCGCTATGCTGCCTTTGCCGATTGGCTGGCCACACAATGGCATATCGACTAATGAAAATCCCCTTTGCCAGCTGCTGAAAGTAACAAAGGGGATTTTTAGTTTATTAATGCAAGCAAAAGACTCTCACCAGTAAAATGGTAAAAGTCTTGAGTAGAAAGATTTATTCTGTTTTCTCCCCCACCTCTAGTTTCAATAGAAAGGCTTTTTTATAAAGGTCGCCGGCATAGCCTGTCAAATTTTACTTTGATTCAAATTCTACACTACTTTCAGCAGCCATCAGTTGGTCAGAAAACGAATACGATTCATAATTATTATCAGGGTTATCCGTCCACATTTCACATTGCTTGATAACAGTCACAATGGCATCTTCGACACCCTCCGGTGGATATTTGTATTTCCTAAGGAGCCGTTTAACAAGCATGCGCATACGAGCACGCGCAGAATGTTTTTTCTGCCAATCAATAGTTCTGCTTTTGCGCAATGTCTCCGTTAATTCATGAGTCATTGCAACAAGCTCATCATTTTCATAAAAGTCTTTGACTGCTTGTGGTTGCGTCAAAGCATCATAGAAAGCTAATTCTTCATCGGTAAGACCTAAAGAATCCCCCTCTTCGTGAGCTTTCGCCATTTCTTTGGCCATTTTCATTAATTCAGCAATAACTTCTTCATTCGAAAGCATGCCATTCAGATATGCTCTCATCGCTCGCGAAAGAATTTCAGAGAACTTTTCGGATTTGACTAAATTTGTTCTTTGATATAAGGTAATCTGCTCTTGTAATAATTTTTTCAAGAGTTCTACCGCTATGTTTTTTTCCTTCATTTTAGAGATTTCATCTAAAAATTTAGGATCAAATAACGAAAATCCTGTATCAATATCTGAGAATAAATTAATGACACCTTCACTCTTGATAGAAGCTTTTAGTAACTCATTGATACGATCATTAATATCTTTCAGAGAAAGCTTTTTACCCTCCCCAGTTATTCGTGTCAGCAATGTTCTGACTGCTTCAAAATAAGCTGCTTCAAAACGTTGCTCAGGAGTAAGCAAAGAACGACAAAGTGATAACGCTTGGCGTAAGAGTAACGATTCTTTTATGAAGAGCTCTTTCTTCTTCTCCTTGTCTACACTTGACAAGAAGTTTACCCCGCCACTAATTGTTTTAGCTCTGATTAAATCACTTGATTTAGAGAGCATGAATTCTGAATAGTCAAACCCATAAAACAAATCACGACAGACCTCTAGTTTTTCGACAAACTTTGGTAAAGCTGTCTTAGCTATATCTGTGTCCCCAAAGTTACCTTTGTCTCGATTTGTATAATCGTTCATGGCTTGCTTTAAAGCACTTGCAATACCGATATAATCAACTACAAGTCCGCCCTCTTTATTTTTGTATACACGGTTAACACGAGCGATTGCCTGCATAAGATTATGACCTTGCATTGGCTTATATACATACATGGTTGCAAGGCTAGGGACATCAAATCCAGTCAGCCACATATCAACGACGATAGCAATCTTAAATGGGCTTTCATTGTCTTTAAACCTTTTAGCCATCTCTTCTTTATGGCGCTTATTCCCTACTATATCATGCCATTCTTCCGGATCATTATTACTAGAAGTCATGACAACTCCAATTTTTTCTGTCCAATTCGGACGCTTTTCAAGTAAGGTACGATAAATTTTCATCGCAATCGGACGAGAATAAGCAACAATCATTGCTTTTCCAGTTAATTCCTGCTCACGATTTTCTTCATAATGAGTAATAATATCTTCACACAAGGCACTAATAGTTTGATCGGCCCCTAAAATACTATCAAGACGGCCCAATTCCTTCTTGCTTCTATCAATCGCATGTGATTCAGCGCTTTGTGCCATCAAGTCATACTCTGTGTCAATCAAACGCAAGATATTTTCATCTAGTTTTAAATGCATGACGCGGCTTTCATAATAGACAGGCCGAGTGGCGCCATCTTCAACCGCCTGTGTCATATCGTAAACGTCAATGTAATTACCAAAAACCTCTGTTGTAGACTTATCTTTAGTAGAAATAGGAGTTCCAGTAAACCCAATATAAGTCGCATTAGGCAAGCTATCTCTAATCAGTCTAGCTACTCCGACGACTAGTTTCGCTTCGCTTTCTCCATCTTTTCCTTTGGTAATTTTAATCTTTTCTTCAAGTCCATACTGACCACGATGAGCCTCATCTGCCATGACAACAATGTTTCTTCTATCAGAAAGCGCCTCTTCTGACTCTGAAAACTTCTGCATAGTTGTAAATATAATGCCATTGGCTTGGCGACCAGTCAATAGTTCTTTCAGATGCAAACGGCTCTCTGCCCGAATCGGTATCTGTCTCAGAAAATCTTGGCATTTGGAAAACTGTCCATATAACTGTTCGTCCAAATCATTTCTATCAGTCAAAACGACAATAGTTGGCGAGTCTAAAACTTTCTGCAGCAGATGAGCATAGAAAACCATGGATAGAGATTTCCCACTCCCTTGCGTATGCCAGAAAACACCTCCCCGTCCATCGCTTTTAGTTGCTTTCAAAGTAGATACTGCAGCCTTATTCACTGCAAAATATTGATGATAAGCCGCTAAAATCTTAGCATCCTCAGAAAAGCAGATAAAATTCCTTAAAATATCCAGAAATCTAGTCTTATCAAAAATACCTTCAATGAACGTGGTAAAATTAGCATACTGCGTATCTTCAAAACTACCATCAGTAGTCTTCCACTCCATAAAGCGGTCTTCACCAGCAGTAATTGTCCCAGCCTTTGAAGTGGCCAGATCCGTCATTACACAAAAAGCATTATAGTTGAATAAATTTGGAATTTCTTTCTGATATGTTTTAAGCTGACGGTAGGCATCAGAAGCATCTGTTTCTTGGCGAGAAGGACTTTTCAACTCAAAAACAACTACTGGTAAACCATTCAAAAACACTATAATATCAGGACGTTTATTACTCTTCTCTATAATTGTCCATTGATTAATTACAGTAAAAGAATTATTATTTACATTATCGAAATCAACTAAATAAACGAGATTAGATTGTTTCCTTCCTTGATGAAAATAGGAAACTTCTATACCGTTTTGAAGATAATTTGTAAAAATCTTATTTTTTTGAAGCAAGGAACCTGTTTCAAAGCGCTGTAGCTTTTCAATTGCCTCTTGAATTGCAACAGTCGGTAGCTTAGCATTGATCCTTTCTAAAGCAGGATAAAGCTCATCCAAGTATAAAGGTGTTCTATAATCACGCTCTACATCTGGACCATAAACATATGAATAGCCCAAACTATCACGAAAAAGTTCAATGACTGCATGTTCGTAGTTGTCCTCAGTGAATCCCATAAATTAAACTCCATTCTATAAATAGTATACTAAACTTACACTATTCATCAAATAATACAAACTTTTTTGAAAAATAAATTTTCCCTAGGGAATCAATAGCATAGCCATAAGCTTTTTTTCCACTTAAATGCTTATTAATAAACTGTTGTCTCAAGTTTTCTTGAATACATCTAAAATCAGCAAACTCACCAGTTTTTAAATAACTGGGCAGCGTATTATTAAAAACCCCCACGTTTGTTATAAAGGCAAATCTCTTTTTTGCATATCTTGAATGAGTAACTCCGATCTGAGTAATGATTACTTCCTGTCTCCCAACATTAGTAATCGTTACATTAGTATAAATTTTTTTATCCAAAGAACCTACTGGAATGATTACTTGTGTACTTACCCGTATTTTATTTATCGAATCTTTACGAGAAAGATACAATGAAACAACAACTGCACCAATCGTACCAATTGCTGAAAGTGCTTCCCAAATATTTCCTAAATCAACTATAACTTTCAATTTTATATTACCTTTTTCATTTTGTACGCTAAATCATCATTTAATGGCTTAGTTTACTGATATTTCACCAGATAAAAGTTTTGGGAGAAGAGCTTTTTGTAGTGTTATCAATTTTCTATTTTCGTTAGCATTTTTAGCAATTTGATGCATGACTGGTGCTATAGTACTTTCGAATTTAGTAATCATTTCTGTTTTTGGAAGTAGTATTGGTAATGTCTTTACCTCAGTTTGATTTAATCCAGGTTGAGCTGCTTTACTAGAGGCACGAGAAAATAAGGCTTGTTTGTTTTTATCGTGCAGAAGTAAGAAATATAAGAAAAATGAACTTGGAGCTAACTCGTTTGGCCTTAATATAAAAATGTGTTCATTAATAGCACATTGTGCATGTGGAAAGTCGTCCAAAGCCATTGAAACTTTCCCTGTATAAGCCCCATCTTTATATAATAAAACATCTCCAGAGTGTACAATACCACGTTTAAGTTTTTGGAAATATTCTAGACTTATAAATTTTTCTTTAGTGTAGTCATATTGGCCAAAACGTTCAATATTTTCTGCACCAATACTCGGTATACCATCGGTTTCAGCTCCTCCTTTGGGACGTGAGCCACTCTCTAGAGTGCTTATAATATCACCAAGTTGAGCAGAGGAGCCATCATAGTAGATTTCTTCAAATAGTTCTTGGCCAATCTGCTCTAAATGATGATTTATCTTTTTATTATTCTCGATTTTAAAATCAAATGCTTGTAATACGCCTATTATTTTAGACTGCATTTCAAGTGATGGAATTTCTACTTCTAACGCATTTAAAATTGCAGTTGTCAAACTAGGAACCGCACTTCCAACATTCAAACTTGCCAAATCATAGGTTTTTAACTTATAAAATAAAAATTCAGGAATTACAATTGATTCATTGATTTCTGTATAAAATAACGTATCTACTGTCCAAAATGGTTCGGTAACAAGAAAAAGATTACCTAATGAACCCTTTCGTGGAATCAATACTGATTTTTTAGAATATAATTCAGTATCAGCATACCGCATAATACCACCTGTGCCATAAACAGGAATATTTCCATCGTTTAGTTGCTTATGATCTTTTCCATATTTGATCTTTACAATATCACCTAAATTATATTTAGTCATATTATATATGAACCTTTCACCCTATATATTTCCTATGCGAATTTTTCACATTCGCTTGATTGACCATAGCGTAGTGCATGGTTGTATCTATTTTGACATGACCAAGCAAGTGCTGGACTTGTTCGATGGGCATGCCTTTATCTATGGCGCGTGTCGCCAATGTTCTTCTGAATTTATGCGGATGGACTTTATTTAAGTCCGCTTTTTCACCGATTTGTCTCAATCTTGTTTCTACCCCTCCGATTAATAGTCTATTATATGGAAAAGATAAAGAAACAAACAGAGCTGGATTATCATCCTGACGACTGTCCAAATAGTTTATCAGGTGAATCTTTGTTCTAGCGTCGAAGTAGACGATTCTCTCACTATTCCCTTTACCAAAGACAAGACATTCTCTTTCATAAAAGTTAATATCCTCTCTGTTCAATCTCACTAGTTCGCCTACCCGCATTCCAGTTGAAGCCAATAAATCAATCATGGCCAAATCACGAATCTCATCGCAAGCATCTCTTAGAAGCTCAAGTCCTTCGTCAGACAAAGTTTCTTTGATCGTTTTATCCGTCTTTATCTTGTGAATCCGACGGACAGGACTTTTTAAAATATAGTCCTCGTCTTCCAACCAGCCAAAAAAGCTACTAAAAATCCGACGCATGTTGTCAATCGTCACCTTGCTTGATTTCCGCTCCTGCTGGTAACGCGCAAGATAGGTTCGCAAATCACTGGTAGTTAAATCTCTTATGGACGTTTTGAGACTAACAAACATATTTTCAATGACCATCTTATAGTATTTCAAAGACTTCTCACTACAGCCTTCAATTCTCTTAGCCGAGATAAACAGTTCAAGTAATTTACTATTGCTCTTCTGTTCATTAGCTGATTTAATCTCTGCAACTTCTACATTGACAAAAGCTGCCGTTAGTACCTTTTGCAGATTTTCTAATTGTTGAGCACTTAAATGCTTGGCCATAACTGTTGTAATTTGCGTGATTAATTTATCTTTCATAAGCTACCTACCTTTCGTTTTTATTATACTCTACGGGTAGCTTAAAAAGATAAATCATCATTTAGAGGAGATGGCAACTTCAATATTTGAAAATATGTTTCCTAATGTTTCTTCAGGAAAATCTACGATTGGTAACTATATTATTCCCAAACGTGGTAAAAATTTGCTATCAAAAGATGCGATAGTTGGAAAAGTTCCTGTTGTCGCTGGTGGACTACAACCTTCAACTTTTCATAATATTGCTAATACCAAATCACCAGTTCTTACAATTTCAGCATCTGGCGCTAATGCAGGGTACGTTAATTTATGGCATATACCAGTTTGGTCCTCCGACTCTTCATATATTGATATTAGTATAACTGATAATGTTTACTTTTGGTATGTTATGCTAAAAAAACGACAGCAAGAGATATATGATTCTCAAACAGGATCGGCACAACCTCATATTTATCCGAAACATATTGAAATTATGCCAACTATTGATTTATCGGAAGATAAAGTAAGTCGTTTCACAAAACAAGTAACCCCCTTATTTGAAAGCATTGGAAATAATATAAAAGAAATCGGTGAACTTCAAACTCTTCGCGATACTTTACTTCCCAAACTCTTATCAGGCGAAATTTCAGTAAATCAGGCCTCTAAATGATGATTTATCTTTTTATTGTTTTCTATTTTATCATCAATAGGTGATAAAACATCTACTATCAGTTGTTGTTGTTCCAAAGGCAAGTCAGGTATCGGCATTTTTTCAAAAGTTTTAGCATTGATATTCCCTCTTGTACTACCTGTATTAAATGAAGCAACCCAATTGTAATACTCTCTTGATTGACAATAGTATTTAATGAATTTTGGTATACATTTCTGAGGATCAATACTAAATTTAATCAAAAATCCTGCAAAGACAAACTCACCATCTTTACCATCATAAAAATAACTTCTTCCTGTACTTCCGCCAGTCCTTGCAAATACAATATCATTTGGTTGCAAACGATACTTATCCGCATCGGATCTATCAACAGACTTTAAACTTGCAAAATTAATTGTGCCATCATCATTGATATCAGTAATTCGAAGATAAGTTGGAAGATTATCATCTTTCCAACCGCAGAAGCAGATATGCCATAAGTACCTTTTCCGATAGAGAAATCAGACAAATTCTTATATCTCAAACCCAATCTCCCCCAATCTTTCTCGAATCTCATCTTCTAATTTATGGGATTTAATAAAAAGTTCTGATAGTTCTGTCGTCAGTCGGTCCATCTTCTCTTCAAATGGTTCTCCGTCATCTTCTTTTTCCTCAATACCAACATAACGCCCTGGCGTAAGAATAAAATCTTGCTTTGCAATTTCTGCTGTTTCAACAGACGCACAAAAACCTTTAACATCTTCAAGGTTTCCATTTTGAAAGGCTTCAAAGGTATCTGCTAACTTCTTAATGTCTTCGTCGCTAAAGTCGCGATGCTTACGGTCAATCATTTCTCCCATATTTCGAGCATCGATAAACAGCGTCTTTCCTTTTTGTTTTTTATTTTTACTGATAAACCAGAGACAGGCTGGAATAGTTACACTGTAGAAGAGATTAGCTGGAAGAGCTATAATTCCCTCAATTAAGTCATCTTCGATAATTTTTTTACGAATGTCCCCTTCACCGCTCTGAGTCGATGAGAGTGAGCCATTTGCCAGAACCAAGCCAACCTTGCCATTACTAGGATCCATGTGATGAATCATGTGCTGAATCCAAGCATAGTTTGCATTGCTATTAGGTGGTGTTCCGTATTTCCATCGAATATCATCTTGCAGTTTATCTGCTCCCCAGTTGGAAATATTAAAGGGGGATTAGCCATGATATAGTTAGCTTTTAGTGTCGGATGTAAATCATTGAAAAAGCTGTTCGCTTGGTGCTCACCAAAATCCGCATCAATACCTCGGATAACCATGTTCATCTTGGCCATCTTCCAAGTATCAGCATTGGATTCTTGACCAAAAACAGATAAATTATTAATATTCCCACTATGATTCTCTATAAACTTAGCTGACTGAACAAACATACCGCCTGAACCACAAGCAGGATCATAAACACGCCCTCTATAAGGCTTTAATATTTCTACAATCGTTTTTACGATACTGGTCGGAGTATAAAATTCACCGCCTCGTTTTCCTTCATATGCCGCAAACTGTTCAATACAATATTCATAAGCACGCCCAAGTAAATCTTTTTCATTCCCACCTTCATACATTTGAATATTAGTAAAAATATCTACAACTTCCCCTAAAACTCGCTTATCTAAGTCTGGACTGGCATAGATCTGAGGAAGGACATTCTCTAGACTAGGATTATCCTCTTCAATTTCACGCATAGCCTCATCCAAGACTGTGCCAATTTCCGAAGAATGGGCATGACTCGCAATAAATTGCCATCTAGCTATTTCAGGGACGAAGAAAATATTCTCCTCTGAATATGCATCAGGATCATTCTCAAATCCGTCACCCTCTGCAAGTAATTGTTGGTATTTTTCGTCAAAAGCATCTGATACATATTTTAAAAAAATTAGACCGACAATAACTTTTCTATACTCTGACGCTGAAATGTGCCCCCGAAGTGAATCTGCAGCATCCCATAGTTCCTTTTCAAATCCAATATTTGCGTTTGATTTTTTCTCCATTTTATACTCTTTTCCTATTTTAATCACATCCATTTTACCATATTTAAAGTAAGTTAAAAAGCACCATTCGGTGCTTTTTCTGTCTTATAATATAACTACTCTACTGTTACTTCTCCAGTTCTATAGTTAATACGAATCCCGGTTTGAATATTTGGAACGAAGACATTAAACTCAAGACTTCCATCGCTAGACTTTGCTTCTAAATGAGAGCCCGCTGCTATTAAGTCATCAGGATTAGCATAAATCAAGGTAACTCGATAACGGACTCGCTTCTTTTTATCCAAAAGCCTTCCGAATCAAGCTTTCATAAAAAAATTTTTGTCCAGTAGACGAAGGACTGTTTGCCTGATTTGCCCAAGCTGTTTGAACAGCGATATTCTTTGGGTTACTTGTAGAAGCATCGAAGTTCTTTAAGCCTCCGACTAAAGAATAAGCTAATAAATGCCCTCGATCAACAGCATGATTAAAAATCTCCAGTAAGATTTCTCAACTGATGCCAGCCGGCAGGAACCCAACTTGTCGTCCCGTTTCCTGTTTCTTCTCGATTTTTTTGTATTGTCTAGTCTGTTTAGAAAGCAGTGCGTTCCCAATTATTGGTACTAACTGTCCCTGGACTGACTTCGTTTGATTTTGTGCATAAGGCTGACTGGCAATACCAGCATTCAGGTCTGTCTTGTTGCCATTAATAATAAAAGCACCTGCCTGATTCCATTCTATGCTACCTTTTAATTGCTTACGAACAGAATCAGTCAATACACTCTGAGATAGTGCTTGCTCGGGAGTTGAGATATCCCTTCTTCCTGTTCTTTGAACCTGTGGATTAGACTTTATGTTATCCTGATTCTGATGGTTTGAGAAATAATTAGCACCAGCTATCAGAACAAGTGCCAGAATCAGTCCTACTATGCTTTGAAAGAGTTTCTCTTCTTGTTTCTTCTTCATTTTTTCCTCATAAAAATAGGAGCGGACAAACTGCCCTATACTCCTTATTTACCTGTGAATTTATTAATAATGCTCTGCCATTTATCAGGTGATAAGATGGACCAAGGATTATCGCCACCACCAATCACACCATAACCAATAACTAAACCAATAGCAAAGACAAGGAGTCCCAATAAAATCACTAAGAGAACAATCCCAACTTGTTTCGCTACATATTTCAACTCATCATTCATCGTCATCTTCCTTCACACGCTTGATGTTGGCTCCTAGAGCAGCCAATTTCTCATGGAAAAGATAGTAACCACGATCTAAATGCTCTAATTTGCTAACCTTGGTTTCCCCACTAGCGATAAGGCCAGTCAAATTAAGGCCGCACTAGCCCTTAAGTCAGTAGACATGACCTCTGCTCCTTGAAGCTTCTGCCCTCCAACAATTCTTGCTGTATCCCGCATAATTTCAGAGTGCAAGCCCATACGACGCATCTCTTCTAAATGTTGGAAGCGATTTTCAAAGACTGTCTCAATCATAGTTGATTCGCCACGAACTACCGTCATCAAGGCAGTAAACTGAGCCTGCATATCCGTTGGAAAACCTGGGTGAGGCAGGGTTTTAACACTAACGGCTTTTAAGCGAGATAGATCTGATTGAATCCGGATTCCCTCTTCTTCTTCAGTTACTGATACACCCATTTCCTGTAGCTTAGCTAGCAAAGGACGATTGTGTTCCCAAATCGCATCCTGAATCAGAACATCACCACCTGTCATAGCAGCAGCAACCATAAATGTTCCCGCTTCAATTCGATCCTGAACAACGCTATGTTTGGTTCCCGTTAATTCTTTGACTCCAAGAATAGTTAAAGTCTCAGTTCCTGCACCACGGATCTTTGCCCCCATTTTATTGAGCAAGACAGCTAGATCAACAATCTCTGGTTCCCTAGCAGCATTTTCAATAACAGTTGTTCCTTCAGCCAGTGTAGCAGCCATCATAATATTCTGAGTCGCGCCTACACTCGGGAAATCCATATAAATATGTGCCCCGTGCAACTTATCTGCTTTTGCTTCAATATAACCGGCTGTCTGAGTAATCTCAGCCCCCATTGCTTCAAGGCCTTTCAGATGTAAATCAATTGGACGACTCCCAATCGTACAGCCACCAGGCATTGATACTTTAGCATGTCCATTACGCGCCAAGATAGGCCCTAGGACAACAATAGATGCCCTCATCTTGCTGACATACTTATAGGGCGCTTCTTCTGTAATATCTTGACTAGCATCGACCACAATCTCATGCTCATCCTGATTGAAGTCTACAGTAGTATTTAAACCGCGAACAACATTGTTCATGGTAAAGACGTCTGATAGAACAGGTACATTTGTTAAAATCGTTTTTCTTTTACTTGCCAAGACGGTTGCAGCCAAAAGAGGCAAGACCGCATTCTTTGCACCCTCGATTTGTACTGTTCCAACTAAGCGATTATTTCCACCTTGAATAATAATTTTATCCATATATACTCCCTTACTCATTCATTGTTTCTAGTTTCTCTCTTATTTTACGTTTCCATTCAAAATATCAAAACTCACTTGATAAATACTTAGGAAAAAGAGACTAACCAGATAACCAAGCGCAATACTCAAGAATAGAATGAGTAAGCGAATTTTTAAAGCATTATCAGCATTTACTTTCAAGAGCCTCTCCCAGTTAACAAGGCTAGATAATAACTGATGAGACAAAAAAATAAATAGTAGATGACTGCTAAGCGTAAAAACTATTTGAATCATAGACCTATTATACCAAAAATACTAAATAATGGGAAATGACCTTTACTTATTCCCTCTCGCCTCGTTCTTGAAGCAAGTTCTGACAGAAAAAAGCTTGTTGCCTTACAGCAACAAGCTTATGTCTAATCATTATTTTACAAAATCAAGCAATGCCAAGAAGCTTTCAGCTTCAAGTGACGCACCACCAACAAGGGCACCGTCAACGTCTGGGCAAGCCATGTATGAAGCAACGTTCTCAGGTTTAACTGAACCACCGTATTGAACACGAACTTTGTCCGCAACTTCTTGACCGAAGTCTGCAGCTACAACGTCACGAACAACTTTACACATTTTTTGTGCGTCATCTTGTGAAGCTGATTTACCAGTACCGATAGCCCAGATTGGCTCGTAAGCGATAACTGATGCAGCAACTTGTTCAGCTGTCAATCCAGCCAATGCAGCAGATACTTGAGCACCTACGAATTCAGCAGCTTTACCAGCTTCGTAAGTTTCAAGTGACTCACCGCAACAAATGATTGGAAGCATACCGTTTGCAAAGATTGCTTTGCTTTTTTGTTAATATCTTCGTCAGTTTCATGGAAGTAGTCACGACGTTCTGAGTGACCGATAACAACGTAGTCTGTACCGATTTCTTTCAAAACTTGTGGGCTAGTTTCACCAGTGAAAGCACCTGAATTTTCAAAGTAGCAGTTTTGAGCAGCAACTTTAAGGTTTGAACCTTTAGCAGCAGCAAGAACAGCTGTCAAATCAACTGCAGGAGCTGCGATACCTGCTTCAACAAGGTCTGATGAAGGAAGTTTTGATGCAACGGCTTCAACGAATGCTTTTGCTTCTTCTGGATTTTTGTTCATTTTCCAGTTACCAGCGATAAATGGTTTACGTGACATTTCACATACCTCTTTTTTCATTTTATTTTCATGTTCCATTGTATCACAGTTGGCTCAATAAATAAAGGCGCTTGCTAAGTTTTTATCAAATTGAAACGGCTAAAATACTGCTCTCTATTTTATAAAAGACCTTGCTATATGTCCATTATGAAGCTAAATATATTGGTGTTAGGAATATTAGTAAACAAATCCTTCTTTCAAAAGAATATAAAAAAACCCGCATAAGCGGGTTTAGTGTCTGACTTAAATTGTTAATCTGGTAACTTAATTGAATTAAGCTTCGATTTCTGTAACCATACCTGAACCAACAGTACGTCCACCTTCACGGATAGAGAAAGTAGTACCTTGTTCAACGGCGATTGGGTGGATCAATTCAACTTCGATAGTTACGTTATCACCAGGCATTACCATTTCAGTACCTGCTGGAAGTTCGATTGAACCTGTAACGTCAGTTGTACGGAAGTAGAACTGTGGACGGTAGTTGTTGAAGAATGGAGTGTGACGTCCACCTTCTTCTTTAGTAAGGATATAAACTTCACCTTTGAATTTAGTGTGTGGGTTGATTGAACCTGGTTTAGCAATAACTTGTCCACGTTCGATTTCATCACGTTGGATACCACGGAGAAGCACACCTACGTTGTCCCCTGCAAGACCTTCGTCAAGCTGTTTACGGAACATTTCAACACCAGTAACAACTGCTTTGGATTTCTTCTTTGATACCAACGATTTCGATTTCGTCGTTAACTTTAACGATACCACGGTCGATACGTCCTGAAGCAACTGTACCACGTCCAGTGATTGAGAATACGTCTTCGACTGGAAGAAGCAATGGTTTGTCAGTGTCGCGTTCTGGTTCTGGAATGTATTCATCAACAGTGTTCATCAATTCCATGATGATATCTTCGTATTTAGAGTCACCTTCAAGAGCTTTAAGAGCTGAACCTTGGATAACTGGAAGATCGTCACCTGGGAAGTCGTATTCTGACAAGAGATCACGGATTTCCATTTCAACCAATTCAAGCAATTCTTCATCGTCAACCAAGTCAACTTTGTTCATGAACACGATCAAGTGTTTAACACCAACTTGGCGAGAAAGAAGGATGTGCTCACGAGTTTGTGGCATAGGACCATCAGTTGAAGCTACTACAAGGATAGCTCCGTCCATTTGAGCGGCACCAGTGATCATGTTTTTAACGTAGTCCGCGTGTCCTGGAGCGTCGATGTGAGCGTAGTGACGTTTTTCAGTTTCGTACTCAACGTGCGCAGTGTTGATAGTGATACCGCGTTCGCGTTCTTCTGGAGCAGCATCGATAGACGCATAGTCTTTTGGTTGGTTAACTGCTGAAGGCAAGCGACGTGCCAATACAGTTGTGATAGCTGCTGTCAAAGTAGTTTTACCGTGGTCAACGTGTCCGATAGTACCAATGTTAACGTGTGGTTTACTACGATCGTATTTTTCTTTTGCCATTTGAGTAAAAGCCTCCAATAAAATATATTTTATAGATAGACAGTAGGCAATACAGTCTAACTTTCCTTACTATTTTATCAAATTCTAGTGAAATTGCAAGCCTTTTACACATTTTTTGTGAATTAACCTTTTCTAATAGAAAGCTCAACTTATATCAGACAAGTTAACTGCTAGCGTGTATTCTAAAACTCATCATCTGCTTCTCTTCTTACTTCCTTGAAAGATCTAAGAAAACTACAAAAATGATTTAATCGATTAAAAAAAATCGGAAATATTTCCGATTTTTCTTCGTATTAACCTGAGTTTCGCAAACCAGTCGCAATACCATTAATAGTGATGTGAATCAGCTTCTCTTGATCAGGCGTGAGCTGACCATTGCGTTGACGTTTAATCAGCTCTAGTTGAATATAGTTCAAAACATTAAAGTAAGGCATACGATAGTCCAAGCTGTCTCTTAGATAAGTATTTTCAGCCAAGAGTTCATCGTGTCCTTCAATCTCAAGAATAACATTCTTAGTTAGTTGCCACTCATCCAAGATAATATTGAAAATATCCCGAACATTCTGATCTTCGCATAACTGAGCATATTCAAAGCAATGTTCATATTGGACTTAGAAAGGACCATGTCTACATTTGATAATAGAGATTTGAAGAATGGCCATCTCTTGTACATAAGTTGTAGAAAGGCAAGGTTATTTTCTGGATCTTGATCGATAAATTCCTTGAAACTTGAGCCAACACCGTACCAACCAGGGAACATCACTCGACTTTGAGACCAGGAGAAGACCCATGGGATCGCTCGAAGACCACCGATTTCAGTAATCGTTTTACGAGCTGCAGGACGAGAGCCAATATTGAAGCTAGAAATCGCTTTGATTGGACTAGATTCAAAGAAATAATCATAAAAGCGCTCGTCGCCAAAAACTAAATCACGATAAATCTGATAGCTTCGCTCGACAACCTGATCCATAATCCTCTCATATTTATTGGAAGTATGGGTATCACTTTTCTTATGTGTTACCATTCGATTGATTGCTGCAGAAACAAGCATCTCCAAGTTATAGTAGGCGGCATCTTTATTACCATATTTGTTTCCAATCACTTCGCCCTGTTCAGTAAGACGGATACGGTCATTGATACTTCTTAAGGGTTGTGAAGTAATAGCTTCGTAGGTTGGACCGCCACCACGTCCGACTGTACCTCCACGACCATGGAAGAAGGTAATTTTAACACCAAATTTATCACCAATAGCAGTCAGCTGTTGCTGAGCTTTATAAAGAGTCCAGCAAGAAGATAGGTAACCACCATCTTTATTACTGTCTGAATAGCCCAGCATGATTTCTTGGTAATTATTCTTAGAGGCAATCCACTTCTGAGCAATAGGCAAAGATAGATACTTCTCCATTGTTTCGCATGAATTGTCCAAATCTTCAATTGTCTCAAAAAGAGGAACAATCTGTACTCGAGTCCCATTTTCATCAATCAGTCCTACTTCTTTCAGCATGATAGCCAGCTCCAGTAGGTCTGATACACTGGTCGAGTGAGAGATAATATTCTGCTTGATGACTTCTTCACCAAGTGCATCTTTCAGCTGTCGAGCAGTCTTGAAAATTTCTAATTCTTTTTGCAAAAGTTCGGACTTAGGCTCATGAGTAGCTGATAAAATGCGAGGATCCTCAAGCAATTGCTTAAGTAGTACCTGACATTTTCTTCTTCAGATAAGCTGCTGTAATCTTTTACAATGTTTGCTGATGCCAAGAGCTCAGCCACACAAGCTTCATGAACACTAGAATCCTGACGCATATCAATGCTGGCTAAGAAGAAACCAAAAACATCAACTGCTTGTAAAAGTTCTGTCAGGTCTCCTGTGACTAAAGCCTCACCATGATGTTCGATAAGAGAATCATAAATGACCTGTAAGTCTTCTTTGAATTCTTTTGCAGTTTTGTAAGAAGGTGTTTCTTCCTTCTTCAACTCAGTTAAGGTTTCACTGATACGTGACTGGATATAGTTTGGAATAATTTCCCGACCCTTATTACTCACAGAAGGAGTTGTTTTGGTAGACAATGTTTTCTCAGCTCGATCAGTAAAGCGCTGACCTTCATTTGAAAAATTACCTTCTTTTAGGTACAGCAAGGTCTGAATCAGCTTAGACTGTATATAATGAAAAGCACGACGGTAAGGTTCATTTTCACGATAAACAGACTTATCAGTTGACAAAGCAGCCATTTCTGCTACTGCCTGACTAGTTTCTGAGAGATTCGTTGACAGAGAGAAAGTACGATAAAGTGTATAAACCTTGTCAATGTAATAGTTGAGAATGACTTCACTCTGGAGAGTGGCTGATAGTTTCAAGGTTTCTGCCGTTACAAAAGGATTCCCATCCCGGTCGCCACCGATCCACATTCCCATGGTAATAGGTTTAGGATTATCCAACTTGATACCCCGCTCTTCTGCCAAGCGTCTGTATTCGACCATAAAATTGGTAATGGCTTGTAGAAAAGAGCTATTGTAGTATTCCATAACATTGGTAATTTCATTGGTTACTTTTAGCTTCTTATCCCGAATCATATCTGTCTGCATCATGAGCTCGATGTAACGACGAAGGTTGCCTAGCCACTTCTTCTCATTAACCAGACCAGCCTTAACATCTCGATGCTGACGCAAAAGGGTGTGAATATGATTTGTCAGATCCAGCATTGTCTTTCTTTGCACTTGAGTTGGGTGAGCAGTCAGTACCGGAACAACATTTAAATTTTCTAGAATTTCTTTTGCATTCTCCCGCGTTGAAATCAAGTCAATAGTTGTTGATAGCTTTCCAAGATAATCTTGGTCAATATTGTTCTGATGGTTGATTTCATAGGCTAGATCAACGTCTTCAGAAATATTAATCAAGAGTGGAAGAATAGAAAAATAACGAGAAATATAGACCATTTCTTCTGTTGTTAGTTCTTCTACGATTTCCTTTAGTTCCTGGTATTTGGAGAGAACAGCTAAGTCCTCCATCATTGCAATCTTTTCGAATGTCTCAGGACTAAGAATTTTACGCGTAACATCAGTAAGTAAGTCCGTCAAAATGGAAACTTCTTCTCGAATAACCTCTTTATTACTAAAGCTTTCTAACTTATTAAATGACATGGTCTGAACCTTTCTATTTAAGGACAAAGACTAGCTAACAACCAGCTGGTCTCACAAAGTTTCTTCTAAAACACGATTGATATTGTTTCGTTTTTCGTTGGCATCAATATTGAGTACAAAGGCAATTCCAACTGACAGAACTAAGAGACTGTTCCCACCTTGAGATAGGAATGGAAAAGTCACCCCTGTTGAAGGAATCAATCCAGAGATCCCTCCAATGTTTATAAAGGTTTGGGTCAGCATCATGCCTCCAATTCCCAAAGCTACCATTGAATTAAAAGGGTCTCTAGCTCGAATACCTACCAAAATGATTCTCAAGATTAGGAAAAACAGTAGGGCCAAAATTAAGCTAGCACCAATAAAGCCCAATTCCTCTATAACAATTGAAAAAACAAAATCTGTCTGCGCTTCGGGTAAATAGCCTCGTTTTTCAATTGAATTTCCAAGTCCTAATCCAAACCAGCCTCCGTTTACAATCGCATAATATGAATTCGCAAGCTGATGCCCTGCTCCTGACACATCTGTAAAGGGATTAAAGAAGGCACTAAACCTCTTGGCAACATATCCAAACAAAGGAACCTTGGAGACCTTTTCTACACCAATCAGCCAAATACTGGATAAGATCAAGGTCGAAGTTCCTACCAGTATTCCTAGCATAGCTGAGAACCATCGATGTCCAATACCACTTACGGAAACCATTATCAGGACAGTCAAAGCTAAAATAGTAGCATTCCCCAAGTCCGGCATGATAACAACAATACCTATCAAAATTCCTGTGATAGTACGCCAATCACTTAAAGTTCTAGGCAACCAACGGTTAAAAGTTAAAGCTTGATAATCATATATTTCAATCTCTTCCTGCTTTCTTGAAAACCTCAGGGCTAAGAACCAGACCAGCAGAATTTTCAGATACTCGGCAGGCTGAATACTAACCCCGCCAATAAAAAGCCAACCATGAGCCCCGTTTACTGCACGAGTTATAAAACGCGATAAGAGTAATAGGATCACTTCCACTAAAATGAAACCGAACAAAACCTCTTGTTTCTTAAAAATATTGATTTTTACCTTATATATAAAAACAATTGCTATTAAACTCAGAATCCAAAATATGCCTTGGCTTATAACTGATTTAAAAGAATTAGCACCTGACTGAACCAAGGTCGCACTGGTTGTTGAATAGACAATAATCAAGCCTAAAACTGATAAAATCAAATAGGGAATTAAGATAGAGTAGTTTAATAGGTGTCGTTTGTCAATCTTCATACTTCACCTAGATTTCTAAAATTTCATTGTACATTATATCATTTTTCACAACGAAAAAAAAGCCATATCCTTTTCGCAATTTACTAAAATCTTATGCTAGAATATAAGAAAAGAACTGATTGGAGGTCCAAAACTATGAATGTTTACCAATTTTCTGTCGAAAAACAAGATGGCAGTCAGCTTTCACTGGACAGTTTTAATGGGAAAGTCTTACTCATTGTAAATACAGCAACTGGCTGCGGATTTACTCCACAGTATAAAGGACTGCAGGAATTATATCTTCGCTATCATGGTGAAGGATTTGAAATATTAGATTTTCCCTGCAATCAGTTTAAAAACCAAGCTCCAGGAAATGCAGAAGAAATCAATAATTTCTGTAGCCTAAACTATCAGACCACCTTTCCCCGTTTTCAAAAGATTAACGTAAATGGAACAGAAGCTGCTCCACTATATACATGGCTTAAAGAAGTAAAGGGTGGATTTCTATCTAAAGATATTAAGTGGAACTTCACCAAATTTCTTTTAGATAAAGAAGGCTATGTGATGAAACGCTACTCTCCTCAAACATCTCCTCAAGATATTGAAAAAGATATTCAAAAACTTTTAAAATGAATAAATTCCAAATAAACTAAAACTTGAACGGTAGGTGTTCAAAGGTTCTATTATAAATGATTTTTTTTGCTTTTTTATTTATTTTAGGTTAAAATAAAAAAAGTATGAGAAAGAAGATAAAACCAATCGTTGTACTCGTTTTCTTTGTCTGCTTTATTCTAACAATATTGGTTAGCAGGCAATTATCGAATGCGAAAGGTCAACGAGAACAAACAAAAACTGTCCAATCATCTTCTTCAAGCTCTTCGGAAAAAATAGATCTTTCTAAACCAATCATCGATTTGTCTGGTTGGCAACTTCCGAGCGAGATTGATTATGATCAATTGGCAAAAAATGTTTCAGGAGTCATTGTGCGTATCCAAAGCGGTTCCTATACCAAAAAGGAGAATACTGCTACCTATGCTAACGGGCTGGATAAAGCATATAAAACCCATATCAAGGAATTTCAAAAACGTAACATCCCTGTAGCAGTCTATGCTTATGTATCTGCTTCTTCAACTAAAGAAATGGAGAATGAGGCAGAAAGTTTTTACAAGGCTGCATCAAAATACAAACCGACCTATTACTGGCTAGATGTTGAAGAAAAAACCATGTCTGATATGAACGGAGGAGTCGAAGCCTTCCGTGCTAAATTAGAGTCTTTAGGCGTAAAAAATATTGGGATTTATGTAGGCACTTACTTCATGGAAGAACACAGCATAAATACTGAGAAATTCACAGCTCTTTGGATTCCAACTTATGGAACTGATAATGGTTATTACAATGCTGCTCCTAAGACTGACATTGATTATGACTTGCACCAATATACTTCCCAAGGAACTTTAAATGGTTTCTCTCATCCTTTAGACTTAAATCAGATTTCAACTTTAAAGAACCGAGAGGAAACTCATGCCAAATTATTTGGCAAACAATGATTTAAAATCAAGTATTTACTTGATTTTTTCTTTTCACTTTAAGCAAGTTCTGCCCATTTTAGGACTTTACTTAAATTTTCACTAACTAAAAGTAAAATATGTTATAATAAACTACATTGAACATGTTAAGGAGATTTTGATGTTTTCTTGGATTACAAGAATGATTAAAGGATTGATTATCGCACTAGGGTTTATCTTGCCTGGTGTTTCTGGCGGAGTCTTAGCTGCCATTTTGGGAATATATGAGCGTATGATATCTTTTCTAGCTCATATCAAAGATAACTTCAAGGAGAATGTCCTCTTTTTCCTTCCGGTTGGTATAGGTATGATTCTTGGAATTGCCCTCTTTTCTCTTCCGGTTGAATATTTACTAGCCCACTATAAGATTATTGTTCTTTGGGGATTTGCAGGCGCTATTATTGGGACGATTCCTAGTTTAATCAAGGAGTCTGTTCGCGAGTCAGACCGTGATCGAATAGATATAGCTATTTTTTGGCTGACATTTATCCTGTCAGGTTTACTCCTATATTTCCTCAATAGCTTGGTAGGAACACTTCCAGCAAACTTCTTGACCTTTATACTTGCAGGAGCCTTAATTGCCTTAGGAATATTAGTTCCTGGTCTTAGTCCCTCTAATCTACTTTTGATATTAGGCTTATACACTCCAATGTTGACTGGTTTTAAGTCCTTAGATCTTTTTGGAACATTTTTACCAATTGCAATCGGAGGAGCCTTAGCTCTCATAGCTTTTTCAAAAACAATGGACTATGCACTCAAAAATTTTCACTCGCGAGTCTATCATTTCATTATAGGTGTTGTGCTTTCTAGCACCTTGCTTATTGTCATTCCAAATGCTGGTAATAGTGAAAGCATTACTTATGCAGGAACTTCTATTATCACCTTTGTCATAACAGCCTTCTTCTTTGGCTTAGGTATTTGGCTGGGAATTTGGATGAGTCAGTTAGAAGAGAAGTATAAATAATGGCAAAAAAAAAAAAATTAAAAAAAACACTAGTCGAACAAATCTTAACCAAGGCGGATATTCCCCACCAAGGATTGCAAATTAATGCCCTCGAAAATGAAACTGGCGACATAGATGACCGGTCTCAGATCTATAAAACCCTTGCACTGACAGGGGATAAATCCGGGCCTGTAATTGGTATTCTCCCCATTACTGAGCATTTATCTGAGAAAAAATTAGCCAAGATTTCTGGAAATAAAAAGGTTGCTATGATTCCTCAAAAGGAACTCGAAAAAACAACCGGTTATGTGCACGGTGCCAACAATCCAGTTGGTATCCGCCAAAAGCACTCCTACCCTATCTTCATCGACCAGGTTGCTCTAGAACGAGAAGCCATTATCGTATCCGCTGGAGAAGTTGGACGTAGCGTTCTAATCAAGGCCCAGGACTTGGCGGATTTTGTCAAAGCAGATTTTGCAGATATAAAAGAAGACTAAATCAGGCATTTTATTTGAAAGAGAAAACTATGAAACTATACTTTATCCGTCATGGAAAGACTGAGTGGAATTTGGAAGGTCGCTTTCAGGGTGCTGGAGGCGATTCACCTCTCTTACCTACTGCTATTGAAGAATTACATGTTCTAGGGAATCACCTAGCTAAAACTCGTTTTGATAAGATATTCTCTAGTGATTTAAGCAGAGCTGTAAAAACAGCTGAAATTATAAATTCAGAAAACCAGTTTCCGCAAGAAATTATTCTTAAAGAGGAATTAAGAGAATGGAAATTAGGTAAATTAGAGGGGGCAAAATGGGCAACTGTTGCTGCCGTATATCCCCACCAAATGCATGCCTTTCGTCATAATCTTGCTCAGTTTGACCATAGTTTATTTGATGCTGAATCGGTTTACCAAACGACCCATCGGGTTATCCATTTTATCAAGTCTCTAAAAGATTTAGAGGCGGAGAATCTCTTATTTGTTGGACATGGAGCTAATCTTACGGCTTCAATTCGGACTCTTCTTGGCTACGATGTTGGCAGCATACGAAAAAATGGTGGCCTCAGTAATGGAAGTGTCACCATCCTCGAAACAACTGATTTTGAGAAGTTTTCTCTACTAGACTGGAACAATACTGACCATCTTGAAAATCTTGATACTGTGAATCTTTAAATTCGCAGTTTTTTCTTTCTTAAAAGCTAAATATAGGTGAATTTCCATAAATTTTGTGATAAAATAAATTGGAATACTTTTGGAGGAAAACATGACTACTGAACATTTTGAAGAATTAAATGACCAGCAAATTATTCGCCGTGAAAAAATGGCTGCGCTGGCTGAGCAAGGAATTGATCCTTTCGGAAAACGTTTTGAGCGCACTGCAAACTCTGGACAATTAAAAGAAAAATACGCAGATAAAAGTAAAGAAGAGTTGCACGACTTAGCTGATACAGCTACTATTGCTGGACGTCTCATGACTAAACGTGGTAAAGGAAAAGTTGGATTTGCTCACATCCAAGACCGCGAGGGCCAAATTCAAATTTACGTCCGCAAAGATGAAGTCGGTGAAGAAAACTATGAAATCTTTAAAAAAGCTGACTTAGGAGACTTCCTTGGAGTTGAAGGTGAAGTGATGCGTACTGATATGGGAGAATTATCTATCAAAGCTACCCATATTACCCACCTTTCTAAAGCACTTCGTCCCCTTCCTGAAAAATTCCATGGACTGACAGATGTGGAGACTATTTATCGCAAACGCTATTTGGATTTGATTTCTAACCGTGAGAGCTTCAATCGATTTGTTACTCGCTCAAAAATCATTTCTGAAATTCGCCGTTACTTAGACGGGCAAGGCTTCCTTGAAGTCGAAACTCCTGTTCTCCACAATGAAGCAGGTGGTGCTGCTGCCCGTCCTTTCATTACTCATCACAATGCCCAAAATATCGATATGGTGCTTCGAATTGCAACTGAATTGCACCTTAAGCGCCTCATTGTAGGTGGTATGGAACGGGTCTATGAAATCGGACGTATCTTCCGTAACGAAGGAATGGACGCTACTCATAATCCAGAGTTTACGTCTATTGAAGTTTACCAAGCTTATGCAGACTTCCAAGATATTATGGACTTGACAGAAGGAATTATTCAACATGCAGCTATCTCTGTATGTGGAGATGGACCTATAAACTATCAGGGAACTGAAATCAAGATCAATGAACCATTTAAACGCGTTCATATGGTAGATGCCATCAAGGAAATTACTGGCGTAGATTTCTGGCAAGATATGAGCTTTGAAGAAGCCACTGCCTTGGCCAAAGAAAAGAATGTTCCTCTCGAAAGCACTTCACAGAAGTCGGCCATGTTATTAATGCTTTCTTTGAAGAATTTGTTGAAGAAACCTTAACTCAACCAACCTTTATCTATGGTCATCCTGTTGCAGTATCTCCTCTGGCTAAGAAAAATCCAGAAGATCCACGTTTCACTGACCGTTTCGAGCTCTTCATCATGACCAAGGAATATGCCAACGCCTTCACCGAATTGAACGATCCAATCGATCAACTCTCTCGTTTTGAAGCCCAAGCTAAAGCTAAAGAACTAGGTGATGACGAAGCTACCGGCATTGACTACGACTATGTAGAAGCTCTAGAATATGGTATGCCACCAACTGGAGGTCTAGGTATTGGGATTGACCGTCTAGTTATGTTGCTGACTGACGTGACTACCATTCGTGATGTCCTTCTCTTCCCGACAATGAAATAATTTTCACATTCAAACACTGCTACACTTCAGTAGTGTTTTTTATAAACAAAAAAAAAAAAGAGTTTAGGTTCCTAAACTCTTTTTCTTATTCCATTATTCATACCTCAGTGCTTCAATTGGATCCAACTTGGAAGCTTTATTCGCAGGTAGAATTCCAAAAACAACACCTACCATTGCTGAGAAGACAAGGCTTCCTACTGCAGCTGTAGTAGATACGATCGGAGGTCCACCAAAGACATCTTCTGGTACGACTGCAGCAATTAACGCGTTAATACCATAAGCCAGTCCTAAGCCCAGCATTCCTCCAATTAGGGTAAGAACCATGGATTCAATTAAGAATTGGGTTAAGATGTTTCCTCTCGTAGCTCCTAAAGCTTTCCTCAGACCGATTTCACGAGTCCGCTCGGTAACTGACACCAGCATGATATTCATAACCCCGATACCACCGACAAAGAGTGAGATTCCTGCTATCGCGCCAATAACTCCTGTCATGGTACCTGTAATCTGCTTGTACTGTTCCAGCATACTCTCCATATTCAAGATTTGATATTCACCCTGGCGTGCTCCTGAAAGCTGGGTCAATTTTTTAGCTGCTTCTATCCCAACTTCGTTGACACGGCTGACTTCTGGAACATAGACGTAAACAGTTGAGATTTCTTCTGAATGAAACTCAGATGCTACTTGGGTATTAGCCATTAGAGCACTTCCTGAACTCATACTCATACTTGACCAGCATTGGGATCTTTAAAGACTCCAATAACCCGATAGTTGCTATCTCCTACTGATACGATTTTGTTTAAGGCTTCTGCGCTACTTCCAAAAAGTGAATTTGCAACTGTTTCATCAATCATCATCACATTAGAAAAGCGCTGGTAATCCACAGGAAGGAGGGTACGACCTGCCAAGATCTCGTATTTTCTAATTTGAAAGAAAGATTGGCTAACGCCAGTAATAAATACTCCATCCGCTTTCTTATTTTGATAAGAGAATGTTGCAGATGGACCTCCATTGGTTGTATAGTAACCTTTCACTCCATCAATTTTTAAGAGCTCTTTAGCCCAAGCATCTTGAATAACTGGTGGAGCTTCGTTTTCTTCGTTATCAACTTCTTGACTGCCTCCCTCATTTCCTGCAGGACCTTCCATAAGATTCATCCCCATAACATAATTACTCTTTGTTGGTGAATAATTCAGAGCGACATATTGTTGATCCTTCGTGAAACTTTTGGTAACTCCCTGTTGCATCCCATTTCCTAAGGCCATGATAACTACAACAGAAGCGACCCCAATGATAATTCCAATCATTGTTAGAAAGGAGCGCATTTTGTGGCCCATAATAGATCCAATAGCAAATCTCCAGTTTTGCATCTATGCTTCTCCTTTCTGCGCTGAATCAGAGTAAATTACGCCATCTCGAATGACAATTTGTCGTTTAGCATAGGCTGCAATTTCTGGTTCATGGGTAACCATAATGATGGTTTTGCCTTCTTTATTTAATTCAGTCAGCAATTCCATAATCTGTTCACCTGTTTTTGTATCCAAGGCCCCTGTTGGCTCATCTGCCAAAATAATAGAGGGACGATTTACTAAGGCACGAGCAATCGCAACACGCTGCTTTTGCCCCCCTGATAATTCCGACGGCAAATGATGCATCCGCGTTTCTAACTCAACTTTTTCCAAGTATTGTTTTGCTAAAGCCTTGCGTTTAGACTGAGAAACTCCCGCATAAATCAAGGGTAATTCAACATTTTGAAGAGCATTTAGCTTGGACAAGAGGAAAAACTGCTGAAAGACAAATCCAATTTCCTGATTACGGACTTTAGCTGATTTCTTTTCACCCAAACGAGCCACTTCCTTACCATCTAGATGATAGGTTCCGCTAGAAGGACGATCCAACATACCAATAATATTCATCAAGGTTGATTTACCAGATCCAGATGGTCCCATAATGGCTAAAAACTCTCCTTCTTCAACTTGAAGATTGATGTTTTTTAAAACCTGCAGTTCTTGATCTCCGTTGCGATAGCTCTTATTGATGCCACTTAAATCAATTAATTTCTTCATAGGATTTTACCTCCTGCCCATCTTTTAAATCAGCAGTTGGATTTATAATCACTTTATCATCTTTTGCTAAGCCAGATGTTACTTCTTGATTTTCAGCATCAGCATTGCCAAGTGTGACTTCAACTTTTTTAGCTATACCCTTATCATCTAGTTTCCAAATGTAATTTTTCCCATCTTCATCAGTAACAACACTACTTACCGGAATAAGAATGGCCTTGCTATTATTCTTCACTTCGATATTTACAGAGAATCCTTGTTTTAAATCACCTATTTCGCTAGTGAAATCAATGGTAAAGGGATATTTAGCACCTGATCCTCCACCTGATCCTCCAGCAGCTGACGCACTTGAGCTTGCTTGCTGAGCATCTTTTGGATAGTTAGAGATATAGCTGATTTTACCAGTCCAAGTCTTATCGGGATATACTTTTGAAGTAATGCTGACTTCTTGATCCACTGACAGATTAGCTAAATTGTACTCTGACAACTCACCCTTGACTTGAAGATTACCGTTATTAACAATATGGACCAATGTTTGATTAGATCCTGTTGTTGATTTTGAAACATCACGATTAACTTCAACTACTGTTCCTTCAACAGTACTTAATACAGTTGTAGCATCAAGCAAAAGTTTTGAACTATTGACTTTATCCGCAGCATCAGCTCGATTGTCTTGCAAATCTTTTAATTGAGAATCCAAGGATTGTTGTGTATTAACTGCTGGTGAAGTGCTTTCGCCAGATTCTTCTCCTTCTGCTGTTGGGCTTGGGGTAGGAGCTGTCCCATTATTTTGAAGTTCGTAAATTTGACGGTCAATTTTATTGAGAGCTCGAACAGCGGAATCATAGTTAGATTGTGCCTCAGTGTTTCGATATTGGACCAAAGCTTGTCCGACTGTAACTTGATCACCCACATTAACGAGGACGCCTTCTAGATCCCCCTTTGTCGAATCATAATAAATATACTGCTCATTATTAGCAGATACTTGTCCTGACAAAGTACAGAAGATGCTACTGATCCTTCTTTTGCCTTTTGAACCAGAGGTTTCGAATCTAAAGCCTCTTGATTGCCATTTTTCTGATTCAAAAATAGCATAGCAAGAACAACTACTACAATGGCAAGAGGAACAGCAATCAGAGCAGTCAACTGCCACTTTTTCAATTTTTTCATTGGAATCTCCTTTAAAAATGAAATCTAATTAATTTTTTTCATTATAACATACATTATAACCTGAAACTATTGTTTTGAATTTAGCAATTTTCAAATGACATTATATCTTTCTCAAACGTCAATTTTTCTCGTAGCAGATTTTTGCATTCATTTCTTAAAAAGGGTACAATTACCTCATATTGAAAGAAGGAGAATAAACATTATGAAAGAATTTGATATGATTGCTATCGGAGGTGGTAGCGGGGGTATTGCTACCATGAATCGAGCTGGTGAACACGGTGCCAAGGTCGCTGTCATTGAGGAAAAGAAGTTAGGCGGCACCTGTGTCAATGTTGGCTGTGTTCCTAAAAAGATCATGTGGTATGGTGCTCAAATTGCTGAGGCCATCCAATACTACGGTCCTGACTATGGTTTTACTTCAGACAAACAAGCGTTTGACTTTGCCACTTTGCGTAAAAATCGCGAAGCCTATATTGATCGTGCTCGATCTTCTTACGATGGAAGTTTTAAGCGCAATGGAGTTGAATTGATTGAAGGACGCGGTCGCTTTGTTGATGCTAACACTGTCGAGGTTAATGGTGAGCTAATCCGAGCTAAACACATTGTCATTGCAACTGGTGCTCATGCTGCTATCCCTTCTATCCCTGGCTCTGAATTAGGTGAAACATCTGATGATGTCTTCGCTTGGGAAGAATTACCCGAATCTGTAGCCATCGTTGGAGCTGGCTATATCGCAGTTGAATTGGCAGGAGTCCTCCATACTCTGGGAGTCAAAACAGACCTCTTTGTCCGACGTGATCGTCCCTTACGGAACTTTGATTCTTATATCGTAGATGGATTACTTGAAGAAATGGATAAGACAGGTCTTGCCCTACATACTCACAAAGTACCTACAAAACTTGAGAAACTAGATGACAATCAACTGCAACTTCATTTGAAGATGGTAGTAGCCACATAGCTCAGCATGTCATCTGGGCCATCGGCCGAAAACCTAATGTTCAAGACCTCAATCTAGAAGCTGCTGGTGTCACTCTCAACGAACGAGGTTTCATCGCTGTAGATGAATACCAAAACACTGTAGTTCCAGGTATCTATGCCCTAGGTGACGTAACAGGCGAGAAAGAACTAACTCCTGTTGCCATTAAAGCTGGTCGTACATTAGCCGAGCGACTTTTCAATGGCAAAACAGACGCAAAGATGGACTATTCAACTATTCCTACTGTTGTCTTCTCCCACCCCGCTATTGGAACTGTTGGACTAACCGAGGAAGAGGCTGTCAAGACTTACGGAGCTGAAAATATTCACGTTTATACTTCTAGCTTTGCTTCCATGTATTCAGCAGTAACTCAGCATCGCCAACAGGCTAAGTTCAAGCTCATCACAGCTGGTGAGAATGAAAAGGTCGTTGGTCTGCATGGTATCGGATATGGGGTAGACGAAATGATTCAAGGCTTCGCTGTCGCTATCAAAATGGGGGCAACCAAGGCTGATTTTGATGCCACAGTGGCCATTCACCCAACGGGATCAGAAGAGTTCGTTACTATGAGGTAAGAAGAGAAAAGGTTTGTTTAACAAGCCTTTTTTGACTTGTGTCCTTATTTTATTATAAAGTATATAAGTATTCCATAATCTAATCTTTCATTTTTTTCTTTTTGAATCTTACATTTTTGTAAGATTCTATAAGGATTCTTCAAAAATTTTTACCTTCTCATCGTCACTTTTAGTTACTAAAAGAGAGTGTAGGCTTGTATTAACTTGTTAATCCTACATTCCTCATTTTACAGTCTATTTATCAAGATTTCATCAAGAAAATCTCAAAAATTTCTAAAGTTTTGTAAAAAAGGAGCCTGAAGTAAAACTTTAGACTCTTTTTTCTTATGGTAAAATGGCTAAAGCTCGTACTGGCGAACCACTAGCTTGATGCCAGTTAGGGAAACTGATAGAAATTAAGGCACCCTTAGCAGGTAATTGGTCCAAGTTAGACAATACCTCAACTTGGTAGATATCCTCAGCCAAGAGATAATATTCATTAACCAAGCCATGCTCAGCTGTAGGAAGGCCTGCATCAGTATCAAACGTTTCATGACCTACTGCAGTAACACCGCGCTCATGAATCAGAAATTCCAAAGCATCTCGTCCCCAGCCAGGTGTATGCTGGATTCCTTGATCATCTAAGTTCCTCATGGCGTCTTGACTAGGCCAACGCTTGGACCAGTCTGACCGAAAAGCTACGAAACTTCCTTCAGGAATCTTCCCATGCTCAGCTTCAAAGTCCAAATATCTTGTTTGGTCAAAATGAAGTCTGGATTCTCCTCTACTTCTTTTGATTTATCAATGACGAACAAAGGAAGAAGGAGATCTTTTAAGTCAATTTCTTCCAACCAACGGCCGCCCTCTACAAAATGAATAGGAGCATCAATATGAGTACCATACTGACCAACTACAGAAAACTGCTGCACATGGAAACCATCTTTTAAAGTAAAAATATCTTTCTTCTCCAAGGCTGGTAAAGCTGGAAAGTGCGGACTATCTTCCTTAATTTGATGAGAAAGATTAACCCATTTTTTATTTTTTAATTCTTGGTATATTTCAAGCAAATCTGCCATATGTTTTTCCTCCGATTCTATTATCCCCAGACTTCTTTTACAATATCTGAAATCAAAGCAATTTTTTCCCACTGACTCTCTTCTGTTAGGATGTTTCCTTCTTCCGTAGAAGCAAAGCCACACTGGGTTGAAAGGTAAAGATTTTCCAGGGGTACATACTGACTGGCTTCCTTAATCCGAGCAATAACTTCTTCTTTTTCTCTAAGTCACCACTTTTTGAGGTCAAGAGGCCCAAGACTACTTTTTTCCCTGGTGTTACTTTAGCCAAGGGTTCGAAACCACCAGCTCGCTCAGTATCAAATTCAAGGAAATAAGCATTCACCTTTTCTTTTTCAAATAATTTATCTGCAATCGAACCGTATCCACCTGAAGAAGCCCAGGTAGAATGGTAGTTACCACGGCAGACATGGGTATTAACAGTCAAACCAGCAGGGACATTTTGATAAAGATCATTGTTGAAGTTTAAGTAGAGTGCCGCTAATTCAGCACGAACCTGGTCTTTGCTCTTTCCTTGAAGAGCACCCCAGGCTGTCAAGAAATTATCATCTACCAAAACACCCCAAGTACAATCATCCACTTGTAGCGTTCTGAGGCCAGCGTCGTATAGATCTTGAACAACTTGTAAATAAGCTTTTTTTATATCTTCCCTTAATTGATTGAAGTCAGGATAAACTTGATTGAGCTTCTCCACATGCTCAGCATCCCGGATTAATTCAAAATAAAATTGGGCGGGGGCCGGAATGGTATACTTTGCTTCAACTCCATCCTGATCAGCCACTAAATCTCTTAGAAACTTAAAATGTTCCACAAAGGGATGGTGGAATCCAGTAATCTTACCAGAGATGAGGGCCGAATCTGCCTTGGTTGTTTCCCCATGAAAATGATAGCCCTCTGCAGCTTGAACATGCTCAATTCCTTGAAAACCCCAGAAGAAATCCAAATGCCAATAAGCCCGTCGAAATTCTCCGTCTGTTACATTCTTCAATCCAGCTTTAATTTCTTTAGAAACTAAAGCTCGAATAGCTTGGTCTTCCACTGCAGTCAACTCTTCTTGGCTAATAGTCCCCTCAGCAAAGGCTTCCCTTGCTTCTACCAATTCCTTAGGACGAAGGAAAGAGCCAACGTGATCTACTCGAAATGGTCCATGATTAACTGTCATCTCAACTCTCCTTTTCGACTATAAAAATGTTATAAAAATCAAATGGAAATTTGGTTATGGTTCATTATATCAACACGACCACCTTATCTCAAGTTTTTAAAAGGTGTTGAGCTAATCTTATTTTATTGATTATTATATAGTTTATAACTATATCCGTTCTTCCATTTCCTACTTTTCTTTTAGATATTAATTTGCTATGCTATAGAAACACGTATATATGAGGAGAATTTAATGAGTAAAACAAATAAAAATTCTTGCAACATTCAGTATTGTCTTCTTTAACATCTTTGGTTTAACAGCATTTATTTTCTTATATTTCAGGAGTAAAGGGAAAAAATAATACGAAATAGTCTAAGTCGATAAAAACACTTGACTTTTGCCACTAGAGATTTTAAAATAGTTACCACAAATCATAAAAGAGGTTTACTATTATGAATCAAAATAAAGTTTTCTTACTTGTTCTCCCAGCTATTGGGGCTGCTATTTTAGCTGTTTTATCTCAATTTAGCTTTGCTATTGGTGCTGTTCCCATTACTCTCCAAACCTTTGCTTTCGGTTTGATTGCAACTATTTTTAAACCCAGAGAAGCGGTTTTAGCTACGCTATTTTATTTACTACTTGGTGCAATCGGTCTCCCAGTTTTTGCAGGCGGTCATGGCGGATTCCAATCATTCCTAAATCCAACTGCTGGTTACCTTTTGTCTGCTCCTCTCTTTGTCTTCATTACTTCTATCCTAACTCATAAAAACAGTTCATTCTTGACTATTTTACTGGCAAATATCTTGGGAGATACCATCCTATTTATCGGTGGAATTATAGGTTTGAATATCTTAGGGAATCTTGATTTTTCAAGGGCTATCGCTGTTGGCGTTACCCCATTCATTCTACCGGATCTTTTAAAAATGCTCCTGATAGCTATTATCAGCTTGCCAGTATTAAAAAGTCTCGGATTTCATCCTTACTTTGCTGATAAACAAAAAAACTGATAGACTATTCTATCAGTTTTTAAATGCATCAAGTAGAACCTGAAATTCTTCATTAGAAAGAGTAATTCCCTTGCCCATTTTACTGTGATCCGGACTCCAAGTTCGAATATCATATTTAGCTGGCGCTCCATTGAAGCTAACTCGGTTAAGCTCTTTGGTCCAGCCTTTATCGTTTTCTGATAAGACTAGAAGTTTTTCTTCAATCTCAAATGTAAATTCTGACATAGTACCTCCTTGGTGAATTCAAAAGTAGATGAGCGAAAACAGCCTCTGCTGTTTAACAGTTATCCATCTTTCATTTAATTCATTCGTAAAAAAATTTAGAATTTTACGAGAAAATGTTATATAATGATATTGTATCAAGTTATGGAGATTTTAGCCATGAAAAAATTTCTAAGAATGCTGACTGAGAAAGCTAATGAGTTTATAAACGATAAAAAAACCGAACAGATCAGTGAGAATAATACTGCTATCTTATCCGCGATTGAGCTAGCCTTAAAGAAAAATTCCGGAATTCATGTTATTTTTCAGAATAAAAGCTTTACTGGCGATATTGTCAAGTATGACAAAGAACGTCAGCAGTTGATTGTTAAGAATTTCAATAAGAGCATGTCAACTATTATTCGGATTCCAGATATTCAACGTGTGCGTCTGGTTCCTCAGACAGTTCAAGTAGCACAAAAAGCTAATCCAAAGAAAAAAATAAATCCCAGTTTTTACAAACTGGGATTTATTTTATATCTAAGCTCGGACAGTCACGCTAGTACCATCTTCCTTATACAGATTGATAAGGCCTTCTTTTCTGCTACGCACCATGTCTCCTGGGCAAACAGGTGTCGGCATAGAAATCGTTAAGAGTTCCATAGGATTTGGCGCTCGATCAATTTTATTGCCTTGCGCATCATGCAAATCTGTAATGACTGTCTCAAAATGACGGAAGCCAGGGCCATAGAATTCAACCTGATCTCCTTCATGAATAACATTCCTCTGACGAATAGTCGCGATCTGTTTTTCAGCATCATAGTCTACAACTTCAGCCACAAACTTGTATTCCGGAATTTTTCGGCGTGCCCCAAAGAGCTGTTCGTTCTCTGTCGGAGTGCTGTAGTAAAATCCAGTTGCCAATTCGCGCTGAGCAACTTTCCACATTTCATCAATCAAGTCCTGTTTAATCGCTTCAAATTTCTCAGGACTTTCCAAATAGGCATCGACAGCCGCCTTGTAACAGTTTGATACTGTGGATACATAGTGTATTGACTTCATTCGACCTTCGATTTTCAGACTGTCCACACCATTTTCAATCATATCAGGTATGTGGTCAATCATGGACATATCTACCGCAGACATGGAGAATTCCTCTGGTATTTCACCCTTCAGGCTCTTTCTTTCCTGGCCAAAAGGCATATCGTAAAGGTCGTATTTCCAACGACAAGACTGCGAGCAACCACCGCGGTTAGCATCACGCATACTCATATGATTAGAAAGTGTACAGCGACCCGAGTAAGAAATACACATTGCTCCATGGACGAAGGCTTCAATCTCAACATCAGTTCTTTTGCGAATCTCTGCCAATTCTTCCATAGACACTTCTCGGGCCAAAACCACACGTGTCAAACCTAGCTCTTTCCAAATTCTAGGGTTTCGTAGTTGGTAGCACTAGCTTGAGTAGACAAATGAATTTCTAATCCAGGTGCTTCTGATACTGCAATAGCAATCAGAGCTGGGTCTGATACAATTACTGCAGCAATCCCAATATCGCGGAGTTTACGGAAGAATTCTCCAGCACCAATTTCATTGCCTTCGTGCATCACCATATTCGCTGCAACATATACTTTTGCGCCATACTTTGCCGCAAACTGGACTCCTTCTTCCATTTGTTCGTAAGTAAAGTTCCCAGCTCGGCTACGAAGTCCGTAAGCCTGACCACCAATAAATACTGCATCTGCTCCATAACGAACAGCTACTTTTAACTTCTCTAAAGTACCAGCAGGTGCCAAGACCTCTGGTCGTTTCAATGTTTTTGTCATCATTTCTCCTATTTGCAAGATAAGATCGATAATCCCTAATTTTTAATCCTTTCTATTTTATAGCAAAAAACTTGGAAAATCAAGATGTCGCAAATGTTTTCACAATTCTAATCTTTCCTGAATTAACAAAATTTTGATTTTACATCTTTACAACAGAAAAAAGCAAGAAATTTCTTGCTTTCTTAGATAGCTATAATTATTTGACCATATCTGGATCATATTCATAAAAACCGGTATCCAAGAAACGATTTTTAGGATGAAAACGGTGAACAGCTTCATCCAAAAGAAAGGCCTGATCATGACTGAATTCACCAGCCAAGATTAAATCTCGAGCTTGAATGAACAACTTAGCGATTTCCACAAAATTATGACCTGGAGTATAGATTCCTTCTAATTTCCAATGAGTAAATCCATGATCCACTAACTCTGTCAATTTTGTCATCAGATCTAAGTCGTTATTTGCAAATATATGAGTTCCATGGTTGTCTTCAAAAATGGAATAATGACTGCTCGGATCTCCCGGCTCAGCCAAGAACAAATCACGCTCCCGCGTCTTCTCATCATCAATATGGGTGAAATTATAATAATTTTGAAGCAGAGGGCGTTTGGAGTGATGAATGACACTAGCCCCATAGACCAAGACCTCTGCGGGAATCTCTAAAATATCCTGCATGGCAAAAAGTTCAGCGGAGGGAACTTCTCTAGCTAAAACTGCTTCTGATGCGCCAGCTTTTTGTCCCCAAAAATTAATCTGACGACTGCTGGTAACCATGGTCGAAGCATCATAAATTGTCTTAAAGGGATATTGATCGCGGTTAACAACGTAAAACACACCCGCATCCCCAACAGTAATATAATCCGTCTGAATTTCTGCTAGAAAATCAAGAAACGGCTTGATCTTGTCCATCATTTCCTGGTGCATGAGAGCATTGACTGCTACGACGATTTCTTTGCCCGCCTCATGAACTAAATTAGCAATCTCTCGTAGTTCTTCATAAGAAAAAGTATGGGGAAGACGAAGACCATAGTTTTTCTCTCCAACATAAATCCGATCAACTCCTGCTTCCAGCAGTTCCTTCACTTGCTCAATACTTTCAGCTGTCGCTGTAATAATTATCTTTTCCATAAAGTTAATTATAACACACTTTTTAGAAATGAACCAGTTTTCTTTTTTAAATTCTTTCTTTTTACTTTTTATTTCCCTTAAATTTTTCGATACTTTATTTTTTTATATTGAAAACTATTTTTTTATTCTTTCTGTAACAAAAAAATGTAATAATTACCTCAATAAATCATGATACAATGTTATAGTACTAGTAGGAGAGAGAAAAATGACACTTAGAGATTATAAAAATTATCAAGAGGATTATATCTATCAGGAAGTTCCTGAAGAACAATTACCTTTATACCAAGAATATATTCCAGAATCAGATATTGAACCTAAAATAAAAGAGTTGCTTTTCTTCTTTAATATTGCTGCGTTTTGTATTTTAACAGCAATTTTTAGTTTTCTGTTTCTGTCTTTCAAACTGAATACTTTCTTTGCTCTAGCATTAGCTATGACTTTAAGCTTTGCAACAGTGCAAACCTATCGTTTTATTTCAAAAAAGAAATTTTAATCAAACAAGAGACCTGCTTCTGACTTGAAGCAGGTCTTTTTTCTTACCATGCATAATTCGGCTCTTGGCAAGTCAACATAGCTGTCAAAAGCTCTTGAGGGGTCACTTTCTTTAACCCTCCATAAACCGGATCTTGAACAGTATAAGATGGATCAATATAATAAACTCCAATAATATCAGAAGCATCTGAGTTTAATTCATATCCAATTCCGATAACATTGTGCTCCCCACTACGTCCAGGATACATCTTTGAATTATCAAACGTATAATATAGAGGATAGCCAGAATCAATATTCTTCTTGAGTCGCTCTTTAAAGAGGCGCATATCAATTGAATTAGATGAGCTAGATCTCACAGTTTCCAAGCGATAGCCCGCCTGTCTATCAGTTGGTTCTGGATAACCAAATAAATGCTGATTAAGTACCTGAATAGCATTGGCATTATGGGTCCCAAAATGAGCATCTGTGCCCATTTCCTCAGCCAATTGTTCTTGCGATATATCGATTCCCCGATAGGCTAACATCATGCCGACAGTCGTTGGAGCACAAGTATTCCATGCTCTTTGCACCTGCATAGGTACTTCCAGCCTATGTCTCAACTGAAGTGATCCTTCTTCTGTTTTTTGAACTTGTGGCATCTCCTGCGATTCTGAAGCACTACTCGAAGACGAACCATTGTCCGAAGAAGTTTCTTTTGATCTGTAAAAAGTAGATGAATTGCTTGAAAACTTCTTACTAGAAACAGAGTTAGAAGAATCTAATGGTTTTGCTACTTTTCTTTGGTTAGCACATGCAGTAAAAAACAATATCGCAAACATAAGGCTTAAAAGTTTGATGCATTTCATCAGACCACCTCCCCAACTTTATCATAGTCTTTTCCATACCTGGAGTCAAGTTATTCTACAAAATAAAAAAGCTGGATTAACCAGCTCTTTTAGTCTTCTTTTAGGTCTATAACGATTTCTTCAGAATGATCTTTTTCATCTGTCAAAGCATGTGCTTTTTCTTTGATAGAAGAGATCAAATCATCTTTAGTCAGATGCTCTTCTTGAATTTTTTCTTTAATAGCTTGGAACCTATCCTGTGAATAGTCTAACATCTCTTTTGTAGTTTCCTTTACAGATGTTAAAATAGACTCTTTTGTAATCTCACCATTATTGACCTTGTCTTTTACTTGCGTAACAGTATCTACTGTTTGATTTTTCAAGTCAGTTGCAGAATGGCAGACCTGCTCTTTAAACTCATCTGGGTTCTCTTGGACTTCTTTGATAAAATTGCTGACTCTAGCTCTTACTTCTTTGCCTTTTTCACTGCTTAAGAAGATAGCTACTGCAGCCCCAGATGCTGCTCCTAATACAATCGATGAAAATTTACCCATAACGGACCTTCTTTCTTGTGATTATCTATTGAAAAATTTTGATAATAGACGCCAGGCTGTTAAACCTGCACCCGCCTTGACTGAATTTTTACCAGCCGTTGCTGCTTTTTTACTCAGATTACGAGCTGAATTATTTAAATCTGAAACAGATAGCGACAGATCTGCTACAGCCGTAAAAAGGGGTTCTATGGTCTCCATTTTACCGTTAATATCATCTGTCAAAACATTGACTTTAGCTAGTAATTCATTGGTTTGATATAGTGTGACATTGACATCTGTTGTAAGAACTTTAATCGTCTTCTCTGTCTCATCTACAACATTGCTAATTTTTCTAACCAAGAAGATGGAGTAAACAATCAAAGCAATCAAAGCGACTGCGACTAAACTATATGAAATTTCAAGCATTTTTCTTCTCCATTTCTAAAGATGTGTAATAATACGGTGTATCTTTTTTTCTATGTTGATAAATAACCAAGACCACACCAAGAATAATTAAGAGAGCAGACAACCACTGGGAAACCCGGAGTCCCATAAAGTAGAGACTGTCTGTCCGCATTCCTTCAATAATCATCCGACCACAACCGTACCAGATAAGGTAGAAGGCTGTAATATCTCCTTGCTTGAGGAATTTGGGTTTTCTACGTAAGAAGAGAATAAGAATGAAGCTAGCAAGTTCCAAGTAGATTCATAAAGAAAAGTAGGTTGTCGATAAGCTCCATCAATATACATTTGATCTCTGATAAATCCTGGCAAGTAGTCTAAACTCTTGACCGCAGCACCGTAAGCTTCCTGGTTGATAAAATTCCCCCAGCGTCCAATACTCTGAGCAATCATAACACCTGGAGCCGCGATATCTAAGAAATCTAAAGTATTAATAAATTTACTCCTAGAAAAGAAATAAAGAACTAGAGCACCAGTAATCAGTCCTCCATAGATAGCTAAACCACCATGCCAGGTAATAAAAATCTCAATAAAGGGCTGTTTTGAATAATAAGACCATTCAAAGGCCACATAATATAGCCGCGCACCCACAATAGCAAGTGGAAAAGCAATCAAGATGAAATCAATAATGTCGTCAGGTTTAATCTTTTTACGAGGTGCTTCTTTCCTAGCTAAATAAACAGCTAATATTAAACCCGAAAGTATACAGATTGCATACCAGCGAATGGCAAATGGTCCGATTTGAAAGGCAATTGGATTAATCATGCTTCACCTCATTCTGGCTGATCAGATTTGTCAAGCGTTCTTCAAAAATCTTTGTAGCGTCAAAGCCCATCTCTTTTGCTCTATAATTCATGGCCGCAGCTTCAATTACAACGGAGATGTTACGACCAGTTTTAACTGGAATGCGGACCCTTGGGATTCGAACACCGGCAATTTCTAATTCATCTGAAGCATTACCTAGGCGGTCAAAGGTCTTATTGACGTCATAATTTTCCAAATATACTGCAATTTGAACCTGTGATGAATCTTTAACTGCACTAGCACCATAGAGACTCATCACATCAATAATTCCAACGCCTCGAATTTCCAGCAGATGACGTAAAATTTCAGCTGGCTCACCCCAGAGAGTCATTTCATCCTTAGCAAAGATATCAACACGATCATCCGCTACCAAACGGTGACCTCTCTTGACTAACTCAAGTCCAGTCTCACTTTTACCGATACCGCTGTCGCCCTGAATGAGAACGCCCATGCCATAAATGTCCATTAAGACACCGTGAACGCTTGTTCTTTCAGCCAAGCGAGAATCTAGATAGCTTGATATTTCTCCTGACAATCGGCTCGTTGCTGTATGGCTACGCAAAATAACAATCTGCTTTTCTTGGGCAGCCTGCATCATTTCATCTGGAATCTCCAAATCTCTGGCAATGATGACAACAGGTGTCGTCGGTTGAAACATTTTCAGAAGAACTTGATGGCGGTTATGACTCGTCATCTTCATCAAATAAGACCATTCTTTCATCCCAATCAGCTGAATGCGCTCTGGTGTATAGTAGTCAAAATATCCTGTCATCTCAAGCCCAGGCCGTGAAATATCGGATGTCGTAATTTCTTTTTCCAGTAGTTCTTCGCTACCGTAAATCAATTGTAATCTTACTTTTTGCAAGAGGTCCTTGACCTTAACAGACATAAGTTTCCCCCTTTGGAATCTTTCTTTTTCTATTATAGCAAAAAATTACTTTTATAGAGAGTTTCAGCGTCCTTTTTGGGAAAAGAAAAGATGACAGGGGAGGTTTCTACACTTTATCTGTCACCTTGTTTTTCTATTAGTTTTTTTAATAATATTTTTTGATGTCGAAAGAGAAGATTATCTTTCATGAATGCAGACAATTCATTTATTCCTATCCAGACATGTCCATCAGTCTCTCCATCTTGATAAGTAATTCTTTCCTTATCGCCTACTATAATTGCTTCATAGTAGTCAAATAGACACTGATCTTCAGAGGATATTGTCTGCTCAATGAGTCTTATCTGGCTGGGGACTAAATCTGTTTCTTCTTTCAACTCTCGAAGCGCTGCGCTAAGGCTATCCTCACCAGCTAGGACACTGCCACCAGCCCCAAATTCAAAGTAGTTGGGATAGAGTTCCTTTTGACTACTTCTTTTCATAAAAAGAACATCTCCATCCTCATGTTGTACCAAGACATTCACACAGAGATGATATAGGCCAGCCGGTATCCTTTCTCCTCTTACCAAATAACGCCCAATTTTTTCTCGATCTTCATTATAAGCATCCCAAATTTCCATAGTTCCCCTTTTTTAAACAGCAAGCCATTACCAAAAAAGTCCTTTATCGTCATCAATTGGTTCTGCATCCTTACGCTTTCTTGGTCCAGTCCCGTACATTTCGGCCTCTATGTCTTCCTTGGTTGGAAGAAGTACTGCTAAAGAAATATAAATAACAACTCCAAATCCAAAAGACGAAATGGTAAAAAGGATGTATAAAAAACGAATCAAACTAAGATCAAATTTAAACTTATCTGCTAAACCAGCTAAAACACCGGCTAACAATCGATTTCTTCTTGTTTTATAAAGGACCGTTTTCATGTTCTATTTCCTCTTTCTGTAGATAATCTCATTTTATCATTTCTTTTGGAAAATCCATCAGGCTCAAGGCTGATTCTAATTATTATTTGAGCAAAAAGACTAAGAATTTCTTAGTCTTTATTTTCTATATTTACTTTAGCGGGTGCAATCATTCTCACAGCAATTCCATCTGGGTCTGTGACTTCTAACACTTGGGAGCTAATCCATCGGGCTGGCGCCTCCAAGTCCAGAGCATTTTCATAAATAGCTACTAGGTCTTCTTTTCCTTGAACTTGGGCTTCAAAATAGGCTAGTCCGAGTTGCTTCGGTTGGCGATGATTCAAGTGAGAACCTCCCCATTCATTGACGGCTAAATGATGATGGTAGTTTCCTGATGCCAGCCAGCTTGCAGAAGGTACAGAAAACTTGTCCTCCAAGCCTAGAAGCTTTTGGTAAAAATGACTGGCAGCTCCGCTATTTTTCACAGATAGGTGGACATGACCCATACGAGTGCCTTCAGCAATACTAAACGGTTGGACTTCCTGGCCTAGTTCATAGATTTCTTGAGCCGCTAGTGCTTCCGTCACTCCGATAATGCGGCCATCTTCTCGAATATCCCAATCAGCCTGAGGCTTGTCCCGATAAAGCTCAATGCCATTGCCTTCTGGATCCTCCAGATAAATGGCTTCACTATAACCGTGGTCCGCTCCTCCAACCATAGGAACTTTATTTCGGATAAATGCTTAAGGATATCCGCTAAGGCTTGACGGCTTGGAAGCAAAAGTGCCAGATGATAAAGACCGTAAGCCGACTTGACTGACTGCCGATCACTAGTCGCTAAGAGCCTCACCAGCACTTGTCCATCTCGACCCAAAGCTACCTGTCCGTCCTGCTCTTCCAAAAGTTCCAGCCCTAAAACACGCTGATAAAAATCCTTTTGTCTTGCTAGGTCAGCCACATAAAGCGCCACCTCTCCTAGATAAATCTTGCTTTGATATTCAAAAGTCATGTTCTTTCTCCTCTCTTAAATTTAAAATTTCAGCAGTCCGCCTGCTCTATTTTTTTTATTTCTCCAAAACAGAGATAGGTTCCTTGATATGGATTTCCATAACCTCCATTTGCTTCGAAGTCTTATTTTTATATTGTAATTATTTATATTACATCTATTAGTATAGCAGGTTTTAATGTAATGTCAATAATTACATCTCAGGATATTAGTCACCCCAAAAAAACAATCTGCTCACTAGGAAGCAGATTGTTCTTTAATTTCTTTTTCGGTTGCTGCGACAACTTCGTCAAGACTGGTCTGAGCCAATTCAGCTTCCATAGCTGCCTGAATAGCTGCCAAGCGATCGTCTAAGACATTGTGAATGTTCTTACCGATAGGACAGTCTGGATTGGGCTTATCATGAAAACTAAAGAGCTGGCCGCTCTTGCCCAGACATTCAACCGCACTATAGACGTCCAACAGGCTAATGTCTTTCAAATCTTTGGCAATCTCTGCTCCTCCAGTCCCACGAGCAACGGTAATCATCCCGGCATTCTTGAGCTGGGACAAGGTCTTGCGAATAATAACTGGATTGACACCGACACTGCCAGCAAGAATATCACTTGTCAGTTTTCGTTTTTTTCCCTCCAAAGCCAAAACAATCAACATGTGAGTGGCAATGGTGAAACGACTAGAAATCTGCATCTCTTCTTCTCCCTTATCATTTTTCTTTATTTTTATTATAGCTCAAAACAGGTGTAACTTCAAGTGTTACGACTAGACTTTAAGAAAGCTGCAATCTCATCTGCATAGCCTTCCCGCTCACTGATTTCCCGCAGCAGGTCGTGATTGTGAGTATGGTGGATACCATTGACCAAACTCTCCCGATAAATTTCATAGTAAGGCAAGTGGAGCTTCCGCGCCAATCGCAACTCCTGCTCCACATCATAAGCCACGCGTCGAAAGTCGACATCAGCCAGACCCGTCTCATCTATCTCTAAAATGGCATACTGGGCTCGCAGATCCTGACGCAAAGCCGAATCTAGAAAGAATGGCTGACCAATAGAGCCTGGATTGATAATCAATTGTCCTTGAGTCCCGTAACGCAGAAACTGCTGGTGAATATGACCATAAACAGCAACAGCACAGTCATTTCCCTCAAAAAGTCGGTCGAAATCGCTCTGCTCGCCAATATGAATCAACTCCCGCCCCCAATTCTTATCTGGCAGATGGTGGCTGACCGCAATCTTCAATCCCTCTACTTCTGTCAAGATTTGCAGAGGAAGTTCTTGCATGCGGTCAATCTCTTCTGGACGGATTTCCTCTAGGACAAAATGACAGAGCCGGGTCAGATAGAGATGGCTGGGGCGACTCAAATCCAGCTTTGGTGCAGGGCGTGCCAGAGACTGTCTTCCCAATTCCCTCTGACTTGGAGGCTGATGGGCAGCTGATCCATCCTATCTAAGATATTTCTGCGACCGGTTCCTGGCAGGAGCAAGTCACCCAAAAACCAATAGTCTGTCACTTGCTGGCTTTCCGCATCCGCCAGCACTGCTTCCAAGGCTGTGCTATTTCCATGTACATCGGATAATAAGGCAATTTTTCGTGTCATCGTGTGTCTTTCTCTTTCTTTACAAGGAATATTATATCAAAGTTCAAAAAAACTTCCACCCATCAAGTGAGTGAAAGTTTTGAAGTCTTTTTTTATCAATCAATAGACTTGAGCGCTTCCAGCATATCCACCCGTCTGAGGCGATAGTTGACAAAGAAGCCAAGCAAGGTCAGGATAAGAGTCACTGCTGTTAGAGGAAACAGATAGACTGAGGAACTTACTTGAGGGTTTAAGCTGATAATACTAGGCGCAACCTTCTCAATCAAAAAACGATGCAGGAAGAAACCGCCTAGAAGTCCAACTGCCATCCCAATCACTGACAGAATAATGGTCTCTCGATAGATATAAAGGGTCACTTCCTTATTATGGAAGCCCAGAACCTTGATAGTGGACAGCTCCCGAATCCGCTCAGCCACATTAATATTGGTCAAATTGTAGAGAATGACGACTGCTAAAAGAATGGAAATCAGGACCAAAACCAGCATCGTATTATTAAGAGAATCAGCTAGAACGTTGAACTGCTTCACCATGCTAGCGTTTTGGGAGACACTCTTGACAGACTTGAGGCTCATAAATTCATTGGCCTTGTCCACAATATTCTTACTAGAAGGGTTCTTGAGTCGCACTAGATAAGCGTTTTTCTCGGGCTTTTTCCCGTAAATCTTTTGGTAGTCAGTCGCCTTCATGAAGGCAAAATGACCAAAATGATTCTCATTGACTGCTGCGAGCTTGACAGACCTGCCACCCAGCTCTATACTGCCACCGGGGCTAACTCCAGCTATACGGGCTAATTTATCCGAAACAACTACACCATCCTTGAGAGTCAGCTTTTGCTGGTTGTCAGGACTTTCCATAGAAATAAAAGGTTCAAAATTTTCCTTGTCCGTAACCATTAAAGTGATTGACTCTGTCTCTTTTTTCCCTTTGTATTTCTCTGTTAGGGTTTCACTATGGATTTCCTGATAGGCTGCAATCGAGTCATCTGCCAGCCGCTTTTTCAGCTTGTCCTGCTCAGCCTGATTTTCTCCAGGATTGACAGCGACAATCAAGTCGTATCGCAGAATCTCCTTAAACTGACGTTTGGGAATACCACCAATAGAAGATTGGAGTCCTAGGCCGGCAAATAGTAGGGCAACAGAACCCGCCACACCAAAGATAGTCATAAACATCCGCTGCTTATAGCGAAAGATATTGCGAGCTGTGACCTTCTGAGTAAAACTAAGACGTCGCCAGATAAGGGGCAGTCTTTCCAAGAAAATCTTGGAGCCTTTGACCGGTGGCTTGGGCAAAAGCAAGTGGGCTGCTTCTTCTCTCAGCTCACGTCTTGCCACCAAATAGGCAGGGAGAACACTGGATAGAAGGGAAAGTCCCAGGGCCAGTAAACTATAGGAAACATAAATATGCATGAGGGGTAGAAAGTACCATTCCTCTAGTAATAATAGAAGAAATCACTCCTGACAAAAAATAATGTCCCAGTACAATCCCTATGAGGGTACCCAGACTCCCCGCCACCAAACCGTAAAGGACAAACTTGCGAATGATGTCACGGCTATGATAGCCTAAAGCTTTAAAGACACCTGCATTTGTTCGCTCCTCATCGACAAAGCGAGTCATGGTGGTAAAGGTCACTATAGCTGCCACCAAATAGAGCACCACTGGGAAAATATTACCAATCAACGCAATACTATTCATGGAGTTTTTATACATATGATAGCCATTACCACCTGGCAGAGACTTGCGGTCATAGCTATGATAGGCCGGCTCTTTCAAACGACTCAGGTTTGCCTTAGCATCAGCTAGCTTGTCCTTGCTAGCTGATAAGTCTTTTTCCGCCTGAGCTAGCTCTGCTTTTTTCTGATTGAGCTGGGACTCAGCTTCCTGAATCTGCTGCTGGCTCTGGCTGAGCTGGGCAGGAGGGAGGATAGAAGCAGATTGAGCTGCCACTAGCTGGCTTTTTTGCTGGTCCAGCTGACTCTGAGCTTGTTCTAACTGTTTTTTCCCTTGGCTCAGCTCACTATCAGCCTGAGCAAGCTGATTTTCGCCCTTCTGAATGGTACTTTTGACATCCGCCTCTAATCGCTTAAATCGGGCCGCTCCGTTATCTTCCAGGCTCTTGTCTAAAGCTGTCTGGTGATGTTCCAAACGCTCCTGATAACTTGCTGAAAAAGGAGCCAGCTTTTCTAAATCATGATAGCGCAGGCGGGCAATACTGTAAACATCTGTATCAAAGGCCTTGGGGCTGACTACAGCATAGGCTGATAAAGCCCCGCTGCCACTAGTCGCATTGCCCAAATTTCTATCAGACCAGAGCTCTGCGGAGTTCACAAATCCCACAATCTTATAGGTCTTGTTTTTCAGAACTGACCGGCTGCCTGCTTTCTCGGTCAGATCAATCTTCTGACCAAGCTTATATTTTTTAGACCAAAAGCTAGCCAGAGCAATTTCTTGCTCATTTTTAGGAAGACGGCCAGTGGTCACTTGAAAGTTTGAAATATCCTTGGTATCTGAGAATACTCGGAGGGCCTCCTCGTCTACGGTGACATCTATCAGATAGCCAAACTCGACATCAGCTCCCTTGATAGCTTCCAGCTCTTTCTGATCCGCCTTATCCAAACCATAATCCGCCATAACAGCCAAGTCCATGGTTCGCTGTTCTTTCAAGTAATCGGTTGCTGTTTTGCGCATATTTGGCGGAGCGACCTTGAGCCCTACGAGAGCTAAAGAACCCAGCATCATGAGGATTAAAATAGATAAGAAACGTCCTTTAGAGCTAGTGAAGGAGCGCAGAATATCTTTCCAATAAATCTTTCTCTTCATATCAATACTCCAATGTACTTATATCCTGAGGCTCTTCATTGACTGTAACACTCTTGACTCTCGCATCGTGCATGCGGATAACCCGGTCAGCAATGGGAGCCAAGGCAGCATTGTGGGTCACGATAATCACCGTCGCTCCTTGATTGCGGGACATGTCCTGTAAGATTTGCAGCACTTGCTTGCCGGTGTTGTAATCTAGAGCTCCTGTCGGCTCATCGCAGAGCAAAATCTTGGGATTCTTGGCCACAGCACGAGCGATGGACACCCGCTGCTGCTCACCACCTGATAGCTGCGCCGGAAAATTATTGAGTCGCTTTTCCAGACCAACCGCGCTTAAAGCAGCCACTGGATCTTGGGCATCCTTGACAATCTCAGAGGCCAATTCGACATTTTCCTTGGCCGTCAGGTTAGGCACCAAATTATAAAACTGAAAGACGAAGCCCACATCATTTCGGCGATAGTCCGTCAGTTGGTGGGAATTGTAGTCAGCAATATTCTGGCCGTCTATCAGGATATCTCCCTCATCATTGGTATCCATACCGCCGAGAATATTAAGCACTGTTGATTTACCAGCACCAGAAGCGCCCAAAATAATGACTAGTTCTCCCTTTTCAATCTCAAAAGAAATATCGTGATTGGCGACTATTTCCGTATCCCCCATCTGATAACGTTTAAAGATATGTTTCATTTCAATGTAAGCCATATCGTTTCTCTCCTTTTCAAAGCTCGTTTCTTTAAATCAACAAGGTGTTGATTCTAAATCACAGATATTATATAATGAGCTTAGATAAAAAGCAATAACCAAATCAACAAACTGTTGATTTAAGAAAAAAGGAAGAAAAATGGTCCAGAAACGAAAAACCAGCACCAAGGAAGATATCAAAGAAGCCTTGATTCAGCTACTATCAGAGGAAAGGTTTGATACTATCTCCATCAGCAAACTCTGCAAACGGGCAGGGATTAATCGCGGCACCTTCTACCTCCACTACCAAGATAAGTATCAGATGGTTGATAGTCTCAAAAAAGAAATTATTTCCCAACTTTCTAGTTATAGCATGTTTGAAGCGGAGAACGAATATCCCAAAAAGTTAATGATAGCAAAATTTCATATACTGCGCGCTAATGAACGTCTTATCAATGCCCTGACCAAGAGCCATTATATTGACTTTCGCGAAGCTATTCGGGAGTACATAACCACTATCATTCTAAGTGATAAGCAAAAGGCTGCTACCCAGCGTTTTTTAGAAGAGAACTTCCATATCCCTCAGAAATACGCTCTAGAAATCTTCCTATCAAGTGTTGAGGGGATTATTTCTCTTTGGATAGCTGGCGGAGCTCAAGAAGAACCTGAAGAACTCACTGACATAATTTTGACTACTTATAACTATGATTATTTGAGATAAGAAGGAGCAGAACTACTTTGTCAATCTCTTTGTGACATAAGCTTCTACTTACACGGAATACTGGTAGTCTGGGAAGAGAGAATTATATGCTGAACCTAACTGATATGTCGCAAACAGACCTCACTTTTCAAACTAAAAACAAGCCTCTCAAAGGCTTGTTTTTAGTTTATTCAACTTAAATTACTCTCTTTTATGACTAGTCGGTAAACCTCTACAAAGGTAGCGGCAAGAAAGGCAAAAAGAGCTCCAACAACTAGATTGATCCGGTGTTCTGTTTCGTAAAATGGAGAGTTCCAAATAAAATGGTTAACAACTGTTGAAACGACGCACCAGAGACCGAAGCGGCGATATTTCTTATAAACTTTAGAAAAGAGAAGGTAGACCCCAACAGTCACAACTGCCGTATAGAGCGTATGAGAAGCAAATCCACCAGCAATTCTACCAATCGCTTCTAAAGCACCGCTATTTTCTCCACCAAAAGTCTGTCTGGATACATAACCAATATCTTCTATGACTTGGAAACCAAAACCAGAGCTCAGTCCAGCTATTAAGACAGATTGAAGATCTTTTTTGCCCAAAATATAAAGGGCTGCAAAGGCAGTCAAGGCCTTGAAAAATTCCTCAGCAAATGGAGCCGTCAATGCATTGGTCCAGTCATTAAAAACAGCAGGATCTTTGATGAAATTTGAGTTAATAATGTCAATCAGGCTATTACCTGCAAAGCTAAGCCAGCCTGCAATAAATGCACCTCCAAAAAGGGCAGTTCCGAGAACAATAGTCTCAACAGATAATTTCTTGGCAAGCTTTTTAATCAAGAAATAGATAGGTAGGAAGAAGGCCGCTAAAACAGCTAGATTAAGGATGAGGTCGCGACCAGCCTCTAGGGTGATGTCCTTATTTGCCATGTCTCCTAATTCAAACTGCAAGCCAATACCTGCTAATGCTAAGTAGATATAAAGAGCAATTCTTCTTGTTTTATTCATGACTGTCTGCTCCTTTTTTATTTTTGCGTTTTACGAGATAAATCACTATTCCAACAACAGTCAGAACAAAGATTCCTCCAGCCAAAGCAATATCGTAATCAAAATCTTCCAGACGAATGGTTTCTTCAGTATTAGAATCTTCTGACTCCTCAATTTCTTTTAGGGCTTTAATACCATATTCACTAACTACCTTTTCTTCAGCTTTTTTCTGAATTTCCTTGAGGTGTTTAAAGACTGATTCCGCCCGTTCCATAGTAAGTTTTGTTGCTTTTAGACTAGCTTCTTCTGGTTGATTAGCAAGGCTAATTTGTTCTTTATCATAAGCAGCCTGCTCTTCCATCCATTGGGTTTCTAAACGTTCAATTTCACTACGGATAGAGCCATCTTCAAATAAATCTGGATATTTAGCTACTAGATCATTGATACGGCTAACTGTCCAATACCAAGAATTTTCATTATAGGCTGTACTCATTTCTTGATAAGCCTGATAAGTATTGTTGATATTTGCATAGTAAGGTAGGTATGGTGCATTTCGCGGACTTCCCATAGAAAGCCAGAAAATGCCTCCTCCTGTTTTAGCAGGTAAGTTATCTTTTAACTGGAAGATATGTGCTTCCATGACATTAGGATTGGAGATCGGATACTTATAAACAGGATCTGCCTTTTCTTATCTGGAATCCCTTTACCATCAAGCTCCATCTGATCCAGCGGTTTAAAGTCTGTTCCTTCTAGGCGATTTCGTTGCAAATTCATAGCATCACGAAGACTAAGTTTGTCATTAGTTGAGTGCATGAGTTCAAAATATTCATCATCATATTTCACATCTGCATTTGGATTCAAAGCCTTGATACCAGACCAAACCCTAGAACGATTCGCTTCAGCCAAAGGCGGATTATACGATTGAGCTATATGAAAAGCCCCATTAACTTCTTTGTAAGTTCCAGCATCACGAGCTGTTTTCTCAAGATCTGCTGAAGCAATAGTATTTTCTGTATCATTTACATTTATATTGCCAAGGAAGAAGGTGTTAGGAAAGACAGCGTATTTGTCATCCGGAAACTTGATTGCTGCGTATTGGTGCCCAGAAAGGATCTCCATATACCAAACACCAGTCTTGTCTGCAATCGTTATAATATTTCCTTCAGCTGCCCCCTTTTCTCTAACAATTTTTGCTAGGAGCTCTACTCCTTCTCTAGCCGTTTTGACATGAGGTAGAACTACAGAAGTTATAGCTGACTCGGCAATACCATCCTTAACGTAAGGATCTTTTTTCTGAATATCATCGTTGGCACTTGCTGAGACGGTCGCAGAGATAGAAACTCCTTCCTCGTTGAAGCCAGCCTCATCAAAGACACCTTGTTCTGGAGTCACATCTGGAACTGCCGTATACTTGTAACTAACAGCTGGTAAATCAAAGCTAAAGCCGTTGGTTTCATCTACGAATTTATCACCAGCTTTATTATTCTTTCTCTCCCTCACAACAAAGTTTTTATTGTGATTGGGCTCTAAGTCCTCTGTTCTGCCATATAGAGTCGAACCATCGGTCGTCAAATTCTTCCCAATGATAAAGCCCGTACAAGCTTGGACGACTTGGAAAGGAAAGAGTATAAGAAGCATCATGGCTGTAACAAACCATCTGAAAAGATTCTTTTTCATCAGTTTCTCCTTTATATATTAATTGGTAAACCGAATACCACATGTTTAGTATACTATTCTCTTTCTACTCTTGCAAGCGTTTTCAAGATAGACTTCTACAGAAGAATGAATAAATTCACCTAAGAAAAAAATTCTGATTACTTTGTAAATTTAATTTTTCACTTGAGGTTCTTGTATAAATTTGCAAACATTTCCAACATGCTGTATAAAAATTTTTTTGCAAAACTTAAAAAAATTGGAAATACTAGCAAAACTAATACTTCCATTGTTATTTATTTCTTTTTAGCCAGCATCGTCGCAAATTGAAGCTGGATTCGATTGCCATTTTCATCAACCTTATGAAGTCTGCCTAAATCTTCATTATATTTGATGAATTCCCAATCCTTGTAGTATTCACGTAGCTCTCCTTCCTTGAAGGTAAAAGAGAAAGGCATATGACATGGATGACTTTCTGTATCCATGGCACAGACGATAAGATTATAGCCACCTGGGTTTGTTTGCTCTTGCATGTTGCGGATAATCTCAGGAACACGTTCACGATTCAAGAACATAAAGACTACAGTGGATACAATAAAATCGTACTTTTGAGTCAGGTTTGCAGAGTTAATGTCATAAGTTCCGGCTAAAATATTCAGATCTTCTGCTTCAATAATAGAGGCAAGATTGTCCAATGATAAGGGATTAACATCTACCGCAGTTACATCAAATCCCAACTGCTCCAAAAAAAGAGAGCATTTCTTCCTTGGCCACAACCTAAGTCCAAAGCTTTTTCCGGGTTTTACAGTATCTGCAGCTTCTAGTACCTCAGAATGGACAGGCGTCAGACCATATTTCTTTGCATAGTAATCCTTAGGTAAACAGTAGAACTCTAAGTACCATTCAAGGTCATCGGTCAAGGCTTCGACACGGTGCCAAGCCTGGGGCTGAGCATAGGGATTGTCTTCCCCAGCTTTTAAAAAAATGTGCTCAACCAACTCTTCCCCATCCTCAGCCATTTCAATAAATTTTTAATTCTCCAGTAAGAACTGTGATTTTTCCCCCAAGTACCCATCTTCGTATTATGCTTGCGTTGCACAGCTTCTGGCATAGTTTCTGCAGTCCAAATAGGCATACGTTTATACATAACTAAATCTTGTTTCATACTGATTCCTTCCAAGTCTCAACATTTCTTTTTTATCATACCGAAAAATCGTCCTCTTGACAAGCTTACCTGCACAGCAAAATTAAGGAAATACCACACCTTTGAGCAGTTAAAGCCAGAAATGGAAAAAGAACCGAGTATCGGAACTCGGCTCTTTAGTCAGAATAGATCAGAAAACTTAGTCTTCTTTCTTATTGCTAAATTGTTTGAAAGCAATAAAGCCACCTACAACAACGACTAAGGCTATGACTATCCACAAACCGTACTGGTTAGAATCGCTCTTCTTAGTTTCAGAGTTTTCTTTCTTGGTATCACTTTCCTTAGCTTTGTCTTTTTCCTTACCTTTTTTGGCATCTGCCAAGAGATTTGCCTTGTTATATCCAGTATAAACAAGGTCGGCATCTTGACCTTTTTCCTTCTTGATCTTTTCTTCCATCTCAGCTTCGACTGCTTTGATTTCCTTAAAGATTTTTTCTGAGCGTTCCAAGGCTTCCTTAGTCACTTCAGGTCCAGCGGCTTTGGCTTGTTCATCTGTGTAGTTTGCATATTTGGCGTCGCGTTCGGTTTGTTCTTTATCCCATTCAGCTTCTTTTTCTTTCCATTTTTCTTGGATGCTGTTACCAAAGATTTCTGGATATTTCATAACCATTTGGTCAATATGCCAAACAGTCCAATACCAAGATTTTCCGTCATATTTAGTAGAACGGTTTTTGAATGCTTCATAGGTATCTTCTACATTACCATAGAATGGTACATACGGAGTGTTGCGACTTTGTGCAAGACCCAGCCACATAACACCGCCAAAGGCATTGGGTAGGTTTGGTTTGATTTGATAAACGTGGGCGTCGATTACATTTTCGTTACCTAAAGCATACTTATAAACATTGGTATCTATTTCTTACCAACTTCAACCAAATCATCTGCCTTATATTCTGGCAAGTGTTCAAAACGATTTCTTTGTTCCGCGATCACATCATGAACCGTGTATTTCTTATTTGGATCAGTTGGTTCGCGCAAGAGATCAAAAGCTTCATCGTCATAATTTACTTTTGCTTGTGGGTCCATCCACTTGATACCTGCGTAGGTCCGAGAACGGTTACGTTCCATATATTTATCAGGTCCGTATGATTTAGCAATCATAAAGTTGCCATCTTTGTCGGTCTTATAGTTGTCTGCTTTTTTAGCTACTTCTTCCACATCTTTAGAAGCAATGACATTTTCCTTATCGTTCAAGTCAACGTGACCAAGATAGTAAGTGTTCGCAAAGACAGCATACTTATTCGTTGGGAATTTGATGGCTACATATTGGTGACCAGACAGGATTTCCATGTACCATAGCTCATTTTTATCTGCTGCAACGATGATATTTCCTTCTGCTGACCCTTTTTCATCCAGAACTTTCGCAACTGTCTCAATAACTTCACGTGCTGTTTTCGCACGAGGCAAAGCAAGGTCAACTAATGATGCTTCTGGAAGACCATCTTTTACAAGTGGATCTTCTTTTAACACTTTATCGTTTGGTGTTGCTGAAACGGTCGCTGTCATAGCTACACCAAGTTCATTAAAGCCGTGCGCAGCGAAGTTACCGTTACTTCCGTTGTCACGATCAGAGTCGTAGACAGCTGTGTATTTCATTTCATTCGCCAAATGCGGATAGGTAAAGCCATTTGACTCATCTTCTATCTTATCGCCATCTTTATAGGTCTTAGCTGGCACAACTACATAGTTTTGATTGTGCCGACCACCGTCAGGGGCGTATGGATAGTCCTCTGTCCGACCAAATAGAGTAGAGCCATCTGCTGTCAGGTCTTTACCGACAATAAAAGCAGAACACGCTTGTGCCACATGAACAGGCAAAAGAGCAACTAACATTGCAAGGAACATTAGTCTGAGCAGTATTTTCTTCATAGTCTATCTCCTTTTGACTATCTGCAGGGCTGGAATCGAGTCCCAGTCTAAGTAGTATAAACCATAATACCAAAACATTCCATCCTCAGTATACTATATAAAGGTATTTTTGCAAGCGTTTACAATATTTATTACAAAAGTGTTTGTTTATTCTATATTATTTTGATTTAATGGTTCTTTTGTGTACTTTTAGTCTATTTATGGCAATGGACAGAAAGAGAAGAGATAAAAAAGACCGGTTGCCCAGTCTTTCATCTTGTATTAAAATTCTTCATCTGCCTTGCTATATCGCGGTTTTGCTCGCGGCGTTTGATGGACTCGCGTTTGTCATAGTCGTGCTTCCCTTTGGCTAGTCCTAGGAGGAGCTTTGCATATCCGTCCTTGAGATAGACCTTGAGCGGCACCAGCGTCATCCCAGTTCCCTTGGTCTCCTGCTCCAGCTTTTGGATCTGCTTCTTATGCAGCAACAATTTTCTGCGACGCTCAGGCTCTTGGTTCCAGATATTGCCCTCTTCATAAGACGCGATATGGACATTGCTGAGCCAGGCCTCACCGTTCTTAATCTGGGCAAAGCCGTCTTTGAGATTGATGCGGGCGGCACGGACACTCTTGATTTCTGTCCCGGTCAGTACCATGCCAGCCTCGATGGTATCCACGATGGTATAGTCGTGTCTGGCCTTTTTATTTTGTGCGACGACCTTTCCTTCTCCCTTTGCCATGCTTGGCTCCTTTCTTGACTATTTCCTTGTAAAATGCCTTCTGGCTCTTGCCTTTCTTAGAGTTCTTATCTTTCTTATCTCTGTAACCTTTTTCTTTGGAAGAATGGCTACGCTTGTCATCCTCACGGCGTCTCTTTCTGCCTGACTTGCCCCTGCTACTCTTGCTAGTCTTTTCTACTAGGTCAAATTCACTAGGCAGGTATTCAAAGTCAATCTCGCCTGTAGCCTTATCCGCTCGGACCAGCTTGATACGAATCTGCTGACCGACCTTGAAGACCACGCCGGACTTTTCTCCTTGCAGAGTCATCGTCCGCTCATTGTAGCTGTAAAACTCTGGCAAGTTAGTAACATGAATTAAGCCTTCGACCGTATTGGGCAGTTCGACAAAGAGTCCAAACTTAACCACGCTTGAGACCACGCCGTCAAATTCTTCTCCGACGAATTCTTCCATGTACTCAGCCTTCTTCATGGCTTCGACTTCACGCTCAGCCTCGATAGCCCGACGCTCTCGGCTGGAAGACTGACTGGCAATCTCTGGAATCACTTGCTCAAAATGCTCTGCTATTTCCTTAGATTTGCCATAATCCCTCACCATCCTATGAACCAGAAGGTCCGGATAGCGGCGAATCGGACTGGTGAAATGCGTATAAAACTCCGCTGCCAGACCATAGTGGCCGTGATTGTGCTCAGAGTAGCGAGCCTGCTGCATGGAGCGCAGAAGCATCATGGATAGAACATCCTCATAAGGCTGGTCTTTGACCGCCTCCATAATATCCTGCAGAGCCTGTTGACTCATAGAGCTAGCCGTCCCGTATATCCGAATCCCAAAGCTAGAGGCGTAGTCGATAAACTTCTGCACCTTCTCCGCCTTTGGCTCCTCATGGATCCGATAGATGAAGGGCAGATTTAGCTTAGCAAAATGCTCAGCCACCGTCTCATTTGCCACCAGCATAAAGGACTCAATCATGCGCTCGGCAATCCCACGCTGGCGCAGGACAATATCCACCGGCCGGCCTTCTTTGTTGACCATGATTTTGGCTTCATTGGTGTCAAAGTTGAGTGCACCGCGTTTAAAGCGCATACTTTCCAGAATCTCATGTAGCTGGACCATGCTGTCAATACTAGGCACAATGGCCTTGAACTGCTCAGCTTTTTCCTCATCACCTGCGATGATGTCGTTGACATCGCTGTAGGTCATGCGGAAGGTCGTCTTGATTACAGTCTGGGTGATGGTATGCTTGACCACGCGTCCCTTGGCATCAATCTCCATGATAGCCGACTGGGTCAGCCGGTCCACATTGGGATTGAGCGAGCAGATACCGTTAGACAGGCGCTCCGGCAGCATAGGCACCACGCGGTCGGTCACATAGACAGAGGTTGCCCGATTAAGGGCTTCCTTGTCCAGCTCAGAGCCTTCTTTGACATAGTAGGACACATCTGCGATATGGACGCCCAGCTCAAAGTTACCATTTTTCAGGCGCTTGATATGAACCGCATCGTCCAAGTCCTTGGCATCCGCTCCATCGATAGTAAAGGTAATCTCATCGCGCAGGTCCAAACGCCCTACCAAATCACTTTCTGTCGGTGCATCCGGAACTCGCTCGGCTTCTTCCAAGACCTTTTCTGGAAACACAGAGACAATGTCCATCGACTCCAGCACTTCCAGTACATCAATGCCTGGATCGTTGACATGACCGACTACATCAACCAGACTAGCCAAGAAGAAATCGTGTTTCTTGGTTGGATATTTGTCAATAGCAACCTTGAGCACTTCTGTGCCATCCAGAACCATGGCTGGTTTTTTGACATAAATGGGCTGGCTAATTTTCTGATTTTTCGAGCGGATATAGCCCGCGTACTTAGGCTTTTCCTCATCCAAAACCAACTGGCCAACCGCTGACGTCAGGCTGTGCTCCAAAATATCGATAATCTTAGCCTCAGCTGATGTTCCCTTGATCCGGTCTGCCACCTTGGTGATGACTACTTCCACCGTATCGCCATCAATGGCATGATTGACATCATTACGGCCGACAAAGAGGTCATCCTCTTCCTCATTCAGAGTGACAAAGCCAAAGCCATTCTTGTGGGCATGAAAAACACCCTTGAGCGTCAGACGCTCCTGCTTTTTCTTCTCATAAAGCTCAATCCGCCCCTTGTCATCAAAGCGAATCTGACGCTTTCTTTCCATCTGGGAGATGGTCTTGACCAAGTCACTAAAGTCCTTGGAAGACTCTTTCCCCAAGGCAGCCGCCAGCTCATCCACGCTGGCCTGCTGTCTCATTTCTAAATATTGAATTATTTCTGATTTCATACTTTTTCTCTTCTTTGCTTCATTAAACTATTTTATAGCCTATTTTTAACTTTAAAAAAAGGCTAAGACAAAGTCAGAGCCCATTTTATCTACTAGATAAGATTGTCAACGCTAAGGCAACCGCTAACCAGAAAAAGACGAGAAGACCGGTCAAATTCTGCATAACAGCCTCAAAACCTCGCGCCTTTGATCGTTCAAATAAATCACCCGCGCTTGCGTCAAAAACGTTGCTAGATTGGTTTTTTGTTGGCTGCATAAAGATTGCAATGACAATAATGACTGACAAAATTAATAGAATCATTAATAATAGATTATACATAAATACAAACTCCTTAAAATCTTATCTATTTTATCATAAAATTCATTTAGATTCAAGATGTAAAGTTACTTTTCTTTCTTTAGGACAATATTTTAATACTTCAATCTTTTCTGGATGGTTTTTACTATTCTTACTGGTCAGATAATTTTGACTGCCACAGGAAGAACATTTAAGATTTACTTTAACCCGCACTGATTTCTCTCACTCCTAAATATTTTCTAAAGCAAATAAACAAAACGGAAAAGTTTAGCAAGACCAAACCAGCCGTCACATAGAAAACCCAGTGGTAACTGAGACTGACCGCAATAGCTGACCCCATTATTGGTCCTACGACTCCACCAATATAAAAGAAGGTTTGATTATAGCTAAAAATCCTAGAAATCCCTTCTTTAGGTGTCAACTTATTAAGCAGAGAGCTAACTCCAGGTAACAATGCACCTGTTCCCATGCCAAATAAGAAACGCAAAAAGCCCAATTCCCACGGCGTTTTAGCCCAGGCACAGAATAGATAAATAACAAAACTGTACAAAAGTGCCAAAAGTAGGAGACGGTGGTTACCAATCTTATCCCCTAATTTCCCAAGATGACTAGAAAATAAAATACTAGAAACTCCCATAGCTGACACAATAAGTCCGGAGACAAATATCAGATTATCTGTTTGCCCCATAGATCGAATATAAAGAGTCAAAATAGGAGAAATAGACTGAGCAGACATTTGAATTACCATGCTAGTCAAGAACAAGGCAAACAAAATAGACTTATGGGGTAGCTCAGCTAAAAGATCCTTGGTTGCTAACTGTCTATCTTTAGCCACTGGCTCAAAGTCTTCTTTTACGTAGAAGATTGTCAAAAGAGTGACAATGAAAAGAAATAAGCCAACAAGCAAAAAGGCATTTCGAATTCCGATGCTTTGTGCTACAAAACCTCCTAATAGTGGCCCCATCAAGGTTCCTGCGACCACACCAGTCGATAACGTTCCTAAAGCATAGCCAGAATACTTTGGGAGCCTGACTAGCAATTAAGGCTGTACTATTTGGGACATAGCCAGAAAAGACACCGTTTAAAAGCCGTAATACAATCAGCCAAAAGACATTTGGTACAAACGCCATTCCCCCCCATGGTAAAGGTCATAGCAAGTGCTGCTCGAATCATCATGGGTTTACGGCCATATTTGTCCGCTAAACTTCCCCAAACTGGCGAGAGAAAGGCTGCTGTCATGGCCGAGCTTGATACAGCAATTCCTGCATATAGATCAACCATATGCCCACGAACTCCTAATTCCTCCACAAAAAGGGACATAAAAGGAACGACCAAAGATAGACTAGCTCCAACAAAAAAATTTCCCAACCAGGCAATCCAAAGATTGTGTTTCCAATTTACTTGATTTGTAATAAAATCATCTTCTTTCTAGTTTTTGCAAAGCCTCGCGAAGTTGCTCTTGAGTAAGCTCTAGCGGGCCATTATTATCAATAAGCACGTCTGCTCTATTTCGTTTTTCTTGAAGAGATAGCTGAGCAGCTATGCGTTTTTCTGCCTCTTCCTGACTTAGAGCATTTCGAGCCATAAGACGACAGAGCTGAGTTTCCTCCGTCACATCCACCAGCCAAACCTGGTCAAACCAGGTCTCATAACCCAGCTCAAACAAGAGGGGGAGGTCCATAAAAAAGATATCTTCCTTCTCTGCCAGCAAATCTCGCCTGCCAGCCAGTTCCTCGCGAATAATCTGATTTTGTATTTGACTGGATTTGGCCAAGAGTTCGGGATCCCCAAAAATCATAGCTCCCAGCTTAGGCCGGTCCAAGCGCCCATCTTCCTGTAAGATAGATGAGCCAAAAGTAGATAAAAGAGCTTGATAAAGCCGTCCCCCCGGCTCCTGCAGCTCATGCACTACCTGATCCGCATCAATGACTTTGTAGCCCTGCTGCCTCAAAAACTCTGTCACTGTTGACTTACCCGAGGCAATGCTGCCAGTGATACCGATAATTCTTACCATGGTAGCTACCTCGCTTTCTGGCAATGAGGACAGAGATGAGTACCGCGTCCGCCCAGCTTAATTTTCTCAATCGGGCTGCCGCATCTAGCACAAGGTTGACCAGTCTTTCCATAGACCTGCAGAAAATCCTGCATAGTGCCATCCTCACCCAAAGCATTGCGGTAAGTCCGAATGGTCGATCCTCTCTTTTCAATCCCAAGCTGCAAAACTTCTATAATCTGCTCACGTAGCCGCTTCACTTCAGCAGACTTTAGACTATCTGCTGGCCTTGCAGGATGAATCCGCGCCCGCCAAAGGGCCTCATCTACATAGATATTGCCCAGACCAACGACCAGGGTCTGCTCCAGCAAATAGGGTTTGATAGGCTTCTTGGAACGACTCAAAGCTGCGACAAAAGGTGGCAAAAGAAAGTCCGCCTCTGTCGGTTCAGGACCAAGCTTTCTGGCAGCAAAATAAGCCTCTAGCTGATCCTTTTTCAAGAGCTCCATGGTCCCAAACTTGCGGACATCCTCATAAACAAGCGTTCCACCATCTGTCATCTCGAAAAAGACATGAGCATGCTTGCGCTCAGGCACCGCATCAGGATAAAAAAGATACTTGCCTTCCATTCGCAGATGGGAAACCAGCACTACACCCGTCAGGTAAAAAAGCAAATACTTGCCCCGACGACCGATCCTTTCAATGGTCTGACCTGGCAAGTCATGTACAAAACTATTCACTCCTGTACCGATCATCTTAGCATAGCAGACCCGCACTTGTTCAATCGTCTTGCCAACAACCAGACGCTCCAAACCGCGCCGAACCGTTTCCACTTCAGGTAATTCAGGCATAAAGCTCCTTTCTAGCTTCTATTTATTTACTCAGAGATATACTCTAAAATATCATTAGGCTGATAATCCGCCTTTTCACAGAAAGCCAACAAAACAAAGAATAATCTTATCTTCACTAGCTTGGAGACAATATAGCAAGTCTAGGTTATATCAAAATCTCTTCAATTTCTCTGGGAAAGCAGCATCTTGAAAGAAATAGCCTAACAGCTGAATATGCGTATCCACGTCACTAAATAGCCAAGCGTGCCCTTTACCAGGATAATAGGCGCATTCAGACCTAGCATTTTTATCTGCCAACCTGCGGTGCCAGTTATGAATGGTTTCGGCTTCTTTCCCACCTGAGACAAAGAAGGTAGGATTATCAAACTGCAAGTTGAGCCTCAAGAGATTCGCCTGTGACATCGCACGTCGAAATGAGCGCCGTTCAGCGCTTTGGAAATCTGCAACAAAGTGCTGAACGTCTTGGACGGGCGCTCCGTCCTCTTTCATCATTTTTGTCAGGAGATTAGCTACAAATTTAGTGTTTTTCAAGAAAGAAATCAGATATACAATGGCAATGATCTTGCGATAGCCCTTAATTGGCTGAGGGCTTGCCCCATCCACAATGACTCTATCTATAAGGCTAGAATGTTTTTCCAACAACTTAAGAATGAGGGAACCACCTAACGAAAGCCCGACTAAGTGCGGCTTGCCATGTACTTTGCTGTTAATGATAGCCACAATCATTTCCACGACATCATCAAAGTTTGTCCACTCAATATCGCGACTCACTCCGTGACCAGGTAAATCCACAAGAATGCAATGAAAATCTTGCTCAAGCGCAGCAACATGGTGCCGCCACATCTGACTGCTCGAGCCTGAAGCATGCAAAAAGATAATACTTTGGATTTTGCTGCCCTCTTTCGTCAATGAATAACGACGGCATCTCCATCACCTCACTTACTGGCTTAGAAAACCTTAATACTCCTTCTCATTATAGCCAAAGTCTGCCAAGTCCAGCTTCTTGTCCCGCCAGTTTTTCTTGACCTTGACCCAGGTTTCTAGGAAGACCTTGTCCCCCAGCATGAGCTCAATATCGCGCCGAGCCATGGAGCCGATTTTCTTTAGCATGGATCCGCCTTTACCGATGATAATACCTTTTTGGCTGTCACGCTCCACCATGATAGTCGCTCGAATATGAACCTTGTCAGTCTCCTCGTCTCGCTTCATGCTGTCAATAACAACAGCAACAGAGTGAGGAATTTCCTCCCGCGTCAGCATCAAAACCTTCTCCCGAATCATTTCTGACACCAGAAAGCGCTCCGGATGATCAGTAATCTGATCTTCTGGGAAATATTGGAATCCTTCCTCCAGATTTTCACTAAGGATATCAACCAGACGAGAAACATTATTACCCTGAAGAGCTGAAATCGGTACGATTTCTTTGAAGTCCATCTGCTGACGGAAATCATCAATTTGCGCTAAGAGCTGATCCGGATGGACTTTATCGATCTTATTAACCACCAAAATAACTGGCACCTTAGCCGCTTTCAGCCGTTCGATAATCATGTCATCGCCCTTGCCACGTGGCTCATCAGCCGGCACCATGAAGAGGACGGTATCCACCTCACGCAGGGTGCTATAGGCTGCTTCCACCATGAAATCACCTAGAGCCGTCTTGGGCTTGTGGATTCCCGGCGTATCGATAAAGACAATCTGCTCCTTATCCGTCGTGTAAATCCCATAATTTTATTGCGTGTTGTCTGAGCCTTGTCACTCATGATGGCAATCTTTTGGCCCATAACATGATTCAAAAAAGTTGATTTACCGACATTTGGTCGGCCTAGAATAGCTACAAAGCCTGATTTAAAAGTCATTATTTCACCTCTATTATTTTCATTAAAACAGCAGAAAATCGGCGATCTCCCCCGATTTTCAAATCTTTAAAAAATCCAGTTCCAAATTTTGGGAACAAAAATGATCAAACCTGTAATCACTGCAAAACCAGAAATCACTAAAACAGCTCCAGCTGCCATGTCTTTAGCATTCTTAGCCAACATAGAAAAGTGATAATCACTGGCTAAGTCTACTACATTTTCAATGGCCGAATTGACAATCTCAAATGAGACAACCAAAAAAATACTCAATAGCAAAAATAGCCATTCTATGGCAGAAACTCGAAAAATCAAACCCGCAATCACTACAAGAACAGCAGAAAAAGCATGCTTTTGCATATTTCGTTCTTCTTTAATGGCGGTAAAAATCCCTGTTAAGGCAAATTCCAAACTCGAGACGACATCTCGGTTTTTCCATTTGCGTTTATTATTCCCTTGTGAGTCCATAGGCCGTCAAAATCTCTTCCTGTAAACCAAACATTTCTGCTTCTTCTTCCGGTGTATAGTGATCATAGCCGTTGATATGCAGAAAACCATGTACTGCCAAAAAGCCCATTTCCCGTTCAAAGCTGTGGCCATATTCTTCTGCCTGCTCACGAGCCTTATCCACCGAAATGAATAACTCGCCGATATAGGCATCAAAATCATCTAACATCTCAGCCAGTTCAGGATGATTCAGTAAATCTTCCTCGTCAACAGCAATGTCTAGCTCAGGCTTGTATTCTAGGCTGATAACATCTGTTGGTCGGTCCGTATCTCGGTATTCCAAGTTGAGCTCATGACTACGCTCATTGGTTACAAAAGTCACAGCCATTTCTTTCTTTTCCTTGCCCGTTTTTTGGGCAGCAAATTCCAAAATATCTTGGGTCTGTTTGATGATTTCTTCTGAAACCTGACCCGTCTCATCAACTATTTCTATATACATAATGCACCTACTTTACTTGTATCACCTTTATTATATCATAATCGAGGCTAGAAAATAGCTAGGAATTTTCTTTTTTCAAAATAGCAGAGCAGATCCGTCAAACTCTCACTGCAAAAACAAAAGCAGCTATTTTTATTTTTTCCCTCCCAAAAACTTTTCCTTTTACTAGCTACTTTCATTGACAAAAAGAAAAGGCTGGGAAGACCCAACCTTGTTCTACAAGATGCTAATTGCCGGGATCGAACCGGCGACCTCATCCTTACCATGGATGCGCTCTGCCAACTGAGCTAAATCAGCGTACCTATCTACTATACCATGCAGATAGGTGCTTGTCAATACTTGCTGACTCATTTATCCGCAAAATATTGCTCTTTGGTCAGGCCATAGTAGACTCGCGTCACTAGGCGGCCTTTTTCATGTTTGTCCAAGCTTGCATAAGGTTCCTCATGAGAAAAAATCATTCCAGATTTTTGCATCACACGACCAGAAGCTGGATTAGCCTTATCGTGTAAAGCTAAAAGTTTATTCATCCCAATTTCTTCAAAAGCTAATTTTATCACTGCGCAATTAGCCTCTGTCGTGTAGCCTTGGTTCCAGTATCTTTTATTAAGAACATAGCCAATAGCTGCTGTCTTTAAATCTAAGTTTATTTTATGGAGATCGATGGTTCCAATAAACTGACCACTAGATTTTACTTCTATTCCCCAACGTCCCAAAGGGTTTGCCATGTAAAATAGAGCAATATTATTACGAGTCTCTTCTAGGCTTTTGTTTGTCTCAAAAGTATAGCGAGTATTCTCCTCATCTGATGCATATTCAAACATTGCTGGTGCATCATCTAAAGTTACAGGACGCAAAACTAGTCTATCTGTCTCCAGTCTAGTGTGTCTAGATAGTTTAACATAAATATTTTCCATTATCGTCCTCCTTTTTGTTTTTAAGCATATCATAAGTGATCAATCAAAGCAATACGTCATTTTCTCCTTGCAATTTAAGCTTCTTTTATATAAAATAATTACATTAAATTAGAATAATGAGAATAAGAGGATTTAAGGTATATTCTTAAATCAAAGTCTTTGTTCACATGTATTTAGATAAGGAGAAATACAATGTTAATCGGTATTCCAAAAGAAATCAAAAATAATGAAAATCGTGTAGCCTTGACACCTGCTGGTGTTCACAGTTTAGTTGGTAAAGGCCATGAAGTTCTGATTGAGACCAATGCAGGACTTGGTTCTGGCTTTGCGGATGCAGACTACGAAAAACAAGGTGCAAAAATCGTCCCTACTGCTGCAGAAGCTTGGGCGGCTGAACTTGTAGTAAAAGTTAAAGAGCCTTTAGAAGCTGAATATGGCTATCTTCGTGATGATCTCTTGCTCTTTACCTACCTGCACATGGCTGCCGCTCCTGAGCTAGCTGATGCTATGACAAGTGCCAAGACGACTGGTCTAGCCTATGAAACCGTACGCGATCAAGATGGACAATTGCCACTCTTGGTACCAATGAGTGAGGTCGCTGGACGAATGGCTGTCCAAATCGGAGCCCACTTCTTAACTAAACAAGAAGGAGGATCTGGTGTCCTATTAGGTGGTGTACCAGGTGTTCCTAAAGGGAAAGTAACCATCATCGGCGGTGGTGTCGTAGGAACTCATGCCGCTCGTATCGCTCTTGGACTAGGTGCTCAGGTAACTATTCTTGATATCAGCGCTAAGCGTCTGTCTGTCCTAGAAGATGTCTTTGGCCATCAAATCCAGACCCTCATGTCTAATCCTTTCAATATCGAAGCTAGCGTCCGAGAGGCTGATGTTGTTATCGGTGCTGTCCTCATTCCTGGAGCTAAAGCTCCAAAATTGGTGACAGATGATATGGTTAAGCAGATGCGTCCGGGATCAGTTATTGTAGACGTAGCTGTTGACCAAGGCGGTGTCATTGAAACAGCAGACCGTGTAACGACTCACACCGAGCCTGTCTATGAAACACGGTGTCCTCCACTATGCAGTTGCAAATATCCCTGGTGCTGTAGCCCGCACATCTACTATTGCATTAACCAATGTTACCCTTCCTTACATCGAAGCCTTGGCAGAAAAAGGATTCAGAAAAGCTATTGCAGATGACGAGGGATTACGCCTAGGTGTCACAACCTACCAAGGTCACATTACTAGTCAGCCTGTTGCAGAAGGCTTAAATAAGGACTACACTTCGATTGATGAACTCGTTTAGTTAATCTACTCAGTTCATATAAACACCTTAATAGAAGTCAAATTTTTCAAAATACAAAATCAGAACCACTCGCTTAACGAGTGGTTCTTTTGTTATTTTCCTTACAAAAAGAAATAGACTAAAAGTCACATAAAAAGAGAGAGAACGAGCTCGTTCTCTCTCATGATATGATAAAGAATCAATATTTAGATTCCTTATTCAGCTGAAAATTCTAAGCTTTACCTTTCTTACGAACTACGTAACCAACTAGACCTGCGAAAGCAAAACCAATCATTGAAAGAAGAACGGTAGAAGTTTCACCTGTATTTGGCAAAAGATTCTTATTTTTAGTAGATGATTCACCAGTGCCTGGTTTAATAGAAGATTCACCAGTGCCTGGTAAAACATTCTTATTTTTAGTCGTAGCTTCTCCTGATTTAGTATTATTTCCGGAACCTTTATGTGGTGTTAAAGCTGGGGTGAATTCCCAAGTGCCGACGAAGTGTGCATCTGCTCCATTGATAGTTTCAGATGTCTTATCGTATGATTTAAAGCTCCAAGTGCCTTCTGCTGTCTTAACCTCTGTTTGACTTGGCTGCGTTGGAGTGACTTGAGTGCCATCTTTCAGATCTGTTTGATCTGCCGGAAGCAGGGATTTTACTTCTTGTGGAAGTTCTTTTCCTGGAGTTCCGCTGACAAACTCGTGAACTGCTTTATGAGTCACTGTTGGAGCTGGGCTTGCTGTAAATTCCCATGTTCCAACAAACTTAACATCTGAACCGTTGACAGTCTCTGATGTCTTGTCATAGGACTTGAAGCTCCATGTACCTTCTGCTGTCTTAACCTCTGTTTGACTTGGTTGAGTTGGAGTGACTTGAGTGCCATCTTTCAGATCTGTTTGATCTGCCGGAAGCAGGGATTTTACTTCTTGTGGAAGTTCTTTACCTGGGGTTCCACTAACAAACTCATGAACTGCTTTATGAGTCACTGTTGGAGCTGGGCTCGCTGTAAATTCCCATGTTCCAACAAACTTAACATCTGAACCATTGACAGTCTCTGATGTCTTGTCATAGGACTTGAAGCTCCATGTACCTTCTGCTGTCTTAACCTCTGTTTGACTTGGTTGCGTTGGCGTTGCTTGGCTGCCATCTTTCAAGTTTGTTTGGTCTGCTGGAAGCAAGACTTTAACTTCTTGTGGAAGTTCTTTACCTGGAGTTCCGCTGACAAACTCGTGAACCGCCTTATGAGTCACTGTTGGAACTGGGCTTGCTGTAAACTCCCATGTACCTACAAACTTAACATCTGAACCGTTGACAGTCTCTGAAGTCTTGTCATAGGACTTGAAGCTCCATGTACCTTCTGCTGTCTTAACCTCTGTTTGACTTGGTTGAGTCGGAGTCGCTTGACTACCGTCTTTCAAGTCTGTTTGAGCTACTGGAAGCTGGGCTTTCACTTCTTGTGGAAGTTCTTTACCTGGGGTTCCACTCACAAACTCGTGTGTCGCCTTATAAGTTGGCGCTGGGGTGAATTCCCAAGTGCCTACGAAGTGTGCGTCCGCTCCATTAATGGTTTCAGAAGTCTTGTCGTATGACTTAAAGTTCCACGTACCTTCTGCTGTCTTAACTTCCGTTTTACTTGGTTGAGTTGGAGTTACTTGAATGCCATCTTTCAGATCTGTTTGATCTACTGGAAGCAGGGCTTTCACTTCTTGTGGAAGCTCTTTGCCTGGAGTTCCACTCACAAATTCGTGAACTGCTTTATGAGTCACTGTTGGAGCTGGGCTCGCTGTAAATTCCCATGTTCCTACAAACTTAACATCTGAACCGTTGACAGTCTCTGAAGTCTTATCGTATGATTTGAAACTCCAAGTGCCTTCAGTTGTCTTAACTTCTGTTTTACTTGGTTGCGTTGGAGTCGCTTGGCTGCCATCTTTCAAGTCCGTTTGAGCTACTGGAAGCAGATCTTTTACTTCTTGTGGAAGCTCTTTGCCTGGAGTTCCGCTGACAAACTCATGAGTCGCCTTGTAGGTTGGCGCTGGGGTGAATTCCCATGTTCCTACAAAGTGTGCGTCTGCTCCATTGATGGTTTCGGAAGTCTTATCGTATGATTTGAAACTCCAAGTGCCTTCAGTTGTCTTAACTTCCGTTTTACTTGGTTTTGTTGGTGTTGCTTGGCTACCATCTTTCAAGTCTGTTTGAGCTACTGGAAGCAGATCTTTTACTTCTTGTGGAAGCTCTTTACCTGGATTTCCACTCACAAACTCGTGTGTTGCCTTGTAGGTTGGTGCTGGGGTAAATTCCCAAGTACCGACAAAGTGTGCGTCTGCTCCATTGATGGTTTCAGACGGCTTGTCATAGGACTTGAAGCTCCAAGTGCCTTCTGCTGTCTTAACCTCTGTTTTACTTGGTTGCGTTGGCATCGCTTGGCTACCATCTTTCAAGTCTGTTTGAGCTACTGGAAACAGTGCTTTTACTTCTCGTGGAAGCTCTTTGCCTGGAGTTCCGCTGACAAACTCGTGTGTCGCCTTGTAGGTTGGCGCTGGGGTGAATTCCCAGGTGCCTACGAAGTGTGCGTCTGCTCCATTGATGGTTTCAGACGGCTTGTCATATGACTTGAAGCTCCAAGTGCCTTCTGACGTCTTAACTTCCGTTTTACTTGGTTGTGTTGGAGTCGCTTGGCTTCCATCTTTCAAGTCTGTTTGGTCTGCTGGAAGCAGGTCTTTCACTTCTTGTGGAAGCTCTTTACCTGGGGTTCCACTCACAAACTCATGAGTCGCCTTGTAGGTTGGCGCTGGGGTGAATTCCCATGTGCCTACGAAGTGTGCGTCCGCGCCATTAATGGTTTCAGAAGTCTTGTCGTATGACTTGAAACTCCAAGTGCCTTCTGCTGTCTTAACTTCCGTTTTACTTGGTTGAGTTGGAGTCGCTTGGCTTCCATCTTTCAAGTCTGTTTGGTCTGCTGGAAGCAGGGCTTGCACTTCTTGTGGAAGCTCTTTGCCTGGAGTTCCGCTGACAAACTCGTGAGTTGCCTTGTAGGTTGGCGCCGGGGTGAATTCCCATGTTCCTACGAAGTGTACGTCCGCTCCATTGATGGTTTCTGAAGTCTTGTCATATGACTTGAAGCTCCATGTGCCTTCTGCTGTCTTAACCTCGGTTTTACTTGGTTGCGTTGGAGTCGATTGACTACCATCTTTCAAGTCTGTTTGGTCTGCTGGAAGCAGGTCTTTCACTTCTTGTGGAAGCTCTTTACCTGGGGTTCCACTCATAAACTCATGAGTCGCCTTGTAGGTTGGCGCTGGGGTGAATTCCCATGTTCCTACGAAGTGTACGTCTGCTTCATTGATGGTTTCGGAAGTCTTGTCATAGGACTTGAAGCTCCATGTGCCTTCTGCTGTCTTAACCTCGGTTTTACTTGGTTGCGTTGGAGTCGATTGACTACCATCTTTCAAGTCTGTTTGGTCTGCTGGAAGCAGGTCCTTCACTTCTTGTGGAAGTTCTTTTCCTGGAGTTCCGCTGACAAACTCGTGAGTTGCCTTGTAGGTTGGCGCTGGGGTGAATTCCCATGTTCCTACGAAGTGTGCGTCTGCTCCATTGATGGTTTCGGAAGTCTTATCGTATGATTTGAAACTCCAAGTGCCTTCTGCTGTCTTAACTTCCGTTTTATTTGGTTGCGTTGGAGTGACTTGGCTTCCATTGGATAAATTCTTTTCTGTTGCTGGAAGCAGGTCTTTCACTTCTTGTGGAAGTTCTTTGCCTGGGGTTCCACTCACAAACTCATGATGCTTTTCATAAAGAAGAGCAGTGCTTACCTGATTAGAAGGAGCTGACAAATTATCAACATGCAATGTTACAGTGTTGTCAATTTTTTCAGAACCTTTTTCTTCTACCTTTTTATTTGTAGCTGTTTTATAGGTAATAATGATATCCGACGAAGAGTTCCCTTTTAGGTATTCAGGTGTCATTTTAACGGTAACTGTTTGACCTGTCTTTTCAATCGTATAATCACGACCTTCTTGCAGCGTTACTCCACCTGATTCAACTTTAAGTTCTTTATAATCCAAACGCTCATCAAATTTTTGAACCATTTCAATAGATGAAGGAGCAGCTAAAATGTCCTTACCTGGAACCGGAACTTTAAAAGTAGCTTTATAGGTTACATCTTGTCCGTCCTTAGCTGGAATCTCAGCTGGATCAACCTCAAGAACTGGCCGTGGATCAATCTTTTCAATATAAAGTCCAAATACTGCCGAGCAAGTTTCAGTTGATGAATAACCGAAATTCATACTGTTACTATTTGAACGAAGTGCTAAACCTGAAACATTGTTTCATTGTAACTACCACCTGTTATTTGAGTGGCAATCCATGAAGTACGGTCACTTGCTTCTTCCTGTACCAAAACATTGGCATTGTTCATTAATCGAAGATTTACATCATTCTGATAGTTTTTAACGTAAAATGTTTCCTTCAAATTATTTGCATCAATCGCATCAATATCAGTTGGTTTCATGACTAATTTTAAGTCAGTCTCTGTTCCATCTGCATAGCGAATTTCTGCAGTAACATCAGCATCAATCCAAAATGCCTTATTCATGATGTAATCATGATTCGCATCCACATAAGGGACATTCCCAATTTCAAATGAATTGCTTTCCCACAATTCTGAGATTGAGAAAAATTCAACAGTAGATTTTTGAGCGCTATTCATCTCAGATTCTGCTTGAGCAGTGTTTAGATAGTGCAGGGTTACTTTATTGAAATTTAGATAAGCATCTACTTGCTTACCATTAACGGTTCCAATATTTGTGAATTTTAGAGAAAGAGGATTTTCAAAAACTTGATCCTGTTTTTTACTTTTATCTACTTTGAGAGTAAAGTTCTCCATCTCACCTGGGTAGGCACCACCACTTAGATATTCATAATGGGGATTTGATAGATGAAATTGATCAACAGACTGTGATTTGGATAAAACACTGACATTGTTGATATTCAAATTAAACTTACGAATATCTAGGGTAGAGATATCCGTTCCATTTTTAATCTCTTCTAACGCAGCATAAGACTGAATTGGAAGAAGAAAAATAGAAAAAAATAAAACGATTAGGCCGATAAACGCCTTCGTTTTTCTACCAAAATTGGTAGCAAATCGCATCTTCATCCGACTTCTCCTTTTCATAATTTATCTCCATACTAAAAATGATTTGTATCCAATCATTTTTAATAGACATATTCACCATATTCTATCACAAAAATATTGTAAATGAAAGTAGCATCAAGAAAATAATTACTATTTTTCGTTTTTCTATTTCTTCTCTCTACAATACATATATTAACGATATTATCATCTTATAAAGACAAAGTTTCGCCTTTTATACCAGATTTTTTACTGTTCAATTTTCAATTTTGTTGCACACCTTATTGCGCCAGATTTTTTCAATACGTCTAACGCACAATTATATTTGGTAGTTTTTGGTCCTAATATTACGAATCAAATCAGACTAAAAATCGCAGAATAAAAAGCAGAAATCAATCTGCTCTTTTTCTTTATTCAGTTTCCTTCTCTACTACTTCAGAGGTGTCAAATTTGGTAGGATTTGCCGGTTCATAAGCCCGAATAATCTGCGCCACCACAGGATGTCGAACCACATCTTTAGCCGAGAAATGCACAAAATCAATCTGAGAAATATTTTTTAATTTTTCCTGGGCATCAATCAAACCAGATTTAACATTACGTGGTAGGTCAACTTGGCTAATATCTCCATTAACAATCATCTTAGATTGGAAGCCCAGCCGAGTTAGAAACATTTTCATCTGCATGATGGTCGTGTTTTGCGCTTCATCTAGAATCACAAAGGCATCATCTAGCGTCCGGCCCCGCATATAGGCCAGGGGAGCAATCTCAATGATTTCTCGCTCCATGAGGCGTGTCGTCTGGTCCTTGCCCAAAATTTGATACAAGGCATCATAGACCGGCCGCAGATATGGATCCACCTTTTCCTTAAGGTCACCAGGCAGAAAGCCCAGACTCTCACCAGCCTCTACTGCTGGACGTGTCAGGATAATTCGCTTGACCTGCCCACGCTTGAGAGCTGTCACCGCCAAGGTCACCGCCAGAAAGGTTTTCCCTGTACCAGCTGGTCCTATCCCAAAGACAATATCATGATTCTTGACACTGTCCACATATATTTTTTGGCCGAGTGTCTTGACCCGAATTGGCTTACCGTAACTATCCTTGATGATTTCTTCTTCATAAAGGGCAACAAACTTATCAATCTCGTCATTTTTGACCATGGTAATGGCTGTGACCACATCGGGCGTTCCGATGGTCATACCACGATTGACCAAGACCAAGAGAGCTTGAATCACCTGGCGAGCCTCCTCACAGGTAGCCTCCGTACCTAAAATCTGGACAATCTCAGTCCGGGCATGGATGGTGACTTTCAATTCCTGCTCCATCAGACGCAGATGTCGTTCATTAGATCCAAAAAGGTGGAATGAATCATCTGGATGGCTCAATTTAATTTCTACTGAATGTTCCTGCAAACAAAGAACCTCTCTCATTTATTTTTTAATGAATTACCTTTATTATATCAAAGCAAGCAAAAAAAGACTATTTGGAACCTTTCTCTAATGTGCTTGATATTCCTCCCAAATTACATCAAAGTCACCTAGATTAAAAGGAAAACTAGCATGCTCTTCCAAGAAACGACTGACCTCATCAAAATCGTCTGTGTGCTTGGGAAAAGCTGTATCTTGAAAAGCTAAATCTGCTAAAATCGCCTTTGGTTCATTGCTTTTTGGATTGCGCTCAGTCATGAGCCAACTATAAAATGATTTTCTCACATAAATCCTTTCTGTCACAATTCTATAGAATTGCACATGCTTTAAATATACTGTCTATTATATCAAATAAATCAAAAACAGAAAGCCTAAGCCTCCTGTTTTCTAATCATTATTTTCCAAGGTAGTATTCTTTTACTACGTTCAATTTTTCGTCGAATTCGAATACCAATGGTGGGAAGTTAGGGATTTCTACACCCATGATTTCATCATCTGACAAGTGTTTGATGTGTTTTACAAGGGCACGGATTGAGTTACCGTGAGCTCCTACGAATACGTTTTTACCATCTTTAAGTGCTGGAGCGATTTTATCTTCCCAGAATGGAAGGGCACGTTCCAAAGTCACTTTCAAGTTTTCAGCATCTGGAATGACTGAATCGTCAAGTGAAGCGTAACGACGGTCAGTATGTGCTGAGTATTCGTCATCATGAGGCATTGCAGGAGGCAATACATCGTATGAACGACGCCAGATGTGAACTTGCTCATCACCAAATTGTTCAGCAGCTTCAGCTTTGTTTACCAGTCAAACCACCGTAGTGACGTTCGTTCAAGCGCCATGATTTTTCAACTGGAACCCATAATTGGTCAGCAGCTTCAAGAGCCAAGTTTGTTGTTTTGATTGCACGTTTCAATACTGAAGTGTAAGCTTGGTCAAATTCGATACCTGCTTCTTTGATCAATTTACCAGCGTCAATCGCTTGTTGTGTTCCTTTTTCAGACAAATCAACATCAGCCCAACCAGTGAAAAGGTTAGCTTTGTTCCATTCAGACTCACCGTGGCGAGCAAAAACTAATTTTACCATTAGAAATTCTCCTTTAATTTTTGAAAACTGTCATACAGCTACCATTATATTTTACAAAATTTTTCTTTAAAAAGCTAGTCTCAGTAAGATATTTGTGATATTTTTAACCAGAATATTGGAGCTAGCAAAAAGGGAAAGCAGGCCCAACTTCCCCTCTATTATTAACTAGCTTCCTGCTGTCGGGCTACACAATCTGGACAGATACCATAGACCACCATTTGACTCTTAGTGATCTGATATCCCGTCTGGTCTGCAGCTTCTTGCTGAACATCTGGTAAATCTAAATCCATATCAGCAATCCGACCGCATTTTTCGCAGATAACATTAAGGTGCTGATGGCCCATAAAATCGTAATAGGTTGTAGTATCATTCCGGACCTTAAGCTCGGGAAACAAATCCCTCATCAATGAGAACCTTGAGATTATTGTAAACTGTTGCCAGGCTCATATTTGGAAATGCAGGCAGTAGAGCCTGATAAATCATATCAGCACTGGGATGATCATGGCTTTGGATAATAAAATCAATCACAGCCTTTCGAGTCTCTGTAATACGGACTCCTTTTTCTCTCAAATGTTTCAGTACATCTTGATAGTATTCTTTATTCTGGTCCATATGGTGCTTATGTTCTTTCATATTCTTCTTCCCTATTCTTACTAGCTACCTACATTATATCATGTATTAGCTATCTTGACTATTAAGAATGATTGTAAATAAGAAAATTTAAAATAACCGCCCTTCAAACTCGTGATTAAACCAGTAAGAACATCAAAGTATTAGTCTAAAGCTAAGATCCGAATTCCAGTTACCTCTGATATGAACTACACCATATATGTAAGGAAAACAATTGCTTTGTCCCCTTCTTGCCCCTTTGACACAAGAAAAGCCTATTGCGCAACGCCAAAACGTTGATACAATAGGCTTTGAAAATCAAGATTATTTAACAGCGTCTTTAAGTGCTTTACCTGCTTTGAAAGCTGGAACTTTAGAAGCTGCGATTTTGATTTCTTTACCAGTTTGTGGGTTGCGACCTTTACGAGCTGCACGTTCACGAACTTCGAAGTTACCAAAACCGATCAATTGAACTTTTTCACCTTTTGAAAGGTATTCAGTTACAGCTGCAAATACTGCATCAACAGCTGCTGCTGAGTCTTTTTTAGTCAATTCTGTAGCTGCTGCTACTTTTGCAATCAAATCTTGTTTGTTAGCCATTTAACAAATCCTCCAAAAATTTTATCGGGTAATGAATACCCTAACATGTACTATCATAACTTAAAAACGTTTTTAGGTCAAGCCTAAAACAACGTTTTTACAATTTTTCTAGGCTGATTTCCTTTGATTTTTCTTATTTAATACTTAGCGGTATCGAATTAAAATTGCCCAAGCATTTTCGCCAGTATGCGTTTGAATAATCGACCCAGTTTCGAGTACAGAAATTGATTTTTCAACAAACTTTTGCAATCTTTCTTTCATTTCTGTAGCATAAGCAGGAGTTCCTGCATAGGAAATGCCGATTTCTTCTACATCTGCATTCGTCAACTTATCCTCCAGCTCATTCAACCATTTTTTAAAGGTTTTATCCCCTCGGCCTTTTATAATTGTTTGGAGCTGGTGATTTTTCATTTGCATCACTACTCGGATATTAAGCAATGAGCTAATTAAGCCAGTCACCCGACCAATTCGCCCACCTTTAACCAAGTTCTCAAGAGTCGAAACACCAATATAAAGTTCGGATTTTTCTTTTACTTCTTCTATTCTTTGTAAAATCTCATCCAAATCAGCGCCTGCTTTAGCTAGTTTAGCAGCCTCTACCACCTGAAATTTAAGAGCCTGATCTGTAAAAGAGCTATCAATGATGGTCACATCTGCATTAGCTAGAGTAGCGCCCTGCCTTGCTGCTTCAATAGTACCAGACAAAGCATGTGACATATGAATAGCTATGATATGATCAGCTGTTTCTGCCAGTGTTTCAAACACCTCAGCAAAGACTCCCACCGGAGGCTGACTCGTTTGGTAAATTCTTACTTTCCTTCATCAGGCGTAAAAATTCACCCTCTTTTAAATCCGAATCTGAATAAACTACACCGTCAACCATGACAGAGAGCGGAACAATTGTAATATCTAACTCTTTTACAACTTCTGGTTCAATCGTGATGGAAGAATCGGTTACAATTTTTATTTTTGCCATTTTTTCCCTACTTATTGCATTTATTGTTTTTATTATATCAAAATAATTTCATTTTTGGAATGGCTAACCTTCTGAAGAACATTGGTCATTTCTTATAAAGTGATGCTCTTTAATCCCCGAATCATCCAAAAGTAGTCCGTGCAAGACACCACCATAGACAGCACCGCCATCCATACCAATTTTCCCATCTGATGTCTGCCAAAGTTGGCTGATTCCAGGTTTTTCATGGAAAAGATAGAAAGTTGGTGTATGGCCAAAGACTATCGTCTTCCCTGTACGATTGTCTCCTTCATGGAAAGGAGCTCGAATCCAGACTTTTTGATAGTCTGAAGTATCATGCCAATCATCCAGGTCTAATTCAATCCCAGCATGAACAAAAATATATTTATCTGTCTCCAGCACAAAAGGCATTTTACGGATAAATTCAACTAAATCTGGTGCCTTTTCTAAAACAGCTTGCGCATCCAATACGGCATCAACAGGAGCATCCAAAGGCCGTCCCAAAATAGAATTAATAGTTGTATCCCCACCATTTCGGCGGTAATGGTCATAAGACTTAGCTGGATTATCCAACCAAGTCAGAAACATAAACTCATGATTTCCTGATAAGCAAATCGCTCCTTGCTGATTTACCAAGTCTCTAACTTTCTCTAAACAGCTCGGCTATTTTCCCCACGATCAATCAAATCACCTAAAAAGACCAACTGAGAATGACCATCCCACTTTTGCAATAAGTCATTTAGCATGTCATACTTACCATGAACATCCCCAATAACAAAGTAATCAGTCATCTTTCTCCTCCTATTGATCAAAAGTATTTCTACAAACCTATTTCTTTAATAATTCACGCGCCTGGGTCAAAGCAGCTTCTGTTACATTTTCACCAGCTAACATCTTGGCAATTTCTTCCACTCGCTCATCGAAGTCCAAGAGACGAACAGTTGAAACAGTAGAATTTTCATCAGAAATTTTTTCAATAAAGAATTGGTTATCTGCAATGGCAATGACTTGTGGCAGATGAGAGATTGCTAAAACCTGACCATTACTGCCAATCTTATGGATTTTTTGTGCGATCGCTTGGGCTACCCGACCCGAAACTCCTGTATCAACTTCGTCAAAGACTATACTAGTCTTTCCTTCTTTCCGAGAAAAAGCTGATTTAATTGCAAGCATTAGACGAGATAATTCCCCACCTGATGCAACCTTAACTAAAGGCTTAAAGTTTTCTCCAGGATTAGTTGAAATATAAAACTCCACTTGCTCATTACCTTCACGGTTAAACTTGCTCTTGTTAAATTGAACTTGAAAATTCGCTTTTTCCATATAGAGATCTTGCAGTTCCTGCTTAATCTCCGACTCAAGTTGTTTAGCCAACTCATGCCTTGCTTGGCTAAGCTGTCCAGCCAAACTCACCAACCGCTTTTCTAACTCTTTAAGTTCTGCCTCTAAATCTTCAGAAGATGAATGACTACCTGTCAGTAGCTGGTACTCTTTCGAAATTTGCGAAAAATATTCTAGAACATCATCTACTTGGCCACCATATTTACGAGTGATACTGTTAATTAAATCTAAACGACTTTCAACCTGCATCAGGCGGTTGCCATCAAAATCCAGTCCATCTAAAATGTCTTCCAACCGTTTGGTCACATCTTCAAGAACGTAATAGGTCTCTGAAAGACTAGAAGATAATTCCTTATATGTTGGGTCATATTCTTCAATAGACTCCATATCGTTCATAGCTGAACGCACATTAGCCAGACTAGAAAAATCCTCATTATCCAACATAGCGTATGCATTGGTCAAGGTATCTGCAATCAGCTTGTGATTGAGCAAGCGATCACGCTCTTGGTGAAGAGCTTTGTCTTCACCAGTTTTCAAGGATGCGCTATCAATTTCAGCCATCTGAAATTCTAGCATTTCAATGCGAGCCTTATGCTCCTCTTGATTTTTATGCAAGGTCAGAACTTGTTTACGAAGCTGTCGATAGTGATCAAAGGTTTCTTGATAGAAGGCTTTCAAGGCCACGAAATCCTCATCTCCAAACTCATCCAGCATGGCTATATGAAGCTGAGGACGCATTAATTCTTCCTGATCGTGTTGACCATGAATATCTACTAAATGTTGACCAATAGCTTTCAAAACTGATAAATTAACTAACTGTCCATTAACCCGGCTGACACTGCGACCATTTTGCAGAATTTCTCGGCGGATAATAAGCTCATCAGTCAATTCCAAGCCCTGCTCTTCAAAAATTGCTTCTATGGCTGAGCTATTTTCCAATGAAAACAATCCTTCAATTTCTGCCTTAGTAGCTCCATGACGAATAACATCTGTAGTAGCACGGCTACCCAGCATCATATTCATAGCATCGATAATGATAGACTTTCCTGCTCCAGTTTCGCCGGTCAGGACTGTCATCCCTTGGTCAAAATGAAGAGAGATTTCTTCAATAATAGCAAAGTTTTTTATAGAAATTTCTAATAACATGGCTTTCCTACCAATTCTCGATAACGTCTAAAATTCTTGAAATGTCTTCTTTATCTTTAAGAATCATCAAAATACTATCATCATCTGTGATAATACTAAAAATTTTTTCTGAGAATGCTTCTGTGATCTGTCTTTTAATGACAGCTGTGCTTCCAGGAACCAAGTTTAGATTGATCATATTTCCTAAGGAGCTAGCTTCTAGAATTGTATTCTCAGCTAGCTTTAAACTACTGCTCACCGACTTGGGAATTTCATAAATATAGGTGTTGTTCTTCAGTGGAGTTTTTACAATCCCTAATTCCTTGATATCTCTAGAAACCGTCGCCTGTGTTGCCTTAATTCCTGACTGTCTTAAATAAGTAACAATCTCCTCCTGCGTACCAATCTCAAAATCATTGACAAATCGTCTAATCTTTTCTAGTCTTTCTTTTTTATTCATCCTTAAATTCCTTATGCGCTGCCTCAACCACTGGACCAACTAAGTCTGCTACTAGGATTTGGGGTTGAGCTTCTTTTTTTAAATGAGCCAAAAATTCAACATTTCCGTGTCCCCCTTGAATAGGAGAGTAATCCAAGCCTTTGACAGAAAAACCAAGTTCTACCATAAAGGAAGTGACCTTTTCTAAGACCGCTACATGGACTTTTTTGTCTTTGACGATGCCATTCTTACCAATCTGTTCTCGACCTGCTTCAAACTGAGGTTTTATCAAGGCAACAACCTGCCCTTCTTCAGCCAAAATTTCTTTCAAGGCAGGTAAAATCAAACTCAGAGAGATAAAGCTAACATCAATACTGGCAAACTGCGGTGTTTGATCAAAGTCAGTCCTCTTGGCATATCGAAAATTAAACTGTTCCATGCTGATGACGCGCTGATCCTGCCTAAGTTTCCATGCTAATTGATTAGTACCAACATCAACAGCATAGACGAGACTTGCACCGTTTTGCAACATGACATCCGTAAAGCCACCTGTCGAGGCACCAATATCCAGCGTTACTTTTTCTTTCACTGAAATCCCAAAAGCTTGCAAGGCCTTTTCTAATTTTAGTCCACCACGGCTGACAAACTTCAATTTTTCACCTTTAAGTTTTAGTTCAGTTGTATCATCAATCTTTTCACCTGGCTTATCGAAGCGCTGACCGTTGATAACTGACACAACTAGGCCAGCCATAACCCCCCGTTTTGCCTGCTCTCTAGTTTCAAAAAGTCCTTGTTTAAAAGCTAGAACATCTACTCTTTCCTTAGTCATATAATCTCAAACTTTCTATGATTTTCGTGAGACTTTCTCCTGAGAAGGGGCGATTCTTAGCGATCTCCTTCAGTAAATTTTGAGCCTGATCTAAGACTTGATCCAAAGTTTCCTTTGCCTTTTCTAACCCTAAAAGAGCCGGATAGGTAGACTTAGCTGCAACCAAGTCTTTTTGAGGTGTTTTACCCAATTCTTCAAAGCTTGCTGTCACATCTAAAATATCATCTCGAACCTGAAAGGCTAAACCTATCAACTCACCAATCCTGCGAAGTTTGGCTTGGACTCCTTCATCAACCTGCGCCAGCAACCCTGCTGCTACAAAAGGAAAGGCTAAAAGCTTTCCCGTTTTGTGAGCATGAATAGCCTTAAGTTCTTTCAAATCAAGCTGACAGCCTTCCCCTTCCATATCGAGAGCTTGCCCCCCAACCATGCCGAAGGTCCCAGCTGCTTGCGATAGTTCCATAATCAAATTCACCTTAGCCTGGCTTGGTAACTCTGCTACGGCTATCAAGCCGCAAGGATCTAAAAAGAGAGAGAATCTCCTGCTAATATGGCCATGGCTTCGCCAAATTTTTTATGATTTGTCAAACGTCCACGCCGATAATCATCATCATCCATTGCTGGTAAATCATCATGAATGAGACTTCCGGTATGAATCATCTCCAAAGCAGCTGCCACTTGAAAATGTGCAGGCTGAAGAGGCAAATCAAATGCCTCAACTAGCTCTAGTAGTAGTAAAGGACGAATCCGCTTACCACCTGCTTGAACAGAGTAGAGAATGGATTCTACCAAGGAATCTGACACTGCTTGCTGACTATAATAGTCAATAATCGTCTGGTCTATCTGTCTTATTTTTTCTTCCTGGTTCATTCCATTTCCGTTTCTGTACCATCTTCTTGCATAACCTTAACTAAAGTCTTCTCTGCCTTGTCTAAACTAGCCTGTAGTTCCTTTGAAAGCTTCATCCCCTTTTGGAATTCTGCAATCGCCTCTTCCAGCGCTACATCACCGTTTTCCAGCTTTTGGACAATGACTTCCAAGTCTGCTAAATTTTCTTCAAATTTCTTTTCTTTGGACATGTTTTACCTCTACTTCTAGCTGGCCATCCCGCATAAGCAGGGTCAGCTCGTCTTTCTCTTCAATGCCTGCACTTGACTCAATAACCTTTTGATTCTTTTGGACAATGGCATAGCCACGCGCCACGATTCGACTGGTATCCAGCATAAGTAAGGCCTCAGATAATCTTCTGACTTGAGCCACCTTGTTATCATAAATGACCGCCATGTTGCTGCGCAGCAAACGCTCCAGCTGGGCAGTCTGCTCCTGAAGACGCTGAACGCGACTATGCGGATTCAAGGCCTCTAAACGATGCTGCAAGATTTTGACCCGCTGTTTCTCTTCACTATAATATTCGCGAATTTTTTGCTTCAGTCGCAGGTTGAGCTGGTCTAACTTCTGCAGATGACCATCATAAAGCCGCTCGGGCTGTCGGAAGATAACCGACTGGGTCAGTTTATTCAGGCGCTCTCGATAATAGCTCAGGCGATTGGAAATCGCTCGTGACATGCGGTTTTCCTGCTGCTGCAAATGTCCTAACAGATCTAGCTTCGTAACCGGAGTGGCTAGTTCAGCTGCAGCCGTTGGAGTTGCCGCCCTGCGATCTGCAGCAAAGTCCGCCAAAGTCGTATCCGTCTCATGGCCGACACTAGAAATAACAGGAATTCGAGACTCAAAAATAGCCCGAACTGTTTCCTCTTCGTTGAAAGCCCAGAGATCTTCGATAGAACCGCCACCTCGACCAATAATCAGTACATCCAAATCCGACCTCTCATTGGCCAATCTGATATGGTCAGCAATCTGCGCTGCAGCACCATCTCCCTGCACTTTTGTCGGATAAAGAACAATCTCCACTCCCGGAAAGCGACGGCTGACCGTCGTGATAATATCCCGAATAACCGCTCCGCTGGGACTAGTTACAACACCGATTTTCTTAGGAAATTGGGGAAGAGACTGTTTGAATTTATCTTGAAAAAGACCTTCTTCTCCCAGTTTTTTCTTAAGCTGTTCAAACTGAATAGCCAAAGCTCCGATACCATCCGGCTCTGCCTTCTCAATGATGATAGAATAGGAACCGCTCGGCTCATAGAGCTGTACCCGGCCAATCACATTGATTTTCATTCCTTCTTCCAGCTCAAAGCCCAACTTCTGGTAGACGCCAGACCAAATCGTGACCTGAATGACGGCCTTCTCATCTTTTAATGAAAAATATTGATGATTAGGACGTCGGCGAAAATTGGACACCTGGCCAGTCAGATAGACCCGCTCCAAATAAGGATCCCGCTCAAACTTCATCTTCAGATACTTGGTCAAGGTCGAAACCGACAAATACTCTGGCATGTCCTTTTCCTTTCTTATCTAGTTTTTACGTAACTTTTATTATAACAAAAAACTGCATAAAAAACTGATTACAAAGTCTAAAAATCCCCTGAAAAGCAAGAAAAAAACTGGGCTTCCACAAAAGAACCCCAGCTGACTTAAAACCCAAGAAAAAGTCTACCGACTCATCTCCTTCATCCACCTTGGAATGACCCTGCTGATTGCCGTTGGCAGGACGACATAAGCTTCCTGACTCAGTTCATCTGCGATAAGCGAGTGAAGAAGGGTTGCAGCCGCCACTCGCTCACAGAGACTGCTTGACTTGAACTGTCCTGCAAAAGCAGCAATCATACCGGCCAGCGTATCCCCCATGCCGCCAGTTGCCTGATAAGGTCCGCCTACTGTCAGCTCAAAGACCTGCTCTTGCCCACTTTGATAGATGGTCGTCCCATGCTTCTTCTGCACAACAATACTGCCTAGAGGTAGCTGATTGACCGCCGCCTGATTGGCTGCCACTGTTTGATCTGACAAACTCAAACCCGATAAGCCTTCCCACTCCTTCTGATGAGGGGTAAAAACTGTTTGGGCTTTTGGAAATGGCAAAGCTGCCTTGCTAAAGAGTGAAATAGCTCCGCCATCCATGATAAGTATCTGCTGTTCCGCTACAGTCTGGACTACCTTTTGTAGGATATCTAGACCTAGTTGATTTTCCGCCAGTCCAGGACCAATCAAGACTAGATCTGATTTGGTCAGCTGCTCTGTCAATCGGTCTTGCTCCTCTAAGTCAAAGGCCATGGCCTCCGGTAAATGACTGTGCAGAGGGGCGATATTGTCTCTATCTGTAGCAACAGTCACCAGACCAGCTCCGCTATTGACTGCTGCTAAAGCTGCCATGATGATGGCACCCCCATAAGGATAAGTCCCTCCAATCAGTAAAAGACGACCGTAATCTCCCTTGTGACTGTCCAAGGGGCGTTTCCGAATGACTCTTTTTAAAATATTTTCAGCATTTTTTGACATGATATTCTCCTAGACCAACTTCATCCTGCACTTGTCTCAACATGACCAAACATATCTTCATTATACACCAAAAGGCACCTAAACAGGTGCCTCGTATCGCAGGAAAGTTATTTTCTTCGGAAATCTGCAAATTTTTGTAAGATTCTTGCTGCGACTGCCTTGGGTAAATTTTCCTGAAAGGCAACCTGCTCATCAGCGTAATCGCTCAAGCCTGGGAAATCCCCAACCTGCACAGCATAGAGAGAATTCTTAAAGAGCTGGATATCATTTTGATCATTACCAAAAGCCACATAATCCGAACCGCATAATTCCTTTACAGTTGAGGCTTTATTGGTTTCAGTTGGATTTATATAAAAACATTTTTCATGTTCATGATAATCTAGACTTAGATTGGACAAGTTTCCAAGACGAGCCTGTAAATCGTCTAAGAGTTGCTCATGATTCCCCATGTAAATAACAACCTTAATAGGGTGCTGGAGTTCAGTCAGTTCCAGCCGTCTTGCCCGCTTGAGAGGATCTACACTGGCAATAAAAGGGATTTTTTCTAAAATCTGGCCGCTGTAATCAAAAGTATTATCAACGAAAAAAAGGCAAATTATAGGTCAAACAGGTATCTAGAATGGCTTGGTAACTTGACTGATGCAGCTGACGCTCAAACATCAGCTGTCTCTTCTGATAAGCTACTCCGCCGTTCAGGCCAATCACTATCTGTTGGCTCAATTCCGGACCCAATAGTCCCAGACAATCCCGATAGGAGCGCGCTGAAGCAAACAGAACTTCATGCCCAAACTGAGGAGCCGTCAGCAGAACCTGCTTAATCTCCTCATCAATCGTCATATAATCAAAGGACAAGGTCCCATCCAAATCAAAAACAAATTTCATGATTCAAGACTCCGTTTAAAGGCCTGGTAGGTCTGCTCCATCAGCATGGTAATGGTCATAGGCCCAACACCTCCAGGTACAGGTGTAATCAGACTGGCAATTTCAGACACTTCATCAAATTGAACATCGCCAATCAGCTTGCCATTTTCATCTCGGTTCATACCGACGTCAATGACGACAGCCCCTTCCTTGACAAAGTCCTTGGTCACAAAATGTCCACGTCCGATAGCCACCACCAAAATATCTGCCCGCTTCGCAGTCTTAGCGAGATTGTGAGTCCGCGAATGCGTCAGAGTCACTGTTGCATTCTTAGCTAAAAGGAGTTGAGCCATGGGTTTACCGACAATATTACTCCGCCCGATGACAACCGCTCGCTTGCCTTCTAGTTCAACACCATATTCATGGAACATTGCCATAATGCCTGCAGGAGTAGCTGGAATCATAACAGGGTGGCCGCTCCATAGCTTGCCCATATTAAGCGGATGAAAGCCATCAACATCCTTGTCTGGATCAATGGCTAGCAGAACTGCTTCATCGTCAATATGATCTGGCAAGGGCAACTGAACTAAAATCCCATGCCAGTCAGGATTTTGATTATAAGTTTCAATCAAGCTCAAGAGCTCTTCTTGGCTGGTCTCTTCTGGCAGACGTTCTACCTTACTCCGAAAGCCAGCAGCCAAGGCTGAGCGTTCTTTATTACGTACATAAATTTGACTCGCAGGATTATTCCCCACTAGAACCACTACCAAACCAGGTGTCTGTCCCGTTTTCTCTTTCAACTTAGCAGTCTTTTGAGCCAACTTCCCTTGTAACTTTGCGGCCAATGCCTTCCCATCAATTAACTCAGCCATTTCTCTCCCCCTCTTCATATAACTGTGCCTTCTATTATATCAAAAAACGCCTTGATTCCCCTATACATTTTCCTTATACCAGATTATAGTCTAATCTTTTGACTAAAAGAAAAAGCACCTCAGTGTGTGCTTCTTAGTATAACAATTCATAGATTTCCATTGCAATTAAGTCAATACTATCAAATGTAAAAGTTTCACGCGCGGCTACATCACGAAGCGTGAATACAGAGCCATTTTCCTCATCATAACTGTAAGCGACTTCAGCAACAACAACACCATCACGTTCAAAGTTGCGTTTTAGACTACCACCATCGCTTGCCATACTTTCTAATCGATTAATAATTCTTACTAAATGTGATTCCATTTTTAGTTCTCCTATTTGCTTTATCGTTTCTATTTTACCATAAATAGAAAGTGAACACCTAATAAAAGTTTAACTTTTTGTGATTTTTTAACGAAATTTGTTGGACAAAACCAATTATTTAACAAAACAGACAGTCATTTTAACGCTTTATTCTTGCAATGCTAGAGAATACTGTTATAATGAAAATATAAAGTTTGACTATTTTTTTGACCAAATAATTTTTTACTTTATAATTTTCCAAGAAAGAGGTAAAAATATGCTTTGCCAAAACTGTAAAATCAATGAATCTACCATTCATTTATATACTAATGTTAATGGTAAAAAACAACAAGTCGACCTCTGTCAAAATTGCTATCAGATTATGAAAACCGATCCAAATAACTCTCTATTTGGTGGACTGACAAATATGAATAATCATAACATGGATCCTTTTGATGATTTCTTTAATCATCTAGGAAATTTCCCAAGGGCCGAAAGATCCGACACCTCCAACTCAGTCAGGTGGTAGTTATGGAGGGGGCAACTATGGTCCTGGCTCTAACAACCAGCGTCCTCAGTCAGCTTCCAATAAACCAAAAGGTCTTTTGGAAGAGTTTGGTATTAATGTTACAGAAATTGCTCGACGTGGTGATATTGATCCAGTGATTGGACGAGATGATGAAATTCGTCGTGTTATAGAAATTCTCAATCGCCGAACTAAGAACAATCCAGTCCTTATCGGTGAACCTGGTGTCGGAAAGACTGCTGTTGTGGAGGGCTTGGCTCAAAAAATAGTCGACGGTGATGTGCCTCAAAAATTGCAAGGAAAAGAGGTTATTCGGCTTGATGTTGTCAGCCTTGTTCAAGGAACTGGTATTCGCGGGCAATTTGAAGAACGAATGCAAAAACTCATGGATGAGATTCGCAATCGTAATGATATCATTCTCTTTATTGATGAAATCCATGAAATTGTTGGAGCTGGTTCTGCGGGCGATGGGAACATGGATGCTGGAAATATTCTCAAACCTGCTCTTGCTCGAGGTGAACTTCAACTGGTTGGAGCTACTACTCTCAATGAATATCGTATCATTGAAAAAGATGCAGCTTTAGAAAGACGGATGCAACCAGTCAAAGTAGATGAACCAACCGTAGAAGAAACGATCACAATTCTAAAGGGTATTCAAAAGAAATACGAAGATTACCACCATGTTCGCTACACAGATGAGGCTATTGAAGCTGCAGCCATCCTATCCAATCGTTATATTCAGGACCGTTTCCTTCCTGATAAAGCTATTGATCTTTTGGATGAATCAGGCTCTAAGATGAACCTAACCCTCAATTTTGTCGATCCTAAGGAAATTGATAGACGCTTGATAGAGGCTGAAAACCTTAAAACCCAGGCCACTCGTGATGAAGATTATGAAAGGCAGCCTACTTCCGTGACCAAATTGCCAAATATAAGGAAATGCAAAATGCTAAAATAGATGAGCAAGATACTCCTATCATCAGTGAAAAGGAGATCGAGGCTATTGTAGAGCAAAAAACAAATATCCCAGTTGGCGATTTGAAGGAAAAAGAACAGTCTCAACTTATTCATCTAGCCAGTGATTTGAAGTCTCATGTCATTGGACAGGATGATGCTGTTGATAAGATTGCAAAAGCCATCCGTCGCAATCGTGTGGGATTAGGCAGTCCAAACCGTCCAATCGGAAGTTTTCTTTTTGTTGGACCTACAGGTGTCGGAAAAACTGAACTTTCCAAACAATTGGCCATCGAACTTTTTGGCTCTGCCGATAGCATGATTCGTTTTGATATGAGTGAATACATGGAAAAACATAGCGTTGCCAAACTTGTGGGAGCACCTCCAGGCTACGTTGGCTATGAAGAAGCAGGCCAGTTGACTGAACGTGTTCGTCGTAATCCATACTCACTCATTCTCTTAGATGAGGTGGAAAAAGCTCATCCAGATGTCATGCATATGTTCTTACAGGTCCTAGATGATGGACGTTTGACTGATGGTCAAGGCAGGACAGTCAGCTTCAAAGATACCATTATTATCATGACTTCCAATGCAGGAACTGGTAAAGTGGAAGCAAGCGTTGGTTTTGGAGCCGCTCGAGAAGGTCGAACAAATTCTGTCTTAGGTGAGTTAGGTCACTTCTTTAGTCCTGAATTCATGAACCGATTTGATGGTATTATTGAATTCAAGGCATTAAGCAAGGATAATCTCTTACAGATTGTGGATCTAATGCTGGAAGATGTTAATAATCGACTCGCTAGCAATGATATTCATCTAGATGTAACAACTAAAGTCAAGGAAAAACTAGTTGATCTTGGCTATGATCCTAAGATGGGGGCACGACCACTCCGCCGAACCATTCAGGACCATATTGAAGATGCTATTACGGACTACTACCTAGAACATCCGACAGATAAGGATTTAAAAGCAATTATGACTAGCAATGGCAAGATTATAATTAAGGGTAAACAGAAAACTGAGCTTGATCAAACAAGTGACATCAGCACTAGCTCAGATTAATGATTGATAATTAAAATCTCCAGTCTAACATTTTAGGCTGGAGATTTCTTTTATTCTACCTGATAGCGAAGAATCGTTTTCAACTTGTCTGGAGAAGTTCTATTAAGATTGTTTAAGTATATTTCTCTATGAAAAGGAAATCTTCTGTTCAGGGAATTTTCTTTACAAAATGCATCCATTTTTGCAAAAGAAAGGGGTTCACTATCAAAAGAACCAAGGTGAAGCATGGTCAAGCACTTGCCTTCTTTGACAGTCTCAAAACGAATCTTTTCATAATGAGAATTTGGTTTTTTCACCTTAACTTTTTCAAGCGCCTCTTCTACCATTTCTTTACTGATAAAACTCGGCTGAGCAATCATAATGGTATAAATCAACTCTTCTTTGACCAGTTCTCCTTGCTCTTTTTGCTGCCAAATCCCCCTCTAGAGGATAAACCGTAAAGTCTTGGACCTCTTGATTGGTATGAGATTTTTTATAATCCATTTTTATGGCATAAGCCAAAGCATAGAGAGCTGAAACTTCTTCAGTAAAACCAGGAAGATTGGGATTTCCCGTCCCATCAAGCATGATAAAGGACTGTTGAGGAACATCAACTACTTTCGGGCTCGCCTTCACCCCGTATAAGCTTTTCTCCACTTTTCTCCATTCGTATTTCATATGTTTACTCCTTTCATCTTTCTACCCATAGTATAACAAGAAAAACCTGACAGGATCTGTCAGGTTTTGTATTTTTGCGAAATAGTTTTAACAATTCGAGCAAACTCTTGCCGAACTTCAAGTGGCTCTAACACCTCAACCCCATCCAAAAAAGATAAAAGATAAGAATACAAACTACTGTGTTTTGGAAACTCCGTTTCTACTAGTAAATTGCCATCAGGATCCTGTCTAATTTGACCAGAAAATTCTTCATAAACACGAAAAGCCTGACTTTTATCAAATTTTAATTTGAGACGAACAAGTTCTTCCCTCACCTTCTCTTTAATGATGGATCTCTGTACTACTTTTCTTTCAAATTTTTCCGACAGTATCTGGCATTGACTGACTCTGCTTAGTTTGAAAAAACGAAAATCTTGCTTGCTCCTACAAAATCCATATAGATACCAAGCCTGACTTTTAAACACCAACTGCAGAGGCTCAACTATTCGAGTTTCTTCCTTCTCCTGCCCCCTATAGAGGAAACTGATCAAGCATTTTTGGAAAATCGCTTGTTTGACTATGTCAAAAAGATCTGCTTGATATTTCCGATTTCGCCAATCAGTAAAATCAACACGAATCCAGTTTTCTGAGCTTGCTTGAAAGAGACTTTGTAACTTCTCTAGAGCTTGGCTTTCACCTTTTAAAGCCTCCAATCCCTGAAGTGATAAGAGTACATCTTCTCTTTCTGCTTCTGATAACAGGCTTTTATCCAAAACGAAAGAGTTCATTAGAAAAATTCCGCCACCTTTTCCCGGATTGCAATATATTGGGACACCTGCTCCACTTAGACGGTCTATATCTCGATAAATTGTCCGTACTGATACTTCCATTTTCTGAGCAAGTTCTGGAGCAGTGACCCTTTCTTTTTCTAACAAACAATATAAAATTCTAAATAAACGATGCGTTGTCATGATTTCACTTCCTTACCTTAAACCTATTGTATCACATCTTAAAGTAATAGATAAAAAAGATAATTCGCCCACTTTATTTTTAACTTTTCTATACAGTAAACCTTGACAGACAGCGCTTTCTGCCTTATGATATTAGTAAAAGAAGGAAAGGATTCAACATGACAATAGCGACATTTGGACAAAAAAAAGAAGGCGTTGAATATAGTAATCGATATGGTGTTTACGCGGTCATTCCTAACCCAGAAAATGATAAGATCATCCTCGTTCAGGCTCCTAATGGGGCTTGGTTTCTTCCAGGAGGAGAGATTGAAGCAGGTGAAGATCACCTATCTGCCTTAGAGCGTGAATTAATAGAAGAATTAGGATTTACCGCTCAAATTGGTAAATATTATGGCCAAGCGGATGAATATTTTTACTCAAGACATCGAGACCGATACTTCTACAATCCAGCTTACATTTACGAAATCATTTCATTTGATCAGTCTCAAAAACCACTAGAAGACTTCAATCAACTTGCTTGGTTTCCAATCGATGAAGCAATTGAAAAACTAAAAAGAGGTAGCCATAAATGGGGTGTAGAGATGTGGAAAATGAAGCATCAAGCAAAATAATTATGACAATTTTTTCATGTCTAACTTCGTAGGATATTTCACAATTCAACTCATAAGTGTTATAATTAATAGTAGATCATCATACAGGAGGAGATCTTATGAAGCTTATCAATACAACTAATAGCCATGCGGTTCTCATTCAAAGTCAGCTTGAAAGTACTGATGCCACTTTAGTTGAGACTTATTCAGCTGGAAATACCGATGTTGTCTTTACCCAAGCACCCAAGCATTATGAAATACTGATTGCAAATACACACCGTGCAGTGCGTGAACAAGAAATTGAAAAAATTCGTGACTTCTTCCTCAAAAGAAAAATAGATACAAAAGCGATTGATACTGCCGGTATTCAAACAATCTACGCAGACAAACTCATTGAAATCTCAATTCCTATAAAATAAGCTCTTAAGCTTATTTTTTTCATTTCTGATAGAATTCTAATCTCCATTATAAACCATGGTAAGGTGAGGTGTTGACTCAAATAGAAAGGGCTGACCAACTGCCTCAAAGCCGTATTTCTTATAGAGTTCAACAACTTGTTCTTGGGCTTCAATTTTTATTTTCTTTCTTGGCCATCTTTCAGCACATAATTGCAAGATTTCTCTGATAAGCTTTCCTCCTAAGCCTTGCCCTCGTGCAAACTGGGCTATAACAATTCGACCAAAGACTAGAATGTTCACCCTCCTCAAAGACACGAGCATAAGCTTCAATTTCTCCGTCTTTATTAGTATGGAAAACATGCACGGCTTCTAGGTCCTTGTCATCCAGTTCATGATAAATGCGCTCCTGCTCCACCACAAAGGTATCGATGCGCAGTTTTAAGATTTGATAAAATTCTATCGGATTCAGCTCTGTTAATTTTTTCCTAAACCACATACTTGTTTCCTCTATCTTTTTAATGTATAATAAATGCAAATGCAACTATCAAGGAGTTCCTATGGATTACCGTCAACTTTTTCGACAAATGGGATTTATTTCCAGACAAGCCATGATGAAAATGAATCAAAAAGCTAGTAACTACGGCCTAGACAATAATTTGTTTCTACTGCTCATTCGCATCGTCGAAAATGAAGGGCTCAACCAATCCCAACTGGCAGAGATGGTGCAGATTGACAAAACTACCCTCAGCCGCTCTCTCCTAAAGCTGGAAGATAGAAGCTTGATTATCAAAAAGACCAAAGCTCAAAATAAGAAGTTCAAAGAGCTCTATCCTAGCAGTCAGGCTCTCAAACTCTATGACCAATTGATTGGCTTTGAAAATACCTACGCCAGTCTGGCGCTGCAACAACTGACCTCTTCTGAACTCTTTCAGCTCCAAAATATTTTATCTAAAATAAGCACTCCTAGATTATAATCTAGCATAGCACACTATGGTTGCAAATGCAACTATAGATTTTATTCCATTATCCAACAATATTAAATAGGATTAGTTTATATAAAAACGGCTTGCCACTTAAGGACAGAGCCGTTTTTATTTTTTAAAGCAATTACTTATTTTGTTTCAAATCCTTCTGCTAGTGCGTCCGCAAAGTTTTCTTCTACAATGCTTGCACAATGGTCACAGATGACAGCATGGTAGTTACGTTCTGCTGTTGTTGGATCGATACGACGGCAACGGTCACATACTTCACCTGCAGCACGTTCAACTGTAAAGGCGACATCCTCAAAGCTTACTGCTCCTTCTGGAGCTCCTCCTTCTGCGATGGTCAATTCTGACACGATCAAAAGTTGAGCTACATTGCTATCCAATGCTCCAAGAAGAGTTTTCACAACTTCGTTTGGATAAACTGTCAAGTGAGCCTCAAGTGATTTACCGATTACTTTTGCATTACGTGCTTCTTCCAAGGCTTTTTGAGCCTGTCCACGGAAGTCCATGAAGGCTGCCCAAGTATCCAAGATTTCTTCTTGGTTGGCAAAAGTTTCCGCTTCTGGTAATTCTGACAACTGAACAAAGTCTTCAGCTTCAAACTCAAGATATGACCAGATTTCTTCTGCAGTGTGAGGAAGGATTGGTGTCAAGAGTTTGGTGATTTTGACAAGAATGTCATAGAAGACTGTCTGCATTTGACGACGTTCGAGTGATTTGGCACCTTCAATGTAAACAACGTCTTTAGCAAAATCAAGGTAGAAGGCCGACAAGTCAACGTTGATAAAGTTCACCAAAGCCTTGTAGATTGTCAAGAATTCAAAATTAGCGTAAGCATCACGAATTGTTCTCACAAGCTGGTTAAAGCGAATGGTCATGTACTTATCAACGGAACGAAGGTCATCGTAAGCGACTGTATCCTCAGCCGGATTAAAGTCAGATGTATTAGCAATCAAGAAACGAAGAGTGTTACGGATCTTACGGTAAGTTTCAGAGACTTGGCTCAAGATATCCATTGAGATACGCACGTCGTTGCTTGAGTCAACACTTGTTACCCAGAGACGCAAGATTTCCGCACCAAATTGTTTTTCAACATCACTTGGAGCAATAGTATTTCCAAGGGATTTAGACATCTTTTCACCTTTACCATCAAGAGCAAAACCTTGTGATAAGATTTGTTTGTATGGCGCTATGCCATGGTTGGCAACGGATGTGATAAGTGAAGAGTTGAACCAACCACGATATTGGTCAGAACCTTCAAGGTAAAGGTCTGCTGGGTATTTGAGTTCTGGACGGTTAACTACTACTCCATTCCATGATGAACCTGAGTCAAACCAAACGTCCATGATGTCTGTTTCTTTTTTGAACTCGCCATTTGGTGAACCTGGATGGCTAAATCCTTCTGGCAAGAGATCCTTAGCATCACGTTCCCACCAGATGATAGAACCGTGTTCCTCAAAGAGTTGAGCCACGTGCTCAATCGTTTCAGCTGTCATGATTGGCGTTCCGTCTTCAGCATAGAAGATAGGAAGGGGAACTCCCCAAGCACGTTGACGAGAGATAACCCAGTCGCCACGGTCACGGATCATGTTGTAAAGGCGCACTTTACCCCATTCTGAGTGGAACTTGACTTTTTCAATTTCGTCCAAGATTTCTTGACGGAATTTTGATACAGAAGCAAACCATTGTGGCACTGCACGCCAGATGATTGGTTTTTTCGTACGCCAGTCAAATGGGTATGAGTGAGAAATTTCTTCTTGAGCAAGGAGCAAATCGCCCAGTTTTTCAATAACAGTTGGAACAACCTTGTCATAGAACTGACCTGCAAAGTCAGGACCAGCATTTTCCATCATGATACCGCGTTCGTTAACTGTTACAGCAACTTCAAGACCATTGGCAACACCGACATTGTAGTCGTCCTCACCAAAACCAGGGGCTGTATGGACAATACCAGTACCAGAGTCAGTCGTAACGTGGTCACCAAGGATTACCAACTCATCTACAGCCGTATCCCATGGGTGGACTGTCACAATGTGGTTCAATTCTTGACCACGGTAGGTCGCCAAGACTTGCACATCAGCCCAGCCAAATTTCTCAGACAAACTGTTCAACAATTCTGAAGCAACCACAAACTTACGAGATCCACCAGCAGGTTGTACCAATACATAATCAATATCTGCTCCAACTGTCAAACCGCGAGAAGCTGTGATGGTAAATGGAGTTGTTGTCCAGACAACGATATAAGTATCTGTATCAAGCACACCTTTTCCGTCTTTGACGCGGTTAGCATAGTAAAGTGATGTTGAAATCAAGTCATGGTATTCAATTTCCGCTTCTGCAAGGGCTGACTCAGAAGACCATGACCAGTAAACTGGCTTGGCACCTCGGTAGATATAACCTTTTTTAGCCATTTCACCGAAGACACGGATTTGAGCTGCTTCATAGTCTGGAGTCAAGGTCACATATGGATTTTCCCAGTCACCAGAAACACCCAAACGTTTAAAGTCTTCACGTTGTTTATCAACTTGAGAAAGAGCATACTCACGGCAAAGTTTCAAGTACTCAACCAAGTCCATTTCTTTGCGTTTAACGCCTTGTTTTGCCAAGACTTGTTCGATTGGCAGACCATGTGTATCCCAACCGGGGATATAAGGAGCGTAAAATCCTGACATAGACTTAGAACGAACAATAATATCTTTGGAAATCTTGTTCATAGCGTGTCCAACGTGGATATTTCCGTTTGCATACGGAGGTCCATCATGCAAGGTGAAATGCGGTTTTCCTTGGTTCAATTCTTGACGACGTTGGTAAAGTTTTGCTTCTTCCCATTCTTTTTGCCAGACTGGTTCTTTGGTTGGAAGACCAGCACGCATAGGAAAGTCTGTTTTCCCTAGATTGAGGGTTTCTTTAAGTTTCATTGTTACTCCTTTAATTTAAAATGATAAAATAAACCACGATTCGCAAAAAGGACGAAAATCGTGGTACCACCTTTGTTTAGATAGAAAATAGCTACTACTATTACTATCCCTCTTTTTCCGTAACGTGGAAGAAACGTCGTATTTTACTAATTTCAAATACGATATTGTAAAATGATAAATCAACTAATAGGGATTGCAAGTCTTACACCGTCACTTGCTCGCTAGGAATATATTGGTTAATTTGTGTTTTTACAGTTCTTTCTTATAGGATGTCAACAGGTTCAGAAGTTTTTTCTTCTATTGATTCTGGAACAGCCTCCATAACTCTCGTCTCAGACAAGTCACCATCTGACTCAGCAATGCGTTGCTGTAAGTCAGCCATTTCTTCAGGTGAGAATTGACGAGTTACTTCTGATTCGTCATCTACATAAGGCGTCATTGTTTGACCAAGTGCCTCTTGAATAACTTCTTTGAATGCATCATCACTTGTTTGGAGATAAGTTGCTGTTGGACGAAGAATTTCTTCCCATTCAGATGAATCAACAATGCTCAATTGACTTTCAATTGTTGACTTAAGACGTTGATGGAAGACACGAGCCTTATTTTTCAGCTCTTCTGTTTCAATCGCAACTTTTTTAGCGTTATCAGTTGCTTGGCGTAAAATTTCGTTTGCCTTGAACTTAGCATGGTCTAAAAGATGTTGCGCTTCTTGATCAGCCTGACGCATGATGTTATCAGATCTTTCTTGAGAAGCCTGTTTAAGCTTTTCAGCAGTGTCTTGAGCTATTAAAACAGACTGACTAAGAGAATCTTTCATCTCATCAAAATAAGTTAAGCGCTCTTCTAAGTTCTTAATGCGTGCATCTTTATTATGATTTTCACGAACCAAGTCCTCATAATCGCGAACTACAATATCAAGAAATTCATCTACTTCCTCAACATTGTAACCTCTAAATTTCGTATTGAAGGATTTATCTTTAATTTCTAATGATGTAAGAGCCATATTTTTTCCTCATTTACTAGATTGTATTTGAATCGTTAATTTATGCTTCCCATTCTTAGAGAAGCCATTTTCTTTTACTATTTTAAATCTTCCAAATCTACGGACACTAATCAAATCATTTAATCCAACTAAATAACTGGGATTATCAATAATAGAATAGTTCACTTTCACGTGTTTCCCAAAAATCAACTGGGAGGCATCACTCCGAGATAGTTTAAAGCTACTAGCAATCAATTTATCCAATCTCATACTCGAAGCAAGAATCTCTTTAGAAACCTGAGCCTCTTGCACTCGTAAAAGCCTCTCAAAGCTAACTTCTTTTAGTTTAACAGGAGTTTTAGCAATTTTAGAGATATGATCTATAAAAAATTGAGTAAATCTTTTATCTACTAGAACCTGAGCCCTATCTTTTTCCACCAGAATATCACCAAAAGTTCGACGATCCAATCCTAATCGGTTCATCAAAGTCCCAAAGATTTGAGAATGAGTTAGTTGCTGAAATTTACTAGGATAGACTATTTCAAGCAAGGTCAAATCAAAATCTTCTTTATCTAATTGGTAATAGGAAGGTGCAATTATTACCCTGACCCATTCACTAGGAAAATAATCATTACTGACAAAAGTTTGTAATTGATATTTGTTCGCAAGACTTTCAAGAATTTTAGCCTGATGAGGATTAATAAAATGAGTAACCTCTAAACTGTATGTATCCTCAACCCGCTGAATCAATTCCAAACTTTTATCTAGGAAAGCATGATCTTCCGTAGAATAGTGTTGAAAGATTTCTTTATGTTCCCTTGTCATGCAAGTACCGAGAGCAAAATCTGAACAAGCCATTGGCTACCGAAATGGATACAAAGTACAGCAACATAAACTGTCCAATCCAAACCAGCAAACTGAAGTGGCAGACGACGGAAAGGTTTCAAGATAGATTCTGAAATTCTTAGAACGAACTGTCCTAGAGACGTCTGATAAGCACCAGGAAACCATGACATAAGAGCATATGCAACAAGAATCAGCGAAAGAATTCTCGCTGATAATAAGATAAAGTTTATAATAAATAACATCTTATCTGCGCTTCATGTCAAATCGAATTCACTATGTACACCATCAGGCAATTTAATATCCTCGATATTCACGACGACATTTACTGGAGTCAAGAGGTACATAGTGCCAGAAACTCTTCTGAGATTCCCCATCAGGACTTGCTTAGCGCCATCCAAGTAATCAATACAGCGACGCGCTTGCACTTCTGTCATATATTGGAAATCAATCAAAACACTTTCATTTGCGAGAAGCAAATCTACAATTGCAGGTGCATCTTCATATTTTTTAGGATAACGAACATCAATCGTTACTTTTTCTGAAGTCGCAACTGAATGATTTTGAGCTAGCTCTTGTTGACGAGCATGCAAACGTGTAATATTCTCATTAGATGACGGCTTATTAGTCACATGTTGAGACGAGCTAGACACTAAACGAGGCTGTTTAATATCTCTAACCGGTTCCTGCTGAGCAGGACGTGAATTAGATGGCTTTACTGCTTGTTGCTGGACTCTTGATTCTGCAACCTGTACGTCATCTCCGTCTTCTGTAAAATATTCTATAAATTTATCGAATCTATCTTTTAATGACATGGTTCTTCCCTATTTAAAAAATGATGTCCCTATTCTCACAAATGTTGACCCGTTAGCAATTGCAGTTGCAAAATCTCGACTCATTCCCATGCTGATCTCAGAAAAGGGCATATTAGTTATTTGTTTATCTTGTAATTTTTTCTGAAGTTCGTGGGTCGCTTGGAATATCTTTTCTAAATCTTCTTCTCCAGCGTCTATGGGAGCCATAGTCATAATCCCCACTATTTCAAGATGTTCAAGTTTCTAAAGCAGGTAAAACAGCTTCTATCTCATTCACCGCAAATCCATGTTTGCTTTCTTCGCCTGATACATTGACCTGCAAAAAGCATTTGATAGTATGTTCTGCTCTCTTTTCAATTTCCTCAGCTAGTTTTAGAGAATCCAAAGCATGGAAATAATCAACATAATTAATAACTTCCTTAACTTTTCTACGCTGAAGCGTCCCTATTAAATGCCAAGTCAACTCTTCATCCTTTAAATACTGGTATTTTTCTAGGAATTTATCTACTCGGTTTTCACCGATATGTTTTACTCCTGTTTTTACCAGCTCTTTAGCAGTAGAGCTGTCAACATACTTGGTGACAGCTACAATACTTACTGAATTTTCAGGACGATTTGCCTTTTGAGTAGCTTCAGCTACTGCTGCAAAAACTTGATCCTTATTTTTTTGTAAATCCATTTTTAGCGATTTCTAAAAAACGGAGGTGTTTCTAATTCATCATCATCAGATGAACTATCTGTATATCTTTCTACAGCTGGCTTAGAACCACCTTGAGTTTCACGGACAATATTGTCACGTCGCAAATCCCACTCACCGAAAGCTGAGGCTTGTTTTTTCTCTGGCTGTTGACGAGTAGTTTTTGGAATTTCAACTGTTTCAGTCAAATCGAAATTTCTATCATAAGAATGATGACTACGAGTTTCGCGAACAGGCTCGTTGTGTGAACGTTTTGGCGAACGAATACCGCTAACTTTTTCAACACGGTCCTGACGAACACCTGTGGCAACAACAGTCACGCGAATTTCATCACGCATACTTTCATCAATTGAAGTACCCAACCAGATATTTACTCCATGTCCAGCAGCTTGATTTACAATCTCAGAAGCTTCTTCAGCCTCAATCAATGTCATATCTAAACCACCAGTTACGTTGACAATCACATCTTCAGCACCATCAATAGTTGTTTCAAGAAGTGGTGAGTAAATTGCTTTACGAGCTGCTTCAATCACACGCTCCTCACCACTACCAATACCGATACCCATCAAGGCATTACCCTTATCAGCCATGACAGTCTTAACATCTGCGAAGTCAAGATTAATCAAACCAGGGCTAGTAATTAAGTCAGTGATCCCTTGGACACCTTGGCGAAGAACATTGTCAGCTTCACTCAAAGCTTCAAGAAGAGGTGTTTTCTTATCAACAATCTCAAGTAAGTTATTATTTGAAATAATCAACAGAGTATCGACATGCTCACGAAGCTCATTGATTCCTTCAATTGCAAAATTACCGCGTTTGCTTCCTTCAAAACCAAATGGGCGAGTTACAACTGCAACAGTCAAAGCTCCCAAACCTTTTGCAATACGAGCAATAACTGGAGCGGCTCCAGTACCGGAACCTCCTCCCATACCAGCCGTAATGAAAACCATATCTGCTCCTGAAAGAGCTTCTGTCAATACTTCTTCACTTTCTTCAGCGGCTTACGACCTACTTCAGGCTGTCCTCCAGCACCAAGTCCACGTGTTAATTTTGGACCAAGCTGAATAACTGTTTCTGCTTTTGTACTACTCAGCGCTTGAACATCCGTATTAGCAGCGATAAATTCAACGCCAGCAACACCTTCGTCAATCATGCGGTTAATAGCGTTACCACCGCCACCGCCGACACCAATTACTTTTATGATTGCGCCTTGAGCCGCAGCTGTGTCAAATGAAAATGTCATATTAAAACCCTTTCCTTTAATCAAACAGATTGCCTAACCAGTTACGGGCACGATCTGTTAATTTTTCTGTCTTTGTTTCTTGTTCTTGGCTTTGCGCCACTTCAATCGCAGGTTCAACTCTAGTTTCAGCTTCTACCTGAGGTAGTGGATCTCTATTTGTTGTAATACGAGAAGGACTGATTGACTGAGTTTGAAGCGGACGAGCAAAGTTGCTAGGTTGCTGACGCAACATCTCATTACCTTGAACGGCTGCCTGAGCCAAAGCATCAACGTCCGTCAAGTTGCCAGCATATTCAGACAAGCTAATCACATGAGCAAAGGCTGGATTTCGAATACCAATTTGATTTGGAACATACAGTTTAACTGGAACTCCAAATTTCTTGGGCCAATTCCACAACGCCTGGTAAGATAGCACCACCACCGATGATCACGATCCCACCTGGCAAATCCAACAAGTGTCTTCTTTCTAGATCCTGCTTAATTTGCTCAAAGACATGCTTCAAACGAGCTGAAATAATCTCAGCCAAGTAACTTTCTGTCACTTCAACTGGATTAACTTCACCAATAACTTCAACTTGGAATGTCTCTTGACTAGCTGCTGGTACATAAGCTTCACCGTAGTTGAACTTCAAACTTTCAGCTAGTTTTTGAGAAGTCTTAAGAACTTTAGAAATATCTTTTGTGACATAATCGCCACCTTCTTGGTAGATATTGGTGTATTGAAGTTCTTGATTTCTTACTGAGGCTACTGTTGTTTGGCCACCACCCATATCGATGACTGTAGCACCAAATTCACGTTCACCTTCGTTTAAAACTGATTTTGTCATTGCAAGTGGTGAAATGATAATGTTTCAATTTGAACCCCTGCACGTTCCACAGTTTTACGTAAATTGTGAAGAATAGTACGCGGACCAGTATAGAGTAAACCACGCATTTCTAAACGAATCCCCATCATACCACGAGGATCACGAATTCCTTGGAAACCATCGACGATGAATTCCTCTGGAATAAATGTGATTACTTCCCGATCAGGGGTCATACTCTTCGTCAAAGCTGACCGAACAACGTTTTCTACGTCAATATCTGTGATTTCTTTGGCATCATTTGTAACAGGAATCATTCCTTGTGAAGGCTCAATTTGTAGTAAGTTTGCAGGCAAGCCCACATTAACCACTTTGATTGAAATCCCCGCTTTTTCTTCTGCTTGAGCAATTGCTGTTTTAATAGCAGCTGCTGCCGCCTCAATATCTACAATAATTCCGTCTTTTACACCAGCACTTTTGGCATTGCTAACACCAATTACATTTATTTCATCATTGATGTGCTCAGCCACTAATACTTTAATGGAGCTAGTTCCTATATCTAATCCTGTAAAGAAGCCGTCTCTAGCCATTACATCATTCCTCTCTATCATTCGAGTTTCCTACTTTATCGACAACTCTAAAAAATACAGTTATCCATTGCCTATTATAACACAAAAATAGCAAAAGTGGAGAGTTTTTCTTCGTTTTCTTTAGTTATTTGTTTCGTCAGTAACATCTGACGGAGCCGCCTCTGTTTCACTTGGCACAGTTTCTTCAGAACTTTCTTCTTTTTCTTGTTCTTGATCTTGTTCTTCTTTTTGTACTAGACTGGCAGAATAGCTAAAGATTCCCGCTTCCATATCCACAATACTAGGTTCTGTCAACAATGGATGCACACGACTGTAGTATGGCAATTTCTTATGAATATCTGAAAGAGGGACAATAATCTTATGCTCATCTCTCATTGTTAAAGTTAATAAATCTTTTGTAGCCTTACTTGGAGTCAAGTCAACAGTTTGAATTTCATTCTTGATACTATCCGGTACATCTGATAATTCTTGCACAAGTTTCTTAACCTTAGCTTTATCTGATAGATTAAGGCGCATGTAATTTTCAGGTAAAGCTTCTTTCTTTACTGGCTGATTAATCACGGTTCCATTGCTAATGACTGGATAGATATTTCCAGTAGAAGCTTCATAGGCTAGAATCTTATATTCTGTAACTTGGATTTGAATGTAATTGGGAACTGATATGAAATTTCAGCCTTTTCAATCCAAGAATTCGCTTTTTTCAAGTTGTTAGCATACTGATTACGATTTAAAAAAGTTGTTAAAGTGTAGTCTCTGCTATCAATTTGAGTAGCTTTGATAATTTCATCTTGAGTTACTCGTTCATTCCCTGTAACAACTATATTTTTAAGACTACCTAAAGGAGTAATAAAGTAGAGTGACAGAAGAATCAAGAGAGAGCTGATGACCAGAACTGGTAGAGCCCTGTATAGATGAATTCTTTCGATTCTAGGTTTATCTGGCTTAGATTCTTTTTCTATTCCTACATCAGCTTGACCAATAAAATTTTCAGTTCGATCTTCTGAATCATCACTTGATTCTTCGGTGTTTTCTTTATCAGACTCTTCATCGTCTTCTGAGGGTTCTTCTACCTCTTCTGACTCTTCAGACTCAGTCACCTCATCGTCATCTGAATCTTGATCTTGAACTTCTTTTTCTTCTTCACTACTATCTGTTTCGTTTGTTTCAGTAGACTCTGAAGTTTCAAAAGTCTCATCGTTACGCTCTTCTTCATCAGTTTCAGAGGCTTTTTCTTGAGATTTTTTTTCTAAGTACTCCTGATGACGCTTTTGCCATGCAGATAAATATTTTTGGAGTTCTTTTTGGTCACCTTTATCTTTTGTCGTCATTTTTTCCCTTTGTTAATATCATTCTTCAATACAGCATAAAAATCTTCTACTGACTTGATTTCATGAGAATTTTTCATGGCTTGATAATATGATTCTTTATCCCTTAGAACCTGCTCCACAGAAGCTTCCAGCCCTTCTAAAGTTAGCTGCTTTTCTTCCAGCTTCACAGCATAGCCTTTTTTTCACAAAAATAATCCGCATTTTTCAATCTGATCGCCGCGGCTGGCTTCGCGTCCCTAAAGGAACGATGATATGCAACTTAGCCATAGCCAAGAGCTCAAAGATAGTATTAGATCCGCCACGTGTCACTACTACATCTGCCAGGTCCATCAAAGGCTGGTAGAGGTCCGTCACATAGGCTCTGCGAAAGAGGCGATTCGACAGAACATCCAAACTTGCATCACCAGTCAGATTGATAACGTTGTAGCGCTCAGTCAGCGTAGCTTGATTCTGGCTGACAAAATCATTAAAGACCTTGGCGCCAGCAGAACCACCGACAAAAAGCAGGGTGGGCAGTTCTTTATCAAAATATTGACGGATTTCTTCTAGTTCCTGCGGTAGGTCTGACTTTGTGCCACCAACCTTAGTCACAGCTCCGACATGTTCAATCTTAGTCAGACTGGAAGGTTGCTCAAAGGTCGCATACATCTTGGTCGCACACTTATAGGCGATTTTATTAGCCAAGCCAATGGATAGATCTGACTCATGAACATAGACGGGCACCCCAGACAGCCGAGCTGCAATCACGGGCGGAACGGATACAAAGCCTCCCTTAGAAAAGAGAGCCTGAGGCCGAACCTTGAGCATAATGCCCAGCGACTGGAAAATGCCCCAGATGACCTTAAAGCCATCCAACAGATTCTGCCAAGAAAAGTAGCGACGAAGCTTACCCGTAGCTACCGAATGGAAGGTCACGTCCAATCTAGACTTTTGGATTTCCTGATACTCAATCCCATTCTTATCGCCAATATAGTGGACCTGCCAGCCTTCTTTGATAAATTTCGGAATCAGGAGAAGGTTGAGGGTTACATGCCCGACCGTTCCTCCGCCTGTAAATATAATCTTTTTCATTTTAACCTTTTAATTCTTCAAATGCAGCGAGAAATTCATCGCCTCGAATTTCAAAATTACTATACATATCCCAGCTGGCGTTGGCAGGACTGAGCAAGACAATATCTCCTGGCTCTGCTAGAGCAAAAGCCTTATGAGCTGCATCCCGGACATCAGTCGCATCCAGATAAGAAACCTCGGCCTGATCAGCTGCCCTCTTTACACGCGGAGCTGATTGTCCTAAAATCACCATCTTCTTGAGACCTTTGAGGTCAGGTACTAACTCGTCAAATTCATTGCCCCGATCCAAACCTCCTGCTATCAGAATTACCTTGCTATTGTCAAAACCAGACAAGGCTTTCTGGGTTGCCGAGATATTGGTAGACTTACTGTCGTTGTAAAAGGCAACCTCATTTACCTGCCCCACATACTGGAGACGGTGCTTCACACCACCAAAAGCTGACAAGACTTCTTTGATCGTCTGATTGTCAATCCCTCGAAGTTTAGCTACTGCAATCGTAGCCAGAGCATTTTCAACATTGTGGCTACCAGGGACACCGATTTCATCTACCTTTATAATCGCTTCTCCATGGAAGGTCAAGACATCACCCTCTAAATAGGCACCATCCACCTTTTCAGTCGTTGAAAAAGGTACAACAGTAGCCTGAGTCTGGATACCCATTTCCTTGGCCCAGTCTTGATTGAAATTCAAAACCAAATAATCATCGGCTGCCATGTTTTTCTGGATATTCCACTTGGCAGCTGCATATTCCTCAAAAGAGCCATGATAATCTAAATGAGTCGGCATGAGATTAGTGATCACAGCTATCTGTGGATGAAAAGCCTCAATCCCCATCAACTGGAAGGAAGATAATTCCATGACCAGCGTATCTTTGCTACTAGCTGATTGGGCTACTTGACTAGCCGGAAAGCCGATATTACCAGACAAAAGACCATTTTGACCACCAGCTGTCAGGACTTGAGCAATCATAGTTGTGGTCGTCGTTTTGCCGTTTGATCCTGTAATACCAATAATCGGCGCTTCAGAAATCAGATAAGCCAGCTCAACTTCAGTGATAACAGGAATCTTCTTTTCCAGAGCCCGAACAACCATAGCATTATCATAAGGAATACCTGGATTTAACCATCAATTCAAAGTTTTCATCCAGCAACTCCAGAGGATGTCCTCCAGTCACTACTTTAATCCCTTCTTCTAACAAGGATTGTGCGGCGGGATTTTCCTCGAAAGGTTTACCATCGTTAACTGTCACAATTGCCCCTAATTTATCTAAAAGGCGAGCAGCAGATTCACCTGACTTGGCCAAACCTAAAACCAAGACTTTTTTGTTAGCAAAACTGGCTATATTTTTCATAAAAAACCTCTTTAATTGTACTTCATTCTATTTTACCCTTTTTTAAAGAAATAAAAAAGTCATAGATGCGCTTTATTTACCTCTGTTGTTAACTTGTGAAAAAAATGTGATATTTTTTCTGATTTGCAATGATTTGTAATAGAACCCTAAAAGTTATAAGAGTCCTTTCCTTCAAGTCTTTTCATTTTGCAATCTATAAAAAAAGGCCCAGAACTAAATCGAATTTTAGTTCTAAAGCCAATTTTTAATCTTTGCTTTTATCGTCTAAAAAATCAAACAAACCAGGTTTCTTATCTAATCGAGCAATGTCGCGTAAGGCAAAATAAGCCAAAATAAGCATAGCCACCCCAACAAATAACTCTCCCGGCATTTGAAATCCGAAATGCCGCTAAAACCAAGAGAATGATAAACAAAACCAAGACTAATACAACCGATAAGACATTAAAGGTGCCTTTAATGCTCTGAGGAGCCGCAAAAAGGTAATACAAGAGAATCAAAATTCCAATTATTAAATAAACCATCTTGCTACTCCTTTCCCTTTTACTTATTCAGCTGTAGCTGATTTTTTCTTTTTGTTGGCTTTCTCGCGCTCTGCCTTGTTAAGGATTTGCTTACGCAAACGGATTGACTCAGGCGTTACTTCCATGTACTCATCGTCATTCAAGAATTCAAGAGACTCTTCAAGGGTCAAGATACGAGGTGTCTTGATAACCGCTGTTTGGTCCTTAGTAGCTGAACGGACGTTGGTCATTTGTTTCGCCTTAGTGATGTTAACTGTCAAGTCGTTTTCACGAGAGTTTTCACCAATGATCATTCCTTCATAAACCTCAGTACCTGGGTTGACAAAGATCGTTCCGCGTTCTTCAATAGACATGATAGAGTATGTTGTAGCCTTACCAGCATCAATTGATACAAGGGCACCACGATGGCGACCACCAATTTCACCAGGAATCACTGGCAGGTATTGATCAAAGGTATGGTTCATAATTCCATAACCGCGAGTCATAGATAAGAACTCAGTAGAGTAACCAATCAAACCACGGGCAGGAACCAAGAAGACCAAACGAGTCTGTCCATTTCCTGTAGCCACCATATCTAGCATTTCACCCTTACGTTCTGAAAGGCTTTGGATGACAGAACCTTGGTATTCTTCTGGTGTATCGATTTGGACACGTTCAAATGGTTCGCACTTAACGCCATCAATCTCTTTTACGATAACTTCTGGACGAGATACTTGAAGTTCATACCCCTCACGACGCATGGTTTCGATAAGGATTGACAAGTGCAACTCTCCACGTCCTGAAACAGTCCATTTATCTGATGAGTCCGTTGGGTCAACACGAAGGGATACGTCTGTTTGCAGTTCTGCTTGCAAGCGTTCTTCCACCTTACGAGACGTTACCCATTTTCCTTCACGACCTGCAAATGGTGAATTGTTTACCAAGAAGGTCATTTGAAGCGTTGGCTCATCGATGTGAAGGATTGGAAGAGGTTCAACGGCGTCTGTTGGAGTAATGGTTTCACCAACAAAGATATCTTCCATACCTGAAACGGCAATCAAGTCACCTGCTTTTGCTTCTTGGATTTCACGACGCTCCAAACCAAAGAAACCGAAAAGTTTTGTAACACGGAAGTTTTTCGTTGTGCCGTCTAGTTTAGAAAGGGTAACTTGGTCCCCAACTTTCACACTACCACGGAAGACACGTCCGATACCGATACGACCTACGAAGTCATTGTAGTCCAAAAGTGACACTTGGAACTGCAAAGGCTCATCTGAGTTATCCACTGGAGCAGGGATATGATCGATGATGGTATCAAAGATTGGTGCCATTGTTTTTTCTTGATCAGCTGGATCATCTGACAATGAAGATGTTCCGTTTATCGCTGAAGCATACACCACTGGGAAATCAAGCTGATCATCATCTGCACCAAGCTCGATGAAGAGTTCCAATACTTCATCCACTACTTCTGCTGGACGAGCTGATGGTTTGTCGATTTTGTTAACAACCACGATTGGGACAAGATCTTGTTCCAAAGCTTTTTTCAATACGAAACGAGTTTGTGGCATGGTTCCTTCGTAGGCATCCACGACCAAAACAACCCCGTCAACCATTTTCATGATACGCTCAACTTCTCCACCGAAGTCTGCGTGTCCTGGTGTGTCCATGATGTTGATACGAGTTCCATTGTAAGCAACGGCTGTATTCTTAGCAAGGATGGTAATTCCACGCTCTTTTTCGATATCGTTTGAGTCCATAGCACGCTCTGCCAATTCAGTACGTGCATCAAGAGTTTCAGATTGTTTTAATAATTCGTCAACGAGGGTTGTTTTACCGTGGTCAACGTGGGCGATAATCGCAATGTTACGGATATCTTCTCTTAATTTTGTCATGATTTCCTCTAATATTTAAATTTTTATTTCTAACTGAACAATTATACCACAGTCTCATTCAAAAATCACAGTTCAGCTAAGTGTAAATGTTTTCATTGAAAAATCAGCCCCTCTCGCATTCGTTTGCATTTCTTACATTGAAATTTTATAATTAATCATAAGATCATTGAAAGGAAGAATTATGCGATTAGACTGTTTACTAGCTCAAGCATCAATTAGCCGAAAATCCATGAAACGAGCCTTGCTCCGAGGGGCTATTCTGGTAGATCAGAACCCCGCTAGAAGTCTTAGCCAAAATGTAGATACTGGTCTACAAGAAATCCTCCTCAATAAACAAAAGATTTCTGCTCCTGCTCATCGTTATTTTATGATGAATAAACCGCGAGGCTATATAACAGCCAACTCCGATGCTAGTAAAGAAACAGTAATTGATCTGATTAAAAAGGAAGACTATAGTGGAGAACTATACTCTATTGGTCGCTTAGACCGAGATACGACTGGCCTCCTCTTAATTACTGATAATGGCCCCCTTGGTTTTCAACTACTTCATCCTCAATATCATGTAGATAAAACTTATTACGTCCAAGTCAACGGACTTCTAAATAATCAGGCTATTGAAACCTTCCAACAGGGCGTTCGCTTCTTAGATGGCAAGGTTTGTAAGCCGGCTCAACTCATAATCCATTCTGCTACCCCTGTTTTGAGCACAGCTTCTGTAACTATCTCAGAGGGAAAATTTCACCAAGTGAAGAAAATGTTCCTAGCAATAGGTGTGAAAGTTATCTATCTCAAAAGAACTCATTTTGGAGACTTTCAACTTGATCCCAGTTTGGCTGAAGGTGACTATCGTTCCTTAAATCAAGATGAGCTAAAGCTTATCAAGAACTATCTAGAACTAAGTCGATAGATTATATTTTTCTAATTTCCACCTTTAATACTTGATCTCGCTTCTTGACCAACCAATTGAATCATAATCACCGATAGACGAGTGGTTCATTTGTCTCGCACCTAAGGGAGCGAGACATAATAAAAGGCACAGATAAAATCTGTGCCTTTTATATATAATATGTTTAAAGCTAAATTAACTTGTTTTAACTTTTCCCTTCCAACTATCCAGCCCATAAGACAGGATATAGATGTCAGAAAAACCATTTTTCTTTAAAAGAAGGGCTGCATTCATTACTCGTTGACCGCGAGCATTTTCATAGAGCAAGACTGGCTTATCTTTACGAAGTGCTCCCAAATTTCCTTTTAACTGCGTTGATGGGATGTTTCGAGCCCCCAAGATATGTTTTCGATGAAAGTCAACAGGTTCTCGTAAATCCACAAGCTGACCTTGACGGATTAGGCTCGCAAACTCTGCATTTTCAACTACTTTTGCTGCTCTACGCAATCTAAAATAGTTAAAGCCCATCCAAGCCAGTATACCAGCCATAATCGCCATCAAAATCCAGGTCATTTCTTCCATTCTCCATTCTTCTCAATATATTTCAACTCTAACTGATGTTCACGGCGCAAGACTGCATCAGCCTCTAAATATTCTAGTTTGTCCATCAAGCCCGCATCGTAAATTCGCTCTAACTCAATCTTCATCAGTTCTATATCATACAATCGCTTGCCCATATAGATTACGATGCCAAAACTTTTAAGAAATTGCTGAACATCATAAAGTGTTCTCATGTGCCCTATTGTACCAGAATTTGCACATATTTTCAAGATGGAAAAATAAACAGAAAAAGCAGCTGTGTCAGCTGCTTTTTCAAAGAGGGGTGATAAAAAATACGTATCATTCTAAAATTAAATTTCTCTATATGAAACTCTAATCATATTTTAGAATTTAACTTCTTCTTTAATTTTTTTTTACAATCCTGGTGCTTGACCAATTTCAGCTGTCAACATCCAGATTGTCTTTTCTAAATCTGCTTTAGCTCCAACAAAGATATCATTGGTTACATCGTCACCTTCTTCGTCAGTCACATCCAGCGCTTCTTGGTATACATTTGTCAAATAGCGGAAGATTTCAATTACACGCGCTAAACTTTCTTCTACGTTTTTGCTAAATTCACCAGCTTTTTCTTCGATCTTACTATGTTGGATAAATTCTGTCAAAGTAGAGTATGGTTTACCACCCAAAGTAATCAAACGTTCGCTAACTTCATCCAAAGTTGCATCCAAAGTTTCCATGTATTCATCCATTTTTGGATGCCAAACCATGAAACCAGCACCACGCATATACCAGTGAACTTGGTGAAGAGCAATATGAGCAGTATAAAGATCTGCCACGACTTGGTTCAATACAGCCTTAGTTTTTGGCAAAGAGTTTTGGTTTACAAAAGTTGCTACATCAGTTGCAGCGGCATTTTTTACTTGAGTCATATTCTTACCTCGCTTATTTTATTTATAATCATTCTAATCTTTTTAGATTATGGTTTAATTATAATGCTTCTAAATAAGAAAGTCAAGACAAAAGATTAAAAAAAAGACTTTATTAGAAAAGTTGCAAAATTTCAGAATTTTTATGTTTAAAATTACGAATAAATAAGTATGATTCACCTATACTTTTTTTCTTGTTGGTACCGTCTTTGCCTCATTCCTAGGCTTGGTCATCGACCGCTTCCCAGAGCAGTCTATCATCACACCAGCTAGTCATTGTAATGCCTGTGGGAAAAGACTGGCCCCTCGTGACTTGATTCCTATTGTTTCCCAAGTCTTGAACCGTCTTCGATGTCGCTTCTGTGGAGACAAGATTCCCTTACGCTATTTATTTTTTGAATGTATCTTGGGCGGTCTTTTTCTGGCAACTTCCCTAGGGGTTCTTTCCATCAGTCAACTCCTACTACTCACCATGGGATTGACCCTAGCCATCTACGATCAAAGAGAGCAGCAATATCCCCTGATGGTCTGGCTGGTTTTTCAGCTCTTGCTGATGGTGACAGCAGGCGTCAATCTTCTCATGCTTTTCTTTTTAGCCTTAGGACTTCTAGCCTTCTTTTATAATCTTCGTATTGGAGCTGGTGACTTTCTTTTTCTGGCGTCCTGCTCAGCTATTTTCAGTTTGACGGAAATTCTCATTCTTATCCAAATCGCTAGCTTCTCTGGCCTCGCCTGCTTCTGCTTTAAAAAGAAAAAAGACAGGCTGGCATTTGTACCCTGTCTTTTGTTTGGTGCTGTGGTTCTTATTTCTTATAAGCTGCTGCTTCTTCGATAAAGTCTGCGATACTGTCATCCTTTTCATGAAGAGCTTTGACAATCTTAGATCCAACAATAACTCCATCTGAGACTTGATTGAAGCGGTCAACATCCTCTAAAGTCGAAACGCCAAAGCCCGTCAGTACTGGAATCTCTGCAATATCACGAAGCTTGCTCAAGTGCTGGTCCAAATCATCGCGGTAGCTTCCGCTCTTACCCGTCACACCATTGATAGCTACAGCGTAGATAAAACCTTCAGCTTCCTTGATCAGCTCCTGCTGACGTTCTAGTCCAGTCGTCAGACTCACCAAAGAAACTAGAGCGATATCTGAATCTTCCAGCAAAGGCAAGATGAAATTTCTATGTTCGTAGGGCAGATCCGGAATAATCAATCCTTTAACCGGTGTTGTAGCTAAGTCCTTGACGAAATCTTTGAGACCGTACTGGAAAATAGGATTGAAGTAGGTCATGATGATGAGAGGCAGCTGAGTGTCCAACTTCTGCAAGCTTGCGACTAAAGACTTGGCGGAAGTATGGTGACCCAGACTTCTCAGACCGGCTTCTTCAATAACCGGCCCATCTGCAACAGGGTCTGAAAATGGCAGGCCTATTTCAATGGCTGACACACCCAAGTTTTCCAAATGCGATAGTTTCTGGCAAACCTGCTAAACCTTTCTCGTGATCACCAGCCATGATATAAGGAAGAAAAATTCCCTTGCCTGCTTTTTTGATGGCTTCTAAATGCTGAGTGAGTGTTTTAGTCATGGGCACCTCCTTTTTGAGCCGCTTCATTTTCCAAGCGTTCCTTTACCTGAACGACATCCTTGTCACCACGGCCGGATAGGCAGATAATCATTGATTTATCCGGTCCCAACTCCTTAGCCAGCTTAACTGCGTAAGCAATAGCGTGGCTAGACTCTAGAGCAGGAATAATCCCTTCAATACGAGACAGGAGCTGGAAGGCTTCCAAGGCTTCTTCGTCCGTGACTGGGACATAAGTGGCGCGCTGGATAGCATTAAAATGAGAATGTTCTGGACCGATGCCTGGATAATCCAGCCCGGCAGAGATAGAGAAAGCTTCCAGAATCTGGCCTTGCTCATCCTGTAGGACATCCATCAAGGCACCGTGTAAAACACCTGGCCGGCCCTTGGTTAAGGTCGCAGCATGTTCATCTGTATCGATGCCTCGCCCAGCGGCTTCTGTTCCATACATGGCAACTGTGCTATCGTCAACAAAGGGATAAAGAGCCCAATAGCGTTTGAACCACCGCCAACGCAAGCCACTAAAGCATCTGGCAAGGCACCTGCATTTTGCTCAGCAAACTGACGCTTGGCCTCACGCCCAATCACACTCTGATAGTCGCGGACAATCTCTGGGAAAGGATGGGGACCTAAGGCTGAGCCCATAATATAGTGAGTATCATCAACCTGAGCCACCCAAGCTCTCAAGGCAGCATTAACTGCATCCTTGAGGACTCGAGAGCCATCGGTCACTGACTCTACCTTAGCTCCTAAAAGTTCCATTCGAAAGACATTGAGAGCTTGGCGCTTAACATCTTCTTCGCCCATATAGATAGTACAGTCCATATTGAAAAGGGCTGCAGCTGTGGCGGTGGCCACTCCATGCTGACCCGCACCAGTCTCGGCAATGATTTTCTTTTTGCCCATCCGCTTGGCTAATAAAACCTGGCCTAGGGCATTATTGATTTTATGGGCTCCGGTATGGTTGAGGTCTTCCCGCTTCAGATAAATCTTGGCACCGCCAGCATAGGCTGTCAGATTTTTAGCAAAATAGAGAGGATTTTCTCGCCCTACATATTGCTTCAGCAACTCGTCCAGCTCAGCCTGAAAGGCTGGGTCTTTTTTACTCTCACGGTAGGCTTTGTCTAGCTCTAAAACTGCTGTCATCAGCGTTTCGGGAACAAATCGTCCACCAAACTCACCGTAAAATCCTTCTTGATTGGGTTGATTATATGCCATCTTTCACTCTTTCTATAAATTCTTTTATCTTTTCTAAGTCCTTCTGGCTGTCAGTTTCGACCCCGCTTGAGACATCAACTGCGTAAGGAGCGAAGTGCTGAATAGCTTCTCGGACATTTCCTGCATTCAAACCACCGGCGATAAAGAAGGGCTGGTGGATTTGACCTTTATCAAAAGTTTGCCAGTCAAAGGTCTGACCACTACCAGCAAGAGGTGCATCAAAGAGCAGGTAGTCCGCTTGTTGGCTGAATCCCTTTAACGCTCCCTTGACCTGATAAGCTCGAATAACCGGCCGGCCAATCTGAGGCAGAAGCTCTTCATCAAAATCACCATGAATCTGCACCAAATCCAGATTTGCCACCGAAATAGCTTCCTGCAGTTCTGTCAAGCTCGGAGAGACGAAAACTCCTACCTTTTGAACAGTAGCCGGCACCAATGCAGCTAGCTTCTGTGCTTGCTCCAAACTAACCCTCCGATGGCTCTCAGCAAAGACAAATCCAATGTAATCCGCACCACTCTGGCATGCCGTTTCCACAGCGCTGGCCGTTGATAAGCCGCAAATCTTAACCTTTGTCAATTTTCAGCTCCTTGATTTTTTCTACCACATCCTCAGCCTGCATCAGGGCTGTTCCGACTAAAACCGCATGGAAATAAGGAGCTACCAGCTCAGCATCTTCCTTGCTGAAAATAGCGGACTCAGATACGTAAACCCTGTCATCTTTGAAATGGGCAGACAGCTGAAGACTTGTATTGATATCTGTCTCAAAAGTAACTAGATTGCGGTTATTGACACCGATAATCTGCGCTCCTATTCTATGAGCAATTTCCAGCTCCGCCAGATTATGGGTTTCGACCAGAACTTCCAAGCCTAAACCCGTCGCAAAATCATAGAGTTCTTGTAGCCGCTTTTCAGACAAGGCAGCTACAATCAGAAGAATAACTGTCGCTCCTGCATTGCGGGCGCGAACAATCTGCTTTTCATCAATGATAAAGTCCTTATTGAGGGTTGGAATGGTCACTTGACTGGAAATCTCTCTCAGGTAATCCAGATGTCCTTTGAAGAAAATCTCATCTGTCAGGACCGAAATCATAGCTGCACCGCATCGTTCATAAGTGCGAGCCTGCTCCACAATATCCACACTGAGATTAATATCTCCCAGACTTGGACTGGCTTTTTTGACCTCAGCAATCAGCTGCAGCTCTTGGGACTGGCTTTTGAGATACTCATAGAGGGAATAGGTCGAGCGCAGGGGTTGCAGTTCTTCATAGGACATGGCCGCCACTTCCTGCTCTTTTTGTTTTAGAATGGTTGGGAGAAATTCTTTGCTCATTTCTGATACTCCTGTAGTTGCTTGAGTTTTTCATAGGCTGCGCCGCTAGCAATCACTTGGCGGGCCAAAGCTATTCCTTCTTCTACGCTGTCTGATTTCCCATTAGCATAGAAGCCCAATCCAGCATTTAGAACTGTCATTTCTAGATAAGGACTGGCTTGATTTTGCAGGACAGATAGTAGAATTTCTGCATTTTCCTTAGCATTGCCTCCACGAATCGCTTCAAGAGGTATCTCTTTCATGCCAATATCTGACGGCAGAAAGCTGTGCAGGCTGATTTGCCCATTTTCCAGCAGGGCATACTGGGTACAGCCATGAAGACCGGCCTCGTCAAGACCATCTGGACCCGACACGACTACTGCACGCTTACGCCCCATATTTTTCAAAACTTCTGCCGTGCTCTCTAACATATCCGGCCGGCTGGTCCCCAAAAGCTGAGTTTCTAGACTCATGGGATGGATAAGGGGGCCAGTTAGATTCATGATAGTAGGAATACCTAAGCTAAGACGGGCTGGCATGATGTATTTCATAGCGGGATGCATATTCTTTGCAAAGAGAAAGACGATACCTGTCTGCTCAAAAACCTTGCCCAAGCTAGTAGCGTCCAAGTCTAGATTGATCCCCAGAGCTTCTAACACATCAGCTGAGCCTGACTTAGAAGAAATAGATCGATTGCCATGCTTAGCCATCTTAACTCCGCCACCGGCTAATACAAAAGCTGCCGTAGTCGAAATATTGAAGCTGAAAGACTTGTCCCCACCCGTACCGCAATTGTCCATGGAAGTGCGAATGGTGGTCGGAATCTGCTTAGCATGGTCTCGCATGACCTGTGCCAAAGCGGTTCGTTCCTCGATTGTCTCTCCCTTCATCTTGAGCCCCAGTAAAAAGGCTGCAATTTGGGACTCTTCCACCTGTCCAGTGACAATACGCTCGATCACATCTGTCATCTCAGCGCTACTTAAATCCTTAAAATCAGCTAGTTTTGCAATAATTTCTTTCATATCGTTCCCTCTATTTTACTAAGTAAATGAAATTCTTGATAGACGACAAGCCGTCTGGCGTGCCAATACTTTCAGGATGATACTGAAAACCATAAATAGGCAGGCTCTTGTGCTGGATAGCCATGATCGAGTTGTCATCAACCGCCCGAGCCGTCACTTCAAAGTCCTCCGGCATCTCTTCAATCAAAATCGAATGATAGCGCATGACCGGCTGCCCATCCTCTATCCCTTGATAGATAGGAGATTTCCCCTCAAAGCGCAGAATACTTTGCTTACCGTGCATGACTTTGGGAGCCAAGCCTAGCTTTCCGCCAAATACTTCTGCAATGGCTTGGTGCCCCAAGCAAATCCCCAAAATCGGCTTCTTACCAGCAAAATCACGGATAACTTCCTCCATCCGTCCTGCATCTGCTGGCCAGCCTGGACCCGGAGACAGCACCAAAGCATCAGCTTCTTCTGCCGCTTGATAAAGGCCTGCATCATCATTTCGCAAGACCTTAACTTCTGCAAAATTGCCGATATACTGGGCTAGATTGTAAGTAAAGAATCATAATTATCAATCAATAAAATCATTGCATCTCTCCTATCTTGGTCATTGATTTGGCCTTGTTGATGGTTTCTTGGTATTCATTAGCAGGGATCGAGTCATAAACAATACCCGCTCCAGCTTGAACGTAAGCTCTGCCATTTTTCAAAATCATAGTGCGTATAGCGATGGCAAAATCCATATCCCCTGTCGCAGACAGATATCCAATAGCCCCCGCATAAACGCCACGTTTTTCCTGCTCCAACTCGTAAATACGCTTCATGGCCCGAATCTTAGGTGCGCCTGAGACTGTGCCGGCCGGCAAGGTCGACTTGAGCGCATCCATGGCTGTCAGTTGGGGCAGAAGCTGACCACGAACTACACTAGTCAGGTGCATGACATAGCGGAAATACTCCACTTCCATGTACTTAGTGACTTCCACGCTGTTATTCTGGGCAATTTTACCGATATCATTACGTCCCAAATCAACTAACATACGGTGCTCAGCCACTTCCTTCTCGTCAGCCAGCAACTCCTCTGCCAAGGCTTTATCTTCTCTTTCATCCTTCCCACGCGGTCTGGTCCCAGCAATAGGATTGGTCGTAACCTGCCCCTGCTTGACAGAGACCAGACTTTCTGGGCTGGCCCCGATGATCTGATAATCTCCGAAGTCATAAAAATAGAGATAGTTGGAAGGGTTGGTCACGCGCAGATTGCGATAGTAATCCAGCGGTCTACCAGAATACTCTGATGAAAAGCGCTGACTGAGAACACATTGGAACATGTCGCCCTGTCGAATCAAGCTCCGCGCTTCTTCCACCATTTTTTTCCAAAAGCTGCCTGCTCGATATGGCTCTGGAAGTTCAAACTGGACAGTTCCAGCGGTGAAAATTCATCTGCCGCAGGCTGCGCCAGCTCAGCCATGATATGCTCCAGACTAGCAGCCAAATCAACTTCGCTTCTATCACTGTAGAGGGCCTCCTCAAGGATATAGACCTTGTCTTTTTTATGGTCAAAAACCATGTAACTCTCATAGACGAAAAAGTGCATATCCGGCGTCCCAATCACATCAGCTGGAATCTGGCCAATCTCCTCATAGAGGGAAATCATATCGTAACCGACAAAACCGATGGCTCCGCCTCCAAAAGGCAGTTCTGAATGATGGCCTTTTTTTACGGCCAACTCATGCAGATAGTCCAATGGATCTGCCTCAATTACTTGTCCGTTCTTTGTTAACTGGCCATTTTCATAGCGGACTTCAAAAACTGGATTATAAGCTAGGATAGAAAAGCGAGCTGTCTCGCTATCTCTCGGAATACTTTCCAAAATCACCTTGTGGTCGCCCTGAATCCGCATATAAGCCAGAATCGGCGATAAAATATCAGCTGGTAAAATCTTTTGCATAATGTTTCTTTCTATTTAATCAAAAACGTTTAAGGAGGAACAATCTGCTAGCCATGACCGCATTCCACAAGAACAGATAGCACCCGTTCACTGTCATAACTTGCTCCAGAACTACAGAAAAACGCCCGCACAGTTCATCCTGTGAGGGCGTATCATCGCGGTGCCACCTCAGTTATGGAGTTTTCAGGCTCCACATCTCATTTACTTATTTACACTCATTTAGATCCCTTTTAGTGCAAGGCAATATACTGGTTTACAGCGAAGCATACTAACAAAGTAATAAAAGTTCAACTAAATGACAAAATGTTGACTCCAACAGCCCATTTCATAACTTCTCCTGCCTGTTTACAGCAACCACAGACTCTCTGAAAGGAGGGATGTTACTACTCTTCTGCTAGGTATATTATTTTCGTTTTTCTAGATAGTCGGCAATGGCTGCCACATCCTTGTCTCCGCGACCAGATACATTGATAATGATGATTTGGTCAGATGACAATTGCGGAGCTCGCTTGATGGCTTCAGCAATGGCATGAGAGCTTTCGATTGCTGGCAAAATTCCTTCCTTTTGTGTCAAGAGAAGCAAGGCATCCACAGCTTCATCATCTGTCGCGGCTACGTATTCTACTCGACCAGAATCTTAAAGAAAGCATGTTCAGGACCAACTCCAGGATAGTCCAAACCTGCTGAAATGGAGTAAACAGGCGCTACCTGACCATCTTCTGCAAAGACAGCGTAAGTCTTCATACCGTCCACTACTCCGACACTTCCCTTGGTCATGGTCGCCGCATGCTGGTCTGTATCAAGACCACGCCCGGCGGCTTCAACTCCCACTAACTTAACTTCTTCATCCGCAACGTATTGGGAGAAGGCGCCGATAGCATTGGAACCACCGCCTACGCAGGCAATGACATAGTCCGGCAAGCGGCCTTCCTTGTCCAAAATCTGACGGCGTGATTCTTCACTGATTACCTTTTGGAACTCATGGACAATGGTCGGATAGGGGTGAGGTCCGACAGCCGAACCCAAAACATAGAAGGCTTCCAAATCGCTCATCCATGCTCCAAAGGCCGCATCTACAGCATCCTTGAGGGTTTTAGTTCCTGTTTCTACAGCGTGAACAGTCGCCCCCATCATTTCCATGCGGAAGACATTAAGGCGCTGGCGCTCTACATCCTCTGCACCCATGTAGACATCACACTTCATACCAAACTTGGCTGCGGCTGCCGCAGTTGCCACACCATGCTGGCCAGCTCCAGTTTCAGCAATGACCCGGGTCTTGCCCATGCGCTTAGCTAGTAGAATTTGCCCCAAAACATTATTGAGCTTATGAGAGCCCAGATGATTGAGATCTTCCCGCTTCAGATAAATCTTAGCTCCACCCAGATGCTGAGTCAGACTTTCTGCATAGTAGAGCGGGGTTTCCCGACCTGAATAATCCGCCAAATAATGCCGATATTCCTTTAAAAATTCTGGATCATCCTTATACTTCTCAAAAGTCGCTTCCATTTCATCCAGCAAGGCTTGGATAGGCTCCGGTACGAAGGAGCCGCCGAATTGTCCAAAATATCCTTTAGTTTCTGTCATCTTAATTGCCTCTTTTCTTTATTTTCAAGCAAAACAAAAGCCCACACACAGAAAAAATCTGTGTGAGGGCGTAAAATCGCGGTGCCACCTCAATTATGGAGCAAAGTATAGACTGCCTCCATATCTCTGTCTTGTCTAACAACAAGCTGCACTGTAAGGTGTGCTCACCGAATTTTTATTGCTTCAAATTCATTTTTTGCATCAGCCCACTTCATAATCTTCCACTACCTGTTTCCACCAACCACAGGCTCCCTGAAAGCAGAAAAAATTATTACTTTTCTGATGATTTATTTTATTATAGGCCTTTCCCTTTTTCTTGTCAAGAAAAAATTTAATTTTTTCTCCTAAATCCGAACTTTTCGCTCGCTAATCTCTTTTGAAAGCGTCGTCTTGACGATTTTTCCAGATTTTCTGACCAAGCTGAAATGCCCGCCAAGCCAAATAACCACCCAAAGTATTGGTCCAGAGATCATCAATCTCAAAGACTCGATTGGCGTTGATGAGAAGGTCCAGCAGAATCTGAGTCACTTCAATAGACAGACTCATCCCAAAGCTCAACCTTACAACCTTCTTGGTCTTCCGCAATTTCGGAAAGAGCCAAAGCAATTGAAAGATTAATGGCGACAGTAAGAAGATATTGGCTAGATTTTGGATGAAGACCTTGACCAGCTGGATCCAAGAAGTAATCTCTCCAATATTTACAAATGAATTGAACGGGACTAGCAAAACCACTATTCGGCCAAAGTACTGGATTCCCGGCGTCTCCATTCCCGGCTCTGGAACTTGAGGAATAAAGCACAAAATGCAAAGCATCAAGAAATAGAGCCAGCTTCCCCCTATCAGCAATCTCCGTCCCTTAGCAGTCAGCTCACCGTCTGAAGTCAGATAGTTCTTAAGGCTGAACATTTTCTACCAATGCTTTCTCGCGATCACGCTTCATAGTATTAGAACGCAGCTGGCCGCAGGCTGCATCAATATCCGTTCCATGTTCCTGACGAACCACACAGTTGACTCCATTTTTCTTGAGGGTATCGTAGAAGGCCATCACGCGCTCTTTGGGACTGCGGCTGTATTGGTCGTGCTCGCTAACGGGGTTGTAAGGAATGAGATTGACATAAGACAGCTTCTTAATGTTCTTGAGCAGCTCAGCCAGTTCCTTTGCCTGCTCTACCCCGTCATTGACTTCATTGAGCATGATGTACTCAAAGGTCACTCGGCGGTTCGTCGTCTCGATATAGTATTCAATAGCTGCAAAAAGCTTTTCGATAGGGAAGGATCGGTTAATCCGCATAATGCTGGTCCGCAGATCATTATTCGGGGCATGGAGAGATACAGCCAGATTGACCTGTACACCTTCGTTGGCAAAATCGCGAATCTTATGCGCCAACCCTGAAGTTGAAACCGTGATATGGCGGGCACCGATAGCCAAACCTTTGTCATCATTGACCGTCCGAACAAACTTGAGCACATTGTCATAGTTATCAAAAGGCTCGCCGATTCCCATAACCACGATGTGGCTGACCCGCTCATCCTGACCACGCTCATCAAAATACTTCTGAACCAGCATAATCTGAGCTACAATCTCACCGTTATTGAGGTCGCGTTGCTTTTTAATTAAGCCGGAAGCGCAGAAGGTACAACCGATATTACAGCCAACTTGGGTGGTCACACAGACAGAAAGTCCATAGTGCTGACGCATGAGTACCGTCTCAATCAGCATACCGTCCGGCAGCTCAAAGAGGTACTTGACCGTACCATCAGCCGACTCCTGAACAATGCGCTGTTTAAGCGGATTGACGACAAACTGATCATTTAGCTTGGCAATCAAGTCCTTGGACAGATTGGTCATCTCTTCAAAAGACTGGACCCGCTTGCGATAGAGCCACTCCCAAATCTGGGCAGCACGGAATTTCTTTTCTCCCTGAGCTTCCGCCCATTCAATCATTTCCTGACGTGTTAAACTATAAATAGATGGTTTCATGTTTCTCCTTTATTTTTGACGGATGACAAAGTGACGATTGGCTTCTTTTGCGACTTTTTCTTTTGGTTTGTTTTGACGATTATCGCGACTCTGGTCATTCCGACGTCTTGAGCGTCTAGAACGTGAGCGTTTTGAAGCTGAGCCAGAATTCTGTTCTTGCTCCCGTTTACTGCGAGATTTTTTATCAAAGGAAGCCCGCTTAGGCTGAAGATTTTCTAATACAAAGTAGGCACAGCCATAATTACAGTACTCCAGCAAATAATCTTCCAAACGACTGATTTTAAAGTCGCTTTCCTTAGCTTTTTCATCCTGATAAAAGCCTCGCAGCCGTAACTGATCATTGCCCCAATCACCGACAATATAATCAAACTTGGTTAAAATCTCTGAAAAACGTTGGTTAAAAGCTGTCACATCAAAAGCTTCTCGGTAGTTCTCTACCAAATTAAACTCAATCTCCTCCGTTAAGACCTGTGAACCAATCTGTTTGAACTCAGGGCCAGGAAATTTATTGTAATTATAAAGCTCTGGAGCAATTTCTTTGCGCATATATTTTCTCACTTCTATCTAGATAACTCCTCTATTATACTACAAAAACAGGCAGATTTTAAGCTTTTACCCTTAAAAAGTCATTTCTGAGAAAAGTCAGATAATTTCTCTAATTTGACAAATAAGACTTCCATCAAAAAAATAAAGCTGAGACAAGACTGCCTCAGCTTTATTATTTATTGTTCTTAAGATAATCAATGGCATCCTGTAAGGTTTTAACAGGAACAATTTTCATATCTGTTTTAATCTTTTTAGCAGCCTCAACTGCAGTTTCATAGTTTGTCTTTGCTTTTGGATCAATTTTTTTCATCTCTTTTGTTACAGGATTATTGGGAGCAAAGAAGATGCTGGCACCACTTTTAGCAGCTGAGACGACTTTCTTATCAATCCCACCAATATCACCAACTTCTCCATCACGGTTGATACTTCCTGTACCTGCAATCACACGTCCATCTCGTAAGGTTGGATCTGCAAGTTGTGTATAGATTGACAAGCTAAACATGAGACCTGCACTAGGTCCTCCAATGCCTTCTGTAGTAAATTGAATCGGAATGTTACTAGTAACTTCTGTTCTATCGATTAAGCTAATACCGATTCCGTTTTTACCATTTTCTAGCTTAATAATCTTTCCAGTCGCTGATTTTTCTTGGCCATCTTCCTGGTAAGTGACCTTAACCTTATCTCCTAATTTCTGCGAATTAACATATTTCACTAATTCTTCTGAACTGTCAAAAGTCTTGTCATTAACTCCCGTTACCGTGTCCGCAATATTCAAAATTCCCTTAAAAGTCGAATCTTTTGCAACTTGCAAAACATAGACGCCCAGATATTTCATGCTAATATCTTTTCCAGCCGTTTTCAAACCTTGATACTTGGCCATGTTTTGGGATGTTTCCATATAAAACTGATTGATTCGAATAAATTCTTGGTCCGATGATCCACCAGTCATTTCTTCAGCAGAGTAGATATCTGTGAAATCAGTCAACCACGCATAAACCAGATGAGCAAAGGTTGCTCGTTGGACTCCAACTGTTACAAACTCGTAAGATCCAGCTTCCTTATCTTCCTTATTATCAACCAGCAAGACCTTTCGAATATCCTCTGCACCGCCAGGAACTTCAATATAGTATGGTAAAGGAACAGTCAAAGATGCAGCAAGCAAAATCAAGCTTGAAAAAATAATAATGGGCCATTTATAAACACTAATTTTTTTCATAAGTTCTTCTTTCTAATTCTTTGATTACACTTTGGGGCACATAGGCCGCGATATCCTGCTGAAAAGCAATCAGCTCACGAATACGTGATGAACTGATATGCCGATAGGCTGGTTTGCTGAGCAAGAAAATCGTTTCCAGTTCTCCTGCCAACTCGCGATTAAAAAAGGTCATATCAGCTTCATAATCTAGATCTTGGCTGTTACGAAGTCCACGCACAAAGGCCTTGGCTCCCAGTCTCCTGGCTACTGTTACCGCCAGCTCATTCTGAGAGGTGATGACCTCAACATTATCCAAATGCTGCAGCGCTTCTTTGACTATCCGTTCTCTGGCTTCAATGGTGAAAAAACCAGACTTTTCTCGGTTGTAGAAAATTCCTACATAGAGTTTATCAAAGAGCCTACTGGCCCGCTCAATCAGGTCTACATGCCCCTTAGTTATAGGATCAAAAGACCCTGTAAATAATCCTATCTTATCTGACATACACCGTCACCTTTGAAATTCCATATATCTTCTGCTTCCAAATGCCTAGGCCAGCAATTTCCTCAGGTAATTCAACTTCCTTGTCTGTCTCACAGACTACTAAGACATCTTGGCTCAAGAGCTGACGCTCCTCCAGCTTTTCAAGATCTGCCACAATCTGCTCCTTGGCATAAGGCGGATCCAAGAGAACTAAGTCAAAAGCTCCCGTCAATATTTCCAAAGCTCGGCCAGACTCCATCTTGAGCAAGTCAAAACGTGTGGACTCCTTAGTCATCTGGATGTTCTCTGAAATAATAGCCTGAGCTCTGCGATCCTTTTCAACTAAAACAGCTTCCTCCATACCTCGCGAAATAGCCTCAATGGCCAAACTCCCGCTCCCAGCATAGAGATCCAGCACCCGACCGCCGTCAAAATAGGGACCAATCATATTAAAAATTGCCCCCTTGACCTTATCGGTCGTAGGCCTAGTCGTCTTGCCATCCAAAGTCTTGAGGGGCCTGCCCCCGTATTTACCTGCAACAACTCTCATAAAGAGTATTATAACATAACTAGGCTCTAGCAGGTCAATCTTTTAAAAATTAAGCAGATAAAAAACAGAAGCACCCCAACATTAGAGACTTCTGTTTTCTTTTAGTTCAGTAAAAAATCAATTAATTCAGGCTGACAATCCGCCTTATCTAAGATCAGTCCCATTGACCGGCCAACCATGATGTAAAAACTCTCCGGCTTATCCAAAATCGCCACAATATCCTGATAATCATATCGGGAGGTATGATTGCGATTAATGACTTGAAAGTCTGTCTCATAGAAGCTAAACTCCTGCTCCAAATCATGCCAGAGAGGATTATCCTTATAGAGCTTGAGGAATTGTTGGTTAAAAGAACGATAAAGTAAAAAAGGCATGATCGGCATGAAAATGAAAATACCAATAGCTGGCAAAGGCTCCCTAAAGAATAGACAGACCAATCCTACTGCTAACAAAGCCACTTCACCAATGATCAGAGGAAAGAGCCCTGTCTTTCGATACCAAAAGTTGGCCCAAGCGAAACGGCGATAAGCTTCTTCTGTCATGGTCGTTTTTGCTGTCATAGGAAACATGTCTCTACCTCCAAATCAATCTTTTTTCTAATTTACCACAAGCTTTACGGAGACAGCAATCTTAATACTGACAAATCCTATCTTAGATTTACGCCTAATTTTCCATGATAAAGAACTTGCATTTAAAATGTTCTTCTGTTATACTATACGTAACTTTTAAAACGTTACATAGGAGGTGTGATATGTTTTCGCATGAAAAACTAAAAAAACGCCGGTTGGAGCTTAATCTGACCCAGTCTTCCATTTACCAAGAGCTTGGAATTTCCAGAAAGACGTACTCTGCCTGGGAAAATGGCCTGGCAGAACCCCACGCAAAAAATCTCAGGAGGTTGGCCACCTGTCTCAAGGTCCAAGAGAACTACTTTGTGGATGAGACCAGCGCGCTCTACACCTACCCTTTACTAACCGCACCACATAAAAAAGAAGTAGACCAACTCGCTAGTCGGCTCTTAGAGAGACAGCGCAAGGTTAGCTCCCTTACAGCCTATAAGGTTCTATCCGTTGAGCTGGCTGCGGGTCGCGGTCACAGCTACTATGACAATGAAACAGACTACGAAACGGTATACTTTGATCAAGATATCCAGCACGACTTTGCATCCTGGGTCTCTGGGGATTCTATGGAGCCTAAGTATCCCAATGGCTCTGTTGCCCTTATGAAACAGACAGGATTCGACTACGATGGGGCAGTCTATGCTCTTATGTGGAATGGTAAGACCTATATCAAAAAGTCTACCGCGAAGCTGAAGGCCTACGCTTAGAGTCTATCAACCCTAACTACGATGACCTCTTTGCTCCCTATGAAGACCAGCCTACTATTGTTGGTATCGTAGTCGGACATTTTCTGCCGATTGAGGTATAAAACTATGGTCCTATTTGATTATTCACGCGAGCCTCGTTCAGACATCGCTTTTGTGGATATGAAAAGTTTTTATGCCTCTTGCGAATGCATCGCTCTCGGTTTCGACCCTTTAAAAACCTCACTCTGTGTCATGAGCCGAGTTGAAAATTCTGCTGGACTGATACTAGCTGCCACCCCTCTTTTTAAAAAGAATTTCGGCAGCCAGAATGTCAGCCGAAGCTATAATCTTCCTTTCGATGTCCACACCCGTAAGTTCAACTATGCTGCTGCACGCAAGCAGGGACTGCCTATTACAGCAGATTATGTTCGCTTTATCGAAGACGCTGCCCAAAAAACACTACTGGTCCCACCTCGGATGAACTACTACATCCAGAAAAATATGGAGATCCAAAAGATTTTCCAGGATTTTGCGGCTCCCGATGATATTTTCCCCTACTCAATCGATGAGGGCTTCTTAGATTTGACAAGCTCTATCAACTACTTCATTCCCGATCAGACGCTGGACCGCAGGACCAAACTGGACCTGCTGGCTGCCCGCATTCAACAGGCTATCTGGAAGAAGACTGGGATTTATGCCTCTATCGGCCTGAGCAACGCCAATCCACTTCTCGCCAAGCTAGCCTTGGACATTGAAGCCAAACATACAAAAAAGATGCGGGTCAACTGGTCCTATGAGGATGTTACCAGCAAGGTTTGGACTATTCCGACCATGACTGATTTTTGGGGCATTGGCCACCGAACAGCCACCCGTCTTAAGAAGCTAGGCATCCATTCCATTTATGATTTGGCCCACTTTAACCCCGACATACTCAAAAAAGAAATGGGGGTCATGGGCCTACAGCTTTGGTTTCATGCTCACGGTATTGATGAAAGCAATGTGCACAAGCCTTATCAGGTCAAGTCACATGGTCTGGGCAATTCGCAAATTCTCCCCCGAGATTATAGACAGCAAGCAGAGATTGAGCTCGTTTTCCGAGAAATGGCTGAGCAGGTCGCTATCCGTCTCAGACGTTCTGGTAAGAAATGCCAGCGTGTCTCCATCTATGCCCGCTATTCCAAGCAGGAACTCCTGTCTTCCATTCATACACAGAAAAAAATTGAGCCCACCAATAATAGCGATCGACTGGCTCAAATCGTGGTTCAGCTTTTTCGTTCTAAATATCAGGGCAGGGCTATCCGACAGATTGGCGTTTTTTACAGTGACTTTGTCGATCAAGGATATAGTCTGATTTCTCTCTTTGACGATCCCCTGCAAGTTCAAAAAGAAGAAGAGCTCCAGCTGACGATTGACCACATCAGAGATCGCTTCGGCTTTGCCTCTTTGCTTAAGGGATCTGCCTTGCTGGACTCCTCCCGTGCTATTGCTCGAAGCAAGCTAACCGGAGGCCATTCTGCTGGAGGGTTGGAGGGCTTATCATGACCGACCGCTCCTACCTCCCCTATCAGTCAGCTCGTGACTTTCAGGATCGGGGTATGGCTAAGTGGGCTGGTTTTTTCCTCTCTGAACACAGCACTGCTCTAGCCAAAAAAGAACTAGATATCAGTCGCCTGACCCAGCTTGATAGACAGGAGAAGTTCCAGATGCTAAACCAAGCCTACAGCCAGCAAGTTCCCATCCGAATCACCTTTCTTAATCAGGAAAAGCTGACTGACGTTGTTGCTACTGTCTTTCATCTAGACAGTAAACAGGTCCTCCTGCAGGAAGGTGACCATTACAAAGGCCTTGCTATCCATCAGATTCTTTCGATACAAGCTTCAGGAGGCGCAGATGACTATTCAGAATGCACATGAGGAACTTCAATTTGACTATTTTTCCCATAATTACTATCAATTCCAAGAAGATTTTTATCAATTCTCCAATCTTCCCCAGCCTCTGATGGTCATGGAAGACGATATCCTCCGCCACATGGCCAGCCGCCAGGTCACTTATTTCAAACTCTCCAAGACCAAAAGTTTAGATCAGAAAGATCATTACTTCCACTTTACCGTCAGCCGTCCAGACCAGGCAAAGCGACTCTGCATTTACCACTATCAAGGCCAAACAGAAGATATAAAGCACTAAGCTCCCAGACTGAGTCTGGGAGCTTATTATATGGGGCTAATCAGCATGATATAAATAATCTTGCCTTACTAAAATTAAGTTTTAATCTTCTCCTTTAAAGTTACAGACTTCCGAACGTTTCGCCACATGAATATTCAGAATTACGAAATCCTCCTCATCAACCTTAGCAATAATCCGATAAGATCCCACACGAAAGCGCACATAACCCGAAAGGTTGCCTGACAAATATTTCCCTGGCGCCCTAGGAAAGTCGACATTTCATTCAATTTATCCGACAAACGGACTGAAGTTGATAATGAGATGAAATTACTCCTTTTTAAAAATAATTTTCTTCTTTAGTTATATTTTAATACACGACAAAAAAAGATAAATTGAATGAAGATTTCAACTCCTTGATTATGAAATTATTTAATAGCTTAAAACACTAATTATACAATTCTAATATTATCTGTAAGTAAAATTATTTTTCTGAGTGATTTAATGACTTCAAGAATTTCAGTATCAAAATCTTCTCTTCTCGAATTTTTAATTATATCATCAATAGAACAAGATGTTTGAAACTCTTTTTGAAACCAGTCTCTTATCATTTTTAAAGCCTCTTTACCGCCTATAATTGCTAATTTAGCGTCTAAAGTATTCCAAGATTCATCACGAATCCGTCTAGCTTCGGAATTTAACCGAGAAATATCCCAACTTCTATTTAAGTCTTTTAATTTGCTCGCTAATAAATCAGCCACCTTGTCTTTAAAAGATTCATCAATTTTTTTATTTAAACATTCATTAAATTTATTTATATCTTTCATATTTGAAATAGAGTGCAATACCTTGGGCATTATGAGATAATTTTCAATTTCTTTCTTATTCCAGAATTTTAAATTTAAACCGGCATCTTTTGCTTCAGATAATTTTTTATCAAGCCAAGCTTGTGGAAAATAATCTCTATCTAAAATGCAATTGACTTGTATATTACCTTTAGTCTCACTTGCTAACAATTTCGATAACCCAAATGCTTGTGGAAGATTACTTGCACCCTTTAATTCTACGAACGGGAGAGTCAGTAATGAATCGTTATTTTCAGGATAATATTTTTCATAAATTTTATTTAAGATTTTTAAATCACTTGAATTCTCAACAAAAATGCATTTTTTAGTATTTGCAATCCTTAATAATGTTATGTTTTGTGAGCTACCTAAATTCTCCAATGTGTTTTGTACAGAAATGATGTCCGAAGAAAATTTCATTGTTTGTTTAGATTTATCAATCATTAGTACATTTTCAGGATTAACTTCTGATAAAATTTCCACTGAATGTGAAGCAATAATTACCTGCTTAAATCTGTTCTTTACAATTTTTACTAAACTTCTCTGTAAGTCTGGATGCATATAAACATCAGGTTCATCTAGTATCACAGTCTCTGACTTTGCAGATTTGCAAATAAACCAAATAATCTGAAGCCACATTTGAAGACCACTCCCCATATAGCCTATCTCCGAAGTAAATCTATCTACTTCTATCATTAATTGGATTGGAGGAGTGCTATCCCCTGTAAATCCTCTCGACGGTGCAATCAATTCTTTTACTTTCAAACCTTGCCAAGTTTGCTCTGCTAACTGACAAAATTCTTCGTAAACTGTTATATCCTTTGTTTTCTCATCTAATATCTCATTTCTAAAGTGCCTACTAGACAAATAAGTATCTCGACCATTAACAATTGTACTTCCAGCTAGCTGTCTTTCTTCTTCTTTAATTAATCCAATTTGTGGTAATATCTCAACTCTTGAAAAGCTACTTGCTAGAAATTTATTTGCACTTTTTATATTTTTTCCCGATTTATCATAATAACAAGCATAAGCAACATCATCTGAAATATAAATTTCAATCTTATTTTTTTATCATTAAAATATCCTATTATTTTTTTGAAATAATATCTTCTTTGTAAAAAAATGGGACACTGTACGCAGATCAATCTTTAAAGAATCTAACTTAAGTTTCTTTGATTTCTTGTTTCTCTGCTGAAAAATAGAAGGCAAATCTTTATAACTCTGTTTTGAACCACTTTTTATTGCAAGTGATAGCAATCGCAGCCCCTCAATCATAGTAGACTTCCCAGCATTATTCTTTCCTACGGCAATTGTAATTTCTCTTAACGGGATTGTAGCATTTTTCAAAACATTTATAATTTATAAATTGAATTTTTTTCTAACATGAAAATTCACTCCTGAAAGAATATTTAATTAATATTTATTTCTGGATTATTAGCCTAATGAAAAACCATTTTGTGTAAACTACAATTAAAAATTAGTAAAAGATTACACAAAATGATTACTTTATACCGTCAATACAATATTACAAAAGCTTCTTCATCTCATCAATACGTGCGACTGTTGCATCGTATTTCGCTTGGTAGTCAGCTTGTTTGTCGCGTTCTTTTTGGACGACTTCTGGTTTGGCGTTGGCTACGAAGCGTTCGTTAGAGAGCTTTTTGCCTACCATGTCCAGTTCTTTTTGCCATTTAGCGAGTTCTTTGTCGAGACGAGCCAGTTCTTCTTCGACATTGAGGAGGTCAGCCAGTGGCAAGTAGATTTCTGCTCCTGTGATGACGCTTGACATAGCGAGTTCAGGTGCAGGGATGGTTGATGCGATTTCCAAGTGTTCTGGATTTGTGAAGCGTTTGATGTAGTTGACATTGCTGTTAAAGAAGGCTTCCAAATCGCTATCGCTTGTCTTAACAAGGATGGTAATAGGCTTGCTTGGTGCTACGTTTACTTCCGCACGCGCATTCCGAACGGAACGAATCAAGTCTTTAAGACTTTCCACACCAGTGTGGGCAACAAGGTCTTCAAAGGCTGGGTTAACAGTTGGGTAAGCAGCTTTGACGATAGAACCTTCTGAGATTTGCCCAAAGATTTCCTCTGTCACGAATGGCATGATTGGGTGAAGGAGACGAAGGATCTTGTCCAAGGTATAAAGGAGAACAGAACGTGTGATGACTTTCTCTTCTTCATTGTCGCTATAAAGGACTTCTTTGGTCAACTCAACATACCAGTCCGCAAACTCATCCCAGATGAAGTTGTAGAGGATGTGTCCAGCCACACCAAACTCAAACTTATCAAAGTTTTCAGTGACTTTTCCGATCGTTTCATTGAGGTTGTGGAGAATCCAGCGATCTGTGACATTTCCAGCTTCCTTGTTGGCAACTTTTCGACATTGACCGTTGCTTGCTCAAGGGTCAAGCCTTCATTGTTCATGAGGATGTAGCGAGAGATGTTCCAGATCTTGTTAATGAAGTTCCATGAAGCATCCATTTTCTCGTAAGAGAAACGCACGTCTTGGCCTGGTGCAGAACCGTTTGAAAGGAACCAACGAAGGCTATCTGTTCCGTATTTATCAATAACATCCATTGGATCAATCCCGTTACCGAGAGATTTCGACATCTTGCGTCCTTGCTCATCACGAATGAGACCATGAATCAAGGCATTTTTGAATGGCGACTTGCCAGTAAATTCCAAACCTTGGAAAATCATCCGAGACACCCAGAACGGAATAATATCATAACCAGTCACCAAAGTTGATGTTGGATAATAACGTTTGAAGTCTTCTGAGTCGACATCTGGCCAGCCCATGGTTGAGAATGGCCAAAGGGCCGAACTGAACCACGTATCCAAGACGTCTTCGTCTTGAGTCCATCCGTCACCTTCTGGATCTTCTTCGCCGACATATATTTCACCCTCAGCATTGTACCAAGCAGGGATTTGGTGACCCCACCAGAGCTGACGAGAGATTACCCAGTCGTGGACATTTCCATCCATTGGAGGAAGGTATCATTGAAACGAGGTGGGTAGAATTCTACCTTGTCCTCTGTGTCTTGGTTTGCAATGGCATTCTTAGCCAATTGGTCCATCTTAACGAACCATTGAGTAGACAAGCGTGGCTCAACCACAACACCTGTACGCTCTGAGTGACCAACACTATGGACTCGTTTTTCGATTTTGACGAGGGCACCGATTTCTTCCAACTTAGCAACGACTGCCTTTCGAGCTTCAAAACGGTCCATGCCTGCAAATTCGAAGGCCAAGTCGTTCATAGTTCCGTCGTCGTTCATGACGTTAACTTGTGGCAAGTTATGACGTTGACCAACCAAGAAGTCGTTTGGATCGTGAGCGGGCGTAATTTTCACGACACCTGTACCAAACTCAGGATCTGCATGTTCATCCGCCACGATTGGGATTAATTTATTGGCAATCGGCAGAATAACGTTTTGTCCAATCAAATCCTTGTAGCGTGGGTCTTCTGGATTGACCGCAACGGCAACGTCCCCAAACATGGTCTCAGGACGAGTGGTCGCCACTTCAAGGGCGCGTGAGCCATCTTCCAGCATGTAGTTCATGTGGTAGAAGGCACCTTCCACGTCCTTGTGAATCACTTCGATATCAGAAAGAGCTGTGCGAGCTGCTGGATCCCAGTTGATGATAAACTCACCACGGTAGATCCAGCCTTTCTTGTAAAGGTCTACAAAGACCTTACGAACGGCTTTAGACAAACCTTCATCAAGAGTGAAACGCTCACGAGAGTAGTCTACAGAGAGCCCCATCTTGCCCCATTGTTCCTTGATAGTAGTGGCATATTCGTCTTTCCATTCCCAGACTTTATCTAGGAATTTTTCACGACCGAGGTCATAACGCGTAATGCCCTCACCACGCAAGCGCTCCTCAACCTTAGCCTGAGTGGCAATCCCCGCGTGGTCCATCCCTGGCAGCCAAAGCGTATCAAAGCCTTGCATGCGTTTTTGACGGATGATGATATCTTGCAAAGTAGTATCCCAAGCGTGACCAAGGTGAAGCTTCCCAGTCACGTTTGGTGGTGGAATCACAATCGAATAAGGCTTAGCCTTTTGATCTCCTGAAGGCTTGAAAACATCCGCATCAAGCCATTTTTGGTAACGACCAGCCTCAACCTCGGCTGGATTGTATTTAGGTGAAAGTTCTTTAGACATGTGTGTTCTCCTTAATATATTTTCAAATAATTTATTTGTTCTAAAAAATTTTTTTCATTTTCTTCATTTTCTGACAAAACAGTAATATCAATGTTTTTTTGTGATATTGCTTATACAAATAGTCTTTAATACTTCTTTTTAACATTAATATTTCACTTTGATTGTTTTTTTCACTATTGTTATAGATTAACAATAAATCAATATCGTTGAAAAAAATTTATTCTCTAAAGAAGATCCAAAATGATAAAGTTCAAACCGAATCTTCACGTTTAATATTCTTTTTAATTCTAAATCATCAATCAAATTTATACCCATGCTCTCCATACATCCTTTTTCCATCTTCTTCATCAATTCCAGTATAATATTGAGACGGATCTGGGTAGTTTAATGCGCCCATAAATTCACGAGACTTGAATAAGCCAAAATGGTTTTTCAGAGCATATTCTTTTGCTTCATATGTATAGTCATTCCACCCGCTAATAGTCACTAACGCATCAAAATTTTCATTAATTTTTTCAACAATATCATTAATAGATACAGTGTATTTATTTGTTAACCAAACTAAATATGTCTTACCACTATTAAGAAATAAGTTATAAACGAAATCTTCTAATTTTTCATATCTAACAATCTTAACATGACTATCCAATATCTGTTCAAAATAAACCACTGACTCTGGTCTTGGTACATCACTATAATTTGACATATTATTTTACTCCTTGATTACTAACAATCTTTTCCAACATCTTAGGAAATTCTTCTGGAAATGGTTCATAAGCATTTGAATCTAATCGCTCTTTATTATTTTTGTTCAAATGATTTCACATTTAATTCAAACTTATGAAATAGCAATTTTTTTCTTTCCGAGTGAAAAGTAATTTATGCTTATGATATATATCTAAAACTTTTTTTATTATTTTTTTAATAATTTTTATCTTCTCTTCACTCCATATTTCAAATGAAGATTCACTCATTGGACTATTTAAAAGCAACATCTGACTTAGGACCGTACTTATAAAATATTTGGCTATTCTCATCTAAAATTTCAAGTATAATTTCTGAAATTTCTATTTTTTTGAAAAAAACTATCATTTACTTTTTTTATCCTTAGTTAGATAATCTCTAATAATATTAAGGACTTTATCCTGATCTTTTGGGTTTAAATCTTGATATTTTTTTATTAAATCTTCTGTCAAAAGAATATTTTTTTCTTAGAATTAAAAACTTAATTGTGAAGCACAGTTGTACTTACCATTTTTTTAACATTACAATTCTGTTTGCCTATAAAAACAAAATAAATCTCATATCCTTTATAATCCTTTTTCGCTAATTCTTTTTTAGAAATTGTGCTACGTATTTTCTGATTCTCGCAAGTGCACGAAACTTGAACAACAACCTTATTATTGCTATCAATTAAATCAATCGCTTCAAAGTTAGACTGAGCTATGTTTAAATTTTTTAATTCCCAAGAAAACAATTTATTCAAAATTTCTTTATAAAATGACTCAGCTAATACAGCTTTATCAAGTAAATTAAGCTTTGCTCTTTTCTCAATAATCTCATTTAAATCTCTTAATGCTAATGTGAATTCATCAATATTATCACTTGTATTCATATATTCTCCTCCCACTCACTCCTCAGCAAGCCATATCTCAAATCATCATAGCGATTGCCTTGGGCATCTTTGCGGTCTCGGATGCGAGCTTCGAGGGTGAAGCCTAATTTTTCCGCTACTCGTTGACTTTGTAGGTTATAACCAAAGCAGGACAATTCAATTTTATGTAGATTCAATTCTTTAAAAGCCAGATCAATCAAGGCTCGCGCCGCTTCTGGGACATAACCTCGTCCCCAATAGTCTGAGTGCAAGATATAGCCAAGCTCAAGCACATCATCTTCGTGGCGACGGGGGAAATCAACAGAACCGATGACTTTATCAGCCCCTTTAACTACAATCCCATAACCTGCTGGGAGATTTTCCTTTTGATTGCGCTCAGGAAGGATATGCTCGAGATAATAAATCTCATCTTCCAAGGTCTGGACGGGTGGAAAGCCTGCTGGATAGGCAACCTCTGGCAGACTAGCGTAGGCATGGATATCCTCAGCATCAGCAACTGTACGGACTCGCAAGACGAGCCGATCGGTTTCTAATCGTTCTGGTAATTGTGCATGCTCCATCTTCCTACCTCGCTTTCCATAAAAAAATGCCCCTGCCATCTACATGACAGGGACGAATGTGTTTATCCGCGGTACCACCCAATTTCGGGCAGAGCCCGCAACTTTAGTCTTTAAAATAAAAAGACAATATTATTTCAATTTTTCATCCATCAGCAACCAGTCTTGACACACTTGTGGACTTCTCAGCACCGCCACTTTCTGTGAAATGTGGGATTCAAAACACCTCTGATGAGCCTATTCTATCACCTTTCCAGCGAAAAATCAATAATTTCTCTCACCCAAAAGTCCGTCTGGCAGGTCGTGGAAGCCTTTGCCCACCTGATAGTTGGCAAATTTCCCTAAAAGGAACTGGTAGGCATCGAGACGACTTTCATAGCGAATGGCCGCCTCCTTGGCCCGCTCATCCTGGTCCGCCTCGTAGACTGCCTGACTCTCCTTGAGGGCCATCTCGTTAATCATGACCTGGGTCTTGACCCAAGCTTCAAAGTCCTGTAAATTCTTGTTCGTAACTCATTTTTCTCACTTTCTAACTGCAAATGCCTAGTCCAAATCGCGGTAAAAATCACTGTCAATATCACGGAAGGGCTGAATGTCCTGCACATACTCCAGCACCCCCTGAAATTCACCAGCCTCATCTCGCACTGCCGCATAGGTCACATGGACAAACATGCCCCGCGATTCCGACTTGAACCACATCTCAAACTTGTCCCGCTCTCCCTGGCGCAGAGCCTTGAAAATCCGCCGCACCTTGTCCAAAAATCTCGGCGGGTGACAGAGCTCGACATTGCGCCCTATCTGGGACGGTGTCCGCTTGAAAATCATCTCATCTGCCGGCACGCTGTCATTATAATACTGGAAAATATCGTCCTTATTGACAAAGGTAATCTCCATGGGCAGATGGTCCAAAATCAGATTGGCCTCCGTCACCGACAGATAGCCATGACCAAAAGTCTGCTGGGAGTCCCGATTAAAGGCTTGCTCCTTCTTTTCCTTAGGCTTAAAGGAAATGGTAACCTGACCATCCGGCGTATCAATGACCTGCTCAAACCTGCCATCACTCGTCTGCTCTCTACTGGCTGGCGCTTCGCTTGTTTTATCAGTAGCATCCCCAGCTTCCTCCTCCGAGAATGAGTGGCGCACAGGAATCCATTTCTCTGTCGGCTTGATGATGGCATAGCCATAAGCATCACTCTCCTCAGCAATCTTGAGCCAGTCATCCTGATGGAAGGACTCGAGGAGTATCATGAGAAGGATAGACTCTTCCTTGAAAATCATAGCTTCAAACTCAGCAGCAAAAGTCTCAAACTTGTCCTTGACTTCTTGAATCAAAGTATCAGGCAACTGCTCTGCAGCAATCTTAGCCTCTTGAAAAAGGTCTCGAATCTGGTCATCTACCCCCCACATGACCTTGGGCGGCGAATCGTGGCCGTAGCTCTCCATGATTGGAAACATGAGCTCTTCCTTGCGCTGATAGTGGATATCAAACTGCCCCACCAAACTCAGCTGACGTTGGAGTCCCTTGCGGATTTCAGGAAGAAGCTCCTCATCTTCTGCGCTTTCATAGGTTGATAGGAGTCTTCGAACCCGTATGAGGGCAGCCCGCAAGGCTAGATTTCCTGCTTGAAGACCTGAACAGGATGGCCTGGATGGTTGGTATCAGCCACCTCCACATCTTGAATGGCACCTTTAAAGAGGTTGGCATGGACGTTGCAGAGGGACATGACATCTTCGAAGGTCACTCCCGTATCCGAGTTCATAAGCTCATGCTCCATCAGGCTGATTTCAATAGCGGACACACCAGCAAAATGCTCGTTGAAAAGCTCCTGAACAGACTCTGCAGAAGCTCCGTTATGTAAATCCAGCAAGATAGACTTGAGGACTTCAATGCGTTCAGTAGCCATGCCTAAATCCCCACCACTTCATAGCCGTTTAATTCCAGAGTTTGCTTGATTTTATTAAGGTCAATGCCGTTCATAGTAGCTCCTTTTTTGATAGAAACTACGCGCCCGACTGTATTGCGCATGACAGGATTGGCCAGAGGCGTAAAGCCTAACTCAACCAAAACATCCAAAACCTCGGGATGCTTCTCAATCACTTCTGCTACTGGGATAGACAAATCAATCACATTATCCATAGTTGCTCCCTCATCGTCACTTTTCTACAATTATACCATAAAAAAGCTATCAGACTCAAAGCAAAAAAGTGTGATAGTTTGCTTTTCTTACGCCCGTTCAAAAGAAATAGAATAGCGAATTAAGATAGACAGGATGACAGACTTCTGCCTTCCATTATTGCCTCAGGCAACGATAAGAAAAAATGAAGCACATTGTTTTTTCTTTTTCCTTTTTTGTGTTAAGCTAAGACTAATGAAGTGAAAGGGTTTTCGTATGTATCTTGCAGACTTGATGGAAAAGAGTGAAGCGGGCCAGTTTATCGTTCTTGCTTATTTACAACAGCATTCTACATCCAATTTGAAGGCTGTCATATCCGAAACAGAATTCTCAAAGGCTACTTTGACCAAGTACATTAGCCTAATCAACGATAAAGCTATTGAAGAAAAGGTAGACTTAACAATTCATCTTCAAGACGAAACGCTCAGTCTGTCCATCGGATCTGATACTAAGGGTCGAGATATTCGCAGACTCTTCTTGGACAATGCTGTCAAATACCAGATTTTAAACTACCTGCTCTATCATCAGCAGTTTTTAGCCCATCAGTTAGCCCAGGAGCTGATGATCAGTGAAGCAACACTCGGCCGTCACATATCCGGTCTAAATCAGATTTTATCAGAGTTTGATATTTCTATCCAAAATGGTCGCTTAAAAGGGCCTGAGCATCAAATTCGTTATTTTTATTTCTGCCTCTTTCGCAAAGTCTGGTCCAGCCAAGATTGGGAAAAGGAACTTCAAAAATCAGAAAGAAGGAAGGAAGTTGTCGTCTTAGAAGAACTCTGTGGAGCCCAACTCTCTCAAGGTCAGCGATTGGACTTGGCCCTTTGGGCACATATCACCCAACAGCGCCTAAGAGTCAATGCCTGTCAATTCCAAAACATTGAGCAGAAAATGCAGGGCTATTTTGAAAACATCTTCTATCAACGCTTGCATCGCCGGACAAATGATTTCTTTGCTGGACAACACATCACACTGAGTCAGGAAGACGGAGAAATGATGATTTTCTTTTCATTTCTGCTTTCCCATCGGATTTTACCCTTACACACCATGGAATATATACTGGGATTTGGCGGTGAAATTGCCAGTTTGATTACGCAACTGATTCAAGAGATGAAGTCTCAGGACTTGCTAGGGGATTACATCGAGGACCAAGTGACCTACGAACTCAGTCAGCTCTGCGCCCGCGTCTTTCTTTTCCGAGGCTATATCTTGCAAGACAAATACAAGCATGACTTGGAACTTCGCCATCCTTACTTATGGAGCGAATACGATTATCGACAAGTGGCAGACACTATTTTTAGCAAACTGCCTATTTTCCAACAGGGAACATCTCTGGATAAAAAGGTTTTATGGGAATGGCTCCAGCTGATGGAGTACATTGCTGAAAACGACGGTCAAGTCATCAAGATAGGCATGGACTTGACAGATAGCTTTATCGTTGTTTCTAGGATGACGGCCATTTTAAGACGGTACTTAGAGTACAATCGCTTTATTACGATTGAATCCTACGACCTTACCAGAAATTATGACCTTATCATCACCAACAATCCTATTCATCAGGCCCAGCAGGTTCCCATCTATTATTTAAAAATGACTTGGATTTGGAAGATTTGGCTCAAATCCGTCACATGATTTTTCATTGAGAAGAGGCTGGGACAAAAGTCCTAGCCTCTCAATTATCTTTGGATTGTCGAGCAAGACGCAGTGGTTGAGTGGGCTCTACTACGCTGATTTCATCAGCTTTTACAGCCCTACTCAACTGTGCGGAGGTAGGACGACGAAATCGAATTCTAACGAATTACCGATTTCTGTCCCACTCTCTTCTTTGTGATTTTCGCACAATCTCCTCAATTTTTTTTAAAATTTAAAAAAAGTTGATAAAAAAGAAAGCGTTTTATTTTATATACTAGTTACTGTAGAGGAAACATCCTCAAGATTTTTACTAGGAGGACAGTTCATGTCACAAGAAAAATACATCATGGCCATCGACCAAGGAACAACTAGTTCACGCGCCATCATCTTTAATAAAAAAGGAGAAAAAGTTAGCTCCAGTCAAAAAGAATTTACTCAGATTTTCCCTCAAGCTGGATGGGTTGAGCACAATGCCAATGAAATTTGGAACTCTGTGCAGTCCGTTATCGCCGGTGCCTTCATCGAAAGTGGAGTCAAACCTAACCAAATCGAAGCCATCGGAATCACCAACCAGCGTGAAACAACTGTCGTCTGGGATAAAAATACAGGTCTTCCTATCTACAATGCTATCGTTTGGCAATCTCGCCAGACTGCTCCTCTGGCTGAACAGCTGAAAAGCCAAGGCTATGTGGAAAAATTCCATGAAAAGACTGGTTTGATCATTGATGCTTATTTCTCTGCTACCAAGGTTCGCTGGATTTTGGATCATGTAGAGGGAGCGCAAGAAAGAGCTGAAAAGGGTGAATTGCTCTTTGGTACTATTGATACCTGGCTGGTTTGGAAATTGACTGACGGTGCGGCTCATGTGACCGACTACTCAAATGCAGCCCGTACCATGCTCTATAACATCAAGGAACTCAAATGGGACGACGAGATTTTGGAAATCCTTAACATTCCAAAAGCTATGCTTCCAGAAGTTCGTTCCAACTCTGAAATCTACGGCAAGACTGCTCCATTCCATTTCTACGGTGGAGAAGTTCCAATCTCTGGTATGGCTGGTGACCAACAGGCAGCTCTCTTTGGACAGTTAGCTTTTGAGCCTGGTATGGTCAAAAACACTTACGGAACTGGTTCCTTCATCATCATGAACACCGGTGAAGAGATGCAGCTGTCTGAAAACAACCTCTTGACAACCATCGGCTACGGTATCAACGGCAAGGTTTACTATGCTTTAGAAGGTTCTATCTTCATTGCCGGAAGTGCCATTCAATGGCTGCGCGACGGTCTTCGGATGGTTGAAAATTCACCAGAATCTGAAATATGCCCTAGATTCTCACAACAATGACGAAGTCTATGTCGTACCTGCCTTTACAGGTCTGGGCGCTCCCTACTGGGATCAAAATGCACGTGGATCTGTCTTTGGTTTGACCCGCGGAACCAGCAAGGAAGACTTTATCAAGGCTACTCTGCAATCCATCGCTTACCAAGTACGCGACATCATTGATACCATGCAGGTGGATGCCAAGACTGCTATTCAAGTCCTCAAAGTCGACGGCGGTGCTGCTATGAACAACTTCCTCATGCAGTTCCAGGCTGACATTTTGGGAATCGATATTGCCCGTGCTAAAAACTTAGAAACAACTGCTCTCGGTGCAGCCTTCTTGGCAGGTCTGTCAGTAGGCTACTGGAAAGACTTAGACGAACTCCGTACTCTCAATGAAACTGGAGAACTCTTTGAGCCGTCTATGAATGAATCTCGCAAGGAACAGCTCTACAAAGGATGGAAAAAAGCCGTTAAAGCAACTCAAGTCTTTGCAGAAATCGACGACTAATACTGAAAGAATAACGCGACTTAATTAGAAAGTGTGTAAATATGGAATTTTCAAAGAAAACACGTGAATTATCGATTAAAAAATTGCAGGAACGCACCTTGGACCTCCTGATTATTGGTGGGGGGATTACCGGTGCTGGTGTAGCCTTACAAGCAGCTGCAAGTGGCCTGGAGACTGGTCTGATTGAAATGCAGGACTTTGCCGAAGGGACTTCTAGCCGCTCTACCAAATTGGTCCATGGTGGCCTTCGTTACCTCAAACAATTTGACGTAGAAGTGGTCTCAGATACAGTTTCTGAGCGTGCCGTGGTACAGCAAATTGCCCCTCATATTCCAAAACCAGATCCTATGCTACTTCCTGTTTATGAAGAAGAGGGCGCTACTTTCAGTCTCTTCCGCCTCAAAGTGGCTATGGACCTCTATGACCTCTTGGCCGGTGTCAACAACACTCCTGCTGCCAACAAAGTTTTAAGCAAGGAGGAAGTGCTAGAACGGGAACCTGAACTCAAGAAGGAAGGTCTGGTTGGTGGCGGTGTCTATCTTGACTTCCGTAACAACGATGCGCGTCTCGTGATCGAAAACATCAAACGTGCCAATCAAGACGGTGCTCTCATTGCCAACCATGTCAAGGCAGAAGGCTTCCTCTTTGACGATTCTGGAAAGATTACAGGCGTTGTTGCGCGTGACCTCTTGACGGATGAAGTCTTTGAAATCAAGGCTCGCTTGGTCATCAACACAACTGGACCTTGGAGCGACAAGGTACGCAATCTGTCAAATGACGGTGAGAAATATTCTCAAATGCGTCCAACCAAGGGTGTCCACTTGGTAGTTGACTCTAGCAAGATCAAGGTTTCTCAGCCAGTCTACTTTGATACAGGCTTGGGAGACGGCCGGATGGTCTTTGTCCTTCCACGTGAAAATAAAACCTACTTTGGTACGACAGACACTGACTACACTGGCGACCTAGAGCATCCAAAGTGACTCAGGAAGATGTGGATTACCTCTTGGGCATTGTCAATAATCGCTTCCCAGAAGCAAACATCACAATTGACGACATCGAAAGCAGTTGGGCAGGTCTGCGTCCTCTGATTGCTGGAAACAGTGCTTCTGACTACAACGGCGGAAACAACGGTACCATTAGCGACGAAAGTTTCAATGCACTGATTGCGACTGTTGAAAGCTATCTTGCCAAAGAAAAATCCCGTGAGGATGTCGAAGCGGCTGTTACCAAACTCGAAAGCAGCACTTCTGAAAAACACTTGGACCCATCTGCAGTTTCACGTGGTTCCAGCCTGGAACGTGATAACAATGGTCTCTTGACTCTTGCTGGCGGTAAAATCACAGACTATCGTAAGATGGCGGAAGGTGCTATGGAGCGTGTCGTTGACATCCTCAGAGCAGAATTTGACCGCAGCTTCAAACTCATCAATTCGAAGACCTACCCTGTTTCAGGCGGAGAGCTCAATCCAGCAAATGTGGATTCCGAAATCGAAGCTTTTGCTCAACTTGGTGTCTCACGCGGCTTAGACAGCAAAGAAGCCTTCTATCTTGCAAACCTTTACGGATCAAATGCTCCTAAAGTCTATGCCCTCGCTCACAGCATTGAACAAGCACCAGGTCTTAGCCTAGCGGATACCTTGTCACTGCATTATGCTATGCGTAATGAATTAGCGCTCAGCCCAGTTGACTTCCTGCTTCGCCGGACAAATCACATGCTCTTTATGCGAGATAGTTTAGATGCTATTGTAGAACCTGTTCTGGATGAAATGGGACGATTCTACGACTGGACAGAAGATGAAAGCAGCTTATCGAAATGATGTTCAAGCTGCCCTTGCAAATAACGATTTAGAAGAATTAAAAAAATAGAAAATACGAGAAGAGGCGGTAGACCAAGAACTGTCAGCCACCCCTTCTTTTAAATGGAGTAATATAGATGATGAAAGAAATATTTGGCGAATTTTTAGGAACACTGCTCTTGCTCCTTTTGGGAAATGGCGTAGTTGCAGGTGTAGTTCTTCCCAAAACTAAGAGCCACAATTCAGGTTGGATTGTGATTACCATGGGATGGGGGATCGCTGTTGCCATCGCTGCTTTTGTATCTGGCAACCTTGGCCCAGCCCATCTGAATCCGGCCCTAACTATCGGAGTCGCTCTGAAAGGTGATTTGCCATGGGCATCTGTTCTTCCGTATATCCTCGCTCAGTTTGCAGGTGCTATGGTCGGACAGTTCCTCGTCTTCCTACAGTTCAAACCTCACTATTTGGCTGAAGAAAATCCAGCTAACGTTTTGGGTACATTCAGCACAGGCCCAGCTATCAAAGATACCTTCTCTAACCTGATTAGCGAAATCCTTGGAACTTTTGTTCTAGTGCTGACTATCTTCGCTCTTGGACTTTATAAGCTACAAGCAGGCATTGGCACTTTTGCAGTCGGAACATTGATTGTCGGGATTGGTCTTTCACTTGGTGGAACAACAGGCTACGCCCTCAACCCGGCTCGTGACTTAGGACCTCGCATCATGCACAGTCTCCTTCCGATTCCCAAAAAAGGTGATGGTGATTGGAGCTATGCTTGGATTCCAGTTGTCGGACCAATCATTGGTGCCGTCCTTGCAGTCCTAGTCTTTGGCCTATTCTAAAATAACCTATTACCATTGGAGAACACTTGACGAGTGTTCTCTTTTTTTGACTAATCTTCCTATAAATCCATTGCAATCTTTACAAAAGAAAAGACTTAGCCCTGTATTACAGAAAACTAAGTCTTTATTTAAAGCTATTTTGTCAACCTTTGTGGGTCCTTTCTGAACCTAAACGAGTGCTATCTCTCTTAAACAATTTCACCACTGCCTCGGTCCGAGCGGTATGCGGAAACATATCAACTGACTGGATGTAGTGGACATCGTAGACCCTACTGAGTTTGACCAAATCCCGAGCCAGAGTTGAGACATTGCAGGAAACGTAGACCATCTTCTCAGGTGCATAGCGGACAATCGTCTCCAACAGCTTATCGTCCAGACCTGTTCGCGGCGGATCGACAATCAAGGCATCCGCTCGATAACCCTCAGCGTACCAGCGAGGAATAATCTCCTCTGCCGTTCCAGCCTCGTAGAGTGTATTGTCAAAGCCCATTCGTTTCGCATTACGCTTAGCGTCTTCAATGGCCTCAGGGATGATGTCCATGCCACGCAGAGACTTGACCCTTTTAGCAAAGGCAAAGCCGATGGTCCCAACCCCGCAATAAGCATCAATCAAATGGTCTTCTTCCGTTACATCCAGCGCCTTAACCGCCTCCTCATAGAGCACCTCTGTCTGCTCAGGATTGAGCTGATAGAAAGCTCGAGGCGACAGGGAGAACTCATAGTCCAGCACTCCTTCTTGGATAGCTTTCTCGCCCCAGATAATCTCTGTCTTATCCCCATAAATCTCACTGGACTTGCTCGTATGATAATTGACCGCCACTGTCTCCAACTCTGGAAATTCAGCCACTAGGTCTTGAACTACTAGAGAGAAGTCTAGCTTGCGTCCTGTCACAAATCATCTGCACCTGACCCGTCTTTCTGGATCTACGAATCATAACGGTACGTACTCCAGCAGTCTTCCTCTCATCATAGATGGGTAGCCTATACTTACCTAAAAGCCGAGCAACCTTATTTATGATCTGTTGCGTTACCTTGTCCTGAACCAGACAGTTTTTCAGCGAGACCAGATAGTGGGAATTCTGGGCATAGAGCCCTGCCTTGACCTCATCCTTATATTTCCGAGTCTGAAACTGAAGTTTTGCCCGATAATAGAGTGGCTCCTGCATACCGATGGTCGGACGAATCTCATAGTTCTCGTAGCCAGCTGGCGCAAATTTTTTCAAGGCCTGACGCAGCAAATCTTCCTTAAACTCCAACTGCTTGTCATAGTGGAGGTGCATGATTTGACAGCCCCCGCAGCTATCATAAATCTCACAAGGCGCTTCCACCCGAAATTTCGACCGCTTGTTGATGGTCAAGAGCTTGGCTTCGATGAAATTACGCTGAACTCTAGTCACCTGACAGTAGACTTCCTCACCCTTCAAAGCCCCTGGCACAAAGACCAGCGTTTTCTTATAAAATCCAATCCCTTCACCATTAATCCCCATTTTCTTAATTTTCAAAGGGATTCTTTGCTTCACTTTCACATTCATGATTCTATTATACCACGCTGCCTCGCATTAGTTGAGAATATGTTACAATAAAAGTATGAAATCAAAAAAAATATCCCTTCCACTAGACCATTTCCCTGAGCAAATACGAACTTATCTAGAGGGAGCCAATTTTTACGACAGCTCCTCACATTCTGCAGCCAGTGTTTTCTATGCTGATACGGGCTATTATTTGAAAATCGATCAAAAAGGCCAGTTAGCACAAGAGGCCACACTTGCCAAATGGTTGAGAAGCAAGGGCTCGGTGTGTCTGTCATTCACTACCTAGCAGCAGATAAAGACTACCTGCTGACTAAAGAAGCCAAGGGCAAGGACGCCCTCGCCTTTCTCCAACAGCCAGAAGAACTTTGCCAAACGATGGCTGTCACACTCAGAAAACTTCACAGCCTCCAACCCCAGCATTTCCCAATCCAGCATCGCCTTCAACACTATAAAGAGCAAGCAGAGGAAAATTATCGGAAAGGCTGCTTTTATCAAAAAGCCTTGCTACCTCAATTTCATATCCAAAGCCGTGAGGAAGCCTACCAGCTTATTAAAGAACAGGGACACCTACTGACGTCAGACTCCTTGATTCACGGAGATGCCTGCTTGCCTAATTTCATTCTGAAAGACGCAGCAATCTTCTCCTGCTTTATTGACCTTGGCCTCGCAGGCCTTAGCGATCGCCACATTGATCTTTACTGGGCAATCTGGTCTCTTACTTATAATTTATCTGACCCTCAATATGCAGAGCTATTTCTTGACTACTATGGCAGGAAGGATGTTGATACAGACAAACTACGCTTGATTGCTGCCTTTGAAGCATTTGGTTAAAAGAAAGGACTTTACCAAATCCCCTATGAAAATCACAAAAATCGAAAAGAAAAAAAGACTCTACCTCTTGGAGTTGGATGACAGTGAAAAGCTCTATATCACAGAAGACACCATCGTTCGCTTCATGCTGTCTAAAGGGATGGAAATCACAGAGCAGGAGCTATCAGAAATTCAAGACTATGCCCAATTTTCCTACGGAAAAAATCTAGCCCTCTACCATCTCTCCTTCAAGCAAAGAACCGCAAAGGAAGTTAAAGACTACTTAACGCAGCACGACATCCAACCAGAAATCATCAGCCAGGTCCTGGACAATCTAAAAAAGGATAATTGGATTAATGATAGAAAATATGCTCATTCTTTTATCCAATCCAACCTTCTCACTGGTGACAAAGGCGCTTTTGTTCTAAAGCAAAAACTCAGTCAAAAAGGGATTTCTAGCGCAATCATAGAAGATGAATTGAGCCAGTTTGATTTCACTGAACTAACAGACAAGGTTGCCGAAAAATTGCTCAAAAAATACCAAGGAAAACTGCCCAGCAAGGCCTTACAAGATAAAATACTTCAATCCTTGATAAACAAAGGTTTTTCCTATAGTCAAGCTAAAACCGCCTATCAGCATTTGGAAGTCGAAGAAGACCAAGAGAACCAAGAAGAGCTACTCTATAAAGAGTTAGACAAGCAATACCGTAAGTACTCAAAAAAGTACGACGGCTACGACTTAAAACAGCGTCTGGCCCAAGCTCTAGCTCGCAAAGGCTATGATTTCTCCGACATCACTAGCGCTCTGAGAGACTATTTCTAAAAATTTTAGGGAAAAACTTAGAATTATTCATGAAAATATGATACAATAATTAGTGATAAACTTTAAAAATTGTAGAAAGTTGGTAAAAAATGAGACTTCCAAAAGAAGGCGACTTTATTACAATTCAAAGTTATAAGCATGATGGTAGCTTGCACCGTACATGGCGCGACACCATGGTACTAAAAACAACAGAAAATGCGATTATTGGGGTAAATGACCATACTCTTGTTACTGAGAGTGACGGACGACGCTGGGTCACTCGTGAACCAGCAATCGTGTATTTTCATAGGAAATATTGGTTTAATATCATTGCAATGATTCGAGAAAATGGCACATCATATTACTGCAATCTAGCCAGCCCCTACTATCTCGATAGTGAAGCTTTAAAATACATTGACTACGACCTAGATGTAAAAGTCTTTGCTGACGGAGAAAAACGCCTGCTAGATGTAGAAGAATACGAACGCCATAAGAAAAAAATGAATTATTCAAATGACTTAGATTATATTCTAAAGGAAAATGTAAAAATTCTTGTTGATTGGATCAACCAAGAGCGTGGACCATTTTCGCAAGCTTATGTTAACATTTGGTACAAACGCTATATAGAACTAAAGAATCGCTAAAGTTGTCAAAAGAGCTCACGCTCTTTTTGTTTTCCAAAAATGAAAAGCAATTTCTTGCAATCTAAGCAATTTTTCAGTATCATAAAGAAAACAATTTACGAAAGGAGCAGTTAATATGGCATTTACCAACACTAAAGGACGATATGCTAGTTTTGGAATAGTTACTAGTTTACCAGATGAAGTCATTGATACATTTTGGTACATTATTGATAACTTCCTAAAAGATACATTTCCACTAGAAAATCTCATCCAATTCGAACTTCTTAATAATAATGGAAAACTAACTTATCGATTTTCTGAAGCTCATCTTGATACACTGATCTCCTTCGATTTCACCTATAAATTCAATCCATTCTATCCTCGAACTATCTACATTACAGATAATAATGGAAAAGAAACGATTATGTTAGCAGATGAATACTCAATCATGTAATAAACAAATCTATTATGAAAAAAAGTCAATTGAAGAAACTTCAATTGACTTTTTTTAAAAAAATAAAAAAACTAAACCATAAGTTTAGCCCAAATTAAATACAATCGGGAAGACAGGATTCGAACCTGCGACACCTTGGTCCCAAACCAAGTACTCTACCAAGCTGAGCTACTTCCCGTCGTGATCGAATATCTCCTATCACTATATGCACCCTAGAGGAGTCGAACCTCTAACCGCCTGATTCGTAGTCAGGTACTCTATCCAGTTGAGCTAAGGGTGCTCATTAATATTTATGCCGAGGACCGGAATCGAACCGGTACGATCGTTTCCAATCGCAGGATTTTAAGTCCTGTGCGTCTGCCAGTTCCGCCACCCCGGCCTCTAAGCGAACGACGGGATTCGAACCCGCGACCCCCACCTTGGCAAGGTGGTGTTCTACCACTGAACTACGTTCGCATACGCCTCTTCTCTCTTAATGCCGGCTACATGACTTGAACACGCGACCCTCTGATTACAAATCAGATGCTCTACCAACTGAGCTAAGCCGGCCTATTTCTTATGCGGGTTAAGGGACTTGAACCCCCACGCCGTTAAGCGCCAGATCCTAAATCTGGTGCGTCTGCCAATTCCGCCAAACCCGCGCTTATGACCCGTACTGGGCTCGAACCAGTGACCCTTTGATTAAAAGTCAAATGCTCTACCAACTGAGCTAACGAGTCTTCTTTGAAATCTTCTCTCGATTCCAACGGTCCCGACGGGAATCGAACCCGCGATCTTCGCCGTGACAGGGCGACGTGATAACCGCTACACTACGGGACCTATGGGAGTTAACGGGATCGAACCGCTGACCCTCTGCTTGTAAGGCAGATGCTCTCCCAGCTGAGCTAAACTCCCAAGAGGAAGGTTTAGCTCACTGTTCCCTGTCGTGCACTGACTCCCGTCAGCTTCGACAAAGTCAAACTTTCGTTCTCCTTAGCTGAGCTAAACTCCCAAATGAGCCTAGCTTTCACTAGACTCTATCCTTGCTAAGCGACTACCATATCTCACAGGGGGCAACCCCCAACTACTTCCGGCGTTCTAGGGCTTAACTGCTGTGTTCGGCATGGGTACAGGTGTATCTCCTAGGCTATCGTCACTTAACTATTGAGTATCTAATCTACTCAAAATTGAATAACTAATCATCTCTAACAATACTTTTTGAACGCTGCGCTCAATGAAAATTGGATAAGTCCTCGAGCTATTAGTATTAGTCCGCTCCATGTGTCACCACACTTCCACTCCTAACCTATCAACCTGATCTTCTCTCAGGGCTCTTACTAACTTGCGTTATGGGAAATCTCATCTTGAGGTGGGTTTCACACTTAGATGCTTTCAGCGTTTATCCCTTCCCTACATAGCTACCCAGCGATGCCTTTGGCAAGACAACTGGTACACCAGCGGTAAGTCCACTCTGGTCCTCTCGTACTAGGAGCAGATCCTCTCAAATTTCCTACGCCCGCGACGGATAGGGACCGAACTGTCTCACGACGTTCTGAACCCAGCTCGCGTGCCGCTTTAATGGGCGAACAGCCCAACCCTTGGGACCGACTACAGCCCCAGGATGCGACGAGCCGACATCGAGGTGCCAAACCTCCCCGTCGATGTGAACTCTTGGGGGAGATAAGCCTGTTATCCCCAGGGTAGCTTTTATCCGTTGAGCGATGGCCCTTCCATGCGGAACCACCGGATCACTAAGCCCGACTTTCGTCCCTGCTCGAGTTGTAGCTCTCGCAGTCAAGCTCCCTTATACCTTTACACTCTGCGACTGATTTCCAACCAGTCTGAGGGAACCTTTGGGCGCCTCCGTTACCTTTTAGGAGGCGACCGCCCCAGTCAAACTGCCCGTCAGACACTGTCTCCGATAGGGATCACCTATCCGGGTTAGAGTGGCCATAACACAAGGGTAGTATCCCAACAGCGCCTCCATCGAAACTGGCGTCCCGATCTCATAGGCTCCTACCTATCCTGTACATGTGGCACAGACACTCAATATCAAACTGCAGTAAAGCTCCATGGGGTCTTTCCGTCCTGTCGCGGGTAACCTGCATCTTCACAGGTACTAAAATTTCACCGAGTCTCTCGTTGAGACAGTGCCCAAATCATTACGCCTTTTCGTGCGGGTCGGAACTTACCCGACAAGGAATTTCGCTACCTTAGGACCGTTATAGTTACGGCCGCCGTTTACTGGGGCTTCAATTCATACCTTCGCGTTACCGCTAAGCACTCCTCTTAACCTTCCAGCACCGGGCAGGCGTCACCCCCTATACATCATCTTACGATTTAGCAGAGAGCTGTGTTTTTTTGATAAACAGTTGCTTGGGCCTATTCACTGCGGCTGACCAAAGTCAGCACCCCTTCTCCCGAAGTTACGGGGTCATTTTTGCCGAGTTCCTTAACGAGAGTTCTCTCGCTCACCTGAGGCTACTCGCCTCGACTACCTGTGTCGGTTTGCGGTACGGGTAGAGTATGATACATCGCTAGAAGCTTTTCTTGGCAGTGTGACATCACTAACTTCGCTACTAAACTTCGCTCCCCATCACAGCTCAACGTTATAGGTATAAGCATTTGACTCATACCACGCCTCACTGCTTAGACAGACTCTTCCAATCGTCTGCTTTAGTTAGCCTACTGCGTCCCTCCATCACTTCATACTCTAGTACAGGAATATCAACCTGTTGGCCATCGGATACACCCTTCGGTCTCTCCTTAGGTCCCGACTAACCCAGGGCGGACGAGCCTTCCCCTGGAAACCTTAGTCTTACGGTGGACAGGATTCTCACCTGTCTTTCGCTACTCATACCGGCATTCTCACTTCTATGCGTTCCAGCGCTCCTCACGGTACACCTTCTCCACACATAGAACGCTCTCCTACCATCCCCTAAGGGATCCACAGCTTCGGTAAATTGTTTTAGCCCCGGTACATTTTCGGCGCAGGGTCACTCGACTAGTGAGCTATTACGCACTCTTTGAATGAATAGCTGCTTCTAAGCTAACATCCTAGTTGTCTGTGCAACCCCACATCCTTTTCCACTTAACAATTATTTTGGGACCTTAGCTGGTGGTCTGGGCTGTTTCCCTTTCGACTACGGATCTTAGCACTCGCAGTCTGACTGCCGACCATAATTCATTGGCATTCGGAGTTTATCTGAGATTGGTAATCCGGGATGGACCCCTCACCCAAACAGTGCTCTACCTCCAAGAATCTTTATGTCGACGCTAGCCCTAAAGCTATTTCGGAGAGAACCAGCTATCTCCAAGTTCGTTTGGAATTTCTCCGCTACCCACAAGTCATCCAAGCACTTTTCAACGTGCCCTGGTTCGGTCCTCCAGTGCGTTTTACCGCACCTTCAACCTGCTCATGGGTAGGTCACATGGTTTCGGGTCTACGTCATGATACTAAAGCGCCCTATTCAGACTCGGTTTCCCTACGGCTCCGTCTCTTCAACTTAACCTCGCATCATAACGTAACTCGCCGGTTCATTCTACAAAAGGCACGCTCTCACCCATTAACGGGCTCGAACTTGTTGTAGGCACACGGTTTCAGGTTCTATTTCACTCCCCTCCCGGGGTGCTTTTTCACCTTTCCCTCACGGTACTGGTTCACTATCGGTCACTAGGGAGTATTTAGGGTTGGGAGATGGTCCTCCCAGATTCCGACGGGATTTCTCGTGTCCCGCCGTACTCAGGATACTGCTAGGTACAGAGTCTATTTAAAATACGAGGCTCTTACTCTCTTTGGCTGACTTTCCCAAGTCATTCTTCTATAAACTCTGAGTCCACATTGCAGTCCTACAACCCCGAAGAGTAAACTCTTCGGTTTGCCCTCCTGCCTCTTCGCTCGCCGCTACTAAGGCAATCGCTTTGCTTTCTCTTCCTGCAGCTACTTAGATGTTTCAGTTCACTGCGTCTTCCTCCTCATATCCTTAACAGATATGGGTAACAGGCATCTACCTGTTGGGTTCCCCCATTCGGACATCCACGGATCGTCGCTTACTTACAGCTCCCCGAGGCATTTCGTCGTTTGTCACGTCCTTCTTCGGCTCCTAGTGCCAAGGCATCCACCGTGCGCCCTTACTAACTTAACCTTATTTTTGACCTTTCAGTCTTAAACTCATTAATATTCACAGCGTTTCGGTTTATTTCTTGTTACTATTTGATATAGTTATTCAATTTTCAATGGACTAGTTTGGAACTTCCGTTCCAATGGAGCCTAGCGGGATCGAACCGCTGACCTCCTGCGTGCAAAGCAGGCGCTCTCCCAGCTGAGCTAAGGCCCCACAAGACCTCTCAAAACTAAACAAGACTCCATCGTGCATTCCGTTTTTCCTTAGAAAGGAGGTGATCCAGCCGCACCTTCCGATACGGCTACCTTGTTACGACTTCACCCCAATCATCTATCCCACCTTAGGCGGCTGGCTCCTAAAAGGTTACCTCACCGACTTCGGGTGTTACAAACTCTCGTGGTGTGACGGGCGGTGTGTACAAGGCCCGGGAACGTATTCACCGCGGCGTGCTGATCCGCGATTACTAGCGATTCCGACTTCATGTAGGCGAGTTGCAGCCTACAATCCGAACTGAGACTGGCTTTAAGAGATTAGCTTGCCGTCACCGACTTGCGACTCGTTGTACCAGCCATTGTAGCACGTGTGTAGCCCAGGTCATAAGGGGCATGATGATTTGACGTCATCCCCACCTTCCTCCGGTTTATTACCGGCAGTCTCGCTAGAGTGCCCAACTGAATGATGGCAACTAACAATAAGGGTTGCGCTCGTTGCGGGACTTAACCCAACATCTCACGACACGAGCTGACGACAACCATGCACCACCTGTCACCGATGTACCGAAGTAAAACTCTATCTCTAGAGCGGGCATCGGGATGTCAAGACCTGGTAAGGTTCTTCGCGTTGCTTCGAATTAAACCACATGCTCCACCGCTTGTGCGGGCCCCCGTCAATTCCTTTGAGTTTCAACCTTGCGGTCGTACTCCCCAGGCGGAGTGCTTAATGCGTTAGCTGCGGCACTGAATCCCGGAAAGGATCCAACACCTAGCACTCATCGTTTACGGCGTGGACTACCAGGGTATCTAATCCTGTTCGCTCCCCACGCTTTCGAGCCTCAGCGTCAGTTACAGACCAGAGAGCCGCTTTCGCCACCGGTGTTCCTCCATATATCTACGCATTTCACCGCTACACATGGAATTCCACTCTCCCCTTCTGCACTCAAGTTAAACAGTTTCCAAAGCGTACTATGGTTAAGCCACAGCCTTTAACTTCAGACTTATCTAACCGCCTGCGCTCGCTTTACGCCCAATAAATCCGGACAACGCTCGGGACCTACGTATTACCGCGGCTGCTGGCACGTAGTTAGCCGTCCCTTTCTGGTAAGATACCGTCACAGTGTGAACTTTCCACTCTCACACCCGTTCTTCTCTTACAACAGAGCTTTACGATCCGAAAACCTTCTTCACTCACGCGGCGTTGCTCGGTCAGGGTTGCCCCCATTGCCGAAGATTCCCTACTGCTGCCTCCCGTAGGAGTCTGGGCCGTGTCTCAGTCCCAGTGTGGCCGATCACCCTCTCAGGTCGGCTATGTATCGTCGCCTAGGTGAGCCGTTACCTCACCTACTAGCTAATACAACGCAGGTCCATCTGGTAGTGATGCAATAGCATCTTTCAATCAATTATCATGCAATAATCAATATTATGCGGTATTAGCTATCGTTTCCAATAGTTATCCCCCGCTACCAGGCAGGTTACCTACGCGTTACTCACCCGTTCGCAACTCACAGTTTATGGTGTAGCAAGCTACGGTATAAACTGTGCGTTCTACTTGCATGTATTAGGCACGCCGCCAGCGTTCGTCCTGAGCCAGGATCAAACTCTCATTTAATCGTTTGAGTCTTACTCATTTCTGTGCACTGACAGATTTATTTTTCGTTCTTTGACAGGTCACATATCTCTATGTCACCCTGCACTTGGTTCGTCTTGTTCAGTTTTCAAAGGTCTTTGCCTCCCTCGGAGACAACTATCTTAGTATATCATCTACTTGCTAAACTGTCAACTACTTTTTTTAATTTTTTTACTTTTTTTAAAAAAATAATATTTTATCCCTTTGTTAAATATATAATCAAAAAGCTGGACAGTCGTCCAGCTTTTCTAAAACTCATTATTTGACCTCAAGTAAACCAAGATCTCCATCTTCGCGACGGTAGATGACATTTGTTGTGTTGTCATCTACATCCGTATAAATGAAGAAATCATGTCCCAGCAACTCCATTTGAAGAAGTGCTTCTTCTAAATCCATTGGTTTCAAATCAATGTGTTTTGAACGAACAACTTTTGCAGGTGCTTCATCAACTTCTTCTACTACTGCATCTGTAAAGATTTGACTTGTTGAAACTTTAGTTCTATTTTTTCTTTCAATTTTAGTTTTATTTTTGCGAATTTGGCGTTCAATTTTATCAACTACTAGGTCAATTGAGCCATACATATCTTGTGAGATATCTTCAGCACGAAGAGTTATTGAACCAAGCGGAATCGTTACTTCGACCTTAGCCGTTTTTTCACGGTAGACTTTAAGATTTACGCGTGCATCAAGTTCTTGATCAGCTTGGAAGTATTTTTCAATCTTTTCCAGTTTAGAAACTACGTAATCACGGATTGCTTCTGTTACTTCAAGGTTTTCACCACGGATACTATATTTAATCATATAAGTACCTTCTTTCTAAACATAAAAATTTTTTTCTTTTTTTATATTAATTATAACGCTTTCATTTTTTTTTTGCAAATTTTTTCCTTATCTTGCTAATGAAAATGTCATGATTTCTTTCGCTCCATTTTCAAATAATGTCAATTTTGCATCTTGCAAGGTTGCTCCTGTTGTATAAATGTCATCTACAAGTAAAAATTTTTTTCGGGATTTTCGTATTTTTCAATCATGTAAAAAAATTCCCTGTGTTTTCTAATCTTTCTTTTCTATCTTTACTAGACTGAGTTTGACTTTCTTTTTTCTTTAATATCTCTTGATAAGGTATTTGTGCAGCTTCAAGTAATCCTGACACTTGATTGAATCCTCTTTTTCTCATCTTACTTTCACTTAAAGGAATGCTTAAAATTGTGTAGCTTTGAAAATTTTTTAACTCTTTTCTTAGGCTTAAGGCAAATACATTTCTTAAGAGATAATCTCCTTGAAATTTGTAGCGACTAAAATAGTCTTTCATTGCTTTATTATAAGTGTACAAACTTTTATGCGCTACTTCTAATCCTCTTTCCTGCCAGTACTGACAATCTTTGCACAATTTTTTGTCCCCAGCTTTATAACAGGTTGGACAATGTTCTTCTGGAATTTCTTCGAAGGAATTCAAGCATTCTTGACAAATGTCATTTTCTTTTCTTTTTAATAGTAATAAATCCATAAAATTCAACTGCTCTTCTAATATAGCTAAGCAGATTAGACATTGTTTCATAAGCCAGCCTCTCTATTCATTGCTTTAATTTCATTGATTGCTTTTTCTATCTGTATATTAGTGCCATCATGAAAAAATAGTAAGTCACCTGTAGGTCGTTCCATACTTCTTCCTACTCGCCCGCCAATTTGTACTAAAGCACTCCTTGTAAAGAGACGATGGTTAGCTTCTAGAACAATAACATCTACACAGGGAAAAGTAACGCCTCTTTCTAAAATGGTTGTTGTGATCAATATACTTATTTTTTTATCTCGGAAATCTTGAACGATCTCCAGTCGATTCTCTGTCGTAGAAGACACAAATCCAATTTTTTCTTCTGGAAAATATTTTTGTAAAACTTCTCTTATCTCTTGTCCCTTCCTAATTTCTGAAGCAAAAATCAAGAGCGGAAATCTGGTTTTTCTTTGTTTTCTCAAATACTTGACTAACTTAGCTGGTAGCTTAGCTTTTTTAAGGTCTTTATTTAGATCAGAAAGCCATACTTTTTGTGGGACAATCAAGGGATTTCCATGAAAGCGTCTTGGCAAACTTAGCCTTTTTAAAATTCCCTTTTGAACTTTTTTATCAAGCTCATCTGTTGACGTAGCCGTTAAGAATACTGTAGTTCCTTCATTTTTAACTGCTTGCTCGACTGCATGATAAAGCACGGGATTATCTACATAGGGAAAGGCATCCACCTCATCAACAATGAGTAGATCAAATGCTTGGTAAAATTTTAGTAATTGATGAGTTGTTGCAATCACTAGGGGACTCCGTGAATAGGGGTCGGACTCCCCATGCAAAAGGGAAATATCACAGAAGAAATCTCCTTTTAAACGTCGGTACAGTTCCAAACAGACATCTATCCGAGGACTAGCTATACAGACAGCCCCTCCTTGATCTAACACCTGAGCAACCACTTGATAGATCATTTCCGTTTTTCCTGCTCCAGTTACAGCGTGGACTAAAGTATCCTGTTTACTTTGTACTCCTTCAAGTAATCCCTTAGAAACTCTTTCCTGATATTCTGTCAATTGGCCGAGCCATTTCAAACTCGATATTATAGGAAAAGATTCTTGAGAAAAATAATAAAGATCTTCGTCACTACGCACTCTCCCTAGAAGAATGCATTCTCTACAATAATATGCACCAACTGGCAATAAATATCTTTCCTTATCAATCTGACTGTAGCAGCGAGAACAAAAGAGGTCTCCTTTTTTTTCAAAAACCGATGGTAGTCTTTGAGCTATCTTCAAAAGTTCAGTAGGCAACTGTTCTTTAGTAAAAATTCGACCGAGACAATCTTGCAATTCTAACATATCTTTTTATTCGTATTTTCTTGGAAAAATCCTTGTTTTTTTGTACAATGAAATCATGGAATTTAAAACAATTAAAGAAAATGGTCGAGTTGAAGAGGAAATCAAAAAATCTCGTTTTATCTGTCATGTAAAGCAGGTAGAAACCGAAGAAGAAGCTAGAGATTTTATAAACTCTATAAAAAAAGAACACTACAAGGCCACCCATAACTGTTCTGCCTTTATCTTGGGAGAAAAAAGCGAAATAAAGAGAACTAGTGATGATGGTGAACCAAGTGGTACTGCCGGTATCCCCATGCTGGGAGTTTTGGAAAGCCATCAGTTAACCAATCTTTGTGTTGTCGTAACTCGGTATTTCGGTGGGATTAAACTAGGTGCGGGCGGATTGATTCGAGCTTATGCAGGATGCGTTGCTCTAGCAGTTAAAGAAATTGGACTGGTAGAAATTAAAGAGCAAGTGGGATTAAGGCTTCAGTTGTCCTATAGTCAGTACCAAGAGTATGCTAATTTTTTAAAATCTGAAAACCTAATGGAGTTTGATACCGAGTTTACGGATTCTGTAGCTACTACTATTTTTGTGAATAAAGAAGATCAAAATAGAATCGAAAAAGGCCTGATCGAATTTTTCAATGGTAAAGTTCAGTTAAGCAACCAAGGAATTCGGCAAGTGGAAGTTCCTATTATTTCTTGATATAAAAAAAAGCTATGATAGCCATAGCTTTTTTATATTTTACAAATTCCAATTTTCATTTTATACTTTTCTTAATTCTATTTCATGAGGTGTAGTTATGTCTAAAATTTATAATAATATTACCGAACTAATCGGAAATACTCCCATTGTTAAACTAAATCATTTAGTTCCTGATGGAGCAGCTGATGTATACGTGAAGTTAGAAGCCTTTAATCCTGGATCTTCTGTCAAAGATCGCATCGCTCTTAGCATGATTGAGGCAGCAGAGCGTGATGGTCTTCTTAAACCTGGATCAACTATCGTTGAAGCAACCAGTGGAAACACTGGAATTGGTTTATCTTGGGTTGGAGCAGCTAAAGGCTATAAGGTTGTCATTGTCATGCCAGAAACGATGAGTGTTGAGCGTCGTAAAATCATCCAAGCTTACGGAGCTGAGTTAGTCTTGACTCCTGGAAGCGAAGGAATGAAAGGAGCGATTGCAAAAGCAGAGGAAATTGCTGAGGAAAGAAATGCATGGTTGCCACTTCAATTTAATAATCCTGCAAATCCTGAAGTACATGAAAGAACTACTGGCGTAGAAATTCTAGCAGCCTTTGGTGACACTGGATTGGATGCTTTTGTTGGTGGAGTTGGAACAGGAGGAACTATTTCAGGAGTCTCCCATACTCTTAAAAAAGCAAATCCTGCAATCGAGATTTATGCGGTTGAAGCAGACGAGTCTGCTGTTCTATCTGGTGAAAAACCTGGACCACATAAAATCCAAGGCCTTTCTGCCGGCTTTATCCCTGAAACCCTTGATACTGATGGCTATGATAAAATTGTGCGAGTTACTTCTGAACAGGCTTAGACTTTGGCCGTCATATTGGTGGCAAAGAAGGTTTCCTTGTTGGTATTTCATCTGCAGCAGCAATTTATGCAGCAATTGAAGTTGCTAAAAAACTTGGACAAGGTAAAAAAGTCCTTGCTCTTGCTCCAGATAATGGTGAACGCTATTTGTCAACTGCTTTATATGAGTTTGACAAATAATTTTACAAACGATATGACAGATAAAAGAAAATCATCCTAACATTCAGGATGATTTTCTTTTTCGTCTTTTTGCTGAGATAAAAATTGAAGGGCTTCTTCAGTCCAAGTCGGAATACTCTTAGCAAGAGGTGCAAAGCCAAACTTATGACGGTCATTCGAAAAGCGATGACGCTTAGGTAGGCGATGTTTTTCTTCTTCCAAAGTTCTCATTGATAGGCTAGCCTTCTTAGTATATTCATCGAAATCAAGGACTTGCACTTGCACAGTGTCTCCTATAGCTAGAAGATCATGAATATTTTCTATGTATCCTGTTTTAATCTCGGATATATGAATCAATCCGGTAATACCCGATTCAAGTTCAACAAAGGCACCATAAGGTTGGATTCCTGTAATGGTCCCCCTTAATTTATCGCCAATCTTCATTCGTCTTCAACCTCAATTGTCTCGATAATTACATCTTCCACTGGTCTATCCATCGCTCCAGTCTCTACTTGAGAAATCTTATCCAAAACTTGATAGGATTGTTCATCTAGTAACTGACCAAACACGGTATGACGTCGATCTAAGTGTGGTGTACCACCTTTAGTTGCATAGATCTCTGCGATAGGTTCCGGCCATCCCCCACGACTCAATTCTTTTGCCGAGTATGGTAGATTAGAATTTTGTACAATGAAGAACTGACTGCCATTGGTATTAGGTCCAGCATTGGCCATAGAGAGAGCACCACGAATATTATACAATTCTGGTGAAAACTCGTCTTCAAATCTTTCCCCATAAATCGATTCGCCACCCATTCCTGTTCCTGTGGGATCTCCCCCTTGAATCATGAAATCCTGAATAATACGATGGAAAATGACACCATCGTAATAGCCATCTTTTGACAAAGCGATAAAGTTAGCTACCGTTTTAGGGGCTTGTTCTGGGAACAAGACCAATTTCATGTCACCTAGATTTGTCTTGATCGTTGCAAAAGGTCCTTTATTATTTTCAATTTCCACTTGAGGGAAGTTCAATTCTTTTTCTACCATACCTAATTTCTCCAAAGCATCAAAGATGCCATCTTCTTCTACTGTTTTTGTAATATAATCTGCTTTCTCAAAAATTTTTGGATGCGAGTGCCCCATAGCAATACTCATGCCAGCATAGTCAAATAACTCTAAGTCATTCAACTCATCACCGAAAACCAAAAGATTTTCAGGTTTTAAACCAAGTTTTTCTATAACCTTTTGGACTCCTGTCGCCTTGGAACCAGCAATCGAAACGACATCTGAGGAATTCGGGTGCCAACGAACCAATCGTAAATCTCCTGATAAATCTGCAGGTAGCTGTAAACTATCTCCTTGATCCTCAAAAGTCCACATTTGATAAATCTTTTCTGACTGGTAAAAGTCAGGATCGACAGGTAGCTTCTGGTAAACAACATCAATGGCTTGATTAATCATTGGGCTGCGAGCCGAAAGAGCGGCACCATGACTGCCAACAAGCCCGTATTCAATTCCAACTTCCTTAGTCCAAGCAATGTACTTCTCGACTATATTTTGGGGAATTGGTTGCTCACTAACGACTTGTCCTTTTTTATCTTCTACATAAGCACCGTTTAGGGTCACAAAAAAGTCAGGTTCTAGTTCACGAATCTCGGGCACCACACCAAAAATCCCACGACCTGAAGCGATCCCTACCAGGATACCTTTTTCTTTCAGAGACTTAAATACTTGTTGGATACTCGCCGGCATATAACCTGTATCTTTTACCCTCAAAGTATCATCAATGTCAAAGAAAACAATTTTAATTTTCTTAGCCTTGTATTTTAATTTTACGTCCATATATCCCTCTTTATTTGCGATGTTCCCATTATACCATAAATACGGCCAGAGGACTGCTCTCAAAATCGGAAGGCTTTTTCTCCCTTATCAGAAGTCTTCCTGAGGAACTAAGTGATGCTGAAAGGCATAAACAACCGCTTGAGTCCGGTCACTCACTTCCAATTTTGACAAGATATTAGAAACATGAGTTTTTACTGTTTTCAGAGAGATATAAAGCTCATCAGCAATGCGTTGATTTTCATAGCCCTTGGCTAGAAGCCCCAAAATATCTCGTTCTCGGGCGGTTAAATCATCATGCAATTCAATGTGATTGCGATGGTGCTGAACTTTTTTACTGACTTCTGTTTCAATCGCAACTTCTCCTCTAGCTACTTTTCGGACAGCATGTAAGATCTCATCTGCACTAGATGTCTTCAACATGTATCCTTTAGCACCAGCATCCAAAACAGGATAAATCTTTTCATTATCCAAGTAGGAAGTCAAAATCAAAATTTTTGCTTCTGGCCAAGTTTCTAGAATTGCCATAGTCGCCTCGATGCCATTCATCTCTGGCATAACAATATCCATGATGATGACATCTGGTCTTAGCTCCAAAGCCAGCTCAACTCCCTCACGGCCATTAGAACTTTCTGCCACCACTTCAACATCTGCTTGTAAGTCTAGGTAGCTTTTTAATCCCAAACGAACCATTTCGTGATCATCTACTAATAAAATTTTCATACTAATTCTCATTTCTATCTAGTAAAGGTACTCTAATATCAATTGCAACTCCTTGCTTAGGAGCAGTCAAAATCTGAATTTCTCCTGCCATATCATGAACTCTCTCTTCAATATTTTTCAAGCCATAACTTATTTCATCTAGCTTTTTTCTGTGAAAACCAATACCATTATCGGCCATTTTTAGCTGAACTTCGTGTCTGTTCTGATATAAGTAGACATCTAAACGACTAGCCTTGGCATGGCGAAGGGTATTACTAATAATCTCTTGCGCAATTCGAAAGATATGTTCCTCAATCTGTCTAGGAATAGAACCAACACGATGTTCAAAGTTGACTTCAATCTCACTCTTATCAACTAACTCTTTCAAGATCACTTCCAAACCTTCGACCAAACTTCGACCTTCTAATTCTGTAGGACGAAGATGTAGTAGCAAGATTCGCAAATCTTTTTGGGCAGTATCCAAAATAGAGGATACTCCTTTTAATTGCTGCTCTACCGCTTCTTTTTCCATAGTTCCCAGTTGACCTGAGACACCAGATAGAATCATATTCGCTGCAAAAAGCTCCTGACTAACCGTATCATGGAGATCTCTAGCAATACGACGGCGTTCTTTCTCAACAATCACCTCTTCGTTTTGAAGAACTTGATTTTCAGACTTCTGCAGATTTTCTGTTAACAATGCCATCTTAGCAACAATTTTTTCAAATCCATAATCAATGTCTTCCTGATTACTTACCTCTATTTTTTGGCCATCTAAAATATTTCGAATATTTCTTCTGATAGATGTTAAGGTTACAATCTGTACAAATTTCATAATCAGCAAGAGTAGTATAGTCAAAGACAGGGTTAAAGAAAATGAAGAAGATAAACTTTTGTAGTGTTTCAAAATTTCCCAGAACAGTTTGCCATTGAAAACCAAAAAGGCTGAAGACATATTGAATGACGACGGCTAAAACAAGAAAGGAATAAAAGAAAAGTATAAAATAGTAAGACTTCCTCATTTACGAACGACCTCAACATTTCCAATAAGACTGGCAATAACAATTTTAACGCTTTTATTGGCTCTGTCAAAATCTGGCGTAGTCAGAGAAATACTTTCATTTCTCAATTCTCGAACAGTCTGTCCTAAAAAGGAGAGTTCCCCATATAAGCTATTAACCTTTAAACTGACTGCCACATCAACTGGAACAATAATTTTTGTATCGCCAATCCCTTTTCGCAAGATAATGACATTATCATGATTGGTTAAAATTACCTCTTCCAGATGAATAGTATCTTTCCCTACCATTCGAAAAAGGTTAATATCGTCAAATCGGCAACTATCGTGGGAGGAAAAATGATGTATATCCCCAAGCCAACGATTTTTCTCTTTTTTTACAACTGTATCTTCCTCAAAAACTAGATGTGTCGCTTCATTTTCTCTGTATATATAGGGCGAAGCAACAATCAGACCATAAACAACAGCAAATAGAACTGCTGCAATGACAAATGGATTGAGCATAATAATAAGAAAAAAGAGAATAGAAGCTGTAACTAGGAAAAAGTTACCTCTTTGCCTACCAAAATAATAATAGAGAAAGAGTAAAAACAAAATTGAGAGAAGGACAAGTCGAGAAAAATCACCTGCAACAATCGTAATAAAAGCCATTGTCAGTAAAATTGCTTCAATTAATACAAAAAACTGAATCTTTCTCATCATACTTATCCTTTCTACTTTTCTATTTCTATTGTATCAAATTTTACTATTTTTTCCTCAGACCTGAGCATGAATCCTAAATTTCTAAACCTCAGCTCAACCCTTATTTATTCCAGAAAATCTCAACTTTCAGAGGAAGGTCAAAAAAAGCAACCAAAGAGGTTGCTTCTATTTTAATCACCATGTGTCGAACTTGATGCTGAAGTTTCATCTTCTGAAGAACTTGACGATGACGTATTCTTGCTACTTGATGAGGAGTTAGAATTCGAACTTGAGCTAGAACTTGAACTTTGAGTAGTTGCTTCAGTGACATACAAGGTCACTTTTACCTTCTTAGGATTAACTGGTCCAGTTGCTGGAGATTGTGATGTCACCAAATCAGACTGACTCGACACAACCGAACGATCCACGACTCTTTCAATGTTACTAGATGGGATACCTAGAGAAATCAGATAATTCCGAGCATTTGCATAAGTATATTGAAGGCTACCAAAGTTTGGCATTTCAATCGTTGATACTGCTTTGGCTACTTTTAAAACAATCTTCGTATTTGAAGTGAGATCATAGGTAGCTCCCGCAGCTGGTGTCTGTTCAAAAATTGTTCCTTCTTCTACATCGTTTGTTTCAACTTCTTCAACTTTGATATTGTTTTTTGGAACTTTTAGAACATCAGTGAGTCTCTCAACAGCTTGAGCAGTAGTTTGACCTGTATAGTCTTCCATGATCAGCGTTTTAGCTCCCTTAGAAACAACTAAGTTAACTGTACTGCCTTCTTTTCTCTGAGTCCCTGCCACTGGATCTGTTCGAATAATCATTCCAGAAGCTACTTCATCACTATTCTCTTCTATCTCTTCACCAACTTTTAAATTGACTTTTTCAATCGCTTCTCTAGCTTCAGCAACGGTCTTGCCAGTAACATCTGGAACCTGCTTATTAGATGGTGTTAGATAGAGCAATGCTAGAAAAGCAGCAATGACCAGAAATACTGCAGCTAACAAAACCTTGTATCTCGCTCTCAAATGACGCTTTTTCTTAGGTTTTGTCGGTGGTGCAACTTGAGGGGCTTTCTGTTCAACATCTGTAGCCGGATCATTTTTTACTCTAGAAGCTACAGGAGGTGTAACTTGCGGAATCTTTGGAAGTGTTTTAGTATCCACTTTTACCGCGTCATCAAACATCAGTTTCTTTTCATTCCGTCTTTCAGGTGACAGGCAACTAGACAGATCTACATACATATCCGAAACACTCTGATATCGGTCTGTCAGCTTTTTAGCAGTCGCCTTAATAATAACATTTTCCAAAGACTGCGGAACATTAGCGTTTTCAGCAATAATGGACGGCAATGGTTTTTGGAAATGTTGCAGAGCGATAGTCACTGCACTATCCCCATCATAAGGAATATGACCAGTCAGCATCTCATAAAAGATGATACCCATCGCATAAATATCACTTTGGAAAGTTGCTTTCGAACCACGCGCCTGCTCAGGAGACAAATAATGGACACTGCCAAGCATGGAATTTGTTTGGGTCAAACTTGTTTCTGCAAGGCAACCGCAATCCCAAAGTCCGTTACCTTGGCATTTCCATCTGGAGTCAAGAGAACGTTTTGTGGTTTTAAATCTCGGTGAACAATCCCACGAGCATGTGCCAAACGCATGGCTAAAAGAATTTGCCCCATAATTCGAACAGCTTCTTCGTTCGACAAAGGAGCGTGCTCTTTAATGTATCGTTTGAGATCCAAGCCAGCTACATATTCCATAGCCAAATATTGCTGGCCATCTTCTTCACCAATATCGGTGACACGAACGATATGTGGATGGTCCAAATCCGCCATGGCACGCGCTTCTCGTTGAAAACGTGCAACAGCGATAGGATCCGTCTGGTAATTAGTTCTAAGAACCTTAACCGCCACTTCTTCACCATCTAAAATCAAATCCTTAGCAAGATAGACATCTGCCATCCCACCTCGGCCAATTTGTTTGATGATCTTATATCGCCCGGCAAAAATTTTGCCGATTTGAATCATGCTTCTTCCTCCTTGTCAAAGTAAACAAGAGCTACTGTAATATTGTCCAGACCTCCTGCATTATTGGCAAAGCGAATTAAAGTTTGAGCTTTTTCTGACAAAGTGAGATCACTTGTTAGAATATCATAGATTTCACTTCCGGCTACCATATTTGATAAACCATCACTGTTAATCACGATATAGTCGCCCTCTTCTAAAGTAATTATTCCAAAATCAGGCTGAATTTCATCTTTTTGTCCGATAGATTGGGTAATGATATTTCTTTGGGGATGACGTTCAGCTTCTTCAGCTGTAATCTGACCAGCTTTCAAAAGAGCATTAACTAAAGAATGGTCACTTGTTAGTTGTTTGTACTCTTCTCCACGGACCAAGCCGATACGGGAATCCCCTATGTGAGCATAAATCGCTTGATTTCCAATAAGAGCAAGCGCTTCAAGCGTCGTTCCCATTCCCTTGTACTCGTCTGATTGTCCAACTTCATGAATCTTTTTATTTTCTGCTTCTAAATGCTCAGCAAACCAATCTCTCACACCATTGACAGAATCAATCTGCGTATCGACCCAAGCAGCACCCAAGTCTGTCACGGCCATTTCACTTGCAATATTTCCAGCACGGTGACCGCCCATACCATCCGCTAGGACAATCAAAGGCATCCCAGAACGATTTACAAAATGATTTACAAAGTCTTGATTATTTGTACGTTTTTTACCAACATCTGTTAATAATGCTATTTCCATTCTGTTAGTATCCTCCTCTTTCAAGATATTCTCCTAAACTGACTGATAAAAAAGCCATCGCTTCCATATAATTCGGGAGTAATTAAAATACACCCATCTTTTAGAATATCTTTTCTTTCATGTTTTAAGTTCACCTGCTCAAAGTTAGGATGTTTCTCTAAAAATTTAGAAACTACTTGACTATTTTCTTGTGAAAAAATAGTGCAGGTACTATAAGTTATTATACCACCTTTTCTCAAACTTTTACAAACACTATCTAGTATCTCTAGCTGAATTTTTTGTAAAGAGAGAAAATCTGCATTTTCTTTGTTATATTTGATATCCGGTTTTCGCCGTAAGAGACCAATTCCCGAACACGGAGCATCTACTAAAATCTTATCAAAAACATCCTTACCGAATTTCTGATAGACTTCTCTAGCATCAAGCTTTTTCGTTTGAACTTTGTCAGCGAGACCCAACCGAGTAGCTGCTTCTTCGATCAATTGAAGCTTATGGTCATATAGGTCTAGGGCTATTATTTTCCCGGTACTTAAATATGAAGCCATGTGTAAAGTCTTACCACCAGGCGCACTGCAAGCATCTAAAATTCTTTCATCACCTTCAATACTTAAGGTTGGAGCTACTAGCTGACTAGACTCATCCTGAATCGTAATTAGGCCAGACGTAAACAATTCGTGACCAGCAAAGTGACCTTGATTCTTAACCAAAGCAGACGGAGCTAAGAGAGAATCTTCTGCCTGTAAAAGTCCTTTTAGTTCTTCTTTACGAGCCAAGTCTGTCACACGAATGCTGGCTTTATTTCGCTCAAAAAGACTTGCTAAAATGGCCAGGGCACGTTCTTCACCATATTCTTCTATTAATGCCTTAACTAGCCACACTGGCGTTGAGTATTGAATCGAATAGCGCTTGTTCTTCCGTTTAATCGTTTCAACGTCAGCTACACCTTCACGCTCTATCCGACGCAAAATAGCATTAACAAACTTATCGCTTCCTAGCTTTCGTTTTTAGCTAGTTCAACAGCTTCATGAATAAGAGCGTGATTTGGAATCTTATCCAAATACAGCATTTGATAAAGACTCAAGAGCAAAAGAATGTATAGCCAAGAGTCTAGTTTATCCCGGTCTTCAATTAGATGGGACAGATACCACTCAAGGGTCAGCTTACGAGCAACTGTTCCGTAGACAAGTTCTGTCACCAAACTTTTATCTTGTTGAGAAAGCTGAACCTTATTGAGGGCCTTATTGAGGGCAATATTGGAAAAAGCTCCTTGATCAAATACTTCTTCTAACACCTCTAAAGCCACCTGTCGCGCACTTTTTCTTCTAGTTTCCAAACTTATCTCCTACTGCTAAGTTTCGGCCAGCACCATTCAAAAAATCTGAGATAGTCATTTTGGGTTTTCCAGCTGGCTGAACTGTCTTAAGGGCAAGTGCCCCTTCTCCAGTTGCAACAAGTAGCTGCCTTTTCCCAATCTCTAAAATCTCTCCTGGCTGGCCATCTCCATCTGCTAATTCCGCTTCATAAATTTTAAATCTTTCACCTTGCCATAGAGTATGGGCTACAGGCCAAGGATTCATTCCGCGTATCTGATTAAAGAGTTGACGATTGGTCTTGTTCCAATCCAGTCTTTCTTCTTCAGGTCTGATATTTGGTGAGAAAGAAACCTGACTTGGATCCTGAGCTTCAGGCTGAATATCCCCAGCAAGATAAGCCGGCAATGTGTCCAAAAGTAAATCGCGACCAACAATGGCCAGTTTCTCAAACAAAGTGCCTACATTATCCTCATCAGTGATTGGAATACTTCGGTGGGAAATCATATCTCCTGCATCCATCTCTTTGACAGTTTCCATGATTGTAACACCAGTTTCCTTATCACCTTGAATTAGGGCGTAATGAATTGGTGCCCCGCCACGGTGTTTGGGCAGAAGAGAAGCATGAACATTGACAACAAAATTCATGCTTGCAAGAAGTTTGCTTGGAAGGAACTGTCCAAATGCTGCTGTTACAATTCCGTCAGCACCTAGATTCATGATTGCTTCCATTTCTGGACTTCCAGATAATTTCTCCGGCTGATAGATTGGCAACCCATAAGATAAAAGCCACTTCTTTCACTGGCGTTATTCGAATTTCTTTTTTTCCGCCCTACTGCTCGATCTGGCTGAGTCACAACAGCCAAAACTTCGTATTGGTCACTTTCCAACAATCCCTTTAAGACCGTAGCAGAAAAGTCAGGTGTACCCATAAATATTAGTTTTGTCATACTTATTTCCTTTTACATAAAGTTTTGTGGTTCGTTATCAATGCTGAAACGTAAGTCCTTGTTGTCCCGTTCCTGAGTCCATTCCAAAATCTTATTTAAAGTTTCTTGCAAATTCTCTTCAAAACGATATTTCACCAGAATCTGATAATGAAAAAGATTATGTGTTCGGGCAATTGGCTTGGGCGTAGGACCCAGTATTTTGACCTGGTCAGACAGTCCCTGCCTCAAAATATCCAAAGCTTGGTAGGATTTTTTTACTAGAAATTCTTCATCTTTGTGGGATAAGGTCAAACCAACTGTGAAATAATAAGGCGGATAGCCAAGCTGCCTGCGAATGTTCATTTCATAGTTAAAAAAGCCTTCGTAATCTTGCTTTTTAGCATACTCTATAGCATAGTGGTGCGGGTTGTAGGACTGAATCAAAACTTGGCCTTCCTTTTCAGCGCGACCTGCTCGACCAGCTACTTGAGTCAAAAGCTGGAAAGTACGCTCAGAAGAACGAAAATCTGGTAAATTCAGAGCTGTGTCCGCATTTAATACACCAACCAAGGTTACATTTGGAAAATCCAAGCCCTTAGCAATCATCTGGGTTCCCAGCAAGATATCAGCTTCTCCTCGCCCAAAAGCTTCTAAAATCTTTTCATGACTGCCTTTTTTTCGAGTCGTATCCACATCCATTCTCAAGACCCGCGCATCAGGAAAGGCTGTTTTCAACTCATCATAGGCTTTCTGCGTCCCCGTTCCATAGTAGCGCATACTCCTGCTGGAACAGTTAGGGCAGGCATAGGGGATATCTTTGACAAAACCGCAATAATGGCAGTTCATGGTCTTAGTATCCATATGGAGCGTTAAAGAGATATCACAGTTTGGACAAGTGTCTACTGTCCCGCATTCTCGGCACATAATAAAACTTGAATAACCCCTGCGGTTCAACATGAGAACAACTTGCTCCCTTTTATCCAAGCGCTCTTGAATAGCCTCTAAAAGTGGAGGGGTAAAGTTTTTGGCTTCATTTTGACCAATATAATCCCTAAAATCAATGACTTCAACTTGAGGAACCTTGGCTAGAGGATTGGCCCGTTTAGTCAGCCTTAAAAACTGATACCGCCCCTTCCCCGCTCTTGCTCTGCTTTCCAAGCTTGGCGTTGCTGACCCCAGAACTAAAACCGCCCTATTATACTGAGCTCGGAGAATAGCAACTTCTCGAGCATGGTAACGCGGATTAGAATCCTGCTTGTATGAAGACTCGTGCTCCTCATCAATGATAATCGCACCAATATTTTTGAGAGGGGCAAAGACAGCTGAGCGCGCGCCAACAACGACCTGGGCTTCCCCTCTTTCTACCTTACGCCATTCGTCATATTTTTCACCATTAGACAAACCAGAATGAAGGATTGCCACCTGTTGGCCAAAGCGGGCAATAAAACGATCCGTCATTTGTGGAGTCAGAGAGATTTCAGGAACCAGCATGATAGCAGTTTTCCCTTTTTGTAAGACTTGCTCAATTACTTGAAGATAGACTTCTGTCTTGCCACTTCCCGTGATTCCTTCTAACAAGATCGGTTTCGCATCTTGGCCAATCTTCTCGGTTATAGCAGCGACAGCGTGCTCTTGCTCGTTATTGAGCTGTAATTCTTGGTCCTTTCTCTCTTTCTCAAAATAGCTTGCTGTTCGGCTAACTTCCCTTTCCTCAATAACAATTGCATTTTGGTTTATAAAATATTGAACCAATTCTCTAGAAAATTTTTCCCGCAAATCTGCCAGCAGCTGAGCGCCATTTTGCTTCAATAAATACTCTTTTAAATCCTGCTTTCTTTTGGCACGACTGGATATGTCCATCGTCTCTAAAGAATTATGATCTACCTTATACCATTTTTCTGTTTTGATTCGTTTTTGATCTGTTGCCTGATACTCCATACGAATCCGTCCTAATTGGCTCAAGCGCATAAAGGTTGCTTGCCGTTCCTTATCTAAATCAGAAAAGCGAAGACTAGCCTGTTCACCAAAAATCTCTTGTCTCTCCTCTAAAGACATCGCTTCCGTCGGATAGAGTATTTTGTCGTAGGAGGAGTTAAGAAAATTAGGTAACATGGCTTTTAAAATGGAAATTTTGTAAGAGAAGACTGTTTTACGTAGCTCATCTGCCAGCCAGAGTTGCTCTTCGTTTAAAACCGGACTAAAATCAAGAACTTCCACAAGTTCTTTTAAGCCAAATCCCTCTTCCTCCTCAATAGCAAGAACAATCCCTTGAATCAAACGATTGGCCTTTCCAAAAGGAACATGAACCCTCATCCCGACTTGCAAGGTTTGAGAAAACTCTTGAGGAACTGCGTAACTGAAAGGTTTGTCAGTCTGCATCAAGGGCACATCTACGATAACTTTAGCAACTAGCATTTCCTCTCCTTCCTTTCTCACTTTTAAGTATTAGCTAATTATTTGCTCAAAAATATACGTCTCTCTATTATACCGAAAAAATAGCTGGAATAGAAAAAAGAAGATTGAGTTCCCCCAATCTTAAATCTTTTCGCCTTCTTCTTTTTCTTTAGCGATTTGTTCTTTAATTTTACGCTCTTCTTCTTCCTTACGCAAGCGTTCTTCTTCTGCACGGCGACGAACAGCTTCACGTTTTCCTTCTGGATCTGGGTGAATTGTGACATTACCAGACTCAATTTCTTCTAGAGCTCGAAGAGTTGATTTGACAGATTTAAAGTCCTGAGTCGGTGTAGCTCCAGCCTCAAGCTCGTGTGCACGCTTTGCTTCCAAAATTACTAATGAATATTTTGATGGTACCTTGTCCAACAAGGTATCAATAGACGGTTTTAACATCATAATTTTTTACCTAATTTCTAATCTTTATCTTACTGCTGCAGAATTTTTTACCATGTCTTGATAGTGGCCAATCACGCGATCCACACGGAAATGCTCCGCCTCAATCACTCGCTTAACTCGTTCGGCCGCTAGACTGACCTCATCATTGACGATAGCATAGTCATACTCACGCATGAGGGCAATTTCTTCCTTCGCCTTCTCAATCCGCTTAGCAATGACATCTGCACTGTCCGTCCCGCGACCAACCAAACGGTCTTGTAATTCTTCCAAATCCGGAGGTGTCAAAAAAATAAAGACAGCATCTGGAACTTTTTTCTTGACCTGCAAGGCACCTTGCACCTCAATTTCCAGGAAGACATCGATTCCTTTATCCAAGGTCTCGTTGACATAAGTTAGTGGCGTCCCGTAGTAGTTACCGACATACTCAGCATACTCCAACATCTGACCCTGACGGATCAACTCTTCAAACTCTTCGCGAGTTCTAAAGAAATAATCCACACCGTCCACTTCACCTGGACGTTGCGGACGTGTCGTCATGGATACAGAATATTGAAATTGGTTTTCTGAGCTTTCAAAAATTTCACGTCTAACCGTTCCTTTTCCTACACCAGATGGTCCAGAAAAACGATTAACAAGCCACGTTCCGTCATTTGGTCTCCTTCACAGTCTTTTACCTAGTGTAACAAAAAAAAACAGATATTTCAACTGCTTTTTATGATGATTATAAGCTACTAAAAGAAAAAACAGCTCGAAAGCTGTTTCTCTACTCTTAGCATAATCAACGGCACGCAATTCACGAATGACCGTAACCTTGATATTTCCTGGATACTCCAGATTATTTTCAATCTTCTCACGAACATCATGTGCTAAAATCGTCACCTTATCATCCTTGATCTTTTCAGGATGAACCATGATGCGGATTTCACGACCCGCCTGCAAAGCAAAGCTTGTCTTAACACCATCGAATTCATTCGCAATTTCTTCTAAGTCATGCAAGCGTTTAATATAGCTCTCTAGTGACTCGCTACGAGCACCCGGACGAGCAGCGCTGAGCGCATCCGCTGCAGCAACAATGACTGCAATCACGCTTTCAGCTTCTACATCTCCATGGTGGCTAGCAATGGTGTTGACCACAACTGGATGTTCCTTGTACTTACGAGCGAGCTCGGTACCAATTTCAACGTGACTTCCTTCCACTTCTCGGTCAATTGCTTTTCCGATATCGTGAAGGAAACCAGCCCGGCGTGCCAGAGTTGCATTTTCACCAAGTTCACCAGCAATGACTCCTGCTAACTTCGCCACTTCAATTGAATGACGAAGGACATTTTGTCCATAAGACGTGCGGAATTGCAATCGTCCCATGATCTTCATCAAATCAGGGTGAAGGTTTGGAGCTCCAATTTCATAGGCTGCTGCTTCCCCATACTCACGAATACGATTATCAATTTCCAAACGGTTCTTCTCGACTAGCTCTTCAATACGAGCTGGATGAATCCGTCCATCTTTGAGGAGGGCTTCCATCGTCATACGAGCAATTTCACGGCGAACAGGATCAAATCCAGATAGGGTTACAACGTCTGGAGTGTCATCGATAATGACATCAATTCCTGTAAGACTTTCAAAGTGCGGATATTGCGTCCTTCACGACCGATAATCCGTCCCTTCATAGTATCATCAGGCAAGTGGACCGTTGAGTTGGTCTGCTCAGCCACATAATCACCAGCAATCCGCTGCATGGCTTGAACCAAGATATCTTTGGCCATCTTGTCAGAGCGTTCTTTAACCTCTTGTTCAGCCTCACGAATACGCATCGCAATTTCTTTGGTTAGCTTTTCCTCTGTTTGAGCAAGAATCAGATCACGTGCTTCGTTCTGCGATAGTGAAGCAACTCTTTCTAGTTCAGCTTCTTTTTGTTTTTCAAGCTCAGCTAGTTGTTCTTCCCGCTCATCAATGTATTTAGTTTTATCTGAAAGACTTTGTTCTTTCTGCTCGAGCAACTTCTCTTTGTTGGTCAAGTTATCATCTTTTCGATCAAGGCTAGCTGCACGTTCTGTCAAACGACTTTCTGTTTGTTTCAGCTCTTGACGCTCAGACTTAAACTCTGCCTCAACTTCTTCTCGATATTTTCTGGCTTCTTCTTTTGCCTCCAAAAGTGCTTCTTTTTTAAGCGAATTAGTCTCGCGTTTTGCATCTTTCAAAATGATATCTGCTTCACGCTCGGCCTGACCGCGTAAATTCGTTGCTTCTTGTTCAGCATTCAAAAGAGTAAGTTCCGCGGCTTCTTTTGAAGATTTCATTCGAGCCGAGATGCTTACATATCCAATGACTAAACCAATGATGACGGCAAAAACAAGAGCGAAAATCATTTCCATGTTTTTTTACCTCATTAATTTATTTTAAATTGAATTCGAAAATTCTTAATTATTTTATCATAAATTTGATAAATTAACAAACTGATTTTGGTAAAAAAGAGAGCGATTTCTTATATTATTTTATTAAGTTTTTGGCAAAGCCTTGTGCCACCTTATTCTTGTCAAAAATTATTTTTTTGCAAAAATATTTGATATAATCGAACTATAGAAATTGATTACAAAGGAGACTTTTATGTCTAAAGAAGTTATTGTTGAAAGTTTCGAGCTTGATCACACAATCGTTAAGGCCCCTTATGTACGACTCATTGGAGAAGAAAGCGGACCAAAAGGAGATGTCATTTCCAATTTTGATATCCGACTTGTCCAGCCCAATGAAGATTCCATTCCAACTGCAGGTCTCCATACCATTGAACACCTGCTGGCCATGCTTATCCGTAAACGCATTGATGGAATGATTGATTGCTCTCCTTTTGGTTGTCGAACTGGTTTCCATATGATCATGTGGGGACGTCATACCCCATCCGAAATCGCCCAAGTGATCAAATCATGCCTTGAAGAAATCGCTGAAACCACTACTTGGGAGGACGTCCCTGGAACTACGATTGAGTCTTGCGGAAACTATAAAGATCACAGCCTTTTTCTGCCAAGGAGTGGGCTAAATTAATCCTCAAACAAGGGATCTCAGATAACGCTTTCGAACGCCATGTCATTTGATCCTTTAATAACAAAAAAATCTCAAGACTAATTTTTTAGCTTGAGATTTTTTATTTCTAAAAGTCTAAAGAATCCGCATAACCCGGACCATTTCCTACAAAATAACCTGTTTTACAGTTAATACTAAAGAGATAGGTTCCGTCTGGCTTAAAGAGATTATAGTAGCCATTTCCTTTTATAATATTAACACGTTCGATGATATATTGATCGCCAGTAATATAGCCACGTTCCCGTGAAATTTTTAAGATTTTTTCCAAAATACCTGGATTAAAGACCCAAGCGGAATTATTGACATCATCAATCACAGCCTGATTATAAGGAACACGGCTTAGATTTCTCTGCAAAGGAACACCAGTGCTGGACAGTCCTCCATATCCAGTAGAACCACCCGTGATTACGCCTTGATCCGCATTATTAGTGGTCGGTGCTGTTGGAGTGGTTTCAGCAGGTGCTGGAGCTGTGTTGGAAGGAGTTCCTTGACCTCCAGCTGCTTGAGTGACTGTTTGCTGACCCTTTCCTTGACTAATGGCAGAGCTGATTAACTTATCTAAATTATCATTACCCGTTTTAGTTTCAGTAAATGTCGCGTCCCCCTTAACTTTTGCATTGGTATCTAAAACGCCATCTTTGATCGCAGCAGTTTCAAACTGAGAATTAACTGCTTGAATTGCTGAGATTTGTTTTACAAGATTATCATATTTAGCCTTAGCAACCGTATGTTCTTTATCATTTTTTAGGGCTTCAAGTGCCGTTTTTAATTGATCCAAGTTGGCAAAGCTACTGTTTTTAAGAGCCAATTTATTCTTATCAGTAAAGAAAGAATCATACAAATCATTAAATTTTTTCAAAGCCTTGTTTTCAGAACTTGAACTACTTGAACTAGTTTTTTTACTTGATTGACTGCTGGAGCTCGTTACTGTTTTGCCAGCCTGATTACGATTCATCGCAAAATACGCAGTTGCCGCAATTCCAGCCACAGCCAGAAGAGCTACTAGAGCATAGATGACCTTTTTGCTACCTGAGTCTGTCTTTTCATCATCTTCTTCATAAGAATCCTCTGTAACTGGTGTAGATACTGGAGCAACAGGCACCAAGTCCACCTGAGTCTTATCTTCGGGCTCGTCAGAAAAGGCCTGGCTGACCTCAGCTTCTAACCCAGGACTCTTAGGAGAAGCTATAACTTCTTCTTTTGTCTCATCAGTTAAAACTGTTTCTTTTTCGCTTCCTCAGCCTGTTCGTCTTGTTTCTTTTGAGCTTGAACGGTTGCTGTATACTTTCCAGCTTCAATTTCTTGACGATGTTGCTTGATATATTTGTCTAAAACACTATCATCTTCTTTGACGCCAGCTTCTAATTCTTCACTTTTTCTGGCAGCCTGACCAATAGTCATTTCTTTAGCTTCTTCAAAATCTAAAATAGATTCTTGCTCTTGGCTTTCAGGCTTTTTATTTTCCTTACTCATAGTCATCCTTTCTGCTCTTCAAGTTTTCGTTTGACTCTTTGTCCAAAATATTGATATAAATCAACCTTCAAGGTTCCATTATAGAGTTTTCTCTTTTTATCTGCCGGACTTCCATATTTGCTTTCAAAAGCTTCATCGCTAGTCAAAATAAATTTACTCCATGTTTCTAATGGTGCAAAAGTTTGTCCCATTTCCTGGTAGAGCTTTGTAACAGCCGTATCATCCAAAAGCCGTTCTCCATAAGGAGGATTTGAGATAATCACACCATTGATTTTATTAGTGTGCAAGTCTTGCAACCTCATTTGCTTAAAGCAAATACAGTCTGCCACCCCAGCTTCCTCAGCATTCTTCTTAGCAATGTCAATCATACGTGCATCCAAATCTGATCCAGCAATATCCAATTGAATATCCTGCTTAATTTGCATACGAGCATCAGCTTTTGCTTTCTGAATTTGTGCTCGATCTATCCAATTCCATTCTTCAAAAGCAAAAGAACGATAAAGACCAGGAGCAATATTCTTACCAATCAAAGCAGCTTCTATACAAAAAGTTCCAGAGCCACATGTCGGATCAACTAAAGGTTTATCAGGATACCAATTGGATAAGAGAAGAATGGCAGCTGCCATATTTTCCTTAATTGGTGCTCCACCCTTATCGGTCCTATAACCACGCTTAAACAAGCTAGTCCCCGTCGTATCAATCATGACTGTCGCCAAATCTTTTAAAATAGAAACTTCAATCTTAAATTCAGGTCCATTTTCCATAAGGGGAACCCCTTCAGGACGCGCATAGTGTTTCTGCAACTTCTTCACAACGGCTTTCTTAGAAATCGCCTGAACGCTAGGTTCATTGTGAAGTTTGGACTTGACACATTTCGCTTTCGAAATAGGAAATTTTGCACCTAAGGGCAAGTAGTTTTCCCAATCAAGTGCAAAGACTCCTTGAAAAAGCTCTTCAAAAGTCTTGGCAGGAAAAGTCCCAACAATGATTTTGATCCGATCCGCCGACCGTAACCAAAGATTGGTTTGAATAATAGTTTGGGCATCTCCTTCGAAACGAACTCGACCATTTTCAACCTGACAATCGATTCCAAGATTTCTAATTTCACGACCAACTACTGCTTCTAGACCTGCTGCAGCTGTCGCTATTAAGTCAAATGTTTTTTTCATTATTTCCTCAAAACAAAGGGGAAGCGTCTATCTATATACTGAGATAGACGACTTGAGATTTACTTAGATCAGGAAAAGTTGCTATCCCTAACTTTTTAAAGTATATTTCACTATAATTAGAGGCTAAGAACCAAGCCCTAGCCTCTACCTATATGCAATTTTCTATAAGCCATGTTTTGTTCCAGAAATGACTAGGTACCATTTCCTTCGATAATCATCTGTCTACTGTTTCCAGTCAGAATGCAATGTTCGTTTCCACGCATTCCATGCCCCGACCAAAGTTTGGGTTGCTAGCTTGAGGGGTTTACCGCGTTCCACTTTTTGTGTTTCCACAAAAACTACGTCACTGTGGCACTTTCAGGCCTACTCCAGCATATCAAGAGACTTAGCTGTTTCATCCGCCGTAACGAAATAATCCGTCCCTAGGCTTATTGTTTCGCCTAGCACAAACACTACCGGCATCACAGCCAGTGCTAGCATGGACTTTCCTCATAAAAAATAACTTTTCATGCGATTATCCAAAAATTGCACGTCTTATAATTACAATTGATTTAATTCGCTCGCTTGGATTTGTTTACCGAACACTTCTTTTTCCAAACGGCTTAGTCGTTTCAAGATATCAAAATTTGTAATTGTCGTTTGAGTTGTGTCTCCAAATGACTGATGAACCTGAGAAGCAGTTGAATTTGGAGCTTCCTGAATTCGTTTAGAAAGTTCTTGTTTTAAACGGCTATTTTCTTCACGCAATTCCTTCACTAAAGCTGAGTAAGTTTCGTAGTCTTTGATTACATCATCTAAAAACTCATCCACTTCTTGCTTACTATATCCACGTACTGCTGTTTTAAAATCTTGATCAAAAATATCTTTAGGTGTAAAAATAATACTAGCCATTTCTCTCTCCAATCTGGTTTATTATTATCATTATATACGAAAAGGAAGAGAAAAATCAAGGTATAAACTTTAAATTTCAGAAAAATTTTCCGCCATCTCATTTAAGTCATCAAATGTTAATTTTTTGATATGATATTGTTCATTTTCCTTCATCATTCGGTAAAGATACTTGAGCTTTGTCTCATTTTCCTCATCGTAAAAGAGATAAGCGCCGTCTGTGTTCTCTAACAAAAATTGATTATAAGTCCGAAACTGACTTGGATTTTCATAGCTTGGATAAGCATATTTGATAAAATCAACATTTTTAAAGTTAGCCAATTTTTCTTGGTTAACCTCATTCCAATTTTCACCTTGGTTTTCAAAAATAAAAATCGTCGCCAATTGAAAATTATATTCTTCCTGTAATTCCTTAGCAACTTCCAGAACCCAGACCTCAAAGCCCAAGTTTCCCGTAAAAACCAGCCATTTCATGCCATTTTCCAAGAGATAAATCAAATCCCTACGAATAGCTGCTTTGATAATTTTCAAGCGTTGATCCTTGTCTCCAAAGATTCCTAAATCAAAGGCTTTATAGCCTACAACAAGTACACTGACCATTTTTTATCCTTTTACAATGATTTATGGTATAATAGAGTGATGTTATTGTACCAATAAGGAGTTTTATGGTCAACTATCCGCATAAGCTTACATCTAAATAACATAAAAAAAGTGAAAAAAGAGACTGTCGATTTCGCTAATCGGGGAATGACTTTTGAAAAAATGATTAACGACACCAATGACTATTACCTTAGCCGTGGATTAGCTGTTATTCATAAAAAGCCTACACCCGTGCAAATTGTCAAAGTTGATTATCCTAAGCGAAGCCGTGCTAAGATTGTCGAGGCCTACTTTCGCCAAGCATCTACTACGGACTACTCGGGAGTTTACCGTGGGCATTACATTGATTTTGAAGCCAAGGAAACGCGGCAAAAGCAATCTATGCCTATGAAAAATTTTCATGCACACCAGATTGAACATATGGATCAAGTGCTCAATCAAGGCGGGATTTGCTTTGTCTTACTTCACTTTTCTAGTCTGAAGGAAACCTACCTCCTTCCTGCTCCCTACTTAATTGAGTTTTACAAGATTGATAAGGGTGGGAAATCCATGCCCCTGGATTATATTCAGAAACATGGTTATCTCATTGAACAAAACATCCTTCCCAGCATACCTTATCTTGATATTATCTCAAAAAATTTACTAGGTGGTCACTCTAATGAATAAACAAACCTTAATGACAGCCCTAAAATGGGTTGCAAGCGGCCTTATCTCACTCTTTCTTTTGGGACTTCTGCTAGGAAGTTGTCTCTTCTTCTACTATGTGAGCAAGGCCCCTGAATTATCAGAAAGCAAGCTCGTTGCTACTACTTCCAGCAAAATTTATGATAGTCAAAATAACCTTATCGCAGATTTGGGTTCTGAAAAACGCGTAAATGTTACCACAGATCAGATTCCGACGGATCTGGTCAATGCTATTGTTGCTATTGAAGACCATCGCTTCTTCAATCACCGTGGGGTTGACTCCATTCGGATCATCGGCTCTATCTTTAATAATATTCTTAAGAGGTCGAATGGGCTTCAGGGTGGTTCTACCTTAACCCAACAGCTGATCAAACTGACATATTTTTCTACCTCTAAAGCAGACCAGACGGTCTCACGTAAAGCTCAGGAAGCTTGGTTGGCTTTCCAACTAGAAAGAACAGCTACAAAGCAACAAATTCTGACCTATTATGTCAATAAGGTTTACATGTCTAATGGGAACTATGGGATGCAGACAGCAGCACAAAGTTTATGGTAAGGACTTAAAAGACCTAAGCTTGCCTCAATTAGCCTTGCTTGCCGGAATGCCTCAAGCTCCAAACCAATATGATCCATACTCTCAACCAGAAGCAGCACTTCAACGTCGTAACTTGGTTTTATCTGAGATGTACCAACTGAAATACATCACTGCTGAACAGTATGAACAAGCTATCAATACTCCTGTTACTGACGGTTTGCAAAGCTTGAAGAGCTCTGCGTCTTATCCAGCTTATATGGATAACTATTTAAAACAAGTTATCGAGCAGGTCGAAAAAGAAACAGGCTATAACTTGCTGACTACTGGTATGGAAGTCTACACCAATGTCAATACTGACGCTCAAAAGCAGCTGTGGGAGATCTATAACTCCGATACCTATGTTAACTACCCAGACGATGAACTTCAAGTTGCTTCCACAGTTATGGATGTAACAAATGGTAAAGTTATTGCCCAACTTGGAGCTCGTAAACAGTCTACTAATGTTTCATTTGGTACAAACCAAGCCGTTGAAACCAATCGGGACTGGGGTTCAACTATGAAACCTATCACAGACTATGCACCAGCCATCGAAGATGGGGTCTATAGTGCAACATCTGCAACTATTGCAGATGCCCCTTATAATTTCCCTGGCTCTAGCACCCCTGTCTACAACTGGGATATGCGCTATTATGGTAATATAACCATGCAATATGCCATCCAAGAATCACGGAACGTTCCAGCTGTTAAAACTTTAGAAGCCGTTGGTCTCAAACAAGCACTTAAGTTCTTGAATAAGATTGGTATCAACTATCCAGAAATGCACTATTCAAATGCCATTTCAAGTAATACCAACAAATCTGGAAACGAATATGGCGCAAGCAGTGAGAAGATGGCTGCGGCCTATGCAGCTTTTGCTAATGGAGGAACCTACTACAAACCTCAATATGTCAATAGAATTGTCTTTAGCGATGGTACTGAAAAAGTCTTCTCTAATGAAGGTTCAAGAGCCATGAAAGAAACAACAGCCTACATGATGACAGATATGATGAAGACTGTTCTGACTTCTGGAACAGGTACAAATGCAGCAATTTCTGGTGTCTATCAGGCTGGGAAAACTGGTACTTCTAACTATGCAGACGATGAATTAACCAAACTTACAAAACCTTATTACGGCTCTAGTATTGTAACTCCAGATGAACTCTTCGTAGGTTACACTCCTCACTATTCAATGGCTGTATGGACTGGTTATTCAAACCGCTTTACACCAGTTCTTGATGATGGGGTCAAGGTTGCAACTGATGTCTATCGGTCTATGATGACTTTCTTGAATACCAATGGAAACGAAGACTGGGAGCAACCAAATGGGGTTTATCGAGTTGGTTACTATCTATACCTAAACGGATCTAATCCATATCGATACTATATCCAACCTTCCTCAACTTCAGAAGAATCATCTTCTTCTGAGGAAGAGTCTTCTTCAAGTAGTTCGGAATCTTCTACTACTTCCGAATCAAGTTCATCCTCTACTTCTAACCCTCAAGAAAGCAAACCGCAAATTAATAACGGCCAGCGCTAATGTTTGGAAGATCAACATAAACTCTATCTTCTCTCATATGAGAAGATAGAGTTTTTTTATTTAGAAAAGGCCTTATATAGCTATAAGGACCTTCTTCATAAATATTCTTTTATAGGGCTAAGGCTCCCATTGGATCCCACGGAGCCAAGACAATAGGCTCTGCTTCATAAGCAGCTAATTCCGCTTCAGTCAAAAATTCTTTGCGCACTACGATCTGGTAGGTATATTCATCCATCCAAGAGTCAGAGGCTACAAAGTATCCTTTGTCCCCAACTTTTTCGCCCCAAGAGTTTTCGACCTTCCATTTCTTGGCTTTTCCATTTTCATCCAAGTCCACCCCTGTCAAAACCATTGCATGGGTCATCAGACTTTCGCTATAGTCCAAACGTCCTGCCTTGTCTTGAGTCAACTGGATATCCATACTAGAAGTGAAGTCATACATGCCATCAGCCATAATACCCGCTTTGCGATTGCTAGACTGTCCAACATCAGAACCAAACCACACGGTCTCGCCAGCTTGCATTTGGGCGATAGCCAGCTCTTTTAGCCTGTCCATTTCAACATTCAAATAACGAACTGGCTTGCTACCAACGACATTACCCAGCATCTCAACTGTATAAGACTGACCATAAGGCTTGTCTGCAGTTGGCGCATTGATGATAGAGACATAATCGTCTAATTTGAGATCAACATATTTTTTGAAGAAAGCTTGTGGTGTCAATCCGCTCTCGCTATGAAAATTGTTATCTTTATCGCGATAAGAGAAGTCGAATTGGCGAGGCGGTAAACCTAAATTCATAGCTAGGAAGTTAAAGACTTCCTGGAGAAGTTCTTCTTTCTTAGCCTGAAGTTCAGCCAAGTTTGCACCTGCTGCCACTAATTCTCGCAAAATCTGTGCATCCTGACGCAGGAGTTTATTAAGAATCTGATTGAGCTCACGGCTGTTGCCAGAAGAAATTGACTCTGGATAAACTGACTTAGGCACGACGCCGTATTTCTCAAAAAGAGAAACAACCATATCCCATTGGCCGCCATCCTGTTGAGGCGTGTCTAAGAGAAACTTAACCTTGCGGCTGGTCAATTCTTGGTCAGCAGTCGCCAGCATCTGCTCTAAGAACCAGTTGGATTTTTCATATTTATCCCAAAAGAAAGTGTGGGCCTGAGATAGCTCAAAATCTTCCAATTGGAAACCAGCAATCATTTTGTGGCGGAAGGTATTAAGAGCTGCAAACATCCAACAGCGTCCAGAAGCTTTTTGGTCGCTAACCTTGTCCTTAGTGAGATCCAGTGAAAAGACTGGCGTGTTTTCCACAGCACTGCTTCGCTTCTCCAAGGATGTCAAGAGACCATTGTGGCTGATGGCATTTTCCAGTGCTGCAAACTTAGGATTAGCTTCATAAACAGCATACAACTTATCTGTAAAATCTTGTTCTATCGACTTCATAGAATCCTCCTTGTCATTATACATCTATTATAGAACTTTAAAAAAGGAGTGCAAGTAAAAAGGCTAGATAAGAGAGTCCTAGCCTTTTTCTAAATCAGATGTTAGGATTCCATAAACGGAAAAATCTTTGACTTGTCCTTTATGAAATACAGCTTGACGGAAAGTACCTTCGTATATCATACCAGCTTTGGACATAACACGTCCCGAAGCTGGATTGGCTGTTACAAATTTTGCTGAGACACGATTGAATCCTGCATCTTGCAAGAGGTAGTTCAAAACAGCTTCTAAAGCTTCTGTCATCAGCCCCTGTCCCCAGTAGTCTTTACTTAAAATATAACCGACCTCGCAAGCATTAACTGCCTCATCCATGTCCACCACACTGATGTCCCCAATTACAGAATCAGGATTTTCTTTCAGGCAGATTGCCCACTTATAAAAATCCAAGTTTTGATAATTCTCAACCCAGCGAGCAATAGACTGTTGGGTGACTTCAGGACTCTCATGAGCATCCCAGGTCACATGCAGTAAATTATCCGGACGAGAAGCCCAGTTGTCGTACATAGCTGGTGCATCCGATTCCAGAAAAGGTCTTAGCAAAAGACGTTTGGTTTCAATGGACTGTGTACCTATCTTTTTCATATCTTCCTCATTTCTTGGCTCGGACTAAAAAGATTCGATAGAGATTTTCACTTCCAAAATTCGTCAAAAATCGTAATCGGCAAATGCCGTTTGTGCTGTCCTTTATGCCACCAAGATTCGATAGTTTCTTGGGCTTGGGCTGAAACGGACTTGCCTTCGAGATAATCGTCAATTTCATTGTAAGTCACGCCCAGAGCGACTTCATCCGCAATCCCAGGTTTTTCCTCTTCCAAATCAGCCGTCGGTACCTTTTCATAGAGAGCCGGATCAGCTCCTAAAGCGGCCAAAAGCTGCTTACCTTGTCGTTTATTGAGGCGGTAAAGTGGTAAGATATCTGCTCCGCCATCCCCAAACTTGGTGAAAAAGGCGGTGACATTTTCTGCTGCGTGATCGGTCCCAATAACAGCCCCACTGTATGAACCAGCCAAAGCATACTGGGCAATCATACGGCTGCGGGCCTTGATATTACCCTTGTTAAAATCAGAGACTTTGGCACCCGTTGCCTCTACAGCCCTTGTCATGGCATCAGCGGATTCCTTGATATTGACTGTCAGACTGACATCAGGCTGGATAAAAGCCAGAGCCTTTTGCGCATCATCTTCATCTGCCTGAACACCGTAAGGCAAACGAACTGCGATAAAGCGATAGCTATCATCTCTAGTTTCAGCCCGCATTTCCTCTACAGCCAGCTGAGCTAAGCGACCAGCCAAGGTTGAATCCTGACCACCAGAAATTCCCAAACATAACTTTTCAAAAAAGGGTGCTTTCTCAGATAGGCCTTGAGAAAGTCCACCGACTTGCGGATTTCTTCCTCCGGATCAATGATTGGTTTGACGCCCAGTTGAGCGATAATTTCTTCTTGTAGACTCATTTTGCTACTCCTGTTTGATTGGCCTTTTTACGCATCTGATCAATCAAGTCCATCTTATCCTGCCAGATATCTCTAGCCAGGTCAACTGGATAATCCTGTGGATTGAGAACTCGTTTGTACTCATCCCAAAGTTTATCAAATTCCTTACGGGCATATGCTTGAATCTCAGTCAGGCTCCGCTTTTTATAAACAAGATTTCCCTCTTGGAAAATATCCACCAAAAGCGGTACAGCATCAAAATCCTTAACAGTCTTATTAATGTATGTGTAGGTAGGATGGAACATTTCTAACTCTTCCAAGCCATTGACATCAATGCCGTCATAGGTAATGTAGTCTCCCTCAGACTTCCCTTTTTCGCGACTGGTAATGCGCCAAACTTGCTTCTTACCTGGGGTAGAAACTTTTTCGGCATTATTGGACAGCTTGATGGTATTGCGCAATTCTCCAGTCTCATCTTCAATAGCAACAATCTTATAAACCGCCCCTAAAGCCGGCTGGTCGTAGGCCGTAATAAGCTTGGTTCCCACGCCCCAGACATCTATCTTAGCCTTTTGCATTTTCAAGTTGAGAATGGTATTTTCATCCAGATCATTGGACGCATAAATCTTAGCATCAGGGAAGCCAGCTTCATCTAATTGCTGCCGAACTTTCTTAGAAATATAAGCAAGGTCTCCCGAATCAATGCGGACGCCCAGAAACTTAATCTTGTCTCCTAGCTCACGCGCCACCCGAATAGCTGCCGGAACACCCAAACGCAATGTGTCGTAGGTATCTACTAGGAAAACACAGTTATGATGAGTCTCAGCGTAAGCTTAAAGGCATCGTAATCATTGCCGTAAACTTGAACGAGGGCATGAGCATGCGTTCCTAAGACAGGAATATCAAAGAGCTTGCCAGCCCGGACATTGCTGGTACCGTTAGCTCCGCCAATCACCGCAGCCCTTGTCCCCCAAATAGCAGCGTCCATTTCCTGAGCCCGTCGAGTACCGAACTCCATCAGAGGTTCATCTTCGATAACAGAGCGAATACGGGCTGCCTTGGTAGCAATCAGCGTCTGAAAATTAACGATATTGAGCAATGCAGTCTCAACAAGTTGACACTGAGCTAGAGGGCCTTCCACCTGCACGATTGGCTCATTAGCAAAAACCAAGTCACCTTCCTGAGCTGACCGAACACTCAGGCTCATCTTTAAATTCCGCAAGTAATCTAAGAAGTCTCCATGATAACCCAAGGACTCAAGATAGTCTAAATCACTCTGGCTGAACGTCAGATTATTGAGATAGGAAATAATTCTTTCTAAGCCCGCAAAGACAGCGTAGCCGTTATTAAAAGGATTCTTACGGAAAAAAACTTCAAAGACTGCACGTTTGTTATGGATATTCTGATTGAAATAAACCTGCATCATATTGATTTGATACAAGTCTGTATGTAAGGTTAAACTATCATCTGGAAACATATTTTCTCCTTTATAAACTGCATGGATTTTACTTATTATATCATAAATTTACAATTAAGAGGTTATAGGGAAATAGTCCGGCAATTAGAAAATTGAAATTATTCTTTCTCCAATTTAGCTAATAGCTATTTAATTTCTAATAAACCACTCCACAATTATGCCTCAACAAATCAAAAAACCTTGTTAGTCATAAACTAACAAGGTTTTCGGTTTTATTCATGTTCAGTGATATATTTATAAGCTTCTTGACCCGCAATCGCTCCATCACCTACTGCTGTCGTAATCTGGCGTAAGTCTTTTTGACGGACATCTCCGATTGCGTAGATACCAGCTACTGAGGTCTTCATATGGTCATCTGTCACAATCCAACCTGATTCATCTCTTATACCCAAATCAGCTACAAACTCACTAACTGGATCCAAACCAACATAAATGAAGATACCACCAAAATCTGCTTGGCTAGTTTCACCAGTCTTGATATTTTTAAAGGTTACTCCAGTCACCTTACGATCGTCACCATGAATAGCTTCAACAACTGAATCCCAGACAAAACTAATTTTTTCATTAGCAAAGGCACGATCTTGCAAAACTTTTTGTGCGCGTAATTGATCACGACGGTGAACAATGGTCACACTTTTAGCAAACTGGGTCAAGAAAATGGCTTCCTCAACCGCTGAATCGCCTCCACCAACAACTAGTAAGTCTTCATCACGGAAAAAAGCTCCATCACAAACTGCACAGTAAGAAACACCCCGACTATTAAATTCAGCCTCACCCGGTACATTGAGCTGACGGTGAAAGGCTCCTGTCGCAATAATAACAGTCTTACTTTCATAAACTTCGTCTTCTGTGATAACTTTTTTAGAATCACCCTGATCTTCAATCCTTTGAACATGACCAAAGATATGCTCTACTCCGAGATTTTCCAATGGCTCAAACATCTTTTCAGCCAATTCCGGACCGCTAATTAGGGCATAGCCAGGATAATTTTCAACATCTGCTGTATTATTCATTTGCCCGCCTGGAATACCAGCTTCCAACAAGGCAACTTTGAGGTTGCTTCTTGCAGCATAAAGTGCCGCTGTCATTCCTGCAGGACCTGCTCCAATAATAATTGTATCGTACATGACTCCACCTTCTTTTGTTGTAATAATAATTATTCTAACGCCAATAAAAAACTTTTGCAAGCATTATGCTTTCAGCACTAAGAGAATGCCCATAACCGCAAAAGATAAAATGGGGATAGTCAGAATATCAATCAAAAGTACATCAAACAAATGCGCCTGCCTTGCCTTTGCTGTCTTATCCTTGCGACTAGCCATTCTGGCTAAAATTAAAATCCCTGACAAACCGCCGATTAGGGCTGTTGTCAAAAGAAGACTCTCTATATAGAGAGAAAAAATTTGCTTTAACATTTAATCTCCTATGTTTTGGTCTATTTATGTCCAATAAGTCATGCTTATTTTGCTCAAAACAAACTCAGCTGGCAGAACCAACCGAGTTATCTTTTCTCCATTATATCAAATATAGGTCCGTTTGTAACTAGCAAAAAATTCTTTCGTCCGTTCCTCTTTCGGATTATTCATAATCTCATCTGGTTTACCGCCCTCAATAATATGCCCCTTATCTAAAAAGAGAACCTTGTCAGCAACCTGTGAAACAAAGGACATATCATGACTAACCAAAATCATTGTTTGACCAGATCTTGCAGCATCAGCAATGGATTTTTCTACTTCGCCGACAAGTTCAGGATCCAGAGCAGATGTAGGTTCATCAAGTAGGAGAACATCAGGTTTCATGGCTAGAGCCCGTGCCAAAGCTACCCGCTGTTTTTGACCACCTGATAAATGGCGGGGGTAATGGTTTTCTCGATCTGATAAACCTACCTTGGCCAATTCTTCTTTAGCTATTTTAGTAGCTTCTTCATCCGATAGTTTCTTGACAACGAGCAGGCCTTCCTTAACATTTTCTAGTGCAGTCCGTCTCTCAAATAGATTGAACTGCTGGAAAACCATGGCTAATTTTCTACGAAGTGTTAAGATCTCCTCCTGACTAATTTGGGAAAAATCAACTCTAAAATCATCAATCTCAATGATACCGCTATCTGGAGTTTCCAAGTAATTCAAACTGCGAAGAAAGGTGGATTTACCAGCCCCAGATGAACCAATCAGGGCAATTACTTCTCCTTTTTGGATATCCAAACTAAGATTATCCAATACCGCTTGACCAGAGAAAGATTTACTGAGGTTAAAAATATGAATCATTATAGGATATCTCCTTTCGCTTGAATTGCTGAATCAATTGCTACTGGAGTTTGAATGGCCATTTTTCTTTCGATAAAGCGGCCAAATTGCTCAATCATAATATTGACAACCCAATAGACCATAGCGACTGAGATGAAGCGCTCAAAATAACGGTAATCTGAACCACCTAAAATCTGGGCTTGAGCAAATACTTCTACCACTCCAGCACTAAAAGCTAATGAAGTTCCTTTGGTCAAACCAATCAAGGAGTTGATCAGGGTTGGTGTAGCTACAACTGCTGCATTAGGAATAATCACACGACGGTATACTTGGGTATTGGTCATTCCCAAACTTCTAGCTGCTTCAATTTCTCCTTCACTAACAGAGAGGATTGCTGCCCGGATAGTTTCGCTAGCATATGCTGCCTCATTAAAGGCGAAAGCAACAACAGCAAAGACTGAGGCTGGGATTGCATTGATATTAAAAGCAGTTCCAAAACGTTGATTAAAAACCTTTAGAGCTATAGGAATCCCATAATAGGTAAGCATCAGTTGGACTAAGATAGGTGTCCCCCTTAAAAAGCTGACAAACAAAGCCTGAATAGGGTACAGAACTTTGACACGGTTGATTTGACAATGGCAAATATCAAAGCCAAAACCAAACCAAAAAGGGCACCGCCCAACGTTAAAAATAAGGTTGTTGGTAGTTTTTCAATAATTCTTGGCAGGGCATCAAAAACAGACCTTAAACTAAAATTTTGACCATCTGGAATGGACTTCATTAATTCCTGATACCAGTTAGAAGCTAATATAACTAAACTTGCGTTCATCATTCAATCCTTTCATCATTCTCATTTAAGAAGGTCTATGCTCTTTTACTCGATTTACTGTATCTGAATAACACAAGAAAAAAGATAGACCAGTATACTCTAGTCTATCACACCATTTTTATATCGAACAGTATAAATTATTTATCAAGGGTATAAGCAAATTTTATGACTAGAAGCTTTGGCGCTTGGCCTTGCGTTCTGCACGACCTCGAGCACGATTTTCAGCCCGCTTAGTCTTACGACGTTTTTCATTGACAGCCCACTGAATTTTTTTCTTATAACCAGGTTTGATTTTCTTCTTTTTCTTTTTAACCAAGCCGATCATTTCTGTGTCGAGCTTCTCATAAGACTTTTCGCGGTTGGCTCGTCGATCTCGATCATAAGTGTCCTGAAATTCACCGTTCTTTATCATCTTAGGAATGAACTTGATACCCAGTTTCTCTAATTCACGAATATCAGAGTCATCACTTGGCTGATAAAGCGTAATGGCCGTACCAGGAAGTCCATTGCGTCCTGTTCTTCCCACTCGATGGACAAAGAAAGACAGGTCCTGCGGAATAGCATCATTGATGACATGACTGACCCCCTCAATATCAATTCCCCTTGCTGCTAGGTCAGTCGCAACAATATATTCAAAATCCAGATTTTTTACTTGATTCATAATCCGCTTGCGCTCACGTGGTGCAATATCACCGTGAATCTTAGCCACTTTCAAGCCTTGAGCAAGCAAATAACTGTGTAGCTCATCTGCTCTTGTCTTGGTATTCACAAAAATCATAGCCAAATAAGGCTGTAAGATTCGGCTAATTTCATAAATCTGCGCATTTTTATCGCGCCCTTTTGTTGAGACCAGCCAATTTTCGATTGTATCAGAAATAACCGTTTTAGTCTTGATTTGCTCCATGACCGGATTGGACAGATATTTCTTCAAGAAAGGCTGTAGCTTCTGCGGAATAGTCGCTGAGAATACCAAAAATTGTAAATCTTTTGGCAAGCTTGAGGCGATTTTATCCACTGTTTCCAAGAAGCCCATGTCCAGTGTCATATCCGCCTCGTCCACAACAAAGGTCTTGGCCTTATGAATGGCTAAATCTCCTGACTTGACCAAGTCATAGATTCGTCCAGGTGTCCCGATAACAATGTGAGGTTGGCTAAATTCTAGCTTATCAATTTGACGAGCCTTGTCAGTCCCTCCTACATAATTAGCAACACGAATTTCCTTATCAGAAAAAGAAGCAATCTGTCTAGTTGCTTGATAGATCTGGGTGGCTAACTCACGGCTTGGTGCCGTAATCACAACTTGTACGTGATCCTCATCTTCATTCAGCTTTTGAAAAATCGGTAGCAGAAAAGTATGGGTCTTCCCAGAACCTGTCTTTGATTCACCGACAAGGTCGCGCCCAGACAAAACAACTGGAATCAACTTCTCCTGTACCTCTGTTGCTTCAACAAACTTTAGATCCTCTAAAGCCTCCTGAATATAATTTTTAAAAGTAAATTCTGTAAATTTCATTTTTTCCTCTTATCCTTTGTAGTCCTATCTATTATAACAGAAATTATGGATTTATAGCCATTTATATGAAAAGAAGGAGAACAATCGTTCTCCTTTTTCTTACAAATACAAAATTGCTAGAGTAATCAAACTTGCAACAAGGCCTATTCCCCAGAAGAGAAAATCCACCTTCCATTCACTCCAAGCTTTACCACGGCCAGAAACCACCAAGTTCAAAATGATGGTGAACCGGAGTCATTCGGAAAATCCTCTTACCACCTGTCATCTTAAAGTAAGTAACTTGGAGCATGACTGAAGCTGTTTCAAATACGTAGACAATCCCAATCAAAAGCAGGGTCCATTCTTGATGGAGGGCAATAGAGAGAGCCGCCAGCATACCTCCTAGAGCCAGACTACCTACATCTCCCATAAAGATCTTAGCAGGTTTATGGTTAAATCCGAAGAAGCCAAGCAGGCCACCAATCATACTAAAGATCACAATCAGAAGATCAAAACGTTTTTGCTCTAACGCAATAACCGCATAAGCTCCCAAGCTGATCACGACGGAAATACTTGCAAGACCGTCAATTCCATCAGTTAGGTTGACTGCATTGGAAAAACCAACCAACCAAAAGAGAACAAAGAAAATATAAAGAAAACCTAATTCCAGTGGAAAGCCGAAAACGTTCAACATGTCCCCACCGCCGTGACGTTCAAAAAAGAGATAGAAAACCACACCGCCAACCAGCTGCAAGAATAGTTTTTGCTTAGGATTCAGTCCCTCGTTGATTCGGCGGAAAACTTTTAAGAAATCATCTAAAAAGCCAACTAAACCGTACAAGAACAGAATAAACAAAATAGTTGTAACGTTGCTAGAAAGATTTCCTGAAAATAATGCAATGACAAAACTCGCCACAATCGAAGCCAAGAGGAAAACAGTTCCTCCCATAGTGGGTGTTCCAGCTTTGGCCTGGTGCTGTTTGACATCTTCGTGCATTTGTTGCCCAGAAATGCGGGCTTTTTGATAAAAACGAATAAAGGCAGGGATTCCAATAATTGTTAAAATCAAAGTAGTAATTCCTGCAATTATAGCTGTAAGCATCTTACTCTCCTAGTGTTATTGTTATTTCTTTGAGGTTCTTGATAGAGGTATTGGCTTTTACACTCTGTCCAACAACCTTCGAACCTTCACCTTTGTAGGTAACCTTTATATCTAACCATTTGGCAAAGGTTGATGCGTTCTCTTTCGTCCAACCGTACATGTCTGGCATGTCATCCAGCTCATCTGTTAGAAGAAGGACTTGCTGGTTAGAAGCAACATTCTTACCTGCTTCAACAGATAATTTAGTGATGCTACTTCCTGTACCAAGGATAATCGGCTGAACCAAATTACGACGTAGCTCTTCAGCATAAGAACCCGGCGACTTATCCTTGCCTTTCTTTTGTTTTAGGCATGGTGTACTTGGTTTCGGTAATGATATTATCCAAAACAGGAGTCGGAGTAGTTAGGCTTAGCGTATCCTTCATGGCAACTGCTTCTTCCAAAGAGGATTGACTACTTCTTTCCATAAATCTGGATAGAACTTCTCTTCCGGCTGCTTTACTGTCACATACATGATGAAATCAGGATCTTCAGCCGGCGTCATAGCAACCACCGAATAGATGTATTCACCTTCCAAGTATCCGCCTCCATCTTTAGCTTCCGCCGCAATTTGAGCCGTACCAGACTTGACCGCTACATCTTGACCTGGAACCTGAATGACCGGCACTCCATTTGTCTGTAAGGTACCAAAATTTGGATCTGTCCCAACAGTGATCATATACTTACGAGTCTCTTGAGCTGCTGTCTTCGAAACGGGGTTCCCAACAATTTCTCTCGTGCTTTTTCTAGCACTATTAGTTGCTGAATCATAAATTGCACTGATAAATTTAGGTTCCAACATGACACCGTCGTTAGCAATTGCAGTAAAACCACGTAGCATTTGAACTTGTGTTACGTTAATCCCTTGACCAAAGGAACTCATTGCGGTTGTAACGACATTTTTATCCGGAAGATTACCGACGTCTTCACCCATCATACCAAATCGTGTACGAACACCAAACTTGAATTTATCTAAATAATCACGCCACTTATCATCTCCCATCTTTTTCTCCAGACGGGCCATACCGATATTACTTGAATAGGCAAATCCTTGAGCATAAGTCAGGGTCTGACCAGTTGAGAGCCCCATATTGACTCCCCAGTCTTTGATGATTGTATCCTCGATTTGAAACTCGTCATTAAAGTAGGTTTCATTGGCAGGGAAAGTATGATTATCGATAGCACTAGCCAAGGTAAATACTTTCATAGTTGATCCAGGCTCATAAGGGCTTTGATAAAGCAAGGTTGACCAATTGAAGTCTTTAGACAGACCTTCCTTGGTATCTGCATTAAAACTTGGGCGCTGAGTTGTTGCCAAAACTTCACCTGTCTTAGCACTAACCAGTGTTGCAGATACAAATTTCCCTTTGACCTTTTCTTGGAAGATGTCCATTCTTGTCTCTAGATAGCTTTGCAGATGGCTAGAAATAGTCGTATAGACATCTTTACCATTTTCTGTTGCCACAGAAACTTGGTCTGAACCAGGCACAATATTTCCGTTTTTATCGCGCTCATAGGTCACCAAACCATCCCGTCCAGCCAAGATTTTATCCAAGGAATATTCCAAGCCTGTTGAACCACGTAGGCTCTTAGATCCATCCTCATTTTCTACCAATTGGGCAATACCGACAAACTGAGAGGCAAAGGTTTCATTTGGATAGCTTCGACTAGGACTGGTATCAAAACTGATTCCTTTAACGCCAGCATCTTCCATGGACTTCTTAATATCTGTCATCGTTGCGTAAGGAATATTATTTCCTTTAGCACCAAAATAGACCTGAGTCAATTTTTCCTGTGATAGCTGGCTCTTGGCATAATCGGTCTCAATGTCTAACTTATCGTGTAGAATTTGAGCAACCGTCTCATACTGAGAAGGCTCTACATAGAGAATCTCACCTGTAGCTGATTTATACTTTTTATCAATAATGGCATAGAGATTATAAGTCGTTGAATCTTCTGCAATGGCATTGCCGTTACGATCATAAATCGTTCCCCGCTTGGCCTGTACTGTTTTTTTAATCTGATAAACTTTTTTAGCCTCTGCCACCAGGTCCACTCCAAATTTTCGACCAGACCCAATCAAGATAGCAAAGTTAATCAAAAAAACAAAGAAAAGAAAAACAGTCAGGATACTCAGATTTTTCCCCACTTGTTTTCGATTCATATTAGCTGTTTTTCGATTTTTTAAAGCATACCTTAAAATCTTATTCTTCATGCTTTATTCCGCCGTTTTTACGATTGCATTCTGTAAGGTCATTTCCTGAGAACTAGCTAGTCCAGACAGTCTTTCCTTACGCGTTAAATCATTAATCTCTTGCTTGGCGTTATTAATTTCAACCTGCTTAGTGCTGACTTGGACATTTAAGTCCGTCAAATCATGCTGAACTTGTAAGAGTTTTGTCTGCATAAAGACAACACTAACTGCAATAATAATCGCTGTCAAGATAATCGAAGCATAAAATGCTTTCTCGATACGAGTGAAATTTTTAATCCGTGATTGGAGCTGCTGTCCTCTCGTTTCTTGGCTGTTATTTGGCATTTATTCCCTCACTTGTGTACTTTTCGCGCCACGCGCAATTTGGCTGAATGTGCTCGATTATTCATCTCAAGCTCTTCTGCACTCGGCAAAATTGGCTTGCGACTGATTAATTCCAGTTTAGGTTTCAAGTCATCTGGAATAAAAGGCAAGCCCTTTGGCACGTCTACTGTCGAAGCCTCTTTAAAAAGTTGCTTGGTCAAGCGATCTTCCAAAGAATGGAAGGTGATGACTGAAATCCGACCATCTACTGCCAGCATATCAATTGCTTGCTGAATAGACTCATCAGCTGCGCCCAGCTCATCATTGACCTCAATCCGAATGGCTTGAAAAATCTGCTTGGCTGGATGCCCTTTTTTCTTTAATTCCTTGGCGGGCTTGGCAGATTTGATAATCTCTGCAAGCTCCGTTGTCGTCTCAATCGGCTTGATCTGTCTAGCTTGCTCAATTTTACGAGCAATTTGCTTTGAAAATTTATCTTCACCGTATTTAAAGAAAATACGCACTAAATCATGATAATCGTAGTCATTGACTACTTGATAAGCGCTAAAATCCGCATGGCGATTCATACGCATATCCAATGGTGCATCTTGTTTATAAGAAAAACCACGTTCCCGCTCATCTAATTGGGGGCTTGAAACCCCTAAATCATAACAAATGCCATCAATCTCATCTACACCAAGTTTTTCTAACTGTAGTTTGAGATGGCGGAAATTATCCTGCACAAAAGTAACCATGCCTTTTTCGATGTATGGTGCTAAACGTTTTTTGGCATGTTCAATAGCTGTCGCATCTTGATCAAAAGCATAGAGATGCCCCTTGGGACTTAACTTACTTAGTAAATATTCACTATGGCCTGCCCCACCTAAGGTCGCATCAACATACACCCCATCAGGTTTAACATCTAAATAATCAATAGTTTCATGAAGAAGAACGGTTACATGATGAAATTCATTTGTCATATCTTATCTATTATACCATAATCAAAAAGCAAAAAAAATTTTAAAGAAAAAGTAGGACCAGGAAAAATAATCCAAAGTTTTTGTCGTATATACTTGACATAATCTCCAAAAAGGATTATACTATTTTAAAAGTCAAATATACACGACATTTGACTGGTGATAAAAAATAGAAAGGAAGGGTGTAATGAATCGTGTCAAAGAATTTCGAAAAGAAAAAAAGATGTCTCAGCTAGAGTTGGCCAAGTCCATCGGGGTATCACGGCAAACTATCAATATGATTGAAAACAACAAATACAATCCAACCTTGGAGCTCTGCATCAATCTAGCTAAAACACTAGATACTGACCTCAACGCCCTCTTTTGGGATCCCCAGCTGACAGATGAAGATTCTGACGACTAAGAATTTTTCCTTGCAGCAATTTCATACCTAAAGAAAGGAAGCAAACATGAAAAAAGAAACATTCTCAGACAAGATGATCAAACGATTTTACGGCATTACTGGACCTTTGGATGAGCAAAAGCGCCAACAGGCTGAGCATCTAGGAAATATAGGCTTTATTTGGCTTTTCTTTATTCTGATTTTTGGCAATGCCATCGTCTTTCCACTGGCTTTTCGATGGCCTAAAATTATTGCTGTTACCTATCCTATCCTGCTGGAAATCCTTATCCTCGGCTTCTGTGTCTATATAGTTATTCAAGCACGGCGCAAAGGAATTGATAATCTAGAGCTAGGACTTCAGGATGAAAAAGAAGAAAAAGCTATGAAACATGCTGGTCTCAAAGCAGGCTTCTCTTATTGGCTGCTCTTTTACCCTCTCTTTAGCATCATGATAGCTGTCATGGAAAAGAAAGATATCCTACAAGTTTTGCTTCAACCTAAACTCATTATAGCCGGATTAGCTGCTGGTCTTGGATTTGGACTGATTATGCATTTCATTGCCAAAGGAAAGATTCGTCAAGCACAAAAAAGGGAGGAAGAAGAATGAACCTTCAATCTTATAGAAATACTATCTTAATTCTATTATTTGCTATTTTTCTAGTCTGCCTCTTCTTTCTGAGGACCACAACAGATCCAGTTCTTTTTTGGATTCTAACCTTCACTTGCGTCGCCATTCTCTACATCAGCTATAAACTCTTAAAAAGGAAGAAAAAATAAAATAGTTGGCATTTCAGCTTATGCACTGAAATGTCAACTATTTTTTTATGAATTTGGATCATCTAGACTTCGACCGTGAAGACCTTTCTCACGCTGAACTTGACGCAATTTTTCAGGCGTCACATCATTGCCTTCCTCGTCTACAATCTTGATGCCTTCAATGTGATGACGAACAGAGCGACGGTAGCCCTCGATATACTCTTCACGAAGCTTGGCTTGTTCCACTTTTTCCTCAGCAGTTAAGCCTTCCGTTTTTTTCTTTTTAGCCAGTTCATTAATACGGGCAATTTTTTTAGGATCCATGATTCTACCTCTCTCTTACCTTTTATTTGGTATTAATCTGATTAAACTGCGCCATTTGTCCCGCCTTGGCTGTCAAAGAAGACAGGAGAGCTAGACGATTGTTACGCACAGCCTCATCTTCTGCCATGACCATGGTATGGTCAAAGAAAGCGTCGATAACTGGACTGAGAGCAAAGAATTGGTCCAAATTGGCAGCTAAGTCAGATGTCAGCACGACTTTTTCAATGGCCGCTGCCAAGTCTTTTTCCTCTTGATTTTCAAAGAGTGCTGGATTGACAGCGGTCTGCCCTTGGGCTTTCTCAGCTAGATTGAAGACCCGAGATAGGCTTTCCACTGCTGACTTGAAGTTGTCTTCCTGAGCTTTTTCTGCTAGAAGCGCCGCTGTTTCTACCAAATCACGTACGACGAAGTGAGTGCTTTGAAGAACAGCCGTCACGATGTCTTTTGGAATGCTGCGATCCATCATTTTCTCAACACGAGCACGGAAGAAGTCCAGCACCGCCTCTTGATTGTCATAGCTTAGGCTATCAAACTTCAGTTCGTATAGTCGACCAAGAAGCTGAGCCAAGTCAATGTTCCAGCCAAACTTGTCCAAGATACGCACAACACCCTGAGTCGCACGGCGCAGCGCATAAGGATCATTAGATCCGCTTGGAATCAATCCAACTGAGAAGAAGGACAGAATGGTATCCAGCTTATCAGCCAGAGCCAAGACTGCTCCGACCTTGGTGTCAGGCAATTCGCCATCGGCTGAAGTCGGCATATAGTGCTCCCGAATGGCAGCTGCAACCGCAGCATTCTCACCAGCCAGAAGAGCATACTTTTCACCCATGATACCTTGCAGCTCATCAAATTCCCCAACCATGCCAGTCAGCAGGTCAAACTTATAAATAGCTGCTGCACGAGCCAAGTCGGCTGTCTCATCAGCATCCAATCCTGCCTCTTGCGCCAAGAGAGCAGCAATCTTGCCAGTCCGCTCCATGTGCTCTGCCAGAGAGCCAATCTTTTCGTGGAAGGTCACATTGCCGAGTTTCAACCAAGTCAGCAATAGCCAACTTTTGGTCTTCCCGCCAGAAGAATTCTCCATCTTCCAGACGAGCCACCAAGACTTTCTCATTTCCCTTGATGACATTTTCCAAATGCTCTGCATTTCCATTGCGGACAGAGATGAAGTGTGGTAAAAGCTTGCCTTCACTATCGCGCACAACAAAGTAACGCTGATGCTCTTTCATAGAAGTGACCAAGACTTCCTCTGGCACCTCTAAGTATTTGGCATCAAAATTACCCAAGAAAGCAGTTGGATATTCTACCAGATTCAAGACTTCATTAAGCAGGTCTTCGTCAATTTCGATAGAAACCCCGTGCTCCTCTTCTAATGCTTGAATCTGATCAACAATCATATCTCCCCGTTCAAGAGGACTAGCAATGACAAACTGAGCCCGTAGGTCATCTTCATAGGAATCTGCTGAAGCAATCTCCGTTTCTTGACCTAAGAAACGATGTCCTCGGCTAGTACGACCGCTCTTGATGTCCAAGAAATCCAAGTCAAAGGCCTGCTCATCTAAGAGTACAGTCAAGGTGTGGACCGGACGGATATATTCAAAGGTGTTGTTGGCCCAGTGCATGCTGACAGGGAAGGTCAAAGCTTGCAGAACTTCCGTCACTGCTGGGATGATCTCCTCTACAGGGCGACCAATCTCTTCCTTGGTCACATAGACGTATTCTTCCCCCTTGATTTCACGGAAAGTAATGTCCTCAACCGTCAAACCCTTACCACGAACAAAACCTTCTGCAGCCTTGGTAAAGTTGCCATCAGCATCCAGAGCAATCTTCTTAGAAGGACCTTTGAAATCTTCGGTCAGATCAGACTGCTTGTCCGCCAAGCCAACCACGCGCACTGCTAAACGACGAGGCGTAGAGAACATTTCAATTTTCTCAAAGGTCAGACGATGGTCTGTCAGGAAGGCTCCCATCTTGTCGCGCAGCTGCTTCATGCTCGGTGTCACGACATAGGCTGGCATTTCCTCCAAGCCTAATTCAACTAATAAATTTTTTTACCATGATTATTCTCCCTCCTCTGCCAAGAGTTTCTCACGAGTCTCAGCATCCAAAAGCGGATATCCCAGACGCTTGCGCTCAGCCACAAAGGTCTTGGCCACGACACGCGCCAGATTACGAATGCGAGCGATATAACCAGCCCGCTCTGTCACAGATACGGCTCCACGCGCATCCAAGAGGTTAAAGGTATGTGAACATTTGAGAACATAGTCATAGGCCGGGTGCACCAGATGCTCGTCCAGACAGCGCTTAGCTTCTGCTTCAAACCTCTCAAAATTCCCCAAGAGCAAGTCTTGGTCGCTGACCTCAAAGCTGTACTTGGAATGCTCATACTCAGGATGAGTGAAAATTTCGCCGTACTTAACACCATCAGCCCACTCAATGTCATAGACTGAGTCCACTTCTTGGATATAAGAAGCCAGACGCTCCAGACCATAAGTCACCTCAGCAGTCACTGGTTGAGTTGGTAGCCCTCCAACCTGTTGGAAGTAAGTGAATTGAGTGATTTCCATACCATCCAGCCAGACTTCCCAGCCCAGACCAGCTGAGCCAGTTGACGGATTTTCCCAGTTATCCTCGACAAAGCGGATATCGTGCTCCAGCGGATTGATACCCAAGAGCTCCAAAGACTGCAAGTAAAGTTCTTGGATATTGCTCGGAGAAGGCTTCATAACAACCTGAAATTGATGGTGCTGATAAAGACGGTTGGGATTTTCCCCATAACGGCCATCTGCTGGGCGACGAGACGGCTCGACATAGGCCGCATTCCAAGGCTCAGGCCCAATAGCCCGCAGGAAGGTATAAGGACTCATCGTTCCCGCCCCCTTCTCATTATCATAAGCCTGCATGAGCATACAGCCCTGATCATTCCAGAATTGCTGTAAAGTCAAAATTATTTCCTGAAAGGTAAGTTTCTTGGACATTAGTTACTCCTTTTGTTTTTATTTTAGCTCAGGGACCATCTTTTGCTCCGTTTGAACAAACAAAAGAACCACATCCGACAGTCCTAGGCTATTGCGACCTAGGGGCGTCAAAAACGCGGTTCCACCCTAATTTATTACTTCATTACGTTTAAAAATGTTAACCAAAAGCGCCATCTGCTCTGCTTCCCTATCTGGCTCACACTATCCCAGACTCGCTAAAAAGTAGACAAAGAGATTTCTTTCTAAAAAGATTATAGCAGAAATCCTAACTATTGTAAAACACTTATACGCCCTTAATAAAAGAAATCCCTCAAGTATAAACCTAAGGGATTCTAATTCTAAAGTAAGCTTGAAATATTTATGCTTGTCTTGGTTTTCTTGGCTTTACAACTCTTGGTTTTCTACCATCAAGTTTTCTCCTAGCCACCTTCAAATTCGCAATAGCTTCCTTAACTTCTGCTTGGCTAGCTCCCGGATCGTCCAGAACTGCCTTAGCTTGAGCGTACGCTTCTAAATATGCTGCTTTAACATTCTCGCTAGCATAGATAAACTTATTGCTGATTGCTTGATAGTGCATGTCGTATTCTACTAATTTTTGTAAATCAGTAAAGTTCGTTGGCTTACCATCTAATTTTTTCTCAGCTGCTGCCAGTTTAGCCAGTGCCGTATCGATTTGCTCCTGGGTTACCTTCTCTTGGAGTAAAAGAAGAGTAACTTCTTGGAAGGCTTGGTCATAGGCACGGCGGTTTCTATCCTTAGCATTAGCATAAGCACCTGTCTTCGTTGTTGCAGCATAAGCTTCTACTGCCGCTTTAACAGCTGCCACATCGGATTCTTTACCGTCAAGATCAGTTGTTGCAGCTTGCAACTTGGCAACAACAGCATCCACTTCTGCCTGCGTCAATTTACCAGCTAAAGCATCTTTAGCAGATTGATAAGCTTGATCATAAGCCAGACGTTTTGCCGTAGAAGCATTGTAATATTGAACTGTCGTTACTAGATTTGATTGCTGATTAACCGCAGCAATAAGAAGGGTTTTAACAACAACTCCTAGTTTAAGAAGATTGTTCTTACCTTCAAGAACCTCGACAGTTGGATCTGTTTCCACAAGCTCATAACCAGTTGGGAGATTTACAAAGACAGAGTAGAATCCTGCCCCTACTGATCGTCCAAAGGAATTCTTGCCAAATTTAGCAGCAGGCAAGGTATATACATCGCCATTGTTGTTCTTGAGAAGTACTTGAGTATTCTTTGGTACAGCCTGATCAAAACTAACACTGACTGGCGCAAAGACAACTTCCTTAACAAGGAACTCGATGGTCTTGAAGCTATCTTGTGCTGTTAATTCAAATTCCTGCGTCTTGGAGCCGTAGAACTTAATTTCATCCCTATCATAGGTGAAGACTTCTACTGTATAACGACCGAACGGCAAGAAGTTGATATCTTTTCCTTTGTCCAAATCAACGTATTTTCCTTTGTCATCCTTGATTCGATAGACAAAGGTCGTGTCAACATCTTTATGTGTGGTTGCATCCACCATGGAAACTCGGATCCGGCCTGAATTTTCAGAGCTGACAAATTCAGACAAGGCAAGAACATCTTTGTTGCCTGCATAATCTTCTACCGCATAGAAAATCTGGGACTTGTCCACTCCTTCTGGCAAAGTGTAAGTACCATCTTCATTGGCTGAAAGATAAACTCTATGCTCGTATTCCCGTTCTTTCCCATGGGAATCCACGTCCTTATAAGTGATTGAACCTTCTTCGTCTGCCTTCAAGTAGAAGACTTGTTCGCGCAGGATACCACCGTTTCCTACATCCTTTGGCTTACGGACTGTTAAAGTCTCAACACCGTCTTTATTCGTGATATAACCTGAAGTAATCTGAGTTTTTGGGTATCAATTTGAAGATCGAAGCTTACAGTTTGCTCTTCTGCACCAGGCACATCAGGTGTGTAGCGAACGACATAGGTATAGCGGCCATCTTCTAACGGGTTGCCCTTGCTATCGCGACCATCCCAAACAGTATTTGTCAAAAGATAAGACTTCGGTTTTCTCGCATCACCGCTATAGAAATTCTTACGGCCATCCCAAGCATTGCTACTTTGCCAGATTGGGAAGCGGTAGTCAGTATCATCTGTTGTATACACACTAGCTGTCAGATTGTTCACGTTCCGGTAGAAGACAGAGCGGTACTGGATTACATCTTTATTGCCATCCCCATTTGGTGAGAAGGCTAAACGAATATTGCCATCAGCATCCAGCTGTAAGATATGTTTCCCATCGGCATTTTCTGCTGTTCCTAAGACAACTGAACTGCGGTCTACAGTTTTGCCAGTTGAATAAAGGGTATCTTTAGACGTTGTTACGAGGCTCGTCACATTGCTTTTAGAATCAATACTTTTATCCTCTGGCACCTGATAATAGAAGCCAGATTTCCCATCGCGAACTAATTTATAAATTGGTTTTTCAGCAGCTGGCAGATTTTGGAATTGACCACGGAAGCCCATAAATGGAAGGCTCACTACATCACCGTCATCTGCTGGATCAACAAAGCGAACAAAACCTTCCAAGAAGTAGCCGTTTGGCATTAACTTGGTCAGCTCTTCTGCAAATTTAGCCACATTAACCTTCACAGTTACAGTCTGACTACTATGAGCCTTGACCGTAACTTCAGGCCATACTGTCTCAGTCAATTTACGAGGTGTCAGATCAAATTGACCATCCTTAACAGTATCCGTATTGGTATTGACAATCATTTTCAGGGTTCGGTCAGTATCAGTAATATTATGAACCGTCACGTCAAATGTAAAGCTATCTTCGACATTGCCTAAGGATACGCTTGGGTATTGGTTTTCCCCAGTAACATAAAGTCCAGTAGACACTGCGGCAGCTGTATCAACGATTCCTGCACCTTGCTGACGCGGAGAGGTATAAGCGCCTGTTTCTTTATCAATATGCAACTTCGCAGTTGACATGATCAAAGCCTTAACCAATTCAGAATTCTGAGCTGGAGTTAGGTTTGGATAATGCTTGAGCAGGTATTCTTTGACCAAGGCAGCGACACCAGCCACATGTGGAGAGGCCATACTGGTTCCGTTCATGCTACCATAGGTATTGTCATTGAGTGAAGAATAGATAGATCCTCCTGGAGCTGACACGTCTGGCTTCAACTGACCATCGGTTGTAACACCCCAGCTAGAGAAGTCAGATAGTTCCTTAGCTGTTGGATTTGGACGATTATCTTTCAATCCGTTGAAGGCAATCTTATAATTACCAGCAGCCAAGGCTTCACCATACTGTTTGCTGATAAAGGCTGATGGAACTGATTCTGAATCCTTATCCAAGGCCATCTGGATATTAGCCCCTTCAACATTATTGTAAATGAGGGCACCAGCTGCACCATGTTGGATAGCATTTAATCTTCTCAGAGAACGTAATCGAACCACGCTGAATAAGGGCCAATTTCCCTGTCAAATCTAGGCCATTAAAATCTTCTTCACGACCTTGACCAGCATTGACATACTCATATTCCTTGCCTTTTTCAAAATCAGCCTTGCTATCTGCTTTGGCAAATGTGAATTTTCCGTTGCTTAATTTAGCATTGTCTTCTAGACCACGAACTTCCATGACTTCCTCAGTCACTACCGTATTATCAACAGAGGCAACTGAAATAGCTCCTTCTGCAGTTGAAGGATTTCCGACTAAACCATAGTCTGGATTTTCAGCTAGAGGTTTGGAATGGCCACTTCCGAAAGTATTTTCGTTACCAGCCGCAATTACGACACTGACTCCTTTAGCTCGAGCTCGTTCAATCGCTGCAGAGAGACTAGGACTCATGTTTACGACTGATCCTGTTGCTGAACCCAAACTCATGTTGATGGAATCTGCCCCCAAGGCTACCGCATCTTCAATGGCCTTGATATAAATGGCGTCGCTCGTAGTTTTTTGACGGTCTGAGAAGACCCGCATGAACATCACTTGGGCTTCAGGAGCAACCCCATAGATGTATTCTCCATTGCTATCCTTCTTGTCTGGATTTCCAGCCGTGATACCAGTAACGTGCATACCGTGAGAATAGCTATCTTTTTCCTTGATGCTATCATCGCCATCAATATAGTTATAGGCATAGACAACCTTGCTGTTATACCATTTACCATAATCAATTCCGGCCTTCTTCTTTGCTTCTTCAAGAGCAGCCTCCGTTTGGTATTTGGCCTTTGAAGGATCTGAAATACGCAAGACTTCATGGTGGACGTCTAAACCAGAGTCGATAACAGCAACCAAGCGACCTTCCCCTTTATAACCTTGAGACCAAGTTTGAGGAACCTTGATGATTTCATTACTACTGATGCTAGTTGGTTGCTCGTCCTTGCTGACTTTATCTTCTTCTGCAGAAGTCGCAGTAGCAACTGGCTGACCTGTATTTCTGACGCTACAGCTTCTGTAGTCGCTGGCTTTCTTTCAGGATTTTCAGTCCTAACCTCCTGCTTATCATCTTTCTTCTCAGATGAAGGGCTTGTTCCCTCTGCTGTCGAAACAGTCTGTTTTGGCTCTATAGCTACAGTTGTTTCGCTAGCTACTTGCTTTTCTTCCTTAGTTTCTCCTGCTGATGGAGCTTGAGCATTTGCTGGCTCTGAACTTGAGGATTTGTCTACTTCTTCAGAAGTTTGCGACTTGTCCTCTTTTACTGTCGCCTTATCCGCAGAAAGAGACTCCTGCTCTGACGGATCAGCTGTCGTAACTAGGCTTGACTGCTGACTCGCTTCTGCTGTGCTAACGGCTGTCTGTTCGTCCGCATTGACTTGGCCTGAACCAAAAATCAAAACAGTTCCCAACAAAGCCGAAGCCAAACCAAATTTGAACTTCCGAAGTGAAAAACGTTGTTGTCTTTTCATACAAAACTCCTCAATATTTTTTAAATCATATTATAATAAAAATTGTCTGAAAATTCATACTTTGTTATAAAATGTAACGAAAATGTAATATTCCCGAATGTTTTTCTACTTAATACCTATTTTATAAAGTTTGATGAGTCAATTTGTTTGAAATATAGAACAAAATTAGAATAATATACGGTTTTTACCACCTTTGTCGTGAAAAATAGTCCTCCTAGCAATCTAGCAGGGAATTACTCTTTGCTGAAAACGCTTGCCTACCTAAAAACTTTGTGATATAATTAACATATTAATAATAATAACTAAACAGGAGGAACTACTTATGAAAGCAGTTGTTGTTAATCCAGAAAGCACTGGTGTGGAAATTATCCAAAACAAAGAACTCCGTCCGCTTGAAACAGGTGAAGCTCTTGTAGAAATTGAATACTGTGGTGTCTGCCACACTGACTTGCACGTTGCACATGGTGACTTCGGCAAGGTCCCAGGCCGTATCCTTGGTCACGAAGGGATCGGTATCGTCAAAGAATTGGCTCCTGATGTGAAGAACTTGAAAGTCGGTGACCGTGTCAGTGTCGCTTGGTTCTTTGAAGGTTGTGGCACATGTGAATACTGTACTACAGGACGTGAAACTCTTTGCCGTACAGTAAAAAATGCTGGTTATTCTGTTGACGGTGGTATGGCTGAACAATGTATCGTAACAGCTGACTATGCTGTCAAAGTTCCTGAAGGTCTTGATCCTGCACAAGCTTCTTCTATCACTTGTGCCGGTGTAACTACTTACAAAGCCATCAAAGAAGCTCAACTCCAACCAGGCCAATGGATCGTCCTTTATGGTGCAGGTGGTTTGGGTAACCTAGCTGTTCAATATGCTAAGAAAGTTTTCAATGCCCATGTTATCGCAGTCGACATCAACAATGACAAACTTGCATTAGCCAAAGAAGTTGGTGCTGATATTGTCATCAATGGACGTGAAGTTGATGATGTTCCTGGCCTCATCAAAGAAAAGACAAACGGCGGTGCTCATTCTGCAGTCGTAACAGCCGTTTCTAAAGTGGCCTTCAACCAAGCTGTTGATTCTGTACGTGCAGGTGGTCGTGTAGTAGCTGTTGGTTTGCCATCTGAAATGATGGACCTCAGCATTGTCAAGACTGTTCTAGACGGTATCCAAGTCATAGGTTCTCTTGTAGGTACTCGTAAAGACTTGGAAGAAGCCTTCCAATTTGGTGCTGAAGGCTTAGTTGTTCCAGTCGTTGAAACGCCCTGTTGAAGATGCCGTAGATGTCTTTGATGAAATGGAAGCTGGTACTATCCAAGGACGTATGGTACTTGACTTCACTCACTAATGCCTCTTTCTATTAAACAAAAAACGAACTATCCCTAGAATAGTTCGTTTTTTTATTGATGCTTTTACGGTATAGGGTTCTTAAGGCTTGTTGCAAAAAAGATCTCACCATTTAAGAAGAAAGATCTATCACCCTGTTTATAAAATAGTGTGCAACAAGCTCTTTTTCATCACTTTATAACTGAAAATACATCATAATACTAAAACATAAAACCTAGGGAATAATCCTTAGGTCTCATCTTTATGACTCAAAAATACAAAGAAGAATTTTGCATCGCAAGCCTTTCACGCCGTTACTCCAGCTCTATCCCCTTCTCACGGAGATTATCTAAGCACTCCTCATAGTAGGCGTCATTATGCTCACTATAGATAGGATTGCCTAGCTTCTCCTCAGGCAAGTCTTCATAAGAAGGGCAGGTCTTACCACGGTAGTTCTTGTCCAGCCACTCTGGGCTGACCCGATAGCCACGACTAGCCATCTCCTCCATGATCAAACGATGATAGGCATAGAGACGATAGGGCGAGTGGGTAAAGACATAGTCCACCGTCGCATGCTTTCTGCCCCAGCCATTGCCGCGCAGGGCGCAGCATTCCCGATGTTGTCCCAAAAGCTGAGGTCGGGGAAGTTGAGGAATCAATGCCTCATGCCAAAGTCTCATAGAAGTCTCCTTTCAGTAAGGTAAAATGTTGTAAGTAGGTATTTAGATAAAGAACAAGTAAACATCCCATGGAAGCCTGACCCCATGCTCTGGGATTTGACAGGTATGCACAATCATATTTTCAAGCTAGATTAATTCCACCTGTCCATTCTTCAAGTATTGACGGATTTCTTGGTAAATCTTGCTTGAATGGTTCAAAACAAGATACTCTTTTCCTCCCAAAGTTGCTGAGGTTCTTACTATTCATAGCCGAAACTAATTCCCTTTTAAAAAATGAGCGAATTATGAGCGGAATGTGAGCGAATAAATGAGTTCTCATTACTGACCCGTATGAAGTTTTTTTCATCTTCCACAAGTTTCCATAGACTCAAGATACAAAGTAATAATTTTCTTTTAATTCTCTAAATTGCTCATATCCAAGGTACTGTTCCTTCTGCAGACGACCTAAGATAATACTCGGGTGAATATCTATTTCCTCAGCAAAGCAAAGGATATCTGACTTATCGAAATTCCCTTTTTTAACAAAAGCTTGATAGGCTTCAGGACTAATCAAAAGATCTTTTGCAAACTGGTCTGCCTGCTCCTCGGAACGAAGGTATGACTCACTATTTCCAGCATCAGATGAAAAATCATTCTCCAGAATATGCCCAATCTCATGAAAAAGTGAAAACCAGAAAATATCTGACACTTTGTTTCGATCCGTGAGTAAAAGCAGCGCACTGCCATTACTGAACTTTTTAGTCGCTCCATTCAAATTGGCATTTGGCAAAGCAGGTAAACCGACTAGGACAACACCACAGTCTAGCAAGATATCAGACAAGCGTTGAGGAAAGACTTCTGGGTCTTGTCTAGTCAACCCTCTCAAGGCAGGCAAGCTTTTCTCTAGCTTTCTACGATTGAGCTTTGTAGTCGTTTTATCACGCGCTTTTTAGACGCCAACTCCAGCATGATATTGGAGTTGACTATACTTTTAGTCGTAAACTCACGCGTATTCCGATAGCTGACTAGATGGTTAAAAGATGTAAGGTTTTCTAAACTTGCCACACCGAGAATCTTGCGAAGCTCGACAATCTTTTCCTTCAAACTATAGCGTTTGTCTGGAACGTAGCCTTCTTCCTTAAAATACTTGAAGTCAATCATCTCGCAGATTTCTTTCTCGCTACCTTCTTCTAGCTCTTTTTGTTCTAAAATCTCTGCCACTTTTACATCGTAAGCATTTTGAAGATTGAGCCAAGTTTGCATGGAAACTCCGCTTAGCTTGGCTAACTTATGAGCCGTCTCTTTACTAATGGACTCCTCAGCATTGACAAGCTTGCTGACAGTCTTTGCCGAAACTCCTAAACGCTCCGCAAATTCTTTCTGCGTTACGTTATAATCTTCAATCAACTCTTCAACATACTGACCTGGATGAAAAGCAATCAGGTCTTTGTATTCAACAATTTTCTTACTCATAGTGATTGCTGACCTCCTCTATTTTTAGGATTTCGATTTCAACAGGACTTGGAAATACCTTTTCTAGATCCTCGTCACGAAATTCCACAATCAACCGATAGGAACCCTTTCGACCATCTATATCCAAAGCAAACTGTCCCTGTCTCTTTCCCTTTAGTTGGTGAAAATGATATTTAGGAAAAGCTGTCACACTAGCCAAAGAATCCACCGCTTCCAAAAAGTTGATCAACTAATGCAACTTGACAGAAATCTTATCCGAAAAATCCTTTTTCGCCTGCCTCAGCTCTGTGCACTGCTTTTTAACAGTTTTGTTTGTTTAGATAAGCTTCATAAATTCCTTTTTGTTAAATTAAATTACCTTTTAGGTAATTTAATTATATCATCTTTAGAAAATAAAAACCAGCCAAAAGATTGATTTGACTGGGATTTTAAACCGGGTTGACGTTTCTAACTACTTTCCCATCACCCTTTGAAATCCTTCAGAAACTGTTTGAGCTCATCATCTGCTTCTGGTGTGGTTCCGTGGAGTTGATTAAGCATTTCGAGTAGCGAAGCTGTTTGGCTTTCGATTGCTTTATTTGTATCATTAATCTTGCTGACGATTTCTGTCCGTGGTTCTACTTCTTCTTCCTCAAAAGTATCTACATAGCGAGGAATATTGAGGTTATAGTCATTTTCAACAATTTCTTCATAGCTTGCTAGATGGGCAAACTTGTCAATCTCCTTACGAAACTTGTAGGCTTCCAGAATCTTCTCGATATGAACATCCGTCATGATATTCTGATTTTTCCCCTTATCAAACTCCTTAGAGGCATCGATAAAGTAGACATCACGATTGGTACGATTCTTTTTTAGAATGATGACCGTGGTCGGAATGCTGGTATTAAAGAAGATATTAGCAGGTAGACCGATAACCGTGTCAATGGCCCCTTCTTCCAGCAAGGCCTTACGAATGGTTCCCTCAGCATTGCCACGGAAAAGAACACCGTGGGGAAGGACGATAGCCATAACCCCATTATCCTGCTTGAGGTGGTAATAACCATGCAAGAGAAAGGCAAAGTCAGCCTTGGACTGGGGTGCCAGTTTCCCAAAAGGAGAGAAACGAGGATCATTCAGGAATCCAGAGCTTGCAGACCACTTGGCAGAGTATGGAGGATTCATGAGAACACCGTCAAAGTTGGTCGGTTCTTGTGTCGGCCAGTCTTCATCCAGCGTATCGGCATTGTGCAAGAACTGGTTTCAACAGGGACCCCATGGAGGATCATGTTCATCCGGGCTAGATTATAGGTCGAGGTATTGAGCTCCTGACCAAAGTACTGGACGGTTTGAGGTTGATGAGAATACTTCTTTGCATTGAGCAAGAGGGAGCCTGATCCCATGGTGGCATCGTAGAGTGTAAACCCCTGCTCGTCTTCACGCCCTAAAAAGGCAATCTGGGTCATGAGCTTGGCCACAGGTTGCGGAGTATAGAACTCTCCTGCCTTCTTTCCAGAGTCGGTCGCAAACTGACCGATCAGATACTCATAGGCATCGCCCAGCATATCACCCGCATGACCTGCCACATCCAGTACTGCTAGCTCTTTCATAACTGCACCGACTACAGAATTTGCTTTTTGAGGAGTTGCCCCTAGTTTCTTGGAATAGAGATCAATGTCCTCAAAGAGGTTTTCATAGAGTTCATCACATTGCTCAATATCTCGGAAGCCCTGAGCTAGATCTTCCAGCTGGAAGGTTCCTTCATTGACCCGGTCCACCAAGGCTGTAAAGGTCAAGTCTGGCTTGATGACATAGTTGAGCTCATCTTTGATGACTGAGATGAGATCCTCTTGAGAGTCCGGATCCTCATAGTAGGATCGGTAAAGAGCCAAGGCTTCATCCAGACTCTCTGTCTCCTCCTCCATGGCCTCAGCCACAAAGAAGAGCAACTTATCTGAGAGGTATTTATAAAAGATCATCCCCAAAAGGTAAGACTTATAGTCATTGGCATCCATCTTAGAGCGGAGCACATCCGCCGAGTTCCACAGGGCTTGGTAGAGCGACTGAGAGGTTTGAGTTGTTTCCATAATAATTCTTTCTGATTTCTTTTAGATGTTTTCTTGTTCCAGTGGGACGACAGCGAGGGTCTTGCCCAGACTGGCTAAGACTTTCAAGACCGTGTCCAATTGAGGACTGGTCTTTCCTGTCTCCATCCGAGCAATGACCGGTTGACTGACACCACTGAGTTCTTCTAGTTTCTTTTGGCTAATGCCCTTTTCATGCCGGGCTTCGATCAACTCTGTCATGATTGCGACCCGCAAATCACTTTCCAGGATTTCTTCCTTGGTGAAGAGCTCTGCTCTCACATCTTTCCAATTGCTACCGATGGCACTATTCTTCATCTCTTAGCCCTCTTTCCTTCAAATCTTGCAACTCCCGCTTGGCTTTCTCGATCTCTCGTCTGGGTGTCTTTTGCGTCTTTTTGACAAAATAATGCAGTAATACAAAGCTCCCATCCAGCCAAGCCACGAATAAAATCCGATCCCGTAAGGGTCTCAACTCCCAAATCTCCTCATCCAGATGCTTGATGTAGGGTTGGCCAGCACGTGTCCCCTGCTGGCTTAAAAGCTCGATATAGTCATTGAACTTGTTGAGTTTGATCCGACTGTCCTTGCTATCGCGACGAGCTAGCTCCCTCATATAGTCCAAGACGGGCTGATTTCCATGTTTATCCTTATAAAAATAAATAGCGTGCACAAAGCAACCTCTTTCCGAATTCATTATAACTCTAAAGTTATTAAAAGTAAATACTTTTAAGTTATTAAATGCTAAGGAGCACACTTTGAAAGGATCAAAGTGGCTCACTTATACTATTCGAAAAATGATGGACTTGTGGATGATTATAAGTTGAATTTTTGAAGGTTAGATAAACATATCTTGTAAGAGTTTCTTTTTATAACTTAGAAATTTATAAATGAAATTTAAGTCTATTTTTTTTCTTTCTTTTTAAGCTTTCTTGTGCCTGCTTCAACCTTATCAGCATTTTTTTCTTAATTTCTAATTTTTTTCATTAAATACTGTTTTTATCAATAATTGTCTTGATTAAATTATCAAGTTCTGTTCCTTCTGAATAATCTGCTGGCACAAAATAATCAATACGACTATCACGAGTCATTTTGTGAACTTTAGTTCTATCATTAGTTTTTGGATTGAATACACCGATAGAATAACCTCCTCGCGTTTTAACTAATTTCATACAGGGTATATCAGTATCACTATCACCCAAATAAATCATATTTCTGAAAGGAACACGTAAATCACTCTCTGGGAAATTCATTGACTGCGGAGTCATTTACATCTAAAACACCTTTGGTGATTCGAAATAAAAATTGCGTCTTATTGGTGTAATTCACTACTTGAGCTGGCCAGACTGCAACTCCATTTTCATCACAATAAAAAGAAGTCGCATAAATTTTCTTAAAAGCTCCTTTTTTAGCAATAGAAGTCCCCTCTATCATTTCTTTCAAACCCGATGAAATAATATAGTGCTCAACAGTTACACCTCGTTCTTCCCCATACTTTCTGATTCGTTCAAACCAGCCTTCAACCCCATCGAATAATGCTACTTCTGAACCAAACCTAGCTAGTTCAGTTTTTGTGAATAAAACTTTTCCTGCAGATTCTGTTTTCATAGTATACATATAAGCTAAATTTTGGTCCATATCATTATTATAGGCAAAACTATTTGACTTTTTCCAAAAATCTCCAATTTCATAACCTAGATTCTGTATAAAACCTTGGGCTTGCATATCATCAGGAGACAGAGTTTTATCAAAATCATAACAAATGGCTACAACTGGTTTATCATCTTTAGTGAGACGATTAGATTCTATTTTTGACATAACGCTATTCTCCTTTTTATATAAACATATCCTGTAAGAGTTTCTTTTTGAGTGTTTCCAGTTGAGAATTTTTTTCTTGGTAAGCGGAAATAAGGTTATCGAGGTTAGAGAAGTAGGCGCCGATGGCTTGTTGTTCAGCTATTGGTGGTAAATAAAATGGAATCTCCGAAAAAGTTGGAAACTGTACACGTTGTTTTTCAATCAGAGTTCCTGTAGCAAACTGTTTATATTGATAAATTGCGTACGTTGTTTTCAATAGAATTTTTAAAAAATCATTATCAAATTTTTCTATATCTCTATTTTTCATCACAACATAATAACCAGAAACTGAAATAGTAACTTCATTATCGTTTAAATCCAAAGCACCTAATGTAAGATTCATTGGATTATAAACAAACTCATTTACATCAACCTTTTTAAATTTATCATTCTTTTTTACCAAAAAATCTCTTTTATAACGATCTGTTTTAGGTGTTATTCCCTTCTCAACTGTTAAACTCCATAACTCGTTTTCTACAGAAGGTTCAATATAATTTGATACTTGTTCAAAAATATCACCTAGGCAATACTTTCCCCACTCACCTTCAAATCCATCCAAACGAATCTCAGGAACAGTCTGTCCAGCTTTGGGAAACATCTTGGAGAGCATGGTCGCTTTGAGGGATTGGTAGTTGGCAAGATTGTCCTTGTAGCTAGCCAGAAGGTCATCAAGGGTGCGGAAAAGGGAGCCAATGGCTTGTTGTTCAGGGAGAGAGGGTATACTTAAATCCATTTTCCCTAACTCTTTGCCTGATATTTCTAAAAAAGTTGATCCAGCTGAATGTTTCAGAGCATATTTTTTTATCCGATCTGAATACGAATATAAAAAATATACATCAGTCTCTTCATTTACAACTAATGATTGAAAACCTTGATTCGTTGCAGACTCTTCAGTTAGGATTCCCACATCACCAATTCCTGCACGTGAGGTAAATAAAATTGTTTTAAATGCTGGCAACAGCTTAGCTGAACTTTTTTGTAAACCCAACTGTGAAATTGCCTTTTCACTTTTTGTTAAGTAAACTGTTTTTCCTACCTCGGTAGGAGAAAACCAATTAATGCCACCGTTCCAATAGGAGGATTGCTTAGTATCAGGAGTTCCACCTCCAATAATTTCAGTAATCCTATTTAATTTAGTTGTTTTCCAGATACCTGTTAAATTCCCAGTAATTATTTTAGGATATTGTTTTTTCAACTCTTTTTTCCTCTAATTCAGCTTGTTTATCCTTAATTAATTTCATAAAATTAGGAAATTTTCTATCTTTCTCAATCATTTGAATTGCTGAAATTTTTCCCAATAAATTTTTTTAATAATCTAGACAAATCATTTGCAGATAATACTTCGTTTTTTTAATTATCTTATACAAGTCATATGTCTCTTTCTGTAATTTTTCTTGGTGCTTTTTAATTTTTCCATTAACAATAATACACCCAGTAACTTTTTACATTATTTATTCTACGAACTTTTGATTTTTCGTTTATTAATTTTTCAAGCTATAAGATTCAATTATTTCAACTATTTTTTTCATACAGCTTTTTTTGGTATAGGTTTTTTTGAAGAAAATGTTAAATCATCATAATACGCAGTAAAATTTAAACCATTAGACTGAGCATATCTCATCAACGCTTCATACATATTATAATATGCAAAATAACTCAATATTGGACTAGTTGGATAGCCTTGTGGTAAAAAACATTTATTATTTTTTGAAACCGTCGTCAAATCCGTTAAAATTTTTGCAATATCAGGAGACTGATTCATGTCATATCTAAAAAAATTAAAAACTTTCTGGCCACTAGTACTAGGGAAAAAATCTGAGATATCAACGATAATTGCAAAACTATTCTTACAATGCATCTCAACATTTGTCACATAACTTCTGCCAGAGATTCCACCATGTAGATAAGCCGGTACATCTATCTTCTGTAAGTATTTAACAATTAATTTTAAAGTTCGTTTATGCACTATTCCTGCATCATATAATTCCCTAGTTTTTTTCCATTAAATTCCCTAGTAAATGATTTTTCCAACAAAAATTATCACTTATATTAGCAAATTTATGTTTTTTTCAATTTTTTTAGTAAATCAGCTAACCATTTCTTATTAGAGACACCAAATAAGATACTTCTTTTTAAAAATCCATTATATTCGTCCTACAAAAAAACTCTTATAACAAAGTATAAGAGAAGATTTTTCATAAATAAGAGAAGAAACTAGATTCTTCACATTAGTGAAGAAGGTAACTAGAATATCGTAATTAGATGATATCCAATTTAACAAACCAAGCATAAAATAACATGCTACTTTGCAAGTCCATAAACCTGTACGAACTGCTGAAAGAACAGCAATTAGACTGGTAACAGGATGTTTTTTGTACCACTTAAAAAAGTTCGATAAAATTTTTTTTGAATCCATTTAAAAGATTCCTTTCTGTATTATGTACGGTTTCCCGCCTCTCGCTTTAGTACAGATGCAGTCTTATTAAGTCTATTATCGTTTCTCTCTTGTTAAACCTGACTGTTAAGTCAGTAAACTCTCGCTCAGTATGCTTGTATGAAATCGTGGTTTTGTTGCACCAGATGGTGATTTCAGGAATGCATATGAAGACGCAAAGCTTTACCGCCACAAAGGGCCATTGTATAGTGCAAGAAAATCTGCTTAATTTTATCGATAAATTATTATAGCATAATACATAAATTTAGTCAAGCTATAAATAAATTTTGATTCATCAAATATTTTTTTGCAATATTTCAACTAAACAGTTATGATATCTTACAAAAATATTATTATATATTGGATATTCTGGATTTAATTATTAAGATATAAATTATTAGGGTATTTGTTTAAAACTATATTAAGGAATTTCTACCTCCCAACCCTCAATGGTTCAATTACCTCTTCGATCAGTTGGGTATAGGCTTCTTTGATTTATTTTTTGTAGCTGAGTGGGTTGAGGGCGTCTGCTACTTCTACCTTATAGTCTTTGTAGCGTTGGCTCTTGGTCAGCTGGCTTTCACCTGTCTGCTTCTTAGCGCCTTTGCGGTAGTGCTGGATATAGTAGCGAAGCTCGTCCTCTCCGACATACCATTTTTTGACAAAGTTAGAGATATGTTTATCAATCACCGTCTCAATCATATTATCCAAGACACCTGTGATGGATAAACCTCGATAGAGTTTTGGATTGGCTTGCACTTCTGTCCAAAGATTTTGGATGATTGTCGCAAGTCCTGGGTTGGTTCTATTCAAGCCTTGGATATAACCATCCACGGCAGCAATATCCTTGTCACTAAGAGGCTCTGCTACATTGTCATCCTGCTGGATCATACTTTGGATGAGAGTCAAGATATAGGCATAGTTGATCTCATCGACCTGGACAGACTCAAGCTCATAGTGGATATCCAGCGGATCATCTTGATCATCGTCATCTACACGGCTTTAAGCTCTGCTAGGATATTTTGATAGAGACCTAGGTAGCTTTCTAGCTTGGCATTCGTCAAGCCAGTCTCTTGGTAAATCTCCTCTTCTTTGTATTCATTATAGACGCGGATAGAGGCCAGATACTTATCAAAGGCTTGGTAAGATTTCGCTATTTTACGTAGCTGAGCCGTACTAGCTTGCTCGATAGCAATTCCTTCTTCTTCATGGTACGTAACTTGCGCTTGAAATTCTCCGCAAGCTGATAGAAAGTTGCTTTTTTCTTCTTCCCAGCTTGGAGCTAAGACCTCATTTTCTCCTCCATTGGAGTAGAGCTTGAGGGCATTGTCGACGGCTTCCTTAAAGACCTGAGGGCGCTGGAAGGTGATGATATGGCCGAAGCGCTTCTTGTCATCAAAGATCCGATTGGTCCGGCTAAAGACCTGGATCAAGTCCTGCGGGCGCATGGGCTTGCGGTCGATAAAGAGCGTGGAGAGACAGGGAGCATCAAAGCCGGTCAAGAGGCGATCAACTACGATGACCAGATCCAACTGCTCATTGCGATAGAGATACTTGTCCTGCTTTCTTGCCAGGCGATTATTGACATCGGTATTAAAGCCCCGCAAATCTGCTAGTCTAAAATGCGTCCCAAACTCTTGATTGTAGTCCTCCATGACCTGCTTCATATGGTCTTGGTAGCCGATGGATTCTTCCTCGTTTTCAGATACTGAGTAAGTGATGGTAAACTTTGGAAAATCCGGCAAACGGCTTTTGACCCACTCAGAGACCTTGACCCGCTCCTTGCCAGCCATGATACTCTTGAGCAGATTATAATAAGCCTGTGCTTGTGGGATAGACTTGACCGTCAAAATAGCATCATAGCTTTTTCCAACTCCTTTAGGGATATTGAGCTGTTGCAAGCTCTTATTGAGGATAGCATCCAGGACTTCTAGCATATGTTCCTTGTCCTCATAAGCACTATCAGGGATCTCTTCCTCCAGCATATCAGAGATGATGGTATTTCGATAATTCACCTTAAAGCCCAGAACTGCTTCATCATGGATGGCTTCTTTAACGGTGTATTCATGCAGGCGTTCGCCATACTGTTGGTGGGTTGTTGAGCCAAGTCTCCCACTTGTTTTCGTTTGTTTTCCTTGAAAATCGGAGTCCCTGTAAAGCCGTACCAGAGAGAGTTTCGGAAGTAGGCCTTGATCTCCTTTTGCATTTGTGGAGTGACAGCTCGGTGGCACTCATCCACAACAAAGGCCACGCGCAGGTCCTTGATCTTCCCAGCATCCCGCTGGTACTTGCCTTCTTCAAATTTGCGCATCATGGTCGTAATTTTCTGGATGGTCGTGACTACCACGCGCTTGTCATTGCCCCCTAGACGTTTGACTAATTCGTGAGTATTATCCGTCTCATCGATATCAATGACATCGTTGGCAGCGTATGAGAGGAAGGATGAGGTCGTCTGCTGGTCCAGATCTCTACGATCTACGACAAAGATGGTCTTTTGGATAGCAGGGATCTGCAAGAGATTGCGGGCCACTTTGTAAGAGGTCAGGGTCTTCCCTGAACCTGTCGTGTGCCAGATATAGCCCGACTCTTGACGACGAGAAGCGTCCTGTACTGCCTCAATGGCATGGATCTGATAAGGACGTAGGAGGATAAGGGCTTTCTTACTATCGTCGATGACCGAGTACTGCATGACCATCTGATGGGCCCGCGGGATAGAGAGGACCTCATGGGCAAAGCTAGTCAGATCCGTCACGGGCCGGTTGTCCTTATCCACCCACTTGGTCAGAAACTTTTTGTTTAGCTTATTTTCACGGGCTGCAGCGATATAGCGAGTGTCGACCTTATTGGTCACAACAAACATCTGCAAGCTTGAGTAAATACCTCGGAACTTTCCTTCACGATCGTATTTTTCTATCTGATAAAAAGCTTTCAAAAATCCAACTCCTGGACTCTTGAGCTCAATGTGAATCATAGGAAGTCCATTAATCAGAAGAGTCACATCCATTCGTCTGTCTTGATCTTGAGGGTATGCCTTGTCTCGCTCAACTTGGTTGACTATTTCATAGCTAGACTTACCAGCAGCGATATTGTCCCGCCAGATGACCGCTAGACGGATGGTACCTAGACTAGCATCTTCGCGCTGAACCTCTACCTTGGCAATGCCATTTTCTCCTGCTAGCCACTTGGCTGCCTCATAATAGCTGACAAAGTTGAGTTGATTCTTGATTTGGTGTTTTTCTTGATCAGTCAAGGGATGATCCGCTAACATGGCGACATTATTTTGAGCTAATTTCTCAAAAAAATTCTCCCACAACTGGCCCTCTGTCTTGAGATCTTTCCGATAGGTCCACTGGCTTTCTCCAGATGCCAATTGCTGAATCAACTGTTTTTCAATTTCTAATTCCTGGCTTGTTTTCATTTGATTTCCTTTTGCTTTACATGAGGATTTTTGCATTATTCTTCTATGTTTCATTATAGCATAGAAAGGCTTGATTTTATAGCGTTTCCATGGGCTAGTAAGAAAATCCCCAGCTCTTTTCAAGCTGGGGATGACTTTATATTTTTAATTCATATACTTCCTGCCAGCCAACTGGTCCTAATATGCGCTGGGGCTGTTTGCTAAAACCAGTCTCTCGGTAGAGATAGGAAGCGACTTGATTTCGCTCATTGACGCCTAGTATGATGCTTTTATACATAGGTAAATGCTCTCTTATGAAATCAGGCAAGAGCTTCAGCGTCTGACTACCGTACCCTCGCATCTGAAAGCCTTCATCCGTTGAAAGCTACGAAGGAGCAGGCTATCTGACTGACCGCCATAAGTATATTTCTTTTCTCCAGCATCCAAGATCAGAAAGGTTACGATTTGGTTTTCTACAAGACCCAAGATGGCATAGCGATTTTCTAAGTCAGCGACAGCCTCCTTAGGATGGCTGGTAAATCTCAAGTCCGTTAATTGGTAAGCCTGCAAGTCCTCTCTGTCCGAACTTCGATAAAATCGGATTTTCATCTAAAAATCCATTGCATCAGGATTTGGCGCGCCACCGGCCAAACCACTGATATTTTTGAGAACTTCCAAGTCTGCTGCATCTAGCTCAATGTCAAAGCAGTCCAGATTGCTAGCAATCCGACTCGGAGTGACCGACTTAGGCAGGGGCAGGAAGCCTTCCTGCAAGCTCCAAGCTAGAGCGACTTGGGCAATAGTCTTGCCATACTTGTCTGCCACAGCCTGTACGGCTGGATTTTGGAAGAGCTCACCTTGACCAAATGGTCCCCAAGCTTCCAGTAAAATATTGCGTTCACGGCAGAAGTTGACCGCCTCTGTCTGATAGACACCTGGCGCCAGACGGATTTGATTGACAGCTGGGGTCATACGCGCAGTTTCAAGCAAGGCTTCCAAGTGATGAGGCAGGAAATTGCTGACGCCAATTGCACGAATCTTCCCAGCCTCATAGAGATCTTCCATGGCACGCCAAACTTCGGCATTGCGCTTTTTCCAAGCATCCTTTTCTCTCAAAGGTTTGGGATTTGGCCAGTGGATGAGGTAGAGGTCCAGATAGTTCAGTCCCAGCCGCTCCATTGATTGGGCAAAAGCCTCCAGAGCCTCCTCATAAGTATGAATGTCATTCCAAAGCTTAGTCGTGATGAAGAGCTCCTCGCGCGGAATGCCGCTATCCTTGATTGCCCGTCCGACACTTTCTTCGTTCTTATAGATAGCGGCCGTATCAATGTGCCGATAGCCTGCCTTGAGAGCGGCCAATGTTGCCTGATAGGCTTCTTCACCATCCTTAGCCTTCCATGTCCCAAAGCCAAGCACTGGGATTCTCACGCCATTGTTTAAAGGTACGTTTCCATAGGTATCCTCCGTCTATTATTTATGAGAGCCTCAAAGAGCTAAACAGCTCTGTTGAGAAATAGTCGTCTATTATCCAACCTAGTCCTTCTTTTTCTTCTTAGGGACTATAGGCCCTGGCTTGAAGATATTTTTCTTGGTTGGTGCCATACCCTTGCTAATAAAACTATAGATGATAAAGGCGGCTCCAGCGACAATCATCAGAATACGACTCATAGCTAAGCCAAAAAGAAGAAAGACCACACCCATAAGGGTAAATTTATAATCAATCTTTTTCATGTTTCACTCCTGTTTATTTCGTTGATATCATTATATCATGAATAAAGTCATTTCATATTGATTCAAATTTATTTTCTCAGTTTTTAAAAATAGAAAGAACAGGCAGACCTGCTCTTTCTTTAAATATTTAGGAGACTTTTCTTTTGTATGATTAGGCTTCAAACCTTTTCTCACCATCCAAGTATGTGGCTATCAAGTCCAAATCATCATTTAAAACGATAAAGTCCGCATCATATCCCTCTTTAATCTGACCGCAAACATCATCAATATGAACAGATTTAGCTGGAATCAGGCTAGCCATCATGACGGCTTGGTGAGGATTGGCAATGCCCCATTTAACAACATTCTTCAAGCCATCTTTTAATTTCAAGATTGAACCAGCTAAGTTGCCTGTTGATTTGAGGCGGGCAGTCCCATCTGCCACAACTACTGGAAATTCACCCAGCATATAATCACCGTCTTCCAGACCACCAGCTGTCATACAGTCCGTAATGAGAGCGATATTTTCATGGCCCTTTTGCTTGATCAGAATATCGCAAGCCTTAGGATCCACATGGTGGCCATCACAGATTAATTCTGCGTAGGTATGAGGAAGCTCATACATGGCACCAACCATACCCAACTCCCGGTGAGTCAAACCACGCATACCGTTATAAGCATGTACCCAGACGCTAGCACCAGCTTCCACTGCTGCCTTGGCTTGGTCAAAGGTTGCATCTGAGTGGCCGAGTGCTACTGTCACACCTTCGTCAGTAATTGTACGAACAAACTCTTCGACACCATTACGCTCTGGCGCAAGGGCAATCTTATTCAGCAAGCCATTTGAGGCCTTTTGCCAAGCACGAAATTCATCCATACGAGGATCCTTCATATAGGAAGGATTTGCGCTCCCTTGTATTTCTCTGTGAAATAAGGTCCTTCAAAATAAAGGCCACGAATCTTGGCACCAGTAGCCTCTTGGTAGCGGGCACCGATATTTTCTGTCACAGCCAGCAAAAGCTCATAAGACGAAGTCAAAGTAGTTGGTAAAAAGCTTGTAACCCCTGTTGTCAAAAGACCATCACTCATGGTATGAAGGGTCCCTTCAATGTTATTGTCCATGACGTCCACTCCGCCAAAGCCATGAATATGGGTATCTACTAGACCAGGTGCTATGGAATAACCAGTGTAATCAATCACTTCAGCATCAGCAGGAACTTCTTTGACCAGCTTTCCAAATTTGCCATCTTTGATTTCTAAATAACCGCCTTGACGGATTCCTTGAGGATAGAAAAACTGATCAGCTTTAATATATTTAGGCATAATATAACCTCCAGATTTTGTCCAAATAGACTAACTTTCTTCCTATTTGGTACTCATTGATTATGTCATCTATATTATAAACCTTTCCAATTTATTTGTAAATGGTATAGACCTATTTTACAAAAAATTATTATATTAAAAAGACAGGAAGCTTTTCCTGTCTAAATTTGTTCTGCTTGGACCTTTTCAACCAAATTCATAGCGTGGTCCGCAACCCTTGTATAGTGAGAAATGATATCAATAAAGTTGACCCCAGCTTGTGGTGTACATTCTCCGCGGTTGAGACGAGAAATATGGGTCTTCCTAAGCTTACGCTCCAGCTGGTCAATTTTCGTATGCTTCTCTTCTAGACTGTCAGCCAGTTCAATATTATTATCTTCAACTGACTGCAAGGCATCCTTGACAAAATTCAAGGTCATTTGGTAAATCGTTTCTAATTCTTCCAAGGCAGCTTCTGAAAAGATAACTTTTTTCTTGATCAGGTAGTCTGTCAGTTGGAGCAAGGCTTCACCGTGGTCCCCAATTCTCTCCAAATCTCGAGAAGAGTCTAAGATATTGGTTAAGACTTCACTTTCTTTTTGATTGAGCTGTTCTCCAGAAAGATCTATCAGATAACGGGTCAGTTCTTCGTCAATAGCATTGATGGCTCCTTCTGTCTTATGACCCTTGTCTGCAGATTTTTCAGTATGGTTGATCAAATAATCATAGGACAGTTCAAAAGATTTAACAGCGTAGCTTCCCAAATGAAGTAATTCTTTCTTCGCATTTCCTAAGGCTAGTGATGGAGCTTGCTTGATCAGGATCTTATCCAGATATAGCGGTTCGTACTTAACGACCTCATCTTCACCAGGGATTAGTTTGGTCACTACATAGGCAAGAAAACCAATCAGCGGGAATTGAAGAATAGTATTGGTAATGTTGAAGGCACCGTGAGAGAAGGCAATCGTCATCTCAGGCGACAGGTGTAAGGTAGATTGGAACCACTGAACCATATTGGTAAAGGCACCAAGAAAGAGTAGACAGACCAAGGTCCCCAGAACGTTAAAGAGCACATGAGAGGCTGCAACACGTTTGGCAGCAATATTAGCGCCCAAGGAAGCAATAATAGCTGTTATGGTCGTCCCGATATTGTCCCCAAAAAGCACCGGTAGGGCTCCTTGAAGACTAATCAAATCACTAGCATATAGATTTTGCAAGATACCAATCGTAGCAGATGAAGCCTGAATCAGCAAAGTCAATCCTGTTCCGACAAAGACTCCCAAGACTGGATTTTTGCTGAGCTGAATCATATAATCTTTGAAGACCTGTAAATCCTTAAGAGGTTCCATCGCTCCACTCATCAGATTCAGTGCAAAGAATATCCCTCCGACCCCAAAGAGGATCCGACCAATATTGTTTATAGCACGGTTTTTAGTAAAGAATATACAGACAGCACCGACAAAGAGAATGGGAAGGGCATATTCCCCCAGCTTAAAACCAATGATGAAGGAAGTCACTGTTGTTCCGATATTGGCCCCCATGACAATCCCGATGGCCTGGCGCAAGGTCAGAAGCCCCGCACTTACCATCCCAACAGTGATAACCGTCACACCTGAACTGGATTGGATAAGAGCTGTCATCCCAATTCCAACCAGGATACCTAAGATAGGATTGCTGGTATACTTATCGATAAAATAACGTAGGCGATCACCAGCGGCTTGTTGCAGACCATCCCCCATCATCTTGATACTATAAAGAAATAGTCCCAAACCACCTAAAAAGTGAAAAATAATATCTTGCCAATTTATGGACATTCTTTGCCTCCTAAATCCTCTTTCGAAGTATTCCTTTTATATTTTATAGAATAATCGTCAAAGTCACAAGACCTTTTTTAAAAAAAATGAAAAAACTATACTATTTTGTGCCAGAAAAAAAGACCACAGAAGGTCTTTTTCCTATTGTTTATCCAAATCCCGCAACATTTGGTCAATCTTGTTACCATATTCAATTGACTGATCTTTTACAAAGGTCAAGTCTGGGATTTTATACATTTTTAAGTTGTGGCCCAACTCACGTTTGATGGTTCCAGTTGCTTTTTCAAGTCCCAACTGGGCTTTTTGGTTATCTGATGCCAGATCACTCATAATAGTATAGTAGACCTTGGCCATTGATAAATCACCCAGCATTTGAACATCAGTGATGGTCACACCTTGGACACGCGGATCGCGGACTTTCTTTTGCAAAATCTCATTGACTTCGCGCTTGATTTCCATTCCAACCCGGTCCACACGGAAATGATTTGCCATTGGATTTCCTTTCTATTTCTTTCTTTGTAAGATAAGCTAGGCTCAGCCTAGCTTATTTTTATTTGGTTATAGAAGCCCGCCGTCTCATTTTGAGAAATGACTTGATCTAGGATTTCAGTAGAATCTGTCATCCCCATCAACATTGATCTCATGAATACGAACTTAAAAGCTTCAGGATTTATCTTTTATTTTTTAATTTCTTCCATGATGTAGGCTTCAATAGTATCATCTACTTGAATATCATTATAGCCTTCAATCATGAGACCACCTTCACGGCCGTTCGTAACTTCTTTGACATCGTCTTTGAAGTGCTTCAAACTAGCCAGTTGGCCGTCATAGATCACGACGCCGTCACGAATCACACGGACCTTAGAGTCACGGGTAACTTTACCGCTGACAACCATAAATCCACCGATGGTACCAACTTTAGAAACCTTAAATGTTTCACGGATAAGGGCTTCACCGATAATTTTTTCTTGGTATTCAGGGTCCAGCATTCCCTTCATGGCGTCTTCCACTTCTTCGATAACCTTGTAGATGATGCTGTGGAGACGAATTTCAACGCTATCAGACTCAGCTTGCTGACGAGCTTGTGGTGTAGGACGGACATTGAAACCGATAATAACGGCATTTGAAGCTTCAGCCAAGGTTACGTCTGATTCATTGATAGCACCAACCGCTGAGTGGACGATGGTTACCTTTACGCCCTCTACTTCGATCTTTTGTAGGGAAGCAGCCAAGGCCTCAACAGAACCTTGTACATCAGCTTTGATGATAACATTAACAGACTTCACTTCACCCGCTTTAAGGGTATCAAAGAGATTTTCGAGGCTGACACGGTGAGTAGCTTGACGTTGCTTCAGCAAAGCCCGTTTAGCACGTTCTTCACCGGCTGCACGCGCCGCTTTTTCATCTTCATAAACAGCGAAATGATCACCAGCCATTGGTGTTTCATTCAGACCTGTGATAGAAACTGGTGTAGATGGACCAGCCACTTTGACACGACGACCCAAATCATTTGTCATCGCACGGACACGACCAAAGGTATTACCAACAACGATAGGATCTTGAACATTCAAGGTACCTTGTTGGACAAGCAAGGTCGCAACAGCACCTTTTCCTTTATCCAAACGTGCTTCGATAACGGTACCGATGGCACGGACTGTTGGGTCAGCCTTAAGTTCTTGGATCTCTGCTACAAGTAGGACTGTTTCCAATAATTCATCGATATTTTGGTTGAACTTAGCTGAGATTTCTACAAACTCAGAGTCTCCTCCCCAAGCTGTTGACATAACACCATGCTCTGCCAATTCACCGATAACACGTTCAGGATTGGCACCTGGCTTATCAATCTTGTTGATAGCAACAATGATTGGAACGTTAGCTGCTTTTGAGTGGTTGATCGCTTCAATAGTCTGAGGCATAACCCCATCATCAGCTGCAACGACCAGGATAGTGATATCCGTAACAGACGCACCACGAGCCCGCATAGATGTGAAGGCCGCGTGTCCTGGCGTATCTAGGAAGGTAATCTTCTTGCCACCTTCGACGATTTGGTAGGCACCGATATGCTGAGTAATTCCTCCCGCTTCACCTGTCGCAACACGTGAATTACGAAGGGTATCCAAGAGCGTTGTTTTACCATGGTCAACGTGACCCATGATAGTTACAACTGGTGGACGTTCTTCTAAAGCATCTTCATTGATGTAGCCTTCTTCGACAAAGAAACGTTCAATATCAGCAGTGTCAACTTCGACCTTCTTCTTAGCTTCGATACCATAGTCTACCATAAGGAGTTCAATTGTATCACCGTCAAGAGATTGGTTTGCGTTGCCATTACGCCCATCATAAAGAGTTTCTTGACAATTTCAGCTGGCTCGCGCTTGATGCGTTTTGCAATTTCTGCCACGGTCATGCCGTCTGTATATTCAAATTCTGTTGGCAATTCATGGAATTTACGCTCTGTAATAGGTTTTGGAGTCGCATTATTATTCCGATTATTCTTGCCTTTTTTCGTTTTCTTATTGTTATTCCAATTACTATTCTTTTGATTTCTCACTTGATTTTGACTGCTTCGATTCTTTTGTTGTTTTCTTGGACCATCTTCTTCGTGATCAAAGTTATCACGTTCCTTATCTGGTCGTGCTTGTTTCTTGCGACGCGTATCCACAGCAGGATCCTGAGCTGTTGGAGCTGGTGTTGCTGGTGCTTGCGCTGTAGGTTTTGGAGATTCTACTTCTACAAATAAATCTTCCAATTTTGCTTGTTCTTTACGCTTATTCTGCTCCCGCAAAGCTTCCTTGTTAGCCTTAGCCTGTTTGAAGCGTTCCTCACTAGAACGAGCATACTCAGCATTTTGCTCAGCTTTCAAGGCTGCTGCTCGCGCTTTAAAGTCAATCTTAGGTCCTTGATTAAAGGACTGGCGTTGTTGATTGTATTGTGATTGACCTTGATTACGATGTTGATTGCCTTGCTCTTGACGATTACGACGATCATTGCGATTTTGACCATTACGGTCATTGCGATCGTTTTGGTTATTCCGGCGTTCGTTGCGATCATTGCGGTTTCCTTGCGGTCTTTGTTGACCCTGTTGTTTACGACGCTCTGCCTGCTCTTTCGCCCGTGCCTCTCTTTCCGCTTTAAAGTTACGGCTTTGTGGACGTGTAACTTTTGGAGCAGTAGTTCCTTGTGCTTGTTCTTGCTTACTAGCTGGGGCTTTTGCACTAGCTTCTTCCACAGGCTTAGGAGATGATGCTGGGATAGGTGACGGCTTGTTTGTTGCCTGTTCAGTCTTATCCTTTGCAGGCTTAGATGGTGTCGCCTCTGTTTTTATTGGTTCAGTACTTGGTTTTGCTTTAGCCTCAGAAGTACCAGCCACTGCTTTTTTTGCAGAAGCAAAACTGGCTACAATCTTATCAGCAGCAGCAACTTCAACACTTGATGAATGACTTTTAACATCCAAGCCTAGCTCTTTTGCCCGCTGAACAATTTCCTTACTTTCTTTTCCCAGTTCTTTTGCGATTTCGTATAATCTTTTTTTAGACAAATCCTTGTCCTCCTGTTCTATTGCATAATAGACCTCATTTTCTTTGTAAAACCAGCATCTGTGATGGCAAGCACTTTTCTTGCTTTACCAATCGCAGAGCTCAATTCCAGTGTTGAAAACACGGTTGATACATCTACTTGGTAATAGTGGCTTTTATCTTTAATTTTTTTACTCAAATTTGGAGCGGCATCATGGGCTAGAAAAACCAGTTTGGCCTTTCCTTCTTGAATGGCCTTAACGACTAATTCTTCACCAGAGATAATGCGACCTGCTCTTTGTGCCAGACCTAGTAGATTTGCGACTTGTTGTTTATTCAAGACCTAACTCTCTTCTTTTCACTTTGTGATCAACATAAGCAATCAATTCATCATAGAAAGCTTCGTCCACTTCCATATTAAAACTACGATTAAAGACTTGTTTCTTTTTAGCTTGAAGCGCTTCTTCATTATCCAGTTTGATATAAGCGCCACGGCCATTTGCCTTACCGGTTGGGTCAATAAATACTTGGCCTTCCTTGTTTTTTACTATTCGCAGTAAATCACGCTTGTCAATCACTTGGTTTGAAACAACTGATTTTCTTAAAGGGATTTTTCGTGTTTTTGCCATGCTTGCCCCCTTAGTCTAGCTCTGTAACTTCGCTTTCTTCAAGGTCTGTTGCAAGAGCAGCTTCTGCTAATTCTTCGACAACTTGATCTGTATAAGCCAGGTTAGCATCTTCGTCATAGAAGACTTCCTCTACTACTTCTCCAAACCCACCTAATTCATTAGCTGCTTCCATCGCTTCAAACTCACTCGCTGATTTGATATCAATGCGATAGCCTGTCAAGTGAGCTGCCAAACGAACGTTTTGTCCTCGACGACCGATTGCCAATGACAATTTATTATCTGGGACAACCACCAAGGCACGTTTGCTGTCTTCAGCGTTAAAGATAACTTGATCTACCTCAGCTGGAGCAATGGCATTATAGATGAATTCTGCAGGATCTGCTACCCATTCGATAACATCTATGTTTCCTCAACAGGGATCATACGATCGCTCTTAGCATCGTACTTGGCTGGGTGGAACTTACTAGTAATTTTCTTAATGTTAGCACCACCACGACCGACAATTGTACCAATTGCATCTACATTAGGATTATGACTACGCACAGCGACCTTAGTCCGGTCACCTGCTTCACGTGCCACACTCATGATTTCTACAGTTCCATCGTAAACTTCTGGGATTTCTTGTTCCATCAGACGTTTAATCATTTCTGGATGGCTACGACTTACAAAGACATTCACTCCACGAGGGTTGTCTTCAACCTTGTAAACAAATACCTCAATCCGATCATGTGAAGCAAAAATTTCTCCAGGAATCTGATCTTGTTTAGAAAGTTGCGCCTCAATGCTACCCAGATTTACATAGATAAAGCGGTTGTCAAAGCGTTCTACTGTACCTGACATGATTTCATTTTCATGTTCCTTATAAGTGTTATAAGTGATAGTACGAGTTTGCTTGCGCATTTTTTCCATAATAGTCTGTTTAGCAGACTGAGCGGCAACACGACCAAACTCAACAGGAGCTTCTTCAAATTTAATCTTATCTCCTAGCTCATAAGCAGAACTAATAGCAAGCGCATCTTTCAAACTGATTTCTAAACGACTGTCAAAAACTTCGTCCACAACTTCACGAACTGTATAAACATGGAAGTCACCCTTTTTCTCATCAAAATCAATCAAAGCACTATCAGCTTGACCATAACGGCGACGATAAGCAGAACGAAGAGATTCTTTTACTGCGTCGATAATGTCTTCTTTTTTGATACCTTTGTCTTCTTCTAAGATGCGGAAAGCATCTAGCATTTCTTTACTCATGTTCTCTTAGCTTTTGCTGGGCAAAAGCAATCCTTTCTTTTATTTCTAAAACTTAACAGCGAGTCTTGCCTTGGAAACAAGACTATAGGGAATATCAATTTCTTTCTTACGAGTTTTGTCCATATATTCTAAGGTCAGGACATCCTCTTTAAACTGGAGTAAGGTCCCTTCAAAGACCTTTTGTTTGTCCAAGGATTTATACAAACCAACATGAATATATTGACCAACCGCTGCTTCCACCTGCTCTTTGGTCTTAAGTGGCCGCTCCAAGCCAGGGCTAGTCACTTCAAGGAAGTACTGCTCAGGAAAGGGATCCGGCTTAATCGTATCCAGCAAGGGACTGATAATATCTGTCAAATCAGCTGTATCATTGACGGTGATTCCTTCTGGCTTGTCCACAAAAACACTTAGGACATAGTCGCTACCTATCTTGCCATACTCTACATCAACCAATTCAAATGGCGCTGTAATAGCTGGCTCAATCACTGCCGTTACTAACTCTACAATTGTTGCGATAAGACTGCACCTCCTCATAGATAAGAGGCGAAGAATAATCTCCGCCTCACTCTCTAATATTCACTAAACTATATTATAGCACTCCTCTCTTTAAAAAGCAAGAGATAGAGGCTTTTTCAGCATTTTTTATTGAAATACTGCTTCTACTCGGTAAATAACCTGTCCTTTGCTAGAAAATTTTTGTTCATACTCTGTCAGAACATTTCCTTCAAAGTCGCTCGCATGTAAGTCAAGCCAGACCCCTTTCAGCTTCATACCATACTGAGAAAAGCTAACCAGGCTGTACTCAAACAAACCACGATTGTCTGTTTTAAAATGGACTTCTCCTTTTTCAGGTAAAATCTGCTTAAAGGTGTCCAGAAAAGACTTATAGGTTAAGCGTCGTTTCTCATGGCGTTTTTTGGGCCAAGGATCAGAAAAATTCAAATAAAGTCGCTCAATTTCCCCGTCAGCAAAATAATTGGTCAAATCAGAACCATCCACCCAGAGCAATTTGATATTAGGAACATCGGTTGCCAAGACCTTATCAAGAGCATAGCTGAGAACTGATTTTTGAATATCAATTCCGATATAATTGATATTTGGGTTGGCCTTGGCCATACCAGTAATAAAGGCCCCTTTACCACTTCCAACTTCAATATGAATCGGGTGATCATTACCAAAAAGCTCCTGCCATTTTCCTTTAGCATCAGCTGGGTTTAAGACGACATATTGGGGATTAGCTTCTAGAAGCTCAGTTGCCCCCTTGCGGTTTCTTACTCTCATGATTCCTTTCTGTATTTGGCCCGGAAATTGCGCAAGGCATAAATTTCACGGTTCACATTTTCTAAATCGTTATTCTCATAATACTTAGCGACTTGGCAAAGGTAGCTATACTGACTGTACCAGTAGAGCTTTTCTAAAACCTTTTCATTGTATTTATAGCCATAATAAATCAGCCATTCTTCCCAACGTGCTTCTGGAATATAGTGACTGAGCAAATGCGCAACGTCGAACATTCTATCTGTTAAGCGGACAGAATCCCAATCAACGAGGTATATCAATCCACTCCTTGTTTCTACCCAGTTACTATGACGCACATCTCCATGCACAATGGTTGCGTAATCTTCTCGGAAGGCAGGCAAGTTTTTACGTAAGTCTGCAATGATGGACTGTAAATACTGGTTGCTCTTCAAGGCCATAGGCACTTTTTCTACCCAGTTATCTAAGAGATCATTAGGATGCTCTAAAGCGTAACCTAGTTTTGTCAACTGAGTCATTAGCGGCCGTGACCGGTGCAGACGGATTAAAATATCAAAAATTTGCTTTCTTTCCAAACCATCTGGTCCTAAAATTTCACCAGACAGCCATTCTTGTGCAGTCATCACATTGCCATCAGGAAGACGGCGGCTCCATAGAAGTTGCGGAGCAATTTGTTCCTTAGCAAGCCCTGCCAAAATTGGAGTCGTATTCATCTTCACAAATACACGCTCTCCATCAGGATAACTGCCCATATAAGCCTTCCCGCTCTTACCATTTATAGGCGTTAGGGTCAGTTCATTATCGTTCAAGTCCATTCTTACCCTCCATCAAAGTTTCCAATCTATTTTACTAGTTTTAAGCCCTTTCGTCAACCAATCCTTTAAGCTTGTAAGGTAGATAAACTGCGTAAAGTATCAGGTATACAAGAAGGATAAAAAGGACCATTATTTTTTCTTTAAAAAATAGCAGAGCTGTCAATAATTCTACGAGCAATACGACTGCTCCAATGCTAGTGATAACTCGTTTAGCTCCCTTAACCTTTGCACTTTCCTCTAGAGGGAAGAGTTTGATTAAATATTGATAATCATAAGCATCATACAAGGCTAGAAGCTGAAAGAGCAAGAGATATTGAAAAAGACCGACAAAGACTGTTGCAATCATGCTTTGAGGTAGAAAAATAATAATCAGCAATGATAAAATCAACAAACGTAGACTAAGAGCAAAAAAGTCCCCATTTCTCAAATAAGAACGCAAGAAGAGATTGTCCCAAACTTTCTCTTGGTTCTTGGACAGGCGGTTGGTCAAGAAATCTAAATAAGCTCGTCTTTTTACGCTACTTGATATTCCCTTAACATTCGTAAAGAGACCAAAAAATTGCAAAATTCGCTGTTGACGTCTCTCTTCGTAGGCAATTAGAGACTTCCAATCAAGCCCTTCCTGCAAATAGAATTTCCGACTTTTCCATTGAAATACCAGAGCTTTCAAAGCAAACAGGAACAAACAATATAGAGTAAAGCCCCATATAGGCACACCTAAGGCTAGAAAAAGAGGTGCCAAGAGAAGCAAAACCAAGGTTTGCAAAATTCCCCAAAGAATAAAAGAATTTCGCCTTTGTTTGCCGACATAGATACGTACTTCTTCTTCCTTAGCTAAAAGAAAGAGGCTATCTGGCTTTTCAAGATAGGTAGCAATCCTGCCCATAAAAACCAAGCCCAGTGAAAGGAAGACTATGGCTAGCCAGATAGGCAAATGATTTTTAGGAAAATTGCGAAGCAACTGGCTGTATTGAACCGCTGTAAAGCCCAAGAAAACCATTAAAAATAGAACAAAGTGGTCATTCAAAACATAGCGCAGATATTTTACACACTGGTTCCGAAAATCCAGTCTGCGCTTAGCAAATACTTCTCTCATAGGGCAGCCTCTTCTGTCAAAGCTAGGTAGATTTCATTGAGACTTGCTTCTGGCAATGAAAATTCTTCTCGCAACTGAGCCAAATTTCCTTTAGCCCGTACCTGACCCTTGTGCAAGATAACAAAAGAATCACACATTTTCTCTGCCGAATCAAGCACATGGGTACTCATCAGGATAGACTTCCCTTTAGCCTTTTCTTCTGCCAAGAGCTCAATCAAATCAGAGATGGCCAGAGGATCCAATCCTAAAAAGGGTTCATCCACAATAAACAAACTAGGGTCAATCACAAAGGCACAGATGATCATAACCTTCTGCTTCATTCCCTTTGAGAAATTAACCGGAAACCAATCTAACTTGTCTTTAAGACGGAAGATCTGAAGCAATTTATCCACTCGATCCATAGCTGTTTGCGAGTCAATATCATAAGCCATAGCAACCGTCTCAATATGTTCCTTCAAGGTTAATTCTTCATAGAGACTCGGTGTTTCAGGTATAAAACCAATCTTTTTGCGATAGGCTGTCCTGTCTGACTTCAGGCTCAAACCATCTATCAAAATTTCTCCTTGATAAGGCGTCAAGAGACCGATTATTTCATTGATGGTTGTTGACTTTCCAGCCCCGTTTAGACCAATCAGTCCAACAAGCTGACCGTCTCCAACTTCAAAACTGACATCTTTCAAAACAGGAATATTGACATAGCCACCTGTAAGCCCTTTTATTTCTAACATTTTTTCTCCAATTTCTGGTATAATATCTGTATTGTGGGTACTGCTCTTGAGCCAACAAGACGTCTCCTTTTTAAGACGATAAGCTCTGTATTGCAGTCTCCTCTATTATATCAAAATCTAGCCAAAGAGGTGCATTTTATGACAGATTGTATTTTTTGTAAAATTATTGCAGGAGACATCCCTGCGGCTAAAGTCTATGAAGACGAAGCCGTTCTAGCCTTTCTTGATATTTCACAAGTAACGCCTGGTCACACACTTGTTGTCCCCAAGCAACACTTTCGTAACCTTCTGGAGATGGACGGAAGCAGCTCTAGCCAACTCTTCGAACGTGTGCCTCAAATCGCCCGTAAAGTTATGAAAGCAACTGGTGCGGCAGGCATGAATATCATTAATAATAACGAAGAAATTGCTGGCCAAACTGTTTTTCATACCCATGTTCATTTAGCGCCACGCTATGATGAAAATGACGATTTAAAACTAACCTTTGTTGCTCATGAACCTGACTTTTCTGAACTAAGTCGCTTGGCAGCAGAAATTTCTCAAGCTATAGATTAGGAGGCTTATAATGAAATTATCTAACCTCTTCCTCTTTACCGGAGCAGCCATCACTAGTTACCTACTGGTAAAAAACCGCGAAAGCATTACGGATGAAATCAGTGATACTGGCCAACTATTACACAAAGCACAAGACAGCCTATCTGAAATCCAAGCTAACTTAAGTTACCTAAGAGAGCAAAAAAGCACACTGGAAGATATAAGCAAAGACCTCCAATATAAGATCAATGTTTTTAACCAAGAAGCGCAAGCAAGATTTGCTGAAATTCAAGATATTTGGGAATCTTCTCCTATCAAACAAAAAAATAATTAGATTTAAAAAGAGTCAAGTTTTCATACTGAAAGCTTGACTCTTTGTTCTTATTGCGCTTCTGTCCCAGTTGTAGTAGATTGTTCCTGGCCAGTAGGCGTTGCCGTTGCCGTCTGATCCACTGAACTAGGTGATGTAATTGTATTCCCCTGACTGGTACTAGCCGGAGTTGAATAAGAGTAAGTATTATTTGAATAAGTCGTTTCTGTGTCCGTCGCATCCGATAAGGACGAAGAATAGCTAGCAGAAGAACTTGTTGAAATTCCACCACTTCCATCTATTTCATCATACAAGACTGCATTCGTCTCTAATTTGACAAAGTACTTAATCCAAGTGACTTACGCAAGATATTTTGCATTTCTAACAAGTGGTCTCGTGTCACGATTTGGTAACTTCCACCATCAGCTAGAGTCGCATCTTCGCCTCGTAATTGCTGGCTATCAATTCGTCTGAAAGCATCCTTGTAGCCCAAAAGCTGAGGTATACTTCCAGATGTTAATTCAATATTGGTTTGCATATTTGAACTAACTGCCTTCAAAATGGCCTGGTAGTGACTCACACTATTTAGACTGAGAACCTTCTCAACAACTTTTTTGATCACTTCACGTTGGCGTTTTTGACGACCATAGTCTCCTTCTGGATCTTGATAGCGCATCCGAGCGTATACCAAGGCTTGGTCCCCATTAATCTTTTGAACACCCGGCTCAATCTTAGCTGTGTATTCTGGTTCATTTTCTTCGATAGAAATCGGAAAATCGAAGGTATTATTAACTGTAATGCCCCCGACAGCATCCACCAATTGAACAAGGCCCTTCATATTAATCAAAACATAGCGATCGATATGAATATTCATCATCTCTTGGATAGTGGAAATAGCCAACTTAGCACCGCCTGAAGCGTAGGCTGAGTTTAATTTTGCCTCAACTGTTTCACCATCTTTATCCTTAAATTTGGTAAGAATATCTCTTTCCAAACTCATCATAACTGTCTTCTTAGTTGTTGGATTGACGGACAGTAAAATCATACTATCACTATTTCCAGCCCAAGTATCTTCACGAGAGCCACTACCTGTATCCACTCCCATCAGAAGAATCGTCATAGGTTTTGTAGCAGAGATAACATCTGTTTCTCCTCCCAGACTCTTATAGGTCTTCGAGAGTTCTCCAGTAGACTGATCATAAATAGTCCAGGCATAGGCTCCCACTCCCATGACTGTCACCAGCAATAAACTTAAAAACATTAATAAGGTCTTTTTAAACATATATTTTTAATCTATCAGTTTTCCCATGAGGTAAACATCTAGAAATTCCCCTTCGTCTAGATAGGCTCCACGTTTTTGTAAGCCTTCAATCTCAAAGCCTAAACTTTGATAGAGATGCACTGCTCGTTCATTTCTTACTTGCACACTTAGAGCCAATTTGCGAATCACACCAGACCGGCTAGCCCAATCAATGGCTTCCTCCATGAGAACCCTACCCAAACCTTGGTTCCAATATGATTTTCTTACAGCAATGAACAGATCGCCAATATGGCAAACACGCGCATGACGATCAGCAGTAATATTGATTAGTCCGGCCAAGTTTCCATTTAGGAAAGCCAGAATTGAAATTCGATTCTCCAAGGAAGCCTGCAAGTCTAAAAATTCAGCCATTTGCTGCACACTCATCATGATTCCCTCATCGTCCAAAGTCGTATAATCAGACTCTTGACCAATCTGGCTGAGAAAGTCAATCAGAAGTTCCGCATCACTAGCTTCAGCTTCCCTCAGTAGCAAGTCATATTCTCTTGGCATTAACGGACTTCGCTTTCTATCTTTTGCAAGAGACCCTTTGAAGCTTGTCCAACAGCCTCGAATAAAATCCGCCTTCCGTCTTCTTCTTTGACAAGCTGAACCTTCAGATAATCTTGTGGCAAACTATCTGCCAAAGCTCTCCCCACTCGATAACAGTAACACCATCACCAAAGAGGAAGTCATCTAGGTCAATCGAATCGGGATCTTCTCCAATCCGGTAAACATCCAGATGATAGAGTGGCAACCGCCCTTCGTACTCTCGAACAATGGTATAGGTAGGACTCTTGATCATTTGCCTAATATCCAATCCTTGAGCAATCCCCTTGGTCAGGGTTGTTTTACCAGCCCCCAGATCGCCCGATAAAATCAGCACATCTCGTGCTTGAAGTAAGTGGCCTATTTTCTGACCAATAGCAATCAGCTCATTCTCATTATGACTAAACATAAGTCTTATTATACCAGAAAAAATTTTTTCATGCATAAAATCGCAACATAAAAAAGAAGCTGGATAAATCCAACTTCTCTGATTATTTTGCCAAAGCCAGACTGACGAAGTTTAAAATGAAGAGAGCATCCAAAATCCAAATCATAGTATGAACTTCTTTGGCTTGTCCCTTTACTGTTTTAACCAGAGCGTACATGATAAAACCAGCTGCGATACCATGAGTAATGCTGTAGCTGAATCCCATGAATATTGAAGTGAAGAATGCAGGGATTGCTTCAGTCAAATCATCCCATTCGATGTTTTTCAGACTACCCAGCATCATAATTCCAACAACAATCAAAATCGGAGCTGTCGCAACAGTTGGAACGATTGCTAAGAGAGGACTAAAGAAGCTAGATATAGCAAAACAGATTGCTACGACTAGAGCTGTCAGACCAGTTCGTCCTCCCGCTCCAATACCTGCTGCTGACTCTACATAAGTAGTAACGTTTGAGGTTCCTGCAATAGCACCAATAGAAGTCCCAATCAAGTCTGAATACAAAGCCTTATCCAGCCTCTCAGATTCATGGTTTTCTCCAGAACTTGCCACAATTCCAACCTTTTCACCTGTACCGATTAGGGTTCCGATTGTATCAAAAATATCTGTCAAGGAGAAGGCCAAAATAGCCATAAATGTCTGAGGTAAACGAGCCGTATCAGTAAAGAGAGCACCTAAACCTTTTGGACCAATTGCTACACCAAAAATTTCTCCCAACTCTTTAAAGGCAGTACCAAGATTATTTTGACTCAAGTCAATTAAGGATAGGTTTACCAAACCAACAGAAATGGCAACCACAGTTGTAGCAAAGATGGATAGGATAACTCCACCCTTAATTCCTTTTACCACAAAAAAGACAGTAATCGCTAAACCTACCAAGGCAACTAAAACAGCAGGGTCATTAAAAGCAACTAGGCCTGGTGTAGCAGATGAGTTAGCAGTAATAGCCGATTGAGCTTTCTCGACACTTTCGCCAGCAACTGTATAGGTCCCCGGGTCAATAGAAAACTTCAATAAGCCTGCATTTTTAATCCCTACATAGGCTAAGAAAACACCAATACCAGCTGAAATTGCAGCTCTTAAGGATCCTGGAATAGACTCAATAATGGTCTTCCGAATCTTGGTCAAGGTAATAATCAAAGAAATGATTCCACAGATGAAGACCATTCCCAAGGCTTCCTGCCAAGTATAGCCTAAACTAAAGACAACTGTAAAGGTGAAGAAGGCATTCAGACCCATCCCAGGTGCTTGTGCGTAGGGCAGATTAGCATAAAAGGCCATCATCAAGGTACCAGCCACAGCACCAATAATTGTTGCTAAAAATACTCCTTGTGCTGGCATACCAGTTTGAGATAGCATTGCTGGATTGACAAAGAGAATATAACTCATCGCAAAAAAAGTCGTTAATCCAGCGAGAATTTCTGTACGAACGGTCGTACCATTCTCCTTTAATTTAAAAAGCTTGTCCAATTCATATCTCCCATCTATAGACAAAGATTTTAGTTCGTTTTTAGCGAACAACATATCCATTATAACAAAAAAACATTCATCTTTTCAAGATGAATGCTTATGTTTTTATTATTTTTTATCATCTCTTGCCATAAAAACCAAACTCATGAATTGAATAAATGTAAATCCCAGTATAAAAAACAAACGTTCCCTTTGAAAAGTCGCTAGTAATTTCTCAACTACTTGACTGGGATTATTAATTAAATCCCAAGTATTTAAGCGGTCATAACGACCAATATAAATTGCTAGACTAGAGATAAAAGAGAGGCCACCCGTTACGATTAAGTCCAGCCACCAAGTTAATCTCAAACGCTCTCTAATAATGATCCAACTTTCAATTCCACAGTATACACCAAACAAGATGCTTGGAACAAAAGCCATAAACAAATGCAAACTAGTCTTATTCCACAAGGTATCTCCAACCCAATGCATATGAACAATATCAGTTATCATATAAAAAGTATTGGGATAAAAGACCAGCCAAAGGATGAAAAATACAGGAAATAACCAGGCCTGTTTAAAATAACAAGTCAAAATAGCAAAATCATAAGCAATCAAAGCCAGCATCATATTCCAGACTAGGTCAGGACCTGACTTAGTTATTCCTTCCATGTATACTAACAAGGAAATCAACAGAAAAAATAAATGAATCATGAAAATTTTACGCATACAAGAAAACTCCTTACTAGGAAATAAAAAGACCAACCAGATGCAATTGTTCATTACAAGCATCTGCCTCGACCTTTGGAAGTACATTATAACACAAATCACTACCATTAAACTTAAAATCTGCTATAATAGGAACTATCATACATGAAGAGGATTTAACATGGCGCATAAAATTATTGCTGTAGACCTTGATGGTACTTTGCTCAATTCGCAAAGCCAATTGTCAGATTTTACTAAAGAAACCATAAAAAAAGTAGCTCAAAAAGGACATAAGGTAATCATTACAACCGGCCGCCCATACCGTATGGCTCATCAATACTATGAAGAATTAGGGCTAGATACTCCTATGATTAACTTTAATGGTTCTCTGACACATCTACCAGGTAAGAAATGGAAATTTGAAAAATCTTTGACAGTCGATAAATCATATCTGATTGATATGGTTGCTCGAGAAGAAGAAATTGAAGCAGACTTTATTGCCGGTGAGTACCGCAATAAATTTACATTACCAACACTAACGAAGAAATTGCCAATCCTCAATTATTTGGCGTAAATGCTTTTGTTCCCGAGAATCAGTTTAACCCTCAGCTCGTCACTAAGAATCCTAGTGTCATTCTCTTGCAGACACGAGCAGAAGATAAATATGCTCTAGCTGATCAAATGAGTTCATTTTATCAACACGAGCTGACCATCAATACCTGGGGTGGACCACTCAACATTCTTGAATGTACTCCCAAAGGAGTCCACAAGGCCTTTGCCTTGAAGTATCTTTTAAACATCATGAATGCAGATCGTAAAGATTTGATTGCTTTTGGTGACGAACACAATGACACTGAAATGCTAGAGTTCGCTGGTACTGGTTATGCTATGAAAAATGCGAATACTAGTCTTCTGCCTTTTGCTGATCAACAACTGGGGCTAACAAACGATCAGGACGGTGTGGCCCATGAACTAATGAGATTATTCCTTTAAGCCCCTAACCTATAAATAAAAATCAACACCACAAGACAGAGATTTTGTGGTGTTTTTCAATGTTCAAAAAACTTAGAAGAACAAAAAAGATCTGGCCTTGTATGCAACAAAACCAAACCTTCCTTTCCTAATCGTAATCAAAGACTCAATCAGACCAAGAGGTTATACAAACTCTCATTACCATGAAGATTAATGTATCCAGGGTCGAACTCTGATAAGCGTGAAAGCAAAGCTTCATAATCATTCTTATCGCCCAGAGCAATACCGATTAAAACCGGACCTGTTCCCTTGTTGGCACGTTTTATATATTCAAAACGCGTGATATCATCATTGACACCTAAAATGTTATTCACAAATTCTCGAAGAGCTCCTGGGCGTTGCGGGAAATTAACCACAAAATAGTGCTTAATCCCATCATAAATAAGAGCACGTTCTTCCATTTCCTGCATCCGGTTGATATCATTGTTTCCCCCTGAAATAATGCAGACAACGTTTTTTCCTTTGATTTCTTCTTTCATTACCTCTAACGCTGCAATGGAAGCTGCACCTGCTGGTTCAGCAATGATTCCTTGTTTGGAATACATATCAATCAAGGTCTCTGAAATCAGGCCTTCATCCACGCCAACTAGTTTATCGACATATTTACGAGCCACTTCATAAGTTGATTGCCCAACCTTTTGGACAGCAATCCCGTCCGCAAATTTGTCAATTTTCTCTAACTTAACTGGCTCTCCATGATCAAAGGCAGCCTGCATACTCTGAGCACCCAAAGCCTCTACTCCAATCACTTCCATTCCAGGTGCAACATACTTGATATAAGTTGACACTCCTGAAATCAGACCTCCCCCGCCAACTGGAACGAAGATCTGATCAAAATCAACACCTTCTTCTTGAGCTTGTTCGTGAATTTCGTAAGCCACCGTTCCTTGACCGGCCTGAACATTTAGATCATCAAAAGGATCAATGAAGGTTAGTTTTTCTGATTTGGTAAATTCTTGTGCGGCCTTAGCAGAGGCATCAAACGTATCTCCTACCAACTTAATGGTTACATAATCGCCACCAAAAAATCGCACTTGTCCAATCTTTTGCTGGGGTGTCGTAACAGGCATGAATATAGTCGCTGGGATTTTCATCTCATGGCAAGTAAAAGCTACTCCCTGCGCGTGATTTCCCGCAGAAGCACAGACAACCCCTCTTTTTTTATCCTCTTCAGATAGCTGGTGAATGGCATAATAAGCACCGCGAATCTTAAAAGAGCGTACCTTTGCATATTTTCCCGCTTCAGATAAACTGTCGCCCCATATTTTTCAGATAAATAACGGTCAAAGTCCAGCGGAGTCCGTTCAACTACATTTTTTAATACTTGATGGGCTTTAAAAATATCTCTAGCTGCAAGCATACAATTCCCTTCTTTATGTATCATCCTTGTAAGCGTGGAAATTAATTAACCACACCAAAGCCAATCCCAGCAGTTACCAATACTTCTAACAAGGAATCTGGCATCATAAAAAACAGCAAGTTTTCTTTGATAAGAAAGGAGGCAGGAAATTCATTTCACTGCCCCGTCTGTTTCTTTTTACAGATTAGTTGTAAATTTTAAATGCATCGTCGTCATTTTTACCAACGAATGGCATTGCTTTACGCAATTCAGCACCTACTTTTTCGATTTCAAGGTTGGCTGCTTGTTCACGGTAAGCAGTGAGTTTTGGACGGCCAGCCTTGTAGTCATTTACAAAGTCATTTGCAAATTTACCATTTTGAATGTCCGCCAAAACAGCCTTCATGTTTTCTTTGACTTGCTCAGTAATTACACGTGGGCCTGATACGTAATCACCGTATTCAGCAGTATTTGAAATTGATTGGCGCATTTTCTTGAATCCACCCTCGTAGATCAAGTCAACGATCAATTTCATTTCATGAAGAACTTCAAAGTAAGCCAATTCAGGAGCGTAACCTGCTTCTGTCAAGACTTCAAAACCTGCTTCGATAAGGGCAGTCAAACCACCACAAAGAACAGCTTGTTCACCAAAGAGATCTTCTTCAGTTTCTTCTTTATAAGTTGTTTCAAGCAAACCAACACGAGCTGCACCAACACCTTTACACCAGTCCATAGCAATGTTTTTCGCACTTCCTGTTGCATCTTGGTAGACTGCATAAAGAGCTGGAACACCAAATCCTTCTTCAAAAGTACGACGAACCAAGTGACCAGGACCTTTAGGGGCACACATAAAGACATCTACATCAGCAGGAACTTTGATAAATTCAAAATGGATATTGAAACCATGGGCAAATCCAACTGCATTACCAGCTTCCAAGTTTGGAGCGATTTCTGCTTCATAGAGTTCTTGTTGAATTTCATCTGGCGCCAAAATCATGATGACATCAGCCAACTTAGCTGCCTCTGCTACTGTGTAAGTATCAAAGCCATCTTCTTTAGCCTTATCGAATGACTTACCAGGGCGAACACCGATAATCACATCATGGCCTGTATCACGCAGATTTTGTGCATGAGCATGACCTTGTGAACCATAGCCGATTACGGCAATTTTCTTACCGTCAAGCGCTGCTACTTTTACATCTTTTTCGTATTCCATTTGAACTGCCATAGTTTTTCTCTCTTTTCTATTTTTTATTGCCTTATAGGCTGGTTTAACAAATTTAAGCTGGATTTTTTACTCAATGAAAATCTAAGAGTATTAGTCGCGGGTAAATCCAGTTGCACCCGTACGAGCGATATTTTTGATCCCATATGGCCGAATCACTCGCAATAAAGCTTCACTCTTTTCAGCATTTCCTGTCATCTGAATGGTAATTGAGTTTGGAGCCACATCCACTACCGTTGCACGGAAAGGTTGGATAATGGCTAGGATCTCTGCACGCTTCTCAGCTGGAGCTGAAACCTTAACCAGAATCACTTCACGCTCTAAGTGAGGACGGTCTGTGATATCACGAACTCGAATCACATCAATTTGACGATTAAGCTGCTTGATAATCTGCTCTACTTCTGCCAATGAGGCCACATCAATGATGATGGTAATACGAGATACTTCTGGATTTTCCGTCGTTCCAACTGATATACTCTCAATATTAACCTGACGTCTGGAAAGAACACCAGTGAAGCGATTTAGAACACCCGAACGATTTTGGAGTTTAGCTGTCAACATTCTACGCATGGAACTTCACCCCCAACATCTCATGATTGCTCTTACCAGCTGGTACCATTGGCAAAACGTGCTCCTTACGAGAAATGTCCACCTCGATAAACATTGGTATATCTTCCTTCAGCACTTCCAAATCCTGAGCAATAGTCTCTGGATTGTCAAATTTATAGGATTTAACACCATAGGCCTGAGCCATGAGCTGGAAATCTGGCAAAGTATCAAAGACTGACTCAGAGGTACGACCATCATAGAAAGCTTCCTGCCACTGCCGCACCATTCCTAGTGAATGATTGTTTAGCATGATGACCTTAATCGGAACCTTATAGATATTGAGAATAGCCATCTCTTGGTTTGTCATTTGATATCCACCATCACCAACAAAAAGGATAACCTCCTTTTCTGGGTTAGCAATCTTGGCACCAATAGCAGCAGGAACTCCAAATCCCATGGTTCCTAAACCACCAGAAGTAACCAATTGACGCTCGTTTTGATATGGATAATATTGAGCTGCCCACATTTGGTGTTGCCCTACGTCTGTTACAACAATGGCATCCCCATTTGTCAACTCACCGATGCGTTCAATTACCGCCTGAGGCTGAACTACGCGCTCCTTCTTATCATAAGACCGAACACGATTCTTATCCTTCGTAACTTTTTCAATCCACTTTTCAGTATTATTATGAACTGTTGGTTCTGCTAGAAGCATCTGTAAAGCTTTTTTAGCATCACCCACTACAGGAATATCTGCACTGATAATCTTACCGATCTCAGCAGGATCAATATCGATATGAGCAACCTTGGCATTCTTAGCAAAAGTCTTAGGATTTCCTGTCAAGCGGTCATCAAAACGACAACCGATGCTAATCATAAAGTCTGTTTCTGTCATGGCAATGTTAGCCGCAAAGGAACCGTGCATACCCCCCATCCCAAGAAAAAGTGGGTGGCTCGTTGCAATAGTCCCTTGACCCAAAAGGCTGGTCACAACAGGAATTTGATAGCGTTCTGCAAATTCATTTAATTCTTTAGAAGCTTCCGCGTAGCTGATACCACCACCTGCCAACAATACTGGTTTCTTAGCTTTAGATAATTGTTTCAAGATTTTCTTGATCTGCATATCATTAGGAACAAGCGTTGGTTGGTAACTTGGTAAATTCACCTCTGGTGAATAGATGAAGTCTGTTTCCCAAGGCAGATACATCCTTAGGCAAGTCAATGACGACTGGACCAGGACGACCAGTTGTTGCAATATGAACAGCTTCAGTGATAATTCGTGGAATATCAGCCGTCTCACGTACCTGGTAATTGTACTTGGTAATTGGCATCGTAATACCAACAATATCCGCCTCCTGAAAGGCATCCTTCCCAATTCCTGCCCGAGCAACTTGTCCTGTAAAGACTAAAAGAGGAACGCTATCGCTCATAGCATCAGCAATCCCTGTAATAGCATTTGTTGCTCCAGGTCCACTAGTGACAATGGCGACACCCAACTTCCCAGTTGATTTGGCATAACCTTCAGCTTCATGCAAGCAACCTTGCTCATGGCGACCTAGAATATGGCGAATACCTTTAAAATTATAAATCGCATCATACAAAGGCAAGACTGCACCACCAGGATAACCAAACTGTGTCTATACCAAGTTCTAACAAGGTTTCTAAAACAAGTTCAGAACCATTTTTAGGTTCTTTTAATTTGATTTGCTTCACATGTTCCTCCCTCATAGATAAATTCCGAATTGTCAAAAAATTCTAACTTCTGCTACCAATGATAACATTTTTTCCCAATAAATCAAGAAAAAAACTAGCGATTTTTATTATTTTTTAATAAAGCGCAGAAGCATATCTCACATCCTAAAAGGCTTCGTAGATATATCCCACAAGCTCTTAGTCCTATCTTGACATCACTTTTTTCAAAAACGTATACTTTATGTTACCATTTTTCATCATAATGTCAAGGAATTTTCAGAAAATTTAGTATTTTGGGACAGATTATTTTTTCACAAACTTTAATTAGCCCCTAGCTAAAAAAATCTAAAACTTCTAGACTCCTTCTCCTACACACAAAAAAGAGTCAGGACTAAAAGCTAGTCCTAACTCCGTTATTCATATAGCAATGAGAAAGATCTCTTCTCATACAGTATGGAATTCTCTACTGGTAATCTCAAGCAAGGAGAAATCCATTGTTCATTAATTAGTCGTTTCGACCAAATAAACGAAGAAGGCTGAGGAAGAGGTTGATAAAATCAAGATAAAGACTCAAAGCAAGGGATACTGCCCAGCCATTTTCAACTTGACCATTTGACCGTTCATACACGTAACGAATTTTTGATTATCCCATGCAATCAAACCAGAGAAGATAATGACACCTGCAATACTAATCAAGAAGTCAAAACTTCCATTTCTTAAGAAGATATTCACTACACTAGCAATAATCAAACCAAACAAGGCAGCCCTCAATGCTCGGCCCATTCCAGAAAGATCTTTCTTAGTCACCTTTCCGATAAAGGCCATCGCAAAGAACATAGCTGATGCCGTTACAAATGCAGATAAGACAGATGATTGAGTATAAAGGGCAAGAACAATACTCAAGGTAAAGCCATTTAATGCAGAATAAAGCAGAAAGAGAGGTAAAGCTGCAGGGCTATTTTTAACAGCCATACCAGAAGCAGCAAAGACTAAAATAAGTTCAGCAGCAATAGCCACATAGAATATCCAAGTAGAGCCCATCAATACAGAAACAATAACTGACTGAAACATACTCAACATCAGTGCCGACACTATCGCTGAAATTCCAAGTCCGACTCCAACAAGAGAATAAATTTTTGCATAAAAAGTATTGATGCCACTTGCATCCTGAATGATTGTACGATTGTTCATAACATCTCGTCTCCTTTTTAATTCTTTAACATCTTACGATGAAATAACTTTCGATTACGAATCTTTTGTCTCCACGGAGAGGTTGCTTCTTTGATTGCCCAGTATTTATCAACAAGAGTTACAATATAAGCTTCCTTGTAACGTGGTGGCGCAATTGTTAAGCCCCACATATGCTTAATGATAATATCCTCTTCGACTTTATTCAATTTGGTTAGCTTCCGAGCATTTCGAACCGCCAAACGGGGATGAACCCAAGCATGGCTTTTCTTAAATTTAGTCACCCGCCAATCATAATAGAACAAATCATGAAGAAGAGCACCTCTAGCTGTACTACGCTTATTCCAGCCCAATTTTTTCGCAATCTTATAACTAGTATAACTTACATTGATAGAATGTTCAAGCCGATTGGAATGCAAATGATGTGGAATACCCTTCAAGCGCTGGACGCTGGGCTTCTCAATCAAATGTCCCACGTAGGCCATAAACTCATCATCATTTTGATAAGGCATAGAATCACCTCCATTTGCCTTTATTATAACCTAATTCCTAAATTTTAGCTTAAATAAAAGATTAAAATTCCAGCTGCTACCGCCACATTTAAACTTTCAGCCTTCCCCTTCATAGGGATATGGACCAACTGATCGGCTGCAGCTTCTATCATAGAACTAATCCCCTGCCCTTCATTGCCCATCACTAAGATAAAGTTTTGGCTCCCTTTTAATTTTTCGTAATCGATTGAATCATCAGAAAGGGTAGAAGCAAAAATAGGAAGATCTGATTTTTTTGCCAAGTCAATCAAGTCAGCTGTTGCTAGACGATAGATTGGAAGATGAAAATGACTCCCCTGCATGGACCGTAAGGTCTTTAGATTATACAAATCAGCTGAATGTTCAGAGATAAAAATCCCATCAAAACCTGCTGCATCTGCTGTCCGAATAATCGTCCCTAGATTCCCCGGATCCTGAACATCTTCTAGAAAAAGATATTTGCCTGAGAGTTTCTCTGGTAAGACTTCTTGCTGGAGTCTAACCTCAGCCACGATTCCTTGCGGAGTCTTGCTATCAGCCAAATCTCTCAGCAAGTCAGGGCTCAACCAATATACTTGTTTACACCCAGACAGGTGATCCGCATATTCTGGCAAAGCAAAAATAGAGATAACTTCAGCCCCACTTGAAAGAGCCTCTTCAAACAAATGCCAGCCTTCTATCAGGTAGGAATCTGTTCTGTATTTCTTTTGATGGAGTTTTTTAGCTTTTTTTACCACATTATTAGCTTTAGAGGTTATAATATTCATAAGAATAGTATAGCATAAATTTTAAGAATAAAACTCATGCTCAAGTCGGATATAAAAAGGAGGCTGTCATGCAAAAAGTTAAAATGATTGCTCAGGGACGGGTCCAAGGAGTTGGCTTTCGCTGGGGCGTCTATTCTCTTGCTTTAGAAATCGGTGGTATTACAGGCCGTGTATGGAATAATGAGGATGGAACTGTCAGTATTCTTGCCCAAGCAGACAGCTCTGCTTCTATGGCTAAGTTTATTCAAGAAATCCGAAAAGGTCCTACACCATTTGCTAAGGTAAGCTATCTGGATGTAACAATGGCCAATTTTGATTCTTTCTCAGATTTCAAAATTTCAAATTAGGTCTAGGGAACTATTGTATATTTAAGAAAAAAACAGTAGAATAGAAAGGTATCATTTAAAAAAGGAATATAGAATCGTGAAAGCATTTAAACGTTTATTATTTTCAGGAATGGGTTTAACCCTTCTTCTGATTCTCTCTGGCTGTGTCCAGACCAATAAACAAGGCCAGCCAACAGGACAAGGTTTTGTTTATCAATTCTTGGTTGCTCCTATGAGCCAAGTCATCAAATACTTTGCCAGTGATTTAGGCTTGGGCTTTGGTCTTGCTATCATTTTGGTAACAGTTATCGTCCGCTTGATCATTTTGCCACTTGGACTTTATCAATCTTGGAATGCAACCTATCAGTCCGAAAAGAGAAATTATTTGAGTCCAATTTTCACTCCTATCAATGAGCGCATGAAGAATGCGGAAACTCAAGAAGAGAAATTAGCAGCCCAACAAGCTTTAATGGCCGCTCAAAAAGAAAATGGCATCAGCATGTTAGGTGGTGTTGGATGTTTACCACTCCTAATCCAAATGCCTTTCTTCTCAGCACTCTTTTATGCAGCTCGCTACACTAAGGGAATTGCGGAAAGTTCATTCTTGGGAATCAATCTTGGTCAACAAAGTATGATTCTTATTGTTGTCGTCGGAGTTCTTTACTATATTCAATCACTTCTATCACTCGTTGGACTAGATGAAGAACAAAAAGAACAAATGAAGAAAATGATCTATGTGAGCCCGCTCATGATTGTCATCTTCTCCCTCACTGCGCCAGCTGGAGTTACTCTTTACTGGGTAGTCGGTGGTTTTGTTCAAATCTTACAACAGTTCATCATTAACTTCTTTATCCGCCCTTATATGAAAAAACGGGTGGCAGAGGAGTACGAAAAGAACCCACCTAAAACCATGTCAGCCAATTCTTATTTGAAAGACGTTACACCAAAAGCAAGTCAGGCTATTGATAACCGTCCTAACAATAACAAAAAGAAAAAGAATCGTAACGCTGGCAAACAACGTTCAAGATAAAGAAAAACCTTTCCGTTAGTAGCGGAAAGGTTTTTCTTTACACAAGCCCCTGACTTGATTGCTTTGTCAATAGACACCAGAATAGCTAGTAATTTTACCAAAAAATTGTATAGCAAAACAATTTTTTCGAAATATAAATTTCCTTTTTCAAGCGAGAGATTTCTTAAGAAAATTGTTGGTTCTACTAGCGACCACCAGGAATTGTCCCGCTCCTAAAAAGAAGGAGAGCTAACGTATTTTTACCCTAATACTTGAAAATACGATACCTAGATTTCTTCCAATAGCATAAAGCCCCTTTACAACAAGCTCCTTCTCTTTATTGATTGTATTTGATTAAGACAAGCAGACCGGAAGCAAGTACCGTTACTAGACTAAGGGCATTTAACTTTAAGGGATTAATCTTATAAAAGAAGGATAACAGCAAAAGAACTCCATTACTGAGGATAAGTAAACGATAAAATTCTCCCTGTATTTGCTGCCACTTTTTTAGCGAAGAAAAAGCAATAGGAAAACGCAGTCCTATCGCTGCATTTCGACTTGGAAAGTATCTATTGAGGATCCATAAAATAAGTGAGAACAAGAAGATAAGCTTGACTAGCATCAGTATCCCTTTCGTTAAAGCATTTTCTAAGCACATTATACTCTTTTTGCATGAAAGTTCAAGACGAAAAAAACGAGCTTCTGCCCGTTTTTTTAAAGTTATTTAGTTTTTTCAACCTTAAGGATTTTAACATCATAACTTCCAACTGGCGTTTCAACAGTTGCGATGTCTCCTTTTTTCTTACCAATCAAAGCTTGGCCAATAGGACTTTCATTTGAAACCTTACCGGCAAAGGCATCTGCACCAGCTGAACCTACAATGATATAAACCTCTTTTTCAGTTTCACCGACTTCTTGAATCGTTACAGTCTTACCGATTCCTACTTCATCTTTAGCAACTGCATCACTATCTACAATTTCTGCATAGCGAATTTTAGTTTCTAAACTTGAAATTTGACCTTCTACAAAGGCTTGTTCATCTTTAGCTGCTTCGTACTCACTGTTTTCAGACAAGTCACCGTATGAGCGAGCAATTTTTATTCTCTCTACTACCTCAGGTCGACGGACCAATTTCAATTCTTCTAGTTCTTTTTCTAGTTTTTCCTTTTCCGCAAGGGTCATTGGATATGTTTTTTCTGCCATTTTTATTTTTATCTCGTTTCTATAAAATCTTTAAAATAAAATTGAGGGTGGACACAACAAACTAATAAGCCTTAGAGTTCTGTCCCACTCCCAATTTTTAATTTGAACTGCTTGATTGTGTTAATTTGCTATTGACATGCTCTTCAACATTTTTTGCATGCTCTTCATAAGTTGTTGCGAAGTAGACTGTTCCAGTCTCAGTGTTAGCAACAAAGTAAAGGTAATCTGTCTTGTTTGGATTAACAGTTGCTTCAATCGCTGAAAGGCTTGGACTATCTACAGGTCCTGGCATCAAACCTGGATTTTTATAAACATTAAATGCTGAATCAATATTAGTATCGATCGCCGCATCTTCTGCTAAGGTTGTTTTTTTGCCAAGTTTGCCTTCCGCATAAAGAATCGCAATATTACTTTGAAGTGGCATACCTTGGTTCAATCGGTTATAGAAGACACTTGCAATATTCTTGCGGTCTTCATCCGTTGAGCCTTCTTTTTCAACCAAGGAAGCCAATGTCAGAACATCATTCACTGTTAGATTTTTACTTTCTAACACTTCATAATAAGTGCTCAACTTGCTATCCATAGTTGCCAGCATTTGATCAATCAGAGTTTCTGCTGTTGTATCACTGGTGTAATTATAGGTTGCTGGGAAGAGATAACCTTCCAAACGGTATTTGACTCCACTATCCTTGGCCGGAAGTCCGCTCAATAATTTAGGATATTTGGCCACCATTTTGCTAATAAAGCTTTCATCCTGCACTTTGGATAGAAAATCCTTCGCACTAATGGATACTTTTTTATTACCACTTTTCTCAACCGCTTCAGCTATTTGATTCAAAGTATATCCTTCTGGGACAACTAACTTGCCAAGAGTTGGTGGCTGAGGAGTATCAGTCCCACCTTTTTGCAAAGCTTTCGCAATGGTGTCTAGGTCCATACTCTTTTGAAGATTATAGTAGCCAGATTGGAAGTTAGCATAGCTCTTAAACTTACTGTAGTAATTGAAGACTTGACCGCTCTTAATCAGTCCTTTCTTCTCCAAATCGACCCAATTTCCTTAGCACTTGATCCGGCAGGAATCTCAAGAGTTACATATTCAGTATCATTAGCATTGACTGGCTTTAAGGCGGAATCAATATAGCTGTACACAAAGGCACCTGTTACTGCCAAAGTAACCAATAAGAGGGCAATAATCGTCCATACAATTTTTTTAGCTACATTGTTTTGACGTTTTTTCTTATTAGCTTGTCTTTCTTTTGCAGAACGAGACAAGGTTTCCTTAGATGTCAGATCATCTCTTCTATATGTTGCAGTCTTTGCCAAAGGCTCTTCTTTTGACACATTTGGCTCTTTAGATTGGTTTTTATAGGAAACCTTTACTGGAACTTTAACGGATTCAGGCTCATCCAAAAAACTATCTGATTTTTGCGAAGCCGTTGTCTCAGCTTGACTTTCATTTGCTGAATCAGCTGATAGAGAATCTTTTCCTAGAACCTCAGCTAGGGAAGCATCCCCCTTCTGCAATAGTTCAGATAGGGAAGGATCCTCTTTGGTTCTTTCTTCCGCTAGTGCTTTATCTACTTGTTCAGATAGAGAAGGACCTTCTTCATTGGAAGATGCTTCATTTTTTTGAGAGTTAGCAAACTCTTTTAAAATCTGCTCTTTAAAGCTCAATTTTTTTTCGTTATCTTGTGAATTTTCAGTCAAAAATTTGACCTCCTTCTTCATAATCCTTAACATTATATCTTAAAACTTTGATAAATGCAATAAGATTAGGCTTTCTTTCATAATATATTAAATTAATTAGTCCTTAGAAGAAACTTCCCAGACCATATCATACCAAACTTCATCCGCATAAGTTGACTTAGACAGCCCATGATTCCTAAAGCCATATCTTTCATAATAGGCTGTTAAATAATCATGACAGGTCAGATTGATGCCATCACGTCCATTTGAAATGGCGATTTCTTTCATTGCCTCCAGAAGTCTGCGACCAACCCCCATACTCTGAGCTTCTTTAGAAACCGAGAGACTGGTTATTGAGATATAGCCCCCAGCTTGATGGCTGAAATCTTCAATCTCCATTGTAAAGGAGATATCCATGAGGTAGCGTTCCGGTCTTACTGGACCTTCAAGAAATCCTAAAATCTGATTATCTTTCTCAGCAACAAGAAATGTTTCAGGTAAGAGTTCGATGTGCTTAGCCAACAGTTCCTGACTCATAGCCTCTTCAGGACTAAAATTTTCACATTCAATCTTGTAAATGGCAGGTAAATCTGTTAAGTCAGCAGTCCTTATCTTCATGATTTACTCCTTAAAATAGGGATTCTCCCAAATCATCTCAATGTGTGGTTCATCTCCATAAGTAGCCTCAAACATTCCTGAATCAGAAAAACCATTCATGACAAAATAGGAAATCAAATGATCCTTACAAGCCAGATAGATTCCCTGGTTTTGAAGATAAACTACTACTTCCTTCATAGCTGCAAGCAAGAGAGTACCAACTCCCTGACCCTTAAAATCTGGATTAATCGAAAGTCTCTGAAGAAATATGAAGTTAGATTTGTCTAAATTTCTCATTCCCTTTACTAGGCGATCTGCTGACTGGTGATGTGAAGAAACCGCTGACCCAATGATGTAGCCAGCGATTTCTCCATTCAAATCAGCGATTAAAAAAGTATTTGGAATCTTTTCAATTTGTTCTTTTAGTTTCTCAGGGCTAGTAGCTTCTTCTCCCAAGAAATTGGCTTGCTCAATCCGAACAATTTTCTCCAAATCATGCAACTTGACTTGTCGAATTCGCATCGGTGATTCCATAACGACTCCTTCTTATTGAACATTGCTAGTCAAATTAGACAAGAGGCGTTCAAATGAATATTCATAGGTCTGGATATCTCCAGCTCCCATAAAGACATAGACAGCATTGTCATGGTCTAAAAGTGGAGATACATTATCTACACTTACAACTTGGACACGCTTAACAATTTTTTCAGCCAGGTCTTCAACTTTAACATCTCCATGATCCACCTCACGAGCTGAGCCGTAGATTTGAGCTAAATAAACGGCATCCGCCTGATTCAAGGCATCAGCAAATTCATCCAAAAGGGCAATAGTGCGAGTGAAGGTGTGCGGTTGGAAGATTGCCACGATTTCCTTGCTTGGATATTTCTGACGAGCTGCATCTAAAGTCGCAATAATTTCAGTTGGGTGATGAGCAAAATCATCAATAATGACAGTGCCATTAACAACCTTTTCAGTGAAGCGACGTTTTACACCAGCAAATGTTTTCAGGTGTTCTCTGACCAAGTTCAAGTCAAAACCTGATACATACAAGAGTCCAATAACAGCTGTCGCATTCATAATATTATGACGTCCGAAAGTCGGGATGTGGAATTCACCTAACTCTTGACCACGGTAAGAAACTTTAAAAGTAGAGCCCGTTGTTGAACGTAACAAATCATGGGCAACAAAATCGTTTCCCTTTTCAAAGCCATAATAATAGATCGGTGCTTCTGAAGTGATACGACGTAATTGCTCGTCTTCTCCATAAATGAAAAGCCCTTTGGTAATTTGCTTGGCATAATCATTAAAAGCATTAAAGACATCTTCTAGACTAGTAAAGTAGTCAGGATGATCAAAGTCAATATTCGTAATAATAGAGTATTCTGGATGATAAGGCATGAAGTGGCGCTCGTACTCATCAGACTCAAACAAAGTACTTAGCACCTGCTGAACCGCGACCTGTTCCATCTCCGATCAAATAACTCGTGTCGGTAATGTTGGATAAGACATGAGAGAGAATTCCTGTTGTAGAAGTCTTTCCATGGGCTCCGGCCACTCCAAAACTGACAAAATCACGCATAAAGCTACCCAGAAATTCGTGGTAACGTTTATAGCTAATTCCGTGCTCATTTGCATAAGCAATTTCTACATTATTATCTGGACGAAAGGCATTGCCAGCAATGATTTCATAATCAGCCTGAATGTTCTTTGCGTCAAAAGGCAGAATTTTTATCCCTGCCTGCTCAAGTCCTCTTTGAGTGAAATAGTATTTGTCCACATCACTCCCCTGAACCTTGTGGCCCATTTGGTGCAACATCAAAGCCAAGGCACTCATACCTGAGCCCTTAATTCCGATAAAATGATAGATTTTTGTCATGAGTATGATTCTTTCCTTTCCTGTTGAGGGAGTCCTACCCCCAAACTTCGAATAATTCGAATGCCTCTTAAAGGCAAAACGAAGAAACTAGAAAGCAGATGCTCTAGTTAAAAATTTAGCTAACAATCTTCTAGATAGATATTAAGGTATATTGCTACTAAGCTTGATCAAAGCGTGTCAAATTCAATTCAGCCGCAACTTTATTTTCTTTTTTATCGCGCAACTCTTTTTTATTGTAGACTTGGCTAGTCTTCAAAAAATCATAGTTGTTTTTCTTTTCAGTCTTTGGCGCTTCGACTTGGACAACTGGCTCTGCAGATAAATCAGCTACAATATAGTCTTCTTGCTTCAAGTGCTGACCATATTTTGCAAATTCACCTGGGTTTTCTTTTTGGAAAAAGGCAGTTGGCTGAGTTTTTGTCGCCGTAGACTTCCGCGCAGAAAAGCCGATTTTGCTACGGTGTTTTTTTGAAACGGCATCACTGGTCAAGTAGGAAGCAGAGCGTTTCTTTTTCAAATCGGCTCTAGCCTCTTCTCTTGCCATCTCGGCATAACTTTTTTCTTGAACTTTAGGCGAGATGGATTGATTCACCTTGTCGGCAATCACTTGTTTTCGTGTTTCTGACTGTGAAGATGGAATAGGCTGAGCCACCGTTTTACTCAATGAAGAAGAATCAGCAAAAGTCTTCTCCTGATAGTCACCTTTGATATTACTAATAAAGTCAAATTCATCATAGAGATCCATTTGAGGGACTTCTGAAAAAATTGCTTCGTTGTCAGAGATTAGAGGAAACTTGGTATTTGTCATGCTTTTTTCCTTTCAACACTTCATTATAAACTATTCTGGTCGATTTGAAAACTATTCTATTGAAATTCCTAGGATTTCTCGGATATCTGCTAGCGTCAGACTTGAGCGTGATTCCGTTCCATCCAAAATAGTAGAAATTAAATTTTTCTTACTTTCCTGCAACTCTTGAATTTTTTCTTCTATAGTTCCACGAGTAATCAGGCGGTAAACTTCCACATTTCTCTCCTGCCCCATTCGATGCGCTCGCCCAATAGCTTGGGCTTCAACAGCTGGATTCCACCAAAGGTCGACCAGAATAACGGTATCAGCACCTGTCAGATTGAGACCTACACCACCAGCTTTTAAGGAAATTAAAAATGCATCCTTTTGACCATCATTAAAAGCGGTTGTCATTTCTTGACGATCCTTAGCCGGAGTAGAACCGGTTATTTTATATGATTCCATTCCAAGACTTTGAAGTTCCTGCTCAATCAGATCTAACATACCTCTAAATTGAGAAAAAATCAATACCCGATGATTACTGGAGTGAATTTGTTCTAAAAGCTCTCTCAAACTATCCAGTTTTCCACTATCCCCCTGATAATCCTCTAAGAAAAGAGCTGGGGTGTCGCAGATTTGACGCAGGCGCATGAGACCAGATAGAATCTCTATCTTATCTCGGTTCAGTTCTTCGTCCGTTGCAGAACGCACGCGTTCCTGCATTTGCTGCAGTTGTGCCAGGTAAATCGCCTTTTGACTATCCTGTAAGTCGTTTCGATAAACGACTTCTGTCAGATCAGGCAACTCTTGAAGAACATCTTCTTTCTTCCGACGCATGATAAAAGGTTGAACATAACGCGCTACCAGATCTGCTGGCATTTTTAAAAATTCCTTTTTAGCAGGTAATAAACCAGGGAGGACAATTTGAAAAATGGACCACAATTCACCCATATGGTTCTCAATTGGCGTTCCAGATAAGGCAAAAGTATTTTTCACCTCAAAATTTCGTAAATGCTGAGCAATCTTCGTTCGATCATTCTTCATGACCTGTGCTTCGTCTAAAATTAGATAATCAAAACTCAGACGGCCATATTCTTCTACATCCTGACGAAAAGATGCATAACTGGTAATCATAACCTGATGTTTTTCAGCTAGTATGCTATCTCGAAGAGACTTGGCCCCATAGACAACTGCTATATCCAAATGTGGAGCAAACTTGCCAAATTCATCCTGCCAGTTGTAAACTAGACTTGATGGGGCTAAAATCAAAGCATTTTGAGACTCTTTTAACACTGCCGTCAAAAAGGCAATTGTTTGCAAGGTTTTCCCAAGCCCCATGTCATCAGCTAGTATCCCTCCAAAGCCATAATGATTAAGCATGCTGAGCCATTTTACTCCCAGCTCTTGATAATCTCTCAATTCAGCTTCAACCTGTAAGGATGGTAGTTGAAATTCTTCTGGGTGTCTCAGATCATAAGCTAACTGTCGAAATCCTTCTGAGAAAGAAACATTTTCTTGATCTTCTAGGATATCTGTTAGCTGCAGGGCAGCCAAACGGTTAGTCCTTATCTGACCACCCTTTAACTTTTTGGCCCTTAACTTTTGCAAGGTTTGACTAACTTTTTTAGTCTCTTCATCAAAAACCAATACCTTGCCCGATTGACTGACAAAATAATCACTAGATTCAAATAGGGCAGATAAGGCATCGTCCACTTCCGCTGGGTCAATATTGGCAAAATCAAAACCAATTTCTAACAGGCTTCCTTTGGTTTCGATAGCAATCTTAGGTTTTTCTACTTGATAAAGGGCTAGTAAACTAGGGCTAATCTCTACTCTTCCTAAGAAGCGGAATTTCCATGGTATGAGTAAAGAAAGTGTAGACATCCTGAGGCAATAAAGCAGGCCTACGACTTTCAAAAGCTGCTTCAAATCCTGCTTGTAGTAAAGTTTGAAACACCCTTTGTTCCATTCTGAAATCGCTGGCAAAAGGAAGGCTATCTAGTTCTTCTTGACTAGCTACAGTTAGAGATTCGTAGACAAAGACAAGCTTAGCTTCAATTTCACCTGAAGTCAGCAAATCAAAAGAAAAACGAGGCTGAAACTCATGAATCATGAGTTCTTTAGGTGCTGATAAACTACCCATTTTCTTGAATTCTAACAGACTAGTAGCTAGCTTTCCTTGATCAGAACTATCAAATTGCAGACGTTTTCTCCTATCTGAATCCAAAGGCAAATCTCTCAGGGCAGCTAGTATACGTTGTTGCTGATGGCTGAGTTGAAAGAAGGTATCTCCATAAAATAGGAATTCACCATTGTATAAAAGTTTATAGTACTGTTCAGAGATCACAAGTTCTAAGTAATCAGCAGACTCCTCTAGTTCAAATGAGAAAATGCCTGTATCTTCATGTAGATCTTGGAAAAAGACCTGATGGAAATCAAAGACACTATACGCCAAATGGAAACTGTTTAACTCCATCAAGCGTGTCACTCCTTCTTCGAGCAAAGAAGCAGGAAAGGCTATATGTCGACCAGCATTTTGAAATCAAAGAATCATCTTTAGTCGTCAAGAATCCCCGCAAGAACATTAATAGGTCTTGACTAGGTCTGTCAAATTCCTCAAAGCGGAGGGGTTCAAAATAGCTTTTACCAATCTGGTAAGGAGCTTCTTTTTGAATAGTCTGTAAAAAAGCGCGAATATCCCTTACCACATAAGATTTCTCATCCGGTAATCGACTGAGACGCAAAGTCCACAAAAATTCTCCTGTATAAGCATCTTCTTGGCCAACTGCTGATAATTGGTACTTAGGATTTTCTTGATCCAGCGGTAAAATCTTATCTAAAAAGAGACTCCCAAATGAAACCTTTCCTTGTGTCTCTTGCTGACTCGTTTCCTCCAACTCCAACTTAGCCAATACTTCCTTGCCTTCTGCATCATTTTTTAGGAAATACTCTAGTCCAGCTAAATGGGCGCAATATTGTTTTTTCTGGAAAAATTCACAGGAACAGAATACAGCATCATCAGCCAAACTGTATCTCAAATTATAGTCTGAAACTCGACTATAGATAATCCGATTTTTGACTTCACTAATACTGATTTGACCTTTTTCATAAAAGTTTATTCCCTCGGTTCGAATTTTCCCTGGAATTAATTTCGCCATACTTACCACCTTATGTTTATCTCTCAATTATATCATAGTTTTCAGTCAAAGAAAAAAGTAAGCCTTTTTGCTTACTTCTTTTGTTCTAGATAGGTAATAGCCAAACCGGATTCTTGATTCTCATTTTTGCTTATTTGAGGGTCCAAACCTTGATAAATAACAGCAAGATCCAATGACTCTATTCAAAACATCATTCCTCTATAACCTTCATAGCTTGGCCAGTAAAATAATTTCTTTGAAACTCAGACACCCCCAAAAATGTAAGGGTAAAAATTAATGTTCTACCAAAAAGCCATGAACCATTAAACTAGAGGAAATCTGTCTCTACTTCCGCTTCCTTGCAATTAAGTGAATCGGGGTTCCTTCAAAGACAAAGGCCTTGCGGATTTGATTTTCCAAGAAACGCAGGTAAGAGAAGTGCATAAGCTCTTCTTCGTTGACAAAGATGACAAAGGTCGGCGGTTTGGTCGCTACTTGAGTCGCATAGAAAATCTTGAGACGTTTGCCCTTGTCAGTTGGCGTCGGATTAATCGCGATAGCATCCATGATAACATCATTGAGCACCGCTGACGGAATACGCGTGTTTTGGCTTTGACTAATCTGCTTAATCATATCCGGCAGCTTATGGAGACGCTGCTTGGTCAGAGCAGAGACGAAAATAATCGGCGCATAAGACAAGTACTGGAACTGGTCACGAATATCCTCTTCCCAGTTTTTCATGGTATGGTTGTCTTTTTCTAGCGTATCCCACTTATTGACAACGATAATCATTCCTTTACCTGCTTCATGGGCAAAGCCAGCAATTCTCTTGTCGTACTCACGAATTCCTTCTTCGGCATTGAGCACCATCAGAACGACATCTGAGCGATCAATCGCCCGCATAGCCCGCATGACAGAGTATTTCTCCGTATTTTCATAAACCTTGCCTGACTTGCGCATACCAGCCGTGTCGATCATGGTAAATTCCTGACCTTCACTGTCCGTAAAGACCGTATCAATGGCGTCACGCGTAGTACCGGCAACAGGACTGGCAATAACCCTATCCTCACCTAGGATGGCATTGATCAAGCTAGACTTGCCGACATTAGGCCGGCCAATCAGACTAAACTTAATCATATCAGGATTTCTGCCACTTCTTCGTTTGGAAGATTTTCAACGATGGCGTCAAGAACATCTCCAGTACCAATCCCGTGGACCGAAGAAACCGGGAATGGATCGCCCAAGCCCAGCGCATAGAAATCAAAAATCTCATTGCGCATTTCAGGATTATCCACCTTATTGACTGCTAGGATAATCGGCTTATGGGTCTTGTAGAGCATGCGAGCCACATACTCGTCCGCATCCGTAATACCTTCCTTGCCAGATACGACAAAAACAATGACATCTGCTTCGTCCATGGCGATCTCAGCCTGGTGTTTGATTTGTTCCATAAAAGGCGCGTCAACATCGTCTATTCCGCCCGTATCAATAATACTAAACTTACGATTAAGCCAATCTGCTGTCGCATAGATTCGGTCGCGGGTCACCCCTTCGACATCTTCTACAATGGAAATCCGCTCACCGGCAATCCGATTGAAAAGCGTTGACTTGCCGACATTAGGCCGGCCGACAATGGCAATAGTTGGTAAGGCCATGTTTTTCCTCTTTCATTCTTTAGAACAGAGCCAAACTCCGTCCTATTTTTCTAATTTCTTTTCTTTGAACAGTTGATCAATAGCCTGATTAGGCTCCTGACCAAATTGAGCAGCTAGGCGCTGACTCCAGGTTTCCTTAGCTCGCTCGCCGGCATATTCAGTCTGCACGCGGTCATAGGCTTGAATAGTTGAACAATCCTGTTCACGATATTCTTCCTCAAAGACCACTGCTTCATAAGGCAAACGTGGCTTGACTGCATGGTTCTGGTTAGGAGTTCCCAGAGCAATCCCAAAAACTGGGTAAGTGTAGTCTGGTAGTTTGAAAAGCTCTGCTATTTGACTGGCAGCATAACGAACCAGCCCAATAATTACTCCGCCGTAGCCCAAACTTTCAGCTGCTAAGAGAGTATTTTGCCCTGCCAAAGCAGCATCTACTGAGCTAATCAGGAGATTCTCTGTCCCCTCAGGGTAAAATTTCTCCGTATGCATGTGAACGCCATTTTGAGCTCGATTGAGGTCGCCAACAAAAAGCAAGAAGGCCGAAGACTGCCGAATGGCTTCTTGGGGGACCACGTCAAAGAGGGCTTCTTTTTTCTTTTTGCTTCGCACCACAATGATAGAGTATGACTGGAAATTCTTCCAACTGGAAGCAGCCCGTCCAGCATCAATGATGGCACGTAATTCCTTATCCGAAATCTGCTCCTCCGTAAAGCGGCGAACAGACGTGTGAGCCTTCATCAAGTTAATCGTTTCATTCATCGGCGGTTCTCTCCTTCTAGGCGTACCTCCTGAGCCAGAAACTTAATCCGCTCCATAACCCGCTTGGCCTGCCAAGTCTCATCACCATTCTTAGAGCTGGCAAAGTGACGCTCTAAATCCGCAAAACTAAAGTTAGAAGTAAAGAAAGTTGGCAGATTTCCTGCATACGGTGCTGGAGAATGACCTGCAAAATCTCATCCCTCATCCAAGGGCTAGATTGCTCAGCACCGATATCGTCCAAAATCAGCACTTGAGCTGTCTTGACCTGGTCAATCTTCTCCTTGACCAAGCCAGAGCTGATCGCATTCTTAACATCCAAAACAAAGCTCGGATAGTGGAGCAAAGTCGTTGAAACACTGCGTTTTTCTGACAAATCATGCGCCAGAGCAGCCATCATGTAGCTCTTGCCGACCCCAAAATCTCCATAGAGATAAACAGCTTTCTGATAATGAGGAAACTTAGCAACAAAGTCGCTCAACAGTACAAAAGCCTTGCGGCGACCAACATCGTCTATATAAACCTGAGCTAGACTAGCTTCCTTGAGGCTACTAGGCAGATTGATCAGGTTAAGTCTACTCTTAATCGCTTCATTCTTTTGCTGCTCGACTAGCTCTGGAGTCTCCTCGTAGGAAACATCCGCATAGCCTGCATTTTTAATCAAAATTGGCTTATAGCCCTTGGCAATATAGGCTTCATCTCCCAGCAAAAATCGATTCCGCTCACTGATGTATTGATTAAACTTCGAGATGCTGCGGGAAATTTCAGATTGACTGAGTTTTTCTTGCTTAATAAATGCTGCCACATCAGGATCTTCTACGATTTGACGGACTAACTCCTCATAGTTGAATTGGCGGGCAGGATTTTTATGTGAAAGGGTCTCTCCAATCTTTTCCATCTAGTCACCTCCTTGTTCTATCTTAGCAAGCTGACGACGTTTCAGTTCTTCTAACTCCGCCTGCTCCTCTGCACTTGTTTCATTTTTATAATCTGGCTGGCTCCATTCAGGAACATTGCTTTTAGCAACTGTCTGGCTAGATTTAACTGGTCTACTCTGGCTTTGCTGGTTGCGCTCGCGGATTTTCAGAACAGCTTCCTCAGCACTAGTCACCTTTTGATAGGCAAAATCATTGGCGACTTTTAGAGCGTACTTCTCATTCAGATTGGCTGAATCAACCTTATTTAAAGTCAGAAGCAAGACAATATTGATGACCTCATCTAAAAGGCCTAACTTAGCCAAGTCCAACAAAAGTTGTCTTTCTGATTGGGTAATCGTCGCCTGACGCTTTTTTTTAAGCTCTGCTAAGAAAAGCATTGGCACCTTACTCTTGGCAGCGCGGATTATGATTTGTTCATCCTGAGTAAATTTCTCATTGACACGTTTTTGAGCCAATTTTTGCTTCATACGCTCGACAGAAATAACATGAGAAATCGCTGTTTCTCTAGCCAATACATAAGTTTCATACCAAGTCCAGTTTTGTTGCTCAGCAATGGCAAACAAATCTAGTAAATCTTCTTTTTCATCAGCAAAACGTAAATTTTCCTGAGCCATTCTTCGCTTAAAGTTGGTCAGATCAAAGTCTGCTTGCTTCTTCTTAACCACTCCAATTTCATCTTCCACATCAAAGACTGTCGATAATTTCCTGGCCAAAGGTTGCCCCTGAGGCTGACTTCCCATTAAAGCTTCAACAGCCGTTTCACCAATTTTCTTTTCTAAAAGCCGTTTATAAACGTGATGCTGGAAAAATTCATCCGCTGAAAGCAAACTGAAAAGTTTGATCTGATAAGTCGACTCTCCTTGATAGAGTTCTAGCAAGTTCATGGCACTTAAGCGTTCAAAGCTCGTCTTTAAGACTTCCATTCCCATATTCAGATGATTCAAAATATGGCCAAAGGTATAGGCCTGATGACCGTTGTCCCAAAAAGCCAGACAGTACAGATAGAGACTGACTGCTTCTCGACCAATAATCGGCAGATAAAGACGGATCAGATTGTTTGTATCTTGACTAACCAGATTGTTTTTCAAATAAGAAAACTGATCGTTTGGCCTCATCTATTCTTCTCTCTTCTTTTTTACACCCTTAGTAATTTGCTGAAGCAGACTTTCTAATTCACCAACATCTTTAAAACTACGATAAACACTGGCGAAGCGAACATAGGTAATCTCATCCAATTCAGCTAGTTCATCCATAACAAGATTCCCGATAAAGTCACTGCTAATTTCATTCTCACTGCTACTTCGTACTTTCTGCTCAATGCGATTGACCAAAGCTTCTATCTCATCACTAGATACTGGCCGTTTTTGAGCAGAGCGAATAATGCCATTAAAAATCTTGTCTCTTGAAAATTGCTCCCTAGTCCCATCTTTTTTGACAACGACTAGGGTTCTCTCTTCTACCCGTTCATAAGTTGTAAATCGATGCTGGCAATCTTCGCATTCACGACGGCGACGAATAGTATTTCCATCCTCAGCTTGACGGCTATCAATAACACTGGATTTGCTCCCGCCACATTTTGGACAACGCATACGATTTCCTCCTCAAATCTTAATACTCTATTTTACCATAATTTTGCCCATAACAAAAGTAAGGCAAATCTAAATCAGTACACAGAACTATTAAAAGTATTTCTCCTACATTTCATACTAAAAAAAGAGACCGACATCCCTTCAATAGATTTGATTGGAATGTTAAACCCACCTAGCATATTAAAAAATGGAGGGTGGGATAAATATGAGTAACAGCAATTTAAAATCATTTGATAATTTCTCCCAAGAAGATATTCTCTTATACAAAAAAGTTCCAAGTTGAACTGAAACTCAAAAGTTAGGTTTTTAAACTAACCTCGCTAGTACAGTTCATTTAACTTGGAACTTTTTTTCTAAAATTTTGCCTCTACTTCTAAACCGAAATGGTCACTGACAACAGGGGTTCCCTTTCCGTCAAAGACCACAGCAGAGCTTTCAATTTGGATACCTTGGCTGGTAAAGATATAATCAATCTTCAGAGCGTCTTGGTTGCCATCCCAGCCAGCAATTTCGCCTTCAACTGTTGCCCTACCACTAATCTTTTGAGCAACCTTATGACTATCCTGCAATTTGAGTGGGCTCTTTATAATATGCTGATATCCTTCGTAATCGACAGGATTATTAAAGTCACCCATGAGAACCAGAGGAGTTTCGACCTTTAGAAGCTCTTCTTCAAGCTTTGACCACTCTCCTTGTAAGCCCTTGTCCCACCAAGATAGATGACAAGAGGCGATAGTCATCAATTGACCCTCTACCTCAGTCTCCGCTAACAAGACCTTGCGAGTGTGGTAATCCCTAGGATCATTCACTTCTGAGACCAAAACTTCTCTAGGAGCTATCGGTTTTCTGGACAAGATTGCCACACCTTCATTGTAAATGTCAAAACCGATATGATTATAAGCCCAAGACCAATGATAGTCCAGTCCTGCTTTGCCAATTTTTTTACTAGACAAAGGGCAAAGTGATCCTGATGAATCGCAATCGCTCCTTCAACAGCCTGATAGAAAGGAGCCTGAACAACCTGTTCAGACTCCATTAATTGATTGACTTCCTGCAGGCAAATGACATCATATTTTTCTTGAAGAATACGTTCTGCAAGCTGATTTAGCTTGGTTTCTTGCCCTTCTTCCATCCAACTATGAGTATTTAATGTCAGGAATTTCGCCATGATTTCTCTTTTCTATTTTACAATTCAACCTTGGCAACAACTGTCTTAGCAGATGTTTGACCAAGTTTTTCTACAGTCACAGACTTAATAGCCGCCGCGTTTGTGAAGACAACAACTGTTGAAGTTTCACGACCAGCTGCCTTGATAGCTTCCAAATCAGCTGTCACAAGTAAATCACCTGCAGCAACCTTTTGGCCTTCTGAAACATGAACTTCAAATGGTTTACCTTCTAAGCTAACAGTGTCTAAGCCGATGTGAACTAGCACTTCCAAGCCATTTTCTGTCAAAAGACCTAAAGCGTGTTTCGTAGGGAATACACTTGTTACAGTACCTGAAACAGGTGAGTAAATCTTACCATTTTCTGGCTCAACAGCAAATCCATCTCCCATCATCTTTTGTGAGAACACTGGATCTTTAACATCATCAATTGCGATGACTTGACCATCTGCAACAGTTTCTACTTCTTCTGTTACACCTTTGTAAGCAACTTCAGTATCTGCTGATTCTGCTTTTTGGCTAGGAAGAGTTTCAGGAATCACTTCACCTGAGTCAAGAAGATCTTGAATATCAGATTTCAATACGTCGGCTTTTGGTCCGTAGATAGCCTGAACGCCTTGACCTTTCATAACCAAGCCCATAGCGCCTTCAGCTTTCCATTGCTCTTCAGTTCCAACTTTTTCAGCGTCCTTGACAGTCACACGAAGACGAGTCATACAGGCATCTACGTCAACGATATTAGCACGACCACCCAGCAGATTGATAACATTGACTGCTTGAGATGCTGCTGCAACCTTGCCACTGCCAGCTTCTGATGAAGAAGCTTCATCTGATCCATCTGCAGTTTCATAGTTACCATTACGTCCTGGAGTTGCGTAGTTGAATTTCTTAATCATGAAGTTTGCGATGAAGTACATTGCTACACCAAAGAGGATTGTTACCCAGATAAAGTTAATGATATCCATTCCCAAACCAGCATTGATTGCCAGTGGAGTACGAGTTAAGAATTCGATAGAACCGAATGAGTGTACACGAAGGTTGACGATATCAGCCATTGCAAAAGCAGCACCCTGAACAACTGAGTAAATCAGGTAAAGAGGAGTTGCTACAAACATGAACATGTACTCGATTGGCTCAGTAACCCCAGTCAAGAAGGTTGCCAATGCAGTCGCAATCATCATACCTTTATATTTGTGCTTCTTGTCAGCATCTACATTGCGGTAGATAGCTGCAGCTACCCCCATCAAAATACCAAATGAACCAATCATTTGTCCAACTTTAAAGCGGGCTGGATGGTATGCTTCAAGTAATTGATTGTAGCTTGCCATATTTGAACCTTTAAGGTTAACAAGGTCAGTTACCCAAGCAAGCCAAAGTGGGTCTTGTCCGAATACTTGTGTACCTTTTGCTGCACCAGTTAACACTTCATATGTTCCACCAAGAGCAGTATAGTTCATTGGGATTGTCAACATATGGTGCAATCCAAATGGAAGCAAGAGACGTTCCAAAGTACCATATAAGAATGGTGCAAGAACTGGCGCAGTATCTTGTGAATTAGCAATCCAAATACCAAAATTATTGATTCCAGTTTGGATAACTGGCCATACAAATGAAAGTACAATCGCAACAATCGCAGAACGCAAAATTACAACAAATGGAACAAAACGTTTCCCGTTAAAGAATGAAAGTGCATCTGGCAATTTACGGAAGTTATAGTATTTGTTGTAAGCAGTTGCTCCAACAAAACCAGCGATAATTCCGACAAATACCCCCATGTTTAGGGCAGGCGATTCTAAAACGCTGATAAAATAATCAGAAACCTTAATTGTTCCACCTAAAAGAGTGTGAACAGTTGCATCTGGATTCTTTAACATGTCACCAGAAACACCAAATATCACACCAGTGATACGGTTAATCAGGATAAAAGATAGACCTGCTGCAAAGGCACCACCGGCACGCTCTTTAGCCCAACTTCCCCCAATTGCAAGAGCAAAGAGTACATGGAGGTTCCCAATAACACCCCAACCAATTTGCTCTAAAACGCCACCTGTCGTTACCAACACACCAAAATTAGGATTAATCATTGGAAGCGACTTACCAATACTAATCATTAGACCAGCTGCGGGCATAACCGCAACGACCACCATTAAAGCTTTACCGAATTTCTGCCAAAATTCAAAGCTAAAAATGTTCTTGAATGAATTTTTCATCATCCAGACCTCCTTCTTTTTTACAAACTTCTATATGAAATCGTTTGCATTGCACACTACTATTTTATCACTTTTTTTAATTTTGTAAAGGGTTTTCATAAAAAAATTTTTATTTTTTATGATTTCCTCTTTTATTCTCTCTTTTCCCACCTTCATTTTTCACTAACCTGCAAAAAAAGTTGATTTATCAGGCTCTTTAAAACTCAAACTCAACATAATAATATAGATCCCGTTTTTTTGAATTATCTTCTTTCTTGTTTTTTAATAGGTAAGATCAGTCTATACATTTTAAGCAAACGATTGCGTTTCTCTGGCTAATTTTGACTAAAACTCAAATAAAAAACTCTAATTCTTTGAGAATTAGAGTTTTTTAATAAATCAACCCTGCATGGAATAACCAATTCCACGAACAGTTTTAATATAACTTTCTTGTCCAGGAAGATCGATTTTACTGCGGAGGTAACGAATATATACATCCACTATATTGGTCTCAGATGCACTTTCATACTTCCACACTCGGTCTAACAGTTGCTCACGGCTCATCACCTTATTACTGCTCATTAGAGTCACTAGTAAATCGTACTCTCGTCTCGTCAAAGCAATAATTTCTTCCCCTCGATAAACCGTATGATTTTTCAAATCAACCCGCAGATTACGATAAGCGGTAGGAACTTTTAACTGGCTACATTTCTGATCAATAAAATCTCGTCCACGAAAAATAGCAGAAATTTTATCAACCAGGTCACTAATAATAAAGGGTTTTACCATATAAGAAACTGCAAATTGCTGAATCTCTTCAGCTGAATCCGCAATTTCATCTCGACTCACCATTACAATGATAACTGCAGCTGGTTTTAATAAACTTAATTGTTGAGCAAAGGCGAAGGCTGTTCCATCAGCCAATTGATTATTTAGTAAAAGTAAATCATAATCGTTTTCCTTTGCTAGAGCTAGTCCCTTTTGTCCTGTTTCCGCTAGGTCTACTTGATAACTTTCCTTTTGTAATTCCAACATGATAAATCGTGCTAGATTCTTTTCATTTTCAACTAATAAAATCCGCTTCGCCATTGACCCATCGTCCTATTTTTCGTCGTACCAAGAATAGTGGTAGGTACCTTCTTTATCTTTACGCTGATATGTGTGTGCTCCAAAGTAGTCACGTTGTGCTTGGATCAAGTTAGCAGGTAGATCTGCTGAACGGTAGCTATCAAAGTAAGTAATAGCTGCTGAGAAAGTAGGTACTGGTACACCTGCTTGGACAGCAAGAGCTACGATGTCACGCACAGATTGTTGATATTTAGCAGTTACATCAAGGAAGTACTCATCCAAAAGAAGGTTAGCCAGATCTGCATCACGGTTGTATGCATCAGTAATCTTTTGCAAGAAACGAGAACGGATGATACAGCCATCGCGCCAGATAGAAGCGATATCCGCAAACGGTAGGTTCCAATTGTTTTCACGAGAAGCCACACGCAATTGCGCAAAACCTTGTGCGTATGAGATGATTTTTGAGAAGTAAAGGGCTTGACGGATCTTTTCGATCAACTCAGCCTTATCTCCTTCAAATTTGAAAGTAGCTGGTTTTGGTAAGACTTTGCTAGCATGTACACGTTCTTCTTTGTAAGCAGAAATATAGCGGGCAAACACAGACTCAGTAATGAGTGACAATGGTACGCCTAAATCAAGTGCTGATTGGCTAGTCCACTTACCAGTTCCTTTGTTTCCTGCAGCATCGAGGATGTAGTCTACGATTGGACCGTCTTGACCTTCATCGTCTTTACGACTCAAGATATCAGCTGTGATTTCGATCAAGTAGCTATCAAGCTCGCCCTTGTTCCACTCAGTAAAGATTTCAGCCATGTCTTCTGCAGAAAGTCCGAGCAGGTGTTGCATGAGGTCGTAGCTTTCTGCGATCAATTGCATATCACCATACTCGATACCGTTGTGGACCATTTTCACATAGTGACCCGCTCCATCAGGACCGATGTAAGTCACACATGGTTTGCCATCTTCTGGTGCTTTAGCAGAGATTTCTTCGAGAACATCTGCTACCAATTCATAAGCTTCTTTTTGTCCACCAGGCATGATAGAAGGGCCTTCGAGGGCACCTTTTTCACCACCAGAGACACCAGTACCGATAAAGTTGATGCCTGAGTTTGCTAACTCTTCGTTACGACGGATAGTATCTTTATAGAAAGTGTTTCCTCCGTCAATCAAGATATCACCTTTATCCAAGTGAGGAAGAAGTGCTTGGATGGTTGCATCTGTACCAGGTCCAGCTTGAACCATCAGCATGATACGACGAGGTTTTTCGATTGAATTTACAAAGCTTTCAACGTCATAGCTTGGCACAAAGTTCTTTTCTGGATGGCAAGCAATTACATCTTCTGTTTTATTTGCTGAACGATTGTAGATGGCTACTGTATAGCCACGAGATTCAATATTGAGAGCAAGGTTACGACCCATAACGGCCATACCAACAACACCAAAATTTGCTTTAGTCATTTTTTTCTCCTATAGTTAGTTTGTTTTATTTTATCATGTTTAAGCTATAAAATAAAGAATTTATCTTGAAATGTTCGAAGAAGAAAATCCCCTGGGTAAAAATAGGATGAAGGCGAGCCTCATCCTAATCATTTTTTATTTCTTGTCATCAGTCGTAATTTCTTTAGCTTCAATCACTGGCTGTTCATCTTGTTTAAGCTTATTGACAGTCATATTAACACCAAGAGCGCCTGCTAGGAGTTGACGGATGTCGAAGCCTGCACCTTGCGATACTTGGTCAATACTCTGCATGATATCACCAACCATCTTAGAAGCATTGCCTTCACCATACATGGTGATTTGTCCACTTTAGTAAGCGGCTCTGCTACAGCACGGGCAATTTCTGGCAGTTTGTCTACAATCATCTCAGTAATGGCAGCTTCCTGCATCTTCTTCATGGCTTCTGCTTTTTTATCCAAACCTTGAGCCTCTGCTTCTAGCTTAAGACGAATAGCCTCAGCTTCAGCACGTCCCTTGGCTTCAATGGCTTCAGCTTCTTGCAATTGTGCAAATTTTTCAGCCTCGGCTTGAGCCTTGCGAGCTTCTGCTTCTTTTTGAGTTTCAAAAAGTTCTGCTTCAGCTTGACGTTGACGCTCAATCAATTGCGCTTCTGCTGCTTGTTGACGAGAGTATTTTTCTGCCTCAGCTTGTTTGCGGATGTTAGCATCCAGTTCTTGCTCACGAACCTTAACTTCACGTTCCTTGACTTCAGCTTCTTTCTCTTGCTTCATGATGTTAGCTTCAGCGGCCACGCGCTCTTGCTCACGACGTTGAATTTCTGCCTCAATCCCTTTAGCTGCATCAGCCTTAGCTTGCGCAATGTCTGCTTCCTGCTTGAGAGCTGCTTGCTTCAATTTCAACTCATTTTGCTTTTGAGCAATTTCCAAGTCAGCTGCTACCCGCTTGTCGTTAGCCAATTTGTCTTGCTCAGCTTCTACTTCCTTGCGCTCACGTTCAGCTTTAGCCTTTGCAATCAAAGCGTCTTTTTTGATGGTTTCGACATTTTCGATACCGAGATTGTCAATCACACCACCTTCGTCAGAGAAAGACTGAACGGTAAAGGCAATGACTTCCAAGCCCATTTTTGCCAAATCAGGGGCTACGTTATCCTGCACTTTTGAGGCAAATTCCTGACGGTCATTGACCATCTTGCGTAATTCCATCTGACCAATTACTTCACGAAGATTTCCTTCCAAGACATCTTGAACAGAGTTAGAAATGTCAGTTGTATTCCAATTAAGGAAGTTTTCTGCCGCACGGGCAATCATTTCGTCAGTCGTTCCGATTTTCAGCTTGACTGCTGCATCAGCACGAACATTAATGAAGTCTAGAGTTGGCACCGCCTCAGACGTACGAACATCTGTTGAGAACTGCTCAATATCCAGATAAGAGCGCTGTTCAACAAAAGGAATCATAAATCCAGCCTTACCTCGCAAATGGCGTTGTTTGCGAAGACCTGTGATGACGACTACTTCATTTGGTCGAGCATTGACATATCCCTTAGCCAAAAGAACAAGTACAATAACTAAAATAATTGCACCGAGGATCAGCCAAGTTGGAAAGAAAAATGTATCCATAATAACTCCTTTTTGACAAGAAAACTTGTCCAATTTATTTTATTATCTTAGTATACCAAATTATCTTTTAATTCCAATTTTTTTCTAGAAAATTTTATCCCTCATTCATCAAAAAGACCTTGTAAACCTGCAAATGGACTATTCTCTTCTTTTTTTTCCGCTTGGTACTTCTGATAATCATCCTCTGTCATAACCTGCCAATCTTTTCCTGTTGGCAAGTCTGAACCAGCCTCTTCAGCAGCTGTCAAAACTTTTAGGGGAATATTCAAAAGGATATTGTCCGCTACACTTTCTGCAACATTTATCTCACCATTTTCAATGGGAAGCACCAGATCCTGATCAATCATTTCCTGAGAAGCGACTTGTCCATCTTCCATAAAAATTTCATTAACCAGATAAGACTCTTTCCTCTCTACGGGCTCCATACTGCGACTAGAAGCCAAAGTAACAGTATAAGAAAGTTCATAATCTAAGAAATAGAGTCCATCCTCATACTGGGCTCTCCCACTAGCAACAATATCCTGAACATCTAAAATCTCAGCATTGCGTTCTTTTAATTCTTCAGCCAAGTCTAACTTCTTTTCAAAAGCCAAACCATCTGGATTCTTGCGAATTTCTTGTATATTTAACATAAGTTCCTCTTTGTTTTTTCTTTTATTATATCATGTTTAGGTGCTCCGATGTTATTGAAAATTATTTTGTTATAATAAATGGCAAGGAGGAAGACAATGAAACAACTAGGACAAGTTTTTAGATTTTTTCGAGAGGCAAGGCACATCTCTTTATCTGAAGCCACTGGCGGAGAATTCTCAAAGTCCATGCTTTCCCGCTTTGAAAATGGGCAGAGCGAGCTATCAGCTCAGAAACTTTTTAGCGCACTCAGCGCCATTCACACAGAAACAGAAGAATTTACAGTTGCAGCTGGCATCCAGGATCATCATTCTCACAAGGAACTCCTAAGTCAAATTCAAGAACTGCTCCAAGCCAATCAGCTCAACTTATTAGAAAAACTTTATCTGGAAAAAGAAAAAATCACTCAAAAAAGCAAGCGCGCTAGCGATTGGGTTGATCGCCTGATTGTAAAGGCTTATCTCTGTGCCCTAAAGGAATCTGAAAAGGCCAGCCCAAACGAGCTAGATTTCCTGCATGATTACCTCTTTTCAGTTGATATTTGGGGACGCTACGAACTCAATCTATTCTCTGTCTGTACTCCAGTTTTATCTCTAGACTTGTTTTCCCAATACACCAAAGAAATCCTCTCAAGAAATGATTTTACAGCCTTATTTGCAAACAATCGTAACACCTTGCATACCACTTTTCTGAATGGATATTTACTAGCCATCAGTCAGGAAGATATCACCCATGCAGACTATTTCCAACAAGTCATTGAGCGACACTTTTATGAAGAAAATGAGACTTACTTTCGAATTGTCTATCTCTTTGCTCAGGGAGAATTAGCTTGTTTGAAAGGACAAAAGAAAGAAGGGCTCGCTCAGATGGAAAAGGCAGTTGATGTCTTCCATATCTTAGACTGCCAGCATAGCGCTGATTACTACCAAGAAGCTCTCGAAGCTGCTTTTCAAAAATATAGCAAATAAAACAAACCTCCACTTTTAAACTCTAAGATTTTGAGTTAAAAAGTGGAGATTTTTTGATACTAGACGATCTCTAGCTTACTAATTTCAACAATTTCCACAAATTCGTTGAATATATGCGATATTTCCTGCAGCTTAGTTCTTCTAGTTTATACTAAAAGCAGAAAAAGCTCTCGCAAGTCACTTTTAGAACCTGACCACTTACCTAGGAGACTTGACCACTTGCGGAAAAGCTATTGAAATCAAGACTTTTCCTGCTATAATCAAAACTATCAAGGCCTTGTAGTTATTGACTATTTTTGAAAAATCTTTCAACCCATTCATTACTAAAGGAGATTTTTATGAAACTTGCCTTACGGAATAAATTATTTTCTTTTATTAGCCTCTCCCGAATCTTCAACACCCTGGGAGCGTCTATTTTCAATATTGTTTTTGTTGTATTTGCCTCCAGCATGCCCAACCCCAAGTTTGCTATTGCTGTGGCTAATTTTATTGTCCTGATTCCGACCTTCTTTACTATTTTCGTCGGCATCAAAGCAGATAAGACCATCCATAAAGCTCGCTGGCTGATTCATTTCGGTTATGTGCAAGCCCTGCTATTTGTTCTTGTTGCCTTCATGACTCGCTCCAGCTCTTATCTAGCCTTTTCAGTGGTCTGCTTCATGAATATTCTTTCTGATATTATCAGCGACTATCGAAGTGGTCTGCAAATGCCAATTTTGAAAAAGAATATTCCCGAGCAAGATCTAATGGAGGCCTTCTCCTTTACCCAGCTTATCAGTTTTCTTTGTAGTCTAGCTGGTCAGGCTTTAGGAGTTTGGCTCTTAGCGATCAGCCAGCAAAACTTTTTCCTAGTAGCTTTAGTCAATTCTTTAACCTTCCTGCTATCCTCTACCACCCTCTATCTCGTCCGACGTCGATTGACTCATGATCCAGTAACCATTTCTGAGAATAAACCTCCCCTCAAGGAAGAACTGAAAAAAATGTATACATCTTCCAAACTCATCTTTGAGCAGGAGGGATCTAACAACTTTCTCAAGTTGCTGGCTCAAATCTTGGTCATTAACGCTATGGCAGGTTCACTTATAGCACTTTATAATCTCTATTTGCTAGACAACCCCATCTTTCATCTATCTTTTAGCCAGTCACTCTTGATTCTTCAGACGACGCTTGTCCTAGCTATGGTCATTGCTAGTTTGACTCCCAACGATTACTTCAGCCGTCTATCACTAAATCAGCTCATCATCTGGGCCGCTGTTATGATGATTCTGCTTGCTATCAGTAACTTCTTACATCTGCCCGTTTTCGTCGGTATTACTTTTGGATTTTTTCTTGCTTATGCTTCCGGCAAGATCAATCCCAAAATCAACACCCTCTTGCTAAGTAAGCTACCTTCCGATGTTCTCGCTCAGACTTCCAGCTTTCTAAGTTTGCTCTTTTCCTTCTCCGTTCCTCTGGGAACTATGATTTTCTCCAGTCTAGCTCTTTGGAATATGAATGCTAGCTGGCTAATCTTCAGCTTTATCGGCGTAATTGCTCTGCTCCTATCTATTGAAAAAAAGAAAGAGATAAAATAAGTCTGATCAATGCAATTCTATTGACTTTGAGTTAAAAGTACTCTTATTTTAGACAGTAAAAAACGACAACTTCCAAATAAGGAGTTATCGTTTTTTTTTTGAGTCTTGGAAAGCTAAAAAATCAAGTATCATTTAGCTTATGCTCTTTCGTGATTAGTTTCTGCCAAAGCGTCTACCTCTACCATTTCGGTCAAAGTACATCCAGGTTCCGTCTTCTAGACGAATCCATTTGTTGCGAACCATATCACCTGACTTCGGATCAAAGTATCGTTCAGCACCATTAACATAGACAACTTGGCCCTTGACCTGCTTGCCATCTTGGCCGAAGTAGAGAACTTGATTGTTAATTGTCTTAAGACCCGTTACAGCTTTCCCGTTTTGATCAAAGTAATACCATTCATTCTTTGCACCTTCCGCAAATTTGTTGACGGCCATTTCTCCTGAATTGGCATCGAAGTAACGAATGCTCTTGTCTGCTAGCGTCACTACCTGACCCTTGACTTGCTTACCATCTTGGCCGAAGTAGAGAACCTGTTTGTTGATCGTCTTGAGACCTGTTACAGCTTTGCCGTCTTGGTCAAAGTAATACCATTCATTTTTAGCACCTTCTGCAAATTTGTTGACGGCCATCTCACCTGAATTGGCATCGAAGTAACGAATGCTCTTATCTTCTAGTGTCACTACTTGGCCCTTGACTTGCTTGCCATCTTGACCAAAGTAGAGAACTTGCTTGTTGATTGTCTGGAGACCTGTTACTGCTTTTCCGTCTTGGTCAAAGTAATACCATTCATTTTTAGCACCTTCTGCAAATTTGTTGACGGCCATCTCACCTGAATTAGCATCAAAGTAACGAATGCTCTTGTCTGCTAGCGTCACTACCTGACCCTTGACTTGCTTGCCATCTTGGTCGAAATAAAGAGTTTGCAGACCAATCTTTTGAAGGCCTGTTAGAGCAACACCATCTGCTCCGAAATAGTACCAATCACTTGGGTTGTCACCCTGAGCAAAACGATTGATAACAGCATTTCCTGAATCCTTATCAAAGTATCGAAGTTTGCCATCCTTAGCACGTACAACCTTGCCCTTGACTTGATAACCATTTTGGTCAAAGTATTGCTGGCCATCGCCTATCTTGACGAGACCCCTAGCCATAACGCCCTTGGCATCGAAATAACGCCAGTTTTGACCATCAGAAGTGTAGTAACGGTTGAGAACCTTGGCACCAGTCTTATCATAGTAGTACTGATTGCCATTTTCATCTTCTTGTAAAGCATCACGCAACTGAACTCCATTCTTCATGAAGTAAAGTTGCTTGCCATCAATCTCACGAGCTCCTGTCACTAGATAGCCTTGATTATCAAAGTAATACCAATTGCCATTTTCATCCTGGATAAAAGTTTCTTTAGCTTGATTTCCACTAGTTGAATAGAATTTGAACCCATTCGTGTCTTTTACAAATCCTGTGGAAGCTTCTTTATTGACCAGCTGTTTAGGCAATGCTGTTTCCCCATTCTTGTTAGACAGGTATTCATTGCTTCCCCAGTCTTTAAGAACATAGTAAGCTCCACGACCTAAGATATTGGTACCATTGAAGTACTTGGCCGACCACTTGGTGATCTTCTCGTCCGTTGTCATCTTTTGACCATTGGAAATTTGTACTCGTTCAAAGATTGCTGGATACTTGGCTTTAAGCTCATCTAGGAAGGCCCCACCGTACTTACCTTGGTAGTCGGTCCCATTGGTCTTACTATTAGCCACATAAAGTTTTTCTTTGATTTCTGCGCCTTCACGATAGGTTCCATAGTTATTGACACGAGTTGCCGTTACCACTTCTTTACCTGGCAGGTTGTAGATTTGGTCTGGCACCCAGTCCGCAATGGCTTGGATATTGACACTGTGAAGAGCACGGAGAGCATTGAGCAGGTCATCTAAAGAACCATATTTATTATTTTTGCTCATTGCCATATCATAGCGATCTTCAAAGGCATAACCATTTTGGATGATAGAATCTAGGAATGTACCATCCTGACTTGATACATACTGAGGTGGCAACTCAAATGAAGTCACTCCCCATTCCTTGAAGAGGTTAACATTTTTAGCAATGACCTTATTGGTATATTGGTCATCGCGGGTTGCAAAGTCTTGGAAATTAGAGAAGCCTTCGTAAATCAGCTGAGAATCAAGAGCAGGACTAGATTCATAAACCTGACCGCTGGCATTTTTCTTCTTGCTGGCTGTTACACGAGCATCCTGATTCTCTTTAGCACCAACTGGTACCCAAACAGCCAGATAACCAGAAACTTGGACATTGCTGTAGCCGGCGATATCGTTCATATCAAATGTCAAAATTCCATTAGCATCTGTCTTCTTCCAGAGGGATTGCGGTACTTCTTCGTCAGTTAGATAGCGGGAAATACCATCCTTGGTCGTCAAGAGTACAGGACGGTAGTATTGGTTCTTGTGGGCTGCTCCCATATTGACTTGCAGTTTATCCCACTCGTTCAGTTTAAGATTCGGGTTGTTTGAAGCAATAACAGCCATCCCTTGAGTACGGGTTTCTGCTGTCCCTTCATCTGTCGCTTCATTGGCACCAGTACCGTAGCGAACAGAAGTCAAAATTCCATTGTAAGACCATTTATCAGCTTCGCGAGGCACACCCATATAGGTTACCTTCATATCCTGTCCGCCAGCTACATACTTAATACGAGCACGCAACAAGGCGTCAATGGCATCGTAGTAAGGAGATTTTTCTCCATATATTGGCCATCATCAGTATAAAGGTCGCCATAGTAGACTCGAGTGATAGAGTCTTTATTGGAAAGCATGAGAGCATGAGCAGTTGGGATGTTGAACTGCGTATACTTCTTGTCTGCCTTGCGCATATCTTCGTTGTAGATCTTGAAGGCTTGCTTGAGTTCATCCATGGTAAAGGTCAAACCATCCGTATTTGGATTGATATTTTCTCGGATGATGTCGGCAATAACGGTTTGTACTTCACTATCATGAGCCCGAACAAAGATATAGTTTGCCATCCGCTCGCCATTTTTCTTTTCAGTAGAACGGTCATTCAGACTGTTGCTAATCGTTGGCTCAACTCCGCTACGGATAGAAAGCTTACGCATGAAAGAATATAGCAAGGATAGACGAAGTTTGTTATCAATTGCTAGTTGAGCACCCTTTGTATCCTTATTATAATCAGGGTCGTTATCTGACCAAGCTTCCAAGATAGACAGATGCTTGATGGCTTCTTCTTCACTTTCTCCAACCTTGTAGCGAGACTTGAAATAGTCAGAGGCAATCTGGAGCAAGTCCGCATTGACATTGTCCACTGCGTCAACTCGGACTCCGTCAAAGTTAGCAGTTGGATCATTGGCCACGATACTTCCGAAGTTCATCATATAGTGGAGCCAGTTAAGTTGCTCAGCCTGAACAGCTGGATTAGAGTTATCAAAATCATTGGCTAATAGGAACTCATAACCACCATTTGACTTGTCGATGAAGTATTTAGGTGTACCTGTTTGACTAGTAGGGGTACGGTTAAGCAGACGATATCTAGAGTTGGCATGAGGTGTCTTATCACTATTTGTATAGAGTAGGGCTCCACCTTGCAGATGGTCCTTGTTCGTCCCAGTTGTTTCAGATTCTGTCTTGATATTCCAATTTGGCTGAGTTTTGACAAAGGCACTCATCAGAGTTCTCAACCATTTTGTGTCACCTTCTTTACCAATTCTTTCTTCGATTTCGCTGTACTTGCTGAACAGCTTCTGTTAAAAGAACTTGCTCGGTCTTGCTTTCAAAAGCGCCGATCCCCAGATTTTCTTGATTCATATAGTTGAGGTAATTAATCTGAGTCCGTTTGTCAGGCCACCAAGCCATTAAAAGGGGACGCAAGTCTGTTTCTGTCGAGGCCGTCCATGTTTTTCCATCTTTTAAGATGAACTTTGGACGATACCAGCTATCTGCTGTCAAATAGCCATCTACAGTCTCAATATCCTTGTCAGTCGTACTATAAAAAGCATTCTTTTGGGTGAATTCATTATTGAGACTGCTGGTTCCTTGCTGGAACTGATATTCATTTGAATCAACCAAAGCCCCGGTTTCTGCATCAAAATAAAGAATTTTTCCATTGAGCTCAACTGCAAAGTTTTTCTTAACTGTGCCGTCATCCTGAACATAGTATTTCTTGCCATCAATCGTCTTGATATGGGCCAACACATCGTCATCATGCTCAGTATTAACTGGTACCGCTTCTGCTTGAGCAGCTAGCATTTTCTCGGTTATTGATTCTTTTCTTTGGGCTGGTTCTGGCAAACGCCCTTTCTTTGGAGTAGCTATAATCTTGTCAGAAACGGTAGCTTTTGCTACATTTTCGGTAGTTTCTTCTTGATCATTAGCTCTACTATCTTGTTTAGCCTGTAATGCATCTTGAGCTTTGTCAGTTGACTCAGCCTGATCGGCTACTTTAGGCTCTTGAGAGGAGCCACTCTTTTCAGAAGAGTCATCACTCGTTTTCTGAGTCAATTCATGTCTGGAGTCAGTTCTTGAAGTTTCAACTTCTTTATCCTGTGGCGTCGTCTGTTCGTTAGCTGTTGGATTGGTTGCCGCACTAGCTTGATAGGTTTCTTTGCTAGAAGAAGCCTGTTCTTTTACTTCCAGTTGCGAAGAGTCCGTTGCTTTGTCTGAAGTAGTTTGCTCCGAGTCCTTGCTCTGAACAGCGGACTGTTCTTTTACATCGGCCACTTGATTAGCATCATCCGCATAGATCACACCTGATTCAATCCCCAATGCCTTTGTAGCCACAAGAAGAGCCAGGGAGGTAACAGCAATCGCTATCCAGTTCTTCTTTACCTTATGCATTTTATAATGAACTTTTTTCTCCATCATAAAACCTCCTTCTGAAAATAGTATAAAGTTTTACCCTTATTTTAATCTTTTTCAGAGGAGGTTCTATTCTATTTGCAAATCTGCAACTACTGTTAGCTGAATTCGCTCAAATTGTTCTTTAAGTTTTTGAGCAACACCAAAAGAATCTAAATATTCAAAAGTTGACAAACATTGTTCAATATCATTCCGAGCTTGAGGATTGCCAACCTTATAAGAATAAAGAGCCTTATGATATTTGATCAGCACCCGGTCATAAAGATCTGTCTCAGGGATTTTTGTATTATCAATATAATTAAGAAATTTCATAGCTACTTGTAAATGATTGTCCTCTATACAAGCCCCTACAACATTAAGTAACATCTTAATAATACGTCGACGATTCTCCGGCAGGTTATTGTAAAATTGAGTGCGGTTAATCATTTCACTGGCAAAGGTTTCCAGTGTTTCTAAGGTCAATAGGTTCACACTGTTTGTAAAGAGCCAAAGCTCATAGCGGCCCCATTCTTCAACAGAAAAGAGGTAATCTGTCAAAAACTCAATGTCTTCCTTACTGACTTGATAGTCTGGATTACAGGCCGTTAAGGTAGCCCTGATTACAATGGTATTTAACTTGTAATTCTTTTTTTCTGGAAATTCTTGAGCCATGGCTTCAGAACCAGCTAAAATACTTTCTAATTTAACGACATTATTCTCACGCTGAGCCTCAGAAAGTTTGAGACAATACAACATCATCAGCTTCCCTATAATTATGATAAACATACTGAAATTCAGCCAAAGAGACCGACATGTTCCTGAGGCAACTATAAAAAGAATCAACTGTAAGGCTACTAATACCTCGTTCATATCGAGACAGCTGGGCAACAGAAATATCACCTGCCGCCACTTCTTTGAGGGACATATTCTTTGATTCTCTAATGATTTTTAAAATTTTTCCCGAAGACTTTACGATAAGCATACCTCACTTGCATATATGTAATAAAATTCTATTTTTAATATACTAGTCCTATTTTACAGTTATGTTAAGAGCTGGCAACAAAAGATTTCTCAGTGATTCCATCCTATTAAATTCGATACTAAAACATCTGAAAATACGATGTTTTGAAAGACTTACTGCTTAACTCCGCCAAATAAAAGATATCTAATCTTTTTATCTTCCTTGGCCAAAGAAAAGAATTGTAACTACTAGGTATTTAACATCTACAATTCATAAGCGAATCTCATCCTTTTTTGTTACGACAAGTATTTTTGTCTGTAACACTGACCATACAATCAACAAATAACTCCTCCTCATTTTGAAGCATTGTCAAAATAAAAAAACTGAGAAAAATCCCAGTTTTTACATTTTTCTTAATCTTTCTACCCGCTCGGATATTGGTGGGTGAGTGTAGAAAAGCTTTTGCAGACCACCTTTTTTCTTCGGATCGCTAATATACAAGGCTGCACTGGCATCATCAACATGGCGGTGCATGGGCTCACTATTATCCAATTTTTGCAAGGCCTTAATCATTCCTTGAGGATTTCTAGTCAACTCAACACTCGAAGCATCAGCTAAAAATTCACGTTGACGGGAAATGGCCAACTGAACCAGGGTAGCTGCCAAAGGTGCTAATATAATAGCAATTAATGAAAAGACTAACATCAAAAGACCAAGACTACTATCATCATCACGGTCATTCCTTCTTCGTCCTCCACCATACCACATCATCCGACCAGCAATACTAGAAATCATAGTAATAGCACTAGCTAGGGCGACTGCAATGGTTGAAATACGAATATCATAGTTGCGAATATGACTAACTTCATGCCCTATGACACCCTCTAATTCCTCGCGATTCATCAGTCTTAAAAGACCGGTTGTCGCTGCGACAGCAGCATTTTCAGGATTAGATCCCGTCGCAAAAGCATTAGGAGAGTCATCTTCGACGATGTAAACACGCGGCATTGGAATCTGAGCTACCATCGCCATATCTTGAACAATATGGTAAAGTTCAGGTGCTTCTTGCTCAGACACTTGTCGAGCACCATTCATGGACATGACTACCTCTGTAGATTGAAAAATCATCGTGATTGCATAAATAAGTCCAATAATGAAAGCAATAATCATCCCACCCAGAGGAGAATTCATCCAAAGATAGCCCGCAGCTGCTCCGATAAGAGCTAAAAGAGCAAAGAAGGCGACCAAGAGAAACCAGGTTCGCCTTTTATTTGCAGCAATTTGTTCAAATAACATATTACTCACCTAAACCATTGCTACCAAAATCAACTTTAGGCACAGCTTTTTCTTCTTCAGGAGTAGACAAGAAATCAGCAGGTCTAAAGGCAAACATTCCTGCAATAACATTACTTGGGAAAGCTTGCAACTTCACATTATAGTTACCAGCAACAGAGTTATAAAGCTGGCGTGAGTAAGAAATCTTATTTTCAGTGTTTGTCAATTCTTCTTGCAACTTCAAGTAATTCTCATTTGCCTTCAAATCAGGATAACTTTCTGCAACAGCAAAAATTCCTGAAATCTGACGAGTCAAGGCATCGCTGGCCTTCATCGCATCAGCAGGCGAAGAAGCAGACGCAACTTGAGCACGCAACTGAGTCACTTTCCAAAGTAGCTTGTTCATATTTCCCATAACCTTTAACAGTTTCAATCAAGTTAGGAAGCAAGTCATTCCGACGCTTAAGTTGCACATCGATCTGACTCCATGCTTCTTGTGTCTGCATCCGTGCCCGAACAAGCGAATTGTAAACAGAAATCACAAACAAGACTATAACGACAACAACTGCAATAGTAATAATAAATGACATAAGAAGTCTCCTTTTTAACAACATTGTAGGAATGGAATAGCCACTGTAAGTCCCCATCCCTAAGAAATATAAATAAACAGAAAATCTACTGTTGTAGTCATTATATCAAAATTTTGAAGAAGTGGCTAAATTATTGACAATCTTTTCCAAAAAGAGTATTCTGTAGATAGAAAATAACCGACCGACGGTCGGTATATGAAATTTAGGAGTTTCTCATGGCAAATAAAAAAGAATTTATCTTAGATATAGCAGAAAAAATGTTTGTGGAACAAGGATTTGACCAAACCTCTATTGCTCAAATTCTAGATGCAACCCAGATTGCAAAAGGAACCCTCTATTATTACTTTACCTCAAAAGAAGAAATAATGGATGCCATTATTGAACGTTGGATTGATCGATCTTTTGAGCAAGTGCGCATTTGGGTGGAGCACAAACAACTTCCAATACTTGAAAGATTAATGGGTGCTCTAGCTTCATTGAATATGCAAAAAGATGGCCAAGAACTTCTAGACCACTTACACGCGCCCCAAAACGCACTTCTTCACGAAAAAACCAATCAAATCTTATTGAGCAAGGTTCCTGAAATCCTCTATCCCCTTTTTCAAGAAGGCTTTCAAGCAGGCGAGATGCAAACGGCTTATCCTTACGAGAGTATCGAGATGATGCTAACTTATTGCCTGCAGATTTTTGACTCTTCCTTCCAGAAATTAGACCAAGCAGAAAAAAATCATAAAATTCAAGCTTTCATCTACTTATTAGAGAAAATTTTTCAGACAAAAGAAGGGTATTTTGCTTCTTTGACGCAATTAATCCACTAAAGGAGGCTCCTTATGAAACATAGTGGTTTTAAGATCTATCTACTGATATGGCTAGGAACGTTTATTTCGGAAATCGGAACCGGTATGACCTCTTTTGCACTAGGAATTTACATCTACCAGCTGACTGGTCAAGCTGCTTCTTCTGCCCTAGTTACCCTTTGTGCTTTTTTACCTGGCCTCTTAATGACTCCCTTGGCAGGGATTCTAGCAGATCGTTATGACCGTCGTCTTCTAATGGCTCTGGGTGATGGTCTATCAGGTCTGGGAGTCCTCTGGATTTACTTTAGCTTACAGACTAGCCAACCCTCCCTACTAAACATTTGTCTTGGTGCTGCAATCAGTTCTGTATTCTCCGCTTTAGTGAACCCAGCTTTTCGAGCCACCATTTCCGACCTGGTTCCGGAGGACCAGATTTCCAAAGCAACTGGCCTATCACAGATCAACGGCATTGCGCGTTATCTCATTTCCCCTAGTCTCGCTGGACTTATCTTAGCTCAGGGGACAATCGGTCAGATCCTCTTAATTGATTTTTCAACTATTTTTGTGACTGTCATTTGTAGCCTGATCGCTCGCCGTCACATCAAAAGTCCGAGAAAGTCTACACCTCATCCTTTCTGGAGTGAATTTATACGAGGCTTTCAGATCATCCATGAAAAAAGAGGAATCTGGCTCCTTGTTTTGCTGGGAACAGCTTTCTCTTTCTTTCTAGGCACTGTTGAGATTTTGCTTTCTCCTATGATTCTGGGCTTTGCCTCTAGTCAGGAAGTCGGCTGGACCATGGCCATTTCCAGTAGCGGTATGCTCCTTGGCGGACTTATCTTAGGAATCTTATCCATTAAAAGGCATTTTCATTTGATTCTTAGTCTGTCATTAGGTTTATTGGGAATTTTTATGGCAGGTATGGGCAGTAAAGAAAACCTAGTCTGGATTTGCTTTTTTTGGCTTCTTACTGTTTATGTCTCTGCCTTTTTGCGAATACGGCTATTGATTATTTGATTCGCTTAAATATAGATAAAAAGTGAGCAAAGGGAAAGCCTGGGGGACAATCGGAATCATCTCTCAGTTCGGTTACGTCATCGCCTATGCCAGCATGGGCTGGGTGGCCGATAGCCTCTTTAAACCACTTCTTCTACCTAAAGGAGCATTAGCCAGTTGGCTCGGCTCTATCATCGGAACAGGAAGCAGTCGTGGTTATGGACTTCTTCTCATCCTTGCAGGATTTTTGTATCAGTATTAGCGCTCTCTTTCTCTACCGCCAATCCGCAATAAAGGAGCTCGAATATGTTTCTAAGATTAATCCGGAATGATATAAAAGATTCCCTCTTGAACTGGGGTCTCCTTTTTATGATATAATAGAATGAACATTGACAGACAAGGATGAAACTATGACACCGCAAGAATTTTTACCAGCTATTGAGCCAGCAGGGAATCGAGCTGACCGACCGCCAGAAAGACCAGTTTGAGCGTTATTTTGAGCTTCTGGTCGAATGGAATAAAAAAATCAATCTGACAGCTATCACTGAGAAAAATGAAGTCTATCTCAAGCATTTCTATGATTCAATTGCCCCCATTTTGCAAGACCTGATTGATAATCAAGACCATAAGCTGCTGGATATTGGAGCTGGAGCTGGCTTTCCTAGCCTCCCTATGAAAATCATCTGCCCTCAGCTGGATGTGACTATCATTGACTCGCTCAACAAACGCATCAACTTCCTTAAACTGCTGGCAGAGGAGCTCGAGTTGGACAAGGTTCACTTCTACCACGGTCGTGCAGAAGACTTTGCTCAGGATAAGGCCTTTCGAGCTCAATTTGACCTGGTAACTGCCCGTGCAGTCGCTCGCATGCAGGTCCTGTCTGAATTGACCATTCCCTATCTAAAAGTTGGCGGGAAATTGCTTGCGCTCAAGGCTTCCAATGCTCCGGAGGAACTGGACGAAGCAAAAAATGCCCTCAACTTACTCTTTAGCAAGGTCCAAGACAACCTCAGCTATGCCCTACCAAACGGCGATCCCCGCTTTATCACAGTGGTAGAAAAGAAGAAAGAAACCCCCAATAAATACCCCCGCAAAGCCGGCATGCCAAACAAAAGACCATTATAAGAAGAAAAGCAAGCAATTCAGTAATTGCCTGCTTTTTAAATGCCTCGTTGAGATCAGTTGAAAAAATCCGATGTACTAAAGAACTTCGTTACGCGATCGCTTTCGTATTTGATAGATGATCAAGAGTACTAAAAATGACAAGGTCTGAGCCACAGTGATTCTAAGACTCAATAGCTGATCCACTCCACCTTTTGATAGGACGTGAAGGAGATTAACCACCGTGTTATTAACAAAATGAACGGCCATCCCCATATAAAGGCTGCCTGTCATCTTAGTCATAAGAGCAAACTGAAAGCCAATCAGAAAACTGGTGAGAATTAAAATCAAACTATTAATGCAGAAGCCTGTCAAGCTCATTTCCCCATCAAGAAAACTTCTGAACGGCCCCATAATATGCCAGAAGCCAAAAAGAAGATTGGAAAAAAAGGTTGCTTTCAAAAAGCTGTATTTTCTTTCAAAAACTTTTTGAAAAAGTCCACGGAAGATTCCTTCTTCCATAAGGACATTGATGAGATTGCCCGCCAGACAGATCAACAGAAAAAGAAAGCCCCTTTGTTGACCGATATTACCACTGACTGAATAAGCAGACACATAGAAATCAAGCCCCAAAAGATTGCCTTGACTCAGCAACAAAGTGATTTCTATCAGATAAGCTAAGGCAAAAAACAGACTCCCCCAGACTAGACCCAAACTAGCATAAGGGAACAAACCTTTTGTCCCAAAGCCGATCTGTTTTGAATTCAAACCATAGAAATGCAAAGCCGGAACCAGTAGCATTAGCCCCAGGAGCTTGTGGACAAATGATTCTCCCCAGAATGTCTGATCCGTCCTCAAAATCAGGTATTCTGCAATCCGTAGTATAAAGCAAATCAGATAAATGACCAAAACAAGCTGAATCTGTAACCTGTATTCTTCTTTAAGTTCCTTTTTCCCCATACCTTCTGTTCTCCATTTTCTATCTCCAAGGATTATAAAATCGTCCATGGTTGACAAAAAATAAACCTAAACTAATCAACAAAAAAGCTAGAGACAAAGTAATAACAAGGATGTCTAACTTGGTAAAGGCTTGGTAACTATACCAGGTTCTCTTTTTATTTTTTCCAAAACGGCGGAGTTCCATGGCTATCGCAATCGTTTCGATTCGTTCTAAAGAGCTGAAAATCAAAGGAATAATAATCTGTAAATTCCCCTTAATCCGCTGGCTCAATTTTGCCTTGCTTGACAATTCTAAACCACGCGCCTCTTGTGACATCTTAATCAGATAAAATTCCTCTTGTAAATCTGGAATATAGCGGAGGGTAAGGCTGACAGAATAGGCGATTTTATAAGGAATACCAATCTGATTGAGACTGGAAGCAAATTGACTGGGATGTGTTGTCATCAGAAAAATAATTGCCAAAGGAATGGTACAGAGGTACTTCAAACATAGATTGAAAAGATAAAACAATTCCTGCAAGGAAACATTATAGATACCAAGACCATCCAGCAGAACCGTACTGCTCCCATAAATATCTTGACCATACTGGGGCGCAAAGAGATAAACCATCAGTATATTGAGGATGGCAAAGACTCCTGCAAAAACCAAGACAAAGCTAACATCTCGCAGACGAATTCCTGACAAACGAAAAAGTGACAGAGATAGGATAGCGATCACTAGCAAAAGTCGCGTATCATAGCTAATCATGGCTGCTACAGACACAAGGATGAAAAATAATAATTTACTGGCACCTGACAGACTATGAACAAAGCCAGTTCCAGCATGATAACCAATGATTTTCTTATCTTGAAACATGGCTTGCTCCCTTCTCTTTCATATAAAACTCTGTCAAGGCTAGAGGGTCAACTCCCAACTTTTTAGCCAGAGTAAAAATGGAGGTTTCCTTCAGATTCGCTGCCGCAATCAAATCTTTATCAGTCAGTACTTGGGCAGGTGATTTGTCCGCCAAAACCTGACCATCCACTATTACAATCGCACGGTCAGAATAATCCAGCATCAGTTGCATGTCATGGGTAATCATGATAATCGTATGACCCTTCTGATTCAGCTCATCCAAAAAGTTCATAATTTCCGTATAATTGCGCTGATCTTGGCCCGCCGTTGGCTCATCTAACAGGATGACTTCTGGCCCTAAGACCAAGATAGATGCTATTGTCACCCGCTTCTTCTGACCGAAAGACAGGGCTGAAACAGGCCAGTTCCTAAATTCATACAGACCACAAGTCTTCAAAACTGCCAAGACTCGCTCTTCGATCTCCTCCTCAGGGAGGCCTCGCAAGCGAAGACCTAGGGCAACTTCATCAAAAATCATGGTTTCTGAAATCATCTGATTAGGATTTTGTAGCACATAGCCTATCCGTTCCGCTCGCTCCTTAATAGAATCAGCCTTGATATCCTTGCCCTGCCAGCTGTAGTTGCCCTCTGTCTGGATAAATTGGCAGAAAGCCTTAGCTAGAGTGGACTTACCAGCCCCGTTCTTGCCGACAATAGCAATCCGTTCTCCCTTAGCAATCTCAAGAGAAATATCCTGCAAAACAGGTCGCTTGCCATAAGAAAAGCTGATATTCTCAACAGAAAATAGATTAGAATTCCTTTCTTGAGTCGCCTCTACAACAGCCTCTTTTGAAAATGGCAAAGCTGGTAACTCTAGACTGGCCAGATCAGACAAATGATCCATCTCAGCTATATCAAGACCTAACTGGCGCAAGGTAGTCAGATAGAGGGGCTCTCGTATCCCATTTTCAGCCAGTAAAGTTGTCTTCAGCAACAGATCGGGATGGTCATCAAAGAGAATCCGACCATCATTAACCAAGACCAAACGGTCTACTGAGCGATAAAGGACATCCTCTAAACGATGCTCGATAATAATAGTGGTCGTTCCAGCTTCCTTGTGAATCTGATCAATCAAATCAATTGCATCCTGGCCAGATTTCGGATCTAGATTGGCTAACGGTTCATCAAAAAGCAAAATGGGACTCTCATCAATTAAGACACCTGCCAGGCTGACCCGCTGCTTTTGACCGCCAGACAAATCCTGAGGCCGATGCTGAAGTAAGTTCACCAAGTCTAATTTCCGCCCAATGCTGAACTTTTTCTTTCATGACGGGTAATTCAACCATGTCGTTTTCTAAAGCAAAAGCCAAGTCTTCCGCCACACTGAGACCAATAAATTGACCATCTGTATCTTGTAGAACTGTACTGACTAAATTGGACTTGTCATAAATGCTAGACGCAAAGACATCCTGTCCCTGAACCTTTAAGTGACCGCCAGCTTGGCCTTTATATATATTAGGAATGATACCGTTTAGACACTGGCCCAGAGTTGACTTTCCTGACCCTGAAGGACCGACAATTAAGACCTTTTCGCCTTCATAAATGGTCAGATTAATCTCTTTTAAGGTCGGCTCCAGCTGGGCCTGATATTGAAAAGTGAAATTTTCAAACTGAATTATAGGTTGTTTCATTGTATTCTCATTATAAAGCTAGGGCGATTTGCACCGCCAGATTTGCTATCTTATCTTTTTCATCCAAGTCGGCATGATTGGACAGATTTCTCATATCCCATTTTTCCTCTGACAAATGGTCAGCCGCATAGAAAAATTGGCAGACAGTTACAGAACGAAAGGCTGCCAGAGCAGCAACTGCAGAACATTCCATATCGACGCAAATAGCTCCTGCTTCTTTTCTCCTTAAAAGTTTCTCTGCTGTCTCTCGGTAAATACCATCTGTGGTCCAAACCTTGCCCCGACTATGGGAAATGCCTCGTTCATCTAAAAATTCTAGCAGAAAATCTTGCAGACCATCATTCACCACAATTTCATCAGATGCTGCTTGGTAATGATAACTAGTCCCCTCATCTCGTATGGCATCTGTTGGCACAATGATGGAAGTCTCACTAATATCCTCGTCCAGCACGCCACAGGTGCCAAAGAGGACAAGCTTCTTCATTCCAAAAGCAATGAGATCTTCTAGAATGGCAACACAGGCTGAGGCCCCAACCGGAGCATTAAAAAAAGCTAGTTCCTGATCAGCCACAAAAAAACTCTGTATATTGGAATCTCTATATTAGCCATACTCGTTGTTGTGATAAGCTCATGATTAAAATTTTTCCAAGAGTCTTTTGAAAGTTTCTCTAGCAAAGCAGGAAACTGCTACTGAAGGAAAAATCGGGAATAGGCTCAATCAAATCTTCAGGATTGATAATGGCCTTGGGATTTTGGTCAAATTCTTCTAGTATCACGCCTACTCCTTTCACTTTCGCATTTGTTCTTTCTATTGTATCATAAAAAGCTTGGATCCTTCAGCTTTATCAATTAAATTCATGCATTAATAGAGCAAAAGACGAATCTTTCCTTTCACAAAACTTAAAGTAAATCACTTCCTGCTAAAGGCTGATATCTTTGCCTGTCTTTCGTGGTATAATAGAAAGACTAAAGCAAGCAAAGAGAGAGAATCATGACGAGTATTTATGAAGCTTACGAGCAGTACCTGCCTCTTATCCTAGAGGACTTTACTCAAAAAATCAAAACAGCCGCATTAGAGCACAAAAAAACAACTTCTTTCAAACTCTATGAACATTTTCACGCTCGTATTAAGACTGCTGACAGCATGGTAGAAAAATGCCAACGAAAAAATCTACCTCTGTCTGCTGAATCGGCTCTCAAACAGATTCGGGATGCTATCGGCATTCGTATTATTACAGGATTTGTGGATGATATTTACCAAATTATTGACTTTATCCGTCAAATGCCTGGCATTCATATCTTCAAGGAAAAAGACTACATCAATCAAGTCAAACCTAATGGCTACCGCTCCTACCACCTCATTTTAGAAGTAGAGACCCCCTACCCTGACTGCCATGGAAAGACTCCTGGCAAGTACTTTATTGAGGTCCAACTACGAACCATTGCTATGGACTCCTGGGCCAGCCTTGAGCACCAGATGAAATACAAACACGAGATCAAAAATCCAGAACGGATCGAGCGGGAACTAAAACGCTGTGCCGATGAACTCGCTTCCTGCGACTTGACCATGCAGACGATTCGTAATCTCATTCAAGAATCTAACGAAAGAGAGGACTAAGTGATGAGAATTTTGTTAGCTGAAGATGAAGCTCAACTCAACCGTGTTATCCTAGCAGCTCTTGAGCATGACGGCTATCAAGTTGATAGTGTCTTTAATGGTCAAGAGGCCTTAAACCTAGCCAATCAAAACACCTACAATGTCATCATTCTTGATATCATGATGCCTATTATGACTGGATTAGAAGCGCTCAAAGAAATCCGAGCAACTGGTAATACTACCCATGTCATCATGCTGACTGCCATGGCCGAGGTCGATGATCGAGTGACTGGACTAGATGCTGGGGCTGATGACTATCTAACCAAGCCATTTTCTCTTAAAGAACTCTTGGCTCGCCTCCGCTCAATGGCTCGTCGAGCAGATAATTACAGTCCAGTCCAGCTCCAGATTGGCAACACCGAGCTTCGTCTGGACGAACAAGAACTTCGGGCTTCCAATAGTATCCGCTTAGCCGGAAAAGAGCTCAAACTACTTCAATACTTCATGCAGAACTCAGATAAAGAACTAAGTCGTAGGCAAATCCTTGAACGAGTCTGGTCAGATGAAGAAACAGATCAAGAGCTGGCTTTTATTTATGTATCCTACCTTCGGCAAAAATTGAAAAGCGTCCATTCTAATTTAGAAATCCTTGGTGATGAAGCAGGTCCATTCCAACTTACTGAAAAGGCAGGTGAGGATCATGTTTCGTAAGCTCCAGCTTCGTTTTATCGGACTTGCCACTCTAGTTGTTGCCTTAATCTTGGGAATGTTTTGGCTCTTGATTAACTCTGCTGTCTACGCTCAAACGGAGAGCAATATCCAAACCGTCTTGTCTGTACTAACAGATAATGACGGCCAATTACCCATGACAGAAGAAATTAAGCAAGACTTGACCGATAAAAACATCCAAGAAGGTATTATTTACAACTTCCAATATTTCTCAGCCAGCCAAACAAAGCAGACTACCAGCATCAACCTAGGCAATATCCAATCACTCAGTGAAAATACTATTTATCAGATGGCTCAAAAGGCCTTAAAAACAGGTGGTAAATATGGCCAAATGCAAGCCAACAATCGCTACTTCTCCTACCAAATTAGTAGCAAAGGCCAAACGCCTAGTTGCCTTTTTAGAAACGACCAACTACAATCGTGAACGGAGTATTTTAGCTCAATTTTCTACCTGGATTGCTCTTGCAAGCCTCTTTTTCCTAACGCTCATTATCGCCTTGGTCTCTGGCATTGTAATTCGTCCTTATATAAAAAGCTACGAAAAACAACGTATTTTCATTACCAATGCTGGTCATGAACTCAAAACGCCTTTAGCCATTATCGCAGCCAACACTGAACTGCAAGAGATGATGACAGGTGAAAACGAATGGACAGAAAGTACCAAGGCTCAAACGGAAAGATTAAACAAACTAATTGCCCGCTTGATCAGGCTGTCTCGGATGGAAGAACACGAAAATCTCGAGCTAACCAGCGTCAATCTCTCAGAATTGATTGAAAAAGTTGGGAAAGACCATTCATCCCTCATCCAGCAGGAAAACAAATATCTAGAACTAGACGTTCAGCCAGATTTAAAAGCCATGATGTCAGAAGATGAAGGCTACGAATTAATTAGCATTCTCTTGGATAATGCTCGTAAGTATTGCGATGATAAAGGAACGATTATGATTAAGGCCTACAACAATCGTCGATCCTTTAGGCGCAAAGTTCGCATTGAAATTTCAAATGACTATGCAGCTGGGACAAAGATTGATTACAAACGTTTCTTTGACCGCTTTTACCGAGCCGAAACTTCCCACAATAACCAAGCCGTTTCTGGCTATGGAATTGGCCTCTCCATGGCCCAACATCTAACCAGTCTCTTCAAAGGGAGAATCTGGGCTTCTTACAAGAAAGGTCGGATAACCTTCAACATTCTCTCTAACCTAACAAAAGTAATCTCCAATAAACTCAAAAAGCAATCTGAATAGAACAGATTGCTTTTCTTGATATGACAAGTAAACTGCTTGGAAGAAATTTTAGAGTATCTTTCACAAGGCTTTGCTAAATGAATCGAGTAGAACGATCCCGTCTCTCCTACACAAGCTCAGGACAGCTGTCAAAAAGATCTTTCATTTGGGCAAAAGTCATAGCAGGAACATAAATTTTCTCACCATCAAATACTTGAGCCATATCCTTAGGGAGCCTTTCCAAGAAATCTGAATAAGAAATTCTCTTATAAAAGAAGAACTTTTCAACATTATCTGGATCCGTATCATCACATCCCACAAGATTGCAACACCAGCTTAATTTTGACTCATCGATATACTCTACATCTTCCGGAGCTAGACTAAGTTCAAAGGGTAGAATCGTGTCAACACCAGCAGTTAGAGTATATACTCCTAAAATTTGTTGATTCTGCTCATTCCCATAAAATTTACTTTGCGCATCGTAAGCGTCGAGGTACTGTCTAAGTGTAAAGAAATCACTATAACTCTGGGCAGGATTATCCTCTTTCAGAAATTCTTCCACCATCTGAGGGTTCAGGGCAATTCTCCTGCGAACCCCATCTTGATACACTAAGGGATATCCTAACTTTAGAAAGTTCTCCAAGCCAAAGAGTATATCTTCTTGATATGGGAAAGCTAATACACTTGAGCTACTATATTCCCTGCCATGCTCATCATGAATACTAGTGCCCAGATAAGCTGATAGCTTAGAAACCAAAGTTAAGGCATACTCCCAATCAGCAAGTGTTGAAGGTGTCAAAATCCTCACATTATAAGTTTTGTGGGTTTTGTCATATTCTACGTCCATGTAACGTCCAGACTTAGCAGGAACCCAACACTTCAACAAAGGAAGCTTATCCAAACCAAGAGCCAAAGAATCCTTCTGAGCAGGGTGAGGTTCAAGCCCGTCGACCAATCCAAGTAATTCGCTGATTTTTAAAACTTTTTGAAATCCTAGAAGACCTCGTTTATTCGAAATGGAAAATGTTATACTCATAAAATAATGCCCCTATCATATTTTAACTATATTATAGCATAAATTGCTATGGGGAAAATTAGAGTCTGAAACAAGCTTTTCCATTTTTAATTCTTCATTTTGACATGGCAGTACAAATTACACAATCACTAAAAAAACAATCCGATCTCCTCAGACTGCTCTTTATTTATCAGAAAAAGGGTCTTGGTCAGCCTTGTTTTGCCACACGTATTCTGCTTTTTTAGCCAATTCTTCTGCCAAGTCCTGACCCCAAAAATCAGCTACAAAGCCTAAGGACATATCCATACCAGCCGAGACACCTGACGAAGTGTAGAACTTCCCATCTACGACCCAGCGTGCTTGGTCTTGCCAAAGGACTTCTCTATCATGTGAAGCGACCCAAGACAAGGCAAGCTTGTTGCTAGTGGCTTTACGCCCCTTGAGTTGACCAATCTGAGCTAAAAGAGCTGCTCCTGTACAAATACTTAAGACCAACTCAGCTTGCTGGACAGCCTTTTCTAGCGAAGATAGGAAAACCTTATCCTCCACCATCTTTCTGACACCTTGACCACCAGGCAATAAGAGAAGAGAATTGGGAGGTAAGCTTTTAAAATTATCCGTCATGATTTGAAAACCTTGACGACTAGAAATCAGACCACCAGCAAGGGAGACATATTTCGTCTCTACATTGGGTAAAGTAGCTAAAAACTCTACTGGCCCCATCAAATCTAGGGTCTCAAAATCATCAAAGAGAAATGAAACGATCGTAATTGGTTGCTCTATTTTTAACATTGATCTCCTCTCATTTTCCATTGGTTCATAGCAGTCACTTACTCTACTTTCGATAACGACCCAGTAGGAATAAAAGTACCACCAAACCAATAACAAGGAAGACAATCCCTAGAATCAACTTAATTATAAAACCTACAAAATAGAATAAAAAGATTAAACCTAAAATAAATAGAAATAATAGAATTCCCATAAGATCACCTCTGGCTACTATTATACCTAAAATCACGAGATTGGGATAGTTTTTGCTTATTCTTAGCATGTCATAGTAAGGTAAAACTCATTTTTTATACCAGCAAGTCTAATAATCTTCTAGACTCTCAATTAACGGGATATCTAGTGCAAAAGTATATAAACATTTGTATTAAAAAAGAAGACAAGCCTGCTGAATCAAAATTTAGCAAGACTTTCTTCTTTATTATTTCTTTATTAAGTTTCAGACGATTGGCTCAACTCCTGATTGTAGGCCAAAGCTAGCTTGATCCAGTAAGACAGTTCCTTTTGTCCTTCGCCATCTAAATCAATATAGCCATGATAAAGCCTGCCCTTCATTAACGTCACACTAGCACCATTTTTAGGCAGGACTTGCTTTTCCATTTCCTTACCGATTCGGACCATGACAAGCTCTTGACCTCTCGAACTCACAGTAACAGTCATCTTACCTCGGACCATAAAAGCCAAACCACCAAACATCTTCTTCTCTTCTACCTCTTCTTCAAAAACATGAGGAGGAAGTTCAGTAGCTAAAATGGCACGGACTTGCTGGACTAAGGATTCACTATAAGCCATCCTTCTACCTCATTTCATCACATCCCAGCCGATACCAAAACGGTCAATCAAGCGGCCATAAAACTCTGCGAAAGCTTGTTCTTCTAAAGGATAGAGAATTTGCCCACCTTCAGCAAGCTTGGCAAAAAGCTCATCGGCTTCTTCTCTACTGTCTGGGCTCAGAACTAACCATTGATTGGGCTGATGATTGCTAGGAATAGATAGGTCGTTAAAAATGCCTACATCCTCACCATGCAGAGTTAAGTTTTCCGTATCTAAGGCAATCCAGGCAATCTTATCTCGTTTTTCTGCAGAAAGGTTTGCTGGATCCATCATCTCACTTGCTCGTACAAGTCCCTTTATCTCAGTCTGAAAAATGTCCGCATAAAAACGAAAAAGCTTCTTCGGCCTGACCATTAAAACTTAAAAACACGTCTAATTTCATTATTGTTCCTCCAATTTTTTTATATCTGAGAATAAATCTCTATGATCAGTTTATCAATTAGGATAAAAAAATTTTTCTTATTCTCAATTGCGCTTGTTTGGCTAGGGAACGCATGATTAAAACTGGAAGATTAACTGTAATAGGTGGATCGCTGGGCAAGGGCCTGCGCATGCTGATTTCCTCTTGATAGATGCTATCGCCTGAAAAAAAGTGAGAGGCTCATCACTGCCCCAGCGAAAGTTGTGTTTCAAGACATAGTTTTTTTAGTTAGGCGTAAATCCTCCAGCAATTCACAGGCCAAAAAGATAGTAGTGACCATCGGGTACATTTTTCCAAAAGTAAACCTGCCCTCCTGACTCAGTGCGACTCCGATAACCGGCTCTTCTTTGGGAATGCGGGTTTTAAAAAGCCCGACACAGCTAATGCGTGGTTCATACCCCTCAGGATAAGATAGCGCCACAGTCAACCGATTGCCACTTTTACAGTCGGGATCCTGATGCAACAAAGCTCCCTTCTCATCCAGCTGTTTGACCATAAAATCATAAGCCTTGGTTGATTCCTGATAATATTTTTTAGGCGAAAGCCCAGTATGCCGCTTAAAAGTATTGGAAAAACTGCCTAGACTATCATAACCAGCTTCCATAGAGGTCTCGGTCACATTTTGCCGTCTTTCCACAATTTCTTGAATCCCTTTTTCCATCTTAAGAGCTTCCATATATTGCTTGATAGAAAAGCCCATCTTTTTCTTGAAAGTTCTGGATAGATGGGAAGGACTATAATGGAAATGCTGAGCCAAATCGGTCAGACTCAGCTCTTCATCTGCATGCTGACGCAAATAGGCTGCCACTTCTTCCATGATAGCTTTAGACATAGACTTGCTCCTTTCCCATTTATTTAAGCTCATTATATCACATCAAAAAGAAGGCACAAAACATCGAAACCACAGAAAGAAAACCAGAAAGCAAGTATTACTCCGCGAAATGCCCCAAGAACATGAGTAAATAGTCTGCTTCCCCAAATCTCTGTCCAACAAGACTTTTACCTGTAGATAAATGATAAAAAAACTTTAGACGATTCAAACGTCTAAAGTTTTTAGTTTTTCTTAGGAATTTAGAAACTTGCCTTACCATCAAAAATAGTCAGATTATGCAAATTTTCCATGCCTGCAATAATGGGTCTAGCTTTTGCAATGAGATTTTGAAAAACTTCCAAGGTCAGACTGTCATTGTGAGCTTGCTCGCTCTCCCAAACTTCGTAAATATAGATGCTGTTGGGTTCATCTGCCTTCTCACCTAAGATATAGCAGAAACAAGTGTCAAGATTTTGCATTTCTTTGACAACTTCTTGCATGTAAGCAGTAAGTTCCTGCACCTTTCCTTCTTGGGCCATTAATTTCCCATAAACACAAAATTTTTCCATTAGGATCTCTCCTTATTACTGAGCTACCAATGTTTCCAAGCTTTCTCCAATAACAGCCAATCGTTCCATCACTTCTGCCTGGCTCAAGCCGTTTTCAGCCACATAGCGGTTACGAGGGTGAACGCGACATTCATGAGAACAGCCACGGAGGTACTTGTCTTCATTTTCTTCTGAAGTCAGGATGCGACGGTTACACTCTGGATTGCCACAGTTGACATAGCGCTCGCAAGGAGTACCGTCAAACCAGTCTTTCCCAATCACAACTGGATTGACATGGTTGATATCAACCGAGATACGCTCATCAAAGACATACATCTTGCCGTCCCAAAGCTCACCTTGAACTTCTGGATCCTTGCCGTAAGTCGCGATACCACCATGAAGCTGACCAACATCCTTGTAGCCTTCACGAACCATCCAGCCTGAGAATTTCTCACAGCGAACACCACCAGTACAGTAAACAACCACGCGCTTGTCCATGAACTTCTCTTTGTTATCACGGACCCATTGCGGCAACTCACGGAAGTTGCGGATGTCTGGACGGATGGCTCCGCGGAAGTGACCCAGATCGTACTCATAGTCGTTACGAGTGTCTAGGACAACAGTGTCTTCGTCCAAGAGGGCTTCCTTAAATTCCTTAGGTGACAGGTAAGCTCCTGTCGTCTCCAACGGGTTGATGTCATTGTCAAAATCATTGTCTTCCAAGCCCAAGTGCACGATTTCTTTCTTGTAGCGAACAAACATTTTCTTGAAGGCTTGCTCATTTTCTTCGTCAATCTTGAACCAAAGGTCTTCCATGCCCGGAAGGCTGTGCACATAATCCATGTATTTTTGGGTAGTTTCATAATCACCAGAAACCGTTCCATTGATTCCCTCATCTGCCACTAGAATACGGCCTTTAAGACCAATAGATTTACAGAAGGCCAGATGATCAGCTGCAAATTTCTCAGCATTCTCAATCGGAACATATTTGTAGTAAGTAGGACGCGAATATCTTTTGCCATAAGATTTCAACTCTCTTTTCTCTATAAAATTTTCTGAATTTTTAATTCATCTATTTATTATAACCTGATTGAAAAAACTGGGCAAAAAATTTGTTTGGAAAATAGCAGAGCTGAATCGCTAAATACTTCACTCTTCCTCAAGTTGGTTCAAATAGTGTTCAAAACGCTTCTTTTGACTCTTGCTTATAGCCTCTAAGAAAATATTGACCACCAGTATCAAGGGGAGATGAATGAAAAATGTAACCAAAATGACCAAAAGAAACATGGGGTGAAAAACACTATTATGATAAATAGCATGATTCAGTTGGAAATTCTGGCAAGCAATCAAGAGGGTTAGAAAGCCTGTTGTAGCCAGCACACCCCAGATAGTCAGACTGAAACTATTGTAATAATTAGCTCCTAGATACTGAGCTCGACAGAAAAAATATAGACCTGCAATCGCAATCAGAATCAAGAATGGTTGATAGTGAATGGCTCCCGCATTCATAACCACCGATCCAACATATAAGGCCAAACTACTAAACAACAGGAAACTAAAAGCTTCCATGCCAGCCTTGTTGACAAGTTGCTCTTCACGTTCGTCTAAAATTTGACGATGAATTAGTTTTATCTTCATTTTAAGCTCCTATACTTCCATGCCAAAAATACCAATCAACAACATGATAATGGCAGGAAGGCCATTATTAATCATGTGAACTGCAATACTGACTTCCAAGCGACGAGTTCGATAGGCCAGCAATGTCAAAATCACAGAAGAAACAGCATAAATCACAAAAGACACGATATTGGTTGGCCCGTGAAAGCGCAAAGAGAAGTCCGCCTACGATATAGCCCCAGCCCTCATAGCCTTTAAAGATTTTTAGTGGGAGGATTCCACGGAAGATAATTTCTTCTACAACAGGTGCTAAAACTCCAAGCATGATGGGTAATAAAATCCCATTTCCTCTTTTAAACTCCTCTATCAAAGACGCCTGATTAGCCGTTGTAACTTCTCCATTTAGCCACCGTAATAAAGCCGTTCCAAGGATAGATATAAGGAACATGCCTAAGATGCCAAGAGAAATTCGTTTTCCGTCTCCTTTTTGAAAGACTTTCCCAGACTGAGATAAGATTCCAATCTTCTTTGCTACCACGATAAAGACCAGTAAAGCGAGGAAGATCAGCAAAATACCTATGCCAATAGTCCACGGTTTTGAAATTTGATAAGTTTCTGCTTTCTGCTGAAATACCATAGGTAGCACATACAAGGCTAAGGCTAAGAAAGCACAACCACCCCACATCAATCTTTTCCAGCAAGTCATTCTTCATCCTCCAATTCCTGATCCAACTTTGCCTGACGTTTGCCGTTTAGGAAAAGACTAATCTTGTCCATGGTCAAGCTTCCAAATATAAAAAGAACCATTGCAAAAAACATCTTAAGCAGATACAACATACTCAGCATGCTAGCCATACTTTCTCGCTGTCCAAAGAAATCAATAGCCACAAGAATTAAAGCAAAAATAATTCCACTACCAACACGTTCTGGCCATTTTTCCTCTCTCACCATATCACGAACATCAATGCCTAGGCTTAAGCGACGAAGCAAAGCATAGAGACCTACTAGGATAAGGAGAGTGCCTTCTGGCAGATAAGCTAGCAAGCTTAGACGGAGAATATAGACTTTGAAAAACACAGATATAGCTAAGAAGAAAAACATTCCTAACACTAATTCTCCTGCAACTTTTCCGTCCAATTTCTCTATTCGTTCATCTTTTATAACAGGATGCTTCTTCATTTTTTTACTCACTTTCTTATTTATAAATTAAAAAATCATTAATTCTAATTCTCATCATTTTCTAGTTCTTGCTCTAATTTTATCTGTCTCTTCCGATAAAAAAATAATTGACCAGTTGATCAAGTATACTAGAAAAGGCAACTATCAAAACTAAAATAAAAATAAATTGCAAAACAGGATTCTGACTAAATGATGGTTTTTCTTTTGAGTCTCCATTCAGAATTTGAACAAGTAAGAAGGAAGTTGCTAGGAATACTCCTGTAGCCAGACGACTTCTGAATCTTCTACTACTACCAGTTGTATCACTACGCCTAATATCTAGGCCAAGTTGCCAACTGCGTACACCAGCATAAATTTCTAAACTAAAAATAATGATAATTTCAGGTAAATAAGCTTGCCAATCTAATCTCCAATAAAGGAGTTTCACAAAAATAGATAAAAGTAATAGAATAATAGCTAAAAAAGCGAGTTCATTTCCTATTTTATGTTCAATCTGTATAGTACGCTCATCTTTAAAGATCTCTTGTCTGTCCTTAGATTTCATATGCATTCTCCTCTTTTACTTAAAATTTCATCCCCATTTAATCTTTATGCGAAAATTGCTCTTCAACTATTCTAGGATATTCCCTTGCTTTCGTGTTTTTCGGCTCAGGCTAAAAATGTCCCCCGGACATTCCCTCGCTTCCGTGTTTTTCGGCTCAGGCTAAGAATGTCCCCCGGACATTTTTACTCCCAAAACAATTGATCCAGCGTTTTATCGAGACATTTGCAAATCGCTATGCATAAACTGAGGCTGGGATTGTACTTACCCGCCTCAATCAAGCCAATGGTCTGGCGGGTCACTCCGATAGCATCTGCTAAGTCGCCCTGAGTCATATCATGCTCCACTCGCGCCATCTTTAGCTTAAGATTTTTTGCCATGATCATCGTCCTTATCATTTTTCTTCTTAGTTGCTATGCTTAAAAGTGCACTACCAATTGTAATATCACAGCCAGCAAAAATAAGAAAAGTATGATTTTGATTGTTCAGTCCGATAACCAAAAAAATTACACCCAAAACAAGCCAAATAAGTGGTGAATAGATATTTTTGATGTTTTTCATATCGGTTCTCCCTTCATTTTTATAAGTCTATTATACAATATATTTTTTAAAATGCAATATATAAATTGCAAAAAGTATTTTATTTTTAACAAAAAAAGATCGAGGGAAATCTCGATCTTTTTATTCTTATCGCGTGATTTAATCTTTTTTAAGGCTGCCACTCTTTGTCTGACTACGTGCATAGGCAATCAAGAGTAAGGTACCAGCCACTGCAACAGTCAAGCCATTAGAGATTGCTACTACAACGCCTTGCGTGAAAACTTTATTTGTCGGTTCATTGTAAATCCAAATATCACCAATTGGAGCGATGACAATCCACAAAAGAGCATTTGCCAAAAATTGTACACCATTAAACCGAACAATATCTTTAGCTTCAAAAACTCCTTCTGCCACTCGTAATTGATTTTTAAGCAAACCAACGACAAATCCAAATAGACCACTAGCTATAACCCAAGTCCACCAAGGATTACCGTATTGGAGAGAGTCCTTTAGGGCATGGCCAATAAATCCTGTTAAGAAACCAACGATTGGACCAAAAATAACACCAAACAAAGCTTGGACAGCATATTGCAACTGAATGCTAGTGTTTGGAACAGGCGTTGGAATGCTAATCATCCCGATGACAACAAAAAGTGCTGCTCCAATACCAGTTGCCACGACTTCTTTAATCGTAAAAGTTGTATCAAATATTTTTTTCATGTTTATCTCCTCTTTACAAATCGCTAATTTTCAATACGCTTGATTTCAATATGCCACTGGGCACCAACACCAACATTGTAGGCTTTGGCAAAAGAACCTTGGTTGATTGCTAGACCAACCCGATAGAGCGAATTGATATAAATAATCGGCTGACCGATGCGAACATCCGCAAAGGACTTCCCATAGGTCACTTGATTTTGGTAAACCAACATATCGTTATTATAGATCGTTACCTCAAAGCGTTCTCCAAACTGAGGTTCTAACTCTTGGAACTCTTCGCGAGTAATAGAAGTCCAAAGAGATCCAAACCGAACGTCTAAAATATCGATAGCTCCGCTGACAGAACCTTCGCCAAAAGTAGTCTCCACAACTGGAATCTCGACAATCTCATCCACGCTTAATTCTGGTCCTACTTCTTCAAAAGTGATGTGGCCACTAGCCAATTTAGCTCCTGTGTAGGCATAGACATCACGACCATGGAAGGTATAGGAATGTTCGGTATTCTTTCGACGATTTTTCGACTTCAGAAATTTCCCGAATAGCCACAATACCAACGTGTTTCTTAATGAAAGACAAGGTTCCATTGTCTGGAGTGACAATGTATTGGTTTTGCGCTGTTTTTGCAACTACGCTCTTCCGCTTAGAGCCGACACCCGGATCGACCACTGAAACAAAGGTTGTCCCTTCTGGCCAGTAGTTGACCGTTTGAAAAAGACGATAGCTACCTTCAAAAATATTATAAGGCGTAATGTCGTGTGTTAAATGGTGAATCTTTAATGTAGCTGACTCCTCCAGAGCCACACCAATCATCGCTGATACTGCACCATCCACAAGACCAAAATCCGATTGCAATACAAGTAAATTGTTCATGTATTCTCCCTCTTATAGTCCTGAACTTTAACCTACTTATCTACTATTCTACCAGTCTAATCAACTCTAGAAACAGAAAAATAGTAAAGCCAGAAGCTACATTACTGTTCTTCAATCATACCAAAAATAGGAGGGGAAATCTAGATAAACAACTGCAAAAGCTATAGTTTTTTTGTATAGCGAGTAATTAATTTAAGGTAAGAAAGTAATCAGCTGTTTTCTCAAGCAGTTCTTCATCATGAGAAATGAGCAGAATAATTTTTCCCTGCTCTTTTAATGTCTTCAGTAACTCAGCTACTTGTAACATTTGCTGATAATCTAAACCTGAACTAGGTTCGTCAAAAATAAACACTCTTTTTTTAGTAAGGACTTGACTAGCTATGACTAGCCGTTGCATCTCTCCACCTGATAGGGTCATTGGATGCCTTTCTTCTAAGCCTTTTAATCCTAAGTTTTCTAAGATATTTGATGCATCGACGACTTTTTTCAAACCCAAGGTCAACTCCTTTTGGACACTATCTGAAAAAAGCTGAAGAGCAACCTCTTGCAGAACAAAAGCAGTTTGTTTCAGACGATCATGAGCTGACAGAGCTTGGCCATCTAAATAAAAATCCGCTTCTTCATCGTCTAGTAAACCGGCTAGATAAAAAGCTAGAGTCGATTTACCTTTCCCATTAGGCCCCACAAGGGCTGTAATCGCACCTGACTTGAAGTTAGCTTCTTCAAGAAAACTCAATTCCTGGTCCCCTGCCTGTAAACGAAGATTTTTTATGGTCAAATCCCCCGTCAGTGGTGAAGGAGCAATTTGCTTCTTTGCCTCAAGTTTAGAAATAGAGCTAGATAGATCCTGACTTCGAAGCCCTAAATCATGTCGTTCTGTTTCCGTTAAGCTATCAAACTCCTTTTTTGAATAATCTCTTTTAAGAACACCTTGATCAAAATAAAGATAGCGGTCAGCCAAGTCCTTTAAATAATCCAAGCGATGCTCCGCTATAAGAATCGTTTTCCCTTCTTGTTTTAAGATAGAAAGATAACTAGCTACTTGCTCAATCCCTGATCTGTCCAGATTAGCTGTAGGTTCATCTAAAACCAATATATCTGTATCCTGCATTAGGGCTGTTAAAAGGGCAATTCTCTGCTTTTCTCCACCTGACAAAGTAGAAAGGTCACGTTCGAGATAATCTTCTAAAGCAAAGTCAGCAGTTAATTTTTCTATTTTATTCAAAATTCCTGCTGCTGATTGACCATGATTTTCACCAGGCAAAACCAATTCATGCTTAACGAATTTATGAAAAAACTGACTAGAGGGATTTTGAAAAACTGAAGCAACTTGTTTAGAACATTCTTCAACGGACTGTTTTCCTGCTAACTGATCAGCTATTTCTAATTGACCTTCTAATTTTCCCTCATAGTAATCTGGGATTAAGCCATTGATTAATCTTAAGAAGGTTGATTTGCCACTCCCACTCTTGCCACATAAGGCGACCAACTGGCCTGATGAGATTTGTAAATCTTCAACCAGCAAGCTACTAGCTCTGCTATTTTCATAAGTAAAACGAAAGCCGGTCGCAGTAATCAGCCTCTTATCATCCACAAGGTCATGATAAACATCCATGCACAGGTACTCCAATCTGCTAAATTAAAGGTTGATGAAAAAGTTTCTGTCGGTCTTTTTCCTAGTGCTAACCCTTTGGTAAGGCTAGCTATGGTCAACGCTTGAACCGTTCGCATGAGTGACATGAGTAGCGGTACCAGGAGATACTCAAAATAGGTCACTGGACGAAAGATAAAATCCCTTTTTCTGAGGAAAATCCCTCGAAGACGTAAACTTCTATGAATCGTTTTCGCATCTGTTGGTATAGCTGGCAAAAATCGCATCATCACCCCTAAGGTTAAAAGAAAAGATTCCGGTAGATGCCATTTTCTGAGACCATGAACCAGGTCGTAGGCTGTCGCAGTGGTCAAAAGCAAACTCCCAGCCATAAAAGAAGGAAGCATAAAACGTACAGCCGTAAGCAGAGTTACGAAATTTCGTATCAGTTGAAAAGAAAAGAAATCAGTTAGATAAGCATCTAGAGTCCAAAAAAGGACAAAAGCCAATAAACTATATAAGGCGATTTTACCTTTTCCAGCAAAGTATAAGAGCGTCGCCAAGCCTGAAACAATCATCAGTTCAAGCCAGCCTGATACTCTAAAAAGAAAGGCCATATTGGCAAATAAAACCAAAAGGACCTTGCTTCGCACATCTAATTTCATGAAACCATTCCTGCCTTTATAAAGTGCTTCTTGACCATATATTGACCAAATAGTCCCCCTATAATAGCGGCAATAACAACCATAATTACAAAACCAAGAACCACTTGTGGATTTACAGGAACCATGACCCGGCCAATATACTCTTGAGTTTTCCCACGCGCTAGCAAGCTTTGAACATAAGTCTCCCGAGCCAGCCACATCATAATAATCGGGCCTGAATTGGCAAAGGAGAAAAGGACAAATGACGCTAAACTTAGCCATTTATTTTGATAATTTCCTTGTTTGGCTAACAAATCAGCTAGAAAGCCAAAAATCAAGCCTGGCAAGAAGGCCACAAAGAAATGGCCAGATAAGAAGAAAAATCCTCCCATCACGATTCCCAAGAGACTGATAGCTCCGAATTTTTTTATCTTGCTTTGTAGAAGCATGTAAACCGTCCCACCAAAGATTGCTGCTCCAGCTGGGGCATAGAACATATTCCCTGACCGGTCGAAAATCAGGCCAACCAAGACGCCTAAACCGACGCATAGAAAATAGAGGGCTGCAAAAGCACCTGTCATCACAAGGTCTTTTACTTGTAGTCCTTTTCTCATCCTTTTATCCTCCTTACTTGTGAATGATTTAATTCATAAATCTCATCTGCAAAAGCAACCGTTGACAAGCGATGGGAGATGAGAAAGACCATGCCACGGCATTCTTCTTTGACAATAGATAGGAAGGCTGCTTCATTCAGTGAATCGAGATTGCTGGTGGGTTCATCAAATATAACAATCTGCCTCCTTAAGCAAGGCTCGCATCAGCTCCAAACGCTGGGCTTCACCAGCAGAAAAAGTTGTTTCTCCATCAATTACAGTATCTAGCCCCTCTGGCAAGCGCTCCAAACGTTCCTTGAGGCGACATTTAGCTGCCAAGGTCCAGATCACCTCATCACTGATATCAGTTCGGCCCAAGACTAGATTTTCCCGAAGACTTTTATGGAAAAGCTGAGCAACTTGAGGAACATAGGCGAAGGAGGCTTGTAAATGCTGGCGATGGAAGGTTTGATGATCCTGTCCAGACAGCAAAACCTGTCCTGCCTTAGGATCATACCAGCGCATGATAATTTTCATGAGAGTAGATTTTCCTGTTCCACTTCCACCTACAATGCCAATTATTCTGCCTTTCTCAAATCGTGCTGACAAACCTTGAAAAAGTCCTTGCTCTCGTCCTTCATAATCAAAGTTTAAATGATTAACATCAACTGATTCGATCCTGACATCAGTCTTCAAACCACTGCTATCTGCCTCTGGCTCATCCAAGAGCGAAAAAACCTGCCGACTGGCATTCATTGCTCTTTTAAAACCTAGAGGTAGTCGCCCTAATTCCAGAAATGGAGCAAAAGAGCTTGAAAAAGCTACCAGAGCTAGTCCTGCCTGAGTCAGATCAATATCACCTTGATTAAGTTGGAAGAGAGACAAGATGGCAAAGCCCATAACAGATAAGCCCACCACTAAAAAGGTTAGAGCCTGTTCAAAAAATTGTTTCTGAGCAACCTGCCTTTCTATGCTATTTAAACCTTGGCTTTTTTGTTCTAAACAAGCAAAACGTTTTGAAGTTTGTCCGAGCTGGGACAAATCATGTATTGCCTTCAGGCTCTCCAAGAAATAAGAAATGTATCTTGTCCGATCATCCGCTTGTTTTGATAAGAGTTTTTGTAAATGTCGAGCAAAATTTTGAGGCAAGACCACAGCTAAAAGCAGGTAAGTCAGCAAAGCCAGAAAACCAAGAGCTGGGGATATCCTAGAGAGAAAGACCCACATAATGAAAGCAGAGATAGTCCCTGTACAAACTGGTGCTACTGTATGGGCAAAAAAGACTTCAATTGCTTCAATATCCTCCCCGATCATTTTTAATAAGCTCCCACTATCTTGTCGGTCTAACTTAGCAGGCGCAAGACGTCGTAGTTTAGCAAAGACAAGCTTTCGCAGATCCGCTAGGGAATGGAAGGCCACATAATGGCCAAAATAATGCTCTCCATAGCGGAAGAGTCCTCGACCAATGGCCAAAGCTAAAAGAAGAAACAGAAAACCTAGAGACGGAGCTTGCCCTCCTATAGCCAAAAATCCTTGATTTAGCAATAAAACAGGAATCGCGACTGAAACTGTAAAGCCTGAAACTGCAAAGATAATAGCCAATCCTAGAGCAGGCAATAGATGCTTCATAATCTGAAAAAGCCTGAAAAGGAGTTGTTTGCTTGGATAAGTTCTTTTTAGCTTCCATGAATTCTCTCCTCCAGTTCTCTTTGTCTATCCACTAAGGTTCTGTAGTCCTGATTCTCCCAGTAAAGCTGGGTTGGACTAGCCAAAACCGTTCCCTCTTTGCTCATAAAAAGAACTTGGTCAGCCTCTGCTACCCGCTTCATTTTATGAGTAATCTCGATGACAAGGGCTTCTTTAGAAAGCACGTTTAGCAGTTCATAAAGAAGGTCTTCATTGTCCTTATCAACACTAGAAGTGATTTCATCAAAGATATAGAGCGATTTTTGAGCAAGAATGGCCCGGGCACAAATCACTTGCTGTCTTTGACCTGGTGACAGCTGGTTGCCATCTTCACCAACAAGGGTATCTAGACCCTCAGGCAAATTTTCAATAAAAGATAAAAGCTTCTTCTCGGTCAGCCATTGCTGAATTTTGTCCCGACTCCAATCCCTTGCCAACTGCAAATTCTCTAAAATACTGGCATTCAAAAGAAAGCTGTTTGACGACACATACATCATCTCTTTGCAGAGAGCTGATTGTGTCAAATTTTTAGAGGAGGTTTGTCCAAAGAATATCTGACCTTGCTCGGGTTCCAATTTCCCTAGTAGAATCTTGGCCAAGGTCGTCTTACCACGTCCACTTTCCCCAGCAATAGCAAATACTTGGCCTACTTCTACGTCAAAAGAGACCCTATCCAAAATCATTTTGTCCTCATAGGAGAAGGACAAATCCTGCACACTCAAGTGCTGAAATGGTGCTAAATCTTGTTTTGTTTCTACTTTAGTCTCTTGGACTGAATCCAAAAAACTAAAAATACGATCAGCCATCTTTGTATTCATCATAACCAAATGCATACCATAGCCTGCTTCTCGAATCGGAGTAAAAAATTCTGTCGCAATTAAGACAAAGTAAATCATGCTAAACAAGGACAATTTCCCAGCAGCCAGCCAGGAAAGGGCTAAAAAACCTGACAGACCGATTCCCAAATACATAACAGCATCCATATAGCCCACTGATTGTAGTTGAAAACCTAGGAGTTCCATAGTAGCATCGCGAAAATCTTCGGCCTGTTCCGCAAATTCCTGCTCGTATTTCTCATCAGCTTGATAAGAATACAATGTATTTAATCCCTTTAAATCATCCAGAAAAAGGTTTCCCACATCCATATAAGAGCCCCAATATCGATTCATTATCCTACGCGATCTCTTCTGCATCAAGATGATAGACACAGGAATAAAGGGCAAGGCTAATATAAAAATTAAACCACCCAAGGGAAAGAGCCAGAAGACTATGATAAGAACGGTTAAACAGTTAAAATAGGTTCGTAGATTTAAGGATAGATAATAGGAATAGTAGGTATCCAAGCTATCAATCCCCTGAGCAGCAACTGTCAGAACATCCGCGGCAGTTCGACTATCTTGAAACTCACCGTCTTTAGCAACAAAGCCTGAAAGAATTCTCTCTTTAACTTGTTTCGAGCAAACTGGGAAACCAGTCCTTGAAATCGTTTGGCAAATAGAGCAATTCCAAACCCTAGACCGTTTAAGGCCAGTAAATAAAGAAAAAGGGAATATAAGTCAACTTGTTTTCCTTCATAGAACTCTGTCAATGCTTGAGCAATCAAAGCAAAACTAGTAATTCTCGTTAAAAATTGAATCCATGATAAAAAAGCAGCCAGATAAATCATGCCCTTCTTTGGTTGAATTTGCTCTTTCAAGCGAGCTAACAGCTGTTTCTTCCTGCTTCTTGAGATCTTTTCCTCTTCTTGAGCCATAGCTTTCCCTTTCCGTAGGTTTTTTCTCCTTATTATAACATTCACAAAGTCGAATGTAAATTAAATTTTCAGAATATTTAATCAAAGAACAAGCTAGCCAAAATGGCTAGCAAATTAACTTCTATTTATGACTTAATTTTTTAGTCAAAAAGTCTCCTGCAAATTGAATCGTAAAGATGATAGCTACAATGACAACCGTCGCAAGAATGGTAACGTCATTATTATACCGGTTAAAACCATAAGCAATCGCTACATTACCGATACCACCTGCACCGACTGCTCCAGCCATAGCAGTTTCGCCAATCAAAGAAATCAAAGTGACTGTTGTTACACGGATTAAATCTGGTAGACCTTCAATAAGATAGACACCAATAATATCCCATAAAGTTGCACCACTAGCCTGGGCTGCTTCAATCACTCCACCATCCAACTCAGATAAAACCACCTGAACTTGACGAGCAAAAAAGGCATAAACGGCAAAAGAGAGCGGCACGATAGCAGCGTTTGGTCCAATTCCTGTCCCAACAATCAAGTGAGAAAAAGGTGATAGGACAGCCAACAAAATGATAAAAGGAATCGCACGGAAAACAGAAGTCACTTTATCCAAAATCCAGAAAGCCACCTTATTTTCCAGAACCCCACCTGGCTTGGTTAATACAAGAAAAAGTCCAGTTATCAAGCCAAAGAAACCACCAATCAAGAAAGAGATTACTGTCATATAAAGGGTCGTATAAATAGCTGTTCCCCAGCCTGCTTGACCAGTCCAGCCCATCCTATATACATTTGGCAAATAAGTTTCGATTAATTTCAGCATCTTATGCACCTCCCTTTAGAACAGTCAAACGAACGCCTGCTTCACTAATAGCCGTCTTAGCCGCAGTAAGATTTTCTGATTCGCCAGACAAGACAACTACCAAAGCACCAACAGGTGTATGATCCAAAATTTCGATATTCCCATATAAGATATTAGCAGTAACTTGATATTTTTTGTAAATTTGATTCAACAAAGGCTCATCTGTTGCTGTACCCGCGTACTCTAACTGCACCAAGATACTATTTGGAGCCAGATTCTGCACAATTTCTTGCTTTTCGATTTTAACCATAGCTTCATTAATTCCTGTTGCTGTTGTAATGAAGTCTCTAGTCAAATCCTGATTAGGATTAGAGAAAATATCAAGAACAGACCCTTCTTCAATCAATTGTCCATCCTGCATCACTGCTACTCTGTTAGCAATATCCTTAATGATTTGCATTTCATGAGTAATAAGCACAATCGTCAAACCTAATTTTTGATTCAAGTCTTGCAAGAGAGCCAAGATTTGCTTGGTCGTCTTAGGATCTAAGGCTGATGTTGCTTCGTCTGAAATCAAGATTTTTGGATCATTGGCCAAAGCGCGCGCAATTGCTACACGCTGCTTTTGTCCACCTGACAGCTGCGAAGGATAGTTCTCAGCTCGATCAGCCAAGCCAACCAAGTCTAGCAGCTTCTTCACCTTCTCTTTTTTCTCTTCCTTAGACAGACCTGAATGCTTTAAGGCAAAGGCTACGTTTTCTTCAGCCGTCAACTGACTCATTAGATTGAAGTGTTGAAAGATCATCCCAATATCCTGGCGTTTTTGACGTAACTGAGCTGCAGAAAGTTGAACTCTTTTGTCCTTGAAAATGACATCATTGTCAACGGTGATAGTCCCTCCAGTCGGTACCTGTAAAAGGTTAATCACCCGAACCAGAGTAGATTTCCCAGCTCCAGAATAGCCAACAATTCCATAGATATCTCCTTGCTTAATGCGGATACTTACATCTTTTACAGCTTGGATTTGACGTTTCTTCTGCTGGAAGGTCACGTCAATCCGATCTAATGTAATAATTTCTTTACTCATAGCTTGCAATCAACTCCTTTACTAATTCTATATGGGTGTAGTAATCTGCTAGGCGAACATTTTCATCTCCACCATGGTCCCGGCTGTTAGCATGCCCCAAGCCAAAGGCCATCATGGGTAGCTTCAAAGCATCATAAACAGTAAACATTGGGCCAGTTCCGGCAGATGTTGGTAGCACTGCGACTCCTTCTCTGTAATATTTCTTAGCTAACTCAATAACACTAAGAACAGACGGAGCACTCATGTCGCTTCTGTAGCTCATTTCTCCCAAAGTATAAATAAGCTCGACCTTAGGATAACCGTTCTTGACTAATTGTTGTCGAATCTTATCAAGCACGTCCTGTGGTTCTAAGCCAGGTACAAGTCGTACCTCAAGCTTGGCCTTAGCTTCCGAAGGCAGGATTGTCTTGACACCCTGACCTTGATAACCTGATGATATTCCCTCGATATTAATAGCTGGTTCAAAGAAATAACGTCGTAGGAACTTTTGCCCTTCCTCCTCAAGCAGGGGCAATTCTAAACCATAGATTTGTTTTAATTCTTCTGGGTTTCGTCGCGCGAACTCCTCAACCAGAGCTAGTTCACGTTCGTTTGGCTCGACAATTTGTTCATAGATCCCTTCCACCAATATGCGACCGTCAGCTCCTCGCAAGCTAGCTAGGGCATTTAAAAGATACCAGCTACTTGAATCAATTACGCCACCAAAACTCGAATGGATATCTACATCAGCGCTTTTCACCTTGGCATCAAAGGTTACAATACCCTTATTCCCACCCGTGATTTCTAGCTGACCTAGTGCATTCCGGCTACCCTGTTCCCAGATGAGGAGATCAGCACCAGACAATTCTTCTTTGTGTTTTTCTAAATACCGATCCAAGTCAGTCGACGCAGACTCTTCAGCCCCCTCTATAATAAAAGTAACATTTACAGGTAAATCCTTCTTACCTTCTCGATACTTCTGCAAGGCTGTCAGGCGAGCCACGATATGCCCCTTGTCATCATCAACACCTCGGCCATACATGACCCCATCTCTGACAGATAAGGAGAAAGGATCTTCTGTCCAAGGTTGATCACTATCTGCAGGTACTGTATCATAATGGTTGTAAAAAATGATACTTTTAGCATTAGGATCTGAACTCTTAAAACGAGCAATGACAAAAGGAGCTCTGTAACTTGCATCAACGGTCACTTCCGCGCCAGCCTCTTCAAAAACGTCTCTCAAATAATCTGCTACTTCTTTCAAGCCTATCTGCTGAGCAAATAGATTTTTTAGCAATCAACTCCCGTAAAACCTCAAAATAAGCCTGCGCGAGTTCATCCTCTTCAAATTTTTGTAACTGCTCTTTTTCACTGAAAAAAGCCATAATTCCTCCCCATAAATAAGGCGATAAAACTCAGCTGGTCATCCCAACTGAGTTTTATTAAACACTTTCAGTCTTGCATGCTTGATAAATCCATTAAGACTGGTGCCTACTGTCTTTTACTTCTTACCAAACTGGCTCAAGCAAGCCATCTGAAGTTTTTTCTGTTAACTCTTTAACATCGTCAGAATGGTAGGCTGCAATCAACTTCTTAATTGCATCAGCCTTGTCAGATTTTTCCCAATCTTTCTTAGCTGCAATGATGTTGTACCATTGTTTAGAATTTTTATCTTTTGGTTCGATAAACAAAGCTTTCTTATAGTCTAATTTTGCTTCGTTTACGAAAGTGTTGTTTACAACAGCAGCGTCTACAGAAGTCAGTGAGCGAGCGGTTTGACTAGCATCCAATTCTGTAATTTTCAATTTCTTTGGATTTTCTTTAATGTTTGCAACTGTTGCAAGCTCGTTACCAGATTTGTCCAATTTAATTAAGCCAGCAGCTTGAAGCAAGTTCAATGCGCGGCTTTCGTTAGTCGCATCATTTGGTACAGCGATTTCTGCTCCGTCTGGAAGTTCGTTAACTTTTTTATACTTGTTTTTACCGTCTTTTGTACCTGAGTAGAGACGGATTGGTGCGATGTAAGTATCTGCAATCGCAACTAGATCCTGATTATTTTCCTTATTCCAGTTGTTAAGGTAGTAGTAGTGTTGGAAAGCATTGACATCAAGCTCACCATCTGCCACGGCCTTATTTACTTGTGGGTATTCTGTAAATTGAGTAAATTCAAGTTTCACATTTTCTTTTTCAAGTTTCTTTTGAATGAGATCCCAACGTTGTTGCTCATCGTTGTCAATTGTCATTGTACCAATTTTAATGGTTACTGTTTTATCTTTGCCATTTCCTGCTTCTTTATTAGAAGCTCCACAAGCTGCCAAACCAAGGACTGCAACCGCAACTGCAGCAGCTCCAAACCATTTTGCTAATTTCATATTCTTATCTCCTTATTGTTTAAGTCTTTTTAATTATTTAATATCTTTTGCCTCTGGAAGGTAACTGCCACCGAAGTATTTTTGAGAAAGTTCTTCAAGAGTACCATCTTCATATAGCTTCTTAATACGTTTGTCTACAAAAGTTTTTAATTCTTCTTGTCCCTGAGCAAATAGAGGATAAACATATGGCTGTTGATCGCTAGGAAGTTCAATGACTTCTAGATTTTCCAAATTTTGTTCTTTGATAATGGTATCAACAGAAATACGTTCAAAAATCTTGTAATCTGCACGTCCCTCATTCAGATTCACAAGAATTTGCTGAATCGTTCCATCCGTGTAGTTGATTTTCGTCTCCTTTTTAGGATGCTCTTTGTTGTAATCTTCCAGCTGTTTCGCTGTTGAAGTTCCTTGGACTACTTCCGTCGATTTACCACCAATATCATCTAAAGATTTAATATCTGTTCCCTTACGAACCACTAAAACCGTTGGGTTTTTAGCATATGGATTTCCATAAAGATATTTACCAGCACGTTCTTTTGAATAACTAATATTGTTGGCACCAATTTGGAAGCGATCGCTATCTAAACCAGCAAAGACAGAAGTCCACTTAGTTTTATTGAAATTGATTTCATACTTATCTGATCCCTTAAAGACCTCTTTAAGCACTTCAATTTCATAGCCTGTTAATTTTCCGTCTTCATCATCATATGAGAAAGGTCGGGTTGTTCCAACGGTTGCAATTTCGATTGTTACCTTCTTCTCATCTGATTTACCTGATTCAGACTTGCTATTAGAAGCTGAACAAGCAGCTAAAGTTCCGACTGCTGCAAAAGTAAGAGCAAGAAGGGCAGAATATTTTACTAATTTTTTCACAGATATTCTCCTATTCATTTATAAACTATGTCCTATAATAACAAATATCCCTAAGCTTGCCTAGTATATATTTTTTATCAAGGGTATAAATTTTATTTATTGCAGGCTCATAATAAAGGCACAATATAATCTCCTTGCCACTGTTCTATCTTAACAAAAGGAAGGAGATTTGCCTAGTTTCATTTTTTTATATAGGGATATAGTTGTTATTTATAGCATCTTAATAAACAGAGAGCGCTTTCGACATAATATGGAACAGATACTTTAAAAGCTTGGTCATCGATAGTCATAGTGTCATGGTGAAGATCGGGTGCATCATCTGCTCCATTTGACCCAATAAAGGCAAAAACTCCTGGAATCTTCTCCTGATAAAAAGCAAAGTCTTCTCCAGCTGTGGAAGGTCTGGCTTCCACCACCTCAGCAAATGTTTTAGAGTTTTCAAACAAGAGTTCGGTCAAATCCGGATCATTATAGGTCACAGGTGGTGTTTGATCCCAAGTAATAGAAACTCGTGCACCAAAGTTTTCTGCTGTATTTTCAACAATTTTAATAAAGTCTTCTTTTAATTTTTTTTGAGAGCTTGGGCTAAAGGATCGAATGGTGCCTTCAAAAAAACCATTTTGGGGCAGAACATTCCAAGTAGTCCCTGCCTTAATATGGGTGATAGAAAGAACATTAGCTTCAAAAGGGGAGACTGTTCTGGCCACTAAAACTTGCAAGGCTTGGACCATACTAGTCAAAGCTAAAACTGTATCAACCCCCAGATCCGGCCGTGCAGCATGACTACTAATCCCTTCCACTTCTACTTTGAATTTTTCTACTCCAGCCATCATAGCCCCTGGCTTTAGGGCTAACTGATTTGCTTTTAGCTGAGGCATATTGTGAAAACCAACAATAGCTTTCACATCAGTCAAATAGCCTGTTTCTATAACTTCCAAAGCTCCGCAAGAAGTCTCCTCAGCAGGTTGAAAAATAAGACGGATTGTCCCTCGCAAATCTTCCTCCATAGCCTTGAGCAGTTCTGCCGCCCCTAAGAGACTTGTCTGATGAAAATCATGTCCACAGGCATGCATGACACCTGGATTTTGACTGGCATAAGGCAGATTAGTCTGTTCAAAAATGGGCAGTGCATCTATATCAGCTCTCAGGGCAATTATAGGCTGTCCGGAGCCGATTTCAGCAATTAGACCTGTTTTCAGATTAGAATCTAATATTCTAATCTCAAGGTCTTCCAGATATTTTTTTAAAAAATCCGTTGTTTGATATTCCTGACCAGACAGTTCTGGATGACAATGGAGATAGTGGCGGGTTCGTATTAGTTTGTCATAAAATTTCTTCATACTAGGCTCCTTTTCCTCTAACTTACCTATCCTCCAGTATAGCACAAAGCTTAAGGAAGAAACAAAAAAGAGAGACCTGATGGATGAATCTGGCTCTCTTCTTTTACTTTTTATGATATATCGCCTTCAAAAGCGACAACAATGGAATCATAGGTATAGTCTGGTTCTACAACCCATTTCCCATCTGTCTTAACAAATGTTAACTGGTATTCAGATTCAGTTGTAAGAAGAGGATGAGAATCTAAACCAGCCGTCATCACGTCAGCATAATTCTTGTCAATTGCCTTATTAATTTCGGTCAGATTGGCATATTCTGAACGGTGTTTTTCATAAAACGCTTTACGATGGTTTAAAATCGTTCTACTTAGACTGATCGTTTTTGGTCTAATCTTGATCACAACCGCATTCGGCAGGTACTGAGTTACCCTATAAGAAATCTCAGCTCTTTTGGCATTCATTTCTACATAAGAATCGATAAAAGCATTAACTTCGTCATCAGTAAACGGATAATCATGTAATTTACGCTTGAAATCCTCTGTAAACGCTGCCCTGAAGTCACTTTCATTTTGGGACAGGTCGCCTCCCAAAACAAAATCTTCCTTACCACCAGATGATTTATCCTCATCCTTACTTTTAGCTTTTCCGCCCAAGAAAACAGTATTCAGATAGTCAAAAGCAAGTTTCTTACTTTCTGCCACCTGATTAGGATACTTAGCTGGATCAATAGTCAATTTAAATCCTTTGATTTTCTGTTTCGGGTTATAAATCTTTTTCTCATACTCAAGTTCATACTTACCGTTGGTTTCAACCTCAAAGACTAAATAACCAGAAAGAGATTTTCCTGCCGAGAGATTATCGAATTGTATTGTCTCAAAACCATGCTTATAATCACTGACTCTGCTTAACTTAACTTTTTCACCATTAGGATTATAGATATCAATATCAGAAGGAGAAATTCTAACTGTTTCGTCTGATTTATTCTTAATTTCCAATTCCAAGGCTAAATATTTGAATTTTCTTTTCCATCACTTGGCAGAATATACTGACCGCCCTTTACTTTCATTTCTATCTCTTTGTTGCTAGCTGATAGGGCACCTGATTTAGCCTCTTTCTGCTCTGCTGGAGTGCCCCCACCCTTACTTTGGCCAGGAAGTAGGTCACAGGCCATCAAGCTAAATCCAGCTACAAGTATGGCTACATATTGAAAGATTTTCTTCATCCTTATCTCCTTGAAATAATATGTTCCCTTTATTTTATCATAATCGCCTTAACTGGTAAACGTCATTTGAAGTTTTTCATTGTAATAAAAAACCTGCAGCCTAACTGCAGGTCCAGTAGATTAAAATCCTTCGACGTTTGTGTAGACCTTTTGAACGTCTTCATCGTCTTCAAGCACATCTACTAATTTTTCAAAAATTGCAAGATCGTCACCAGAGAGTTCCACTTCTGATTGAGGAATCATTTCTAACTCTGTAACTTGAAATTCTTCGATGCCAGACTCACGCAGAGCTACGATAGCCTTGTGAAGATCCGTTGGTGCAGTATAAACCGTAATTGTTCCTTCTTCTGCTTCAACATCATCTACATCGACATCTGCTTCCAAAAGCAATTCAAAGATGCTATCTGCATCATCTCCCGCAAATACAACAACCCCTTTGTTATCAAAAAGGTAAGAAACAGAACCACTTGCTCCCATGTTCCCACCGTTTTTACCAAAAGCAGCTCGAACATTCGCTGCAGTGCGGTTTACGTTTGAAGTCAAAGTATCCACGATTAACATTGAACCATTAGGTCCGAAACCTTCGTAACGACCTTCTGTAAAGGTTTCATCTGTATTTCCTTTTGCTTTATCGATAGCTTTATCGATAACGTGCTTCGGTACTTGTGCTTGCTTAGCTCGGTCGATAACAAATTTCAGAGCTGTATTTGTTTCTGGATCCGGATCACCTTTTTTCGCTGCTACATAGATTTCAACACCGAATTTAGCATATACTTTTGAGTTTGCGCCATCTTTGGCCGTTTTCTTTGCCACAATATTGGCCCATTTACGTCCCATTGGAGGTTCTCCTTTTAATAGTTTACATTTTAATCTTCCTTATTATAACACAGGAACAAGGAAAAATCACTAAGAAAAATAGTCTAATTTGCTCTCTTTTATATCTTTTCTTTCACAGAAAAGAAGATCATTATCTGTTAACCTTAAACTTAAAATTCCCCATTGACTGGCTCTTTCTGAACTTAGCCTTGGCAAACTGAAATAGAATAACAAAGCTCAACTCACCGGCTTATTGCTCTTTTTTCTCATCAGAGATAGTTGGAATATCTTCCTTTTTAACCAAGTTCCAGTCTGAGTAACTCGTTTCACTCTTGATAGCAAGTGTTCCTTGATCACCAGAGGTAGATATATTCATCTTAAATTCTTTGAGGAATTTGCTTTTTTTGTCAATCTTTACGGTCAATTCTTTTTTGAAGTTGGATTTAGGAAATTGAGAAAAGTTAAACCGAAACTCTTTCCCATATACTCCTAAAATATCCGCATCTTGAGTTTTCAAAGTAAAGACATAGTCCTTATCTGTCTCTTCTAGTTTTAAGTCTTGTGCTAGTTCATTTAAGCCATTTAAGAGTTGGAAATAGTCTGGATAAACAATATACTTTCCTCCTTTTTCTTGGACCTCTTTATCCCATTCACCAGTTTTATTATAACGGGTATATAATGGAGTATTTTCACCACCCGGCATCAAGAGTTCTTTAAAATTCTCTTCTCCATCCTCCACAGTCTTAACTGTAATGCTTGCCATCTCGACTTCTTGCTTTTCGGTCTTATAGATAACTTGCGAAGTCATATTTTGTTCTTTTTGAATCTTTTTATCTGTTGTTCCCAGCAAGCCACCTATATTGGTTTTTTGACGAACACTAGTCATTTTTTCGTTGGCCGTCTGGATTTCTTCCAATAGACTATCTATGTCTTTTGTTTTACTAGAACTTTGACTAGTTTTTTTCTGAGCACTATTCTCTTGACCATTGGCCTGCTTATTATTGCTTGAGTTTGAGCAGGCACCTAGGCCAAGGGCAATGATAGCAAAGAGGGAAAGTAAGATTGATTTTTTCATTCTCATAAAAGAAGACTCCTTTTTCTATTTTTATATTCTTTGACTTCTATCTTTCTAGTTTAGATAAAAGTTTTCTTTACAACAAAATCACCGGAACCCGTCCAAAATTCTGTTCCTTAAGTGCAGGATTTCCTAGCTGATAGACCTTATCAGCCTGCTGGGTTAGACTATCCCATGGCTCCTTGCCGATACGGCTGACCAATTCAACTTTTCCTTTAAGCTTGGACAAATGTTGACGCCCCTGCTCCGAAAAACCTAAAATATGGATTCCAGACGGAAGCTCTTCTTGCCTAGCTCCAACCAGGATATAGGTCAGCAGACGCCGGATTCGAGCCTTGGTATAGCGCTTAGTCGCCACTTGCTCAACTAGCTCTTCTATGGTCTCACTGCTTTTTAAGGCCTCTCTTATCCTAACGGCCAACTCCTGATTGACCTGATAAAAGTCTGTCAAATCTGGACAGGTCACTATCTGATAACGGAGATAAGGAAAGAGATCCGACCAGGTCACCTTGGGAGCCGTTTCAAGCAAGTGATGGGCTGGGGTGAATTTTTTGAGAAAGTCCGGCTGATCCAGATTCTGACGAAGGGCAGTTGCGGAGGCAAATTCCTGATCAGCTGATAAGGAATGATAGCCAGCCCCCTGACGTTGAATCGGGCACAGTTTTATATTTTTTCCCGACACAGCCTTGGAATAGGCCAAGCCCAAGATATGATTTGGAGTAGAGCCTGAGAAATTGAGCCCTGCAAACTCCTGCCACATGGCCTGAGTTTTCTGAGGATAGGATAGGGAATCAGGCAAGCCAGACAGATAAACCTCCATCTGCTCTGCCTTTTGACCATAGACCTTGGAAATACTCTCATAATCCAGCACTTCCTCGGTCCCAAAAGTCAGCTGTTCGATGTCCAGTCTCTCTAAGATGTCTACTGCCCCCTTAGCGAAAAAGTCTGCCGCCTGAACGCTGACCAAGAAAGGCAACTCAAGGACCAGATCCGCTCCAGCTTCTAAAGCCATCTGTGCCCGAGTCCACTTGTCCACTATAGCCGGCTCCCCTCGCTGAACAAAATTGCCGCTCATAGCGATAATTTTCAGACCAGCAGCCTGCTCCAGCAGATATTTGTGGCCATTATGAAAGGATTAAATTCTGCGATAATACCGGTAACTGTCATCTCATTTCTCCGCTACAAAGAACCAGCGAGCGCTCTTGTCAGTTGGCTCCTTGTCCTCAAAGTCCGCATAAACCTTGACATTCTTAAAGCCAGCCTGCTCCAGCAAGATATCATAGGTCAGAATCTCATAGGTCCGCTCCTCATGCACCTCATCATGGCGCGTGAAACGCCCATCCTCATCTTGGACAAAGAAGGTCAGCTCATGCACGATGGAATGAGGCGGTTCGTCCGCATAAGAATCCCAGACCATAGCAAAGGTTTCAGCATTTTCATGATAGGAATAGCCTGGAAAAACCTCGTCAATCTGGTAAATCGAGTGCACATCGAAGATAAAGCGACCACCCTCATTTAGATGCTGGTAAACCTCAGTAAATACCTGACCAACATCAACTTCGTCCTCCATATAGCAAATCGAGTCTGAATAGCAAGTCACCAAATCAAACTGACCGACGCCATTCAAATCCAGCATATTGCCCTGGATAAAGGGAATGTCCAAACCGGCCTCCCTGCTGCGCTTCTCTGCCAAATCCAACATTTCCTGACTCAGGTCCAGCCCCGTTACCTCAAAACCAGCCTTCTTAAAATAAATGGACTGAATACCCGTACCACAGGCCAGCTCCAGCAGTTTTTTCTTATCCTTGGGAAAATGACGCAGGCTGAAATCTGTCCACTTCTCATACAAAGAATCATCCATAATCGCATCGTAAACCGACGCGAAGGTTTCATAAGTTGCCATACTTTTCCTTTCAAAAACAGCTCAGCCAGCAGGCTGACTGAGCCGTATTCTGATTTCTGCCTAAGGGCAAAAAATCACTTGTTTTTTTCTTCTAATAAGGCCGCAACATCCACACCAGTTGCTTCGTGCCACAACTTTTCCAGATTGTAATGCGCCCGCATTTCCTCAGAAAAGACATGGACGACGATGCCTCCCAAGTCTAAGAGTACCCAGCCACCAGCTGCGTCTCCCTCAATATGACCAGCAGAAACACCAGCCGCAGCAGCTTTCTCACGGATATTTTCAGCGACCGCATCCAGCTGACGACTGTTCATAGAGCTGACGATGACAAAGTAATCTGTCACAGTAGTCAGACCTTGCAAGTCCAAAGCCACAATATCTTCTGCACGCTTTTCATCGGCCGCCTTCACGACCAGTTCTAATAATTCTTGTTCTTTCATAGTTCCTCTTTAATTTTCTTTTATTTCCTTCAAATATCCTACAAAGGCATTGTAGGTTTCCAAGGTCTGCGGATAGATGGGCATCCCTTTGTGAGCCAAATGCTCCACAGTCCTTGCGGTTTCATAGGCCACAGCTTGGTTGAGCGACCGCTTAGCCAGCTCTCTGGCCTTGTCCACTCCTGGAAAGTCCCGGTTGTGTTCAATATAGTCGGCGACATAGACCACCTTGTCCAGCTCAGACATGGTGCCACTCCCCACTGTATGGATTTCAATGGCCCGCAGTATCTCAGCATCTTCGATGCCTAAATCTTCCTGAATCTTGTAAATACCCACCATGCCATGCCAGACATTATTGCCCCAGTTTTTCAAGTCTGGATCCAGCTGGTATTTGTCAATCAAGGCCAGAAATTCCTCATCTGAAACCTTTTTGGCATAATCGTGTAGGAGACCTGCCAGACCTGCTTTTTCGACGTCAAGACCGAAGCGCTCCGCTAATTCACGGGCAGCCTTTTCCACACCCAGACAATGACGCAGGCGTTTCTCAGGCATGACTGTTTCCATCTTAGCCAGCAAAGCTTCACGGCTCATGCTGATATAGCTTTCATAGGTCATAGGTAAAGCCCTTCTTTCTCGATATAGTCTAAGACTGGCTGAGGCAGTAGGAAATTAGGAGTCCGTCCCTGAAACAGGAAATCCCGCACCATACTGGAGGAAATATCCATAAGGGGCACATCCACCCAGATAACGGGGTAAGAAGTCCCCGCCTTGTAGCGCGGTCGCTGAACACCAACAAACTGAACCAGTTCAACCAGCTCATCAATCCGGTACCACTTGGGCAGGTAGTCCACCATATCCGCACCGATGATAAAATAATAGTCCGTATCTGGATGCTGCTCTGTCAGTTGCTTCATGGTGTCGTAGCTGTAAGAAATTCCCTTGCGCTCCAGCTCAATGGTTTCAATCCCTAAGCCTTCAATGCCCTCAATAGCCAGCTCCAGCATTTTCAGCCGATGCTTTTCATCAATGGTCTCTTTCTTGTCCACATGGGGTGGCTCGTACTCAGGCATGAGTAGGACCTGATCCAAGCCTAACTGTTGTCGGACCTGATCCGCCACGACCAAATGAGCATTGTGGACAGGGTTGAAATTCCCACCTAAAATACCAATCTGCTTGCGTTTTTATCTTTAACTTCTGGTTCTAATTCCACCTTGGTAAAGGGGGTAAGTAATTCAATAGCCATAGGATGACATCTCCACAGAAATTTTTCCTTAAATTTGTTTAACTTTAACAGAGAGTTTGCGATTTTCCTTCTTACTGGACTGCTTGTAGAGAATCAAGATCCGGCCAATCTTCTGTACCGTATCCACTCCGATCTCTTCTTCCAAAATCTCAGCGACCTCGTGGATATTCTCATCTGTATTCTGCAAAAGTGTAACCTTAATCAGTTCTCGAGCATCCAGTGCTTGACGGACGCTGGTTTTGATTTGGTCATTGAGTCCATTTTTCCCAATCTGAATGATCGGTTTCAGACTATGTGCCTGACTGTTGAGAAAGGCACGTTGTTTTGATGTTAGTGTCATGTTCTTCTATAAGGCTTGATACAGCTAGGATTCGCTTTACTCCCCACTATTCATGGCCTTTTCCTTCCTTATTTTAAGGGAATTTCTTCCCCTTGGTGTCTTGGGTATTATATAATCGCTTTCCGAGTGACAACCGCCACACCTTCTGGTGCCCATCCAGCTACTCGAGCAGGACCACTGACGCGAATCCAGCCCAAACCTGAGAAGACGATATCTGTCTTATCCTTAATGGTAAATTCATGCTTGACTAAGGCTGGAAATTCTTCCTTTTCCTTGCCAACTGGTGGCACTAAGAGACTGCCGACATGTTTGTCATAAAATTCGCTAGCACCTTGCAACTTGGTACGGTGGAGCTTAAGCTCATTGTCAAAATAAGCCGTGAAGCCTTGCTTGTCTCCCGCCACAAAATCAAAGCGACCCAAACCACCTAAAAAGAGGGTTTGCTCAGGATTGAGCTGGTAGGTTTTGGGTTTGATTTCCTTTTTGGGACTGACGTATTTGAGATTCTTAGCAGAAAGATAGTGAGCCATCTGGTGACGATGGATGATACCCGGTGTATCATAGATATGACTGCCATCTGCCAAAGGAATCTCGATTTTGTCCAGAGTTGTTCCCGGGAAGCGCGAAGTCGTAATAATATCCTTGTCGCCTGTGATTTCCTGAATAATCGCGTTAATCAAAGTGGACTTGCCCACATTGGTTACGCCAACCACATAAACGTCACGTCCCTTGCGGCAATGCTCAATCTTGTCAATCAAGTCCTTGATTGCCTGCTTGTTCTGAGCAGAAGTCAGAACCACATCGACTGGACGCAGACCTTCTTCGTGAGCTCGCTCCGTCAGCCATTGGGTCACCTTGCTATCCTTGACCGACTTAGGCAGAATGTCCTTTTTATTCCCGACCAAGAGAACATCGTTCCCAGCGACAAAGCGAGGCAGGCCAGGAATAACCGAGCCATTAAAGTCAAAAATATCGACAACATTTACGACCAAAGCATCACTATCTCCAACCTCATGCAGAAGTCGCAGAAAGTCATCATCCGTCAGCTGGACATCGCTGATTTCATTATAATGGCGCAGGCGGAAACAACGCTGGCAATAGAGTTCGCCTGTCTCCAAGCCTTTTTCTAGAGCTGACTGAGGCGTGTAACCTAGCTTGCCCTTATCTTCTGTCTGAATAGTGGCTCCGCAGCCGATACAGAGAAGTTCTTCCATGCTTAAATTCCTTTTTTGTATTGAATTGGACCGTATTTTTCAGTGATTTTCTTGAGCACGCGGCGTTCACGCGCCCGATTGATCTGAGTCTTGATAGAGTCGTGCTCGACCAGCGGCTTGACCAAAATCGAACGAATTCCAGCCCGATGAGCAGCTCGAATATCCGTCATGAGCTGATCGCCCACCATGACCACTTCCTTTTTTTCAAAATGAAAAAGCTTGAGCGCCCGGTCAATTCCCCAAGCGAAGGGTTTCATGGCCCAGTAGACATAGTCAATTTCAAACTTTTCAACAGCCCGCTTGACCCGTTTTTGTTATTATTGGACACCACGATAATCCGAATGCCCGCGTCCCGCAGATCATGGAGCCACTTCTTCATCTCTGGGGTCCCATCAGGATTATTCCAAGCAATCAGGGTGTTATCCAAATCCACCAAAACTGCTTTGATCCCCTGTTTTTTCAAACTCTCTACTGTCAAATCATAAACTGCCTCGACCGCAAAGTCTGGCATATAATCTTCAATCGCCACATCTCTCTCCAAAAATTCGTATTCTCATTATTATAGCATAAAATAGGCTTTTTGGCACTCATGGTCCTATTTCTTCTAGAGTGGCTAGGTGAGGTTTGCTTTTCTATTTTCCAAGCAAATGAAAACAGCTCCCCAAACAGGAAGCTTTATTTTAAAATGGGACAAAGATCATGCTCATAGTCCAGACAAATCTCAATTTTTTTCTTTCCGTAACTTCAATTCATAAAATTTTTGAAGTTCAAGGATAATAGTCGTTTCTCCTTCTTTTCCATCTCTTGTGATGTGAAGCACCTTAGAAAACTTCTGAAAATCCTTTTCTTCCTCACCTGGGGCGATACGAATATCGACAGATTGCCATTGACCATCTTTCTCTTCATATCCTACTAAAGCAACTAGAAATAATTTCCCTTCTATATGACCACCTGTAAAGAAATCTGCCGTATCATTAAAAAGACCATCATAATATGTCGGATTAGATAAAGCAAATAGTATAATATTTTTTCTCTCCAATTTTCCATCAACACTAGCTATGGGAATCTCATCTACCTTCTCAAGCATTGGTAAAACTGTTTCACGCTTTAATAAACCTACAAAATAACTATTGTATAATGAATCTGAATTCATAATTTTATCATAGCTATTCACATATTCAGCAGCTATAGCAAAGAGAAACAAAAAAAGAAATAACTTGATATGAATAGAATAATCCATTTTTTTCTAAAAAAAGATTCACCAAAAAAATTAAAAAAATAATACGAACAACAAGATTGTAGTTGGATAGAAAAAAATGTTCTTATAAGATTCTCATATGCAATCTCCCACAATTTTTTTGATGATATAAGTTTAAATATTCTTCCACTAGAGAACCTCCTGACATACTGAAATTTCAACCTAGATATATGTAATCATTCCAATTTTTACACAATTATAGATTATTGTCAATTGCTTATATAATTTTATCATCTTCTAGAATTTTGGACCCTCACAGCCCAAAGCTTACAAAAAACGTAAAACATGCTATAGTAGAATTAGTTTATTTCATTGGAGGAGAGTATGTCAGAGAGAAATCGACAATTACAGGCTGTGTCCCCTTTTTTACAAAAAGTTATTAATTGGTCTTCTATTATTGGGGCTGTTGGGACTATCGCCTTTTGTATCTGGGCTTATCAGGCTGGAGTTTTACAATCGAAAGAAACACTCTCTGCTTTCATCCAACAAGCAGGCATATGGGGACCTCCACTCTTTATCTTTTTACAAATTCTGCAAACTGTAGTCCCAATTATTCCTGGAGCTTTAACCTCAGTTGCTGGTGTCTTTATCTATGGGCACATTGTAGGAACGATCTATAACTACATCGGTATCGTCATTGGTTGCGCCATCATCTTCTACCTAGTTCGAATCTATGGCCCAGCCTTTGTTCAATCCGTTGTCAGCAAGCGAACTTACGACAAATACATTGGCTGGCTTGATGAAGGCAATCGTTTTGATCGTTTTTTCATCTTTATGATGATTTGGCCAATCAGCCCCGCAGATTTTCTTTGTATGCTGGCTGCCCTGACCAAGATGACTTTCAAGCGCTATATGATTATTATCATTCTGTGCAAACCCTTCACACTAGTTGTTTACACTTATGGTTTGACTTATATTATTGATCTCTTCTGGCAAATGGTCCCCAAATAAACAAAGCAAATCAGAAAACTAAAAGACCGAGGCAAATGTCTCCGTCTTTTTTGTATCTTTATAAGATTCCTTTTTTCCTTTGAATAAATAAATCTTTCAAGGAAATCAACATAACGGCAGCTAGGATCATAGCCATTCCCAGAAAATCCAAGGCATAAAAATGTTCTTGCATAATTAGAAAGGCAAAGAATACAGCAGAAATTGGCTCAATTGAAGCCAGTAAGCTTGATTTTACCGGCCCTACCAAACTCGTCCCTTTCAAGAAGACGGTGTAGGCAAAAATCGTTCCAATCACGATAATACCGAGCAGGGCAAAGAGAATATCCAGGTGAAACTGCCATTGATGCTGAATGAGCCCACTGAAAGGAAATAACAAAATACCCGCCATGGTCATGCCAATTCCAATGACCAACATACTGCCCCATTTCTTAATCAAATCAATGGGCAAAAGGATATAGAGCGAATAAGTAAAGGCCGAAAAGAGACCGATAAGTAATCCTTTTGGAGTCATAGAAAGCTGATTGAGCTGACCATGAGTGGCAATCAAGAAAGTCCCTCCAATCGCTAAAAACATGGAGCATACTTCAGAAGCTGTTGGGGCGACCTTGTCTTTGATACAGGTGTAGGCTAAAATTCCCACAGGACATAAATATTGTAGCACTGTTGCTGTTCCTGCATTTGTTTCATGAATAGCCTCCAAATAGGCGTATTGATTAAGAAAAAGACCAAACAAAGCAAAAACAAAGATCATCACGAGTGATTGCTTATCCTTCCAGATTTGACCAAATGACTTGGGATCAGCAAAATAAGCCATCGCCATCAGAGCTAGACCCGCCACTAATAAGCGAAAGTTGGTCAAACTCAGAGCCGAAAATCCGTGCGCCATCAAATATTGGCCACTCGTTCCAGACAACCCCCAAGCTGTCCCAGCCACTAATGTATAAATGGTCCCTCTTACTGTCTTAGACATCCTAAATCTCTCTCCTATTACTTCGATTATTATAGCATAAACCATAAAGAAAAATCAGCCAATTTTGACTGATTTTCATATCATAGTTAAGCAAAATTTTATTCAGGGGACACCAAAATCTTGATCTGCGCCTTGTCCTGAGTCAGCTCAATAAAGCCTTCTTGCACAATATTCTCCAGCTTAATCTTCTTGGTCACAAGCTTGTCAGCCGAGAAATAACCCTGCTCCATCAGCTCCAGCACTTTAGGGAAAATATGCCGATAGGCGATAATACCCTTGAGTGATTTTTCTTGAATAGCAAATTCATTTGGATTAATGCTAGCTTCTCGTTCCCAGATAGAAACCACCATACATTCTCCAGCCTTGTGAACAGCAGCCAAAGCTTGCCCCAGAACAACTGGCACTCCGGTTACTTCATAAGACACATCTGCTCCACCACTAGTTAAACGCTGGATAGCAGCTACCACATCTTCACCTTCTTCTGGTCGTACAATGATGGCTCCAAGCTCCTCAGCCTTGGCTTGACGTTCCGGAGATAACTCAACACCATAAATCTTAGAAGCGCCCGCCGCTCGCAAAGCCTCTACAATCAAGAGTCCAATTGGTCCCAAACCGAAGACCACCGCAGTATCGCCCGTCTTAAGAGCTGACTGACGGACCGCGTAAACTGCCACAGCAGCAGGCTCTGTCAAGGCTGCCTGCTCATAGCTAAGACTGTCTGGAACTCTGTGAACAATGTCTCCATCCAAAACACAGTACTTGGCAAAACCACCGTCTGCCGCCAGACCGACAAAGTTTAGATTGGGGTCCAGATTATAATCACCGACAAGATTATGCTTAGCTAAAATAGGTTCAACTGTTACCCGATCTCCAACTTTGACCCGTGTCACAGCACTGCCGACCTCAACAATTTCCCCAGCAAACTCATGTCCCAAGGTTACAGGCGCTTTCTGTCCAGAGTAGACATGCTCTGTTTCTGTCGGAATAAAAATTGGTCCATCCAAGTATTCATGCAAGTCAGTACCACAGATTCCTGTGAACTTGACCGCAATCTTGACCTGATGAGGTTTGACTTCCGGTACATCCACCTCTTCAATGCGAACATCTTTAGCGCCATACCAACGAGCAGCTTTCATTTTTGCCATAAACATACCTCGCTTTATAATTCGTTAGTTTTATTGTAAACCCTTTCACAAACCTTGTCAAAAGATTAGCAGAATCTCAGAAAAAAAGTTTTAATTTTAAAAATTTGATATTTCAAATCATATCACTTTATTTGTTATAACCATAGAAGAGACAAAAAATCAGTCACTTTTGACTGATTTTTCTATAGTTTAGAAAATCTTAAATACCGCTCCAGCTGCAATTTGGGAATATTAACCCTCTATTTCAAGAAGTAAATAAGGTAAGCCTAAGATAGTCCCAAGAATTCCTAGCATAACACGAATTCCAGAAGCTTTAACATGTACCTTTTGGCCATTTTTTACTTGAATTTTATGAGACTTCATAAAACTTTGTCCAACCTGTAGCTCAATACTGTCTCCCTCAAATGACAGAGTTTTGCTTTCATTATTTGAAAGTTTATGTACAAGTTCACCATTAAGATATACCGCTACTTTTTGAGCAACACCAACTATACCCGTATCACGCGTTATTGTAATTTCCGACATAACTAACTCCTTTGATTTTTATCTATTCTATCATATCGGATATTTCAAGAAAAAGCAAAAAAACCAGCCTCACGACTGGTTTTATACTTATTTCTATAATTTCTCCAACTCTTCATTGAGCAGTTTTTGTGCTACTTGTGGGTTGGCTTGGCCCTTAGTGGCCTTCATGAGCTGGCCAATTAGTGACTTGGCCGCATTCTTGTTGCCGCCTTTATAGTCATTGATAGCTTTTTCATTATCCGCAAAGACTTGCTGGATAATAGGAAGAAGTTGGGCAGGGTCTGAGATTTGAATCAGGCCTGCTTTCTGCACATACTCTTTAGCAGAGCCTCCGTTTTTAGCTAGATGGACAAAGACCTTCTTAGCAATCTTAGAGGAAATCGTTCCGTCTGCAATCAGAGCAATCATCTCAGTCAGGTTCTCAGGCGTCAGCTCAATTTCAGAGATGGTCTTACCTTCAGCGTTGAGGTATTGTGCCACATCTCCTTGGAGCCAGTTGGAAACAGCCTTGGCGTCACCGCCTGCCACAAGAGCTGCTTCAAAGAAATCTGACACAGCCTTGGTCGCTGTCAGCTGCTTAGCATCGTAGTCTGACAGACCGTAGTCGCCCACATACTTAGCCCGGCGTTCTTTGGAAAGGCAGGCAGACTGCTGCGTACTTGCTCAATCCAAGCATCTTCTATATCAAAGATAGGCAGATCAGGCTCTGGGAAGTAACGGTAGTCCGCTGAACCTTCCTTGACCCGCATGAGCAGAGTTTCGCCAGTCGCTTCATCATAACGACGGGTTTCCTGACGGATTTGGCCACCACTGCGTAGGATTTCAGCCTGGCGTTTTTCCTCAAATGCTAGACCCTTGCGGACAAAGTTGAAGGAGTTAAGGTTTTTCAGCTCAGTCTTGGTACCAAACTCTTCTTGGCCGTAAGGACGGATAGAAATATTGGCGTCGACCCGCATGGAGCCCTCTTCCATCTTGACATCAGAAATGCCCGTGTACTGGATGATTTCCTTGAGAGCAGTCAGATAGGCATAAGCTTCTTCTGGACTGCGCATATCTGCTTCCGATACAATCTCAATCAGTGGCACTCCTTGACGGTTGAGGTCCACATAAGAGTAGCCGTCACTGCCGTGGGTATTCTTTCCTGCATCTTCTTCCAAGTGGGCCCGCTCGATACGAATTTCTTGGTCGTACCGTCTTCTAGCTCAATCTCAATCCAGCCATTGTAGCCAATGGGCTCATCAAACTGAGAAATTTGATAGGCTTTTGGATTGTCCGGGTAGAAGTAATTCTTGCGGTCAAAGTGCATCTTCTGGTGAATATCCATGTTCAAAGCCAGAGCAGCCTTGATACCATAGTCAATGACACCCTTGTTCATAACAGGCAAAACACCTGGGAAGGACCAGTCGATGATATTGGTGTTGGCATTAGGATCTTCACCGAAGTGAGCTGGAGCTGGTGAGAAAATTTTTGAATTGGTCTTCAATTCAACATGGACTTCCAGTCCGATAACTGTTTCAAAGTTCATTATTTTTCACCTCCAAAGATAACTGGCTGCTGTTTGTGGTAGTCAGTCGTCGCTTCAAATGCTGCAGCTGCCTGATAGATGGTCACTTCATCAAAGTGGTTACCAATCAGCTGCAAGCCAACAGGAAGACCATCTGCAAAGCCAGCTGGGATTGAAATGCCCGGTAGGCCAGCCAGATTGACTGGAATGGTCAAAAGGTCAGCCAGATACATGGCCACTGGATCTTGGTTTTGACTGCCCAAGTCATATGCTACTGTTGGTGCAGTTGGACCTAAGATCAAGTCATATGTTTCAAAAACCTTGGCAAAATCCTGCATAATCAAGGTCCGAACCTGACCAGCTTTCTTGAAGTAAGCATCGTAGTAACCAGATGACAAGCTAAACGTTCCCAGCATAATGCGGCGTTTCACCTCTTCACCAAAACCTTCGCTACGAGATTTGACATAGACATCTTCTAGATTTTCAATGTCTTCTGCACGATAGCCATAGCGAATGCCGTCAAAACGTTGCAGGTTAGAACTAGCTTCAGAGGAAGCAATGATATAGTAAACAGCCACACCGTACTTGCTGTGAGGCAGGCTAACTTCTTCAACGATAGCTCCCAAGCTTTCCAAGTGCTTCGCCGCTGCTAAAATCGTTTCCTTGACCTTGCTGTCGATTCCCTCACCCATGTATTCCTTAGGCAAGGCAATCTTCATGCCCTTGATGTCTTGGCCAATCTTACTGGTAAAGTCTGGCACTGCCTCTTGTGATGATGTCGAATCCTTAGGATCATTACCAGAAATAACATTCAGAAGCTGAGCATTTTCCTTAACCGTCTGAGAGAACGGTCCAATCTGGTCTAAAGAAGAACCAAAAGCAATGAGACCAAAACGGGAAACCCGTCCGTAGGTTGGCTTGAGACCGACTACGCCGTTAAAGGACGCCGGCTGACGAATGGAACCACCCGTATCTGACCCCAGTGACAGACGAACCTGACCAGAGGCAACAGCTGTCGCTGAACCACCAGATGATCCACCAGGAACCTTGCTACCGTCCCAAGCATTCTTAGTCGTCTTAAAGTAGGAGTTTTCGCTGGAACCACCCATGGCAAACTCGTCCATGTTTGTCTTCCCAACGATAATCATATCCTTACCGTAAAGCTTCTCTACGCTGGTCGCGTCGAAAATTGGTTTATAGTTGTAGAGCATTTTAGAGGCAGCCGTCGTCAGAATTCCCTTGGTTGAGATATTGTCCTTAACCGCCAGTGGAATTCCGCTCATGAGATTGTCAGCATCAATGCCCTTGGCATCTAGAGCCGCAGCCTTAGCCAAAGCTTCCTCTTCGCTAACAGTAATGAAGCTGTCTACAGCTCCTTCACGTTCTTTAATATCCGCCAAAGTTGCCTGAGTTAACTCTACCGCAGAAATTTCTTTCTTGACCAGCAAATCATGCAACTCTTCAATGGTCTTGTGATTAAAAGTCATTAGGCATCTCCTCCGTCATCTAGGATGGCAGGCACTTTGATATACCCCCGCTCTTTTTCAGGCACATTTTGGAAAAGCTCTTCCCGATTCCAGCCTGGCTGAGCCACATCTTCTCGCATATAGTTGATATTAGCAGCCACATTTGAAGTGAAAGGCACACCCTCTGTATCCACTTCATTAAGCAATTCAACCATATCGACAATCTTAGACAAGGTCGTTGCAAACTCAGCTGTTTCTTCTGGTGAGAAAGCCAGTTTTGACAACTTAGCTACATGACTTACTTCTTCTTGAGTAATCTTCATCTCTGATTCCTTTCGTAGAATATGTGAGTTTTAGCGACTGAAAATAAGAATTTGAGATGAGTTCTTTATTTCCAGAGCTTAGCTCACGTTTGATTTGATAAGCTAGAGGACACCGATTTGTTTAGCATCCACTAACTCCTTTCTTGGGCTTATTCCTGCTATCCTCCAGGAATTCGCATCATTTCATTTTACCATATTTGGCTCTATTTCTTCAATTCCAAATGCAATTCTTTTACCTGCCTTTGGTCAACCAGACTCGGACTTTCCAGCATAGGATCAAAGCCTGTACCATTTTTGGAAAGGCGATGACCTGGCGGATATTTTGCTCTCCAGCCAAGATCATAACTAAACGATCCAAGCCTAGAGCTAAACCACCATGTGGCGGGAATCCGTATTCCAAGGCTTCCAGGAAGAAACCAAAGTCCCGCTCATAGTCTTCTCGACTCATGCCCAATAGCTCAAACATAGCTTCCTGAGCCTTCCGGTCATGAATCCGCAGACTTCCTCCGCCAATTTCATAACCATTCAAGACGATGTCATAGGCATGGCTACGGAATTGACCAGGCTCTTGGCCTTCTTCAAAGATTCCCTGTGTGAAAGGATGGTGCATAGCTTGGTAGCGGTTTTGGTCTTCATTCCACTCCAGTAGTGGCCAATCCACAACCCAGAGGAAATGAAGCAGACTCGGATCAATCAAGTCTAAAGCTTTTTCGACTTCTATGCGCAGATGCCCCAAAGCTTCCTGAGCCCGACGCTTCTTGGCCATGACTAGCAGGATGAGGTCTCCATCCTTGGCTTCAAAACGTACCTGCAAATCCTGACTTTCAGCTTCAAAGGTGCTAGCCAAATCTCCAACTAACTGGCCATTTTCAACCTTTAGACTAGCGAAACGACTGCAGCCAAATTCCTTCATTTCCTGATAGTAATGACTCAGCTGTTTCTTGCTAAAAGCACTAGCCGCATCCGGCACACAGATTCCCATCACTTCCTCTTGGTTCTCCAAGGCTTTCTTGATGAGAAGCGAATCATTGGACTGACACAAATCTGTCAAGCTCTTTAGCTCTAAACCAAAGCGCGTATCTGGTTTATCAGAGCCGAAGCGGCTCATAGCCTCTTCATAGCTGATAGTCGGAAAATCTTCTGTTAGATCTAAACCATGAGTTTTCTTGACAACAGCCTTGAGCATAGCTTCAACCAGAGCTCGGATTTCTTCCTCGCTGGCAAAACTCAACTCCAAATCCACCTGAGTAAACTCTGGCTGCCGGTCCCCCCGCAAGTCTTCGTCACGGAAACAACGAACAATCTGATAATAACGCTCAAGGCCAGCTCCCATCAGCAACTGCTTGAGCATCTGTGGGCTCTGTGGCAAGGCGTAGAATTGATTTTTATAGACCCGACTAGGAACCAAGAAGTCTCTAGCCCCTTCAGGAGTTGACTTAGTAAGATAAGGCGTCTCCACTTCCAAAAAGTCCAAACCATTCAAATATTCCCGAATAGTTGATGTGACCTGATGACGAAGTTTAAGGTTATGTGTCATCTTCTCACGGCGCAAGTCCAGATAGCGGTATTTCTGACGCAGGTCTTCCCCTGTATGGGCATGTTGGTCTAGCTCAAAAGGCAGGGCCTTGCTGCTAGCAATGACTTCAATTTTTCAGCTCTCAGCTCAACCTGACCAGACTTAATGGCCTTATTAACAAAACGCTCTTCACGCTGAACTACTTGTCCAGTCACTGCAATAAGATCTTCCTTGCCAATTTCTTCTAGCTTAGCAAAGTCCTCAATCTCACCGCTAACAAAAACCTGAAGCAAACCCTCGCGGTCCCGTAACTCAATAAAGGCCAACTTACCGTGATTGCGGATATTGGCCACCCAGCCTTGTGCTGTCATAGTCTGTCCAACCTGCTCTAAACCATAGTTTCCGATAAAAATTTCTTTCATCTCTTTCTCTTCCTTTATACTCTCATTTCGTAAAAATTTCTTTTCTATATTCTTGATTGCCTATACCGTAGTACACAAAGCTATTATAGAAATCCAATTATCAATTTCCCTGATGATTGATCGAAAAGCCTTGGATCGAACTTTGTTTTCTATTTTGAATGAAATCTTAGAGATATAGAAAAAACCACGGCTTCCTCTGTAAAACAGACGAAAACCGTGGTACCACTGTTATTTGCCACCTAAGAAGGTAGCCTCTAAGCTCGTAACGTGAGCAACGTTTGCGCTTTATCACGCAAAAGATTATGAAACATGTTCTTCGAATTTTGCCTTCTTGGCGCTACTCTCAGCTTCCAGCGCTCTCTGTGCAAGTTAGCAAACCTACTCTGCTTCTCTTTTACTTTTAAATTGTTTCTATTATAGTCGAACCTAGTACATTTTGCAAGTGATTGAGGGCAAATTTGTGATTTTCCTCTGAAATCGAAGCCACAGCCGGTTCTACCACTTGGATATGATAACCTAAATTATAGGCATCAATTGCCGTATGCATAACGCAAATATCCGTCAAGACTCCTGTCAAAATGACCGTATCTACATGTCTTTCTCTCAAGCGAATATCTAAATCCGTCCCAGAAAAAGCAGAATAGTGGCGCTTGTCCATCCAAAAGACCCGAGAGTCTCCTTTATGTTTCTCATAGAAATCAGCCAAAGGCCCATATAAGTTGCGACCACTAGTTCCCTTGATATTGTGGGGAGGGAAAAGCTTGCTTTCCGGATGAAAGGTATCGTTCTCATCGTGGGCATCAATAGTAAAAAAGATATAATCCCCACGCTCAAAGGCTTCTTCAGTTACTTGGGCAATGGCTTCAGAAATTGCCTGAGCAGGCGCTCCGGCTGTCAACTTTCCCTCGTCTGCCACGAAATCAACTGTATAATCAATGGAAATTAGCGCTTTTGCCATCAGTAGTCCCTCTTTTTAATTTCCTCAAAAACATCTGGAATCAACACTTTCAGATAGGTCCCTTTCATTCCCAAAGAACGACTCTCAATGATCCCAGCACTCTCTAACTTACGCAATGCATTGACAATAACAGACCGCGTAATCCCAATACGGTCAGCAATGACTGAAGCTGTCAAGTGGCCTTCATTTCCATTCAGCTCTCCTAGGATAGCTGAAACAGCCCGTAATTCTGAATAAGACAAAGTATTTACTGCCATTGTCACTGCTGTACGACGACGGATATTCTTTTCATCTTCTTCTCTTTGGAAATTCAATAATTGAATGCCCACAACGGTACTTGATATTTCGACTAAGACCAAATCATCATTATCAAATTTCTCATCATTTCGCCAAATAATCAAGGAACCCAAACGAATCCCTGAAACATGAATTGGTGCAATGGTTGTCAAACCATCTGGAAAATCCGACTGAGTCTCAACCGGAAAAATGGATAATTCATGCTCAACTGGCAAATTAGCTTCTGTATCATAAATTAAATTAGCAGAACGAATATAATCATCTGGGAACATTTTAGTTTGGTAGAAGGCCTCTACACGGTCATTATTTGTTTTGTACCGCATAAAGTAACCCAACAAACGCCCCTTGCTATTAACAATACAAGCATTACAGTCCATAATTTCTGCCAACTGTCTTGTAATGTCATTGTATGGCAACTCTTCTTGAAGCTGTTCTTCAGAGCGCTTCAAAATAGATGTAATTTTTTTCTTGTTTTTTTCTAATAAATGTGCCATAAGTCACCCTCGTATTTAGTCCGATTGATTATATCATAAATTGACAGAAATTTCAATAATTATCTGAAAATTGCCTATTGAATAATAATTCTTTACAATTTATCCCAAAAAAACGATTTTTAGTTCCTTCAAAACCAAGCTTTTTTTGAAAATAGTGCGAGGTCCTGATTTATATTTATAAGAATTTCAACGCATCTTTTTGTAGAAAAAAGGAAGCTAGGATTTTTAACTTACCCTAACTTCCGGCCTATTATCTTGTTTGCTATATCTATAGCTTTTTTTCCAAAAAATCTAGTTTTTTTACTCTTTTTTTATGCTTCCAGACCAGCAATGCAAAACCAGATACCAAAGCGAGAATTCCGCTCATCATCGCCCAGACAGAAAGTCTGTTTCCAGTATTTGGCAATTTTGAAGAGCCTACAGACGCCTGTATAGAATGATTTTCACTAGGGTCTGATGACGTCGATGCCACTCTGTTAGCAGGCGCTTTGCGACTAGCAACTCCTTTAACGATCGGCTCCTCTTTCGTTTTCACTAGCGGATCTGGGCTAGGTTCTTGCGTCTGCATTTCCACACTCGGATTAGATTGGACAGGGCCATTCAAGTGCTTCTCTGTCTGATCCAAAATATTTCGATAGTGATCATCGCGTTTTTGTTTCTCTTGAGCTTGGAGTTGAGCAACTAAACGGTTATAGAGTTTCTCTGCTTGGGCCTGAGCATCTTTCAGTTCTGATAAAATCTGCTGTTTAGCTGCTAGATCACTAGTCTTATCAGCTAAATCCTTCTCAGCCGCTGCCAGATTGGCTTGAGCTTGTTCCAGATCCGTTTGAGCATCCTGCAAGTTAGCTAAATTCTTTTTGGCTTGATCCAAAGCGGTTTTAGCTTGGGCAACTGCCGCCTGGGCGGCGTCGCGCTTAGTTCGAGCTTGATCTAAAGCCTGATTGGCCTGAGCCAACGCTTTTTCTTCTTGAGCTAGTCTATCTCTGGCTACAGCTTGGGCGGCCTGAGCAGCCGACAAAGTCTCTTGAGCTTTTGAGAGGGCAGCTGCCTTATCTGCCTGATCCGAATTCGCAAGATTCAGCGCCTCTTGAGCCTTAGATAATTTTTCTTGATTCTTTTCTAATTCCTGTTTAGCACTTGTCAGGGTGGCTTGGGCAGTTGCAAGCTCCATAGGCGCTTGCTTGGCTTCATCTAATTGTTTCTGCGCTGCTTGCACCGCAGTCAAGGCCTGGTCATAAGCAGTTTGAGCTGCTGTTTTTTCTGCTTGTGCTTGATCATGAGCGCTTTTAGCTTGATCATAGGCTGCCCGAGCCTGGGCTAAAGCTTGTGGATCACTAGGGGCGGAGTTGCCACTGGCCGTTAAAGGAGTAGCATCAAAGTTATTTTTTGTCGCATAATTAACTTGATCTTCAGAAACCATAGTGAAATGGGCTACCGTGATATCGCTCTCCATCGAGAAATCAACGCCTAGATAATTTTTCTGGCTTCCTGTGTTAAGACCAGAAATTGATTTGGCATGGACCCATTCATAGCCATTATACATAAATTCAACAAGAGAGAAATAGATGTCGCGTTTCATATCTGCCACGCTCATCTGAGCTGTATTAGCCTGCCAGATATAAGCATTTTCATAGTATTGAAGCCCTTGTTGCTCTTGCTCAGAAGTAGTCGTGACCAATCCATATTCACGAGCCACCCGATTTATCCCCCAAGTATCATGGTGATAGCGATTCATCAAATCCCAGTTCCAATTGTCATTTCTGTATGCTTGGGAAACCTTGTCGGCAAACTCTAATGATGATGGCGTTAGTAAGGTTTCCCCCGTTCCCATTTGAGCACGTAATTGGTTAATTAATTCTGAAGCAAACTGTGATAACTCTCTGCGAACCTCATAAGGAATATTATTGGTATCATACATTTTAATGCTATCATTCGGATCTGCTATGTAGTTATTGTAAGACTTGGCCTTATCGTTAACTGCTGTCAACCTTGCTTCAATCTGGCTGATTTGAGACTGCGGTGTATTTGGATCAGCCAACTGTTTCAATGCGGCAATATATTCCGGCGTCATGTAAAGCCTGTTTTTATTGTTAGAAACAGAAGGTTTAAGACTGTCATTTTCAGTAGCCTGAGCTGCTTCCAAATTTGTCTGAGCCTGACTGAGCTTAGCTTGAGCTTCAGTTTCCTGAGAGCTTGCTTTATCCAAGGCTTGTTTAGCCTTTTCAGCATCAGAGTCTGCCTGAGCTTTATTTGAAACAGACTGATCAATTTTTTCTTGACGTTGACTATCTGATTGCTCAGCCTTGTTCACTTCCTCTTGAGCCTTATTTACTGCATCCTGACTATTGGCCACATCTGCTTTTGCTTGTTCAAGATTTGCAGAAACTTCTGCACTCGATCCTGCTTGAGTTTTTTGGGCCTGTTCCAAATCAGCTTGAGCTTGGCTAACCTTTTCGTCTTCTTTTTTTAGTGTTTCTCTAGCCTCTTGAGTTTTTTGAGCTTGAGAGTTGGCCTGATTCTGACTTTTATCAAGTTCAGTCTGACTTGCTTGAGCTACTTTTTCTGCTTCCTTCACGGCTTCCGTTTGATTAGCTACAGCCTCTCTTGCCGCTTCTTTAGTAGCAGAAGAAGCTTGAGTCCCTTCTTCAGCAGTTTTAACCGCCTCTTTTGCCAGTTCAGTATTCGCCTTGGCAGTGTCTACAGATTTTTCCGCTTCCTTGACCGCAGATTCCTCTTCTTTTACTTGCTCATTCTTTTGATCTAAGCTATCTTTAGCAGCATCAACTTCAGCCTTATTAACTGCTGAAACAGCTTGGGCACTTGTCCCTTGATCAGTCGTATCTTCTGGCGCTGGCCTGCCTTCTACTACCTGATCAGCCTTGGCCTCTTTGACAAAGAGCAAAGACAAAGCAAGGGCACCAACAGAAAATGCACTCAGCATTTTTTTAAACATAAAAACTCTCCTTTGTGTTTAAATCTTCTCATCATTGGTAAAATAATGATGGAATTATTCTATCATCTTTAGATTTGACAGAAAAGTGGGTACCAGGTTCATTTGGGCTTCAAACAAGAGAATCGAAAACTTTGTCATTAAAATGTTACATAAAAAATATATGAAAACTTGATAAAAACAAACATTATTTCCGCTCCCATTTTTTTAGATCTGCTTTTTATGTCATTTATTTCAATTCTTTAACAATTTTAAAACTAGAACTATTTACTAGAAAAAGAGGTTAATTTCAAGGTCATTCGATACGGTAATTGAGACTTATTCCATTTAAACAACAAAAAAAGAAGAACATTTCATTCTTCTTTTGACTTTTATTAACTCAATTAGCGGCGGTATTGTTGCAAGAAACGAGTCATTTTTTCTTGCACTTGGGCTAACTCATCCACACGAGGCAAATATACAATCCGGAAATGGTCAGGATCTTTCCAATTGAAGCCTCGGCCGTGTACTAGTAGAATCTTTTCTTGTTTTAAGAAATTTAAAACAAACTGCTCATCATCATCGATCTCATACATTTCGCGGTCAATCTTAGGAAAAATGTATAGACCTGCCTTAGGCTTGACTGCAGAAAGACCCGGGATATCATTGATAGCTTTATAAATGAAGTTACGCTGTTCGTAGATACGACCGCCCGGCAACAATAGCTCGTCCACAGACTGATGCCCTCCCAATGAAGTTTGAACCACCTGTTGGGAAAGAACATTAGAACAGAGCCGCATATTAGACAACATATTCAGTCCTTCAATATAGCCTTGAACATGCTTTTTGGGACCTGATAGCGCCATCCAGCCGACCCGGAAACCTGCAATGCGGTGAGATTTGACAAACCATTCATGCTAACACAGAATAAATCGGGCGCTAGGCTTGCAATAGCTGTATGCTTCTCACCGTCCATAACCAAACGGTCATAGATCTCGTCCGCAAAGATAATCAAATCATTCTGACGGGCAATCTCAACAATATCTTCCAATACTTCTTTTGGATACAGGGCTCCTGTTGGGTTATTGGGATTAATCACAACGATAGCTTTGGTATTTGAAGTAATTTTTGATTTAATGTCATCAATATCTGGATACCAATCCGCTTCTTCATCACAAAGATAATGAACTGCGTTTCCGCCAGCTAGGCTCACAGCCGCTGTCCACAATGGATAATCCGGCATAGGAACCAGAACTTCATCTCCATTGTCTAGCAGGCCTTGCATAGACATCACAATCAGCTCACTAACACCATTTCCAAGGTAGATATCTTCAATTCCGACGTTAGGAATATTTTTGAGTTGGCAATATTGCATAATAGCCTTCCGAGCCGAAAATAATCCCTTAGAATCAGAATAGCCTTCACTACTACGAGCATTGATAATCAAGTCATGAATGACTTCATCTGGAGCAGTAAAGCCAAACTCAGCTGGATTTCCAGTATTTAAACGCAAAATCCGTTCACCATTCGCTCGCATACGCATAGCTTCTTCGAGGACTGGGCCACGAATATCATATGCTACATGCTCTAGTTTGACAGATTTATTGTATTCTTTCATTTTGAACTCCTCGTTTCAATCAATCGTCTTATTATAACTCAATTTTTCTCAAAAATCCAAAAAATATCACAAAAATAATGAAAGAAAAATTGATTAGGAACTTCCTGTAAAGGGAGCTCTTCACCCTTCATTAAGCTATTTGAGCCTTGATTTCTTTTCATTTTTTAACGAGAATTTCTCCCCTTCTTACCGAAAATTGCTTTACTTCTTTCATGAAAAGGTTTACAATATAAATATAAGAGAATTTTCAGCAAGGATTGGAACTCTTAAAACAATCTTCATATTTTATGAAATAGAATTCAAGTTGAAAGCCAGGTTTTTCTTAACCATCGTTTTCAACAGGTTCCTAAACTGCTGAAACTTTCTTAGCATCTTTATGGAGGTAGGCTTATGTTACAAAAATATGAAAATATTCTAGTTGCAATTGACGGTTCCCGTGAAGCAGAATTGGCATTTGAAAAAGGAGTCAATGTTGCGCTTAGAAACAAATCTCGCTTAACCATTGCTCATGTTATTGATACTCGCGCTCTTCAAAGTGTATCAACATTTGATGCTGAAGTATATGAAGAACTGCAGGAAGATGCAAAGAAATTAGTCGCTGGCTATGAAAAGAAAGCTCGTGAGGCTGGTGTTGGTGATGTTGTTACTGTAGTTGAACTTGGAAATCCTAAAACTTTACTAGCAACAGAAATTCCAGATGAACAAAAGGTTGACTTAATCATGGTTGGAGCAACAGGACTCAATGCTTTTGAGCGCTTATTGGTCGGTTCTTCATCTGAGTATATCCTGCGTCATGCTAAAGTTGACTTGCTCGTTGTCCGTGATAGCGAAAAAACCTTATAGACATTTTGTTTTAGATATAAAAAAACTGAGATAATCTCAGTTTTTTTCTTTGGAGCCACAATTTTTTTCGTAGGCTTTTATCTGTCTTCCTAATTCTTCTTTAATGGCGGGTTCTGGCGCGTATTTCTCTTCCCAATCATCCGGCTTTAAAATTTTATGAGTTACCGGATCAAAATGGGCTTTTCCGTCAGGGAAAATTTTACCCATATTGGCTTGATGGACAATTGTGAAAAGTCGCTCTGGATCCACCCCCATTAAAACAAAACTTCCATAAGTAAAGTAGAGTGTATCAATCAAGGCATCTACTTGACCAACTAAAGAAATCTCTGCTGGATTCTTTCTCTTAACCTTGGTAGCTGCCTTGTCTAGAGCATCGTGCAAGTGGGCAACTGCCTCGTCAAACTCTTCTTCTGAACTACTTGAAGCACGCAAAAATTCCACTAATTCTTCAAGTTTAAAGGCTGCCCGATGGCGAGCTCCTTCAGGCGTCCATGCGATCGGTTCTTCCTGAGTCTTCTTATCCATGACTCCATGAAATTCTTTAACCTTATTAAAATGATGGTCACTACTAGTAAAGACTTTCTCACTTGCTAAAATACCAAAATGCTCCAAGGCTTTATGAATCCCGTCTTGACTATTGCTGGTCGTTGTATGCTTGGCAACTTCTTTAACCTTACTAGTTCCATTTCCCATTGCAATTGACATGCCTACTCCCGACAACATTTCAAGATCATTGTCTGAATCGCCAAAAGCCATCACTTGGTTGATATCAAAGCCATATTCTTTTCCTACACGCGCAATACCCTGCAACTTTGAGGTATCCCCATTGATGATGTCTGCCGCATAGGGACTAGAACGAGTAAACTTCAAATCTGGGAAATATTCCTCCATAGCCTGAGTTTCTTCAGGTGTAGCCAACATCACCACTTGATAAATGGGCTCTCGCGAAATATCTAACAGATCGTCTTTCTGTTGTGGAAGAGCTTTACTAACAACCCTGTTAAAGCCATAACTAATATAACGTGCAAAACCTTTAGGCACAAAGCGACTGCTCCACTGAGAGAATTTGCTCATGCCAAAGCGCATAATATGACTGCCAACCATATCTGTTTCTGTCCCAAGAGCAATTTCCTTTTTATGCTTTTTGGCATAATCAATGATTTCTCGAAGACTAGACTTATCAATAGGGGTCGCAGAAATAACCTTTTCCTTTGAAAATATATACTGGCCATTATAGGTAACTGCAAAATCCAAATCCAAATCTTTCATGAAAGATTGGACGAAAAAGGGACCTCTTCCTGTGGCCAAACCGACAAAAATACCTTGTTCTTTCAGACTCTGAATAGCCTGCTCTGTTGATTTGAGGACAGTTCGGCTGTCATTGACCAGAGTACCATCAATATCGAAAAAAACAGCTTTTACTTCCATACTTCTTATTCTTTCCTTTTATGATAAAATAAATTATAACACAATTTGGAAAGAAGCTCATCTATGAACAAAAAAATATTGGTATTGCATACTGGTGGCACCATTTCTATGCAGGCTGATGGAACCGGCAAGGTTGTAACAAACGACGAAAATCCTATGAATCATGTTACCGTCCCCTTGGAAGGCATCCAAGTTACAGCTCTCGATTTTTTCAACATCCCTAGCCCCCATATGACACCAGAACATATGCTTCAACTCTATAAAAAAATCAAAACCTCTTCTAAGGATTTTGATGGAGTCGTCATTACCCACGGGACCGATACCCTTGAAGAAACAGCATATTTCCTAGACACTATGGAAATTCCTGACATCCCAGTCGTCCTCACAGGTGCCATGCGTAGTTCAAATGAGCTAGGTAGCGACGGGGTCTATAATTACCTTTCTGCCTTGCGTGTAGCTGCTGACCAGAAAGCTCACGGCAAAGGCGTCTTAGTCGTTATGAATGATGAAGTTCACGCAGCTAAATACGTTACCAAGACTCATACCACAAATGTCAGCACCTTCCAAACTCCAACCCACGGCCCCCTTGGACTTATCATGAAACAAGAGGTTCTATATTTTAAAACAGCTGAGCCACGTGTTCGTTTTGACTTAGACAAGATCACCGGCTTTGTCCCTATTATCCCTGCCTACGCTGGCATGAAGACTGAATTACTAGATATACTTGATTGTAGTCATCTGGATGGTTTGATCATTGAAGCTTTTGGAGCAGGTAACCTCCCTCAAGAAGTTGCTAAAGAATTAACCTGTTTCATTAATCAAGGAATCCCTGTTGCCTTGGTTTCTCGATGCTTTAATGGTATCGCTGAACCTGTCTATGCCTATCCTGGCGGTGGTGTACAGCTTCACGAATCCGGCGTCTATTTCGTCAAAGAGCTAAATGCACCTAAGGCCCGTCTTAAACTCCTCATTGCTCTTAATGCAGGACTAAAAGGACAGGAATTAAAAGAATACATGGAGGGATAAATCGCCTTTTTCTATTATAAGTAAGTTTAAACGAGGCTGGGATTCTTTTGTCCCAGCCCCGTTTTTTGTTGAACTTAAAAATTCGAAAATGAAAATGTAGAGCTTTAAAACTGAGAAGCGATGAATTAAAAATTTTCATTTTTTGTTCTGTCCCACCGCCTTTTAATCTAAGAATAGCTTTACTGAAATGATTGTAAATACTGTTCAATCTGAGAAAGACCGCCCAGTTCATATTGGTGGAGAAATTCTGTTCCAACAATGGCACCATCTGCACCTGAATCCCTGATGCAAGAAACATCTTGAGCATTTTTTACGCCAAAACCAACATAAACTGGATCTTTTGAATAATGTTTGAGTAGGGGTAAAATTTCTTGATAGGGGGCATTTTCTAAAGAAACTTTTTCACCAGTTTTCCCAGAATGAGACATTAAGTAGATAAATGTATGCGACAAAACACATTGAGTTTTCACATCGACTGCTTTGCTTGCGGGAGATACAAGAGCTACCTGTTTTGGAAAGGTAATCTGCGATAAAACAGCATCCACACACAAGATTCCTGCATACAAGTCCATTGGGAGCTCCTGTAGAGAAAAACGTTCTACTCCTTCTTTATAGGTCATCAGCACTACTTGAAAAGTGTACTTTTCCCTGATTTGTAACAATATTTTTGTCAGTTCAGCTGTTGACAGCCCCGCTTGAAGCAGTTGGTGATTTATTCTTTGAATCAGCTCTCCATCTAAAAAAGAATTTGTTGCAGGAAGACCGATTTCTACCATTGGCACTTGATATTTCTGCAATAAATCCAGTAACTGAAAGAAGGTTTCTCTGTCTGGATAGGAAATGGGTAAATAGAAAATAGGCATCATCAGAAACCACCACCTACTGCTTTAAGGAAGAAACCTAAAATTGGACCATAAACGCAGTAATCCGTTTCACTAAGAATTCTCATAATTGGTGCATAGCTTGCAACCAAAGGCAGCAACAGAGCTTGTCCAAATATGAGCAAAAAGCCATTGGTCAGAGAACCAATAATCGCCCCACGCGTTCCTCCGTGAGCATTGCCGAAAATAGCTGTAATGGCGCCAGTAAAGAAAGTCGGAATCAGGGCTGGAAATACAATCACTGGATAGTTTACCGCTCCCAAAATCAGCATACCAATGAGCCCAGAGACTAGGCTGCAGAGGAAACCAACGATGACAGAGGTGGGATAATTAGGAAAGAGCAGCGGAATATCCAAGCCGGGTTTAGCATTTGGAATGAACTTCCCAGCAATTCCATGAAAGGCAGGAATAATCTCCGCCAGCATCATACGAACGCCTGTGATAATCACCGTAATCCACATACCAAATTCTACCCCTTTGGTAATACTAAATACAACAATATCCTTACCGCCACTGACTTCTTCCATCATCCAGTCATTGCCTGCAAAAAGACCGAGACAAAAGAAAAGCAAGGTCATTACGAGGGTCAAAGCAATCGTCATTTCTCGCAGAAAATTTAATTTCTTTGATAGTTTTAGATTTTCCAAATCACTGTTTTTATTGCCAAAAATTTTTCCTAAAATAGAGGCAACAACCAAACCTGTTGAACTGGAATGCGCCAAAGTAAAACCATCTGCTCCCTTAACTGGCTTGATAAAAACATTGACATACGCACAGCTTAGAGTCATATAAAGACCTAGTATAACTGCACCAAGGAGAACAAGCGGGATAAAGTCCAGCTGGGTGTTAAATTTCAACAAGGCTGCTATCATTCCAGCAAAGAAGAAAGAAACGTGAGGAGATAAATGTACAAACTTAAGGGGAGTAAGGCGGGCTAATAGAATATTGATTAAAAACCCTACTGCAAAAATTAGAGCCATTTCTGTTCCAATGGAAGCAAGACTCTCAGCCTGAGCTGCTCCAATATCAGTCATATTTTGTGCATCAACCCCAAAAATCTTAGAAATCATCAATTGAAGCGGAAGCAAAGCTCCACCCAATGTCTGGCCGCCAATATTAATCATTGTAAAGCCAATAATCGCTTTAATGGTACTGGGAAGAATCTTATCCCACGATTTCTTCTCCGCAAGCATACCCAAAATTACGACAAGACCAATGATAAAAATCGGCTGGCTTAGAACATTATTAATCAGATATAATAAAAAATTCATTTTTGATACCTCCTACTTTATGAGCTTACTTTTCTAACTGAGCAATCGTGGCTAATAGCTGTTCTTTCAAGTACTCCTTGTCCATTAAATTATCAATACGGATTACTTTGCTTTGGGCATGCGCTAATTGATTGGCAAAATCGGATGTCGTAATCACAATGTCGTAGCTATTCGGATCAACCGAACCAATATCAGACGCATCGATTTCAGCTTCAATGTTTTCCGCATCAAGAATTTGCTGAGCAAACAAACGCTCCATCATGGAACTTCCTACTCCAGCACCGCAAACTGTAACAATCTTAATCATTTTCTGTTCCTCCTTTGATGATAGAATAAATTTCTTGGCTAGTTTTAGCACTATAAAGTTGAGTAATGATTTCTTGATGGCTGAGTGTTTCAACCAATTCTGACAAAGCCTTTAAGTGCGTCTGATGATCCGTTGCACAAAGACCAATCACTAATTTTACCGGATCATTTGTTGGATGGTTAAATTTTATAGGGTCTTGCAAGGTCAGTAAACTAAATCCTATTTTTATCGCTCCTTTTTCCGGTCGTGCATGTGGCATGGCAATCCCTGGGGCAATGACAATATAAGTCCCATTTACCTGGACATTTTCTAGCATTCCTTCGACATAACTTTCTCTTGCTGCTCCACTTTGAACAAGCAGGCGCCCGCACTCTCTAACCGCATCTTCACGGTCTTTGGCAGGATAATTGGCTTCAATTGTTGCTTGGGTTAAAACTTCCATTAACATTGGCTCTTTTTTCTCCTCTTTCTTTTGTTTTTGCTTAAAAATTGTTCCCTGCAGTAAGAAAGTCAAATCTGAAAGATAGCACTTTCTTGCTCTTTTGTTAAATGAATCCGCCGTTTAATGACGGTTAGGATTTCATCAGCATGAATCTCTTTTAAGGACTGATTAGATATTTTTTGAATTCTCTCAATATCTTCGCTCAAAAGCAAGGCATTAACCTTGATTGTTGGAAAACGCGCTTCTGGGATATCAACTGTTGTAATAATCAAATCTGCATGATGGGTTTGCTGCCAAGCAAGTGCTTCACGTTTACTGAAAGTTCCTAGAATATTAAAAGCAAATACTCGCTGCAAACGGCTGTTTAACATCTGAGAAGTACTAATCCCCTCATTACAAACAATAATAATATCATTTAAAACCCGCTTTTGAAATCGTTTACGTTGCAGAGATGATTCAAAAAACAAGGTTAAAAATGAACTCTCTTGTAAAGTAAAGGTCACTCCCAGTTTTCTTTCAAGTGCTGGCAAACTTTCAAGAACAGCCTCATGCAACTCCTTAAAATGGCTAATAACCTCATCATACAAAGGGTTCAAGAGTTCTTCCCCATTTAAAAGTCGCTTCGTCGCAGGCCTTAAATGAGTCAGAATTCCTTCAAATAAATCTGTATCAACACAAAAATACGATTCTTCCGTCAACTTAGAAACGCTATTGATAAAATCTAGTACAATCACGTTCCAAGACAGCCAGTCATCCGAAAGTCTTTCTTCTGGGTCTAATAAAGAAGCTTCCGCCACCCGATCTGCTAGGTACTTTAAATCTTCTGGATGATGACTAATTGTTGCAAACAGCTGATGGAAAGGGGGATACTTTGCAGTATTAGCTCTTCTAAAATTAGCTGTTCAACTGTCTCTTTCTTAGGTATGAAATGCTGCTGTTGAAAACGAGAATAAGAAACCCAGAAATAAGCCAGCAGACGTTCAAAGGCCGTTTGCGAAATGCGCCGGTTTAGTTTTTCTAATAGTACTGACAAAAGTTGGCTGAGCTCTTCCAATTGCGCAACAAATTCAGAGGAAGCAAAAATATTAATTTTGGCAACAGGAAATAAACTCGCCGCAAGCCGTCTAATCACTGCCTCATCACCAGATAGATGATAGCCCACAAACGAAATTGGTATTAACTCTATCCCTTGTGTGGAGAGTGCCGCCCGAATCGTTTTAATTTCTTTAATAATCGTATTTCTAGATAGACCATATTTGGCAATTGCTGCGGTAATGCTAAAATGATCCATATCCAATAGCATATCAAGCAGCAGCTGTTTCCGCCGAATTTCCTCATCTAAAAGGAGCAGTTCGCTCTTATTTACCAATAAATCTGAGAAGGTCAGATATAACTTTAATGGATAAGAAATTCTCTTATTTTTGACTTGTATGGGCGGAAAATCATGTTGTTTTAAATAGCCATTTACCTTTTCAATATCATTGAGAATCGTCCGATTAGACACCTTAAATAATCGACTAAGCTCATCAATTGTGGTAAGCTGCTCAGTCGTACAAACACGTTGGAACAATTCTGATAATCGACTTTCCATTTCTTTCCTCCTCATTCTTATTATATAATTTTGAAACGAAGCACGTAAAGTCCAAGTTTTTGCTTCTGATAGGAAAAGAAATCAACTTGGAATAAAACGAAGAGTAGGATAGACTCCCATGATGACTGTGTAATTGACTACAAAATAATGTATCGTAGAAGAGTACGTATAAAAATCGGAATTTGTTTTAAGACAACAAAAAAAGACCACTCATCCTAAGTGGTCTCCCTATTTTCATTTATGTTATAAAAAGGAGATTCCCTACTTGCCGTAAGTAGAAAAATCTTTTCCGAATCCTTGAAAACTTTTTTATAATCTACGTGAATATTTACTGTCATGATCAATACCTCGTTTCTTTTGATTGACTTTATTATAGGCAGTAAAACTTAAGTCATTCTTATAAAAAACTTTCAAAAAGCTTAATCCAAATAATCTTGCTTATCCAAATGAAGAGCCACTAGATGCCAGTTAGGATCCCTCCGCCAGTCTTTATTCTGCACAATTTGGCTAGCTACCTTTCTAGCTTCTTCCAAGATAGGGTAGTCCTCTACGATATCGGCCACTTGAAATTCTGGAATACCAGACTGACGAGTTCCAAAAATCTCTCCTGAACCACGCATTTTTAAATCTTCCTCAGCAAGTACAAAGCCATCTGTCGTTTCCGTCATGATTTTCATACGTTTCTTCCCGGACTCTGTTTTTGGATTTGCGACAAGAACGGCATAGGATTGTTTATCACCACGTCCCACACGCCCGCGCAACTGATGGAGCTGGCTGAGACCAAAACGATCAGCATCCATGATAACCATAATCGTTGCATTGGGCACATTAACACCCACTTCAATGACCGTTGTAGACACTAAAATATCTACCTCTTTATTCTTGAAGTCCTGCATAATAGCCTCTTTTTCGTCACTCTTCATCTTACCATGAAGAAGAGAGACTCGGGCATCTCCTCCAAAGTAAGCTTGCAGTTCTTCTTCTAAGTCAATAGCATTTTTTAGATCCAGAGCTTCTGATTCCTCAATCAAAGGAGAAATAAAATAAACCTGAGCTCCCTTTACTAATTCTTTTTTTATCCAATCGAGTACGACCTCGAGTTGCTCATGCTTAACCCAACGGGTAATAATAGGCTTTCGTCCCGCCGGCATCTGGTCAATAATGGATACATCCATATCCCCAAAAGCCGTAATGGCCAAAGTTCTGGGAATGGGAGTAGCAGTCATCATGAGAACATCAGGATTGTCTCCTTTTTCCCGCAAAATTCTACGTTGAGCAACCCCAAAGCGATGCTGTTCATCTACGATAACCAGTCCTAGACGATGGTATTGAACGCCATCTTGGATCAAAGCATGGGTTCCAATTACCATATCTACCTGACCAAGCTCTATAGCCAGCAAAGTCTCTTTACGCTCAGCTGCTTTCATACTACCGGTTAATAAGGCTAGTTTTAAATCAGGAAAGAGCTGACTGAGGCTTTCAAAATGCTGCTCAGCCAAAATTTCTGTTGGAACCATTAAAGCCGATTGGTAGCCAGCTGTATGCACAGCATACATGGCCAAACCAGCCACTACTGTCTTCCCACTTCCAACATCTCCCTGTAAGAGTCGGTTCATGTGAGCAGGCGACTTCAAATCAGACAAAATTTCAGTCAAAGCTCTCTCCTGAGCTCCTGTCAGAGGAAAAGGTAGCTGACTTTTTTTCTCTTGTAGCTGCTCTTCCTGCCAATCCAGTACCAAACCATTGCTGACATCCTTCGTTTCCATTTTAAGCACCTGAAGTTGCATTTGGAAATAGAACAATTCTTCGAATTTTACACGACGTAGCGCCCGTTTGTATTCTGCCAAATCTTTTGGAAATGCATGGCCCTCACTGCTTCTGCTCGAGATAGCAAGTGGTAGCGTTCCAACAAGACCTGGGGTAAATTTTCTTCAATCAATAAATCCAAGCCTTGGTCAAAAGCTGTTTTAATTAATTTAATCAGGCTTGTCTGGCTAATCCCTTGAGCCACCCGATAAACTGGCTGCAAGTCGTCTTCGACCTGAGCCAAGAGCTTCATCCCAGTCAAGCTAGCTTTAGCCTTATCCCACTTTCCAAAAACAACAATATTTGCCCCCACTTCAACCTTATCCGCCAAATAAGGCTGGTTAAAGAAATTGACTGCTAGAATGACTTCCCCTTGCTTGATTGAAAAACGGAGACGATTGCGCTTAAACCCGTAATACTGAACATTTGCTGGTGTCGCAACTATACCAGAAATGACGGCCTTTTCTCCATCCTCTAGATCAAGCACCTGCTTGCTTTGAAAGTCTTCATAGCGAAAAGGGAAATACAATAATAAATCCTGCAAGGTCTCAATGCCAAGCTTGGCAAACTTTTCTGCTGATTTCGGTCCTACTCCCGGCAGAACCGATAAAGGTTGGTGTAAATTCATAGTTCCTCTTTCAGTTCTAGCATCAAATGGCTTTCTCTAACTACATATTTCATCAAGGAGACTTAAACTAATTAATTCTTGTAAATTCTTGGTACCCGATCACTAATCAAACAAACTACTTCATAGTTAATCGTTCCTCGTTTCTCAGCAACATCAGTCGCTGAGATACTTTCTGTTCCGCTCTTACCAATGAAAACAACTGGTGTACCTAAAGGATACTTCTCCGGTAAGCGAACAGTAATCTGGTCCATGGATACTCGACCAACTATTGGGCAGCGTTGACCATCAATGAGAACGTCAAAACCTTGCATATCCCTAGTCCAGCCATCGGCATAACCCAGTGGAATTGTTCCAATAAATTGTCCTTCATCCGCTGTGTAGGTTGCTCCGTAACCAACATCAGCTCCCGCTTCCACTTCTTTGACATGAACCAATTCTGAAACCAAAGAAAGAGCTGGTTTTATCTCATAAGGCAGTTCCAAAACACTACCGCTAGGATTGAGACCATAAATAATATCTCCCAAACGAACAGCATTCATAACAGTGTCCGCATGCCAAAGAGAAGTAGCTGAGTTACTAGCATGAATAATCGGTGGAAGAGCATCTAATTCCGCTAAGATCCCCTTAAAACAAGCTAACTGTTCTTCAAACTTACTAGCATCTGCCTCGTCAGCTGTTGCAAAGTGAGTAAAGATTCCTTCTACCTGAACACCAGCCGACTGGAGACGATTAATGGCCTCTTGAAGAGACTGGCTATCTCTAAAGCCAATCCGGCCCATACCAGAATCCACTTTCAGGTGAACAACCAAACCTTGCAAAGATAAGCTTGAAGCCTCCAGCAAATCCAGCCATTCTAAGCTAGCCACTGTCAATGTAATCTTGTGTTCAATCGCCAGAGGGACTACCTCTATGGCTGAGACACCTAAAATTAAGATTTTTTTATCCAGACCGCCTTCTCTTAATTCCAAAGCTTCGTCAATGTTTGAGACACAAATCCGTCTACAATACCATCAATATAACTTGAAACAGCTACTGCACCATGGCCGTAGGCATTAGCTTTAACGACAGCCCATTTTTCAACATCTTGAGGCAAATGAGCTTTTAATTGCTGAATATTAAAGTGAATTGCTGACAGATCAACAAGTGCTTGACTTGGCCTATGTATACTAGTTTTCATCTTTTTCCTCCAAAATAACGCTAGCCATTACTAGGGTACCTGCATGGCTAATAGACACCCAAACCTTCCCAGAAAAAGGGGCTTTTGTAAAGACTGGAGCACCTCTTTCATCATTCAAGACTTCTAAATCTTGAAAACTAAGCTTGCCAATGCCTGTTCCCCATGCTTTAGAGAAAGCCTCTTTAGCTGACCAGCGACCGGCCAAATATTCTATCTTTCGCTTGCCAGAAAGTTCTTCAAAACGAAGCCATTCCTTCTCTGTCAAGACTTTTTTTGCGAAGCGAGCATTTTTTTCATAGGCCCGCTGAATAGAAGATAACTCCTCTATATCAATTCCATGTCCTATAATCATCTTTGTTCTCAGAATGAGACAAAACTCAGTTGGAAATCCAACTGAGCTTGCTGCATTCCGACCAATTGGCAAGATCTTCTTTTGCCAAGCGGTCCCTTTCATTTCAATAATAGAGTTATTTCTAAATGGCTATAAATTTCTCGAATCAACTGTTCAGTCTTGTCCCATCCCAAGCAAGGATCTGTAATGGATTTTCCAAAGACCTCTGGCTGATCTTGTCGGCCATCTTCCAAATATGATTCAATCATAAAGCCACGAACACTCTGCTTGATCTTTTCATTCCAGTCTCGATTTAAAAGAGTCTCGCGAACAATCCGCACTTGCTCTAAATATTGCTTGCCTGAATTGTCATGGTTCGTATCAACCATGATGAAAGGATTGGACAAACCTAACTTTTCATAAGTAGCAATCGCTTCAAGAAGATGTTCATAATGATAATTCGGCTCATTCTTACCATTGGCATGAATTGCGCCACGAAGAATGGCATGGGCCAGAGGATTACCTGATGTCTCCACTTCCTGAGAACGATATAGGAAGGTCTGTTTATTTTGTGCGGCGTAAATGGCATTAAACATCACAGATAAATTACCTGAAGTCGGATTTTTCATTCCTGCAGGAGTAGACAAACCTGAAGCAACAAAACGGTGTTGTTGATTTTCAACCGAACGTGCTCCTACAGCCATATAAGAAACCAGGTCATCCACTAGAGATACATTTTCAGGATAAAGCATTTCATCAGCTGTAGTAAGGCCAGTCTCTGTAATAACTCGGTAGTGCAGATGGCGAACTGCCTTAATACCAGCTATTAAATCTGGAGCTCCTGCTGCATCAGGCTGATGAATCAAACCTTTATAACCATCACCATTTGTACGGGGTTTAGCTGTATAAACCCGCATAACTATAAAGATATGTTTTTTTACTTCTTCCTGAAGGGCAGCCAGACGTTTAGCATATTCTAAGACCGCTTCTTCATTATCAGAGGAGCAAGGACCTATGACCAATAAAATCCGCTTGTCTTCTCCTCTGAGAATAGCAGCCAACTCTTGGTCGCGAACTTGCTTCGTTGCCAAGCTTTTTCATCAAGCTGAGACAAGGTACGAACTTGCTCAACGTCAACAATAGGACCTCTTGTTGTAAATGTCATTCCAACTCCCCCTCAATCTTTTTTAACGACGGCCGTGGCAATTTTTAAACTTCTTACCTGAGCCACATGGGCATAATTCATTCCGGCCAACCTTTGCCAAATCAACGTCTGCTGGCAGGTCTGATTCTTGCGCTGAGATATTGCGCGTTGCTGTTGTTACAATATTGTGCTCTGTACGAGGACGCTCTTGCTCATGAATTTGTGCTTTCATCATAAGACGGGTCACATCAAACTCAATCGAACCAATCATATCGTTAAACATTCTGAAACTTTCAGATTGGTATTCAACAACAGGATTATTTTGAGCATAGCCTCGAAGACCTACAGCATTACGAAGCTGATCCAATGCATCGATGTGATCTGTCCACTTGTTATCTACAACACGTAGAATCAATACTTTTTGGAATTCTCGAACAGCTTCTTCATCACGAAGTTTAGCAATTTGACTATTGTAGACTTCTAAAGCACGTTCATATAAGTTAGCCTTGATTTCCTCATCAGATAAACCTTGAAGATCGCTCAATGAAATTGACTCTTCCGGAACCAAGTTATACTTAGCAAAGTACAAAATTGAATCCAATTTTTCTTCTTGAGGAGCTCTGCTATTTCCATCAACAAAACGATCAATAGTTCGTTTGATCATAGCGTGAATCTCTGGAGCCAAATCCCGATTAGCTGTGATAACATCATGACGTTCAGCGTAGATGATTTCACGCTGTTCACGCATCACATCGTCATACTGAAGGACTTGCTTACGAGTATCATAGTTATTTCCTTCAACCCGTTTTTGAGCCGCTTCAACTTGGCGTGTAAACATCTTAGACTTAATAACAGACTCTTCTTCGCTCAGTTTGAAACGATCCAAGACAGCCTTGATTCTCTCAGAACCGAAACGACGCATCAGCTCATCTTCAAGAGATAGATAGAATTGAGATTCACCTGGATCTCCCTGACGACCAGAACGTCCACGTAACTGATTATCAATACGACGGCTTTCATGGCGTTCTGTACCAATCACACAGAGACCGCCCAATTCACGAACACCTTCTCCCAGCTTAATATCGGTACCACGACCAGCCATATTGGTTGCAATTGTAACTGCACCGCGTTGGCCAGCATTCATAATGATTTGCGCTTCACGATAGTGGTTCTTAGCATTCAATACCTCATGAGGAATTCCTGCTGCAACCAGCTTTAGAAAGATAGTCACTGGTTTCAACTGCAACTGTACCGACCAGAACAGGTTGTCCTTTAAGATGGCGTTCTTTCACGTCTTCTACAACTGCCTTAAACTTAGATTCTAAACTAGGGTACAGTAAATCCTCATGGTCAATACGAGCAATTGGACGGTTAGTTGGAATTGGAATAACACGGATATTATAAGTTTCGCGGAATTCTTCTTCCTCAGTCTTAGCTGTACCAGTCATCCCGGACAGTTTTTATACATACGGAAGAGGTTTTGGTAGGTAATAGAAGCAGACGTCTTAGTTTCATCTTGAACCGGAACACCTTCCTTAGCTTCAATAGCCTGGTGAAGTCCGTCAGAATAGCGACGTCCTTCCATGGTACGACCGGTGAACTGGTCAACGATCAGAATTTCTTGTTCTTCGCTAACCACATAATCGATATCCAAAATCATGATATAGTTAGCACGCAAGGCATTATCAATGAAGTGAGTCAATGCCACATTTTCAATATCATAGAGGTTATCTAATTTGAAATAGCTTTCAGCTTTGTCAATTCCAGAGTCAGACAGGCCGATTGTTTTTGATGGCACGTCGATGATATAATCATCCTTGTTAAGACTCTTAACGAAGCTATCCGCCATGTGGTAAAGCTGATTAGTTTCAGATGAAACTGGTCCAGAAACAATCAGAGGGGTTCTAGCTTCATCGATCAGAATGGAATCCACCTCATCAACTAGGGCATAGTTAAGTGGACGCTGAACCATGTTTTCAGCACGAACCACCATGTTATCACGAAGGTAGTCAAAGCCAATTTCTGAGTTCGTTGAGTAGGTGATGTCACAAGCATAGGCTTCTCTCTTCTCAGCTGGAGATTTAGCAGCCAAGTTAATACCAACTGAAAGCCCTAACCAAGAGTACAGTTCACCCATTTCTGTCGCATCACGCTCTGTCAGGTATTCATTGACCGTTACAACGTGAACTCCTTCTCCTGCCAACGCATTCAAGTATACAGGCATGGTCGCAGTAAGAGTTTTCCCTTCACCTGTACGCATCTCTGGTACGTCACCATGATGGAGAACAATCCCCCCCCCATAATCTGTACTGGATAAGGATAGAGACCAAGAACACGTTTCGCGCCCTCACGGACAACTGCGAAGGCTTCATAGAGCAAGTCATCTAAACTTTCACCATTCTGATAACGTTGTTTAAATTCATCTGTTTTAGCCTTTAGCTCCTCATCGGATAAGGCAGCCATCTGGTCACTATAAGCAATGACCTTATTTGCCATTTTCTCTAATTTTCTTAATTCACCTTTATCGTTTTTCGATAATTGTTCTTAAAATATTTGCCATTTTTTTATCCTTACTTTATAATCTTTCTGATTTTTAGAATGTTCTTTTCATTATAGCATTTTCTCCTATAACTTTCAAGAAACTTAAGCATTTTTTTATACCGAAATAAAGCCTTCTCTTTGATTCATTCCCACAATTTAACTCTACTTTTATTTCACGTACCAAAGTAAGCATTCAAGATAAATAATGATAAGTTTTTCCGGTCAGTTATAGCATTTTTTCCTTCTACACCCTCTATCGAAACAACTGTCCTTTTTGTTAGAAAAAAGCCTCTTTCAACCAAGAGGCTTTTATATGATATAGAGGAGAGCAAGGTTTCAATCTGAAACTAAAGCTTATTCCAACTACTAAATCAATTTTCAGATTGGTTGATAACCAATGTCTCAAATTTCATATCTGGCATGCATTCTTTTAAGTCAGACTGGATTCGCTTCAAGGCTTCCAAACGCATCTCAACGGAAGTATTAGCATTCCCTTGAATGATAAAAATTGCATCTTTGGTATCATCATCAAACTTATAGAGGTCACTATCTCGAATATCTAACCAAGCTAAAATACCTTTGTCGTCGCGATAGACATAGTCTGTTTTAGCTACGTGTTTCTCCTTAGACAAAATTGGCAGAAAACTGTCTTCTCTTTGACTGACAGTGAACTCAATCTTTTCTCCAATTTTATTATAATCATGTCCACCAATAGCTAACAGGGATTGCAAGGCTTCTACATTATAAATATCGATGATCGTATTGATAGAAGGAAGAGACCCGCGATGGCGGATATTTTTTATCAGAGCTGGAACGGTTGGAGGATTTTTCTTGACACTGCGACCTACACGTTGCAGGATATCTTCATAGCCTTGAATAATCGGTGATTGGAGAACCTGATCCAGGTCACAGTTTAGAGCCCACTCTTCTCTTTCTTTTTTCTTTTTTAGAAAGGTTGGAGATAATTCTGCATGCGGATTGACATTTTTAGCAATACCAATGACTACACTTTCAATTCCTAAGTCGCTTAGGCTTCGATCCAGGATAAATTTCATCGCAGCACCCTCCCTGTCGTCGCTATTTTCTGTTTATTCCCCATCATTATACGACTTTCTTAAGTCTGTTTCAAGGCCAAAGAACACTCTCTCCTTGACTTGTATTTAAAAAAGAATTCGATTCTGACAAAAAAGACTGGAGCTTTTTTGCCCCAGTCTCTCTTTTTATTCTTCTTCGCCCTCTGCATCATCGTCAGAAAATTCATCATCTTCTTCATTGATGTCAACATCTTCGTCTAGATCATCCGGAGCAATCTCATTGATTTCAGCATCATAAGCGTCTGCTTCATTCTTCTCATCGTCTGGATTTCATCGTCATAGTTGAGTGCAGGATCTGCTTCGTATGAATCCTCATCTTCTGGATCATCATCGCTGTAGTCGATGGCATCCTCATCACCATCCATAAAGGCATTAACGCGTTTTTTCTTCCGTGATTTCGGACTATCTTCTTCATCAGTCTCTTCAAGCGCTATAATTTCCTCGTCCACTTCATCAATTGCATACCAAGAACGAAGGCCCCATTTGTTGTCACCAAGCGGAATAAAGCTTCCGTCAACGTTTAGCTCAGTATAAAACAATGGTAAAGCTTCTCGGATTTCGCTGTTTGATTTTTCTAAATAAGTTTGGATTTCATTGACAAGGTCATTAAAATACATCTCATGGTCACGACCGCGCAATTCTAAAATCGCACGCGCTACCTCAATCATAGAAAGTTCACTTTTTTCTTGTCCAGCAAATACTTCTAATTCCAAAGTTGGTCTCCTTTTAAGCTGATAAAGGACATTCGCCCTCTCGTATTTTTTCGCTACTTTCTATTGTACGATATTTTTGAATTTTCGTCAAAAGAATTTTGCTCTTTTTCCCTTTTAGAAAAACGAAAAGTCACTAGTCAAACTAGGACTTTTCAAATCATTATTTCACTTTTGCAGTGCTTGTGATGACTTCAACAGCTTTCTTGATAGTGATATCATGTTTTAACATATCTTCTGAAAGAAGTTGACGAACACGATCTGCTTCCATATTGTAGTCGTTTGCGAGTGAAGAAATTTCTGCTTCGATTTCTTCAGCGCTTGCTTCAAATCCTTCTGCTTTGCAATAGCTTCAATCACTAAGTTTGTCTTAGTACGAGCTTCTGCATCAGCTTCGTGCTGTTTGTGAAGGTCTTCTTGAGTAGTACCAGTGATTTGGAAGTACATGTCAGGTGAGATTCCTTGGCGTTGCATGTTGCCGAGGAATTCGTTTACTGAACGATGAACTTCTTCATGAACCATTTCTTCTGGTAAGTCTACGATTTCTGCATTTTCAACCGCAAGATCAATTGCTGCTGACTCAACTGCATCTTTGTATGCAGCTTCTTTTCCTTCAGCTAATTCTTTACGGTATTTTTCTTTCAATTCATCAAGAGTTTCTACCTCTTCGTCGATGTCCTTAGCAAGTTCATCGTCAAGAGCTGGAACTTCTTTTTCTTTTACTTCATGGATTGTAGTTACAAACTTAGCTTCTTTACCTGCAAGATCAGCTGCTTGGTAGTCTTCAGGGAAAGTTACAACCACATCAACTGTTTCGCCAGCTTTGTGACCAACCAATTGATCTTCAAATCCTGGAATAAATTGACCGCTACCAAGTCCAAGAGAGAAATTATCTCCTTTCCGCCGTCAAATTCAACACCGTCAACTGAACCAACAAAATCAATGACCACTGTGTCACCTTCAGCTGCTGCTCCTTCTTTTAGAACCAACTCAGCCAAGTTGTTGCGTTCGCGTTCGATACGTGCATCAACGTCTTCGTCTGTTACTTCTTTCGAAACTTCTACAGATACTTCAAGGTCTTTGTAAGCACCTAATTTTACTTCAGGTTTTGTAACAACTTCAGCAGAAATAGTCCAATCTTGACCTTTTTCCATAGAAACGACATCGATTTTTGGTTGTGCTACAACTTCGATACCAGCTTCTTTCACAGCAGCTTCATAAGCATTTGGAAGTAAGTTGTTTAAAGCATCTTGGTAAAGCGCTTCTTCACCAAATTTTTGGTTGAAAACAGGACGTGGAAGATGACCTTTACGGAAACCTGGTACATTGATTGTTTTCTTTACTGAGTTAAACACACGGTCCAATTCTGGTTTGATTTGTTCTTGACTAATAGTGAAAGTCAAAACTCCACGATTTGTTTCTTTTTTTTTCAAATGATACAGACATTCTGTCATTTCTCCTTAAAATTTATTGAATACACTCCATTATAGCATATTTAAAAAATTTTTCAAAATTATATAATATTTTTTTACTATTAGTCTTTTCTTATTTTATCTTCGCTATAAGCTGCTCTTGAACCGCCAATCAGCTTAGGACGGCTAGCTAAAGCTGTAACATGGGCAGCACCTACTGATTTAAGCTTTGGTCTGATAGGAATCTGAACATGCTTGACATGCATGCCAATAGCAGTATCTCCAATATCTAGACCAGCCTGAGCTACTATAAATTCCACCTCAACTGGATCCTTCATGTACTGGAAAGCTGCTAACTGACCACTGCCTCCTGCATGAAGAGTGGGGAGAACGTTAACAATTTCTAAATCTTTCTTTTTTGCCAAGCTTCTCTCAACCACTAAAGCCCGATTGAGATGCTCACATCCCTGAACTGCTAGAAAGATCCCCTTCTCTTCCAAGATATCTAGGATTGTTTTGACAATGACCTGCCCTACTTCTAGACTGGAATTTCGGCCGATATGACCTCCCATAACCTCACTAGAGGATAGACCCAGAACAAAAACATCACCCTCATCCAAGGACGCTTTATCTAGAACATCTTGAAGAATCTGACGCGTTTCTGCTCCAATCTTATCTAAGTCCATGTCTCACCTCACTTATTTCACTGTAACCATCTTTTTCAAACTAGCTGGAAAAGCTTTGTAAAGGACGTAACCGACTACCAAACCAAAAGCATTCTGCATAAAATTACCCAACATCCCAGCTAGACCTGCTCCAACACCATTCATGATACTGTCAAAGAGGGCGTAGCCACCAACCATAGCTACTGCGGCCAAGACCAGCCCAAGGTAGCGTTTCTTGCCCTCAAAGCCAGCAAAGAACCCCTGAAGTCCGTGGCAAATCAGACTGAAAATCATCCACTGAGGATAGCCAGCAATCATATCAATCAAAAAGCCCGAAAGGCCTCCGACAATAGCCGCTTCCTTGCGGCCAAAGTAGAAAGCTGTAAAATAAATTCCTGCATCCAACAAGGTCAAAAAGCCAGTTGGCGTAGGGATTTTCAAAAAATTCCCCAAAACGACAGACAGAGCTGTGATGAAAGCTAAGATAACTAATTTTTTAACTTGATTATTTCTCATATTGAACTACCCCATATTGATCTGAGCGCTGAATCGCTCCGTAAACAAAATCTTTAGAAAATTGAACTGCTGCAAGAGGAGACTTGCCTAGAAGCAACTGACTGGCAATACTGGAAGCAAATGTACAACCTGCTCCGGTATTGTTGCTAGCTAGCACTGGCGATTCTAATACCTCAAAATCTCGGCCGTCATAATAAACATCCACCGCCCGCTCCTTGCTCAAGCGATTGCCACCCTTTATCACCACATGCTTGGCTCCTAAATCATAAAGTTCCTTCGCTGCTACCTGCATGTCCCCCAGAGTTTTGATTTCTTTTTGGGTCAATAGTTGAGCTTCTGCCAAATTAGGCGTGATGATGCTGACATAAGGGAAAAACTTGATGATTTCTTCTCTCAATGCACTAACTTCCAGATCATGATTTTCCTTGCAGACCAGAACAGGGTCTAACACTACTGGTATGTCCGCATGCTGCTTGACAAAAGCCAAAGCCTGCTCTGCTATTTGCAGATTGGGTAAAAGTCCTATCTTAATAGCAGAAAAAGGAACATCCTTGAGACTGGCCAACTGCTGGGCAAAAACCTCTTCCTCAACTGGAATGACCTCAAATCCTTTGTTGGTCATCGCAGTCAGGCAAGTCACAGCCACAAAACCATGCAAACCATTGACTGTATAGGTAGCTAAATCAGCATGCAGTCCGCCACCGCTAAATATATCATTACCCGATAGGGCTAAGATGAGTTTATCCTTCATAACGAATCTCCTTTAGATAAAACCGTTTGAACCTACTATTGTTCTCCTGTCAGATGGTCATCTTCTCTTCTGAAATCTACTAATTTTTTAGCGTAAATCCAGCGAAACAATAGCTTTATAAGGTGCTATGTGTTTATTTTAGCAGGAAAAAAAGCCCCCAGCAAGGACTAAAAACAGGAACTGTCTGGGGACAGATTTTTGAAAATAGAGTATAACAAACGGAGATGGCTGATGTTAGGAATCACTAATATGCAAGAAAATAACCCATCTGAATCAGACTGTCAGTGACAACACAAACAGAGCTAATTCAAATGGGTTGTTGATTACATATTGCTAAAGGTCATTATTTGCAGCTACACATCTAGCAAATCTGACACTTTCTTAAGAACCCCAAATGGAATTTTCATCCATAAAGCTGTTGGTGTTCTTGAGTAACTGCGTAAAGACAGCATACTTGAAGTCCTTGGTTGCCCGTTCATCGACGCGAGACTTCTTCAGATCCTTGTCAACAGCTTCTGCAAAGCCAGCTTTCAGCTCTTCATAAGTACTATAGACTTTTCCGTTGACAGTCACTGGCTTAATACCTGAGGTTTGTGCTTTCTCAGCAACTTGTCTGAAGTATGCTTTCTTGAAGGCTTCCATGGTTTCAAATTCGCCTTCAGAAATTTGCTTGATGATAAAGTTATCGCTCAAACCAGTCACACCTTGCTCATTGGCTGTCTTACGGTGTTTATTAGAAGCATAGCTTACAAAGCCTTTTTCATAGCCATAGTAACCCCAGATTCTGAAGGTATTATGCTTGAACATCAAGGCGCCTGGTGCTCCAGTATTGTTTTGACCGCCACCATAGATACCTGTCATAAAGTCGATCGCAATGTAACTAGAGTCATAGTCAGCTGGGTTATAAGTTCGATTGTCAACCGCACGGTTAGAAAGCAAGCCTTGGTCAACCAAGTCCTCTACAGATGAAACTGACATGGCCGCTTTCTCCTCTGCTGTCAACTCTCTCACGACATCATATTGAGTCCGAGCGTCTACAACCTTCGGCTCAACCTTCTTGAACCATTTAGCTGCTGCTTCATTTCCTTTATCCACAACTGCTTGACCTTCAAGGTAATCCAGCAGCATGAGGGTATCATTATAACCCTTCATGTAATGGTCGATGTCTGCTCGGTTCTTGAAGAGACTTGGCGAGCTATTGAAAATGAGACTACCATCATTTGGACGTTCAAAGGCCATATTGAGACCCAAAGCACCCCAGCCTGGCTGACCAGGAACAGGTGATTGGAGCAACCCTTGGGCATAGCCTTCTGGTCCGATCCCTTGTCGTCTGCCATGTCCGCCCAGGTAAATATAGCTGTCATTGACGTGGGTGAGCTCATGCGTAAAGACGGACACACCGTATTCCGTCAAGAGGTCAAAGGCCTCGAAGTTCACACGGATTGAACCAGCAGCATGGGCACCGTAGCCATTTGACTTGTACCAGCCACCAGCTCTGCCGCCAACTAGGTTAAAGAACTCGCGGGATGGTGCATAAGGATTGCCCTTATTATCATTTCCGTTGACATCAATCCAGCCACGTCCTTCCACATCGAAACCATCCCATACAGCCGTTACATTTTGCTTGACCATTCTGGACTTGATATCATCTGAGAGCAGTTTGTACCAAGTGTCTACGTGATTTCGATGCTGGGTCGCTACTTCCTTGATACGTGCATTAAATCGTTCATCAGACCATGACTGGCGCTTGTCTCTGTTGACAAAGGCCATCGTACTATAGTTTGACAGAATAGCTAAACGCGTATTCTTCAAGGTTAGCAGCGGAAGAATATAGTTGCTGAAATATTCAGAATTGAGGTTATCAAAGACGCGATACTTAGCAGACTTAATCTCCTCAACTTCTGACTGGCGTTCTTCAAACTGAATAAAGCCTCGGGTTGCATCCTTGAACCAAGAATCCATATCCGCAAAGTCAGTCAGCAGGCGACGGTTGTAATCCAAGTAAGCTACCAAATCACTAGACTTGGACTCAGCCTTCAACTGACGTGCAAACATATTGACATTGTCTGCTCCTTTCAGTTGATTTTCTGTCGAACGGCCAATCTTAATCAAGCGATCCAGCAATGGTACTTTCACCATAGAAGTCTGGTTTGAAGAGCACCAGCTCCTTGAGGTTGTAGTCGCCAAACTTGAGATCGTAATAACGGTTGAGGTAGGTCAGACCGAGCATGATAGCGGTCTTGTTCTCTTCGATTTTAGCTTTCAGAGCTTCGTTGGCTGCTGGATTGTCAGCATGGAATCTTGTCCATTCATTGGCCAGGAGCTTACTAATCATATCCTGCAAGTTGGCTTTCACTTCAGTCAGAGATTCATCCAAGAAGAGGCGCTTCACTTTGTTGACCCTATCATTATCATTAGGCAGGCCAACAGAACGATAGACTTCATCACTGTATAGGTCAAAGCTCTTCAAGCTCTCAGTCAACTGAGCCAGCAAGTCTTCTTTAACAGCAGTTGAGTGATTTGGAGTATAGACTGTACCAAGCTCCGCAATCTGATATTCCGGTAAAGCAGTCTGTTTAAATCGTGCTTGATTTTGAAGATTGTAGATGGTTTTGCTTCCGTCTGCAAAATGGACTAAGATCTTATCTGCATCCGTTCCTCCAGCAACAAACTGGTTACCTTTCAGGGCTTGAACTGCTAAGACTTTCTTAGTCAACAGGTCGCCCGCCTTACCAGCATCCACCAGCTTGTTAGCCTCATGGATCAAGAACTCTTGATTGTAGAAAGGCATAAAGCGTTCTAGGTTTTGATAAAGCTGTTCATTTTCTGCCTTGTAACCTGGCTTATCTTGATAAGCACTTGTTTTCAGGATAGCAGCATTTAGCTTCTCAGTTGTTACTTCATTTGCGCTGGTTTCTTCAAGAGCCGTAATCCGATAGCTCTTAACTTTTTGCTCCGCTTCAGCCTCTGTCAAGCGGCGGAACTTGGCATCTTTTCCTATCTTGGTTCCAGAGCTGTGTCCCTGAACACCAAAAAGGTTTTGGAGTTTTTGCCCCATCCAAGCATCGGTAATCTCATTATCTGAGCTAAAGAGCTCTTTTCCGTTCACTACTGTAGCATAGCTGACAGTGTCATTGATGGTTCCATATGGCCAAATGGAAGCTGCGATACCAGCTGCATTTCTTGAGCCTGCATCCTCCAACTTACCTTTGGCAACTGATTGCATCAATCTGCCCCAATTGCCCCAGCCTGAACCTGAATAGTCAGTGAAGTTTTGAGCGACCAGCATACCTGCATTTTGTCCACTCTTAACCCAAATATCTGCTTCAACGTAGGCACGTTTCACCAAGGACATGGCGTTGGTTCCTGCGATACCAGCTGTAACAGAGTTTCCACCCTTGGACTTAATACGACCCTTAAAGGAAACATTTTCGACTCGAGATTGGCCTTCTATATTGTTAACCAGACCGGCTATATGGTCTCTTCCTTCCAAGTAGCCTTGGACATTGACGTTTTCGATTACTCCTTTATTCTTCAAGCGAGCAGCAATTGTCGAAATAGTATCGCCCGCTTGCGAATCTGGATAAACCATATTAACTCGCTTAAAGTCAATATCCTTGACCGTTCCGCCAGTAATCGTATCAAATAGAGGATGCGCTAAGTCTAAAATCGCATGACGCTCACCATTTTGCCCCCCAATCAGCTGACCTTTGAATTCACCTTGCAGGTAAGACTTGCTGTTGGCAGGTTTGTCAATCAGCTTGGCACTAATACTACGGCCCAGAATAAAGGTCCCAGAAGGATTTTCCTTGATACCGTCCAAGAGGTCTTGGAAGTCATAATAGACATTCCCTTCACGCTTCTTGGCCTTTTCCAGATAGAAATCAAAGCTGTTTTGAAGACCAGTTGCGCTTCTTTGCAGCAAGTCTGGTAGCTGAGCCTTGATCTTGAAGACAGGCTGGTTATCAACGACCACTTCCTCGATAGAGGTAACCGGTAGGACAGTGTCCTTGAACTGGTCGGATGTAAAGTGCAAGTAATATTGATCCAGATTTGCTGGTTTTTCAGTCAAAGTAGGCATCAATTTTGTCTGGCCATTCTCAACCTTCATCAAGGCGACATTAGTGATGGACTTGAGTTCCACCTTCTTCAGGTCAAGCTGAACTGTCTCTCGAGCTAACTCTTTGCTTTCAGAGCCATTTCCTAAGTCATAAGACAGGGTCGTCTCGATATCATAAGGTGTATAGTAGTCCAAACCACTGAAGCTGGCAGTCAACTGACCGGTCGCCAAGTTTTGCTCTGCTATTAATTGACCATCCTTCTTCAGACGAACATGAGCACTAGTAAAGGCTTGATCCCTGTCCGTCAGCTGGTATTGAATTTGCGCTGATTTCTGCAATTCATCCTTCTTAACCTCTGAAACAGTCAGAGTTGGCGTTGTTTTAAGAGCCAATAAGTCGGCCAAAGCCTGCTTGAGTTGGTTGACACCTGCATCTACTTCATCTTGACTCGACGAAGTTTGATAAACCGACTCAGCCATATTCTTAATTGCTTGCAATTGCTGGTAGGATTGATTGGTGTAAACTGCAGGATCCACAGCTGCTGCTAAAAGCTAGCTGCTTATTTAATTCTTCTTTATTAACGCGAGTCTTAGTGCCTCGAGTGACCACTGTATCAACTGCTCCATGCAAGGTGCGCTCAGTTGTTTGTGGCTCCGATATCCGCTTGCCATCCAAGACTTCATAGCTGGTTACAATTTCTTTTTTTGGCCTGGAGTTCCTTCTACAGTTGTCTCTTCATCAAGATACTTGCTATCATCAGTTTTGTGAACAACCTTTGGTTCAATTGTTTCTAGCTTGACATCTGTATGCAAACTAGGCAGTTCAGCTTGAACTGTTGGTTCCCCGTTAACACCACCCGTGTATTCTGGAAGCGCAGGCTCGACTGGGGCCGTATCTCCTGCTGTACCTATCGGCTCTGTATAAGTTGGTTTCTCCGGTTGAACTTCTGGTTCGCCATTCACAGACCCTGTGTATGCTGGAAGCGCAGGCTCGACTGGGGCTATATCTCCAGATGTTCCAACCGGTCCGGTATAAGCTGGTTTCTCTGGTTGAACTTCTGGTTCGCCATTCACAGATCCTGTGTATTCTGGAAGAGCGGGCTCAACTGGGGCTGTATCTCCTGCTGTACCAACCGGTCCAGTATAAGCTGGTTTCTCCGGTTGAACTTCCGGTTCGCCATTTACTGACCCTGTGTATGCTGGAAGCGCAGGCTCGACTGGGGCTGTATCTCCAGATGTTCCAACCGGTCCGGTATAGGCTGGTTTCTCCGGTTGAACTTCTGGATCACCATTCACTGACCCTGTGTATGCTGGAAGTGCAGGCTCGACTGGGGCTGTATCTCCAGATGTTCCAACCGGCTCTGTATAGGTTGGTTTCTCTGGTTGAACTTCTGGTTCTCCCTTACTACTGCTGTTTTTTTCAGATTGATTCGGATTCGTTTTATTTTCTTCTTTTGATGTTTCCTTATTTGGATGTAATCCTTGAGAAGATGGGTTAGGAGTGGAATCAGAGATACTTCCAACCTGACTTGAAATATCTTGATCTGGTTTTTCCTCTTCCATAAGCTCTGTTTGCTTTTCTTGACCCCTAGCATCCCGTCCAGATTTTGAATTTTCTGGTACTGCTAGTTGGTTTTTATGGTTAGATTCTTCAGTTAGAGAGGCCGACGCCGTCCCCTTCAAAGAATGCAAATCAGAAGCAGTAAAGTAACCGATATAGTCGTAACCTTCAATAGCTAAATCAGCCTCAGAAACACCTGAAGAAATTGGAACTTGACGGTTATAAGAAACCAACTCTTTATTTTCTAGTGCAAAAACTTGAGGCGAAAGCAAAAGGCTCTGTCCGAACGCTCCAATCAAAAGCACTCCCACCAACTTGCCAGCCTTCTTACGAGAAAACACCAAGACAGCCAAAATAGCTGTCCCAGCTAGCATGCCAAGAAGCGGTTGACCATTATTTCCTGTTTGAGGCAAAACTGTTGGTTTCCCCTGCTTACGATAAATCAGGTAATAATTCTCACCTGATTGCAAATCGGAAGGAAGCTCATGCTTAATCAGTTCCTTCTCCTGCTCAGTTAACTCTTGCTCTTCAATATAAGTGTACTGAGCCTGACCAGTCTTTCCAACTTCATCAGCAACGACAGCTGGACTAGTCAAAAAGCTCCCAAAAATCAAGGCAGCGATTGCAACGGAGCCTACACCGACAGATAATTTTCTAATCGAAAATTTCTGAATTTTCTCCTGTACTTTTCTAAAATCCTTCACTTCATAACTCCCATTATTTGTTTGGATGTATAAATTTTCTCCCTAAGTCTTCACTAGCTAACTCCCTATCAGCCTTTAAAAGACAGCATTTATACACATAGTATTATCATAATTCTTTTAGATGTTTTTTACAATAGATTTTTCCTTAAAAAGTTGTTTTTTTCTTTTAAAAACTACAAAAAAAATGGAGAAATATTCATTTTTTTGTAGGATCGCTAAAAACCGCTCCAAATAGTCATTTAATACCTATTCCATATGGCATTTTAAAGAGACTTCCCAGATAAAAATAAAATTGTATCAAACACGAATCTTTTAGTCTCTTTTCTAGAAACCTACTCACTATCAAATAAAGCCGAGATATCATTATCTCAGCTTCATTCTTCATATCGAATTTCTTTCAAATAAAGGCCATTGGGACCGGCAGTTGGCCCTGCTAGATGGCGGTCTTTCTCCTCTAAAATCCTCTGGATCTGCTCTACCGGCATGCGCTTGTTGCCGATTTGAGAAGTGTACCGACCATATTTCGGATCTGCTTGTAGAGAAAGCCATTGCCCGAAAAGGTAAAGACCAGAAAATTACGCTCTGCATCATAGCGGACCTTGGCCTCAGTAATGGTCCGAACCTTGTCTTCCACACTGGTCCCCGAAGCTGTAAACCCGGTAAAATCGTGCGTTCCCTCTAACTGAGTAATCGCTTCTTCTAGCAGACTCAACTCCAAAGGATAAGGGTAATGGGTGGCATAATGGCGCATCATAGGATTTTTGGGCCTACCGATGTCCACCAAAAATTCATAGGTCTTGCTGTGTTTATTGTAGCGAGAGTGAAAATCATCCGACACCTGCTCCACACTGATAAAATCAATATCTTCTGGCGTCTGCGTATCCAAGGCAAAACGTAATTTCTCTTCATCCCGCTCTTCTGGTAAATCAAAATGTAGGACTTGGCCAAGGGCATGAACACCGCTGTCTGTCCGACCTGCACCATGAATGAGCACAGGCTGTCCTTTATTGATACGGGTCAGGGTCTTTTCAATTTCTTCTTGGACGCTTCTAGCATGGGGTTGTCTTTGGAACCCAGCAAAGTCATGCCCGTCATAGGAAATAATCGCTTTATATCTTGTCATAGACCTATTGTAGCAGGAAAAGACAGGAGTAGCAAGATAATTCTCGTTATGACAATCTCACTTAAAAAATGATATACTAATTCTAAAAAGGAGGGAAGAATGTTAGCAGATATCAGCTTTCAAGAAGAACATAGACGTTTCAGATACAAAGCTGCAGCACTTATCATAGAAGAAGGAGCCGTGGCTTTCATGACCAATCCTGACGAAAGCTACTTCTATCCACTCGGAGGTGCTGTTCAGTTGGGAGAATCCTCCCAGGAAGCCGTCAAAAGGGAAATCCAAGAAGAAACTGGTCAAGAATACGAGATTGATCGGCTAGTATTTATCCATGAAAACTTCTTTCAGCAGGAAACAGGACGATTGGCAGGACTAGACTGTCATGAAATTTGCTTTTATTACTTGATGAAACCAAAAGGACAGCAATTCCCTAGTCTTTCAGAAAATGAAACTGTCGAATGGATCCCTTTGGAAGAACTCCAAAACCACACGGCCTATCCTAATTTCTACCTGAACAGCTCCCTCATATCCATCAAGGAATTCAACACATCATAACTGGAAAACCAGGCGAGTGAAGAAAAAGAACCTAAGCTAGCACCCCCTTAGAGGGCCTATTCCCCATAATGCCATAAACAAAAAGACGAGACCAAACTATTTTCTTTGACCTCGTCTTTATTCTTGTCCAAATAATTATTTAAGCCTAGGTTTACACTCGATTTTTAGAACGATAATAAATCATCCTTTCCTTTTCTTGCGTCCACCCAAACCGATCATAGCTAAAGCTGTTCCAAGAAGGGTTATAGGCCAAGCTGAAGTTGTTCCAGTTTGCGGAAGTTTATTGTCCTTAGCCACTGCTTGGGCAGATGGTTGAGATAATTTTTCAGCTATTGGCTGCTTAGTTTGAGTCGGTTTTAGACCCTCTTCTTTCTTACTTACTTGGCTAATAGGTGATGATCCCTTAACAGAAGGAGTAACCAACGGGGCTGGTTGAACCTGACTTTCACCCATTTTTGCTGAATCTACTTCTTTTGTCCCAATTTCCACAATTTCAGCTACTGCATCCTTAGAAACGAAACTTTCCACAAGCTTGCTACTACCTTCTCGGGCAGATATTTCAACCAAATTCGCTTTTTCACCTTTGATTCCCACTTGCACAATCTTGCGTTGACCTTTTTCAAGGTTTGGATTTGCTACTTCTTTTGTCTCAAAGGCAATCTCTTCTGTTTGAATATCAAGATATGGTTTATATTCCACAAGAGCGCGAACTTCTTCCTCATCAGCGCTGCCATTGTAGGTGATTGGCTTGAGATTTTCGCGAGCAACTTTTAGTTTAGCTGCTAGTTTATCCACCTCTTCTTGCTTCATCCGGCTTAATTCCCAATCAATCTCATCTTGAGTAGCTTTTAGAGCTGCAACAGATTCTGGTGTATAGATGGTTAAATCGGTTGGGATTTTAGCAATTTCTTCCCGAATAGGGCCATAATTAGCCTTGAAATAGTCTTTATTATGATCAGCAAAAGCAGTCATTAATTGGAAAATCTCTTCTTCCTTGTATTCAGCTTGCGGTCTATCAGCCCAGATGGCAATCATGCTACCGACTGTTGGAAGGTCTACTTCTGGGTACTTGGTAGAAGCTAGTTGATTAAATGGTGTCTTTTCAGTATTGTCAAGTGCTTTCTGTAAGAAACCACCGCCATCTTCCGGTTTTTGTCCCAAAATGTAGTACCAATCCCCATTGGTATTGAGGAATTTGTAGCCCTTACTTGCTAAATACTGTGGTGATGCCAGGTTATAGCCCCACCAGCCTTTAGACCAATAGGAGATTAAGACATCCTTATCAAACTCAACATCGTCTTTGTCTTCATAGTAAAAGCCATCGTTGAAGGCCATTGGCTGCAAACCTCTCTCTCTTTCGCCATAGCAGCTAGAGAGTTGGCATATTCTGCGAACTTACCATAGAGGTTGTAGTATTTCAGATAATACCAACCCTGAGCATTGGTTGCATCATTGGCATATTCATCCGTTCCATAGTTGAAAATTTTGGTTTTGCCTGCAAAGTAATCCATATACTTTCCAATCAAAGCTTTGGTAAAGGACTTGGCTTCTTCATTTTCCAAATCAAGGGTTGTTTTGGATAGTGTATCAAAATAAGCTTGAGGATTTTGAATACCTAGTTTTTCCATAGCGACCAAAAGGGCATCCATATGGCCTGGGCTATTGAGTGCCGGAATAAGGCCTATCCCCTTTCCTTTGGCATAAGCAATCAGCTCATCCATCTCTTTTTGGCTGAGGGCATTTCCATTTGGATCATCGTAGTAAGCCTTGGTGCCAGCCAAGATTGCTTCTTTCACTTCATCACTTGTGTAGGTTTTACCGTTGGCTTCAACGGTCATGTCATCCAACATGAAGCGCATCCCGTCATTTCCAACTAGCAGATGCAAATCTGAATATCCCAATTCACTAGCCTTGTCAATGATTCTCTTCAGCTGATCCAATGAGAAATATTTCCGACCAGCGTCAATAGAAATCACCTTGCTCTTAGCTAGTTTTTCTCTTTCAGCTTGGGCATCTAGCACCTTTTGATAATCGGGGGTTGGCTGGAGATGCTCACGGGCTTCTTTTAAGCGAGCAACCGCAAGATCAATCTCTTCTTGCTTGCTCCGACTAAGATGGCTGTCTAATTCTTTCACAGCTTTTTCAGCCTCCTTAAGACGAGCGATACTTTCTGGTGTATATTTAGAAGCTAAGTCACTTGGGACTGCTGCCAATTCTTTTTCTGCATCTTGATAATTAGCAGCAAAATACTCAGCATTTTGATCAGCAAAGCGACGCATCAACTTATAAAGACGAGATGGGGAAAAACGTGCTGAAGGCTCATCAGCCCATGCAGCCACCATACCACCAATAATTGGAATATCTGCCCCCTCAGACTTAGGAACACTTGTAATCGGTGTAGAAGCAATTCCCTTCAACCCTTGATCTAGATTATACCAACCTTGGCCGTCTGCATTTCGACCTAGAACATAATACCAAGCATCATTGGTATTTAGAATCTTATACCCTTTTTCAGACAAAAGTTTGGAAGAAGCAACATCATAGCCTCCCCAGCCACCAGTCCAGTATGATACAATAATATCTTTATCAAATTCACCAAAACTTTGATCAGAATTATAGTAAATACCATCATTAAGGCCATCGGCTTCAGACCATTTCGCTTAACGATTTTAGCTAGATCATTGGCATAAGCGATGAATTTTTCATAGCCCTTTTCTGGGTAACCTTCTCCTGGATAATACTTATCCGCCTGTAAGACTTGCCACCCTTTAGCATTGGTCGCATCATTAGCATATTCATCTAAACCAATATTGAAAATATCCGTCTTACCAGCAAAATATGCAGCATATTTCTCAATCAAGGCTTTCGTGAAATCAACAGCAGGCTGATTATTTAAATCAACTGTTCGAGCAGATTCCTTGCCAAAGTAGTCGAAATTAGGTTTTTCAATTCCCAGCTCCTTCATGGCATTCAGGATCGCATCCATATGCCCTGGGCTATTGATTGTTGGAACAAGACCGATTCCTTGTCGTTTAGCATAATCAATCAAGTCCGTCATTTCAGCTTGTGTTAAGTGATTGCCATTTGGATCATTATAATAATCGTTGGTCCCTTTTTCAATGGCTTTTTTTACATCTTCACTAGAATAGGTCTTACCGCCCACAGTTAACGACATATCATCCAATTGGAAACGCAGTCCATCATTTCCTAACAGTAAATGCATGTCTGTAAAACCATAACGCTTAGCCTTGTCTACAATTTCTTTCAATTGTTCTGGACTAAAATATTTACGACCTGCATCAACTGAAATCATTTTGCGCATGGCAAGCTTTTCATCAACACGGTCTGACTCTTGACCCTTTGGTGCATCAGTAGGTAAGCCTGCTTTCTCCTCAGAATCATTTCTTTTTTCTGCTTCCCCAGTAGCATCTTTTTCAGGGGTCTTGTCTTGCTTAGGAATATCTATATTAGATTCTGCTGGTGCAGAAGTTGATGGAGTTGCTTCACTATTGTTTACAGAATTTACTCCGGACGCTTCCTCAACTGTAGACTTATCTTGTGCGGGACTAGAGGTCGCCACTTCTGCTGTAGCTTTGACTTCAGTAGAATCTGCTGGAGCGACAACATTTGACTGCGTAGTTGGAAGCTCTTCTGCCGAAACAACCTGTCCAGCCATAGTGATTCCAATTAGAACAGAAGCTGCTCCAACTGAAAATTTGCGAATAGAAAAACGCTGTTCTCTATGAAAGACCATCATAAAATCTCCTTTTTGATAAATAAAAAAACCGATGATGTAAACGGTTTCTTTTTCTTCATTATAGGCTATTAGCCCCTTTTCTGCAATGAGCTCTCTGCAAGATTCTATAATTTAATGATAAAGAGATTTAATTCAGATACCTATATTTTAAAGCAGCATTTCCAAAGATCTTAAATCTAAAAAAAGAGAGCGAACTACAACTTCAGTCCACTCTCTACCTTTCTTTTATTCCCCATCAAAAGCATCTTTAATATGGTCAAAGAAGCCTTTTTTCTTAGGGTTTACACTGATATTTCCTGCAGCCGCAAAGTCCTTGAGCGCTGCTTTTTGCTTGTCATTCAGTCCCGTTGGGGTCACAACGTTAACAGTAACATACTGGTCGCCCATACCTCCACCACGGAGACTAGGAGCTCCCTTGCCACGCAAGCGGAATCGTTTGCCAGTCTGAGTTCCTTCTGGGATATTGAGCTCTACATCCCCGTGAACGGTTGGAACATCCACGCTGTCTCCAAGGGCGGCCTGAACAAAGTTTAGATTGAGCTTGTAGTAAATAGTAGATCCATCTCGCTCAAACTTATCACTTGGTTCTACATTGACGACTACATACAAGTCTCCATAAGGGCCACCATTGAAACCTGCTTCCCCTTGCCCTGCTAGGCGAACTTGCTGACCAGTTTCCACACCTGCTGGAATTTTAACATGGACACTATGGGCTTGTTTTTCATGCCCTGTTCCATGACAGGTCATACAAGGTTCCTTAATTTCCTTTCCACGTCCATGACAGACATCACAGGTCACTTGACGACGCATCATGCCCAGAGGAGTTTGCGTATCTACATTGATGACACCTGAGCCATGACAGCGTCCACAAGTCACTGGACTTGTCCCAGGCTTAGCACCTGATCCGCTACATGTACGACAAGATGCTTCCCGATTGTACTTAATTTCCTTTTCAGTACCAAAAATAGCCTCTTCAAACTTGAGATTTACACGATATTGAAGATCGTCACCTTGACGAGGAGCATTCGGATTTCGCGAAGAACCGCCACCAAAGAAACTTGAGAAGATATCTTCAAATCCACCAAAACCAGATCCGTCAAAGCCACCAAAGCCGCCTGCGCCACCGCCAAAACCACCATTGGCTCCAGCAGCACCATACTGATCATAAGCTGCCCTTTTCTGCTCGTCGCTCAAAGTCTCATAAGCCTCTTGGACCTCTTTGTACTTATCTTCTGCCCCAGGATCTTTATTAATATCTGGGTGATATTTTTTCGATAATTTCCGATAGGCTCTCTTGATTTCATCCTGTGAAGCATTTTTAGAGACACCTAGACGGTCATAATATTCTGTATTGTTCATATAAGATACCAAGACCGTAAAATTCGACTGAAAAATAGGAAATCAGGCGACGGAGCGTCGCTCCTAGACAGATTTCTCTTTTTTCTAAGAATTTAGGTCGGGTTCAATTCCTTTCTTTTATATTGAGTCAGAATTTTTGGAACCCGTGTTCAGTTGCGAACACTCTTGTTCCTTTCTATAATGTTTTCGAAACCAACCCTCGATTTAGGTCGGGTTCAGTTCCTTTCTTTTATATTGAGTCAGAATTTTTGGAACCCGTGTTCAGTTGCGAACATCCATGTTCCTTTCTTTAAATTTTAAGAAAATTCTTAGAAGTTGTTTTTTATGTTCTGTTTCATCTCAGCAAATTCTTCTTCTGACAAATTGAATATCAATTCCTCTTCTGAATACTGATTCCGCTCTTTAAAATAGTTTTCAGCATTACCTACCAAGCCTAGACTAAGAAGAACTTTTCTTGCAAACTCTTGATGTGCAAAGCCGACAGCAGTAATGATATTTTTATCTTGCAGGACAGCTTTAGCTTTGAAATTTTCCCGAGGAAGAAATTCAAAATAGTCAAAGAAGTTTTGCCAAATCCCACCCGTAAATTTCGTGTCCTTCAATAAGCCTGCTTTCGCCAATAAAATGGGCGCTGAGGAAATAGCTGCAATCAAAATCTCTTGCTGATTCAAACTTCTTAGGAAAGAAATCAATTTTTCATCGTGCAAAGCAGGGGCAATATTTATCATCCCTGGCAAAATCACACAAGAATAGTCTTCGATAACTACTTCATCCAGTGTTCTAGTAGGTTGACAGGCTAATCCATCTTCCGATGTTATAATGCCTCTATCTGAACCAACATAATCGATTTCAATACCAAAAGATAGAGCTAAAGTACTTGTCAGGCAAACTACTTCATAAAGTGAAAAATTAGGATAAATGATACAAAGTACTTTTTTCATAAGCATCACCCTCTATCTTACCGAAAAACAGAGGCTGGGTTGCAACCTCTGGATTTCTTTTTATACTTTTGACATCAGACAGAGGATAAGACAAAGACCTATCTACCTCATCTAATTTTCAAAACACTTTTAACGCGGTAGCTGATTGGATTTTGGGTTCGTCTTTCAGACTCCCAAAAATCCTAATCATCCTCGCGGGGGTTCGACTACGAACTAAAAACTTTCAATTTTTAGTTCTGTCTTACCGCCTACTTCTCCGTAAACTCTCCGTCTACGACGTCATCGCCTGCGTTTCCTGTTGCTTGTGCGCCTTCTGCTCCTGCTTGAGCTTGTTGAGCTGCTGCGGCTTGTTCGTAGAGTTTAACAGCAAGTCCTTGAGCTTTTTCGTTCAAAGCTTCGAGTTTTGCTTTCATTTCGTCCAATTTGTTGTCTTCTTGCGCTTTTTTAAGGTCATCAAGGGCAGCTTGAACAGCGTCACGTTCTGCATCAAAGCCTTTACCTTCAGTTTCCTTGATAGTCTTTTCAGTTGCAAAGATAGCTTGGTCTACTTCGTTACGAAGGTCAACTTCTTCCTTACGTTTCTTATCTGCTTCAGCATTTGCTTCTGCATCTTTCATCATACGGTCGATTTCTTCATCAGTCAAACCTGAGTTAGATTGGATGACAATTGTTTGTTCTTTTTGAGTTCCAAGGTCTTTAGCCTTAACAGACACGATACCGTTCTTGTCGATATCAAATGTTACTTCGATTTGAGGAATTCCACGAGGTGCAGCTGGGATATCTGTCAATTGGAAACGTCCAAGAGTCTTGTTATCTGCTGCCATTGGGCGTTCACCTTGAAGAACGTGGATATCAACGGCTGGTTGGTTGTCTGCTGCAGTTGAGAAGACTTGTGATTTAGATGTTGGAATAGTAGTGTTACGATCGATAAGTTTTGTGAAGACGCCACCCATTGTTTCGATACCAAGTGACAATGGAGTTACGTCAAGAAGGACAACGTCTTTGACATCACCAGTGATCACACCACCTTGGATAGCCGCACCCATAGCAACTACTTCATCAGGGTTTACTGATTTATTTGGTTCTTTACCAGTTTCAGCCTTAACAGCTTCTACAACAGCTGGGATACGAGTTGAACCACCAACAAGGATGACTTCGTCGATTTCTGACAAGCTCAAGCCTGCATCAGAAAGTGCTTGACGAACTGGAGTTTTTGTACGTTCTACAAGATCACGAGTCAAATCATCAAATTTCGCACGGGTCAGAGTCATTTCCAAGTGAAGAGGACCTGCAGCTCCTGCTGTGATGAACGGCAAGCTGATTTGAGTTGAAGTCACACCTGAAAGGTCTTTCTTAGCTTTTTCAGCTGCATCTTTCAAACGTTGAAGAGCCATCTTGTCAGTTGACAAGTCGATGCCATTTTCCTTCTTAAATTCTGCAACCATGTGGTCGATAATCTTTTGGTCAAAGTCGTCACCACCAAGTTTGTTGTCTCCTGCAGTTGCCAATACATCGAAGACACCGTCACCCAATTCAAGAATAGATACGTCAAATGTACCACCACCAAGGTCAAATACCAAGATTTTTTCTTCTTTGTCAGTCTTGTCTAAACCATAAGCAAGAGCTGCTGCAGTTGGTTCGTTAACGATACGTTCTACTTCAAGACCAGCGATTTTACCAGCGTCTTTAGTCGCTTGACGTTGCGCATCGTTAAAGTAAGCTGGAACTGTGATAACAGCCTTAGTTACTTTTTCACCAAGATATTCTTCAGCGTAGCCTTTCAAGTATTGAAGAATCATAGCTGAGATTTCTTGTGGAGTGTATTCTTTACCGTTGGCAGAAACTTTTTCAGAAGTCCCCATCTTAGATTTGATAGAGATAACAGTATCTGGGTTTGTTACTGCTTGACGTTTTGCAGCATCACCAACGATGATTTCACCGTTTTTAAATGATACTACAGATGGAGTCGTACGATTTCCTTCTGGGTTTGCGATGATTTTGCTTTCAGTTCCTTCAAGAACTGCAACTGCTGAGTTTGTTGTACCTAAGTCAATACCGATAATTTTAGACATGTGTTTTTCTCCTTAAATTTTACATTCTTTCTTTTTGATACTCTTCTTAGGTGGCGGCGCCGTCAGAGCTTGACTTCGTCAATCTCTTTGACTAAACTTTGAGCTAAGGTCTCAAAGTTTGCGCAAATAACACCACGGCGAAGAGTATCGTCTTTTGTTCGCTTCGCTCACTATTGCAAAGCTGAACAATTTCTTCTTATCTTTCTTCATAGTTTATTGTCGTTTCGGACAAGTTTTCTATTATGTAAGGTTACGACATGAGAAGTCGAAATTATACGCAGTAGCTGATTGGCAGTTCACTTCGCAAACGCTCGTGACAAGCCTAATCACCCTTGCAGGGGTGCGTCAACGAAATCACAGATTTCTGACTTACCGCCTAATCGAACTCGCCCTAAGCTCTGGGTAAAAAAGATAGATTTCCTTGTGTTCATCGAACACTTCGTCAATCTCCTATTTTTACTGTGAGCTTTTTCGGGCTCTATATCTTAGTTGTATACTACCACCATAGCCGGTCTTAGGATGCGGTCATGGAGTTTGTAGCCTTTTTGGAAGACTTGTGCGATGGTATCTGCTGGATGTTCGTCGTCAGCTGGAACAGTTTGAATGGCCATGTGATAGTTATGGTCAAATTCTCCATCGGCCGGAATTTCTTCGATGCCCTCTTCTTTGAGAGCATGAACCAAGCTTTCCTGCACCATTTCCAATCCTTTTTGACATCGTCTGTCAATCCTTCAACAGCAAGAGCACGCTCAAGGTTGTCCAAAGAAGGTAAGATCGCTTTCGCTAAATCTTGACTACGATAGCGTTGCAAGAGCTGACGCTCTTCATTGGCACGGCGTTGGATGTTTTGCATTTCTGCATGAGCACGGAGATATTTATTTTCAAAATCATCTGCCCGCTCATTTGCTAGTTCTAATTCTGATTTTACGGGGCTTGCAGATTCAGCTTGCTCAGCTGTTTCTACTGCTTCCTCTTTTACTTCTACATCTTCTGGATGTTTTTCTTGTTTATGTTTTGCCACAAGGCACCTCCTTTTTAGGAATGATTATACTGTAATTAGTGGACTTCATAGTGGTTACTACTGAGGTAGCGATAGAAGTCCGTCAGTTTCATAGTTAAGACACGATTAATCACATTAACCTGGCTGACCACTCGCTGATAGTCGAGATTGACTGGTCCAATGACTGCTAAAATTCCAAATCCTCTGTAAGGAATCAGAAATTTGCTAGAAATAATGGTCAAATCAGACAAGCAACTTTCTCGGCTATCTGCCACGCGCACACTTTGCATCTGATCCTCGGCTAGACTATCTCTAATCTCAAAGGCCACCTTCTGTGAATCATCAAAGAATTGATAGGCCTTCAAATCTGAAAAATTCAACAAGCCAACCTTGCCGGACACAATAACATTCTCTTTGAAAATATCACCGAAGATATGCTCAAACAGATGAATGACATTATCTGTCGTAGTGAAATAGCGCTGGATAATCTGGGGAATTTCCGTCCGAATCTTGTAGTGAATATCCAAGACTGTCTGTCCCAAAAATCGCTCCTGAACCAAAGCTTTAAGCCTATCCAAGTCTTCTCTTAGGAAGTTGCGCGGAATCATAAACTGACTGGTGATAGTATTGGACTCATCTAGAGTGAAGACTGCTAGAGCCGTATGCTGACTGAGTACTACGATATCAAATGCTGTTAATCTCTGTCGGCTTGGTTCCACATCCAAGGCAACAACTGTGCAACCACTCAGCTTAGCTAGAAGGTCCGCTGCCTGTTGAAGAATGTCCTCCAAGTTGAAAAACTCGTGGTCAAAGGCCTTGATAACCTCATAAAGTTCATTCTCAGCGAGACGATCAAAAGATAGCGAATGCTTGACGAAGTACTGAAAACCAGCAACACTAGGTTTACGACCACTAGATGTATGAGCCTTCTCCAATAGTCCCTGTTTTTCTAGAGCTGCCATATCATTTCGGATAGTAGCACTACTAGAATTGATGGAATCCTGTAAAGCTTTAGATCCTACTGGCTCGTGAGTCTTGGTAAAGATATCAATAATCAAATTTAAAATCTCATTTTGACGCTCCGTTACCACGACACCACCTCCATTCAAGATTTCCTTCTTTGTTAGCACTCGACCACTTTGAGTGCTAACTCATAATTCTATTATACACTCTTCCCAAACAAAGTCAAGATAAAAACTCAAAAAATTAGCACTCTTTTTGCAAGAGTGCTAAAAACCAGTCTAAAGACCTAGTTTAATCATCCAAGGATTTCATGCGGCTCATTAAGTAGAAGGAAAGTCCTGCAAAAAGAAGTAGCCAGAGAACGAGAGCCAAAAGTTCTCCACTCCAAAATTGGAAGTTAGACCAATCTTTCATAAAAATAGTAAAGAGTCCCAAAAAGCTATAACGCAGAACCTTAAATAAATCCTCATTCATATTCGAAAACATAGGAATAAAGGCTACCAAAAGCATAGCTGGAACACTAAGAGATTGTGCCATAACTTGATTTTTACAAAGCAAGCCAACCATTAAAAAGAAGAAAATTAAGACTAGCAAGGTTAACAAGAGAACCAAACTATAGCTGAATACCTGATTAGAAAGCTTGGCTCCTATCAAAATCGGGGTAACGATGATATAAAAGATCCCAATAATCGCCGGCCAGATTAAAGCGGAGAGAATGTATTGACCCGCTGTCACACCAGCCAAGCGCAAACTTTGCAAATTATGTTTTTCCCTTTCCTCAGCTAAGATGATAATAATGGGTGTCCCAACAGACATGGCTAAAGAGAAGGGCAAAGAAATATTCATTAACAAGGTAGCTAGTCTGTCTGCTCCCAGTTCTTGACCCGCTCCATTCAGTGAAAAAATAAATTTATAAAGAAAAACGAAGAAAACTGGCATGAGAACTTGTAATAGAATACTTTTATTTGCTAATGTCACTTGACCTCTCAGCCAAATCATCCCTTTTAATTTATTAGACATTTAAGGTACCTCCTGTCAAAGTGATGAAAACATCTTCTAAAGTTGGTTCGCAAGAATGAATACTGATAACAGTTGACAGATCCATGCCTCCTTGCAATTCCTCAAAGGCCACCGTCTTCGTTGTCAAATCTATATATTCTAAACGAACTTTCTTATCTGTATTGTACTTTTGGATAATCTCATGCGGACTGCCTACTTCGACCAACTTACCCTTATGCAATAAAGCCAAACGATCGCACAAAAGTGTAGCTTCCTGCATATCATGAGTTGTCAGAAAAATAGTTGTTCCCTGAGCTTTTAGTTCCAGTAGCAAGTCATGGATTGTTCGAGAAGTTGACGGGTCCAAACCACTGGTCGGCTCATCCAAAAAGAGCAGTTTAGGCTGATTGATCAAGGCACGGACCAATAGCATCCGTTGTTTCATACCTGTTGATAGCTTTTCAGCCACCTTGTTGCGACTATCATAGAGCCCCACTTTTTGAAGAAGCTCATCAACTTTCTTCATATCCACACCAAAGATCATAGCATAGGCTTTGAGATTGTTGTAAAGCGACATCTTCTCATAAAAGCCACTCGTATCACTGACAATCCCAATCTGCTCTAGGACTTCTACCTTTAAATCCTCAACCGTTTTTAGACAGCACATGAGCTGTTCCAGCATCTGCCTTGAGCTGCCCAGTCAAGATATTAATGGTCGTTGTTTTTTCCTGATCCAGATGGTCCTAGGAAGCCAAAAAAATTTCTCCTTCTTGAATGGAAAAAAATCAATTCCTGCCAAGGCTTCTTGTTCCTTGAACTTCTTTTTTTAAGCCTTGAACTTCAATAATCATTTTTTTCATCATTATCCTCGCTTTCATAAAAAAAACAGTTGATAAAGGGACTCATCAGCTCTTGAGCTCCTGCTTCATTCTCCAGAAACTCAAGCCGATATGAACCAATTGACCAAATAAAATAAATAACAATATCGTATCTATTAATAAGATACATTTTACTAGCCAATCTACATCTGAACCTTTTTGAGCTACACTTAAAACTAAATAAGTAGCAAAAAACAAAGCTACAAGGGCTGGCAAAAACCGCCATATAAGCAAACGCTTAACCATTTCTAGCTTAGACCAGGCATCATTATAGATCTCAAGATCACTCTCCGCATCAAGCTGAGAAGCTGGCTTGCGGAAATAGGAAAATTGATTAAAGTTTGTAATATGCTCCCAACCACAATCTTTAAATAGTTGATAATAGGAATCTCGCTCCGATTTCTTTATAGGGCGAAAATCTAACTGATAGGCCATTTCCTGAGGTGAAGTTTTTTCAAAAGTATAACGAACCGCAATTATAAGAGGGGAATAGTTTACTTTTTTCAACTTCCATCCCTGGCCATGCATCTTTTTAAAATAGGCCGCTTCTCTATTATAGTCTGCAATGGTGAAGATCCTGTAGACGATTTTCTTTTCCATCAAACATCCTCCTTACTATTGCGGTAAAGACGCTCAATTCGCTGGATTTCCAAGTTTAAAATCTTCAGTCCAAGTTCTGTAATCTGGTAGAGTTTCCTCTTTTCTTCCTCGCGAACAAAGGCAATCAGACCATCCTTTTCCATTTTGGACAAGGTCCCATACATGGTTCCTGGACTAATTGACAACTGACCTTCTGTCAATTCCTTGACTTTTTGAGTAATACTGTAGCCATGCCTTTCTTTCTGGAGACAAAAGAGAATATAGAATCCTGTCTCTGTCATCGGTACATAGACTCGCCTGAGTTTTTCTGTCAATCCACTCATCTTTGCTTCACCCTTTCACTTCGATATATCGAAGCTTGATATATGAATTATATCGCAGTCCGATATAGTTGTCAAGAGTTTATATAGGAATCTTGCTCAAATTATTCTTTTAGCTCAAATAGATCCTCTATTTTCAAATCAAAGACTCGTGCAATTTTTAGAGCCATTTCAAGAGAGGGATTGTAACGATTATTTTCTAGATGCAAAATCGTCTCTCGCCTGACACCGATACGCTCTGCCAACTCTTGCTGGGTCATGCCACGAGCCTCACGAGTAGACTTCAAACTTGTAATAAGATTGCTTACTTCCCCATCATGCTCCTCTACTTTCCAAATACATGAATACAAAATTGAAAGCAAGACCAGCACCCCTGCTACTATAAAAAAGATACCTCCTGGAATCAACAACCCTTTCACGATCGTTAAAAGAAAGGCTAGGGTTAATAGAAAGATGATACTGCTAGCAAATGCTGTCATGGCAGCCTTAGATAAATTTGCATAAAAACGCTCATCTGCTTGCTCATCTGCTTTTCTTGAGATAAAGTAAACAAGAAAAATCAGCTGCACTAGAAGGCCTAGCGCCATCACGGTTTCCTTTAAAAGACCCGCAGATGGCGTACTGAGCCAGATGCCTAGAGTATAGATGGACGAAGCAGATAAAACGAGAATACCATTTAATTTTTCTTTAATAGAGAAGATCTGCCTTTCCTTAACTTCATTTTGTTTGCTCTTTAAAATTCCCCAAGTAGCAAAAAACAGACCAAGCCCTGTACCACCAATTAATATTAACTTTTCCAGCAAGCTAAATCGAACAACCCCAGATAAAACCGCCCAATCTCCGCATAAGACCAGAATCCACAAAGGTAGTAACAAGACTAACTTTTGACCTTTTTTCATGACAAACCCTCCTGTAGTGTTATAAATATATCACACCTTATGTTATAAATATATCACATCGATCGTAATAATGCAAATTTCTCGATAAAAAAAGCCAGGAACACCTGACTTACTTGATTTATTTTTCTGCTGCCTTTAGTAATGCGATGTACTCTTCCAGAACTAGATTGTGCTTTTGCATATACTGGGCGTTCTCTACGCCGACATAACGGTAATGCCAGTGTTCAAAATCAACTCCAGTAATATTACTCTTGCCTTCGGGATAGCGAAGGACGAAGCCATATTGTGGGGCTAGCTGAGCTATCTTAGCAGCTAGTTCATCCTCCAAACCTTCAGGAACACTCATATCAATAGCCAAACCTGTTTGATGTTCACTAGCTCCTGGAATCTGAATCTGTTTCTGGACAGCACTGACTGCTTCTTCATGCGACAGGCCCTTAGCCTCCTCTGCTACAACATTCTCATTATAGAGCTCTTCTTGCTCTGCACGACTCCGATAACCAGAAATTAATATTTCTCCTGGAGCTACGGTCTGAGCCGCAGCAAGGAACTGCCGAGTATTTCAGCAATACGACTATCCACCCGAATTTCTCCAACCTGAGTCAAAGATGGCATCTTTTCCTCCTGTAGGTTATCACGGTTAACCAAGACTAAATTCCAATCCGCCGAGGACACCTTGGGTAAATTAGAATCAGAACTTGTTAATCTTGAAGACTTAGAGCTGCTTGGCTTAGTAGAGCTACTCACTTGACTCGAAACCTGAACATGGCTAAGAAGATTCTTCAGTAAGGATGGACGGAAATAAATAACCGTCCCACCTATGACTAGGGTCAAGATAAGTAATAGTAAGATCGTCAAGCCAATCTTCTTGGCCTTGGATTTTCTCTTTACTCTTAGATGTTTAGCGTGTTTCAACTTATTACTCCATTACTTTAGCGCCCACTTCACGATAAGACATATCTCCAATCCGGTCAATCGTAAACTTACCATCTTCGTAGTCCACTACAGTTACACTGCCATTGTGTAGACCTAAACCTCGAGGTGTTGCGTGGTCAATCAACCAAGCGAAGGTTCCAATCGTCATACCATGACTGACAATCAGAGCATTTCCTCCTCCTAGCGACTCAACTTCTTTGGCGATACTCTCAAAACCATCTAAAATACGGCCACTGAGTTTAGGCCAAGATTCTGCCCAGCCCGCTGTGTCCACTTCTACCAATCCTTCTGCTAATTCGGGGTAGCTAAGTTGATGGACATGCTCGACATGAAAGACACGGGGCATAACACCCATAAAGAGTTCACCGTCATAAGCCCATCAAAGCTACCAAAACACCATTCTCGAATACGTTTGTCTGTACGATAAGGGATCTTATCTCTCAATCCCAGCTCTTCTAAAATGATTCCCATGGTTTGAATTGTTCGACCACTATCGCTTGAATAAGCCCGCTTAAAATCTATACCAGCATCTTTTAGTCCCAATCCTAACTCTCGAATTCCTCGTTCACCTTCATCTGTCAGAGGGGTATCCGACCAACCTTGAGCTCGACCAATTGTATTAAACATGGTTTTACCGTGACGGACGATATACAATCTTGTTTTTGACATTTACTTGCCTCCCTTATTCTTCCTTTATTATACCACTTTTAGGAAAAAATCAAGACCATTCCTGTCAGCGATTATTTAAAACCTCTGCACCAACTTGACGATAGGACACATCTCCCAAACTTTCAATGGATAGTTTTCCATTGGCATATTCGACAACTGTCACACTTCCATTTTCAACACCAGAATTTTTCTTAATCTCTTCGTCAATTAAATAAGCAAGTGTACCGATTGTCATACTATGGCTGACTACCAAAGCATTGCCGCCACCGGAAGACTCAACATCTTTTGCAATAGCTTCAAATCCTTCTAAAATCCGACCGCCGAGCTTATCCCATGGTTCCGCCCAACCTGCTGTATCCACTTCAACCAATCCATTTGCCAAGTTCGGCAGACCAAGCTCCTTGTAGTCATCTGTTTTCAAAACACGAGGAATGACACCGTGAAAGAGTTCTCCACCATAAGCACCATCAAAACTACCAAAACACCACTCTCGGATTCTTTTATCAAAGGTATAAGGGATTTGCCCGGTTAAGCCAAGTTCCTCCAACACAATCCCCATAGTCTGAATGGTTCGACCCGAGTCACTTGAATAAGCTTTTACAAAAGAAAGGCCTGATTTTTTTAATCCAATCCCCAATGCTCGAATACCACGTTCCCCTTCAGCTGTCAGAGGAGTATCTGACCAACCTTGGGCTCTGCCAATGGTATTAAACATTGTCTTCCCATGCCGAATGATAAATAATCTCGTTTTTGTCATCTCTTCTCCTTGTTCAATCGAAAAGGCCTGTCTGCACAGACCCCATTTTCTTATTAATTTTTAAAACTGTGAATCGGCGCTGGAATCTGTCCACCACGCGCGATAAAGGCTGCTGACGAAGCTTGGTTGACCTTCATAACCGGAGCTGTTCCCAAGAGCCCGCCAAATTCGATCATATCGCCTTCCTTGCCTTTTGGAATAATCCGCACAGCTGTTGTCTTCTGATTGATGACACCAATTGCTGCTTCATCGGCAATCATGGCTGCGATAGTTTCAGCTGGTGTCGCCTCTGGGATGGCAATCATATCCAAACCTACTGAGCAGATAGCTGTCATTGCTTCTAACTTTTCTAGATTGAGCGAGCCATTTTGCACAGCCGCAATCATGCCCTCGTCTTCTGACACAGGAATGAAAGCACCAGACAGTCCGCCAACCTGATTGCAAGCCATGACACCGCCTTTTTTGACTTGGTCATTGAGCAGGGCAAGCGCTGCTGTTGTGCCATGAGTGCCTACTGTTTCTAAGCCCATTTCTTCTAAGACACGAGCTACTGAGTCTCCGACCGCTGGCGTTGGAGCCAAACTCAAGTCAACAATCCCGAACTTGACGCCCAGACGTTCGCTGGCCATCTGACCAACCAACTGACCAATACGAGTGATTTTGAAGGCTGTTTTCTTGACCGTTTCAGCAACCACGTCAAAGCTCTCACCACGGACCTTTTCCAAAGCCCGTTTGACAACCCCAGGCCCAGAAACACCGACATTGATGACCACATCTGCTTCACCGACACCATGAAAGGCACCAGCCATGAAAGGATTGTCCTCTACCGCATTGGCAAAGACGACAAGCTTGGCCGCACCCATGTCAGACAGTTGGGCCGTTTCCTTAATAATGCGTCCCATATCTGCAACTGCCGTCATGTTAATACCAGTCTTAGTTGAGCCGATATTGACAGAAGAACAGACCTTGTCCGTCTCCGCTAAAGCTCGTGGAATAGAATTAATGAGGATTTCATCGCCTTTTTGATAGCCCTTTTGGACCAAGGCCGAAAAACCACCAATGAAGTCTACGCCGATTTCCTTAGCCGCTCGATCCAGAGCCTTAGCCAAAGGAATATAATCTTTAGCATCCGTAGCCGCTCCGATCAGAGAAATCGGAGTCACGGAGACCCGCTTATTGACGATGGGAATCCCGAGCTCTGCTGCAATTTCGTCCCCAACAGCCACCAAATTTTTAGCCTTGGTCGTGATTTTTTGGTAAACCTTCTCTGCAGCCCGATCAATGTCTGTATCGATGCAGTCCAAGAGTGAAATGCCCATGGTGATGGTCCGAATATCGAAATTCTGCTCCTCAATCATGGCAATGGTTTCTGTAACTTGTCTAATATCCATCCTTCACTCCTTAGATATTGTACATGGCATCAAAAATAGCTGCACTTTGAATGTTGATTTTAACGTTGAGCTCTTGGCCGAAAGCCTCAAATTCACTACGAAGAGCTGCAAAATCTTGTTTTTCTTCACTTGAAACAACAGCCATCATCGTAAAAAATTCATCCAAAACTGTCTGTGAAATATCATCTATATTCAATCCCAACTCTGCAATCTTAGTTGAGACTCCCGCAACAATCCCTGATCTATCTTTCCCAACAACCGTAATAATTGCTTTCATTGTCGACTCCAATCCATTTTTTGTTTGTATAATTGTAGCATAAAAGATGTGATTTTGCATGGAATTGTAGAAATTCCTCAGACGAGCTTATACACGCTTTCTCCTCACTCTTCTATTTTAGTCAGGAATCCATAATTCATCCATATAAAATAAGCCCGTCATTTCTTGTTCGACAAGGCTCATAGATGGAATTGCAAGACAAGATTCTCAGATTTGTCTATTGAAAGCATATTTTTTATCTATGCTTTTTCTTGAAAACGATTACAAAAATTGATATAGTAAGATTAAAGAACACATTACAAAGGAGGTCTCTTATGAAAGACACCTATAAGAAACGCTTATATACTCAGGTTCTTAGCCTGTCAGCCGCAGCCCTTCTAGCTGTTCTAGCCCAAGGAAACGTAGCTGCCGATACGCTAAATCCGACTGAAGCGCCACAAGAAGCAAGTCCTGTAAGTAGTCTTGTCGAAAATCCTACTCCGGTCAGTTCCGAGAAAACAGAAGATCATTCTGATCAACCTCAGGCAGATACTGCTGATAAGGAAAATCAGCCTGTAGCTGAATCGGATAAGACTACAAGCGAAACGGCTACTAGCCCAGCCACAGGAGCAGAAAACAAAAAGGAAACTAGCTCTGAAAACACTACTGCACCTGATAAGTCCCAAACACGTGCAGCAAGTAGCGAAGACTCAAAAGTTCAGCTTGCGGACAGTAAGGTTTATATGTCTGAAAAAGCAAACATTGAGGAAACCGTTCAAGAACAAGGTGCCAAAGCCAACAAAATTAATTGGACACTCGATAACAAGCCAATTAGCGAGTGGAAAACATGGAAGATGGAAGACGGTACCTTCTCCGGAGATCCCTTTGTAACCATAGAAGAAAAAGCCGAAGGAAATGACCTCAAGCTATCTCTGAAATTTAACGAACTATTTGGCCAAGATCTGAGTTTACGAACACCTAACAATATTCGCAGAACCTACCGCAACTTTATGGGAAATCATGAATTGGTCGGGGTCAGTGAAGATTTAGGACTTACTATTCGCAAAAACATTGTCCTAAGACCATATGAAGACTTCCATACCCACGATGAAATGCTGGCCTCTATCGAAAAAAAGTCGGCAAGAAGCTAAAGATGATCGTTTGGTCCAAATCGAAACGATTGGTAAGAGTGCGCAAGGACGAGATGTCAAACTGGGCATCATTAGCTCCGATCAAAAGAGCATTGATGACTACCTCAATACAACCAATCCAAAAGCCCTCACAAAACCTGCCGAAATGCTGGCCGCCTTAAAGAACGGTACACTGGATTACAAGCTACCGGTCCTGATCAACAATACCCATGCTGATGAACAGCCTGCAATCGACATCATCACCGGACTTTTCAATACTTTTTGCCACTAAAGATCTTATTTCTTTCCAGACAACTGACGCAAATGGCCTTGCCAAAAACGTTACTCTTAGTGTCAAGGAACTCCTCAAGAAATTTATTTTTCTTATTTGACTTCACAGAAAAATCCGGACGGAGATGTTGCCAATACTCGTGCACTCGCTAATGGAATTGACCCCAACCGTGACACAAGTTATCAGGCCAATCCTGAAACTCGAACTGTTGCTGGCCTCATCAATAAATGGAATCCTATTGCTCTTTATGACATCCATGGATTCATTAAAGAATTCTTGATCGAACCAGCAACACCACCTCATGATCCCAACTTCGAATATGACCTCTTGTCAGAAAATATGCTGGAAAACGCCCACCACATGGGACGTGCCGGCGTTGCTAACTCTAAGTATGACAGCTATATTATCCCTAAACTAGACTGGGGTGATGGCTGGGACGATTCCTTCTCCGGCTATACTGGAGTTTACGCTATGTACCATGGTATCTTAGGGCATACAATCGAAATTCCTGAAGGAAATCAAGAGTCCTATAAAGCTGGATACCACGCAGTATTGGGAGGTATTTCTTACTTATCTCAAAACCCAGATAAATTGATGGAAATGCGCCTCAACTTCTATCTCAGAGGTATCAATAAGGTAGAAGATCCTAAAGCAGAGAATGAATTAGTAGGACCTGATGGTAAGGTTGTTGGACGGATCAAGAATGGTCAAAAGAAATTCTTCCCTGACTATTATGTCATTCCAATGGGCCTTGATAAAAACAACGATTCTCAACAAGCCTTCAATATGATTGAATACTTCAAGAGAAATGGTGTCACTCTTAAAGAATTGAAGGAAGATGTAGGCAACTATAAGAAAGGGGACCTGGTTGTTGATATGGCCCAAGCTAAAAGAGGCTATGCCAACCATATCCTTTATAAAGGTTCTAATGAATCCGCTTGGTCAGCTATGTATGCCGAACTTTTAGTGAATTTCCCAGACATGCGTGGCTTTAAAGCGGAAGCAGTCTTCAAAGATAAACTCTTTGACGGAAAATTAGGAGACGTAACAGCTCTTCGTGCTACTCGTACAAGCGAAATTAACCACTCAGCTCCTTACTATGTGATCGCAAATACATCCGACAGTGCCGTAAAAGCTGTTAACCAAGCTATTCGCCAAGGAAAGAAAGTCTATCTAACAGACGATGGCTATATCGTTGATACACCGACATTCGAAAACCTGCTGGGAGATTATGCCATCTACGGGGATGCACTCTATAAGGTTCCTAACGGCCCAAGCCTGAAAGCCCTGAAAGTCTATTCACCTCCTCATCAATTTTATTGGGCAGGCGTTGATTCGCCTACACATACAGCTCTAGCACTAAAAATCTAGGCTTTGATCTTGTCGATACCCCAGAGGAAGCTGATGTTGTTGTTTTAGAAAGCAATAATTTTGACAAATCTCTGGTCGGTCTCAAGCCAACCATCGTCGTTGGTGGTTCTGCTATGCAAAGATTAGAAAAACTGGGTCTTATCGACGGATTTGACGCTGAAAAATTCTCTGGTGGTAGTGATTTTGAAGGCCTCATGAAAGCAATTATAGATGATCAAGACCCGCTGACTAGCGGTTATAATAAGAACGACCTCTTCTATTCTAACTCAGGAAACTGGATTGCCAAGGTCCCAGCTAACTTCAAAACTTTGGCAACAATCGCTGGCAGTGATTACTATATAGCTGGATGGTGGCCAGGCAACGAAAAACTGGCTAACAAAATTGTAGCTATCTCTGGAAAATACAATGAAAACCCATTATTTGTATACGCTGGAAATCCTACCAACCGCTTGCATACAATTCACTTCTACCGTTGGATATCCAATGCTGTCTTTGGTAGTCAATTGGCAAACTTGACAGATTATATCTTGCCAAGTCCAACTCCAAATCCTATTCCTCAACCTCAGCCATTAACGCCTCCTACTTACCAGGCTCCAAGCAAGACCTACCAAGCTCCAAATCAAACAAGACTTGAGTTTAAACCTGCAACTAAAGTTGACCCTGTTCAAGAGATTTCTTTGACTAATAGCAGAGACTCTCTTCCAAAAACTGGAACACAGGAAACGACTGAAGGCTTCAAGCTAGCAAGTATTTTAATCGCTTGCTCTGCTGGACTCTTCCTTTTAAAGAAAAAGGAAGACTAATACTTAAAAACACACCTCCCAATTGATGCGGGAGGTGTATTTTTAGTTATAAGCTTTGTTATTTTTCCACATAGGTATGAAGCGGATATGTCGGATAGGCCAACTCACGCGCCAACTCTGAAGTCACATAACCTGCCGGTGCATCTAACACAGAAGGGATTCGATTGACGATAGTGGCACAGGTCAAGGCTACAGTATCAGGCTTGCTGACTGAGAAGACTAGATTTGGCTCACCAGTAATTTCCCAATCACACATATCTCCGTCATTTTCACGATAGACCTTGCCAATACACTCTACTTCTAACTCAATTCCCTGATGGGTATGAATGGTTGTCACAGCTGACATACCCGTTACTTGCCCCGCCGGAACTGTACGTCCCAGCGTTTCAGAATAAACATCTTCATCCAAAATGTAAGGAACGCTCTTTTGTGAAATATCCTGAATGGTCCAGTTCATCTTAGAGCAAATAGCTTCAGCAGCATTCCACATATAGGACGGCAGACTCTCAGCACTGGCAATTTCCTTTTCAAATCGCTCTGAATCGTAACCAGCACCATGCGCTTCTGCCAAAGCCAGACCATAATCTTCCACATTATAGCTGACAATCCCTTTCACCTTTTGAATGCGATTAAGGCCAGACATAGCCAAGCAAGGCATATTAATCCAGTAAATATCCTGCATGCCTGAGCCCATTACAGTGACACCATATTCTTTAGCCAGCTTGTCCAAGCGGTTTGTTTCGGATGGCGACGTCGTCCAAGGGTAGATCGCTTCCTCACAGGTCGTGATGATATTAACTCCATGCTTGATGGCTGTTTCAAAAAAATCATACATTTCCGGCATATAGGAAGCAATGGTGACAATGGCAATGTCAGCGTCACACTCTCCAAAGACACGTTCAGCATTATCAGAAATCAGGACACCAGTCTTATAACCTAGCTCTGCAAAATCACCAACATCCTGCCCTACTAAAGCAGGATTGTTATCAATAGCTCCTACGATTTCTACACCGTGATCCAGTAGATACTTGAAAATCACTTTAGACATCTTGCCGCAGCCATACTGAACAGCACGAATTTTTGTATTTCTCATGGCAAACCCTCCATTGATTATTATTATTTTCACAATTATAGTATAATATCTCTAGTAACTAGAGAGTCAATAGAGGGTTTTAAAAAATGAAAAAAATTTTGCGTATAGGAGAGTTTTCCCAAATAAATCAGATTTCCATCCAAACTCTAAGATTCTATGACCAAATCGGTCTTTTAAAACCCTATAAAGTCGATCCAGAAAACAACTATCGCTACTATCACATCAATCAATCTTCTCTGGTTGACTCCATCCAGTACCTGCGTCAACTGAATTTTTCTCTAGAAGACATCAAAGAAATTCTATCTGACAAGGACCATTTTCAACTGCACCAGCTTATCGAAGAGCGCTATCAGCGCCTTCTAGAGGAAAAAGAGAATATAGAAAAACAAATCCAAGAAATCGAAATCTTTCGGTCTGGTGCCCGTATCTATGGCGAAAAACAGAGCGAGCAAGAACTGGAAATCCAAACTTTTCCTGAACGGCAGCTGCTTATTTTTGAAATTGCTCAAAATATTTATCAAATGAAAAGTGAAGAATACGAACTTGCTCTCCGCTGCTTCAAGCAAGAAATCCTGCGTTACAGTCCTTTTTTCACTCATTTCAGCCGTGTTGGCTCCATTATGAAACAAGAAGATTTCCAAAAAGAAAGATGGATTTCCAAGCAACTCTGTCTCTTCCATCATACTCCCAATGAACTCCCTCACTTAAATCGAATGTTTCTACCGGCAGGAAATTATGCTGTTGCTTATTGCTCTTCCTTTGCAGATGAACTTAAAGCTCTGCCGCATTTTCACCAAGCTCTGACCCAAGCTGGATATACTCCTGTGGGCGATTATATCTGCGAGGTCATTCATGAACAGCCACAACTCCAGGAGCAGCACCGCGATATGTTCATCCGGATGCAAGTTAAGATAGAGAATTAAAAAGCAAGCCGATGGATGTATCGGAATTCTTGCCAGATACTGCAGCATGCTCAGCCAAAAACTAATCATTTCATAAACCGTAATTATATCAAAAAAGGACGGGAAAACACCCATCCTTTTTATATGCAAATAACCATTGCTTAGCACCTTAGTCTTCTTGTTTCTTTCTTCCAGCTAGAAGACCCATTCCCAGAAAAGCCAAACCAGCCAGAGGCAGAAACTTGTCTTCTTGAGTGCCAGTCTTAGGCAGGGCTGAGTCGGGAGCTGGCTGCAATCTTGGCGACGGAATAACTTTCTCTTCCTCACCTTGATTGAGAGCTTGAGGCTGGGTCCTTGTCAAAGGCTGTTTAGCACTTTCAGCCACCACCTTGCTGCCAACTTCTACTAGTTCGTCAACTGCTAGAGAAAGCACTTCCTGACCGAGGACAGTTCTCTGACTGTTCAAGACTTCTACAAAGACTCGCTTTTGACCCTTTTGGCCGGCTACAAGTATCCGCCGCTGCCCTTGTTCCAGTTCTGGATTTTCCTGTTCTCGGGTCTGATATGCAATCTCTTCCATTACGATTTCTAAGAAAGGCTTTTCTTCCACTAGGTCCTTTATCCCTTCTTCTGGAGTGACCTGATGACTTGGTTTCACAGCCAGAGCAGCAAGAGCTGTCTTCAGATCCTGTTCTGCTCTATCTAAATCTGCCTGCTCCGCTTTCATCTGCCAAGAGAGACTGGGCTCGAGCCAAGGCTGACTGGTAAGCCTGAACTGTCTCATCTGTGTAGAGGCTTGGATCTAGACTAGCCGTACTGTCTACCACTTTCTGCAGAGAAGCCTTATTAACTGCTGGGGCATGAAGATTGGTCACAAAGAAATTGCGCGCTTCCAAATCCCCATCCCAGAGTCCCAGACCGACGTAGGCATCATTATAATAAGGCTCAACCGCATCAAATTGGTGGTTCAGGTATTCTACACCGTCCACAGATACACTGACACCATTTTTAGTTTTCACTAGCTTAACATGGTGGAACTGGCCGTCATTAAGACGCTTGCCATTCATGCTATTTTCTGCAATCGTCTCCCCCATAAAGCGGTAAAGTCTAATCTTATCATTATCGCCAAATTGAATAGAATAGGCATTGCGAGGGTCAACATTTTCAGACGCATAGAAAATATTAATCAAGCCTTTTTGATACTTGAGCTCCACATCCAAGTTATACTCAGGGAAAGGAATCTTCTGACCTCCCATATAATAATCATTGGCGCTGGTATTCTGATTATAGAGGCTTTCACCATCGACATACCACTTACCGGAAACAGCTTTTAGATCTGGAACATTTGTCTTAAAGTCATTACGGCTGATATTGATGGTGAAGACCTTGGAAAGGCTTGGATTTTCCTTAGAGGTCGCCGTTACCTTGACCACACCCCTTTGCAGAGCAGTCACTCGTAACTTGTTGCCATCTTTCGTGACAGAGACCAGGTCTGGCTGATCCACACTCCAGCTGACCGCTTGAGAGACACTTGCTGGCATGATATATGCTTTCAAATCCAAAGTATCGCCGACATAAATATTATTTGTTACAGGAGAAGCCTGCACTAGTTCCAGTGGTTTGGTCACTGCCTGCTTGTCTTTCCAGATGCCCTTCAGCGGATAAAGAGCAATGTCAGCCTTAGCAGCACCACCTTCTACAAACACACTAGCGGCAAGACTATTTGGTGCAGGGAAAATCTGATTGGCACCCGCTACAGTATACCCTTTTGCAAAGACTTCTAGGCTGGAGCGATCCACATAGAGATGCAGATCTATGCTGCCATCCGCATTGCGCTTGACAGACTGACTATCCACCTGAGCAAATTTATTACTGAGAAGAATGCCGGACCGGCTGCGGTCAATAGAGAGAGTTTCCTTTTCTAAATCATAGGTAACTCTAGTCACTTCTCCATCTCCAACCCGCAGGTTAAAACCGACTTTCTTGGTCGTTTCACTTGGACGGAAAGTAGAGACAATTTCATACTGATCACCGGAAAAATCTTTCAACAGCCCATTCTTCTCACTAACTTCCACGTCTTTATACAACACAGCCTTGTCTTCCTGACGCAGAGACTGATAAGCTGTAATTGGCGTCTGAGTCAGCCGATAGCTGCCGTCTTGCTTGATAAGGCCTAGTTTGAGGTTAAGATTGAAGGTGCCGTTGAACTTCTGACCGACGGTATCGGCTACCAGATTACAGTAATCTTCCCAGGTATTCATCCAGTTAGACGCGATAATGTCGGGTAGGGTTGGATTAGCCTTGCTGCCAAAGTCCTGAACGTAGTAAGTCATGGCTGCATAGGAGTCTTTACCAAAGTTCATAACCTGATCAGCCTGAGCAAACTCAGCATCTGGGACGAAAGTCCACTTGCCCTCCACCTGTCTAAAATCACCGACCTTATAGGAGCGCCCGCCACGAGACAGGACCCATTTTAGGCTACCATCGTCTGCCAGTAGAGGATAGAGATCTGGGCACTCCGTATGGAGATCCGCATAAGTTGACTCCACCTTCCAATTACGCAGATTATCAGACGAATAAATTCTCAGCGGTCCGCCTGCAACGACCATAAACCATTTACCCTCCCAACGGAAGACCTTGGGATCACGAAAATCCTGTGATTGCAGTGGATCATCCGTCCAGTCAGCTGCAATTTGATCAAGCTTCGTCCAAGTCCGACCCTCATCCTTACTGTAGGCTAACTTGATGCGCTGACCATTTCCGTCGGCAGTAATCAGTGCGACTAAACCGCCCTGGTCATTGTCAAACAAACCAGAGGAATTAGTGGTATCTGCTACGATAGAGCCTGAGAACATAGCCCCATTAGCATCCGGATAAAAGGCAATCGGCTGTTCTTCCCAATGAATCAAATCCTTGCTGGTCGCATGACCCCAGTGCATAGGCCCCCACTTGGTATCGTCGTAAAACTGATAGAAGAAATGATAGACTCCCTTATAATAAACCAGCCCGTTGGGATCATTGGCCCAACCGTCCTTGACCGAATAATGATACTGACCGCGATAGAGCTCATTGTAGTATACCTCATCTGCCTGCCGACGATGGACATTGAGCCGGTAAGTCAGGCTGACCTCCTGCCCATCCGCATCCGTCACAGTGCTGGTCACAGTCAGATAGTTTGCCCCCACTGCCAGCGGGATATTCTTCAAATCACTATAAACCCTACCTGCAGCATCGGTCACGCTTACCTTGGCAGCAGGATTTTTTGCTACGACGGTCAAGTCTACAGTCTCAGCATCATGCTTGACATACTGGATAGTGATAGGAGCAGTAAACTGACCTTTCTGCTCCACTTTCCCAACCGAAGAAGTCACACTTATATCCTCCAACTCAGGATTAGACTGAGGAGTGATTTCTTTATAAAAGGTATTTTGAAAAAGCAGCTCACTGTTCCAGTTAAGTAAGCCAAAATAGCCTTCTGACAGATAAGTATTCTGCCCCTTATCATCTCTCTGAAGCGTGTAATCTCCTGAGCTGGCCACTAGGATATCATTGACATAGTAGGATACCCAAGAGCCGATAGAAACGACCTTGAGTCGATATTTATTATCATCCGTTGGCTCGATATGCTTTTCATTGATAAACTGATAGTCCCGACCACCTTGCCAACGCCAAAACTTCACATTGTTGCTGCCACCATCAATATTAACTGCATAGCTGCTCTTGTCATCCGGATCATTATTACTGCGGAAAATGAAGGCTGCCGCCCCTTCCTTACTGAGGAAAGTTACATCCGTTGAGTAAACAAAATCCTTGCCCTGACTTTGAGAGTAAAAGAAACTATCACCTTTGCCTCTGGCATCACTATAAAGACCTTGTTCCCGGACTTCCCAAACTCCATTTTTGTCTCCCTTGGCTTCTGCCAAATTAGTATTGAAGCCTGACTGCTTATCTACAGTCTCTACGGCAGGGATTTTTCCGAAGCAACTTCCTTCGCCACTGGCTGTTCGTCTTCTTCCTGTTTGGTCTCTTTAGCATTTGCTGTGGCTGGATTTTCCTTATCAGTCTTTTGATTGGCTGACTCTACTGCTGCATCCTGACCACTCGCTTCCGTCGCAGCAGTCTCTCCAGCTACAGAGCTTTCTGTCTTATCGGCATTACTTGTAGGAGCAGCTGTTTGCCCGCTTTCAGGCTCCGAGACAGCTGATGAATCAGCCTGCAAGACCTGAGTAGGGGCTGGATTAACCTTGCCCTCATCTGCATAAACCACTCCACCGCCATCTAACAAGAAAGCTCCAAAAGCCAGCAGGGCACACCCAAAAACCCAACGCTTGCCGCTTTTTCTCATAAACCAATTTTTACACACTTTTTCCTGATGATTTTTCATGACGCACCTCAATATTCTAAAAATAAAGTCAGACTCCTCACAACCAAATTACTTCTACATAACGCACTCCTTTCACCTTTTCTTGTTCAAAATGAACACCTTGTTTAGCACCTAACTCCTTTATAAAAAAGAAGCAATTTCAATAATCTAAATATAACAAATCTTTGTAAGCGCTTCATCTAACGTTTGTCACAAAAACAAAATGACAGATGTCATATTTTAGAAATGAAGAAAAAACAAAAAGCCTCCAAAACGGAAAGCTTTTGTTTGTTTTAAATTTATTCTGAATAGGATGCTACCAGCTCGTTCTTTAGATATTCTGCCAAATGCTGATGTGCAAAAATCTCTGCTTTTTCTTCTGCTGTCGGATTATAGTTGGTATTGGTGTTCACATCATAGACATAGATCTGACCCGCCTCCGACTCTACCCACTCAATAGCCGCCACATCAATACCAGCCTGAGCTAGAAATGTCTCGTAAGCCTGTCTTTGACTAGCAGGTAGCGGATCTGTGATCTGAAACTTATCCGATGTTTCCAACTGAGCAGGTCTTTGTCCAATTTGACACCCATCTGCCGGACAAAGCTGAAAACCATCTGATGAATCAATCGACACTGTATAAAGAAACTTCTGGTTAATAAACTCCGAACGACGAATACGACCATCCGCTGGCTTGATATAAGCCTGAAGCAGGGTAATCCCATCCACAGAAGGCTCAAAAGCAGGACTGTCTACATAAGCTTCTAATTCTGCCTCACTGTTAAAGAGTTGCACACCCAAACCTTTCCCAGCGCGATTATGCTTAGTAATCAGGGGATAAATATTAAGCTTTCTAGCTGCTTCCAGAATATTGTCCTGCCCCAAAACAGCTACTGTCTCTGGAGAAGCAATCCCAGCTTCAGAAAGTTTCAAATATTGCTTGATTTACTAATTTCTAGATCGATAGCTCCGCTGCCGTTGATGACCTTGCGACCGTGAGCTTCCAGCCAAGCTAGAACTTGCTCTGTAAATTCTGGTGCGTAGCGGTGTCCCCGAGTATGAGAAGAAGCAGACATCCGATTATAGAAAATTCCTGTTGGGGGCGGACTCTGCAAATCTAAGATCCCACTTGACAAATCCCACAGTTCATAGGGGACATTTTTCTCCTCTAGCCACTTGACCAAGTGCTGCGTCCACTCCAAATTTTCATGAATAACGTATACTTTTGCTTGACTCATAAGTCTTCTCTCCTTTAAGAATACCGAACAGCCAGTTCGCTGCTTTTTGATTCTTCCACTACGTGACCTTCTGTTTTTTCAATCACACTAACAGCCAAAGCCTGACCTAGAACATTGAGAGCAGTACGACCAGCATTAACAAAGAAATCAACAGCAAAAATCAAGGCAACTCCTTCCACCGGCAATCCCAATTGAGGCGCTGCAGCCAGCAAGACAACAATCGCTCCAGAAGGCACTGTTGCAGCAGTCTTTCCAACCAAGGTTAAAAGTAAGATGGTAAAGAAGAGACCAGAAATAGAAAATGCAATTCCATAAGCATGAGCGATAAAGATAGTAGCTACCGAGAAATAGACAGCCGCTCCCTCAAGGTTGAAAGTATACCCCAAAGGCACAACTAGGTCGATGACATGTTCGTCGTGACCCTGCTTCTTTAGATCTTTCAACAGAGGTGGCAAAACAACACTGGAGCTACCAGAAACAAAAGCCAAAGTCAAGAGGCTCCAGTTCTGACGAATACTTGTCAGATAAGGAACTCCGAAAACCAATGCAATCAAAGGAAAAATCACTAAAGCTAGAACCACATAGGCCAGATAAGTTCCTGCTACAAATTGACCCAAACCAATCAACTTATCAACTCCTGTTGTGGCTACATCTTTGGCAATAAATCCAAAGATCCCAATTGGTGATAGCTTGATAATCACACCGACAATTTTGTAAATCGCCTCAATCCAAATTTGCAATAAATCAATAAACTTCTGTGACTTATCTTCCTTAAGACTTCCAAGACCATAACCCAAGAATATCGCAAAGACGATGATAGGAAGCAAAGCCCCTTCAGAAAGCGACTTAACAATATTAGCCGGAATGAAACTGAGAAAGAACTCATTTAACTGGATGCTCTTAGCAATCCCATCAATATTTCCTCCAGTCTGACCGATATTGACACCTTGACCAAAGCCTAGATAATAAGCAGCAAAGACAAAGATCAAGGTAATCACCGTCGTGACACCAAAGAAATAGAGCAAACTTTTTGTCAAAAGCTTCCCAAAAGATTTCTTACCAATCACACCAGCTACTGCTACGACCACAATCGGAAAGACCAACGGAATAATCACCATATTAATCAGACTGATAAAAGCTTGTCCCAAGAATTGATAGAAAGCCGAAAACTGCGGCCAAATCAATGCCGTTAGCACACCCAGAATCAAGGCAATCAAGAGTTGCAACCCCAAAGAAACCTTTGACCATAAAGAAAAAATTTTCATCCCCAAACTCCTTTTTCTATTTTGATAGCTATTCTACTATGATTCTCCCAACCTGGCTAATATATATTTTCTATGAAAGTAATAGAAGAATTTTATGGGGAGTTAAATAACTAAAAAAGACACCCAAGAGAAAATTCTTGAATGTCTGTATAGATCGATAACTCCGTTGGTTCTGTCAGTAAACTGGAAATGATGATATTATGGTCTCGTTATCTCAAATACTGCTGTATGAACCCACTCATTATGAATTTGTAAGTCATTTTCTATAATCTTACTAAATGTAAAACCATTTTTTAAAAGTACTCTCTTAGAGGCTAGATTATCCGTTGCCGTTCCCGCAACGATCTTATTTAAACCATAAGTATGAAATGCCTTGTCTAAAACAAGTTTAACCGCTTCGCTTGCATAGCCTAAATTAGTGTAATTTTCTCCAATCCTATATCCAAGTTCCGCTGTTTTTTGATCATTCTCTAAGACACTTAAATTGATTCTTCCAACCATAGCACCTTGCGAATCTCTAATAAGATGCATGTAGACATCCCGATTCGTTTGTTCCGTTAACAATTCCCTTGTAATTTCTTTAAAGCCTTCTGGATCAAAATAGTTAGCTGGTCTAGGAGGTAAATTTCGTTCAAAATACTCCCGATTTTCTTTTTCAAAAGAATAGACATCTATACTATTTTCTTCAGAAAGTAGCTCTAACCTTATCAATGTAAAGCACCTCCCATCATTATCTACATCCATATTTTCTGATATTTTCCCAAAATAGCACCCCTATTATTTTGCTAATTCTTCATATATCTCAAATAATTTTGCAACAGTACACTACGAACTATGCCTTACCTCTGTTTTGATGGCTTTGAAAAAAATAGTAAATATATTCCAAATACAAACTTAATTGCTGAGTCAATATATGCGATCACCTCTAATGGAATATCCGTAAAAATATATCCTACAGAGATATTAATGACACAAATAAGACCTAAAAATATCATTGATTTTCCATGTACAAAATAATAGGGAAAAAAATGTAGTGCGGTTGCCATTAATGCACCCAACCAAATTAATCTCCAATTTTCAGTCGCAAAAAAAGGACCACCTAGTAAAAAAACATTAAAATAAATAGTAAAAAAATAGCATATAAAGATACTTTATTTTTGAAATTTATTTGAAGAACCGTTGGATAATCTATTCAATACTTTTTTTATTCATATTGATTGAGAAAAAACTAATAACATACCCAATACTAAACACTGGCATATTTATTATTTGTTTTCCTCCTGTTAAGGTAGCTACTGAAATAATCACTGCTACTGCAATTAACCATAGTCCACATGCTCTCTTATAATTAAATTCTAACTTTTTCATCTTTATTGTAATTTAAAAAAAGCCATAAATACCCCCAGCAACCTCAAATAAATTATTTCTCTTATTATACCACTAGATTATTATTTATTTAAAAATTTTTGTGATAGAGTGAGGATATTATGACATCGTCACAATTAACAATTCAAAACACCAATATTTCAATCATAAAAATCATGTTGATTTTTGGACAGAAGATGAATTTCGAAAAGTAATACAATCCCTTGATGAAGCAAGTTACTTTCTCAAATAAATATATTGATAGAAGCAACAAATTGTTTTTATAATAGCTTGAATTCAAAATTAGGAGAAATGTTTATGAAATTCTATTCATACGACTATGTACTGAGTCAGATAAGCCAACAAAATTGGACCATGATTCTTATATCAACCTTGTTGGTTTATGACTGGATTTTTCGCCTTCAAAGCTTATAAAAATAAACAAGGAAGCAAGTTTCGTGAATTATCCATTATTTCTATTTTAACTTTAGTTGCCTTTGTTTTGATTACCATTAGTAATTTCCAAAACAATCAATCAAATGATAATCAATTTCGTAGTTCCTTACACTTTATTGAAATTGTCTCAAAAGAACTAGGAGTTGAAAAGGAAGAAGTCTATGTCAATACTTCAGCTATGACTGACGGGGCGATCATTAAGGTTGGGAAACAATTCTACCGTGCCATTGGCGGAACAGAACAAGATAACTATCTGTTAGAAAAAATTGAATTATATAAGTCAGACGTTGAACTTGTGGAGGTTGAAAAATAATGAGCTTTTTTATCACAATTGCTATTAAGTTAGCTTTGGGACTTGTTTCCCTAGTTTTTGTTATTAATGTAACAGGAAAAGGAAATCTTGCACCAAATTCGGCAACAGACCAGGTACAAAACTTCATTCTTGGTGGAATTATTGGCGGAGTCATCTACAATAGTTCAATAACTATTCTCCAATATACTGTTGTTCTAATTATTTGGACGATTCTCATCCTGCTTTTAAAATGGCTCAACACCAATGTTTCCTACATCAAGCACTTGATTGATGGAAAGCCAACCCTCATCATCAAAAATGGACAATTAGATCCAGAAGCTTGTCGCTCAAAAGGACTTTCAGCATCAGATGTCGCTCTTAAATTACGTTCTCAAGGAGTCTTTCAATTGAAAGAAGTTAAAATAGCTGTCATCGAGCAAAATGGCCAATTAATCATCGTGAGAATGGGTGATGAAAATCCTAAGTACCCTATCGTTACCGATGGTGTTGTTCAGATTGAAATTTTAGAGACTATTGGTAAAACAGAAGAGTGGTTAATGGATGAACTCAAAAAAGAAGGCTTTGACGATGTATCAGATATCTTCATTGCAGAATACGACAAAGGCGAAATCAATGTGGTGACCTATTAATCCATCATTATTTGCTGTCTAATAATGACTCGTTCCTGCTTTCAGAGTACCGTAGCAATAATTTGACTTATCATTTTAAAAAGAATATACTCGTAATAATCTGAGATGAATATATTTAATTTTTAAAATCAACTGTATTGAATTCAGAGAAACAAATCATTCACTTAATGGAGGTGACACTATGTCATTAGAAGAAAAATTTAACCAAGCCAAAGGTTCTGTTAAAGAAGGAGTCGGTAAATTAACTGGCGATACAAAAACACAAGCTGAAGGCGTTGCTGAAAAAGTTGCTTCAAAAGCAAAAGAAGTTGCAGAAGATGCTAAAGGTGCAGTTGAAGGGGCTATCGAAGGCGTTAAAAACATTATCAAAAAAGACGATAAATAATCATCGTCTGTCGTTCTTATAAAAAACACTCTTATCCTACAGTTTTAGTAAAACTATGGATGAGGGTGTTTTTAAGTATTGCTAAGGCATTTGATTTTAGAATATAAGAAAAGCATCCCAATAAGGAGATGCTTGGAATATACGTAAATAAATTTTAACGTTTTGAGTGCTGTGGTTGCCATCCAATCAAACAACATTGAGCAAATATAGCTGATTGTAAAACTCATACACTAGATTGTTCAAAAATTAGTTGTCCGTTATGATGAAACTGATCTCCCAAAAGTAATTTTAAAGACCAATTCAGAAATTAACAATCTAAAACTATAAATACGATTGTCATCTATTTAAAATTTATTTATTCATTTTTCAGAGATTTTTTTATCTGGTATTAATAAATATAATGGCAGTAAATTAATAACAATTGTGAGTACAAATAGCAATACATCCGTAATTTGAATTTCTTTTTGACGTTACTAAAGAATTAACTATCTGACTATAATAATATCCTGGAAATATCTTTTTGAATTGTACTTACTGTGTTTACAAAATCACTTTCGACAGCTAGGTGAGAGAAAGGAATAATGGTAATTGAAGCAAGTACAATAATAGGAAAGCTAATAGTATCAATAACTTTAGAATCAACACGAACTCCAATTACAAAACCAATAAAACTAAAGTACATTCCCATAAACATTAATAAAATAAACTGATAGATTAACAAATTGCTAAATGGCAATCTAAAAAATATGGTTGCAACTAAAGTTACTACCGCAAAAATCAATCCGTTCAACAAGACCTGAACTAAACTTTGACTCAAAAGATAATTAACTATGCTATAATTTGAAAAACTTGATTCTAATTTATAAAACTCTATTTCCGAAGAAATCCTTTTACTAAATGTCGCCAAACTGTTCCCAATTACACCGATAAATACCGCAATACTCAATAAGATATTTGGCATCATATCCCCTTGAAGATTATTCAAAATCATATACCATGTAACTGGAATAAATAAAGTAAAAAGAATAAAACGTTTATTTCTCAATACTTGTTTAAATTGAATAAGACTAATCATGTTTTTTTCCTCCAAATTACTCAAATCTCGATAATATTGTTCAATTGTTTTTTCCTGTCTTATGAATTTCAGCGACAGATTCATCCGCTAAAAATATATCCATTTTTTAAAATCAACACCCTTGAAAAAAACTGGTCAATCTGATTGAAATCATGAGTTACAATTACAGATGTACAACTACTATCTTTTAATAATTCCCAAAAATTATCTATAGAAGCCAAATCCATACCAGTTGTTGGTTCATCTAAAAAAAGTAATCTAGGGTTATTTAATAATGATAATAATAAGGACAATCTTCTCTGTTGCCCCCCCGATAAATCACCTACTAGGTCTTTTTTCTTATCTGATAGTTCTACCTTAGAAAGCATTGATTCAACTTCAAAGTCCTTTAGTTTGTTCATATATGCTTTAAGCAAAACTAGTTCTTTTACTGTCAAATCTTTAATCAAAAGATCATCTTGAGGCATCATTCCAATATCATTTTTAAAATCCAATTGAGTTTTTATAAGTCCACTATCGCTCTTTACTTGTCCAGCAATAATTTTAAATAAAGTGGATTTCCCTGCCCCGTTACATCCAAGCAAAGCTATCTTATCGCCTTCCTTAATAGTAAACGAGATATCCTTAAGCACATTCTTTGATCCAAATTTTTTCTTAATATTATGCAATGAAAACATGACTATCTCCTTTGTTTTGATGACTATAAGATAACATTATTCAACATTAATTTTTATCAATTATCAGAATCGGACCTTACTTTATCAGAAACAGTATTATTACTTTCAATAATATATTCAGTTAGGTAATCTTCATCGAAATTAGGGTTTGGCTCCTCAAAAACAATCCAATCGCTCCCTTATTACCGACTTTATACTTTCAGCAAATAAAAAAAGAGGTGTAGCTCATGAATTGGTGGAAAATCTTTGTAAATCACTAAAAAAATATAAAAAAACTGCAGATAACTAAATCTGTAGTTTTTTTTGTATTTCTATTGTCTGTCTAAACACATATGAAAAAAACTTTGAGTTCTAATAGATGCACTAGGATACTTATCTAAAATCTGTGTCACTTTATATAACCCTATCCCTCGTTCTTCACCTTTTGTTGAAAAACCATTTTTAAAAATATTATTCCTATTTACACTTTCCTCCTTTGTCTTATTTTCAACTATAAAATAAAATCTATCATTATGAGAAAAAATAGCAATGTTAATTTCCGGATCTTTTTGATAATAATGTTGCTTCTATGGCATTATCTAAAAGAATTGAAATAATTGTAATAAAATCTAGCAATTCAAATGAATATAAATCTTGCCTACCATCCACCTCTATAGCAATTTCAATCCCCTTATTATAAGCCTCAAGTAATTTTGCTGATAAGACACTTTTTAGGGCAGTGTTTTCAATTTTGGAAAGATTAGCAATATCGTATTTTCTATCCGAAAAATCTTTTACGGTTTTTGATAAAACTGTATCATATACATTCTGAATAGATGCTATATCGTTTAACTCAATACCTGATTTTTATACTTGTAATAATGTTTATATAGTCATGTCTAAATAATCGTATCTCCTCATATAAAAGATTCAATGTGACTACTATATTTTTCTAAGTTCTGAAGTTGGTTATCTTTCTGCTCTTTCAACTCTCTATCAATCTCATCAGTGATCTTAGAATGCAAAAAAATTAGCATAATCAGAAAGTAAATAACGTATATCCCTACTAAATTCTCTCTTAATTTAAGTGCATTTGGAATCACGTCTGTAAAAAAATAGAAAAAAATTTGAAGCAATATAAAATAAAATGCCATTGAAATATCAAATGTTAACAAATAATATTTTTAATTGATTTTTTTAGAAAACCCAATTTGCAAATTTTTTTAAAGTCGATCTGGATAGTTTTGGTCAAATAATAAAATGTTGGAAATATTAATAGTTCAATTAATAGTGATAATACCGGAAATTTATTTGTAATATTTATTGATACACCAAACATCGGTAATAAATCAAATGCAATAACCCTACTAAATAAACTCTCGACAACCACTGGATACAGACCAAAGAATACAGCTAATGTCCGATTACTAAATTTATTTTTTTATAATGAGTAAAATAACCAAAATAATAATGAAGAAAAAAATATCCTATTGGTGGAACAATATAAAATAATACTCTAAAAAAATGATTGGTAATAGAAAATAAAGATAAAAAAACGTACCTTGTCCCCTGTAATTTGTTGATATAGCATTAAGACTACAATAATATGAACAACAAACGTTATTTCTTCAAGCAAAAAATTATTGATATACAAAGTTAAAACCTTTTAAAAATCTAACCTTTCCTTGAGTTTCTTTAATTTAGTCTTAGAAACTAAGCAACTTTCTCCATTTTCAAATAGAATTAGCTTATTTTCCTTATCAATCTTACTAATGTTTTCAGGATTTACGACAAATGACTTGTGACATCTGTATAACCTATTATCCGTTTTTTCAATCTCAGAAATTCCAGCATAAAATTCTAATCTTTCATCTATCGTATGCATAATAACCTTATGCACAGTAGGCGATGTTTCAAAATAAAGAATTTTATTAAATGGAACTTGGACACGAGATAGTGATGTTTCGAATTTAAAAGAATCATGAGCAACAGTACTTCCATTTTTTTCCAATGTATATTCAATCGCTGATTTTACTCTTTCATAAAAATGAAGATCACCAAGTGCCTTATCAATAAAATCCAAAGCACTAACTTTATATCTAAATGTTAATGGCATAAACTCAGAATGGGTAGTCACAAAGACAATAGTTGCATTGGGATCGAGCTTTCTAATTTGATAAGCAAGCTCCAATCCTTTTTTCTCTTCATCCTTGATCTCAATATCTAAAAAAAATAACTGATGATCCCCTCTCTCAGTTATCTCTGCTAATAATTGAGATGGCTTTCCAAAAATCTCAAACTTATTAATTTTTAAATTTTCATCTTTTAGCACCTTATAAATAATAGTCTCCATGCGAGACTGTTGTAGTATTTCGTCTTCCAAAACATAAATGTTTAGCATCTCTATTCCCTCTAACTATATATGGGTAGTTATATTATGACAATTTTTCTGACCAATTATGACAATACGATATTTCATTTTTTTAATTTATTTTTATCATAATTATAAAACAACAGAATGAGAGGCAAAAAGATATTTTTCTGTCTAAAAATAATCAAATTGATAATTAAAATCAACAATTTATGTAAAAAAATATTCATTAAAATATCAAATATTGCCTAACAAAAAAAGCTATTAAAAGTATTTAAGGATACAAATAATAGCTTATATTTTATCATAATTCTCTCCCAAAATACAGTGGATACTAAAATAGGTAGAATAAAGAACACTAACACTACTGATTATAAATCAATCATTCTTCTTACCAAGAAAATAAAGTACGAGAAACTCTTTTCTGGCCATTTAGAATTATATGGTGCAATTGATTTAGCAGAAGATCTAGATGTATTAATGAAAGAAATTAACGAATACCTAACTGAGTGGTTAAAATTCACAACTAAAAAGCTTATAAGTAACATCAAAATAACAAAAAATTTGACTCCATTAATTAAGATTTCATCTGATAAATGGAGTCTTTTATTATACATAATGGTTTAACCATTTAGTTAGAATTTCAAGGTAATTAGGAACTACGTAAATTATAGTATCGAACCAGTCTGACGAAGATACCCTGAACTGTAGTTTCGCTTGAGGAAATTTCTGAAGCACTCACTCATAGTGATACGATTACAACTAAGACTTATGTCAACACTTCAAACGTAATCCCAATGGCTGTTGGAGAAATTGCCTTTCGTAATCTTAAGAAGTAATGGTGTGAATTTTGCTAAAAATCATCAAAAAAACACTCCATGGTGTGAACCATGAAGTGTTTCGAAACGTTGATATAATCGTATTGATTAACGTTTTGAGGCAACTGACTCTGTCAGTTTGCAGCCACATTTGTAAGCAACTAAAGTCGCAACAACTGTGTCAATTGCACCAATTTAGTATAGAAATATAAAAAAGAACACCAAGAAAGGTGCTCTTTGTAAGTATAGTAATTCTTTCAAATTAACGTTTACTAAATTGTGAAGCTTTACGAGCTTTCTTAAGACCTGGTTTGGAAAGTATGAATTTCAGTTGGACTAAAAACAGCGTAATATCAAGACTTTTCTCCGCTTTTATAAAAGCGTTTTTCCAATCAAATTCAACTAATTTTATCTAAATGGTGTGGATTTTACCCCCAAAATTACAGAGAATGGAGCTGATAAACACTAAACGTTCACACCATTAGTTAAATGATTTTTTTCATCATTTTTCTTAGATGATAGAACTTCTAATTTATTTCTTATTCAAGCAAAAACAACCTGCTATAAGTAAGAAAGAGGAAGATACAAGAAAAACACGGCGTAAAAACCGATTCAGTTCATTGTCCTCAATCCTTGTCTGCTTCATTTTTCTTTTTACGAGATCGTTTTTGTGAATCTTTTTCAGAGAGTTTTTTTGATCAATATACTTGTCAATGTTTTTCATAAAATTCCTTGGTCGCTTCACTATCTAATGTTGGCGAGTTCTGAACTTGATTCACTTTCAATTGAACAGATTGAATACCGTAAGAGGCTTGTTTTTTTGGTGGAGTGTTTCTAATTCTTCTTCTGAAATCGGATCTCCAACAACCGTCAAGACCAATTCATTGTTACTTGACTTGTAGACTTGATTAATAACCGTATAATTGGCGAACTCTTTTCCTACAAACTGTTTGATCCCTTCTTTGCGCGCTTGTTCTATTGTCAGAGTAACTGCCGAATAGCTAGCTGGAAGAATCAACAATACAATCAAAGAAATCAAGCCAATTCTCATTTTTAATGCTCAGCTCTTTAAATGAAGTTAAAGGAGATTTTTCTCATCAAAATTCTTGTTCCAACAATGTTGGCTAGCATGATAAAGACACAGTTGATCAAGAAAAGATAGAGAGCCCCCAATAAAAATCGTACATTCCCATTAGCTAAACCATAGCCAGCAGTACAGATAGGCGGCATCAAAGCTGTAGCAATGGCTACTCCTGGCACGATATTGTTTGCTTCTTTTTTCCTTGAACCGATCACACCAGCAATCCCACCAGCAATAGCAATGAGAACATCCCAAATGGTTGGAGAGGTTCGTGCGATCAACTCGCTACTTGCATAAGACAAGGGAGAAATCCAGAAATACAGAGTCGAGACAAAGCAAACTGACCAACACTTGAGTCAATAAAACCTCTAGAGATTGCTTGATTAAACGCGTATCAAAAATAGCTAAACCGAATCCCAGTCCAACAATCGGTGTCATGAGAGGTGAAATTAACATGGCTCCAATAATAACAGCTGTTGAATTCATATTTAGACCGATAGAGGCAATAAAAATTGCACACATCAAAATCGCTGTATCTCTCAATCGAACATGAAGGTCATCGTATTATTTCTCACGGTATTCCCGTGTTGAATAATTGGCAGTCATTTGTCCTCTCCTCTTTCCTTATTTAAATCGGTATAATAATTAATAATAACAGCTGATAAACAGCCAAAAAAAATATGAGCCCATAAATCGTCAAGAAGACACTGGTAATCCTTCCAATCAAGGTCACAGCTAGGAGATCCCCGTAGCCGACAGTCGTCGAAGTCACAAAAGCATACCAAAGACCGTCTCCGTAATTTGTGATAGCAGGTTCAACTAGGAAAAGCACGCCTCCTGACCCAAAAACAAAGGTCACAAAACTCAGAGCAAACCGAGTAAAACCCGTAACCTGTATAATATGCCATAACATTTTTAAACGTCTCATTTGTTCTCCTTATTCATACTAGCTCCTGACCGAGCCGTTTTTTCCAATAATCAAAGTGAAGATAGGACATGATCTCCATCAGAGAAAGATAGACAAACTGATAGATCTGATTTAAGCTGATTATCAACTGATATTGTTTGAAAAAAATGACTGGAAGAAAGACCAGATATGACTGTCTTGAATCAGTCCCTTCTTAACATCAGACAGGATATTAGCTAAAGCTCCCAAGGACTGAAACGGTAAATCCTTGACATTTATATAGATCCGGTCCACCACATCATTCAGACTGGTATCTTGGATGGCATGAAATTCTCCAAAGAGAACTCCTGCCGCTCCAAGAGTAGAAACAAATTCCACCAAATAATTTCTGAGGAAATTTTTCTCAACCTTTTTCCCATAATGTGTTTAGTGCCATCCATAACGATCCCAACCAGAAAAAAAGGAAAGAAAACAAGCAAAGAAATTTTGCCGTAAATCCCAAAAAGCTTCAAGACTTGGTGTTGTTGGTTTTTCTAACTCTAAAATCAAGATGGTCATAATAATTGCTAGAACAGCATCTGTCAATACAATTAATCTGTCTTTCTTCATCGGATTGCATCCCCTTTCTTTTTTGTAACATTCTATCTTATCGCATAATATTGGATATTCTTTCATAATCCGACTACAAACAAAAAAATAAACCAAAAAGTCTGTCCCTATTATGCTATATTTAACTCTAGAAGTATTCATCCATCTAATTAATAAATATATCATATTTCACAATAAATGAATACTATCAAAGATTCATCCCCTTTCACTTCATCATTTAGTGTTGCTTAGATTTATCAAAAACAACCAAATTTGTATTAATTTCAAGTATCACCTAGTTACAAAAAAATTTGGGGTGAACAGAAAAAAAGCATCCCGTATTTTTTTGATACGAAATGCTTTCAATAAGTTTAAATAAGTTTTAACGTTTACTAAATTGTGATGCTTTACGAGCTTTTTTCAAGCCTGGTTTGAAAAAAATATGTTTTGATAAAATTCAAAAGCCTTTAAAATTAGCGTTTTCACGAGTTTGCAATATAAATTATTTTATCTAATTTCAAGTAATTGTACTTGAATGGTGTGAATTTTAACCTAAAAAAATCACTGAATTGAGCTAACTAATATCTAAAAATTCACACCATTGAATAATCTAATTTTTTTATTATGTTTTTTTGTAGAATACTCCCTTTATTTTTTCGTATAGAAAACAAATGAGAAAGACACTTGAGTATAAAACAAGCGTCTTTTCTATTATTCTAAAAACTAACTATGATGGAAATCTATTCCTATTCCTCCCCTTGCTTTCCCATTCGTTCTACCAATCCTGCAATTAAAAGAGGGATAATTGCAAAAAAGATTGTACCTCTTTCTCCCCAAATTAGCAATCCAACTGCCAATATAATTGAAATTATTGCTAAAGCAACAGCTACTTGATGATATATTTTTTTACTCATAACAATTAAACTCCTATCTATTAAATGTACTAGAGTATATTTTGGTTGATATTATCATAGAAACAACCGTTATTGTCATAATTAAGATACAGCTTGCAATTATTAGTAGAATAGCATTAGTATTGCTAATCCAAGAAATAAATACTAGACCAAAAGCTGTTTTCTGCAAAATGTAAACTGCTCCCATAATGAATACCAAAACCAGTATATTTACGACTGTGCTTCCAAATGTACCAAAGGCATAAACCGACGGAAGTAAGAATACTACATACATAATGCCAATCAATAAGCCAGCTATTGATATGAATATATGTATTTGTATACTGAATTGTTGAAAAATTAGAGCGGTTATAAGACTCAAAATCAGAGTTATAAAACTAACAAATATTATTAGAGAGATACAAAAAATGTACCTAGCTAGAACTATCGTTTTTTTGGAAATTGGGAAAACACCAACAAACCTGTTCCAACCACTTTCATAGTCAGAAACTAATAGACTGGTTGGTATAGATGCCAAGCCAATTGGTCCCATTATTGATAAAAAAATTGCTCCAGACTCTCTACCAAAAATTGTTATTAACAATAACGCACAGACAATTAACAATCTATTCGTCACACTTACTTTATTCAAAATAAGTTGAAAATCTTTATAGAGTAGTCCCTTCATCTATCCTCACTCCCTTTGCTAGAAATAATAATATTTCTTCTAATGTAGCATAGTCTTCACTATCAACTTCATTTTGTGATACGTCAACTAAATATTGAATAATGTTATCTTGAGACGACTTATATTTGATGTTTTTCAATGGCAAATGTGCTATTTCGGTTTTAATAGCGTAATGGTTAAGTAACTCACTCCTCTCGCCCTTTAGTAGAATTTTCCCATTTTCAATAAAAATAAAATAATCAGCGACTTGTTCCAAATCACTTAAAATATGCGAAGACAATAGTACAGTCATTCTATTATTATCTACATATTTTTTTAGTATAGTTAAAATCTCTTTTCTTACAATAGGGTCAAGCCCGCTTGTTGCTTCGTCAGCAATCAAAAGTTTAGGATGATGGGATAATGTGGCAGCAAAGTTTAGTTTTACAACCATTCCCCTTGAAAAATCTCCAATAGCTTTGTTAATAGGTAAGGCAAATTTATCAATTAAGCTGTAATAAAGTTCTTTATCCCAACTTGGATAAATCATTTTTTTAGCATTTTTTTCAATTTGTTGAATTGAAAACGAATTTGGAAAAATAATTTTGTTCTAAAATCACTCCTAGGTTAAGTTTTTATTTGATATTCATCTTTATCAGAATCCAAACCTAAAAATTTTCATATTACATGAGTCACTTTTTTTATTTGATTTAACAACAAATTCAGAAAAGTTGATTTTTCCTGAACCATTTTCACCAATCAATCCAACAATACTTCCTTCTTGGATTTTTTTAAATTATTGATTTGTAGTTGAAAATCTGTATACCGCTTGCTTAAGTTTAGCACTTCTAATACTGGTTTTTGTATTCATTTTTTTACACCTCGCTAAGATTGCAATAGCATATACACAACCGTTAAGCTATTTCCAATTAGAATTACCAACGTCAATAGAGTATTAACTTTTTTTAGATACATTGGCCTTTTTTTAATTCAATAAATAATAATAAAGCTACTAAAACATAATTACCTAAACTCATTAGTAAAAGTAAATAAATTTGTTATTGTGATAAATAGACTTGTTATCACAGAGATAGCACCTGTTATTGAATAAGATAATAGATAAATAAAAATACAATGTATTTTTTTAAAATCATAGTTATCTATGTTTATGTCAGAAAATCTTATTATTATCTTCTTAATTATAAAATAGGTTATATTGGTATTTAAAATTAATACACCAGCTGTAATTACTAGTGAAACCACTATAAATAATAGTGTATTGAATAAGTTAAAAGTGTATATTGTATTTTTATTTGAAAGGTTTTTTTCAGAAATAAAAAAATACTTCTAAGGATAAAGATAAATAATGAAATTGTAAATACAATGGGTAATTTATGCTTTTTTATCCATTTTATTTCTCCTTAACTAATGAAATTAATCATGAAAAGGGGTTATAAAGGTTTCAACCCCTGCCGCTAAAGCTAACAATAGGAAAGAGACTATAAAACGTTTAGTCACTTTTTTTCTTATCTTGGTTCTGATTCCTCATATTCATTATAGTATCTGATAAATATACATAAGAGCCTATTTCAATCAATCCATGTGGTAAAACTAGCAATAAATATGTTATTGACGAAAAGGAAGACAACAAAAGTCCCAAGATTACTCCATTAATTATAAAGAAAATATAGATAATTGATTCACCAAAGATATATGCTAATAATAACCAAATACTAGCAATTGAATTTTTTAAAAAGTATTTGGATAAAAATCTTCAAAAGCCAAAAAGCTACATTATAGTTTGAAATTACTTGCTTTTTCAGAAGAAGTGGAAAAATAAAATACTATAAGAGCGGTTAATAAATAGGTCAAAATTAAATATTTTTCCCCTCTCATCCTTTCTCCCTTAGTAATCTAATTATTACTTACTTGAATTTTGAAAAATTGAGGAAGAATTTATCTCCCTCAATCCTCCAACAGTATTTAAGCACTTACGACACCAAAACCAGCTAAAACTGGTGCAATCCATGCTGGAAGTGTAATCCCAGCAATAATTGCAAAGGCATCAACAATTGAACCGCCAGCAGATACAAAGTCTACAATATCTTGGTACCATCCTGGAGCCAACCGAATACCAAATTTTCCACAAATCCAGTAGATATTTCCTACCGCAATAAGCATACCTACAGAAACGAGCAAACTAAATAGAAAAGTTTTTTCAATTTTATTAAGATTGAAGTTTAGTGATACATTGTTTCTCATAATAAACCACCTTTCCCAGTGCAATATAAAGCAGTATTAGTACATTCACAAATTCACCTTTTTGTTTTGGACCCCCATAATAACCATCTCTTTTCTTTTAGTATTATTATCCTTTAGAAAAAAATATTTTACTAGTATTAATTTCGATAAAGGATAATTGGTGTAACTCGATTACGCTGTTATTCTAGCACTCTTTTTTATATAACCTAGATAATTTCAAATAAGAACTTTAATTTACTATTATTTTTCATATTTGAAAAAAATACACCTTATTACTTATTTCGATTTATAATAATAGTAAAAGGAGGTTCTACCTTATGTTAAAAAAACAATTTTTAAAAAGAATTATTTCTCTCGCTCTTGTCCTACCATTTTTTTCCTACTACCAATTTTTATAAGCTATTATGAGCTAAAATGTTAAAAAGCTGCTAGATTTAAATCTAGTAGCTTTTTTTATCAATGTAAAAATTGTTGTAGATTTATTCTTAAAAAAAGAGGCAGCAATGGGATTACCTAGCTTTTTCAATCATGTTTATATCATTATCTATTTTTTTCAATGCTCTTTACATCACCATTGAGATAGTCTGATACTTGTTTTTAAAACATGCAAACAAGTAATAGCAAACATATCTTGGTAATTCAATATTTCTTCTAATTTAGATATGAAATACCTCACATAGTAAATCTCTTTCCGCTCAATTAAAATTAAAATTAGATTCAAAAAGGCTATTTCAGCACTTTTTTTATGACTTGTAAGTGAGGAATATAATTTACTACGTTCTTCAAACGCTTTACCTAAAAAAATTAAATCGCTATCTGACAATATGGACATTGTATTACCAAATATATACAGTTCATATTCTGTCCATGCTTCAATCTCATATAAATAATTAGTTAAAAATTTTTTATCTTCATCAGTTATTAGAGAGCCGTTATCGAGGGAATGGATAGCTACTTTAATAACTAATAGGTTTAAACGATTATAAACATCAAAACTTTCGTATCCCTTATAAGTTACCAATAGCTTTTTTAAACCATCAATATCTTGTTTCGAGTGAAGCGCTGCTATTTTTTCTCCTAATTTAAAAAATTCAGGCTCTTGATAATTATTCAGTGCATATCCAAACTCTGAAAAGTTCATATGAATACCCGATATAGCTACTAATAGCTTATCAGACGAAAGCATCGTCTGACCATTCTCAAATTTAGATAATTGTGAGACAGACAATTTATCACTTGCAACATCTTTCAATTTTAAGCCTCGTGCAATACGTAACTCACGAAAAAGCTCTCCTAAATCCATTGATTCTTTTGTATTCATCTGCATGTCTCCCTATTTTTTAGCTATTGATATAAAACTAAAAACTTAAATTCTCATGTATATCAGGCTTCACTTAACTCTTTCAAGTAATTTCATGTTTTACAAAATTAATTACTTTATAAATTTGTATGCTCAAATCGAATTACATCAATTTCTTTATCCGATTGTTCCTTATACAAAGAAATTAAATTTTCCGTTTTCCTTTGAATATCCTTTTCATACTTAAGTTGAATGAGTTCTATTTTATCTTCGTCAGACATGTTATTATTTTCAAGTCCTAACTCTTGATTCAGTTGTTCTTTTGTATAAGTTTTCTGTTCCACTTCTCGTTGAAATTGAGCATACTCAAAAAGATTTTCTAACAGTAACTCTTCTTCTGCCATACGAGCATAATGCCAATCATTAGCTAAGCGCTCCAAATGGTCTGCCCATTTCACATCCCCTTTCATCTCTCCAAACTCATTGTAAGGAAAAAGCGCATCCACATCAACTTTTAAAGCTTTAGCTATATCTTCAAGGCGTTCCCAGCTTGGGTCGGTAGTGCCTTTTTCGTAGTTAATAATCGTTTGTTTTGTGACACCAATAATCTTAGCCAATTCTTTTTGAGTCATTCCTGCTTTTAAGCGAGCTGACTTAATATCTAATTCTCCAGCTCGTAGAACAGTCGTATAATTATATAAAGGAGCCATTAGTATCTCACTTTCTGGGTAAAATATATTTTTACTTTTTTGGGTTGACAGGTAAAATTTTGTTTTGTATAATAAAGATAATTCAAGGTAAAATAATTATTTACCTCTTGATTATATAATATTTTACCATAAAAGTAAATGAGAGGAGACAAAAATGACACAGTTTTATGGTTATGCCCAAATAATTGAACTTGTTAAGGGATTGAACTCTATCTCTACACTAAAAAAATGGCGTTTAAAGATTGAACAACTCACAGGGACTACCTTTGAAGAAAGTCGAGTCCGAACTGGTAAACGTTCTTACAGTAAAATCTATCTCTTTACAGATGATGATATTGAAAAACTCCAACAAATTGCAGATACCAAAGGAAACCTTGGGCTTGATAAAGCAATCTTAAAAGCCTATGCACCGAGTAGAGCCTCTCCCTTATCTATTAACCAAAAAGTCAATCGTTTAACTGTTCAATTAAAAGGGTTAAGTCAAAAAGTAACAGACTTAACACAACAGGAACAGGTATTAGCTATTCGTATAGAGCAGTTAAGAAAACAGATTGAAGTTTTAGAGAAATCGAAGAGGAAAAAATTATTTGGGAAGTGAGCACGGCTAGAAGCACAACGCCATGGGCGAGTGTGTAGAAACACGGTAGCCCATAATGGCGTGCCCGTGCTTGGACGGGCAATCTTCCCCAAAAATTAGTACCCCGATACTAATAGGGGGTACGAACGTACACGAAAGTAGGGCTAAACCCTTGATACGTCTGGGGTTAAAGCCAATCAGTTGAAGTTTGCGCTGAAATCCCTTGGGGGAGTATGGTTCAAAGCTAATTCTGCGTACGTTTAGAAAAGATAACTACTTTAAAAAACACAAAGGAGAATACTATGACAAACTTAACACTAACTGACACAACACTTAAACTTGGCGAATTGAACCTTGATAAAAGTCAATTCATGCTACCTAAAAAAGTGGTAGTGCTTTCTGCTCGTATGAGTTATAAGTATCAAGAGGTAAATGGCGAACAAGTCCGAACAGACGAACCATCCAAACTAGTTTGTAGCGTTCAAGATGCGGATAAAATCAAAGTGTTAAAAGAAATGAACATTGCCATTGAAGAACTCAAAGCGATTACGCTTGAAATTAATGACAACCTCGACAAAATCACGAAATTGGCAGAAAATGACGGTTTACTTGATAAGACCGTTGAACTCGTCAATCCTCAAGTCCGTCTCATGTGGAACATGACTCGTAGTAACTGGTCTGGAGTAAAACTAGTGGCAAACGACCTTAAAATGACTGGTGACTAAGCATGGATAACAGCGTGAGGATTGACTACTTCGCTGTGACCATTAAAGATGTTCCACCAGAGGAGGTGTTAGAAGAGATACTCCTTATACCCCAAGACCAGTTTGCCCTTAATGCTTGGGGAATAAACAAGTATCAAAGCCACTATGCCTGTTCAGATATCAAAGTTTACTTTAACCAAGTCTTAGATAAGATGGGGGTCTATCTGGAACTCAAAGGACGAGGCTGTCGCCAATATGAGGAATTTATGGTGGGTAACGCTAACAACTGGGTAGCTCTGGTCACACGCCTTTACCGCTATCAGGTCAACTTTACCCGAATAGATATTGCCAATGACATCTACGATAAGGCTTTATCCGTTCAAACCCTCTACGCCTACTGTAAACGAGGCTTGTGTATTACAAGAGCACAATATATGGACTATCACGAGCGGTCAATCCTTGAAACAGGCGAACGGGTTGGTGAGACCGTCACCATAGGGGCACGAGGGAGCCAACAATGGTGTGTCTATAACAAACTCATGGAACAAAAAGGTAAAGGTAAAATCGTTGATGAGACAAACGCTTGGGTCAGAGCAGAACTCCGTTGTTGGCAAGGAAAAGCCAATATCATTGCTCACCAAATACACCTTAAAAGACCTCTGACAGCCATTTACTTTGAGGCAATCAACGGACACTACCGTTTTGTCAGACCAAATGGCAGGGACACAAATAAGCGCAGACGCCAACCCGTCAAATGGTGGCTGGATTACCTCCAGACGGAAATCAAAACACGGTTAAGCACTGAACGTACCAAGCCAACGCTTAGACAGTCAGAACGATGGGCGGAAAAACAAGTCTCAAAGACCTTAGCCAAACTCTATGTGGCTAAATATGAGGCAACAACTCTTGAAGGAGCAGACCAATTTCTCCAAGACCTCTTAAAACTGGGATTATCGAAATTTACCAACAGCGATGAAAAGGAGATTGACCAATATGTCCGTGAACACCAAAGTTCCAACACTTGGGGCATACAAAAAGACGACTTGCCGTAAACAAATCGCCTTAGAAATAATAACTACAAATATTATATCATGAAAGGACAAAAAAGACTATGCAAGTGATTTTACCAGACGAACAAATTCATCAGCTACAACTGTTAATTAGCTGGCTTATAGAAAATGAAATAAAAAATAAATTGGATAGTAACAACATTGAAAGTCCATTCTTGAACAAGCAACAAGCTTGTAAGTATCTAGGAATTGCCAATAATACGCTTGATTCTTGGATAAAAAAGGGGTTACCAGTTATTCGAGTTGGAAAAACTGTCCGCTTTGATAGAATTGAACTCAATCACTGGTTACAAAATCAGTAGCATTCTAACCGTGGTTTGATATAATTAAGCCACGGTATTTTTCTAGCTCAATTCAAAAAAAGGAGAATACTATGTCAATTACAAAAACTAAAAATGGAACTTATCGCTTACGTATCTATGTCCCAGAAGAAGTCAAATCATCATTGGGAATTGATAAAAAAGTGATTGAAAAACGTTTTAAGCTAAGGAGTGAAGCTAAAAAATACGAACTTGAATTACAAAACAGGATTGATAAAATTTTAAGCGGAGATTCAACCTCATTGGAAACAAATGGTTCAACCCTCTTTTCCGATTTTTATCACAATATTTGGTGGGAATCCTATAAAGCAGGTCAAACAACATCTACCACAAAACCACCTTCACAAGCTACTATTGACGGTACAGAAATTGTCTTTAGAAAACATATCCTACCCTTGCTTGGAAATTATTCTATTGATTTTCTCAATCAAAATAAACAAGTTGTTTTGAACCTATTGACCCAAAAAGCAGAAGAATATGCCAACTTCAAAGTCATCAGAAGCTATGTTAACTCTATTTTTGATTGGGCTGAGGAATTAGAATATATCGAAACTAATCGCCTCTCTAAAACCATTAGCCGTATTAAGGCAACTAAAAAAATCAAACTACAAGAGGCTAAAAATGATGAAGATTTGTATCTGTCACAATCAGAACTACAAGCATGGTTTACAGCGTTTGAAGAAGATTTAGAAAATGACAAACTCCTGTTCAAAGATTATGTGTTATTCTATACAACCTTTTTCCTAGGTGATAGAAAATCTGAAAGCTATGCCTTACAATGGAAGCACATTAACCTAAAGAAACAAGAAATTCAGTTAGTGAGAGCCTTGGATAAGTATAAAAATCCAAAGTCAACTAAGGGTAATAAAAAGACGACTTTCCATATTCCCATTGAGCTAGCTGATTTACTCCGTGTTTGGAAAAAGCAACAAAAATTGGAATTAGCAAAATTCAATATTATTCAATCTGATGAACAGTATGTCTTTACTTATATTGACACAAAAGGAAACGTTAATAGTCCCTTACATGCTGATTATCTTAATAATAAGATGAAGTCAGTCGAACGCCGTCATAAGGAACTAATACACGCTACACCTCATAAATTACGTCATACGGGGGCAACTCTTGCCAAACAATCTGGCACATCACTAGAAGCCATTTCAGAGGCTCTAACGCATAGCGACACTTTTACAACTAAGACCTATGTCAATACTTCAAATGTCGTTCCAATGGCTGTTGGAGAGATTGCTTATCGTAACTTAAAAAAGTAATGGTGTGAATTTGGTGTGAAAAGTGGTGTGAATTTTACTTAAAAGACATCAAAAAACACTCCATGGTGTGAACCATGAAGTGCTTGAAACGTTGATATAAAAGTATAATATTAACGTTTTGAGAACTGACTTGCTTTACGAGCTTTCTTAAGACCTGGTTTCTTACGTTCTACCATACGAGCATCACGAGTAAGAAGTCCAGCGCGTTTAAGAGCATCGCGGAAGTCTGGGTCTACTTGAAGAAGGGCACGAGCGATACCGTGACGGATAGCTCCTGCTTGTCCTCCGTAACCACCACCATTAACGTTTACGAAAACGTCGTATTGACCAGCAGTTGAAGTAACTGCGAATGGTTGGTTGATAACCAAGCGAAGGTCAGCGTGTGGGATGTACTCTTCAACATCTTTTTTGTTTACAGTGATTTTACCAGTTCCTGGAACAAGGCGAACGCGTGCAACAGCGTTTTTACGACGTCCAGTACCTGCATATTGTGCTTGTGACATAGCTTATTTGTTCCTTTCCTTAGATAAGTCCTGAAATATCAAGAACTTCTGGTTGTTGTGCAGCGTGAGTGTGCTCAGCGCCTACAAATACTTTCAATTTCATACCTTGAGCACGGCCAAGAGTATTGTGTGGAAGCATACCTTTAACTGATTTTTCGATCAAACGAACAGCGTTCTTAGAGCGAAGTTCACCAGCAGTGATAGATTTCAATCCACCTGGGTACATCGAGTGAGTGTAGTAAACTTTATCAGTAGCTTTTTTACCAGTCAATTTAACTTTTTCAGCGTTGATAACGATTACGAAGTCACCTGTATCAGTGTGTGGTGTGAATGTTGGTTTGTTTTTTCCACGAAGTATGCTTGCTACAACAGCAGAAAGGCGTCCAAGAGGTACATCAGTAGCGTCAACTACGTACCATTTGCGTTCAACTTCACCTGGCTTAGCCATGTATGTTGTTTTGTTCATGATTTCTCCTATTTGAATATCGTTTTTGTTTACAGGGCGGATGTTCCGGTCCGCAAGTTATTTGAAAGGTTCCGGGGCCTTACAAATGGGGTAAACAATACCGCCTACTATCATACCAAATTTTTAGGACAAAAGTCAATATCTTTGCCGGAAATATTTCACTTTTTAGCTTGTTTTCGTTTTCAAGTTTGTTTCTTAATCTCGGTCGTTTTTAGCGAACCCAAATAAAGCTAAAGTTCCTGGTCCAACGTGGGTTGCAATAACTGGTCCAAGTGGTTCAATCAAGACTTCTTTCACTCGGCCATCTGCTAAGAGCTGCTCCTTCAGATTTTCAGCATCCTGATCAGCGTCTGCATGAGCAATCACTGCACGGTCATCTGCTATATTTTCTAAAAGCATGCGAACACACTCTGCCTGAGCCTTCTTCTTTCCTCTTACCTTAGCAATTGGTTTCAAACTTCCATCCGCTTGAACTGCAATAATTGGCTTGATACTAGCCAGACTACCGATCATGGCAGCTGTTTTTGAAATCCTTCCGCCCCGCACCAAGTGATTCAGATCATCCACTAAGAAATAGGTTTGAACTTTTGGTCGCAAAGCCAGTAAAATATCCAAGGTCTCAGCTAGTGATTTACCTTCTGATCGTGCCTCGACAGCCTTCATTACCAGAAGCCCTTCCCCCATAGAAGCAGCCCGACTCTCAAGAATCTCAATCACAGCTTGAGGATAGTCTTCCAAGACTATGTCCCGAGCCATAACAGCACTTTGATAGGTCCCAGATAGCAAGGAAGCAAAAGCTACATACAACAGCGGCATGTCAGCTTTCGCATATTCTCTAAAGACATCTTCAAACTGACCTACATTAATTTGGCTGGTAGTTGGTTGGCTTCCTGCCTTCATCTTTTCAAGCAAGGTTTTACTGGTCAGTTTGTTTTCCCCTACTGTTTCATAGGTCACTCCATCCAGCTGAATGGTCAAGCCTAGGATTGTAACATCATGTTCAGCTGCCCATTTTTCAGACAGGTCTGTTGTAGAATCCGTTAAAATTTTAAAGGTCATCTTTTTTCTCCATCATTTTTTAGTTCCCACATAGGTGCTTCTCCATGGGCATAAGCGGGTTATTAGTGGTGCTTTGAATGACCACCTTATTAGGACTAGCTGTTAAACATTCTTGCTTTTAGGAAAGTTATTCCGCTAGGTCAGTCTAAAACGGGACTGACACCTTGAAAGCCTTTCAAATCAAAAATATATTGGAAATATTCATCTTGTGAATCTTTTAAAATCAGGTTTGCTCTATCATTAAGCAATTCAATACAGGTCCATTCCCCATCTAAACACTCAACATCATATTTTTTATCTTCTAAAAATAAATTTGTCAATTGTCCTTCTGGATATTGATTTTGGAAAGAAACCATCCCAGAGTTATCATTTCGGTAAGCAAGCACAGGAACTTCCACTTTTTGATTTCCCATATAAAAGGAACTCATACACCTCTTTTCAGCAAGGCACTCATATTTTCCTTTTACATAATTCACAATCTCTTTATTTAAAATTGTAGAAAAATTGAGAATACTGATAAAATCCGCCTTATCACTGGATAAGGTTTCGACCTCAATTAGGTATTTCAAAGCACCATTTACCTGACTTCCTTGACCGTATAAATCCGTGCAATTCAAGGAATATTGGGTCAATAAATCCTCTAAGGGATACTGATCTGCTTCCTCAGTGATTTCAAAGCAAAGCAATAATTATCTTCTCCTTTATTATGATAGATATCATAAATAATCGGTTCAAACTTTTCTGTTTGATATTTTTCTAACTCATAACTTCCAAGTACTTGCATTAGCCCACCCGATTTCTAAAGACTTCATACATGAGAATAGCCGCTGCGACACTGGCATTGAGGCTTTGGACATGGCCATTCATGGGAATCGTCAGCATTTCGTCCACCTGCTTCTTGATGTTGCTGGAAATACCCTTGCCTTCATTGCCGATGATGAGGGCTAGCTTGCCTGCCGTATTCCATTTATGGGAAGGCGTCCCCTGCATATCCGTACCGAAAATCCAGAAACCAGCTTCCTTGAGCTTGTCCAGAGTCTGGCTGAGATTGGTCACACGAGCAATGGGAATATGCTCAATGGCACCCGTTGAGGTCTTAGCTACAACTGGTGTCACACCGACCGCCCGATGCTTGGGAATGATGACTCCAGCCACATTGGTTGCGTCAGCCGTCCTCAAGATAGAGCCCAAATTGTGCGGGTCAGTCAGCCCGTCCAAAATCAATAATAGTGGATTGTCTTCCTGCTCTGCTTTTTTCAAGAGTAGCTCAAAGTCAGTATAGGCGAACTCTGCGACTCGCAGAACAAAGCCCTGGTGAACGGCTCCGTCAGTCATTTCCTGCAAGGTCTTCTTGGGCGTCCAGGAGATCGAAACCTTTTTTTCTGCAGCTAAATCTTTGATTTTATCGACCTTTTTGCCACGCAGGTCATCTTGAATGTAGAGTTTATTTCCAGTGTTGGCTGCGAGCGCTTCTGTCACCGCATGCACACCGTAGACAATATCGTTTTTTTCCATGATTTCAGTATAACATAAATGCCTCCTAAATTGCGACAGCTTTTACTGAACAAAACAAGAAATCCGAATTGAAGGAATCATCCTAACCAACTTTATACTCTAGTCATGATATAATTAAACGACTCTAGAAAAAGAAAGTTGACTCATATGTCCCTTCTCCACCGAACGATCAAACTGATGCTCGCCACCTGCTAGCGGCTTGGCTAGCAAAAACTTTAGGACTAGCTTATTCAGTCTCTGCTGGTATTATTGCTCTTTTGAGTGTTAGCGATACTCGCAGGAGTACAGTCAAACTAGCTAGAGACCGCTTTTTATCGACCATATTGGCGCTGGCTATTGGAAGCTTAGCCTTTCGCTTTCTAGGTTTTAATCTCGGAGCATTGGCCCTCTATATCGCAATCTACGTTCCCCTAGCTTTTCAACTCGGGTGGGAAATTGGCATTACCCCCAGCACAGTTCTGGTCAGCCATCTGCTCTTAGAAAAATCCACCTCCTGGTCACTCCTTAGCAATGAGCTTGCTCTATTTCTCATTGGAACTGGCTTTGCTCTTTTAGCCAATCTCTACATGCCCTCGCGTCAAGAGGAGATTGACAACTATCACGAACAAGTGGAAGAGCAACTAAAAAAGATTCTCCTTCGTTTTGAATACTTTTTAAAATCAGGGGACGGCCGAAACGATGCGACCCTAATAAAAGAGCTTGATACAACTCTAGAACAAGCCTTGAATCTGGTCTACTTGGACCGCTCTAACCATCTCTTTCATCAAACCAATTACCATATCCACTATTTTGAAATGCGAAGAGCTCAGAATCGTATCTTGCTGGATATGGCAGGTAACATCAATACCTGTCGCCTAGCAGCTAGCGAAAGCTTCATATTGGCTAAACTCTTTTTAAAAACAGCCAAACAGTTAAGTCAAGAAAATCCAGGTCATGATTTACTGGATGAAATCGAGGAATATCTGGCAGTCTTTCGAAAACGGCCACTTCCTAAGACTCGCCAGGAATTTGAAACCCGCGCTATGCTCCTTCAGCTCCTGCGGGACTTGGAAACCTTTATTAAGCTAAAGGTTGATTTTTATAGAAATTATCAAGAAGAAACAAATTAACTCTTTCTACACAAAATACAGAAGGAACCAAAAAATTTTGGTTCCTTTTTTACATTGAGAAAGTAGTTTATTCTTTTAAGTGATAAGAATAGCTTGCGACTACAACATCTTCGTACCACTTTAGATAATATTTCAATTTTAAACTCATTTGATTATGAAGGATATTTTGCCAGCTCTTTTTAGGGATAAACTGAGGAACCAAGACTGTCACTGTCCTTCCTTCTTTTTTAGCCCGCTTTGCTACCTTGATCACGTACTGAACTGTTGGAGTAATGATATTGCGGTAGCTAGTCGTAACAGTCTCAAATCGAATATCAGGGAAGTAGTCAGCAAATTCCTCTGCGACTTCAGCATCCTTTTTAGCAGTTTCAGTTGTTGAGACGTGCATTGCGACGACATCGTCGCCAATACTGCGAGCATAGCTCATCGCTCCAACACTAACTCTGGTGACATTTCCGACTAGCACAATTACTGTATTGCCTGTATAATTCTGACGCTCGATATGTTCTTCTAATCTCAGCTGTCTTGCGACCCTGTTGTAGTGCTGTTTAATAGCTAAGAACAGCCAGGTCAAGACAATGATAATTGGAAAGAAGGGCCAAATATCTCGCAGACGGAATAAAAGTAAAATAAGAACAATCCCGTAACAAATAACAGCACCAAGGATATTCGCAATTGAATGCTTCAAGAAATCTTTTCCAAACTTTTTCTTCCAATGGACAACCATACCAGTTTGAGAGAGGGCGAAGGGCACAAATACACCAATGGTATACAGTGGGATCAAACGCTCTGTATTCCCCTTAAAAATCCACAAGAGAGCAATAGCCCCAAAGGCCAATGTAAAAATCCCGTTTGAATAGCTGAGTCGATCCCCCTTTTCCATGTACATATGTGGCATATATTTATTCTTAGCCATATTGTAGGAAAGCACCGGAAAAGCTGAGAATCCTGTATTAGCCGCAACTGCCAAGATCAAAGCTGTTGACAATTGAAAAACGTAGAATAAGATACGACCAAGCGGAGAACTTCCCAAGATTGCCTGAGCCATCTGAGCCAAGGTAGTTACACCTTTGACAGGAACAATCCCAATCCAATAGTTTAAAAAAGTGATTCCTGCAAACATGATCCCTAGGATTAAAGCCATGATTGATAGGGTTGTTGCAGCATTGTGAGCCTTTGGCTTCTTGAAAAAGGGAACTGAATTAGATATGGCTTCCACTCCAGTCAAGGAAGCTGAACCACTGGTAAATGCTCGGAGCAACAAGATCAAACTTACTCCAGTAATAGAAGTGCCAATATGAGCAGTTGCGTGATATTCCAAGTTTCCTGTCATGATTTGCAAAAAACCAAAACCAATCAACAGTAACGTGCTGACAATAAAAAGATAGACAGGGATCATTAAGGAAGTCGCTGATTCTTTTAGCCCTCGTAAATTCATTAGCATCAATAAGAGGACTAACAAGACAGAGATGTGTAAGTTGTAAGGGTGTAAGACAGGAATAGCTGAGGTAATGGCATCCGCTCCAGAAGCAACTGAAACAGCTACAGTCAACATATAGTCTACCAGTAAACTTCCACCCGCAATTAAGCCTGCTGTTGGAGAAAGATTTTCTGTCGTTACCATATAAGCTCCTCCTCCTTGAGGATAAGCATGGATAACCTGACGATAAGAAATGGTTAAACTCGCTAATAAAACCAATACAACAATTCCTATTGGAAGTGACCACCAAATCGCTCCGACAGACACAGAAGTTAAGACCAGAACTACCTGCTCTGGTCCATAAGCGATGGAAGATAAGGCGTCACTAGAGAGCATAGCCAAGGCCTGTAGTTTTGTCAATAAATGACCATCCTCTCCTTCTTTACCGGATTTTAATGGGCGTCCAATAAAAAATCCTTTTAACTTGGAAAACATAAGTTCCTCCTCAATTAAAAAATAAGGGCTATTTTACTCTTTTTCAGAAAACATGTCAACAGTTTTCTGGATTTTTTCAAGTTTTAAACAATATTTCTCTATTCAACAGTGTGAGCTAGTAGCAATTAATAGATTGTGAGAAAGATTCAGTTATCTTATCCTTGAAGATGAGAAGTGAACCTCCTCATCTCTAATGAAATAACTTCGAAGGACAAATTCATATTTCCCAAAGTTCATTTGCTATCACTCATAAAAATAATCTCTTCAACTATGAGGTTTTTGAGCCTATCAAGTATGGATTGATAAGTCTTAATAGAAAAAAACGAGCATGGATGTCCAAGCTCGTTTTTGATAACTAAATTTTCTTCATTGTAGAAAATATTAATAAACTGTCTTTTCAGTTTCTTTATCGAAGAAGTGCGCCTTGTTCAAGTCAAAGCCAAGGTCAATTCCCTCACCTGTTTGCAAGTAGTCACGTGCATCTACTTTGCGATAAATTCGTTTTTACCAACTTGACAGTACAAGTGAGACTCTGAACCAAGCAACTCTGATACAGAGATTGTTGCGTGTACTACTGAGTCAGGGAAAGTTTCAAGGAAAGCAGGTTCTGTATTGATATCTTCTGGACGGATACCAAAAATCAATTCTTTACCTTCGTAGCCTTTTTCTTTCAGAACTTTCAAGATCCCTTCTGGCACTTTCAATCTCACACCTTCTGTAACGATCTCGTTGCCTTCAAGCTTCACATTGATGAAGTTCATAGCTGGGCTTCCGATAAAGCCGGCAACAAATTTATTGACAGGGTGTTTGTAAAGTTCTTGTGGTGTACCAACTTGCTCTACGCGACCAATTGTACCAGTTCCTGATGGGTTCTTAGTTGCTGACATGATAACGATACGGTCAGCCAAAGTCATCGCTTCTGTTTGGTCGTGTGTTACGTAGATAGTTGTTGCTCCGATACGACGGTGGATTTTAGCGATTTCAGCACGCATAGATACACGAAGTTTTGCATCCAAGTTTGACAAAGGCTCGTCCATCAAGAATACTTTTGCATCACGGACAATAGCACGTCCCATGGCAACACGTTGACGTTGACCACCAGAAAGGTCAGCTGGTTTACGGTCCAAGAATTCTTTCAATCCAAGAATTTCAGCAGCTTCTTGAACACGTTTGTCAATATCATCTTTACTGTATTTACGCAATTTCAAACCGAAGGCCATGTTGTCGTATACAGTCATGTGAGGGTAAAGGGCATAGTTTTGGAAAACCATGGCAATATCACGGTCTTTTGGTGCCACATCGTTAACCACTCGACCATCAATTGAACATTCACCTTCTGTAATGTCTTCAAGTCCAGCAATCATACGAAGAGTTGTAGACTTACCACATCCTGAAGGCCCTACAAATACGATAAATTCTTTGTCTTGAATTTCCAAGTTGAAATCTTCAACAGAATAGTGTTCACTATTTGGGTATTTCTTGTAAATATTTTTTAGATTTAATTCTACCATGATAGGCTCCTTTTAAATTTATACTCTTATTATATTTGAAAGCGTTTTACAATGCTATGGCAAACTGCCTAAAATAAAAAAAATGTTTTGTGCAGACTGCACAAAACATCAAAATAAATCTTTCAAAATGATATGGTAACAGAGTGATAAATCCGTCAACTCTTTTAACTGCAAGCCTGTCAACTCCTCCCACTTATCCAAGCGATATTGAAGGGTGTTTCGGTGAATATAAAGTTGCTGGGCTGCCTTGGTCACAACTGCTCCATTTTCCCACAAGGCTAAGATAATCTCGGTTAATTGCTCTTGCCCATCTATAAGCTGATGTAGTTTTCTCTTCAGAGGAAGAAGAGTGTCTTTAGCCTCGTCTAAGCCCCATAAAAAGAGCTGGGAGAAGGACAAAACAAAAGAGTGCTGGTAACGATTGAACCATTGGATAAAGAGTTTGCTTTCAGCCTGGTAGAGCTGAGGGAACTCAGCTTTTGCCGATTTGGGCCAGACTTGCCCAATCAAAACAGCCAAACGCAGGTTAAAGTCATATTCGACAGCTGACAAGACATCCCTCAGCAAATCTTTAACAGCCAATTGTTGCCCCTGATCAAGAACAAAAATATAGTCTTGCGGGCTGGTCTGAAAATATGCGACTTTATTGGTCAAAAGAGTTCGCATCATGTCCAGCCAGGCTGACATAGATTCTGCCTCATAATGGAAAAGATGACAATGAATGAACTGTAGCGTCTCAACCTCATGGGGAAGCGTCTCTTCGGACTCAGATACCAAATATCTATGCCAGGGATTTTGTGAAAAAACAGACTCTTTTTCTGTCAGTAGAGCAAGCAGTTGCTGTTCTCGATCTGTTAAATCTTCTGTTGCCAAAACTAGCCAATGTTGCTGGTCAAGACGAAGCGAGAAATGCTGGCTATCTTGACTGGGTTTATTTTGTAGACTAGCCTTTGGAAACAAAGCCAGCAATTCATTTGTTTTCATGAGTAGCTTCCTCCACTCGTTTAATGCACCAGTCAATTAATTCTTCCAAGCGTTCGATTGCTCCAGTCATATGCAGGTAGCCCATGACTGCTTCAAATCCTGTAGACATACGGTAGGTAACAATATCCGCATTCTTAGCCTTGGTGTGGCTGTTGGCATTACGGCCACGCTTGTAGATATCCTCTTCCTTCTCCGTCAGAACCCCTTCTTCCAGCATGAGAGAGATGAGATTAGCTTGAGCCTTGGCAGAAACGTACCTGGTCGCTTCCCTATGCAGCTGATTGGGCTTGGTCAGTCCCTGAAAAATCAGGTGACGTCTTATATACATGGAGTAGACAGCATCTCCCTCAAAGGCGAGGGCAATACCGTTAATCAGGTTGACATCAGTCACGGGTCCACCTCACTCCGTCCTTAGTATCCAAAAGCTTGATACCCTGAGCAGCCAATTCATCCCGAATACGGTCGGCAGTCGCAAAGTCACGATTGGCACGCGCTACTTGGCGTTCCTCAATCAAGCTCTCAATGTCCGCATCCAAAACTTCTTCTACAAAGACGATACCAAAAACTTCTAAGAGCTTGGCAAAGGCTACCTTAACTTCAGCGGTGTAATTGCCAGAGTTGATCCACTTGGCTAACTCGAAGACAACCGTGATACCGTTAGCTGCATTGAAATCTTCGTCCATAGCAGCGGTGAATTTATCCAGAAAGGCTTGCAGCTGATCAGAGTCTGCCTGACCCGTGAAAGGCTGCTCATAGGTATTCTTCAAATACTTAAGATTGGTCGCTGCATCATGAACTGCTTTTTCCGTGAAATTAATGGGCTTGCGGTAATGCTGGGTAGCAAAGAAGAAACGCAGCACCTGACCATCAATGGTCTTGAGAGCATCGTGAACAGTGATAAAATTGCCTAGAGACTTGGACATCTTGACGTCGTCGATGTTGACAAAGCCATTATGCATCCAGTAGTTGGCAAAAGTCTGACCAGTCTTGGCCTCTGACTGAGCAATTTCATTGGTATGGTGAGGAAATTCTAGGTCTGCTCCTCCACCGTGGATATCAATAGTATCGCCTAAAATCTCCGTCGACATGACCGAACACTCGATATGCCAGCCCGGACGGCCTGCTCCCCAAGGGCTGTCCCAGGAAATCTCACCTGGCTTAGCTACCTTCCAGAGAGCAAAGTCCACTGGATTTTCCTTACGAGCAGTCTCCTCATCTGTCCGGCCAGAAGCACCCAACTCCAAGTCTGCCAAGGTTTTATTGGCTAATTTGGCATAATTGTGAGACTTTTCCACTCGGAAATAGACATCGCCCTCTGACTCATAGGCGTAGCCTTTGTCAACCAAGTCCTCAACAAAACGGATGATGTCAGCCATAAACTCCACCACCCGCGGATGACGAGTTGCAGGTTTTACACCCAGAGCTGAGACATCCTCACGAAAAGCTGCGATATACTTATCAGCCACTTCTTTTGGTGTGATGCCTTCTTCCTTGGCGCGATGGATAATCTTATCATCTACATCTGTAAAATTGGAAATATAATTGACCTCAAATCCCCGATACTCAAAATAGCGACGAACTGTGTCAAAAGCTACTGTTGAGCGGGCATTGCCGACATGGATATAGTTATAAACCGTCGGACCGCAGACATACATGCGAACCTTGCCCTCTTCAATGGGCACAAATTCACGTAGGCTGCGGGTCATGGTGTCGTAAATTTTAATCATGCGGTCCACTCCCTTCTCTATTTCTGACTTTTTCGGCTGAAAACCAGCTCTGCAAAAGGGCCAAATTGTCTGAGGCTATCCAGTTGGTAAAAGCGCTGCCCTTCCTCTTGGGTAAAGAGGGGAACCCCCTTTCCTAGGATAAGGGGCGCTATCTGAATAATGAGGTGGTCGAAAAGATCCGCATCCAAGAGCGGTCTTACCAAGGAATTACCACCAATCACAAAGACATTTTTGGCTTTGTCAATCTGGTGAACAAAGTCCACCACATCCCCAGCTACTGGCTGGTAATTGCTGACAGGCAGGTGCCTATCATGCGTAAAGACATAGTTTTCCGTAGCTTGATAAAAACTTTCTACATCTTGCAAATCTTGGATTTCCTCAAAGGTCCGCTTGCCCATGATGGTGATATCCATTTGCCTGTAAAAGTCATCATAGCCTGTATCCTCTACAGAACCAAGCTGATGCAGCCAGTCTATCCTGTGCTGACTGTCTGCCAAGTAGCCATCCATGGTGATACAGCCGTAAAAATATACTGCCATTCTTGTAGTTACCTTTCTAGTTCCTTTGCTATTGTCAAAGCGATAGTGAAAAAAGTCATGGCATCAGCTGTCCGCTCAGCATGGCGGGCATCCCAGGTTCGGTTATGATGATCCACATAGTCAGCTGTGTAGAAGAACTGATAAACCTTTGTCTTACGAAATTGGCTCCAAGCCATGATAGCCGAAGCTTCCATGTCCACCACTTGGGCACCAGCAGCCAAGCGACGCTTGACCTTATCAGGCGTTTCTCGATAAAAGGCATCAGTCGTCCAAGACTTGGTGCGGATATGCTCGATATTGTGCTTGTCAAAGATGGCTTCTAGCTCGATTAGCAGAGACTCGTCATAGGATACTTCGTCACCCGCTGGGGCATAGTGATAGCTAGTTCCTTCATCTCGCAATGCAACCGCAGGCAGGATAATTTTATCCGCCTCAATTGAGCGGTCCAAAACGCCACAGGAACCTAAAATGATAAAATTTTTGAAGCCTCTGGCCGCCAACTCTTCCAGCTGGCCAACTATCATCGGAGCCCCAATTGGAGCCAACATAACTGCTAGCTTGCTAGGACCTTGACCATAAATATACCATGGATGCTGTCCGTTTATGCTTTTCAAATAGCCTCCTGGATAGACTTCTTCTGACTCAATCAAACGTTTCAGAATTTCCCCATTAAAGGACAGGATGATGGTTTCGCATACCTCACCCTTGGCATGGACTGGCTTTTCAGTTGGCTCAATAACTGCTGCTACATCTTCAAATTCCTCTAATAGCATAAGTTCTCTTTCTTTAAGGCTCCAGCAAATCCAGCTTCATCTTTTCTATGCGGCGTAGCTTGGTCTCATCTTTTTTGGCTTCACTGATATAGCGAGCCCATTCGCGCTGGTGGCTAGGGGGCAGTTTTGTAAAGCGCTCCTTGGCGGGACCGTCCAAGTGCTCTTTCAGTTCAAGGACTACCTGCTTTAAAATAGTATCTGATAAATCTGACATGTCGATCCCTCCTGTCATATTTTACTTAGATAACTTTGCCAACCTTTCCTACAGACTTGACGAATGGTGGCTGGCTTCACGGGCATGCTCGAGTTTATTGACGTAGTACTCCCGTTTTTCTTCGACTTCGTGGATAGTCGGCTCATCCTTCTGTCCATGAACTCGGACAATTTTAGCAGGAATTCCGACAACTGTCACATCACTAGGAACATCTGCCACAACAACTGCTGCAGCACCGACCTTAGCATTTTCGCCGATTTCTACCGGTCCGATAACTTGGGCATGAGCAGATATAAGCGCTCCTTTGCGAACGGTAGGATGGCGTTTGCCACAGTCTTTCCCTGTTCCCCCAAGAGTCACCCCATGATAGAGGAGAACTCCCGTCTCAACAATCGCTGTCTCTCCAATCACCAAGCCAGAACCGTGGTCAATAAAGACACCTGATTCAATCTGGGCTCCAGGGTGAATCTCTATCTGGGTCCAAAAGCGCCAGAATTGACTGTGCATTCGTGCTAATAGCTTGAAACCACGCTTCCACAAAAAATGAGAAAGACGATGAGCTGCCAAGGCTTTAATCCCTGGATAAGTCAAGAGGACTTCTAGGGAATTTCGAGCTGCTGGATCATTTTCTTTTACAATATCAATGGTTTCTTTCCACCACCCCATCTTCTTCTCCTTTCATGATGTAAAAAACAAGGGAGCTGGCCCAAGAATTGCAACGCAACTGAGCCCTACTACTCCTTGTTTGTCTTTTATTCTTCTGTTTGAGTAAGAGGTGCTTCTTCATGTTTCTTATGAGGATGCCCCTTATCATGATGCTTATCTGATTTTTCAGGTTTAGGCGGACGTGGCAAAAGTGCTTTCATGGAAGCATCTACCCGGCCTTTGGCATCAATCTTGATAACCTTGACATCTACTTCATCACCGATTTGTACGACATCTTCGACGTTGTTAGTCCTAGTCCAAGCTAGCTCTGAAATGTGAACCAGTGCATCTGTCTTGTCAAAGAGATTGACAAAAGCACCAAATTTCTCAATCCGAACAACCTTGGCATGGTAAACTTCATCCACTTTGCTTCGCGGACCAAGCCAGCAATGATTTCCTTGGCACGATTAATCGCGTCTTGGTCGCTAGAGTAGATGGACACATTTCCTTCTTCATCAATGTCAATCTTAACACCGGTCTCAGCGATAATCTTATCAATGGTTTCCCCACCTTTTCCGATGACAATCTTAATCTTATCCACATCAATCTTGATGGTGTCGATTTTCGGAGCAGTTGGAGCCAACTCAGGACGCGGAGCTGGAATCGTCGCTTCAATCAAGTCCAGAATTTCAAAGCGGGCTTTCTTAGCCTGATCAAGAGCTTCTGTCAGGATTTCCGCTGTAATTCCTTCAATCTTGATATCCATTTGGAGAGCTGTAATCCCTTCGCGAGTACCTGCAACCTTGAAGTCCATGTCTCCAAAGTGGTCTTCCAAACCTTGGATATCGGTCAATACTGTGTAGTTATTTCCATCTGAGATGAGACCCATGGCAATCCCTGCTACTGGCGCCTTAATCGGCACACCACCTGCCATCAGAGCCAAAGTGCCCGCACAGATAGATGCTTGGGAGGAAGAACCGTTGGACTCCAAGACTTCTGCTACTAGACGAATCGCGTAAGGAAACTCTTCCAAGCTAGGCAAGACTTGCTCCAAAGCACGTTCCCCAAGGGCACCGTGTCCAATTTCACGACGGCCAGGAGCCCCATAACGGCCTGTCTCACCGACAGAATATTGCGGGAAATTATAGTGGTGCATGAAGCGTTTCTTGTATTCTGGATCCAAGCCGTCAACGATTTGTGTTTCCCCCATTGGCGCCAAGGTCAGAACAGACAAGGCCTGGGTTTGCCCACGAGTAAAGAGACCAGAGCCATGCACGCGCGGCAGGTAATCCACTTCCGCATCCAACGGACGGATTTCATCAACCTTACGACCGTCAGGACGGACCTTATCTTCGGTAATTAAACGACGCACTTCTGCATGCTCCATTTGCTCCAAGATTTCAGCCACATCGCGCATGATACGGTCGAATTCTTCGTGGTCCGCGTATTTCTCTTCATAAACTGCTGTGACTTGGTCTTTGACAGCCTGAGTTGCGGCTTCACGCGCCAGCTTTCTTCTACCTGAACAGCCTTTTGCAAGTCGCTGTTATAGGCTGCGACAATCTCTGCCTGCAACTCTTCATCAACATGCAGCAATTCTACTTCTGCTTTTTCCTTGCCGACTGCTGCGACAATTTCTTCTTGGAAGGCAATCAATTCTTTGACCGCTTGGTGCCCTTTGAGAAGAGCTTCCAGCATGACATCTTCAGACAGTTCCTTGGCTCCAGACTCTACCATGTTGATAGCATCTTTGGTACCAGCTACTGTCAGTTCCAAAAGTGAAACTTCTTTTTGCTCCTTGCTAGGATTGATGATGAATTCACCATCTACATAGCCGACTTGAACTCCTGCAATAGGGCCATTAAAAGGAATATCTGAGATAGAGAGAGCCAAAGAGCTACCAAACATAGCGGCCATTTGAGGCGAAGCATCTTCGTCATAAGAAAGAACAGTATTGATAACCTGAACTTCATTGCGGAAGCCTTCCGCAAACATAGGGCGAATTGGACGATCAATCAAGCGGGCTGTCAAAGTCGCATCTGTTGACGGACGGCCTTCACGCTTGTTAAAGCCACCAGGGTATTTCCCAGCTGCATACATTTTTTCCTCATAGTTGACCTGCAATGGGAAAAAGTCACCAGTAGCCATCTTTTTGGACATAGTTGCCGCAGTTAAAACGGTACTTTCTCCATATCGAACAACGGCGCTGCCATTTGCCTGCTTTGCAACCTGACCGGTTTCAACTACCAACTCACGGCCTGCAAAAACGGTTTTAAAAACTTGTTTTGTCATAAAGACTCCTTGCCGAGCACATGCTCAAATTTTTTCATACGCCTTGGCTACAAAGATCAAGATACTAAGACCATCAAAGGCAAAGTAAAAATAGGAAACTGGTGAAGTCTTCGATGAAGACAAGACAGTTTATCTTTTTTACACAGCTTTTAGGGCGTGTTCAGTTCATCAAGATATTAAAACCTTAAGCAACTCAAAGGAAAATAGGAAGGCGAGCGACGGAGCGACTGCTCCTAGATAGATTTATACCTAAAGGTAGCCACTTTCCTAATTCAACTAAAGTTGAAAGCACTGTGTCTCTTTTTTGCAAAAAGCTTAGAACATGTTCAGTTAGCACTGTGACTTTAATATCATGGCCTTAGTAGCTTATTATATCCTCATCTTTGTATCAAGCACGTATAGACCTTATTTTACCACAATTTCAGGCAAAAGAAAAAGACTGAAAATGGCTTTTTTTCTATAAAAGCACTGAAAATCTATTTTTCTTATCTATAGCTGATTATAGTTGGCTGTCAAAGTTCGTTTTTTCCTTTCGATTCACCACATATGAGAGTGGTATAGCCTTCATTCACTTTTCAAAGTGAACTTCTTGCTTTATAATAAATACAGTGACTCATTTCCAACATATAAAGGAGACAATCGTGCAAGATCATCAAACAGTTGAAAAGAAAGATTTTTTCTCACTCCTTGCGACAGCCTTAGTCTGCTTTGCAGGTATCTTATCTGAAACCAGTATGAATGTAACCTTCCCGCATCTAAATAAGGTCTTTGGGTTAGGATTAGGAACACTGCAATGGATTACAACAGGGTATTTACTAGCAGTGGCCATTACGATTACTTTAGGAGCGACCTTAGCCCACAATTGGAAAGAGAGAACCATCCTCTTTACTGCTTGGCCAACTTTTGCTTGGGAACTCTGATTGCCATGTTGGCTCCAAGCTTTCCCATCTTGATGGTAGGGAGAATCCTACAAGGAGGAGCTACTGGATTAGCCATTCCTTTGCTCTTTAACTTGATCGTTGAGCGTGTTCCTAAGCAAAAAATTGGAACCTACATGGGCTTGTCTGGGATGGTGGTCAGTCTAGCACCAGCAATTGGACCGACTTACGGTGGTTTTATGATTAGTCGTTTTGACTGGCATATGATTTACACCTTTATTCTTCCAGTTCCAATTATTTCCTTTATCCTTGGCTTTTTCTTTTTAAAAAATTCCGAGAAGTCTAGGAAACGGGCCTTTGATCTTCTCTCATTTCTCCTCTTAGCAAGCTCACTCGTCTTTGCCATTGTAGCCATTTCCAGCTTAGAAGAAGGACATATCGATTGGCTCTATCTTGTTCTTTGCGTAGTGCCACTAGCTTTCTTTATCTATCGGAGCTTGAAGATTGAACATCCATTCTTAGATATTCGGATTTTAAAGCAACCAACAGTCTTATTGGCTATTTTACCCTTCTTCATTTTTCAATTTATCAACCTATCGGCCAATTTTCTGATTCCCAACTTCCTGGTCATAGAAAAAGACATTTCAACAGCTCAAGCAGGCTTTGCACTGCTTCCAGGAACCATGCTCGGAGCCTTCCTTTCGCCTGTCTTTGGCAAGCTCTATGATACAAAAGGTCCTAAACCAACCCTTTTTACAGGAAATTCACTTCTTTTCCTAGCTGTACTCTTGCTCCTTCTCTTCACAAAAGAACTCACCTTAACAGCTGTTATTGCGATTTATATTTGCTTTACCTTGGGGCGAAACATGGCCTTCAATAATACACTTGCTCTAGCGACGACTCAAGTTGATAAAGAAAAAACCGCAGATACGACCGCGCTCTTTCAGCTGGCCCAGACCTTTGCGGGTGCTATAGGTACTGCAGTAACGGCTGTCATCGCCAATCAAGCTCCCAATATGACAAAAGGAACTCAAAACGTCTTCAACCTGCTATTAGGCCTGGTTATCTTCGTCTTCTTGTCTTATCTACTGCTTTTTAAAAAGATTGCAGCAAAGAAACATTGACTTTTATCCTTGACCTGATAAACATCTAAAATTTCCGACTTATCCTTCTCCCCCAAAGACATTTTGGGGGATTTTTTGCTATACTATTTCTATATATGACAAAAGGAGTATACTATGGAACAAAAACATCGTTCTGAATTTCCAGAAAATGAACTCTGGGACCTAACAGCCCTTTACCAAGATCAAGAGGACTTCCTGCGAGCCATCGAAAAGGCCAGAGAGGACATCCAGAAATTCGTCCGTGATTACCAAGGCAAGCTTAGCACTTTCGAAGATTTTGAGCGAGCTTTTGCTGAGTTAGAGCAGATTTATATCCAAATCAGCCACATCGGCAACTACGGCTTTATGCCACAGACCACTGACTTTGGCGACGAGAGCTTTGCGCAGATTGCCCAAGCAGCTATGGAGTTTGAGACCGAAGCCAATGTCGCACTCAGCTTCTTTGACGACGCCCTGGTCGGTGCAGACGAAGCTGTCTTGGAGAGACTAGGCCAAGAACCCCATTTGACCTCAGCTATTCGCCAGGCTAAAATCAAAAAATCCCACTATCTGGGAGCAGATGTCGAAAAAGCCTTGACTAATCTAGGTGAAGTCTTTTACAGTCCACAGGATATTTACACCAAGATGCGGGCCGGCGACTTTGCTATGGCTGACTTTGAAGTAGCCGGAAAAGTTTACAAACAGCTTTGTCACCTATGAGAATTTCTACCAAAACCATGAAAATGCTGAAATCCGCGAAAAATCTTTCCGATCTTTCTCTGATGGCCTTCGCAAGCATCAAAATACTGCTGCTGCTGCCTATCTGGCTCAGGTCAAGTCTGAAAAACTACTGGCTGACATGAAGGGCTATGACTCTGTCTTTGGCTACTTGCTAGCTGAGCAAGAAGTTGATCGATCTATGTTTGACCGGCAGATTGACTTGATTATGAGTGAATTTTCCCCAGTAGCTCAGAAATACCTCAAGCATGTCGCTAAGGTAAACGGACTTGAAAAAATGACCTTTGCTGACTGGAAGCTGGACTTGGACAGCGAGCTCAATCCCGAAGTCAGTATTGATGATGCCTACGACCTGGTTATGAAGTCAGTCGAGCCACTCGGACAAGAGTATTGTCAAGAAGTTGCCCGCTACAAGGAAGAACGCTGGGTCGACTTTGCTGCCAATGCCGGAAAGGACTCTGGAGGCTATGCTGCTGATCCTTATCGGGTTCACCCTTATGTCCTCATGAGCTGGACTGGTCGCATGAGTGATGTCTATACTCTGATTCATGAAATTGGCCACTCTGGTCAGTTTATCTTCTCCGACAATCACCAAAGCTACTTTAACGCCCATATGTCCACCTACTATGTGGAAGCACCGTCTACCTTTAATGAGCTCCTGCTCAGTGATTATCTGGAGCGCCAGTTTGACAACCCACGCCAGAAACGCTTTGCCCTGGCTCACCGTCTGACGGATACCTACTTCCACAACTTCATCACCCACTTGCTGGAAGCTGCCTTCCAACGCAAGGTCTATACTTTGATTGAAGAAGGCGGAACCTTCGGTGCAAGCAAATTAAACGCTATCATGAAAGAAGTCTTGACGGACTTCTGGGGCGATGCCGTTGAAATTGACGACGATGCTGCCCTGACTTGGATGCGCCAAGCCCACTACTACATGGGGCTGTACAGCTATACTTACTCAGCTGGTCTGGTCATCTCTACCGCCGGCTACCTACATCTGAAAAATGACGAGAACGGTGCCCGTGACTGGCTTGAACTGCTCAAATCTGGCGGCAGCAAGACTCCGCTTGAGTCAGCTATGATTATCGGAGCAGATATTTCCACAGATAAACCACTCCGCGACACCATCCAGTTCTTGTCTGACACAGTTGATCAGATTATTGCCTACAGCGAGGAGTTGGGGGAATAAGTCCATATCTTTAGAATCAGACTCAGATTATTCATCTGGGTCTGATTTTTGAATCCCTTTAGAAAAATTTTTAAAAAAATCTATATTTTAAATTTTTACAAAAATATCTATTGAAAACGCTTCCTTTTTTTGTGATATGATGTCCTTGGATATATATCCGAAGGGAGAAAAATTATGAAAAAATGGTTATTTTTAACAGCTTTGACTGCACTACTGCTTGGAGCTTGCTCAACAGAGAATGAGGTTTCCCAAGAAAACACCGATAAACAGATAGGCTTCGTTCAAAAAGAGGATAAAAATAGTTTAGAGAAAGCGGAAAAAGAAAAATTAGAGAAAGAGAAAAAAGAAAAAGAACAACAGGAAAAAGAGAAAAAGACTGAGGAAGAAAGAAAACTACGAGAAGAAGAGGAAAGAAAAAAACAAGAAGAAGAGAGGAAAGCTCGCGAAGAACAAGAAAGAAGAGACGCGGAAGCCAAACAAATTGCAGAGCAAGCAGAGGCAGCTGTTCAACAACTGGAAAACAATCAAGTTCAAGACTACGTTGCTCCAGCTCAAGCTGCAGTTGAACGTGTTGCTGATGAAAATATAAAGTCTAAATTGGTATATCGTATTGGACTTGTCCAAAATGCGATTAATATTAGGGCCCAACAAGCTGCAGAAGCTGAACAAGCACGCCAAGCTGCAGAGAGACAAGCTACAGAAAATCAGATAGTAGAACAGCAAGAATCAGTAGCTGCCGGTGGATATTTTAAAGATTATAGAGGCAGATGGCATCGTCCCAACGGTCAATACGCTTCAAAAAAGGAAATAGCAAATGCAGGGTTGGCATGGTAACATTAGATCTGCTCAGTATCCATCAGGCAATATGTATATGCTTAACCACTCCGCGACACCATCCAATTCCTGTCCGACACAGTTGATCAGATTATCGCCTACAGCGAGGAGTTGGGGGAATAAATGAAGAGTAAACTCGCTATAAAATATTGCTTTTCGGTTATTAATCATTCTTGAAATTGGCTTATCTGTAGCCATTTCCAAGAAGGCCGTTGAAGTTCGTGATGTTAAAACTGAACTTGCTATTTAGTTACTACTGAAAAAATTCAATGTTTAAATAATATAAAGTCATCTACGGATGACTTTTTGGTAAGTTACTAGAAATGTAGAGGTGCTAAGGATGTATCAAGAATTACAAAGAAAAGTGACAGAAGAAAGACCAAGCTATAGCCAAGAAGAAATCCATTGGTTACTGAAGCATTTGGGAGATCCCTCACCAGAAATTCGCGATGACCTCGTTTTTATAAGCTTGGCTAGAGGGATTCAAGAAGAACTATTTACAGAGAAACAATTCCATTTCATTGCTGAGGAAATTTTATCTGATGGAGGACTAGAGAAAGAGATTCATAAGATAGGGTTGCCAACGCTTGAACGTTCTTTTAGGGCACTTATTTATGCAAATATCTTGTCTGCAGATGGTAACGAACAATCTCTTTTTTATAAAGGATTAAATACTGATATAAGAAATATTATGCTAGATCAAGGTTTGTATTACCTAAAAAAAGAAAAAGATACAACAGGTTTTTCAAGTCAATATGGTTGGATTCACGCTTTTGCGCATGGTGCTGATCTCTTGACAGAGGTAGTTTGTCATCCAGAATTTCCTAAAAACAGAGTTCATGAAGGAATTGACATTCTTGACCAACTATTTAAAAGAATTTCAATTCGTTTTACAAATGATGAGGATTGGCGTTTAGCAAGAGTACTTTATGAACCCATTTCACAAGGAAAGTTAGAGCAAGAACAAGTAGTTTCTTGGATAAAGCTATTGATTTTCCGTTAGAAGAGACTGAAGATTTTTATAAATTTTCCAACTTCAGATCCTGTCTGTTGGAAGTTTATGTTCAACTTGATCAGAGAAACATTTTACAAAACGAGTTAAGAAAAGCTATTCAATCTTTTCAATACTAAGGATAAGCTAGTCATTTTATGATTTTCAAAAAAATTTCAAGTCACTTTTCTTGAATCCGGTTGCTTCTTTTGATAGACTAGTGCTTAGTTTTAGAAAAAGGAGACAGAAAATGAAAAAGTTTTTTGCTGAATTAATCGGTACATTCATGCTTGTGTTTGTAGGAACAGGCGCAGTTGTTTTTGGTAATGGTGTAGATGGCCTTGGTCATCTTGGAATTGCCCTTGCCTTTGGTTTGTCAATCGTTGCTGCTGCTTACTCTATCGGTACGATTTCCGGAGCTCACCTTAATCCTGCAGTATCTATTGCTATGTTTGCAAACAAGCGTTTGTCGTCTAAGGATCTTGTTAACTACATCCTTGCACAAGTTCTTGGGGCTTTTATTGCTTCAGCGACAGTATACTTCCTCTTGGCTAACTCAGGTATGCCAACTGCCAGCCTAGGTGAAAATGCCTTGGCAAATGGTGTAACTATCTTTGGTGGCTTCTTATTTGAAGTCATTGCAACCTTCTTGTTTGTCTTGGTTATCATGACCGTGACTTCTTCAAGCAAGGGCAACAGCTCAATCGCTGGCCTCGTAATTGCCTTGACTTTGGTAGTGATGATCTTGGTTGGTCTCAATATCACAGGACTTTCAGTTAACCCAGCTCGTAGCTTGGCACCAGCTCTTCTTGTAGGTGGTGTAGCCTTGCAACAAGTTTGGATCTTCATCTTGGCACCAATTGTTGGTGGTCTTCTTGCAGCAGTAGTTGCCAAAAACCTTCTTGGAACAGAAGAATAATCGAAAATAAAAAGAGCCTTGCTCCTTATCTTGAGGAACAGGGCTTTTTCTTTAAATATTAAAATACACTCCCATTTTACTTACGGGAGTGTATTAACTTTAACTCAATTCAGCAACAATAGCCTTGATTTGTTCTGCAGTATGAACACCTGCAACTTGTTTAACCACTTGGCCATCTTTTTTAAATAGAAGTGTTGGGATAGACATAATTCCAAAGGAACGAGCTGTCAGTGGATTTTCATCCACATCTATTTTGACAATTTTAAGTTTATCTTCTGAAAGTTCTTCTGACAGTCTATCTAAAACTGGTCCTTGCATTCGACAAGGTCCACACCATGTTGCCCAAAAATCAACTAGAACTAAACCATCCTTTGTTTCTTGCTCAAATGTTGCATCTGTAATTGCTTTTACCATTATTTTTATCTCCTTTTAATCAAACTTTGTCAAATCCTGCTTCATCAGGAAAAAGAATACATCGCCATAAGTCCCATGATAATCCAAATCGTGCCCATTATAGGTCAGTTTCTGAACCGGATAATAATCCGCAACCCCAATCAAGCAGGCCTGCTGAGACTGTTCAAATGCTTGATAGGACTCAAAGGTCATCTTGCGTTCTTGCTTGACAGCATCCAAATAAGTAATTTCAATCATAACTTCTCCTTTTTCAAATTACTCTTGTAATTTTTTATTTTACGATTATATTGTAACCATCTTTATTACATCTGTCAAATGAAACGACTCAGAGAAATTCATTCACTTTTAAAGTTACTCACTGATTGCCTAGCAAATGAAAAAGCCTCCCATCGGAAGACTTTTTATGTAAATAAGAAAAAGCAGGATCAATGCCCCTTGTGTTTTTCCAATCGTTTTTGCTGTTTGAGTTCGAATTTCCTTTGCTTAGCCAGTTCTTTCTGCTGCTTGCGCTTGACTCGAGCAATTTTCTTTGCTCTTCAATTTGCAGCTTCAGCGCTTCCTGAGATTTTGAAGAACGTGAAGCCATCTGCTCCTTTTTAGCCTGTCTCTGCAGGCGTTTAGGACTGACCGACTTAGTCATCTCCTTCACCCTGATACTAGGACTAAACTTCAACCGATGATAATAACGGTTTAGAAAATCCAACAATTCCTGCGTACTAGGCTCTGCACCAAAGGTGACTCGGCAAACTCTATAAGATTGAGCATGTTCCTGCTCGAAAAGACCGTGCCAAAATCCCTCTTCAAAATAAACTGTCAGCGTCATTGAAATCTTATCCATGACAGCACCTCCTTTAAAAATCCCTAAGAATGGACAACCAAGGAGGAAGGTTACTGACAAAAATAGACTTTTTGCGTCTGGACTACCAACCAGAACTGTGTTTTTATCTTAGTAGCTACAGTCTAGCAAGATTTTCTAAAAAATTCAAGATTATCGGAATCTCGCCGAGATGACTAAATTGGATTTTCTTGCATGAAATCTAGAAAAGTCAAAAACAAGAAAACTCTCTCCTTGTAAAATACATTCATTTCCGCTATAATACTACAAATACTGAAAGGAGAGAACTATGAAGTATATTTGGGCTTTCTTAGCAGTCTTGAGCTTGACAGGACTGGCTCTGTTCTTCTGGCATTCCCAGACCAAACCAATTCATACTCCTCCTAAGCGCGAAAGTACACAAACAGCTTCTAGTGAGAAGAGTGACAAGCAACCGACTCCGACAGAAGATATCGTGTCTGAAGACTATAGTGTTTCATACGACGACAAGCAGCTATACGGAAAGATTACTGCTCCTCGTGACTACAAGAGTAAAAAATTACCGACTATTGTTATTGCACATGGATTAAACAACACCCTTGAGCAATATGAAATGTACAGCCAGCTGTTGGCAAAGCAAGGTTATCTGGTTTACAGTTTTGATTTCTACGGCGGTAGCCGCCAATCGAAGAGTGGTGGGCAAGATATGCTGAATATGTCGGTCAAGACCGAACTCACAGACTTGACCCAAGTCATGGAAAAGCTGAGTTCCGAGGCCTTTGTAGATAAGAGCAAAATGAGCTTATTCGGAGCCAGCCAAGGCGGTGTCGTTGCTAGTCTCTATGCTGCTGCCTATCCGGACCGCGTACACAAACTCCTGCTCATCTTTCCGGCTTTCGTTCTTTTTGACGATGCCAAGGAGACCTATCATGAGCTAGGGAGTCCTGACTTCGACCAACTTCCCGATAACCTGACAAACCACAATGTTACTCTAGGGAAGATTTATCTAATTGATGCTTTAGGTATTGACATCCAATCTGAGCTGTCCAAAATTACAGCTCCGACTCTGATTATCCATGGCACTGATGATGCAGTCGTTCCCTACCAGTATGCGGTCGAAGCCAGTCAGACGATTCCAAATGCAGAGCTAGTCACTGTAGAAGGTGGGGAGCATGGCATCGACGAAAGATTTGCTATCACTGCCGCTCCTGCCATCCAAAAATTCTTGAAAGAGTAAATTTGCTGATAAAAAAAGTTCTTCTAAAATTATGGAAGAACTTTTTATTTGGAAAAATTAGAAGAATTAGACTAGGAAACGACATTTGAACATCTTAAAACGAATTAAGGGGAAAGGCGAATAATCGTGCTCCGAAACCCAGAAAACTGTTTTGAGCTCGGGCTAAAATCCTAGTGAAAAAAGCTACCCAATTAGAGTAGCTTCATTATCAAGATATGCTCAATTGAACACGGCCTAAGCACTTGGCAAAAAAGATAAAATCTCCTAGAAACTGAAGTTTCTTCGTCAATTTTCCTATTTTTGCTTTGTGCTTTTGACGGCCTTAGCATCCTGTTTCTTGCTGGATAAAACGTTTATAGACTAGGCGACGAGCCGAAGATTGTACGAAAATTTTAGTGAAACAAAAAATCTCCCCGAAGGGAGATCATTCTGGTTTATTTTACCTTACAGTGCTAGGAACCGTAACCGAAGATAATACTTGAGTATATCAAGGTAAGGTGACAAGGCAATGTAAGTGGAAAATAAAGCAGATTAACGACGAAGTCCAAGAGAGTTGATCAACTCACGGTAACGGTTAACGTCGTTTTTACGCAAGTATGCAAGCAAGTTACGACGGCGACCGATTTTCTTCATCAATCCACGGTAAGTAGCGTGGTCTTTTTTGTGTTGTTTGATGTGTTCGTTAAGGTGGTTGATTTCCCAAGTAAGGACAGCAACTTGAACCTCTACTGAACCTGTATCACCTTCGTGACGTGCGTATTGTGCAATGATTTCATTTTTTTTCTCTTTTGAGATTGCCATGATATACTCCTTTTCTTTACGCTTCATCCGAGTGGCAGGTTTGGCATGGCCTGCAACCAAGAAGAAGTTATTTGTCTTTACGACATTCTTATTCTACCAAGAAGGACCAGCTTTGTCAAATCATCCTACTTTAAATCATCTTGGTCATTGATTGATCAACCTTAGCCACATAGTTTCCGGAAATTAGCTAAAAAAGAAGTGCTTTGCCTATTGCAGCACTTCTTTTTTTATTCATCAGTTGCAGCATCATATAGAGTCAGAACAGTCTGGTCTTCTTGACCTTCATTTGCAAAACGAATAGATGGCTGGTTTGTTAAAGGAGAGATGATTCCTATAGCAACCTTATAGCCCTTATCCTTACTCATCAGATCAGAAGTCGAAAGTGAGACTTCAAGCTCTTCCTCTTTATCTGGTAGAAGCTTGGTTAAATCAAGAGAAAGTTTCTTAGTTTCTACAATCTCCCCTGATTTATCAAGAACATAAATCTTAGTGTCCCAATTCCGATAAAAAGGAGCTACTCCTTTGTTTGCTAAAGTAAGAGTAAGCTTGGTTTCATCACCTTGTGACTTCAAGGACGCTGAAGGAACCCAGAATCTATAACCCATGTTTCAAGACTTCGTTATAGCCCGTATCATCCTTCTCATCAAGTACCTCAGCAATCTTAGGTCCCAAGAAGCTTGTATGCGATTGTTGAACTTCTTTAATCGTTTGTTCTAAATTATTCTTGAGAATGTTTTTCATGCTCACTGCACTAGTAAACTCACCACCAATCGGAGCAGTTTGCCAGGCGTCAGGCATCGCTACAAGGCCATCCTTCGCTTCTTCCTGGTCATAGTCACCACCAGATTTTATCCAATCGAGCCAAACCTTTGTGCTTTCTTTCTCTCCGACCATATCATTATAAAGGCCGAAGCCATGCTTCTTAGCAGCAACAAAAGGGCGACGCATTAAAATATTGGCTTTGGGAAAAGCTTGAGTCCATGGAGTGATAAATTTTTCACGGATTGCTGCTTCTGGTAATTTTCTGATGTTCACCTCATCATTAACGTGCCATTCTCCCCAATGGCCGAGAACCCCAAGCTGAATAAAGGCAATTTGCCCACTTTTAGCCCAGCGCTCTCCCATAGCAGCAACAGCTTTTTGATAATAAGAAATCAAGGTTTTATCTGAATAATTAGGAGAAAAGCCTTTTCCATAGTCAGACTCGTAGCGGTCCCCTGGATCAGACATTTCTTTTATGAGCCAAGAAGGAATATCTTCATGAGAAGTATTTGAAGGATAGTCTAAGACAAAGCGTAGAACAATGTACTTTCCTTCCTTTTTCCAGCGTTCCATCTGGTTGCTTTCTTCTATCTTGTCCCAATCATATACACCTTTTTGGGCTTCCAATTCTTTCCAAGTGACATCCATATATACCAGTTGAACATCGTCCGAAAGCTCCGATTCCTCTGCGGATGGTGCATAGCCCATCAAGGGATTTGGAATTGCCTCCTCAGAGTAGGTAAAAGTACGGTTTGCTTGTTTTTTATTATTCAAGGAACTTAAGAAAAAACTACCAAAAATCGTGGCTACTACTAAAATAATTAAACTGTATCGCAACTTTTTATTCATTCCATTTCCAATCATGCTATCCGTGATACTCACCGTTATATTGGATAAGGGTCACGTCTGAAACCTGTTCAATATTCCGAATGCGTTCTACAAATGTGAAATCGTCTTTTTTGCAGAGGACTTCAACTGCCATTTCAACAGCATCTCCTCGAAGGGTCTTGGATTTCACAAAGTACTTGATCTTACCAAAAGATTGGATGATGCGGTCTCCTGTTTCATCTCCTTGGTAATGAATAATGAGAATGAAGACCTTACCTTGGTGCTGCATCCGACTAAAAATGAGTAGCATTGCAAAAAAATAACAACAGCTGTCACAATGGCTAAGATATACATACCTGCGCCAACTGTGATTCCTGTGGTGATGGCCCAGAACAAATAAAGCAGGTCCATGGGATCTTTTACAGCTGTCCGGTAACGCACAATGGAAAGGGCACCGACCATCCCCAAAGAGATAACAACATTGGTACTAATTGCTAAAGTAACCATGGCTGTTAGGATAGACATCCCAATCAAGGTCATGGCAAAACTTCTTGAATAGACAACTCCAGTGAAAAATCGCTGATAAACAAAGTAAATAAAAGCTCCTAATGCGATTGCTAATAAAAGAGTGGCAAGAATTTTTACAGCATTTTGGGAAGTAAAATTCTCTGATTTTAATATTGATTTTTTAATCATATCTTGAACACTCATTCTTTTCTCCTATCTCTCCTAATAATCTGTGTCAAACCAGTACTCAAAATCATGCAAATATCTTGTCTTTTCAAAGCAAAGAACGTATTTTGATACCGCGATAAACTCTGAAGCCCCTGGGGGAATAATATCTTTTATAATCTGTGGTTGCATCTCTGTATATTTCACCTCAAAAACCAACTTGCCTTCCGGAAGAACTGGAATAGTCGGTAAGTTAGGGTCAAATATATCATAGCTACCAACAGCTGCTCGAACATTTGAATCAAAGGTCAAGCGTACTGTCCCTGCATCGTAAACCCACGGTTCCCGCTCGTAGTCAACAATTACACGAGGACGCATAACATTTGTCACACATTCAAAATAAAATTCCCGACAAAGAGGATGGGGACTATGGAGTAGAAATCCATAGTCACCTTCAATAATTTTTTCCACCTCTTCTCGTGTTAAAGGTGCTGCTTCCTTATAGATATAATTTTCAAACTTTTTCTTTCTTTCCAACTTGATGCTACGATCGCTAAAATTATAAATTCTAATTCGATATTTCTTTCGCATCAAAATCCCTGCAGCCTTTTCCTCGTAACTACTATTCCAGTAATCGTCAAAATAAAGACTGCGAATGGTGTACCCTCCGTTTTGAGCATGTCTATCCAAATTTAGAATAGACTCAAACCGTTGGGTCAGTAAGGCTTTTTCCTTTAAACCGATGAGATATTTCGCTTCATGGCGAAACTGCTCCTTTTTATCTGTTTTCGTAAGTGTCAACCTTGATTCCCCCATCTTCCATTACATAGAAGCCTGAGACACCGAATTGTTTGGTAGTGTCTGTCCGATAGTAGTCAAAGGCCGCTTGTGAATTGCCTGTTTCATTTGTAGCAAAGATTCGGACAAAGTATTGACCTTTAGGTAAACGGTCTGTCTTAATGCTGAGTTCCTTGATCCCCTTCTTATCTAGTATTTTTTCTTTGAAGCTTGGATCTTTGGCAAGCTCTACGTGATAGGTAATCTCTTGATTATTAAAATCATAAGATGGTAGCCATCTTAAGACAAGTTTCTTTCCTTCTACTTTAGGTTGGTCAATGTAGAATGGCTGAGGCGATTGCAGACTCTTCTTATAATCATGATAATTTTCCTCTACTTCTTTTGGTAGAGCATCTAAGACCTGATTATACTGGTCCTCATTAAAATACAAATGACCCAAATCTGGCATACGAGACAGATATGGTTTTACTATTTTAGCATAATTTTTACTCAAATCGCCAATATTTTCTGGTTTCAGCTGATTTTTATATAACTCATCAACTGTTCTTTCCAAACCAGTTCTGAATCTTTCTGATTTAAGCAAGCGTTGGAACAAGTGATTTCCCCAGTAGTTGCTAACACCGTATTGCCAACTATTTTCTCCCAATGCATCTGGCTTACGAATTGCATACTCACTTTTGTGTAGGGAATCGTCCAAGTCCCAAGGTAAGATATACCAGCGTGTCCCATTCTTTGGACTGTAGAGGAACATATTCCGGTTTTGACTGTCAATATTACCCATCAAAATCTGAAAGGCCATCCAGTACTGGACATTTTGCGCATCAAAATATTTTTCTAGGAACTCATCACTTGAGACTGACTCGTCGTTTAGTTTATCCAACATGTCAATCAGCTTGGTATGGTCCTTGTCTCCCTTGACCTCTAAACGAGACTCGAATTTTTTCTTATCAAATTTAGGATCATCTTCTTTTCGAATAGCATCAGGCTCTCTGTAGAATTCGAAATTATTAATCTTATAGAGATGGCCACTTTGGTCAAAACCATGAGCTTCAAGAGCCGTCTTGTTTAACTGTTCAACTTGCGTGTAGATGCCGTAATCTTCAAACCCCTTCGATTCTTCTCCTGTCTCATCTTTGACATAGAGATGGATAAATTGGGTCCGTAGTCCTACAATTTGCGGAATTCCTTCTATTAGCTTAAAAGCTAGCTTATTACGGAAACGCAGATAGTCATAGGGATGCTTATTTAGGTTAATGGTCCGTTGGCCTTCCCATCTCCCCTTGCTCCTTTTTATCTCAACCTTATAATTCTTTTGACTGGCTCTACTAGAGCTTTGCCCACGGATCTGAACCGTAGCATTGGGAACTTCTTCTCCAAAACCGAACTGACCTGACTCAGGTCCTTTTTCATTGCCCACTTGAAGGAGACCTTCGACTTGATAGCGTTTCACACCCATTTTTTCATAGTCGTAAGCTGAATATTGGTTGACTTCACTCCAAGAATGATTAGTGTTTTCGACTGTATTACCCCGTCTAACAGTCAAATACATGGTAATGACATCCGGATCCCCTTGGTTATACAAGGTTTCTTTGTCATAAAGATGCAAATCATTAATATTTTGCACCTTTTCCTTCTTCACCTTTTGGGTCACTTTGTCTTTTCCAGTATTTCCTATGTTATCAAAAACTGCTAAAAGAATAAAGGCGAGGGACATCAATCCAAAGACTAGTAGAAATTTACCCCACTTATTATTCATCATTTCTCCTCGCTTCCAACGTATTATACAGCTTAGTAAAGAATCCTACTTCTTCACGTGAAACGACATCCTGACTTCCTAAAACACGATAAGGAAGATCTTTGGTATATTCAGTCAAACGAGCACTTGTTGTTAAATAAAGTATTAGTGAAGCTAATAAAAAGCCATAACCGATAAAAGATGTATCCATAAACTGAGTCAGAATACTAAAGATAACTGAAATTCCTGCAAACCACTTGGCGCAATCTTTACCCCCTTCATAGTCTACGAAATAAAGAAGTAAGAGTAAGTTAACATTTCCTACAGCATAAAGTCCGTAGCCCAAACAAAGGGTCTGAAAATAGCCTTTCATCTGACTATTGAAGCCTAGGGGTAGAACCCCCAACAAAACTATCCCCACAAACATCGCTAGCAAGGTTGCTAAGAGTTGCTTCCAAGATAAATATTTCAATTCATTTCGGAGAGTCCGAAGCATATCCACTTCCGTCTGGTTGATTTCATCAACACTTCCGACCCCATCATACAGCTGGTAATATTTCCTAAATTTCGGATAAAATACAACTTCTACCGAAACCACAAAGCTCACTGTTGACACCAAGGTTACGAGATAGGCTAACATAGCTGACACATCATAGACAGGAGCCGTACGAAAAAGCCCTCCAATCCCCTTGCTCAAGGGTCCGAACCAGTTAATCACAATATGGGCAAAGAGCCCAATAAAAAGATAGATTCCAACCTTAAAAAGATTGAAATATTCATCAAACCAGATCAGAAACTCGAAATTGGCCTCATAGCTTTTCGGAAAATACCGATACATTATGCGAATCATTTGAATTAGGATATATGCATAAGCGATACAGGTACTCAGAAGCAAACCATAAGGGATCGACAAAGATAAAGCGAGGAATCCTGCTCCAAGCGTAATCAGGATCGCCGTTGCAAATGTTTTTAAGATACTGCGATAGTCTTTAACCGCTGTTAGGTAATTGACAGCATGCCAAATCAAGCATAATTCACTAAACAGTAGCAAGTTTAAAAACAATCTCCAGCAAGGGAATGCCTGATAAGAATAAGAACAAGCCGTAAGACACAAAGCCAATCCCCAACATCATGGCACCAGAAGAAAAAGTAAGAAGGCAGAATTTTTTTCAAACTTTTCTTCATAGAGCATATCGGAGACATAGCGGGTCACAACCATAGAAAAAAATATTGGTAATGGCTAAGGAAGCTAGGATTGAGTAGGAAATCAACCCCAACAGATGGTCGCGTTCACTGTTGCCAAAACGACCAAAAACACTGAGATAGACAACTGCAAGAATCAGTAAAATCCCAAGAATCATCGGTCCAACATAAATAATGCCTGCATAGCCATATGCTTTTTGCTTGGCCAGGAAGCTTCCCTTATTATATACCTTTCTTAGTTCAAATCCCAATCCTGCCATTACTTCACATACTCCTTATACATTTGTCTATATTGGTCAATCATTTGATCATATTGGTAATATAGCTCGGCTCGTTTTTTAGCGGTTTTCCCCATCACCAGCCTTTCTTCTTCCACAGAAGCCATCCGTAGCATAGCATCAGCTAGGCCACTTAGATCAGTAGGGGGGACACAATACCCTGCTGGTCCCAAATTATCGTCTTCTCTTCCCTCCAGCAATTCTCTGCAGCAACCAACGTCTGTCGTTACACACGCTTTTCCAGCTGCCATTGCTTCTAGGACAGAAAGAGGTTGTCCCTCAGAAATACTGGTTAAAATCATAAAATCCATTCTTTTGAGGTATTCTTTGATGTCAACCCGGCCGGTAAAAATCAGGTTATCTAGCTTCAATTTTCGAACTAGATCATAACATTCATTAGCATACGCTTTATCATCTACACCTCCCATAACATAGAGACGCACATTAGGCATTTGGGCAGACACTTCATAAAAGGCATAAATCATGGTTTTAATATCCTTGATTGGAGCCATTCGGACCGCTGCACCAATGTTGATAAAGCCATCCCTCTCATGAGGAATTGTTGAAAAAGCTTCGTAATCAATTCCATTTGAAATGACTCGACACTTTTCTGGATCACAACCCATATCTATCTGAATTTCTCTAGCTTTTGAAAATAGGCTGGTAATACAGTTTGCTTTTGAATAGACAGCATCTGAGAGAGTATAGAAAAAGTCAATCCATTGTTTTCGCATGGACGGCAAAATCCAATCTGCTCGGATGATTTCTTCCTCACGCTCCCGAGTATAAATCCCATGTTCAGTCAAAAGAAGGGGTTTCTTTGTCCGAACGCTCGCTAGTGTGGCCAAGATACCACCATATCCTGTCGAAATTGCATGATAAGCATCTGCAATCGGAATATCACTAGATAAAAGGGTCAAAAGCGGAAAAAGCATGGAGCGGATGGTATGAAACACATCCGACATCGGCTGCATGGCGTATCTTTCCATACACAATTGCTGGATCATTTGGAAAAATTCTTCGCTAGCTAAGAAGCTATCCCGCTGGATTTTTCCATCTTGGAGCAAGTTAAAAATCAAAGACCAATCTGGTTTTGCGCAAAAAACTAATTGTTTTAGGGCTTCGTATTCTGCATCTGTTAATTCTCCAGATTCCTTATTCCCTACTTCTGATCCAGCTAGACTATCTAGGAAAACCTCTCGAACTTCTACTACATTGGGTGGAAATTCGTAGACGAATTGCCCTTTCTTTTCCTCATTTGCTCCTATCACCCATACGATAAACTCGTGTTCCTTCATCTCGGTGATATACTGGTGCATCCAGGTAGATACACCTCCATGAACATAGGGATAAGAACCTTCTAAAACCAAACAAATTCTCATTTTTCTTTTCTCTTTTATGTTTATTTGACCTCAATAGATACTTTGGCTGATGTTGCCTCCAGCAGATAGAGATTACCTGTTAACTGTTCGAGTTTGCCACCCTTGACTTTTCCAGGCTCTCCCTCGTTTAATCGAATCATTACATAAGCTTGATTATGGAAATTTCCAAGTTCTAGCTCCAGGCCTGTATCTGTTCGATTCTGATTAATGGTTAAGATGGCATAGCGTTGGACTGCTCCAGCCATTTCTGAACCCGTCAGGCGTCGAATATTTGGAACAACTTTATATAGGCTCTCAATTTCATTTGGAAATCTTTATAGAGTTTGGACCAGCCTAGTTTCGCACCTCGATCTTCATCCATGACATCGTCAGGATGAAGGAAATGAGTAGTGACATAGTGCATGTTTAACTCAGAAAATACGGTCAATTTTGAATAGGCATCCCATGAAGCACCCGAAACAATCCGAGGTTGTTCAACCATACCATCATCTGCCACTTCAAATTCCTGTGAATAGGTGAATTTGCCTGGGAAATAATTACTAGCAATACTCTTGATTTCTGGGAATTTTTCTCGTAGAACTTCCCTTCCTTCTTTAGATAGAACGTTTGAAGGCGGGATATAAATCGACTTTTCTCCCTTTGGAAAGAGTTCTTTCGTAAAGCGGAGCAGTTCACTGATTGCAGAAGCCATAGCTTTCTTATCTTTCCAAGTTTTATAGGTTGGGAATTCATCACCATAATCAACTCCTTTAGGCGTTAAAGGCTGGTGATTATAACCATGGTAACTGATCTCTCCTCCATTAGCCAAAAGTGACTTACCAAAATATTTAAATCGGTCTACGTCTTTTTGGCTATGAACATTTCCTGATGTGTCATCCTCATAATTTTCGATAACCCCACCTGTATACTTAATTCCGTAAGTTTCAGCCAGCTTCAGCAAATCAGGCCACCAGATATTGGTATAAAAGTCCGAGATGCTCATATTATAGTCACGTTTAATATAAGTCGCATCTCCTGCAGGGACTGGAGATGGGAAGTCATCTAGGTAAAAAGTTGTCCCATTAATAACTGGATAAGCTGTCGCGGACGTCATCAAGCTATAGGAAGCTGCATAGAGGCCACGTACTGCCCTTTCATAAATACCAAAATTATCAACTACAAACTTCCCTTGACCATGTTTTTTTTCCCAGACCAAAGGAGTTTTTTTGCCTCATCATCTGTCCAGGCATGAACTTTGGCATCAGATGATAGTGTAACTGACCAAGCAGAATGGAAAGCGCCGTCGATGGCATAGCTTTTCCCACCACCAATCATAAAGTCTTTATCAATATAAATTTTTCTTAACATAAGCATTTTCAAAACTAGAACTTGAAACGCCTAATTTTTTTGTTCGATTTCTGTTAGTTTGCTGTCCTTGGAGAGGGTTACAGCAAAGAGAACATTTCCTCCTTGCTCAACCCAATCCACCATCTCAAGCGCCTTGTCTCCCAAGCCTTCCAAATCGCTCAGAAGCACAACGACTTTTTTATAATCAGAAAAACTAGGAATCGTCTCTTTTGAAATATCAACCAAGCGGTACCCCATTCTCATATCTTTGAGAATCTGAGTAAATTGCTCTTTTGCCCTTCGACTTGTATCATTGTTTTCATCATAAAGAACCAGATTATCCTGAGCTAAGCTGTCAAATACAGCATTAGACGAAGGGGCGTTTTTAAGATAAATGTTTTTTTCAGGATTAACTGTATATTGTTCGCCGCTCTTTTGAATCCACAAAACCGCAGATAACAAAAGAAAGATTACAATTACAATAATGGATTCTTTTGAATATAAGATTTTTCTTTTTTTCTTTGTCATCTAAAAAACCTACGATTGCCAGAAAGCGAGACGTTCTTGATTCGCTTTAGAAATATAAATAGAACCATTTTTAATGGCTTCTACCAATTCTTCTAACCTTTCTCCCTGTCTCGTTTCAAAATAATATCTGAGATAGAGCATATAAATCTCTTCTTGTTGAGGCCATTTTTGAGAAATAGTATTCAAGTATTTTTCTACACTTCCATATCGCTTCAACAAGAGTTCATTCTCTATCAATTTCACATAATCAGAAAGTTGCTCTTTTTGTTGAAGTTTCTTTTCTAGGAGATGGGAATAATCCTTCCGTAAGACCTCTTCCATCCGCTTAGTCACCAGATTCTTTTGCAGGTATGCTGCTAAAACTGCACAGTATTCTGCTAGAGTTCGGTAATCCGACGGATTTTCCTGATGCTTTTTATCCAGTGTCTGTAGACGGATATCATATTGTCGAGATATTTCCGCAATCAAGGTCGTTGCATAATGCACAACCTCTGTATCCTCATCCTGACGAGCTAGGAACAATAAGTCAATGAACTTAGCAGGAGCCCGACTGACTATTTCCATCAACATCCACCGAGAAACTTCTTTGTCTTGCAAGACAAGAGCTTCTTCTAGAGGAATAATCTCTTCAACGTGATCATAGGCACTTTCAACCCTACTCATTTTCTGAGTGTCATCTACGTCAAACCATTCTTCGAAATCACCTTGAACCAGCGAAAGGTCAGATTCATCCTTTTGAATAGAACGATTCAAGCCCCAAAGCAAGATATAACCTAAAAAGGGTAGAGCAATAGGAAAGACTATGTAAAAGAGAGGTAGCTGCATCCGTTTTGTTTTTAATAAGATAAACGAATGCAGGCATAAAGCTAGGTCTAAAAAGACACAAAAACTAGTAATCATCCATTCCATTTTAGTTTCCTTGCCTCATTTCGCCGGGACTGCTATGCGTGGTCAGACCAGAATCTTTATTCATGCTAGAGAAGACTTGATAATAACCGGCCTTATCTACCATAGACGCTGTCAGTTCACTTACCATCTGAAGGAAATGAAGTTTTGAGAAAGTCAATTGATCATAAGAAACTTCGTCAACCCATATCAGATAATGAAGCCCAGAAGCACTCTTCATTTCTACTGCAAAAACAGGATAGTCTGGAAGCATCTTTTTGTTAATCCAAACTGCTTCTTTTTCCAAACCTTCTTTCAACTGAGGATAGAGCTCTATCTTAAAGTTAGAAAAAGGAGACAAAGGGTAAAAATGAACTTCATCAGTTGAAAATTCTTCCCCAATGATTTTTTCAGCTTCAGCAATCACTTCTTCAACTGTTTTCTTGTTTAAACGTTTGTGAACAGCATATAGTTGACTGTTGCCATTGCTACTGCTCACTACTTTTTGAACTAGTGCATCTCGATCATGAGCCGCATCTTCATATGAAAGAGTCAAAAAGTCATTTTGCTCGTTCAACAACTGATTTTCTTTTTCCAGCAATTCCTTCTCATCTTGGTATTTCATCTGGATAATACCACAAATAAGAGCCACGAATATATAAGCGGCAAATGGGAGCCATCTATCGGTGTTATATACAATTGATTGCCACTTATTACCTGCTGCTATGCTCGTTACAAATAAGCCTAAAACGGACAGAACACCCGCAAAGACGCCATATACTGTTCCAAAAATAGTACTAATTAAGGTTACAAACAAGAGGCGCACATCAATCATGCCTAGCTGATTAAATCTTGCGACGATAAAGCTGAGGACTTCTGACAAGAGAAAGGCCAGTAAAATCTCTGCTGTTTTTTGAAAATCATTATGGCCACGCAGTCTATAGATATTTTTCTTCAAACCGCGAAATTCAAGCCGTCTTAAAGGCTTACTTTCAGAAGCGAATTGGCAATAAAGATCTGATAAATCATCCAAAATAGAATAATGGATAAACCAACCATACCGACCACGCAGATTATTCTTGTCCATTGTTTGGTAGAGAGGCGATAGCTTATTGGATGATTGGAAGCCAATCGTACTGTGCGAAAGCTCTAAGTTTTGTAGCTTGGTCGCTAACTGCTGGAAGGTATCCTGAAACGGACTAGGAATTGTTAGAACTTCAATCTCATCTGTCCAACTATTAAATACTTTATAAACAAGTTCTGCTAGATCTTCTGAATTAATAAAGTTTGCCACTTCATCAGGCTGCTCATCAAACGAATTGGCTGATTGCGGCGGATGTTAGACATTAAACCGTAGAAATAGTCCTCTGGCTGTGTTGCAGAATAAACATAAGGACTTCTAATAATCTTAAGAGAGCCACTGTAGGTATGAGCCCAATGCAAGCACAGATTTTCTGCTGCTCTTTCTAAATCCTGAGGCAGATTGATGATTTCTGGTCCGGTCAGATAGATAATCTTAGACCAGGTCAATTTAGAAGTGTTTTTTAAGAAATCCTGTAACCTTTCCAATTCCCCAATCTGTTGATTTTTATAGGTCAAGAAATTTGAAAGATATAAAATCTGATCGAAGCGATAATTTTCTAAGATTTCAGCGATTCCGATTGCCTCTGTCTTCTTAAAAACCGTCACTCTCTTTAAGCCAGTTAAGTTGGTTTCTCCGAAAATATAGACATCGCTATTAGGGAAAGCTTCCTCAATGAACTCCTTAGATATGTAACCTGTGTTTCCGAATAGTAAAGTCTTCACATTTCTCTCCTTTTTTTATATCCTTTGTTCGCCTTAAGAACAAAATCTAGGTCGAAAATACTTTCATATATCGTATTATTTCACACTCAGTTTAAAATCATATAATTTTTTGGCAAAAATATCAAGTATATCACCCCGTAATTTACATAAAATACAGAAAGAACAATGACTTTATAAATTTAAGAATCAGATCAAACATTTGCTATATATAAAAAAACATCTCCGAGGATCATAATGCAACATAAAAAAACATTAGAAGGGCTCAAAGATTCACCTTCATTATACCAAAAAAGGTGATCAATGAACACTATTCACCTGTCTTAAATCCAGACTTAATCTTACAAAAAATTCTCATCTTCAAATAATTGGAAACTTCCCATTATTTTGCAAAAATTTTGCAAAAATCAAAAGCACCCTCGAAGTCAGATTTTCATTCCAACCTCGAAGGTGCCACTATACTGTATAATCTAGCTCTTTATAACTCTACCTGAAATCTCTCCAAACATTTCATCTCTTTTTCTGTTAAACGACGCCATTCTCCGAGGGCAAGATCAGGATCCAATTGCAGGGGTACCATCGAGAGGCGCTGAAGATCTGTTACTTCTTTTCCACAGGCAGCCACCATGCGCTTGACTTGGTGGAACTTGCCTTCGGATAGACTGATTTCTACAAGAGAGGTCTCTTTTTCCTCATATACTTCTAAAATCTTGAGTTTGGCTGGTTGACAGGTAAAGTCTTTCAACTCTATCCCTCTAGCAAACTGCTCCACATCTGATTGATTCATCAAGCCAGCTACTTGAGCTCGATAGATTTTCTCTACGTGTTTTTTGGGTGATAGCATGGCATGAGCTAGCTTACCGTTATTGGTCAGAAGGAGCAGGCCATGGGTATCAATATCCAAGCGCCCTACAGGGAAGACTTCTTTCTGACGGGCAGTCTCATCCAACAAATCCAGAACAGTTTTATGTCGTTCGTCCTCTGTTGCTGAGATATATCCCTTGGGTTTGTTAAGAAGATAGTAAACAAACTTTTCATAGGTCAACTTTTGGCCAGAAACAACAACCTCATCTGCCGTCTCGTTAATCTGAGTCTTGGGAGATTTTTCCGCTCTGCCATTGACCAAAACCAAACCTTTTTTCAAAACTTCCTTCACTTGGCTTCGAGAACCAAGACCATTTTCTACCAAAAATTTATCTAGGCGCATATTATTCCTTTGTGATATTGTAACTTAGCATTGCTATGATCATCATGACACCCCCTAGGACAGAGAAAATAAAAAGCGGAGCTTGAGATAGATGGCCAATCAAGGAAAGGATAAATGTTGTCACAGAGGCACCACCACTGCAACCTAAAACAGTAATTGAAACAGCTTGATTGATTAGATGAGGGGGGATCTTTTCTGACACTGTATGAAATACGGTCGTCAGGGTTATACTATAGGTAAAGCCTGCAAAAAGGGCACTAATAGCTAACAGCCATATATTGCTGGAAAGACCAATCAAAATCAAGCTCAAGCCAAAACAAATTCCAATAATCGTCAGTAAACGGTCCTTAAAAATCCCAACCATTGGAGCAAAGCTAACACCAGCCACAATTCCAATTAACTGCATACCACTCAATATCAAACTGGCCGTTTGCGCTGTCCCTATTTGATGGTACAACACTAGACTAGGTACGCGCAAGTTAATGGCTGTATTACTGAGTACAATTACCCCAGCCACCAAAGCTGATAACAAGGTGAAGCGGAACTGACCAGCTGTCATTTTTTCTTTCTTGGCCTGCTTATGTTGATGAACTTCCCCTTTTTCATAGGGAACAAAGAGGAGAAAAAGTCCCAAAACCAAAAAGCAGAAGGTATAAACAAGGAAGGTTGCTGTCCAGCCAAAGCGCAAAAGTTGGCCGACTGCCATGGTCAAAAGGGCTGTTCCCACTACTTCTGCTGATCCCCTATAGCCTAAGAGCTGTATGCGCTCATGACCTTGGTAACGCTCGCTAATAATTGAAATAGCCTTGGCATTAATCAAGCCTGTTCCCAAGCCAAAAATTAAACGGGAAAGAAAGACTAGGTTATAGGATGGATTCAGAATGGGAACAAAAGCGCAGGCAGACATAATCAGCAAGCCAGTCACAATCATGATTCTCTCAGATAAGAAACGTTCAATCAGACCATTCAACAAGAGCATGACCATAATCCCTATAGAGGGCAGGGACACTAGGAGTTCTACCCTATCGGCAGGATAGTCCTTATAAAAGTCAAACATGGCCGGCAAGGCACTGGAGATTGAAAAAGAGGTTGTCAGTACCAAAGATAGACTCAGGATACTGATTTTTTCCATTGTTCTTTTCATTTTCTTTCCCTTCAATAACACACTATTAGTATCATACAGTTTTTTGCACAAAGACGCAATCTGTTTATTTAGAAAAATTTATCATTAACTCCTCTTCTTTATTTCTAGTCTGTTTTGTGATATAGTATCATATAGAAAGAACGAGGATAGAGAAGATGTCTGTTATTGAAAAACTTATTAAACCAGCTCATTTGATTGATATGAAGGATATTATCCGCGAAGGAAATCCAACCCTACGTGCTGTTGCTGAGGAAGTTTCTTTTCCCTTAGCGGACGAAGATATTCTTTTGGGTGAAAAAATGATGCAGTTCTTACACAATTCACAAGATCCAGTCATGGCTGAAAAACTTGGATTGCGTGGCGGTGTGGGACTGGCTGCTCCACAGCTTGATATTTCCCGCCGTATCATCGCGGTTCTCTTACCTAACCCTGAGGATGAAACGGCAATCTACCACAAGAAGCTTATGCTTTAAAAGAAGTCATGTACAATCCTAAAATCGTGGCCCACTCTGTCCAAGATGCAGCTTTGGCTGACGGAGAGGGTTGCCTATCAGTCGACCGCGATGTCCCTGGCTATGTAGTCCGACATGCGCGTGTCACTGTAGATTACTTCGATAAAGATGGTGAAAAACATCGAGTAAAACTTAAAGGTTACAAGGCTATCGTTGTCCAACATGAAATTGACCATATCAACGGTATCATGTTCTACGATCGGATCAACGAGACAGATCCATTTGCCATTAAAGAAGGCATGTTAATTTTGGAATAATGGATCAAAAGTACAAAATTTCTGACTTCTGTCTCTTAACGAGGTGAGACCAGACTAACTGTTTAAACAAGTAGTCTGGCCTCCCTCTTTTTTTCTTGCCTCTCGACCATTTTTCCTTAAACAAATATTAAGCCAAACTTAAAGAAAACTGATATCAGTTAGCTTTAAGGACTGCTCTTTATACTGTTCTGTATCTTATCTATCAAACATCTAAGAAAGAGGTACAGCTTATGGATTATCTCGTTATTCCAGCTTATGAGCCAGATTACAATCTCATTCGCTTAATTAAAAAGGTTCGTGAAAAGAGTGACTTTGAAGTGATCGTAATCAATGACGGCAGTTCTGCTTCATGTAATCGTGTCTTCGAACAAGCAGCAACGTATGCAACTATCCTGCATCATTCTCTTAACCAAGGCAAGGGACAGGCCCTAAAGACAGCTTTTCGCTATATTCAGTCTCAAGATCGCTATGGTGTCATTGTCACAGCAGATGCAGACGGTCAACATAAGCTTTGGGACATTCTACGTGTTACCCGCTGTGCCCATGAGCAACCTCAGAAGTTAATCTTAGGAGCACGCTCATTTACCGGAAAGGTCCCTCTACGAAGTCGATTTGGAAATAGTCTGACTCGTCTGTTATTTAAGCAACAAACCGGCGTCGCTGTTTCTGATACTCAGACTGGCCTCCGTGCTTTCACTAGCAATATGCTTCCATTTATGCTTTCCATTAAAGGTCAACGCTATGAATACGAAATGAATATACTTCTGCAAGCCTGCAAGGCTTATCCAATCGTGGAAGTTCCGATCGAGACCGTCTACATCGATGATAATAAAACTTCCCATTTCAGACCCATTCAAGATGGCTTAATGATTTACAAAGATATGTTTAAGTTTGCTCTATCCTCACTAAGTAGCTTCATTGTGGACTATCTAGTCTACGCTGTCGCCCTACTCTTTCTGGTGGCTGTGCCGACAACTCTGCGTATTCTACTTGCCAATGGGATTGCCCGCGTTACTAGCTCTATTTTTAATTACTCCACCAATAAAAAGCTCGTCTTTAAAAATGAAGATAGCATTGCAAAAACAGGAAGTGGCTACTTTGGCCTGGCTCTGGGTTTGTTTATATTAGACACCCTTCTAATTAGACTCTTCTACGCTGTCTTTGGGATCAACCTTCTACTCGTTAAGATTTTGGTCGGCATTCTGCTATTTTCGCTCTCTTGGCTTATCCAAAAGAAGTTTATTTTTAAAGAAAGGACCCACACCGTATCATGAAATTATTTAAAAAATCTTATGTTTATGCTAGTCTTTTTGGCTTATTGTTGACAGCATCTTTCAGCTACTCTATGCTCAAAACCTTTGTCTTATCAGAGTCCATCACAACTGTTAAAGCCAATACTACAAGTAGTAGCACCAGTACAACGGCAACCAATGTCAGCACGTCTGATACTAGCTATAGTGACGACAATATCTCCATTACACTGACAGAAAAAACAGTGAGCAATACCCAGGTTTATATTGCTGACATAACTGTCAGCTCTGCTGAATATTTAAAAACTGCTCTGGCTCAAAACACATATGGAACCAATGTCACTGCCAAAACCTCTGTCACTGCTGCCAACAACAATGCTATTTTAGCGGTCAACGGTGACTACTACGGGGCAAATTCCACTGGCTATGTTATCCGCAACGGGGTTGTCTACCGTGATACCGTCCGAGAAGACTCCAGCAATGGCGATTTGGCGATTTACAAGGACGGCTCATTTAAGATCATTTATGAGGACGAAACATCTGCAGAACAGCTGGTGAAAGACGGAGTTGTTAACCTCCTAGCCTTTGGTCCATCCTTAGTAGAAAACGGTGAGATTGTTGTTGACACTAATTCTGAAGTTGGTCAATCCATGTCTTCGAACCCACGTACAGCCATCGGTATTATCGACGAAAACCACTATATTATTGTCGTGTCAGATGGCCGGACCTCAGAAAGTCAGGGACTATCCCTCTATGAGTTAGCTGAAGTTATGAAATCGTATGGCGTCAAGACTGCTTATAACCTTGACGGTGGCGGATCTTCTACACTCTACTTCAATGGTCAGGTGATCAACAAACCAACGACCAATGGAAATATTTCAGAAAGGGCGGTGAGCGACATTGTCTACATCGGTTACTAATCCAAGCAAAAAACGTTTCAAGAAGACAGCTCTTGTCTATACTCTCTTAAGTATCTTCTTCTTTGCCTTTAGCCGTATATATGAATCTTTTAGCTTTGGTGAAACCTCTACCTATATGCACTATCTCTACGCAGTTCCTTTAGTTGGAGGCATCCTCTTATTAATCCTACTCAAGATCATTCCTAACCTCTCAAGACTCAGCCTCAACCTCTGGAACTCAGCAGTTGCTACTCTCACGGCGGGTGTCCTTTTCCGAGGCATTGTTAATCTATCTGGACGTTCCACGACGCTGGATCAGCCCTATATCTATACTAGCATCGCCTTTCTTGTATTAGCTGTACTCTCAATATTATTTACTAGAAGCGTCTGGACAGAAGAAAATAATCTTATTGATTAAATAAAATAACAAAAACAACCGGAGTCTAAAATGACTCTGGTTGTTTCTTATGTAGGTAAGCTAACTTAAAAGATTTTTAATTCTCCTATAGACTATTCGCTTTCTTCACGCTTTTTGTGAATGGCCATTCCGACCAATGCTAGCGAAGTTATTCCAAAGAGACTGAGTGCTAGAGAAGTTTGGTCCTCTTGTCCTGTCTTCGGAAGGACACCAGATTCTTCTTGCTTACTAGAAGCTGTTTTATAGTTAATCGTTAGTGGCATAGCTGTTGCAACTTTTTCACTAGCTTTATTTGTTTCAAAAGTAGGACGACTATCCGGATTTGTAGGAGCTGGGACTCCTGGTTTCCTATCTGGTTTTACAATTATTCCACTATCTTGATCTGGATCAGGCGTCGGAATCACCATCTCCTTCAGATAGGATAAAACATAACGATTAATCTTATTTGTGACTTCATAGATAAAGTCATTTTCAGTCGCGCGATATCCTGCTGGAAGCTCAACATGAATACGATAGTTTCCATTCATCAGCATGCTTTCAAAGCTCAGAAGATCATAAATACTATGAGCAAGCGTACGGATAACCCCTTTCTCATCAATAGTCTTCACAATAGTTCCTTCTGGCACTGGCTTGTCAAAACCTATTGTCAACTTATTCTCGGATAAATAGCGAGAAGCAAAGGTGACTTTTGGATGAGGATCCTCAGGAGAAACTGTCACTTTTTTCACTAGCTCATCTCCCCAATCATAATGGTAATCAGAAAGAGTAATCTTGACTGTATAAGTGCCAAATGGGAGCTCTGGGAAGTTGCCACCATTATAGGACAAATTAAACTCACCAGTTACAGCACGCCTCTGATCATCAAAGACTTGGTAACGCACGATTGATGGATAATAATTAATTACCTCTCCGCTACTGTCCGTAAAGACAAGCTCCAAGGTCCCCTTATCAGGGGTCTCTTTATTTTCTGGACTTGACGTTGGCTCTTCAGCGACCGAAGCTGCTTGAGCTGTTAGGTCTTCGCTAGTCTCTACTTTATTTCCTTGCAAGTCTAGCTCAGCTGTATTGTATACCTTATCCCAAACTGAATAACGAACTGTTGAAAGATCTACTCCCTCAGGAATGAGATAGCTTCCATCTTCTTCTGGAGTCAAGGCATGCGTTTCTCCATCTTTAGTGTATGACAGATAAGTACCTGCGACTCCACTTCCTGTTTCGATAATCTTTCCAGGACGGAAAACTCTGGTCTTAGGATCATAGTGGGCGCTACCCGTCTCTATACTTGGAGCCGTATTATCAATTTTTACTTTGAAATTCAACTCCTGCTTCTTAGCACCAGAGGCTGATGGACGGTAGGAAATGACAAATTGATATTCTCCATCTGGAAGCCGATTCCCATCATTATCCAAACCTTCCCAAGAAATTTCATAGAATTCTTCACTTCTGTTTCCGCTTCGGTAGCTCCAGTCCGTTTTTCTATGAACTTCATTTCCGATCTCATAAATGGGTTGTTTTCTCTCTGTGTCTTCTTTCTTGTAGACTGTCAGATGCACATTTTCGACATTGCGGAGCATAACAGCTTTTACCTTCACACTATCAAAACTAGAATCGTTATTTGGTGAAAAGTAGAGTTGATCCCCATCAAACTTTTCGCCATCCTGTCCCAGTGTTTTAGCTACAGATTCGCCGTTTTCGTACACATAGCTGATCAAGGATGTAAAATGATTATCTGGATGCCGCTCTTCCACATCAGGAATCTTGCTATCTGGATAGTCTGTTTTGTCCTTATAGTAATAGAAAGGTTTGTCAGAGCCAGTATATTCATAAATCGGTTTTTCAATTCCTCGCAGATTTTGGTATTCCCCTCGGAAACCCACATAAGGAAGACTGACCAAATGCTGGTTACTCTTAGCATCTTTAACAAGGAAAAATCCTTCTAGGAAATAACCATTTGGCATTTGTTTACTCAGCTCGGATTGATACTTGCTGGCATCAACTGAGACACGAATGGTCCGTTGACCATGAGCTGGAACAGTGACAGTTTCTTTACCTGTCAGGGTCTCTAAAAGAAGTGGGTGGAGCGTAAATTTCCCATCTTCAACTTGATCCGTCTGAAGAGTTGTTTCGTAGGTGACCGTCTTTTCCTGATCAGACAAATTATGAACTGTCACATCAAACTCGAAAGTGTCCTTCACATTTCCCAAGGTCAAGCTACTCTTTTCGCCTTTTGCAGTGACATATAAATCACCTAGAGCAGCAGCTGTCACATCCATGACTCCAGCTCCCTGCTGACGAACAGAGGAATAGGCCTTGGTTTCTTCATCCACATGAGGAACCGCTGTACTCATCGTCATTTGCTTGACGAGGATTTGAAGCTGTTCAGAAGTCAGATAAGGGAAACGCTCTTTCAAAGACTGCTTGACTAAAGCTGTTGCCCCAGCAGCATGAGGAGATGCCATACTTGTCCCTCTGTCCATATAGTATTCACCGTTATTAACAGATGAGTAAATCATTCCACCTGGCAAGGTCACATCCGGCTTCAAGTCACCATCAACTGATAAGCCCCAAGATGAAAAGTCTGACATCTGTTTAGCAGCCTCATACGGTACACGCTTAAATTTGTTGGCAATGTTCAGTTGATAATCACTGGCGTGCTGGGACAAAACCTCTCCTGCACGGTGGCCGATTACCCCAACAGGGAAACGCTCCCCTAAACCTTCTAGATCAAATGGAGTAGGCCTTTCTCCTTGCTCTTTTGTCTGATAGAAGATCACTCCAGCTGCTCCAGCCGCTTTCAGCTGTTTGACTTTTTCAACATCTGAGACCTGACCGCCTCTTTCAGTCAAAACCAAACGGCCATTAATCTGATCTCCTTGATAGTTTTCCAGCCCACCATTTTCCACATGGATATAATTTTGTGGAATGGTCGTCCGGAAACCATCTCGTTCAACAAAAGAATGCATTGGAATTTTACCATCAGGAAATTCTGTAGAACCGACTAGTTCCTTAACGGTTAAGCTTGCTTCCGTTGAAACGTGTTTAGTCAAGCTATTGATTGAAGCAACAGAAATGACATTTGGATTTACTGACGGTGTTCCCGTCATCCCGTAATCAGGTGTTGTAGCAAGTGGCTTACTATGCCAAAAACCATTGGTTGCCATATTGGTAGAAGCAACAGTAATGGTCACTCCCGCCTTGCGAGCTTCATCGAAGGCTTGACGGGTGATTTCACCAACATCATAGATGGAGCCTGAGGCAGTTCCTAAACTCATATTAATGGTATCAGCCCCAAGCTTCACAGCATCTTCCACAGCCTTGGTATAAATAAAGTTTTGGACTTGTCCACCTTTCGTATCTGAAAAGACGCGCAAAAACATGAGCTGAGCTTCTGGTGCTACCCCGCGGAAAATTTCTCCGTTTGGAGATGGTTGAGAAGCATTTCCTACGGCAGTCCCAGCCACATGGGCACCATGTGAAATCGGATCTTCTTCTTTTACATTATCATCCATATCACTATAGTTATGAACATAGACGACTTTGTTGTTGTACCACTTACCATAGGTAATACCAGCCTTTTTCTTGGCTGCTTCAATATCAGCTTCACTTTTGAATTTTGCCTTGCTGATGTCCGTTAAACGAAAAGCGTCGTGGGCAGGATCAACTCCTGAATCAATCACAGCTACAACCTGGCCCTGACCTTTAATCCCTTTATCCCAGAGCGGTTGTAAATTGATTAAACTGTTTTCTTCACTAACTTTGGCAGGACTTGGGGTTGGGGAAGCGACAGCTGGTTGCGGCTCTTCCACTCTGGTCCGTCGAAGAGGAGCGTAGTCCACAGCATCGACACGCGCCAAACCTCGAATTTTCTTCGCATCTCCGTAAGTCGTTTCTAAAGCAAGTCCACTAAACAAAAGATTAATATCATAGAGTTTCTTAAAGCGAATGGACTGTCTTTCTAATTCTTTTAAAAATTCCTCGTGTTCCCGATTTGTCTTCTCAATTCGTCTAGCCTTGTCCGTAGCTGATGTAAGAGGGGCTTCGCCAGGTGTTTTTTCTTCCTTTAGGCGAACAAGAGCTTCTACAGGAGTCGCTTCATCCAGTTCATTTTTTGGAGCTTCAGCTACTTCTTTGTGGGATTTTTCTTCTATATTTTCCTGAGCTACTTTCTTTGAGGTATCAAGGACAGGCTGCTTATAATCATTTTCACTTCTCTTCTCAGGTTCAGGAGTGACATTGCTTCTGCCTCTTTTTCAGTGCTTACCTTATCGGGCTCATTTGCTACTCCTTTTACAGGCTCATTACCCTTATCAGATGGCTGAACACCTTCTGTCTGACCCGAGTCAAGAGTAGAAGGAAGAGACGGTTCTTCCGGTTTTCTTACTTCTTCCTCTTTGACAGGATGATTTTCTTCCGTCGTCTGTGCAGTATCCACTGCAGACGCTGTAATGGCTTGTTCTTCAGAGGTTACTGTATCTGCCGCAACCATTGGTCCAACAAGAGCCAGTCCAATCAATACAGATGCTACCCCTATAGCATACTTTCGAATTGAAAAACGTTGTTTTCGGTGAAACTCCATACAAAACTCCTTTATTTCTCAAGCTGGAAGCAAGAAACTTGACTGCTTCCAGCTGTTGTCTAATTATTAACGAATCCTTAAGTGATTAATCCTGACCTTCTTTTCCTCTTTGACGAATGAGTCCAAAGGTGCAAAGTGACAAGAATAAGCCTAACAGACTTATGCTATCCCCCGCTTGTCCAGTCTTTGGCAGGCTTGCTTTTGCATCTAAGTCAGAGACTTCTCGTATGTCCTCTTCCTTCTTTTCACTTGGTTTGACATACATTGGACGCAAGTCTGCTTTTTTCGCAATTAGCTGATCTTCTTTATCCACTTCTTTTCCTTTACCAGGATCGGATGTCTTATCCGGAATGAGTGGATCTGGTACTGGATTTGGGATTGGATTCGGTGTTGGATTCGGATTAACCGGATTGTCTTCTGCAACTTCTACAAATGTTGTTAAGAAGCGATTGATTTTTTCTCCTACTGAATAGAAAACATCATTTTCTACTGCACGATAACCTTTTGGCAGTTCAATATGAATCTGATAATCTCCATTTAATAAAATCTTTTCAAAAGTCTTTGATTCATAGAGGGTTTGTTCTAATTCATGCTGTTCTCCGTTATCCTTACGAGTAGCAAATACTCTAGTTCCAGATGGTAAATCCTTATCAAAGACTACGTTAAATCGATTCTTAGATTTGTAATGGTAAACAAAGTTGACTAGGCCTTCAGGATGCTCTTTCGTCAACTCAACCGTTACAGTTGTAGGAGATACCCATGAATAGTTTCGTCTTGTGCAACTACTTTGACGGTATAGCTACCAAATGGCAACCTTGGCAACTCACTTTCATAATAAGTATTAAACTCTTTATCAATTCGATTGCCCTTACTGTCGAATACTTGGTAGCGCATCATCTCAGGATATTGAGAGGTTGGATTTCCCTCTTCATCAACAACACGAACTTCCAGCCTTCCATCTGTTGCTTCTTCTTGACCGTCCTCAGAACTTCTTTTTCCTCTTGATTTTCCTGATTCCTTCTCAGCCGACTTATAAGCATTTTGACCATCAAGGGTTAAAGTATTGGTATTATAAGCCTTATCCCAAATATAAAAACGAACAGTTGCTGGATCAACCCCTTCTGGAATCAAATATGAACCATCTTGATTTGGGCTGATTTCAATAGTTTGCCCGTCTTTTTCGTAGGATAAGTATTTACCTGCCAGACCACTACCTTCCTCGATAATGGTTCCCGGTCTAAAGATACGCGTTTTTGGATCATAGAGATCTTTGGTTGACGCTAATTGAGGGACCTGATTGTCGACCTTGACCTTCAAAACGATTTCTTGAGGTTTTGCTCCAGGAGTACTTGGACGGTAGGTAAGAACGTATTGGTATTCCCCATCCGGAACGACCTGATTGTTTTGGTCTTTTTCCTGTCCAACGACTAGCATAAAGGATTCTACTTCTATCGTTAATCCTCCAGCCGTAATCGGTTTTTTTCTCACTTTCGTTTCCTTGTTCAAAAAAATCGGATGTTCACGTTTCGTATCATCTGCCTTGTAGACTGCTAAATGGATATTATCAACATTTCTCAAAACAACAGCATTTAGTTTAACCGTATCAAAATGCCCATCTCCATTTGGAGAAAAATACCAAAGGCGTTACCATCGTATTTACCGTCTGTTTCACCAAGAACAACCTGCTCTTTCTTGCCATCTCTACGAATAGAGCTAACTAAAGCAGTAAAATGATTTCCCGGATCCTTGACTGGATTTTCCGCTTTCTCATCTTGATAGTAATAGAAAGGTTTTTCCTTACCAGTAAATTCATAAACTGGCTTTTCGATACCAGGTAGGTCTTGGTAATGTCCTTTAAAGCCGATATATGGAAGACTGACTAAATCTTTTTGCGTCTTAGCATCCTTGAAGAAGACGAACCCTTCTAAGAAATAACCATTCTTCATTTGTTGGGATAATTCTTTGGTATAGGCGCTCGTATTAATCTTAATCGGAATTGTCACACTACCCATTGGAGGTACAAGTACAGTCTTAGCACCTTTTTGGTCCAGTAGCTGACGCATTTGAAGTGTAATCCGACCATTTTCAACTTGATCTGTATTGACAACAGTATGGTAGCTGAGTTCTTGGGCCTGATTAGACAAGTTATGAACAGTCACCTCGAAGGTAAAGCTTTCTTTAACATTTCCAAGTGTCAGACTACTATCCGTTCCTTTTCCAGTTACATACAGATTGCCAAAAGCAGCTCCCGCAGCATCCATTAGACCAGAACCTTGTTGGCGGACTGAAGAATAGGTATTGCTTTCCTTGTCCTTGTGAGGTTTAGCTGTACTCATAACCAGTTGACGAAGCAAGGTATGAATTTGCTCTGGGCTATATTGCGGGAATCTTTCTTCTAATGCCTGCTTAATCAAGGCTGTTGCCCCAGCAGCATGAGGAGTCGCCATACTAGTCCCACCATCCATGTCGTAAGAACCATTCGGAATAGCAGAATAAATCATACCGCCTGGCAAGGTTACATCCGGCTTCAGTTTTCCTTCTGTTGACAGTCCCCAACCTGTAAAGTAGAGCATCTTATCAGCTTCACTATAAGGAACCTTTTTGACCTCTTGATGGAAAGTCAGCTTATACTCACCAGCATGCGCAGCTAATTCTTTACCTAAACTATGTCCTAGCACGCTGACAGGATAGAAGGAACCCCAGTAGCCCATTGGAAGATTTTGCAGCTGATCTCCCTGTTCCTCATTTTGATAAACTAAGACCCCTTTGGCACCAGCTTGTCGAAGGGAGTTAACCTTATCTTCATCAGTGACATCACCACCACTCTCAACTAAAGCAATCTTCCCCTTGACAGAAGCTGTCCGGTAAGCTTCTTCTCCACCTTTTTCAACGTGGACATAAGACTGCGGACCTTCAACAGGGAAAACGAGCCGATAGACTGGTAAATCAACAAGACCATTCTGGAATTCTTTCTTATCTTTTAAGGCAGGAATCTCTAAGCGAATCTTTGTTTCATGACTGATTTTATTATTAAAGGCTCCGATTGCTAAAACACCATTTTCAATGGCTGGTTCATCGATTGTTCCAGTATCAGGAGCATCTGCTTTTGGCTTGGCTTGCCAATATCCATTCACAGCATAATTTCCTGCTGCGGCATTTATGACAACACCTGACTTTCTAGCAAATTCAAAGGCTTGTCGAGTAAGAGGATTGGTATCCGCTTCTGAACCACTAATGCCACCGAAACTCATATTGATTGTATCTGCTCCAAGCTTAACAGCATCTTCCACAGCTTTGCAACAATAAAGCCTTGCTCAGTCATTCCTTTCTTATCTGAAAAGACCCGCATAAACATCAGTTGTGCTTCTGGAGCTACCCCTTTAAGTAGTTCTCCAGTTGGAGCTGGTTTGGTCGCATTTCCAACTGCTGAACCTGCTACGTGAGTTCCGTGTGAACGAGGATCGTCCTCTTTGATCTCATCATTCATATCAGAATAGTTATAAGCATAAACCACCTTGTCGTTATACCATTTGCCATAGGTAATTCCTGCCTTTTTCATAGCAGCTTCCATCTGCTCTTTATTTTGGTATTTGGCCTTGCTTTTATCTGTTAAACTAAAGAAGTTATGCTCGTAATCAAGACCAGTGTCAAGAACTGCGACGATACGTCCTTGCCCTTTTATACCCTTATCCCATAATGGTTGGAGATTGATTAGTTCATTTTCATCACTAACCTTGGTTGGCAACAAGGTATCTTGTTTCTTAGGAAGATCTTGAGGTGTGTTGGCAGTTGAAAGAGGGGTGATGTCAACTTTTTCAACTCTGGCCACCTGGCGAATCTTCAAAGCTTCCTTGTAGCTTGTTTCTAAAACAAAACCGTTAAAAATCAGATCAAAATCTGCTAATTTCTTATATTGGATTCCTTTTTCGTCCAATTCCTTTAAGACCGCCGCTTTGATTGGTTGATTTTCATGCATACGAGCTTCAATTTGTGTAGCTCCTACTGGTGTCTCCTTTTTTTCTCCTGCCAGACGAACTACAGCTTGAACACGGGCCTCCTCATCTACTTTATTCGTAATATCTGATTCAACATTAGCATCATTTTTTCTTGCTTCTGAGTCTACCTTTTTAGGCTCCTGTGGCACTTCTTTCTTTGTAGTTTCTGAATCTACCTTTTTAGGGTCCAGTGGCACTTCCTTCTTTGGAGTCTCTGAATCTACCTTATTTTGATTAGACGATATTTCCTTATCGGGATTTTCCTCCGATGCTTTATTTTCTTGTCCATTTTCATTGACGACAGAATCAGCAACCTGGGTCTTGTCTCCTTCAACATCTGTCTTTGTTGTTTCACTCTGCGTTTCAGAGCGAGGCAACTCCTGACTCCTTGTATCTGCCTCTGAAGGTGCTAACTCTGGCTGTTCCAACTTCGAATCTTCTTTCTTCACAAGTTCGGAACTCTGTTCGACGATTGCTGGTGGCTCCAGCTGCGGAATTATTCCTGATTCTTGGGCCAAGACAGTTGGGCTATAAAAAAGGCATCCGACTACTACGGATACTAAACCAACTGAATATTTGCGAAAAGAGAAGCGTTGCTGTCTGTCGTTTCTCATAATTGGACCTCCTATATAAATTGTAAGCGCTTGCCTCGGCTTCATTGTAGTCTTTCTATGTTTTAAAGTCAATGAAAATTAGTAGAAATATATAAGTGTAATATAATATTAATATTTCTGATAATTACTCTTAGAAAAATAATAGAAATTAGTTCAGAAATCCTCCTAGCACCCTCATAAATAAGGAATTTCTCGCTATTTTCCTCTCATTTGAATTTACAAATCCATTAGATACAATCTAGATCAACTACAAGCCGATTTCAAAAAAATGGGACTAAAGAGACTGTTTACAATATGAAAATAAGCTAACTCTCATTTTCATTTAACACTTTTCGATGAGAGCTAAATAAAAAGTCCTTAGAATATTATTTCTAAGGACTGTATTTCATATCTAGGAAAGAAACTTGATATTTCCCCTTTCTTATCTTCTCATTTTATGGTCAAAGAGAAGTTTCACACTCATAAACATCACCCGTCAACGGGTCAATGACTTCTGCCAGCTTAAAGTGTCCCTGCTCATAATGGTAATGACAGATGGCGCAGTTGCCAAAGCGCACCTTGGGATCCAGAGTTTGGGCTGCAATCTTGAGATAGAAGGCCCACATGGCACCGCCGTGGCTAACAGCCAAGACCGGCTCTGCTCCTGCCTGCTCCATGACTTCAGTCAGAGTGACCAGCATGCGCTCACCGACTTGGTCCACACCTTCTCCGCCATAAGGGACGAAAAGGTCTTCAAAAGAGGTGGCTCCTAGTCGAAATTTCGGTTGCAGGCGTTCGGGTTGGGCTTCAAAAAGACCAAAATTCCATTCTTTAATGCCTTTTAGACGAGTATAGTCGGTCCGGCCGGAAACGAGTTCTAAGGTATCAGAAGCCCGCTCCTGGGTGGAGGAATAGAGATGACCAAAACAAATGCCCCGCCCTTGCAAATAAGCTCCTGCTTGCCGGGCCTGTTCCTGCCCCAGTTCTGTCAAAGGAGAATCGCAAGCCCCCTGCACCAAGCCTTCTTGATTGAAAAAAGTCTGGCCGTGCCGCATTAAATATAAATCTTTCATTTCCCCTCCCAATCGCTAAAATCGTGACCAATAGCCTCTTCTAGGTAAAATTGGTCATCTTCAAAAGTAAACTTTAAAATCCCGCAGTTGGTCATGTGACCCAAATCATCCAGACGCCAGTTTTTCTGCCAAGCTCTGGCAAAATTGGCCATAGCTCCGCCATGGGAGACCATGAGCACGGACTGACCATCCGTCTCTTGCATGAGCTGGAGAATGGTCGACGCCATACGCTCCTGCACCTGATCCTGTGATTCACCACCATAGGTCACAAAGAAATCTCCATAAGGCAGGGGCGGATTGAGATCCTCGCTTTCCCCTTCAAAGGTACCGAAGTTCCACTCCTTTAGTCCCTTGACACGCTTATAGGGAAGTTTACCATCTGTTACTAATTCTAAAGTATCGCATGCTCGCTCTTGAGTAGAGCTATAAGCATCGTCAAAAGTAATACCCGCATCCTTAAATATTTCCCTGCTACCTTAGCCTGATAGATGCCAAAATCGGTCAGAGGAGCATCACACCAGCCCTGCACCTTATGACGCAGATTAAAAAGCGTCTGCCCATGCCGCATCAGATAAAGAGTTTTTGCCATCATTCACATCTCCTTTAGATGAGTTCTAACTTTTCAAAGGCTTTGTAGAGACCGTCTTGACTGACCGAGTCTGTCACCAGATCGGCCATGGCCTTGATTTCCGCTCCGCCATTTCCCATAGCGACCCCGACCTGACAATAGTCCAGCATAGGAATATCAACCTTGGCATCACCGAAAGCCAGAGTGTCCTCCCTGTCAGCATGAAGATGCTTCAGCAAAACCTCAATAGCATGCGCCTTGGTAATGTCCTTGACTCCCAAGTCACCAAAGAGGGCATGCTCACCCTTGCCACCCCAAGTACCCGCCTTGAGCTCAGGAAAAGCCACCTTGGAGTCCAGATGGTCTTGGTAGCTCTTGAGGATAAAGCTGACTTTGTTCAGGTCGTCCCGATAGAGCTCTCCACCATAAACCAAACCATGAAGGGCTTCCTCTGCCTCCATATTTACGACTTCTTCTGGATTGGCTCCTTTTCCAAGGATGTAGGTCCGAAGCACTGGCCGTGCTGCTTCGCGGAAGCCCCTGCTTGCAAAGAGACCGTTATTACTCTCTAGGTAAAACTCTAGCCCCCGCTCTTGAAGCCAGTCGACTAGCCTTTTAGCGACCTCTCTCGGAATCAGCTGGTGCAGAACAACCTGCCCCTCATGCTCCACATAAGACCCGTTGCCACCAATCATACCATCAAAGCCAATATCCCAAATTTCCGGCAGCATCTCAGCCTTGCTACGACCTGTGCAGACATAGACCAGATGGCCCTTTTCCCGCGCCCGTCGAATAGCAAGTACCGCAGACTCCGGTATATGATTATCATAGTCGATGAGGGTCCCATCCACATCCAGAAAGATGATTTTTCTTCTCATAAGCTCTCTCTTTCTCGTTTTTGACATAAAATCTGTATATTTCGCACTCTAAATTAACTTGTTTTAGTGAAGTTATGCTAGTTTCTTCTATTATACATTTTTTTGAAAACCTTTTCCTATAAAATAATCAGAGATTCTGATACTATTCTATGATTTATTTAAATAATTAGCTTCTCGAACCCACAAAAAAGGCTGGAAAAAATTCCAAGCCTTTTAAATCTTATTTGTTAATGTTTTCCCATTTCCAGTTTTGGACTTCTGGGATATCATCACCGTTTTCACGGATATAATCATTGTGGTAAGCCACAGTCTCGTCCATTTTAGCAGAGAAGACAGCTGCATCTTCACCAAGTGCTGCATTTGCTGCATCTTGAGCCAAGTGGAAGCGATCCAATTCTGACATTACACGCATATCAAACGGAGTTGTGATATCTCCATTTTCACGGTAACCGTGAACACGAAGGTTGTGGTTGTGACGGTTGAAGAAGATGTCACGAATCATTCCTTCATAACCATGGAATGCAAAGATGACTGGCTTATCTGTTGTGAAGACTTGGTCGAATTCTTCGTCTGAAAGTCCACGCGCATCTACAGATGGGTGACGTAATTTCAAGATATCAACCACGTTAACAAAGCGAATCTTAAGCTCCGGGAAGGCCTTGTGGAGAATAGATACTGCAGCAAGAGCTTCTAAGTTTGGCTCAGTTCCCGCTGCTGCAAAAACAACATCAGGCTCCTCATTGTTAGACACAGTTGAAGCCCAGTCGATAACCTTGTAACCTTCACGCACCAATTCTTCTGCTTCTTCAGCTGAGTAGAATTGCGGACGTGGGTGTTTTGAAGTAACAATCAAGTTAACCTTGTCTTCTGCCTTGAAGGCTTTATCCATAACAGCCAATAAGCTGTTTGTATCTGCAGGCAAGTATTCGCGGATAAACTCTGGAGTTTTCTCTGCCAAGTGAGTCAAGATACCTGGATCTTGGTGAGTATATCCATTATGGTCTTGTTGGAAGACTGTTGAAGTTGCAATCAAGTTCAAGGCTGGGTAGTTCTTACGCCATGTAGTATGAGTCTTACATTTACGCAACCATTTGAAGTGTTGTGTCACCATTGAATCTACTACACGAAGGAATGATTCGTAAGATGCGAAGAAGCCATGACGACCAGTCAAGACGTAACCTTCTAACATACCTTCAGCCTGGTGCTCTGACAATTGTGAGTCAATAACACGACCTGCTGGGCTCAAAGCTTCATCGTATTCAGGTCTCATACGGCCCAACCATTGACGGCTAGTACGAGTGAAAACTTCTTGCAGACGGTTTGATTTTGTTTCGTCTGGGCCAAAGATGCGGAAGTTATCTGGGTTAGCATCTACCAAGTCAGCAGCGTACTTACCAAACTCAATCATGTCTTGAGCCACGATCTCACCTGGAGTTCCAAACTTAAGGGCGTGTTTCTTCCAATCAGCAGTGTCCATTGGTTTGATAACACCAGCATTAGTGATTGGGTTCATAGCCATACGGCGGTCACCTTTCGGTCCAATCGCAGCGATTTCAGGCAAGACTTTTCCAGACTCATCAAACAATTCTTCTGGACGGTAAGATTTCAACCAATTAAGAAGGGCATCAACATGCTCCATATGGTGAGCATCTACTGGAATTGGCACTTGGTGAGCACGGAAACCACCTTCGATTGGAGTACCTTCCCATGACTTAGGACCAGTCCATCCTTTTTGGAATGCGGGCAACCAATACTGGGAAAAATAGCTTGAGTTGCTTCTTCAGCTGATCCTTTACGAGCTTCAGCTTGGACTTTCTTAATTTCTTCGATTGCTTCGTCCAATTTAGCCGCAAAAAGAGCATGAGCAGCTTCATGATTTTTCTGAAATAGCTGTTACATCAGCAAAAATAGGCTTCCAACCTAAACCTTCAAAGAACAAGGTCAATTCTTCGTCTGTTTTTACGTTCAAAGATAGTTGGGTTGTGAATTTTACCACCGTTAAGATAGAAAATTGGAAGAATAGCACCGTCATTAACAGGGTTGATAAAAGTATTTGACAACCAACCTGCCATCAATGGACCAGTTTCCCTTCACCATCACCGATAACAGTTGCTGCAATCACATCTGGATTATCCAAGATAGCTCCTGCTGCATGAGATAGGGCATAACCGAGTTCTCCACCTTCATGGATAGAACCTGGTGTTTCGGGTGCCGCGTGAGAAGCGATCCCCCTGGGAATGAGAAGATCTTGCACAAATGTTTGAAGCCTTCTTCGTTTTGAGGAATATTTGGATTTAACTCTGTATATGAGCCGTCGAGGTATGAGTTTGAAACCATTACCTGACCACCATGACCAGGTCCTTCAATGTAGAACATATCTAGGTCATATTTATTAATCGTCCGGTTCAAATGAGCGTAGATGAAGTTTTTGCCCTGGAACAGTTCCCCAGTGTCCGATTGGGTGAGCTTTTTAGATCATTAGCTACCACATCGCGTTTCAAAAAGCGGATTGTCTTTTAGGTACATTTGAGCCGCTGAAATATAGTTAGCAGCACGCCACCAAGCATCAACTTTTTTTCTAAATAAGCCTTAGAATTATAATCTGTTGTCATGTTTCCTCGCCTTTCTATTTGGGTTGATTAGCCATAGCTAAGTCCCTAAACATGAATCTACACCTGACTTCTCCCAAGATCCCCCTTGAAAAAGTGCAAAAAATAAAACATTTAGCTGTTTAATTTTTCCTCTTTCACTTCCATACTCTATTGGGTTCGGAGGTTGTATCTAGTAGAAGTATAGGTGTGATATAAAAGAAGTTAATCAATAAGATTTAAAACTCCTATGTTACCATTCTACCATACTTTTAGGAATATGAAACAATTAAATTAACTTTAACTAAAATAATCTGTTTCAGCTGATTTATAAGAAATGTAAACAATTTCATACCCCAAGTTCAAAAACAACCAAGAACAGACCTAAATAAAAACTTACAGAGACCCAAAAATCCCCTCTCTTCCAGACCATGCTAAATATCAATCAGTCTGAGAAAAATAAGGGATAGGGGGTTAATATTATGAGAAAAATGTATGTGTAGCCTGGTAAATATGATGGGCAGTTGCGGCATTATTCATAGTATACAGATGAACTCCCGCTACATCCTGGGTCACCAGATCAACAATTTGGTCAATGGCATAGGCCAAGCCAGCAGATTTCAAAGACTCTGGATCATGCTCGTATTTATCCAGAATAGCTCGGAATTTTCTTGGTAGCTTGATATTCTCACAGGTTTTAAGCAGACGCAAGGCCTGATTCCGATTGAGAATAGGCATAATTCCCGCATGAATAGGTACTTCAATTCCTGCCAAAATACATCTTTCCTGAAAATCATAGAAGCGGTCATTGTCAAAAAACAGCTGTGTGACAAGACTGGAGCATCCAGCATCCACTTTTTTCTTGAGATTCCTGATATCAGAAACACGATCTGGCGAATCCGGATGTCCTTCTGGATAGCAGGCTCCGATGATATCAAAGTGCGGTGCTTCTTCTTTGATGTACTCAATTAAGTCAGTCGCGTACTTAAAATCATCCTTGGGTGCTACATCAGGGGAAAATATCCCCTCTTAGAGCTAAAATCCGATGCACACCAACCTTGTCCAAAGCCTGGAGTGTATCTGAGACCATTTCCTTGGTTAGATAGACCGCTGGAAGGTGAGCGATGGTAGGAATCTTCAAATCATTATAGATGAAGTCAGCCAAACGAACCGTTGTCTCCTCTATATTAAATTTATTATTGCTAGCGGTCACACTAATATAGTGAGGTGCAATATCCTGCATTTCCCGAAGAGCTTGGATTATTTTTTCATTGCCTACTGCTGGATTTGGAGGAAATACTTCAAATGAGAGACTAGGTGTGTGGTGACGAACCATAAAATAAAAAGTTCCTTTCAGTGATATACCGCTAAGCTGAGAACAATCCTACAGGAACAATTTCTGCAGGATTGTCAGCTCCGGTTTAAATTTTCTGTTTGTCCTCCATAAAAATAAACGATTGTGTCAGAGGAGGATTATTTCAAGTGTTGTCTAGCTGCTTTTGCTGCCTCTACTAAACGTACCAAGCTAGCTTTAGTTTCTGGGATACCACGTGTTTTCAAACCACAGTCAGGGTTGATCCAAACTTTCTTACTTGGTACTTTGGCAAGAATAGCTTCGATGGTGTGGTCGATTTCCCCTTCGTTAGGTACACGAGGTGAGTGGATATCGTAAACCCCAGGTCCCACTTCTGTTTGGAAGTTTTTCGCTTTGAGCTCGTCCAAGATTTCAAGGTTTGAACGGCTTGCTTCAAAGGAAATAACGTCCGCATCCATGTTGTCGATAGCTGGGATGATATCTGTAAATTCTGAGTAACACATGTGAGTGTGGATTTGCGTATCTGGCGCAACTGTAGAGTGTACCAAGCGGAAGGCTGGAATTGCCCAATCAAGGTAGTCTTCGTACCAGTCACTTCGACGAAGTGGCAATTTTTCACGAAGAGCAGCTTCGTCGATTTGGATGATCTTCACACCAGCAGCTTCAAGGTCAAGTACTTCGTCCTTGATGGCAAGTGCGATTTGAAGAGTAGAATCCTTGATAGAGATGTCTTCACGTGGGAATGACCAGTTGAGGATGGTAACAGGTCCAGTCAACATACCTTTAACAGGTTTTTCTGTACGGCTTTGTGCGTAGCTAGACCATTTGACAGTGATTGGGTTGAGACGGGTTACATCACCCCAAATGATTGGTGGCTTCACCCCACGCATACCGTATGATTGTACCCAACCATTCTTAGAGAAGAGGTAACCTGACAAGTTTTGACCGAAGTACTCAACCATGTCATTACGCTCGAACTCACCATGCACTAGGACGTCAAATCCAACTTCTTCTTGCCATTTGATCCATTCATCAATTTGCTCTGCCAAGAACTTGTCATAGTCTTCTGCTGACAATTCACCCTTACGGAAGGCCAAGCGTTTAGCACGGACTTCCTTAGTTTGAGGGAATGAACCGATGGTTGTGGTTGGAAGAGCTGGAAGTTTGAAGGCATCTTCTTGAATCGCTTCACGTTCTGCAAAGGCTGGCAAACGAGTGTAGTCAGCGTCTGTCAAGCCAGCAATGCGCGCACGAAGTTCTGCATTTTCACCCACACGTTCAGTCGCAAAGAGTTCTTTGTTAGCTGCAAGAGCTTCTGCACCTTGACCGTTGCGGATAGCATCCAAGTCACGAAGTTCTTCCAATTTTTCAACTGCAAAGGCAAAGTGGTTCAAGATTGCTGGTTCAAATTCTTCGTTAGCTGTTGTAAATGGCACATGAAGAAGTGAGCATGAGCTTGTCAAGACAATGTTTTCAGCTGAGATTTGCTCAAGAACAGCCAAGCTCTTTTCGTAGTTGTTACGCCAGATGTTCTTACCATTGACAATACCTGCATAAAGAGTCTTGTCAGCTGGGAAACCACCTTTAACGAGTTCAAGAGTTTTCTTACCTTCAACGAAGTCAAGACCGATAGCATCCACTGGCAACTCTACAAGATCAGAATAGATATCACGAACGTCACCAAAGTAGGTTTGAATCAAGACTTCCAAGCCTTTCTTGTCTGCCAAAAGCTTCTTATAAAGGTCCAAGAAGAGAGCTTTTTCTTCTGCAGACAAATCTTTGACCAAACTTGGCTCATCCAACTGGATACGCTTTGCACCCAGCTCTGCTAATTTTGCAAAGACTTCTTGATAAGCTGTAGCCAGGGCATCAACAAAGTCAGCTGGTGCCACACCGTCTTCAAAGTCAGACACTTGTAGGAGAGTGAATGGTCCGACCACTACTGGACGGGTTACTAAGCCTAGCTCCTTAGCTTCGGCAAATTCTTCAAAAATCTTGTGGCCTGCAAGTTTTACTTGAGTTTCTTTTTCAAATTTAGGAACGATGTAGTGGTAGTTAGTGTTGAACCATTTCTTCATCGGAAGAGCGCGGACATCTCCTTTCGCCCTGATAGCCACGAGCCAAGGCAAAATAACGCTCCAAGTCAGTCAATTCCAAGCCTTGTACAGATGACGGCACCACGTTAAAGAGAAAAGCTGCATCCAGCACATTATCATAATGAGAAAAATCATTTGATGGAATCTCAGAAATTCCTTTTTCCTTAACAATATTCCAGTGCTTAACGCGCAACTCTTTAGCTGCAGCCAAGAGTTCATCTGCTGAGATTTCTTTTCTAAAGTATTTTTCAGTTGTAAATTTCAATTCGCGGAATTCACCCAAACGTGGGAAACCAATGATAGTTGTTGACATATGTGTCCTCCAAAATTTTTCTTGATTTTATCTTATCAGAAAATCCACCCTCTGTATAATTGGAATTTCCCTAATTTTGATATAGCCTAAAACTATATCTGGATTATTTATGTCGCCATAAAACCTTATTTTTCAACTGACATTGATTGAAATTATTGTTTGGTATAATCAAAAACTATAACTTAAAATAAGAAAAGCCAGCGGTTTTCTCGCTGGTTTTTCTTATTTCACCATCATTTTCTGAGCTCTTTGAATGAGAAAAAGTGGATGCGACACAGCTTACTCAGCCTTGCCATCATTCTTAAATCTCGGCAAATCTAAAAGGTATAAAGCTCCTCCCCCTATGGATAAAAGGCCAGCGAAGTTACCCAAAAAAGGTATAAATCCAACAATAGAGGCACAAAAGAGAAGCTTATGGCTGGTCTTATTGACTCTTGAGTCTTCGCTATAATGATCCATTCCGACAATAGAAAGCGTCAAAAACAGCAGGCTTATTAATACTACCAAGCCACCCCAACCAGAGTTTTCGACCAGTTTGGGAACTAAATCAACTACTTTCCAGTCCCATCTCTCAGAAGAAGCGTAAAGGATTAAGAGACCTCCTAGGATACTGGTAATTCCATTTACCCATAACAATTTATTCGACTTCATAACAATCTCATTCTTTCTGTTTTAAACATAGTATACTAAGTCACTTTCGAATCTGTCAACTTTCTTGAAAAAATTGATGCCCTACCAGATAAAACCGTTTTCATTCAAATTATCTTGTGATAAAATAACTTTATGCACAAGAAAACGATTATTGATTTTAAGCAGTTGGGCCAACGCCTGATTTTCACAAATCCTATCAGGGAGCTAAAGACTCGTCGCCTGGACCAAGTGGGAGAACTTTTGACAGAGATTGAGGGCTGGCAGGAGAAAGGATACTATGCTGTCGGTTATGTCAGCTATGAAGCAGCTCCAGCCTTCGAGGAAAAGTTCCAAGTTCATCAGGCTCCACTCCAGAAAGAATACCTCCTCTACTTTACTATCCATGATAAAGCCGAGCAGGCTGCCATTCCCTTGACCTATAAGGAAGTGGAGATGCCAGTGGCTTGGCAGGGGCTGACTTCTGAGCAAGAATACCAGAAGGCTATCGAGACTATCCATCATCATATCCGTCAGGGTGATACCTATCAAGTCAACTATACGGTGCAGCTGTGCGCGGAGCTCAATCCTGAAGACAGCTTGGCTATTTACAATAGGCTGGTCGTCGAGCAAAATGCTGCCTACAATGCCTATGTGGAGCATGATGAGACCGCCATCTTGTCCATCAGTCCTGAGCTCTTTTTCGAGGAGCACCGAGGTCAACTGACCACTCGTCTATGAAAGGAACTACCAATCGGGGACTGACCTTAGAGCAAGATAGAGAGCAGGCTACATGGCTGGCCCAGGATGCCAAAAACCGAGCAGAAAATATGATGATTGTCGATTTGCTGCGCAATGATATGAATCGCATTTCTCGGACAGGTAGCGAGCGGGTTGAGCATCTCTGCAGCGTCGAGCAATACTCTACGGTCTGGCAGATGACCTCTACCATCAAAAGCCAGCCGCATGAGGGAATTGGGCTGGCAGATCTTTTCAAGGCGCTCTTTCCTTGCGGATCCATCACAGGCGCTCCTAAAATTTCGACCATGGCTATCATCAAGGCGACAGAAAAAGCTGCCCGCGGGGTCTACTGCGGTACAGTCGGTATCTGCCTACCAGACCAGAGACGGATCTTCAATGTCGCCATCCGCACCATTCAACTCGAGGGAAGAAACGCCATCTATGGCGTTGGCGGTGGCATTACTTGGGACAGCACCTGGAAATCCGAATACATCGAAACCCAGCAAAAATCTGCCGTCCTCTATCGGAAAAATCCGCGATTCGACTTGATTTCTACCGGAAAAGTGACAGGTGGAAAGCTGACCCTGCAAGACCAGCACCTGCAAAGACTGGCAGAAGCAGCCAGCTACTTCGCCTATCCTTTTGACCAAGACAAACTAGAGCAAGAGCTAAAAGAAAGCTGCGCTCAGCTAGACAAAGGACAGGATTACAGGTTGCGTATAGCTCTTAAAAAAGACGGCAGCATTGAGCTAGAAACGACTCCTCTACTACCGCTGAAAGAGACTTTCAGAAAGGCAAAACTAGTCGAGCAGACAGCCAATCTAGCCCAGCCCTTTACCTATTTTAAAACCAGTCATCGGCCACATCTGACCTTGGAGCAGCAAGAACAGATTTACTACAATGCACAAGGTCAGCTCCTGGAAACCTCTATTGGCAATCTACTACTGGAGCTAGACGGCAAACTCTACACGCCTCCAGCTGAACTAGGCCTGCTCAAGGGCATCTACCGCCAGCAACTACTGGACGAGGGGCAAGCTATTGAGAAGATTCTGACTCTGTCTGACCTAGCTAGAGCCGATAAAATCTATGCCTGCAACGCAGTTAGAGGACTGTATGAGCTGGAATTGGACCGCAAGCCACCAATGTGAAAGTAAGCATTAAAGCCTTGTATCTCAAAGCTTTCGATGATTGATAAAGGACTTACATAAGCTAGATATACCTGAAAAATTTCTGCTATTTGCAGGAATTTTTTTGCTAAAAAACTTTAGAAATATTTTAGAAATGCTTGAGAATTATTTGAAAGATTGGTACTATACTGGATAGTGAAAAGAGAGCTTCCTCTCCCTATCTATAAAAGGAGAACTCATCATGGAAAATATTTTGGTTTTACAGCAAGTTAGCAAGAAATTCGGCCAACAATATGCCTTGACCGACTTTAGTCTGACCATCAAAAAGGGGGACATTTATGGTCTTATTGGAAAAAATGGAGCCGGAAAAACGACACTCATTAAGATTATTGCTCAACTACTAGAGGCAGATAGTGGCAGTGTTTCTCTTTTTGGTTCTCAAAATCAAAAAGAATGGACGCAAGGCCTCAAGCGGGTCGGGTCTGTCATCGAAACTCCGGTTGCTCATAACCACTTGACAGCCTACGAAAATCTCAACTACTACTGCAAACTCCGCCATATCCCCCATGCTGACAAGGTTATCCAAGAAACCTTGAAATACGTGAACTTAACAGATACTGGCAAGAAGAAATTCAGAGATTTTTCACTCGGTATGAAGCAACGTTTGGGTATTGCTATCGCCTTGCTATCTAAGCCAGATTTGATGATTTTAGACGAACCGATCAACGGTTTAGACCCAGTCGGTATTAAAGAATTCCGTCAGATGGTCCAACGGCTCAACGAAGAATTGAGGATGACCTTTATCATCTCCAGCCACATCTTATCTGAACTCTATTTAGTGGGAACAAGGTTTGGCATCATTGAACAAGGCCGACTGATTCGAGAAATTTCTAAGTCTGAGTTTGAAGAACAAAGCGAAGACTATATTGTTCTTAAAACTTCCAAATTAGAAGAAGCCAGCCGGCTTATTCACGAGCAGCTCAATTATCGTATTAAGGTGGTCAATGCTTCTGACGAGATTCATATTTTCACTCATTCGCACCAAATCAGCAAGATTGTAGAAGAGCTTGTAGCTGCAGGTCTACCTGTGCAAGAAATCTACTATGCACGTCAAAATCTGGAAAACTTCTTTACGGACTTAGTTGAATAACAAAGGGGGCTCATTATGATAGACTTCATTCGTGCCGATTTTTACCGGCTCATACATTCAAAAGGTTTTTGGATTACAGAATTTGCACTATTTTGTGTCATTTCTCTGGGAACCCTATTTCAATCAAATATCCGTTTTGGAGCAAATATTTCCAACCACGAAACCGCTACTCAAGCCTTGGGAAAATTAACTGGGATTCAAGCCCTGAACTACTTTGCAGGCAATACAGACAGTCTGCTCTTTTTCACCATCATTATCATCAGTATGGTCCTTGGAGTAGATCTATCACGAAAGCTCTACAAAAACTGTCTCAGCTATGGCATCTCTAAACTCAGCTATTATTTTTCTAAATTCTTTGTCTGCGTTAGTATCGCACTTCTACACCTTCTCTTTATTCAAGCTATCTCCTTTGCGACTGCCAGTCTGTCCAACGGAATTGGAAGTGCACCTAGCCACTTTTGGAGTCAGCTGGGAGCTGCTCTCTTCGTTCAATTTCTCAGCACGATTACATGGATTGCCATCATTTCTTTTGTACTCTATGCCAGCCACTCTATCGTATCTAGCTTTTTAACCTATTTTATCGGCGGAGCCCTACTATCTATCCCTCTTATCTTTTATCCTGATAATGAATGGCTCCCCTATCTCACTCTACGTTTCAACACTGCTATGGCAGCTGATGGAGGAACTGTCATCAAGGCTATCCTTACAACATCAGCTGTCACCTTCCTCTTTCTCATTGGGGGACTAAAGATTTTTAAAACAAAAAATTTATAAGATGCTAGTAGTATTTTAAACAATAGGAGGAAATTCCATGTTACACACCATTCAGGCGGAACTCTTCCAGCTCACCCGTTCCAAACTTTTTTGGATAATAGAGGGTCTTCTCTTCCTCCTCATCTTCGTTAGCTCTTTTGGAGAAGCCAACTTTAGTTTGTATGTCTCTACACCTTCTGGACAAGATGAAATAGTCAGTCAAGGATGGACAGGATTTCAAGCCCTCAACCAAGTCGCTCACGATTTCCTCCCTTTTGTCATGATTGCAGTTCTTGTCCTCACTACTTCTTTATTGGGGCGAGACTTGACCAAAAAACTCTACAAGAATACATTGGCTAGTGGCCTTTCGCGAAAAGAATTTTATCTATTTAAAACTGCTACCCTTGCAACTACCAGTCTTATCCAATTGGCTACCGTATTTGTCACAGCATTTATCTTGGGAAGCATCTTTCATGGGGCTGGAAGGATGCCCATAGATTTCTTTAAAAGTTTTTCCATATCCTTCTTTCGTGCCTACGCCTTTATCATGGCCTGTAGTTCTGCCTTTGCCTGCTTACTCTACCTGACCTACTCCACCCTAGCCAGCTATCTAACCTTTTTTGTCCTGATAATGCTTCAGGCTAGCCTCCACGCTATTTTCCCTCAACTAAATTCTGATTTCTTCACATTCTTGATCCTCGCTGGATCCCTTTGGGGTGGCTATCAGGCCTTCCAACATCGAGACTTATAAATATACAGAGTTAGTCCCTGACTAGCTCTTTTTGTTTGTCTTTGTATTTCGTATTTCTTTAGAAATACTTTAAAAAGACTTGAGAAATATTTGAAATTTAGTTTGTATACTTTAGTTAAACCTAAGAAAGTGAGAATATGCTATGCAAACTGTTTTAGAAGTAAAGCAAGTTACCAAACAATATGGCCAGCAATATGCCCTCGATCATGTGAGTCTTTCGATCCAGAAAGGCGATATTTATGGACTGATTGGCAAGAACGGGGCTGGCAAAACCACTCTTCTCAAGACCATTAGCCGGCTCATTCATGCCAACAGCGGAACCGTGTCTGTCTTTGGTTCGCAGAACTCTAAGGAATGGAATGAAGCCCTACGCAAGATAGGAACCGTCATTGAAACACCGGTCGCTTACAATCAAATGACTGCTTATCAAAATCTCAACTACTACTGCAAGGTCCACCAGATTGCCCAACCCGACCAACTCATCAAGGAAACCTTGGACTATGTCGGCTTGAGCAATACAGGGAAAAAGAAATTCCGCAACTTTTCGCTAGGAATGAAGCAGCGCTTGGGGATCGCAATTGCCCTTATAAACAAGCCTGAACTCATTATTTTAGATGAGCCCATCAACGGCTTAGATCCGCTTGGCATCAAGGAATTTCGCCTGATGATTCAGCGACTCAACCAAGAATTGGGAATCACTTTTATCATTTCCAGTCATATCTTGTCCGAGCTTTATCTGGTAGCCACCAAATTTGGGGTGATTGACCAAGGACGGCTTGTCGCAGAATTCACCAAGGATGACTTTGACCGAGCCAGCGAAGATTATATCGTCCTCAAGACCAGCGATAGAGAACAGGCCACCAACCTCATCCAAGACAAGCTCCACTATCAGCTCAAAGAATCTGATAAATCTGACGAGTTGCACATTGTCGCCCAAGAGCAGGAACTAAATGACATCAACAGGGAGTTGGTCCTATCCAATATTCATGTCAATGCTATCTATGCAGCTCACAAAGATTTAGAAAAATACTTTACAGATTTAGTCCAGTAAGGAGAAAAAACCATGTTACATACTTTTCAAGCAGATTTTTACCGTTTCTTTCGTTCCAAGGCTGTTTGGATTACCGAATTCATCTTTCTACTGACGACCTTGAGCGCAGTCTTTGGCAAATTAAATGCCGTCCAGCTGATACAAGCTGGCTCCAGCGCAATCGGTAATAATACATTTATCATCATTATCCTCTCTATGGTCGTCATCGGAACAGATCTGAACAAGCAGCTTTACAAGAATACTTTAACCAGTGGCGTTTCCCGTACCAGTTTCTTCGTCTCTAAAGCCCTAGTCATGGTCTGCGTAACCTTCTTGCAGCTAGCTCTCTTTTATAGCATCAACTTTATCCTAGCGGCCATTCTAAACGGTATTGGCGATTTATCCGCTATCTTCCTGCTTCAGTTTATTCTTCTATTCTTTGTGCAGTGCCTGACTGTCATGGCTTGGACAGCCATTATTTCCTTTATTCTTTATCTGAGTAAATCTATGATTGCTGCTCTGGGAGGTTACCTTTTCTGCGCATCTTTAACTGGAGCTCTTGCGCAATTATACCCCAAATCTTTATGGCTGCAGCATTTCACCATGAGCTTTGACTTTAATACGCTTCAAAGCAACGGTGTAACCTTGAGAATTATTCTCATCGCCTTGGTCTTTGGAACCGTCTTCACCGTAGCAAGTCTCTATACTTTCCACAAAAAAAGGATTTATAGTAAAAAAAGGAGCTGGTACTTAACTGGCTCCTTTTAATCTTTTTCATTTTATATTTCTTTAGAAATACTTTTAAAAAAAGACTTGAGAAATATTTGAAATTTAGTTTGTATACTAAAACTATAAACAAAGGAATTAAAGGAGAAACATCATGCAAAAATGTTTTTAGAAGTGAAAGGACTGACTAAAAAGTACGGGGATCAATATGCTCTGAAAGATGTCAGTCTTTCCATCAAGAAAGGAGAGATTTACGGTCTCATCGGTAAAAAAACGGTGCTGGTAAGACCACGCTGATCAAAATCATCACGCAAGTCATCTATCCTAGCGGAGGAACCGTGTCTGTCCTGGGCTCTCAGAGCCAACAAGAATGGACCAAAGCCCTCAGCCATACTGGATCTGTCATAGAGACCCCTGTAGCTCATGCCCACATGTCGGACTATGAAAATCTGCGCTACTACTGTACCGACCGGGGCATTCCAAATGCCGACAAAGTCATCAAAGAAACCCTTCAATATGTCGGCCTGATCGATACTGGAAAGAAAAAATTCCGCAATTTCTCTCTGGGGATGAGACAGCGGTTGGGCATTGCCATTGCCATTCTGGGGCGTCCCGACTTGCTCATCCTGGACGAGCCCATCAATGGCTTAGACCCAGTTGGGATTCAGGAATTTAGAGAAATGGTCAAGCGCCTCAATCAAGAACTGGGCATCACTATCATTATTTCTAGCCATATCCTGTCCGAACTTTATCTAGTAGCCACTCGCTTTGGCTTTATCAATCAAGGGCGTTTCATCAAAGAGCTGTCCAAAGAAGAATTTGACCGAGAAAGCGGCGACTATATCATCCTCAAAACGGATAATATCCAGCAAGCTGCTCATTTAGTGCAAGACAAGCTCGGCTACCAAATCAAGCCGACCAAGAAGGAAGATGAGCTGCATATTTCCGGCCAAGTACAAGAAATTCGCAAGATTGCCAAGGAATTAGTCCTAGCCGACATCCCAATCGGGGAAATCTACTACGCCCACAAAGATTTAGAAAAATACTTTACAGACTTAATCAACCAACAAGGAGGAAACACTCATGTTTAATAGTATCAAGGCGGATTACTACCGTCTCTTCCGCTCCGTAGGATTCTGGGGAGTGCAGGCTTTCTGCATCTTTGGAATTCTCCTCGCCATTTTCACTTCCCAAGTCGTCATTTCCGACAACGGTATCTTTTTTGCCATAGATGCCGTCTCCTACAACATCGGCATGCTCTTTATTGCCTGCAATGTCATGACTAGCTTGCTTCTAGGCGTTGATCTCAATGACAAACTTTATCACAATAACCTGACTACAGGCAAGACTCGGACCCAGTATTACTTCTCTAAAGCACTGGTTATCGCTAGCTTACTTCCTCTACAATTCATATTGCTCTACATTTTTGGTATTGTCATCGAATTTGTCCGAACCGGCGGTAATATGGGAACCCTGCCAGCTAATTTCTGGGGACAATTCGCAATACTCTTTGTCATGCAGGTCATCTGTACCTATGCTTGGTACTGCATTACCAGCTTTGTCCTCTACTTGACTCGAAACTATAGTGTCGTCTTTATCACCTATATCATGACCTACATCTTCCTCAACCTCCCTAGTCAAATGGTCGATGCCAATAATGAATGGTTCAAGGCTATCAAGATGGAGTTCTTCTACGGAGACGCTTCAATACCAGGTGTCATCACCAAAACAGCTATCTTTGCTCTCAGTCTGATCACGGTCTTTACCATCGCAGGACTGGTTACACTCAAGAAGAGAGACTTATAAAAGTAAAAACGAGGCTGGGACAAAAGTCCTAGCCTCTCAATTGTCTTTGGATTGTCGAGCAAGACGCAGTGGTTGAGTGGGCTCTACTACGCTGATTTCATCAGCTTTTACATCCCTACTCAACTGTGCGGAGGTGGGACGACGAAATCGAATTCTAACGAATTACCGATTTCTGTCCCACTCTCATTTTTCTATTTTCACAACTATTACAAACTAACCCTCAATTCAAACCAGTCATCCTCGGCTTTCATGGTCAAGTCCCCGCCTAGGATTTCGACTAACTGCTGAGTGATATAAAGCCCCAGACCAGAGGAGTCCTCACTGCTGGAGAGATTTTCTGAATAGAAACGGTTGGTTAATTTATCCAGGTGCAAGATTGGTTGTTGAACGATATTTTTGACGGTAAAGATACAGTGTTCCCCCTCTTTTTTCAGAGAAATACTGGCAGCCTTTTGACCATGTTTAAGGACATTGCTTATCATATTTTGGACAATGCGCTCCAAAATATCAGGATCCGTTGTCAAGGTCAAACCTTCAGTCAAATCAAGATCCAAGTCAATCTGAGCTTTTTGAAAGGCATCGTAATAAGCAAAAAGTTGCTGAGTCACCAGCTGAGAAAGATCCGTCTTAACAAAGGTTGGGCGAATAGCTCCCTCCATTAGTCGGCGATACTCCATCAAGGCTTCTAGCCGTTTGGACACCATTCCCAGACTATCCGCAATCTTGACTAGTTGCTGACTCTCTTGGTTATTTTCTTTTAATAGTTGCTGGGTATAGCCACTAGCAATGGTCAAAGGCGTCCGGATATCGTGAGCAATATTACTGATAGCCATGTCCAGAGTCTTTTTCTCTTGCTGTACCACAAAGGTCGTCTTATCCAGCTCCTGAAAGACCTCTTCAACCTCTTCAGTCAGCTCTAAAATACTTGCTACATGGACCGATGGAGCTAGTCTACTAGAACTAGCCTGTTGACGCTTTTGCCGGATTTGCTGGGCTACATCCTTAACTGCTATATGATAACGTATCAAGACAAGGACTAAAAGTAGGCAGATAATGGCCAATAAAAATGCAAGAACTCCCATTTCAGTCCTCCTTGAGTCTTACACCTAGGCCCCAAACTGTTTCAACATACTCTTCGTATGGATCCAGCTGAGCCAGCTTTTTACGTAGGTTGCTAAGATGAGTATTGAGGGTATTATCCCCAGGAAGATAGGTTTCTTCCCAGACAGATTCAAACAAAGCTTCTTTAGTAAAGATCTTTTTAGGATGGCGGAGCAAGAGTTGAAAAATTTGAAATTCTTTTTTACTCAAACGAACTTCTCGCTCTCCACAAACAGCCTGGAAAGTTGCTGGCAATAATTGAATATTCTTAAAACAAAGGCTTTCTTCCTCGGCTGATGCGGCATGCTGACTACGCAACTGGACTGTCACTCGGGCAAAGACCTCATCCAGATTAAAGGGTTTGACAATATAGTCATTGGCTCCATTTAAAAGGTACTCGCTGACCAAAGACTTCTCTCCCAAAGCCGTCAACATCAGAATAGGCACTTGGCTGTTAGTCCTGCGAATTTCCTTCAATACTTGGTCACCATTCTTACCAGGCAACATGATATCCAGCAAGACCAGGTCAGGCTTTTCCCGCTCAAAAACAGCCAGCCCTTCTGTTCCCGAATAGGCTGAGTAAACTTCATGTTCTTTCTCAAACAGACTTGTCAGAATCGCATGAATATCATTATTATCTTCAATCACCAGAATTCTAGCCACAGTCCTTCTCCTCTGTTCCATTTACTATTAGTGTAGCAAGGAAAAAGCCGTAAGTCAATGAAATGTCATCTTCGTACAAAACTTTAGAAATATTTTAGAATTTCTTGAAGAATATTTGAAACCTGTTCCTTACAATGAAAGAAAGCAATATTTCTGGATCGCGTGTAGAAAGGAAGCAAAGAATGATTAGAGTATTTTGTAGAGTTATCTTTAGAAGTATAAGATTCGCTATTGAGGATTTATAAAAGAAAATTTATTTACACTATTTCTTTTTAGGGTCATAATGCTTGGATTCTCCCAGTTCTCATCCGATTCAGTCTAAGATCGGAATGGGGACAAATCAAAAACAAGGCTGAGACATTCATATCTCAGCCTTTTTCCTATTTCACAGATGCTCCGTTAGTCGCGATAACTTCCTTATACCAGTCAAAGGATTTTTTCTTAGAGCGCTTGAGTGTTCCCCTGCCTTCATTGTCCCGGTCCACATAGATAAAGCCGTAGCGCTTCTTCATCTCACCAGTTCCGGCTGATACCAGATCGATACAGCCCCAGGTCGTGTAGCCCCACAGAACTACCCCATCTTCATTGATGGCTTCTCGCATGGCCTTGACATGGGCTGCCAGATAGTCAATCCGGTAATCATCAGCCACATAGCCATTTTCATCTGGAGTATCCACTGCACCCAGACCATTTTCCACGATAAACATAGGCTTTTGATAACGATCCCAGATGGTATTTAGCGTAATGCGCAAGCCCAGTGGATCGATCTGCCAGCCCCACTCAGAAGCTTCCAAATAAGGGTTCTTGAGAGAAGCAAAGATATTGCCCTCCGTCAGCTCGTTGACCTTAGGATCGCCCGAAGCCACCCGGCTAGAGTAGTAAGAGAAGGAAATAAAGTCCACCGTATGCTCCTTGAGCAGCTGCAGGTCTTCTTCTGTCATTTCGACAGTGATGCCCTCGCGCTCCCAAGCTTTCTTGGCATAGTTGGGATATTCGCCACGCGCCTGCACATCAATAAAGAAATAGTTTTTCCTGTCTTCCTCCATACCGGCCCATACATCGCGTGGATGGCAGGTATTAGGATAATTTTGACCCGCAGCCAGCATACAGCCGACCTTATTTTCTGGATCAATCTCATGAGCCAGCTTGGTGGCAATGGCTGACGCGACTAGCTCATGATGGGCCGCTTGGTACTTGACCTGTTCTTCATTTTCGCCTTCTTCAAAGCAGAGCCCTGCTCCCATGAAAGGCGCATGCAGAATCATATTAATTTCATTGAAGGTCAGCCAGTACTTGACCAAGCCCTTGTAGCGGGTAAAGAGAGTACGGCAGAGACGCTCGTAAAATTCCAGCATCTTACGATTCCGCCAACCACCATATTGCTCAATCAAGTGCATAGACAGTCAAAGTGAGTAATGGTCACCAGGGGCTCAATGCCATACTTGTGGCATTCCTTAAAGAGGTCTTCGTAAAATTTCAGGCCAGCTTCATTGGGCTCCAGCTCATCCCCCTTAGGGAAAATCCGACTCCAAGCAATGGACAGACGATAGGTCTTAAAACCCATCTCGCCAAAGAGAGCAATGTCCTCCTTGAAGCGATGGTACATGTCAATAGCTTCCTTGGCTGGGTAGAAATAGCCTTCCTCAAAGTCAAACATCTTTTTCTTACCTGTGATGATGGCCAGACGGTCCTCACCAATCGGCACCACATCTACATTGGCCAACCCACGACCATCCGCATCATAAGCGCCCTCGCATTGGTTGGCAGCTGTCGCTCCACCCCACAAAAAACCATCCGGAAAAGTCAGTTTTTCAGTCATATTTCTACTCGCTTTCTAATTGCTTGTTCATTTACTTATATTATAGCTCATTCTGTAAACCTTTTCTTATAAAATACTGTGACATACTGATACTATTCTACTATTTAAGTTAATCAGATCGTTTTAAAAAAATTATCCTCTCGAAAAAGCAAATAGCCTCCCCTGAAACAAAAAAAAAAAGAAGACTGAAAACCAGTCTCCTCCGTTCCTTTTAAATCAAAGCTGTGATAGCCGTTACTAGACCAAACAATCCCGGGTGCATTGGCTGCTGCAAGAGGGATATCTTTTTCCTTTTTGAAAAGTCCATAGTAGACCCAGAGACTGCAGTTAATCGCTGCAACCAAGGGTTGGATGAAGTTTCCTTTTTGACCAGCCAAATTGTTCATGATTTGCGGGAAGTAAGACACATACATCATAACAGACATGAAGGTCGCTACCCAACCCAAAATTTTCATTTGTTTTTCAGACATTTTTATAGCCTCTTTCATTTTTGCTGAATCATATTTTATAATCTTCTTTCAAAACAATCAAGACTTTGAAGTTTTTGTTATAAAGATGTAAACTATCACAATCTTGTGATAAGAAATAAGAGTGAAGTTAGGAAAAATAGTTATAAGCAGAAAAACACATATTTTTATGTTCTGAAAAATCTTGATACTGGGTCTTTTATTGCTGAAATATTTAATTCATTTTATGAAAAAACTGACTTTTGGGCCAGAATCAATATTTTCCTAAATCTACAACTTGTTGATATCTACTTTCATCATCAATATGATGGGCAATTTCTAACATCATAACAGGAAGAGAAAATAGTAGTTCATGTACCATGAGGGCGTTTTCTTTATCTAGGGTTGCTGTCACTTCATCAGCTAATAACAGATTTTTTCTACGAAGAAGAAAGCGTGCCAATTCAATCCGCACCCTTTGTCCTCCAGAAATATTCTCCCCGTTATTCTTGATAATAAAATCCAGCCCACCTGTCAATTCAAAATCTAGTTTGACTTGTTTCAAAACAGCAAGCAATTCTTCCTCAGAAAATTCTTGTCCTAAGGTCAAATTGTAACGCACTGTATCGTTAAAGAGAAATGGGTGTTGGCTTATAATTCCTATACTGGATACAAAACTTGATGTACATTCATTAACAGATGTCACGCTGATAATTTCTCCCTCATCTGCTATTTCTTCTCCAGTAATGAGTCGGAACAAGGTTGACTTACCACAACCACTCGGTCCTTTGATTAAAACTTTCTGACCTGCTTGGACATCCAAGTTTAGATGAGTAAAAAGCTGTCTGTCACCATAGGATTTACTTAAATTTTTAATGTGCAGGGCATGCAATTCTTGCGCATCTTTTTTATCTATCTGTTTTACATCTCCAATTTCTAATATTCCAAAAATCTTATCTGCTGTCGTTTTTGCCCCTTGTATATCTACAGCATCATACATAATAGTCTGAATAGGACTCACTAGCTGACCTGCTGCGATGTACATGGCAACAAGACTTGCCACTGACACTTTCTGCCCAGCCATAGCAAAGTAAAAACCTAAAACAAGTGGTAAAACTTGGCTTAAAGACCATGAATCCGTTGCAAAAGAAAATAATATTATGGGTAAAGCAAAATTTTTGAATTGCTCGTTGATAATTTTGATTAATCTTCCAAAATCTGTTCTGATTTTCAGAAATTGCTTGGTTCATGAGTAGAGTATGTGCTCCTCGGATACTATCAGATACTTGATTATGAACTTCTACTCTGCCTTGCGCCATGTCATCACCAGTATGTTTGAGTCTTTTATTCATCAAGAACTGAGGAATAGGACGTAAAATAGTGAAAAAGACAAAAATGCTACCTAGCAACAAATTTTGCGAAATAATATAAATCGCTGTTAGTATTGCTACAAAGCTCCAGCAAATGATATTGACGTATTTCTCTAAGTAATTATCCCCCAAATACTCCATATCTTGTGTGAGCATGGTGATTTTTTCATCTTCGCTAAAATCTTTATTTGTCATCAGCTTGCTAAATAAATCAGCCCTCATATTCATTTGAATTTCTCGACGAAAAACATTATGTGTATGATTACAAAAGAGCATTAAGCTATACAGGACAAAGTATACTGTAAAGCCAAAAACAGCAAACTGTATGATTTTAGAATAAGTCAGTTCTCCTTGATTCAAGGACAAGGCTCGTGATACGACTAAGGGTTGAGCAAGAGCCAAACCTCCATTTGCCAGTGCACCAATGATAGTATAAAACTTCGTTTTCTTGTCCAGATAGTGAAATATTTTATTCATAATGCCCTCCTAGAAAAAGAGAGAGGCTAGCACTCCTCTCCATTTTTATTATATAAATTTAACAAATATTACAATCTCATTATTCCTATCTTTTATCTGTTTTAAATATTTGTTTACCTCATTTACTTCAGGAAAATATTTATTCTCTTCTAAATAGGCAATATATTCACTTTCAGTTGTTTTATTTTTTTCTGTATAGTCTGCTTTTAATTCATCCGTGATTAAAAATGAATGATTATTTTTAGTGTTGAAATACACGCTACCATCTTCTGTATCGTACCTCAATACATATCGTGATAACTTTCATATTACCACCTCTTTATCTTTGCTTTATTTCAAATACATTATACAACTATTAAAATAACAATTCAAGAAAAAAATCAGAATATTAGAAAAGTTCTACATTTTAATAATATTCAATCGAGTACAAACTAATTTCAAATTCCCTTATCTACTACTATACATGACGTACTATCACATTTCTGTTCATCGAGATACAATCTCGCTATTCCTTCCTCTAAGGTTAGCTTCAAATGACCACGCGACCTATTTCATACGATAAAAATCAATCACTAGACCAGCAGGGCCTTTAACTAGTAGCGATTCCGTTCCCCAATCAGTTACAGCAGGACCGTGTAAAATCTCGGCACCAAGCTCTTTCAATCGTTGGTAGTTCTGCTCTACATCCTCAACCTCGACATGAAGAATGATTCCTGACTGAAAATTGTTCAAAGGAATCAGGTGATTTGGGACAACATGAGGCAGTGACTGCCAATCGTGAACTGAGCAAAACCCTCGTCAACATAATCGGACTTTTTATCCAAAAGCCGCTCCAAGTCAGCACAGACTTGGGGAACATTTGAAACGATAATATCTAATTGATTTAAATTCATTTGTTATCCTCCACAAAAAGACCGGATTGCTCCGATCTTTTCAAATTCGACTCTATGAAAATCAAAGAATGAAATCTACAATATTTACATTTGATTTTCGATGAGAGGAATTATTTAATTGCGCGTGATTGCAATCCTTCTTCTTCCAAGAAGAGACGGAATGGTACGAGTTCTTCTGCTTCGTATTTTTCCTTAAAGGCTTTGATAGCTTCTTCTGAGTGAAGTTTTGGATCGAGTTCAAGTACTTCTACTGGAAGTGGACGGTGTTGAGAGATGCGAGCATCGATAACAACAGTTTTACCTTCTTTGTTCAATTTAACAGCTTCTGCAACAACTGCATCGATATCTTCGATACGATCAACTGTAAATCCTACAGCACCTTGTGCTTCAGCGATTTTCGCGTAGTCCGCGTTAGGGGAAGTCACAACCAAACAAGTGTTTGTTTGTGTCTTCGTATTTGTCCTTGATGAAGGCATATTTACCATTTGAGAAGACAACGTTGATAACTGGAAGGTCGTATTGAACGTTTGTGATCACGTCTGGGTAGCACATGTTGAATGCACCGTCACCCATGATGTTCCATACTTGGCGATCTGGATTGTCTTTCTTAGCAGCGATACCACCAGGAAGGGCAATACCCATTGTCGCAAAGAGTGGAGATGTACGCCACATGTTCTTAGTGTCATGTGAAGGTGACGAGTAGATGTTTGAGTAGTGTCACCTACGTCGATTGAGTAGATAGCGTCTTGATCAGCATGTTTGTTGATTGCATTGTAAACTTGATACAATTGCAATTCACCCTCAGTTTTACCTTCGAGTTTGTTCATGTAATCACGCCAGTTTTGGTTGTTCTTCACGTTTGCACGCCACCATGGAGTAGATTCAACTGGGTTCACTTTATCAAGGATTGCTTTCGCTGCTTGACCTGCATCACCAAGGATTGAAGCATCAAGGGCATGACGTTTACCAAGTTTATAAGGGTCGATATCGACTTGGATGAATTTTTCAGTGTTCTTGAAGGCTTCGTAAACTTCAGCAAATGGGAAGTTTGAACCAAGGAAAAGAACGGTGTCTGCTTCGAAGACCACTTCGTTGGCTGGTTTCCAACCAACACGGTAAGCAGAACCTGTCAAACCTTCGTAGTTCCATTCAAAAGCTTCAAAGTTTTTACCAGTTGTGATGATTGGTGCTTTGATTTTACGTGACAATTCAGTAATCACTTCACCAGCTTTAACACCACCGTAACCAGCGTAGATAACTGGGCGTTCAGCATTGTTCAAGATTTCAACAGCTTTGTCGATTTCAACTTCGTTCAAAGCAGGAGCGATGAATGAGCGTTCGTATGAACCTGAACCGTAGTATGAGTTTTCGTCGATTTCTTGGAAGCCGAAGTTTACTGGAATTTCAACAACAGCTGGACCTTTTTTAGAAACTGCAGCACGGCAAGCTTCGTCGATTACTTTTGGCAATTGCTCAGCGTAAGCGACACGTTTGTTGTAGACAGCGATACCGTTGTACATTGGGTTTTGGTTCAATTCTTGGAAGGCATCCATGTTGAGTTCGTTAACTGGACGTGATCCAAGAATAGCAAGGAATGGAGTGTTATCCATAGCTGCATCGTAAACACCGTTAATCAAGTGAGTCGCACCTGGACCACCTGAACCAACTGCAACCCCGATTGAGCCGCCAAATTTAGCTTGCATGACCGCTGCAAGAGCACCTGTTTCTTCGTGGCGAACTTGCAAGAAGCGGATATCTTTGTCTTCAGCCAAAGCGTCCATGAGTGAGCTGAGTGTTCCTGATGGGATACCGTAGATGGTGTCTACGCCCCATGTTTTCAATACGTTGAGCATTGCTGCAGATGCAGTAATTTTCCCTTGAGTCATAAGAATAACTCTCCTTCAATAAATTAAATTTTCAGTTATTGAAAACATTTCCATTTGTGAATGAAAACGCTTCAAGAAACTTTACTATATCAATTTACCATGTTTTTTCTCACTTGTATAAGAATATGCTCAGAGACAAGATAGAACTATTACATAACACAGAGTCCTTATTTCTTCACAAACTTCAATGTGTTTTATAATAATTTTCACAACTCCTTTGAAATCAAGCTTTGTTCGCAGAAAATGTATGGAAGGAAAGGAAAACAAAAAACTTGATTCCTACTTTAACGGAACCAAGTTGTGCCTTTAAATGACGTAAGCAGTCTCATCTACAAATACTTCCCCAACCCTCTGGACAAGGTTGCATAACCAGCAACAGTCAGATGGAGGCCGTCCGTTGTGAATTCTTGATCTAGCTGGCCAGTCTCATCCAGCAATGTTTCATAAAGGTCAATAAACTGGACATTGGTATAGATACTGGCTAGGCCTTGATAAGCTCGATTGAGGTCCTGAATCTTCTCGTTCGTCCTGAGATGTACTGTTCCCTTGTACTCTTCTCCCTCGTTCACTGGCAAGACCGACAGAAGCTGGATCTGGGCCAATGGGTACTCTCTGGAAATCTTCTGAATCACTCCTTCAAGGTTTTCCAGTGTCTCAGACTGAGGCATCTCCTTGCCAATATCATTGGTTCCTATTAAGATAAAAACCTTATCTAAAAGCAGAACCAAAGAGGTGGGCATCAAGGTTGTCTAGAAGCAAATCCGTCTTGTAGCCACGAATTCCACGGTTAATCAGTACTTTATTCGTCTGCAATAGTTCCTGTAAAGGGTAGTATTCTACGATGGAATCTCCGATAAAAAAATAATATCTGGTTCCTTAACGGATACTTGATTCAATTCTCGGTATTTATCCTGCATTTTTGCCTGCTCTTTCAAGAGCCATTCTTCTAATAATTGTACTGCCATATCCCTATCTTTCTTTTAAATACTGCTCTAAAACTTGGAGAACCCCTGCCTCACTATTACTTGGTGCAATATATTTGGCCATTCTTTTGACCTTTTCTTCTCCGTTTTCCATAGCAAAAGAATAACCCGCCAATTCAAGCATTTCTAGATCATTTTCGCTGTCTCCAAAGGCCATAATTTGATCAGCGTCAATCTTCCAACGCTCCATCAAACTACGCAGTCCCCAGCCTTTGTGGATTCCTCTTGGCAATAGATCAATAGCCCCGTAGCCACTGGTAACTGCATTGAGTCGCCCTGCAAAATCTTGATTGATTCTATGTGTCACAGAACTAGTCTGCTCTTCATCTACTACGATACTCATTTTTATAACAGCTTCTTTATCCAGCTCCTGAAAATCACTGAGAAAATGAATCTGCCGGTAGAATTCCTTGGCTCTTTCTTCTGTCATAATTCTATCTATAATAGGAAAATCCATGCCTTCTAAGGTGTGAGGACCATTTTGCAGATTAGCAACCAAATGGTAATTTCGTTCTCTGCCAGCAAAATATTCTAAAACATCCTGGACCAGATGACTATCCCAATGCTCCTCCACAATCTTGTCTTCCCCTTCGAAAATACGAGCGCCATTAGCCACGACAAAGGTAGTACGATTCGTCAGTTCTGGACCAAAAAGTTTTCGCATCCGACCAATTTCATTACCAGTAGCTACTACAAAGCGAATGTCTCTCTTTCTCTAGCTCATCGAAAATAGTAGTCAGACGAGACAAATCTAGCTGTCCCTGTCCATCCAGCAAGGTTCCATCCATATCTGTCGCAATCATTCTGATGCTCATACATTTTCCCTTTCTTCTGGCAAATGCCACTGACCGCTCGTTTCATAGTCTTCTATAATTCTTCTAGCACCATTTGTTATTTCCTTGGGATAATGAAGGCTTTCAAGTGTATTCACTGCATTTTTGGTCAGGGCACTACCCTTTTTAATCTGATAATCAAACACAATCTCTCCATCACGGTATTGGCTGTCGAAGTGAAATTGATCATTTAAGTCTCCAGAAGTAGCCACCAACTCCACATCATGACTGGAAATCATATATAGACAGCGACGCTTGGCCAGCCATTTTATAATACCTAGACCTGCACCAATCCGCTCAAGAGTGTTGGTCCCCTTAAAAAGCTCATCGATGAAGAAATAATGGATTCCTTCTTGTTCCAAACTCTCTAGCATCCGCTTAATGGTGCGACTCTCAGCAATAAAATAGCTGTCGCCTGTCTCGATACTATCGCTCACATCCATGGCTGTCAAGACCGAACCATAGGCTAGGTTGAGACTCTCTGCACAGGCAAAGTTCAGGCTTTGAGCCAGAATAGCATTGATAGCAACTGTCCGCAGATAGGTGGACTTCCCAGAAGCATTGTCTCCGCTGATCATGATGTTTGGTAAAGCTGACATCATTGCTGACTGGCTGACTAAGTAGTGGATGATAGAGTTTTTTGCCCTCTATTCCCGCCTCTTCACAAAAACTTGGCTGGCAGTAAAAGGGAAGAGATTCTTTGTAGCTCAAAAGGCTTATAGCTGCTTCCAAGCGACCGAGAATATCTAAAACAGCCTTTGCCTCTTGCTGATGGTGAAAAATTTGTCTGGAAATATAGGATTGCGCCATCTGAGGAATTAAGAAAATCATATTCAGATAGAGCAAGATGATTTCTAACTCTGACCCACCTGTTTGATTTTGAAAAACCGAACCAAATACCCTAGCAGCACGGAAAGGTTTGTTAGACGATTTCAAGTATTCTTGGCCGGGGAAATTCAATCCCTTCATTTTATCAGCTATATAGAAAATCCTGACTAAGTAACTCATATTTTCCAGCTTCATGGACAAAGACCAGCGTGTCATGGCTGAAAAGATTATATTGACCACTAGGCTGGTCAAAAATAGAACTAGGCCTAGTGAATCAGCTACAAATATCAGGCACAAGGAGATAATTGGCAACAAACCCAAGAGGATATAAAGAGGCCAACAGTAATTGGGCTTGATGGGCTGTAAAACTAGTTTCTTAGCATGATTGTAATTCTTCTTACCTAACTGAGCAAATAAAACTTGCAAATCCAAGCGCTCCTTGGGATGGTTTTTCAGGTAGCTCTGCAATTGTTCAAAAATCGGATCTGCTTCAAAGCGTTGCAACCTCAGTTTACTATACAAGTACTCAGAACCAAGACTAGACTGGGCCCCAGCATCTATCTTAGAGAAAATATCATACAAATCCAAATCCGACCAGGTTTGATCGTCTACTAAGCTATCGTATGACTGAAGTTCCATTTCCAGCAGAAGAGACTCGCATAGGCTCGCTTCGCTGTCAGCTTTAGCCAAACGATTAGAACTTCCCCAGCAGCCTGCCAATTTTTGTTTAAAACGGTGGCGACTCACTATTCCAATAATATAAATCACGACACAAATCCCTAGAATAAAGAACAGGATTTTAAAAGAAGAATCAAACATAAGAACTCCTTAATAGCAATTGAAATAATCCCCCTCATTATACTACTTGATATAGTAAAAATCAAAGAGGCATTCAACCGCCAACAATTAAAAAGCGAGTCCGAAAACCCACTTTTTACTCTTTAATGATAGAGACTGTCTCCATTCGTCGCAATGACTTCTTTGTACCAATCAAAAGATTTTTTCTTATAGCGGGCTAGAGTTCCGCTACCGTCATCGTTGCGGTCAACGTAGATAAAGCCGTAACGCTTACTGAGTTCTGCCGTGCTGGCTGAGACCAGGTCAATACAGCCCCAAGTCGTGTAACCTAGCAGTTCTACGCCATCTTCCAGCGCTTCTCCCACCTGCTGCAAATGCTGTTTAAGATAATCAATACGGTAGTCATCTTCAACCGTTGGGCCATTTGGACCATCCACCAAGACATCCTTGGCACCGAGACCATTTTCTACGATGAAGAGAGGCAGCTGATAACGGTCATAAAAGCTATTTAGAACCAAGCGCAGGCCGACTGGGTCAATCTGCCAGCCCCATTCTGAGCTAGCCAGATGAGGATTCATAATACCACCTAAAAGGTTGCCTCGGCCGGAAGAATAATTTTCCGGATCATGAGCCGCAACCACACTCATATAGTAAGAGAAGGAAATAAAATCTACAGTATTTTCAGCCAAAAGCTCTTTGTCGCCTGGCGCAAACTGAATCTCAATCCCATTCTCCTTGAAGAAACGATTGATATAGGCTGGATATTTTCCACGCGCATGGATATCAGAGAAGAGGTAGTTTTGATTTTCAAATTCCCGTGCCGCCAGCACATCTTCTGGCTTAGGTGTCATAGGATAGGCTGGCATAGCCAGGACCATACAGCCAATCTTAAAATCAGGATTGATCTCATGACCGATCTTCGTTGCCAAGGCAGAAGCCACTAGCTCATGATGGACCGCTTGATAGAGGTCCTGCTTGGATAGTTCTTCAGCTGGCGTGGCAATGCCTCCGCTCATAAAGGGCGCATGGAGAACAGAGTTGATTTCATTAAAGGTCAGCCAATACTTGACCTTGTCCTTATAGCGGGTAAAAACCGTGCGAACATAGCGCTCGTAGAAGCCAATCAAATCACGGTTGGCCCAGCCATTGTACTGACGCGCCAAGTGTAGAGGCGTTTCATAGTGAGACAGGGTAATCAGAGGCTCAATTCCATATTTAGCCAGCTCGTCAAAAAGATTGTCATAAAATTGTAGGCCAGCTTCATTGGGCTCCAGCTCGTCTCCATTTGGAAAAATCCGAGACCAGGCAATGGAAGTCCGGTAGACCTTGAAACCCATCTCTGCAAAGAGGGCAATGTCCTCCTTATAGCGATGATAGAAATCAATTCCTTCCAGCTTAAGATTATCTGGCGTCGGACCCTCGGTAATCAAAGGATTGCGATCACCTGGCGAGGCCGGCACTCCGCCTTTTGGAGTCACATCCTGAACAGACAGTCCTTTCCATCTAGATTATAGGCGCCCTCATACTGGTTGGCCGCCGTTGCACCGCCCCAGAGGAAATTTTTAGGAAATTTAGCCATTGCATTTCTCGCTTTCGTTTTTTCTTTGATTATATTATAATCTTAGATGAAAATGTTTTCTTGCACAATTCTCTTATATATTGATACTATTCTACTACAAGGAGCAGGGAATGCTAGATCTTGGACAGCTTCATAAAAATACCGTATATAAAAATCAAGGGACCCCCTATTCACTGACCCGGACTATTACTGAAAATGGGCAACCGGACATCCTCTTTCATTGGCATACTGACGTTGAAATGATCTATGTCCATGAGGGGACTGCTAAGTTTCATATTGACCAGGAATATTTCAACAGCAAGGCGGGAGATATCATCCTGACCCGCCCCAATGCTCTACACTCCATTCATCCTATCGAAAATCAAACATTACATGGATGCCTTGAACTTCCAGCTGGACTTAATGGGCTACTCTGCCATGGACCAGGCTAGTATTGATTACCTTCAACCTCTCTACAAGGGGGAGCTGGACTTTGTTCACGTGATCGAACCCCATCACAAGGGATATGAAGCCATCCGTTCCTGTCTGATTGAGACCATGGAGACCGGCTATCATCGCAAGGACTACTTTGAATTTCAGATAAAGGCCCAGCTTAACCAGCTCTTTTATCTGCTTTTTGAAAATGGTTATGTTGTCTCCAAAACGCAATCTTTGGAAGGCTACCGCAAAGAAGAGAAGATCAGGACAATTATTGATTACATCAGCCTTCATTATCAGGAGGAGTTAACGATTGATCATCTGGCTAATATTTGCGGCTACAGCGCTACTCATTTTATGAACTTTTTCAAAAAACATATTGGCATCTCCTGCATGGAGTTCCTCATTCAGTTTCGATTGAGAAAGGCGACCGAGCTTCTGCAACATTCAAATCTTTCAGTCCTTGAAATTGCGAGTCAATCTGGCTTCAACAACCTATCTAACTTCAATCGTCAGTTCAAAAAATACTATCAAATGACTCCCAGACAGTACCGAAAGAAATGACATTTATTGAAACACATAAAAAACAGCTTCGACGATACCCGAGGCTGTTTTATTTGTCAAAAATATTGAAAATTATTTTTTTATCTTACTTGTCTTTTTATCCAAGTCGCTTAAATCAGCAAGGCTATAATGATATTCACAAATCCCAACACTAGCAAACTCCGCAAAAGCAAATGTCCTAACTTCTCCTTAAAGAAATTGCGGCGAAGAAAAAGGCCAAAAATCAGCAGAACGATGGCTGCTAAAGCCAGAATTAACCACATCACAAAAAGCAACCCAAAGAAAAAGAATTGATATAAGAACATGGCTCCTCCTAATCCTCTAGTAAGCATGACCAGTAATGAGAGCATAGATAATTCCAAAAACAAAGTATAAAGCAATCCCCATGCCAAACAAGAGCCATAGACGTCCCAAGAACTTCAAATAGAGAGACTTGCCTGGCTGGCCAAAGAAAATTATCAAAAGAGCTGGCAGACTAATGATTGATAGTATAGAGAATATCGGAACAAAGAAACCCACCATCAATAAACCACTACCAATTCCTTCCATCTCTTAGCTCCTTTCTTGTTCATTATAGCAAATGTCATATTCATCACCAAATAAAAACCAGAAAAGCCTAGCTCCTCTGGTAATGTTGATTGACAAGAAAATAGTTAGTCCCAATTCAAGCCAACATGGTCTTTCATTTCTTGGTAGGCTTTATCAATCCGCTCCTTGGTAGCTTCATCCAGCCTATCCCGATATTTTCCACCTTCTATAAAGTCTTCCAGAATCAGAGTTTGGTAACTATAAAGCGGATAGCCTTCAGCAGAAAATCCTCCTTTTTCTACACGACTGACCCAGGTCGGATGAGCCTGAGCGCTCTTGATTCGGGTACCTTTGAGCGTCTTTTCAAGAGTCAGATCCATGAGAACACCCCGCTCGGTCCACTGAGCATTTTCAACTCCTTCCATGGTCTCAATCCGTTGATTAGAGATGAAATTTCCCATAGAGTAGATAATTAGTTTTTTCTTGCCATCTTTTTCCAGAGTTTCAGATGGTTGTGTCACATGCGGGTGTCCACCAAAGATAATGTCTGCACCCCAGTCCACCATTTTGTGGTAGAGGGTTACCTGCTCTTCTGTCGGTTGTAGCTGATACTCTACTCCCATTTGGGGCATAACAACCGTAATGTCGGCTTCTTTCTCAGCACGTTCGATTTCCGATTTCATTTTCTCCTCATCAAGATTAGATAAATGTTGGTCATATTCATCTTGACTGAGATTGCCTTCCATTCCATTAAATCCGTAGGAATAGGCTAAAATGGCTATTTTAATCCCATTTACCTCTTTAATAGTCAGAGGAGCTTGGGCACGCGGTTCATGGGTATAAACACCAACCGGTGTAATTCCTTGGTCTTCAAAAGCCTTAGCAGTTGAAAATAGACCAGATAATTGGGAATCTAAAATATGATTGTGAGCCAAGTCAAGCACATGATAGCCCGCATCTTTAATAGCTCCTACTACTGACTCAGGTGCATTAAACAGCGGATAGCCTGCTAAAGGTAGGTCTGGACTAATGGTCCCTTCAAAATCTCCAATCGTAAGATCTGCTTGATGGAGCCACTCTTTAGCATACTGGAAATTCTCTGAGAAATCATAGCTACCATCTTCTCGTAGGGCGCTCATATAGAGGGCATCATGGTAAAGCAAATCACCATTTGCCATAATACGTGCCGTTTGAACCTGCTTGTTTGCTATAGTCTTCGGCCTAGCTGAATTTTTATTTTCTATACTTGCCTGCCTCGTCTGCTTTCTTGCATCTATTTCCTTTTGGAAAAATAAAATGAGACTAGCTGAAAGAATAATCAGACTAAACAAAGCAAAAACAAACCATTTCTTTTGGGCTTCAGCTTTTCTTCTATCCGAACGTTTCATCCTTGTCGCCTCCTACCATATCTATTTTACCATAAAATAGATGTTCTAGTCATCCTCTAGAAAAACATTGTCATCATTAAAATATCTGAACCTTAAGACCTTTTGAAACTTAAAAAGAGCAGGTAGCATTTACATCCTGCTCTTTTCATACCATTTTTAGTTTAATTCAAATAGAGTATCTCCTAGGTCAACTTCACCTTCTGCCAAAACCTTCAGGTCTCTGAAGCGACTCATATTGGTGACAATGATTGGAGTTGTCACTGGATAACCAGCTTCTTTAATCGCATCTATATCAAAGCTGAGCAAAAGTTGGCCTTTCTTGACCTTAGAGCCTTGCACAACATGGGCTGTGAAACCTTTCCCGTCAAGAGCGACCGTATCCATCCCCACGTGAATAAGGAGTTCTGCACCATCGTCTGTCGCTAAACCAATAGCATGGTTGGTAGGGAAGAGCAGGCGAATGACCCCATCAGCAGGCGCTACTACTTCACCGACACTTGGCTCAATGGCAACTCCTTTGCCCATGGCTCCGCTGGCAAAGACAGCATCTGGAGTGTCTGAAAGAGGAATCACTTTACCAGCAATTGGGCTGACAAGGACTTGCTCTTTCTCTGATGCCTTTTCTCCTTCTTCAACGACTGCTTTATTCTCTTTTTTAGCATAGAGAGTAGGAATTGGGACAAACATTTGGATGGCAAATGATAAGACAATCGCAAGCCCTGTGCCAATAAAAGCAACATACATACTCATAAAGTTTCCATCCGGACTCACCAGTGAAGGATAAACGAAAATTCCCAAAGCTCCAACAGAATACATTGTCATGTTAAAGAAACCTACAAAAGCACCAACGATACCAGATACGATGCAGCTAATGATAAATGGAGTCCGCATAGGAAGTGTCACCCCGTAGATCGCAGGCTCCGTTACTCCAAAGATAGAAGAGATAAGAGCTGGCATGGTGATGGCCTTAACTTTTTCTTCTTTTGTCTTAAGATAGATGGCTGCTAAGACACCCGTTTGAGTGAAACATGGTAGGATTGCAGCTCCTAAAATCACCCCTGCTCCCTTCTGAGTTAATTCAAGGATAGCTAATGGCACTAATCCCCAGTGCAGGCCAAACATAACCATGACTTGCCAAAGAGCACCTAATAGAAGTCCATATACAACAGGATTGAAGCCATGAACTGCTGTCAAGAAAGAACCAAGAAGGTTAGAAGCTCCATTAGCGATTGGACCAACCAAAAGGAAAGTGAGAGGGACTGACACAACTAAGGTTACAAATGGAACGACGAAAAGTTTCACTGTGTCTGGAGTTACTTTTCTCATGAACTTTTCAATGTGAGACGCAACCCAAACGGCTAAAATTGCAGGAATGACTGTTGATAAATAGCCACCAGTTGGCATGCTCAAAGGAATCCCGAAGAAATTGGCAGCTCCCGCTTCTCCCAATGCAGTAACGCTCGTTTCCAAATTTGGATAGACCAAAGCTGCTGCAATCGCTAAAGCTGTAAAGTCATTCATTTTAAACTTACGAGCCGCATTCACAGCAATCATCATTGGTAAGAACTGGAAGAAACCATCACCAGCAGCAGTAAGAACTAAAGCAACTCCGTTATTGGCTGCAGTCCATCCTAAAAAGGCTGTTAAAATTGCAACGATACCTTTAATAATTCCAGCAGCAGCCAAGGGACCAAGGAAAGGTTGGAAAATACTCGATACAATATCAATAAAAGCATCTAGTGGATTTTTCTTAATTCCATCCTCTTCATCAGCATCAACGGCACCAGCCCCCTGTAGACCACCAACAGCTAGTACTGCGGCATAAACATCGGGCACATGATTGCCAATAACAACCTGATATTGGCCACCTGCCTTGACAATTGTCACAACACCATCTCGTTCCATAAGATAGTCTGTATCTGCTTTACTCTCATCCTTAAGTGAGAAACGTAAGCGTGTCACGCAGTGTACCAGTTTGGTAATATTGTCCTTGCCACCTACATGGGCAACAATGTCCTTAGCTAATTCGGTATAATCTTTAGCCATTTGGGATCCTCTTGTTCTATTTTGATCACGCTAGACCTGTTCAAACTCCTGAAAAAAAGAAGAAACCTAGACGAATACCAAATGAGAAGATAGAACAGAGTCCTAACTCATTATTTGTATTCATCTAGGTTTTGCCTGCGTGATCAGTAACAATCCTTACATCTAGTATAGCATATGATTTTAAAATTGCAAGCGTTTTCTAAAAAATATTTAATATTTTTAGAAAGTATTTTAAAAAAAGAGACTGAAAGCAGATGCAGCCTCTATTTTCTTCTCAAAATCAATCTTTTATATTGACATTCACTGTCAAAACTTGTCCATCTCGAACGACCTGCTTGCCAGCAATATAGACATCCTGAACATCGCTTCCTTTAACCGCATACACGAGGTGCGACAGCATATTTTCCAAAGGATAAAGGTGAATCCGCCCCTTTGGTTGAATAGCAATGAAATCGGCTTGTTTCCCCACTTCTAGACTACCAATTTTGTCCTCCAAGCCCAGCGCTTTAGCCCCCTCAATCGTCAGTGCTTTCAAGGCTTGCTCAATCGTAAACTGACTTGCATCACCCTCCCGCATCTTTGAAGTAGAGCAGCGGTCCGACCTTCTTCAAACATATCCAGATTATTGTTAGAAGCGACAGAATCTGTTGCTAAGCCAACAGTCACACCAGCAACTAGTAGGTTAGTCACCGGAGCCACACCAGAAGCCAACTTGAGATTACTGATAGGATTGTGGGCGATGCTGACTGGTGAAGTCGCTAAATCCGCAATCTCTGACGGATTCAGCTCAACTCCATGAGCAAAAATGGCTGGTCGATCCAAGTAGCCCAAACCTTTCAAGAAAGCCAGAGGCCGTTTACCGTAGCGTTCTAGGATAATTTTATTTTCATTTTGGGTCTCTGCTACATGGATATGAAGCTTCAAATCCAACTCACGCGCTAAATCTACACTGCCCTGTAGCAAATCTTCATCACAGGCATAGGGTGAATGAGGAGCCACCATGACCTGAAAATCTTCGTCATCATAGGAGAGGATCTCCTCTATGATAGCTCGGGTACGAGTCAGGGTCTCTGCTGCTGTTTCTGCTGGTGAAGTGAAGAGAGTTGGAGAGAAATAACAGCGCATCCCCGACTGACGGACAGCTTGGTAAATCTGCTTAATATCCACCCCATGAGGATTATACATATCATTAAATGTTGTTGTTCCTGACAGCAACATCTCAGCCAGAGCAAATTGAACTGCTTTAGTAGTCACTTCTGCTGTAAACTGGCTCTCTGCTGGCCAGATATAATTCTCCAACCATTCATGCAGATTGCTGTCATCACGAATCCCACGTAGCAAAGTCATGGCCGAGTGAGTATGGCAGTTGACCAAGCCTGGCATGATCCAAGCCCCCTCATAATCCACTGTTTCACTACATTTCGCTAGCCAAGCTTGGTCATAGGGTCCGCAGTAGGCAATGCGGTCATCCTCCACCACAAGCAGCCCTTCTCGATAAACATGAAATTCACTATCACAGGTCACCAGATTGACATTTGTATAAGCTTTCATCCGGATATATCCTCACTTTCTAAATACTTGCACTCAGGAGATTTTAGCTATTATAACAAGCCTCATAAAAATAGTTCAAGGGATTCTGATAGTTTATTCGAAATTAAGATAATCAGGGTCCGGTGTAATATATAATAATTGGCCTTTTATAAAATACGAGGAAGACCTCGTTCTTCTTGTAACTATATAAGACGTAGCTGTTATCAGAGTCTTCTCCCCCAGCTAGTCCAACTCCGACTGCAACATCTGCTACTGCAGCACCAAAGGCGCTCAGTTGCTCCTTTGTAAGATGCTGGTCTAAATATAATGATTTTAAGTTTTTTTAATTTCCTGGTTTCTAAAGTTTCCAGTGAGGTATTTTTGGATCCCTTATCACTGCCTCAGGGTTCCCCCAGAGCTTCTTTGACTTTTTTTCTTCAGTATAACCTTCATAACTAGGCACTTGAGCTTTAATTTGCCCGTCAGAAGAGTTGTAAGATACACTTCCATGTCCTTTTGCATAGATTTTATCTTTTGGAGCTGACTGGTCTCCTTCGTCCGAAGCTTCCCTTTTTTCCGAGAATCCAGAATTATCCTTCTCTCCACTTTCCTTACTTGACGACTGAGGCTCTTTACTAGTTTTCTCTTCTTTACTAGTTGACTTGGTCTTTTCTTCTGATTTTGAGCTTGAACTTTCTTTAGTTGGTTTAATCGAATTAGCCTGCCCTTTACCATTAGATTTACAAGCAGTTAGAGTGATAATCGTTAAAATAGTAAGTAAAATCGTCGAAAATCTTTTTAATTTCATCTTTCAATCCTCATTTTTATTATGATCATTATCCCTTATCTAAAAACTTTTGTCAACGCTCAGCAAAAAAGGCCTGATGGCCTTTTATTTCATGTGTTGAAGTAGATAAGCATAACCTTCTGCTTCCATTTTTTCTTTTGGAATAAATCGCAGAGCTGCGGAGTTGATGCAGTAGCGAAGACCGCCTGCTGACTCTGGACCGTCAGTAAAGACATGGCCCAGATGGGCATTGCCAGAACGGCTGCGCACTTCAATCCGCTCCATGCCATGACTCTTGTCTTCATAGTATCTCAGAACTTCTCTGGCAATAGGCCGACTAAAGCTAGGCCAGCCGCAGCCAGACTCAAACTTGTCACCGGCAAAAAAGAGAGGCTCCCCAGTCGTCACATCTACATAAATTCCTTCTTCAAAAGTGGCATTGTAGGCATTATGGAAAGGACGCTCTGTCGCACTGTGCTGAGTCACCTGGTACTGCTCTTGCGTCAGCTGCTCTTTTAGTTCCGCATCTGTAGGTTTCTCATATTGGCCAGGATCGACCAAGGGCTGATAGGCATCATTGACATTGATATGGCAGTAGCCACCGGGATTTTTCTTGAGATAATCCTGATGATAGTCCTCAGCTAGGACATAGTGGCGCAAAGGTTCTAGCTCAACAGCAATCTTTTGTCCCAACTGCTTTTCCTGCTCAGTAAAGACCTGCTCAATGACGCTCTTATCGGCTTGATTGGTATAGTAAACGCCCGTCCGATATTGACGGCCAACATCATTGCCCTGCTTGTTGACAGACAGAGGATCAATGACTCGGAAATAATAAAGCAGGATTTCCCGCAGGCTGACCCGTTTTTCATCATAGATCAGATGAACCGTCTCTGCATGGTCCGTTTGATGAATCAGCTGGTAGTTGGTTGATTCCACCTGTCCATTGGCGTATCCCACAGTCGTTTCTTAACACCTTCAATGCGGGAGAAATACTCTTCCAAGCCCCAGAAGCACCCGCCTGCTAGATAAATTTCAGCCATAAAAACACCTCATTTCTTTGCGTCTATTTTCTCATAAAAGGAGTCGAAATTATAGCAATTTGATTAGAACTTTCTTCAAAATAATATGAAAAAGCTAGGTTTCAATACTTCTCAACCCAGCCATATTCTTCATTTCAAATCACAACAACACTTATATAGAAGATTACCACTCAATATACTTCAATTTTCCTCGGAAATCTTCCAGACTTTCATAGCCTTTTTCTTCCATAATAGTCTTGAGTTCTGCGGTGATGCGCTCGAAGGCTACCACTCCTTCTTTATGAAGGGTTGTGCCGACCTGCACCATACTGGCCCCACAGAGGATATGCTCAAAAGCATCCCGCCCCGTCAGGACACCACCAGTTCCGATGATTTGGATTTCTGGTTTAAGGCGTTGGTAAAAAGCATGGACATTGGCTAAAGCGGTCGGCTTGATGTACTGACCTCCGATACCTCCAAAACCATTTTTGGGACGAATAACCACTGACTCATCTTCTATATAAAGACCGTTTCCGATAGAGTTTACACAATTGACAAACTTGAGCGGATATTTGTTAAAAATCGCAGCGGCCTGATCAAAATGCACGATGTCAAAATAAGGAGGCAGCTTAATGCCCAGTGGCTTTTTGAAATAAGCAAAAACTTCTGACAAAATCTTTTCCGTCGTTTCAAAGTCATAAGCAATCTGTGGCTTACCAGGGACATTGGGACAGGAGAGATTGAGCTCAGTAATCCCTTTAAAGTCACTTGCCTGCACTTTCTGAAGGATGGCGTGGGTTTCTTCTGGTGACATACCGACCAAAGAGAGGAAGAAAGTGCGATTTGGTTCACTTTCCTGGAGTTCCAGCAGATAGTCAAGATAGTAGTCTAAGCCATTGTTTGGCAGACCCATGGAGTTGATAGACCCCAGCGGAACATCCTGATAGCGCGGTTCCGGGTTTCCCTGACGAAAGTCCAGCGTTGCCGTCTTGGTCACAAAGGTTCCTGCAGCAGAATCTTTGACTTCTGCCAGTTCCTCTTTTGTCATACAGGCAACCCCAGCTGCATTCATCAGGCAGTTGTCAAATGAAAAACCAGCAATCTGTGTCGATGTCGAAACCATAGTAAAATACTCCTTTCCTTATGAAGCCTAATGCCTCTATCTCTTTTTCCTCATTATATCACCAAACTTCGCTTTTTCGTTTTTTAAACTGGAATTTTCCAACAAACGTTCGGGAATCTACCCGAAAGATAGTTTTGCAAATTTTCAGAAAATTCAACTTTTTTCTTTACACCCCAAAAAAATTCTGCTATAATGGCTCATGTAATAAAATATAACAACAAAAAGGAGAACGATATGACATCTGCTAAAGAATATATCCAAAGCGTGTTTGCAACTGTGAAAGCTCGTAACGGGCATGAGGCTGAATTTCTCCAGGCTGTTGAAGAATTCTTCAGCACTTTGGAGCCTGTATTTGAAAAACACCCTGAGTATATCGAAGAAAATATCTTGGCACGTATCACGGAGCCTGAGCGCGTGATTTCTTTCCGTGTTCCTTGGGTTGACCGTGAAGGCAAAGTACAAGTCAACCGTGGTTACCGTGTTCAATTCAACTCAGCTGTTGGACCATATAAAGGCGGACTTCGTTTCCACCCAACTGTAAACCAAGGGATTTTGAAATTCCTCGGATTCGAACAAATCTTTAAAAACGTCTTGACTGGACTTCCAATCGGTGGAGGTAAAGGGGGATCAGACTTCGATCCTAAAGGGAAGACTGATGCTGAAGTGATGCGCTTCTGCCAAAGCTTCATGACTGAATTGCAAAAATACATTGGACCATCTCTTGACGTCCCAGCTGGTGATATCGGTGTTGGTGGACGTGAAATTAGTTACCTTTACGGACAATACAAACGTCTTAACCAATTCGACGCTGGTGTCTTGACTGGTAAACCTCTTGGATTTGGTGGTAGCTTGATTCGTCCAGAAGCAACTGGTTATGGTTTGGTTTACTACACTGAAGAAATGCTCAAAGCTAATGGTAACAGTTTTGCTGGTAAGAAAGTGGTTATTTCAGGTTCTGGTAACGTAGCTCAATACGCTCTTCAAAGCAACTGAACTTGGTGCAACTGTTATCTCTGTATCTGACTCAAACGGTTATGTCATTGATGAAAATGGTATCGACTTCGACCTTTTGGTTGATGTTAAAGAAAAACGCCGTGCTCGTTTGACTGAGTATGCAGCTGAGAAAGCAACTGCTACTTACCATGAAGGTTCTGTATGGACATACGCTGGTAACTATGATATTGCTCTTCCATGTGCGACTCAAAACGAAATCAACGGCGACGCAGCTAAACGTTTGGTTGCTCAAGGCGTTATCTGCGTATCTGAAGGTGCTAACATGCCGAGTGACCTTGATGCGATTAGAGTCTACAAGGAAAACGGAATCCTTTACGGACCTGCCAAAGCTGCCAACGCTGGTGGTGTAGCTGTATCAGCGCTTGAAATGAGCCAAAACAGCCTTCGCCTCTCATGGACTCGTGAAGAAGTTGATGGACGTTTGAAAGACATCATGACCAACATCTTCAACACAGCTAAAACAACTGCTGAAACATACGGTCTTGGTACTGACTACCTTGCAGGAGCAAATATCGCTGCCTTCGAAACGTAGCTAATGCTATGATTGCCCAAGGTATTGTTTAATTAGTCGATACATCCTTTCGGAGGACAAATGATGAACTTACGGTCAATGGAAGTGAGAGACAATCCAGCTGTAGCACAACTCATTAGAGCTAGCCTAGAAGAATTCGGGCTTGACAAACCAGGAACTGTCTACTTTGATTCTCATCTAGATCATTTGGCCGACTACTATCAACAGCAAGAGAGGGCAGCTTACTTTGTTCTGGAAGATGAAGGTCAGCTGGTTGGCTGCGGTGGCTTTGCACCTGTGTCCGATAAGATTGCTGAATTACAAAAACTGTATGTCACTAAAAATAGCCGTGGCAAAGGTTATTCCAGCAGGTTGATAAAGCGGATATTCCATGAAGCCCGCCTAGCAGGTTATGAACAACTTTATCTAGAAACCTCTACTGAACTGGCTACGGCTGTGGCCATCTATCGGCATTACGGTTTTACAGCACTACAACAACCACTTTCTAACGCCGCTGGCCACCCAACCATGAATATCTGGATGATAAAATCCCTCTTATCAGATGAATAGATGTCAGTATACTCTGGCTGTCAAAAGTGTTATGTCAATTAAAAACAAAACGACATGACACATTATAAAACAGTATATTTTTTATAACTGCTAAAACAACTGCAGAAGCTGACTGACTTGGTACTGATTACCGTTCCTGAGCCAACATCTCTACCTTCGATAACGTAGCCAATGCTATGGTATTGTTTAAGATTCTTTTCTCAATCCTCAATCACTCCGATTGGGGATTTTTATGTTGGTCTCAAAAAAGCTTACTATTTAAAATAGTAAGCTTAAAAATCAAGATTTACTTTACTTCTACTAAGGCCGAAGACAGGCAGTCAACAATTTCGTTTACTGCTTCATCTATGTTCACATCTTCCTTATCATTTAGCATCATTGGAATAACATAAGAAAGACTCAGGGCTAGAATATAACGAACAATTCTTTCATTTGACCAATCTCGGATAACACCATTTTCTTTAAACTGATTCAGAACTGGACTAATTGGCTTAATGATAGAGTGAATAATAACATTCCCTAACTGGTCAGAAATATCTTTATCAATAAAAGAACGACTCAAGAGAATTTTAACTTGCATGTGATTCTCCTGAATGAAGACTAGTCTATCTCGAACAATGCTTCTCAAAAACACTGGAAAACTCTCTTGATTTGCTGTAAATTTCTTCTCAGAAAAATCAGCAATCACATCTGGAATAACCTGTTCGAGAAAAGTTGACAGAATAGCTTCTAAGATGCCTTCCTTAGTTTTAAAGTAACTAAAAACTGTCCCTTCTGAAACTCTAGCCTCCTTAGCAATAAGGCCGGCTGTTGTATTTTCAAAACCAATTTCTGAAAATAGCTTTAGACTTGATAATAATACTTGACGTTGTTTTAAACTCAAGTTGCTATTTTCTAATGTCTGAGCATACTTTTGTTCTAAACTTTCCATTGCTAGCACCTCTCTGCTACTCTTTTACTTTTACAACTTTCTTACCTCGAGTATGTCCCGACTTCAGACTACGATATGACTCTCTAACTGACTTTAGAGAAAAATCATAAACTTGATCAATATTCAGCCGAACCTTCCCTTCTGAGACCATTTCCGCTAGAACTTTAAAATCATCATATGTAGAATGTCTCGGACCAGTGAACTGGGCACCTTTTATCATAACATATGGTGAAGGTACTAGAGTTCCAATATCCGTGCCCTTCAATCCCAAACTGAAAGCTAATTTAACATAATCACTTCCATAGCAATCCAAGAATTTTGTAATCGGCTTTGGACTTGCTGATAGAAGAGCATTCTGGATGTTCTCTTCGTAAGCTACTGGTATGGCACCTAAGGACTTCAGATATTCTGAATTTTTCTTACTTGCAATTCCGATAACTGTTGCACCCTTAGCAACTGCGTACTGTACTGAAATACTTCCAATACCACCTGCCGCTGCTGAAATAACTATAACATCTTTAGAACTCAACTCAATTTTTCTAAAAGCACCTCCCACTGTTAGAGATGCCACACCCATAGTAGCTGCGTGGTTCATATCAATCATCTCTGGTTTCAACACAATTTCTGATTCATTGACACAAATTTCTGTTGCCAAAGCTCCCCTCTTAGTTCCCAATCCAGGGTCACTGATCATTGTTCCAAAAACCTTGTCCCCTACTGCAAACCGACTTACTCCTTCACCGATTTCTGTGATAACTCCAGCAAAATCCCGACCAACACCTCTTGGAAAAAGAGATGATTTTGACTCAAATCAACGACTTGGCTTCCTTAGTTTCGTCATAAAAGATAGAAATCGGAGTGGCTTTGCACCCTCAAAAGTCTTATAATCAATAGGATTTAACCCAACTGCATAAACTTCTACCCTAACTTGATTCTCTTTCAAAGAATCAGATTTAATGTTCACTAAATCTAACACCTCTTCATCACCGAAACGACTATATTGTATTGCTTGAACAACCATTTTATGAACTCCTTTGCTTATCTATAAATTGAGTGAGTGCTCAATCATTTTTCTTGATTGTACGCTTATTCTTCAAAGAAGTCAACTATACTGTTCCCACAGAGAGTGGGATAGAAATCGGGAATTCGTTAGAATTCGATTTCGTCGTCCCACCTCCGCACAGTTGAGTAGGGCTATAAAAGCTGATGAAATCAGCGTAGTAGAGCCCACTCAACCACTGCGTCTTGCTCGACAATCCAAAGACAATTGAGAGGCTAGGACTTTTGTCCCAGCCTCTCATAATAAAAATGGGTCTAATTTCAGTATCTTGGTAAAAAAAATGCTGCTGGTTCAATAGCTCTATATTCCCTCATGAAAGATTATCAAACTATACCTCAAGAAATCCGACTGCTTTCATGAGCAGTCGGATTTTTATATATCTAATTTTTCAAAAAATGTGCCTGTCGCTTGCTTTTCTTTTAGCTTCTCTAACAGCTCATTCTCCAAAAAAGGATTTAGTTCATCAAAATCTTGACAAACCTTAAAAACAGTTTCTCTGTCCAATTGGCCATAAACTAGTTCGTAATAGTCCTTATTATGATGCCAGTTCTGGTCATAGTTGGCATCTGTCCGTTGATAGTAAACAATGTTTTGCTTCGGTGTCAGGTAAAGCTTCTGTGTTAGAATGCTTTTCTGATCTTTGGACAGCTTGCTGCGGCTGAAAATTTTAACACCTTGAAAAATCTTTCGCTCATGGATACCTTGATTTGTGACTTTCAATTCGACCCTTTTATAATGCATACTGATACCTCCAGAAATTACCTACATTATATCAAGTTTTGACAGATTTTCAAGCAAAAATGTGTCATTGCCAAAAGTCTTTCGTCGCCTCTAAAATTTCTTCCGTCGGTGTTACGGTAGCCTCAATAATGCTCTTGCCAGTCTTTTTTAGATAGGCTTGTATGAGATGATAGCCATAAGCATAGCCTGCAGCATAGGGCATACCAACCGGAATTTGACCCTGTATCTCTGCAATTTCATCACCGTATAGATAAGGAGCCATTTCCGCCATCCCTGTTAGCTGAAGCTGACTTGAGATGATGGGCTTGATCTCTTCTAACTGCTCAGAACTAGTTGAAGTGACCCAAGGTCCAATGAGCTCTTTACCATAGAGCTCAGCTGCAAAAGACTCTGCCAGACCTTCACTAACTACCCAGTCTGCTAGCGTCGTCTGCTGATTCCATTTGATAAATTGGAAGCGAACATTATGGTTACACTCGTGAGCCAACGCCGCCTGTACACGTGGTAAAGTATAGTCATTTGGTAGCAGACTAAGCATGAGGTAGCCTGGAATTCCGCCATCTCCGCTATAACCCTTATTGAGCTGTAGCATAGGTTTTTCTGGATTGCCTAACAAAATAGTAAAATAGTAATCCTCAACCTCTAAGTCATAGCCAGCCTGCTCAAAAAGACCGATACTCCTCTTGATGGTTTCCTGGCAGTCTTGCCAAAGCTGATCTGAACTGAGAGCATCTATAGACGGTCTATCCTTTTCTGATAGAGTTCCGGGTAGCTGATTCATAAAGCCAAGCAGGAACAAAGCATCAAATCCTCCAGGGTACTTTGCTTTCAGAGGAATATGTTGAGTTTGGTATTTGGTAGCAAAAGGTGCTAATATTTTTAGCTCGAAAAGCAACCTTCTCTCTTTTCTAAAGGTAGCTCGAGCATCTCTTGATAAACTTTATCTGAACGAATCATATTGATTTGCATAATAATCTCCTTTCTCATCTATCATTAGTATACTCCCTCCCCTAAGGTCAGAGTCAAGAAAAAAAGATTTAAAACTTTTATCTCAAATCTTCTTATCATTTATGAAATCAGCTACTTCCACTTGAAGATTTTTTTGAGAAGATAGGGAATGACCAGCTAGGACCAGCATTGCTTTCACTAGCTTTCTATTGTATAATGGAGAAATACTCTGTGGCTCATTCGGATAATACTAATCTAATGAGTATGATTTTTTTCTGCTTTCTAAGCAATTTAAAAGCTACTGAATCAATTCATCTATCGACGAGAGAGCTCTGCTTTCTTACACCAAAGCTTCAGCAATTTCTTTAACTGTTGGAGCAGACTTTCTATCGTAACGAAAGGAATAGCCATGCTTCATCGAATAATTCTTACTTGGAAAAAAACAAATCTTATTAAACGAATTTCACTAGGCATCATCTGCGGGGCTTTATTAGCCGTCCTCTTTCCCCAAGCCTCAGCAATTGGCCTACTGGGAGAAATTTTCGTTGGCGGTCTAAAAGCAATTGCCCCTCTTTTGGTTTTTGCCCTTGTTGCCAATGCCCTATCACAGCAGAAGAAGGGTGAAAAGAGCAATATGAAAAAAGTAATTTTGCTCTATCTATTGGGGACATTTGCTGCTGCCCTTGTTTCAGTCCTTGTGAGCTTCGTCTTTCCGCTTGAAATTGATTTGGCAGACGCTAAACAGTCCCTCTCACCTCCTGACGGCATCGGACAAGTTCTAAGCAATCTCTTGCTAAAGCTGGTTGACAATCCTCTCAATGCTCTTATTTCAGCTAATTATATCGGCGTTCTCTCTTGGGCTGTAGTTTTTGGGATTGCCATGCGCGAAGCGAGTCATCACAGCAAGGATCTGCTTCGAACCTCAGCTGAAGTTACTTCTAAAATCGTTGAATGGATCATCAACCTCGCTCCCTTCGGGATTTTAGGGCTGGTTTACACTACCATTTCTGGCAAGGGATTTCAGGCTCTACAAAGTTATGGTTTATTGCTCTTAGTCCTAATTGCCACCATGCTGATTGTCGCCCTGATTATCAATCCCCTGATCGTCTTTATCATGCTTCGAAAAAACCCTTATCCTCTTGTTTGGCGTTGCCTCAGAGTTAGCGGTGTTACAGCATTCTTTACACGTAGTTCTGCAGCTAATATTCCTGTTAACATGAAACTTTGTCGAGACTTACATCTAAACCCTGAAACTTATTCTGTCTCGATTCCTCTGGGAGCCACCATCAATATGGCTGGTGCTGCGATCACAATCAATACTTTGACCCTTTCTGCTGTTCACACTTTGGGAATTCAAGTAGACTTTGCTACTGCCTTTGTCTTGAGCATCGTTGCAGCTATCTCTGCTTGCGGTGCATCCGGAGTTGCAGGCGGCTCTCTTCTGCTGATTCCTGTTGCTTGTAGCCTCTTTGGCATTTCTAATGATTTAGCCATGCAAGTCGTTAGTGTTGGTTTCGTGATTGGGGTCATTCAAGATTCTTGCGAAACAGCCTTGAACTCCTCTACAGACGTCCTTTTTACTGCTGTTGCAGAAATGAGCAGCTGGCCAAAAGAAAAACTCTAATAAAAAAACCCCAAGCTCATCCTATCAATAGGAAAGTTTGGGGTTTTATTTATATTCATTTCATTCATTGAAACGATCGCTATTTTTTTGATTTGGGCATCATCCACTTATCTTCACCATAAGTTACGGTATAGGAATGCTCATCTCCCTTCTCGCCATCAAAGACCAAGTCGAAGCTAATCGTCTTCCCAGGAATTATATTCATCCCTACCTGAGCATGGTCAAAGGTAGAACCATCTAAAATATAAAGATTTCCTTTTTTTCATCATATAAGTCGAAATCATAGGGATTCAATAATATCCTCCGATTGGAAGTATTCTTAACCTTTACAGACACAACAACCGCAACTCCAGCAGCATCGTCACTCATCTTTTTACTAGTATCCGTCTTTGCTGACTGAACAGTGATTTTAGTTCCATTTTGAAAAAAGACAGCATCGCCAAAATAATGATTAGGATGCTCATTTTTATAATCGTAAGCCCGATATGAACTATCTATCCTGCCATTTATCTTCAAACCATCCTCTGAAAGGCTGAAATTAATGAGCAGTAAAGCAACTGTTACCAAAGATAGAATAATGACCAAGCCAGTACTGATGACACTGGTCCAAAATAATGGCTGTTTATGTAAAGGCTTCTTAATTTGATAGAGATTCCCATCGGCATCAATCATTTCGTGTGGGGGATCATGTTTCATATTTTCTCCTCTATCTAAAGGACTAGCTTTAGAATATTAATTTGGCAAATCAATGCCTTCCTTTAGTAAAGCTTCATGATAAAGTCTGTAAAAGGAATGGTAAATTTTAGTTTGAGTCCCACTTTGAACCATCATGCTAACACGAAAAACAAACTGGCTATTTTCTTCTAACTGAGGTCCCAAAATATCTGGCTCTTGTAAAATTTCAGGATAATCTTTAAGGGATGCTTGGTTGACTTTCTCAATCACACGAGCAATATTATCTAAATCTGTTTGTGCATTAATCGGAATATCAATCAAAACCCGCATATCTCCACGCGAAAGATTGCTGACGACCATAATATTGCGATTAGGAATATAGTGAAGCGAGCCATCTGCATCCCGAATCTGAGTTGTTCGAATCCCAACACTAACGACTGTTCCCGCTATATTGATAGGACCATTGGTCAAGCGAACGCTATCGCCCACATCTAGCTGGCGTTCCAAAAGAATAAAGAAGCCATTGACCAGATCCGATAGAAAGCCTTGCGCCCCCATTCCGATAGCTACTCCGGCAATCCCTGCACCAGCTAACAGACTAGAAACTGGCAAACCTAAAATGGATAAAATCCAATAGATCAAAAGAAAATAAAGGGCATAATTGAGAACATTCTCTATCAAGCGACTAATGGTTTTCTGTCTGGCGATGTCAGTACTAGAAAACTTTAAGGATGGGGAGATAATTCTTCTAACAAAGACATGAAGAAGCTTCTTGGCAATATAAAATAAGATAAATAAAAAGAGCAGAGAAATCAACTTGGAAACAGCATCATCTACAATAGCCGTCCAATCAAACTGCTTAAAATAACGAGAAAAAATATTGCTTGAAAAAAACATTGCTTACCTCATACAATCCCATTTATTCCAGTACCAGAAGGAATATAATCTATTATAACACAAAGCCCATACTTGAAAAAGGCTGGGACCCTAAGAAAACTCAACAAAAAGCTGGGACAGTCTTTTGACTTGTCCCAACTTTCTTTATTTCTTCTCTCGACGTGCAGCCATAGGCAGAAGCAAGCCTAGACCTAAGAGGGCTATTGGAGTGATAATATTCGTGATGAGGGTGAACCACCACTCAGTTGGATGAGTTGCCATCTTGACTTGTGGAGCCATACCTAGAATACAAGCAAAGGCAGTGAAAGCAAATCCCCAAGCTCCCATTAGAAAACCTAGTCTACGATTTTTCATAAATTTGTATTCAACATTTTTAAATTTATCCCATTTACGATACAAGAACATATAGGCTACAAATACCCAAAGGAAACACATAGGAGAAACGATAGCATTGAGATTGGTCATCCATACGACTAGACCATCGATTTCCTTCAAACCAAAAAGTGGCAGTACAATGATAATTGCTACTAGTACCCCTGTTAAAAGATAGCCATTAATCAGCATTCCTGACTTGGTACGCTTACGCAACCAGCTTGGAATAAAATCTTTATCTGCGCTACCCAAAAAGATTTGTAGAGGCGCATCGATACAAATGGCTAGTGTAGACGCTTGTCCTATTGCTTGGGTAAGAGCATAGATAGTAACTAAGAAATTGCCTATTCCCCAATGCTTTCCTAAAACTGCAAAAGCTTGGTAGGCGCCATTCCTCATCAAATCGTCTGGGATATGGTTGCTATCAAATCATGGCCATGGCAAGAGAGCCTAAAATAGCACAGGCCCCTATCATGACAACCATGGCTATCATGCCTTTTGGAAAGCCCTTTGCAGGATTTTTCACTTTATTAACATAAGGAGAGATGGCTTCCGCTCCTCCTACGGAGAAGACTAAGAGTGCAATCGTTGTAAAATAGGAGAAGTCAAATTTTGGAATATAAGTCGATAACTGGTCCATATGTCGAGTGGCCAATTGTAGATCTGGCTTAATCAATGGTACACCAACAGCCATTAGAATAAAGAGAACCGACATGACCAGCATAGCTCCACCGGCTAATGTTCCCAAAAATTTCAAGGCTTTCAAACCCTTGGTCGAAATATACAAAAGGAGTAGGAAAGTTAGTAAAGAAAGGCAGACAATCATGGGCATGGACAGACTATCCAAAATCCTTCCATTTCCTTGAAAGGCCCATCCTAAAGCAATTAAGATTGTTTGAGGTTTTTGGGCCAAATATGGTATCTGCACAACCCAGTAGGTCCAAGCCGCAAAAAAAGCTAGCTGTTTGGTAGAAGTAAACTTAATCCAGTCACTAACCCCACCTTCACTATCCTTAAAAGTTGAACCTAGTTGCCCAACCATTAATGTGTAAGGAATAAAATAGATAATCAGCAACAGAATCCATGAAGTGATCACGACAATTCCCTGCTGAGCAAAATTATTCACGACATTGCCTAAGCCCCAAACAATATTAAAGGCTATCAAGGCTATCATGAGCCAACTTAACTGCTTAGAATCTTTTTCTTCCATACGATTTCCTCCTTCCAATCGTTAAAAGCTCTTTTGTCTCTCAAATAGAGGCAGCAGTTGGATAACTTGTTAATATATTTCACTGTTATTATAACACTTTAAAAAACAAAATAAAGCGCTTTCATATTTCGTTTCTGTTTCATTTTTTTCCATTAAAGAAGAGCATAAAAAGAACAATAAATCATCTGTACCTCTTGCTGATCCCTTCTCAACATTTAGAAAAAATAAAAAAATTCCCTAGCTAAGCAGAGAATTCTTTTATTTTTCCAAACAATTTTTTAAAATAAAAATCGATTGAGGAACATCTGAGAAAACTTGGCTTAAAAATTCCAAATGTTGCTGATCTTTGCTATCTAAAGCTACGGTGTGCTTGACATTTACAGTGCCATCATCGTTCTCAATGATCTGATGACCAAAAAGGATATCTCCAAACGGGGTCGCTGTTTTATCCCAAAATTCCTCAAAGGGCTTGACAAGTGTCAGCTGATATTCCATTGGGGGGCATTCCTTCGAGTTCCATCATCCCACAAGATCCTGTCTTAAATTCACCATTTAATGTAATATTTTTTAAATCTTCTTCCCAGTCATACCACTTTTCAATATTTTCATAGTAGGACCATACATCTTCTTTTGCTACTTTCATGCTCAAACTGAAACTAAATTCCATTACAACAACTCCTTCATAATATGTATACTTATTATAAGTACATTTATAATATTTGTCAAGTGTTTCTTTCTAGCACTAATATTTCTTCTAAAATAGTCTACTTAATTTGATTCTGCTTTTCATACTGATAAAATGGAATCAGAACGATGTCTTGGTCGTATGGCTTGATTTTCGCTCTCTTATTTAACCATTTAGGCAATAGTGCGATTCCTTTCCCGTTTTCAACTAAGCTGATAATGTTCTCAAAAGAATCAATTTCTACAACTGATTTTAAATGAGCAAACTTCATTAAGCTTTGTTTTCTAAAAGGACAATTTTCATCTTTATTAACGAATATAGGCATTTCCTCAGTAGCCTTTATGCTACTCGAACAAGCATAAACTGACTCAATATGTCCGATAGTCTCATCATAATGCTTTAAATTTTCAATTTTTTGAAAGCAAAAAATTTTATCAAATTCTTCCTGATGAGCAATGATTGGTATATCCGAAGTTTTTTGGATATTAATCTCACTTTTATCCAAATCAATTGTTTGTGAATTATTAATATCGTGATTGAATAACAATTCTGAAATTAAGATGGATATTTTTTTGAGGTTTCACATTTCTTTTTTTAATTTCTCTAAATTGTTAGAAGTTTCCTTACAAAATTGATAAAAATAAGTCTCCACTTTCTGTCGGAATTAAACCATTATATTTTTCTGTAAAAATAATTTCGTATCTAATTCAGTTTCAAGCACCTTCAATCTAGCGCTGAGATTAGATTGCGCATATTGTAAGATCTTTGAACTTTTGTTTATTGACCTTGTCTCATAGATTGTCACAAAAAAATGCTCATATCATTAAAAATTCATTTAAAAACACCCTATCACTTTTTTTGTGATAATTATATCATTTTTTTAAGTATTATTCAACATGATATAAATCATTTATACTGTCAATAGTTCATTAGAAAAGGGGTACTGCTATGCAAGCAATGCAATATACTATAAAATTACCATCAGATTATGATATGGATATCATTAGACAACGTGTCCGAAATACAGGTCATTTAATGGATGGATTCGACGATTTGTTTTTCAAAGTTTATTTAATCTCTGAAAAGTCTGAAGGCCAATTATTTAATAGTTACTGTCCGCTATATATTTGGAAAAATACCAACGGAATGACAAAATTCATATTTGATGGTTACTTTGATCATATTTTAAATTCGTTTGGCTGGCAAAATATTGAAATCGGAGTGACTTCATCAGTCGAAATATCTGATCATTTTGACTCAAGTAAATATGCTACATTAGAAGTCATTGATATAGAAGTATCTGAAAGTTTAAAATCCTTTACCATTTACGAGCAAATGCAAACCAACGAAAGTGGCAAAGTCGTTATTTTCAATCCTGATAAATGGAAAAAATGTATCTTTACTTTTTATACCAATAAACCCGATACACAACTACCAACATTTGAAATTTTACACATTTCACAATAAGCACCTATGATAAGTAATAGGGAAACGCCTGAGCAAACACTTCTTCAATGCTATTTTGCACAACTTGCTCTTCTGTATAACCTTTACTGTCATCGGCTAAATGAAAAAATCGTTACGACATGTAACGATTTTTTTAGCTATGATATTAACTCAATTCCGCGATAATAGCCTTGAGCTGGTCTTTGGTGTGAACACCTGCGACTTGCTTAACGACTTGACCATCTTTCTTGAAGAGAAGGGTCGGAATGGACATAATGCCAAATTCACGGGCAGTATTTGGATTTTCATCCACATCCATTTTGAGGATTTTCAGTTCGTCCTCATGAACTTCTCCTGCCAACTGCTCCAAGATAGGCGCCTGCATGCGACATGGACCACACCAAGTTGCCCAAAAGTCAATCAGAACCAATCCGTCTTTTGTTTCTTCTGCGAATGTTGCATCTGTAACTGCTGCTACCATAAATTTTCTCCTTTAATAGCTTACTTTTGTTAACATTTTACACCAAAAACAATAGAAAGAAAAATATTTGCTACGGATAAGAACTCAGTCACTCAATGAGAAGTGGTTGACCATGAGATTGCTGGCATCCAAGAGGACTTTCTCCAAGAGCTGGTCTGTAGCTTCTTGCACCTTGTCGCTCATAGCTTGATTTTCAGCTTCAAAGTCAACATCCTCGCCCTTGGCCAGAGCACGATCTACTCGACCGATCATTTCATGACCCCAGGCCATGGTCTTTTCCTGATAATCATCCAAGTCTCCGACATGGCTACTAAAATGAGCATCAGCCAAGCCAGCAATCAAGCGACTGGCCCAGTAGAAAGAATCTGTCGAAACCTTGTCCGTCGTATTGGCAAAGTAGTCTGGTGTAGTTGAGACCTGAGTAAAGAAAGGAACAGCTGTATTGAAAGGCATTGAACCATAACAGATCCACTGGATCCCAGTCGTTTCCTGCGGTTGATTAGGGCGCAGCTGCAAGATGGCTGTCTGACTGGTCCGATTGATCCCAATAGTCCGAAAGGCCCGTCTGCTGTGGTGGTCCCCCTCTGCTCCGTAAGGATCATAAGGCGAATCCTGATAGTGACTGCTCAGGACATACTTGACATCTTCGATCGTGATCTTGCGGTATGGCTTGCGGCACCATGGAATGAAGAAACTCCTTGGATCTTGCTCCACCTCTGGATTGAGAAAACGCTGGATATCCCAAGCACGCGGTGTATTGTAATGGCGGTCCTTATCCTTCTGGCTGCCAAAGCATAGCGTGGATTGAAACCCTCGTCCGAGTAATTCAGATTGAGGTGGTTTTCCTCGATAAAGTTTTTAAGATTTGGATGACAGAGGAAGTGCTCAGGATTGTCAAATTCAAAATAATCGCTGCCCAGCTGATTGGGATTGGTCACATAGGCATCATCCGGCACGCGCCGCGCCATCCAATGGTGGCCACCAATAGTTTCCAGCCACCAGATCTCATTGACATCTGAGATTGCAATTCCATTGGACTCATAAGTGCCGTATTCCTCTAGGATTTTCCCTAAGCGTAGAACCCCTTCACGAGCCGTTTTGATATAAGGAAGAACCAGCGTAAGGATATCTTCCTCGCTGATACCTGACTCTACCAAAGGATCAGCCCCCAGCACGCGGCTGTTGGTCGTAATTGTTTCCGTCGCGCTGACAGCAACATTGTAGCTGTTAATTCCAGCTGCTCCCCAAATCCCATCTTTGGGAACTGCATCTGGCACTGCCGTATAGCGGACTGGATTGTCCGGCAAATCCATCTCAAAGGATGTCAAAACTGACTGATAATGGCGGGGCTGGTCTTGTGGCTCCACTACGACAAATTTCTTAGCTGTAAAGACCCCATTTTGTGAATCCTCTGTACGAGCCACAATGGTTGAACCGTCGTAACTGGCCTTCTTGCCTACCAAAATAGTCGTGCAGGAATCTGATGCATGCTTTATTCTCATTATTTTCCCTCCGGTACTCTTTATGCTACTTACATTATAGCAAAAAGCAGGCCCTCATAAAAGAACCTGCTGTTATCTCTACGCTGAAACTTCCAATGCCCTATTCGATTTTCAAGACATAGGTATGCTCTTTGTAAAGCTCATCAATCTCAAAATGCTCTAAATCTTCTTTCCTTGAGACAATATAATGCCCTTCTCTTTGATAATAGCCTAAAGAATTTCCTGACTTGTCTGTCAGGCAGATTGTCTGCTGCTTAGCATCAACGCTAAAAGAAAATGCTATTTGATCTTTGGGGCGCCCTACCACTAAATAATCTTGACAAATCAGCTTGCCGCCCCACTTCTGATAGAGGTGATTTGCTTGTTCTCCGTCTCTGGTAAAGATGATCAAGGCCTCAACTTTCTTTTCATGCAGCTGCTCCCAAGCACTATGAAAGAGTTGGCTAGCTATCCCTTGATTCTGAAAATCAGGATGAACAGCCAGATTAGCGAAGTAAGCTATCTTTTTTCCTGGATAATATGGATAAGAATGACTTGCTTCCTCAGTGTAAATCCCAATATCCAGAAGCCCAACAACCTGATCATCTTCTACTGCTATGAGCTCAACCGAATCTTGGTAAGGTTCTTCAGTAAACTCGTCCTTGCTGCGGCTCATATCATCAAAGAAAGGCGAAAAGAGATAACTCAAAGCTTTTGTATAAACCCAACTTTTCTCATAAATCGAGTCATAGATTTGTATTTTCATTTCTGGCCTCTTACTTAAAGATCACAATCGTTGCACCGCTACCGCCAGCATTTTGCGGAGCATAGCCGAAGGACTTGACATGCTTGTTGCGGCGGAGGTATTTAGTCACTCCTTCACGGATGACCCCGGTCCCGATACCATGGATAATATCTACCTGAGCCATATTATTAAGAAGGGCCTGATCGATAAATTCATCTAGCTCTTTCATAGCTTCTTCGTAACGCTTACCTCGTAAATCCAGTCTAGCTCTTGGTCCAGCAGTATTAGCTCGCTTGACCACATTGACCTGCTTGCGCTTAGGTTGTTGCTCTTTTTCAGCCTTTAGAAGATTAAATTCCTGTTCCTCTAGAGTCATCTTGATGAGACCTACCTGAGCTTCCCAGCGGCCGTCCTTGAGCTGCTTGACCAAGGTTCCCCGCTGACCATAGCTAGTGACTAGGATATCGTCTCCCACCTTGGGCGCCCGATGTTTCTTAGCCTGCTTGAGCACCTTATTCTTTGATAAATCAACCGTTTCTGGTGCCAACTTTTTGAGTTGAGACTTGGCTTCGATAATCTCATGAGGTTTGAGACTGGACTTAGCATGGAGATTTTGGAGAATGCTCTCACTCTCTGATAGAGCCAAATCAACGATTTCCTGAGCTTCCAAGCGTGCCTTATTGAGTTCGGTTTCTTTTTCTCGGTTAAACTCATTGTAAAGTTTTTTGAGGGCTCGGTTAAATTTGAGATTTTCCTGCTCCACCTCGCGGATATTATCCAAGCGCTTGCGACTTTCCAGCGTCTGCTCTTCCAGGCGCTCAATAATCCGATTGACATCGCTGTCTGTGTTGGTCTGCTCTTGGGCATGGCTAACGATAAGTTCAGACAAGCCTAAGCGGCGAGCGATTTCAAGGCATTAGAACGACCAGGCACTCCCTGCATAAAGCGATAGGTCGGTCGCAAACTATCAGTATCAAATTCCATGCTGGCATTTTCCACCCAGTCCGTCTCAATCCCATAGGCTTTGAGCTCAGGATAGTGGGTCGTCGCCATGGTTTTAATCTGTCTTAGCCGCAAATCTTCCAAGATAGCAATAGCCAGAGTCGCTCCCTCCTGAGGATCAGTCCCAGCTCCCAGCTCATCCAGCAGAACCAGACTCTCGCTATCAACCTGCTCTAAAATAGAGACGATATTGGTCATGTGGCTGGAGAAAGTCGACAGGCTCTGCTCAATGGACTGCTCATCCCCAATGTCTGCAAAAATCTGACTGAAAATCCCAACGCGACTCCCCTTGTCCGCCAAAATCGGCAGACCTGACTGAGCCATGATCTGAGCTAGCCCCAAGGTCTTCAACATGATGGTCTTACCACCGGTATTTGGCCCAGTAATGACAATCTCTGTCAAGTCTTGTCCGAAATGCAGGTCATTAGCTACTGCATTTTCAATCAGGGGATGACGAACCTGTAGCAACTGAATGGCTTGTGTCTCGGATAAGGCTGGCACTACTGCTCCTCGTTCTCTCATAAAGGCCAATTTGGCCATCACCAAGTCAAGATGACCGATAATCCAAGCATTGTTGGCAATTTCAGTTGCATGAGGGCGAATCATAGCAGATAGTTCTTGCAAAATTCGCAAGAGTTCGTAGCGCTCGTCCGCCTTGTAGTTGGAAATTTCCTCATTGAGGTTAACCACTGCCCTAGGCTCGATATAAATGGTCGTTCCACTGGCAGAAATGTCATGCACCACTCCTGGAATCCGATTTCGATAGGTGTTTTTAACCGGCAGCACATTGCGGCCATTCCGGCTGGCTATCACTTGATCTGCCAGCATGTCTCCCTTGTTTTTGAGAATTTCTTGCAAAAGATCTCGTACCTTGCTTTCATTCTCTTGGATCTTACGACGGATTCGCCCCAGATCCTCACTGGCAAAACTTTCAATAAAGCCCCCGTCGTTGACAGCTAACAGACTCCCTTGAATAGCAGGGAAATCGACTAGATTTTCAAAAACACGGTTCAATTCTTGAAGTCGAACATTTTCTAAATCATTATAAAAAGTAACCAGGTCATGCGAAACGCGCAAAACCTTTTTTAAAACAAGCAATTCCTCGATATTCAGATCACCATCAAGCTCCAAACGCTTGCTAATAGCAGTGATATCCTTGGTTGCTGCCAAATGAAAATGCGGATCTTCTACTAAAATCTGCTCCATATCTGCAACTTCTAAAAATGCTCTCTCAATTGCCTCTTTTTTTGTGGTCGGCTGTAAAACTTGTAATTCCAACTTTCCCTGCTCCGTTTGCAAAAAGCCTTGGAACAAGTCTTTTATTTTATTAAATTCTAAAGTTTCTAATATTTTTGTATTCATGATAATATCTTTTTCTAGTGAAAAAGAACCCAGCTAGTAGGCCAACTGAGTCCTTTTATCCAATCACCTTGGTAACCCAAAAATACTTCAGGAGACTAGAGGTAATTGGGGTATGGTTAATAATGAAGCTAGCTAAACCACTGTGATTTAAGCGATCTTGAATAAAAGCTAGTGGTACTGTAGCGAAAATCGTTAGGAACATTTCAATGGCAAATAAGGAAATGAAAACAGCAATTACACCGCTTGCAACATTATACCAACGAGAATCCGTATTCCCTTTAGGTACTAAATGGATAAAAATCCCAATGAAGCGACCAATCGCATAAATAAAAGTGTAAATGATAAAAAAAGCTAGGCCAGCGTAGAAGACTTTATCTAAATGAAAGAGCTGATTGTTAGGAAAATAATACGTTGTAGCTCCTTCTGTCGCACTTGAATAAGGGACCCACAAACTTAAAAAGCGGGCTAAACCTTGGTAAGATTGACTAGCGATAAAAAAGGCTACAATAGCTGATAGTAAATAATAAGCCTGAAGGACAATCCCTCTAGAGTAGCCAATATAGAAACTCCATGCCAAAATCAGTAAAATTAGTAGTGAAATAATCATAAAGGCCCCTCTGTTTGCAAAGATTTTTCTTTTATTTCAGTTAGGGCTTTTCGACGCAAGCTTTCTAATTCTCTTTCCTTATCATCAAATTCAATTTCACGATTTAACTGAGTTGACAGACTATTAATGGCAAGCAAAATAGCCAAGGTTTCATCATCCGCTTGGGGCATTCTTTCCTTGATTGCTTGGTATTTCTGTCGCGACCTTTTCGACTTCCTCCATAAACAGATTATCAAACCCTGTTGTTAAAGTCATGGTCTTCTTTCCAAAAGTAAACTTATATCGATTCAAATTTGCCATAAAATCACCTCGTTATATTATACCAAATATCAAGCCTTTTGTCAGGTCGGGGCTTACCCTTCTATCCTGCTTTTCTAAAATATGCTTGAAGATAAGAAGTCCGTCAATCTTTTTTTCAACTTTACTCTTTTTTATGTTAAAATAGAAGGCATGGGACAATTCACCTTAACACCGAGTGAGCAGGAGATTCAAGCATTTCTTAAGCAATATAAAAAATATCTCAGCTCTAGTAAAAATCCTTATATCCGTTATTTTTTCCGTTTGGAGCAAGCAACAGCCAGCGTCTATACTTCTGGTAAATTACTCCTTCAGGGAGAGGCGGCAGATAAATATGCTCCTTTTTTCAAAGAGACAGCAGATATCACCCAGCCTCCACAGAAAATCACCTACCAAGCTATGATAGGAACGGATGAGGTCGGTAATGGTTCCTATTTTGGCGGTTTAGCTGTTGTGGCTTCTTTTGTCACTAAAGAGCAGGAGGATTTTCTCAAAAAATTAGGTGTCGGAGATTCTAAAACCCTGACGGATCAAAAAATTCGCCAGTTAGCTCCTATCCTAAAAGAAAAAATCACCCATCAAGCCCTGCTCTTATCACCTAAGAAGTACAATCAAGTCATTGCTTCGGGATACAATGCTGTTTCGGTCAAGGTTGCCCTTCACAACCAAGCCATCTATCTCTTGCTAGAAAAAGGAATAAAACCTGATCAAATCGTAATTGATGCCTTCACTAGCAGCACCAATTACCAGCGTTATGTCAAGCAAGAGCGAAATCAGGTTAGTCAGGCGATTCATTTAGAAGAAAAAGCTGAAGGAAAATACTTAGCTGTGGCTGTCAGCTCCATCATAGCCCGCGACCTTTTCTTGGAGAATCTAGAGATTCTGAGCCAGGAATTAGGCTACCAATTACCAAGCGGAGCAGGAGCTAAAAGTGATCAAGTGGCCAGTCAGATTTTGAAGGCTTATGGTATGGCCGGTCTTGAAACAAGCGCTAAACTACATTTTAAAAATACTCAAAAAGCAAAACAATTACTAGAAAGGTAAGTTATGTCTAGTTTTAAAAAATTTATGAAAGAATGGGGATTTTTCATCCTCTTCATGGCTACTTTGCTCCTCACCCGACTCTTCCTCTGGTCTCCATTTTTGGTAAGTGGCCACTCAATGGACCCGACCCTTGCTGATGGAGAGTATCTGCTCGAAGTCCGCTATCTACCCATCGACCGTTTTGATATCGTTGTTGCTAAAGAAACAGATGAAAATGGGAACGAGAAACGGATTGTCAAACGAGTGATTGGTCTGCCTGGTGATACCATCAAATATGAAAACGACCAACTCTATATCAATGGTAAGAAAACTGATGAACCTTACTTAAAAGAATATATTTCTAAATTTAAAAAGGACAAATTGCAGTCGACTTATTCTTACCGGAAGATGTTCCAGCAAATTGCTGAACAAGCCAACTCTTTCACTCAGGATTCTCTAGGTAACTCAACATTCACTGTCAAAGTTCCTAAGGGACACTATTTCCTTTAGGAGATGACCGACTCGTATCACGAGATAGCCGAGAAGTTGGAAACTTCAAGGCCAGTCAGATTGAAGGAGAAGCAAAATTACGCTTCTGGCCACTCAATAAGATCGGTATCTTCTAAGCACCATTTGTTAAACAAATAAGAAGCAAGAAATAAAAAAGGCAGGACAGCAGGTTTCATTGGCTTGTCTGCCTTTTTTTCTAGGATGAGAGATATGGAATTCTATTTTTCAGGAACCGTCGAACGCATTATATTTGAAAATCCCAACAATTTCTTTAGAATTTTGTTGCTGGATATTGAGGACACAGATGCAGAATTTGATGATTTTGAGATCATTGTGACCGGAACCATGGCCGATATCATGGAAGGACAAGACTATACCTTTTGGGGAACTCTTGTCCAGCATCCCAAATACGGGGAACAGCTAAAAGTAACTCGCTACGAAAGAGCAAAGCCAACTAGTAAGGGCCTGGTCAAGTATTTTGCTAGCGATCATTTTAAAGGGATCGGTGTTAAGACCGCCCAAAAGATAGTAGACCTCTATGGCGATAATACGATTGATCAGATCTTGGCCGATCCTGGCCGGCTCGTAACTATTAATGGCCTTTCTTCAGCCAATCGGGAAGCCTTCGTCAGCAAACTGAGACAAAATTACGGCACAGAGATGTTGCTCTCTAAACTCGCTGAATATGGCATTCCTAATAAATTAGCCTTGCAGATTCAAGATACCTATAAAGAAGAAACGCTGGAAATTGTCCAAATATCCTTATCAACTGGTTGAAGACATTCAAGGTATTGGTTTCAAAATAGCTGACCAGTTGGCCCAGCAACTTGGTATTGAAAGCGATGCTCCAGAGCGTTTCCGGGCTGGTCTTGTTCATACCCTTTTCAGCCAATCTATGGAGACAGGTGATACTTATATAGAAGCACGTGACTTGCTATCCCACACCATTGATTTGCTGGAGAATGCCCGTCAGGTTGAACTTGATCCTTCCTTGGTAGCGGATGAATTGGCCCACCTTATCGAAGAAGATAAGATCCAAAACGTTGAGACAAAAATATTTGAAAACAGTCTTTATTTCGCCGAGGAAGGTATCCGTAGCAATCTGATTCGGATTTTAGAAAAAGGCAAACAAGAAACTTTTGATACCCCAAAACTCGAAAGTATCATCGAACAAGTCGAGCAAGATTTAGGAATCTGCTATGACCATATTCAAAAGAAGGCCATCTGCGATGCCATTAATCATAAGGTGTTTATTCTGACGGGTGGGCCAGGAACTGGTAAAACGACCGTTATCAATGGCATCATCGCTACTTATGTTGCTCTTCACAAGCTGGACTTGTCTAAAAACAGGAATTACCTATTCTGCTTGCTGCTCCGACTGGACGAGCTGCCCGACGAATGAATGAATTAACTGGACTGCCCAGCGCTACTATTCACCGGCATTTGGGGATGACTGGAGATGACGATACCAGTCATTTAGATGACTATTTGGATGCTGACTTCATCATTGTGGATGAGTTCTCTATGGTCGATACTTGGCTGGCCAATCAACTGCTCAGCAATATTTCTTCCAACAGTAAGATCCTCATTGTGGGGGATGCTGACCAGCTTCCGTCTGTCAGTCCAGGTCAGGTTCTGGCCGACCTTTTAAAAATACCTCTCTTACCCCAAACTAAACTAACAAAAATCTACCGGCAGGGAGAAGATTCAACAATCGTTACCCTAGCCAGTCAAATCCAGCAAGGTCTTCTACCGCCTGATTTTACTGAAAAAAAGGCGGATCGATCCTATTTCGAAGCGTCTGGCGAGTATATCCCTGATATGATTAAGAAAATCGTAGCCGCTGCCATTCGTAGTGGCATCCCTGCCCAGGACGTCCAAGTCCTGGCTCCTATGTACCGAGGACCCGCAGGAATCGACCAGATCAACCAACTCATGCAAGATTTAATAAATCCATCAGAAAAAGACCAACTGGTCTTTGAAGCGCCAGACTGCCAATACCGGCAAGGGGACAAGGTCATTCATCTGGTCAACGATGCTGAAAGCAATGTCTTTAACGGCGATCTGGGCTATATCACCGACCTCTTGCCTGGCAAATACACCGACTCCAAGCAGGACGAGCTGACCATCAACTTTGACGGCAATGAAATCATCTACCCGCGCAGCGAATGGTACAAGATCCGCCTAGCCTATGCCATGAGTATCCACAAGTCTCAGGGCAGCGAGTTTCCCGTGGTCATCCTACCTATCACCCGTAGCAGCCACCGCATGCTCCAGCGCAATCTGGTCTACACAGCCATTACCCGGGCCAAGAGCAAGCTGATCCTGCTTGGGGAAAAAGCAGCCTTTGACTATGCTGCAAAAAACACTGGCACCGCCCGCAAAACCTATCTGGTCGAGCGTTTTGCTGACCTAGAAGCTCCACAGGAACTTAGCTACACTCCTGTGGATAGGTTGGAAAAAGCTGTGGAAAACTATGTCTTGACAGAAGAAAATTTCCTGAAAATCGACCCCCTAATCGGCCTGACCGAGGAAGATATCCACAGTATATTCAGCACATAAATAAAAAGGCTGGGACAGAATTAAATTTTTTAGTTCTGTCCTATCGCCTTTTTTTATGCCTTATTTTTCTGGCTAAAGAGCTGCAGGAGCTCATCATTAAAGATATCCATGCCGACCGAGGTCATCATAAACTGCAGAAAATGGAAGCGTTCTGGCAGTTTTTCAGGATCGCTTTCAAAAATGGTCCCATGCATCCAAAAATTCACCAGCAGCAGAAAAACTTCCGCAGCCTGGTCCGGATACTGGGTCCGAAGGGAACCATCTGCCATGCCTTTTTTGATAATGTCACTGACCAGAGGGGCGCCTATCCGCAGATTGTCCCGCATCATGGTCAAAATAAAGCCTGCGTCCTTCTCATACTCACCCACAATGCCGTCCGTAGCCCGGGCTGTCTGACTTTCCAGATTAGACTTGAGGATGGTCTGCAGCTGCTCTCTGCCAGTCAGATTTTCCGTAGCCTTGAGCCACTGCTTCATCTCTTCTTCCATCAGCTCCTGCCGGCTCCTAATCACCGCCAGGACAATCTCATCTTTTGACTTAAAATGATGATAGATAGCCCCCTTGGAGATGCCCGCCGTCTGAGCGATGTCCTGCATACTGGTCTTTTCGGACCCCTTTTGGATAAAGAGCTGGGTTGCTGTATTTAAAATTTTTTCTCTCATGGCCTGGGATTTGTCTTTTCGTTGCGCCATTCTATTCCCCTTTGTTTCTAATATAGCTTTATTCTACCAAAAAAGCCGGGGAAATACAAAATCATAAAAATATCTTTAAGCCTTGTCTTGCTGATCCCTTTGATACCAAAGATAGATACTGTAAGCCGCCATCAAGATATAGCCTAGGAAAAAGAGCGGATTTCCGTCCCCTTCCCCAGGAAAATGCCTTCACCAATGGTATTGATGGCCCCGTGGAAAAGAACACAGTAAAGGATGGACTGACTGACCTTGTAAAGAGCCGCTAGCCAGAAACGGGCGAGCAGGCAGGCGGCAGTAAAGACTAGAAAAGAAGTCCCTGCCTGACTGCTGCCGGGCATAAAGAAGAGGGGCAGATGCCAGACAGCCCAGATTAACCCAGCTGTTACAGTTGCTAAGGGAAAGGGCAGAAGCTTTTACAGAGTCGGCTGCAGGAAGCCCTGCCAGCCAATCTCTTCATTGCCGCCTGTCAGAAGAGTCGTCATGAGAAAAATCAGGGCAATCCTGAGAAGGCTAAAACCAGGCAGGAGCGGGCTCCAAAAGACTATGGAAAGGGTATAAAGAATTGTCAAAATCAAGAGATGGACCCAAGTCCTTTTTCGGGCCGATCCGATAGAAGCTAAGAGCTCCTTGAACGATTTTCCTAAGACCAGTTTGGCTCCAATGGCCGGGCCAAAAACACCAGCGATGGTTAGGACCTGGGAAATAATAGGAATCCTCAGGAAAGCCGAAGCCAGCCAGGCAGACCAGCTGATACCAAAAGTCCAAAGCAGAAACATTAGAATTTGCTTGACAGATGAGGAATCTTTATAGCTTCTAGCTTGCATCTTTCTCAGCCCCTTTCCGGTTGCCCTTCCAATACCACCAACCGACCAGCAGTGCGGTCATGACCAGATTAGCAGCCTGGAAGCTGAGATACCTTCCGCCATTTGTAGCACTGCCGACAATCGTCGCCTGAGCAAAGTTAATGCAGCCGTGAAAGACCATGCAGGCAAAGACAGAGGCCGTCTGCTTGTAGAGAACCGCCAGACAGAAACTGAGCAAGATACCAAAGGAGAGATAGAAGGGCAAAGAAACCTGACTTTGACTCGTTCCCGGAATCAGCCAGAGGGGCAGATGCCAGGTCACCCAGACCAGAGCCGTGACGACAGTTGCCAGAGGGAAGGAGAATTTTTTCTCCAGAGCCGGCTGCAGGAGGCCCCGCCAGCCCAGTTCTTCATTCCCTCCCCCAGCAAAGGTGACAAAGGTCCAGCCCAGAGGAAACATCAGAACGGCATTCAGAGGTGGCAGGGCTGGATTGGCGATAAAAAGGGTCAAAACCCGAACCAGACAGAAGGCCAGCATATAAATCCACCAGCCCTTAGCATGAGAAAAGATAAAGTCCAGCATCTTCTTAGGATAAGAAATTTTGAGGCTGATAAAAGTTCCCAAGGACGGTCCGAAGCCACCGATGAGAAGGAGAGCAAAACCCAAAGGCTCAGACCCGCTGGTCAGCTTCAGGGCGGCTAAAATATACAGAATCAGCCAGGATCCCCAGCTAATACCAAAGGTCCAAGCTAAGAAAGGCCAAATATGCTTGGGTTCTGGCCCTACATGTGTTTGTGTGTTCATACGATAACTCCTTATCAAATGTAGAATAATGAAAAGTCATCCGAAAACTGGACAAAGTCATCCTTTACTCTTAGTCTTTCAGATGATTGCCTGTTTTGAAACGCAGATTTTTAAAATCCGGCCGTTCGGTTTGTTTTATTATAAAAAATAAAGACCTGCGCCAAATAGAAAACGTAGTCTTTTACTCCTTGCCTAAAATAAAAAGCAAAGATAGACTAAATAATGCTAAAAGCTATGTCAGCACCGTTTAGCTACTGCCTGCTGCTTTTAGTTTCTAAGTTCTCCTGACTCTGATGCTTAAGACAGGCCATTTCTCTGCTACTTGCTCCTTTCTTGATTTTGCAATCGCCGAATTTGCCAGAGATTGGAGGCAAGGCTCAGACCCCCTACTGCCATAATACCCAGTCCTCGCCAAGGGCTAAAGATAGAAGTCAATAGGCCACCAGCAAGGACAGCATATCCAGCTTTGACTCCCCACTTAGAATAGCGTATGCCATTCTCACCCTGTGTCATCTTTTCCAGCTGCACCTTACGTTTTTCTGCCTGCTGCTGCAAAAACTCTTTCTGACCTTCCCGCTGCCGATCCAGCTCCTGATTAAACTTGAGGATGTGCTCGCTTGTTTTTTCTACTACAGATTTCTTCATTTCTGCTCCTTTCTTTTTAAAAACCGACCAGGCGGTTTTTTATTTTATAGACTCAGTATAACAGACACAGAAAACTTTGTCCAGTATTTTTTCAAAAAAGATTATTTTTAGTTAATGAAAATCATCAGACAAATTAGAAACTCGTTACAAGCAACTCTCTCATACTAAAAACTATATCTAAAAAAGCTCGGTAACGAACCAAGCCTTTATCTTTATTCAAACCCCGTCACTGTCAGTCCTAGCAGTCGGATACCTCGTGGTTGCTCTTCCAAGCTATCGTATATCTCATGCGCAGTTCGCTCGATTTGCTCCTTGTCTCGAGTGGCTAGATTCAAACTTTTCCTTTTAGTCAAGGTGGAGAAATCAGCATAGCGGATTTTCAGAACGATGGTTCGCCCTTTCTTGTCATGCTTAGTCAAGCTATTTTCTACTTTCTGAGCCAGCAGGGTCAGCTCTTTCTTGATATCCTCCTCACTATAGAGCAGTTTGGCATAGGTCCGCTCCTTCCCGATTGACTTACGGATGCGATTGGACTTGACTGGACTATTACTGATGCCACGCGCTTTCCGGTAGAGATCAAAACCAAAGCGACCAAACTTATCAATCAAGGTCATTTCTGGTATCTTGAGCAGATCTGCACCAGTATAAACTCCCATTTCATGCAGTTTTTCAACGGTCTTCTTACCAACCCCATGAAACTTAGCAATATCCATTGGCGCTAGAAAGACCTCTGCTTCCTCAGGTAGAATAACAGTCAGACCATGAGGCTTCTCATAGTCACTGGCAATCTTGGCCAGAAACTTATTATAAGAAACGCCTGCTGAAGCTGTTAGTTGCAGTTCCTTCCATATATCGTGCTGAATCAGCTTGGCTATTTTGACTGCAGATTTAATCCCAAGCTTGTTTCCGTCACATCTAGATAAGCTTCATCAATACTCATTGGCTCGATCAAGTCTGTATAGCGTCTAAAAATCTCTCTAATCTGCAAGCCAACCGCCTGATATTTTTCGTAATTCCCCGAGATAAAAATCCCTTGAGGACATCGTTCGTAGGCTTCCTTGGAGCTCATAGCAGAATGGACACCAAACTTTCGTGCTTCATAGTTACAAGTAGAGACGACGCCACGACCACCTGTCAAGCGTGGGTCACTGCCGATGATGACTGGATGCCCCTTTAGCTTAGGATTATCCCTGACTTCGACAGCAGCAAAAAAGGCATCCATATCAATATGAATGATTTTTCTTGATGTGTCATTAATTAAGGGAAAAATCAACATTCTAGTCGCCTCTTATTCTTGTTTTCCAATTCTAGTATAACCTTTTTCTCATATTTGCCCAACTATTTGCTGAGAAATTTCTCTCATCCATCTATATAGTACACTTTTGGGGATTTTAGACAACTGTATTATAAAAGAAAAGGCTTACATATCCCGAAAACACTTTGTGTAAACGATTACTCTGTGTTATACTTTAACTATACAAATGTAACAGATACTTGTTACTAGAAAGATAAAGAGGAATTTAACATGGTTGTTAAAACTGTTGTCGAAGCACAAGATATTTTTGACAAGGCTTGGGAAGGCTTCAAAGGTGAAGATTGGAAAGAAAAAGCAAGTATTTCACGCTTTGTTCAGGCTAACTACACTCCTTACGATGGTGATGAAAGCTTTTTAGCAGGTCCAACTGAACGTTCTCTTCATATTAAAAAGATTGTTGAAGAGACAAAGGCTCACTATGAAGCAACTCGTTTCCCAATGGACACTCGTCCAGCTTCTATTGCAGGTATTCCAGCTGGCTACATCGACAAAGATAACGAGCTAATCTATGGTATCCAAAACGACGAACTCTTCAAATTGAACTTCATGCCAAAAGGTGGTATCCGTATGGCTGAAACAACTTTGAAGGAAAATGGTTATGAGCCAGATCCAGCTGTTCACGAAATCTTTACTAAGTACGTGACAACAGTTAACGATGGTATCTTCCGTGCTTACACTTCAAACATTCGTCGTGCTCGCCACGCTCACACAGTTACTGGTCTTCCAGATGCATACTCTCGTGGACGTATCATCGGAGTTTATGCTCGTCTTGCTCTTTATGGAGCTGACTACTTGATGGCTGAAAAAGTAAACGACTGGAATGCTTTGACAGAAATCGACGAAGAAACAATTCGTCTTCGCGAAGAAATCAACTTGCAATACCAAGCACTTGGTGAAGTTGTTAAATTAGGTGATCTTTACGGAGTTGATGTTCGCCGTCCTGCTTTCGATACTAAAGAAGCTATCCAATGGACAAACATCGCCTTCATGGCAGTTTGCCGTGTTATCAACGGTGCTGCAACTTCTCTTGGACGTGTACCAATCGTTCTTGACGTCTTTGCAGAACGCGACCTTGCTCGTGGCACTTACACTGAAAGCGAAATCCAAGAATTTATCGATGACTTCGTTTTGAAACTTCGTACTGTTAAATTTGCTCGTACAAAAGCTTACGACCAACTGTATTCTGGTGACCCAACCTTCATTACTACTTCTATGGCAGGTATGGGTAACGATGGTCGTCACCGTGTTACTAAGATGGACTACCGTTTCTTGAACACTCTTGACAACATCGGTAACTCTCCAGAGCCAAACTTGACAGTTCTTTGGACTGACAAATTGCCATACAACTTCCGTCGCTACTGTATGCACATGAGCCACAAACACTCTTCTATCCAATACGAAGGTGTAACAACAATGGCTAAAGACGGATACGGAGAAATGAGCTGTATCTCATGCTGTGTGTCACCACTTGACCCAGAAAATGAAGAACAACGCCACAACATCCAGTACTTCGGTGCTCGTGTAAACGTTCTGAAAGCTCTTCTTACTGGTTTGAACGGTGGTTATGACGATGTGCATAAAGATTATAAGGTATTTGACATCGATCCTATCCGTGACGAAGTTCTTGAATTTGAATCAGTTAAAGCGAACTTTGAAATCACTTGATTGGTTGACAGACACTTACGTAGATGCTTTGAACATCATCCACTACATGACTGATAAGTATAACTACGAAGCTGTTCAAATGGCCTTCTTGCCTACTCACCAACGTGCGAACATGGGATTCGGTATCTGTGGATTTGCTAACACTGTTGATACATTGTCAGCTATCAAGTACGCTACAGTTAAACCAATCCGTGACGAAAATGGATACATCTACGATTACGAAACAATCGGTGAATACCCACGTTGGGGTGAAGATGATCCTCGTTCAAATGAATTGGCTGAATGGTTGGTTGAAGCTTACACAACTCGTTTGCGTAGCCACAAACTTTACAAGAACGCTGAAGCTACAGTATCACTCTTGACAATCACATCTAACGTTGCTTACTCTAAACAAACTGGTAACTCACCAGTCCACAAAGGAGTTTACCTTAACGAAGATGGTACTGTGAACTTGTCTAAACTTGAGTTCTTCTCACCAGGTGCTAACCCATCTAACAAAGCAAAAGGTGGCTGGTTGCAAAACTTGAACTCACTTGCTAGCTTGGACTTCAGTTATGCTGCTGACGGTATCTCATTGACAACTCAAGTATCACCTCGTGCGCTTGGTAAAACTCATGACGAACAAGTAGACAACTTGGTAACAATCCTTGATGGTTACTTTGAAAATGGTGGACAACACGTTAACTTGAACGTTATGGACTTGAAGGATGTTTACGACAAGATTATGTCTGGTGAAGACGTTATCGTTCGTATCTCTGGTTACTGTGTAAATACTAAGTACCTCACTCCAGAACAAAAAACTGAATTGACTCAACGTGTATTCCACGAAGTTCTTTCAATGGATGATGCTTTGAGCTAATAAGTCATTAAATTCAACTATAAAGGAAGATTGGTTTGGTTCCAGTCTTCTTTTTTGATTTTGCATGGGATTTTTATGAAGAAGCTTCTGAATTTTGCTATAATAGAAGAAAGTTTAGAAACACTTGGAAAGAGATTATGGAAGAGTCAAAAGAATTTAATCTAGCCGTAGATGTCATCATGCTAGCCGGAACCCTCTTATTGCAAAGCGGATCTGAAATCTATCGTGTAGAAGATACTATGATTCGGATTGCTCATTCGCAGGGGATTATTGATTGCAATGCTCTAGCAATGCCAGTAGCGATTTTCTTCTCCGTCGAGAATACGAATTTCTCTCGTATGAAACGTATCGTGCATTCAAATTATAATATTGAGAAGGTCTGTGATGTCAACCAAGTCTCCCGTCAGTTGACCAGCGGTCAATTAACCTTGCAAGAGGCTTACGATGAACTATTGCGTCTCAAAAACAAGCGTCTGCCTTACAACAAGAAACAATTGACCATTGCAGCTACGCTCAGTGCCCCATTTTTTTCCATCATGTTTGGAGGAAATTTTTACGATGCACTTGGCGCTGCTGTGGCAACCTTCTTTGGCTTTACCTTTTCACTGTACGCTGAGAAGTATGTACGAATTCCTTTTGTTACAGCCTTTGCAGGTGCCTTTGTTTTTGGTTTACTAGCACAGGCTTGGGCCCGCTACTCTGGTTTCAACTCAACTGCAGACTTGATTATAGCAGGCTCTGTCATGCCTTTTGTCCCTGGGATTGCCCTGACTAATGCTGTCCGTGACATCATGACCAACCATATCAACTCGGGAATGAGTAAACTTTTTGAATCTCTTCTCATTACCCTTGCTCTCGGTGCGGGTACTTCCGTAGCCCTTGTATTAATGAAATAAAACTATGACAATACTAACATTTTTCCTTCAAGCTCTTGCAAGTTTATTGGCTATTATTACTTTCCTTATCGTTTTAAATGTCCAGCGCAGAATGCTAATTCCAGCTGGTCTACTGGGGATGTCTATCTGGCTTCTTTATTTGCTTTTAAAAGGCCCGACCAATGTTATCGTAGCCACCTTTGTAGCTGCCATCGTCGGATCTTGCTGTAGCCAAATTATGAGTGTTATTTATAAAACTCCTGCAGTTGTCTTTATACTAGCGATTCTAGCACCCCTGGTCCCTGGCTACCTCTCCTATCGAACAACCGCATTCTTCGTAACAGGTGATTACAGTAAGGCCATGGTAAATGCAACTTTGGTCGTTATTTTAGCCTTGGTCATTTCTATTGGTATGGCCAGTGGTACAGTTGCGCTAAAACTTTTCAAGTATATTCAAAAAAGAAAACACGTCCACTATTGAGTCGACTATAAACTCTAAACAAATTTGATGTTTCTGATTAAATCTTAGTAAAAACAACTTTTACGTTAAGATGTTTTAAGTCCCCTGTCTTTGTTTGATGGGGCTTTTTTATCAGTTTTATTTTGAATTATGGTAAAATAGATGTTGAAATACTCTTGATAATCATATCAAGATATGAGGTTTTAATATGAAAATAGGAATCGATAAAATTGGATTTGCAACCTCCAATTATGTCTTGAAATTAAACGATTTAGCGGCTGCCCGTGCTACCGATCCAGAAAAACTAAGCAAGGGACTCCTACTTAAAGAACTCAGCATTGCTCCTCTGACAGAAGATATTATCACCTTAGGAGCTGCAGCAGCAGATCCCATTTTGACAAGTGAAGACAAAGAGAAGATTGACATGGTCATTGTAGCTACGGAGTCAAGCATTGATCAGAGCAAGGCGGCAGCCGTTTTTTTATTCATGGTCTTTTGGCTATCCAGCCCTTTGCCCGGAGTTTTGAGATTAAAGAAGCCTGTTATGGTGCTACTGCAGCACTTGACTACGCTAAACTCCATATCGAAAAATATCCAGATAGCAAGGTCCTTGTTATTGCCAGTGATATTGCCAAATATGGTATTAATACTCCTGGTGAACCAACTCAGGGAGCAGGAGCTATTGCAATGTTGATAAGCAAGGATCCTCGTATCTTAATTTTTAATGAAGACAATGTCGCTCAAACTCGTGACGTTATGGATTTTTGGCGTCCAAATTACTCGACAACTCCTTATGTAAATGGACTCTACTCTACCCAACAATACTTGGATTGTTTGAAAACAACCTGGGATGAGTACCAAAAGCGCCACAATCTTTCTCTCAAAGATTTTGTAGCCTACTGCTTCCATCTTCCTTACCCAAAACTTGCTCTTAAAGGTCTCAATAAAATCATGGATAAAAGCCTTCCTCAAGAGCAGCAAGATCAGCTTAAGGAAAACTTTGAAAAGTCTATTCTCTACAGCCAAAAAGTCGGAAATATTTACACAGGTTCGCTTTTCCTAGGCCTTTTGTCCCTCTTAGAAAACTCAGATAATCTTAAGGCTGGTGATAAGATTGCACTCTTTAGTTATGGCAGTGGTGCTGTAGCAGAAATTTTCAGTGCTTCCTTAGTTCCAGGATACGAAAAACAGCTGTCACAGACACGTCTGGAGGAACTAGACCAGCGTCAAGCTCTTTCTGTTGAAGAATACGAGCATATCTTTTTTGCAGAAGCTAAATTGGATGCAGAGGGTAATGCTAGCTTCTCTGGCTATGAAGACCAAAGCTTTGCTCTGGCAGAAATTGCAGAGCACCAGCGTAAGTATATCAAGGTTGAGAAATCATCATGAAAGTAAACTGGACTGGATTTTCCAAAAAAACTCCTGCTCAACGGCTGCAGATGCTGAAAGAAAAGGGACTTTTACAAGATGAACACTGGCAGCTGCTAGACAGTCAACAGACTTTGACTTTGGAAACGGCCAACCAGATGAGTGAAAATGTCCTGGCCACTCTGGCCCTGCCCTACTCTCTGGTACCAGACTTTCTGGTCGATGGCAAGATCTATCAAGTTCCTTTTGTGACAGAAGAGCCTTCTGTGGTAGCAGCGGCTAGCTTTGCCGCTAAGATTATCAAACGGTCAGGCGGATTTGAAACCGATGTTCACAAACGCCAGATGATTGGGCAGATTGCCCTCTATCAGGTGGATAATGCAGACCAAGCCATTAAAGATGTTCTCAGGAAAAAGAAAGAGTTGCTAGAACAGGCCAACCAAGCCTATCCATCTATTGTGGCCCGTGGTGGTGGTGCTAGAGATCTTTGGCTGGAGCCAAAGGATGACTTCCTTATTTTCTATCTATCTGTGGATACGCAGGAAGCCATGGGAGCCAATATGCTCAACACCATGCTGGAGGCTCTCACCCTTCCTCTAGAAGAGCTGACTGGCGGTAAGAGTCTGATGGCTATCCTGTCAAACTATGCAACAGATAGCCTAGTAACAGCCCGCTGTGTCATCGACTATCGCTTTCTCAGTCGGGATAAGGCTGAGGCAGAGCTTCTTGCGGATAGGATGCAGCTGGCTAGCAAGCTAGCCCAGGCCGATCCTTACCGGGCAGCTACCCACAATAAAGGCATCTTTAATGGTATTGATGCTTTGGTACTGGCTACTGGAAATGACTGGAGGGCTGTAGAAGCTGGCGCTCATGCCTATGCCAGCCGAGAAGGAAGCTACCGCGGTCTCTCTACTTGGACTGTGGACCCAGATAAACGCCAGCTTCATGGTCAGATGACCCTGCCCATGCCCATTGCAACTAAAGGAGGCTCCATTGGCCTCAATCCCGCAGTGGAAGCCAGCTTTGACTTGCTAGGACATCCTCAGGCTAAGGAATTGGCATCCCTCATCGTATCGGTTGGATTGGCGCAAAATTTCGCTGCCCTCAAAGCACTGGTCAGCACTGGCATCCAAGCCGGACACATGAAATTGCAAGCCAAATCTTTAGCATTGCAGGCTGGAGCTCAGGACGAAGAAATCGCTGTTGTAGCTAGTCGCTTAACAACCAAGAAGACTTTCAATCTCGCTGCTGCTCAGGAAATACTAGCTGACTTACGAAAACAAGACAAGTAAAAAGGCCTTAATGGCCTTTTTTGTATGTCTTTATGCTTTTTAGTCAATCTGTTCCTGAGCTTCTTTCAGTCGACCATAGAGTAGATAGGGTACACTCTTTAGTTCTTGTAAGCTTCGGCAAGATAGGGCACACATGATGAGGCGCAAGTCTGATTTCCAGCCTTCTACAATATCAATTACCTCTTCCACCGAGTAATTTCCACCAAGTCCAACATGGCGCGAGAAAGGCCAACCGCCTTAGCTCCTAAGACCAAGGCTTTGATCATATCCAAAGGATGGCGGACACCTCCACTAGCCAAGAGTTCGACCTCATCGCGCAATGGCTGAAGCGCCAACAGGCTCTGCAGAGTAGATTGTCCCCAATCATTGAGGTAGTCACGATTGCCACCCCGCTGATTTTCAATATAGGCAAAGCTAGTGCCACCCCGGCCGGAAATATCAAAAGTCTGAATCCCCAAGGAGCGCGCTTCTTCGACAGTAGAGCGATCCATGCCAAAGCCAACTTCTTTAAGAATTAGGGGAATATCCAGTCGCTGACTATAATCAGTCAAGTGCTGGCGCCAAGAGCGAAACTCCCGCTCGCCCTCTGGCATCAGCAATTCCTGCATGAGATTGACATGAACCTGCAAAAAGAGGGGATGCAGATCTGCTACTGCCTGCTGGGCAGCTTGATAAGGCTTGTCTAAGCCGATATTGGTAGCCAGCAATAAATTAGGCCGACCATCCGCCGCCCGATAGGAAGGATCAGAAGGATTCTTCAAGGCCGCACTGTAAGAGCCAGTCACAAAAAGAAGGCCACAACTTTCAGCTACTTGAGCCAGCTTTTCATTGATCTGTCCGCCTTTTTGGCTGCCACCAGTCATGGCATTGATGTAAAAAGGAAACTCCCAATCACGACCAGCAAAGTGAGTAGATAGGTCAATCTCTGCCAAATCGTACTTGGGCAAAGAACGGTGAACCAGTTCCATTTCATCAAAACTGTTGTAACCCGGACGCTGCTCTAAGGCGTATTTGATATGGTCATCTTTACGGTTCTGGCTCATCATGGCCCATCCTTTCTCTGTATAATAGCTCAATGCCAGCTTCTTGCCAGGCCTGAATCAATTGCTTGCTAGATGCGGCATCAAAGCTGAGAGCAATCCCGCAGTCGCCACCGCCGGCACCGCTACTCTTAGCCACACAGTTCAGCCCCTCTGCCGCTTCTTTTAAGACTTTCAGCCTGTCTGTATAAATAGCTGGGCTGAGCCTTTCTAAGAGCTGGCTAGCCTTTTCCAGACTAGACTGAATAGCAAGCTTATCTCCTGCTAATAAGGCTCTCTCCAAAGCATCAACCTGCGTCCTACTGCCTGTCAAAAAGGACCCTGAAATAGCTGACTTGACCTGATTGACCAAGTCCTTAGAAATCGCCGGCTGCTTGGTCCAGCCAACCAGAAAATCCATGGCTAAGCAAGGCTTAATACTACGAATTTCAAAACCCCAATCCTCTGCTAACAGCTGTGGCAAGTCAACTTCGTCCATGCGCTTGCGGACCATCTCTCTATCAAAAGACCGGTAGTAAATCAAATCTTCATAAGCAATGCAGGCTAGGTCTCCCATGGAGCCATTGTCCCCGCGCTTTAGGAGGACGTAGGAAGCCAGCTTAAAGAGTAGCTCTGGCTTTAAGTCTAGCTCATAAAGTGCTGCCATGGCCTTAAGGGTCAGAATAACCACACTACCACTGGAGCCAATCCCCAACTTCTTGCCGTATCTTTCCATCTTGCCACTAATCTTCAGTGAAAAAGGCTGAGGTTGGTAGCTAAGGTCAGCAAATAAGTGTTCATAACCCCTACCGTCTCCTGAATCAAGGCATAATCAGGATCTGGCTCTAGATTAGCGCTGTGTTCAAACATATCTGATGTCAAGCGATAGTCAGGCGCTGCCTGGATTTCTCCCGTCATATAGATTGGGATGGCCTTGATAATGGCTGGCTGACCGGCCGTTAGCACTGCATATTCACCCGCCAGATAGAGCTTACCGCAGGTTTGGACTCTTGCACTAGCTTTCATTTGACAAGTCCTTTGTTTTGGAGACGATAAGCCGGTAGTCCTTCTCAAAAATAGCAACCAGATGATCTAGGTCTTCCTCCAAGCAGAGCACCTTGACATTTGGCCCTGCGTCCATGGTAAAGTAGCAACGCTCCCCCTGCTCCCGCAGCTTTCTGACAGCATCCATAGCTTGGTAAGAGTCCTCTGTCAGATAAGAAAACGGCGGATAAGCTTTTTCTGTCGTGGCATGCATCCGAAGAGCATTTTCTTCAGTCAGCTGACCAACCTTGGCAAAATCATTGTCCTGTAAATAGCCTAGCATAGCCTGATAATCCAAGGCAGACTGGGCAATCCAATCTGGGAAAATCGTGGAAGTTTTAGCACAGAGCTCCATACCGTCGCGGCTGGAAATGGGCTTTTTCTCATCGTGAAGAACCAGCATAATCATGGCTAGTTTCAAATCTGTCTTGACTGGATAAATGGCTCCACTATCCTTATCCCAGGCCGCTAGCGGACCAAAGAAAGACCGAGCAGATGACCCAGAAGCAAACTTGGCCAGTTGAGCCAGCTCTTTTGTCTGATAACCTGTCTGAAAATAAGCATTGCAAGCCTTGACCAGAGCAGACAGACCGCTAGAGCTGGAAGACAGACCCGCTGCTGTTGGCATATTGTTGCTGGTATCAACGCGGACAAAACCATCTTCTGGGGAGCGAAAACGGTCAATAATCTTACTGATTTTGGCATGTTCTGCCGGGCTTTGCAGCTGGCCGTCAATATAAAACTCATCTCCAGTCGCTGTAGCCAGCAAAGGGCTCAGCTGAGTCTCGGTATACATATTTTCCAGTGTCAGCGAGATACTGCTGGTAGACGGAATCATCTTTTCTGCATCTTTCTTTCCCCAATATTTGACAATTGCAATATTGGCATAGGATTTGACACTTACAGGCTTTCGATCCATGTGTTAATGGCTCCCTTCTCTCTCAATACGGTGGCTAAGACATCCGCCTGGCTTTTTTCTCCTACAAGAGCAATTACACAGCCACCTAGACCACCGCCGCTCATCTTAGCTCCCAAAGCTCCATTTTCAATAGCCACCGCTACTAGCTCATCAGCTTTCTGGCAAGACACTCCTAGCCTAGCTAGCTTCTCATGAGCCTTGGTCATGGCTTGCCCCATCGTCATCAGATCCTTGATAGAAATGGCTTTCTCAAGGATTTTTGTTAAATTCCCCAATTCCTGGAGCAAGGGCAGAGCCTTTTGACCCTGACTTTCTACAGCACGGATGGCTTCGCGAGTATGACCATGAATACCTGTATCTGCAATTACTAAAAAGGCATCCAGATCCAGCTTAATTTCACTGAAACCGAAATTGCGGATGAATTTGATAGCTACATCACTGAGGCAGGTCTTAGCATCAAGGCCGCTGGGATTCATATGGGCAATCATCTCTGCCCGATTGGCTAGAATCTCTAGGGTTTGGTCATCCAGCTCTTCTTCAAAGTAGTCAAAAACAGCCCGAATAGCTGCAATACTAACCGCAGCCGATGAACCCATCCCTCTCTTTTCAGGAACCATAGACTCCACCTGACAGCGTATCTTAGCCCCTTGCCGACCGAGATGTTCTAGACAGGCAAACAGCCATAGACAGCGTATCCTCAGCATAAAGAGCCCAGGGACGTTCAGACGAAAAGACCCGGCAGGTTACTTCGATATGGTTGAGTGGCAAGGAAATAGCTGGATATCCATAGACTACCGAATGCTCCCCCATCAAAATAATTTTACTGTGTGCCTTTCCGACACCAATTTCTTTTGTCATGATCTTTCCCTATATTTATTTCTTTAACTATTATTTTAATATACTTTGAAAAAAAAAGCGATTTTTACGAGAAAAATCTTTAGGATTCAAGGAACATGAGAAAACTCCGAGCATAGAAGTCGGAGTATCTTATAGTTCCGTTTTTATCAGATTCATCAGCTGGTTGCGATCTAAGATCCACTGAGCCCGCTCGTCTTTTTCATAGGTCCGGTTGGACAAGAAAATGACTGCCTTTTGCTCCTTGCGATTATACATGATAAAGGTTCCCGTGTAGCCAGTGTGATCCAGCCAGTCGTCCTCCAGATTCCAGGCTAGGCTACGTCTTTTGCCAGGATCCTTGGAAAAATTCTGGGTCAGATTGGCCGCAAAGTCATCCTGCAGATAATGCTCTAGAAATATTTCCAAATCCCTGAGAGTTGAAAATAAGCCAGCACTACCAGCATGGATGCCTAGAACACGCGCCTTGGGATCATGAACCTGACCATCCTTGACACCGCGAACGGTCGGCACAGCTCCTGGAACTGGCCCAAAACCTGTCTCAGTTAAACCCCAAGGCTGGAAAATCTGACTTTGAAAAATCTGATCCAAGGACTGACCGTAGATCTCTTCCAACATAAAGCCCAAGAGCAGAAAATTCACATCCGTATAGCGGAAGTTCTTATCTTCAAGCACCGTCAAATGATTGAGCGCTGCTTTCAACTCAGGAGCTGCCAGCTGATCACGATTAGGAATAAAAGGATCCAGCCCAGATGTGTGGGTCAAGAGCTGGCGCACAGTCACATCTTCTCGATGAAAAGCCGGATAATAGTTTTGCAAGGGTAAATCCAGCTCCAGCTTGCCTTGCTTATACAAAAAGGCTGCCAGAGTCCCCACTCCGACCACCTTGCTGACGCTAGCCAGATCATAGACCAAGCCCGCTTGAGTGGCTTTTCTTTCTTGAGGATCAGCCAACCCAAAGTAGAATTCCTGCCACTGGCCAGCTTGATATAGGGCTAGGCTAGCCCCAGGATAGATTTCCTGACGAATCTGCTCTTGAATTTTTTCAAAAATTTTTTGCTTTGTCATGCTTGTTCAAACCACAAGTCAATCTGACTATCATCTGTCGCCAAAAGAAACTTCTTAGACTTAGGAATGAACAAATCACGTCCTTCAAGAAGCTCAGCCAATTGATCTACATCAAAATGTTCTAGAGAAAACTTAATCATAGACAAATCCCATGTTGCCGTATTTTCAACGAGTAAGTCCTGCCCTTCTTCCTCTTTAAACTCAATTGGTAGCGTATCGCCAAAAGGTTGATAATAAGTTTGAGCTACTGATTTATTTGGTACATTGAGAATCACTTTTTCAATATAAAATTGTGTTAAGCCAGTGAACTCAGCCTGTGTCTCAAATACAGGAATCTTTTCTAGAGCACGGAGTGTTTGAGAATCATCCTCAGCATGAACTAAGAAAGTATCTCCCTCTGGGGAAACAGCCTTGAAAGCATAGCCTTTCTCACCTTGGTAGACCTGTAAAACAGGATGTGCTTGTCCTAGCAAGGCTTCAATTTCTTTTGGCTCTTCAACCTTTATAGTGATTTGAGCTAGTTTTTTAGGTCCGACAACCTTACGAGAACGTGCACCTGGTGACTCTTCAATCACGAGTCTTTCACTCTTTGTCTGATCTCCCAAACTGACACCTGGGCCTTCTTCCAACAGGTTTTTCATCCCTAATGTCTGACAATAAAATTCTAAGTTTAAACGACGATTGTTCGTTTTTAGTACTGGTACAGCCTTAATCGTTTGATGATTTCGTGTCATAAATTCCTCCAAGTCTCTTCTATTTTAGAGGATTTTCTCTTATTTGACAAATAATTATATAAAAATTTTCAAAAAACAAACACAAGCTGAAACAAAAAGTAGCAGGTCTTTCCCTGCTACTTGTAAATCAACAATAAACATTGTGAGCGACAACTAAACCATTTGCAGATTCAAATTCATACTGTAAGTAGTTTTGATAAGTTCCAGGCGCTATGATCCCTCTTACATTCAAAATAGCAGTCCCAGCCTGACCAACAATCGAGTCCGCCAGCAAACAACAATTGGTCGAAAGAATAAAATAGCTTTTAAAATGGCTACTCTTGAATTTATAAAGATCCGCCCCTAGCTCATGCCTTAATTTATAAGCATAGGTGGGACTACCATTGAGTTCCCGATCACTGGGTTCCCATGGCTCTAGCAAGTCATCGATTTCTCTCAGACGCTTTTCAACGGCCTCTCTTTCCTGATCAGTTAAGGCCAGAGAATAGCCAAATAAGGTCTTTTTACTCTCTTTTTTACACAAATCAATATAAGCATCCTTATCCACTTTAAATAGTACCCCGTCACCAATGGTACCAAAGAGTTTCTGAGAAAAAGGATCATAACTGCCATAGGAAATCACCTTGCCCTTATAGCAAATATCGACATGACCAATCGCTCCAAACAGGTTTTCCTTAGAAGTATGAACAAGAACTTCTAAATCAGCTTGCTGTTCTCCTTTTAGGATCCGATAAACACTTGATAATTCCTGGTCCTTCGTCCCACGAAAAAAATGGTTGAAGCGTTCTAGTTGTTCAAAGGGAATAAAGGCCGCTATGATGACGGGCAAATTGACCCGAAAATGCCTGCGTAAATCCTTTCTTTCTTTATCAAGGTCAAAGAAAAGCCCATCTCTCATATTGGAAATTCCCAGCAAAATCAAATAAATACCTAAAAATAAAAATTGCTGACGACCATCTGTAGCTGGCGAAAAAATGGTTGTTAGAGCTACCAGTCCCTGAAGAACCGCATCAAATAAATAACGAAAACCTCCCTTAGCCCGATCACAACGGTAGAGGTAATAAGTAATGGCATAAACCACAGCTGTCGCCAACTGATAAAGTCCTAAAATAATAATGACAACATTTACCGAAAGGTTACCAAGTTCATTCAAGCCCGCTAAAGCAAGCCAAAGATGATTCGTAAAATCTCAGATGTCAGTGGAATATCTTTCTTACCAGCAAAAAAGTAGAGGATACTATTGAACAAGCCTACTAGAAAAAAATAGAGGCTGAGCAAGTCCAGAGCCAGCTTTGTAAACCCTGCTCCATTTATGATAACAATAATTCCCAGCAGAATGGCTAAGAGACCGAAAAGCAAGGTCCGCCGTCCACTTAATCGATCCATTTTAAATGGAACAATCTTCATTTTCTTCCCTCCAGACTGTACCCTTATTCTTGCCTACTATGAAAAGATAAGAAGGCAGAAATATATACAAAAATCACTTCTTTCCCTCTAGCTTCAAGTCAGCTGAGTCTGCTAAAAAAGGGCTTGCGCCCTTTTAATTATCCATAGATAAATTTGTACAACATAACAGCAGTGATACCTGCAAGGATTGGTGCCACGACTGGTACCCAAGAATACCACCATTTTGAATCACCCTTGTGCTCTCCAAGAACAGACTTAGGCAAGATTTCATGAAGAATACGAGGTCCCAAGTCACGAGCTGGGTTCAATCCAGGACCAGTAGGTCCACCAAGTGAAGTAACCAAAGCCATCACAAGGAAACCAAGTGCCAAGTGCGCTACTGCTGATGAACCATTAGTTGTATTAGCCATTTGAAGCTTAATTTGTTGTGCGAATTCAGCTTTACTCATTTGCTGACCTAATTCAGCTAATTTATTTGAAGAGAAGTTGTAAAAGTTGATTCGAGTTGTGCCCCAAAAAAGTTCTTTGTCATTGCAATTGCAGCAAAGAAAAGAACGAAGGAACCAACAAACTCATTTACAAAACCATTGATAGTTGCTGCTTTGCGTGACTCAGGTGTTCCATGATCGATGCTTGAAATCGTTGAGAAACTTCCCAAAATTGCATTTGGATTTGTTGTTTGCAAGTAGTAAGGACGGTGAGCTGCAACCACAAGGGCTTGACCGAAGATAGCTCCCAAAATCTGAGCTGCAATGTAAGGAGCAACATGTCCCCATTCAAAGTAGCCGCTGACAGCCAACCCCAAAGTAAAGGCCGGATTAATATGGTTTCCTGACACATTTCCAAACATCAAAGCAGGAATCATAACACCCATTCCGTAACCAACTGCGATTACCAACCAACCGCTTTGATGACCTTTAGTGCCTTTCAATTCAACGTTAGCTACAGCACCGTTTCCTAAAATAATCAAAATGGCCGTACCCAGAAATTCTGTGACGTATTTCGCCATCCATGTAACATCCATGTGTTCAATCTCCTTATAAAATTTTTAGACAAACTTTATTGTATCAGTTATAATGGAGAATGTAAAGGTCAATTTTATATAAATACAAAAAAGGAGTAGTCTCATGCGTTACAACCAGTATAGTTACACAAAAGCAAGTGAAGAAGTTATGCTGGACGAATTAGCTCGTTTAGGATTCACTATCCAAACAACTAATTCTCCTAAGGAAAACCTTCATCACTTTCTGCAAAAAATTCTCTTTCGCTATCAGGACGTCAACTATGTCCTCTCTAGCTGGGTAGCCGACCAAGAAACAGATCTGTTAACCTTTTTCCAATCAGACCAGCAACTAACTGAAGAGGTCTTCTATACCGTTGCCCTTCAGGTCTTAGGCTTTATACCCTTCGTGGATTTTGACGATGTAACAGCCTTCTGTAAAGAAATTCATTTCCCAATCACTTATGGAAACATCCTTGAAAATCTTTATCAGCTTCTTAATACTAGGACCAAGTTAGGGAACATTCTAATTGACCAGCTTGTAAGCGAGGGATTCATTCCAGAAAGCAATGACTACCACTTCTTCAACGGCAAAAGTCTAGCAACCTTCAGTAGCCATGAGGCCATTCGTGAGGTCGTTTATGTTGAATCCCGTTTGGACACAGATAGAGATGGTAAGCCAGATTTAGTCAAGGTTAGTATCATCCGTCCTTCTTATGAAGGACAAATTCCAGCAGTCATGACTGCCAGCCCCTACCATCAAGGTACCAATGACAAAGCTAGCGATAAGGCTCTGCACAACATGAATGTAGACTTAGCCTGCAAGAGCCCTAGAACTATTACTGTTCAAGAATCTAGCATTCAAACAGTAGAACCCCAAGGACAGGCAACCTTAGTTGAGACAGCTGAAGAAAGCTGGGCCATATCGGCAGTTACACCCTCAATGATTATCTACTTCCTCGCGGCTTTGCCAATCTCTATGTATCTGGCGTCGGAACCAAGGATTCAGAAGGGATGATGACCAGTGGAGATTATCAGCAGATTGAAGCCTACAAAAATGTCGTCGACTGGCTCAATGGTCGCTGCCGTGCCTTCACAGATCACAGTCGCCAAAGAGAAATCAAGGCAACTTGGTCTAATGGAAAAGTTGCCACAACTGGAATTTCTTACCTAGGAACCATGTCAAATGGTTTAGCAACCACGGGGGTAGACGGGTTAGAAGTCATCATTGCTGAGGCTGGTATTTCTTCCTGGTACAACTACTACCGTGAAAACGGACTTGTCACTAGCCCTGGTGGCTATCCAGGGGGAAGACTTTGAATCCCTGACTGAGCTGACCTATTCACGCAATCTCCTAGCTGGTGAATATCTACGTCACAATCAAGCTTACCAAGCCTACCTTAACCAGCAAAGAAAAGATTTGGAACGAGAAACTGGTGACTACAATCAATTTTGGCACGACCGCAACTACTTGATCCATGCGGATAAGGTTAAGGCTGAAGTTGTCTTCACTCATGGCTCTCAAGACTGGAATGTCAAACCTCTCCACGTCTATAATATGTTCCATGCTCTGCCAGCTCACATCAAAAACACCTCTTCTTCCATAACGGTGCCCATGTTTATATCAATAACTGGCAGTCCATTGACTTTCGTGAAAGCATGAACTCTCTTTTATCCAAAAAATTACTAGGACATTCATCTGACTTTGACTTGCCACCTGTCATCTGGCAGGACAATAGCCAGGCGCAAAACTGGATGAGCCTAGATGATTTTGGAAATCAAGAGGACTACTCTCATTTCCATCTTGGTAAAGGCTCTCAAGAGATCCAAAATCGTTATTCAGACGAAGACTACAATCGCTTTGCCAAGAGTTATCAAGTTTTCAAAAATGAGCTATTTGAAGGCAAAACCCAGCAGATCACCCTTGATTGGACTCTGGAACAAGATCTCTTTATCAACGGGCCTGCCAAGCTCAATCTCCGCCTCAAATCTAGCACCAACAAAGGGCTCATCTCCGCCCAGCTTTTGGACTATGGGCCTGCCAAACGCCTAACCCCAATCCCAAGTCCCTTGGAACCACGAGTGATGGATAACGGTCGCTACTATATGCTGGACAATCTGATGGAACTTCCTTTTACGGACACTCCACACCGCGTCATCACAAAGGGCTTCCTCAACCTGCAAATAGGACTGACCTCTTAACTGTTGAAGAAGTAATCCCTAATCAATGGATGGAACTATCCTTTGAACTGCAACCAACAATCTACAAACTGAAAAAGGGCGACCAACTGCGTCTCGTCCTCTACACTACTGATTTTGAGCACACTGTCCGCGACAAGACAGACTACCATCTAAGTGTTGATATGGAGCATTCTAGCTTAGGTCTGCCTCACAAGAAATCTTGACAAATAAAAAAATAAAAGCACAAAATGTGCTTTTATTTTTCTCGGATATAATTTTTTGCGTACTTATCGTAGTTCGGTTTTTCCTTACGATTCATTGCCAAAATCATTGTTCCTTCGAGATAGTTATCCTCTGAAGTTGGCTGTAAGAGAACAGCAATGTTTTTGTCTGCATCAGGGAAAATAATTGAATATTTCTTCCCTTCCATTTCAATCACGATATATTGAACATTATTTTTAAATCCAACCTCTACCTGCTTATACTCTGCTTCTTGTCCATTCACACTGACCTTCTTGTCAGTAAAGGTTACAGTAGTATACTCATGGTTAGAATCCTGAACATTCCACTTGCCTTTAAGGTTTTGTTTGCTGTTGCATCCAGCTAAAATAAAGAGAGGGATCAAAAGACTAAGCAACAAAAGGCTCCATTTGTGTTTTTTCATTAAGAGATTTCTCCTATATCTAAATTTTTAAATATTCTATCATAATCTCAACTTTTTCGTCAATATTGCTTTGAAATGATTCTCTAAATTTTGAAGCAGATTCTTGCCACTTTTTTAAAAAATGATATAATTTGAAGAGTGTAGATTACCAAATATTAATCCTCAAACAGGAAAGGAATTATAAAAATCTTATGATGAACATGCAATCAATGATGAAGCAAGCGCAAAAGCTTCAAAAACAAATGGAACAAAGCCAAGCAGAATTGGCAGCTACTGAGTTTGTAGGCAAATCTGCTCAAGACTTAGTGACAGCAACTTTGACTGGCGATAAGAAAGTTGTAAAAATCGACTTCCAAGCTGCTGTTGTTGATCCAGAAGATCTTGAAACCTTGTCTGATATGACTGTCCAAGCGCTTAACCATGCACTGGAGCAAATCGACGAAGCAACCAAAAAGAAAATGGGTGCCTTTGCAGGTAAACTGCCGTTTTAATCACAAAACCCTCACTCTGATTAGAGAGTGAGGGTTTTCTCTTAGCTTCCTGGAAAGTTTAAAAGGTCAGCTGCTTTATTTTCTAATAAGGTCGAATATTTAGGATTATCCCTCAGCTCTTTAATCGAGCTTTGAATGTATTCAACATCGTCTGTAATAATCCCATCCACCCCTAGTCTAAAGGACTTGGCTACAGCATCTTCTGTATTAATGGTCCAAGTATAGAGTAGTTTGTCTGAACTCCATAACTTATTGACAAAGTTCTCATCTAGGGTCGAATATTCCATGGTATAGCCCGATGCCTTGGTTCGAGGGAAAATGGTATTATAAGGCAAAATGAAGAAGGCTGGTATATCCTTATCATAATCCAGTATCTTATCAATCACTTGATAATCTAATGACTGCATTTGATGCCCATATATTTTGATGTTAGCTGCATATTTCTTCAAGAATCGCTCCATCATATCTGAAGAGTCAAGTTTGCTTGTTTTAATTTCAATCAAAAGGCGCTGTCCCAATTGATTGGCTCTTTTCAAATAAGCATCAAAACTTGAAATCTTAGTTCGATAGCCATTTTCCGAAATATCTAGAGCTGTTAACTCTGCTAGCGTCAATTCCTGAGGATGTTTATCTACCCCTGCTAGGTCTTTTAAGGTGGCATCATGCATCATGACGAACTGGCCATCTTTCGTCTCCTGGACATCCATTTCGATATAGTCTGGCTTGAGTAAGGCTGTTTTTCTAAGGACTCAATTGTATTTTGTACCCCATTCCCATTTGAAACTCCCCGGTGAGAGATGGTCAGAGGAATGGTTTCCAAAGGAAATTGCAGATAAACATAGCCTTCTGATCCAAAAATTAAGCACGACGCTAGAAGTACCAAAGCTCGTAACCATGGTTTCCCCTTTTTTCGAGGATAGTCTGCCAGTGACTTATCAGTCAAGAAAGATAGAAACTTAATCAAAAAGTAGCTCAGCATGAAATAATAAGCCAGCTTCATAACTACAAAATTAAAGACTCCGACACCAAGACTAATTGCATTAGACTGGGTATCCGCATATTTTTGAAGAAAGACAATACCAATGACAAAGAAGGCGTAGATAAACAAACTTTTGAAAACAATCCAAGATAAGTGCCATGAATAGAAAATGAGCCGTTTTCTGGTCTTATCTAGGCTAAATCGGATGGCTTCTCTAACAGAGATTCTTTCTGAAAAGATTTTAGGGATGGCAAACATAAAGCGCACCGCCATTAAGAATAGCATTATTGCTAGAATCCCTATCACCCAGCCCAAATAGTATTGATTGCTCAGATATTCCTGTATAAACTCCGGAATTAAAATCTTATTGAGGTAGTATATTTTTAAAATCTGTCGGAAAAAAGGAAAGAGAATCCCCATATAACACACAATAAAGAGAACCTTTCCTGGTCTAGCTCTCAGTAGCATGATCCAACTGTCTCTCAACGTCGCTTTAATAAAGCCCCAATGGGATCGCTCTTCCTTATCTAACAAGTTGCGTACGCCCATGAAGATAATGCCTGTTTGGAAATAAGCGACTAATAAATTGACCAAAAATAGGCCTAGAAACTGGGCAGTCACAAGCCAATTTGCTGTGAAAATACTTACAGCGTTGTTATAAGATAAGAATTCGTAGCCTGTCTGCTTGAGCAATGATTCAGCCGCCCAAGACGTAAAAGGAATCCAGGCAAATTCCATGGCCATAAAAACCATGAAAAAGAGTAGCAAGATCTTATCTAAATTTCGGTAGAGCCGTTTGAAGCCTAACTTTTGCGGTTTCATCTTCATTCCTTCTTTTTTAAAACAATAAATCTCAGTTTTTCAACTGAGATTTTTCTTACTTCCCAAATAAACGCGCCCAGAATCCTTTGTTTTCCTGCTGTTGGACTTGCTCTTTTGCTTCGTCCAACTCTAACAGTAACGTTTCGCGCTCACTCATAGCCTTGGCTGTCAGCTGTTGTTGCTGATCCAGTTGCTTGTCCTTCTCCGCAATCTGAACGTCCTTAATCCGAAGTTGTTCGTCTTTGCGTTTTAATTGCTCATCTTTTGACTTGAGTTGGTCGTATAGACGGAGAATCTCTGCATTTTTCTCGTCTACCAAAATTTCCATCAGTTCGCGCTGTTTGACGTCTTCGCTGACTGGTTCATCCTCAAAAATGGTCTTCTTGTATATCTCTTCCAGTTTAATTAATCCGCTGCGAGTAACAACCGTTACTCCTTTTTCATTTTTTGTTGTATCTTCTTCTGGGAGAGCTTTGACACGATTGTTAATCGCTTGGCGACTAACTCCGAGAATCTCAGCTAACTCGCTGACTGTCTTTTCAATTGCCATAATTTCCTCAAATACTTTTTCTAGATATAGATACCTAAATCTTATCATATCAAGGCTTCCCTGTCAAATTTCCCAATATTTTCTAAGCTTAACTCCTATCCATTTTTCTCCCTTTTATGATACAATGAGACAGATTAGATTACTTTGAAAATGAATGACTACACCAAGCTTAAAACGATCATTTAACTGCTCATTAGTGGACAATATTTCCTAAGAAACATTCACAATTAAACCTTAGCCAAATTTATCTCAGAAAGGACGATAGGAATGAACCATTTCGACACAATCATCATTGGAGGAGGACCGGCTGGCATGATGGCTGCCATTTCCAGTTCTTTCTACGGACAGAAGACCTTGCTTATCGAGAAAAATAAACGCCTAGGCAAGAAACTAGCCGGTACAGGCGGTGGTCGCTGCAATGTGACCAATAATGGAAACTTGGATGACCTCATGGCCGGTATTCCGGGCAACGGGCGCTTTCTTTATAGTGTCTTTTCCCAATTTGACAACCATGATATCATCAACTTCTTTACAGAGAACGGCGTCAAACTCAAGGTTGAAGACCACGGACGTGTTTTCCCAGCGACAGACAAGTCCCGCACCATTATCGAAGCTTTGGAAAAGAAAATTGCAGAGCTGGGCGGCACTGTCATCACCAATACTGAAATCGTCTCCGTTAAAAAATCCGACGATCTTTTCACTGTCAGATCCAGCAACCAGACTTGGACCTGCCAGAAATTGATTGTGACGACTGGCGGCAAGTCCTATCCTTCAACAGGCTCGACAGGCTTCGGTCATGATATTGCCCGACACTTCAAGCACACAGTGACTGACCTAGAAGCTGCTGAAAGTCCTCTTCTGACTGGCTTTCCTCACAAAGTGCTTCAGGGGATTTCGCTGGACGATGTGACCCTCAGCTATGGCAAGCATGTCATTACCCACGACCTGCTCTTTACTCACTTTGGCCTATCAGGCCCGGCAGCCCTGCGCTTGTCTAGCTTTGTCAAGGGTGGAGAAACCATCTTTCTGGATGTCCTTCCTCAGATGAGTCAGCAGGATCTGGCGGACTTTTTAGAAGAAAACCGGGAAAAATCGCTGAAGAACTGCCTGAAAATCCTCCTACCCGAGCGAATGGCAGACTTTTTTGCCCAACCCTTTCCCGATAAAGTCAAACAACTCAATCTCAGTGAAAAAGAGGCCCTCATCAAGCAAATCAAGGAACTGCCCATCCCTGTCACTGGCAAAATGTCCCTGGCCAAGTCCTTTGTAACCAAAGGAGGCGTCAGCCTCAAAGAAATCAATCCCAAAACTCTAGAAAGCAAACTGGTTCCCGGCCTCCACTTTGCTGGAGAGGTCCTAGACATCAATGCCCACACGGGTGGCTTCAACATCACCTCTGCCCTCTGCACTGGCTGGGTGGCAGGAAGCTTGCATTATGAGTGATAGGTAAAATAGTAGAATCATAAAAAACTGGTCGAGGAAAATCCTCGCCAGTTTTTATTCTTCGTTTGTCCGCACATAAGCGGCAATCACATCTGACGTATACTGAGCTGTGCCAATTCCAAATTTGTCGATGTTTTCCTTAAACTCTGGGTTATAGACATAGCCTTTACCGATATGACCAAAGACTTGTAGCGAGCAGTCAAAGCCATAAGTACGAATGGCTTGTAAAAGACGCCCTGCCTGCTCTTGATTTTCTGACGCTTCAACTGGCAAGCCTTGTCTCATATTCTCTGCCAGACTTTGAAAAACTTGATTGAAGGCTTCGGTTGATTCTTCTTCCCGTCCATTTTGACGAGTCAATGCTTCTGCCATAACTTCTTGACCGTATTCTTCAACAGCTTCTTGATGATATTTGTGATTGTCTTCGTAGGTAAAACCTGCGAATTTTTCTTTCATTGTCATTTTTCTTTCTCCTTTTTGAGCTTGAATTGTTTTTTGCAAGGTCGAAATCAAAGTATCCAAGCGGTCTCTTTCTTGCTCAAGACAATCCAACTGCCTTACCAGATGTGGCAATAGGGCCTGATCGTCCTGACTCAAGAGCTCTGCTATTTTCTCCAAAGAAAAGCCCAGATACTTGTAGTAAAGAATGACTTGCAACCTCTCTAAATCGGCTTGACTGTATGTTCGGTAGCCATTTTCTGATTTAGCAGGCACCAAAAGTCCGATTTTGTCGTAGTGATGTAGAGTTTTGACTGAAACGCCTGAAAGCTGTGCAGCTTCTTTAACATGATACATGAAAGACCTCCTTTCTACTATAGTATAATCCCTAACCTTAGGGTAGGGTCAAGTGTTGTTAAAAAAACTCCCCACTTAGATTACAAGGGAGTTTCATAGCTTAGTTTTTGGTTAAAGAAAATTCAAAAGCATAGTAATTTGAATAATCAAGAGGTTGATCAGCAGGACCAGTAAACATGACAGGTGTGAATTTACCATTTTCTAAAGTAAAGCCTGGCTCAGCTTTCCCTATACCACCAAGACCTGTTATACCAGGAGTCAAGGCACTATATTCTCCTGAAACCAACTCCCACCGATAGAGGTTTTGACTGATTTTAATGGCTCTTGCAACAGCCTTTACATCGCTCTTCTCCCCATAACTGCTAAAGTTAGCTTGAGTCCAAATAGATCCATCTGCGCCAACAGTCATTGTAATCTCCTCAGCTTGAGGACTTCTTCCTTTCCAGACACCAACCAATTCTGATGGAACAAGGGAGTCTGCTGTAGGAGCTTCCTTAGCGCTAGAACTGGATGAACTAGTTTGGCTTGATTTTGAAGCATCCTCACTAGAAGAAACTGAAGTTTGGCTGGATGAAGTCGATGACTCCTTGAAACTGCTCTTACTAGACTCACTCGATTTACTCTGACTAGACTTACTCGATTTACTGACCTTATCGCTGGATGAACTCTTTGTTACGCTATCTTTTGGCGAACTGCAGGCTACTAAAATAAATGACAAAGCTAGAAATAAAGATGCATAAAGGAGTTTTGACAATGATTTCACCATCATGGTTACCTCTTTCTACTTTTCTACACTCTGAAATTATTATAGTTCTTTTTATTCAAAAAAATCAAGTTATTTTTGGAATTGGCTTAAAATCTTTACTTATATAAAACCTTTTGTAAAAATGGCCAAACTAGGTAAAATCTATAAACACTTTATCAACAGCGAATGAGTTCAAGTGTCCTATTCCATAGGCTATGTAAAAGCAAGGGAAGATAAAGTGATTGAACCTACTTAAAAAGGAGAAAACAAAATCATCACTAAAGTATTTTGTCAAATCTTCCCTAAATCAATAAAACAAGAGGATTGATTTCCTATTTGTGAGAAACCATAGCAATAAAGCCCAGTTTTTCTTGATTCTTTTGGAACATCTTAAACATCTTCATAAATTGACTGTAGTTTTCTTTCTTAAGGGCATTGAAGCAGATTTTCAGAGTGCCGCCCAGTCCTTCGTCATATATCATGCCTCGAAGACTCATCAAGGTCATTTCGCCGACAAAAGTGTCTACACGATCAAACGAGTGAGATCGCGCCAACTGAATCCAAGATCCTTCTGTCAACGGACCAACATTGACATTAATTGCGCGAGACAGCTCTTCTCTGACAGCTTCATCTTTTTGCTTAAGCATGACATCATGAGTCAGAAGCACACCGCCTGGCTTCAGCACCCGATAGTACTCTTCCATACATTTAGCTTTCCCCTTCTCTGTCTGCATGGTCAGCATGGCTTCATTGATAACGATATCAAATGAATTGTCATCATAAGGTAGCTTCATAGCGTTGGCTTGTTTAAATGTGACGAGTTCACCAACACCAGCCTTTTCTCCATTAAGCCGAGCTTGCTTCAAGGCAGACTGATCTAAGTCTATAGCTGTAATTTGGCAACCATATTTTTTTGCTAATTCAATCGTTGTAGTTCCCATATTGCAGGCAACTTCTAGAACCTTTTTATCACTGGAAAATTGCCCTTGCTCTATCAACCAGTCCGTTGCTAGCTTACCTCCGGGTCGAAGACGCTTCTTTCCTAATTTTGCTAAAAATTTATGACCTGCTTCTGCCATGATCCACCTCCTTAGTCTAACAACACCATTATACCACGACTATGAAATTTTCTGACATTTCTAATGATAAAAAATATCTCTACCTGAGATAGAAAGATTTAGAAGTTATTAGATCATTTGAACTACTAAGCGTAATAGAGCAACTAAGATCACGCCACAAATCACTGTCAAAATTAAGTTTATACTTAAATGCTATGTAAGTTGTTGGAAAAATCGCTAGCAAATCCAGCCATTTAAAACTTGGTAACTGGCCCGTTTTAGCATTGGTGATGCTGGATAGGATAAGGGCAAAGATAATGGAAACAGGCAGATATTTGAGGAAACGCTCTACCATAGGCGGAAGCCCCTTGTACTTGACTAGGATAAAGGGCAGAACCCGCGGAATCCAAGTAACCAGGGCTGACAAAAGAATAGCCAGCAAAATATACTTACTTATCATCCAAAATCACCCCCACCGTACAGCCTAGCAAGGTTGCAAAAAGCACTGCCAGCGAATTTTGAAGCAGCATAGTTAGAACTAAGTAGGCAAGGCCCACCACACCTAAGACTAAAAAGAGCTTCTTTATATTGACTCGTCGCAGCATGATTGTAAACTGAGAAGAGAAAATACCAATAAACATGGCGACTAGAGCAAAGTCCAGGCCAAAGCTCTCAGGATTGGGCAGAAGGCCACCGAGGGCTGTTCCTAAAATAGTACCCAAAATCCAAGAAGTATAACTCATGAAATTGTTACCCATCATCCAGCTAGCCGCAATCTCTTTTGTATGCACCTGCTCCCCCATCAAGACTCCATAAGATTCATCTGTCAAAAAAGACCCAATGACAATGTTCTGAGCTAAGCTAGACTTACGAAAAAGAGTTGATGCATGCAGACAGAGCAAAAGATGCCGGATATTAATAAGAAACAGTCAGTGCGATGGCTAAAATCGGCGCCTGCTGGGCAAATAAACCAATCATGGCAAACTGGGCACTGCCGGCATAAACCAGAATGCTCATCACCCCCATCTCCAAAGGATTCATATAGGGAGCCGCCATGATGCCGCAGGCTAAACCAATTCCAATATAGCCCAGAGCCGTTGGCACTGCCGCCTGTGCCCCCTGTTTAAATGCCTGTCCGCGCATTGTTCTCCTTTACTCCATCGTTTCAAAAGCCAGACTCGGCTTAGCATTCAGGTCCAAACTGGCAAAATTTTCTTTATTCCACTCACTGACACTAGCATAAGCAATCATACCTGCATTGTCACCGCAAAGGCGCAGAGGTGGAATGATCACCTTAACATCCTGAATCTCAGCTGCCAAGCGTTCTCTCAGACCTTGATTGGCCGCAACACCGCCCGCCACGACCAGAGTCTTGACTGGATATTTTTCCAACGCTTTCTTAGTCTTAGCCATGAGAATATCCATGACCGCCGCCTGAAAGCTTGCTGACAAGTCTTGATTAGACAAAGTTTCTCCCTTTTGCTGGGCATTATGGTGCAGGTTGATAAAGGCCGACTTGAGACCTGAAAAAGAAAATTCCAGATTAACTTCCTTGATCATGGCCCGCGGGAAATCATACATATCCCGTCCTTGACGAGCCAGCTGATCAATCTCCCGGCCTGCTGGATAGGTCAGACCCATGACTCGACCGACCTTATCATAGGCTTCACCGACCGCATCATCGCGAGTTTCCCCCACAATCTTATAGTCACCAGCCTGACTAACATAGACCAGCTCGGTATGGCCACCACTGACCAAGAGAGCCAGCAAGGGAAATTCCAAGGGCTCCACGCTCTGGGCAGCCATCAGGTGGCCGGCCATATGATTGACTGGAATCAAGGGAATATCATGAGCCCAGGCAAAGGACTTAGCTGCGGCTAAACCAACTAAAAGCGCCCCAACCAGACCAGGACCGTAGGTGACGGCCACAGCTGTGACTTGCTCCTCACTAATCCCTGCTTCTGCCAATGCCTCCTCTATACAAACCGTAATGACCTCCACATGGTGTCGGCTGGCTACTTCCGGTACCACTCCGCCAAAACGCTTGTGGCTCTCAATCTGGCTGGCAATAACATTGCTCAAAGCTCAGTCTCATTCTTCAGAACCGCCACACTGGTCTCGTCACAAGACGTCTCAAAAGCTAAAATATATCTATCTTTCATGGATCTCTCTTTTCATGACAATCGCATCTTCCACCGGAGCATAATAGTAGGCCTTCCGCCGCGCGATTGCTTCAAATTTTTCTTTTTTGTAAAATAGCAGAGCTGGCTTGTTGGACTCCCTCACTTCAAGAAAAATTTCTTTGTCTGCTGGTAAAAAGTCAAACAAGGCTGTCGCGATTTTCCGCCCCTGATAGCTAGGCAGTACAGCAATCTGAAGAACTTCTGCTTCAAAGTCTGTCTCCTGCCAGACTAAAAAGCCGACAAGTAGCCCCTCATCTTCTGCTAGCGCACAACTGTTCACATCCGAACGCAGAACCTCTGCTACTTGGTCCGCCGTCCAAGGACTGACCTCATAGACTGCAAGTAAGAGCTGTTCCAGCTCTTCAGTCAAAACTGCCACGTCCACATCCGAGTTAGCTCTCCATTTTTTCATCTCAATCATAGGCGCTGAATGTAAGAATCGCTGGATTCCTGATGGGTCTTGAGCCAATTTTCCTCAGCCTCTACCCGCTTGAGATAGCTAGGAACAAAATCATGAATGGACTGGGCTGGTAAGTCTAGACCGAGACGACCAATAGCTGCGGCATCTGGCAAAGTTGACTGAATGGCAGCCTGAGGAAGAGCATCTTTGATCTGCTCCGCAAAAACCGCTGTCTCTCCGACAAAGGTGACTGGTTGGTTAGTAGCGCCAGCCATTTCCAACACCTCTGCCAAAGGCAGATGAGCTTCTGGTCGTACAGCCTGACCAGACTGGTAAAGCCAGCATAGACATTATTGCGGCGGGCATCCATGACAGGAATGACCAAGCCTTCCGCCTGCTCTGGTACTAAAGCCTGCAGACTAGACACACCGACCAGCTCAATCTTGAGGGTATGAGCCAGAGTCTTAGCTGTCGCCACCGCAATTCTCAGACCTGTGTAGCTACCTGGTCCCTGAGCTACTACGATACGATCCAAATCCGTCGGTTTCATGTCCAGACTATTCATCAGAAAATCAATAGCCGGCATAAGGGTGATGCTATGATTTTTCTTGATATTGAGCGTTGTCTGAGCCAACAGATGCTCATCTTCTAAAATAGCTAGAGACAGTGCTTGATTAGAAGTATCAAAAGCTAATAATTTCATTCTTATCTTTTCCTTACTCGATTGTCTGCCTTATATTATACTAGAAAGAGAGGGATTTTCCAACTTCTTTCCCCTTTAGGTAGAAGGGAAAAATGAAAACGGCTTCCTCTTCTTTTTGGATTTCTAACTTTTACTAATACCGTATTTTATGATATAATTGTTATAATTGTAACGAACCAAGATTAATCTATTACCCAGAAAACTAAATACAAAAAAACAGCTGATAACTTGGCTGCATGTTTGTTGTAGATTAATCGTGAAATGAAAGGAAATAGAATGATTTATAAAGTTTTTTATCAAGAAACAAAAGACCGTAGCCCACGTCGTGAAAACACTCGCTCTCTTTACTTGGAAGTTGAAGCAGATAACGAACTCGAGGGACGCATTAAAGCCCGTAAATTGGTTGAAGAAAATACTGATTACAACATTGAATTTATCGAACTCTTGTCTGACAAACACTTAGAATACGAAAAAGAGTCAGGCACTTTTCAAGTAACGGAGTTTTAAACCATGTCCTATACTTTAAAACCAAAAGAAGTTGGCGTTTTTGCCATTGGTGGTCTAGGAGAAATTGGTAAAAACACCTACGGAATCGAATATCAAGACGAGATTATTATCGTTGATGCAGGTATCAAATTTCCAGAAGACGATCTTCTAGGGATTGACTATGTCATCCCCGATTACTCCTATATTGTAGAGAATATCGACCGTGTCAAAGGTGTTCTTATTACTCACGGTCACGAAGACCACATCGGTGGTATCCCATTCTTGCTTAAACAGGCTAATGTACCTATTTATGCTGGACCTCTGGCACTAGCCCTTATTCGTGGCAAATTGGAAGAGCACGGACTTTTACGTGATGCCAAACTCTACGAAATTAACCAAAACACTGAACTGAAATTTAAAAACCTTAAGCAACTTTCTTCCGTACGACCCACTCTATTCCAGAGCCTTTAGGAATTGTGATCCATACTCCTCAAGGTAAGATTGTCTGTACTGGGGACTTTAAGTTTGACTTTACTCCAGTCGGTGAACCAGCTGACCTGCATCGCATGGCAGCACTAGGTGAAGAGGGAGTCCTCTGCCTCCTCTCTGACTCGACCAATGCTGAAGTTCCTACTTTTACTAATTCTGAAAAAGTGGTCGGACAATCGATTATGAAGATTATCGAAGGTATTCATGGACGCATCATCTTTGCCTCCTTTGCCTCAAACATCTTCCGTCTTCAACAAGCTGCAGAAGCTGCGGTAAAGGCTGGACGCAAGATTGCGGTCTTCGGTCGATCTATGGAAAAAGCGATTGTTAACGGGATTGAATTAGGCTATATCAAGGTTCCTAAAGATACCTTCATTGAGCCAAATGCTATCAAAGACTACCCTGCTAGTGAAGTCCTGATTATGTGTACCGGAAGTCAGGGTGAGCCTATGGCAGCCTTGTCACGTATTGCTAACGGTACTCACCGTCAGGTTCAGCTACAGCCTGGAGATACAGTCATCTTCTCATCTAGCCCTATCCCTGGTAATACGACTAGCGTTAACAAGCTGATTAATATTATCTCTGAAGCTGGTGTAGAGGTTATTCATGGTAAGATTAACAACATCCATACCTCTGGACACGGTGGCCAGCAAGAGCAGAAACTTATGCTCCGCTTGATCAAGCCTAAATATTTCATGCCAGTCCACGGTGAATACCGCATGCAGAAAGTCCATGCTGGGCTAGCCGTTGATACTGGAGTTCCAAAAGACAATATCTTCATCATGAGCAACGGCGATGTGCTAGCTCTGACAGCTAATTCTGCCCGCATAGCTGGTAGCTTCAATGCCCAAGATATCTATGTCGATGGTAACCGTATTGGTGAAATCGGTGCTGCTGTCCTGCGCGACCGTAAAGACCTGTCAGAAGACGGGGTCGTACTTGCTGTCGCAACAGTCGACTTTGAATCACAAATGATTCTAGCAGGCCCAGATATTCTCAGCCGTGGCTTCATCTACATGCGTGAGTCTGGTGATTTGATTCGCCAAAGTCAGCGTCTTCTTTTCAATGCTATCCGCATTGCCCTCAAATAAAGATGCCAATATCCAGTCTGTCAACGGTGCTATCGTCAACGCCCTTCGTCCTTTCCTTTATGAAAATACTGAGCGCGAACCAATTATTATTCCGATGGTGCTTACACCAGACGAAGACAACTAAAAAATAGCTTTGCCACTTGGGCAAAGCTCAGATTGAAGACAAACATCGTTTGAGTGTTTGTCTTTTTATATCTTCAGCGCTACTATTCTCAAAATAGGCTGGAATCTTTATCAAAATAGTTTTCAGCGAAAAATAAAAAGGCTTCCCCGCCATCATTTTTACCAATTTTTTGATATTCAGGCATGCCAAAGTAAGTCCAACTTTTGCCTTCATTTTGGACTTACCTACTTCTCTCGTATAACGTAGATTGTGGTATTCTTTGGCCGTGCCAAAAAGCCGCTCCACCGTTTCTTTACGTTTCTGGTAAAGTTCCTTGCTTCCCTTTTGATGCCGAATCTCCTCACAAATCTCTAAATACTCCCTCCAAATATGGCGAGTAACGACTTTCTGTTTCTTTTTACTTTCTGTGCAACTGGATAACAGAGGACAAATTGCGCAAATCTTAGGATCACTTTTATACTCACGATAGCCATCGCGATTTGTTGTAGAGTAAGCTAACACTTGATTTTCAGGGCAAAGATAACAGTCATAGTAGTCATCATAGATAAAGTCCTTAGGGCGAAGCTTCCCTTTCTTTCCACGAGGGCGAGTATAAGGGAATACAGGTGTAATATTTTGGTCAAGGAGGAATTTTGCAATACTTGGAGTCTTGTAGCCAGAGTCGGCGATAAGGTAGTCCAGATTGGAGCCTTTCCAACTGTTCAAAAAGCGCAAGAAAAGCCTGACTGTCATGCACATTGCCAGCATCGATACTATAAGCTAGTGCCCATCCATGCTTATCGCATCCTACTTGGGCATTGTAGGCGAACACTTCCTTATGCTCCCCTTGTGAAACCAACCACTTTCAGGGTCTGTAGTAGAATTCTTCTTCGGTTCAGCCTCGCTTTCTTTTGCGGGCCCGAGAGACTTTTTTCAGTACTTTTTCCGATCTAAGCCAATCTCAACTTCCAGTTGCTCACTCATAAACCTAGCTTGCTTGTCTAGAACTTGATGAGTATATTTATGGTTATTGGCTGTGGCCTTGATATGAGTCCCATCAATAAAAATCTCAGTCGGGTCAATCAAACCTTGCCCCCATACAATGGATAGGACATAATGAAAAAATTCCTCGATTACTTCCTTATCTTGAAAACGACGATTGTAATTTTTGCCATAAGTGGTAAAATGAGAAACCTTATCGTTTAAACTCAAACCCAAAAACCAGCGATAGGAGGGATTGACCTCAATGTCCCTGATAGTTTGGCGCATGGAACGTATACCGTAGAAACATTGGATGAGAGGGATTTAACTAGCATAACAGTGTCTAAACTAGGACGACCTTTATCTTCAGAATAAGTATCTGCGACTAAGTCATAGATGAAGGAAAAATCGATCACTTGCTCAACCTGACGAAGAAAATGGGCTTGCGGAACGAGTTCATCTAGCGTGTAAAAACCAACTTGATTGCGGTTGTAGTCTAGATTTTCTTTGTGAAACATAGGGAACACCTCACAACTTTTCTTACCTCTATTATACGACTTTACACAAAGAAAAGCCCTTAGAAATTTGTAGTTCTAAGGATTTTGTCTTCAATCTGAAAGAACAATTTCAACTGTTCTTTTTTTGTACTTATTTTTATGAACCAACCACTACTCTTTCTCTTTATTAAACTTCACGCCGCTTCCGATACTTGACTTCAAAACCACTCTAAAAAATATCGAAAAGAAGTTTGATATTGAGAATGGTTAAGATAATGGAAACTGCGTAACCTAGGATTGTGTTCCACTTGGCATTAGTAAATTCTCCCATCAGTGACTTCTTAGAGGTTAGATAAATCAAGGGGAAAATTGAAAACGGAAGAGCGATTGAAAGAAAGACCTGTGAATAGACCAATAACTGATCCAAGGTTTTTTCTTGATGCCCAAACAAAACGGCGACTATAATCACAGGTAGCAAGGCAAAAATACGTGTACCGATACGGATAAGCCACTGAGGCAATCTTAGATGTAAGAAACCTTCCATGACAATCTGTCCTGTCAAGGTACCTGTAATGGTCGAATTCTGGCCACTTGCTAAGAGGGCTAAAGCAAACAAAGTTGACAGAATTGAGCTAGCTATCGCTCCTGCTATCGTCGAATCCTGTAAAGCATTGTACATTTGGGAGAAAGCTGAAATTTCAGATGCATGACCAAAAAAGAGGGAGGCACCTAAAATGAGAAGCAAGGAATTTACAATAAAGGCTAGAGACAACTGAAGATTTGAATCCCAGGTCATAAAGCGCACTGCTTTTCGAACATCCTTCTTATCTTTGTGATTTATTTTCCTTGTCTGGGATAGAGAGGAATGAAGATAGAGATTATGGGGCATGACTGTCGCACCTACAATCCCTAGAGCCAAGGTCAATTGACTTTCATGACCTGGTAACGGTGTTTCAAATAAAGTTGAAGTTGGTAAATAACCACCAATAATCCCTTGGATACTTGGATTGGATAAGGCCACAAGATAGGTAAAGATGGCTAATATGGTTAAAATAAGGGTCGTAACAATAGCTTCAATTTTTTTGAAACCAAATTTCATCAATAAAAGTAATAAAAATACATCTAAAACGGTTAGAAGGATAGCAATCATAATCGGTATTTTAAACAAAAGATTTAAGGCAATCGCTGAACCTAGAACCTCAGCCAAGTCTGTCGCCATTAAAGCCAATTCTAAAATCACCCACAAACTATAGCGAAGCCACTTGGGAGCATGATGAGCTGTTGCCTGCGCTAGGTCCATCCTAGTCACGATACCGAGCTTTCCAGCCATCTGTTGTAACTGCATAGCAATGATGGATGAAATCAAAATAACAAATAAAAGACTGTACTTGTAGGAGGCACCACCAACCACGCTGGTGATCCAGTTTCCTGGATCCATGTAGCCAACTGCCACAAGTGCACCAGGTCCTAAGAATGCTTTTAGATTTTGCCAAAAATGATTGTTATTTGGAGTCTCAATAGATTGATTGATCTCAGAAAGAGAGACTTTTTCATAAGAGGACATAGGGATTTCCCACTTTCTAATCTGTCTTTACATATTTCTTAATATAATATTTTTGAAAGAATGATGAAAATAGTTTACCTATTTCCAATTCACCCTTATTATATCACATTTTGTAATGATTCCTAAGAAAAGAAATGATAGTTGAAATAGGCAATATCAGTATTGTAAAAGCCAGCGTTTTTTGTAAACTTTAATGGTGTTTGGCAATTGACTTCCATCTATTTGAAACAAGCTCAGCCTAATCTCTTAATAAAATGATATTTGGTAATGCCCTTTTGTGGGACATCTGCTAGACTAGCGTAGATTTCATAACCTTGTTTGAGGTAAAAATCCTTGGCCTGATAGGATTTGGTGGATAAAGTAATACTAGTTGCTCCTGCTTCTGCAGCCTTTTCTTCTAATTCTGACAATAGAGATGCTCCCAAGCCCTGTTTTTGATATTCCTTATCTACCACCAAAGCCTTGATATGAATATTTTCTAATACTTGCTGTCCATGGAGCAAGGCAATTAATCGATCATCCTCCTTCCGCGTCAGATAATAATCTCTGGGCTCTAGTTTTTCAAGCATGTCTGGACCAAAGCAGACTTCATATTGCTCATCAAAAACCCGCTTAATAAAATCATCAAATTTTTCCATCTTTCTCCTCCTCCACGAAAAAGCAGGGGGACTTTCAGGCCACCTGCTCTATCATTAGTATAAATCTAAATAGTTATCAATTTCCCATTGCGAAACAAAGGTTGCGTAGCTAGCCCACTCGATACGTTTAGCCTCTACAAAGCTAGTATAGATGTGGTTGCCAAGGGCATCCTTGACGACTTCATCCTCAGTTAGAGCCTTGATAGCATTGTGTAAAGTTGAAGGAAGGTCTGTAATACCAGCTTCCTTTCGTTCTTCTGCTGACATAACATAAATGTTCTCTTCAACAGGAGCTGGTGCCTGAATCTTATTTTCAATTCCGTGAAGACCAACTTCAAGAAGAACAGCCATAGCAATATAAGGGTTAGCCATAGGATCTACAGAACGTAATTCCAAGCGAGTTCCCATACCGCGGGATGCTGGTACACGAACCAAAGGAGAACGATTTTGACCTGCCCAAGCGATATAAACCGGTGCTTCGTAGCCAGGAACCAAACGCTTATAAGAGTTGACGGTTGGATTCATAATAGCTGTATAGTTGTAGGCGTGTTTAATCAAGCCACCCAAGAAATAGTAGGCTGTATCCGACAATTGCATACCTCTTGGATCCTCAGGATCAAAAAAGGCATTTGTCCCATCTTGATTAAAGAGAGACATATTACAGTGCATACCTGAACCAGCAATACCGAACTTAGGCTTAGCCATGAAAGTAGCATACAAGCCATGCTTACGAGCTATGGTCTTAACAACTAGTTTAAAGAGCTGGATTTTATCACATGCACGTAGAACTTCATCATATTTGAAATCAATTTCATGCTGACCAACAGCTACTTCATGGTGACTAGCCTCAACTTCAAATCCCATACTTGTCAAAACATTGACAATCTCTCGGCGAGTATTATCAGCTAAGTCTGTCGGAGCTAAATCAAAATAGCCTCCTTTATCATTCACCTCTAAAGTAGGATCTCCATTTTCATCCAACTTAAAGAGGAAAAATTCTGGCTCTGGTCCAAGATTAAAGGATTTAAAGCCTAGCTCCTCCATGTGCTTGAGGGCGCGTTTCAAGTTGCTGCGCGGATCCCCCTGGAAAGGCAGACCTTCTGTCGTATAGACATCACAAATTAATCCTGCAACGCTACCATTTTCATCTCCCCAAGGGAAAACAGTCCAAGTGTCCAAATCTGGATATAGATACATATCCGATTCGTTAATACGAACAAAACCTTCAATAGAAGAACCGTCAAACATAGCTTTGTTAGATAATACTTTGTCTAACTGTTCATCTGTTGCAGGGATTTCCACATTTTTCATTGTTCCCAAAATATCTGAGAACATAAGACGGATAAAGGTAACATTTTTTTCTTTAACTTCGCGCTTGATATCAGCAACTGTAATAGGCATGATGATCTCCTTATGAAATAAAACAATAGTTATGGTCGTTTCAATTGACCAAATGTCGGCACAGAGGATGCAAATCTACTCTGTTGCACAATGTCGTTGTGTAGTGCACGTCGAACGTCTTTTTCGCTCACTGGTTTTTTGGCCATTGCTTCACGTTCAGCATACTTACGCTTGATTGCAGCAATATTATAGCCTTCAGAAATATAGTCTTTTATTTCCAGCAAGCGATCCATGTCATTTAGGGAATACATGCGACGATTCCCTTCTGTTCGCTCAGGTGTAATCAGCTGCTGATCCTCATAATAGCGAATCTGCCGAGCCGTTAAGTCTGTCAATTTCATAACGCTGCCGATTGGGAAAACTGCCAAATTGCGTCGCAGTTCTTTTTCTTTCATTACATCCTCCTTTCGTAAGATATGAAAATTCTAAAAACTAAGAGAAAAACAAACTATCAAGCCTGCTTTAATGCAAGCATGTGATAGCAGAAACAATCACTCTTCTTTTCAGATAAAAAGGATTGCTAATCATTCTTTCTCAGTTTTTAGTTGGGATCCAATTCCTTACTTGTATGGCAAGTATCAGCAAATGAAGCAAAAACTTCACTCTCCACTAGCCAAGATTACCACTATTATATTCCTAAAGATTTATCCTGTCAAGAAGGAATGTTACTTTTTCTGACATATTTATTTGCTTCTCTCTTTTCTAAAAAAAGAACGCAGGCGATTAATGTCATAATTTACTAACATGGCAACGAATACACCAAGAAATGTCTCAAAAATCCGGGCAAATACGTAAACAATCGTATCGCCCTCTGAAACTGACAGTGTAATAATCAAGAGGGCTGATACCCCCCCAATTACTCCTGCCTTATTGTTCATGGCAACATTGGTCATAATCGTCAGCATGGTACAAATCGGAACAAAAAGCAAGGTGACCCAGAGCTGGTCTTGAAAGATCTTATTGATGAGGAAAAAAATCAAGGCATAGAAGCCACCGATGCTATTTCCTAAGATACGAGAAGTACCAAAATGCACGCTCTTGTCAAAATCTTCCCGCAGGCTAAAAACTGCTGTCAAAGCGCCAATCTGCAGACCATCCCAGCCAAATAGACTAAACATCAAGAGAATGATAAAAACCGCCAATCCTGTCTTAAAAGTCCGCATTCCTAATTTGAATTTCGATTTATCAAACTTGTACTTGCTAAAATAGTTCATTCCTGATCCTCTTTCAAATCAAATTACTTTCATTCTAACATATTTTCCAACAAAAAGCCTTCTTGTTTGCAACGACCTCTCATTCTCATCTTCTACATCCTATCTTGAAAAATAAAAAAGATCTAGAGCATGCTCTAAATCTTCAATCAAATTAATTTGGATAGATATACGTTACATTTCCCAAAAATTCATTGGGGTTAAAATAACCGCGATAATTATTAATTTGCTTCTGACGATTGTAATTAGCTTCTAGCACTTGGATTGTACCGTCGCTCTGAACGTCTGTAACATAAGCAACGTGACCATATTCTCCCCCGTCCCAAACAGCGATTGCACCTACTGTTGGAACTGTACCAGTAACATAACCTTGATTGCTGGCATTGATTGCCCAAGTATTGGCATTCCCCCACCAGTTGCTTGCCCAAGGAGCTAATTCCTTAACGCCCCAAGTACATTGTCCGATTGGATAAGAGTTACCATAGTCAGTAGGGGTATTTAAAACAACATCATCTACATCAGATACCAAATCGGCATTACTGCTTACACCATAGCCTGAATTAGCATAAGTAGAAGTAGCGCCGTCAACTTCCAAACATCACCTGGGTTGATTGTATCAAAAATAGATTTGCCATTTTTCGCAGCTAAATCATAAGGGCTCATCCCGTGAGCGCTAGCAATTCCAAAGAAAGAATCACCTTGTTGCACAACATAAGAATCTGCATGTGCAACTTGAAGACCAGCTATAGCTGAAAGAGCTGTAGAAGCAACTACAAGAGCTGTTTTAATAAATTTTTTTTTCATAAAATGATTTTCTCCGCAAAATTTGATGTTAGCATAATCATACCTTATTTAGATGTCAGATATCTTATCCCAATATTTTGAAATGATTACAAATTCTATATATTTCTGATACATAAATTATATAGAAAAGTAAAAAAAGAAATAAGGCCGGAACACTGGGTTCCAGCCTTACAATTTACGGAGTCTTAAATTGACGACTCAGTATAACTGACATAACATCAAAGATGAAATCAGTCCAAGCTATTTGATTAATCTTCTTTGCGCTTTGCTAGACCTAATCCTAAGAAACCAACAAGGGCAGCCAGGCCTAAGTAAGGCATGTAGCTTGAATCATTTGTTCCTGTTTTTGGAAGTGTAGTTAATTCTTTACTAACAGAAACAGGAATTGGTGCTGAAGGATCTTCAACTTTTGGACTAGGAACTTTTGGTTCTTTTGGTGTCTCAGGTTTGTCAGGATCCTTTGGTTTTGGTGTTGGAATTGGTGTCGGTTTGTCTGGTGTTCTTGGTATTGGAGTTGTTGTACGTACTGTGTTAGATGCATAAGCAACCTTATTAACAGTATTTACATAAGTATTTTCAAATGTTCCAATAGCAATTCTGCGCATTTGAAGGTAGGTTTCAGCTTGGAATGGTGAATCCAAACTAATCTTTTGTAAAAAGTCTTCCTTGAAACGAACAGTCACAATACCATTTGTAGCATCTGTTTCAGCAGTTGTTTGAGATGTTAGATCTGTGCCTGCCTTAATCACTGAACCATCTTTCATTGTCAAGTTCAGAGAGCTGAATGTCTTGTAATTACCAGTATACTGATCACCAGCTTGGTCATAATCATCCACAAAGCTGTAATCTTCTAATTCCTCAGAGTGATTTTGTGGAATGAGGCCACCAATCAGACGATAGTTAAATGTTTGATACAATTGAACTGTTTGACCATCCAGATTTTCACTAGTTGGATCTAGGCTCACTGTTACGTCTTTTTTCGGTGTGATTTTCGGTACGTTGTTAACCACTACTTCTGTCGCATAGCCATTTCCGAAATCAATTTGATAGGCCTTGTTTTCATACTTACCACCTGTCTTACCAAATTCAGACTTAACAGTCATCGGATCTGTAATGACTAGTGATGTTCCAGTTGCTACATATTGCTTGTAAAATTCTTCTGGATTATCAGCAGAGAAGAGTTGGAAAGCACCCTTAACAGTAATGTTAGCTTTCTTCAACAAGTCTTGAACTTTCTTAGGAGCAGCTTCTAGACTGTCATATTTTTGAACGCTGACACCTGATACTTGATTTCCTTTTTCATCTGCAACCTTAATCAAATCAGGACGAACATCTAATGCTTCCTCTGGATAATCATCTACATAGTAGAAGCCGTTTTGGATTGCTTCCTTAGAAGATTTATCACCTTTATATTGATCCAAATCCCATGTTAATTCGTAGTAGTTGGTTGAACCAGCTAAAACTTCTTTTCCATCGATATTAAGGCCTTCTTTATTCTTATTTACTTTCGTGGGCTTAATATAGTTGTTATTTGGATTATCAGGATCATTTGGTTTACCAGGAGTAGTTACACGAACAACATTTGACTTAATACCATAAGCATCATTGACTGTCAAAGTGAAGTTATTAGTATAAGTTGCCCCATCGTTCAATACTCGACCAACAACCGTTGGATGAAGAGTCTCAACAGGTTTAGTTAAATCAGCATTGTAGCTTGCCAATGTCTCATCAGTCGCCTTAAAGGTTACAGTATGACTTGCTTCATCATAAGTTGTATCAAAGCCTGTACTTGCAGCCTTAGTTGCATCCAAGTCAAACTTATAGCCAGTTGGTAGTGGATCTACCAATACAAATGAAGTAGTTTTTGGGCGTCCTGCAGTTAAAGCTTCCGTTTTCAACTCAAACTTCACTACCGATTGCTTAGCAACGAGAGTACGATTGATATCTACTCCATCCTCATTTTTAATTTCTTTATTAATCTGAGGTTGTGCAAATAGACGATTGTAATGGAAGTGAACTGTTGGCACCGCTGGTGGTGTTGGCAACTGCTTAGGAGTTGGTGCTAGCGGTGGAGTTGGCAATGGATCATATGTTGGCTCTTCCGGTTTTGATGGCTCCGGTTGATCTGGAGTTTTTACCGGTGGAGTTGGCTCATTTTCATATGTCGGTGCTACTGGTGCTGGCTCCAATGGCTTCTCTGTCTCATATGTTGGCTCTTCCGGTTTTGATGGCTCCGGTTGATCTGGAGTTTTTACCGGTGGAGTTGGCTCATTTTCGTAGTTTGGTGCTACTGGAGCTGGTTCCAATGGCTTCTCTGTCTCATATGTTGGCTCTTCCGGTTTTGACGGCTCCGGTTGATCTGGAGTTTTTACCGGTGGAGTTGGCTCATTTTCGTATGTTGGTACTACTGGAGCTGGTTCCAGTGGTTTCTCTGTCTCATACATTGGTTGAGTTGGAGCTGTTGGTGCAACAGGTTTCGTCGGAACCCCAATTGCATTAATGTTTGAATTGAAAGCAAACCAAATATTTCCACTTTTAGAAGAAGCCATATTAAAGCTAATCTCCGATTGAGTTATTTCACCGACAATAGCACCGTACCAATTATTTGGACTAGAGGTTGTATCCCATTCCGATGTATCCCAACGAGCCCCTCGCGATTTTTCTGCATTTGATGAATCTGCATAAGCAGAGTTATTTTCATGAATCTTGATAGATGAACCAGAAATTGGAATATATCGACCGTTAAAGTTTCTAACACTTTCAATTGCATCTTTATCAATTGCCCCACTACCGTTACCTCTATTTAGAGATGAAAAATTAACTAATCCTCCTGTGAGATTCATAAGTTGACCTTCTTCATCATAAAACTTGACTTTTACATTAATGTTTGTAGAAGTAAAATAATCATTATACCATGCTGTCACAGTTGGATCACTCGAGGCAAACATAGTCATTTTGGTTCCATCGTTAAAACCTGTTTCTTTTAATGTGTAAGTGTAAACTACTTTTGAAATTTTCTTACCATTAAAACTTGAATTTTTTAGACCAGTATAGGTAACATCGACTGGTTTATCCTTTTCTAATACAAGCTTTGCATAAGTGTTATTCGAATTGATTGCATTGAAATATGAATATGCTGTAGATTTTTTCCTATCAGGATTTGTTGGCGAAATCCCCCATGATTTTACCAAAGCATCCAATTCCTGCTGCCCATATTGATGTACAGATGAATCAATTGTTCGTATTGCATTTGGTTCTGATTTAAAGTTCAACGATTGTGATCTTGGTTCTGAAAGATAACCATCTTGCTTCTTTTTACTCTCCGCTTCTGCGAGTGCTGCAGTATAAGCTGCGAAATCTTTCTTATATTTGGCAAGATCAGCTTCATATTTAGCTAATTTTGCTTCATAGTCAGTTTTAGCTGCGGCATTCCGTTGCTTGATTTCTTCGTTTTCAGCTTGGAGCGCCGCATTTTTTGCCTTGTTGTCTTCAACGGCCTTCTCATAAGCTGCCTTAGCATCAGCATTTGCCTTTTGAACACGAGCCAATTCTGTCTGATATTCGGCTAGCTTAGCTTGATAGTCTGCTTCATTGGTAGCATTCGCTTGCTTAACTGCCACCAAATCTGCTTCATATTGCTTCAATGCTGCTTCATAAGTCGCTTTAGCTGCGGCATTCCGTTGCTTAATGGCTTCATTTTCAGCTTGAATGGCTGTATTTAGCTGTGTTTTCTTCAACAGCTTTTTCATAGGCTGCTTTAGCATCAGCATTTGCCTTTTGAACACGTGCCAACTCCGCTTGGTAAGCTGCTAATTTTGCTTGGTAGTCAGCATCATTATCTTCCTTAGCTTTTTTAATAGCTGCAAGATCTGCTTCATACTGCTTCATCGCTGCGTCATAGTTTGCTTTGGCAGTTTCATTGCGTTGCTTAATCGCTTCATTTTCAGCTTGGAGTGCAGCATTTTTAGCAGTATTTTCCTTTACTGCTTTTTCATAAGCTTCTTTAGCTTCAGCATTTGCTTTTTGAACACGAGCCAATTCTGCTTGGTAGGCTGAGAGCTTGTTTTGATAATCAAGCTGACTGTCTTCATTAGCTTTTTGAACAGCGGCTAAATCTTTTTGATATTGAGCTAGCTTCGCTTCATATTCTGCCTTTGCTGTCGCATTAGCATTGTTGATTTTTTCAACTTCAGCTTGATGAGCTTTCAAATCTTCTTGATACTTATCTTCAGCAGCTTTGTTTTCAGCATTGATTTTATCTGTTTCAGCCTGATGAGCCTCTACTTCTTTTTTATAAGCTTCAGTTGTTTTCTTTATTTCTTCTGCTTGTTTAGCGTAGTCACTCTTAATTTCAGCTTGCTTTTGTGCATTTTCTGCGGCAGTTGTGGCTGTACCTTTATCGCTTGTTTGATCTTGTACAACATTGACACCTGCTGCTTTGGCATCCGTCACTGCTTGATTTAAATCATCAGCTGATACTTCTACTGGCAGGGCACCCTCTTTAGAACCGGCCTGTGCTTGACTTTGGCTTGCTGCTTCAGTCGCTTCTCCCTGTGCTTCAGGAAGATTAGTAGCTGGATTTCCAGTTGTAGTGACTGCTACATTTGCTGTACTATTTGTTTCTGTAACTTCATCAGCCAAAACTTGCTGATCTGCAATAGCAATCAAAGCCGCCCCTAAGACAGCTCCGCATAAAGTCTTAGCGACTTTACTTTTACGAAAACCGAATACTTCTCTTTTTTGCATTTTTCCTCCTCTTTTCAGATCGTTTTATTTTTCAAATTATTTTAAACCTGATACTAGTTATAGTCTAACAGCTTTTTTAAATATTTACAAGTATGTAGAACATTTGTCAATTCTTTTACTTCATGAAAACTGCGAATACAGCAAATTGAAATACCGAAATGAAATCGTAAAGTTTGTTAAGCGTTAGGGGCAATACTTTTTCTGATAAGATGATATATAGAGGCAATCGTGCGCGGTTTAGTTGAAGGCACTTGCGATTGTCTTTTACGTTTCTCATAGAAGTCTGCGATATGGCAAGGAATAGAGGGGACGAAATTTGTCTTTTCTCAATCTTCGCTTTTCTTCAACCCACTACAGTTGACAAAGAGCCTAAAAAAGAGGAAACTGAGTTCCTCTTTTCTATTTAACTTTCAGAGCTTAGTTGCTTTCGTCTTCTTTCCGTTTTAACTGACCAAGTCCTAAAACTCCTACTAAAGCCGCAAGACCAAGATACGGCATGTAGCTTGAATCATTTGTTCCTGTTTTTGGAAGTGTAGTTAATTCTTTACTAACAGAAACAGGAATTGGTGCTGAAGGATCTTCAACTTTTGGACTAGGAACTTTTGGTTCTTTTGGTGTCTCAGGTTTGTCAGGATCCTTTGGTTTTGGTGTTGGAATTGGTGTCGGTTTGTCTGGTGTTCTTGGTATTGGAGTTGTTGTACGTACTGTGTTAGATGCATAAGCAACCTTATTAACAGTATTTACATAAGTATTTTCAAATGTTCCAATAGCAATTCTGCGCATTTGAAGGTAGGTTTCAGCTTGGAATGGTGAATCCAAACTAATCTTTTGTAAAAAGTCTTCCTTGAAACGAACAGTCACAATACCATTTGCAGCATCTGTTTCAGCAGTTGTTTGAGATGTTAGATCTGTACCTGCCTTAATCACTGAACCATCTTTCATTGTCAAGTTCAGAGAGCTGAATGTCTTGTAATTACCAGTATACTGATCACCAGCTTGGTCATAATCATCCACAAAGCTGTAATCTTCTAATTCCTCAGAATGATTCTGTGGAATGAGGCCACCAATCAGACGATAGTTAAATGTTTGATACAATTGAACTGTTTGACCATCCAGATTTTCACTAGTTGGATCTAGGCTCACTGTTACGTCTTTTTTAGGTGTGATTTTCGGTACGTTGTTAACCACTACTTCTGTCGCATAGCCATTTCCGAAATCAATTTGATAGGCCTTGTTTTCATACTTACCACCTGTCTTACCAAATTCAGACTTAACAGTCATCGGATCTGTAATGACTAGTGATGTTCCAGTTGCTACATATTGCTTGTAAAATTCTTCTGGATTATCAGCAGAGAAGAGTTGGAAAGCACCCTTAACAGTAATGTTAGCTTTCTTCAACAAGTCTTGAACTTTCTTAGGAGCAGCTTCTAGACTATCATATTGTTGAACGCTAACACCTGATACTTGATTTCCTTTTTCATCTGCAACCTTAACCAAATCAGGGCGAACATCTAAAGCTTCTTCTGGATAATCATCTACATAGTAGAAACCGTTTTGGATTGCTTCCTTAGAAGATTTATCGCCCTTATATTGATCCAAATCCCATGTTAATTCGTAGTAGTTGGTTGAACCAGCTAAAACTTCTTTTCCGTCAATATTAAGACCTTCTTTATTCTTATTTACTTTCGTTGGCTTAATATAGTTGTTATTTGGATTATCAGGATCATTTGGTTTACCTGGAGTCGTTACACGAACAACATTTGACTTAATGCCATAAGCATCATTGACTGTCAAAGTGAAGTTATTAGTATAAGTTGCCCCATCGTTCAAGACTCGACCAACAACCGTTGGATGAAGAGTCTCAACAGGTTTAGTTAAATCAGCATTGTAGCTTGCCAATGTCTCATCAGTCGCCTTAAAGGTTACAGTATGACTGGCTTCATCATAAGTTGTATCAAAGCCTGTACTTGCAGCCTTAGTTGCATCCAAGTCAAACTTATAGCCAGTTGGAAGCGGATCTACCAATACAAATGAAGTAGTTTTTGGACGTCCAGCTGTCAACGCTTCAGTTTTCAATTCAAACTTAACAATTGACTGTTTAGCAACCAATGTCCGGTCAATATCTACACCATCCTCATTCTTGATTTCTTTATTAATCTGAGGCTGAGCTAATAAACTGCTATAGTGGAAATGTACTGTCGGTACAACTGGTGGAGTCGGTAACTGCTTAGGAGTTGGTGCTAGCGGTGGAGTTGGCAATGGATCATATGTTGGCTCTTCTGGTTTTGATGGCTCTGGTTGATCTGGAGTCTTAACTGGCGGAGTTGGCTCATTTTCATATGTTGGTGCTACTGGTGCTGGCTCCAATGGTTTCTCTGTTTCATATGTTGGCTCTTCCGGTTTTGACGGCTCCGGTTGATCTGGAGTCTTAACTGGCGGAGTTGGCTCATTTTCATATGTTGGTGCTACTGGTGCTGGCTCCAATGGCTTCTCTGTCTCATATGTTGGCTCTTCCGGTTTTGACGGCTCCGGTTGATCTGGAGTCTTAACTGGTGGAGTTGGCTCATTTTCATATGTTGGTACTACTGGTGCTGGCTCCAATGGTTTTTCCACTTCATAAGTAGGAGCTTGTGGTTCAGTTGGCGCTACTGGTGGAGTTGGTTTTTCCTTAGTAATTTTCGGAACGTTAACCGCACGAATCTTACCATTGAGTGAGTACCAAATGTTTGGTCTTTTACCTTCGGTATTATCTCTTCTAGGTACTTGAGGCATTTCCGCTACAGGCATCACATTAGTAGCAGACGTTGCACCAACCGTAATGTAATTATTAGGGCCTGACATTCTAATAGCTCCTGCACCATACCAAGAGTTTGGTGCATCAGAGGAATCCCAACCAGAACCAGGTTGACTATTTTTATACATGGTCCAACGAGATCCACCTTCGCCTTGTTTAAAGTTCAAGGTTTCAGTAGCATAAATCATGCCATTCTTTTCACCGATGGATGAGCCAGAGATTTTAACAAACTTACCACTATAATCCTTGGCCATTTCAATAGAGTTGTGCTCACGGTTAAGTGAGGCTACAGAAAGAAGGGCGTTATCAAAATTAATTGGCTGATCATTTTCATCATAGAAGGTGAATTCATTTTTAATGAAAAGCGAAGTATCTTTTTCTACTTGACCCGTATAGGCTGAAGCAAAGACTCCTAGAGTAGGATCAGTAAAGATTCCCAACCAAACTTTCCCACTAGGATTTTTAAATTGAGAAGAAGGATCTACAGTATATTTGTAAACAATCTTAGAAATCTTTTTACCATTATAGTAAGATTTTTCAAGATTTGTATAGGTAGCTGTCACGCTTTGACCGCGTTCCAAGAGGACAGATGCAAATTTTACCTCTGTGTTATTGCCGACAGTGGTTGTCCAGCCAGCCTTAGCCCCGAAATTGCCGTAAAGTTCCATGGAAGAAGTCACATCATCGGCTTGTTGAAGGTAACTAACATTAAGATTATCAGGCTGAAGAATCTTTTTAGAATATTGAGCTGTATCATGACTAAAGGCCTCATCAACTGCAGAAGCTTTCAGCATTTTTCCATTAGTTGTCAATGATAACTGTGCATTTGGCTCTGAATCATAAACTAAATTTTGAGCAGACGGCTCTGACAAGTTACCATCTTCGTTTTTATGATTTTCAAGTTCTGCAAGGGCAGCTTTAATTTTGGCCTGCTCATCTTCATAAGCCTTTAATTTTGCTGGATACTCAGCCAAATCCTTCTTATATTTGGCAAGATCAGCTTCATATTTAGCTAATTTTGCTTCATAGTCAGTTTTAGCTGCGGCATTACGTTGCTTGATTTCTTCGTTTTCAGCTTGGAGCGCTGCATTTTTTGCCTTGTTGTCTTCAACGGCCTTCTCATAAGCTGCTTTAGCATCAGCATTTGCCTTTTGAACACGAGCCAATTCTGTCTGATATTCGGCTAGCTTAGCTTGATAGTCTGCTTCATTGGTAGCATTCGCTTGCTTAACTGCCACCAAATCTGCTTCATATTGCTTCAATGCTGCTTCATAAGTCGCTTTAGCTGCGGCATTCCGTTGCTTAATTGCTTCATTTTCAGCTTGAATCGCTGTATTTTTAGCTGTGTTTTCTTCAACTGCCTTTTCATAGGCTGCTTTGGCATCAGCATTTGCCTTTTGAACACGTGCCAATTCTGCTTGGTAAGCTGCTAATTTGGCTTGGTAGTCAGCATCATTGTCTTCCTTAGCTTTTTTAATAGCCGCAAGGTCTGCTTCATACTGCTTCATCGCTGCTTCATAATTCGCTTTTGCAGTTTCATTACGTTGCTTAATCGCTTCATTTTCAGCTTGGAGTGCAGCATTTTTAGCAGTATTTTCCTTTACTGCTTTTTCATAAGCTTCTTTAGCTTCAGCATTTGCTTTTTGAACACGTGCCAATTCTGCTTGGTAAGCTGAAAGCTTATTTTGATAATCAAGCTGACTGTCTTCATTAGCTTTTTGAACAGCGGCTAAATCTTTTTGATATTGAGCTAGCTTCGCTTCATATTCTGCCTTAGCTGTCGCATTGGCACTGTTGATTTTTTCAACCTCAGCTTGATGAGCTTTCAAATCTTCTTGATACTTATCTTCAGCAGCTTTGTTCTCAGCATTGATTTTATCTGTTTCAGCCTGATGAGCCTCTACTTCTTTTTTATAAGCTTCAGTTGTTTTCTTTATTTCTTCAGCTTGTTTAGCGTAGTCACTCTTGATTTCAGCTTGCTTTTGCGCATTTTCTGCGGCAGTTGTGGCTGTACCTTTATCGCTTGTTTGATCTTGTACAACATTGACACCTGCTGCTTTGGCATCCGTCACTGCTTTATTTAAATCATCAGCAGATACTTCTACTGGCAGAGCACCATCTTTAGAACCGGCCTGTGCTTGACTTTGGCTTGCTACTTCAGTCGCTTCTCCCTGTGCTTCAGGCAGATTAGTAGCTGGATTTCCAGTTGTAGTGACTGCTACATTTGCTGTACTATTTGTTTCTGTAACTTCATCAGCCAAAACTTGCTGATCTGCAATAGCAATCAAAGCCGCCCCTAAGACAGCTCCACATAAAGTCTTAGCGACTTTACTTTTACGAAAACCAAAAACTTCTTTTCTTTTGTTCATTTAATCCCTTTCCTTTAGCATAATTAGTTTTATACATTAGTCTAATAATAGCAGTTTTACAGACTGTATGCAACTAATTTACCTACTTTTTTTCTAAAGAATAGATGAAAGCCTTTTATCCACAAAATCAGATCAGAATATTAGATAAAAAGATGGCTAAAAGCCATCTTTTTATGATATCTTATTTCTCTGTAAGTGCTGCAAGACCTGGTAGAACTTTACCTTCAAGAAGTTCCATTGAAGCACCACCACCAGTAGAGATCCAAGAGAATTTGTCTGCACGGCCAAGGTTGATAGCTGCAGCAGCTGAGTCACCACCACCGATGATTGATTTAACGCCTGGCTGTTTCACGATAGCATCCATGACACCGATTGTACCAGCTTGGAAGTCAGGATTTTCAAATACACCCATAGGTCCGTTCCAGACAACAGTTTTGGCACCAGTCAAAGCTTCATCAAACTTAGCAATTGATTTTGGACCGATATCCAAACCAAGGAAACCTGGATCAACTGCTTCACCTTCAGTGTCTTTCACTTCAGTGTAGTCAGCAAATGCATTTGCTTCTTTTGAGTCAACTGGCAAGATCAATTTGCCGTTTGCTTTTTCAAGAAGGGCTTTGGCAACATCCAATTTGTCTTCTTCTACAAGTGAGTTACCGATTTCGATACCTTGAGCTTTGTAGAATGTGTAAGTCATCCCACCACCGATAAGAACTTTATCAGCTTTTTCAAGCAAGTTTTCGATAACACCGATCTTGTCTGAAACTTTTGAACCACCAAGGATAGCTACGAATGGACGTTCTGGAGCTTCAACAGCTTCTTGGATGTAGGCAATTTCGTTTTCAAGAAGGAATCCAGCAACTGCTTTTTCAACGTTTGCTGAGATACCAACGTTAGATGCGTGTGCACGGTGAGCTGTACCGAATGCATCGTTTACGAAGATACCATCTCCAAGTGATGCCCAGTATTTACCAAGTTCAGGATCGTTTTTAGATTCTTTCTTGCCATCAACATCTTCGAAACGAGTGTTTTCAACCAAGAGAACTTGTCCATCTTCAAGAGCGTTGATTGCTGCTTCTAATTCAGCACCACGAGTTACACCTGGGATAAACTTAACGTCTTGACCCAATTTAGCAGCCAAGTCAGCAGCTACAGGTGCCAAAGATTTTCCTTCTTTGTCCGCTTCTTCTTTTACACGTCCAAGGTGAGAGAAGAGGATTGCACGTCCGCCTTGTTCAAGGATATACTTAATTGTTGGAAGAGCTGCAGTGATACGGTTGTCATTTGTGATCACGCCATCTTTTACAGGAACGTTAAAGTCAACACGAACGAGAACTTTTTTCCCTTTCAAGTCAACGTCTTTTACAGTCAATTTTGCCATTGGATATGACTCCTTCTATTTTTAATACATGATAATTATATCACAAAAGATGTAAAAGAGGTAGAAAAATCCAATCATTTCCCCTGCTTAATTATATCCGTTTCATCAGCAAAGTAGTCAATTCATTCACACTCAAACCGTAATAAGTTGTTTTTATACTTTAAAAGCTCCCCATCTAAAACAATCAAACCTCCCATATGCAGTTTACGGGAGGTTTGATAATTTAGTCAGGTTAGCCGTCTTCTTGCAGACGTCTTTTTCCTTCACATCTAATTACATTGATTTCTTAATCTTCTTTTTTCTTACCTGCTAGGAGAAGGCCACCGAGAGCCGCCAATAGGACTGCCTCTGCTACGAATGCTGTTTCTTGACTAGCGGTATTTGGTAAGTTACCTGCAGACGTTACAGTGTTTTCTTCTTTCACATCTTTAGAATCAACTTCTTCCTTGACTGATTGAGAAGATGAATTTGCCAAGTTCTGACTTTGATAACCTGTAGATCCTTTATCCTTTTCTTGATAGTTTAGACGCTCAACAGTTGGATTTGCATTCGGTTGAACTGGACTCAAATGACCATCACCTGGTAATTGAGGATGAAGCGGTTTAGAATTATCATTACTTGGAACAGTAGGCTTATCAGGTTCAGATGGTTGATCAGGTTTGAGTGCCTGGTCAGACCCACTTGCTTTGCTGTCTTGTAGACAAGAGCATAGTGAGTAAAGTGAGGTGCCGTGAAGATAACTTCATTGCCTACTTGCTCAAAGGCTAAAGATTGAACTGGCTGATTATCTGGGAAGAAGAAAACTTGTTCAACTTCTTTGCCAGCTTCTACTGGTATTTTAACAAGAGAAGCATGCTGGGTATCAATATCTCGTCCCTCTTTATCTACTCCCTCTATGTCATATACCTTACCAAGTCTACCTGCAAAGGCTTCTTTTTCCGCAGCATTAGCCTCAACAACTCCGACTTTCAAACCTTTAACTGGAGTAGTTTCCTTATTTGAAAATTGAACTTCAACTCCTGTAGCTGAATCCACAAAGACAGCCGGTTTGTCTTCTTTAAGTAGAGCAATCAACGCTTGAAGAGAAGTTTTTGCTGTTTCAAGCGCTTCTGGGGTTACTTCCGAAGAGGCCAATAGATCTTTATTTTTATTCAATAAATTGAGTAAAGCATCTCCAGAAGGATGATTTGGATTTTGTGCAAGCAAGTCTTGAGCTTCTGTTGCCAAAGTATCCAATTCAGAAGTTTTGGTTGCAAAATTCTTTCGCCCATCCAAAGCCTTAAATGCTTGAGTCAGTTTAGACAGACTTTCGTCAACCTGTCCTTGTGTACTTGTATCATGGTCTTTCAGGATTTGCTCTGCACTTGCGATTTCCTTGAGCAAGGCATCTTTGTTTCCCTGACTTGCAAAGCTGAAATCAACCTTATTTTGTACAGCAGTGGCTTCTGCCAATTTTTGCTTCAAATATTCATCATTTAGAGCTGGTTTTGGCGATACAAACACATCATAAGTCGTCGTCACACCACGATAGCTAATCGAAATTGTTTGGCGTCCTTCTTTGTGAGCGTCATATCCTGTAACTTGGACACCTGCTTCATCTAAAGCATGTTCTTCAGTTGTTTCATCATCAAAAACTAGACGGAATCGTCCCCCCTGGGTCTCAAGACTTTCACCAACAATGTAGTCTGTTTTAGGTTTTTCAATCAATTCAAGTCCCACAGGTGTCTTCTCTCCTGCTTCGCTATGACTGACAACATAAACTGTCAGTGTTTGATCCAGTTTTTGGCCCAGATAAGATACTTGTAAATGCTGCTCTCCTAATTTAGAAGGATCATAGCCAGTTACTTCAACCCCGCTATTTGATAGCTGAATCAACTGATCCGCTTCTCCCCCTTTAAAGCTGACACGAATGGTACCACCCTTCAGAGATAGAGCATCTCCTTGACGATAAACCTTTCTTTCAGGTGCTGTTTCAAGTTCGACTTTAGATATTTCTTTATCTTCTTTAGGTACTTCAATAGCTAGCACATTACTAATATCCTTACCTGCAACTTGTGAGCGATAATATAGTAAGCTAGGCAGTTTAGCAAAGCAAGAGGTTTAAAGATGAGATCACCGTCCTTATCAGCTGTCATAGTTGCAATCGGTTTTGTCGCATCGCTGCTATCATAGAGGGATACTGTCGTCTTAGCTGGCACATCTTTGAAGCCTACTTGGACATGTCCATTTCCAAGAACACGCGCAGCAGCATTTTTCATCGGAATATTAACTGTCTCAGTATCTAAGCTTTCATACATCTTCCAGTTATAAATCCGAATTGCCCGCCATGGAGTCCCGTTATCAGCTGTAATGACATCTAAGCGCCAGTCTTGTGCTCGAATCGGCTTATCTAATACAATATCTGACACATGGTCCTTATTGCCCCGGACAGCCTTGGCTAATTTCCATTCGCCGGCTTCATCCTTGTAATATAGATCAAAGTCTCGCGTATTCATCTTACCATCGTCAACAGACTCTCCACCTGCTCCAGCATGCTCCATAACCCAGCGAGTTACCGTACGTGGCTGAGTCAAACGGATGTCTACCGTTCCGCTTAGTTGGGCAGAAGACCATTTATCTGACAGACTAGTAATAGTACCATTCAACATGCCTTCAATACCCTCGCTTCCATCTGCATCAGGGAAGCTTGAAGCAATCACTTTGGCTCCTAAAACTACATTCGGCGCTAAAGGTTTTGGTAAAGAAGTATCGGAAACCTGCATGCCCCAATCAAAGTCAACCGTCCCAGCATCCGAACGAAGACCATTCTTTCCTACTGCAACGACTTTAACTCTTGCTTACTACCCTTGGCACTAGCTGAACGACTCACCTTAGCCAAATAAGCTGATGTGCCAGAAGTTCCAGTTACTAGACGCCATTGATCACCATCTTTTTCATAGATTTCATAATAATCTGCATCTGCACTTCCCTTAAACTGTAGCAAGGCTTCTGCTTCCTGAGCATTTTGAAGACGTTTAGCTTTTACAACGACATCCTTTGGCGCAGCTGGTTTCTCTTGGTTGGCATAGATGGACAATTGACCTAGATTAAACTTATAATCTTTGACATCACTGTCGTGGTCAAAGAACATCTTAACCCCATAAATCGTTTTACCAGCTAGAGAAGATAAGTCAAAGGTCTCTGTCTTCCAGTCTTTGCTAGGGTTAAGTTCTTTCCATTCATACTCTGAATAATCTGGTTTGGTCGCAAGAGCAACCCAAGCACTCGTTCCTTGACCGCCTTTATGCGTAAGGCTAAGCTTGGTCTTATCACTAACTGGAATCTTAGTTGAATAAAGCATAACATTTTGACTGCTATTTGCATCCAAGTTCCCCTCAAAAGCTAGTGAATTTCCACCGTTATAGGCTTCATCAAAATCATAGCGTCCCTTCAGAGGTGCACTACCTTCTGAGTGCTGAATCCACCAACGCCAGGTCGGCAAGAAACCAGATACCGAACGATAATTCCATTCTCCTTCTTTAGAAACTTTCCCATCTACAAACCAACGTTTCCCGTGTCCAGTATTAAAGGAAGTATAAAAATCGGATTTGGTGATAGCTGTTTTATCAACCACCAAGTTTGACATACCATACCAAGATTGGTCAGACGGTTTCCCCTTACTAGGATCTCCTTGGAAACCTGTCCAGAAGTAATTTCGTGAATATGGTAGCCCTCGCCCGTTTTACCAAGGCCAGTGATAGTATCAGGTGCGTACAGACCTAGGGAAAGACGAAGTTTTCCGTTTTCATCTAGAATGGCATCCCAGTCCACATTGGTCTTGTAAGAACCACCTTTTTGTAGTTCTATTCCAGCCAAAACATCATAGGGGTTGCGTTTAATCCATTTTGCAGTACTGATTGAATAATCCGTCTCTGCCTTACCCCAGTTAAAGTTTGCAAAGAAAGTATCTACTGGATTTTCACCATCTTTAGGCTGCATAAACTGATAATTATATTCCCCAAGGGCATTTTCATGATAACGACCATATTCGTAGGTCATGGCATCATACCAAGAATATTTAATCGGGTAATTCAAAGAACGTGCATACTCTTTTGTATAGAGCAAGAAGTCACGCATTTTAGGTCCTAAAGGCTCTACCTGACTACCAGTTGTTTCTTGGTTAATAAAGTAGCCATCATAACCATAATACTTGGCAAGCTCAACTAATTTACGAGCAATAGGAAAGGTCTTTGAACCTTCAGAATCTTCTTTTAAAGCCTCTGCAAATCGTTCCTGATCCTTAGCGCTGGAAGACCAATTAAAGAAGAGGGTACCATAGATAGGAACGCCATTTCTATGCGCAGCATCAATGACATCTGAAGTAGGAACTAGCCCATCCCAGAAAACCATTGAGTGTAAGTATTGCCAATAATCAAAGGCATAGGCCTTAAATTCCTCACCTCCAGTAGAAGCATGGTCAAGTGCTTTGGAGTTCATATTGGATAAAGCCTGAACCTTAGCCTCTGGATTTGCTTGTTGATTAATTTGATGCCCTTGATAACGTTCAGCCAAAGGTACGCTAGCACGGTTAATATCATCATCTTCTCGATCCCCAGGTTTCCAATTTAGCAGATCTTGCCAAGTATCAAACTTAACTTCTTTTGGCTTTAGTTTCTTCTCTTCTTGACTCGGTAGATCCTCTACGACTTTTGCTTCCTTAGTTGCAGGTTTTTCCTCTTTCTCTGCGACAGTTGCTACATCTTGACTCTCTACTACTGGTTTTTTATCTTCAACAACTGCTTGATTTTCTGTATCTGGCTGTGCTGCTTGACTTGCCTCCTCTGAAGCAGGTTTCCCTTGTGCTTCCCCTGCCGCCTCTTCCTTAGGGGCATCTGCATTGACTAAAGCCACATCACTAGCTTGGGACAAGTCTGTAAGCTTCTCTTCTGCTGAAACATTTGCCACTCCAAAAAGAGCTATTCCTACTAAAACAGAACAGACTCCCAGGCTTAACTTTCTGATGCTAAATTTTTGCTTTTTATAAAATTCCATGTTTCCCTTGACTCCTTCTCTTCTTTTCTTAGTTTTGCGACTATCCAATTCTAAATACTAACACCACTCCTTTTTTAAAAGTAATCGCTTACATTTTTCTTTAAAAAAAGAAAACTTCACTCAAAACCATTCTACCCTTTGCTTACTTTCATTGTCAATCCTTTCTATCTCATCCTATAAATAGGGCTTAAATCTCTAAAAAAAGTACAAAAAAAGAGAGCTAAGCTCTCTTTTTCTATACTATGAATTATTTAGCGATTTTCGCGAAGTATTCAAGAGTACGTACAAGTTGTGCAGTGTAAGACATTTCGTTGTCATACCATGAAACAACTTTAACCAATTGTTTACCGTCAACGTCAAGAACTTTAGTTTGAGTTGCGTCAAACAATGATCCGTAAGACATACCTACAACGTCTGAAGAAACGATTGGATCTTCAGTGTAACCGTATGATTCGTTAGCAACAGCTTTCATAGCTGCATTTACTTCATCAACAGTAACGTTCTTTTCAAGAACAACTACCAATTCAGTTACTGATCCAGTTGGAGTAGGAACGCGTTGTGCAGCTCCGTCAAGTTTACCGTTCAATTCTGGAATTACAAGACCGATTGCTTTAGCAGCACCAGTTGAGTTAGGAACGATGTTAGCAGCACCAGCGCGTGCACGACGAAGGTCACCTTTACGGTGTGGACCGTCAAGGATCATTTGGTCACCAGTGTAAGCGTGGATAGTAGTCATCAATCCTTCAACAACACCGAAGTTATCTTGAAGAGCTTTAGCCATTGGAGCCAAGCAGTTTGTAGTACATGAAGCACCTGAAATAACTGTTTCAGTACCATCAAGAATATCGTGGTTAGTGTTAAATACGACTGTTTTAACATCTGATCCACCAGGAGCAGTGATAACAACTTTCTTAGCACCACCATTAGCATGCAAGTGTTTTTCAGCAGCTGCTTTAGTAGCAAAGAAACCAGTTGCTTCAAGAACGATTTCTACACCGTCGTTAGCCCAGTCAATGTTTTCTGGGTCACGTTCAGCAGAAACTTTAACGAATTTACCGTTAACTTCGAATCCACCTTCTTTTACTTCAACAGTACCGTCGAAACGACCTTGAGTTGTGTCATATTTCAACAGATGTGCAAGCATTACAGGATCTGTAAGGTCGTTGATGCGAGTAACTTCAACACCTTCTACATTTTGGATACGACGGAATGCAAGACGACCGATACGACCGAAACCGTTAATACCAACTTTAACTACCATTCGTGATTTCCTCCTTATGAAAATCAATAAATATTTTATGTGAAAAGAGTAACTTGAGTTGCTACAAATCACTTTTCAACATTATTATTATATACCTATTTGATATAAAATGCAACTGATTTCATCATTGTAAGAGAAACTTGTTCATTCTTTCAAATCTTTTTCAAGATTATTTTCAGATAGTTTTTTTGAGAGAAAAAAAGCACCCTTAGAGGGTGCTCAGGTAGAGCTATTACGCTTCACCTTTATGTTTTTTGATAATTTCTTCTTGTACTGACTTCGGTACATCTTCGTAGTGGTCAAATACCATCATGAAAGTACCACGTCCTTGTGATGCAGAACGAAGAACTGTTGCATAACCAAACATTTCAGCAAGTGGTACATAGGCACGAACGATTTGGCTGTTACCATGTGCTTCCATACCATCAACACGTCCACGACGAGCTGTTACGTGACCCATAACGTCACCAAGATTTCTTCAGGAACAGTGATTGTTACCAACATCATTGGTTCAAGGATAGCTGGTTGTGCAGTCTTAGCCGCTTCTTTCAATGCAAGTGAAGCCGCAACCTTGAAGGCTGTTTCAGATGAGTCAACATCGTGATATGAACCATCGTAAAGTTTAGCTTTCACGTCAACGATTGGGTAACCAGCAAGGACACCATTAGCCATTGACTCAATCAAACCTTTTTCTACCGCTGGAATGAATTCACGTGGAACCACACCACCGACGATAGCATTTTCAAACTCGAATCCTTTACCTTCTTCATTTGGAGTAAATTCGATCCAAACGTCACCGAATTGACCTTTACCACCAGATTGGCGTTTGAAGAATCCACGAGCTTGAGTAGGAGCGCGGAAAGTTTCACGGTAAGATACTTGAGGAGCACCTACGTTTGCTTCAACCTTGAACTCACGACGCATACGGTCAACAAGGACATCCAAGTGAAGTTCACCCATACCAGAGATAACTGTTTCACCAGTTTCAACGTTTGTTTCAACACGGAAAGTTGGATCTTCTTCAGCCAATTTTTGAAGGGCAATACCCATCTTGTCTTGGTCAGCCTTAGACTTAGGCTCAACCATCAATTGGATAACTGGTTCTGGAACGTTGATAGACTCAAGGATGATTTTAGATTTTTCATCTGTCAATGAGTCACCAGTTGTAGTATCTTTCAAACCTACGGCAGCAGCGATATCACCAGCATATACTGTTTCAATTTCTTGACGGCTGTTAGCGTGCATTTGAAGGATACGTCCGATACGTTCACGTTTACCTTTAGAAGTGTTCAATACGTAAGAACCTGATTGAAGAACACCTGAGTACACACGGAAGAATGTCAAACGACCTACGAATGGGTCAGTCATGATCTTGAAGGCAAGAGCTGCAAATGGCTCTTCGTCAGATGCTGGACGAGTTTCTTCTTCATCTGTATCTGGGTTGATACCTTTGATTGCTGGGATATCAAGTGGGCTTGGCAAGTAATCGATAACTGCATCAAGCATCAATTGAACACCCTTGTTCTTGAAGGCTGAACCACACAATACTGGGAAGAATTCAACGTTGATAGTTGCTTTACGGATACCAGCTTTCAATTCTTCGTTAGTGATTTCTTCACCTTCAAGGTATTTCATCATCAAATCTTCATCAGTTTCCGCAACTGCTTCCACCAATTTCACGGTATTCTTGTGCTTGTTCAAGGTATTCAGCAGGAATATCTTCTTCCAAAATATCTGTACCAAGGTCGTTAGTATAGATTTCAGCTTTCATCTTGATCAAGTCAATGATACCACGGAAGTCATCCTCAGCACCGATTGGCAATTGAATTGGGTGAGCGTTTGCTTGAAGACGGTCATGAAGAGTGCTTACTGAGTAAAGGAAGTCAGCACCGATTTTGTCCATTTTGTTAGCAAATACAATACGAGGAACTCCGTATTCAGTAGCTTGGCGCCAAACTGTTTCTGTTTGAGGCTCAACACCTGATTGTGAGTCAAGAACGGTAACCGCACCATCCCAATACACGAAGAGAACGTTGTACTTCGATTGTGAAGTCCACGTGTCCTGGTGTGTCGATGATGTTTACGCGGTGGTTGTTCCATTGAGCTGTTGTCGCAGCAGATGTGATTGTGATACCACGTTCTTGCTCTTGCTCCATCCAGTCCATTTGTGACGCACCTTCGTGAGTTTCACCGATTTTGTGAATTTTACCAGTGTAGTAAAGGATACGCTCAGTTGTAGTTGTTTTACCAGCATCGACGTGAGCCATGATACCGATATTACGTGTTTTTTCAAGTGAAAATTCGCGTGCCATGAGGTTATTTTCTCCTATTAATTTATTTTACAGTTTATTATAACATTATTTAGCAAAAACGGATAGGCAGGACCTACCCGTTCTCAATGTTTATCTTGTTCTTGTTGGTTTCAACTTGTAGATAAGTTGAATTATAGCTAAGAGCTGACCGAGCTCAATTGAACTCGGGCTAAAAGCTCAACTTAGCCTATTTGAGCTGGAACGGGATGCTGCGTGAAAAAGATAAACTTCCTTGTATCCATCGAATACTGCGTCAATTGCCTATTCTCACTTTGCATCCTTACCGTTCCTAGCATCATGATCTAGTTGAGCTCACGCTAAAAGTCTGGAGAAAAAGATGAATCTCATCGGTTGCAGTCGCAACCTGCTTCGATTCTCTATTTTCTCTGGGACTTTCTTAACGCTTTCGCATCCTATCTTACCAACGGAAGTGTGCGAAGGCACGGTTGGCTTCAGCCATACGGTGAGTATCTTCGCGTTTCTTAACAGCTGCACCAGTGTTGTTAGCAGCATCCATGATTTCTTTTGCAAGACGGTCTTGCATTGTGTGTTCACCACGAAGGCGAGCGATTGTTACCAACCAACGAAGTCCCAATGTTGTACGACGTTCTGGACGAACTTCAACCGGTACTTGGTAGTTAGATCCACCAACACGGCGAGCACGTACTTCAAGAACAGGCATGATGTTTTCCATCGCTGTTTCAAATACTTCAAGTGCATCAGTTCCAGTAGCTTCTTTGATTTGCTCGAATGCTCCATATACAATAGAAGCGGCTGTACCACGTTTACCATCAAGCATAACGCGGTTGATAAGACGAGTAACTAATTTTGAATTGTAAAGCGGATCTGGCAATACTTCGCGCTTAGGCGCACGGTTTTTACGACTCATTTCTCTTTATCCCCTTTCCTTATGCTTTTGGTTTTTTAGTACCGTATTTAGAACGGCCTTGTTTACGATCAGTAACACCTGCTGTATCAAGCGCACCACGAACGATATGGTAACGTACCCCTGGAAGGTCTTTTACACGTCCACCACGAAGAAGCACAACACTGTGCTCTTGCAAGTTGTGTCCGATACCTGGGATATAAGCAGTTACTTCGATCAAGTTACTCAAACGTACACGAGCAAATTTACGAAGGGCAGAGTTAGGTTTTTTAGGTGTCATAGTTCCGACACGAGTCGCTACACCACGTTTTTGAGGTGCACTTTCGTTAGTTGGAACACGTTTCAAACTATTGTAACCAACGTTCAATGCTGGTGATTTAGATTTTTCTACTTTTGATTTACGCGGTTTACGAACCAATTGGTTAATTGTAGGCATCTACATTCTCCTGTATTTTTTTAATTTTGGTGATGGTATACTTGGTGACAGCTACCATCTGTGTGTACTTTTGCAACATTTGTCAGCACGTCTCTGTACACTTTTGAGAGACCAAAAGTAAAAAGTACCGTCTATCATTATAACACGGGCCGGTTGGCGAGTCAATAGGTTTCTTCATTTTTTGCCCTTTTTACTTTGTGAATCGTGAACCTTTATAAAAAAGAGAAGCTCTTGGGAGCTTCTCTTATTGTGTGGTTGTGTTGTTAGCAGAAGGGGCTTCTTCAGTCTGTGTTTGAGTATCAACAGTTGAAGGTGCTGCTGGAGTTTGGATTGTAGGCGCTTGATAGACCGGTTGCTGTTGAATTTGTGGTTGCGCAGCATTTGCAGATCGGTTTGCAGCTATGGTATCTTTAACTGCCTGAATCCTATCCTGCAACTTAGCCTTAGCATCTAGATCCTTCACCTTGTCAACTGCCGCCTGTGCAAGTGACACGTTTTTCTTCGGTCTGCTCAGCTTCTAATTCCTTCACAAGAGTTTCTGCATTAGCAAGACTTTGTGTATCCAAAGTTTTTCGCTTTATCTGGATTAGAAGAAGATTTTTCATTAGACGAACCAGCTTTTGGAACTGGACGCACGGCTGTATGTGGCAACTGTTGAGGACTGGTGGCTTGTTTTTGTAGTTAGGCTTTATAAAGAATAAGCCAGTAATTAAAATCGCTATTAATAGTAGCAAAACTCCTATCCGAACCCAAATTGGAATTCGGTCAAATTTCTCAAATATACTTCTCATAATCCTTTTCCTGCTTATTTATCAAAAATATTTCCGACTTCAACATCGATTTTATTTTCTTTTACATCAATATTCGTCACTTTCAATAAAGATTTATAAGACAGATGTTCTCTCTTTTCCTGGGCGTTATCCGCAAAAACAGCTACACCTGCTAACTCCGATTCGAATTCAGCAAGCAAGCTAATCATCCCATTGATTGTACCGCCTCCCTTAAGGAAGTCGTCCACTATCAAAACTCGGCTACCTGCTTTCAAGCTACGCTTTGATAAAAACATCTTTTCGATCCGATCGCTGGAACCAGAAACATAGTTAACGCTGACGGTTGATCCTTCTGTAATTTTTAAATCACGACGGACAATCACAAAAGGAACATTTAATGTATTGGCCACAGCATTAGCAAGAGGAACTCCCTTAGTAGCTACTGTCATGACAGCATCGATTTTTTGATCGCGAAAAGCTTTGGCGATAATCCGCCCAATACTATTTAAAATAGATGGCGTGCTCAAGAGATCTGATAGGTAGATATAGCCACCTGGTAAAATGCGACTACTTTCGGACAATTGATCTCGCAGTCCTTCAACAATTTCTCTAGACTCTCTATCAGAAATAGAAGGGGTAAAGATGACTCCTCCTCCCGCACCAGTAATTGTTTCAATAGATCCAATCTCGATCTCTTCAAAAGCGCGTTTGATGATGACAATATCTTCTGAAATAGAGGATTTAGCTGATTCATACTTTTCAGCAAAAGTATTCAGACTAGTTAGTTCATAAGGGTGGTTTAAAAGATAGTTTGAAATTACTACCATCCGGTCACTTCTTCTTAGTTTCATATTTTCACCGTTCTTGTTATTTTTCTTCATTATAACATACTCTATCAAAAAAACGAACATTATTTCAAATATAATGCTCATTTTTCGTTTTTTCTTCAATCTAAATTCGGTTTATAGAAGGATCGATTGTCCATAGCAAAAATACGACTGGTCATTTCTCCTTCTCCAACCTTGGCCAGAGCTCCTGTCATCATCATCATTTCTGCATCCAAGTTATCAATCATATGAAGAATCTCAGCCTCCATAATCCTTGGACGAACTGGACTTCCATATTCAAGCAAACCATGATGACTCAATATGACATGACGCAAGACAATCACATCTTCCTTACTGTCGTCAATCTTCAATTCTAGAAGAACTTTTGTAATTTCTTCGTCAATTAAGCAATGTGGCCAATTAAGTTCCCACGAACTGTGTACTCGGTGTCATCAGGACCACTTAGTTCAATTACTTTTGCTAAATCGTGCAACATAATTCCAGCAAAGAGCAGACTCTTGTTGAGCTGAGGGTAGATATCTCCAATCGCATCAGCCAAGCGAACCATAGTCGCAGTGTGAAAGGCTAAGCCTGATTCAAAAGCGTGATGATTGGTCTTGGCCGCAGGATAGGAATAAAATTCCTTGTCATACTTACCGTATAGAGCTCGAACAACACGTTGCCAAACCGGATTTTCAATCTTGAAAATCATCTGGGCCAAATAATCTCGCAAATCCTTCGGATCCACTGGAGGTTTTTCTTTAAAGTCAGCTGGATCGTTAGGTTCACCTGATCTAGGAAGACGTAGAACCAACTGATTAACCTGAGGAGTATTATTGTAGACTTCTCGGCGACCTTGCATATGGACAACTTTTCCAGCTGTGTATTCGGCTACGTTATGGGGCTGGGCATCCCAGAGTTTCCCTTCGATCTCTCCACTATCATCTTGAAAAGTAAAGGCGATATAATCCTTCCCTGCCCTCGTCTGTCGAACTTCAGCTGATTTAATCAAGTAAAACCCTTCAAAAAATTCATCTTTTTTCATTTGGTTAATTTTCATGATCTTCCCTTTCTTCTGGCACATCAAGCAGGTCTATATGCAAATCTTCATCTGACAATTCAATCTGGCGTAAGGTTCGCTCAATGGCATTTGTTCGGCGCGTCAGCAAATCATCAATATTCCCCGAAGCGTGCTGCAAATGCTTCTGCGCCTTAACCAAAATACCTGCGAATTTATTAAATTCTAGTTTGACGCTTCCCAAAACCTTGCTGATGTCATCCGCACTCTTTTGAATGTTCAGAGTTTTGAATCCAACGGATAGTGAGTTGAGTAGGGCTGATAAAGTCGATGGTCCAGCAACTACAATCTGCTCTTCTCTACGAAGGTTGTCAAAAAATTCTGGATTGCGAACAACTTCTGAATAGAGACCCTCTGTCGGTAAAAACATAATCCCAAAGTTGGTTGTAGCAGGTGGTGCTAAATACTTGCTGCGAATGTCTTTTGCAAAGCGTTTAACACTATTTAGCAGTGCCTTGCGATAGAGTTCAATCTCTTCTTTATTACCAGATTCATAAGCGTCTTCCAAGCGATAGTAATCAGCCAAGGGAAATTTCGAATCAATCGGCAGATAAACATAGTCTTGATCGGTCTGGCCTGGCAACTTGACTGCATACTCAACTCTTTCACTAGAGCCTGAAACAGTAGCAAACTCCCGCTCGTACTGACTTGAAGTCAAGATATCTTCGATAATCTGACCCAACTGTAACTCGCCCATAATACCACGAGTTTTAGTATTTGAAAGGACCTTATTAAGGGTTCCAACATCACGCGCAATATGCTGCATTTCGCCCAAACCACGGTTGACTGATTCCAATTGCTTAGAAACAGACTCGAAAGAGGTTTGAAGGCGAGTCTGAAGAGTCTTTTCCAATTTTTCTTCTACTGTCTGCCTCATTTGCTCTAAACGTAATTCATTAGACTCTTGAATCTGTTTCATGCGTTCATCTGTCTTATCGCGATTCTTTGTCAAATTATCACTGATTTCTGCCCGTAAATCTGTCAAATCCCGATGCAAACTTGTGTGTAGAGAACTAAAACGATCTCCCAAGCCTATCTCTAGATTTTTTTGTTGAAGCAAGGAATTTTGTCTTTCCTGCTCCAAACGATAATCAAGCTGATCTGATAAATGGTCAGCCTGCGCTTCCAAAATTTCTTGAACATCCTTCTTTTGCTGTGTTTGGCTCTGCCAAAGCAAGAAAGTCAAAAGAAGATTGGCTACCAGCAAAATGATGATAAGTATCTCCATCTTAATTCCTATCTTTACTATACATAATCACCACATACCCAGAATCAAAAGACAGGGAAATGGGCCTACCTATAAATTCGTTAGAAGCATAGACTTTTTTAAAGAAAAAGTTTTTTTCATTTAAAGGATACTTGGCTCCTTCAATGGTCAAGGCAATATCTTGTGTTGGCATAAAGGCAACATAGGCCATTCCTTCTATAGGATCGATTAAATGTTTGCCTGCTAGTCGATAGGTAAGCAGGTTTTGTTCATCTTGCAAAGCAAGCCGCTCCATATAAGGAGCAATCTTTGGATTGCTGGGAAGAAAAACATTGGCTAGAGTATGATCGATTCGGCCTCCAAAAGCAGCAAAAATAGTAACATTTGCGTTCGGATAGTGCTCAAAAGTAGCTGTGACAGCCAACTCAAGATCTGTATCATCTTTTTCAGGCTGGGCGCATAAGACCTCTTTAGCTTGCTTTTGAATCAGCTTAAATTCCTGCTGGGATACAGAGTCGAAATCTCCCACCGCCAAATCTGGAGTAATCCCTTGCTCTATCAAGTAGAGGCTACCTCGATCCACACCAACCCAGACATCAACATCTGAGGGTAATTCTTCTAATTGACCTCCAGCAACTAGGACAACCTTAGTCATGTAAGGCTTCCCGCAAGGTTTGAACTTGATGGTCGACATCGCCTTTAAATACATAGCTACCTGCTACAAAGACGTTAGCGCCAGCTACTTTTGCTAGCTTAATGGTCTGATTGTCAATGCCACCATCAACCTCGATATCAAATTGTAGTTGTTCTTGTTCCCGAAGACTAGCTAACTCACTAACTTTAACCAAGGTCTCAGGTAGAAAGGCTTGTCCGCCAAAGCCAGGGTTCACAGTCATCACTAAGACCTGGTCTACCAAGCCTAAGACGTGCTTAATTGCTTGAACCGGAGTACCTGGATTGATTACGACACCTGCTTTTACTCCTGCGGCACGGATTTGTTGGAGGGCACCGTGGATATGAGGAGTTGCTTCGACATGGATTGTGATAATATCTGCTCCAGCACGAACGAAATCCTCGATATGCTTTCAGGATTTGTAACCATCAGATGACAGTCAAACACCAATTTGCTATGTGGACGCATGCTAGCTACAACACCCGCTCCAAAGGTGATATTAGGAACAAAGTGGCCGTCCATTACGTCAATATGAGCATAGTCAGCTCCAGCCGCTTCTAGTCTTTTCAATTCACTTTCAAAATTAGCGTAATCAGCACTCAAGATAGATGGTGAAATTTTAAATTGTGTCATAGTTTTTCTCCTGTTTCCTATTTAGGTATTTTCTTAGCTGTTTTTTTATAGGTTTCTCTACGATTTTCAATCTCACTGAGAAATTGCAGATAGTTATCAAAGCGAAAAATTGCTATCCGACCACTTTCGACCGCTGGCTTGACTGCACAATTTGGCTCATGGGTATGGGTACAAGTACGAAACTTACAGGACTTGCTAAATTCAGCAATCTCAGGAAAAGCTTGATTGAGATCTTCAGTCGTACTCACCTCGTAATCCAATGACGAAAATCCTGGCGTATCAGCGATCTTCCCACCGTTCAGATTGTAAAAGCTGACAGCCCGTGTCGTATGACGACCTCGGCCCAGACTTTCAGAAATCTCGCCTGTCTCTAATTGTAAATCTGGGGCAATCTTATTGAGAAGAGTTGATTTCCCAACTCCTGTTTGTCCCATGAAAACAGTTATTTTATCCGCTAGAAGAGGTAACAATTCCTCAACGCTTTGGACCACATCATAGCCAATTGTTCGATAGACTTGTAAAAATTCATCTAGCTCATCTTCACAATCCAGTAAATCCAGTTTACTGATATAGAGAATCGGATGAATCCCCTTATGTTCCAAGAGAACCAAGAAACGATCCAAGAGATTTGGATTGAAATCTGGTTCCTTGGCGCTCATGATAACAACCGCCTGGTCAATATTCACAATCGGAGGACGCACAAGACTGTTTTTGCGCTCTGCTATTTTTAAAATATAACCTTCTGAGTCCTTTTCTGCTGAAAATTCAACCTCGTCGCCAACGTAGGGTGTCTGTCCTTTTTTTCGAAAATTTCCTCTAGCTCTGGTTTGATAAATTTGCCCAGCCGACTCTACATAATAGAAACCAGCCAAGGCTTTAATGATTTTACCTTGCAAGATTACTCCTTAAAAGTTAGTACACCCATTATAACAAAAAATGTTTGATTTAGCTTACATGTTTACTAAGAAAGCCACAAATTCTTTAGTTGTAAGATTTTCAGTATAAATAAAGACAGGGCGTTGTAAACGCTTTCTAAAAGTTTTATAATAGAGAGGTAAATAACAAACATCTATATGCCTCGTGTGAGGAATGGGACAAGTACAATTAGAAGGGAAGGTGACAATCACAAGGCACTTGTCCATCTGGTTACTACTGGAATTCCAGTGAAGCAGAAACTTCTTCATCAAGAAACAGGCCTCTGACTTCGTTAATGCTTCATGCTAGCTATAAGGAGGTTATTTATGAGCCTTTCATTTCTCTCAAAGAGCAACCCGCTCATTTCCAATGTCAAAAAAGGGAAGTTTTTGACTCCTTGGTTTTTAGCTCCCTTCATCCTTTATTATATTACCCAATATATGTCTCCGATTAGTAGGGCTTCAACTAACTTTTTCTTAGACAAACAAAGTTGGATTCCTGACTGGTGGAATATTTTGGACCTTTGGTCCTTCCTCTACACCATTATCGCCTTCTTCCTTTGGGTTAAATTCATTGAAAAACGACCGATACGAACCATGGGGTTCTCTAGAGGAAACGACCTTCCCGAATTCGCTAAAGGTGTGTTGGTGGGGACCATCATGATTACTACCGTCTTAATCGTCTTCTTCATTACAGGAGATGCTAAGTTTGACCGCATCCAATTTAGTCTGCCTTTCCTCGTTTCTTGGATATTAGTTCTCATCGGCTATATTTTCCAAACAGCTGCAGAAGAGATTTACATTCGTGGATGGTTGATCCCCATTATTTCCTATCATAAAAACACCTACATAGCCATTTTGATTGCTTCTACCATGTTCTCATATTTCCATTTGGATAATAATGGTGCTTCTTGGCTCTCAACTGTCCACCTATTCGTTTTTGGTCTTTTCACAGCCGTTTACGCCCTGAAGCGCGGAAATATCTGGGGACCTTGTGGCTTCCACTTTGCTTGGAACTTCATCATGGGTAACGTTTATGGTTTCCATGTCAGTGGATTCGACAGCGAGTCTTCCTTGATGTACTTTACAACTTCCAATCGTACACTTATCACAGGTGGACAATTTGGACCTGAAGGAGGAGTTCCTGGATTGGTTGTCTTCATTTTAGCTCTCTTGTGGGCTATCTTTATCTTGAAAGATACATCCAAAGAACAAGAAAACCTCTATCCTCAAATCGTAGAATAAATAATAAAAAAGTAGCAAGCAGAGGTTAGAGAAAGATTCTTCAACATTAATTTGCAATTCATCATACCTAGAGGCTGGAATAAATCTTCCAGCCTCATTTGCTTCTATGGATGGCATTGTCTAATCTGGCCATTTTTTCTTGGATTTTTGAAAAAATATGTTATAATAGAGAACAAGCGGAGGTGGTGGAACGGCAGACACGCATGCTTCAGGCGCATGTGCCCGTAGGGTGTGAGGGTTCAAATCCCTTCCTCCGCATCAAAAGCAATCCTATCAATCATGATAGGATTTTTTCTTATTATGAAGAAGAAGGCTACTGCTTAGAAAAGCTAGGAAGGTCAGACCTCCTGTTAAATACTTCTCTAATAGACTCGTACTGATAAAGAAATTGAAAACCGTAGCCAAAAATAGAAAAACAGTTCCAACTAAAATGACTTTCCTCAAAACTGAAGACCTCAAGCCACTTTTCAACCAGCCACCAAAAGCCAAATAACTAAAACTAAAGAAAGCCCACAATGAGAACAACAGGAAGTTAACAGGTCGCAACCATAAAGGAAATACTATAAAAGCACCACCAAAGACCAAACGTCCAAGAGGAAGGCCTAGCATCAGCAAAAAATGGAGCAAAGACTGCGACAACCAGAGTAGCCCAGAAAACAAAGATAGATATTTCACGCTCATATGAATCTCATAAATAAAATAGAAGACCGGCTACCAGAGAGCAGATCTTCTCTTTTTTACAATCCCTCGGACTTTAATGCGTCACTCAAGCGAGCAAAAGCTGCCAAGTCTAGCGCTTCTCCTCGAACATTGGCCACAAGATTGGCTTTCGCTAAAGCATTTTCAAGTTTTGCCTTAACTTCTTCAGACTTACCGAAATAACTGGTCAGATTATTCCAAAGAGTTTTTCTGCGATGAACAAAGCTAGCCTTGGTGACCTTGAAAAAGAATTTCTCGTCCTGGACCTCAACTGCTGGTTGCTCTCTTCGCACCATCTTGAGAATAGCCGAATCAACGTTTGGAGCAGGCACAAAGACTGTCCGTGGCACGATAAAGGCAACCTTGGCCGTCATGTAATACTGCACAGCAATCGACAAACTACCGTAGGCCTTGGTATTCGGCTGAGCCGAAATCCGATCTGCTACTTCTTTTTGCATCATAACGACAAACTCACTAAAAGGAATCCCGCTTTCAATCAAATGCATAAGAATCGGCGTCGTGATATAGTAGGGCAGATTTGCCACTACCTTGATAGGCAGGTCTGGATTTTTAAACTCTGCTATGTACTGGGCCAAATCAACCTTGAGAATATCCTGATTGACCACTGTCACATTGTCAAAATCGCGCAGAGTATCCGCTAAAATGGGCACCAGACGATCATCAATCTCAAAGGCCATGACTTCCGCAGCATTTTCTGCCAAAAACTCCGTCAAAGCCCCAATACCAGGACCAATTTCGATAACATTGACCTTTTTGTCAACCTCGGCTGTATCCACAATCTTCTGGAGGATGTTGGTATCCGTCAGGAAATTCTGACCGAAAGATTTTTTAAAGGTGAAACCGTGACGCTCCAGAATGGCACGGGTAACACTATGGTCTGCAATTCTCATCTATTCTCTTTTCTTTTTAAATAATTTTCAGGTGTAGAATGGTAAATCAGCTCAAATTGGTTATCACCATTTGCCTCTTCAATCATTGTCTTTAACAAGGCATCTGCTTGAAGCGTCTCTTTTGTTTTTGTAAAGTAGGCCCCCTGTTCTCCATTGATATTGCGAAGTTCCCATGCAACATCATTTCCTTGAACAAGAGGGAGATAACTATCTTCTTCAAGAAAAGCAAAGAAAGCTCCTACCGTCGTTTCTTCAGGCACTTCATATTCTGTCTTATGCGGAACAGTATCATCTCCTGCACTAACAGAGACTCTGTCAACTATGATCTTCATCTTCACCTCTTCTACTGCTTTGGAGCATCATTTAGCTCGGCACTTAGTTTTTCCATTTCTTTGAAAGAATCTTGGCTTATGTAACAGCCTGCTTTGAGATACTCTGTTCCATTGACAATATAGTCAAACATAGCAATCATATTTCCTGCCGGCTCGATCATACCATTCCATTCTTCATCAAACCATCCGCAGACGTTTCCAGTCTGTAAAGAGAGAGATAGCTTGTCGGCCATCTTTTCCTTCTCGAACTGGTAAATCTAGACTAGCCCCTCTTTCTAACATTACTTCCTTGGCTTCATCGCTCGCTTCAGGGAAATTCTCCCCTCTTCGCACCGGAATGAGGAATTTAGCCTTAGGCACCGCCTTTGATAGGAAGCCATAATAAAGCCTGTCTACCAGCTGTTTGTCTTCTGTATCTGGTTTACCTAGCTGTCCAAGTAAGAGTAGCCATCTCACTACATCAGGATTCCTAACAGGCACTTGGATCTCAGGAAGATTAGAAAAATCAGGTTCTTCTACCAAGCTTTGAGCCTTGATGCACACATCATCTGAATTCATGATAATTCCTAGCGCACCATTAAGGTAAAAGGCTGACCCCAAAAAGTTTTTAATAGCTTCCTTGTCCTCTGTATTTTCAATCCGTCTCACCTGGGTGTTTGGCTGACTGTCAAACGTCTCTTTGTAATGATGGTACCAACGAGAAGTTGAGAGGTGAATCAAAGGATCTGTACACAGGTAGCCATCATCCCCTCTGTCATATGTCTTTGAAAACATATAGGGCTCTCCTGTTAATTGCGAATAAATCACATAGACCTCATCTGCTTCAAGCAACTTATCTCTGACAACTTCCTCAAGGTGGGCAATTTTAGCCAGATTTTTTTGATATTCTTCTTCACTCCCATTTTGTCGATTCTCTCTACAATCCCATAAGAACAAACGCAAAATTTCAACACTATCTTCTAAACTAGCTCGCAGATAGTCTTCATTACTCATATCCCCATTCTGCATTTCCACAAAAGATGTATAAGGGCATCTGTATAACTAGATAAAAGCTGGCGCTCATCTATCTTGGACGTATAGAGAACACTCCCCTTTTTAAGTCGACCTGCGACCTCAGATGCAGCTACAACAATATGGGCAAGGGGCTCGTCTGTCAAGAAGTTAGAATCTTCTTTTCCATTGCTTAATTTTTCAACCGTCAGCTCGCCAAAAGACTCAAAGCTTTCGCCAGGATTGCATACTTGCAGACGGTCGCCTAACTTTAAATTCCCTTTCAATCTGCCCAAGATCAACAGCTGATCGGACTTCCCAAGTGCAAAGAAGTCAAACACTCCCAAGCAAGTACTTGTCTCACTGGTCTCTTTTTCAACTTCTGTTGTAGTTTCTATCTTTTCTTCTTTCTTCCCAAAATTAAACCAAGCCAATGCTATTTCTCCTTATGGACTTTATTTTCTAACTCTTTATACATTGTCCTTTACGCAGGTCATTTGCTCTAGCAGGGTGTAAAGTTTTTTCTGCTCTTCTTCCTCATAAGCAGATGCATTTGCTTTTACTTCCCTGCATTTCTCGTCATACAAAAAGCCCTCATAACCATCTTCTGTAGATAAGGCTGTATAGACTTTCGCCATTTCTTCAGGACTAATCGAAAATTTTGACTTAATTTTATACAGATTTTTCATAAAAGCGCTGAGGTGATCATAGCGGTTCATATCTACTTTGACATTGGTCACACGGATTGCCTGCACCTTGATGTCTTTCCAATGTTTCCGCATATAAAGCGACAGCATCAATAAGGCCAACTTATTCTGATAATAGGTCTTAGCAGGGCTGTAATGTTTTTGACCAGATAAATTTTCAAAATCAAGCTTTATGAAAGGATACAGCACCAACCCTTGAGAAGAAATATTAATAATCCGACCACTCTCAGACTTTTCTAGTAAGCCTCTCAACAAGGTAGAAAGCAAAAAGGGAGCAACCACATTTGTAGCAAACTGCTTTTCTAATCCCTCCCTAGTCAGGATTGGCTTTTTGACTGACAAATCAAAGTCAGCCGCATTGTTAATTAAAACATCTAAAGTCTCTTCTTTTTGGATATACTGTTCTACCGCTTTCTTGATACTTTTCATATCAGATAAATCAGCCAAGATATAATCTACGTGTCCATTCCCTGTCTTTTGACGAATTTCCTCACAGGCTTGCTCAGCAGCTTCTTTTCGCCGGCAAAATAAGGTCACTGACCAGCCCTTTTCAGCTAACTGTTTAGCAGCCTGGTAGCCAATACCACTATTGCCACCCGTAATAATTACTTTTTTCATTCCTTACTCCGTTAGACTGAATACTTACGCATGGTTTCTTCCACTTCCGCCAAGGTCACCCCAAACAACTCCAAGCGTTTGAGGAGCTGTTTACCATTGGAGTAGCCGATACGGAGCTCCTCTCCCAGATACTCTCGACGCTGACGGCTGTCGCTTCCCATAAGTAGTCCCAGTCGCACAAGGTCACTTTTGGTGATGTCAAAGTCGTCCTCATCATCGAAATGTCCAACCAGACCAGCCAATGCCTGCTGTAAATCCTCAAATGAAGCGTGCTCTACTCCGAGCGACCGACCTTTGTTCTTAGACTTGGGAGTTGCCTCATCTCGTCGGAGAAAGGCATGTTGAGCAGTTGGCACAGCCTCCATAATTATTCGACGAATGCGCTCACCATTGTAGTCTGGATCGGTAAAGACAATAACCCCACGTAGCTGGTGCAGTTTCTCAATCCGCTCTAGATCTTCTTCATTGATCGCAGATCCTCTCGTCTCGTAAGTATCAACTTGGTAAAACCGCTGCAAATTGGCTGTGTCATCCTTGCCCTCAACGACGATTACTTGAGGGATTTTTATCTTCTCAGTCAAGCCCAAACACCTTCTTTGCATTGGCATAGGTCGCTTGTGCTACTTCTTCGACAGTAAGCCCACGCAGTTCAGCAATTTTCTCTACCACATAGCGGGTATAGGCTGTTTTATTTTCTCGGCCACGTTTGGGAACAGGCGCCAAGTAAGGCGCATCCGTCTCGACGAGGATTTTGTCCAAAGGCAGGTTCTGCGCAGCCTCCTGAATATCTGTCGCTTTCTTAAAGGTCACAACTCCAGAAAAGGAAATCATCATTCCTAGCTCGATAAAGCGCTCTGCCATTTCCAAAGAACCCGAATAAGAGTGCATGATGCCGCCTCTAGAGCCGACACCTTCACTCTTGATAATCTCATAGGTATCCTCTAATGCGTCACGTGTGTGAACGACAAAGGGCAGGTTTAGCTCTTTGGAAAGCTGGATTTGGCGTTGAAACACCCGCTCCTGAACATCCTTGGGCGCAGTCATCCAGTGATAGTCCAGACCAATCTCGCCCAGAGCTACAACCTTGGGGTGACGAAGCTTGTCCAGCAGATAAGCTTCCACCGCCTCATCATAAGTCCCAGCCTCAGTCGGATGCCAGCCAATCGTAGCGTAAATCTGCTCATAATTGTCGGCCAACTCCAAAGCGCGGTCAATAGTCGGTCGGTCAAAACCGACAATATTGTGTGCAACAACACTCATTTCTTTGGCTAATTGAAGCTCCTCTGCCTCTCGACCAGCAAATTCTTCCACATTTAAATGCGTGTGTGTGTCAAAAATTTCCATCTTTTTTCCCTTGCCTTTTCTCCTAACCATTATACCAAAAAAGTCTGACAAAAAAAGAGCTGGCTCCTCGTCTTACTTTACTAGTAGAAGCAATCATTTAACTTCAAAACTTTTAAACTTACAGTCCTTGACCTTTAATCGATAACTTTTTATTATTTTTCGATATAATCTTATTGATTATCGATAATTTTTGTGTTATAGTTACTAAGAACTAAAATATTTGTTGGAGGATATTATGACTACCAAAACAAAAAAGACTGCTGAAGATTGGAGCATCACTCTTACAAAAATCAGCATTAGCCTTTTATTTATTGCTTCTACTATCTTAATCTTCCTAGGTCCTTGGATTGTAAATCTTATTATCGTCTTTCCTTCCCCTCTCGTTCAAGGAGAGGTTCGCTTCTGGATCTTACTTTTACTAGGTTACGCCTTAGGAGGACTGGCTTTGACCTGCATTGTCCATCTTTACCGGCTCCTTCATCATATCGGGCAGGACCAAGTTTTTATTCAACAAAATGTTCAATATCTCCGATATTTGGGCTGGGAAGTTGGAATTGTCGCTCTTATTTCACTGTTCATGGGACTGACAGTCTATCTACCTATGCTCTTAGTGACAGTTTCTTGTAGTATTTTAACTTTAATTATCCGTGTCATTCGCAATGCTTTTGGCAAGGCTATTGAACTGCAAGATCAAGTAGACTACACAATTTAGGAGGGCATATGATTCAGATAAATTTAGACCTTGTCATGGCACAAAAACGTATCAGTGCCGGTCGCTTGGCTGAGCTGATTGATTTAACACCAGCCAATCTATCCATTTTGAAAAATAATCGAGCCAAAGCAGTTCGCTTTTCAACTCTCAATGCACTTTGCCGAGAATTGGAATGCCAACCCGGCGATATATTAGAATATATTCCAGATGAAAAAGAGGAGGCATAAAATGGAAAGAATTTTACAAGAACAGATAGAAGAGCAAGACTATCAGCTAGACGATCTAGATGATCTAGAAGAACAGACGATCTTTAGCCCTTTAGATGACGCCCAAATAAAAATCTTTAAAATTGGAACTATTGTTTTCTACCTGGTAGCTTATTTTTACACTGCGATCCTGGTACAGCTTAAAACTATTTACTCTCTCCCAGTCACAATCGGTCTTTTACTTTCGACTGAGTTTCTAATCAAAAAATTACATACAACCTCTATCCCATTAAAAGAAGGCGCCAAAAAATTAGAGACGAGAGTTTTTTTCACTCTGACCATTGCTCAAGCCATGGCTTTAAGTATTTGGGAGGCACATCAGCAACTAGATTTTTTCCAATTTTTAGCTATCCACCTCTCTTTTGCCTTCTACGTCCTGTCCCGTACAGGTTGGCTAAGTCAGGGGCGCTTAGGGATTATGGTTTGGTTTGATCTGATGCAAGCTTTCTATTCTCTGCCCTTTAAAAACTTTATGGCTTCTTGCATCGTCTTTCTCCATGAGGAGGAAAGCTCTGAAAAGACAAATGACAGCTATTCAAAGAACTTCCAACATTTTGTCATCCTAATAGGCAGTCTCTTAGCTTCAGGAGTCCTGGTTTACTTTGTTTGGACTCAGCTAAGTCAGGTCTCAGGTAATTTTGCCAATCTCTTCATACAATTGTCCGATTTTAGTCAGACCTTCTTTGACTCACTTTTTTCCAAGATTGATATAGCTACTATACTAGCACAGCTATTCCTTGCTATTCCAGTCAGTCTCTACTTATATGGACTCATTGTGGGTAGCTTGCTCAGCGAAAGAACGTCTACTTTTAACTACCAAGTCTTCCAAGAAAAAGTTCAGCCACTAAGGGCTATTCCTAACTTTGCAGCATATATTGTCATTGGAAGCTTACTTGTAACCTATATCCTTTTTTTCACAACCGGTCTAAGCGAGCTAGGGAATCTTCTAAGCGCTGGAACTGTTACAGAAGCCATTTCTCCCCAAAGTGCGTCTTCCATTGCGGTCACTGGGTTCTGGCAACTAGTTAGAGTTTCTCTTCTTAATTTTGCTGTTTTAGGAGCTTTTTATCTCATCTCTAAAAAACCGCTCTGGGATCAGATAGGTACACGGTTAGCAACCACTCTGCTCTTTATATTTGCCACCTTGCTGACCTTACTTGCAGGATGGAAATTATTTGGTGTCTATATTTACCTTTATGGACCAACCCCTCTACGATTGCTTTCCGGCTGGTTTGTCCTCGTCTTATTGGTTTGGTGCTTGCTCATCTTGATTCGACTGTATAAACCTATCCAAGCTATTCGCATCGGTATCCTTTATGCTATGATTAGTTTCACCATACTTTGCTATCTATATCCTTTTTTACTGAAGTGATAAGCTAGTTTATATATCAAAGACCAGAACGATTTCATCTTAGATCTGGTCTTATTTTATTTATAATCTCTTTATCAGCATAATAGAAAAAACCAGTGGTCTCGAGTTTCCACTGATTTTTCTTGTTATAATCGTTTTGATTAAGCAGCCAAAACTTTGCGTCCTTTACGACGACGAGCTGCAAGTACGCGACGACCGTTTAGTAGACATACGATTACGGAAACCGTGTTTACGCGCGCGACGGATTTTACTTGGTTGATAAGTACGTTTCACGATGAATACCTCCTCTTAGATTCTTGTATTCGTTTAGCCGGCTAGTTGTGATCAGTTACTAAACATACTTTACTATTCTATATGATTCTAAGCCTTTTGTCAATAGTTCCAGAAAATAAGTTTCCTTTTGAGAACGTAATCATAGAGGCCTTGTTGCTTCATAAAATGGAATCAGGGCAGTCATTGCTTCTTGTAAATTAGACAAGACTTCTTCTCTAGAATTAGCCCCAGATAGATTAACATCGTATTTGGCTAAAACCTTGCGAACCTGACCTTCTTGGACCTGTTTCATAAGTAACCTGCGATTATCTTCTGTGCCTTCAAAGCGCTGACTCACACCATCTATCTGAGCAAAATAATAAATGGGCCTATCAATAGGTACTTGCAAGATCCGATTTTGCTTAGAGAGACTATAGTCGTCTTTCTTACGCTCCATAAAGCTAACTTCGAGCGATACACCAAAATCATCTGCACTTCCATACAAACGCAGAGCGAACATGGGTTCCGTTATCTCCCCATACCCTCTCACATAATTCCAAAAATGGGGTCGCAGTATCTGTGCCTGATTCATCCACTGGCTGGCTCGCTCCAAGCTTAAATTCGGATAAAGAGCCTGAAAATCTTTGACTAGATCTATGAACTCTTTACGAGCCGCTTGGCCCTTAGCTCTCAGATCCAGCATGACCTCACGAAGGTCTCCTGCTTTTTCTGGAGCAATATACTTGGTTCCTTGATAAGGAAGATAGGCTTTTATAGCTGGGAAAAGTGACATAACATTTCCTTTCTTTACTCTCTATAATAGAAAACCTCAGGGTTATTAACAACAACACTCTGTGTTATAAGAATTCGATCTTGTTTTTTATCAGAAGCATCTGCTATCGTTTGATCGCCCGCAGTCACAGACATATCAACACCTGCTGGAATAAACAAGATGGCTGCACCTGGACCTCCAGAGGATACTCCACCTTGTAAATAAGAATCAATCATTCTAAAATTATTTCCCAATTTTAGGTCGTTATTAACCAAGCCATTTTTATCAAATACTAATTCACTCCCCTTCCCATTTCTCCATCTGCCTTCAATACTAGAATAATCTCCTTTTTGGATGGCTTCCAAATCCAATTGAGACGAACCACTTTGTTCTTTCTGATTTCCAACACTTGTCGTTGCTTGATAGTTTTCTACGTCTTTCCACTTTAACGAAGATAGATCAAGTTCTTTTTTAGATCCTGTCCCAAATACTGTATGTTGCCCGCTTTCAGAATTTGGATCCACACCTGCTATTTGAAAATCTGCTTCTTTAGCACATCTACACCACTATTATCAGATCTCAGTTGATAAAGATAACCCTTAGCATCAGGGCTTAGAGAATGCCATTGAGCATAAAAAACTGTTCCATCAGTATAAATAGTTGTGACCTCTCTGCTTCCGCCTGCCGAAGCAACTCTGGATTGCGCTAAATAAGTAGAAACACCCTGGTTTAAATAATAGATTGCAGCCAAATAATATTGATCTTTGAAATAGTGCCCAGTTAACAGTTCTTTAGTGCCGTTTCCATCAATATCATAAAATGCGTATAAATTTGCTCGCCCTTCTGATGTATCATTTTTTAGACTATCCAAAGTACTTGCATAAGCTTTTTCATCTTGCTCAATAGAATCCGAAGAAGCTTGCGATTGCTTTGATGGCTTTGGAGTACTTGAAGGAGATGAATGATTTCCCTTCGGACTACATGCACATAAAAAAATTGCGCCTGAAAGTAATAAAACAAGTATTTTTTTCATATTCTTTCCCTCTTTGATTTTCTACATTCAAACTATTATCTATAAAAGAAAGGAGACGGAGACAATGGCGTCTCAGTCTCACTTTGTTGTATAAAAAATTCTGATATGGTCAATAATTGAAGCTTTTACTCACTATCAATATCAACTACGACGTAACGGTTTGGCTCGTCGCCTTCTGAATAGCTAGTAACGCCATCCATTTTAGAAATGATTCGGTGGATAATTTTGCGTTCGTTATTAGACATTGGATCTGTCGGCTGGCTACGGCGCTCTTCCAAAGCTTTGTTAGCCAATTTTTGAGCGTAACTTTGCAATACTTCAGCCCGATGCTCCACATAGTCATTGACATTAATAGAGATATAGAAGCTCTTTTCATAACGAATGTAGAGATAGTTCTGAGCCAATAGTTGCAGGGCCTTGAGAACCTTTCCGTGGTAACCAATCACACGTCCTGGTTCATTGGTGTCAATCTGCATATTAACCGTACGGCGGTTGTAGCTAGATGATAGGCTGGCTTCAACGTCCATTTCATTGATGATTTCTTGGACATAGGCTGTCACATCTGAGACAACTTCTTCAATATCGTAGTTTTCTTCAACTTCGATACCCAAATCTGAAAACTCTTGATTAGCTGGTTGGCTCTTTTCTTCTGATTCACCTTGTCTTACTTGGTTTTTAATAAGGTCAATTGTTCCAGTTTCCTCTAAAATAGTATTGGCTTGTTTATCATGTTTGAGGATTTCTGCCTTCACTTCGTCTGAAACTTTCTCACCTTCGCCTTCAACCTTCTTGATTGCAGCGACAACCCGACCCAAGTCAACTGTTTCTTCACTAACACTTTTGACCGGTTCGTTTAGCATTAACTTCCTCTGGCACACCTTTTACTGCTTTTTGGTTGGCCTTGACCATTGTTGTTTCACTGATTGGCTCCACATCAACTTGGGCAGGCTTTTTACCAAATAAACCTAGAAAACCTTTTTTCTCACGCGAAATAACAGTAATATGTGCTTTCATACGAGGAATATCTAACTCACGCAATCCTTCTTGAATTGCTTCTTCTACACTTGCTCCTGTAAATACAACCATTTGCAAGAGACCTCCTTATTTTTTCTTTTTCTGTGCTTTTCGGAAGGCACGTTTTTTCTTTTCTTCTTGTTCACGCGCAGCATTAAGCTTAGCTTCGCGCTCTGCGATCATTTTGAACGGATTGCTCAAAACTAAAGTTTGTCCCACTTGGTAGGCATTTGACACTGTCCAGTAGAGGGCTACCCCACTGGAAAAACTCAGGGCAAACCAGAAAATCAAGAGTGGCATGAGATAGGTCATAACTGTCATCGCTCCATTTTTCTCTGCCAAGCCCTTGTTATTGAGCCAACTACTCAAGAAAGTAAAGAGAGCAGCAAGTACGGGGAGAATAAAGTAAGGATCTTTCTCTGCCAAGTTAAGCCAGAGGAAATGACCTGTTTTCATAAATTCAACTCGGGTAAGAGCTTGAAAAAGGGCCAAGAGTACGGGCATTTGAATAAAGAGCGGTATGAAAGATGCAAGCGGATTGACACCTAATTCCTTGTAGAGTTTCTGTGTCTCTGTCGCTAATAAATTTCTGCTCTCCATATCTTTGCCTGGATATTTTGCCTGCAAGGCTTTGATATGTGGCTGAGCTTCCTGCATCTTACGCGATGAATTCATCTGGATTTGGAAGACTGGCAAAAGAACTGTTCGAATAACAATGGTAAAGAGGATTATTCCAATTCCCAAACTACTATTAAAGGATAAGAAACGAATCGTTTCCGCAAAGAAAAAAACAAATTTCTCCCATAAATCAGTTGATTGTGATGTTACTTCGCTCGTTCCGCAAGCGGCCAATACAAGCGAGGACAAAAGCAGGAGACCTGCTAACTTACTCTTCTTTTTCACTGAGAATCCCTTCCTGATAGATTTTAGCTAGTTTTAGTACATGTAGTAAATTTCGCTCAATTTCTTTGTAATTCAGCTCTTCCACTCCCTTTCGAGCAATGATGACAAAGTCAACCGCTTGTAGCTCTTGTCTATGCTCTATCAAGACATGGCGAATCTTCCTCTTAATCCCATTTCTGACAACTGCATTTCCAAGTTTTTTACTGACGGAAAGCCCCACTCGAAAGTGTTTTTGATCTTTATCCAATTTATAGATGACAAATCGTTTATTAGCCACACTTTGTTTATCATTAAAAATCGCATTGAAATCTTTTTCACTCTTGACGCGATAGCTTTTTTTCAAAATTCAACTCCATCTACCAAAATTATATCTATTATACCATATTTTTCCAAAAAGCCAATGCCAGCAACCTTTAGCGCTATTTCTACCTTCATTTATAGCTTTTTATAAAGCAAAAACATGATACTGTCAATAATTTTGTGTAAACACTCAAGTAGAGTTACGGAGTGTTAATCAAATAAGCTTTCAAGTGTGTCAGAACATCGTCCAAACCCTTTATGGATGCGTTGACTTTGCTTGAAATTATAATCTTCAAACAAAGTAACTAAATAACGTTCCAGAGCCTCCTCGTTAGGAGACCGGGACAAAAGTCCTAGCCTCTCAATTGTCTTTGGATCGTCGAGCAAGACGCAGTGGTTGAGTGGGCTCTACTACGCTGATTTCATCAGCTTTTACAGCCTACTCAACTGTGCGGAGGTGGGACGGCGAAATCGAATTTTAACGAATTACCGATTTCTGTCCCACTCTCGTTTGACGTTTGATTTCTTTGTTCAGAGACTCAATGAGGTTTGTCGAATAAATGCTGTGCCAAATCTGGTAGGGAAACTGATAAAAAGTTAAAAGATTATCCGAATTCTCCAGACTTTTCATTATTTTCTTATACTTTGGTTTCCATTCAGCAATAAAGTCCTCCAAAGCTTGGACTGCCATTTCTAAATTTTCAGCACGATAAATCATTTTAAATTGCTCCAGAATAACTGCCCGATCAGATCGCTTCACCTTACTAGCCAAATTTCGACTAATATGAATTAAGCAACATTGTTGCTTAGCTAATGGGTAAGCCTGACTGTTCATCTGCTCAAGCCCCTTGAAGCCATCGGTCCCTACAAGAGAAACCTGTTGGATTCCTTGGTTTTGAAGCTTGTCTAACAGGGTGGACCAAGAAGCATTGTTTTCATTTGGGGCGATTTCATATCCAAGAACAGCCTTCTGTCCTTCTGGTGTAATGCCAAGTACGATATGAATACATTCTTTACTAACAGTTCCCCGTCTCAAGGGAAGGTAGGTTCCGTCAAGAAACAAGACAGAATAATTAGCCTCTAAGGTTCTTTCATGAAAAGCAGCGACATTCTCCTGAGTTGCTTTTGAGATATTAGAAATTGTGTCAGGACTATAGTGATGACCATACATTCGCTCGAAAATATCACTAATTTCTCGAGTCGTTACGCCGGTTTGATAGAGTTTGATAACCATCTCTTCCAAGTGGTCATCTCGACGTCCATAAGCAGGGATCAAAGCTGGACTAAAGTTTCCATTACGATCTCTTGGAATAGTTAACTGAACAGTCCCATATTTGGTTTCAAATTTCCGTAAATAGGTTCCATTACGACTATTACCAGAATTATAGCCTACTTTATCGTAATGTTCATACCCTAAAAAGGCTGATAACTCTGCTTGAAGCAAGTCATTCATAGCTGTTTCAAGAGAAGAACGAAAAAATTCATCAATATCTTACTTTTGGGCTAGGAAGTTAAGTAGTTCTGTACTAAACTGAGTCATAGGAATAAATCTCCTTCTAGTAATGTTTCGCAACTCTACTATAACGGATTTATTTCTTTTTGTGTTTACACAACTTATTTTACACTACCTTTTTGACACCACTCAATAATAAAGTTTTGAGATTATTTTTCTCTTTTTCTTCAGCTAAAATAGTTAGAATGGGACTCCCCACTGCTAATGCTAGAGAAAATGGGATACACATCATTAAATAAGCAACTCCCATCTGCTCTTTCGGACCTGATTGGCTATCCATCATAAATTTATAGAGATAAATAAGGCCTGCAGGCATAACTACTTGTAAAAACTCACTCTTATTTGAGAGAATAATCTGCAAACGCAACCAGAGCAGAGCTATAAATCTTCTAAACATTGAGTTTTCCTCCTGTTAATTCAATAAAAATATCTTCTAAGCTTGGCTCGCAAGAATGAATCGCAATGACCTCCTCCATAACTCGAGCCAGTTCATCAAAGGGCAGAATCTCCTCTGACTTGTCTTGATAAGTCAGTTTGACAGGCTTATCTTGATTATATTTTTGAAGAAGGTTGCTTGGAGAGCCTGTTTCTACTAATCTTCCTTCATTTAGCAGGGCTAAACTATCATATAAGAGTGTCGCTTCATTCATATCGTGTGTCGTTAAGAAGATAGTTGTCCCCTCTTCTTTTAATTCAAGAATCAATTCATGAATAGCTCGAGAGGTTGAAGGGTCTATCCCAGAAGTTGACTCATCTAGAAATAGTACTTTAGGTTTATTGATTAAGGCACGAGCCAAAAGCATCCTCTGTTTCATCCCTGGAGAAAGTTTTTCGGCTACTGTCTTACGGCTCCCATATAGACCAACCTTTTTAAGCAGCTCATCAATGTGAGAGTTATCAACCCCATAATATTTACCATAAAAAAGTAGATTATTATAAAGGGTCATTTTTTCATAAAAACCACTAGTATCACTGACCAATCCTATTTTGGCTAGTTCTCGACTAGATAGTTTTCTAGAATCTTGGTTAAAAATTCTAGCCTGACCACTAATTGTCCAGTGAGAATAGTAATGGTCGTTGTTTTACCTGAGCCAGAAGGTCCAAGAAAAACAAAGATTTGACCTTCCGCAATCGAAAAACTAATATCATCAATAGCAAGTGATTTGCCAAATGTCTTTCTAATATTTTTAGCGTCGATAACTTTATTTGTCATAAGTTTTCCTCTCTATAATGCTATGACACTAGTATCAAGAATGGACACCAAAAAAATAGCGACATGGATGTCGTTATTTTTCTTTTATTATGGCTACGCTTATTTCTATCACATTAAATTTTCCGATATTTTCTCAAGAAAAGAGCATTAAGACCTGTAAAAAAGAGAGTGATTATTAGCATTGCAAGTAAATCGTAACCTATAGCTGAAAAACTCATCTGGTCAATAGCTACTTTTTTCAGAGCGGTTGCACCATAATGGATCGGCATAATAAACTTGAGATTTTCCAAGTGGTAGGGTAAACCATCTATTGGTAAAATCCCAGAGTATAGAATTTGCGGAATAATCACAATAGGAATAAATTGCACCATCTGGAACTCCGTATTGGCAAAGATGGCCACAAACATCCCAATCGAAACAGCTGCGAGAGAAAGTATAATAATGATGAACTCTGTAAATAGGAGGCTACCTTTTAAAGGAACATCCAAGGCAATCCTCGTAAAAGCATATAAAAGATTTCCTTGCACGATACCAAAAACACTGAACCCCAGTGTGTAACCTAGTACCAATCTTACTTTAGAGACTGGACTTAGGAGGATTCGTTCCAACGTTCCAAGCACTTGCTCTCTCACAAAAGAAATTCCCGAAATCAGGAAAATAAGAAAAAATGCCACAACAACAATTAAAGCGTAACTGAGCTTTTCAAAATTTGTGTCAAGATTACTACCATACAACAAGTGACTGGTAATTTTTGAATCTGGTGATAGTTTTTCTTGCGACTCTGTCAAGATGGTATGGACTTTACTGCTATATAAAGAGTTATCCTCTTTAAAATATACCTCTACTCCACTTTTGGTGTAATCAATATAAGTCTGGAGTCTCCCATCTTTCAAAGCCTCTTTGGCATGTGTTAGGTCCTTATAATGTGCTAGTTCAGCATGATGCTCAATCGATTTTGTCACTTGTGGGAGTTGACTATTTGTGGCAATCGACATTTTGGGATCACTGTCACCTAATAGAAAGAATAAAACAGTCGTAATCAATAGAGGGACAATAAAAATCATTAGTAAAGACCTTCTATCGCGAATAATTTGCTTAATAACACGTATAGCGGTAGCGCCCATTAGTTCCCCTCCTTTAAAAATAAAGTCTCAATATTTCCTTCACTCTCTTTTAACAATGTCTCTATTCTATCCTGAGCAAGGATTTTTCCCTCACGAATCAAAATAGCATGATCACAGTAAGTCACTTCATCCATGACATGCGTCGAAATCAATAAGGTTTTACCCCGATTCTGAAGTGAACGAAACTCCTTCCAAATCTTTTTTCTAAGAATGGGGTCAATTCCAACAGTTGGCTCATCTAAAATAAGAACCTTAGGGTCATGAAGTAAGGCAATCATTAAAGAGAGCCTCTTTTTCATGCCACCAGAATAGGTAGAAACCAAATGATGAAGGGCATGAGACATGTCTAGCAGCTCTGCTAGACGATGAATTCTTTCTTTCAGGATATCATCTTTTAACTTATGTAATTTCCCAAAAAATAATAAATTATCATAACCTGATAAGTCTAGGTAAACAGCGTCCGATTGGGGCATCACACCAAATAGGTACAAATCTTTATGGCTAAGTTGATGTCCCAAAACACTTACCCGACCCTGACTAGGCCTTTCAGAACCTAGCATGAGTTTCATAATTGTAGTCTTTCCTGATCCTGACGGTCCAAGTAAACAGACTAAGTTTCCTTGAGGAATAGAAAAAGACATATCATCCAAGACAGTGACTTTCCCAAAAGATTTTGACACATTTTGAAAAGTTATAGCATCCATGATTATCTCCCTAATAAGAATTTCCAAAATTTGTGAATATCTTTTATTTTCACAAAAATCGCTGGTGTCTGTTTAGTATAATTTTTATATTCCGATTTAAATCTAGCCAGTAAATCCTTCTCCTCATAGCATTTTAACCAAACTAACTGCATAATGGGTAAAATGACACAACAACAAATCGAGCTTGGTGTACCTACTAGTAAGCCAAATCCGATAGAAATTCTTGACATGGCCGAATAAATTGGATGTCTTAACATACTATGAATAACTGATTCTTTTTTCTCACCTAACTCTGGATAATATACATAGTACATAAATAAATTATCTAATCCAAAAAGTTTTATTGACCTTCTATGCAATACAATACCAGTGATAATAAAATATAATCCGAAAATTCTAATTAAAATCCCAATAATATTAATTTCAAAACCGCTCTGACCAACTAAAGTTAGCAGCGGATGCAACGCTGAGACATAGATAAGTGGCATAGAAGTAACATGAAAATTATAAAAAGCTTTGTGATATGCCTCTTTTTTTCCATATTTTTCAATGTATTTTATCTTATTTGTATAAAATAAACCCAGGGTTATCACTGCAATAGACATCACAATAATTTCAGAAATCACTGATCCATATACAGCATAGTTGTTAGATAATATATAAAATATCGCAATAATTATTGCATTAAAAAAAGAAATAAACCAAAATCTAAATTTATTAACAACCCTGTTCTCATAAACAATATTATTTAAAAAAATCTTATTATCCATAATTTCCCCTACATTATTCTATAATTGCAGCTACTCTAGCCCAAGATGCACTAGCATCTTTTAATTTGATTGGAAAAAGCAATAACCGTAAAATTTTTTTCACATCGGCTAATACCTCTAAACTACTTAATTTTTTTCTATCATAAAAAAAGGTTCTTTACTTCCCATCATATGTATAGGCCATAATTCTTTAGAATTTTTTGAATTTTGATAATTAGAAACCATATAATCAAACGGTTGATCTAAACTAAAAGCATCTGTCCCGACAACCTTAACTCCACAAGTTAATAAGTATTTTTATTACATCAAGAGAAATCCCAAAATAATGAGTTCGATATTCTTTTGAACCATAGTATTTATCAGCTCCTGTGAAAAAAATATTACAATTTTATTTTCATTTAACTCAATATTATTACCTTCGATGTATCTAATCACTTCAAAAAGTTGAATTGGAGAGCGAAGCTTTCTATTTGAAAAAAATTTAATAAGACACCTTCCTTGTAAAAATAAATCAAGACTTACTTCTGAAAATTTTTTTCTCCCTCTATTGTATAGTGATAAGGACTATCAATATGAGTACCTGTATGGGAAGTCAGTTTCACAAATTCAGTCGATAATCCCTGATGGTTACAAAATGAATTTTGATTTAATATCTTAATCGACATTAATCTTTTTATAATTTGGGGTAATTGATTTTTTATCCTTTTATTTCTACTAAAGAGAGCAGAAAGCCCCAGAAAAATAGCCCCTTTACGATGGGAAATATAATTAATTTTCGTACTAACTTCTTCAGAAGGATTCCCATCATCGACTAGTACACTCAAATCAACTATTTTCATAATTCTCCTTTCGCTTTTTTACCTTAGAAACAATAACTCCTGACAATTTTCCATCAGTCCAATTTTTATGGATAATTAATATTCTCTCAATTTTTGCTTGTTCTTCATTGTTATAAATAAAAATATCTCTCAATTTCTCATCTTTTAGATGTGGTTTATACGGAAATGAAAGTGTTTCCTCTTTATTAATCATCATTGAAGCTACTATGATATCCAGTGCACAGCTTACCCCCATTGAATTTCCCACTACAGATCTTGGAGTATAGACAAACTTCGAACGATTATAAATATTGTTTTAATGCTTTTGCTTCTAAAAAATCCGTATTTGTATTGGATTCGCCAGAAGGGATAACTATAGAAATATCATCTTTTGTCAATTGATTTTCTTTTAAAACTTTATCAATCAATCCATAATAGGATTCTACAATACTTTCATCCGTTTGAAATAAACTTTCTACGTTATTAACAGTCACTACATTCGAAATGGCAGCGTACTGCTTCACATCACGCTGAGAAGCACTTTTTTCGCTCTCTAACATTATAATCGCAGCACCATTAGTTAGCGTTACTCCTTTCTTCTTGTTATAATATGGCAAAAGTGTATAAAAATCATTATCTTCCGATATTTGCCCCAGTAGCGATTCTCTAACAAGCTCATAATCTACGTTTTCTCCACCTCCTACTAGAACAATATCATTACGATTATAATCAATCATTGCCTCAGCAATATCAATGCCATCCAATACTAAACTTGTACCACCTAACGTAGCACAATTCTCTCCTCTTGTTCCCAATAAGCAAGAGAGTTCTCCAACATTTGATCCATAATAAAATGCCATCCCAGTATACGGTGAAATTCTTGATGTTTGAGTTTCCACGACTTTAGCAACTTGTTCGATACCAAAATTCATCTGAGCAAACATAGATCCTGAGACTACACCAATTCGCTTACTTATTTCTACTTGAACCTTGTCATCTAATAGAGATGTTAAACTTGATTTTTCTAAACACTCATGAACTGCCATAAGATGAAATACTGTCTGCAAATCAGAATGCTTTACTTTCTTTTTATCAATATAGGGAAATTGAGGTAACAGACTTTCAATCTCATCATGAGATATAGTATTCAATGTTTTATTAAAAGAATTCGCACATTTCAACAAATTCCATAATTCTTCTACTTTAGAAATTCCTGGTAATAACAAGCCGTAACCAGTTATAAAGTATCTATTCATTATCCCACCCTTTCAATATCATTGCTAAATTTGAACCTCCAAATCCGGTCGCCGTTTTCAAAACATATTTACAATTATGAAATTCCTTCTCGCTATTTACAATACAGCCCTCCCCTTCATCAGTACTAAAACCTCTAAAATTTATCGTAGGTGGAATCCATCCAGTTTGAAGTGTTTTTACTAACTGAACGACTTCAATTGCACTAGCACCTCCAAATGTATGACCAATCATAGATTTTATCGAACCAATTCTTACATCCTTGTTAATTGATTTATGAATAGCTCTCATTTCTGCTCTGTCATTTAGCTTTGTTCCTGTCCCATGACAGCTAACAAAATCTATATTATTACCATTAATTTTTGCTTCAGCTAATGCATCATTAATGGCATCCGACCACCGGTGGCCTCTTTCAGACGGATGGACCATATTCTCTCCATCTGAAGAAACAGAATAACCTACAAGTTCGGCATATATTTTTGCTCCCCTAGCTCTAGCATTTTCTAATTCTTCTAATACTAAATGCTCCACCTTCCCCAAGGACCATTCCATTCCGATCATATGAGAACGGTCGACAAGCTGTTTCAGGTTGGCTACCAGTATAATTAATAGCAGCACCAATGTTTTTAAAACTTAAATAATTTGTCAAAACAATTGGTGCATCCAACCCGCCTGCTAAAGCTGCTTTTAAATGTCCAGCCTTTATTTCTCTATAAGCAACACCAATTGATTCACCACCTGCATAGCAACTAGTACCCAATACTTGAATTTTCCCCTTAGCTTTTACTCTGTGTGCTATGATAGCTGGCCATGAACTAGGAGGAAACTTATAAATTAAATTTTTATCAGTAACTCTTCCAGAGGTAACGTACTCTTTTGCTGAGTTATATGCACTAGAAATTCCACCTGTTGTAGTTCCAACAAATACACCTAATTCACTGTCATTTTTCACAATTCCTTTACTACTACCTATTGACTCAGTAAAAGCTTGATTGGCAGCAGCTAATCCAAACTTCATTCCTTTATCAAGTAACGGAATATATTCTTTCAATTCTGGATATAATTTTTCAAAATTGAATTCTTCTATTTCTGAAAGTACTGGAAGAGTAGAAAATTCTAAATCATTAAATATATTTGAATAATGAATCGTACTCTTTCCCTCCAACAAATTTTTCCACCACTGTTCAACAGAGTTCCCTAGCGCAGATACTACACCAATACCAGTTACAACTACTCTACTCATATTTTTCTCCTTTCTTTCTTCTCTAGAAATTTTTTTCTAATTCATTTTGGTAGTCTCTTACGTGATCATTAATTATTTTTTTCTAGCTTTGGTTTCTAAAAGAATATATATAAATCGAGGTATTTTTTTAGTGAAAAATTCTCGTCTGATAAGAAACTCCGATGTAAAAATCATTCAATTCATTAAATTCCCAGTGAATAATCATATACTTAATAGGAAATCTAGGATTAATATGTTGATAATAAATTCTTTTTCTTTTTCTTATCTTGTCTCATAAAAATTCGAGATTTTTAACGACCATTTTTCCAACCATCTCTACAAGCTCAAAATCAATAAATTTATCTGACTCTTTTCTTATATTAACTAATTTAGCGGTTTGTCCGTATAACTTTGGCCACAATTTTGGATTAGCAATAATTTCAAAAGAATCTTTAGTTGAAACATTTAACTTAATCTTATGTTCAATGTATTGAGACTGCTCATAAATTTGCGAAAAATTATCACTTATAAATTCACATTCCAATTTTAATGTCTGGAGTGTCATCAAAGAGTTTCTTCTTATGTAAAAATTCCACGCAAACTTACTCATGATATCTGAAAGCCATCGTAGACTTTCGATTTTTATACAATGAGTACATTCAACAAGAGTGCCACACCCTTTTACCGAAAATTTCCAATTACCTGAATGATGAGAAATGATGCTATCACTATCGACTTGATTAAACGAAATACTTCTATTTTCAATACCTGTTCGGATTGTCTCTATAGTGTAATGACGCCCACGATTATCAATATCCATCAAAACATGCTGATAATTTTCTCGACTTTCTATATTTTTTATTTGACTCACATGTGGTAAAATTTCATCCCATTCAAAAATATTCCAAAAAGTTTGATATACCACTGATATCTCTGCATTTATAAATATCTTCTCTACCATTCTATTTCCCTTCACAATATTTTTTTAACCCTCTAAGCTCCCGTTGACTATTTCTATCCACATAAATTTTTCTTTATTAGTATTTCAATAATTTTTTTCTAAAATTTTATTCTTTACTGAAACAGAAAAAGCAATGCATCAGCTTTACCCTGGTAACATTTCCTTCTACTTTAAATTCCCAACTACCTAACATATTCACAATCGGATACACTGTCTCCAATTGTTTAAAGTCAATAACATAATTACTATAATTAATTAGTCTCTTACTTCTCCAAGAATGGACTTTAAAAATACTTTTAGCTTTAACAGTCATAATTTGTTCACTATTACTAGTAGAATTAAGAATAACTTCTTGACAAGGTTGAAACATTTCAGGCCATAGACTTACATCTACAATTGCATTAAAAGCTTTCGAAGTTTCTGAATTGATAACTATTTCACTACAAGTTTTTATCATAATTTACTAGACTTTCAATTGTTTTTTTTACCCCCTCGTTTAGAGAAATAGAAGAGGAATAATTTGTATCTTCTCTAACTCGAGAAATATCACATATCCAATAATCTTTTGTCATCCAATTAATTTCCCTCTTTCCAATTGGCATTTCTCGTTGAAATATTTTACTAAGAAAGTCTAATATTGTGGCCAGAAACACAGAAAAAGGATATGAAACGTATTTTGTTGGTTTTGAAATATCGTATGCTGCGCATACAGCATCAATAATTTCATTCATAGAGTAAGATTGATTATCTGATATAAAATACACTTTTCCGACGGTATCTTTGCTAACTTCAACAGCAATTAGCCCATCAACTAAATTACTCACATAACAAAAGTCCATCTTATTCTTACGCTTTCCAGGTAAAAATAATTTCTTATTTTGAACCGATGCATCACGTATAAGTTCAAAAAAGCTTATCCAATCTTTATCCCCTATTCCATATACCATTGGAGGCCTAACTACAGTAATAGGTAATTTAAATCTAATATAATAATCTCTTGAAATTTCTTCTACAATCTTTTTACTTTCTCCATAAGTCGTTATTGGTCTCATTGGACTAAGTTCATTTAAAGGCTTTCCATCTCTAGATGGACCTGTTGCAGCAATAGAACTAACAATAACTATCTTTTTTATGCTTGGTGAATAACGCCTTATATTTTCTAGTAATCCTCTAGTCCCTTCGATATTTACTTCATAATCTTTTAATTTAGAAAAATTATTTGGTCTTGCATTTCCCGCTAAATGATACACCGTATCAACATCGGCTATTGCATCCGCATAAGTGGAAGGGGATAATATGTCGCCATATATAAACTCAACTCCTATATTAATTAAATTCGATATATCTGATGATTCTCTCACCAAGCATTTATTTGCCTTCCCTCCTGTTTTAATTTTAAAACTAAATTTCTACCAATAAAGCCAGTAGAACCTGTAATTAAAGTATACATACTTTCTCCTTTTCATAGTTAGAACTAATCAGCATCTTATTTTAGAATATTTTTAAGAAGTATACACGTAAATAGATACTGTCAATAATTCTGTGTAAACACTCAAGTAGAGTTACGGAGTGTTAATCAAATAAGCTTTCAAGTGTGTCAGAACATCGTCCAAACCCTTTATGGATGCGTTGACTTTGCTTGAAATTATAATCTTCAAACAAAGTAACTAAATAACGTTCCAGAGCCTCCTCGTTAGGAGACCGGGACAAAAGTCCTAGCCTCTCAATTGTCTTTGGATCGTCGAGCAAGACGCAGTGGTTGAGTGGGCTCTACTACGCTGATTTCATCAGCTTTTACAGCCCTACTCAACTGTGCGGAGGTGGGACGGCGAAATCGAATTTTAACGAATTACCGATTTCTGTCCCACTCTCGTTTGACGTTTGATTTCTTTGTTCAGAGACTCAATGAGGTTTGTCGAATAAATGCTGTGCCAAATCTGGTAGGGAAACTGATAAAAAGTTAAAAGATTATCCGAATTCTCCAGACTTTTCATTATTTTCTTATACTTTGGTTTCCATTCAGCAATAAAGTCCTCCAAAGCTTGGACTGCCATTTCTAAATTTTCAGCACGATAAATCATTTTAAATTGCTCCAGAATAACTGCCCGATCAGATCGCTTCACCTTACTAGCCAAATTTCGACTAATATGAATTAAGCAACATTGTTGCTTAGCTAATGGGTAAGCCTGACTGTTCATCTGCTCAAGCCCCTTGAAGCCATCGGTCCCTACAAGAGAAACCTGTTGGATTCCTTAGTTTTGAAGCTTGTCTAACAGGGTGGACCAAGAAGCATTGTTTTCATTTGGGGCGATTTCATATCCAAGAACAGCCTTCTGTCCTTCTGGTGTAATGCCAAGTACGATATGAATACATTCTTTACTAACAGTTCCCCGTCTCAAGGGAAGGTAGGTTCCGTCAAGAAACAAGACAGAATAATTAGCCTCTAAGGTTCTTTCATGAAAAGCAGCGACATTCTCCTGAGTTGCTTTTGAGATATTAGAAATTGTGTCAGGACTATAGTGATGACCATACATTCGCTCGAAAATATCACTAATTTCTCGAGTCGTTACGCCGGTTTGATAGAGTTTGATAACCATCTCTTCCAAGTGGTCATCTCGACGTCCATAAGCAGGGATCAAAGCTGGACTAAAGTTTCCATTACGATCTCTTGGAATAGTTAACTGAACAGTCCCATATTTGGTTTCAAATTTCCGTAAATAGGTTCCATTACGACTATTACCAGAATTATAGCCTACTTTATCGTAATGTTCATACCCTAAAAAGGCTGATAACTCTGCTTGAAGCAAGTCATTCATAGCTGTTTCAAGAGAAGAACGAAAAAATTCATCAATATCTTACTTTTGGGCTAGGAAGTTAAGTAGTTCTGTACTAAACTGAGTCATAGGAATAAATCTCCTTCTAGTAATGTTTCGCAACTCTACTATAACGGATTTATTTCTTTTTGTGTTTACACAACTTATTTTACACTACCAAAAACATCGCTCTTTTTCACGATGTTTTCTAAATGCTAGTTATTGTTCAGATCTTTTTTAGCTCTTTCCAACTCCTTACGAATCTGTGCAAATCCAGTTCCGCCAAGGGAATTACGCTTTTGCACAGCCGTCTGCGACTCAAGTGCTTGATAAATGTCCTCTTCAATCAGCGACGACACTTCCTGATAGCGACTCAGCGGAATATCCTGTAGATAATAACCTGCCTTGCTGCATTCCAGCACCAACTTTCCGACAATCTCATGGGCTTCTCGGAAAGGCAGTCCTTTCTTGGCCAGATAATCAGCCAATTCTGTCGCATTGGAGAAATCCCGCTGAGTTGAAACCAGCATTTTTTCTTTGTTTACTGTCATACTAGACAGCATACCCGCCATAATATCCAGCGATTTTTGGATGGTATCTACTGTATCGAACATGCCTTCCTTGTCTTCCTGCAGGTCCTTATTATAGGCCAAGGGCAGGGATTTCATAACCGTCAGAAGGCTGAAGAGATGACCATAAACCCTGCCGCTCTTACCCCGAATCAGCTCCGCCATGTCCGGATTTTTCTTTTGCGGCATGATGGAAGACCCGGTGCTAAAGGTATCTGATAGACTGACAAAGCCGTATTCATAGCTGCACCAATTAATCAGCTCCTCGCAAAGACGAGACAGATGCATGATGAGAATGCTGCTATTAGATAGAAACTCCAAGATAAAATCTCGATCGCTGACCGCATCCAAGGAATTGTGGTAAATGCCCTTGAAGCCCAATAAATCAGCTGTCAGCTCCCGATCAATCGGAAACGTTGTCCCCGCCAGAGCTGCTGCTCCCAAAGGAGATAAATCGGTATGCTCTAGATTAAAAGCAAAGCGCTGACTATCCCGACTGAACATCTGATAATAGGCCAGCAGGTGATGGGCAAAGCTAATCGGCTGGGCATGTTGCAGATGGGTATAGCCTGGCATGATAGTCTCCACATGCTCCTCAGCCAAGTCCAGCAGCACCTGACGCAAATTCAAGAGTTTATCCGCAATCTGGCCGAGCTGATCCTTGAGATAGAGGTGCGTATCTGTCGCCACCTGGTCATTACGGGAGCGAGCCGTATGAAGCTTACCAGCCACTGGCCCAATCTCCTCGGTCAGAAGAGCCTCCATATTCATATGAATATCTTCATTACGCACATCAAACTCAAGTTCTCCAGCCTCATAACGTGCCAGCAGCTTTTCCAAGCCTGCCTGAATAGCAGCTGCTTCCTCTGGAGCAATGATTCCTGTCTGCCCCAGCATTTTGACATGGGCTAGGCTACCCTGCAAGTCATAAGGAGCCAGACGATAGTCAAAGCCGATGCTGGCGCCAAATTCCTCTACCCAGCCTTCCAGAGAGGCTTCAAAACGTCCGCCCCACAGTTTATGATTTGCCATAGGAAAGTCCCTTTCTATTTGTCTTTGTGAGCCTGAACCTCCGCGTGAACCTTAGACGGAAGCCCCCATAGCTTGATAAAGCCAATTGCGGCATCCTGGTCAAAAGTATCTGCACTGGTATAGGTAGCCAGACTTTCATCGTAAAGAGAATTGTCAGACTTACGCGCTACAACTGTCACAGATCCCTTATAAAGCTTCACTTTAGCTGTGCCATTGACCACTTGCTGAGTGGACTTAAGGTAGGCAATCAAAGCTTCTGTCGCCGGATTAAACCAGAGGCCATTGTAGATAAGATTGGACAGCTCATTTTCGATAATCGGCTTGAAATGAGCCAGTTCTCTGACTAGAGTCAAATCCTCGATTTCTTTGTGGGCAGCCAAGAGAGTCACTGCACCAGGGCATTCATAGATTTCCCGAGACTTAATCCCCACTAGACGATTTTCCACATGGTCAATCCGCCCGACACCATGTTGTCCAGCTAGGTCATTCAGCTCAAGGATCAAGTCCGCCAGCTTCATCTTTTTACCATCTAAAGCAACTGGCACGCCAGCCTCAAAGTCAATATTTACATATGCTGGACTGTCTGGCGCTGCTTCTGGCGCAACCGTCAAATCATAGGCGTCTTCCGGTGCTTCATTCCAAGGGTTTTCTAAGACTCCGCACTCGTTAGCCCGGCCCCAAAGATTTTGATCGACTGAATAAGGACTGTCCAGATCTGCAGGAATTGGTACACCATTAGCTTTGGCGTAATTGATTTCTTCCTCCCGAGACCATTTCCACTCCCGAACTGGAGCAATGACTTTGAGACTGGGATCTAAGGATGCGATAGCAACTTCAAAACGGACCTGATCGTTTCCTTTTCCCGTACAGCCATGTGCAATGGTCGTCGCCCCCGTCTTGTGGGCAATTTCAACTAGCTTCTTAGAAATCAATGGTCGGCTCAGAGCGGACACCAGAGGATATTTTTGTTCATAGAAGGTGTGTCCTTGCAGAGCAACCAGGACGTAGTCTTCCGCGAACTCGTCTTTAACATCAATGACGTGAGATTCAATAGCGCCAACTTTCAGAGCCTTATCATGAATGAAATCCAAATCATTTCCCTCACCCACGTCCATGCAGACCGCGATCACATCATAATCCTTGTTCAACCAAGTAATAGCCACCGAAGTGTCCAATCCTCCTGAATAGGCCAAAATAACTTTCTCTTTAACCATGCGATTACTCCTACCCTTCTATAATTTGTATTTTTAAACATTCTACGGTATGAAAATGCAAATGTCAAGAGAAAGTCGATATTTATTAAAATAAAAACGTTTTATCAATTTTTATTCAAATACAATATATTATGTACTGGACTAAAATAAAAACCAGCCCGAAAGCTGGTTTATCTTATTGAATTTGATTTAGCATGTTCTCGATATGCTGGATAGATTTTTCACGACCTAATAGGTAAATCGTATCTGGAAGCTCTGGTCCATGCATCTCACCTGAAACGGCAATTCGAATTGGCATAAAGAGGTTTTTACCCTTGATACCTGTTTCTTTTTGAACTGCTTTGATTTGAGGGAAGATGTTTTCTGTCACAAATTCTTCATCTGTCATAGCTTCCAGCTTCGCTTTGAAGGCTTCTAAAACTACTGGAACTGTTTCTCCTGCCATAACTTCGCGCTCAGCGTCTGTCAACTCTGGGAAATCTGAGAAGAAAAGATCTGTCAGAGGTACAATTTCATCGACCGATTTCATCTGTGGTTTGTAAAGCTCTACTAATTTTTCAGCCTTATCTGTCAAACGCCCTGCTTCTTCCAAGTATGGTTTCGCCAGAGCAAAGATTCTTTCGAAATCTGCATTTTTGATGTATTCATTGCTCATCCAGTCTAGTTTCTTCTGGTCGAAAGCTGCTGGAGACTTGCTGAGGCGGTTTTCATCGAAGAGTTTAATGAGTTCTTCGCGAGAGAAAATCTCATCTTCACCACCAGGGTTCCAACCTAGCAGTGCAATAAAGTTAAAGACTGCTTCTGGCAGATAACCCTTCTTACGATAATCCTCGATAAATTGCAAGGTGTTGGTATCACGTTTAGATAGCTTTTTACCAGTTTCGCTATTGATAATCAAGGTCATATGACCGAACTCTGGAGCTTCCCAGCCCAGCGCCTCATAAACCATAAGCTGCTTAGGAGTGTTGGCAATATGGTCATCCCCACGAATGACGTGAGAGATTTGCATATCGTGGTCATCAATAACAACAGCAAAGTTGTAAGTTGGGTATCCATCTTTCTTTTGGATAACCCAGTCACCACCGATATTGCCACCTTCGAACTCAATGTCGCCTTTGACTATGTCATGCCATTTGTAGATACCTGACTCATTAACCGCCAGACGAACAGTTGGTATAATGCCTGTTGCTTCACGTTCAGCAATATAAGCCGCTTTTTCTTCTTCACTCATACCAAGGTATTCATTGATGTAGCGAGGTGTTTCACCTGCTGCTTCCTGACGTTCACGCTCAGCGGCCAACTCTTCTTCTGTAACATAAGATTTGTAGGCTTTCCTTCAGCTAAGAGTTGATCGATGTATTTCTGATACAAGTCCAAACGCTCAGACTGACGGTAGTTTTCGTGTGTTTCTGGGCTTTCATCCCAGTCCATGCCTAGCCAACGCAAATTTTCAAGCTGTGAACGTTCCCCATCTTCTACATGGCGCTTGCGGTCAGTATCCTCGATACGGATAATGAAGGTCCCGCCATGATGACGAGCATAGAGGTAATTAAAGAGCGCAGTCCGCGCATTTCCGATGTGTAAAAGTCCAGTCGGACTTGGTGCATAGCGCACCCGAATAGCTTTTGCCAAAGCAGATCTCCTTTATATCGTTCTTTTTATCATCGAGGACCAAACGGCCTCTTTTCAATCGTTTCTATTATAGCACAAGTAAGAAAAAAAGATTACCCGCAAGCAATCTTTTTTTCATTCCCAAACTAATTGGAAACTAGAACATTTGTTTATAGAACTTCATGGATTCGCCCGGTATCCACATCATAGACGCCACCGGAAATTTCTACATCATCAGGAATCAAGGGAGACTTTCGAAGCAACTCCATGTCCTCCCGTACACTTTCTTCCACATCTGTGAAGGGCAGAAAATCTTGCCCCTTAACATCCACGCCTAGTACATTTTCAAGGTGACAGGCAAATTCTGGATTGGTAAAGGTCTGAGCCCCACAGTCGGTATGGTGCAAGACCACTACTTCTCTTGTCCCCATCTGTTGCTGAGAAATCACTAAGGACCGAATCATATCCTCCGTCACACGCCCACCAGCGTTCCGCAAAATATGGGCATCTCCAAGAGCCAAACCTAAGGCCGGAGCCACATGAAGTCGGGAATCCATGCAGGTTACAATAGCAACCTTTGTTTTTGGTTTTATTGGTAAATGAGCTGTTCCATGCAAGTCAACATACGCTCTGTTGGCCTTCATAAAATTTTTAAAGTAAGACATATTCACCTCTGCTTCATCTCTGAAAAATTTATTTGATTATCAAATAAATTAATCTTATCTTACCAGCTTTTTTAAGATTTGTCAGAGATAAAGCTTCTTACTCATGAAAAATTTGTATGTTCAGGAATAGTCAAGCCTACTCTTTTGTAGGAATATATCCACCCAAGATCTTAGCGAAAGTTTCAACATTTAGACTTTGGACATAGATTTCTTCTGTACCTCGGAAGGTATTAACAACACCCTCACTGATGCCAAGCTGGAAGCAACTAATGGTTCTATGAAGGACGTCAAACGACCAAGTTTTGAACTTAGAACTTCCCCAATTTCAAAAAAAGAGAGAACCTATATAAACGGCTCTATATGCTAGCTTTTATCACCCACTATAGTTGATAAAGAGCTATTAGTTATAACTTTTTAAAGTAGCGAGCAACAGGCCATTGTTCAAAACCAAAGTTCTCATAGGTTTTACGGGCTGGTGCATGACCTGGATCACCACCCGTCTCAACCATGACCATTTCCATCCCTTTGTTTAATCTGATTACAAGCATAGGTCATGAGCGCTTTTCCGACACCTTGGCGCTGATAGCTTGGAGAAACAGCTAGTATATAAATCTCTCCCATTTTATCCTCAGGGTGCAAGCGAATGTGAATCCAGCCGACCAACTCTTCCTCCAGAAAAGCTAGCCAGGCAAACTGACCCTCTTCATCTAAGACCGCTGTTAGATCATTGATTTGTCTTGTTTCCCACCCTTGAGGATAAAAATTGTCATAAACAAACTTAGGAACTCCTTTTTCCATTTTTGGAAAAACTGGAGACCAAGCCTGTATTGACAATTCTAAAACAGCCTTTTTATCCGATTTCCGATAAGGTTTTATAGTAATTGTCACTTTTTTCTCCTAACGTCTCTTTAATCCGCAAAAATGCCACGAACGAGTCCGCATCCGATGGTGCCCAGAATAGTCAAGCCTACTCTTTTGTAGGAATATATCCACCCAAAATTTTAGCGAAAGTTTCAACATTTAGACTTTGGACATAGATTTCTCCTGTACCTCGGAAGGTATTAACAACACCTTCTCCTGTACCGACAGATTGGAGAAAACCATTTTCCAAGTGAATGTCATAATGCAAGTCTTTGCTCCAGGCAACAACATGGGCATTATCAATCGTCATTTCTTGGTCTTTCAGTTCAATTTTCTTGATAGCTCCAAAGGCATTGACTAAGAGCGTTCCTTCTCCTTGAGTAGTCATGACAAAGAACCCTCCTTGACCGCCAAACAGCGCACGGCCAATAGACTGGCGTTCCATCGTATAAAATGCTGAACCATCCAAAGCAAGGAAAGCTCCATCGTTCAATCGATATTGATGCTCTCCCAAATACAAGGGCATTACCTGACCCGGAACATTAGGAGCTAGAGCTAAGAGGCCACCATCTTCATCAGATAAAGCTTCCGTAATAAAGGTGCTTTCACCAGACACCATCGAACGTCCAACTGCTTTAACTAATTTACCAAGACCAGATCCTTTGCATTCAGCTTGGTTCTTAATTTAACACTAGAAGAATGATAAACCATGCTTCCGCGCTGAATATAAGCTTTTTCTCCTTTATCTAGTACAATTTCTACAAAAGGAAATTGGCTATTGTTTTCAATAGTAAAATTCATGCGATTATCTGACATCAGATTTCTCCTTTTATCTTGTTTTGAGCAAAGAGAACTAATCCTTGCACCTATTTTATTTATCTATCAAGGCCATAACATTGACAGTTTTATTTACCTATAAAGCAAGGTTCTAAGAAAATACTTTCTTTAAGACTTCCCCAATCGTCGTCACACCGATGACTTGGATATTGTCTGGAACTTTGAGACCGTTCAGAGAGTTTTTAGGAGCGTAGACTTTGGTGAAGCCCAGCTTTGCTGCTTCGTTGATGCGCTGCTCGATGCGATTAACCCGACGGATTTCACCAGTCAGGCCAATTTCACCGATAAAGCACTCTTGAGGATTGGTAGGCAAATCTTTGTAGCTGGAGGCAATGGCTACCGCTACCGCCAAATCAATAGCCGGTTCATCTAGCTTGACACCACCAGCTGATTTGAGGTAGGCGTCTTGATTTTGCAGAAGGAGCCCCGCCCTCTTTTCCAGAACTGCCATGATGAGGCTGGCTCGGTTAAAGTCCAGTCCAGTCGTGGTCCGCTTGGCATTGCCGAACATGGTCGGTGTCACCAAAGCCTGTACCTCTGCTAAAATCGGCCGCGTCCCTTCCATGGTCACGACGATGGAAGAACCTGTCGCACCATCCAGACGCTCTTCTAGAAAGACTTCACTGGGATTGACAACCTCAACTAGCCCACCAGACTGCATCTCAAAAATGCCAATCTCATTGGTAGAGCCAAAGCGGTTTTTAACTGCCCGTAAAATGCGGAAAGTGTGCTGGCGTTCGCCCTCAAAATAAAGCACGGTATCCACCATGTGCTCCAAAGTTCGGGGGCCAGCTAAGGTTCCTTCCTTGGTCATGTGGCCAACGATAAAGGTCGCGATATTATTGGTCTTAGCCAGCTGCATGAGCTCAGCTGTCACCTCTCGGACCTGAGAAACAGAGCCTTGAACACTGGAAATTTCCGGCGACATAACTGTCTGAATGGAGTCAATAATCAGAAAATCTGGCTTGATTTCTCAATCTCCGTGCGGATATTTTGCATATTGGTCTCGGCGTAGAGATAAAATTCACTATCAATATCACCGAGCCGCTCCGCCCGCAGCTTAATCTGCTCAGCTGATTCCTCCCCGCTGACATAAAGAACGGTGCCCTGATGAGAAAGCTGAGTGGACACCTGCAATAGCAGGGTGGACTTCCCGATACCAGGATCTCCACCAATCAGAACCAGACTGCCAGGCACGACTCCACCACCCAGCACACGGTTGAACTCGTCCATTTCCGTCTTGGTCCGATTGACATCAATCGAAGTGACCTCAGCTAGCTTCATGGGCCGAGTCTTTTCACCTGTCAAGGAAACACGGGCATGCTTGACTTCTGCAGCCTCTACTTCCTCAACAAAAGAAGACCAAGCTCCACAATTAGGACAGCGACCCAGATACTTGGGCGAATGGTATTCACAATTTTGACAGACAAAGGTCGTTTTTTTCTTAGCTATAATAATTCTCCTTCTATGGTTACTCCGACAGAATGCCACTTATACAATGTATTTGGAAATTTCTTCTGGTTGGCAACTCCGACAGCAGACAAATCGACAGAAACCTGATAATTCTCCTTGACAGCTGCCAAAACGGAAGCCTTGACACAGCCATTGCCGTCTACCCCTATAAATTCTAAACTTTTAGCACCAGTTCCCTCTAAAAACTCTTTTAAATCCGGATTAGTAAAGCAAGAAGCCCGACGCTTCTCAAAGATGCGAGAAGATATAACCTTCAAGTCGATCGCAAATTTCTTCCTTTCTTTTCTCTCCCAGAAAAAACGGTTGAGAATATAGATAACCCGGTCGCTGGGATAACTAGCTATTTTGTCATTGACAGCCGCAGTCAGTGCTTCATTATCATATGCTTTTCCTGCAGCAACATAATCTGACTGCATATCTACAACTAATAAATAGTCTGCCATTTTCTTTCTCTATTTCCCTGTCGAGCCAAATCCGCCAGTCCGCACGCCATCTGCTTCATCTCCATCCGCAATCAAAAATGGTGCGAAGACAGCCTGAACTACACGTTCCCCAACTTCAAGAACGACTTCCTGATCTGTGATATTTTTCATCTGAGCAAAGATATGACCTTCGTTTCCAGGATTGCCATAGTAGTCGCCATCAATAACTCCAACGGAGTTAATCAAGACCAAGCCTTTTTTACGAGGATTGGACGAGCGGTCGTAAAGATAAAGCACCTCGCCCGGCTGCATATAGGCCTTGACACCAGTCGGAACCAGCTTAATCTCCCCTGGCGCAATGAGGGTGCGCTCTGCCACTTTCAAATCGTAGCCAGCTGCATGAGCCGTCTCTCTCTTGGGCAGCAAATCATCATTTGTAAAGCTGGAAACCAGCTCGAATCCACGAATTTTCATGCATTTCTCTTTTCTATTTTTACTGCTCCTATTATACTAAATTCGCTAAAAACAAGCAAAAAAACCGCCGATTGGCGATTCTCCCTAGTATAGATCTCTGATGATTTCTCCATTATCCAGATAGGTAAACTGCTCCGTCAAATCTGATGTGAAAACTTGATACATTTCCTTAAAGCTCACAGCCAGCGAGTAGCTGTCAAAATCTTCACGGTTAATCCAGAACACCTCGCCTTCGTCGGATGAAACCAGCTCTCCTTCAAAACGATTGGTCTTGTAAAGAAAAACGATGTAGCGCTCATCTTTTTCAGTATAAAACTGCTTGACACCACACAAGCGAGGCTCATAGATAGTCAAACCCGTTTCTTCCTTGATTTCCCGTATCACTGATTTGACAAAGGATTCACGATTTTCAACATGGCCACCTGGAAAGCAAAGGCCGGTCCAATCATCATTTACTTTATTTTGCACTAAAATGCGGTCTCCATCGTAAACCATACACATATTTGTTAAAACAACTCGCTCCGCTCTTGACATCTCTCTTCCTCCATCTACCGACCGATTCGCTCGGCCTACTTGTGACTCATTATAACATAAAAGACATCAAATTGTTGAAAATCCACTCAGCCTTTCCAGCAAAAAAACCGCCAATTGGGCGGTTCTTATAGGGAGATTATTATGAAAAAGAAAAGTTTTAGGATTTCTAAACAAAGTTAGGAGGTCTTTGTTTATGATCTTAGTATAAATCTCTTACCTTAAACTTTCCTAAAAGCAAACTAAAAAGTTTAAAATTTTTTATAATTCCTGCAAAAGATAGTGAAATAGCTCTAAATTTCCCTTTTCTTCGCCGATCAAAAACTCCGGATGCCATTGAAGACCAATAATCCGATGGGTATCAATGGACTCGATAGCTTCAATTGTGTTATCTCTGGGATCAAAGGCTGTCGCGCGAAAATTAGGAGCCAAATCCTTGATGCTTTGGCGGTGAACGGAATTAATCCGGCTAGCTTGACCAAATAAACGCTCTACAACACTCCCCTTTTCGGTACGAATCGAATGCGAAGTCCCAAAAGGCTGACCCTGCCAATGATTATCAATCTGTTGGTTTAAAGTACCCCCAAAAGCAACATTTACTAGTTGCAGACCACGACAAATTGCCATAACAGGTTTGTTCTGGCGTAAGGCTTCTTTTAAAAGTGCTAATTCAAATTCATCACGGGCGATATTATAATCGTCACTATCAATAGTTTTTTCTTCCCCATAGAATTTTGGATGGACATTCTGCCCACCTGATAAAATCAGCTTGTCTATGGTTTCTACATAATCCTCGACCAGGCTTCTATCGCCAAGAGGAATCACCATCGGCAGACCACCAGCCATTCGTACGCCGTCCACAAACTTTCGTGAAACAGAGGTATGAATATTTTTTCCGTCTTCATCAACTGGGCAAAGATTGGCCGAAATTCCAACAATTGTTCTGCACATAGGAGACTCCTTTCTCAAGATATACTTTATCTTACCACGACTAGCACTTCTCGTCCAATAAATTTTTTTAAAGCAACTTATAAAAATTTTTTATCAAGTACTTGCTAGAAAGTTTTAAAGAAAAACTCCCGAATGAATTTAAAATTCAAACGAGAGTTGTAAAATATGAATCAGTTCTTTACTCAAAGACAAATTGATTATGATAGAGTTCTGAATAGAATCCTCCGAGTTGAAGAAGTTGATGATGATCCCCTTGCTCAATCACCTCTCCGTCTTTAAGGACGATAATCTGGTCAGCATTGAGAATCGTCTTGAGGCGATGGGCAATGACAAAGCTAGTGCGACCAGCTACAATGGCTTCCATAGCCTGCTGAATCTTGCTCTCTGTTACCGTATCGACATTAGACGTCGCCTCGTCCAAAATCAAGACTTGCGGGTCCGTCAGCAAAGTTCTAGCAATGGAAATCAACTGTTTCTGCCCAGTTGAAAAGATATTCTGGTCATCATCTACCAAGGTATCATATTTGTCTGGTAGACTTTCAATATAGTCATGAATATGGGTCGTACGCGCAGCTGTTTCGACCATTTCCTGACTAGCATCCGGCACACCGAAGCGGATATTGTCCCGAATCGTGCCACTAAAGAGCACCGAATCCTGCAGAACAATCCCCACATGACTCCGCAGACTGTCCAACTCATAATCTCGAATGTCGCGACCGTCAAACTCAATACTGCCACTATCCACATCGTAAAAGCGATTGAGCAGGTTCATAATGGTCGTCTTACCTGATCCAGTCGGGCCAACAACAGCCGTCATCTTACCCTTAGGAGCAGAGATAGACACGTCTTTGAGTATGGGCTTTCCTTCTACATAAGAGAAGTCCACATGCTTGATCTCTACTGAGTCTGTGAGCTCTGTGAAAGCAGGCGCATTCTCTGGCCGGACTTCCTCGGGCGCATCAAACATCTCCTGAATCCGATCAGCCCCTGTAAAGGCCAACTGTAGACTGCCCCAACTAGCTGCAATCTGAATAATAGGTTGATAATATTGCTGAGAAAACTGGGCATAAGTCGTAATCAAGCCAACTGCAACAGCTACTTCAACATTGGGATCGCTCAGCAATACAGCCGATCCAACAAAAATGACTATGGCTGTATTAATCAGACTCATTCCATTCATGATGGGGAAGAGAAGACCTGAGAAAGCTCTGCCCTTAAAAGTAGCTGAACGGACTCGATCATTTTGCTCAAGGAAACCTTTGACGACTTCTTCTTGCATCCCCTGAACAATGATAGCTTTCTGACCCGAAATAGTCTCATCCATATAAGCATTGAGGCGACCAACTTCTTTTTGCTGGAGATTGGTATATTTTCTAGCTAGTCTAACAATCACGACTAAAACCACAATAGCTAGGGGAGTGCTGGCAACAGTAATCCAAGCCAGGCGAGCATTCTGCTGAAACATGATGATCACTAGGCCAAGGTAGAGAAGAATATTACTTAAGACTTGAATCATACTTTCGTTCAAGGCTTGAAGGATATTATCCAAGTCACTAGTAAAGCGCGATAGGATATCCCCATCCTGATGGCGGTCAAAAAAAGGATACGGTTAATTTAGCTAGTTTTCCAAACAATCCCTTTCGCATCTCATTGGTCGAATGCGAAATAACTCGGCTCATCAAAACCATATAAATCAAGCTAGAAATTGATAGACAGAGAAAGGTTAGAAACAGCTTGGTCATAAGGGACGTAAAGGCAACTAAAAGCTGATTTTTTTCTCCGCCATTAGCCAAGGCATTGCCTAATTCAACTAGATGTTGAACAGCCTGACCAACATAAATCGGAAAGAGCACTTGTAAAATAGTAGAAGCAATCATCATCACGATTACAATAAGAAAAGATAAGGTATAGTCTTTAAAATATTTCCAGAAAAATTTTACGGTCCGCATCTTAATCCTCCTTTCCTTTCTGTGTCTCGTATATCTCACGATAGACTTCATTTGTTGCGACTAGCTCTTTATGCGTTCCTTGTCCGATTAAACGGCCTTGGTCTAAGACTAAAATCTTATCTGCATGGACAACCGAACTAATCTTTTGAGCAATGACAATGGTGGTCGTGCCCTTCAAGTCCCTATTCAAAGCTTCTTGAACCAATTTTTCTGATTTGGCATCTAAAGCTGAGGTCGAATCATCTAAAATTAGGATCTTGGGATGGTTGACGACACCACGCGCAATGGACATCCTTTGCTTCTGGCCACCGGAGAAGTTATTCCCGCGTTCTTCTACCTGACTGTCAAAGCTGTCCGCCATACGACCGATAAACTCACTGGCTTGGGCAACTCCTGCCGCCCATTCCATCTCGGGCAGGGAAGCATCGAGTTTCCCTTGACGAAGATTGTCGGCAATGGTCCCGCTAAAGAGAATAGCCCGTTGCAAGACAATTGAAACATTCTTACGAAGACTTCCCTGACTGACTTCTCGTAGATCCTTACCACCAATTGAAATAGAGCCTTCTTGGGGATCAAAGAGGCGAGGAATCAGCTGAGCCAAGGTAGACTTACCAGCACCTGTTGCACCGACAACGCCAACCATTTCCCCTGGAGCGACTTCGAAACTAATATCTTTAGAATTGGACTTTCATCTGTTGGATAGGTAAAGGTCACATGATCAAAATGAATACTGCCTTCTAAGTCTTCATCTGCTATATCTGGGAAGGTCATGGCAGGCTCTGTATCTAAAACCTCATTGAGACGTCTCATTGATATAATGGCCCGCGTCACACCATTTCCTAAAAAACCAACCATGATAATAGTAAAGATGATTTGATTCAGGTAGCCAATGAAAGAAGCAATTGAACTGACTACTCCCGCGTCTGTAGCAACCATGCCTGACAAGGTCCAAATAGCCAGATAAACTGCTCCATAACCGACGAACATCATTATTGGTTCAACAACTGAAAAAGCGTAACCGATAAATAAATTTTGATCCAGGAGTTCATCAGAAACATGGCTGAATTTATCAAATTGTGCCCTTTCTTGCACAAAGGACTTCACTACCCGAACTCCTCGAAGATTTTCCTTGGCAATAGCATTCATTTGCTCTAACAAGGTCTGAAATTTCTTAAACCGAGGCCCCATAAGCCCCATCATCATAGCTGTCAACCCAGTCACAAGTAAAATTAGGAGGGCAATAATCCACCAGAGTTCCGGAACAGTCACGATGGCCAAGACAACCGAACCAATGAATAGGACTGGCAGGCGAAGCAAGATTTGAAACATCATCATAACCAGATTTTGAATTTGATTAATATCATTGGTCATCCGAACAACCAGATTTCCGGCATTGAACTGCTCAATATTGGCATAAGAGAAAGTCTGGATCTTTCGAAAAGTCTTTTCCCTCAAATCAGATGACACTGCTTGGGCGATATAAGCTGCTGTCGTTACATTAATACCACCAGCAAGCAAGCCAACAATCCCCATACCAATCAGCCAAGCCCCGGCTTGATAAATAGCTTTACTATCACTCATCTGCAAAGCATCCAGGACCTGCTTAAGGAGCCACGGTTGCAACAGCGAACTAGCAATCATCAAGCCAGTCATTACAATCGAACACACAACAAACCATTTGTACTTTAATAAGGTTTTTACAAACATCATCTTCCCTCTACTAGTTTTCTCTTTTTCCTTCGTTTTCTTACTATATCACAGAAAAAATCAATGTCAAGCTTATTAAACTTAGCTTCAAAATGACTATAAGAAAATGAGAACATTTAAGCTTGAAAACGATTTTTTTCTTTTAATATGATAGAATAGAGTAGAATACTCTAGTTAGAAATGGAAATAAGAAAGATGGATAAACAACGAGTTGCTGTAATCGGTCCTGGCTCTTGGGGTACAGCTTTGTCACAAGTGTTAAATGATAATGGTCACGAAGTACGTATTTGGGGTAACATTGCTGAACAGATCGATGAAATCAACCAAGCGCATACAAACACACGTTATTTTAAAGATACTGTCCTCGATGAAAAAATCAAAGCCTATCATAGTCTAGCAGAAGCCTTGGATGGTGCTGATGCAGTCCTATTTGTGGTGCCAACCAAGGTCACAAGACTGGTAGCAAAACAAGTTGCTCAAATCCTAGACCACAATGTTAAAGTTATGCATGCTTCCAAAGGTTTGGAACCCGACAGCCATGAACGCATTTCTACAATCTTAGAAGAGGAAATCCCGAGTGAATTGCGTAGTGAAATTGTCGTTGTTTCAGGTCCTAGCCATGCTGAGGAAACCATTGTTCGCGATATCACTCTCATTACAGCGGCTTCTAAGGACCTAGAAGCTGCCAAATATGTACAGAAGCTTTTCAGCAACCACTATTTCCGCCTCTATACCAATACAGATGTGGTTGGAGTCGAGACAGCAGGTGCCCTTAAAAATATTATCGCTGTCGGAGCTGGGGCTCTACACGGCCTAGGCTATGGCGACAATGCCAAGGCTGCCATTATCACGCGTGGACTGGCTGAAATCACTCGCTTAGGAGTAAAACTTGGCGCTAGTCCTTTGACCTATAGCGGTTTATCTGGAGTCGGTGACCTTATTGTTACTGGGACTTCTATCCACTCTCGCAACTGGCGGGCTGGGGATGCTCTTGGACGTGGAGAAAAATTAGCGGATATTGAAGCTAACATGGGCATGGTGATTGAAGGAATTTCCACCACCAAGGCTGCTTATGAACTTGCTCAGGAATTGGATGTCTATATGCCTATTACCCAAGCCATTTATAAAGTCATTTATCAAGACCATGACATAAAAGAGGCTATCTTCGAAATCATGAACAATGAATTCAAGGCCGAGAACGAATGGTCATAACCAAATCTGCATCTAGAAGGGATTTACTAATGTCAAAAGTTAAGAAAGCTGTCATTCCAGCAGCTGGCCTTGGAACTCGTTTCCTACCTGCTACTAAGGCGCTTGCTAAAGAAATGTTACCTATCGTGGACAAGCCTACCATTCAATTTATTGTCGAAGAAGCTCTCAAGTCTGGAATTGAAGATATTTTAGTCGTAACTGGTAAGTCAAAACGTTCGATTGAGGACCATTTCGATTCCAACTTTGAACTTGAATACAATCTCAAAGAAAAAAAGGCAAAGACGACCTTTTGAAATTAGTTGATGAAACCACTGGTATTGGCCTACACTTCATTCGACAAAGTCATCCGCGTGGGCTGGGAGATGCTGTGCTTCAAGCTAAGGCTTTTTGTCGGCAACGAACCTTTTGTTGTCATGTTAGGTGATGACCTTATGGATATCACTAATGATAAAGCTATGCCACTTACTAAACAGCTGATGAACGACTATGAAGCAACTCATGCTTCTACAATTGCTGTTATGCAGGTCCCTCATGAAGAAGTTTCTTCATATGGTGTCATCGCTCCGCAAGGCGAAGGTCTTAATGGACTTTATAGTGTCGAAAAATTTGTTGAAAAACCAAGTCCGGAGGAAGCTCCAAGTGATTTGGCAATCATTGGTCGCTATCTGCTGACTCCAGAAATTTTTAAAATCTTGGAAAATCAAGCTCCTGGTGCTGGAAATGAAATCCAACTGACAGATGCCATTGATACTCTTAACAAGACCCAGCGCGTATTTGCCCGTGAATTCAAGGGTGACCGCTACGATGTTGGCGACAAGTTTGGCTTCATGAAAACATCTATCGATTACGCTCTCAAACATCCGCAGGTCAAAGATGATTTGGAACAATATATTATTGAACTTGGTAAAAAGCTAGAAGAGAAAACTAAAAAATAAAACTAAGGATGAAATACGACCGATTGGTCTATTACTCAAAACACAAAAACACCTAGATTTAACTAGGTGTTTTCTTATATCCAATGACTGGCTTTCTCAACAGAAAAATTAGTTTCCGTTAGAGAATGTCCCAATATTCTTGAAATCTTTTCCGCCTTCATAATTTCCTGCAAAACCAAAGCGGTTGTTTGGATTGCCTTCTGCATTGGCAACTGTTGTTTGTGGAGCTTGACTTGGCTCTTGAGAAGCTTGGCTTTGTACCTGAGGAGCTTCAGCGCGAGTAGATGTTTGTCCGAATACTTGCACATTTGCTGTAGCTGCATAGCCAAAACGATTGTTTGGATTACCTTCTGCATTAGCAGGAATATCATGAGTCGGAGGTGCTGCAACATAGTATTCAGCAGGAAGTACATTTTTATTTACTTCTTCAGTTGCTTTTGGTTTTTCTGGAGTTTTTGGAGTATCTGGTTTTTCAGGTGTTGATGGGTCTTGTTTATCATCTGGTTGTGAAGCGCGATAAGGATCAGACTTACGTCCAGCAGCTTCTAATTGTTTTTCCATCAACTTTTCATAGTCCTTGAAGTGTTGGAAAAGACGATCTGATAAATCAAGTGCATCTTTTGTAACTTTGTGTTCAGCAGATTTAGCAGCTTCTGGTTGGTCTTTCAGTGAATAATACTCAATATCCTTCTTCTCTTGATCAATGATAAATTGTTTTTCAAGCATCTTCCAATGATCTTGAACAGTCTTGCCGAAAATATCTTGGTTCTTAATAGCCATTTGGTCAATATGCCATACTGTCCAGTACCATGAGTTTGGATCATAAGTAGCAGTTTGAGGTTTAAAGGCTTGATAAGTATCTTGAACGTTACCATAGAAAGGTACATATGGTGTGTTACGTGATGGTCCTAAACCGAGCCATACTTTACCACCAAAAGATTTTGGCAACTTCGGATCAATTTGATAAACATGGGCATCGATAACATTTTCATTACCAAGAGCATATTTGTATTGATCTTTCCGAACAGCATCATTTGCCCCATTGTCGCCTTGCTTCTTGACCCCAATTTGATCATCAGGTATAAAACGACCATTCAAGTGTTCAAAGCGGTTCCGTTGCAAAGCAAAGGCATCTTCAAGAGTAAATTTCTTGTTTGGATCAGTTGGAGAGCGGAAGAGTTCATACTCATCATCTTCATAAGTAATTTTAGATTTAGGATCAAGAAGTGTAATTCCTGCATATGTACGAGAACGATCCCCTTCTGCGTATTTTTCAGGTCCATATGATTTAGCAATGTGGAAATTACCATCTTTATCTGTCTTGTAGTTTCCTGCTTCTTGGGCTACTTTTTCTACATCTTTAGAAGCAATAACATTTTCTTTGTCATTCAAATCGACATGGCCAAGGTAATAGGTATTAGCAAAAACTGCATATTTATCTTCTGGCACCTTCACTGCTACATATTGGTGACCAGATAAGATTTCCATGTACCAAGTTTCTTTTTGGTCTGCAACAACAACAGTATTTCCTTCAGCAGATCCCTTTTCTTCGATGACTTTTGCAAGTAGCTCAATTGCTTCACGAGCTGATTTTGCACGAGGCAAAATAACATCCAACATCGCAGCTTCTGGAAGGCCATCTGCTTTAAGAGGGTCTTTTGCAAGTACTTTTTTATTTGGAATTGCTGTAACTGTAGATGTCATTGAAACACCTGCTTCATTAAAGCCATGTTCCCCGAAAGCACCGTTACTACCATCGCCACGAGCAGAATCATAAGTTGCAGTATACTTCATTTCGTTGGCTGCGTGTGGATAAGTGAAACCATTAGATTCATCTACGATCTGGTCACCCTCCTTATAGTTTTTTCCTTCCACAACAACATAGTTTTTATTGTGTTTCCCACCATTGGGATAGTAAGGATAGTCTTCCGTACGGCCAAACATGGTTGAACCGTCAGCTGTCAACTGGCGACCAAAAATAAAACCACAACAAGCTTGAACCGCTTGGATAGGCAACATGAGGATTGCCATCACAGCAATGACAACTTTGAATGTTAACTTCTTCATCGCTAACTCCTTTTTATTTTTTTGGAAGTCCTAGACTCCCTATATTTACAACCATAGTATACTCCTTTGATCTCGTATTTGCAAGCGCTTTCAAAATTGTTTATTTATACGTTTTACAGATATAAAACAGGGAAAACATACACCTATAAATTTAGACATTTTAGAAGTTTACTAATTTATTTCTGCTAAAACTAATTAAGAGTCCATTTTATAAAATATTGATACATCAAATTATTGAAATTCCTTGTTTCATCAAAAGTTATAATTATAAAAAAACACCGCTATTTAAAGCGGTACTTAGCTTAATTTTCTTAAAAAATTGGTCTTTGAAAAGTCATAAAAATCAAAATGGCTGCTAATCCCAAATAGACTATTAGGGCTAAAAATCTTTGTGGCTTACTAAATGCATTGCGTTCGCCTGAAACTGGTAGAATCACCGCACCTAAAGCTCCACCAACAAGACCACCTAAGTGACCAGAAAGACTGATTCCTGGTAAGAAACTCATGATTAGATTGACAGCCAGTAGGCTCATATAGGATTGCCCCAACTGCTGAAGATAGTGGTTTCGTGTGGCATAGCGCAGAACGACGACTGACGCAAAGAGACCGAAAAGCGATGTAGAGGCTCCTGCAGCCAGACTGTTTGGTGAAAAATATACGACGAATAGATTCCCCATCACCCCAGACATGAGATAGAGCATTAAGAATTTCCATGGTCCGAAAATATCTTCTATCTGACGGCCAAGGAAATACAGAGTAAGCATATTGACCACAAAATGCTCTAAACCAATATGGACAAAAATAGCAGCAAAAACTCGCCAAAATTCTATAGGCATCTCTTGGATTGTATAGCCATGTACTGCCCCAAAGCGATACAAGGCTTCCGTACTACTATATTGGAAACCGTAGAAAAGAAACATTAAAGCAAATACAAGGCTCGTTATGATCAATAAAATACTTGTCACTGGGTAGTTTCTATCGTAGATTTGTTTCATATATGATTAACTCCTTTACCGAGACATCATGCAGATCCGGTTTAAATTCGCTAGCTGAATTTGATAAAGCGTACTGACACTAGCACCAGAAAAATCAGCCAGATAACGGTCATAGTAGCCGCCACCGTAACCAATTCGAAATCCTTGAGAATTGAAGACCACACCTGGCACATGAATCAGATCAATTTCTGTCTTATCCACAGCCTCTTCACTTATCGGCTCCATAAGACCAAAGGAGCTTTTTTGTAGGCGACTTTCATCATAATCAACAAATATCATCCGCCCCTGGCCATAGGTTTTGGGTACTAAAACCCGCTTGCCGTCCAACTGAGCCTGCTTGATAAAGTCTGCGGTAGAGACTTCATGTGGCATAGAAAGGTAAGTTGCGATGACTTTAGCTTCTTGATAAGCTCTTGACTGGAGCATGTGCTGGGTCAGCCAGCCATCTGCCTGCTCTTTTTCTTTTTCTGAAAGACTCTTCATCTGGTTCAGTACAGTTTGTCTCAGCTCTTTTTTCATGCAACGCGTTCCTCTTTTCTTATCTGTCATTGACTTTATAATCTAGGAATTTTCCAATCTTTTCAATAGCAAAGGGCAGTGCTGCCTCATCCGGTGTCATCTTAGGATGATGGAGGGCATAGGGACTGTCCACTCCCAGCCAGAACATGACGCCCTTGACCTTGCTGAGCAGATAGCCAAAGTCCTCACCTGTCATCGCCGGAGCAATATCAATTAACTCCACTCCGTCTTCCTTCTGGAAAAAGTCCATCAGTTCACCTGCCAGATCAGGATGATTTTCTACAGGCAGATAACCGCCTTGCTGGAGTTCCAAGTCCAATTCCAGACCGAAACTTTGGGCTATGCCCTCTGCTATTTCCCGTAAGCGTTTCTGGGTCAAGAGGTTCATCTCCTGAGTTAGGGTCCGAATAGTGCCATGCAAAAAGGCCGTTTCTGCAATGACATTGTTGGTCGTGCCAGCATGGAGCGAACCAAAGGTCACAACCGCTCCCTCGATAGGATCGACATTGCGGCTGACAATGGTCTGCACCTGAGTGATAAAGTAGCTAGCCGCCACCAAAGCATCGTTGGCCTCATGAGGAAAGCCGCATGCCCCCCCTTTCCCTTAAAGGTCAGCTTGACTTCACAGGTACCAGCAAAAAGCGTTCCTCTGTTGGTCGCAATATCGCCAACCTTGAGATCCGGTCGCACATGGAGACCGTAAAACTCATCTGGCAGCCAGTCACCAAAAGCACCGTCTTCGTACATGAGCATTCCACCAGCTTCATTTTCCTCTGCAGGCTGAAAGAGAAAGAGTAGATTATGGGTAGGCTGAGCGCTCACAGCTTGTTCCAGCAGGCCTAGAGCGACCGTCATATGCATATCGTGTCCGCAGGCATGCATACGACCTTCATGGGTACTGGCAAAGTCCAGTCCTGTATCCTCCACAATCGGAAGACCATCGATATCTGTTCGCCAGCCAATCGTCTTATCTGGTGAACTTCCCTTGATAAAGACCAAAATACCCGTCCGCCAAGTCCGAATTTCCACAAAGTCTAGATCAGCCGTTATTCCCTCAATGACCCGCATGAGGTAGTCATGTGTCTTGTATTCTTCCAGACCGATTTCTGGTATTTGGTGTAAATCTCGGCGAATTTTTAGATAATCAAGCATCATTTCTTTCCTTTATTGTCTTGTCAAACCAGATAAAATCTGACCGCACCCAATCAACTTCGGGCGCGGCACTGTTATTTATGCAATATTAAAGTGTGCGAAGAGCATCTTCTAGAGCTGTCTTCTGCTGGGTCTTCTCATCAATGTTCTTGATAACTCGAGCTGGAACACCAGCAACCACTACGTTTTCCGGAACATCCTGAGTCACAATCGCACCAGCCGCAACAACGGAACCATTGCCAATTTGTACACCTTCAATCACAACCGCATTGGCACCAATCAGCACATTGTCTCCAACCCGAACTGGCTCAGCGCTAGCTGGCTCAATGACTCCCGCTAGAACTGCACCTGCACCGACGTGGCTATTTTTTCCGACAATAGCTCGGCCACCCAGGATAGCACCCATATCAATCATGGTGCCAGCGCCAATCTCTGCACCAATATTGATGACTGCCCCCATCATGATAACAGCATTGTCACCAATTTCGACTTGATCACGGATAATAGCACCTGGCTCGATACGGGCATTGATGTCGCGCTTGTCCAAAAGTGGCACAGCCGAGTTACGAGCATCTTGCTCAACGACATAGGTCTTATTTTCCTCTAAGTTCACTAGGAGGGGCTTGATTTCTTCCCAGTCTCCAAAAAGAACATTGCCTAATTTCACAACAGACCAAGGAATGGTACCGTGCAATTCTCCGTTAAAAGTTACCTTGACAGGAGTCTTTTTCTTGGCGTCAGCGATAAATTTGATGATTTCTTGAGCATTCATTTTAGTAGCAGACATAATAGCACCTCTTTGTTCTTTCTATTTTTTGAACTAGGAAAGAGGCAAGTCTCTCCTAGCTATCTAATGTTTTCTATTATAACACAATTCGGTCAGTCAGTTTGAACTTTACTAGACATCGAAATCGTTTTTGGATTCTTGGACCTTTTTTAAATGAAACTTTCCATCCTTGTCCCTTGCAAATTCCAAAAGGACGAAGGTTTTATCCTTTGTTTGGTAGGCCATGTTCAAAATAGAGTAGCCTTCAATGTTCGATTTATAATACCTTTTGGGAACTCCCACTTGATCAACTATCTCTATATCAGTGATGCCTTTTTCTTCATCTGGGCTAATCCCTTTAAGAAAGGCAAGCCTCTCATCCGTCAGATATTCTTTTTGAGTAGTATCATAAGAAACACTGACAAGATGTGGACCAGAACCTCTGTTCCAGAATTGAATAACAGCCACGCCTCCGCCTTTTAAATTATAAGTCAGTGACAGCAATTTGTCCTTTTTGCCCACTTTCATTTCGTTGCTAGTTTGGGCTAAACCATATTGACGAACAAAATCAGAGACGTGAAGGTTTCTAGTCCCATCATTTTCAATCTTATACTTTACAAAGTCAATCCTCTCCCAATCCAAAGCCTTAGCATTTGGAGAACTATACTTTGACTCTGCTCCCATTGCCTGATCATCTTTATGAGAATTGAGTCCCTTCCCAATTAAGATAAAGAGTCCTATAACAAGGGTTAATACTGCTACAGCAATTAACTTTGAAGAGAAACGAGAAGTCGGTTTTAGCCTTTGCGTTCTTGCTTCTTTAGCCTTTGATTGATGAACTGATCTACTAGAACCTAAATTTTGTTTCAGTCTCGGTTTTTTTACGTCCTTGGAATTCAATTCCGATATTGGTGTAGCTGGGTTCTCCGAAATGGCTTCATTTGTTGGTTTGGCTTCCTCATTGCGCTTTGATGGAGGTACCGAGCCAGACATTTCATTAGAATTTCTTCTCGAAGATTCTTTTGTCTTGCCAAATCGTTCCTTATGTTCTTTTCGTAGTTTGTCTAAGTCTCTTTTTTCCATTCCCTTATCCTTTTTCTCCCTTAAACGAAATCAATATCCTTCTATCTAGTTCTCTATCTCCATATATATTCTAGTCCTTCTCAGATGCTCCAAGTAAATGTCGCTTCGTTATCAACATATATAAAAATCTATCTCAATATTGCTACATCTCTCCTGATTGTAACATATAATCAAGGAAAGGAAAACTTCCACTTCTTAGATTTACTGGGTAGGTTTGTGAATTAATTTCGACTAAACAAATAAAGACCTGGAATTTCCATTCCAGATCTTTCAAAAATTTATTCTAACTATAAGTAACTCGCTCCTCATACCCTATCAGGAATCTCCAAGTGAACGAGACTAAGTAGCTTTTTAATCGGCTCCTTTTTTAGCTAAAAGGAAATCTCCATCTGCCTGTTTAACAAAGGTCAACTTGTACTCATCCGAACCCGATGAGTTGAATTGAATCCTCATTTTGGTAATTACTTCATCTGTTTCAATATCTTCCCCTGCAGACATCGTCAGATATAAGACTGCATTATCCCCGATGACTTCCTTATAGGAGACCCCACCTTTACCTGTTTTTGGATCTCCCACCTTCAGCTTATCATAATAATCAGAGGGCATATAAGCGGCTTTAGCCTTTCTGTAATCACCTGAATAAGAAATATTTTGTAAGTAGTAGCGATCGCCTTCCTTCTTAAAGGCAAGCTCCATTTCACGAATTGAGCGATAGTAGAAACTATCTTCATCCTGGTCATAATCATCTAACTCGCCCCACTCTAAATCAATTCTATCTCCTCGAAACGAACCTTTTATAGCCTTACCATACTCATCAAGAATATCTTCTATGGGAGTTCCTAAATCTGGCTTATCGTAATAACCAAACTTAAGAGTAGTGAGATTATTGATATCCCAACTAAATTCTGACTCCTTGGGGTCGATGTATTCAGCAGCCACATCTCTTTTCGACTTACCCGTATCAGCTTTTAAATTGATGATTGGATAGAGGCGTTTGGTCAGATTCATATCTCCTGTAGAATAACCAAAAATTAGACCAACTATCAGCCCCAAAACCGCAAAACCTGTGATACAAATAAGCATTCGCCTTTTTCCTGCTTTCTCTTGATCACGATTTTCAGGTACGTCAAATGGTATCTGTGATTGATTTATATTCATCTTTCATCTATCTCCTCTATCTTAATCTCGTTCTGTGCCAATGTATAAGAATTCCCCATTCGGTTGTGCTAGGAATCGTAATGTCTTATAGTCATCATCAACTTCATAGAATACCTTTGCAATCACTCGATTAGAGATATACTTTTCTCCATTAGCAGTAATATCGTTTTCCGTTTCAATTTGGATAGATTGTCCATGTTTTTTCAATAATTCTGATAAAGGAGTCCCTCCCTTGCCTGTTTTTGAATCTCCTTTTTTCAGACTTTTAAACTCTTCATTTGTCAATTTATAATCTTTTGAATTGTCAGTATCCTTTTCATCTTCGTCTTCATCTTCTAGTTTCTGCTTATCATGGAATTCGCCTAGCGCATAAGCTTGTACATGCTTTAAATAATAATTGTCACCTGATTTTTCAAAATACATAGTGACGCTTTGACTTTTTGAAGACTTCGATCTATCCCAAGAAAGTTTAATCCCCTTCTTTTCATAATCTACACCAGAAGCTAATCCATAGGTATTAACAATTTGATCTGCAGTTAATCCATGACCATCCTTATTGTTATACTTCAACAAGCCAAGATCTTTTAGAGAAAAAGTAAAGACAACCCTGTCTTTTTCTGTGATAAAGCCAGTTTCTGTATCTTTAGCTTCAGCCTTGGCTCGTTCTATACGTTTATATCGTCGAGTATCAGCTTCGGACTTGAATGATTGTCCCCAAAGATAGCCAACACCTCCACCAATCAGACCAGCAACAAAAGCAGCAAGGACTGAGAAAGTGATTAACTTAATCCAACCGCGTTTAGCTTCCGATTGAAGTTCTTGATGATTCTCCTCTTGAGAAACTAAATCGTTTTCTTTCTGATCAGGCTCTTGATTGGTTTGTCCTTCTTGCGATTTAAGAGGCTTTTTATCTTCTGTTGTCATAACATCTCCTTTACTAGCAACTTTCACCCACCACTCTCCTCACTTTCGTGAATAAAGTCTGACGCGCAAAATTTAAATGTAATAGTTCTAATATATCATAAAATCAAAAGATTGGCCAACGCCCCAAAAGATAAAGGGTCCTATACAAAAAAGACCTCTTTCGAGGTCCTTTCGTTTGTCTATTAAAGGCGAGCATTCAATTCTTTGCTCAATTCTTCAAATCCTGGTTTACCAAGAAGGGCAAACATGTTACGTTTGTAGGCTTCAACACCTGGTTGGTCAAATGGGTTGATGGCATTCAAGTAACCTGAAAGGGCAATGGCCAATTCGAAGAAGTAGATAGTGTAACCAAGAGTGAAGGCATCTTGCTCAGGAAGAGTTACGTACATGTTTGGTACGTCACCGTCAGTGTGGGCAAGAAGAACACCATCAGTAGCTTTTTTGTTAACGAAGTCAACGTCTTTTCCTTGAAGGTAGCCAAGGCCGTCAAGGTCTTCTTCCAAAGTAGGGATGATCACGTTCTTACGTGGTTTGTCAACACGAACAACTGTTTCAAACATGATACGAGTTCCTTCTTGGATAAATTGACCCAATGAGTGTAGGTCTGTTGAGAAGTTAGCTGAAGTTGGGTAAATACCTTTTTGGTCTTTTCCTTCTGTTCAGGCACACCTTATGGATGCATCTGCTGGAAATTCCCTTGCACTGGCTGGCTAGTTTGATTGACTTCAAGCTCTTTGCGCTTGACCTTGACCGTCTTTTTCTGGCATGCTTTTATCCTTATAAATTTTGTTGATTTGTCATATTGCGAAAACATTGAAAAACAATGACAAATTTTACAATATTAAAACATAAATTATTTTCCCTATCAAAAAGGGAGTGGGAAAGAACTTCAAACAAGTTAAAAAGTTCATCTTCCCACCCCCGCACAGTTGATCAGGCAATCTTTGGGGCTTAAAAAAAGCGAAGGAAGATGCCAATCAACCACCGCGTCATCTATTTTTTCTAATTTAGACCCAGAAGCCTGGACTTTTTGTCCAAGCTCTGAATCAATTTTTTTGACTTTTATGTTTCTAAATTGCTTGATTTTAAATTTTGTTATGGTCAAGCAGTTTCG